>VOFK01000560.1_pt1 | contig 1782017 bp, 1580 predicted proteins | sample 5384121 | NCBI WGS metagenome assembly VOFK01 (sample SAMN12384730, study PRJNA508395) | human gut metagenome | isolation source: healthy gut J | host: Homo sapiens
TAATTCCGAGCACCGGATTATGCGTGGCGCGGGCCACGGCGGCATGAAACAGCATGTCATCCTCAATGCCCTGCCTTACCCCTGCCGTGGCAGTCTTCCAGGGCATTTTCCAGCTCCTTCAAATCTTCATCCGTCCTTTTAACGGCGGCCAGCCGCGCAATTTCCTTTTCCAAAGCCAGCCGCGCCTCCAGAATCTGAGGCAGCTCGGATTCCTTGAGGCGGTTGCTCACCGCGACGGCAAAGCGGTCTGACGCCATCACGTACGTGCCGTCCCCGGGGCGCGCTTCCAGCATCCCCATGTGAATCAGGGATTGAAGGGCTTCGCGGATGGTGTTGTGGCTGACGGAAAAGGCACGGGCCAGTTCCGCTTCCGCGGGAATGCGGTCTCCAACCTTCCATTTGCCGGACCGTATCATGGATTCCATGGCGGTAAGCACCTGGCGGGCCAGGGACACCCGCACCGGTTTCTTCAGCTCCATTGTCTTGGACTGCTTCATGAAAAATTATCGGATAACGGTCCAGAGACGCCCCTTCTCCGTCTTGATTAACTGGATATCCAGCCCAAAGGCGTCTTTCAGGTTTTCCTCCGTCAGCACCTCGTCCCGGCTTCCATGCGCCACGATTTCTCCAGACTTTAAAATCATGCCGCGGTTAAATACGGAAGGATATCTTCAATGCGCTGGGTGATGAACACGATGGTCAGATCAGGCCTCGTTTCAGCCAGTTCTTCAATGGTTTTCAATAAAAATTCCCGCCCTGCCAAATCCAGATAAACGCTGGGTTCGTCCAGAATCATCAGTTCCGGATTCGTCATCAGAGCCCGGGCAATCAGCACTTTCACCTGTTCCCCGGAAGACATGGCTACCACCGGTCTGTCTATCAAATGCTCCGCTTTCAGGGATTTCATGATTCCTGCGGCTTTTTCCTCCTCTTCCGGCGTCGGCTCCCTCAAGAGGCCGATAGTGCCGTCGGGGCCGGAAAGCACCATGTCGCGCCGTTCCAGGAGCCATCCTCCAGCCACTTGTGCATGAACGGACTCACCCACGCAATGGACTTGCGCAATTCCAGCAGGTTCACGTGCCCGAAGGTCTTGCCCAGAACCTGCACCCTGGCTCCGAAGAGCGGCCACGCAAACCCCATCAGCACCTTGACCAGCGTTGTCTTTCCGGCGCCGTTGGCCCCCAGAATAAAACAACGTTCTCCGCGCTGCACCTGCCAGGAAATATTGTGCAGGATTTCGTGCCCGCCCAGGTATACCCTGGCGTTTTCCACATTGACGGCCGGCGTGGCGTGCTCCATAAACTGAACAAATGGCGGATTTCCGGGAAAAGCCCGGGAATATCCGTGCCGCTCCGCCGCATTCCGGCGGAACGGCACGCGTTCCAGGTAAAAGAAACCTTAGTTCCTTTCAAACAGGCTGCGAATCTTGGCGCCCACGATTTCCACCGGGTGCTGGCCCAGGGCTTCGCGCTTGGCTTTGAGGTTGGGAGCGCGCCCCTTGGCTGCCTCTTCCAGCCTGTCCTTGGCGAACTTGCCGGATTCAATGCGCTTGAGGGATTCCTTCATGCGTTCTTTCACCTCCGCGGGCAGGATCTGCGGGCCGTTGTAATATTCGCCGAATTCGGCCGTGTTGGAAATCACGGAGTTCATTTTCTGAATGCCGCCGTTATAAATCAGATCCACAATGAGCTTGGCTTCATGCACGCATTCGAAGTAAGCCATTTCCGGCGGGTAGCCGGCTTCCGTCAGGGTTTCAAAGCCGTACTTCATCAGGTCCACCAGACCGCCGCACAGGACGTTCTGTTCACCGAACAGGTCTTCTTCATACGTTTCCTGGGCCATGGTGCATTCCAGCACGCCGCCGCGGGTCAGGCCTTCAGCCTTGGCCATGGCAAGAGCCACGTCACGGGCCTTGCCGGAGGGGTTCTGATGAACGGCAATCAGGCCGGGGCAGCCGAACCCTTCTTCAAATACTCGGCGCACTTCCGTGCCCGGGCCCTTGGGGGCCACCATGATGACATCTACATCCGCGGGGGGGACGATGGTATTGAAAACATACGCGAAGCCATGGGAGCAGCAAAGCGTCTTGCCGGCCTTCAAGTGAGGCTTGATTTCAGCTTCATACACGGCGCCGTGGCTTTCATCCGGCAGCAGAATGTGAATGATGTCCGCTTTTTCGGCGGCTTCCGCGACGCTCATTACCTGGAATCCATCCTGGGCGGCGGCGTCAAAAGACTTGCCGGGGCGAACGCCGATAATCACGTTCACACCGGAATCACGCATGCAAAGTGCCTGAGCGCGCCCCTGGGCGCCATATCCGATCACGGCAACGGTCTTGCCGTTCAATGCGCTGAGATCAGCGGCGTTGTCATGAATAATATCCATTGTTACTCCTTCTTTAAGTAATTCATCCAAACATCCAATGTTTGGATGAATGTCAACATATCCATCCTTCTCATGATTGCAAGCCTATTTTAAGCAGGCGCCTGTGTTTTTCCTGTTCTTTGTTCTTTGCAAAAAAAACGGAAAGGACGGGGCAGGAAAAAGCGGAAAAATACGGGACCGGAGCCATGCAGGAAGAAGAACCACACCGGAGAATTCAAAAGCATGACATTCCCGCACGGCGGAACACTGGAAAGGAACGCCCGGCCCATGCCCAAAAATTTTTTCCTGGCAGGAGAAAAGCCACCTTTTCCACATTCCCCATTTCAAAAATATCCCATATTCACGGCACACCGCTTCTTCAAGCCCGCCCCATGTCATTTGTCCGGAGAGGCCTGGACATTGGCGTAAATCAACCGGGAAGTATCATACCCCAGTTTTTTTTTTTTTCCGCGCAATGAAGCATCGGCTGAAGCTCGTCATCCTTCAACTGCGGCGAGCGGGCAAGCAGCCACAGATAATTCAGGGAACCGCCGGAAACTACGGCGCGGGTGTAATTTTCATCCAGGAAAGCCACTTCATACCGGCCGTATACCAGTGGTACAAAGTACACTTTCAAATGGATTGGGGGCATCCCCCGCCACCGCCCGTGCACGCGCCTCCTTCCGTTCCCCGGTACGAACGTCATAACCGCTGTTAACCACGGAAATGGAACCGTCCTCCCTGAGGTCATACCGGGCAAGAACCCTGCTGAGCCCGCGCTCGAACCAGTTTTCCAGACGGGCTATTTCGTGCCATTCCCCCAGATAACGTTCCAGATTGAAATCCGGCATGGGATCGGTTTTGACGGAATGACCGTGAAACAGGGAAGTAACGATGGTCTGTATCATGCTCATGATTTGACAGAAAATGCTTTGTTAAAAAAGTGCGGATATCCGGATATTGGAATGTAAACCCTTCCCTCATCAGCGTCTCCGGAACGGCGCACTGGCCGCCGGTAATCACCTGGGAAGCTTCTCCCATCAGCAACCGCAGAACGGCGTCCGGAACACGGATGGACAGACGGGTGTGGAAATGTTCCGCGGCTGCCCTGTAGAATTCCCCGGTTGGTGGTGCGCTCCGGCGCCGTTACATTGACCGGGCCGGAAATATCCTGCCGGCCCATAATGAAGACCAGGGCATCCGCCAGATCTTCCAAAGCCACCCAGGAAAAAAGATGATCCGGATTTCCTGCGGTTGCCGTAACGCCGAACCGGGCCGGCCGCATCATCTCGGGGAGCGCCCCTCCATCCGGAGAAAGAACTACGCCAAACCGGGTAAGGACCAGCCGCACGGAGCTGTTCACCAGCCCGGCCTCCTTTTCCCAGGCCACGCACAATTCCGCCAGAAAGGAATCCGCTTCCGGATCGTCCAGTTCCCCATGACAGCCGCCGGACGAGCCATAGTACCCGACAGCAGAGGCGGAAATCATCACTCCCGGCGGTTCATGCAACCTGTTGACCGCTTCCACCAGCTTGCGGGTGGTCATGATGCGGCTCTCCACCAGCTCCCTCTTGTAGGCATCCGTCCAGCGCCGGTCGATGGGCGCTCCGGCCAGATTGATGACGGCATGGCATCCCGCCAGGGCCTGCGCCAGACAATCCACGCCCTCCTGGGCAAACAGATAGCGCCGCAAGGGCGTCACCCGATGCCCGAACATCTCAAGACGCTTGGACAAATGACTCCCTATAAATCCTCCGGATCCCGTAATGGCTACATTCATCACCTTAACCCAAATGGAGGCCCGCCTCCGGGGCGGAGGTCCGGCACCTCGCCGGAATCCCCCCACGGAACAGGCAGCCTTTGCCGGATAAGACATTTCCGGCACTCCCCTGTGTTCAGAAGAGGACAGACTTTGCCGCATTCCCTCTTCCGGAAAGAGTTTCTTCAGTAGAATACTTTTCCCGGCCGCACAGGAAAAGATAACTTGATTTTCACCAGCCTCATCTTATGTTGGATACCGTCACAACCGCTGCCCTGTCATGAATAAATCTCCCAAAGCCGCCTTCTCCCTGCTTATTCCCGCCGTCATCTTCGTCGCTGCGGGTGCCGCCATTTTTGCCTTCCAGAATTTCAGCAACAACAAGCGCGTATTGTCCGGCTTTGCCGGATATGTCTATTCCAAACCCATTTTCGGACAGAACAGGTTTGAAGGCATCCTGATCGGGCCGTCCTCCACGGGATGGGCGTGGAGAAAAGGAAGTCAGCAAGGTTTCCATCACGCCGGATACCACGGTGGAGAAATTCGACGCCCGCAATGGAGGGGCTATCCTGGGCAAGGACAAGCTCCCCATCTCCTGCAAAGCTTCTCTGGTTTACCGGCTGGACCCGTCCCGGGTAAAGGAATTCATGGAAGATTACGGAGGCATCGCCCAAAGCTCCGGCCGCAACGATGACGAAGTGGCGGACGAAATCATGCTCTTTGCCTACAAAAATTTCATTCAGCAGCCTTTCCGCACAGCCGTGCGGGCGGAATTAAGCCAGTACAATGCCCTGGACGCCTCCGGCAGCCTGCAAAAAATTTCCGACAACGTTTACACGCAGTTAAGCAAGCGGCTGGACGGCACCCCCTTTATTGTGGATTCCGTAGCCGTGGGGGAAACAAATCCCCCGCAGGCCATCATTGAATCCGTCGTCAGAAAAGTTCAGACGACTCAGGAAAACGAACGCAAGGAAACGGAACTTCAAATCGCCCGGAAAGACATCGCCATCCAGCGCGCACGCGGTGAGGCGGAAGGCGCCATGAAAATGGAAATAGCGCGCCAGGAAGCAAACGCTAACCTGGCCCGGGGAGAAGCGGAGGCCAAAGTCATTGTCATGCGGGGCAAGGCCCAGGCGGAAGCAGCCCTGGAAGCAGCCCGGGCGGAAGCGGAAGGACTGGCATTGAAGGAAAAGGCCATGGGACCGAACATGCTCCGCGCCAAGGCCTTTGAAAACATGCTGAACAATGCGAAGGTCTATCTCCCCTCCGGAAAAGATGCGGAAGGCAACATGTCTGTACTGGGCATCCTGAACCTGGACAAGGAACCCGCCAAATAAACTCACCTGTTCCCGGCCCGCCGGAAAGGCGGCAGCATCACGAGGCCGCAGGCCCGGAAGGGGAAAAGCTGCCGTCCTCTTCCTCCCCGGCAAATTCATGCTTGAGCATGAACAGTCCGCACATATTCATCAACACGCAGGCGACATACAGCTTCACGGGCACCATGGCGAAATCCATCAAAGGCCCTGAAGGAAGGTTCAGGATGATCCATCCCCCGGCGCATATGGCGCCAAGTAACCCGGCATAGGAAAAGGGAGCCCTTCTGACCAGCCCCCACCAGCCCACGGGAGAAAGACCGGAAAAACGTTCCCGAACGGAGGTTCTCATGAATACACCGGGAAAGTAAATCACACCCGCCGCCAGGAACAGCCACGCCAGGGTAGTATCCGCCGCCCAGGCCGCAGTATGCGCATACACGGCGAAAGGCAGGAAGGAAACGATGATGCACACCACCAGCCGGACAAAAAGGCAACATGAGGGAGTCAAGCCATTCATCCAGTTCAGGAAAGGGGCAGATATCCTCTTCTCCCATGGACCGGACTGCCTCACCATTTTCATGAAAAAAGGCGCACATGAAAGGCAGCAGGAAACAAAAGGCGGCAATCCATCCGATGAGAACATCCCGGGCCGCCAGGAACACGCCCCATACCATCATGACGGAAAAGACAAAAACCATGGGCCTTCCACGGAAAGGATAGCCCAGAGAGGAAAGGTAGTCGGACATACCAAAAATGTTAGAACATTCATTCACGTATCGTCAACGTCTTATCCAACTGTCTAACAAAATAATCCTCCCTTTTCTTCAGGAATAGAATGCCTCCACAATCCGGGCGATGCGCTCCATGTCCTGCGGCCCGCAGCGCTGGTCCACAGGAAGCGGCAGAAGATGCAGCGCCAGTTTCCGTTCCAAGCTGCCGGCAGGGGACTGTTCCAATACCTCCGGCCACAGGAGAGGAATCAGAACGCGCTTATCAATCAGCACGTTCCTCAGCTCGGGAAAAGCTGTCCAAAACGGATAATAACACGGAGCGGACAGGAATCCGCCTCCACGGAAAGACGGTTCAAATGGCCCAGCCTTTCATGAAGAAAAAGGAAATGATTCATGCGGAGCAGCCGCGCCTGTTCATAATCAATGCCGCTCATCAGTCGCTCCGTCAGCCGGGAAACCCTTCGCAGCGGGGTATTCCGCAAGCGCCGTTCATTCCGTTCACAGGCGGCGGAAGCCCTTTCCTGCCCATGCTCCAGGCATTCCAGCAAAAAAGCGGCATCCGGCAAGGATTCGTCCCGCTCCTCCGGTTCCGGCAAGGGCCGCTCCGCATCCATCACGGCGATCCCCCCGTCAGGAAGACCGGAAAACTTGCGCGGACTGTACAGGGAGGCCACTCCGGAACGGGCCGGAGAATACAGGGCCAGCGCATTGTCCACAATCAGGCTGCCGCCATACCGGGAAGCCAGACGGTCCACGCATTCTTCCTTGATTCCGAAGTAATTGGTGTACAAAAGGTATTCCCCCTTTTCCAATTCCGGCAGTTCCTCCGGTTCCAGGCGTTCGTCAATGCGGTAAGTAATCACGGGAATGCCAAGCCGTTCCATTGTTTCCACCACCGTCCGGCATGTATACAGGGGAACGCGGACACAGCGCACATCCCCCAGGCGGCGCAGGATATATTCCAAAGCGCGTCTGCCGGAATTCACGGCTACACTCCTGCCGGGATGCCATTGCGGGAAATTGCCGTACTCCGGCAATTCCAGCCCGAAAAAACCGCCTATGCCCGTCCTCCTTTCCATACACCATGCCATACTACATCTCCCCTTTAAAGAAAAGCGCCATCTGGTACGGAATCTCCTCCTGCATCAGTCCGTCGGAAAAGCCTCCGGAACACGGACCGGAGAGGGCAGCGGCACGCCATCCCCAGGAAAACAGACCGTTCCCTGTGGAAAAAATCTCCAGGAAAGCCATTCTTCAAAAAATACCGCGCTTTCATGTCTCCCGCCGCCATGAAACGTTCATCCCTTTTCCCCCAGCCTCTGCCCCCTGTTCCATGTCTCCTCTCCAAAATACCCCTTGCGGAACCGGATGCATCCTCCGTCCGGATAAATCACCGGCTTTGACAGAAGACGCTAAAAATCGTCCCGCAAGTATCGGGAAACATCATTGCGCCGGCCCCCGTTTCTTACCGGTGTTCCGGAGCGGAAACCTTCCCGGCGGCCAGCCATGTCGCCCGGTGCCACAATCCTTCCAGCACCCCGTAGCGGTGCCGCTCCAGCCACCAGCGGCAGAACCATATCTGTCCGGTCATGGCGGCAAAGCCGACCGCAAAACTGACCAGATACCCGCAGTAGGGAGCCATCCCCAGGGCATACGGGAAAAAAATCAGGGAGCCAATCACGGACTGGGAAACATAGTTGGTCAGGCTCATGCGCCCGTAGGTCAGCAGCGGAGCCGTCGCTTTCCTGAAATATTCCAGCCGGTACAGCAGGACGAACCCGGCCACCCATACGCCGGTAAAGCAAACATTGTGCCACATGTTAAAAACACGGTATGCACAGGTCCCGGCAGCCCCGGCAGGCACATCACCACGTAAAATGCACAGGTCCCGGCCAGGGAAAACAGCAGTCCGCGGGTCCAGAACACAGCCGTTCCGTCATTCTGCAAAAAGAAATCCTGGCGCCCCAAAACAAACCCCAGCAGGAACAGACCCGGAGCCTGCATCAAACGCCCGGCTTCAATACCCCATGCCAGGCTGGCCCATTGTCCTGTAGTCAGGTTCTCCCAGGCCATCACCCAGAAATTTCCCGTATCCACGGCGGATTTCAGGGAAGCGTACGATTCCGCAACAGACAGGGAGGGAGGAACCCAGCCCGGATGCATCCACTGCACCGCCGCATAGGCCCACTCCAGCGGCTGGGCCAGGAAAAACAGGGACAAAGCCACCAGCGAGGATGTCTTCAACCGGCGGCACGGCACCAGCAACAAACCTGCAAGTGAAAAAGTCAGCAGAACATCACCGCCCGGGAAAAACGCTGCATTCATGCAGGCGAACACCGCCAGCAGGCACATGCGCCAGACAAACCTGCCCGCAAAAATCCCTTCCCTTCCGGGCCTGGTTACGGTACTGGACCGCAAAAGTGAATCCGAACAGAAGGGCGAAAATGGTGTAGGACTTGCCGGCAAACAGGAAAAAAAAGACCTCCTTGAACTGCTGGTTGGCCGCTTCCATCATTGGGGAAGAAGCCACGGGATAGGAATTGTAGATGAAATGTTCAAGAAAATGCAGCAGCATGATCGCCATTACGGCAAAGCCGCGCAGAGCGTCCACCACGTAAATGCGTTCGTTGCCGGGGGGATATACGGAAGGCATGACAATAATACATGCCAGGAAGCCTTCTTTTTTCAACAGATGGAACATACATTGCAGCAATGCCATTTACCACTCAAACCCCGCAGGGTATTTTCTCTTCATATTACTGAAAATTAACAGGTCCCGCTATCTTTCTGCTTGCAGCCCCTCTGGATGCATGGCATAAGTTCATGAAGAAATCTAACAAATGCCCGGTCTTTTTCCCAAAAGCCGCGGAAATCCGGCAGTTTCCCATGAATACCCCCCCTATCCTTTCTCAGGAAGAACTTGGCTGCGCCATGCAAAAGCTCCGTGCTCTGGCTGCCGCCATGAACCAGGTCCTGTTCGGTCAAAAGGATCTCATTGAACTGGTTCTCATTGGTGTACTGGCTCGCGGGCATATCCTGCTGGAGGGCCTGCCCGGCCTGGGCAAGACGGAACTGGTCAAAGGCCTCTCCAGGGCACTGGATATCACAGCGCGCCGCGTCCAGTTCACACCCGATCTACTGCCGGGAGACATCACGGGAACCCCGGTTCTTCAGGAAAGGGACGGAACAAAAAACTTCATCTTCCAGGAAGGGCCCGTCTTCGCCAACATTATGCTGGCGGATGAAATCAACCGCGCCTCCCCCAAGACCCAGTCCGCCCTGCTGGAAGCCATGCAGGAACGCCGCGTCACCGTCATGGGAGAGACCCATGCCCTCCCCTCCCCCTTTTTCGTGCTTGCCACCCAGAACCCCATTGAACTGGAAGGAACCTTTCCCCTGCCGGAAGCGCAGCTGGACCGCTTCCTTTTCAAAATCAACGTCAACCGCACACCGGCGGATGTGCTGACCCGCATTGTCCTCAACCGGGAAATGGGCGTGGAACCTGAAATATCCCCGGTTTTGAACGCGCAGGAATTGCTGGAACTCATGCAAATGGCCCGGAATGTAGCCATTCCCGAAGTGGTGGCGGACTATATAGGCAGGCTGGTCAACGCTACGCATCCCGGAGAATCGGAAGCCTCCGGAGGCGTTAAATACGGGGCCAGCCCCCGGGCGGCCCTGGGCCTGGCGGCTGCCGCCAAAGCCCGAGCTTTGCGCCACGGGCGCGCTTTCTGCTCCTTTGAGGATGTGCAGGCCGTTATTCATCCCGTGCTGGAGCACCGTATCCTGCTCAACCACACAGCCCGTCTGGACGGACAGACACCCGCCGCAGTCATCAACCGCCTGGTCAGGGAAATCCCTGCCCAGAACAAGCCCCTGCCGGATTCCCTGGCCGCCGCAAAAATTCATTGACCACACCTCCTCAGCCCTTCCCCCATGCGTCGCCCTCTCTCCCGTTCATGGCTGTTCTTCAGCCTCTTCCTTCTTTCGGAATTCAATATTCTCCCGCTCCACGCAAAACCGGCCGCCGCTCCCCCATCGCCGTTTCCGTGGAGAAAGCATTTGACTACAGCGCGAACGGCGCCCGCGTCCCTCTCCGGGTGAAGCTGGAAAACACCACCGGCTCGGACAGAAAAGCCACTCTTCAATTCCATGAAGGGTGGAACGGAAACAGGAGAACCAGCCATACTTATCCGTTCTTCATTCCGGCCCGGGAAAGCGTTCATGCAGTCGTTTACCCTCCCCTCTCCTACAATCTCGTCTACGAAGTGAAGGAAAACCATGAAGGAGCTTCCCCCATTCCCACGGATACGGAGCACACAGGAAAATGGTCGCGGTTATCCAGGAAGGCGCTCCGGCGGACTGGCTCCTGCTTTCCGAATCTTCCTATAACGCGGCCGTTTCCTCCTGCGACCTGATGAAATGGCCAGCCGACTACCGGATGTACGAGGGGCAAACCTGCCTCATCATCCCGGAAAAAACCTACCGTACCCATTTTGACGAAGCCCACCGCAAAGCCATCCGCCAATGGGTGACGGAGGGGGAAACCTGTGGCTCATCGGTGACAGGGGGCTTTCCGTTTCCACCCGGTTGCTGGGAAACGGGCGCATTCTGCACGTTCCGTCCCTGGACGGCCTGCCGGAAGAAGAAAAAAAGCTGAAACTGGAGGAATTCATCAACCTCCACGAAAAGGGAAACTGTTACCCGGAGATTACCTCCGCCGCTCCCTATTATTTCTCAGCCCCATCCACCACGCTGGGGCTGGAGCTGATCATCTTTGCCGTGCTTGTCGGCCCGCTGAGCCTGTTCCTGTGGGCTCCCGCAGGCAAAAGGCAAAGGCTGTTCCTGCTGATCCCGGCCATTTCCGTGGGATTTTCCCTTCTTCTGCTGCTCCTGATTCTGGCCGGAGACGGCACGGGAGGGACGGGCAGCCGGGAAGTTCTTATCCAGGTTAATCCGCAGGACCACTCCGCCCTGATCTCCCAAAACCAGATTTGCAAGACCTCCGTCCTGCTGAACAATACATTTCAATTGCCGGAAAACGCCGGCATCACCGGAGCACGCATGAGCAAGGCGCGCGGCTCCATTAAGGAAAAACCCATAGAAGGCGCGTCGCGGCAAGGGGAAGAATGCGGGGGAAAATGGTTCACCAGCCGCTCCACGCTCCAGCACCGGATCATCATGCCGGTTTCCACACGGGCGGCGCTCACTCTGCTGGAGACGAGCCCCGGCGGGGCGCCCGTATTCCAAAGCACCTTTCCCGGAACCCTGAACGGACTCACCTACCGGGACGCCTCCGGAAAATACTGGACTCTTGAACAACTGCCTCCCGGCCGTAAAATGAAGGCATCCCCGTTCCTGCCGGAAGAAGAACCGGATGGCCCTCCCCCGCTGCACTTCCGGGCATCCATGGAACCGGCGGGCGGGGAACTGGGCCCCATCCCCACCCTGCCTTCCATTAACTGGGAAAAAACCTCCGTCACCGTCTCCGGCCCCGTCACTCCCCAGCCGCACGAATAACCATGAGTACGCCCCTACTGCTGGAAGTTTCCGGACTGTCCAAATCATTCGGTCCGCTGAAAGCCGTCAACAATGCCTCCTTCGTCATCCGCCAGGGCCAGGTCGTCGGCCTGATTGGCTCCAACGGAGCCGGCAAAACCACCCTCATGCGCATGCTGGCCACGCTGGAAATGCCTGACTCCGGCCACATCAGGCTCAACGGGGCCGATGTTGTGAATCATCCTGAACTGGCACGTTCCCGCATCGGATGGATGCCGGACTATTTCCACCCCTATAAAAACACCAGCGTCCGGGAATATCTGGATTTTTTCGCCAGGGCCTGCGGCATGGGCAGGGAACGTTTACTGGACGCCGTGGACGAAGTGATGGACTTCACGGAACTGGCCGGCCTCCAGAACCAGATGATTGACAAACTTTCAAAAGGGCAGACGCAGCGGCTCTGCCTGGCGCGCACGCTGATCAGCGACGCGCAATTCCTCATTCTGGATGAACCGGCGGCAGGATTGGACCCTAAAGCGCGCCTTGAATTCAAAAATCTGGTGCATCTGCTCAAAGCGCGTGGAAAAACGCTGCTCATCAGCTCCCATATTCTCTCGGAACTGGGGGAAATGTGCGACGCCCTCATCTTCATGAATGCAGGAACCGTCATCCATGACGGCAATATGGAAGACCTGCTGCACCGCCAGACGGAATCCGGATACGCCTTTGAAATCCGCACGGCCGGAGACAACACCGCCTCACTGGAGGAATGGCTGGCCCTCCGCCGGGGATGGAACGTGCGCCATGTACAGCAACAGAAAGTAGTGGCCGCCTTCGTCTCCTGCGAACCGGAAGCTGTGGCTGCGGAACTCCGCCAGCTCTGCCTCGACCTCCCCGTAATTGATTTTCACCGCAGCGAACGCCGTCTGGAAGAAGCTTTTGTGGACATCCTTATCCACGGCAGCGGGGAACCGGCCCCGCGGCAGAATCCCGCCTCTTCCCAGGAAAGCCCATCCATCCCCGCCTCATGAATACCTCCCGCTCTCTTGATTTCCCCATATGGATGCCCTCCGCTCTGGTCAAGGAATTGCGCCAGGGTCTCAGAACGCCGTCATTCATCCTCCTGGTCAGCATAGTGCCCTCCCTGCTCTCCTTTTCTTCCTGTTCAGCTTCATCATCAATCCTCTTGACGGGGAGCCCTTCGTCAGCCCCGACGGATGCCAGATCATCTTCTGGGTTACCATGGTCGTCGCCCTGCTCTTCATCATGCCGCTGAGGGCCTCCACCTCCATCAGGAACGAACTGCTCACCCGAAACAACGAACTGCTGCTGCTCACCAGGCAGAGCGCAGGCCGCATCGTGCTGGGAAAATGGATATCCTTCATGGCCCAATCCCTGCTGATTGCCTTTATCTCCCTGCCCTTCTTTCTCATCCGGTATTACTACGGGGAAATTAACCTGGTACAGGATGTAACCCTGTTTTTCCTCCTTTACCTGGGCTCCGGCATGCTGACCGCATATACCCTGTGGGCGTCCGCCATGCCCTCCCTGATGCGCATCATCGCTTTCTCCCTCATGGGCATCGGTATATTGACCCTGGGAGGCAGCCATGAGAATCTGGATTTTTTCCGGGATGGAGCGGGAGAAGGCGTTCTCCTGATATTCCTCGTCCTGGCGGACGCCTTCCTGGTCATCTCATCCCTGCTTCTGCTGGCAAGGGAATGGTTCTCCCCTGCCGCACAAAACACGGCCGCCCCCTGCGGAAGCTTCTGCTGGCTTTTTTCGCAGCCTCCATCCTCCCCCTCCCCCTTTCTGGAAAACGCAAGCGGCTCCATTCAAAACATCATGACCGGAAATTCCATTTTTGTCATGGTTTACGGAATTTTCCTGATGATTATCAACCTGAACACGCCTGCCCGCCTTCTTCCCATTCACATGGAGCAAATGAAAAACAAAAGATTCTCCAGGCTCCAGCAGCTGCTGTTCCTCCCCGGCATGCCGGGGAGCGTCCTGTTCACCCTGTTGCTCTGCGCCCTGGCGGCTATCGCCGTGTATCTGATAGACCGCATGGCATCCGTCCCCGAATTCCAGTCCCCTCAACGGCTCTTTTGCCTCGCAGCAGGCGGCTGGTACGCCATCACCATGCCGGCCATGCTTCTGAAACCGTTCTGGGAAAAACTGAAAAACAATACCCTGCTGACGTACACCATGATCTGCCTCATCCTCTGCCTGGTGCAAAACGTGCTGTGGGGCGTGAATCTGTCCGTCCCCCTTCTCCCCGGAGGGTATTTATCTGAACTTTTGAGACAAGAAACATTGCCGGCTTTCAGCAAATTTTCCCTATTCAGCCTGATGGACCTGGCTGCCGGAATAGAGGTTCTGGCTCTCACCAGCAAACACTGGATTGACATATTCCGGAACGCATCCCCCGAACCTCTCCAGAAACCGGGAAATTCCCGCAGGGAACGGGAATAGTTCTTGCCCTCCGTTTTGCCTCTCCCCCATCCCCATGACTTCTTTCCCCTTCCCCAGCCAGGTGATCCAGCCGGACGCCGAACAGGCGGCGCGCCGTCTCCGCCTGCCCTTTTCCTGCTGCGCCTGGAAAGGAACACAGGGCCATTGGGAGGGAACGGGAGCAGGCAACTCCATCGACTTTCAGGGAAGCCGCTCCTACCAGTGGGGGGATGACCCGCGGGATATTCATTGGGCGGCGTACGCCAGAACCGGCCAGCTCACCATGAAAGTCTTCCGGGCGGAACTGTCACCGCAGGTAGACGTGGCGGTAGATGTTTCCGAATCCATGTTTTTTCACGAAGAGCGCGCGGCACGCACGCGGGGCCTGCTTCAATTTTGCCTGCTCTCCGCCATCGGAACGGGAGCCCAGGTGAAGATTCATGCGGTGAAAGGGAGCCGTATCATCCCCCTGGACCAGGAAGATGTTCTCTCCGGCCAATGGGAAGCGCAGCTCCAGAGCCTTCCCCCGGATGAATCCATGCCCTCCATTTCCATCTGGCGCCCCAATGGAATGAAAATCTTCATCTCCGACCTGCTCTACCCGGGGGAACCGGACAACCTTCTGGAAACCATGGCCTCCTTAAAAGGGATGTCCGTCATCCTGGCCCCCACGCTGCAGGAAGAAGCGGAACTCCCCGCCGGCAACGCCAGACTCAAAAACTGTGAATCCGGCCACCTGCGCCGCCAGCTCATCACCCCTTCCCTGTCCCGGAGGTACGCCCGCGCCTACGCCGCCCATTTTGAACTCTGGATTTCTGCCTGCCTGCGCCGCCAGACCGTTCTTGCCCGCGTCCCCTGCAAGGGGACGCTGACGGAAGCCCTGTCCGGAGAAGCATTACGGCAGGGGGCCGTGGAACTCTCCTGAACCGCACCCGCACCCTTTACTCTCCCCCCCAAGCCCATGATCCCCCACTTCACCAACACGACCGCGTTCTGGGCGCTTCTGGCCATCCCCCTCATCACCGCCATCCATTTCCTCCAGCATAAAACAAAAACCCAGGCCACGGCCACGCTCTTCCTGTTGGAAGCGCTGGTTCCGGAGGCCCATGAGGGTAATGCCTGGGACAGGCTGCGCGCATCGCGCTCCTTCTGGATGCAAATTCTGGCCGTCCTCCTGCTTACCTGGGTTCTGGCCGCTCCCGCCTGGCCCGGCAAAGGCTCCGGCCAGACCGTAGTCTTCATTCTGGATGATTCCGCAAACATGACCCCCTTTCGTCAAGAAGCCGTGAATGCCGTTTCCGAAGACATGGACGCCATCCTCCGGTCCGGAATCCCGGCCACATGGGTTCTCATGGGCAGCAGAGCTTCCGGACAGCCGCTCTACCGGGGGCCGTCCGCCCGCCAGGCCCTGCACGCCCTGGATCTCTGGCAGCCGCGCGAAGGAACACATGACCTGGCCCCTGTCCTGCGCACCGCCACAGCCGTTGCCGGACCAACGGGCATCACGCGCCTGATTACATCCACTGCCCGGAGGGTTCCCGCCGGGCAATCCGCACGGGGTGTAGGGAAACCTCTGGAAAATGCGGGTTTTGCGGGAATAACCCCGGTGGAGGCCGCCGGCCCCGGCCATTGGAGGATTGCCGTTAAAAACAATAGTCCATCCCCTCTTCGGAGCGAAATTTCCATCCATACGGAAGGCGGACGTCCTCCTGCCCGGCGTTCCCTGTTCCTGAATCCAGGAACTGTCACGGAATTTGAATACAGCCTCCCTCCTGAATGCGGAAAAGCCGTGCTCCGGCTCCCGACGGACGCCTTCCCGGCGGACAATGAGCTCCTGCTGGTCCGCTCCGCTCCCGCCCCCGTTGCCGTCAGCATGGGAATTCCGGAACAATCCGGAAAAATCTTCCTCAATATCATCCATAGCCTGCCGGGATTCTCCCCCGTCCCGGACGGTTCAGATCCCGACCTCCTCCTGCTGGAGGGAAAAACGGAAAACGCCAAGGCCCCCGGAAAAGCGGCCATCATATTTGCAGCCAGCGGCAAGCCATCTTACGGCGCTGTCACGGCGGAACGGCATCCGCTGACTGACGGGCTGAACTGGAGCGGCCTGCTCATCCCCTCCATCGGTTCCATGAAGCCGGGGGAAAAAGCCGGCGTCCTGCTCTGGCAGGGGGAATCCCCCCTGGCCTGGGTGGACGGGAAACGCCTTTTCCTCAACTGGCCCTGGGAAAAATCCAATGCGGACCGCGTTCCGGCGCCCCTGCTCATGACCCGCAGATTTATGCAATCCGTACAGGAGAATCTGCCCGGAACACATTACGGCAACCTTCCCGGAGGAACTCTCTTATCCATGCCCGCAGGCGGAAAACTCATTCAAACCATGCCGGGGGGAGAACGCCGTGAAACTGTCTTTAACGGCAGGCTCCCGGAAGAAACCGGATATGTGGAAATCTTCCCCCCCGGAGAAGGGAAAACGCCCCTGTTCCAAGGCTCCGTCTGGTTCTCCGACGCCCGGATGGGAGATTTTTCCCACTGCTCCACGTTTGACACAGGACTTCCCCAGCCCCATGAAGAGGCGCTCCGGCACATGAAACGTGACCCTCTGGCCCCCCTCTGGCTGGCGCTGGCGTTCCTGGCCCTGATTCTTTCCTGGCTCCCTCCCGTCCCAGACACCTCCCTGCGCCCATGATTCAATTCAACACTCCGGAATGGTTCTTCCTGATCCCCTGCTTCTGGCGGCAGGCTGGAAATACAGGCGTCTGCGCCTGGCCTCCCCCCTGCGCCTCCTCCTGCAGACCTGCCTGCTGCTGGCCCTGGCTCAGCCTGCCCTTGACAGGGGCGGCAAAGACATGGACTTGTGGGTGCTGGTGGACCAATCAAATTCCACGGCGGGAATTCCGGCAGCCGGGGCAGAGGAAATCCAGGCTATTCTGGAACGGCACAAACATGCCGGGGACCGCGTCCGATTGGTGGATTTCGCGCAATCCGCCGTGCTCCGGGGACGCGGAGACCCCGTCTTTGCCGGGGGAACCGCCGGAACGGACATGGAACAGGCCCTGGCCTATACCATGGCCCTGATGTCCCCGAACCGGACAAACCGCATCCTGATGTTGACGGACGGCTGGCCCACCACGCCGCTGGACCAGGCGGCGGAACAGCTCATCCAGTCCCGGATTCCGGTGGACTACCGCCTGTCCGTCACCTTCCGGGAAGCGGACATCCGCATAGAACAAATCCGAACCCCGGCGCGCATCCGGCCCGGCGAAGCCTTTATTTTAGAGGCAACCCTGGCAGGCCCTCCCGGCCCGGCCATCACCGTTCCGTGGCAAATCAGCAAAAACGGGGGGGCTCCGCTGCGGGGGACGGCTACCCTGCTCAACGGCAAAGCCACGGTGAGGCTGGCGGACAGGCTCTCCACCCCCGGCTGTTCCGCTTATGAAATGACCATAACGCCGCAAAACGATCCAATCCCTGAAAATAACCGTGCCGTCAGCTTCCTTGAAGTGACGGGAGGAAACGGCGTCCTGCTGCTCTCCGGCTACGACCGCGATCCCCTGGCGCCTTTCCTGGAAGCGCAGGGGTTCCGCGTCCAACAACCGTCCGGCCTGAACCGGCTTGATGCCCGCCACCTCTCCGGCGTGGGGCTGGTCATCATCAACAACCTCTCCGCATCCTCCGTCCCGCCGGACTTTCTGCATGCCCTGGACTATTACGTAAGGGAACAGGGCGGAGGCCTGCTCATGTGCGGGGGCAGGCATAGTTTTGGCTCCGGCGGTTACTTCTCCTCCCCCATTGACGAACTGCTCCCCGTTTCCATGGAAATGAAGAAGGACAAGATGAAGCTCATGACGGCCATGAGCATCGTTCTGGACCGTTCCGGCTCCATGTCCTGTTCCGTTCCCGGAGGAAAGACGAAAATGGATCTGGCCAATGCCGGAACCTGCCAGACCATTTCCCTGCTGTCCGACCAGGATCTCATCTCCGTCCACGCCGTGGACAGCGAACCGCACCCTATTGTCACGCTAAGCAGTCTGGGCCCTAACAGGAAGAAAATGATATCCAGCGTCTCCAGGATTGCCTCCATGGGTGGAGGCATCTTCATCGGCGCCGGGCTGAAAGCGGGCTGGCGGGAACTGCAACGTTCCGTGGCCGGAACACGGCATCTGCTCCTCTTTGCAGATGCCGACGATTCCGAAGAACCTGCCGACTACCGGGAAACTCTGAAAGAAATGGTTAAGGAAGGGGCTACCGTAAGCGTCATCGCACTGGGAACGGAAAAAAGCGCCGATGCCGGACTGCTCAGGGAAATAGCGGAATTGGGACGGGGGCGCATCTTTTTCTGCGACCGCCCGGGGGATATCCCCAGCATCTTTGCACAGGAAACCGTCAGCGTGGCCCGGGCCGCCTTCATCAGGGAACGCACCTCCCTGCGCGGCACGGCCGGCTGGCTTCAAATTGCAGCCGGTCAGCCGGAATGGCCCCCTGCCGTAGACGGTTATAACCTGTGTTATTTAAGGAATGGAGCAACAGCAGCCTGCGTAACGGAAGACGGAAACGCGGCGCCCCTGGTCTCCTTCTGGAACAGGACGGGACGGACGGCCGCCGTTACGTTCGCCATGGGGGGAGAACTCGGAAAAAACATCCAGCAATGGGACGGCTACGGAGACCTTATCCAAACCCTGGCCCGGTGGCTCAACAGGAAAAATCCCCCACAGGGATACTCCGTGCAGGCGGACACGGCAGGAGACCGGTTACGGATTCGCCTTTACTACAGTGAGGAAAACATCCCGCGCCTGGCGGAACGCATGCCGGAAATATCCCTGGAACTCTCCGGAAAAGAAAGCTCCCGTACACAAAACGGTATCTGGGAACACCTGCAGCCGGGAATATTCCAGTGCAGCTTTCCCCTCCCGCACGGAGTCATGGCGCGGGGCGCGGTCCGCATCGGCGGCGGCGTTATCCCCTTCGGCCCTGTCAGCCAGCAGGTGGACCCGGAATGGGCCATGCCGCCTGAATCCGGCAACGCCTTCCTGGACCTGGTGAACCGGACCGGAGGCAGGGAAAGGATGGACCTTCCCTCCATTTTCCGGGAACCGAGGCCCGGAACATGCCTCCAACTCCGTCCCATCCTGCTGTGGAGTGCCTGCGTCCTCCTTGTTCTGGACGCTCTGTTTACCAGGACCGGCCTGCTTCCCCGGGGACAACCGCGGCAGGGGGTTACGCGCTCCCGGCCTTCAGGAGAAAACAATCAATCTATCTGAAAATTTCCTTCAGGGCTGACTGTTCCTGAGGAGTAAGGCAATCAGACCACACGGCATCTCCACCGCGGGCCGGACGAGCCCCCCGGCCGCCGTGTTCCTGTCCATTTCCAGCCCCTTCCGGGGAGGGAGCCGCCGTCTCCACCCCCGCAGTTTCCCCCAGAGCGGCGCGGCTCAAGTCCTCATGAACCACCCGTCTGGAAACCGTGTCAAGCCGGGGACGCTCTTCCATCTCAAAGGCAAGGGGAGCGTCCCCGCGTCCACGCCCCGTTCCTCCGCGTCCGGGTTCATTTCCCTCTCCCTGCCCGGACTCCATCACGGTACGGTCATCCGGAGACGCCATCAGGGATATGCCGCACTGCCCGCACATGCTCCGCAGCTGCTGGGCGGCCCGTTCCAGCTGTTCCCGCAGACGGCGGGCCGTCTCCGGATCAATCTGCAGGGAAGGCAGGGAAGCCTTCAGCTCCTGGAGCTGGCGGCTCATGATGCCGCCCGGCTGCAGGGCAAGGGACTCCATTCCCGTCAACGCCTCCTGAAGGGACTGCATCGCCTCCGGGCTGGACGCTCCATTCAGGCTGTCCAGCAGGGAAAGGGCGGAATCCGTCCGATACATCTGATTGGATAATCCGGCAACGGCCGCTGCCGTTTTCCCCTTCAGGGCATCCGCCGCTTCCAGTCCGGCATGGGAATACATCTCATTCCGGTGCATTCTTTTCAAATCCTCCAACTGCTCCCGGAAAGGCTCCAGGCTCTTATTATCCACGCTCTCCATCTCCGCCAGGCGGTCCAGGGCCTCCCCCACCCGGGCCAGAACGGGCGGCAAATCCGGAAGCTGCCCCACGGCTTGCGGCGCGGGCAACGGCAAAAAAGCCCCGCAAGCCATAAGAACCGCGCCTCCCGCCAGCCAGGCCAGGCACCAGGCGGAACGTATCCGCAGCACGGGATTCCCCTGTACCGCGCTTTCCCCTGCCTCCACGGCATGGCCCCATTCCTCACCGGCGCTCAACGCCGCATGCAACCCAAGCTGTTCATCCAGAAAGGCCGCCGTATCACGCCTGCTGAAAAAACGACCCCGGAGCCGCAGCCACCCCCACACCGCCAAAAAGAAACCTGCGGCGGCAAGGGCGCCTCCCGCCAGCCAGCCCCAGTCAGCCCCCATCCTGCGTCCGCCGTACCAGACCATCCCAGCTACCGCCCCGGCGGCAAAAAAAGGCATGCTAAGACACTCCACCGCCAGCACGGCATTCAGCAGCCACTGCATGCGGGAAATTCTCCTCCGCCATTCCTGTCCCACGATTAAGGGCATAGCCATATCATGGCTCAACAGGTTCCCCCCGGAAAGACAAAAATGCTTCTCCGCAAATGAATGGGGAACGACCCTTTCCGCAGTTTCCCGGCATTGCCGGACGGAGGGAAATTTCAGCACAGGCGGGCGATATCCGCCATCAATTCCCGCACGTCTTCCTCTCGGGTGGCCCAGCTCATGCAGAAGCGCACCGTGCTGTGGGTTTCATCCTCCCGGCGCAAATAGGCAAAGCCGTATTTCCTCCCCAGCTCCTCCAGAACGGAATCAGGCATCGTGACAAACTGTTGGTTCGTTCCGCTGGAAAAGGGAAGCGACAGCCCTCTGGAACGGCAAAAATCCCGCAGCATCACAGCCAGGCGGTCCGCATGGGCGCCCAGCCGGAAATAAAGGCCGTCGCGGAACAGCTCCAGGAACTGAATGCCCAGAAGCCGCCCTTTCGCAAGACGCCCGCCCTTCTGCTTGGCGATGTAACGAAAATCCTCCTTCAGGGCCTCATGCCGCAGAACCAGGGCTTCACCAAACAGAGCGCCTACCTTCGTGCCGCCGATGTAAAAAGCATCGCAAAGGGAGGCAATCGCCGGCAAATCCAGGTCATTGTCCTCATCGCACAAGCCGTAGCCGAGGCGTGCTCCGTCCATATACAAATACAGCCCCCGCCGGCGGCAAACTCCGGAAATTTCCTGAAGTTCCTTCCTGGAATAAATGGTGCCCAATTCGGTTGGCTGGGAAATATAAACCATCCGGGGCTGAGGCATATGCTCACGGGTCTCGTCATCCCATTGGGCATGCCACGCCTCCTCAATTTGCCGGGCCGTCAGCTTCCCGTCCGGGGAAGGAATGGCGGAAACCTTGTGTCCGCAAGCCTCAACGGCTCCCGACTCGTGCACATTGATATGGCCCGTGTCCGCGCACAGCACGCATTGATGGGGGCGCAGCGCCGCCGCAATTACCGTGAAATTGGTCTGGGTCCCGCCGATAAGGAAATGGATATCCAGATCCGTTCTGCCGCACAAGCCGGCAATCAGCTTCCGGGCCTGGTCGCAATAGGGGTCCTCCCCGTAACCGGCAGTCTGCTCCATATTCGTTTCCGCCATTCTGCGGAGAATATCCGCATGGGCGCCTTCACTGTAATCACAGTTGAAAAGAATCATTGCCTTGCTGAAAAACGCGGGGACCATATCCCCCGGAACCTTTGATGTAAAGGAATATGAGAAATACACCGGAACCGGAACAGCGCTGCTGGAAACTCCAGAAAAAACGGAAGGCCGCATGCAGTTTGAGAAAATGAATGCCATGTACCTTAAAAAGGCAATAATAACCGGCTTCCCCGCCCATACACGGAAATTGTCGTTTCCCGCAGCCTAAGAAAAAGCCGTCGTGTCTTCATGCAAGACGCATCAGAACTTGGAACAGAAAGACATGTGCCTTTCCTTTTCGGAAGTCTCGGAATTGACAGGCACCACTCCGTCCAATCTGTGTTTTTTTGAAGAAGAAGGAATCCTGGACATCCCGAGAAACGGGGCGGGATGCCGTGTCTTCCACCGCAAGGAAATGGAAGAACTGCCGGGGCTGGCTTGCCTTAAGCATTCTGGATTGAAACTCAAGGAAATCAAACGCTTTTTTCACCTGGTTCGCCAAGGTAATTCGACATTGCGCCAACGTTACCGCATGTTGCAGGAAGGGCATCAGGCCATGAAAACGCGCATTCGGGAACTGAAATACTCCAAAATCAAAATGGAGTATATCGACCAGTGCTGCGAGGCATATGACAAAGGCGAACCTCTGCCACAGGTGAACCCGGAATGGATGGATTCCTTCCTGAAACAAAAAATTTGAAGAAGGTGCTGACGCCTGGGCCTGCTGCCGGGAGGGGCAAATGGAGGCTACTCGCTTCACGCAACAACACATCCCCTTCTTCCGGCAGAATGCTTTCAGAAGGAAATGTTTTTCAGACAATCCGTAAGAACGGAATCAACAAGGAATTCCGGAAGTATGGAACGCCTGACGGACGTTCTGCGGAGGCCGCCGTTGCGATTGCCATTGTCCCGGCAAACAAATCGGGTTAATGCCCTACTTGCCTTTGCTGTTCCGCGTTGTAGCGTGCTCCGGTCACGGGTATGGCGGCTACGGCGTTCTCCAGTTCCGCCCACTCCTGCGGAGAGCAGGTAAAATCAAGCGTGTGCAGGTTTTCTTCCAGATGGGACAGTTTAGTGGTGCCGGGAATGGGTACGATATAAGGAGCCTTTTGCAGCAGCCATCCCAGGGCAACCTGGGAGGAAGTCATGCCGCGCGGCCTCCCAAACTGTTGCAGAATATTGACAATACGCATATTGGCTCTCATGGCCTCCGGCGTGAAACGCGGCAGGGTCTGGCGGTTGTCGTTGTTCGGGTCAAATTGCGTGTATTCATTGATGCAGCCCCCCAGGAATCCCCTGTTGAGCGGGCTGTAAGGGACAAAGCCTATACCCAGTTCACGGCAGACATCCAGAACGCCATTGTTTTCAACATCCCGGTGCATGAGATGGTATTCACTCTGAATGGCTGTCAGGGGATGGACGGCGTGGGCCTTGCGAATTGTACCGGGAGTGACTTCGCACATGCCCCAGCGCCGCACCTTGCCTTCCTTGACCAGTTCGGAGATGGTTCCCGCTACATCTTCAACGGGAACCCTGGGATCAAAGCGGTGCTGGTAGAATAATTCAATAGCGTCCACCTTCAAACGGCGCAGCGACTCGTCGCAGTAGCGCCGGATGGTTTCCGGGCGGCTGTCCTGGCGGCCCGTCCCCTTTCCGTTAATAACTTCGTGCCCGAACTTGGTAGTGACGCTGATCTTCCCCCTGAAGGGGGAAAGAGCTTCCCCAGCCAGAAGTTCATTGCTCAGGGGGCCGTAGATGATGGCCGTATCAAAAAGAGTAACTCCGCGCTCCACGGCCTCATGAAGAAGCCGGATGCACTGCTCACGCGAGGGAGACTGGCTGCGGTTGTAGGTCATTCCCATGACTCCGAAGCCAAGGGGAGAAGCTTCCAAGGCACAGGAGCCCTTGCCAAGCGTCCGGCTCCGGGAGGCGGCAAAGCCGCCGTTTTCCGGAGAATCGGCACCCCCGCCCTCTGCCCGGGCAATGGCCGGAGAAATCAGCGCAGCCGTACCGAATAAGGCGGACATTTTGAGAAAGCGGCGGCGGCCGTCAGAATAGTGTTTATACATGCTCATTAAACGTTGATGGTTGAAATTTTGATATATCATCCGAGCATATGGGTTCCACCAACTGGAAGTCAACAAGGGAATACAGCAATTTATCTCAGGAAGCGCCTTGGAACAAAAAGCTGGCTCGGAAAACAAAGATGCATCAGGAACGCATCTGACACTCCGCCTGCAACGGAGGCAAATACCCGCCTTCTTCTGCACCAGCGCCGCTCGGAACGGGACGCTTTCCTTTCCCTCGCACAACAAATTGCTGAGTGCCGGTAAGCGGACAATTTACAAACCTTGCTTGGTGCGTTCAAAAATAATGGAATCTTCACTTTTCCCGACGGAGGATTCATCATCCGGCCCGGCTTTATCCAACTCCTCCCGGAACACCCGGAGCATCGGTCCGTGGTAAAAGCCCAGCTCCCGGCTGATTTTTTTCCGCAGATCCTCTCCTTCATAACTCCGGCCGTCATGCCGTAACAGTTTCAAACGTTGAAGCTGGAGGCGGATCAGGCTTTCTTTCACGGCATCGGAAATCTCGGGATTGTAAAAAAGAACTTCTAGGATGCCCTGCAGGCGGTCGCTTTCCCTTCGGGCCCAGGCATCTTTTCCTTCGCGTCGCAGGGCCCCAATATACCGTGCATGCAGCCGGACCATGCCGGAAATAATCTGCGGATCATTCGGCCAACGCCCGAGAAGCCTTTCGGAAAGATTCACCGTATCGGCAAGTTCCCTCTGGTTATGTTCCCGGAAATTCCTGGCATACCGGAGTTTCTTCAGCATCAGCTCTACCAGCGCCAGGCCGTATTCCGGCCGTTCCGGATGGGCGTCGGCAAGCTGGAGGAGCAGCACGGCTGCATTCGGTTCAATGCCGGGAATGCGTCTCTCCCGGAAAAGGCGGGGATTTCTGGCCAAAAGCTGTGCGTATTGAAAACGGTATTCAGGATGGTCAGGATCATCCTCCAACAATGTTTCCAACATTCCGAACGCCCGGGAACGCTCAACACTCTCCGGAGAACCGGACAAAGCCAGCAACGCGCGGATCGTTTCAAACCGATCCTCCGCCCGCTCCGACATCGCAAAGCGGTCGGCCACCTGCCGGAAAAGTTCCGTTGCCTCTTTATCTTTACCCTGTTTTTTCAAAGCCGTCGCCAACTGGTTGACGGGAAAAGCGTCTTTCCTGAATTTCATCATGTTGCGGAACGCTTCTTCCGCAAGAGCATAACTCCCGGTGCGCAGTGCGCATTCCCCGATGACGGCATTGGCCTCGCAAACCTTTGACTCCGGCAGATTTTTCCTCTGGCGATCATCCTGTAATAGGGCAGCAAAGCTGAAAGCAGCTGCGTATTTTTCTGTGAAGGGGGCTGCTCCGCAATACGGGTGAACACTTGTGACAAAGCCGCATCGGCAACTGCGGCATTGTTTTCCGCCAGTTTCAGCGCAGACGCCGTCTGCAGATAACCGGCGCCCAACGCGACAACGAAAGCGGCCGCACACAGGGCCGCAGCCAAAGACAATACGGCAACAGCCGGTTTACGTTTCATCCACAGCTGCAACCGCCTGGCCGGAGACGGGGAGGAGGCCCCGACCGGTTCATGATTCAAAAAATGCAGCAAATCTTCAGAAAGTTCGTCCATGCTTCGATAGCGCGACTCCGGGCGGAAACTGACGCACTTGTTAATAATCGCGGCCAAGTCGGGTTCGCTGCACTTCAACGGCGGAACCGGTTCCCTGCAAATCCGTTCCATCAATTCTTCAGGAGCTAGCCCCGGAAACGGCGGGGATTTTGCAACAAGCTCATAAAGCGTCACCCCAAACGCATACTGATCGCTGGAAAAGGTATTGACTCCATGCACCAGCCGCTCCGGGGACATATACCGCAGCGTTCCGCTCTGAGCTCCTTCCTTCTCAATAACTTCATTTCTCCCCTGAAGCAGAAAAGCAAGTCCAAAATCGCTGACGTGTACTTCCCCCGCTTCATCCAGCAACAGGTTCGCCGGTTTGATATCGCGGTGTAGAATGCCGCAGCGGTGGGCGTACGCAATCGCCCTGGCGGCCTGGAGGCCAATGCGGGCTATCTCATACGGATTACTGAATTCACATCCGTCCAGACTCTTGCCTTCTATCAACTCCATCGCATAATAACAACATCCCGGACGGCACGCGGCACTGAAAATTCTGACAATATTGGGATGATGAAGCCTGGCAATCACATGCGCCTCATGCTCAAACAGGCTGCGTTGGGCGGCATCCTGCAGCAGCAACGGAGACAACAGCTTGAGGGCCACTTTCCGGTTGAGGGACAATTGCAGCGCTTCAAATACCACCCCCATACCGCCGCTGCCTAGTCTCCGAATCAGCCGGTAATCGTCCCCCTCCAAATCGGGAAAATCGTGAACCGGAGGCATAATTCCCTGTTTTTTTTCAACGCTCCAATCTTCCATCTCCATCACAAGCGGAAGAAGAGCCAGCAACTCGGAAGCAAACTCCGGATGCGCCCCGGCAAAATCCTGAATATCGGGAACATTGCCGGAACGGCACTGATCCAGGAATTGTTCAACCAGATCTTCCAGAGAAATCTTCCCCTTCATGGCTGAAACTCGGTTAACTCCATCAGCTGCTTCCGAAGCCGCTGCAGCGCCCGCACATAGCGGATGCTTGCGGCTTTCGGCCCAATATGCAGGACTTCGGCACAATCCGCATTGGACATGTCGTCAAAATGGCGGAGTTCAAGAATCTGCCGATCGTTTTCGGGCAGCGCCTCGACCGCTTTCCGGAGCAATGTATAACGATCCGCCCTGACGGCACGGGTAAGAGGCCCGGTCACAGTATCTGCAAACCGGTTCCAATCCAACCGGGCAGCGGACCCCACGCTGTCATCCGTCACATTCACTTCCCTGCAGGCGTCTCTCTTGAGGCATTGCAGATGCTTCCTTTCCATAGCCGTAAGGGTCTGGAACAGAATCATCCGCAGTTTGAAATAGACAGGAATCTCCGGATTGTTTTCAAAAAAAGCCATTTTCCCGCAGGCTGCCAGCAGAGCCTCCTGAACCACATCTTCCGCCGAAACGCGCCGGGCAAGAACCGGATTCAAATTCCTCCGGGCCAGGGCAAGAAGCCTTCCCCGGTATTCAAGGAAATGGCTTCCCCAGACATCCGGGCATGCTGTTTCTGCTTGCGTCATTGTACCGTGTCTTTTTTATCCTTTCTCATTTTCCGGGCAGATAGACATATCCCGCCGCACTCCTTCCTATCCGGCCGATTCCGGGATACGGCAGGTGCATTCCGGCGACCGGCTTCGGGGAAGAAGCCGCAAACTCATAAAAGCGCCGCCGGGCCTGAACCGCTCCGGACGGATTCATATCGTAAATCGTGCAAACCTCCGGACGCGGAATCTGGAGCGCGGCAGCATGAAGCAAATCTCCGACAATCAGCAGGGAATCAGTCTCAAAAACGGTATGCCCGGGTGTATGCCCGGAAGCGTCAAGAGCCTTGATGCCGGGCAGAACTTCTTCTCCAAACCGGAATGTTCTCACCCGGCTGCCGTAAGCATGCAACACCTTCCGGACCTGTTTTCCCTGTGGTCCGGCCGTACCATTTTGCCAAAATTCCCATTCCGGCATGGAAACATAGACGAGGGCTCTGGAAAAAACGGCTTCGCCATGTTTCCCAAGCAATCCTCCGATGTGGTCGCCGTGCATATGGGTGAGCAAAATGAAATCGACGCTCTCCGGAAAAACGCCGCTCTGTTCAAGTTTACGGAGCATCCCGCCCCGTTTTCCTCCGTTCCCTGCGTCCACCAGAATGATTTTTCCGTCGCCGCGTTTCAACAGGAAAACATTCACGGAAGAAGGAACCCTCCCGCCTCCGGTTAAGCGGAGGAACTCCTCTTCCGGCATACCCGGGAATAATTCGAACCGCATCGCTGAAAGAGCATCCTGAACAGCAATCACCTCAAAATTTCCAAACTGGAATGAACGATTTTCCGTCTCAGCCGCGATCACGATGCCGGAAATCATGGCGGCTCCGCACAACAACCATTTTACCATAAAACGCCTTTCTTCTCAATATGTTGACTTTTTAAGACATGATGGGCAATGTATCAAAGCTGTACGGAAGTCAGATATGTTTCCGCACTACAGGTGATAAAACATCCTTATTGATGGGAAAACGCTGCCGGGCTGCAGGCCCGGCAGCAGATAAGATGGCGGCGACTATTTTTTACCGCCGTTTATCCTGCCTTTTTTCAGGCCGTGTTTCAAACCTTTCTTGAGGCCGTGTTTCAGGCCGTACTTCAACGCCTTCGGTTTCTTTTTCAGTATTTGAACAGAAAAGGAGGTTGTTGTTGATTCCGCCGCGTTGGCAGTAACCGTACCGGGAGCCAGACCGAATATTCCAATAATTGCAGGAATGATGAGCTTGTTCATGATAATCAATGAGGGTTGATATTTTTTCTGAAACGGTATCGTTTCACTTTTCAAGAATGCAGTTCCCTAGGGAAATCTACCAATTCGGCCGGAATTTCCATCAGGTCTGCCAGCCAGATTCTATTGCCTGTAAGAAACTGAAACGCATGGAATCCCCCTCAACCTTCGCGGACGACCCGGAAACCGACATCACTGAAAGCGAAAGAAGATTCCCTTCCTTCTCCTTTCCGCTCAGTCCTGCAGCTCGTCCGCGGCGAACGCCAGGAACCGCCCTTCACCGCCATGACCGTTTTACCGTGTGCCACGGCCTTGGAAACTTCAACTGGAGAAGAAGTCCATTCCCAGCAATTGCCCCACATATCAATCGCTCCGCAGGCGCCGGATGTCGCGGCATGGGCGTCCACGGGAGATGTCCCGTTTCTCTCGCCGCAATTAAAATCCGCATCCTTGGGCATATGCCCGGCGGCAAACTCCCACTCCTCTTCAGTCGGCAGGCGATAAACGGCTTTCCTATCCTGGAGCGACAACCATTGGCAATAGGCAGAAGCGTCGTCATAGGAAACATTCACCACGGGATGCCTCCCTTTGCCGGCAGGCATGGCGCCATTATCCCAATCCTTAGGAGCCTTCCTTCCCGTTGCCTTCAGGAATTTGGCATAATCCTCATTGGTAACCGGAGTATATGCAATTGATACATTCCAGGAAGCTCCGAGCACCGGCAAATACCCGCCATCTGCATTGCGGGCACCTGGTCTGAATCGCGGATCACTGAAACGCCGCATGCTTTGGTCGATGCGCGCTTCCCTGTTTTGAACCATTTCATCCACGATCTCCTGCATTTCCTGTATCTTGGACGCATGCCGAGCCGTTCGTTTCAATTCTTCAAGCTTCGCCTTTTTTCGGTCAAGGACCTTGTCGTAATTAATCCCGACCTGTTTCCTCAAAGCCGACCGATTAGCCTCGGACGGATTCCGGCGATAGGAAGCAATCAACCGTTTCGTTTCTTCATTCAACTGCGGCCTCTCTTTTTCGATAGTAGTGCTGAATCGGTGCAGTTTGGCCCCCTCGGTGCGGGCTGCGAATCCCGCACTGACCGTTGCGGCCGCACATACGGCGATAATGACTTTTTGCAAATTGATGCTCATAACTGTTCCTTCTGTTTATGATAACCGCCGCTCCTCTATGGAAGACGGAACGTTATCGTTTCACTTTTAAGAATGCTGCTCCTCCGGGAATTCTACATTCTTTTTCAACAAAGGTGCTGCCGAAGATGCGGCGGACCGGAACATTGGACTGTTTTTCAAACAACCAGACGGAAAAAAATAAAAGGGGCCGCACCGCCCGGGAATGGTAACGGAAAACGCCCCCGGGGAGGCTATAATGGAAACTGCCGGCAACAATCCGTTCCGCTCAGGGAAGACAAGCATGATAATCTCATGCCTGCTTCCTGTGAAAAGAGCCGGCTCCGGCCTTATTTTCAAATTTACCTCTGTTTTTTATGCAATGATGATTAAATCTATCTTCATCTCCGACAAGACACGTAGAAATTGTTTATATCCCAGTATCTTGAACATGGCTCCGGGCATTTTGAATGCGGGATGCCCCATGCAAATAGCCGTAATATGATATTCCCTGCACGTTGCGATGATCGCCTGGGGTATGTCTTCCGCACTCACCTGCTTCACCGTCCCTCCCAGTTCGGCCACCAGCTTGAAATGATTAAGCAAATGGCGCTGGGACGCCAGATTGATGCGGTCGGGGGACTCCCTTGGCGTCTGGACGTAAAGGGCGATAAACGACGTACTGTAACGCGAGGAAATCCGGTATGCTTTTCGGATGATGCGCCGGGGCGTCTGTTCATTGCTGCTGATGCAGGCCAGAATCTTTTCCCTTCTGGCGGAAGAAACTGCCGGGAATACTTCCGTTTCCACTTTTTTCTCCACTCGGAAAGCAACTTCCTTCAATGCCAGTTCACGCAGCTGAAGAATATTTTCCGTTCTGAAAAAATTATCCAGGGCAATCTGGATTTTTTCAGGCCGGTAAATCTTGCCGGCCTTGAGGCGGCCGATCAATTCCTCGGACGTCAGGTCGATATTCACCACTTCGTCCGCCTCCTGCAAAATCCTGTCGGGAACCCGTTCCTTCATCTCAATCCCCGTAATCTCCTTCACTTCGCCGCTCAGGCTTTCGATGTGCTGGATATTAATCGCGGAAATCACATTAATATTGCGTCAAGCAGCTCCATCACGTCTTCCCATCTCTTGCGATGGCGGCTCCCTTCCACATTGGTATGAGCCAGTTCGTCAACAATAACCAACTCGGGCCGGACTTGAAGAATCGCGTCCAGGTCCATTTCTTCAATCTCCCTGCCTTTGTAAAAAACCACTTTACGCGGGATGACGGGCACCCCCCGGAGCATGGCTTCAGTCCCGGGCCTCCCGTGGGTTTCAACGTAACCGATTCTGACATCAATGCCGTTATTCAGCAATTCATGGGCTTCCTGCAGCATGCGGTACGTCTTGCCCACTCCGGCCATCATACCAATGTAAATCTTGAACTTTCCCCTTCGAGAACGCCGTATCAGGTCAAGAAAGTGCTCTGCTCCGTTACTTCCGTCAATCATATTAAATTCACCCGGCTCCTGCGGTTAAAAACATCTTGTTGATTTTACAGAATCTTTTGAAAATGAAAATCAATTGCGGGCGTTACCATGACATGAAGCCCGCAATTGATTTCATTTTTTCAAGGCGGCAATTTATCACCAAATCCGGAATTGCCATTGCCGCCCTAAACAATCAGGAAATTAATGCTTCCCTGAAGGATCAGCCTTCTCAAGAGCAATATTCAACTTAAGCACATTGACCTTCTCCGTGCCAAACATGCCCAGCAGCGGTTTTTCCACGGCCTGATCGACAAGGGACCTCACTGCACCCTCTTCCATACCACGTGCTTTGGCAACACGCTTCACCTGCACATAGGCGCTCTCCGGAGTAATATGCGGATCCAGACCGGAAGCGCTGGCCGTAACCATTTCGGAAGGGACATCATTCCGTTCCAAATAAGGATGCTTCTCCAAAAACGAATCTATCCGCGTATTCACGTCGGCCAGGTATTCTTCATTGGTCGGCCCTTTATTACTGCCGGATGAACTGGATGCGTCATAACCGTCACCCGCATGGGACGGACGGCCCCAGAAATAAACATCCTTCGTGAATTGCTGCCCAACATTGGCGGCGCCTACCACGCGCCCGTTCAAAACCAGGGTTTCCGCATTTCCTCCACCAGGACCGACAATCAATCCGAATATCCACAGCACCAGGATGTAGCATATGGAGAAAAAGACGCAAAAGACAAGTGTAAGACGCAATGATTTCACTAAATTTCTCATAACAATATATTTATTTCAGTTAAAAAAACAGGCCGACGACCATATCAATCAGTTTGATTCCGATGAAGGGGGCAATCAAACCACCCACGCCGTAAATCAGAATGTTGCGAAGCAGCAGCGCGCTTGCCCCTATGGGTTTGTACGCCACGCCCCTCAAAGCCAGAGGAATCAGAATGGGGATAATGATTGCATTGAAAATAATCGCAGACAGGATGGCTCTTTCCGGACTATGCAGATGCATAATATTCAGCGCAGCAAGTTCAGGAATCGCAATCATGAACAGCGCAGGCACAATCGCGAAATATTTGGCGACGTCATTGGCAATGGAAAACGTCGTCAACGTGCCGCGCGTCATCAGTAGCTGCTTGCCTATTTCCACAACCTCAATCAATTTGGTGGGGTCATTATCAAGGTCAACCATATTGCCGGCTTCCTTGGCGGCCTGGGTTCCGCTGTTCATGGCTACGCCGACATCGGCCTGCGCCAGAGCCGGAGCGTCATTCGTCCCGTCCCCCATCATGGCAACCAGTTTGCCGGAAGCCTGCTCCTTCCTGATATAACTCAACTTATCTTCGGGCTTGGCTTCCGCGATGAAATCATCAACACCGGCTTTTTCTGCGATATACCTGGCTGTACTCGGATTATCCCCCGTCACCATTACCGTCTTCACCCCCATCTTGCGCAGGCGTTCGAAGCGTTCTTCTATGCCCGGCTTGATAATATCCTGCAATTCAATAACGCCAACAACCTTTCTGTTGATGCAGACGACAAGAGGAGTACCCCCGTTGCCCGCCACTTTATCAATAATTTCCTCAGCTTCTTTGGGGAACGGATTTCCCGCTTCCTCGGTCATCTTGCGGATGGTGTCAAAAGCCCCCTTCCGGATTTCGGTTCCATCGCTCAAATTAATGCCCGAACACTTCGTCTCCGCCGTGAACTGGATCATGCGAGCCCCTTCCGTATGAAGGTTGCGCATATGGACTCCATATTCATGCCCAAGCTCAATAATTGATTTCCCTTCCGGTGTATCGTCTGAAACAGAAGACATCAGACAGGCTTCAACAAAAGCCTGCTTGTCAAAACCCTGAACAGGGAAAAACCCTGTCGCTTTCCGATTGCCAATAGTAATCGTACCCGTTTTATCAAGCAGGAGAGTACTGATGTCCCCGGCTGTTTCCACAGCTTTCCCGGACTTTGTAATCACATTGGCCCTCAAGGCTCTGTTCATTCCGGCAATGCCGATCGCCGAAAGCAATCCTCCGATTGTCGTAGGAATAAGACATACGAACAGGGAAATCAGGGCGGCAATGCTGATTTCCGTTCCGGAATAGTCCGCTATCGGCTTCAAGGTAATGCAGACGACGAGGAAAACCAGAGTAAAGACAGCCAATAAAATGGTTAGCGCTATCTCGTTAGGAGTTTTCTGCCGGGAAGCGCCTTCAACCAGGGCAATCATTTTATCAAGGAAACTTTCCCCAGGACGCGCGGTGACAAGCACCTTAATACGGTCTGACAGCACTTTGGTTCCCCCCGTCACGGAACTCTTGTCCCCGCCGGACTCACGGATAACCGGAGCGGATTCCCCCGTAATAGCGCTTTCATCAATGGACGCCAACCCTTCGACGACCTCCCCGTCGGCGGGAATAATATCTCCCGCGACACATTCGAAATAGTCCCCTTTTTTCAACTGGGAACTATTGATGACGGTAACCGTTCCATCGACGATCAACTTGGCCGGCGTCTCCTCCCGCGTCTTGCGAAGGCTATCAGCCTGCGCCTTTCCTCGGGCCTCGGCAATCGCCTCGGCAAAATTGGCAAACAGAAGAGTAAGGAATAAAATGACGAAAACAAGGAAATTATAAAGGAAAGACCCTTGCTCGTCACTGAAGAGGGAATAAACGGTTACCAGAAGCATGATCATCGTGGCGATTTCCACGGTAAACATGATCGGGTTCCTCATCATCATTCCCGGATGAAGCTTGATCAATGACTGCTTCAAGCTTTCCCGTACCTGCTCCCTTTCGAACAGGGAAGTATTATTGGAATTTTTCATATCGTAGATTTCTTGTTTCAATTCCAGAAAATGGAATAGAAATATATAAATATATTATCGGTAATCAACGTGTTCTGACCTGTATTTACAAACTCAAATGTTCGGCAATGGTGCTCAAGGCATGGACAGGGAAGAAGGACAAAGCCGCAACGATGAAAATCACGGCAAAAGTCACAGTGCTGAATGTCACTGAATCTGTCTTCAACGTTCCGGACGTCTCGGGAATATACTTCTTGCCCGCCAGAAGCCCGGCAATGGCAACCTGTCCTACGATCGGGATGAAACGGCTCAAAATGAGGACAATACCGCAAGAGTAATTCCAGAACCAGGTATTATCGGACAGACCCTCGAACCCGGAACCGTTATTGGCGGCGCTTGAAGTATATTCGTAAAGGAATTCACTCAGTCCATGAAAGCCGGGATTATTGACCCACCCGCCTTCGCCTTCCACAAACGATGGCGCGTAAACAAACAGGTAACAAGCCAGAGCCGTACCGACGAGAATCACAAACGGGTGGAGCAACGCCACGATGGAAGCGATCTTCATCTCACGGGCTTCTACTTTCTTGCACAGGAATTCGGGAGTTCTTCCAACCATCAGACCGCTGATGAACACGGCTATAATCATGAAGGCGAAATAATTCATCCACCCTACCCCGACGCCGCCAAACCACGTATTAATCTGCATGTTCAACATCTGAATCATGCCTGAAAGAGGCATGGTGGAATCATGCATCCCGTTGACGGACCCATTTGACGTAACTGTCGTAACGACGCTCCACAAAGCTGTAGCCGCGGATCCGAGCCGGATTTCCTTACCTTCCATAGCCCCGCTTTCCTGGACGATGCCCATCTCTTCTATGCGGGGATTGCCGTTCATCTCCTGATACACGTTAACGCAGACGCCAATTAAAAAGGCAAACAGCATTACGCCGTAAATACTGTATCCCAGTTTCTTGCGATTTAGATAAAAACCAAAGGCCAGAACCATCGCCATCGGAATAATCAGGATGGACCAGCATTCAACCATGTTGGAGAGGTAGGTCGGATTTTCCAGCGGATGGGATGAATTAACGCCGAAATAACCCCCACCATTAGTTCCCAACTGTTTAATGGGTACGACAGCCGCAGTAGGGCCTTGGGAAATGGTTTGTTCCACCCCTTCAAGAGTCGTCACTTCCATTTTTCCGTCAAACCCCATTGGCGTACCCTGCGTAATCAGGATGCACCCAACTACCAGAGAAAGAGGCAGCAAAATACGGGTAGAACTCAACACGAGGTAATCCCAGAAGTTGCCAATCGTTTTGGTTGTCTTCTTGCTGAGGGCATTCATGATCCCTGCCATTGCGGCCATGCCGGTAGCTGCCGTAATGAATTGGAACAGCATAATCACGAACAACTGCGTAAAATAGGTCAAACCGCTCTCCCCGCTGTAATGCTGGAGGTTGCAATTCACCATGAATGAAATACATGTATTGAACGCCTGGTGGCACGTTTGCCCAATATTGCCGTCCGGATTGAGGGGCAGATACCCTTGGCTGACCAGAAGAACCATCCCCCATACGAACCAGAACAGATTTACGGTCAGCAAAGCCCGCAAAAACTGCTTCCAGTTCATTTCTTCCTCCGGATTAATCCCGGACAGGCGGAACATCAGCCTTTCAACAGGCTTCATGAAATCAAGCCATGTTTTCTCCTTCTTGTAAACCTTGGCAATATATTTCCCCAGAGGATAGCTCAAAGCCACCATAAGAACGATTTGCGCAATAATACCTAGAATTTCTGTTTTCATCATCTTGCTGGTTAAAATTTTTCCGGTTTGATCAAGACATACATCAAATAACCGAACACAATTAAGCTAATCACAAATAATAGTGTATACATAGACAGGCGCAGTTTTAGATTTTTTCAAACCAGTCGACGCATTTGAAAAAGAGCCAAAAACAGAATATTCCGCTCAATAGACAAAAGATAAAACCCAACAATGATTCCATCATGATATTTTATGAAATTTAAATTCAAACCATTCCAACATATATGGAAACAAAAATATTATTCTATGCCGTTTTTCTTTTTTATCTGAAAAAATTTCACGGAAAAACCGCTATGGCAGATACGAAGTCCCGGAACGGACCGACGATGTTTAATATAATGTAAAAACATTACCTCAATATATCCGGAAATTCCATTCTGGGTAGTTAACTTCCTTCTTCTTCTTGTTAAGAAAAAATTAATTCTTCCGGCTGCGCTCCCGCTTTCCGTTCTTCCCGGAAGGCGGATAACGGCAAGTCTTTCTCAACCCGTTTACACAAAAACTGCACCCGGAACATACCGGATGCAGCTTGAATCCCATACAGAATTCTAAAAGGCTTCCTCAACAAAATTTACAGAACTCACTCTGCATGAATACCTATCTCTTTCCAATCCCCGTTGACAAATTTCCAACAGGAATGAGGCCGCTCCAAAGATATCAAACGAATTGATACCGATGAACACTGTGATAGACCAGCCCCAGTTCGCCATCCATGTATTCGCTCGAGAAGCGGAACCCGTTTTCTTCCCCCATATTGCCTTCCGACGTGATCAGACCGCCATACGGCTGGTATTCGTACAGAATACGGCGACCATATACTCTTCCCCGAAGAGGGAGGTAACGTTTTTCATCGTCTCGTGCACGCAGTAGAGATGCTCTTTCTCCTGCATCCCGTTCGCTTCCCGGCGCGTCATGGACAGGATGCGCACAGCCGCCAGTTCCGAAGGGTCCCAGATGTAACTGCGCACGAATCCGGCATTTCCTCGGTCAATCCGCACTCTGCTATATGCAAATACCCTTGATGAAAAACTGTTAAAAACGATCCTTTTGGCTAATTGTTTTTTACTCTATTTAAATAATCCCTTCAACATTTTATATATAAAGGAAAAAAACGTGTGGACAAAAAGAGGAATGCATCCATAATCCAATAATAAGGGAATAGATTCGTATTCTTCCATATCTATTCCAGGAAGATTCATAGCTAAAACAATTGCTCCACCGCCCAATAGAGGAATACAAGATGAATTTTTGGATTTTATTACACAGTTAAAAACTATTATCCAATTATATAAGCTGACAATAACCCCAAAAACAACTAATATCCAGAAAAAAATTATATTAATCACCATCTTTTATCCGTTTCAACTGAGATTTATAATTTTTTTGCTTGCCGGGAATGATCAATTTTATTGTTCAGCAGCTCCTTTTTTCTTTCCAGTCACTCGTCAGAATTTTTAGAAAACAAATAGTGAAATCAAAAATCAATGCTTAACAGAGGACCAAATAAAACACTCTCTAAAATTGCCAAAGTAATTAATACCGCCACGGTAGCACGAATATAATCTTTTGTCTTCCAATAGCGTATTGCTGAAATAATCATCCACACTGGACATACAAAAAAGAGAAATATGAACAATGCTCCAAGTAAAACTCTAATGATATTTTCCCAAGGTTCTCTAGGATAATTGTTAGGAAGTATCCACATCAAGGCACACATAGTCACTACTCCTACTATCCAATAGTAGAATGGGGACCAAGATCCTGTATTTTTTATTTTAGTATTCTCATTGTCCATAATTATTTCTGTTATTGAAAATTTAAACTATCTGGAGAACCTGCGGAGAAATAACAATTAATGATTTAATATATTTAGCTGTCTTGTATATTTCGTTGAAATGAAATTTCTTTTTGCTATCAAAGTATTTTATAATAAATTTCATTCATTATTCAGAATAAATTTTCTTCATCAACTCCTGATTTATCAATAAATTTGCGGTTCAGTTGAGAAAATTTGCAAACTCAGCCCATATCCTCAACTATTCTTCCCTGCTTCAGACCAAAGTTTGTTGTCTGTCAGCCCCTCTATAGAACTAAAGGCAGCGTCCATCATTCTTTCTAATAGAGGAATCGCCTATCATATCCAATATTTTCTTCCCATAGGCGAATCGATCGAGATTCCTTTTGATAATCGTTTCTTTGATTATACTACCAAAAGGAATTTCATCTTCCTCCATATTCATAAAAAACCATAAAAAATCCCATCCGTTCTTATCATCAGGATAATGTTCTATATAATTTTCCGCTACCAGTTCAAAAAGATTCGCTCTGCTCAAAATAACTTCTCCGTCTTCATTGTTCTGAAGAAGGGATAAAATATCTTTATCTTTACTCGATAAGCGGATATATGGAATAATAACTCTATTTAAATAACTATCGTCATCCTGATGTACCATGGACAACATTTCCTGATACCGTCCGCTGCGGACCTGCTTGAATTCTTTCTTCAACATTTTCTCCCAATTCGCAGAATGAATGATATAACTCGCCAATTGCTGCTTCTGTTGCTGCGATAAGTTCATTATTCTTTCCTCTGCCTTAATATATACCGAAGCCTTAGGAAGCTTTTCCATATCGTAAACAGGTACTGGCTGCGGAGACTGTATCACCGGAGTCTCTCCTCGGTGACAAGATGAGAAAAATACGACCGGAAACAAGGGAAAGTATAATATTTTGCTAAAAATCATATTCTTTATATCTGGAAACATGGACATCAAGTTCCTGCTTGAGGATTTCAATATTGCTGCTATTTCGTCAAGGATTTTCTCAAAACTATTGGCAGATTCATAGCTTTTTTACAATGGTTAATATCTTTGACAGGAAGCATAGCTTTATAAAAATCAAAAAAATCAATATTAAAACAAAGCAATCATCATTTATGTAAAAAAGTTCCTTCCGATAAACAGAAGGAGCTTTTATAAAATTAAACAGTTTTCATGTATTAATTAAATAAAATGAAAAATATTAGATTTTATTTAATTTGTTCCATATCCTGTTTATACCACAAGCTGTCTTGCCATTCACATATTAGTTTCCACAGTCTTTCTCTATCCGTATAGGAAAAATCAGTATCATAATCATAAAGAATTATTACGGTCAGGGTACATTCTTTTCCACAGTATGTGGCATAGACATGATGATCGGGAAACTGATCAGCGAGTGTTTGATTAAATTTAGACAATTCCTCAATCTCTACATTTCCTATTATTAAAGGAGGATCATAGCTAAAGACATATGTATTGTCGATCTCTCCTAGAAGAGGAGATTTCTTATAATATTTATCAAAAAACAGAAAAGAAGCAAATACTGAAACAACAACAATACTACAGTATATAATATATTTTTTCATTATATCATTTTAATAAATCGATAATTACTCAAAAAACAAAACTTCTTCTCTTCTGACATTAGACCCAATTATGATAATACCATAAAAATTCAAATTGTCATTCTAAATTTTTATAGGACATCTCATTTTTAGAATACCCTGAAACAGCTGCTTTCCTCCGCTGCTAAGCTTTCTATCTCTTTTTGGCATCAGGACAGCTTTCAGTGTTTCGCATCATCTTCTGATGATTAAAAATAGTTTTCAAAATTAGACAAAATCATCATATAATTTCTTTATTTTCTATTAATCTGATACTGGGAAATTTTCCCAATACAAGGTCAACAAGTTGGATAACACAAGATTCTACTGATGGAGAGTAGCGTAACAAAAGTACATATGAATCTTGATAGGGATAATAAGAAGTTCCCCATATTAAATTAACAATTACCAATTCAGCTATACATATGCCATTTTTATAAAACGGATGAACACAGTTGTGTTCCAGAGGAATGGATTCCGCTGTCATAGCCATCTCCCATGATTTATAGTCAAACGAGGAATCTGCCAGTTCGCAGAAATACGAAGGAAGCTCTCTAAATGCACGGCTTTCTTCCGGATATTTTGCCAGACTAAAAACTCCTTGCACAAAATCGATACTGCGTGAATTTTCTATATGATTAAGTTCATAAGCTTTCATATCGCAAAGCTTTCCGCTGGAACAAAAACTTGGTGTGACAATAAATCCTCCTTCAAGAGGATAAAGACCACCTGTCCCTTCCCAATAAATAGGAATATTTTGATAAGAGGAATTATGTAGATAATTCTGGATGCGAATTCCATTTCTATCAGCCTGCTGACTTGTATAAAAACGAATTTCCTCTATCTCTTTTTTCCCCTTTTTTTTCTTTAAGAAAAAGTGGATTACCGCTCCATTATTCATGAAATAAAGGGTATCCATACTGGACTGAAAACCAATATGTAAATGAGAATAGTGCTCATGCGAAGGAACGCATTTATTATCTTCACAGGAAAAACCCTGCCATAAAAAAGAAATCCATTTTTTACCGCATTTATTCCATTTCTGCGAATTCCACTTGTTTGGATATTCACGGGCATTCGGTGGCAACTCCGGAATATATGAACATATTGAATTGGACAGCATATAATGCAAACCATTTTTACATTCAAAAAAAATATAATTTGCTTCACTATTAATATCAAAATAGTACTTATTTATTTTTCGATTCATTTTATAAAATTTTACGAATAAGTATAATCTGCGCATTAAAAAACAATGCGCAGATTATATCATTTTTATATAACTAATATACTACTACAAATAATAAAAACTAATTTTTTGCACATACAACTTCATACTCTTCTTTTTCTAATTCTGTGAATATCCAATCATATACATGTTCTGCAATTGACGTACCAACCCACCAACCAGTGACACCTCCTATTAACGCACCTATCCCTGCGCCAACTACAGCTCCAGGAGCAGCACCAACACCGGCACCAGCACTACCAATTGCACCACTTGTCATAGCTCCAACTCAGGTGCCGTCTTTGCGGATGGCCAGCGGGCGTGTAACCTCAGGCTGCGTCGGGTCCCAGAACAGGAACCATCGGACGCTCACTTTGCGAGTGTGCCGCCTGCCCATGTAGTCGTAGATGCATTCCACCACGGTTTTGGCGCTTTCATTGACGAAGCGCACCGGGCGGTTTTCCGCGTTGTAGGCGACTTGCCAGATGCCGGTGGATGTCCTGATCAATGTCTGATTGCCGTCCTCGTCGTGAACCGGCTCAAAGGCGGCTTCTTCTCCGCGCTCGATGGCGGTGTATTGGTTGAACGGGCCGGTTGTGTAGGCACTCGCTTCTAGCTTCCTCAACCTGTGTCAATTGACCGAGATGGTTGTATGTAAAGCTCTGACAGGCGTGGCGTCAGAATAGCCGATTCCCACAGCAACCCACGGACTTGTTTTTATAAATGCATAAAAATGTTATTAAAAAAATAATTGTCCCATAAAAAATAAAACTATCATACATAAGGATACTATAGGATATCTCTCCATCAATAATTATTTCTGGATAAAAATTGTTCATAATCATCCTCATTATATGAACAGGAACACAAGCCTCCATGACATCTGCTCCTATAATTTTACATGCTAATGTAAAAATAAGAAATGTTATTATACTACAAAAAATAATACAAAAAACAATTCTTTTTCTATTCTTTTTTAACTTCCAAAATTCCATAATATATATATTCTGTTCCATCTGCTCCTTTTACTGTTCTAGATTCAGTTTCAAGGATAAATTCACGCGCTTTTTCAAATACTTCTTTATCTAAAAAAGTGATACACCTCAAAGATCTTGTTCCATAATGCATTCGAAAAGAAGACCTAAAAACTCCATTAATTTCTTTTTGATCGTCTAATGCATCATCTATTGCAATGAAAGCGAGCTATTGATTCTTATCATTATCATTCCATAATTTGTAGGTCCAATCTTTAATTTGGCTCCGAATTCCTCCAGATTGTCTTTTTATCACATAGTATTTCCCTGGTGGTATAGGACCGTTATCTTTATTTCCAACATTGTCCGGATTATTTTTCCCATCACCATTTCCAGAAAAAACTCTACTCGTCGTTAAACGAAGTATATTACTATCTTTATCTACCTTCCTTATTAATATTGTATGTAATTTTATACTATATTCTATTGTACATATCAACCCTAAAATATCAGATTGATTAAAAATTTTATTTCCTACAAACGCGAACAAATTCCAACCACCTTCTTCCTCGATGGGATCGCGGCTGATCCACCTTCCGTCGTGCGGATTGAGATGACGGTAGTTGTAGTAGACAAGCCCCAGTTCTTCATCGTTGTATTCGCTGCTCCACTGGATGGGCTGGGTGACGTCCCCTTCGGCGGTGGCTTCTCCGTAAGGCGTGTAGGTGTAGACCGTCCGCAGGTAACCGGCTTTCCCGAAGATTTCCGTGACGTTCCTGGTCAGATCCCACCCGTAGGCGTACCAGGTGCCGTCTTTGCGGATGGCCAGCGGGCGCGCAGCCTCAGGCTGCGTCGGGTCCCAGAACAGGAACCATCGGAAGACTCCGCTGACGGCATCTATGGCGGCTATTTGCAGGTAGCCACGGTACATGTAGCGCAGGTAGCTGCTCACCGTCCCGTTGACGCTCACTTTGCGGGTGTGCCGCCTGCCCATGTAGTCGTAGGTGCATTCCACCACGGTTTTGGCGCTTTCATTGACGAAGCGCACCGGGCGGTTTTCCGCGTTGTAGGCGACTTGCCAGATGCCGGTGGATGTCCTGATCAATGTTCTGATTGCCGTCCGCGTCGTGAACCGGTTCAAAGGCGGCTTCTTCTCCGCGCTCGATGGCGGTGTATTGGTTGAGCGGGCCGGTTGTGTAGGCGGTCGCTTCTTCCGCGTCTTCCCTCGCGGTTTTCCGGTTGCCGATGTTGTCGTAACTGTAGCCGTATGTCTTGCCGCTGACGGTGGCGGCGGTCAGTTCGCTCCGGCTGTTGCAGGCAAAGCTGTCGTTGACGGTATTCCCCTGGCGGGCCGTGCGCCGCGTGACGGGCCTTGCCAGGCTATCGTAAGCGTATTCCCTCGTTACGGCTGCATTTCCGGCGGTGTCCGTCATACTGACAACTCGACCGACTAGGTCGGTTCGAGTCGTGACAGTGTTGTCGTGGCCTATTCTAAATAATTTCAAAAAAACTCCTTCCAATATGATTTTGGAAGGAGTTTTTAATAAAAATAAGTGAATTATATTTAAAATTTATTATAATGAAAATCATCAAATAAAAAAGAACTAAACATTATTCATATTCGTTTAGCTTCTACCGATCTCGAATAAATTAATCTCACTTCTTTCGCATGAGAATCGAATAATATTACTATTTCTCTAATCTTATTACTGTAATCATATCCTTTCACAATCATCTTGATATTAAAACTATCTATATCATAGACTGAAATAATCTTACGAAAACTGCGATTTTGAGTTGGTGGAATATCCCCAAAATCAGACCAAAGGGCTATTGATAAATTAGTATCGTCGCGGCTTATATTCATATACTCTAAACCATCTGTTGTCTGCCATGTCCCGTAAATCCATTTCGGCATTTTGGAAGCGTTAAAATCAACGATATATTTATGAGATTGGTTAATTTGTACTGGAAATGTCTTTTTATAAATATCACAATCCGAAAAATCTACTATAAGAGTTTCATTTTTTAAATGTTGAAAAATTGAGAATTTAATATTTGTCCAACTGCTACGCATCCAAAAAGACAAGTATTCATCACTTAATTTAATTGGAATTAACACACATTTTTCATCTCTTAATATATCAAATATATCAATACTAATTGATTTTCTGTTTCTTTTTATTTCAAGACAATAATCTAGAAAAATAGAAAAATTCCACTTGCCAAGATACTTTTCCCACAATTCAGGACAAATATTAATCTTCATATTAACTAATTATGTTTATTTTTCCAAAATTCATCGAAACCATTTGGCTTTGGTTTTGATATAGTTTTCCCATTAGGATCTTTCATGAGGACTCTATCAGGGTTATTAGGATCAGGTTTCATTTTTTTAAATTCGTTGGGAGTTCCTGCCGGAGATCCGGCAAGATTTCTTTCGCCTTTGTTCCGACTTCCTCCAAAACCTCGACGAGAAAAACAAAGTTTTCTAACGCAATCTTTGAGAGGAGTTCTTATAAGGAAAAACGAATTTCGCCCACCTTCAATAATTAAATCTGAATTTTTTAAAATAACAGTTATCTTTTCCCCTTTATGATTGGCTGGGTTAGAATTAAACTTTTTCAACAAATCCCATATATGAATTAAATCACCTATTTTTTGCAAAATAGGATCAAATCCAGCACGAACTTCATCAATAGTTTTATTATTTTTGTTTATTACATTACAAATTTCATCTTCGCTCAACCCCTTATTATCATTCACATGAATCGGAGAATTTCCTACAAACGCGAACAAATTCCAGCCGCCTTCTTCCTTGATGGGATCGCGGCTGATCCACCTGCCGTCGCGCGGATTGAGATGACGGTAGTTGTAGTAGATGAGGCCGAGCTCGTCGTCCATGTATTCGCAAGAGAAGCGGAATTTGTTCTCTTGCGCCATGTTGCCTTCCGACGTGACCAGCCCTCCGTACGAACGGTATTCGTACAGGGCGCGGCGTCCGCGCGCCTCCCCGAAGAGGGAAGTGACGTTCTTCATCGCGTCGTGCATGCAGTAGAGATGCTCCTTCACCTGCGTCCCGTTCGCCTCCCAGCGCGTCATGGCCAGGACGCGCGTGGCCTCAGGTTCCGAGGGGTCCCAGAGGTAGCTGCGCACAAGCTTCGGCGTTTCCCCGGTCAAGTCGCACTCCGCCACCTGCAGGTAGTCCCGGTAGAGGTAGCGCGCGTGGAAGCCCGTTGTCCCTCCGACCGTCACTTTTTTCTCGAATCTCCTGCCCATATGCTTATTAAAAAACAACCACTCAGAGGATAACAGTCCCTGAGTGGTTGTAATTCGTAGAAAATTATTTCATTTCAAGATCAATTAATAATAATTACAGTTTCTATAGAAACTAACGAAAATGCTATAATCATAAAAACAATAGAAAGTAAGCAAGCTATAATATTTGTCCAAATTTTACGTTTCTTTATTAGATAATAGATACTTATAAAAAAACATAATATATTTAAAATCAATGATAAAATCAACATCGCCCATGATATCCAGTCATACCATGCATTTGAATCCAATGACACTGGAAACACCAAAGTAAAAATTATAAATATTATAACTAGGAAATAACCTGATATTGTTAAAATTAACGGCTTCATTTTTTGATTTTTTTAACTAATTCGTCATATTTTCTCAATACTCTTAATGCCCATGAATTACAATTATCTGTATCAGGATTTATTACTTGTATAATTTTAATAACATTTCTACTTACAGGCACTGGAATTATTTGCCCCATATTATTCACTTGGTATAATGTGCTTTGTTCTTCACAAGCTATCTTAATTGTAAATCTAGTCAAGCTATAAGGTTTAGGAGGTGTTTTTTTAATGGCTTCTCGCAATATGCAATCATCTAGCTTATCTCGAATTTTGATATACAATTTTCTTTCTTCACCTTCGCTATTATCCTCATGCAATCCATCAGGGAAATAGCCAATATTAGTTTCATCCTCAAAGAAAAAATGAGAATGTTGTATTGATAATCCTTCTGCTTTGTATACATGCCCATGTATAGTATAATATTTTTCCCCGTCGTGAGTGAATGCTGTATGTGCTAAAGGGCGCCTAGCTAAGTAACCTTTCCCTAAATAATCAAAATTGATGATACCATTATTATTAACGAACGCGAACAAATTCCACCCTCCCTGTTCCGCGATGGGATCCCTGCTGATCCACCTGCCGTCGCGCGGATTGAGATGACGGTAGTTGTAGTAGATGAGGCCGAGCTCGTCGTCCATGTATTCGCAAGAGAAGCGGAATTTGTTCTCTTGCGCCATGTTGCCTTCCGACGTGACCAGCCCTCCGTACGAACGGTATTCGTACAGGGCGCGGCGTCCGCGCGCCTCCCCGAAGAGGGAAGTGACGTTCTTCATCGCGTCGTGCATGCAGTAGAGATGCTCCTTCACCTGCGTCCCGTTCGCCTCCCAGCGCGTCATGGCCAGGACGCGCGTGGCCTCAGGTTCCGAGGGGTCCCAGAGGTAGCTGCGCACAAGCTTCGGCGTTTCCCCGGTCAAGTCGCACTCCGCCACCTGCAGGTAGTCCCGGTAGAGGTAGCGCGCGTGGAAGCCCGTTGTCCCTCCGACCGTCACTTTTTTCTCGAATCTCCTGCCCATGGAGTCGTAGGCGCATTCCACGGTTGTCCCGCCGTCTTCGCTTTCAAATTTCACGGGCCGGTTTTCCGCGTTGTAGGTGACTGTCCAGATGCCGGTGGAAGTTTTCACCAGCGTCTGGTTGCCGTCGGCGTCGTATTGAGGTGTAAAGGCTTCCCCGCCATTTCTGACGATGCCCGCGTACCGGTTGAGTTCGTCGGTTTCATAGTCCGTGGTGCTGCCGAATTCGAAGGCTTCCTTCCGGTTGCCGATGTTGTCGTACTGATAGCCGAAGCGGCCGCCGGGCCTGAGCTGGTCTCCGACCAGTTCGCCGCGGCTGTTGTAGGTGAACAAACGCGTCGTTTTGGGCGCCGCCGTGTTCCACGTGTCCCTGCGCCGTGTAGGACGGCCCAGCGCGTCGTAGTCGTATTCGTGCCTTGCCGGCGGGTTGGCGCTTCCGGGCCTCCGGTAGTCGATGACGGAGAGGAGGTCGCGGCTGTCTTCATAGGTGTTGACCCGGGTCATGCCGTTGGGGTAGGCGAGTTGTTCCACAAGCCCTCCCTGTTCGCAGTAAGTCCAGGAGAAGGGCGTTTCCATGCCTTCCGCTGTGAGGGTGGAGAGGCGGCCTTTGCCGTCATAGGACAGGTGCGTCTGCTGGACGCGGCGGCCGTCCGCGCTTAATTCGTACCCCGCCTGACGGCCGAGCCCGTCATAGCGCTCGGAGACCTGCCAGGCGATGCCGTTTGCCGCAAGGCTGTCGGTTTCCAGTTCTCCGTAGGGATTGCAGGCGAAGGTTCGCGTTCCGGCAGCATCAGTGATTTGCGTCAATTGACCGAGGTGATCGTAGACGAAGCTCTGGCCGGGCGTGGCGTCTGAGTAGCTGATTCCCGTCAGCAGCCCGCGGGCCTGTTCGTAAGTGCAGGTCTTCACGATGCCGCGGGCGTTCGTTTCCGTGGCGAGCCTGTTGAAGGCGTCCCAGGTTTTGTCCACGTGCGTTCCGTCGGCATACGTTTTGCGCGTTTCCAGCCCCGTGGCGTCGTCATAGCTCCAGGTGGTGACGTCTCCATCCGCGCGGCCAGTGGGGTCTTCCGCGACGTCTCCTTCCTGCGCCGCGCGGAAGGTGGTCAGGCTCACCAGGCGGTCGGCCTCGTCATAACCCATGAGCAGGGGCTGCGTCCTGGTCCCCCATTCGGCCGTTTTCCGGCCTCTGGCATCGTATCTGGCGCATACCGTATTTCCCAGCGCGTCCGTCACCATGGCAGCCAGGTCGTGGCAGGCGTCGTATTGCGTCACGGTCGCATTTCCGGCGGCGTCCGTCACGCTGACGGATCGTCCGGCCAGGTCGGTCCGGATCGTGACCGTGTTGCCGCGGCCGTCCGTGCGGGTCAGGGTCATGCCTGCGGCCGTATAGGCGCGGGCGGCCGTCTCCGTGATGCCCGCGTGGTTCTGCTGCGAGAGCATAAAGCCGTCCGCCGCCACCGTTTGAGCCGTGACGCTGGAAGAGGGGACAATGCTCTTTTGGATTCTTTTCGTATTTTCAGCATACTCCGTCCATTCTGCCGAAGTCAAGCCGCGTTCGTCAATGATGACCGCTTTTGTTTCCAGAACTCCGGAGAGTTCGGACAGGAGCTGCTTCCGTACGGAGACAAGCGGCTGCCCCTCAGCATTGTAGCGGGTTTGCGCCGTCACCATATAGATGCCGTCCTCCGCGTTTTCCACGCTGAAGGCATATTCCCGGATGGGGCTGTTGTCCGGTGCGGGCTGCTCCGCCAGGGCGAGCGTTTCCCTGGTCATGTTGCCGAAAGCATCGTATTCATAGAGCGCAGGCGCCATGGCGACGGCCCCCTCCTGCGCTCCCGCATCCCTCCATGCGCGGATGAGATGCCCCTGTTCATCGTATTCGGAACGGTCATACAGGAACCCGGCAGTCGTGGGCGTCACTTGCAGGACGCTTTGTCCGAAGCCGTTGACCAGGGTCCGGGAGAGGATGGTGGTCTGGCCGGCCAGGGTAACGGTTTCCCTCAGGCAGTTATGGTCGATGTCATAGACATGGCAGCGTTCGCGCTGTCCCGTGCCGTATTCATGGAGTACGGAGCCGTCGGGGTGACGTTCGGTGACGAGGGTGGCGCCGGCGGGCGTCGTGACGGTTTCCGTCAGGCCGTTTTCGCTGTAGGCTGTCGCCGTCACGCGACCCAGCACATCGGTTTGCCTGACGATACGGCCGAGCTTGTCGTATTCCACGCTTTCCGTCGTGGTCATGGCTCCCCTGTCCCGGCGTGTCTGCAGGACGCGCCCGGCGGCGTCCCGGGTGTAGGTGGTGATGGTTTCCGGGGTTACGACCGTGTCTCCGTCGCTGATTTCCGAACGGATGGTTTCCACCAGCTGGTGGGCGCTGTTGTAGCCGTACGACGTCAGGATTCCGTCTTCGTCCGTTTCGAGAGCTTGCCGCAGCACATCCAGGACGTGGAGGTGACGCGGCCGTTGCCCCGGATGGTTTTCGTGCGGCGGCCTTCTTCGTCGTATTCATGGGCGCCGCTTGAGAGCAGCAGCCAGTTGTCGCCATCCCAGACGCTTTCCTGTTCAACAAGCACCGTGTCGTTGGCGGCAAGGAACGATTCCGTCTTGCGGCTCTGTCCGGCCGCCAGTTCGCCGCCGACCTTGGTGATAGCCGTCTTTTTGTGCGCGGCGCCGTGTTCCGCGGCCGCCTCATAGTCATAGAAGGTTTCCACGCCGGCAATGTCCCGGGTGAATTTGATTTGCCCGGCGGCATAGGGATAGGCGGCGGCTTCTCCATACGTTTCTTCCACGCTTGTCTGTTCCTGGCCGGAACCGGCGGCAGTCACGGTTTTGGTCACCCGTTCCATGAGGGGAGACTGCTCATAGGCGTAAGCGGCGGCCGTCAGTTCGATTTCCGTGCCGTCGGACAGCACCCGGAATTCGGCGACACGCGCCGGACGGTTGTCGTAGAAGCGCAGGCCGGCGTATTCGGTCCGGGTTACCTGTTCTCCGCCGCCGGCCCAGGGCGCCGCCTCAAGCGTGACCCGTCCTTCGCCGTCGTATTCATAGCGCGTGTAGCCGCCGTCCGGACGGTTGATGCGGGAGACGCGGTATTGGCTGTTGTATTCGTAGGAGGTCGTCCGCGCCAGCGGCGTGTTGAAGGCTTCCGTTTCGCTTACCAGCAGCCAGCCGCCGTCCGTGTATTGCCTGACGCTGCGGTTGCAGGCGACCGGCTCGGCGTCGTTGATGCCTCTGACGGTTTCAATGCGTTCCGAGAGGCCTCCGTAGAGGCGGTTGGTTTCAATGGTGCGGATGATGGTGTCGTCCCCCTGGCCTTTGGCGATGCTGACTCTGCCGGGTTCTTCCGTACGGGTGATGGTGTGGGCCGGCAGTCCGCGCTGCTGGCGCGTGATGACGGTGGTCCGCACGCCGTTTTCTTCCGAGGACAGGTAGGAGGAGGTTTTATAGGGTTCCCCCGTTACCTCGTATGTTCCGTCGGCCAGGACCGTGACGGCGGCGGGAGCGTACCATTCCATGACGAGTTCTCCGTCCGCTCCAGTCCGGGTGCGCATCAGCCCCTCCGCGGCGCTGTAGCTGCTTACCAGGCTGCCCTCATGGTCATACGTATTGCTCACATTCCGGAAGTAGTCTTCCGCCAGAAGAACCCTGCCGGAGGCGGAGGTCATGCCGACCACAGCGCCGGTTTCCGCGGAGAAGCGGATTTTCTGCCCGTCCGCGTCCACCAGGGAAAGGTAGGCGGGGGCACCGGAAGAGGCAGGAGCCAGAGTTTCATCCAGCAGCTGCACCCTGAAGTCGCGCTTGCGGGAGATGCCCGCAGGCAGGGCCGTATCTGAACCGGCCTGCACGTTGAAGTAAAGCGCGGCGCCCACCGGAGGCACCACGGTGATGAGGCCGGACGTTTCGTCCAGATGGACGCGCCAGGCCCACGGGCTCACGTATTTCAGGCCGCCGCAGGCTTCCGCCGTTTCACGGGCGTTTTCCGCGGAACGGAGGCTGAAGGCCGCGGGAGACGGCGCCGAAGCCCCTCCCCTGGGGGGAATTCGGCCTGGGACATGCAGATTTCCACGCCGGGGTCACCCGGCAGTGGTTCCGCCGCAATGGTGTATTCATTGCGTTCCGCGTCCGTGCACGTACCGCAACGGCAGCAGATTTCCTTTCCTCCGGCGGCACGTCCGAAGAGGAGCTGCTCGACAGGGAGGAAGGAGGGGTGTCCGAACTACTTGAACTGCTGCTGGAGTCCCCATGCGCGGTCACCGTCACGGAGTATCTGCACACGGACTGGTTGTATTCGTTGTGCGGCATGTCGATGTTCTGGTGCGTGATGGAGAGAGTGTACGTGCCTTCGGATAACTCAAAGGAGCCTGATTTGGACCATTCCTGGTGGCCTCCCAGTTTTCCGGGTTCATCGGCGGCGGAGGTCAGGTCCAGCTCAAACGTGCCGCCCGGGCCGGAGATGGTCAGCTTGCCCCCAGTCGTCCACCGTCAGGCTGGCCACGACCGTGGCCCCTCCTTCCGGGACGCTGAAGGTGTCGTTGACGGGGGGCATGAAGACATCGGCTCCGGCTGACGTCTGAACGAAGTTGTCGATTTTTTTTTCATAGATAACGGTATCCGTGCCGTAGGGCTGGATGGGGGGTGGACATGGCATGGAGGGGCGCTGCGGCGCCCGGCTCTCCAGGCTGGCTGGCCGCCCGGGAGGTCCGGCGGCGGGGCTGGGGTTCATCTTGTTGGCGGAACCCCTGTTCAACGAGGGGTCGTCGTTTGGTTGTTCGTTGGTATACATGGTGTGATGATTGTGGTTTGAGTGCGGCGCGAAAGGCGCCGATTGGATTGGTTCATCTTCCTTCCCCGTGCCGCACCACGGCGGACGGATGGGAAGAACAGGGAATGGAGGCCATGCCCGTCAGGACACGGACTCCGGAAAAGGAAGCTGCCTGCTGCCGGCGGCAGGGGTCAGGGAAAACGGACCGCGGGAAAATCCGCTGCCGTTTTTTTCCAGAGCTTCCGGCGCCCAGTCATCCCAGAACAGCGTGAGAAGCCCGTCCTGCAGGACGTAGCGCCCGGTGCAGCCGCCGGCGCCGCGCATGAAACGGCCCCGGGCAAAAAACAGGAGTTCGTCTCTCCAATGGGGATGCACGGCGTCATAAACGGCCACCGGTTCATCATGGAAAAGGGCCTCAATGCCGTGCATCCTGCCCGGAGAGCACCAATGGGCGCTCACCTGGTCATTCAGGCGGTGGGGCGCCGGAGCATGGCTGAGGAAGAGGCGCGGCGTGGCATGGACGCGCGCGCCCAGTTCCCGCGCCAGCCGGCCGAAGATGACGTCCTCCGCCCCGACGGCGGGAACCCGGCCGCCGTGCGCCACAATACCCTCCACAAGCGCCCGGCTCATCAGGTAGCCCGCTCCGCCGCTGGGGAACCCCCTGTCCGCCAGGGACATGTCGCCCACAAGGTCATAGCGGCCGTCGCAGAGGCTTTCCAGGCGGTCAAGCGCCAGCCAGGTATCGTCGTCGCACTTGAAAAGCCAGTCAAAGTCATAATGTTCCAGGGCATATTGATAAAAGGCAAGCCCCTTGGCGGGCAGGTGCCTGTAATCGTCCTCCACCCAAAGGGCCACTACATCGGGCTCATTGGGCAAAGGAGTGCGCCGCCCCAGGAAAAATCTGCATTCCACACCCTCCTGAGGATGGGAAAGCCAGGTCTCCCGGCACGCCTTGCGGCGGTTCGCCGCGCCTGTGCAGCTGCAGATGCCCACCAGGATATTCACTTTTTTACGCGGCCCGGGGGCAGGCTTCCAGGCGTGGCCCGGCAGATGCCTGTCCAGCAGTTCGCCTGCCATGCTGTTGCGGCTCATATTTTCCCAGGCATCCGGCTCCCGCCTGGCCATCTCTCCCCAGAGGTGGACGCACCAGGCATTGGACAATTCCGGCCCGGCAAGGCGTATGTTGCCGTTGTAGCAGTCGCGCCATCTCGTCCAGGGGACCGGATACATGTGTGGGAAGACGGAGCGGCCCGGTCAAACAGGCCGCAGTGGCGCAACGCGCGCGTCATCCCGGTGGGGCCGCAAAATCCCCATGGCACCTGGCGCCGGCGATCGGCGACATCCGGCACACGTCGGAGCAGTTCCTCCTTGGCCCGGACTTCTTCCGGAGAGTCCCAGGGAACGCGGAGCGCCGGATCCTCAGCAAGGCGGCACAGGGTTGCGGGAACGGAATGACCGGGAGGAAAGGCCATGGCGCCCACGGCCACCACCTCCGCCCACTCCCTGCAGAACCAGAGAGGAGAGGCAGGAAGTTCATCACCCAGGCAGATGACGTCCATATCCACCCAGAAGCCGCCTTCCTGTGAAAGGAATTTCATGCGGAACCAATCGGAAAACGGCGCCAGGCTATTGTGGGAATCATGGAAAATCGCCTCCTCCGGGAGAATATCCCGCGCATCGCGCACAAGCGTTCCTGCGGGAATATTGTCGTAATTCCGGTAGGTGAAAAGCTGGAAAGTATGGCCATGGTCCAGGAACGATTTGATGCACAGAACGGACATCAGGGGAAGTTCCCCGCCCACCCAGAGGCTTGTAACGGTTCTCGTATTCATTGTTTTACGGGTATGGGTTCGTGGCGGAATTACAGTGTTACCCAATGGGGCAGGTAAATATCCCGGTAGTCTTCCACACCGCCGACAAACCAGTCGCGCGGAACGATGACCTTCCGGGTATTTCCCAGCCACGCGCCCCACCAGGAAAAGGAAGAACACGACATGACGAGTTCCTCCATCGCCGTCATGCGGCGGAGGGATTCGCACGGAGCGCCGCGGTCGATTTCCAGCGCAAAGCGTCCGAATGCCGGCACGCGCGCAAGCATCTCCGCCGCCTCGTCCGGCTCATCGCTGAACAGCACCAGACGGTTCTTCCCGGATGATAAATGCCCTGCGGCCCTCCGCAGGAAACCAGGGTCCAGAATGCGGTGCTTGTCACGGAGGCGCCTGTAGTCCCCAAGCCGGATGTGAATGCCAACGGCGCCGGGCTCCTTCTCCGCGGTGAGAGGCGCGAAAAGCGCCCGGATGAACGCTTCCTGCCCTTCAAAAAATACCGCGCGCTCTGGAAGTAGCCGCGAAGCCCGCCCGTCCGGATGCGGGAGGGAACCGGACAATAGGAAAAGGAAGGTTCCTGCCAGGATGGAGGTTCATTGGTGCCGCACGGCGTAGAAGGGAGCACCCAGCCGCCGAGCCGGGAGCGCAGCATCAGGGAAGCGTCATTGTAAGCCCAGGACACCCGGCACTCCACCCCTACGGTACGGGCGTGGGCACAGGCGGCCGCCAGCGTGAACATGATGTTGCCCAGCCGCATGCCGGGCAGGAAACACGGGGAAACATACTTTTTATTCATAAGGCCGGTTTTCCGTTCCATGTTCATTCCGGGAGTCTTGCCATCGCCTCCAGCACTTCCTTCCAGCTCTCCAGGGAAACATCCAGCCCGCCCAGCTCCAGGCCGCGCGCCCGGGCCGCCTCCGCCATGTCGTCGCGAAGATTCGGTTCACAGGCCATTTTGGAAGCGTAGTAGATGAAATCCCTTTCGTTGCTGCACAGCCATCCTGTTTTGCCGTGCTCCACCATCTGCCGCCACCCGCCCCGGTTGTCCACAATGAGCACGCTGCCGCTGGCCATCGCCTCAAAGCCGATGCGGGGCCAGTTCTCCGTCGTATCCGTCGGCTGGAGGATAATCCGGCTGTGCCTGTAAAAAGCCTGCTGGGAAACTTCCCTTTGATTGCGGGCAATCCGAATCCAGTCGAAGGGCCGGCCTATCTTGGCTTCGCTCCTCTTGTCAAAACCGAGGAAAAGGCCGCGCTTCTCCACGGGGGGATTCAAATGCGCCGTAGATATGCAGGGTGTTGGCCGCGAACTTGTCGGCATCCTGGCGGGAGATGCGCCCGCAGCCGAAGAAATCCTCATCGCGTTCCCGGATAAAGGGAAAGGATTCCGCATGGAAATAGGGCCTGAAGGTCAGGAACTGCACTTGCGGGTCGCCGTTGAGCTTGCGCAGCACGGGCATGGCTTCCTGGCGGACGGCTTCATTCTGATAGAGGAACATGGCGATTTCCCCCTTTTGCATGGCCTCCTTTTCCCTGGGGAAAAGCCACGTCATGCAGTTGATGAAAACTGTGCGTTTCGTATGCCTGCGTATTTCCGGCAAGGCGTTGAGGAAGCCGGCATTGCAGAAACCGAGCACGGGGTCGCCGGGTTGGACGGCCGACCAGTCCGCGGGGGCGTGCATGATGACGCCCAGGGAAACCATTTCGTTGTAAAGAGGCTCCCCGTGATAATCCCAGGACGGGATGAGATGGACTTCCACGCCCATCTTGCGCCAGACAATGATCTGGTGGTGAAGTTCCGTTCCCGCTCCTCCGTAGAGGCTCGGGAACCCGTTGACGAATAATCTCCTGATTGGACTGCTCATGAGCGCTGCTCTTCGTTGCGGAGGGTAAGAAATTTAACCAATGCTCCTGATAAAGGAGGAGAACTCCGGTGTACTGCGGCCCGCACTGCGCAGCACGGGAATGAAAATGCCATTATGTTCCAGCCTCCTGAGCCTGGTCGTAAGCTTCCACCTGCCGGCGAATACTTCATTCCTCAGGGCAAATCTGGAAGCCGTGAGGATGTCGCGCCCCGCAAGGTAATAAGCCATGCCGCGCAGGGACCAGGCAGCCAGCCCGAAAGCCTCTCCTTCGTACTCCAGGGGAAAGGGATAATCCACGCCCTCCGGAGCCTTGAAAAGCGCCTGCACATGCAGAACGGGAGCGAAAGAAGGCCGGTTTCCCGGCTCTCTGCCGACCGTGCCTCCGGCGGCTCTTACTTCTTCCAGAGAATTGAAGACGACCGGCTTCTCCACGGAATCAAAGGGGAGTTTTTCAATAAACTGCTTGCGTGCGGAAAGCACGGAAAGCTCAAGAGGAACGCTTCCGTCGGAAAGAACAACCTCCCTGTTGAGGATGATACTGCCAGGGGGAAATATCCCGGAAAGGGCGCCTACGCTTTGAACAATATTCAGGCGGGGAAGGATAATGTCGTTGTTCCTGATATCTCCGGTAACCGTGCCTACGGGAAGCAGGGGTTCATGAGAGGGGCCTGCCGCGGCATCCGCCACGGGACAGGAAAGGGAATTTTCCGAACGCTGAGGCCGGGAACTGGAATTCCCGCATGTTTTTGTTGTATTCATCATTTTGTTTTTCAAATACTTATGGTTCTTGATAAAGTGAATAAACGGCTCTTCACGGAGCTGTCCCGGACAGGGCATGCGCCAGAAAAGAAAGAACGTTCATCTGCCTTCACTATGATTGCTTGCCGCGTTTCCGGAAATTCGACGTCCATTTCTTAAAAAAGTGAATTTTTCCTCCCGGAGGCGCTTCCTGATTCGGCGCGCTCTGCTTTCCTCCAGATGAATGCTTCTGGCAGCCCGTGACAAATTCCCTTCAGCGTCAATCAATGCCTCAACCAGCTCCCTTTCCTGCGGCTCCAGGGATTCCATTTCCCGCGCGAATTCTTCCCGGAACATCAGCCCGGAAAGGAATTCCGAATGCTCATCAGCATCAATTTCCCGGCCATTCTCATATTCAAGAGGACGGGCTTCCCGCAGCAGCAGCCTCTTCTTCCGGTTCCTCTCGCGCAAATAGCGTTCCGGCTCAAAAACGGTCGCATTGCCCAGGTATGTTTTCATGCCGGCGGCGCCGCTTTTCCGGTAACGGCGGCAAATTTCCCAGCATCGGATTCTGAACCGTTGAAGGACATCCAGATACTCTTCCTCAGGTATCTGAAATCCGATGGATTTTGCTTTTGAACGGAGGCGCTGAGCGAGATATAAGGCGTGGTTTTCCACGGTTTCCAACAAGGATGGTGATTGCTTTTCGTGCATATTCACCAACCCTGTGCGGACTTATCCAGCTAGCGAAAAACGCCCCACTTTCACATCATCATTATTATTTGAAATTCATATATTTACCAAAAGAAATCGGCTAGCTGGACGAATAAGCTCATCCAGCTAGCCGCTCATGGGGAGGGTCTATAACCGCCTGCCCTCCTACCTGTGCCTTTCCGGCTTCCTTTCAAGCGAAAGCATCAGTTCCAAAGGACGGATATAAGATTTACAGGGCACTACCTGGAACCGGCGGTACATGCCCTGCCTTGACTTCCCCCTTTTCTTGGCAAACGGGTCCCTTTCCGCCAGCTGGGGCAGCCTTTCCACAAGAACTTTTCTCAAATCCGACCTGGCTTCCGCCTCATTCCCTATCCCGGCCCTTTTTAGAAGTTCCTTGTCCAAACAGGCTTTATCCGGATTCATTACGTACAAAAACAGCATCTTATAAGCCGGCTTCGTGGAATCCTGGCCCGCCGCCGCCCGTTGCCTGCTGAAAAAACGTTTTTCCTCCCGATAGGAAAACCTCATGAATTCCTTCACTTCTCCACCGCCCCGTGAACAGGAAAAGACTATTTCCCGCTCATCGGTCACGGAAATCCACAGATCCTCCCACATGGCGCCGGTTGGAAGGCTTTCCCCCGTGCGCGCATGCACAGGCATGCCCTGCCTGAGCCACTCCCAGGAATAGCCGTATGCCCAGGCAAATCCATCTTTCGTCGTCACCATGACGTCGGGAATGGAAACAACGATGCCTTTGTACTTCTCAACAATTGCAGCCTCCATGGCGGCAGTCCGCCAACGCTTCCCCATCACCAAGAGAAGAAAGGGCCTTTCCGGCTGTGCCTGCCGGATGACGCGCAGGCATCTGGAAACCAGCCGCTCATCAAAAGCAAAAGCAAAATAGGCGGTTACGGGAAAATCAAAAAGCCTGATCAGGCACTCCGGAATCAGCTCCGTTCCGCTGATTTCCCTCTCCGTCTTTCCGCAGGAACGGGCAATATTCAAAGCAATCTTCCTGAACACCAGGGCATGCACGAAAAGCTCGCTCCTCTCAACAGGCTCCCGGCAGCAGGGTTCCTTCAATACATAAAAACGCCTGCGGTCTTCTTCCCCGGGGTTCCCTCCGTACTCGTAAAAAGGCTCTTCTTCCGGAGGCAGAGCCACCACTTTCAAAGGATTGCCGATATCGTCGGGGTTGTAATAGTCACCGGATATTCCGGCAAGTTTACAGCCGCATACCCAGTGCCCCGGATAAAAATCCCCGCCCACCCTGGCCTTCCATATCCAATCGGGAGACTCCAGGCTCTCACTTTCAATAATGATATTGAGGATATTGCCGTAATTAAGCTCCATGAATCCTATTGTACAACTGGTCAAAACCAGCCTGTTCAAAATACATATCAATGAGCCTGTATTGCTCGCTTTCCAATTCCAGGCCATTGGAATCGGGAGTCAAAGAAACGGTTTTCGGGTCTCCTTCTTCAAACTCAAAATAAAAAAACGCCTTGTCCACATGGAACCCGCTGGGGACGACAATCAGGGGGCCGTCTTCATCGCCAAGCTCGGAAAGGCTTTTGTAAGTGCCTGTAAATCCCCTCATCAACACCTCTTTCTCCGTCCTCTTCCTTGCATGGAGAGGCCTGGACATGACAAGCTTATAAACAGCAACCCTTCGCAGACCCGGAATATTATTGAACACCTCAATGTCGGCGATGGACTTCTTATTAAACACGCTCAGGGTGTAGCGGTTTCTTAATTCCCAAATATCCGAGCCGAACAGCATGCGGCCAGCAATGACGGCATAGGCCCGCATCATCCATTGGATTCTGGCGCTGACCTGTAAATTGATGTACAGGCATTTCGAACTCCCCCTGTAGATGACAATGTCCGTATTCCCGGGAGTACGTATGCTGCTGACTATCTCTTTGGCCGACGTGTCAACCTCATCAACGGTTTCCTGATAATGCCCCCGTTTGATGGTAAACCAGTAATCAGAGGAAATCCGGTCACAGCTGATAACGCATACGTCAGTCATCCCCTTCTGCGACAAAATTCGGGACAGATATTGACGGCAGCCTTCTTTTTCCTTCTCCCTTTCTTTCTCCGTAATCATGGGAAAAGGAAGCGCATCTTTCATGGGGGGAAGAATACGATACGATTTCCTCTTTTTAATGGAATGCAATTCCTCAATCTGCCTGAGCAAGCTGATATTGCCGTCCAGAAAATGCAGAACGGCGAGTTCAATTCCATTGGAAAAATCTCTGTTGACGGAAACGCCCAACGATTCGGCGTATTCCCGCAAATCCGCAGTAGCTTCACCGGAACTGCACGTTTGCAAAAGGTGGAAAATACGGTAAATCCTGTCCGTCTCCTTTTTAAGGCCGTACATCCGGTAACAAATGCCGGAAATAATAGTTTGCCCGAGAGCCCTGCGGTATGCCTCCAGCTGTTGGCGGTCGGAAAAAGGTTCAGGAGGAATTACAGTAGGAAAACCAGTTACCTCTTTTCTGAGGTACGCTTCCAATTCCCTGAGATATTCATACCGGAGAAATGGTAGAAATCTGCGGATAATAAACGATGTTAAACGGTTATTCATAATGGCGTTGGTTGGCGCATTATGGTATCTTCATGAATAAAAGACAAGTATCGTTTCCTGTGACGGATTTTGCCGATTAGGGCAAGCAATAAAAGTATCCGCGGAATCTTTGCAAATCGCGGCAGCAACCTCAGAGCAACTTGTGCGGAGAACTGATGCCCCCCTTTCCCCATTGGCGGAGAGGATTCGGAAAAACCTTTTCCCCATCCTTTGGCATTCCCGGAAAGGCGGGTTCCTCCTTCTCCCACAGAGGGACTTTTCAATACCAACCGACCATCACATGTTCAAATACATTCTCAATCGACTGACGGAACGTTCCACATGGCTGGGCCTCCTTGCCCTGGCCACAGCCTGCGGAGCCACTATCGAACAAGCTCTTGCCGACCAGATTATCGCCGCAGGCATGGCGGTGGCAGGCCTCATCGGCATTGTCACCAAAGACCGGAAAAAGGAACAGGAAAACCACGACAATGGCTGACAGCATTTCCGACCTGCAGAAAGATACCTTCTACTGGCAAAGGCTCTTGCGCCTGGCCGGGTACTATCACGGAGCCATTGACGGCATTCCCGGCAACGGCACGCGGAACGGAACGGAACGCTGGAGCACGGACGCCGACCGGTACAAAATGGAGACCGGATGCTTTGACGAACGCACCGAACGGAACATCTCCACCCTTCTTCCGGAAGCGCAAAAAGCCGCCCGGCAGTGGTTCAAACTGGCCCGGAATGAAGCCGTCAACCAGGGATATGAAGCAAAAATTATCTGCGGAACGCGCACGTATGCCGAACAGAATGACCTCTACAGGCAACGCCCTAAAGTAACGAATGCCCGCGGCGGCCAGAGCTGGCACAACTTCGGCCTGGCCTGGGATTTTGGAATTTTCCAGGACCGCAACTACCTGCCCAATCACCCTCTTTACACCACTCTTGGCAAACTTTACGCAAAAATTGACGGCCTGGAGTGGGGAGGAACATGGAAATCCTTTACAGATCCGCCGCATTTGCAGCTCCATCAATTCGGAAGCATTTCCGAAGCGCGCAGAAGTTTCGAAACATGACCTTTCCAGCCCCATGACCCAGACTGCCGTTACTACAAGTGTCGTTTTAGCCAACACCCTTGCGGTTGTTTGCATGGCGACTTCAGAACTCAATCCCCTGCTTGAATACGTTCAAAACGGCGCCTCCGTGGCAGCCGTGATGGGCATCTTCCTCTGGAGGGAAATGAAACGCGCCGAACGCTACGAGAAACTTTACGACCAGGAGCGCAGACAACGCATTACCGCTGAAAGGAAATGTTCCTCCTGCATGTTCATGAAGCTGGCGCATGAACAATTCGCAGGCATCCACTCCCAAAAAGGCAACGCCCCCTCCCCTGAAAACCACAGGCGTTCCTTAACAACGGAGCAATAATCCTTATCCAGCCCCTTCACCAATCTTCCGGCGTTGCGTCAAAGCCAATGCACGAATACATCATAAAACCAGTAAGGCCCTGCAAGCAGTTAACTTGCAGGGCCTTGTTTGGTGCGCCCGAAAGGACTCGAACCTTCACGGGGGAACCCCCACTAGAACCTGAATCTAGCGCGTCTACCAATTCCGCCACGAGCGCACATGGTTTGGTAAGAACGGGGCTTATTATGCACGGCGGCGCCGGATTGGCAACTATTTTCCTTCACATGAAAAAAATTTTTTCCCAAGGCGCCTTCCTGCCTTCAGCCGGGGCCGCCTGGAAACGATATAAGGGCTTCTCAAATCTTTCCGTATGCAGTAGTCTCCCCCCAGCATCAGAGGCATCACCATTGCAGGCTTGTGAATGAGACGAATGAAAAACCGCTATTGAACCGTTTTGAGGTCATGGAAATGGGGTTCGGCCTGTGCACACTGGCCGCATTGATGTGGCTGCTGTGGTGGAACGGCTTCGGGGAAATTCATGAAGACCAGCTTTCCCTGCGCTATTTCCGCGAAATTCTCTCCTTCCTGGTGCTGGGCCAGCTCACGGGCGTCATCGGCATTTTGCGGGAAAAATGGCTTGCCAGGGCCATCCGCAACCCCCGGTGGGTAGAACTGGGGCTGGGGCTGGTGATTCTGGTCATGCTGGCAGGCGACTTTTTCCATTCCACCTTTATCTCCAAAATAGAGCTTCAGAACATTTTCCGCGCGCTCTGCCTCTGCTACGGAGCCGCCCCTCTGCTGAACCTCAAGGAATATTTTTTCCGCATCGCCCGCCGGAACAGGGGCTTCCACCTCCCGCGCATTCGTCCCGCCCTTCTTTTCCTGCTTACCCTGATTGCCTTCATTGCGCTGGGAGGAACTCTTCTCATGTCGCCGGGAGCTACCAAGGACGGCATCGTCCTTTCCGCCACGGACGCCTATTTCATCAGCACCAGCGCCGTCTGCGTCACGGGGCTGGTCCCCCTGAATGTTCATGAACACTTCACCAATTACGGACAGACCATTTTGCTGGTGCTTTTCCAAGTGGGAGCTTTCGGCATCATGACGTTCACTTATTTCGTCTCCCTGATGGTTGGCCAGGGGTTGAGCCTGCGTTCCAAGGTAACCATCAGCAACCTGCTGGATGAAGAAGGCATTGCCCAGGTAGACCGGTTCATCAAGAATATTATTGCCGTCACGTTCGGAGTGGAAGCGCTGGGAGCCATAGGCCTCTATTTTTCCTGGAGACATGTTCCGGGGCTGGAGGGAGACACGCTCTGGTGGTACGCCGTCTTCCATTCCGTTTCCGGTTTCTGCAATGCGGGATTCAGCCTGTTTGCGGATAACCTGGCCACACCGGGCGTAGCCTACAATATGGGCGGCCAGATTATCATTATGGTCATGGTGCTTTGCGGCAGCCTGGGATTCGCCATGTATCTGGAAATCGTCCGCCGGGCCAGAGTCGCACTGGGCTGGGATGCCCGGAACACCGTCAGCCGCCACTGGTCCACATACAGCTGGCTGGTCGTACGCATGACCGCCGCTCTGGTGCTTGGCGGCGGGCTGATCCTGTTCCTGATTAAAATAATTGACGGCAGCCTGTTCACGTCTGCCGATCCGTGGTACTGGATTTTGTGGGAGAGCCTGTTCAATGCAACGGCCCGCACAGCAGGATTCAACATTTCGGACATGGCGCTCAACAGCGCTCCATACGCCCTGTTTCTGGGAGCTCTCATGTTCATCGGAGGCAATCCCGGTTCCACCACGGGAGGAGTCCATACCACCGCATTTGCCGTTTCCTGCGGGGAGGTGGCGCGCATTTTACAGGGCAAGAAAGACGTGGTCATGCACAAGCGCCGGATTGCCCGCAATGTGGTGGAACGGGCCGTCATCACCGTCATTCTGGCCGGAGCCTGGGTAGGTATGATGACTACGGTCATGTGTTTTGCAGAACCGCGGTTGAGTCTGGAACGCCTGTTTTTCGAGGTAGTCAGCTCTTTCGCCACGGTAGGCTTTTCATGGAACGTCACTCCGGAACTCAGTGATGCCGGCAAATGGATCATCGTGTTCAACATGATTGTGGGCCGTGTGGGCATGGTGGCTTTCGTGCTGGCCTTCATGAAACAACCAACCAAATCCCCCCTGCGGTATCCGGAAACCAGACTGCCGCTCAGCTGACCCGGGGCATTACCCCCATTTTCATGACATGTGCGGAAGCAAACGCATTTCTTTCTTGCAAGAAAACATTTTAATTCAAGAATATTTGGCCTTTAGCGCCTGCCCTTGGCGGATCATGCCCGCAGGCTGCCCCCGCTATGAATAATCCTTCTTTTACTTCCTATCAAAAGATATGGCTCATGTCATACCCCCTCATGATCAGCCTGATCATTGAGCATATGATCGGCCTGACGGATGCCGTCTTCCTGGGGCGCGTGGGAGACGTGGCGCTGGGAGCATGCGCTCTGGGCGGCGTGTATTACATGGCCATGTTCATGCTGGCATTCGGCTTCGGCTTTGGCGCACAAATCATCATTGCGCGCCGCAACGGGGAACGCCGTTACAACAGGATTGCCCCCACCATGGTTCAGGGCTGTTATTTCATGCTGGTCCTGGCGGTAGCCCTTTTTGCCGCATCCCAATATTTTTCCCCCATCATCCTGCGGGACATCATTGAATCCCCACAGGTGTACGGGGCCACGGCGGATTACCTGCACTGGCGCACCTACGGTATCTTTTTCTCTTTCCTCTGCGTCATGTTCCGAGCCTATTACGTGGGGATTACCCAGACGAAGATTCTGACGGTCAATTCCATTGTCATGCTCCTGAGCAATGTCGCGTTAAATTACTGCCTCATTTTCGGGAAAGGCGGCTTTCCCGCCGCAGGCATAGCAGGGGCGGCCATTGCCTCCAGCGTATCGGAAGCAGTCTCCCTTCTCTTTTTCATCATCTACACAAGCATGACGGCGGATAAACGGAAGTACGGCTTCCGCCGGGCATTCACACTCCGCCCCCATCTGCTGAAGGGAATGCTGTCCATTTCCGGATGGACCATGGTGCAATCTTTTATTTCCGTCTCCATCTGGTTTATTTTTTTCCTGGCGATTGAACATTTGGGGGAACGCCCGCTGGCCGTTACCAACATCGTCCGCAATATTTCCGCCCTGCTGATCATGGTGATCAGCGCTTTTGCCACCACGGCAGGAGCTCTCATCAGCAACCAGATTGGAGCGGGAGAACAGCGCTGCCTGTTCAAAACCTGCGGCATGACTCTCAAACTGACATACGCCATCCTGATCCCCCTGCTCATCATACTGTGCCTGTTTCCGGAGTCCGTCCTCCGTGCCTTCACGGATAGTCCGTCCCTGATTGCCGCCAGCGTCAATTCCGTGTATGTGATGGCTTCTTCCACACTGATCATGGCTCCGTCATTCATCCTGTTCAATGCCGTATCCGGCACAGGCAATACCAGGGCGGGATTCATCATGGAAATGATTTCCCTGGCCGTTTACACGGCCGTCATTTATTACGGCATCATCAGGCTCAAGCCGGATGTGGCTCTCTGCTGGTTTTCCGAACACGTTTACGGCGTTACCCTGATCTTCCTGGCATGGTGGTACCTCAAGAGCGGGAAATGGAGAGGCAAAAAGGTTTAGGAGGAACAAGAACGGGGAACGGCACGAAATAAAGTCCGCTTTCATCCAAGCGGCTCCAACGCTCTCCCATTCTCAAAAAGTGCCCTGGTTGGAGAAAAGGCTGCTTTTTGCCCCCAGGTGGCAAAGGGCGGCGCATGCTGCTTCCCAATGCACCGGATAAAACACGGCCATTCAAACTCCGGAAAATAAGCCCGGAGGATACAAAAACGCCCTGCGGCATCCGCCGCAGGGCAAAAACATCAACACAGACAGGAATTATTCTTCGCCGGAATCCTCTTCGGAATCCCGTTCCTCTTCCGGAGAAGAAGTTTTCTCCTGCTGCTGGAGAGCTGCTTTCTGGGCATGCTTGCGGCGCGCTTCCTCCATCATGAAGAATTCCGCACAGCGGAAAGCGCGGCGGGCCGCCTCACGCGCCGTCTGGTCGTCCATCAGGGCAAGGCCTTCTTCAGACACTTCCGCCAGGAACATTTTCCAGGCTCGGGAAGCCACCTTCTTACAATCCAACTGCTTGAGAGAAGCGGCATCCTGCATGGGCTGGCGGTCTTCGGAACCGCCGCCTTTCTTATTGCGGCGGCGGCGCTTGCGCTTGTTAAAGGGCCCTTCGGAGGCGCCGCCCACCGTTTCCGGCTGGGCAAAGACATCTCCGCCATGCTGTTCATGGCGCTCCTGCTGTTCCGCATTGCGATTGGGGCGGAACGATTCCCGCTTGACCTTGACCGGAGCGGCAGCCTGGGGCTTCTGGGGAGCTTCGGGCATCATCTCCTTTTCCACGGGAGCGGAAGGAGCCGGGGCCTCGGAAGGGGCAACAACCGTTTCAGAGACAGGGGCCTTTTCATCAGCCGCCTTTTTGGCTGTTTTCGCGGTTTTTGTCTTCACCGCGGTTTTCGGGGCGGACTTGACCGTTTTGATTTTGGTTTTGGGTGCTTCTACGGAAGCGGCGTCAGCAACAGCTTTTTTTTCAGCTGCGGCGGCCTTTTTGGTAGTAGAGGCCGTCTTTTTGGCCGTCGTCTTGCGAGCAGCCGTTTTTTTAGCTGCGGACGCTTCCGGAGCACCTGTTTCTAATGGTTTTTTTGCCATAAAATTTCAAGTGAAAGAAAGGATTATGAATCAATTCCGGAGATTGTCGAGATTTATCACGGAGCCTCATCCGGAAGAGCCGGGAGATCTTTCAACAGCGCCTTGTACTTTCCCGAATCAAAGGAGCGGCCCCCCACCACCATCGCATTAATAGTAATGGCCAGAGCCTGCGCCATCAGTTCCAGAGCTTCCTGTTCTCCCAGTTTTTCCCGCCCCGTCAGGCGTTCCAGACAGTTTTTGACATAAGCGGTGTCCGGCGACTCCAGCTGCTCCCGAACGGCAGGCACCAGCGTTTCAATCATTTCCTCCGGTATTTCCATGATAGTCCTTTTGTTGCTTTTATTTTACTATGGAACCAAATGAACGCGCATTTTTTCCGGGCAGACATTCTCTCCCGAATGGCATGCGGACACGGCATTTTCCATTCCAGCCAAGGCTTTTATTGGAAATAACCGCCACCCGGCAAGTTCCTGCTTCCAGTCCATTTCAAGCGAAATATTTTCCGTTTCCCTCACATGGCTCCCATGCGGCTGCGAATGACGGATTGCAGTTCCGTTTCAAATTCCCTCAGGTCGTCTGCCGTAGGTTCTCCAAGCGTAACGTCCCAGTTGATACGGCCGGTACGGTCAATATCCCATGCGCCCTGGGCGCCGCTCTTGAATAAAACCTTGCCGGCCATCAGGGCGTGGGGAGGCGTTATTTCATCCACAGTTACCTGGGTTTTTCCCAGCAGGGAGGCAGGGGGAGGCATTGTTCCGGGAAGCTCTCCGGGCTGCTCGGCTTCGGGTTCCGGCTCCGGCTGGCTGATGCGGATATCCAGATCCTGAAGAAGGAATCTTGTATCCATGAACGTCAGCTTGATGTTCAAGTCCTCATGCAGCCTTTTCTGGATGGCGTTTAAATCCAGTCCTTCTTCCGCCCAGGTCCGGATGGACTGGATCTGTTCCGGAGATAATTGATCAGGGTTTATCATGATATGTATTTGAGTTAGAATGATTTTTTCTATTCGCGACCAGCCATGCATTCCAGCAGGGAATGAACGCAGGCGAGAAATCCTGCGGACGGCGTTCCACCCACGCCTGGATTTGCTCCGGCGTGAACCACTGCACGCTGTCCACCTCCGCCGCCGGAAAACGAACCTTCCCGGAATACCGCCCTTCATAGAGGGAGATGAATTCCCAGCCGTTATTTTCTCCGGCGTCAAAATCCGCGATTTTCTGCAGCCCGCAGCCGGACACCCCCAGTTCTTCCTTCAGCTCCCGCACCGCAGCTTCCTCATAACTTTCCCCGGCATCCAGATGCCCGGCTGCGGAGGAATCCCATTTGCCCGGCTGCCTGTCTTTCCACAGGGACCTTTTCTGGAGAAGCACAGCTCCATGCTTATTGACCAGGAACATATGTACGGCGCGATGACGAAGGCTGCCTTCATGTATTTCCCGGCGCGTGCCCTGCCCCGTCACCTGATTGAGTTCGTCCACGATGTCAAACAATTCATCTCCGCTCTGCGCCACATCCTTGAGAGGATTGGTATCATAAACGCGCGCCAATTCCACCCATTGGGACAAATTCAATTCCTCAGCCCTGGCGGAAGGGGAAAGTCCCAGGGAAGCAGCCACGCCCTCCCACGGAGGAGAAGCGGGGAGCTGTTTTTTCAATTGTTTGCGCCGCTGGGAAAAAGCCTTGCGCATCAGTTCATCCATCAGGCGGTCGTCATATGGAGGCAGCTCGCGGGCAGGGCGGGGAGTAAGCAGCATCACGGTGGAATCAATACGCGGACGGGGATGAAACGCTTCCGGCGGAATGGTTTTAAGGGCACGGGGAATCCAGTTTTTCTGGATGCGCAGGGACAACAGCCCGAAGGCATCATCATCCGGCGTCGCCAGAATGCGATCGATAAACTCCTTCTGGAGCATCACCACGGCACGTTCCACAGCACTGGGCCTGGACAGGAAATTCTGGAGGATGGCTCCCCCCGCGGAATAGGGAAGATTGCCAAGGAATTTGACAGGGGCCTCCGCAAACAGCCCCCGCGGATCCCAGGAAGCGCCGTCTGCATGGTGAACCTCCACATGGGGATCACCGGCCCAGCGCTCTTTCTGGTACTCCGCCAGACGGGAATCAAATTCCACCAGAACCAGTTTGCGGCAAAGGGGTGCGGCATGTTCCGTCAGGGAGCCGGTTCCAGGCCCTACCTCCACCACGCAATCCTGCGGCCGGATTTCGAGCTGCTCCACAATCCAGCGGGCCACATTTTCATCCGTCAGGAAATTCTGCCCCAGGGACTTGCTGGGGCGCACTTCATGGTCTTCCAGAACATTCCTGATCTCGGACGGTTTCATAATGAAGTGATGTTCGCAAAAATGCCTGTCAGGAGCCAGTAAAAAGCGGGGCAGTTTCCGGCATGAAAACGGAGAAGCTCCAACCGCCGCAGGCAAAGAACGGAGAGACGGCGGCAAGATATATCGCAAATTGACAAAAAGGGGAAAACATGTCACTTTTACAGGCGTCTGGAACAGGGATTCAGCCTGCAGTGAACCGGAAGGTTCCGCAGACTCCAAAATGTCCGGACGCCTTTGCCGGAGAAAAAGTTAAACCGGCTCAACAGCAAATTTGATAAAATCATGAAAGTACTTGTAACCGGCGGAGCCGGATATATTGGTTCCCACACGGTACGCCAGCTCGTCAAAACCGGCGCAGACGTGACCGTGCTGGACAACATGGTGTACGGCCACGCGGGAGCCCTCGTGGACCCGGAAGTGAAACTGGTCAAAGGGGATTTGGGAGATGCCTCCGTGGTATATCCTCTCCTGATGAAGGGCAACTTTGACGCCGTGATTCACTTTGCCGCCTTCATCAATGTGGGGGAATCCGTCCAGAACCCCCTCAAGTACTACATGAACAACATCGCCAGGCCCCTCGTCCTTCTGGGCGCCATGCAAGCCGCCGGCGTCAAGCGCTTTGTTTTCTCCTCCACCTGCGCCACGTATGGCGTTCCCACCCAGATTCCTATCCCGGAAACGGAAAAGCAGGATCCTATCAATCCTTACGGGAGTTCCAAGTACATGCTGGAAAAAGTTTGCAGGGACTGCGACCGCGCCTGGGGTCTCAAAAGCGTTTTTCTGCGCTATTTTAATGCCTCAGGTTGCAGCGAGGACGGCTTGATCGGTGAAGACCACGAACCGGAAACCCACCTTATCCCCAACATCCTGCTCACGCTCACCGGGGAAAAGGAATACATCGAAGTCTTCGGAACGGATTACGACACGCCGGACGGCACCTGCATCCGCGACTACATCCACGTCAACGACCTGGCGGACGCCCACTTGAAAGCGGTGGACTACCTGATGAAAGGCGGGGCCACAGAATGCTTCAACCTCGGAACCGGCCTGGGACTTTCCGTCCGGGAAATCCTGGAAACGGCTGAAAAAGTCACCGGCAAAAAAATTCCCGTCCGCTACGGCCCGCGCCGCGAAGGCGACCCGCCCCGCCTGATTGCCAATCCGAAGAAAGCCAAGGAAATCCTCGGCTGGGAAGCCAGGTGCAAGGATGCCGGGGCCATTGTGGAAACCGCATGGAAGTGGATGACTGGCCCGCGCCGCGGCCACTATTAATGCCTCTGCCCGCAAAAGGCCACCCTCTTTTCCGTCCTGCCATGCCCTCCATGGCAGGGCTTGTTTTTTCAAATTTCTTCGTACGCTCCTCTCCCGGAACCGCTCTTTCTTCCTCTGCCGGCCACAGCTAAAAACATTCAAAGGCAAACGGTTCCCGGCGTGCTGCTTCTCCTTCCCGGCTTCAAAAAGCCTTTTCCATTCCTCTCCGGCAAACCAGAAACACAGCCCATGTCCCGGCAGACGCCCCCGTCGGGTATATGATGCAACCAATATAAGCCGTTCATTATAAAATTCCATTTTGTTCATATCTGGTCATTTACCACCCTATAGACCATCAAAATTTTTGAACTCGCCTCAACCGGAAAAACATTCTATTATTTTCAGGAAGCTTCACATACTGTATGAGCCTGCATATTGAAAGTACTGAAAATGCCCTTGCGGAATTGAAGAAGCAGCGGACCAAGACACTGACCGCCGCCATTTCCGTCTCCTTCCTTGGCATCGCCCTCATGGGCCTCCTCCTCTACCTGGTGCACATCATCGTGGCCGTTCCGGAAGATCCCCCCATGGTCGCCTACGCCACCCAGGAAGGCGACAACCCGGACATCGACACACCGGAAGTTACCCAGACCACCCAGCGTCCCAGCAGTTCCTCCACCTCCGCGCAGGTGAAGGTCATCGCCGCCGTCGCCACGGCGGACGTCGCGGTGGTCAACCCGGATATTGAGGTGGACGTTCCCTCGGAAGAACTTTCCATGGGCATCGACATCGGCGACGGCTTCGGCACCGGCACGGGCGACGGAGACGGGGGAGGCATTCCCGGCATCATCTCCAAGCGCTGCGATTTGAACGACCGCATGAAGCGCATCACGGAAAACGGAGGCACCCCGCAGTGCGAGGAAGCCGTAGTCAAATCCCTCCGCTGGCTGAAAAAACAGCAGAATAAAGACGGTTCCTGGGGCGGGGCTCCCCATAATTACAAATGCGCCATGACGGGCATGGCTCTCCTCTCCTACCTGGCCCACTGCGAAACGCCTCTTTCCGAAGAATTCGGGGAAACTGTCCTGAAGGGCATCTCTTTCCTGGTGGATCAGGGCATGAAAAATCCCGTTCTCTCCCTGGTTCCCCAGAGGAACGAAGTCAGCTATGACCACGCGGTAGCCACCTATGCCCTGTGCGAAGCCTACACTTTCTGCAAGCAGATGGACATCCCCTCCATCTCCAATCTGGAAAAAGTCGTCATAAAGGCCGTTGATAAGATTGTGGACAATCAAAATACCGACGGCGGCTGGGCCTACAATTACAACACGAAGGCGGGCGCTCATACGGACCTTTCCGTCACCGGATGGAACGTACAGGCCCTCAAGGCCGCCGAACACGGCGGCATCCGCCCCTCCAAAGGCGAAATACGCACGGCCCTGCGCAAAGCCGCGGCCTATTGCCAGAAATGCGGCAAGCCCGACGGCCTCTTCACCTACATGCAGGAAGGCAGGGAAGACGCCGCAGCACGTCCCTCCCTGGTGGGCGTAGGCGTTCTTTCCCTTCAAATGTGCGGCAACGGTTCGGACAGCGCCGCCCGCAAGGGACTGGACTGGATGCTTAAGAACACCAACCAGCCGTTCAACTGGAAGGCGAACAATACTTCCTCCAACCTCTACCAGCACTATTACGGGGTACAGGCCGCCATGAACCGCGGAGGGGATGTATGGAAAGCGTACAACAAGGCCTTCCGTGATTCCACCCTCGGAGCCCAGGCCACCGATGGAAGCTTCACCCCGAACGGATTCCCGGGACCGGGGGGTCTCGTGAACAGCAATGGAGGTTCCATCAACGACAAAATTTACCGCCAGTGCCTCGCTACGCTGATGCTGGAGGTGTATTACCGCTTCCTTCCCGGCACGGGGGAAGGCACCAGGAATTCCTAATCTGATTGACAGACAGGCGTGTCTGGCTTTAGTACGCTGCCAGCCTTGTAAACAGGCAGGCCAGCAATACATACCTGTACAGGGCAATTCTCCCCATTTTTCAGAAATGCGGGAGTTTTTGCCTTGATGCCAACCAGACACCTCCCTCTATGAGTCTCCACATTGAAAGTACTGAAAATGCCCTTGCGGAATTGAAGAAGCAGCGGACCAAGACACTGACCGCCGCCATTTCCGTCTCCTTCCTTGGCATCGCCCTCATGGGCCTCCTCCTCTACCTGGTGCACATCATCGTGGCCGTTCCGGAAGATCCCCCCATGGTCGCCTACGCCACCCAGGAAGGCGACAACCCGGACATCGACACACCGGAAGTTACCCAGACCACCCAGCGTCCCAGCAGTTCCTCCACCTCCGCGCAGGTGAAGGTCATCGCCGCCGTCGCCACGGCGGACGTCGCGGTGGTCAACCCGGATATTGAGGTGGACGTTCCCTCGGAAGAACTTTCCATGGGCATCGACATCGGCGACGGCTTCGGCACCGGCACGGGCGACGGAGACGGGGGAGGCATTCCCGGCATCATCTCCAAGCGCTGCGATTTGAACGACCGCATGAAGCGCATCACGGAAAACGGGGGCACCCCGCAGTGCGAGGAAGCCGTAGTCAAATCCCTCCGCTGGCTGAAAAAACAGCAGAACGGCAACGGCTCCTGGGGTGAAGGGCAATTCCGCGCTTCCATGACCGGCATTTCCCTGCTGACCTACCTGGCCCACTGTGAAACCCCTCTTTCCGAGGAATTCGGAGAAAACGTCCTGAAAGGCATTTCCTTCCTGGTGGACTTAGGCATGAAAAACCCCGTCCTTTCGGAACAGCCCGCCCTGAAGGAAATCTGTTATGACCACGCGGTAGCCACCTATGCCCTGTGCGAAGCCTATACCTTCTGCAAACAGATGGACATCCCCTCCATCTCCAATCTGGAAAAGGTCGTCGTAAAAGCCGTGGACAGGATTATTGACGCCCAGTGTCCCAACGGGGGCTGGGGCTACAGCTACAACAACAAGATTAATCCGGACATCGACCTTTCCGTCACCGGGTGGAACGTGCAGGCTCTCAAGGCTGCCGAACACGGCGGCATCAAGCCTACCAAAGGGGAAATCCGCTCTACGCTGCGCAAGGCCTCAAGCTACGTGCGCAAGAACGTCATGCCGGACGGCAAATTTTCCTATAAGGAAAACGGTAATATGCCCCGTTCCTCCCTGGTAGGCGTAGGCGTGCTTTCTCTGCAAATGACGGGCGACGGCTCCGGCGGTGCAGCCCGCAAGGGATTGGACTGGATTAAGAACAACGTCAAGACCCTCCAGTGGGGCCAGGGAAGCGGCACGGAAAATGTCAAGAGTAATCTCTACATGCATTACTACTGCGTGCAGGCTGCCATGAACCGCGGAGGAGACGTATGGACCTCTTACAACAAAGCATTCCGGGACGCCGTGCTCAGCGGCCAGAATGCGGACGGCAGTTTCCGGAAAAATGACGTAGGATACGTTTCCGGCATGAGCAATAAATCTGAAAACATCTACCGCCAGTGCCTGGCAACGCTGATGCTGGAAACCTATTACCGTTTCCTGCCCGGTACGGGGGAAGGCACCAAGAACTCCTGAGGCATCCCTCCGAATAACGAAAAGAGCGCCGCGGGAAAAGGTTCTGCATGCGAGAAAACGAACCTTCTTCCGGCGGCGCGCAAATTAAATCCTGACTTGACCGCAGAGGTTTCTCTTGTTATTCATATGGTTTCCATTTTCTAACGACGTGAATAACAATTCTTCCATCCTTTTCGGCCTTTTTGATGAATTTCTTTGGGTCCGGTGTTCCGGACGCGGAAGTTTTGCCAATAGTCCGACTGTCAAATCCCTGGGGGACGATTACATCGCTTCCGGAGGGCGTCTGATCGTCATTGATCTGGAAACTTGCTCCGGCATTGACTCCACCTTCATGGGCACTCTTGCGGGCCTGTCCCGACGGCTGCTTCCCATCGGGGGATCCGTCCAAATCGCTTCCCCGAGCGAACGCTGCCTGAGCGCCCTGGAAAGCCTGGGGCTGGACGCCCTGCTCAGCATTGAACCGCCCACAGCCCCCTGGAGGGGAAAAGTAGAGCAGATACGTGCCGCCCTGGGTACTGAAAATGCCCCTTCCGTTCACTTGGATGCCAAGGAGCAAACTCTCCACGTTCTCAACTCCCATTTGACCCTGAGCGAAATGAGCGAAGAGAACGAAGAAAAATTCCGCAACGTAACCGACTGCCTGAAAGAAGAATTGGAACGGCAGAAAGATCAATAAAAATACCTCCCCTCCACATGGACCTGCGCTCCATGGCCTCCCTGTATGAGGAAGCCCTTTCCGCAGCAAGGGAAGAAGGGCCGTCCGCCGTCAGGGAACATTCCGTTTCCAATCATTCCGCCCTTCCGGACGAGCGGACTCTTCAGCTTCTTCTTCTGGAAGGAGTATTTGGAACCTCTTTTACGGATGATTCAGGCAGGGACGTTCACATTCTGGATTTCGGGAACTGGAATAAATCCGCCGGACCGGACTTTCTAAACGCCAGGATATGCATTAATGGCGTCCCGCAATCGGGAGATATCGAACTGGATCCCACGCCGGAAGACTGGGAACGCCACGGGCACGGTTCCAACCCGGGGTTTAACGGCGTCATCCTGCACCTCGCCTGCGCGCCCAGCCGTAGGAAATGGTTCACCCGCAATGCCAGGCATGAACGCGTTCCTCTGGCTGTCATTCCCCCCGCTGCGCTGGCGCGGTCAGGAACATCCCCTTCCGGCAGCGCCCCGGTACGCCACTGCCGCCACTCCGGACTGCTGGCATCCATGGCTCCGGAGTTTCTGGAAACACTCCTCCAATCAGCGGCAGCCTACAGGTTCCGGAACAAGCACCGCCGCCATGCGGAACGCGCCAAATACGCAGGAGAGGAACAGGCCCTTTTTGAAAACCTGGCGGAAACGCTGGGCTATCACGCCAACAAAACCGCCATGCGCCACCTGGCCCTGCGGGCGCCCCTGCGTTCCATCCGGAACTGTCCGGAAGCCCTGCTTTTCGGTACGGCGGGCTTCCTCCTTCCCGTTCTTCCGGCCTCCTGCACACCGGAAGCCGTAGAACTCCACAAAAAACTCTGGGCTCAATGGTGGCCCCTGCGGGCGCAATTTGAACTGGCGCCGGACCGCTCCTTTCCCTGGACGTATTCCGGCAACAGGCCGGCCAACCATCCGCAGAGGCGCGTAGGGGCTCTGGCCGTCATCGCAGCAGATTTTGATGCGTTTAAGCGCCTTTGCCTTGCCGGACATACGGAAGAGCTGACGAAGTACCTCTCCTCCCTTACACACCCCTACTGGAGCACCCATGTAACGCTTCCTTCCCCACCGTCTCCCCGCCCCATGGCCCTGATGGGCCGGGATAGAATTCTGGACTTCATCATCAACCACCTTCTTCCGATGAAAGATGACGAACATGCATGGAAGCATTATCTTTCCCTCCGGGCCGGACAGGCGGGAACAAAAGTCCTCTCCGTCCACCAATCCCTGCTGGGCGGCAGGCCGGATGCACACGCCTTTCTTGCGAAAGCCTGGCACCACCAGGCATTGCTTCAAATTCACGAAGACCTGTGTTCCCTCCATTCCTGCGCCATTTGCTCCCTGCTCAGGCAGATGGAAAAGAAATGAGAGCGCAGCCCTTCTTTCCTTAAGACGGGGCGAAGGACCGCCCCTTGCGAAAACCCTTCCCAATCTTTACATCCCGAGAGGAATTCCTTCTTTCGGAACGCGCCATTCAGCAAGCTCCTCCTTTGAAACAAATACCGTCCCTTCCGCAAAGGTCCAGGATAAAAAAGGCTCCCAGCCCTAACGAAAGGACTGGAAGCCATGACTATTTTTAGTTCCAGAATTAAAACCGGATCATGGATTTCCTTTTTTACCGGGCCGCGGACGGCGAAGATTCCGTTCCCGATTTCAGCGGCAGGGTTTTCATGCGGGTCATCTTCCCGTTGACGCGCACGGGCAACACCTTGGGTTGGGCGGAATACAACTTCACGTTGCTTACCTTGCCGTCCTTCCAGGAAAAATCCACCGTGACGTTTCCCCGGGCTTTCAGCCCCTTCACGGAGCCTTCAGGCCACGCTTCCACGGGAGAGGGCATGATGTCTAGGCCCCCGGCATGGGATTGCACCAACATTTCACAAATGCCGCCTACAATGCCGAAGTTGCCGTCCATCTGCATAGGGGGATGAGTAGTCAGCATATTCGGCAAAGTGTTGAATTTCAAGAGTCCCTGAACCATTTCATGAGCCTTGTTCCCCTCGCCCAGGCGGGCCCACAGAGCCGTGCGCCACGGCCACGTCCAGGAACGGCGGCTGTCTCCGGTCGTGCCGCGCCATTCTAGGGAAAGGCGGGCGGCTTCCGCCAGCTTGGGCGTCTTGAGCTTGCTGATCTGGTTGCCGGGGAAAACAGCAAAAAGGTGGGACGTATGGCGGTGGTCCGTCTTGGGAATGCGGTCAATCATCCATTCCTGAAGATTTCCTTCCTTGCCTATCTTGTTGCCGGCCAGCCTTTTCAGCTTGCCCTCCAGGCTCTTGGCCCAGGCGGCGTCCTTGCCCAGAATGCGGGCGGCTTTGATGGTATTGGAGAAAAGCTCCGCAATGAGCTGCTGGTCATGCATCACACCGTCTTCACGCGGCCCATGTTCGGGAGACCAGCCATTGGGAGCCACCAGAGTTCCAGCTTTCACATCGGCCAGATCCTTCTTCTCCTCTTCGCTCGGATCCTTGCCGTTTGTCTTGAACCCTTCGCCCCCGGCTCCCAGTTCCTTCAAATGGTCTTCCCAGAAATGACAGATTTCCTTCATCAGGGGATACGCCTGTTTTTCCAGATACTTTCTATCACCGGTAAATGCATAATGTTCCCATATATGCAGCGCATACCAGGCCGCACCGGGGATGTTCCACTGCCAGCCGTTGCCACCGAAGATATTCTGGGAGGTGCGCACCGTCCAGCCGCGCACGGGTTTGCCGTCCTTGGTATTGAACCCCTTGTTCGCCTGGGAAGCGTCCCGGCAGCCGGGGGCCATTGCCTCCACATAATTGACCAGGGCCTCATGGCATTCGGAAAGATTGGCGGGTTCCGCCCCCCAATACGCCATCTGGACGTTGATGTTGTTATGGTAGTCGCAGGCCCACGGCGGTTTGACATAATCATTCCACAACCCTTGCAGGTTGGCCGGTAGCGTACCGGGCCGGGAACTGGACAACAGCAGATAGCGGCCGAACTGGAACATGGTTTCCTCCAGATCGGGGTCTGCCGGATTTTTCTTATAGGCCTCCAGACGCTTTGGCGTAGGCAGCTTGGCTACATCCTCCTCCGTTTTTCCGAAGTTGACCTTCACCCGGTCAAACATGGACTTGTACTGGGAAATGTGGGCCTGTTTCAGGGCGGCATAATCCGCAGAAGCGGCTTTGGCCGCATAACGGTCCAGCTTCCTGGAGGGAGATTCACCCTTCCAGTCCTTTTTATAATCCATCAGGTAATCCGTCTCCATGGCGATGACGACCATGCAGGAATCCGCATTTTTCACGGAAATTTTATCTCCCGAGGCAGAAAGCGTACCGCCTTTGGGACGGATCAAAACACGGCCTTCATAATTCATGCCGTTTTTCAACATCCCCTTCCAGGTGATGACGGATCCCTTGGCGGAAATATCTGCTCCAAGCTGGCTGTTAACGGAAAAATTCGCGCTGAATTGGCCGGGGTTGCTGGCTTTATAGTTCAGTACCAGGACGTTGGCAGGCGTGCTGGAGAATGCCTCCCGGTCATACGTTACGCCGTCCGCCTTGTAATTCACTTTATGAATACCGTCCCGGAGATCCAGGGAGCGCGTAAAATCTTCCACAGACAGGGAAGCCGGCTGGTCGCCTTTTTTAAAGTCCACAAACAAATCCCCAAAGGGAAGATAGTTGCCGAACTGGTTCGTTCCGGCATCAGGCCCGTAACCGTACCCTCCCCCCGGATTGGCTCCTCCGGACCAAAGGCTGATTTCATTCAGGGCCAGCCGCTCGCGGCCGGGAGCGCTGAAAATCATGGCTCCAACGCGGCCATTGCCAATGGGATACCCCTCCGCTTCCCAGACGGAGGCAGGCTTTCTGTACTTGCCAAAACTGCCCTCGGAATTTTTGTCTTCCTGCGGATAAACAACTACGGCCGGTTCATCAGACCAGATCAAATTGGAGGCGGAAGGCTTATCCAGAGCCCCCCACCCGAAAGAAACGGCACTTACCGCCACGGCAGATAAATATAGAGATTGGAAATGCATGCTTTAATAAACAATGTCACATATTTACTGCCTTCGCAACCTCTATCTTTCAGCCATTCCGAACTTATCGGCCGCCACATGACGGATTCTTTCCCCCATTATTTCCCTCCCGGCCCAGGGACGCTTCCTCCAATGGCGGCGAGAACAGTAAATTTCCTTGTCTTTAAAAATGACGCCCCTACTTTGGCATGTATGTTGAAACGACTTCTCTCCGCATTTTTTTCTCTGTTCTTTCTGGGAGTGGCCTCCGGTACATCCTTTGCGGAAGTCACCGTTCCGGACGCCCTGAAAGACCGGATTGCCCTGAAAAAAACGGCCCGTCAGCTCAATATCGTTTATTTTCTGGGTAGCGATACGGAACCCGTTCCGGATTATGAACGGCGCCTCAGCGAACTGCTCCTTTACCTCCAGCAGTTTTACGGCAAGGAAATGCAGCGGCATGGCTATGGCGCGCGTTCCTTCGGCCTGGACATCAAATCCCCAGGCCGCGTGAACATCATTGAATACAAGGCCAAAAATCCGGCGGCCCATTATCCTTATGAAAACGGAGGCGGCTGGAAAGCGGCCCAGGAACTTGACGAATTTTTCAAAGCCCATCCGGACAGGAAAAAAAGCCAGCACACGCTCATCATCATGCCCACCTGGAATGACGAAAAGAACGGCCCCGACAATCCCGGCGGAGTTCCCTTTTACGGCATGGGGCGCAACTGTTTCGCCCTGGATTATCCGGCCTTCGACATCAAACACCTGGGGCAGAAAACAAGGGAAGGAAGGCTGCTGACCAAATGGTATGGAGGCATGGCCCACGAATTGGGGCACGGCCTTAATCTGCCGCACAACCATCAGACCGCCTCGGACGGTAAAAAATACGGCACAGCCCTGATGGGTTCGGGCAATTACACGTTCGGGACCAGTCCCACGTTCCTGACCCCGGCCAGCTGCGCCCTGCTGGATGCCTGTGAAGTGTTTTCCGTCACCCCGGCCCAGCAATTCTACGAAGGCAAGCCGGAAGTGGAGGTCGGGGACGTAGCCATTTCTTTTAAAGGAGACCAGATTCTGGTTTCCGGCAATTATAAAAGCCCCCAGACCGTCAAAGCTCTGAATGTTTACATCCAGGATCCTCCTTATGCGGTCAACCAGGACTATGACGCCGTTTCCTTCTCCCGGCGCCTTGGAAAAAAGAGCGGGAAATTCTCCATGAAAATTGACAAAAAAGAGCTGGAAGGATTGAACAATAACGAATTCCGCATTTCCCTCATGTTCATTCTCGCCAACGGGCTGCACATGCAGAAGCACTTCACGTTCCATTGGGACGCACTCCAGGATTACAGGGACGGAAGCAAATCCTGAACGCATTTTCCGTGCGCGGGCGGAGGCCGCCAAAATCACGGCCTCCGCACCTTGCGGGGGCCTTATTCCTTCAAACTGGTGCGCCAGCCGGAAGCGTGCTGATAGTAATAAACCGCTTCCCTTTCCAGCTCTTTCATCCGCCCGTCCGGCTCAACGGCCTCTCCGTCCCGGAAAAATTCCACTCCGCGCTGGGGTTTGAGCACTACCATGTCTTTCCCCTTCAAATAGCCGATATATTGGTAATTGCTCACAAAATACCGGGATTGATAGGAAGGCTTCAAGGCATCCTTCCCATAAAAGGCCGCATCATACGGCCAGTTCAACAGCCCCAGCAGGGTGGGCAGCACGTCAATCTGGCTCACGGGAGTGTCCCGCCGTTCCGGCTTCAGCAAAGCCGGAGCGTAGAAAATGGAAAAAATGCGGTGCGTTTCCGGATTGAGGGCCTGCTTTCCCGCGCTCCCGGCGCCGTGGTCTCCTACGAACACGAACAGCGTGTTGTCAAACCAGGGTTTGGTTCTGGCCTCCTCCACAAAGGCGCCTACCGCATAATCCGCGTATTTCACGGCCCCCATGCGCCCCGTGTGGGAAGGAATGTCAATGCGCCCTTCCGGATACGTGTAGGGGCGGTGGTTGGACGTGGTAAACACCACCTGCAAAAACGGCTTGCCGCGTCCGCAGGATTCATCCGCCTCCCGTACGGCGCGGCGGAACAAATCTTCATCGCAAACGCCCCAAATAGTGGAATGGGTCACCTCGGAATCATCCATGGAATTACGGTCCAGAACCTGAAACCCGTTGTTCCCGAAAAAATAATTCATGTTGTCAAAATACCCGTAGCCGCCGTAAATCCATTTGAGATCATATCCCTTGTCCCTGAATATGGAACCTATGGTCTGCAAATGCTCATTTCCTTCCTGGCGAAGGATGGACATGCCGGGAAGCGGCGGCAGGGATGTGCTGATTGCTTCCAGCCCGCGTACGGAACGGGTGCCCGTGGCATAAGTATTCGGGAAAAAAATGCCTTCCTTTCCCAGACGGCTCAGGCACGGAGTGACGTCAGCCCCGTCTTCCCGGCACTCGTTCAAAAATTCCGCTCCCATACTCTCCATGACCACAACCACGACATTCGGGCGGATAGCCCCCCCGGAAGGACGCACCTGCCTCTTTACGCTGCCGGACGAAGCCTCCGGCACGGACGTGTCATCCGCCGTGAACTCCCGGGCCAGAAACGCCGCCGCTTCCGCATCCGGCAGCGTCCGGTAATAGGCGCGGTAATCCAGTTCATTCTTGAGAAAGGCGCTGAACAGGCTGTAAAGGCCATCCTTGGCCATTTCCGAATTATAACGGTTGTTCACGGCGTCTGCATCCTTGATATCCACCAGCCAATATCCTCCCGTGACGCAGGCCAGCAGGAACAGCACCACACAGCCTCGTTTCCATCCGGCGGGCACCGCCCCGTTCCGGGAAAGCAAAAACCTCTTCATTCCCCAGACGGCCAGAACGGACGCCGCCAGAATGCCGCCCAAAATAGGGATGATGGGATAGGACTCGTAAATATTCCCGATGACCTCCTTGGTGTAAACCAAATAGTCTACCGCAATGAAATTGAAGCTAGCTTCAAACTCGTTCCAGAAAAAGGCTTCCGCCACATCTTCAAACAGATTGGCGAGCACAAACAGGAAAAACCACGCGGAAGTGAACCACCTGTCCGCCTTCCCTCCCGCCTGCCCGCGCGGCAGAATCCACAAATAAACGGCGTAGGGAATAAGCCAGTAGCACATGGTGACGGCAAACTCCGTCAGAAAAACGTATGCCGTTTTCAGAAGGGAAACCAATCCGAAATCCATGTTCCGGTATTCGAAAAATACCGTAAACAGATTTTCCACCGCCTCAATACCGAACGCAAACAGGAGGAACGGCCAAAACCTCCCCCAATAATAACGAATCATTACTGCCGGAAATATGACAGCCGGAGCATGCCGTCAATGCTCCATCACAACATCACGGGGATATGGATGTCATTCTGCGGAAGAGAGACGGGATAAGACTCTCTTACACCACATCCAGCGCGGCATCCCAGTCTTTCCAGACAGGCTCCAGCCCGGCATTCCGTATGGCGCCGACCACCTGCTCCGGTGTGCGCTGGTCGGAAATCTCAAACTGTTCCGTCGCCTTGCAATGCCCTTTCCGGTCATCGGGAAGATCCACCCGGTTGCCCCGCACCGTCAAATGGGCGGCAGCCGTTCCCACGCCCGTGTAGCCCCCCGGTTCCGTGCGCGCAATAGCGGACATGTGAGTCATGCCCAAATGCATCAGGGCATTCCTCATCGGCGCGGGTTCACGGGTGCTGATGGACATGCCTATCCTGGGGAAGCAGATGCGCAGGGCGGCCATGAGCTGGACAAAATGGCGGTCATCCAGCATCAAGTCCGGATCAGGTTCATATTCGTAATTCCCGGCGTAGGGGCGCATGCGGGGAAACGCTACGGAAAGCGCGGATTTCCAGCAATGCTTCTGCAGGTAATCCAGATGGGCGGCAAGCGCCATGGCCTCCCGCCGCCATGGCGAAAGCCCGAACAGGGCTCCTATCTGAATACGGCGGAAACCGCCCTGATAGGCGCGTTCCGGACAATCCAGCCTCCAGTTGAAATTTTTCTTCATCCCTGCCGTATGCAGGGTTTCATACACTTCCCGGTTATAGGTTTCCTGATACACGGCCAATTGTTCCGCCCCGTGGCGGACGATCTCCGCATAACGGTCGTCCGGCAACGGCCCTATCTCCAGCCCCAGGGATGGAATAAAGGAATGCAGGGCGTCCAGGCATTCCTGCATATACCCGTCGGAAACGAACTTGGGATGCTCCCCGGCCACCAGCAGGATGCTGCGCAGCCCCAGACCGTGCAGGTAACGGGCCTCCTGCACCACTTCATCCACCGTAAGCGTGGTGCGGATAATGGGATTGTCCCGCGAAAAACCGCAGTACTTGCAATTATTGATGCATTCGTTGGACAGGTAAATGGGGGCGAACAGGCGGATGGTCCGGCCGAAATGCAGCCGCGTCAGGCGCCGGCTCTCCTGCGCCATCGCCTCCAGGCGGGCGTCGTCAACCGGTTCCAGCAACGCCATGAAACGGCGCACCAGAGGAGAAGGGTAATCCATCAAACCGTTTAATTCTTCAGAAAAAGACATAAGTGAACTAAGTAAAATTGGAGAGAGCCGATTGCATTTCCATTCCTGGACCGGAAAGCCCCAATTTGCCCCCTCCCTCTTAAAAGATACCATCTTTTACCGTGTCATTTCCCGGAACGGCGCGTTCCATGAAAGCAGAGGGACCTGCGAATCGTCGTGACAGACGGCCTCTTATGGACTAATCTGGTTTATCCTTTCATGAGCGCTACGCCGAACAGCCTTTTCCGCCATTATCTTGATTCCCTGATCCAGCAGGGAACAACGCGAGCAAGCCTGACGGATGAAGCCAGAAACGTTCTCAGAACATGGTACGTGGCCGCCAGACAGGGAGGCCGTCCCGCTGCATCAGCGTCCGCTTCTCCAAAACCGCCGCCCCTGCAGACGTCCGCTCCTGCTCCCGCACCTGCTGAAATGCCGGAACCACCGGAACTGCTTCCGCAAAGCGGGGAACCGGCCTCCTCCATCACCCTCCCGGAAGGGACTATGGAAGACAAGCTGCAATACCTCCGCCATCTGGCGCAAAACTGGAAACCGGCGCGGGAACTCAACTCCCTGCGGGACACCATGGTCTTTGCCACGGGCAATCCCCATACGAAACTCATGCTCATCGGAGAAGCTCCCGGATATTATGAAGAAGTGCAGCAGGAGCCCTTCGTGGGCCGTGCCGGGGAAAAACTCAACCAGATATTAAGGGCTATGGGGCTCTCCAGAGACATGGTTTACATTTCCAACATCGTCAAATTCCGCCCGGCCCTGCCCAACCAGCGGACCAATAACCGCGCCCCCACGCCGGAAGAAATTGAAGCGTGCCTGCCCATCATCATGCATGAAATCCGGGTCATCCAGCCGAAAATGATTATAGCCCTGGGCGGAACCGCAGCCGTAGGCCTGCTGGGGGAACAGGGATCCGTCAGTTCCATGCGCGGCAGGTTCCACAACCTTAACGGCATTCCCGTACGCGTCACTTACCATCCCAGCTACCTGCTCAGATCGGACAGCCCGCGGGAAAAACGCAAGGTATGGGAAGACATGCTGGCCGTTATGGAACGCCTGGACATGCCCATCTCAGAAAAACAGCGCGGCTACTTCCTGCCTAGGGAATAGCCCCGGAAACTCCCTTATGCCTCATTTCCAGCTGAGGCAGGCAAAAATCCCTGAACCATTTGGCGTAGCAGGAAACATTGGTATGCCTCCGCGCATCCGCATTCTATTCTCCAAAGCGGTTGTACCACCCCATCCCGCTTTTTCCCGGAGCAACCTCTAACGCGTCGGCTAATTGGGAGGATAGAACAGGCCGTCCCCCTGCCCCGTATCCCGCCAGGAGCCGCCGAAGCACAGCATGAACGGAGACATTCAGAATTCCTCCCTTTTTACTGGTCCGGGACCTTACGAAATTCCCCTCTCCATCAAATCCTCATCACCGCCCGGCCCTTGTAACGCTGCCTGTGGGATGCAAACATAACCTCCGGAAAATGAGCGCCATGCTCCGGCGTCAGTTCCCGGACCGGAATTTTTTTCAATTCCGGACACCTCCGCATCAAAACTCCGGTGAAATACCTGATACCTCGCCGTGTCGTGAGGCGAAGATCCCGTTTCGCCTTCAACGGTTTCTCAGCGCCTCCGATCAAAAGCAAAATCCATCGGGTTTCAGATACCTGAGGAAGAATATCTGGATGTCCTCCAACGGTTCAGAATCCGATGCTGGGAAATTTGCCGCCGTTACCGGAAAAGCGGAGGCGCCGGCATAAAAACATACCTGGTCAATGCAACCGTTTTTGAGCCGGAACGCTATTTGCGCGAGAGGAACCGGAAGAAGAGACTACTGTTGCGGGAAGCCCGTCCGCTTGAATATGAAAATGGCCGGGAAATTGACGCTGACGAGCATTCGGACTTCCTTTCCGGGCTGATGTTCCGGGAAGAATTCGCGCGGGAAATGGAATCCCTGGAGCCGCAGGAAAGGGAGCTGGTTGAGGCATTGATTGACGCTGAAGGGAATTTGTCACGGGCAGCCAGAAGCATTCATCTGGAGGAAAGCAGGGCGCGTCGCCTCCGGAAACGTCTCCGGGAAGAAAAATTCACTTTTTTAAGAAATGGGCGGCAGATTTCCAGAAACGCGGCAAGCAATCATAGTGAAGGAAACTAAATCGACCTAACCGTCGTCAATAGACGTCGCACTCAAACCACAATCATCACACCATGTATACCAACGAACAACCAAACGACGACCCCTCGTTGAACAGGGGTTCCGCCAACAAGATGAACCCCAGCCCCGCCGCCGGACCTCCCGGGGCGGCCAGCCAGCCTGGAGAGCCGGGCGCCGCAGCGCCCCTCCATGCCATGTCCACCCCCATCCAGCCCTACGGCACGGATACCGTTATCTATGAAAAATCCGACAACTTCGTTCAGACGTCAGCCGGAGCCGATGTCTTCATGCCCCCCGTCAACGACACCTTCAGCGTCCCGGAAGGAGGGGCCACGGTCGTGGCCAGCCTGACGGTGGACGACTGGGGCAAGCTGACCATCTCCGGCCCGGGCGGCACGTTTGAGCTGGACCTGACCTCCGCCGCCGATGAACCCGGAAAACTGGGAGGCCACCAGGAATGGTCCAAATCAGGCTCCTTTGAGTTATCCGAAGGCACGTACACTCTCTCCATCACGCACCAGAACATCGACATGCCGCACAACGAATACAACCAGTCCGTGTGCAGATACTCCGTGACGGTGACCGCGCATGGGGACTCCAGCAGCAGTTCAAGTAGTTCGGACACCCCTCCTTCCTCCCTGTCGAGCAGCTCCTCTTCGGACGTGCCGCCGGAGGAAAAGGAAATCTGCTGCCGTTGCGGTACGTGCACGGACGCGGAAGGCAATGAATACACCATTGCGGCGGAAAAACTGCCGGGTGACCCCGGCGTGGAAATCTGCATGTCCCAGGCCGAATTCCTGGCCAGGGGAGGGGCTTCGGCGCCGTCTCCCGCGGCCTTCAGCCTCCGTTCCGCGGAAAACGCCCGTGAAACGGCGGAAGCCTGCGGCGGCCTGAAATACGTGAGCCCGTGGGCCTGGCGCGTCCATCTGGACGAAACGTCCGGCCTCATCACCGTGGTGCCTCCGGTGGGCGCCGCGCTTTACTTCAACGTGCAGGCCGGTTCAGATACGGCCCTGCTGCGGGCATCTCCCGCAAGCGCGACTTCAGGGTGCAGCTGCTGGATGAAACTCTGGCTCCTGCCTCTTCCGGTGCCCCCGCCTACCTTTCCCTGGTGGACGCGGACGGGCAGAAAATCCGCTTCTCCGCGGAAACCGGCGCTGTGGTCGGCATGACCTCCGCCTCCGGCAGGGTTCTTCTGGCGGAAGACTACTTCCGGAATGTGAGCAATACGTATGACCATGAGGGCAGCCTGGTAAGCAGCTACAGCGCCGCGGAGGGGCTGATGCGCACCCGGACTGGAGCGGACGGAGAACTCGTCATGGAATGGTACGCTCCCGCCGCCGTCACGGTCCTGGCCGACGGAACATACGAGGTAACGGGGGAACCCTATAAAACCTCCTCCTACCTGTCCTCGGAAGAAAACGGCGTGCGGACCACCGTCATCACGCGCCAGCAGCGCGGACTGCCGGCCCACACCATCACCCGTACGGAAGAACCCGGCAGAGTCAGCATCGCCAAAGGCCAGGGGGACGACACCATCATCCGCACCATTGAAACCAACCGCCTCTACGGAGGCCTCTCGGAACGCATTGAAACCGTCAGAGGCATCAACGACGCCGAGCCGGTCGCCTGCAACCGCCGCAGCGTCAGGCAATACACGGACGGCGGCTGGCTGCTGGTAAGCGAAACGGAAGCCTTCAACACGCCGCTGGCGCGGACGACCTCCTACGAATACAACAGCCAATACCGCGTCTCCCGCATCAACCGTCCGGACGGCGGCTACACGCGCTATGAATACGACGGCGAAGGACGGGTCACGCTTGAGGCGGCGCCCTGGGCCGGCGGCGGAGAACAGGTAACCCGGACCGAATACGCCGGCCTGCGCTTCTACGACAACCGTCCGGCGCGTGTCGCCGAATTCCGGGTGCTGTCCGACGGCACGGAAATCGAACTGACGGCCGCCGCTTACGCCTATGAGCAGTCTCCCCTCATGGAACGGGTGACCAAAACCGTGACTGCCGCCGGTTCCGGCCAGGAACAGACAAGCGTGGAAGAAACGTATGGAGAAGCCGCCGCCTATCCCTATGCCGCCGGGCAAATCAAATTCACCCGGGACATTGCCGGGGTGGAAACCTTCTATGACTATGAGGCGGCCGCGGAACACGGCGCCGCGCACAAAAAGACGGCTATCACCAAGGTCGGCGGCGAACTGGCGGCCGGACAGAGCCGCAAGACGGAATCGTTCCTTGCCGCCAACGACACGGTGCTTGTTGAACAGGAAAGCGTCTGGGATGGCGACAACTGGCTGCTGCTCTCAAGCGGCGCCCATGAATACGACGAAGAAGGCCGCCGCACGAAAACCATCCGGGGCAACGGCCGCGTCACCTCCACGTCCTGGATGTGCTGCGGCAAGCTCTCGGAAACGGACGAAGACGGAATCCTGACGTCGTACGGCTACAACAGCGCCCACCAGCTGGTGGAAACCATCCGTTCGGAAATCAGCGACGGAGACACGGTCGTAACCCCGGAAACCATCACCACCTACACCCGGGACGCCGCCGGGCGCGTCCTGCAGACACGCCGGGACAGGGGAGCCATGACCACGACGGAAAGCGTGGAATACGACAAGCTCGGCCGTATCGTCAGGCAAACCGATGTGCTGGGTCGCGTGACGGCGACAGCCTACAGCGAAAACGGCCTGACGGAAACCGTCACGACGCCCGCCGGCGCCACCCTCGTCACCGAACGTCACCCCGACGGCTCCGTACTCCATGAATACGGCACGGGACAGCGCGAACGCTGCCATGTCTATGACATCGACCATAACTGCCTGAGGGAAACCGTTACCCTGGCCGGCCAGACCACCATCCTCTCCCGGACCCTGGTCAACGGCTTCGGACAAAGCGTCCTGCAAGTGACGCCCACGACTGCCGGGTTCCTGTATGACCGTTCCGAATACGATGAACAGGGGCATCTCATCCGCGCGTGGAGGGATGGGGGAGCGCAGGAGGGCCGTGGCCGTCGGCATGGCGCCTGCGCTCTATGAATACGATGCTTTCGGCAACATGACCAGGGAAACGCTCGCCCTGGCGGAGCAGCCCGCACCGGACAACAGCCCCATCCGGGAATATGCCTTCAGCGTGGAAAACGCGGAGGACGGCATCTATATGGTGACGGCGCAAACCCGCTACAATGCTGAGGGGCAGCCGCTTGTCTCCGTACGGAAGCAGCTCCTGTCCGAACTCTCCGGAGTTCTGGAAACAAAAGCGGTCATCATTGACGAACGCGGCTTGACTTCGGCAGAATGGACGGAGTATGCTGAAAATACGAAAAGAATCCAAAAAGAGCATTGTCCCCTCTTCCAGCGTCACGGCTCAAACGGTGGCGGCGGACGGCTTTATGCTCTCGCAGCAGAACCACGCGGGCATCACGGCGACGGCCGCCCGCGCCTATACGGCCGCAGGCATGACCCTGACCCGCACGGACGGCCGCGGCAACACGGTCACGATCCGGACCGGACCTGGCCGGACGATCCGTCAGCGTGACGGACGCCGCCGGAAATGCGACCGTGACGCAATACGACGCCTGCCACGACCTGGCTGCCATGGTGACGGACGCGCTGGGAAATACGGTATGCGCCAGATACGATGCCAGAGGCCGGAAAACGGCCGAATGGGGGACCAGGACGCAGCCCCTGCTCATGGGTTATGACGAGGCCGACCGCCTGGTGAGCCTGACCACCTTCCGCGCGGCGCAGGAAGGAGACGTCGCGGAAGACCCCACTGGCCGCGCGGATGGAGACGTCACCACCTGGAGCTATGACGACGCCACGGGGCTGGAAACGCGCAAAACGTATGCCGACGGAACGCACGTGGACAAAACCTGGGACGCCTTCAACAGGCTCGCCACGGAAACGAACGCCCGCGGCATCGTGAAGACCTGCACTTACGAACAGGCCCGCGGGCTGCTGACGGGAATCAGCTACTCAGACGCCACGCCCGGCCAGAGCTTCGTCTACGATCACCTCGGTCAATTGACGCAAATCACTGATGCTGCCGGAACGCGAACCTTCGCCTGCAATCCCTACGGAGAACTGGAAACCGACAACCTGCGAGTGGGCAACCACACCCACCTCATCACCGAGAAAAAAGACGCCTTCGGGCGCAGCACAGGCTACATCTACGCGCGGAGCGGCACAGCGCAGCACACCGTAAGCATCAGCTACGGGGAAGACGGCCGCATTGCCACGGCCGGGTTCCTGCAGGGCAGCGCGCCCCAGACCTTCACCTGGCAATACATGGAAGGAAGCGGCCTGCCCTCCGTGATGGCCATGCCCAACGGCATGACGCTGGAATGGGGCTATGAGGAAAAGCGGGATCTGGTCACTACCATGGTCTACAAACGCGGCGCCACAAGAGTTGTGGAAAGGGAATACGCTTACGACAGCCTGGCAAGGCCCGTCACGCGGCGCACGGCCCGCCAGGGGAATACCGTCAACGACAGCTTTGCCTGCAACAGCCGGAGCGAACTGACCGCCGCCACCGTCAGCGGCAAGACATACGGCTACAGTTACGACAACATCGGCAACCGGAAAACCGCGAGGGAAGACGCGGAAGAAGCGACCGCCTACACAACCGGCCCGCTCAACCAATACACCGCCATCGAGCGCGGAGAAGAAGCCGCCTTTGAACCGGTTCACGACGCGGACGGCAATCAGACATTGATCAGGACATCCACCGGCATCTGGCAAGTCGCCTACAACGCGGAAAACCGCCCGGTGCGCTTCGTCAATGAAAGCGCCAAAACCGTGGTGGAATGCACCTACGACTACATGGGCAGGCGGCACACCCGCAAAGTGAGCGTCAACGGGACGGTGAGCAGCTACCTGCGCTACATGTACCGTGGCTACCTGCAAATAGCCGCCATAGATGCCGTCAGCGGAGTCTTCCGATGGTTCCTGTTCTGGGACCCGACGCAGCCTGAGGCTGCGCGCCCGCTGGCCATCCGCAAAGACGGCACCTGGTACGCCTACGGGTGGGATCTGACCAGGAACGTCACGGAAATCTTCGGGAAAGCCGGTTACCTGCGGACGGTCTACACCTACACGCCTTACGGAGAAGCCACCGCCGAAGGGGACGTCACCCAGCCCATCCAGTGGAGCAGCGAATACAACGATGAAGAACTGGGGCTTGTCTACTACAACTACCGTCATCTCAATCCGCACGACGGAAGGTGGATCAGCCGCGATCCCATCGAGGAACAGGGCGGTTGGAATTTGTTCGCATATGTTAAAAATCAACCTATCTTTTTAAAAGATTATGTTGGGCTAATTTCATGGGGGGCAAAAAAGATAGCTCCTGATCCGCATCCTGATCTTCCTAAATATAAGTATAGTATTGATTTTTGGAGAATAGGGAATATCACTCTTGGATATCCGGAGGTCTATGCTGCTTTAATAGGAACAAGGGTTGATTCTTCTTTGGCGTATGAAATGTTCATTAAATATCTTTCAAAGACAGGTGGCGAGTATAAAATAGATCCTCAATATATTATAGATCTCGAGAGTGGCGAATCAGATGGTCTCCAAGATAATATTAATTTATTGGCAAGATTGGCTATATCGTATGCGATAGAACATAAATGTTTTGAGAAAAAATTATATCTGGATTCCTGGCAACTTCTTCAAACAAGATCCAGTGAAGGAAATTATATTTTAGGAAGATATTACATGACGATGACTGCTACAGTAAATTCAGATTGTTCCGTAGATTATACTGCATATATTAGCGATATTTATGATTTCGATCATAATAGTTGGCTGCAAACGCGTTTTGCCGCCTTAGAAAAATACGGTTATGCTGCTCCTTTTAACGTGAGAGGAAATATTTCTGGAACATATAGAAAGTATAAAGAATGATGAAAGAAATATTGTTTATTGTTTTGACTTTATTGACAAATTTTATTTGGTTCACATTTTATCTTGTGTACATCGGGAAATTCCCGTTGGTAAAAATACTTGTATGTTCTTTAATTGATTTTATTGTCATAATATTATGGAACGGGGGTGAATATTTTTTGCAGCATATCATATATGTGATTTTTTGTTCAATCCTTCTTGGAAGTGGATTTGCAGGATTTATTGAGTACATAAAGAATTTATATAAAAATTACAGGAAAGGTAATTTATCATTTAAGTCAATTTTTGTTATTTTATTATACGTGTGGCTATGCGCTATCTATATTGGGATGGCTCAAAATTAATTTTATAAATAAAAGAATGGTTTTTTTGATGTTGTATAATATTCGTTCAAGTCTCTTCTTTTATTGTTTGTGTTTTAATAAAATTTTAATGAATTGATAAAACAAATAATTAAATTCAAACCTCTCCTGTCCTAGTGGTGGGAGAGGTTTTTATTTTTTGAAATAAACATAGTAAACTTCGGCTACAGGGAAGGCGGCCGCATTGCCACGGCCGGGTTCCTGCAGGGGAGCGCGCCCCAGACATTCACCTAGCAATACATGGATAGAAACTTTCGTTCATTCTGTAAAAAGGCTTTGAAAGTCTATGGTTATTCTAATGCCCCAAAAACTCAGGACATAAAGGAAGATGATTATTATTCATCAAAAGTGTGGGAAACATTCAACGGGAACTTGTAAAATATTGGAATGATGCAGAATACTCTTGCGACACTATTTTTATTTTCTATAATAACTCTAGACAAATTTCATAATAAGCATTCTATTTGCCAATGAATGGGAACAGGAACCGAAGGGATCTATTTCAACAAGATAAAAAAATAATTCCGTAAAATATGATGATATCAAAAAATGTTGTTTTTCTATGTAGCGCATTGCTTTGCTCCTGCTCGGAAGATGTTGATTTGTATCAATCCGATTTAAATAATCATTCCGTTAAAACAAACAGGAATAGTTTATATAGATGCCCACCGGAAGATTTATATAAAAAATATCCTCTTAAAAAATATTCCTGGAAAGAAAAGAAAACAATAGCCAAGTCTTTTGTTATTGGGACAACAACTCAACAAGAAGTAATAGATATTTTAGGAGTTGGGATAGTAGGAAGAAATAATCCTCCCGTCATAGATAGGTTGGGTTATCGTTGTGACAAGAGCGATCCGGAGTATCCTGGTGACGAATGGTTAAAATTTCTTGAATTTAAATTTAATGAAGAAGGGAAACTTGTTAATTATTATGAAGTAAAAGTACCCTATCCTGTTCCTCATTAATATTTTTGTTATTTATACCATGTTCCTTCCGGCATAAGCCGGAAGGAACATTTGTTATATGAGGATGAGCAAACATTCATCCTGCCTTATCCACCGGAATTTTCTGGTGGGAATCAGCTACTCAGACGCCACGCCCGGCCAGAGCTTCGTCTACGATCACCTCGGTCAATTGACGCAAATCACTGATGCTGCCGGAACGCGAACCTTCGCCTGCAATCCCTACGGAGAACTGGAAACCGACAGCCTTGCGGCAAACGGCATCGCCTGGCAGGTCTCCGAGCGCTATGACGGGCTCGGCCGTCAGGCGGGGTACGAATTAAGCGCGGACGGCCGCCGCGTCCAGCAGACGCACCTGTCCTATGACGGCAAAGGCCGCCTCTCCACCCTCACAGCGGAAGGCATGGAAACGCCCTTCTCCTGGACTTACTGCGAACAGGGAGGGCTTGTGGAACAACTCGCCTACCCCAACGGCATGACCCGGGTCAACACCTATGAAGACAGCCGCGACCTCCTCTCCGTCATCGACTACCGGAGGCCCGGAAGCGCCAACCCGCCGGCAAGGCACGAATACGACTACGACGCGCTGGGCCGTCCTACACGGCGCAGGGACACGTGGAACACGGCGGCGCCCAAAACGACGCGTTTGTTCACCTACAACAGCCGCGGCGAACTGGTCGGAGACCAGCTCAGGCCCGGCGGCCGCTTCGGCTATCAGTACGACAACATCGGCAACCGGAAGGAAGCCTTCGAATTCGGCAGCACCACGGACTATGAAACCGACGAACTCAACCGGTACGCGGGCATCGTCAGAAATGGCGGGGAAGCCTTTACACCTCAATACGACGCCGACGGCAACCAGACGCTGGTGAAAACTTCCACCGGCATCTGGACAGTCACCTACAACGCGGAAAACCGGCCCGTGAAATTTGAAAGCGAAGACGGCGGGACAACCGTGGAATGCGCCTACGACTCCATGGGCAGGAGATTCGAGAAAAAAAGTGACGGTCGGAGGGACAACGGGCTTCCACGCGCGCTACCTCTACCGGGACTACCTGCAGGTGGCGGAGTGCGACTTGACCGGGGAAACGCCGAAGCTTGTGCGCAGCTACCTCTGGGACCCCTCGGAACCTGAGGCCACGCGCGTCCTGGCCATGACGCGCTGGGAGGCGAACGGGACGCAGGTGAAGGAGCATCTCTACTGCATGCACGACGCGATGAAGAACGTCACTTCCCTCTTCGGGGAGGCGCGCGGACGCCGCGCCCTGTACGAATACCGTTCGTACGGAGGGCTGGTCACGGCGGAAGGCAACATGGCGCAAGAGAACAAATTCCGCTTCTCTTGCGAATACATGGACGACGAGCTCGGCCTCATCTACTACAACTACCGTCATCTCAATCCGCGCGACGGCAGGTGGATCAGCCGCGATCCCCATTAAGGAGGAAGGCGGCTGAAATTTGGTTGGGATAAGTCGAATAATACGAGCTATTATTCCCCGCGCCGGAGGACAGCCCCTTGCTGGCATTCGAGGCGAGCTGGCGGTAACGGCTCAGCCAGGAGGAGGAAACCTTGTTATAGGTAGGTTTCCAATCCGCACGGCGGCGTGCGATCTCCTCCTCGCTCAAACAGGCGTTCAGCGTGCGGTCCGGAATGGAATACTCAATCATATCCCCGTTTCTCAGCAGGCCGATCAGGCCGCCTTCCGCCGCTTCCGGGGAAATATGGCCAATACAGGCTCCGTGCGTGGCTCCGGAAAAACGGCCGTCCGTAATAAGCGCCACTTCCGCGCCAAGGCCCTGCCCCATAATATAGGAAGTGGGAGCCAGCATTTCCTGCATGCCGGGGCCGCCCTTGGGTCCTTCATTGCGTATGACAACCACATCGCCGGACTTTACCTTCCCGGCAAGGATGCCTTCACAGGCCTCTTCCTGAGACTCGAAAATCACGGCGGGCCCGCGGAAACTCATCATATCCGGATGCACACCCGCCTTTTTCACCACAGCGCCCTCCTCAGCCAGATTGCCGAACAGAATCGCCAGGCCGCCATCACGGGAATAGGCATTTTCCAACGGATGAATCACGGTTTCATCCGCAATGCCGCATCCCTCCACTGTTTCACCCAGCGTTTTCCCGCTGACGGTCATGGCGTCCAGATGAAGGGCTCCGGGAATTCTGGCAATTTCATGAATGATGGCACTCACCCCGCCTGCACGCAAAACATCCTGCATGTGGAAGCGGGAGGAAGGAGCCACCTTGCAGATGTTGGGGGTTCGTCTGGAAATATCGTTGATGCGCTGGAGGTCATATTCCACGCCGGCTTCCCGGGCAATGGCCAGCGTATGGAGCACGGTATTGGAACTGCCGCCCATGGCCATATCAATTGTGAAAGCATTGTCGATGGCGTCACGGGTTACGATGTCTCGCGGCAGGGGGCCGTCCGCCTTCGCCATCTCCACGGCGCGGCGGGCAGTCTGCTTCCAGAACTCCTTTCGTTCCTCTGAAGTAGCCAGCAGGGAACCGTTGCCGGGAAGGGCCAGGCCGATCACCTCGCTCAGGCAATTCATGGAATTGGCCGTAAACATGCCGGAGCAGGAACCGGCGCCGGGGCAGGCGCGGCATTCCAGGGAATGAAGTTCCGCCTCATTAATCTTGCCTGCCTTAAAGCGGGCGACAGCCTCAAACACGCTGTTCAGGTCCAGCACCGTGCCGTCCTCCGCCATGCCGGCGGCCATCGGACCGCCGCTGCAGCAAAAAATAGTGGGAATATTGCAGCGCAGGGCGCCCATAATCATGCCGGGAACAATCTTGTCGCAATTAGGGATGCAGATCATGGCATCAAACGCGTGGGCGCTCAGCATCGTCTCTACGCTGTCCGCGATCAGCTCACGGCTGGCCAGGGAAAACTTCATGCCGCCGTGGCCCATGGCAATGCCGTCACAAACGCCGGGAAGGTTGAATTCCACGGGAGTTCCTCCGGCCTTGCGTACCTCCTCCTTAATGAGGGCGGCCACCCTGTTCAGGTGGACATGGCCCGGAATCACTTCATTAAAAGAATTGCAAATGGCAATGAAAGGACGGCCTAAATCCTCATCCGTCATTCCGGTGGCACGCATCAAACTGCGGTGCGGCGCACGCTCGAACCCTGCTTTAACTCTATCGCTTCGCATAACAATACAACTGTTGCGGGGCAAGTGTATCACATGACGCAGGGAAGAGAAGTTGAATCTGGGCCAGCCTTGCAAAACGGAAACGCTTCCGTTACAGTATGTTTGCATAAGAAGAGGCTTTAACTGTCCGGAACCGCCTCCCGGGCGGGGAAATGTGAACGAATCGTCACATCTAATATCGGGACACCGCCCTTTCTTTCATCGTAAAAAACAGACATGGCAACCATTCTTATCGCTGAAGACGACCACGCCATTTCAGATCTTGTGGCTTATAATCTGGAACGTGCGGGCCATACGCCCCTGGCGGCCTATGACGGCCTGACCGCGCTGGAAGTGGCGCGCCGGGACAAGCCGGAACTGATCCTGCTGGACCAGATGATGCCGGGCATGGACGGACACGGCGTACTGAGAGAACTGCGCCGGGACAGCCGCACCCAGAACATTCCCGTCATCTTCCTGACAGCCAAGGCCCAGGCGGAAGACCGCATCCAGGGGTTGGAACTGGGAGCGGACGACTATGTGACCAAACCGTTCAGCCCCAAGGAACTTGTCCTGCGCGTGGCCAGCGTGCTGAAACGGTGTGAGCACACGCCGGGCAGCGTCATTGCGGAATACGGCCCCTTCACTTTTGACAAAAACGCCCTCAAATTCTATATCGACAAGGAGGAAGTAGATCTGACGGCCACGGAATTCAAGCTCATGATCCATATGGTTGAACGGGAAGGCCAGACCCTGAACCGCAACGACCTGCTCAGTTGCGTATGGGGGTACAGCCACCAGGCCCAGAGCCGTACGCTGGACACGCACATGAAGCGGCTGCGCCAGAAACTGGCTCCCTATGCGGACTGCATTGAAACCGTCCGCAGCATCGGCTACCGCTTTACCCTGCCGGGACGCCGCATCCCGGAGGAAAAGGCTTAACACTCCGGTTCCATGTCGGCCATCGACTACATCCTAACCATCCTTATTCTGGCCTCCCTGTACCTGAACTGGCATCTGGTCCAGGTATGCCGGTCCGCCATGAAAGCCCGGAAAAAAGCCTTGCGGGACGCTCAGCGCCTGCTGAAGCGCGGGGAAGAAGCGCAGGAACAGGCCATCGCGGACAAACGGCGCTTCCTGGAAGCTCTGGGAGAGGCCTTCCTGCTCATCGGTCCATCCGGACACATCGTGCTGGCTAATACGCTGGCCAAAGAACTCTTTCAGGAAGAAAAGCTGGAAGGGCGCAAAGTGGGGGCCCTGGTCTGCAACCAGGAATTGCTGGGGCATGTTCAGGAAGCATTCGATACGGACGGCCCCGTCACCAAGGAATTCACGCTGAGCTCCGCCAATTCCCCCGGCGGCGTGCAAAACGGCATCACGGCGTGGCATCTGGACAGCGCCATCACGGACGCCCCAATCAGAGAAAAGCGCATCCTGCTGCGCAACATCACGCAGAACTACCTCACCAACCAGATGCGCCGGGACTTCGTGGCAAACGCCTCCCACGAGCTGCGTACGCCCCTCACCATCATCGTGGGATATCTGGAAAACCTGATGGAGGACGATCTGGTGGAGGAAAGTCCCGGACTGGCCCGCAAATTCATCGGAGTCATGCACCAGAACAGCCAGAGGCTGATGAACATTATTGAAGACATGCTCATGATCTCCAAACTCGAATCAGGCCACAAGGCGATTCTGAAGGAGCAGTGGTTCCGCCTCACCTCCTGCGCGGACGACGTCTTCTCCCGTCTGGATTCCATCCGGGAGAAAAAACAGGCCGTCCTGCACATGGACATTCCCACGGATTGGGAACTTTATGGAGACCCCTTTTACTGGACGCAAATTCTGTTCAATTTGGTGGAAAACGCCCTCAAGCAAAACACGGAGCCGGGACTTTCCATTACTGTGGCCGCCGCCAAAACACAGGACGCCTGCGTCATCACCGTCACGGATACGGGCGTGGGCATTCCTGCGGAAAGCATCCCCTTCCTTTTCAACCGCTTTTACCGGGTGGAAACCCACCACTCCTCGGAAATCAGGGGAACGGGCCTGGGCCTTTCCATCGTGAAACGCGCCGTGGAAGCGCACGACGGCGCCATCACCGTCTCCAGCATCCCCCACCGGGAAACTGTTTTTACCATCACCATTCCCCTGAAAAGATTCCGGGAAGAAAAGAGGATACGGCAACTATCACAGGTATCGATTGAAACATCTGCTAACAAATCGACATAATGGAATATAACACTGAAACGCCTTTAAATAGAAGGTTTGCTTGTTGCGCAAATTTTCCTTTCTGGAAATCATTATTAAATACTTGAGCCGATTCTCCATCTTCTGTATTACAACAACATCCTTGATCTTCAGACAACCCTGTTCAATGTTCTTCCTGAGCCTCCGCATAACGGACAAGCGCCCTTTTGTCTTCTAAATGAGTGGCTACTTTCAGCCCTATTTCTGCCACCTTTTTGCGTACAGGCGCCTTGTCTGCCTCCTTCAACCATGCAGTCAAGCAAGCATCGGCCCGCGCAGACAGCTGTTTGTCTTTCCACAAGTCAAGTATCTGACCATAAAATCCGAGAAATTGAAGAGCCGTTTTTTCGTGGGTCAACAACGGGGGCAATGCCTTTTCCAAGACGGCACAGGTCTGAACTCTCACCTTCCGATCTACTTTATTCTGCTGGTAAAATTTCAGCCAGTTTTTGAAAAAGATTCTCTTGGTTTTCACTTCATAAGACAACTTTCCGGCCATGTCGGGAATATCCCTCCGGGCTAAAGCGCAAAAATTACGCATGTAGGCATCCACGGAATCCCACGATTCATTTTCAGCCAGCAATCCGGGATAAACGGCATAACCATTCGCTTTTTTCCAATCAAGCCCCAGTTCTTTTTTCAGAAAGTATTCCCACATGGTGGGATTTCCGGAGAAAGCTTCCTTGAACTGTTCTAGCAAAACCAGTTTTTCTTTCTCGGACCGCTTTGCATTTCTCTTCGTCAAAGCCTGCCACGCAGGATAATTGGAAGCATTCCGTTTCAACGCTTCTTTCAGTAATGTGCCCGCCTTCTGTGGATCGGCAGCCAGCAGGGATAAATAATAACAGAGATTGGATGCAGCGGCATTCTTCTTCCAAAAACGGGGAAGCTCTGTAATCGTGGAAACGGCTCCCTTCCAAGGCCCTCCAGAACCGCCCTCCGACCACACCCATCCATAAATGTTATTTCCTATCTTCCATTCTCCGTCTATCCCTTTCCACACAAAGGCGCAATGCCCTGGCTGGCCAATCGTATAGGAAGGAATTCCCTTCGCTTTCACAAAACCGGCTGCCCCTTTGGAAACGGCGCCGCACACGCCTCCATATTCCACGTAAATCTGTAAGGAAACCGGTTTGTGATCGTAAAACGCTCCACCCACATGCACACTGATTCCCTGTTTATTCTTCATCCGGTATGGAATCAATCCGCAACAGGCATACCCGGCGTTCCCCGCCTGGATCTTCTTTTTGTCGGCTAGATAATCCTGCGCCCAGGCAAGTTCCTCAATACTTTCCCGCCCCCGGAAAAGAATTCCGAATTCCCACGGCTCCAACGTAAGGAACTGCGGAAACAGTTTTTTCTCCATAAAAGACTTTTTGTAAAAATCATACCGCGCTTCGCATGCCTCCGGCTCCCGAGATGAAGAAACCAACGCCGCCCCCAATGCCATGTTAAGGCCAACCCCGGAAAGTTCCTTCCCTTCCTTCAGCCAAATGTTGCGCAGGACTGCCAGAGTATCCTTTCCCGAAGCCTTGGCAAATGACAACTTCTCAAACACTTCCGGATGATTCAACAGCCACAGAACATACTCCTTGTCCTTCAATTCATGAAGGATGTAAGTCCTATCCTTCCCCACCAACGCAAAGAAATGGGCCATATAGCAAGCCTGCGCCAGCTCCCGATCCTTCAACAGGGATTCCACGGAAAACGTTTTTTCCGCCTCCAACTTCTTTTGTACATATTGGCGACACAGTCCGGCAATACTCCGTACATCCCCTCCCTCCATCTGCCATGCCAGACGCTGATAGGATAAATTTTCAGCAGCAACCACTGATAAAAAATACAGAGAAAAGAACAGAAATTTAAACACAGAAACGTTAAAAATAACAATTATGCATCTCAATTTAAAATATGGAACATTTAATTTATTATATTCTATTTATAATTAATCAGTTAATTTATATTTTAATAAATATTCTATAGGCAAAAAACTTCTAAAATTTACTCATCAATCCTATCTCATATACACAAAAATAAAAATCAAGCATTGGCGCAACAAATACTTCTCTAAAATAATTTCTTACTATTAAAATTCATTTTTGCACACTAATCATACCAGGAGCGATTTCTTTCAAATTAATCTCATGGGTCTTTCTGTATTCATTAATATGAGCCGATACATCAAACATCAAAACTCTAGTATCATCCTCTTTTTCCAACCGGACTCGATCAATAAACTTTTTCCCAAATACCCATGTTGCTCTTGAAATTACTTGATAACCAGGAAAATTTTTCTCCAAATAATTCTTCTGTGCTTCCAAAACTTCCTTCTCAGTTTTAGCATCTTTCAATTCAATGGGAAAATCATAAGAACTTCCTGGTTCCTTATCTTCTTTTACACGTTCTTTTTGTTTCCGGAGATCTCTAGAAATTTTAATAATTTCTTTTTTATGAAGCTCGTTAAATTTCTTTCGATAATCCGTAATATCAAAACACACTTCTATTACATTTCCCTGTTCGTTTTTTAAATACACAGTTTCAATGATTGATTTCTTACTGGAAAGATCCACTTCCCTGTCACCTATATTATAACCAGGATAATTTGTTTCCACATAATTTTCAATCCAGCTATCCAGTTCTCCACGGTTTTTTACACCTTCTACAACGACAGGGGAAGAAGAGTCATTCTTTTCCAAATTGACTTTGCTATCCCTAGGAACTTTATTCATCATATCCTTTTCATGTGCATAAAGAAACCCTGTAGAAAGTAAAATGAGGTTTATTAATATAATTTTTTTCATAATATTTTATCAATGATGTTTTTCACATTCTTCTTTAAGTTCCTTTTCAAATTTCTTAAGAAGATCTCTTTTTTTTGCTGTAGACACGGCATTTTGAGCACTTTTTTTTTCCCTTCAATATTCGGATCAAAAAAAAATCCTTCATCCCATCAGCTAAATGTGTTTTCATCCCCGTTTTCCATGGAGTTTTAAATTTATGATTATGAACAAATCTGTAGGCATACCATAGATGAACATGATAAGTATGTTTCATGGAGGCCCCTACTAGATGATCCATATCCACTATCCCTGTTTCTGCGCCTAGAGCTTCAGTAAGAATAGATTCCACCATATCACCCAATGCCTCCTCAACAATGTCAGGCGGAGTAGGAGGCTCTTTACCCCAAGGAGTAAAGAAGGCAAGATATCTTCTTTCTACACGGCATCTTGGCTGATCAGCAGCCAAGACATTTCCCTGAAAACAGTAATATAGAGATTATCAAAATAAACACACGCCTCATAACTTACTTCCTAATCTATTGAAAAAAAAGAAAACATCAATATCTATTTCAACATGAAATCAAATTAATATTTTTTGGCTCATTCAAATACATAAAAAACGGCGTCCTTCCGTGATAAGGAGGACGCCGGAATTTTCCGGAAATCGGACAGACTGCCAGTTTGAGCAGCGAAGCGCACAAACCTTAGGACTTGTAACGCAAACGCTTCTTGTGACGGTTCTGACGCATGCGCTTGCTGCGCTTATGCTTGTTGATTTTTGCTTTACGGCGTTTTTTGAGCGATCCCATGATTGTGGTTCGTTTGTTGTTTTACTGTGGTGAGAAAAAAATCTAGTAAACCAGCTTGTTAAGCGGGTATTCAATGATGCCTTCCGCTCCCAGGGCCTTGAGCTGGGGAATGATATCCCTCACAACGGATTCGTCAATGACCGTTTCCACGGCCAGCCAGCCTTCTTCCGCCAAATGGGAAATAGTGGGACGGCGCAGAGACGGAAGGGCCTCTACCAGGCCGTTCAGGGAAGCAGCAGGAAGGTTCATTTTCAGGCCCACTTTCCGGCGCGCTTCCAGAGCGCCCTTGAGCATCATGACCAGGCGTTCCAGCTTCTGTTTCTTCCACTCGTCCTGCATGGTTTCCCGGTTCGCGATAAACTGGGGATAGGAGGTCATCAGGGTGTCCACGATGCGGAGCTTGTTGGCCTTGATGGAGCTTCCCGTTTCCGTGATGTCCACGATGGCGTCCACCAGTTCCGGCACCTTCACTTCCGTAGCTCCCCAGGAGAATTCCACGTGGGCTTCAATACCCTTTTCCTGAAGCCAGCGTTCCGTGATGCCCACGCCTTCCGTGGCGATGCGCTTGCCCTGAAGGTCTTCCGCACAGGTAATGGGGGAATTTTCCGGGACTACCAGCACCCAGCGGGTAGGCTTGGAGGTAGCCTTGGAGTATTGAAGATCCGTCAGCACTTCCACGTCCGCCCTGTTTTCATAAATCCAGTCGCGCCCGGTAATGCCGCAGTCGATGAAACCGTCATTGACATAACGGCCTATTTCCTGGGCACGGATCAGGAAGAGCTCCAGATCGTCGTCGTCGCAGGCCGGGCGGTATCCGCGGCTGGACACATAAACATTGTAGCCGGCCTTGCGGAACAATTCCACGGTGGAATCCTGCAAACTGCCTTTGGGAAGAGCTATTTTGAGTTTCTTCGACATGATGGGACGGGAATGAAAACCCACCCGGGCCTCATTGTCAAGTTTAGAACCGAATCCGGCCCATTTTACCGGGCCATGAGCCGTTCAATGTCATCAGGCAGCAGAGGCACGTCTCCCAGTAGGTCGATATTTTCTGTTTCCCCGATCAGGACATCGTTTTCCAAACGGATGCCTATGCCTTCTTCCGCAATATAGATGCCCGGTTCCACGGTGAAAACCATGCCCGGCAACACAACGGGGTTGGCTTCGCCTACATCGTGCACATCCAGCCCCAGGAAGTGGGAACACCCGTGCATGTAATATTTCCGGACAATGGGAGGATCGGACGGTTTTTCCGCCACCTGTGCGGGTGTGATGAGCCCCAGCTTGACGAGTTCCCCGGCAGCAAAAACGCGCACCAGGCGTTCGTACTCCGATTTCAGGATTCCGGGTCTCAGAATCTTTTTGGCGTAGGTCATCATATTCAGCACGCTTTCATACACAGCGCGCTGGCGGGGGGTGAATTTTCCGTTCACGGGAACGGTGCGGGTCATGTCGGAGTTGTAATTCCCGTATTCCGTGCCTATGTCCATAAGCACCAGATCGCCGTCTTCGCACCGTTTGTCGTTTTGGATATAATGCAGCACGCAGGTATCCTTTCCGGAAGCGATGATGGGCAGGAAGGAGAATTTACGCGGACCGCGGCTGATGAATTCGTTGGCCAGGAATCCCTCAATCTGCCATTCGCCCACCCCCGGCCTGATGAACCGGAGCAATTCCCGGAAGCCTTCATTGGTGATGTCGCAGGCTTTTTTGAGAGCCTTGATTTCTTCCGGCTTTTTGATTTGCCGCATATCCGCCATGATTTCATAGACATTCTTCAAAACAGCGTCCGGGAATTTTTCCTTCAGCTCCTTGGTCATGCGGGCATTGCGCGTTTCCACCGGGCATGTGCATCGCGGATGCTGGTTGGCTTCCACAAAGACCATGGATGCGGACGGCACCAGGGCCTCCAGCAACGCATCATATTCATCGGTCCAGCGCACGTCCTGGATGCCGCTCAGCTCTCTCGCCTGTTCCTGCGAGAGCCGGGCACCTTCCCAGATGGCAATCTGTTCATTTGTCTCACGCAACAGCAGAATCTCATCCCAGCCGCCCTCCCGGATAGTCATGACCAGGACGGTTTCTTCCTGGTCAACTCCCGTAAGATAAAAGAGGTTGGCATTCTGATGCAGGGCAAAAGTGCCGTCCGCATTCGTAGGAAATACGTCGTTGGCGTGCAGAATCAGCATACTGCCGGCAGGCAGGCGGGAAGCAAGTTCTTCACGGTTGCCGGCAAAAAAGGAAGAAGGAAGCGGCTCGTATCTCATATCAACAGCATGCCCCGCTTTTCCGGCTTGTCAATCATGCATCCGGACACGGGGCAACCTTGCGCGTCTCCTTGTCGTCCGGAGTTCTTCTGACCGTGCCGTTTCCCCGCTCCGGCCTATTCTTATGCGATTGTCCATTTCCTGCCGTCCCGCTACCCGTCCGTTCATCATGCATACCGTTGAAGGAAGCACGGAACCGCCCCGGAATTTCCGGAGACACCCCCTCCGGAAAAAACTCCCGGAGCCAATCGGGTCATGACTCGAACACCACCCGGGCGGATGCCGTCTTATCCTGCATGCACGGCGCTATTCCACGGCTATTCCTGGCGCTGGGAACAGGTTTGGTTTTTTCCTGTTCCAGTTCCCGGACAATGCCCGTTTCCTCTTTGATTACCCATCCCCTTCACACGGACTCCAGGCAGAGTTGTTTTGGAGGCGTCTGGTATAATCCCTCGGAACAGGCCGTCTGGAATTCCCCAAGGCTAAAAGTATATGTAGCCCCCGTCAATATTGACTACATCAAAGCCAGATTCCCCAAGGAATCCCCGGCGCTGGCGGCACAATTCAGGGCCGGGCTGCAAAAAGACATCCGCAACGTGCTGGAAAACAAATCTAAACAGACAGGCGGGAGGATGAAATGGCAGTTGGTTGACCGCCCCGTTCCGGGATCCGTAACTCTCCGCCTCGCCATAGTCAAGCTGAAGCCTACGGACGTGGGCGGCAACATCATGTCCGATCTTGTTTCCCTGGTCTCCCCCCTTCCGGGAACCTCCCTGATCCTGGGGCGCTTCATGAGCGACGTAGGCATTGAGGGACGCCTGTCAAATACGAATACGGACGCCGGCATCATGGAATTCAAAGCTTACAACACGGACCCCATCACCCTGTTTTCCGTCAAGGAATTTGAACGTTTTGCCTTCGACCAACGGAATTTGCGGCTTTTTTCCAACTGCATTGCAGATATTTTCAAGGCTGGTCCCGCCAGCAGTATTCCCAAAACAGGGGAATTTGACCTGGACCCGTTTTAAACGGCCTTTCCGGACGATTCTTTCCCGTCTTTCTTTTCAGGTTCATAGAAAGCGCATTCCTGAACCGTCTGCCTGGTCTTGAAGGCATATACGAAGAAAGCGGCGCCCACCAGCACGAGGAAAACGGAGAGGAACTGCCCGCGGGTCAATCCCATGGAGAAGGGGGAATCCGGCTCCCGGTACTCTTCGCAAATAATTCTGCCCGCAGCATAAAGAACGGCAAAGATACCGCAGAACAAGCCGTTCCACGCACGAGGGAACCTTACCCGTACAAACCACAGCACGGCAAAGAGAAGCACACCTTCCGCAAACGCTTCATACAGCTGGGAGGGGTAGCGTGCATGATCCTGCATCATCCGCCCCACGATTTCCCTGATGGCGGGCGTATCCCTCACCCGGTCGGTCACCCAGGCGGCAGTCATTCGTTCCGGCACGGCTATGCCGGAAAGGGACAGTTTGTCCAGCAATCCGGGCGTTTCATAAATACGGGAAGCCACCCGCACGAACAAGTCCGGATCCTGGGAAAGCTCCGCCGGAAAAATCATTCCCTGGGAAGAGCCGGGCGGGACAACGCGCCCATACAGTTCTCCGTTGATAAAATTGGCCATGCGCCCGAAAAACAGCCCAACGGGAGCAACAATGGCCAGGCCGTCCAGAAGCGCCACCCACTTGACGCGGTGCTTCCACGCATAATAAAATGTATACAGCCCCACTCCAATCATTCCCCCATGGCTGGCCATGCCCCCTTCCCACACTCTCAGGACCATGAGCGGATCCGCCAGAAACTGGGACCAGCCGTGGTTGGGAATCTGGTAAAAGAGCACATATCCCAGTCTTCCGCCAATCAAAACACCAAAAATAGCCACATAAGTAACAAAATCCGACATTTTGTCCTGGGGGACAGGATACAGCTTCCGGCGGGAAAGCCAGGAAAGCAGATAATACCCGCCGATGAAGCCCATTAAATAGGCCAGGCCATACCAGCGCAGGGCAATTGAGTCCGTTATCTGCCAGATGACAGGGTCCAGGTCATGTACGTAAACGGTCGGATTCATGAGCGTTTCTTTCAGGGCAGGTAGTGGGTAAGGGTTTCCACGGCCTCCTGGTCCAGGGAACGGGCCAGAGCCACCGTCAATTCCACCGCGGCGCGGTAGTCCCGCAGATCCAGCACGCCGTTATGGGCATGAATGTACCGGGTGGGAATTCCCAGCACAATAGTGGGAACACCCTTTCCGGAAAGATGCAGGGCCGCCGCATCCGTTCCGCCGGAACGGCGCACCGTCAACTGGAATGGGATGCCCGCATCCAAAGCCGTTTTTTCGGCCAGGGCGGCCAGCCGGGGATTGGTGATGGCCGTGGGGTCAAACAGCCTGATCTGCACGCCTCCACCCAAGGCCCCTTGGGAATCCGTCACGGCAAACCCGGGGGTGTCGTCTGCCGGCGGCCCTTCCAGAACAATCACGCAATCCGGTTGCATGGCGACGCCAGCCGTCCTGGCGCCCCGCGTGCCCACCTCCTCCTGAACCGTCGCGGCGGCAATCAGGGTGTTGGGATGCCCTTCCCGGCATAATTTCTTGAATGCCTCTATCATCACAGAAAGACCGGCGCGGTTGTCAAAGGCTTTCCCCATGACCCGGAACGGATTTTCCAACGGGGAGAATTTCACGTCCGGCACCACGGGATCCCCCAGGTGAATACCGAATTCATTCTTCACCTGTTCCGCGCTTTCAGCGCCCACGTCCACAAACAGGGCTTCCATGCTCATGACGCTGTTGCGCTGGCCTTCCGGCAGAAAATGGGGAGGCTTGGAACCAATCACCCCCCGGATGCCGCGGCCCGAGCGGGTTTTTACCAGGACACGCTGGCTTAACAGGGTATGCGGCCACCAGCCGCCTATCCCCACCAACTGAAGGAAACCGTTCGACGCTATATTCTGCACCAGGAAGCCTATTTCATCCATGTGGGCGGCCAGCATCACGCGGGAACCGGCCCCGCCGCCGGTGCAGAACAGGCTGCCGGAACCATCGGAAGAAAATTCCCCATATCCTTCAAGTTCCTGAGCCACCAGGCTTCTCACTTCATCCTCATGCCCCGAAATACCGTGGGCCTCTGAAAACTTCTTCAGCAGATCAGAATCAATCGCCATGGGCCGAGCATGTGGAAACACCTCTGCCAGGTCAAGCCCGCAGCCATGCCGCATGTTTTTTTCTTGACCGCCCGGGCAGAACCGCCGGGCGGAGCCGTGTCATGCTCCACACTCACTACATGGAAAGAAACAAGAGATTTTTGCTAGCCACAGTTCGGTTTTTGGTGTAACTAATCAGGGAATCGAATTGTGCTATGAAATCCATCCTTAACACTATCACGGCCATGCTGGCTGCGGTGCTTTTCGTCCCTGCGGCATCGGCGCAGACCACCAGCAATCCCAGAATGCAGGTGCGGGTCTCCCTGGAAAAGCTGTCCCTGTATATGCGCCAGTCCCCCAACGTCCTGACGCAGGACGATCCCCGGCCGCTGCCGAAACCGAAGAAATGGGCGGATTTTGAAATTCCCTTCAAGGTGGAAGCCGCTCCCACCCCCAAATCCGGCTATATTGATGCCCTGACGTTCAAATTTTACATCGCGGTAGTTAATCCGGACCGCGCCCGCCAGTACCTGAAACTGTATAAGGAGGTCAAATACGTCAATGTTCCGGTGGGAGAAAACACGTACGCTTCCGTGTATCTCTCCCCGTCCTCCGTCAAGCGCATTACCGGTGTGGAAGGAGGAAGAGGAAAATGGGTGAAGTACCAGGGCGTAGTGGTGGAATACAACGGCAAGATTGTCGCCACTTATTCCTCCGAACGCGGCAAGATGGAAAAATGGTGGACCATCCAGTCCCCCAGCATCGTGGAGACCTCTTATTACCCCCTGCTGAACAAGGATGAAACGCCTTTCTCCGTGTTCTGGTACGACCGTTATCCGGAAATTATGAGGCCCAACAGCCAGCAGGCGGCTTCCGGTTCCGTCCCCGCCCCGTTCGGTACTCCTGTGATCCCCCCGGCGGACGGCGAATAACGTTCCATTAATGCTATCATTTCATCTTATTTAACAGAAATCACCCATGGCTAATTCACGACCAATCGTCGCATTAAACGTAGGTTCCCAGAGAGTTTCAATGGGCGTCTTTTCCAAGACTTCCAAAGACGCCCTTATCCTGGACCGCTATGCTACGCGCCTCGTAGTGCTGGACCCGTCAGCAGAAGGCTTGCGCCTGACGAAAATAGGGGAAGCCATCGCCGACCTCGTCCAGGAACTCAACGTCAAAGGAAGCGTCGTCAACTATTCCGTTTCCGGACAATCCGTTTTCATCCGCTTCGTCAAGCTTCCGGCTCTGGACGATACCGATGTGGAACAGCTCATCCGCTTTGAAGCCCAGCAGCACGTCCCCTTCCCGCTGGACGAAGTCGTGTGGGACTACCATCTGCTTCCCGCCAAAGGTCTGGAACGGGAAGCCATCCTGGTTGCCATCAAGGCGGAAGACCTGGACTCCCTGAATGATGAAATCGTCTCCCACGGCCTTTCCACCGGCAAAGTGGACTGCGCGCTTACCTCTCTGTACAATGCGTATGTGGACAGTTATCCGGATGAGAAAGAACCGGTCATGCTCATCGACATCGGTGCCAAATCCACGGATTTGATTTACAGCGAACAGGGACGTTTCTTCACCCGCAGTATTTCCGCGGGGGGAATCTTCGTAACCTCCGCTATCGCCCGTGAATTCAATATTTCCTTCATGGAAGCGGAACGCTTGAAAACCACCAGCGGGCTCGTTTCCATGAGCAACGGGCAAACGGAAGGACTGGATCCCGCCACGGCCAATCTGGCTACCGTCATCCGTACGGCCATGACCAGGCTCGCCTCAGAAATCCAGCGGACCACCAACCATTACCGCGCCCAGATGAGCGGAAGCGCTCCCGTCAAGGCATACCTGTGCGGCGGCGGAGCTTCCCTGCCCTATACCAAGGAATTCCTGGAAGATAAACTGGGCATTCCGATCTCCTTCTTCAACCCCATGCACAACGTAGGCGTGGGTTCCGGCGTGGACGTGAACACCATCTCCCGCGAAGCCTTCATCCTGGGCGGATTGATCGGCACCGCCATTCACTCCATCGGCAGGGCCTCTCTCAATATTGACCTAGAACCCACCGCAGTTGCCAAAAAGCGGGCCAACCAGAAAAAAATGCCCGCCATCATCGTCGGGGCAGCCATTGCCGTTCTTGGTGCCGCAGCTTATGCCGTCACAGGATATATGGGAGAGAAAAAGGCGGAGGAAATCCTCGCCGGCGTCCAGCCCACCGTTACTTCCATCAAATCGGCACAATCCGCCCTGCGCCAGAAAGAACAGGAGCTGAAAAAACTGGACTCCACCCTGGCTTCCTACCAGCAGCTCACGCTTCAGCGCTACGGCTACGCGGACATCATCAGGCACCTGCTGGAACAGTCGGAACACAAGGATTATCCCTACTGGTTTACGGATTTTGAACCGCTGGCCCACTTCAATCCGGAGGATACCACCCAAATTACGGGATACTCCGTCATCAAGGATTCCTTCACATCGGACAAAAATACATCCCTGGTGGATGACATCAGGACGGAGGCCTCCGCCAACGCATCCAGCGAGGATGAAGCGGGCGTTTACAGCGTCAACGCCATCCGCCTGACCGGATTCGTCCGGCGCAGCCTGGGCGGCCAGAGAATCATCCAGGACCTCCAGGCAAAAATAGACGGGAACAAGGAATCCCTGTTCACTTTCAAGCCCGGAGACGTCAAACTGGAAGCCCGCCAGATCATGGAACTGGGAGCCAAGGACGCCAAGGTGGACGCGGCGGCAGGGGCCTTTGTACCCTTCAAGCTGGTGCTTCCGTTAAAAACGCCCATTCCCGTGAACTTTAACAAATAAGATTACCCAACCCGAACAAGACATATTTTATGAGCAATTGGATTACAGACAACAAGCCCGCCGCCATGGTCGCGGGCGTGGGGCTTCTCTTATTCCTGGGGTTATCCGCGACAGGGTACATCGTCAATTCCAAACGCAGTGAACTGGACAAAAAAATCAGCATCGCCGCCAAGGAAATCAAGTCCGCCAATGCTGCGGAAATCACTCCGAGCCGCTCATCCAACGAAGAGCTGGAAAAAGAACTGAACCGCTATGCCAAGGCCGTGGGCAGCCTGGAAACGGCCTACAAGCCCTTCCTTGCCTCCTCCGCGCTGGTCCCCACCACGCCCACGGCATTCCAGAATGAACTGAAAACATTCAGATTCCCTGATCTCCTCCTGCAAGAAAAAGAACATTCTCATAACGGACACATCCTCCTGGCTCGGCTTCCAGATTTACAGCACCCAGGCTCCCTCTGTTCAGGCGGCCTCCACGCTGGGTTTTGAATTGAAAGCCATCAACAACCTGGTCAACAAACTGGCGGAATGCGGCCTGTCCAAATTCATCAAGGTGTACCGCCCCCAGCTCCCCATTGAAACCCCGGCGAACAATCCGGAAGAATCGGACGAAGCCGACCAGGCTCCATGGACTCCCATGCCTCTGGAAATAGCCTTCCAGGGCGACCGGGAAAGTGTATTGAAAGCCATGAACGCCATAACCGGCATGCAGGATTATCTGTTCACGGTCAACTCCATCCGTATCCGCAACGAACGGATGATGCCCCCTCCCATCGCCAATCCGGCAGCCGCCAAGCCTGCCGCTGCCCAACCCGCCACGGGTGCGGCTTCCCTGACTCCGGCGGATGAGGCGACCGCACCTGCAGCCCCGGCCATCCAGCAAGTCATCAAGCCTTACATGGGCAAGGAGCAGGTCTTTGTCCAGGTCTCCCTGAATCTGGTCCACTTCAACCAGCCCAAAGCTCAGGAACCGTCTGAAGATTAACCAAGGCAACACCAACCGCAGCAAATACTTTCAACATGTCTGAAAAACAAAATTACGACAAAATCCTGTTGGCATCCGGAATCGTCCTGGGCCTGGGAGTGGCCGCCTATGGTACGCTGACCTTTCTGGGACTGAATGACAAATACAAATTCACCACGCAGGTTTCTGAAAAAGCCATCGAACCGCCTCCCGGCATCAAGAAAGCCGCAGAAGTAGGCCAGGAACTTTCCGCCTCCCACGAACTCAAGCCGATTGCCCAGGAAACACAGAAGTATGTGGGCTTCGTCGCCCCCAACCTCTGGATTAAGGAGGGGGGAATGGAACCCTTTGACATCATCTCCGGTCCGCCTATCCACGGCAACATTCCGAACAAATGGTTCCTGGACAACGGACTGGAAAATGAATTCGTTTACTCGGACGTCCTGACCCGGGACCCGGACAACGATGGATTTACGGTGCAGGAAGAATATGCGGCTAAAACACATCCCAACGACCCCAACAGCCATCCTCCCCTCGTCAGCAAGCTTTTTGTCGACGAAATCAAGCAGTTCGGCTTCTATCTGGCTTTCACCCAGGCGGATGGCAATGACTTTACCTTTAAGGGTATGAACCGCGCCAAACAGGAAATTTGGAAAAACATCGTCCAGACCAACGGCAAGTTCGGCGCCCGTAAGAATACAAAGACGAGCCCAGATTCGAACTTGTCAGCGTTGTCAAAAAGGAATTCAAGAATCCCAGCCTGGACATGGTGGAAACGGACGAGGAAGCCGTCGTCAAGGATTTGAAGCCGACCAAAAACGGACAAACCTACACCATCAGGCGCGGAACAAAATACGTCATTCCAATCATTGATAAGAAAGTAAACCTTACTATCACGGCCGGCCCCGAACGGGATACCAGCTTTGAAGTAGAGGAAGGTTCCGACTTCCGGATTCCGGGAGACGCCAAACAGATCTACACGCTGAAAACCGTTGATAATGCTACACAGACCGTAACCATTGCCAACAAAACCACTGGAGAACAAACAACACTGAGCAAGAAAAATAGAGCCGGATTTAAACTTTTCTGAAAAAAAAGCTTCACAAATCCGAAAAACATGTAAAAAGAAGAACCTAACTATGGACCACGCACCACTTTATCAACCGAAGCGTTCCCTGATCGCGCTGATGGCCATTGCTGCCTCCTGCCCGTTTGCGCAGGCTGGTGATGGCGGCGCCGTCGGAACCTCCAGTGCCTTGGGATCGTCCTACGCCGGACCGGGCAGTTACCAATACCAGTCCAGTGCAGCGCGCACAGCCATGGCCCGCCGCGAAGCGCAAACCCAGGAAGCCATGCAGCTCCTTGCGGAAGGCCGCAACCTGTACCGCGAAGGCAAGTACAAGGAAGCCCTGGACAAATACAACGCCGCTTACAACATGCTGCCTTCCGCGCCGATCAACGACCAGCGCAAGGAAGCTATCGCCAACCATATTGGCGACGCCAGCATCGCCGTTGCTCAGGAATACATCAAAGTGGGGCGCTATGACGAAGCCGACAAGCTTCTGCAGGATGCCATCAAGCTCAATCCCCGGAGCGCCAAGCTTGCCAAGCAGACGCTCGAATACATGAAGGACCCGATTCGCACGAATCCGGCGCTCACCCCCGAACACGTGAAAAACGTGGAAAAGGTGAACACCCTCCTTCACATGGCCTATGGTTACTATGACCTCGGCGACTACGACAAAGCCATCGCCGAATTCAACAAGGTTCTCTCCATCGACCCGTACAACGTGGCGGCCCGCCGCGGACAGGAAACGGTCAACCGCCGCAGAATGGCTTACTATGCAGCCGCTTACGACGAAACCCGCAGCACCATGCTGGCGGAAGTGGACAAGATGTGGGAACGCCCCATCCCGATGGAAGTCCCGACCGGAGCCGACGGCACTGACAACGCACCGATCGGACATCAACGGCGCCACGGCCAATCTGATGAAGCTCAAGAGCATCATCATCCCCTCCGTCTCTTTTGAAGACACCACCGTGGAAGACGCCATTGACTATCTGCGCAAAAAGTCCATTGAACTGGACCGCACGGTAGGCCCGAACGGTGAACGCGGCATCAACTTTGTCATCAATGATTCCCAGCCCGCTGCCGTCGCCCCCGCCGTTCCCGCAACTGATGAAGACGGCTTTGGCGAAGAAACTGCGGAAGTCACGGAAGCTGCTCCGGCAGCAGCCCCGCAGGAAAGCATCCGCACCCGCAAAATCGGCCAGTTGAAGCTGACTAATGTTCCCATGCTGGAAGTGCTCCGTTTCATCTGCAGCAATGCCGGCCTGCGCCAGAAGGTGGAAGACTATGCAGTGACCATCCTTCCTGCCGGCGGTAATGACGTGGATCTGTACCAGCGCACCTTCTCCGTGCCCCCGGGCTTCCAGTCCGCTCTCCGCACCACCGTCGGCGACGGCGGCGGCGAAGTCAGTGACGACCCCTTTGGCGGCGGTGGCGAAAGCTCCTCCGGCCTTAAACCCATGCCCTCCATCCGCAGCCTGCTGCAAAAGAGCGGCATCAGCTTCCCGGAAGGCGCCACGGCATTCCTTGTCAACGGCAATTCCTCCTTGGTCGTCCGCAACACTTCCGGCAACCTGGACCTGATCGAACAGCTCATTGAAAACACCCGCGGCGAATCCCAGCAGGTGCGCATCATGACCAAGTTCGTGGAAGTAACCCAGGAAAACACGGAAGAACTCGGCTTTGACTGGATTGTCACCCCGTTCTCCGTAAGCAATGACCGCAGCACCTTCCTGGGCGGTGGCACGAACTACGGCACCGGTTCCACTTCCGACAGCTTTACCCAGTCTCCCGGCGGCGTGACCGGCTGGCCTGTAAACAGCGGCAGCGACACCATCAACGGCCTCGTTACCGGCGGCAACCGCACGGGTGACTACGCCATCACCAAGAACTCCGTGGACAATCTGCTGAACAGCACCAACCGCTCTGAAGCCTCCCAGAAAAACGCCGCTCCCGGCATCATGTCCCTGACGGGCATTTATGACGAAGGCTCCTTCCAGATGCTGATGCGCGGCCTGTCCCAGAAAAAAGGGTCTGACGTTCTCACTGCCCCCAGCGTGACCGCCAAGTCCGGTGAAACCGCCAAGATTGAAATCATCCGCGAATTCTGGTATCCCACCGAATACGAACCGCCGGAACTCCCCAACTCCGTAGGCAGCGGCTATAGCAATGGTTACGGTTATGGGAACAACGGTAACACTCTGAACGGTCTGTTGGGCAATCAGATCCAACCCCAGATATCCAGCTTCCCTGTCACTCCCGCCACTCCCGGCGTGTTTGAAATGAAGCCCGTCGGCGTAACTCTGGAAGTGGTGCCTACCATTGGAGACAACAAGTACATCATCGACCTGAACTTCAAGCCCAGCATCGTGGAATTTGAAGGCTTCGTGAACTACGGCAGCCCGATCCAGTCCACCGGCGTTGGTTCCGACGGCAAGCCGATGTCCCTGACGCTGACGGAAAACCGCATCGAGCAGCCGATCTTCTCCAAGAGGTCCGTTGAAACGTCCCTGTTCATCTACGACGGCCATACCGTGGCAATCGGTGGTTTGATCACGGAAAACGTGCAGACGGTGGAAGACAAAGTGCCGATCTTCGGTGACCTGCCTCTCATCGGCCGCTTCTTCCGCAGCAACTCCGACAACCACATCAAGAAGAATCTGATGATCTTCGTAACGGGACAGATCATTGACGCCACGGGCCAGCCCGTACGCGGCAATGCCCTTCCCACTGCGGCCGCTCCGGAAAGCGCCCTTCCCGCCTCCGAAGGCCTGCTGCCTCCCATGTAGGCTGCGTGCATAACGTCCATATTGGAGCGGGTGAAAGGGTAACCCTTTCACCCGCTCTTTATATCCCAGAAGCGCCTTACTTTCCCTTCCCCCCATGAAAACCCTGATTGTTACCGGAGGAATAGCCACCGGGAAATCTACATTCATCCGTCTGCTGATGGAGGCGGGAGGCGCGCGCCTGCGCCTGTTTGACTGTGATGCGGAGGCGGGCAGATTGCTGGATGGCGGTACGCTGAAAGCCCCCCTCTCCAGCGTCTTCGGCCCAGCCAGCGTAGACTCCTCCGGAAAGGCTGACAGGCATTTTCTGCGGGAGCTTGTTTTCCGGAATCCGGAAAGCCGCAGAACGCTGGAAGGGATCATTCACCCCCTGCTGCATCAAGAATGTCTTGCGCAAATGCTGGCGGCGCGTCAGAATACGGAGGTGGACGGGTTTGTCATTGACGTGCCCCTGTTTTTTGAAACTTCGGCGCGCTATTGCCAAGATGCCGTGTGCGTGGTGGCTGTTTCCAGGGGAACGCAGAAAACCCGCCTGGCTATCAGGAATGGATTCCGGGAGGATATGATTGAAGCCATTCTGGCGGCCCAGCGGCCTATCATGGAAAAAGTGGCTGCGGCCGACTTCGTCATCTGGAATGAAGGCCCCCCCGGACCTGCTCCGCCAGCAAACCCAAAGACTTTACCAACATTTTTTCATGACTGAAGAACTCGACAACACCCCTTCCCCCGCCGGAGATATTCCGCAGGAAACCCTCCCCAAGCCCCTGCCCGCGCCGGAAGAAACCGCCGGGGAACAGCCGGCTGCCGCTCCGGAGGAAAATAGTGGAAACGCAGTCCGGGAGGAGGAGGAAGCAGCCCCTGTTCTGGAGCAGATTGACATCAATGAACTGCGGAAACGCCCCCTGAACGATCTTCAGGAAATGGCGGAAGGGCTGCCCATCCGGAACGCGGCCTCCCTCACCAAGTCCCAGCTGGTTTTTGAATTGGGGAAACAGCTTCTGGCAAAGGGCCATGAAGTCGTAGTTTCCGGGGTCATGGAACAAGCCAAGGATAATTACGCCATGCTGAGGGATCCGGTGAAAAGTTTCCGCACCTCTCCGGATGATATTTATCTGGGCGGCAATCTCATCAAACCCCTGCATCTCCGCGTAGGCCAGCAGATCAAGGTCAGGCTGCGCAAATTGCGGCCTCATGACAAGTACCTTTCTGCAGCCTCCGTCATCAGCGTGGAGGACATCCCTGCGGAAGACTACCGGGCGCGCAGCGATTTTGAACGCCTCACCCCCCTCTTCCCCAAGGAACGCCTCCTTCTGGAAAACAAGGGGGTCAATTCCGCCGCCATGCGCGTACTGGACCTCATGACGCCCTTCGGCAAAGGGCAGCGCGGCCTGATTGTGGCCCCCCCGCGCGGAGGAAAAACCGTTCTTCTGAAAACAATCGCCCGTTCCATCAGGGCCAATTATCCGGAAGTGGAACTGATTGTGCTGTTGCTGGACGAACGTCCGGAGGAAGTAACGGATTTTGAAGAAACCGTGGATGCTCCGGTATTCGCCTCCACTTTTGACGAACCTTCCCGGCGCCATGCCCAGGTTTCCGATCTGGTTATCGAACGGGCCAAACGCCTGGTGGAAATGGGCAGAGACGTCGTCATCCTGCTGGATTCCCTCACCAGGCTGGCCCGCGGCTACAATGCCAACCAGACGGGAGGACGCATCATGTCCGGCGGCCTGGGGTCCAATGCATTGGAAAAACCGCGCAAATTCTTTTCCGCGGCGCGCAATGTGGAAGAAGGAGGCAGCCTGACCATCATCGCCACATGCCTGGTAGACACGGAATCAAGAATGGACGAAGTGATTTTTGAAGAATTCAAGGGAACGGGCAATCTGGAAATCCGCCTGGACCGGGAACTTTCCGAACGGCGCATTTATCCGGCCATTTCCCTTTCCCAGAGCGGCACCCGCAATGACGACAGGCTGTATAACGAACAGGAATTCGTCAAAATCATGCAATTGCGCCGCCAGCTCGCCATGAAACCGGGATGGGAAGGCCTTCAGGCTCTCCTGCAAAATATCTCCAAGACACAGAATAACGCGGAACTTCTGCTGACGGGGCTGCGGTAAGATTTTCTGCCCGGCCTGTTTTTCCCCCGTCCTCCGTTCCGCCCGCCGGCACGGAGGTTTTTTTATCAGGATATCTTCCGCTGTTCCAAGATTCCGCGGCAGCATCCGGATATCGGGATGGGGGCATCCTCCCATAAACAGGGGGAGGAAGAGAGTTCCCCGTCACATGTCCAGCTTCACCCGGAAAATACGCATGGAGTTGCCCACCGCAAGCAGGCAGACGCCCACATCCGCCATCACGGCGGCCCACATCCCCGCCAGCCCCAGAATACCCAGCACCATGACCAGAATTTTGACGCCCAAAATAAGAACGATGTTCTGCACAATGATGCGCTCTGTGGCTTGGGAAAGCATCATCCCCAGCGGAACGGCCAAAGGATCTCCCTTCATCACCACTACATCAGCCGCCTGAAGAGCCGTATCGGACCCTACACCGCCATGGCAATGCCGATGTCGGCAGCAGCGAGGGAAGGGGCGTCATTCATACCGTCCCCCACAAAGGCAAGCAGCCCCGTTTCAGGTTTCAGCCGGCGCACATGCTCCAGCTTGCCGGCAGGCATCAGCCCGCAGAATACCCCGTCCATCCCCAGCTTAAGCCCCACTTCCGTTCCGGCGGAAGAAGAATCCCCCGTCAGCATGACCAGGTTGGAAACGCCCAGTTCCCTCAATTTCCGCACCGCACGCTCCGCTCCCGGCTTGACGCGGTCAGACAGGCGGAGGCATCCCAGAAGTATGCCGTCCAACGCCGCATAAACGGTCACGCCATGGTCTTCTCCCTCCTCCGTCCTTACGCCGGCCTCTTGAAGAAAAGACTTTTTCCCCACCAGAACCGGTCTCCCTTCCACGCGGGCTGAAACGCCGCCGCCCGTCACCTCTACCAGTTCCGCCACGCGGTCCGGAAACAGAGTCCCTTCATATGCCTTCACAATGGAACGCCCCAGCGGATGGGAGGCAGAGAGTTCCGCATGGGCCGCCCAGTACAGCAGTTCCTCCGGGGAAACGCCGTCACGGGGAAGCACTTCATCCACGGAAAAAACGCCTTCCGTCAAGGTTCCGGTTTTGTCAAACACCACCGTCTTCACCTTCCGCAGGGCATCCAGATAGTTGCTCCCTTTCAGCAAAATCCCCTGCCGCGCCGCTCTCCCTATTCCGGCAAAAAAGCCCAGCGGGATGGACAGTACCAGCGCGCAGGGGCAGGAAATCACCAGCAGGACCAGGGCGCGGAACAGACCGTCCGCCCAGCTTCCGCCCGTCACAAGGGGATAAAGCAAAAATACCAGAGCGGCTATGGAAATCACCAGCGGCGTATAAATGCGGGAAAATGAGGACAGCCTCCCCTCCAGAGGGGATTTGCGGCCTGATGCGGCTTCCACCAGTTCCTGGACCCGCGCCAGGGCGGAATGCCGCCAGTCCCGCTCCGTACGCACTTCCAGCACACCCTGCCCGTTGATGTACCCCGCCAGCACGGGGCTTCCGGATCCGGCTTCCACCGGCAGGGATTCCCCGGTCATGGCGGAGGTATCCAGCACGGAGAAACCTCCCGTTACCACACCGTCCAACGGAACGCGTTCGCCGGGGCGCACTTCAATCAGGGAGCCGGGCAGAACCTCGGAAGGAGGAACGTCATCTACGGCTCCGGCTTTTTTCACATGGACGGCCTCAGGCCTCAGACTCATCAGTTCGCTTACGGACCGACGGGAGCTGCCCACCGCACGTTCCTGAAGGTACTCTCCCACGCGGTAGAACAGCATCACCCCCACCGCCTCGGAATAATCCCCCAGGAACATCGCCCCCAGGGAAGCAATACTCATCAGAATTTTCATTGATGGCGCGGCCGCGCATCATCCCCAGAAAGGCGGCCTTCAGTACATCCCAGCCTATCAGCAGGTAGGAGCCCACGTAGGCGGCCATACCGGCCAGGGAATCGCCGCCCGCCGCCAGCGCACTGATGAACAGGGCAATGCCCAGCACGGCGGGAACAGGCCCGATGGCGTCTCCGGAGCAGCAACAGCTTCCAGAACCGCAGCTTCCGGAACAACAGGAAGCACCTTCCGGAAAATGTTCGTGGGAATGTTCCGTGCTCATGACCTGTTCCTCTTGTACGCCTGCCTCTCCGGCATGGCAAGCCCTATATTAGCCCAAACTAACAAAAAGTCTGCGTTGATTTCTGATTCTTAAACCGTTCCAAAATCCCCATCCCCATGAATTCATCCATCGCCATGGCTCCCGCTCCCAGCAACCCCGCCTCCGCTCCAAATCTGGCAGGCAGAATTTTCAAATCCTCCATCAGGAGAGGAAACAACTGTTTCCTGAGGTTCTCCAGCAGTGGCTTCATCAACAAATCCCCTGCCTTGGCCACACCGCCCCCGATGATGAAGGCGTCCGGCACCAGCGTATACATCAGGTTCATGATCAGGCAGCCCAGCATTTCCGCCGTATCTTCCCATAATTGAAGGGCTATAGGACATCCGGACCGGGCAGCCTCGTCCAGATGCCTGGGCGTGCATTCATCCACCGTCTTGATGATTCCCGCCCCGGCATACCGTTTAACCGCCTCCGCCGCCAGTTCGTTGTTGCCGATGTATTCCTCAATGGCTCCCCGGCTGCCGAACGGTCCCGTTTTCCCCTGGTAATGAATGCTGGTCTGGCCCAGTTCCGCAGCGGAAAGCCGCCTTCCCCGCAGCATGCGGTCATGCACCACGATTCCCCCGCCTATCCCCGTTCCCATCGTCAGGCACACCAGGCTGGACATGCCGCGCCCGGCGCCCATCTTCCATTCCGCATAAGCCATGCAGTTGGCGTCATTATCCAGCACGACGGGGAGGCCCAGGGCCTGCTCCATCATCTCTTTCACCGGAATTTCCCTATCCCAGACCCTCACATTGGTAAGCTGGTAAAGCACTCCCCGCTGGTAATCACACCATCCCGGCATTCCCATGCCCATCACACAGGCGGAGGGGAATTGTCCGCGCAGGGTGCGGGCGGACGCAATCATGGCATCAATGATTGCCTGCGGGCTTTCGAACATGGCAGTAGGGATGCGGTCGGCCGTCGCCAGAATACGCTCCCCCGCCGTTACGCCCATTTTGATGCTCGTGCCGCCGAAATCAACGGCCAAGGCACAGGGTTCTGAAAAGCTCATAGTCCATACTTATGCCACCCATTCTCCGGAATCAACGTAAAAACGCATTCATCCCCACCCCTTTCCGCGGCATGGCGCACTTATCGTATAAAACACAATAAGAATCTTCCAGAAAGAGCTTGCCAGAACCGCGCCGCCCGGTCCATGATAACCTCCGTAATGATGGAAATGCCCGGTTCGGACGAATGGTTCATGCGCCAAGCCATGAAAGAATCCAGAAAGGCCCTCGTGAAAGGGGAAGTGCCTGTTGGAGCCATTGTGGTGAAGGATGGCTGCGTGATCGGCCGGGGCTGGAACCAGGTGGAGACGCTCAAGGATGCTACGGCCCATGCGGAGATGATTGCCCTGACGGCGGCCCAGGAGGCTTTGGGCGACTGGCGGCTGGAAGGCTGCACCCTGTATGTCACCAAGGAGCCGTGCCCCATGTGCGCAGGAGCTATCGTCCACTGCCGTCCGGACCGCGTCGTTTTCGGCTGCCCGGATGCAAAAACCGGGGCTGCGGGGGGCTGGATCAATCTGCTGGATTCCAATCCGCCCCTGAACCATAAGTGCGAGGTGCGTCCCGGCGTACTGGGAGACGAGTGCCTGCTTCATCTCCAGGAGTTTTTCCGTGCGGCGCGTCTGGCGGCAAAAGAACGGAAAATTGTCTGCGCGTCTTTCTTCCCCTCCGGATGAAAACGGGGAATGAAGTCCGGAATAAAACACTTTGCATTTGCCAAAGCAGCAGAGTCACGGCAAGCTAGCGGGACTATGGAACGCCGGAACGACAATGAGACTGCGGAAGGAACGGAACGCAAACCGTCGTGGATCAAGGTTCGTCTGCCCAACGGCCGGGAATTCTGGGACGTCAAGCAGCTTGTGGAAGGCAAAAACCTCTTCACCGTCTGTGAAGAAGCACACTGCCCCAACCGTTATGAATGTTGGAACCAGGGTACGGCCACGTTCATGATTGCCGGAGAACGGTGCACGCGCGCCTGCGGATTCTGCGCCACCCGCACGGCCAAGCCCGGCCCGCTGGATCCTGAAGAATCGCAGCACGTGGCGGAAGCCGTCGTGCACATGAAGCTGCGCCACGCCGTAATTACCATGGTCACCCGGGATGATTTGCCGGACGGCGCCGCCGCGCATTTCGCCCAGGTAATTAGGGCCGTCAGAAAAGCCAGCCCTTCCACGATCATTGAAGTGCTTGCCTCGGACTTGAATGAGAAGCCCTCCTCCATCCAGACGCTGATGGCGGCCCGTCCGCATATTTTCGGACACAATCTGGAGACGGTGGAACGCCTCACGCCCATTGTCCGCTTCCGCGCCCAGTACCGGCGGTCCCTGCGCGTTCTCCGGATGGCTCTGGAGTGCGTGGACGGCAAAGTGTCTACCAAGAGCGGCATCATGCTGGGCCTGGGGGAAACGGAAGAAGAGCTTTTCCGCTCCATGGACGATTTGCTGGAGCACGGCGTCACGGTCCTGACGTTGGGGCAATACCTGCGCCCCTCCCGCAACCATCTTCCGGTGGTCAAATACGTCCATCCGGATGATTTCGCCCGGTATGAGGAAGTTGCGCGCTCCAAAGGCTTCAGGCACGTGGCATCCGGGCCGTTGGTCCGCAGCTCCTACCACGCCGCCAATTTCACCCCGGAAGCGGATGTTCTGGAAGCCATTAACGAAGACCTGAGAAAGGCTGGCGAACTTTAGAATAAATCTTGATTTTTTATCCCTCCCCTTTTACCATCCGGGCAATTCCACGTCATTGAAAATCTCATGAGCAAAACATGTTCCTTCATCAAGGCAGGAGCCATTCTGGGCGGCACGGTCATCGTGACGGCGGCTGTCGCCCCCCTGTTCCTGCCGAACCAGAATGTCAAGCCACTGACGTCCGCCCAGGCGGCGGAAATTACCGCACAGACCATGAATTCCAAATGTGCGGACTGCCACAAGCCCGGCACTCACATTTCCGAACTGGTCAATACTCTTTCCGGAGGCCTGCTGGCGCGCCATATCAGGGACGGGCAGCGCAGCTACAATATGGAAGAACCTCCCACTGCCGTTACCCTTTCCAAGCTGGAACATGTGCTTCAAATCAATTCCATGCCCCCCACTTCCTACACCATGGTGCACTGGGGCAGCACGCTCACTCTCCGGGAGAAAAACGCCATGCTCCAGTGGATCAAGGATGAGCGCCTGAAAATTTTCGGCGATATGGTAGGAGAGGAATACGCCCTTTCCCCTCTTGCCCCCATTCCGGACGCCCTCCCCACGGATCCGGCCAAAGTTGCCCTGGGCTACAAGCTTTTTCATGACGTGCGCCTTTCCACGGACAATACCGTCTCCTGCGCTTCCTGTCATTCCCTGGAAAAAGCCGGGACGGACAACCTGCCCACTTCCACTGGAGTCCGCAGCCAGAAAGGCGGCATCAATGCCCCCACCGTTTTCAATGCCGCTTTCCATGCCAAGCAATTTTGGGACGGACGCGCAGCCAACCTCCAGGAACAGGCCGGCGGACCACCCCTGAATCCGGTGGAAATGGGGTACGAACATCCGGATGACTGGAAGAAGATCGCTGCCAAACTGGACCAAGACACCGCTTTTGCCGCAGAATTCAAAAAGGTTTACCCCCAGGGATTCACCGGAGAGACCATCACGAATGCCATCGCGGAATATGAAAAAACTCTTATCACGCCGAACAGCCCGTTTGACCGCTACCTGAAAGGGGATGAAAACGCCATCAGCGAGAACGCCAAAAAAGGTTACAAGCTTTTCCTGAAGCTTGGTTGCCAGACCTGCCACACCGGTCCCGCCATGGGAGGCCAGTCCTTTGAATACGCCGACCTCAAAGGCGATTTCTTTGCCGGACGCGCCAAGACCAATGACGATAACGGCCTGATGAATTTCTCCAAAAAGGAATCGGACAGGCACCGCTTCCGCGTTCCGACCCTCCGCAACGTGGAACTCACCTGGCCGTATATGCATGACGCCTCCGCACAGACGCTGGAGGAAGCCATTACGAAAATGTACCATTACCAGCTCGGTTACGATAAACTGGACAAGAAGGAAGTGAGACTGCTGGTGGCTTTCCTGAAAACGCTTACCGGAGAATACAACGGCAAACCCGTCCAGGGCGAAGTTTGCCCTGCCTCCTGAATCTGAAGAAAAGCTCTTTTTCCAGCCGCGCCAATGAACATTCATTGGCGCGGCTTTTTTGCATTTCCCTTCCAGTTCCTACGGCAGGCACTGCCGGGAAACTTCCATTCCCCGCCTCTTCCCCGCTGGCCATACTTAGATTAAACTAATACGCAAACAATTTATATTAAACGAATTTTACATTGATTGAAAATATATCCTAATAATATCATTGACTTATCAGTTTGATAAAACTAACTTCTTTCCGGATTTGATTCATACACGCACCATGCCACTCTCCATGCTCAACATCGGCGATATTCGCCAAGTCAACAAAATCCATGGCAAGGATGAAACCCGGCGTTTTCTGGAAAGCCTGGGCTTCGTTGCCGGGAGCACGGTCTCCATCGTTTCCGAAAACGGCGGTAATTTCATTATCAACGTCAAAGGCTCCAGGATTGCGCTCAGCAAGGCGCTTGCCAGCAAAATATTCGTTGCCTGAGTTATTCCATCCAACAACCAACCATTATTCTATGACCAAACATCGTACATTGAGAGATGCCCTCATCGGGGAAACCGTCACCGTCGGCAAACTGGCGGGGGAAGGCCCGGTCAGAAGACGCATCATGGACATGGGGGTTACCAAGGGAACGCAGATATTCATCCGCAAAGTCGCCCCTCTGGGAGATCCCATTGAAGTTACTGTCCGCGGGTACGAACTCTCCATTCGCAAATCGGAAGCGGAGAACATCCATATCCATTGATTCCGCCTCTATTACCGCACGTTTCCTGATTTTACAGCAAGACGGGCACCCATATATCAAGACAAGGAAACCATTCATGAGCAACATTACCATCGCCCTGGCGGGCAACCCCAACTGCGGGAAAACCACGCTCTTTAACGCCCTGACAGGCGCCAACCAATACGTCGGGAACTGGCCCGGCGTCACCGTGGAAAAAAAGGAAGGCCGCCTGAAAGGCCATAAAAATATCATCATTGAAGACCTTCCGGGCATTTATTCCCTTTCCCCCTATACCCTGGAGGAAGTCGTCAGCCGGAATTACCTGGTCACGGACCATCCCTCCCTCATCCTGAACCTGGTTGACGGCAGCAACCTGGAACGCAATCTTTACCTCACCACCCAGCTTTGCGAACTGGGCGTTCCCGTCATTATAGCGCTGAACATGATGGACATTGTCCGGAAGCGCGGCGACAGGATCGACACGGAAAAACTTTCACGCAACCTCGGTTGCCAGGTGCTGGAAATCAGCGCTCTCAAGGGGACCGGCATCCGTGAACTGATAGACGCCGTAGTAACGACGACTGCGTCGGACGACGCCCGGACCCCGCAGGCCGTCCACTTTCCGGACCATCTGGAAAAAGCCATCGGAGAAATTGGGGAAATCATCACCGGAAAATGCCTGGATCAGCAGAAAAAATGGTTTGCCGTTAAAGTTTTCGAAAGAGACCAGAAAGTCGCGGACCAGCTCGCGCTCAATCCCGAGGAACAATCCCGCATCAACGGGATTATTGAAACCATGGAACGGGAAATGGATGACGACAGTGAATCCATTATCACCAATGAACGCTATAATTCCATTTCCCGCATCATCAAAGACGCCGTCGTTAAAGCCAGCCCCGGCAGCCTGACGGGCAGCGACAGGATTGATCGCATCATCACCAACCGCTGGCTGGGCCTCCCCATTTTTGCCGTCGTCATGTGGGCTGTATATTACATCTCCATTCAGACGATAGGCGCATGGGGCACGGACTGGGCCAATGATACTTTCTTCGGGGAATGGGTTCCGGAATGGGTAGGAAACCTGCTGGAAAACGCCGGCTGCGCCCCATGGCTGGAAAGCCTGATCCAGGACGGCGTGATTGCCGGCGTAGGAGCCGTTCTGGGATTCCTCCCGCAAATGGCGGTTCTGTTCCTGTGCCTGGGCATATTGGAGGATTGCGGCTACATGGCCCGCGTAGCGTTCATCATGGACCGCATTTTCCGCAAATTCGGCCTTTCCGGGAAATCCTTTATTCCCATGCTCGTTTCCATGGGGTGCGGCGTTCCTGGAGTCATGGCGACCCGCACCATTGAGAACGAAAAAGGACAGGCGCATGACTATCATGACCACCACCACGTTCATCCCCTGCGGGGCCAAAACTCCCATCATTGCCCTGATTGCCGGAGCCTTCTTCCCGGAAAATTCCTGGGTGGCTCCGGGGGCCTATTTCATCGGGGTGGGCGCCATCATCCTTTCCGGCCTTATTCTGAAAAAGACTGCCATGTTCGCCGGGGATCCCACTCCCTTCGTCATGGAACTTCCCATTTACCACATCCCGGCCTGGAAGAACGTCATCATTCATGCATGGGACCGCTGCAAGGCTTTCGTGCAAAAAGCCGGGACCGTCATCTTTGTGTCCAGCGCCCTGATCTGGTTCCTCTCCAGCTACAACTGGAAGGTGGATTCCGTAGAGCAGAATGACAGCATGCTGGCCTCCATCGGCAATGTGGCCGCGCCTGTCTTCCAGCCTCTGGGCTGGGGTGAATGGAAACCCACCATGGCTACCATTACCGGATTGATTGCCAAGGAAAACGTGGTAGGCACCTTCGGCGTCCTGTATGCGGACGGCAGTTCCGGGGAAGATGAAGCGGAAAAAACGGAGGACTCCCCCGAAACGCAGGAAATGGCCCCCGCCGGCCGGGAGCTCCAGGCATCCCTGGAGGAAGGTTCCGGAGAATCCGCTGCTGAAGCGGAAGAAGAGGAAGATGAAGATGAGGAAATCAGGGAAACCGGGGACCGCCTGGTCCAAGCGGGAGCCTTCACCTTCCTGAGCGCTTTCTCCTTCATGATTTTCAATCTTCTCTGCGCCCCCTGCTTCGCGGCCATGGGCGCTATCAGAAGGGAAATGAACAGCGCCAAATGGACCTTCTTCGCCATCGGCTACATGTGCGCCTTGGCGTACTGCCTGGCCTTCCTGATTTACCAGCTGGGAGCATGGCTTTATGCGGAAGCTTCCTTCGGCATCGGGCAGGGCATTGCCCTATTGCTCCTGCTGGGGCTCGTTTACCTGGTGGCAAAGAAACCTTATACAGCCTCCAAATAACTTCTAAACCAACCCCTTAACTCTACTGAACAATATGGGAACATATATCATCGCCACCCTTCTTTTCCTGGCCCTAGCCTACGCATTATACAAAATTTTCAGCAAGCGCGGCAAGTGCTGCGGCAACTGCGGATGTTGCGGCAACGACAGCGACGGCTGTTGCGGTGGCGGCGGAAATTGCTGCGGCGGCCACCATCACGACCACGAAAAACAGGATTAAATCCCGGCCCCGGTTATCCCATTCAGAACCTGCAAACCATTTTCTGCGGTTTGCAGGTTCTTCTGCTACGGCGCCTGCCGCAGCCAGCCTCTACCCTGTCACTCAATCCAACCGTGCTGATATGCCGCCATGGCCGCAATTACCAGCGCAATGAACAGGAAGATGAACCACATCACATTGTGGCGATGGCGGTATTCCACGGCCATCAGAGGTTCCCATTCCTTTTCCACAAAGGAAAAATCGTCCCCATTGGCAAAACGATCGTAAAGCATTTCCAGCTCCTTTCCCGTCACCCCCCTTTCCGGGGCGGCGAATACCGGCGGGCAGCAGGAATCCGTCTTGAATACAATTTCGCAATGGTACACGCCATCCGCTTCCGTATAAGACTGGAGGCACGCGCCGTCGCGGGCGCACACCACGTGGCCGGTCGTTCCTTCCTGCAAGCGGCGCAGAGCAGTATCACGGTCGGTCACTTCATCATTTGAAATTTCCCATTGAACCTTACTCATTCTGTCAGTTTAAGATAATTCCCGTTTAAGTCAATATGGTTTTAAACGCTTCGGCCCCCGGAAACGTTGCGGCTCCCATCCATCTTCCGGCGTGGCAAAAAGCCTTCTTTTCCGTTTTTCCGGGAACGGAGACAGGGGTGGGAAAGCCCATTTTCAGGCGGCTTTTATTTTTCCCTGGGATAAAAATTCTACGGAATAGCCTTGGGGAAGCCTCCTACCTTCAACAGTCAGTATTTGACGGTAGATAAGGAAAGGCTGAAGGCCATTCCATGACCCGGCATACATTGGGCCGGTCCAAGCTCCGCCAGCAGGCATCAATAAAGGAGGGTAAATGGCTCCGTAATCAAATAAGCAACGCCGCATCCTCTACCTGATCGAGAATGCGGCGTTGCCGCCAGGTCATGCAGACCCCTTCTATATCTTTCTCACGCAGGATTCCGCTCACTGCATGGAGACAGACAAGGAAGATTTTATGTTATTATACTTTCATGAAACTCCGGCCATGCCTGATTTAAGAGAAAAGGCGGCCATGTCCAGGATCAGCTGATCAGAAAGAAAAGACTGCCTGAACGCCCCAGAGAATGTTTTCGCTGGAAGTGCTGTAAGCCGGATTCGCGATGTACTGGAAGTGAGGAACAACTTTGAAATAATCATTCACCTGGAAGCTGTACATGACTTCCAGCACCTGTTCGCGGTTATGCTCAGCGCGCTCTCCGTCACAGGGGGTCTGCCCCTTGAACACACCGTAGGAAATGCCCAGGAAGTCATCTTCACGGGAAGGGAAGAGCTTAATGTTGGCGCCCACGGAGAATTCAGCGGAGTTGCTCAAGTATTGTTTGGCGGCAAATCCGGCGCGAGAGTAAATGGTCAGAGGATCGCAGGGAGTATATTCGATGCTCGCGACAAGCCCGGCATTTTGGCGGCGGCGTTCCCCGGTCCCGTCGTCCATGTCCACATCCGTGCTGGTATAGAACGGATTGATGCGGAGAGTCGCAGCGCCGTCGGCAAAGATATGGCCGTATTCGCCAACCACGGCATAACCATCGCAATAATCGGAATTAAAAGGATTGTATCCGGAATCGCATCCCGTGCGGGAAACGGCAACCATCATGTAATTATTGCGGTTGAGTTCAACTTGCAGAATACCGCCAATATTGCTGTCCACCAAAGGCAGGATAGTGGAGTTCACAAACCCGTCATTGGTGAAAGAGGAGAAGGAGTCATTGGCAATGCTGACAGCATCAAAGTAGTTGGTGAGATTCACCATACCTGCGATGAGGCAAGCGCGCTTCCCTGCAAAGTATTGCATCAGCGCCACTTCAGGGAATATTCCTTCATGAGGCCCCATCGCGTCAGCATGCAAGCCGGAAGCCGTGGCATAGGCTTCAGTGAAAAACGTATCGCTCTGAGCGGATTCACGATCCAGCCCCCATGAACCGGAAAATTCCACACGCAACCAGGTTCCCCCGTTGGCCTTGTCTTCAATAAGGCGCTGATTAAGCTGGGCATGAAGAAGAGCCAGGTTGTTATGGCGCTTAACATCGGAAACCTTTTCCGTATTCCAAAGTCCGTAGGCCATATCCACACCCCATTGGGTGCCGTATTTCTCATTGGCCTTCACCTTGTAGGCAGGATCGCCTTCTTCCGGAGTGAACATATTGATGCCCTGCAAAATATCACCAACAGCAGGGGTGCTGTCTTGAGCGATTACAGGAAGCGCCATGAGGCTCGTCAACGCCATTGCTATTATGTTATGCTTCTTCATAGAAAACGGTTAGTCTTATCGTTGGATGTTTGTGGTATAATACTTATATGATTGATCCAGAGGTGGAGAGGGGCGCTTTCCTTTTACAGGGAAAGAGCTCCGCTTCCGTTCTCCCGGGCTTGCTCTTTCACAGCTCTGCCGCATGCCCCCATACAGAACCCACAGTCTCCGCAGAGCAGACGGTATCTGGGACGCCGGATGAGCAGCCCGGCCAGTTTCCTGTACCGACAGACCCGGCGGAAGAAACGGTGAAGTCCTGTATGGGTCAAGTTCATGCAACGCGGCAAAGTTAGATTAAACTAACTATTCAGTCAACACTTTCTTCCCAATGCCCTTGCCCTGCTCAGTACAACATTATGTTGGTTCATTATATTTTATTTGTTTTCAACGTATTAAAAATATCGCAAAAATATTTTCATGTCTGCTAAAAATTAGTTTCAGCTAATTCATCTTGACCAGAATACGGGGGCACGCTAAAAAAATGCAGGCTGGATTGGATATAATCCAATCCTTCCGGAAAAGAAGCGGCTGCATGCCGCCAAGGCCGGATGAACCCAATCAAAACATTACCATGAGTTACATGAACAACAAAGGCCTCTGGGGCTTCGTCGGAGGAATGATCGCCGCCGCCATCGGAGCGAAAGTAGTAAAAAGTCCCGTTGCCAGGAAATTGGCCGTCCAGGGCCTTTCCAAGGCCATGCTCATCCAGCAGAAGGCCATGGAACAACTGGCAAACATCCGGGAAGAAGCCCAAGACCTGTGCCATGAGGCCGCCGCGAAAAACAGCAGGCCGGAACAGTAGCAATCTCATTGTCCATCACCAAACAGCGGGGTGCCCGTTTCCTTCTCCGCCAGCGGAATGGACCGCCCCCAACGGGGGAAACGCACGGAGAAGGGCGTTTCCCCCTTTTCTTTTTCCTTATCCATGCATTACCAGGTTATCCATCATACGCCCGGCAGGCTCCGTGTACGCAGCGGCCGCTGCGCATTCAATCATGATCAGGCTTACGGCATCGAATGCAGGCTCCTGAAACAGAAAGGCGTATACTCCGTCAAGGCCACCCCCTGCAACGGAGGTGTGTTCATCCTGTATGAAGGAACCAGCCCCCAGGCCATTTTCCGCACGCTGGACAGGCTCAGGCCGGAAACACTCCGCAGCCACGAACCGGAAGAGCGCGCGGAGGCCAGGAAACTGGCCCGGTCCTTTTTTCTCCGCATAGCGGGGAAAGCTTCCTCTTTCCTGTTTTGCAAGGTGTTTCTGCCGCCCCCGCTCAGAATGGCCAAAGTATTCTGGAATTACAGTTCCTATTTACGGCGCGGAATGGCCGGCCTGGGAAGCGGACGGCTCAACGTAGCCGTTCTGGACGCCGTCTCCATCGGGGTTTCCATAGGCACGAAGGCTTACGGAACGGCCAATTCCATCATGTTCCTTCTTTCCATTTCAGACCTGCTGGAAAATTACACTCGGAAAAAGACCCGGGCGGCGCTTGCGGCCAGCCTGAGCATAAATATAGACCGCGTCTGGCGGGTGGAAGAAGGAGGCATGTGCCAGGTTCCCATGGAGCAAATCCGCCCGGGGGAGAAAATCCGCGTGGACGCGGGGAACGTCATCCCTGTGGACGGTACCGTGCTGTCCGGAGAAGCGGAAGTCAACCAGGCCGCCATGACGGGGGAATCGGAAGCGGCTTCCAAACGGGAAGGGTCCGTCGTCTTTGCCGGAACCACGCTGGAAACGGGTTCCCTCGTCATCCGGGTGGACGCCGCAGGAGACCAGTCCCGCATTAACAATATCATCGCCCTGATCGACCATTCGGAGGAACTGAAAGCGCGCATCCAAAGCCGGGCGGAAAAGCTGGCGGATTCTATCGTTCCCTATACCCTGCTCACGGCAGGGGCGCTGTTTCTGTTCACCAGGAATATCTCCAAGGCTCTCTCCGTGCTGATGGTGGATTATTCCTGCGCCATCAAGCTCGCCACCCCCATCTCCGTCATCTCCGCCATGAAAGAGGCCGCAGCGCGCAAGATCATGATCAAGGGCGGGAAATTCATGGAGCTGTTCGCCAAAACGGACACCATCGTTTTTGACAAGACGGGCACGCTGACCTCCGCCTGCCCTCAGGTAACGCAGATCATCCCTTTGAGCGACTGCAGCAGGGAATATATCCTGAAAACGGCAGCATGCCTGGAAGAACACTTCCCCCACAGCGTGGCGCGGGCCGTTGTGCGCAAAGCGCTGGAGGAGGGCCTGCACCATGAAGAAGAACACGCGGAGGTGGAATACATCGTGGCCCACGGCATTTCCTCCCGCCTTCATGGAAAAAAGGTTCTTGTGGGCAGCTACCATTTTCTCTTTGAAGATGAACGCATCCCCCTCACGGAAGAGCAAAGGCTGACCATACGCAATCACGCCAGAGGAAAATCCAACATCTTTCTCGCCATAGGCCGCAGAGCAATCGGCATGATCGGCGTCAGCGACCCGCCCAGGCCGGAAGCCGCAGAGACGATCGCCCGGCTGAAACGGCAGGGCATTTCCTCCATCATCATGCTCACGGGGGACAGCGAATCCGCAGCCCGCGCCATCAGCCGCCAGTTGGGCATCACGGAATACCGTTCCCAGGTTCTGCCTGAAGATAAGGCCCGCTTTATCCAGCAATTGAAGAAATCCGGCAAAACAGTGTGCATGGTGGGAGACGGCATCAACGATTCCCCCGCTCTTTCCTGTGCAGATGTTTCCGTCTCCATGAAGGATTCTTCCGATATCGCCCGTGAAGTGGCGGATATTTCCCTGTTGTCCAGCTCTCTGGCTGAACTGGTTGTTTTAAGGGAATTGAGCTGTGCCGTCCTTGAAAAAATAGAACGCAACTACCGCTTTATCATCGGGTTCAACTCCTCTCTGATCCTGCTGGGCATGTTCGGGCTGATTACCCCGGACCTTTCCGCGTTCCTCCATAACGCTTCCACAGTGTACGTCAGCGCGCGCAGCACACGCCGATGCCTTCCCCCGGTTCGGGTTCCGAAGTAAAAAAGAGAGGGATGAGCCATTCCCTCATGAACCGTCCCCCCGGAAAATCATGAGGGAGTATTTTATTCTCCTCTCTCCCTGCAACGATCCGTCAGAAGCTGGAAACGGGAGATTTCCTCCAGAGTCATGATATGTTCAATGCAACAGGCCACTTCATCGGCGCGTTTTTCCTCCATCTTCAGCACCGTAATGAGGAACTCCTTCACCATGGTATGGCAGGAAATGACCCGGTCCGCGTAATAACGGCCTTCCCTGGTCAGGACAATGGGAGAATACTGCGTGTATTCCACCAGGCCGCGTTCCTTCAACTGCTTCATGGCCAGTGAGGCGGAAGGTTTTTTCACGTTCAGGGCTTCCGCAATTTCCCCTACGGTGGCGCATCCCTTTTCCAACTCAATGTTGCGGACGGCCTCAATATAATCCTCCAGGCTGTTGCTCAACTCCGGAGTGGAAAATTTTCATGTATCATGATTGATGCTTATTAGGTTTAACTAACAAAAAAAACAATAACCAAGGCTCTGACCAAGTCAACCTCTTCTTGAAAAATATTAGGTGAAACAAACTTTTTTCTTGCAACATGAGTTAGGTTGCACTAACTTTGCTTCATGGTCAGCCCCAATTCGGAAAGAAACGGTGAAAGAAAGTGCTCCGGCGGCGCACCCGCCAGAATGGAGTCCTTCTTTTCCAGGTTTTTTTCCTCCTCGCGCCCCTGCTGCTGCCGGGGCTGCGTCCTGAAAAGCTCCGGGAAAAACTGTCCCGCCGGCTACCAGGGAAAACAGGCGCGGCCAAATTCTATGGGGAACGCGTCCACAAACTGTATGGACTAGTCATCCGGTGCTCTAACACATTATCGCCTAAACACGGACGCGTTCCCCTCACTTTTTTTCCGTGGGCATCAATCAGCGGAGAATTGCCTCCGGGCCATCATATCCTCCGGGCGTATAACTGCGGATGGAGACTCCTCTTTCCGGCGTTACGTCCGCCGCCCAGCATCTGGCATGGCGGAAACAGGCGCCCAGGTTGACGTACAGCCGCCGCCCCTTTTTCCCGCTCACCGCCCGTCGGTGAAGATGGCCAAAAATGACGACTTCCGCTTCCGGAAAAAAACGGTCTGCAAATTTCCCCATGCGCCGCATCATCGTCAGCCATGCCAGAAGAATCCGCACGGGCCGTTCCGGCGGCCAGGCAGAATGAGCTAAAAAACGCACCAGTTTATTTTGATGTGTTCCGGAACACGTATAAACAGGAGGCACCAGCACACTCATGGTACGGGCCAGCTCCAGCCGCCGCAGTAAATCTGCCTCCGCCTCCGGGAACGCAGCGATCAGTTCGCGGGAAACCTGCTTGTTTTTCAAATATTCCCATCCCCACGGAGCCACCTCCCTGAACAGCGCATGGCCGTGCAAAGCGCAGATGCGGCCGCCCTGCAATTTCAGCAGGCCGGCTTTCTCGTCCGGATCATGGTTGCCGGCCAGCAGAACGGGCTGCACCCCGGCATCCCGGCACATCCGCAGGAAACGGGCCCGTTTTTCCAATCCTTCCTCCCGGCAGGGGCTTTCACGGGTTTCACTGAGGTCCCCGCACACTACCAGATGGGAGCACCCCTCCAGAAGAAACCCCAGCTCTTCCGGCTCCCGGGCCAGCGCCTTGGCATGGCCGAAATGGATGTCCGAAATAAACCTGGCGCGTTCCCCCGGAGCAAGATCAAGTTCCTGAATCATAAAGACGAGGGAAGGAGAAAAACAGTCATGGAATCAGGAACGCTGCCGCACCATTTCATACAGGCATACGCCCGTAGCCACAGATACGTTCAGGCACGGAATGCTTCCCTTCATGGGAATCCTCAGCAGGAAATCGCAGTTCTCTTCCGTCAATCTTCTCATCCCTTCCCCTTCCGCCCCCATCACCAGTGCGGCCGGCCCCGTGAAGTCCGTTTCATACAGGCCGCGGTCTCCTTTGTCCGACGTGCCGAATATCCAGATGCCGCGGCTCTGGAGCTGCTTCATGGTGCGCGCCAGATTGGTCACCTGAATAAAAGGCACCTTTTCCGCAGCGCCGACGGAAACGCGCAGCACCGTCTCCGTAATGCCCACGGATTTGTCCCGGGGGGCGATGACGGCATCCACTCCCGCGCCGTCCGCCGTCCGCAGGATGGCTCCCAGGTTGTGGGGGTCCTGCACGCAGTCCAGAATAAGCAGCAGAGGGTTGGAGGATTTGTCCAGAATCCCGTCCAGCACCTCCTCTCCCAGCGCCTTCACGGCAATTTTGGACGGCGCGCTGCGCACATGCTTGTTCCGGCGCGCTTCCTGTTCGTTCCCTTGGGGTCTCATGCCCATGAATTAGCGTGTTTCACACTTCTTTTCCAGACAAATATGCCCTGCCGCCCCATCATTGGGCGTGACTTGGCAGCCCGCGTCATGGTACAATTCCGTACCATTCAAGATGAAGACGAGCGACTTTTTAGTCATTGGGGCAGGTGTTGCCGGATTGAGTTTCGCCTTGAGAGCGGCGGAACACGGCAAGGTTGCAGTCATTACAAAAGGCAAATTTCTGGATTGCAGTTCCGCCAAGGCGCAGGGCGGCATCGCCGCCGTATGGGACCGCAACGATTCCTTTGAAGACCATGTTGCGGATACGCTGGACGCCGGAGCGGGCCTCTGCAACGAACAGGCCGTGCGCACTATCGTGGAGGAAGGCCCGGACGCTATCCGGGAACTGCTGGAATGGGGAGTGAACTTTGACCCCGGCAACCAGGGAGAGGATTATGAACTGGCCAGGGAGGGCGGCCACACCAAACGGCGTATCCTCCACGCCAAAGACGCAACCGGACTGGAAATTACCTCCAAACTTCTGGAGGCGGCCAAGCTTCACCCCAACATTGAACTGCTGGAAGACCATTTCGCCATTGACCTGATTACGACCACCAAGCTGGGCCTCGTCACGGAAGACCGCGTTCTGGGAGCCTACGTGCTGGACCGCGTCTCCGGGGAAGTGGAAATCTTCCGGTCAGACCGCGTGCTGCTCGCCACCGGCGGCTGCGGGCGCGTATATCTGTACACTACCAATAATGATTCCGCCACGGGGGACGGCGTAGCCATGGCCTGGCGGGCGGGGGCCACCATCGCCAACATGGAATTCGTGCAGTTCCATCCCACCTGTTTCTTCAACACCCGCGCGGAAGGCGCGGAAGCGCGCTCCTTCCTCATCTCCGAAGCCGTGCGCGGGGAAGGCGGCGTGCTGATAGGCGCGGACGGGAAGGAATTCATGCACAAGTACGACCCCCGCAAATCCCTAGCCCCGCGCGACATCACCGCCCGCGCCGTAGATTCGGAAATGAAGAGGACGGGCAGCATGTGCGTTTATCTGGATATCTCCCACAAGCCGGAAGGGTTCGTCCAGGAACGTTTTCCCCTGATTTACGAGACATGCAACCGCTACGGCGTCAATCCCGCCAGGGAACCTATTCCCGTTGTTCCCGCAGCGCATTTCCAGTGCGGCGGCGTGCTGACGGACGTCAACGGCCAGACCAGCCTGGACGGCCTTTACGCCGCAGGGGAAACCGGCTGCACCGGTCTTCACGGCGCCAACCGGCTGGCTTCCAACTCCCTTCTGGAATGCGTGGTGGTCGCCAAGAGGGCGCTGAACTCCATGCTCTCCCTGCATCCCCTGAGAAAGGATTCCCCCACTCCTTACGACATCCCAGCCTGGCACCACGGAGATACAGCCCTGCCTGACGAACTTTCCGTCATCTATCATAACTGGGATGAAATCCGCCGCCTGATGTGGGATTACGTCTCCATTGTGCGGACCAATAAAAGGCTGGACCGCGCAGCCACGCGGCTCCGGATGCTGCACCGGGAGGTAAAGGACTTCTACTGGGGATACCGCATTACGCCGGACATTCTGGAATTGCGCAACCTGGTGGCGGTGGCCTCCCTGATCGTAGACTGCGCCATGCGCCGCAATGAAAGCCGCGGCCTTCATTTCAATACGGATTATCCCGGCAAGCTGGACCACCGCTTCGTCACCCAACTGCACCGATGGTAAACTACCGGCAGCGTCAACAGGCATTACGGAAGGGGTTCTTCGGGAGCCCCCTCCTGTCCGCATGCCTGCTCACGCTGCCGGTTCTGGTTTCCGCAGAAACCGCCAGGGCGGACATCCAGACAGGCCGGAGCGCCACCCGCGCCCTGGCGAACAGTTCCGGACGGCCCAAAGGCCCCGTCATCGTCACCCCAACGCAACGGGACCCCCTGCCCCGGGTCATCGTCAAATCGCCTGTTGCTACAGAGGGAGGAAAGCGGCCCGCTCCCCGCATCCTTCCCAGGACGTCCAGGCAAAGCCCCGGCACCTATCCCTGGCGTCTCAACATTACCGCCACGGTCTTCTGGGTGGGGGAAGAACCCACGGAACGCAATCCGGTAGCCAACCACAAAAGCTCGTGGGATTCCGCATGGCGGGAAAACTTCGGCGGCTTCGACAACCCGGATCCCGTTTGCCGCACGAGGGACTTCCGCCCGAAAACATTCATCCCCCGGCAAAACCCCTTTTACGTGGCGCTCCCTTATAATGACGTTTCCAGAGGGGAGCATAAGGCGGAGGCGTCACGGGTCATCCCGTGGTTCCGCCGCGAATATGCGGGAAAGGGGCAATCCGTCTGCAAGGGCAGATGGGTGCAAATCGTCTACAACAAGCGTTCCTGTTTTGCCCAATGGGAAGACTGCGGCCCCTTCACCACGGAAGACTGGCCCTACGTCTTCGGAGACAAGCCTCCCGTCAATACCCAGAACAAAGGGGCGGGCATTGACATCTCCCCTGCCGTACGCGACTATCTGGGCATTACGGGAGGAACAGCCATTGTCCACTGGCGCTTTGTGGAATTTTACCGCATTCCCCGCGGCCCGTGGTCCAAATACGGGGACAACAATCCCTTTGTCAATGCCGGGCTGGGAGCCGGGAAAAAATCCTTCAGTTACGGGAAGACCGTCTGCGCCAGCAGCAGGAAGCCATTCAGCGGGAGCTATTGAAGGATCCCGCGAAACTCAGAAGGGAACTCCAGGGATAACCCCCTGTGCCGCCGCAACCATGCAACGCCCACGCATTCTACATATTTTCAGCCGTTACGGCGAGGTTGGGGGGGAAGAAATCTGCTTCCATGCCATTACGGAGGCTTTGGGTGCCATAGCGGATGTCACACCCTTTGTCTATTCAACGGAGGAGCTGTTCCATAGCCCCCACGGCGCCCTGACGAAAATGGGTTATTTGCTCCACAACAGGGATGTGGAGCAAAAACTGCGCGAATGCCTGCGTGAAAACCGCTATGACGCATGGATCATCCACAATACGTTCCCGGCCATGTCCCCCTGCGTCTATGAACTGGCCCTGCATCAACCCGCTCCCGTCATCCACTACATGCACAATTACCGCTCCGGCTGCCTCAACGGAGTATTTTACCGGGACGGAGCGCCCTGCTTTTTCCTGCCAAGGCGGCAACTATCTCCCCGGCATCATGCACGCCTGTTGGAGGAAAAACGCCGCGTACTCATCCCTGGCCGCCGCCGTCCTGCATCAAACGCGCCGCATGGGAGCCTGGAGCCGCTTTTCCTCCTACATTGCCATCAGCCGGCGCCAGCGGGAACTTCTCATCCAAACCGGAATACCGGAGGATAAAATCAGGGTTATTCCACATTTCATCCGGCAAAACCCCGCCCCTTTCGCCGGCCCGCCCCGCCGGGACGTCCTTTACGCCGGACGTCTGACGCAGGAAAAAGGAGTCCTGCAACTGGTTCAGGCGTGGGAACTCCTATCCCCCCCCGGCCGCATTCTCTACCTGATGGGAGACGGCCCCCTGCGCGGAGAACTGGAGCGTTATATCTCTTCCCGCCATCTTGAATCCATCCGCCTGACCGGGTTCATTCCCCATGAGGAACAAGGAGCCGTCCGCGCCGCCTGCGGCCTCTCCGTAGCGCCCTCCCTCTGGGAGGAAACCTTCGGTATGGTTGTCCTGGAATCATGGCTCCACGGCACGCCCGTCATCGTTACCCCGAACGGCGGCCTGCCGGAGCTCATCACCCACGGCAGGAATGGCTGGATTGCACAGGAACCTTCCGCGGAATCCCTGGCGGAGACGCTGCACACCGCCCTGAAGCAAGAAGAACGCTGGCCGGCCATGGGCGCGCACGGGCAACAACTTTTGTCCTCCACATACTCCCCCGCCGCATGGCTTCGGTCCATGGAAGCCCTTCTTGGCGAGCTCCGCGTTTTCCATTCATCTTCCACCCCACCAACATCATGAAATGGTACACATGCACGCCGGTGTCCTTCAAGGGAGACCATACTTTCTTTTCCCGTGATTCAGGCGCTTTCTGCAAGGCCTTTCAGAGAATCGGGGGGGTGGAAAGCAGGGCCATCATGCCCACACCTGCCCAGGAAGGAGATGATCCCGACCTCATCCGCACGGAATACGCCAACCTGAAAGATGCAGCCTGGTGGAAATCCCTGGGTATTGACGGAGTGATCCTGTACGCCTGGGGAGTGGGCAAATACCTTCCCATCGCCAGAGCCATCCATGACGCGGGAATCTTTCTGGTAGTGTACATGGACTCATCCGGGCTGTTTTTTCCGTGGCAATACTGGCTTCCCATCGCGAAAAACATGTACACCAAAGACGTTTTCATTCACGGGAAAATCAAAGGTTCCGTTTTTTTCCTGCTGCGCCTTCTGAAACAGCACACATGGAACCTCGCCAGCAGGGGGCGCAGAAAACATTTGGACTCAGGAGACATGGTCGCCTTCCCCATTCCGGCAGCCCTCCAATCCGTTGCAGATAGGGAATGGCTCTACGGAAAATCCATCGTCCGGAAACTGGCTCTGGTTCCCAACCCCATTTCTTCCACCTGCCGCTTTGCAGGAGAGAAGCGCAACATCATTATGGCCGTAGGCCGCTGGGACGATCTTCTCTATAAACGCCCCTGCCTGCTGATGTCCACGCTGGAACAGGCGCTTGCCCACGCCCCGCACTGGGAAGCGGAAATTTACGGCAATATTCCTGACTTTCTCCGGGAATGGCACGGCAATCTTCCGGAGCCTCTTCGCACCCGGATTCATCTGGCTGGCTATATTCCCAATATTGAACTGCAAAAGAAACAATCCCAGGCCAGAATCAGTCTCTGCACCTCCTTGTCCGAAGGAACACACCTTGCCTCCGCAGAAGCGCTGTGCGCCGGGGCCTCTGTCGTAGGGCCTCGCCTCACACCCCAGCTGAACTGCCTGCAATGGTACATTTCCCATGATTCAGGCACACTCAGCCCAAACGATTCTCCGGAAAGCCTCTCCGGGGCACTTTTGGAAGAAATCCGCGCCTGGGACTCCGGAAAACGCAACCCGGAGGAAATATCCCGCTATTGGTGTTCCCTGCTACATGCGGAAAATTCCTGCAAACGCATTATTGACGCCTATGAAGCCGCCCAAGGCGGAAAAACCGGCCTCTAACTACCCGACAGGGCATGCGCCTCAATCCACACATCCTCCCATTTCCTGTCCGCCAGCGCCCCATAGAGAGGATGGCTCCACAACCGGGCGCGCATGGCCGCGGGAGAAGCCAGTCCCAGCAAAAAGCGCGCCAACTGGGAAGGGCGGGCCAGCGCGGGCTTCCTCTGCCCCGCCAGCTCCATGACGGCGGAGCGCAGCTCTTCCGGTAACGGGGGAAGTTCCTCTTCTTCCATGGCCGCAGGCAACATCCCGCAGCACGCAGGACAATGCCCGCAAGACCCGGATAGGTCCCGGAAACCGAAATAGGCATCCAGGCTTCTATTCAGGCAGGCGGAAGACGTCAGCGTAGAAACGCAGGTTTTCCAGCGTTCCAGCCCGTTCAGCCGGGATCTGGAAAAATACTGCTCAAATTCCTCCGCAGCCTCTTCCGCGTCAAATCCTTCCGAATACAGATGAAGGGCTGCCTGGCGCAGCTCCACTTTCCATTCCCCGGAAAGAGCCAGGTCACCAAGCCAGGCGGCGGCTTCTTCCCATGAAATTCCCCATTCCACAGCCAGATCCTCCACCTCTCCCTGCCGGCGCATATCCATCCATTGCAGCCGGGCGCATTCCTCCCCGCCGCGGCCGCACAGAATTTCCTCCATCCGGAACAGAGGGCGCACCCTGTAATACTTGAACCCCGTCCCCTTCTCCCGTACGGAACCGGAACGTTTCAGGTCAAACAGCATCCGGTCCACCGCCACATCCGGCAAATCATAAACGGAGGAAGCCTCATACAGGGAAACAATGTGCTCCCCCCTGCGGGACAACAGGGATACCAGCCCTTTCATGCCGTGCCGGTCCGGCTCCGCCGCATGCAGCCGGTTGACTACGGCCACGCTGTCGCGGGCGGACAACATCACCAGGCTGAAGGAAGGAAGGCCGTCGCGTCCCGCACGGCCGGATTCCTGAACATACGCCTCCAGACTGGCGGGGGGATGGTAATGCACCACGGAACGCACGTCCGGCTTGTCAATCCCCATGCCGAAGGCAATCGTCGCCACCAGCACGTCCGCCGTACCTGCCAGAAACTCATCCTGAACCAGCCCCCTCGTCTCCGGGGGCATGCCCGCATGGTAGGACTTGACGGAGAAACCGGCTTTTCCCAATTCGTAGGAAAGGTTTTCCGCATCTTTGCGGGTCCGCGTGTACACCACGGCAGGACGGCGGCCTCCCTCTTTCAACAATTCAACCAGCCGCGCGGTTTTATCCTGATCCTTCAACGTTTCCACCTGGCGGAAGATATTCGCACGGTACGGCGCAGCCCGGAAAATACATTCATCGCTCACGCCAAACAGGCCGGCCAGATCGCGGCACACCTGCTCCGTAGCCGTGGCCGTCAACGCCATGACGCTGCGGAACCCGTGCTTTCTGAAAAAAACGGGCAGCCCCAGATAATCCGGACGGAAACTGTGCCCCCATTCCGAAAGGCAATGAGCCTCATCCACCACGAACAAGCCGGGGGGAACAAACTCCATGACCTGCTGAATCCACGGGGATTCCAGAGACTCCGGAGCGGCAAACAGAAGGCGGACGCCTCCGGACTTCAATCTGTCCATCAGGGCGACTTTATCTTCTTCCGCCAGGGTCGAATCATACCTGGCGGCGGCCACGCCCAGTTTTTCCAGCCCCGCCACCTGGTCGCGCATCAGGGCAATCAACGGAGAAACCACAACCGTCAGCCCATTTCCCAGAACCGCCGGAATCTGATAGCAAAGGCTCTTGCCGGAACCCGTAGGCAAAATACCGATGCAGGAACGGCCCTCCAGCGCGCACTCCACAAGCTCCCTCTGCATGGGACGAAACCGCTCCTTGCCGAACAAACGCAGCGTGTCTTCCAGAGCAGAGGAAAGCATGGGCAAGAATACCATAACGCAGAATCCCGGCAAAAGGAATCCTATGACATTGACACGGCGCCGTCATCCTATATCCTCCAGGCAATATGAGACCTTTGAAAACCATCATCGCCGGAACTCTGGCCCTGCTGGCGGCAGCTCCCCTCTCAGCTCAAACCAAGGCTGAGGAAAATAAAAAACCGAATATCCTCTTTATCATTACGGACGACCACGCCTACCAGACGCTGGGCACCGGCAATAATGATTCCCCCGTGGCCCTGCCCAATTTCAACAAACTGGGACGCCAGGGCATGGTTTTTGACCGCAGCTACTGCGCCAACTCCCTGTGCGGCCCCTCCCGCGCCTGCATCCTGACCGGCAGGCATTCCCACATGAACGGCTTTGTCTTCAACGGACAAAGACCGCTGGACGGCTCCCAGCCCACTTACCCGAAAATGCTGCAGAAGGCCGGATACCAGACGGGCCTTTTCGGCAAATGGCACCTGGAATCGGACCCCACCGGGTTCGACACGTGGGAAATCTTCCCCGGCCAGGGCAGCTACTACAATCCGGACTTTATCAACCTCAAGCCGGACGGAAAACGCCAGACAAAGCGTTTTCCCGGCTATGCCACGGACGTGGTCACGGACAAATCCATCCAGTGGCTGGAAAACCGGGACAAGAACAAGCCCTTCCTGCTCGTTGTGGGCCACAAGGCTCCCCACCGCGCCTGGTGCCCTGCTCTGCGCCACCTGGGCAAGGTGGACACCTCCGGCATGACGCCGCCCGCCAACTTCCATGACGACTACGCCAACCGTCCGGAATTCCTGAAGAAAAACCAGCAGACCGTCGCCAATCACATGGCGATTTATTCCGACCTCAAAGTGCTTAAGGACCAGGTTCCGGAAGAGATGCGCAAAAGCATCGTTTCCCCCGGTTACGGCTGGGACCTGGGCGAGTTGAACCGCATGACTCCGGAAGAAAAGAAAACCTGGACGGACTATTACGCCAAGCGCACCAAATCCCTGGTGGACGGCATGAAATCCGGAAAACTGAAGGACCCGAAAGCGTTTGCGGAATGGAAGTGGCATGCCTACATGGAGGATTATCTGGGATGCCTTCTGTCCGTGGACGACAGCATCGGCCGCCTTATGGAATATCTGGACAAAGAGGGGATTGCGAAAGACACGCTGGTCATCTACTGCGGAGACCAGGGGTTCTACATGGGAGAACACGGCATGTACGACAAGCGCTGGATTTGAAGAATCCCTCCGCATGCCCCTCATCATGAGATGGCCCGGCAAAATTCCCGCGGGCATCCGCAACAACACCATGGTGCAGAATATCGACTACGCTCCCACCATCGTTTCTGCGGCAGGGGCGGACACCCCGGAAAACATGAATACCTTCCAGGGCGTATCCCTGCTTCCCACCGCTTTCACGGGCAAAACTCCCGACAACTGGAGGGATGCCATTTACTACTGTTTTTACGAAAATCCCGGCGAACACAACGCCCCGCGCCACGACGGCATCCGGACGGACCGCTACACGCTTTCCTACATCTGGACCAGCGACGAATGGATGCTCTTTGACATGAAAAAGGATCCCATGCAAATGAAAAAAACGTCATTGACGATCCTGCCTACAAGACTACGGTGGAACAGCTCAAGAAGCGTTACCACGAACTGCGCAAAACCTATAAAGTTCCGGAAAACAGCCCCGGAGGCAAAGGAACGCCTATACCCAAATTCGACGCTTCCTGGTAAAAGCCACACGGGAAACTGCCTTTCCAAGCGCCGGTTTTTCCGGCGCTTTTTTATTTTCGTCCATAGCAGGCCGGAGAGATCCGTCACGGAGGCCGAAACAGGCAAACTCCCCTTCCGCACACAACCGTCCATCAACCGTAAAACCCGCGGAGGGGTCTCAAGCCCGCCAGCTTCATCAATTTATTCATGGCTTTTTCATACAGGAAAAACGCCTGTTGCATGCAGCAAAGCACGGGCATTAAGGGATGCTCCGCTTTCTTTGCGCCAAGCTCTTCCAAAAACCGGTCCGGGTCTTTGTCGTCAAAACCGGGATGCCGCTCAAACGCCCGGCGGCCTTCCAGATGAATGACGCCCTTCCCGGAATACAGGCAGTCCAGATGATGTTGCGCCGCCACGAGAGACAGCAGCGTCTGATCGTGCGTATGAGCTACAAAATTATCGCGGCAACGGCTCTCTTCTTCCGTAGTGGCAGAAGACACCAATTTGAACTGACGGCACAAATCCATCCATTCACGGAGAATTCGGAGGCTTTGTTCCGATTTTTTCAAGAAAAGGAAGGAGCCCTGAATCAGGGGAGCCTGTTCAAAAGACCCGCTATCCAGCTTCAATTCATCAAAAACGCTCTGCTTGCACCACCGCGTAAGGCCTCCCGTATAATAGGAAATATTCACGCCCGGCATCATATCCTGCCCCTTCTCCCGGAGCCATTGGACAAACGGCTCCAAGGAATGATGGAAAAGCCTCCCCGGCGGGCGCCCCGCATCCGTATAAAGCAGGTAATCCCCTTCCTCCAAATGTTCCAGCTCCTTGAGAATGATGAAGGGTTTCCATACCCAAAACCCGGCACCCTGTAAATTCGGGTCAAACCATGGAATAGCCTCCCTGATTCCTTCCCTTTCCAGGCGATTAAGATTCCAACAGGACAACTCCACTGAGGAATCCGCCAGCCTCAGGCTCATCATCTGCATCCATTGCCGCAAATGATAGCCGCGGGTCGCGAAAGAACAATAACGGATAGCCATACTCCCAGATTCCGGTGGAAACCATGTCCCTAAAAACGGGAACACATCTTCTGCGTCCGTACCTATAACGAGTTGTAAATCCGCTGTCAATGGAAAACTTTAACGGAGAATCATCTCCGTGCATGGAACCACGGATTGAAACAGGATTTTTTTTAATTACCAAAAAACCATTCAACACGATAAGTTATTTATAGTTATTTTTTTATAACTATATCCAAACTTTTTTAAAAACAGGCGGATTTACAATCCCCCGTTCAAATACACCACAATGTCCAGAATTTGACTTATCCCCGTGTCATCTGCTCCGCAGCCAGCCTTTTATCCAAATCAAGGGCCGCCCTCATGGCCGCATCCATATTGTAGTATTCCCACTCCGCAAAACGGCCTAATAAATAAATGCCTTTCGGTTCCAGGCACTCCTTTAGTTCCCGTATGAGGGTTCGGCTGGAAGCATCCTGAACGGGATAGGTATATTCTTCCCAGTGATGGGCCAGATACACAGGGGAAAAGGGAATAAGCTCCAGCTGGCGCCTGATTTCCCCTTCCGTCATTTGCTCGGAAAATTCAATAGTCGCGGTGGTGATGTCCCCGTTATTATTATTTCTGGAAAAATTCCCCGTGCAAATGATCCGGTGAGAACGGTGGGATGGAGAGGGCATGTAAATCCAGCTGTAATCATTGGGGGAAATCCGGCAAAGCACGGAAGTGGTTCCGTGAAAGCGCAATTCTGAAATCCGGGGGAAAAACGGGCGCAATTCATCCATGCAGGGAAAACAATCCCCAAGCTGCCTGACATTCCCCGTAAAGACAACTCTGTCAAACAATTCTCCCTGTACGAGCCATTTCCCGTCCTTCGGGAGGATATTTACAGCTTCCTGCCGATACCTGACCTTGAGGCCGCGAGCCAGCGTATCCGCCAGAAACTGGGAACCGCCGTTTTTCGCATAAAAGAAAGAACTGTGCACCATGGCGCTTTCATTGATGTGCCCAATATTGTTCAACAGGATTTCCGCCACGCTCGGCATGGGAAGCTTGTCTTCCAGCCAATCCATGGCAATTTGGCTGATATCCTGCCTCCACACTTTGTTATTGTACGGCGTAAAATAAAGGCTGTTCAGGGTTTTTCCGAAACGGTTCAGAAAAAACTCACCCAGGGAGCGGGGCTCCGCGGGAGGATTCCTGTAAAGTTCCAGCAGCTCATGGACGATGGAGGAACGGACGGCCTCGGGAAACTGGTCGAGGTGGTTCTCAATGGGATAATCCACCACAGCCCCGCCCTCCAGGGAAATGACAGCCCGTCTCCGGGCGGAAACAAAATCGCGCTCCTTGTCAAACCGGGACCAAAACCAGTCCAGCACTTCCTGCCGCCGGGAATTGAACACATGGCCTCCCACACGATGATACAGGTTCCCCTGTACTTCCGTGCATTTAATCAGGCCGCCGGGCCGGGAGTCCCTCTCATAAACGACTACCTCATGCCCTTTCTTCAGCAACATTCCGGCCATGGACAATCCGGAAACCCCGGCTCCGATCACAGCATATTTCATCATGGGATAAAAAACAATTTATGAACGCCACTATCTGGCGAAACGGGACAATTTCACGGGATGGAGATACAGGTATTCCTCCGGAAAGGAGGCAAGCAGCTCGCTGAGGTCTCCTCCGGAAGAGGACACGAGCCCGTCAATGACGGCATTCATGGCTTCAAAGTGTTCCGGATCCTGGGGAAACCAGACGTTTCCCGACTTGTACTGCGTGTCCTCCAGCGTAGACAGCTTTGTTCCGGGAAGAAGCTGCAACGCCGTGGGAATGGCCAGCTCCACAAACATGTTCCATGCGGAGAACACTTCAAGGATACGACAGAAATCGTCTAATTTCCCTTTCGGAATGCAGACAATGTCCGAATATCCGAAAACGACAGGATAGGAATACTGGTATTTTTTAATCCGGTGCTTCCAGTAATTCAGCAGATGCCATACCCTGCCCTTCAACACTTTCCAATTCGCATGAATCCCCCCGGGGCTCCATTTGGGCAGAAACATGCGTACGCGCGACAATTCATCATGCCGCATGAGGTTCCTGGATTTTAAAATCCGCCTGGCCTCCTCATAGGACGGAACGTTCCTGTTGACGCTTTCCGCATCAATACCGGGAGGGGTTATGGAAAAATGGTGGGCTTCCGCCGTTCCCCGGTAACACACCGGCAGAGAAACGTCCACAAAACCGTCAAGGTAACACGTATCCTCCCCATGGATTCCCAGCAGGGACGGCGTTGAAAATTCGTCAAACCTGGGATTTAAAAGAAGATCGTCTCCGATAATAAGAAAATAATCGCCCTCCAACTGCCTGATTCTTTCCCTGGACTGCAAAATATAATTATAGAACTGGAAAGAATTCCCGAAGACGGAACATACGTCAGGGGCATCTCCCTTGTAGTAGGGCATTAATTGAAGCAACCCGGAAAAGCGTCTTGAATAAAGCTCTCTGATTACCGGAATGTTACGTTCATACTGATGGTTGAACAATACAACAAGAGACGTTTTCCGGGAAGAAGTATCCATGGCCGTTTGATGTTGAGAAACAAACCGTACCCTTCAACATAAATTATTGAAAAAAAGGGATTTGCTCTCTGAGTGCACGCACAGTAAAAAGAGTGCGGGGCATATTACACGGATTCCAAATCCGGAGTCAAGGTTAAATTTTGAAAGAAAGGAACTTCTGAAAATAAGCTTCCCCAATGACCGGAATCTTCCGTCTTCATGATTCCATCCGGGTAACCCCATCAATTCCCATTCCGGCAGAAACATCCATACCTGCCGGAAAGTCCGTATTTCAAAGAAAATTATTGATCATCAGTTTTATTTCCTTTCTACGAAGAGGCTCTCCTGTCATGCAGAAACAACCGCACGCAATCTCTTTTTAATTACAGCGGATTTGGAATTCCCCAATCGAATTTGGAATTCGTTATTTTTAGACAGTTTAAAAAAACTTAAACTGTTTATTCGATTTCATGATTTCAGCCATTCTTCTTTGTTACAATCAGAAACGTTTTATCAAGGAACAGTTCCGGGCTATTTAAAACAGGATTATCCAGGAGAATGGGAAATAATTATTTCGGACGATTTTTCTCAGGACGGTTCTTTTGAATGCCTGGAAGAAATGGTGGAAAAAGAGGGAGAAGGACGGCGTATTATTCTCCACCGTAACGAAAGCAACCGGGGAATTGCAGGGAATTTGCAATGTGCCGTTCATTTGTCCCGGGGGGGGAATGGATTATCAAGTTTGACGGCGATGACATCGCACGGGAAGACAGGATCTCCTCGTTGGCATCTCTGGCGGAAAAATATCCCGGTCATCTGGTTTACTGCCATTCTTATAATGAAATCGATGAAGATGGACAACCCGCTTATGGACGCATGTTGCCAGATTCAGATTCCGTCGTCGTCAAACCCTACAGGGAATGTATTTTTGACATTTCCCATGTTTACAGCTGTTTTGGCGGAAATGCCATGTACCACAGGTCTTTGTTCAGCGACTTCGAATATTTGCCTTCAGGGCCCGGCATTGCGGACGATACAATGCTGTCCATGCGCGCCTATTTGAAAAAATCAGGCATGGTCGCATCCGGCAAACGGTGTTCGTACTATCGGAGACACAACAGTAATATCTGCAATTTTAAGAGCGGGAACCCCAGGACAATCCTGATCAAGAGATCGGAATTCCTGATAACAACCTGGATAATGATCATGAAAGAGGTATACGGAAAGCATAAGTCCGGGGAAATAACATACCAGGCCGCCGATCGCCTGATGAGTCTGATTCAGGCGGAACAGAGAAGGCTCCTGCTCTTCCCCTATGCTTCATTCGATAACAGCCTTCTTACCAAACTCAAATGGTTTTGGAACATTCTGCAATGCAGGCCGAGGCTCTGGCTGGTCAGCATTCCAAGATTGCTCCCGTTTTGCCTGCTGCAAAGGTATTTGAACATTAAAGACCGGATAAAAAGTCTTCCTTTTTCACTAACAGCAGGGAACCTGCATAAAAAACAGGAAAAAAAATAAACGTACCGTTATCCTGCTTCCCTCCATCATCGGGAAAACAAAAAAGCCGTTCCGCCGGACAGGCCTGCGCGGAACGGCCGGGAAAAGAAAACCTTGACAAGGTTAATACCTGTAAAAGTCCGGCTTGTAAGGACCTTCCACCGGAACGCCGATGTAGTCCGCCTGCTCCGGACGCAGGACAGTCAGCTTGCACCCTATCTTGGCGAGGTGCAGCCGCGCCACTTCCTCATCCAGCACCTTGGGCAGCACTTCCACGCCCACGGAACGGTCTTTACGGGTATTCCACAGTTCCAGCTGGGCCAGCACCTGGTTGGCGAAGCTGTTGGACATCACGAAGCTGGGATGACCCGTAGCGCAGCCCAGGTTGACCAGGCGGCCTTCCGCCAGAAGATACAGGCTGTTGCCGGACGGGAACGTGTAGCGGTCCACCTGGGGTTTGATGTTAAGATGCCTGATGCCGGGATACGTCTGGAGCTTGTGTACCTGGATTTCATTGTCGAAGTGGCCGATGTTGCAGACAATGGCCTGGTCCTTCATTTTTTCCATGTGTTCGATGCGGATGATGTTGCAGTTTCCCGTAGTGGTCACGTAAATATCCGCCCAGCCCAGCGTGTCTTCCACCGTCAGTACGCGGTAACCTTCCATGGCTGCCTGAAGAGCGCAGATGGGGTCTATTTCCGTCACGACCACCTGGGCTCCCATGCCGCGCAGGGACTGGGCGCAGCCTTTGCCTACGTCCCCGTAGCCGCAGACGACGGCCACTTTGCCGGCAACCATCACGTCCGTGGCGCGCTTGATGCCGTCCACAAGGGACTCACGGCAACCGTACAGGTTGTCAAACTTGGACTTGGTTACGGAATCGTTTACGTTGATGGCCGGAATCAGCAGACGGCCGGCTGCCTGCATCTGGTACAGGCGGTGCACGCCGGTGGTCGTTTCCTCGGAAACGCCTTTCAGCTCGGGAAGCCAGCGATGAAAAATGCCCGGAGTCGCCTCGGCAATTTTTTTCAACAGAGCCTTGATGACTTCCTCTTCTTCCGATTCCGACGGGGTATCCACCCAGTCGGAGCCTTCCTCCATTTCATACCCGCGGTGGATAAGCAGGGTGGCGTCTCCGCCGTCGTCCACAATCAGCTGCGGCCCCAGCCCGTCCGGAAAGTTCATGGCCTTCCACGTGCAGTCCCAGTATTCCCGCAGCGTTTCCCCCTTCCAGGCGAAAACGGGGGTGCCGGATTTGGCGATGGCGGCGGCGGCGTGGTCCTGGGTGGAGAAAATGTTGCAGCTCGCCCAGCGGACGGAAGCGCCCAGAGCCGTCAGCGTTTCTATCAGCACGGCCGTCTGCACCGTCATGTGCAGGGAGCCCATGATGCGCACGCCCTCCAGGGGCCTGGCTGCAGCGTACTTTTCACGCACGGCCATCAGACCGGGCATCTCATGCTCCGCAATATCCAGTTCCCTGCGTCCGAAATCCGCCAGGCCGATATCGCGCACCTTGTATTGTTCCGTTTCTGAAAACATGTCTGTAAGCGTTGTCGTAGGAATTAATGAAGAAGTTGTTTCAGGGAGGCCAGGCGCGTTTCGTCCAGCTGTTCCCAGGGCAGCTCCGGATTGGTGAAATGCCCGTAGTGCGTCGTCTTCCGGTAAATAGGCCGAAGCAGGTTCAGCTGTTCCACCATATCCGCAGGCTTGAAGGAAAAGATGTTTTCCAGCGCATTTTCAATGGATATTTCCTCCACCTTCCCGGTACCGAACGTATCCACCCGGATGGAAACCGGAAGCGGGGTAACCGATGGCGTAAGCCACCTGCAATTCACATTTATCCGCCAGTCCGGCAGCCACAATGTGCTTGGCAACCCAGCGGCACATATACGCGGCGGAACGGTCCACCTTGGACGGGTCTTTTCCGGAAAAGGCTCCGCCGCCGTGGCGCCCCATGCCGCCGTACGTGTCCACAATAATTTTGCGGCCCGTCAGGCCTGAATCCCCGTGGGGACCGCCCACGACGAATTTCCCGGTGGGGTTGATGAAATATTCCGTCCTCTCATCCAGAAGCTCCGCAGGAAGCACATTTTTAATGAGTTTGACGCAATATGAGTAAATCGTGTCATGGTCCACGTCTTCCGTGTGCTGGGTGGAAATAACTACGTTTGCAATATGCGCGGGACGCCCGTCTTCGTCATAGGCCACAGCCACCTGGGACTTGCAGTCCGGACGCAGCCAGTCCACATGCCCGCGTTTGCGCCTCCTGGCCAGCTCAATGAGCAGTTTGTGCGCAAACACGATGGGGGCCGGAAGCAGCTCCGGCGTCTCATTCGTTGCGAAGCCGAACATAATGCCCTGGTCTCCGGCGCCCTGCTCCGCATGGCCCTTGCCCTCCGCCTCCCGGGCGTCCACCCCCTGGGCAATATCCGGGGACTGTTCCGTGAGCAGATTCGTGAAAAAGACGGTATCCGCATGGAAAACGTCGTCGTCCTGCCTGTTGCAGTACCCGATCTCCCGAATGGCCTGGCGGGCGATTTTTTCCGGATCGATCACCGCTTTGGTCGTCAGCTCTCCGGCAATGATGACCATATTGCTCTTCACCAACGTTTCACATGCAACGCGGCTAGTTTTGTCTTGAGCCAGGCAGGCGTCTAAAATAGAGTCGGAAATGTAGTCGGCCACCTTGTCCGGATGGCCTTCTCCAACGGATTCCGACGTAAAGATGTGAGGGGCGTTTCTACTCATATCGATAAATCTCGATGTGTTGATATATTATTCCGCTATGAAGTCAACCCTAAAAACGCTCAAACTCCTGGCAGATCCCACCCGCCTGCGCATCATCAACGTTCTGAATGAAGAATCCCTGAGCGTCGCGGAACTTCAGGAAATTCTCGGCATGGGGCAAAGCCGCATTTCCACCCAGCTGGCCCAGCTCCGGCAGGAAGGGGTGGTGGAGGACGCCCGTTCCGGCAAAAATGTCTTTTACACTCTTTCCCTGGCAGGCGATCTGCACAACGTAGCCCTGAAAGCCTGCGAGGAATTGCCGGAGGCGGAAACGGACCAAAAAGCCCTTCAGGTTATCCTGGACAAGCGCAAAAACCGCACCCAGGCCTATTTTGACGAAGTAGTGTGCCGTCTGGGCAAGAACTACGCGCCAGGCCGTTCCTGGAAAGCGCTGGCCGGAGCACTGCTCCGCATTCTGAACTATGACGTAGTGGCGGACCTGGGAGCCGGGGAAGGTTTCGTTTCCCAGCTCATCTCCCCCAGCGCCAAACAGGTGATCGCCGTAGACAACTCCCCCAGCATGGTGGAGCTGGGGCAGGAGCTGGCGCGCAAACACGGGCTGGACAATCTGGAATACCGCCTGGGCGACATCGAAGCGCCGCCCATTAAACCCGGCACGGTGGATCTGGCCCTGCTCAGCCAGGCCCTGCACCATGCGCAAAAACCGTCCAGAGCGCTGGAAGCTGCGTGGGATATCCTGAAATCCGGCGGTTGCCTGGTGGTGCTGGATCTGCTCCAGCATGGACAGGAGGAAGCCCGTGAACTTTACGCGGACCGCTGGCTGGGCTTCACGCCCGCCGCCCTGGAAAGCATGCTGAAGGAAGCGGGATTCCGGAACATCCACACGGATATTGTGGACAGGGAGCCGGACCCGCCCCATTTCCAGACTCTGATGGCCGCCGCCTGGAAACCCTGACGTACAGCCGTCTTAATCCATTTTCCTTCCGGAATAGCCGGAGCGGACTTCCGGCATGCCTCCACAAGATTCCTCACGGTACCGGCATGCCATCCATGAAAAGCCGCTACATCCCGGAAACCCTGTCTTCCGGAGGCCTTTCCGCTGGAAAGGGGCGGCTTCCGGATTGCAGGGCTTCCCGCATTCCCCGGACAATATCCATCATCTGTCCTGCAGACAGCTCCTCCTTCCCCTCAATTTCCTCATCCACCAGCGCTTTCATTTCCTCCAGCAGATGCTCCGGCTCCAGACGGTAAGTAAGCAGCACCCGGAACAGCTCTCTTCCGGCAGCCTGCAGAGGGACCGCAGGAAAATCCGCGACACTATTCAAATCTTTTTCTTCAAAGGAATTCAGGAGCTTTGCATACCGCAGGAAAGCGCACTTGAATTCCCCCGGGCATCCGCCCATATCCACTGAAGCCAAATACCGGCGGAAGGAAATCTCCGCCGCCAGATGCACGGCCTCATCCCCCGTGGATTCCGCCAGCCACGTTTCCTTTTGCTTCAGATGCACAAGCAGGAGGACCTTCCTCATGGCTTCCCTCTGTCTGCCCTTGGGGCCACTTTTCAGTTTGACCAGGTCCAAATCCAGATCCGCGGCATCGGGGCTCGCTACATCCTGGGCGGGAGACACACCCAGGGAGGCCGCCATTATGACAAACGGCAGCCACCTCCTCATGCATTCCCGAATATGGACCATTGCGGTCAGCCATTACATGAAAAACGCCGGAAAATCAACCCAAATCCAGCGCCTCCGGCATGAAGAAAATCCATGCCGGAATGTTGTGCCCGCCCAGAGGAACACCCGGAACTGCAGATCATTCCGACATAAGCTCCATCCCTCCGTTTTCCAAGCGTTCCGGGCGGGAAAAGAAGGAAAAAACGATGTCCGCACCCGTACCCGGCTGCTGGACGGGAAGGACGGCTTCATGCCAGCCGGAGAGATTGACGGACACACGGGCATATGAGAAAAAACCGTCTATGCTATTCGCAGTAGTGATTTTCCTTTCCGTGGTCGTGCTCGGTGTCATTGCCGCGCTGCGTTTCACCAAAGGCATCATTCCCCTGCGCACCTACGAATCCCGGGAACTGCCCGGCTTCCCCGGCCCGGCGGGATTAATCCACCGCCTGGACGGTGCGGAAAAACGCCAGCGGAAACTGGAGAAAGCCCGGTTTCCCGGAGTGGATGAAAACGGATTCATCAGCCTTCCTCCGTCATGGGAAGGCAAGGTGACCGCAGGCCGGCTGGCCTGCGTAGCCCATACCTGGGCCATGAGCAGCCTGGTCCGGGAAGACCCGGAGGCGGCAAAAGCCCGCAAAACCGCCTCTGCGCGCGCCACGATGATTCCTTTTTTCACAGCTCTTATCCTGCTGGGAATGCTGACGGCCGGACTGTTGAAATTCAGATCGCGCTGGCCATCGGGCTGGCCTGCTGGGCCTTTTTCACTTTCTCCGCCCTTCCCTCCCAGTTCCGCGAATGGAAAGCGGCGGAAATAGCCAAATCAGGGCTGAAGGAAGCCGGGCTGTGGCCCGTGCTGCCTTCGGACGCCATGGCTGTGGAACAATGCCTGAAAGCGTTGTCATGGTGCCACGTGGCAGGCTTCCGACGCATTCTGCCCAGATAGCGGTTTCCCCGGCGATGAAGCGCATTTCCGGTCAAACCGGCCTTTGGGAGAAAAAAATGGGACCTACATACTTGACTAACCAAACTATTTTATAATATTTTCATTATATCCTAATTATTTGAAGGTGAACAATATAGAAAAAAGGAAGATCAACTTACGATCTTCCTTTTTTCTATCAAACCCTCCGTCTCTTTAGGAGAATACAAACAATTCCTAATAGACTCATGGTAGAAGTCGATGGTTCGGGAACAACGCCATATCCTATTAATTTGAACCATCCCTTTCCCGATTCCCCTTCTTCATAAGTTAATTTATATGATCCGTCAGAGTTGAACATATCAATATCTGAAAGATCATAATTCGTCAAATCGCCCGAAAATAGTTGGAATTCATCACCGGAAGAGATCATACTCAAAATTTTCGTCTCATCAAGATCAAGCCTTATTTGACTACTTTTATCCATGAAAACAGAACCAGCGGATATATAGTAGAACTTATCTCCATTCCCGCAGTTAAATGTTAAAAATGAATTCTCATTTAGTGATAGAGAAAACAAAGTAGAATTTTTAGTTATGTTCCAACTTGATTTTGTTAAATTTATATTAATTGAACCATCATTTTTTTGAGAAGTATAACCATCGAAAGAAGTACCATTCTGAATATTAACAGTTAAGTCAGATGAAGCGGATATTCTCTGATTTTTAGATTTAGACAAATCCACGTTATTAAGACTAACTTCTAGATTTCCTGCACCTGAAATCAGTGTGTTGTTATTAACTGAAGAAATAGATGAATTTGTAAGAGATATAGTACTACTATCTCCAACCAAGACCCCACTAGTACTGGATTTTTTATTTTCAATATGTGTGTTATAAAGAGTTACTTTTGAATCTCCGCTTGCGGATATAGAAGCCCTATTGTCTCCTGTTGTCGATATTCTAATAATTCCATTACCTTTATTTGATATTGTAGCGTTTCTACTCGCGTGGATCGCCGTATCTGAGGCATTATAAATTTCTACATTATCAAGGAGAAGGTTTGAATTATTCCAGAGGCGAATACCTGTTCCCTCATCTGCGTAATTATAAATTTTCGTATTGTAGATAGTAGATGTTTCGGTCATGTCACTCAGTTCGATCGCTGAACTGTAACTACCCCACACGCCTCCCTTTGATACGGTAACTGAGGACCAACCATAATTCGCTCCTAAATTAAGAATTTTCCTCCTTTTGAGTAAATCGCCGCATCCCCAAAAGAATTAGATCCACAAACTGTAGAAATTACAATATTAGTTCCGGTATAGGAAGATCCTGAAGAAATCAATAAAGCGCATGAAGCATTTGAGAGGTTATGATGTTTTTCGTTATCTTCTATAATATCTCCATCAATCGTGACATCGGCAGTTTTTGCCGCCAAACAATAGGGTATGGTGTATGAAACCAATAGGCTTAGGGAAATGAATAGGGCCTTTACTGATGATAATGTCTTCATAGTTCTTATCTAGGTTTGTTCCCATTTTAGGAACATTGAAGACCTATTACCGAATATCGAATGACTTGTAAATACTTTTGTACCTAAATTTGGTACAATCTTATTCTCTGTTATTGTTCCAAAATGAGGAACAGAAATAGTATTGAAGAGAAAAATCTTCGTAAAATATTAAAAGAAAAACGTTTAGAGTTGAATATGACTCAACGGGACTTGGGAGAACTCCTGAATACTCCTCATACCTTTGTCAACAAATATGAAGTAGGAGAACGGTACCTTACATTCACGGAGGTCATCAACATTTGTAAAAATCTACAGATAGATGTGCATAGTCTTCTAGATGATGTGATGGAGAAGTCTTCCAAAGAATAGTATCAAGGAAAGTAGAGTTCAATTTCTTCAACTCACCAATTCACAATACATCATTCTCTTACCAACCATTTTGGTAATCGTATCTCCTATACATTCCATTACTTCAATCTTGGAGGTATTATGCCTATAGGAAAACTCATGGATATACCTCTTAAGATGTTTTTTACTCATGTAATGGTAAACGCCATAATATCCTCTCTTCAATAGAGACCAGAAGCTTTCAATGGAATTAGTATGAACCTCTCCATTGACATACTGTTTCCCCTTATGGTTGACAAACTCATGGACAAATCCGACAAGTCCTTTATAGGATTTGAACTCATCCGTAAACACATTGGAATTCCTCTCTACATGTCTTCCGATGAATCCTTGTAAATTGTAAGCGGAAGTATCGTCGATATGTTTGACGATCACCTTTCCATTCCTCTGTTTGGCCCCGATGATAATCAATTTACCTACTGAACCTCTTCCCCTGTTCAATTTCTTGGAAAAGTGTTTGTTGGATTCCTTTCCTCCGATGAAGGTTTCATCCACTTCCACTATACCGTCCAACTTCTCCTTTTTATCTTTCATCCAAACTTCCCTGATTCTGTGACAGAGGAACCAGGCGGACTTTTGAGTGATTCCAAGTTCTTTTGAAATCTGGATGGAGGAAATGCCTTTTCTGGAAGTCGCCAACAGATACATGCACATCAACCATTTGTGAAGAGGCAATTTGGATTCCTCTAAAATTGTACCGAATCTGACGCTGAAGAACTTTCTACAATCTTTACAGCGATAAGGCATCGGAAAGTGGTTTTTACATTTGGTGATATGATCTGAACCGCAATGAGGACAACGGACATGACCATTCCATCTTTTTAACTCAAAATACTTCCGGGCGGATTCCTCATTAGGAAATTTGGAGAAGAACTCATATAAGGAAGTATATTTGGTTTTGTTGTTTCCCATATCGTTGTTGTGATAGGGAAATTTTGTCGTGTTTTGATTAGTTCGTACGCGTTTATTTTCAGCGTATTGAGAAGTATTTTGTATTACAATTTTCTTACCCATATTGGGCGAGTAGAAAATTGTTCTCAGAATTTAATGATATAAAAATTAACGGAGGTTAAACAGTGCGACAGAATGTCTATATGAGACAAATTGTCCCATAAAAATGTGTCAAAATGTCTCAATGATAATATGGTATCTCATTAGATAAATTGTTAGATATTTGTTATTATTATTGATAATTAATTGTTTTTAACAAATATTAATGGATAGATATTTTTTGGCATGCCATTTGCATAAGATGTTGTAGGGAGTTGAAGGAGATGGTGGTAGATATTGCGATGATCTCTTTAGACTCAAACATACAAACCATAGAAACAAAAAATAAAAATATGTCAAAATATGTAGCATCATTCAGACTAGGCGACACCTCTGCTTTTGGGGAGCTTTCATATAACGAACGATATGAATTGTTAATGTCATATTTTAGAAAACAAAATTCATTTGTAGAAGAATCTACTACATCACTTGTTTATTTTCAAAGCACAAAAAATGTAGTAGATTTGGGTAATGATATTATTAAAAATTGTCGATTATTAAATTCAGATGAAATACTATTATTTCAATATGATAATGGATCACTCACAAAAGTTGACAGGATTAAGGATAATACAGTTTATAAAACGAAATTAACTGATTTCCTTAAATCATAATTTTATACATTGCCCATTTTTTATATGCCAATAATGTCCTTTCGCATTTAGACGAGATGGTGTTATTGGCGTATAATTTACATTGAGAATTTTGTGAATGTAATACACCAATATACGTTTCCATTGTGGAATATGATGCGGTGATTTCATGGCACAAAGTTCATCATATTCTTCTTTTGTTATATTTTGTGTAGGGTCTTCTTGTTCTTCCATATAGAATATTTATAATTTTTTTGGGAATATGATGGTTAGTCAAGTATGTAGGTCCCAAAAAAATCTTGAAACGGGGATGCGTGTAACCCACTCTTTCATCGTCGTCAACTTTTCCTTACCGTTTCCATCTCTCCATGAATGAGTCCGCAAACCCCATCCTCAAATATTTTTCGGAATTCAAGATCCTGAAAACCGTATCCAAGGATTTCTGGCTTACCAACGTCGTCCAGTTCTTCGACGGAATGGCCTATTTTTCCATGATTACGGTATTCGTTCTCTACCTGACGGACTATTGCAGCTTCAACGATGCGGACGCCGCCCTCTGGGTAGGCCTGTACACCCTTTTCATCTCCGCCTTCGTCTTCGCGGTGGGTTCCATCTGCGACATCATCGGCATACGGCGCACTTACCTAATCGGCTTCATCATCCTCATTGCCGGGCGCCTTATCATGGGCTTCGGTCCGGACCTCAGCCCAACCGTGGACTCCGGAAGGCTGGCCGTCATGACGGGCATTCTGATTATGTCCTTCGGCACGGCGTTCATGTCCCCCGTCATCCAGACTTCCATCCGGCGCTTCACTCCGCTGAAAGCGCGTTCCACGGGCTTCAATATCTACTACCTGCTGATGAACATTTCCGCCGTCATCGCGAACGTGTTCCTGATTGAATTTTTCCGCAAGCACTTCGGCGCCGTGGACGGCGGATACTGGATTATCAACTTCGGAACGCTGATGGTGCTGCTGGGCTGCATCACCACCCGTTTTATTAATGAAGACAACTACTCGGAACCCAGCGAACGGGAGGCGAACATCAATGCCCCCCTCCGCAGACCTCTCCAGCTCTTCATGGAGGTGTGGAAGGAATCCGCCTTCCGCAAACTTATCCTCTTCCTTGTGCTGACCATGGGCGTGCGCATCGTTTTCACGCTGCAATTCCTGGTGATGCCCAAATACTACGTGCGTACGCTATATGACGACTTTGCCATAGGCTCCATCAATGCCGTCAACCCGGCCATCATCGTCTCCGGCCTCATCCTGCTCATTCCGGTGCTGGGCCGCTTCTCTACCGTTGGCCTCATGATTGCGGGCATGTCCATCTCCGCTTTCTCTCTCGTTTTCATGGCCATTCCCATTGAATGGTACTACCTGGTGCCCGGCATTGAAACGCGCTCTCAGGCGTATCTGGTAGCCATTGTGGCGCAGATCCTGGTATTCGCATTCGGGGAACTGCTCTTCTCCCCCCGCTTCTCCGAATATGTGGCGCGGGTAGCTCCGAAAGACAAAGTGGCCTCCTACATGTCTCTGGCGGCGCTTCCCATGTTCATCGCCAAACCTATCAATGGCATCATCGGCGGCCTGCTCGTCGCCTACCTCTGCTATGACGGCATCTGCGCCAAGATGGATACCGGGCACATCGGCTTCTGGGACTCCCCGGAATTCATGTGGACCATTTACCTGGCCATGGCCGTAATCAGCCCCATCGCCATTATCATGACCCGCAGGACCATCACCTCGGACCATCCCGAGGAAGACGCGGCATCGCCACCCATCAGCGCCATTGAAGCGGAAACGGATCCCGCCCTGACGGCGGAAGAATTTACGGAAGCCAACTCCTGAACTTACGAGACCATGAACCAGCACACGCGCAACATCATTGTGGATTCCCTCATCCTGGTAGCTTTCAGCTCCCTCCTCGGCGGTCTCAGCCTGTTGGTCTCCAAATCTTTCTCCGGAGATCCCAACCCGGCCCTGGACCTTATCACCGTAATGAAGAAAGCGGAGGCCAAAGAAGTCAACGCTTCCTCCGAACAGGAGGAGAAGGAAGCCCGAGTCAAGGGGATGAAGGAATTCGAACAAACCCTGAAGGAAGGGGAAGAACTGGCTGCGGCAGAAGGAAAGGCTTTTGTCAACATGACGGATCCCCATGGCAGAACTCCTGTCATGTGGGTATGCTACGCCAACTACAACAACATTGAGACCACGCTGAAGCTGGAAGCCACTCGGGCCCCCTATCTGGACCGGCTTCTGGAAGACCCCCGCGTGGAAATCGACCGAAAGGACAAGGACGGGTGGACCGCGCTGCACTGGGCTTCCTGGAGCGGGCTGGACCGCCTGTCCGACATGCTGATTGAAAGGAAAGCAGACATCAACAACCGGGAGGGCAACGGCTTTACGCCCCTCATGCTGGCAGCCATGCGCGGTAATTTCCAGGTGGCGGCCCTGCTGCTGGAAAAAGGAGCGGATATGACTGCCGTCAACAAATTCGGGAAAAACGCCCTTCAACTGGCGGAAGAAGGAGCTCTCGCTTATCAATCCAGCTTTGACCTCACTAAGACGGAAGTTTCCAAAGCCCCGGTGGATTCCTTCATCCGCGCTTATGAAAAGGCCGTGGCCGGCCTGCCGCCCGAACACGCCCCGGAATTCATGGAAGCCATGAAAAAAGCCGTGGGACGCCAGTCTTTCGTGGAAACAGGGTACGTCCTCCAGCTCATCACGCGCTCCCTGAGTTCCAAAAACCTGCTCACGGAAGAACAGTCCGGAAAATTCCGGGAGGAAATCACCGGAGCAATCGCGGAAAACTCCCGGATCATTGATGTCCGCGGCGTGGCTTTTGAACACACCGTGGACCTGCTCCGCAAAGCGGCGGAAAAATAACGGCCTTTCCTTCAGGGTTCAGACATCCGCCACTTTTGCTCTTGACGCTTTCACGGCTCCTTTCTAGGATTCGCGGCATACCATGGTTAGAGCATTGCGCACCGGCATCATGCTGCTCACCCTTCTGCTGGTCGTCGTAGGCGGAACGGGTATGGTTTCCGTGTGCCCGTGTCATGAAGAAATTTTCATTTTTTCCTGTTCCTGCCATCAGGATGCCGCCCCCTGCGAATGCCACGGGGACGATGTGCCCCGCACCGGCTCTTCCAGCCCTCTGGCCGGGCACCTCTGCGAACACCGGCAGCTGGAGATTAATGATCTGACGGTTCCCGTTCCTCATGCACCTCTGCCCCAGCCTTACGTCATCTGGCAAACATTGCCGGATTTCCACCATCTGGCCCGGCCTCTTCTTTTAATAAGCCAAACATCGGATTCCGCAACACCGGTTCCCCCTGACCCCTTCAGGAATACCGGCCCGACGCATGAAGGCTTTCAACTTCCCCTGCTGATTTAACGGCTCTTTTTAGAAACGTCCTTAAGGGCGTTTCCTGCGGTACGCTGTCTTTAATACGGCGGCCGCTTTTATTTGTTTCCGCGGAATTATTCGCCGCATTGTCCAAACCTGATTGGACCGAACTGTTTTTATTATCTTTTCCATCATGAAATCCACACCATTCTTCGCCGGAATAGGCCTGGCAGCCCTGCTCAGCTCATGCAGCGTCTACCACAGCGCGCCTATCGACCTGAACGCGGAGGAAGCCTCCTGGAAAGAGGCGTCCAGCGTAGATTCCCCTACCTCAATCACTCAGAACCAGGCTCGCCAGATCGGCCTGGTCATGAATCCGGATCTGAACAAAGCCCGGCTGAAACTGGCTTCCAGCAATGAAGTAGCCAGGCAATCGGGCTGGTGGAACGATCCCTCCTTTTCCTGGGATATTGAACAAGTCCTCCAGGAAAATACGGTCAACATGTCCGGCAGCCTGGGCTTCACCATTCCCGTAACCGGCCTCCCCGCCCTGGAAAAAAAGGTGGCGGAACAATACAAGGAGGCCGACTTCTGGACCCTCCGCCAGGCTGAACTGGATTTTCTCAGTTCCCTGGACCAGGCATGGAGCAAACTGGCCGTTACCCAGCGCCGCAAGACGGTCATCCGGGAACGGCTGAATGCCATCCGGCGGGAAAACGGCATGATTGAACAGCTTATCGGCGCGGGGGAAGTGGATTTTTCCTCTCGGCAGGTAGCCTCCCAGCGGATGAATGACGCTATCCGGGAACTCCAAACCGTGACGGAAACGGAATTGGAGCAAAAAATGGAACTCGTCAAGCTGATGGGCCTGCATCCTTCTGCGGTACGGAAACTCGGTTTCCTGACGAAACAGAATTTCCAGCTTCCCGCCGCCGTACCGGCTCCCGGCCCTTCAGCCTTGACCGCCTCTCCAAAAATCAAGGCACAACTGGCGACCTACGCCACCACGGAGACATTATTCAAAACGGAAATCCGCCGGCAGTACCCGGAACTGGAGCTCGGCCCCTCCTTCACCCGCGACGAAGGAGAAAAGGAAGTAGGCGGAGAAATAGGGTTCAATCTTCCCCTTTGGAACCGCAATCGCAAGGCCATTGCGGAAGCCCGAGGCACACGGGACTTGTCCAGACAGGAAACCATCCAGCTTTGGAAAACGGAATTATTCAACGCCCGCCAGCTTGACGCCAGCCAGCAGATGGCACTCCGCCACTGCCGCACGGAACTCCAGCGCATGGAATCCTTCGCCGCCTCCGTCCGGACCATGGAAAAGCTGCACGGCATTGGGGAAGCATCCCTGCTGGAACTGGCGGAAAACCGCCACCAGCTTTACGAAAGCCGCCTGGCTTTCCTGGACAATCTGGACAAGCTTCTGGCCGTTCAGGCCCAGCTCCGCTACCTCACCCACGCCAACCTTTAATCCACATCAATCTTCCACCATCTTTAATGAATATGAAACATCTTTATTTTTCCATCATGCTGGGACTGGCTCCTGCTTTCTGTCTCCATTCCGCACGCGGAGAACAGCCTGCCCCTGCGGAACACAAACATGAGGACGGTTCCGCCTGCACGGCGGACCACGGCCATGACGACCATCAGCACAAGGCTGGGGAAACCTGTACTCAGGGCCACGCCCATGAAGAACACAGGCATGCGGACGGGGCCGTCTGCACAGGCGACCATGAACTGGAAGGTCACCAGCACGCGGAAGGGGAAGCCTGCACGGGCAACCATGAACGCGAGGAGTCTGCGGAAAAAAATTCCGGCCAACCGGGAGACATGATTCCCGTGCATGTGGATGAAAAAGCGCGCCATTCTCTGGACATGCGCTTTGAGAAAGTGGAGGAAACATCCCACGGAGCGGCGAAAACCCTTCACGGGCAGATGGTCATTCCTCCCCATGCGGTAACCACATACGCCCTTCCCGCCGCAGGGCGCGTGACATTCAACGTCAAATCCGCACAACAAGTGCGCAAAGGAGAACTGCTGTATACACTGGCATCCCCGGATATTGTGGAAATGGAAGGAAACGCTTCCCAGGCCAGGGCCGCGCTGGACCGCGCCGCAGCAGAACTCGGAACCCTCAGGGAACGCCGGGCCCAGTTGGAAAAAATCGGTACCCGCAACAGCGAACTGAATACTTCCATCCAATTCAAAGAGGCGGAAATCCACAGCCTCCGGGCTGCCCTGAACGCCAGCAACAATAAATTGAAACTGGTGATGGAGTCCGGCGTATTGAAAAATAACCTTCTACATATACGCAGCGGCGGATGGTTCCGTTCAGTCCGTGAACATGACCCAGGGCGCCTGGGGAGAACAGGGCGCGCCTGCCCTCGTCATGACCAATAAAGGGGATCTGGAATTTACCACGACCATTTATGGGACGGATCCCGTCCATTATGCAAAAGCCCGGCTGGCCCTGACCAGCGGTAAAAACACGGAACTGCTGAACGGCTCCCTGAGGGTGGCCGAACAGGTAGATCCCGCCACCCAGTCCCGGGCCCTGTATTTTACCCCGGACCGCATACCGGAAGGGACGCATGCCGGCCAGCTGGCCCGGCTGGACCTGTACTCCCATGACGCCGCTGCGGAGGGCTTCATTCCCGTCCCCAATAGTGCCGTCGTTAAGGTAGGGGTGAACGACGTGGTTTTCATCAAGGCGGGAAACGACACATTTGTCATGAAAAAGGTGGAAACACTGCCTTCCCGGCAGGGAAAAACGCCCGTCAAGGGGTTGATGCCGGGACAGACCATCGTCACCAAGGGCGGGTATGAATTGAAATACATCCTGCCCACCGGAGAGGCCGGAAGCAAAAAAGCAGCCGGGCACTTCCACGCGGACGGCCAGTTCCACGAAGGAGAACACTAAACGATGTACAAAATAAAAGATTAAGGAACAAATATCCCGGATTTCCTTGGAATAAACCTTTGAATCTTAGGTATTCAGCAATCAGAATCCATGAACTTTCTCATTTCATTCTGCCTGAACAACAGGATCACTGTGATCCTGCTGACGATTGCGCTGGCCATCATCAGCATTTTCGTGGTGAAGAACATTCCCGTGGACGTATTCCCGGAACTGAAGGTCCCGCGTGTCACCATCCAGACGGAAGCCCCCGGCCTTACTGCGGAAGAAGTGGAACAATACATCACCATTCCCATTGAGTCCGCCATGAACGGAACCGCCGGAGTCAAAGGCGTCCGCTCCTCCTCCGGCAGCGGGCTTTCCTTCGTATGGGTGGATTTCGACTGGAACAAAGATATCTACCAGGCCCGGCAGATTGTAACGGAACGTCTTGGAGCAGTCCGGGAATCCCTGCCGGAAGGGACATCCCCGGAGCTGGCCCCCATCGTCTCCATAACGGGGGAAATCATGCTCATCGCCCTGACTGGAGACAAGGATACCTCCCAGCTGGACATGAGGCAACTGGCGGAATACAAGCTGCGCACGCGCCTGCTGGCCATTCCCGGGGTGGGGCAGGTCACGGTGCTGGGCGGGCGTCTGCCGGAATACCAGGTGATTTATGATCCCAACAAACTCAAACTGGCCGGGGTGGACCTTTCCAGCCTGAAAACGGCTATTCAGGAATCCCAATCTTCCGTCCCCGCAGGGTATCTGGAGGATGTAGCCGGGCAGGAACTCCCCATCCAGCAGGATACCCGCACCGCCAATATTGAACAGCTCAACCGCGCCCTGGTTCCGGACCATGCCTCCGGAATACTCCGGCTCCAGGATGTGACGGAAGTCAAGATAGACGGTGCGCCGCGGCGGGGAGATGCCGGATTTATGGGGGAAGACGCCGTAGTGCTTTCCGTGCAGAAGGTGCCGGGGAGCCAATACTCTGGCCCTGACACAGGCCGTGGATGCAGCCGTCAGGGGAATTCAGTCAAAGCCAGCTTCCCAAGGGAATGAAACTGCACACCGCAGCCTATCGGCAGGCGGATTTTATTGAAATGTCCCTGGATAACGGCACGGAAACCCTCCTCATTGCCGGAGCGGTGGTCATGATCGTCATCTTCCTGACGCTGCTGAACCTTCGCACGGCCATCATCACGCTGATTTCCATGCCCCTGTCCATCCTGTTCGGGATGATGATGTTCCCCGCCTTCGGGCTGGCCATCAACATCATGACCCTGGGCGGCCTTGCCGTAGCCGTGGGAGACGTGGTGGACAACGCCATTATCTTCGTGGAAATAGCCTGGAGGCACCTGAACAGGAACGCCGCCCTGCCGAAAGATAAGCGCAAGAGCAAGTATGAGGTTCTGATGAAAGCCAAGAGCGAAATCGTAGGCTCCATTTCCTTCTCCTCCGTCATCATCCTGCTGGTATTCACTCCGGTGCTCTTCCTCTCCGGTCTGGAAGGCCAGTTTTTCCGGCCCCTGGGGATCTCCTACATGCTGGCCCTGCTTTCTTCTCTTATTGTAGCTGTCACCATTACTCCGGTTCTCTGTTACATATGGTTCAAGAAAAGCAAAAACGCCGCTACTCTGGAAAGCGGGGATTCCTTCAGCTCCCGCCTCATTAAACGCATTTATGCCCCCATCCTGGAATTCTGCCTGCGCTTTTCCAAAACGGTCTGCGCCATCATGACGGCCATTACGCTGCTGGCCCTGTGGCTGGGTTCCACGTTCGGAACCAGTTTCCTGCCGCCGTTCAACGAGGATTGCTACACAGTCTTCGTCAGCACGGTGCCGGGAACTTCCCTGGATGAAACGGAGCGCATCTCCCGGAAAGTGATGAAAGATATTGAACAGATTCCGGGGGTTCTCAGTGTCACCCAGCGCACGGGACGCGCGGAAAACGACGAACACGCAGAACCCGTCAGCGCCTCCGAGCTGCTCGTGCGCGTGGATCTGAAGAAAGACCAGAAAGAATTGCGCGCCGCCATCAAGAAATGCATTGACGGCATCCCCGGCACCAGCTCCATGATCGGCTATCCGCTGGCCCATCGCATCAGTTCCGCTCTGTCCGGCTCCAACTCGGAAATCGCCATCAACATTTACGGCACAGAGCTGCCCCAGCTCCGCCTGGCGGCCCGGAAAGCCAAGGAAATTCTGGAGAACATGCCGGAAGTGGCGGATGCACGCGCCAACCGGGAAATTATGGTGGATACCATTCGCGTGCAATACAATCAGGAAGCCCTGGCTTCCTACGGCCTGACCATGGCGAATGCTGCGGAACAGGTTTCCACGGCCATGAACGGACAAAAACTGGGAGAAGTCATCAAAAACCAGGACCATTGGAACATTGTCCTGCGCATTGACCCCAGACTTAAAACGTCCATGGAAGATGTCAAAAACCTGGAACTCATTTCCCCCAATAAAAAAACCGTGCGCCTGGACGACGTGGCACAGGTATACCGGGAGGAAGTTTCCAACCTCATCCTGAGGGACAACACCATGCGGAAAGCCATGATTTCCTGCAATCCCTCCCCCAATTCCAACCTGGGAGACCTTGCGAAAGCCTGTCGGGAACAATTGGACCCGGTAATGAACGCCATGGGCTGTACCGTGGACTATGACGGCACTATCAAAGCACGGGAATCCGCATCACAACGGCTTTACGTCCTGGGCGCCATCGTCATGGTGCTCATCGTGCTGCTCCTTTCCTCCGCACTGGGAAGCGTCCGGCGCGCCATGCTGACCCTGGTGAACATACCGCTGTGCCTGGTGGGCGGCATCGTAGCCGTCTTCCTTGCCTCCCCCGGTACGCTGTCCTCCCTGTTTGGAGGAACTTACATTCCTCCCATTCTTTCCGTGGCTTCCATTGTGGGATTCGTGACCGTCATCGGCTTCGCCATCCGCAGCGGCCTGATTCTGCTCAACAGGTACCGGGCCCTGGAACATCAGGGGATGGAACCCGCGGAAGCCATACGGGAGGGTTCTCTGGAACGCGTGGTCCCCATCATCATGACTTCCCTGACTACCGTGCTGGGGCTGCTCCCGCTGATCTGGGCCATTGACCAGCCCGGAGGCGAACTGCTCGGCCCCCTGGCCATCGTCCAGTTCGGCGGGCTGGTGACAGCCACCATCCTGAACCTGCTTATCATTCCGGCCACGGCCAAACTCTTCTCCCGCTGGATTGCCTCCCGGCGGAAGGAATTGAAAGCAACCTCCTGATTCATTCAGGACTCCGGCGGCGGAACCGGGGAGAGGATGAGCCCCGGTTCCGCTTTTTACAGCAACAGACATAACGAGTCCTTGCCTTGCAGGCCGATAAGGGGCACACATGGAGGTTCAAGCTTCACCTTCATGCCCAAACGGAAATCCACCAGAGAGCACCTGCTCAATACGGGTGCCATGATTGTCGGGGAATCCGGGCTGCGCGCCCTTACCGTTCGCGGCCTGTCCCTGCGGGCCGGCACCAATACAGGGAGCTTTGTCTATCACTTCGGCAACCGGGAAGCTTTTCTGACCGAGCTTCTGGAACGCTGGTACGAACCTCTGTTCACCGGCATCAGGACCCATGCCAACATTCATCTTCCGGCCTTTGAAAAACTGGAAGCCATCCTGGGAGACGTCATGGAGTTCCTGCTGCGTCACGGCCAATTCATTGCCCAGCTGGTTCTGGACGCCCTGGCAGGGGAACAGGCGGCCATCCGTTTCATTTCAGGAATCCATACGCGCCATCCCCTTGTGCTGCTGGAAACCATACGGGAAGCCCAGCAGGAAGGATCCGTGCTCATGGGAGACCCCATGAACATCCTCATTTACCTTGTCTGCTGCGGGGGAGCCCCCTTTATCCTTTCCGGACAGCTCCAAGTGCACGACCCCAAAGCAGCTCGGCCCGTTCTCGACTTGCTGGGTTCTATCCTCAATGATCCGGAAAGCGCCAGACAACGCATGACCTGGGCGCTCCGCGGCATACGGCGGGTCTGAGATTTCAGCAAAGGGGCAGACCGGAAAAACGCGTCGCCTCCCGGCCCCCTGCCGAACCAAAATATCGCCGCCCTTACACGCACGCTCCCTTCTTACCTCCGCCATTGGGGTCGATGAGGCGGACGGGGAGGCGGAGGAGGAGGATTATGGTGACGCCAGTCATTGCGGTACCTGTCCTTGTCGCGGTCATGCTGGACAGCCGCCCCAATAGCGGCGCCGGCAGCCAGCGCCCCCACACCGATGGCGGCGGCTCCGCCGGGCGTTACGGAACTGTTCCCGTAGCTGTCCGTCGTGCAGGACGGCATGAAAGAAAGCGTCATTCCCGCCAGGGGAAGAAGCCAGAATGATTTAATATGCCTGTTCATGAGATAAAAAATAAGGATTAACACCGGCAGCCCGGTTACATCCGGTAAGCGCGGAATCCCTTGATGATTTGTTTAAATATGTCACAGTCCTGAACGGAATTCCCGGAATCATAACAGCTACGCGCGCAGCAGGCTTTTCATTACCCCCCTGTTCCGGCGTTCCTGAATACGGAAATCCGCATGCACTGTAAAAAAACAGACATGCGGATGGAAAAAGCGTTCATCTTCCGGAAAACTTCGGAAACGCCCGCATGGATTATTTCTGTTCTACTGCGGGCTCAATACGAACGGGACTCTGAATATCAAACAGGCTCTTGCGCAGCAGGTAGCCTCCGCTCTGCAAGGCAAATGCACTGGACGGAAATTTCTCCGCCAGTTCACGGTAAAAGGCGCCTGCGGCGGCATTGTCTTTCTTAGCCCGGGCAATGTCCCCCAGGCACATGGTGGCAAAACCGGAAAAAGTAGGATCTCCCGCATCCACCACGGAACGGAACAACCCTTCCGCCTCATCCGCTTTCCCCCGGTTCATCAGACGGCAGGCCAGGGTAACGGAAGCCTGGGCTTTCCATTCCTCCGTGGGAGCGGAATCAATAAAAGCTTTCATTTTGGCCACGCCTTCATCCTCCTTGCCGGCGTTCCACAAGGCAATGGCCTGAAGGTAAGAGGCGGTGACGGCGGCGCGGGAACTGTCAAAGTCAGCCACTACCTGCTGAAGCCCCTGTTCGTCCAGGGAAATTTCCCCGGTTGCCGGGGATTCCGGCATAGCGGCCACCAGAGCGGCGCCTGCCTTTCTTTCCATGGAATCCTGCACGCCATTATAAATAATCCATCCGGCAGCCCCAAGGACGCATAGCAACACAACCAGCGCAACCTTGCCGTAATGTTCATCCAAAAACTGTTCATGCTTGGCCGGGCCGACGGAAATTTCCGCAAACGCACTTCCGTCGCCCATCGGCATATTGTCCATGGCCCGTTTAATATCCTTGATATCCATAATATGTTGAAGAGGGTTCTACCGTGTTGTCCCAACCAAATCAATCAGCTTTTTACTTATCTTCGCCATTCCAAAAGCTGCAGGGAATCCTTCAGTCCCAGATTCCTGTAAATTTCCCGCGTTGCCCGGCTCTGGTTAAGCGTATAAAAATGAATGCCGTCCACATCGGAATCCAACAGTTCGGCGCACTGGCTGGAGGCGTATTGGATGCCTACCTCCTGAATAGCGTCCGGATTGGAACCCGCACGCTTCAGCGCCTTAAGCAGCCTGGCCGGAAAACAGGTGCCTCCGGAAAGCTCTGCCATGCGGTTCATGCCGGACAGGCTGGTCACAGGCATGATTCCCGCCAGGATAGGCACCTTGATGCCGGCCAGCAGACAGCGTTCCCGGTAATCCAAAAAAGAATGATTGTCAAAAAACAGCTGGGTGCAGATATAATCCGCGCCGGCATCCACCTTGGCTTTCAGGAAATCCATCTCGCGCAGACGGTTGGGAGTGGCCGGATGACCTTCCGGGAAGCCGGCCACGCCTATGGCGAATCCATCCGGATCCGGGTGACGGCCGGATTCATTATATTCACGGATAAACGTCACCAGATCCGCCGCATGGCGAAAAACATCCGCATCGCGGTTGTAATCCTTCGCTCCCCGGGGAGGATCTCCCCGAAGTGCAAGAACGGCCCGCACTCCAGCCCGGGCGTATTGGTCCAGGATATTCCATACCTCCTCCCGGCTATGCCCTACGCAAGTAAGGTGGGGCACCGTAGGAATACGGGATTCATGCTGGATGCGCAACACCACTTCGCGGGTAAGCTCGCGGGTGGAGCCCCCTGCACCATACGTCACGCTGACGAAACTGGGGCGGTAAGGCTCCAGTTCACGGATAGTCTGGTACAAGGCCGATGCTGCCTGCTCGTTTTTGGGCGGGAAAAATTCAAAGGACAGGCTGGGACCGGCGCCCGATTGCAATCTTTCTCTCAGGTGCACTTCTCTTTACTTGGCTTGGCTAAATACGGATCCGCATCACGGCTCCATGGGAATCATCACCGGTTTGGGAGCTTCCACGGGACGGGGGTGGAGGGAGAAGCCATACCGGACTTGTCTTCTTCCGTCATGTTTTCCTGCCAGCTCGCAGGCGGAACAATGACTTCATCCCCCGGCTTGATGGGTTCCTTGTCATTATTATCAAAAAGCGTATTACGCTTCACGTAAGACTGGAACACCTTCCCGTCCGGGTCAACTCCGTCGATAATCAGGGATACAAAAATGCTCCCGCGTCTGCGGATTCCCAGTTCCTGCCCCACTTTCAAGTCAGGCTGGCCGATGGACTGGAACAGGACCAGGTTGGCGTCACGGTAGTATTCCGTCACACGGCCCACCTGCTCCGCATCCTTGATTTCATTAAGCCATTGCAGCCGGGGATCTCCCTTTTCCATATTCTGGCGTTCCAACAGATCGCGTTCTTCCTCCGCTAGGGCATGGCGCTTCTTCAGTTCTTCATTCTCCTTCTTCATCCGTTCCAGCTCCGCCGAAACATGAGCCAGTTCCTCGCTCACTACAGGATCCGCCACCACCACCGGCTGAACGGCGGAAGCAGGAGCCTGCGTGGGCATCGGAAGATACGGGGAGGGATTGACAGGTGCCGGAGTGGAGGCCATCTGCTGCTGTTGCTGAATCACATCCATTCTTGAAGAAATATTCACATAAATCATTCCCAGAACAGCCAGCACCACCACCAGAAACGCCAGGATAAGAATGCGGAAATTACTCATGTCGTCAAACGGTAGAGAAATTATCAAACGTAATTAATAGGAATAATTGAGATAGAACTGGAATTGTCCTCCGCGGTCAATGGCGTTGTTCTTCTGAATCGGAATGGCATAGTCCACTGCCAGCGGACCGATGGGCAGGTTCAGGCGCAGGCCGATCCCGTAGTCGGAAACTATTTTGGACGTGCTGAAGTCAAAAGAATCTCCGTTGACAAAACCGATGTCATAAAACACCGCGACGCGCACTTCTCAATCACAGGAATGGAATATTCAAACTGGCAGAAGAAGGAGGAACGGCCGCCCATCGTCTCATCACCGCTCAGGGCGGGATTGTACGGCGCCACGTCCCGGAAACGGAAACCGCGCATGTTGTATGGCCCGCCGAGGTAGAGGCGCTCAAAAATGGGCACATCGTGGTTGCCATAGGAATCCACGGTAGCCGCACCGGCATTGATGCTGAAAATGGTGTCTCCGCGCAAATTCCAGTAATAGGAGCCATTCACGCCGAAATTGTATGTATGCACATCGCCGCCCAGGCCGGAATAACCGGCCAGCACTTCAAATTTGCCTCCCTTGCGGGGAAAAATCTGCGCGTCGCGGGTATCAATGGTGTAGGAAAGTTCCACATGGCTGCGCAGGTAGTCTCCGTCCTGTTGCCAGAAGAAGATAGGGGCGTTCCCTTCGGCGTCAATACGGTACTGTTCCAGGCGGTATTCCAGTTTCACGTAATCCAGTTCCCCGATCGGCTTGCGGAGAGAAATGGCAAAGCCATAGTTCTGCTGGTCGTAATAATCGGAAAAATATGTGGAATTGCTGTAGAAGATTTCCGTCCCGAAGGCCAGCTTGCGGTGCAGGAACCACGGATCCACCCAGGAAATACTGGCATCCTGCGTTTCAAAACCGACACGGGCGTTAATCGCGAAACGCTGGCCGCCGCCCACGAAAGAGGACCAGTCATACATGTCAAAATTGGACTGGGTGATGCCTGCGAACAGGTAAACGCTTTCAATAGAGGAAAATGCCACGCCGATATTCAGGGACCCCGTACGTTTTTCCGCCACCTCGATATTGATATCACGGTAGCCGGGCCGCGTGGATCCCACCTGGGCTACGTCCACCATGTCAAAATAGTTCAGGTTCTGGAGGCGCTTCTGGGCGGTATCCAAATCCACGGCGTTCATGGGGTCATTGGACTGGAGGGGAAGTTCCTGGCGGATGACGTAATCCTTCGTGCGGTTATTCCCGGTCAGGCGGATATTGCCTACGCGGTAGGGATTGCCTTCCGTCACATGGTACACGATGTTGATTTGTCCGTAACCTGTCTTGGGATCAACGCCCACTTCCTGAATGTCCGGACGCACGGAGGCGTCCGCATACCCCCGGGAACCGTAATAACGGCGGATCATCGTCACGTCGTCGGCCACTTTCTGGGCGGAATAGGTATCCCCGTTGTACATGCTCAGGCCGGGAATCAGTTCCTGGGCCGTAAACACCTTGGTGGGGCCGAAGGCAACCTGGTTGACCTTGTAGCGGCGCCCCTCGGTAAGGGTAATTCTCATCGTCAGCTTCTGCTCATTGCCTTTGCCGGCGTCAAAATATTCCACCTTGTCCAGCTTGACGCGCAGATAACCTTTATTACGGTAATAAGTCACCAATTCCGCCAGATCGTCCTCCACTTGTTCACGGTCAATGCGTCCGGATTTGGTAATCCAGGTCAACCAGCCCTTCTCCTTGGTTTTCATCACCTGTCGGAGATCCTTGGCGCTGATGTGTTCATTGCCCACAAAGTCAATCTTGATAATATTGGCCTTTTTTCCTTCGTTAATGTCGAAGACCACATCCACAAAGCCGGGCCGTTCCGTTTTCTGGTAAAAATAGGAAACACGTACATCCGGATACCGAGCTTCCTGGTAATAAGTGCGCAACTTGGCAATAGCGCTGCTCAGGGCCTTGTCGCTGAGAGCTTCCCCCCCCTTCAGCCCGCATTCCTCGGAGAGGTCCCTGTTGTCGAACGCGGTATTGCCGCGGAACCCCACGCCGCCCAGCAGATTCTGGGCCGCCATTTCAAACACCACCGCCACGCCGTCGCCGGAAGGCTCCACGGCTACTGTTGTATTGCCGCCTACCAGACCGCTTTCCAACAACCGTTCCAAGTCCTTGTTGACCACTTCCGGGGAATAACTGGTGCCCGGCTGCGTAGCCAGCAAATTTTTCAGACGGTCTTCGGACACGGTCTTGCCGGTGCTTCTGTACCGCACGGAAACGCTCTTCACAGGCCGCCCCTCATACGCCTGGTCACCGGGAAGAAGCCCCGTGCCCGGCCCCAGTTCCCGCATTACCTGTTCCGGAGTCATCACGGAACCATAGGCGCCTCTGTTAAGGGAAGTTTCATCCTGGGCCAAAACAGCCGAACATGCTATCAAGGGAAAGGAAACACACAAAAAAACGGGACGAATCATGAGCGCTGAACTTAATGCTTGGGATATAAAGGACTTTTCCTCTTGCATAGTCAAGACGTGATTCCGCGTAGAACACAGTTGCCCCGTATTCTATTACATCGCGTGCGCGTGCGCGCTTAGGAGGGCAATTGTGTCATTCCTGTGCAATAGCTTGCACTCCAGATACCCTCTCATTAAAGTTATCGCCGCTCGTGTTTTGACCGCTGCCGCCATCCCGGAGCTGAAACAGAACCACTTTCAATTAACACTGACCGTATTATTTATGGAAATCAACGTTGATATTCAACCGGACTGCACAGCCACGCTGAAAGCTTCCATCCCTGCAGAAACCACGGCTGCGCGCCGCGCCTCCATTGTAGATTCCTATGCCGCCAAAGCCAAGCTTCCCGGCTTCCGCCCCGGCAAAACACCCAAGTCCATCATTGAAAAGCGCTTCAAGAAAGAAATTGAAGAAGAACTGCTGGACACCCTTTTTGAAACGGCCTGCTCCACCGCTCTGGAAGAAAACCCCAAATTGAAAGTGCTCAACTTCGGAAAGCCGGAACAATCTCTGGATGACCAGGGCAACTACACCGCTACCAGCACGATGACCGTAGTTCCCGAATTTGAATTACCGGAATACAAAGGCATCGAAGTCAAGGTTCCCTCTTCCGAAGTAACGGAAGCAGACGTAGAGGAAGCTCTGAACTCCCTGGCTGAACAAATCGCGGAATTCACCCCTGTGGACCGCGCCGCCCAAAAAGACGACGTGGCGATTATCGACTTCAAAACCACGTTGGACGGCAAGCCCGTAGCGGAAGCCGTAGGCAAACCCGTAGGCTTCCTGGAAGGCCGTGACGGCCAGTGGATGAAGGTGGAAGACGATCAATTCCTGCCCGGCTTCGCCTCCGCCCTGGAAGGCCTGAATGCCGGTGACAGCAAGGATATCACCGTCACCATTCCGGATACCTTCCCAATTACGGAACTGCGCGGCAAGGAACTCGTATTCCATGCCACTGTGAAAGAAGTACGGGAAACAGCTTCCGGCCATGGATGATGCTTTTGCGGAAAAAGTTCTTCCCGGCAAAAACCTGGAAGAATTGAAAACCGCCCTGAAGGAAAACCTGGCCCAGCGCAAAGCCATGCAAATTGATGAGGCCAAGGCCGATCAGATCACGGAAAAGCTGGCGGACATGCTTGACTTCAACCTTCCGGAAGCTGTCGTAGAACGTGAAGTGTACGGCATCCTCCAGCAGAAAATGCAGCAGGCCATGTACAGCGGAAACGCCCCGGCGGACATGGATAAGTTTGTGGAGGAAGCCCGGGAAGAAGCCAAACAGGAGGCCAAGCGCAACCTTAAGGTCTTCTTCATGCTTCAGGAAGTGGCGCAGGTGGAAAAAATTGCCGTCACGGAAATGGAGCTTTACAACGAAGTGGCCCGCCAGGCCCGCCAGCAGAAAAAGAACCTCAAATCCTACATTCGCGAACTCCAGCGCGAAGGCCGCGTGCATGGCATCAGAATGAGCCTGCTGACAGCCAAGGTTCTGGACTTCCTGACAAAAGAGGCCAAAGTAACGGTAGACGAGCAGTAACCCCTCCTCTGCACAAAACACCTTACCAGGGGGAGTTGGCGCACACATGCCCGACTCCCCCGTTTTGCATCTTTTGGACGGGTAACGTACATTGAAAAAACAACATCCAATCTTCCATAAACATGTTTCAAGACCAATCTTCCAAATCAACCCCCGCAAACTCCTACTATGTGCCCATGGTAGTGGAGCAGGACGGCCGCGGCGAACGTGCCTTTGACATTTACTCCCGTCTCCTGAAAGACGTTATCTTCATCGGCTCCGCTATTGACGACGATGTGGCGAATTCCGTCATTGCCCAGCTTCTGTTCCTTCAGATGGCTGACCCGAAAAAAGACATCCACGTCTACATCAACTCCCCCCGGAGGATCCGTCACGGCGGGTCTCGCGATTTACGATACGATGCAATTCGTCTCTTGTGACGTAAATACATATTGCCTGGGCATAGCGGCCTCCATGGGTTCCGTCCTTCTGGCTGCGGGAACTCCCGGCAAACGCTTCTGCCTGCCGAACTCCCACGTAATGATTCACCAGGTTTCCGGAGGTGCCCAGGGAACCGCTTCAGATGTGGAACGCACCATCGGCTTCATGTTCAACCTCAAAAAACGCCTCAACGGCATTCTGGCCAAACATACCGGTAAAACGGAAAAGCAAATTGAAAAGGATGCTGACCGCGACAACTACATGACTGCCGAGGAAGCCGTGGCCTACGGCCTGGTGGATAAAGTTCTGGCGCATCACTCTGATGACCAGGGCGACAAGAAAAAAACCAAGGCCTGACCCTTTCCCTCCGCCATTTCTCTCTCTACCTGAAAAACCATGTCCGGTTCCACCCCTCATCTTCCTGCCTGTTCCTGCTGCGGCAAGCCCGGGAACAAGGTGGACAAACTCATCCAGATTGCGGAAGACTTTTACATCTGCAACAATTGCGTTGAAATTTGCGTCAACATGATTGTGAAGGACACAGGCCTTCCGATGGCGACCCGCTTCATCCGCGGCATCCTGAACATGGAACCCTCCGCCTACGCCATGTGCCAGGCGGAGGCCCGCAAAGCGGCAGCCGCGGACATGCTCAGGGAAACGGCGGCCGGACCGGCCTCCTATGAAGGCCCGCTGCCCACACCGGAAGAAATGTGCGCTACGCTCAACCAGTATGTCATCGGTCAGGACTACGCCAAAAAAGTGCTTTCCGTAGCCGTGTACAACCACTACATGCGCCTGCGCCAAAGTGCTGTCATGCTGGACGACAAGTCCCTGGACGATGTGGAAATTGAAAAATCCAACATTCTGCTGGCCGGCCCCACCGGCTCAGGAAAAACCCTGCTGGCGAAAACGCTGGCGAAAATGCTCAACGTCCCATTCTGCATTGTGGACGCCACCACGCTGACGGAAGCCGGTTACGTAGGGGAAGATGTGGAAAACATCATCCTGCGCCTGCTCCAGGCTGCCAACTTTGACGTAGCGAAAGCGGAACAAGGCATCATCTACGTAGATGAAATCGACAAAATCGGACGCAAAACACAGAATGTCTCCGTCACGAGGGACGTCTCCGGGGAAGGCGTGCAGCAGGCTCTGCTGAAAATCATTGAAGGCACCATCTGCAATGTTCCTCCCACCGGAGGCCGCAAGCACCCGCAACAGGAATACATCCGCGTCAATACGGAAAAAATCCTCTTCATTGTGGGCGGCGCTTTCGTCGGGCTGGAAGACATCATCCGCAAACGCCTCGGCGCCACCCAGATGGGATTCGGAGCCATCACGGAACAACGTGACCGCAAGGAATACTCGGAAGAGGAAATACTGGCACAGGCCATGCCGGAAGACCTCTTCTCCTTCGGCATGATTCCGGAATTCGTGGGACGCCTGCCCATCTTCTGTCCGCTCTCCAAGCTGGATGAAAGCCAGCTCGTCCGCCTTCTTACGGAACCCAAAAATGCCCTGGTCAAGCAATATTCCAAACTGCTCGCCATGTACGGCGCCAAACTGGACGTGCTGCCGGACGCCCTGAAAGCCATGGCCGCCGAAGCCATGAAACGCGGCACGGGAGCCCGCGCTCTGCGTTCCATCTTTGAAACCCTCATGCTGGACGTCATGTACACAGTGCCCAGCATGAAAAATGCGGACACCGTTACCATTACCAGGGAAACGGTTACCGGCAACAAGCCGGCCCAAATCCACCAGGCATCCTAACCTCCCCTCCCTGTTCTTCCTCCATGCCGGAATCCCTTACCGTTCTGGGAATAGAATCCTCCTGTGATGAAACGGCAGTCGCCATCCTGCGTTCTGCCGGAGAGGAAAAAGCTCCGGAAATACTCTCCTCCGTCATCTCCTCCCAAATTGCCATTCACCGCCAGCACGGCGGCGTAGTGCCGGAACTGGCTTCCCGCAACCATTCAGCGGATCTTCCCGGAATCATCCGGACCGCGTGCCGCGAAGCCGGAACAGCTCCTGCGGACATTGACGTCTTCGGCGCTACGGGAGGCCCCGGCCTGGTAGCTGCGCTTCTGGTAGGCAACAGCACGGCCAAGGCTCTGGCTCTGGCGGCGGGCAGGCCCCCTACGTCTCCGTCAATCATCTGGAAGGCCATCTGCTTTCCCCCTTCCTCAAACGCCCCGGCGGTCCCGTTCCCCATCTGGGCATGGTCGTTTCCGGAGGCCACACCCTTTTTGTGGATGTGCGCGGCGTAGGGAACTACCGCCTGCTGGGCCGCTCTCTGGACGACGCAGCAGGGGAAGGCCTTTGACAAGGTAGGCAAAATGCTAGGCCTTCCCTATCCCGGAGGGCCGGAAATCGACCGCTTGGCGGCGGAAGGCGACCCGGAAGCCTTTTCTTTCCCCCGTGCCCTGATGAAAGAGCATACAGCCAACGTATCTTTCTCCGGCCTGAAAACGGCCGTTCTCTATACACTGCCCAAAATTACGAAAAACGGCGATCCTCACGGCCTGCCCCGGCAAACTCTGCGCGACCTCTGCGCTTCTTTCCAGCGGGCCGTGACGGACGTCCTGATTCACAAGGCGCTGAAAGCCTTGCGCGCCTCCGGTCACCGCACCCTTTCCATCTCCGGGGGCGTCTCCTGCAACAGGGAGCTGCGTTCCCGCCTGAAAACCGCCTGTGACCGTGAAAAAGTGGAACTGGTTCTCCCGGACTTCGACCTGACGACGGATAATGCCGCCATGATCGCTTATGTCACCTGTCTCAAAGCCCGCAGAGGACTGTTCCACTCTCTGGATGAAGAGACGTTGACCCCAATCTTAAATTGACGGAGGATTTAAACAGATCCAAACATTCAACACATTCCTGATAAATATATTATACATGGACTCCCTGTATTTGCGGCATAAAGCTGAAAAAATGTTCATGTTTTCATTGACATCCCGCATCTAAAAACGTAACATAGCGTCCGCTTTTCGTCAGGCAACACGGGAGGATGCTATTTATCCGCTAGAACCGCAGGTTTGGGCGGATTTACGACTTCTCTAGGAGCAGCGAAAGGCGGAAGAAGTCTATGCTTCTGTAGCTCAGGGGTAGAGCGCATCCTTGGTAAGGATGAGGTCGCGGGTTCAATTCCCGCCAGAAGCTCCATCTTCAAGCTAGACCCATAGCAGCCCAAACCTAAACATAATATTATGGCTAAAGAGCAATTCCAGCGCAACAAGCCCCACGTGAACGTGGGCACCATCGGTCACGTTGACCACGGCAAAACCTCCCTTACCGCCGCCATTACTTCAGTGCTCGCTAAGAAGGGTTTCGCCGAAGCACGCGGCTATGATCAGATTGACGCCGCCCCCGAAGAACGCGAACGCGGCATCACCATCTCCACGGCCCACGTTGAATACGAAACGGAAAACCGCCACTATGCCCACGTTGACTGCCCCGGACACGCCGACTATGTGAAAAACATGATCACCGGCGCTGCCCAGATGGACGGCGCCATCCTTGTGGTTGCCGCTTCCGACGGCCCGATGCCGCAGACCCGCGAACACATCCTCCTTGCCCGCCAGGTGGGCGTTCCCGCCATTGTCGTTTACATGAACAAGTGCGACCTGGTTGACGATCCCGACCTTCTTGAACTCGTGGAAATGGAAATCCGCGAACTTCTCAACGAATACGAATTCCCGGGCGACGACACCCCCATTATCAAGGGTTCCGCCGTTAAGGCTCTGGAAGGCGATGCCGCTGCCGAAGATTCCATCATGGAACTTATGGCCGCCGTTGACTCCTACATCCCGCAGCCCGAACGCCCTGTGGACCAGCCCTTCCTCATGCCTGTGGAAGACGTATTCTCCATCTCCGGCCGCGGCACCGTGGCTACCGGCCGTATCGAACGCGGCGTCATCAAGAAGATGGAAGAAGTGGAAATCATCGGCATCAAGGACACCCAGAAAACCGCCGTTACGGACATCGAAATGTTCCGTAAGCTGCTTGACGAAGGCCAGGCCGGCGACAACGTTGGTCTGCTTCTCCGCGGCCTGAAGAAGGAAGACATCGAACGCGGCCAGGTAATCATCAAGCCCGGCACTGTGAAGCCCCACAAGAACTTCAAGGCTGAAGTTTACGTCCTGACCAAGGAAGAAGGCGGCCGTCACACTCCGTTCTTCAACAACTACCGCCCGCAGTTCTACTTCCGTACAACGGACGTGACCGGTTGCTGCACCCTTCCCGAAGGCGTGGAAATGGTGATGCCCGGCGACAACGTCAACCTGGAAGTCCAGCTCATCACTCCGATCGCCATGGAAAAAGCCATGCGATTCGCTATCCGCGAAGGCGGCCGCACCGTGGGTGCTGGTCGTATCAGCGAAATCCTTGACTAAGTTCCTCAGGAACTTGTAGAGGAATCTACATCAGGTTTAATGAGGGGGCCTCCCCGCAGGCCCCCTCATTTCCCACGAAAGAAGAGACTCCAACAGGTCAGTAGTTCAATTGGTAGAGCGTTGGTCTCCAAAACCAAAAGTTGGGGGTTCGAGTCCCTCCTGACCTGCCACTTCTTTCCAAATACACCACCCCACCTTGAAGCATGTTTCGCAAGATTTCTCAATTCATCGCCGAAGTTAAGGGCGAACTTAAGAAGACGACCTGGCCCTGGGAAAGCGACCCCAAGGTGAAAGGTTTCAAAAAATTCCGCGAACTCTGGGGTTCCACTCTCGTCGTACTGATTGCCATGGTATTCCTTGGCGCGTTTGTTGCATCGTTCGACATCTTTCTTCACAGCGTGGTCAACTATCTCATCCAGTTGGCAATCTAGTTTTACTCTCCCCACTTCTTTCTCCGATCATGCCCAGTACCCCAGAGCCTCACGAACAATGGTATGTCCTTCACGTCCTCTCCGGACAGGAAAACAGCGTTCGTGACCGCATCATCCGCAAGGCGAAAGACGCCGAGCTTTCCGACTTCATTTACCGGGTGGAAGTCCCCACGGAACTTATTTCCGAAGTGCGCAACGGCAAAAAAACGGAACGTCACAGCAAACTCTTTCCCGGGTATGTTTATGCCAACATGTACCTGCTGGAAGCGGACGGCACCCTGAACAAGGACCTTTGGTACTTTATCCAGCAAATTGACGGTGTCATCAGCATTGCCGGCTCCCGCAACTCCCCCCTCCCCATGCGCAAGCGCGAGGTGGAAGACCTTCTGCCCCTGTTGGATGCGGAAGCCGTCGCCGCCCGTCCCAAGGTGGAATTCGCCGTCGGCGACCCTGTGCGCGTGTGCGAAGGCCCGTTCCAGAGCCAGGAAGGCACCATCGAAGAAATCGACCCGGAAAAGGGCAAGCTGCGTGTCAGCGTCTCCATTTTTGGCCGTGCCACGCCTGTGGACTTGGAATACTGGCAGGTGGAAAAAGCCTGAATCTTCTTTGCGTCTCCCCCCATCAGCCCCCTTCCCGTTTATTTTTTCCGCTAACAAAGCAAAACCATGGCAAAAGAAATAACCAAAATCATCAAGCTCCAGATCAATGCCGGAGCCGCTAACCCCTCCCCGCCCGTGGGTCCGGCACTTGGTCAGGCCGGTGTAAACATCATGGCATTCTGCAAGGAGTTCAACGCCGCCACGCAAAAGCAGGCCGGCGATCTCCTGCCGACCGTCATCACGGTTTACAAGGACAAGTCATTTTCTTTCATCACCAAGCAGCCCCCGGGCAGCGTGCTTCTCAAGAAAGCCGCAGGCATCGCCTCCGGCTCCGGCGAACCGAACAAAAAGAAAGTCGCCACCCTTTCCAAGGCCAAGCTGATGGAAGTTGTCAACACCAAACTCCCTGACCTCAACACGAAAGACCCTGAACGCGCCGCCCGCATTCTTGCCGGCCAGGCTCGCCAGATGGGCATTGAAGTTGAAGGTATGTAACACTCACCGCAGGAGGATTAAACCAGTCCGAACGCACTGCCAAATACACACATGTCTACCAAACGCAGCAAGCGATATCAAGAAGCAGCCAAGCTTGTTATCCCTAACAAGAACTACAGCATCACGGAAGCCGTGGAAACCATGAAATCCTTCCCGGCACCGAAATTCGACCCGACCGTCACCGTCTCCTTCCACCTGACTGTGGACCCCCGCAAATCCGACCAGATGGTTCGCGGCAGCGTTTCCCTGCCTAACGGCACGGGTAAAAACGTCCGCGTCCTCGTCTTTGCTCAGGGCGATGCCGCCAAGGCCGCCCAGGAAGCCGGAGCCGAATTCGTGGGGTTTGAAGATCTCATCAAGAAAGTCCAGGGAGGATTTGTTGACTTTGATACGGCCATTGCCACCCCCGACGCCATGACGGAGGTTCGCAAGGTTGCCCGTGTACTGGGTCCGCGCGGCCTGATGCCCAACCCGAAAACCGGCACCGTCACGGACGATACGGCCAAGGCTGTGAAGGAAGTAAAGGCCGGCCGCGTTGACTACAAGGTTGACAAGAACGCCAATATCTCCGCTGCTGTAGGCAAGCTGTCTTTCTCCAACGAAAGCATCGCCGAAAACATCGCTGCCCTGATTGATTCCGTCGTCAAGGCCCGCCCGGCTTCCGCCAAGGGCGCCTACATCGAATCTGTCACCGTTTCATGCGCCATGTGCCCCGGTCTGCCGGTTGACACTGCTTCCATCGCCAAACTGTAACCCGAACCGATTTAGCACACCATGAATCCTGACAAGCGTATCATCATTGACGACCTGACCGCTCGCGTCAACGCCTCCCCGTTCCTGATCGTCGTGGACTACACCTCGATCACCGTGCCTGAGTTCACCAATCTGCGTTCCGCCCTGGCCGCCTGCGGCGCTCAGTGCCACGTAGCCAAGAACAACTTCATGCGCACGGCTCTGACGGATGCCGGCCTTCCCGACATTGGGGAACACCTCGTCGGCCAGACCGCTTTCGTGACCGGCGCATCCGACGTAGCAGGCGCCGCCAAGGCCATCAACACCTTTGCCAAGGCTTCCAAGAAAGCCGAATACAAGGTGGCGATCCTGGATGGAGCCATTCTTTCCGCGGATGAAATCCGCGCCATCGGCGAACTGCCTCCCCGCGACCAGTTGCTTGCCAAACTCCTTGGCACTATCAACGCGGCCGGTTCCGCTCTTGCCCGAGTTATTCAGGCATATGTGGACAAAGAAAACGGCGGCAGCGAAGAACCCGCCGCCTAATACCAACCCCTTGACCGGACGGTCCGGTTGCACTCTAGCCAAATGTGTGAAAATCGGACCCGACTCTCCTACAGGTTCCTTGTCGGAACTCCGGCCGGAGAACTGAAATGCCAAGTTGGCTCTTGGCGCGACTCGAAACCAAACTAGAAAACAATACAATGGCTGATATTAACAAAATCGCTGAAGAACTCGGCACCCTTACCATCCTGGAAGCTGCCGACCTCGTCAAGCTTCTGGAAGAAGTGGGGCGTTTCCGCCGCTGCTCCCGTAGCTGCCGCCGGCGCTGCCGCCGCTCCTGCCGAAGCTGAAGAAGAAAAGACCGAATTCAACGTCGTCCTGACGGAAGCCGGCGCCAACAAGATCGCCGTAATTAAAGCCGTCCGCGAAGTGAAGGCCGGCCTCGGCCTGGTGGACGCCAAGAAACTGGTTGAAGGCACTCCCGCCGTCATCCTGGAAGCTGTCTCCAAGGACGAAGCTAACGCCGCCAAGGCCAAGCTGGAAGAAGCTGGCGCCAAGGTAGACGTCAAGTAAGCTTTTTACTTCCCGCGCAACAGGAGAAAAGCCGTTTTTCTCCTGTTGCGCTTCCTCGTCTTCACATCCCGCGTGACCGACTAGAGGCCTTTTATTTCGTAAAACGCTTCCAGTCGGTTCCGTCCCCCAGGGAAAGAACCGCCCAACCCGGCATCCGGGTTTTTCAGGATGCAAACCATAACATCTCCGCCACAGCAGCCCATGTCAAAGCGACTCTACTTCGGGAATATCAAGGAAGTCATCGAACCTCCGAACCTTATTGAGATTCAACTTCAATCATACTTCGATTTTCTACAACAGGACACGCCGGCCGCGGCCAGGAAAAACATCGGGTTACAAGGCGTTCTGAAGGAAATCTTTCCTATCAAGAGCTATGACGAAAACATTGAGCTCGACTTCGTCTCCTATGACATTGAACAGCCGAAGATGAGCGATTACGAGGCCATCCGCGCGGGGGAAACCTACAGCGCCGCCCTTCAGGTCACCTTCAAGCTCAAATCCGACAACGAGTCCAAGGAAGAAACGGTCTATATGGGAGAACTCCCCATGATGACCAACCGCGGCACCTTTGTCATCAACGGCGCCGAACGCGTCATTGTGTCCCAGCTGCACCGTTCCCCGGGCATTTGCTTTGAAAGCGCCCAGCATCTGAACGGAAAACTGCTCCACTCCTTCCGCATCATCCCGGACCGGGGCTCCTGGCTGGAGGTCCAGTTTGACACCAACGACCTGCTTTACGTTTACCTTGACCGCCGCCGCCGCCGCCGCAAATTCCTTGCGACGACGTTTATGCGCTACCTGGGCTTCAAAACGGACCGTGACATCGTCAGCCAGTTCTACAACATCCGCACGCTTCCCCTGAGCGAAGACATGACGGAAGAAGATCTGCACAACCTTGTGGCTGTGGACACGATCAAGGACAAGGACCTGGTTCTTGCCAAGGCTTTCGAACAGCTCAATATGGGTGTGGTTCGCCAGCTCCTCCAGTTCGGCATCAAGAAAATCGACGTCATTGACCAGAGCGAGGACGACGTGCTGATCAAAACCCTGAAGAAGGATCCCGCTCACGACGAAGAATCCGCCCTCAAGGAAATCTACAAACGCCTGCGTCCCGGAGATCCTGCTACTGCCGCTCAGGCACGCACCCTGCTTAAGAGGCTTTTTGACGATCCCAAGAAATACGACCTCACCCGCGTGGGGCGCTACAAAATCAACCAGAAACTCGGGCTGGACACCAGCTTGGACCAGCGCCTGATGACGGCGGAAGATTTCCTGGCCGCCCTCAAATACCTCCTGCGCCTCAAGAAGGGCGAAGGCATGGTGGACGACATCGACCACCTGGGCAGCCGCCGCGTACGTGCCGTAGGCGAACTCATGGCCAATCAATGCCGCGTAGGCCTTGCCCGCACCGAGCGCTTGGTCAAGGAACGCATGACCCTCATTGACCAGAACATTGAAGGCGTCACGCCCAGCAAACTCATCAATCCGAAGGCCCTCAGCGCCGTCGTGCGCGACTTCTTCGGCCGCTCCCAGCTCTCCCAATTCATGGACCAGATCAACCTCGCGGAATTGACGCACAAGCGCCGTCTTTCCGCCCTGGGGCCCGGCGGCCTGAACCGTGACCGGGCCGGATTCGAAGTCCGGGACGTACACCCCTCCCACTACGGGCGCATTTGCCCCATTGAAACGCCGGAAGGTCCCAACATCGGCCTGATCAACTCCATGTGTACCTACGCCCGCATCAATGAATTCGGATTCATTGAAACGCCTTACCGCAAGGTGGAAAATGGCAGGGTCACCAATACCATCGAATACGTCACCGCCGATCAGGAAGAAGGCTATCTCATCGCCCAGGCCAATAACCCGCTGGACGAACAGGGCAACTTCACGACCTCCCGCGTAACCGCCCGTGAAAAAGGCGAATTCATCGAAGTGGATCCGGCAGACGTGCATTACATGGACGTTTCTCCCAAGCAGCTCGTTTCCATCGCCGCCGGTCTTATCCCCTTCCTGGAACATGACGATGCCAACCGCGCCCTGATGGGCTCCAACATGCAGCGCCAGGGCGTGCCTCTGATGGTAGCGGAATCTCCATACGTGGGAACCGGCATCGAAGGAAAGTGCGCCAGGGACTCCCGTTCCGTCGTTCTGGCGGAAGCGGACGGCATCGTGGCCTCCGCCACGGCTGAAGTCATTATCACCACGAAAGACGGGGAACTGCCCGTGCGTCCGGAAGTATTCCTGTCCGATCCCGACAGTGTGCGCACGGACCGCGACAATGGCGTTTACGTCTATCCCCTGCGCAAGTTCATGCGTTCCAATGCCGGAACCTGCATCAACCAGCGTCCGATCGTGCGCCGCGGCGACAAAATCAAAACCGGCGACGTGCTGGCGGACGGCCCGAACACGGACCAGGGCGAACTGGCTCTCGGCCGCAATGTTCTGGTGGCCTATATGCCGTGGAACGGTTACAACTTCGAAGACGCTATTGTTATCTCCGAAAAAACCGTGAAGGAAGACACCTTCACTTCCATTCATATCTCCGAGTTTGAAGTTCAGGCCCGTGACACCAAGCTGGGTCCGGAAGAAATCACCCGTGATATCCCGAACGCCGGTGATGAAGCCCTGAAAAACCTGGATCATGACGGCGTCATCCGCATCGGCGCGGAAGTGAAGCCCGGCGACATCCTCGTCGGCAAAATCACCCCCAAATCGGAAACGGAACTGGCTCCGGAAGAACGTCTCCTCCGCGCCATTTTCGGTGAAAAGGCCGCAGAAGTGAAAGATACCTCACTCCGTGTCCCCTCCGGCTGCACCGGCATCGTGATGGATGTGCGCATTTCTTCCACAGGCTCCGGCCACCACCGCGGCGACCTCGTCGTAGACAGCGCGGAAAAGAAAAAGCAGTTCAAGAAAATCAACGACGAACATAGAAGAAGGAGCAGCTCATTGACCAGTTGACCAAGAAGCTCTCCGATATTCTTCTGGGTGAAAAAATCCCGCTGGACGTCGTCAATGAACAGACCGGTGAAATCATCATCCCGGCCAACAGGAAAATCACCAAGACCCTGTTGCGTAAACTGGCCCTGGTTCACGACCACATCGAAATCGAACCCAGCCCGATTCGCAACAAGATTCTGGAAATCATCACTTCGTTTGAAGGCCGCTTTACGGAACTGGATGACGAACGGGAACACAGGCTGGATCAGATGGAATCCGGGGACGAATCCGAACCCGGCGGACTGAAGGAAGTTAAAGTATATATCGCCGCCAAGCGCAAGCTCGGCGTGGGTGACAAGATGGCCGGTCGCCACGGCAACAAAGGCGTCGTTGCCAAAATCGTCCCGGAACAGGATATGCCCTTCCTCGCGGACGGTACTCCGGTGGATATCGTTCTGAACCCCTTGGGCGTGCCTTCCCGAATGAATGTGGGGCAGGTGCTTGAAGCCCACCTCGGCATCGCTGCCAGGGCCCTTGGCTTCAAGGTGGCTACCCCGGTGTTCGACGGGATCAGTGAAGAAACCATCTGGAATTACATGTCCGAAGCCAAGAAGGTGGACGGTTTCACCTGGATCGGTGACGGCAAGGACGGCACCGTGGGAGGGAAGAGTACCCTTTATGACGGCCTGACCGGCGAACCTTTCCATAACCCGGTGGTGGTAGGCCAGACCTACATGCTCAAACTGAACCACCTGGTGGCGGACAAGATTCACGCCCGCGCCGTGGGTCCGTACAGCCTGGTCACGCAGCAGCCTCTGGGCGGCAAGGCCCAATACGGCGGTCAGCGTTTCGGGGAAATGGAAGTGTGGGCGCTGGAAGCCTATGGCGCCGCCTATACCCTCCAGGAACTTCTCACCGTCAAGTCCGACGACGTTCAGGGCCGTACCCGCATTTACGAATCCATCGTGAAGGGGGATAATACCCTGGAAGCCGGAACTCCGGAATCTTTCAACGTTCTGATGAAGGAAATGCAGTCCCTGGGGCTGAACGTACGCCCCGGCAGCAAGGATGAACAACCCTCCCTGCAACTCGGCGGCACGGATCTCACTCCCGTGGACGGCATGACGGAAGGCTTTGACAGCGACGACATGGCCGGCCTGGCGGACGTCGACTTCTCCGACCTCAAATTCTAATATCCACCGCATTCCGCCCCCGTGCCGCAAAACGCGGGGGCGGGCACCAAACATCCTTTAAACTTTCAATATATGTCTGACACCCCCACCATCAGGGAAATGCACGGCCTGAGCGACAAGCCCCGGACCTTTGACCAGGTTGCCATCACCGTGGCGGATCCGGATACCATCCGCAGCTGGTCATTCGGTGAAGTCGTCAACCCGGAAACCATCAACTACCGCACGTTCAAGCCGGAAAAAGGCGGCCTGTTCTGCGAACGCATCTTCGGGCCCACCCGAGACATGGAATGCGCCTGCGGCAAGTACAAGCGCATCAAGCATAAGGGCATCACCTGCGACCGCTGCGGCGTGGAAGTAACCAACGCGCGCGTGCGCCGCGAACGAATGGGCCATATTGAACTGGCCGTTCCGGTTTCCCATATCTGGTTTTACAAATGCATGCCCAGCCGCATTGGCCTTATGCTGGACATGACAGCCCGCCATTTGGAACGCGTGATTTACTATGAAGACTACATCGTGGTAGATCCCGGCAGTACCCCTCTGGAAAAGGGGGCCATCCTGACGGAAGAAGAATTCCGCAATGCGGAAGACGAATACGGCTATGACAGCTTTGAAGCCGGCATGGGCGCGGAAGCCATCCAGAAAATGCTGGCGGCCATTGATCTGCCCACCCTCGTCGCGGATCTTCAGGAACAGCTGGACAATACCAACTCCAAACAGAACAAACGCAAGATTGCCAAGCGTCTGAAACTGGCCCAGGGGTTCCTTCAGTCCAACACACGCCCGGAATGGATGATTTTGAACGTTCTGCCCGTCATTCCTCCGGACCTGCGCCCGCTGGTTCCTCTGGAAGGCGGCCGTTTCGCAACGTCCGACCTGAATGACCTGTACCGCCGCGTCATCAACCGCAACAACCGCCTGAAAACCCTCCTGAGCCTCAAAACTCCGGAAGTCATCATCCGTAATGAAAAACGCATGCTTCAGGAAGCCGTGGATGCCCTGTTTGACAACGGCCGCCACGGCCGTGCCGTCACCGGCGCCGGCAACCGCCCCCTCAAATCCCTCTCCGACATGCTGAAGGGCAAGGGAGGCCGTTTCCGCCAGAACCTGCTCGGCAAGCGCGTGGACTACTCCGGCCGCTCCGTTATCGTCATCGGTCCGGAATTGAAACTCAACCAGTGCGGTCTTCCCAAGAAGATGGCGCTCATTCTGTTTGAGCCCTTCATCATCCACCGTCTGAAAGAGCTGGGCTACGTGCACACGGTGCGCTCCGCCAAGAAGCTCATTGACCGCAAGACGCCGGAGGTGTGGGATATCCTGGAAGAAGTGACCAAGGGCCACCCGGTCATGCTCAACCGCGCGCCCACCCTGCACCGCCTCTCCATCCAGGCTTTTGAACCGGTTCTGATTGAAGGCTCCGCCATCCGTCTGCACCCGCTCGTCTGTAATGCGTACAACGCGGACTTCGACGGCGACCAGATGGCTGTGCACGTGCCTCTGTCCGTGGAAGCGCAGATGGAAGCCCGCCAGCTCATGCTGGCGCCCAATAATATTTTCTCGCCTGCCTCCGGCAAGCCCATTGCCACACCCACGCAGGACATCATTCTGGGCGCGTACTTCCTGACACACACCCGTGCTGCGGAAGTACAGAACAATCAGGATAATCATCACCATCTTCCCCTCTTCGAATCCATCGACGAGGTGGAATACGCCATTGCCGCCCGCAAGATCGGCTACCATGACTGGATCCGCCTGCACAACCCGGACTACGGCAAGAAGCCTTCCGAAGTGGTGTATGGGGATGTCACCAAGAAGGTTATCATCACTACTGCCGGACGCGTGCGTTTCAATGAAATCTGGCCCCGGGAACTCGGTTACATTAACCGTAACGTAGGCAAGAAACAGATGGGCGACATTATCTGGCGCTGCTACCAGACCGTCGGCAAGGAACGTACCGTGCAGACCCTGGACGCCCTGAAAAACCTGGGCTTCAAGGAAGCAACCCGTTCCGGCTGCTCCATCGGCATCGTGGACATGGTGGTTCCCTCCCAGAAAAAGACGGAAATTGAAAAAGCCTATGCAGAACTGGACAAGGTGACCCGCCAGTATAAGAACGGTATCATCACGGATGGGGAACGCTATCAGAAGGTGGTGGACATCTGGACTCAGACTACGGATGTCATCCAGGCGGCTCTGTACCGCAAGCTGGAACACAACGAAGGCTCCAAGATGGCCAGCCCGCTCTTCATGATGGTGGACTCCGGCGCCCGAGGCAACAAGGCGCAGATCAAGCAGCTCTCCGGCATGCGCGGTTTGATGGCGAAACCCAGCGGCGAAATTATCGAACGCCCCATCACGGCCAACTTCCGTGAAGGCCTTTCCGTGCTGGAATACTTCATCTCCACCCACGGCGCTCGCAAGGGTCTGGCGGATACCGCCCTGAAAACGGCGGACTCCGGCTACATGACCCGCAAACTCGTGGACGTGGCCCAGGATGTCATCGTCCATGCGGAAGACTGCGGCACCAGCAACGGCATCACCGTTCACGCCATTTATGACGGCGACGAAGAAGTGGCGTCCCTTGCCTCCCGTATCTACGGCCGGACTTCCTGCGAACGCATCGTTGACCCCGTCAGCGGCGAGGTTATCGTGGACATCAACGACCTCATTAACGAAAAGCAGGCGGAACAACTGGAAAAAATCGGCATTGAACGGCTGAAAATCCGTTCCGTGCTCACCTGCGAACTCAAGAAAGGCTGCTGCGCCAAGTGCTACGGCCTGAACCTGGCCACCGGACAGGAAGTGAAGATCGGGGAAGCGGTCGGCATTATTGCCGCCCAGTCCATCGGCGAACCCGGCACGCAGCTCACCATGCGTACGTTCCACGTGGGCGGAACGGCCACCACGGCGTTCAAGCAGCCCATTGTGAAAGCCAAGAACGACGGCCGCGTCATCTACACGGAAGATCTCCGCACGGTGGAAAACGCAGACGGCAACTTCGTCGTCCTGAATAAAAACTGCTCCGTCCGCATCGAAAACGAACAGGGCCGCGAACTGGAATCCTACCAGCCCGTCATCGGCACCATCCTGTACGTGCCCAACGGCGGCGCTATCAAGAAGGATGAAACCCTCGCCACCTGGGATCCGTACAATGTGCCCGTGATTGCAGAAAAGGGCGGCATCGTCGAATTCAAGGATATGATCGTCGGCATCACCGTTTCCAAGGAAACGGACCGGGAAACCGGCGCCTCCTCTCTTGTCGTGATGGAACACAAGCAGGAACTTCACCCGCAGGTGGTCATCCGCGATGCCAAGACCCGTGAAGTTCTGGCTCATCATGCCATTCCCGCAGGCGCCAACCTCACCGTGAAGGACGGGGAAACCATCTCCGCCGGCACGATGGTGGCCAAGACGCCCCGCAAGGTAGCCAAGACGAAGGACATCACCGGCGGTCTGCCCCGCGTGGCGGAATTGTTCGAAGCCCGCAAGCCCAAGGACGCCTGCACCATTGCACGCGTGGAGGGCATTGTGCGCCTCAGCAGCAAGAATACCTCCCGCGGCAAGAAGGTCATTACCATTGAAACACCCACGGGCGAACTGGTGGATCATCTGGTTCCGATGAACAAGCACGTTATCGTTCATGAAGACGACCATGTGCATCTGGGCGACCAGCTTACGGAAGGCCCCGTCTCTCCGGAAGAAATTCTGGATGTCTGCGGCAAGGAACGCCTTCAGGAACACCTCGTCAACGAAGTTCAGGAAGTGTACCGCCTCCAGGGTGTGGAAATCAACGACAAGCATGTGGAAATCATCGTGCGCCAGATGCTTCGCAAGGTAGTCATCACGGAACCCGGCAATACCGAATTCCTGTGGGGAGACCAGGTGGACAAGACTACGTTCGACCGCATCAATGAACAAACCGTAGCCCAGGGAGGCCAACCGGCCGCAGCCAAGCCCGTTCTGCTCGGCATCACGAAGGCCTCCCTGGAAACGGAATCCTTCATTTCCGCGGCATCCTTCCAGGATACCACGCGCGTTCTGACGGAAGCATCCACCCTCGGCAAGACCGATACGCTGGAAGGCTTCAAGGAAAACGTCATCATGGGCCACCTCATTCCCGCCGGCACCGGATTCTCCCGTTACAGCAAGATTGAAGTGGAACCCGCAGAGGGCGCAGAAGAAATCGCGTCGGCCAGCGAAGAAGAGGAAGCGGCGGAACTTGCCGAAAACATGTTGAACGATACCATCAACTTCGACAACGAACGCTAACCTGTTCTCTCCACCCACACTTCAAGGGCCGCTCCCCGTTTCCGGGGGGGCGGTCTTTTTTATGTCTTCTCCGCGTTATTTCACGAAAAGAGGAAAAGCGGATTGAAAATTCGGCGATGATTCCAATATTGGCCCATGCAATATAAAATTTGATATTTTATATTCAAAATGAAAGTCTTATAGTATGCCTCCCCTTGCTTCAAGGGGGGAGGTAAATGAAAAGGTGAAAATCCCATTTTAGAAATTTAAAAAATCATAATGCACTTACAGTAAAAGTATGAGAATCCGGGAACTGGTATTTTCAACTTGACATCGAATTTTCAATCCGTTATATACATAAAAAATTAACATCTAATATTTTTGCAATGCGTCTCCATCTGCCTATTACCCTGCTGGCGGCTGTTCTGGCTTGTTACACCAGTGTTTCCCTGGCCGTCCCAACATCTGAATCCCCCGCATGGGGAGCGAACTCCACCTTTAATAACAATGAGCCCGCCAATGAGTATTCAGTTACTGGGAACCAATCCGTCAACCTTGATGTAAATTCAGGAAACAACAATTATTCCACAGGACTTTATATCGGAGCAGGCTCCTCGTTTACCATTAATCAGAATGTGAACGGCGCCTGTACCATCAATTTGAACGGGGCATTTGCCGGAGAAGGAAATTTAATGCTGGTAGCGGCTAACGGCAATGCCGGCTATGCCTCCAAGTTTGTGCTTGGTTCCCAGGAAAGCAGTTTTTCCGGGAACATTATCCTTTCCCAGAAGGGGACGCAGCCCGGCGGCGCCATTCTCCAGATTACGGGAACGGCTCTCGCCAACGCAACGGTAGATTTGTCAGGCTCAATCAATCAAAGTTCCAGCGCCCTGACGTTGCAAATTTCCAATGCCGCCTCTCTGGCCGGTTTAAATGATGCCGACGGCTTCAACGGAACACATAAGGGGCGCGTCCAGTCGGCTAATTCCTCCAGAGCGAATCTTACCCTGACGGGCAACGGAAATTACACGTATGGGGGAAATATCGGGGCAACCACGCAGCATTCCGGAGTAAACGGCAACACTACTCCCACGGGAGGAATAAATCTGATTATGGCCGGAACAGGCACGCAAAACCTGACGGGAACCGTCATCAACGCGAATATTACGTCCCAAGGTGGCGCCTTGAAAATCAACAATTCTTCCCTGGCCTATTCCGGAATAATCACCATGGCGGGAGGAACGCTGGATTTCACCTCCGCCACTCTGGGGGCAAATTCCGTTCTGAACATGAACGGCACCGGCATATTGAAAAACGCAGCAATTGACGGAGCCAAGCTAACCTATACGGAATCCGGTTCCTCCTTTACCAAGGAAAATGTAACTTTCACTTCAGGCACCATTGACATCGGCGGCGCGCTTGACAGCCTGGTAGAGGGAGAGCAGGGATACACGTTTGATTTAGGGAACAACCTTGGTACGAATTTTACCGTATTGGGCTTAGAGACAGGGCAATATAGAATAGAAGGCAGCGTGCTGACGATAAAAGACGGGGCGATATCCCGTGTGACGTGGGTATCTGCGGGAGCGGGAGGGGCATTGGAAGAAACGGTCAAGAATGCCTTTACGCTGGCTCTTGGGGAGGGAAGTGCGGCCAACGTCAGCCTGGGCTATCTGAACGGTACGCTGACGACGAGCGGGGACAAAGTCTATCAAATCACCAACACCGGCGGAACCAAAATCAACCTGAACGGGGTATACAACAGAGGGGCGACGCTGCCGTCCGGCAACCTCAACTACCGGGGGGACATCTGGATGGACATCAACGGAGGAGCATTCGGCATCATCTCCGGAGGTGTCACCAATGAATGGAGCACCAAACTCCAGACCAGCACGCTGACTGGGGACACCCATGTGCAGCTTTCCGGAAACGCCACGGCGGAACACGTCATCGGCGGGAACAACAAGGGAGCGTCTACAACATTAACGGGAAACACCAACGTTACCGTCAAGGATAACGCCATCGTGGCGGGAGCCATCATCGGCGGGAGCACCTCCGCCCACAACGCCGTCACCACCATCACGGGCAACACGAGCGTGCTGGTAACCAATGTCCAATATTCCAACACGGCCCAGAACCTGGATGGGGGACTCTCCAACTCATACATCATCGGAGGAAGCTCCTGGTCAAGCAATACCACTTCCGGAACAACGATTCAAGGCAGCACGTCGGCTACAATCAACCTGAACGGAATCACGCTTTCCGGAACAGAGGAACACAACAGCTTCGTCAAAACAATCATTGGCGGCAGTTATGGCAATGTAAACAACGCCGGAACGGTCAACAACATCAACGGAGACACCTCCGTTTCCATCATCGGCAGGGAAGGAATCACCTTCACGGGGGACATCATTGGGGGTTCCTTTGAAAATTCAGGCCAGGCCCAATACACGATTGGAGGAAATTCCTCCATCTCCATTAGCGGAGGCTCCACCTTCACCGGCAACATCTACGGTGGCTCCTACTCCAAAGTGCCAGGAAACACAGGCAGCACCATGACCACTGCAGGCAATATCACGGTAGAACTCGGAACAGGCACCTACCGGGGAAACATTTATGGAGCAGGAAATAAAGGCACGGCAGGAGGCGACGTCCTCGTCTCCCTGACGGGAGGAAGCGTCTTCGGGGCGGAAGGACAAGACGGAGGCATCACCGTCGGCGGAAGCGCCGGAGCGGCGGTCGAAGGAAACAGGACGCTGGAGCTCAAGGGAACCTTTGGAAACGGGGACTTCCAAAACGTCACCTTCACCCGGTTTGATGAAATCAATATCGCGCAGGAAGGATCCTCGGCCACCATCTGGGCGCTGACCGACAGCCCGTCCCTGACCAAAACGGGAGCGGGAACCCTGACGCTGGGGGCAGACGCGGCAGGAGCGGAAACCATCCTTGACGGAACCACGGAAGGAATCACCATCACGGAAGGCAGCCTGAACCTCTCCGGAGCCGGCGGCAGCCATATGAAAGGAACGTGGAACATCGCCTCCGGCTCCCGCCTCACCGGAGTCAGCGGAACCGTCACCGTGGGTGGGGAAAACGGTCTGGACAGTCTGTCCATTGCCCTGGGAACGGAAAACATCGGCCAGGACACGCAGGCGTCTGGCGCCGTCATCAGCAACGGCAGCGGAACGGGAAGCGACCCGAACCTGTCCATCGAGGGGGAAGGGCTGACGCTGGACCTGAGCAACGACGCCGTCGTCAACCTCCTGCTGGACCACAAAACCGACGACTCCTCCAGCTACCTGACCCTGACCAGCGGAACGCTGACCGTCGGCAACCTGGGCGACATCGCCTTCACGACCGACCTTCTGTCCAACTACGGCATCCGGGTCACCGGAACGAACGGAGGCAGCCTGGTGCTCAGCGGAGCGGCCACCGGCCTCTACCGCGTGCAGGAGGAAGGAGGAAACGCCCATGAAGTCAACTCCTATCAAACGCTCTCCGGCTACGCCGGCGTCGTCATCGGCGGCGGCCAGACCCTGACGGTCAACCTGGCCGGAGCCCCGGGCGAAGCCGACGGACAGGGAGCTAAAATCAACAACCTGATGGGAGCCACGGGCAGCAGCCTGGCCGTCAACAACACCGGAGACGGCACGGCCGTCGTCATCCTCAACAACAAACAAATGACGACGGGAGAAGACGACATCGACCCGGCCGGCCAGGACACCGTCATGGGCGGCAGCATCACGGGCGGCAGCAACGTCACCTTCATCAAGGAAGGAACCGGGACGCTGACGGTCGGAGGAACGATGGACGTGGAAACCCTCGCCCTGCGAGAAGGAAACATCATCCTCAACGGCACGGAAAACTCCCTGGACACCCTCACGCTGGAAGGAGGAGGCCTGACCATCAGCGGCAACGCCGAAATCGAAACCATCACCGGCACGGAAGCCGGAGGAACCCTGGCCATTCAGGGAACTCTTGACCTGACCGGAACAAGCAGCATCAACAACGGAGCCATCACCGGAACCGGCTCCCTCCGCATCCGGGAAGGAGCGGAACTGGCCCTGGGCGGAGAAGCCCGGCTGGACGGAACCTCAGTCACCGCCGACGGCACGCTGACCCTCACCGGAACGGAATCCGGCGCCATCAGCGGCCTCTCCGGAAGCGGCGCCCTGTCCATGAACGGAGGCAGCCTCTCCATCTCCTCGGCGACAACCTCCTCCGGAACCTTCTCCGGCACGCTGGCAGGCAGCGGCACCCTGGACATCTCCGGGCAAGCCACCCAATACCTGCAAACCGGCAATAAGGACTACGACCTCGCCGTCCGTGACGGAGGCGTCCTGGTCCTGAAAGGCACCGCGGACGCCCCCACGCTGAACTACAACAGCATCACCGCCGGAAACAACGGCACCCTGCGTATTGAAGCCACCGGGGACGCCCAGGGCAGCGCCAACACCACGCTCAACGTGGAAAACATCACCTTCCAGAACGGCTCCACGACGGAACTGATCTACAACTTCAACCAGGACGCCCCCTTTGGCGCCCCCATGCTGACGGCGGGCACCATCACCGTGCAGGACGGAGCCGGCTTCCTCCTCTCCAACATGAAAGGAAACGCCGCCATGAACGCGGGGAGCGACCTCCATGACGTCGTCCTGATGAGCGCTACCGGCAGCATCAGCGGCCTGGAAGACGGGCAGAGCCTCGCCGCCCGGATATCCGGCCTCTTCGCCGTCTACTACCAGGACGCCACACTGAGCCGCGACGGAAACGACATCCTGCTCAATGCCACACTCCGGCAGGAAAACCTCTTCGCCTCCGCGGCCGACACGTGGAACTCCGCCGCCGGAGCCGGCCTGCTCTGGGAAGCCCGCAAAAACCTGGACCCCGACTCCCAGCTGGCCCAATTCATGAACGGCGTCAGCACCATGATCAATGACGGCAACCTCTCCGGAGCCTCCCGCGCCATGGCGGCGGCGGCTGGGAGCACGGTCAACGCGCTTGGGACGGCACAGAGGGACGCCCTGCGCGACCAGATGGGCTGGATCAGGAACCGGACCACCCTCATGGGCGTCAACCCGGCCTACGTCAACGACGACCTCCCCCGCTTCCACATGTGGATGGAAGGCACGGGCTCCTACGCCAAACTCGACACCCGCGGGGATGAAAGCGGCTACCAGCTCACCACCTGGGGAGGCACGGTAGGCGTGGACGCGGACCTCAGCGACCGCCTCACGGTGGGAGCGGCCTTCACGGCCGGCTACGGCGACCTGACGGCCGGCGCGGCGGACAGCGCCGACGGGCACCTGGACAGCTACTACGCCAGCCTCTTCGGCCGCTACCAGGACAGGCGCTGGGCGCACACGCTCATCCTGACGGGAGGGTGGAACGACGCGAAACTCAACCGTACGGTCAACTATGGGGAAGGAAGCTACGGGACGCAGGGAAGCACCAGCGGGTGGGGCTTTGGAGCGATGTATGAACTCACCTACGACGTATACCTCAACGAAAACCGCAGCAGCGTGCTGCAGCCGCTGTTCAACGCCTCGGTGGTGACGACGCGGATGGACGGCTATGAGGAAACGGGTGCGGGCAACGCGGGCCTGAACGTCGGCAGACAGGACTGGACGACGGGGACGCTGGCGCTGGGCGGCCGGTGGATGGGCCTGGTAGGCAGCAACATCTTCGGACGAGAAGCGCTGGCGGAAATCCGGGTCAACGCGGCGCAGGACCTGGGAGACCGGAGAGGGGAAACGAACGTCTCCCTGCTGGGCAACCCAGGCTTTGCGCAAAGCGTGAGGGGAGCGAAAACGGGAACGACGGCGCTGCAGCTGGGAGCCGGACTGAGCGTGCCTGTAGGAACGAAGGGAACCATCTACGTGAACGGGAACGCGGACATCCGTGACGGGTCCAGCGCGCTGAACGGAAGCGTCGGCTACCGCTACGACTTCTAACAAGAAAGAAAACCCAAGGAGAAGGCACCCCACCCACCCCCGAAAAGCCTTCCTCCTGACCCTCCAGAGCCGCTCCGGAACAACTCCGGAACGGCTCTGGGTTTTTGTTTATCGGAGGATGATTCCCCTGGCCCGCTTCCTGAAAATATTAATTAATTCAAAGTCAAAAAGTTGTGTTTACGTTTCCGCAGTCAACAAATGGAACCCCGTAAACATTGAAAATACCGGTATGAGGAAAAATGATGCCGCTATGAACGACGTATTCCTTCTGCAACCCTGGGAATGAATGCCGCTGCCAATCCGCAGGATGCGCTGCCCTTTCAGCCATCCTGGCTGTGAAGCCGAAACGGCAGTCATCATTCATTGTCCATGAAGTAGGCCTGCAAAATACAAATGATATGCAGGACAATAGGAACGAGTGCAAAGATGAACCAATACAGGAGGCCGTAAGCCGCACCCACCACCAGGAACCAGATGATGGCCTGGACAAAGTGGCCCTTGTACAACTGGCCGAGACCGGGAATAAATAGGCTTAAAATGGCTGCTAAAAAAGATTTCATATGCTGGCTGGGTAAGAAATGACCGCACGGGAAAAGGTTCACGTGCCTGTACCGGTTGAGAGCCTTCCTTCTTCCCTCACGTTCAATCTCCCGGCGCAGCCCCTGTCATGAATGACGGTTTTCCCGGAGCGAATGAAGCCGGCGCGGCAGGGAACGGGAGGCAGTCATGTTCAAGTCTTGACCGCCGCATGGGCTATGTTACCCTCCCCGCGCACAGGGCACTCATGTTAGAAGGGTAGAGACCACCATGTCCATTGAACTGACTCGCAATTTCTCCATTATCGCTCACATCGACCACGGAAAGACCACCCTTTCCGACCGGCTGCTGGAAAAGACGAATACCATTTCCGAACGGGAGAAGCAGGATCAGCTTCTGGATGCCATGGACCTGGAGCGGGAAAAGGGCATCACCATCAAGTCCCACCCCGTTACCATTTTCTACAAGGCCGGGGACGGAAAGACTTACAAGCTCAATCTGCTGGATACGCCGGGCCATGTGGATTTCTCCTATGAAGTGTCCCGTTCCCTGGCGGCATGCGAGGGAGCCCTTCTTATTGTGGACGCAGCCCAGGGAGTGGAAGCCCAGACACTTGCCAACATGCACCTGGCCATGGATCTGAACCTGGCCATTATCCCCGTCATCAATAAGATTGACCTTCCCAGCGCCAACCTGCCCAAAGTGTACCGCCAGCTGGAGGACATCGTCTGCATCCCCCATGAGGAAGCCATCCATGCCTCCGCCAAGATGGGCATCGGCATTGACGATATTCTGGAAGCCGTTGTTCAGCGCATCCCTCCGCCTGAAACGGAGCAGGACGGCCTTCTGCGCGCCCTGGTGTTCGATTCCGTTTACGACGCCTACCGCGGCGTAGTCTCCTATGTGCGCGTCATTTCCGGCAGCGTGCACCGCGGCATGAAAGTCAAACTTTTCGCAACGGACGAAGTGTATGAAGTGAAGGAAGTGGGTATCTTCACCCCCAAAATGACCCGAACGGATTCCCTGGAAGCCGGCGACGTAGGCTACATCATCGCCAACATGAAATCCGCGGCGGATGTCAAAATCGGGGACACGTATACGGATTACATGCGCCCCTGCCCATCCCCCCTGCCCGGTTTCAAGGAAATCCGCCCCATGGTCTTTTCCGGCATTTATCCGGTGGATTCCTCCGATTTTGAAGCCCTGAAAGCGGCCATGGCGAAGCTTCAGATTAATGACGCCGCTTTCTCCTTCCAGGCGGAATCTTCCGTAGCTCTGGGCTTCGGGTTCCGTTGCGGCTTCCTTGGCCTGCTCCATATGGAAATCATCCAGGAGCGTCTGCGCCGGGAATTCAACATGGATATCATCTCCACCTACCCCTCCGTGATTTATGAGGTCACCAAGACCAATGGAGAGGAAATCAATGTGGACAATCCCAGCCTGCTCCCGGAACCGCAGGAAATTCAGGAAATCCGGGAACCTATCGTCAAGGTGTTCATTATGCTTCCTGGGGAATACATCGGGGATATCATGCAACTTGTCCTGGAAAAACGCGGCAGCGTGGACAATACGGAGACCATTGACGATATGCGCGTAATGCTCACCTGCACCGTCCCTCTGGCGGAAATTCTGGTGGATTTCAACGACAAGCTCAAATCCATGACGCGAGGCTACGGCTCCATGGATTATGAATACGCCGGCTATCAGGCCGCCAAGCTCATTAAAATGGACATGCTCATCGCCGGGGAACCGGTGGATGCCTTCTCCATGATTGTTCACCAGGACAAGGCAGCCTCCCGCGGCAGGGAACTGGCGGAACGCCTGAAAAACGTCATTCCCCGCCAGCTCTTCACCGTCGCCATTCAGGCCTGCATTGGCGGAAAAATCATTGCCCGGGAAAGCATCTCCCCCATGCGCAAGGACGTGACGGCCAAATGCTACGGCGGGGACGTCACCCGCAAGCGCAAACTTCTGGAAAAGCAGAAGGAAGGCAAAAAGCGCATGAAGGCCATCGGAAAAATCAACATTCCGCAGGAAGCGTTCATCAAGGTGCTGAAAACGGGGGATTAACCCATTTTCTTCCCGGCTTTATATCGTTTTTCCGTTTGAATATGGGAAAACAGTTTATTTGCAGGGAGAATATATTGGCTATTTTGGAAAACAGGGTATTACTCGCGTTTTAATCGGCAGATTTCCTTCCCATTACTCTGATGATAGAGAGTATAACAAGGAACTGTTTCTGTTTTCCCGGGTTCTCGCGGCCTGCGTTTTGGTGAGCATTCATGCCCCGGCTAAATGAGCCACTTCACGTGGTCCTTCTTCCGTAGCAAACATTCGTTCAAAAGCGCCAGAAACAGCCTTTCCATCAGGATTCAATGGATGAAAATGGACCATGAGACACTTCCTGCACTACTTCCCCAACCATTCCCGGGAGGAGGAATGCTACATCAGGCTGCCGGCTACCGGGAAAAGGAGGAAATCGACGAGCTGATCTACCGGACCGTGGGCCGCGTTCCGGAGTCCGAATTCCTGTTCAGGAGAAACCGGGGCAAACGGTACGAAAAGAAGCTGCGCACCGGCAGGGCGAGCCACATCAACGACCGCTACATGCACCCCCCTGGATATCGCCATACGGGACCGGAAGCAGAAGGAACAGGAAGCCAAGAAATACTGAAACCGCTGCGACCGTTGAACAATTCCCGGTTGCGTATTTTTCCCTGTTATGCTATCAGGTCAGTCATGAGTCTGCCCCGGCTGTCCATGTTCCTGTTTGCGTCCGCGGCTCTCTGTTCCTGCGTGGGAACCTCTCCGGAACAGGAAGAACCGAAGGTAAAAAAAAGCCTTTCGGAATACATGCAGGATAACAAGACCAATTCCATCGCCAATGTGCCGACGGGGCTGTTGAGCACTACCCCGAATCAGCAACAGGCCACCCATCTTACCGCCACCACACAGGAGGAAATGACCAGGGCAGACAGCGGGGCCGTCTATTACACGGACGCTCATGACCCGGACGCCCCCATCCCCGGGCTGGAAGAAGCTTTCGCCCAGCGTAAGGAAAACGAACGCTGGATCCAAAGCTATCCCACCGCCCTCCGGGAAGCCCAGAGTACCGGAAAACCCATTCTCATCTGGTTCCACCATTCCGTGGGCAGCCCTCCCAGCAAAAAGCTGGGGGCAGAACTCCTCCATACGAAGAATTTGAAGACTGGGCGAAAAGGAATGTCGTCCGCGTCTGTTACGACCAGGCGGAAAAATTTGAAAGCGAACCTGTTTACAGGAAGCGCCAGAAGATGCTGGAGTATGTGAAAAAGGCTCCCTCCCTGTTTGGCGTGAGAGGAACGCCCGTGCTTCTGGTCATGTCTCCGGACGGCTCCAAAGTGGATACGTTGCGCGGTTATTATACCGGACAAAACGCCCTTTATTTTGACCAGATCAAGAACAGCGTCAAACTGGCGAAGCAGCAATATGAAGAGTTTAAAAAAACGCTGATTCCCAAAGGCTACCGGGTCTGGACAGGAGTCAACGGAAATACCGTCTTCGCCAAACTTTCCCGTTATTCGGAAAAGACCCAGACCCTCTGGCTTCAGGAGCTGGACGGACACCAGAGCAGAACATCCCTGAAAAAGCTCAGCCTTGAAGATAGAACATGGCTCCTGGAACAGAAAGAATCCCATGAAAACAACGGCCGGAACAAGCGCTCCGGCCCACGTGGCACCTGAACGGCTTTTCCCCTGCCGTCCGGCTGCGGAACGGTTTATTCATGGGCTTCCGCTCCATCCCCATTTTTGTATTGAAATATGAAACTGATGTTTTATTTTTCCTAAAACTCTCTTCCAGCATTTTTTCTTTCGGGGATGTGGTCTTTTCCGTACCGGCAGGAATGCCCTTGCGGACAAATTCCGCCGCTTCCCCCCTCTCCAACCATTGCCTGTTTAATTCATGATTTTAACAATGAACCGTCATGCCGCCACCGCCCTGATGCTTGCGGCCTGTCCCCTGTCCGCTTCCGCGGACCAGCCTCAAAAGCAGACGCCGGACCAGCGCCCCAACATCGTGGTCATTGTCACCGACGACCATTCCTACCAGACCCTGGGCACCTGTGAAAAGGATTCTCCCATGCCTTATCCAAACTTCCGCAAACTGGCGGACGAAGGCATGGTCTTTGACCGGAGCTACTGCGCCAACTCCCTGTGCGGACCTTCGCGGGCTTGTATCTACACTGGCCGCCACTCCCATATGAACGGGTACCTCTTCAACGAACATGCGGCTCCCTTTGACGGTTCCCAGCCCACTTTCCCGAAAATGCTCCAAAAGGCCGGTTACCAGACGGCCATTGTCGGCAAGTGGCACCTGGAAGCCATCCCGCCGGGCGCCAAGGGAGATACGTCCAAATATGAATCCGACCCCACCGGATTCGATTACTGGGAAATTTTCCCCGGCCAGGGCAACTATTTCAATCCGGATTTCATCACTCCCGGCAAGGACGGCAAACGCGTGGTGAAAACGGAACCCGGCTATGCCACGGAACTGGTCACGCAAAAAAGCCTCAAATGGCTGGACCAGAGGGACAAGGACAAACCCTTCATGCTCGTCGTGGGCCACAAGGCACCCCACCGTTGCTGGTGCCCCTCCATTCAGAATCTGGGCCGCGCCAAACAGTATGCGGACGCCATTGACCCGCCCGCCAATCTGGAAGACGATTTTGCAGACCGCCCGGAATTCCTGAAAATGACGGAACAAACCCTGCTCAACCATTTCAACGTATGGTCTGACGAGCACCTGATCAAGGAGGTGGTCCCGGAAGACATCCAGAAAATGCTTTCCTGCCCGGAATCCAAGACCCTGCATACTCAGTATGACTGGGAAATGCCGGAATGGGTGCGCATGGACCCGCAGCAGAAGGAAGCCTGGTACAACTACCACAAGGCCCGTACTGTACAGCTTGTCAAAGATATTAAAAACGGGGAAAATCAAAACGCAGCGCGACATTTTGCTGCGCCGCTGGCGCCATTATATGGAAGACTATCTGGGCACCGTTCTTTCCGTGGACGAAAGCATCGGCCAGATCATGGACTATCTGAAACAGAACGGCCTGGACAGGAATACGCTGGTGCTCTACTGCGGAGACCAGGGATTCTACATGGGCGAACACGGCCTGTACGACAAGCGCTGGATTTTTGAAGAATCCTTCCGCATGCCCCTCATCATGAGATGGCCTGGCCACATCAGGCCGGGCGTGCGCTCCTCCGCCATGGTGCAGGAACTGGATTATGCTCCCACTTTCTGCGACGTGGCCGGGGTAAATACCAAGGAAAATATGAATACCTTCCAGGGCCGCAGCCTCACTCCCCTGTTCAAGACCGGAGAACATCAGGATTTCAAAAACCGTTCTCTTTACTACGCTTTTTACGAAAATCCGGGTGAACACAACGCTCCGCGCCATGACGGCCTGCGCACGGACCGCTACACGCTGTCCTATATCTGGACCAGCGACGAATGGATGCTCTTTGACAACCAGAAGGACCCGGCCCAAATGCACAACGTCATCAACAAACCGGAATATGCGGAAACCGTGAAAGAACTCAAAACCCTGTACGGCAAGCTCCGCAAAGACTACCAGGTACCGGAAGGCTTCCCCGGGGCCACCGGCAAACTGGCCGTCAAGCCGCAGTGGGACTGCGCTCCCTCCAGAGATTGACGCCGCCATTCACCGTTCCTCCCGAAACACGGTTGTCCGGAACACGCCATTGACGACGGAGGGACAGGGTTTAAATCCTCACACAAACAACAACCATTACTATACGGCGCCGCATGAAATCAATTTTGCTAGCCGCAGCGTTCCTGGGTTCCCTCTGCTGGGCCGGAACCAATCCCTACAACATTATTCCGGAGCCCGTCAACGTGACGACAACTTCCGGAACTACCAAAAACCTCAAAATCATCCATGAGCAAAAAGTCGCCGGACTGGGCAATGAAGGGTATGCCATGAAACTGACGCCCGGCGGCGTGGAACTCCGTTATACCACGCCCAACGGGAAGGCCATGGCCATGGCGACCCTGTTCCAGCTCCAGGACCAGCTTTCGGATACTCCTGAGGGCCTTCCCTGCGGCAGCATCCAGGATTCCCCCGACTTCGGCTGGCGCGGCATGATGGTAGACGTAGGCCGCTACCACTATCCCATGAAGGAGATCTACAATTTTGTGGACGCCATGCATTATTACAAATACAACGTCCTGCATCTCCATCTGACGGAAGACCAGGGCTGGCGTCTCCCCGTGCCGGGCTACGACAAGCTCCGCACCATCGGCGCCGTCCGCCCTTCCGCTCCGGAAAACCAGAACAATTCCCTGCTGGCCAATGAAGGCATGTATACCAAAAAGGAACTCCAGGACCTGGTAGCCTACTGCAAAGCGCGCGGTATCCAGGTGCTGCCGGAAGTGGAAATGCCGGGCCACAATATGGCCCTGGCCGCGTCCTATCCCGAATTCTGCTGCAACACCAAACGGGCCCAGGTATGGACGCACGGCGGCGTTTCCTCCAAGCTGATTTGCCCGCAGAAACCGGCCACCAAAAAGTTTCTTAAGGATACCTTCAATACCGTCCAGCAGATATTCCCTTTCCCGTACATCCACATCGGCGGTGACGAATGCCCCATGGGAGACTGGAAGAAATGCCCGGACTGCCAGGCCGCCCGAGCCAAAAAGGGCCAGGGGGATAATGTGGAAGTCCAGATGAGCGATTTCACGAAAAGCCTGACGGCCATGCTCTCCAAGCACCGGAAAAAGCCCATCCTTTGGTATGACATCAACAAGAGCTATTACCACAAGGGGGAAACCGTCATGTCCTGGCTGCCGGGAGAATTCCCGCGTTGCATTGATAAGACGAAGGAACAGGGCATCGACCTCATCGTCACCCCCCAGTTCAAGTACTACCTGGCGCGTACCCAGATGAAATTCCCGGCGGACGACGTGCGCGCCCGGCCCGGCGGAGCTCCCATCCTGCTGAAGGACTGCTACAACTTTGATCCCCGCAACGGACGGGACAAGAATGACGTCAAGCACATCAAAGGAATCAACCTCTGCATGTGGGCGGAATGGATTCCCTCCGGCGAATTGCTGATGTACATGACCTACCCTCGCGCCATGGCTGTTTCCGAAACCGCGTGGGGCAGCCACAAGAACCGTCCAAGCCTGGAAGAGTTTGAAAAGAAGATGGAAACTCACAAGAAACATTTCCAGAAGCGTTTCGGCTATACTCTGGAACGCACGGTGGAAAACAAACCCTACCGGGAAAAATTCATCACCCAGGAGGAAATCGAACGTATTAACGAAAATTATAAAAAGGGCCAGCAAAACGCGGACAAATAGCGTTTCCTTTCCTCTTACCATCCTCTGATTTCTTCAAAGCCGGGGACGCGGGCAACCGCGGATCCCCGGCTTTCTTTTCCCGCTTGACCGGGAAGCCCTCTTCCCTTCTAATCGTTCCGCCATGTTACACCTTTACGATACCCGCACCAGAACGGCCCAGGCCATTTCTCCCATGGATGGAAAAACACTGCGCTTTTACTGTTGCGGACCCACGGTGTACGGCCCTGCCCACATCGGCAATTTCCGCACTTTCGTGATGCAGGACGTCTTCCGCCGCGTCCTGGAACTGGGAGGGGTTCCCACCACGCATATCCGCAATCTGACGGATGTGGATGACAAAACTATCCGGGATTCTCAAAAGGCCGGCGTTTCCCTGGCGGAATTCACCGCAGGCTGGACGGCTCTGTTCCACCGGGACTGCGCCGCACTTAATTGCCTGCCACCCCATGCGGAACCCTCCGCCGTGGGCCATATTCGAACAGATACGGATGGTTCAAACATTGGTGGAAAAAGACCATGCCTATGTCTCGGAAGACGGTTCCGTGTATTTCAGAATTTCCTCCTTCCCGGAATACGGAAAGCTTTCCCACCTGGACGAACGTGAACTGGATTTAGGAAAAACCGCCAATACCCGGTCCAACGCGGACGAATATGAAAAGGATTCCGTGGCAGACTTCGTGCTGTGGAAGAGCCGCAGACCGGAAGACGGCGACAACTTCTGGCCCTCTCCCTGGGGAGAAGGCCGCCCCGGATGGCACCTGGAATGCTCCGCCATGATCCATAAATACTTCGGCAATGACTTTGATCTCCACTCCGGAGGCGTGGATCTGGTATTCCCCCACCATGAAAACGAAGTGGCCCAGTCCCGCTGCGCCTGCGGCGGAGGCTTCGCGCGCCTGTGGTTCCACATCACACACCTGCTGGTGGACGGCGGCAAGATGTCCAAATCCCTGGGCAACATGTACACGCTGGCGGATTTGGACAAACTGGGCCACAAACCGTCTGCGGTCCGGTACGTGCTGGCGGGGGGCTATTACCGCCGTCCGTTGAATTTCACTCTTTCCTCTCTGGAAGACGCTAAAGCCGCGCTGAACCGCCTGTCCAAATTTGATATACAGCTCAGGAACGCCTCCGGAACGGATTCCGTTCCCTCCTATGAGGAATTCTGCGCGGCATTCCCGGAATTGGGAATTTTCCAGCCGGCATGGGACAGCCTGAACGATGACCTGAACACTCCGGAAGCCCTGGGCCATGTTTTCAGCGCCATCAAGAAGGCGGATATCCCCTCCCTTTCACCGGAGGAGGCGACCCGCCTGCGGAATGCCTTCCACTTTATTCTGGCCGCCTTCGGCATTATTCTGCCGGAGGAGGGACAGGAGGAAGCCCCGGAAGAAGTCCGCACCCTGGCGGATCAGCGCTGGCAGGCCAAGCAGAACCGGGACTGGACGGAAGCCGACCGCCTGAGGGCGGAAGTGGCAGCGCTGGGCTGGGTTATCAAAGACCGCAAGGACGGATACGACCTGGCACGCAAATAAACGAATGGACGCCTTTTCTCCCATTCCCGATCATACGGGCTTCAAGGCCAGGAACCTGTTTGCGGACGGGCAGCAAATCCTGAAAGGCGGAGCTTTCGCCAATAGCCCCCGGCGGCGGCGGCCCCCTTTCCCCGCACCGCCATGCCCACGCTCATTTATTCATTGTCACCCGTGGAACGGTCTCTGTCATGCTTGACGGAAAAGAAAGAACGGTTCACGAGTACGAATCCCAGCTCGTTCCCGGCGGCGTTCTGCACGCCGTCTGGAACAAAAATCAGGAACCGGCGGAAATTCTGGGCCTGACGCTGGAAACGCCCCCTTCACCCGCACCATGATGCAATGAGTTCCCGCCAGCGTACCCTGGGCCATGCAGCCGCCCTCATGACCATTCTCATCTGGGGAACGACTTTCGTCTCCACCAAGGTGCTTTTGCGGGATTTCACACCCGTCACGGTACTCTTCACCCGCTTTGTAATAGGATATGCTTTTCTCTGGTGCCTGAAACCGCGGTTTCTTCCATTCTCCGGTTGGAAAAAGGAATTCCTGTTCGCCGGAGCGGGATTGACCGGGGTTACCCTGTACTTCCTGCTGGAAAACATCGCCCTGACCCATACCTTTGCCTCCAATGTGGGGATTATCGTGGCAGTGGTTCCTTTCTTCACAGCCCTTCTGGCTCATTTCCTGCTGAAGGGGGAAGGCTTTTCCCGCCGTTTCTTCCTGGGTTTTGCCGCCGCCTTTACGGGTATCTTCCTCATCATGGCAAACGGAGCCTTCGTTCTGGAACTGAATCCGGCGGGGGATATCCTGGCACTGGGCGCGGCCTTTGTCTGGGCTGCGTATTCCATTCTGATGAAAAAAATCGGAGTCAACACGTCCAACATGATCATCTGTACGCGCCGCATTTTTTTCTATGGCATCGCGCTGATGATTCCCGCCCTGTGGCTCCTTCCGGCAAACATGGACTGGCATCTGATGGTAAAACCCGTCAATGCCTTTAATCTGCTGTATCTGGGCCTGTTCGCTTCCGCACTTTGTTTCCTGACCTGGAACCGCGTGGTGGAAATTCTGGGAGCCGTCAAATCCAGTATTTATATTTACATGGTACCGGTCGTAGCCGTGGTGGCGTCAGCCATCATTCTGGGGGAACGCCTGACCTGGATATCCCTGACAGGGATCCTGCTCACCCTGTGCGGCGTCACGATTTCAGAGTATAGAAAAAAAACACGGAAAAGCGGAAAGAAAAGGCCATCCTGAGAAAAATCCGATTTCTCCCGCTCCGGTTCTCTATATTTTTCCCCCTTGCATGGAGATGGACAGAAACCGCTTCCAGAACATGTCAGGCCGATGATTTCCCGCAACGGACAGACATTCATTTATCACGTTGCGGAAAAACCTGTCTCTGGATTAGATATCCGGCAACAACAAAGTTTTTTGAAAAAAATCCTCTCAGCTTCCGGAAACGTTTCTTTCCGCCTCTTCTTGAATTCGGGCTTCCGTCTCTTCAATCTTTTCCGAAAGGTCAGCCCATTGTGTAAAACAGGTTTCCAGCTGCCGGTCCGTCTGCTGAAAACGGGAGGTAAGCTCCATGACGGCTTCCGTATCAGCCGCCACGTCCGGACGTTCCAATTGAGAAGTAATTTCCGTCTTTTCCGTTTCCAGCCGTGCTATTTCTTCTTCCAGCAGCTCCAGTTTCTCCTGAAGCGGACGCAGCAGGCGCGTCTTCTTCTGGCGGATTTCCGCCTCCATGCGCCTGCGTGCCTTGCGGTCCAGCCCGGCGCCCGGTTCCGCCGCTCCGGAGGGGGGTAAGGCGGCTGCGGCAGCCAGGGCCTGGTTCCTCTCCTCCTTTTCCAAATAATCAGAAACATTGCCCAGGTAAACGCGCGGTTTTTCTCCCGGGACGAATTCCAGTACTTTCGTCACGATGGGATCCAGGAAACTGCGGTTGTGGGAAACGATGCAGTAGGAACCCGGATATTCGGACAGAGCCTGTTGAAGCACCTGCTGAGACTGGATATCCAGATGATTGGTCGGTTCATCCAGAATCAGGAAATTGGCCGGATGCAACAGCATGCACACCAGCGCCACACGGGAACGCTCGCCTCCGGAAAGCACGCCAACGCGCTTGTGCACGTCATCCCCCCGGAACAGGAAACAGCCAAGCAGATTCCGGACCATGGGCGCAGATTCCCGCGTGGCGGCAGCTTCCACGCATTCCAGAATCGTTTTATCCGGATCCAGGTCATCAGCATGCGTCTGGGAGAAAAAAGCTACCTGCGTATGGCGTCCCATGGTCACGCTGCCGGAACTGGGGGCCTCTCCGCCGGAAATAAGGCGGGAAAATGTGGATTTCCCCGCCCCGTTTACTCCTACAATGGCAATGCGGTCTCCCTTGACAATTTCAAAATCCACATTCTCAAAAACGGAAACGGAACCATAATGTTTGGAAACCTTTTCCAGCCTGACCACAGAATGGGCGCCAGCGGGAGGAGCAGGAAAGTGAAAGTTCATGACGGCGTCATCCTCTTCCACCTCAATCAGTTCCACTTTTTCCAGCTGCTTGATGCGGGACTGCACCAGGGAAGCCTTGGTGGCTTTATAACGGAAACGGTCGATAAATTCTTCGTTTTGGCAATCTCCCGTTCCTGAGCCTTTTTCTGGCGCAGCAGAATTTCCTTCCGCAGCACGCTTTCCTTCAGGAAATAGGAAAAATTGCCCGCGTACTCCTCCGCCCGGCCGTGGTAAAAAGCAATCGTACGGGAAACCAGGGCATCCAGAAGCGCCACATCATGGGAAATAAGGATGATAGCACCCCGGTAGGAACGCAGATATTGTTCCATCCACCGTTGGGACTGGATGTCCAAATGGTTGGTAGGTTCGTCCAGAAGCAGCACTTCAGGCTCCCGGAGCAGCAGTTTGGCTAATGCGATGCGCATTTGCCAGCCGCCGGAAAATTCTCCGCAATCCCGGTCAAAATCCCTGTCTTTGAATCCCAGGCCGCGCAGGATGGATTCCGTCCGGGGACGCAGCCGGGCGGAATTATGGGCATGCAGCACCAGTTCCAATTCCCCGATTTCATTGAGAACTTCAGAGTAGGCGGCGGAACGGGGATCCAGCCCCGCCATTTCCCGCGTCAGGGCATCAATGCGCTCCTGAAGATCCATCAGGTCCGCAAAGGCGGACATGGCTTCATCAATCAATCTGCGCCCGCGGATATGAATTCCTTCCTGGGGCAGGTAACCCACCTGGGAATGCCTGGATTTGATAATGGAGCCGGAATCCGGTTCATTCAAACCGGCAATGCACTTCATCAGCGTGGATTTTCCCGCGCCGTTATGGCCCGCCAGGGCAATCCTTTCCCCATCCTCCACTGTAAAGGAAAGGTCATTGAACAGGACGCGTGCGCCATACTGCACGCGCAGGTTTTGAACAGCCAGAACCATGTACTGAAAAAGCAGAGAGAAGAAAACAGCGGAACGAACAGCCCCGTGCCGCGCTCCGCTGAATGAATGCCGGAATGAGGTTATTTACCAAGCGCCTTGTTCCACGCGGCAATGCGGTCGGCCTGTTCCGCAAACAGATCATCCGCATTATCTTCAATCGTAATGCCGGAGATGGTGTCTCCCTGCTTAATGGAATCCACCACGCTCTGGCCTTCCGTCACCTTGCCGAAGACGGTGTGCTTACCATTCAGCCAGTCGGTGGGCACATGGGTGATGAAGAATTGGGAACCGTTGGTGCCGGGGCCCGCGTTCGCCATGGAAAGAACGCCGGGGCCGTCATGCCTGAGGTCCGGGCGGCACTCGTCCTCAAACCTGTAGCCAGGGCCCCCCATGCCTGTACCGGTGGGGTCGCCGCCCTGAATCATGAAATCCGGAATCACGCGGTGAAACTTGAGCCCGTCATAAAACCCCCTAGACGCCAGATTCAGAAAGGAAGCCGCCGTCACGGGCGTCTTGGAAGCAAACACCGTCAGCCTGATGTCGCCCTTGGAAGTATGGATGGTGATATTCTTGTCAGTTGCCATGGGTGCATGTTAAACGCGCAAAAAGGCATGGTAAAGGCTTATTGCGTACAGTCTCCGGGCCCCTCCGTTATTTCCCGCCCGTTTCTCCGCCGCACCTTTCCCTGCCGGGAAAAAGAATACTGCCGCACCTGCCTGTCATGATGGTTCCTAATGACAGGAGGAACGGTTGATTTTCCACAAAGGAAGACCGAATTTGAATGACATGAGCGAAGAACTGGTAGAAGAATTCATTACGGTTGAATCCATCTTTGTCCGCGGACGCAATTGCCTGGCGCTCAGGTCAAAATTTTCTCCCCTGTTTACGGACTACTACCTTCACCTCATGCAGTACGGCCTGCGCAACGAAGAACTCTGCGACAGCCTGCTGAAAGAACTCATGGCCTATTTCACCCTCTATATGGTCGCACGGCCCTGGGCGGAGCAGCATGCCTGGACAGTCAATCTCCGGACGCCTGCCGTCGCCAATCTGTTTGTCACCGGTTCTTCCCTGACGGAATCCGTCGTGGGGCGCGTCTTCACACAGGACATTAAGGAACCTGAAGAAAACACGCTGTATTCCACCCTGCTCCGCAAGGGGTTTGAACCGCAATACTCCGTCGTACCCATTCCGGGAACGTCTCCGGCCCGGTGGGTGGAGGAATTCTACAGGCAAAGCGAACAGAGAAACGCCCGCTGCATTGAGCTCCCGGATGAATGCTACACCATGGTGACGGCCCAGCCTGACGCGGATGAAGAATGGCTTGCTTCCCTCACCCGGGAGAAAATGGCCCATCTGGAAGAAGATGAAAATACCCGAGTGCTGGAAACGCGCCGGTTCCGCTTTTACTGCGGCTGCACGCTGGACCGCATCCTGCCCACGCTCAAGACCCTTCAGGACAACAAGGAAGACCTGTTCCAGGGAGAAGAGGAGTTGGAAGTCACGTGCCCCAGATGCGCCGCCATTTACCGTGTCACGAAAGAAAATCTGGAAGATTGAGACATACATGATTTCTTTCTGACAATTAGTCTTTTCGGCAACGAACTTCGTGCTTAAACTTTCCTTGTGCCGACTTGTCCGAAGTGTTTACATAATTTCCACCGCGGGGCGGAATCATTGTGCCCTCACTGCGGTTTTTCCCTGGAAAACCTGGACAAAAAATACGGCAAAGACGCCATACCCTACCGCCGCGTATGCGACAACGCCGGCGCTCTCCGGCAGCAGGACCGCATGAAGCTGAACGCCCTGCTGGAGAAACTGGAACGCCGCATCCCCCCCGTTCTCCTGTCCGTCTATTTCCCCAACATCCTGGAGCCCTTTTCCCTCATTCCGCACAGTTTCTGGACGATGAACCACCTGACGGTGGATGAGGCCGGCTTCCCCAACCACCAGGGACCGCTGGATCCCCAGTGGCTCCTGATTCTGGTGCTGGACGTGCGCACGGACACGGCCTGCTTCATGTGGGGCTATGAACTGGACCCTTATGTAGAGCCGGACCTGATCAACAAATCCATCATGAAAGCCCGCATTCCCCTGCGGGAAAGCATGCTGCTCCAGGCCGCGGGGTCCATCATGAAAAACGCCGTCCAGCTCGTAGCCAGGAAAGCGCGCTCCAAAGTCAGGCATCCCATGCGCTACGGATTAACGCCTCCCACCCCCGAGGATCGGAAAGGAGGAGGCGCATGAAACCCCTTTTGTTCCCATGCCTGCTGGCGGCGGCCATCTTTCCGGCTCCCGCCCAGGAATTACCCGCCCTGAAATGGACCAACCGCGACCAGCAATCCCTGATGAGAGGCGCGTGGTGGAATGCCAACCCTCCCTTGCTGCCCCCTGTGGATGCGGCAGCCGTTCCCTCCTCCCCCATGCCGGAACCCGCCGCCAATGCAGACTCCCCCGCCGTGGATCCCATTCCGGAGGACTTTACGGACGTCAATGAATATTTCCTGCCGGACTACATCCGCACCTCCACAGGCCTGATTGACCCCCAGAAGCTTCTCGCGGAAGTGGAAAGCAATGACGTCATCGAACTTATCAAGCTCATCAAATCCCGCTACAACGTCAACCTGTTCGTCAGCATCTTCGCGGCCGGGCAGAAAGTCCCCCTTCCGTCAATGCTCCCACCATCGCCCGCCAGATATTCAGGAACAAGGAGCGCAACCTGCTGCTCCATTTCCACATGGGGGATATTAAAAGCGCCCAGATCGCACTGGATCCGGAGCTGAGTTCCCAGCTTGGGGATGCGGGACGGAGGGATCTCCTGTACCAGGTGAAGCAGGACGCTTCCCGATTCACCAATCCGCAGGACGAACTCATTGAGGCCATGATTTCCCTGGCCAGAAGAACGGAGGCGGACATGGCATCCGCCCCCAGGCCCACCCTTCCCGCGCTGGAGCCTGACAACCCTGCCAGCATCCCGGAAGCCAACATCACCATCCAGGAACCGGAGGAAGCGCAGGAATCCTCCCTCCATGCCATGATGAAAGCCTGGATGACCTTCGCCCTGGCCAATGTAGCCGGCATCATCCTGCACATCTCCGTACTGGCGGCCGTAGTGGTGCTCTGGCTGGTCTGGAAAAACAAGAGAGTGGTGCATCTGCTGCCGTCAGAGCCGGACAAGCGCCTGGGCGCCCCCCACGGAGCGTCCCAGAGCCGCCCCGTGAACTACTGCATGCAGGACAGCCGCGGGCCGAACTCCATCGGACGCAGGCAAATGCGCCAGCACATGCGCGACGTCTCATGACAGAATCCTCCCCATCCCCCGGAATCCGCGCCTCTCTGAATGAGGCGGGAGAACTGGTACTTACCGCGATGAACGCTCCTCCGGAAGCCGTCATCCGAATGGACGTGAATGCGGACTCTCCCCGCATGCTCTGCACGCAAGGCCGCTATCTGGCTCCGGTGCAGGCCCCGCCCGGCGCGCGCATCCGCTTCCGCCTGTTCCGGGGAAAGCGCGGCATTACGCCCCCGGAAACCTTCATCATGCCCGGAACTCCTCCCGCCCAGGCCGTACCCTCCACGCTGATTCCCTGCACCCAGGACCGGGACTTCATGATTTACGACTGGGCGTCCCGGCATGAAGCCGCGTGCCGCATCGTGCGCGAAACACACCCGAACCTCCTCTTCATCGGAGACTCCATCACGCATTTCTGGGGAGGTGCGCCCGTGGACGAACCGCACCGGGACATTTTGCAGAAATCCCCGGAAACATGGAACCTGTGCACGGCGGGAATGCGGGCGGTCAATCTGGGGTTCGGCTACGACCGGGTGGAAAACGCCCTGTGGCGGCTCCGCCACGGTGAACTGGACGGTGCGAAAGACAATGCCGTTTGCGTGGTGCTCCTAGGCACGAACAACCTTGCGGAAAACACGGACGGGGAAATCCTGGAAGGCATTCGTGCCGTCTGCCGGGAAATCACCGGCAAACTGGCAAAAGCCGTCATCATCCTCCAGGGATTTTACCCGCGCAACAGCGCCCGGGAAGGTACGGCGGAACGCATTGCCGGCATCAATCTCCTCCTGAATCGCCTGGCCACGGAAGAAAATTTCATTTATACGGAACCGGGACGCGTCATGGCTAATAGCGACGGATACGTCCCGGAAGAGCTTTCCAGCGACGGACTGCACCCTTCTGCGGCCGGTTACGCACGCATCGCCGCCGTACTGGCCCCCGTCATCAGACAGGCGGCAGAACGGGAAAAATGACACCGGCAAGAAACCGGACCCATCTTCCGGTGTTTTTCTTCATAGAACCCTCAGCGGAACCACAACCATGAACGAACAGGACGATACAAAACTCTGGCAGATTCTGGGCCATGCCTCCCAACCTGCGCCGGGGGACGATTTTGCCCGCAAGGTCATGATGCGTATTGAAAGGGAAGAATGCGCTCCCGCCGTTCCGGTGGAATCCATTCATCACTTCAAGCGGCATTCCTTCCGCATTTGGGGAGCTGCGGCGGCGGCCCTGGTGGCTGCCGTCATCGGCATTGCAGCCCTGATGGAACCTTCTGCGCCGGAAACGGCGCCCCTTTCCATCGCCACCTTGAATATTGACGATGTGCTGGTGGAGGAAGCCGGGCTGGCTCTGGGGCAGGAAAACCTGGTGGACGCTCTCTGCGTACTGTCTTCCACGGAAACGGGAGTCATTTCCTCAGATAATATTCAGGATCTTCTTCTATAATCAGGAACCGGGGACGCTGGAACCAGCCGGACGCCAGGCGCGGCTCCCGTCTCCAGACAGATCGGGGGCCTTCCTATCTTTCCCCGATCATAGCCCGTTATCCCCTCTACCTGGGACCGGACCTTTCATCCTATTCCAAAGCCGGCGGGACAAACGGACGGACGGGAAAAATTGACGCTGCTGACGGTTCCCTTTGACGTACACGCCCGTATCGTTTACAACGGGGCATATCCCATGCAGGACTTCCTTTCCACTGTTATTCTTCTGTTCATCGTCATCGACCCGGTGGGTCTGGCGCCCATGATTCAGGGAATGCTGAAAATACTCGCCCGCTCAGCAGAAGGCTATTCTGACGCGGGAGCTTGTATTTGCGTTGAGCCTGTTGCTCCTTTTCTTCTTTTCCGGAAAATTCCTGCTGAACCTGCTGGGGCTGGAACCTTCCACCCTGAGCATTTCCGGAGGCATCCTGCTGTTTCTCGTAGCGCTGGGCATGGTCTTCCCCGCCAAGGATATGCTTTCTTCCTCCGGACGGGCGAACGGAAAAGACGAACCCTTCATTGTTCCCATCGCCATGCCCCTGATGGCCGGCCCCTCTTCCCTGTCCATCATTATGCTGCACGCCTCCCAGACTCCGGACAGCATTTCCCAGATGACTTATGCCGGAGCCATTGTGACCGCCTGGTTCCTCTCCGGAATGGTGCTTTTCATCGCCCAGAAGTTCCTGCGTCTGCTGGGAGAAAAAGGGACAATCGCCCTGGAACGGATGATGGGCATGGTGCTCATCATGATTTCCGTCCAGATGTTTATGAACGGCCTCGCCGGCTACGGCGTCAAATAGAAAGGCGGTTCCGACCATGCTTTGGCTTCTGCACGGCAATCTGGGTTCTCCGGCGGATTGGAAACCCGTCATGGAATTTCTTCGTGCCGGAGGAGTGGAGGCTCGCGCCCTGAACCTCTGGAGGTATCTGGAATGCTGCCCAAAAAGCCTGAAGGATATGGGTCGCGTGCTGTGTTCCGAAATAGCCTCCCAGGATCGCCACCCCCTCCTCTGCGGCTATTCCCTGGGAGGCAGGTTGGCCATGCAGGCCGTTTTGGCCCACCCCCCTCTCTGGAAAGGAGCCATATTCGTCAGCGCCAATCCCGGCCTGGAACATGAAGAGGAACGGGCGGCGCGGCGGGCGAAGGATGCGGAATGGGCCGTCCAATGCCTTTCCGCTTCCTGGGAAAGCTTTTTGAAGGAATGGGATGCCCAGGGCGTATTTAAAGGCAGTCCGCCGCCTCCGGACCGTTCTTCCCTGAAACCGTGGCGCAAATCCATCTCCCGCGCCTTTATTGACTGGTCTGTGGGCGCACAGGAAAACCTGGCTCCGCTTTTGAAGCAATCCCCTGTTCCCCAGCTGTGGATTGCCGGGCAGCGCGATGCCAAATTCAGCACCCTGGCGCGGCGCATGGCGGGAGAACAAGCTGTCATCATCCCTCATGCCGGCCACCGGCTTCCCCTGGAAACGCCGGAAAGGCTGGCGGAATGCCTGCAACCATTTATTCTGCAAAACCTATGAACGATCCTGAAATACCGGATGCGGAAGATTTGAGAAAACTGGTGGAGGAAATCGCGCAGACCCACATCCCTTTCGGCATGTACGGTCCTGCCAAATACCCGCCCAAGGGATGTCCGCTGATGGACGTCCCCCAGGAATATCTGGCCTGGTTCCAGGCCAAAGGGTTCCCGAAAGGAAAACTGGGCCGTCTGATGGAACAGTGCCTGCTGCTGAAAGGGAACGGACTGGACTCTCTTTTTGACCCCTTCCGGAAAGCCAACGGCGGGCGGACGAAAAAAAACGCCCGCCGCCGCGTGTGGGATTTTGAAAATGAATGACCTTCCTCCGCTGCAGAAATGCCCCCTCCGGCAAATCAGGAAGAAGGAACCATCTTCACTTCCAGGCTTACGCCCCCTTCTTCCTTAACAGCCAGCACGTAAAAAACCCCGTCCTCTTTCTTCCCTGGCGTGACCACAATGGTCAGGCTGCCGCAGGACAGCCTGACGCCGTCCGCCGGAACGGAAAAGATCCCCAGTTCCGCCAGGAGTTCAAGCGCTTGAATGCCGTCCCTCACACGGATGGTTTTCCCGTCGTCTGCCATCTGCTTCTTGACTTCCTGCCAGGCGGCGGCAAGCTGGCGGGGTTCCCGCTGCCGCATCTCCGCCGGGGACAAGGACGGCAGAACCATGCACAGCACGGCGGACAGGGTAATCAACAGTTTCTTCATGACAGGGAGGCGGAGGGAAGCTGCTTGTCTAATGCGTTCTGGAACTTTTCCAGGGCCAGCATGGCATGGCATGATGCTTTCCGGTCAATGGAAAGCGTCAGGCCGCAATAAGGGCACCTGATGGAACCGGACAGCAAGTCCGGAATGGTCGTAGGGAAATATACTCCGCATTTGGGGCAGTCAAGCCCCGGAGTGCGCTGGTAGGAATAAGTTGTTTTCTGGTCCATGTTATTTCTTTCTATTAATCATTCTTTTCCCGGGAAGGGACATCCTCATAATGCGGCCTGGAGGCCAGCTGGAGAAATTGGGACAGGCCGGAAGGCATGTCCGCCTGCTGCATGGAGACATGGATTTTCATGTTCGCCTGCAGGGAGGAAGAAGCCCCTCTCCCGGACTGCGGAGCCAGGGAAGCCCGAAAATTCAGCCCTTCATCCCGCTCTTTTCCGCGGGGGGACTCCACCTCTCCCCTGTTCAGGGAAAAATGTTCATTCGGCGCGGCGGCTACGGCGTCAATGATATTGATGTCAAAATCAAAATCCGCCTGCTTGATTTGCAGCAGCGGCAGCGTCACCAGGCTGACGAGCGGCACGCTGACCTTCTTTTCCGCGCCGCCGGAAGCGTCGCTGTCCGTAAAATTGAAGCTGATCAACCTCAACGCCCCGGTGGAACCGTCCACGGGATTGTAGGACTCAAAGGCCAGGGACATGAAATGCTTCATGTAGCGTTCCGCGGACATCGCATCCGCGTCAATCGTTGCGACCAGCGGCGCCGAAATCAGCTGCTGCAGGCTCATAATGTGCCCGCTCACCTTGTTATTATTTGTAGAATCACTCATCATCTATCACTATTGCGCGGACAAACCGGAAACATCATTCTGCTTCGCCAGAACGGAGGGAATGGAAGCAGGGGATATATTCAGGCGCAGGGTCTGCACGGCTTCCTCCGGCATCTTTTTCAGCTTGTCCGCCTCTACTTCCACATCCACCACCACACTGCTTTCCTGCCTGGTGAGGACGTACTTTTCCGCCAGAGCGGCCAAGAAAGAGGAAAGGCCTTCCCGGAGATTGGCGCGGCATTCCTGCCTGAGGGGGTCTCCCCGGGTTCCCTGGAACAGATCCTCCAGCTCCGGATTATCCATGAACTCCCTTTCCGCGACGCCTGCCAGAAGCTCCAGCAGCAATCCCCTGTCCAGCCCGGGTTCCGCCTTCAGGAGCGCACCCTCATGAGCGGAAACGGCTGCGGAAATTTTCTTCCCCAGGTAGGAGCAGAAATTCTTTTTCCACTGTTCCTCCCTGGCCAGCAGGCTTGAGAAGTCGCTTCTCGCTTCGTCATCCGGAAGGCTGGAATGCACTACGGCCATCACAATGGAACGGATGGCAAACGCTGGTACGCGCTCTTCCAGTTCCTGCCGGAACAGGCTCCACTGCTCCGTGTCCGCAACCTGTTTCTCCTCCATCCCGGAAGTTCCCGTCACCGCATATTTCAAATCGAATTCCAGGGAGCCTATCTGGGCGCTGGGCAGCGGGAAACCGCACGCACGGCCTCTCTTCCCATACTGGCGCGCCAGTGATGCCGCGTGGCAGTTTGCCGCATGCTGCGCTTCAATAATGTCCTTCAGCAGGGATTCCACGATGAGATTAAGACGGGACATGGCTCTGGAATGGAGGAGAAATCGCTATGGTTCGGTTATCAGGCGCCTACAGCCACCTTCCTCTTGAGTTCTCCAGCGCTCACCGTGCAGTTTCTGGCGTCTTCCCTGGAAAGTGTGTATTCCTTGCCGGAATCCGTTTTCACAATCCTGGCTTCATTCCCCGCACCGTTTTCAAATATTTCCGTCGCTTCACCTATCCGCAGGGTGATGGCTTCCGGGTCAAACAGACCCTCCCTGTTTTTGTAGGAGGTTATCAATTTCACGGTTCCGTCGTCCTGGATGGCATGCTGCACGTCCAGGAACCCTTCCGGAGAAACGACGGAAATGCTATTGTTCAGCATCTCCAGCACCTTGGCCATCCCGGCAGGCATACTGTCCTGTCCGGCATGGACGGCTACGTCCATGGTATATTCCACGCTGTATTTGGAATCCCTGGTCGCAGAGGAGTCCTTTTTGCTGGAATAGCTGGCATTCATGCTGCCGCGCGCCCAAAAGCACCTTGCAGAGGCGGAAACGCTGGTATCTACGGAACTGGAGGAATTTCCGTCTCCGTACTGGCGGCGGACGCGCTGATATTCGCCTTGAAATTAATGTCGATGGAGTTAATGGCGATATAGGGAATGGGGACGATGGTCAGAAGGGGAACCGTAATCTGAGCCATGCGGCCGTCCTTGATGAACTGGAAGGAAACGTTCACCGTCTTCTTCTCTTCCCCATCCGCGTACAGGCCCACGTTCTGGATGAATTCCCAGGAAGTCCGGGCCGCCTGGGCCTGTGCTTCCACACAGGCGACCAGGGGACCGCCGATGATGTTGCCGAAAGGCAGCGACTGCAGGGAGGAAGTCGCCGCTTCTGCTGCTGATCTGTCAATTGCCATATATTTAATTTCTATTTCTGGTTTAGATTCATTGATATGCCGCCTTCCGGCGACGTCGTGAATGATGCGGCCATTCCGTTTCTGCTTCCATCCCGCCTTTCCGGCCGTTCCATTTCGCTTTCCCGGAACGCCGCAGGAGCCCGTGCGGCAGGCCGGAACTTATTTGGAAAACGACAGCATGTTCAAACTGCCCAGCACTTTTTTCTTCATGAATTTGCTGATGGGAATGGCAACGACGCCCACCTGGAGGAAGTTGCCCGCAATGGATTCTATATGCAGCTTGTTAACCAGGTAGGAACGGTGCACGCGGATAAAATATTCCCCATCCAGATGCTCGGATACCCGCGCCAGCGGAGCGGATACCAGGATAGCCGGCATGCCGTGCACGTGCAGCGTGCAATAACTTCCGCCCGCCTCCACATACAGGATATTCTTCATCAGGATGCGCTGGAATCCGTCATTCATTTTCACGAATACCATGGGATTCCTGGATAGGGAAATCCTTGCGTTTTTCCCTGCCGGCGGGAAAAGGGCTTCATCCTTCATTTCCATGATTTCCAGCTTATCCCCCTCTTCCAACGGCTCCGGCACCGGAGCATAGCAGACCCTATCTTTTTTAGTGACTTTAATAAATTGAACGGTCATTCAAAAATCATAACAAAAACTTTAAATCATCAATAAATCTCTCAATGAATAACAAAAATGACCTTCTGAAACCAAAATCCACTCTTTCGGATGGGAAGAGGGAACCATGCCGTTCCATGAATTCAGGGCCGTCCCCCTCCTGCACCGCTGCCTGAATCCCTCTGACGGCAGCCCTGAAAAAGCCTCCTAATGGACAGATGCCATCCATCCTCCGCAAAACGGATACTCCAGGGAGCAGAAATCTTTCATGGCAACATAAAATCAGATTCGAGCCGTGGCCAGGAAGACCACATGCATGACGGAAACCAGCGTTACAAAATACATATCCGCCCGCACGGACGGCACAGAGGAAAAGGGGCCGGCCATGCCGAGGCTCAAAGCGCCATGCGGACACCGGGAAATACAGTCGCGGCACAAGGTGCAGCGCCGGGAAATGCGGCAGGCCCCGCCCCCGCGCGAGATGGCGAGATCACGGCAGGCGGAGGCGCACCGCATGCACCCGGTGCATGTCTCCCTGACGCGCATGCGCCACGGGGACAGCCTGCCCAGCAAACTGGCGGTCAGCCCCATGGGGCAGAACTTGCTGCAATATTCCCGCACACCGTTTTCGGAACTTTTCTTCCAGGCAAATGGAGCCGTGAAAGCTACGGCGAACGCCGCCGCCAGGGCATACCCCAGCGGAACGCCCCACACGGACAAAGGAGGGGAATCCCCACCGCCGCGGCAAGGGAAAACCACCTCCAGTCACAGGCTTTTTTCCCACCCGGCACCGGATGCCCCTTCCTGCGGGAAGAAGCGGCGGCCAGGCAGTCCCACACCCCGAAGTAGCACAAATGGCTGCACCAGGAACTCCCGGCCATAAGGACGGATACGCTGAACAATGCCAGCATGAAAAACCCTTCTTCCCGGTAAACCGGGCCGGAAATCATCATAAACGGCACGGGAATATGGAGCTTCCCCGTCATCAGCAGGGAGGAAGCCACCGTCACTCCCAGCAGAAACTGGAGAAAAAAAGCGGAGGCAAACACGGTCCACATCACCTGCCGCCTGCGTGGAGACGTCTGCGGATTCAACAAACCTTCCGCGCAATAGCCGCCCCACCAGGCCAGGAGAAGAATCGCCAGCCCATTGACCCCCTGCCACGGCAAGATGCGCTCCCCCATCAGCAAACGGAAAGGAACCAGCGCATCCAGCAAAAACAGAAGCAATACGGAAACGGAAAATACGCGGCTGCGGGCCAGCTCCGGAACGGGCAAATTCTTTTCTCCGCGCCTCCGCCATAGAATGGCCGCCGCATGAAGCAACAGCGCAGCAGCCGGAATGGAAGTCCAGAGCAGGAAAGGCCCCTTCCATCATCCACAGCCTGGCCAGACGCCAGGCTTCCGCCCCCCCAGAAAAGCAGGGAAGCCTGCAGCAGAAACGTGACGCTCCTGCGAAGCCAGCCGCGACGGGAAAATGAAAAAAACGCCAGGCCCATGCACAAAACGGCGCCCGCACACATCCCGCCGCGCAAAAAATAGGCGGCCGTCATTAAAAAGCAGAACAAGGAGATGAGTCCGGGGCCGGTCATAGCATCGTGGGGCCTGTCTGGCGCCCCCAACATAAGGGAAAAGACCGGTCGCGCCAGAAAAAAACGGTTCATCCGCCTGTTAAGAGAGCCCCATTGCGTCACGCTCCGCCGGAAACGCGAGGCAGGAAAATATTTCCGCGTCGCCGCTCCGTCCGGATTCTCCAAAACACGCGGAAGAACACCGCTCCACAGCGATGAATACTGCGGAAATACTCCGCCGGAACGGCAGGCTCCATGCGCGGCCGCCATTTGGCCGGGCATGGAGCCGTATCAGGATGTTAAATTACAATTTTTTGGTGTTCAGCTTTTTATCCACCACCATGCCGTCCGTGAGCTTCGGCTGGAACTTCATATCGCGACGAGCCTTGAATTTCAGCACAAACAGTTCGGAGGTTCCTTCCACAGGCTCTTTGTCTCCGATGTTGACGAAGGTGGGGTACAGGGCCTTGGTCCCGTTCGTATGAAGCCTGTCGTTCGTCAGGTTCTCCATGTTCTTCATGTTCTTCACCTCCACGCCCACGAATTCCAAATCCTTGGGGTCATACGGAAGAGCGAAGCTCAGGGCATTCACCAGCCGGAGGTTCCGGCCCTTCACGGACACCTTGACGGCATCTCCCCTGGAATACCTTTTCTTATCCGCACTAAGCAAAAGCGTTCCGTCCACGCGGACTTTCTTCTTTGCCTCCTCGGCGGATTTTTTCTTCTCGTCGTCCCCTCCCGCCTTATCCTCTTCCTCATCTTTCTTGTCGGCTTCTTCCTGCGGCTGGTCGGCTTCGTCTTCCAGCTGGGTGGCTACCACGGAAATATCGTAAGCGTCAATAAGGCCATTCTTGTTGATGTCCCCGTTACTGATGTAGCCTTCAAAGTCGGAATCGCCTTTCCGCAGGCCCGTATAGTTGATGTAGGAAGTCAGGTCATTCCGGTCAATCTTGCCGTCGTTGTTGATATCGCCCGGCAAATAGCTTTCCGTACCCGGAACCTTGAAAACGTAGATTTCCCTGCCGGAGCCGTAATCACCCGCGCTTTCCGTGACATGAAGCTTGATATAGCGCGCCGTGGGAGCATCCTTGAAGCCGAATATCTTCACGTCTCCATTTTTATCCCACTGGAACGTTCCTGCCTTCGTCCAGTTCTCCCGGTCCATGCCGTAATAAACAGCGCCTTTCAGCAGCGTTCCGTTGCCGCCGTCCTCGCGGGGAACGTAATGAAACTTCTCAAGCCTGTTAATCGTTTTCAGGTCCATGACCAGGTCAAACGGAACAGCCTTCGCATCATGCTTCGTGTGCCACACATCCTTTTCCTTGAAATCAAACAGCTTCGCCAGGGAGCTGCCCTGGTTTTCCACGCTCGTTTCACCTTCGATTCCCGGAATGGCGAACTCAAGCGGATTGGCTTTCGTCTTCGCGCTGACGGCCGTCCACGCGGAATGGCCGTCCCGGTTGGCGGCCCGCACCTTGAAGGAATAAGGAGTCTCGGCCTCCAAATCCTCAAACAGGAATTCCGTTCCCTTGATGGTGGTGTACAGCATTCCTCCAAACTCGATTTCATAAAAATCGGCGTTCGGGACGGCGTCCCACGTGGGCTTCAGGGTATAGGCCGCCGCATTTTCCTCCGTCACCGCAGCATTGGCGGGAGCGGTCAGGGCTCCGGAAGAAAGGCGGTACTTTTCAGCCGGTTCAAACCGGAACCCTTCCACGGAAAGCACCGTAGGGGCCGCCGTGATATCTGCTGCGGCCAGCTTCACCAGCAATTGCGGATTCCCGGCGATCACCTTTTTTTCAAAATCGCTGCCTTTCGTTGCGAACCTGTTCAGGTTGGGAGCCCGGTCATAAAAATAAACATTCTCCCTGGATTTGAAATCCTCCAGGGAATTCGCTTCCGCCAGGTTGATGCTGTTTTCCCCGATTTTGGCGGAAACCCCGGACGGCTTCTGCGTCACATTGATGCGGAATTCCGTGGCCTTCTTTTTCTGGAAACCGTCGAAATCCCCCACCGCCGGATGAATAGTGACGGTCACGTTGTTTTTGCCGTCCACCCTGGACTCCACCAGAGTGCGGACGCCCCTGCCGGTTCTGTATTCCTCCGTCACGCCATCGTCGTCATACGTGGCAAAGGAGGTGCTGCCGTGCGGATAAAGTTCGTAAATGCGCAGATTGGGATTGATTTCCGAGACATTGTTGCTCGGGTTCGCCATAGGGATGATCGCGCCGTTTTTAACGAACACGGGCAGCTTCCACAAAGGAGCGTCAACATCATTGTAAATCTTGCCGCCCTCATACAAATCCCCGGTGAAATAATCAATCCACTGCCCTTCCGGCAGGTAAATGCCATGGCGGACGTCATTCCCCTCCTTATCCGCCCTGGTTTCCTGGTAAACGGGCGCCACCAGGAAGTAAGGGCCGTAGAGGAACTGGTACTGCGTCGCTTTCCCCAGCGTGTAGGGATTGGGATATTCCAGGAACATGGCCCGGATCATGGGCAGGCCGGAAACTGATTCCTCCGCAATGCTGTAAGCGTACGGAAGCAGTTCCGACTTGAGCTTGAGGTACCATCGGTTGATGGAGGTGTAAGGTTCCCCGAAGGCATGGGGATACTTCTCATTGGCTCCCCAGCCGTCCATGTTCAGTTCCATGGGGGTGAACGTTTTCCACTGGAAATCGCGGACGTTCACCAACGGGTTCTTTCCGCCGAAAATGCCGTCCATGTCCGAACAGATATTGGGCTGCCCGGAAAGGCCGGAGCCGATGTAGGTGGGAATATGGAAACGGATATACTCCCAGACGCCGCCCGTCTGGTCGCCCGACCAAATGCCGGCATACCGCTGGGTTCCGGCCCAGCCGTCCAGGGAAATAATGAACGGGCGGCTGTTATTCCCGTAGTAAGTCATGATCTGGGCTACGTCCGTAATACCGTTCAGACCGAAGGAATAGCCCGAGCCTACCCAGGCGACGTCCGTCTTCAGCACGCGCACTCCGGCGTCCCGCACTTCCTTCACGATATCGCGCTGGAGCAAAGCGCTGATTTCCGGCTTGGGATGCAGGTCGGACTGGGTCCACAAACCGATTTCCACGCCGTTTTTCCTGGCGTAGTCCGCCAGGCTCTTCAAATTCGCAATATTGCCGTCCAGGGTATCCGTCTGGCCGTACCCGGCTCCGTAGCCGTCGTTCGGCAGAAGCCATCCCAGCGGCATGTCATGGGCCTTGTAACGGTCCACGACGGCGCGGCCGGAAAACTGGTAATTATTCAATTCCCCGTTCAGGGATTCCTTAATGCCTCCGTTATCCTTCTGGCTTTCCTTGTACCGTTTCCCGTCCTCAAACAGGATGCCTTTTTCATCTTCCTTCCAGTAATCCCGGTTATAGGCGTTCAGATGGCCCTGGTAAAAGGCGAACTTGGGCAGCAGAACGGGAGCGCCAGTAAGCTGGTAGAAATCCCTCAAAAGGCTGACCGGCCCGTCGCTGACCATGAAAAAGACATCCAGATAATTTTCATCATGCGAGAGGTTCACCAGATTCTCTTCCCTGGAGCCGAAATCATACTGCCCTTTCTTGAAGGTATGCCACATGACGCCGTACCCGCCGGTGGACCAGTAAAGGGAGTGGGGGAAGCCACTCCGCCATCCGTCCAGCTGTTCTGGTTTTCTATGGAAATGACCTTTCCCTTGTGGGAAAAACGGCCGTTCTGTACGCCGCCGCCGTAAAAATATTCGTCCGGCTTCGCCTTCAGGGAAAAGCTGGTTTTGCCCTTTCCAAAAAGGACGGGGGACGCCTGCTCCACCACCACGGAATGATCCTTCAGATTGATCACCTTGAAAAGAGAGGTCTTTTTATTTATCTCAATCCTGACCTTCCCCGTAGTGATGACAACCGCATCGCCCTGCTGGTCCACATCCAGCCGGGAAACCGGCCTCCGGGGACTGTCCGCCAGAATGCGGGCTTCCGGTTCCGCCTTGGGATCTCGGATAATACCGCCTCTGTCATCCCGGAAAATCCGGAAAACATTGTCTCCGTAAAAATCGAGCGTCATCCGGCGGTTGTTGTCAAGCAACACTTCCACGGCGGCAGGATTGATTTTTCTGGCGCCTTCAACGGCCTGGGCCTGTTGCTCCGGAACCGGTTCTTCCGATGCGGCAAGCGCGAAGCCCGAGAAGGAAATGGACAATCCGAAAGCCAGCAGGACGGACTTCCGGAACATGCCATGGTCTATTGAGTTTCCCATTATTGTAGTGTTTTATATTATTCAGCGGAACGGCGTTGCGGGAAGGATGCAAACGGTCGTCTCCTGGCGGGCGGCAGACCGCTTTCATTCATCATGCCGTCCAATATCGCGGTTATCTTGCCGCACCATACCCTTTGTCCGCAACCGTAACAAGGCCAAAGACGGCAGTAATGGCACACAATCGCTCCACACGTTCATAAAATACCTGTTCATAAGGTTGCCTTTCCAGGATGACGTTATTTCTTCTCCACGGCAGAAAACCGTAATATGAATCCGGCAGGCTGAAGCCATTATTGTACCCCCCGGCAATACATTCCCCCGGCGCCGGAAACTGCCCGCATGCGCCAATAGGAATACCGCGGACAACAGAACAGCTGAAAAAAGATGCATTCCTGTTTATTGCCGTTCGGAACAGAAGATTATTTTCTGTATTCCCGGCCCGGCAATCAATCCGGAACGAACCGTTCCGCTCCGGACAGAATGCCGCAGGCCGTCCGGCGACAGGGAACGGGCGTCACGCCGACAACCTGAACTCGTTCGGGGAATATCCCGTATTCTTCTTGAACATGCGGCTCAGGTGATGGGGATACTTGAACCCCAGTTCATAGGCGATTTCACTAACGGATTTATTGGTGGCGCAAAGGAGCTCCTTGGCTTTGTCCACCAGCTTGATATGGATATGCTCCTGGGGAGTTTTTCCCGTCTCTTTCTTGACGAGATCACCGAAATAGTTGGCGGAGAGATGCAGTTCATCCGCGAAATACTGCACATAGGGCAGACCCCATTCCTGAGGCTTGTCTCCCTCGAAGTAGGAATCCAGCAGGCGTTCGAACTCCGTCAGCACATCCCTGTTCACATTCTCGCGGGTAATGAACTGGCGGTCGTAAAAACGCATGCAGTGGTTCAGGAGAACTTCGATGTTGGCCGTCACGATGGACTTGGTATGCCGGTCAACGCCCCGTTCCAGTTCCTCCCGGATCTCCGTCAGGCCGTTCAGGAATAAATTCCTTTCCCTCTACGACATATGGAGGGACTCGGAAGCGTCATAGGAAAAAAAGGTATAGTCCTTCATCCTGCGTCCCAGGGAGGTGCCGCGGAGCAAATCGGGATGGAACAGGAGGGCATAGCCCTCTACCCGGAAATATTCCCCGTTGTCATCATTGCCCAGCACCTGGCCGGGAGATACGAAGACAAGAGTTCCCTCCTGGTAATCATAATAATGCCTTCCGTACCGCAGGTCTCCGCATTTCAGGTCCTTCAGGAAAACGGCATAGAACCCGTAAGCCTTGCGGACATGCCGCAGCGGCGGGACCCTGGAAAAATCAACGACGCTGACCAGAGGGTGCAGCGTTTCCTGCCCCAAAAAGGAGTTGTAGTCCCCTACGGAATCCATGTTCAGAATAATGCCCATGCCCTTTCTCTGCTTTTTACCGGAGCATAGCAGGAAGGGAGCCGGCTATCCAGCTCATTCCGGGAACCTGTAATCATGGTAGCAAAACCTGTAATCCGTCTATCGGAAAAAATAGAAATCCTATGGTAGTTTTGCAGGCATGAAAACAATTAACGGGCAAAACATGACATGCAGGGAGCTGGGCAAAAGCGGCCTGAAGGTTTCAGCCATAGGCCTGGGCTGCATGGGAATGAGCCATGCCTACGGAGCGCCCGCAGACAAAAAGGAAATGGCGGAACTCCTTTCCCGGGCCGTGGATATGGGATATACATTCTTTGATACGGCGGAAGTGTACGGAACGCCCGGACACCCCCACGACAACGAAGAACTGCTGGGGAAAGCGCTGGCGCCCTACCGGGACAGGATCGTTATTGCGACCAAATTCGGAATCCGTTTCAGCGGCACGGCAGGCCCCGGACCATACCCGCTGATCACCGATTCCCGCCCCGGCACAATCCGCCAATCCGTGGAAAGTTCCCTTAAAAGGCTGGGAGTAGAACGCATCGGCCTGTATTACCAGCACCGCATGGATGATTCCGTACCGCCGGAGGAAGTGGCGGGCGTCATGCAGGAGTTGATCCGTGAAGGCAAAATCGCGCATTGGGGTATTTCCGAAGCAACGGAGGAAGCCATACGGCGCGCACACGTAACATGTCCGGTCACCGCCATCCAGAACCGTTATTCCATGATGGCGCGCTATCATGAATCCCTTCTTCCCGTACTGGAAGAACTGGGAATAGGCTTTGTAGCGTTCTCCCCCCTGGCCAACGGCCTGCTCTCCGGCCGCTACAACCTAAATTCCACGTTTGAGCCGGGGACGGACTACCGCAGCTCCATGCCTCAGTTCAGACCGGAAAGCTTTGACGCCAACAAGGATCTCTTCCTCCTGCTCCGCAATCTGGCGGAAGAAAAACAGGCCACTCCGGCACAAATTTCCCTGGCGTGGATGCTCTGCAAAAAGCCCTGGATCGTTCCCATTCCGGGGACACGAAAGTTCTCCAGACTGAAAGAAAACGCAGAGGCAGCCCATGTAATACTATCCGCGGATGAAGTCCGGCAGATCGACGCAGCTCTCTCCTTCATGAACATGTCCGACGTGTTTGGAGGAAGCCCCATCACAGAAAAATCATCAACCCATTAATCAACAAATCACGCTTTTCCTCCCTTGCAAAAGCATGACAACTCAGTCTCCTTCATGAAATGATGAAAAAAAAACGGTTAATCCTCCCTGCCTTTTTCTTATCGATATTCACGCCTCCGGCCATGATTCAGGCGGGAGGCATCCCCCCTGTTCCAGCTGCGGAACAAGCCCCCCTGCTTATTGCAAGGCAGGGCAGTTTTGCCGTGGGCGGGAACATTCTGCAACGCCCGGGAACATATGACAACAGCCGTTTTCCCGGCTGGGGGCAAGCAGTTGAAGCCGGCCAGAGTTACCATGCCGACCACGCCGCCGTGGACTTCCAGATACCGGCCGATGCCCGCATGCTTCCTCTAATCTTCATTCATGGCTATGGACAGTCCGCCCGGTGCTGGCAGACAACACCGGACGGACGGGAGGGCTTTAATGACATGTTCCTGCGCAAAAGATACGCCACCTACCTGGTTGACCTCCCAGGACGGGGACGGGCGGGCAGAACGACGGCGGAAACCGCCATCAGGCCACTTGCCGACGAGCAGTTCTGGTTCGACATCTTCCGGATCGGCGAATGGCCCGCATTCAACCCGGGAGTACAGTTCCCTACGGACAAGGATTCCCTGGACCAGTTTTTCCGACAAATGACACCCGATATCGGCACGCACGATATGACAAGAACTCGATGCCCTGAGCGCCCTCTTCAAGCGCGTGGGCAAGGGCATCCTGGTTACTCACTCCGCAGGGGGATTCCCCGGCTGGCTGACGGCCATCCGCAGCCCGGAAGTGCGCGGCATCATTTCCCTGGAACCGGGCACCTACGTCTTCCCGGAAGGGGAGGTTCCCGAAGACATGCCCAGCCTCACCGGCACGATGAAGGGAATCGCCGTTCCGCCGGAGGAATTCAACAAGCTCACCCAAATCCCCATCATCCTCTACTTCGGAGATTATATTCCTGAAAACGTCACCGATAAGCTTGGAGAGGAAAACTGGCGCGTACGTCTGCAAATGGGACGCAAATTTGTGGAGGCCGTCAACAGGCATGGCGGCCATGCTGCTCTGGTGGAACTGCCCAAAATCGGCATCCGGGGAAATACGCATTTTCTGATGTCCGATAAAAACAATAACATCATTGCCGACCATATGGCCGCCTGGCTCCGGCAGAACAAACTTGACAGGTGACAGGCACACTCCTCCCCCGCACATTTACTTTCTGCGTCCGCCATCTGTAATCATGGTAGCAAAACCTGTAATCCGTCTATCGACGGGAAGAGAGCCTTTCATGATAGAATGGGAACTGTTTGAGGAAGCAAAGTACATGCCATGAAAACAAACGCCATTATTTCAATAGCCCTTTCCCTGATTTCCTTCAACCGCCAGTTAAATGCGCAGCAAATGAACACAAATGATTCTCCGGCCGTTTCAACAGCCCCAGCCCGCCAAACCCAATTTACGGAAGCAAAAAGCATTAAAAGCCACAACGCCAATCCCTGGGGGCTGGTTTACCGGGGAGCCGTCACGGAAAACATGGGAGGCCGCGTCAACATCCATCCAATCACCTATACGCTGAACGGACTGCAAATTGCCGCCCATGTTTATACGCCCGCCGGATATGATGCCTCGAAAAAATACCGCCCTTGTCGTGGCGCATCCCAACGGCGGCGTGAAGGAGCAGGTGGCCGGACTTTACAGCCAGCGCATGGCGGAACAGGGCTACATCTGCCTGGCATTTGACGCGGCCTACCAGGGGGCCAGCGGAGGGACTCCCCGCAATACGGACAAACCCGCCAACCGCATGGAAGACATCCGCCGCGCCGCAGACATCCTGCTGCAATATCCCGGAGTGGACGCCTCCCGTCTGGGCATCCTGGGCATTTGCGGCGGAGGAGGCTACACCCTGAAAACCGCACAGACGGACAAGCGTTTCAAGGCAGTCGCCACGCTCAGCATGTTCAACACCGGCCTGGTCCGGCGCAACGGGTTTCTCGACTCGCAGATCAACAGCGTGCAGGAACGCCTTGCCGACGCCTGCGCCGCCCGCCAGCGCGAAGCGGAAGGCGGTCAGCCGGAATACGTGGGAGACATGAAAGGAGTAACGCCGGAACAGGCGGCCCAACTGCCCTTTGACCTCTACCAGGACGGCTACGACTATTATCTGCAAAGCCACGCCCACCCCAATTCCACCTTCCGCTATACCAAAAGCAGCCTGATGGACCTCTTTGCCTTTGACGCGAGCGAAGGTATGCACCTGATTAACCAGCCCCTGCTGATGATGGCGGGCAGCAGAGCCGACACCTTCTACATGACGGAACAATGCTACAGCCGCGCCACGGGAACCCTCAACAAGGAATTGTTCCTCATTCCGGGCGCCACGCATATCAAGACCTACTACGTGCCGGAATACGTGGATCAGGCTGTCGGAAAGCTGGCGGAATTCTTCGGGAAAAACCTGTAAAACTGCTCTCCCAGGTTCATGAATCTTTTATCGTCTGTCCTGTTCTGCCTGATGTCGTGCGTGCTGGCTCTGGCGGCAAATTCCGCCCTTTCCAGCCAGGAATTGACCTCCAGGCAGAAACACATCATCGCGATTGCCGCCTATACCGGCAGAGGGGATTTGCATCAGCTGCAGCCGGCCCTGAATGCCGCCTTGGACAGTGGATTGACGATAAATGAAATCCGGGAAGTTTTAGTGCATTCCTACGCCTATTGCGGGTTTCCACGAAGCCTGAGGGGATTGCAGACATTCATCTCCGTGCTGGATAAAGAAAGTCCCGAGGCATAGCCGATGCCCCGGGACAAGATGCCTGCCCCACAAAGGACAAACGCAGCCGCTACGATCGCGGGTGCGCCATTCTTGCGGAAATCTCCGGCATTCCCGTCAATGCACCGAAAGCTGCCTATGCCGAATTTGCCCCGGTCATGAAACGTTTCCTGAAAGAACACCTTTTTGCAGATATTTTTGAACGGGACGTTCTGACCTATGATGAACGCGAATTGGCTACCGTATCCATCCTCGCGGCCATAGGCGGTGTGGAACCAATGGCCCGCTCTCACATGGGCATCTGCCTGAATCTGGGCATAACACCCGCACAGCTGCACCAGCTGCTTGATATCGTGTCCAGGAACATCGGCCCCGGGGAAGCAGACGCAGTCCGGAAAGAGCTGAACACGCTGTTGCAGGCAAAAGGGCTGCCTGTTGTCCGCAGAACCGGACAAGATGCGGGAAAACCGCTGGTTGTTTATTTCTCCGCAACGGGCAATACCAAAGCGGTGGCGGAACAAATTGCGAAACTGACCGGAGCGGATCTCTACCGGATTGAAGCCGCCGAGGCCTACAATGCCGACCCTTACCGCGACAGCGACCGTGTCAAAAAAGAAGCTTATGAGAACCTGCGCCCAAAGGTCGCCAACTTGCCTGAAGCCTCCCTGATGGGGAAATATGATACTATCTTCGTCGGCTCTCCAATCTGGTGGCATCAGCCTGCCATGGTGATTTGCACCTTTTTAGAGGCATTTGACCTGAAAGGGAAAACGCTCATTCCCTTCTTTACTTATGACGCGACTACTTATTTAAACGAATCCATGCAACAAATTTACAGGCTTACGCCCCATTCCCGGCACATTCCGTCAACTCTTCCAGAAGACCTTGACCCAGGAGATATTACAACTCCCGGACGTGCCGATGATGAGGGGATTGACATGCCGGGCAATGCCGCAGGCGTCAAAACATGGCTGAAAAGAATCGGCATGCTGCCATGACTTTTGCCTGGGTTCTTTCATCCCCCCCTCAGTTTTTCAATCCATATGACCCATTTTGCAATACCATCACCTATGGCCGTTTTTGCATTGCCCTTTTTGCGGGAGGGCCATACCGTCCGGCTAGAGGAACATAACATATGGCTAGGAATAAAAACCGGTCATTTCAACTGATTTCATAGCCCATGGAACAACGTCTATCCAAAAAAGTCATGATATTGACGGGAGCCGGGCAAATCGGCATGGCCATTGCCCGCAGAATAGGAAGCGGCATGAAAATCGTCATTGGCGACAAAAATATCGGGAACGCGCATGCCATTGCCCGGACGATGAATCAGGCCGGATTTGACACCATCCCCTTAGAGATGGATCTCTCTTCCCGGGACTCCATCCTGCATTTGATTGCAGAAGCACAGAGGTACGGCAATATTTCCATGCTCGTCAATGCAGCGGGGGTTTCCCCCCAGCCAGGCATCCGTTGAAACCATTCTTAAAGTGGATCTCTACGGAACCGCCGTATTGCTGGAAGAGGTGGGGAAAGTTATTTGCCCCGGCGGCTCGGGAGTAACTATCTCCAGCCAATCCGGTCACCGCATGCCCGCTCTGACTGCCGAACAGGACGAACAACTGGCCATGACTCCAACAGAGGAATTGCTGAACCTCGAACTCCTCCAACCCGGGAATATCAAGGACACTCTGCATGCCTACCAGATGGCGAAACGCTGCAACGTCAAGCGTGTCATGGCGGAAGCCGTCAAATGGGGTGCCAAAGGCGCACGCATCAACTCCATTTCCCCGGGCATTATAGTCACCCCTCTGGCAATCGATGAATTCAACGGTCCCAGAGGTGATTTTTACAGAAACATGTTTGCGAAGTGCCCTGCAAGAAGACCCGGTACGGCGGATGAAATAGCCCATGTAGCGGAATTACTGATGGGCGGCAAGGGGGCTTTCATCACCGGCGCGGACTTCCTGATTGACGGGGGAGCCACCGCCTCCTATTTCTACGGTCCGTTGAAACCGCATGATTCAAAAGAGAAAACCTCTCAGACAATCGAAAACGGCAGGCAAAGCACAAAATGAAGCTTACTGAAATCAACGCAGCATCAAAAGGGAAACACCGTAGATCATAAGCACAAAACAACATGAAAAAAACGACCAGCCACATTGGTGGCGACGTTTCTCATGTTATCCGTTTATAATAAGGTCTAAAACGGATAACGGACCTCTGACCCTGACCGCACGGCTGTTCCGTCATCTTGGCATCCAGCCATGCAATATCCCCCCCCCCCGCGAAGTTATGATGGACTCCAAATTCCGGTCACCGAGATTAAATATACATTCCACATCCTGTATATCCCCATCCCGGGCATTTTCCTGAATCATCAGGCGGATTTCCTCTTCCGTCACCCTGTCAGTCGTATTCCTGACTCCCAGCAAATTGCATGCGAAAACTGTGCTTTTGGAAAGCACCCATACAAAGGGAGCTGCGGCACAAGAAAAGGCTTTCATCGGCACAGCCGCCAGTTTGGAAATTACTTCCGGAGCACACATTCCAACCCTCTTGGGCACCAGTTCCCCGAATACAAAAACTCCCAGAAACAACAGACTCCCAATACTCGCCGGATGCTTTTCCATCCGTAACGAAAAAACCCTGCAAGCAATGAACTTGCAGGGTTTTCAAATGGTTACGGGAGCAGGATTTGAACCTGCGACCTTCAGGTTATGAGCCTGACGAGCTACCTGGCTGCTCCATCCCGCGATTTAGAGAGCATCTGTAGAGGAGTGCGCAACTGTTATAAGGCATTTCCGCAGCATGTCAAGTACTTTCAAATAATTTTTTTATACCCGCAATTGTATGACAAAGACGTTCAAACGTATTCCGAAGACGACGGAAAGCGATAAACGGAAACGGCCGCTCCCCGATTGATTGGCTCACAACAGGTAGGAGAGCCGCCCAGGTCCGGCATATGGAAACGGAAAAGGAAAAGCGCCTTTCCCCGCACGCGAAAAAAAGAAAGGATTCCTCGACAAGCATTGTCAAATCTGTATATCTTGAAAGGTGCGGACGGGGTCCGCGCATTAACATCAACTAGAAAGAGGTACGACAATGCAAAAGGTAAACGTAAACACACCCATTACGATCACGGGGCGCCACGTGGAAGTCACAGACGCGATTCGGGAATTCGTAACGAAAAAAATTGAGGGGATCCGCCTGGATTTCCCGCGCATTATGGAGGTTAAAGTACTGCTTGATGTGCAACGCGACCGCAAGATTTCTCAGGTAATCCTGTTCTGCTCGGATCATATCACCATTGACGCGTCCACGGAAGGGACGGACATGTACGCCTGCATTGATGAAACGATCACCAAAATCATGCGCCGCATGCGCAAGCACAAAACGCGCCTGATGAAGAATTTCCGTCCCCATCACCAGGAAACCATCCGCAAGCTGGATGAAACGGTATATGACGATTCCGTGCTGGATTACCCAGGAGATTCCCCGGAAGACCCGGAACCCCTGCTCATTCACAGAGAAAGCTACAATCTCAAAAAGCTTTACAAGGAAGAAGCCATCATGGAACTGGAACTTTCCGATAAGCCATTCGTACTCTATAGGAATGCGCGGCGAGACGTGCTCCAGATCGTGTACCGGAGGCCGGACGGGGACTACTCCATCATTGAGCTTGGGAGCAGCCTGTAAGCGCAAAAAACGGTTTTGAAACAATCCGTTTTCCATAACGCATCAAAAAGAGCAGGACTTCAGAAACCGGGGGTCCTGCTCTTTTCTGTAATGCCGTGACATGGAACAAGAAAATCTCTTGATTTCTACTTGCCACCATTTACATTGGTGCCAGCAAACCTCCGTGGATGCGGAGGTTCCAGTAGTTAACAAACACTGTATTTAATTCGAATTATGAAGAACATCGCTATCCTCGCCATCGCCGGCGCCGCTTGCCTGGTCGCTTCTTGCTCCCAGCAGCAGCAGCAACAGCAAACCACCGCTCCTGCTCCCGCTCCGGTTGTGCAGGCCAAGGGCAAGTAAGTTTGCAGCGGGGTTTTGCCCTGCAACACTAGCAAATTATCCAATTAATCCGCACTCGGTGTACGCACTGAGTGCGTTTTTATTTGCCCTGAGTCCGGATTCCCTCCGCCATTTGCCGATTCGCCGGGATTTTCCTTAAAAACGGCGGATACCGCAAACCGCCGCGGCGCAGCACCGTGTGCCGGTTCTTGCCGGATCAGGCTTCCCCTTTATTCAGCGGCCGCCTTCGCCTCATTCTGCTGATCGGACTGAAATATCCGCTGAACCAGCATGGGGCGTTTCCTGGCCCACCCGGGCCAGACCAGGTGATGTTCCATGCCGTAGGAATGGCCCTCCGGAAAGGCCTTGGGAAACAAATGGTTCCCGCCAGTCCTCCTCCCATTTGCCGCCTTCCCGGTCCTTCTGGGTCAGCGTCACCAGATGCCCGCAGTTCTTCCAGGCATCCAGAACAATGGAGCCCTGCAATCCCTTCCCCGCGGCATTGACATACACGCAACTGTGCTCCCTGCCCGTTCCACGGTCTCGAATCGTCAGCCCTATGCGGAAATACTTCACGGGGCGGCGGCGCAGGTCCCGGTACAAATCCTGCTGGACCTGCCAGCACAGCCCCCTGTCGCGCAGGTTGGAATTGACCAGAATATTGTTCAGCCAGCCAAACAGCACAGTCCTGTTGTCCCGGGCAATCGCTGCGGACTGGACCACGGCCGTGTCCGCCAGCCACCTGGCCTCCGCTCCGGCAGCGGGAAGAGAGGCCTGATCCGGCGGCAGCAGCGCCAGGAAGGCATTAGCCAGCCCGGACATTTGCTGCTGCACGTAAGGTTGTTGTATATAATCCTCCGCCGGAGGAGTACAGCAGGAACTCCATCCGCACAAAAGGGCGGCAGCAAGCAAAAGCCTGAATGTCTGCGTGGTCGGCATGGCGCGCCAAGGCTAGCAGACTACGCGTAAAAATCCAGTAAAGCTTTCAAAAATGCCTGCCTCCGCCCTGACGGCTCTTGCCTTCCCCTTTCCATCCCGGTAGAATACATCCTCTCTTCACCATGCTGACGATCAAAAATCTCACAAAATCCCACGCCGGACGGACCTTGTTCAGGGAAACGGAAATGACCATTAACTGGGGGGGAACGGGTGGCTCTGGTCGGCCCCAACGGAGCAGGCAAATCCACCCTGTTCCGCATGATTCTGGGAGAAGACACGCCGGACGAAGGCTCCATCAGCATGGATGAATACGCCATCGTGGGCTATCTTCCCCAGGAAGCCAGCGAACCGAAGGATGAAACCGTCCTGGAAATCGCCCTGGGCATCACGCCGGAAATGGAACAGGCCATCCACACCATCCGGACGGCGGAAAACGCCAACAAAACGGATACGCCGGAATACGCGGAAGCCATTGACACCTTCAACGCCGCCAACGGTTACCAGCTGGAGCCCAAAGCCAAGAAAATTCTCAAAGGGCTGGCCTTTCGGGAAAGCGACTTCCACCGCCCCGCCCGGGAAATGTCCGGCGGCTGGATCATGCGCGCGTACCTGGCCAAGCTCCTTGTCCTGGAGCCGGACCTCCTGATGCTGGACGAACCTACCAACCACCTGGACCTCCTGTCCCTGCTGTGGCTCCAGCGATACCTGAAAAACTACCCCGGAGCCATCCTGATGATTTCCCACGACCGGGATTTCATGGATGAGCTGGTGGAAAGCGTGTACGACATCGACAACGAAGAACTGGTGGAATACCGAGGCAATTACTCGGACTTCCTCCAACAAAAGGACGTGCGCTTCGAGCAGCTTCAGGCGGCCTACCGCAACCAGCAGAAGGAAATAGCGCACATTCAGGAATTTATTGACCGTTTCCGCTCCATCAATTCCAAAGCCGGGCAAGTCCAGAGCCGCATCAAGCAGCTGGAAAAGATGAAAATCATTCAAAAACCGGTAGCCCGCAGGAAGGTATTTAAATTCAACTTCCCCCAGCCTCCGCGCAGCACCCAGAAAGTCATTGAGCTGGAAAAAGTCTGCCAATCCTATGGCGACCGCAGGGTTTATGAAAACCTGGACCTGCTGGTGGAACGCGGGGAGCGCACTGTTCTTGTAGGTCCGAACGGCGCGGGCAAATCCACTCTTCTCAAAATCCTGGCGGGCATCATCCCCATTGACTCCGGACAACGCACTCCCGGTACCACGACGCGCATCGGCTACTTCTCCCAGGCGCGAACGGAAAACCTGAATCCGGAAAATACCGTGCTGGAGGAAATCATGAAATGCAGCGCTGAAATCCGGGAGGAAGAAGCGCGTTCCATCCTGGGTTCCTTCCTGTTCCGGAGGCTGGATGTGGAAAAACGCGTCAGCGTTCTTTCCGGCGGGGAAAAATCGCGGCTCAGCTTGGTCAAATTCCTAGTGGATCCGCCCAACCTCCTGCTGATGGACGAGCCGACCACCCACCTGGACCTTTTGTCCGTAGAAGCCCTGGTGCAGGCTCTGAAGCACTATGAAGGAACACTGGTCTTCATCTCCCACGATGTGCACTTCATCCGTTCCCTGGCACAAAAAACCCTGCATGTGAACCGGGGGACCATCACCGCCTACGCAGGCGGATATGACTACTATCTGGAAAAGTCAGGCATTCTGGACGATGAAAAAGGCGGCATCACGGCGGAATAAGGCTCTTTTTTCAGTTTCCCCTTTTTCCTTGCCGTGGATTTCATCCTGCCTCAAAAGAACAGGATGAAGGCTTTTCTTGTTCCTCTCTTATATTCTGCGCTTCTGTCCGGAGCCTCTCTTGCATTTGGTGAAACGGCCGCCGGAACGGCTTCCCCACAGCAGCGGCTCCGGCGGAAAAAATTCCTTCCGCGGAATCCCTGATCAACCAGGCCTTTTCCTTTGCCATCAATATCCAGCAGACGTTGGCAGGCGTTCAGGACAAGGAAAGCGCGGACAACGCCGTCAAAACGCTGCAGGACATTCAGAAGGACATCCGGCATTTCCTCCAGCTTCAGGATAAATTGAACGATGCGGAAAAGGAGAAAGAAGACGCCTTGATAGAAAAAATGAAAAAACGAATGGAAATGCTGGACAACCGCTGCAGGCAGGAAGGCAAACGCCCGTTTGAGGCCCGTTATTACGGTTCCGCCGCCTTAAAGGACATTTTGGAAAATTCGGATGAATTCAGCGGCCTGGTAGAACCGGATGAAGACGGGGCGCCCCCCAATGCAATCCGGGAAAATGAAGAGGCCGGACAGTAGCCTCCCCCTCACCCCGTTTCTCCCCCTTTTTTCATTCCCGGCCCGCCCTTTCCCCATATGGGGTCCTGCGCGGCCAGGTCCATTTCAAGCTTGCCGGAACCGTGAAAAACGGGTTTACTGTGGGCAGCATGCAAAAGTTAGCAGGTAAAACAGCCATCGTTACCGGCGCGGGTCGCGGAATCGGCAATGCCGTCGCGCGCCGCTTCGCTTCGGAAGGAGCCAGGGTCATCCTGATCAGCCGCAGTCCATCCAGCTGCGGGGGAGCCGCAGAAGAAATCAACAAGGAATTTCCGGATTCCTGCAAGGCCTACCCCTGCGACGTAGCGGATTACGCGGCCGTTCAGGAAACCATGGCCGCCATTTTGAAAGACTTCCTGCAGATTGACATCCTGGTGAACAACGCCGGCATCACGCGGGACTCCCTGATGCTCCGCATGAAGGAGGAAGACTGGGATGCCGTTCTGGACACCAACCTGAAAAGCGCGTTCAATACGGTCAAGGCCCTCCAGCGTGTTCTCATGAAATCCCCGGCCGGGCGCATCATCAACATGAGCTCCGTCATCGGTCTCGTCGGCAACATCGGCCAGGCCAATTACGCCGCTTCCAAGGCGGGCCTCATCGGCTTCACCAAATCACTGGCCCTGGAATTCGCTCCGCGCAAAGTCACGTGCAACGCCATTGCTCCCGGCTTCATCTCCACGGAAATGTCCAATGCCATTCCCGACAATCTCAAGGAAGAAATCGTCAAGAAAATACCTTTGAAAGAACAAGGTTCCGTGGAAGATATCGCCGCCCTGACGGCCTTCCTTGCCTCTGACGATGCCCGTTACATCACCGGGCAGGTCATTGCCTGCGACGGAGGCATGACGATGTAGGGCATTCCGGTTTTCACCATTCCATGCGCGGCATTTTCCTTGTTTCCTGCTTTCTGGGAGGAAGCGCCCTGCTGGCCGGGTGCCGGGAAGAAAATAATTCCCCCCGCCCGGCCACGGAAGATGCCGCGCGCATTACCAGCGCACGCCAGTGGGGAGAAAGCCGATCCGCGCTGCAAAAACGGGAACTGGACCGCGCTGCCGGTCCTGCCCTTCCCATTCCGGATGACCTGCCGTCCCGGGAGCTGGTCGGCACGACGCGCCAAATCCATCAGCTCATTGAAGCTTCCGGAAATCCGGCACGTTTTGAATCCTACACGGAAACGGTTCCCGCGGCGGGAGCTTCCCTGCGCATGGTCGCCATACCGGGAGGAACGTTCCTCATGGGGAGTCCCGCGGAAGAGCCGCACCGGAAACCGGACGAAGGTCCGCAGCATAAAGTGAGCATCTCTCCCTTCTGGATCTCGGAAACGGAAATCCCCTGGGAACTTTATACGGCCTTCATGGAAAACGGGCGTCCGCGCGCCAAGGACGGCCAGCTTCTGGAGGAACAGCCGGATGACGAACTGTGGGACTCCGTCACGCAGCCTACCGCCCCCTACGCCGCCATGAACCTGGGCATGGGCCACGGCTATGAACACGGCCTGCCCGCCATCTCCATGTCCCACCACGCCGCCAGCAAATTCTGCGAATGGCTGAGCGCCCAGACCGGGCATTACTACCGCCTGCCCACGGAGGCGGAATGGGAATACGCCTGCCGGGCCGGTTCCGCCGGCGCCTATTCTTACGGAAACGGGGAAGCCTCTCTGGACCAGTACGCCTGGTACTGGAACAATTCCAATGACCGCTACCAGAAAACAGGCTCTAAAAAACCAAATAAGTGGGGACTCCGGGACATGCACGGAAATGTGGCGGAATGGGTTTTGGACTCTTACGTTCCGGATGCCTACGGCAAACGGAGCGGCTTGCCCACGAAAGACCCCCTGGTCATCATCCCCGGCGCCCCTCACATCGTTCGCGGCGGTTCGTGGGAAGACGACCCGGACAGCCTGAGAAGCGCTGCGCGCCGCGCCAGCACCCCCGCCTGGAACCGTCAGGATCCTCAAAACCCTAAAAGCATCTGGTACCTGACGGACGGAGGCATGATCGGGTTCCGCGTGGTGCGCCCCATGAACATTCCGGACATTATGACGATGCACCGCCTCTGGAATTTCTCCAAGGGGGAGCCGTAAAGAACAATCTTTCATGACCATTGCATTAAGAACGGAACAATCCTCAGACCATGCCGAAACGGAACATGTCACGAGAGAAGCGTTCTGAAACTATTTCGTCCCCGGCTGCAATGAACATTACCTGCTCCATATCATGCGCGTCAGTCCTTCCTTCATCCCGGAGCAGGATGCAGTCGCCATCCACGGCAGCCGCATCGTCGGGAAACATCGTTGATGCAACGTCCGTCATCAGGGCAGACGATGGAAAAGAATATGAAGTGCTGGGCATGGGGCCCATTGCCGTTCTTCCGGAATACCAGCGCCGGGGAATAGGACGGCGGATGATCGGCTACACCAGGAACCGGGCGCGTGAAATGGGCTTCCGTGCCATTTTCCTGTACGGCGACCCGGACTACTCTTCACACTGTGGATTCGTTCCCGCGGAAACGCTGGGCATCAGAACGGCGGATAATAGGTATGCGGCGGCCCTCCAGGTCTGTGCGCTGCAAAGGGGTTCCCTATCCGGCCTGAAAGGCCGCTATGTGGAAGCTGCCGTGTACCATATGGACGAAAAGCGCGCTGCCGAATTTGACCGGCATTTTCCGGTAAAGAAAAAGCTTTCCGGTATTGCGTCTCAAAAACGTTTCCAGCAAATTGCCGCCATGCGGAGAAAACCGGATACGGCCCCCTGCCCCCGGAAATCCCGTACCTTCCGGAGGGCATGAATCCCGCATGCGGATGAGTAATTCTTCCTCTCTGGATATAAAAAACAAGAGCTGTTCCGCAAGAACAGCTCTCATCCGCCGATTTTTCGCCATCAGGAAGCTCAAGCCCTGCGGCGGCGCATCATCAGCGCGGCCAGTCCCAGCAGGCCCAGGGAAACCGTGGCTGGTTCCGGCACCATTTCCCCTCGGATTTCCGTGAAAATCGGAGATAATAAGCTGAAAGTATTGGTTCCGTTGGCTCCCGTAATAACAACAGAATCACCAGGCGTTCCCTCGGCGTCATAATGGCCGCGGATGCCGGGAGCAGTCAATCCGCCGCTGATCGTTACGGTATCTCCTTCCGTGTTAGCAGTAGGGGCGGCTGTCCCCCCCGCAGCATATAAATACGTTTTAGACGTATCCTGCATCAAGCCCATCACGGACTGGCTCACGGCCAGGAAGCGGTATGTCAATGCCGCGTCAAGAAGCAGGGGAGAACCATCCAGGGAAGAAAAACTGAACGTCAGATTAATCCCTGCTGCAGTAGTTCCCGTATTGGTGCTCCAGCCGATGACCGAATTGTCGGAGCCATTCAGCACCAGGAAGCCGTAAGTGACATTAGCGCCCAAATTGTTGGCGGCTCCGCGCAGCGTAAAACTGTCCAGTCTGATCTCTCCGGACAGGGAGGAGGGAGAAGAGGAATCGGAAGGAGCCAGGGAAGAAGACCCCAGGCTAAGATAAAACCCATGGATGGTACTATTGTAATTATCCGTACCGGGAGTGTAATAATTAAAACCGGTCGCTGCCTCCGAGGAAACAGCAAAGCTTCCCATCGCGATTAAAAGTGTCAGTGTTTTCTTCATATTTATTATTCCTTTTGGATGGCAACTTGTAGCGAATTTGGAATTCCCCAATCGGATTTGGAATCCGTCAAGTAATGAAAAAGAGGCCAAATCAATCATGAAACCAATGAATAACAAAGACTGACCCGTCATCTTGACAAAAGGACCAGAGATATTAAAAAATCATTATTTTCAATGAATTATAAACACAATATACTAACTCTTAATATTTTTAATTGCTTGCGGATTCCAAATTCGTTATTCAAGCACAAGTACATACATTGAATCTTGCATCATTTTATTAAGATACTGACCATGAATAAATTATTATCCACCCTGATTCTTTCGGCCGGCATGAGCCTAAGCGCTACCGCGGCTACCTCTCTGCTGGATAGCTCCATCGTGGGATATTCGGACTTTGCCTCCCAAACGGCGGATTTCGGCACCCTGAAAGATTCCGTTTCCATCACGTCTGACGACAGCAATCTGACGTTATCCGGGATAACCTTCAACGGATACGGTGCCAACAACCGCGACGTTATGTCTGTGACGATGGTTCTTGACCTGTCCAAAATCAACACTCCGGACGCCTATACCGCTCTGTTTAACGCCAAAAACAGCAGTGTAAGCTGGGGCGTGGGCCTGAACACGGACCGGAAACTCCAGGGATTATGGAACAACACCTCATACAACGGGCCCGTCGTTGACACCCCGCTGGGCACGGAAGGTTCCCTGACCATTTCCGTAGTCACCGGAGATCTTGGCACCCGCATCTATTTTGGCGACAGCGCTACGTACTATTCCAACAGCGGCCTGAAATTCGGCAACCAGCAAATTAATCAGATTCTCATGGACGCAGGACTGGCTGAATCCATCGAACAGCTCTACATCCACGACTCCCTCCTTTCCCAGGAACAAGTTGGTCAACTGATGAGTGAAATCGCCAGCATCCCGGAACCCGCCACGGCTTCCCTGGGCCTGCTGGGACTGGCCGCGCTGATGATGCGCCGCCGCAGGGCATAAGCCTGTACCGTCCGCCTCCCTATATTCAAAGGCCGGCTCACAAAATCGTGAGCCGGCCTTTTCCTTATCCGTTCAAACATCTGCCGGAAAAAACAGGGGGGAAGAAGCTTCCATTTGCTGCGGTACCCTCACGGCCAGCACTTGACGGGGAAATGGCATTCAGGCTCCCCCGGGAGGGTCATTTCAAGAGCTTCCGACCCCGCCCCACTTCCGTACACGCCCCTTTTTCCCATGCCGGGACAGCCGGAACCGGAGCATGCAAAGCCCGGCTTCCCTCAGCATCCGGAACAGCCCATCCTTTCAGCAATCCATTTCCCCGCACGGTCCGGATCGCTGCGGTTTCCGTCCGTCGGCAACAGACTCCTTCCCCGAAACAGGGAAGGAGTGGGAAAATGGCTGAGCTTGAACCTTTATCCCCCGTTCCCGTCCATGAATCTTCAAAAACAGCAGCTGCTACTGCGCCTGTGCCGGTATTTCAAAAGCAGAAAAGGAGAACCGCGTTTTTTCAACAAACGGAATATATGCCTTCTGGCCGCCGCCGGCGCCTACATCCTGACTCCCGACGAATTCCTGTTTGACGGAATCGGCAGGCTGGGCCTTCTGGATGACGCGGCGGTCATCCTGGGCGCCGTCCTCACCGTCTTTTTCCCGGACGGGGACTAGAGGGCCGTACCCTCCGCCGCGCCTCGGGCGGAATTAGCGGGACGACACTTTCCGGAACTTCGGGGACTGTCCCATGAATGTCTCCGGATTTTCCAGGAGAAGACGTTCCGTTTCCTGCCGGGAAAAACCGCGCCTGCGCAGCTCGCAGGCCAGGGCCGTCAGCGCCAGGGGATCGGAATCCCCCCAGTCCGCCGCGGAATTGGCCCAGACACGGTCCATTCCGTACAATTCCAGAATATCCGCCGCCCGCTTGGGATTCAGCTTGCTGGTGGGATAAAGGGTCAGCCCGGCCCAGTAACCGGCCTCCTTCACCAGCGGGAAGGTATGTTCCTCACAGTGATCCACCAACACGCGGCAAGGGTCCAGATCCGGACGGTTTTTCAGGGCGGAAAGAATCATTACGGTCCCCTTAAGCTTGTCTTCCAGATGGGGAGTGTGAATCAGCACAAGCTGGTTGAGGCGCACCGCCAGATCCAGATGCTCTTCAAAAATAGTCATTTCATGGGAAGTATTCCGGTTCAGCCCTATTTCCCCGATGCCGAGGACATTGGGCCGGTCAATGAACTCCGGAATCAGTTTCATCACATCCCGCGCGAAAGCCACGTCCTGCGCCTCCTTGGGATTGATGCACAGCCATGTGTAATGGTCCATGCCGAACTTGGCCGCCCTGGCGGGTTCGCATTCCGTAAGCTGTACGAAATAATCCCGGAAACCGTCCGCGGACGAACGGTCGTAACCGGCCCAGAACGCCGGTTCCCCTACCGCCAGGCAGCCGGCCTGCGCCATGGCCCGGTATTCGTCCGTGGTGCGGCACACCATATGTATATGAGGTTCTATGAAAGCCATCATTTTTATTTGCTGAGGTTCGGGGCTCCGCAGGCCGCTTTGGCTGCGGCGGTTTCCGGCACGGTGTCATCCCTGTAGGAAAGGGCTTCCAGAATGGCCCGGACACGTCCGGGGCCGGATGCGGACAAGAGGGGAAGAACATCCATCAGGGCATGGTAACGGAAATCCGCCTCCCCTTCCCCGCGGTCCACCCGGTCCAGAAATGCGGCCACATCCAGAACGCCGGCGCGCGCCGCTGCGAAATCCGCGTCCAGCACTTCCTTTTTACTTCTTTTCATGCACAGACGATACGCCTATGCGGAAAGCCTCGTCAAGCCGGAACAGGCAACAAAATGATAACCATTCCAAACTGATAAACAGCAACCTCTTTTCCCCGGCTTTTCAAAAATCCGAAAAGCGCCGGAAATTCAAGAAGAGGCTTGCCATCCGGGCTTGAACCGGGCATCCTGTGAAGACGCATTTATTTCATTAGAGCGCCTATGAATGCACTAGTAAAAACCATATGTACATTCGTGACATCCTCCATCGGCCGCAAAAAATCATTGTGGCTCTGACGGGGTTATGTTTGGTCTTGTTCCTTGCGGGACACCTGGCAGGCAACCTTCTCATCTTCGGAGGCCCTGAATGGATCAACACCTACGCCCACGGCCTGCACTCCATGCCGGAAGCAGCCCTCTGGGGAATCCGCGCGGGGCTTGCGGTGATCTTCATCATCCACGTCTGGCTGACCATCCAGCTGAAGCTGGAAAACCATGCGGCCCGCGAACCCTACGTGTTCAAGAACACCATCAAGGCGACGCTCTCCTCCCGCTACATGATCTATACCGGCCTGACCGTCCTGGTGTTCCTGATCTACCACCTGTACCAGTACACCCTGCGCGTGGGATACGACCCCGCCCAGTTCACCACCTTCATTTCCGACGGTACGGTGGAAACCTTTGACGTGTACAAGATGATCGTGACCGGATTCTCCAACGTATGGTGCTCCGCCTTCTACATCCTGGCCGTTCTGATGCTGTTCAGCCATCTGCGCCACGGGGTACAGTCCATCTTCCAGACTGTGGGCGTCGATTCCCGCAAAATCCGGCCCTTCTACAACTTTATCGCCATCGCCTACGGCGCGATTATCTGCCTGGGCTTCATCTCCGTGCCGGTCTCGGTTCTTCTGGGTATCATCAAATAACCATCAACTCCTCTCAAAGTCATGATTAATTTTCCCGTAAGCGACTGGATGCCGGATGCCAAAATTCCCTCCGGCCCTATTCAGGACAAATGGTCCAAGTACAAACTTGAGTCCAAACTGATCAATCCGAACAACAAGCGCAAGTACACGGTGCTTGTGGTAGGTTCCGGCCTGGCTGGCGCCTCCGCTGCCGCCACGCTTGCCGAACTTGGCTACAACGTCAAATGCTTCTGCTACCAGGACAGTCCCCGCCGCGCCCACTCCATTGCGGCCCAGGGCGGCATTAACGCAGCCAAGAACTACCAGAACGACGGCGACTCCGTTTACCGCCTGTTTTACGACACCGTTAAAGGCGGCGACTTCCGCGCCCGTGAAGCCAATGTCTACCGTCTGGCGGAAGTCTCCTCCAACATCATTGACCAGTGTGTGGCCCAGGGCGTTCCCTTCGGCCGTGAATACGGCGGCCTGCTGGACAACCGCTCCTTCGGCGGCGCCCAGCTCAAGCGAACCTTCTACGCACGCGGACAGACGGGCCAGCAGCTCCTGCTGGGTGCCTACCAGGCCCTGGAAAAGGAAGTGGCCAAGGGACACATTGAAATGTTCTCGCGCCATGAAATGATGGATCTGGTGCTGGTGGACGGCGAAGCCAAGGGCATCGTCACCCGCAATCTGGTTACCGGCGAAATCAAATCCTACGCAGGGGATACCGTCCTGCTCTGCACGGGCGGCTACGGCAACGTGTTCTTCCTGTCCACCAACGCGATGGGTTGCAACGTCACTGCCGCCTACAAAGCCTACAAGCGTGGTGCCTTCTTCGCCAACCCCTGCTTCACGCAAATCCACCCCACTTGCATTCCGGTCAAAGGCGACTACCAGTCCAAACTGACGCTGATGTCGGAATCCCGCAACAGCGGCCGCATCTGGGTGCCCAAGTCCCGTGAAACCGCAGAAAAAATCCGTAAGAAGGAAATCAAGCCTTCCGATGTTCCCGAAGAAGAACGGGACTACTACCTGGAACGCAAGTATCCCTCCTTCGGCAACCTGGCTCCGCGCGACATTTCCTCCCGCGCCGCCAAGGAAGCCTGCGACGACGGCCGCGGCGTGGCCGTCACCGGCAAGGGCGTCTTCCTGGATTTTGCGGATGAAATCAAGCGCATGGGCCGCGAATGGATTGACGGCCAATACGGCAATCTGTTTGACATGTACGAAGAAATCACGGACGACGACCCCCATGAAACGCCCATGATGATCTACCCCGCCTCCCACTACACCATGGGCGGCCTGTGGGTGGACTACAACCTCATGTCCAACGTGAAGGGGCTGCACGTCCTCGGTGAAGCCAACTTCTCCGACCACGGCGCCAACCGCCTGGGAGCCTCCGCCCTGATGCAGGGCCTGTCTGACGGCTACTTCGTCATTCCCGCCACGCTGCCCGCTTACCTGACGACCACCAAGCCCGGTGCCGTCACCACCGCCGCCCCGGAATTCAAGGCTGCGGAAGACGAAGTGAAGGAACGCATCAACAAGCTCCTGAATGTGAAGGGCACCAAGACGGTGGACTCCTTCCACCGGGAACTGGGCCTCATCATGTGGGAAGACTGCGGCATGGCCCGCACGGAAGAAAGCCTGACCCACGCCATTGAACGCATTCCCCAGCTCCGCAAGGAATTCTGGGAAAACGTGCGCGTAACCGGCACGGCGGACGGCATCAACGCGGAACTGGAAAAAGCCTGCCGCGTGGCCGACTTCCTGGAATTCGCCCAGCTGCTCTGCTATGACGCCCTGAACCGCCAGGAATCCTGCGGCGCCCACTTCCGCGTGGAATACCAGCTGCCGGACGGCGAAGCCAAGCGCAACGACGATGAATACGCCTATGTAGCCGCCTGGGAATACACTGGCGTGGACAGCCTGCCTGTTCTCCACAAGGAACCGCTGACCTTCGAGAACGTGCACCTTGCCATCCGCAGCTACAAGTAAAGATAGCCAATACATTAACACTCAAAAGAAAGATTATAACATGGCTAAAACACTCAATCTCACTCTCAAGGTCTGGCGCCAGGAAAACCGGGAAGCCAAGGGCCGCATTGAGACCTATGCCGCCAAGGACATTCCGGTGGACGCCTCCTTCCTGGAAATGCTGGACATCGTCAATGAAGGCCTGGTCAAGGAAGGCAAGGAACCCATCCATTTTGACCACGACTGCCGGGAAGGCATCTGCGGCATGTGCTCCCTGACCATCAACGGCATTCCCCACGGGCCGGAACGCCAGGTGACCACTTGCCAGCTTCACATGCGCAAGTTCAAGGACGGCGATACCGTCTGGATTGAACCCTTCCGCGCGAAGGCTTTCCCAATCCTGCGGGACCTGATGGTGGACCGCTCCGCCCTGGACCGCATCATCGCCGCCGGAGGCTATATTGACGTGCGTACCGGTTCCGCGCCGAACGCCAACAACATCGCCGTGGAAAAAGTGAAGGCGGACGCCGCCTTTGACGCGGCCGCCTGCATCGGCTGCGGCGCCTGCGTGGCCTCCTGTAAAAACGCCTCCGCCATGCTGTTCACCTCCGCCAAGATCGCCCATCTCAATCTGCTGCCGCAGGGCCAGCCGGAACGTTCCAAGCGCGTCCTGGCCATGATGAAGCAGATGGAAGCGGAAGGCTTCGGCAACTGCACGAACCAGTATGAATGTGAAGCTGCCTGCCCGAAAGGCATCAGCGTGGACAACATCGCCCGCCTCAACCGCGACTTCATGCGAGCCAACGCCAAGGAAGGCCTCTGTTTCTAAAGAAGATTCCTTCTTAAGACGCTCTGTAAAAACTCCCGGCGGCATCGGCTGTCGGGAGTTTTTTTCATTATCAGGTTTCCTTGAACCAGGAATAAAATATCAGACAGTTGCTTCCTCATCGTCGCGCAGCGTAAAAAATAAATGTTACACTGGAAGGCACCCAGTAATCCAGGAAACCGTACTTGGAAATGCCGGACGAAACCTAAGCAGGCCCCGTCCGACAGCGACGGCCCCATCTTTCTTCGAGAAAGAAAAACATTGATTACAGGAATTAGACTGATGCCCGGAAGGGATGGCCTCCTGTCAAGGGCTCAGCATGAGAGGAAAACATTTTCTAACAAACAGACAACATTGATGTCTATTAAGGGAATGCACTGAACGTAAGAATTATAATATTATCTTTTCGTGTAAAATAATGACCATCTTTTATAAAAAATCAAAAACATACAAATAAAATTCTATCGACACCGACTTCAGATCATACTATTGATAAAACGATCAGGAAAGGGCGGCCCCCCTCGCTTCCTTCATTACCCCCGACTCTTGAATACCTGATGAATCCGCCTCATCGTTCCTCCTCCGTCCATCGTTCTGCCGTTCCCGGCTACCGGAAATGGTACTTTGGAGCCGGCGGCAGCCCCGGCAGGCGGGGCATGGAGGCAGCTCCGGAGCCCGACCCGCTGCCATTTGAAGAAATCCACGAACACGCTGAAATCACTGTGGGACCGCCGAGCACGTCGGCGGACGGGTACAGTGCGCACGGGACATTCACCATCCCGGAAGGAGCGGAGGGCAAAAAACTCTACGGCACCTGCTCGCTCTTCCTTGGGGGGGACGACTGGGGAATCCTGAGAAGTAAAGGACTCCGGCGGCAACGTGGTGGCGCAGGTGGATCTGAAGGAAAACCCGCAGACGGCGGGCGAGCAGGGCGGGCACAAATACCACACGGGGACCGGCGGGGCGCAGCTCCCCTCCGGCACCTACAGCTGGGAAGTCAGCCAGACCAACATCGACTACAATCCGGCAAGCGGCAACACCTCCATCTGCAACTACAGCATCGACGTGGTGCCGACGGAACCGGGGGGCAGGAAAGAACCCGAACCGTGTCCCTGCGAGGGAGACACGTGCGACAACAGCGGCGGAACGCCGCCTTCCCCGTCGCTGGCCCGGTCGGGCCCTGAGGCGGGCATGGAAAGCGGCGCCCTGGGAAACTACAGCTCGGCGGGGTGCAGCGTGACGGCGGAAAGCACGGCCACGCTGATGTACTGGTCCTGCAACTTCGGAGCGTTCCGTGGACTTGGGGGCCTTCCGGCCGGAAGGGTGGAACTGAGGGGTGAAGAAAACGTCTCCGGCCTGGAAAGACCCTCCTCACTGGCCTACAACCATCCCCTGAACAGCCGTCTGGACGTGCCGGAAGGGGGCATTGTCCCCGGAGCACGGTTTAATCTGGTGCAGGGAGACCGGGTAATTGCCATGCGCTGCTACACGGACGGGTCCGTGCTGCCCATCGGGGTGGACACGTCGGGCGGAGGGCGTGCGGCGCTGGCCACGGTGGAAGGACAATCCTGCCTGCGCTGGGTGGTGGAAGACGGCAGCCAATACCTCTTCTCGGCGGAAACGGGAACGCTCCTCTCCTACACCACCACGGACAGGCAGGTCATCTCCAACGCGTCATCCTATCTGGACGTCAGGCATGCCGGAGACGGCTCGCTGAGGCAAATCTGGAACCTGTGGGACGGCCTGCTCAACGTGGAAAACGTCACCTCCACGGGTTACACCATCGCGCTCTATACCCCTGGGCAAATCACCGGAACGGACGGACAGGGGATTTTATACCGTTACGGGCGCTTCCCTTGAAAACATTTATTCTTTCCCTGGATGCTGAGGAAAAGTTCACCATCACGGAACAGGCGCCTGCCAGGCAGCCCTATGCCGTCACCTGGTGGAACGACGGCCTGGCGTGGAACATGCGGCAGGGCACGGGGGAAGACGCCCTCACGACCCTCCGCACGCGCACGGAGCTGGAACCGGAAAACTCGGTCTGGCAGCTGGTCACGGAAATCTCCAAAAACGGAATCGTGGCGGCGCGCACCTGCGCCATCTACCAGACCACGGACGTGGGCGACCTGCTGCTCACGCTGGCGGAAGGCTACGGAAGCCCGGAGGAGCAAACCACGCAATACGCCTACGACCAGTGCGGGCGGCTCAGGACGGAAACGGCCCCGGACGGCAGCCAGACTCATGACGCCTATGACCTCTACGGCCGCCTGCTCTCCCGCGACGAACCGTGGGCGGAAAGCGGCAGGCGCATCACGCGCTACACGTATGCGCATTCGGGGGCGGACAACTTTCAACGACGAACCGGCCTCGGAAACGGTAGACCTGCTTCCGCTGGAAGGACACGTCAAAAACGCTGACATCCACCACCTGGAAATACACGACGGCCAACCACATCAAAAGAACGGAACGGCGGGTCACGGGCCTGGGTGTGGCGGGCACGCGCCTGACGGCGGAGGAACAATGGCTGGCCGGAGCCGCCAACATCCATGCCCGCGGACGCACGCGGTTCAGCCGGGACCTCGACGGCGTGCAAACGTGGCACGACTACGCGGCCACGACGGAGCACGGCGCCCTCTACACGGAAACGGTGGAAACGCGCATCAGCGGAGAAGCCGTGCCGGGACAAAGCACGCGCGCCGTCACCTGGATCACGGCGGAAGGGCAGCGCGTCAGGGAAGAAAACTACCTCCTGCTTTCCACCGGGCAATGGGCGCGCACGGGCAGCGCCGTCTACGAATTTGACACGCAGAACCGGTGGGTGAAGCGGACGGCGGGCAACGGCCGGCTCACGGAACGCGAACTGATGTGCGACGGAGGCCTGCTGTGGGAAATCGATGAAAACGGCATCAGGACGGACTACTCCTACGACACGGCGCGCCAACTGGTGGAAGTCACGCGTTCCGCCGTTATGGACGGGGAAACCGTCATCACGCCGGAAACCATCACCACCTACGCCCGGGATGCGGCAGGGCGCGTGCTCTCCACGCGTCAAGACACGGGGGCGATGACTACCCAAGAAAGCACGGAGTACGACTTGCTGGGGAGAATGACTTCCTCTACGGACGTCCTGGGCCGGGTCACTACCTACGCCTACAGCCAGGACGGCTTGACGGTCACGCAAACCGTCCCTTCCGGGGCTACATTCATCACGCGCAGCGCGCCGGACGGAACGGTGATGGAAGAATCCGGCACGGGGCAGCGGCACGTCATCTACGCCATCGACCTGGTCAGCGACGGTGTGAGGACCTTCACGAAAGCCGTCTCCGGGGAAACGCAAACCGAGCTGCACGGCGCAGCATTGTCAACGGAGCCGGGGAAACCCTGCGCACGGGCGTCCCCAACACCGTCGGCGGAGTCATTTACACGAGGAACACCTACAACGCCAGGGGGCAGCTCACCAAAACGCAGACGGACGCAGGCAATGCGGCCACGACGATGGCCCCGACCCTGTGGGAATACGACGCCTTCGGCAACAGAACAAAAGAAACCTGGAAGCTGGCCGATCCGGCCACCGTGTCCAACTCGCGCATCACCGCGTGGAGCTACGGCACGGAACAGTCGGAAGACGGCGTGTACCAGGTCGTCACGGCGACCAGGAACAACGGCCGGGGAACGACCTGCGACGAAACGCAGAAAACGCTTCTTTCTTTTCCCTCTCGTCCACGCTGGAAAGCAAAGTCATTTCCATCGACCCCAGGGGAAACGCTTCCGAACAATGGAGCGAATACGGCCCGGGCGCCGTCCGGACGCAGAAAAGCAGCATTCCCACTTCCAATGTCATAGCAACGGCCACGGTCATTGACGGGTTCACCGCGTCGCAGACGGACCATGCGGGCGTCACGGCCACGCATACCCGCGCCTACACGGAAACCGGCGTCATCTACTCCAGCACGGACGGCCGGGGCAACACGGTCACGACGCGCACCGACCTTGCCGGGCGCACGATCTCGGTGACGGACGCGGCGGGCAACACGACTTCTACCGCCTACGGCCCCTGGTTTGACCAGCCTGCCGTCGTCACCAACGCCCTGGGCAACACGACCTGCTACGGCTACGACCTCCGGGGCCGCAACACGGCGCAATGGGGAACGGGGACCCAGCCCCTGCTCTTCGGCTATGATGAAGCGGACAGGATGATAAGCCTCACCACGTTCCGGGAGGACGCGGGCGACATCACCGCCGACCCCACGGGACGCACGGACGGGGACGTCACTACGTGGAGCTACGATGACGCCACGGGCCTGCTCATCCGCAAAACCTGGGCGGACGGCACCCATGAAGACACCGCCTACAATGCCCTGAACTTCAAATCCACGCTCACGGACGCGCGGGGGGTGGTCACCACCTGGGGCTACAACCTGAAAAAAGGGGGGGTCAACAACTCCGTCTCCTACAGCGACTCCACGCCCGGTATCCAGTACGCCTACAACTACCTCAACCAGCTGACCCAGGTCACGGACGCCTCCGGCTCGCGCGTCCTCACGTACACCCCCTGCAACGAACCGGACACCGACAGCATCACCATCGGAGGGAGCTCTTACCAGCTCCAGGAACACTACGACACTTACGGACGCTCCTCCGGCTATACCCTGAAACAGGGAACCGGTGTCCTCCAGGAAGCCAGCCAGGGCTATGAAGCCGACGGAAGGCTGGCCAGCGCCGGAATCAGGCACGGGGGAACGGAGCAACGCTTCGCCTACGGCTACCTGGCGGGAAGCAGCCTGCTCTCCAGCCTTGCGATGCCCGACGGCATCATCAGAGAACTTGCCTATGAACAGCGCCGCAACCTGGTCACGGCAATCAACTGCCGCCTGGGGGAAACCGTGTTCGTCTCCCGGACCCAGAGCTGCGATGCCCTGGGACGCCCGGTCACCCGCACCCAGCAGCGTGGAACGGAACCCGCCCGCAGCGACAGCTTCAGCTACAACGGCAGAAACGAACTCACCGCCGCCACCCTGGGCGCCGACCCCTACGGCTACAGCTACGACAACATCGGCAACCGCAAGACGGCACGGGAACCGGCCGGAGAACTCGCCTACGCGGCCAACGGGCTCAACCAGTACACCGGCATTGAAGAAAGCGGGGAAGCGCCTTTTTGTGCCGACGTACGACGCCTCGGGCAACCAGACCCTCATCAAGACGTCAACGGGCGTGTGGACCGTGGTCTACAACGCGGCCAACCGCGCGGTGAGCTTCACCAGCCGGGACGGCGCGACAGTCGTGGAATGCGGCTACGACTATCAGGGACGAAGGTACATGAAGAAAGTCACCCAAAATGGAACGGTCACCAGCCATGAACGCTACCTGTACCGAGGCTATTTGCAGATAGCCGCCCTGGACATGCTCAACAGCCGGAACGTGCTCCGGACACTGTTGTGGGATCCTCTGGAACCGATGGCCACCCGCCCCCTGGCCCTCGCGCAGGACGCTTCCCTTTACTGCTATGGCATGGACTTCAACAAGAATGTGACGGAGGTGTTCGACGCACAGGGAAATGTCGCAGCGGCTTACGATTACTCGCCCTATGGACAGGCGGCTTCCACGGGAAATATCGACCAGCCAGAGGAGCGTCCGGCCTTAGTTATTTCAGGGCCAGGTTCGAATCTACGTAAATGTAATATTCCTCCTTTTTCAAGGACAGATCTTCAGGAGGAGCAACAGATTTATCATCAATACTTTCTATGTTCATACGAAAATAGAGAGCAAGCAGGAGATCGGGGTAAAGCTAACTATATAAGCCTTTTTGATGGTGTTCATAAAGACCCTTCCCATCACTCTCTTTTCCTGGAGTCCATGAAAATGGTCACCGGACCGTCGTTAATCAGGGAAACCTGCATATCCGCTCCGAATTCGCCGCTTTCCACCCTGCCTTCCAGCAAAGACGCCAATTCCTTCTTAAACAGCTCATACAGGGGAATGGCCCGCTCAGGCCTCGCGGCGCGGATGAAAGAGGGCCTGTTCCCTTTCCGGGTGGAGGCATGCAGCGTAAACTGGCTCACCACCAACACGCTTCCACTCACTTCCCTTACGGAAAGATTCATCTTTCCGTCCGCGTCGGAAAAAATGCGCATGGCCGCCGCCTTGTTGGCGAGCCAGCGCACATCTTCTTCCGTATCCGCCTCTTCAATGCCCGCCAGAATCAGCAGACCGGACCCCACGGCCCCCGCACAAACACCGCCGATATGAACGGCGGCCTTACTGACACGCTGAATAACCAGCCTCACGGTTCCTCTCCTTTCCCCCTCAGGATAGTCACCTTCGTTCCCGGCCTGGTCAGCATGGCCAGTTCATTGCAGTCCTGCCGGCTCAGATAAAACCCAGGCGAGCGGGGCGTACCGCGGGCAGCGTCAATGACATAGCCTCCCGCCGCCAGCACCAGCGTCTTATCCGCAGAAGGAAACTGCCTGCTGTAGATGGACACGGGGGCCTGCTCATCCTTTACGGTCGTTTCCACATTCTTTTTCCCCCCGTCCTTCATGGAGAGGATGGGGTATCCCTTGACAAAATCCGTCCCGTCGTAAAGGCAGATTTCCTTTTCCGGCACGTTCACCACCACGTGAAAATCCAGGGGCCGGTACTTGAACACATCTCCTGTGTGAAGAGCGGGAATATCCATCAAACCGTTCAGATGAACCACCATGGCCTGGGAGCAACCCAGCTTCCTGACCATGCGTATCCAGGAATCTCCCTTCCGCACGGTATATTTCTTCACATCCGGCCCATTGGGATCCAGCAACTGGCGGATGCGCAGCCTCCCGATGAGTTCCTTCGCCTCTTTCCCCACCACGCCGCCCTGTTCCGCCAGAGGCTGCAACAGTTCCAGAGCTTTCGGCAGGCTGCCGCGGTCCATCAGGCGGCGGGCTTCAGCAAGGGCCTCCGGACGGCGCGGCCAGAGGGAATAATTTTCTCCGTCCGCCAAAACTCCCTGAGCACAGAAAGCCGCCGCCAAAAGGCTAAAGAAGACCTTTGCGCTTGAAGTCAAAGATATTGATTTCATGGGATTTTTGTATCATTTCCACCGTGAATTTCAAGAGGGAGACCTCCCATGCGTCATCCACTCCCTCAATGAGAGACATGAATGTATCTTCTCCATTGCGCACCTGGTCCAGCAGCCGACCGCGCACGGAATCAAGCGGTTCATGCAGAATTTCCTCGCTCACCTCCGACCGTTTGAACCTGAATCCGTATTCCAGCAGCGTCAGAAAGCCCGGGCCGTTTTTGGAGAGCCAGTCAAAAAAGCGCTTGGCTTCTCCGGAAAACCCCTCCGTACTGATTTCATTGTATGGAAGGCCGTATGATTTTCGGTTTCTCCGCTTCCACCCAGCCGCTGCGCACGCGCACCACGTTCACCTCATCCATCAGTTCGCTGAGGAGAAGAAAATTAAACCTGGTATCGCCAAAAGTATCAATGCGGCGGTCCGGTTCATACACCACCCGTGTCATCTCCGCCGCATAGCGGATATCGTCACGGGAAAAGGAAGGCAGGTCGCTCATGGAAGAAAAGGCGGAAAGGCTTTCCATGAAAAAGCGGCTTCCTTGCCTTGGACAGGGAAGCCGCTTTTGTAATAAAGGATTTTTAGCAGTTTAACTTAACCCTGAACCTTTTCGATGTAAGCAACGACGTCGGCCACAGACTGAAGCTTTTCAGCTTCTTCATCGGGCACTTCAATGTCAAAGTTTTCTTCGAAAGCCATCACGAGTTCAACGGTATCCAGCGAATCAGCACCGAGATCCTCGATGAATTTCGCATCAGCAGTCACTTTATCGGATTCAACGCCAGTTGGTCGACGATGATACTTCTTACTTTTTCTTCGATGCTGTTGTCAGACATGATATTTATTGTTAAGGTTCATTGATATTACATGGGGTATGCGCCATTTGCAACACCTATTTATGAGTTTTTACGCGTCATCCGGCCACGGCGCCGGAAGCAGCAGGTTTCCAGCCGATTTTGGCCGTTCTTTAAAGATTCAGCCCGGCGGCTATGCGCAAGCCGTTCAACGTAATGTCAGGGTCCACATGGTCAATGCGCTCCACGCCCCTGGCGATCAGCGCTGCATCCCCTCCCGTAGCAACCACGGCCGGACGCACGCCCAGCTCACCTTCCAGCCGGGCCAGAATTTCCTTCACCAGCCCCCGGTAACCGTACACGGCGCCGGATTGCATGGCCTCTACTGTGCTGGTTCCAATGACGCGGGACGGCTCCTGGGGGTCAATAGCGGGAAGAAGCGCCGTATTGCGCTCCAGGTAATCCCCCATGCTGGCAAGCCCCGGGGCAATGACGCCGCCCACATAGGTGCATTGGGGACCGATCACGTCAAAAGTCACGGCGGTGCCGAAGTCCACCACAACGCACGGATACCCGTAATAAGCCGCGGCGCCTACGGCGTTCGCCAGCCTGTCGGCCCCTATCTGGCGCGGGTGGGGATAGTCGATGCCCACGCCCAGCCGGGAATCGCAGGAAAGGAAATGGCACGGTTTGACGATCCAGTTTTTCAGCTCTTCCGCCACGCGCGGCACAACGGAACACACCACGGCGGCATCATAACGGACGCCGGCCAGCACCTCGTCCAGCCGCTCCCCGCTCACCTCCCGGGTGGGAATCATATACCGCTCCGGCAACAGGGCTTCCGGCGAAGAAAGCACGAACTTGGTGCGCGTGTTGGAATTGTCAATCAGAAGATAGGTCACGGGAATCAGTTAGTATGTTCCTCCGCCAGTTTCAAGGCCAAATCCGCTATTCTGCCGCTTCCTCCGGTCATCCCCGCCCGCAGCAGGTTTTCATGCATGCGCCTCCACTGCGCGCCGCCGTCCGCCATCATTTCCTGAAGAGCGGAAGCCAGGGCGCGGACATCCGGCACATGGCCGCCGCCGCCCAGTTTTTCCAGAAGGCGGGTATTGCCCTCCTCCTGGCCCGGAAGAAGAAAGTTCACCAGCATGGGCCGTGCGGCCGCAAGCACTTCGTGCACGGTGGCGCCTCCCGCTTTCCCGACCACTACATGGCTGGCGGCAAGATAGGAAGGCACGCGGCGCGTCCAGCCGCGCACCGTCAGCCTGCGTCCGTATCTGGCTCGCAAATCCCGGATGCGGGGATAAATGCGCCGGAACCGGCGCCCCAGAATACAGGTTACATGCAGGGCGGGATTCGCATCCAGCATACCCGCCAGCTCCGCCCGCGCATGCCGTGCGGAACGCTGGGCAGTAAAGCACCCGGAACGGCTCCCCTTCCTTCCAGGAAAGAGGATGCTCCTTCGCCAACGCCCCCAGCACGGGATTGACGGGAAATCCCGTAACGCGCAGCCTGTCCTGCGGCAGCCCCTTTTCCTCCATGATGGCCCTCGTCCAGGGATCCGTTACGGCCCAGAGAGGGGACTTGGAACACAGCCATGATTTATTGATGACGAAGGAATCCGTCACGACGGTCAGGTAGGGGACTGCCCTGCCCGTGCGGGAGGCCAGGGAATCCAGCATGTAGGGATATACCATGTAGGTGCAGACCACGGCATCCGGCTTCCATTCCCGCAGCAAACGTTCCAGCAGGCGCTCCACGGGGGCGATTCCCCTGACGGGCTTTTCCGCCATATTGCGCCTGTCGCTCACCTCATACATCAGTTTCCAGAGGCGGGGCATGCGGGAAATCATCCACAGGTAGGCGGCGCGCGTCAGGCCAAACATCCGGGGCATCGCCTCCGCGCACAGGTCCGTAACGAGGACTTCCGCGCGCCCTGCGAGAGCATCCCTCACGCCCCTGGCGGCGGAATTGTGCCCTTCCCCGTATCCTGCGGTCACAATCAGAATGCGCGGCAGCCGTCCTTTCTGCATAGAACAGGGTATACCAATATTCCGTTCCATCGAAAAGAACTTCTTGCAGGAGGGCAGACATGAGGGGAAGCGGCCGGAAAAACATTATCCTCCGGTATTCCCTCCGGACGGAAAGGAACGGAAAAAAACGGCCTTTCTTCCCTATGATTCCCTTCTCAAAACCGGATTTAACATTGACCTGCGCAGGCCGTCAGGGCAAGCTTCCAGCCATGCGCATCGTCTTCATGGGCACAGGCGACATTGCCATTCCCGCCTTCCGCAGCCTGATCCGTCATTCGGATCTGGCAGGCCTGGTCACGCAACCCGACCGCCCTGTCGGCAGGCACCAGGTGCTTACAGCCCCGGCCATCAATATTGCCAGGGAAGCGGGCATTCCCGTGCTCCAGCCGCATTCCCTGCGCAGCCCGGATGCGCTGAGCAACCTCAGGAGACTGAATCCGGATCTAATCGTCGTCATGGCGTACGGGCAGATTCTGAGCCAGGAAGTGATTGATATGGCCCCCATGGGCTGCATCAACGCCCATGCCTCCCTCCTGCCGCGCCATCGCGGAGCGGCCTGCATCCAGTCCGCCATCAAATCCGGCGATGCAGAAACGGGCATCACCATCATGCACATTGTCAGGAAGCTGGATGCCGGAGACATCATCGCCCAGATCAGCACCCCCCTGGAAGGCACGGAAACCGGAGGTTCCCTGCATGACAAGCTGGCCAGGATGACGCCGGATGTGCTGCTGCCCGTCATCCATTCCATTGAAAAAGGAACGGCTACACGCATCCGCCAGCAGGAAATCCTGGCAACATACGCCCCCAAGCTGCGGGCGGACGGAAAAATCGACTGGACGCGCCCCGCAGAAGAAATCGGCCGCATGATCCGGGCGTACGACCCGTGGCCCGGGACCTTCACCAACTACTGGAACCGCAAGAAACGCATCCGCAACATGAAAATTTTCCCCGGCTTTTCCATCCTCCCGGAAGCGGAGGGAAAACCGGGCCAGGTGCTCTCCGCCGGGGAACAGGGTCTTTTGATCGCCTGCGGAAGCGGAGGATTGCTGGTGACAGACGTCCAGCTTGAAGGCAGCACGCGCATGAATATCTCCCAGCTCATTGCCGGCCACCCGAATTTGAAAGATATCCATTTTGACGTATAAATGGCCAAGTCCTTTTCCATGGAGAGCCTGAACGCGGCCCAGAGGAAAGCCGTGCAGACCCTGCAGGGGCCCGTGCTGATCCTGGCCGGGGCCGGAACGGGTAAAACGCGCACCGTCACCTGCCGCATCGCCCATATGGTGGACCGGGGTATCAGCCCCAAAAGCATCCTGGCCGTGACGTTCACAAACAAGGCCGCTCTGGAAATGCGGGAACGCGTAGGCCAGATGGTGGAACGCAAGGCGGCGCGCCAAATAATGGTGAGCACTTTCCATTCCCTCTGCGTGCGCATCCTGAGAGAGGATATAGGGCGCCTGGGGTACAAGACCAATTTCACCATTTACAGCGGTTCCGAACAAAGCGGCCTGATCCGGCGACTGATTGTGCGCCACGGCGGCATTACGGAGAAAATCACGCCCAAGGATGTGCTTTCCTCCATGAGCCGGATGAAAAACAGCGGTCTGGGCCTTGACTCCATTGAAGACAACCTGACGGCCAACATCGCCGCCTCCTACCAGCGGGAACTTCAGGCGCAGAATTCCGTGGATTTTGACGACCTGCTGATTCTGGCGGACAAATTGCTGAAGGAGCACCGGGACGTCAGGGAAGCGTGGCAACAGCGCTTCCGCTATATCACCGTGGATGAATTCCAGGATACCAACAGCCTCCAAATGAGCCTGCTGGGCCATCTGGTGGGGCCGGAACACAATGTCTGCGTAGTGGGGGACGACGACCAGTCCATCTACGGCTGGCGCGGGGCCCAGATCAGCAATATCCTGGAATTCGAACGTTTTTTTCCAAATCCCTCCATCATCAAACTGGAAGAAAATTACCGCTGCACCGCCCCCATCCTGGACACGGCCAATGCCCTGATCCGCCATAACCTGGGCCGGAGGGACAAGACGCTGCGCGCCCATAAAGGCGGAGGAGAAGCCGTCCGGCTCATTTCCATGCCCGGAGACGCGGAAGAAGCGGAATTCATCATCACGGACATTGAAAACGTCCGCAGGCAGGAAGGCCGGCCCTGGGAGGATTTCGCCATTCTGTTCCGGGCCAATACCCAGAGCCGCATCATTGAACAAACGCTCCGGGAACACAAAATTCCCTACCGCATGGTGGGCGCGCAAAGTTTTTTCGACCGCAAGGAGGTAAAGGACCTCATTTCCTATCTGGCGACTATCGAAAACCCGCAGGCTGACGAATATCTGCTGCGCATCCTCAACACGCCGCCGCGCGGCATCAGCGAGCTGACCAGCCATCTGGCCATCGACTGGAGCCGGGAGCACGGCAACAGCGTCTGGGCAGCCCTCCAGGACGAAGAATTCCTGGCGGCCCTTTCCACCCGCGCCCGCAACAGCGTGCAGGCATTCAATGAACTGATTGCAAAATACATCGACCTTTTCCAGGATAAGGAAACCGACTTCGGAGACATCCTGGAGCAGCTTATTGAGGAAACCGGATTCAGCGAATACGTCACGCGCCTGTGCAAAACGGAAGCTGAAATCCAGAAACGGCTGGTGTCCATCGGGGACGTGAAAGCCTCCCTCCGCAACTTCTGGCAACCCGGAAAAACTCTCCGGGACTACCTGGCCCAGGTCACCCTGGACAAGGAAGATAACGATGACGACGTGGAAAACAAGCCAGGCGTATGCCTGATTACCATGCACGCCGCCAAGGGACTGGAATTTCCGGTAGTGTACCTCGTGGGGCTGGAGGAAGGCATCCTTCCCCACAAGCGTTCCCTGGAAGACGGCAATTGCGATGAAGAACGCCGCCTGCTCTACGTAGGCATCACGCGCGCCCAGGAGAAACTCATGCTTACTTATTGCGCCACGCGCCTGCGTTACGGGGACCGCATGCCTTGCCAGCGCTCCTCCTTCCTCAGTGAAATTCCTCCCCACCTGATGGAATATTCCAAATGGGAGGATCTCATGAACGCGGAAGCGACGGAAGAGGAATCCGGAAACTTTTTCGATTCCCTGCGCAGCATGCTTCTGGAAGAGGAATAAGAGGCGGCATGGCGTTTTGCCAGCCTCTTTTCAACCATGTCTTTTACTTTAACTTTATTCAGAGGACAAGGCGCCGTTGCCGCCCGGAAACGCCAGTCTGCCGACTTTCCGCCTCCAGAATATTCAGCCGCGCCAGCTGCATGGTCTGTTCCGGACGTGAAAAATCCTCCCGGCCTGAACCGGGAGGATTGAAAATACGGGACTGGAGGTCTTCCCTGGATTACCAGAAGATGATGTACAGGGTAACCGTCGCGGCAACCACGAGCCATCCGAAGATTTTAGCCCGTGAAGAGGACTGAAGGGCAACCACGCCCCTGTCGGGCAGCACGATAGGCTGTCCGCCGCGGGCGGCGTTCACCGCCGTGAAGATGAAGCCGATGACCACTACCGTGATGAAACACACGGCCATGCGGTTCAGGAAGGCCATTTCCGGCTGCCACACCTTCAGGATTCCGTACAGGAGGGCATTAATGACGATACCCAGCCAACCGAAGATGCGCGGGCACTTGGGCACAAAGAAGCCGAAGAGGAACACGCACAGGGCGCCCGGGCTCAGGAAGCCCTGGAATTCCTGAATGAAATTGAAGATGCCGCCAAAGGCCGGGCTGTCCAGGAACGGAGCAATGGTCAGGGCGATCACGGCGCACACCAGCAAACCAATCTTGCCGACGGTAACCAGCTCCGTGGGCCCCGCATTTTTGCGCAGCTTGTTGTAAATATCCATCGTAAAGATGGTGGACGCGGAATTCAGCATGGATGCCAGGGAAGACACCACCGCGCCAAAGAGAGCCGCAAGCACAAACCATGTCCATCCCGTGCCGGGAAGCAACTTCCTGATCAGCGTGCCGAAGGCAGAGTCATAGTCAAAGCCTACCAGCGTATCCGTCAGATAGTAGTTGTCCGAGTTGTCCACGGCCGGCTTGATGATTTTATTGTTAAGGGAAGCGATTTTTTCCACGAACGGGGCACGTTCCGCTAACGTGGTCTGGTCGTTGGCGGCATCCGCTTTCAAATCGGCGCAGGCCTGTTTCAAATTGGCCATAACATCTTCGCCCACCTTCATTACTTCCGCGTTATGAATGGCATGGGCACAGCCTTCCTCCACGTTTTCCACCAGGAAGCTGTCCGTAAGCTTGTAGATGACGGGGCGGCCCTTGACTGCGGCGGGATCTTCCGTCTTACGGATTTCCGCCGCATATTTTACTTCCGCCTGTTCCTTCAGGTCATTGCGGTACAGGTTATAGGCCAGGATGCCGGGGACCACCACCACGAATGGGATGATGAGCTTGAGGAACGCGGCGAACACAATGCCCATCTGACCTTCCGCCAGGGATTTGGAAGCCAGCGTACGCTGCATGATGTACTGGTTGAGGCCCCAGTAAAAGAAGTTGGGAATCCACAGGCCCAGGCAAAGAGCCGTCCACGGGATTTCCGCATCATCCGCAGGACGGATCATGTGCAGCTTGCCGCCCACGGTATTTACACCGCTGGCCGCGTCACCGGAGTTCAGCTCAAAAAAGCGCGTCACCCCATGCCAGAGGCTGTCCGAAGGATTCCCCAGGGAGGCAACCGTCGCGCCGGAATTGGCGGCGGCGGATTGAATCAAATGGTTCGGGTCTGCGCCGCTGAGCTCCGTCAGGGCAAAATAGGCTACCACGCCGCCGCCCACAATCAGGGCGGCGCCCCAGAACAGGTCCGTCCAGGCGCAGGCTTTCAACCCGCCCACGAACACGTATACCGTGGCGCAGAAGGCAATGATAACGCAGCCGACGGTGATGTTGCCGAAGTCAATGCCCATGGCAGAGTATCCCGTGAAGAACACGGAGATCACCTTGGCGCCGGCGTAAATCACGCCCGCAGTCGGCACGCCTACCAGAATCAGCAGCGTGGCAATGGCCATCAGGGAACGGGCCAGCGTGTTATACCGGTATTCCAGGAATTCGGGAATCGTATATACGCCGCCTTTCAGCAGCTTGGGAAGGAAACAGAAGGCTACAACCACCAGCGTGATTGCGGCCAGCCATTCATACCCGGCGATGGCCATGCCCACCCAGTTGGCCGATTTGCCGGACATCCCCACAAACTGTTCCGTGGAAATGTTGGCGGCAATCAGGGAAAAACCCACCAGCCACCAGGTCAGACCGCGGCCGGCCAAGAAATAGTCTGAAGCGCCCTTGGCCTTCTTCCTCTTCCGTTTCTTCGGGGTCACGGCTTTTCCAGATGCCCAGGGCGATTACGCCCACCACGACCACGCAGAAGAGAATGACTTCCACCATGGAAAGAGGGGCCGTTTTAGGCTCCGCAGAGGCGGTCTGTACAGCCTCTGCAGCGGGAGCCGCCGGCTGAATTTCCGCTGCCGGCTGGACTTCAACAGCGGGAGTCGCGGCCGGAGCGGCCAGGGCGGGCTGCGCATCAGCTGCCGTTGCAGGCACGGGCCCCTCCTGGGCGGATGCGCCCCACGTCATCAGGGCGAGCGCCCCGAATATAGTTGCTAGTGTTTTCATCATCAGTATGGATTAAGCTTGGTACAGAATACGGGCGCCTTCTCCGGCACGGGTTACAAGATACGTAGTTTCAATGCCCGTTTCCTGGCAGTAGCTGTCCAGAAGCTCCTGGGCCACCTTTTCCACGTCCTCCGTCTTCACCAGGGCCACAATGCATCCGCCAAACCCGCCGCCCGTCATGCGCGCGCCGTAAATGGAGGATGCGGAGGGAATGCGGTCACAAAGGGAAACAAGGGTATCCACCTCAGCACAGGAAACTTCATAGTCGTCACGCAGGGAAGCATGGCTGCCGCGCATGGCTACACCGGCCTCATCCCAATCGCCGCGGGCAAGGGCGTTCGCAAAAGCGTTCACGCGCGCATTTTCTCCAATGACGTGGCGGGCGCGGCGATAGCGCACATCGCCAAGCTGTTCCCTGAAGGATTCCAACAGCTCCAGCGTAGCTTCCCGCAGGGAGGGCACGCCCATGATGGAAGAAGCTTCCTCACACTGCTTGCGGCGCTGTCCATAAGCTCCGTCCGCCAGGGAATGCTTCACAGCGCTGTCCAGAACCAGCACGGAGACGGACTCATTGTTCATCGGAACCAGCTCATATTCCAGCGTGGCGCAATCCAGCTTGAGAGCCATGCCCTTCTTGCCGTTGGCAGAAATAAACTGGTCCATGATGCCGCAGGGAACGTTCACGAATTCATGTTCCACGGCCTGCCCGATCAGGGCTACTTCCTTGGGATCTATTTCAACGCCGGCAAAAGCGGCGAGCGCCGTACAGACGGCAACTTCAAGAGCGGCACTGGAGGAGAGGCCGCCGCCGCGGGGCACATTGCTGTCAATCAGCATATCCACAGGCCCGATTTCTATGCCGCGCCTGTGCAGGTTGGCCAAAACGCCGCGGACATAATTGGACCAGAACGGTTCGCCGGGAACCAAGGCATCTTCCACCGCAATTTCATGGATCTGGTCACCCAGGGAACCGCAAAAGCGGTGTTTGCCCACGGGGGAGGGAGCCACAGCCACAACACAATGGTTATCAAGCGCCATAGGCATCACAAAACCGTTATTATAATCCGTGTGCTCACCAATAAGGTTCACACGTCCCGGTGCCGCTGCCACATGAGTAGGCGCCTGACCGAAATACTCGATGAAATACGGAGTCACCGTTTCTTTAGAGATTTCTCGCTGAACTAAATCCATAATAGATTGATTCTGCCCCATCCCTTTCCGCACCTCAAGATTAAAGTCTCTGCCCGGCAATAATTTTCTTCATTTTCCACAAAATACACCAATTTCATCCCCCTCCCGAATTGCAGTATTCTTAAAACAGGCCTGTTCCACCGGACAGAGAACCCCAGCCAGATTCCAAATTCCCGGCAATAACGGCTGACGGCCTGCAATCCAGGGAGACCTGGAAGCTATTTTGCCCCACGGGCGAAAAGCACTGCCGGGACGGTTTTCAGAAGCAGTTTGATATCCAGCCACAGGGACCAGTTGTCAATATACTTCATATCCAATTCCACCAGCTTTTCAAATTCCCGGATGTTGCTGCGTCCGGCAATCTGCCAGTATCCCGTCACACCGGGCAGCACGCTCAACCTGCGGCGGTGGGCGTCGCTGGTAAAGGCTTCCGTCTCATAAACGGGCAGCGGGCGCGGGCCAACCAGGCTCATTTCCCCCTTCAGCACATTAATGAGCTGGGGAAGCTCGTCGATGCTGAATTTGCGCAGGAAGCGCCCAAAGGAGAAGATGCGAGGGTCGTGCTCCAGCTTAAAGATAGGGCCGTCCATGTCATTGCCGTACTTGGCTTTCACTTCATCCAGCCTCTTATCCGCGTCCCAGTACATGGTGCGGAACTTCCACATGCCAAACTCCTGACCATACAGCCCGGAACGTTTCTGGCGGTAAAAGACCGGGCCACGATCCGACAGCTTGATTCCCACAGCCGCCAGCACCCACAGGGGTGACGTTCCCACCAGAAGCGCCAGCGCTCCCGTCCAGTCCAGCATTTTCTTCAACTGCCAGGAGGTGGTATAGGGAATGGGGGTGGATTTGTACACCAGCATTCTTGTTCCTCCAATCACGCCGAAATAGGTTATGCACAGCGGGCATGCTTACCACCATGCTCGCGTAAAAATCGACTCCCATCTTGCCGCACAGTTCCACCAGGCACCGCGCCACGGAAGAATCCACCTCCTCCGGCAGAAACACCACCTTGCTGACGCAATTCTTAATCAACAAATTCCTGACTACCGCACTGTCCAGCTCTTCAGGCGCCATGACCAGCAGCCCATTCCTGAAGTCCACATGATTGTTCTCCAGCGTCCTGCGGAATTCTTTCACATGATCCGGAGTTCCCACCACCAGCGTAGGGGCTTCCTCCACCAGCCTTTTTTCCGCCCGGAACCGGCTGATACGCAGCCAGAGGGAACCCAGAAAGGTAAGCAGATACGCCAGGGTCTGGACACCGACATCCGCGGAGAAGGGAACAAAGAACTTCCATATCATCACGCTTAACACCACAAAACAGGCATATGCCACCACAAACCGCCGGATGCTTTCCCAGAGCGTCTGGCAGCGGTAGTAAACGCCGAACTGGTCACAGCACACATACAGCAGCAGAGACATCGTCAGCGGCGTCAGCACCAGCGTCCGCAGACGCCACGGTTCCGGAGCGACCCCATCCCATTGCCAGGACACAAATCCGACAACGAAGAAGACGACGAACGCAAGGACGAAAACAACAATCTTATTAATCCCGTAGGTAGTACGGTCTGCATTTTGAATCAGCATCGAGAGAATATGTAGATTAGCCGGCATTTAAAATGCTCCGTCCTTGTCTTTTTGTCAAATTGTTTGCTCACTCTGAGCCATGCCCGGCACGGAAGCCTGCCTCCCGGACGGCCTTCCCGCCTCCGGGCGAGCAGAAAGCCTAAAATGACGAGATACCGGCTTGCAAGAATCCGGCTCCCTGTGCATTGGTATACGCGTCAATCGACCGGACTGGTCACGCGCCTAGCCTGATCGCCCCCCTATCAGACCATGCATGGACCGTTGATCGGGGCATGGGGCCCCCTTACTCCTGGCTTTTCTCATGGCAGCGGAACGTCCCGGCGATCCTCCGGATGGAATTTACTGCACACAGCGATAAATCCGGCATGACACCAACATAATCACCAACTTAGCATATAAGTATGTCACAACACAACACACAGGGAAGACAGGGCCAGGGAGCTCGCCGCCGCTACAACAAGGGCGGACGCTCCTATGGCAATGACCGCCGCGATTCCAGCGGTTACCGTCCCAAGTACAGAAAAGGAAGCGCCCGCCAAACTCTCCTTGTGGCAGCGTTTCCTGGGCCTCTTCGGCATTCGTCCGTCCAAGAATAACAAGTATGCGGCCAGGGATAAAGCCGCCGCCAAAACCAACACCCGCGTAGCCCGCAACAGGCAGGATCGCGTTTCCGCACCCAAACAGCCCGTCTCCAACCGTCGGCTTTATGTGGGCAATCTTTCCTATGAAGCTACGGAAAGCGATCTGGAGGACGTGTTCAAGGGCATCGGGGAAGTCAATTCCGTGGAAATCATTTACAACCCCCGCACCCACAAGTCCAAGGGGTATGCTTTTGTGGAAATGAAGAAGATGGAAGACGCCATCCGTTCCGTGGACATTCTCCACAACCAGCCTTTCATGGGCCGCAATCTGCTGGTCAGCGGAGCCAATGAACGCCAGGAACAACCCCGTCAGCCCCGCGAAGACCGCGCACCCAGGGAAGAACAGGGTTCCATGGCGGAAGTGAAGGAAACCTCCACTCCCCTGCTCCAGCCGGAAGCTCCCGCTCCCCAGTCCCAGGAACAATAACCATTTTACCATGCGGAAGCCGGCCTTTCTTCAAAGGCCGGCTTCCTGCATTTACGGGAAAGGGAACTCCTGGCAGCAACGAACGTGCAGCACGGCACGGGAGCCGCACCATCCACCAGCCCTTCCATCCGTAGTGTTTCAACCACTCCCCTGTCCGTCCCGGGGCGGCGGAACAGGCGTGCCTGCAAAGGCGGATTCTGAAAATATCACGGCAGCCCCCAGGCTCTGCGCAGGCGCAAATATTCCCTGGCGGGGAGCAGAATATAAAGGGGATGTCTGGAAGGATCCAGCCATGCAATCATGGCCCTCAAATTTTCCTCGCTCATTGCGGTGCATCCGGCCGTAGGAGCTCCTCCGTCCCGGCGCCAGATATGGAAAAAAATGGAGGAACCCGCACCCGGCACGGGTTTCCGCCGTCCGTCTGCGGCATTATGCCGGATAAACAGTTTCAGACTGTGGGCGTAATCATTCAGCTTCATCTGCTGCTTGAACTCCCACGGCGTCACGGGATCATGCTTCAGTACAAAGTGCTGGTTATACAGGGGAGAGGCAGGGTCATCCACCCACATGTCCCGCGGCGTAATGCGGCGGTACGGCATGGAACGCTTTTTCTGCGGCGCGGGGACGGTTCCATATACGCCTCCCAGTTCAAAAATGCCCGCGGGAGAACGCAAGTCCCCCTCCTTCTTCACCGGCCCTCCGGCGGGAGGGAGGCTGACGCCCCTGCCCCAGACCAGCCCGGATTTTCCCAGACGCGCCGGAAACGGACCCTTCACCATCACCCAGCCGCGCGGCCCTTTCTCCAAAAGGCTCAACTGCACATGGGAACTATTCCACCCGTCCGTGGAACCTACAATCACCTGGCTGCAATCCGCCGGAAGAGCCGCAGCCGGAAAACAAAACGCCGCCAGCATGCACAAACACAGGTATACTGCCTTCATGAGCCGTAGCATAACGGCACCGTTCCGGAAGAAAAGCAATTACTCCGTCTCCACAGGCACGCCATGCGGCGGAATTTATCCGTCCAGTTCAACGGAAAATTTCATCAAGCAGGGACTCAATTCCCTCCTTGGCAAACCGGGAATACAGATACAGCCTTTTAGCTTCCATGTACTTGCCCAGGGCGGACCCCACTTCTCCCTCATTCCTGCATTTTTCCGCATCATTCAGCAAATTCACCAGCGTGCTTGCCTTTGTCGTCAGGTCCAGATACCTGGCGTTTAGCTCCTGGTCATTGATGAACAGCTCCTGGTCTTTGGAACGCAGCTGCTGAAGCTCCTCCCAGGCGCCGTATACGTCCTGCATGGCTTCACGCTGACGCGCCGCGCCCAGGGCACGCTCAATAACGGCCATTTTGCCCAAATCTTCCACAAACTGCTTCTGGAGCTCCGGATCATCCTTCACCAGAACGGCAAATTCATGCTGGTTGTCAAAGATGCGGCGATAATTCTTACTCTTGTGGAAACGTTTGAAATCCTCCAGCGCATGGGATTGCTGACCCGCGGCCATCATGGCGTTCCGCAGCGGAAGAAGGCGGGGGTTTTTCGGCCAGATTTCAATGGCGCTTTTCAGGCATTCCTCCAGTTTGGCGCGGTCACCCCTGGCCAGGGCTTCCTGACCCTGGGAAATATAGGCGTCACTGGCGAATACGGCGGCGCTGATTGCGGATTCCGCACGGCCCGTGCTGAAATCCCTGGAAGTCTTCTTAAGAGCCTCCACCAGGGAAAGGGCTTCTTCATAATCTTTGCCGTTCATCAGCTCGAACAACTTTTCCACGTCCCGCTTGAAGGCATACAGCTTTTGCTTCTTCTCATACGGAAACGTATTTACGGCAGGCATGAATTCCCCGATCAGAAGGGCTTCGTTCAGCCGTTCCAGCGCATCCACATAATGACGGGAATCCACCAGATTGTTCACGGCCTTCATGTGCCGGTCGGAGTCACGGGCCAGCTCCCGGGAAAGATTGTCCAGAATAGCGACGGTGGGCGGAGCGCCCAGCGTGCCGCTGAACATCTTGGCGGCATCGGAATTTTTATCCAGCCGCAGCTTGGTATCCCCGTCATTGAACAGGCGGCTGTAAACGCCGCAGCCTATGGAAACATGGTCAAAACGCCGCTGGGCAAACAATTGAACCAGCGTAGACTGGAAAACAACTTTCGCTTCCGTCACCGTCAGCACCTGTTCACTCTCCAGCTTCAGCTTGCGGGCTTCCATCTCCACCACACGCTTTTCCAGGTATTTGTAACGGGGATTATTTTTCGCCGGATGATTGGAGGGAGTCCCCTTTTTCCCGCCCTTCTGGCCGGAGGGTGCACCGGAAATCGCCGTCACGCCGCTTTCCATCAGGCTCATCTTCTGGGCGTTGCTGCGGATTTCCCTCTCCACCGCCTCAAGCATCTTCCCCTTGTTTTTCCCATTGCTCCTGGCCTGCCACGCGGTGTAAATGGCCTGGCAGAGAGCGTCGGAAACGCCTCCGTCCAGCGGATTGCTGGAAGCGGCGGTCAACAGGTCCACTACCTGCCGCACCACATTATCCGCCGCCAGTTTCCTTGCGCATGGAGAGCGTTTCGTGGAGCTTTTCAAAAATTTTCTGATATTCCTTCGCATCTTCCGTGCTCTCCTCCGGCTGGCTCAGGTATTTGTTGAAACGCGCTTCAATCTCCCGGAAACTGCCCATATTCAACGTCGTTCCGTTGATGGTCACCGTGCCGTCCTGAGGGTTCAGGAAAGGCAGCTCATTGCCGTACAGGGACTTGGCATCCCCCTGCCTGGAAGGCTGGTAGGCATTCGGCTGAACGGCGGGAGGGGAGGCAGGAGGCGCGGCAGGCGCACCGCCGGCTGCAGGAGGGTTGTACATCATCTGCCCCAGCGCAGGAACCGCGCAGGCCAGAGTCATCAAAAAACAGCATTTCATAGGACGAGGGAGATTGTTTATTTAGGCTGAATGGATGTAGCTACGCACACGCCGCGCACCTTCGGATTGACGTCTTCCACCCGGAACTCTATCCTGTATTGCTGGTCCCGGTTGATGTTCAGTCCGTTCCTGGCCTCAGCAGAAATACAGACGGGAATGATGCACTCACGCCCGGAGGCGTCTTTGTACAAGAAGGCAATAAGCTCGGACTCGCCGCGCGGAAAACGGTCAGTCACCGTTCCGTCCAGTGCATAGTTGTTATTGGAAAGCTGGGAGGCGTTCGCCGCCAGAATATCCAGAGGTATATCCGACCCGGCCTGAGGCTTCTCCCCGGCTCGGAACATGACAATCCCCACAATAACGGCCAGCACAAAAACCGCCGCCCCGACCGTCAAAACCAGTGCGGATGATGAGGAATTTTCTTTTTTGCTGCACGCCGTCTCGACATAATTTTTGATGGAAGAAGTATATAACGGACTTCCCGCAAATGCACGCATTAAATTAAAGCTCCCAGCGCGAACGGCGGATTCCCGCGTAGGCGGCCGCAATGCCGCACGCAACATGCACGCCCAGAACAATATAACAAACCAGGGAGGGCGTCAGGTCCGTATCCAGCACATTCTTGACGGCGTGATATACGTCGTCCTTCAGGGCGGAGATGCTGCCGGACCACGCCCAATACGCGGAAATGAAGGGCCGTATGAAATCCTCCACATATTCCGGAAGCGCCAGCACCGCTCCGGAGAGAGGAAGCTGGAAACCCACCAGATAAATGCTCAGCAGGGAAGCCTGGTCCGCACTCCGGGCCAGGGCGGAAATGCCCAGGCATACAAAAGTCATGGCGGCGTTCGCCAAAATCAGGAACAGCAGATGCGTCAGGCCGCCGCCACGGTCCCAGAAAAAATCCACAAAGGCAAACATCCAGACGGATTGCACCAGCACCAGGACGCTCAGATAGGACAGCTTGCTCGCCAGGTAGGCGGAAGGCCTCATGCCCGCATACTTTTCCTTTTCCATGACGGCGCGTTCGCCGGCCACCTCGCGGGCGGCATTGTTGGATCCCATCAGCCCCAGCAGAATCACCTCAAACATGATGATGCCGGAGACGGCGGATCCCGTCTTCATGTTCAGCTGCTGGGCTTCCATATCCTTCTGGACAGTCTGGACATCCTGCGTGGCGGAAAGCCCCACGATTTGCCCGGAGCCCTTGTCCGTAAACATGGCTACCAGCACGGGAAACAGCAGCACCATGACCAATTGAAGAACCAACTGGGAACGGTCGCGGAAAAAGATGCGCCAGCGCCGCCCCAGCAGGCAAAAGAACTGGGTGAAAAATCCGGGAACTTCCGGAATGTTTTCCTCCACGGCCTTTTCCCGTTCCGTTCCGGATTCTCCGGAGGCCCCCTCCTTCTCCGCCTCCGCAAGACGGACGGCATCCGGATCCGGCAGTTCCCCGGAAAGAATTTTCTTTTCCCTTTCCTGTTCCAGACGGGAATAATAGGAATCCCGGTGCTTGCTCCAGGACCGGCTCCAGGAAGGGCCTTCACGATCCTGGAGCTTCGGGTAAATCTCCTCCAGCGAGGAAACGCCGAAGTAATGCAGCATGGTTTTCGGGGAACCGTGGTAAGCCACGCAGCCCTGGTGCATGACCAGGATGGAATCATACCTGTCCAGATGGGAAAGGCTGTGCGTGACGGAAATGACGATGCGGCCTTCCGAACGGGAGATTTCATGCAGGAGGAACACGATATCGTGTTCCGACCTGGGATCCAGTCCGGACGTCACCTCATCGCAAATCAGCAGCCGGGGATTGGATACCAGTTCCATGGCCAGCGCCAGTCGCCTTTTCTGGCCGCCGGAAAGAATTTTCACATCCCGGTCCGTAATCCCCTCCATTCCCGTTACCTCCAGGGCATTGTCAATGCTGTCGTCCAAATCGTCCACGGAATTGAACCGGCAACGGAGCCTGGCGGCGCTCTCCACATTCTCATCCACGCTCAGCTGGTCATAGGCAATGCTGAACTGGGGAACGAACCCGATTTCCGAAGGTTCAAAGTCTTCTTCAGCCAAATCATGGCCATTCCAGAAAAAACGCCCGCCCGTTTCCGCAATCATGCCCGCAATCGCCTTCAATAAGGTCGTCTTTCCGCAGCCGGAAGGACCAACGACCGCCATAAAATGACCGCGAGGGACATTAAAACTGACATTGTCCAATAATTTCAAAGGACCATCCGGTGTTTCTATCTCATACGTAATGCCGTTCGCCTGCAACATGGTTCTTTTACTTTAACGTATCAACTTCCGCATCATCAAGGAAAATCGGGCATTTGCACTCTATCCCGCCGGAAACGGAGAACATGCTCTCCGGGAACCTTCCCCGCCAGCCGCGGGAACGCTCCCGCGGTCAGGCTCCTCCTGCCCCCGCTCATTTCGGCATCCCCCGCGGCCGTATCCGTGCCGCAAGCCGGGCTGCACGGAATTCCCCCGAAAAACCGGATGGACAGACACAGCCCTCCCGAAAGGGAAGTTTGAAGCCTCCGGGAGCGTTTATTTCATCATCTTCCACACCGCCAGCCGTTTTTAAAACGGAAAATCCGCATCCCCCACCGGATCCACAGCTTTGTCCTCAAACTTTTTAACAGCTTTCTGCTGGGGATTTACGGCACGGACCACCAGCGCCCGGGGGGGCATTTCCCGCCGCCTTCCGAACTCGCATTTTTCCTCGCACAGATCGCAGGAGTTCCGGCGTTCGCGTTCCTCAGGCCGTTCCGCGGTAACGGGACAGGCGTGTTCGCACGCGCCGCAGCCGATGCACAGGGAAGGATCCAGCCTGGGCAGGCGGTGCTCCTGGCCGTCACGCCCGATATAGGGCACCGTGTAAAGGGCCTTGGTGGGGCAATGCTCCGTACAGGCTCCGCAATCCATGTCCTCCCGGGCAACCAGGCAGCGGCAAACGTAAAACCGGGCCACGGCAATGCGCGTAGTATCTTTTGTTATTCCCTCAGTATCCCTTTCCGCGGTAACAGGCATCCTGCGTATGGCCCCCGTGGGGCAGACTTCCGCACAGCGGTGGCAATCATAAAGGCAATATTTGGTGGCAAAATCCATCCGGGGTTTCATGAATCCCTTCAGGCCAAGCTGCAGGTATGAGGGCTGAAGCACATGGGTGGGACAGTTGGCAACGCACATCTGGCAGCCGGTGCAGATATCCAGAAAACGTTCCAGGGAACCGGCTCCGGGAGGAAGAACGCACTGGGTAGGGTCCAGCTTCCGGGCGGCATCTCCCCGGCATCCGGAAAAGGCGGCCGCAGCCAGCCCGACCGCAGTAGCCTCCAGGAACTGGCGGCGGGAACTCCCGGCAATGGAGGGAACCGCGGCGGAAGAAGAGGGAGCGGAAGCCGGGGGAACCTTCTTTTTTTGGGCCGGAATCTGTTGGCGGACCCTGGTAAACCAGCGGTAGCGTATTCCTCCCTCACTGCAGGAGCGCACGCAATCGTAGCACGCCACGCAACGTGAGGAGTCTATTTTGTATTCCTTCAGGTTCAGGCATTGCGCCTTGCAGGATTTGACGCATTTGCCGCATTTTTTGCAGGAGGCGGGATCAAAGCCCAGCCGGAAAAGGGAGATACGGGAAAGCAACCCAAGGAACGTGCCGACGGGGCATACCGTATTGCAATACAGGCGCCCCTTCCAGGCGCTCATGACGGCCACCAGGCCGAGCATGCCGGCGGAGGCCAGCAATACCGGGAAAGCCGCGGGGAAATAATCCATTTGAACCAGGTCCGCAGAAGAACTGTCCGCCGCCAGCAGGTTATTGCTCCAAATGGCGGCCGGCCATGCCAGCACATACATGATGCGCCCGAAAATGCTGTAAGGGTCCAGCCAATTCAGAGACAGACCGGCCAGCCCCGTCACGCAGCAGGCGGCCAGCAATGCCAGCACCCCATACCGCATCCACGGCACAGGCCGGGAGAATTTCAGGAAACGCTTCGGCGCCAGCCAGCGGCGGATTCTGAAAACAATATCCTGGAGAATCCCCAGCGGGCAGATGAAGGAACAGTATACGCGGCCGAACAGCAGCGTAAGCAGCAGCAAAACCCCCAGAATCACGACGGAAACGGCGGCCCCGCTCAAGGTCCCCAGCACGGACGGCACCAATTGCCACCGCGCCAGGGAAAAGGAATCTTCCACCCCCTCTCCGCCCCCCGTCATGTTCGGCACGTTCCACGCGGGAATGTGGTGCAGAAAAGCGTATGCAATCCCAATAAAGAAAATGACGGCCACCGTCACGCGGAGCCACTTCAGAGGACTGACGAGAAAGGCTTTGATGACTGACATATTTATCATAAACCCGCCGGAGGCGGAAAGTTGGCCCTCCACCGCGTCATCCGCAGACGGGAGAAGGAGCCGCCGCGTCAGGCCATGCTGATACGGCGGATATGAAGCCTGGAAAGGTCGGCGACGCCCAGCCCCATTTCCTCCCCAAGCTGCACATGGCGAATTTTTCCGGTCTTGTTCAGCAGGGCGGCGCCCGCAGCGTCAATGGCCACGATGTCACGGGAAGCCAGAAGGGTTTTGCGCTCCACCAGATCATTCGTATCCTTCCCCACGGGGCCATTGCGCACCATGGGCATGTAAGCGTCCAGCACGCACAGGTCCGGCTTGCGGAAATACACGGCATCCGCGATGCACTGGTGCAGGTCGTTCTTATGCATGGCCCCGCGGTCCCAGACGGTGCCCATGACATTCTTCATGCAGGCGGTCATCTCGGAACCGCTGTGGTGCTTGAGGGGCGGGCAGGTGATGTAAACATCCGCCTCCAGCACGGCCTTATGCACCTTGGCGGAGGTGAATTTCCGGGCTTTCGGGTTTTCCGTCTGCACGTACTGACTCTCATTGCCGCCGTCCACCATTACGCCGCCGGCCTTCTCTACGGCCTCTTTCACGCCGCTGCCCTCATAGGCGCCGTTGTGGCAGCAGTGGTCAAACACCCTTACTTCCTTCGCTCCGGCCTGCCTGCACAGCTCCACCAGCGTGGCGACGGTTTCAGGATGTGTGTTGGCGCCGAATTCCGGAGCCTTGTTCCAGCCGATGTTCGGCTTGATTACGACGGTCTGGCCCGGCTTGACGAAGGCCTGCATGCCGCCCAGCGTCTCCACGGCCTTCCTGACCATCTCCGCACGGGTGCCGTTGCGGACGGCCACCAGATCCGGAATGCCGGAAGCCGCCGGAGCTCCGGCCTCCTGGGCGAACAGGGAATCCATGTCCGATATGGCCGCCAGCGCCCCTGCGGCGGCAGTCCTTTTCAAAAAGTGCGTCTGTCAGTCATCTTCATGCCAACGTCTGTGGTTTATCCCCGCATGCGGGAACACGCAGAAGGTTTTATGCCTCTTCCTAACACATGCCCTGCCAAAAAACAACCTGTCATTCTTCCCGCACCGGAATTTCATAAACGAATTGTCATACAGGCAGAGCTTCTGTACAACCCGGTCATGAAATGTTCCCTGCTCAGCCGCCCCATGACCTGCGCTCATGACTGGATCAGCCGTGTCGTCTTCCCCGGGGACGCAGTCGTGGACGCCACGGCGGGCAACGGGCATGATACGGTTTTCCTGGCCCGGCTGGCTGGCCCTTCCGGCCAGGTGCACGCCTTTGACGTGCAGGAAGAAGCCATCCGCGCCACCAGGGAGCGTCTGGAGAAGGAAGGGCTGCTCACCCCTTCCGTCCGGCTCCATCTTGCCAGCCATGACCGCCTGGCGGAACTGGTCAGAAGCCCCGTGAAGGCCATCGTCTTCAACCTGGGCTATCTGCCGGGCGGGGACAAAAAAACGGTCACCAGGACGGAATGCACCCTGGCCGCGCTGGAACAGGCCGCCGCCCTCATTGCCCCGAACGGGCTTCTCAGCGTCATGTGCTATCCCGGCCACGAAGGAGGAAAGGAAGAAGCGGAAGCCGTGGAAGCCTTCCTGTCCCGCCTGCCCCATCATTCCTGGCGCGCCGGCAAATACCAGCTCCTGAACACCGGAACACCGGCACCCTTCCAGATATGCGCCTTCAGGCTGGACTGACCTCCCCCCCCGCCAGGCGCCCGGGAAAAACCTCAGGCCCGGCGTTCCTTCATCCACTCCACCACCTGCGCCAGAGCGCGGGCGCGGTGCGACATGGAATTTTTCACTTCCATGGGAAGCTGGGCGAAACTCCGGTCATACCCTTCCGGGACAAACAGCGGATCATAGCCGAACCCTCCTTCTCCGGCCGGCTCCGTCAACATGTAGCCTTCCACGGAACCGGAAAACTCCGCCAGCACGCGGCCGTTCCCGGCAAGCACCATGACGCAGCGGAACCGCGCGGAAGGCCTGTCCCCCGGCTTCACGCCGGCGCGCCGCAGTTCCTCCATCATGCGGAGGTTATTCCGCGCATGGTTCCCTTCCTCCCCGCCGAAGGAGGAGGACCAGACTCCGGGGCGCCCGTCCAGCACATCCACCTCCAGCCCGGAATCATCCGCCAGCAGGACGCCGGGGATGCATTTGGAAGCGGAAAGCGCCTTGAGCGTGGCGTTCTCCGTAAACGTGACTCCCGTTTCATCCACGGGCGGAGCCTGGGGATAGTCGGAAAGATCCTTCACTTCCCATTTCCCGGCCAGCATGGCGCGGATTTCCCCGGTCTTGTGGGCGTTGCGCGTGGCAACCACCAGCAGCGGCAATTCCTGTTCCATAATCATCAATCTTTTACAGTTGAAAATCATCTGAAAGACCGCGCTCAGCAGTCAATCTCCAGGCTGACGGGGCAATGGTCGGACCCCGTCACATCCGGATGGATGGCGGCATCCTTCACCCTGGAAGCCAGCGGATTGGAAACGCAGAAATAGTCAATGCGCCATCCGATATTCCGGGCGCGGGCGCCCGCGCGGTAGGACCACCAGCTGTACCAGCCCGGCTCCTCCGGATGCAGGGCGCGGAACGTATCCGTAAAACCGGCCTCAAGCAGCAGCGTGAACCCGGCGCGCTCCTGGTCGCTGAACCCGGCGGAAAAACGGTTCTCTTTGGGACGTGCAATGTCAATCTCCTCATGGGCCACGTTCAAGTCTCCGCAGAAAACGACCGGCTTGGTTTCCGCCAGTCCCGCCACATACTCGCGGAACGCGGCGTCCCACTGCTCCCGGTACGGAAGGCGCACCAGTTCATTCTGTGAATTGGGCGTATAGCAGTTGACCAGGTAAAACCCCTCGAATTCCATCGTGCAGACGCGCCCTTCCCGGTCATGCTCCGGCCAGCCGATTCCGACGGACGTGGAAAGAGGCCGCACCCGGCTGAGGATCAGCACGCCGGAATAGCCGGCCTTCTCCGCCGGATTCCAGAGCTGGTGCGGCCAGGAGGAAATCCACAGGTCTTTCACCTGTTCCGGACGCGCCTTGATCTCCTGAAGGCAGAGGACGTCCGGCTCCAGGGCATCCACGGCGTCCGCCATTCCCTTGCCCAGAACCGCCCGCAATCCGTTCACGTTCCATGAGACGAGTTTCATGCGCGCATACTTCCCGTTTTTGACGGGTCCGTCAAGCCCTCAAACACCGTTGTCCCGCCCCCTCCCGGAGGGCTCCGGAAAATTCTTCTTCCGGAATCATCCCCAGTCTTTTGCATGCCGCATAGAACAAGCGTTTTTTCTTGCCAGAACCTCCCCCTCGTGCTTACTTAGATAGGCAAACACCCCGAGAGGCACTCGAGAGTGGGTCTGTCGACCCGCTCTTTTTTGTCTATCCATCACACTCCTCCACACTCATGACAAACGATATTAAAGCTTTGATTGACTACTACGAGAGGGAAAAAGGGCTCTCCCGTGAAAAAATTCTCCTCGCTCTGGAGTCCGCCTTTCTCTCCGCCTACCGCAAAATGGTTCCCGGTTCCGGCAGCATCAACTACCTGAGGGCCGAAATCAACGTGGACAAGGGCAAGGTGCGTATTTTTGCGGACCTGGAAGTGGTGCCGGATGAAGAATATTCCGACAAATTCAACCAGATCCCCTTTCCCTGGCCGTCAAGCTGGACAAAAACGCCGTGCTTCACGACCTGCTCCCCACCAACATCACGCCCAAGGGCTTCGGCCGCATCGCGGTGCAGACCGCCCGCCAGACCATGCTCCAGAAACTGCTGGATGCGGAAAAGGAAATGCTCTACGACGAGTTCAAGGACCGCGCCGGAGATCTGGTAACGGGCACCATCCGCCGTTTTGAAAAGGGGGATATTTTTGTGGACCTCGGCAAATTCGAAGGCGTCATGACCTCCCGCGAACGCGTGCCGAATGAAGACTACAGCGTCGGCGACCGCATGCGCTTCTACGTGGTGGAAGTGCGCACGGAAGCACGCGGCCCGGAAGTCATCCTTTCCCGCAGCCATCCGAACCTGGTGCGCCGCCTCTTTGAATCGGAAGTGGTGGAAATAGGCGACCAGACCGTGGAAATCCACGGCATCGCCCGCGAAGCCGGCTACCGCACCAAAGTGGCCGTCATCAGCCATGACGACAAAGTAGATCCGGTAGGGGCATGCGTAGGCATGCGCGGCGCCCGCGTCAAAAACATCGTCCGGGAGCTCAACAATGAAAAAGTGGACATCCTGGAATGGACGGAAGACCCCGTTACCTTCGTCCGGGAAGCTCTCAGCCCCGTGGAACCGCGGGAAATCACTGTGGACGAGGAAGCCAGAAAAATCTTCGTTATCGTCCAGGACGACAAAGACCTCTCCAAGGCCATCGGCCGCAGGGGCCAGAATGCCCGCCTCACCTCCCGCCTGATGGGCTGGGATGTCCAGGTGCGCGTCTTTGACGTCCAGGAAGCGGAAAAACGCCAGAGCCAGGCTGCGGCCGAAGAAGTCATGCGCCAATGCCAGGCTGCGGCCAAAACCCTCAGCGAACAATTGGAAATCCCGGAAGAAACCGCCATGGGCCTGGTGACCATGGGCGGAACGGACCTGGTAGCCCTCACCGGATTTGAAGCTTCCGACATCGCGGAAAGCATGGGCATTCCCGCAGAGGAAGCCGCCCAAATTCTGAACAAGGCACGGGACCTTATCTCCCAATAACCGTTGAGCGCGGCGCTCAACATCTAACAACCTTAAATCAAGATGCCTAATAAACAAGAAGAGAAAGAACCCAAAAAGGAAGTATTGGATCTGATCGGCGGATCTTCCAAAAAGAAACGCGCACCCCAGCCGGCCCCCGCACCGGCGCCCTCCCGCCCTGCTCCAGTCAAGAAAGAAGCTCTCGACTTGCTTTCCGGCAACAAGAAAAAAGCGTCGCGCGCCGCTGACGCCGCTCCGGCGCCCGCCGCTGCCCCGGCCGCCGCAGAACCCGCCGCGCCCGCACCCCAGGAAGAACCCTCCGCAGACGATAAAATCATCAACCTCAAGCCGCCCGTTTCCGTTTCCGAGCTGGCGGGCATGCTGAAAGCCAAGCCCTTCCAAATCATCAAGGATCTGATGGGCATGGGCATCTTCGCCAACCCGAACACGCCGCTGGATGCGGACGCCGTCAGTTCCATCTGCGACATCCACGGCTACACATTCGCCCGTGAAAAACGGGAAAAGGGCGGCGGCGTGAAAGCCCAGCAGGAACCCGTCAAGGAACCGGAACCCGTGCCGGTGGTGGAAGAACCCAAAGCCACCCTCATCACGCGCACGCCCATCATCACCGTCATGGGCCATGTGGACCACGGTAAAACATCCCTGCTGGACTACATCCGCAAAACGCGCGTGGCCAAGGGGGAAGCCGGGGGCATTACCCAGCACATCGGCGCCTATACGGTTGACTACAACGGCAGCACGCTCACCTTCCTGGATACGCCGGGCCATGCCATCTTCACGGAAATGCGCGCCCGCGGCGCAGACGTCACGGACATCGTGGTTCTGGTGGTGGCCGCCAATGACGGCATCATGCCCCAGACGCGGGAAGCCATCGCCCACTCCAAGGCAGCCGGCAAAACCATCATCGTAGCCATCAACAAATGCGACCTTCCGGCCGCAGACCCCGTCAAGACCAAGAGCGGCCTGATGGAAGAAGGGCTGGTTCCCACGGACTTCGGAGGCGATGTGGAATGCGTGGAAGTCTCCGCCCTGACCGGAGCCGGCATTGACGACCTTCTCGGCCTTCTCGTCCTCCAGTCAGAAGTGCTGGAACTCCAGGCCAATCCCAAGGCCAACTGCCGCGCCTCCATCATCGAGGCCCGCGTGGAACCCGGCACGGGCAGCTCCGCCACGGCCATCGTGGAAAGCGGCACCATCCGCGTTGGGATGCCCTTCATCTGCGGCCCTTACGCCGGCAAGGTGCGCGCCCTGGTCAACGACCACGGCGAACGCGTCAAAAAGGTAGGGCCCGGCATGCCCGTGGAAATCACCGGCTTCTCTGAAACCCCGAACGTGGGGGACGAACTGGTGGAAATGGAAAACGAACGCGCCGCCAAAAAGCTTGGGGAAGAACGCCAGGAGGAACTGCGCAAGCAGCGCCTGGCCCAGCCCCGCAAGGCACGCATGGAAGAACTGCTTGCCATGATGGGGGACGGCACCCAGAAAGCCCAGCTCAAAATACTCCTGAAGGGGGATGTGCAGGGTTCCGTGGAAGCCATCAGGAAGGCTGTTCTGGACATCCAGTCGGACAAAGTGGAATGCGTCTTCCTGAACGCCTCCGCCGGCCCCATTTCGGAATCGGACGTTCTGCTGGCCTCCTCCTCGGACGCCGTCATCCTGGGCTTCAACGTCAAGGTGGAAGCCAACGCCGTCAAACTGCTCAAGCGGGAAGGCGTGCAGGTAAAACTGTATTCCATCGTTTACGAACTCATTGACCAGGTGCGGGATGCCATGCTGGGCCTTCTGGAACCGGAAACGCGCGAAACCATCATCGGCCACGCCAAAGTGCTCCAGGTCTTCAAGCTCAACAAGGGCCGTGCGGCAGGCTGCATGGTGGAGGACGGGAAAATCCTCCGCAGCTGCGAGGCGCGCGTCATCCGCGACAAGACGCCCGTCTTTGACGGTAAAATGTCCACCCTCCGCCGCTTCCAGGATGAAGTGGAAGAAGTCAAGGCTGGTCTGGAATGCGGCATCCGCCTCGGAGACTTCAACGAATACGAAACGGGCGACATCATCGAATGCTACACGCTGGAAAAAATCCAGCAAACGCTGTAACCCCCAACAAAAATCATCCAACAGGGACGGAGCTCCTTGCACGCTCCTCCGGGCGTCCAGGAAACCTCCGTCCCTGTCCTTTCCCTTATTCCTCCTTCTCCGATTGAACCAATCGGTCCCTTCATCACTCTATCCCTTCATATGAGCAGACGCACTGACAAGGTAAACGAACTCCTGCGCCGGGAAATAGGCACCACCATTCAGCGGGATTTTGAATTTCCCGGAACAATCGTCACCGTGATTGAAGTGGAAGTGACGGACGATCTGAAAGAGGGGAAAGTATGGGTGGGCGTCGTAGGGAAAATGGCTCCCTCCCAGGTGCTGGAAAAACTGAACTCCCGTCACGGCCTTATCCAGTCCGCCGTGGCCAGGCGCGTGGTGCTGCGCAATACGCCGCGCCTGACCTTCCGTCTGGACGACTCCGCCCAGCGCGGCGTTGACCTGGTCAACCTTCTGGAAGACATTGACAAGAACCTGCCCAAAGCCCCCCCTGCCGATGCGGAAAATGACGGGGAGTAATATTCTTCCCCTGGCTAAGGCACGGTGTCCCCGGCCGTACCGCGCTGGATGCGCCGGGACAGCGGAGGGCCGGAACACGCAGAATCACGCTTCCGGAAAAAATCCGTAACGGGCGGCAAGGCAGCAGGGCCGGAAGGTCCCTGTTCCCGTAAGGAATCATCATCGGGAAACGGAAAGAGAAACCGGTGATTCCCTATCTCGTCACCTTTAATCTCAGAAACCGGCGCTCCGGAGAGCCTTTTCCCAGCGCGACCGTATCGCGGAATTCCCCGCAGGCCCCGTCCGGAGTGACGGCCCCTTCGTCAGCCCATTCCTCCAGGTCGGAAGAACTTTCCACATGGAACGTCACATCCGTCGCCTCCGGATTCACAGGCCAGGAAAGCACGAGGTATTTCCCGCCCGCTTCCTCGCGGACAGCCAGCTTCGTCACGCTCCCGCAGGGCTGGTTGGGATCCATGCCCGTAGCATATTTCATCAGATTGGAAATTCCGTCTCCGGCGGGGCAGGCATCCGGGGCCATTTGCTCATCCGGCGTCCCATCCGCAAAATGGTCCTGCTTCCACTTGTCGTACCCTGCCGGGGCAGGAGCAGCTTCCTGGCGCAGCGTGAATGTCCTCTGCTCCCCGCCGCATACGACGGTGACAACGGCTTCCCGCTCCGTTTGCAGCCCGTTTGCTTCCACGGCAATATCCAGCACTGAGGTTCCGGAACCGGAAACGGGGGAAACCGTAACCCATGGCTGGTCGCAGGAAACTGTCCAGGGAAGATGCGTCTGCACGGTCAGCCCCGTACCGGAGGCGGCGCATCCTACCGTTTCCTCCGTCTTTTCCAGATTGAAGGGATTCACGTATTCATAGGAAAACGCGCTGGCGGGAACGGGTTCCCTGCCGCTGGTTTCCGGCCCCTCCCATTGCAGGGAAAGGGAGGAGGAAGCCGCCTTCCCCACATAGCCGATGCGGATGGGATGCAACCCCGCGGTAAGCTTCACCGTCTGAACGGCATTGGGCTGCACATCGCCGGAAACGCCTTCCCGCGCGTTGGAGGCAGCCTGCGTTCCGGGAGTATAGGCATAATCCGCATCAATGAGCTGCATATCGTGCAAATGGACAAAAGCCCTGGAGCCTTCATTGGAATCCGTCTGAAGGTAAAATTGATATTCCCCGGTGACAGGCACCCTGAGATAGCCCGTCAATTCCACCCCCTTCTGACCGGAAAGCCCCGCCTTGACGCTGAGCACGTCGGAAACATCCGTCGCACCCGTAGAACAGGGCCCCTCCTCCAGCTGCCGGAAATCCGGCACCCAGTCAAAAGAACGGTTCCACGCGCGCCAGCGCAGCCTTCCCTCCCGCAGGCCAGCGGGGGCGGAAACGGGCGCGATATAACCGGCGTCAAAACTGGTGGAGGCAATGGGGGAGGAACGGCGGGAACGCAGCGCCTGCGCCTTCATCTTCTCCTGCAGGTCCGGACGGGATGCCGCCAGATTCGCCGCTTCCTGCGGGTCTTTTTCCGTATCGTAGATTTCAAAATCCGTAGCGGGGGCGGCATTCCCCATCCGAATCCCCTTGAAGCCGTCCACAAATATAATCTGCTGCTGCTGCCGCCCTCTCCCCCTGTGTTGCTGGAGGAAATCGCTGTAATTCGGAGTGCTCCCGCTATAGGCATATTCCGCATAAATAACGCCCGTTTTCTGGCGTTCCGGCACCCCTGCCAGCGTAGGCAGCAGGGAAACGCCGTCACAACGGGACGGCACGGGCACTCCGGCCACGTCCGCAAAAGTAGCCATCCAGTCCTGGAACTGGCTGGCATTCAAACTGATTCCGCTGGGAACCACACCGGGCCAGCGTACCACGGCCGGAACACGCATGCCGCCTTCCCAGCAATCGCGCTTAATGCCGTCCATCATCCCGTAGCTCATGAAATACGCGGGATCCTGCGCGCCGTTGCCGTAATTGCCGGAACCGGGTTCATTGTGGGGGCCGTTGTCGGACGTGAAGACAATCATCGTATTGTCATCAATGCCCAAATCCTTAAGCAACTGGATCATGTCCTTCAGGACGTCATCCACCCGGCGAATCATCGTGGCGTGGCGGGATTCCGTTCTTCCAAAAACCTCATGTTCCGGGTAGATATAGGTATCCGGAGAAAAATCCCCTCCACCCCCGACCATCCGTCCGCAGCGGTATTGCAGGCTTCATAGCCGTCTTTTTTCTCCCACTGGAGGCCGCCGTCCCTTCCCAGCCCCGCCGGATAGGCACAGGCGGGAGCGGACAGACTGCCGTGGGGAGCCGGGAAAGCCAGATACAGGAAGAAAGGCCGGGAAGGAGTTTTCTCATGGTGGTCCACAATCCACTGTTTGGCGCGGGCCCCGAACAAATCCGTATCATAGGCGGTACCCGGAACTTTCGCGCTGACGCTCTCCCACGCCGGAGCCGCGGCCTGGTCATTATATTCGTAAATATCCTGGGAACCCGCCGTCAAATAATGGTAATGCCCCGCCAAATGCTTGATGATTCCGTAAAAATAATCAAACCCGCGCATGTGGGGAGCCGCGGTCAGAGCCTTGCCGCTCTGTCCGCCTCCGCCCACGCCCCATTTTCCGATGGCCGCCGTATGGTAACCCGCGCTTTTCAGCAGCGTTCCCAGCGTATGGGAATTCTCGATAGGGTAATCAAACGTATTGTTGCGCACCACCCGGGAATGCCCCTGGTGAACGCCCAGCAGCAGGGAAGCGCGGGCCGGAGCGCATACCGGAGCCGCACTGTAATGGCGCCTCAGCTGCATGCCCTCCGCCGCCATCGTGTCCAGCGTAGGCGTCTTGAATTCATTCCTGCGGGTCACCTGCCTGCCGTTTTTATCCTGCTGCGTCCAGTTGACGCTCATATCCCCCCAGCCCATGTCATCCACCAGGACAAAAATAATGTTGGGCCTGGCTCCGGAAACATGCGCCGGCATGTCCGGCTTTTCCGCTACATCCGTCTGCAGCGTCAGCCAGCCGGATGCGGCATCATAATTCCATGAAACCGCCCCTTCAGGCAGTTCCTTTACGGTGACGGGGACGCCCATATCCGGCCGGAACTGCACGCCCAGCGTATGCCTGCCCGGCCATTCGGAAATCAAATCCTCAAAGGAGGAATCAAACAAAACCACATATTCCCTTGCCTGCTGGGCAGGGGTTTCCGGCCGGACGGCGGAGTTTTGCGGCACGCCGTCCAGCGTAGCCACATGGAGACGCCCCAGCGTCAGGGATGAACTGGGCAGGGAAATATCCCCATCCACAGTCAGGGTGCCTCCCGGCGCATAAGTAATCGTTCCTGAAAAGGCGCCGCTGCCGCCCAGCGCGCAGCTGCCCTGCACCACCAGGTCCACCGCCGGTATTTCTCCGTCAAAATGCATGGAGGAGTTATTCAGCGTTATCGTCACATTGCTGCCTACGCTCCGGATTTCTCCCACCTTGACATTCCGGTTCGTATAAGTCACCCGGGCATCATCCAGAAGCGTCTGCCGCAGCGTTCCCTTATCCCCGGTAATGCCGGAAGAGCCGGAAAGAATCACGTTGCCGTCCACACCCGCTTCCGTCAGATCCAGCGTGGAATTCTCCAACGCAAATTCCGTGTCCGCGCCAATGTTCCATTGTCCGGATGCCTTGACCGCAGTGCCGGAAAAAGTCACGGACGCGTTTTCCCGCGTCATCAGAGCCCCCTGGTACAGAGACATGCCTTCCAGGCGGGCAGCGTCTTCCACCGTCACCGTATTGCTCATGCCCCGGTCCGCCAGATCCAGCGTGGGTATTCCCTTTCCGGCGTTCACCGCAAAACCGATGAGGCCGGAAATATTATTCAGCAGCACCCCTTCCCCGATGCGCACGGCGCCTCCGCCCGTCACTGTCACGCGTCGCGGAACATCGTTCTCCGAAGTCAGGGAATACAATCCCCCGGACGGAGCGTCATCGTCATGCCCTATATAAAGGCTGCGCCCTTCAGCCACATGCCACTCCTGGTCTGCGGCAACGCGCAGCTGGGCAATCCCGAAATCCGCAGAATAACCGCCCCCGTCGGCATTTTCCACGGCAATGCCGCCCTCCTCCACACGCAAATATACATTCTTATTCGTGTTTTTGATGAACAATGGAATCCTGCTTTCCGCCCGGCTGTTAAGCCCCGCAATCCTGACGCCCTTTAAATACCGCCCCCCCGCACCCAATCCGCCGATATCCGCCCTCCCTACGGAATCCGTTCCATTGGTTACCATCCAATGTTCATAAGCGGAAGCGGCGGCCCCTGGCGCGGAGGCGGCGGCAACGCCTCCGACACTCCAGTTGGACAGGGAACTCCACTGGTAATCAGCGCCTCTCCAGACATATTCAACATCGGCATATCCGGCTGGAGCAAAGAACAGCAGGAAAAGAATGAAAACAGTAAAAAAACGGTGCGGGAACATGGCTGACTGGAAAAACGATGACCCGGACGGCATCACGCCGAAGAATGGACTGCCTGGGGAATCATACCGGGTATTAATATTAAATGTTAAAAAATGCTGAATTTTACTGGCTGAAAATGAACAAGCCGCCAGTTTCAAAGAAAAAACGGACGGCTTGAACAAATGCATCAGGGACATGGACTTCAACGTCTGCGGCGGCGCATCATCAGTGCAGCCAAGCCCAGAATACTGAGAGAGGCTGTCGCCGGCTCAGGAACCGTATTCAATTCAATAGCGCCCAATCCGACAAAGTATCCCTGCGTTTCCTGTCCCCTGTTCAGGGAAAGCTCAAGGGTATAAGTATTGCCGGCAGACAGGGTCACTGCCTGGTTCAGCATTCCTTCCTCATGGATGCCGGAAGACCCTTCGCGTTGACCCAGCGTCTCCACGCTGGCCTGTTGGGAACTGCCGGCTCTGGCATCACCCGTACCCAGATAAGTCAGGCTGGAATTACTGTAGCTGGCCAGAACATCTCCATCCAGCTTCAAATTAAAGGTATAAGCGCCTCTCCGGTCACTATTCTGAACCGCATTGGCACCACTAAATGTAAAAAGATTCAGAACTATGGAATCAACGGTGACAGCTTCCGTTACGGTAAAGGACAAGGAAACGCTCCACGTATTCCCGTTGCCGACATTTACATTGGGACTCAAAAAGGAGTCAACGTAGTTGGAACCCGTTTTTTGGTTTAAAACGCCGGTGAATGTCTGACCGGTCAGGAAAGCTCCGGTGACTTCAGGCTGGTAAAAATCAGCTGTTACTTGAGGATCTGCCTGATAATCAAATACAATAGCCGCATGGGCGGAACCGGCAAGAGCAAGGATAGAGACAATGACAGAAAATGTCTTCATAACTGAATGATGTTGAGTGGAAACAACTTTTTCCCTTTAGCGGATTGCCAATCCGAAGTCAACAATAAATAATAAAAAACAAGATGTTTAGGTGAATAAATGCGCAGGGATATTTTCAAATGAAGAGCTTCTTCCCTGAAGATTTCAAGTTGCCGTAAGACTAATGATGCCAAATTCCTATACATAAAAAAGGCTTTTTGGATTTCTCTTCCGGATTGGCAATCCGTTCCATATTTTTCCCTCTTTCAATAACGGCTTGCCAGAAGGCGGGAGAAAAGTTAAGTTCCATGAACGGACAGCCTGTCCATGAGATGGCTGGCCCTTTTTCCAACATGAACGGTTACTGCTATTTCATTCTGGGGATATTGGTCCTGGCGGCCGGTTATTTCACTTACGGGCGGGTGCTGGAAAGGATTTTCCGTCCGGACGCCTCCCAGGCAAACTCCCGCCGTGGCCTGTACGGACGGCGTGGATTATGTGGTCATGCCGCGCTGGCGCGTTTTTCTCATCCAGCTGCTGAACATTGCAGGGCTGGGGCCCATTTTCGGCGCCGTCATGGGCGTGCTGTACGGGCCGGCCGCGCTTCTGTGGATCGTTTTCGGCTGCATTCTGGGCGGAATGGCGCACGACTACTTCTCCGGCATGATTTCCCTGCGGCACAAGGGGGAAAACCTGCCGGAAATCCTGGGGCGCTACCTGGGCAGCCAGGCCCAGTGGATCAGCCGCGCCGTCTGCATCGTATTCAGCGTGCTGGTGGGCGTCGTCTTCGCCGTGGGGCCCGCCGCCATCCTGTCCCCCATGACGGGCTGGAGCGTTTCGGCATGGGTTTGGATTATCTTCGGCTATTATTTTCTGGCGACCATTCTTCCCATCCAGGCTATCATGGGAAAGGTCTATCCTCTTTTTTCCGTCGCCCTGATCATCATGGTCATGGGCATTCTGGGCGTAATGCTCCTGGCGCCCGTTGCGGATTTCATGCCGGCCTGGATGCACCTGCCCCGCATGGAAGTGCTTCCGGATCTGGACTTTTTCCATAACCGCCATCCGGCGGATTTCCCGCTTTTCCCCGTGATGTTCATCACCATCGCCTGCGGAGCCGTGAGCGGCTTCCATGCCACACAGTCCCCGCTGATGGCGCGGTGTCTGAAAACGGAGCGGGAAGGGCTGCCCGTCTTTGGAGGGGCGATGATTACGGAAGGCATCATCGCTTTCATATGGGCCGCCGCCGCGCTGACCTTCTACGGCTCTCCGGAAGCCCTGGGAGGGGCTACCGCCAACGGAAAGGCTCCGGCGCTGGCCATCCAGACGATTTCCGAATCCTGGATGGGAAGCGTCGGTTCCATCCTGGTCATGATCGGCGTGGTCATCCTCATCAGCACGGGGGGACGGCGCCCTGCGGGTCACACGCCTGATGATTGCGGATAGTTTCAAGCTGAGCCAGGAACAGCTGAGCCGCCGCCTGATGATCGCCATCCCTCTCTTCGCTGCGGCCATTGCCGTCAGCAGCATGGACTACGCCGTCATCTGGCAGTACTTCGGCTGGGCCAACCAGCTGCTGGCCGCCGCCACGCTCTGGGCCGTTTCCATTTACCTGCGCAGCAAAAACCGCTGCTGCTGGCCGGCGGCGACCCCCGCCGCCTTCCTGAGCCTGGTAGTATTCCAATATCTGTTCTCCAGCCCGGAAATGTGCGGTTTCAGTGAAGAAGCCTCCCTGATTGCCAGCGCCCTGCTGACCGCCGTCATCGGCGTGCTGTGCCTGTTCCGCGGCTCCGGCCTGGAAAAAGCGGAGGAGCCCAGCCTGTAACTTCATGAATTCCAGCGCCCACACGCCAGGACACGCCCGCAAAGTTCCATGGGGAGCTTTTTGGCGGCTCGTGCTGATTCAGGCGCAGAACTCCTTTAATGAAAAAGGGGCCCAATTCCTGCTGATTCCCCTGGGCGTCTGGCTGTACGGCGCAGAGGGGGACCTGGAATACCCGCTGGGGGCCATCATCGTGCTGCCCTTCATCCTGTTCTCCCCATTCGTCGGCTGGCTTTCGGACCGTTTCTGCAAGGCGCGCATCATCCAATTCATGGCCCTGCTCCAGATATGCGTGCTGGCGGGCATGTACTGGAGCCTGCACGTCCACAATCTGAACGGGGCCATCCTGTGGTTCTGCGTCTTTGCCGTGCAGGCCACCGTCTTCAGCCCGGCCAAAAAGGGAATCGTCAAGGACATCGTGGGGACCTCCCGCATGGGGTTCGCCAGCGGCATTGTGGAAATGGCTTCCATCCTCAGCCTGCTCATCGGCCAGATCGGCGTCTTCATCTGGTTCCGCTACCTGCTGGAACCTTCCACGGATACCATCTGGCACCGCTGGCTGGGGGAGGGCTTCTTCCAATGGTTTGACGCATGTCTGAAACCCTCCGGCATCAATGACGGATGGTATGCCGCCTCTTTCCCATGCCTGGTGTTTCTGCTCCTGGCCGTTCCGGTGGCGGCCTCCAGCTTCTGCCTGCCCCGGTACGCTCCCGGGGGGGACCGCCCCTTCTCCTGGTCCCTGTTTTACGAGCACTTCCATCAGCTGGGCAAGCTGTGGAAAAACCGCAATCTGCGCGTCAGCGAGATGGGCATCGGCTATTTCTGGTTCTTCGGCGGCACGGTCATGCTGATGACTATCCAGATGGCCAAGGAAATCTCCGGTGGCGGGGATGACTTCAGCTCCGTGGGAGCCGTGCTGATGGCCTGGATGAGCGGGGGAACGGTGCTGGGGGGCATCCTCGCCTCCGTGATTTGCCGCCGCCACATCCGGATGAATGTTTCCGTGGCGGGAGGCGTGCTGATGGCGGCGAGCTGCGCGGCCCTGGCCGCAGTCTCCATGGCTTCCCCGGTCTTTAATGCCCTGCTGATGGCGGCGGGCATTTCCGCCGCCCTGTTCCTGGTGCCTCTGAATGCCTTTTTCCAGGACCGGGCGGACAATGACAAACGCGGGGATATGATTGCCGCCGGCAACCTGGTGGACTGCGCGCTCGGGTTGCTGGCCGTCGGATTCCAATACGCCATGATGCTGGTCATCCCCCCCTCCTGGCAATTCGTCGTCATGGGAATTCTCAGCCTCTTCATGGCGTGGGCGGTCTTCCGTTTTTCCCGCGCGGCTTCCGGCTCAAGGTAGTCCTGGGCCGGCAACCGGGCGCCCATCTTTAAAAATCCTTCTTCAGAGAAAAACCTTCTACATTGGCGCGCCCCGCTCCATTCTCCCGTCAGGGCGCGCGATTTACTTGCAACCCTGCTTCTATTCGGGCAACATAGGGGAGAAAACAAGAAGCCATGAAAAAATATCTCACCCTTCTGTTGTGTTCCTTGTGCGCCCTGGCGTGCTTCAGCGCCTCCGCGGAATCCACAGCCGGCCTCAAGGACGTCAATGTCGTCATCTCCACTACCAAAGGGGATATTGAACTGGCCCTTTACCCATCCAAGGCGCCCGTCACCGTAGCCAACTTCCTGAACCTCGCCAGCAGAGGCTACTACAAGGGAATCACCTTCCACCGCGTGATTCCGAATTTCATGATTCAGGGCGGCGATCCCACCGGCACGGGCATGGGAGGCCCCGGCTACAGTTTTGAAGACGAGTTTTCCCCGGACCTCAGGCATGACGGCCCCGGCGTGCTTTCCATGGCGAACGCTGGCCCCGGCACCAACGGTTCCCAATTCTTCATCACCCATGTGGCCACGCCCCATCTGGACGGCCGCCACACGGTCTTCGGGAAGGTGCTGAAAGGACAGGATGTCGTTAACTCCATTGTCCGGGGAGACAAAATCAAGGACATCCGCATTCTGGACAAGAACGCCGCGGCCGCCGTGCTGAAAGCGGAAGCCGCCCGCGTAGCCCGGTGGAACAAGGCCCTGGACGCCGCCAGATAACCGGGAATCTGCCAGCGTCATGAACGATCTCCGGCACACCGCCGCCCATTCCCGGTTTTCCGCAGGAAGCGGAGGCCAGGCGGGAAGACGCGGACGAACGGAGAAAAACGACGATCAACATCCATCCAACAACCATTCATTTTTATGAAGACACTCATTAAAAACGCACGCATCATCTCCCCCGGCATCGATATGCCCGGGGCTGCCGTGGAAATGGAAGGCAAAACCATTACCGCCGTCTATCCCGCCGGGAGCGAACTTCCCGCCGCAGACAAGGTCGTGGATGCGGAAGGCCGCATGCTCCTTCCCGGCTTCATTGACATCCACAGCCACGGCGCCGGCGGCTGCGACACCTGCGACGCCAAGCTGGAAAGCCTCCGCACCATTGCGGAATGCAAAATGAAGGAAGGCGTCACTTCCTGGCTGCCCACCCTCACCCTGTCCCCCAAGGTGCTGGAAGACGTATGCGCCTCCGTGGCGGAATACATGAAGAACCAGGAATTCGCCAAGACTCCCGGCGTCCACCTGGAAGGGCCGTTCATCAACCCCAAATGCTGCGGCGCGCAGAACCCCGCCTTTGTCCGCCAGCCGGATTACGATGAAGTAGCCAACCTGAACTCCATCGCCAAGGTGCTGCTGGTCTCCCTGGCGCCGGAAATGCCCGGAGCCATTGAATTCATTGAGAAAGCCACGGCCAACGGCATCCGCTGCTCCGCCGGGCACAGCGCCGCCACCCATGAGGACTTCAACAGGGCGAAGTCCGCGGGGCTGGCGCACCTGACCCACTACTGCAACCAGATGTCCCCCCTGCACCACCGTGAAATCGGCCTGGTGGGGTCCGGCCTGCTGGACAGGGAAATCAAGATTGAAATCATCTGCGACACCATCCACCTCTGCGCGGACATGCTCAAAACCGTGTTCAAGAACAAGGATTCCGACCAGATGCTGATGATTACGGACTCCCTGGCCTGCTCCTGGATGCCGGACGGCCCCGGAGACCTGGGCGGCCTGCCCATCATTGTGAAGGACGGCGTGGCCCGTCTGCAGGAATCCGGCGCCCTGGCCGGCAGCACCCTCAAATACGCCCACGGCCTGAAAAACGTGCACCGCCTGACCGGGAAACCCCTCAGCGACCTGGTGAAAGCCACCTCCTGGAACCAGGCGCAGTCCCTGGGCCTGGAAGGCCTGGGCAAAATCGCCCCCGGCTTCACGGCGGACATGGTTCTGCTGGACGATGACTTCAATACCTGCAAGGTATTCATCGACGGCGTGGAAAAATACAGCGCGTAACCGCGCACCCGCGCGCCGGACGGGACGGAAACCCTTCCGGCGCGCCATCCCCCTCTTACCGTATTCCAACGTTCAACATTCACCTCCATGGCTATTACCATTGAAATGCCCCGCCTGTCCGACTCCATGCACGAAGGAATCGTCCTGAGATGGGTCAAAAAGATAGGAGACTTCGTAGAAGTCGGCGACCATCTGGCCGACATCGAGACGGACAAGGCCCACGTGGAACTCCAGGCATGCGAGGACGGAACCCTGATGGAAATCCTGGTGCCGGAAGGCGGTTCCGCCGCGGTGGGCGCTCCCATTGCGCTGCTTCAGTCGGAATTCGGCGCCGCCTCCTGCGACTGCCCTCCGTGCCCGCCCGTCAAATGCAGCCCGCTGGCCGCCAGGCTGGCCGCGGAAGCCGGGCTGAACGCCGGAACCCTGCGCGGCACCGGACCACGCGGCAAGATCATGGCCGCGGACGTGCGCGCCTCCATACGCCCCGCAGACGGCCCCGCCCGCCGGGTGCAGACCCCGCTGGCGCCCCGGGACACGCGCCACGCCACGCGCGTGGATAATTTCTACCTGTACTCCCTGGAGGCGAACATGGCCTACCTGGCCGCCATCAGCACGCCCATCGCCGTCCAGTGCGAAAAACTCATCGGCGGCCGCTACAGCCTCTTTGACTACGTGGTGCGCGCCGCGGTGAAAGCGTGCATCAGCGAGCCGGAATGGCTGGCGGGAGACTCCGCCGCAGAACTGCTCATGGTGCTGGACAAGGGGGAAAAATACGTCTTTATTGAAAACGCCTCCGGCAAGACGATTTACAACATCGCCATGGAACGGCTGGCCGCCCCCGCGGCAGGGCCGCCCCCCGCGGGCAGCATCACGCCCAACATCCTGCTCTGCGACAGCGGCGTGAACGTGGAAGCCCAGCGCACCGTGCTCCCGGAAATGCCCCACAGCATCATCAGCATCGGCGGCACCACGCCGAAAACGGGCATAGAAGCGGGACGCCCCGTGTCCAAGCTCATCCTGCCCGTCACCCTGTACGTGAACGCCAACATCCTGCCGGAATGCAAGGCGTCCAAAATTGCCGCCGAATTCAAGACGCTGCTGGAAAATCCGGTCCTGCTTCTCCTGTAGGGCTGCCGGCATCCTGCCCCCTTTTCCTTGAACGTTCCATTCCCTCCCCTTGTCTCATTAACCATGAAAAAAGCCGCCATCCTCGCCGCCCCCGGATTTGAAGAAATCGAACTCATGGCTCCGCTGGACATCCTGCGCCGCCTGAACTTTGACGTGCAGCTGGCCGGCGTGCAGTCTGACAAGGTGGTCAGCACCCATGACGTGACCGTCACCACGGACACCATGCTGGACAAGCTCCATGCGGACAAGCTGGACGCCCTGATCCTGCCCGGCGGCGCAGGCGCCTGGGTGCTCCGCGACACGCCGGAAGTCATCCACCTGGTCAAGAAGATGCATGCCGCGGGCAAGCTGGTGGCCGCCATCTGCGCCGCCCCTATCGTTCTGGCGAAAGCCGGTCTGGTCAAGGACAAGAACGTTACGGCCTACCCGGCCCAGGACGTCTACCGGGAACTCAATGAGGCGGGAGCCCACATCGTGAAGGATGAAAACGTGGTGCTGGACGGCAATATGCTCACCGCCAACGGTCCCGGAGCCGCCACGCTCTTCGGCTACTGCATCGGGGAATACCTGGGAGAAGACCTCCAGGTAGCCCAGCTCAAGGAGCAGATGTGCTACACGGGCCTGTAGGATTCCGGAAAGCATTCCGGCTCCTTCACGGTCTCATACCACACCAAAAAACCGAGGGAAGAAGGGTTTTCCCTCTCACCTCGCCAAGTGCCTTTTCAGGGTATAATAAGCCCCCCGGCGTCCTTTGCGGGATGACATCAGGCGGGCACGCAGGGAAGAAAAGAAATTGCCCTGGAGGGGATAGTCCAGCAGAAGGCGGCAGAACGCCTGGTCCCACCGGTCCAGCCGGGAGAGGGCTTTCTCCCCGCCCACCAGTTCCAGCCATTTTTTCCACCCGGACAGGAGGGTTTCCCGGTCTTCCGGCGACGCCTTGAAGAAGGCCCCTTCTTTCATGATGAAGTGCCTGCGGATGAATTCCATGTAGTAGTCCACCAGCCCGAAGACGGCGGGGGAATCCAGCAGGCCGTGCCGCTGCCAGAAACGGGCCACCCGGTCCATGCCCAGCAGGTCCATGCGGAAGTCGCCCAGCAGCAAGTCCCGTCCATACGTGGCGGAGCCGGGACGTTCCCTGCGGTAATGGTAAAAACGGTCCGACAGGGTCCGGAGCCGGGGTGCGAAGGGCAGCAGCATCAGCAGGAAGGCCAGGTCCTCCCCTTCCTTCAAGCCCACCACAAAACGGAGGGAATGTTCTTCCACCAGGCTTCTGCGGACCAGTTTGTTGTATACGGGACCCACGCACCGGCACCAGGCGGAACCGCGGCGGAATTGCTCCACCCGTTCCTCCGGATAAAATTCATCATCCGGGGACCAGCCGCCCTCATGGACGACCACACCGTCTTTTTCCACGAATTCCCGGCAACCGCACACCACGACGTCCGCATCATTCTTTTCAGCGGCGCCAAGCAGGCGCGAGAACATCCTCCGGTCCACCCGGTCATCCGGGTCCACAAAGCCCACGTATTTTCCCTCCGCGGCATCCAGCCCGGCATTCCGGGCCGCGGACACTCCGGCGTTGGACTGGCTGATAACCCGGAGGCGATTGTCTTTTTCCCGCCACCTGTACAGAAGCTCCAGCGTCCCGTCCGTGGAGCCGTCATCCACGCAGATGATTTCCATGGGACCCAGCGTCTGCTCCGCCAGGCCGGACATGCATTCGTCCACGTAGGGCGCTACGTTGTAACAGGGGACAATGACGGAAACGGCGGTCTTCATGATAATCCGGATAACAGGAGCTTAAGACGGTGGTACCGCCCTTTTCTTCCGCTGCATGCCGACATCAGGGTACTGTGAAGACGCGCGCAGGGACCGAGCTTTACCGGTTCCGCACCCAGCAGGCGGCAGAACGCGCGGTCCCACTTGTTCAGTCCTGCAAAGCCGGGACCGATTTCCACGCCTTTCAACCATTTGCGGTAACGCGCCGCCAGTCCCCTGCGTTCCTCTTCATCCAGCCGCCGGAAGATTTCCTCTGCGGAGGTGACGTGAGCCAGCAGATAACGCTTCATGATATGGGCCAGCCAGCCCTGCCTGACGGCAGATTCCAGCCAGCCGATTTTTTCCCAGTAGGCCGTCACATATTCCAGACGGTCCATGTTCATGGAGTAAAACCATCCGTCCCGGTCCCAGACGTCGGAAAGGGATCCGGCCCTTTTCCTGCGGTAAAAGTACAGTTGATCCGGAATGACTGCGAGCCGTGACGCGTGGGGAAGCGCCGTCAGCCAGAAAATGTCATCTTCCCCGCCGCGGAACCCTGGTTTCATGCGCAGGCCGTTTTCTTCAAAAAAGGAACGCCTGTACACCTTGTTCCATACCACCACGTCCATCCGGAGCCATACGGACTCACCGCTGAAACAGGATTTTTTGGCATCAGGTTCAAATCCGGGTTCCGGCGCGTGCCCGGCGTCTTCCATCACCGTGCCGTCTTCTTCGGAAAAGGAGGTATATCCGCAAGCCGCCACCTCCGCACCATGCCGCTGCGCGGTTTCCACCAGCCGGGCATACATGGAGGTATCCACGTAATCATCCGGATCCACAAAGCCGATGTATTCACCCGCCGCCGCATCCAGCCCCGCATTGCGCGCGGAAAAGGCGCCCCCGTTTTCCTGGTGAATCACCCGGATGCGGGCGTCCTTTTCAGCCCATCCGCGCAGTACGGCCGGCGTATCGTCCGTGGAGCCGTCGTTGACACAGATGATTTCCAGGTCTGCCGGACCAGGCTTTCCAGGCATTCATCCAGATAAGGAGCAACGTTGTAGCAGGGTAAAATAATGGAAACAGTACCATCCATAGAGAAATCGGGAGTATCATTCAGTTTTTCATGGGAAAAACCAGCGGAAACCATGATTCATGATGCCCGCGCCTTTTCCCGCAACGGCTACCTTACTTCAACACAGGCGTTCCCGCAAGCCCCAACGATGCGCAGAATGTTAAGAACCAGTCCGCCGGGAAGCTATTTCCCACCGCCGCAAGAGGAAAGCTTCCCTTTAAGCCTGTAGTAACGTCCCCGCCGTCCGCGGCAGCGGGAGAGAAGCTTCCACCACGCACGGGACAGGAAGCCGGGATGTTCCGGCGGAGAAGCCAGCATCCGGCATAGCTCAAAGTCCCATTTGCCGAGAGTCCGGAACGCTTCCGCTTCCCCCGCCAGGGCAAACCATTCCCGGCATTTGCCGCGCAGGCGCCCCCATTCCTCCTCACTCAACTGCGGCAGGGGCTGCCCCGGATTCAGCAGCCGGACCAGAAGATAATGCCTCAGAGCCCGGAGTACCCAGCCGCGCTCCAGGCCGGATTCCAGCCAGCCGCATTTTTTCCAATACTCCGTAGCATGCAGCAGCCGTTCCGCCACCAGCAGGAGGGGACGTTCCTGCGCTTCCAGCATCTGGGAGACGGAGCCGTGCCTCTGGCGGCGGTACCAATACAAGCGGTCCGGTATCACAGCCAGGCACGTGGCATGGGCCAGCACCATCAGCCAGAGGACGTCGTCCTCCATGGATCTGAAAGAAGTTTCAAAACGGAGACCGTGCCGGTCCAGAAAATCTCTCCGGTACAGCTTGTTGCATGTCACCACGTCCATCCGCTCCCAGACGGAGTTCGTTCGCATCACGTCTGACTGCACCCCCTTGTCCACGCCCGGAGCCGGAGACCAGCTCAGTTCCTCCAGCACGGAGCCGTCTCCGTCGGAAAAGCTGGTGTAGCCGCAGGCTGTCACATCAGCGCCATGCCTGCGGGCTTCCTCCACCAGGCGGGCAAACATGGAAGGTTCCACATAGTCGTCCGGATCCACAAAACCCACGTATTCACCTCCGGCCATATCCATTCCGAGGTTCCGCGCCAACGCCTGCCCTCCGTTTTCACGGTGAATGACGCGGATGCGGTCCTCCTTTTCCGCCCATGCGTCCAAAAGAGCCGGGGTCACGTCCGTAGAACCGTCATTCACGCAGATGATTTCAATATTCCGCAAGCTCTGGTTCACCAGGCTGTCCAGGCAGGCCTCCACATACGGGGCCACATTGTAACACGGAACAATAATGGAAACGGACATGGTGCATCAGCTATGGGTTTTACCTCCGCAGGAAGCCAGAAGCAGACGGAGAGCGTAATAGCGACCGCGGCGCCCTTTGCGGAGGGAAAGGCGTTTCCACAAGATGCGGGACAGCAAGCCGGGACGTTCCGCAGGTCGTTCCAGCAGGCGGCAAAAAGCTGTTTCCCATTTGTCAAGACCCTGCAACCGCTCCGTGCCTTCTACCAGGGAGAACCATTCCCGGAACTGGCCGTGCAGCTGCGCCCATTCCCCCGCAGTCAGACGTGGGAGCGGCTTGTGCGCAGGCACCAGATGGACAAGCAGGTAGTACCAGAGGGCATGCAGAACCCAGCCGCGCTCCAGGCCGGATTCCAGCCAGCCGCATTTTTTCCAGTAAGCGGTGGCATGGAGAAGACGGTCCGCAACGAGGGGCAACGGGCACCCCTTCTCCTCCCATGCCAGGGAGATGGCGCCCTTCCTCTGGCGGCGGTACCAGTATAATTGATCCGGAATCACAGCCAGCCGGGTAGCGTGGGCCAGCACCATCAGCCAGAAGGCATCGTCCTCCCCCTGCCGGAAGCGGGGCTCAAAGCGGAGGCCGTTCCTTTCCAGGAATTCCCTCTTGTAAAGCTTGTTCCATGCCACGGCGGCCATCCTTCTCCATACGGCATTTTCCTGAAAAACGCATGCCTGTACATTCTCTTCCACTCCTTCTTCCGGTGACAGGCTCCATTTTTCCAGTATGGAACCGTCACGGTCGGAAAAACCGGTATAGCCGCAGGCCGTCACATCCGCATCACTCCTGCGGGCTTTTTCCAGCAGGCGGCCATACATGGAGTGTTCCACGTAATCATCCGGGTCCACAAAGCCGATATATTCCCCGCCAGCCAGGGCCATGCCGGTATTGCGCGCCGCAGAAAGGCCGCCGTTTTCCCGGTCCACCACCCGGATGCGGCCATCCCTTTCAGCCCATGCGCGCAGGATGGCTGGGGTATCGTCCCCGGAACCGTCATTCACGCTAATGATCTCAAGGTCCCCCAGCGTCTGGAGAGTTAGGCTTTCCATGCATTTATCCAGATAAGGAGCTACATTATAACAGGGGACGATGATGGAAACAGCCGCGCTCATACCAAGAAAACCCTATGTAAACGGATTTCAAATCCGGGGTCAAGGGCCGATTTTCATACCAAGGAGCTTACGTTGCGTGGCCCTTCCTCGAGGGGAAACCGTTTTCCCCCGGAAAAAGCCTTCCGGAATTACGCAACGGAAACCTGGACCGCGGCAAGCCTCTCAGCCGTTGAAATGCATGCATTCCGTCAGGACGCACTGGCTTTCAGGAAAGAGAGTTCGCTGCCTCCCGGTTTGGCTTCCGGAAGCCGCAAGCGTTTACGGCGCTCCAAACGGTACGGGAATCATTCCATATTAATCCATGACGGATTTGAAATTCGTATGATGCCCAAACAAAATATGAGCGTTTTCACCGCCGGGAATGTCCCATGCAGAGAATAACGGAACGCCGGAACAGGGATGCCCGTTTTCCCTGTTTCAACAGCTCTTCCGGTATTCATCTCCGCCATGAAAAACAAGACCTTTCTCCCAACTACCTTTATACCGGAATTCCCGGCAGGCACCGGAAACGCTTTCAGCTTTTCCCATTCTTCTTCATGACCTGTTGAATTCCTTTTATGCCGACTATCTCTCCCTTATCCGGCATGGCGGAACCTCCCGTTTCCGTCATGTTCGCCGTCACTTCCTCCTGGCTCATCCCGCTGGCCGTGGCGATACGCTCCCTTTGCGTGCATTCCGATCCGCGGCGGAATTATGAACTCCATATCGTTCATCATGGATTGGAGGAAGAGCAGATGAAGGAACTGGGAAAAGCCGTTTCCAGCTATCCCCGCGTCTCGCTGGGGTTTTGCAGGCTTCCGGAGAGGCTGCTTCGCATTCTGCAGCACAGGGATTGCGGACGGTTCTCCCCCCTCACATATGGACGCCTGCTGGCCGCCGCCCTGTTCCCCCGGCACGACAGGGTGGTTTACCTGGACGTGGACGTGCTGCTGAATGGAGACGTGGCCGAACTTTACGATGCGGACCTGCACGGCGCGCCGATAGGCGCCGTCCGGGACTGCGCCGTCCTGCAAAGCATCAGTACGGGCCGCCTTCCCGACCATCTGGAATACATCAGCGGCATGGGGGTAACGAATCCGCGCCTGTACTGCAATACCGGGGTCATGGTCATGGACCTGGTCCAGATGAGGGAGCAGGAAACGGAAGACAGGCTGCTGAGGCTGCTTGAGGCCCATCCGGATTCCTTTCCGTACGTGGACCAGGACATTATCAACATTGTCTTTCACGGCCGCATTGCTCCGCTGCCCCTCCGCTGGAATTACCACTTCCAGTTTGAGCTGCACCATGCGGGAATGGCGGACCTCATCTCCGGCACCGAGTTTGAAGAAGCTCCGGCCCTGTTTGAAAGCCGTTCCTGGAAGCTTTTCCACCTGGTGGGTGATTACAAGCCGTGGCTGCCGCCGGATATGGAAAAAATCTACCACCGCCTGTATCTCGCCCTCTGGTGGCCCCTTGCCCGGCAAACTCCGGCTTTCCGCAGGGAGCTGCGCGCCCTGTACCGGCAATTCACGCGCGCCTTCCGTTCCTGGCTGCGCCACCACCAATGGAGCCTCCCCGTCTCTCCGGGCCGGAATTTCCGGAAACGCCGGGAGAAAATCAAAACCCTTCAACGCCAACTGGCCGTGTTTGACGGCTCATGGCCCTGATTCCATCCCATCCTTTAACATCATGCCCTCCTCCCTTTCCGCCGCACCGCCCACAGCCTTCCATGCTGCCGCTGCGCCTCCTGCCATAGACGTCATGTTTGCCGTCACCTCCGCCTGGACCGTGTGCCTGGCCGTCACCCTGCATTCCCTGGCACGCCATTCCAACCCGGAACGGAACTACAGGCTGTGGGTGGTCCATGACGGGCTGGAAGAAGAAAACATGCAGGAACTGGACAAGGCCGTTTCCGGTTATCCGAACGCAGCCCTTCAGTTCATGACCATTCCCGGCAAGCTGGAACAGATGCTGCGCCGGAGGGACGTGAAACGCTTTTCCGCCCTGGCCTACGCGCGCCTGCTGGCACCCAGCCTGTTCCCCCGGCATTCCCGGATTGTCTATCTGGATGCGGATACGGTCCTGTATGCGGACGTAGCGGAGCTTTACGATACGGACCTCTGCGGGGCGGCCGTGGGCGCCGTACGGGATACGGCGGTGCTGAGCAGCCTGGTAGCGGGGTATCCGCGGCGCCAGCTCCGGAAACTTCAACCTTTGGGCCTGCACGATCCCTTCCACTATTTCAACTCCGGCGTGCTGGTCCTGGACCTGGACCGAATGAGGGAGGAGGATGCGGAAGTCCGCCTGCTCCACGTCATTGAAGAACACAATGAGCTCCTGGAACATCCGGACCAGGACGCGCTGAATATCGTCTTCCACCGGCAGATTTTTCCGCTGCCTGTTGAATGGAACTACCATTTCCAATTTGAACTGGGGAAAAACGGACTGGAAGAGTCCTGCGCAGGCACGGAATTCGCCGGGGTTTCCAACATCCACGCCACCTGCTCCTGGAAGCTTTTCCACATGATCGGCTCCAAAAAGCCCTGGCTGTTCCCGGAAAAATCAGAGGAATACATCGTGTCTGCGGCCGTCTGGTGGAAGCCGGCCATGGAAACGGCCTCCCTTCGGCCCCATCTGTCCCAATTGCTGGAGGAATTCACGCAATGGACGCGACGGCAATTGCGCCACAATCAATGGCACCTGCCGTTCTCCTTCGGGAACGGCTTCCGGAAACGCAAGGCCAGAATCAACCTGCTGAAACGCCTGCTGCGCGTCTTTGAAGGCGTATAGCCCCGCCGGCGGCAACAGGCGTTCGAGAAGAGCCGCAGTCTCCAATCACTCCGGCAGTTTGATGATTTCCCCCGTTTTAGGTTCCCGGTCTTTCAGAACCGGATTCAGGCGGATAATTTCCCCGGCGCGCTTTCCGTCCTTCAACCGGCTTTCAGCGATGGACGCCCGGGTTTCCCCGGCCTTCACCTGGTAATCCCGAGCTCCTTCTGCCGGGCACGCCTGTACGTACGCCACTTTTCCCACATCCACCACCTGGTCCCGGCCATTCAGGCGGAATACCAGCGTTTTCCGCTTTTCCTGCGGACGGCCGTAATCCGTGTACACTTCCGCGTACAGGGTAACGGGAGCCAGCATTTTCTGCGACCGGGTGCCGTAATAATGCGTCTGGACCAGATAGGGACCGGGAAGAGCCTTGCGCACCAGGTATTCTTCCGGCCCGTAGCCCTGCGTCACGTCACGGGACAAATGGCCGCCATGAGTGGTCAGCCGATGGGAGTAATAGCATTTTTCTCCGGTGATGTCCGTGACCCAAAGGTCCATGTCAGACGCATCTGTGTCCCAGTTGATGACCACGCGCAAATCAGCCTCCACCGGCTGGAGAAAGGCAGGGTTCAGCCCCCCGGTATCCAGCTTCACTCCCGCCGCCCTGCTCCGGGAAACAAGCCGGTTCAGTTCCACCAGCACAATCTGCTCCACGCCGGTGAAGCGGCGGGGCATCGGGCGTTCCAGCACCTCCCGGTACATGTCGAACGCCTTTTGGGATTCCCCCAGTTCATCCAGCACCAGCGCCAGATCCCGGTAGGACTGGGGTTCTTCCGGAAACAGCGTTTTTACGGTTTCAAAAATGAACCTGGCTTGCCGGAGTTCTCCCATGTAACGCAGCTTGTAGCCCAGCATGCGCAGCAGGGAACGGTTTTCCAGTTCCAGCTCCGCCAGGTTGGACAGAATCTGGACAGCCAGCGCCTTGTCCCCCTTCCCGGCAAACCAGTCAGAGCAGTCCATGTAAAAACCGGGGCTGTCCCCATACTTTTCCTTGAGTTTCATATAGACCGCAAAAGGGCGGTCAGCCGCATCCAGAGCCGCCAGATACGGAGCCTTGGAGTCCCACGCCTTCACGTTCATGACGGGGGAAGAACCGGCATCCTGTTCCCGCGCCTTTAGTCCATTTAATGTTTCTCCCCCTCCCAGGAACAGGGACCCTACCACCTCTTGATTTTCCGGAGCGGAATTCTCGTTCTCCAGCAGATCCGGGGAGGCGGAGTCCGGAGAACTCCCGGCTTCTGCACTAAAACTTCCGGACGCCCTGATGACAGCACCGGAATCTCCGGATATATTGTTACCTTGAACTATAACAGGCGCCGGAGCGGATTCCCCCGAATTTTCATCCTCCGGAGAGGATCCGGCCGGACGCTCCCAGAGAGAATCCACTTCCGCCAGCATGGCGCTCCTTCTTTCATCATAAGCGGCGGAGTAATAGGCAGTTTTTCTGCGGGCCACAGTCTCCGCACCCCTTCTTGCCGAAACATTTTCCGGAGCCTTTTCCAATATCCTGTTAAACAGGGAAAGGGCCTTATCGTAATCCCCAAGGTCATAAAAGCCGTAGGCCAGGCGGAGGCTTCCCGCTATGTCCGCAGGCTCCCTGTCCAGTTCTCTGTTCAAGTTTGCTCTTGCCTCAGCCAGCTCCCTGTCACGGGCAGCGTTTTCCCCAGAGGCTTTTTCAGCCTGTGCTTCTTTTTCCCGGAGGCGCCTTTCCATGACCGTGACGCCCTTCAAGGCCGTCCGGTTATTACGCTCATCCTTCAATACTTTCCGGTAGATTTCCAGCGCCTCCCGGTCATTGCCCCGGCACGTATGAATCAAGGCCTGTTTCAACCGGTCATCTTTCAAGACGCTTTCCATCTCTTCCGGATTGAAAATTCCTTTGCGTACCATTTCTGCATTTCTTTCCAGGAAGCAAGGCACGCTTTCAAGCGGTTTAATCTTGCGGTCTCTTCAGCCATGTCCTCCTTCCGTTCGCGTTTCAGCATCCTCTTGTCATATTCCGCCCGCAATTCTGAAGCGGAAGCGGGAGGACGCACACCATATTTCAGGTATTGCTCCAGGGAGTCCAGCACCAGCAGAGAGGTACCGGGCGTCACGATTCCATATTCCATTCCCAGGTTCCCCACAGCTTCATCCCTAACGGCAGAGGGTGGACGGCAGAGAAGTTCCTGGAGCCTTGCCTGGGCATACAAGGCCCTCAGCATGGTTCCGGGCGTCCCCCCGGAGGCATCAGCCGCCACGGGAATTTCCACTCCGGCAACCTCCACCGTCCCGCGGTAGGAACCCGGCTCCAGTTCCGCCAGCAAAAGGACGGAATCCGATGGCATTCCAGGAATTTCATACCTTGAAAACGTCCTCCAGGGCATATTCCCCCTGTCAATAATGTAACGGATGGAAATTTCCCCCCTGACGAGGCGCTCCATCGCCTGCTCCGCCGTTTGACTGGCCAGGTCGATCACAGGAATGCCCATCCGGATGAACGTATTCGCATCCTTGCGCGGTGTCACCATCAGGGCGAAGGTTTTAGCGGAGCTAGTCCCCCGCTTTTCCGGCACGGGGCTGAAATTGATAAATCCATCACTGACAACCAGGCAGTCCGACGCCCCGGAACAAGCGCTCAGCTTTTCCCGAACAGCGCTCCAGTCACACGTGGCCCCGTCATAGTCCAGAGCCAGCAGTTCGCGGGCCAGCTCGTCCAGATTGTCCGGAGCGACCTCGAACGTTTTTGAAGGCATGATCCGGTCCCGGAAAACAGTCAGGTTGATGCGGGTTTGCCGCCCCTGCGTTCTGCCGCAAGCAAGATATCGTTTCAGAAAATCCAGGAATTTCCGGACATCCGCTCCTTTCATGGAACCGGAAGCGTCCCAAAGCAGCTCTATCGTGGGCGCGGCTTCCACGCCGCTCTTTCCGTCCGTCCGCTCAGGCCGGGGAATAATCACGGCGGCATAGTCCCTGCCGTCAAAGGACTCCACAAATACCTTCGCTCTCCCCGCATCTTTTCCCTGCGCACGCGGCAGGGAGATGAACAGGTCTTCCGTCAGGGACAGACCCTTCCATTCCTTTTCCGCCAGGAAGGCGCTGCACCAATCCTTGAATTCCACGTTGTCCAGCGGGGAGGAAACGACAACGGGCTTCCGGCCGGCGAACACTTCCACCCTCAGCTTGAGGGAATCCAGTTTCTCCTTGAAATTCATCGGAAGCTGCAGGGACGGCGCTCCTGCGGCATCCACGGGAAGAACCGTGGAATAGCGCAGCCGCACAGTGCGGGTTCCTCCCGCAGGAATGGGATATACGCGCGTCTTGAACATGTTGCCGCCGGACCATTCCACCAGTCCGGGATCAACCTGTTTGCGCACCTCTTCTTCAAACGCCACGCGCGCCTTTTGCCTGGGTACCGGCACGCCATCCACCATGCGGCCGTTGATGTCCAGCGCATACCCCTGTACGATGGCTCCAGCCGGGAGAGGGTACACCAATTCCCCTTCCATCACACGCGTGTTGGGGTTGTGAAAAACCAGCGTCACTTCCGTTTCCGCCAGGAAATCCATCACGCGAGACTTGATTTCCGCCCGGGAAATGGAAACGGGGCTCTCATCCGCGCGGCATTCCACTTTCATGGAAGGAGGAGGGAGAACAACGGAACGCAAGGAAGCCGTCTGGGCCAGAGAAACGCAGCAGGCAAGAATGCACAGGCAGAGAGAATATGTAAATTTCATCATTCTAGGGGGGGTGGGGAGAGATGGAAAAAGGCGGGCTTTCCCATCTCCCTCCCTTCCTACCACAAGGCACAGTCCAGGGCAAACTATTTGTTGTAAACGGCTCCCGCATGATTGCCCGCAAAAGGGCCAATCCCCCGGGAGGAAAGGAATCTGCCCTTCCCCGTTCAAAAGTGGAACCTGACGGCGGCAAACCAGGTCCATCCGCTGAAGCACCTGGCGCCTTCCGGCGCTCCGCTGGTCGTCGTATATTCCCCCCCTGCCATCAATTTCAGCATGTCCGGGTCTTCCGGGAAAAAATAATAATTCAGGCCGAAGTAAAAGGAGTTCATCGTGCTGACCCATTTGGGATAGGTGGTCACCGCGGGAACATAGCGGGCGTACATTTTCACGGCGTCCCGCCCATGGGAGAGCTGGTAGCGGAACACGCCTTCCAGATGCGGGGAAAACCTGTAGGAAGGCAATACCGCCAGGCCGTAAACATTCTCTCCCAGAGAGGTCCCCACCACGCGGAAGCCGGACATGAGTTCCGTCACCATGGAAAATTTCCCCCGGGACATGACCCAGTCCACCGCCGCCACATCCCGGGCGCCAAGCCCGGAGTAATAGGAATCCTCCGGCAGGGAGCGCCCCGCGTAATGGGTGAAGTTGTGGGCATACGTCAGCCAGACGCGGCTTTTCTCCCCCGGCAGAAAGCCGCGGGCGTCCAGATGGACGGAGGCCTTGGCAAAGGCATTGTCCGCCGTATTAAACCTGATTTCATGCGCCAGGCTGTCGCTGGTGTCGTTCAGGAAGACGGAAGCCTCCCACCCCACGGGCACGTCCTGCCGCGGGTTTTCCAGCACAACGCCCCAACTGGAGATGGTCCCGAGCTGGTTGACCAGGTCGGACCGTTCCAGGGTCTTGAGTTCACTGGCCGTCTCCCGGAATTCCGCCGTCATCTTGGAGGTGATTTTCCCGACGCGCGCAAAGAAGGAGGGATTGACCTTGTATTTCAGGTAGAGTTCAAAGATGCTCCAGTCCGTCTTCGTTCTTCTCCAGCGGCCATCCTCCACCTTGTACATGCCGTCCAGCTCCCCCATGTTGGTCAAACTGTGCAGCGTCAGGCGGTTTTTGAAGAAAACGGCTTCAAACCCTATCTGGAGCCTCCGCCATTCGTTTTCCCTGCCATGAGAGCCCTTGCGGAACCGGTTGGCTCCGGAAGGGGAGACCTGAGCCCCCTGGTACTGCCCCGTCAGCAGCAGCTTGAACTGGTTCAGGAACTCCGCGTCCTTGTTGTCATAGAGATAGGGCATCTTCTTCAGACGGGAGTACAAGCCATCCTCCGCCGGATGGGAAGGAGCCCTTACGGAGGCTCCGGGGCCCGCAGGCCCGGACGCCTGCCATGCCGAACCTTCCGCCCATACAGAGCCGTACCCCCCAGCCAGCGCGATCAGGAAAAAACAGCATACGCGGGCAAACATGTCTCATGAAAAGACATGTTCCGGACCGCTACGTGTTGAAGGTATGCCGGAGGATGCCACGCATGCGGCCCAATGCTCCGGACCGGGTTAATGCGGCGTGTGGGGCTCCAGCATCTGCTGGCGTTCCCGTTCCTTGTCCTTGGCCAAGCGGCGGGCCTCCTTGGTCAGGTACTGCTGCAAACGGAAGGCTTTCTGGCCCTTTTTCCGAACGACGTGCTCGGAAGTGCCGTCAGGCAAAATATTGCAGGCCTGCACGTTGTCCCTGAAACAGGCGTCCAGGATGGATTTGAGGCGGCGCGCCAGCTTCCCGTTGGTGACGGGCACCATGAGCTCCACCCTCTTGTCCAGATTGCGGGTCATCCAGTCCGCGCTGGCAATGAAGAGCTGGTGGTTGCCGCCGTGGTGGAAGAAGAAGATGCGCGCGTGCTCCAGATAGCGGTCCACAATGCTGACCACGCGGATCACCTTGCCGTTGGGCCGGGGGCCCGTTTTCAGGCAGCAGATGCCGCGCACGTTCAGTTCAATGTCCACCCCGGCGTCCGCGGCCCTGTACAGGGCGTCAATGATTTCCACATCCTGAAGGCTGTTCATCTTGGCGGAGATGCGGGCCGGTTCCCCCTGCCGTGCGCGCTCCGCCTCCCCTTCAATGAGTTCAATGAGGCGAGCCTTCATCAGCACCGGCGAGGGGTACAGCTTGCGGAAGCGCATGAGCTTGGTGCGTCCCGTTACGGAGTTGAAGAACTGGGAGGCATCCGCCCCCAATTGGTCGTCACAGGTGAGGTAGGAGATGTCCGTGTAAATCTTGGCGGTTGTTTCATTGTAGTTCCCCGTGCCGAAGTGGCAGTAACGCCGCAGCATGCCCTGCTCCCGGCGCACCACCAGGCATATCTTGGCATGGGTTTTCAGGCCCTTGACGCCGTAGACCACCTGCACGCCGGAACGCTGCAGTTCCTCCGCCTTTTCCAGGTTGCGGGCTTCGTCAAACCGGGCTTTCAGTTCCACCAGCGCCGTCACTTGCTTGCCGCTTTCCGCCGCCTTTTTCAAGGCGGCTACGATGCGGGAGTTTTTGGCGGTCCGGTACAGGACCTGCTTGATGGCGATGACGTCCGGGTCTTCCGCGGCTTCCTCCACCAGGCGCAGGACGGGTTCAAAGCTTTCATAGGGATGGTTGAGCAGGATGTCTCCGTTGGCGATGTTTTCAAAGATGCTGACGGCAGGGTCCACGGAGGGTGACGGCTGCGGGGACCATTGCTCCACTTTCAATTGGTCATTGCCGGGGGCAAAGGCCATTTCCATGAAGTCGGAAAGCATCAGGGGGCCCTTGAGGTCATACGTTTCCTCCTTCCCCGCGCCGACGATCTGCATGATCCTGTCATGCAGGGGGACGGGAGCGGAGGATTCTATTTCCAGCCTCACGCATTCGGAGAATTTGCGGGCCACCAGCACTTCCTCCATTTCATCCGCCAGGTCCAGGGCGTCCTCCTCCTGCACGGCAATGTCCCCATTGCGCGTGACGCGGAATACCGCGGCGGAGAGAACGGTTTCACCGGGGAAAACGGTGCCGATGCATTCCCGGACCAGGTCCTCCAGCATCACGTAGCGTTCCGTTTCCGCGGAAGGGACGGGCACGCGCCGCGGCAGGCCGTCCGGCAGGGCCACCACGCTGGCGCGGACCTCCCCGGTTTCATTGTCCCGCAGTTCCACGCCCATCAGCAGCTTGAGGGACGGCAGCGCGGGAGCCTCCGGCGCATCCATGTCCAGCGGCGTCAGCAGCGGGAATATCTGGTTGTTGAAGTATTGCTCCAGCGTCAGCTTCTGGGAAGTGCTGAGGTCCTCCATGGCCAGCGGATTGATGCCGTTGATTTCCATCCACGGCAGGATTTCTTCATGAAACAGGCGGTACTGGTCCTCAATCATGCGGCCCACGCGGGTGCGGATGTCCTTGAGCTGGCGGGTTGGGGTCAGCCCGGAAATATCCTTCACGCGGGAGCCGGAATGCCGCAGCATCTGGAGGCCGCCCACGCGCACCATGAAGAACTCGTCCAGGTTGGAGGCGGTAATAGCCAGGAACTTCAGGCGTTCCAGCAGGGGAAGGTCCGTTCTCACGGCCTGGTCCAGCACGCGCTGGTTGAATTCCAGCCAGGAGAGCTCTCTGTTGATGTATTCGTTAGACATGGAGAAAATAAGGGATGGAAGTTTCTTGAATCAGCCTACCGCTGGGGCACCAGCACGACGTCATAACCGAAGATGTCCGCAAACAGGTCGCCCTTCAGCCGCAGCGCCAGGTCTTCCACGGCGGTTTCACGCACGCCCTGGAGCTCCAGCTCCAGCATCCGGCCCCGGATGCGCGCCCGGACGCCGTTCACGCGCTGGGCATGGCCGCGTTCCAGGGCGTCCGCCACGCGCAGGATGGCAGCCATCTTGGCTACGCGCATGCGGTCCGTCAGCTCCAGCTCCCCGTACATGGGGTCGGAATTGGCGGGCACCTCATGCCGATGGTAGCGGGCCAACAGGGCGATCGTTTCCACGTCGTCCCGGGAAAGGCCGAAGATTTCACTGTTCAGGATGATGTACTGGGAATGGAGCTGGTGGTCCTGCTGGCTGATGAAAGACCCCACCTCATGCAGGATGGAGGCCACCTCCAGCAGCAGCCGGTCGTGCTCGGAAAGGCGGTGCAGGTCCTGGAGCTGGTCAAACATTTCCATGCAGGCGCGCCACATGCTCGCGGTGCCCCTTGTCCGCCTTGTACCTGTCCGCCAGAATCCCGGCGAAGTGGAGCACCTCCGCCTCCAGGTCCCCCCGGATGCTGTTCCGCCCGGATCAGGCTGCTTGAGAATTCCTCGTCATAGCCGCTTCCGGGGATGATCACGTCATTCAGGTTCAGGCTGCGGGCAATCATCTCCGTCATCAGCACGGCGGGCAGAAGGGAATCCACCCCGGCAAAGTCCGCCCCGTAAACGTTCATGCGCTGCTCCAGGGTGGTGCGGGACATCCGTTCCGCTTCCGCCACCAAGGCGGAACACGCCACCTTGCCTTCCGGCGTGGGGTCCAGGCGGTCACGGAGCTGCTGCATCTCCTGGCCGATGACGATGAGCCCAGCGAGGCCCTTGACGCCGCCGTAATCCAGGCAAATCTGGTCCACCTGCCCGCGCATGTGCTCCCGTAGCAGGGAAAGTTCCGCCACATCGTCCCCGTATTCTATTTCTCCGACGGCCTCGCCCGTGCGGTGCGTCCCCAGCCGGTAGCAGGAATAGCGCACGATGCGCCCCTTTTGGAACAGGAGCACGCGGGTATTGCCCGGCCCCGTATGGACCACGAGCACCTTTTTCTTGCTGAATCCCGGGTATTGCGCCAGCGTTTCCTGCACCTTCACGTAAATGAGGCGCGTCATCTTGCCGTCGTCAATCCGGCGTCCCCGCAGGCCGTGGGCCACGTGCATGCGGTTGACGAACACGTCCACATTGTCCGCCTCGGAAATGATGTTGGAGATCATGAGCCGGACGGAAAGCCTGCTGCCGGTTCCGTATTCCTTGAGAATTTCCAGATAGTCTCCGATGATTTGCACGCAACGGTCCATGGTATGCCGGGAAATGCGGTGGAAACGGAAGATGTCCCGCGCCATGGGCACGGGCTGCTGGAGGAAGTCCAGCAGGCGAATCCTGTCCTGAACCACCTCAGCCACCATCAGGCTCATGGAGCTCGGCCCCAGGTAGATCACCGCCTGCGTTGATAATTCCGAATCCTGAACCTGCTCGCCTTGAATCATTGCCATACCATGTATTGTTTCCCAGCCGTGGAGCAAGAATGGCGGCGTGACAAAAGCGCCATCCCCGCCCGTTCCAGCAAGGGGCAGAATAAGGAATTTGCCTTTTGACGGCAAGAGATAAGCGCGGCTCCTTTTCCGGTCCGGAGGAACGGCCCTGCAGGGCGGCTATTTCCCGTAGGCTCCCAGCAGGGGAACCAGGCGCGGGGCAAACCTTTTCATGCAGAAGAAGAGCCCCGCCAGCACGGCGAAGATGACCGGAACCAGGCAGAGCCACAGGACGTCCCAGGCCTCCCCCTTCCACGTAATCCAGCCGCTTTCACGCAGCAGGATGATGACGATGTAGTGCGTGCCGAAGATGAAGAAGCACGCCGGGGCCAGCCCCGCCACCCATCTGGCCGCGCGCGGAAACCATTCCGTGAACAGAATGGCCAGGGACATCAGCCCCAGCATTCCCAGCGCAATAAGCATGGAGTTGTGCTGGTCCCGGTGGCCCACCAGCCACCAAGTGAGCGCGAGCGTGGCAAGCAGGAACGGCACCGCATACCGTCGCACGGATTCCGTCAGGAACGGAAGGGAGTAACGGGATACGTACATCCCCACCAGGAAAAAGCCCAGGCTGTTGGCGATAGGATAGTCATGATCCGCCAGGTCCAGCGCAAAGTAGTTCAGGGAGAGCATGATGATTCCCACCCAGAGCATGTAGTTCCCCATGCGGTACAGGAGGGGCGCTACAGCGGTATAAATGATGATGTCGCGCAGAAACCACATGGGGGCGTCCACCGGGTGCCCGGCAATGCCCAGGCAGCGGCCGAACGCCGCGAGGGCGGACCAGAAGCCGCTGCCCGCCTCCCTTCAGCCATGCATACATGGGCTGGTAGGAGGCGTAGTATTCATGAAGGGGGGACCAGCCGATCAGAACGGCCGCCGCCAGCCCCCACACCAGGTACGGGCGGAGAAGAAACCAGCTCCGCTTCCACAGGAAAAAGCTCCCCCCGTCCAGCGGACCGAACGAACCGCGCCCCACAAAGTAACCCGCCGCCAGCAGGAAAAAGGGAGTGCGCGCCGCCAGAAATTCCGCCCATATCCACCGGTACAGCTCCGCCGAATAAAAGGCCATGTGATTCGCAATAATCAGGATGCAGGCGACCACGCGGGCCACATCCACCCACACCATCCGGCGGGCGGCGGTCTTCTCCAGAATCACGGGAACGGAAGATACCGGCGGCGTCATTCCCTGGAGGGGGCTGAAGTTACAAAGGAGCAATGCCGAGCTGTTCCGGCAACGCGATGCGGGGGCGGTCCGTCACAATCAGGGGCGCGCCGTCCGTTACGATAACCGTGTGCTCAAAGTGGGCGGAAGGTTTGCCGTCCGCCGTGACGACCGTCCAGCCGTCATCCAGAATTTTAACGGAAGGCCTGCCCGCGTTCACCATCGGCTCAATAGCCAGGGCCATCCCCTTTTTCAGGCGCGGAAGCTTGTAATGGGGGCGGTAATTGGGAATCTGGGGTTCTTCATGCAGGTGGCGGCCTATGCCGTGCCCCACAAAATCCCGAACCACGGTAAAACCGCGGGGACGCACGAAACCTTCCACCGCCGCGCAGACGTCCGCCAGCAAAGCGCCCGGCCTTACCAGTTCAATGGCGCGGAACAGGGATTCCTCCGTCACGGCCAGCAGCCGCAGTTTTTCCGGATCCACCATACCCACCGGAACGGTCATGGCGTTGTCTCCATGCCAGCCGTCCACAACAGCGCCCACGTCCAGGCTCACAATGTCCCCGTTCTGAATGCGGCGGGGACCAGCGCTGCCGTGCACCACCTCCTCATTGATGGAAATGCAGAGCTGGCCGGGAAACCCGCGGTATTGGTAAAAGGAATTGCCTACCTTGTGCTTTTTAAAGATTTCACGCGCGATATCATCTATTTCCCGCGTAGTGCGTCCCACCTGGACTTCGGCCCCGATCTCCATCAAGATTTCCGCCGTTACAGCCCCGGCCTTCTGCATCTTGGCTACCTCGCCGGGAGACTTGATATGGATTCGTTCTGCCATGGGATTATTCTTTCTATTGCCGGTACTCTTCCAGCTTGCGGGCCAGATCCCGGGAAACCTCGGCAGGTTCCCGTTCTTCGGACACCGTCATTTTAACGACCAGGCCGCGGGCCTCGTAGTACCTGGCTGCGGGCAGCGTCATGGCTTCAAAATCCTTCCAGCGGCGGGCGAAAGCTTCCATGTTGTCATCCTTGCGGGAAACCATTTTCCCGCCGCACTTGGAACATTCCTCTTCCGGCGTCTGCACCACGTAACCGCATGTGGAACATTCCCGGCGGCGCATGATGCGCTGTTCAATGAGCTCCCTGGACACATCCATCCAGACGACCACGTCCACAGAGGTTCCCCGCTGGTTCAGAAAATGGTCCAGCGTTTCCGCCTGCGCAACCGTGCGGGGATAGCCGTCCAGCAACCACGCGCCATGGTCCATCTCTGACAACCAGCCGCGCACCATGTCGTTGACAATTTCGTCCGGAACCAGCATGGCCCTGTCCATATAGCTCAAGGCTTTCCGGCCCAGTTCCGTGCAGGATTCCACTTCCCTCCGCAACAGGGAGCCGGTGCTCAGGGAGTGAAGGCCGAAGGTATCAGCCAGAAACCGGCCCTGGGTCCCTTTGCCGGATGCGGGAGCCCCAACCAGAATGAAATGCTTGAGTTCCTTCATATCTTTACTTTCAGTAAAAAAGGGGGGCTTACTGCATGGCGTTGTAGGCGATGGCTCCGGCCAGCACAAGCAGGGCGATAACAATCCACATGACGGTAACGGTGCGGCTGCCCGCAGCGGCGCCGGTACCCTGGATGTGCCCGTATTTGCCCTTAAGCTTGCCTTTTTTCAGGAAACCGTCGTAATTGCGGGAAAGAAGAGTCGTTTCCACCTGGCGCATCATGTCAAGCAGTACGCCCACCAGAATGAGAAGGCTGGTGCCTCCGAAGAACTGGGTGACCAGGTAGGGGATATTGCCCCCGATATTCAGCAGGGAAGGCAGGAAGTAAATGAGGGTCAGGAATGCGGAACCGGCAAAGGTCAGCCTTTGCATGGTCTGGTCCAGGAAAAGGGCAGTGGGGGGGCCGGGACGGATGCCGGGAATATAGCCGCCGTTGCGCTTCAGGTCTTCCGCGATCTGGGAGGGCTGGAACATGGTCGCCACCCAGAAGTAGGAGAAGAAGAAAATCATGAGTCCGGAAATAATGTAATAGCCGGAAGAAGCGGGATTCAGCCAGTCATTCATCTTGGTCGCGATCCACTGCAGCGTAGTGTTGTAGTGGGCGATCTGGGAGAAGAGGACCTGCGGAAGGGAAAGGATGGCCGTAGCGAAAATGACGGGCATCACGCCGGAGTAGTTAAGCTTGAGAGGCAGGTACTGCGTGGCGCCGTTGAACATTTTATTGCCCATGACCCGTTTGGCGTACTGCACGGGAATGCGCCGCTGGGCCTGCGTCACCGTCACGACGAGCGCCACCACGACAATCAGGAAGGCAATCAGGGCCACGAGCAGCATGGCTCCCATGGGAACAACCGCGCCGTCCTTGTACACCAAGGTTTTCCAGGCCAGGGTGACTGCCCCCGGAAGGGCGTGAATAATGTTGACGGAAATGATGAGGGAAACGCCGTTGCCGACGCCACGTTCCGTAATCTGGTCGCCTATCCACATCAGGAACATGGTGCCCGCCACCATAATGAGCACCGTCATGAGGGCGAACTGGATGCCGGGGTCAATGACAAGCTGGCAGTCCGCAGGAATGTTGAGACCCACGGCCTGCAGGCGTTCCGGATGTTCCAGCGTGCCGACCAGGAACCAGCCCTGCACAAGGGCAATGACGATGGCGATGGCGCGCGTCCACTTGGTCATTTTCTGGCGGCCGCCTTCTTCCCGCACCATCTTGGCCCACTGGGGAACCACCGCAGAAAGGAGCTGGGTCATAATGGAAGCGGAAATGTAGGGCATGATGCCCAGAGCAAAAATGCCGCACTGCTGGAGGCCGCCACCGGAGAAAATGGTCAGCACGGTAGCCAGACCCGCTCCGGGGCCGCTGGCGTTCGTGGAGGCTTCAATCACTTTCTGCAACTCCATGACATCAATGCCCGGCAGGGGAATCTGTACCCCCAGGCGGACGACGACAATCATCGCCAGTGTGAACAAAATCCGGCGCCTGAGCTCCGGTACTTTCATGGAGTTTGCAAATGCGGATATCATGGTCCTGTAATATAAAAGTTGGCGCGCAGCTTGGCTTGCATGTCGCGGCGGTTTGCACCCGGGGCATCCATGGGAACCGCAACAGTAAACACAATGATGCGAACCGGGTCAAGCTGCATGACCCGGTTCGCCAAATGTGATTAGGCTTCGCTAAGCACGGTGACGGTGCCACCGGCCTGGGTTACCTTCTCGCGGGCGCTGGCGCTCACGAAGTCCACGACTACGTTCAGGTTCTTGGTCAGGGTGCCGTTGCCGAGAAGCTTCACGGCGTCGCAGGGACCTTGGACGAGCTTGGCTGCACGCAGGGTGTTTTCATCAACCGTAGCGCCGGCTTCAAACACGCGTTCAAGCTGGGAGAGGTTGACAATGAGGATTTTATCCTGGAAGCGGGTATTGTTGAACCCCTTCTTGGGCAGACGGCGGTGAAGGGGCATCTGGCCGCCTTCAAAGCCCGGCCGAATCGTGCCGCCGGAGCGGGCCTTCTGGCCTTTGTTGCCTTTGCCGCAGGTCTTGCCGAGACCGGAGCTTTCCCCGTTGCCGAGGCGCTTCTTGCGGTGCTTGGCTCCGGGATTGGGCTTAATCGTATGAAGCTGTAACATGTTATTTACAATGGTTGGATTTCGTGGAGGCGGCGGCGCCGGGCCGCCGCCTCCTGATCAGATTAGATGGCCTTTTCCTTCTTCTTGCCGCGGTCGGCAAGAACCTGGTCGCTCGTGCGCAGGGAAGCGAGAGCCTGCAGGGTTGCCTTCACCACGTTGGCGTGGTTGGAGGAACCGAGGGATTTGGCAACAATGTCACGCACGCCCGCTGCTTCCAGCACGGCACGGATGGTGTTGCCGGCAATCAGGCCGGTACCGGGGGAGGCGGGCTTCAGAAGCACCTTGCCGCCGCCGAATTCGGAGTAGACTTCATGCGGAATCGTGCCGTTGGCGATGGAGACCGGGCGAAGCTGGCGCTTGGCGGCTTCCGTAGCCTTGCGGATGGCGTCTGCCACTTCATTGGCCTTGCCGAAGCCGAAGCCTACGCGGCCTTCCATGTCTCCGCTCACGACGAGGGCGGAGAAGGAGAAGCGGCGGCCGCCCTTGACGACCTTGGCGCAACGGTTGATGAACACAACCTTTTCAGCGAGCTGGGGGCCTTCTTCCACGGGAGCTTCAGCCTGAGGGCCACGGCGTCCGTCACGACGGGGTCCGCGGGGTCCGCGGCCATTCTGGCCGTCACGGCGGGGTCCGCGGGGTCCGCGGCCGCCCGTTGCGGGTTGCTGCGCTTGAGCGGGAGCGGCGGCTTCCGTAGCAGGAGCAGTGTTTTCCGTTTCGTTATTCATTTAGGGAATCTTTCAATTAGAATTTCAAACCGGTTTCGCGGGCGGCATCGGCCAGGGCCTTCACCTTACCGCAGAACTTGAATCCACCGCGGTCGAAAACGACTTCAGTGACATTGGCAGCCTTCGCGCGTTCGCCGATCAGATTGCCCACCTTGGTAGCGGTAGCGCAGTTGGCGAGTTTGGAAGGATCGGCGATGGAAGCATCGGCCGTGGAAGCGGAGCAGATAGTCTTGCCCACCGTATCGTCGATGATCTGGGCATAGACGTGGCGGTTGGAGAAATAGACAGCCAGGCGGGGGCGGGAAGCCGTTCCGGAAACCTTTCTGCGGATGCGGCGGCGAACCTTGGCGCGGATGGCTTTGCGATTGATAGTACTCATCGTGTATAAATATGTTGTAATAGTTATTACCTGAATTACTTACCGACGCTCTTGCCTTCCTTGCGGCGGATAACTTCACCGACGAAACGCACACCCTTGCCCTTGTAGGGTTCCGGGGGATAGTACGCACGGACTTCAGCGGCAAACTGGCCCACGACCTGCTTGTCGATGCCTTCGACCGTCACTTTCGTGTTTTCAGTCACGGTTACCTTGAGGCCTTCCGGGATTACCTGGTTGATCGGATGGGATTTGCCCAGGTTCAGATCCAGGATGTTGCCCTTGACGGCGGCGCGGAAACCGACGCCGACGATTTCAAGGTTCTTGACGAAGCCTTCGGACACGCCGATGACCATGTTGTTCAACAGGGAACGGTTCGTACCGTGCAGGGCGCGAAGCTGACGGCTTTCGCCGACGCGGTCAACGGAGAGCTGATTGCCTTCAACGGTAGCGGTGATGCCTTCCGGAAGCGTCCAGGAAAGCTTTCCTTTGGGGCCTTCCACCTGAACGGAAGAGCCGTTAACCTTTACCGTTACCTTGTCCGGCAATGTGATGGATTTTTTACCAACTCGGGACATATGTTTAGGAAATGTTAATGGTTACCATACAAGGGCGAGAAGTTCGCCGCCAATGCTCTGCTTGCGCGCCTGCGCACCGGTCATCACACCGCGGGAGGTGGAGACGATGGCAATGCCAAGCCCGCTGAGAACGCGGGGAATGTCCTCGGAAGAAACGTACTGGCGGCGGCCCGGCTTGGAGCTGCGCTTCACATCGGTAACGACCGGCTTGCCCTGCGGGGTAAACTTGATCTTCACCTTGATTTGCTTCTTGGAGCCTTCTCCGGTCACTTCATAGTTCCAGATGTAGCCTTCTTCCTGCAGAATCCGGGCGATTTCCACCTTGATGTTGGAGCAGGGAGCGGTAAATTCCTCGTTGCCGGCCAGGCTGGCGTTTTTCAGGCGGGTGAGGAAGTCGGAAATGGGATCACTTAATACGGCCATGGTAAGAAATAGTTAGGCGTTGGCGGTTTGGGTTTCTTCGGCCTTCTTCGGTTCGCGCATGGGGACGCCCAGGGCGCGAAGCAGGTCGCGGCCTTCATCGTCCGTAGGAGCGGAAGTCACGAAAATGATATCGAAGCCGATCTGACGCTTGATCTGGTCAAGCTCGATTTCGGGGAAAATGGACTGGTCGGAGATGCCGACGGCATAGTTCCCGTTGCCGTCAAAGGACTTGTAGGGAAGACCGCGGAAGTCGCGAATGTTCGGAGCCGTAATATTGATGAAGCGGTCCAGGAATTCCCACATGCGGGCGCCGCGCAGCGTTACGCGGGCTCCCAGAGGTTCGCCTTCACGCACCTTGAAGTTGGCCACGCTCTTGCGGGCATAGGTGACGGAGGGTTTTTGTCCGGTGATTTTGGCGATTTCATTAACGGCATCTTCCACGGCCTGCTTGCGGTCCGGGTGCTTGCCCATGCAGGAGGTGACAACAATCTTCTCCAGGCGGGGAATCTGATGCACGTTCTTGTATGCATGCTTCGCTTGAAGGCCGGGAACGACCTTTTCACGGTAGTATGTTTGCAGTGTTGGTGTACTCATTGTTTTAGCGGGTCAGCTCTTTATTAATGATTGATATGGCTTAAGCGCAGGGTCAGACCGGATGGCCTAGCCTACTTTTTTCACGTTGGAGATGTGAATCGGGCCGTTGATTTCCTGAATGCCGCCTTCCGGGTTCTGTTCGGTCGGGCGCACAGCCTTTTTCAGGGTGCGGGCGCCTTCTACGATGACAGTACCTTTGGAAGCATTCACGGCGAGAACGGTGCCGCGCTTGCCCTTGTGGTTACGTCCGGCGATGATTTCCACTTCATCACCTTTTTTCACGTGGGTCTTCATATATGACTATTTCTTACGCGTTTATGCGATTAAGATCTGCCACCCCCTTGGTGGCAGGGCAGGAGAGTATGATAGGATAGGCCTTTTCGTCAAGCCCGCATCCTAAAAAAATCGTTTTACCGCCCCTGCGCCAATGCGGAACGATGAACGAAGGACTGTTCCCGGATGCGGGAATTCCGCAGGGAGGGAACAGCCCGCCAGGAGCCGGGCTTCCGCGACGGTCTATTCATCATCGGAAGGGATCTCCGCCCCCTGCCAGCGCAGCTTGGCCCTCAGCAGGGCGCCGAAATTCTGCTTCCGGAGATGAACCAGGGAAAGCGTTTCCGGGGCCTTCCGGATTACCAGGCTTTCTCCCACTTCAATGGGATAGGCGGAACGGCCGTCCAGGGAATAAACCATGGAGTCAAGCGGCCGCGGCGCTCGCGGGGCCGCAGGCGTATGGTCATGGTGTCAGGAAGCACCACGGAACGATTGGTCAGGCTGTGCGGGCAAATGGGGGTGACGCATACGACACGGGACATGGGCCAGACCAAAGGCCCCCCGGCGGAAAGGGAGTATGCCGTGGAGCCGGTGGGAGTGGAAACCAGAACGCCGTCCGCATGGTAGCGGTTCAGCAATTCCCCGTCTATCTCCGCATCCAGGTCCACCATCTTGCCGGACTGGGCGCGGATCAGGGAAACTTCATTCAAGGCCAGCTTGCGGGGAGGAGCCGCAACGCCGTCTTCCCCTGCCCGTACTACTTCAAGCATGGAACGTTCATCCGTCAGGTAGGAACCTTCCTGAAGGGCATACGCCAGAAGCGGCAGTTCCTGCACGGAACAGGTGGTCATGAATCCCAGCCGGCCCAGGTTCACTCCCGCCAGGGGAACGCGGTGCATGGCCGCCAGGGAAGAGACGGTCAGCATGGTGCCGTCCCCTCCGAAGGTCACCAGCATGCCGCACCGCCCGATAGCCCGTTCCAGGGCATCCGGCGTTTCAATGACGCAGGAGCCCAGCCCGTGGCGGGAAAGTTCCCGGCGCATGATGCGCAACGCTTCCCCCAGTCCCGGTTTTTCCGCCAGCGCGACCAGGCCGATTACCTTGGAAGAATTCATGCGGGAGATCATACTGCATTTTTCCGAGCCGCTCAACTGGTAAACCGCAACCGGGAAAAGATTGTTCCGCCCTGCTCTATTCCTTAAATTTCAACTCTTGTTCCTTTTTTGTTATACAAAATCATCAATATGTGTTAAACGTAAAAAGCGTGAAATGGTTCTTCCCCGTCCTGCTGTTTTTTCTGATGCCGGGCTGCTCCACTACGGAGAAGTGCGCTCAGAAAACGGAGCCGTCCGTTCAGGAGGCAGAGGCGCATGTCAAAAATGCGCCCTACCGGGTGCGTGGAAAAAGGTATACTCCCATGAGCGTGGCGGATGCCCTGCAATACCATGAGACCGGCTATGCCTCCTGGTATGGCGGCAAAGCGCGCCGCCTGAAGACATCTTCCGGAGAGTACATCAATCCCCAGCGTTCCATGACGGCGGCCCACAAAACCCTGCCGATGCCGTGCAAGGTGAAAGTCACCTGCCTGGAAACCGGCAAATCAACCGTCGTCAGAATCAACAACCGCGGGCCTTTTCACAGCAACCGCCTGATAGACCTCACCACCGCCGCTGCAAGCCGCATCGGCCTGCATAGACGCGGCGTATCCAGGGTCCGTCTGGAAGTCATCTCCGTGGGTGACGGCCCGCATGAGGTTTCCGCCCGTTAATCCCATTTCATCCTTTTCCGTATATTTATCATTTTACCCTGCATGATTCCGCTACGCATTGTTCTTGCCTCCCTGGCATGCCTGTGCCCGTTCTCTCTGGCTCAGGAGCCTAAATCGGATCCCGATAAAACGCTGATTATCATTTCTACCAGCGATATCCACGGCAATCTGGACAATTTCCCAAGACTGGCCACACTGGTAAAACAATACCGCGCTAAATATCCGCACGTGCTGCTGGTGGATTCAGGCGATTATTTCATAGGTAATCCCTATGTGGACGACTGTGAAAAACGGGGCGAACCCCTTACCATCCTGATGAATAAACTGGGGTATGACGTAGTGACCATCGGAAACCATGACCTGGACTACGGGCAGGAGGCCCTGCGCGACCATATTGAGGGAATGCCTTCCACCAAGTTTGTCATTACCAACGCCAATCTTTCCCCTACTCTGGAAAACTGTTTCTCTCCGTATGTCAGCATCCCGATTGAAGGCACGTCCGTTTCCGTAGGGTTCATAGGTCTGGCGGACCTTCAAACCACGGATGTGAGGAAGATGGCCGGCATCTCATGGACGCTGCCGGATGAAGAACATTACAAGGGCATCACGGACAGGTTCCGGCTTCACCACAACACCATTAACGTCATCCTCAGCCATCTGGGATACGGCAATGATCTGAAAATGATGAAGTATTCGCCGAATATCGACGTCATTCTCGGAGGCCATACCCATGTCATGCTTCCCAGCGGTCATCTCAGAACAGGCACGCTGCTCAGCCACACGGGACATAGTTTGAGCCACGTAGGAGTTACGGAAATCATCTTCTCCACAGAAAAACCCGTTTCCGTCCTTTCCAAATCAACCAGGGCCGTTTCTTTGGACGCAGACATTCCCAACGATCCGGAAGTAAAGGAAATTGTCCGCCGGTTTTCCGGAAATCCGCTTTTCAACCAGCAGGTGGGCGTCGCCGGAGAAGAAATCACGCACGTCACCATAGGCACCCTTTTCTGCAAGGCCATTCAGCAGGCCTCCCATTCGGACATTGCCATTTACAACCGCGGCGGAGTACGGTCCAAAAACCATCTTAACAAAGGACCCGTTACCATCAGGGACATTTACGAGCTGGAACCCTTCCGGGAAAAGATCGTCACCTGCTCCATGAGTAAAGCGGACATTGAGCAACTGATCCTGTCCAAATTCATGTCTCCGACCGATGACGAAGGAGGTATTCTGGAAGTGTACTGCTCCGGATTCTCCTACCAGATCATGGACGGTGTTACGCCCAGCATTACCAGCACTTTGAAAAACGGGGTCATTTATACTGTCGCGATGGGAGACTACCCGTGCAGCAATTTCATATTTCCCCAACGGGGAAACGGCAAACCGACGGGAATAGATGTCCGCAAAGCCCTGATTGATTACCTGAAACAAATCAAGAAGCTGCTCAATCCTCCGCCGTCCAAGCTGCCCATCATCAGAGATACGACGTTCGCCCTGTGAACTACGGCCGCAAGCACACGCTACATTCCTGCCCGCCATGCAGCCGGACCCCTATCATGCAGTACCGGAAGAGAAACGGAATATCAATGGTTTCCGCATCCTCCCCTCCGGTGCTTTGGTGACGGACACGCCGCCTTTCGACCGTCTGTTTGAAGAAGGAACCGGAAACGGGCTGTATGCCCTGGCGGTATCCAACTGGGAAACCGTTCCGGATCCGGGCGCCTTCTTTATCAAGAACATGGCGCGCCAGGCGCTTACCCGCATGGCGCACGCTGCCGCAGAAAGGCCGGACGAGGTGGATGCCGTTCTGGACCACCTGCTGGCCTCCGCTACGGAAAAAGCCTTTCTGGCGGAGCAATTCCCCCCCGTACCGGGCGCGGAATATGCCACTCCGGACATCATTGCCGGATGGTTTGAAGATTTGCGGAAGGCAATAGCAAAGGAAATCCGCGCCCGAGGCATTACCCCCGCCGAATGGTTGAACAGCCTGGGCGCGCCCTGGAACCAGATAGGCAAGGTATTTTTCCACCTTGCGGAAAACCGGGATGACGCCACAGGCTCCCGCCCCTTTGCTTTCATGGCTACCTTTGCGCATCAAAGCGCTGCGGACAACCAGGTGCGCCACCTCCCCCTTGCCACCGCCCTGAAACTTCATGAAGGGAATTACACCGCCTTGCTGGCCGTACTCCAGCCCTTGAAAGAAGCGGCACGGGAAAGCCCCCTGCTGAAGCGCCTGCTGGATAACGGAAAAATTTATACGCCGATGGCCTGGAGCGCTCCGGAGGCCCGGGATTTTCTGCAGGACACGCCGCTCTACGAACGCGCAGGCATCATTGTGCGCATGGTGAATCTATGGAAAAAAACCCCTCCCAAACTACAGGTAAAAGTTACGGCAGACGCATCCGGAAGTGAAAAAACGGTCCATTCTTCCGGGCTTTCCGTCCGCAGTCTGCTGAAATTTTCCGTATCCGCCACTCTGGGAGGCAAAGACCTGACCCCGGAGGAGCTGGGGGAACTGCTCATCAACGGAGACGGCCTGATCCGCTTCAAGGGGGAATGGGTGCGCGTGGACGCCCGGAAGGTCCGGGACTTAATGGACCGGTGGACTCAAGCGGCACGTATGATGAGCTCCCTCGGCATTCCTCTGGTCCAGGGTCTGAGAATGCTGGTTAATGGCCCTTCCGGCCAGCTTGTACAGATTCCGGAACCGGACGAAGACTGTGTCATGGAACCGGGACAAAACCTCCGGCAGACCCTGGACATCCTGGCGGGGAAAGTCCCAGTCTCCATACCGGAGCTTCCTTCCCGGCTGGACGCCCTGATGCGCCCTTACCAGAAAGAAGGGTTCTCTTTCCTTTACCGGATTACGGAACAGGGTTTTGGCGCCTGCCTGGCGGATGATATGGGGCTGGGAAAAACCCTTCAGGCTATTGCGTGGCTGGACACATTGCGGAGAAAAGGCCGGCTGGAGGGCCTGCCGGCTCTGATTGTGGCTCCGGCCTCCCTCCTGTCTAACTGGAAAGAGGAAGCGCAACGCTTCGCCCCGGAGCTTATCCTGCGCATCATGCACCCTTCCTCCCCGGACCCGTGGCAGCCGGAAAAAAACCTGCGCCGGAAAGACTGCCACGCCGTCATCACTACGTATGGCATGGCTGCACGCACGTCCGCCCTGGCCGACCTGCATTTCCCGGCCATTATTCTGGATGAAGCCCAGGCTATTAAAAACGCAGGCTCCGCCCGTTCCCGCGCCATTCGTTCCCTGCATGGAGAACGACGCATAGCCCTGTCCGGCACGCCGGGAAAATAACCTGAATGAACTCTGGAGCCTGATGGAATTTCTGAATCCGGGGCTGCTGGGCAGCAGAAAAAGCTTCGAATCCTTCACCCGTTCCCTGGAACGCGGCTATGCCCCGCTGCGACGCCTGGTGCGCCCCTTCATCCTGCGCAGAATGAAAACGGATCCGGCGCTGGTTCCCGACCTGCCGGACAAAACGGAAATACCGGCCTATTGCTCCCTCACGCCGGAACAGGCCGCCCTGTACCAGACACAGATAGACATGCTGCATGCCGTATTGGACGAACCGGACCCGGCTGCCCGCCTGATGCTGATTTTACCCATTCTGGCACGCCTCAAGCAGATCTGCAACCACCCCGCCCAGTTCCAGGGCACGGACGATTATGCACCGGAACGCTCCGGAAAATTCCGGCGGCTTCAGGAACTGTGCGTCTCCATTGCCGCCAGGCAGGAAAAAACCATTCTCTTTACCCAGTTCCGCTCCATCATTCCCCATCTGCACGATCTCCTGTCCGGAGTCTTCGGCCGTTCCGGGCTTACCCTGCACGGGGGAACGCCTATTCCGGAACGCCAGAACATCGTCACCGCCTTCCAGAAGGAATCCGGCCCTCCCTTCTGCATCCTGTCCCTGAAAGCCGCCGGCACCGGCCTGACGCTGACCCAGGCATCCCACGTCATCCATGTGGACCGCTGGTGGAACCCCGCTGTAGAAAACCAGGCCACGGACCGGGCCTACCGCATCGGGCAGCACCGGAACGTACTCGTGCACCGCCTGATCTGCCGGGGCACCATTGAGGACCGCATTGACGCCATGCTCAAGGACAAGCGCCGCATGGCGGACGACCTGTTCTCCGGAGGCCCCGAACAATGGCTCATGAACATGAGCGCGGAAGAATTAAATAATCTGTTTTCCGGCAGTCCCTGCTGAGCACCCTGCGTAAGAACGGATTCTTTCCTGAACTCTCCGGAAGAGCAGCGCCCCTTCATCCCCGGCGTTATTCATGAAACCACGGCCAGCGGCATGGTGGTTTTCCAGTCTCCGCGGGTAAAATCCGGAAATTCCACAGGCATCCCGCCCTGGGCGATGGAACGGGCTGTCAACGGCAGCAGGGAAGACCAGGAAGCTCCTTCGTAAACGTTCTGATCCATTGGTTCTCCGTTCCGGAGGCATTCCACGATGCGGGAAAGCATCACAAAGTCCATACCGCCGTGACCGCCCATTTTCGTGGCCAGCTCCCCGATGCGTTTCCAGAGGGGATGATCGTATTTTTCATAAATAGCGGCCAGTTTTTCCCTGCCTTCAATCCATTCATGATAATTGCCGTTGCCCAGCTTTTCACCCGCCACGCGGGTTGGGAAACCAGTCAGCGTGCCCTCCGTTCCCTGGATCAGGTTGGCGCGGGAGTAAGGCCGGGGGGACGTCTCATCCAGCTGGACAAGAATGGTCCGCCCCAGCTGCGTCTTGACAACAGCCGTATTCATGTCACCGCAGATGAATGGAGTATTGTTCCAGCGGTGATCGGCGGGAAGATGCTTTTTAGCGTAGGCATTGCGCCCGAGAGCAGGAGAAGCGAACGCCGCCACACGGCAGAAACGGTCCTCTCCACGCTCCAAATTCATATATTGAGCCACCGGCCCCAACCCGTGGGTGGGGTACAGGTTGCCATTGATTCTGGTATGATATTCCGGCCGCCAGGCCCCTTCCCCGCGCGTGTCCCCCAGCTGCGTCACCAGGCAATGGATATACGCGGCCTCCCCGTGAAGCAAATCGCCGATGACGCCCTGCCGGACCATGTTCAGGAACATGAGTTCATCCCGCCCATAGTTGACGTTTTCCATCATCATGCAATGTTTCCTGGTGGCCTCGCTGGTATCCACCAGGCTCCAGAGCTCCTCCAGAGAGACGGCCAGAGGAACTTCCACAAAGGCGTGAGCGCCGTGCTTCATGCTGTCGCAGGCGATTCTGGCATGCGAACTCCAATCCGTACTGATGATGACGGCATCCGGCTTCAGCTCCTTCAGCATGGTCAGGTATTCCATATCGCCGCCGGAATAGCCCAAAGGGCTTTTCCCCATTCTGGAGAGCACGCGATCCACGCCGCGTTTCGTCAACTCTTCCTTCAAATCACATATGCCCACGATTTCCACTCCATCCATCACGCACATTTGCGCCAGGTGGGAGAACCCGCGCCCTCCCACGCCGATGAAGGCCAGCCTGATGCGACCCAGCCGGGGAGCCTTGAACCCTCCCATGTATGTGGAACCGGAAGGCCTCGGAGCCGCCGGAGAGGCGGATTTCCAGAGATGGTCTCCGGCAGGGATTTCCACAGCCTTCCCAGGGAGGGCATTTCCGGCGGCAGCCGCTCCGGCCGCAAGCCCCAAAGATTTGAGAAATTGTCTGCGTGATGAGAAAATAGACATGGCTTGAAAGTATGGCTTCAAGGAAAACTACGCCCCCTCCGGAGTGAATTTATCATCATTCTCCCTATTGAGGGGAAAAGCTCCGGATGGCTGATTTTAGAGTTTGCAAAATCCGGCGGAACTCCCACTATGAGATTTACTTCTGACTCTACCCTTTTTTCATTGATGCGTTACCTACTTCTCATCCTGTTGCTCGCCGGGGGATACTACGGCTGGGATTATTATCAAAACGGCCTCGCACCCAGGCATGAAGCCCTCAAAGCCATGGAGCAGGAACCCTGCCCGGAGCTGGATGCGGCCCAAGCCCGTTTTGATGAAGCCGCGGAACTTCACGAACAGCAGGCGGTGCGTCTCCAGAAAGCTGTTCAACGGAAGGAAGAAGCCGTCCGCAAATACTGGGATGCCCGAATAAAGCAAGCCGGCCAGGAAAAAGACGGGAAAAAGACGCCCTCTCCCGTAAGCGGAAAGCCCAATGCCCGAAGCGCGGAAGCCCGAATAGCCCATCTGCTGGAACAATATGACCGGCGCGTTGCGGAAGTGGAAGAACTCAAAAGCAGGAGGGACGCCACCAGACAACAATTGGACAGCGCCCGAAACCGGCTTCAGGAACAAATACGCCAGGTGGAAACCCGTCAGGACATCAATCGCATCCAGCTCGCGGAGGCGTCCAACACGAAAAACAGGAATTTTAAAGTGACGGAGAACAGGACGGATCTGCTCAAACTTCAGGCCAGTCTTCCGCAGGAACTGGAGCGCATTACCGACCAGGGGGGAAGCCGCTCTGCGCGACCAGACGGAAGCTTACGAAAAGGCCAAAAGGGAGTTGGACCTGTTCCAAAACAATGTGGACAGGCAGATCGCCAGTCTTCGGGACACCATGAACTCCCCTCTGGCGGAAGATTATGATGAGACGGAAATACTTTCGGAAGACCCCGAATTCCGCACGATGATTGCTCCTTACGACCAGGCCGTCAGCCATGAGGAAACGATTGTCATGCGAACGGAGGCGGATGTGGAGGAACAGGCCAAAGCCCTGCACAGGCTGCAACGCGTCAGAGACGCGAAACTCGAAGAGGAGCGCAGCCGGCTCAGACAGGAAGAAGAAATCTTCTTCACGGCGGCAGTCGTTATCGGCGTAATATTGCTGATCTCCATTCTGCTCTCTTTCGCCAGAAGGAGATGATGTCTTTGAAGGTTGACACTACACTGCAAACCTAGTTTACTGGGTGAGCCGCCGGGAACCCCGTGGAGGCACGACTGGCAAACCCCGCCAGGACCGAGAGGTAGCAACGGTAGCTTGTTCGTGTTTGCCGCGTCCGTTCCCGGCGGCATTTTACAGTCCCCACGCCATACCGGAGTTGAACGGGAGTTTTCCCGTGGTAAAATACCGCCCATGAATGTATCCGCCGCCCTTGACTGGCTCTTTTCCACCCAATTTTTCGGGATCAAGCTGGGGCTTGATAATACCAGGAAGCTGCTGGCGGCAGCCGGGGCGGACCGTATCAACGCCACCGTGGTCCACGTGGCCGGCACCAATGGGAAAGGCTCCACCTGCGCCATGATTGAGGCCCTGGCCAGGGCGCAGGGTTATGTCACGGGCCTGTTCACTTCCCCCCATCTGGTAGATTTTTCTGAACGCATCCGCGTCAATGGAGACATGATCACTCCGGATGCCCTGGCAGAAGAAATTTCCTTCCTGAAACAGCTGGCGGAAGGCTGGGAACAGCCGCCCACCTTTTTCGAGCTGGCTCTGGCCGTCGCCCTGCGCCACTTCCGGAAAAACAGCGTGAACTTCATCATTCTGGAAACAGGGCTGGGCGGAAGGCTGGACGCCACTAACGCCGTGCCCAAGGATATCGCCGTACTGGCCCCCATCGGCCTGGACCACCAGCAGTATCTGGGAGATACCCTGGAAGAGATCGCTGCGGAAAAAGCGGCCATCATCGCCCCCGGAAAACCGTCCGTAACTGCCGTGCAGCACCCGGGTGTCATGGCCGTCATCGAACGAACGGCGCAAAACCGCCGTTCTCCCCTCACGATTGCCCGGGCGGACCGGAAAACGCCCATGCCATCCCTGCCCGGGGCCCATCAGCGGAAAACGCAGCCCTGGCGCTGGAAACCATGAGGCGGCTCCATGCCCTTCCCTCCCCTGCCGCAGCCGCCGCTGCCCTGGCCAGGGTACAGTGGCCCGGACGGTTCGAACGCCTTGAGACGCCCCCCTCTGGTACTGGACGGCGCTCATAACGAACATGCGGCGCGCGTGCTCGCGGCCACGTGGAAAGAGGAATTCCCGGGACGGAAGGCGGCGCTGGTTTTTGCCGCATCCGCAGACAAGCATATCCGGGAAATGATTCCGGTTTTGCGGGAAATTGCCGGAGAATGGCACCTGGTTCCCTGCACTTCCCCCCGCATCATGCCGGCGCAAGAAATGGCTGCCCTGCTGGCCGGGCAGGAAACCGGCCCCGTTTTCATTCATTCCACGCTTCCGGACGGGCTGCAGGCGGCGCTGGCTTCCCCGTTCCCCGCTCTGGCGGCAGGTTCCCTGTTCCTTCTGGGAGATTTGAAAGCATTGCTCCGCCATGCGGAAAAACGCAGCACCGCTCAATAACCCCTACAGCCTCTTTGCTTTTCCCCGTGATTTCCGACGACATGACCCTTTCCGCCCTCCGGCCCGGAGACCTGCGTCCCGAACTGCTGGCTCCCGCCGGGGACATGGACTGCGCCCGCGCCGCCGTAGCCAATGGCGCAGACGCCATTTATTTCGGTCTGGACCGTTTCAACGCCCGTCTGCGCGCAAACAACTTCACGCTGGATTCCCTTCCGGAACTGATGCGTTTCCTTCACGCGCACGGCGTGAAGGGGTACGTGACCATGAATACGCTCATTTTCACCTCCGAGCTGGCGGACGCCCTCTCCTACCTGGGCCACCTGAATGCCGCCGGCGCGGACGGGGTCATCGTGCAGGACATCGGACTTGCCCGCTGCCTGACGGAATGGGGAAGGCAGGTTCCCGGCATGAAGCTGGAACTGCACGCCTCCACCCAGATGACGCTTTCCTCTCCGGACGGGCTGGAATTCGCCTCCGGATTCCTGGACCTGAAGCAGGCCGTCCTGGCCCGGGAACTGAGCCTGAAGGAAATCGGGCAATGCGTACGGCATACGGGCATACCCCTGGAAGTATTTGTTCACGGGGCGCTCTGCGTGGCCTACTCCGGCCAGTGCCTTACATCGGAAAGCCTGGGCCAGCGCAGCGCCAACAGGGGGGAATGCGCGCAGGCCTGCCGCCTGCCCTATTCCCTGGTTGTAGACGGCACAGCCGTTCCCCTGGGAGAACGGCGCTACCTGCTCAGCCCCCAGGACCTGTGCGCCATTGACCGCATCCCGGACCTGGTCCGCATGGGCGTAAAAAGCTATAAGATAGAGGGTCGCCTGAAAAGCCCGGAATACGTTGCGGCGGTGACGGCGGCCTATAGAAAAGCCCTGGACGCCGCCTGCGCTGGAATACCTGTGGATGAAATGGTGACCGTACGCGACCGCTACGCACTGCAAATGGTATTTTCACGCGGCTTCTCCACAGGCTGGCTGGACGGAACGGACCACCCGCGTCTGACCCACGGCCGCTACGGTAAAAAGAGGGGCGCTTACGCAGGCGTCATCATGAACAGCGGTCAGGGCTGGCTGGATATCAGACCGGAAGGAGGCATTCCGCTCGCGCCCGGTGACGGCTTCGTCATTGATGCAGGGGAAGACCGCAATGAAGAACAGGGCGGTCGTATCTGGAAAGTGCAGAGAAACCGCCTTTTCTTTCATGGAAAAGCATCCCGCATTGACTGGAGCAGGGTCAGGCCGGGGCAGAAGCTCTGGAAAACGGATGATCCGGCCCTGAACGCGGAGTTGAAAAAAATGCGGGAACACCTGCCGGAAGCCTCCGTACCCCTCCATTTGACATGCACCGGATCCGCCGGGGAGCCTCTGACGGTTTCCTGCCCGGAATACGGGTGTTCCGTGCAGTCCGCACAGCCCCTGCAAACGGCGGAAAAACGCCCGCTGACTCCTGAAGCGCTGAAACAGCAGCTTGGCAGACTGGGAGGAACGGGGTTCCGCCTGGCTTCCTGCGAATGCCGGCTGCCGAACGGGTTGATGCTCCCGCTCAGCATCCTCAACCAGGCAAGGCGCGCCCTCGTGGAACAAATTCAAACGGTCCGGCAGGAGAGGGAAGCCCCCGTTCCCTCCCGTCTTTCCGCGGCTTTCACCCCTTCCGCGCTTCCGGCGGGGGCGGCAGCTCCGGACGCACCTCCGCACCTGTCTGTGCTGTGCCGCAGACCGGAACAGATACCTTCCGTTCTGGATGCCGGGGCGGATGCCGTTTATCTGGACTTTGAAGACCTCCGGGACTATGCGGCGGGAGTGAAAGCGGTTCGGCAGCACGCGGACAGCATCCCCGTCTTTCTGGCGACGCCCCGCATCCAGAAGCCGTCTGAAACCGGTTACTTTAAGCTCATGGAACGGGCGGAGCCGGACGGCATCCTCATCCGCAACCTGGGCGCGGCGCAATACTTCCGCCATTCCCCCCTGCGCCGCATTGGGGATTTTTCCCTGAATGTCGCCAATCCGTATAGCGCGGCTATCCTGAAAGAACGGGGGAGGCTGGAATATCTCACCCTCTCTTACGACCTGAACGCGGAACAGGTGGCGGACCTGCTCCGCGCCGCGCCGCCGGAATGGTTTGAACTGACTCTGCATCAGCATATGCCCATGTTTCACATGGAGCATTGCGTGTTCTGCACCTTCCTGTCGGACGGCACCAGTTATAAGAATTGCGGACGCCCCTGCGAACGGCATCATGTGCAGCTGCGTGACCGCGTAGGCCAGCTTCATCCCCTGCTGGCGGACGCCGGGTGCCGGAACACGCTGTTCAACGGACGCGCTCAGACGGGAGCCGGCTTCCTCCGGGGCTTCCGCCGCCTGGGTCTTTCCCGCTTCCGTCTGGAACTGCTGGATGATCCCCCGGAAAAAATACGCCTTCTGGTGTCCCGCTACCGGGAATTGCTGGACGGCTCCTGCACGGCGGCCCGGCTCATCCGGGAACTGGATGTCGCGGAACAGCTCGGCACCACGGAAGGTACGCTCCGGCCCAGATAATGTCCCTTTGAACAATGGTCAATCCCTATTCGGATTCCCGGTTTTGACCATACATGTTCAATATTTTATCATTCTTTAAAAGGATACCCATTTTTCTACCCATGCCGGCCATTTCCTTTTTCACCTGGTCGCTGGTAATGCCTTTTAAATGGTCCTGCACAAATTCATGCGCCTGCATCATATATTTCTCATCATTCCACATGATGAGAAACCGGCGGTAGCTTTTCATCATTTTAATGCAAGTTCCTTGCCGGTCAAAACCAGCAACGCCTGTTGAAAAGCTTTGCTGGTTTTGCTCTTCATTTTGGAATTCCATTTGACATTTTTTGATTTTTCCAGCCATAAATTTAAGAAATTACCGGTAGTCCCTTCCTTGTAAACAGCATGGAGTTTAACCTCAGGGCAGTCGGCAATCAGCTTTTTCCAAAATTGCCGGATGAAAAGTTCCTCTGCTTCGGGCGTACTGTCCGGGCTGACCCCGCAGGCGTACAATTCATAGGGATTCACCTTTTCAGGGTTAATCTTCAAAACATGACCCGCCACGTAATCAATCAGGTTATGTTCATGGGGCATCGCCTTGCTGAACTGGATGAGGTACTCCAGCTTCTTCTTATCGCCCGCACCTCCCGCCTTGATGCCCAAATAACGCGCCCAGGCCGGATAATTGTAAGGATTGGCCCGGCACGCCTCCTGAAGCAGCAGTTCCACATGCTGCGGATTCCGGGAATAAAAAGATAAATCGTACATCAAGGAAGATTCACGGGCCTGGGGACCCTGCCAGAAAGCGCAGAGGGCGGAGATAATCTGCACGGGGCCTTTCCACGGCAGTTTATTTCCACCATTGGCCCAGTTCCATCCTCCAATGTTGTTGCCGATCAGCCATTGCCCTTTGGGGTGCTTCCAAATAAAAGCGCAATGCCCCGGCTGCCCGATGGGGTACGCCGGGACGCCTTTGGCTCTTAAAAAACCCGCGGCCCCCTTGGAAACGGCTCCGCACACGCCTCCATATTCCGTATAAAGCTGAAGAGTGATGGGCTTGTTATCGTAAAACGCGGCCCCGGCATGGATGCTGATTCCTCTGTGATTCTTTTTACGGTAGGGAATAAATCCGGTAAATTTACCCCCTGCCTGCTCGGGTTTGATATTTTTCCCTTCAATAAATTGCTGGGCCCATGCCAGATCTTCCAGACTCTCTTTTCCTCTCAGAACCACGGCCCACTCCCACGGTTCAAGGCTGTCGGCCTGCGGATAACACCTGCCATGATGATGGGAATCATGGTAAAATCCATACTTGGCTATACATTCCTCTGCCGTGAAAACATCGGCGATGAGACAGGCCCCAGGGCGATGTTAAGGTCAACTCCGCACAAGTCCCTGTCTGCGCTATTCCACAGACGGTAAAGAATAGCCAGACTGCTCTGCTGAGCATACCCTGCATGGGCCAGTTTCCGGAAAACTTCCGGATGGGAGACAAGCCACCTGGTAAACGTCCGGTCCCGGAGCTCTCTTGTTGAAAACGCCTTTTCCTGGCTGGCATAACGGAAAAATTGTCCGATATGGCACAGTTGCTCCAATTCCGGATGATGTACTATCCGCCGGATTTTTTCCGGTGAAAGAGTACCGGAATCAAGATGTTTCCGGAGTTGATTCCGTACGCCGTCAATGATGACTGAAGAATAATCCGCCCTCAGCAAACTCTCCACGGCGGTGGCATCCCGGGCCCGGGAAACGCCAGATACCAGTAACAGGACGCAGCACAACAGCATTCTCAGCAGAATATTCGCGGCCATGGCGGTTAATCCCCCTTCCCGAGTTTTCTGTGTTCCCGGAGCATCCCGGGAGAGTACAGGAATTGAACTCTCTTTCTCATGCCGCCGGTCCTCTCCAGAAACTCCACCAGCTCCCGGTCCGTCTTGTAGCCGCATTCCCTCAGCCTTTCCAGCGCGCGGCCCCTATTCCCGGGGTGAAGCTTCAGAACGATATTCAACAGTGCACCCTCCCTGTGTTTAATATACCAGCGGAAGGACTGCCGGAGGCGGACCAGTTCGTCCACGTTCCGCTCGTACAGGGCCTTCCTGCGCCGTTCCTCTTCCGCACCGCAGGCGGCGAGGTTTTTCGTCTCCCGGTAACGCCAGTAGGGCAGCGTGTCGACCGGCCTCACGGGATGGAACTTCCCGTGCTCCGCCTCCAGCCCGGCGATGTAGCGGTAAACGGCGGCGCCCTGAAGCATCATCCGCCTGATATATTCGAACTCCGCCTCCAGGCAGAACCTCGCGAGCTCCTTCCCTTGCCTGAGCCTCTTGTTCTCCCGTACATATTTTTTAATTTTGGAAAGATTTCCATACGCTTTAAACTTAGCACGCAAATCACCTTCGTTAATACAGGTGGAAAAGTTGTCCAGCCGGTAGTCCTGATAGGAGGCCTTGACGACCATGTTGTTGATGAACAGGGCGTTTTCCAGCTCTTCCGGGGTCATTCCGCCGTCCTCGTCAAACAGCTCCCTGTTGAGCACGGGCAGCGCCTGCTGGTAAAAGTCGCCCAGCTTCCCCTGGTCCAGCAGGTCTTTCAGATGCCGCGCGTCCCCGCTCAGCCTTTCGGGCCGGATGTTCATGAAGGAAGGAAGGTCGCCGTACGCGGCTTCATCCGCGCGGCTCCCGACGGAAAAGAAAAGAAACACGGAAAGACAGAGGGAAAGGTAATAGTTCATAAAGAAAATCAGTTGCTTGTTGCGGTGACGATGCCCGGGTCATTTTTGTTCAATCCCTTGAACTTCTGGATCCGGTAGTGCACCGTTCCCGTATCGGGATCGCGCCTGATGGAGAAAACCTGATCCGTGTTGAAATCCCAGAGCACTTTTTCTTTCGTGTACCTGCCTCCTTGGGGGTCATCCGTACATCCGAATATCTGCCAGCGGCACTTCCACGTCCAGCCGATGGACCCCGAGAATGCGTCAATGAGCGCCGGCGGATACAGGCAGTTGGTGCTGTCATAGACTTCATTGGTGACGGAAACCCGTGCGGGCTCCGGCGAAGGCGCATGCTCGCTGACCAGGGGATGGTCCGGAAGAGGGTCGGGCTCATAACCGGCATGCTGCTCCAGGGAGTAAAGATTGGTGAAGCTGACGTTCAAGGGATACACGCGCAGGATGCGGAGGGCGCTCAGCCGCGGTGCATCCCACCTTGGCCGCTTCTTCCTCCGCCTGCCGGAAAGGACTCTCCGCCCCCGCGTACATCAGCCCCTGGGGCGGGATGAGGGTGAATTCCACCACCTGCTCCACCCCGTCCACCTCCGCCTTCACCTTGAGCGTCTGCCGCGTTTTGGCCAGGGTATTGATGTTGACAGTTACTTGCCCCGGTTTTTCATCTACATCGTCAACTTCGATTTTAAAATATTCCCCTCCTTCCACGGCGGACCAGTCGCACCGGGTGCCCTCGGGAAGCTCTTTGCCGTCCAGCGTGGCGGTCAGGGTGATGTATTCCCGGAGGGTGACGGTCGTTCTTTCCCTGTTGCTTTTGTCTATCTCCTCCTGGGGAGGGTTGCGATCGGGATACCTGAAATATACTTCCGCCGCGCAGAACTGGGTTTCATGCCGTATTTCAACGCCCTTGGACGCCAGCGCGTTGAACGCCAGGAAACAGCAGGCCAAAAACTGGAAAATAAATGTTTTCATAAAAAACAACCAAACATCGTTAAATCCAAAAAACAGTTCATTGTCAATCCATATGCCACATAATTAAAAAAATTCCTAGACGGACTGCGGTCCCGCACAACGGCATGCCCGGCAGCAGGCCAAAAACCGCTGACGAACGCGGCATGCACCGCCTGCGCCTTGAAGCGGCGCGCAACCCGCCCTATGATGGTTCCCATGGGAATGGGAGACACCTTTTCCCGGAACTTCCGCAAAATGAATCATTCCCTTAAAGACCGCCTGATCCGTCACATGGAAGACGGACGTTACGAACCCCAGAGCAAATCCGAACTGGCCCGCGCCCTGAACGTGGATTCCCGGCAGAAGCTGGATTTCCGCGCCCTGGTGGACCAGATGGAGGAGGAAGGAAAACTCGTGCGGCTGCAAAAGGGCAGATACGCTTTAAAGCGGGAACGCCGGAACCTGGTGCATGGCATGATCCGCATCCTGCGCTCCGGCAAGATTCTTTTTCTCCCCAGAAAAGGGGATCCCGCCGCTGCGGCCCTGGGATGGGACACGGAAGCCATTCCGGAGCTGGAACTTAAACCCAACCGTCTGGGTACTGCCCTGGACGGGGACCGGGTGGCCGTGCGCGTGGAACGCAAGGCGGCCAGGGGCCGGAGGAATATCCGCAGGGACCGCTTTTCTTCCCCGGATGCCGGCATGAAAGCCCGCGTGGAGGAAGTGACGGAACGCGCGCGCTCCCGCTGGCTTGGCGTCTTCCGCACCGGAAAGAACAAGCCGGGCCGCGTGCTGGGAGACGGCGTAAGCTCTCCGTCATCCATTGAACTGGCGGAAAAACCCGCCATGGAGGTGCTTCCCGGCCAACTGGTTTCCGTGGAACCCGTAACCTGCGGTGAGGAAAAGAAAGCCCCGCGCGGGAAAATCGTGGAGGTGCTCGGCTATCCGGACGAGCCCCACGTGGACATGGAAGCCGTTATCAGAAAATATGGCCTTTCCGCGGAATTTCCCGCCTCCGTGCTCCGGGAACTGGAAACGCTGCCTCAAAACCCTTCCCCCGGGGAACTCGCCCGCCGGGAAAACTGGACGGACCGTACCGTCATCACCATTGACCCGGCAAGCGCCCGGGATTTTGACGACGCCATTTCCATCACGGCCACTCCGTCCGGCTGGACGCTGGCCGTTCACATTGCGGATGTCTCCCATTTCGTCAGGCCCGGCGGCGCGTTGGATGGGGAAGCCCTGCGCCGCGGCAATTCCACGTACCTGCCGGACCGCGTCCTTCCAATGCTCCCGCCCCGCCTTTCCGACGATTTGTGCAGCCTGCGGCCGGATGTCGTGCGCCTGACAAAAGTATGCGAAATGAAATTTGATCAAAAGGGGAAGATGCTCCGTGCACGCTTTGCGGACGCTTTCATCCGCAGCAAGGCGCGCCTGACCTATCAGGAGGCCTTCGCCATGCTGAAGGGAAACGACAAGGGGGAAGTTCCCTCCACGGTGCGGGAAGCCTGGAATCTGGCCTCCATCCTGCGCCGCAACCGCTACGCCAAGGGAGCCCTGGATCTGGACTTCCCGGAAGTGAGAGCCGTTATGGACAAGGACGGCCGCGTGACGGGCATCATCACGGAAGAGTACGATGAAAGCCACCAGCTTATTGAGGAGTGCATGCTGGCCGCCAACGAAGCCGTGGCCCTGGCCCTGAAAAACGGGAACCGTCCCACCATCTACCGTGTCCACGAAGAGCCGGATTCCTCCAAACTGTTTGAATTCGGCCAGTTGTGCAAATTGTACGGGTATCCCGTCCACGATATCGGACAACGCCAGTACCTGAATGAACTGATGAAGTCCATCAAGGGTTCCCCGGACGAGCAATTGCTTAAGCTGGCGCTCCTGAAAAGCCTGATGAGGGCCAGGTACGACACGGAGCCCCTGGGCCACTACGGCCTGGCCACTCCCAATTACTGCCACTTCACCAGCCCCATCCGCCGTTACGCGGACCTGGTGGTTCACCGCTCCCTGAATCCCCTGCTGGCCAATCCTCCCAAAGGAGCCAAAGGAGCAGGCAGTGCAGGCAGGCTGGAGGAAGACGCGGAACACATTTCAGAGACGGAACGCATTTCCGCCAGCGCGGAAAAGGACGCGAACCGGATGAAACTCTTCGAATGGCTGGAAGGCCAGTGCTACACGGAGCATCCGGAAGTGCACGAAGCTCTGGTTACGGAAACGCGCCACTTCGGCGTGCTGCTGGAAATACCGCGCCTCCAGATTAAGGGGCTGGTCAAGCCGGACAAGCTTCCCGGCGGCCGCTGGGTGTATGAGGCGTTCGCCAGCCGCTGGAAGAACGACCATGGTTCCGTGCTGTGCGCGGGGCTGCGCGTTCCCGTCATTCCCGTGAAAGTGGACAGGAGCAGCAGTGGGCGGATTTCGCCATCGTCTCACGGGAGAAACCGCGGCAAACGGGAAAAACGGCCTTCCCCGCCAAACAGGAGAAGGGCACATCCGGCCACGGGCGGCGGAACCGCTGACGGCATACGCCCGTATATGGAAACAATCCCATACGGGAGTCAAATCCGATTCTCCCTGCAGCAGAATCAAATCTGCATTATCCTACACAATTTTTCTTGAAGTAAATTGTATTTTTCATGTATAGAATAGCTGTTGTTTACTTGTGAATCCGACCTCACGCCTATGAATTCAGGACGCTGACTCCGTAAGTAAGCACCATATGAATGCTGAATGCCAAGGTCCGCTCCCGGGTCTGGAGCGGACCTTTTTCCCGGAAGCCTGTCATGAAGAAACGGGAAGGGCCAACAAGGGTGTCCAATTTACATGACAGCCATTCAGCGCCTCCCCGAACGCACTCCCTTTAATTACGCCGATCTGACCGATTACCGCGAAGGGCAAATCACCAGTCTGGCCCTTATTCGCTCCAAAGGAGTCAACATGACCATTCTGGCCTTTGACAGCGAACAGCTCCTTCCCACTCACCAGACGCCCGGTCCTGCACTGATACAGATTCTGGACGGGACGGCGTACTTCACCGTGGGCAATGAAGAAGTTATTCTGCCCCAGGGAAAGAGCCTCCTGATTCCCGCCGGAGTGCCTCATTCCGTCATTGCCCGGGAACGGTTCAAAATGCTGGTTACTTCCATCCTGCCGCTGGACTGACCGGGAAGCCCTCCCCTGAAAATAACGAAGAACCATTCCGGGGAATTGCCACCTGGACATGGATCTGCGGCAAAACCATTCTTTCCAGGCTTCTCCTGACACGGGAATCACGCAGATACGCAACATGCCGGAACAGGAGGACGGGCGGAAACGGCCTGCTCAGGCCTGGGCCTTTTCTCCTGCGGCCAGCGCCTCAAAACGGGCCAGCACCCAGCAAAGATCGGAAAGGCGGTTCAGGAACAAGGCCGTGTTCACGTTGCTCAGGGCATGATCCAGCCTCAACGCCACCACACGGCGTTCCGCACGGCGGCAGACGGAACGGGCCAGGTCCAAATACGCGGAGCCCAGCGATCCTTCCTTGCCCGGGCGGGCCCAGCCTTTGAAACGGATGTCGCATTCCTTTTCCAGCAAATGGGCCTGTTCCTCCAGCCATGCCACATCTTCCGCCGTAATGCGGGCGTACCCCTTGGCGTCATATTTGGGCAAATCTTCCTCCATCGTGGCCAGTTCCCCCATGGCTCCCACCAGGCGCGCCTGGACGCCGTCCAACATCTCCACCGTCCGGGAGCTTACCCCGGAATGGCGCACCACGCCAATCAGGGAATTTAATTCATCCACCGTTCCGTAAGCTTCAATGCGCGGCGCTGTCTTGGGACTCCGCCTGCCGAACATCAGGTCCGTTTCGCCGCTGTCTCCACGTTTGGTGATTACGCTCATACCATGTACCCTACCATGCCCGCGCCGTCCTGCACGCAAAAAAGAAGGCATATTCCGGAGCGGGAGCCAGCGCCATCTTTCCCGGCATGTACCGCACTCTCTATTCTTTTGACATGCAATAAAAACCATATAAGAAGAATGAATAAATGCTTCGTCTTCTCGCCGTTTTCCTCCCTCTCTTCATCAGCTTCCTCTTTGAGGCATGCTCTAAACAGGGAAGCGCCCTGCTGCCCGGAGAAATAATCGTGAACGCATCGGAACTGCCCGGCCCCATACAGGAATGGAAGACGGATTTGGCCTGTGAAAGATGCCTGACCATCAATCTGGACAATCCGTCCCTTCCCTGGTTCCGCATCGCTGAGGGCATATCGGAGGCTTATGCGCATGGCGTGAATAATCTCCGTTTGAAAAGAGGGGATGCCATCGCGTCCGCCTTTGGAAATGGAATTTGCTGGGATCTTCCCGTCTCCACGGATATGGCCCCGGAATCTGATCCGGAATCTGAAAAAGACATGAACCCGGACACTCCCTGCCTTCCCGACGGTGCCATTCTGGAACATCCTTTCCGTGAAAATGATTTTCTTGTTTTCAGCAAAACACCTTCCCGGAAACCCGTTTATCCCATCGTGAAATTTATCCGGTCCCCTTACCCGGAAAGAGGGAACTACCAGCTTGTTTACTGGCGTATCCAGAAAAAACCATCCGGTCCATCCCGGAAAAACGACCTTCAGGCTTTCTCCAATATGGCAAATGAACATATCAACCAGTGCAGAGCATTCATTTTCCTCATTGAGAACGAAACACCCTGCGGAGAAGTATTCGACTATCTGAATGCCATTGACGGGAGAGACACGCTGGTGGGCGTAACCTTTTCCCGTGAAAATGAATAACGTCTCCCAACAAGGATTCATCAGGGCCTTCCTCCCTCCGCTCATCATCATGACACGTCAGGCCGTTTGAAACTTTTCCCAACGGCTGTACAACCCCTGCATGACCCGGACCAGAGATGAATTGGCGGCGGAAACCGCACCATCCGTCAAAGCGCCTCTCTGGACGCGAGACTACATCCTGGCCTGCTGCGCCAACTTAATGACGGGGCTGGCCTTCTATGAACTGGTGCCCGTTCTCCCGCTGTATCTGACGGGGCAATTGCAGGTCTCCTCCGGCTGGCTGGGCTGGATTATGTCCATTTATGTTCTGGCCGCCATTATCTCCCGCCCCTGGTTCGCACACCGGGTGGATACCGGAGACCGCAAGAAGATTTACATCACGGTTTACATTATGCTGGCCCTGTCCTTTTCAGGGTATGCTGCGGCCGCCACCGCCCTGGCGTTTTTCCTGACGCGCTTCATACAGGGCCTGATCTGGGGAGGCATGACCACCTCCGGCCCGACAATGGCAGTAGATATCATCCCCCCTGCCCGCCGCGGGGAAGGCCTGGGCTTCTTCGGCATGACAATGACGCTGGGCATGTGCCTGGGCCCCGTCATCGGCCTTCAGGTATACCAGCAGTACGGCTTTTACGTGATTACCTGGAGTTCCCTGCTCCTGTGCCTGGCCGGGGCGGGCATTGCATCTCTCATCCGCGTTCCCGGGAGCCCTGTTCAGGAGCCCGTGTATGAAACGCCTAAAAAGGTACTGGACCGTCTGGTGCTGCGCGTGGGCATTCCGCTGGCGGTGAACGTGATGATCGCCACCTTCTCCTATGGCGTGGTGGCCGTGTATTCCGCCCTGTACGGAGAAATGCACGGGTTCAAATACGCCGGGCTGTTTTACGCGCTGATGGGGCTGGGCATGCTGGTCTCTAGGTTCATGGTAGGCAGGCAAATCGACCGCGGACGCGTGGCGGAGCTTTCCGTCATCTCCCTGAGTATCCTGACCGTCAGTTTCGGCGCACTGGCGCTGGCGCCGCTGGAATGGATCTATTACGCTTCCGCCATCCTCATCGGCTTTGGCTTCGGCATTTTCATCCCCACGTTCCAAACCATGAAACTGAACATGGCGGACCGCGGCCACCGGGGAGCCGTCAATTCCACATTTTTCACCGCTTTTGACATCGGGGTGGGAACAGGCATGTTCCTGGGAGGCAAAATTTACGCGTACCTGAACCTGAACTGGGCCTTCGGAACGGGAGCCCTGCTGAATTTGCTGGCGATCGTATATTTTTACCGCATCTCCCTGGACCACTACCGTAAAAATAAATTGGGCGTGGATTCTGATTGATTTTCCTTCCATCACTCCCGTTCCGGGATGGAAAAAACATCAATTACCCGTTTGGCTGAAGGCCTCACGCGCAGCAACCGCGGATTCCAGGCCAGGGAAATACTGCGGGACAGCCCGTCCAGCGCCGGATGAGTAACCTTGACAAACCCTTCCCCCAGTTCTTTTTCCGCCATGCAGGGCAGGATTGCCATGAACGCTCCGCTCTTCAACATGCGGGCCGCAAAAGGAAAAGATTGCGTTTCACAGTGCACCCGCAGCCTGATGCCGAACTCAGCGCAATTCCTTTTCAGCAACGCATGAAACCCGGAACCGCTCCCCAGCGTTGCTAGGGGGAACATTTCCAGCAGGCGGAGAAAATCCTCCTTCTTCCCCCGCGCCTTTTTCCCGGCCAGGGCTGCAGGAACGTACAGCGCATAATCCATGGAGCAAATGACCCGGCTTTCCAACCCTTCCGCCTCCAGCGCGCTGGTACGCACAATACCGAAGTCTATATCCATATTCTGGAGCTTAGAGGGAATCTCACTGTTGCGGAGGTTCTCCAGCGCGAAAAGCCACGGCAGCCCCCGTTTCTGGATACTCGCCAGCACGGGAGCCACCACCCAAGCATGCAGGCTGTCCCCGGCTCCGATAGTGAACCGGTAGGGCAGATTCCGGCTCCGGCTTTTAAAATCATCCAGCAGGCACAGGCTTTCACTGGCCAGCCTCACCAGCTCCCACCCGGCTCCGGTAAGAGCCAGCACTTTCCCGCGGCGGCTCGCCAGTTCCACACCGAAGAATTCCTCCAATTCCTTAATCTGCCGGGAATACAGGCTCTGCCGCGCACTATCCCCCCGGGCGGCAGCGGCAATGCTCCCGGCCTTGGCCACTTCTATCAAGGTTTTCAATCGGTCCAGGGACAGTCCCCGTTCTGCGAAAAGATGCTCAAACATAACTTTATAGTTATATAATATGAATACTTATATAATGCAAGAGTCAACAAATGCGTTATGGTGACAAGGTCACAGGGCGCGAAGGCGCTTTCCGCATATCTCCGCGCCCCTCAACCAAAAGAATAAAACCATGATCACCATTGACGGAAAATACACGGAAGCCCGCGTGTTCACGGATGAACTGGAAGACCTGGCCCGCACCCAGATCAGGGACGTCTGCAACCACCCCGCCTTTGAAGGAAGCCGGGTGCGCATCATGCCGGACGTGCACGCCGGAGCCGGCTGCGTCATCGGGTTCACGGCGGAATTGAAAACGGATAAGGTAATTCCCAACCTGATCGGCGTGGATATCGGCTGCGGAGTGCTTACCGCCAGACTGTCCGGACTGCCGGATTTTTCCAGCTTTGACGCACGCCTGCGCGAGCGCGTCCCGTCCGGGATGCATGCCCGTCCCTCCGTTCATCAAGCCTTGCTGGACGACCCGGAACTGGATGAAGAAATCTCCCGCATCTGCATGGACGTGCTGAGAACGGACAAAGACAGGCACCGCCGCTCCGTAGGGTCTCTGGGAGGAGGCAACCACTTCATTGAAATAGCGCAAGGGAAAGAGCACGCTTTCCTGTGCATCCACTCCGGTTCCCGCAATTTCGGTCTGAAGATTGCGGAACGCTACCAGAAAATCGCCGTGGATACTTGTCCGGACGCCTATCTTAAAGAACGCAAAAAAGGACTCTGCTACCTTCAGGGAGAAAATACGCTGAACTACATGCGGGATATGAAGGTGGCTCAGCGCTTCGCAGCCCTGAACCGCCGCGTGATACTGCATGAACTGCTGGATGATGCAGATGATCTGGAAAGTTTCGACACCGTGCACAACTACATTGCGGAAGACCAAATCATCCGCAAGGGAGCCGTCCGGGCCGGACGCGGAGAAAAACTCATCGTTCCCCTGAATATGCGTGACGGCTCCGTCATCTGCATCGGCAAAGGAAATGAAGAATTCAATTCCTCATCTCCGCACGGCGCAGGCCGCAGCATGTCCCGCAAAAAGGCTAAAGCCAATCTTTCCCTGGAGGAATTCGAGGCTTCCATGCAGGGTATTTTCTCCACCTGCGTTTCCCGCGCTACGCTGGATGAAGCCAATGGCCTACAAGGATGGCGAGAGCGTGCTGGACAACATCCATGAAACGGCGGAAATCGTGGAACGCATCAGGCCCGTATATAACTTCAAGGCACCCGAATAGCAGGCGGCCCAATACCCGCCCCTCCCGGAATATGATTTTCCGGGAGGCTTTTCCCAAACCTTCAAAACACGGTCAGGAACGCCCGGCAGCATAAATCAACTTATAAGGTTCCGCCGTCTGAATCGGGATGGCGTACACTTTAGAGGTATCATTCCATTCCACGCCGGAAACGTCAAACTTCTGACGGTCATAATAACCTACCACCTTTCCATTGGTCACTACACAGAAAGCGGCTGCATTTTCCCCATTCCGCACAATAATCATGTTATCCTTTTTGGAGGCGCTTACAGACGGGCTGAGTTTTGCGTTCTGCTTGTATTTGGTCCAATAGCCGTTGAGCTGGGACCCATGCAGATTCTGCCCCCACAAATTGACCGTCTTTCCATGCTGATGCAGGAAGGCAATGCGGAATTTCGGTTTGGGGTACCGTTTGGCGGCAATGCGGGCCTTGGATGCCCGGGCCATTTCCTCTGTCATTTTAAAACTGTAATCCCCATATTGATGCCCCTTGCGGTCAATCGGGACAAACCAATTAAAAATTTCAAAGTCATCGGTAAAGTCCGTCCTGCTGATATTGCAAATGCGTTCATACAAGGCCAAATGGGCTTCGGAAACCTCATACGCCTGCCTGGAAAGCGGCTTGCGCCGCAATGATTCAAACAGCCTAGGATAAAATTCGGGATTGATTCCCAGCTTATGGAAATACAGATAAAAGGAATATTGAGCAAAACCCCATTTGGCCCAGCCGTTCAAATCATGGAACGGCATGCCCTTTACCGCTTCTGAAAGCAGGTATTTGCACGGGTTTTCCATATCGGAGGCCTGCTCATTGCCATTAATGGCATTGGTCACCTGGTCCAGAATCAGCTGGGCAAAAAAATTGTTGGAACTTTCCGACATGCTGCGCCAGTTGAACGGATGCTGGTAGCAATGACCGATTTCATGCCCGATTCCCCAAAGGCGGTTTCCCTGAAGAACTCCAGGAGCGAGCACTTCATTTTTCAGCGTATTTCCCTGATCTCCAATACTGTAGCCGCAGTAATACCAGGTTGCAAACATATGGGCTCCTCCTTCTACGGAAACGCCAAGCTGCCGGTTATTGTGCGGCTGGGGATACTTGTCAAATCCCATGATTTTCCACATGGCCTTGACGCTTTCATCCCATACCCTGACGGATTTCGTAATGGAATCCGGACTGTAATCTTTCAGGTACTTTGTGTGAAGAATCATCATGGAATTCCGCCCAACGATATCGAACATGCTATGCGGGGCGTTGCTGATCATACGCTTCCAGTCCTTATCCGTGTGCCTCGTCACGTCAAAATATCCATTCACTATGCCGCTTCCCACAGGAATATGCACCGTTATCGGCTTCTTGGGCGTGCTGATATCGGTGTGATACATCACGTAAAGCAATCCCGAACGGTTGATTCTAATTTTGTTTACCCCTTCGTTCAAAGGATAGGAGGAAGACTCTATTCCCGCTGGAGAAACGGAGGCCAGCCCAATATCTTCTCCATGGGTAGGTCCTACGAACACAAGAATTTCATCTCCTTTCTCCGCGACAATTCCGGTAGGATTGTCAAATTTGTTCAGGGCGTTGATATTTCTCACCTTCGCAGCAAACTCCGGATGGCTGTAAGCCTTATAGGAAGCAATGCGGAATTCTTTGTCTTCATAATCGCCGGATTTTATTTTCTTCGCAATCATCTGCAAAAACTCCGGAAGAGCCTTGAGGTCCGTCAAGGTACACCTGGGATTGATGGAGGAGCAGCTCGTGTCCTTAAATACTTTCAGCAATTTCCGGTTAAGTACGGACTCCACCCTTTTGTAAAAGCTGATTTCCCGTACGGTAAAAGACGGAGAGGAACCTTCGGGATAATCAACCGTCAATCTGATTTTCCGAACCTTTTGAAGAGGCTTTTTAAATCTGATCATCCTGGAGCCGCCGATATCGAATTTTCCAAGGTCCTTCCAAGACGAGCCGGACATGGCGGACACGGCAATTTCATTGAAATCGGCTCCGGAAAAAATGATGTAATGAATGGTCTCCGGCACTTCAAACACAAATTCCCCCTCCACATGATGCACTCCGGGAACATGCCAGTTGGCGGATTCCATAGAGCCGTCCACAGCCTGCTTTACAGAATGATTGCCGGAATAGGGGGACTGGGAGGAAGCAGCTTCTTTCACGTGGAGCAATGTCTTTCGGAACATCCAGCGAAGGATATTTTGCCGCGAGGGATTTATTTACGGAGATTGTCAGAAAAAGGAAAAATAAAAAAATGGAAAGAAAAATGGAATCTTTTCTCATACACTACATTAATATTTAATGATACTATACATGATTTCCAGCGTTTTTTTTCATGCTTTTCATGTTATAGTACAAAAATTCCCTCATGCGGGGACGGGAATTCCCATCTGCTTCCTGGCAAATTCTTTCATGGATCACCATGGAATATTATGCCATGCTTCTCTCCATGAACGAAGGCCGGCCCTGTCATCAATCAGTAAACAAACGGGTCAAATGGCTTGGCGCTCTGGCCGTCCTTCTTTTTCTCCTGGGCACGGGGCTGTTTTCCTTTTTATGGAATGTTCCGCTGAATACGTTAAGGCCCGCCCACGCCATCGCAGCTCCTTCCGCCATTCTTGTCAGGGAAAATTCTTCCCCGGAACGCTGCCGCATGGCTCTGGAACCCTCCTTCCTGGCCAGCATCCAGCCTTTCCTGAAACACTATGTGGAAACCGTCACCAATGCCGGACGCCTCGACTTCTCCAGCCATGTCCCGCAAGAGGTGGAAATACGGATGGAGGGGCTTTCCATCGGCCTGAGCCCTTCTCTGGCCGTTTTCAACTTCCGAACCAAATACGGATTCAGCATGCAGACAAGCAGAAAACCGGACGCCTCCGACCGGGCTATTTACCAGTGGCTGAAAAACAGGATGAAGGCGGAAAAACGGGAGAAATAAGGAAATATGGACACAGGTATCGAACGGAATGAACCCGCTGTTGTCTAATCATTTACCTTTCCGGAAAAGCCGGGGGACAGCAGTTGCCCGGCCCAGGGAGCCGCTGCTCCCGCACCGGAAGGCGACTCCATACAGCGTTTATGAAGCGTATTTACCACGGACCATGGACACTGGCCGGACTGGCATGCGCCATTTTGGCCGCAGTCGCCATGCTCTCCTTTTTTTCCTGCGGGGAAAAAGGCCAGGCAAGCAGTAATGACAAACCTCATATGGACAACAAGGATTTAAAAACGATTTACCTGGCGGGAGGCTGTTTCTGGGGAGTGGAAAAATACTTCTCCCTGATGCCCGGCGTTAAGGAAACGGAAGTGGGATATGCCAACGGCTCCACGGCTTCTCCCACGTATGAAGAAGTATGCAGCGGGAAAACGGGCCATGCGGAAACGGTAAAAGTAGTATTTGACCCGGAAGAACTCAGTCTGCCCTTTCTTCTGGAACGGTATTACTCCATTATTGATCCTGTTTCCGTCAACAAACAGGGAAACGACAGGGGAATTCAATACCGCACGGGCATTTATTACGCGGATGAGAAGGACAAACCTGTTATAGAAACGTCCCTGAAAAGGCTCCAGCAGCACTTCAGGCAGCCTCTGGCAATTGAAGTTCAGCCCCTCCGCCAATTTTCACGGGCGGAAAAATATCATCAGCGCTATCTGGATAAAAACCCTGGCGGATACTGCCATATTCCACCCGCCAAATTCCGGGAAGCGTCCCAGGCCCGCGAAAACGAACCTGTTTACCGGAAAAAATCGGACGAAGAGCTGCGCCGCGTCCTGACACGCGAGCAATTTGCCGTCACGCGGAATAACGCGACGGAACCTCCCTTCCGCAATGAATATTTCAATAACGACAGACCCGGCATTTATGTGGACGTCACGACAGGCGAACCTTTATTCCTGTCCACGGACAAGTTTGATTCAGGCTGCGGCTGGCCCAGCTTCTCCCGCCCCATCAAAGAAGAACTGATTCAGGAAAAACAGGATTTCTCCCACGGTATGAGGCGCACGGAAGTCCGCAGCAAAACGGGAGACGCCCACCTGGGCCACGTTTTCACAGACGGCCCGAAGGAACAGGGCGGACTGCGCTACTGCATCAACAGCGCCTCCCTGAAATTCATTCCTGAACAGGACATGGAAGCACAGGGTTATGGAAAATACCTTCCCCTGCTGCACCGGGAAGGAACAGACAGGAAAGCTGCGGAAAAATAATCCGGAGAAAAAGCAGGGGAGGCCAATCCTTCTTCTCCATTAATCTTTTACAACACGGAGGAACAAATGCGGCCCCGGGAGAACAAGCACCATGTCCTCTTCACGAAATACGGGCAGCCCGTTCATTCCCCAAGTTCTGCGGTCAAGCAGACGGCTTCCCTCCATGCCGCTACCGATGAATGAATACTATACAGTCGGCAGCGGCATGGAGGGTTCGGGTTGCTGAGGCAATGCGACTTGCGGCAAGTACCGTTTATCTACATGCCGTTTATTAAAATAGCGGCGGATGACGTTTTTTTGTTTAAAAAAATGAGTTTTTAAAAAACGCGGGGAATTTTTCTTCCGGAAAAGCGCCCGGAAATTTTCCGGGCATTACTGTACAATCGTAACGGGCGTGCCTACCTTAACGGTTTTGAAAAGCGGCACGCAGGAAGAACGGGTCATGCGAATGCACCCATGGGACTGCGGCGTCTGGAAAACAGGGCCTACGTGCATCCCAATGCCGCTGTCCGTCAGCCGCATGAAGTAAGGCATGGAGGCATCATACAAATTGGAAACATGATGCACTGCCTTTTCCGTAATGCGGAAATGGCCCACGGGCGTGCGGTGGGAAGCCTTACCCACGCAAACGGGAAAATCCATGGCTACCTCATCCCCCACCATCAACTGGCCCCTTTGGCGTCCGCGGCTGATCACCACGCGCGTATTGCCCGGGGTGGCCTTTTTCATGATATCGGGATTCATCCATTCGTCGTGCACCTCCGTATAATCAATTCCTGCTACAACCACCCTCGCGTGCGGTCCGTAGGAGGTCATGGGTACGGTTGCAGGCACGGTCAGGGGAACCATGCGCAAATTCTCTTCCTGCGGGCCAGAACAGGCAGCCAGCGCCAACGCTCCCGCTATGATTGATAAGATGTTTTTTGCGTTCATCATCTTGAAACCTTTCACAGGGTTGGACAATACTGCGGACTCATTTTCAATGTTCCATGACGCACTCCATGATTCCTGCGGCGTGCATGGAGAAAAAATGCCGGAAAAAGCGGCAGCCCCGGTTCAGAGAAAAATTTCCCCGGCTTCGGAAGGGGGGGAAAAATCCGCCCTCCGTCACACAGAGTCCTTGCCTTATCACATTTGGCCTGTATAGTACCCGCGACTGCCAGGAGGGCAGCCGCCTGTTTACAGTTAACCCTCTATTCCGCATCATGACCAAGATTGCCAAGAGTACGTTCACCACGGGAACCGGAACCCCGGGACAGTTTTATTCACTGCCAGCCCTGGCGGAAAACGGCTATCCCCGCCTGAACCGCCTTCCCGTTTCCATCCGGATCGTTCTGGAATCCCTGCTCCGCAATTGCGACGGCCTGAAAGTGACTGAAAAGGACGTGGACAACCTGGCCTCCTGGAATGCCAACAATCCCGGTTCCTATGAAATCCCGTTTACGGTAGCCCGCATTGTCCTGCAGGACCTGACGGGCGTCCCTCTTCTGGTGGACCTGGCGGCCATGCGCTCCGCCGTAGCAGGATTGGGAAAAGACGCCTCCGTCATTGAACCTCTGGTCCCCGTGGACCTGGTGGTGGACCACTCCGTCCAGGTGGACTGGGCAGGATGCACGGATGCTCTGGAAAAGAACCTGGACATTGAATTCCAGCGCAATGCGGAACGCTACGAATTCCTCAAATGGGGCCAGCAGGCCTTTCAGACTTTTTCCGTGGTTCCTCCGTCCGTGGGCATTGTCCACCAGGTCAATCTGGAATACCTGGCGCAGGGCGTGATGGAAAAGGATGGCGTTTACTTCCCGGATACCCTGGTGGGAACGGATTCCCATACCACGATGATTAACGGCATAGGCGTTGTGGGCTGGGGTGTTGGCGGCATTGAGGCGGAAGCCGGGATGCTCGGCCAGCCCGTCACGTTCCTGGTGCCGGAAGTAGTGGGCGTCCATATGACGGGAGAACTCCGCGAAGGAGTGACCGCCACGGACCTGGCGCTGCATGTCACCCAGATGCTGCGCAGCCACGGCGTCGTAGGCAAATTTGTGGAATTCTTCGGAGACGGGGCGGCGGCCCTGCCTCTGGCAGACCGGGCTACCGTAGCAAACATGGCCCCGGAATACGGCGCCACCATGGGCTTCTTCCCCATGGATGAACGCTGCTCCGACTATCTGCGCCAGACAGGCAGGAGCGAAGAAGCCATCACTACGTACGAAAACTACTTCAAGGCACAGAACCTGTGGGGAATGCCCCGTAACGGAGATCTGGACTACACGGACCAGCTGGAACTGGACCTGTCTGCCGTGGAACCAGCCGTCTCCGGCCCCAGACGCCCGCAGGACCACATTCGCCTGAACTCCATCAGGGACAGCTTCCGCAAGCTTGTCAGCATGCCCGTGGCGGAAGGAGGTTACGGCAAGAAGGAATCTCCGGAGGTCACGGTTTCCATGCACTCCCCGGCGGGCGTCCCCGTTCCGGTGGACGGCTTCAGCCAGGAAGCGAAGCTGAAAGACGGCAGCATCCTCATCGCCGCCATCACCTCCTGCACCAACACATCCAACCCGGGACTGATGCTTGCCGCCGGGCTGCTCGCCCAAAAAAGCGGTTGAACGGGGGCTGAACGTGCCTCCGCACGTGAAAACGTCCATTGCTCCGGGTTCCCGTATCGCCTCCGATTACTTTGCAACCAACAGCCTCCAGGAATCCCTGGACGCTCTGGGCTTTGAAACCGTCGGCTACGGCTGCACCACCTGCATCGGCAACTCCGGGCCGTTAAATCCGGAACTGGAACAGGCCGTCCGGGACAATGACATTGTAGCGGCTTCCGTCCTGTCCGGCAACCGCAACTTTGAAGCCCGCATCCATGCCTCCATCAAGACCAACTTCCTGATGTCCCCTCCCCTGGTCGTCGCCTTTGCGCTGGCCGGCCGCGTGGACATCGACTTCCAGACGGAACCGTTGGGCACGGACCGCAGCGGGAACCCCGTATTTCTGAAGGACATCTGGCCCAGCTCCGGGGAAATTGCGGAAGCCGTTGCCAAATCCCGCAACCCGGAAGCATACCGGGAGCTTTACACCATCACGCCGGACAGGAATCCCCGCTGGGCGGCCGTATACGCGCCGGAAGGCTCTGTCTTCCAGTGGAATGAACAATCCACCTACATTCAGGACCCTCCTTTCTTCAGCGGCTTCAACGGCCAGCCCCGCACACTGGCGGATATCACGGATGCCCGCCCCCTGGGCATTTTCGGCGATTCCGTAACCACGGACCACATCTCCCCTGCCGGAGCCATCCGGGAAACAGGGCCCGCAGGGCTGTACCTGCAGGGCATGGGAGTGGACAGAAAAGATTTCAACTCCTTCGGCTCCCGCCGCGGAAATGACCGCGTGATGACCCGCGGCACCTTCGCCAATGTCCGCATTAAAAACCTGATGGTAAACGGCACGGAAGGCGGTTACACGCTGTATTTCGGCAACCGCGCCGTTCCCGCCCCGGACAAGGAAATAATCCCTGCCGCGGGAACGCCCGCCTTCATCTATGATGCGGCCATGGCCTACGCTCAGGACGGCGTTCCGCTCATCGTCATCGGCGGAGAAGACTACGGCATGGGTTCTTCCCGCGACTGGGCGGCCAAGGGCACGAATTTGCTGGGCGTCAAAGCCGTCATCACCAAGAGTTTTGAGCGTATCCACCGCTCCAACCTTATCGGCATGGGCGTCCTGCCCCTCAACTTCGCCGACAAGGCGGATTATGACCGCATCACTCCGTTGAAGGACGCCACCTTCTCCATCCTGGGCCTGAACAACGGCATCGCTCCGCGCCAGCAGGTCACCCTGCGCGTACAGCCCGCGGATGCGGAAGCATTTGACGTGCCTGTCATCGTCCGCATTGATACGCCTATTGAAAAAGAATACTATCTGGCGGGCGGCATCCTGCAATATGTCCTTACCCAAATCCTCAGATAACGGGATATGTGCCGGGCGTTCCCGGTACGGCTTCCCCTCGCGGACGGGCCCCTTCCTCCCGAAGGCGCGGCCCGTCCGCCTCATCCGCACCGGATATACCTGCAACTTCACGGCACGGCCTGATTAGTTCATCCGAACTAATTCCAAATTCTTCTTGCAATCCTTCCAGGCTGTTCCTAGAACAAACGCATGGAATATAGATTTGTCTGGACGGGCTTTTTTACCGTATTCGCCGCCCTGACGTTCTGCAGCTGTTCGCAGAACGACAAAATGAGGCCGCCGGCCGTCTCCTTTAAAATTCAAAGGCGCCGGTAGTTCCCCGCACACCCGGCCAGATGGGCCGTGAAGTAGGCATTAAAGTTTCCTACATGCCCAAAAACACGTATGCCCGCAAGCGCGCATCCTCCATGCGCCCCCGCTTCATCACCATCCACAGCACCGCCAACCCCAAAGGAGACGCCAATGCCCACTCCCGTTACCTGAACAGCGGCAAATCCCGCAGTCTGAACTGGCACTTTACTGTGGACCAATTCGGCGCCTACCAGCACATCCCCACTACGGAAACCGGCCACCATGCGGACCATTCCGGACCGGGAGACCAATACTCCGTAGCCATTGAAATGTGTGAATGCACCACGCATAACCCTGTCGTCATCTACAACAAGACGGCCAAGCTGGCGGCGCTGCTGATGATGCGCTACAACGTCCCCCTGCGCAACGTAGTGCCTCACAACTACTGGTCCGGCAAGAATTGCCCCGCCCCGCTGATGACTAATGGGCGCCCCGGGTACAAATGGAGCTGGTTCATTTCCCGCGTGGATTATTACTACCGCTGCCTCCAGGCAGGAAGATAATACTGCCGCATATGCCGCACGCCCCTTTGCCGCTTCCGGCATAAAGAAGGCAGGAAATGTTTCAGGAAAGAACAGGAATCACTTCTTTCCCTGAAAATATGCATTGGCTGAACACCGGGAATTCACCGCATTTCCGGCTCGCGGAAAGCAGGATCCGCCTCCATTGATACGGCTAATGTACACGGCCGTAAAAGACGGCAAATAACACCCGTCCGGGAACAATCTTCATCAACATCAAAATCCGGAACACGGACCGGGAATAAGAAATAGTGCTGAAAGCTGATGCCTCCTGAACCACCCCGGAACAGGTTATTTGACCTGAATCCGATTCACCGGTCCCATCCTCTCCGGATGGATCGAAAAAGACTGCGGGAGACTCAACATCAACAGGGAAACTTGAAAACCATGAAGCGCTTTCACAGGATGCTCAGATGCGGACCATCGAAGCCAGCAGTTTCTTACCCGCCATATGGAAGCATTGAGGGAACAATCCGGCACCATGTTCATGGAAAACCAGCAGGAACTCAAACTGAAAGGCTCCAGAGAAAACAGCCTCCTCATGCCAGAAACATGGCATTTTAGTGGAATCCCGGCCCCTCGGCATACCAGAATCTCCCATTTTATCCCGTATGGCGGATAAATATAAAGGGTCCGCAGCTCAACTGTGCCTTTGCTGAACGCCGCAGCATGGCGGCATGCCCCCGGTAAAATCCACGCCTTCGGGCGGAATTAAAGCCAATCCGGGCATTTTCAACTTCTCCCGAGATGCGAAGGCGTTGTTTCTCCGTTGGAACGCCGGACACTCCTATTCAGCGCCTCATCCTCCCCGGGGTCTTTCCCGGATAATCATTATTTTGTTAGATATTTTTGTAACTATCTATCAATCAATCATTATATAAAACATATTAAAAATATGTTTACATATATCAAAATTGTCCCATAATTTTAGGATGAAAAAGATATTGCAGTTATTGGGCATTTTGGCCTTTGTTATTTGCAATTATGGGAATGCAAAGGAATTAAAATGTGAATACGAATTAAAAAATTTAAACATAGAGCCAGTCAGGGTAGCCAACGCCAAACGCACTTACACAGTCTATATATCCTGTAAGTATACAAGTGTTCATCACACGGGTGAGACAGGGGGGCCAATACCGCTGCGAAAGACAATTACCCCGGTAGTAACCGGTACAGATGATGAAAAAGAGGGCAAAGCCGAGGCATATGCAGAAGGAGAAAGCACAGTCATCGCAATGGCCCGGCTGCGTTTGACAGAAGAATGCGGTTTGCAATGCGGCAACTGCAACGAAGTAGGCTGCACCTGCGTCGGCTGCAATGACAACATAAATAAATAAAACTGATTAATAAATAAACTGATATGAAACCATTACTGAAAATTGCCTTTTTGTCGATAGCCTGCTTTCCCTGTTTTTGCATTAATAATGCCGCCGGTTCGGAGGATGTAATTCCCGGCAGTCAGAAAATTGACAGGGAAAATTCAATCATCAATCCTATTATTCTTACAGGAATCAAGAAAACAGACGATATCAGGGAATCTCAGAAGGAATATATCAGGAAACACTATGAGGGATATGGCATACTAGGGTACATATATACCATGCATGATGGCAAATATATTCAGATTATTTCTATTAGAAATGATCAGGGTCAGGAAAAATTAATCTACTTTGACATGACCGATATTTACAGAAAGCTAGGAAAATCGAGAGATAAAAAAACAAGAAAAGATATCAAAAGATTGATAGAAGATCACAAACCGCTGGAAAAAGAGCCAGCCGAATCCGTGTGATGGGTTTGTTCCGCACCGTGGAACTCTCAGATAACGGATAACAACAGCGTTTTTTAATTATTTCGGATAGTTCTGAAAAATTCCCCGGCAGGAATAAATAATCAGCCTTTCTGAAAGACTGGAAAATCCGGAAATACGCCAGGGCAGCGCTCCTGAGAAGAACATTCACGAACGCTCTCCAGAAAAGAAGGATACCCGTCGCGAAAAGACAGGAACTATTTTCAGGTATTACGCTTCCTGGCGGATTCCACCAGGCGCCGCCGGGCTTCCCGCCTGGCCCGGAATGCCTGTTCACGTCTTTTCTCCTCCGCCAGAGCCGCCTTTTTCTCGGAATCGCGTAGTTTCCCGTAAAGCAGCGGGTTCATGGCGGCCTCATCTTCCGGGTCCTCATGATAATACACGGGCAGGCCGTCTGCAGCCAGCGCCACATGGTAGTAACGGCCTTTCTCCTTCAAGCCCCTGCCTTTTTTATCCAGCCGGGAAAGAATCACGGCATATCCAAGCCCAGGGGCGTTCATCAGCTTCCGCCGTCCATCGAATAACGCGGCCACGCGCATGTTGTCGTAGTCCAGCTTCATGACGCCGCAAACCATTTCACCCTCCGTATTCCAGTACATGACCAGCTTTTCTTCCCAGGGAATTGGGCTTGCACGTTTCATAGGCTCCCTTGACGGGGCGGTTTTCCACAAGCAGGGAGTAATCCGCATTCCTGTAATTTTTTGATTCTCTCGCGGCAAGCTGTTCTGCCGGAGGAAGCAGAGAGGAAACGGGAGCGCGCATTTCCGTCCGTTCCTCAGACAGGCATTTGGAGGGAATAAGAACACCCTTATCCATATCATAATAAGCGCAGCGGCTCCCCTGCTCCAGAACCACATCGAAATTCTTCTGCCCCCTGCCGCTTTCCGGACGCGCCTGCGGACGGAAGTATTCCCGGATACGGAACGGAGGCCCCTGAATGATGGAAAGCGATGTGGCACAAACCAGTCCATCCACTTTTCTGGTTCCCGTTAAAGCTCCGGCATTCTTCTTCCGGGCCATTTCATGATACCGGGGCGAGATATTCTTTTCTGCCGGCGTCCACGTCACCTTCTGCAGTTCCTTCATCAGGAAAGGCCAAAGCATCGCGGCCAGTTTCAGGTTCCGGCGCGCCTCCGCTCCCGTCAGAGAAGCCGCAAGCGCAGCGTCTTCCTCATCCAGACGGGTTAACGGAATTTCCACATGCCTTCGCCCTATTTTCAGAACTGCCCCGGCCCCTGTGCAGGAATGGAAACTGCCCTTCACCACATCTCCAAATTTGGAAATCCATTCCCGTTCCCCCGGAAAGGCATATTCCTCCGCCGGCGCACAAACCGCGCCGCACCACGCCAGCACAGCAAATAAAAGGCATTTCATCGTCAGGAATCCAGGGGTGCGCTTTCAAGCTAACATACGGGAACAGCCGGGAAGAAGCTTTTTCCCTGCTCTTTTCCCAATCTTCGTTCCCGGCGGAATGTTTCCGCTGCCGTTATTGCTTGCGCCCCTTTTTGGCAGCCCCCCCGGATTTGGAGTCTTTCCCGGCAGTTTTGGCGGCGTTCCGGCCCGTCTTCTCCGCCTTGCCTTCCGTTTTTCCGGCAGCGTTTTTAGCGGGATATTTCCTTTCCCGCGGCGGGAATTCAAAACCTATTTTCCCCGTCTTTGCATTGAAGACCAGATAAGCGTCAAACGGACGCTTGGTACGCTGCGAAATGAACCCCTTCATCAGATCGGATTTTCCTTCCGCCAAAATCTTCAATACCTGGTCCAGCGGGATTTCACGTCCCAGGATAGTCCGGGAAACGGAGACGGCGGCATGTTCCTTTCCAAGGGTCAGGGAAGGAATTTTCCAGGCCTTGGCCGTTTCCATCACATCATGCTCTCCCATGTCCGGAATGGCGACGGAAGCCACTTTCACGGCTTCCTCCACCCCTGCGGCTTCATCTTCCTCCCGCGCCGGGAAGTAAAGCGTGGCCCGGAATTTGTCGTTGAGTTCCAGCCCCGCCTCAAAGGGCTTGCCGAACCGGGAGGTAAATCCGTGGAGAATTCCCGTCCTGCCGTCCACAATAAGGGTCTTCAATTCTTCATCCGCCATGTCGCGGCCGGAGATAACTTTGCGGATGCTGAACTTGCAGGAACGGCAGGAAACGGCGTCCAGCGTGTTTTTCAGGCCGTGGGCATGGCAGGAAGGGCAGTCCAATTCCATTTCCGGCAGTTCCACCTGCTGCTGGGCTTCCCGGAAATCCTTCACCCTCTTCACGATTTCCCCGGTCAGGGTCTTAATGCCCTCCATGAAGGAATCCCTCGGCAGGGCGGCCTGTTCCATCTGCTTGAGCTTGTATTCCCATTCCCCGGTCAGGCTGGGGGAGGTGAGCGTTTTCAGGCCGATGCGTTCCAGCAGGGCAATCAGTTCAATCCCGCGGCGCGTCGCCAGAAGTTCGCGGCCGTCCCGGACGATGTATTCCTGGGAAATCAGCCCTTCAATGATGGAGGCGCGGGTGGCGGGAGTGCCCAGGCCGCGTTCGCTCATGGCGGCGGCCAGTTCTTCGTCATGCACCAGTTTTCCTGCCCCCTCCATGGCGGCCAGCAGCGTGGCTTCGTTGTACCGGGCGGGCGGCTTGGTCATGGCGTTGCGGATTTCAATCTCACGCAAGGCGGCCTGCTCCCCGTCGCGGACGGGCACCAGTTCTTCCTTGGAGGAAGTGCCGGCCTTCCGTCCGTAAACGGCCTGCCAGCCCGGCTCCACAAGCACCCGGCCCGTGGTCAGGAAAGCGTCCGTCACGCCGTCCTGGTGGGTAATGAGCGTGGTTCTCCGCGTGTCTTCAAACACGGCAGCGGGGAAGAAGACGGCCAGGAAACGGGCCATGACCATTTCAAAGAGTTTCTGCACGTCCCCGGTAAGCTTCTCCATCTTCCCGGTCGGGATGATGGCAAAGTGGTCGCTCACCTTTTTTGTATCAAACACGCGCCGGTTGGGCTTGATGCGCTTGTTGTCCAGAATGTCCCTGGCAAAGGGGGCGAATTCCGGGTTCTGCTCCGCCACCGTGCCTACGATGCCGTAAACCTTGCCCAGATAATCTTCCGGCAGATAACGGGAGTCCGTACGAGGATAAGTGAGCACCTTGTGCTTTTCATAGCATTCCTGGGCCAGCTGCAGCGTGCGCTTGGCGGAAAAGCCGTAGCGGTTGGCGGCTTCCCGCTGAAGGGAAGTCAGGTCATACAACAGCGGGGCAACCGTCGTGACCGGTTTCTTTTCTTCCGTCACCGTGCCGGATTTGCCGCGGCAGCGGTCGCGGATGACGGCCGCCTGTTCCGAATCCCAGATGCGTTCCGCGCGGGAGTGGGGATGATCGTTTTTCTTCCAGTCACGGTCAATCCAGCGGCCGGAGTAAGAGCCGGACTGAACGTCGAATTCGGCCCATACTTCCGAATAAGGCTCCGGTTCAAACGCCTGGATTTCCAATTCCCTCTGCGTCAGAATAGCCAGAGTGGGCGTCTGCACGCGCCCGGCGGGGGTGACGTTGAAGCCGCCGCGGGATTGCAGGATAGTCAGGGCGCGGGTGCTGTTCAGTCCCACCAGCCAGTCTGATTCGGAACGGCATACGGCGGCATTCGTCAGGGGCTTCATGTCAGCTTCGCTGCGCATGCCATGCCATGCGTTGAGGATGGCCTCATCCGTCATGGACTGCATCCATAAGCGCCGCGTAGGCTTGGTCCATTTTCCGTAACGCACCAGATTGTGAAAGATCAGCTCCCCTTCACGCCCGGCATCGCATGCGTTGACAATTTCCGTAACGTCCTTGCTTCTGGCAAGCTGAAGAACCTTTTTCAAACGGTCTTCCGACTGCTTGATGGGTTCCAGTTCAAACTTCCTGGGGATGACGGGCAGATAGTCGAATTTCCACGGCAGGGACTTTCCTTCTTCCGTCATGGGTTTTTTCTGTTCCAGCAAATGCCCCACGGCAGAGGTGATAATGGCCCGGTCATTCTGGTAAAATGCCCCGGACTTGTCCCGGGTGAATTTTCCAAGCTCTTTGCCGAGCACTCTCGCCAAATCAGTGGCGACGCTCGGCTTTTCTGCTATAATTAACGTTTTGGACATATCGGCGGCTCGGAAAAAAGTGCTGAACAATAAAAGCGACGCTGCCCGCACGGGGAAGGGGGCGTTGCATTTGGAGCTGAATTCCTACTCCCCTACCCCCCATGCTTGTCAATAACCAATTATGTATTTACGGGAAAAGCGCGCTTTTATGTCAAAATAACGGATTCCCTCATCTCCATTTTTCCGAAAAGCCGCTCTGCCACCTTGCCAGCCATCCGCTGCCGTGCTATTTACGGGATGATGAAAACTGGTTTTTCTTTCGTCCTTCTTCCTTCCTGCCTCATGCTGCTGGCAGCCTGCTCCCCTACACCGTCCGACCGCATTGCGAAGAATATGCCGGCTTATGAACAGCTCCCGAAGGAGCATCAGGCCAAAGTGGCGCGCGGGGAACTGGAAAAAGGAATGTCTCCCATGGCGGTTCTGCTGGCATGGGGGGGAACCCGAACAGAAAATGGCGGGCAGGATGAACGGGAAAAATACGGAACGGTGGATTTACACGCGGAGCGGCACGGGCTGGTCCCTGGGCCTGGGCGGAGGAGGATTCCGGGGCAGGGATTCCAGCATAGGCACCGGGATAGGCGTCACGATGCCCCTGGGCAGCCGCCCGCCCGTCTCCTGCAATGTCCTGTTTGAAGACGGGAAGGTCATCGGCTGGGAAGCCGTCAATGGCTTTTAAACGGCGTTCCCCGCCTTGTATTTCCCATCTGCCCGGCCCGGCGTTTCACGCCGTCCGCGCCGTTTTCCCTATTTGCCGGCGGCCTTGACGATGGCTTCCACCAGACCGTTGATATCGTGTGTTTTCGCTGTAATTGAAGGGGCATGCCCCAGCTCCTTGAGGGTTGCCGTGGTTACCGGACCGATGCTGGCGGCCCTGCATCCCTCCGGCCACGGAAGCCCCAGCTTGAAAAAGTTCTCCGCCGTGGAGGAACTGGTGAACGTCACGATGTCCGCTCCGCGTTCGCGGAAAGCCGCCTGGGCTCCCGCCACATCCTCCGTTTCCGCTTCCGTTTTGTAGGCGATGCATTCGTCCACAATGGCGCCCAGCGCATTCAACCCGTCGTAAATCACGCGGCGCGCTTCTTCTCCGCGCACCCACAGGAATGTGCTGTGTTCAATGGTTCCTATTTCTTCGCGTGCGTCCCTGAACGCTTTAACGAGGCCCTCCGCCACAAACTTTTTAGGCATGACATCCACGGCCAGCCCGTATTCCCGGAGCTTCGCCTCCGTCCCTGGCCCGATGGCCGCAATCCTGGCTCCTCCAATGCTCCGGATGTCCCTGTACACGGCAAAAAACGCCTGGAAGAAGCGTTCCACCCCGTTGGGGCTGGAAAACACCAGCCAGTCATATGTGTGGGCATGCACCACGCTTTCCGCAAATTCCCTCCTGTTGGAGGGCGGGGCAATGCGTATGACAGGCATCTCCAGCACTTCCGCCCCCAGGCGGCGCAGGCGCGCGCTCAATTCCCCGGCCTGGGCACGGGTGCGCGTCACCACGATGCGCTTGCCGAACAGGGGCAGTTTTTCAAACCAGTTCAGGGACTCGCGTTCTTTCACCACATCCCCGATGACAACTACTGCGGGAGCGCCCAACCCGGCCTTCTGCACCCTGGCGGGCAGTGTTTTCACAGTTCCCGTAACCGTGCGCTGAATGCCCGTGGTGGCCCACTGGACGGCGGCGGCAGGCACAGACGGTTCCTGCCCGTACCCGATCAGGGCTTCGCATACATCCGCCAGTTTCCGCATTCCCATCAGCATGACTTTCGTGCCCTGCGCCTCGGCTATTCCCCTCAAATCCAGGGAAGACGCCTTCTTGTTCTCGCCTTCATGGCCCGTAAATACGGTAAACTGCGTGCAGTACCCGCGGTGCGTCACCGGAATGCCTGCGTAGGCAGGCCCCGCAATGGCGGAAGTAACGCCCGGAACAACTTCAAAAGGGATGCCCGCTTCATGCAGGGCGTCCGCCTCCTCCCCCCCGCGCCCGAAGACGTAGGGGTCGCCCCCTTTCAGGCGCACCACTTTTTTCCCGGCACGGCCCAGCCTGACCAGCAGGGCGTTGATTTCCTCCTGCGGCAGGGCGTGGCGGGAAGCCCGCTTGCCCACAAAAATCCTTTCGCATGCAGCAGGAGCCCAGTTCAGCATTTCCGCCGAACTCAGCGCATCATATACCAGCACTTCCGCCATTCCCACCAGTTCCCGCCCGCGGACGGTTATCAGGCCGGGGTCGCCGGGACCCGCTCCAAGCAAATAGACAATACCCTGTTGCATGCCGCCATTCAACTCCACCATCCGCTTTTTGGCGACAAGAAACCCCGCCATGCCCGGATTCATTTCATTGATGGCTAAATTGTCACAAAACATCCGCAAAAGATTCTTGTTTTTTTAATAAATACAATTATTCCGTATTTATGAATATTTCACGCACCCTTACAGCTACTCTTGCCGCGGCATTCACTTTGCCCGCCCTGGCGGATATCCCGGCCTCCCGCGTTCCCGCCCCCGTGAAAGAGCAGGTACAGAAGCAGTATCCGAACGCAGGCGCCATTGAATGGGATTTCGACAATGACGAAGATGTCTATGAAGCCGAATTCCACCTCAATGGACTGGAATACGAGGTGAAATTGTATCCCGACGGCACTGTCAGCCTGGTTAAGGCGGATATTTCCCTCCAGCATCTTCCAGCCCCCGTTACGGCGGCCATCGCCCGCGATTTCCCGGGGTATGCCCTCCGCCGCGCCAGGCAGATTACCGCCCGGGGAGTCCTGAAGTACCGGGTGGACTGCCGGTCCGAATCCCCCGCCGTGCGCAAAGTGGAGCTTTATTATTCGCCGGACGGCAAGCTCCTCTCCCAAAAAACGGATGATTGAATTCTCCGTTTTTCCGCACATTTCCGTATGACAGAAGCCGGGGGACTCCCTCCGGAGGCTGACACGGCACCCTCTGGATTCAACAAAGCCTGATGATATAAGGTCAAATTTGCAATGATTGAGTTATTCAATATCGATCTCCTTTCTTATACGGTACAGACGGCGGAAACCGCCCCAACGCATTCCTATACCATTTACTGGTTGATTCTGCTGGGCTCCATGCTTCTGAGCTGGCTGGTCAGCGCGCGCATGAAGAGCCGCTTCAGCGAATACTCCCAGATTTCCATTCCCGTAACAGGGAGGCAGGTGGCGGAGCAGATGCTGAAGGACAACCATATTACGGACGTGAAGGTGATTTCCACGCCCGGCCATCTGACGGACCATTACAATCCGGCGGACAAAACCGTCAACCTGAGCGAGTCCGTTTACAATTCCAACAGCATTGCCGCCGCTGCCGTCGCCGCCCATGAAGTAGGGCATGCCGTGCAGCACGCCCAGGCTTACCACTGGCTGGGCTTGCGGTCCGCGCTGGTTCCCATCGTCCAGCTCTCCTCCAACCTGGTGGGCATTGTGCTGATGATCGGCATTGTGCTGCTGGCCATGGGCGGCTCTCCGTGGGTGCTGGGGCTGGGCATCGGCCTGTTTGCCGTGACCACAGCCTTCGCGTTCATCACGCTTCCCGTGGAATTTGACGCCTCCGCCAGGGCCCTGAAATGGCTGGACCGCTCCCACCTGATGAACTATTTCGACCATGGAAAGGCCAAGAGCGCCCTGTTCTGGGCCGCCATGACTTACGTGGTAGGAGCGCTTTCCTCCCTGGCCATGCTGCTGTATTACGTGTTCATTTTCCTGAACGCCCGCGGCAGGGAATAATCCCGCGCCGTACGGCGGAGGAAACATCCCCGGGACGCTCAATCCGGAACTGTCCGGGCCGCCTGGCCTTCACCTCCGCTTGAGCGCATGCGCCGCGCCGGGGGGGCAATGGAAAAACAGGCATCATCCAGCCCCGCGGGACGACTGGATATTCCGAAAAGGAAGAACGCCGCCCTGCCAGGGTTTTTACCTGGCAGGGCGGCGCCTGTTTCCGGCTGTAGACGGTTCAAACCGTTTAATGGTCCACGTAAAGAATATCGCCCTCCGGAGTCAGCAGGACATCGTAATCATCCAGATGATCCACCACTTCCACCTTGTAACGGATGACGCTTCCTTCCGTCACTTTTTCCGCTTCTTTGATTCTGCCGCCCGGGTATGGTTTCAGAGCGGCCGCGCGGACCGGCCCCGGAAGGGCCGATACCGCTATTTCCTCCTTGACCAGGAGTATCTTTCCTTCAGGGTCAACTTTGACGTCAAATTCAAAACCGTTGATGTTGAATTCAGCTTCATAAAGTTTTCCTGATCCGCTGAGCTCCCATTCAATGAAGCCGGCCCTGGGCCAGGCTTTTTTAACGGCAAAGACGGCCGCAGAGGATACGGAGGATTCCGGGATATCCGCCCATGATGAAGGAATGGCCAGGGCCATGACGGCAAATGCCAGTTTTTTGTGCAGATTCATCGAATAATAATATCATTATTTTTCATTCCGTTTCCTGAAGCTTTCTTTTAGAAACTCCGGGACACCCCTGCGTTCACGCGGTGGTAGCAGGAGCTTCCCCTCACTTCCAGCCCGTAGCCCCCGTACACGCTCCAGCGCTCATTGCACTGCAGGGACGTGTTGTACTCCGCGCGCAGGCCGTGCCGTTCCGGGCTCACCGCCCTTCCTCTCCAGCCCATGTCGCTGTACGGGCTATACACCGTCGCTTCCGGTACGTCCCTCAGCACGTCCCCCACATAGGACACGCGCAGCGACTGCGCCCACGGCCTCCCCTTCCATTCGTCCGTCCTGCCTATTTCCAGGCCCACGGGAATGGACAGGCGTTTCAGCGCCGCCCCTCCGAAGTCACGGCCATACCCTCCCTGTTCCCGGAAGGCGTCCTGCCGGCCGTGCGTGAATTCCATCCTCACGAACGGCGTCAGCCTCCACCCTCCCGCACAGTCCGCCGTCCGGGACACTTCCGCCTGCGCCAGCCACGTCTCGTTGTTCCATTTGCCCGTGGAGGCCGGCGCCCCGCCCAGGCGGCTGGTCATGTTGTTGCGCGTTTCCGCCCACGTGAGGCTTCCCTTGAAGATCCAGCACGCCCTGTTGCTTTCTTCCATCAGGCGGCCCCAGTACAGGGAGCCCATCAGGGTGTCCTGCGTGTTGTGCCCCTGGAAGTCCCGGCTTCTGGCATGGCCGTAGAGCTGCCCGAAGGCGATCCCCCAGATGCCTTCGTCCTCCCCTCCCATGCCGCTGTCCGCCCCCACGGAAGTAGCCGCCTCCGTTGTAGTCGTAGCCGTCCACGCCTCCCCGGCTGCGCTGCCGGGCGAAGTCGCCCAGCCCCATGCCCCACAGGTTGCGGGCATGCCTGTCGGTCAGGCGCGGGGCGCTCAGACGGGAAAGGACGTTGCCGCCCAGGGCCGCCGCGTTGGACGCCGAGCTCCAGAGGGAGTTGACGGCCAGTCCCCCGGCCAGTTCCGGGTCAACGCGGCTGATGGGGGTTCCGTCCGCTTTCCAGACCAGCTGGAGCTGTTCGGCGTAGCCGTCGCCGTCCGCGTCCGTCCACCGGTGGCTCCAGGTTCCCGTGTAGGTGTAGGGGTCATCCACCCGGGCCGTTCCGGTGGCCTGGGAGACGGCCCCGTCAAAGTCCCCCTCATGGATGTGCTGCACATCCGTCAGCACGTGGAAGACGCGGTCCTGCTTCCAGGAGCGGTCCGCGTAGAACCAGGGGGCGTTGGCTTCCGTGTCCGCCACGCCGATGTATCCCCCGGCCGTGAAGGTTTCCTGAGCGGAGAGCATCAGGCCCGGGCCGAAGGCCGGCCCGGCCTGGAGCTGGTGGCGCATGTCGAAGGTGAAGCCGCGGGAGAGGTCGGCGTTGTGGGCGCTGATGAAAGCTCTGTCCCCGGGGCGCAGGACGGCGCCAGGGCCGGAGAGGGTGAAGCTGGAGGCGTTGGCCTTGCTTCCTCCGGTGATTTCCAGCACGCCCTTTTCCACCGTCAGGGAGGAGTTGTATCGTTTATCCATTATTTCCTCAGGATTCCTGCCGAAGACCGCGCCGTGTTCCAGCAGGAGGGCGCCTCCATAGAGGGTGGTATCCGCGAGGAAGCTGTTGTACCGGCTGGCGGCAAGATGCGTATCTTCTCCCTGGTAGAGTTCGCCGCTGAAGACGATCGTTCCTTCCGTGTCGCGAACATTCCCCTCCCCGTCCGTGTAGCGGTTGAGCGTGAGGGTCATAGGGCGGCCGGGGTCTTCGTTCCGGCTGGTAATCGGGTCGTTGAAGCGGATTTCACGCCCCTCTTCCGCGGCAAGCGTCAGATTGGGCGTATAAAGTGAAGAAAACAAAGAACCGTTCATGTCAATGGCATTGGCCACGCCGTTTTCCACGGAGAAGGTGCCGTCCTCATGGCGGGTGAAGACGCCTCCGGTCATGTTGCCGCTGAAAAGCGCGTCCTTTGTCAGAGCGAGCAGGTCGCATTTCCCTCCCATCGTGATGGCTCCCCCGGAAGTTTTGGCATAATTGTTGATAAACGTGACTCCGTCGCTGAAAGAAATGTCCCCATCGCTGTAAATCACACCGCCATAAGCATCAGCCCTTCCGGAGTAAGCAAAATTATTGATGAAACTGGGATTGGGTCCTATGGTTATTGCCCCTGTTTCTGCTGCATATTGCAATCCATCCTTCCTAACCGCCATCGCGCCCCCAAGAGCATTTCCGTCGGTACTGAAAGTAAAGTTACCGGTAAAAACGGCATCCGCTCCTACAGTTATTGCACCTGCAAAAACGCAATCATAAAATACACCACCCAAAGAACCCTCCACGTTGGAAACATAATTCCTGTCGAATACCGCATGATCTCCTATGATAACATGTCCCCCGTAACTCATAATCGCACCTCCCTCATGCACCCTGTTGCCATAATTTCCCCGGAACAGAGCGTTGTCTCCTATCACCAAGTTTGTTCTGCCTACAACATGGAGAGCATGGTTATTATTTAAGAAAACAAAGCGGCCTTCCAACGCCATCGAGACGGCTCCGTCCAAGTCAACTCTGGAGGAGGAGATGGCATGTGCTAGGGAATTCTCAAACTGGACGTTGCCCGTTATTTTTACACAGGGAGAAAATGGATCCAATGTCATTATCGACATTCCATTCAGAATGATAGAATCCATTTTCAGAATGGCAGCTCCATTTTCATCAAGTACTCCCGATATATCGGGACTTGTCTGGGAGCCGGGCCTGATGGGCATTCTGTTAAATCTGTACAAAGAACTTGAGGAGCCGCTGATGGTGCGGGACAGTGCCGGATCATTGGAACAGAAATGGACAGCTACCTTCAGGGCTGAGGTCAGAGAAGAATCATCATTGCACAGGATAACGGTATCCCCGGAAGACAGCGCCCCGGAAGAGGCCAATTCGTCAAGCGTGCGGTACACATTCCCGGACGGATCTGTTGCCTGGGCGGCGTCCACCACGAATTCCGCCCCGGAAGCGGCGGTCGCCATCGTTACGGAACACAGAAGAGCCCCCAGCAGAAAACGGCGCAACGGCCATGGAAGAGTAAGTCTCATATCTTTTAATAAGAATCGTTAATATTGGGAAAGCCGCTAAATAACGGATTTCGAATCCGCTGTTCAAATGGCGCGTTGACAGAGAAAGTTTTAGAAAATATCCCGCTTATTCCAAAATAATTCCTGCCGGAAACGGCAGGCGCGCGTCATTCCCCCGAAGAACAGCGGCAGCCAGTAGCCGGAGAGCCATGAAAAAGAAATACAATTATTTTATCATCAATATATTTTCATTCATGCAAATCATACGGTTTCCATGGCGGCATGAAAAAATATATTTCCTACTAAAATAATAGGATTGACAGCGGATTCGAAATGCGCCTGTCAATAATTCTCTTTTCCGCGGCTTTTGCCACAGGAAAAATAAGCGCGCTCCGGCAACCCGCTTCGGCGGCGTTCACGAAAAATTTTCCGCAGCGGGAATCCTGCCTCAGATTCCTTCCGGATGATCCGGCCCCCTCTTTCCGGCCGTCAGGCGGAAGAAGAGGGGCACCAGGAAGATGGCCAGCAGCGTGGCCGTAATGATGCCGCCCAGCACGCCGGTGCCCACGGCGCGCTGCGCTCCGGCCGCCGCCCCATGGGCGAACGCCAGAGGAATGACGCCCGCCCCGAACGCCAGGGAGGTCATCAGGATGGGCCGCAGGCGCAGTTTGGCGGCGGCTACGGCAGCTTCCGCCGCATTCATGCCCTCCCGGTAAAATTCCCTGGCCACTTCCACAATCAGAATGGCATTCTTGGCGGAAAGGCCGATGGTCGTAATCAGGCCCACTTTGAAGTAAATGTCATTGGGCATGTCGCGCAGGAAGACGGCCAGCAGGGCTCCAAGCAGTCCCAGGGGCACGACCAGAATAACGGCCAACGGAATGGACCAGCTTTCATACAGGGCCGCCAGCACCAGAAAGACAATCAGGATGGAAAGGCCGAAAAGCAGCGTGGCCTGGGACCCGGCCAGCTTTTCTTCATAGGATTGCCCCGTCCATTCAAACCCCACGCCCTGCGGCAGGGAGGCGGTAATCTGTTCCAGGGCGTTCATGGCATCTCCGCTGCTCTTGCCGGGCGCGGAAGAGCCGTTGATGGTGAAGGAGGGATAGTTATTGTAGCGCGTGAGCTGCGGAGGCCCCGCCGTCCAGTCCAGCCTGACAAAGGAGGAAAGGGGCAGAAGCTTCCCCTGGTCATTGCGGACATGCAGGTCCTCAATGTCGTTTCCGTTCAGGCGGCTTTTCCGTCCGCCTGCACCATGATGCGGCGCACCTGGCTGTCATGCATGAAATCCCCCACGTAGCTGGACCCGAACATGACCGCCAGAGAATTGCTGATCTCCGCAATGGGAACTCCCATGGAAAAGGCTTTTTCCCGGTCAATGGAGACGTGCAGACGCGGCGTATCCGCCTGGCCGGAGAAATAAACGCCCGCCAGGTTGGGGTTCGCGTTGGCACGGGCCAGGAGCTCGTCCCGGGCTTCCGCCATGCGGGCATATCCCAGGCCGCCCTTGTCCTGGAGGCGGAAGTCAAATCCGGACGAATTGCCCAGCTCCGGCAGAGCCGGCATGTTCAGAGCCATGACCATCATCTGGCCATCTCCGGCAAAGCGGGCATTGACACGGTCAATAATCGCCTGGACAGCACTGTTTTCTCCGGGACGCTCGTCCCAGTTTTTCAGACCGACAAACAGCATGGCCATGTTGGTTCCGGAGCCCATGAAACTGAACCCTCCCACGGAGTAAACGTGCTCCACCGGCTCATGCCGCATCAGGTAATCCTCCACTTCCCGCAGCCGCACGCTGGTTTCCTTCTGAAGGGTGCCGGCAGGGAGGGACACCATTGCCATGAAGTTGCCCTGGTCTTCTTCCGGAAGGAAGGAGGTGGGCAGCGTAAGGTACAAATAGCCGGCCCCTGCAATAATGAGGGCATACAGGAACAGGGAGTGCACAGGGCGGCGGATCATTCCGGATACGGCACGGCCGTACCGGTCCGTGGACCGGTGTATCGTCCGGTTGAACCATCCGAAAAAACCCTTTTTCTCCTGGTGCTCCACGGAGGAGGGTTTCAGCATGGCGGCGCACAGCGCCGGAGTCAGGGAAAGGGCCAGAAACGCGGAGAAGGATATGGACACAATGAGCGTTACGGCAAACTGCCGGTAAATGTTCCCCACAGCTCCGCTGAAAAAGGCCATGGGCACGAAAACCGCCACGAGCACGGCGGTGATACCCACGATGGCCCCGCCGATCTGCTTCATGGCTTTCACCGTAGCGCGCCGGGCATCCAGGCCTTCCTCCATCATGATGCGTTCCACATTTTCCACCACCACGATGGCGTCATCCACCAGAATGCCGATGCTGAGCACCATGCCGAACATGGTAAGCATGTTGATGGAGAACCCGGAGAGCCACATCACGGCAAAGGTCCCCAGCAGGGCTACGGGGACGACGAGCGTGGGAATCAGGGTAGCCCGGAAGTTCTGGAGGAACAGGAACATGACCAGGAACACCAGCAGGACGGCTTCCAGCAGGGTTGAAATGACTTTCCGGATGGAGATTTCCACGAAGTGGGTGGTTTCATAGGGAATCTGGTAGGAGACTCCGGGCGGGAAATCCCTGGACAGTTCATCCATCTTGGCCTTGAGGAGGCCCATGGTTTCCACTGCATTGGAGCCGGGAGCCATCTTAATGGCCATTCCGGTGGCCGTCTGGCCGTTGCAGCGGGAAAAGAACGCGTAGCTGTTGGCGCCCAGCTCCACCCTCGCCACGTCCCAGTTTGACGGAGGAACCGTCTGAAAGCGTCCTCAACGCAATGGAGGCGAATTCCTCCGGCGTACGGAAAGCGTCCTCCGCCACCACGCCGGCGTTGATGGGGGCGGATTCGGGAACGGCCGCCCCCCCGATGTCCCCGATGATGATGCGCTCGCTCTGGGCAGCCACGGCATTGACAATATCCGTGGGGGTCAGGCCCAGAGCCTCCAGTTTTTCCGGGTCCGGCCAGATGCGCATGGATGTCTCCGCACCGAAAAGCTCCACACGCCCGACGCCTTTCACACGCTTCAGTTCCGGGATGATGCGGGCGGAAGCCCATTCCCCCAGCTCCGTATCATTCAGGCTGCCTGTAGAAGAGAGAGAGATCATCGCCTGAATATTGTTGGATGATTTTTCCACGAACACGCCTTCTCTCCGGACGGATTCCGGCAGGCGGGATTCCACGATTTTCAGCCTGTTCTGCACTTCTACGGCGGCAATATCCGGATCCGTGCCCTGCGTGAACGTAGCGGCTATTTCCACGGCTCCGTCGGAGCTGCTGGTGGCGGACATGTACATCAGGCCGGGCGCTCCGTTGATTTCCTTTTCAATGACGGCGGTCACGGCTTCCTCCGTATCCTGGGCGGAAGCCCCCGGATATGTGGTGCGCAGGGTGATGACCGGGGGAGCAATGTCCGGATACTGGGCAATGGGCAGGCTGGGGATGGCCAGAAGGCCCATCAGGGAAATCAGGAGTGCGACTACCCAGGCAAAAATGGGGCGGCGTATGAAGAAATCAGGCATGGCGGTTTATTGCTGGGCATGGGGTTGCGGCCGGGCGGCGGCGCTGCGGACTTTCATGCCGGGGCGGAGGGACATCGTGTGGCTGACGGCAACCCTGTCCCCATCCCGGAGGCCTTCTGAAACCAGCCATTCCCGGCCGTTCAGCGTATCCGCCCTGACGGGGCGCGCTTCCAGCACTCCTTCCAGCCCCACAACAAAGACGGAAGCGCCCTGCGCGGTGCGGATGACGGCATCCCGGGGAATGGCGAAGACGTTGTCCCGCACCGCCCTGTCAAATACCACGCGCACATAGGCGCCGGGCAGCAGTTCATGGTCCGGGTTGGGGAACAGGGCCCGCATTTCAATAGTATCCGTATTCGGGTCCACCGCCATGTCGGAAAAAATGATCCTGCCGGAATGGGGGTATTCCTCCCCATTGGAGAGCAGCAGGCGCACCTTGATTTCGCCCAGCGGCACTCCCTTCCACAATCCGGATACGACGGCGCGGCGCAGGCTGCTGTACTGGGAGGCCGGCTGGCTGAAGCGGACATAAATGGGGTCAATCTGTTCAATGGTGGTCAGGTGGGTGAATTCGTTCTGGTTGGCAAACGCCCCTTCCGTCACCAGGGCACGGCGCACGCGGCCGGAGATGGGCGCCTCCACCCGGGTATATTCCAGATTCAGGCGCGCCTGCTCCAGAGAGGCGGCCGCGGCGGCATATTCCGCCCTGGCCCGCTCTTCCTCCGCCCTGGCCTGCTTATGCTCACGTATGCTGACGGCGCCCTTGGCGACCAGGGAGGAATACCGGGCGGCCTTGTCCTCCGCATCCGACAGAACGGCCCTGGCACGAGCCACTGCAGCCTTGCATTCATCCAGGACAGCCTGAAGCGGAGCCGGGTCTATTTTAAAAAGAAGATCGCCCGGCCGGACCGTCTGCCCTTCCTGATAGCAGCGTTCCTGAATAATTCCCGTCACGCGGGCGCACACTTCCGCCTGGAGATACGCTTCCATACGGCCGGGAAGATTGGCGGTTACGGGAACCTGAGTACTGCGTACCGTCATGACAGACACTTCCGGCACGGTTTCGCCGGGCAATCCGGCTGCCTGGCTTTCACCCTCCCGCTGGCAGGAGAAGCAAACCACCAGCAGGGGCATGCAGAATAGATTAATTATTTTCATCAGGAATCATGCTGTTTGGAACCTCAAGAAACCCCGGAACCGCACTTCCGACAAGACCGGGGATTTTTCAATTGCCATATGATGTAAAGTATCCCATAATGGGAGAGTCAAGAGGCAATGGAAAAATTAAGTGGGGAAGGTCTTTGTCATTTATTGTAAATTGTTGACAATAAAAATCCAATGAATGGCGGAAATAACTTCGTCTTCAGAAAGGTTTCTTCTGCGCGCAGCTCCCGTTTCCGCCGGGGCTCTTCCGGCGGAAACAATCAATTCCCTCCCACCAACCGCAATACAGGATGGACAAACAGAATTTACTAACCATCGGCAATCTGTCCAAACAGACCGGCGTACATGTCAAATCCCTCCGGTATTATGAACAACTGGGCATTTTGCTCCCGGCCTATACGGACCCGGACACCGGCTACCGTTACTACACTCTTTCCCAGATTCCCGTGGTGGATGCCATCCGCGCCTGCATTTTCCTGGATATTCCCCTGAAGGAATTTATCGGCTTCCTGACCAGGGACCAGCGAAGGATCCATTATAAGAAACTTTTCTCCCACGGCACCATGCTGGCACACCGGAAAATCAGGGATATTCAGGAAAAGCTGCGCCTGCTGGAAAAATTCCGGAAACAGATGGGCCGGGAAGAAGATCTTCTGCTTCATGGGGAACAGGCCATCCACGCATTGCCGGAAAAATACTGCTGGGTGGCGCCCTATGCGGGAAAACAGCATACTCCGGAATTTAACATTCTTATCACCCGCATCTTTGACGATATTAACCGCTGCCAGCTGCGGCTGGGCGCGGAAGCCGGCCTGCTTTCCTTCCACCGGAAAGCAGGGACGGAGCAGTTCCTGTATGTGGAGGTGGAAGCGGCCGGCAGAGACGCCCGGCGGATGAAGGAAATCATGCGCCTGCCCGCCGCCTCCTTTCTCTGCGTCATCAGGCAGGAAAGCGGCATTGCGGAGGCGCCCGGCGTTTTTCCGGACCTTTTTGCGCAGGAATATGATAAAATCATTATGGAGAAGGAATTGTTTCCCGGAGATTACGATGTGGCAAATCCCAAATTCGAACTGAGATGCAGCCTGCCGCCGGGTGGGAAATGAATCCGGAAATTTCCGCGCATCCGCCGGCGGGAGCGGAAGATGCAAAAGCGCTCCCGCCAGCCGGGAACCGCCCCCCGCGAACCTCCGCCGCCCTGCGGAGCGGCCCCGCGCCTGCGGACACAAAGTCTCAGGCAGTTTCATGAAATGGCATTGCATTTCCTTATGCAGCATATAAAATAATGGGGTGGCACATTGCGACACTACACAACCGGACTTAAAGGAAAATGCCGTCAGGGCTTTCAAGGCCATGTTGCTGGCGCGGGCTTTTGACACCAAAATTTCCAGCCTTTACAAAGCGGGCAAAATTACGGGGGGCGTTTACCTGGGCCGCGGACATGAAGCGATTGCCGCATGCGGAGGCGTCTTTCTGACTGCCGGCTACGATGTAATCGCCCCGTTCATCCGGGAACAGGCGGCACGCGTCACCTGGGGGGAACCGATTATTGAAGCGGCACGCGCCTACCTGGGTTCCGCCCTGGGATATATGAAAGGGCGGGACGGCAATGTCCACCGGGGCCTGCCAGCGGAAGGCTATATGGCTCCCATCAGCCATCTGGGCAGCACGGTGGCTTTCGTCATCGGCTGCCTTTTCGCCAAGCGCCTGGACGGCAAACTGCCCGGCCCCGTGGGAGTAGCTTTCTGCGGCGACGGCACCACGTCCACGGGAGCTTTTCACGAAGCCGCCAATATGGCGAACGTGGAGCGGCTGCCTCTGGTGCTCGTGGTAACCAATAATCAATTTGCCTACTCTACCCCCAATATCAGGGAATTCGGAGAAGCCTCCCTGGCGGACAGGGGCCGCGGCTACGGATTCACCGTGCATGAAACGGACGGCACGGACTTCATGGCCACGCTGGAAACCTTCCGGACCGCCGTCAATAACGCGAGGGAAGGCCGGGGCCCCCAGTGGGTGCTTGCCAAGACCCTCCGCATGTGCGGCACGGGGAACATGACGACGCCTCCTACATCCCCAGGGAGCTGAAAGAGGAATATGAAAAAAAAGACCCCGTGGCAGTCGCGGAACGGCAGCTGCTGGAAGCCGGCTGGCTCACGCCGGAAGAAACGGCGGCTTTGAAAAAACAGTATGCCGATGAAGTCCAGCTGGCCGTAGCCACCGCGCAGCGGGAACCGGAACCGGACCCCTTCCGGGAAGACTGGAACGCCACGGTATGGAGACCTTATTAAGCCAGCAAACGGAATATTCCCATGAGCGTAACATACATTGATGCCATCCACGACGCCCAGAAAGACCTGCTTACGGAAGACAGGGACGTCTTTCTGTACGGGCAGGACATAGGCGTTTTCGGCGGCGCTTTCAAAGCGACCAAGGGCCTCAAGGAGCTGTTCCCGGACCGGGTGATTGACGCCCCCATCAGTGAGGACGCCATGGCCGGCATGGTGACCGGGGCCGCCGTCATGGGCAAGAAGCCCATTATGGAAGTCCAGTTTGCCGACTTCAGCACGATCGCTTTCAACCAGATTGTCAACATGGCGGCCACCCATTACTACCGCACGGGCATTCCCGCCAACATCACGGTGCGCCTGCCCTGCGGGGGAACCCCCGGCACCGGCCCTTTCCACAGCCAGAGCCTGGAAGCCTTGTTCGCCCATTATCCGGGCCTGCACGTCATGACTCCGGCCACGGTAGCGGATGCTTACTGGATGCTGCGCCAGGCCGTGGAAATTCCGGACCCCGTCATTTTTCTGGAGCACAAGTTCCTGTACCGCTGGCTGAAGGCGGAGGACAACTACCGGGAAGCCCCGGTCATCCCGTTCGGCACGGCCCGGATCGCCCGCACGGGGAAGCATGCCACCGTGGTGGCGTACAGCGCCATGGTGCCGGAAGCCGTGCGTGCGGCAGACCTGCTTGAGAAGGAAAGCGGCTATGAAGTGGAGGTCGTGGATCTTCGGACGGTGCGCCCGCTGGACATGGATACCGTTATCGCCTCCGTAGCGCGCACCGGCCGCGTCCTGGTCGTCGGGGAAGATTTTCCGTGGGGAGGCGTCACGGCGGAAGTTGTTTCACGCATTGTCGCGGAAGGCTTCCACCTGCTGGATGCCCCGCCCCAGAGGCTCAACGCACGGGATACCCCCATCCCCCAGCACCCCAACCTCTGGAAGGCGCACCGCCCCACGCTGGAATCCATTGCCGCCTCCATCCGCCATCTTCTATCCATTTGATTCAACCCAGTTTCCATCATGCCTAAAGTACCCATTCTGATGCCCCAGCTCGGGGATTCCATTGCGGAAGCCACTGTGCTGCGCCTGCTGGCGGCCCAGGGCGATACCGTAGAAGCCGACCAGGAAATCTTTGAGGTAGAAACCAACAAGGCCACCATGGGGGTCACCACCATGTGCGGCGGCATCCTGAGCGATGTGTTCATCAAGGAAGGGGAATCCGTCGTGGTCGGCGCCTGCATGGCCATGATTGAGGCCACGGAAGAGGAAATTGAGCGTTCCGGAGCGACTCCGGCCGGAGATTCCACCCAGCCGTCCCTTCCAGCCAGTCCGGAATCCGTTCCCCAGGCCGCGCCCTCCGCCCCTCCCCGGGAGGAAAAACCCGCAGGCGTCCACTTCGGGGTGACGGGGGAATCCTATCAGGAAAACGGAACGGACCTGAAAGTCCAGCCCAGCGTGCGCGGCCTCCCCGTACCCGCCGGCATGAAGGGCGCGCACTACATGTCCCCCCGGATGAAGGCGCGCATGGATGAATTGGGCATGAGCGCCTCCGACATCGCTTTCATCTCCGGTTCCGGGGCGGGCGGACGCGTCACCATTGACGACCTGGAAGAATTCCTGGAATATGTCAGCCAATGGCCGCACCGCAAGGCCTCATCCATGCGGCTGGCCGTGGCGGACGCCATGCGCCGCAGCTGGACGCGTCCGCTGGCCTCCGCCGGGCGTCCCGTATTCATGGACCCCCTCATCAAGCACAGGCAAAATTCCCCGCTGCGGCCCGGCATCACCCTGTACTTTGCCCGCGCCCTGGCCCTGGCCCTGGCGGAAAGCCCGGAATGCGCCGGCTACCTGGTGGGGGAAAACATTCTTTCTCCCAAAACAATTGACATCGGCATCGCCGCCCAGGTGGCGGACGGCGTCATGGTTCCCGTGCTGCGCCGCGTGAACGAACGGACGATGGAAGAACTTCTGGAAGACTATAACAGGCTGATTGCCCAGGCGCGCCGCCGCAGGCTGGCTCCGGAAGACAGCACGGGCGGCATCGCCACGGTCACCAACTTCGGCGGCTTCGGCCTCACCTTTGCCGCGCCCATGCCCATGCCCAGCGAATCCATTATCCTGGGGGTGGGGGCCGTCACCAAAACCCCGGTCTGGAGTGACGAAGTGGAGGCGTTTATCCCCATCTCCAAGGCCAACATCGTGGCTACGGGAGACCACCGCGTGGTGGACGGAGCGGACATCGGCCGCCTGCTCAAGCGCGTGGCGGAATTGCTCCAGCGCCCGGAATACCTGTAACCAGCCCCGTTCCCCCAGCTTCACGCCGCATGACAACAGACCCGCCCGTATTAGGCCTGGTAGCCGGAGACGGCGTTTATCCGGAATATATTGTCCGGGGCGCACGCCGCCGGATGCCGGAATTGCGTATCGTGGCCGTAGGGTTCAAGGGGGAAACCAACCCCGCCGTCATCCCCCTGTGCGACGCTTACCAGGAATTCAGCGTGGGCCAGATAAGCAAGCCGTTCACTTTCCTGAAAAAGCACGGCGTAAGGAACGTCATCATGGCCGGCGGCATCAATCCGAAGAACATTCTTTCCCTCCGTCCGGACCTTCGCGCCCTTTCCGTATTGATGCGCATGCCGGAAAAAAATGCGGACTCCCTGCTTGGGGCCGTCATCACGGAAGCGGAAAAGGAAGGCTTCACCATCCTCCCGGCCTCCACCTACATGGAGGAGCACATGCCGCAGCCGGGGCATATCGCCGGACCGCCTCCCACGCCTGAACAATGGGAGGATGCCCGCTTCGGCATGCAGACGGCCAAGGAAATCAGCCGTCTCCACATCGGGCAGTCCGTCATCGTGCACGGCGGCACCGTCATCGCCGTGGAAGCGATTGAAGGCACCAACAACTGCATACGCCGCGGAGGGGAACTGGGCAACGGCAAACCGGCCACGCTGGCCAAAGTGGCCCGCCTGGGGCATGACATGCGCTTTGATATCCCGACAGTCGGCCCCGTCACCATTGAAACGTGCGCGGAATGCGGCGTCAGGCAAATCGCCCTGGAAGCGGGCAAAACCATCTTGCTGGAACGCGACCGGGTGGAGGAATTATGCAAAAGGCATAAAATCAGCCTGCATGCCCTCCAGCCCGTGGAACAGGACACCCCTTCCCCGGAAAACCGGCCCGCATAAAAATCCCCTCGTCCGGAAATCCGGACAAGGGGAGGTCATCCCGCGCACGGGAGGAAGAATGGGAAACGGCTTGCTTCAACCGCCGCCGGGACTAAGAATTCTTATCCTTGTCCATCATGGATTTGGCCTTGTCGCTCACGCTTTCAGCCATGTCCTTGACGGCTTCCTTGCCTCTTTCGCAGGCGTCTTTCATCTTGTGCTTGCCTTCCTCCATTTTGCCGGAAGCGGCATCGTTCGCACATCCGCAGCCCTTATTCATATGATCCTTGGATTCGCACATAATAAGCAAATATTTTTATTGTTCATCGTTTGAGTTAACCGTTTTTCACAGCGTCACCGACGGCTTCGGCCTTATCGGCAGCCCTGTCCGCCGCATGGTCAACGGCGTCCCTGCTGTCCTGATAAGCATCCTTGGCGGTTTCCTTGCCCTTTTCATAGGCGTCCCTGGCAGCCTGCCTGCCTTCCTTCATTTTTTCGGAGGCGGCGTCCTTGGCAGCCTTGGCGCCCTCTTTCATGTGCTCTTTGGCTTCAGCCATGTCCTTGTCTCCCTTGGAGCAGGAGCCGCTGCCGCAGGCTCCCTGGGCCAGGGCCACCACCGGAATCGCAACGGCCGCTGCCGCTATCATATAGATCAATTTTTTCATGATGTTATTCTATCTGGTTTCATTCCAATAGACTCTTTTTTCATGAAAAACCATGAATCCGGCAGTGTCATTCTGCGTTCACTCCCTCAGGTTAAAAGCCAGAACCGCCGCAGAGGCAACGCAATCCCGGCATGGCACGGACCCCTCTTTTTTCAATTCCCTGCAATGGGAATAGCCCAGCTTTTCCACAAACCGCCGCCTCAGCTCCTCCCTGGACTGCACGGGCGTACACAGCAGCGCCCCGTAAAGGGCGCCGCACAGTCCGTCTGGAGCCTTTCCGGTACCGCAGGAGGAAACGGTTTCCAGCAAATCCTCCCTGCCCAGGGCCGCGCAGACGGCCTGGGCGCAGTTGTGGCGCCAGGGCGCCGTGCGGAAGGTGGACAGAGCTTTTTCTTCTATATTCATGCCCTTACTGTAGGCTCCGCCTCTTTCCGGGTCAAGACCCCCTTTCCGGCCGTCCATCCGGGGGCGGGAAGACGGTTTCTCCCGACATCCCGCGCCGGAGGAGCTCACTTTCCGGCAAGCCTCCGGCTGGTTTCCAGGCGCGCAGCCAATTCCTCAAAGGGAACGGTTCCATCCAGACAGAAGCTCACCCAGTTTTTCTTATTCATATGGTAGGCCGGAAAACGGCTGCGATTATCCGCAAGAATCCCGGACTCACCGGGACAAACCCGCAGGTTCAAAACCTCCACCCGTTCCTTGGAACTGCCCCCCAGCTTCAAGCGCGGCACAGCCAGAAAAGCGGCGTACCATTTTTCCGTATCCTTCCGCCGCACCACTGCGTTCCCCGGAAACTTCCTCCACAGGAATTCCAGTTCCTCCCCGTAAGCTTTACGGATGTGCGCGATGAGGCTCCGGGCGGGAGCCGCCTTGAAAAAATCAGGTTCAAAGCAGCATTCCGCCACATGCCACAGTTCTTCCTCATATTCCCTGCGGAGCATTCTTGTCCGCAACCTGTCTTCCGTTCCCGGGTCAGCATGCCGGATATTCTTCCCGTCCGCATCATGCACCGTTGCATGAACAGAACCATCCGCGTGTATTTCCAATTCCATGCAGAGCTGGCCGTCCAGCAATGCCGCCCTGCGCAGAAAACCGCTTTCCACACGAACGAAACCGAAGGAGAGCAGCTTTTCCACGCACAGCTTCCTGTCCCTGAAAACGCGTTCCACAGTTTTTTCATACCAGCTTTTCCGGGGAATACGGCGAAAGAACATAAGAAAAACAAGGTTAAGGACGAAGGAGGGAAGAGCGCCCACCATTTCCGTTCAGGTTCAAACGGAATCATGATAGGGCCGCACGAAAACGGCACAAGGATAAAATAACCCGCGGCTCTACTCCGGGACGCACACCGGAAAAACGGCCCTATCTGCCCGTCAGCACGTACCACACGAACAGGCTGTTGTGCTTCACGTACCGCCTGAGCAGTCTTCCCGGCTCCCGGTAAATGCGGTACAACCATTCCAGACCGTTCTTCTGCATCCATCGCGGAGCCCGTTTCACCGTACCGGCATGGAAAGCGAACGCCGCCCCTACGCCCACATAAACCGCGGGGGGCAGCAATTCCCTCTGCTCCGCCATCCACCGCTCCTGTTTCGGGCAGCCCAGCCCCACCCATACCACATTGGCCCCGCTTGAAGCAACCGCCTCCCGCATGTTTTCCAGATCTTCCTCCGTCCAAGGGCGGAACGGAGGGGAATACGCCCCGGCCAGTTGAAAACCGGGGTATTTTTCCTTTAATGCCCCAGACAGGGCTTCCAGCAGCTTCTCATCCCCGCCCAGCAAAAAATGGCGCAAGCCCGGATATTGCACATTCGAACGCACCAGCGCTTCCATCAAATCTGGCCCGCTCACGCGGCACGCTTCCCTTTCCCCGGAAGAAAGCCCCCGGTTCAGTCTCCACACTACCGGCATACCGTCCGGGCAAATCACGTCCATCCGTTCCAGCACGTTCCCGTAATCCCGGTCATGCACGCCGAGGGTTACCACATGGGCATCCGCCGCGGCCACCAGAAACGGAGCTTCCGCCTCCAGCGCGCGTTCCGCCAGCGCAGCGGACATCTCTTCCACGGAACTGACGGCTACGGAAAAGCCGAATACGTTTCTGGTTTCGCACGGTATCCGCGCGCCGGGACGGTCAGAATTGTCTGGAATAGTCATGGCCTGAGAACATGCAGCGTGAGCATTACGGCAGGGACAGTCTCAGCCCGTCATACGCGGGCATGACGTTTTCCGGCAGCTTGCCGGAAAGAATCCCGTAATCCATATCATGGGACAGGTGGGTCAGCACGGCGCGGCGGGGCCGGACGGCGGCAATGGCGGCCAACGTTTCCTCCAGGCACATGTGCGTGGGGTGCAGATGATAACGCAGTCCGTCAATAATCAGCAAATCCACTCCTTTCATCCTCTCCAAGGACGGGGCCGGGATGCTTTTCACATCCGGCATGTAAACCAGGCTCCGGCCTTCCGCTTCCAAGAGATAGGCATATGTCTCCACCCCGGCATGGAGCACCGGAAGGGGCGTCGCCAGCACGTTCCCCACACGGAACGGAGCCGTCACCTCGTGAGGCTCCGGCCTGACGTACCCGCTCCGCCCCGGTTTAGGAACGAACGCCCAGCCGTACATGGTCCGCAGGGCGTCCACCGTCATGGGAGAAGCATACATGGGCAGGCCGCCGGACCGGCGCCAGCAGAAGGCGCGCAAATCGTCAAAACCTCCCACGTGGTCCACATGGGCATGCGTATAAAGAACGGCATCCACATCCGTGATATTTTCCCGCAGGGCCTGCTGCCGCAAATCCGGGGAAGAATCCAGCAGGAGGCGGGTGCCAGCGGCCTCCACATAAATTGAAGAACGCAACCGCCTGTTTCTGGGGTCCGGGGACGTGCAGACCGCGCAGGAGCAGCCTATCTGCGGCACTCCGGTGGACGTTCCTGTGCCCAAAAAGAGAATGTTCATCACAGAGGTCATGATTGCGTTTAAGGCAAATGATGCCATAATGCATTCAAAATCCAAAGCCCGAATGCTTACATTGCTGAAAATTAAAAACCTGGCCCTTGTGGACCAGCTGCTCTGGGAACCCAGTTCCGGATTCATCTGCATCACGGGGGAAACCGGGGCGGGGAAATCCGTCATTATTGGAGCCATACGCCTGGCGCTGGGAGAACGGGCGGACAAGACGCTCATCCGCTCCGGGGAACAGCAATGCAGCGTGGAAGCTGTGTTCCATCTGCCGGAATCCTCCCCCGTGCACGCCATTCTGAACGAGCATGGCGTCCCGCCCTGCGAAGACGGCAACCTGATTATCAAGCGCCTCATCTCTTCCACGGCCAACCGCCAGTTCCTGAACGACAGCCCGTGCACCCTGAATCTGCTGAGGGAAGCGGGAGCCTGCCTGGTGGACATGCACGGCCCCAGCGACTACCGCTCCCTGGTCTCCCAGGAAAGGCAGCTTTCCCTGCTGGACGCCTTCGGGGAGCACGCTCCCCTGGTGCACGCCTATTCGGACGCCTGGAGGCAATGGCAGGATGCGCGCCGGGCCTATGATGACCTGGAACATGCGGAAGCGGCCACCGCACGGGAAATAGAACTGCTGCGCCACCAGGTGGATGAAATAGATTCCGCCGCCTTCACTCCGGAAGAAGTGCTCACGCTGGAAGAACGCTGGCAACGCGCCCGCAACGGCACCCGGCTCCGGGAACAGGTCTCCAAAATGCTTTCCATGCTGGAGGAAACGGATGTGCCCGGCCTGGGGACCCAATTGAGGGAATTGACACGGGCGGCCCATGAGCTGGAACGCATGGACGCCTCCACCGCCGCGTGGCTGGCTCCATTGGCGGGAGTGAATTTGGAACTCAAGGAAATTGAGGGACGCCTGGCGGATTATTCCGCCGAACTGGACTGCGACCCCCGGGAACTTTTCCAGCTGGAGGAACGCATCAACCTGCTGGAATCTCTGAAAATGAAATACGGCCCCTCCTTTGAGGACGTCTGCTCCCGGAGGGAGGAGGCGGCCAGCCGCCTGGACCGCATTGAACACCGCACAGAACGCCTGGAAGAGCTGAGGGCCTCCATCGCCGTCCTGCGCAAGCAGATGGACGCCGCCGGGCAGGCTCTGACCAGAGCGCGCCAGGACTCCGCGCCCAGGCTGGCGGCTTCCATTGTCAGGCACTCCCGGGAGCTGGGATTCCGCCAGGCCGTCTTTGAAGTGAGCCTCTCCCCCCTTCAGGAACCGGGTTCACAGGGAATGGAAACGGTGGAATTCCTGTTTGGCCCCAATCCCGGAGAACCCTCCAAGCCTCTCCGTCTGATTGCCTCCAGCGGGGAACTGGCGCGCATCATGCTGGCGATTAAAAGCGCCCTGGCCCACAAGGATGCCACCCCCCTGCTGGTATTTGACGAAATAGACGCCAACGTGGGCGGAGAAGTGGCGCGGGCTGTGGGATTCAAGATGCAGCAGCTCGGAAACAGGCACCAGGTGATCTCCATCACGCACTTCCCGCAGGTGGCGGCCCTGGCCTCCCATCATTACCTGGTTCAGAAAGCATCCGCGGGCAACCGCACCATCTCCTGCCTGCGGGAGGTGAGCCATGAAGAACGGGTGGATGAACTGGTCCGCATGCTGGGCGGCGGCGGAGACCACGCACGCACGCTGGCCCAGGCCCTGCTGCAGCCCTCCTGAACGGGAAACGCCGGTGGGGGAGAGGCCGCCCTATTTCCCCAGGCGCCCTAGGCGTGGGGTGAAACCCCGCAGCCTCAGGGAATTGAATACGACGCACAGGGAACTCAAACTCATCGCCCCGGCGGCAATCATGGGATTCAGCGTAAGGCCGAAGGCGGGATATAAACACCCGGCGGCCAACGGAATGCCGATGATGTTGTAAAAGAAAGCCCAGAAAAGATTCTGCCTGATGATGAGCAGCGTGGTGCGGCCCAGCTGGACAGCTTCCGCCACGCCTGCGGGGTTGCTTTTCATCAGCACGATGTCGGAGGATTCCATCGCCAGCTCCGTTCCGGACTTCATGGAAATGCCCACCCGGGCACAAGCCAGAGCCGGGGCGTCGTTCACGCCGTCCCCTACCATCGCCACCTTGTCCCCGCGTTCCTCCATCTTCATCACATGGGAGGCCTTTTCATCCGGGAGCACGTCGGAGACCACCTCGTCAATGTGGAGTTCTCCGGCCATGTGCCGCGCCGTGGCGGCGTTGTCCCCCGTCAGCATGACGACGCGCAGGTTCATCCGCTTCAAACTGTCCACCGCCGCACGGCTGTCCGGTTTCAGGGAATCCGCCACCATGATGACGCCGGCAGGGCATCCGCCCCTGCCCACATACAGCGGGGACGCGCCCTGCCGCATGAACTCCCGCAGGCGGCTTTCATCCTCCTTCCAGGAAATTCCCTTATCCTGCATGAATCCGGAATTGCCCACCGCATAAGGCACCCCATCCACCGTTCCGGCAATGCCGCGGCCAGGAACTACGGATAAATCCGCCACGGCGCGGACAGGCAAATTCAGAAGCCTGGCGTGTTCATAAACAGCCTTTCCCACAGGATGTTCCGAACCCTGTTCCAAAGCCGCCGCCATTTCCACCAGCGCGTCCGCATCCATGCCTTCCTCCGGCAGCACGGCCACTACCCGCGGCTCCCCTTCCGTCAGGGTACCCGTCTTGTCAAAAACGACGGTATCCACGCGGCTCAGGGCTTCCAGAGCTCCGGCGGACTTGCACAGGATGCCCAGCCGCGCGCCCCTGCCCGTCCCCACCATAATGGCGATAGGCGTAGCGAGCCCCAGGACACAGGGGCAGGAAATCACCAGCACCGCAATTGCCCTGGCGAGGGCGAAGGAAAAACCCTCCCCGGCAGCCATCCACCCAACCAGCGATACCAGGGCAACGGCAATGACCGCAGGGACAAAGAAATAGCATACCCGGTCCGCCAGCCGCGCAATGGGCGCCTTGGACTGGCTGGCCTGTTCCACCAGGCGGATCATGCGGGCCAGCGTGGAATCCCCGCCCACGCGTTCCGCGCGGATTTTGAGATACCCGGCCCGGTTGAACGTTCCGCTGATCACCCGGTCCCCCGCCGCCCTGTCCACCGGCATGCTTTCCCCCGTCAGGTCTGATTCATCCAGAGCCGCCTGCCCCTCTTCAATCATGCCGTCCACCGGAATCCGCTGCCCGGTTTTCACCACCACCAGGTCCCCGGAACGAATTTCATCCAGTGGAACGGCGCGCTCCGCGCCGTCATGCCATACCAGCGCCTCCTGGGGGACCAGCTTCACCAGCCCTTTTACGGCGGCATTCGTTTTCCGATAAGAGCGGCGTTCAAGGTATTTCCCCAGGGAAATCAGGGTGACGATCATGGCCGCAGATTCAAAATACAGCTCCATTCCCTCCACACTGAAACCCTGCCACATCCCCGCAACCAGCAAATACAGCCCATACAGAAAAGCGGAGCCGGAACCGATGGCGATCAGGGAATCCATATTGGGAGACAGCGCCACAAGCTGCCGCACGCCGTTTATCAAATAATGCCGGTTCAGCCACAGGACGGCGCCCGCCAGAATGCCTTGTGTCCACCAATTCATCCACAGGCCCCAACTCCCTCCCGGAACGGGCCAGTGCCACATGGGGCCCATGGACAAATACATCAAAGGAACCAGCAGCAGAATGGACCAAACGAGGCGGGAGCCGCCCGTTTCCTCCTGTTCCAGCCTTTCCTCCCTCTCCGTTCCGGCAAGCGGCTCCTCCTTCCAGTCCGCCAGGCGGAAACCGACTTTCTCCACCACCGGAGCTATCCGCTCCATGGCGGGGGAATCAGGCTTTTCAAACAAGACGGTCATCTTCCCCGTCAGCAAATTCAGCTCTACGCGCTCCACCCCCTCCAATCCTTCCACGGCGCGCTCCACCTTGGCGGCACACCCGGCGCAATGCATACCGGAAACAAGATAGTTCTTTTCTTCCATTGTCATTAAAACGGAATGTTTGATGTTCCGGGTCCAGACAAGACCCCATACTGTTAGCCGAACCTAACACATTTATTCCGTTCCTCAAGCCGCTTTCGCGGCTTCAGCCCCCTCTGATAAAAAATGACAAAAAAACGCCCGCGGCCCCGTACCAGTAACAAACACCTTTACTTTCTTCCATGAACATTCCTCCTCTATTCAACATCCTGGCCAGTGCGGCCTTGTTGTCCACCCCCCTCCACGCCCAGCTTTACACCCTCCATGGTGACGGCGTCAAAAAAACGGAGAGAGTCGTGGAAAAAGCGGATTATTCCGATTATGAACTCGTCTGGCACGACGAATTCGACAAAGACGGCCGTCCGGACCCTGCCAAATGGAATTACGAACACGGTTTCGTCCGCAACAAGGAAGCGCAATGGTACCAGCCGGAAAATGCCTATTGCAAAGACGGCATGCTGATTATTGAAGGCAGGAAGGAAAAACATGCCAACCCCCATTACGATCCGGAGGGAAAAAACTGGCAGACGACACGGAAAGAGGCGGAATACACCTCTGCCTCCCTGACGACGCGCGGCAAATTTTCCTGGCTGTACGGGCGGTTTGAAATCCGGGCCAGATTCAGCCCGCGGGAAGGCATGTGGCCTGCTTTCTGGACCTTGGGCGTCAAGGAAAAGTGGCCCATGTGCGGGGAAATAGACATCATGGAGTACTACCAGTCCACCTATCTGGCCAATCTCTGCTGGGGCTCCCCCAAAAAGGACGTGGCCAAATGGAGTACCACTTACACGCCGCTCAAATGGCTCCAGGAAAAACACGCGGACTGGGCGGACAGCTTCCATGTCTTCCGTATGGACTGGGATGAAAAGGAAGTGCGCCTGTATGCGGACGATATTCTGCTGAACCGGACTCCCCTGGATAATACCGTCAACGCCTCTTACAAGGAAGTCGCCAATCCCTTCCGGCAGCCTCACTTCATCATCCTGAACCTGGCTCTGGGCGCCACCGGCGGAGATCTGGACAAACTGCCGCTGCCCCAGAAATATGAAATAGACTACGTTCGCATTTACCAGAAAAAGGATTCCCCCCATAAAGGAACCATTCCATACCGCGCGGAAAAGTTAACCGCCCTCTTCCGGAAACAGGAAAAAGGTCAGGCATTGCGGCATGAAAAAAGCCCCATCCGGACAAACCGGACGGGGCTCTTCAAAGAACAGAAAGAGGGGCAACTCAGTTTACGCGGCCCAGATAGGAACCGTCTTCCGTCTTTACGGAAATCTTTTCACCGGGCTTGATGAAAAGGGGCACCTGCACCACCAGTCCGGTGGTCATCGTGGCGGATTTGTAAACATTGTTCGCGCTGTCGCCCTTGACGCCTTCAGGAGCTTCCGCCACTTCCATGGTGATGGCGGCGGGGAGTTCTACGGAAACGACCGTTTCATCCGTGAAAAGCAGGATGTAGATATTGCCTTCCATCAGATAATCCTTGACGGGTTCCACGATTTCCGGAGACACGGTGATGTCTTCGTATGTATCCGGATTCATGAAGTGATAACCCATGCCGTCAATGTAGCTGAACTCATATTCCTCACGGGCGAGGTTGACGCCTTCCAGGGATTCATTGGAAGTCAGGCGAAGGTTATACACCTTTTTAGTGGAAATGCTGCGGATGCTCATTTGCACATAGGAAGCCATGCGGGGGGGGCACTTGTGCTCCATGCTGACTACAACGCAAACGTCATTGTTGTAATTGACCGCGTGTCCCTTGCGAAGATTGATTACGGGTACTTTTGCCATGCGGCCCGTACCATACCATGTTTTCCCCTCCCGTCAAGGCGAAAAAGCCGGGCAACCCCTTGAGGCGCTTGGAGAAAACACTCCTGAACAGGGCAGCGGGGAAGAAAGGAAAAACGGCTGTTCCTACCGGCTGAGGTCCTGCTGGAACAGGACTTTGATGCCGCTGGAATTCAGCACGGTGCGCCCGAAGTTGAGATCCTCCACGTGAAGAGCCACCAGAGACCCCCGCCCCACGCAAGGCAGCAGGGGATAGAGAAAGTTGACGTTCATTTCCGCGGCATACAGCGCATCCAGGCATTTTTTGAGGTCTGCAGGGCCATGGCGGAGCACCGCCACCAGCACCCCGGACTCCGTATAGCAAATACCTTTCTCCAGAAATTTCCGACGTCCTTTCCGGATCGCTGACAATCAGGCGCGCAATAGTCGCCTCATGGCAGTCCTGCATGCTGAATCCCAAACAGAAAATGCCGTGCATGTCCAGCAGGCCGAGGAGGGCGGTCAGGGCCCCCACCCGGTTCTGGAGCATGATGGAATATTGCTTTATCGTGCTGCCGGGGGCTTTAATGGCTTCTTCCTTCATAACAATAAAGCAAATAAGGGCTGTATTCTATTTGGCGTACGTTTTAAGCACGCGCCTGATGATGGCCAGAGCCTGCTGGATTTCCTCTTCACTGACATTCAGCGGCGGCAGCAGACGAACGGTTTCCGGCCCGGCGGGAACGGAAAGCAACCCTTCCTGCCGCAGGGCCTCCACCACTACGGAGGCGATCGTCTTGCCCTCCGGCGCGGCTACCATTTCCGGATTCAGGCCAATGCCCAGCAACAGGCCCAGGCCACGCACGCCCTGAACAACAGGCAGGTTCCAGGATTCTATTTCCCTGCGAATTTCCGCGCCCAGGCGCCGCGCCCGCTCCGGGAGCCCCTGGGAAACAACTTCCCGCAGCACGGCCAGGCCTACCGCAGTGCCGAGCGGGTTGCCTCCATACGTGGAGCCATGGGAGCCGGGATCCATGATGGAGGAAAGCTCCGTACCCTGGCCGTCAATGGCACGGTCGGAAATCCAGAAGCCGCCGATGGGGAAACCGCCGCCCAGAGCCTTGGCCCAGGAAATGCCGTCCGGTTCCACATCCGGAGCTACGGCGCGCCATCCCATGATGTCGCCGCAGCGGCCAAAGCCGCACTGCACTTCATCCATCAGCAGAAGAAGATCGTGCTCTCTGCATAACTGCGCCAGGCCCCGCAGAAATTCCGGAGTCACGCAGTTGACCCCTCCTTCTCCCTGGACGGTTTCCAGCATGAAGGCCACCGTTTCCGGCCTGATGGCTTCGCGGGCCGTTTCCAGATCGTTGAAAGGCAAATGGCGGAATCCCGGCAGCATGGGGTCAAAGCCGATTTTGATTTTATCCTGCCCCGTGGCGGACATGCTGCCCAGCGTCCTCCCGTGGAAGGATTTGTTGAACGTAAGCACCTCATAACGGGGCTTGCCGTCCGGCTGGGGCTTGCGGTGCCCGTAACGGCGCGCTACTTTGATTAAACCGTCATTGGACTCCGCACCGCTGTTGGCGAAAAAGACTTTTCCCGGGCGCTCCACGCATTTGGTCACGATGAATTCCGCCAGATCCGCCTGCTGGGGGATCTGGTACAGGTTGGAGCAGTGCACCAGGGTGGCGGCCTGCTTTTGCAGGGCCTGCGTCACCGCAGGATGGCAGTGCCCGAGCACGCAGGTCGCAATGCCGGCACAGAAGTCCAGATAGCACTTCCCCGTGCTGTCCCACAGTCGGGAGCCTTCTCCGCGGACGGCAGCCATGGGATAACGGCCATAGGAATGGAGTACGTACTGGTTGAGCTTTTCTTCTGTGTTCATAAGTTAAGGTAATATGGGCGTAGTTTGCTCTTCTGGCCCCGTCTGTAAATGATTTTTTTGGGAACCACGTCATGATTGCCGCATTTTACCCCGGAAGACAGTCACATCTTTGTCCGCCGCTCATTCATTTTTCTTTTCTTTTATCATTTTAACGGCAGAATAACCACCGCAACCAGCAATAATCCACTATGGCTCATTTTTTCAACCTCAAAGGCTTTCTGGAAGAATTCAAGGCATTCGCCCTTAAAGGGAACGTTATTGACCTGGCGGTGGCCGTCGTCATCGGCGGCGCATTCAATAAAATCGTCTCCGTCTTCGTCTCCAGCATTATCACCCCCATCATCGGTTACCTTACTTCCGGGGTCAACCTGGCATACCTGGTGCTGAAACTGGGCGATGTGGAATTAAAATACGGTGAATTGCTCCAGGCGACCATTGACTTCCTCATCATCGCCTTCTCCGTCTTTGTAGCCATCAAGCTGATCGGAGCCCTGAGGCGCAAGAGCGAAGAAGCTCCGGCCGCCCCTGCTCCCAAGCCGGATGACGTCGTCCTTCTGGAACAGATCCGGGACATCCTGCAAAAACAGGCGGACGCCAAATAAGTTCTTTTGAACGGTTCATGCCGGTTCCATGCGGGACCGGCATGTTTTTTCCTCTTTACTTGTTCCGCCGCAAACGGGAAAGTGATTGCATGACTTCTCCGCTGCGCCTTTTAGCCTTTGCCCTCTTTCTTGCCCCGTCCCTGCTTCCGGCGGCGGAAAACCAGCGCTTCATTCTGGAACGCCCCTATCCGGTGACGGAAATCCCGGAACCTGACCGCAGCCTTCCCGTCACCAACGTGATTCTGATGATTGGGGACGGAATGGGCATTCATCACCTTTCTGCGGCATGGGCGGCCAACAGAGGCCGCCTGTTTATTGAAAACTGTCCTGTTACGGGCATTTCCAAAACATGGTGCGCGGACAAGCTGGTCACGGACTCCGCCGCTGCGGGCACCGCCATGGCGACAGGAACCAAGACGCTTTACCATCGGGTCGCCGTATGCCCCAGGGGCAACAAGCTGGATTCCCTGGTGGACAAGGCTGCGGACATGGGCAAATCCACCGGCGTCATCGCTACCTGCGAGCTGAATGACGCCACCCCGGCATCTTTCTGCGCCAATAATGAAAAGATCGGATGCTTACGGCATCATCGGGGATTACCCCCGTTCCCGCGCCGATTTCATCTTTGGCGGCGGCGGCAAATACTTCACGCAGAGGCCGGACGGCAGGGATATTTTCCAGGAAATGCAGGCGCAGGGCTACCGTGTCGCCCGCTCCTGGGAAAAAGCCGGAGCCTTGCCTTCCGGAAAAACGCTGGTTGTCGCCGCTCCGGGTAATCTTCCCCCTCCCTCCAAACGGGGCGACGTTTTCCGCCAGGCCGCAGTGAAAGCCCTGGATACCCTTTCCCGGAATCCCAACGGATTTTTCCTGATGATTGAAGGGTCCAACATTGACAAGGCGGCCCACAGCAACAATCTGGAAGAAATGATGGAAGAGCTCCTTGATTTTGACCGGACTGCGGGAGCCGTGCTTGACTGGGCCTCCAAACACCCCGGCACCCTGGTCGTCATCACGGCGGACCATAATACGGGCGCGTTCGCTCTCACGGGCGGCAGCCGGGAACAGGGGGAAATAACGGGCCGGTTCGGTTCCGGCAGTCATGACGGCGTGGCTGTTCCGGTGTATGCCTTCGGCGCGGGAAGCGGCGACTTCACCGGCATTTATGAAAATACGGATATCTTCAACAAGATTATGAACGCCCTTAAAAAAGGTGCGGACAAACCCGTGCGTTAGGCGCCCGGTCAAGGCTGCGGCCTGTCCATGCGCCGCGCCACCAGCCCAGCCCCGACGGTAGCCGCACCGCCTATCAGGAACACCGCTTGCGGGCCGCCCGTATTCATCCAGATCACGCCGCCCAGCACGCCGTAAGCGATAGAAGCCACATGATTGATGGCCAGCCCGGTGTAAATGCTTGGCGTAATGTCCTCCGGCTTCTCGCAGATGCGGGCCACGTAGGTGCTCCGGGCCATGCCTAGGGCAAACAGCAGGTTGTCCAGGACAAAGCAGGCGGTCACTACTCCCACGGCCCAATGCAGGGGCAGCAGTTCCGGAGCGAAGGCGTATGCCAGGCACAGGAGGGACAGCGCCACGCTGTCGAAAATCGTCACCTTCCGTTCCCCGTAGCGCTTGATGCTCCAGCCGATCAGGGGTTGAGTGACCAGCCCGATGACGCCGGCCATGAGCAGGGTTTTTCCGATATATCCGGGAGACTGGCCCAGCGTACTGACCATCAGCCAGAAACCGAAGGTCAGATAAAGCTGCTTGCGGATGCCGTGCAGAATTTCCAATCCATAATAAACGGCATATCTGCGCTTGAAGACGAAACATTGCCTCCATCCGCGCCGCTGCGGGAAGACGGGCGTCTTCACCCGGCTCAGGAACAGGGATGCCAGCAGGCACACGCCCCCCGTGACGAAAAAGTCCACGGCAAAAGATTGATTGAATTTCCACTTGATCCACACGCACAGCGCGCCCAGCAGCGCGGCCGCCGTTCCCAGAGCCTTCATCTGGCCGAGCCGCAGACTGCGGTTTTCCGGCCTCGCCGTATGGATGACAATGGTGTCAATCATGCCCATCAGGATATGCTGACCCAGACTCACCGTCAAAATCCACGCAGACAAAGTCCACAGGCTGGTTCCGGCGCCGCAGAAAGCCAGCGCGTACATGCCGCCGAACATCAGCAGGCACGCCACCCCGGCCATGCGGACCTCATTAAACATGAAAAGCAGGCTGACCACAAAAAAAGACAGAATGCCGGGCAATTCCCGGGGGAATTCAATCAGTCCGCGCATCTCCACGTCAAGATGCTGGGCATCACGCAGGAAATTGCTGAAAATGAGATCATACACACCGCTTCCGAACTGGCCCAGAAAAAGCGCCAGCAGCACAAATACCATCGTCTTCCTGATGCGGGGGGAAGCGGCTTCATTCATAGCGCGGGAATACTCTCACAGGCGCCCGGGCGGAACAACCGCTATTTTCATATGCCGGTTTTCTCTGCATTTGCAAAAATAACCCCGAAACGGAATTTTTCCGGAAAATGCCGCGTATTTACGTACGCTATGATTTCCAAGTGTATTTTTCCTGCCACGGTTTTCAGCCTGTTTTCCCTTTGCTGGGGTGCCCCATCCGCTCCGGTTCTCGAAGCGCCCCATATGATTCCCCGGCCCGCCGCCCTGCGCGCCCAAACCGGAGAAAGCGGCTTTTCCCTGAAAAACGGCGTCAGGCTCCCGGAAGAAAATCCGCTTTCCAGGCAGGCGGAACGGATTTTCCGCGATAATGGAATCAATACGGTGCTGGTTAAAAACAATGCGGACATCATCTTTACGGAAGACGCTTCCCTGAGCAGGGAAGGCTACCGCCTTGCCGTAACGCCGGATTCCATCTCCATTGCCTCCGGTTCCGTGAACGGAACCCTGTATGCCCTTCAATCCCTCGTTCAAAGCATCGCTGCCGACAAAAACGGAGCTCCGGCCCTGCCCCGGATGGACGTAAAAGACCAGCCCCGCTTTTCATGGCGGGGCCTGATGGTAGACAGCTGCCGCCACATGATGCCCGTGCGGGACATCAAAAAAGTGCTGGACCTGATGGAACGGTATAAATTCAACACCCTGCACTGGCACCTGACGGACGACCAGGGGTGGCGTCTCCCAATCGCCAAGTACCCCAGGCTGACAACCGTGGGAGGCGCCCGGGCTCAATCCCCCGTCATCGGCAACCGCAATAAGGGAGACGGCATCCCCTACTCCGGCCATTACACCGCGGATGAAATCCGGGATGTGGTACGGTACGCCAAAGACCGCGGCATTACCGTCATTCCGGAAGTGGAAATGCCGGGCCATGCCTCCGCAGCCATCGCCGCCTATCCGGAACTGGGGAATACGGACATCCCGGGCTATGCGCCCAGGGTGCAGGAAACTTGGGGCGTGCACTCCTATACCTTCTCCCCCACGGAAAAAACCTTCCGTTTTCTGGAAGACGTCATTGATGAAATATGCGCCCTGTTCCCGGACAGCCCCTACATCCACATCGGAGGGGATGAAGCGCCCAAGAACCAGTGGAAACAGTCTCCCTCCGCCCAGCGGATCATGAAGGACAACGGCCTGGCCAATGAACACGAACTCCAGAGCTACTTCATCCGCCGCGTGGAAAAAATGATCAATAACCGCGGAAAAAGGCTCATTGGCTGGGATGAAATCCAGGAAGGGGGCCTTTCCCCCACCGCTACCATGATGGTCTGGCGCAGCCAAATGCCGCACATCGCCGCACAAACCCTGGCACGGGGCAACGATATTGTGATGACGCCCAACAGCCACCTGTACTTTGACTATGACCAGGGGCCCGGCAAACCTTCAGTACCGGAGTATGAAACCATCAATAACGACAACCTGACCTGGCAGCGCGTTTATGGGCTGGACCCCGTCCCGCAGGGAACGCCCCGGGAACGGGAAAAGCAGGTGCTGGGCTGCCAGGCGAACATCTGGACGGAATATATCCCGAACCTGCCGAAATGGGAATACCATGTCTTCCCCCGCGCCCTGGCGCTGGCGGAAGTTGCCTGGACCCCGCAGGAGCTAAAAAATGAGAAAGATTTCCGTAAACGCCTCGACCGCCAGCTTCCCTTCCTGGACGCCCGCGGCGTCAATTACAAAGACCGGACAATGGAGCCCCCGCACAGCCGGAGGCCGTCATTACGCGGGAACGCCGTTAAGCACGGCAGACGGGTTCCTGCGGCGCCTCCTTCCGGAGGCCGCATTATGGGCTAGCCAACCTTCATGAAAACCATTACATTGGCGGCATTATGAATTTGGAACTGCTTCGTCAGGTTTGCGTGACTCCGGGCGCTCCGGGGTTTGAAGACAAAATCCGCGATTTCATCATCCAGGAAGTGGCCCCGCTGGTGGACGCCGTGCGCGTGGACAACATGGGCAGCGTGATTGCCATCGTGGAAGGCAAAAACACGGAAAAAACCATGATGGCCGCCGCCCACATGGATGAAATCGGGTTCATGGTCCGTCACATCGACGACAAGGGGTTCATCAAATTCCTGCCTCTGGGCGGCTTTGACGCCAAGACGCTGACGGCCCAGCGCGTCATCGTCCACGGTAAAAAAGACCTCATCGGCGTCATGGGCGTGAAACCCATCCACGTCATGTCCCCGGCGGAACGCACCAAGCTGCCGGAAGTGACCGACTTCTTCATTGACCTGGGCATGAGCAAGGAGGAAGTGGAAAAATACGTTTCCGTAGGCGACTCCGTTACCCGTGAACGGGATTTGGTGGAAATGGGGGATTGCGTGAACGTCAAATCTCTGGACAACCGAGCCGGATGCTACGTGCTGATTGAAGCCCTCCGCGCCATTAAGGCTTCCAGGAAGAAACCCTCCTGCAACTTCGTGGCCGCCTTTACCGTTCAGGAGGAAGTGGGCCTGAGGGGCGCGCAGGCCGGCACGCTGGACATCCAACCGGATTTCTCCATTGCCCTGGACGTCACCATCGCCTGTGACATTCCCGGAACTCCGGCGCACGACCAGGTTTCCCACCTGGGCGCAGGCGCCGCCATCAAGCTGTATGACGGTTCCGTCATTGCAGACCGCCGCATGGTCAAGTTCATGAAGGCCATGGCAGACGCCAACAAAATTAAATGGCAGACGGAAATGCTGCCGGCGGGAGGCACGGATGCCGGAGCCATGCAGAAATTCGTTCCGGGCGGTTCCATTGCCGGGGCCATTTCCGTTCCCACCCGCAATGTGCACCAGGTTATTGAAATGGCTCACAAAGACGACCTGGACGCTTCCGTAGCGCTTCTGACCGCCTGCGCCATGAACGTGGACAAATGGGACTGGTCCTGGAACTCCGTCAACGAATGCCCGGCGGAAAAACCCGCCAAGGCCGCAAAAACGGCAGCCAAGCCCGCCAAAGCCGCTGCCAAGAAGAAAAAGGCCAAATAACAGGTCTGGCCATTCATTCATCACTACCCGGCAGGCCGCACCGGAAACGGAGGCGGCCTGCCTGTTTTCAGCCTCCTTCAAATGTTCCGGCAAACTCCGGACACCGTCCTCTCCCATTCGGCCAGGCATACCGCAGGTTCCTGCGTCACCCCCCGGAGGCTTTCAGACGGCCCTGCCATAAAAAAATCCTCCGGCATCTCGCAATGCCGGAGGAGAGACAATCCTGAAAAAGAAAGTTACTTGGCGGCGGGGGCGGACGCTTCCTTCTGGGACGGGAGCGGGGGCCGGAACTGCTTCTACCTCCACATCTTCCTCCACTTCCACATCTTCTTCCGGACCGGTAGCGCCGGTCTGCTTCATGGCGTCCTTCAGGGCCTGGCTTCCGTAAAAGTCGGCCTGCTGCAAACGCTGCATGTCAGTCATCATGCCCATGAAAATGGGCAGAAGCTCGGCCTGGCGCGCCTGCATGGCGGCATCCATTTCAGCCTGAACCTTCTGGGCGCTCTTGGAAAGGGCTTCCCCCTTTTCATTGATTTTTGCCATCTTTTCCGCAGCTGCGTCTGCAGTGGCCTTGTCCTTCACCGTGCTGAGCGTGGCGGACATTTCCTTCATCAACGCCAGCATCTGATCAGCGGCTTCCTTCGCTTCCTTGGAAACTTCAGCGGCCGGCGCAACGGGCGCGGCAGGAGTTTCAGCGGCGGGTGCCGGAGCCGGGGCATCCTGGGCGGAAGCCATACCTGCAAATGCCAGGGCACATGCCGAACTAATTGTTACAATGCTCTTCATAACGTTTCCGTTGTACAGGTTCGCCATGCATGCGTCAATGAATCATTGTGTAACGGCTCCCCGTGATGCCGCAGAAAGAGGAATTTGCGTTTTTTCCTCCCTTGAAGGATTTTTTTAGTTGCATCTTTTTAGAATTATTATAAATTTATTTCCGATGACTAAGACCATAGAAAACCTGAAAGCTGCCATTACGGGCGAAAGCACCGCCTCCGCCACTTACGCGGCCTATGCCGCCAAAGCCGCCCAGGAAGGGCAGCCCCTTATTCAGAAATTGTTTGAAGCCGCCTCCAAGGCGGAATCCGTCCACGCCGCCAACCACAACAAGGTTCTGGAAAAGCTGGGGGCAACAATGGAGCCCATCGATATCCAGATCCATGTAGGAACCACCGCGGAAAACCTGAAAGCCGCCATTGCCGGGGAAACCCATGAATTTGAAAGCATGTATCCGGAATTCATCGCTGTGGCGGAAGAAGAAGGGCAGAAAGCCGCCGTCCGTTCCTTCACGTGGGCCACGGAAGCAGAAAGAACATGCCGATTTTTATTCCGTCGCCCTGAAGGCCCTGGAAAGCGGAGATACCAGTTCCCTGCCCAGGCAATACTGGATATGCCTGGTTTGCGGAGACACGTTCAAATCTCTGGAAGGCGTGGATGCGTGCCCCCTCTGCGGCACCAAGGCTGAAAAATTCCTCGTCATCGGATAAACTCCGTTTGAGCACCGGAGGCCATCCACGGCACCTAAAAACCGCCCGGAACATTCCGGGCGGTTTTCTGTTTTTGCTGCAGCAGTCCATGGAAGAAAACCCTTCCCTTTTTACGGAGGCGGCCACTCCGCGAAAAGCTTCTCCTACATTCTGCTTGCGATTTATTCTGAAACTCTTATAATTTCTTCCGCCTTTTTAAGCAGGAAGCATTCTTTATCCCTCCTTTGCGATGATCCCTCCCCATGCATCCGCCGGTTCCGCAGAACGGTATCCGTCCGCATACGGCCTGTCGGCCGCTGTCTGCCAGGCTCTGCGCGCCGCGTTCATTCCCCGCCGCATGCGCTGCCTGTGGGCAGCCGGGCTTGCGGCGGCGCTGGCGGCCAATCCCTATGTGCTCAACGATGGCCAAAGCCTGCTGATGAGCAGCATGGGCATCGCCTGCTCCGCATCCCTGCTCTGCGGCACCATTCTTCTCTGCCTGAAATACCGCTTCACCGCCTATGTCCTTCTTCCCGCCATCATTCTGTTCAATGCGGGCCTGTACATGATGCAGATGCGGTACGGATTGGTTCTGAACCTTTCCGTGCTTTCCAGCATGGCGGAGACCAATTTCCAGGAAGCCTGCGCCTTCTGCACCCCCGCTTCCATTGCAGGAACCCTGCTTCTGGCCGGGTTTATCTACCTGGCCATCTACTGGAGCCGCCGTTCCCTGCGCCAAAAAGCCACGTGGGGCGCACTGGCATGCATTTGGGGCCTGTACGCGGCCCTTCTGCTGCTGAGCATTCCGGCAGCCTCCTACAGCTCGGAACCCCTTTATCTTTACTACACGTCTGACAAGGCCAAAGGCTGGCCTCTCGTGGATATTGCAATGACGTGCAAACTGGCGGACGAATACATCACCCAGGATGCGGGGCGTTTCAACACATTGCGGAACCTTCCGTCCTGCGCGGAGCCCCTTTCCCAGTGCGAAGCCCCAGACGACCTGGCCGTGGTTTTCCACATGGGAGAGTGTCCGGGGGGACCATCTTCCCCTGAACGGTTACCATCGGAACACAATGCCCCGGCTTTCCAGAGAGCCCAACGTCGTTTCCTTCCCCCACGCCACTTCCTTCGGCATCGTGACCAGAATTTCCGCCATCGGCATGTTTACGGATGCGGAACTGTGCCGCCGCACTCCCGGTCACTCCTCCTTCATTGACCTGTTCAACAAACACGGATTCCGCACCGTCCGTATCATGGACCTGAGCGGAGATTCCATTCATGATTATTCCCTGGGCATCCTGACACGGAACTGCCGTGAACGGAGACAGACGCCGCTCCAGCACCAGACGCCCGGAATGATGCAGGAAAGAACTTCCCTGGTCATGGAGGAATCCCTGAAAAACTTCGGCCGCAACAGGCAGCTTTATATCATTTACAATAACGGGAGCCATATGGCGTTCAGCTATCCCGCGCAGGCGGAACGTTTTACCCCGGCATCCTGCAATATGGACGACCCCAAGGCCCGTCTGGAAGAAACCGTCAATGCCTATGACAATTCCATCGTCGACCTGGATGCCTCCATTCACCGCATGATTGCACTGTTGAAGAACAGGCCCGCCATTTATTTTTACTGCTCCGACCACGGCGTAGCGCTGGGAGAGGAAGGAAAAATGTTCCAGGGCCATATCCTGCCGCCTGTTTACCGGCCTGCCATGTTCATCTGGTATTCGGACGCCTTCGCCTCACGCTATCCGGACATGGTGCGCGCCCTGAAAGCCAACCGGCTGAAAGCCGTCTCCCACGACCACATCTTCCATACCCTTCTTTCCCTGGCTTCCATCCGGTCGGAAATCGTCAGGAACGACCTGAATCTGGCTTCTCCGGACGCGCGGGAAACTCCGGCCCCCCTCCAGCCGGAAACGCTGGCGGAATGGCAGCCCATTCCCGCACCGCCGCAGCCGTAGCAAAAGGAAGCCGCCACGCGCTCCGCGAGAAACAACAGGATGCGGCGGCTCCTACCGCACCCGGACTTGCAGAGGATGGCCGATGCACTCCCGGACACGGCGCGCCTCCGCTTCCCAGCCGGCAGCGGACCGAATGGGAGAAGCCTTGTCCCAAACCGCCCCCATGTACCATTCAAAGGGTTCTCCGTTCGCGACCTTCCTGAGCAAGTAGGTACAGCCTTCCGTATCCACCGCACGGCCTTCCGGAACCCAGGGCACGATTACGGCGGTTCCCAGGCATCCGTCATCCTTCCGGGGCCTGCTCCATGCGGTCATCAGGCCGCCGGACTCCCGGTCCTCCATAACCGCTTCATAATCATTTCTGCGCTTTCCGGTATCCATTCCCACACCGGCCTTCACCGTTTCAGTCCCCCGGACGTTCAAGACGCTGCGGACTTTGGAGAAACGGTTTCCCGCATCCAGCGTCACCCTTCGCGTCTCCGCCACACGCACGCCGCCGCCAATGTCCCACGGTGCATAAACCACCTCAAAAGCAGTCTGGACCGGGCCATTGTACAATGTCCGGGCGCCGGCCCAGTTTCTAGACACATGCGGTTTTCCATCCCTGAACACGGCAATGCCGCCGCAGCCCCGCCCCGGACCTACATTGTACATATCCAGTCCCCAACCGTGATCCCGGTGGTAATCCCCCCGTTTGTAAAATTCATTGATAACGGGAGCACCCGCGCGCTTGCTCCATACATCCGTCCCACTGGAAACCAGGCCCTCTCCCTCAGGGGCTGGCCTGGCGACGGCCGGACCGTAAATCCGGTGCGCCGTAAGATCATTTTCCCACGCGAAATCATCCAGCCGCTCCGGTACCGGACGGCTGAAACAGACATCCGCGGAAGGCGCTTCGCCCAAGCAGGAATTCTCCAGAATCCAGAAATCACGGATCGTCCCGGGACGGAAATTGCTCTGGAACAAAAGGGTATCCGTCGTTCCGTCCCCATCCGTATCCGCCAGCTGATGCGGGATGACACGTCCGTGACGGACGTCAAAAACGCGAAGGCCGGCGGCATCACCGGAACCTCCGGACGGCCATGGAACCGACACGGTTTCAGCAGGGCGGAACCTGCCCAGGGGATTCGTAACGGTCACGGTCTTTTTCCGCGGATGATCCCGGCCAATGACATATTTACGCAACTCACTCCCGGCCATCAGGTAGGCCCCTGCGCCGTACACCTCCGTATCTTTCCCGGAATAATGGCCCGGCTTGTCCGCAATAGGCTGCACCCAGCCCAGCGCGCCCTCCTTGCTGACCGCATCACAGGCGGCCTTCCAGGCTTTACGGATGGAGGGAAGGTATTCATCCGCATCCAGATATCCCTGGTTCACTCCCCACAGCATCCCGTACATGATAAAGAGGGTGCCGCTCATCTCCTTCAAGGGAGGTTCGTCCGGATCCAGCAGGCTCGCATGCCAGGAACCGTCGGGCGACTGGCATTTTTTCAGGGCTGCCGCCAGACGTTTAAGCAAGTCTTCATAAAAGGGGCGGGAAGGCCAGTCCGCAGGCATGTCCTGCAAAATAAGAGGCAATCCGGCAATCACCCAGCCGTTGCCCCGGCTCCAGAACATCTTTTCCCATTTGCCGCCGGAACGGTAAAATAGCGGGAATCCCGGAAAAACAGGCCCTCCTCCCGGTCAAAAAGATAGTCGCAGGTAAGCTTGTATTCCCTATCCATAAACTCCAGATAACGGCGGTCTCCGGTATAGGCCGCCAGTTTTACGAACACGGGAGGAGACATAAACAGGGCGTCCGACCAGCTCCAGCGGTCCTGGCAGCCCGGAGTCAGGAATTGGAGGGAAGCGGAGGAAGGCCGGTTCATCACCTTGTCCAGCACGGCGCGAATCTTTTCAGCTGCGGCGGGATTGCCGTCTTCCATCGCCATCTCCATCCAGGCATGCCCCACGGCATGGTCGTCCGCATGATAATGCCGGTTCAGGGTCTTCCATTCCTGCTCTTCTCCCGCTTTTCTCAGCAACGGCAGCCCCGGCCCTTCCGGAACGGACAGGCCATATTGCACCAGGCCGGAATAAAAGGCACCGTAAGTCCAATGCAGCGGCGAACGTTTTTTGGGATGCTTCGCCTGCCATTCCGCCACCAGCTGAAGATTGTCCCGGATGGTCTTTTCATTCCAGTCTGCGGAAGCCCCGGAAACGGAAGTTCCTGCGGAAAGCATGGAAAGGACCGGCAACAGAAAGTATTTCTTCCATCCATTTTTTGAAAAGGCAAAGAAACGCATGTCATATCATACGGGAAAAGAAGGCTGGAATTTTCTTGTAACAAGAATTTTTCTTTTTCCGCGCTCCTCCAGACCGGGAAAGGAACGCAAGGGCATATATGGTGCCATGACGGAAAAGAAAGCTGTGTTATCAATCATTTTTCTACCGTCATATACCATATATAGCATATGAATAATTATTTAACACATTATTTATACATTTTTCTTGCGGGAGGTCTCTTTCTGTGATTCATTGCGTTCCAGCGCAGGTAACGGAAGACGGTGAAAATCCGTCGCGGACGCGCCGCTGTAACCGGTAGACGATGGACCGGACACTGGCTGCCCAGGCAGCCGGGAAGTCCCCATCACATGTCGCACCGGAAGCCAGAAGACGACCTGATGCTGCCGTATTCCCATCCCGCGGACAGGATGAACATACGCACAGGTCTTCGGCATGCCCTCCCTTTCCGGGAATGCACACATGCGGTCGGCCCCTGCCTATGGTCTTTCCAGGCTTTTGCCCAGGCTCGCGGATGAGCGGTCACCACCCTTTCCAAGCGAGAAACCCACCATGGCAACAAGCATCATCAAACGTTCCGGGAAAAAGGAACAATACCAGGGCTATAAGATTGAAGAGGCCATTAGAAAAGCCTTCCACAGTTCCGGGACCGCCTACAACCGTTCCATCTATGAAGAGGTGGAAGCCAAGCTGAGCCATCAGGACAGCGCGCATGTGGAAGAGGTTCAGGACATGATTGAACGCGCCCTGTTCCGCTCCGGATATTTTGACACGGCCAAGGCCTTCATCACCTACCGTTTCCTGCACAAGATGCAGCGCGAACAGCTTGGCGGCCTTTATTCCGGCAATACCTACGTGGACTGCAAGCAGACGGTAGAGGAATATATCGGCCAGAGCGACTGGCGCATTGCCGCCAACTCCAATACCACGTATTCCAATGCGGGGCTCATCAACAACACGGCGGGCAAGGTAATCGCCAACTATTGGCTGGACCAGGTTTACTCCGCACGGGAAGGAGCCGCGCACCGGGAAGGGGATTACCACATCCATGACCTGGATTGCCTGACCGGATACTGCGCCGGATGGAGCCTACGCAACCTGCTCAATGAAGGATTCAACGGCGTGCGCAGCCGCGTGAACAGCAGACCGCCCCGCCACTTCCGGGAAGCCCTGGGCCAGATGGCGAACTTTCTGGGCATTCTGCAAAGCGAATGGGCCGGCGCCCAGGCCTTCAGCTCCTTTGACACCTTCCTGGCGCCCTACGTTTTCAAGGACCAGACGGACTTCCCCCGCATCAAGAAAGACATCCGCAGTTTCGTTTACAACCTGAACGTACCCTCGCGCTGGGGACAGTCTCCCTTTACCAATGTCACGATCGACTGGACTGTGCCGCGCGACCTGCGGGACCAGGCCCCCTTCAGCGGAGGGGAACACCTCTTTGAAGGAATAGAAGACGCGAACCTGCTCGCCCTGGCGAGGGAACGCGGGGCAAACAAGCTGACGGAACTGACCTACAAGCATTTCCAGAAGGAAATGAACCTGATCAACAAGGCCTTTTACGAAGTTCTCACGGAAGGGGACAGCACCGGACAGCCCTTCACCTTCCCCATCCCCACCGTCAACATCACGGAAGATTTTGACTGGGAAGGGGAAAACGTGCCTCTCCTGTTTGAAAACGCCGCCAAAATCGGTTCCTCTTACTTCCAGAACTTCATCGGCAGCCAGTACACCGTCAATGAACACGGGGAACGCGTGCCTGACGAACGGGCCTACAAGCCGGATGCCGTGCGTTCCATGTGCTGCCGCCTCCAGCTGGACCTGCGGGAACTGCTCAAACGCGGCGGCGGTCTCTTCGGCTCCGCGGAAATGACCGGCTCCATCGGCGTGGTGACCATCAACCTGGCCCGGCTGGGCTACCTGTTCAAGCAAAACCGGGAGGCCCTGTTCGCCAGGCTGGGAGAACTGCTGGACCTGGCCAAATCCTGCCTGGAAAAGAAAAGGGCCTTCGTTCAGGAAATGTATGACCGCGGCCTGTACCCCTACACCAAACGCTACCTGCCCACCTTCCGCAACCATTTCTCCACCATCGGCGTCAACGGCATGAACGAGCTGTTGCGCAATTTCTCCAACGATACGATGGACATTACCTCTGAAGAAGGCAGGGCCTTTGCTGAAGAGATCCTGGAATTCATCCGCTTGCGAATGCAGGAATACCAGGAGGAAACCGGCAACCTGTACAACCTGGAAGCCACGCCCGCGGAAGGCACCACGCACCGCTTCGCCCGCGAAGACCAGAAACGCTATCCTGACATCATCCAGGCCGGCCCCGTGGGGCAGCGTTATTACACGAACAGCTCCCAGCTTCCCGTGGACCACACAAGCGACCTGTTCCGGGCGCTCCAGCTTCAGGATGAACTTCAATGCTGCTACACGGGAGGAACCGTCTTCCACATGTACATGAACGAAGCCATCAGCTCCCCGGAAGCCTGCCGGGACATTGTCCGCAAAGTGCTGACCCGCTTCCGCATGCCGTACCTCACCGTCACCCCGCTCTTCTCCGTTTGCGAGAAGCACGGCTATCTGCGCGGGGAGCACGAATACTGCCCCTTCTGCGATGAGGAGCTGCTCCACATCCACAGGCATGAATAAAATCCCTTTTCCAATAGGCTCCCGACTTCAAACCCAACCATTAATACGACAATGACCAAACAGGAAATATTAAGCAAATACGCACAGGACCGGACCCGCTGCACCGTTTACACGCGCGTCATGGGCTATCACCGCCCTGTAGAAACTTTCAACGCCGGCAAACAGGGCGAGTTCCATGACCGCGTCCACTTCGTGGAACCGGGCCGCCCCTGCTCCTGCTCCGCCCAAACGGAACAGCCGCGATAATTCTCCCAACAACATATGCGAAGTCGATGGGAACGGGTCGGGGCATAGCAGACATCACGCCGCTCACCTTGCTGGATTTTCCAAATAAGGTGGCCTGCATCTTCTGGCTGAGAGGCTGTAATTTGTTTTGTCAGTACTGTTACAACGTCTCCCTGGTCAGGGGAACGGATTCTCCTGCCGGAGACCGGACGGACTATCTTGATTTTCTCAGAGATCGGGTGGGATTTCTGGATGGGGTGGTTCTGTCCGGAGGCGAGTGCACGCTGTGTCCCGACCTTATCCCTATCTGCCGCAATATACGGCAGCTTGGCTTCGCAGTCAAAATAGACACCAACGGCACCCGGCCCGGCGTGGTGAAAACGCTGGTGGAGGAAGGGCTTTGCGATTATATTGCCCTGGATTACAAAGCGCCGGAAAAACTGTTCGGCTCCATTACCGGGCGTCCGGATTTATTCCCCTGCTTCACTCAAACGCTGGATTATCTGATCAACAGAAATTTCCCGTTTGAGGTTCGAACGACAATCCACTCTGGCCTTCTCGGGGAAAAGGAAATCAACCAGATCAGCGGGGATTTGACGTCGCGCGGCTATAGAGGAACCTACTACCTTCAGAATTTTTTTAATACAGAGGAAACACTCGGCCAAATCGGCGCCCCCGAACGGATGATTGACTTATCTCTGCTAAACACGCATATCCCCATAGGGTTGCGCAATTTTCCCATCACGGAGAAAGCTCCCGGCTCCAGCTCCGGGAAACGGCAGCCGTCCCCTCTGACATGATTTTTTTAAATAAAAGTTTCTATTTGTAAAATCGGGAAGTACCCTTCCGCCCGCCAACCATATTACCAGCTATTATTCATGAGTGAAACCCAAAACAAGCTGCTCAAGGCAGCTATCAGCCTGGCCGCCGCAGGAGTCGTCTTCTTCCTGCCTTTCGCTTCATGGGGAATCCAATTAAGCCCTATTGAAATCCGCGTCATCGCCATGTTCGTCATGGCGGCGCTCTTCTGGATTTTGGAACCCATCCCTATCTGGACCACCTCCGTGATGGTCATTACCCTGTCCCTGCTGTGCGTCTCCAACGGCTCTCTCTCATTTTTGATGCCGGAGCGCTATGACAAGGCGGCGGTATCCTCCATTCTGGATGACGCCATAGGCAAAGGGATCAATCCGGAGGTAGTCGGCAAATTGAAGGAAAATGTCGAAAACCGGTTAAATAAGAAAACCAAGCTGGACGCGGAAGAAGTGAGGATGACCCTGGGGTTCCAGCTCATGGACGCTTATGAAAAAATAGATCTGAACGCACAGGAACTGTCCCGTGAAGGAAAAACGGAAGAAGCCGCCGGGCAGGAATCCATAGCCGCCCAGCTCAAGACCGCGGCCGGGCGCCTGTACAGCAAGGAAATAACCTCGCGCATCCAGGGGCTGCAATTTGTCAACACCATGCAGCAAAAATCCACGATGGCCACCTTCGCGGATCCCATCATCATGCTTTTCCTGGGCGGCTTTTTCCTGGCTGCGGCCGCAACCAAATACAGGCTGGACATGAACCTGGCCAAAGTACTTTTAAAACCCTTCGGCACCAATCCCAAATTCGTACTTCTGGGGCTGATGTCCGTAACGGCTCTTTTCTCCATGTTTATGAGCAATACGGCTACGGCCGCCATGATGCTCGCCATCCTGACGCCGGTGCTGGCCCTGTTCACTCCGGAAGACAAAGGCCGCGCCGCCTTTGCCCTGGCCATCCCCATCGCCGCCAACCTCGGCGGTATCGGAACGCCTATCGGCACGCCCCCCAACGCAATTGCGCTGAAGGCATTGCAGGGTATGGGGCTGGACGTCTCCTTCGGCAAATGGCTCATGTTCGGCATTCCTTTCGTCATCGTCATGATCCTGATTGCGTGGCTTCTCCTGCTGTGGCTGTTCCCCATCTCTCAAAAGAAACTGGAACTGCAGGTGGGTGGTAAATTCCTGAGAACCCCCAAGGCCATTATCGTTTACGTCACCTTTGCCGTTACCGTCCTGCTGTGGGTAACGGGCAAGGGCGTGCACGGGCTGGACTCCAATACCATCGCCATGATTCCCATCGCCGTCTTTGCCATTACGGAAACCATCACCAGGGAAGACTTGAAGAAAATGGGCTGGGACGTGCTCTGGCTGGTAGCCGGCGGCTTTGCCCTGGGGCTGGCCCTGCAAGACACCGGACTGGCAAAAAACCTGATTGGCTCCATTCCCTTTGCCGAATGGTCCCCCTTCCCGCTCATGGTGGGCACGGGAATCATCTGCCTGTTCATGGCTACCTTCATGAGCCATACGGCTACAGCCTCCCTGCTCATTCCAATTATCGCGGTCGTCGGCGTCAACATGGGTGACAATCTGGCTCCCATGGGGGGCGTTACCGCCCTGCTGGTATCCGTGGCTTTCGCCTCCTCTCTGGGCATGAGCCTTCCCATCAGTACTCCCCCTAACGCCCTGGCTTATGCCACCGGCCTGGTCAGCTCCAGGGGGATGGCCATTTCCGGCGTCATTCTGGGTATCCTGGGCATGATTTTGACCTATGTCATGATGATGATTCTTGCCCAATGCCATGCTTTTTAAGTAAGGTAATGTTCCATGCCGGGACATGTTGCCCCGGCATGGCCAACATCAACGGGAAAAGCGCCATATGATCATTGAACAGGAAGAATTCCAGAAAAAATTAAAACGCATTAATCTGGCGTATTTTTCCGATCCGGACCGCATTATCACCATCAGCAAGGGAAACGCCGTCGTCCGCCAGGGGGAACAGAATAAAAGGCTTTACCTGATTTTATCCGGCAGCGTGGTTTCCTCCCGCCATGTCGTTAAAGAAGACCCGGAAACAGCTTCCACTTCCCACAAAATCTACAAGGCGTTCCGGGCCGGCCCCGGAGACTATTTGGGAGTGCAAAGTTCTTTTCCGGATGGTTCCGCAGCTCCTCCGATCTCATTGCGGAAACTGATTTGGAACTGGCCTATATCGACACCACCACCCCCGCCGTGGATGTGGAACGCTACGGCACGCTCCTGGAGCAGTTTGTTCCCGCCATTGTCCATGAACTGGCGGCACGCAATACCCGCGTCTTTGACCGCACTGCGGAAAAGGAAGAAGCGCTGCGGATGCTCCACCGTTCTGAAATGGCCGCCACCCTGGGGCAATTATCCGCCGGAATAGCCCATGAGCTCAACAATTCCCTGGGAGTCCTGTCCCGTAAAACAGACTTTGTTTTGGAAACCCTGGACAACATGTTCCGCCAGGAAAACGCCTTCCGGTATACCCTGTACAACAAAGGATTGGAAGGGACTTCCTCCGCATCCACTTCCGAACAGCGCAGGCTGGCGCGCCAGTTTGAAAAATTACGGGCTTTCCCAGGACGTGGCCAAGGCCCTGGCCCTGATTCCGGACATACAGAATCAGCCGGAGCTGCTGGACAAACCATTCCTCAGCCAGCTGGAACAAAACCTCCCTTATTGGGAATTGGGTCACGACCTGCATGACATGAAACTGGCTGTCAGGCACGCTACAGCCATTGTCCGTTCCGTTCGCCTGCTGGGGGGAGGCAACACCAGACGGGAAGAAGGAGTAAACGTGGCGGATTCCCTTACGGAAGCTGTTGCTCTGGTCAAGTCCAGTCTGCGCGGCGTTGATTTTGAAATGGTCCTGCCTCCCAGAGACTCCGTGCCAGGCATCTTCGCGGATATGACGGAGCTCGTTCAAATTTGGATCAACCTGCTTCAGAACGCCTGCGACGCGCTGAAAATAGAAAATACCCCCAACCCTTCCATCCATGTAGAATGCCGGGTGGAAAAAATCAGCAGCAAGGACCAGACATCCCATACCACCCGCGAAATTCTGGTCTCCGTCACAGATAACGGCCCCGGCGTTCCAAAGGACCTGCATGAAAAAATTTTCCGTCCCAACTTCACTACCAAAAAGAAGGGGCTTTCCTTCGGCCTGGGGCTGGGGCTCACCATCGTCCGGCGCATTGTGGACAGCTACGGCGGCCGCATCCGCCTGGAGAGCGTGCCGGGCCATACCGTTTTTACGATAATCATACCAACCATCAACAATCATGGAAAAAATTAACATCATTTGCGTGGACGACCAGCCGGAAGTCCTTGACAGCGTTTTGCGAGACCTTCGTCCGCTGAATTCCTGCTTCCGCCTGGAAGGGGTGGAATCCGCATCCGAATGCCGCGAACTGTTGGAAGAATTCGACCAGGACGGAGAACTGACGGGACTGGTTATCTCCGACCACGTCATGCCGGGAGGTTCAGGAGTAGAGTTGCTTGGGGGCATCGCCAAAGACGACCGTTTCGCCGGGACGCGCAAAATCCTGCTGACCGGCCAGGCCACCCACGCGGACACTATCCAGGCCGTCAATGACGCGCACATTGACAACTATCTGGAAAAGCCCTGGGATCCCGCCGTTCTCCTTACGACCGCCCGCAAACTGCTGACCAGGTTCATTATGGAAAAGGGCATCGACCATACGCCTTATATGTCCTGCCTGGATCAGGCCACTCTGCTGGATTACCTGCGGAGAAACTGACGCGCCGGAAGAAATATGCCGCGCCCTCCGCTTTCTCAACGCACGCATTCTCATCCGTGACGGGCATTCCCCTGCTCTGCGCCAAGGAAGGGAACAAAACCGCTAACCGTCTTTATGTTTGATATCCTGCTCCAACACAACACCCTGGTTCTCTTCGGAATCATCTTTTTCGGCATCGCTCTCGGCAGCATTAAAATATACGGACTGAACCTGGGCCTTTCCGGCGTTCTTTTCGTGGCGCTGGCCGCCGGCCACTACCGCCTGGCCATTCCCGACGGCGTAGGGCAGCTGGGTCTGGCGCTCTTTGTATACTGCGTGGGCCTCAGCGCGGGCAACCGCTTCTTCTCCGCCATCGCCAAACAGGGCAGCAAACTGGCCATCATGTCTGCGGTGATTGTAGGAGTGTCAGCGTTATTCACCTGCCTCTTCGGCATCTGGTTCAAAGTTCCCGCGGGAATCTCTTCCGGCATCTTTGCCGGCGCATGCACCAGCACCCCGGCGCTGGCGGCCGCCACGGAAAGCCTGCCGGGAGCCTCCGGAAGCGGCGTCAGCATCGGTTACGGCATCGCCTATCCGTTCGGCGTGGTGGGCGTGGTCCTTTTCGTCCAGCTCCTGCCGCGCCTGCTGCGCTTTGACCTCAACAAGGAGGCCAAAGCCATGCATTCCAGGCAGGAAGTCAGCATCATTTCCCGCCTTGTCCGCGTCACACAGCCCAACCTGATAGGCCAGAACATTGCGGACTGCAAGCTGCTGGACGGTCTGCACTGCATGGTCACCCGCGTGGTTCGCAACGACAGGCTGATGCCCCTGACTCCGGAAGACACGTTCCGGGAAGGAACGGAAGTCCTCATTGTGGGCAACAGCGACACCATGCCTCACGACATCGCCTTTCTGGGGGAGGTATGCGACAATCCCTACCCCATGGACTCCCAGAAGGAGCGCCGCAAACTGATTCTGACAAACAAGAACTATGCCGGGCACAAGCTCCGCGACCTGAAAACCCTGCGCACGGACGGCGTCATTATCTCCCGCATTTCCCGCCTGGGCTTCACCTTCGTCCCCACGGGGGAAACCACGCTGGAACGCAACGACGTGCTGACTGTGGTCGGTTCTCCGGAAAACCTTACCAAATACGGGGACAAAATCGGCCACCGCAGCCAGGACATGAACCAGACGGACCTGCTCTCCCTGGGCTTCGGCCTCTCCCTGGGCATCATTCTGGGCCTGGTCAACTTCAGCCTCGGCAACGGCGCGGGCATCTCCCTGGGCATTGCAGGAGGCCCCCTTATCGTCGCCCTGCTGCTCGGCCACTTCGGACGTCTGGGCCCCATCGTCGGCTACATCCCTCGTCCCACCCGCCTTCTTTTGCAGGATCTGGGGCTGGTCTTCTTCCTGGCTGACGCCGGCATCAAGGGTGGAGCGGACCTGGTGGATACGGTAGCCACCCACGGCGCGGCCGTCTTCATCATGGGCGTCATCGTCACCTGCTCCGGCATGTTCGCCGGTTACTTCGTGGGCATGAAAGTCTTCAAGATGAACATTCTGGAATGCCTGGGCGGCATCTGCGGCGGCATGACCTCCACCCCGGCCCTGGGAGCCATCGCCAGCAAGACGGACTCCCAGGCCCCCGTGGTCAGCTACGCCACCGCCTATCCCGTAGCCCTTATCCTGATGACCATCGTCGCCAAGGTCATCATCCAGACCATCGGCGGCGTGGTGGGAATTTGACAATGGCAGAGATCATCTGACCTGAAAACTATTATCTCTGTTTTACCGCTTCAGCACGGGGTTCCATTCTTTTTCCGAATGGAACCCCGTTTTCATCATCTTGCGGGAGGGATGGACAAAAAATCATCCCGGATTCAGCTCCGAAAATCCAATGTCTCTCAGAGCCAATGACCCCAATTTTCCATTTGAAAAAATCCTTTTGCCGTCAATATCATTTTGATATAAAAGCGAAATATGAAATGTATTTTTCATATTCAAAAAAATCATATTTTATTGAAATTTTTTCAAGTTGTGTTGCCATGCATTTAAGTCTGTCTTTCATACCTTATGAAAAACATCTTCTGGCTTTTCCTCTTCAGCATGCTCATGTCTATAGAGAGCTTTGGCACGCTGGCTCCATCTGAAGCAGACATACAAACACTGCTTTCTTCAGGGCGGTCCTCCTTCATTGCCGGTAAAATCCGGGAAGTCCTGCGCAGCCGGCTTGATTCCGGCCCGCTTACCTCCGACAAAATACGAAAACTGATTCAATCCCCTCAAGTGGCGGCATTGTGCTGCCTGCACCAGTTTTTCAATACTGCCGAAGGAGGGAAACCTTTCACTCAGGAGGAACTCAAGGATCAGGTCTTCAGGAAATGGCTTTCCAACCACCCGGAAGTATTCAACATGCTCGCCCAATCTGGTCCAGCCGGCAAAAGTACTCTTTCCGTTTTTTACCAAATCTGGAATACCAGCGATCAGAATTTCAATCCCGTTGAACTCAGCATGGCATTGGGAGCCGGCCTTGTCGCAAACATCTTTTCTCCTGAAGAATGCATCGCCAAATTTAACTTCTACCGGGATTCTCATCACCACGCCAAATGCTATCCACAGGCAGAAACCTTGCAACCCTGGGAATGGGCCATCGTATTCCGGGGAAAAGAAGGTCTTGAAGATCTGGCATGGGCACAGCAATTTATCGCAGGGAAAAAAATCAGGCCGGAGAAAGCCGGAAGCAGATTTCCCGGATTCATTCCCTACCGTAAAAAGAATGACAAAGGCGTCAGCGTCCATGCCGGAAGCGCTTTTTATGACCACAAGCCCATCACGCTGAAACTTTACACGGAATACGGAGGAGTATGCGGCGCCGTCTCCAAAGGCGCGGCTGGATTCCTGCGTTCCAAAGGAGTTCCCGCTTACCCGATTGGACAGCCGGGGCACTGCGCCTTCGTATGGAAACACCCCAATGGCCACTGGCAAATCGGCAACAATCTCGGCGGCTGGAATTGGGCCAGCGGCAGCGCTCAGATTCCCTGGAAAGGCCCTGTTCAACTGGTGACGGCTTACGATTCATTCATTCATCATCCTCATGCGGAAGAATCGGCTTTAACGTATTATCTGTCCTTCTGCACACAAAAACAGGAACATGTGGAGTTGCTCTTGCGGGAAGCGCGTCAATTCAATCCCTTCAATTATCCTGCGTGGCAGCGTTATCTGGATATCAAGGCCAAAAACGCCAGCGACCGGAGAAAACTCGCCTTACTCAGGGAACTGGCTCAAGCGATGCCCAATGAGCACAATCTCATTTGGCACGCGGCGAAAAGCGTGCTGAATATCAGGGAAAACAGGGTGAATCCCTATGAACTCTATGCCTGCGCGCTCGGCCCCGACTGCACGCCCCATGCGGAAGAACTTTTTACCCGCCTGGTCTGGAACAGATTAGTGGGGGATTGTCCTGAAATCAAAGGCGTCGCCGAATACAAGCCGGGCTTTACCGGAAAACATCTGTCCCTATGGACCCAAAAGGGAAAACACGCCGTATGGACACCTAAGATGAAGAAATATTCGGTCAAAGTGATGCAAAGAGCCATTGAAGCGCTGACGGAAAGGGATAAGACGCAAAAATACTATGTGGAAACCTATCAAACCCTGTTAAGCATCTGGGGGGATGGGAAGTTAAACAGAGAGGGAAAAGAATTTATTAAAAAGAATTTCATTCTGACGAAAAAGACCGACGAAATGAACTCCAACACCCTGAAAAAAAATTGACATGAGAAAGAAATCAATAGTAAGACTCCTCACATACGTTATAGCAGTAGCCATTTGCTCGTTCACCTCTCTGCCCGTCCAAGCGAAAGACTGTGACTATGAGGTAAAATATTTTCCTTACATAACCCCCAATGGAGCCTCGACAGCAACATTGGAGATACTGGGAAAGACATTGGATGGAATTGCAGCAAAAGCATTAGAAAAAGTAATCTATGACGCTATCGGAAATGCTAGCGGAATACTCAAGCTATCTGAAGCCATGAAAACTGATAAGGCATTCCGGAATGTGCATATCATTTACCTCTACCGATTCACTCATCAAAAGAAACTAATTGGATCATGGCAAATCTCCCAAAAGAATAATATCATGCGGAACGGAGTGGACTTCCACCAGTCAAAAGATATTCCTAGTGTTATTAATGAAGGGAAACGACAAATTGAAAGACAATTAGAAAAACAATTAAAGGAAGATTGTAAAAATCATCAATAAATCAATAGAAAATAAAACAATGAAATACATATCAAGTATACTCGTCATTGTGCTCTTCTGCATCCAAGGAATAGCTAGTCTAACTATAGCACAAGAAAAAACCGTCCAATCCAGCGAGCAACAACAAGAAGCTCCCTCTGACGTCCAAACCGAGGAGATGAATATCCCTGTTATTACAAATCCTGTTGTTTTTAACGAAAAAGACCTAGACAAACTTCTGGAAAAGCAGCGAGAATATGTAGAGAAGCATTATCCCGATTACCGCATCAGAGGGAAGGGCGAGGAACATGATGTCATGGATGGTCATCGATATTCATTTTTTAATTTGGAAAATGAAGATGAGGAATGGGTCCTGACCATCCGTTTCGATATTGAGGAAGCGTACCAGGCCTACATGAAAAAACATCAAAAGGAAATAGAACGGGAAGCAGCCCGGCTCATCAGGGAGGGCCTCATCAAGATTGAATGATCGGCCTTTTCCTGTAACGAAGAGGAAACACGAACCAGCATTGGAACGTTCACGACCTTTTTTGTTTTCCCAGGGAAAAAGCCATAACAGAATTCCATATGAATCATCCTCTGAAATTCGTCGCGACCACGGGCATTGTTCTGTTTTTCCTCATGCTGAAAACAGGAAGTCTCGCGGCAGCGCGGGAAGAACATCCCCGGCAGCCGGACGCACAGCAGCAGGAAGAAGAAAAAGATATCCCTGTCATCACCAACCCTGCTGTGTTTAATGAGAAGGATTTGGACAAGCTCCTGGAAAAACAGCGGGAATACATAAAAAAACATTATCCGGATTACAAAATTGTTGGAGAGGGCCAGGAACAGGATTATTTTGACAGCCGTAATTATTCGAGATTCGAGTTAGAAAACGAAGATGAAGAATGGGTCCTGACCATCCGTTTCGATATTGAGGAAGCGTACCAGGCCTACATGAAACAACATCAAAAGGAAATAGAACGGGAAGCGGCCCGGCTCATCAGGGAGGGCCTCATCAAGATTGAATGATCGGCCTTTTCCTGTAGAAAAAGAGAGGAATATCGGCAAACCGGCATTGGAATGCGCCTGTCTTCTGCCGCATTGGCTGTATACCCTCACCTCTAAGAGAACTCCTAACTCATCACATCAGTAAGGCGGCTATGGCTCCCACGCCAAACGCCGATTTCATGATGAAGCCGGAGCATCAGGGTTTGTTTCCGCCACCTCCAGGCAGACGGACTGGAAGGCCTTTTTCCAGCGGATGCGGATGCCGGCGTCCATCAGGAAATCGCCGCCCAGCACCTGTTCGTGAACGTTCGTGAGAGAGCCGTCTTCATTCATGTTGATTTCCCGCACCAGGTACCTGGCGACAGGATTCAGGCCTTTCAGGCGCAGGGGCGGAGGGGAATCCGCCAGCCATTTATCCATCAGCCAGGCGAAAACGACAGCCCGTTTTCCGCATACATACATCAGGGAGGCCACCCGGCTTTCATACGGGGAGGAAAGCCGGTACAAGTCACCGAACTGGACTACGGGGCGGATGCGCTTGTATTCCGTCAAAGCACGTTTGGAAAAGGCCATATCCTCCTCCGTCATGTCGCATGGCTGAAGTTCAAAGCCAAGCCGTCCGGACATAGCCACGTCAAACCGGAATTTGAGCGGAGCGGAGCGGCCCGTCTGATGGTTGGGGGAGGCTGTCACATGGGCGGCCATGGAAATAGCCGGGAACAGGTGGCCTATGCCCCACTGCATGAACACGCGTTCATAAGCGTCCGTGTTGTCGGACGTCCAGAATTCATGATGCCTCCGCATGGTTCCATAGTCGGCGCGGCCTCCGCCGGAAGAACAGGCCTGGAATGTCACATCCGGGAATTCCGATGCCAGCGTATCAAGAACGTGTTCATAGCCCCGCACATAGTCAATGGGCAGATTCCCCTGGCGGCAGGCGTCCAGCCAGGGAGAGCCGGGGTCGGAAATTTTGCGGTTGCAATCCCATTTGACGTAGGAAATGCCCGGATGTTCTCCAAGCAGCTTCCGCATGGCGTCAAGAATGTACCTGCATACATGAGGATTGCTCAGGTCCAGCAAATACTGGCTGCGTTCCTGCCTGTTTTCCCGATGCGGGAGACCGATGACCCACTCCGGATGGTCCTGATAAAGCTCCGAATGAGGGTTCACCATTTCCGGCTCCACCCAGATGCCGAAGCGTATCCCCAGTTCTTCCGCATGGCGGATAAGGCCTTCCAGCCCATGGGGCAATTTAGCGCGGTTCACCTGCCAGTCCCCCAATCCCGCGCGGGCGTCATTGCGGGGGAACCGGTTGCCGAACCAGCCGTCATCCAGCACGAAAAGCTCTATCCCCAAGTCCGCCGCACGTTTCATCATGCCGTGCAGCACTTTTTCCGTAAAGGTAAAATACACCCCCTCCCAGGAATTCAGCAAGGTTGGCCTCTCTGTTCCTCCGCCGCGCAAGCCGTAGCGGCGCGCCCAGCGGTGGATGCGCCGGGAGGCCTCTCCCTTGCCGTTTTTACTGTGCGTCAGAATGAGGGGCGGCATTTCAAACACGCCGCCGCCGTCCAGCAGATAGGGCGCGGGAGCCGTATCCAGTCCCGCTCCGGCAAAAAGGTAATGATACGGGCTGTGCCGGAACCATATCCGGTAATTGCCGGACCATGCCAGCGCCCCCAGAACAACCTCCCCGGAATCCTCCCGCGCCGGACCGTCCAGAGAGATGATGAATCCGGGGCTTCCCTCCTGGGCGGTGCGGGTGCCGGTTCCGGATACCAGGGCAAGTTCATGCCCCCGGGCCACTTCTTCCTCACTCATCAGGGACTCGCCGCCCCAGGTACCGCGGAAGCTGGTGACGAAGTACCGTTCTGCGCGCAAACCCAGTTGTGCGGACGCAACGCGGTGCAGGCGGATGCCTTCTTTCCCTTCGTTCCGAACAACCGCCCACTGCAAAAAGGTGTCCGATTCCCTGTGAGAGCGCACGTGGATTTCCACCCGCACAGGGTAGGAAGGGTCCTTCCCATAGAAGACGGCTTCTTCCCGGTCGTCATCCAGTTCCAGCACTTCCCAACCCTGGCATTCCAGGCTCAGGGAAAGGGCCCCGTCCGCCTGGGTCACGCAAATGCAGTACTCGCCGGACGCATTGGGAAGCCCTGTTACGGAATCCGCCAGGGAGGAATACAGGAGAGGAGCATCCGCGGCGTTTTCCAGGGCATCCTCCGGCTGATGCAGCCTCGGGCCGTAATAGGCGCGGCGCACACGGCCCTGTTCATCTTTGCACAGGGTCATCTGGGAGGAACGGGTCAGCAAATGAACGGAATCCGGAGTCATAATCGGCAAACGTGGAAGGGGCCAGTTACTTATGCAGGCAGGCAAAAATGTTCCTGCCTTATCCACATTAAGGGCCTCCGCGGACGAGGAAGTCAATGGCAAAATGACAGGAGCTGCCGAACGGCTTCCCTACTCCTTCCACAGAAGGGAAGAGGGGTGGAATTTCATGGTTTTCGATTCATGCACCAGCAACCTGCCGCCGTTTTCCGGATGGCGTACGATGCGGGCGCGGCGGTGCTTGACGCGGAAAGTGCCAAAACCCCGGAATTTCACCAGCGACCGCCTCCGGACCGACCGCGCAATCGTATCCAGCACCGCGTTCAACGCGTGTTCCGCCTGCCGGGAAGTAACGTCCTTCCCCAGCTCACGCTGGAGCTCCCTGATAAATTGTGTTTTATTCATAGGCCTCCCAGCATGACCTGCCCCGTTTCTCCGGTAAAGAGGCAACGGCGCGCGCTCATTCCTGCCACCATACCCATACAAATGCCCCCTTCCGTTCCGGTCTGCGAGTTTCCTCCTTGCCCCCGCGGACCAGCCCCATTAAGGTTCCGGGGAAATGCCTCCCCCTGCCGCTGATGCCCCGTGCCCGGAACAAGCGTTCAACGCAACCGCGCTGAAGTGGCACACCTGCGCCTGGCTTCTGCTGCCTGTCCTGGTGTTCCTGACCGGGTGGATGCACTGGTACGCCGCTCTCCCTCTCACGCTCCTGACGGCGGCGGGACTGACGCCCCGAGAAAGCAAGGAACCGCAAACAAGGGATTCTCTCCCCGCCTTCCCCCTGTTCACCCGCTCTTCATTTCTCGCCCTGGCGGCGTTTGCCGCCCTGATGGCGCTTTCCGGCTGGGGGGAGTGGGTCAACCAGCACCCTGACCATATCGTCAGAAATGCCTGTCTGCGTGAATTGGTCGCCAGTCCGTGGCCTGTCATCTTTCCGGACGGGAACGTGCTGATTTACAACACGGGGTTCTGGCTGGTTCCAGCCCTGGCGGGAAAACTGGCAGGGCTGGACGCCGCGCGCGTGCTTGTCGTTCTGTGGGGAACCTGGGGCCTGTTCCTTTCCTGGCTGTGGCTCTGCGTTTTCTCCGGACGCCGCTCCCTGCTGCTCGCCCTGCTGATGGCGGCATTCGGCTCTCTGCTGAATGTCCAGTGCTGGCTGGGGCTGGATCTGTTTCGTCTGCATTACTTCGGCACGGCGGAACAAATCATGTGCAGCGCAAACGCATCCATTCCTGTTCTGCTCTTTTTCATCTTCCTGGCTTCAGGACGCATGCCCCTATACTGGATGCCTATTCTGTTCGCAGCCACGGCCTTTTATTCCCCCCTCGCAGCCCTTGGAGGGCTGCCCCTGGCGGCCTGCCAGTGGCGCCGCCAATGGAAAGGCGTCCTCCCTCTCCGGGATGTCCTGCTCCACCCCTCCTTTTCAGCCGCCGTTCTGCTGGGAACGTGTTTTCTTCTTTATTATGGGGCGGTAAACGCGCCATCCTCCCACATGGGCGTGCGGCCTTTTTATACGCGTCCGGGGGATTTCCTGCTTATGGCAACCTCATTCCTGCTGTACGCCCTGTTCTGCTGGCGGGATTTCCGCAAGAATCCCCTCTTCATCTGTACGCTGGCAACCGGCCTGATTCTGCCTTTCTTTTACGTGAACGGAGACGTCAATGACCTGCTTTGCAAAGGAAGCGTTCCGGTCATGGCCTGCCTGCTTGCCTTTCTGGCTTCCTCCTGGACGCGGCATCCCGGTCTCCGCGTCTGGATATGGCTTCTCCTGGCGTTTGGAATGGCGCCCCGGTTCAACATTCCCTATTATTGCTGTTCTTCCAGCGCCCTCCAGGCGGTTCTGGCGCCTCCGGCTTCGGAAACAGAGCCTTCTTCCTTCGCCAGCCGGGAATGGAAACAGCTTTTCTATGCGCCCCAGGCGCGCCGTCAGGATGAATGGGGCCGCACTATGCACCATCCCGGACACCGGTGGTATCCCTACTATTCCGGCACTCCCCAGCCATGGCTGCGCTTCATTTACCGTTTTTAGAAGAGTAATACCTCATGATGCCGGATGAGGGCGGCAAAATCGGGCAGCTTGCCCGTGTGCAGGTATTAAATTTGACCTCCGATATCCCTAAACTTTTCAATGAAAGCGACGATTTTTTGAAAGACGCTCTGTTTCTTCGTCAGATATTGAGGATTTAACGGACTCATCTTCGGCAGAATAGCATTGAGGTCAGCGCCGTTCTCGCTGGCGTACTTCCGTTTCAAAGATGTTTGAATATATCGCTTTGCAGCTTCCTCGTTCAGTTTCTCTTCCGTAATCAGAGCAGCAGCTTCCTTTTTCTGTTTCTCTTGGGCATAAGTAAAGAAAGCGGCAATAATATCAGCCTTATCTCGAATCGGTTCCAAATCCGTTTCATTGATAAAATCAACAATGAGGCTCTCTTTTGCCCTGTTCCCGATGCTCGCTCTGATAACACGGCGCACCTCATCTACCAAGGCAGGTTTGTCCTTCGTTTTCCTGTTGTGTTCGAAAATCAGTCCGAGAATATAGTCGAGATCTATTTCCTGAGATTTAAGCAGATCAATTTCAAAAACCACATCATCCCAGTCTATTTTTGAATCTTCCGGAGCTTTACCGTTCCTCTCATGTCTGAACCAGTCTCGGATATCATTGTATATCGAACGATAATCCTGTACGGTTCGCTCTTTCAGTACATCAATGCCCTGCATGGCTGCAATATCTTCATCAGTCAAGAAGTTGGCATTCTTAAACGCTTCAAGAGCCGCACGATTCTCTTTGTCTATTTTTTGCAGGGCTTTGAGCTGCGTAAACTCATCGTAGTTTTGTAAAATATTTTCTATCCGTAGATATTCTCCGAACAGCTTAACAAAGGATTTTTTATCTGCTTCCGTCACTATCTCATCCGGGGCAGGGAATTTTTCTTTCAGTTCCATGACAACTTCCACATACCCTTTTCTCGCCTCGCCGGTGGCAATATCCTTAAATCCTTCAAGGTATTCCTTGTAGCTCTTTTCAAGCACTACGTTCCTTGTGTTCTTATCTCCAAACAGAGTGATCGCATCTATTGTAGATTGTTCCAAATCCCTGAATGTGACGATATTGCCGAAAGTTTTGGTTGCGTCATAGATGCGATTGGTACGTGAAAACGCCTGCATCAGACCGTGATAACGCAGATTCTTGTCTACAAACAGCGTGTTCAAAGCAGGAGCATCAAAACCGGTAAGGAACATACCGACCACAATGAGCAAGTCAACTTCCCGGTTTTTTACTCTTTTGGCCAAATCGCGATAATAGTTTTGGAACTCTTTACTATCCACTCCGAAGTTCGTTTTAAACATCACGTTGTAATCGCCAATCGCTTTTGCCAAAAACTCTTTGGCGCTGCTGTCCATTGCCGAAGGGTCAAAATTTTCATCTTTGATATCGCCCTTAGCGCTTTGTTCTTCATTTGGGGCGAAAGAAAATATGGTGGCAATTCTCAGGGGCCTGTCACTTTCTTTCTGCAGATTGTTCAATTCCTGATAATACAGTTTGGCAGCCTCAACGCTGTTTACTGCGAACATGGCATTAAAGCCCTTGTCATTCCCTTGCGTTCTATGTGTTTTTATCCTGAAATTCCGCAAGATGTATTGAGAAATCCCTTTGATCCGGTCCGGATGAAGCAAAAGCTTTTGATTTTCTGCCGCATTTAACTTGATTTCATCTTTTTCAGTTTCCAAATTCTTGAACCGTGGACGAACATCGTTGTAGTCCACTTTGAACTTCAAAACCTTTTCATCACGTATGGCGTCTGTGATGACATACGAATGCAGCTCACGGCCGAACACACTGGCCGTAGTCTCCGCCCCCAAAGCATTCTCAGGAAAGATAGGGGTCCCCGTAAAGCCAAATTGGTAATATCTCTTGAACCTCTTTTTCAGATTCTTCTGCGCTTCTCCGAATTGGGAACGGTGGCACTCATCGAAGATAAATACAACCTGTTTTTGATAAACGGGCAAGTCGCTTTCGCTCTTCATGAGGTTGTTCAGCTTCTGAATGGTCGTAACGATAATCTTGTCGTCATTCTTCTCTATGTTCCTCTTCAGTCCCGACGTGCTCTCTGACCCATTGACGCTATCGGGCGAAAAACGTTGATATTCTTTCATCGTCTGATAGTCCAAATCCTTGCGGTCAACAACAAAGAACACCTTGTCGATAAAATCAAGTTGTGTGGCAAGCTGTGCGGCCTTAAAACTCGTCAGAGTTTTGCCAGACCCCGTGGTGTGCCAGATGTATCCGCCTCCCTCCGGATTGCTCCATTTCTTAGCCTGATAAGAGCTTTTTATCTTCCACAAGATGCGTTCCGTTGCCGCAATCTGGTAGGGTCGCATAATAAGCAGCGTGTTACTGGTATCAAACACCGAATATGTGAAAAGAACCTGCAGCAGCGTATTTTTCTGGAAAAATGTCGCCGTAAAATCCTTTAAGTCTTTAATCAACATATTGTCCGACTTCGCCCAGTTCATCGTAAAGTCAAAACTGTTTTTATCGCGCTTTACGGTATTGGCAAAATAACGGGTGTCCGTACCATTGGAGATGACGAAAACCTGTAAATATTTATAAAGTGAACTTTCGCTGTTGAAGCTCTCTTTGCTGTAGCGACGCACCTGGTTAAAAGCCTCGCGGATAGCCACACCCCGCTTTTTCAGCTCTACCTGCACCATAGGCAACCCATTTACCAGTATCGTGACATCGTAACGGTTCGCTTGTTCCCCGAACTGCTCAAACTGATTAATCACCTGCACTTTGTTGCGGGCAATATTCGTCTTGTCTGCCAAGTATATATTCTCAATATGCCCATCATCAAACACAAAGTCACAGATGTAATCATCGTGTATTTTTTTTGTTTTTTCAACAGGGCTGTCGCTCTTCTTGTCCAGATATTCCTCCAGAAAGCGACCCCATTCAGAATCGGTAAAAACGATATTGTTGAATGCCTGCAACTGGTTTCTCGCATTGCAGAGCAGGGCGTCAGGCGTAACAAGGCTGGGAACATATTCGTAACCTTGTGATATCAAATCTTCTATAAATTCGCGTTCCAAAGCAGCCTCTGTCTGATAACCTGCAGGCGGCTCGCTTACCATGGAACTCTTGGTGTAGTTGTCGAGAACGATAAAATTTTGCAATTCTGCAATGGTACTGTACTGTGTCATGTCGTTCACTATTTATGGTCAACGATTGAGTGGAAGTGATATTGAGGTATTAGAACCTCTTTTACTAAATAAGTTAATACTCTTTTATCCTCTTCTTTAACAATTGAAGATTCCTCTCCACTATGTTTAGAATGGCTATACAGATTGATTCGCCTGCAATATGCCTCACGCGATTCGGCAGGCAAAAGTTCTCCCCAATTTCCATAACCAAGAAATGTAGCAGTTTTTTCTAATATATTACGAAGAAAATTATAATGATATTTTTGAATATCATCTGAGAGGATGGCTTTATTCAGCTCAGTTAAGAGAGCTAAATGATAGGAAAAAGGAGAATCGTTGGTATCTATGGGTAAAAAAGTGCCATCATCCAATTTTTCCAAGCGTTTTTTTACACTATGCCTTGGGCTGTAGCTATAACGCGAATCCGCATTGTTAAATGCATTAAATAGTACATTATAGAAAAGCGGATTGTGTGTTGTAATAATAAACTTCAAATTTGACTGACTTGATTTTATCAATTCCGCTACGTCTACCGCCAATTCAATCAAGTGATTGTCATCTAACGAACTTACAGGGTCGTCTATGAAAAAGTATTCCAAATCATCAAACTTATTTGTCGAACGGTTTTCCGGCTCTGGAACATTCAGTACTTCGACTACCTCTTTCAGCAGACTGTAAAACACGCACCAAATAACAACTCTCTTCGCCTCTCGATATCTTGATATTATCAATTCGCTCTTCGTTGCCGCCTTCTATAGAAAAGGAAACCTCATTATAACCTTCATTGAAATATGGAGTCAGTTTATCATTAGTATAATGCTGGAAATTAGTTATAATATTTCTGTCTTGTCCTTCATCTTCAAGCACCCAGTCAGTAAAGGCATTAGGACGTATCACCAGCTTCCTGTCTGTATCTTTTTCCAAATCATTATCCCAATAGAACAAATCCTCAGTAAAAGCATTATAATACAATACTTTTACGCCAGTATCCCCGTCTTGCGCTTCTTCTTCCTCATGCTTGGGCGACACCAATTCTTTGAATGCGCGAGACAGCCGCGTCTTTCCCACACCGTTAAAGGCATAGATAAGCTGGACCTTCTTTGGACTGTTTTTTAGCTCCTGAGCTATTTCTGTCAATGTTTTTCCCATATTCAGGCTGTTGTTTTATTATCGGGAAATGATAATAATTGGTTACGGTAATATTCATACTGTTTTCTACGCAGTTCTATTTCCTTTGGCAAGCCTTCACTGATGGAGGTTGTCAGCATATCGAACTTGTCGAGAATGGAGACAATACGGCGTTGCTCTTCGAGCGAAGGAACAGGGATTATATAATCCATTATTTTCTGCTTGCTGCCACGAGGCATTTTTGCTCCTTTGGCAAATTGCATATTGTAGTTAAAGAATTTATCGTCCGCTAATACCTGGTATAGATATTTAACATCCACTGATTGGTCTGTTAAATGAATTACCAAGACATCTCCACTTGCACCACCTTCATTATAGGCCAACCATATCTTCTTTAAATAAGGACGAATATTGCCTATTAGTACGTCACCTATAACATAGGCAGTTAAATTCCCTTTAGTGGGAACGTAATTTGATCCTACTTTGCCAGCTTTATTTGGCAAAAGATTATCAACGCCGACATAATTATCTTTCTTCATAGCTATCGCATTTATTCTCTTATGTGAATATTCTGCAATTTCTCTCAGCTTTTTAAGTTGACACCCCCCAGATTTTATCAATTCATTGAAAGACAACAATTTATTGCGATAATATTCATACTGTTTCTTTCTCGCTGTAAGCTCCGCTGTAAGCTCCGCTGTAAGCTCCGCTGTAAGCTCGGTGAAATTGTCCAGAATACGGACAATTTCACTCTGCACCTCAAGAGGTGGCACAGGGATAGTAAGTTTTTACAATTTGAGCATTTATATTTGTTTGGCTACCTTGTCCTAATGACTTAATATATTGATATTGGTTGCATAGACAATGGAAAACATATCTATATAATGCTTTTTCTTTATCAAGCTCAATATTACAACAAGCTTGGTTGGTTGTCATAGGAATTTTATTTATCGCTACTTTTCCAACAGTTGCTCCATACATTGCAACAATAACACAATTTTCTGGAATCCATTTAGCTGATGAGTTATCAACTCCTAATTGTGTAATCTTTACACCAGTGTCTGTTATATCATCAAAATTAACTTCTTGAGTTCTTAACCACGGTATATCGCCATTATAATATTCTGCAACTCCTGTTTTGGGTGTACCGCCAGATGTTATATTCTTACTTATAGAAGATACCGTTTTATACTCCACTCCATTAGGGCATAGTTCTTGAATAAGCTCGTCTAGTCTACTCATTTTATGTCAACTCCCTTTAACATCTGCTTGACTACATCGGTCAGAAAAGCCGTTCCTGTTATCGCTGGTGCATTATTCATCCTCCAACTCCTTAATAATCGCGTCAATATCCGCACGCAGCGCATCTATCCTCTCCACGGTTTGCTTCACCTCGGCATTCAGCCTGGCAATATCAATCACCTCGCGCGTATCTTTCGCCTCTACATATGAACTCACAGAGAGATTATAGCCATTCTCCGCAATCTTGCTGTTATCTACTAATGCCGCAACATATTCCACCGGTTCCTTTCTGGCGAATATATCGACTATTCTTTCTATGTGCTCATCTGTCAGGACATTGTTATTGGTCTGCTTTTTAAAGAAATCTTCTCCGCTGGCGTCAATAAACTGCGTCTTCGTATCAGCCTTGTGCCTGGACAGCACGAGGATATTCACGGAGATGCCCGTTCCATAGAAGAGATTGGGAGGCAATGCAATGACCGTTTCCACAAAGTTGCCGTCCACAAGATATTTTCTTATCTTCTGTTCCGCACCGCCACGGTAGAAGATGCCGGGGAAACAGACAATGGCAGCCCTCCCTCTGGCGGAAAGATAGCTGAGGGCGTGAAGCACAAAAGCAAAGTCAGCTTTTGACTTTGGCGCTAACACCCCTGCCGGGGCAAAGCGGTCGTCATTGATCAGCGTTGGGTCGTCGCTTCCCACCCAATTGACGGAGTATGGCGGATTTGAGACGATGGCGTCAAATGGTTTTTCATCGCCATATTGGGGATTGATCAGCGTATTGCCCAACGCTATGTCGAACTTGTCATAATTGATATTATGCAAGAACATATTCATCCGCGCCAGGTTGTAAGTGGTGTGGTTGATTTCCTGCCCGAAAAAGCCATCTTCAATGAGATGCGCATCAAACTGTTTCTTCGCTTGAAGCAGCAACGAACCCGAACCGCAAGCCGGATCATAAATCTTGTTGACGGAAGTCAATCCCGACATAGCTAATTGCGCTATCAACTTCGATACATTCTGAGGCGTAAAGAACTCTCCGCCGGATTTGCCGGCATTGGCAGCATAATTGGAAATCAGAAACTCGTAGGCATCTCCGAAAAGATCTATCTCATTATCCTCAAAATTACCGAAATCCAGACTTTCCACACCTTTGATGACTGCCGCCAAACGCCTGTTTTTCTCCTCCACGGTGTTGCCCAAACGGTTGCTTGTGGTGTCAAAGTCGGCAAACAGTCCCTTTATGTCGTGTTCGGACGGATACCCATTGGCAGAACTCTCTATCGCATCGAAAATAGCGGCCAAGTCCGTGTTCAGATTAGGATTGTTGTTGGCATTCTTTGCTATATTCACAAAGAGCTGAGCAGGATAGATGAAATACCCTTTTGTCCTGGTGGCGTCATCTTTTATCTCAGGGGTGATAACGTCATCCGACATATTCGCATAGTTGACGCTCTCGTCACCGCCTTCAATGAAGTTGGTGAAGTTCTCACTGATAAACCGATAAAAAAGAGCTCCTAAGACAAACTGCTTAAAATCCCAGCCGTCAACGGCGCCACGCACTTCGTTGGCGATTTTCCAAATAGTAGATTGCAATTCGTCTCTTTGCTTTATACTGGTCATATTAATTAAAATTATTCTTAATTCATATTGCAAAGTTAAAATATCAACACGTCAGGACTTGATAAACCAACAGAAACCACAAGCTGCCATTCCCGGCGCTACGCGTCAAAAATCACTTTCCAACGGATAACCGTTTAAAACCGTTCCGCTTCATCATTCCGCTTTTGCCGCCGTCATTATTTGGCTTCGCGGATACCTTGCCATTAAGCATTTCAATTCAGCTTCTTCCGGTTTACATGATTATTCCAGGCTTCTTCAATAATTCCGGCAAGAGGCTTTCCATACTTGTCCACTTCACTTTTGGTGAACAGGCTCTTGATCAATTCTCCGGAAACAGGGTCAATGATAAACACGGCGGGAGGGCCAAGAACCACATACGGCGCACGGGGGGAATCCGCACACCCCACGATTTTTGCGGCTTCTTCCGGAACCATCTTGAATTTAAACGTTCCCGGGGAATTGCCCGGCACCTGTTTGGTGTCCACCAGCCAGAATATAAATTTCTTCCCGGCGGCATTTGAAATTTGTTTTTTTAATATATTCCCGGGTAAAAATATTACACCGGGAACACCATGAAGAACCGGTCAGGTAAATCACCAGCGGCAGCTTTTTCTTCATAGCTTCATTACGGAGTTTGTCAAAAACGGGGCTGCCCGATTTATTGACTTCAGGTATCCTGTTTTTATTGGCAAACCCGAAAATGGGAGGACGCTGTTGAGCTATGCCGGCCTGAGGGGCAACCAGCCCTGAAACCACAGCGGAACAACATAAAAAAAGGAAAGGCCTCATACGTGTTCCTACTATAGATACTATCCCGGGATAGTCAAACAGCAAGCGTTTCCCGGTTTCCGGGAAAAAAGAAATGCCCTTTACATGAACCATAGCAGGGCTATTCACTTGCCAAGTCCGAATGAAGCTGTAAGAATCCGCGCCATGAGAAAGCTCCTGATCCGCTCCTGTCTGATTGCCGGGCTGACCTGGACCTATTCCTGCGCCTCCAACAAGGAAACGGCGCCTCAGGCCCCCGCCCCGGTTCCAGCCGTTCAGCCGGAACAAACCGCCCCGGCGGACCATCCCGCACCCTGGGCTCCCGCTCCGGCGCAACAGGAGATTCTTCCAGAGGATGAGAATGAAGAGTCCGCTCCGGGGCCGGCTGTCTTGCCGGGCGATTTCCGCCCCGGACTGCGCACCCCCCGGCTGCCGGAAACCCTGCTGTACGATCTGGACGGCAAACTGATTACCCCTTCCGCCCCATAATCTTTTCCCACCACCATGACTGCGACCATTCCCAAAGGCTTCCACCCCGAACCTTTTTCCTACCACCAGGAGCTTGAACTGGATATTGACGCTCTTTCCAATGCGGGAGACGGCATCGGCCGCGTGGACGGATGGGTGGTTTTCGTCCCCTTCGCCCTGCCGGGAGACCGTGTCAAAGCCCGCGTCTGGCGTAATGATAAAAACTATTCCTCCGCCGATCTGGTGGAAATAATTAACCCCAGCCCGGACCGCGTAGAGCCGGAATGCCGCCTGTTCGGAACCTGCGGTGGATGCCAGTACCAGCATCTCTCCTATGACCGCCAGCTTCTCTGGAAAACCCGGCAGGTAGCGGATCTGCTCCGCCTGCAGGCAGGGCTGGAACTGCCCGTCAATCCGGCCATAGCCTCTCCCCGCCAATACCATTACCGCTCCAAGATTACGCCCCACTTTGACAAGCCGAAGGAAGGAGGCAAGCCGGCCATCGGTTTTCTGAAAGCAGGCTCCAGAAGGGATGTGGTGGACGTGCCGCAATGCCCGATTGCCATGGAGTGCATCAATGAAGCCCTGCCCCTGGCCCGCAAAAGCGTTTACCAGGCCGCGGCCCGGTTCAAGCGGGGAGCCACCATTCTGCTCCGGGCTTCGGAAGGAACCGTCATCACCAATAACAACGCCGTGGCGTGCGAACGGGTGGGCGATTTGGAGTTCCATTTTCTGGCGGGGGACTTTTTTCAGAATAATCCTTTCATTCTTCCGCTTTTTACGGATTACGTGGCCCAACAGGCGAGTATGGACGGGGAGGAATTCCTGGTGGACGCTTACTGCGGTTCCGGCCTGTTCGCCCTGAGCCTGGCGAAGAAATTTAAAAAAGTGCTGGGCGTGGAAGTCAGTGAGACTTCCGCGGACTGGGCGCGCAGCAACGCGCGCAGCAACGGAATCGAACACGCGGAATTCCTGGCGGCGGACGCCGGGGCCATTTTCGCCCGGGTGGATTTCCCCGCGGAAAAAACCGCCGTGGTGATCGACCCGCCCCGGAAAGGGTGCAGCATGGAATTCCTGACCCAGTTGTTCGCCTTCGGCCCCGGAAAGGTCGTTTATGTTTCCTGCAACCCAGCCACCCAGATACGGGATTTGGCGGAATTCGACAAGGCCGGGTATTCCGCCACCGCCGTCCAGCCCTTTGACCTGTTCCCCCAGACCAAGCATCTGGAATGCGTGGTCACCCTGAAAAAAAATACCTGATTTTTTCCATGCCCAAGCTTTACATCAAAACTTACGGCTGCCAGATGAACGAACGGGACTCCGAGCAGGTGGCCCGCATGTTCGTGCAGAAGGGCTACACCATGACGGACTGCGAGGATGAGGCGGACGTCATCCTGTTCAATTCCTGCTCCATCCGGGAGCAGGCGGAACAAAAGGCGCTGGGGAAAATGGGGCTTCTGGCCAAGCAGCAGCGGCACCGTCCGCATGTAGTGTACGGCATGATGGGCTGCATGGCCCAAAGTAAAAAAGAGGAGCTGTTCAAGGAACTGCCGCGCCTGGACCTCGTGGTCGGCACCCAGAAATACCACCGCGTGTTTGAACACGTGGACGGCATTCTGCGCGCGCGCCAGGAACGCCGCATGGACGAGTTGCAAACCGCCTTTTCCGGCACGCATGTGTGCGATGTGGCGGAAGAGGCGGACTCCCAGAACCGCATCCGGGACCACCTGAATCCCGGAGCGCGCTCCACGGCGTATGTCTCCATCATGCAGGGGTGCGAAATGAAGTGCGCCTACTGCATCGTCCCCTACACCCGCGGCGCAGAACGCAGCCGCCCCATCCGGGACGTGGTGGATGAAGTAAAGATGCTGGCGGACTCCGGCGTGAAGGAAATCACGCTGCTGGGCCAGATTGTCAACCGGTACGGCAGGCAGATGGAAACGGCAGACGGCAAGGGCGGCTTCGTCCAGCTGCTGGAAGCCGTGCATGAAGTGGAAGGCCTCCGGCGCATCCGCTTCGTCTCCCCGCATCCCATCGGTTTCCGCCAGGATCTGGTGCAGGCGTTCACCTATCTTCCCAAGTTGTGCAGCCATATTCATTTCCCGATGCAGAGCGGCAGCGACCGCATCCTGAAAATGATGCGCAGGCCGTACAGGAATGAAACCTATCTGGACCTTTGCTCCCGGATGAAGCAGGCACGCCCGGATTTATCCATCACCACGGATATCATCGTGGGCTTCCCGGGAGAAACGGAGGAGGATTACCTGCTGACCAGGCAGGCCGTGGAACAGGTTCAGTTTGACAACGCGTTCATTTTCCGCTATTCCCCGCGCCGCGGCACGCCCGCCGCTGTTATGGAGAATCAGATTCCGGAGGAAGTGAAGGAAGCGCGCAACCAGGACCTTCTGGCCGTAGTCAATGAAATAGCCATCCGGAAAAACCGGGATCTGGTAGGCACCGTGCAGGAAGTTCTTCTGGAAGGGCCGTCCAAAACGAATGCGGCGCGCCTCTCCGGCCGAACCTCCCAGAACAAGCCCGTCATGGTGGATGCCGCCCCTGACCTGGCGGGAGAGATCCTTCCCATCCGCATTGAGGAAAGCACGGGATTCACCCTGTACGGCGTTCCATGCCCCTCCAGGGGATGATTCGCACGCCCTTTTCCTCCATCCGCAGATAGAGGGTTCCGGTTTCCCAGAGACGGTACACGGCTGTTCCCTCCGGCACGGGGCATTCATGCTCCGTCGCGAAAATGACTGCGCGGGCGCCTGTAGCCCTGATCCACGCAGCGCTGTCCACCGGGTCGCGCGGATGATGCCCGATGAGCAATACATCCGCCCGCGGTGTTTTTTCCGCGCGCGCCAGGGAGGAAAACCCGGCATTCCCTATCATCAGGAACCGCCTCCCGCGGCATTCCCATGACAACACCCGGCTCCGGTCCTGACGGATTCCCGTGCGCAACGGTACAGGAAAATCTTCCAGCACAAGTTCATTGCCCGGCCGTAACCTCCATTGCCGGACGGGACATTCCCCGGACTCCGCGCCCCAGTTCCGGATTCCGGGATATTCCTTCTCCAGTTCTTTCTCCCCGGCCCGTTCCGCCTTGCCGTTCCCGCAGCACAGCATGCCGCAGGGCCGGATACTGCGCGCCTTCAGCACGGGAAGGAGGGTGTACCGCACCGCATCTTCCGCTCCGCTTCCCACAACCAATGCGGGATTGGAAATGAGTGCGGACCAGGCGTCCTTCTGCAGGGGAACGATCACCGCTTCATTTTCCCCGGAAGGCGGTGCGGAAGAAAGATAACTGTACGGCAGGGAAGCCACTCCCCCGGCTACGGCCAACATGGCGGACGCCAACCAGGAAGCAGCCGTATTGCAAACATGCAGCATCCACGGGCACCACGCGAACACCAGCCCGGACAGGGAAACGCCCATCAGGGGAAAGACAAGCACGCTCAGGCACAAATTGGTCAAGGGAGCATACAGGTTCCAGGTTCCGAAGTGCCATGCCGTCAGGGGAATGGAGGCCAGCCACGCCCCCACGGAGACAATCAGCGCGCCGCGGCCTGCTTTTTCCAGCCGCACCAGGAATCTTTCCCGCGCATGGTAAATCCGGGGAGGAATGAACGGGTCCGGCGACCACAGGGGCTTTTCCCGGCTGAGCCATCCCGCCAGGCAGGCAATGGCGGCAAAAACGCAGAAAGAAAGCTGGAACCCCGGCTGGAAAACCTGGAGCGGATTCATCAAGCAGAGAAGGATGAAAGCGAGCGCCAGAATATTGGCCGGATGCCCCTTTCTGCGCAGCACGAACGCCAGAAGCCAGACTGACGCCATGATGAACGCCCGCAGGGCGGAAGCGGACATCCCGGTCACGAACACGTACGCCGCCAGCAACAGGATGCAGGACAGCCGGGCCGCACGGGGACGCACATGCAGGAGCCTCAGCATACCCAGAACCAGCATGGCGGCCACGCCCACATGCATGCCGCTGACGGCGAATACATGCATGCAGCCGCTTTCCAGAAACTTCGCCATCGTTTCCGGCCTCGCGTCCGTCTTGTCCCCAAGCACGGCGGAAACCATCACCTGCCGGGCCTCATCATCCGGAGGGGCGCCCTCCCTGAGCAGGGAGGCGGCCCTTTCCCGGAGCCGCAGGGAAAAAGCCCGGAAACGGCTGCGCCAGTCTCCCGGCCCGTTCCGGCAGTACTCATCCAGCCGGATTCCGGCGATGATGCCGTGCAGGTAACCCCACCGCTCCCGGTCAAAGATGCCGGGACCACACGGCGCCTGAAGCGGATACGCCTCTCCTTTAATCCGGTAGCGTTCCCCCGCCTCCAGAGGGCAGGCCCCGTCACGGGAGGAAACCGCGTACAGCCACTGGGAACCATCCGGACGAAACAATACGGATTTTCCGGAAACAGCCTCAATGGAGCCTTCCATCACCATGGCTCTCCCCGCTTCCACGGGAACGCCTGCGTATTCCCGTTCATATGCGAAAAGATAAATGGCAGCCCACATCGCCAGGGCAGCGGCAAGCAACCCCATGGAGGGCGCATGTAAAAAACACGGCAACGCCGCCAGGCAGAAACATGGAAGCCAGAACCAAAGGGAAACATCCATGGCCGCGCAAGCGCACAGCAGGGACAAAGCCGGAATCAGCAAGGGAGCAGATGCCGTCATCCGTTCCGGCCACGGACGAAGAACACGCCGAACCTCTTCCATGCAGGGGGAACCTTACGGCAGAGCGTCTTCGCCGTCCGGCTCCAGCGGGAGGACGGAAGGCAGCGGAAGAACAACGTTGGCAGGCAGAGGGGCCTTGCGCTGGAACACTCTGGGAGCCAGGGCCTCGCCCGTCTCATAAGCTCCGCGGAACATTTCCAGCTTGGCGTCCAGATTGTCGATGTAATGCAGGGCCACCGCCTCCGGCGTCTTGGGAAACACGGGGGAGCCGAAGGCAAGTTCCCCGTGATGGGACGCAATCAGGTGCAGCAGGTGCATGCGCACGTCCGGTGAAGGAGGGTCCAGCGTTTTCCAGGAATCCGCCTCCGGAAGGGACATGATGCGCTTCCACAAATTGTTGACCAGTTCAATGCCCAGCGGAATATGGCCCAGCAGTTCTCCGGCCTCCGAATAGGGCATCGTAAAATCCTCCTTCGGGTAGCAGTTTTCCCACAACTTCCCGCAGTCGTGGAACAGGCACCCGGCCAGCAAAAGGTCACGGTTCAGCCCCGGATTCGCCTGGCAGACGGCAGAGGCCGTGCGCATCATCCCCGCCACGTGTTCCACCAGTCCGCCGCGGCGGGCGTGATGGTAGGTGCGGGCGGCGGCGGCGCGCTGGAGGCGTTCCCCGAACTGCTCAATGAATTCAATGCACAGGGCGCGTATGCGCGGATCATTCATGCCCTTGATGAGCACGCAATTTCCTTCAGATCAGCTTCCTGCTTTTTCTTCAAGGTTCCGGAACCGGCCAGAAAGCTTTCCTTTTCCTGTTCGTCCAGCAACCGCACGTCCAGGTCGGAAACCTCCATGCCGAACCCTCCCTTGGCCCATTGGCCGCGCAGGCTCACGAAACTGCGGAGGGGCAGGGAAGCAAGCGTCCGGAACCAGGGTTTATCCTCCCACACCTTCAATCCCATGGTCCCTTCCGCATCGGCAAAAGACACATCCAGATACGGTTTGTTGCCCTTGGTCATCTTCTGCGCGCACTGGGCGATCTGGGCAAAAACTTCCGCTTCAACCTGGCCTTCCGCGGCCAGCTTGCCCAACTCCATGAGGCTGACTTGTTCCATGCGTGCCATCTTGCCCCTCTTCCCTCCATCCGTCAAGAAAACGCCGGAGGATTACGATAATAAAAAAAGGAAACCGTTTATTTTTCCAATACTCCCAGCTCGGCAACGGCAACATGGCTGCCTTCCACCACCCGCTTGCCTACAAAACGCAGATAACGCGCTTTGACAGGCGCTTTCAGGTCAATCCGCTGCGGAACGGGATTGGCGCGGATATTAGAGAACTCCCCCTCCGCAGCGGGAGCGCCCCATGTGTTTCCATCCGCGCTCAAATAGACGGCATAACGGTCAATCGTTCCCGTTGCCGAATCCCTGCGCGGCGTGTAAATAACGGAGGCAACGTTAACCGGACGCCCCATGTCAATCTCCAGCGCCTGCGGGGGAGCCAGCTCTCCCTGGGCGGCATGCGTATGCCAGAGGGTGGAAGAATCTCCGTCAATGGCCAGTTCCGGAGCGGCGGCGCTTCTTTCCCCGGACACCACTTTCCAGTCCCGCGTGGGAACAGGAATGAGCTGAGTGGTCACGGAAGATTTTCTGCCGCGATATTCGGCCGCCGCTTTTACCGTCCCCCCGGCAGGGAGAAGGAAAGGATTCCTGTACACGGCGGACTGCGGACCAGGCTCCGTTCCATCCGTGGTGTACCTAATCACCACGTTCTCCGCGGAAGCCAGGGTCACCCGTCCATTGCGGTCATAACTCACCGCCGGAGCATTCAGGATGACGGGATACTTCCACAAAGAAACCTCGCACAGGGCCGGAACGGCCCTGGATTGTTCCAGCACCACGCGCACTCCATCCGCCGTCACGGGCCTTCCTTTCAGAAGAACTCTGGCCCCTATGCTGACTCCCTCCGTCCACCTGCTCCACTGGCCGTTCTCACGCACCTCCACACGGAATTTGCGCACTCTCTGCCCCAGTTGGATGGGCTCTGCCAGCCGGATGACGTCAAACGCCGCGGGCTTCGGCAATTTCAATACCACGCAGGGATGCTTATCTTCCGGAGCGGCCACCCAGTACGTCGTCCGTTTCCGGTCCAGAACCTGTTCCGCACCGTGCCCTTTCCGGGAAGAGGAGGACTCAACCTGTGCCCCGGAGGCGAAGTTGCGGGAATACAACTCATACAGCAACACACGGAAGCCCGCCAGAGACTTTTTATCCTCTTCATGAATGCGGCCGCGGCGGTCCGGCGGCACGTTCAAATTCAGGTTGGCCCCTCTGCCTACGCTGTCAAAATACAACTTCAACAGATTTTCCGGCGTCCGGACGCGGGAATTTTCATGCTCATGCCAGAACCAGCCCGGGCGGATGGAAACATCCACCTCCGCGGGAATCCAGTACTTGCCGTCCATGGTGCCTTCCGTGCCCAGCCGGTAGCGCACGGCGCCGGGCGCGGGTTCCGTCCCGGCTTGCAGCGGAACAGGGGTGTATGTGGCCCAGCAGGGATACCCGCATAGCCGCTTTCATTGCCTACCCAGCGGGCATCCGGCCCTACGTCGGAAAAGATGACGGCTCCGGGCTGCCGTTTCTTCAACTCTCCCCAAGTTGTCTTCCAGTCGTAATACGTGCTATGGTCGATAGAACGTTTTTCCCGCGCTCCTCCGTAATACCCGTCCCCTCCGTTCGCTCCGTCAAACCAAGCCAGGAAAATGGGACCGTATCCCGCCGCCAGCTCTTTCAACTGCCGACGGTACATCCGGATATAATCCGGCGTGCCGTAAGAGGCGGCATTGCGGTCCCACGGAGACAGATAAACACCGAACCTGACGCCATACTCTCCGCACGCGCGGGACACCTCCTTCACCACATCCCCCTTCCCCTGCTTCCACGGGGAGGCCGCCACGCTATGCCGGGTGGTTTTTGTAGGCCACAGGCAGAAACCGTCATGGTGCTTGCAGGTCAGCACCACCCCTTTGAACCCGGCGTCCGCCAGCGTCCTGACAAGGTCGTCCGCATTGAAATCGGAAGGATGAAACAGCTCCGGCTTTTCGTCTCCATAGCCCCACTCTTTTCCAGTAAAAGTATTAATTGTAAAATGGATAAAGGCGTACATCTCCATGTCATGCCATTCAAGCTGCGCCGCGGAAGGAACAGGCGTCAACGGCGTTAAAACATCCTCTGGCCTGGCCTCTGCAAAACAGGTCGCGCACAGAGCTCCTCCCAATACAGCCGCCGTAATCAACTGGTTTAAATTCATTACCAACAATCACTATCGTTTTAACTCATCGTACGTTTCTGACGGTCTTATTCTTTCCGATCAAGTCATGCAGGCCTTTTAGTCTCTCTTCCTCTCCGCGGCATTGATAAACTTCCTTTCCATTCCGAACTTACCGCCATGCCATACATCGGATGCCACCTCTCCTCCGCAAAAGGCTATGAAGCCATGGGCCGGGTTGCCCTCTCCATCGGCGCCAATACTTTTCAGTTCTTCACCCGCAATCCGCGTGGGAGCAAAGCCAAAACTATTGACGAACAGGATATTGCCCGTTTTCTGGAATTAGCGCGGAACAACGGGTTCGGCACGCTGCTGGCACACGCTCCCTACACGCTGAACCCCTGTTCCGCAGACCCCGGCGTCGCCCGTTTTGCGGCCCAGGTGCTGAAAGAGGATCTGGAACTCATGGAACATCTGCCGGGAAATCTTTATAACTTCCATCCCGGCTGCCACGTAGGGCAGGGAGCGGAAAAAGGCATTGAACTGGTGGCGAACCAGTTAAACGGCGTGCTTTCACCGGAACAAAAAACCATTGTTTTGCTGGAAACCATGTCCGGCAAGGGAAGCGAAGTCGGCCGGACCTTTGAAGAACTGGCCGCCATCATGGAGCGGGTGGACCTGAAGGACAAACTTGGCGTATGCCTGGATACCTGCCATGTCTATTCCGCCGGATATGATATCGTCAACAGGCTGGATTCCGTACTGGAACATTTTGATGCCGTGCTGGGCCTGGAATGCCTGCGCGCCATCCACCTGAATGACAGCATGACGCCCTTCTCCTCCTTCAAGGACCGCCATGAAACCATCGGCAAGGGTTCCCTGGGAGAACAGGCCTTCATCAACATCATCAACCATCCCGTTCTGCGGGAATTGCCCTTTTTCCTGGAAACGCCCAGAGACGATGCCGGGCACGGCGAAGAAATAACGTGGCTGAAGGAACATTACCGCAACTGAACCGCCGCCAAGGGGTTTCCGTACTGATTGAACTCCGGTCTTTCTCCCGGAGAAAAAGCTTGCATCCGCTCCGGATACGGGATACACAAACCTTGTAAATTAGTTTAAACTAATTCCAATATCTGGTTTCCAAGGAAAAAACCATCCGATTTTTATGAAAGAAATGCGCATCGCGAAAATAACAGGGCGTGAAATTCTGGATTCACGCGGCAACCCCACCATTGAGGCGGACGTTTATCTGGAAGGAGGCGCCGTAGGCACGGCGGGCGTCCCCAGCGGAGCTTCCACCGGGGAACATGAAGCCTGGGAACTCAGGGACGGCGACACAACCCGCTACCAGGGCAAGGGAGTCACCAAGGCCGTAGACAACATCCGTAACGTCATTGCTCCGGCCCTGATCGGTCTGGAAGCCACGGAACAAACCACGGCGGATGCCCTCATGAATTCCCTGGACGGCACATTCAACAAGGCCAAACTGGGAGCCAACGCCATTCTGGGTGTTTCCCTGGCGCTTGCCAAGGCGGCGGCGGCCCAGCTGCACCAGCCCCTGTACCGCTACCTGGGCGGCCCGAACGCCAAGATCCTTCCCGTTCCGATGATGAACATCATCAACGGAGGCGCCCACTCCGACGCGCCTATTGATTTCCAGGAATTCATGATCGTCCCGTCCGGCGCTCCCACCTTCCGGGAAGCCCTGCGTTATGGCGCGGAAGTTTTCCATGCGCTGAAATCCGTTCTTCATGACCGCGGCCTTTCCACCGCCGTGGGCGACGAAGGTGGCTTCGCCCCTAGGCTGAACTCTGCGGAAGACGCCCTGGATTGCATCGCCCAGGCGGTGGACAAGGCCGGTTACCGGTTCGGGGAGGACATTTCCATTGCTCTGGACGTGGCTTCCTCCGAATTTTATGAACCGGAATCCGGGCTGTATATTTTCAAGAAATCCGACGGCAGCCGCAGAACCGCCGCAGAGCTGACGGACTACTATGTGGAACTGAAGAAAATATCCCATCGTCTCCATTGAAGACGGCTGTGCGGAAAACGACTGGGACGGATGGAAAACCCTGACGGAAAAACTTGGCAAAAGCACTCAGCTTGTCGGAGATGACCTCTTTGTCACCAACGTGGAATTCCTCAGAAAAGGCATCCATCTGGGCGTGGGGAACTCCATCCTGGTGAAGGTCAATCAAATCGGCTCGCTGACGGAAACGCTGGACGCCGTGGAGCTGGCCATGGGCAACCGCTATACCGCCGTTATTTCCCACCGTTCCGGAGAAACGGAGGACGCCACCATCGCGGACATTGCCGTAGGAACCAACGCCGGACAAATCAAAACCGGCTCTTTGAGCCGTTCCGACCGTATGGCCAAATATAACCGCCTTCTCCGGATTGAAGAAGAACTGGGAGAATCCGCCCGCTACGGCAACGGATTCGGCCTGTTCTGACCTTTTTGCTGGAACTGGTATCAAGCAACGCCAACCCCCGGCCGCCGCTAGGCGGTGCGGGGCTTTTTCATTCTCCGGAGGAAACTGCATCCTTTTCTTTGGAACAAAATATGCCATGCTGACCCTTCGGAGTCCTCCCCTGCCGATAAGTTTCCCGTTCCGCGCCATGTCTGCCCGCTTCTTCCTGTCCGCACGCCTTCCGCTATGCGCGGGACTGTTGTATCTGGCGTTGCCCCTCCTCCTTCTGCAGGGATGGGTGCATCCGGCCTTTTCCGCGCCGCTTTGCGCCGCACTGGCATGCGGGCTGTACGTCTGCGCCCGGCATCTTCCGGCACAAAGGCTTCCGTTAAGCGGGCGCAGATTGGCCGCGCTGGGTCTCCTCTCCTTCTTCTGCCTGATGCTGGTGCTGTTGTGCGGATTCACGGGCCACTGCCAGCAACATGCGGATTTTATCATCCGCAATGCCGTTTATGAACGCCTTGCAGCAAATTCCTGGCCCCTCGTCACGGAGGACGGACATCATTTCATCTACTACCTGGGCCATTGGCTGCCTCCGGCTCTGGCGGCTTCTTTCTGCCCGGCATCATGGGCTCCCTGGCTACTGGCCCTGTGGACCTTTCTTGGGCTGGAACTGGCGCTGCTGGCGGCAACCGTCCGCTGGGGAATCCGGAAGACGGCCCGCTGGGCACTGATACTCCTCTGCCTCGGCTCTCCGGCAGCGGTGCCGGACTGCCTGGGAATTCCCCTCTCCTCCCTGTTTGCGGAATACCATGCCCAGATGGTCCTGTTCATCGGCATGCCCGTCCAACTCTTCAACACATTCAATCACGCCGTTCCGGCGCTATTGTGCGCCGTATTCGTCCTGACGCGCTCCCTGCCTCCCTCCGGGTATTATCTCGCGGGAACTCTTCTGCTGCCGTCCTCCCCGCTGGGCGCCCTTCTGCTCCTTCCGTATATGGCGTATGAAACCCTGTTCCGCCTCCCGGCGGCACGGAAACCGCTTTCCCGTCTCCGTTCCCTTCTGGGCCAGCCGGTTTTCTGGCTCGCGGCCCTGTGCACGGCCGTCATGGCCGTCTTTTATTCCCATTTGGACGGAGGAGGGCAATTCTCCTGCCTGTTTGATGCAAAATATGCGGAAATTTACCATTACGGGCAACAGCGGCTTCTGCTCCATCCCGATTCCGTCAAATACGCCAGCTTCCTGCTGGCCCTGGCCCTGGGGATACTGCTGCCGGGGGCGCTCCTCTTCCCAAAATGCCGGAAAAACCCGTTGTACTACATCACGCTGGGCATGATGGCAGGCAGCCTCTTTTTCGCACGGGCATCATGAACAATGAACTTCTCTTTAAAGCTCCGGCCGTCCTCTATCCCTTCCTTTCCCTGCTCTTTCTCCGGGCCCTCCGCCGGGGAGACGTGAAATACCGGGCCCTCCTGATTCTTTATCTCGTTTTTTCCGCCCTCCCGAACCTGCAATGCATCATGGAAAAAGCGGAAACATTCTCCACCCGGGCGAGCATCATGCGGAAACATTGGCAAACGGCCGGCGGCACGCCTGACTGCCCGGGCACCCTCATCCGCCGCCAGTTCATGAAAAAGGACGGCCATCCCCTTCCCTCCTGGCTATTCAAAACCGGAATAAAACCACAATCACGGCAACAATAATCAATCCAGGCTGATGCCGAATATATCCGAAAGGGAACCGGCATCCACATCCAGTGCGTCTTCTCCTCCGGGAACGGGTTCCGGAGCTTTCGGAATCAAAACGGAGGAATCCATTCCGCGCAGGGTGAACAACAACTCCGGCTGCTTATCCAGCATCACGCCGAAAGCGTACAGGACTGCGGCCGCATGCTTGCACAAATCCGCCCAATCCGGACAGGAACAGGAAAAACGCCACTCTTCCGGCGCGGGAAACAGGCCGCCTTCCGGAGCGCACAGGATTTCCAGCAGCTCGGGAGACAAATTCCCTTTCAGCAGATCAATCCAGGAACCAATCTGCCCGGCGCATCGTGCGCGCAGCCGGGCAAGCACCTCTTCATCCGGGGGGGAGGCCTGGATGCAAACCTCATACAAATGTTCACCCATCACCAGAGCATCGATGCGGCCGGGAACCGTTTTAAGGTCCAGAACACAGCCATAGCGCAGGTAGGTCCGGCCGGGGGCCAGCCGCATCCCGTACACCTCGCACGCGGACAGACTCTTCATCCATTCCTTCCCCCAGAACCTTTCGCCAGGGTACGCCCGGAAACCGTTACGGGGCGCAGTTCCATCCCCTCCGCAGCCAGTTTCGCCGCCTTTTCCTCCGCGCGTTTCCGCAAATCTTCCCGTTTCAGAGGCATTTCGTCATCCATACGCACGGCATCGTAATAACATATCCGCCCCCATCCGCCACAGGGAAAAGACAGCCATGCTCCGTTTCTCTCTTTTCCGGCTCCACTCCGGTTTTCCAGGCATGCGGATTTTTCCCAGTTCCGCGGAATCTGCCTCCATTACCCATTTCAGGCTTTCAAAACGGAAGCTCCTGGGGCACAACATGTGGGTCATGTGGAAAGGCAGATTTTCTAAACCCACCGCTGATCTGGTTCAACGCTACGGCGAATCCGTCTCCTACGACTGGAGGCTTTTCCGCCAGGACATTGCCGGATCCATCGCCCATGCGCGGGCCCAGCTCAAGGCTGGCCTGCTTTCGCAGGAAGAATTCAACGCCATTGAATCCGGCCTGAAAGACATCCTGAAAGACATTGAAGCAGGCAACTTCTCGTGGAGCCGGGAACTGGAGGACGTGCACATGAACATTGAAAGCGAACTCACCCGGCGCATCGGCGCTCCGGGCGCCAAGCTGCATACCGCACGCTCCCGCAATGACCAGGTAGCTACGGACACGCGGCTTTACTGCCGGGCGGAAATCGATGAAATTTTGGGAAAAGTGCGCCATCTGCAGCGCGCGCTGGTCATGAAGGCGAAGGAATACGCAGATGCCATGATGCCGGGCTATACTCACCTGCAGCGCGCCCAGCCCGTCACCATGGGCCATCACCTGCTGGCTTACGTGGAAATGCTGGACCGGGATGCGGACCGCCTCAAGGACTGCCGCAGGCGCCTGAACGTCTCCCCGCTCGGTTCCGGAGCCATCGCCGGTTCCACCATCTGCCTGGACCGCCACGGAATTGCCGTGGAACTGGGTTTTGACGCAGTTACAGAAAACTCCATGGATGCAATTGCCGACCGGGATTACATCATGGAAATACTTTTTGACCTGGCCGTAGTCGGAGCCCATCTCTCCCGCATGAGCGAGGACGTCATCCTGTGGTGCACGGCGGAATTTGGCTTCGCTTCCTTGTCCGACGCCCATACGACAGGTTCATCCCTGATGCCCCAGAAAAAAAATCCGGATGTCGCGGAACTCACCCGCGGAAAAACGGGGCGGCTGTACGGTAACCTCACCGCCGTCATGGTGGCCGTCAAAGGGCTTCCCCTGACTTACAACCGCGACCTCCAGGAAGACAAGGAACCCCTGTTCGATTCCATTGATACGGTTAAACTGGCCTTGGACGTCAATGCGGAAATGATAGCCGCCATGACGGTGAACACGGCCAGGGCCAGGGAAGCGGCGTCCGATCCCATGCTGCTGGCCACGGACTTGGCGGATTATCTGGTGCGCCGCGGGGTCCCCTTCCGGAAGGCCCATGAGCTGGTCGGGAAGGCAGTCGCCATGAGCATCTCCACGGGTACGCCGCTCAACAAGCTGAGCGATGAACAATTCGCCTCCATTTCAAATGCATATGGAACAGACGCGCGCGACGTATTTGAATTGACAAAAGCCTTCGCCCAGCGTACCAACCCGGGGGCTCCCAATTCCGACAACACCCGCCGCCGCATCGCCTACTGGGAAGGCATCCTTTCCAAGTAACGCCGCCTGCGGAGGCGGACGGGAACGAAGAGAGCCTGCCGTCCGTCTCCGCGGGGCGCCTCCGGGTGCAGGAAGGGGACGCTTCAACCCCGCCGGCGGCGGCCACAACCGCAGCCGGCCAACCATCCCGGCAGCCATGTTCAAACCTGCTCTTCTCTCCTCTCTCAAAACTTATACCAAACAAACCTTTCTGGCGGACCTTTTTGCGGGACTGACCGTCGGTGTAGTAGCCATTCCGCTGGCCATGGCCTTTGCCATCGCATGCGGACTCTCCCCAACCCAGGGCCTCATCACCGCCATTGTGGCCGGGTTCCTCATTTCCCTGTTCAGCGGAAGCAAATATCAAATAGGCGGCCCCACCGGAGCCTTCGTGATCATTATCATGGGCGTCCTGGAGCAATACCACGCATCCGGTCTGCTGGTCTGCACATTGATGGCGGGCCTCTTCCTCATCATCTTTGGGTTCTGCCGCATGGCGCTCATCCGCTTTATTCCATTCCCTGTCACCACAGGGTTCACCTCCGGCATCGCCGTGGTAATCTTTTCCACGCAAATTAAAGACATCTTCGGCCTCACCATCACGGAAAAAATTCCCGGAGAGTTCATTGAAAAATGGGCGTGTTACTTCCATTACTTCCACACCATCAACTGGGCGGCGCTGGGGCTGGCCGCCGGCACCGTAATCATTACCCTGCTGAGCCGCCGCTTCTGGCCCAGAATACCGGCCATGCTGGTGGGCATGCTGGGCATGACGGCCGTTTCCGTGGCGTTTTCGTTGCCTGTGACAACCATCGGGCAAGCCTTCGGCAGCCTCCCGAATACGCTCCCCCTGCCCTCCCTGCCCAGCATTGACTGGAGCACCCTGGGGGCGCTGACGGCCCCTGCTTTCACCATCGCGCTGCTGGCGGCGATCGAATCCCTGTTAAGTGCCTCCGTGGCAGACGGCATGACCGGAGGGCGCCACAAGCCCAACATGGAGCTGATTGCACAAGGCATCGGCAACATCGGCTCCGCCCTGTTTGGCGGCATTCCGGCCACCGGAGCCATTGCCCGCACCGCCACTAACATCAAGGCTGGAGCTAAAAGCCCGGTTTCCGGCATGATTCACGCCCTGACCCTGCTGGCCATTCTGATGGCCTTTGCCCACTATGCCCAGCAGATTCCCCTGGCTGTCCTGGCGGGCATTCTGACGGTAGTGTGCTACAACATGAGTGAAATACACACGTTCAGCCGTCTGCTGAAAGGGCCCAGGCAGGATGCGGCGGTGCTGGTAATCACCTTCCTGCTGACCGTGTTTGTGGACCTCGTTGTAGCCGTGGAAGTAGGCGTGGTGCTGGCCGCCCTGCTCTTCATGGGCCGCATGGCCCAAATCAGCGATGTTTCCGCCATCAAAAACGAACTGCTGGAAAATGATGAGGAAGATGATGGAAACCGCTCTGCCGCCAAGCTGGACATCCCGGAAGGCGTGGAAGTTTTCGACGTGAAAGGTCCCTTCTTCTTCGGTGCCGTGGAGCAATTCAAGGACCAGGTTCTGGAAACGCTGGAACATGATACCAAGGTGGTTATCCTGCGCATGCGCCTGGTTCCCGCGCTGGACGCCACCGGCCTGAACGTCCTTTCCGACTTCTGCCACCAGTGCCGGGAACACGGTTCCACTCTGCTGGTTTGCGGCGTGCAGCCCCAGCCTCTGGACGTCATCCGCCACGCGCCCTTTTACCGGGAGCTGAAACGCTACAATATCTGCGAGAATATTGACGCCGCCCTGAACCGGGCCCGCAAAATCATCAACGGCCCTGCGCTCAAACACCTGTAACAGCGGCCGTTCCCCCGTGCGGTCAGGGAGCAAGACCTCACTCTGCCTTATTCACGGCCTTCCGGTACGGGTGAGGCTGCTCCTGCTGCAAACAGCCAGAAATAACAACCTCGGGGAAAATGAGGGAAGGCCCCTTGCATTCCCTCATCCGGCTCATCTCCGGGAATCAGGCGGCACAATACGGCCTGTTAACTCTTATTGGGCCTTCCGGCAAAACAGGATGCCCGAGCATGGATCAACGGGCCCCGCAAGCCCGTTCCCGGTAAAGTGAAATAGCCTCGCATGCTCACGAAAAGCAGAAACGCGCTGCACTCCGAACCGGCTCCGTCAGCCGGGAAAGCGGAACCTGTTGAATTGCGCAGCTAAATACTCCAATACGGCACGGATAAGTTCCGTTAACAATCCGCCGCCTGCTCCTCATAGCGGGAAAGAAGGAAGTCCAGGTCTTCCAGCAGAGACTGGCAGGAACGGTCCCAGCGCTTCCTTCCCCGGAGAGCCATCACGCATTCCTTCCTGCCTGTGAAGCAATACCTGGTAATGCCATGCCCCCGCAATTCCTCCACTTGCTTTTTCAGCTCGCAGGCAAAAAACAGCCAGAACGGCACGCTGCGGGCAATCTCCGCGACGCAGACCGTCATGGGCGGCATCTCCTCCCTAAGCTCCCTTGCAAGGTGTTCCAGGCCCACTTCTGTGAGCATGCGGCGCAGACGCGCATACAGCTCGGACACCTTCATGACGGACAAATCGCACTCATGCTCCAGATAATAACGCACGGAAGCCAGCAGGTCTTCCTTGAACGGAAGGGTTGTTCCGGCACGCCGGGCAGCGTGCTCCAAAGCATCCGCCAGCCATTGTTCCCCGTACTCGGTAATCAGGCAATCACCAAGCTTGAGCAACGGTCTGTTGTTTCGGAAGCCGATCATGGAACAGGAAATTTAAAGAATGGGAAGCTTGCGCTGCAGGGGATCAATAAGCGTCTGGTGGCGCATCTGCGTAATCTCCTGGATAAACTCCTCCACATTGGAAAACTGGCGGTACACGGACACATAGCGGATATAAGCCACGGGATCTATGGCATACAATTTTTCAATCACCTTCTTGCCAATCTCGCTGGAAGGGACTTCGCGCAAATGGTCGCGGTGCAATTCGGAAATGATCTCTTCCACGGCGCGGTCCAGGCGATCCATGCTGACGGGCCTTTTTTCACACGCCTTTACCAGGCCGCGTAAAATCTTTTCACGATTCAGGGCTTCTCTCAGATTATCCCTTTTGACTACGCGCAACTCCGTGCGTTCAATCTGCTCATAGGTCGTATAACGGTAATCGCACCTCAAACACACGCGGCGGCGGCGAATGGTCGTCCCGTCTTTGGACATACGGGAGTCGATGACCTTATCTTCCAAATGACCGCACTGAACGCATCTCATGGCGCGACCATACTACTACATAACGCATCCATAAAGTAAAAAGTACGCCAAATATAGTACAGTAGACTTGATGATCAATGCTTCCCAAGCAGAACTTCCTGTGAATAAACCGGGGTGAAAATGCCGCAGGTCATGCCCCTGTTCGGTTTCCAGACCGCTCCGCTCCTGTGAATAAGAAAAAAGCCCATGGCCCTTCCGGGAGGAAAAAACGTATTTTTTTAACCTCCTCCCTTCACTAAAAAAATCCGGCAAGCATTCCGGACCGTACCAGGTCTATTGATTACGGATTCACCGTGCCGCCCTGATTAACGACACTGTCCGCAACAGGTCTGGAGCCATTCAGATTCAGTACAGCGCCCTGCCTGACGAGGATTTTGCCCAAATTCACGGCCTTCCCTTCCATGCCCTTCAGAGTCATTTCCACCTTTCCGGACAGCGTCCAGGAACATTTCAGGGCAGAGGGCAACACCTGTTCCAATACGACGCGGGCCGCTTCTCCGCCGTCTTCCGCTCGGGCTACATGCACCTCCGCCTGGCCGGACAAACGGACAGGCATGGCTTTTTCCTGAACCAGCAAGGGCTTAATCTCCACGGCAGAACCGCCCGGAATACTCCAGGATTGCCGACCCGCCAGCTGTACATTTGTCCTCAACTGCAAATTTTTCCCTTCCGCCAGACGAATGCCTCCCGGCCCGATTACCAAACGGTCTCCGGAGCCTCCCTTACTCCGGACAATAACGGTATTGACGGCCGGATCTTCCACACGAATTCCAAACAATTTCACCACTCCCGACACCAGGCTGGGTTTTACGGAAGAAGCCACGTTCCACACGCACACGTTCTTCCCCGGCATTTTCCGGTTCATCCAAGCTTCCGGAGAACTCAGAGGAAGATCATAACGGCCGCTGCGTACGGAGCCGGCATCCTTCCCGGCCAACCGGGCGGCTTCATAAGCAAAACGGGCTCCTATGCTGATCTGAGACTGGCCGCTGTAATGCACTCCCATCTGATCCCCTGAAGTCAGCTTGGGAAGATCGCGGGTGGGAGCATAGCCCAGGGAAGGCCGGGATTCTGCCAGATCCTTCATCACCTGCCGGGTTGTCTTTCCCTGAACTTCCGTATCGCGCCCATCCAGACCGCCGGTAAGGTTGCCCGTTTCCGGATCAGACTCATTCTTTCCGGCCCAATTGGCGTTCTCTCCAACAACGGCTTTTTGCGCAGCCAGTGCGGACGTATCCCCGTACGGTTTCAAATCTGCCGCCAGATTGCCCAGAAGCTCCAGAAAGCGGGAAGCGCTCTCCGGAATGGAAGTTCCGGCATTGCTTTCCCCCTGCAAATACAAAAGCCCGGCAAACTCCACTTTGGAATACTTGGACCTGTCCACACCCGCACAGGCATTCTTGACGGCTTGCACCAGCGTCCTGTAAGCCTGGCCGTTTTTCCGCCAATGGGAATTGTCGCCGCCGTCCCGGGAAGCTTTCACGACCGCAATGTCCGCATCCTTGAACCATCCATTCTTCTCCAGAGTAAAGGCAAACCCGTATTCCGGCCCCATGCATAAATTGCCGTTATAACGCGGCATAGCAGGCCTTACCTGTTCCCAGGATGTGAAGCGCCGGGAAACACGCCTTCCTTTTGCCCAAAATTTTCGTGCCAGTACAGAGTTTCCTTCGGCTCATACTTTTTTAACAATTCCGGAGCGGCAGGGCTGCCCTTCACCGCTCCCAGGGAATTGGATTGGCCCGTCAGCAAAAAAATCTTCAATTCTTTTGCAGAACACACAGAAAAAAAGCACAGGAAAAATAAAAAGGATAGAAAACGAATCATTTGAATTGCATTTGCCTAGGGACGACTATAGCTGTCGGAATTTTCTTTTTCAACCGTCAACTATTACCCATAGGAGCATGAACAGGGAAGATGTAGGAAAAGACCAGTAGTCTTAAAACCACATTCAGAGTTTTCCGAGGAATAATTAGGAAAAAGAAAACCCGGAAGAATCATTTTCTTCCGGGTTTCTTCAAACAATTTTCTGAACAATAATGACTCAGAGGCGCATGGGCAGCTTTTTTGCTCCCCTTCCCGCCTCTATCAGGCTTCCTGCCTTCTACGCCTCCGCATGGCCAGTCCCGCCAAGCCCAGCAGACTCAGGGAAGCCGTCGCCGGTTCCGGGACCAGATACGCAGACATGGACAGATTGGAAATAACAGGCACGGTAGAAGAGTTGTTGGGACCGTCCAGTTGGAGAAGCACTTTATCAATGGAGACGCTGTCACCCAACTCTATACTTCCCGTTCCACCATTTGCTGACAAATCCAGCACAAACTGGCCATCTTTCCAGGAGATGCCTCCGGAAACGGTAACGGTCTCATTAGAACTTATCGTGGTTAAAGAGCTCGAAGGTGATACAAAACTGCCGTTTGAATCCCATGCGCTTTGGAAAGAATAGGCCCTGGCGGAAACATTGTCTGACGTGCCATAACCGATTGTTCCGTTATAGGTGCTCGTTCCCAGGCAGACAGCCGTTTCCGAACCTACAAACGATACCATGGCGGCAGCGTTTGTAGTTCCATTAGTGGTAATATCAAAAGAAAATGTAAATGTATCCTGTTCATTTGCCAGCAGGATACCTTCACTCAGCGTGGTGACGGCAGCGGCCTGTCCCCAGTTAGAGGAAGGGCAGGAAGCTGTTCCATTAGCTATTTGAATCGTATTGCGGCCGCTTCTCCCTACAGACAACTCCCATCCCTCCGAAGATTGCAACAATGAATCATAAGTAAGAGTGGTGCCGCCTAACGCAACGCCGGCAGCAGCCATAGTTCCAAGAATAGAAAAAAATACTTTAGCCATAATGCATGACAGATAGCGGTTTTTGAATCCGGTTGTTTCTGTTCACAGGATGCAATAGGTAGCATATAAGAGTTTTCTATTATTCTTTAAGTGCGTTTCACTTCGTGGAAGAACTCCTATTTTCTCTGTCTGAAACTGTGAACATTTCTCTTTTCAAAAAATTAGCTCGACAGCGGATTCAAAAACCGACCTCATGAGCTCCCTCCAGCTAAAAGAGGCAGAGGGAGGAATTCTTACAAGGAATTTAAAGGGGAAAATAGGAAAATGCAAGAAAAGAACAGGCCCCGCGAGTCGAGGGACTGGCGGGGCCTGATGGAAAAAAATCCCGGCGGCGACCTACTCTTGCGGGACCTATCGTCCGACTACCATTGGCGCGGCAGCGTTTCACTTCCGGGTTCGGAACGGGACCGGGTGGGACCACTGCGCTCTGGCCACCGGGCTTCAGGGGGAAGAGGTTTTATTGTATCTTCATCCTGCCTGCCCGGGAGCCCAGCATTGGGGCTTTCGAGTGTGAGATTTTTTAATTGGGTTGTATGAGGCTAAGAAGATTTCTGGGGGGGGGATATTCAGCGTAAACTGACATCTGCGTGGCTGGTGGTTGAGATCATGCATTAACAGAATGAGACAAGAGCAAGTGTTCATTCACGACGGGGAGTGATGTAATATGATGAAGTCAATTGGTAATTAGTATCGCTCGGCTCAATACATTGCTGCACTTACACCTGCGACCTATCAACGTGGTGGTCTTCCACGAACCTGTAGGGAAAACTCATCTTGGGAAGGGCTTGGCGCTTAGATGCTTTCAGCGCTTATCCCGTCCGCACTTAGCTACTCGGCCATGCACTTGACAGTACAACCGATGCACCAGTGGTGCGTCAGACCCGGTCCCTCGTACTAAGGTCTGAACCCCTCAATTTTCCAACGCCCACAGAGGATAGAGGACCGAACTGTCTCGCGACGTTCTGAACCCAGCTCGCGTGCCGCTTTAACCGGCGAACAGCCGGACCCTTGGGACCTTCTCCAGCCCCAGGATGCGACGAGCCGACATCGAGGTGCCAAACCACGCCGTCGATATGAACTCTTGGGCGTGATCAGCCTGTTATCCCTAAGGTACCTTTTATCCGTTGAGCGACGGCAATTCCACTTTCTACCGCCGGATCACTTGGGCCTGCTTTCGCATCTGCTCGACTTGTTGGTCTCACAGTTAGGCGGGCTTATGCCCATGCACTCGACACCCCCGGTTGCCAACCGGGCTGAGCCCACCTTCGCGCTCCTCCGTTACTCTTTGGGAGGATACCGCCCCAGTAAAACTGACCGGCTGACACGGTCCTCTGGCCGGATTCACGGCTCAGGGTTAGATCCTCCAGTTTCAAAGGGTGGTGTCTCATTGATGACTCGGACGCCCCCTAAAGGGCGTCTTCAGCGTCTCCCACTTACTCTGAGCATTAAAACCGAAGAAACAATGACAGCTTACAGTTAAGGTCTATAGGGTCTTTCCGTCCTTCTGCGGGTAGGCGGCATCTTCACCGCCACTACAATTTCACTGAGCGCCTGGTTGAGACAGTGCCCAACTCGTTTCACGATTCGTGCAGGTCGGAACTTACCCGACAAGGAATTTCGCTACCTTAGGACCGTTATAGTTACGGCCGACTTTCACCGGGACTTGGGTTTAGAGCTTCGCCTTGCGGCTAACCCCTTGCCTTAATCTTTCGGCATTGGTCACGTGTCACACCCTATAACTTCGACTTGCGTCTTTGCAGAGTGCTGTGTTTTTGATAAACAGTCGGTTGGGCCATTTCTCTGCGGCCTGCATCGCTGCAGGCACCCCTTCTTCCGAAGTTACGGGGCTAATTTGCCGAGTTCCTTAACCAGGTTTCACTCTTACGCCTTGGTATATTCTACCCACCCACCTGTGTCGGTTTGCGGTACGGGTCGCTTAGCATACGCTGGGGCTTTTCTTGGCACTCGATCCAATGATGCGCTGAGTCCGTGGACTCAACTCGGAATTCAATAACCTAGTCATCTTTTTCTCATGCGTCCCCCCAGTTTAAGGGTTGCGAGCTCAGGATTATTAACCTGATGTCCATCGCCTACGCCTCTCGGCCTCGGCTTAGGTCCCGGCTAACCCAGGGACGAAACACGTTGCCCTGGAAACCTCGGGTTTACGGCGGCCGGGGATTTCACCCGGCTTAACGTTACTCATGTCTGCATACTCACTTGCATGTGCTCCAGGGTCAGTCGCCATCGCCCTTCGACGCGCATGCAACGCTCTTTCTACCACTCTGCCTTGCGGCAAAGTCCAGAGCTTCGGTATAACGCTTGATCGCCAATCATTTTCGGCGCAGGATCACTCGATGAGTAAGCTATTACGCATTTTTTAAATGGTGGCTGCTTCTAAGCCAACATCCTCACTGTCTGTGTAATCCCACATCCTTTCCACTGAGCGTTATTTAGGCACCTTAGCTGCTGGTCTGGGTTGTTTCCCTCTCGACAATGAAGCTTATCCCCCACTGTCTCACTGCCACGTTCCATTGCACGGTATTCGGAGTTTGATAAGGTTTGGTAAGCGGGTGTGCCCCCTAGCCTTGTCAGTGCTCTACCCCCGCGCATCAGCACGTGACGCTGCACCTAAATGCATTTCGAAGAGAACCAGCTATCACGGGGTTTGATTAGCCTTTCACTCCTACCCTCAGCTCATCAGAGAACTTTTTTCAACGTTCACCTGTTCGGTCCTCCACATGGGTTTTACCCATGCTTCAACCTGGCCAAGGGTAGGTCACCTCCGCTTCGGGTCCAGTACCTGCGACTTATTGCGCCCTGTTCGGACTTGCTTTCGCTGCGACTCCGGGCCGGAAGCCCTTAGTCTTGCCACAAACACTGACTCGCAGACTCATTAAACAAAAGGCACGCCATCGCAGATTGCTCTGCTCTGACACTTTGTAGACATACGGTTTCAGGTTCTATTTCACTCCGCTCACAGCGGTTCTTTTCACCTTTCCCTCGCGGTACTTGTTCACTATCGGTCGCCAACTAGTATTTAGCCTTGCGCGGTGGTCCGCGCGGGTTCATACATCGTTCCACGTGTGATGTATTACTCAGGATACCACTAATTCCCACTCTGGATTTCGTCTACAGGGCTTTCACCTTCTCCGGCCAGCCTTTCCAGGCTGTTCTACTATCCAGTATGGTCGAATATGACGTGGTCCTACAACCCCGAAGGAATACCTTCGGTTTGGGCTCCATCCGCTTTCGCTCGCCACTACTTACGGAATCGATTTCTCTTTCTTTTCCTCCGCTTACTGAGATGTTTCACTTCAGCGGGTTTCGCGTTTCATACCCTATGTATTCAGGTATGAACGATCGAGTATTGCCTCGATCAGGTTACCCCATTCGGATATCCCCGGATCATCGCTTGCTTGCAGCTTCCCGAGGCTTTTTCGCAGCTTGCCGCGTCCTTCTTCGCCTGTTGGCACCAAGGCATTCACCGTACGCCCTTACTTACTTCATCATATTGCAAAAGCTGTTACCACTTCCACAATACCACAAAGCCCTTTCGTGACTTACTGTATTGTCTCATTGCTTGGTATGCATGTTTATCTTGTGTTTTGTAGTTGTTGTTCAACTACCCACTTTGTTGGAAAGCGATTGCTTCTCAGCAATCGTTTTCTTTGCCACGCAGATGTCAATTTTCGCTTTCCCTCAATAATCGATTTTGCTGGTGGGCCTGACAGGACTTGAACCTGTGACCCCGCGCTTATCAAGCGCGTGCTCTAACCAACTGAGCTACAGGCCCGGCTTTGGGTCTCTTTCCCGAAACTGGTGGAGGCACGGGGACTCGAACCCCGGACATCCAGCTTGCAAAGCTGGCGCTCTACCAACTGAGCTATACCCCCAGTTGCGGTTCTCGGTGAAAAAAGGTCGTCACGCACGTCGTGCCGGGCTTCGCTCCAGGCGACCGGCTGTTTACACATCTTTGGTTCGTTGCGGGCCCTCGCGGGTTCCGCTTTCTCTCCCCTCGGGAAGAGATCCGACCTGTGCACTTCCGTGCACTTGCTCCATAGAAAGGAGGTGATCCAGCCGCAGGTTCCCCTACGGCTACCTTGTTACGACTTCATCCCAGTTACCAGTCTCACCTTAGGACCCTGCCTCCTTGCGGTTGGCTTCAGATACTTCGGGTGCGACCGGCTTCCATGATGTGACGGGCGGTGTGTACAAGACCCGGGAACGTATTCACGGCCGTAGCTGATGCGCCATTACTAGCGATTCCGGCTTCGTGTAGGCGGGTTGCAGCCTACAGTCCGAACTGGGCCCAGTTTTCAGGATTTCCTCCGCCTCGCGGCTTCGGCCCCCCTCTGTACTGGGCATTGTAGTACGTGTGCAGCCCTGGGCATAAGGGCCATACTGACCTGACGTCGTCCCCACCTTCCTCCCAGTTGATCTGGGCAGTCTCGCCAGAGTCCCCACCTTCACGTGCTGGTAACTGGCAACAGGGGTTGCGCTCGTTGCTGGACTTAACCAAACATCTCACGACACGAGCTGACGACGGCCATGCAGCACCTGTGTAACGCCTCCGAAGAGTCGCATGCTTTCACATGTTGTTCATTACATGTCAAGCCCAGGTAAGGTTCTTCGCGTTGCATCGAATTAAGCCACATACTCCACCGCTTGTGCGGGTCCCCGTCAATTTCTTTGAGTTTTAATCTTGCGACCGTACTCCCCAGGCGGCACGCTTAACGCGTTAGCTCCGGCACGCAGGGGGTCGATTCCCCGCACACCAAGCGTGCACCGTTTACTGCCAGGACTACAGGGGTATCTAATCCCTTTCGCTCCCCTGGCCTTCGTGCCTCAGCGTCAGTTAATGTCCAGGAACCCGCCTTCGCCACGAGTGTTCCTCTCGATATCTACGCATTTCACTGCTACACCGAGAATTCCGGTTCCCCCTCCATTACTCTAGTCTCGCAGTATCATGTGCCGTCCGCGGGTTGAGCCCGCGCCTTTCACACACGACTTACGAAACAGCCTACGCACGCTTTACGCCCAGTGATTCCGAACAACGCTTGAGACCTCTGTATTACCGCGGCTGCTGGCACAGAGTTAGCCGTCTCTTCCTCTTGTGGTACTATCTTTTTAATTTGCTCCCACATGACAGGGGTTTACAATCCGAAGACCTTCATTCCCCCACGCGGCGTCGCACCATCAGGGTTTCCCCCATTGTGAATGATTCTCGACTGCTGCCACCCGTAGGTGTCTGGACCGTGTCTCAGTTCCAGTGTGGCCGGACATCCTCTCAGACCGGCTACCCGTCATCGCCTTGGTGAGCCGTTACCTCACCAACTAACTAATAGGCCGCGAGCCCATCCCCAAGCGCATTGCTGCTTTAATCTTTCGATACTATGCGGTATTAATCCCAGTTTCCCAGGGCTATCCCGCTCTCTCGGGGCAGGTTACTCACGTGTTACTCACCCGTGCGCCACTAGAGAATTATTAGCAAGCTAGCAATTCTCTCGTTCGACTTGCATGTCTTATCCACGCCGCCAGCGTTCGTTCTGAGCCAGAATCAAACTCTCCATCAAATTAATTTTTGAAATTGCTGGACCAAATGGAATCTTGCGATTTCATTTGCGCCATGCTTCAGCCAGCTCTTCCTTCAAGTTGTGTCTCTTGAAGACCTCTTCGCTCTGCCTCGCACGGCGCGCGTCACGACCTTTTTTCTTTCCCCTTGCTTCTACCAAACCGCACCCGGCACCTCTCAGAGCCAGGTCGCTCCTTCGGGCCTTGTCCCCTCGCTCACCTCTCGGCTCACTCGGAAAACCCTCGGCGGTTTTCGGTAGTCATTCCCTTGAAATCTTCTTATCGCACCCCTTTCCGGGGCTCTTTCCGGGTGGCCGGCTCCAGCCGCTTCCAGTACTCTTCCGAGCCCTTCAGCCGCCGGGCTTTTCATCCCGTCGCCGTGTTGGCGTGCCGAGAAATCTACCATACCACACCTTTTTGTCAATTTTTTTCGAGACGTTTTTTCATTTTTTCCCGATCCTTATTCAGGCCATACCCACTGCAACCACCCTTAATACACACCTAATCAATGAGATGCTCTTTTGTCATAATCCCCCATCCTGGCGCGTCTTTTTTTGAACGCTTCCCTTTTTCCCCTCGCTCTTCCCCTTTTTGAAAAGGGACAGTATAGTTGAAATAGGGTGAAAGCTAGCAATGGCGGGAAATTACAGCGATGGAAAGAAGAGACGGGTAATTGTGATGAAGGAACATGAAACTGCCTGAAACGGGACAGGTTGTTGCGATATGAAATCGCCCCTCTTCGGAGGGGCTGTCAATATTACGAGGCCAAAGCCAAGCCGAAAATAATGGTTTTGAGGGAAAGATGTCGACCGAACCGGAGGACACCCGGGAATGGTAAACAAAAAGATTCCGGAACGATCGGTATTTCGGAGAATTCCCGCTGGTCCTGCCGGTGCTGGCACAGCGCCGAGGCTCCCCCTGATTTATACGCCCGGATGTTCCGGATGGTGACGACAGGCAATCCCCGGCCTTATGGAGTGCCGCGCGAGCGCAGGGCGGAAATTATGCACTCCCTTTGCAACGCCAAAATAAAGCTGATGGCAGCGGCGGCAATAGCCCCGGTTCAAGGTACGGATCAACCTTCCTTCCGGTGAGTTTTTTATAGCAAATTCGGGGGTAAAAGTCACGCGAATTCACCCGTTTTCAGGCGTTTTTTTAACCTCTTTTCAGGCTTCCGGAAAGGGGCTTTTCCTGGCAGCAAGTGGCGAAATATCGCAACAACCTGTCCCGCATATCGCAACTATCTTGCGCCGTTACATTTTTTACAAGGAAACTGTCCTTACCAGGAGGGCCCCTGCCGGTATTTTCAGCATTTTTTGTTGTTATGCAACAAGAGCCAGAAAAAAAGAAGGGGTGTCTGACCCGTCTTCCCTGAAAAAGAAGCAGACTTGATTTATTTTCACTTGAACAGAAAGGATTTTTTTGCTATTCAAGGGTTTATTATTTTTTATCTATGAAAAGTTCATTCCAAATTGGCATTCTCTGCACTGTTTTCTGCTTGGGAAGCACTTTTTTCTCACTGCTGTACAGACAGTTAATATAGGCTCCACTTTTTCATGCACCTTCCTAGATTCCGGGGAGAAGGGATTTTTTGATTCTTCAAGTACTCATACCTGGACCAGTGATCAGATAGATTCCGCCATACGGGCGTTGAACACATGGAATACCCTGATTAATTCCACCCCGGGAAGAACGCTTAACGTAGGCCTCACCTGGTACGACGGAGCCGATTCCTCCACCCTAGCCTCCGCTTATTCCCCTTATTACTACTACCTGTCAAACAAGCCACAACAGGTTTCCACCATGGCCGAGGCCGTATGGCGCGATGGAAGCACAAGGACTACCTCAGGCTATGATATTTACATCCAGTGCAATACCTCTCATTTGGCTTCCCTTTATTATGGGGCCGCCTTATTGGCGGAGCATACGGGAAAATATGATTTTCAAAGCATCCTGACCCATGAAGTGGGGCATGCCGTTGGTTTTCTTTCCCTGGCGACGCAGACAGGCACTTTCCAAGTCCAATCCGGAAGCGCTTCCACAACCTACAGCACCATGCTGTACACCAAGTATGATTCCCTGTTAACCAACCAAGAAGGCCAGTCCATCGTAGAAAAAGCCGGAAATGGGAATACGGCATTTACCCTAGGGGAAACTTTGTCTCTGGGCGATACGGGGCTTACTGTCTATAACCCCACCACATGGTCGGAAGGGTCCAGCATGGCCCACATTGACAGCACGAGCGATCCAGACGCCCTTATGCAGTATTCCATCTCACCGGATACCTATCATCGCACCCTGACGGATGGAGAAGTGGGATTAATGCGTTCCATGGGCTGGAACATGGTTCCGGAACCCGCTACCGCTACGCTTTCCCTCCTAGGGCTGGCCGCACTCGCTTTGCGCCGCCGCCGTTGCTGACGACGCTCTGTCCCAGATTTAACCGCGCAGCAGATTTTCTTCAGCTCCCGGAAGCGGGAATCTTTATATCAGAAGGGCGGCCCTCTCAGGGGACGCCCTTCATTGTTTTTCCGGCAACATGCCGAGAAATGCAATTATCTTTTCTCCTTGGTGAAGTCCAGTTTGCCGTCTTTTTCCCGTACCACGATTTCCGTTCCTTCCGGGAAGTCTCCTTCCAGAAGCTTGAGGCTGAGCGGGTCCAGAAGATCATGCTGAATGGCCCGTTTGAGAGGACGGGCTCCATACACAGGATCAAAACCATGATCCGCCACCAGAGCCGTAGCTTCCGGAGTCATGCGCAAAAACAGGCCCTTGGCTTCCAGGCGCCTGCGGACACGCTGAAGCTGAATGTCCACAATGCCCTTGAGTTCCTGCGCCGTGAGCCGGTCAAAGATGATGATTTCATCAATGCGGTTCAGGAATTCCGGACGGAAGTGACCGCGCAACGCTTCCAGGGCCTTGGCTTCCCTCTGTTCCGCATTGGCTTCATTGAGGATGTACTGGCTGCCGATGTTGGAGGTCATGATGATGACCGTGTTGCGGAAGTCAACCGTACGACCCTGGCCGTCCGTAATGCGGCCGTCGTCCAGCACCTGGAGCAATACGTTGAAGACGTCCGGGTGGGCCTTTTCAATTTCATCGAAGAGAACCACGCAGTACGGACGACGGCGCACGGCTTCAGAGAGCTGACCGCCTTCTTCATACCCCACGTATCCGGGAGGCGCCCCGATGAGGCGCGCGACGGAATGTTTTTCCATGTATTCGGACATGTCAATGCGAACGATGGCGTTCTCACTGTCAAAGAGGAATTCCGCCAGCGCCTTGCTGAGTTCCGTCTTGCCCACGCCGGTGGGTCCCAGGAACAGGAAAGAGCCGATGGGCCTGTTTTCATCCTGCAGCCCGGCGCGGGCGCGTCTCACGGCGTCGGATACGGCCTTAACGGCCTGTTTCTGCCCGATTACGCGGGCGCCCAGACGCTCTTCCATGTGCACCAGCTTGGCACGCTCCCCTTCCTGCAGACGGGCGGCGGGAATGCCGGTCCAGGTGGCAACCACTTTGGCAATGTCTCCTTCCGTGACTTCCTCCTTCAGCAGCCCTCCATCTTCTTTCTGCATTTTACTGAGCTTTTCCTTGCCTTCCGTCAGGGCGCGCTGGGCTTCCGGAAGTTCGCCATAGGTGATTTCCGACGCGCGGGTCAGGTCACCCATACGTTTGGCCCTTTCGCTTTCCAGCTTGAGGGCTTCTATTTTTTCCTGTTCCCTGCGGACGGCGTCCAGCACTTCCTTTTCGCTTTTCCATTTGGCAATCATGGAACCGGATTTTTCCTTCAGGTCGGCCAGGTCCTTGGTGATTTTTTCCAAACGGGCCTTGCTGTCGGCGTCTTCTTCCTTCGCCAGCGCCTGCCGTTCCATTTCAAGCTGCATGGCCTCACGTTCAATCTGGTCAATTTCCGTGGGCATGGAGTCCAGCTCAATTTTGAGGCGGGCTGCCGCTTCATCCACCAGGTCTACTGCCTTGTCAGGCAGAAAACGGTCGGAAATATAACGGTCGGAAAGGGTGGCCGCCGCTACGATGGCAGCGTCCGTAATACGCACTCCATGGTGGACTTCATAGCGTTCTTTCAAGCCGCGCAGGATGGCGATGGTATCTTCCACGCTGGGTTCGGAGACCATGACGGGCTGAAACCGACGTTCCAGAGCCGCATCTTTTTCAATGTATTTGCGGTATTCGTCCAGTGTCGTCGCGCCGATGGTCCGCAGTTCCCCGCGGGCCAGGGCGGGCTTGAGCAGGTTGGAGGCATCCACCGCCCCTTCACTGGCGCCCGCGCCTACGATGGTGTGCAGTTCATCGATAAACAGAATGATTTCACCGTTGGAATCCGTTACTTCCTTAAGGAAGGATTTCAAGCGTTCTTCAAATTCACCGCGATATTTGGCTCCGGCAAGCATGGAGCCGATGTTGAGGGATACAATGCGCTTGTTGCGCATGCTTTCCGGCACGTCGCCGTTGACAATGCGCCGCGCCAGACCTTCCGCAATGGCGGTTTTGCCAACGCCGGGCTCCCCGATCAGGACGGGATTGTTTTTCGTCCTGCGGGAAAGAATCTGCAAAACGCGGCGGATTTCCGTATCACGGCCGATGACGGGGTCAATTTTACCGGCGCGGGCGCGGGCCGTCAGGTCCGTCCCATATTTTTCCAGCGTCTGGTATTTGCCTTCCGGGTTGTCGTCCGTCACGCGCTGGTTGCCGCGCACTTCCTTCATGGCGGCCAGATAGTTATCCTTGGTCAGCCCAAAGGTGTCCGTCAACTGGTGCACTTTGTTTTGCGTGTCCAACGCCCCAAGCATGAAGTGTTCCACGCTGAGGTAGTCGTCTTTGAGCTTTTTGCGTTCCTCTTCCGCAGCCTGCATGACGGTAGCCAGGTCACGCCCCATCTGCGGCTGGGTGGTGGCGCCGCTTTGAGTAGGTTCGTGGGAAACCTCCCTTTGGGCTGCCTGGAGAAGCAGCCCCGGATCGCAAGAGGCTTTGCGGAGAATAGGGGAAAGAATTCCGCCTTCCTGCTCCAGTAACGCCACCAGAACGTCCAGAGAAGAAATTTCCGGTTTTCCAAGCCGGCCTGCAGTTTGCTGCGCCTGCATCAGCGCTTCCTGAAATTTTGTTGTTAGATTGTTAAGCATGGTATGTTGGTATTTTAGACATAAGAATAACTCCAACCGTTGAATGGAAAAACAGGATTTTTCCTGTTATCTAAAAATTTTTTGCCCCTCCGGATTCCCCGCAATATCACTTGCACGCTCAACGGATTATTGGAGAGTCCGCCCTGACAAGGAAATCCTGTCCCGCTTTCTCATGGAGCTGGCGCATCCGGTATCCCGGCAATAGTGTAAATCCTGAACGCCAAGGAAAATATTTCCGGAAAGAACGGCAGCCCCGTACCGGATAGAAACGCAGGAACAGCCCTTGCCCATGCTCCAAAATAATCGCGTGGGCAAGGGTGGCAATGCCAAATACCACGTTCGCAGCCTACCCGACTGACAGGAGACGGATTTTTCCATTCCATTGATGGATACAGCGATATTCCCCACCTGCAAGAAGACTAAAATGTGAAAAAATGCTTGCTCGCATGATAATGGCATATTAGTTACGTAATCAGTTACGTATTTAATAACGGAAAGATATGGATTTTTTCAATAGGACAGGTAAAATAGCCATTGGAAGCAGGCTGCGCATGCTGACGGATGCTGTGACGTCTGATGCAAGTCAAATTTATGAATTATACGGCATTGACATAAAGCCAAAGTGGTTTCCCCTGCTTTTCGTTTTAGCCGGCGGGAAAGAGAAAACAATAACGGGCATAGCTAAGGAAATAGGGCACAGTCATCCATCCGTGAGCAATATCGTTGGAGAAATGACGGCAAGAGGATTGGTGAAAGGCCTTGAAGACCAGAAGGACAAGAGACGCACCGTCATCGCCCTGTCTCCACATGGGAAAAGGGTTGCCGCCATGCTGACAGAGCTCTGCAAAGACGTGGAGGTCGCCGTAGAGGATATTTCCAAGGAAACGCGCCATGATTTGTGGAGAGCTATCGGCGAATGGGAAGACCGGCTCGCTGAGAAGAGCCTGCTGCAACGGGTCAAAGAAGCCCGGAAAATGAGGGAAAGGGAGCATATCAGGGTAATTCCTTACGAACCGTGTTACAAGAATACGTTTAAATCACTTAACGTACAGTGGATTACGCAACATTGGAAGATAGAACCGCACGATCTGGACTATCTTGATCATCCGCAGGAATATATTATCAACAAAGGAGGCTTTATCTTTGTAGCCCTTTACAGGGGAAAGCCCGTCGGAGTTTGTGCCCTCTGCAAAATGGATGACCCGGTATATGATTATGAACTGGCGAAACTTGCCGTTCACCCTCATGCGCAGGGCAAAGGCATCGGGGAAATACTTTGCCATGCAGCTATAGACAAAGCAAAGGACATGAAGGCGAAAATTCTTTTTCTTGAAAGCAACACCCTGCTCAAACCCGCCATACACACATATAAAAAGCTGGGATTCAAGGAACTTGCGGAAAATCACCCGGCATACGAACGCGGAAACATCCAGATGGAACTGAAGATAACGTATTGATATGGAAATCATAAAAAATAATAAAGTCATAGTTCGCAAGGAAGACGCATCGAAGAAAGTGTTCAAGGGCGTTTCACTGGATTCGCTCGCTGTCGGAGAGAAATCAATGGCAGCAAAGATGTACTATGTGAAAGGCAACTTCGCCTCTACCCACCAACATCCGCATGAACAATGCGGGTACGTCATTTCAGGCAAATACCGCCTGAACATGGAAATGCCGGAGAAGAATATTGAAGTGTTGCTTCATGCAGGGGACAGCTACGCCATACCGGACAATACGCCTCGTTCCTTTGAGGTGATGGGAAGCGGAGAGGTTGTCGATGTGTTCACACCGCCAAGGGAGGACTATTTGTAAATAGCCGCATTTGGGGCTGAAGAAACTTCATATCAGCCTAATAAAACTAACGAGAGGATGTCGCCCCCCCTATTGCTGCATTCTGAAAGGATTATCCGGCAGCATACCGCACGCCGGCCAATTTATTGTCTCTGTTTTTCAACAAATTAGGCCAAACTGACAAAAATCCAATAAGAAAACCGCCCCGGTAACCGGAGAAAGACGCGGAACCAAGGCACCGGCTGATGCCGGACGATTTTTCCGCCAGGATATTTTCCGAACCGGGGCGGTCAATTACATCCCGCTCATCGGGAACAATGTATCCAGCGCAGCGTTCAGGGTCATCACGTTGACTACGTTTTCCCCCAAAATTCCGCCCCGGACGAAGTGTTCAGACACCAGTTTCCGGATTTTTTCCGGAGGCACTCCGCGCGTGGAGGCAACACGGTTCAATTGAAATTCCGCCGCTTCCGGAGAGATAAAAGGCTCCAAACCGCTGCCGGAAGCAAAAAGCATGTCCGCAGGGACAGGCGTTTTCTCCGGCAGACTGTGGGCTTTCAGCAGAGCCGCCCTGCGCTCCGCCACCGTCCTGACCAGCTTCCCGGAAGTCCAGGAGAGGTTGCTGGCTCCGGAAGGCATGGTAGCGTATTCTCCGGCAGAGGGCCGGGGCCAGAAATATTTGGCGGAGATAAAAGGCTGTGCGACAAGCTCCGAAGCGATAATTTCCCCCCGTTCATTCCGGATTAGGGAACCATGAGCCTGATGAGGGAAAAAAATCAGGCTGACCAGCGTAACGACCAAAGGGTAAATGCCTCCGGTAATGACGGCCAGAGACAGAAACAGGCGCAGATTGGGAAATGTCCACTTCATGATAATTCAGCAGGTTAGGATTGGATTTTCAAACAAGGCGCCATGCATTGATGACCATATCAATAAGCTTGATGCCCATGAAAGGAGCAATCAGGCCGCCCACCCCGTAAATGAGGATATTGCGCTTCAGCAGGGAGGCCGCTCCCGCCGGACGGTAGGAAACCCCTTTCAAGGCCAGAGGAATCAGCGCTACGATGACCAGGGCATTAAAAATCACAGTGCTGAGAATGGCGCTTTGCGGGGAATTCAGGCCCATTATGTTCAGGGCGGAAAGAGGTCCACTGGCCATGCCGTCAGCCACAAAGAGGCCGGCAAACATGGCGGGAATGATGGCAAAGTATTTGGCTACGTCATTGGCGAAGGAAAAGGTGGTCAGCGCGCCGCGGGTAATCAGCATTTGCTTGCCGATTTCCACGATTTCAATCAGCTTGGTCGGATTGCTGTCCAGGTCCACCATGTTGCCCGCCTCCCGGGCGGCCTGCGTTCCGGTGTTCATCGCCACACCCACATCGGCCTGGGCCAGGGCGGGAGCGTCATTAGTTCCATCCCCGGTCATGGCCACCAGGCGGCCGGCAACCTGTTCCTCACGGATGCGCGCCAGCTTCATCTCAGGCGTCGCTTCCGCCATGAAGTCATCCACGCCGGCTTCCGCCGCAATGGATGCGGCAGTCAGGGCATTGTCCCCTGTCACCATGACAGTCCGTATGCCCATGGCCCGGAGCCGGGCAAAGCGTTCCTTGATGCCGCCCTTGACGATGTCCTTCAGATAGATGACGCCCAGCACGTCCCTTCCCCGCGCCACCACCAGAGGCGTGCCGCCCGCCCGCGCGACGTTCTGCACGGTCATTTCCACCTCTTGCGGGAAGGTTCCGCCCTGGTCCTTCACCCACTGCGCCACGCTTTCCGCAGCGCCCTTCCGGATGGAAACGGCCGGCTGGCCGTCGTGCTCCGCAATGTCCACGCCGCTCATGCGGGTGGAAGCGGAGAACGGAACAAAGGAGATGTGGTCCGCGTCCATGTGGCGGCCCCGGATCCCGAACTGCTTTTTGGCCAGCACCACGATGCTGCGGCCTTCCGGCGTTTCATCGGACAGGGAAGCAAGCTGGGCAGCTTCCGCCAGCTGCAGGTCATCCACACCGGGTGCAGGTAGGAATTCGTTCGCCATTCGATTGCCGAAGGTGATGGTTCCGGTTTTATCCAGCATCAGCACATCAATGTCCCCGGCTACTTCCACGGCGCGCCCGGACACAGCCAGCACATTCCGGCGCACAAGCCGGTCAATGCCGCTGATACCAACAGCACTTAACAATCCGCCGATCGTCGTCGGAATCAGGCATACCAGAAGAGAGACCAGGATGGGCAGGGAAATACGGCCCTCCGCCCTGAAGCCTAGCGTCCGGGCAGAATCCTCAATGTATCCGGCCATGGCGGGAAGGGAAAAAACCACGGCAAGAAAAACAATGGTCAGTGCCACCAGCAGGATGCCCAGAGCGGTTTCATTGGGCGTTTTCTGCCGGCTGGCCCCCTCCACCATGGAAATCATGCGGGCCAGGAACGTATGGCCCGGTTCCACGGTAATACGGATAACAATGCCGTCACTGATTACACGGGTTCCTCCCGTTACAGCGCTGCGGTCCCCCCCGCTCTCTCACGGATGACCGGAGCGGATTCCCCGGTAATGGCGGATTCATCCACGCTAGCGATGCCTTCTATCACCTCTCCATCCAGGGGGATGATATCCCCGGCCTCGCACAACACTTTGTCCCCTTTGCGCAATTCGGAAATGGAGACGATTTCCTCCGTTCCCTTGTCCGTCAGCAAACGGGCGTTCACATAAACGCGCATTTCTTTCAGAGCGTCCGCATACGCCTTTCCCCGGCCCTCCGCCAGCGCTTCCGCAAAGTTGGCGAAAAACACGGTGAACCAGAGCCAGAGCGCGATTTGCAAAGTAAAGCCGAAGGGTTGCCCGGCAGCCAAATCCCTGATAAGGGCAATCGTTGCCATCAGAGCGCCGGCAGCCGTGATAAACATCACGAAGTTTTTAGACAGGACGCGCGGGTCAAATTTGCGCAACGCATTCCGGAAAGCTGTTTTCAACACGGCTCCGTCATACCATGATTGACTCTTTTTCTCCTTCATGATCATAAACATCCGGATTATCGGCGAATACGCCTTAAAGCATGGTTCCCGAATACAAGAGCAAATGCTCCAGAATAGGTCCCAGAGCCAAGGCCGGGAAGAAGGTGAGGGCTCCTACAACCAGCACGACGGCTACCAGCAGAACCATGAACATCAGGTTATCCGTCCCCATGGTACCCTGGGCCGGCGGAGAAATTTTCCTGGATGCCATGCTGCCAGCAATCATCATCACCGAAATAATGGTTCCGAAACGGGCCAGCAGCATCGCCAAACCGCCCAGCAGGGAATAAAAAGGCGTATCCCCTACAGCCAGACCAGCAAAGGCGCTTCCATTATTCCCGGCCTGGGAACCGAAGCAGTACAGGATTTCCGTCAGCCCGTGGGGGCCGGCATTGCAGATGGACGCCCGCCCGGCTTCCGTAGCGGCGGCCAGCCCGCTCATGACCAGGACGGCCATGCCGGGGAGCAGGACACCCACCATGGAGCAGCACACTTCCCGGGCTCCCATTTTTTTGCCCAGGAATTCCGGAGTTCGCCCCACCATTAAACCGCACAGGAACACGGTAATCATGGCAAACATCAGCATGCCGTACAAGCCGCAGCCCAGACCTCCGAAAATTACCTCACCCAGCAACATATTGAACAGGGCAATGCCGCCGCCCAGCGGGGACATGCTGGAATGCATGCAGTTCACGGACCCGTTGGAAGATGCCGTCGTAGCGACGGACCAGAGGGAACTGTTCGTAACGCCCAGGCGCACTTCCTTGCCTTCCAGCATTTCCATGCCCGGGAAAAGCGGGTTTCCCGCATGTTCCGCCCACTGGGACAAGACAATGGCCGCCACAAGCAGAATCATCATGGCTCCGAAGATAATCCACCCCTGCCTCTTTTTTCCAATCATGACGCCGTAGGCGTATGGGCAGGCGCAGCCGGCCAGAAGCAGGGAAATCATTTCAACCATGTTGCTGAAGGGCGTGGGGTTTTCAAAAGGATGTGTGCTGTTGTTCCCGAAAAAGCCGCCGCCGTTTGTTCCGAGCTGTTTGATGGCTATCTGGGATGCCGCCGGGCCACTGGGTATCATCTGTTCCACGCCATCCATGCCCGGCACGGCAATGGGTCCGTCAAAGGACTGCACCACACCCTGGGAGACCAGCAGAAGAGCAATGACCGTGGAAACAGGAACCAAAAAATACAACGTGCTGCGCGTCAGATCCGTCCAGAAGTTCCCCAGAGTAGAAGCGCATCTCCTTTCCAGCCCGCGGATCAGGGCGGACATGACGGCAATTCCCGTGCCGGCGCTGACGAAATTTTGCACGCCCAGCCCGGTCATTTGAACAAAATAACTGACGCCTTCCGGCCCTTCCCCTGAATAGAACTGCCAGTTGGTGTTGGTCACGAAGCTGATGGCCGTATTCAAGGCTATATCCCACCGCATATTTTCCGTTCCGGCGGGATTCAGAGGCAGCCATTTCTGGCACAGCAGGGAAAGAAAAAGGACGAGGAATCCAGCGGCGTTAAACAAAAGAACGGCCGTCAGATACTTTTTCCAGTCCATTTCGCGGGTGGGGTCCACTCCGGCCATATGGTAGACGCAGCGCTCCACGGGACCCAGAACCGGGGAAAGCCATGTCTGCCTTCCCATCAAAACACTTGCCAGCCATTTTCCGAGAAACGGGGTGAAAGAGACTAGTATGCCTATGAACAGGACAATGATTAACAAGTCGTGTGAGGACACAACGCAACTCTACGCGTATTCTGGAAATTCCGGGTAGTTAACAAAGGGCCTCCGGACATTAAGAAATTATTAATTCCTCTCCGGAAGCCCGTTTTTTAACGCCGATGCGCCGTTAAAACTCCACGCCCAGGCGGAATCCCACCCAGAATTCGTCTCCGGCATCCCTGTGACGCAGCACCGTAGCCGCCTGGGAATAATTGACGGAGCCGGAAAGCGTATAATGTTCTGCAAACCTCCACGTCACACCCAGGCTCCAGTCAATGCAGTTGGAGCCGTCATCATAGTCCACGTTATAACCGCCGTTGTACCCGTACCTGACCATGGGAACCACGGTCACATTTTCCAGGGGGGACCACTCCAACCGTACAAAGGCGCTGTAATAGGCTTCAAAATCCTGGTGTTCCACTTTCACCTGGGTTTCCGCTCCTACAGCCAGCCAATCCGTTACGGCATAGGAGACCGTCAGTGCCGGATTGGCCACATTATAATCCTGCGTAAAATAGAATTGGTGCTCATACCAGGGATTGACAGTCCACTTCCCCAGATTCCAGGCGTAACCCAGAACCAGGTCCAGTTCATCGTAATTGGCGGAATCTCCTCCGGCATACCAGGCACTGAACGTAAGATTCTTCCAAGAAATGCTCGGAGCCACTTCCCAGATGCCGCTGCCCGGCAGGCAGTCCAGACCTTCCGTTACGTACTTGCTGGACCACCCCGCCGAGAAGGAAAAGGCCCAGTCCGCGTCTGTGGAAGGTATGGCGGCCTCTTGCATGTTTGTCAGGGAGGCTATCGACGGAGAAACCGTTTCCTCTCCTGCGCAGACGGTTCCTGCTATCATGGCGCAGCCCAGGGCTGCGGCTCCTACGTTTCTTGCGTTGTACTTAATCTTCATAAAGACGTATTGAATACGTCTTGGAGCCTACACAGCATGTTGAACTGCGTGAAGTTAAGTCATCTTCTCCAACCGTTATGAAAAAATATATTTTCCGGCTGCCGCAGATAATGCGCCGCTATTTTTTCCAGCCCAGTAAAACGGGACAAGGGCTACTCGGCTCCATCCGCCACAATTCTGTAACCCAGGCCGGATTCCGCGCGGATAATGCGGTTTTCCGGATCGGAATCCCCCAGCTTCTGGCGCAGGTGGGCAATGTGCACCCGCAGATAGTGTGTGTCCTCCTCATGCTGGGGGCCCCAAATTTCACGGAGCAGCTGGCGATGGGTCATCACCTTGCCCTGATGGAGCAGAAGCAGGCGCAGAATTCCGTACTCTTTGGAGGTTAAATGAATTTCCTCTTTCCCCTTCTCCACGCGCCGGGAACTCAGATCCACGACAATGGGACCCAGCCGGAATACGGACGGCTCGCGGTCCGGACGATTGCGCCGAAGCATCACGCGCAGGCGCGCCAGCAATTCACGGCCGCTGAACGGCTTGGTCAGGTAATCATCCGCCCCGGCATCCAAGGCATCCACCTTTTCATCCTCCCTGTCCCAGGCCGTTAGAATCAGGATAGGAACCTGAGTCCACTCCCGAAGCTGTTTCAGCACTTCCAGGCCGTTAATGTCCGGAAGCCCCAGATCCAGAATAATGGCATCCGGCCGCTTCAGCGCGGTCTCACTCAAGCCAAGCTGCCCGTTTTCACACTCGCGGACATGGTAGCCTGCGCCGGTCAGCGTCAGGTTCAGAAGACGGCGTATCTGCCGTTCATCGTCAATTATCAGGATATCTGCAGGAAAGTTGCTCATGAGGCAGGAGGAATTACTCTTCAGGAACACTATCGTGCTCCACCAGGGGAAGGACAAGCCGGAAACATGTTCCGGCGGAAACGGGAACCAGGGAGACGGCACCGCGCTGAGCTTCCATAAACCCGCGCACAATGGGGAGCCCCAGGCCCAAACCACCGGGCCGCGTCGTCCGGAAGCGCTCAAAAATGGTTTCCGCCCGTTCGGGAGGAATGCCCGGCCCCATGTCATGAATATCCAGCCAAACCTGGCCGCGCACGGGGTCGGCACCACCTTGCAACGTAACAGAGGTTCCCTCAGGAGTATGTACGCAGGCATTCAACAGCAGATTGACCAGTACCTGTTCCATCAGGGAAAAATCCGCCTTCACCAGCGGATAGTCCGGCGGCAGGGAAACAGACACGGGATGATTCCGGCGTGCTTCCCTGGTAGCAGCCAGAGCCCCTTCAATAACATCCCCCAGATCGCACCAGTCCAGTTTGGGTTTCAAAGCGCCGGATTCCAGGCGGCTCACATCCAGCAAATTCTTCACCAGGCGGCGCAGACGGCGCGCGGCCAGTAAAATTTCCCCGTATTCTTCCCGCTCCTCAGGCGCGGACGCGGCGCGCCCGGCCAATTTTTCACAGCCGCCCTCAATCACGGCCAAAGGCGTTTTGAACTCATGGGAAACACTGTCCAACAGGGATCGGTGCAGTTTTTCCGATTCTTCCATAAGCCGCGTACGCGCCCGTTCCGCCCTCAATTCTTCACGCTCCAGCGCCATGGCCAGCTGCGCTCCCATGCTTTCCAGCAAATCCTTCTGCCCGGCCGTCAGGCACTCCCCTTCCCCCGGCCTCACGCCAAGCACGCCCATGCAACGCTCCCCGGACATCATGGGAAGGTAAAACCCTTCTGCTACCGGGATCGTATCCGTAAACCTTCCTGCGGGGCGGCGGTGTTCCATACACCAGACTGCCACGCTCCATTCCTTCTCATCCATGGCGTACTCTCCGCCGGTCTCCCAAAGCCTCAGCTTACCGCCGCCTCCTTCCGGCGTCATGACAGCCAGGCGCACCCCCATAATCTGGCTGATCTGTCCCGCCGCGACGGAAATGAGGGAAGGCACGTCCGAAGCGGATCCAATGGCCTGGGAATACAGGAACAGGGCATTGGTCTTTTTTTCCCGTTCCCGTTCTTCCCGCTCGCGGATCCTCAGGCGGGAAGTGAGCCGTCCCGTAGAAAGGGCCACCAAAAAGAAAAAGAAGCACATCAAGGCGTCCTCCAGCCGCTCTATCTTGAACGTCATCACCGGGGGAATAAACAACAGGTTCCATAACAGGACGCTCAGCGCCGCGGCCAGAAGCATGGCCCAGCGGGAACGGATGAAAAAGCCCAGCCCCACTACTCCGGCCAAATACAGGAAACCGGGAGCAAAATAACCGGTAAATGCGGAAACCAGCAGGCCGGCACCCGTGACGGCCGCTGTCACGCCTGCGGCCAGCCAGTAATCCCGGCCATCTTTCTCCGTTTTCCGGTGCCAGCTCTTCCAACGGTTACGGCCCGGTCCCGAAGCGGCGGGAACCACGTAAATATCAATCTGGTCGCTTCCCTTCACCAGCTTATCCACCAGGGATATGGGCCGCACCAGGCCCCACAGGTAGCTCCTGCGGTTTGCCCACCACAATTTGGCTGACATTTCTTAAAAAAAGCCATGCGGAGCAGCGTTTCCGCCAAATCGGAACCGGGCATCACGATCACTTCCGCGCCCAGCCGCCGCGCCAATTCCAGATTGGCGTCCAGCCGCTGCTGCTGTTCAGGAGGCAAGGGCACGCCCGTATCTACGGAAAGGGCTATCCACGGAGCGTTCAGGGCATAAGCCATGCGGCGCGTCCAGCGTACCAGCCGGGCGGAAAACGGGCTGGGGCCTACCGCCACCATCAGACGTTCCCCGCTGCGCCAGATAGAGCGGTCCCCGGAAATGGTACGCACCTCCGTCAGTTCATGGTCCACCTTCTCCGCTACGATGCGCAGGGCCAGTTCCCGGAGGGCCGTCAAATTGGACTCCTTGAAAAAATGATCCAGAGCGGCGGAAGCCTGGGGAGCGCTGTACACTTTCCCCTCCCGAAGGCGCGTCCGCAGCTGATCCGGAGTAATGTCCACCAGCTGGATGCAATCCGCCTCCGCCAATACGGAATCCGGCACGGTTTCCTGCACGGGGGGCGGCTGTAATGTCGTGAACGGTATCGGAACGGCTTTCCAGATGCTGCACGTTCAGCGTGGTGTAAACGTCTATTCCCGCGGCCAGCAAATCCTCCACGTCCTGATAGCGTTTCCTGTGGCGCATTCCCGGGACGTTGGTATGCGCCAGTTCATCCACCAGAATAAGCTGGGGCTTCACGCGCAATGCCTCCTCCAAATCAAATTCCTCCATTTCCACTCCCCGGTAAACCATCTTTTTCATGGGAAGGCACGGCAGCCTGCCAATGAGCCGCATCGTATCTTCCCTCCCATGGGATTCCGCCACGCCGATAATGACTTGCACGCCCTTGTCCGCCGCCTGAATGGCCGCCTCCAGCATGGCGCATGTTTTGCCTACTCCCGGCGCCATGCCAAAGAAGATTTTCAGCAAGCCGCGGCCGGGACGGGCTTCCTCCCTCCGGATGGAGGCCAGAATCCTGTCCGCCCGCTGGCTGTCCGAATGCGTTTCTGAAAACATGAAAAGAGGAATCGGAATGATATCCGGCTTGAATGTTGGAATCAACCTAATGGAAGAACGTTCAGGGCGCAAATAAAACAACCCGGAAAAAACATTAAAATTTTATTAAATCCTCTCCCCTGTTTTCAGGCTCTCCCCACCCCTTCCTCTGCCAAGCATTCCTGAAATCTTTTTTTCATGATTTTCCCCTTCCAGGTTCCGCACCGTATCTCTACCACCCTGCCTCCGTCCTGTTTTTCCTGTGTCCGGCCATTGGAAGTTACTGTTCCGGAGGCATTGAAAAAAGCGGCGGCAGCCCTTCCTGCGCTTCAAATCCCGGGGCCATCCCCCGGACAAACCTGAAAGCTTCCTCCATCCGGGGAAAAGTCTGACAAATGAAAAACGGGAATGTTTCCCCCTTTCCTAATTGACAAACGATTTCCTTTCTTCTTAATGGGTTAATGTTTATCAATCCGGTACATTGTCTGCCAGCCTCTCTCTGCGCATGCGCGTTGCTTCCGGCAACAATCGCCTCCCTGCATGCGGAAACGGCTTACAGTACGCCCTGCGGCTATATCCAGACAACCCTGTACGCCAAAGCAACGGGTTATCTGGGTTTAGGGGTGCATCCGGAAGCCTTGGTACAGCACACCCTTGAAGAAGGCAACATTACTATTTCCGGTAATAAAGTCACCATCACGGACCCGGACGTTAATTTCAACGACCTGATGAATGAAAACTCCGCCTATGTGCTGGTTCTTCACTTCGGCAATGAAGTTATAGCTCTTCCCTTAAACCGGGATGGTTGGAAAAAACCGGGAGCCAGCTGGACGGAGCATTCCATTAAAGTGGATGACCGCCTTCTTTCTGATCTGGTAAGCAAGGGCACTCCCCCCGATTTATATGTCCTGCGCAAGGCGCGCACTCTGGATGATATTCTTGGAGAAGACAACCAGTTTGGCCTGAAAAGCGGCTCCGCCATGTCTGCAGACACGGTTAATATCTTTAATTCGGCAACCACCAAGCTTGCCGCTTATTATTCTGGAAATGAATGGAGAAGAAGGGGATCTACGGAAAATATCGGCAATATGCCGGTGTTCAGCCATGAACCCCTGACCATTACGCGCAAAGCTGGTTCCGATGTTACAGCTGTGGTCATTGGGGAAGTATCCCTGAAGAATCAGAAGCTGGTCGTTCCCACATTCAATTCCCTTCTTCACACTCGCCTGCCCCTTTCCCAGACTTTGGCTGAAATAGCTTTGCAATTGCCTGATGACGCCGTCATCAACATTCCCGCAGATGACAAAAATGCCATGGTCAAGGTCGTCAACAACAACGGTTCCTGGAAACGTCAGGACAATGGAGAGGATGTTTCCAATATCCCCTTCAGCGGAGTTTTTTCCATCTACTACGAATCTTCCAAGACACCTTCCTACATCACGGTGTCCAGCAAACATCAAACCAACAAATAACCAGCCATGTTCTATCGCTCCCTTTTCACCAATGCTTTCACCGCCTGCACTCTCTTTTCTGGAGAAATTGCCTTAGCGGACAGTTTCAATATCAGCAATGACGATTCCTCCGCATATTCCCTAATCAATTCTCTCGGAGAACCGCTGAATGCAGGCAATGCCATTTTAGGCACCTTCAGCAGCGGTACTTGGAGTTATGATGTGACCACCAGCCGATGGAACTTCCAAGGAAATTCGTATGCACAGGATCAACTGAAATACAGTGATCTGATGAGCATGCAGAACAACTTCACCAGCGCGTTGACAAATATACCGGAAGAGCAAAATGGCGGCGTCGCTGACGGCAGATTTAACTTGTCCGGAGATTACTCTTCTTCTCTGACATCCCCGGTTTATCTAATGGTGACGGGACAGGATGGAGAAACAGCTCTTTTTGTCTTTAAAGACGTATCCAGCGACAGTCTGCTTAATTACGATAATATAGATATATCCGGCACCGAGACGTTCGATCTGTGGCTTACGACCAAGGAGCAGGCTCTAACAAACGAGCTTGACTACTACACCGAATGCATCCTGGGAAACATCAATCTGCAAAACAATACCATCCAGCTTTTGATCCCGGAACCCGCGACAGCCACCATGAGCTTGCTGGGTTTGACGGCCCTGATGGTACGCCGTAAACGGAAATAGAAGCTTCCCTTTTCATCAAACCCCTGTACGGGTATTTTCCGTACAGGGTTTTTTGTTCTGCCAATTGTTCATCCTCCATCTTCTTCTGCATTTTCCCTCCAGAAAACCCATGGAGCCCGGCAAATAAAACGCCCCGCGCACTCGGAAAGAGCGGCGGGGCGCCTGTTCAAACGGTAAAAACCGCAGGAGTTATTTCTTAACGGGAATGATATCCAGTTCCGCTACGGCGGCGTAATCCCGCCCCTGCGCCTCACTAAGGGCGGAAAAACGGAAATAACGCGCCTTGACGGGAGCCTGGAATTTCACTTCCTGCAGGTCAGCACTATCCGGGAAGGAGCCCTTGGCGGCAGGCTGCCATTTCTCTCCGTCCGTGCTCACGTCCACGGAATAATCTTTCACGCGGCCATTGCTGCCGCCATCCTGACGTGGAAGATAAGTGATTCCGGAGAATTCCCGCTCCTTACCCAGGTCCACGACCAGTACATGCGGATGTTTGGTCACGGTTTTATTATATTCAGAGTGCCAGAAGGTGCCGGGATCACCGTCAATGGCGAATTCGGCGTCCGCTTCGCCCTGCTCCTGGCTGGTTACGCTCTTGACCGTATACTTGTCCGTGCGGGTCAGCATGGTCATATCCAGCCGGGCCGCAGGCACGCGGATTTCCCCCTTGTAGGACTTGGCGGTAATGGGCCGCATAAAGAAGGACATCGGGTAGGGCTTGTTGGCCTTGATGATGTCCCTGCCCATGGGGCCGGGACCGCAGGAAGCACCCCCCAGGCCGCGCGTGGCGGAAGAGAGAACCAGCACGGTCTTATCCGTCGTCTTCGGCAGTTCCACGGGGTGGTTTGCCAGGATCAAATCCGTGGTGGTATACGGAAGGGCGGAGAAAGCGAACGGTGCGCCCACGGAACCGAAAAGCAGGCCGTTCCCCTTGTCGTCCGTAACGGCCACCCAGCGGGTATCCTCATGGTTGCCGCAATCCTGCGGTCTGCCGTACGGGAAGAAAGAATCCCAGGCTGTCGTTTTATACACGCCCAGAGGCATGCCGCTCTTGCGGTCCGCATAGTTTTCTTCCGGCCCGCGCCCGTAATAGGCTACGTTGTCCATATTCGCCGGCAACTGGAGTTCGTATCCCAGGCGCAGCAGTTCCAGGGGATTGCCGCGCGGAAGCAGTACGGACTGGCAGACGACAGTTCCATCCGCATAGATGGTCCATTCCAAATTATTGATGAAATGGGTGTTCGTATCGTTCAGGGGTTGCTTCCTGGCCGTGATGGTGGTCTTGGTATCGCCGTAGCCGCTGATGTTTTCAGCCTGTTTGCCGCTCACCTTGATGGATTGTTTGACGGTGACGCTATTGCCGTTATCAATGGCTTCGTAACTGAGCAGTTCATGCTTCAGTTCACGGAGGCCGTTAGCCATGCTCTTGGCCATGACGCCCGGCTCATTGCTGGAGGCAGCGCGCAGGGCGTTCACCGCCATGGGCGTTTTAAACAGAGGCTTGCCGTTTACCGTGAACTGGGCCAGTTCCCCGGTGGCCGCGTCAAACTGCACGGAAAAATCCTTGCCGGAAACGGTATGCTTGTCCGTGCTGAGGCTGACTTTGCCCGCAGGAGCCTTGAACACAGGCAGATCTCCCTGCACGGGAAGCTGGAGCTGGTCAAAGGCCAATTCATATCCCTTCTTGGCCCACCCCCTGTCCTTCTTCAGCTTGTAACTTATGCGCAAGGCATACTCCACCCCCGGTTTCCGGTTTTTCAACTGGGGAATGTCCGGAATGGGAACCACAATCTTTTCTCTGGGACCGGCCGGAGGCGTGTCCAGCCTGCCTTCAGCCACTGCATTGCCGTTTTCCGTGAGGGTCCAGGTAATGTCGTATGGAGAAAGGTCCGTAAAGAAATTCTTGTTGAAAATGGAAATCCTGCCGTTGTCCGTCAAAGATGTGGAAATATTCTGATAGACGTGCTTGACTTCAAAATAACCCGGTTCCGGCGTACGATCCGACAGGATGGTGCCGTTGAACACAAACTGGCCGCTATTGGGATGGTCGTTGAAATCGCCGCCGTAGCAGAGCATCTTTTCTCCATTCGGCAGGGTCTTGTACAAGCCCTGGTCCACCCAGTCCCAGATGGCGCCGCCCATAATGCGGTCGGAAGACTCGATGGCCTCCCAGTAATCCGCCAGGTTGCCCATGGCGTTCATCATGTTGTGTGCGTACTCGGAAATATAGTAGGGCTTGGGAAAATCCTTGTTGCCCGCCATAGAACGCGTCCAGTCCACGGACGGATACTGGTTGGACCCCAGGTCCACAATGTCATTATTGCGTTCGTAGTGGGTGGGGCGGGACATATCCCTGGCCTTCACCATCTTTTCCGCACTGCGGAAATTCTGGCCGGGGCCGGCTTCATTCCCCAGGGACCACATAATCACGCAGGGATGGTTCTTGTTGCGCTCCACCATCGCCATGATGCGGTCCACGTGGGCCGGCATCCACTCAATGGGATGGGAAAGGGACTCCTTGCCATAGTAATAGCCGTGGGACTCGATGTTGGCCTCATCCTGCACGTAAATGCCGTACTTGTCACAGAGGTAATAAAAATAAGGATCCGCGGGATAATGGGAACAGCGCACGTGGTTGATATTGGCGCGTTTCATCATCCGCACTTCTTCCTCCATCTGCTCCGGAGTCACGTAATGCCCTGTTTCCGGATGGCTTTCATGGCGGTTCACGCCCTTTACCTTCACCGGCTGGCCGTTTACCAGGAACACGCTGTCCTTAATCACCACATTGCGGAAACCCACGCGGGAGGAAACCATTTCTTCCGTCTTCCCGTCACGCTTCAGCGTCAGTACCAGGGTGTACAGGTTGGGCTCCTCCGCAGACCATAGTCTGGGTTTGGAATAAATGCCCAGCAGGGAAGTTTTAAAATCCTTCATGCCGGTAATGCGCAAGGGCTTTTCCAACACGCCGTCATATGGCGCATCCTTGGGCTTGACAGGTTCTACCAGTTTTCCGGCAGCGTCATAAAGGGCCATGGAAACCGTGCAGCCGTCCAGCTTTTCCGTTGCCGGAAACAGATTGCGAACATCCACATCCACCTGAAGGCGCCAATCGCCGTCCACGGTCCCCGGTTTGGCATGGTCAATATTCAAAGCCCAATCCCTCTGGTCCACCGGATTGACCTGTGCGAAAAAGTCGCGGATGTGAACTTTCGGCAGCGCAAAGATGGAAACATTGCGGAAAATGCCGGACAGGCGGAACATATCCTGGCATTCCAGATATGCTCCGTCGGAATGGCGGTACACCTCTGCGGCCACCACATTCTCCCCCTTCTTAAGGTAGGGGCTGATGTCAAAACGGGCCGGATTCCGGGAATCTTTGGAAAAACCTACATACTGCCCGTTGATCCAGAGGTAGAAGAAGGAATCCACTCCGTCAAACTGCATGTACACTTCCCTGCCGTCCCAGTCCGCAGGCACTTCAAAAGTGCGGCGGTAGGAACCTACGGGGTTCCGTTCCTTGTAGGACGTATAATTCTTGTTGGAAGGCTCCTTCATTACATAAGGCCAGGAGCGTTCAAAGGGATACGGCTGATTGGAATAAATGGGGGTGCCGTAACCCTGAGTCTGCCAGGAGGAAGGCACCTTAATCTCCTTCCAGTCCTTTACGTCGTAATCCGGCTTGTAAAAATCGACCGGGCGGCTCTGGGGATCCTTCGCCCAGTGGAACTTCCACTGACCGTTCAGGGACCTGCGCCATTTACTGTTTTCAGGCAGCACTTTCAAGGCGGACTGCAAATCGCTGAAAGACGCGAAAAAGGCGGTTGGAGCTTCCTTATTCAAATGCAGGTTTTGTTCCTGTTCCCATTCCAGCCCTGTGGGGGCTGGCGCGGGGGCGGAATCGCCCGGTGCTCCCAGGCCGCACATGGCGGAACTTACCGCCAGCGCGGTACAGGATAAAAGCCAGGATCTGGTCGTTCTCATGAAATCAATATGTGTCGGAGTTGATATGCACAAACGGATTGTCCTGTTACATACGAATCCGCAATTCTAATTCTAACAGCAAACTTGCCCTTTGCAAGCTGCTGTTGCGTTTATGAACGGCCTGCAAACGCAGCCGTTAAAAAGTATGCCGGAGCTGGAGAACGCCCACACACTGCATGGATTCCTGCTGGGTGTACTCCTTGGTCATGTAATGCAGGCCGAAAAGCAATTCCGAGCGCTTGTACCGGAGGCCGAAGCCATAACCCCATTCTCCCACTACGGGATACTTGTTCACATACTTGGGGGAGGAACGAAACACCGTACCATCCAGATACAGGTCATGAGCCACGGCTCGCACGGCAGCATGAATATAACCGTAATACCCCCAATTGGAAACGGACATCCTGTTATAAACGAAGGGAGGCGCTGCGCTGGTCGCGCCGCGAATGCTGTTCTCCGGAGAAGTATTGCCCAGATTATAGCCGAAGCGGAAGGACATGCCGCCCCCCGCCTGCACCTTTACTGTGCCGGCGTCCGCATGCCAGTAAGCCAGGGCATCCGTTTCAAAACCGGAGCCGTAGCGCTTCTCCAGTCCGCGCAGGCGGTAATACCGCTTGAAAAACAAATTGGCGGTTATCTCTCCGGGGAGCTGGTTGGCCCAGCCGGGCCATTGCTCCATACCCCACAGCTTATGGATGAAATGCTGGGAGCCCTTGGCGAGGGAATTCGTGCCCGTGGTGCCGAGCTGCAGCTCCAGGGAATTGGCCCGGTCTTCATTCTTAACCAGGGAGGTCAGCCCCAGCGTCAGGTTGCCCACATAGGGGTGCTGGTTGTAGATGGGATAGGTGGCCTTCTGCTCCGGGGGGTGTACATGAGCTGGGTCAGGTCCAGGCCCCACTGCTGGCGCAGGTTGGCGGAACCGCTCATGCCCATGAACCGCCGCCAGGAATCCGAGGCGTTCGTGCCGCCCAGCACTGTTCCCAGCATGCCGGAAAACGTATGGCTTCGGGACGTGGTGCCGGACATCCACGCAAAGCGGACGCCGTTGGTATAATTATCATCATCCCCCACGAACATATCGTTTTCCAGATGGAAACTGATAACGGAGCCCTCCTGCGGCACTTCTATCTGCTGGGTTCCTGCCTGCAGGAAGCCCACCGGCAGCAGGGCGGCGCACATGCACAAAGCCGTACATTTCATGCGGGGCAGTTTGTGCGTTTCACTTCCGCGTGGCAAGGAAAAATCAGGCATGCTCTGCGTTTGCACTTTTCAAAGCCGGCAAATATCCACAAACTTCATCCGTTCCGCCACAGTCCCTTACACCATGATTATTGACACGCACTGCCATCTGGCTTCCGCTCAATTCGACCAGTCCCGCAGGGAAACTTACGTCCAGCATGCCCTCCGGGAAGGCATTGACCGCATGATTACGCTGGGGGCGCGGATGGATGACTGGGAGGCAAACACGGCGTGGGCGCGCCAGTTTCCCGGCGCGGTTTTTTGTGCGCTGGGCATCCATCCGGACGATGCCCATGACGCCCCGGCAGACTGGGCGGACCAGCTTTTCCGGAAGGCGCAGGACGTTCCCCTGGCCGCCATCGGGGAAACGGGCCTGGATTACTTCCACGGGACGCCCCAAGGCTGGGAAACGGAACAATTCCACCGCCTTCAGCAGGACCTTCTGGAACGGCACTTTGACCTGGCGGAGCGCCTGGGCCTTAATATCGTCCTGCATACGCGGGACCGGAAAGGTTCCGCGAGCTTTGAGGACGCCTTGGCTATTGCCCGGAACTACGCGGGCCGCGTGCGTCCCGTATTTCACTGCTTCATCGGAAATACCGCTCAGGCCATGCGGATCTTTGACGAACTGGACGGCATGGTCTCCTTCACCGGGGTGGCTACTTTTAAAAACGCCCCCGTAGTGGCGGAAACCGCAAGCTGGTGCCCGGAAAACCGTATCATGCTGGAAACGGACTCCCCCTATCTCAGCCCGGAACCCCTCCGGGGCCGCATGAACGAACCCGCCCATCTCATTCATACAGCCCGTTTCATCGCCGCTGCCAGAGGCATGAACCTGGAAGATCTGGCCCATGTGACGACCCGAAATGCGGAAACCTTTTATAATCTGGGCAAGGTCTGAAAAAAAATCCCGACAATCCGCGCTACCGCCTTGAATCCGAAATCATAAATTAGTATGAACAGGGCACACATGAAAACGCCATTCATTTTAACCTGCGCCTGCGCTGCCGCGCTGGTATTCCCCCTCTCTTCCTGCTCCACCCAGAATTCCTCCACGGCCGGTTACGACACTGCGGAACCGGCCAGCGGCGAAATCCCGCCGTGGATCGCGGAAAGCTCTGATCCCGCTTACGAATCCGGCCATTACAGCCCGGTTCAGAGTTCTTCCAGCTACGCTTACAATCCCCCCGCCAAGCCTTCCGTCACTAAAAAATCATCCGCGCGGAAGAGCACGGCCGGCAGCAAATCCTCCCGCAGCACGGCTGCCAGAAAGAGCTCCTCCCGTAAATCCGCTCCCAAGGCCCGCACCTACACCGTGAAGAAAGGCGATACGCTGGGAGCCATCGCCCGCAGGAACGGCACCTCTGTCAAGGCCCTTAAAAGGGCTAACGGCCTTAAGTCCGATCTGATTCACATCAACCAGAAGTTGACGATTCCGCGTTCCAAGTAATCCGGGGGATCCTCCCGGTTCCACCACTTATGAAGCCTCTCCTTGTTCTGGCCGCCTTCCCCGTGGTGCTCATGGGGTGGGCGTCCTGTTCCCACTCCGGCACGGGCCATGCGGCCCTGCCGGATCCGCGTGCCGTGGACAAATCCGTTCCGGAATATAAAAACCCGTTTCATCCTTCCACATACGCTCATTTTGTAGCCCGCAAGGACTACCGGAAAACGTACGACGTCTATAAGGACGATACCTTGCTGAACCGCCAGCCGAAAAAATCCCGAAAAATTTTCGTCTGCCTGGACGAACAACGGGGCCAGTATCTGGTGGACGGCTTGGTCGCCATGGACTTCCCCCTCTCCTCCGGCGTAAAAGCCTATCCGACCAAAACGGGGGACTACACCGTTATCTCCAAAAAGGAAGACCATGCTTCCAACCTCTACGGCAAAATGTATGATGCCGAAGGCAAATGCATCAACTACAATGCCGAATCCACGGATCCCATACCGGAGGGAGGTCGTTTTGACGGCTCTCCCATGCCTTATTGGCAGCGTCTTACCAACGCGGGGTTGGGCCTGCATGTAGGGAAAGTTCGGCGGCATCCTGTTTCCCATGGCTGCGTCCGTTTGCCGCGAAATGTTGCGGAAATCCTCTACAGGCAAACCAGCATAGGAACGCCCGTTACCATCCAGAAAACGCCGCTCCCCGTGCCGGAAGCGCAGAAAATCCCTCCCGCACAACAACAGGAATCCGAAGGCCATAAACAATAGCCTACCGGGAAAACGCCCCCTTTAAAACACAAACTATTTTAAAAAGACTGCCCGGAAAGCAGTCTTTTTTCTATCCCATTTTTTCCAAAGCATTAACATGACGTATAAAAAAATTATATTTCCTAAATTATTGCACTATTTTTACGACCACACAACGAAAAGAAGCGTTTTGTAATCCTCATCGGAGGGCAAATAAAAATGCCGGATAAGATGACTGGGTAAAACCAATCACCTTATCCGGCATTTTTTGTTTCCCGGCAAAAAATAGCCATAAGAATAACAGACACATATGAAAAGAAATGCAATTGATTTAGGCACACTGGACGTATGCACATTATTCAGAAAGTATTTTATCCCGACCTTATTCGGGATGCTTAGCATATCGGCAGTAACGGCAGTAGACGGAATACTCGTCGGCCACGGAATCGGAAGCGATGGCATTGCCGCTATCAATATATGCATTCCCCTGCTGATGCTGTTTACCGGGATAGGGCTCATGGCAGGCGTAGGCTCATCCGTAGTCGCTTCCATTCAGCTATCAAAAGGAAAACTGGGGGCAGCGCGCCTTAATGTCACTCAGGCCTTGTTGTTCGTCACCATTGCCGCCATCGTGCCATCTGCCTTGATGATGGCATATCCGTCAGCTACAGCCCGATTTTTAGGCGCTTCCGAACATCTTACCCCCATGGTTAGGGAATACCTGTTGTGGTTCATCCCCTCGTTGATATTCCAGATGTGGTGCTCTGTCTGCCTATTCATGATTCGTTTGGATGGCGCTCCGAAGTTGGCTATGATGTGCAATATCATTGCTGCAATCATCACCGTAATACTCGGTTGGCTGTTTATCTTTCCATTGGGCTGGGGATTGACGGGAGCTGCTTTCGCCGCAACCATAGCACTGTTTGCGAGCGGCGCCACGGGCCTTATTTATTTATGGAAATTTGCACATAAACTGCGGCTTTATCCTATTAAATGGAGCATCAGAAGTTTTCGGTTCTCCCTCCTTAATATCGTCTGTCAATGTCGCATTGGTTCTTCCGCTTTGCTGACTGAAGCGACATTGGCCACGTTTATGTTCGTCGGGAACCACATCTTTATAAAATATCTGGGAGACAACGGCGTATGAGCGTTCGGCATTGCCTGTTATTACCTTCCATTCGTATTCATGGTTGGCAATGCCATAGCGCAATCAGCACAACCCATCATCAGTTATAACTTCGGGCTTGGAGAGAAAAAGCGCGTAGCCGATACAAAACGGATCGCATTATTTACCTCCGTTATTTGCGGCATAGTCACGACGGCAGCATTCATTTTGTTCCCGCACATTCTGGTAGGCTTGTTCGTCAATCCGGACAACACTGCGGCGCTCATAGCCATTGAGGGATTTCCATATTTCTCCCTGGCATTTGTTTTCTTTATCATCAACCTGATGCTCATCGGTTATTACCAAAGCGTGAAAAATGTAAAACTCGCCAATTTGTTTGCCCTGTTGCGAGGATTTGTTTTCCTTATCCCATGCTTTATCCTGTTGCCTGAAGCAATGGGAACGAACGGTGCGTGGCTAGCACTTTGTCTGTCGGAAATGTTGACCACATTAACAGTTGCTATCCTATTTATTCTACGCAAAAAAAATACTCCTGCATCAAACAAAGTGAAGAATGCAGTTAAAAGATTTTTCTCAGGCATGCCACGACACGCACATAAAATACCTGCAAGCGAATATAGATAACTTAGCAGTTTGTCTTCCCTGGACTGGCTATAGCTTTTAAAAATTATTAAACAAAAGATATTTCTTTAACAAAGTTTTTCTGGGAAAACGACAGGATAGGGATTACCCTCTGCTGCGAGAAACCCTAAGATTTTTGTTATGCCTGCATCTCCGGAGCGCATTCTGGAAAATTTGTTCCCCTTTTACCGGCAGGAAGAATTTCCCGTTCTCCTGCATCAGTATAAAACGTGGTCGGAAAGTCGCCCTCTGGAAGGATGCCGGATTATTGACGCTTCTCCCGTGTTCCGGAATACCTGCGCCAAATACGCCTCTCTTCTGGCCGCAGGAGCGGAGCTGACAGTAGCGGTCTCACCGGTAATGCCCTATGACCCGGATACAGTCGTATTGCTGGGGCAGTATGGAATTCCCGTGGTGGAAGCGGAACGGGCAGGCGGACCTTATGATGTGGTCATGGACTGCGCCGGAGCGCTCAGCCATGTTACCAGCCGCTGCGGGTATGTGGAATTAACCCGCTCGGGTGCGGAACGCTATGCGGCATGCCCGCAGCCTGTGTGGATGGTGGACGCCGGAAAGATTAAACAGATAGAAACCTGCCTTGGAACCGGAGAAAGTTTTTTCCGGGCTCTGGAAGCTCTTGGAATAAAAAATGAACAGGGACAGACTCTGGTAGTCATTGGACATGGAAAAGTTGGCCGCGGAATAGCTCTGCATGCTCTCAGACGGAAACTGAATGTCATTGTAGCGGACGTGGAAAAAAAACCTCTGGCTTCCGCCTCTTTTGTGCCGGCAGCGGACAGGGAAACCCTTACTGACGCAATCAGGCACGCTTTCTGCGCCGTTACGGCTACAGGAAAGCGGCATGCCATGTCAGGGCTTATTGACCCGGCCATGCCCTTCTCTTCCGGCGTTCTGCTTGCCAATATGGGTGTGGAGGATGAATGGGGGCCGGAAATTCCGAAGAACCGCCTGCTGAACGAAGGCCGCCCTCTTAATTTTATTCTGCCGGACCCTACGCAAATGCGTTACATTGATCCGCCCCTGGCTCTTCATAACCAGGGAGCTCTGGAACTTGCCGAAGGCCGAGTTTTGCCGGGCCTTTTTCCTCCGCCGCCGGAAATGGAAGAGTATTTTCTTTCCCTGATACGTTCCTGCGGTTCCGTACCGCCTGACATGCTGAACTGGATTTCCTGACTTATCACCTTGTCTTTGCCGGGATAAAGCGGTATCGTATAGAATACGGTCGGGAACTTATTGTTCCATGGTCGGTCTGACGTTTCATTGACTTCGCAACTCATGAACACTTATTATTTCTACCGCAGTTATCGGCTGGGAGGGAGAATCCTCGGAACCCTGGGGTGCAGCCTGGCCTGGGCTTTTTTCGGTTCCGGCTGGTGGAACTTTCTTCTCGGCGCCCTTTTACTGTTCCTGTGGCTTCCCGTTATTATGGGCAGGCCTTATTTTCTCACAATCACTTCTTCTTCCATCTTCTGGGGCAACAGCATTTCACGCAGGGAAATACCGTGGGAATTAATTGAACGCATAGGATGCACTCCAAATAATGAGGCAGAACCCGGATTGATGATTAAACTGAAGGACGGACGTATTCTGGATGTGGAACATTCCTGTTTCAATTCCATATCCTCCGTCCGTGAAGCCATTCTTCAAGCATCCGGTTTTTATCCCTTTCATCTTGCTCCGGACTTGTTCGCTCCTCCGGGTCTGCTGGGCGAGTGATACGGAGTAAAATTTGTCAATTCTCCGCTCTGAATATTTATTGTCCTTGCATCTTCTCATTTCCGGATAGTGGCATTCTTCCGTCGTCGCAGAAGTTTCCGGTGATGCCCCTTGCGCTCCATGCAGGTGTTCCGTCTTTTCAAGGCAGATTACAGTTTTCCTGTAATGGAAAATAAAAAATGTTCCACGTAGAACATTTATGTGAATAATATTTCTTTTCCATTCATTCTCAGCCAATAAAAAACAGGCGTCATGTCTCCACAACGCCTGTTCCTCTGTATGAACGATTTTGTGCCACCAAAATCAATTGGGAGATCTCATCGGCATGAGCACATACAGGAACTCATCGCCAATCTTCAAGACGCCGGGACTCATTTCATCAATAAGGTTCAGCGTAATGACCGTATCCCCGGCCATCGTCTTCAGGGGAGCCATGAAGAAATCCGGATTAAAGGAAATGGAAAGCGGCCTTCCGGAATAAGTGATTGTCATCGATTCATGAGCTTCGCCCACTCCTTCTGCGCTGGAAGCCACTTCCAGTTCGTTTTCACGAAAATTCAGCTTGATATTTGTGCTCTTATCCACGGAAAGGAGAGAAACACGGCGTACTGTCTCCAGCAGTTCCCCGCAGGGAAGTTCGATACTTTCCTTGCAATCCGTCGGAATTACCTGCCGGTAGTTCGGGTAATTGCCGTCAATCAGTTTGCTAATTAAGAGCGTATCGTTGATTTCAAAGGCTGCCTGGTTGCGGGTGAACCGGATAGTGACGGTTCCCACTTCATCCAGAAGGCGGCGGAGTTCTCCGACAGCCTTAGTGGGTAGGATGGCGTCCAGTTGCTGTTCTTCCGGAAATTCCAGGGCGGTTTCCGCCAAAGCCAAACGACGTCCGTCCGTGGCTACCAAAGTCATTTTACCATTGCGGAAAGAAAGGGAAATGCCGTTCAATACGTAGCGGGTCGTATCCGTGGAAATGGCATATTCCGTCCGGCGGATACAGTCGCGCAACATATTCTGCTCCACCTGGTACACAGTAGCCTGCTCAAAAGACGGCAATTCCGGAAATTCATCCGCCGGAAGGCCGTTCAGTTTAAACTGGGAGCGGCCGCACTCCACAGCAGCCTGGTTGCGTTGGTTGACATCCACCTGGACTTCGGCTTCAGGAAGTTCGCTGATGATGCTCACCAGCTTTTTAGCGGGCAGGGTCACGGTGCCTTCACGCAGCACATTTGCGGGAACCACGCCAGTAATGCATACATCAAGATCAGTAGCCGTAAAACGTACCTGGCCGTTTTCAGCTTCAATCTTGACGTTGGAAAGAATGGGCAGCGTCGTCTTGGAAGACACGACGCTGGCAACCTGTCTCAGCCCGTCGAGAAATACTTGCTTGGAAATGGTAAACTTCATGTGTCTGTGCTTTTATCTGCCTCGCATCTTCTCATAAGTGTCTTTCGTGGTTCAAGCCATTTTTCCGTCAAACCCTAATATTTGGCAGTATTTTTTTTAAAACATACTATATATAGTAATATGCAATTTCTCCGGGCATATCTTGCATGAAAAGGTTTTTCAAATTATTTAAGCATTCTTAAAAATCCATTCCAGAGAATCAGATTTCTTCAATATCCTTGTGCGGATTATAAATCCGGGGTCAAATTATTTTTCTGAAAACAAATCATTTAACGGAAAAATTACGGAGAAGATAAAAGAAGAGAAAACAGAAACGGCATTCCTGTTGGAAAGAAAACGTACATTTCCAATAAGATTGCCGCATCCTGGGAAAAAAGAGACAATATCCGGATTTATAATCCGCTACCCTCCTATCGGATTGATTTTAACCCATATTTCAGAATTTCCGTGAAACGCTCATTTATTATTTTATCTTTACTGGCAGCGGCAGGCATGGTCCATGCGGCTACCCCTATCTATTCCTGGGAATGGACTGCGGAAGGAGCACAAATAACCGCCCCCAACTGGAACGGTTCCTTCAATTACACTTCCGGCAATGATTACGCCACGTTCGGCAGCAGTTCCGGCACTCCCTATAACTCAAACATAACGGGTATCCAAGGCAGTTTCACCGTGAGCTTTGACCTGAAAAACCTGAGTTCCACCAGCAATGGGTGGAAAGACATTTTCAGCCTGTACACCAATGGAACGGTCTCCGGAGAATCCAACAGCATGGTGCTGGAATTCACTAATAACGGAGAACTCTACCTCTACAATAAGGGGTTCGGCGGCCAAACTGGCGGGAATATCAATACGGGATTGACCTGGACGGATCTCCAGCAGGACAGCTGGACTAATCTGAGCATCGTTTCCGATCTTTCCTCCCAAACGCTTCCGTGTATGTCAACGGCGCTCTGGCAGGTACGATTACCGAGTGGAATCCATCCTCCCCTGCCCTGACAGGCTCCCAGTTTGGAGCTTCTTTTGGAAATACCCGCCCCATGAACGGCACTATGGATATCAACAACGTCAAATTTTATGACGGTGTCGTGCTTCCCGTGCCGGAAGCAGCTACAGCTTCCCTGGGCCTGTTGGGGCTGGCCGCCCTGATGATGCGCCGCCGCCGGTGCTGCTGAAGCAACTTTAACCATTAGCCAAAGGCCGCATGCGGGAAGACGTTTTTCCGCATGCGGCCTTTTCAGTATTAAGAAAATTCCTTTCCCCGATTCATGCCCCCGTGAAGACTTCCCCCCGGCCTGGTCCAAGCACCGGGAGGAAGAACCCGCCCCGGCAAAACGACGGTATTGGCACCCAGCCGAACATGGTCTCCAATGACAGCGCCAAGCTTGTTTCTTCCAGTAAATTCCAGCTTTCCTCCCGCCACCATTCTGTGTTCGCCGCCATCATGGCGAAAATTGGAACATACCGTTCCGGCGCCGAAATTAACGTCACTGCCAATAATGGAATCCCCCGCATAACTCAAATGAGGAATAAATGTGCCGTCGCCGATGACACAATTTTTCAGCTCCACTCCCTGCCCTACTACACAGCCATTCCCCAAAGATACACACCCCCTTAAATGGCAATTAGGCCCTATGCGGCAGCCATCACCCGCCCATACGGCTCCCTCTACAACCACGCCGGGCATGATGACGGTTCCTTCCCCTACCCGGAGCGTTCCCATGACATAAACCCCTTCCCTTCCGGAGAAATCCTCCCACTCCATCTTCTCCATCACTCTTTCCTGCCATTCCAGAAGATCCCAGGGATAAACGAGGCGCTCTATCGCTGCTTCCTTCCGCGTGAATACCCGCGTCAACCCGTTTTCCCCGCTTTTCCGGGCCAGCAAATGCCCTTCTTCACTCCTTGCTTCCCCTGCCCCGCAAAGGCAAGCCATATGGCCGCCTCCGGGGAAAAATCATGCATGGACACTTCGATGATTTCCCCTTTTTCTTCTGAAACCGGCGTTCCCGGGTCAAAAACCGCTTCAAAGCCCACTTCCCGAAGGCGGGAAGCACAGTAAGCGGCTATATTCATTCCAGCCACGGAAAAGCCGTAGAAGGGCCTTTCAGGGCTTGTAGCGGGAAAAGTATGATCCCTCTCCGGAATGTAAATCAATCTGGCAGCCTTCACAAAAGGATGGTATGCTTTCCTCCGGGTTTTCTGCAAGCAGGAATGCCGTTTCTGTTTACAGCCGCACCTGCCAATAACCTTGTGAAAGGCCAGGTTGATTAACTGTGAGTATGATGTGAATAACTTATTCAGATATTATTCACAAATTTGCAGGCCAAATTTATTAACATTTGAAATGATACTCAATACTCTCATTTACAGTCATTTAAAATCTTATTCACACTGGGCACACAGCAGAAGAAGAAGGAATTTAATATTGTTAAACCTAATATTCTTCAATCACACAACGTGATTGTCCTTCTTCCGGTTTTCATGCTACAAAACGGCGTGAATACGAAAAATCAGGATGACTGTTGGATGAACATGGCCATAAAACTGGCCTCAAATGGAATCGGACTTACGAGTCCGAATCCCTGCGTGGGGGCAGTCATTGTGCATGAAAACCAGGTGATTGGTTCGGGATTTCATAAAAAAGCCGGCTTGCCTCATGCGGAAAGAGAGGCTATTGCCGACGGAGTGGCGAATGGCAATGCCCCCCTGTTCGCGGACTCAACTTTGTATGTTACTCTGGAACCATGCAGTACTTCCGGGAAAACACCGCCTTGTACGGATGCCATTTTGAAACATCGTTTTAAACGGGTGGTTTATGGTTCGGAAGATCCTAATCCCAAACACCGCGGCGCTGCGGCTGATATTCTTGAACAGGCCGGCATCAAGGTTACCCGCGGGGTTCTGGAGAAGGAATGCGATCATTTAATCAGGGGGTTCAGGGTGAACATGCTGGAAGGGCGTCCCTGGGTAATTGCAAAAAGCGCCATGTCTCTGGATGGCCGCATTTCCCGTAGTCCGGAACGTTCCCAATGGCTGACGAATGAAAAATCCAGATCTTTTGTACATACCTTGCGTGCCGAATGCGATGCGGTTCTTACCGGAGGGAATACCGTGCGTCTGGACAATCCGTCCCTGACCATTAGGAAACCGGATCGTCCTGTTTCTCCCCTCAAGGAACAACCCTGGCGTATTATTCTAACCCATGATGCTTCTTCCATACCTGCGGATTCCATTTGTTTAACAGATGAATTTCGTGACCGCACTTTGGTTGTGGAGAATGTTTTCAATTATTTGGAATTATTAAAAAAATTATATAATAATAAAAAAATAGGAACTATACTGCTGGAAGCGGGAGGCTGTCTGGTCCGGGAATTTCTGAAAGCCGGTTTAGTCGACGAGTGGGTGGGGTTTTATGCTCCCATCATTATCGGCGGCGGTACGGACGGCGTAGCGCCCGGTCCGTTTCTGGAGCATGAAGCCCATCTTGAACAACCTGTTGTAAATATTTTTGGAGATGATGTATGTATCCGGGGAGATATCTGTTACCGGTAATGGATGAGGTCTTTGTTTATTGGTTATCCGAAGAATTTTAAACTTGGGAAGGTAATTTTCATTCGCCCGGTGGATTTGTCATTCAGCCCTTCCGGCCTCCCTTGCCTCTTGGAGTAAGCTCAATGCTGCTTTTTCTTATCGGCAGTATTTGAATGGAATCCGTGAAGAAATCGTGTGACGCTTCTTAATGATTTGCGATGGATAAATCAGGAAGGCCGGTATTCAATAATACTGAAGGGATATTCCATTTCTTTTTACGACAAGCAGAAAGTGGTGGTTGTTCGGAGGAAGGGAAGAGCTGCTGTCGCGCAAAAAGACATTCAGAAAACAGTATTGAATCTTTTTATCGACTCCAGGCAATGGCGACAGGGAAATATAATGGGATCATATACGGCTCAAGGATGTCCCTGCCATATTTATTTTTCAATACCCGCCTCCTATGGTCCTCCTTAAATTGAAATTTCTGAATAAAAAACGCGGGGTATTATGTTTGTTGCCTGCTGCGTTTTTGCAGATGCACAAGCAACAGGGCGATATCTGCCGGGGTAATTCCGGGAATTCGAGAGGCCTGCCCGATAGTTGCAGGACGTATGTTGCCCAGCTTGATGACAGCCTCTTTTTTTAAGGCATGGACATGTTCGTAATCAATATCGGAGGGAATAGTTTTATTTTCCATCCGTATGATTTTTTCCGCCTGTTTTTTCTGCCTTTCAATATGCCCTTCGTACTGGATATCCGTAGCAATGGCATCCAAATGTTCCACGTGGAACATTTTTTTCAGTTCTTCAGGCAATAGAGTCCAGTCATTGCCGGGCCTTTTAAGCCATGTGGAGAGAGAAACTCCTTCATGTTTAAGCGCGGCAGCTTTTATTATTCCTTCTTCAACGGCGTTTTTCCTGTCTTCAGCCTTCCGGGCCATTTCACAGGTAATAAGGCCCGCTTCAAAAGCCAGAGGGGCCAACCGCAGGTCTGCATTATCCTGACGCAGCAACAGGCGGAATTCTGCCCGGCTGGTAAACATGCGGTAAGGTTCATCGGTTCCTTTGGTAACGAGGTCGTCTATCATGACGCCGATGTAAGCCTGATCCCGGCGCAGCACCAGAGAAGGTTTGCCCAGGGTTTTCAGAGCGGCGTTCGCTCCCGCCATTAGTCCTTGCGCTGCGGCTTCTTCATAGCCGGAAGTGCCGTTGATTTGACCTGCAAAGTACAGGTTTTCTACCAGTTTTGTTTCCAGCGTAGGATGCAATTGCGTGGGAGGACAGAAGTCGTATTCCACCGCATATCCCGGACGGATCAGCTGCGCGTTTTCCAGGCCGGGAATGGTATGGATGAAGTCGCACTGAGCGGAGTAGGGCAGTGAAGTAGAAACTCCGTTAAGGTAGAATTCCTCCGTACTGCGGCCTTCCGGTTCCAGGAATACCTGATGGCTGTTTTTTTCCGCAAAACGCACGATTTTATCTTCTATGGAAGGACAATACCGGGGGCCTACGCCTTCAATGATACCGCTATAAAGGGGGCTGAATTTTAAATTCTTCCGGATAATGTCGTGCGTAGTCTGGTTGGTGTAGGTGATCCAGCACGGCATTTGCTTCATCCGGAAATTTTCATCTCCCCACGTGTTCAAAGTGCAAAAGGGTTCGGAATCACGTTTCAGTATATCACGGGAACGGTAGCTGAACAGGGCTTCCGGAGAGTCTCCAGGCTGTATTTCGCAGACGGAAAAGTCGATGGATCTCCCATTGACGCGGGGAGAAGTTCCTGTTTTAAGCCTTTCCACCTGAAAACCCAGCATGGCAAGATCGGCGGAAAGGCTGGAAGAAGCGCAACCCATTCGGCCTCCTGTTATGTGTTGAAGGCCCACATGAAGCAATCCCTTCATGAATGTCCCGGAGCAGATAATCACGCTGCGGGCATGGATGGCGCATCCCAGAGAAGTAACGGCTCCCGTTGCCTGCTGTTCTCCATTGACGAGCAGTTTGACCACATCTCCCTGAAACAGGCGTATGCCGGGGGCGGTTTCCAGAACCATTTTCATTCTTGTGCGGTAGGCTGTTTTATCGCACTGGGCGCGGGGAGCGCGCACGCTGGGCCCCTTGGAAGCGTTCAGCATCCGGAATTGAATGGCGGTAGCATCCGTGTTCAACCCCATCGCTCCCCCCATGGCATCTATTTCCCGGACGATATGCCCTTTGGCAAGTCCCCCGATAGCCGGATTGCAGGACATTTGTCCGATAGTATCCAGGTTATGAGTTAGGACGGCGACGGAGCACCCCAGACGGGATGCTGCCAGTGCCGCCTCAATGCCTGCGTGCCCGGCGCCGACGACGAGAACGTCAAACAGGGGGAAAACGGAAGAAGGGGAGGAGTTCATCAGGATGCGGAGCAGATGGCAAGACGATGCAGAATCAGGCGGGGATCAAGAGAGGAGGACACCAGGGCTTTATCCGCCTTCATGCATTCTTTCAAAGTTTGCTTCAGCCGTTCCGTCTTGAATTTGGAAGCATTCTGCGCCGCCAGAAAAAGCGGATACGCATTGGGTGTACCGTCTTTTTTCAAGGGAATTAACGCGGCCGCATAGGAGGGCAGGGAAGAAATGCGGGCCGTAAATTCCTTGAAATTGGTGGGCTTCAGGTTGAATGCGTCACATAAAAGTCTGGCAGCCAGCAAATTTCTTAACGTAGGGATGAATGCGGCACGCATGATGGTGATGGCGTTTTCACCGCGTTCCAGTTGAAAATCAATCAGAGAGATGGCCGCATCGCTTTTCTTGTTTTCCAAAGCCCGGGAAATTTCAAAAATAACGCCTGTACGCGTCAGCGGAACCATGCGCTCCACATCCTCCGGCATTACGGTGCGTCTGTCCGCTCCCAGATAAAGATCCAGTTTTTCAATTTCGGAAATGATTTGGCGGGAGGATTCGCTGACGCGGTGAATAAACAGTTCCAGGGCGGCAGAGTCGAAATTCATGCCGCGCGCCGCCGTTTCCTTATTAATGAGGGGCATTAAACTGCCTTCCCAGCCTGCTTTCGTGATGTCCGGCTTGTTCAATTCTTCCGATGCGGCGTATTGAAGCAGGAATTTGTTAAAGGAACGGCGTTTGTCAAATTCGGAGGCGGAAATAAGCAGCAGGACGTCCGGCCCCAGGCCGCTTTCCAGCAATTGCCTGAAAGAATCCAGAGCCGCTTCCGTGGTGGAGGAACGCCCCGTGACGGAGTCTCCCAGAAAATTGCAGTTCTTCATCCAGACTACTTTGCGCCCCGGAAAAAACGGGAGGGTCCGCAGAGCTTCCATAACCTGGCGTACCAGCTGGGCCGCTTCATCGGAATCACCGCAGGCCGCTTCCAGAATTTCATGGGAAAATTCGTTTGTGCCTTCCGTCAGAGCGGCAAAGATGCCGGAAGCCTTTTCACGCACCATTCCTTCATCCGTACCGAAGACGAGATGAATGGCCTGTTGTTGTAAAGTGCTGGAACCCATAAAACCGTGGCCGCATGATATCATAAAGTACGCCTTGTTGAAAGGCGTATTTGTCATTTGAAAGTTTTTTCATTTGAAGAGAAAGTACTTAAATAGTATCAATGGAACCGGAATGTCGAAAAGCGGCTGAAGCTTGACAGGCTCCGTTTTCAGGCATCTCCTTGTGATCAAGCCGCAAACCGTTTGATCGTTATTACGGCAGGGCATTTCCATGAGATCGACCATATGGACACGGGCTTTACTTGTCATCATGATGACGGTTATGATGACCGTGGTCTCCGTTGCCTATTGGAGATGGAACAGTCGTGTTACGGAGAAGAATGTTTCCTTCCGGTCGGAAGTGTTTACCCTGGCCCAACAGCCCGAATTGAAGGAGGAGGATATTCCTGTTTTGCACCAGCTCAATGAGGAATATTCACGCGTTGCTCGGCTGGTGGAACGGGTATTGGTCAGCATAGACACTACAGGCGTGACAAGCGTTCCTCAGCCTTCCGAGGATGGTGATTTCATGATTGAAAAGAGGCTGACGGTTCATGGTTTGGGTTCCGGCGTCATTGTTACTGAAGAAGGGCATATTATTACCGCCTACCATGTCATTCAGAACAAGCATGCGCTGTGCGTTACGCTGAGCAATGGGAAAAGCGTTTCCGTACGCCTGGTAGGGGTGGATCCGGAACTGGATATTGCCGTGCTGCAGGTAGAAAACCCGATGACGTTTACCCCTCTTCCGTTCGGCAACAGTGATGAAATTGCGCCCGGCATGATTGTTCTGGCATGCGGCAATCCCTATGGGCTGGGCACGACTGTTTCCCGCGGCATTATCAGTGCCCGTGAACGCAAGCTGGTGGATTCCGGCATTAACTTGATCCAGACGGATGCCAGTATCTTCCCGGGGAATTCGGGAGGCCCCTCATCAACATCCGCGGGGAAATCATCGGCATCAATAAATCGGTGCTTTCCAATGCGGAGAAAAATTACGCCGGCATTGGGTTTGCCATTCCCTCCAATCTGGTGATGCACAGCTTTGAGCAGATTTGCAAACATGGCCGCCCCATGAAAGGGTATCTGGGATTGGACATTGTGCGCAATACTCCCCCGCTTCGCAGCTTCCTGGATTATCATGAGGCGGGAGGCGCAGTAATCAACATCGTGAAGCATGGTTCCCCGGCGGAGCAGGCAGGCCTTCAAACAGGTGACGTAATACTGAGTTTCAACGAAGTCCCCATCCAGACGGATGAGGAAGTGAAGGAACGCATTGAAAATCTTTCCATCGGCGACAAGTTCCGGCTGAAAGTCTGGCGCAAAGGGCAAAAAATGAACGTCACCCTGAAGGTGGGAGATAGTATTTTAAAAAATGTTCCTTCTCCTTGGGAAGACTTCATGGAAGGAGTGGGAATGCATTTGCGTGAACTGACTGCGGAAGAACAATCCATAGGTGCTCGGGGGTTGCTGGTCATTCAAGTGAATCCGAAGAAATCCGTGGGGCAGATATTGCAGGCCGGCGACATGGTATTTGCCGTAAACCACCAGAGTGTCAGCACCAAGGAAGCCTTGGTCAAAGCTCTTAGGGAAGGGCCGGCATTGCTGACCGTTTCCCGCGACGGGCAGCAATTCAATGTGAAAGTGGATGCGTGCCCCGTTTCTGAAAAACATTGCTTCCCCGCATCCCGGAGGCGACAAAAGGCAACGCCATCATACCGCACGAGCTTTGATCCGGCCTGAGCGGTTCCTGCCGGAACCTCCGTTAGGAAAAACGTTTTCCGGCATCGCCGTCCGCAGGCTTGACTGGCAGTCAAAAGTGCTTACAATGCATCACCTTTAAGAAATTAAATTATGACTCGTCATACTATCTCCGTACTTGTTGAAAACAAATTCGGCGTGCTTGCCCGCATTGCCGGTTTGTTTAGTGGACGGGGCTACAATATTCATTCGTTGAACGTTGCCCCTAGCCAGGACCCGCGCTTTTCACGGATGACCATCGTCGTACGCGAAAAGGAGGATGTTCTGGACCAGATTATCAAGCATCTGGAAAAACTGGTCAACACGGTGGAAGTAGTAGATTTCCGCAATACGGACAATGTGTACCGGGAAACGGTATTGACCCGCATTGGCGTAGATTCCGCCACGCGGCATGAAGTCATTGAGTTCTGCCAGATACTGGGCGCCCACATTGTGGATGTCACGCGGGACGCCCTGACCATTGAAGTGACGGGAGGCGAGTACAAGATAGACCGTTTCCTGTCCCTCATTGAGGATTATGATGTGCAGATGCTGACCCGGAGCGGCCGTATCGCCCTTCCCAAACCCTGTCAGTAAAAGAACCTCCCGGTTTTCTTCTTCAACCCTGCAGGACGTTCTTGCAGGGTTTTTTTCTCATCTTCACCATGAACATTACTTATCCGGATCTACCCATTTCCCGCCGCCGGAATGACATTCTGGCGGCAATGCAGGAGCACCAGGTCATTGTCGTAGTGGGGGAGACGGGATCCGGTAAGACTACCCAGCTCCCTAAAATGGCCATGGAGCTTGCCGGGGAGGCGCGGGGCAGAGTAGGGTGCACCCAGCCCAGAAGGCTGGCTGCTGCTTCCGTTTCCCGCCGAGTTGCGGAAGAATTGAACTGCGACCTGGGAGGTTTGGTGGGTTACCAGGTGCGCTTTGAGGAAAAAGCCGGGCCGGATACGCGCCTGAAGTTCATGACGGATGGGATTCTTCTGGCGGAAACGCAGCATGATCCGGATCTGCGCCAATATCATACCCTGATTTTGGATGAGGCGCATGAACGCAGCCTCAACATTGATTTTCTGCTTGGCTATCTGCGTCTTGCTGGGCAGGCGGAGAGACTTGCGGCTGGTCATCAGTTCCGCGACGCTGGATGCCGGTGGGTTTTCCGAATTCTTTGGAGGCGCGCCTATTATTCAAGTAGAAGGCCGCACTTATCCGGTGGATCTCCACTATCTGCCGCCGCTGCATGACGATGAGGAACTTCCGGCTCATGTGGCGCGTGCCGTGGATTGGCTGGATACTCTGGACGATCGCGGGGATGTGCTTGTCTTCCTTCCCGGAGAACGCGAAATACGTGAGGTGGCGGAAAAACTGAAAGGCCGGAATCTGAGAAATACGTGCATTCTGCCTTTGTTCGCCAGGCTGGGCCTGGCGGACCAGCAAAGGATTTTTCATCCGGAGCAGGGATACCGCCGCATCGTGCTGGCTACAAATGTGGCGGAAACGTCCCTGACAATCCCCGGCATCATTTATGTTATTGACTCCGGCCTGGCGCGCGTCAGCCGCTATAGCCCGGCACGTCAAGTGCAGCGGCTTCAGATAGAACCCGTCTCCAAGGCCAGTGCCCGCCAGCGCGCTGGCCGTTGCGGCCGTGTGTGCGAAGGTGTGTGCATCCGCCTGTACAGTGAGAAGGACTGGGAGGACAGGCCGGAATTTACGGATCCGGAAATCAGGCGCAGCGCACTGGCCGGAGCGCTGCTCCGGATGAAAGACCTAGGATTGCCAGAAATGCCGGAGTTCCCACTTCCGGATCCTCCTTCATCCAAACTGGTGACGGAAGGTTACCGCACCTTACGGGAGATCGGCGCTCTGGACAAAGCCCGGCAACTCACGCCCGTAGGCAGAAAGCTGGCGCGGTTGCCCATTGACCCGCGGCTGGCCCGCATGTTGCTGGAGGCTCAACATGAACAGGCCCTGCCGGAAATGCTGGTGATTGTAGCCGGCCTGGGCATCATGGATCCCCGTGAACGCCCTGCGGATGCCGCTCAGAAAGCGGACCAGGCCCACGCGCAGTGGAAGGAAGAAGACAGTGACTTCCTGTCTCTGCTTAAATTATGGAAGGCTGCATGGCAATTCCGGGAGGGAAGGCGCTGGCGCAAAAACCAGCTTCGGAAATGGTGCGGGAAAAATTTCCTCAATTTCAACCGCATGATGGAATGGTTCAATTTATGGGAGGATCTTTCCCGGTTGGTCAGGGAAACACTGAAATGCAAAATTTCCCCTTTGGAAGAAAAAACGGAGCGGCAGGCTTCCTTTGCCATGATTCACCGGAGCATCCTGGCGGGCGTTCCGCGCCAGTTCGGCCTCTGGGATGCAGACAACCGGGAATATCGCGGCGCCGGAGGACGTTCCTTCGGCATTTTTCCCGGTTCCGGCCTGTTCCGCCGTAAAAAAAGGAGTGAATGGGTAATGGGCGTGGAGTTGGTGGACACCACGCGCCTGTGGATGCGCCGCGCCTCCATTTTGGAACCGGAATGGGTGGAGAGAGTAGCGCCCCATCTGTGCGAATCACACTATTCCGGAGCGCGGTGGGACAGGGAGCAGGGGGCTGTTTACGCAGTGGAACGCGTCGTGTGCGGCGGCTTGCGCATCATTGATAACAGGCGTGTGCACTATGGCCGTATCAATCCCGCCCATGCGCGGGAAATAATGATACGTGAAGGCCTGTTGGGCGGTGGTTTCCGCACGAAACCCGCCTGTATCAGGCATCTGGAAACGCTCCGGGAAGATGTTCGGCAGATAGAGCTGAAGTTGCGCCGTCCGGACCAGGTCTGGTGTGAGGAAGGAGTTTTTGAATTCTTTAACAGGCTTGTTCCCCGGACTGCTGTACGGCCAGGGCCTTTTTGCGGTGGGCCGCCGGTGTGGAGAAAGGAAAAATCCGGAAGCTCTGCATGTTCCGCCACAGGAAGCCATGTACGAATTCTGGGGGAAAGACCTGCTGGATGGTTTTCCGGATGAAATCACCTGTAAAGGAGCGGAATATGCCGTGTATTACCAGAATGATCCCGGCGCGGAAGATGACGGCGTGACCCTGGGCGTCCACATCGACCAGTTGCCGGATATTCCCGAATGGTTGCCGGAGTGGGGGGTTCCCGGCCATCTGGCCCAGCGGGCGGAATGCCTGCTGCGTTCCCTTCCCAAGGATTTGCGCGTCTTTCTCCAGCCTATCAGCCAAAAGGCCGCTTACTTTGCGGAACTGAGGCATGGCCTGGAACCGGATGGGCCGCTGGCAGGGAAACTGGCGGAATTTGTGGAAGTGGAAACGGGAAAATTTTGCGCGCCCTCCTTTTTTGATATGAACCGTCTTCCTGCGGAGCTGGTTACGAAAATATGGGTGTGCGATGATGAAGGGGAAGAGCTTGCCATGGGCACGGATGTTGCGGAACTGAATAACCGCCTGGGTAAAAAACTTTCCCGCCGGTTCCAGGAAACAGCGGAGGATATCGTGTCCGTAACCGGCATGAAGGAATGGAGCTGCGGAGATTTGGAGTACACGGTGGATGTGGTGGGAAGGCCGGGTTATGTGGCTCTGGTGGATGAAGGAGCATCCGTGGGCGTCCGGGTCTTTGAGGATGAACTGAGCGCTGCGGAATCCCACCGGGAAGGGTGCCTGCGTTTCATGCGCCTGCGCCAGACGGACCAGCTTAACCATCTCCGCAGAAAATTTCCGTTGAAGCTGGAAGGAAAGCTCTCTCTTCATATGCTCGGACGGGAGCCGTCTACCAATGCGGAAGACCTGGTGGACGTTGCCGCGGAGATAGCCATGGGCCGTCCTTTGCCGTGCACGGCGGAGCAATTCGCTGCTGCGGAAATGAATCTGCGCCAAAATCTTTTTGATGCGGCGCATAACGTAGCGGATATATGGGAACTGGTAGCGGGTACGGAACATGCCGTCAGGGACTTTACGGCGCTGCAAAAGGGCGTGCGCCATACGGAGCGCATCACGGCTGACCTTCAGCGCCAGCTTGACTGGTTGTTACGCCCCCGTTTCCTGTGGGCGCATGGAGCGGAACGCTTGCCGGATCTGAAACGGTACATGCAGGGAATTGCGGAGCGTATCAGACGCATCAGCCAGCAACCCCTTGCCAGGGAATTGGAACGCCTGGACCTCTTTGAACGCGTGTATTTTCCCTGGCATCAGGTTTTGAAGGAACATGCCGGAGACCTGCGCTGGATACAATACGGTTATTTGCTGGAAGAATACCGCCTGGCCATTTTCGCTCCCGCCATCTCCGTCAAGGGCCGCGTCTCCGAAAAACGTCTGGTGGCTTCTTTTGAGGCATTGTCAAGCCAGTAAAACCAGGACGGAGGCTGTTTACACAGGCGGCTTATCCGTCGCCTTTTTCTGAAATGGAGAGGGATACCCTCAGCCTGCTTGCGGAGGATGGTTTACAATCCCTTGGATAATTGGGCGAATTCAATCAAATTGGTTTCCTTGCCGAACAGGACCAGAATGTCATGGTCTTCAAAAACGAGATCCGGGGAAGGAGTGCCAATGACGGGAATGCGCGGTATGGACAGGATTTCCCGGCGCCCCTGCGGAGTCTGGGCCTCCCCGCGGCGGATGGTGAGCAGGTTGAGGTGGTGTTCCGTGCGCAGGCCCACATCCCGCAGGCGCTTGCCCACCCAGATGCGCGGCACGGCAATTTCCACGATGCTGTGGTTTTCGTCCATGGGGGAGACGCGCAGGAATTCCGGGGATTCCAACTGGCTGGCGAGCTGCTTGGAAGCTACGCGGGATAAGTTGATGAGCGCATATACGTTCATCTGGCTTAAAATGTGTTCGTGCACCGGACTCATGACGCGGGCGTAGATGTAGCGGACGCCCATTTTCTGAAGGTGCGTGACGACGAGAAGGTTTTCTTCAAAACTGTCTCCGATGGCGACAATGACGGCGGACTGGTCGTCCAGTTCCAACTCACGCAAAGCGGCCGGATTAGTGTAATCCGTCACCACGGCATAAGTCACCAGATCCTTGATTTGCTCCAATTCTTCATCTGTGGAGGCAACGGCTACTACTTCAATATTACGGGCGGAAAGTTCTGTGCAGAGTTCCTGTCCAAACTGGCCCAGGCCGATAACGGTGTATCTCATCATGGTATATTCAGGTTAACGGGATTTTGACGGATGGATAGCGGTAATGTCTCGGAGTAGGGGTGCCGGCCAGCGCAATGAGAAAAGCGAAAAGCCCCACGCGGCCGGCGAGCATGTTGACGATAAGAAGGTATTTGGAAGGGTCGCTTAAATCTGGAGTAATGCCCCGCGACACGCCTACCGTAGCAAAAGCGCTGCAGTTTTCAAAGAAGATATCCAGAGAGCTCATGGAGGGCTCCAGGGCGCAAATCAGGACGGTAAAGCAGCCGATCCAGGCGCAGGAGACCACCACGGTAATCACGCAGCGCGCCACGGTGCGCTGGTCGATGCGGCGGCGGAAAAATTCCACATGATCCCTGCCGCGGAGGATGCGCAGGATTTCCGCGCCTGCAATGGCGCAGGTAGTGGTTCTCATGCCGCCTGCCGTGCCGCCGGGGCTGCCTCCCACCATCATCAGACCGCACATAATGAGGCTGGCTGCGGGCAGATAGCGGCTGTAGTCGCTGATATTGAATCCCGCCGTGCGTGCCGTGACGCTGTCGAAAAGGCAAATCCAGAGGTGTTCCCCCAACGGTTCCGCGGCATGGGGAGAGGAAACGGCAAAGATGGCCAGAGCGCCTCCCGCCAGCAAAATCCCCGTGGAGATCATCACCAGTTTGAAATAAGGGGTCCACTGCATGTGCAGGCGGCGGTGTTTGGAAAAGAAGCGGTTTGCCAGGCGTGAATTGATTTCCTTGTAGATGCCGAATCCCAGGCCGCCGCATACGATCAGCGCCATGATGACCGCCTGCCCGCTGTAGCACAGGCGGATGCCCGGCTCCATCAAATTCATCGGGAAAGTTGAAAAACCAGCATTGCAGAAGGCGGAAACGGAGTGGAACAGGGAATGCCACCACAAAGGCTCCCATCAGGTTGATGTCCTTCCCTTCCCAGGAGAAATAAAGAAGGACGGCGCCGCACAGTTCGATGAACAGCGTACTGACCACAATAGTGGTGATAAAGGAGACGACGGCTCCCAGATTGTCTTCATCAAGCAGATCCGTCAGCAGCACGCGGTCCCTCAGGGAAAAACCCTGGCCTGCCACCATGGCTACGAAGTAGGCGAACGTCATGATGCCGAATCCGCCAATCTGGATAAGGGCAAGCGTGAACATTTCTCCCAGCGGGGTAAAAGTATGGGCAAAATCCACGGCGTTCAGACCGGTGACGCATACTGCGCTGGTGCTGGTGAACAGGGCATCCGTAAAACTGAGTGTAATACCCGGATATGTGGAATTAGGCAGCAGAAGCAATCCGGTGCCTGCCAGGATGACTACTCCCAGAGAAGCTACAAACTGCATGGCGGGGGCCATAAGAGGCCGGCCTTTTTTTTGCTTGCCCACCAGCCATTCAAAAATCCTGGTCAGGGACATCAGCGTGGGGATGGCAATCAGCCCGGCCGTAATCACCAGGCGGGAAAGCTCCGTGAACCTCATGTATCCCGCTTCCTGTTGTTCCCTGGCAATCAGGAGAAAAATCATGAGGCAGCTGATGATTTGGAAAATCAGGAGCCTCAGGGAAGGGCGGTTGATTTCCTTCCGGAAATAGGAACCCAGAATGCCCGTCAGGTGGCCCAGCGTGGCAACGGCTGCAATCAGCCGCGACCACTCATGTTCCGCCCGCGTCAGGGGCCACCCCAGCTCCCAGACCACCGCCCCCAGAAGAATGGCAATGCAGACGGCTGCAAGTTTGGTGAATCCCGAGCGTGTGGTGGTCATGAATGGAAATGCCTTATGCGGACTCTACCACCTGGACATGGAAAGAAAAGCTCTTAGGCCGTTTTATGCATGCGGGCGGGAAAGGGGCAGATGCCGCACTGCGTTGCTTCATGGCGGGGCAGGGCCGGCCGGAAAGTGAGTGGAATAGTGATATTGATGAATTTCAGTAAATTTCTCTTACCATGGATATGCGGGATGGAAACGCTGCCGAAGAGGGCCTTGGTCAAAAAGGGAACATGTTTATTAAAAGGCATCCCGCGGCAAGCCGTATTTTAGGCTTTTCCTTTGGCGGCGGTGATGGCTTGATAGGGCTGTGCTGGCTAAAAGAATCATTCCGTGTCTGGACGTAACGGACGGCAGGGTCGTCAAGGGGACCAATTTCATTAATCTGAGAGATGCCGGGGATCCTGTAGAATGTGCCAGGGCGTATGATGCCCAGCAGGCGGATGAACTTGTTTTTCTGGATATTACCGCTTCTTCCGATGGCCGTGCCACCATGGCGGACGTGGTGCGCCGCACGGCGGCATGTTGCTTCATGCCGCTGACGGTAGGCGGCGGCATCCGTTCCGTAAAGGACATGCGCGAAATGCTTCTGGCGGGTGCGGACAAGGTTTCCCTGAATACGGCGGCCATCAATAGGCCGGAGCTGATTAATGAAGGTGCGGCGGCTTTTGGCAGCCAGTGCATCGTCGTCGCTATTGACGCCAAGCGCCAGGCTTCCGGCAAGTGGGGCGTTTCCACCCATGGAGGCCGGAAATTCGTGGGGCTGGATGCCGTGGAATGGGCTGTGGAGGCGGAACGCCGCGGAGCCGGGGAAATCTTGTTGACCAGCATGGATGCGGACGGAGCCAAAACGGGTTATGATATTGAATTGACCCGCGCCGTAAGCAGTGCGGTGCGCATTCCGGTAATCGCCAGCGGGGGTGCGGGTAATTTGGATCACATGGTGGACGTGCTGGTGGAAGGGAAGGCGGATGCCGTGCTGGCGGCTTCCATTTTCCATTTCGGGGAATACACGGTGCCGGAAGCCAAGGCTTACTTTGCTTCCAGAGGAATACCCGTGCGTCCTTTGGCGGAATAGCGGAAACAGCTTTTCTTTTGAGAGAAAATGAAATTCCGGTGCGTAATATGCGTATGCGCTGTCTTTTTTTTCCTCTGTGTTCCGCTATTGCCTTAACGTCTTTTTGTCCAGGCCCAGTCCCTGGAGAGGCATCCCCTGTATGAACCCGCCCTTGTTTCCGCAGGAACTCCGGGTGATGCAGGTAATTTATTTGCCGGGGCCAAAGTAACCGCTTCCGGTCATTACGGCAGTGACCGTCCGGAACTGGCCGTGGACGGGCAGACGAATAACGCCGGCAAATACTGGGGTTGCGAGGGCATTCCCGTCTGGCTCCAGATAGATATGGGAAAGCCCCGGACGCTTTCCGCCCTGCATGTATGGCCCTATTGGGAGGGAGGGCGCATTTACAAATATAAAATAGAAGGTTCCGAAGACGGAAAAAACTGGAAAATGTTGGCGGATCAGTCTTCCAACAGCATTGCCGCCACTCCGGAAGGCGTTCCCTTCAAATTCAATCCGCAGACGGTCCGTTACGTTAAAATCACTTTTTTAGGCAATAGCGCCGGCAATGAAAAGGGGGGACATCTGGTGGAAATCAAAGGGTACGGACCCGATGCCGCCCTGAGCCTGCAGGCTGCAGCGGTGAAGGATTATGACCGTATTCCTTACAACGGCGCTCCCGGGCAGGAAATGCTTCAGGATGCCGTGCGTCTGTTCGGCTGGAGAGGCGAACGCGCCGGCGGGCAGATTGCCGTCTGGTCTTCCCAGGCGCAGCCCCAGTTATCGGCCTCCTGCGCCGGGGTAAAAAACGCTGCCGGACAGATTATTCCTGTCCGGACTGCCATGATACGCTACACCAGGGGGGGCAACAGGCTGATTTCAGATATCATCGGCAGCGAAAACAGCTGCGATTTGCAAGCCGGAGGCGTGCGTCCGGTATGGGTGGAGGTCAATATTCCCCCGTCTGCCAAACCCGGCGTGTACAAAGGAAAAGTGGTGGTTTCCGCAGAAAGCGGCTCTCCCGTCAGTGTGCCGGTAATTCTGGAGGTGGCGCCGGAATCCCTCCCTGCTCCCGCGCATTGGCAAGTTCATCTGGACTTGTGGCAGCATCCGCAGGCCGTGGCCCGCTGGCATGATGTGGAACCGTGGTCTCCGGAGCATTTCGCGCTGATGAAGCCGGTGATGAAAAGGCTGGCGGATGCCGGGCAAAAAGGCCATTACATGCTCCCTGATTGATGAAGCCTGGAATGCCCAGACTTATGACTGGTTCCCGCCCATGATTGAATGGGTCAAGGGCAAAAACGGAACCATGCGCTGGAATTACGCCAATTTTGACAAGTGGGTTTCCTTCATGATGAACGAGGTGGGCGTCAAGGGGCAGATATCCTGCTATACCATGATTCCCTGGAACATGAAAATCCGTTATCTGGATGAGGCGACCGGAAAGTACAAATTTCTGGATCTTAAGCCGAACGATCCCTCCTATGAAGCTATCTGGGGGCCTTTCCTGACGGATTTTCGCAAACACGTCAAGAGCAAGGGCTGGCTGGGCAAAACCTGCATCGGGCTGGATGAACGGCCGGACGCTATGGTCAGGGCGGCCAAGAATGTGCTGGACAAGTATGCCCCGGAATTCAAAATCGTTTCCGCCGTCAATCGGCCTACGGCCATGACCCGGGACGTTTATGACGTCTCTCCTGTAATTGACCATGCAGGCACGGTTACGGGCGATCTGCTGGCGCAGCGCAAAAAGGAGGGAAAAAAGACGACGTTCTACGTCTGTGTCCATCCCAAAAAGCCCAACACCTTCACTATTTCCCCGCTGGCGGAGGCGGAATGGCTTCCCCTCTTTGCCGCCGCCAATCATTTGGACGGCTTTTTGAGATGGGCTTATAATTCCTGGAACCGCAATCCGTTTGAAAAGACGGATTTCGGGAACTGGCCCGCGGGAGACTGCTACCTTGTTTATCCCGGCAATCTCAGTTCCCTGCGGTTTGAAAAACTCCGGGACGGACTGGAGGAATTTGAAAAGGTCAATATCCTGCGCGCCCGCGCCGCAAAAAATCCTAAGGCGAAAGCTGCCGTAGCCCGCATGGATGAAGAGCTTTCCAAGCTCTTTACCGTGGAAAAAAAGCCGCGGGAATTCCCATGAGGAAGACGTGCGGAAAGCCCGTGAAATTATCCGTAAAACGACGGAAATTTCCCGTTGACCTTTCTTGCGGGAAAAAGGGAAACCGCTGTATTTCCATGTCTTTCCGGAGGTTCGGTTAAGCTCCGGAAAGGGAGGGGAGGATCAGCGGTTTTCTCTTTGGTATTTCGATCCCCATTCCGCCATGGAGGCCAGGATGGGACGCAGACTGCGCCCCAGTTCCGTAAGAGTATATTCCACGCGCGGAGGTACTTCCGCATACACCTTTCGCGTAAGCAGGCCGTCCTTTTCCATAGAACGCAGGTTCGCGGTCAGAACTTTCTGCGTCACAGGCCCAATGGATTTGCGGAGTTCTCCAAACCGCCGGGTGCCTTCGAGCAGATCGCGGAGGATGAGCACTTTCCAGCGGGAGGAAATCAGTTGGAGAGTAGTTTCAACAGGGCATGATGAATTGTAGTAAGTCATTTAGTTTACGCAATGGTTTCTTTCAGGAATTCAGGTTACTATTTTCTGCCTACTTTACAGAAAGAATGTTGCCGCCTATTTTAATAGGTACTTGCCGTTACGGCAAGCAGAACAGATAATGCCATGAACAAGATCATCATTGCCAATTACAGGGAGACGGAGCCTCAGGTTATCAGCCGGGAGGGCAATTCCTTTGCGGTAAAGCCCGTCATTCGGGAAGCGGATGCCGGAAAATGTGCGGCCAGTTTCGTGGAAGTGGAGCCGGGGAGGTACGCCTATGGCTACCATTATCATGAAGTGAATGAAGAGGTATTTTACATCATTAGGGGCCATGCCGTTGTGCGTACGCCTGAGGGTGAAAAGAATTTAAAAGAGGGGGATGCGATTGTATTCCCCGCCAGCCCGGAGGGAGCGCATGTTATCCGCAACGGATCCGCTACGGAAAAGCTGGTCTATCTGGATGTGGGTACTCGCCTGACGCCTGATGTGGTGCACTTCCCGGATACGGCATCCGGAATGGTATATTTCTCCTCCGGTGTGCACCATTTTCGGGAATCTTGAAGCAGCATCCCTGTTTTAAAGCCTTTTTCCGGTTTTTCCACCGGCGCGGTCCGCAGGAAAGCGGGCCGCGCTCCTATGGGGAGGAAGGTGTGAGAAAACAGTATTCCCTTGGCCGCATGAGATGCCCGTCTTTACCTTGGACATGGCTGGCAGCAAAGGCTGCGGTTCCTTGAAGGCCTTCAAAACCTCCATGCGGAAATTAACCCGTATAAGGTGAGATATATTAAAACCCGGCCTTGCAGCAAGGTGTGCCCCTTTTTTGTGCTGCGGGGGAAGGATGAATTCTCCGGTTTTCAGAAAGGGAAAGTACTGGCGCAGGAAGCCTGCTTGCGTGGCTGTATGGCGGGGCGGAAAGGCAGTCCCCTCCCCGAAATATTCATGGTTTGTTTTTCATGAAATCCGGCAGTAAAAAACGCCCCTGCCGGATAAGCCGGACAGGGGCGTTGAAATTAAGCGGCCTGTACCTTATTCCGCAGGTTTGTCGGAACCCATGCCGGCAATGCTTTGGTACAGGTTCCAGCGGTGCCAGACATCCTTCTGGGCTTCTTCAAGGAGTTTTTCGAATCCTTCCTTATTGGTCTTCGCCAGAAGCTTGAAGCGGTTTTCGCTGAGCAGCACATCGCGCAGATCGCCTTTCGGGCCTTTGCCTTCCACAATCAGCGGATTCTTGCCCTGGCGGGCCAGGTCCGGATTATAGCGGTAAAGCAGGACTCGGCCGGAATCCACCCATGCCTTCTGCTGCTGCAGGCCCTTGGCCATATTGATGCCGTGGGAGATGCAGTGGGAGTAGGCGATGATGAGAGCCGGGCCGTCATAGGCTTCCGCTTCCACAAAGGCTTTCAGCGTGTGTTCGTCCTTGGCGCCGAGAGCGACGGAGGCCACGTACACGTTGCCGTAAGTCATGGCCATGAGGCCCAGATCCTTTTCACTCCGGGCTTGCCGGTCGTGGCGAATTTGGCTACTGCGGCGCGCGGGGTGGATTTGGAGCACTGGCCGCCGGTGTTGGAGTATACTTCCGTATCCATGACCAGCACCTTCACGTTCCGGCCGCTGGCCAGAATGTGGTCCAGGCCGCCGTAGCCGATGTCGTAGGCCCAGCCGTCGCCGCCCAGAATCCACACGCTCTTGCGGACAAGTTTATCCGCAAGGGCCAGGAGGCGCGCGTATTCCGGCTTGCCGGCGATTTTCTTCTTGAGTTCTTCAATGTTTTCACGCTGCTGGGCGATGTCTGCTTCATCCTTCTGCGGATTAGCCAGTATCCGATCCACCAGTTCCTGGCCCACGGCACCGGCAGCTTCATGAAGAAGCTCAATGGCGTGTTCCATCTGCTTGTCCAGGGAGACGCGGAAGCCAAGACCGAATTCGGCGTTGTCTTCAAACAGGGAGTTGGCCCAGGCGGGGCCGCGCCCTTCAGAGTCATGGGACCACGGGGTGGTGGGCAGGTTGCCGCCGTAAATGGAGGAGCAGCCCGTAGCATTGGCGACCACCAGGCGGTTGCCGAAGAGCTGGGAGAGCATTTTTACATACGGGGTTTCACCGCAGCCGGCACAGGCGCCGGAGAATTCGAACAGCGGGCGCAGCACCTGCATGGAGCGGATGTTGTCCGTTCTTACCTTGGTGCGGTCCACGTCCGGAAGGCTCAGGAAGAAATTCCAATTGGCTTCTTCCTTGTCGTGAATCTTCCCGGCCGGGACCATGGTCAGGGCCTTGTGCGTCGGGTCCGTCTTGCTCTTGGCCGGGCAGACGTCCGCGCAGAGCGTACAGCCCGTACAGTCGTTCGGGGAAATCTGGATGACGAATTTCTCTCCCTTCCAGTCCGGATGCTTGGCATCCAGGCATTCAAACCCTTCCGGAGCGTTTGCAAGAGCATCAGGAGAGAAGAATTTGCTACGGATAACCGCGTGCGGGCAGACGGCGGTACACTTGCCGCACTGGATGCAGAGGGTCGGATCCCATTCCGGCAGATCCAGGGCCAGATTGCGTTTTTCGTACTGGGACGTTCCGTTCGGGAATGTGCCGTCCACGGGCATTTGGCTGACCGGGATGCTGTCGCCTTCACCGCACATCATCTTGCCAAGGACGTTTTGTACGTAGTCCGGAGCGTCCGGGGACATGGCGGGCGGAATGGCGTGTCCGTTTACAGTTTTTCCGGTTGTGTCCACCTGGTGCAGGTTTTCCAGCGTGGCGTCCACGGCGGCGATGTTTTTGTCCACCACTTCCTGGCCCTTCTTGGCGTAGGTTTTGGCAATGGCCTTCTTGATGTAGCCGATGGCTTCATCCGCGGGAATCACGCTGGCCAGCTTGAAGAAGCAGGTCTGCATAATCATATTGATGCGGCCGCCCATGCCCGTTTTGCGGGCCACGGCAAAAGCGTCAATCGTGTAGAGCTTGATGTTCTTGTCCAGAATCTGCTGCTGCATGCGGGCGGGCAGCGTGTCCCAGAGCTTGTCCGCCGGGTGCGGGCTGTTCATCAGGAAAGTGGCGCCGTTGGCGGCATTCTTCAGGAAGTCGAACAAATCCAGCAGGGAAGGCTGGTGCAGGGCCAGGAAGTTTGCCTTGGTGATCAGGTATGTGGATTTGATCGGACGGGGACCGAAGCGCAGGTGGGAAATGGTGGAGGACCCCGATTTCTTGGAGTCATACACGAAGTAGCCCTGCACATACAGGTTCGTATGCTGGCCGATGATCTTGATGGCATCCTTATTGGCGCCCACGGTGCCGTCGGAGCCGAGGCCGAAGAACATGGCCCGCGTCACGTCGTCCGCTTCCGTGGAATAATCTTCATCATACGGGAGGCTGGTGCCCAGTACGTCGTCGTTAATGCCGATGGTGAAATGATTCTTGGGAGTGTCCAGAGCCAGGTTGTCATAGACGCCCTTGACCATGGCGGGGGTGAATTCCTTGGAGGAGAGGCCGTAGCGTCCGCCTACCACCTTGGGCATGCCGTTGGTGAAGGGCAGCGTGCCGTTGGCCTGGGCGTCGAAGAGGGCCTGGATGATGTCCTGGTGGAGCGGTTCTCCTTGGGAGCCGGGTTCCTTGGTGCGGTCCAGCACGGCGATTTTCCTGACCGTAGCGGGGAGGGCCTTGACGAGTTCGGCGGCGGGGAATGGGCGGAACAGGCGCACCTTCAGCACGCCTACCTTGGCGTTTTCCCGGGTCATCATGGCTTCTACCGTTTCTTCCACAGCTTCAGCGCCGGATCCCATCAGGATAATGACGCGTTCGGCGTCCGGAGCGCCGGTGTAATCCACCAGATGGTAGGAACGGCCGGTAAGTTCCGCGAATTTGTCCATGGCGTTCTGGACAATAGCCGGAGTGGCTTCATAGAAACGGTTGACCGTTTCACGTCCCTGGAAGTAAACGTCCGGGTTCTGGGCAGTGCCGCGCAGAACGGGAGCATCAGGAGTCAGGGCTCGTTCCCGGAAGGAATCCAGCCATTCCTGCTTAATCATGCCGTTCAGGGTATCGTCCGTGATGTCTGCAATCTTGCCGATTTCGTGGGACGTGCGGAACCCGTCAAAGAAATTGATGAAAGGAATGCGGGATTCCAGTGTAGCGGCGTGGGAAATAGCGGCGAAGTCCGTAGCTTCCTGAGTGGAGGAGCCGCACAGCATGGCCCATCCGCAGGAGCGGGCGCTCATCACGTCGCTGTGGTCGCCAAAAATGGAAAGGGCCTGGTAAGCCAGGGACCGGGCGGCTACGTGGAACACGGCGGGAGTCAGTTCCCCTGCGATTTTGAACATGTTCGGGATCATCAGCAGGAGCCCCTGGGATGCGGTGAACGTAGTTGCAAGCGCTCCGGTCTGGAGGGCGCCGTGAACGGTGCCTGCCGCGCCGCCTTCACTCTGCATTTCCACTACGGAGGGAACGGTGCCCCACAGGTTCTTCCTGTTGACAGCGGCCCAGCTTTCAGCTGATTCACCCATCGGAGAAGATGGTGTAATGGGGTAAATGGCAATGACTTCAGAAAAACGATAGGCTACGGAGGCTACGGCTTCGTTAGCGTCAATCGTGCTGTAAGTTACGGTTGTCTGATCACTCATAAGTCTGCACGGATAGTATATAATTGATAAATAAGGTGCGTCTTAACGGGAACATTTATAACATGTCTGGTGCCAAAGGTAAAAGCAATTATGCGTATGTGGGGATTTGCCGGCCATTTTTTAATAATAAGACCAGTTTTGTTTCAATTCCTTTGAATATCGTGCTTTATGTGGTTCTGTCCAGGCTTTTTGCAAAACGGCCGGAATACTGGGGCATGTTCCGGCGTCCGGCTTCCGAAAAAGGGGGGGGAGGAACCTTCGGGTCAAAACCGGCCGCCAAAAATGTCCCCTCTGCCTGACAATGCGCTAGCCAAAACGGAAGCAAGCCTTTAGAATCCCCGCACTATGTCCGAACAACAGCAGGCACATCCGACTACGACGGAATCCGAACTTATTGCCGTGCGCCGCGACAAGCTCGCCAAAATCCGTGAGCTGGGAATTGACCCCTACGGCGCAAGATTTGACGTGACCACCACTCCCGCCGGATTGAAAGCCGATTTCCAGGAAGACAAACAGGTAGCCGTCGCCGGCCGCCTTCTGGCTATTCGCGACATGGGCAAATCCCAGTTTTTCGTCATTGGGGACGTACGGGGAAAAATCCAGGGGTTCCTGCATAAAAATGAGGTGGATGAAACCACCTGGAAGCTTTGGAAGCTCCTGGACCGCGGGGACTGGGTCGGCATCAGGGGAACCACGTTCCTGACCCGTACCGGAGAACCTACCGTAAAGGTATCCGGACTGACCATTCTTTCCAAAAGCCTCCGCCCCCTGCCGGACAAGTGGCACGGGCTGGCGGACAAGGAGGTGACCTACCGCAAGCGCCACCTGGACCTCATTTCCAATGAGGAAAGCGCCTCCCTGTTCGTGACGCGCTCCCTCATGATTGCGGAAATCCGCCGCTTTCTCCAGGAACGCGGTTATCTGGAAGTGGAAACCCCCATGCTTCAGGATGTGGCCGGTGGGGCCGCCGCCAAGCCGTTTGAAACGTACCATAACGCGCTGGATATGCCGCTGACGCTGCGCATTGCCCCGGAGCTTTTCCTCAAACGCCTGATGGTGGGCGGCTTCACGAAAATTTTCGAACTCAACCGCAGCTTCCGCAATGAAGGAATTGACCGCCGCCACAACCCGGAATTCACCATGCTGGAAGCCTATTGCGCCTGCGGTGATTTTGAAACCATGGCGAATATGGTGGAGGAGCTCATCTGCCATCTGGCGGAAAAATTCTGCGGCGGCCTTCAGATTGACCACAAGGACGCTGAAGGCAATGTTCTTTACACAATCGACCTCAGCCGTCCCTGGAAACGCGCCGACTACCAGGACCTGATCCGGGGCGTGGCGGGGGAAGACTGGTTTGACATTTCCCCCGAAGCGCGCCGCGCCCGCTGTGAAGAGCTGGGAGTGGAAATCAGCCCGGATATGAAAGATGTGGATGTTTCCCAGCAGGTGTATGAAAAACTGGTGGAGGAAAAGACCATGAACCCCTGCTTTGTTACCCACGTGGCCAAGGACTTGGTTCCCCTGGCCAAGCTGAACCGGGAAAATCCGGACGTAGTGGATGTATATGAACTGGTGATCAACGGGCAGGAAATTTCCCCCGGCTATTCGGAATTGAACGATCCTGACGTGCAAAAGGAACGCCTGGAGCACCAGGCTGCCGGGGAGACCCAGCGTGTGGACTATGATTTCATTGAAACGCTGGAATACGGAATGCCCTCCGCAGGCGGCATCGGCATCGGCATCGACCGCGTCGTCATGATGCTGACGGGGGCCTCTTCCATCCGTGACGTGCTGCTCTTCCCGCAGTTGAAACGTAAGGACAGTTAATCCGAACCACCGGCCGCATGGCTCCCCGCACCCCGGATATTCTGGACTGCGCTTCCGCCCAATGGATCGGCAAACGCCGCGAGCAGGAAGACGTGGTTAAAAGTCTTCCCGCCGCCGGCGGGATGCTGGGCATCGTGTGCGACGGCATGGGAGGGCATCTTCGCGGAGATTGCGCCTCCTGTGTGGTGGCGCAGGAATTTGCTGCGGTATTTGCGGAAAGCGGCATCGAGGATATCCCGGAACGTTTAACGGCGGCTTTGCATGCTGCCAACAGGGCGTTGGCCGCCATTCAGAAGGAACCGGAGGAATCCGGAACCACATTGCTGGCCGTCTTCATCCGCGACCATTTCCTGTGGTGGATCAGCGTGGGAGACTCCCCCCTGTATTTATGGAGCGGAGCGGACAGCTTTCGCATGGACCGTCTGAATGAAGACCATTCCATGAGACCGATTGCGGATTGCCTTTACCGGAAGGGGAAAATGTCACTTCAGGGTGCGCTTCGGCAGCGTTGCATTCTCCGTTCCGCCGTTATGGGAGGTCCCATGGAACTGGTGGACATCAGCGCCATGCCCCTGCTCCTGCATCCGGGAGATGCGGTGCTGGCATGCTCGGATGGCTTGCAGGTTTGGAGCGAGCTGTTGAGAGAACCTTCTTTCCTGGCTCTTCAAAAGGCCAGGGATTGTTCCAGCAGGGAGCTGGTGGGGATCATTATGGAACAGGTGAAGGATATGCTGGAGCCCCAGCAGGATAATGCCTCCGTCTGGGCTGCCGTCATGCGGAAACCCTGCGAGGGCGGTAAATAAGCTTATTCCGGCGAAGGAAGTGCGGGAGCATGGTTCTGGGCGGGCGGGAAAATGTTCGCGCTGTTCTTATTGCGCCTTAAACAGGGCTTTTCCGCAGACCGGGGCACGGAGAGCCTTGAAAATGAGGATCTGGAGGAGGCTGTCAGGTATGGTGTTCTTACGGGAGCAACCCCTCCGGAAAGAACCGGGCCGGAGGTGATTTCCCCATTGTCATTTGACCGGCGGGGGATTAAAATGCACTCCGCACAACATGATTGCCTGGATAGTTTTCTATTACCTGATCGGAGCGATTCCGTTCGGCTACCTTGCCGGCAGAATCAGAGGGATTGACCTGAGGCAGCAGGGTTCCCGCAACATAGGCGCTACCAATGCGTGGCGCGTACTGGGCTGGAAGTGGGGCCTTTCCGTTTTCATTCTGGACTTCTTAAAGGGGTTCATCCCTGTGTTCGGCGCCTTGAACTGGCTGCCGTTCCTGACGGGGGATGCGGGCGGCTGGGATTTCAATGTCTTGGTAGTTCTCTCCTGTTTCGCTGTTATACTCGGTCATACTTACACCTGTTTCCTGGGATTCAGGGGAGGAAAAGGCGTAGCGACAACCGCGGGGGTTTTATTTGCCCTCAATCCGGTGGTGGCTTGCGTAGCTCTGGCTTCTTGGCTGGTGGTTATGGGAATCTCCGGCATCGTGTCCCTGGCCAGCCTGGTGGCCGCTGTGGTGATGATCGCCGCCGGATGGTGGATTTATCCGCTTTGCCAGGACGGGGATGTCTCCCCCCAGATACTTTACGTCGCCTTTTTCACGGTGGTAGGCGCACTGGTGATTCTCAAGCACCGTTCCAATATCGCAAGGCTTCTCAACGGAACGGAGCACTCCTTCTATTCCAAAAAGTCCAAGTAAGATGATGAATCGGTTACATAAAATAGCAGTCATTGGAGCCGGTTCCTGGGGCACGGCCCTCTCCATGGTTCTGGCGACCCGGGAATGTGAAGTCGTCCTGTGGACGCCGGAAGAGGCTCAGGCCAGGCAGCTTGCCGAAACAAGACGCAGCCCCGTCCTTTCGAAAACCGCCCTTCCCCTGGCCCCCAATATCCATCCTACTTGCGATCTGGGCCAGGTGAAGGATGCGGAACTCATTGTAGTAGTGGTACCTTCCGTGGCCATGCGTTCCGTGGCCCAGCGGCTGCGCAGCCTGCCGGTGCAGCCGGATGCCGTCATTGTCTCCTGCACCAAGGGCATTGAACAGGGAACCCATAAAAGAATGACGGAAATCCTTCAGGAATATCTGCCCTCCAACCCCATAGGCGTGCTTTCCGGTCCCAATCATGCGGAAGATATCTGCCTGGGCCTTCCGTCCGCCTCCCTGATTGGATTTGAAGATCCGAAGTATGCGGATTGGGTGCAGCAGATATTTGCATCCAAAACCTTCCGTGTTTATTCCGCTACGGACATTATCGGCATGCAGCTGGGCGGAACCATTAAGAACGTCTTTGCCATCGGGGCCGGCTTATGCGAAGGGCTGAACCTGGGGGATAACGCCCAGGCCGCTTTGCTGACCCGCGGCCTGGCGGAAATGACGCGCATCGGCGTGGCCAGCGGAGGCCGCAGGGAAACCTTCATGGGCCTTTCCGGAGTAGGCGATTTGATTGTTACCTGCTATTCCCGCCACTCCCGCAACCAGACGGTGGGGCGGAGACTGGCGGAAGGGAAGAGCCTCCAGGAAATCCTGGATACCCTGGGCATGGTGGCGGAAGGGGTGCCCAACACGCTATCCGTCTATGAAATTGCGCGGAAGCTGGAGGTGAGGACGCCCCTGATTGACGCCGTTTATTCCGTTCTTTATGAGTCCAAACCTCCTATGGAAGCACTTGCGGAACTCATGACGCGGGACCCCCGGCCGGAGTCAGATTGATTTTCTGTTTTTTTGAGTTGCTTTTCCTCGACAAATTATACTATATAAACAATCAGTATGAAACGTGCCATCATCTCAGCTCTTTTTGCCGCCGGCGTCCTTGGCGTTGCCAGTGCGGACATTCAGGCTCCCCCCGCTTCCGAATACACCCCCACCCGCAAGCTGGGCCGCGCCATCGCCAACCTTATTTATTCCGTTGAAGAAATCCCGCTGGGAATCATCAACTGGACGAGCCGCGAGGGGGATTATGCCGGTTTTTCCGTAGGCATTGTTGATGGCACCGCGACCATGTTTGAGCGCATGGGCTACGGAATCTATGAACTTGTCACCTTCTGGGCTCCCACTTACAAATGCACGTACAAGCCTCCTTATCAGGGACGTTGCGGCATGAGCGGCCTTAAGGAATACAATCCCAATGGCGGTCTGAGCGAATTCCCTGCGGAACTCGGCTTCCAGAGCTACTACAAGTATTCACGCCAGCAGCGTGACTAAGGCCGGGCTGTTAAAAATTTCAAAAGGACTGTCCGCTTGCTTGCGGACAGTCCTTTTTTCATACCGTGGCTCTGACAATAGCCGCCATTGACGGGGAAGGGAGGAAAACATATTCTTCCATGCCGGAAAGGCTTCCATATTATGAATAAAACCGCTGCTTTCATTGGCTTGGGCGCTGCCGTTTGCATAACAGCTCCCTCATTTGCCCAGGACTCCCATCTTTCCCTGACCAGACAGAGCGTTGCCAGCATGCATGAAATTACGGCAGCCTTGGATAAGGTGACGGATGAACCCGGAGCTGCCGCTGCTGTGGAAACAGTTAAAAAAGTGCACAAAAAACTGCTGGATCTTGGAAAAAGGCAGCTGGAACTTCCCGGTGCCACACTCCAGGAGCAGGCTCAGGTTTCTGCCCAGATGACGGAAGTGCAGAAAATTTCCGACGAATTGGTAAAATCCCTGGCCCGTTTAAAAAAGGAAGGACTGTTTACGCCCGATTTGCAAAAAGCCCTGACGGATTTGCGGTCTGTTCAGACGGAGCTGGCGCAGGTTTCCCGGGACAAGGCTGAGCAGGCGGAGCCGTTCCCGGAGGATGCAGAGGGCAATACTCATGAAACCCTGCTGGTCAAAACTGTGGATGAAGTCAAAAAGCTTGATGATTCCCTGGCCAAGGTAAGGGATGAGGAAACCAGCAAGGCTGCTGTGGAACAGATAGGCCGTTACCGGGCGGCTTTGCTGGACGTTGCCAGGAAACAGGCCGTCCTGCCGCCCCTCACCCGCAACCAGCAGGCCAAGCTGATGGGAGTACAGCAGCAGCTTGTGGAAATGATGCAACCCATTGTCAAGCATGTGACGGCCATCATGCTTTCTCCGGATGCTTCCAAGAACCTGAAGGAAGCAGTGAATTCCCTTTCCGAATTACCTAAGGAAGTTCAGAAAATCCGTGAAGAGGCGGCTAAGTGAACTTTTTAAAGGATGCGTCCTTTTGGGCTGGTCAAAAAATTATAATTGTTCTAAATTGGCTGTCCTGAAAAATGCGCCCGGTTTTTAGTGAAACAGATCTCAATGAACGCCCCTTCCTGGTCTTCTGGGAAGTGACGCGCGCTTGCGCACTTGCGTGCAGGCATTGCCGCGCTGTCGCCCAGCCGCGTCCGCACCCGGATGAATTGACTCATGAGGAGGCATTGCGCCTGATTGACCAGTTGGCGGAACTGCGGCCTCCCATGCTGGTGCTGACGGGCGGCGACCCGGTCATGAGGCCGGATATTCTGGAATTGGTCCGTGCGGCTTCCGGCAAAGGGCTGCATGTAGCATTGAGCCCGGCTGCTACCGCCCGGCTGCTGCACACGGATTTCCGTGCATTGAAAGAAGCTGGAGTCCAGAGCATGTCATTGAGCCTGGACGGCGCGCATGAGAGCACCCATGACGCCTTCCGCGGCGTCCCCCACACATATGAACGGACTCTCCGGGCTGCGGAAATGGCGAAGGAAGCCGGCATGCATTTGCAAATCAACACCACCATCACCAAGAGCACACTGGGCGAATTTGACGACTTTGTGGAGCTGATGAAAAGAATGAAGCCGGGCATGTGGAGCGTATTTCTTCTGGTGCCCACAGGCCGCGCCGCCATGGATGAAATGCCTGCGGCGGAAGAAGTGGAAGCCATCTGGAAAAAACTGAGCAGGATAAGCCATGAGGTATCCTTCGGCGTTAAAACTACGGAAGGGCACCATTATCGCCGCGTGGCGCTTCAGGAAGCCCGCGCTCAGGGAAGCAAGCCCGCCCGCCGCGCCATTCCCACCCGGGACGGCAAAGGCATTATGTTTATTTCCCATACCGGGGAAATCCAGCCCTCCGGTTTTCTTCCCATGACGGCAGGAAACGTCCGGACGGATGACCCTGGAGAAATCTACCGCACGCACCCCCTTTTCCTCAAACTTCGGGATGACAATGCGTTGCAGGGCAAATGCGGACGGTGTGAGTACCGTACCATCTGCGGAGGGTCCCGGTCCCGTGCTTATGCCGTTTACGGAGACATGATGGCGGAAGACAACCTCTGCCCTTATCAGCCCAGGCTTTCACAACACCATGATTAATATTACCAGACTTTGGACAGGGGCGGAACAGCCCGCGGACCATTTGAGATACGGGCAGGGCCACGGGCACGGCCGTTTTGCAGGGGGCGCTGCGGAATCCTGTGCGCCGGCTTCGTCCCGTATGCGCAAGCCCATTGTGGTCTGGAACATTACACGCACCTGCAATCTCAAATGCGTACACTGTTATGCGGATGCTTCTGCCCGGAAATTTAAGGGAGAGCTGGATTGGGAGCAGTGTTGCGCAGTCATTGATGATTTGGCGGACTACAAGGTGAACGCCCTCCTTTTTTCAGGAGGGGAGCCGCTGGTGCATCCTCGTTTTATGGAACTGCTGGAACGTGCCACCGGGAAAGGGCTGAAAGTGACCATTTCCACCAACGGCACCCGCATCACGCCGGAAGCTGCAGCGCGGTTCAAGGAACTGGGCGTGGCGTACGTAGGCATTTCCCTGGACGGCATTGGCGCTGTTCATGACAAATTCCGTGGTGTGGAAGGTTCTTGAGCAGGCGGTGCGCGGGTTCAGGCTTTGCAGCGAAGTGGGGCAGAAGACGGGCCTGCGCCTGACGCTGACCCGCAACAATGTGCAGTGCATGGGCCAGATTTTGGACTTTATTGACGCCAACGACATCCAGCGCGTCTGTTTTTACCATCTGGTTCCCACTGGCCGCGGCGTGGAAGTGCAGACCCTGACTCAGGAAGAAGCGCGGAATGCCATGGATACGCTGATTGCCCGTGTGGAGGAATGGAAAGCGGAGGGAAAAAACCGTGAAGTGCTGACTGTGACCCAGCCTGCGGACGGCATTTACCTGCTTCTGCGCCAGCTCCGGGAAGGTTCCCCCCTGGCGAAGGAAACCCTTGGCCTGCTCCAGTGGAATGGCGGCGGCGCGAACAGTTCCGGCCGGGGCATCGCCAACATTGACACGCAGGGAGCCGTGCATCCGGACCAGTTCTGGCAATCCGTTACTCTGGGTAACGTGAAGAGTGACCGGTTTTCCGATTTATGGGATGCCAGGGCCGGAGCTGCGGTGGAAATGCTGCCTGAGCTGCGCGGCTCTGACGACCCTCTGGAACGGCAGAAAAAAATTGAAGGCCGTTGCGGCCGCTGCGCTCATTTCGCCCTGTGCGGCGGAGGCTTCCGCACCCGTGCCGCGTTTGCCCATGGGCACTGGTACGGATCAGATCCCGGCTGCTATCTGACGGAAGAAATTTCCACCCCCTTGCCGGAAATCAGGTAATGATGTCCCCGGCTTCATTCGCCGGAACACGGTTGGTTCCGGGAAAGGGTGATTGGCGGAATTGCCGTCTCATTCTATCGTGGGAGTCTCCCGCACGCAGGTGAAACGCCCCTGTCTTTGCAGCTGATTTGCCGGGAACAGGGGTTTTATACTGGGAAAAAACCGGGAGTGTGCTTCGGCGGGGGCAGCGAATTTGTCCATACGTCTGGTTTTCCCTGCTTTACAAGGCAGGAGGCATGGCATAGCATGCCCCGCATGATGAGTCAGGAATTGAGACCGGAGACCCTGTGCGTACAGGCGGGCTGGGCGCCTAAAAAGGGTGAACCCCGCGTATTGCCCATTTACCAGAGCACGACGTTCAAGTACGAAACCAGCGAACAAATGGCAAAGTTGTTTGATCTGGAAGAAGCCGGATTCTTTTATACGCGCCTCCAGAACCCCACCAATGAGGCGGTTGCCAGAAAAATTGCCGAACTGGAAGGCGGCGTGGCCGCCATTCTGACGTCTTCCGGCCAGGCGGCTTCCTTCTTTGCCGTTTTCAATATTTGCGAGGCTGGGGATCATATCGTCAGTGCTTCGGCGATTTACGGGGGCACATACAACCTCTTTGCCGTCACATTCCGGAAAATGGGCATTGAAGTTACTTTCGTGGACCAGGACGCTCCGGCGGAGGAAATCGCCAAAGCGTTCCGCCCCAATACGAAAGCTTTCTTTGCGGAGACTATTTCCAATCCCACGCTTTGCGTGCTGGATATCCGTAAAATGGCGGACATTGCCCATGCGCACGGCGTTCCCCTCATTGTGGACAATACCTTTGCCACACCCATTAATTGCCGTCCTTTTGAATGGGGTGCGGATATCGTCACCCACTCCACCACCAAGTACATGGACGGCCATGCCGCCGCCGTGGGCGGCGTGATTGTGGACAGCGGCAACTTTGACTGGGAAGCGCACAAGGATAAATTCCCGGGTTTGACGGAACCGGATCCCTCCTATCACGGGCTCTCCTACAGCAAAAGCTTCGGCAAGGGAGCCTATATTACCAAGGCGACCGTCCAGCTCATGCGAGATCTGGGTTCCATCCAGTCTCCGCAGAATGCCTTTTTGCTCAACTTGGGTTTGGAAACCCTCCACCTGCGTGTGCCGCGGCATTGTGAAAATGCGCAAAAAGTGGCGGAATTCCTGCAAGGGCAGGAAGATGTTGCCTGGATTAATTATCCGGGGCTTTCTTCCAATGAGTATTATGAATTGGCGCAGAAGCAATTCCGAGGTGGACAATCTTGTGGTGTGGTAACCTTCGGCATCAAGGGAGGCCGTGAACGTTCCATCAAGTTCATGGACAGTCTGAAGCTGGCCACCATCGTGACCCATGTGGCGGATTCCCGTACCTGCGTTCTCCATCCCGCCAGCCATACGCACCGCCAGTTGACGGATGAGCAGCTCATGGAGGCGGGCGTACGGCCTGACCTCATCCGGTTTTCCGTAGGGACGGAAGCTGCGGAAGACATTATTGCGGACCTCAAACAGGCTTTGGAAGCTATTCGTTAAAAAGTCTTCTTGGAAAAAGCCGCCTCACTTTGCTGAGGCGGCTTTTTCTTTATCATTAAGGATTGGATAAAGGGGACAGCGGATTGTTAATCCGTTGTCAACATAAAAAGTTGAAAAAGCGGTATTCCGGCAGTAGGCTTCTTTTTTGATGTAAGGACTTTATAAAGACTAATCCTTGCGCCTCTTCCATTCTAACATCTGCATGTTATTTCATAAATCATTCATTATTATGAATCGAACATTATCGTAAACTATTCATGAAGAAAATAGGTCCAGCGTTTTCCCCATGATGTTACGGAAAGAAAAAGAGCGGATTAACAATCCTCTAATCAATGCAAAGCGTTATGAGAGTTTATCATTATGTTTTGTTAGCCAGTTGCGTATGTATGATGTCCGCCCAGGCGGCTACGGTTATTGCCGAGCTTCCTGAATCGCAAAGCGTATCACAGACCGCCACTATGGCGAGAACATCGGGGCAACAGCTTCTGGACAAAGTAAAGGATCTGCAAAATGGAATATATGCCGGCGGCAATAACAACTCCATTTCAAATTGGGGTATAAATAATGAAGGCACTTGGGTGAATGAGAACAATGTAGGAACTATTACATTATGCGGACGCTCCGGAGTTAGCGGGGATTCCTTTGCCATGGTTCTTGGAGGGCCGCAGCAGGGTGATTCCGTTTCTTCCATTACATTTTCCTGCAATACTCCTTCTTCTGTAATCAGCAGTTATTCCATGGTGCTTGCCGTATATGATTCAACCGGCACACTGATTGAGGAACTTTCCAAGATACAGGACTTTTCGTTTACCTCTACATCGGAAACAACGACAATTTCCCTGGATATGTCGGCGGCTCCCCTTACCTGGGAGGAAGGATATAAGGTAGTCGCCGGGGTGCGCGGTGGTGCCGGAACCGCTACTTCCGCTTATACAATTACAGGTATACAGGTTTCCTATGAAACGGTTCCCGAGCCTGCCGCAGCGTCTTTGGGCCTGCTGGGCCTGGGAGCTATGCTGCTGCGCCGCAGACGCTCGTAGTAAAACTTTCGTTATTAGGGAGGCAGCTGAAAAGCTGCCTCTTTTTTATTTTCCGCACGGGAATATATTTTTGCGTTTTGAATCGCCGCGCAAGAAAAGGGGTTAATGATGTTAATCCCTCAGTGATTGCTCGAAAGCGCGGTACTGCACGGCTTCATACAAATGGACATCCTGAATATCAGAAGTTCCTTCCAAATCCGCTATGGTTCGGGCCACCTTTAAAATGCGGTCATAGGCTCTGGCGGAAAGAGCCAGTTCTTCCACGGCGCGGAGCAGGATAGCCCTTCCTTCCGGCAGCAGACGGCAATACTTCTGGAGCGCTTTTCCGGAAAGGGCCGCATTATTGCGGAAAGGCGTTCCTGCGTATCTGCTGGACTGGAGCCGCCGTGCGGCCGCCACGCGTTCCCGGATACTGGCGGAACATTCTCCGGCAGGTGAGGAAGCCAGAATGGAGGGATCCACGGCGGGAACTTCCATCAGCAGGTCAAACCGGTCCAGCAGCGGGCCTGAAATCTTACGGCGGTAGCGTGCGATCTGCGCCGGAGGGCAGGTGCAGGCTCTTCTTCTGTCTCCCAGATAACCGCAGGGACACGGATTCATGGCGGCTGCCAACATGAAACGGCACGGAAATGTCATGGTGCCGGAAGCGCGGGAAATGACTACCTGGCCGGTCTCCAGCGGCTGCCGCAGGGTTTCCAGAGCGGCACGGCGGAATTCCGGCAATTCATCCAGAAAGAGGACGCCGTTGTGAGCCAGGGATACTTCTCCCGGCGTGATATTCGCGCCTCCCCCCATCAGCCCGGCATCGGAAATGGTGTGGTGGGGAGCCCGGAACGGACGCTGGTCCACCAGGCCGTTCCCCCGTTTCAGCAAACCGCATACGGAGTGGATTTTACTGGTCTCCAGCGCTTCCTCCGGACTCAGAGGCGGAAGAATGGTCGGGAGTCTTTGCGCCAGCATGGATTTGCCGGACCCCGGAGAGCCGCAAAGCAGGATATTATGGCCGCCTGCCGCCGCAATCTCCATGGCGCGGCGTGCATAAGGCTGCCCCTTGATTTCGTCAAAATCCACAGCGGCGTCTTTGTCCCGTGTAGCGTGGACCTCTCGCCCTGAACCTGTAAATGGAAGCGGCAGGGTGCTGGAAGTAAGCAAATGCCAGGCTTCTCTCAGGGAAGAAACGGGATAAATCTCCACACCCTGTACGGGCGTCCCTTCATAGGCATTGGCTTGCGGCAGCATGATGCGTTTCCTGCCCATGCGCCGCGCTTCCATGATTTGCGGCAGAATGCCTTGCACGGGGCGTACGGTTCCGTCCAGGGCCAGTTCTCCCACGATGCACCAGGCAGAAGCGTCCATCTCCTTTTCAGCCGCTCCCGCAACCATTCCCAGGGCGATGGGAAGGTCGAATCCGGGGCCCTGCTTCCTTAAATCCGCCGGAGCCAGATTAACGACGAAGATACCTTGCTGAAAGGGAAGGCCGCTGTTTTGTATGGCCGTGTCCACGCGCTGCCCGCTTTCTTTCACGGCCGCATCCGGAAGACCGACAATAAAGGTGCGTTTTTCCGCCATGGGGCGGAAATCCACTTCCACCTCCACTTCTACGCCATCTACGCCCAGGACGGTGGAGGAATACAGTCGCGTCATCATTCATCCATGCTAGGAAATGGATGGCAAAAAGGAAGGAAAATAACGAAAAATATAAAAATATCTAACAAATAGTTCAGCGCCGGGAAGCGCGCCGGAGAATTTCCCGTTCCTCCTCCGTCAGGCTGGACAGGCCGGACCTGGATATTTTTTCCATGATTTCATCCACCTCCTTTTCAGAGGGGTAAGCCTGTGCCGGGCGGCGGCTGGAAGGCTCAGGGGAATAGTGGGAAGAAGAGACGTCTTTCCGTCTTGGGGAAGACAGCTTTTCCTTCCATAAAATCAGCAATGTCAGAATAAATCCGGCGAACATGCCGCCCAGATGGCCGGCTTCCCCGCCCGCATTGTTCCATTGGAAGATAATGACGGCTGCGGCGACTCCGAGAACGGCCAGGGCAAATTGGCGCACGCTCAAATTAACCGGAGGAAACAGAAGCTGTACCCGGGCATGGGGAAAGAGCACCGCGCATGCGGCCATGATGCCGTAAATGGAACCTGAGGCCCCCACCATGGGAATGAAGCGCCATTCCGGATCAAAAAATCCCATGTACCCCAGCAGGGAGGAAAACAGGGCTGCAGCCACGCCGCAAAACAGGTAATACAGCAGGAAACGCCCATGGCCGAAACGTTCTTCTACAACCGGGCCGAAAAACCACAGGGCAATCATGTTGAACATGATGTGCCCCAGATTGGCGTGAAGAAACTGATAGGTAAGCAACCGCCATAATTCCCCTTCGTGAAAGCACGTATATTCGCTGTAAGCTCCGTAAAGCTGGATCAGGTCCAAATGGACAGGCGGGTAAATATTCCTTGGGATGTCCACTTGGAAGAAGAACCCCAGGATAAAGATGACTACATTGAGCAGAATCAGCCAGTGCACCATGACGGCGCGGCGCTGGTCAAACAGATGATTCCGTACCGTATCTCCCCAGTTCTCGTTCTCCGCTCGCATATTAGGCCGCATGTAATCGCGTTCAGAACCTTTTGACAAGGAAAATAGCTGTTCCGTTCAAGGAAGGACGGCTGATGTTCCGCATCATTTCCAGAGCGCGGCAGGCAGCAGATCCGGCGGCAGATCCGTTCCGCACACGAGATGTCCGGCAAGCTGGGCGGCGGACCAGGGGGGAAGTGGTCACCCCCTTGCTGCCCAGCCCGGAGAAGACGAACTGGCCGTCCAGCCCGGGAATGGGGCCGGCGACCGGCTGGCTGCGGCGGATGATGGGGCGGACGGCGGCACGGGCGCGGATGACGTCCATGTTCCCGGAATAGCGTTTAACAAGGTCCAGCATCAATTCCTGGACGGCGGGGGCTTCCGGAATGCCGGGAGCATCCCACGCCCACGCGTAGGTGGCCCCGAAGCGCCAGAAAGAACCGTTATGAACCAGCCAGTGTCCGAAATGCAGGATGCCGGCATGCCAGTCCAGCTCTTTCAAGTCCAAATCCAGAATGGTTCCTTTGGAGGGGCGCCCCTTCAGCGGAGACATGTCCGGATGAAGCCCGGCTTCCCAGCCCGTACACCAGACTATGTGGGAAAACGTGCGGCCGTTCCAATGGAAAAGACCGTTTGCATCCAGCCGGATATCTGCGGGGGATACATCCGCTTCTACAAAACGGCCCTGTTCCATAAAAAACCGCCGCATGGCGGTAACCATGTTCTCCACGTGCAGCACGGCGGAGCCTCGCGTATAAGCGGCTTTCCCGCGTCCTTCCCAGCGTTCCGGCCATGGAAAAAGAGGCCCGGCATAGGCGCAGGATTCCGGAGCCGTCTGGCGTTCCTGCCAGATTTCAAACTGGTCCTCCGTCTCCACTTCCCGGAAAATCGGAGTTTTCTGCCACCAGGACCCGCCCAATTCCCGTTCCGTCTCCGGGTAAAAGGCTTCTGCCGCCGCCAGGCATTCTTCCTGCCGCCATCCGGGCCGGAAGGCGCGGCCTGTCAGGGGGTTCACCAATCCGGCCGCCACCCGGGAGGCCGTTTCCGCTATGGGGCGGTCTGCAACCGTAAACTCCGCGCCGCGGCGTTTCAATTCCCACGCCAGACAACTTCCGGCAATTCCCTGGCCGATGATAAGGATGTTCATGATAGATGGATAAAGAACCGGAAAATCCCGGAAATGAAAGAAGAAAGCGGAGGGGTGGCGGTACCGCTCCCCCCGGAGGAAAGGCGTGCCGCAGGTGTCCCTTCCCCTGCGGCGCCGTAAGAACGGCCCCGCTTACAGGGCGGCGATGATGGCGTCACCCATTTCCGCCGTATTCACGCGGATTTCTCCGGGAGCTCCCGTAGCCAGGTCGCCCGTGCGGCAGCCCTGGTCAATCACGCGGCGAACGGCGGAGTCAATGGCGTCTGCCGCTGTTTTTTCTCCCAGGGAATAGCGCAACAGCATGGAAAGGGAAAGAATCTGGGCGATCGGGTTTGCAATGCCCTTGCCGGCAATATCCGGGGCGGAGCCTCCGGAGGGTTCGTAAAGGCCGAAGAACAGGCCGTTGTCCTGCGCGCCCTGGCACAGGCTGGCGCTGGGCAGCATGCCCAGGGAACCGCAAATCATGGCCATTTCATCGGAAAGAATGTCCCCGAACAGGTTTTCCGTCACCAGCACGTCGAACTGGCGGGGATTGCGCACCAGCTGCATGGCGGCATTGTCCACGTACATATGCAGCAATTCCACGTCGGGATAATCCCTGGAAACTTCAATCATTGTCTCGCGCCACAGCAGGGAATTGGTCAGCACATTGGCCTTGTCCACGCTGGTGACGCGCTTGCGGCGGCCGCGCGCGGCCTCGAACGCCACTTTGGCGATGCGCACCATCTCGCTTTTATGGTAGCGCATGGTATCCACGACGACTTCGTCGTCTCCCTCCTGTTCACGGAAACGGGGCTGGCCGAAATACAGGCCGCCAGTCAATTCCCGGACGCATAAAATATCGAATCCGCCTTCAATCAGTTCATTTTTGATGGGGGAGGCATGGGTCAAGGCCGGAAGGCATACGCCCGGACGCAGGTTGGCATACAAGCCGAAATGTTTTCTCAGAGGCAGCAGGGCTCCGCGTTCCGGTTGTTCATTGGCGGGGAGATGCTCCCATTTGGGACCGCCCACGGAGCCGAACAGAACGGCGTCCGCCTCTTCGCAGGCGCGAATGGTTTCTTCGGGAAGAGCCTTGCCGCAGTGGTCAATGCCCGCCCCTCCCACAAAAGCCTCCTTGCGGCTTACGGTAAAGCCAAACTTGCCGCTTACGGCATCCAGAACCTTCAGGGCCTCTGCCATGACCTCTGGCCCGATGCCGTCGCCGGCCAGGACAGCAATATGATGGTGATGTTCACTCATGTCGCTGAAAGTCTGGTCATTCTCCCTTCAAAGGTCAAGAAAACACCGTTGACATGACCGCGTCGCGGAGACCTTTTTGCGTCAAAAAGCCTGCAAGAGTAAAAAAGTACTTGCCAAACGCCTGTCTCTCCAGTAAAAATCCCTCCGCGTTCCATGGAACGCAAACTCCCCTGTAGCTCAGCGGTAGAGCGGGTGACTGTTAATCACTAGGTCGTTGGTTCGAGCCCAACCGGGGGAGCCACTAATTTTCTAAGCCCTGTAATTTTAATGGATTACAGGGCTTCTTTTTTGTCTGTTTTGAGGCTGGAAAGGTGAAAAACCGCGGAAAAACAACCATAAGTGCTGACTAAATGTCATTTTTTGATTCCGTTCTGGCATGAAATTGGCGTTTCGGGGAAAATCATAAAACGCCTAAAGTCTAATCTGACGGCATGATTAAGGCGTGTACCGGCATATTCATGTTTGGACAGCATCCCGGATTGCAAAAAGGGAAACACGGTTATTTTTCCTTCAGGAGGGAAATGATGGATGTATCGTCTGCCTGGAAGATGCGGTTCCGGAAAGAGTATTGGGGGAAAGATGTTGGAACCGGAAAATGGCTCTGAGTCGTACATTTTTTCGTTCACCTAATTTTAAGCAAGTTATGATTTTTGTATCTCCGATTTTGGAACCGTGCATTCCAACGCAGCGTCTTGAATGCTGCACATAGCGCGGATGTTGCGGAGAAGGAAAGGAGGTCATGGCGCAATGCATAAGGCATTTCTGGAATGGTGTTGCTCGCTAAAAAGCGCAGGTATTTTGAGAAGGAGGGTGATGACAATAAAATTACTGAAATAATTGCAGTAAAAACATTGACCCGCCGCAATAATTCAGTAGGTTGGTATTGTTGACGGAAAATAACGGACGATAAGCTGCTGCGCATTTGAAAACATGAAAAAACATGATGTTGCTTATTTATGCAGAAATGAAGGCGTTGCAACCCTGTTTGAAAGAACAGGGGATATCCCTATGAGCTGCAAGCTGCAAGAGTGGTTTCAGGGAAAATGCATGGCTTCCGGCAATCATATCCGGGCCGACGTGTTCCCGTCCGGCAGGGGGCTGGCGGCGGATGGCGAAAGACAGGCTTTGGAAAAGTTGTGAAAACATATCTGGATAAAAATGTTTATGAGGCGGCTTTAGAACGCATAGCCTATTGTTTCCAAGAGTTTGACAACGTCCTGGTGTCTTTTTCGGGCGGCAAGGACAGCGGCGTCATGCTTAATCTTTGCTATCGTTACGCCGCCGAACAGGGCCTTCTGGACAAGCTGTCCATGTACCACCTTGATTATGAGGCCCAATATCAAATGACGACCGAGTATGTCACCAGAACATTTCTGGAGCAATTCCCCGGCATTCGTAAGATGTGGTACTGTGTGCCGATCAGGGCCCAGTCCGCATGCTCCCTGGGGGAACCTTACTGGACGCCGTGGAGCGCCGCCCAGAAAAAACTGTGGGTGCGACCCATGCCGGAAAATCCCTATGTAATCAACGAAAAGAATCTGGACGTCCCGTTCCGGCACGGTATGGTGGACTATGAATTCCAGGATAAGCTTTCACGCCATTTTGCCAAAAAACACGGAAGCACTGCCGTCATGGTAGGGCTGCGGGCGGATGAAAGCCTCAACAGATACGCCGCCGTTGCCCGCGGCAATAAAAGGACGTCTTATGAGGGAAGGAAGTGGATTACACGGGCTGATGCCGTGACCGTCAGCGCCTACCCTCTTTATGACTGGCGCGTCAGCGACGTCTGGACGGCCAACGCCCGTTTTGGTTTTGACTATAACCGCCTTTACGATCCTGTACCAGGCAGGCCTTACGATCGGGCAAATGCGGGTGGCAAGCCCGTTTAATGACTGCGCCCAGGAAAGCCTGAAGCTTTACAAAGTTATTGATCCTGCCAACTGGGCGCGCATGGTCGGGCGCGTCAACGGCGTCAACTTCACGGGTTTGTACGGAGGTACGACGGCCATGGGCTGGAAAACCATCAAACTGCCGCCCGGCCATACCTGGAAGTCCTATTATGAATTCCTGCTTTCCACAATGAACGAGAAAACGGCGGAACACTACAACAACATTTTGGAGAGGTCTAAAAAGTACTGGATGAAAGGGGGCACCGTCGATCCCGGAACTGCCGATGAAGTGCTGGCCGCCTATCCTCTGGCGACCGTGACGGGAAAGTCGGGCCGTTACGTCGACCGCGACGTCATTCAGTTTATGGGCTATCCCGACGACATGCCGGTCAGCAATTTCCGGCAGGTGCCTTCCTACAAGCGCATGTGCATCTGCATCATGAAGAATGATTACTTTTGCAAGTACGCCGGGTTCGGTCCAACCAAGGGAGCGATTGCCCGGCGCCGGGCCGCCGTCAATAAATACCGCAATATTTTATGAAAACCTCCTATCAATCCCCCGTTTACAAAATCCGGCGCGTTCCCCTGGACCAGATACGTTCCAATGCCTATAACCCGAACAGCGTAGCTCCCCCCGAAATGAAGCTGCTCTACCAGAGCATCAAGGAGGACGGTTATACGATGCCTATCGTTTGTTATAAGCTGGAGGACGGGACCTATGAAATCGTGGACGGGTTCCACCGCTGCCAGATCATGAAGACTTACCGCGATATTTACGAACGGGAGGGTGGCATGATGCCGGTGGCCGTAATCGACAAGCCTCTTGGAAACCGCATGGCTTCCACCATCAGGCACAACCGTGCCCGGGGATCTCATAATATCGCCCTCATGACCAATATTATCCAGGAGTTGACGGAGGCGGGCATGTCGGATGCGTGGATACTCAAAAATCTGGGGATGGACGCGGAAGAATTGTTGCGCCTCAAGCAGCTCAGCGGGATTGCCTCCCTGTTCCGGGACGAGGAATTCAGCCGGGCATGGGAATCGAAATAATATCAACCCGGAATCCATGAATAAATATGTCGCTCAACTGCTGGAAGTCATTCAGAAGAAAACAGGCTGTGACACGAGCGGCGCCGTGCGCTGGCTGGCGAATCAGGCCGGGGTGTCGGAAAGAACGGCATGGTACTGGAAACAGCAGGAGAAACTGAGAAAGGCAACGGAAAAGAACCTCGGCAGAATAGCCGAAGAATTGAAATGAGTGAAATGCCTCACGCCATGCCATTGAATGTTGCAGGGCGCCCGGTTCTTCTTGTTTAACATGCAGCTTTTCTAAATGGCAGCATGATTGGATTGTTGGGTGCGCCGGCGGGATGTTCTTCCGCTCCCGGCACGGCAGCGAATAAAGATGTTCCGGAGCGGGGCAATGATACAGCCTGTTTACCGTTGTTCCGGACAGGTTGGAATAGGTTCGGGAATTGTGTTCCTTCATGCCGGAAAACATGATGGCCTGTTCCAGAACAGGCTGTCCACAGATGACCGCATTCATCTGTTTCCGGCCGTGTGAACAGTGCGGGAACGGTTTCTCTAAAGAGTAGTTGCATCCTGATATTTTTTGGATTATATCATTTTTCATGAAATGGCTTTTGATTTTCCTGATAAGTCCCTGCATGGCTTTTGCTGAAAGTATCAGGGGAGTCGTGATTAACGTGATTGACGGCGACACGGTCATCCTTCTGGAAAAGACGCCTGAACAAATGCGTACGCACCGGATACGGCTTGAGGGAATTGATGCGCCGGAAAGGGGGCAGGACGGGGATGAAGGCGCCAAGAAATACCTGGAAAAGCTGATTTGGGGAGAGACGGTTACAGTCCGGTATACCGAGAATGACAGGTACGGCCGTATTTTAGGGGAAATATGGCATGGAAAAATGTTCGTCAACGAAGAGATGGTGAAGGAAGGATGGGCGTGGATTTATAAAAATTTTTCCGCCAGCCGGAAGCTCGTTTCTCTTGAAAGGGATGCCAGAAAGGCCCAAAAAGGCATCTGGTCTGACCCGAATCCCATATCTCCGTGGGAATGGAAAGCAGCAAAAAGAAAGGAAAAATCTAAGGGGAAAAATACTGGGGAGATCCCTTATTAAATCGTTTTCCGGGAAAATGCCTCGTTCGTGATGCTGCTGGACAGGGGATTTTCAATAAGCAGGAAAAACGGATGCTTTTAACGGCGGGCGCGGTTCAGGAACATTTCCGTTGTGGCCTGCCCTCCTGCTCCGGTTCAAAGATAGCGGGGAGCGGAGTGTTTGCCCTGGAGCCCTGCCAGGGCCATGTTTCAGGAGCGGAGCGGTAAGGCAGGAGATAGTCCACAGCTTTTTGAATGGAAGCCCCGGCGGGGGTTTTCCGGTAACGGTAGTTCTTATCGCCCATGCGTTCTGCAAGATGCACCAGGTATCCCCATGCCTGAAGAGTGTAAACGCTGTATTGCCAGGGTTCCGCCCGTTTGAGTTCTTCGGGCTGGGATCCGTCGGGAGCGATGTGGCGGTCCATGTTGGCGAAGGCTTCCGCCAGCCATTGGGCCGCTTCATGACTGCGGCCCAGGAAGGATGCCAAATGGGCGCATTGCGCCACATAAAACAGATAATGGTTGTTGCTGCACGTGTGTGCATGCCTGCCCTGCCTGCTGGTAGTCAGCCATGTGTAATACTGGTTCAGCCACGCATCCACCTGCTTCCATTCCTCTGCCGTTAGGGCATTGGAGCATTTCAACGCCGTCAAAGCTTCCAGGAATTCGGGCATGCGGTAAAGGTCGATGATGCCTCCTCCGTCTCCTTCCGTCCGGTGTCCGGGGCGAATTTGGGCATATTTCAGATGGGGCTGCATGCGGGTTGCCGGAGCAATGAACCAGGCTTTCAGCCATTGCCCGGCCCGGGAGGCGACTTGCGGATTCCTGCCGTTCATATTGCCGTCCCAGGCTGCAGACCGTGCCGATGAAAGCGGCCATCCTGCCGCTGTCGTCCATGCTGCGGAGCCGTTTGTTCTTTTTGCCGTCAATAGGTTTGTAAGGACCGTCCGGATTGGCGGGATCCGGCCAGTAATAAAGGGCATAGCTGACATATTCATTGGTCTGCGCTTTTTCTCCGAACAGGCTTTTTTTCTCTCCAAGGGTGATGACGGGTGCGTTCAGAGGACTGCCATGCACCATGGAAAAGAGAAGCGCCGTGAAAGGGAAAGAGATGAACCAAAACCTCCAAAATGCCATTACCCTATTCAAGCAGGAACCTTTTGCCGGGACAACCGGGAAATGGAGCAATGCCCTGATTTCCTTGCAGAGCCGTTTCCGGCCGCTTTCCCGGTCATCCGGGGGTGTGGCGCTGCGGAAAGGGATTCCGGAAAGTCAGTCCGGCCCTTTTCCAGGATTGCGAGTTTCCGCATCAGGCCAGATGCATGCCGCCGGTAACGCCAAAGACCTCCGCAGTAATGAAGCTGGATTCCTGGGAGGCGAGAAAGACGTATAGTCCGGAGAGTTCCACAGGTTGCCCTGCCCTTTTGAGAAGCGTTTTCCGTCCGAATTCCGGCAGGTCCTTCTGCAGCTGGCCTCCGGTTACTTGCAGGGCTGTCCAGATGGGGCCGGGAGCCACCACGTTGACCCGGATGCCTTTGGGGGCAACCTGCTTGGCCAGGGAGCGGCTGAACGCGATGATGGCCGCTTTTGTGGAAGCATAGTCCACTAGGTTCTTGCCGGGCTGGTAGGCCTGAATGGAGGAGCAGGTAATGATGCTCGTCCCCGGCTTGAGATGCGGAAGGGCTTCCTTGGCAATCCAGAACAGGGAGAACACGTTTACTTCAAATGTCTTGGTTAATTGTTCCGTGGTAATGTCCCGGATATCTTCCACCGCCACTTGTTTACCGGCTACCAGGGCCATGATGTCCAGTCCGCCAAGTTTTTCCAGGGCATCCCTGATGAGTTTTTTACAAAAGACTTCATCGCTGAGGTCCCCCGGCAGTAGGACGGCCTTCCGGCCCTCTTTTCTGATGAGTTCCGCCACTTCTTCGGCATCGCTTTGTTCTTCAGGAAGGTAGTTCAAGGCTACGTCGGCTCCTTCGCGTGCGTAGGCAATAGCCGCCGCCCGGCCTATTCCCGAGTCTCCCCCTGTGACCAGGGCTTTTCGTCCACGGAGCCTGTTGCAGCCATGGTAGCTTTGTTCCCCGGAATCCGGCACGGGTTTCATTTCGGATTGCAGGCCGGGGGCTTTCTGCTGCTGTTGTTCATATCCTTCCTGGCGGAATTCGCCGCGCGGGTCCTGTATTTCGTTAGTGCCTTCTGTGCTCATTTTTTCGTCAGTCATATTTTGATGCGGAGTTGACGGAAGGGGAAAAGCGCTGCCATGCGGGAAATAGCCGGCAGCATTCCCTTTTCCGGCATTCTTCATTCCTGTCGTGACCAGGCTTCGGACAGCCTGTTCAGGGAAAGACATGTTTTTATTTCAATATGCCATTGATATTTATTTATATAGGAATTTTCTAAATGTTGTTTTTATTGGCCGGAGAAAGTTATTTGATTTTCAGATTTCCTGAATTTCCCCAATCCACTTTAGGGGAAAAACATCCTTGGGATGATTGATGATTTTAGAATAATTTAATTTCTTCTTCTGTTTTACCACCGTTTTTGATGCCGTCCGTAAGTGAAATATCCGGCTGTATCCGCCAGGAGCGTCGGAAGGGTGGGAATGTCTTTCATTTCTACGGGGGTGCCAGCCGAAGGCGCCGCAGAAAGCCGGTATCTGGATGGTGTCAGCCCGTCCCCAAACGGCTAAGACCGGGGAACGAAGGGAAAAGATATTTCTTTCCTTCCTGTTTACAGGCGGAAAAAAAGAAATGAAAGAAAACGGAATCAGCTTTCTTCCTGTTCCAGTTTCGCTTTCCTGGCCAGGATTTTTTTCATGACGGCACGGCGATCTCCTTCCGGTATTTCCACGGGGTTGCCGCGATAGTCGCTGGTCATGGCGGCCAGGGCCCCTCCTACGTGGCGCATGTTGAAAATCGGCAGTTTCCAGGTGGAAGGCTTTTCCGGATCGGGTACGTAGGCAAAGTCGGAAGCGGGATGTGCCTCCCCGTCCACTTTTTTGTTTTGGATTCATGGTTGCGGTCCATGAGTAATGGACAACCGCCTTTACCGGCCATGGTGGAAAAGCTCCGGGATAAGACACGGAAATCCGCCTGCCCAACTTAATCAATATGGGAAAGCAGTTTATTCCGGGCTGTTTTCTTTTTTCCGCAGAGCGTGCCGGCACCGCCCGTTTTCCGCTTCCGCGTTTTACCCTTTACAAGAGGGCTGTGATAGATAAGCATGTCCTTATCAATTTATAATAATTCTTATTTATGGAAAATACATATCGTCATGCCCAGCTTCCGGAAGGGCGCGTTCCCGCCCTGCGCGTGGAACCAATGCCTGCGGATACCAATCAGAGCGGGGAAGTATTCGGCGGCTGGGTGATGAGCCAGGTGGACCTTGCGGGAGCCAATACCGCCATGCGCTATGCATTGAGCCGCTATATTGTGACGCGTGCGGTGAGCAGCCTGACGTTTGAAGCTCCTGTGCTGGTGGGCGATGTAGTGTCCTTTTATACGGATATTATCAAGGTGGGCCGCACCTCCGTCACCGTGAAGGTGGAGGTATATGCGGAACGTCTGACGAAGCTTTGCAATAACATTGCCAAAATTACAGAGGCGGAGCTGGTTTATGTAGCCCTGGGGGAGGATAAGAAACCGATTACCCTGGAAGAGTCCCGCGCCCGATTTGCGCAGTGCTGTTCTCTTGAGACGGGAGATTCCTCTTCCTGTTCCTGAACAGGGGCGGGAATTTTCCTCTTCAAGCTGCTTTTTTCCGTTTGCGGGTGATTCCCTTGTCTTTGTCCACCAGGGCGAAGATGAAGGAACTGGCCGCGGCAATGGCGCCGATGGTGGCGAAAGTGGTATGAAAGGCGGTTTCCACAGCCTTTCCGGAGGTAGCCGAATGGCCGCCGAAGCTGTCCAGCAGCAGGGAGGCCGCGGCAATACTGACAGCAATGGAGAGCTGCATGATCGTGGAAAGCAGGGAGTTTCCGCTGCTGGCGTCTGCATTGGGGAGGTCAATCAGCGTCAGGGTGTTCATGCAGGTGAACTGAATGGAGTTGGCCCCGCCCAGCAGCGCGAGCATGCCCAGGAGAATAAGTTCATGGGTTCCGGGGCCTACAAAGTGGAAGGAGGCCAGCAGCGCTCCTATGGTGAAGGTATTGACGACCATGATGTTCCGGTAACCAAATTTCCCGAGCAGACGCGGCGCAACCGTTTTTGCCAGCAGATTGCTCAGGGCCAGCGGAATCAGGGACATGCCGGACTGAAGAGCGGAATAACCAAGCACCACCTGGAAGAAAAGCGGCATCAGGTACGGCAGGCAGCTTCCGCCCAGGCGGCAGACGATGTTGCCGGCGATTCCGATGGCAAAGTTTCTGATGCGGAACAGGGCCGGGCTGAAGATGGGGGCTTTTGAACGGAACGCCAGCGCCCAGTACAGAAGCTGGAGAATGCCTCCGGCTGACGTGAGGATGGCCATGCGCGTCTTATCGGTTACGCCTCCCGCGGAGGAGAGGCCCATTGTAGCCAGCACGGCGGAGGAGGAGAAGAGGAAGAACCCCCGCCAGTCGAATTTCTGTTCCCGAACCGCTTTCAGGTCCGGCATCAGCTTCCGAGTGGCCCACAGGCCCGCCATGCCAACCGGGATGTTGATCAGGAATATCCAGTGCCAGGAAGCGTACTGCGCGATGATGCCGCCCAGCACCGGCCCCAGAAGGGGACCCAGCAGCGCAGGAATCGTCACAATGTTCAGGACATTGACGAACATGGAACGGGGATAGGAGCGCAGGACGACAAGGCGCCCGACGGGCATCAGGAAGGCGCCGCCTATTCCCTGGATGACGCGGCATGCCGTCATCATGGGAATGGAGGTGGAAAGGGCGCACAGGAGGGACCCCGCAGAAAAAACAGAGATGACCAGCAGGAAAGTACGGCGGGAGCCCAGCTTGTCGGAGATCCATCCGGAGGCCGGTATCAGGACGCAGACGGTGAGCGTATAGGCCGTTACCAGGGAGTGGAGTTGCAGCGGATGGCTGTTGAAGCTGCGGGCAATGGTGGGAATGGCCGTGTTCAGGATGGTGGCATCCAGCATTTGCATAAAGAATGCCGATGCCACAAGAAAGGGCAGGTAGCGCAGAGCTTTGAAGGATGTCGGCAGTTTTTCCATGAAAGACCGCCGGCAGTATCCGGCCTGGCTCCATCCAGGGCAAGGCAGATGTTTGTTCCGCTTTACGCCCCGGGTTCCGGAGGGCGTCGCTTCAGCACGCGTTTGGAGAGCCATGCGCGCACGGGCTCGTCATAAAGCTTCAGGCACCCGTAAGCTACGGCAATGCAGAGGAGTAAGACGCCAGCCGCCACGGGGAGCGCACGGGAAAGAGGGACTTCCGCGTCGTGAACCCAGGCCAGGTAGAGATATACGATAGGATAGTGGGTGATATAAAGGGGATAGGAGATGTTTCCCAAAAACCGACTGGCTCGGGCGGAAATGTCTCCGGGGATGTCGCTGGCCCCGAGGAAGACTACCGCGGGAAAGATGACAATGATGCAGAAGGCGTCATACAGGCCGTTCAGGCGGAAATGTTCCGCGCCTCCTACATGGGGAGCCGCCAGCGCTCCCGCCAGAAGCAGGCTGCACCACCAGAAACCATGCCTGATCCGTCCCGGTTTGCACAGGCGGAACAGGAGCAGGCCGCCGAAGAAGGGGAACATGAGCCGTGTGAGCCCCACACGGCACTGTTCCGCATCCAGAGTCCAGCCGCCGATGTTGTTGCCCTGCGTGTAGCACTGGTGAATGAGGGCGCAGCCCGCCAGAAAGACCAGGACCGCCAGCCATCTGCTGGTAAACTTTCTGATGAGCACGGCGTAAAGGATGTTGGCGACGTATTCGAAGAAGAGGGACCAGGCCGGACCGTTCAGCGGGTGCATTTCCGACCATCCGCGCACATCCAGGGAAACGGGAACGGGCAGCAGCGTGAATCCCACGGTCATGACCAGCAGCATTTTCCATACGGGGGTTTGCTCGAGGTTCGGGAAGATTTCAGAGCCCTGGAAGTAAAAGAGGATTCCCCCCAACAGCATTCCCATGACCACCATGGGTTGAAGGCGCACCAGCCGCCGCTTGCAGAAGTTCCACAGGGTCATGTTTCCCCAGCGATCGTCATAGGCGTATCCGATGACGAAGCCGGACAGCATGAAGAAAAAGTCCACGGACAGATAACCGTGGTTGATGATCTGGTCCGTATGGAACTGGAGGTCCCTGGCGCTGCCTTCAAACATGTGGAACAGAACTACCATGACAGCGGCCACCCCGCGGAGGCCGTCCAGAGCGGCGTAGTGCGGTTTGGGAGCCGGGAAGGAGGCAGGGGACGGAGTGCTCATAATGTATAATACGGCGGGAAATGGTGGTTTTTACATAAAAAAGCTGCCACCTTTCCCCGGATTTCTCCTTCTGCCCGGCAGAAGGAGGATGAGAAAGTTCCGTATTTCCGTGAAATACCCGCCGGACACGTTCAGCGTGACTGGAGCGTGACGCGGTTGATCAGAGGTTTGCCTTCCAGAAAATCCCGGATGTTGCGCAGGGTGACTTCCGCAATATTGTGCAGGGCTTCTTTCGTGAAAAAGCCCTGGTGGGAAGTCAGGATAACGTTGTTGAAGGAAAGAAGGCGGGCCAGGGTGTCGTCATCAATGATTTTGTCAGATTTGTCTTCGTAGAAATATTCTCCCTCTTCTTCGTACACGTCCAGTCCGGCAGACCCCACTTTTTTTGATTTCAGGCCGTCAATCAGCATTTCCGTGTTAATCAGCTTGCCGCGTCCCGTATTGATAATCATTACTCCCTCCTTCATTTTTCCGATGGAATCCGTATTGATCAGGTGTTCCGTTTCCGGAGTAAGGGGGCAGTGCAGGGAAATGATGTCGGACCGGGCATACAGATCATCCAGAGTGGTGTACGTGATGCCGGCTTCTTCCGCAAAGCGCCGGTCAGGGTACGGGTCATAGGCCAGGATATTCATCCCGAAGCCTTTGAGAATGCGGATGAGGATTCTGGCGATTTTCCCCGTTCCGATGATGCCGGCCGTTTTCCCATTCATGTCAAAGCCCATCAGGCCGTGAAGGGAAAAATTGCCGTCCCTGGTGCGCCAGTAGGCGCGGTGTATTTTTCGGTTCAGGGAGAGCATCAGGGCCACGGCATGTTCCGCCACCGCATAGGGAGAATATTGGGGCACCCGCACGACGGGCAGTCCCGCTTCTTCCGCCGCTTTCAGATCTACATTATTGAATCCGGCGCAGCGCAGAGCCAGCAATTTGACGCCGTTTTCCTTCAGGCGCCGTATTACTTCCCGGTTTGCCGTGTCGTTGACGAAAATGCACGCTACGTCCGTACCGCGGGTCAGAGGCACGCTGTCCGGAGTGAGATGCCCTTTGAAGTAGCGTATGTCGTCATGGAATTCGCGCTCATTGACAGGATTGAAGGAATCCCGGTCGTAGGGCTTGGCGTCAAAGAACGCAATGCGGCAGGAATGGTCGGTCATAGGGAGGGGGGCGTGAGGTTAGTCTGTAGGCGTTTTTTTCTTTGCGCTTCCCTGGCCGGCGACGGCCGCCATGCGTTTGCGGATTTCTTCCGGATCCCCAAGAAAGTAGTCTTTTTCCAGGTTCAGGGAGTCGTCAAATTCAAATACATAAGGGGTGGCGGTAGGAAGATTCAGGGAAAGAAGCTGTTCGTCAGGAATGTTTTTCAAATATTTGATCATGCCCCGCAACGTGTTGCCGTGGGCTACGATCAGGATATTGTCCAGCGTCCGGAGAGAAGGAAGAATGGTTCCTTTCCAATAGGGCATCATACGGTTGATAGTTTCTTTCAGTGATTCCGTGCGCGGAAGCTCGCTGTCCGGCACTTCCTTATAGCGGGGATCCCATTTGGGGTTGGCGGGATCGTCCTCCGCCAGGGGAGGAGGCGCCACGTCATAGCTGCGCCTCCAGATCAGTACCTGTTCGTCTCCGTATTTTTGGGCCGTTTCGCTTTTGTTCAGTCCCTGGAGCATGCCGTAGTGCTTTTCATTCAACCTCCAGCTTTTGGAGACGGGCAGCCAGTCCTGGTCCAAACGGTCCAGCACGCAGTTGAGCGTTTTCACGGCTCTCTTAAGATAAGAGGTGTAGGCATGGTCAAAAGCCATTCCCCTGTCTTTCAGAAGGTCGCCCGCGCGGTTGGCTTCCTGTATTCCCAATTCCGTCAGGTCCACGTCCGTCCATCCGGTGAATCTGTTTTCACGGTTCCACGTGCTTTCTCCATGGCGCAGAAGGACAATTGTTTTCATATTGATAAATTTAGACAGGCGCCCTCCGGTTTTCGCACAAAGGAATGAGGATACATGACATGATCACATTCCACGGAACGGAAGGCATTCGTGCTGTCCGGCCCCGTCAGATTTCTGGCGGAGGGAAAGGGCATTCCGCAGATTCGGAGAAGAGAGAAAAATTGTTATTGGCAACCGTCTTCAAATGAATTAACTGTTCAATATGATGAAGCAATATGGTTTCAGTTGGTCTGCCGCCCTGATGGCCGTCGGAGTGGGAGCATTGGCATGGGCCGGCCCTGAGGCTGTCCAGAATGTACAGAAACCCGCTCTTTCCGGAGGAACCCCCGTTGTATTCGGGTTCGGCGGGGAAGGGAACCAGGAGTTCATGCTGAACGGAAAACCATTCCAGATCCGCGGCGCGGAGATGCATCCCCAGCGCATTCCCCGTGAATACTGGAGGCACCGCATCAGGACCGCCAAGGCCATGGGACTGAATACGATTGCATTTTACGTGTTCTGGAATGACCATGAGCAGCCGGACGGCAGCTTTGACTTTAAGACGGGGAACCGGGATCTGGAAGGGTTTCTCAAGTTATGCCAGGAGGAAGGCATGTGGGTTTTGTTCCGTCCCGGCCCCTATGCGTGCGGGGAATGGGACCTGGGAGGGCTGCCTCATTATTTGCTGAAGGATCCCAAGGCCAAATTGAGAACTACGGAAGACGCCAAATTCATGAAGGCGCAAACGCGTTATCTGGAGGCCGTGGCCCGTGTGGCGGAACCTTTTTTAGCCAAAAACGGGGGGCCCATTCTGATGACCCAGCTTGAAAACGAATACGGGAGCTACCAGCGGAAAGACCGCAAGTATATGGAATGGCTGAAGGCGTTCTGGAGCAGGAAGGGTTTTGGCCCCTTTTACACATCCGACGGCGCGGGAGAGCATTTTCTGAAAGGGGTGGTGCTTCCGGACGTGGCCGTAGGGCTGGATCCGGGGTTGAATGACGGCCATTGGAAGGTGGCTAATAAATGCAATCCGGGAGTTCCCGTTTTTTCCTCGGAAACGTATCCGGGCTGGCTGCGGCACTGGGGGGAGGGGAATTGGGCCCCCACCCCTGGCGTTGTCAACCATGTCCGCTGGTTTATGGACAAGGGACGCTCCTTCAGCTTGTTCGTTTTCCATGGAGGCACCAATTTCGGATTCTCGGCCGGAGCCAACAACGGGGGGCCGGGAAAATACCAGCCGGACCTGACGAGTTATGATTACGGTTCTCCCGTGGATGAGCAGGGGCGGATGAATGAATATTATGCCCAGATGCGGGAAATCATCTTGGAAAAGTTGCCCCCCGGAGCCGCGGTGCCGGAACCTCCCGCAGACATTCCGGCCATGGAAATTCCGGAGTTCACGCCCGCAGTGCATGCCGGCCTTTGGGAGAACCTGCCCAAGCCTTTCCGGAGCAAGTTCCCGCAGCCTCCCTATTTCGAACAGTGGAATCAGAATCAGGGCATTGCCGTTTACAGCACTGCCGTTCCGGCAGGACCGCCTGAAACGCTGGAATTTACCAATGTCAATGACTATGCCCAGGTGTATCTGGATGGAGAGCTGGTCGGCACGCTGGATCGACGGCTGGGGCAGAAGAGTGTGAAGCTGCCGGAGCGCAGGAAGCCGGGAACGCTGGAAATTCTGGTGGAGGCCATGGGGCATATCAATTTCCATATCAGCATGGAGAGTGACCGCAAGGGGGTGTACGGTCCTGTGAAGCTGGGAACGCGCGAGTTAAAGAACTGGACGGTGAGGGCGCTTCCCCTGAAAGCCGACTCCATGGTACGGGCTCCCAAAGGAAAGGGGCCTTCCCAGAAACGGGAAGGAGCGCATTTCCGGGCCGTCGTGAATATTGAAGAGCCTCAGGACACGTTTCTGGACATGTCCCGCTATGTCAAGGGGTATGTATGGGTGAACGGAATCAACGTGGGACGGTATTGGAATGTGGGCCCTCAATTAAGGCTGTATGTTCCGGCCCCATTCCTGAAAAAAGGAGAGAATGTGATTGATATTCTGGACCTGCACGAAAAGGAGCCCAAGCCTGTCCGCGGCATGAAGGAACGCAACAAGGAACCCGGAAAGATAAATACCAAAAACCTGGACAACCAGTGGTGATGCTGGTGCGCTTTCCGCTTGCGGTTCCGGATTTTTCATGAATTTGAACTATGGGAAAGACCGCAAGCGGGGAGTGGATTTCCTGGCGTCGCAGTTTCTCTGGAATTCCGGTTTGAACATTTCTTCAGCCAATGCTGCAAGGCGGGAGTGGCGGGACCAGGATTGCCCAAAACGTTCATCCAGCAGTTCGGCAAACGCTTTTTCCGTTGTTGCTGGGCTGTCCGGAAGAGTGCGCTCCTAGCTGGTCCGGCAACGGTTCCTGGCGTTTTTATCTCCATGGGAACAGCGGTTCCCATGACGGTTTTTCGCAGGTATGAGGAAGAGCCGCCGATGGAACGGCGAGCCTCACAGCGTTCCGATTTATGGTTTTTTCAGGATTCTGACGGATAGCCGACACTCTGGGCGTACAGGACTTTTTTGAGGACGGGGAGCTTCAGGCACTGCTGGATATAATTGGCGTTAATCATGGCGCGGAACACGGTGCCGAGCCCTTCGGAAGCACAGAAAAGGTAAACGTTTTCTCCAATGAACCCCGCATCCGTGCAGGCCGTGACCAGCTTTCTCCTGGCATCAAAGTCTCCCGGCTGTTTGGACTGGTCTACTACATAGACCAGGTTTAACGGCGCGGTAGCCGCGAATTCCTGTGTTCCCGTAGCGGCCCGCATGTCGCCCTGTACCACTTTCTCCAGCCGGTGGGTTTCCGGCTTGTAAAGATAGGAGCCCTGCGGCAGGACGACATAGATTTCTATTTCATTGGAATTCCGGGAAGACGGCGCCGTACGATAGTCGGGATCGTCCCGGTTGACGCCTTGCGCCGCCCAGAGCAGGGAGGACAGGACTTCCACCGGGATAGGTTTGTCTGCAAAGGACCTGGTGGAATGCCGTTCATGAAGAACCTGCATGAGGGGCTTTCCTCCCTTTTTATCTGGAGGAGGCAGCACGATGTCGTTACAGAGGGCCGTTCCGGAGAAGAGGCTTCCCGAAATGACGGCCAGAAACGGACTAAGATGAGAGAAAGTGTTCATAGGCAACGGGAAAAACATATGTCAGCCAGGAATAATCAGCAGGATACTTGTATTTTTTTCATGTTTTTGGAGACATGAAGAAGTCTGATACTATAAAATGACTATGAAAATACAAGAAAAAATACTCTGGTTTGATTCTTAACGGGTTCCGGGAAAACGAACCTTCAGCAAAAGACCATTGTTTCAAGTTGACCTCAGAAAGGTATTGCGCTTTTATGTTACACGGAACAGGGATAAAACCGTCTCATTCCCCTGCCCAATTTGCTTCAACGCGTTCAAGCTGCATCCCCATGAATCCTGTCAATCCTCTGCGTCCCGGTTTTCCCAGGCATAAAAAATCCTCTTCCGGCGGAATTATTATGACTATTGTCCTGGTGTTGGCTCTTGCCGCCGGAGGAGTGACTTACCACCGGGTTTCCGTTCAACGTAAGGCTGCCGCCGCTGAGCTGGCGGCCAGAAAGGAAGCGGAAGCGAAAGCGGCGCGTGTACGGAAAGCCGCGGAACTGGAGGCGGCGCGCAGGAAGGCGGAGGAACGGGCGCGCGCGGAGGCGGAGGAAAAAGCCCGTCTTGAGGCGGAACGCCTGGCTGCTGAGGAAGCCGCCGGAAAACGGCGGAACAAGGAACAGGAAGTGGCGGAGCCTTCCCCTGAGGAACCGAAGGAAGAACCCGTGGTCCAGGAGGAAGATCCGCGGCTGGAGATTTTCAAGAAGCCTGTTCTTCTGGTCAGCCTGAAGGCCAATAACGCCGCCAACAGAAAGTTGTTTACGGATGCTTTCAATCTGGCCCTGGAAACGGGCCGCTATGACTTGTATGCCGATTTCCTGCGCTCCAATCTGGAACGGGATGCCGTGAAGGTCATCAAATTCGGCAAATTTGACGCGTCCATGTACGATCAGAGCCCGTACCTCGTGCGCGCCAATGAACTGTACCAGCTCATCAGCAAAGTGGGAGCGGAAACTATCCAGGAACAAATCAAGGAGAGTTCCCCCAGGTATTTCTATCCATGGCTTTTTTCAGACCCTTCCGATCCCCTGAGACTTTTCCTGCGCACGATGGCGCGGGAGCAGACACCCGGGGAGGAGTGGGGAGGGATTTTGAGGAAGTGGGCGGAATTCTGGATGAAAACCTCCGCCATGCCCCGGAGCAGGTATTCCTCCCTGGCGCTGGCCTGCGCCATGCTGAATCCCCGCATCGCTTCCAGCCCGTCCAAGCTGAGGGCGTCTTCTTCCACCAATATTTCCACCACGCCTTTGACGCTGGAACAGGTATTCGAGTACTTCATGGAGATGGATGAAGCCCGTGAGCTTCTCACGGACATTTCCAAATTAAGCCCTTCCGAGCTGTTGTTTGTGGTGGATGTGCGTCTGCCGAGGTCGGAGATGGATTGGGCGCGCAAAAAGGTGCGCCTTACCCGGAAAGGATGGGGCGGAGCCTATTCCATGATCCGTTACCGGATGGACCGCGCCGCACTGGGCAAGGACCCTTATACTAATTATACCTTCCAGGAGATTCTGGATGAAGGCGGCATTTGCATGGACCAGGCCTATTTTGCGGTGAATACCGCCAAATGCAACGGCATTCCCTCCGCCTATGTTACCGGGGACGGCAACCGCGGGCCGCATGCCTGGGTCAATCTGCTGACTACGGATGAAACCTGGCAGTCCTACGGCGGGTACGGATATAATACGGGGCATTTTTCCCATCCGCACAACTGCAAGTCAAAGCATGAATCCACCCTTCTCCAGGGTATGGACAAGAAGGTGAATGGCGCCCGGCTGGATACTTCCCTGGATTATCTTTCCCTGGCGGACCTGTTTGAGGAGATGCAGAAGCCGGATTGCGCCCGGGTAATGCTGGAAGCCGCCACACAGGCCACTCCCGGCAGCCCCCTGGGCTGGGAACGCCTGATTGCGCTGATGGGACGCCCGGAGAGCGGCACGAAGCTGGAAGAATGGGATGAACTGGTGGCCATGATTAAGCGCAAGTTCCGTTCCCGTCCGGATTACCTGGCCATGGCCGCCCGCGTGGAAGATGAGTATATTTTCCCCATGAGGGACGCTTCCACCAATAAGCGCCATGTTGCCCGCGATTTGAAGAAGCTGGAAAAGGAGACGGACGAGGGGCGCAGCGACCTGACTTCCGCCGCCATCAAACGGCAGGCGGATCTCCTGATGGAAAACGGGGACAAGGCCGGGGTGGCTGCCCTGTACCGGAAGTCCATGAAGGATTATGCTCGCCGCGCGGAAGTATTTGAAGCGCTGATGGGGCAATATTACGAGTACGTTTCCCAGGATCAGGATGCCGTGCTTCAGCTGGCCAGGGAGGCGGAGTCTTCCTACAACCGGTATATCCGGACTAAATCGGGCGATTATTTCAAGGTAAAAAAAGAAGCCGCCATCCAGCGGAGGATAGCCGGGTATTATGAAAAGGGGGGTAATGGGAAAAAAGCCGACTCCCTGCGCAAGGATGCGGAGAAGCGGGAGAAGAACAGCAAGAAGGGCATCCGGGAAGAAAATTAGTGCGGAGGTGCCTGCGGCCTTTCATTCTCGGGTGGGTTCGGCCGTATTCGTTTCCGGCTGCGGCATACCCGCGGAATGAACGTTTTTAGACTGGAATGCTGTCTTATCTTCAATTAATACATGACTTATATGGCAAGAGAACCTTACGCGAACTTCTGGCCCAAAGTGGCGGATACCGCTTTTGTGGCGGAAAGCGCTGATCTGATTGGAGATGTTACCATTGGGGAACATGCCAGCGTCTGGTACCATACCACGCTGCGCGCAGATATCAATAAGATCGTCATTGGTGATTACTCCAATATCCAGGACAACAGCTGCATCCACCTGGCAGACGATTTCGGCTGCTATGTAGGCAAGTACGTAACCGTGGGGCACGGCGTGATTCTGCACGCCTGCACGGTGGAGGATAATTGCCTGATAGGAATGGGGTCCATTATTCTGGATGGAGCGGTCATCGGCCAGGGGTCTGTGGTGGGAGCGGGCGCGCTCATTACCAAAGGTACCGTCATTCCTCCCAATTCCCTGGTGCTGGGTTCTCCTGCCAAGGTGGTGAAGGACCTGGGGCCGGAATCCGCGGATAATAACCACAAATGGGCGGAAAAATACGTCAAGGTGGCTGCCCGCTATACGGAACGGGTTATTAATCCCGGTTTTTAACATGTGATTTCCGCCCGCCATGCCGGATGAACATTTGATTACTCTGGAACCTTACGCCCTGCTTTACACCCGGGCCGGGGCGGGTGTGTGCCTGCGTGATCCGCTGACCGGCAAGGTGGGCGTCATTTTCATGGAGCTGACAGACGGCATGGCCCTGGAACGCTGCCTGAACGGGGAACGCCCGGTACGGCCGGACACGTCTTCCCTGCTGGCTCACTTTTTATCCGCCATGGAATGCCGGGTGAGGCTGGTGCTTATCAACGGCCGCAAGGATGAAGTCTTTTATGCCCGCGTGACCATAGAGGCTGCCAATGAGGTGATGGACAAGCTGGTGGAGCTGGACGCCCGCCCTTCAGACGCCCTGATGATGGCAGTCCGGTTTGGAACCGCAATCAAGATTGTTCCCTCCGTATGGGAGAGCATGGAGAACATTCTGCCCCAACTGGAGCAACTGGATGCGGATTCCCCGGACAGCCGCGCTCCGGTATATGTGGGAGATTCGTAAAAATTGCCTTTTCCGACTTTTTGTTCCTGCATCCGCTTTCCTTCCGGCGGCATGGCTGTTGCATATAGGGGTTCTGCTTCCGGGAGGACCTACTTTTTAGAAAAAAAACTTGCTAAGGCACGGGAATCCTTATACATTCGCCGCACATCACTTCAAGTGGGTAGATTCCCGAGCGGTCAAAGGGGGCAGACTGTAAATCTGTTAGCATTTGCTTTCGAAGGTTCGAATCCTTCTCTACCCACCACTTTTCATTTTATGGCGCGTTCTTTCAGAGAGCGCGTTTTTTATTGTTTCATCATCCCCATGATACCGGGAAAGGAAAGAGGAAGCGGGGTTCTCCGAGCAGGATGCACAAAGTGTTTTTTTCTGCCGGATGCCGGCGGAGAGACGGTTTTGTGAATGACTTGTTCAGCCTATCGACAAGACATGCCGGTCATGTTAGATATCCTCCCTTGCCATTTTTCCACTCCTGCCGTTTTTGCTATGTTGACCACGCTTCTCATTCTGGGAGTATCCGCCGTTTTATTTGTCCAAGGGAGGATTCGTTCTGATCTTGTCGCGCTGTGTTCCCTGCTCTGCCTGATTATGTTCGGGATTTTGAGCCCGGAACAGGCGCTTTCCGGCTTTTCCAATTCCATTGTGGTGATGATGGTGGGGCTTTTCGTGGTGGGAGGCGCCATTTTCCGGACGGGCCTGGCCAAGATGATGGGCGGCAGAATCATGAAACTGGCCGGCAGGAGCGAGTTGCGCCTGCTGGTGCTGACCATGCTTGTTACAGCCGGCATAGGCGCCTTTGTCAGCAATACGGGGACGGTGGCGCTGATGCTACCTATTCTGGTGAGCCTGGCTGCGGACGGAGGCATTCAGACGAGCCGCCTGCTCATGCCCATGGCATTTGCCAGCAGTATGGGCGGCATGCTGACGCTGATCGGCACGCCCCCCAACCTTGTCGTCAACAACCAGCTTCAGGAGGCCGGAATGGAGGGGCTGGGCTTTTTTGCGTTCACCCCCATCGGCCTTGTCTGCATCGTGACGGGCATCCTGGTGCTGATCCCCCTCAGCAGGAAATTTCTGGGACGTCATGACGACAGGGCGGAACACGAAGCCAAGGGGAAATCCCTCAGCCAGTTGATAGATGAGTACCAGATTATTAATAATCTTTACCGCCTCCGGGTGTTGGAGGATTCCCCTCTGACGGAACATCCTCTGCATGATCTTCAGATACCGGACCTTTACCGCGTGAATATTGTGGAGGTGCGCCGCAGGCATTCCGGCCGGCATTCCTTCCTGCAGACGGTCAGCCAGACTATGGCGGGTTCAGATACGAGGGTGGCCCGGGGCGACGTCATTTATGTAATGGGAGAGTTTGAGGACGTGGCCCGTTTTGCCCGGGAATATGGGGCGGAGATGATTAACCGGAAGACGTCGGAAGATACGGATTCCCTGTTGAAAAGCAAATTGAAGTTTGACGAGATAGGCATTGCGGAAATGCTGCTCATGCGGAACTCGGACCTTATCAACATGCCCGTGAAATCTTCGGGGCTGCGCGCCAAGTACGGGGTCAATATTCTGGCCATCCAGCGAGACAACCATTACATTTTCCATAATTTGAAGGATGTGAAGCTCCAGTACGGAGATACGCTGCTGGTTCAGGGAACCTGGACGGATATTGCGCGCCTGAGTGAGAAAACCTTTGAATGGGTTGTAGTGGGCCAGCCTCTGGCGGAGGCCTCCAAGGTGACCCTGACGCATAAGGCCCCCCTGGCCGCAGGCATTATGCTGCTGATGATTGCGGCCATGGTGTTCAACTGGGTGCCTGCTGTGGCGGCGGTATTGATTGCCGCCGTCCTGATGGTGTTGTGCGGCTGTCTGCGCAATGTGGAGGAGGCGTACCGGACGATCAACTGGGAGAGCATCGTGTTGATTGCCGCCATGCTGCCGATGTCCGTAGCGCTGGAGAAGACGGGAGCCTCAGAGGCCATTTCCCACGGGCTGGTGGCCGGACTGGGGGGATTCGGGCCGTTTGCCCTGATGGCGGGCGTCTATTTCACGGCGTCCCTGCTGACCATGTTTATCAGCAATACGGCTACGGCGGTGCTTCTGGCGCCTATCGCCCTGCAATCCGCGGCGAGTATGGGCATCAGCCCTTATCCGCTGCTGCTGGCGGTTTCCGTAGGCACCAGCATGTGTTTTGCCTCTCCCTTTTCCACGCCGCCCAATGCCCTGGTCATGCCGGCGGGGAAATATACGTTCATGGATTACGTGAAAGTGGGCGTTCCCCTGCAGGTGATTATGGGGCTGGTCATGGTCGTGGTGATTCCGCTGTTTTTCCCGTTCGGGAAGGCTTGACCGGTGGGAGTTCATGCGGCGGAAAAGGGGCATGGCCGGGTAATTTGCATGTATTGCTAAAAAAAGAGAGACAACCGGCACGTGCGGGAGTAGAAAAGGATTATTCAAGAACCCCGTTTAATCATGAAGTATTTGCTTATTGTTCTGGCCGTTGCGTTCGCCATGCCTTCCATGGCGGAGGAAGACGCTCCCAAGAGAATGACTTCTGCGGAGAAGAAAGCCGCTCTCCTTGAAAAATATGATATTAACAAGGATGGAAAGCTGGATTCCGAAGAGAAGGCCAAGATGAAGGAAGACCTGAAGAAGCAGCGGGAGGAGGAACGGGCCAAGAGGCACGCTTCCCGCAAAGCGGATTAAGTTTTTTCCGTTTTAATGGCCTGTTTCCCGTCCGGTTTGAATCGGTTTCAGACCGGGCTGGGCCGTTCCGTCTGCCGCAAGGCAGTTGGCGGAATATTGGCCGCCCATTCTTTTTACCGGCAGGGGGAATTTGTTCCCTCCTGTTGGCGCGCGCCCGGAATCCAGGTTACACGCCGGGGCCGGTTCCGCGTCTGCCGAACGATCTGATTTTATAGGCCAGGGTGTCTGCCAATTCCCGAAGGGCATTGAGCGGATTTTTCCGCAGGACGTGACGTCCTTTCAGCATGGCTCCGGGCCGTATGGTTCCCGTTTCCCTGTGGTTGTGAATGACTGCCGCTGTTTGAGCGAACATGTTGTATTTTTCCAGCACCAGGCGCCTTGCCTCACGGATGGCGGGGAGCCGTTTTTCATATTCTCCGTCCTCCATGGCCTTGCGGATGATTTCAAGGGCTTTTTGCGGGTTGTCCAGCGGGATGGGGATGAAGCTTTCCTGCGGGAAGCATTCCGTTGCCAACGGATCCCCGGCGTAAAAGGGAAGGGTCATGGCGACAAAGGCATCAGACAGTTTTTCCGTCCAATGATGGGGTTCCAGATGGTTTTCCACGCATAGATGATATTTGTAGTCATCCATGGCGACGGTTTTATTTTCTATTTCCCGGATGCCGTGTCCGAACCAGTCCAGTTCCGGCAGACGGTCCGCCAGGTAACGCGTAAGATCATAGCGCTTTTTATGCATGGTATGCGTATGCTGCTTGGCGGAGCAGATGGTGGAGAGCATTTTTGTCTTCGGGATTCCTTCTGGTCCAGAATTTCCTGCATGGGCTTGATGTACAGCCATTCAAGACATCCGCGGCCCAGGGTGTGCCCGGGGTGCGGAAGGTCCCGGGCGGAGTGGGTGGTGAGAACGGTGCCGAATTGGCTGGTGTATGCCCTGCTGTAGATTTTGATGGAAGGGGGCTCCACCGTAATCAGGATAGTCTGGTCCGGAGGGCAGAGAAGGGGTTCCGTTTCATTCCTGATGATGCCCACGGGAGTTCTGGGAAATTCGTCGTATACCAGAACCCAGTCGTAATCCGTCATGGCGGCGTCCGTGCAGAACAGGCAGTCGCCCCACAACAGGGATTCCGTTTGATCCGGAGAGGCCTTCATGGATTTTCTGATGACCTTGATGCGTGTGGGGCGGGGGGAATCCGTCATGGGAGTACAGGCGTTGAATAGGGGGACGCGGTATGGCCTCCATATTCCGGGCTTTTATCCGGGACCATCGCGAAGGCTTTGCTGCCTGGCGCCAGTGTAGGGGGCCTGCATGCCTTGTCAATGTCAAAGGATTGGATGTTTTTCCGTGCGGTACTTCCGTCAGTTGGCTGCTGTTCTTTCCATTCCCGGGAAAAGCTGGTCGATGATGCCGCCGACCATTTTTTTTGCCCCATAGGGGGAAAGATGGTTATCGTCGCAGTACATTAATTGGCCGCCGTCTTCCGCCTGCCACCGCCCATTTTTATGGAAGGTGCCGTGGAGGGGAATGAAGCGGCACAGGCCTGTGGATTCCATGTGCTCCAACAGGGCGAATACCGGACGCTGCCGCGTGTTGAAATCTCCGCCCAGTAGGCGGTCTGTCCGGTTGGCGTTCAGCAGGGCATTGCGGCGCATGAGCTTGCGCGGGCCGAAAGTCCATTCGGGAACGGGGCCCAGCAGCACGATTTGCTTGCCGGCTTTCCGAAGGCGCGCGCAGGTGTGGCGCAGGCCGTCTGCAACCAGTTGTTTCAGGCGCGTATCCCGGTGGTTGTTGACCAGTTCAATCCAGCGGTTGTGGATGAATACGGTCTGTACTTGGGGGGTATTTTCCAGCCAGTCCAGGATTAGTTCCATATTGTGTTCCCAATGGGGGTACATCAGGCGCAGGAGCGTTAGGGAAGAGGAGTCTCCGGAGCTGGAAATGCCGCTCAGCGGACACAGGCGCGCGCGGTAGAACAGGCCCGAACGCTGAAGAAGCCGGGCGGCCTCGTCAAACCCGGGGGAACTGGCCATGGCATGACTGTCCCCCATAAGCAGGAAGGAAGGGGCCTGCCCGGTTTTTCCCAGCAGGACAAAGGGGTAATCCGTCACATCCCCCAGCTCTGGATGATGGTGCTGGATGGCGTTTCCCTTTTCCACTACCGCCCGGTCGGGAGGCGTGATGCCGAAGGAGGGAGGGAAGGCCGGCCCTTTCCAGTATTCAGGGAATTCCATGTTGTTGGCCGCTACATGCCAGTAATCCCGCGCGCCGTCCGTCCATTTGAGCCATTCGCCGGCAAGTCCCAGCATGAGGCACCCTGCTGCCGTGGCCAGAAACGCTTTTTGGGGATTTTGCCATGAGACGGTCGTCCTGAAGGGAGTTTCCACGAATTTCCAGGAGAGGAAACCCAGAAGAAGGGAGAGAAGGAACATTCCCGCATAATCCCAGGGAGCGCATTCGTCGAAGCAGATGTACGTCCAGTACACGATAACCGGCCAATGCCACAGGTACAGGGAGTAGGAGATTTTGCCGATGCCTGTGCTGAGCGGGTGCCTGAGGATACGCCCGGACCAGCCATGGTTCCCGTAACGGATAAGCAAAGCCGCCCCCGCGACGGAAGGGATGGCCGTGTATCCGGGAAAAGGAGTGGAAGGCGTATAGCAGGCAAATGGGAGCAGGATTCCGGCCCATCCCGCCGTCCGCAGCCATCCGGTTCCCCGGTTCTGTTCTGCGGCGGGAGCCAGAGCCAGAAGGCAGCCGGCCAGAAGTTCCCAGGCGCGGCAGTAAAGCAGATAGAAGGCCTTGTTATGTTCCAGATGCCCTATGTGGAAGGCGGCGGCGAAGAAGGAGAGACCCAGCGCCCCCCATAGAACGGGTTTGACGGCTTTTTCCCTGAATTTCCAGAGCAGCCACAGGGTAAGCGGAATCATCAGGTAAAATTGTTCTTCCACGCTCAGGGACCACAGGTTCAGCAAAGGGTTTTCTTCCGCCGCCGGGCTGAAGTAATCCCCTGTGGTTCTGCTGAAGTAAGTGTTGGTGATGAAAAGGGCGCTGGATCTCACCGTCCGGCCCAGAGTCCGCAGGTCATCGCAGTCCAGAACGACGCAGCCGAAAGCCAGCACGGCCGCAATCAGGCAGAAGTAGGCGGGCATGATGCGCCTGATTCTCCGGAGGTAAAAGGAGGTCAGGGAGAACGTTCCCTCCTTCAGGCTACGGATGAGGCCTCCGCCAATCAGATATCCGGAGATGACAAAGAAGATGTCCACGCCTGCATAGCCTCCAGGGCAGATCCCTTCCTGCAAATGGTACAGGACGACGGCCAGCACGGCGAAAGTACGCAGGCCGTCAATGTGCGGGAAATAGGTTCCGTGGATGGCGTCTCCGGCTTGGTGGGGAGAAGGTGAACAAAAGGGTTCAGAAAAGCATTTGCTCATGAAGCGGAAGGAAGTGGATGGGGACGGGGGAAGGCGGGCAGAGGAAATCCGGCATGGGGTTGAATTGCCCGGAAACGTTGGTTAGCGGCGCAGGCGGTTTTTCAGCCGCCGCCATGCCAGCTGCATCCTGTGGCCGCGTTTTAAAAAGCGCTGGTAGTAGGATACCCATGTTCCGTCACCTTTGCGGCGCGCTTCTTCCGGAGATTGGTCGAATATTTTGTAAAGCTTGACCGTTTCCCTTTCCGTCTCTTCCAGAAAGCGGGCTTCCTGTTCCGGGGTTTTCCAGGGGCGCGACATGATTTCACACCACAGGTTGTCGTCTTCGTCCACTTTTTGCACATAGGCCGCGGCGTCGTCCAGGGTTGGGAAGTCGTGGCAGTTGATGAATGAGGCGGAATTGAATTCCCGGCTGATGTCCGGATTTCCCCAGTAAATGGGAATGGTGCCCGCAAGCATGCTGGTGACGATTTTTTCACTGGTGTAGCCGGGGTACCATGCATTTTCAAAGGCAATGGAGAATTTATACGGCTTTTTCATTCTGATGGAGGATGCGTACCAGTCTTCCGCCCGGTGGCCGTCGCCCGGGGTGTTGTTAAGATGGGGCCCCAGGGAATTGACGAACCGGAAAGCGGAGAGCTTGTGGAACATGGCATCCCGGTTGGGATGGGATTTGCGGTTGGCGTAAATGAAGTTGCAGAAACCCGTTTTGGAGGCCAGGAGAGCATGGGCATCCAGGCCTTCCTTTCCGCCGTGCACTTCCTGCAAATGGTGGCGAAGGTAGGGAAGTTTGACAGTGCGGTCGCTTCCGGGCACCGTATCGAGCCCGATGTAATAGTCAAACAGCATGAAATCCGGCGCAATGGCTTCATGACAGCCGTACATGACGGTGATGTGGCCGGGGGCCCGTTCCAGAAAATCGTAAAAAGCTCCCGGTTGACGTAAAACCAGGGGGTGGCGACCAGGTAATCAAAATAGGAATCGTCTTCCACCACATGATACCGGCTTTTCAGAAGCTGAAGCATTCCTTCCCTGCCGAAATCCGGAGTGGACTGTAAAAAGGAGATTTTAAGCGTTTTCATGGGGAGAGAAGGGTTGAAACGGTGCAGAGTGTATGAGGCGTCTTTTTCTTGTCAATGACAAAGGAAGATGCGCCCGGATGTACAGGAACAGGCAGTCCGTCAGTTGAACGCCGGCCGTTTTCACTCTTCGTAACGGTATTCCCGGAGCGTTTCCTCATACAGGGCGGCGTGCCGTGCGGCAATGACGGGGTAGGAGAATGTTTGTTCCGCGTGCCGGCGGCCTTCCTCCGCCAGGGTTTGCAGGAGTTTTCCGTCCTGGATGAGCCGTTCGCAGTGGGCGGCCATTTGGTTCAGGTCTCCCTGCGGAGCGACCAGCCCCGTCCTTCCGTCCAGAACCGCTTCCGGAACTCCTCCCGTCCGGAAGGTAACGGAAGGGGTTTTGCAGGCCATGGATTCCAGCGCTACGTTGGAAAGGACATCCTGAAGCGTGGGGTTCAGGAAAATGTCCGCCGCGCTGTAAAGCCCGGCCAGCTTGTTCATGTCCGTAATGAATCCGGCGCTTGTGCTGGGGAAGGGGTAGTCCACGCTTTTTTCCTGGTTGCCGAAGAGCAGGAGATGAAGATTCCGGTGCCCGCGCCGGTATAGTTCCTCCAGCACCAGGGGGATGAAATGGCCGCCTTTGACCGGATTGAACAGGCCGGTTGCGCCGCAGGCGATGACGAACGCTCCGGGCGGGATGCCCAGGCCGGCCCGGATGGCATTCCGGTCTTCCGCCGGACGGAAAAGGTCCGTGTCCACAGGATTGTAAATCTGTACGATTCTTCCAGGGAACATGCAGCTTCTTTCCACTTCCCTTTTTAACCAGAGGGAGGGAGTTACGAGGGTAAGGGACGGGGATGCGGCCGAAGGCGCGGCGTTTGCGGGAAAACAGCCACGCTGGAATGTTGCGGAAGAGGCGGGGAGCGCCAAGCTGGGGACAGTTGCCGCGGCATTCGTTTTGGAACAGGCTGCAGTCCATGGTGCAGTGACATCCCGCGGTGCAGGCAAACATGTCGTGCAGGGTATAGACCAATGGACGGCGGATATGGCGCAGCTGCGAGAAATCCACGGTTCTGCCGCCTATCCAGTGCAGATGCACCACATCGGCTTTTTCCATTTGGGCCGTGTCAAATCCCATGCCCAGCACGTTCAGGGAGAAAGGCAGGTCTTTTCTTCTTTCCGGCAGCAGAATGTCAAATCCATGGGCCAGATGGCGTCGCAAGGCGTCCGTAGCCCTTCTGGCGGGTGTCCTGTGGATTTCCAGGCCGTCAATTTTTTTGCGCCTCCGGAGCAGCAGGGTGGATTTCAGGCCGGGAATATGCCGGTTCAGAGCGTCGCTCAACCGGTAAGGGGCGGAGCTGGCCGAGACGCTATGGGAGACTTGAAATATTGTTCGGCATTGAGGAGAAGCCACATAGGAAAGTATGAGGATTTGGAATCCGCCGTCAAGCCTACAAATCTGAAAGAAAAACGTTTTGAGGAAATCCAGGTTGCCAGTATTCCATGAACTGCGGCAGGCTGTTCCCAGCATGACGGCCTTTTTATTTTCATTCCGGTATGAATGGGGGAAAGCCGGATTCCGGTGACAGCATAACTGTGAATAGGGGTGGGAGAATGTCGGCGGAGGATAGTGCGGGTGCGGAGTTTTGGAATGGAGGGATGTTTGCTTTCATGAAGGCAAAACATTCCTGATCAAATGAAAAGAGCTTGTCCAAATAACCGTCATTACATTCCGGAAACGGCAGCCGAAGGGGAAAGGAATTCTCGGGATGAAGCTGTGGAAAAGGACGGGAAAATAGTTCATGGTGCGTCAGATTGCCCCGTTTGGAAACGTCGTGCAGCCCGGTTGTTCCGAATGGGGAAGCTTTACCGGATTCCAAATCCGTTTCTTTTGGAAGAAAGAAGGAGCTGCCTGCATTTTTCCAGCCATCCCTTTTTCCCGGCCCGTGGGATTCCCATGTCCCGTCTGTCCTGGAATGGAAACAAGGAGAGCTGTTCCCAGTTTTCCGCATAGGTTTCCGATCCGTCGAGGGTGGTGATGCCCCTCAGTTTGCATAGGATGGAAAAGATGCTCTGGTTATACCGGTTTTCCACAAAACCCGGCAGGTTGGGGGAGGCGGAAGGAGTGTTGTCCGCAAGATGCAGATGGTCGTAAAAGACATGGAGCCAATCCCGGATCAGGCTTTCCGTGAGCGGGTTCTTTTTCAGGAAAACATGGCCGCCCGCAATTTGCTGGGTATGCGTGATATGCCCGTCTTCTTGGGAAACGCCGAAGTGGCGGAAGATATCTCCTTTGGTCCATTTGTATTCCGGCTGTCCGTTGGTGAAAACCAGCATGCCGCGGCTGTCGCGGTCCAGCATATTTACGTATTCCCGGAAGCGATCCGTTCCGTTGGCGTTGATATGGCAACCTGCATCCAGATAAAGGAGGCGGTCGCCTTCCTCCATTTCTTGGAGGACATGGTGGATGGACCAGGGTTTCCAGGACCAGTATCCGAATCCCCGGCAGGACGGCGTCAGGTACCGGCCCATGCGGCTGGTGAATTCTGCGGAAAGGTCGTGTTCCGTGAAGAGCGTGATCTCATCAAAAAAATCCAGCGCTTCCGCCTGCCTGCCCAGCCGCTCCAGGGCGGCCGACATGCGGGAGTCTGCAAATGAGAGAAAACGGTTCATTGATCCGGAATGGGAGGATAAGGCAATTTACAGGGAAGGCGGCGATGTGTCAAACGGCTCTTCCAGAGAAGCGTTTTCTTTTTGAAACCCATTGGGGCAGACTTGGGAAAAATGTTCCGCAAGCATTTTTTTGCAGGAGTAATAACGTCCTTTTTGTCCGGGAAGCAGGGAGCAGGCTGCCAGCAGAATGCGCCCCCAGCCGTTGGGGACCGGTTCCGCCGAGTTCAGCAGGTCCGCCAGTTGCCTGTCCCGTCCCGCCAGCGCGGAGAGGAAACGTTCTCCTTCCGCTTTCTGGTAGAACAGCTTCCATAAGTTCAGCGCAGAACGTTGCTGGACAGCGGTCATTTGATGGAAAAGGGGATGCTTGGAAACAAAAAAGGGCCTGATTTTCCGGACGCCGTAAGCGAACAGTCCTTCATTTTGCCATCCTTGTTTCTGCCAGTAGTCCACAATGTACAGCAGCCGCTGGAATTCCTGCACGCATTTGGAGTAGGTGGGAACGTTGCAGCGGCGGGAGAGGGAGCCGTTGCGCATAAGGCGGTAGTAATACAGGCAGTCGGGAATGAACAGGAGACGGGAGGCATGGGGAACGGCCATCAGCCGGAAGGTTTCATCCTCCGCGCCGGATTTCAGATGTACGTTGAAGCGGAGGCGGTGGGCGTCCAGCATGCTTTTCCGGAACAGTTTGCTCCACACGCAGATATCCATTTTCCCCCAGATGGAATCCCGGAAGAAGCTGGCCGGAGAGGCGTTCTCTTCAAAATGCCGGGAGGGTGATCTTCTTTTGGCTTCGATAAGCCGGTCTGACGAGTCTTCAAAAACATGGTTTCCGCATTCCACAATGTCTGCGTCATATTCCAGAGCCGCCGAAAAAAGGCGGGAATACATTTCCGGATCCATGTAGTCGTCCGGATCCGCAAAGCCGACATAAAGGCCGCGGGCGGCATCCAGCCCTGCATTCCTTGCTGCGGAAACGCCCGCGTTCCGCTGGTTCAGAAGGATGATTCTGCTGTCCTTTTCTTTCCAGCGCAGCAGATGTATCCAAGTCTCATCCGTGGAGCCGTCGTTGATGCAGATAATTTCAATGTTCCGGAGAGTCTGGCGTACCAGGCTATCCAGGCAGCTGTCCACGTAGGCGGCTACATTGTAGCAGGGAACAATGATGGAAACATCGGGGATCATAGGTGGGAATGTGTGTAACGGATTTACAATCCGTGGTCAATGATAATTTTTGCAAGACAGGTCTTACCGAAATTTTTTAACGTTGCCAGTATGAAAAGAGGATTTGAGGGGCGCTCCCTCCGCAAGCTGCGCGGGGATTGCGGCCCAATGGTTTTCCGCATGGAACGGTCAGGGTTTGGAGTGTCCGGATTGTAAATTCGTTGAAAATTGGGAGCCGGGGAACGTCTCAAATGGCAGTTGCCTAGGGACGGGTGGATGTGGTACAAAAGGCCGTACAACTTTTTTATTGATTCTTTTCTTATGATTATTGTCACGGGTGGGGCCGGGTTTATCGGCTCAAACATTGTCGCCGCTCTGGAAAAAGCCGGTAAAAAGGATCTTGTGGTGGTGGACGAGCTGGGCTCTTCCGACAAGTGGAGAAACATTGCCAAGAGAGAGCTGTGCGCCGTGGTTTCTCCGGAAGGCATGCTTGATTATATGAAGGCGCATGCGGATGAGGTGGAGGCGGTCATTCACATGGGGGCCATTTCCGCCACCACGGAGACGGACGCCGATTTGATTATCCGGACGAATTTCACGTTGAGCTGGCATTTGTGGGAGTTTTGTTCCCTGTACGGCAAACGGTTTATTTACGCCTCCTCCGCAGCCACGTACGGGGACGGTTCCATGGGGTTTGACGATGACGCCTCCCTGGAGCACGTCAACGCGCTGCGCCCCCCTGAACGCATACGGCTGGAGCAAGGCCCTGTTTGACCGTAAAGTGGCCCGGGAAGTAAAAGAAGGGCGTCCGGTTCCTCCCCAATACGCCGGGCTTAAATTTTTCAACGTGTACGGCCCTAATGAATACCATAAGGGCGGGCAGAAAAGCGTGGTGGCCCATATATTCCCCCAAGTGAAGGCCAATGAAACGGTGAAGCTGTTCAAATCTTACCATCCCGACTACCGTGACGGATGGCAGCTCCGGGATTTCGTGTGGGTGGGCGACTGCGTGGACGTGGTGCTTTGGCTGCTGGAGCATCCGGAGGTGAGCGGCCTGTTCAACGTAGGTTCCGGGAAGGCACGCTCTTTCCACGATCTGGCGAAGGCGGCATTCCATGCGCTGGGCCTCCAGGAAAAGATTGCCTACCGGGAGATGCCTGAAGAGCTCAGGGGGAAATATCAGTATTATACGCAGGCGGACCTTTCCAGGCTGCGCGCTGCCGGTTATGCAGCGCCCATGACTTCCCTGGAGGATGGCGTGCGCCGGTACGTGCAGGAGTATCTGGACAGGGAAGACAGTTACGTTTAACCCGCATTCCTTTTTTCTCCCATGCCCGCACAGCGCATTCTGATCATCAAGCATGGAGCCCTTGGCGATGTGGTGCTCGCCATGGGGACGATGAAGCGGCTCCGCGAACTTCATCCGGAGGCGCATATCACCCTGATGACCATGGGAATGTTTGTTCCCATGGCGGAGCAGCTCGGAGTGTTTGACGATTTTATTGTGGATAATCGCCTGCCTTACTGGAAGCTGGGCGCCACCTGGAGGGCCGTCCGTTCCATTGTGAAAGGGAATTTTGACGTGGTGTACGATCTTCAGGAATCTTCCCGCACCAGGAAACGCTATTATCCCGCCGTGCGCTTCCTGCTGAACCATGACATGGACTGGGTGGCCTGCAATTCCGGAGAACGGCGCAAATTGCTGAAAAAGAAATCCTTCCGGTGGGGGAAGGTGGAACGGGAGCCGTTCCGTTTGGAACGCGTCCTGACGGATCTTTCTTTCATGCACGGGGAGGGGCTGCATTTTGACGAGCTTCCGGAACGTTATGTGATGATGATTCCGGGCTGTTCCCCCAACCATCCCTACAAGCGCTGGCCCGTGGAGAATTTCTGCGCCCTGGCGAAACGCCTGGCGGCGCGGGGCGTGTCCTCCGTTGTCATCGGCACCCGGGCGGAGGCTGCGGAAGTGGAGGCCATTGCCGCCAGTTCTCCCCTGGCTGTCAGTTTTCTGGGCAAGTCTTCCCTGATGGATATTCCCCAGATGGCTTTGCGTTCCCTGGCTTGTGTAGGCAATGATACGGGGCCTACACATATGTGTGCCTATGCCGGGGTGCCCGTGACCGCCATTTTCTGCCACCGGACGCGCAACTCCGCCATTACTGCGCGGTGCATTTCCAACCTGGTTTCCCCCGGCGCCATTGAGGAAATTACAGTGGACCAGGTATGGTCCGCGCTGGAGCCTTTTCTGCCGCCGCAGGAAGGATTTGAACAAATAAGGGCGGCAGATTTTCCGCATGGCTTATGACGGCTCCCGTGAACATTTCCGTGCTGGTTCCGGTTTACAATGTGGAGCCGTACCTGGCCCAGTGCCTGGAAAGCATTTGCTCTCAGACGCTTCGTGAACTGGAGGTAGTTTGCGTGGATGACGCTTCCACAGATGGCTCCCTGTCCATTCTGCGGGAATTCGCGGAGCGGGACCCGCGGGTGAAAGTGGTGCAGGCCCCGGAAAACGGCGGTTTATCCCGTTCCCGGAATCTGGCGATGAACCATGCTGTGGGAGAATATCTGTTTTTGGTGGATTCCGACGATTGGCTGGAGACGGATTTGCTGGAGGAGATGTATTCCCGTGCGAAGGCGCTGGATGCCGACAAGCTGGTATGCGGGTTCCGGTATTATTACGAGGCCGACCCCGACAGGGAAGACCGGTTCCTGCCGGAGGATATGGCCCTCCGGAAAAGGGGTGGATTCCCTGCTCTCCGGAGACCATTGGGAAAATACATCATGGAGCGGGAGGTATGATGATCAGGCGTTCCATTGTGGAAAAGCATGGCATCCGGTTCCCCGAGGGCGTTGCCTGTGAAGACCTGTATTTCCATTACGCCGTTTTTCCGTGGTGCAGGAGAGTTTGCGTCGTCAGCAGGGCGGCTTACGTTTACCGCAAGCGGGCCGGGTCCATTACCAGTGGTTTTGCGTCCGGCAGTTCCCTCCAGTCGCTGGATTACCTGACGGTGGCGGAGCTGGTGCTGAAGGAATGGAAAGAAGCCGGAATTCTGGAGGAATACAGGACGGCATTTTTGAAAATGCTGGTAATGGGCGTGAGGAATATCCGCAAATACGCCCCTCATGCCGTTCAAAAGGAGGTTACCCGGAAGGTGGCCGATATGCTTTGTCAGGAAAATCTGTACCGTCCCGGAGAGGATGATTCCAGTCTGTCCCGCCGGGAAGGAAAATTGCTGAAAACCTGGATGGGCGGAAAATCCGGCTTGGACTTTTCCTATTACTGGAAGAAAATACGCAAGGCGGGAGCCCGGTTGCTGCGCCGCTGACATCACCCGAATGAATAATCCGATGAAAAAGAATGAATTTGCCGTCGTCCTGGCCAGTGACAACAGGGGCATCCTGCCTTTGAGCGTTACTGTCTTTTCTTTGCTGAATACTGCCGGTCCGGAGACTTTTTACAAAATTTACGTTCTTTCCGACGGCATTGACGGAGAGAACCGGGCAAGCGTGGAGCGGCTGGCCGCTCCGTTCGATTGCCGTCTGGAGTTCATAGACGTTTCCGGCATTTTGGAAGAGCACGACTTTCCCCATACGGAACAATGGCCGGTGCCAGCCTGGGGACGCGTGTTCATCCCGGAATTATTGAAGGAAGAGCAGGGCAATATTCTGTATCTGGACATTGACGTTCTGGTTTGCCGGGATTTGACGGAGCTGTTCCGGACGAATATGGACGGAAAAGCAGTAGGGGTGGTGTTTGAGAATTTTTCCAGACCCGGTTCCCATTTTAACGAACGTCTTGAGATGCCGCTGACCTGCACGGGATATTTCAATTCCGGCGTGCTGCTGATGAATGTGGATGTCTTCCGGGAGAGGAATCTGGTCAGGGCTGTGCTGGATTATGCCGTCACTCACCGGGACAGGCTGACGTGTCCGGACCAGGATGCCTTGAACGGAGCCCTGTGCGAGCTGACCGTGCCGCTGCACCCGCGCTGGAACTGGCATGACGGCTTGACGCGCCGCATTTTGAAAAACGATCCCCGGGAACAGTTTTGGCGCGGCGTTACGCCACGCCAGGCGGTGGAAGCGGCTTTGGAACCGGGCATTCTTCATTACCAGGGGGTGCACAAGCCCTGGCGGTATAATTGGCGTTATGAAGGGGAACGTTACGAACGGGTTATGCGTGAAGCCGGGCTGCTGCGCGGTCCGCTGCCCGGAAGAACGCTCCCGGCCGTCTTGAAAAAGCACCTTTACCGGCCTGTTTACCGGATGACGGCCAGAAAGATTTTAAGGCTGAAGGAAGGGTTTGATAACCGGCTCCTTTGAAACTATGGAACCCGGCCGTTCTTTTCCGTTTTCTTTATGGATTGCCGCCGGCGTGGAGCGGAGGGGGAGGGCACCGGGAAGGAAGGGACTGTATTTTTAACGGGAGGAATGGGTCAATGCAGTTCCAGCAGATAGATTTCCGGCGGGCAGTTGAAGCGGAGGGGGAGTGTGCTTGTCCCCAGCCCCTTGGTGATCAGGTAGGTATTGCCGCCGGAGATATGCCAGGGATAGGTGTAGGGTAGGGCATGGTCCGGGCTGGCTTCAAACCGCAGGAGGCCGAAAGGAGGGCAAACCTGGCCTCCGTGGGTGTGCCCGCTGATGACGATGTCCACGTCTCCATGGGAAAGTATGCGGTCCGTTTCCGGACGGTGGGAAAGCAGGAAATGGGGGATGTCCGGCGACTGGCGTTTGGGCAGCCGTTTTCTGACATTGCGCGTCGTATCCAATATTCCGGAAAGCTGAAGCTGCCTTCCGTCCTTGAACGTGACAAGCGCGCTCTGGTCTTCCAGCACGGTGATTCCCGCCTGTTTCAGTTCCCTGCTCCAGTTGTTCCAGCCGAAGGTGAAATCATGGTTTCCCTGAATAGCAAAGACCCCGCAGGGAGCCGTCAGGCCTTTCAGCAGCCGGGCGGCCGTGGCGGGATCCATGCTGGCGTTTTCGCTGCTTCCCCGGGCATAGTCCCCAACCAGCAGAATCAGGTCCGGCCGGAGCCGCATGATCCTCTGAACATAGCGCAGGGCCCTCACTTCATCAAACGCGGTGGGCATCAGGTGCAAATCGCCGGCAATAACGACTTTAACGGGTGTTCCCTTCCCTTTCCACTGGGGGACACGGTAGTCTACTTTCCTGACAAACAGAAGATTGGGTTCTATCAGGTACGCCCAGGTCATGCCGGCCACGCCGAGCGCGCAGAGGCTCAGCAGGAGAATGCCGAAAAACCGGAGTATTTTGACGGAAAAGGGCATGAAAAGGATACAGCTTGGCAGAGATTATAATTACAGATAACCCCGGGCGAGCGATTTATGCGTCTTGCCATTTTGGGAAAGGCGTCTCCTTGGGAGATTCGCAAATTTGATTGACGGGCGCCCGCATGGTATGCTTTTATGCTCCAAGATATTTCCATATCCTTTATCACCCATCATTTAACCACGCATATGAAGAAGATTACCGTTATGGCTCTTGCCGCTTTTGCGGCGAGCATCATGGCTTCCTGCTGCTGCCAGGATCAGGGTGCTCCGCCCCTGACCCCCCTGCCCAAGTTCAATGACCTGAACCAGCCCGCCGTGGATGTGGCTCCGGTGGTCATGAAGTCCAAGAAGTAATCCTCTTCCGGGATTAAGTACGACTTTTCAAGCCGCACTTGGTGATTGTCCAGGTGCGGCTTTTTCTATAAAAACACGGCAGTACATATGGAAGATTGGAAACATTGTCCCCAATTTGCGCCTTTGGCGGATCTGATCCGCAGCCATGGCAGTTTTGCGGTAATTGCGCATGTTCATCCGGACGGCGACGCTATCGGCTCCACGCTGGCTTTGGGGGAAGCCCTGAAGCAAATGGGAAAGAAGGTGGTGATGATGAACGAGGACGGGGTGCCTTCCAATCTGGCCTTTATGCCGGGTGTGGAAAATATTATTCCCACGCCTGATGAGCCGGTGGATGTGGAAGTAGCCATTTCCGTGGATAACGGCGCGCTCAAGAGGCTGGGAGAACGCAGCCTGGAGGCTTTGGCGGGAGTGAAGGTGTGGGCGAACATCGATCACCATCGGACGAACGATCTGTTTGGAGACGTTCAGTGCGTTTTGCCGGACGAATGCGCCACGGGGGCGATTTTATATTACTTTTTCAAGTATCTGGGCGTTCCCGTCACTCCGGTGATGCGAGACGCCCTTTACGTGGCCGTCAGCACGGATACGGGGTCTTTCCAGTACCAGATGACGACGGCGGCCGTCATGGAACTGGCTGCGGATTTGATCCGGATGGGCGTTGACGTCCAGGACATCAACCGCCAGCTTTACCAGGAAAAGCCGTGGGTGAAAATGCAGTTGATGCGTGAGGCGCTGAACGGAATGAAGCTGACGCCGGACGGCAGGATTTGCACGTTTTGCCTGACGAATGAGGCAAAAGCCCGGATTGGAAGCCGTCCGGAAGATACGGAAGGCCTGATTGACCTTCTGCGTTCCGTGCAGGGAGTCTGGCTGGCCGCTTATCTGGAAGAAACGGAGGACGATCCCCGCATCCGTATTTCCCTGAGATCCAAGACGCCTGAAATATCCGTCGCGGAGCTGGCCTCCCGTTTCGGCGGAGGCGGCCATTCCATGGCCGCCGGAGTGCGTATCCGGGGGCCTATTGAAGAAGTGCGCCTTACTATCCTGAAGGCCATGCGGGAAGAAGTGGAACGCGTGATCCGACAGAAAATTTCATGAATGTTTCAGATTCCATCCAGGTTCCTTCGGGCGTCCTGTTGATTGACAAGGCGCGGGACATGACTTCCCACGATGTGGTGGCAATTGCGCGCCGTTCCCTGGGAATTAAGAAAATAGGCCACTGCGGCACGCTGGATCCCATGGCTACGGGATTGCTGATGCTGGTGGTAGGGAAGGCGACCAAGCTTCAGGACAAGTTGATGTGCGAACACAAGGAATACGCCGGAACCCTTATGCTGGGCGTGGAAACTTCCTCTCAGGATGCCATGGGAGAAATAGTGGCGGAGTATTCCGTAGACGGAGTGACGGAACAGGCCGTGCGTGAAGCGTTTGACCGGTTTGACGGAGCTTTTGAACAAATTCCTCCGATGGTTTCCGCCATCAAAAAGGACGGGGTGCCGCTGTACAAACTGGCCCGGAAAGGTCAGGAAATTGTGCGGGAGCCGCGGCCTGTGGAAGTGTTTGGCCACGGAATTTCACGCGTGGCCATTCCGGAAGTGGATTTTACCGTTCAATGTTCCAAAGGTTTTTATGTGCGGTCCTATGCTTATGATATTGGGAAGGCATTGGGCTGCGGAGCGCATTTGAGCGCCCTCCGGCGCACCAGGTCCGGTTCTTTTACGCTGGACCGCGCCATTACGGTGGACACCCTGAAAACCGCGCCCAGGGAGGAACTGTTCCGGGCCATGCTTTCCCTGAAGGAGCTGGCGGATATTCTGATTGTCGGGTAGCATATGGTCATTTACCGGGAATTCAAGGAATTGAAAAGCCTTGCCGCCCCCGTACACTGGGCCATGGGGATGTTTGACGGGGTGCATCTGGGACATGCCGGAGTGATTGCCGCGGCGGTGAAAGGGGCTGCTCTTGACGGAGGAATTCCCGCCGTGCTGACATTCCGCACCCATCCGCTGGCCCGGGTGAGGCCGGAAAGCGTGCCGCCCGCCATCATGGGGGAAGATGCTGAAAATTTGCCTTGATGGAAGAGCTGGGGGTGAAGGCGGTGCTGTCGCTGGAATTTTCTTCCAGGCTGGCGTCCATGAGCCCGGAAGAGTTTATTGGGGAACTTTGTTCCTCCTGCCGGGTGGCTCAGATTGCCGTGGGAGAGGACTGGCATTTTGGCCGCGGCAGGGCAGGGAATGTAGAAACCCTGCGCCTGCTGTCCTGCCGCTACGGGTTCCGGGTGACGGCCGTTCCTTCTATTCTGCGGGACGGGGAGCGCATAAGCAGTACCCGGATTCGCGAAGCCGTGCGCGAGGCGGATTTTTTACAGGTTGCCGGCATGCTTGGCCGTCCCTACCGCTGGAAGGGCCCGGTGATTCACGGGCGCCAACTGGGGCGCCTGCTGGACTACCCCACGGCCAATATAAGACCCGGTTGCGGGTTACAGCCTCCCCATGGCGTTTACGCCGTGCGCGCCCGGGTGGCCGGCAAAAAATACGGAGGCGTAGCCAATCTGGGGGTGCGCCCCACCGTGGAAGGTGAGACGGGGGAACTTTTGCTGGAAGCGCATTTATTCGGCCACCCGGGGAATATTTACGGGCGGGAGATGGAAGTGGAACCGGTCCGTTTCCTAAGGCCGGAAATCAAATTCCCCTCTTTGGAAGAATTGAAAAGCCAGCTTGCCCGGGATGCCGCTCATGCCGCGGAAGCGCTGGAGGAGGGGGAGTAAGACACAGAAAACCGTAAAATGGAGGATGACGGCTTGACCGGAGGGGCGATCGGGGGTTTGTTGTTCGAACGTCATGTTGGTTGAGCAGTTAAAATCAAAAATTCATCGCGCCATGATTACCCGTGGCGATGTTCAATATGAAGGCAGTATTGAAATTCCTGCCGATTTGATGGCCGCCGTGGATTTGTGGCCCGGGGAAAAAGTTCTCGTGGCGTCCGTCACGTCCGGGAACCGTCTGGAAACATATGCTCTCCAGGGGCCTGCCGGCACGGGGAACATCATCATGAACGGCGGTGCGGCCCATTTAATCAAGACGGGCGAACGGGTGGTCATTATGAGTTTTGCCTTGTCGGACAAGCCCATCATCCCCAAGAAAATCGTCTGCAACGAGCATAACGAAATCATTTCCTAGACTTTACAAACCGTTCGAATTCACACATACTCCCCGCGCTCATGAACCTTTTTTTAGCAGATTCACTCAATATCAGCATTCAGTTGCTTTTTGCCGTTTTGGTGATTGTATCACTTCTCCTTCTGGGCGTAGTGCTTATGCAGAGGCCCAAGCAGGAAGGGCTGGGAGCCGCCTTTGGCGCAGCCATTACGGACCAGGCCTTTGGCGCCCGGACGACGGATGTGCTGAAAAAAGCCACGGTGTACTTCGGAACCGCGTTCATGGTTCTTTGCCTGGGGCTGGGCATGCTGATCAACCGGCAGCACGTTAAGAGTTCGGAAAGCCTGTTGAGCCCGGAAATGATGAAGGCTGCCGCCAGGCAGGAAGCTTCCGTTCCCGCCAAGACGCCGGAAGAACTCCAGCAGGAGGAGCTGCGCAGGCGCGCCGCTGAGGCGGAAGCCGCTTCTTCTCAGGCTCCGGCCCCTGCTTCCGCAGAAACCCCTGTCCCCTCCAACTAAAGGAGCATTCTTTTTAAACACCCCGGCTGCCGGAAGGCGCCGGGGTGTTTGTGCACCGGGGTTATTCCGTCTGCTGCCGTTCCGGGAACAGGCTTTGAAATAGGCGGCGCCGGTTGTTTTCCGCTTGCCCTGAACTGTAATTGCGCTACTCTTGGCAAAGTATGAAGACACCTTTTTTGAACCGTAAGTCCAAGGGATTCACGTTGATTGAATTGCTTGTGGTGATTGCCATTATCCTGACGCTGGCCGGCATCGCCATGACGGTGGTGAACGGCGTGATGGAAAAATCCAAGGTTACCACGGCGCGAAGCGATTGCAACGGTCTGCAGACGGCTGTGGAAAATTACATGCTGGACAACGGCCGCGTTCCCGTGGCCTGGAGCAGCCGGGAAATGACCAAGCAGGCCCACAAGGACGGACAGTATTACGTGACAACCGCCGTGGACGACGATAGCCGCATCATGAGCATCCTGACCAATTATATGGACCGGGCGGATGAGGACAGAAAGTTGAATCCCAAGAAAACGGCTTATTTCAATACGACGACTACGGATGTGGAAGGCGCTCCCGGCCTGTTTTTTGAAAGCCGCGGCCGTGTGGGCCTGATGGATCCTTGGGAATCTCCCTATTACATCATTTTGAATGCCAACCCTGACGACCGTACTCCCCGTGTTCAGGTAGGTTCCCGGATGGTGACCAAGAACGTGGCCGTTTACAGCACCGGCAAGGACAAGCAGGGCAGCACGGCGGACGGCCATATCAACAATCCGGAATTGACGGAAGACAATGTGACTTCCTGGTAATGCATGACGGCGCCTCTTGTCGGGAGGCGCGGCCGCTTCATTTTGCGGGGCTTCCGGCTTATGGCCGTGAAGCCCCGCGGTATATTCAGGCATAAAGCCTGCAAACTGTATTTTTTTCTTTTCAACTTCTCTCAAAAACCTCTCAATAAGCCCCAGACATGAACTGGTTCAAAACAGACGACATACGCATTCAAGACATTGAGCCCCTGATTTCCCCCGCCATTTTAATCAAGGATTATCCGGCAACCACGGAGATTGCCAAAATGGTGGCTACGACCCGCAAGAATGCGGAGAACATCATTTCCGGCCACGACGACCGCCTGCTGGTGGTGGTGGGGCCATGCTCCATCCATGATCCCCAGGCTGCCGTGGATTATGCCTCCCGCCTGAAGGAACAAATGGCGCGCTTTGAAAAGGACCTGGTGATCATCATGCGCGTGTATTTTGAAAAGCCCCGCACCACCGTGGGCTGGAAGGGCCTCATCAACGACCCGTTCATGAACCATACCTTTGACATTAACCGCGGCCTTCACATGGCCCGCGGGCTATTACTGCGCCTGGGGGACATGGGGGTGCCCGCGGCCACCGAGTTCCTGGACACCATCACGCCGCAGTACATTGCGGACCTGATCACGTGGGGCGCCATCGGCGCGCGCACCACGGAAAGCCAGGTACACCGTGAACTGGCTTCCGGGCTTTCCATGCCTGTGGGATTCAAGAATGGCACCAGCGGCAGCCTGCAAATCGCTGTGGACGCCATTGTTTCTTCCTCCTGTCCGCACTGCTTCCTTTCCGTGACCAAGCAGGGAGTTTCCGCCATTGTTTCCACTACGGGCAATAAATCCTGCCACCTGATCCTGCGCGGTTCCTCCCTGGGGCCGAACTTTGATGAAGATCATGTAAAGGAAGCGGAAGAAGCCTTGCAGAAGGCCGGCATCAATAACCGCATCATGATAGACTGCTCCCACGGAAACAGTTGCAAGGATTATCGCAAACAGCCGGCTGTGGCCGCCAATATCGCGGAACAGATATCCAGCGGGTCCGAACAGGTTGTTGCCGTGATGATTGAAAGCAACATTGTGGAAGGAGCCCAGCCGTTGAGTTCCGACCTGGTGTACGGCAAGAGCATCACGGACCAATGCATTGGGTGGGAGACGACAGTGGAAGTGCTGGAAACCCTTGCCGCCGCTGTCCGCAAACGCCGTGCCAAACGGCAGGAAGCGTAAGCGTGCCCATATTCCGGAGGATTATTAACGAAGTTGGAGGCTGGCGCGGCCATGCCTTGGCTGGCGAGATTGCCGGAAACTACAGGTCTCATCCTTCATATCCGGCTGATTTTACTGGCTCTTCGGTGTTTTTGCCGAAGAGTCAATGATCGTCCCCCCACAGATAAGAATGGCGTTCGGAAATCGTTTTGCCGCGGTTATCCTTCAGGACGAGCTTCCATGCGAGGATTTCCCCTTTTTCTCTGGCCTCATCCCCGATGAATTCGAAAACGGAGTTTTGCGTGCCGCCTTTTCTCCCGGCCGGATAGGAAATGGATTTTGTCAGGACGGTTGAACCTGTCTTTCCCTGGCGGTACATCATGACCAGGGTTGCCGCCTGTTCCGGATTGGCATCGTTCCATGTGACGAAGTAGTATTGACCCAGACGCTGAAGGCGCTGTTGCTGGGAGACGGCGCCATGCAGCAGATAGGTGGCCTGAGTGCGGTGCATGCCTACGTCTTCCGCAGGAACCACCGTGGTTTTTAAGGGCACCTCCCGAACGTGTTCAATCCGGGAAACCTGCTCCGCGCAGGAAAACAGGACCGGCAGCAGGGCGGCACAGAGAGGAGCAGGAAATTTCATGAATCCATTCAATACATATCCGACTGGGGAGTCAACCCAAAGGTAGGGAAGCATTCAGCATGGAATGCAGTATGGAGGCAGAAAGGATGCGGATATTTCGGCAGGGAAATTGTTCCGCCGCCGAATCCTGCGGACTGGTTTTATTTCCATCAAGGGGCGGGACACCGGGAATAGAATCTCCTCCGGAAAAGCGGAAGATGTTGGGCGAGCGGGCTGTTCCAGGTCATCCGAGGATTGATGTTGCCATTATCCCGTTAATACAATGGTACGACCAGGGTGGAACCAAGAGCCAGCCAGCAGGGCAGTGTGAGGAAGGAAGCCACCGTCGTTGTCAGCAGGATTTGAGTGCCCAGGTCCGGATGGCCTCCGAAACGTTTGGCCAGAATGACCGGAATGACGGCAGAGGGAATGGCCGCCTGGATGATGATGACGCGCTTGATATAATCATCCACCGGAAGGAAATAAGCCATCAGGAGCAGCAGTGCAGGGGCCAGCCCCAGCCGCGTCAGCAGGCCGCAGATGATTGGTTTGGGTTCCCACTTCATGTTATGCCATAAATCCCGCATGGAACATCCGAACAGGATCAGGCACAGGGGCGTGGCGCAGTTGCCGATCATTTCAAAAGTCTTCATCAGGGGCGGTTGGGCTACATAGGTTCCCAGGCCGGACCAGGCGAGCGCCAGGCCCACGATAACGGCCAGCAGGGGGCCGCGGAAGAAGACGCCCATGTTCAGGTTGCCCGGACCGCCTGCGATGATGATGACGCCGATGCTCCAGACGACCAGCTCACATCCTACATTGTGGACGAAAAGGACGCCCAGCGTGGGATCGTTGCCGGCGGTAAACAGCATCTGGATGATGGGGATGACGAAAAAAGCGTAGTTCTGCACTCCCGCCGTCAGGGTGAACGTGCGCAGACCCGTGCCGATGCGCATGCGCAGCAGTTTAGCGACCAGCCATGCGGCCGCGATACCCAGCAGAAGTTCCAGCGCCCCTGCTGCAATGGCCTGGAGGGAAAAGGAAACGCTGCTGAGCGTCTCATTTCCGGAGAGCACCATGTATTTCATGATGCTGTGGAAGACGAGGCAGGGGTAGGCCACATCCATCGCGATGCGCATGATGGGCGCGTCATGGTCTGCCTGGATGACTTGCTTGTGGCGCAGATAGAAACCCGTGGCAAAGAAAAGATAAACGGGAATGGTAGAGAGAAAGGAGGTGAGGATGACGGCGCCGGTATCCATGGAAGGAAAGAATTGTTTTTGCGTTAAATGAGCGTATAAAAAACAGGAATTTATTTCCTGTTCCAAGATGGAATCAGGTGAATATGGTTATAGAAGATAACTCTATAATTTTATTTGCATTGATATTTTGTATGCGATTTTTCAAGTTTGTATTTTTCCGGAAAATCCTGAATGAGTTTATAAAATTTGGAATAGTATTCTTTTAAAGAAAAATCAGGTTGTTTATCTTTAATATAAGATGATGCCCGAGATAAGGCTACCCATCCTTCTTTTTTGTGCGTTTCAAATGCCTCCTTAAGTAATTTATGAATAGATTCAGGGATTTTTTTCGTTTTTCTGATCCAGATTGGGAAGGCTTATTTTGTAGTGTATTATCTATTTTAGAGTCAGCAGTTTTTAATAAAATAAATTCATTGCAGCTTTTTTTAAAAGCCTCTGGAGTTTTCTTCTCTCCGATACCAATTACATAAATACCATGTTCCCTGACATATAGGGAAACGGGAGTGAAATCACAGTCGCTCGAAACAATGGCGAGGGCATCGTAAGATGACTGATGCAATAAATCCAAGGCGTCAATAGTCAACGCCATATCCGCCGAGTTTTTTTTGGGAGTATAATTAAATTGCTGCTCCGCTTTTATACCAAACCGGTTTAGCGAGTCTTTCCAGTTTTTTAAACTTTCCTTGCTCCAGTCGCCATAGGCTCTTTGAATCACGATACGGCCATATGCAGATATTTCCTGAATGACGCTTTCAAGCTTATCCAGAGCGATGTTTTCAGCATCAATCAGAAGGGCCAGTTTTTGAAATTTTTCCATCATGTTTTTCCTTATCCAAGTGAGGAGGATCTTCTAATTATTTCTCAATGGACAGGAATAATGTCAATTCCTTGATACTGGGAAAAACTTTTGAGGGGTTGGTTTTTTTCAATCCGCTGACGTCTGCGGTTGTTGCCCAGGCGGCGGACAAGCAGGTCACTCCCGCTTTGTTGCAGGCGGCCACATCCGAAACCGCATCCCCGATATAGTAAAATTCATCTTTGTTCAAGCGGAAGTCGTGCAGAAGCTCTTCAATAGCTTCCGCCTTGTTGGGCCTGTCTTCCGCTCCGGTTTTGATGGAACAGAATAAATCCCGCATGCCGAATTGCTCAAGCGTGATACGGCAGCTTGTCTCCCTTCCCGGTAATCAGGGCGATAAGCACGCCAGCCTTTTGCAGGGTTTCTATCAATTCGCGTATGCCTTCATACGGAGCCGGGCATGATTGATGCATTTTTTCATAAACCGGGTAGAAATCATGGAGAGCTTCCCGCCATTTTTCTCCGGCGACTTTCTTGATCATTCCTACTTCATTCAGGCCGAAAGTCTGTGTGATTTCCCGTTCGCTCAGCGTGTGGCCGGCGTAGGGAGAAACCGCTTTTTCAAATGCCCTGATGCACATGGGGACCGTGTCCCCTATGGTTCCGTCCAGATCAAAAGCGATCAGCTTGATCATTGTTCCCAACTTCCGTTGATTTTACGAATAACCTTGCAGGGGTTCCCCGCCGCCAGACTGTCGGGAGGAATATTTTTGGTGACCACGCTGCCGGCGCCGATGACGCTTCCTTTTCCGATGGTAATGCCGGGCAGGATAATGACGCCGCCGCCAATCCAGCAGCCGTCTTCTATTGTTACCGGAAGAGCGTAGGTATGGCGGATGTATTCAACTCCTTCATCCGTTTCCACGGGAGTAAGGCGCTCATCCAGATCAATGGGGTGCGTAGCGGTGTAAATCTGTACGTTAGGGGCGATCAGCACATTGTTGCCGATGGTGATCCTGTTGCAGTCCACGAACGTGCAGCCCGTATTGACGGTGACGTTGTTCCCGATATGGATGTTGCGGCCGTAATCGCAGATGAAGGAATGGCCGATGGATACCTTGGTGCCGACGCTGCCCAACATTTCCTTGAGCACTTGGCGCTTTTCCTCCTTATGGTCGTAAGGCAGGGAATTGTATTTCATCAGGAGCCGGTGTGTCTTGTTCTTGAATTCCAGAAACACCTTGTCATGGCAGTCATACCATTCGCCCGCCATGCATTTTTCCAGTTCAGTCATTATTTTCTCCTTTCTTGATTTTTGTTTATGGGATTTGACTCAAATTATTTGTATTGCTTTCATTATTCAGATAGTAGAGGCTATCTGATTTTTTGTTGCCAAAACGTTGCCACAAACATTTTATATGATGATGCAATTCCTGTGGAAGCTGTTTCGGATGACATCAAATATGGTACTTGTTTTTTCTTAATTCAAAAGCTCGTTCACCACCCTCTAAAATATCACAAATATGCTGTTGAATCCCTTGAGAGTTTAGTATTCCCAATTTCGCTTCTTCGCCCACAGTAGACAAAGGCAGGTTGTTTTCAATAGCACCAGATCTATATTCAAATCTGTACTTCTTGTTTGGAACATTGCTTCCTTGCTGATTAGCAACAATTACCTCTTCTGCATCAGAGCCAAGTACAACATTCGCATTGTGTGTAACTATAATAATCTGCCTATCTTTTTTCTTTCGTTTAATGAACGGAATCAGATCATTAAAAACCGAGCGGTTATCCAAATCATCCTCCGGCTGATCAATGAGAATTGGACATTTGCTATCTGCCAAATCTATTAACAGCTTTAATAGCACAAGCGCTTTCTTGCCTGGCGACATAACATCAATGGTATCATTGTCCATTTGTACGTTATATTTTATTTCAAACCAGTCATCACAAAGTTCTCGTATTGCAGTTTCTTGGGTGTTACCTTTTTTGAGTTGTAGCTTTTCGTCAAGAATTTTATTAATAAAATCTCTTAAAAGTGGTTCCGTATATTGATCTTCTGAAAAACTATCTATTGAAATAGTATCTTTTAGTGCTATAGAACGATTATCGAAAAGCCGTAAAACTTTATCTACATATGCTTCTTTTTTGAACGGAACCTCTACAGAAAACTCTAAATCATTACTTTTGAATTCGGGCTTTCCGTTGACAGTTTGGGCATATTGATTGTGAAAATGCTTAAACTTTTCTATCGATTGACAAATTTCAGAAATATACGCATTTTCTTTTTCAATCAAAGCCACTTCTTTTTTCTCTATTTCCGTTAACGATTTTAGTTTTTTATTCTCTTTTTGGATGTTATTTGACAGTTCTGAGATAATCTTATTTTTTTGTACCTTGGATTTTAAGCTATCTTGAATTTCTAAAAGCTCGTCTTTTCGACGTTTCTTTTTATCCAATCCTTTAGAAATATTGCCAATTATAGCTTGTTTACTTTGAATCCAAATTGTATTTGCAGCGATAATAGCATCGTCTGTTGCACGGTTTAATAATTCTTGAATATGATCTGAGAGAGAAAAACTGAAAGTTATCTTTTCAACTACAGCCTCAATATTTTGAATATTAGTAAGATCCTTTTGCAAAGAAAGAATTTGCTCATTAACTATATCGATGTTTGTAATGGTTTCGTCATATGAATTTAGTTCTTCTTTTGATAAATTAGGATCCGTTGACAAGATGTCTTTTTGGGAGGTTAATTTCTCAATTTGAGCCTCAATACTTGCTCGGCTCCCGATCTCTTTCTTTTCGTTTTTAATACTATCTATTTCTTTGCGATTTTCAATCAATCCAAGGATAGTTGTATTTAATGCAATTTTATATTTTTTTATTGATTGAAGCATCAAATTATGTTTTTCTTTAACATCAGAGTCGAGCCAAACAATTTCTTCAATTATTCTGTCTATCTCAGTTGTCGATTCTTTTGCATCGCTTAACCTATTCAAGTATGTTTGTGGAACATAAACGATCTTTCGTGTCGTCTTTTTTTCCGTCTTTCCAAGTTACAGTAACATTTTCGATATTTCTAGTAGTAGAGGATGATTTATCTTCTTTTTCTTCAACTTGCGATGGATCTATAGCATTGGCTAAGTTATGAAGCAAAATAGATTTACCAGTTGACTTACCACCAATAATACATGTTAAATTTTCATTGAATACTATGGGATTAACTTGAAAATCTTTATCAACGAATTGTACGTTTTCGATTACATAGTACTCTGCCTTATAGTCTGGAACTATTTGAGAGATTTTTACACGTTCTTTAGGTTCATAAAGAATTTGCTTTAATCCATTAAATGTAGGATCGGCTTTTATCCAACAATATCGCTGCTGGTCTGGCTCAAATATTTTTTCGTTTTGGTGCGCATCACATCCGTGGACACATGGTTTCAAAGAACCACATTCTTTAATTACTAAATCTGCTGGACAGTTGTTTTTTCACCTAAAAAGTAAGCAATATCAGAAGGCGTTGCCGAAAAAATACCGTCAACGAATTTATATATTGCTTGTCTAAAGGCTTTAAGTTGACTGTCCCCTTGAAAATCATCCAGATAATCAGAGTGATTTATTGCACCACTTACCCCATCATTTGTGCTATTCGACACTAAAATGATAGTGTTTTCTCTAAGTTTTTTGTCGTTTGCAAAAATCTCTTGGATTTTATCAAATGACGGAACAAATTGCTCTATCCCTTTTATGTAGGCAGAATCATCATCCAATTCAGGTTTAATTGTTTTTCCAAGCCGAATTAATTCACTTCGGGATGCTGAAAAATTAGTTGAGTCATATATGAATTTGATTCTAGAAAAGAATCGATCTTCAACAGATTCAATAATGTCCGGATTGAAAAGAAAATGGATATTAATAGGAGAATCATTGGCTATTGGCTGAATTCGCATTTCCACATTTGGCAATACAAGCTTAACACTAGACGGCAAATTCCTATCTGCTACTACTTTTTTGTAATTGTCAATGGACAGATAGTCGGTTATTGCAATAACAGCTATATTTTTTAGTGGATCTTCTCCATTGCCAATATACGCATGAATATCCTCGTAATATTTATTCCACTTATCATCGCAGGAAACACCAGCAAAATTATCGTTTTTTTGAGTGCCTGGGGTGTGAATATGTAATTCCCATCTTCTCCACTCTGATCCTTTTTCATAATTCATATGAATATCCTTCGCTTTGGATTTGTACAATAATCAAAGCATATCTAACCTTCTTTAGCTACCAAAGCTAAACATATATTGCTCCGTGTTGTACACATAATCAAATGCAATTTTTAATACAACTTTCACACCACACATGCGGTAGAAGTGTCGAATTGAATGCCTCATTGAAAATCGGATATAGTTCCTTATAAGTTTTATTAACTTGAATAATCCTTTTAAGCTCCGATGTTTCCAAAGGAATAATCTTCATTCCCACTCAATGGAAGCCGGGGGCTTGGTGGAAATGTCGTAAAGGACGCGGTTGATGCCCTTTACTTCATTGAGGATGCGGTTGCTGGTTTCCCTCAGCAGGGCCGGGGGGAGTTCCACCCAGTCCGCCGTCATGGCGTCTTCCGACACGATGGCGCGCAGGTTGGTGGCCCATTCATAGGAGCGTTCGTCCCCCTTCACTCCCACCGTTTTTACGGGAATGAGGCCGGCATAGGCCTGCCAGACTTTGTCGTACCAGCCGTATTTCTTCAGGTTGCCGATGAAAATGGCATCGCATTCCCGGATGATGTCCAAGCGTTCTTTGGTGACCACGCCGGGGCAGCGCACGGCCAGGCCGGGGCCGGGGAAGGGGTGGCGCCACAGAATATCATGCGGGATGCCCATGGAGGCGCCCAGTTCCCGCACCTCGTCCTTGAACAGTTCCGCCAGAGGTTCCAGTACTTTCCCCTGCGCCTGGAGCTCCAGCACGCGTTCCACGCGATTGTGGTGGGTCTTGATGACGGAGGCCTTGGATTTGGCGTTGGAGGCGCTTTCGATCACGTCCGGGTACAGGGTGCCCTGGGCGAGCATTTCCGCGTCTCCCACGGCATCCCAGAAAACGTCGATGAACAGGCCTCCGATGATGCGGCGCTTCTTTTCCGGATCGCTTTCTCCGTCCAGGGCCGCCAGGAAGCGTTCGGAAGCATCCACCGTTTCAATTTCCACGTTCATGCGGGCGAAATTGGCCCGCACTTCCTCCGCCTCGTTTTTGCGGAGCAGGCCGTTATCCACAAAGATGGCGCGCATGTTCACGCCCGCTTCATGCAGCAGAACGGCCAGCACGGTGCTGTCTACGCCGCCGGAGACGCCGCAGACCACCTGCTTGTCGCCCACGCGTTCCCGGATTTCCCGGATGAGTTCCCTTTTAAAGTCTCCGATGTCGAATTTTTTGAGGTTGGCCGCGCAGGAAAGGAAGTTGCGCAGGATTGTGCGCCCTTCATGGGAATGGGTTACTTCCGGATGAAACTGGATGCCGAAGGTGGTTTCTCCCCATTGGAGGGAGACGGGGACGCCTTCCGCATTGCGGGCGATGACGCGGCAGCCTTCCGCCAGATGGTCCACCGTGTCCGAATGGCTCATCCATACCTGGGAGGAGGGGGACATGTCCCGGTACAGGCCCGCGCAGGTTTCCGGCAGCAGGGCGGCGGGGCCGTATTCCCGCTTGTTGCTGGCTTTTACGGTGCCGCCGTGCTTGATGTTCAGCAGCTGCATGCCGTAGCACACGCCCAGGACGGGGACATTCAGGCTTTGGAGCCATTCAAAGTCAATGTCCGGGGCGTCCGCGTCCGTGGTGCTTTTGGGGCCGCCGGAAAGGATGACGGCGCCGGGTTCGTGAATCTGGTCCAGGTCTTCCAGCGCATACAGCTTGGCCATGTAGCCCAGTTCGCGCACGCGGCGCACGATGAGCTGGGTGTATTGGGAGCCGAAGTCAATGACGGCTACGAGGTGCTTGTCGTCCATGTGAGGGAGGAGTTAACAGGAATAATTGACGGGTTCTTCCGTGATGGTGATATCGTGGGGATGGCTTTCTTTCAGGCCGCCGGAGGTGATTTGAACAAACCGGGCCTTGTCCCGAAGTTCCTCCAGGTTGTGCGCGCCCAGATAGCCCATGCCGGAGCGCAGGCCGCCCATGAGCTGGAATACCACGTCCGCCAGCATGCCCTTGTACGGAACGCGCGCTTCCACGCCTTCCGCGACGAGCTTGCCGGAGCTGTTCTGACCGTAGCGGTCGCCGGAGCCGCGGCGCATGGCTCCCAGGGAGCCCATGCCGCGATACTGCTTGAAGTGACGGCCCTGGTAATGAACCACCTTGCCGGGGCTTTCTTCCGTACCTGCCAGCAGTCCGCCCAGCATCACCAGGTCGGCGCCGGCGGCCAGGGCTTTCACAATGTCCCCGGAATAGCGGATGCCGCCGTCCGCAATGACGGTGACGCCCGCGGGACGCGCCACGGAGGCTACCTCCTGAATGGCGGTGAATTGGGGCATGCCCACGCCGGAGATGACGCGGGTGGTGCAAATGGAGCCGGGGCCCACGCCCACCTTGATGGCCTGCACGCCCGCCTTGATAAGGTCGGCCGCTCCTTCCGCCGTAACCACGTTGCCGGCTACGATGGGACGGTCCGTCAGCTTGCGGAGGTTGGAAACCACGTCCATCACGCGGGTCGTGTGTCCTGTGGCGGCGTCAATGAACAGGGCGTCCGCTCCGGCGGAAATCAGGGCTTTGGCGCGGTCCAGATAATCGGGGCCCACACCCACGGCGGCGCCGCAGCGCAGGTGGCCGTGTTCATCCTTGGAAGCGTCTGCAAACATGGCGCGCTTCTGGATGTCCGTTTCCGTGATGAGGCCGGCCAGCACACCGTGTTCATCCACCAGGGGAAGCTTTTCAATGCGGTGGGTGTAAAGGATGTGGCGCGCTTCCTCAATGGTCGTGGTGGGAGCCGCCGTGATCAGGCGGGCAAGGGGGGTCATGACATCCTTGACCCGGACATTCTGGTAATCGTCCACGCCGCGCATGTCGCGGCCGGTGATGATGCCTTCCAGCTTGCGGTTGGCATCCACGACGGGGAAGCCGGAATAGCCTTGGTCCATCATGATCTGGTGGACTTCTTCCAGCGTCATGTCCTTGTTGACCGTGACGGGGTTCGGGATAACCGCGTTTTCAAAACGCTTCACGCGGGAAACCATGGCCGCCTGGATGTCAATGGGGTTGTTGCGGTGGATGACGGCCAGGCCGCCTTCCCGCGCCAGGGCAATCGCCAGTTCCGATTCGGAAACGGTATCCATGGCCGCGGACAACACGGGGATTTTCATGTCAAAGCCGGGAACAAGCTGGGAACTGATGTCCGCGTCGCCGGGAAGAATCGCGCTCAGGCGGGGCAGCAGGAGCACGTCATCAAAACTTAATCCAAGAGGGAAATCTGCCATGCGATAATCTACAGCCGGACATCCTTTAACGCAAGCCGAAACACAGGAGAATCTTATTTTTGAATGAGCGGCGCAGTTTCTTTCTTTGCCCCATGCCATATTCGCGGGCGTTTCCGTTTCCCGTGCAGAAACTCTTCCCTCTTGAAATGGGGAGGCCGCCTGCCTATCCTGAAAAAGAAATGACGTCCATGAGTGCTCCCGAACCTTACCGAGTCCTGTTTGTCTGTCTGGGCAACATCTGCCGCTCTCCTGCCGCGGAAATCATTTTCAAAAATGGTCGCAGAACAAGGTCTGGAACATTTGATTGAGAGCGATTCCGCCGGAATGATCGGTTACCATCGGGGCTGCCCTCCGGATAGCCGGATGCTGACGGTGCTGAAAAAATACGGATATGAGGATCCGGGGCTTAAGTCGCGCCCCGTGCGGAAAGAGGATTTGGAACAATTTGACCTGATTGTGGGAATGGACCGTGAAAATCTGCGGGATTTGAAACGGTTGGATAAAAAGGGACAGTGGGCAGGCAAGATAGCGCCCATGTGTTTTTTCACGACTCGTTTTCCGGATGAAGAAGTGCCTGATCCCTATTATGGGGGGCAGGAAGGCTTTGAATATGTGGTAAAACTGCTTCAGGACGGTTGCGGCAATCTGCTGGAGCGTTTGAAGGAGCAGCTTTCCTTGTAAATTCAGGCGTGGAGGCTGGGAAAGTGGTGGTTTATCCTGCTTTCTCTCCATTCAGACATGCCGGGGTTGCTGAACATGCCCGCAGGCGATAACCGTTTTTATGGATTTTGGATTTCTTTTCCAATTCAGGGAGATCATGCTTTTTCCGTTGAAGAGTTCATGAATCCATGTTAAATGAAAAATTGCCGTGTTTCATGGCGCGCAGTTAAAGGCCATTTGGATATGTTGCTTCCGGAATTTTCCATATGGGCCAGAGTTTTCCATTCGGAAGTGCAGAGAAGAAATTTTTACCATTTATTGAACCACGGCTGAGGCCAGGGGGCATCCCGTGTTGGACGTGTTGAAACAGGAGGTTTTGTTGTTATGGATAAGGAACGGATAAAAATTATTGCAGTTTTTCCAAGATTGGGATGATGCAATGTTTGCGTTTCAATAGCTAATCCGATTCAAACCATGAAAGAACAATCCTTTGATAACGATGTCAATTCCCTGACGGGCATGAGCAATTCCAATAGCGGAGCTCCCTCCGCGATCGACGAACAAGCGCCAACGGACGCTTTTGAAAGAAGCTGGGACTGGGATTTTGAAGTCAGGGAGCTGGGGCCTGATGAAACGGCCGAATGCAAGGTGACCATGGGCGCCGACGATCTGGCTAACTTGACCGTGGATGGAGAAGAACGGCTGGACATCGGCCCGCGCGGACAGTACGGAGGCGGCAGTTACGAGCCGCAGACGGCTTCTTTCATCATTGAGCCCGGAATGCATCGGGCGCATGTGGACTATAGCAATATTTCCATTCCCAATGCCAATAACAACATTGCCAAATTCTCCTTTGACCTGAAGGTGGAAATTACCAACCGGCAAACGGGTTCTTCTTCTTCCTATGTGCCCCCGGAGGCGGAAACGGAGCCAGTGGACAACAACGACGAGGGCGACGATGATCCATGCGGAGGCTCCAGCAGCGGAAGCAGCAGTTCTCCCAACAGCAGTTCCAGCAATCCATGCCCTAATGGCGACAACGGCGGGGATGAGGATGAGACTGATCCGGACAATCCTTTTTCCCCGGATGACTGCATGGACAACCGGGGCGGTTCCCCCAGTACGTCTGCCGTGCGCAGCCTGGTTTCCTCCGCCTCCGCATATGGAAGGTTCTCTTCCGCAGGCAGACGGGTAACTGCCCAGACGCGGAAAACCAGCATGGTATGGCGCACCAGCTTCGGTTCCTTCCGCGGTATGGAAGGCGTGCCGTACGGGATGCTGGAAATTGTGGCTTATCACTTCTCTTCCAGGTTGTGGACGCCCGCAGCCCTGCAATACCTGCATCCCATGGCCAGCTGTATTCTGCCCCCTTCCGGTCGGGAGTTGGGGGCTGACATGGCATTCCAGATCCGGAACGGAGGCACCCGCGCCAACTATTACTGCTATGCCGGCGCGGCTAGTGCAGGCTCCATCGGCGGCTCGCGGAAAAGGACGGGTTCCGTTTCCATGGCGTATGCCGCGGCAGAGGGGCGTGTTGTCTCGGCTTCCGCCAGCGCGGCGGAAATGAGGGTCAGCAACGCCGGGGGCAATACAGTCATCTACGGCGGTTCTTCCGTTTCCGCTTTGGGCGCGGCCTCCGGCTACCGGACCAGGCTGGGTTCTTCATGGACGGCTCAGGATTTTGCCAATTACCTGGACATCGTCCGAAGCGCAGATGATGTCATCCGCCAGGTCTGGAACCTGTGGGACGGTCTGGCCAATATTGAGAACGTGACGAATACGGGCTATGTGATCGCCTTTTATCTGCCCGAGCAGGTGGGGGCCAAAAACGTTTCCACCGGTCTTTACGCCGTTACGGGGACGCCTTTTAAAACCTTCACCATTGAGGGCAATGCGGAGACCGGCAAGCTCACCGTCACGGAGCAGGCGGAAGGGCGCGCGCCTTACGTCACCCGCTACTGGCAGGGAACGGGAGGGGCCTGGTGCATGTCCCAGGGGGGAAGGGGAAGACGCGATTTACACGATCCGTGAAAGGCAGGAGGTGTCTTCGGGGATTTGGAAACTCTTCACTACCGTGCAGCGCGGGGAAAACGGCGCTCCTATTTCCCGGGTGTGCGAAACCTATGAACAGGGCCGCAGCGGCAACCTGTGCACCAGCCGTATTGAGGCTTATGGAACCGACTATGCCCGTGAAACGACTTACGCTTATAACGCCGCGGGCAAACTGATCCGGGAGACGGCCCCCGACGGAAGTGAAAAGACCTGGTCTTACGACGCCTTCGGGCGTGAAACCGTCCGGATGGAACCCTGGGCGGGCGGGGGAAGGAAGGGCACCTACACCTATTACCGCTGCTCCGACCATGCCGATCCGGATATTGCGCACCAGTACGTGGTGCTCACGATGAACGCTGCCCGGCTGACGGATACGCATTACGCCTATACGGAAGCCAACCATGTGCGCCGTGTGGAAAAACGCACCACGGCGTTGGGCGCGGAGGGAGAGCAGCTGGAAGTGACGGAAACGTGGTTGCCGGCGGCGCCTAACGAATACGCCCGGGGGAGGCTGAAGATGAAGCAGTCCGCCAGCGGCGTGCAGACGGTCTATGGCTATGAGGCGGCCAGCCAGTACGGCGCCCTCTACAGGGAGACCAGGGAAACGCAGATAGCGGGGCAGGCCGTGCCGGGGCACAGCACGAGGAAAGTCACGTACGTTTCCGCTCAGGGAAATAACACGCGCGTTGAGAAATACGCCTTGCTGACGGATGGAACCTGGACGCTGACGGATACGGCGGATTACGAATACGACAAGGAAAACCGATGGATTAAGCGTACGCGCGGCAACGGCAGGGTGACGGAACGGGAGATGATGTGCTGCGGCCCCTTGTGGGAAAAGGATGAAGACGGCATCATGACTACTTACTCCTACAATACGGCGCGCCAGCTGGTGGAAGTCAGCCGGTCGGAAGTCACGGACGGAGAAACAATCGTCACGCCTGAAACCATCGTCAGCTACACGCGGGACGCCTTCGGCAGAATCCTGCAAACGCGCCGGGACGTCGGCCCCATGACGACGACGGAAAGCAGGGCTTACGATTTGCTGGGGCAGCTGGTGCAGGAAACGGACGTATTAGGAAGGAGCAATACGCATGCCTACAGTGCGGACGGCCTGACGGAAACCGTCACCACGCCGACGGGCGCGACGCTCGTCACTATCCGCCATGCGGACGGAACCGTACTGGAACAGAGCGGCACGGGGCAGAGGCATCTCCTCTACCGTACGGAATACTCCGCGGAAGGCGTGGTCCGTTCCACGCTGCTTCCCCGGGCGGAGGGAGAACCGGCGCTGGTGGAACAAACCGTCACGGACGGCAGGGGCAACATGGTGCGCGTCTCCCGGGCGAACGCCAACGGCGGCCTTATTCATGACCGGCGCGCTTTTGATCTGAACAACAGGCTTTTGCGGCAGCAGGTGGATGGAATGGCTCCATTGCTTTATGACTATGACCCGTTTGGCAATATCGTCAAAACCACGCTCAAGCTGGCCGAAAACCCCACATCCGCCAACTCCCTAGTCACGGAGTACGCCTATGCCCGCCGGCAGCGGGAAGACGGCGTGTACCGGGTAACCACAGTCACGCGCTGCAACAGCCAGGGAACAACATATACGGAAAGCACGGCCGAACTGGTTTCCTTCCTGTCCCCCTTGCTGGCCGGAAAAAACATCTCCACCGATCCGCGGGGCAATGAAACCCTGCAATGGACGGAATACACAGCTCCGGCCGGCCGGACGGTAAAAACGCAGTCTCCGGCTTCTTCCGTCATTGCGGAAACTGTCGTCATAGACGGTTACGCCGTATCCCGGAAAGACCATGCGGGAGTTCTGACCACCTCTTCCCGCGCTTATACGGCCAGCGGCAGCACGGAGACTTATACGGACGCCCGCGGCAATGCCGCCGTTACCGTCTTTGACATCGCCGGCCGTGAAACAGCCAGGACGGATGCCGCCGGCAATACGACCGCCATCCAGTATGACCCGTCCACGGCTTCTCCCTCCTGCGTCACGGATGCTTTGGGCAACACGGCCTGCTACGCTTACGACCCGCGGGGACGCAAAACCGCCGAATACGGTACGGCCCTTCAGCCCTCCGTCTTTGGCTACGATGATGCGGACAGGCTGGTATCCCTCATGACGTTCCGCGTTCCGGGAGAAACCATCGCTGCCGATCCGCGGGAACGGACGGACGGGGACGTGACGGCGTGGAGCTATGACGACGCCTCCGGCCTGATGACGGTTAAAACCTATGCCGACGGCCATGGGGAAAGCTACTCTTACGATGACTGGAACAGGCTGGCGGTTAAACGACAGGCCCGGACGGCGGACGGGCAGGGAACGCCTCTGGCGACTTCTTATGCCTACGATTCGCAGACGGGCAACCTGGTCTCCGTCACTCACAACGACGCGACTCCTTCCATCACCTGTACCTACAATCACCTTAACCTGCTCACGCAGGTCACGGACGATTCCGGCACGAGGACGCTGGCTTACAACCAATATAATGAAGCGGAATCGGAAACTGCGGCAGGGCTGGCGGCAAGCGCGCTCAACTATCTGCGCGACGGTTTGGGGCGGCCTTCGGGTTACAGTCTGCATTACGGGGAGGGCGTTGTCCAGCAGACGGCCTGGGAATATGACGGTTGCGGACGTCTTTCTACGGTTTCGCTCAATAACGGCGCCGATCCCTTCGTCTATGGTTACCACGCCGTCAACGGACTGCTGGAAACGCTTGATTACCCCAATACCCTCCGGAGATGGTACACCCGGGAAGAAAAACGGGATCTGCTGACCAGAATCGACTATATGCGTCCCGGCAGCGTCAACTACCCGGCCAAAACCGACTACGCCTATGACGCGCTGGGGCGGCCCACAGAAAAGAAGGACTACTTCAATACCCCTGCTCCTGACCTGACGCACAGCTACAGCTACAACGGCCGCGGCGAACTGGCCGCCGACGCGATGAGCCGGGGGGGAACATATTCCTATGTGTATGACAACATCGGCAACCGCGTCACCTCCCGGGAAGGTTCGGGTGCGTCAGCGGCGGCGTACACGGCCAACAGCCTGAACCAGTACACGGCCATCACCCGGGAGGAAGAAGCGCCTTTCGCGCCTGGCTATGATGCCGACGGCAACCAGACAAAGATTCAAACGTCCACAGGAGAATGGGAAGTTTCTTATAATGCCCTGAACCAGGCGGCAAGGTTTATTCAGGGGAACAGGCGGGTGGAGTGCCGCTACGACTATCTGAACAGGCGGATTGAGAAAGCCGTCTATGAAGGAGAAGTCCTGATGTCGAAAAAACGATTCATTTATCACGGCTACCTGCAAATCGCGGAACTGGACGCCGCCGACGCGACGGAAACAGCAATGCCCGTACTGCGAAAAACCTATCTGTGGGATCCGCTGGAACCGGTAGCTACGCGCATTCTGGCCATGAGCCTCTTTGATGAAACGGGAACCTGGGCGGAAGACCTGTACTATACGCACGACCTGTTGAAAAACGCTACGGCGCTCTTCGGCATCCGAGCGGGCCGCCGCGCCTTGTACGAATACGGCCCGTATGGGAATATTCTCAGGATGGAAGGGAATGCCGCAGAGGATAATCCGTTCCGGTTCTCCAGCGAATACGCTGATGACGAACTGGGGCTGGTTTACTACAATTACCGCTATTATAATCCCCAAAATGGCAGGTGGATAAGCAGGGATCCTGTTATAGAGAAACAGCGAGATAATGTTTATACATATGCGTATAACACCCCTTCTATTTTGATCGATGCGCGAGGGCAATTCGCGTTTGCGATTGCTCTATTTAATCCTATAGGAGTGGCGGTAGTAGCGGCGGCGGCAGTAGTTGTAGCTGTTGCGACGGTGGTGGTAGTTGCTGAAAAAGTAATAGATGAAATAAACTCGGATACTGCAGATAAAGCAGTTCCAGAAACAGCTCCAATAGCAATTCCTCAAAAACCTAAATATGGGAATTGTTCAAAACGGAGACATAGTGAATTAAATAAAGAGGTTGGTCGTAAATGCAAAGGTCCATCAATGCATTGTAAAAACAAAAATATTTGTAAAGATGAAATAGAAAGAAATATAAAAAGATTTCAAGATTGTATTGATGCAAGAACAAAAATAAATAATGAGTGTTTCAATGGTGGAGATAATGCACATAATGATGAAATTGAGCGCGCTTTAGCGGGTAAAAAACGTTGCCAAGATAAACTCAATCAATTATTATAAAAATTTCCACAGTCAAAAAATTCATAAAATTAAATTTTTATCTATCGTGAATACTAATTTCCTATCCTATCAATCCTTTATTGATGCAATGAAGGTTATATATCCTGTATTTCCGCTTCCGAATAATAAACAATTCGAAATATGCATTGATTTGATCAAATCAGAATCTTTTGCGTTACCTGCAATTGAATTTTGTGAATATGTTCATATTCATAAAATAAATTGGTTAAAATGCTCGTGGGAACATGATTTAATGCCACTTGAATACGATACAACAATTTTGCCGAATTATATATTTTCGACATCTTTTCTTAGATATTATTTCCCGGCATGTTTAAATTTAACTATCAAATATTTTTTTGGGGATTATCATAAATATGAAGTTGGGAATATCGATTCATTTGTAGAACATACAATTGATGCTGTTATTGAAAATTATAAGGATTTGAATGAAAGTGAAAGAACGTTGTTGGGAAGAATATTAAAGATAATAGAAAACAATCCATTTTACGATTATAAAAATGAATGCATAAAATTAAAAGATAAAATTATGAATAATTAGATATAATAATTTATATTGTCATCCTCTCTTCAAGATTGAGAATATAGGATTTCCTTTATTATATTCATCATCATATCTAATGACCGTGTGGCATATATCCGATTTGACGTTTCGAAAGAAGATGTTCAAGCGACCCTCTTCATGTTCTTTTCTAGAAGAAACTACATATCAAATTCTTTTTAATGATTAATATAATATGTGCAGATCTAAATTAGAACAGCAACATTCAATAAGAACGGTCAATGGTTTTTACAAGATCTTGAACTAATAGTATTGTGAAGTAATATTACAATATGATCGGACAACGGAAACGATAACGCCCGTATTAAGAAAAACCTATCTGTGAAATCCTCTGGAGCAGGTAGCCACGCGCATCCTGGCCATGAGCCTCTTTGATGAAAAGGGAACCTGGGCGGAAGACCTGTACTGCACGCACGACCTGTTGAAAAACGCTACGGCGCTCTTCGGCATCCGAGCGGGACGCCGCGCCTTGTACGAATACGGCCCATATGGGAATATCCTCAGGATGGAAGGAAATGCCGCAGAGGACAATCCGTTCCGGTTCTCCAGCGAATACGCTGATGACGAACTGGGGCTGGTTTACTACAATTACCGCTATTATAATCCCCAAAATGGCAGGTGGATAAGCAGGGATCCAATGATGGAAAGGCCTCAGGAAAATCTGTATGGCTATGTGGGAAATTTCCCCAGCGCTTTTATAGACATACAAGGAAAATTTGGGTTTGCATTGCCGGCGTTGTTGAATCCAGTTGGATTGATAGTTGCAGCTGTTGCAGTAACCACCGTAGCCATTACTGAAGTTATTGCTCCAGGAACGACAGAAAAAGTTATTAAAAAAATATCTGAGAATGTAATTCCTAAAGTCGAGCCAATTGCCGTGCCTGTTTCAAATACAGTTCCCAAAGCAGATTGTGAAGAATTAAAGCGGAAAAAGAAAGAAGCTAAAGAAGCATCTCGAGGTCAATCATGCAAAAAATTATGTATCCCAGAGCATCCAACAGCTTCTGTTTGTGATGAATTTAAGAGACGGGCTCAAAAATTAAAAAATGCTGAAGAAGCAAGAAAAATGTATGATTCAAATTGCTTTGATGGTGGAGATAATGGACATATAGAGCAGTCTGAAGAGATAGGAAAAGGTGCCGAAAGATGTTGGAATTTATATAAAGAATGCAGAAAAAAATTACTATAATGGTGAATTATTATACTCATAAAAATTTGAATGATATGATTCGGGAAGTGGAAAGAGAATTTCCTTTAGAAAACTCTTTTTTTCCAACAAAAAACATTCGCAATCTTATTGCAAATCCTGATTATCCGGATGATGAAGGACGAGAATGCGGGGAACCGTTTTTAAACCAGCGCTGGATTGATGTTCCTGCGATACAATGGTACGATAATGCCGAATTTGTGAGTTTTGCTACAAGCAGAGCCCTTGCATATTTCTTCCCTTCTATTATAAGGAATTCTTATATGGAAGAAATATCAAGGGTGAATAATTATATGGCTGACGCTGAGGAATGGATGATGAATAAACTTATTGTCGTTTGTTTTTCGGAGAGAATACGTACTTATGTACAAAAAGAAGTAAATTATATATACCGTTCTTATACAAAAAATCAGCTTGAAATTGTAAGGAAGTGGATATTGTTTCAAAATAAAGATAATTATTTTGCAGATAGCTGTAACAACGCTCTTAAAATATTAGATTCGGCAATTAAAAATAAAAATTAATTATAAACATTATAATAAATTCATATAAATGAAAAATATTAAAAATGAAAGAAAATGTTAAAATTTTTTCAGTAGTAATAATTACGGTATTAGTAAGAGATCGGGATGATAATATGCGTATCCATCTCTATAACCCTAACAGACCTGCAGGAAAAACAAATGCAACATTTATTAATGGAATAAGACAGTGACTATGAATATTATTTATTTATTTTTATTTCGGCGGGTAATATTTTATTTGCGGGAAACAATAATATTACCCCGTTGGATGCAGCTGTAGAAACCGCTTTGCATAAGATAAAAGAAATCAGTTCAGATATTGAAATAATAAATAAAAGTCTGTCTACATACATTCCCTTTTTATGTGAAGAGAGAAGTATTTTGCCTTTTCTTGGTTATGAATGTTGGGTTGAAGAACATCCTTGTTTAAAGGCTGAATTTCCTGATAAGTATGATATTTTATTTTTGACAGCAGATGAAGAAAGAAAAAAATATAATATTTTATTTTTGAATGATAATAAAATATATTTTTATTATATATGTCTTCTTGAAAATAAAATGATGAAACAATATTCTATTATGGTTTCTGATTCTGAAGACGTCGTCAGTAGCGCTTTGATGAAAATAATGAAACAATATAAATTATCAAATATGATTAATCAGCAAGTGTCGTTAGAAAATCTGGAGTTTATAATTAATTTATTTGGGGCATATGGAAATGAAGTTGCTGGAACTCCTCTGGTTGCATACGGATACAATTCGAAAATTTTTGGAGTAGTTTTTGGAGGACTGTTATTACCGCGTGAGGATTCAACAGCCTTTAAAATTTATTCACTATTCAACTCAATGATGGCATATTTTGAAAATTTGAAAAATAATGATATACCTAGATGTGATTCGTTATTTATTAATAGATTAAATTCAAATATTGAAAAAACCATTTTGAATAGTTCTTTCTTTGAAACTACTAAAACTTTGGATGGTTGCCCCGGGAGCCAATGATGGAAAGACCTCAGGAAAATCTGTATGGCTATGTGGGAAATTTCCCCAGCGCTTTTATAGACATACAAGGAAAATTTGGGTTTGCATTGCCGGCGTTGTTGAATCCAGTTGGATTGATGGTTACTGCTGTTGCAGTAACCACCGTAGCCATTACTGAAGTTATTGCCCCAGGAACGACAGAAAAAGTTATTAAAAAATATCTGAGAATGTAATTCCTAAAGTCGAGCCAATTGCCGTGCCTGTTTCAAATACAGTTTATATTGGTTTGTCAGAAATCATCCGTCTAATACATTTGACATATTGGGAAGACAATGTCCAGATATGTCATGGGTACAGCCAGCTGCTATGAACGCGTATATAAAATGCATTGAAAATTATTCTAAAAAATTGCAAGATTGTTTAAATGACTGTGAAAATCGTTTACAGGGACAATGTGGAGGATGGTTAAATTCATATGACCGTGCACAACAATCTAACTCTTCTATTGGAGGACCATCTGTAGAAGAGAGTAAAATTCAAGGAATTCTATTTATTATTGCATTAGCTTTTATTTTTGTCGAATATAGAAATTGTAAACTAAAATGCAGGCAAACATATGATTAAATCGAGAAAAATTATGAGAAAAATATTTCTATTTTTTGTTTTATTATTCCCGATGAATGTATATTCTGATGTGAATAATGGTCAAAATTTAAACTGTGCTGGGAATGATTTTTCAATAAAAGAACAAGAATATTTAAGAAAATACGTGCTTCGATCTACAGCTTCTCTATTAAGAGCTGTAGGTAATTCCAAACATTCTTCTTCTATATTAAGTGATCCAAACAACCAATTTATATTGGATCAGTCTATAAGGTTTTATCTGAAATTCGATACTGAATATTTACCGAAGATAGTTCAAAAATATCTTTCCAGATGTTTTTTTATAAATCAAATTTTAATGGATAAGAGTAAATGTAATTATTTTAAAACCGTTGTTCTGTTAAACAAAAAGAATGTGATTGAAAATCAATTTCGTAATGATATGAAGAAACATGGATATGACTGGAACACCATATTGGCTCATTTTATAGGAAAAAATCCAAGAGATATTATGGCAAAGTCAGTCGCAAATAGTTTTGAGAAATTTATCAATAACGGAACAGTAATCATAGATCCCAACGATGAAAGTACGATGGAAATAGTCATAAAAAATGCATACATTGAATTTGCTAATTATCTAGATGAGGAATCTCAGAAAAAGTAATATACTTGCTGAGGAGTATATAAAGTTAATTATGTCTTGAAATGAAAATTACCTAATTTCTGTGGAAAAATTTATTGAGCGGCATTTTTATCTTATTTCTAGTTAGTTATATATTTTTATGAAAAACAATTTTTTAATTTGAATTTTTAATTAAATTTTGAAAAATTACAAAACAATATGATGAATGTGTGAAGCGATGTGATGACCAAAGACAGGCAAGTTCAGAAGAACTGAATAGAAAAACTGAAGATACTCATTCCAAAGTGTGGGAGGATATGATGAAAACTTCTAAAGAATGTGATGAATCGCGATGGGATAGAGCGATTAAATTATTGAGTGAAAGTTTGGGGGCGGCTCAGGCTTGTCGTCCAGTCAATGGCCCCCCTATACGATACAATCCTGATTGTCTAGGATCTTCGATACCAAAAGGGGTCGGTCAATTCATAACTGTGGCATCTATTCAGGCTAAATACAATGAATGTGTAGAAAACTGTAAAAAACAATTTCCCCATGTATAAAATATTAACCATTTCGTGTATAGCCAGCTGTATGTTGAACACAGCATCAGGAGAAAACAACCAGTTTTTGAAAAAATGGGAGATAAGCCCTTCTTATTTGAAAGAACTGGAGTCTTCTTCTTCCGGATTAAAATTATTTTCTTCTGAAGAGAGGAAAGCCCTTTATCACTACATTAATCAGGATTATGCTGATAAATTCCGTTTGATGGCTGGTTTTTTGAAATGCTCTCAAGAAGGAGAGGAAGGAAATCCCGCGATAGATTTGGTCGATCCCCAATTTCTTCAGGGTTTAAAAGGTGTGGTGGAGAAAGGTATTAATTCTGACTGGTTCCCCAAATTACCTATTTTTTATCAAAAGCAAATAAAGATTCAATATGAGGAGTTGTTGAAAATTACGCAGAATAAGAGTAAGCAAGTAACTCTAGATATAGCTGAAAAGTTGCTTGACAATTCCTATGGAAGTAGAAGCAGTAATCTTGAATATTTGAAAGAACTTCAAAAATACGGATTTAGAAATAACGACGATCTTTTTAATAGATTTTCAAATTATAATCTAACTCTTGCTCGAAAAGCTGTAACTGCTGTTTCTTCCAAGTTGTCAGCCAGTCATGGATATGCGGAGGCGTTTTTGGAGATAGCTAAAATTTTAGAAAAGGAAACGGAAGAAAATGAGTATTTCCCCCTCCGAAATGCTTTCCGCTATGATAATAAAAAAAGCTACCCAGGGTAGCATGAATGCTCAGAACGTTTTAGGCCTCTATTATTTGCAAGGGTTGGGAGGTTGTCCGCAGAACTTTAAGAAAGCATCTGAATGGTTAAAAAAAGCAGCAGAGCAAGGCTGTGAAAGCGCTAAAAAAACGTTGGAACAACTTCCCTTGCAACTGAAATAATATGGACTAAGAATTTCTACATCATCAGCTCTTTTTTGAGAGGGACAAGAACCAAATTCAAAGGATGGGAAGGCAATATTAATCTTTTTCATTGAAGATAAAATAACTGAATTGTTTACTTTAGTCTTGTTTTATTGATTTTTTCGGATCAATTTATTGAATGTCAATAGTTAAAGTGTTCTGAAAACCTTGCGGCAAGACTATTCCATGCAGTTCCGGGGAAATATCATTCAGGCATGAATCAATTAATGACATATTCTCTCTACATCATTGGGTTTCCATCCCTTTACGGCGGTGCGGGGGCCGAGCTTTATCACCAGATTAAGGTTTGGAGACAGATGGGGATGGAAATGCATCTTATCCCCACCCAGAAAAATGCACACGGCGCCGGGCTTTATCCGGAGATGGTGAAATTGGGTGTTATGGTGCATGAAGGCTATGATTGGGAGGCCATTCCGGCAGGGGCTCCCGTCATCAGTTTTTGTAATGAAGAGTTTCTGGCTGCTCTCCCGAAGATACGAAAACGGACGGGAAGGACAGTTTTCGTCAATTGCATGACCTGGCTTTTCGGCAGGGAAAAGGAAGCCATGAGGCGGGGAGATATTTCCCTGTTTCTTTATCAAAATAGCAACGTAATGGGAAACGTCATGCCTCGCCTGAGGGCTTTAAATCCCGACCCGGCCATCCGGTTCATGACGTTTAGGCCGTATTTTGATGCGGCAGATTTTCCTTTTGCTGCAGGGCGTTCCACGGACTGGTTTGGAGCCGGACACATTTCCCGGCAGGATGAAGATAAGTTCAGCAAGGATACGTGGCATATCTACGAGCATTTTGCTTCTCCTGTCCGGAAGAAGGGCACTTTTCTCGGTTTTGACCGGCGGAGCGAGGCGAAGACCGGCAGGCCTCCCGATTGGGTGGAGACTTTCCATGATCAAAAAGTCTTTGTCCCAACAGGAGTTTTACCGGCGCTGCCACATCGTTTTGCAGCCCACCGATACGACGGAGAATTGGCCGCGTGTGGGTTTTGAGGCCATGGCAAGCGGGAGTGTGCTTGTTGTGGACAGGCGCGGGGGGTGGGAACAAATGGTGGAACACGGGAAGACCGGATGGCTGTGCGAATGCCCCGGTGATTTCATCACGTACGCCACTAAGATGGCTTGGGAGCCCCACTACCGGGAAGACATGGCCGCTGCCGCCCGTGAGCGGGGCATGGCCCTGGGCGGCCAGGAAGCTTCCATGGAAAGCTGGCAGGAGGTGTTTGAGGCAATCAGCCGGATACCGGATTCGTGAAGTGCCGCTTTTGCTCTGACCGGAATGCGAACCGTTTCTTCCCTGCGGGTCAGATGAGCCATGTGCCGTATTGGCGGAGGTTCTTCTGCCTGTGCATGCTGTAGGCGATAATGTATTTGAGGAGGTCTGCCTGGGAGTAACCGTGTTCCGCGGCCGCCAGGCAAATGGAGCCGCTTTTGCCCAGGTGGCAGCAGATGTTCATTTCCAGAATGCGCCGTTCTCCCGTCTCGAAGTCGATTCTATAGTCGATGCGGAAATAGTCCATCGGCCCCAGAGCGCTCCAGATTTTCCGGACGTCACAGGCGATGTCCTGCTCCATATCCTGAACGGAGACCAGTTGGTAGCCCAGATGGTCGTGCAGTTTCAGGTCTTCCGTGATGATGCTGCCCGGTTTGTCGGATTTCGGCTGCACATATCCCAGGATGACGGGGTTTTCCCCGCCCAGTACGGGAACGGTGACGTCAATGCCTTCGCAGTATTGTTCCACGAGCACTTCGTGCCCTTCTTCCATCAGGCGCCGGGCGCATGAGTCCACGGCTTTCCAGGAGCTGCAGATGCTGTCTTCCCGGATGCCGCCTGAAGCGGCTCCAAAACGCTTTTTGACAAAATAGGGGCCTGGGAAAGGGGCCTGGGCCGGAATACCTTTTTCTCCGGAAAGTCCAATGCCTTCCGGAACGTTCAATTCCAGGGAGCGGAATACCATTTTGGTCAGCAATTTGTCTTCCGCTATGGCGCGGATGTTGGGAGGGGCGCCCAGGTAGGGAATCTGAATGAATTCGCAGTAGGAAGAAATGAATATTTCAGGTCTGGACATGGCGAACCTGTTCATCAGGGAGAATACATAGTCCACGTTTCCCTTGGCGAATTGGACGGAATAGGGTTTGGAGGAGGAGACGACGTCATAGCCTATGTCCTGGATGGCTTTATAAATGTTGTAGTGGTACTGAGGGTAGCCTCCATTGCCTGTGTAGGGTTTTTTGGAGAAATCGGGAGCGTCGGGGGCATATGGAGCCAGGAACATGATCCTTGCCGGCTTGCCATATTGATTGAGTTGGATGTCTGGTATTTCAAACATGGCTTATGGCTATTACGTGTAATGTTTCTTGGATTATGGAATGGGCCGCCATGTTCAAATAATATAAAAAAGAAGGGACGGCATAGCCGTCCCCGGAGGTGGTGGAATAGAAGAGGGAGAACTTCTTCCTTATTTTCTGGACATTCCCCTGGCGACGCGCTGAACATATTGTTCCATGGCCGGAAGTTCCTGTTCAATGCATTCCACCAGTTTGAGCTGCGTACGGCAGCGGATGAGATTGTGGTTCGGCCGTGAGACCTTGAAGTATGGGTCGCCTTCCAGATAGTCCGTCAGGAAACGGATGCCGATTTCCAGCGTGATGAGTTTTCCTGAGAAGGCAAGCTGGTCTATTTCCGCCTGGGTCAGGAAACCGTGGGCAGCAGACAGATACCCTTCTACAATGGATTGGAACATGGGCATGCGCATGCGCACCTTGTCCAGGTCTTCTTCGTCTTCTTCCGTAGGCGGAGTGACGGTGCGCACCATATCTCCGAAGTCGTACAACACCAGGCCGGGCATGACCGTATCCAGGTCAATGACGCAGACGGCGTGGTCTGTGTCCTCATCCAGCATGACATTGTTGATTTTGGTGTCGTTATGAGTGATGCGGGTAGGAAGCACGCCTCTTTCCTGGAGATTCAGCAACCGATCCACATCCTGCTCACGGGCTTTAATGAATTCCAATTCAGGCAGACAGGTGGAAAGACGCCCCTGCGGATCCAGTTCCGCCACTTCCATCAGGCGGTTGAAGCGGTTCCGGGTATGATGGAATCCGGGTATGGTTTCCACGATGTCGTCCGGGTTCATGTCACTGATCAAATCCTGGAAGGAGCCAAAGGCAAATCCCGCCTGGTAGGCCTGGCGGGTGTTTTCCACCACGTCGTAGGTGTGCGTGCCGGCCAGGTAGTTGTAACAGCGCCAGATGCCGTCGCCGGGGATGTCAATGTAGTTGCGTCCTCCCCGGGCCGGGTAGAGGTTGAGGGTTTGGCCGGCGGAATCTTTCAGGCGGCGCAGGACTTTCCAGTTGATGTGACGCGTGACTTTTTCCACATTGCGCATGACGGCTTTGGGGTCTTTGAAGACGTAATCGTTGATGCGCTGGAGGATATAGGAATCTTCCGTCCCGTCGCTTTTACGGTAGGTGGCCTTGTAAGTGGTGTTGATGTGCCCGCTGGGGATTTCCTTCCCGGTGACGAATTCCCCTTCAATGGCGAAGAGGTCTCCAATTCCGGCGATACGGCACAGAAGCTGGTCGGGAGCTGTCGTTACGGAGAGAGGGGCTGTCATGTCAAAGGTTGAAAGAAAGTTGAATGAATAAGTTAACGGATGAATTTATAACCTACAAGCTCATCAAGCCTGTTCCTGAGCCGGGAAATACCGTCTCCATTGAGCGCGGAAATGGGGATGACGTCCACTTTCGGGAAACGCATGCGGAAGTTAACCAGATTTTCTTCCGCTCCTTCCAGGTCCATTTTGTTGGCGACGACGAACCAGGGCTGTTTGGCCAGGTCTTCTCTGTACAGTTTAATTTCCGTGCGGAGATTCTGAAGGTCTTCAATGGGGTCGCGGCCTTCGCTGCCGGCCATGTCCAGAACGAAGACGAGCACTTTGCAGCGCGTGATGTGGCGCAGGAATTCATGTCCCAGGCCCCGGTTGTTGTGTGCGCCTTCAATGATGCCGGGAATGTCCGCCACAATGCAGCGGCGAAAGCTGTCGAATTCCACCACTCCAATGATAGGCTGAAGCGTGGTAAAAGGATAGCTGGCTACTTTGGGCTTGGCTTCCGAAATGTCTCCCAGCAATGTGCTTTTGCCCGCGTTGGGGTAGCCTACCAGCCCGGCGTCCGCAATGCGGCGCAATTCCATAAAGAAGACTCCTTCCTCCCCCTCCGTTCCCATCTCGGCTTCCGTAGGCGCCTGGTTGGTCGCGGAACGGAAATGCCAGTTTCCCTTGCCGCCGAGGCCGCCCTGGCACAGCGTGAACCGGGTGCCGATTTCCGTCAGATCCGCTATTTTCCAGTTCAATGCCTTCACCTTCCCGTTCCAGCCAGGTCGCCTCCGCCATGGAAGAGGCATTGCTGCGGTAGATAATGGTGCCGGGGGGCACTTTCCCGATGACGGATTTGCCGTTCTTGCCATGTTTCTTGGCGCTTTGTCCGCCTACCCCATCCGTGGCGATTAATTTTGGATCATAAAAAAAAGAACGCAGGTCATTCGTGTGCGGATCCACTTCCAGAATGACGCTTCCGCCATCGCCTCCGTCACCGCCGTCCGGGCCCCCCTTGGGCACCACGAATTTGGCCCTTCGGAAGCTGACCAGCCCGTTTCCTCCCTTTCCTGCCCTGGCGAATATGCGGATGTTGTCAACAAACATGTTCTAAATATGAAACATTTTCCTTCAAAACGCAAGACATGTGCAGGGCTGCACGGCTTTTCCACGGTGTAGGCCGCTGACTTTTTCGGTGAAAGAGGATTTCGAATCATTACGGGAACTCCGGATGTTTTTACGATGCCCCGGATTGATTTGTGCCGTGGCTGTTTTCTCAGCAATAGATGAAAAGAAAAATTCCTCTTATTAAAAGAGTCAGGGATAGCGGCAGCAACATGCCGCTTTTATTGGTGTCATGCAGACGTCTGCATGTAACGGACGGGGAAGGGAACCCAGGGTGAATAAACTCCATGCCAGAAAAGGAGCGGCAGATGCCAGACAGCAGATAAAAATTTCAGTTGAGTTCTTTTGATTCGAGCCGCTCCAGGCAAATAAGAAAATTATTGAGATAGTGAAGGGCATGTCCAAAGGCGGGACGGCAGTTTGAGCGCATATCCAATCCCTATGCTCCGAGAGGACGGCCCTCCTGGAAAACGGCATATTTGAAAATGGCCTGTTTAGCGATTCCCAACAAGTTGTACCCCTTGAAGATTGACGTTTGCGCAGTGTTCGTGTCCGGCATGATCCGTCGCAGTTTCGGAAGGTCTGTTTCCAATCAGGAAAAAATTGATTCAATATTTCATGTAATGTTTTGAAATGAGTGGATTACTTATGGAAAACCTCTCTGGAGGCCACTGTAATTGCTTAAAATATGTTTCGAAAGTCTGCGGGAAAAATAAAAATTGAGGAGTATGAACCCATATCATGAATTTGCATGGAATTCTGTCTTTCTGGGGAAAGGCGGATATTGCCATTTTTCTTATACGTGATGGGCAAACGGTCTTTTGGATTGAAAATGAGTATGGGCGTGGCATGATTTCCGGGAATCATGCCACGCCTTTCCATCCACCTTCCCGACGGTTCTGAAAAAACCATAGTTCTTCCAAAGAACGGTGAATATTTCGCACGCATCGGACGTGACGAGCATTGCGAGATCGTGCTTCCCTTTCAGTCGGTTTCCGGAGAGCATGCCTTGCTTCAGTTTAAGGAAGGGGGATATGTCCTGGAAGACCTTGGCTCCACTAATGGAACTAAAATCAACGGCCTGACGCCGATGGTCGCCGCGACCCTTTACGATGGCGATGAAATCGCTTTGGGGGATGCCAGGCTCCGGTTTGCGGAAGAGCCATCTCCGGGATTTTCTGCCGAATCATCCGGGAGAGAAGAAGATGCCGTCCCTTCGATCGCTATGCGGAACTTACAGCAGTTGGCGGATGAAGCCGCCCGCACGACCCGGAATCATTATTTATGGATGGCTCTTTATGCCGTCCTGATATTTTTTCTGGCTGTGTTTGCCGGATTAACCTACAAACATTACAGGGTAACGGGTGAATTGCTGCCTCTTCAATGGCTGGATATTGAATCCCCCAAGGCCGCCTTGAAATCCATGCCTCTTCCTCAGACGGAAAACGGTATGCAGCACTGACCGGAATTTTTCAGTCCTGCCGTTTTATGGACTGGCCGGAGTATTTCCGGGCATGCGTTCCACATCCGTGAATAATGTGAAAGGAGTGGCGGAGCCCTGTTCCAATTCCAACAGGTATTGTTTAATGGTCAGGCCGCTTGCATATCCGGTCAGTTTGCCGTCGGCTCCGATGACTCGGTGGCAAGGGATGATGATGCCGACAGGGTTCCGATTGTTGGCCTGTCCTACTGCCCGGCATGCTGATGGGCGTCCTATTCGCCGGGCAATGTCTCCGTAACTTCTGGTTTCTCCATAGGGGATGGCTTGAAGGGCTTTCCAGACCGTTCGTTCAAATTCGGTTCCCTGGGGAGAAAGCGGCACGTCAAATACGCGGCGGGAACCTTGAAAATATTCATCCAGCTGGTCAGCCGTTTGACGCAGCAGGGGTGTTTCCTCCCATTCCAAATGCTCCGGCTGTGCCATGCGGCTGAAGAAAAGATGGGTGACGGCTGTGCCGTTTTCCACAATCACGACAGCGCCTGCAGGCGTCTGGTGGAGGAGCGCTCGGGCATGGGGAGGAAAAGTGGTTTTCATATCATGACCATAGCATGTGCCGGGTTAAAAGTTCTATTCATTTTGCAGGATATTTCGCCATTTGACAGGGGAAAGGAGGTATGAGGTCCCGAATGATGTATTTTGTTTGAAAGGCTGCGGAACTAGGTGCAGTATTGCTCCGTATGAAGAAGAGCCTATTTGCCGTGTTATTGACTGCATGCCTTTGCATGTCTGTAAAGGGAGAAGATTCCAAACCTCCGAGGACCCTCCCCGGCGGATGGGTTTATGTCTGGGGTGACGAGTTCAACGGTTCCAGGATAGACGCCAAAAAGTGGAAACCGGAGTTGGGAGTAATCCGTAACCAGGGATCCCAGCAGACTTATACAGGCCGACCCAAGAATATGAGATTGGAGGATGGCTGCCTGGTTTTGGAAACCCATTTTGAAAAGTTCGCCAATATCAATTACAAAAAAAGTTCGGCGGATTGGATCAAGAATACCAAGTTCATGCCCTATACCTCCGGTTCCGTTACGACGATCAAGACAAAAAATTTCATGTTCGGCAGACTGGAAGTGCGTGCCAAGGTTCCCAAAACCAAGGGCATCTGGCCAGCCATCTGGCTGCTTGGCAAGAATAAATGGGGCTGGCCCGCCAATGGAGAGATTGATATGCTGGAGAATATTTCCCAACAGCCGGATGTGGTTTATTCCACTTTCCATTTGAGTCCGGACGGCGTGTCCAAAAGGGATGCTTCCCGCGGAGGGACTGTGAAGATAGATAATCTTTCCGATGATTTTCATACCTATGTCATGGAATGGGACAAGGATTCCATCAAGTTGATGGTGGATGACAAGCTGGTGAAGTCCATTGACCTTAATACCACCAATTATGCCAATGGGGCGGGGAATCCGTTCCGTACGCCGTTCTATCTCATTCTCAATTCCGCCGTGGGCGGCACCTGGTGCGAGAAAGCTCCTAAAGACGGGCAAGGGTATCCTGTAAAATTCCTGGTTGATTACGTTCGGTTCTATCAGACGAAAGAACATGCCCAGCAGGCTAAGCAGTTTGACCCGGAAACCGGCCTGCCCAAGAAGAAATAGCCTTTTTCCAGGTTGAGACATGTCCGGCGTGGCGGCCGGACATGCAATATGTCACTTGCCTTGTCATTTCACAAATGGCGCGGCTTTTCATATTGGATTCTTCTGCAGTGTTTCGGAACGGGAGGCCGTGAAGGTCACAAGTCTGCATTTCCAGAGGAGATTGCTGTATAGCTCCGCGGGAATGTGCTTACCTGTGTTTTCTTTTTTATATTTAACGGAATAGCGCAAAAAAACGGCTCCGCCGGATGACGGAGCCGTTTTCGTTGGTCCAAAAAAGGGTTGGCTGATTTTAACAGGATGTTCCCGTGGTCTGGGCCAGTTCCTGGAAACGGGCCAGGATTCGAGCTGTAACAGGACCGATTTTTCCAGAGCCCAGCTGATAGCCGTCCAGTTTGGTCACGGGAACGCATTCCGCGGCAGTGCCGGTCAGGAAGCATTCGTCCGCACAAGTGATGGTAAAGCGGTTCATGGTCTTTTCCTGAGCCGGGATTTGCAGCTCCCGGCAGATTTCCAGCACTACCCGGCGCGTGATGCCGTCCAGGCAGCCGTCCGTAACTGGCGGCGTGAACACGGTACCGTCCTTCACGATGAAAATGTTGTCGCCCGTGCATTCGGCCACATTACCCAGGTCGTTCAGCATCAGGGCTTCCGCCGCACCCTGGCGCACAGCTTCCATTTTGGCCAGGATGTTGTTGAGATAATTGAGCGACTTGACCTGCGGACAAACAGTGTCCGGACGGTTGCGGCGCACGGAGCTGGTAATCAGGGCCAGCCCGTTTTCATATACATTCGGATCGTACAGGGAGATTTTATCCGCAATGATGAAGACGCAGGACCGTTTGCAGTTGAATGGGTTAAGTCCCAGATTGCCGACGCCGCGGGTAACCACCAGACGGATATAGCCGTCGTTCAGGCCGGAGGCCGCGACCGTTTCGCATACGGCGTTGGAGAGTTCTTCCTGAGTGTAAGGAATATCCAGCAACAGATAATGGGAGCAGTTGTACAGGCGGTCCATGTGGTCTTCCAGGCGGAAAACGCGCTTATTATAGAACCGGATACCTTCAAAAATGCCGTCTCCATAGAGTGTGCCGTGGTCGAAAACCGAGGTTTTTGCTTCCTCCTGTTCCACCAGCTTTCCATCTAACCAAATCTTCATTGTTATCTAGAATTGAGAAATTACTTATGCCGGAACAGAATACTCCTATTTGAGGAGGGGGGGGAAGCTATAAATGCGCCGGAGGAAAATAAAAGTTCCATCGCTTGCGGCAATGGCGGCAGGGAGGCTTGCAACCGCTGAAAATATAGTCGGTATTCATGGAGCAGACTTGACATTTATTTTCCGGTGTTTTTAGCTCTCGCGCGCAATGTCAGATCCTTCCAAGTTCCGCAACCTCGCCATTATCGCTCACGTTGACCATGGGAAGACGACCCTGGTTGACCAACTTTGCAGGCGGGAGGCGCCTACCGTGCTAACCAGGCCGTGCAGGAACGCGCCATGGATTCCATGGATCTGGAACGAGAAAAGGGCATCACGATTAAGGCCAAGAATACATCCATCCTCTGGAATGGATATACGATCAATATTGTGGATACTCCCGGACACGCGGATTTCGGCGGGGAAGTGGAGCGCGTGATGAAAATGGTGGATGGCGTGCTTCTGGTGGTGGACGCTTTTGAAGGGCCGCAGGCTCAGACGCGTTTTGTGCTCCGCAAGGCCCTTCAGGAAGGTCTGATGCCCATTGTCGTCATTAACAAGATCGACCGTCCGCATGCCGATCCCGCCGCCGTGCATGACCAGGTGCTGGAGCTTTTTCTGGAGCTGGGCGCCACGGATGAACAATTTGAGGCCCCTTTCGTGTACGGTTCCGCCCGCGACGGTTACTTCATGAATTCCATGGAGGGGGAACCTCCTGTGGACTGCACTCCTCTTTTATTCAAGATTGTGGAACATATCCCCGCTCCGAAGGATGCCGATCCGGAGGGTGAATTCAAGATGCTCGTTTCCAATATTGACTGGGACGATTATGTGGGCCGTGTGGCTATCGGCCGCATTACTTCCGGCACTGTGAAGAAAGGGGATACCGTGTGGCTCCATCAGAGCGACGGCTCCTGCATTTCCGGAAAAGTGACCCGCATGTTTGAATATTCCGGCCTGAGCACTACGGATTCGGCCATCGGCGTGGCAGGCAACATCGTAGGGGTGGCGGGGTTTGAAAACGTCAATATCGGGGAAACCTTGGGCGGTTCCGCGGATACGGAGCCCCTTCCATTCGTGGCGATTGATCCTCCTACCATTTCCATGGAATTTTCCATCAACAACGGGCCTTTCGGAGGGCGCGACGGCAAGAATGTGACTTCCCGCGTGATACGCGACCGCCTGATGAGGGAAATGCGGACGAATATTTCCATCCAGGTGGAGGATACGGACAAGGCCGGCGTTTTCTCCGTTTCCGCCCGCGGCGCCATGCAGATCGCCGTGCTGGTGGAGACTATGCGCCGTGAAAATTATGAACTGTGCGTTTCCCGTCCCACCGTGATCATGAAGAGGGATGAAAACGACCGCCTTACGGAACCGTATGAAACGATGTACGTAGAAGTTCCGGACGAACATGCCAACGGCGTCATGAAGCTTCTTCACGCCCGCAAGGGACAGATGGAAGACATGGTATGCAGGGAAGGCACGGGCCATACTTTTATTCAGGCTTATATTCCCACCCGCGGTATTATCGGTTTTGAATTTGAGCTGGTCAATCTGACGTCCGGCCACGGTATTTTCTCCCACCTGTTCCGGGATTACGGGCCTTATGCCGGGGACATCACCACGCGTACCACCGGCACCCTGGTTTCCATGGAGACGGGCGTTTCCACTCCGTTCGCGCTGGTAGCGCTGGAAGAACGCGGGCGTCTGTTTGTGGGGCCGCAGGAAGATATTTACGAAGGCCAGATTGTAGGCGAAAACCCGCGGCAGATGGATATGCCGGTCAACCCGTGCAAGGAAAAGCATTTGAACAATATCCGCTCAGCCACGAAGGGAGACGGCATCCAGCTTTCCCCTCCCGTCATTTTTTCTCTGGAACGTGCCATTGAGTACATTGAACCTGATGAACTGGTGGAGGCTACGCCTCATTTTATCCGTCTGCGCAAGCGCATCCTGAACGCCAATGACCGCGTAAGGGAATCCCGCAAAGCAGGAAATTAAGGTTCCTGGAGCGCTGGGGAAAGGCTCCTGTGTTCAAGCGGTGATGGGATAGAGCCGCGTTGCCGGGTTCCCTGCGGTCCGCTGAGCGGAGGAATGGCCTTGTTCGGTTATGAATAATTCCGGTTTTTCCTGTGCGGCTATTGTGTTATATGTCCGCAGCGGTTTCCTTGTGGAAGAATGCGAGTTAATGGTCCCGTAATCGGAGAAGCCCAGAGTACAGAAAAGAAGAAGACGGGGAACGGTTCGTTTTCCCGTCGTCTCAGAGGGATAGATACTCGGTGAAAGCGTTTCCCGCCTTACCCTGTTGGCGGGTTTTTCCAGAAAAAATGCCCGGTTTCTTAAAAGAAACCGGGCATGGCATCAAATTCGTTGAGGGAACTCTTTTTAGATTTTGCCAAAGAGGGTCTTGCCGGCGGACATAAGATTGTCGGCGGCTTCCTGAAGGCGGGCGGCGACTCCCTTTTCACCCTTGGCAAGATAGGAACGGGGATCGTAATCCTTCTTGTTGCCCACTTCGCCATCAATCTTGAGCACTCCGTTGATGTGTTCGCACATGTGGGAGACGATCGGGCGGGTGAAGGCGTATTGCGTGTCGGTGTCGATGTTCATCTTGACGACGCCGTAGGAAACGGCTTCGCGGATATCGGAAAGTTCGGAACCGGAACCGCCATGGAAGACGAGGGGCATGCGAGCCGCTTCACCGTGTTTGGCAACCACGGCTTCCTGACCGTCCCGCAGGATGCTGGGTTTCAGTTTGACGTGGCCGGGCTTGTACACGCCGTGCACGTTGCCGAAAGTGGCGGCCAGCATGAATTTGCCGAGGGGCGCGAGGGCTTCATACGTCATCAGCATATCTTCCGGAGAAGTGTAAAGCTTGTCGGCGGGATGGCCGGAGTTGTCCACTCCGTCTTCTTCTCCGCCCACAACGCCGATTTCGATTTCAAGAACGATGCCCAGTTCGGCGCATTCCTTCAGCAGTTCCCGGGAAAGCTTGAGGTTTTCCGCCATGGGAAGCGTGGAGGCGTCCAGCATGTGGGAATTGAAGAGGGGGGCTTCACCGCGTTCCACGCGGCGGCGGGATTCGGCAATCAGAGGACGCAGGAAAGTATCCACGTGTTCGGGCTGGCAGTGGTCCGTGTGAAGGGCTACGAGAACGTTGTGCTTTTCAGCCAGACGGCGCGTTGCTTCCGCCAGAACAATGGCGCCAAGGGCGGAATTGCCTACGGAGCTGCCGGAGGCGAATTTGCCGCCACCGATGGAAACCTGAATGATACCGTCGCTTTTGGCTTCGGAAAAAGCGCGGAGAGCGCCGTTGATGACTTCGATCGTGGTCACGTTAACGGCCGGATAGGCGTAGCCTTCCTTTTTGGCCGTTTCAAGCATGGTAATGTATTGTTCTGGTGTGGCTATTGGCATAACGGGGATATGATAGGTGTTTTTTTTCAGGAGGGCAAGGCTGAACTCAGGCGCACGCCGGGGTTGCAACGTTCTTGCGGGACATGTTCATGTTCGGCTCATTGTGACTTGCGGCCGGACCGGTCCACCGGAGTCCGTACGGCAGTAGCGTGCGGCGTCTCCGGAAAGAAGCTCCGCGTGGCTCGGCGGACTTGAAAATTCTGCCTTGTTTTCCATTCAGTACGGTTGAAAGGAAATGCCCCTCCTTCGTTTTATCGTTGGAAGGGCATTCTAAAGATGGGCGGGATGGGGGTGTTATTCCGGAATGGATTCTCCCCGGATGAGGTCTTCCCAGCTTTGACGGCTGCGAATGACGTTCCATTGGTCCCCGTCCACCAGGACTTCTTCCGCCATAGGCCGTGAATTGTAGTTGGAAGACATGGAAAAACCATAGGCTCCGGCGGACAGTACGGCCAGGAGTTCTCCCTGGCGCACGTCCGGCATGTCCCTGTTTTGGGCGAGGAAGTCTCCGGATTCACAGATGGGACCCACGACATCCGCTGTGACGCAGGATTCGGAGGGGTATTCTCTGACCGGGATAATTTCATGATAGCCCTGGTAGAGGGCGGGGCGGATGAGGTCGTTCATCCCTGCATCCACAATTTTAAAGGTTTTGGCTTTCCCGTTTTTTTCATACAGGCAACGCGTGATGAGTGCTCCCGCATTTCCTACGATAAGACGGCCCGGTTCCACAATGATGTGTAATCCCAGAGGTTGCAGGGTGGGGACGACGGCCTGGGCGTAAGTGCTCAGCGTGAGCTGGGCGCAGTCCTCATTCACCATTCCTGAACGCCGGAATCCAGCGTGCCCTGATAAACGATGCCAATGCCTCCTCCGATGGAGAAAAATTCAATGCCGTGTTTTTCTTTCAGGGAAGCAGCCAAGGGGGCAACTTTCCTGACGGCTTCCAGGAAGGGTTTCGCCTGGGTAAGCTGGGAGCCGATATGCATTTGCAACCCTTTCAGATGAAGGTTCAGAAGTTCGCGGGCCGCCATCTCATAAAGAGATTCAATGCGTTCGAAGTCCACGCCGAATTTATTTTCAGCCTTGCCGGTAGTAATGTATTTGTGCGTTCCCGCCTCTACATTGGGATTGACGCGCACGGCCACCGGAGCCTTGACTCCCATGGAGGCGGCAATGGCGTTAATGGCCCGCAGTTCCGCTTCGGATTCCACATTGAAGCAATAAATGCCCTGGGCCAGGGCATAACGGATTTCCTGCTCGGTTTTTCCTACGCCGGCATAAGTGCATTTGGACGGATCGCCCCCGGCTTTGAGGACGCGGAAGAGTTCTCCGCCGGAGACGATGTCGAATCCCGCCCCGTTGCGGGCCATGAGGTTCAGGATGGCGATGTTGGAGCAGGCCTTAACGGCGTAGGCCACTTCCGCGTTAAGCGGTGCCAGAGCTTCCCTGAGGCGGTGAAAGTGGTTTAAAATGGTTTGTTTGCTATAAACGTACAGAGGTGTGCTTTCCTTGTCCGCCAGTTCCTGAAGGTTGACGTTTTCACAGTAGAGCGTGCCGTTTTTGTAAGCGAATGAATGCATGGATTATTCCTTGGTTGTGCTTTCGTTGGTTTTCCCGGAATGGAGAGGGGGGAGAGGGAATCTGGGAGTGGGAGGGTTGTCAATGAGCTGGGCGATCCAGGCGAGATCCTTAGAGCTTTCCAGCCCGAGTTTAATCAACATGGTAATGGGTACGGCCAGCAGCATGCCGATGGGGCCCCATACCCAGCCCCAGAAGATGACGGAGAGCAGAACCATACTGGTCACAATGCCGAATTGCCGTCCCAGCAGCATGGGTTCCAAACAGTTTCCCAGAGCTGTGTTGATCACCAGGTAGCCGCCGGCAACAATGATGCCCGCGGTAGGGCTGATCAGAAGCATGGCGAGAAGCGTGGGGGGAATAGCCGCGATGATGGAGCCGAAGGTGGGAATGAAGTTGAGGGCGAAAGCCACGATGCCCCACAACAGCGGAAAGTCCACGTTCATGTAATAGCAAAGCAGGAAAGCCAGAAGCCCTGTAACTGCGCTGATGAAGGTTTTAATAATGAGATATTTCTGGACTCCGGCCAGGGCCTTGGAGAATTTGCGGATGCCTGTGTCGCTGTTATGCCCCAGTTTATTGATGTTCGCCCGGAAGCGGGGGGCTTCCCCCAGGAAGAAAGTCATCAGGATCAGAATCAGGGTGGTGAAGGTCAGCATGGAAGCTAACTGCCCCATCACCCCTGTGGAAAACGCCACGATGCGCTGGCCGTTGAGCAGGTCCGGAAGTTCCTGAAGCATCTGGTCAGCCAGGTTGTTCCAATCCTGTTCAATCAGGAAAGCGCGGAGTTCATGGATTTTTTCCATCATAAGGGGCTGGTATTTGACCGTGACTGTTTTGGCCAGATCCTGCCCCAGGTATTGGGCCAGATAGCCCAGGCCCACCAGAATGCCAAAGTCCATGATGACCGTGAAAGTCACTGCCAGCCAGTGCGGGAAGCAAAGACGGCTCTTGAAAAAAGTCGTCAGCGGATAACTGACGATTGCCAGAAAGCCGGATAAAACGATGGGCAGGAGCACCGGTTTTCCCGCCTGCAGCCCGGCCGTGATGATAATGACGCTGGCGAGCATGAGCAGAATTTTCAGGCCCTCTTTTCCGGATTCTTTCTGAAAAGTCATGGAAGGATTGATATTAACGGGGTGGGTAATGATAGCCTGTTTTTTGCAGGATTGCAATCTTAAAGGCCTTCATTTTCATGATGTTCCCGGAAGAAACGTTCCAGGTCTTCAAAACGGGTCAGGAGAAAGTCCGGCTTTTTTTCCCTGAGGCCGTTGATGTCCGCCTCCGCGGCCCATCCTGCGGAGAGAATGCGGATAGGGACAGATCGGCATGCGTCCACGTCTGTGGGGGCGTCTCCAATATAGATGGCTTCTGAGGCGACGGCATTCAGACGGGACAAAGCCCGTTTGATGCGGTCTGGTTTTACGCCTCCCTCCGGGGAGCCTGTTTCCAGAATAGGAAAAAATTCGGACAGATGAAAAAACTGGAGAGATATCTCTGCGCTTTCCAGGCGTTTGCCTGTAACCATGGCCAGCCGAATGCCGAGGTTGCGGAGAGTGCTCAGCAATTCGGCTGTTCCGGGAAAGGGGGCGGGAGCCAGGTCTGCGTGCAGCTTGCGGTAGTAGTGGATAAATAGTTCCCTGCCGCGTTCATGCAGTTCCGGTTTCCCGGGAATCAATTTCTGGATAACTCCCAGATCGTCCGGGCCGAATTGGCGTTCGATTTCTTCATCCGTCAATATTCTGCCGTCCAGCTTCTGGATAGCGCGGCGAAAAGCCTCCCGGCACAGGGGTATGGTGTCGGCAAGAGTTCCGTCAAAATCAAAAATGGCGGTTTTGATCATCAGCCGTACCCTACATGCCGACAACGGACGGTTCAAGGGGAAAGCCGTGCCGGAATAGTCATGATGGGGCTGCAGGACGGATGAATAAGCAGGACGTGTCATCCCGTGCGGAAAGGTCAACGTTTCATTCCTGTAGTATCTCTAAATCCCTTATGTACGGGAAGGCCCCAAAAGAATATCTGTCCCTGTGGAGCGTCATTGCATTAGGAATAGGGTCCATGGTGGGAGCGGGAATTTTCGCCCTCATGGGGCAGGCGACCCTGATGGCGGGAAAAAATGTATATTGGTCCTTTATTCTGGGAGGCGTTGCTGCCCTGCTTTCCGGGTACACCTACGCCAAACTGGGTTCCCGTTATCCCGGTTCCGGAGGAATTATGGATTATTTCAACGAGGCTTTTTCCCATAAGACCCTGTCCGGCGCACTGACCCTTATTTACCTGGGAACGCTGGTCATTACCGTGGCCCTGGTGGCCAAATCCTTTGGAGCCTATGCGTCCCGCCTGTTTTTACCGGACAGGGCAGTCACCATTTATTCCACGGCCCTTTTTGCCAGCGTGGCTATTTTGCTGCTGGGGGCATTGAATATGGGGGGAGCCAGGGCCGTTGGAAAGTCGGAAGTAATCATGGTGGCATTCAAATTATTGATTTTGACGGTTTTAATGCTTGCCAGCTTCGGTTCTTCCGTGCCTGTGGGCGCGGATCCCATTCCGGTGAAAGGGCTGGACGGTTTGCTGGGCAGCGTGGGATTGACATTTTTCGCATTTGCCGGCTACGGAATGATGGCCAATACGGCGGGCAATCTGAAAAATCCTTCCAGGACGCTGCCAAGAGCCATTTTTATGGCTATTGGCCTTGTGCTGGCCTTGTACCTGATACTCTCCTACGTAGTACTGTCCAACGTTCCCGCTACTTCCCTGGAAAGCCATACGGAAACGGCCGTAGCGCAGGCCGCCTATCCGGTTTTGGGCATGTGGGGCTTCATGGCCGTATCCGTAGCGGCTCTCATTGCTACGGCATCAGCCATTAATGCCACCATGTTCAGCATGCTGGACATTTCCCGGGCTCTGGCGCGCAACGGCCAGCTGGGAGCTATTTTTAAACAGCCTTTCTGGGGCCACGGAACGGAGGGTTTTTTCTATCTTTTGCTGGGGATTCTGGTGATGACGAATGCCTTTAACCTGGTAGCCATCGCCAATTTGGCGGGGGCCTGTTTTCTGATCAGCTACCTGGCGGTGTTCGTCGCCCATTGGCGGCTCCGGAAAGAGACTCAGGGAAATGCGCTGCTTATCATCCTGGGCTTTCTTCTGATGCTGTTTATTCTGGGGGCGTTCTTTTACCAGATGTTCTTCAGCCAGCCTTATCTGATTCCGTTGATTGTGCTGTTTGTAGCCGCCTGCTTCATCCTGGAATTCCTGATACGCAGGAAGATTGCGAAAAATGTTCCCGGAGTTTCTTGACCCATGGGTGCGGGAGAAAACCGGGGCTTTTTCCCGGCCTTTTAATGCAGGAAGGAAGTCAGGGGGCTGGTGGCTGTAGCTTGGGAGGAAACGGCGGGAAGGCCGGACAGATAAGCCATGCGTCCGGCACGGCATGCCAGGGCGAACGCCTCCGCCATGGCGGAGGGAGAGCCGGAGGCGGCGATAGCCGTATTGACGAGCACGGCATCCGCTCCCATTTCCAGAGCCTCCGCCGCGTGGCTGGGCGCTCCCAGCCCCGCGTCCACCACCACGGGGACAATAGCCTGTTCAATGATGATGTTAATCAACTCCCGGGTCAGTACTCCCTTGTTGGTGCCGATGGGGGCGCCAAGAGGCATGACGGCCGCCGCTCCGGCTTCCTGAAGGCGTTTGGCGAGCACGGGGTCCGCGTTAATGTAGGGAAGCACGGTGAAGCCTTCCCTGACCAGGATTTCCGCCGCTTTCAGCGTTTCAATGGGGTCCGGCATCAGGTACTGGGCGTCCGGGTGAATCTCCAGCTTGATCCAGTTGGGCAGCCCGGCTGCTGCCGCCAGGCGCGCCAGGCGTACGGCTTCTTCTGCCGTAGTCGCTCCGCTGGTGTTGGGGAGAAGGAGGTATTTTTCCGGATCAATGAAATCCAGAATATTGGCGGCGGGATCGTGGGAACCCGTCAGATCCGCCCGGCGCAGAGCCACCGTCACAATTTGGGCGCCGGAGGCTTCCAGAGCTTCTTTCATGCTCTCATTGGAAGGAAATTTTCCCGTTCCCACCATCAGGCGGGAGGTGAACTGGCGTCCGGCTATCTGCAAAGGTGTGTCTGTCATTGCGGGATGGAGGGTACCTCCGCTTACCTTTTCAGGCAAGGGAGAATGAATAAGAGGGGGGCAGCATGACGGCTGAACGGAACATGGCCCGGGAAGGGCCATTCTTTATTCACCGCTGAAGGATGCGCTTCGTAATGCTCTGGGTTTTCCAAGGATTTCCTGATAAAGAACAGCCGCTTTCAGGGATTTGGGGTGGTGAAGGGAATTTTTCAGGGAAGGAGATTCCACTGCGGCTGATGACGGAAGAAGGTCGGGCAGATGTTCCTTCATCTCCCTCTTTTGCAAACGTTGCAGAGCCGCCTGTTCCGCATCGGAAAGAGAGCGCATGGATTGCCGGGCTTCTTCCGTAGCTTTTACGTAGCGTTCCAGCACATTTTGCGCCGTCTGCCGGGCTGTTTCCTCGGGTTGTGCAGCCGCCGGCGCCGGGATCGGCTGCGGTTTGCGGGCCACGGCGGGGGAGGGAAGCTCTACAGGAGGGGCTGAGGGCCGCGGTGCGCGGGCCGGTGCGGCAGGTTGGGTTTGCTGTGGCTGCGGGGTTGCCCGGCGCATTTCCGCAATGACTTCCCTTACGCGTTTTTCATGATGGTTCTCCGTGTCCGGAACGGACGGTTCCTCATCTTTTTCATCCGGTTTCAACAATTCGATTGCTTTTTTGATGAGGAAAATCACCCCGACAATCAGCCAGAACCAGAGTTTCAGGCTATTGTCATCGCCTCCGGAGGCGAGCATGTATGCCAGTGAATCCATAAAGGATAAAGGTTTCCGGAAAAAGCAGGCCTTTCCGGAAACCAGGGAATTTATTTATTTGATGGAAGAGGGAGGCGTATCCGGTTGAGCGATGGAATCTCTCATTTTGGTGTCAGCCACCACGTTTTGGTAACGGGCGTAGTCCAGCACTCCCAGATTGCCGTTGCGGAAGGCTTCCGCCATGGCCATGGGAATCTGGGCTTCCGCTTCCACCACCTTGGCGCGCATTTCCTGCGTTTTTGCAGCCATTTCCTGTTCCGTGGCTACGGCGGCGGCGCGGCGGACTTCCGCTTTGGCCTGGGCGATTTGTTTGTCCGCTTCCGCCTGCTCGGCCTGGAGGCGGGCGCCCACATTGCCGGCTACATCCACATCCGCAATGTCAATGGAAAGCACTTCAAACGCCGTGGCGGCGTCCACCCCCTTGTCGCTTACGGTACGGGAGATCACCTCCGGTTTTTCCAGAACATCCTTGTAGGAGGGGGCGGAACCTACGGCGGAGACGATGCCTTCCCCGACGCGGGCGACCACCGTTTCCTCCGTGGCGCCCCCTACGAAGAGATCCAGGTTGGTGCGCACCGTTACGCGGGCGCGCACCGCCACTGCAATGCCGTCACGGGCCACCGCCGTCAGGCGCGTTTGGCCGGAGCTGGGGTTCGGGCAGTCGATGACTCGGGGATTGATGGAGGTGCGCACGGCTTCCAGCACGGTCTTGGAAGTGCCTTTCACGGCCAGGTCAATGGCGCAGGCGCGGTCGTAGCTCAGCGGAATGCCGGCTTTCTCCGCCGCAATCAGGGCAAGCACGCAGTCCACGATGTCGCCGCCGGCCAGGAAGTGGGCCTCCAGCTCATCCGTGCTGATGTCCAGGCCCGCCTTGGCGGCCGTAATGCGGGTGTCCACCACCAGGGGATAGGGCACTTTCCGGAGCCACATCCCCAGCATGTTGCTCATGGAGACGGGCGCTTTCGCCAGACGGGCGCGCAGCCATGTCTTGAAGAATTTGGCGATGATGGCGAAAAAGATGACCAGAAAGATGACGAGGACGACGACCAGAATGGTCCCCCAGGCGGTTGCGTTGGAAATGTTTGCTGACAGCAGGTTGTTCATGTATCCTTCCATACCATATGAACCGAAGCAGGGTAAAGATATAATTGTGTTACCTGCGGTTTAAAGATATTGACCTTTCGGAGGATTCGTGGCAATGCACTTGGCCGTGCGCACCATTGATTTTGATTATCCGCTGCCGGAAGAACTGATAGCGGACCGTCCCCTTCCGGACCGCTCCGCGTCCCGGATGATGGTCATTCACCGGGATACGGGCATGATTGAGCACAGGCATTTTTGCGATTTGCCGGAATATGTGCGGGAAGGGGATCATTTTATCCTGAATGATACCAGGGTGGTTCCGGCAAGATATTTTTCCAACGACGGTTCCATTGAAATAGTACGCGCGGAGGTTCTTAATCCCCTGTTGTGGAAGTGCATGGTGCGCCCCGGACGCAAAATGAAGCTTGGGCGTACGGTTGCGGTCGGAGAGGCGGTGGGCACCGTGGAAGGCATTGATGAGGAAGGGTACCGCCTTATCCGGTTTGACCGGGAAGTGGATGAGGAAAAATACGGGCGTCTGGCTCTTCCCCACTATATGAACCGGGAAAGCAACCCATCCGACAGGGAGCGTTACCAGACCGTTTACGCCAGACATGAAGGGGCCATTGCCGCCCCTACGGCCGGGCTGCATTTCACGCCGGAGCTGCTGGCGTCCGTACCTCATGATTTTTTGACCCTGCACGTGGGCGTGGGAACATTCCGTCCCGTCAAGGCGGACAGGATTGAAGACCATCAGATGCACACGGAGCATTTTTTTCTTCCTGAAGCCGCCGCCCGGGCGGTCAATAACGCCAGAAGGGTCATTGCCGTAGGCACCACCAGCGTGCGGGTGCTGGAACATGTGGCGACGGCGGAGGGTCTGCCGTTGAGGGAGTGCGCCGGTTCAACGAACATCTTCATCTATCCTCCCTATAACTACAAGGTGGTGGACGCCCTGATCACGAATTTCCATTTGCCGCAGAGCACGCTGCTGATGCTTGTCAGCGCTTTCGCGGGCAAGGAACTGATCATGAAAGCCTATCTGGAAGCTATCCGGGAACGGTACAGATTTTTTTCCTACGGAGACTGCATGCTGATTCTGTAACATCCCGGCGGTTTTTCAAATATCTTTTGGAAAAAGCGCGGATGTTTTAAAGCCTGTTTTACGAAGGGGGGCTGCGGACGGAGGGATGGCGGCGGAACGCCGCCCGGAGAAGAATGGGGGTGCTGTCTTCTTCTGAATTCCAGCAGGCTCCTTCCGTGGTTCCTGAGTTGGCGGAGGGTAATCAAGGCATGCAGTATTTCTTCCAGCAGAATATGCATCATGTTGGCATAATGGCGGTCCGTGCTGTTCCGGCACAACCGGGGGAAATAGGAGGCTTCCAGCTCCGGAGCGTTCCATTTATTCCGGATGATGCGTCTTCTGCGGGAAGCCCGCGGCCAGCAGGGATATTCCCGGTCCCTCAAATAAAGAAGGTAGCAGTCTTTCAACATGTCGAGCTGGAAGGTTGCGCCGGCACATGCCGGAAGGGAGATGAAGGGGTGCATGTCTTTTACCCCTTCCAGCGTCATGTGGATGGTTGTTTCCGCAAGCACGGTCCAGTAGAGAATGGGCTCCGTGACGGAACGGCTCCTCCTGCGGAACCGCAGGTAGAAATGGCGGCTGAGTTCCAGGGCTGAAAGGGCTTTGATATAATGCGCCAGGACCGCCCGGCCGTATTGGCGGAAAATGAACTGTTCCAGCCTTTGCTGGAGATGGGCGTCTCCCATTGCCATTTCCTTCTTAAGAAGGCTCCACTGTTCCTTGAATATGGCATCTTCGGTCATAGATTTGAAAAAATCAATTATTTCCAATATAAAATAAATTAATTTTAGGGAAATTCAAATGGAATTGGGGGAATTTTATCAATTTTTCCAAGTTCAGGAGTATGGACGTGGAGCATGGAAGAGCCTAAGAACAAAAGAGTCTGCCCGGCGGGCGTTCCTGCTTTGGATTTTCCGGGCCGGCGGATTATTTCCGTTGTCCGGCAGCAGGATGTAAAAATTGCCGATGGTGATGTATGGGTATTTGTCCGACCGCCAGTGCGGGACAATGACCCGGCAGCTTCCCGGGAATGAACAGGACGAATTTTACTAACACATTTGATAGGAATCCCGTATGGGAAAATTTAATTAGAAGCGGTCGCAAATAGGGTATGATGAAAATTTGCCGGGACCATTTTTCATGCAAAAAGTGCGACTGCATTTCCATGCGGCGCAATGCGTTCTTGTGAGGGAAAATAAAACGCGATAGCGTGAAAACGACTTGGCGGTCAAGAATACCCCTTATCCCTGTCACGCGCGTATGGATCACGATTTCAGCCTTATTCTCACTTTTGTCGGCGGATTGGCCGCTGCCCTTCTTTTCGGCCTTATTGCCAGAAAACTGCATTTATCCCCGCTGGTGGGCTACCTGCTGGCCGGGGTGGCGGTAGGGCCGTACTCGCCGGGATTTGTTGCGGATTCCCATACGGTGGAACAATTCGCGGAGCTGGGCGTTATCCTGCTGATGTTCGGGGTGGGGCTCCATTTCCATTTGAAGGATTTGATTGCCGTGCAAAAAGTGGCCGTGCCGGGAGCCGTTGTGCAGATATCCGTGGCTACCGTGCTGGGGGTGCTGGTCGGGTGGATGTTCGGATGGTCCGCGATTTCCGGACTGGTTTTTGGCATGGCGATTTCCGTGGCGAGTACCGTAGTGCTGACGCGGGTGCTGGAAGACAACCAGAACCTCCATACGCCCGGCGGCCATGTGGCTCTGGGATGGCTGGTAGTGGAAGACCTGTTTACCATTCTGCTGCTGGTTCTCATCCCCGCCGTGATGGAAGCGCGCCAGAGCGGCGCCGGAGACTGGGGCGGCATTCTTTCCGAGCTTGGCTGGATGTTCGTCAAGCTGGCCCTGCTGGTGGCCCTGACGCTGTTTGCCGGGAAAAAAGTCATTCCGCTGGTGCTGCGGTACGTGGCCCGAACGGGCGCGCGTGACTTGTTTACGCTGGCTGTGCTGGTCATTGCGCTGGGCGTGGCGGTGTACTCCGCGGAATTCTTTGGCGCTTCCATGGTTTTGGGGGCGTTTTTGGCGGGGATGGTTGTAGGCCAGTCGGACTTCTGCGCGCGCGCGGCGGCGGAAGCCATGTTGATGAGGGATGCTTTTGCGGTTCTCTTCTTCGTTTCCGTGGGGATGATGTTTGACCCGATGTCCGTGGGGGATTGCTGGCCTCTGGCCCTGGCAACGCTGGGGGTGGTGATGATCGGCAAGCCGCTGGCGGCTTATGTGGTTGTTCGTTGCCTGAGGCGGCCGGTGCCGCTGGCGCTGAGCGTATCCGTGGCCTTGGCTCAAGTGGGTGAATTTTCTTTCATTCTCGCCGGAATAGGTCTCATGTACAACATCCTGCCTCCGGATGCCAATCAGGCCATCATTCTGGCGGCTGTCGTCTCCATTTCCTTAAATCCCATCCTGTATCGGCAGATTGGACCTGCAGTCAAATGGCTGCAAAAACGCGGCATAGGGCTTGCGGACCCGGGGGGCGTGAACAGCATGGCCTTGCCCGCTCCGGATGCGCGGCGCGTGGTATTGGTAGGGTTTGGCCCCACGGGGCGCATTCTTAAGAGGATATTGAATGACAACGGGGTGGAAGTCATCATCGTGGAAATGAACATAGACACGGTTACCGCTATACGGGAGCAGGGAGGGGATATTGTTTACGGGGATGCCAGCCAGCGGGAAATTCTGCGCCATGCGGGCATTGAATATGCGGAAAGCCTGATTCTCTCCGCTTCCATTCCGGACGCCAAGGAGATAGTAGGCGTGGCTCTGGAGCTTAACCCTCATATTGACGTGATGATTCACACCAAGTACATGAGGGACGTGGATATACTGAAGGAAGCCGGCGCTTCCCAGGTTTTTTCCTCGGAATCGGAAGTAGCCCTGTCCATGGCGGAATATTTCCTGCGGGAAGGCGGTGCGGACGACGAACAGATCGTTTCCGAGCGCCAGCGCATTCGCGCGGAGCTGGACAGGGAAATGCCCGGAGTTTCCGTTGCGGGCCATTCATAATCGTTGGCTCCGCTTTGTCCGGGCAGAGGTTCCCATGCCCGGAATGGAAACCGTTTCTCCTTCCCGAATTCGGAACATGTTTTTACGGGAATCCGGCAACAGTCATTCAATTTCTGTTCTGCTTGGACGGTTTAAGAATGACGGTAACGCGCCCCAGGTGGTGCAGTGCGTTTTCTATCTGGTTTTCCAGCTGCGAGGCGATCTGGTGGCATTCCCGGATAGTCAGGGAGGCGTCCACGGAACACACGCAGGTCAAGGTTGGGAAATTGGCCTCCCTGGTCAGGTCCAGCTTGAGGATCTTGCGGATGTTTCTGTGCTGCTGGAGAATGAGATTTACCTTCAGGCGCACTTCCTCCGGAGAAACCTGTTCCGCAATGGCGCCTGTTTCCATGTCGCGGCAATCCGGTTCAATGCGGCAAATTACCTTTTCCGGCTTGAGTTCATGCAGAATGGAATCCCTGAAAGCCTCCACCACATGGTAGCCGCGTTCCAAGGGCCAATCCGCCGGAATTTCCACATCCATGAAATAACAGGGGGCCTGTTTGCCGTGGCCTGCATAAAAACCGTGAATGCGGACATGGTGGCGCAAGGCCAGCCGGTGGATAATCATGTCCGGCTCCATATTGGAAAGATTCTCCCGCGCCGGTTCGATATGGACGATGACGTCCGCTTCCGGCAATTCATGCTTTACAATGCCTTCAATGGATTCCGCCACATCATGGGCGTCATCCACGTGCAGTTCCGCAGGCGCTTCCACATCCAGCTCTACGAAGATGCGCGAGCCTCCGTCACGCAGGCGGATGCGTTTGACCGGATAATCCGGGGCATTCTTTTTCATGGCGTCCAGCACCTGCCGCGTCAGGGAGGAAGAACCGCCGTCCATCAGGGCGTGGATGGAACGTTTGGCAAGGCCGAAAGCCACGGAACAAACCAGAGCCGCCACAAACAGGGCCGCAATGGCATCCGCCCTCTCCAGGAGGCCGTGCCAGGCTGATTCCGCAGGGACCAGATGGGCCAGCCAGATGCAGAAAAGACCCAGGAGCACGACTGCGGAAGACCAGATATCCGTGGTAAAGTGAAGTGCATCCGCTTCCAGGGCCTGGCTTTTGTGCTTTTTGGCTATCCGGCGGAGCATGGCGGAACGGTTCACATCTACCAGCAGGGAGACGGCCACTACGGCAAAAGCCCACCAGGTGAGGGTAATCTCCGCCTCATTGTAGAACAGACGGTCCACAGCCTCCCAGACAATCCAGGCGCAGGTAACTAAAAGGAGGGCTGTTTCCGCCAGGGCGGAAAGATTCTCCACCTTTTCGTGCCCGTAGGGGTGGCTTTCGTCCGCAGGGCGGGACGCCACTTTTACGGCGTAAAAAGTCATGGCCGCAGCCATCAGGTCCAGCCCGCTGTGCAGGGCTTCGGAAATGATGCCGAGGCTGCCGGTTACAATGCCGGCCCAGAGCTTGATGACCGTTAAAAAGGCGGACCACAGGACGGAGGAAAGGGCCGCATGTGATTTTTCCTGGTGCGCTGCTTGTTCCATAAGACAGGGAAAGAAAGAAGGGCATATCTAAGCCCGCCTCCCTTTCTTAGTCAATGATAACAGAGGCGGCGTTAGAACTCAGGCTTTGGCCCATGACGGAATCACCCCCTGCACCATCAGGGCTGGATGTGTAACAGGAGCCTGCTGTGCGGATATATTTTTTTATTTTCACTATTAAAGAAACAGTATTTATTATTTTAAATAATCAAAATATATTAAAAATTAATTGAAGGCGGTAGAAGATAACTCTGAAAGCAGCCGGTTGCCGTGACCTAAAAAAGTATTGCCAATGCTGGGGAATACGTTATTTTGCGTGTGTTGAGAGTGACTGCCAAGAGGTAGCCGGAGCTCCTGAAGGTGCGCGGCGTGTTCCCCAGCAGAGTATCCGGTACCTGTAATATATTTACGGATGGCCGCACCCTGATTCCCTTCCTGCGTGGTATTTGCAAATGACAATGTGTTCCCCGGGTTGTAGAACAGTTCCACTTGTTAGTTTGTCTCTTTTCACCTACACTTACTATTATTCCCAATTCTATGTCAGGACATAATAAATGGTCTAAGATCAAGTACGTTAAGGCTAAGGAAGACGCCAAGAAGGGCAAGGTTTTTGCCCGCTTTGCCCATGAAATCATGCTGGCCGCCAAAAGCGGCGGCGGAGATCCTGATCTGAATCCGCGCCTGCGCGCCGCCATTGACGGAGCCAAGGCCGTGTCCACCCCCAAGGAAAATATTGAACGCGCCATCAAAAAAGGCACCGGGGAACTGGGAGGAGCTACCATCCAGGAGATTACCTATGAAGGCTACGGCCCCTCAGGCACGGCTTTCCTGATTGAAGTGGCGACGGACAACACAAACCGTTCCGCTTCCGAGCTGCGTACCCTGTTCACCAAAAACGGAGGCAGCATCGGTACGCCCGGTTCCGTGGCTTACCAGTTTGAACGCAAGGGAGAGGCCCGCATCATGGCGGAAGGTCTTACGGAGGATTCCGCCATGGATCTGGCGCTGGAATGCGGCGCGGATGATGTGGAACAGGGGGATTCCGACAATGAATGGGTGTTTGTTACGAGCCCAACGGAGTTGAACAACGTGTGCGCCGCCCTGCGTGAAGCCGGGCATACGGTAATTTCCATGAAGCTGATTTCTGTGGCGCAGAATGCTTCCGTGATTAATGATCTGGAAACGGCGAAGGCCGCCCTGCGCCTGTATGAAGCGCTGGACGACTATGATGATGCGCTGAACGTCTTCTCCAATTTCGATGTAGCGGAAGAAATCCTTGAGCAGCTTGGTTAACGCTGTTGTCCTTCAGGAGACGCCTGTTGTTGCAGTTCAATTTTCTTTTCCATGTCTGATACCCCCCCCAGATTTGACTCCGGAACAGGTTTCTCCGGAGCCGGCGCCCAAAAAACGTATTATCCGCAAAACCAAGTCTGCGGCGGAAGCTCCGGTAAAGCCCCAGACTGCTGCGGAAGTGCCCGGGACGGAACAGGATTCTTCCCCGGCTCCCCGCAAGCGGACGATAAGGAAGAAGGTTGCTGAATTGGCGGATGATGGGATGGAAAGTGTCGATATGCCGGGGAAGAAGACTTCCCGTAAGAGCAGTGCTGAAATCCCGGTGGAAGAAGCGCAGGATGTTCCTGCCAGGCCCCGGCGCGGACGCCCGCGCAAGAAGCCTGTGGAGGAGGTTCCGGAAACTGACGGCTCTACGATTGCCTCCGGAACGGAAGCCGCCGTCAAGCCGGTGCGCAGGCGTGCTGCCAAGGCTGTTGCTCCGGAGAACGGTGATTCAGCCGGCCCTGAGGCGGAAATTGCCGTTCATGCGGCGCCTGCCGAGCCGGCTTCCGATTCTTCCGATTCTGTTCCGGAGCAGCCCGCAGAAGGCAGGCCGAAGGTTATTCGCCAGAGATTTGTGAGGAAACCGAGGGAACAGGAGCCGGAGGCGGATGCTTCCGTTCCGTCCATCAAGGTGGTGCAGGAAGGTGCGGCGGATTTTTCCGAAGATGCCGCCCGGGAGCCGCGTCGGACAAATGAGCCGCAAAGGCAGCGTTTTGACAGGCAGAACCGCCGGAATAACAACGACCGTTTCAATAAAAACCGGAATAACCGCCAGGATGGCCGCAATGGCAGAAACGGCAATGACCGGGTTAAAAACCGCTGGAATAATAATCAGGAGGGCGGAACCCCACAGAACAGCGCCCCCCGTGAACTGGCGCCGCCGGAACCGGTGGACGGGTTGCTGGAAATTACGAATAAGGGGTTCGGCTTTTTAAGGAAGCCGGATAATGATTTTGACGCTTTTGCGGAAGCCGTTTATGTGCCGCAGGATATGATCCGCAGGTTCGGTCTGCGTCCTGCCGTGTGGGTGCATGGGCAGGCCTGCCGTCATGACCGCGGCATTCTTCTGACGGAAATTGCCTCCGTTAACGGGGTTGCTCCAGAGAAAGCGCGCAAGAACCCGCACTTTGAAGAGCTCAAGGCGGTCAATCCTAATAAGCGCATTTCTTTTGAAACCCGGCCGGAGCGTTACACCACCCGCACATTGGATCTGATTGCTCCAATCGGGCGCGGCCAGCGCGGCCTGATTGTCTCTCCGCCCCGCGCAGGGAAGACGACGCTGCTTCAGCACATGGCGGAAGCCATTCTGGAGAATTACAGGGATTCCATTCACCTGATGGTGCTTCTGGTAGACGAGCGTCCGGAAGAAGTGACGGAGTTTAAACGTTCCCTCCCCGGAGCTGAAGTATACGCCTCTTCCAATGATGGAAGGGTGCGCGATCACTGCCGCATGGCGGAACTTTGCATTGAACGCGCCAAACGGCTTGTAGAGGCGGGGCAGCATGTTTTCCTGCTGATGGATTCCATTACTCGCCTGGCCCGCGCCTACAATAACGCTGACAAGGGAAGCGGCCGCACGATGTCCGGCGGCATTGATGCCCGCGCTCTGGAAATGCCCCGGCGCCTTTTTGCCGCCGCCCGCAATACGCGCCAGGCCGGTTCCCTGACTATCATTGCCACCGCCCTGGTGGAAACCAACAGCCGCATGGATGACCTGATTTTCCAGGAATTCAAGGGGACGGGCAATATGGAACTGGTGCTGAACCGCCGCATTGCGGAGCAATATATCTTCCCGGCCGTGGACATTCTGAAATCGGGGACGCGGAGGGAAGAGCTCATTATGCCGGAAGCATGGCTGTACAAGATGAATCTGATCCGCCGCGCTTTAGCCGGGCATAAACCCGTAGAAGCCATGGAACGGTTCCTGTTTTTCCTGAACAAATACCCCAGCAATACCCAGATGCTGCTGGATTTGAAACAGAAAGCGTAGGTTCCCCGATGGCGCAGAGCCTTGGAGGCTTGCGGAATTCCGGCCGGAAAAGCGGGAAGCATTTGTCTTTCCTGATGAGTCAGGAGCGTGCTTAAACGCCTTTTTTGCTGTTCCAGATGGCGATATGCAGACGGTCTGAAAAACGAAAACCGTAGCGGAGACACCATTCCACCGCCTGCGCACGCATGGCGTTCAACTCATCCCGTGTGGAGGCCAGGGGCATGATCAGAATTCGTTCCGGGGGAATGTCCGCTTCGGAAGCCCGCCGCAGAACGGCCCTGACATCGTCCTCGCACGCCACGACGAATTTGAACCAGGCTTTCTCCGTACCCGCCAGACAGCGCAGGATATCCGGTTTCCAAGTCTTAACGTCGTTATTGCCTGAATGGGGGAGTTTGGGAGATACGTTGAATTGCGTGACGCGTTTCAGCAGTTCCGTATCCGGCATGATGGTGCCGTTGGTTTCCATTTCCACGGCATGATCCGGCAACAGGCGCAGCAGGGCGGGAAGCGCCTTTTGCTGAATGAGCGGCTCCCCTCCGGTCAGGACCAGGCGGCGGCATGGATAATGGAGCACCAGTTCAGCCGCCTTTTCAGGCGCGAGGCGCATTCCGGGAACCGTTCCGTTCCAGGAATACGCCGTATCACACCAGGAACAGGCCAGATTGCAGCCTGCCAGACGCAGGAAAACGCAGGGTGTTCCCTGGGAGACTCCTTCCCCCTGAATGGAATGGAAATTTCCGGTTGTCCGTGAATCTGGGCCAGTGTGAGCATGATCAGGCTGGCCTGAGACTATCATATCCCTGCCGTCCGTCAACGACTCCCTGAGGGAAGGCGGGTGCTTCCTTGTTCTCCGTGCATTTCATTTTCCGGCAGATGTTCAACTGTTGCTGCTGCGGAAGGCCGCACCCGTGAACAGGAGCAGGATAAATCCCGCGACGGAGGCTGCACCCGTGAACAGCTTCTGAAAGGAGGCATGGTCTTCCTTCTTTGCCAGCTTTTTCACTTCTTCCCTGGAAGCTTTCCGCATGGCCGCGCGGGCTTCGTCATAGGCCCGGGATGCCTGTTCTTCTTTTTTACGGGCCTGTTCCAGAGTTTTCCGTACATCTCCGGACAGCTCCCTGTATTCGGCAGACGCCAGCAAGTCTTCATCGCCCGGTTCCGGGACAGCGGATTCGTCCCGGTCATCGTCGGCCAGAACCTTGTTTTTCTGTTCGGTGAGTTTCTCCTCCGCCTTCTGCATCAGGCGTTCCTGTTTGCCAGACTTTTCTTCCAGAGTTTCCAGCGCCGCATCTACGGCTTTCATTTTTTCCTTAGCAGCTGCGGTTTTCTGGCGGATAAGGTTCATCTGTGCCTGAAGTTCGGAAATATTTCCCTTCTGAGGGGCAATCCCGGACAATTTCTTCCTGCTTTTGGCCTCTTCCCGTTTTTGGGCCAGTTCGCGTTCCGCCTGTTCCAGTTCCGCCTGAATGCTCCTCTGCTGATCGGTCAGCCTGTCAAGCTGGGTTCTCATTCCCTCCTTTTTCCGGAGCAGTTCCTCCCTGGCGGATTTGGTGCTTTCCCTTTGCCTTTTCATGCGGCGGCGCAGCCGGTCAATCTTTTTGGTCGTGTTCCTTCACTTCTTCCTGCTGGTCCGCCACGCTTTTTTGGTAGGCGGCATCCTGGATTTCCTGATGCTGTTGCCTTTTTTGTTGGAGATAAGCTTGCTGGAATCTCTCTATGTCTTCTTCCGCCGCCCGGGTGGCATCCTGGGCATCATCCAGCTTCTTTCGGGATTGGATAACGGCTTTTTCCAATATTGCGGCCTCCTGTTCCAATGTTGTTTTTTTGGGCGGCCAGTTCCTTTCCTTCCGGGGAAATGCGGTTTTGATAGTACCAGACGGAAAATCCGGCGGTTAACAAGGTCAGGAGAAGCAGTACGTAGCGCATGGATATGTTCCGACGATTCGGTCAATGATATAAAAATGGGTAAGCCTTGTCAACATGGCAGAAATAAGAACCGCCCGCTTCCCTCCGGAGATGAAGGAAGCGGGCGGTCTGAAAAGCAGGTTTCCGGAAATGCGTCTTTCCCTGTTAAAGATTCAGGGAAAACGCAGAGATGGCATCTATCTCTTTCGCGATTTTATCCAGCAGTTCATCGGAAACCGGCTGGTTGGTCTTAATCACGGTCAGGGCCTCCCTGGTGGCGTGGTCGGCCGGGGCGGCGATGTTGTCAATGTTGATTCCATTGGAAGACAGGGCGGAGCCGATGAGGGCGATAATACCCGGGCGGTCCTTGTAGCGCAGGCATAATGTCGTGCCGCGCAGGTCCGCGTACAATCCGTTGAAATTGTTCAGGCGGGAGACCATGGGGATGCCTTCCGTCACCACGCCGCGCACGCTGGTGTGGAAATATTCCTCTTCCTCTTCCATGGCCACGTCCAGCGTGATGGAATCTTCATAAGGTTTGTCGTCTTTGGGTTCCCTCGCTTTGAAAACGATGCCGTGCTCCCGCAGGGATTCTTCCGCGGCGGCAGGCATGAGCCCTTTTTCCGCATGCGGCAGAAGGCCTTCCAGAATGGGGGCCGTAAACCATTTGCGAAAAATGCGCAGGTTGCCGTAAAAAGTGCATTCCACGCGGCGGATGGGCTTGTTGCCGCCGGCCTTGCGCGCCAGGGAGGCGAGCAGAAACGCCAGTTGAAGATGGGCCGGATTGAGGCCGCTGGGGGATTCCCCGTTCACCACGCAGGAGGTGTCGCCGTCGGAAAAGTAGGCGATCATCTGTTCTGCGGCGCGTTTGGCCGCTTTCGTATTGGCCTCCCGGGTGTTGGCTCCCAGGTGGGGAAGAATCAAATCCGCAATGGGGGCGGAAGGCTTCTCTCCGGGCGCGTCCTTGGGATGTACGTCCGTCAGGTAGCCGATGTTTTTGCCTGCGGCCTTGGCGGCGGCCAGCGCTTCTTCATCCACCACGCCGTAGCGGGAGCAGTTGATGAGCACTGCTCCGTCTTTCATTTTTCCAATGAGCTCCGCGTTCACCATGTGGTGGGTGGAGGGGCCGCCCGGAACGTGCAGGGTAATAATGTCGCACTGGGAGAAAATATCTTCAATGCTGGTAGGGGTGACGCCGATGTTCAGGGCGCGCTGGCGTGCCAGAAAGTGGTCGTAGCCCAGCAGAATGGGTTCAAATCCCTGCAGACGCTTGACGAGGTTGCGGCCGATGTTGCCCAGGCCGATGATGCCCACCGTCTTTTTGGTCAGCTCGCTGCCCATGTATTTTTTCTTTTCCCACAGGCCTTCCCGGGTGGTGGCGTCCGCCTGGACGATGTGGCGGTAGTAGGCCAGAATCATGGCCATGACTTCTTCCGCCACAGCATTGGAGTTGGCCCCGGGGGTATTCATGACGTCCACGTTTTTTTTGCGGGCGTACACAATGTCAATGTTGTCGTAACCGGCTCCGGCGCGGACGACCAGCTTCAGGGAAGGAAGGGCGTCCATGATTTCCGGAGTGACTTTTTCGCTGCGGACGATCAGAGCCACGGCATCCGGATGGGCGGCTACCTGTTTTTCCAGAGGCGTATCAGCGTCCTGGATGACTTCATAGCCGGCCGTTTTAAGCGTGTTGGCCGCTACGTCGGAGAGTTTGGTAGGAATAAGGACCTTGTTCATGTTGGTACGGTGGAAAAGATTATTGTTCAATGGTATGGATAAAAAGCCCGCTGCGCAGCTTGGGTTCAAACCAGGTGGATTTGGGAGGCATGATTTCTCCGGCGTCCGCTACGCGGAAAAGGTCGGCCATGGTGACGGGATACAGGGAGAAAGCCAGCGCCATTTCCCCGGAACAGCGGCGTTCCAGTTCTCCCAGACCGCGGATTCCTCCTACGAAGTCGATGCGGTCGCTCGTGCGTGGATCGTCAATGCCCAGAATGGGAGCCAGCACATTCGCCTGGAGGATGGCGCAGTCCAGGCTTTCGATGGGATGGCCGGCCGGGAAGGTTCCCGGTTTGGCCGTGGCGGAATACCAGCGTCCATTCAGATACATGCCGAACTCATGCTTGGCGCGGGGGGCGTAGCCTTCTCCGGGAATGGTATCCACAGGATTTATGTCAAAGGAGGTACGGAGTTTTTCCATGAATTCCTCTTCAGTCCGTTCAGGTCGCGTATGACGCGGTTGTAGTCCATGATGAAAAGGTCTTCATCACAAAAGACGACAGCCATCAGGTAGTTGAATTCTTCCTGCCCCGTGTAGTCCGGGTGTTTCTGGCGGCGCCTGGCGGAAACGGCGGCGCTGGAAGCCGTGCGGTGGTGTCCGTCCGCAATGTAAAGGGCGTCCACTTCCTCAAAGCTTTTGCGGATGTCTTCCACCGTGCCGGGCTCGGAAACGGGCCACAGGATATGGGTGACGCCGTCCTCCGTGGTAAAATCATATTCGGGTTTGTGGAATTTAATCCATTCCCGGATGATGGCGGAAAGACCTTCATGTTTGCGGTAGGCCAGGAATACCGGTTCCGTCTGAGCGGAGCAGGCGTCAAAATGCTCAATCCGGTCAAGTTCCTTTTCCCTGCGGGTCAGTTCGTGCTTTTTAATGGCGCCGCTGGCATATTCATCCACGGAGGCGCAGCCGACGATGCCCGTCTGTACGCGCCCCCACATGATTTGTCGGTAGATGTAGAAAGACGGCCGTTCATCCCGGAAGAGGTACCCTTCGCGGACAAACCTTTCCAGGTTTTCCCTGGCCTTGGCGTAGGTTTCCGGGGCATGGATGGCGGCTTCGCTCGTGTCGATGTCGGAACGGCAGATATGGAGGAAAGAGGCGTCATTTCCGGCGGCCATTTCCTTGGCTTCCCGGTGGTTCATGACATCATAGGGGAGGGAGGAGACCCGCGCGGCCAGTTCCCGGGGAGGGCGCAGGGCGGGGAAGGGATGGAGAGTGGACATGGAAGGAAAAGTTCGGAAAGTCAGTAATGGGAAAGATGATATAGCGCGCGAATGCTGGAAACAAGCCCGGCCAAAATGCATGCCGCAATGAACAGCAGCAAATAACGTGAAATGGAGTCCTGAAAGAACGGGTTGTCCCGGAAAGACCGTGCCTGATTGAAAGTTTGGACGATGACGAATGTCGCCGGGATGCGGAAAAGATCAAAGATGAACAAGTTCTGGGATATTCGAGATGTATCCTGTTCCCGGCGATTGTTCCGTTCATGTTCCGGCGGAGGCGTTCCGCCCTCTTTTCCGGACGGAGCCGGAAAAGAGGGCAGGGGCCTCGCTTATTTGAGCTTCAGGATATCCACGATGCTGGACGTGATGGAGCGCATGTCATCCATTGTCAGCTCGCCCATGTGGGCAATGCGGAACGTTTTGTTCTTCAAGTCCCCGTAACCGTTGCCGAGCTGCATGCCGCGTTCAATCAGGGAGTTGTTCAGGGCGGCGATGTCAATGTCCCTCGTGTTGCTGATCACCGTCAGGGTGCGGGAAAGGTGGTCCCGGTTGGCAAAGACGCTGAAATATTCATCTGCCCAGGAACGCACGAATTCGGCCATGGCTTCATGACGCGCAAAGCGGTTTTCCACACCTTCCTGCATGATGCGCTGGAGCTGGAGGTCCATGGCGTACATGATGGAGACACAGGGAGTGTTCGTGTACTGGTAGTCCTTCTTCTGGATGGTGTCGTAAATGGAACGCAGGTCAAAGTAGCAGCCGCGGTTGGAACGGAGGCGGTGCGTTCGTACGCTTTTTGGGATAGCGTGCAGACAGCCATGCCGGGAGGCAGGGCAAGCGCCTTCTGGGTGGAGGTCACCAGTACGTCCACGCCCAGCTTGTCCGTTTCAATCCGGGAGCCGGCGGCGGAACTCACGGCGTCCATGCACCACACGACATCCGGGTATTTTTTAAGCACTTCCGCAATTTCCTCCACCGGGTTCTGGATGCCGGTGGACGTCTCATTGTGCGTGATGCAAATGGTGTCGTATTTGCCGGTGGAGAGGGCGGCGTCCACCATTTCCGGGGTAGTGGGCTGCCCCAGTTCGCTCTTGAAAATATCGGAGGGCACGCCGTTGCCCGTAGCGATCTTGTACCATTTGTCGCCGAAGGCGCCCACGGAAAAAATGGCGGCGCGTTTGGCGGTGCAGGAACGCACGGCGCCTTCCATCAGGCCCGTACCGGAGGAAGTGGAAAGCAGAATTTCCTGTTCCGTCAGCAGGATGCGGCGCAGATTGTTGGAAATGCGGCGCTGCAGGGCGGAGGCCGCTTTGGATCGGTGTCCCATCATTGGGCCGCTCATGGCGGCAAGTACTTCAGGTGCTACTTCAGTGGGTCCGGGAATGAATAATTTGGTTGCCATTTGTTTTTAAGAACTGGGTACGCATACTATAGCGTCTCCAAACGGTTTGACTATGAATTTTTGTTGAGCCTTACCGGGAAAACCTGCCGCAGCAGCGGAGAAAGCAAAGAGAGGATGTCTGTATTGGGCGGCACAGGTGGCCAGTTGGGAGTAATGCGGGCAGGATGCGGCGCTCCGCATGTTCCGTCATCCCATGCCGGCATGGTTCCTCCGGTGATCCTTTTCAACCGGATTTTCTGGCAGGAAATCAGGATGGAACGAGGCGGAGAACCTGTGCTGAAACGGTTCTCACGTTCTGACGGTGAAACGGCTTTTTTCTCCTGTTCGGAAAGGCAGGGCGTAGGCCTTGCCCTCTTTCCGCAGGAGGAATGTTTTTGGAATTTAGAGGCTGATCAGCTTGACCAGCCAGTAACCTCCGAAGAAAAGCCAGATATACAGGAAGCCTGCAAGCAGGAAAGGCCGCGCTCCGGCTTTCTTAAACTTCTCAAAGCTGGATTCCGCGCCCAGGGCCGTCATCGCCATGGTCAGCAGGAATGTATCCAGGGTGTTTATGGCGTCCACAAGTCCGGCAGGCAGCAGGTGCAGGGAATTAAAGCCAATGACGGCAAGGAACAGGAAGGCGAACCAGGGAATGGTAATTTTCCGTTTTTCCCCGTTTGCGCCGGAAGAGGGATCCCTCCGGGCCAGGACAATGCTCAGGACGACCAGCACCGGGGCCAGCATCATTACCCGGATCATTTTGACGATAATGGCCGGATCGGAAATAGCTTGCCCCATGGCGTTGCCGGCGCCCACCACATGCGCCACTTCATGAAGGGTGGCTCCGGTAAAAAGCCCCATTTGTTCCGGCGTCAGATCCAGTATTCCGGCCCGGTGCAGGGCTGGATACAGAAACATGGAGAGCGTGCCGAAGATGACCACGGTGGAAACGGCCACAGCGGCTTTGTAAGGTTTGCTTTTGACGACGGGTTCCGCCCCCAGAACGGCTGCTGCCCCGCAAATGGAACTGCCGATGGAGGTCAGCAGGGCCGTGTCCCTGTCCATTTTCAGCAGGCGCCCCAGCCCGGCTCCCAGAAGAATGGTGAGAGTGACCACAATAAGGTCGAGCGCCAGGGCGGAGCCGCCGATGTCGATGACACTTTGAAAAGTCAGTTTGAATCCGTACAGGACAATGCCTGTTCTCAAAACCTGCTTGGTGCAGAACTGAATGCCGGGAACCCATGTTTCCGGAAGGTGGTTGCGCAGGCTGTTGGCGTAAAGCATTCCCAGCACGATGCCGACGATCAGCGGGCTGAGGGAAAGATGTTTCACCCATTCAAAATCAGCAATGTAAAAAGCGGAAAAGGAAAACAGAACAATAAGCAGGATGCCGTGGAGGGGATTGGCTAGATATTTGGGAGACATGGTCGGTAAATGATGGTTGCGGCTGCCCGTTGTATCTGGCCGGGAGCGTACCGGATTGGCTGCGGAATAATATACGATGCAGCCATTATAAAATCTAATTAAAAATTGTTATAGCCAATTAAATTTTGTTATAATAATATCGGCAGAACTTGATGAACAGTTCATTGATTCTGCTGTGGTCTCCATGTCCTGAGACGAAGTGGAAGGTGCGGCGAATTTCCAGGTGGCGGAGATGTATTTTCTTCAAACTTCCGCGTTTGAATTCTCCCCGGACAGCAAGGGAGGAGAGAAAAGAGCACGCCGGAGAATGCTCCAGATACATTTTGATGCTTTCCGTATTGCCCAGCATCATCAGAACATGGAGGCCGGAAACGGAGATCCCGTGTTTTCAGCGCTTCCTCCACCACCCGACGCGTGCCGGACCCCGGTTCACGCATGATCAGGGGCACATGGGAGAGTTGCGGGAGGGAAAGCCCTTCACTGGGCACGGCGGCCTGCATGCCTCCTGCCAGAATAATTTCGTCCTCCATAAATGGCTGGTAATGCAGGTCCGCGCGCGTTGCCGTGCCTTCCACGATGCCAAGCTGCACGGATTCATCCTGGACGGCCTGTTCTATTTCCTCCGTATTGCCGCTTTTCAGCCATATGCGTATTTCCGGGTAATGGCGGTTGAACAGGGCCAGCAGCGGAGGCAGCACATACTGGGACATGGTGGAGCTGGCTCCCAGGCTCAATTCGCCGGAAACAGGGGAATTGCGGCCAAAGGATATTTCTTCAGCCAGCGTTTCGTATTCCTTGAGGATGCGGCGGGAATGGGCCAGCAGGCGCACGCCTTCCGCCGTCAGGGCAATCCCTCGTCCCTCCCTTGAACAGACGGGCATCCAGCAGACGTTCCAGTTCCTTGATATGCCGGGTGACGGCCGGCTGCGTGATGAACAGTTCTTCCGCCGCGCGCGTAAAATTCAGGCGCCGTGCGACGGTTTCAAACACTTTCAGCCGGAAATCCGTAATCATGGAGAGGAAATAATATTCAACCATGCCGCCGGGGGGACGGCAAGCTCCTTTCCTCCGCATGATGGCGTACGGCGCTGGGAATGGCGCTCAAGCGCAAGACGCGCGGGTGCCCGTAATATTCCGGAACCGTACATCCTCTGAACGGCAGGTGGCGGAAGAGAGTCCAATGCCTATATGAAACTGCATTCCATGATTATTGCCGGCGGAGCCGGCCTTTTGTTGTTGGGGGCCTGTTCCCCCTCTTCCTATCAGACCACATTTCCGGAACCGGCCTATGTAAAGGTTTCCACCAATAACGGAGCTTATGCTCCTTATCCGGACGATCCTGTCGGCCAGCAGGAACTGGTGTACTGGTATAATTCCCTTGCCGCTCCAATGACGGTGGTTGCGGAGGTTCCTCCCACTCCCATTGTCACGACAGGTTCGGGGCCGGTTGTTCTTGATTCCAGCGATTTCTCCGCGAAATTGTACCGCGACAGAACGGAAATCAAAAAGAAGGATAAGGACGGCAATTGGGTTACCAGCGTGCGCCCCACCACCCCCGCAGACCAGCGCATGAGGAATTACGTGATGGCTTCCAAAAAAGTCCGTTAGATTTTTCCTCCGTTGACGAAAGACCTTTCCGGCCTGCGTTCCTCTCCGGAGGAAGCGGGCCCGGCTTGTTTACGGGCAGATTTTTCTTCCCATTCTTCCGGGCAAGTGGGGCGCCGGCGGATAATTTTTCCCGGCCAGGGCAAATAGGCGTCCGTGTAAAAGGTGGAACCGCAACCCCGGCATTCCAGCATGATGCCTGTATCCGGCCTTCTTTGTTCTTCCGGAGTTTGCGGAGCAGAATAAAGCCCGGCGTTTCCGCAGTGCGGGCAGCGGATGGAAAGGGGAATGGTGTGTTGAACAATCAGCGTTGCCGCGTAAGCGAGTGCCCAGGCAATGTAGCCCGCCCAGAAAGGCCATTCCGGATGAAGCAGCCAGACTGCTGCAACAAGGAGAGCGGAGCACAAGGCATACAGAAGGCTCCGCTTCTGCCTTCCGGCAAGGAGATGGAAGCAATAAACCGTATCCTGCATAAAAAGGAAGGAGATGAATTTACAGGTCATCCAGCGTCCATTCATCCTTCCATTCCAGGATAATCTGGTCACCCTCCCATTTCATGGGCAGCCACAGGTAACGGCCGTCAATGGCGTTTTTGGGTCGCCAGATGTCCGCCATGAAGATGAATTTTCCGGGTTTGCCCTGTACAGGCAGGATGAAAGTGCTCTGGCCGCCGAACGTGATGCCTGCCTTGGGCCCCACGCAGGGATTTTTCAATTCCATCCATGGGCCGGCGATGTTTTTGGCCACGGCGCTGCGGGCGGCGTTGGGAGCCCAGCCCGTGCATCCGGAAGCGATAAGATAGTATTTGCCCTTGTGTTTGCAAATAGCAGGAGCTTCCATGTAGCGGTTGATGAACGCCCGGACATATTTTCCCGTATGCCCCGTGTAATCCGGCGTCAGCTCCGCGATGTGAAGGGTGATATTGCCTTCCGAGGAATAGATGTGGTAGGCTTTTCCATTGTCGTCCACAAAAATGGTCATGTCCCGGCTCATCTGCCCGCCGGGATAGTCCCTGCGGATGATGCGGACGTAGTCGGGCATTTCCTTGGTGAATTCGGTCGTCTGATCCTTTTCCATGTTCAGGGGCCATTTGCCCGGATTGACTCGCCCGGCCTTCAGGAACTTGAATGGCCCTGTGGGTTTTGCTGCCGTTGCCACCCCCGCGTAAGCGGATCCATATCCTTTCCCCTTGAGTTCCAGGTGGAACCACATCACGTACTTTCCGGTCTTTTTGTTGTAAACCACTTTGGGGCGTTCCAGGATGCAGCCCTTGGCGATGGGGTGGGAATGGTCCCCCTCCACCACCTTCAGGGCGATTCCTTCGTCCTTCCAGTTATAGAGGTCTTTGGAGGAATAGCAGTGAACCCCTACCTGGGCATAGTTTCCTGCGTCCCCCTCCACCTTGTGTTCTCCGTACCAGTAATAGGTTCCCTTGTCGTACAGGATGCCGCCGCCGTGGGCGTTGATGTGCGCGCCGTTGTTGTCCGTCCAGATTTCTCCGGGTCTGAAGGAAGTATGTTTAATTGGGGTTTCTGCGGTGGAGACGGAAGCCGCACTGTAAAACAGGCAGAGCGCCAAAAGCGATTTCATGGTATTTATCATGGCCGGGATAGTGTGGAAATAGAGGATGGAGAAGGTTCCGGTTGGCCGTACAGCTTGTCCCAGGCGCGGGAAAGAGCGTACAGGGCATATCCGGTGCCGTAGAATTTGTGGTAATTATACAGGGGGTAGTCCCACCAGGCCCCGTCTGTTCCCTGGCGGGTGAGAATATCGTCCGCCAACAGGGATGCATGACGCTTTACCTGGTTTGGCGCCAGCATGTCCAGGCACATTCCTGAATAATAGTATCCGTAATAGAAAAAATAGCCGGAATTCTGGGCGAAACTCTCGTGGGGAGTTGGTTTATGCAGGGCCATCGTCAGCCATCCCCTGCGGCTCCACAGGCGGTCCAGGCCGTCCACAAGCTGGCGCAGGGAGATGTCCTCCGGTTCCCAGAGCCTGATGGCGTAATCACAGGCGGGAGTCCGGGCCAGGCTGCCGGTATGGCGGTTGATGGGCCTGCCGGGATAGAAGGAATGGGAAAGGGAATAAACATAGGTTCCCACAGGCGTCCTCTGGGATTTGAGGAATTTCAGCGCGCGGGTGAATATCTTATCATCAAGGGAAAGGCCGAATGATTTTCCTGCCATCCAGGCGGAGATAAGGACGGTTCCCGTCAGGAAAGAGGTAGGCTGGGCCGCAGGGCGTTTGCTGAAGCCGGAATAAGTGAGGTAGCCCCAGCCCCCCATGGCGGAAGCCAGTTCATTAAGTTTTTTTACCTGGGAGCGGGCGCATTCCTTCAGTTCCCGGTAGCGAAGGCTGTCCGGGGCCAGTCTTGCAGCCCTCATGCTCATGGCATCCAGCACGTAAGTATGCGCCCAGGTGTTGTAAACGCACAGAGCGTCGCCGCGTTTCAGATGGTGCATCGTACGGATTAGATAGTCTTCAGCACGGGTCATGGCTTCCTGCACGGCGGGTTCATGATGCAGGGGGCTGGCGTTGAGCCCTGCAATGCACAGGGCGGTACTGGCTGTTTTGAAGGTGAGGGGCCCGTCCGGGTAGGGGCAGAGGATATTCCAGGTGCCGATTACCCGGTGGTCGCCCCAGGAGCCGTCCTTATTTTGCGTTTTCAGCAGGAAATCCACGCCGCGGCGGAATGCCCTGTCAAATTGTCCGGGTTTTGCGGGGGAAATATCCGGGATTTTGGCGATTGGAATAACATCCGTTTTTTCCTTTGGCACGGATTCCCCCTGCGCTGCGGGAAGATGCAGGCACAAGGTGGCGAGAAAAATGGTCGTCAGCGGGCGGAACATGGGTCATGAAGTTGTTGCCGCATCAGAGGGATACAGGGATTCTCTGACGCGGGAGACGGCATATAAGGCATATCCGGTGCCGTAGAATTTGTGGTAATTGTACAGGGGGTAATCCCACCAGGACCCGTCTTCTTCCTGCATGGGCAGGAGGTCGCTTGCCAGATGGGCCGCATGGCGCGCCAGGTGTTCCGGCGCCACTTCCTCCAGGCAGCGGGCGGCGTAATAATACCCGTAATAGAAAAAATAGCCCGCGTTCTGGGCAAAGCTTTCATGGGGAATGGGCTTCTTTACAGCCAGCGAAAGCCAGCCGCCGCGGCTCCAGATGCGTTCCAGGCCGTCTTCCAGCTGACTCCTGGAAATAAAGGACGGGTCATACCGCATCAGAGCCAGATCCCCGGCGGGAGTGCGGGCCAGGCTGCCGGTGTGACGGTTGATGGGCCTGCCGGGATAAAAGGAATGGGAAAGGGAATAGACGTAGCTGCCGGCGGGCGTCCTCAGTTTTTCCAGGCAGGCGACGGCGCGTTTGACGACGCGGGGTTCCGCTTTGAGGCCGAAGGCCTGTTCCGCGTCCTTGTAGGCAAGAAGGACTGTAGCCGTCAGGAAGGAAGTGGGTTCCCCAATGGGACGCTTGGAAAAAGTTTCAAATGTGTAATAGCCCCAGCCGCCCTGGACGTCCGCCATCTGGTCCAGCGCTTTGACTTGGAGGGAGGCCACCTTTTTGAGTTCTTCGCGCAAAGGGGCATCCGCAGGAAGGTTCCGCGCCGCCCGGCTCAGGGCGGAGAGGCCGTAGGCATGGCCCCATACGCCAAGCACGGTACGAGTGTCTCCCCGTTTCAGGGTGGGCAGCGTGGTTAGCAGGTACTGCAGCGCCTTGTCCAGGGATGCCTTGACGGCGGGGTCTTCTTTCAGGGGGCTGGTCAGGAGGCCGATCACGCACAAAGAGGTGGAGGCTGTCCTGAATGATCTGGGGCCTTCCGGATAAGGGCAGAGAACATTCAGACCCTTGGTGCGCGTATGGTTTCCCCAGGAACCGTCCCTGTTCTGTTCTTTCAACAGAAAGTCAGCCGCCTTCCGGATAGAAGCGTCCAGCGTTTCCCGGGAGGGAGGCGGAACATCCGGAACCCTGGCAATGGGAATGGTATCCCTTTTTTCCGTTTTTTCCGCCGGAACAGGAGCGCAGAGCGCCGTACTGGCTCCAAGGGCGGCAAGGAAAAGGACGGCTTTATTCATGGGGATCCGTTAAGGGAAATCAGGCCTGTTGGTCCTTGATGGTCACCTGGACGGGAAGGCCGGGGGCGAAAATCTGGCTGGCGGGAACCTTGGGCGTGATGATAATGCGGCGCTTGCCGTCTGCTCCCGGAATGGGGCTGGCTTCCGTAATAACGCCGGGAATCTGCATGTTCGTTATTTTGATGACGACGGTTTCCCCCACCTTGGGCGTAGCGGTGGAGTCCGGAAGAGTAGCCTGGACAATCAGTTCCGAGTCTGGCGGAACGATGGTGGCGATTTTGTCAAAAGCTCCCAGTTTGCCGCCGGGTTTCAGCTTTTCCGCCACCGGAATGGCCACCCACTTGTCCGCCACATATCCGCCGTACAGCAGGATGCCGTTTTCCGGGGCCTTGAAAGAGGCCATTTCCCGGTCTGCTTTCAGTTCATTGTACTTATTCTGAAGGCGTCTCAGGGAGACTTCCGCCTCCGTCAGGGCTATCTTTTTCTGTTCCAGGTCAAAATCCGCCTGCTTCCTTGCCTGTTCCAGATCCATCTGCTTTTCCTTGACTGCCGTAGCATAGTCTTCCCCCAGGCGATGAATATTGCGCAGCTTGGCCAGTTCCGCAACGAGTTTGGCTCCCTGAACGGCAAATTCGCTTTCCCCAAGTTCATTTTTCAGGCGTTTCAAAATGATCTCTTCCGTTTCTTCCGCCACCTGGTCATCCTTGTACATCTTGGTAAGCTGGTTCAGCTCTTCCTGTTTGTAGGACATGTGGCGCAGGGCTTTGTTGACGCGTTCCTCTTCTTCCGCCAGCATGCGGGCCTTCCGTTTTTCCAGAAAATCCTTTTGATCCTCTTCCGTCCGTGTCAGGGCCGTCTGATATTTTTGCAGGGCCAGGGCGGAACGTTCCTTCTGCTGGTCCAGGGCGTACCGGAGTTTCAGCACCTCCAGGTTCTTGCTCTTGATGGCGCGTTCATAATCTTCGATACTATTGTCCAGTATGCGGAAGTCCGCCTGAGCTACGGATTCCCCTTTCTTGACGGAACTTCCCTGCGGCATGATGCCGAGCAGGAAAATGTCCGAGGTCCCCTTGGGGAGAAGGAAATGGATTTGGTATTTTTTTTGGGAAGAAGAATGCCCGGGGCAATGGAATCCGCCAGGGAGGGCATTCCCAGGGACAGGGCGGCCAGAAGTCCGGCCATGGTAAGGGATGTGCAGTTCATAATAATAGGATGGAATCAGGACTGGTGAGCGGAGAAGGGGACGAAACGTCCCTTCTTTCCAAGAATAACGGTGTGAAAAGCGGTTTTCTTTCCTTTATGTGAGGCCGGAACGGCTTCCGTGCTTACTTCGAACCCCGCTTTTTGCAGTGTCCGGGAAAGTCGGGTGTCCGGGCGGGCTACCGTAATGACCAGCAGACCGCCCTGCTTGAGTGCGGCAAAATAGTCGGAAGCTTCGGCTACGCTCAGGTTCATGCGTTCGTGCGTGGAATGGGACAGAATGGCGTGGAAGCTTTTCGGATTCTTGCGGGCGATTTGAAGCGCCGGGGTAAATTCCACGCTGACGCGGGGATCGTGCAGGAATCCGGGCCGTTCCTGGTTCATCAGTTCCTTGTGCCAGTCGATAAGCGGTTTGCAGGGTTCCGCCACGATGAAGCGGGCCTTTTCCCTGCGAATTTGATCCATCAGGGCGAACAGGGTGAATCCCAGGCTGAGGCCGTCGAGAAGGAAGGAGGGCTGGTTGGCTCTTTTAACCGGAGCCGCCGCCATGGCTGCCGCCGCTTCATTGCTTCCGTGGGAAAAGCTGGACGCTGTCTGTACGCCGTCGCGCAAAAGAAAGTGGAAACCGTCCCGTTCCCATAGGTCGAGAACGGAGCCGTCGGGCAGGGTGGAGGAAGCTAGTTTGGTAATGGGTTTCATATGAGATAATGCCGGATACACAGCGTAGGAAAGAACGCTTTTCAGGGCAAGTCCGGACAGCGTGTTTGAGATAGAATACGCTTCAAATTAAAAAAAATTGCACGGAATTCAGGTTCTACGCATTCTTTTTCTTGATTTACGGGCTGAAATAAGCGAGAGCTATCGTTCAGCACAGTTATTTTTCCGATATGAGTAATCCACCTCCTCCCTCCATTCCGGGCGGTACTCCGCCTCCGCCCAGCATTCCGACTCCGCCGGCTGCTCCTTCCGTGCCCAAGGCTCCTGCCGCTCCTGCCGTTCCTCCGGTAGCCGCCGCTCCTGCGGCACCTGCTGCTCCGCCTGCCGCCGCTGCGCCCACTATTCCCCTTCGTCCCGCCGGTCTTGGCGGAGGCATCAAGCTTGGCGGAGGATTAAAGACGGTTGCCCTCGGCTCCGCCACTACGCCTGTGGCCCCCGTGGTTCCGCCTGCTGGCGCGGCGCCTGCCGCTGCCGCTCCTACTGTTCCTCTGACTCCTCCCGGAGCAGGCATGGCGACAGCACAGCTTCCGCAGGCCACCATCGGGCTGAATACCGCACCCGCAGCCTCTCCGGTTTCTTCCGCCTCCTTTACGGCCAGGAAGTTTCAAGAAGATACGGATGCGGCTCCCAGTACGCTGTTGAATGTTCTCTCCTTTGTGGCTCTTGCCTTTGCGCTTATTTTCGTCGGTTATCAATACGCTACGGACACCTTGGAAGCCCGCAGCATGGTTGGCTGGCTGGGCGGAGACTCCAAGCCTGCCGCCGCTGCTCCCGCCGCCGATGAAGAAACGGTCGATGACGTTTCTTCCGAAACTTCTGCCGAAGAGCCTTCCGATGATGGCGCCGATGCGGAAGAATAAGTGAACGTAATGATTATTGAAATACTCTAAGCGGTACTATGGCAAACGTATTTTCTGAAGCAAATTTTGAGGATGAAGTTCTGAAGTCCGACATTCCTGTGCTTGTCGATTTCTGGGCTACATGGTGCGGGCCCTGCCGCATGATCGCCCCGATTATTGACCAGCTTTCTACGGAATTGGCCGGTAAGATCAAAGTGGGCAAAGTGGATGTGGACGCCAACAACGGACTGGCCGCCACCTATGGCGTGCGCACTATCCCCACTCTTCTGATTATCAAGGACGGGGAAATCATGGATACGATGGTGGGAGCTTCTTCCAAGGACGCTATCATGCAGCGTTTGCGTCCGTTCATGTAAATCATCGGACTGGTTTATTCATTCAAACCGGCCTGCTGCGGAATTTACTGCGGCAGGCCGGTTTTTACCGGGCAGCATTATTAGAAAAGGACGGATGGGAGAGGATAAAGAAGGAATGGTTCGCTGGAGGAAGATTCATTTTTTCTTGGCAGAACCGTCATGGGAGAATACATTACCAGCGTAGATTCCGAGCAGCGGGGCTATTCCCCGCCCCTTTTTTCGTTATGCGATTTATCTCTGCCATTCTGCCTTTCCTTTCAGTCTGCTGCCTTCTTCCCTCCGCTTGGGGCGCGGGCAACATGGCGCCGGATTTAAAGTCTGGTGCGTTCTGGAAGCTGCCTCAGCCGGATTTGTTCGGAAAGTATTTTAACGGAGAGCCCGGCGGCTGGGTGGATAAAGGCAAGACCCAGCTCCGGATTGCGAAGCCCTCCATCAAGATAGGGGACATGTCCCTGGGGGAAATGCTGGTGAACTGGAAGGACGGAGCCCCCCAGTCAATGACTGTCATGATGTACAACAAGGGGGATAACGGGGCCATTGGCAAGGATGAATTTGACAAGCGCCTGGAGCTCATCAAGGAATCCCTGACCGCTCTTACCGGGATTCAGCCCAAGGAGTACCGGGCCTCCCGTAAGGAGGCGGTAGTCAAAGTCAACGGCTGGTCCTGGATTTGGGACAACGGGGCGATTACCTTGGAGATCAATACATCGCGGGAGGGCAGGGAGTTTGAAGCGGAATTTATCCGGATGAAGGCCGGTCCCACGGAAGATTCCATCGCGAGGGGAGATGCTTCTTCCCGGGCCAGAAAGGCGGATATCAAGCAGCACGTCAGGAAAGAAGGAAAGCGGGTGGTGATTCAGGATATTCCCATGGTGGACCAGGGCCAGAAAGGTTATTGCGTGGTGGCTACCGCCGCCCGCATTTTTGCCTATTATGGAATGGACTATGTGGATCAGCATGAACTGGCTTCCCTGGCCAATACCTCTGCGGACGGAGGCACTAATACGGCGGCAATGGCGGAAAACCTGAAAAAAATCGGGACGCGCTTCCAGATACGGATCAAAGTGCTGGATTCCCTGGCGAATTCCCGTGATTTCAGGAATCTGCTGAAAGCCTATAACCGCGCCGCCTCCAAGCTGAAAAAAGAGAAGGTGGAAAATGAACATGACTGGTCCGGTTTCTGGGACAATGCGGACGGAGAAGTCCTGAAGCTGGCGCGTGCCGGATCACCGTCCCAGGTGGACAGGTGGCTCAATGCCATCAGGCCCTATATCATGGCGGGCATCCCCGTGTTTTGGTCCGTGCAGCTTGGCATTGTTCCGGAACCGTTGCGTTTGTCCCAGACGCGCGGAGGCCATTTGAGGCTGATTATCGGTTTTGACGAGGAAAAGAAAACGCTTATCTTTTCAGATTCCTGGGGGGCCGCCCATACGGAGAAGGAAATGCCGCTGGCGGATGCCATCGCCATTACGACGGGGCGGCAGGTCATGCAGCCTTCCAAATAACAGGTGCGGCATATCCCCTCCTTCTCTGCCGGAAAATCCGTAATATTCTCTCCGTGGTGAAGCAATTCTGCTGGCATGGGCAAGGCGCTGTATTATACTTGCGCCATGATGAACAGAACATTGGTGAAACATGTCCTGGACAGTGAGGAGGAAATGCCGGACGTACTGATTCAGGGATGGGTGCGTACGCGCCGTGATTCCAAGGCTTTTTCCTTTCTGGAGGTGAATGACGGTTCCTCCGTCGCCTCCCTGCAGGTCGTGGCGGATGAGGGTATCCCCGGCTATGAACGGATTGGAGAAATGGCTACGGGGTCTGCCGTGAGCATCCGCGGCGCTCTGGTTGCCGGGCAGGGAAGGCAGCGATGGGAATTGCGCGCCGCTTCCCTGGAGCTGGTGGGGGCTGTTCCGGATTCCTATCCCTTGCAGAAAAAGGGGCATACGCCGGAGTTTCTGCGTTCCATCGCCCATTTGCGCCCCCGCACCAACCTGTTTGGAGCCGTGTTCCGCATGCGCAGCAGGCTGGCCTTCGCCATCCACCGCTTTTTCCAGGAAAGGGATTTTTCCTGGGTCAGCACTCCCATTATTACCGCCAGTGACTGCGAAGGGGCCGGAGAAATGTTCCGCGTGACGACTTTGGATGTGGGAGACGCTGCTTCCCGTGACGCCTCCCGGGATTTCTTCGGCAAGGCGGCCTACCTCACGGTAAGCGGCCAGCTGGAAGGGGAAGCGTTCGCGTGCGCCCTGAGCAACATTTATACCTTTGGCCCCACGTTCCGGGCGGAGAACTCCAATACTACGCGCCATGCGGCGGAATTCTGGATGGTGGAGCCTGAAATGGCATTCTGCGACCTGTATGGAGACATGGACATGGCGGAAGAGTTTGTCCGTTTTCTCGTCGGCGATGCCTTGGCAAACAGCGCGGAAGAAGTGGAATTCCTGACCCGTTTTGTAGACAAGGGGCTGCGGGAACGCCTGGAGCATGTGAAGGAAACGCCGTTTGTGCGCTGTTCCTATACGGAAGCCGTGGATATCCTGCTCAAGAGCGGCAAAACATTTGATTACCCCGTTTCCTGGGGCATCAATCTGCAGAGCGAACATGAACGCTTCCTGACGGAGGAGCATTTTAAATGCCCCGTCATCGTGTACAACTACCCGAAGGAGATTAAACCCTTCTATATGCGCCTGAATGAAGACGGAAAGACCGTTACCGCCATGGATGTGCTGGTGCCCGGCATTGGTGAGATCGTGGGTGGCAGCCAGCGTGAGGAGCGGCTGGATATTCTGGAGGAAAACATGCGCAGCATGGGCATGAATGCGGAAGCGTACCGGTGGTATGCGGATCTGCGCCGCTACGGCACGGTGCCGCACGCCGGATTCGGGGCCGGGTTTGAACGCCTGTTGATGTTCGTGACCGGGGTGACCAACATCCGCGACGTCCTGCCTTTTGCCCGTACCCCGCGGAATTGCGAGTTCTGACCTGCTCTGGAAAACGGATTTTTCCGTCTGGAAGGATGCTATATGGTTCCGCAGGATAAATGTTGCGATATAAGGGAGGCGTGCGCAAACCGGGCCAGCGGCAAAAGAAAACCCCGGCTTTCCTTTAGGAATAAGCCGGGGTGGAATCAGACATGCGGAAGAGGCTACTGTCTCTTTCTTCTTAACAGCAGACCGCCCAGTCCCAGGAGGCTCAGCGTGGCCGTTGCGGGTTCCGGAACGGTTTCGTAGTTAATCAACACCTTGATGATGTCGTTTTCCGTGACCTGTGTTACATCCGCTTGAATTTGGTTGTTGCCGGTAATGTCCAGGCCGCTCAGGTCCAAATTGAGATTGCCTCCCAGTTGGGAAGATTTAATGGAAGCGAGTTCAATAGTTCCGCTTCCGGAAAGGTTGTTCATATCCAGTGTGCCGACGAAGGTGACGGTTTTCCCATTGGTCCAGAAGCTGGGGAGATCCGTGGCAACCCAGGAACCGTGTTCCTCCGCCGTAAACGTGCCGAAGTTCAGCGTGAAATCACGTCCCAGTCCAAGGGCGTTGCTGGATTCAAATATCAATTGGGAATTGCCTTTCAGCGTGAAAGAATTAACGTTGAGATCTCCTATTTCCGTTGTACAAAGCAGGGAGCTTCCGGAGTCTATTTGGACTGTGTTAGTGGCTCCGAAATAAGAATGCCCGGTGGACCAGGTGATCGTTCCGGCATTTTCTCCGATGATGGCGGTATCACTATTGCTTTGCGGATAATAGCCGTTCGGCGCGCCGTTGACCGTCCAGTTGTTGGAATCTCCGTAAATTCCGTTCCCTGCCGCTCCGCTCCAGACGTAGGTGGCAGCCTGGGAAAGACCTGCGGAAAGGCAACATAAGATGCAGAATGTAGATAATTTCATGTTGATCAGGTACTTCAAAAAAGCACGGGTAACGGATTCCCAATTCGAAAAATAAATCCACGTCTCTTTATTATGCATAAATAATTGGAATTGTGAATTATATAATGGTTTTAAATTTCCCGCAGGAAAGTTTCTGGTTATAAGACGACTCTGTTCATGTATTTGTATAAACATCTCGTTTTTATCGTTTAGTGTTGACTTCGGATTGGGAATCCGCAGAGGAATTAAAAGAACGGATGCGGAAACATACGGAAAACCCTTTCCCGCGTGGGGCGGGAAAGGGCCTACCATAACCAAGTAAAAGCATGCGCTGGAGCGCTCTCCTACTTAGAACGTATAGCTGAGGGCGCCGTTGATACCGTGGGCGGTCAGCTTGTTGCGGGTCTCGAACTGGTAGCAGACGCGTGCTCCCCACTGGTTGGAGAAGAGCACATCAATGCCGGCATTCAAACGGAATGCGGTGCGACCAACATTGACGCCGCGGGCGTTCCAGGTTCCGAGGGGGCCGGCGACATTGGATTTCGGATTCATGCGGCTCACATCCTGGGATACGGCTACCGTCAAGGCCGGGGTGATGGTGGTGCCTCCGTCCGTCTGGTAGGCGCGGGCGATCGTAATGCCGACAGGAATGGTCCAGTTCTGGGCCCGGGCGTGGCCGAAGGTGCGCCCATAAGGTCCGCTTTCAGAGAATCCCTTGAGTTCGGAAGTCATGAACTCAATACCCGTGTAAGGTGTTATAAAGGCCCTGCCGAGTGCGAAACGTTCCGTCCAGGTGCCGTAAAGGGCGCCGCTGAAGGTGTCCGTATCTGCTCTGCCGTTGGCGGCGGACCCCATGATGTAGGAATCACCTTTGAAACGGGAACGTCCGTAGGCGCCGTAGCCGTCCAGAGTGAACTTGCTGTCCCTGAAGGGATGCATGCGTCCATAAATCATGGCCAGGAAGGAATCGACGTCGTAGTCGGCGCCGATGCCTGTCTTATCCTTGAAGCTGCCGAAGCTTTGACCGGCGGCGATGCCGATCAGGGAACCTTGAGCGGCTTTGTAGTCAATGCCTACGGCATAACCGCCGGCATTGTACTTATACCCGGAAACACCGTCGCGGGCATCCTGGTCATCCCAGATTCCCATGCCGCCCACCCAGATATTGCCGTTGCCTCTGGCGATTGTCTTGCGGGCGATCGGAGAACCCTTGGCGTCCACTACTTCAACGGTGTCTTCCGTCTGGCGTGCCATGGAGGCGGCGGATTGAATGCGCCCCAGGTCGGCGAAGTTCCGCACGGTGCGGCTGGCTGCCCAGGTGAAGTTCACCACGTGTTCACCGCTGACGGACTGGATGATGCGGGCCGCTTCATCCGCGCTCGTGGCCCGGAACAGGTTTTCATAGAACTGGGCGGCGGGAGAACCGGCGGCCACATTCAGACGGTTGTTTTCCAGAGCGGCCGCTACGGTGTAAACGTTGCCGTTGTAGCCGGACATGGGGCCGTCAATGCCCTTCATATCCTGGGTGATGGTGGTGGTGCCTTCCGCCGTTCCCGGAGCCATGGTGGTGCTCAGAAATACGTTGTTCAGCAGGCGTCCGGAAATGTCCGTGCCGTTCAGCGTGACCGTCACGCTTTCCGTCCCCTTGCGGAGTTGGGCGAGCGGAACGGGATTGCCGCTGGCGTCGGATACCTGGATGCCTACGCGGGAATTATCCTGGAACGTGGCGGGAGTGCCGAAGTCCAGTACGGACCCGTCGCTCAGCAGCAAGGTAGAATCGCCTCCGAAAGTGGCGGAAGCTCCCTTCATGGTGGAATTCTTCGCCAGGGTCACCTGTCCCGTCCGAATGTCGTAAACAGTATCGTCCGTCCCCATTACGGCGCCGTCAATGGACTGGAGCGGACCGACTTTTCCGGTGGCGGAGTCAACGGCGCCGAAGGTGGCATGGCCGATGATCAGGTTGCCTTCAAGCTGCTGGTAGGTTCCTCCGAACGTATCGGTGGTTCCTGTGCCGCCGTAAACGAGAGTTCCCGCTCCGGTCTTCGTCATGACGGTCTGGTCAGCAGCCAGCGGAGCGGCGTCAGCCGTGGAAGCGGCGGCCGTGGTGGAGATGCCGTCATTGATGAAGGTATAGGCGGTGGCGTCCGTATAAACGTTGATCTGGGTGTTTTGGCCAGCTTGCACGGAACTGGAAACGCCGTTGGAAGTATTGCCGGAAAGGATTGCTCCGGAGCCGATGTACAGGGTTTGCCCGTCCGCCAGGTTGATGGCGGCTTTGCCGTCGCTGGTGGCGGTGTTGTCCAAGACCTGGGTACCGTCCCCGATGGAAATCTGGCCACCTGCGGAGATCACGCCGTCAGCGGCGGTATTGCCGGTGATGACGCTGTTGTTGCCGATGGCGATATTGTCATCCGCTGTCAGGGTGGAATTTCCCTTGACGGTAGTATTTTCACCCAGCGTGACGCTGCCTTCGATGGTGCCCAGCTTTTCAGTGCTTGCGACGGTATTCCAGCTGCCGCCGTCATTGCTGTAAACGGTTTTGTTCAGGTCGGCGGATTCTGCGGAAACAGTAGTGCCATCCAGGATGGAATTGTCTCCCAGGGAAATATTGCCGCCCTCAGTTTTGAGGGTGACGGTCCCGGCTGTGGTTTCTCCAAGAATGATGCCGCCGGAGACGCTGTCATCCATAGAGTCGATGACGGTTTTGCCGGTCTGGGCGTTGGAGGCGTCAAACTGTTCCGTAGTTACGGTTCCGATTCCCGCTGTGGAGGTCACATCTCCGTTCAGCGCAACCTTGGATGCCGGATCGCTTACGATTTGGCCTGTCGCCGTTACGGTATCCTGCATCGTGACGTTGTTGCCCAGGACCACGGCCTGTTCGTTGGAATTATTGTAAGTATTGTACGTCGTCTTGGTATAGGCTTGGCCGGTCGGCGGCGTTGCCGGATCTACGGTTTGAGCTGCCTGGCCGGTGACGGTAACGGCTTTTTCCATGGAAACATTGTCGCCGATGCCTACCTGTCCGTTCGTGGAGGTGACGGTGGCTCCCACTGTCTTGGGATTGGCAGCATCATTCGTACCTTCGATGGCAATATTCCTGCCATCAATAGTTGTGGTATTTGAAGCATTCGTCACTACAATGTCATTGTCGCTTCCCAGAGGTTCACTCAAGGTGACGTCGTTGAAACTGACTTGGTTGTTAACCAGATCGTAATTGAAATTAACCAGTTTGTTGCTGGCGTCCGTCATTTGAATGGTGACGTTGCCCGTTCCGGAGATGGCGTTCAACTGGGCTCGTTGCTCTTGGGTCAGCGTAATATTATCGGAGCCGGAAGGTACGGTAATCGTGATGGTTGAAGCTTCATTGGAAGCGGCAGCCTGGTTCCAGGCCGTAACGAATTCATCGGCACTGTTGACTGCATAGTCAGCTGCCGTAGCAACGGAGAAACTGCCAAGGCAGGCGATAACAGCCGCCAGCAGCATATGTGGGAGTCTTAATTTCATGCTTTTTATTTGTTTAATGATTAGATGGTTATGCGTTCGTGACAATCACGGCGCCCGAGATTTTAGATGATTCTCATTCCGGTTCGTTCACCGGAATGACATGAGAGAAATTAATGAAAATAATAATTAAAATTGTTCATGATGAATTGGTTATATTTCTTCTTCAAATAATTTAATCATGACATGTTTTTTCAGTTTTGAGCCGGGAAGGAATTTCAAGAATATCCAGGTCAATTCATTTTTTATAGCAACAATTTTGATTATCTCTAAAAATTCTTGAAAACAGTTATTTTCGCGGATATGGAGAAGTCAATTACTAATTTTACGAAAAGAGCCTTGATATGCGCAGAACCGTGAAGGTCAGACATTCAGAGAGAGGATAAAAAACGGCGGCTTTGAGAATCCCGAGACCGCCATTTTTTAATTGGGTCTTATATACTTGACTTCGGTTTCTCCGTATGCTATTAATTAGCCATACTAAGGAGGCAACCATGAACGACCGCTTAACTATTTCACTTTTTGAGCTTTTTGAAATATTCCCCAATGAAGAATCGGCAAAAAGGTATTTAGAGGAAAAACGGTGGGGTGATAAGGTAGTTTGCCCGTTTTGCGGGAAAAGTGAAAAGCAGTATAGGGTGAAAAGGAATGGGGTTGAGGGGTATTTTGAATGCGGGGAGTGCGGGAAAGTTTATACTGTGAGGACTGGAACTATTTTTGAGAGAAGCCATGTTCCACTTCATAAATGGATTTTTGCCTTCTATTTAGTAGTGACTTCCAGAAAGGGTATTAGCTCCATGCAACTTTCTAAAGAAATTGGGGTAACGCAAAAAACAGCGTGGTTTATGCTTCAAAGGATTAGAGAAGCTTGCAATTCCAACCATGATGACGATAACGGCTTTCTGTCTGGAATCGTTGAAGCTGATGGGGTGTATATTGGAGGCAAGGAATCCAATAAGCACGAATCGCAGAAATTGAAAGCGGGGCGCGAAATTGTAGGAAAGACGGCGGTTTTAGGAATGAGGGCCAGAGCGGGAAAGGTTTTGGCAAGGGTTATTCCCGATACTTCAAGAGATACAGTTCATCAGATTCTCAATAAGTATTTGAGCCGGGATTCTGTTCTGGTTACTGATGAACATGCTTCCTACAAAGAGTCACAGTTCAATCATCAGGGTGGTAAACCATAGTGCCAAACAGTATGTTGACGGAATGGCTCATACTAACGGCATTGAAAGCGTATGGGCGGTTTTGAAGAGAGGATTCTATGGAATCTACCATTCATTCAGCACAAAACATTTACAGAGATATGTAGATGAATTTGCTTATCGGTTGAATGAAGGGAATGTGAAAATCCATACGTGGGTGAGATTGGATGCTCTTATGGCTAGAGCATTTTCGACGAGAATCACTTACGCTGAATTGAAGAATTGACCGCCACCCTGAGAATAAGGTGACGGCCACTCATGCAAATCAAAGAATCGCCCCCTTCCCCGAAAGGAAGGAGGCCAGTTAATTCACCGCCGAAGGAGGTCAGAAGGTCCAGCTAAAACCAACTGTGATAAAATGATATGGGTCAACATCTGACCAGTATTTCGTTATTTCATATCCAATAACGATATCTGTCTTTTCTGCGACAGCAAATTTGAAACCGATTAATGCCGAGTAAGTTCCGCTCGAATCAGATTCAGACGCTTTTTTCCCCGCCTAAGGAAACTTCCTGTTTATAATAGTGAAGGCCAATCTTGCCGCCTAAATAGAAAGTGGCTGAATCAGATAAGGGGACATTAAAGGAATATCCAGCAGTAAAGGGAAATACTTCTTGCTTCCACTTCAGCACGCCGCCGTAGGTTTTAGAGCCTGTAAGCGCGCCGAGATTGAAAGATAGTTCATGGAAAACAGAACCCGATGGAATATTTGCGTGAAGTCCTAATTGGGCACCGTACAGGTCTGGCATGTCTATTCCATAATCATTCCCCGAATGGAATCCATACATACCTTTGATACTCATTCCAAAATTGGAATCATACCGTGTTGAATATGCGGAGCTATAATTCCCTCCTACCCTATAATAGTTCCAAGGGTCACCAGAGGCGGCTTGGGCGGTACATGAGAGGCCCAGAAGCCCCAAACTGGCTATGATTGTTTTCGAGTTCATGATGTTTTTAGGTTTTGGAATTCCTTAGAGAGGACAAAGAATTATCCTAATGAGATATAATATTGCCCAATAAAAGAGCTATTATTATCCTAATAGGATTTTGTCAACCCTAAACAGTTCGGATTCTTCCATTCATCCTCCTGATAGGAGAAAATTGCCCGCATGGACGAGAAACGCCCGCTGGATATTCAGACTTTGGGAAGGTGGTTAGAAAAGAACAAAGTGTCTCGCACCGAACTCGCTTCCTCCCTAGGTCTAGCCAGAAGCACCATTGATAACTATTTCTCCAAGGGCAGTATTCCGAAGCACGTCCAGATTCTGATTTCCCGGTACATGAAAGGCCGGGAACCTGCTTCCAACAACGATTTTGTTTCTCAACTAAGCGTTCCTATCCCTAACAAAATTCTCAATTTGGCCGTTCGGGCGGCGATTCAGAAGGATATGAGCGTTGAGGAATTTGTGGTATGGGCGGTGGAAGGAACAGCTAAAAGAACGTTAGAAGATAAAGGGTGTAAATAAGAAAAGGAAACTTCCTCAGAATAGTTGTCCCGTTTTAGATGCATTCAACGTACGAGCCTCCTTGTATCATTTGATGAATGAAGGCTACATTGTGTACCTAAATTACAAATTGCTATCTGAATGGAAAATTTATACTGAACAGATTACTAAGCGAGGTAGAAAGGAAAAATGTTAGATGAAAATGATTGTCGCCATAAGAGATTAATGATACCTCTGCCTTAGGAAAACATATTTTTTAATGAGTGGTTTGACATGGCTAAAGACTGTAAATGCTGTTTTGTTCATATTAATAACATTTATTGGAACAATTGATTTTAATAAATTACCTCCGATATTTAATAAATTTTCGACTGATAAAGACTTTATATTAATTATCCTTGCTATTATATACATAGTTTTATATATAATTGAAATAGATAAAACGCAAACAGTAGAAATTTTGAATAAAACGATAAAAATGCATGAAGATTCTAATCATAAATTATCTTCTGCATGTGAAGATTTTTCTCAAGAATTTTACAGTGCAAGCAATAATTTAAAAAACGCTAAAAAACTTGAATTACATTGGAGTTTTAAGCTCGCGTGTAAAACTATATGTAGCACGATATTAAAAACCATAGAGAATTATAATCCTAAGTTGGCTTTTGAAATTTCTTATACACAAAGATTAAATGACAATACGACAAAGATGATATATTGGGAGGAAGATGAATCTAATTCTGATACGCCTTCAATTTATGGAAGAGAAATTCCTATAGAAACAGTCTCTAAATATTTCTATGAAAAATTTTTTTGAACGGCATCAAAGAAGTTGTGTCCTATAAGAATAGAAAAGAAATAGAAAAGAATTTTATTCATCAACCTAAAGATGATAAAAAATATTTACAATACATCGGAGTTCCCCTTTTGTGTCCTGATGGAAACATTTTTGGGTTGCTTCAATTTATTGTTAAAAAAGATAATGAAAAGAATACAAAATTAAGTAATTTTGAATTTAAAGCTATAAAGTTGTATTTAGAATGTTGTAGAAGTAAGTTAATCTTTTTTTCTAAATTAGAAAAACTACTGACTGTAAGACCTTATCAAAAAATAAATCAATATAACATGTCAACAATAAACTTAAAATCTAAAATGCCAGATAAAAATCCGCCACGGAAAAATCACAAATTTAAAAGGCGTAATATTAAATCTAAGCTAGATGAAGATTCCATCATAATATATGCTAAAGAAATTATTCTTATTGACCCAGATGAAGATTATGAAAAAAAACACATAATAGTCTATCTAAGTGTGTTCGAGTGAGTAGAAATAATTTAGAACGCTGTAATATAAAAAGTCATATATATTCTTCCTGATAAAACTTCTCTTTTTCATCTATAAAAATACAAAACACCTAAGTCAAATATATAATCTCCTTTTAATTTGGGAGTATCAAAATGCTGTTGCACGACGGCTTTTTCTTTTACCGTCGTCCTACAGATTTACGTTTCTATGAAATTATTTCACATAGATATTTTCCTGTAAGGCTTTCAGCCGTTTCAGCGATTTTTTTAGGCAAACCAGTTGCTACAATTTGTCCTCCTGCTTTGCCGCCTCCCGGCCCCATATCGACCACATAATCGGAATTGGCAATCATGTTTAAATCATGCTCAATGACGATAACTGTTGCACCGGCATCAACAAGTTTCTGAAATACGCCAATTAGTATCCGTACATCCAGCGGATGAAGTCCAATCGTTGGCTCGTCAAATACAAATATGGCGTCGTCCTGTGCCTTTTCCATTTCAGCCGCCAGCTTTAGCCGCTGTGCCTCACCGCCGGACAGGGCAGGAGTTGCTTCGCCTAAAGTTAAATAACCCAAACCTAAATCAGAAAGAATTTGGAGCTTTTCTTTAACCTTTTTCACGTCACATAAGCGTTCTAACGCCTGCTCCACGGTCATCCCCATCAGTACAGGCAGAGAAATACCGGGTGCGTTCACCTTGTCTTTTTTAGAGCGATAACGAATTGCCTCCGCTTCTTTCCCATAGCGGGAGCCGCCGCAGTCCGGGCAGATGATATCCACGTCCGGGAGAAATTGCACATCCATTGTAATTTGACCTGTTCCGTCACAACCAAAGCAACGGAGTGACCCAGTATTATAGGAAAAGTCACTTACTTTATACCCTTTTGATTTTGCTTCCGGGATAGCTGCATAAAGCCGGCGCAAATCATCTAATATCCCGCTGTATGTTGCAACGGTAGAACGGCCATTCACGCCAATAGGTGTTGCATCAATAAGATTTATACGTTCAATACCGGCTACCTCCACGCTTTTCACATGGTCAGGCATCGGCGCTTTCGCTATGGCAGCTTCTATGGCGGGAATAAGACTTTCCAAAATCAGTGTTGTTTTGCCGGAACCGGAAACTCCTGTTACAGCAATCAGCCGACCTTTGGGGATGTCTAAATCAAGGGCATGGACTGTATGCAAAGGAGCAGTAGACAGTTTGATATGCCCATGTGCAAACATGGCCTCCGGCGTTGCCGTTTCTCGGATAACCGGTTTTTCCTTGTCTGCCAAAAATCCAGCGATGAGTGAACTCGTTTTTTTTGCTACTGCTTTAATCGTTCCCTGTGCAACTATCTGTCCGCCATGCTCTCCAGCTTTTGGGCCCATTTCAATTAACCAATCAGCAGCCTTTAAAACTCGCACATCATGGTCTACCAATATCACAGAATTACCATGGGCAATAAGATCATCTATAACGCCCAACAGCCCATCTACATTTGCTGGGTGTAAGCCAATAGACGGTTCATCCAACACATAGAGAACACCTGTGGTACGGTTTCGTACAGCCCTTGCAAGCTGCACGCGTTGACGCTCTCCGGTGGAAAGCGTTGTTCCGGCCCGGTCAAGGGTAATATAATCCAGACCTAAGTCAGAAAGACGTTTTGATACATGCAGAAATTGACCGCAGATACTTTCCGCCATTGTTTTTAGTTCTTCCGGCATGGAAGCAGAAATCGTCTTTATCCAAGCGGTTAAATCGCTTAATGTCATTTTGGTGATTTCCGCAAGGTTTTTTCCGCATAGCAGACTTGATAACGCCCGCTTATTGAGCCGGGAGCCTCCGCAATTCGGGCAGGTGTTCCGCTTCAAAAATTTTTCTACCCGCTTCATTCCCTTTTCGTCTTTAACTTTAGCAAGGGCATTTTCCACGGTATAAACAGCGTTATAATAGGTAAAATCCATTTCTCCCGCTTGATTGCTGCTCTTTGCTTTATAAAGGATATGTTTCTTTTCTGGCGGACCATGAAAGACGATCTCCCGTTCCTGTTCTGTCAACTCCGAAAAAGGTACATCGGTTCGAACGCCCATCGCCCGGCATACGTTAGTCATCAGCGACCACATCAGAATTCCACGGCGCAACTGCTCCTTCGTCAATGGAAAGGGACTCGTCAGGCACTAAAGTTGTTTCGTCTACTGCTTGAACAATTCCAGTTCCTCCGCAGGTGTGACACGCTCCTTGGCCATTGAATGAAAAACTTTCTGCGCTGAGACCGTCAAATACCGCTCCGCATACAGAGCAGACAAGGGGACGCATTGCCGCGACGTTGACCGATGGCGAAAGCAAATGTCCATTGGGACAGCGGTGATTTCCCAAGCGGGAAAACATAAGCCGGATTGAGTTCAAAAGTTCGGTAGCCGTTCCAAATGTACTGCGGACACCGGGAACAGCGGGACGTTGACGAAGAGCAAGGGCAGCTGGGACATATTCTATACTGTCAATTTTTGCCTCTGCCATCTGTATTATACGCCGCCGAGTATAGGCGGACAATGCCTCTAAATAGCGGCGGGAACCTTCGGCATAAAGTACGCCCAAAGCCAAAGAGGACTTTCCTGATCCTGACACCCCCGTAATTCCTACCAGCTTGCCCAACGGGATATCTAAATCAATATTTTTCAGATTATGAACACGGGCGCCACGGATTTCAATGTGATCCGGTCTACTTTGAAAATTAGAAAACTGGCTCATAAGTGTCGCTTTTTTTTAATTATACACTTTATTATATCATCCCCATCGCCAGATTTTGATATTTGGAAAAGAACAGGGCTTTCACAGAAAACCATGAAAACCCCGCTGACGGCATCAAATTATTTTTCCTGTGCCGGGGCAACTTTGGCATAACCATTCCATGCGAACAGGGCTTCTTTTGTTTTGTCCGCCACTATTTTGTCAATATTGCAGAGATACAGGTAATGATCGCCAGACTCCACAGTTTCAGCTAGCGATGCCACAAAAGCAATAGGGCTGTCCTCCGGGATCTGAATGTCTGTTCCGTCAATGTTTTGCAGAGCGACTGGAAATTCCTTCAGTTTGTCAATCTGCCCGCCGTTTTAGAGCCGTAAGCCATGACCGCATCTTTCAAGCTGACGCCAGGGGCAGCGAGTACGGCTTTGCCGGTCTTGCGGATATTTTCGCCGGAATTGGCGGTTTTACCCATTGCAAAGGCCAGCATAGGAGGGTTAAACGAGGAGTACATGAAGAATGAAACGGGAGCCATGTTCAGCATACCGTTCTCTTTTTTGGTGCAAACCAACACGAGAGGATTGGGAGAGGTGATAGCCGTCGCCTGACCTATATTGATTTCTTTCATTGTAAAACGATTATAAATATTTAACTTTACTTGTTGACTTCTATTAGTAAGATAATTATACTAAGGATAAAATTTTTTTCAAGTACGCATATTATTCTGACTCAGTACGGTTGACTATACTAATAGAGAAAGGAAGGCATTTTTCATGCACAAGGATATAACCTACGATGAATACAGGCATGAAGTGAAAGAGGGAATTTTGACTGAAGCGGGGAATTGTCCTGTGACTCCACTTCTGCTTATGTTGCAGGGGAAATGGAAATTTCAAATCCTTTATGAATTGTTTATTCAAGATCCCATCCGCTTTGGTGAGTTAAAAAAAAATATTAATGGTATTACAAATACCATGCTTGCCTCTTCCCTTCGAGAATTAGAAAAGGACGGGCTTGTATCCAGAATGCAATTCAACGAGATACCGCCCCGTGTTGAATACTCTCTTACGGAAAAGGGGCAGGCATTGTTGCCTGTATTCTATGAAATGACGAAGTGGGGATTTCAGTATATTCCGTAAATACTTACTTACAAAAACGCATATGAAATATTTCCCTAAGCGCTTTCCCGCCAAAATCAGAAAGCTATATATTTAATTTTGCAAACCAGCAGGAATGAAAAGAGGGTTTGGGATGCTTCCCAACAAGCGTTTTGAGAAGCAAAATACGGAAGTGGGTATTGGCTTTGCTGGATATGGCGGTGATGAACCGCAGCGGTAGAAACGGAAGGATGCGGTAAGAGCCGCGGTGTCCACGGTTTTTGGAATATGGCCGGGGTTGTCGGGGAATTCCGTTCTCCGGGAAAGACGGAAATATCTCCGGATAAGGGTTGGAAGCAGGAATGCAAATGGGTGGGAAAAGAACCCTTCGGAAACTCCGCGCCGCGTTTTCCCTGTCCGGCGGGAGAAGATTGAGAACCGGCGTTTCCCGGATACAACCCGGGAGAGGAGAGCTGGATTATTCCACCTCCCACTCTTCCACCAGGCCGGCTGGGAATTCATCCAGAAAGCGGGAGGGCATTTGCATGAAGGTTCCTCCCTGGGCGCGGCAGTTCCAGCGGGGGTAGGTCAGGTAAAGCTGGTCCTTGGCGCGGGTAATGCCTACATAAAAAAGGCGGCGTTCTTCTTCCAGCCCGGCCAGGTCTCCGTCATCAATGACCCTCTGGTGCGGAAACATGCCGTCGCACAGGCCGATCAGGAAGACGACAGACCATTCCAGTCCCTTGGCCTGGTGGATAGTGGACAGAGTGACGGAGCCGCCGGAGAAGTCCGCCGCGGCGCTTTCATCATCCGTGTTGCCCAAAAGGGAAAGCTGGGAAAGAAAATCCTCCGTGGATTCAAAGCGTTCGGAAAATCCGGCCAGATGCAGAAGATCCTGCCTGCGCTGGTCGTAATTTTCGAATGCGGCCTGCATGTACTCGTCGTACACGGCCTCATTGATGGAAAGGAGCATGGAGGCCGGACCGGCCAGCTTTCCGGCGGGGGCCAGTTCATCCAGTGTGTAGCAAAGCTGCGTCCAGGCCGTTCTGGATTTGGCAGGAACCGGGAAATCCAACATCAGGGCGGAAAAGGATTCCGGAGGGGTTTCCTGCCGGCTTTCCGGGCAGGCGGTCCAGCGTATCCAGAGTTTCTGGGCCATTCCGGGGCCGATGCCGGGCAGCAGCATTACCATGCGGCGGAAGGAAAGTTCATCCCTGGGATTGACCACAAAACGCATAAATGCCACCACGTCCTTAATATGGGCCTGCTCGAAAAACCTGATACCGCTGGTGATGCGGAAAGGTATTTCTCCGCGGGTCAGTTCCATTTGCAATTCCATGCTGTGGAAGTGGGCGCGGTAAAGCACGGCTATTTCACTGGGGTCCGTGCCTTCTTCAATGAGATCCCTGATACGCTGGACGACAAATTTGGCCTGTATCCGGTCGTCGTTGAGCGGGACGAGGGCGGGGGGCATTTCCCCGGTGGGCCGCACGGAGCGGAGCTGTTTTTCAATTTGAACTTCGTTGGCGGCGATAGCCGCGTTGGAAAGCTCCAGAATTTCCGGCACACTGCGGTAATTGGTTTCTATCTTGAAAGTCTTTGCCGCCGGATAGCGGGTAGTAAAGCTGAGAATATTTTCCATGTCCGCTCCGCGCCAGGAGTAGATGCTCTGGGCATCGTCCCCCACCACCATCAGCTGGCCGTGTTCCCGGGCCAGCATGTCAATGAGGCGGCTCTGGAGGTAATTGGTGTCCTGGTACTCATCCACCAGAATATGCTGGAAGCGGGAACCGTACAGGGCACGCAGGTGCTCCTGTTCCTGAAAAAGCCTCACGACGTTGAGAAGCAGGTCGTCAAAGTCCATGCTGTTGGTTTCCTGCTTGCGGGCTACGTATTGGTCATGCACCTCCAGGATGGCGTCCAGGTGGTTGGAAAGGTAGGGATAGGCGTTTTCCAGCGTTTCCCGGATATTGGCTCCCTCGTTGTCTGCCAGACTGAACAGGGAGGAAAGAACTTCCGGCTTGGGGAAGCGGGTGGATTTCTCATCCAGTTTGAGGGATTTGACCACGCTTTTAATCATGGATTTGCGGTCGTCGGAGTCCATGATTGTGAAAGCCGGTGTATATCCCAGGTATTCCGCATGCTGGCGCAGGATGCGGTTGGCAATGGAATGGAACGTGCCGCTCCACAGGCGGGACAAGTCCAGGGGAATCAGGGACCGCACCCGTTCCGTCATTTCCCGCGCCGCCTTATTGGTGAAGGTAAGCAGCAGAATGTTCCATGGGTCCGTACCGTGATCCAGAAGCCAGGCCACGCGATAAGTCAGCGTGCGCGTTTTTCCCGATCCGGCTCCTGCGATGACAAGAGCCGGCCCCGGTTCTGAAGAAACGGCGGCGTACTGTTCTTCATTGAGGGCCGTACGATAGTCGATCCCGGAGATGGGGGCGACCGGCGCGGCATCCTGCCTGATGACGTATCGGCGAGCCATGGAATATGGTTAATAATTGACAGGCAACAGTGAATGGAGAAGTTGGAAAGGCTTGCCCCTTCTCTGCTCTCTGATTACTCTTTTAAAAGTCCAGGTACATTTCCGCGCGGCGGTTTTCCTTGCGGGCTTCATCCCTTGTTTCTTCGTCTGCCGTGGGAGAGTAGGTCCGGCGCGGCTGAGATTTTCCGAATCCCTTGGTAACGATTCTTTCCGCAGGAACGCCGAACTGGACGAGCTGGGCTTTCACGGCGGCCGCACGGCGTTCGGAGAGCCCCTGGTTGTAGCGTTCGCTTCCCACGTCATCCGTATGGCCGCTGATTTCCAGCTTCTTGCCACTGTCCATCTTGATAGCTTCCGCTACGATTTGCAGTTGGCGTTCGGAACGCTTGGAAAGGGTATCTTCATTAAAGCCGAAGAACAGGGCCAGGGAATCGCCGCCCTGGGGATTTTTTACAATGGGGATAAAGATGTCGTCTCCGGCCCCCTGCCGTTTCGTATAGGCTTCCAGCATGCTGTCCAGGGAAGCTTCCGCAACCAGCCATTGTCCGTCCGTTTTGGCTACGGTCAGGCCTACATTGCCGGCCTTCCTGCCCTGGGCGTCCTGAAGATGGACGAAAAAACCCCGCATTGGTGGGCGCTTCGTAGGCGGTTTTAATGGGAGCGTCCTCCCGGAGCCGGAAAGCCCCCTCCTCAAACAGAATGCACAAACCGGCTACTGTGGCATCCTGCACTTTAGTGCCGTCCACGAACTTCCTCGCCCCACGGAAATCCGCCTTGGCGACGGCATCCATGAAGGAACTGACGATGCCCATGGGGTCATTCATCGCCATGGGGGCGACTTTGTCCTTGGCCAGATCCTGCTTGCTGGGCAGAGTGAGGGTATCCAGCGTCCACTGTTGCTTGTCATTGCGCTTCATATCCAGATAGCCGCGCGCGCCGCTGCTGAAATTGAGCGTGTATCTGGCTGTGGGATTGGCTCCCTGGTTGTTCGCGCCGATGCTGGTGATGCCGGGAGAGGAAAGGCGTATATGACGGGCTTCCATGAGTTCCCGGATGAGGCGGCTCTGGTTCTCCGTCACGGCCTGCTGGATTTCCAGGGATTTCAGGATGTCCTCATCCCGGTCCTGAATGACTTTGGCAATTGCCTGCGCCAGTGTCTGGGGGGAGCTGAGATTGATCAGGGAGGGCGGCGTAGCCGTCTGCCGGCTGATATCCTCCTTGGTAAGCGGCTCGACGGTGGGCTGGGGCGTTACCGTCTGGCGTGCCGGCACTTCCGTTTGCGCCGCCGGTTCAGCGGCGGCGGGTTCCTCTTCCTTATTGTCAAGGAACAGGAAAACCAGGGCCAGGCTGCCTACGACCAGGAAGCTGATGATGAAGGCGGTGATGGTGGATGCGTTTTTCATTGAAAGTGGGTGTATGAAGAAGGGTCAGGCGTTCAGTGCTTCCAGCAATTTGGCGTGAATGCCTTCAAAACCGCCGTTGCTCATTACCAGAATAACGTCTCCCGGCTGGGCTTTCTTGCAGACGGCAGAGACGATTTCCTGGGCATGCCCGCCGATCAGAGCGTCCTTGCCCAGAGCGGAAAGGTCGCTGGAAAGTTTGGTGAGATCCAGGCGTTCCTCCAGGGCCACCTTGTCCGGATGATCCACGGCGGCTACCACGGGGAAATCCGCCGTAGCGAGGGACAACGCCAGTTCATTCTGGAAAATATTTCTGCGCGTGGTGTTGGAGCGCGGTTCGAAAATGGCCCAGATGCGTGATTCCGGATAGCGCTGGCGCAGGCCCAGGATGGCCTGTTTGATGGCCGTCGGATGGTGGGCGAAGTCGTCCACTACGGAAATGCCGTTGACCACGCCCTTGACTTCCTGGCGGCGGGCCACGCCTTCAAAGAGGCTCATGGAATCCGCCAGCTGCTTGACGTTCAGCCCCGCGAATTGTGCGGCGGCAATCGCCATGGCGGCGTTGCGGATGTTGAACTCCCCAATCATCGGTACATAGTACCTGGTTCCTTCCAGCGTGAAATGGCTGCCGTCCGTGGAGGTCTCCACATCCAGGATGCGGATGTTGGAAGAGTCGGAAAAACCCACCGTCTTGACGGGGCACGGGGCTCCTTTAACCACGTCCAGGCAGTTGGGATCGTCCGCGTTGACCAGAGCCAGGCCGTTGCGGGGGATGATCTGGGTCAGCCGGCGGAAGCTCAGCTTGATTTCCTCCAGGGAATGGTAAATGTCCGCGTGGTCGAATTCAATGTTGTTGATGACCACCAGTTCCGGGAGGTAGTGCAGGAATTTGGAGCGTTTGTCGAAAAACGCCGTGTCGTACTCGTCTCCCTCCAGCACGGAAAAATCGGAATCCGTAAAACGGCCGCCGCGGCCAAGATTGCGGGCAATGCCGCCGATCATGAAGCTGGGGTTCAGCCCGGAATCCTCCATCAGCCATGCCAGCATGGATGTGGTGGTGGTTTTTCCGTGGGTGCCTGTTACCACATAGTTGCGCTTGCCGCGCAGGAAGTATTCCTTCATCGTCTCCGGGAGGGAAAGGTAACGCAGGCGCCGTTGAAGCACGGCTTCCACTTCCTCATTGCCGCGGCTCATGGCATTGCCGATGACGATGACGTCCGCATCCGGCGGGATGTTGGAAGCCTTGTAGCCTTCAAACAGGGTGATGCCTTCCTCCTCCAGAAAAGTGGACATGGGGGGATAGACGTTGGCGTCGGAACCGGTAACGGTAAAGCCGCGGCGGACCATGGCGGCGGCTACCGCGCCCATGGCGGTGCCGCAGATGCCGAGAAAGTGGAAATGGCTGTTCATGACGGGGAGAGGAATGGAGCGGGTTTTATTTGGAAAAGGAAGGAGCCGCAATACAGGAATCCGCCAGAGCCCGGTCCCGGCGGCGCACAATGCCGTTGGCGATATCCGTGACCATGCCGGACAGCAGGCGGGTGAGATGGCTGCCGGGCGTATAGTCCGCCGGGGCGATGAAGTTCACGCGGTCGGAATTGGAGGCCAGGTTATAGCATTTGCGGAAACTGCGCCCGGTTTCATCCTCCGGATTATATACGGCTACGGCGTGGCCTCCGTTCCGGCGCATGACGGTGAAGCAGGGAACGTCCGTAGGGCCGTCGCCGATGTAAATCATATTGGCGAAAGGAATGGGGCGCATGTCTTCCGGCATGTGGTCGTTTACGTCCTGGTCGTAATCCAGCATTCCCTTGTTGATGCGGAAAAGGTACTGGGTTTTTGTGGTATGGGAGATGACTCTCTTGGGAAAATTGATGTAGCCGTTCTCCTCGCTGAATTCGCATCCGAATACGGCCTTGAAATAAGGGCGCAGGGCGGAACCGTCAATCAGGGCTTTCAAACCGGAGGAGATGATATAGTATTCAATGCTGATGCCCAGATCCGTATGAAGGGAGGAGAGGGTCATGGACGGGAACGCGTCAAAAAAGTTCGGCAGGCCGGGGTAAAAGGTGAGGCGTTCTCCAAGCTGGGTGAGCCGGGCGTTGCTGACGCGGTCCAGGGAAAGGGCGTCCAGCAGGCTTTTCATGTAAATCAGTTCTCCGTCCCAGCCTTCTCTTTCTCCGGTGGCGTTGCACCTGGTCCAGAATTCCTGCGGAGAAATGCCGAATTCGGGAAAATGGCCTGATCCTGCATGTAGAAGGGACTCAGGGTCTGGTCGTAGTCGAAGACCAGGGCGATCGTATTCTGCGGGGAAGACATGGGAAAGACGGAAAATAAAGTTACATGCGGAACTGGTCGCCCAGATACTGCTTGCGGGCGATGGGGTCGTTGGCGATTTCCTCGGAAGTGCCGTGCTTGATCACCTTCCCTTCAAACAAAATGTAGGCACGGTCCACGATGTGGAGGGTTTCCCGCACATTATGGTCCGTAATCAGGATGGAAAGGCCGTCCGTATCGCGCAGTTCCATAACGATTTTCTGAATGTCTGAAACGGCGATGGGATCCACGCCGCTGAACGGTTCGTCCAGCATCAGCAGTTTGGGGCTGGTAGCCAGGGCGCGGGCGATGGTCAGCCTTCTCTTTTCGCCGCCGGAAAGCTGGATGGCCATGGAGCGGCGCAGCTTGGTGATGCCGAAGCGGTCCATCAGCTCTACGGCGCGGTCCTTTTGCTGGCGGGAAGTCATGTCTTTGCGGGTCTGAAGAATGGCCAGAAGATTATCCTCCACGGAAAGCTTGCGGAAAATAGATTCTTCCTGCGGCAGATAACCCATGCCGCGCCTGGCGCGCAGGTTCATCGGCAATTCCGTAATATCTTCGTCCGCAAAATCACGCGGCCTTCATCCGGGCGTACGAGACCCGCTACCATGTAAAAGGAAGTGGTTTTTCCGGCGCCGTTTGGTCCCAGCAGGCCCACGATTTCGCCATGGCCTACCTTCAGGCTGACCTGGTCCACAACGGTCCGCGTTTTGTAGGTTTTGCAGATGCCTTCGGCGCTTAGCAAAGGAGAAGAGTAGAACGAACTCACGGTTTGCGGCTGGTTTTCTGGTTTTCCCGGTCGGAAAGTTGTCCACGTGGCGGAACGTCGTCTTGGTTCCGCGGCTGCCGTACATGTTTCCGTTGGGAGTACACCCGAATGAAAGCATCCTTGTTCGGATTTTTCACGATGACGTCCGGAGTGACGATGACCGGGACGCCCGTCAGGATGATTTCTCCGGTTTTGGCGTTGTAGGTGATTTTTTCAGCCTGGGCGTTGCTTGTTTCTCCCTGTTTGTTGGTGTAACTGGCTTACGTTGCCGGAAGCCGCGACTGTTTTAATGGAATTGTAGTCGAAATTGCCTCCGTTGGGGAGAGCCACCTGAGTTTGGTCCCCCTCTTTTCCCTTTTCCTTTTTAATGTCAGAGGGTTTTTTATCGCCCGGTTTTTTCGGCACGAATTCCGCGTAAACTTTCAGATGATCCGCACAGTCCAGGGAAAGGCCGGGATTGCGCACCCGGACATTTTTCATGAACACCAGAACGCCCTCTTCCATATCGAAGTACAAGTCTCCGTCACAATCTACGGTGTACAGGTCTTTTGGGGAATTGGCCTGCAGGAAGCCTTCCTCCGGGCCGGATGCTGCGGAAGAGGAAGTCGTTTCCGCAGCCGGGGCAGGGGTATTTCCGGCAATCTGGTGCTGCTGGCGGAATTCCTGAATCCGCCCGTCTACGGTTTTTTCCTGCGCGCTGTATGTTTGAATCGCCTTTTCCCCGTCTTCCTTCAAGCCTGCGGTCGGAACAGGGGCCAGTTCCCGTTCCCTCCGGGCTGTCTCTTCCTCCGTCAGGGGGCGTACAATATGGGAAGGCGGGGTGAGGGGTTGTTCCAGGCGGGGATCCAGTTCCCTGGGCAGGGGCTGGACAATGTGGGAGGGAACGCCGTTGGCGCCGCTGCAGGCAAGGCTTCCGGCCAGGGCCAGCAGCAGGGAGGAAAGTTTTTTCATAAAAAGGAATGGTTACTTGTTGCGTTGAGCCATGCGGATGGTGGTTTGAACGGGACCCAGAATGATGCCCCTCTTGATATTGGTGTCCAGGTAAAGGCCGGTCCCTTTGGCGGAAAGATTTTCTTCCCTGAGGGTGGTTTCCGTATGGGAGACGGCCAGTTTTTTATCCAGAAAATAAGAGGCGGCCTGCGTGAAAAGGTGGGAGGTCTGGTTGTTTTTTCCGTACAAGTACACGTTCAGGATATTCGCGGCAATTTCCTGCGGGGCGGCCACGGTCACGCTTGAAGCCGTCAGCAGCATGGAAAGGCGCGGCCCTTCATATCGTGACAGGCTGACTTTTGGGAGCACCTGGCCTACGGGCAGAAGCTCCAGCATAGGTAATTTTTTATCTACGCCGGCAAAAGGCGTGGCTGCGGGCAGGCTGGTGTCCGCTTGCGCCTCCGTGCCGTACAGGGCGGCCGTCAAAAAGCATGTGGACAATAATTTCATCATGACTGAACCGCCTGGTGGATGGACTGAAGGCGTTTCAGCACTCCTTCAAGCAGGTGGAGAGGAATTTGGTTGGGGCCGTCGGAAAGCGCTTTGGACGGGTCTTTGTGCACCTCCATGAACACGCCGTCAATGCTGCCCGTCGCCATGGCGGCGGATGCCAGCACGGGGGCCAGCTCGCTGTCTCCTCCCGTGGTTCCTCCCAATCCCCCGGGTTTCTGAACTGCGTGAGTGGCGTCGAATATGACGGGAAAGCCTTCCTGTTTCATCCAGTACAGGGAGCGCATGTCCACCACCAGATTGTTATAACCAAAGGTGGTGCCGCGTTCGCACATCATGAATTCGTCACAGCCGAAGGCGCGCATTTTTTCCCCGATGTTCACGGTATCCCACGGAGCCAGGAACTGCCCTTTTTTGATATTCACGGGCCGGCCGCTCTTGGCGCAGGCTTCCAGAAGATCCGTCTGGCGGCACAAAAAAGCGGGAACCTGGAGCAGATCCACGTATTCGGCGGCAATTTCCGCTTCCTGGGCCGTATGCACATCCGTAACGACGGGCAGTTTCAGCTCCCTGCCGATTTCCGACAGAATGCGGCAGCCTTCCCGCACGCCGGGACCGCGAAAAGAGGTGACGGAAGTGCGGTTCGCCTTGTCGTAGGAAGCTTTGAAAATCAGCGGGACATCCAGGTTTTCCGCGATGGCCTTGATGGAGCGGGCCATCTCCCATACAAAGGATTCGCATTCCAGAGAGCAGGGGCCCAGAAGGTAGAACGGCCGCGGGCCGCCGATTTCAACGGATTGAATGTAAAACGACATAAAACAAAACCTGTATGTCCTTGTATCATGACGGTTTCAGGCCTTTCGGTCAAGCCGCTATCCTGCCTCCGCGCGGAGATTCGGAGGCGAAGGTTTATTTTTCCGGAAGTATCTTTTTATATTCGATATAATGATTTTGTTATAAATATGGTAAATATTTTTTAGATAGGTGCGTGTAAATGGAGGGGAGCATGGATTGGAAAAAAGCGTATGGAGTTGCCGCCCTCCGGACTTTTTGTTACAAACGGCCATCATGCGTTACTTCCGCATGAATAAATGACAGGATGTTCCGAACGCCGTTCCCCCGCAGTGGTCTTACCGAAATGCCCAGGAAGATTTACAAACTCTTTATTTCCTATGATGAAGCAGGGGCTGAATTGCGGCAGCATGTGGCGGAGCAGTTTCAATATTCAAGCGATTGTGTCTGGCAGGCGTCTTTCCGCAGCCTGACGGCGGCGGATTTGCCTCCGGGCGATGGTGTAGTCTGGGTTTACCCTGTCTTCATGCAGAGCGGCGTGACGGTGACGGAGACATTGCCGGAATTGCTTCGTGCGCTGTATGCCGGGAGCGGGCAGCATCCGGAACTTGTTTTTAAACCCGTATGGGGAGCGGGATGCGGCGGTGTTGGTTTTAGGGCCGCCGCCTTGCAAAAGGAATTGGAGGGGGAGGCTTCCCTGCTGGTGGTAGCCCACGGGGTAACGGGAAGGGAGGCTGCCCCTGAGCCGGCGCAATTCCTCCAGCAGTTGAAATTCCGGCTTCCGGAAGGAACGGACATGGCGCTTGCATACTTTGGCGCATTTCCTTCTGTGGAAAAGGTATTACCCGGATTAAAGGGGCAAAAGGTGGTAGTGCTGCCGTTCCTGATTGGAAAAGGGAAGCATATGCGGGAGGACATGCCCTCTTCGGAACTGGCCGCACGGCATGGGAAAACGTTAAAAATCCTCCCTCCGTTCGGTGCGTTTTATTTGCAAGCGGAACGGGAATACTGGAAAACGGGCATGGGAGAGTCTGCCGGGAACGGTTTTGACGGGCCTGCGCGGTAAGATATTTTGCTGAAATGGCAAAGTTCTCCATGAGCTTGCTTGCGACAAGGTTCCGCGAACGGCGGAATAGTTTCGTAAATCAATGATTTATGCTTTGACAAGAGAGGGGGCGGGAAGTATATTGCCCGCCCCTCGCGTGATTCGGCGCAACTAAACAACGGGGATCGGAGGGGTAAAAAGCGTCGAAGTCCCCAAAAACTGCTTTTCCTGCCGCAAGGAAAGCCACCTACATACATATATGATTAATGATCTGATTAACCAGATGGTTGAAGCCGGTGTTCATTTGGGCCACCAGACCCGCAAATGGCACCCCAGCATGAAAAAGTACCTTCTCAAGGACAAGGCCGGTATCCATATCATCAACCTTGAGGAAACGGAAAAATGCCTGGACAAGGCCTGCTCCTTCCTGGCTGATCTGGCCCGCCGCAATAAGAAAATCCTCTTCGTCGGCTGCAAGCGCCAGGCTCAGGAAGCCGTCCGCGAAGCTGCGGAAGCCACTGGTCAGTACTATGTCAACCACCGCTGGCTGGGCGGCATGCTCACCAACATGAGCACAATCCGCAAGAGCATTGAACGCCTTGTCTATCTGGAAGGGATTGAAAAGAGCCCGGAATTTAAGAGCATGTCCAAGAAGGAACTGGCCGCTCTGGACCGCGAACGCCAGAAGCTGGAACGCAACCTTCAGGGCATCCGCAACATGGGCGGCGCTCCGGACGCCATGGTGGCCATCGGCGCCGACCATGAAGACATCGCCATCCGCGAGGCCCACCGCCTGAACATTCCCGTCTGCGTTCTGGTTGATACCAACGCCGACCCGAAGGAAATCGACTTCCCGATTCCCGGCAACGACGACGCCGTCCGTTCCATCCGCCTGATTCTTGACTGCATTGTCAAGGCCATCAACGAAGGCAAGGGCGCATCCGCCGAAGCCTAAACCAACCATTTAGAAAGAACAGAAACACTATGGCAGAAATTACTGCAGCTCTCGTCAAGGCCCTCCGTGACAAAACGGACGCCGGCATGATGGATTGCAAGAAAGCCCTCAACGAATGCAACGGCGACATGGATGCCGCCGTAAAGTATCTTCGTGAGAAGGGAATTGCCAAGGCTGCGGCCAAGGCCGACCGTGACGCCAAGGAAGGCGTGATCCGCGCCGCTGTGGCTCCCTGCGGCTGCTCCGGCATCATCCTTGAACTCAACTGTGAAACGGACTTCTGCGCCAAGGGGGACAAGTTCCAGGGTCTGGTGAATGACGTTGCCAACGCTCTCATGGATTCCAAGGCCTCCACGCTGGAGGAGGCTCTCCAGGTCCCCATGGCGGAAGGCTCCACGGAAGAATATATCAAGGCCATGTGCAGCTCCATTGGCGAAAACATGGCTCTGCGCAAATTCGCCCGCCTGACGGCGGACGGCATCGGCGCCGTGGTCTCCTACATCCACATGGGCGGCAAAGTGGGCGTTCTGCTGTCCATCAAGGCCGGCAAGGAAGAAACCGTCAAGTCTGATGCGTTCAAAGCCCTCGCCAAGGATTTGACCTTGCACATCGCCGCCGCCGCTCCCAAGAGCGTCAGCTCCGATAGCCTGGATCCCGCCTTCGTGGCCGAGGAACAGGAAATCGCCAAGCAGCAGCTCATTCAGGAAGGCAAGCCCGAACACCTGCTGGAAAAGATTCTTCCCGGCAAGCTGAAGGCTCTGTACGCCCAGTCCTGCCTGCTGAACCAGGTATTTGTGAAGGACCCTGCCGGAAAGATGACGGTGGAGGCCCTCCTCAACCAGGCCGGCAAGGAACTCGGCGACGATATCTCCGTCGCCTCCTTCGTCCGCTACCAGCTCGGTGCGTAAGCTCTGAGTCAGAGTATCTCTGGAACCGTTCCCTTTGCGGGGAACGGTTCTTTTGTTTGATATGGCTCCATGGGGGGATTTATCCATAAATTTGATTCAGGGAGGATCCGGAAATCCGGATAGGGGATCATCAAAATATGCGGGATAGAAAAGCTCCGGCCCTGCTGCTGGTTGCGGCCTTCATCCTGGCAGCCGTTTTTGGAGCGCTTTTGGGCTGGAGCGTGTTTTTTCCTTGTGTGCGGTCCCTGATATTTCTTGGCGGTATTATAGTTCTTCAAAAAGGCCAATGGATGGTGGAAATGGGGGAACAGCCTCTTTTGCTGTTATCAGCCTCGTGTGTGATGATGAACCCTTCTGGTTCCGGGTGGCTCCGGAAGACATGCGAAATGCCCAGCCGGGGCTGGCGTTCATTGCCGGTCCTGGTTTTTCTGTGGGGGAAACGGCATGGGAGGTGCGCATGGATGTCCTGATATTGGAGGAACTGGCGCGGCTGGGGTCTTGTCTTGCATCGGAAGGCTTGTTAGGGTGGCGGCATGGCTTTTCTGGAACTGGATCATGTGAGCGTTGTCTTTCCTGCGGTGCAGGGGCTGCTCTCTGCCCGCAAATCTGCCCCCGTAGTGGCGGTGGACGGGGTGTCGCTGTCCGTGGAAAAGGGAGAAATCCTGGGGCTGGTGGGTGAATCCGGTTGCGGCAAATCCACGTTGTCCCGCACGGTGATGCTGCTCCAGAAGCCTACGGAGGGCCGCATTTTTCTGGAAGGGGAAGAGTTGACGGCTCTTTCCGCATCCGAAGTCAGGAAGCGCCGTCCGGATTTCCAGATGGTTTTCCAGGACCCTTATGCTTCCCTGAACCCCCGTTTTACGGTATATGCAACATTAAAGGAGGCGTTGCAGAGCCGCCGTAAAAGAACTTTTGCCCAGACGAGGGATGATGTGGCGGAACTGATGGAAAAGGTAGGGCTGAGCCCCTCCCTGATGCGCAAGTATCCCCATGAATTTTCCGGAGGCCAGCGCCAGCGCGTCGCCATTGCGCGCGCATTGGCGCCGGAACCCAGGCTGGTTATCGCGGATGAACCCGTTTCCGCGCTGGACGTTTCCATCCAGTCCCAGATTCTGAACCTTCTTATTGCCCTGGCCCGCGACTTGAGCCTGACCATGATATTCATTTCCCATGATTTGTCCGTGGTCCATTACATCGCGGACCGCATTGCCGTGATGCGCAAAGGCCGCATTGTGGAATACGGGGAGGCGGACAAAGTATTTTCTTCCCCTTCCCACGAATATACGCAGGCGCTTCTCGCCGCCGTACCGCGTCTGTAAATGGGGATGGCCCGGCGTCAGTTTGGACGAATACGGGAAAGTTCCGTTTCCTGCGGAGTTATCCGCACAGGTTTAAGAGGGACGGTTTTCCGGAAGATCCATCCCTGAATTTTCAGCGGAACGCGGTTTCCGGCAGTTTGGTTTTCCAGTGCCTTGCAAAGACGATGAATGGATTTGTTCCCAGGGAGGCATCGTGTCCACTGCCTCCGCATGGTTGACGGATGATCTTCTCTTTGAGGTATCCGGCAGGCTGTTCATGCTTTTTCCTTCATCTTCTTTTTGAAAAAGGAGAAGTAAATCCGGCGCGTTATGAAAAAAGGGGGAGTCGCAAAATGGCTTGCATCATGGGCTGCCCGGCAGCACATAATAATGCCGCCCTGCGGGAACTGCCGGAACAGGAGGATATGGAGATTGTGGGAAGGAAAAACGTCGTTGTTTTTTTCATACTGCCGTCCGGCTGGTATTTCTCTGTGATACGCCAGATGGCTTCTGCTTGTTTTCTGACGGGGAGGCGGCAAGGAAAGGGCTGTTATTCCTGAACGGAATATCCAGCGGCTTCCTGCATTTCCCGGATGCATTCCTCCATCAGAGCGGCGTCTATCTCATGGACGTCTTTTCCCCGGCCTATTCCGGTAAGCATCAGTACCGTCAGGTGACCGCCGAGGTGTTCGCGGAAGGCCTCCAGACCTTTCAGCACTTCGCAGGCGCCGTTTTCTGTCCTGCGGGAAAGCAGGGTGGAATACGGGCAGTTCCAGGGTTTTCAGCACGGAGATGATTCTTTCCGCCTCCGCGGCAGGCAGCCATCCTTTCCGGACGGAATAAAGGATATCCAGGCACATGCCCACGGAAACGGCCTCCGCGTGCCCCAGTATGTAACCGGACATGGTTTCCATGTAATGGGCGGCCCAATGTCCGAAGTCCAGGGGGGCGGCTGGAACCCAGTTCAAAGGCGTCTCCTCCGCATGCAATGTGCGAGGCGTGCAGCAGAGCGGAATGCTCCACGGCATATTCCAGAGCATCCCGTTCGCATACAGCCAGCGCGGAGGCGTTCGTTTCCAGCCAGTTGAAGAAAGAGGCGTCTTTCACCACCGCCACTTTCACTACTTCCGCCAGCCCGGCTCTTTTCAGGGGGAGGGGCTGGGAATGGAGGAACAGGAAGTCGTCAAGCGTGGCCCACGCGACGGCGAAGGTGCCCAGATAGTTTTTCCGGCCCATGAAATTGATCCCGTTTTTGACACCTACTCCGGAGTCTGCCTGGGAGAGGGTGGTGGTGGGGATGCGCAACAGCCGGATGCCGCGATGGGCGGTGGCGGCGGCAAAGCCTGCTACGTCAAGAAACGCTCCGCCGCCCACGGCTATGATATAGGAATGGCGGTCAATGCCTGCTTCCACAATGTGGCGCAGGGCCGTTTCCCATGCGGAAAAACCTGTTTTGGCTTCCTCCCCGCCCGGAACGGAACGGCAGCCGGCATAGGCCAGCACCCCGGCATTTTTTTCAAAATAGCGGTCAATGTCTGCCGGAAGCTGAGGATAAAACTGTTCCAGCCCTTTTTCCAGGAGAACGAGAACGCGGCTTCCGGGCCTCTGTTCCATCAGGCTGGCCAGAGCATCATTTTCCGGGCGGAAGGCTCCATGGGTAAAGCCTGTCCTGTAGGGAAAATCAAGCCGGATATTCAGCGTGTGAAGAGACATGCCAGGAGGGCTGCAAATGAACATGGCTCGCGGATTCCTAGTCCCTGCGGAGCACGGGAACGGCCCTCATCTGGATGAATCGGTCCGCTTTGGCAGCTTCCTTCTGGGACATGTACATGGTGTACGGCTGCTGGGTCACTTCGATGCGGTGCGTGCCGCCGGGAGCGGGAAGGTCCAGAAGCTGGTTGAGGTGCTTGAAGCTTTTCACCTGCACGCCGTTGACTTTTTCCACAATGGAGGGGCTCATCTGGGCGTATCCCAGTGTAGCCTGGGTGGGCAGGGCCATCAGGAAGACCACGATTTCATCCACGCCTTTTTTCCGTATGTCCTCTTTCTTTTGAGTGGCTTCCACCAGGTTGAGGGGGGGGTGGTTCTTGCTGAGCTTGTTGATTTCTCCCATCAGGGCTCCCGTCAGCGGGACAAATACCAGACCTCCGTAAATGCGGTAGGGCGGATTGGAGATGAAGGGGGCCGGATTGACCAGGTCCCCTTCAAGGGCGCTCCTGTCCAGTTTGACGTCCAGCGTCATGGGCTGGCTGGAGCCGTCCTTTCCCTTGCGGCGGATGCCCAGCGTAATGGTATCCCCCGGCTTGGCGGAGTCTCGGAACAGAAAGTTGGCGGAAACGGGGCCCAGGGCGGGATCCTTAATTAAACCTTTGCTGTCCAGAGGGATGCCGTTGACGCTTTCCACCACGTCTCCGGGACGTACTCCAGCTTTGTAGAAGGAGCCGTAAACAGGCAGTTTCACCACGTAAAAGCCGCCGCCAGTTTCAGGCAGGCCCAGGAATTTGCGGAAGACGGGGTCGGTCAGTTCCGTGACCTGGGTGCCGTCCGCCGGGAAACCGGTGTAATTGCCGGCCCGGGCCTGTTCCAGGAACCGGGAAATCATGGTATGGGTTACGGCCAGCACTTTCTGTGCGGAGGGATCGCAGCTGGCGCTGAGGCCCACAAGTTCATTGCCCCTCATGACGGGGTTGCCTGCGCCGCCTTTCAGGGGAGTGACGGAGGATTTGACGTTATACAGGACGAACGGTTCCCCGTTCGTGAACGGGCAGGCGCTTTCCGTCGCCAGAAGGGTTCCGGAGGTAGTGATGGGAAGGCCGTCGCCATTGAATTGCCAGAAGGTTACCTTGTCGCCCAGGCGGGGAGCCTTCCCCAGCGTAACGGGGACCAGTTTGTCCAGGAAAGCGGCATCTTTTCCGTTTTTCAGGCGCAGGAGGGCAAGGTTGGCTTCCGGGTCAAAGGCGGTTACTGTCACGGGAACCGTCTGGGCTCCGTCTGCGGAGGTTACTTCCACGAAGCTGGCGGAATAAACGATATTGGCTGCCGTCAGGATATTGCCGTCTCCCAGATAAATGCCGAAGCCCTGACTGTACGCCGGGTTTTCCTTGCTCCACGGCTGAATCATGGCATAGCCCTGGTTGGTGGCGTTAATGCCGACCATGGAGCTGGTGGGGGAGGGAAGCGGGGCCGGCGAAGGGCGTTTCCTCCGCCTGTTCCGCAGGCGTTTCCGTCTGTTGTTCAGGCTGGGGTTCGGGAGCGGTTCGTCCGGCTTCGCGCGGCTGGCAACCGCAGAGCAATATCAGGGAACCGAAGAAAAAAGTGGAAAGAATTTTCATGGCGGTTAACGGGCGGGAGTGGTGTTGCGGCCAGACTGGCGACCGGGAATGGAGCTGTCCAGGCGGGCGTTTTTCGGGATGTTGTAGGTTTTGGAGATGCGTTTGTTGGCCGTCTCCATGGCCTTGCCTTCAAAGACAAGGGGGCGTTCTCCGTTTTTCAGTTCGATGACGACGTATTCCGGCATGTTCTCCGGGTAAAGGAGTTCATAGGCGTGGGTAAGGCCCTTAACTTTCACGCCATTGATTTTTTCCACAATAGAATTGGAAATGGAGCCGGACAGGCGCGCGTTTACCTCATCATCCAGCACTTTGGTGATGATTACCATGTCTTCATGGTCCACGCAGCCGCCGTCTTCCTGGTAATTACGGATGTCCAGTGCAACGTCCAGCATGGAGATGTCCGCCGCCGCGAGCACGTTGCGCTGGATGGGCTGGAACACCAGGCCGCCAAAGACGACGTAGCGGGGCATTTTATCGTATTCCGCCATCAGAAGGTCTCTGGAGGGGGATGGCTTCATCACCATTTCCACCTTCATGGGCTTGCCGTCGCGAATGATATCCAGCGGGAGCCGGTCGTCTTTAAAACAGCGCTCAATGAGTTCTTTCATGCTGATTTTCTGGCCGTCCAGTTCAATCATGGCAGAGCTGTCCACATCATAGCCGTCCACTTTCATCAGCAGGTCCCCGTTACGGAGAACGCCGTCAGCGGAGGACCCCTTGAGCACCTTGCCGATCAGAACGCCCTTTTCGTCGTCCGGCAGGCCGAACGCCTTGCGCATGGCCGGGTTCAGGATGGGCGCAGCCTGAATGCCCATGTCCACGTAACCGTCATAGACGCCGTCCTTGATGTCTTCCAGAAAGTGGCGGATGACGGGGGTTGGAATCACGTAACCCGTGTTATTGGCGTTGTTCAGGCCCTGGAATGCCACGCCGATGACTTTATTCCCCATCAGGACGGGGCCTCCGCTGTTGCCCGGATTAATGGCGGCGTCCACCTGGATGGTCAGGTGTTCCGTGTTGCGGGGGTGGGCGTACGTGGTGAAATCAATGCGGGAGACCACGCCGCGCGTGACGGAAAGTCTGTTGCCGCCGATGGGGTAGCCGATCACCCTTACTTCGTCTTCCAGATGAGGCAGGTTTTTGCTGAATTCAAAAGGACGTATTCCTTTGAAAGGCTTGGGATCGTCCGCCTCCAGCAGAGCCAGATCCGCGTCATGGGCGATGAATTTGACCCTGGCGGGAATTTTACGGGAATCTCCGTACATGGAGATATAAATGCGCTCCGCGTTGCTAACCACATGGGCGTTTGTCATGAAAGCGTTTTCCCCGATCAGGAAACCGGTGCCGATGCCTCCCTGGTAGCGGCCGGTATTCCACGGAGTAGCGTAATCCGGAGTCAGGGAATCCATCTCAATTTTTACGACGCCCTTGTATTGGTCATTGATGGAGACGACAGGGCCGGACATGACCTTGTCCACCCCGAAGTCCGAAATGGAAACAGCCGGCTCATCCGCGTGGGAAAGAGCGGCGCCGGCCAGGACTGCGCACAGCCCTTGAAAACAGGTGTGGGAATGTATCATACGCAAAGATAAAGATTGTGTTGCCAGGGAAGGTTTTGTTGTTACAGGTTGCTTTTGCGGCTTTGGGTTGCCAGACTTTCCTGGAAGGAATTGACTTCCTCCAGCAGGGATGAGAAACGTTCCGCTATTTCACCGTCCACCTGGTAGCCGCAGTTGTCCAGGGCAGCTACCGTCCGGCGCGTTTGTTCCACGCACAGGGCCATACGGGCGGCCATGGTGCAGTAGTCCGCAGCATCCTCCTTCTCCTGGAGGAGGCAGGAAAGAATGCGGGGGTGATGTAGCGGATGCAGTAAAAAATCTGGTTCAGGGGTTCCGGCGGCCCTGTCCTGTTCCTCTGGGCCTTGTTGATTTCCCGGCTGAACCGGTGCTGGCACAGATCCGTCAGTTCCATTACCTGCTGGAAAAGAGGATGAAACATGCAGGACTGCACTTCCCGGGCCTCCTGTTCGTTGAGGATGTCAAACAGGCTGAGCATGCCGGTGCTTTTGCAGGAACAGGGCGTCCCCGTTTCTTCCGACTGGGCGATGTTGTCCAGCACTTCATCCCAGCCCATGACAAAAGCCACACGGATGTCGCCGCTGGGGTTCAGCCTGTATTTCTGGAATACCTCCTGGTAAGCTATGGCGATGGCTTCCGCCTCCCGCAGGCGTTTGTCCCAGTGGTGATCGGGCAGGCTGCCGTCCTCCTGGTGGTTGGAATAGGCTCTGGACCATTCTTTTACCTGGGTTCGCAGCATCTGCTGGTTCGCCATGATCTGGGCTTGCTCTTCGCAGGAATCCATCATCCATTCGGGAAGGGAAACTTTGATGGAGAAGACCGTACTTTCCAGCAGCACCATGTCGTGATGGCTGGTGAACCATTCCAGGTACAGGGCGTTTTCCATGGTTTTCTTGCCTTTGACAGGCATGCGTCGGCTGGCCGTCATATCCCCCGCCACCCCCTGGATATGTTCCGGGATTTGGGTAAGTTCCGCAGGAAGCATCTGTGGGGAGGGATTCCTGAAGTCAACCACGCAACCGGCCAGGTCCTGGAGGCAGTCCCCATGCAGGGTAATGTTCACCGGATGGGGCATCCCCATGAGTTGCAGCGTAAGATGGACGGTTCCGCGTTTACGGTTGTCCAGCGTGCCGTAGTGGACGTAGTCTGTAATTCTGAAAATCATATGGGGAAGAGGGTAGAAAGGGAAGAAAGAGGTGAATGCTGAATCAGCAGGAGGCTGCGACCCGGGGCAGTTCTTCGTTTTTCTTTTCTACGGCATCCATGTTGACAAGCAGTTCCGCAATGGAATCCCAGCGGCCCCGGGTCAGGGCTTCGCGGGCTTCCGCCGGCATCCGGATGGGGAAGGACCCTTCTTTCCAGGAAACTGTCATGTTCAGGAGGTCAATTGTCACTTCCGTTTCCGGGTAATTGGAGATGTGCCGGGACAGAGAGGCAATGTCGGCGGCAGACGCGCATACGCAGGGCAACCCGATTCCGGTGCTGTTGCCGAAAAAGATTTCTGCGAAAGATTCCGCGATAACGGCTTTGATGCCGGAGCGCCTGATGGTCTGCGGGGCGTGTTCGCGGGAAGAACCGCAGCCGAAGTTGGAGCCGCCCAAAATGATGGAAGCCCCTTTGAAGCGGGGATCGTCCACCGGGTGGGATTTGGATTGCCCGTTTTCGTCGAAGCGTTCGTCCCAGAACATGACTCCCGCCAGTTCGTCAAACGTGATGCATTTAAGGAAGCGGGCAGGGATGATGCGGTCCGTGTCCATGTCCGGTCCCAGAACGGGAACGCAGGTGCCGGTGATGGAGGTGAATTGGGTCAGAGACATAAAGGAGAAAATTGAAAAGTTAATTCAGGGAGAATACTTCGCGGGCATCGGAGACTTTCCCGGTCAGAGCAGCGGCGGCCACCATGGCCGGGCTCATCAGCAGGGTGCGCCCGGTGGGGCTGCCTTGCCGTCCCTTGAAGTTCCGGTTGGAGGAACTGGCGCAAAGCTGATCTCCCTGGAGTTTGTCCGGATTCATGGCCAAGCACATGGAGCAGCCCGCCAGGCGCCATTCAAAGCCGGCTTCACGGAAAATGTCTGCGATGCCTTCCTCTTCACATTGCCGGGCAGTCATCTGAGAGCCGGGAACGGCCAGCGCCCTGATGCCGGGAGCCACATGGCGTCCCTTGATGAGGGCGGCCACTTCCCGGAAATCTGAAATGCGGCCATTGGTGCAGGAACCTACGAAGCACACCTGGACCGGCAGTCCCTTAAGAGGCATGTCCGCGGGGAATTTCATGTATTCCAGCGCTTCGTTGATCATCTTCCGTTCTTCGTCGTTCGCAGCGTCGGAAGGGTTGGGAGTGCTGCCGCTGATACCCGTATTCTGGTCCGGAGAAATGCCCCATGTTAACGTGGGCTCAATGGAGGCCCCGTCAATTTCCACGATTTCATCGTATTCCGCATCTGGATCGGAAGCAAAGCCCAGCCAGCGTTCTACGGCTTTGTCCCAGTCCGCACCGATAGGGGCGAACAGGCGCCCTTTAATGTATTCCACCGTGGTCCGGTCAGGGTTCACATAGCCGCAGCGCGCCGCACCTTCAATGGACATGTTGCAAAGGGTCATGCGTTCGTCCATGCTCATGGCGTCGATTACGTCGCCTCCGTATTCATAGGCGAAGCCCAGGCCGCCCTTGGCTCCCAGAAGGCCGATGATATGCAGGGCCACATCCTTGGCGCGCACGCCGGGGGCCAGCTTTCCGTTCACATTGATGCGGCGCACCTTGAGCGGGCTGAGGGCCAGGGTCTGCGTAGCCAGCACATCGCGCACCTGCGTGGTGCCGATGCCCATGGCAATGGAGCCAAAGGCTCCGTGCGTGGCCGTATGGGAGTCTCCGCATACGATGGTCATGCCCGGCTGGGTGATGCCGAGTTCCGGTCCTACCATATGCACGATGCCCTGGAGCCCGGTGGGGATATCGAAAAAGCGGATGCCGTTTTCGGCGCAGTTCCGGCGCAGTTCCCTGATCATGGCGTCAGCCGTAGCGTCCGCGAACGGTTCCGCCTGGTTGTCCGTGGGAATGATGTGGTCCACGGTGGCAAAGGTACGTTCCGGGTGACGCACGGTCAGGCCCAGATCCCGGACCATTCCGAAAGCCTGCGGAGAGGTGACTTCATGCAGCAGGTGAGTAGCGATGAACATTTGCGTTCTCCCATCCGGCAGGATGCCGACGGAATGAGCGTCCCAGATTTGGAAAAGCGTTTTCCCCATAACTGGCATAAGCATCCGTCCGTTCGGGAACCGCGTCAAGATGCAAGGACGTATTGCTGACACGGTCTGTGTCTTACATGAGGCGTTTTTTTGAACATTTCCTCTGCATTCATGGTCAGAAGGGGGCTCTTTCCAGCCTTTGGCGCCTTTCCGTCTTCAGGGCAAAGATGGTTTTCATTCCCTCCGCACGTTCAGAATTCCCTTAATCCCTGTGAAATTTTTCTTCCCATAGCGCTGCAAAAACGTCTCCGAAACATTTCAACAGGTTTCCTTCCGGCAGGGGGGAGAACATTTCATCCTCCAGGCAGGTCATTTGCACGCCCTGGATGCCGCAGGGGGTAATAGCAAGGAAGGGAGGCAGGGATTTCCGGGTTATATTGAGGGCGAAGCCGTGCATGGCAATCCATTTTTTCACCCCGACGCCGATGGAGGCTATTTTACGGTTTTCCACCCAGACCCCTACCAGCCCTTCCCGGATGCGGGCCTGCACGCCGAACCGGGCACAGGTTTCAATCAGGGTGTTTTCCAGGGTGGTGACGTAGCGGTGCAGATCCCTGCCGCAGCGGTTCAGGTCCGTAATGGGGTATCCGACCAGCTGGCCGGGGCCGTGGTAGGTGGCCTGGCCGCCGCGGTTGATTTCATGAACGGGAAAGGGAAGCACGGAACCGGGGTGCAGGCTGGCGTGGTTCCGTGTACGCCCGATGGTATAAACCCCGGCATGTTCCAGCAGCAACAGTTCGTTTTCCCTGTCCGGGTCTTCCTGATGGGCCCGGACCAGTTGTTCCTGGAACCGCAGGGTTTCCTGGTAATCTGCCAGGCCGGGGATGCGGATGATGTTCATGCTGCTGAAGGGAGGCCCGGGGACAGGTACGGAACTCAGCGCGTTCTGCGCACTTGCTGGCCAAGGGCGGTGCGGTATTGATGCACAGCGGCAGCCAGGGAAGAGGCCATGAAATTCTGATAACGCTCCGTGGCGATGAGCAGGGCCTCCTGCGGGTTGGACATGAACCCTCCTTCCACCAGAATGGCGGGATGCTTGATGGTGCACAGCACGGAATAGCGCGCGCGCTTGATGCCGCGGTCAACCATGGAAATGCCCTCCTTGATGGCAAGCGGCCCTTTCAGCATGTGCCCCTGGACGGCTGTAGCCAAGGCAATGTTCATGCTGTCCTGGGCGTTGCCCTGCAGAGCGTCGTGGCGGATATTGCGGGACATGGAGGAGGAAGTGCCTGCAGGCGCCAGCGTGAAGGTTTCCACCCCGCGGGCAGAGGAGCCTCCGTCATTGAAGTGGATGCTGATGAAGATGGCATTGTTGTGCCTGTTGGCAATGCGGACGCGGTCCTGGAGGGCAATGAAGTTGTCCGTATCACGGGTCATAACCACCTGGTAGCCCATGGTCTTGAGGCGGTCGCGCAGTTTTTTGCCCACGGAGAGGTTGATATCCGCTTCCCTGCTGATGCGGTTGCGCGTGCCGCTGTCATGTCCGCCGTGGCCGGGATCAATGACAACTGTGTTGAAACTGCGGCGGTTGGCGATGTAAGTGGGCCGTAAAACCGGGTCAATGATTTTGTGCAGATCCATATTGGAAACCATCAGCCCCTTGGAGGGATGGTCCGCCACAGGATAGGATAACACGAACTTCATGTTGTTCATGAACATATCCTGGCTGCGCGCCTGGATACGGATTTGAATCTTTTCCGGCACTTCGTAAACTTTCTGCCGCCCTTCCGTGCGTTCCCTGGTCAGTTTGTAATGGGTGCGCACCTCGGACATGGGAATATACTGCACTCCATTAATGATTTCCGGATTCCATCCGAAGGCCGTGGACAACGTCAGCAGAAACATGCCCACAATGCCGAGCACGGCTGCAAATGATGTGCGAGAGGTCGGATACATAGGACGATATCGCATCCAGACTAACGGATTTTTCATGACGCACAAGGGAAAAGTTTCCGTGAAAGATTCTTTTGCGCTTCTGTTTCCGGAGAGAAAAAAGCGGCTCCCGGGAAGGGGAGCCGCCCTGAAATGGCAGTGAAGGAACGGGATCAGGCGGGATTATTTGGCGGTCTTTTCGTCCATTTTGGCCTTGACCTGTTCTTCAATTTCCGCGTACAGCTCCGGGTTGGATTTGAGAGCTTCCTTGGCGGCGTCGCGGCCCTGGGCGATCTGGCTGCCGTTATAGCTGATCCAGGAGCCGCGCTTCTGGATGATATCATATTCCGTTGCCAGATCCAGCAGGCTGCCTACGGAGGAGATGCCTTCATTGTACATGATGTCGAATTCGCATTCCGTGAAGGGAGGGGCCACCTTGTTTTTGACTACCTTGATTTTGGTGCGGTTCCCGGCTATGACGCCGTCGCTGCCCTTGATCTGGCCGATGCGGCGGATGTCCACACGTACGGAGGCGTAGAATTTCAGGGCGCGGCCGCCGGGGGTGGTTTCCGGATTGCCGAACATGACGCCGATTTTTTCACGGATCTGGTTGGTGAAGATGCAGACGGTACGGGCCTTGGAAATGAAGCTGGTGAGCTTGCGGAGGGCGGCGGACATCAAACGGGCCTGGGCTCCTACCGTGGAATCCCCGATTTCTCCTTCCAGCTCCTGCTTGGTGACCAGTGCGGCCACGGAGTCCACCACGATGACGTCAATGGCATTGGAGCGGACAAGAGCCTCGCAGATTTGCAGGGCTTCTTCACCGGAACTTGGCTGGGAAACCAGCAGGTCGTCCAGGTTCACGCCCAGGCGGGCGGCATACTGAGGGTCCAGCGCGTGTTCCACGTCAATGAATGCAGCCAGGCCTCCGGATTTCTGGGCTTGGGCGATGGCCGTCAGGGTCAGGGTGGTTTTACCGGAGGATTCCGGTCCGTAGATTTCCACAATGCGGCCGCGGGCAAAGCCGCCCACACCCAGAGCGCGGTCAATCAGAAGGTTGCCCGTGGGAATGACGTCCACTTCCATTTTGACGTTGTCTCCAAGGCGCATAATGGCGTTTTCTCCGAAGTCTTTCTGGATTTGGGAGAGGGCCAGGTCAAGGTTGCGCTTGCGGGCTGCCGCCAGTTTTTCCGCTTCGGGGGATAAAGGTGTTTCGTTGCTCATATATCGTAGCGCAGTATAACCGGGACAGCCTTATTGGCAAGTGTTCTGTGGGTCTTCGCAGATTCATTCCTCATTGAGAAAGAACAGAATTCTGACATGGGAAGAATCTTGTGAAAACCGGGTGTTCCGTTCGGCGGGAAATTAGGGGAAACAGGGGGAACGGGGCCGGAAAAGAAGTTTGGAGCCGGAGAAGAACACGGTTTTTCCGGAGAACGTCTGGGGGCGTTATTCTTCAATCGGCTCCGCAAGAGGAATATCTTCGTAGGAATCATCAAAGATGACGGGAATGTTGTGCTCCGGAATCAGGTTGATGGAACTGATTTTGCGGTGTGTCTGGCGTGCGTGCCGGAGGGCGCGGGACAATTTTTCCACCTGGTGTTCCAGGCCGTAATGGCTGAAAGTAGCCTGGCAGTCATTGGTAAAACGCACACAGAAAGACCAGTCGTTGGGCGTCGTTATGGAGACGATGCTGGGAAGGTATTCCGTTACCGTGCCGGAAAGCAGTTCAATCAGTTTCATGGGCGCTTCCAGTTCCCGGATGCTGACGCCGTAGCTGAGTTTGCCGGAACTGGGCGGCCTGAGCGTGACGGAGGGCATGCGCTTTTCCCGGATATAAGGCATGTGGACCTGCTCCATGCAGGGGAAGATAACGCCTTCCTTGTCTGCCAAAGCGCCGTATGTGGCATCTCCCGGGTGAATTCCCAGTTCCGGGCAGTCAATCCAGGCCACGGGGATGCGCGCGTCGATGTCCACCAGCAGCGTGGGGTTGGAGGATATCTGACGTTTGACGGAAGCCCGGCGGATGGCGGGACATTTTTTCAGGCGCTGCTCCAGCTCCGCGGCGTCTATGGAAAAAATGTTGTCCTGCGGCCCTATGCCCATAACGGAAAAGGCCTGCTCGGAGTTGAAAATGCCGTTGCTTTTCAGGGTGACGGTGTCGATGGAAAGCCAGTCGTATTTGAGGATGTAATCTTTCCAGAGAAAAACGATAGCCCCGATTAAGCCGAAAATAAGCGCGTAAACGGTGACAATGTGGTAGCTTGCGCCGGAAGAGCCAAAAACGGTAGTTTTTGCCCTTGCGTTCGATGGTCTCTTTTCTGGCCTCCCGTTCCAGAAGAAGCATTTCCGGCCTTTTGGCGGAACGGGGGACTGGCGTTGTGGCTTTGTGCGACATCGGGGGGTGCGGGAGGGGCGACTCCCCGCCCTCTGTCAGATATTACGTTATTTACGAGGGGTGGCTAGCGATAATTCCGCTATTTTTTCGCAAAGGTCTTCGTAGGGCCATCCGGAGGCCGCCGCCGCCTTGGGTAGCAGGCTGGAAGGGGTCATGCCGGGAATGGTGTTGATTTCCAGCACGAAGGGGGCGCCGTCTTCCTCGCGCAGCAGTACGTCCACGCGGCCGTACACTTCCACGCCGGCGGCCTTGTAGGCTTTCAGGGCCGCCTCCTGCACCTTGGCGGCGGTTTCCTCCGGAAGATCCGCCGGGCAGATATAATCCGTGCCGCCGCCCATATTCATCCACGGGTATTTGTTGCTCAGGTCGTAGAAGCCGGAGCGGGGGCAGATATGAATGACGGGAAGGGCTTTCCCGTCCAGAATGCCGACCGTCAGTTCCTTGCCTTGAATGAACTCTTCCACCAATACGGTGGTTCCGTGGGTTACGGCTTCCTTCATGGCAGGGAGCACATCCTCCTGCCTGCGGACGATGTGGACGCCCACGCTGGAGCCCTCGCAGGGGGGCTTGATGACGAAGGGCAGGGGGAGGGACGGCATCACGATGCCGTTGGAACAGTCCAGGATTTCCGCTTGCGGCGTGGGAACCCCCGCATCCAGAAATACTTTCTTGGATTCGGATTTGTCAAAGCACAGGGCGCTGGAACGGGAGCCGGCCCCTGTATACGGAACGCCGCGTTCTTCCAGAATGGCCTGGAGGGTTCCGTCCTCGCCGAACGTGCCGTGGATAATGTTGTAGGCCAGCTCCGTGCCTTCCGGCAGCCGGAAATCCGGGCCGTGCACGTCCACCTTCGTTACATCGGTGAATCCGGCCCGGCACAGGGCATCGTAAACGGAGTTGCCGGAAACAAGGGATACTTCCCGTTCCGCTCCGGGACCTCCGAGCAGGAGGGCGATTTTGAGGTCGCGCTTGAGAGTGTTCATATGGAAATAGATAGTGAATGGGTTAAAACTGGGGGTCCCGGTCTCCGATGACCTGGGCTTCCGATTTCAGGTCGATGCCGCGGTTTTCCATGGCCTCTTTGCGGATCATGTCGATCAGGATGGTGATGTCCCTCGCTCTGGCATGACCCCGGTTGATGATAAAATTGGCGTGCACGTCTGATACGCAGGCGTCTCCCACGCAGGCGCCTTTCAGCCCCAGTTCATCAATGAGCTTGCCTGCCGGGATTTCCGGCGGGTTTTTGAAGATGCAGCCGGCGCTGGCTCCGACGGGCTGGGAAAGCTTCCGCCTGGCCCGTGCCGCCTCCAGAAGACGCTCCATTTCTTCCGCAGGGGCGGGCTGCGCCTCAAACACGGCCTGAAGCACAAAATTGTGGACCAGGTCCGGAATGGAACGGTACTGGGCGTTCAATTCTTCCCTTGTATGGCTGCGGATTTCCCCGTCTTCATCCAGACAGGTGACGGAAACGAGGTTTTTGACCATATCCATGCCCATGGCTCCGGCGTTCATGCGGAGGCTTCCTCCCACATTGCCGGGAATGCCGTCCATCCATTCCAGGCCGCCAAGGCCGTTCTGGACGGCGGTGGAAACCAGCTTTTTCAACCGCACGCCCGCTCCGGCAGTGAGGTGGTTGCCCTGGATTTCCAGCACATCGAATTCTCCTCCGGAGGGGTGGATGACGGCGCCGCGCAGTCCGCCGTCCCTGACAATGATGTTGGAACCGCGGCCAATGACGTGTACGGGGATATTCCTGTCCCGGCAATAGTTGACGGCCGCCTGCATTCCGGAAAAGGTGGAAGGCTCCAGCCAGTACTGGGCGCAGCCGCCTACTCCCATGGTCGTATGGCGTGACATGGGTTCGTACAGCTTGCCTTCCAGAGAACCGCCCGCAGTGCGTTCCAGATCCTCCAGCAGAGCCAGGTCGCGCGCGATGCGCATGCCGCATTCATGGACGTTCCCGGCTCCCAGCGTCAGGAACAGGTCTCCGGGTTTCAGCGCGTTGCCGATGGTGTGGTGGGCTATGCCCAGGTCGGGAAGGTAACGGGTTTCCACAGGGCCGTGCCTGTGCATGGCGTTGATGATCGTCTGCCCGCTTACCCCTTCAATGGGCAGTTCGCTGGCGGGATACACATCCGCTACAAAAACGAGGTCCGCCTCCTGGAGCACCTTGCCGAAGTCATCCGCCAGAAGCTGCGTGCGCGTGTAACGGTGCGGCTGGAAGTAAACTACCAGGCGGTTCGGCTGGAGGGAACGGGCAGTTTGGAGCGTGGCGGCTATTTCCGTTGGGTGGTGGCCGTAGTCGTCCACAATCCGGATGGAGGGGGAAAGGTATTTGGTTTCAAAGCGCCGTTTGGCTCCCGCAAAGGAGGCCAGGCCCCGCGTCACCGCCGGGAAATCCACGCCCAGTTCCGTTGCCAGAGCAATCGCGGCCAGGGAATTCAGGACATTGTGGCGTCCGGGTATGCCCAGCTCCACGCGGCCCAGTTCCTCTTTCCCCTTCAACACGGTGAACAGGGTGCGTCCGCGGCGTTCCAGCACGTCCGTAGCGGTGTAGTCCGCATCGGACCAGCCGTAGGAAACGGAATTGGGGTACTTGGCGCAGACATCCTCAGCGCCGGGATGCGCGCGGCAATAAATAATCTTGCCGCGCGTCTGGGAGCAAAGCCGGTCGAACACGGCCTTGATTTCATCCAGATCCTTGTAGTGGTCCAGGTGTTCCGGTTCAATGTTGAGGACGATGCTGTGCTCCGGAATGTAATTTACCAGCGTGCCGTCGCTTTCGTCCCCTTCCGCCACCAGGTATTCGCTGTCTTCATTCCAGTGGGCGTTGGTTCCCAGCACGGGGATTTCCGCCCCCACGTAGTGGCACGGACGCATGCGGCCTTCCCTCATCAGGTGCGCGCAGAGGGCTGAAGTAGTGGTTTTTCCATGCGTACCGGAGACCACGATCCCTTTCTTCCCGTTCAGGATGGCCGCCAGGCATTCCGCGCGGCGCATGCAGGGAATATTCAGCTTGCGCGCTGCCGCCAGGGCCGGATTGTCCGCCCGGATGGCGCTGGAATAAATGACAATTTCCGCATCGGAAACGGCGTCTGCGGAATGCGGGCAGGAGAAAGACAGACCCAGGCTTTGAAGTCGTTCGGTCTCCGCGCTGGTCACCCGGTCGCAGCCGCTCACCCGGTGCCCCATTTCCATCAGCATGAGCGCCAGGCCGGACATGCCTGACCCGGCTACCCCGATGAGATGGAGGCGTGCCGGGTGTTCCCTGTCTGTCAGTCTTTTGCGTAAGGTTTCAATCATGGGAGGCTGCATGGTCCGTATGTTCAATGACATTGGCGATGCGGGATACTGCATCAGGCATGTCCAGACGTAAAGCACATTCATTCATGGAGGCCAGCAGGGAGGAATCCTTGAGTACTTCATTCAGGAAAGCCGCAATATCGTCCGGCGTGAGGGTGTTTTCACGCATCATGCGCGCCGCGCCGTGGGCCGCGAAAACGCGTGCGTTGTGTGCCTGATGATCGTCTGCGGCGGGGTAGGGAACCAGCAGGGCGGCCTTCCCCATATGGGCCAGTTCCGTAAGGCTGGACGCCCCGGAACGGGGAAATGACCACATCCGCTGCGGCGTACGCGGCAGCCATGGCGGAACAGAATTCAATGACGTGTACATGGGGCATGTCCGCCGTCAGCTGGCTGACGCGCGCAAAGTCCCCGGAGCCGGTGATGATGAGAAAGTCGCACAGGTCTGCGCATTGCCGGGCGGCTTCAATGACCAGGGAATTCAGATTCCTGGCCCCCTGGGAACCGCCCATTACCAGGGCCACGCGGCGGTCCCGGGGCAGGTTGAGCTCCGCCCTGGCTTCGTTTTTGTCTTTCCGGGCCACCATTTCCTGGCGTACCGGAGTGCCGGTGACAATGCATTTGGCGGGATTGAAGTAGTGCCTGGCTTCCTCAATGCCCAGCAGCACGTTCGTGCAGCATTTGGCGGTCATGCGGTTGGCCTTTCCGGGCAGCGCGTTGGAATCGTGCACGTAGGTGCGGATTCCCTTGCGGTGGGCGGCGTAAACGGGAGGGAATGAGGTGAATCCTCCCATGCCGATGACGACGTCCGCTTCCACTTCGTCCAGAAGATTGCGGCTGAAACGGATGGCTTTGTACAGCCTGACGCCGAACCCCAGCAGGGACAGGGATGGGATTTTGGGCATCGCGATGGCCTCAATGGTGCGGAAGTCAAGATCCCCGTAATTTTTGCTGGCCTGGGCGTCCACTTTCTTCTGGGAGATGAGGAGCGTGACGCGGTGGCCGCGTTTTTTAAGTTCCTGGGCTACGGCTATGCCGGGAAAAAGGTGCCCCCCCGTGCCGCCGCAGGCGATCACGATGTTCAGGGAGGGATGTTTGAGAGAGGGTTCAGTCATAATCTTACGTCAATGGAGCGTTCGTCTTTGCGGGTGATTTCACAATTGGGCTGGGCGCCGGTGGAAAACCTCTGGATGCTGGTGAGCATGCCCAGGGCGGCCAGCGTAAAGACCAGGTTGGTGCCCCCGAAGCTGATGAAGGGCAGCGGCAGGCCGGAATTGGGCACGGCGTTGGTTACCACGGCGATGTTCAGGATGGCGGGACAGAAAATGATGGCGACAATCCCCACGGCCAGAAACCGTCCGTAGGTGTCCCGGCACTGCATGGCCACGCCGATGCCAGCATACGTCATCAGGAAATAGCAGAGCAGGACGAACATGGTCCCGTAAAAACCGAATTCCTCTCCCAACGGCGCGAAAATAAAGTCCGTGTGGGCAAAGGGAAGCGTGCCGTGTTTTTCCGCGCTGTTTCCCAGGCCCACCCCGTCCAGCCCCCCTCGGGACAGGGCGATGGAAGCACGGTATTGCTGGAGGCCGGCGCCCAGGCGGTGGGCGTCCAGGTCTTTCCAGGCCAAGAAACGTTCCAGGCGGTTGGCGTTGCTCTGCACCAGAACGTACAGGGCCGTTCCGGCCAGGGCGAAAGCCCCGCCCAGGTAGATTTTGCGCGTTCCGGCCACAAACATGACGCAGAACGCGGCCAGGGCCAGGGCTACGGAGGTGCCCATGTCCTTTTCAAAAAGAATCAGGGCAAGAGGAATGCCGAAGATAAGGCCGGGCATCACAAAACCCCACCAGAAAGAGGTGGTGCGGTCCCGGTACAGGGCCAGCCAGTTGGCCAAGGCCATCATCATGCAGAGCTTGGCGCATTCGCTGGGCTGGAACTGCATGCCGATGGTGATCCAGCGGCGTTCCCCGTTGATTTCCTTTCCGATGCCGGGCACATAGCACAGCACCAGCAGAAAACAGGCCCCCCCAAGGATCCACCAGATATACTTCCTCCATATCCGGTAGTCTATCCGGGAGAGAATCATGGCCCCCACCAGACCGGCGCAGGCAAAGGCGGTCTGCTTGAACAGGGGTTCGTACGGGTGCTTGGTTTCCTCCGCCCACGCCGCCGTGCTGGATACCATCACCAGGCCTACGACCAGAAGGCAGATGACGAAGAACCAGACCAGAATCATGCAGACTTTGGAAGACATGGCGGCGGAAGGGCAGGAAGATGCCTACTTTTTGGGGATCATGATTTTTTGCCCGATTTTGAGACGCGCTACGTCCCGGTCATTCATCTTGTTGAATTTCTGGAGGGCGCGCCAGTTCATTTTGTATTTGCGGGCGATTACGGAGAGGGTTTCCCCTTTCTTCACGATGTGGGGCACGCCTTCCGGCTCCATTTCCTCCGCGGCGGATTTTTCCGGTTCGAATTTGTCTCCGGGCCGGGCCGGGATGACGAGCGTGCTTCCGCTGACAAGGCGCTGAACTTTGGGATTGACGGCTTTCAGATCATTGACGGCCACCTGGTTGTCACGCGCGACGCGTTCCCAGGTATCCCCCGTGCGCACGATGTGGCGCGCAGGACCTGCCACCGGAGCCGCATCCGGAATGTGTTCCTCCGCCACGGGGGCCGGCTGCCTGTTGGGGCGCGCGTCCACTACCTGTTCCGGCTGCGTGATGGTGACCGGGGCCGCGGGTTGGGCCTGGGGAACCTGGGGCAGGGCTGCCGGAGGCGCTGCGGGAGCGGGGCGCTGCGGGACGGTGGGCGGCGCGGGCAGGGCGGCCGCCATTTCTACGGTTTCCGTCGTGTTTCTGAACCAGGTGCTGCGGACGTAAACGCCGCCGATGACGAGAAGGTGAAGAAGGAGAAGGACGACGAGCCAGCGCACGACAGTGCTGCTGGGCGCGTCATCTTCAAATTAAATTCGGAGACGCGGGCGCGGTATTTGCTGAGTTTGGCCCGGAGTACGGTGCCCATTTTGCGTTTCGGACGGGTGCGTCCGGTCGGATTGTGATCAGGTGTCTTGGTCGTTTTCATGATGGTCGTTTTCTGGTGAATTGTCAGGAAAGAGGGGAGAGGGCGTTCACCGCGTCCCGGAAGGCCTGGCCGCGCTGGACATACCCGGTGAACATGTCAAAAGAAGAAGTGCCGGGGGAGAATAGGACGGTGTCTCCCGGCCGGGCGAGAGAGCGGGCCTTTGCCACGCAGGCCTCTACATCTGCGGCTTTTTCCGTGGGGACTGCGGGGGAAAAAGCATGCTGGAGCTGGTCCGCAATTTGGCCGAATACCACGCAGGCGCGCACTTTTTCTTTCAGCATGGGCTGCAGGGGCACGTAATCCAGTCCCTTGTCCTTGCCTCCGGCAATCAGGATGACGGGGGAATGCTGTGATTTCAGAGCCGCTTCCAGCGCATGCAGATTCGTGGCTTTGGAATCGTTCAGCCACAGCACGCCGTCCAGTGTACGGACGGTTTCGCAGCGGTGGCCGGGGGGCGTGAACTCCTTCAATACATCTGCGGCTGTTTCTGCGGGAATGCCCAGGTGGCGGCATGCCAGGACGGCGGCCATGGCGTTTTCCGCATTATGGCGCTGGTTCAGGGCGGTCCCTTCCAGGTTCAGCAGGGGGGCGCCGCCCTCCATGATCAACGGTTCGCGGTAATAAAGGTCAGCTGCCGGATCTTCCGGACTGAAGGTGAGCACGGAGGCTTTCAACTGTGGAAGCTGTTCTCCGGAGCGAACGACGGCCAGGTCTTGTTGCGTCTGGTTGTCGAAGATATGGAGTTTGGCGCGGTGGTAATCCTCCACAGATTTGTAGCGGTCCATGTGGTCCGGCGCAAAATTGAGCCATACGGCCACGTCCGGATGAAAGTCGCGGATAGTTTCCAGCTGGAAGGAGCTGACCTCCAGCGCCATCACGTCCGGCACGGAATCCCGGAGCAGGATTTCCGCCATCGGCACGCCGTAATTGCCGCAGGCAACGGCGGTCTTTCCGGCGCGCAGCAAAATCTTTTCCACCAGGGATGTGGTGGTGGTTTTGCCGTTGGTTCCGGTGATGGCGATGATGCGGCCATGGTAAAAGCGGCATGCCAGCTCCATTTCACCGATGGTTTCCACGCCTTCCCGTCCAAAGGATTTGACAAAGGGGCTGTCCGTCTCAATGCCGGGGGAGATGACCACCAGATCCGCGTGGAAGGCGCGCCCGTCTTCCTCCGTGGCGGCGGTATGCAGGGGAATGTCTTCCGGCCATCCGCCAATGGAGGCGGAAGCGTCAAACACGCATACCCGTGCGCCATGCTTCATGGCGAGGCGCGCCGCGGCGCGTCCGCTTCTTCCCGCTCCCAGAACGGCGATGTTAAGGTTATTGAGCTGCATGTTCGTGGTTTGTCAGGCGGTGGTTATCAGGAAAAGGCCCAGGAAAGCCAGCAGGAGGCTGATCATCCAGAAGCGGGCAATCACCTGCGTTTCCTTCCAGCCTTTGAGTTCGAAATGGTGGTGGATGGGGGCCATGGCGAAGATGCGTTTGCCGTGGCGCAGCTTGTAGCTGCCCACCTGCAGGACGACGGACACGGCTTCCATGACGAAGACGCCCCCGATGACGATAAAGAGAAGCTCCTGCGCCGTGCAGACGGCAGCCATGCCGAACGCGCCGCCCAGGGCCAGGGAACCGGTGTCTCCCATAAATACCTTCGCCGGGTAGCAGTTGTGCCACAGGAAGCCCAGGCAGGCCCCAACCAGGGCCATCATGAAGACGCTGATTTCTCCCGCGCCGGGGTGGAAGGGAATATCCAGGGAATCAGCCGTCAGCCAGCTTCCGCAGAGGACGGCAATGATGGCGTAAGTGATGCCCGTGGCGACAGAGCAGCCGGAGGCAAGGCCGTCCAGGCCGTCCGTCAGGTTCACCGCATTGGAGGCGGACATGACCACCACGACGCCGAAAGGAATGTAAACGAACCATGGCAGGTTCACCTGGCCATAGAACGGAATGAACAGGGAGGATATGTAGTCGTGAAGTTCCACGCGGGGACTGCCTTCCGGGTACAGGTACAGGAAGGTGACGCCGGCCAGGCCGGCCAGGAACTGGACGAGGAGTTTTTTACGTGCGGAAATGCCGTCCGAGGTTTTTTTCGCCACCTTCAGGTAATCGTCCCGGAATCCCAGCAGGCCCAGCGCCAGGGTGACGATCAGGCAGGAAATGATAAAGGGATTGCCCATTCTGGCGCACAACAGGGTAGCCGCCGTCATGGAACCCACGATCAGCACGCCGCCCATGGTGGGCGTTCCCGCCTTGGCTCCGTGGAGTTCCGCCAGCTTGTGCACTTCCTCCGCCGTCCTGATGGGCTGGCCGATTTTCAGGGAAATCAGCTCCCGGATGACCCGCGGGGCGAAGATCATCGTCAGGGCAAAGGAAACCAGGCAGGCCAGGAGGGCTCTCCCTGCCGGTCCTGCAAATGCCCCTGAGGGGCTGAACTGTTCAATGAGGGAATGCATACAATTTACTGTGGCGGAAAGGTAAGGTTCATGACTTGCTCCATCCGGGCAAGACGGCTGCCTTTGAAAAAAGGACGATGTCTCCCGGCGCCGTATGGCTACGGAGCCATTCGGCCGCTTCTTCCGCGGAGCTGAAGTTCAGGCGTTGAGTGAATGAATTGGGAGAAATAGCGTCCGTAATCCGGGCGGCGTCCGTTCCCACGCTGACGACGCAGTCAAGACGGAGTTCTTCCGCCGTGCGGCCCACCAGAACATGCCCTTCCTCGGAAAACACGCCCAGTTCCCCCATTCTGCCCAGCACCGCAAAGCGTCTGCCGGCGCAGGAAAGCTCTGCTAAGGTGCGCAGGGCGGCCTGCATGGAATCCGGGTTGGCGTTGTAGGTGTCATCCACTACCAGAATGCCGTTGATCCGGGAGCAGTGAAGCCTTCCGCCCGTAAGCCGCGCCTGGGTGAGACCGGAGGCGATTTGCTCTTTCGCAAGACCTGCCACCCAGCCGGCGGCGGCGGCCAGAAGCGCGTTGGTTACCATGTGCCGGCCGTGGACGGGCAATTCCACCTCTTCCCGGCAGAAATCCGGGATGGAAAGGATGAAGCGTGTTCCGTTCTCGGTAGAGACGGGATTTTCCGCGCGAACGGTTCCGGCGCCAATGCCGCAGTCAATACAGGCGGCGCGGGTGGATTGACGGATCATATCCGCATAATCGCAGTCCGCCGGAAAAATCATGAAGCCGTCTTCCGGCAGGCAGTGTGCCAACGTGCATTTTTCCCGGGCGATGTTTTCCCGGGAGCCCAGGTATTCCATATGGGAGGTGCCGATGCTGGTGATGATGCCGATTTTCGGGCGCGTCATTTCACACAGGGGAGCCAGTTCCCCGGAGTGGTTCATGCCCATTTCCCATACGGCGGCTTCGTCGGACGGGGCGGCCCGGAGGATGCTGAGGGGGACGCCGATGTGGTTGTTCAGGTTGCCCTGCGTGGCGATGGTGCGGAGCCCCTGTGAAAGAACGGAGGCCGTCAGATCCTTGGTAGAGGTTTTTCCGTTGGAGCCGGTCAGGCCGATGACGGTGAGGGTAAGCTCTGAACGCCACCAGGCGGCCAGCCTCTGAAGGGCTTCCAGCGTGTCTTCCACCAGAATGACGGCGCATGAGGGGGCCATGCCTTCCTCCACACGGCTGACGACGGCGGCGGCCGCGGTACGGGATGCCTCCGGGGCAAACAGGTTGCCGTCAAATTTTTCTCCCCCCAGCGCGAAGAAAACGGCATGGGGCGGCAAATGGCGGCTGTCCGTGCACACGCCGCCGGAAGCGACCCTGTCAAAGGGGCCACTGACCAGTTTTCCGCCGATGATGTTGCAGATGCCGTGCGCCGTGAGGGAAATCATGAAAGAAAGATGGAATAACGTGTTATGCCTGGGGGAATTCTTCCCGTTCCTTGATGAACATGTTGCGGCGCACTTCCTTGGCGTCGCTGAAATCAATGCGGCCGGTGGAAAGTTCCTGGTAATCTTTTCATGGCCCTTGCCCGCAATGAGGACGATGTCCCCCAGACGGGCCTGCTCGATAGCCGTGGCAATGGCTCTGGCCCGGTCCGGGATGATGGCGTATCTGCCTTCCGGCATGCCCGCCGCAATCTGGCTGATGATGGAGAGGGGTTCCTCGCTTCTGGGATTGTCGGAGGTGACGATGCAGGCGTCTGACAGGCGCGCGGCAGCGGCTCCCATCAGGGGGCGTTTTCCCCTGTCCCGGTCTCCGCCGCAGCCGAACACGGTAATCAGGCGGCGGGAGCACAGTTCCTTGAGCGTCTTGCAGACGTTTTCCAGGGCGTCCGGCGTGTGGGCGTAGTCAATGAAAATCTGGGCGCCTCCGGGGTGGGTGAACAGTTCCAGCCTGCCGGGGACCTGCGGAATATTCTGAAGGTTCGCAATGGCGTCCCGCACGGGGATGCCGGCGCAAATGACGGCGGCCAGCGCGGCCAGGCTGTTGTACATGTTGAACTTGCCGATCAGGGACACGGACCAGGTAGCTTTTCCCCTTGTATTCCAATTCGTACTCGCTGCCTTTGGCGGTGGCGTGGTGCACCAGCATGCGGAAATCCGCCCCCAGGGCGGACCCGTAGGTCTTTACGGTCATGCGGCCGGAAAACATTTCCGCCAGCCGGCGACCGTAAGCGTCGTCGATGTTGATGACGGCCACGGGTTTTCGCCGGGATTTGGTGTCCTGTGCCATCTGTTCGAACAATTTCGCCTTGGCCTGGAAATAATTCTCCATGGTGTGGTGGTAGTCCAGGTGGTCCTGGGTCAGATTGGTGAAAATGCCCACGTTGAAATTGATGCCGGCCACGCGTTCCTGGTCCAGCGCGTGGGAAGAGACCTCCATGGAGACGCCGCGGCAGCCGTTTTCATACATTTCCTTCAGCAGGTGTTCCAGTTCCAGCGGTCCGGGCGTGGTATGGGTGGAAGGAGTGATTTCCTCCCCGTTGTCATAGGCGATGGTGCCGATCAATCCAGCGCGCAGCCAGGACTGCTTGAGCAGGGAATGGGCGATGTAGGCCGTCGTAGTTTTTCCGTTCGTCCCCGTCACGCCGATCATGGTCATGTGGCGGGAAGGGCGTCCGTTCCAGGCCGCGCCCATCAGGCTGACGGCCAGGCGGGAGTCGTTCACCTCCACCCAGCTGACTCCGGCTTCCTTGGCTTCCTGCGTGCAGGGCATTTCCGCGACGACGGCGCAGGCTCCGCGGCGAATGGCCTCCGGGATGAATTCATGGCCGTCCGCCCGGGTTCCCTTCAGGGCAATGTAGCAGGAACCGGGCAGAATGCGCCGGCTGTCGCATTCCAGATGGGAGATTTTCACCTGGGGGGAGCCGGTGAGCGTATGGGAGGGAAGGTCTTTGAGTAAGGTAAGTAGCTTCATGACGGGATTATCTGAGCGGCGGTTTGGATGGGGTGGAAGAGGCCTGGGCACGGGAGGCTTTTTTATTTGCCTCTGCGGAAGGGACGTTCTTAGGAATGTTCATGGCGGCCGCCAGGCGGGTGGCCAGTTTCTGGAAGACCGGGGCGCATACGGTTCCGCCTCCGGGATGGCAATGCTTGGAAGTGGGGTCGTCAATGACGACAAGGCAGACGAAGGCCGGGTCCTCCACCGGGAGCATTCCTACAAAGGAGACGGTGTAGCGGTTTTCAAAATAGCCGCCTGTAGGCTTCACCTTGTGGGCGGTTCCGGTTTTGCCTCCCACGTTATAGCCTTCAACCCGCGCTCTTTTGGCGGTCCCGTCCAGATCCGTAACGTGGAACAGGGCGTTCCGAAGGTCCCGGGCCGTCTTGACGCTCATGACCCGGCATACCTCCACGGGGGGGGAAGGCTGGAAGTTTCTGTCATCCACATAAATGCCGTCAACCAGCCGGGGGCGCATGCGCACGCCGTCATTGGCTATGGCGGCATAAGCCATGGCGACCTGCAGGGGGGACACCATCAGGGAGTAGCCGAAGCTGATGCGGGAAAAGTTGACAAAATTGCTGCCGTCCTGGCACTGGCTGTTGGTTTCCCCCGGCAGGTCGATACCCGTTTTGGAGGAAAATCCGTACAGGTCAAAGTATTTTTTATACGTGGGCCAACCCGATTTCAGTGCAATGCGGAAGGCGCCCGGGTTGCTGGATTTTTTCAGCACGCCCGCTACGGTCAGGCCGCCATAGGAACGGGGGGCGTCCGTGACGGGGCGGGAACCGGGCACCGGATAGGGGGTGCAGTTGATCATGGTGTCGAACGTGGCCTTTCCGCTGTCCACGGCGGATGTGACGGAAACTATTTTAAAGGTGGAACCGGGTTCGTACAGGGACTGCACGGCGAAATGGTAGGCGCCTTCCTGAAGGCCCTCGCGCGTATTTAAATTATAGTGGGGCCGGCTGGCCATCGCCAGAATGCTGCCGGTCTTGGGTTCCACCACAATAATGCAGCCGCGGGGTTTGTGGGTCTGGTCCGTGTAAAAAGAGATGGCGGCGTCCAGCTCCTCCTCCACGATCGTCTGGTATTCCATGTTTACCGTCAGGCGCACGTTCAGCCCGTCCACGGCATCCTTGAAGCGGGAATCCGCGGAGGGAATGATGCGCCCGCGGCTGTCTTTCCGGTATTCCCTGATGCCGTTGTGGCCCAGCAGCTGGTCATCCAGCTGCTTTTCAAGGCCGGAAAGGGCTATGGGCCGGGGGCCGCTGTCCTTCGTCTGGGCAATGTAGCCCAGAATATGCACCATGCATTCCGGCACGGAATAGACGCGTTTGGAGGAGGTCTCAAAACGGAACCCCTGGACACGGGCGTTCTGGATAGCCTGCCGCAGCAGTTCCGCTTTTTCCTCGGACAGGTTTTTGGCAATGACGATGCGCTTCTTGGGAATCGCCCCGTCTTTTTCCACCGTGTTGATGATGTCCTGCACGCTCATGTCCGGCAGGAAAGGGGCAATCACTTTGGCGGCGTATTCCAGGTGCGCCTGCACGTATTCTTTCACCATCTCCGGCTCATAAAGCTCTTCCAGCTTTTTTCTGGCCATATCTACCCCTTCCGGTCCGTCTTCAGGCTCTTCCAGCAGGATTTTCGCCAGATTATGTTCCTTGCTGCCGTCCTTTTTGCTGGCGGCCTGGCCCAGAATCTTGCTACGGAAGCCGGAAACGAGCTTTTCCTTTTCCTTATCCGTTGCAGCTTTCTCCCAGAACGGGGAATGGACGGCCTTGGAATAGGCCAGAGCCCAGCTGATGGTCTTGGGGTCGTTCAGATGATAGCCGTCCGCAATCAACTCGGAACTCTGCATGTTGCTGGTGAGGATTTCCTCATTGGCATCCATGATGCGGCCGCGCTGGGGCAAAAGAACCTCCCGTTCAATAATGCCGCCGCTGGAAACGCCGCTCGTTTTTCGGGGGGAAACCAGCTGAAGATTGACCAGCGACAACATCAGCCAGATGACCGCCGCGCCCGCCAGGCCGCACAGGACGAGGCTTCTTCTGGCAAATCTGGACTTCGTGATCGTGATCATGAACGGCTCAACGCAGTTAATGGCCTGCCGCAGCGATGCGGGAGGCGTTTTCGGAAGAAATGTATTCTACGGCTGAAGGCTCGATAGGCTGCAGGTTGGACTTGTCCTGGGCCAGCCTGTCGCGGATGGCCCAGCGGCTGGTCAGGGAGGAAGTCTTGGAACGGTAATATTCCTTTGTAAGTTCGCAGGAGGCGATCTCTTCGTTCATTTGCTTGATGTCGCGCGCGACCTGTATCTGGTCGTTTTTCAGCACGGCATAAGTGATGCCCGCTCCGCAGGTGAGGGCGGCGAAGGCAATAAGCCACATGATCATGCTCACGCTGATCTGGTGGCCGGTGAAACGCTGTTTGAATCTTTTCATGGCGGTGGCGGAAGAGAGATGGTCAGATGATTTTTTCCACGCCGCGCAACTTGGCGCTGCGGGAACGGGGGTTGATTGAAAGTTCTTCTTCTCCCGCAGTGACGGGTTTGCGGGAAAGCGGGCGGAAGCAGTAATCCGGGTTGGGGCGGGGTGCCGGCCATTCCGGGCGGTCTATTTCCGGACGGCTCCGGAGGTCGAAAAACTGCTTGACCCTGCGGTCTTCCAGGCTGTGGAAGGTGATGACGGCCATGCGCCCCCCCTGCCCGAGCAGACGAACGGAGGAATCCAGCAGAGCGTCCAGGGCATCCAGCTCGCCGTTGACCGCTATTCTCAGGGCCTGGAACGTGCGGGTGCCGGGGTGCTGCCTTCCTTTGCGCGGCAGGACGGATTCCACGATGCGGGCAAGCTGTGCGGTAGTGGTGATGGGTGCCTGGGCACGGGCTTTCACCATGGCGCGGGCAATGGCGCGGGAAGCGCGTTCCTCGCCGAATTGCCAGAGGATATTTGCGATTTCTTCTTCCGGGGCTTCATTCACCAGGTTCCGGGCGGAGAGAGCGGCTCGGGTATCCATCCGCATGTCCAGAGGGCCGTCTTCCCTAAAGGAAAAGCCGCGGGAGGCGGTGTCAAGCTGGTGGGAGGAAACGCCCAGGTCCGCCAGCAGCCCGTCCACCCGGGAAACCCCCTGCTGGGAAAGAATGCTTTCCACGTCCTGGAAGTTGCCGGCGAGGACTTTGAAACGGGAACCGAAGCGCGCCAGCCTGAGCATGGCGGCGCGGCGGGCGTCCGCATCGCGGTCAATGCCCCAGACAGTGGCTCCCTGCTCCAGCAGAAGTTCCGTATGGCCGCCGCCGCCAAGCGTGCAGTCCACGAGGAATTTGCCGGGACCTGCCTTCAGCATGTCCACCGTCTCATGCAGCAGCACGGTAATGTGCCGGAAGCCGTTTCTGGAGTCTGCCCCGTCCGCTTCCGCATCAACGGCGGCAGCGGCGTCATCCCAGTTCGGAAATCAGGGCGTCCACCCTAGCCGCGGCTTCCCGGGCTTTCAGGGCTTCCGTGTGGTACGCGTCTTCCCAGTTCATGGAGGGGGCCAGCGCCTTCCAGGAGCAGACCAGTTCATCCACTCCTTTTTCCTCCGTCAGCTCCGCAATCACATGCACATGGTTGCGGCAGACGCTCCACGCCAGCACGCGGCAGGACGTTTCTTCCGCGAGCCCGTTTGCCAGGGCCAGCGCCTCCTCCGTGCGGACGTGCGTACCCGCGCCCGCGCGTAAAGAAAGCTCAATATGGTCGTCAAAAGCCCGGTTCAGGCCGGAAGACAATGCGCCCAGCTTGCCATAGGCGCCCTTTTGCCCGGCTAGGGACATCTCTGCCATGAGGCGTGCCTTTTCCTGCTGCCAGGCAACCATCTCCTGCGCCGGAAGGGCATCGTGCCCCCAGAAAACGATGGAATAAGCCGTGAGTTCCGCATGCAGCCCGGTTCTGGCGCCGACGCCCAGGCCGGAAGCCAGCCAGCCCGGGCGCAATGCAAGCGTTGCGCAGGGGCGTGCCTGGGGATTGGGCGGAATGGAGGAGTCTGGGGGCATGAAGGAAAGCTAGAGAATGCCGTAGGATTGGTTGATGTCGGAGATGCTGGCGTTTTCACGCCGGGAAACTTCTTCATAGAGAGAGGGTTCCCACAATTCGAAATATCCTCTCCGTGCGGCGAGCCGAACGGAGGAACTGAGCTGTGCGTGTTCGCACATTTGTTTGGGTATCAGCAGCTTGCCTTGGGCGTTGATGACAGCCTCCACACAGTTGGCGTATAATTTGCCGATGAACAGGTCGATTTGCGCTTCCGTGTAGCCGGGCGTTGTTTCTATCTTGTCAATGAGTTGCTGGAATTTTTCCCGCGTATAGGCTTTGACGGTCGGCAAATCAAGGCGCCGGCCGGATAACAGGAGCAGGGCGCAACCTTCGGAGGGCCTCCATTCGGCCGGAATGGCAATCCGGTTTTTGGGGTCCAGCTTGTGCGTGTATGCACCAAAAAGGTTGTCTGATACACTGCTCATCGCATGCAAGTACACTACGTAGTGACTTCAATACACTTTAATGCACCTGAAATGTCAACCCCGTACTGGAAAAAAGTATTTTTTATATGCTCATGCCGTGAAAAAAAGCATGGATACGGTCTTGCTCCCTTCCGGGGGGCGGTATTATATTCCGCGCATGATGCAGTTTTGCGTGTTGGGCAGCGGCAGCGGGGGAAATGCCACCATTGTCAGGGCGGGGGAAACCGTCCTGCTGGTGGATGCCGGGTTCAGCGCCGCCAGGCTGCGGGATAAGATGAAGTCCGCCGGAGTGGAGCCGGATGAGCTGGACGCCATTCTGCTTACCCACGAACACGCGGACCACATGAAAGGCGTGCACCAGTTCACCAGAAAGCATGCCGTGCGTGTTTACGCCACACGCCATACGGCCATGTGCGTCCAGGAAAAAGCGCCGGAGGCTCCCTGGGCCTATTTTGAAAAGGGGCAGTCTTTCAGAATAGGGGATATCGTCATTACTCCCTTCCCCACTTACCATGACGCCGTGGACCCGGTGGGATTCAAATTTGAAACGGAGCGGTCCAGCCTGGGTTTCATTTCCGATACGGGGCAGGCTCCCGGCTGCATAGCGGAATACCTTGCCATGGTGGACAGCCTGGTGGTGGAATCAAACTATGATCCGGACATGCTGGCGGCCACTCCCAGGAGACCCTGGCCGCTGAAGCAGCGCATCGCCTCTGCGCACGGTCATCTGTCCAATGAGCAGGCGTGCGACCTGCTGAGGCGGATTGCTCATGGCGCCCTGAAAAACGTGGTGCTGGCCCACCTGAGCGCAGAAAGCAATTCTCCGGCATTGGCAGAAAGCCTGATGCGTGATACCCTGCATGACATGGGGCTGGCTTCCACCTCCCTGTTCTGCGCCAGCCAGGACTCCTGCCTGCCGTGGATACGGGTCTGCTGAATATGCCTTTTTTCCTGTTCCTCCCGCCATGTTCCTCTCCACCTGTGAAATCATGAGCACGATTATTGGAGCCCTGGCGGGTTCCATCGCTTCCTCGCGGGTGAAAATGGATTTGTTCGGCGTGATTGTCTGCGGCACCCTGGCTGCGTTGGGCGGCGGAACCGTGCGTGACATCCTGCTGGACATACCGGTGTACTGGACGCTCCCCTCCGGGGAAATTTTTGTCCTGGCCTCCGTCGTCACCAGCCTGGCAACCTTTTATGTGGCCCAGAAATATCCGCCTCCCATGGGCACTATCCGCGTGGCGGATGCTATCGTTCTGGCCCTTTTCGGCATGATCGGCACGGAAAAATCCTATCTCCACGGCTATACGCCCACTGTTTCCGTGATGATGGGCATTTGTACCGGCGTGGCGGGCGGCCTGCTGCGCGACGTGCTTACCGGCAACGTTCCCTACGTGTTCCGTCCCGGAGAACTATACGCCACCGCGGCCCTGCTGGGAGGCGTGGCGTACGCGGTGCTTTACTATGCCGGAATTGATTCTTCCTCCTGCTTTGTGACGGGCTTCATGGTCACGCTTTCCGTACGCCTGGCGGCCATCCGCTGGAACTGGAATCTGCCTTCCTACATTCCGTTATTCACCTCGGATACCGATTCGCCTCCTGAAGAGCCGGAAACTTGACAGGAGGGAATGTTTTCGTGAAGCCTTAAGAGCGTCGGCGCCTGCGGCGGCAAAGGCAGTTCCCGCCGCGAGGGTGGTGAGAACTGCCGTGGAAGGTTCCGGAACATTATAAAAGGGCAGCATCAGGGCGTCGTATGCGTTGATACGAGGGCCGTTCTCGCTCCCCAAGTGCAGGGTTCCATCCGTTTCATGATAATAAACGTCCCGTTTTTCCAGACCTTGTCCGTTGTCGGAGTCTGTGACGTACAGGGATTTGGCCATGCCGGTAGTGTCGTCAACCTCAATTCCCCAGCAGGTAATGGCATGACCCGGACCTGATGCAGGAGCAATGGAAAGGCCCACTACGCCGCCATTCTGGAAAAATGAGACGAGGTCTGTACCGAACTGGAGGGGAAAATCGCTTTGCGTGAAGTATTTGCTGCTGATGAAAGGGCAGTCGCCTTCCCAGGTGGAAGAGGACAATCCCAGAGATGTGATATATCCCTCCCAGTATCGGCCAGTATTCTGCGGTTCAGTGATGGTTTCCTTAAAATCGTATAAATAGTTGTTGGGATTGAGGGGTTTCCCTCCCAGATACCACCGCAGGCCTATTTCTATGCCTTTCCCTGTATTGGCCCAATTATTGCAAAACACATCGTAAATTTCCGTTCTTCCGCTTTCATTCTGGCCGTTGGGAACGAAAGCCGGAATGCCGGAGGAATTATTCTGCCACCATTGCAGCATATTGCTGGCTGTGGCCGCCCAGCATAAATCGGAATCTCCGTTCCAGTATTTTTTGGTATTTATGAACCCCGAATCTTCGGAAACATTATGGGCAAAATAAATGGCGGCTTGGACAGGAACCAGAGCGAAAAGGAAAAAGAGAGAAAGGGTGCGCAACATAAAAACATGATATCGATAGCGAATTAACAAGCCGGAATCAATGAAAATATCCGCAAATAAATTTTTGGATGATTGCCATCCTTCCACAGAATGGAGAGAAAAGAAGATTCCGGAATCAGAAAAACCTGTTGATGGAAGCTTCTTCTTATTTCCCGATGTAGCATATTTACATCACTGATTATTAGTGACAATTCATTTTAATCGGTACAACCTTTGTTTTTACAAGTACACAGAATGTAGGGATAAATACAAATCGTTGTATTTAATTGTTTTGCATATACGTGTTGTACCGCCTTCTTTCAATCCTTTTGTGGAAAATGTCCGCTATCAGATACAACGTATTGGATGGTAGGGCATTTTCGCATGGATGTTACAGAACGCTTGTTGAATACAAAGATAGTTGTTTTCTTAGTATTTTTTTTGTGGTTTTCGGTGAGATTTTTATGCTCTGAATATTTGAGATGTTTGATTCGCTTGGAAAAGTGTAGATGTTTTATCACTTGTGTATTTATATGCACATGCGCTAAATTCTTGAAACTTTACGTTTTTAGCACACATTGTATCTTAATGATTATAAATCAGTCATCTATTTTATTGTTCTATATCTCTTTTTGAATGATATACTTGGTTTGTTTTCTCCGAATAGGATGTGATAATACCTTTCTGAATAAGGATATTCATGAATACACTATTTAATGCATTTCTTTTTATCTTAGGTGATTTCTTAGGATTGGCTATTTCATCATAAGGATTGCCTAACGATATTAAGAATGTTTTTATTGTATCGTTATCAATACCATCATGTATTTGTAAGAATAGATTTATTCTATCAGTAACAGGAAGTCCTATTCTATTGATTAACTGAATTTGTAAAGATTCGCATATAGAATATTTATTTGAATTTTTCAGTACATTCTCTAATACAAATTTTGAATTATAGGTGCTTTTTATAATAACATCTTCATCCACTGCATTTACGAAACAGAATTTCGTTTCAACGTTAAGTTGAGATGAAGTGATAATTTTCTCCATATCCGAAGTATCAACTTCTAATTGATCCAATATCTCTATGAATTTGTCAGGAGCTTTTTCGATTAGCTGAATATTCAGACCTTTGTAATTTTGACGTAAAAAATCATAACCAGCAACAACTTTATTAACTTTATTATTCTCGATTAAGACTTTCATTCTTTCATAAGATATAGAATTTGAATCAAAACTATTGTAGCACCATGGAATAGATGATACGAGCAGTTTGTATGACCTATCATTAATACTATTTTCGTGCATTAACGCTTTGCATAATTTGCTATATATTTCTACTCCGTCTTCATCTTTGTCGGTTGTCATTTTGTTCCTTGCCAGTGCGATAGCATTATTCCCTTGATTTAAAAAGGTAATAACAGATGGTGATAATGAATCTTCATCATTCGCAAACATCGTTTGAACATTCCCCCAGGTTGGTCTTACTTTTGAATACTGGAATAATAAATGAGCTTCATCCAAGCCAGTAATAGTGGATATATCATCCACGATAGTTTCTATCTGTTGAATGAGTTTATCCTTAAGCTTAATGTTTAATTTGGAATTGTTTAGCAGAATAGTGTATTCTTCTAGTTCCTCTCTGGTATTACCTCTCAATTCAAGTAATATTTTTTCTACATAGGTATTAATTTCTTCCTCGATATATTCCACAATATCATTCAAACCAGAGTTTTTAAGATAGGAGTAGTTTTTACTATTGAAATTTTCTTGCTCAAATTTATCTTTTGGAATAATAATTTTGAGCATCTCTATGTTAATCTCATAATAACTATTCTGCATCAAAAATGTTAAGTCTTGTGCTGGAGAATCTGGACTAATAGTTTTGAACACAATACCCAACTTTTCTACCAATTTTTGTTTTTTCTTATTATCTACATGTATAATAAAGAAATCACGATAGTTTTTTATATAAGTATCGTTTTCGTCAAAAATATTGTAAAGGTCATTAATGGTTGCATATTTCAAAATCAATAAGAAATACTGCTCTTTTCTCCCATCGGTGTAACTAGGCTCCTGTCGTATATATCTCCAGATATTATTCCAATATGAACATAATTGATTGACAAACATGCTTTTGTGTTTGCTTTTATCAATATATTCATTTATGAATTTGATAGTTATCTCGTGCTCATTTGCAAGTTGTCTGAATAATGTATCTGTTTTATCTGTATATTGACTTATAATCAGCGCATCAACAAGATCAAAGTTCAAGATACATTCTTTCTCAAATGTATATAAATTTATGCGCTTGAGCAGTTCTTCTTTTTTATTCAGGGTATAGTCGAACTGAGGTGACAATTCTCTCTTTACATTTATCAAGAATTGATAATCTGTTTTTGAAAGAGCACCTTCATGAAAAACTGAAATGTAGTCTAAATAATTCTCATTGATATAACCATTTCGCAATAGAATATCAATCAACTCCTTCTTTTTATCATCAGTACAATTTATTTTTATTTTGCCTTCTGATAGTATTTCTCTTAAGCTACTCTTTCTGATTCGTCCTATTTGTTTTTGTAGGTTTGTAATAGCTATTCTGAGATTATTATTCTTATTTGCCTGTTTATCAGCGATTATTTTTTCTCGTTGGTCGTAAGTATAATTGGAATTAACTTGTTTTTCTATTTCATTGAATTCGAATGAATAAGAATTAGAATATCGTCCATTATAATGATGATCGAAATAATAGTAATCAAGATTACCACCTTTTATTTTACAAAATGTGTTATCATCAGTAAAGTGTTCTATACTTACCTTTTCATCGTTATCTTTTAATCCTACTAGGGGTGGGGCTTTCTCAAGAATTTTTTCACAGATTTTAGATACATAAAGAGTGCGTAAATCTTTTATATCAGAAACAAAAGATTCATCAGATAGTCGTAATCTCTCTTTTATTGATTCAATTTGTTTGTTAATTTGATTAATTGCATTTTCGATATATTTGTTCTTGCTGTTGATTGTTTCAAAGAGTTCTCCTTTGTTCTCACTCAAATCAGTGAAGTCTTTTGGAAATAGATTCTTATATACAATGATAGCAAGCAACTTGTTCATATCAAGCTGCTGATTGACTTTTGTAGCATATATATGAAACTCGTTCATTATATTGTACAGAAGTCGCATATCGTCCACAAACAGTGACAAGTCATCTATCAAATCATTATCTATTTTGATAGATTCTCCTTCCAGCATCTTTTTCAGCTTATCTCCTGAGTTTGAAAAGTTGACAATAGGAATGACAGGAAGCATATAATCAAAAAATTTGGCTCTATCCTTATCCAGGAACATATCGTCTTTTATAGCGTATATGAAGACAATATCTTGTTTGACTTTCTTTGAATTGTTGATAAGGAGATTAATCTCACGAAGCTTTGTGAATACTTCTGAATTTCCAAAACGGTCTAAGTCCTCGATGATAATGACATTGTAGTTTGTTGCTTCAAAGAAATAAATAATCTCATCAATGTAGTTATTTAGAATAGACTTACTGATATTTTTATCTATTTCTATCTCAGTTCCTTTTAGATTCAATTTTTTAATAGAAAGACCTATTATCGAACGTGAAGATTTATAGAAAAAAACAAACAATATTACTAAACTAACAGTCAGTGCAATATATTTGGCAATATTGCTTGCAAAGATAGATTCTTCCAAATTAAAAAAATAATCCATCTCATTCGGTAGGATAAGGACAATGAGAGAAAAAATAAAAATCATGGAAACTATTGTTTGTAAAAATAATTTCCATGACTTTAGACTTTGTATCTTCTTTAATCTTGAATCAGGGATTTTAGAATTTGTTTCACGATAAAATAGTTGCTGTAGTAGACTTAATTCTATTAGTCGCTGAGTGTCATTATCGCAAGTATGGTGATTGCTATTTTCTTGGCCATTACTTTTCTTTGGTACCTCGAAAGTTGCCAATGAGATATTAAGGAAATGATTCTTATGAAATGACCATTTCTTATGTTCTTCTCGCTTTATGAACGTTTGGAGAATACTACTTTTACCAGAACCATAAGGACCTGATATTGCGATATTCTTTATCTGTTTTTTATTAGACAAAGCCCACGACAGAGCATCTAAGTAAACATCACAATCTTCCGCACTATCTGTTGGAGATAATGGAATATAAGGTAACTGAATATCTTCTTTTTTATTCTCAAATAACTGTTTTCCTATGATTTGTTTACACTTATCTATTATTCGTTTCATCATCTCTAGATACTCATTGTAGATTTTCTATTCGAAAAAAAGTTCTTAGACTATAGTTAATTTATATTTTTGTTTGTAACTTTGGAATTTGTTATGGAATGATCATTTTAATAACTCGCAGCTTGCGATATCTTATTTAAATACTCATTTCTTACGATAGATGCAAGTTTGCCTATTGATTTTGATTCAATCAAAAGTTGCAGTACGAGTTGGAAAATATTGTTATTTCATTCTATGTCGCTAATTAAAACTGTATTATGCAAATGAATTTAAATATTCTCAAACGATTTTTATATTTCTAATTTTAGGTTATTTTAAAAATCCGAAAGATACTCATTGTCTTGAATCAAGCGAAATCTACTGTATTCAGCGTATGCTTTTTCTTGTGCTTGTTTAGCGAAAATAGTACCAGCATTATTCAATATATCATATGAGGTCAGGAAATCATCCAGTTGCTTTTTCCAGTTTACCACCGTAGTAATAATCTGCCGTTCTGTACGAAGTTCTGTCAAATCAAAAGCAATAGCAGATAGAAGATTCAAGGCTGAGACTTCTTTGTCGGATAAATAACTCTTAGCAACTACTGTATCTGACTCTTCCCATATTTTGATTTCTTCGGTTTGAAATCACAGAAACTTTACAGAATTTAAGATTATGTTTCTCTACTACTATGCGAATCTCAGGTACTCCTACTTTCCGATGCAGAAGGAGGAAAAAATGGCGCCCAGCACGTCCTCCGTATCCACGGCTCCGGTGATTTCTCCCAGGTTCGTCAGGGCCTCCCTCAGTTCCAGGGCCGAGAATTCCGGACTTTCCTGGCGGGAAATGGATTCCGCAGCCAGCCGGACATGCTCCCGGCAGAGGCCAAGTTCATGCTGATGCCGGGCATTGATGGCTACCAGCGAACTGCCCGTTTCGCCGGGCAGGGTGGAGGCGAAGGTCTGGACAATGGCTTCCTCCAATTCCTTTCTTCCTTCCCCGGTGGCGCAGGAAAACCGGATGCCGGGCACGTCCTTCCAGTCCGGATGGATTCTCAGGTCGCACTTGTTCAGAATAAGCAGCCGGGGCGCGGTGAGGGCAGGGGCGGTGTGGTCTTTTACCCGGGGCATGGAGGCATCCGCCACTTCCAGAACCAGATCTGCGGTTTCAAGCGCCCTGTTGGTGCGGGTAATGCCAGCCTGTTCAATGACGTCGGAAGATTCTCGCATGCCTGCCGTATCAATCAGCCTCAGAGCCAGTCCGGCCATCTGGATGGATTCCTCCACCGTGTCCCGCGTGGTTCCGGCAATATTGCTGACAATGGCCCGGTCATATCCCAGCAGGGTATTCAACAGGCTGGATTTTCCCACATTGGGCGGTCCGGCGATCGCCGTGCGGATGCCTTCCCGCAGCAGGCGTCCGCCTTCGGCAGTTCTGAGGAGGGCGGCCAGTTTTTCCTCCATGCTCCGGAGGCGCGCCAGAAGATCGGAGGCGGTGTCCGGGGAAATGTCTTCATCCGGAAAATCAATATAGGCCTCAATGTGGGCCAGCACATGAACCAGGTTGTCTTTCAGTTCGTCCACCTGGGCGCCGATGCCTCCGTCCAGCTGGGTCTGCGCGGCTTTCAGGGCCAGGTCGCTCCCGGCGGAAATCACATCCATCACGGCTTCCGCCTGGGTCAGGTCCATGCGCCCGTTCAGAAAGGCCCTTTTTGTAAATTCTCCCGGTTCCGCTGGGGAGGCCCCGCATTGGTAGAGGCGTTTCAGCAGGCGGTCCGTCACCAGCATGCCGCCATGGCAGGAGATTTCCGCGGTATCTTCCCCCGTATAACTGGCCGGGGCGGGGAACCAGGTGACAAGCGCCTGGTCAATGGCGGCTCCTTCCGCGTCCCGGATGCAGACCAGCGTCGCCCTGCGCGGCCGGAGGCGTTCCGTGAAAGCCGCAGGGGTGCATTGTTTCAGGATGTCCATGCAGCCGGGACCGCTCATGCGGATGACGGCGATGGCTCCCTGTCCTGCGGCGGTGGCCTGTGCGGCTATGGTGCGTTCCGGGTCAGTCATGGTTCTATGGATTCAAAAAAGCCGCCCCCGAGCAACTTGCCTCCGTCGTAAAAGGCGCAGACCTGTCCCACGGCCAGGGCCCGGAGGGGCGTGTCAAAGCCCAGGCGCACCTTTCCTTCTTCCAGATATTCGCAGGAGGCCCATTCCGCCTTGGCCCGGTAGCGGGGCTGGGCCATGACGCGGGCCGGCAGGGGAGCGAGCGTATTGGAAATGCCGCCGACCACGGCGCGGGACGCGTACAATCCCCGCGTGGACGCGTCTTCGTATCCCAGAATCAGGCGGTTGCGCTGGACATCCTTTCCCACCACCACATAGGCGACTCCCTCCCGCGGGGAGGCGACGCCGTGCCCTTTCCTCTGGCCCATGGTGAACAGATGCAGGCCGTTGTGCGTGCCGAGCGTCCGGCCTTCCGTGTCCACGATTTTGCCGGGCTTGTCCGGCAGGTAGTGGCGCAGGAAATCGCTCATTTTTACCTGGCCGATGAAACAGATGCCCTGGCTGTCTTTCTTGCGTGCCGTGGGGAGGCCGTATTTTTCCGCAAGAACGCGCACTTCCGGTTTCAGCAGATCCCCAAGGGGAAAGACGGCGCGGGCTATCTGGTCCGGGCGCATCAGGGACAGGAAGTAGGATTGATCCTTGTTCGGGTCCCGCCCGCGCAGGATGAAAGCCCCTTGCGGCGTGTCCATCCTGCGGGCGTAATGGCCGGTGGCGACGTAATCGAACCCCTGTTCCAGGGCATAATCCAGAAAGACGCCGAATTTCATTTCCCGGTTGCACAATACGTCCGGGTTGGGCGTATATCCGGCGCGGTAGCCTTCAATCAGATAATTCACGATGCGGGCGCGGTATTCGTCCACCAGGTCGATGACCCGGAATTCAATACCTGTTGTTTTGGCGACGGCCAGCGCGTCCTGAATGTCCTGTTCCCACGGGCATTCTCCGGGAATGCCTTCGTCATTCACCCAGTTTTTCATGTAGGCCCCCACTACGTCATGACCCTGCTCCACGAGCAGAGCCGCTGCCACGGAGCTGTCCACTCCGCCTGATAAGCCTACAAGGATGCGTGCCACGATGCTGGAAAAAATATGGGGTGATAGGGCGGACCGCTTTGAGAAAAGTTTTGCCGCCTGCCCCTGTAAACCAAAGATGTTTCCGTAAGCCAAGACAAAAAGCGTGGAAGACAGGCATCCTGATCCGGTTATTTGGCGGAACTTTCGACAGATCTCTGGCTTTTAAGCGGGCGGCGTAAGCTCAATCTGCCATGCGTATCCTGTGCCCATGGTTCGTGGCGGCGTGCGTTATGAATGGCGTCTGGCATTTTTCCCGCTGTGGGATGGTTCCGGATATTTAACGGCGTATGAAAGAGGGTGAAGATTCCAGTTCCTTCATGATGCGTTCTGCAAGATCCCGGGGAGAGTCGGCAGGGGAAGCCGGAAGTTTCCGGAGCCATTGTTCGCGTTTCAGCCAGGTACGCTGTCGTTTGGCGTATTGCCGGGTGGCGAGGGCCAGCTGGATCTGGCAGTTTTCACGGGAGATTTTCCCGCGCAGCATGCTTCGTATCAATGCCAGGCCCAGGGTGCGTTCCGCTGTGGCGGAGCATGGGCCGAGGGAAGCCGCTTCCTCCACCGCACCCTCCTGCATCATGCGTGCGGTACGGAGGGCGATTCTTCCGTCCAGTTCAGGGACATCCCTGCTGATGACCCAGCCGGGCCCGCGTGGCGGGGCCAGCCAGTTCCTCTTCCAGAAGGAAAGCGGTTTCCCTCCGGCAAGGACGATTTCCAGATTGCGTTCCACATAACGCCGGTTGGCGGCATCCGTCGAGGCCGCTCCTTCCGGGTCCAGGGAAGAGAGCCTGGCGTATAGCGCTTCCGTGGAACAGTTCGCGAAAGCGGCGCGGAGAGCAGCGTCCCCCGGCGGCGCTTCCGACAGGCCGTGGGAGAGGAATTTGAAGTACAGGCCGGAACCGCCCGTGACGATGGCGATTTTTCCGCGTGCGTGAATTTCTTCCATGCAGCGCATGGCGCGGTGGTAGTGTTCCGTGGCATTCCAGTTCTTTTGGACCGGAATGATGGAAACCATGTGGTGGGGGACCCGTTCCCGGTCTGCCGGGGAAGGCGCCGCCGTCAGGATGGGCAGCTCCCGGTACACCTGGTAAGCGTCGGAACTGACGATTTCTGCGTCCAGCATCTCCGCCAGTTCCACGGCTACCGCGGATTTGCCCGATCCGGTGGGACCTGCCAGAAACAGGGTCATGGGAAGTGTTGCCTGATGGGGTGGAGAAGATTCAATCATCACGTGGAGTAATGGCGGATAAAGTTTGTTGTTCCTGTGAAGCCCTAAAAGCTGCTCCTGCTTAAAAGCTGTTGGAGGAAGCGGAAAAGCGGAGGCGAAATGGCTTCATATCCCAGGGCGTTGAGATGGAGGCCGTCCCAAGTATAAAGGCTGGCGTCTTTTCCCGGAAGGAAGAAATGGAGGGGGAGGACATGGACATTTTCTCCAAAGTCGTGTTGCAGCAGACAATTCCTGAAGGTTTCCATGCGCGACCCTTTTGTGCGATGAGCGGGGGAATGACAATGATGGCGGTCGTTTCCGGGCTGTAAATCTCCCTGATTTTTTTGACGATGGCCACGTTTCCCTGAAAAGCCGTCCATCCCAGGCTTTTTTTGTACTCCCAGATTGTTGACTCCCGAATACAGGACGATGATTCTGGGCGCCAGCGGGCTTGTCAGGCCGTCATTGAGGCGCCAGAGCAGGTTGCCCGTGGTCTCGCTCCTGGTTCCCAGGTTGAGGCATCCCAGAGGGGAAAACCAGGTTTCCCAGGAATGTTTCCCTTCTTTCAGCCAGAATTCCATGGTGGAGGAACCCAGGAACAACACGGGGGCATGGGGATTCAGCCGGGCATTGCGTTTGTCCTGCCGGTGTTTTTCCAGCAGGGCGCCCTGTTCCGGGGAATAGGGAAGGGGATGGACAGCCAAATGGTAGCGGTAGGCGTGTTTGGCGCACCAGACGGCGCCTAATGCGGCCGGAACGGTTAAAAGAAGAAAGAGGATACAGGCCTTAATTTTTTTTGGGAACATGGGTGATGCGGTCGTTGGCGACGTAGGGCAGGCAGGCCGGGAAGAATTTTCTCAGGAAAAGATAGAATGCGACGATAAGGAAAATGATGGCCGGTATTAATACAAAGGGAGCGAAAAAGGATTGTTTCCAGATGTGGGAGGGGATCAGCATGATCAAAGGATAATGAAGAACGAATATCAGGAAACAGGCGGGAGCATAGTTGGACAGCTTTCTGGCAACGGGAATTTTCTTTTCCAGCCAGATTCCAAGGGCCATGAGAAGAAGCGCCCCGAAGACTGGGCAGAGGGAATTCAAATGGACAGCCGGCCAGGAGATATTCCATACTCCATAGGATGCCAGTATTTTGTGCATGTTCCATTCCGGGTTATTCTGGCAAACGCTCAAGTAATTGGTGATGCTGAGCAGAAACCCGGTTCCTACGGCGAGCAGGACGAGGGGAGTAAAGGAATTTTTGTAAACGTGTTTTACTTCAGCCAGTTTGATGGAAGACAGGAAAAGGCCCAGACTGAACAGGGAGACGGTGGATGGAGCAAGGGTAACCTTGTTGGCCGGCACGGGGTATTGGAGCCAGTCCGTGCTGAAGCAGATCAGGATTAGGACAAAAACCGGATATTTCAATTTCAGCAGGATGGGGGAAATGAGGGAACAGAGAATGATATCCCTCAAAAACCATGTGGGAGGGGAAAAGGGTTCTCCCGTCAATCCATTGATAGAAAGAGGAATAAAATCGGGAGTGAAAAGGGAACGGAAGCCTGCAAGGTTGCATAAGTATTCCGGCAGTCCCATATTCATGATTCCCGGATGGAGGAAAGAGATGACTATATTCCAGAACAGAAAGGGAATGAGAAGCGTATAACCCCGTTTGAACGCTTTGTTCCAGGAATTATTCCGGCCCATGAAATAGCCTGCCAGAATCAGGAAAAATGCCACGCGGCCGTTGAAAACCGGAAGCTGGAACAGGCTGGCGAAAGAGAAGGCCGGCGCGTGGACGCATACAATCAGGCATGCCGCGAGGAATCGGGATATGTCAATCCAATGTTCCCGGGATGAGGGTAATAAAATTGTAGGATTTTGCGGTGTCATGAAAGAGTCTGCCTTTGGAGCCCCCTGAGGCAGGCAGGGGAAATGCTCAAGGGCAGATGGCTTTTTGTGTTTCCCGGGGATGTTTGAGACGTTCGGGGAGCGGTTTATTTACTGCGGGATTTCCGATGGCCAGGCAGCCGGGAGGCACATCCCGGGTGACGACGGCTCCTGCGGCGACTACGGAACCGGAGCCGATGGTGACTCCTTTCAAGATGGTGGCCCTGGCGCCGATGAAGCATCCTTCCCCGATGGAAATGGGTTGTCCCTGTTCGGGCTGTCCCAGGGTTGATCCCCACCTGGCGCCGCTCCGGGGATAGTGCATGTCGTTGTCCAGAATCAGCGCGTCCGCTCCTATCAGCGTGTGGCGTCCGATGCGGATGCCGTTGACGCAGACCAGGGCGGCCCCGCTGATGCCGCAGCCGTCCTCCAGAATGATGCTTGCCTGATTGGAAAGGGCGGCCAGGCAGGTGTGATGGGAAAGTACGGATTCATCCGGGTCAGGGAGTGGATGGTGACTCCGTTGCCGATGGCGATGGACGCTCCCGGGAATTTTTTAATGAGGGGAAATCCGGAAAGAATGATGCCTGTTCCGGTGCGCACCCCCCTGAGCCTGAGCAGCAGGCGGCCTATCCCGGAAAGCAGATGGATAAGGAATAATTTCATCAGCGTGGATACAGCATGGTATGATAACGTGACAGGCACCCGGTTACTGTCTGCTTTACGTCCAGCAGGCGGCGGCATTCCTGATGCCGCTCCATTCCCATGGACATGGCTTTATCCAGGCTGGCTGAAAGTTTCTGCGCGGCCTCTCTGATGGCGGCGCTGTTGCGGACCGGGACAATATAGCCGGATACGCCGTCCTGGACATATTGAGTCTGCCCGCCTTCTTCCGTGGTGATTACCGGAAGGCCCATGACTCTTGCCTCCTTCACGATATTGGGGCAGCAATCCCCCAGGGTGGGATGCACCAGGAACCACCGTGGAGAGGCGCTGCTGGAGTTCTTCGCGGGAAATGCTGCCCAGCCAGTGGATGTTGGGGGTGGACCGGGCTTCCAGCCTTTCCCTGAGGGCTCCGTTGCCCGCCACGAACAGCTGGACATGGGAGAGAGACGGGTGCGTGAAGGCCTCCACCAGATAGGAGATGCCCTTCAGTTCGTAAATGGTTCCGGCAAAGAGGCAGGAAGGTTCTGGAGACGGGCTTCTGTCAAGATGGTAAAAGGAAGGTTCCACGCCGTATTCCATGCAGGACAGGCGGGCCTGGGGGGCAATTTCCGCAACGCGGTCGCATGCCCAGGGGGATTCGCACGTGATAAGATCATAATGTTTGACGGCCATGCGTTCCCAAAGGGCCTGCATATGGAGGAGGAAGGCCTGCGGAGCGCGCTGGCAGCAGGCGGTGAGGGCCCCCTGGTAGGAAAGGAGCTTTTTTCCCCGGAAAGCAACCCCCGCCAGAGCGTAAGCCTGCTCCACGCCCCATACGTGCAGGAGGTCCGGCTGGATATCGTTCAGGGTCTTGCGTATTCTCCGGACGGTCAGGAAATGGGCCGTCAGGATATTTTTGCCCATGCTGCCCAGGGGAAGAATATGGATGGTCTGGTTGCGCATCCGGATAGTTTCCGCGGCGGAAACGGCTTTGCTGAGAGTAATCCAGTGGATGTCAAAATCTTCCTGAGATTCCAGGGCATGGAAAAGGGAAAAAATCCAGGGAATCGCACGCCGGTCCTTGTTGCGGAAAGACGTCAGCAGCCGGCCCAGAGGGAGATCCGCTGCTATGGCTAATACGGGACGGGGGCGTTTGGTCGGCATGGATTGGAAAAAAGGAGGCAAGGTTAGCAGGTGGGTAAATGCTCCCGGACGATGGAAGACGCGAACGGAGGCTTTCCTTCCGGGCGGATGGAGGAAAAAAGCAGTTGCTCCCATTCCTGGTTTACTGCGTCGGGGGCGTAACGGGCTTCCCATTGCCGGAGGCCCTTACGTCCCAGTGTTTCCCGTGTTGTTTCGTCCGTCAGCGATTCCACAGCTTTTTCCAGCGCGGAGGGGGATGCGTTTTTCAGGACGATTCCCCCTTCCAGGGTGGAAAGGGCTCCTGCATCCGGAGCGAACCAGGGAACGCCGCATGACATCGCCTCCAGAATGGAGAGGGGCTGCTGTTCCTGGAAGGAGTAAAGAAAAACGGCATTGCTTTCCGTAATGGCGGCTTCTACCTCCGGACGCGGGAGCCTGTAGAGAATCCTGAATCTGGGGTCATCCCCGATAGCCTGTTCCATTTGTTCCGCATAGGAATTGCGCTGGGGAATGAGAAAAAGAAACGTGATCTGCTGAAGATGGGTGCGTTTCACATGGCGGATGAAGAGAAGCTGCCGTTTCCTCATGCTGGCGCTGGCGGGGCAGGTGAAAACGGGGGCGGAGGAAAGTCCGTATTTTTCCCGGAAAAAAGGAGCGGTTCTTTTCAGAGCCGGGAATGTGTTGGGAATGCAGGAGTAATGGGCAAGTTTGCGTCTGGATGCGCAGTAATAATCAAAGCTCTTGAAAAGTGTTCCGTAAGGGTCGAGAAAACGAGACGGTTTAACGGTGATTTCCGGCACACGTTGAGGATATCCCTGCGTATTTGAAAAAAGGAGCAGAGCCATTTTTTCAAGCCGAAAAAAGGAGGATGGTTAAGGTGGAAAAAAGAGCGGAAGTTGGTAGCTGTTCCATGGGAGCGGAGGAAAAACGGAATGCCTGAATCCCGCGCCGCGTCCAGCAATTCTTCCCGGCACCAGTCCGCCCAGGAGTGGTAAATGATAACATCCGGCCGGAAATCTTTCAAAAACCCGTTCAGGTATTCTCTTAAACGGGCGCTGTCCTTCGTCAGGGTGTCCGGCAGGGTTGTGAGAGGGCTGTATGGGCGGGAGCGGAAAGGCTCCTCCGGTGAATCCAGCGGGCGGGTGAGGACGTGGATATCCCAGTTCAGAGAGCTCAGGCTGCAGGCCATTTCATAGGCAGCCATGCCTACGCCTTCTTCCTCCGGAGGAAAAACATATGTAACGATGAGAATCCTGCCCTTGCTCACGGACGGTAATGTAGATGAAAAGAAGAAATAAAACAAGGACACTTTATGGAACTGTTCCGGTCCATGGAACCTGTAAAAATGAGGAATTTGTTTTTTAACCGATGAGCGGATAAGAAGGCGTCATGGGAACAGGCGATTCTGCCCGGTTTCTATCCCCTGTGAGGGCCTGTTGGCTGAGGATTCGTAAAAAGATATTGATGCGGCAGGATGTTGTGCTAGATTGGCACCGCTTTCCGTACCCGTATGGCCGCAATATGCCGTTGGTATATTGCCGGTTGAATAAATAATCCGGTTATTAATAAAACAGATATTTTTAACTTCTCCCGGGAAAGGATAAGGTTGATGGAATAAATAACATGGAAGAATCCCGCGTAAAGAAAAGCCTGTTGAACGCCAGGGTCAATCTCATTTTTTATGTTTTGATTCTTCTCATTTCCTTTTTTTCAAGGAAGATATTCTTGAATTGCCTGGGTGCCGATTTTGTCGGTTTGACGGGAACATTAATGAGTCTGCTGAATTTCCTCAATTTGGCGGAACTTGGCATAAGCACGGCTATCGGGTATGTGCTTTACAAGCCGATTTTTGAACATGATGAGACCAGGATTAATGAAATTATCTCCGTGCTGGGATACATGTACCGGTGGATAGGGCGGATAATCATTGCGGCTGGAGTAGCGCTTTCCTGTTTCCTGCCGGTTATTTTCCCTTCCACAGGTTTTTCCTATGGAATCATCTATTTTGCTTATTATTCCTTTCTGGCCTCTTCCCTGATCGGGTATTTTGCCAACTACAGGCAGACCCTTTTGGGAGCGGACCAGAGGAATTACGTAGTGGCGTTTTATTTCCAGACGGCATCCATCATCAAAATCATATGCCAGATGCTGTCTGCATGGTATACGGGAAGCTATTATTTATGGATAGGGATAGAGCTGTTCTTCGGCATTATTTATTCCTTCATCCTGAATTGGAAGATCAATCAGGTCTATCCCTGGCTGAAGAGCAATGTGGCCCTGGGGAAGGAGCTGTTCAAAAAATATCCTGAAGTCACTAAATACACCAAGCAGTTGTTTATGCATCGGCTGGGAAGCTTTTTCCAGTTCCAGGTGACGCCGTTCCTGGTATATGCCTTTGTTTCCCTCCAGATGGCGGCCTATTTCGGCAACTATTCCACCGTTGTGGAGAAACTGCACCTTCTGGTCAATAATATGCTCGGCAGTACGGAAGCCGGTGTGGGCAACTTGATTGCGGAGGGAAATGCGGGAAAAATCCGCAAGGTGTTCAGTGAATTGTTTTCCCTGCGCATGCTGATTGCCGGGACGGTATGTTTCCCCTTTTACCAGCTTTTGGAGCCATTCATCACGCTTTGGCTGGGGGCGGAATATATCCTTCCCCGGGAAATCATGCTGCTGCTCGTTATCAGGCTGTTCATCACCATTACGCGGGGGGTTGTGGATCAGTTTTTATACGGTTACGGTTTGTTCTGGGATGTATGGGCTCCTCTTGCGGAAAGCGTGATCAACATTTCCGTGGCGATCATAGGAGGTTACTTATGGGGATTGCCCGGCGTTTTGCTGGGGGGCATCTCCAGCCTGATACTTATTGTGGGCATATGGAAGCCTTTCATGCTGTATAACTGGGGATTCAGAAAAAATGTGATGAGTTACTGGTTCCAATTCGGTTACCAGCTGGCGCTGGTTTCGATTTCGGCCGTGTTCATGGGCTGGATCTGGAAATTCGTTCCCCTGCAGCCTTCCGCGTCTTTCTTTTCCTGGTTTTTATGCGCCTTCCTCATGGCCGTTTCTTATGGCGGAGTGACGGTTCTTTTAATGTATTGCGGTACGCAGGGCATGCGCGGAATGGTGCGCCGTGCGCTGGAGATGGCGGGAACCCGGTTGCCGTGGCGGAAAAAAACTGAATAGGGACGCAGAGGTGTTGCCGGGCATCGGGAATGGGGACGCTGCGTCATTTATGCTCAATCTTCGGTAGTCGTTTCGGCTTCCGGATCAACAAAATCCTCCACCGCCTCGGAGACAATGATATTGCTCTCCATGGAGGAAAACCCGTAATACGCCGGATTGACGTTATTGCAATGCAAGTGCATCGTCGCCGGAAGGAACGCTCCGGCCAACGCCCAGCTGTTGGCATTCTCCATATCAAGATAATATCCGGAAAAGGGATAAATATTCTCAAAGCAATGGACTCCCCTCACCGTGGCAATCTTGACGCAGCCGCGGGTGGAATTCCCGCCATGCAGCAGCCACAACGCTCCCCTGTCTTCGGTATCATATCCTCCGTCCTGGTATTGCTCGTAAACCACCGCGTACACGCAGACGGGATAACCGTTATTGGAAGACGTCTCCGGCGCGAGGGCCTGCGTCGTCTTCATCTTCCATTTCTGCTCGGCATTGGAATAATAAATCTCCCGGACACGAATATGATACCCTCCCGCGTCCGCGTCCCGGACATGATCAAACGTAATATCGATAATCTCCCCAATCCTGTAGCCGCCAGCCGCCTGATCCGGCACCAGCGTAAACGCGTCCCTGTCCCTTCCCATGCGCACGACCGTTGTCATCTGGCCGAACCTGGCCGTGAATTTAGCGCTGACAGCCGGAAGGCGCACCGGAGCCACCCACCCCCGGATGCTGGAATAATTGTGCATGGGCCTCGCGTTGGTCACGAGGCCGCATTTCACGGTAAAAGAGGAATTGGGAGGGACATTGAAATAAAGGGAATTGGGTTCCTTGTCTGTTTTGAAAACCGTCCCGTTGGAAGACGAGCAATCCGCCGGGAGCGGATAACACCTGACGGAAAAAGCGTCCGTCACGGCGGCCAACCCGGCGGCGTACAGGCGGTTGACCGCTGACGTATCCGTTGCCGCCCCCACGGTCAGCGGGATATTGATGCCTCCGTTGGCGTTGACGGCCCCTGCAAAAGTCCCGGACTCAGCCGTCAGATTTTTTAATTCGGCATTTTCTCCTTGCCTGATGCCGTTCTGGCCCGGCAGCCCTGGAACGGCTGTTTTGAAAACCTGGGTGATCAAAGCGTCTTCATCGGATACTTCTATGGCGTCCGTCGGGGCCGCAAAACCGTATTGCCCTTTTTCCCCTGCTTCCAGAATAAGCATGGACGTCTCTCCGGAATTGAAAATGGCGCTTACAGTACAAGCTTTTGTACAGGTCATGACATAGGAACTTCCCTTAATGGTATCAACTTTCATAAATGAATGATTTTTTTACTATTGATAAAACTCCGGGAAAATCATCAGGCATAAAACGTTGAGGCGTTCCTGAAGGCATATGCGGACGGTTTCTCCCGGATTCGGGAAAATTCCGGAGGGGAGTTAAGTCGGCTTGTTAAAAAATAGCCGGCTCTGGCATTTCCCCATAAAAGGCGGCGCAGTAAATAGGCTGGGCATCAGGAAAATATAAAGCCCCCCCTCCGTATTTCTATTGATGCTTGCCCTGTAAAAGCCGTTTTCCCTTTCCCAGGAGGCATCTCATTTTGGAGATGAACATCCGTCCGGGATCGTTTTGCTTCCGGAAATCCCTGATGTCATCTTTCCACGGAGATTTCTTCCAATACTTGTAGAACAATCCGTAATCCTGGCGAATACTGTTGGGATGCCAGGGTTTGGGATGGCCCCAGTAGTGGATAATGCCCGGCCGCCTGGCGGCTTCCAGCAGGTCTGCCGGCTTCAGGGGATTATTTCTGAAGCTTGTCACGCCTTCCCAGCGAATGGACCAGATAGCCCCGTCGCAAATGTTCCACATGGGGTGAAGCAACAAGATACGCTGCTGATAGCATACATTCAGAATATCCTGATCCTGCCAGGAAAGGCGGTGAATATTGTTTTTCGCCCAGGAGAAAACCTGGGATTCAAAACGTTCTTCGCGTATTCTTCCAATATGGTAAAGAATGACGCCGGCATTGATGTAAATGGAGTCCCGGTCCAGATTCATTTCTCTCTTCCAGCGTGAAAAAGATTCCTCGGATAAATCTTCCGTGGTGAAAACGCCGGCAATGAGGCAATCTCCGAATTCGGATTCATACATGGGGCTTATGTCCCTGTTGAAAATGGTATCAATATCCACGTAAAGGGCGCGTTCTACCGTGGCGGGAAGTTCCCCTGCGAGGCCAAGACGGTAATACGTCGCCGCCGACCATTTGGAACCGACGGGGAAATCCGTATATTTATCCTTCATGTCAATGAAGTGCAAATGGAGATTGTAGTCCTGTTGCAGGGAATGGAAACGGGCCGTATTATCCCCGCTTAACCCGTCAGTCATGATGTAAATATCGGCATGAACGCCGAGCGGCAAATTCTCCATGAGGGACACAATGCTCACGCCCGTTCCCAGCGCGCCGTTATCGTCTGTAGCATATACGATATTCATGATCGTGAACGGACTGGATCTTGGTGTTTGCTCTCTGTTCCGTTATTGGTTTGCAACCGGAAAAACAGGAAGCGTCCCATCCTTTCCAGGCGGTCCAGCCATTTGCAGGAGAACATGGTTCTGTCCATGAGAGCGGAAAATGATTGTTCCATGCCTGCTCTTGCGGAACACGCTTTCATATAGGAGTCCAAAAACGGCCGGTTCAGGCATGGGTGCATGATTTTCCTGATTCTGCCCGTCAGGGAAATCCGTTCTTCTACGTTGAGCGATAACAGTCTTTTGGGATGCAATTCCCTGATGACCAGATAATGAACGGCAAATTGCCATTTGGGATTTTTCATGGCTTCAAGCTCATTCAGCAGAGGCGCAATGAGTGAGTGGAGGGAGACATGCTGATAATGTTCATCATGCATGGCGGAAGAAGCTCTCTGCCTGTAAATGGAGGTGACGGAGCCTCCCAGCCCGATCAGTCCTGTCCCCCGCATGCACCGTGTCCAGTACAGGCCGTCTTCCCCATAGGGCATCGTTTCTTCCCAGGGGGGAAGCCGGGACGCAAGAGACGAATTCAGGATTACATTGCTGGAATTCATGAAAAGCACTCCCCGGATCCCCAGCCTCCGGATAGATTCGGGATAAGATGGAGGGCGTGGCGGGATGGCCTCCAGTTCATCCCTCATGTAGCGGTTGGCATAGGCCAATATCTCCGGATGACGGTTGAAAAAATCGGCTGCCAGCTCCAGATGCTCGGGATACCAGTAATCGTCTCCGTCCATGAAAGCGATGTAAGCCCCCACGGCCTTCTTCATCCCTGCGTTTCGCGCCCGAGACACGCCGCCGTTAACTTGGGAAACCAGGCGGATTCTGGGGTCATGAAAAGATTGGATGATGGAAACGGTCTCATCGGAAGAACCGTCATCCACGATGATGATCTCAAAATCCTGAAATGTTTGAACCAGTACTGACTGAAGGGCGGCAGCAATATAATTCTCCAGATTATAGGCCGGGATAATAATGCTGAAGAACGGTTTCTGCATGTAAGGGGAATGATGAACTGCTTCGTGAATAGAACGGGAACCAGGATATGGAGAACATGATTCTGATGGGGTTGTAACTATCGCAACCGGTGAATGGCAAGGGGACGAATCCATTGTTCCTCCCATGATTCATCAGCGCGCGAATGAACCTGTCATAGCGAATTCCAAATCCGATTGGGAAATTCCGGGTTCAGCATGAATGGACAGAGAATTGTCCCAAGACCTCATGGAACCGGTGGGGTGTGGAGGTATTCCGGCTGGGTCTGGTTCTAAGAGTTCTATGATTCTAAAAAATAATTGCTTATGAAAAAATGTGTGTGTTGGGAGCAGTAAGGGAAAGCAGAATCTTTCGTCCTGTTTTACCGGCTTCGGGTTCCCGCCCGCAAGGGGGGAGATTCTTGATCACAAAACGTCCGCGCAACATAAGTTCCTTGGTGTAAAAATCAACCCTTGACCCCGGATTTGGAATCCGGTATGAACATGATGTCTTATATGTAAACGGGGAAGAGCAATATTCCTTTCGTTTTTTTCACTTCCTTTTCTGCACTTTTTTTCATGAATTCTTCGCGACTCCCTTCCATCAGCATTATCCTGACCGGGCATAATCAGGAGCATTGCATCCGGGATGCCATCCGGAGCGTATTCGGGCAGGATTATGAAGGGCCGGTTGAAATCATCCTTTCGGATGACGGATCTTCCGACGGAACCTTCGCCGTCATGCAGGAAATGGCGGCTCAATACAGGGGGCCGTACCGGGTAATCTTGAACCGGAATGAAACGCCGCTGGGGCGCGGGCCTCATATCCGGCAGGCGGTTGGTCTGGCTTCCCATGAATGGATTCTCCGTCAGGATGGGGACGATTGTTCCTTCCCCTGGAGATGCAGGTTTTTTGCCTGGGCAGTGATGGAGTATCCGGATGCTGTGGCTGTAGTCAGCCAGATGATTAACGTCTATGAGGAACCGGGAGTTGCGTTTGAATTCCGGCATTTCCCTCCGTTCCACGGGAAATGCCGGCTGTCGTGCTCCAACAAGGGGCTTTTTCTTCTTCAGCTCATTATGGACCTGCTATGATCATCAGAAAAAGTGCATACGAGTGGGGAAATGCTTTTCCGATAACGGCTAATTTTGAGGATGATCTAATGGCATTTCACGCATGGTTGCAGGGTAATATTTATGAATTGCCGGATACGGCTCTGTGTTATTACCGTTTTGCAGCACAAAATATCTCCGCTGTCAGTAGCGCATTCCGGTTTGCCGACATGCAGACGGCAGAGGCTTTTGAAAGGAAGGACTTAGTAATGTTGGAGCAGTTGAAAGAAAGCGTAGAAGCGGGGATGAAACTGTGCGGTGAGTTGCTGGAGAGCTTTGTTCTGGTCTTTCGTTCGCGGAAAGAATTGCTTGCTGAAATAGAGGAGAGGAGAAAAAAGATAAGCTATATTGATCAGTTGCAGAATTGGTGGAATTATTCCTTTTCTCAAAGATGGTCCTTAAAAGGACCAGGAAAAAGGGGTATAGCCCGTTGTTTGCCGCAAAAGCTGTATTTATTTTGCATGGTCTTCTTTTTCAAGCTTAGGAAAGTGAAACGGGCCGTTTGCGGCGCCCGGCAGGATTTGGAATAAGGGTAAGGAAACGCTTGAAGAAGGAGGGGAACTTTTGCTCGGACGGGTTCTCTCCGGTCCGGCGTTGTTTTTGATGGAGAGGGGGGCGGAAGATGGCTTCTCCGGCTCGAAAGAAGCTGGATTGATACGTGGCGGTTTTTCTCCGGAAAAAGAAAAAGCGCCTTTCCAGAAAAGATGGAAAGGCGCGGTGACAGGTTCAGGGGCGAGGCCCTGAATTAGTATACGTCCCGCTGGTAACGGCGGTGCTGTTTCATATCCGCCACATATGCCGCGGCTTCCTCCGGAGTTTTATGGCCCCAGGTCTGGATGACTTCATGAAGGGCGTTGTCCACATCCTTCGCCATGCGGGAGGCATCCCCGCAGACGTAGAAGCAGGCGCCGGCTTCCAGCCATTTCCAGAGCTCTTCGCCTTCCTGGACCATGAGGTGCTGCACATACACCTTCTTTTCCTGGTCGCGGGACCAGGCCACGGACAACTTCAGTTTGCCGGTGCCGGTCAACTGGTTCAGCTCGTCTTCATAACAGAAGTCGGTGGCCTTGTACGGATTGCCGAAGAACAGCCAGTTGCCCTTGGCGCCGGAAGCGGCGCGTTCCTCCCAGAATGCCCGGAAAGGGGCGATGCCGGTGCCGGGGCCCACCATGATGATGGGGGTGTCCCCGTCTTCCGGAAGGCGGAAATTCTTGTTGGTATGTACGAATACCCTGGCCGTATGGCCCGGCTGGAGGCGGTCCGCCATATAGGTGGAGCAAACGCCGCCGCGCTTGCGGTCACGGGCCGTATAGCGCACCGCGCCCACGCACAGGTGAACCTGTTCGGGATGGGCGTTCGGGCTGGAGGCGATGGAATAAAGGCGCGGCATGATCTTTTTCAGGATGCCGACGAAAGCCTCCGCGGATTCGAAGGAAGCGGGGTATTCCGTGGCCAGATCCAGCACGTCCCGGCCCCACAGGAAATCGCTGAGGGCGTCCTTATCCCCGGCCAGAAGCGTGTCCAGCTCCTGGCTGCCGGAGGCGGCGGCCCACTTGATCAGCAGGGCTTTGTTGACATTGGTAATGTCATAGCAGTGAACCAGGGCGTCTTTCAGGCTTGCGGTTTCCCCTTCGGGCGTGGGAACCTGGGAATCCGGGCTGAGGCCGAGCTTGTCAATCAGGGCGTCCGCCAGGGAGGGGTCATTGGCGGGAATAACGGCCAGGGCGTCCCCGGCAATATAGTTCATCCCGGAACCGTCCAGGCTGTATTCAATGTGGATGGTTTCCTTGGGGCTGCCTTCCCCGGTGATATGCCTGACGGAGAGGACGGGAGCGGGAAACGGATTTTTTTTGCCGTATGGTTCAGTGGTCATGATGATGGAGGGGGGGTGAAAAAGAATATTACCAGCGGATAACGGCGGCGGACCAGGTAAGCCCGGCGCCGAATGTGACCAGGACAACGTTGTCTCCCTTGCCGAATCTGCCGGAACGGCGCGCTTCGTCAAAGGCGATGGCGACGGCGGCCGCGGACGTGTTGCCGTACTTCTCAATGTTCACGAACACCTTATCTTCAGGAATGGAGAGGCGCTGCGCTACGGCGTTAATGATGCGGAGATTGGCCTGGTGGGGAATAATCAGCTGGATATCGTCCGCCGTGAGGCCGGCGCGTTCAATGACGCTGGCGGCGGAAGCCTTCATGCGCGTGACGGCATGGCGGAAGGTCTCATTGCCGCGCATGGCCAGGGTAGCCAGGCGTTCATGGGCGTTTTCCGCTGTGGTGGGGCAGCGGGAGCCGCCGCCCGGAATCTGGAGCAGGTCATGCAGGGAGCCGTCCGAACCGATATCCGTGGCAAGGACGGAGCCTTCCCCCTCTTCCCCCGTGGAGGCCTGGAGCACGGCTGCCCCGGCGCCGTCCCCGAACAGGACGCAGGTGCTGCGGTCCTCCCAGTTGACGACGGTGGAAAGTTTTTCCGCGGCGATGATGAGAGCCGTTTTCATCTGGCCGGTGCCGATGTACTGAACGGCGGTCTTCATGGCGAACAGGAAGCCGGAGCAGGCGGCGGAAATGTCAAAGGCGGCGGCATTCTTGGCGCCAAGGGCATCCTGGATGTAGCAGGAAGTGGAAGGGGTGAACGTATCCGGCGTGATGGTGGCGACGATAATCAGGTCAATATCCTCCGGCTTCAGCCCGCAGGATTCCAGAGCGCGCTGGGCGGCCTTCGTCCATATGGGAAGTGTACTCGTCAGGGGCGGCGATGCGGCGTTCCACAATGCCCGTGCGTTCAATAATCCATTCGTGGGAAGTGTCCACCATCTTCTCCAGATCCGCATTGGTCAGGCGGCGTTCCGGAACATAGGAACCCGTACCGATAATCTTGACGGGCAGTCTTTTAAAGGGAATATCAGAATGTGCGGCCATAGCTTTGGGCGTATGATGAACAGAAAACGTCCTGACGTTTTATGTGGAAACAGTCTAAAGAAAGAGGGCCTGATGACCAGCATAAAACGCAGGACTCCTTTCATGTCGTAAATGAATGGCTTACAACAGCCACCCCTGGCCGTTGGCGGGCGGCGCGGCTCCCATCTTGAGATAGGCGGAGGGCATCGCCACGCGCCCCCTGGGGGTGCGGCTGATATACCCCTGCATAATCAGGAAAGGCTCGTGCACGTCCTCCAGCGTGGAAGCGTCCTCCCCTACGGCCACCGCCAGGGAGGAAAGGCCCACCGGGCCGCCGTTGAACTTGTAAATCATCGCTTCCAGCAGGCGCTTGTCCATCTCGTCCAGGCCGTCGTCGTCAATCTCAATCATGGTCAGGGCATCGTGCGCCAACTGCTCCGTAATCACGCCGTCGCCGCGCACCTGGGCGTAATCCCGCACCCAGCGCAGCAGGGAATTGGCCACGCGGGGCGTGCCGCGGGAGCGCAGCGCGATCTGCAGGGCGCCCTCCGGGTCCACGGGCACGTTCAGCAGCCCCGCGGATCGTTCGATAATGGCGCACAGCTCCTCCCGCGTATAATAATCCAGCCGGTTCACCAGGCCGAAGCGGGAACGCAACGGGCTGGTCAGCATCCCGGCGCGGGTGGTGGCCCCCACCAGGGTGAACTTGGGCAGGTTGAGCTGGATGGAGCGGGCGTTCGGCCCTTGGTCGATGATAATATCCAGCCGGAAATCCTCCATGGCCGGGTACAGATACTCCTCAATGGCCGGGTGCAGGCGGTGGATCTCGTCAATAAACAGAATATCCCCCTTTTCCAGATTGGTCAGCACGCCGGCCAGGTCTCCCGCCTTTTCAATCTGGGGGCCGGAAGTCGTATGAATGCGGCAGCCGACGGCATTCGCGATAATATTGGCAAGCGTCGTCTTCCCTAGGCCCGGCGGGCCGCTCAACAGGATATGGTCCAGCACGTCGTCGCGCTGTCTGGCGGCTTCCACCATCAGCATCAGGCGGTCCTTAATCTTCTCCTGGCCGCAGAACTCGCTGAAAGCGGGCGGTCTGAGGGACAAATCGAAGGCGGAGGAGGGGGCCTCCGTGGTGCGTGTGTAAAAGGACTCTCCCATGCGCAGGACTAGCAAACCCGTCTTTGGGGCATCCGTCAAGGGGGAAGTGCGGTCGGGAAACGCCTTTTCCGGGACATGCCGGAAGCCTTTGACCTTTTTTGAGGACGGGAGGAATGCGGAGCCGCGGAAATGATGATACTCGGTGAACGGCATGTCCCGCCTTCTCTCCTTACAGCGTGGGTTCTCATTTCTGCCGCGTTTTCCCGGAACCTTGGGCTTCCGGAATCCGTCAATCTTCTCTTCCTGTCTCGTTTTTGAAACTTCCTAAACGTTTTATGATCAATTCTTGATTCCGGACGGAAGCAAGCTTATCAATAGAGGTTCTTACCTGAACCTTGCCCGATTGCCCGGAAGCCGTAAAGGTGGAGAAAGAGAAATTCTTGTTTGCTCCGCGGGAAAAACAGGGCAGGACGGGAGGAACTCTGCCATACTCTCATGGAGGATTTTTGTGAACCACGGAAACCTGTCCCTTTCCAAACTTCTCAAAATACGCTTTGTTTCTGCTTATGCCTGTTGAAGACTTCCTCGTGTTGTCGGGGCGCTGTCGGGGCGCTTTTCATCCTTTTCGAGCAACAACCGGAAACGTGAAAAACTCGAGGAAGACGGGAAAATTCCTTCCGGATGAAAAAAAGATTGCCAAACCTCTCTTCTGCCATTATTCTGCCCTTGCTTTCCTATCTAGCACAATCTCCAACGGGCAGGTGTCAGAGTGGTCGAATGAGCACGCCTGGAAAGTGTGTGTACCGCAAACCGGTACCGAGGGTTCGAATCCCTCCCTGTCCGCCATCAATTTTCCACCGCAATATATTCGTAATGGATATATTGCGGTTTTTGTTTGCAGGAGTATGGGGAAAATATTGGGAAAACGAGTAATCCTTTTATTGCTGTCTCCATCAGAAATCCTACAGGAGGTATTGACAATGAGAAACCCTAAAGCATAATCTATTTGGGTGGCATTCCAAGAACATTACTCAGAGACACAGGATAATCTACAGGGTTTCGGTGATACGCAGGAAATTATTTCTCTGAAAACGCATTATGATATTTCAGGATATTCCTGTCCGCCATCAATATTCTACTGTAATATATTCATCATGAGTATATCGAGACTTGTGTTTGCTTGAACATAGGAAGAAATGGGGAAAATAGCATAACTATATGCTTGCTTTATAAAATTGATAATTGATAATGAGCTATGGGATTCCTTCAAAATGAATATTTTCATGATCCGATAAGACACTTAAAAGCCCTAACTCAAATTCTGTCTCAAGATAAAAACCCAATTGGTTTTTTCATATCGGCTGGCTGTCCTTTATCGATAAAATGTGGAGAAATTGAAAATAAGATTCCACTTATTCCCGATATGAAGGGATTGCAAGAATATGTTCAGCAAAATTTAACATCAAATGACGACTCTAATCCAAGTGTTTATGATAGATTTATTGAGGTTTTTAAAAAAATAAATCCAATTAATGAAGGAGATTCTCCAAATTTGGAGAAAATACTTAGTTTTATTAGATCTCTCATAAGTGTATCGAAAGGGAACCTAATAAATAATTTTAAGGAAGAAGAATTAATAACACTTGAAAAGGAAATATGTAAGCATATCGTAGAAAAAATAAAAGTAAATTTACCGACAAAAAATACTCCGTATCATAAGTTAGCGAATTGGATTAGTTCTATTGATAGAGAACAACCCATAGAAATATTTACAACAAATTATGATTTATTGATGGAGCAAGCCTTAGAAGACACAAATATACCTTATTTTGATGGTTTTGTAGGATCAAGGGAAGCTTTTTTTGATTTGAGGTCTTTGGAAGATAATCTTATTCCTAGGCATTGGACAAGGCTGTGGAAAATGCATGGATCAATAAATTGGTTTAAAAAAGAAAATGGAAAGATTTTTAGATCTGATAAATATGACAACTCTGAATCCTCTTACCTCATCTATCCCTCTCATTTAAAATATGATCAAAGTAGAAAGATGCCTTTTTTAGCTCTATCTGATCAATTGAATTGCTTCTTAAAAAAAACATCTTCTGCATTAATCGTTTGCGGATATTCATTCAATGATGAACATATAAATGATACAATTACCAACGCACTCATTTCAAACCCATCTGCTCTAGTAATTACTCTCCTATACGGGAATATAGAATATTATCCTAAAAGCATTGAAATAGCAAATAGGAGACATAATTTAATTATATGGGCTGAAAATGAAGCCATAATAGGAACACACAGGGGTAAATGGAGAAAAGCGAATGATATAAATTATGAATTTGAAGAATTTATTGAAGAGGAAAATGAAAAAATATATTTCAAAATGGGTGATTTTATTACATTTTCCAATTATTTAAGATCCTTAATAGGCAGATCTTCAGAAGAAATATAAAATGACTAAAGTTGCTACTTATATAGGTGAAGTTCAAAATGTTGAAGGAGCGACAGTTAGCGCAATTCTGTCAATGGACTGTGCCTCGGGATTAACATATGTTAATGGAGAAGTATATAAAATAGGACAAGTTGGAAGTTTTGTAAGAATTCCTATAGGTTATAATGACTTATTTGGAATAGTATCAAAAGTGGGAGCTAATGCAGCTCCGGATAATCAAATAGAAAGCCAACCTCATGGAAACCGTTGGATGACTATTCAATTAATTGGTGAAAGCTATCATAAAACTGGTTTTGATCGCGGCATTTCTCAATATCCAACGATAGGCGATGAGGTTCACTTAGTCTCTGAGAAAGACTTAAAATGCATCTATGGCAGATTGGAAAAACCCCATTTCGTAAAAGTAGGTCATATTGCTGGAGCTGAATCTATCCCTGCACTACTCGACATAAATAAGTTAATTATCAGGCATTCTGCTGTGGTTGGAACGACGGGAGCAGGAAAATCCACAACTGTAGCAGGACTCCTTAATGCTCTATCTAATGATATTAGATATCCATCTGCTAGAATAATTGTACTTGATATTCATGGAGAATACGCAAATGCCTTAGGGGATAGGGCAAATATATTCAAAATAAATTCAAATTGCATAAAGACAAATGAAAAAGAATTAAATTTACCGTTTTGGGCATTAAATGCAGACGAATTAATAGAAATTTGTTTTGGAGTAGTAGATGAAAAATCAAAAACATTGATTCTAGAAAGTATATTGAGAGAGAAAAAAAATGTTTTCAAGCTATATCGAAAGAGTGTAATTTCAGAAGAATTAATTAATGCAGATACACCCATTCCTTTTAGTATAAAAAAAATATGGTATAACTTATATCAGGAAACATTGGGTACCTATTATAGTAGAAATCAAGGGGCTCCGATAGATAATTTGGCATATGAACTGGATGATAATGGCAAGGAAATGAAAGGAGACCCTCAAATAGGTATTCCTCCCACATTTAAGAGAATTAAAAATAATGCAAATGATCCAGAAAAAATCTATTACATGCCTAATGGCGCTAACTTAAGTAGTCAATTAATTTCTCTCGGAGCAAAATTTAGAATTCCTCAATATAATTTTTTATTTTCTCCTGGAGATTGGGAACCTAGTCTTGATGGAAATACAAAATTAGATTTAGATGAGTTATTTAAAGGTTGGATTGGTAATGAAAGACCAGTGACAATATTCGATTTATCAGGAATTCCTACTACTATCCTTAATACAATAATTGGAGTATTATTGCGAATTTTATATGATGCCTTGTTTTGGACTCGAGATTTATCGCAAGGAGGCAGGCATAGACCCCTTCTTATAATTATGGAAGAGGCACATAATTACCTAAGTAGTAATACAAAGAATTCTGCATCCCATATCGTTCAAAGAATAGTTAAAGAAGGTCGAAAATATGGAATAGGAGTAATGATAGTAAGTCAACGACCTTCCGAAATCAGTGAAACAGTATTATCTCAATGTGGCACTTTTATTTCTCTCAGACTATCAAATAGAGCAGACAGAGGACATATCTGCTCCGCTGTAAGTGATAATTTGGAGAGTCTTACAAGCATGCTCCCTATTCTGAAAACTGGTGAGGCAATTATTTTAGGAGAAAGTGTAAAACTTCCTATGAGGGTATTTATAGAGCCTCCTCCTAGAAATCATTGGCCAGATAGTCAAGATCCTGTTATATATGATGAAGTAGAAAGCGCAGATGGTTTGTCAAAACCTCAGGGATGGGGAGCTTCTAAGGAACAAGCATCTGACTTCAAAGATTTTTTAGCAGTATGGAGATCGCAAAACCCACACCTAAGAACTCAACACGATAATAAAAATGGATAGACAATCAGTTACATCATCGAATATTTCTTCTATAGGCTATGATGCCTCTAGTCAAACGCTAGAAGTTGAATTTAAACATGGAGGCATATATCAATACTATGATGTTCCTCAACATGAATACGAAGGATTAATGAATGCCCCTTCTCATGGTAAGTATTTTGTTTCTCAGATAAAAGGAAGGTATAGATATTCAAGAATATAATGGCATCGGTAGAAATTAATCAACAACTAAAAAGGGTAGAGATTGAAGATTTTGAAATACAAAATGAAATAGTTTTCAAATATTTTGATACGCTTCCATATACAGAAAGAAGCGAAAAATTTTTGAAAGCACTGTATATAGGTGTATTAGCGCTAATGGAAGATCGTTTATCCGCCTTCCTTTCAAAAACATCTAATGAATTGGGCACAGAATTAGAGAGCCTTAAGATGATTTTTGAAATGAAAAAAGAAATTTTCTATAAATCTAGTATAAAGGGTGTCTTAGCAGAGGAAGAAATAGCTGATTTTTTGAGTAATTATTTTCAAGAGAAACAGTTGGATGATAGGGTTCTCTTCACTGGAAATACAATAGGAAATATTTCTAAAAATAAAACAGGGGATTTTGTTTGTGAAATCAATGGCAATGATAACTTGAAAATTATTATTGAGTGTAAATTTGACAAAAGCACTCGCTTAGGAGATATTACTTCCAAAGATATTTTTACTCGAAAAACAGATGCCGCATGGAGTCAACTAATTGAATCAGAAGCAAATAGAGATGGTAAGGTGAGTATTATCGTCTTTGATCGATCGTTAGTAGATAATTCAATACTTAAATTTTCAGAAAACGTTGGTTACATCTCAAATATTGGATTTACTGTTATTGTAGATTCTCAAAAGGGGGATTATTCAAATTTAGCCATTGCATATATGCTGGCTCGTGATATTGTATTAAATGCAAGACAAATCGACTTGGATAAAAATTTGCTAGCGATTCTTGTAAGCAGAATTATCAAAGATATCAATGAAATTCTATCTATAAAATCACTTGTATATAAAAATATAGAAAACAATAAAACCATTTTGAAACAATTAGAAAAATCTATATTATTGATGGAATTTAATCAGGAATATATGAAAAAATTTCTACAACAAGGCACTTTAAATAAAAAAGATTTACTTGATTTTTATATGGGAGAAAATGTTAAAAATAGATTTCAATTGCTAGAGAAAGAAATAACTGATATCACTGATTAGAAGCTACCTCTTCAATTGATCTCTCCCACTCTTCCTCTTTCCTTCTACAATCCATCTCCTTCTGTTCCTTTCTCCATTCATAATCGTGCAATCCTCCATGCATTCTCCAAACTCATGAGGATCATTTGGACTAGAATCGGGGCTCCAAAATTTGCTCCAATTAGGATTCTCTGCTTCTGAATCACTGTCCATAGCTGACTGTTCTTCTTCTCGACCCATCTAGGACTCTCTCAGCAATCTCTAAGTTTTTCCTCTATATTCTGAGAAATTCCCTCAGGAATTATTTTAGGATTAATTATTTGGAATGATTTTAATTAAAAACACCTTCGTACAAAGTTAATTGACTTTGGAAATCTTGGAATTTTGTCTACATCATTATGAATTTGGGAATTCTATCATTTATTATATTCACACATTGAGTGAGATTTTTTCTTATAATTTATTAATTTTCTTATGATTGTGAATTTGAAAAATTTCCCTGGGAGTAATACTAGGTATACATTTGAAAACTCTCTCTTTTATCTTTAGTATACATCGTATGAGGTCATATTTTCATAACTTGCTCATTACGATATATTTGTAAATTTTAAACATGTTTTATATTCCTTCATTACACCATTGTACAGGATCATTTGAAGAATACATGTCTTGGAAAATGCAGATGGCAGTATATGGAGGATCATCTATACGCAGGTTATTTTATTCTGAATATCCCCAGAATTGATTATTCGAATTTGTAACCACTTCCCCTTACCAATTACATTCCTTCCTGAATAATTTCCGTAGGAATCAATTTAGAATTAATTATCCTGTATTCCTTTGATTCCAAGTGATGAGGATAGTTTAAGTGAATACAGGGAAATGGTTAATTAAAAACGGCTTCGTACAAAATCTTCATTGAGGGATGGTGCTGTGTTTCCGCTCAATTGTACGTTGTTTTCCTTGTCCGTGGAGGGTAATTTATTCTGAATGTCTCTAGGATCATTTGTAAGGATTCCAGAGGAATGATGGGTATTAACCTACGTAAATCTGAAAAATTACCGTAAAAAATAATTTTGCCTTACAAAGGGCTAAATGGACTTTCCTCTTTTCCCAATTGATACATTTCCTAATGAAGAAAAATTTTTCATTTTTTGAGAAAAACATTTCCGAAGCATTTGGGAAAGTACCCCCTTCAGGTGGAAGTCTCTCTGTATATGTTGATGAAGAATGGGGATAGGCAGTTATTGGGGGAGTGTATTTGATTAGATGGGGGTGCCTTGCCATTTGCTGTACCCTGTATGGAAGGGGATTCCGTATTGGTGTAAAATGAAAAAGGATGGAACCATTGCTGATCCCATCCTTGGGTAACTGTTATTTGTCTAATTAGAAGCTGTACCTTGCCGAAAGTGAGGCGGATTGATTCACCTGGCTGCTTCTGGCTTCCAGAGTGTAGAATGCTCCCAGGCTCCAGTTTTGGTTGATGATCCAGTTGGCGCCTGCGTTCAACATGAAAGCGCTTCTGCCCGGATTGCTTCCTTCCGATTTAACTTCAACTCCATAAATGGAGGATTTTACGGAAGGATTCGTCCGGGAGACATCTCCCACATAGGAGACAGTCAGCTCGGGAATAAGATATTGGTTTCCTCCCAAGGCTACTTGTGTTTTGGCGGTAACACCTGCGGGTACGCTCCACACTTGCATGTTGCCGTCCCTGTACTGGCGGTTGCCGCCGGTATACGTTTCCGTGAAGCTTTCCTGCGCTCCATGAACATAATCGATTCCAACAAACGGAGTCAGCGTTGTCTTCTCGGTGACCTTGATATTCCAATCGGCTTTGAGTCCGAAAGTAAATACGTCGTCGTTCCATTTGGACTGGCCTAGAAGATTATTGGAGCCTCCTACGAGCGTGTAACCTCTGTTTTCAACGGAACCGTAAGCGAAATAACCGCTCCATTCCAGATTCTGCCTGTCACACAGGGGGGCAAGGTAATTGGCATACAGGCCGCCCATGATGCTGTTCTGCTTGGATCCTGCCTGGTATTCATCCGTCTTGAAAACGCCGAACGTCTGCCCCAAAGTGATGCCTGCACGGAATTTTTCCGTCCACGCGTGATCAATACCGATAGCATAACCTCCTCCGTTGTATTGGAATCCTCCTGCGTGCGAGGTTGAGTTCATATTGATAAAATCACCAAGACCGCTTACCCATGCATTGGTATCTCCTGGTTGAACAGTTTTGAGCTGGGATGCAGCTGTTTGTCCGAAGCTCTTGACGACGTTCGTACTGGACCAAAGCATGTTGGCGATATTGGAACCGTCTTTTCCGCTCAACAGGGCGGCAACGGATTCGTCAACTTGTCCAGTGAAACTTAATGTCCCGGTAGTAGAATCCCAGAAAAGATGGCCTTCCTTAAGGAGATGGTGTTCATCATTCAGGGAAAGGGCAAAATTACCGCTGACCGACCCCGTCCCATTGGCTTTGATGAGGTTAAGAGTAAACGCTTCCGTCCCTGCGGCCAGGATTCCAAGGCCTACTTCCACTTCGGTATTCACCGTTCCATTAACCACAAGGGAATTGGTCACGGAAAGATTGGAATAGGTTCCGGAACCGTGATTGGACGACGTAGCGGCTGTGATTCCGTCCAGATAGAAACCGAGCCTCGAACCGTTATTCAAAGTCAGATTGTTATGCTTTTGGAATCCCGGGCTGTTACCGACATAGAGTAGTGCATTTGATTGGAGGATGGTTGAACCAAAGGTGCCGCTGCCATTGACAGAGCCGTTTTCCGATACCGTTACGATCCCTTTTACCACCCCGTTATTGCTCAAGATGGATGATCCATTAACGAGTACGTCTCCATTGATGGTATTCCTGTTGTCCAGGGATGCACCGGAATTAATGGCAACGTCATTGTTGATTGTTCCCCTGTTGTTGACGGAAGCAGTAACTGCATCCTCGGAACCATTGGGAGTTCCAACAGTAAGCACGGAATCAGTTGTTCCAAGAACAGTGTTTTGACCGATTTCCAGAAGACCGCTCTGAACATTGATCCGATTGGATTCGTATTCGTCCCCCGTCAAAACAATGGCGGCATCGGTAATACTTCCTCCTGCCTGACCAACTTGAATGTCTGCGCCTGCATTTCTATCGGTTCCCACCATGTTGAAACCGAGTGTATCCGATCCCGACATCGTAAATGTTTGTGAACTACTGGTGACCAATGTTCCTCCCGTTCCTTGGACATAGGAATTGCTGAGTCCGCTTGTAACTTCCGTCGCATCAACATTGCCGCCGTTCGCCAAGGAAACGACAACATCCTTGGAAAGGGTATCGGGGGCCTTGCCGTCGGTAATAATGGTTCCCGGTTGTTCAGGTTCCCCGGGATCGTACCCATTGTCAACCAGCGTCAGGGCATAACGTCCATCTGTTTGAGCAATGGAAACGAACTTCTTGTCAGCAATGTCCCGGGAAACTGTGGTGGTTCCACCATAACTTTCAGTAATCTTCAAAAGACTAGTTTCACCAGTAATATCTTTACAGTAAAATACAATCGTCCCCGTCTCCGGACTAAGGAGACTGTCTTCTGGACCAATACAGTGGAAATCAATTGTTGTATTCCCTGTAATAGATAAAGTTCCAGTTACAGTTATATTAGAATATTTATTACGACCATAGTCCAATAGAGCAACCTCTCCTCCGTCCGAAAGAATGAGATTCCCTTGTAGAATTCCACTCCCTTCAAATGAAGTGTAATTCCAGATCTTAAGTCCATGAGTAGTTGATACAGTATATTGATCTTTGATAATAGTTCCTCGACAAAATTCCAAATTAACAAAGTCGTTATCTTTAATCGTCGCGTTTCTCAAATCAATGATAGATAATGGGCCATCAACAGTAGAATCAACAAAGAATGAGCAGGAGGACTCCTTGCTGCTTGTTTCGAGGGAACCATTGAATTTCACTTGCGCTCCTAATTGTGCATCTAACGATACATTTTTTAAAACGATGCCAGAACTGATGGTGTATTGGGCATTGCCAGTAGGAGGATTAGCTGAATCAGGCCAATCGGAAGATCCTCCACATATAATAAAGTTGTCATTTTTGAAATCCATAGTGCCTTGTCCTGTCAACGTATAGGAACCGTTATCCGTTGATCCCCAGCATGGGTCGTGAAATTTATCAAGATTAACAGACCAATTGCCATCAAGGCTCAGATTGACGTTATCAAATTCGGGAGTTTTTCCGACATATTGATCCCAGTCATGGGTATTCAGATTGATTGTTTCCGTGGCAATGACCGGTTGCGAAATGCAGGCAAGCACGGCCGCTAGAAGTATTGTAGGCAGATGTGGCTTCATAATCGATTTTGGTGAGTGGTTGCAGATCACATGGGAAGAATCAGTTGTTCTTCTGATTCTCCAATAAAGCTATTTTTCCCAATATATCGTTTAATTCCTTTTCCTCGGCAGGGGACAGCTCAGAATATTTGATTCTAAGGTTTTCAGCCTTTACGCTTAATTCTCTTAGAAGTTCTCTTTCATCTTCCTGTGTTAGATTATTGTTGTTTTCCATGGTTGTATCGGTTTCGTTGTTCTGCCTTTTGTCGGAAATCTCCATAAGGCCATATATGGAATTCTCAGGTGGAGAGAGTAATATGTCTCCTAAAGAGATTTTTGTAAACACTTAATATCTCAAAAAGATAATTTACTTGAGATTGTTCTTGTGGCATATTCCTCTCATGAAGACGCATGGAACAGGCGTTCGGTCTGCGAAGGAGTTTGAAAAATGGATGATGGACAATGGATTGAGTTATTCAAGTATTGCGTTTGCCTGTGGAGTCTCGGAGCGTACGGTACGTCAATGGATATCTCAAAAAGGTATTCCCGAGAGATTTTCCCATTGCCTCAAGAGCATGGTTGAGTCCTCCAGAAAGACAGTTTCCTTCATTGAAGGAAACAGGGAAGACGGCCTCAAGTTCGAACTATCTCTGGAGGATCATGCAAAATTGTCCCGCAAAGCCCTGGAATCCGGTTGTTCCCTTGAGGAACTCGTTGCCCGTCATCTCCATTCCATCCTCTAATAGATACTTCATGTCTCCAACAGAGATGCTTGTTGCCTTGTCTTTTCCGGGAATTGTGATAAAATCCCTTCCATGAAACAAGAGGGGGATCAATCCATATTCAAGATGGGAGTTAAACGATGGCTCAAAGAGCAAAATCTTGATTACAAATGGATGGCTGACCAATGCGGAGTTTCTGAAATTACTGTTCGCAATTGGATGTCCCAGAAGATAATTCCCCCATTGAAGCAACAGCTGATTGAACGGGTGATGGTTCAGATGCCAGCCGCGCAACCAACATCATCTCCCAATTCCATTCCCGATATTCAGGTAGACGTTTCCTTGTCTCTGTCGGTTAAACTTTCCCCTGAACTTTACAAGCAGCTTGAAGCCAAGGCGTCCCAGCAGGGGATATCCCTGGGAGACATGGTGGCTCGGTCCATCTCCTCTCTTATCAACGAACAACCGGAGTCCCCATTCCTCGAAAACGCGTAAAGTCGTTCTTCCTCTCCAGTCTTGAATATTTTCATCAAGCGGTATTAGATTGTGGGGAAAACAATTGACTGTCATGGAGCTTTGTTGTGTATAAAGCCCATGTTTCGCGACATGGTGGATTCATGATCGGAGCTGCATACCAACAAGGAATATTTGTCCAGGTAATATCCTCTGAAGGGCAAATTCTCTTCACTCAAAAAGGAAAACTGCTGAGATGCTCTTCTGAAGTCGTTTCCTTTCTCAAGGGAAACGACCTTTTTATTTGTGACCATCAGGGAAGCACGCTATCCCCCCATCGCTATACGGATGACGAGCCAGCTAAAGCGGGTTCATCAAAAAGCATTGTATTTTACTTCCTGTTGAGATGTCTGATCAAAATAGGAGCTGTCTACCGATTGTATCAATTCCTGGGTAGGCTATCAAATGGGGGAATACATTTAATTTAGGGGTACCTGACATTTGTCGTACCCAGTATGGCTGGGAATAGGGGGATGGATATAGAAATGAAAAAGGGTGGAATCATTGCTGATTCCACCCTTTGGTGAGGGAGTTTAACTTCTTAATAATCTTCCATCATCAAAAATACTTTCAAAAGAATTGAACTTGAGCCCCTGTTTTCTTATCCGTTTGCAGCATATTTGATGATTAAAAGGAATCGTCGGGATTGCCGAATCTCGTTACTCGCTTAATTCGGTGATGTCGGTTTCAGGTTTCGGGTAGCCTTTGCCGGCAATCCATTTTTTCGTTTCCGCCGCCATTTCGGGGGTGACGTTAAAGTCGTATTGGGCATAGTCGCCGATGTGGAATTTTCCGGGCTTGAAGAATCCCCATTTCTCAAAGAAGTCCGTCAGGTCGGTTTTTGTGACATCACAGCATGCCTTGACGAATTCGAACTGGTATTTGACGGTGTCGTTCCCTCCGTAGTTTCCCGCGTTGTTGCGCAGGTACTCCATGACGTCAGGATAGAAGTCGGGGTGTCCGTTTTTGGTAAAGTAAAGATGGAGCTGCCACAGGGGAACCAGCTTGTTGAAGACGTCCTTGGATTGCAGGTAGGCGATTTCCCCTTCGATGATTTCCTTACGGCCTTGTCGTAGCTGCCCTGGCGCTTCAGGCGGCTTTCATTGCCTGTTTTGGCTGCGGCCTGCAGGGAAAAGATGTTGTTGCTGACTTCCGTCATGCCGCCCCAGGTCATCGGGCGCATTTGCATGACGTGTCCTACTTCGTGGGAGAATCCCCAGCAGGCATCGCCCTTGAGAACGTTTTCAGGGTCGGTGACCATACGCATTGTCCCGTCGTTTCCAAGGTAGGCGACTCCGTCTCCGTCGCGGAACATGTAGTAGTTGAAGTTCACGCGGGCCAGGACGCGGTTTTCCGGGATTTTGCCGTATTTATCCAGGCCCATCAGCTGGTATTGGATGCCGATGAGCTTGTCGTAGGCGTTGATGAGTTCGGTTCCGCGGTCTTTGGTGAATTTTTTCAGGAATTCTACGGGGTAGGCAACCTGGATGTATTTTCCCCGGGCATCCATGATCGGAGAGACGGCCTGGTCAAGCAGGCGAACCCAGTCCTTGTTGGTGTCGCCCCGGGTGGTGTCAAAGTAGCCGTTGGCTTTGCCGGTCACGAAGTGGACGGGGATTTTCGGCGCCTTGCCGGCGTCTTCGGTGAAGTAGCTGATATAGGCGTTGGCGGGCGTTTCCACGTCAATGATGTTGATTCCTTCCTTGAGCGGAATCTGCTTTTTGTGCAATCCCCAGCCATTGGGGTCTTTTGTGGGCTGCACTCCTTCGGCCGGCTTGCGCATCAGGTTCGGCAGCAGGAGGCTGATTTCCTGCCCCTCCGTCTTGCCGACCAGGACAACATGCCGCCCCTTTTCCAGATAGACGCCCGTCATGTTGTCGTATTTGCTGAATCCGTCGCCGATTCTGAGATTTTTCCCCGTCTGGCGCGGTGAGGGGAGGGCCCGGTATTCGGCATACAGGTAGTCCGGCTTGTAATGGCCCGCCAGGATTTTGGCCGCGAGTTCCTTCATCGCGTCAGACTGGAAGGCGGAAGTGTCTTTGACATCCGGCTTCAGGGAGGTGCAGGAGGAGTCTTTGAACAGTTTGAGGTCGTTGCCGATGTGTTCCGGCGTGTTGGCGGCAAATGCCGCTGCGAGCGACAGCAGGGGCAGGGATAGTAATGGAAGGATTCGGTTCATGACAGTACGGGAAGCAGGTGGTTCCGTGATGTTACAAGATACAGGTTCCGTTTTCTTCTTCTTTCACCATTTTTCTCTTGATGAATAAATAGGCAGGCAGTCCGTCAGGAGAAAGGCCGGGCGGTTGATTTGTGGAATGGTTTTGGCGTTGCGGCAGGTTTTTTTCGGCCGGTTTCACGTTTCCGGATATTTCCCGTGTTCCGGCGGGCGCTTTTCCGGGGCGCCGTATCCGGATGGGCGCGTTCCTTGTTCCCCTCTTGAGTTTTGAACCGAAGCCTTCCGGGCTTCCCGGCGGCAGTATTGCGTTCCTGCCGCGTGTTTCTCTTTATGTTCCTTTTTCTCTGGTCTTGACGCACATGCATGACATGGTTGTTGTGCGGAAGGGGAAAATGGAATAAGGTGGAGAGGATGATGAACTCCGTATTCAAGTGTTTGATGAGTGCCGTATGCGCCGTGGCATTGCCGGCGTTCGGGCAGGAAGAGAAAACCGGTTTCCCTACGGACAGGGCTGTGACCGTATTCAGCGCCGGGGAGGGCAATCCCTATGCGTCCATCCGTATTCCCGCCCTGCTCAGTATCGGCAAGGGCCAGCTCCTGGCATTCGCCGAAGGACGGTACAAGAATACCGACCAGGGGGAGAACGATATTATCATGAGCGTCAGCAAGAATGGCGGGAAGACCTGGTCCCGTCCCCGGGCGATTGCCAAGGCCCATGGCGCCACGTTCAATAATCCGTGCCCTGTTTATGACGCCAGAACCAAAACCGTGACTGTCGTGTTCCAGCGTTACCCTGCCGGCGTCAAGGAGCGGCAGCCCAATATCCCGGACGGATGGGATGATGAAAAGTGCATCCGCAATTTCATGATTCAGAGCAGGAACGGAGGTTCTTCCTGGACGAAGCCGCAGGAGATTACGAAGACGACCAAGCGTCCTTCCGGAGTGGATATTATGGCGTCCGGCCCGAATGCGGGAACCCAGTTGAAGAGCGGCGCCCACAAGGGCCGCCTGGTGATTCCGATGAATGAAGGGCCGTTCGGCAAATGGGTGATTTCCTGCATTTACAGCGATGACGGCGGCAAGAGCTGGAAGCTGGGCCAGCCGACTGCCAATATGAAAGGCATGGTGAACGAGACGTCCATTGCGGAAACGGATAACGGCGGCGTGGTGATGGTTGCGCGCCATTGGGGCGCAGGCAATTGCCGCCGTATTGCGTGGTCCCAGGATGGCGGGGAGACCTGGGGACAGGTGGAAGACGCTCCGGAGCTGTTTTGCGACAGTACCCAAAATTCCCTGATGACGTATTCCCTGCGACCAGCCTGCCTACGGCGGCAAAAGCCGCATTCTGTTTTCCGGGCCCAGCGCGGGCCGGCGCATTAAGGGACAGGTGGCCATGAGCTATGACAACGGCAAGACCTGGCCGGTGAAGAAATTGCTGGGCGAGGGCGGTTTTGCCTATTCCAGCCTTGCCATGGTGGAACCCGGCATCGTTGGGGTGCTTTATGAGGAGAACCAGGAGCATATTAAAAAGCTGAAGTTTGTTCCCATTACCATTGAATGGCTGACGGACGGAGAAGACACAGGGCTGGCTCCCGGCAGGAAACTTAAATAGGAAGGGACTTTGGGAAACAGCTTTTCCCGATCCTTTTTTGTTTGTGATAAGCGCCGTTGTCGTAACGGTTCCGGTTTTGATGCCGGTCCGTGATTATCCCTGAATACGGGGATGCCGGGCCGGCATGCCGGGGTAAAGGCAGATGGCGGGGAGCATGTAAACAGAAGCGTCAAACAATATTATTTTGTCATTAGAAGAGCTTTCTTCATGAAGTAGCGGTTTTCCGTTTGTCAGATTGCCTGTAACAGGTACCACGATGGAACTTGTACAGGACAGAGGCGGGATTCCGACCCGGATGCCCGTGTTGTTCTGTATGACAGGGTGTGGAAGAGTTGCCTTCTTGATTCCAGGACGCTTGCGGGTATTCTGCAAGGCATCCGTTGCCCTTGGAGCTTTTCCCATTTGGGAAGGCCGGTGAGCGGAAGGTGATTCCCCGTTTCAATATATGTCCTGGATTTATCTGGTGTTGGCCGGTCTCTGCGAGATCGGATGGCCTCTGGGTTTCAAACTTTCTCAAACGCCCGGCACAGGGCCCGGCAAATCGCCGCCTGCATCGCCTGCTCCGTTTTCAGCATGGTTCTGAGCGGTTTTTCTTTTGTGGCTTGCCCAGCGGAACATCCCCATCGGCACCGCTTATGCGGTGTGGACCGGCATTGGCGCGTTGGGCACGTTCCTGGTTGGTATTCTGTGGTTCGGGGATTCTTCCAATATCTGGCGCATGCTGGCGGCATCCTTCCTGCTGATAGGCATTATCGGGCTGAAGCTGGCCCCCGGGCATTGATGTGGTCTTTGGCTCCCTTACCGGGGTCCGGGAAAAGCCGTTCCCCTCGGCTTTCCGGATAGGAGGTCTCAGTAGTGTGAGATGGCTTTTTCCCACACGGTTCCGCAGGCGTCGGAAGGCATGCGCCAGTCCCCGCGCGGGGAAAGAGAAATGGTGCCCACCTTGGGGCCGTCCGGCATGCAGCTGCGCTTGAATTGCTGGCGGAAGAAACGGCGGATGAAGATGCCGAGGCAGCGGCGGATGAAGTCCGGCTGAAATTCGCCGCGGAAGGCATGTTCCGCCAGGTACAGGATTTTATCCGGTTCCGCACCGTATTTGATGAAGTGGAAGAGGAAAAAGTCGTGCAGGTCATAAGGTCCAAGCACGTCTTCCGTTTTTTGTTCAATGGTGCCGTCGTTCGACGGCGGCAGGAGCTCCGGGCTGACGGGAGTGTTGTTGATGTCCGCGAGGGTGGCCGCCAGTTCCGGGGATGATCCTTCCGCGATATGTTCAATGAGGCAGCGTATCAGCGTTTTCGGAATGGAGCCGTTGACCGCGTACATGGACATGTGGTCCCCATTATAGGTGCTCCATCCCAGGGCAATTTCCGACAAGTCCCCTGTTCCCACGACCAGCCCCCCAGTTTTATTGGCCAAATCCATCAGAATTTGCGTGCGTTCGCGGGCCTGGACGTTTTCATAAGTGGTGGTTCGTTCGGCAGGATCGTGCCCGATGTCGGCAAAGTGCCGGAGACAGCATTCCGAGATGGGGATTTCCCGGAGTTCCACGCCCAGAAGGCGGCACATGGTCACGGCATTGTCATGCGTTCTGTCCGTGGTGCCGAAGCCGGGCATCGTTACGGCCAGAATGTCCGAGGCCGGCCGCTTCAGCGCCCGGCAGGCGCGGGAGCAGATGAGCAGAGCCAGCGTGGAGTCCAGCCCGCCGGAGATGCCGATGACGAGCCGTTGCGCGCAGGTATGTTCCATTCTTTTGGCCAGACCTGCCGTCTGGATGGAGATGATTTCCTCACACCGTTCCCGGCGGCGGGACGGAGAAGGCAGAAAGGGCCGTGCCGGGTTGAAAGCGTATTCCAGGCCGGGCGCTCCGGGAACCTGTTCCGGCAGGGCCAGATGCAGGGCATTCCCGGCAGGGAAAAGGGATTTGCTGTCATTGAAGGAGCTTTCAGAGAGGCGCGCCGCCTCCAGCCGTTCAAAATCCACGTCCGCAAAGATGAGGGTGCTTTCCCTGCAGAACCGTTCCCCCTCCGCTGCTGGCCTGCCGTTGTCCGCAATGAGGGAATGGCCGCCGAATACGGTGTCCGTGGTGGATTCATGCACACCTGCGGAGGAAAGGACATAGGCACAGAGGCATCTGCCGCTCTGCTGTCTGACCAGTTCCCTCCTGTATGCGGCCTTACCGGTGAGTTCCGTTCCTGCGGAAGGGTTGAGAATGGCTCTGGCTCCCAGAAGAGCCAGTTGGGAACTGGGGGGAATGACGCTCCACAGGTCTTCGCATATTTCCACGCCAAAACTGAAGGGGGAAGATTCTTCATGAAAAACGATTTCCGTCCCGAACGGGATATGCATCCCATTGACTGTGACTTCCTTCACCCCTGTACCCAATTCCCTGCCGGAGGTGAATTGACGTTTTTCATAGAATTCCCGGTAGTTGGGGAGCACGGTTTTGGGCACCAGAGCCAGAATGCGGCCGGACTGCACTACCGCCGCCGTATTATACAGAGCGTCTTCATGAAGGAAGGGCAGGCCCACCACGGCAATCGTGCCGGAGCCTTCCGTGGCTTCCGTAAAGCGGAGCAGGCCGTTCAGGGCTGCTTTCCTCAGGTTCGGCTGGAAGAAAAGGTCTCCGCAGGAATAGCCCGTAATGCACAGTTCCGGGAAAACGACGGCTGCCGCCTGCTGTTCTGCGGCTTTCCGGAATTCCTCCGTAAGTTGGTCGACATTGTAGTCCACTTCAGCCACGCGAAGCTGGGGGACGGAGGAGGCGAGTCTGTAATATCCGAACATGGGCGGAGCAGTCTGAAAAATGGAACCCGCAGATGTTCCTTTTTCCGGTAGTCAGGACGCAATCCGGGAAAGGCGGGCCTGAGCCGGATACTAAGAGTTCATGAAAGACTTGTAAAGCCATCTGTAGGGACTGCTCCGCCCATGTTGCCGGGGAAGGGGCAAGGAACGCAATTTTTCCCGCATGCCTTTCTGCATGACGGTCACCGGGCAAATCAGTTTTTTCCCGGGATCCCGCAGCATGGCGGCTTTTCTTGAGCCGGGTACGGCATTGAGGCTGGAACAGCGGGAGAAAAGGAGTAAACCATACCCTGAAAACTAATGAATAATACTGACCGATTTACTGGAAAAGCCCGGGCTTATGCCCAGGGCAGGCCCGATTATCCCGCCTCCGTTGTTGGGCTTCTGACGCAGGAGAGCCGCCGGGAGAATCCCCGTCTGGCGGATATAGGCTCCGGAACGGGCATTCTTTCCCGCGCCATGCTGGAGCGCGGCTGGACCGTGTATGGCGTGGAGCCCAATGATGACATGCGGAGGGAGGCGGAGAGGCGGCTGTCCTCTTTTCCCCGTTTTCATTCCGTAGCGGGAACGGCGGAGCGGACCGGGCTTCCCGGATCTTCAGTAGATCTGGTGACGGCGGCGCAGTCATTCCACTGGTTTGACGCCGCCGCGTTCAAGAGGGAATGCCGCCGTCTTCTGTCCAGAGGAGGCAAGGTAGCCCTGATTTGGAACTCCAGGGTGGAAGACAGTCCCATTGTCCGGGAGGAAGGAAATATCCACCGTCTTTACTGTCCGTGTTTTTATGGATTCAGCGGAGGGCTGGAGAAGTTGACGGACAGCATTGGAGCGTTTTTCAACCACCGTTTCCAGGTATTCCGCTTTCCAAATGATTTGTCCTACACGCGGGAGCAGTATCTCCGCCGCATGATGTCCACCTCCTATGCCTTGACGGAGGGCGGGGAAGAGCGGTCCTCCTGGCTGGGCGCCCTGGAAAAGCTGTTTGACCGGTTTGAAACGGAGGGGCGTGTTACGGTTCCAAATGAAACTGTGGTGTATCTGGGGAAGTGCTGAGGATGCGGTGCTCATGCATGGCATCCGGAAAAGGAAATGCCTCTTTCAGTTCAGGAACTGAAGATGATGACGGCAAGGACGGCAATGATTGCCGGAACGACAACGATGGTGGTAATATAACCTTTCTGTGGACGTCAAGAGCCCATTCCTTGTTGAGAGGGGAAAATTCCTCCCCTGCCGCATAGCGGGAGAAAAGGTCATGGAGCCGGGAGTAGTCCAGGTCTTTGGGCGACATGTAAAGTACCCGTTTCTCTGGAAAAGCATTCCGAGGCTTCAGGCATGGCTTTTTTTCTTTCGTTATTCTTGCTTTATTACGGCAGTCCTGCCGTGGTATAGTGTTGTATTACCATGATACAGCAGTCTTTTTGCCAAGGGCCTTTTCTGGTTTCCGGATTGCATGGAGACCAGATTCTGGGCGCCCGCGACAACCAGCAGGATACCTTTTCCATTCTGGTTGGAGAGGATGCCTTTCTGCTAGTGCTGGCAGACGGGATGGGAGGATATACCGGCGGAGAACTGGCCAGCCGTGCTGCCGTGGAAGGATTTTCCAAGGCATTTGAACGGGAATATCTCTCTCCCGGAGAGCGAATGAAAGCCGCAGTGGCCGCTGCGAATGAACAAGTACTCGCTGTCCGGAAAAGAGGAGGAAAGGATGACGAAATGGGAACGACGCTGGTAGCGGCCTGGATAGGGAGGGAAGGGGTGTGCTGGGTCAGCGTGGGAGATTCCCCTCTTCTACTTATCCGGAATGAAAAAATGTTTCTGCTTAATGAATTGCATCAGTATTCCGAGGAATTGGACCGGATGGCGGATGAAGGGGTTATCAGCCGGGATGAGGCTTTGAACCATCCTGCCCGGCATTTTTTGACCTCTGCCCTGATGGGGAAGGAAATTCTTTTGATGGATTTGCGGGAGGAATGCTTCCCTCTGGTTCCCGGAGACCGTCTTTGGTGGCCAGTGACGGGGTAGAGCCCTATCTGAATTCCCTGGGACCGGCAGGGATGCGGTATTTGTCCATGCTTTCTGCGGAGGAACTGGTGCGTTCCGTACTGGACGGCATCAGCCGTGACGGGGATCCCAACCAGGATAATGCCACACTGATTTGTGTGGAGATAGCAAGTGCTTGATTTTTAAGTAGTACGGCAAGGAGATGATCTGCGGACAGTCGATTTTTTGAGATTCAAATCCTCCCGCTTGCCGGATGATGAACAAAACCCCGCATGCGCCTCAGGCACGCGGGGTTTTGTTTAAACAGCAGGAGAGTTTCCCGTTCAGGAATGGTATTCCTGGAGGGAACGGGGTGATACCTTCACGTGCTGGGCGGAGCGGATGCCTTCCACCGTGGCTCTGGCGGCTGCGATGGTAGTCATGTACGGAATTTTCTTCTGAATGGACTGCATGCGGATGAAGGAGTCGTCAATCATACTGGTGCGGTCCACTGGAGTGTTGATAATCAGGTCGATTTGCTTGTTGGTGATCATGTCGCCCAGATTCGGACGGCCTTCATGCAGCTTGTTGACTACTTCCGTTTCCACGCCCTGGCCGCGCAGGTATTCTGCAGTGCCGCCGGTGGAGACAATGGTAAAGCCCAGGGAAATCAGGTCTCGGGCGATGGGTTCGATGAACTTCTTATCCCGGTCGGAAACCGTGACGAGCACCTTGCCGGCGGTAGGCAGAATGCAGCCCGCAGCTTCCTGGGCCTTGTAATAGGCCATGCCGAAGTTGTCCGCAATGCCCATGACTTCACCCGTGGCGCGCATTTCTGGCCCCAGTACGGGGTCCACTTCCGGGAACATGTTGAAGGGGAAGACGGCTTCCTTCACGCCGATGAAACGGCAGGCGCGCGACTTCAGGCCCAGCTCCTTGAGTTTCTTGCCCAGCATGATTTCCGTGGCGTAGCGCGCCAGGGAGATTCCCGTTACCTTGGAGACGATAGGCACCGTGCGGGAGGCGCGGGGATTGGCCTCAATGATGTAAACCTCATCATTGCAAATGGCGAACTGCACGTTCAGAATGCCCTTTACCTGGAAGTCCTGGGCAATTTTTGCGGCATGTTCCTCAATGGTGCGGATGTGCTTGGGAGCGATTGTCACGGGGGGGATGGCGCAGGCGGAGTCGCCGGAATGAATGCCGGCCAGCTCAATGTGTTCCATGACCGTGGCTACAAAAGTATCCGTGCCGTCGGCCAGCGCATCTACTTCCGCCTCAATGGCATTGTCCAGAAAACGATCGATCAGCATGGGATATTCCGGGCTGACCTGAATGGCCTCTACGCCGTAGCGCTTCAGGTTTTCTTCATCGTAAATGACTTCCATGCCGCGGCCGCCCAGCACGAAGGAGGGGCGCACCATGACCGGGTAGCCGATGCGGCGCCCCAGTTCCACGGCTTCCTCCAGGGAACGGGCCGTGCCGCTTTCCGGCTGGCGGATATTCAGGGCGATCATACGTTCACGGAAATATTCGCGGTCTTCCGCCAGACGGATGCCTTCCGGCTGGGTTCCCATGATTTTCACGCCGGCGTCCTTGAGGGCCTGAGCGATGTTAAGCGGGGTCTGGCCTCCGAACTGGACGATGACGCCTTCCGGTTTTTCCTTTTCGTAAATAGCCAGCACGTCTTCCACGGTCACGGGTTCAAAGTACAGCTTGTTGGCCGTGTCAAAGTCCGTAGAAACCGTTTCCGGGTTGCAGTTCACCATGATGGATTCATACCCGTGGTCGCGCAGGGTGAAGGCGGCATGCACGCAGGTATAGTCGAATTCGATGCCCTGGCCGATGCGGTTGGGACCGCCGCCCAAAATCATGATTTTCTTCTTGTCGTTCACGGGAACTTCGTCCGCTGCGCCGCTGTAAGTGGAGTAGTAGTATTCCGCGTGTTCCACGCCGCTGACGGGCACGATGCGGAAGGTGGCCGTGATGCCGTCTTTCTGCCGGCGGGCGCGGACGGCCTTTTCCGGCACCCCGAAAATCTGGGCCAGGTATTTGTCGGAAAAGCCCATTTCCTTGGCCTGGCGCAGGGTTTCCGCGGAAAGGGAATCCCTGTCCTGCCCATCCAGGGAAAAGTCAAAGTCCGCCAGTTCCTTCATCTGTTCAATGAAATACGGAGTGATGCGGGTCAGCTTCACGATTTCCTCCACGGCTGCGCCGCGGCGCAGGAGTTCATAAATCTGGAAGAAGCGTTCGCTGTTGCCGTACGTGATTTTTTCACGCAATTCCGGGGTGGAGAGGGCTTCCAGCTTTTTCACGCGGCCCAGGCCGGCGCGTCCGATTTCCAGAGAGCGCACGGCTTTCTGAAAAGCTTCCTTGAAGTTCTGCCCGATGCTCATTACTTCGCCCACGGCTTTCATCTGGGTGCCCAGTTTGTCGGCCGCCTTGGGGAATTTTTCAAAGGCCCAGCGTGCGAACTTCACGACTACATAGTCTCCGTAAGGTTCGTATTTTTCCAGGGAGCCTTTGCGCCAGTAGGGAAGTTCGTCCATCGTGACGCCGGAAGCCAGCTTGGTGGAGACGGAGGCGATAGGGAAGCCGGTGGCCTTGGAAGCCAGGGCGGAGGAACGGGATGTACGGGGGTTGATTTCAATAACGATGATGCGGTTGTCCTCCCGGTTGTGGGCGAACTGCACGTTTGTGCCTCCCGTGACGCCGATGGCGTCCAGAATGCGGTAGGAATAATCCTGAAGCTTATCCTGCACTTCCTGCGGAACGGTCAGCATGGGAGCCACGCAGAAGCTGTCCCCGGTGTGCACGCCCATGGGATCCACGTTCTCAATAAAGCAGACGGTAATCTTCTGTCCCTTGGCGTCACGGACGACTTCCAGTTCCAGTTCCTCCCATCCCAGCACGCATTCTTCCACCAGCACCTGGTTGATAAGGGAGGCGGCCAGGCCGCGGGGGACTACCTGGCGCAGTTCCTCCACGTTGTAAACGATGCCGCCGCCCGTGCCGCCCATGGTGTAGGCGGGGCGCAGCACGACGGGGTAGCCCAGTTCAGCGGCCACCTTTTCAGCTTCCTCCACGGAATAGACGGGTTCGGACTTGGCGACCGGCACGCCGATCCTGTCCATGGTTTCCTTGAAAATGATGCGGTCTTCGCCGCGGGCGATGGCTTCCAGATCCACGCCGATGACTTCCACTCCGTACTGTTTCAGGATGCCTTCCTCATGCAGCTTGGAAGCCAGGTTCAGGGCCGTCTGGCCGCCCAGGTTGGGCAGCAGGGCATCCGGGCGTTCCTTCTCAATCACGGCCGTGATGCGGTCCACGGTCAGAGGCTCAATGTAGGTGTGGTCCGCCATGCCGGGGTCCGTCATGATGGTGGCGGGGTTGGAATTCACCAGAACGACGTCGTAACCTTCGGCGCGGAGGGCCTTGCAGGCCTGGGTGCCGGAGTAGTCGAACTCGCAGGCCTGGCCGATGATGATGGGGCCTGAGCCGATAATGAGGATTTTGCGGATATCTTCGCGTTTTGCCATGGTATGATGCCTCTATGTGGTCCGTGGTGGTTAAAAATAAATGCCGGAAACAAGGTCCGCCCAAGGTGCGTTGCCTCTCCGCTCCGCATACCCGGCGCGTGACCTGACGCACAGTACGGGACGCCGGGCGATAAGTCCAGACAAAACAACAGGAATTCCGGGGAAAAGGCTATGGCCTTCTTTCCTTTTCGTACAGTGCCGCACGCAATCCGCCCTTGATATTTTCCACCGTCCGTATACCCTGCGGAGCAAGGATGAGGAACGCCCTGACATTGATTTGCTGTCTTGGATTGCTGTGCTCCGCAGCATCGGCTGCGGACCTTTCTTCCACGGGGCGGGGGAGCGCCGTGCCTTCGGGGGAGGCTTCCTGGTACCAGGCCCTGCGGACCGGACTTTCCCAATTCCGGAACGGCGGCGGCTACGAAACCAGCAGGGAAGCCATGCAGGCCCTTGCGGAGAAAGCCTGCCGCTGGGACCCCCGCACGCGCCGTCCCGTTTTTCTTCTCCGTAACGCCGCTCCCTCCTTCTGTTCCTCCGCCTGCTACCTGCTCCTTTTGAAATCCCTGCAGATATGGGACTCTGCACAGCCGCGGCCCGTTATTTCCGAACGCGCGTGGCTGGCCCTCATCCCCCGCTTCGGCCAGCATGACGGGGAAGGGCCGTGGGGATGGGCGAACGCCAATGGCCCCGGCCTGGCCGTCCTGGTGCACAGGCTGGGAGCCGGCATCAACTTTGAGGACTGGAGGAAGGCCCGCCCCGGCGACTTCATGAAAATTTTCTGGACGGACCGCATCGGGCGCCGGGAATCCGGCCATCTGACCGTCCTGGTGAAGGATGGAGGGGACCAGGTAACGTTCTGGTCTTCCAACATTCCGGACGGTTACGGAGCCAGGACGGTGCCCAAATCCCGGATCAGGCGCGTCATTTTCACGCGCATCACCAGGCCGGAACGGTTCAACCTGGCCCCCTCCGTGGGAAGTCACCCGTGGCTGTCCTCCCTGCTCCGGCAGGAAGTGGGCATGAAGGAAGTGCGCAGGCATTCCGGCATGCAGAACCCCTGACCGTTTCCCGTAGTGAAAAAATGCTCCTTCCCTCCTTCCGTCACCCCGGACTGTTCCGTGCTGGTGCTCGGTTCCCTGCCGGGAGACGAATCCCTGCGTCAGGCCCAGTATTACGCCCATCCCCGCAACGCGTTCTGGAAAATCATGGGGTCCCTTCTGGGGTTCGACCCCTCCCTGCCATATGGGGAACGCCTGTCTCTGCTCAACCGGGCGGGGTGGGGCTGTGGGATGTGGTGGCCTCCGGCGTCAGGCCCGGCAGCCTGGACCAGCACATCTCCCAGGAACAGCCCAATGACATTGCGGCCCTGCTGGATAGCTTCCCGGGCATCGGCGTGGTCTGCTGCAACGGCACCGCTTCCCATAAATACCTTAAACGGTATTTTCCCGAACTGTTCCTTCGGGAAACGCTTTCCGTCATTCAAATGCCTTCCACCAGTCCGGCGGCGGCGCGGCTGACGTATGAGCAGAAATTCCGCGCCTATGAGGAAATCATGGCGCCCCTGCTCCGGAAGGAAAAGCAAGAATACTGACCTTCTGCGCCTTTTCCAATGCCGTGCGCGGCCCGACGGTAACAGGCGGGGGTGTTCGGTCAGCAGGACCCGACGGCCGCCAGCAGGTGGACATCCAGGGCCAGGGCTTCGTGAATATTGAAATTCAAATCATCACGGAGCCTGTTGAGGGCCTCCATGCGCTTCAGCAATTCGTTCACGGGCATCTGGGCGGCCAGCGTGCGCACCTCCGGATGAATCGGAGTGACTTCCGGGGCTCCTGAGGCAATCAGGGCTGCCTGGCCGAACCAGCTGATGAGCAATTCCAGGGCCTGATTGCGCTGTTCCAGGTATTCCGTCTCTATCTGGGCGGCGTTCGCGTCCTTATTGCGGGCCTCCCAGTCGGAGGCGTCCGTACCCTGGGCCGCTTCCCTGGCTTCATCTTTCAGAGCCTGGTTCAGGTTTTTGGTGATGGCGGCCTTGGCTTCCGCCATGACTTCCATGAACCTGCTGCGGAAGGCCAGAGCGGCCAGGTCATTATTCAGATTGCGGCAGGTCTCCAGCCAGTGCGGGAGCAGGGCCTCCTGAATGGGGGTGAGCCTGAATTCCCCGGATTGCAGCAGATTGACGCGCACGCAGCGGGAAATAATCGTCTGAAGGAGCTGGTCCGGCTGGGAGGTGGACAAAATGAGCAGGCACTGTCCGGGCGGTTCCTCCAGGGTTTTCAGGAAAGCGTTGGCGGCCTCGTCATTCATCCGCTCCGCATCCATGAACACGGCTATCTTCCATTTCCCCTCTGCCGCGCGCTGTTGCAAAAAGGGTTCCACGGCGCGGATATCATCCCGCAGGATGCGGCGCGACTTGGACTTGGGGCGCACCAGCCGGCAATACTCGTCCCTCACACTGTCCAGGTGGTCTGCCCGGATGCCGTTCATTAGCTCCAGCAATTGCAGGATCAGGCGGGAGGCTCCCTGGTGCTCGTCTCCCACGATGAGCAGGGCATGAGGAAGCCGGTTGCGGGAGAAGGCGGTGCGCAGCAGGTCGAACGCTTGGGATGCCGTAAATGCCATATGCTCCTATGAAAGCATTTCGTTGCGTCAGGGCAACAGAAAAGATTGGTATATGTCGGATATTTCATGTACTAAGGGGGCCGGTTATGGAACAAAATGACATCTCATCCCGGATTGTCTTTGCCGACCGCGGCAAGGTGAATGTGGAAAAAGGCGTGGAATTCGCCCCCAAATTTGACCAGAATGGCCTGATCCCGGCCCTCGCCATGGATCATATTACCCATGAACCGCTGATGCTGGCCTATATGAATGCGGAATCCCTGCGCATGACCATGGAACTGGGGGAAGCCGTTTACTACTCCCGCAGCCGCCAGGAAATCTGGCATAAGGGCGCAACCAGCGGCCACGTGCAAAAAGTGAAGCAAATCCTGGTTGACTGTGACCAGGATGCCCTGATTGTGCTGGTGGACCAGTGCGGCGCCGGCGCCTGCCACACCGGGCACCACTCCTGCTTTTACCGTTCCGTTCCGTTCGGAGATGAACTGAAAGCCCAGCCCCAGGGGGCACCCGTCACGCTGCGTGAAGCGGACGGAGGCGTCGTTTTTGATGCCGAAGCCGTGTACGGCAAGGGCCATTAACTCCTTTTGCGCGTCAATCTGCGTTCGCCGGATTGACGCGCCTTCTTTTTCTGCTGTAAAATCATGAATGTGAAAAAACTGTTTCTCATGATGGCTGCCGTTTCCGGGGCGCTGGCCCTGTGCCAATGCTCTTCGGAGGCGCCTCCTCCCCCCGGAACCGTCCGTATGGTGGATCAGCAGGCGATTGCCCTGATGCAGGAAGCCAGGGCAAAGGAAGCGAAGAATGATCTCTCCGGGGCCATTAAAAAATACAGGCGCGTGGTGGAAAAGCACCCCCTTTCCAGGGAAGCTCCCCAGGCCCGGTTCAGAATGGCAGAACTCTATGAGGCCCGCAAGGAACCTGCGGATGCGTTTGACCAGTACCAGAAACTCATTGACCGCCACCCGGACAGCCCCCTGTACAGGCAGGCCATGGCCCGGCAGAAGGAAATGGCCTTCGGCGCTGCGAGCGGCGCGTTGACCAACCGCGTGCTGTGGATGTTTGACGTCAGGATGGATCCCACGAACGTCACGGAATGGCTGAAGCATGTGCGCGACAACGCCCCGTATGCCCCTACCGCCCCGCAGGCCATGAACGTGCTGGGCAATTACCTGGCCGCGCGCGGCCGGATGAAGGAGGCCATAGAGGCATACCAGAACCTGGTGGACAATTACCCCAATTCTCCGTTGGCCCCCACGGCCCAGCTCCAGATAGCCACCCTGTATCGCCAGGCTGCTGCGGACGGAGACCGCAACCACGTCAATGTGGCCCGCGCTCAGGAAGCGTATGAAGACTACCTTCAGCGTTATCCCAACAGCGCCCGTGCGGGAGCCGCCCGTGCCGATCTGGCGGCCATGAAGCGTGAGCTGGTGGCCCAGCAGCTGGAAGTGGCGGAATACTACCTGACCAAGATGAAAGATGCGGATGCCGCCGTCTTCTGCTACCAGGAAGTAGCCTCCAAAGGCAGCATCAATCCCGCCGCCGCCGCCAGGGCGAAGGCCCGCCTGAAAGAACTGCGCGTGACCAGCAGATAACAGGAACTCTCCGTCCTCATGAACCGTATCCGGAACGTTTTCAAACTCTTCCTGCCCGTTTTTTGCCTCCTGGCCGGTTCTTGCGGCTACCAGCTTGGCGGCACCAAGCCGCCCAAGCTGGAACTGGCCCAGACCGTCAAGGTATGCCTCTTTGCCAACAACTCTTTGGAGCCCCGCGCCGCCACGCTGGTGACCGGCGCCTTGGCGGATGAGCTGCAGCGGGACGGCACCTACCGGTTAAGCTCCGGCGCGGATGCGGATATCCGGGTGGAGGGGGAAGTGTACTCCATCACCTTCGACCAGTTGCGCTCCAGCCGGGAAGACACCTACAAAAGTACGGAACTTGGATTGCGCCTGTCTGTCAAATACCGTGTGGTGGACGCCAGGACGCAGGAAATCCTGTATGCCGGCTCTGCGGAGGAAGTAGGTCAATTCTTTGACCAGGGCAACATTCAGTCGGCCCGCACGAATGCCCTTTCCTATGCGGCCCGTCTGGTGGCCACTTCCATTGCGGAAACCCTTACCAATGGCTAATCCCGCCCGGTTCAGGAAAATTTGTGCTTATGGAGAAAGTGGAATACAGCGTTTATTTTGTTCCGGTGCCTATCGGCAACCGGGCGGACATCACCCTGCGGGCGCTGGACGTGCTGCGCAAGGTGGATGTCATTGCGTGTGAGGACACCCGCCATTCCGGTCTTCTGCTTTCCCATTATGAAATCCGCAAACCGCTGATAAGCATGCATGACCATAATGAACAGCCGCGCGCCGGGGAAATTGCGGCGCGCGCGGCTGGCGGAGAAAGCTTTGCCGTGATCAGTGATGCGGGCATGCCTGGCGTGAGCGATCCGGGCTATCGTCTCATCCAGACCCTCAAGGAAAAGGGAGTAAGCTTCACCGTCCTTCCCGGGCCATCTGCCGTGGTGACGGCATTGGTGGGGTCCGGACTGCCTACGGACGCATTCTTCTTCGGCGGTTTTCTGCCCGTCAAATCCGGGAAAAAAAACGCTGTGCTCCAAACGGCAGTGGAAGCTTCCCATACCAGTATTTTTATGAATCCCCCCATCGCATCGTCAAAACCGTGCAGGCTCTGGCGGCGCTGGATCCGGATATTCCCGTCTGCGTAGCCAGGGAACTGACAAAAACCTTTGAAACTTACCATCGCGGTCCGGCCTCCCGGCTGGCGGCGGAATTTGCGGAACGCCCTCCCAAGGGGGAAATCGTGCTGCTGGTGGGCGGCGTCAATGCCCCGCGGGCTACCCGTTGACGGGCCGGAAACATCATGTCAATAGCTGACCGTCACTTTAACCGGGCGGTGGTCGGAGGCGGCGGGAGCTTCAATTACCCTGCGTTCCTTCACATGGAACGCCTCCGTCTTTTTTCCCTGTACATCCAGATGTAATCAATGCATTCCTTCGGATGCCCGGCGGGAAACGTTTTCTGGGCCGGATCGCTCAGCAGGATGAAATATTTCTTCATCCGGGTTATCGGCTCCGAATCCGGCGTTAAATTGAAATCCCCTGCAATAAAAAAAGGCTTACTGCATTTTGCGGCCAGGGCGGCAATCATATCAATGGAAGCGCTGCTGTCTTCCCTGGTCAGGGACAAATGCGTGACGCAAAACCAGTAATCCCTGAACTCGGCCATCAACAGCACACGGGCCTCCTCCCTGCCGGGCAAAGGAATCCGTTTGACGCTCAAAGGCTTTTCCCTGGATAAAATGCCTACTCCATAGGAACCGCCTGAATAATCAATGGCCTTGGCATAGGTACCCGTCAACGTTGTCCTTGCGGCCAATTCCTGCAGGGTATCCCTGCCGCCGCTCCTGATTGTCCCCTGGTCCAGCTCCTGAAGGGCCACGACATCCGGTTTTTCCTCCGCGATTACCCGAGCCGTGCGGTCATAATCCCTCCTGCCGTCCATGCCGGTGCCGTTCTTTACGTTATAGCTCATCAGCGTGCATTCTCCGGCCTGCAGGGGAAAAAGGTTCAGAAAAAGCGCTGCGGCTACACATAACCTGAAAATGAACCGTTTATTTCCTTTCATCTCTGTAAAAAGCTCCGTATTGCTGCCCGGGCTGCAGGTAATACGTGTTCCCTGTTCCCTTTTCTTGCAGAGAATCTTTTCTTCTTCCGGATAAGTAAGTCCTCCGGAGAGAAAGGGCGGCAACTCATTTCCGGTTTCCGGAGCAGGCCTCATTCGCTGTCGGCTCCTTCACCTTTGAAGCTTTTTGAGTCATATGCCGGCAGAAAATGACGCAAATTTTATCAACTTGACGGCTGGAAGTGTGTCATGATAATATCCTATCATCATGCTGGAGGATAGGAGATCACGTTCCTCGCGCAAAACACCGGATTTGGTGACTGATGAGCTTATTCTCATTCTTCATGAAGCGGGCATGCTGGAATTCAATGACATTTTTCAGCGTACCGTTGTCGTGATGAAGGCAAAGCACATGTCCCTGGGCGGAGAGGAAATCCTGAGGCTGAGGATTTACGAAAAACTCCAGAATCTGGTGAGCGCCGGCGGCCTGATGAAAAAAGGCCGTGAATACACGGCCCTGCCCAAGCTGATTTCTTTGAAATCGGAAACATTCCCGGATATCCGATTGTGATTTTAAGAAAAAAGGGCAGGATGAACCGGATTTTACTCCATATCGTTTATCCTGCCCGTGAAACCTAATGCGTGGTTTCGCGCCTCACTTTCTTAGACTTAGAAGTTGGTGCGGAAGGCGATGTTGTAGCTCCATCCGGTAAAGCCTTTCTGCCGGCTGGCGTCCGTGCCGTTGGAATGGGCGTATTCGATGCCCGCCATGATCTTGGCCATGTTCGGGCTGCATTCGAAAATGTAGTAGTTGACGCCCAGGTACAGGGCCTGCATGCAGTCGGAAGTTCCGGAATAAGTGGAGTTCTGCGTATAGCGTTTTTCCCATTTTACGGCGTTGCTGCCCGCCGCCATCTGGTAGCGGACCACTCCTTCCCAGTGAGGGGTGAACTTGTAAGACGGCATGACGGTTACGCCGAAGACGTTTTCAGCCCCCGCTTTCATGCCGATGACGTTGAAGCCGGCCATGACTTCGGTCATCAGGGAGAAGTCCCCCTCGGAACCTTCCCAGGTCAGGGCTACCACGTCCCTGGCTCCGGTACCCTGGTATTTGGATTTAAAGCCGTAACCGGTCAGTTTTTCATACGCCTTGTTTTGGGCGTCGTCTCCCCACTTGGTGAAATTGTGGGCGTAATCCAGCCACAGACGGCTTTTCTTCAGGAAAACGTCGTTGGACGTGTCATAGCTCAGCGTGCCGGTGATGAAGCAGTTGTCCCGGGAATTGAAAGCGGGTTCAATGCGGTTGTTGAACGTGCCGGTTCCGGTGCCCCCGTTGCCGTTCAGCCAGACGCCTGCTGCCCAGCCGAGCTTATCCTTTTTGTCGGAATTGTTCACCTGGAATCCGTAATTGGTTTCCGAGCGGAGCTGGTTGACCAGCATGGAGCGTTCGATAGTCAGAATGGCGGAGGAGGATGTTCGGTATTCCCCGGTGATGCGCGGCTTTATTTTGCCGATGGCATAGGTGACGGGGCCTCCCTTGTATTCCAGATTCAGTTCGTAAAGGGAGTAGGTCAGGTCGGAGGTGTCCCATGTGTTGGTTTTTGCATTGTAGCTTTCCAGGCCGTCCATGCCGCCGATGTTCCAGACGTTGTTGAGCTTGAAGTTGTTCAGAAACTTCATGTTGAACCCGGCGCGGAAGCGGCGCCATTCATCGTTGAAGCGGCGGCCGTTGCCTTCCTTTTCTCCCATGACGCGGCCTTCGCCGTTCGGGTCAATCCAGTCCAGTCCGTACTGCATGCGGAGGGAAACGTTGAATTCCTGGATGTAGGGATTCTTGTGGTCCCGTTCCGAGTTGAACCACTTGAAACGGTCGCCGAGCCATTTGCAGGCGGAAAAGTTGTCGCGGGCCGGCAGGGAGTTTCCGGTAGAGGGTGCGGCAGCGGCAAAGGCGGAGGCTCCGAGAGTCATGAGGCCGATGACGGGGAGAGTATAGGTCTTCATTTGTTTTCTATGGTTGGTTTGTCTGTGAGAAGGTCTTCCGGGGAAGGTTCTTTCTCCCGGAGACGGCTTCTGTCTATCAAACCAGCCACAGGAGTGTCCAAGGCTTAAGGGTGACAAAATAGCCACCCGTCCCCCTTTGGCGGTTACAAGGTCATGCGGAGCCATGCCCTGGCGTCCAGGGCGTCTGCGGCGGCGGCCACTTCCGCCTTTCTCTTGCTGGCCCCGGAACCGGCTCCAATGGCGTGACCATGCCAGAAAACGCGGGATTCAAAACGGTTTTCGGCGTCTCTCGGCCCTTTTTCTTCCGTTTCATAGGAAGGAGTTTCGGGCAGGATGTCCTGAAGGATAGCCTGGAGTTCCCCCTTGGGGTTGATTTCCTTGGGATGGCTGGCCGCGGAATCCAGAGCTTCATGGAGGACGCGCAGGGCCACAGCCTTGGCCGTTTCATAGTTGGAATCCAGGGACATGGCTCCGAAGACGGATTCAAATGTATTGGCGATGATGGAATGCTCCGTCCGCCGGCCCGTTCTTCCCCCTTTCCCAGGGCAATGTGTTTATCCAGCCCCAGGATAAAGCCGTATTTGCCCAGATTGGCGCGGCTGACGGTTCGGGCGCGCAGCTGGGTCAGTTCCCCTTCCGGGGATTGGGGCATGTGGTGGTAAAGGTACTGTGTGACGGCCAGCTGCAGAATGGCGTCTCCCAGGAATTCCAGCCGTTCATACGCCCGGCGCGTTTCCGGCTTGCTGTCCGTGCTGGGGTGGGTAAGGGCCTGAACGAGCAGATCCGGATTGTTGAAACGGTAACCCAGCTTGTCTTCCAGCGCGGTGTGGTTCATCCCGGAAATGCTAGGGCCGCCGTTCTGGAAATGCAACTCCAAACGGAGGGAGCTTCCCGGCGGGGACGGAATTTGTTTTCCCGCGTCATCCCGGCCTCTCCACAGCTTTGACATATGGGAGGAGGTGTAGGATAGTTTGCGAACGAACGTTGGAGACGATGATGAAGAAGATTGAACCAAAGGAGATTCAGGATAATGCCGTGCAATTGATCGGGGACGATTGGATGCTGGTGACGGCGGGTTCTCCGGAGCATTTCAACATGATGACGGCCAGTTGGGGCGGTTTGGGGTTCATGTGGAAGAAGCCCGTGGCGTTTGTAGTTATCCGCCCCCAGCGCCATACCTTCCGTTTTATTGAGGCCGGGGACGAGCTGACGCTTTCCTTTTTCAGCCATGAGTACCATAAGGCTCTGACCGTGTGCGGAACAACGAGCGGACGGGATACGGACAAGGTGGCCGCCTCCGGCCTGACGCCATATGTGACGGAGAACGGCAATGTAAGTTTTACGGAAGCGCGCCTGGTGCTGGAGTGCCGCAAGCTGTACGCGGAGCCTCTCAATCCGGAAGCCTTTCTGGATAAATCTATTGTGCCGGAGTGGTATGCCGCCGGGGATTTCCATAAAATGTATATTGTGGAAATCCTGAACGTATGGGTGAAGGAATAGCGTCCCGGAAATGCCGCAGGCGGACGCCTGTTCGTTGTTTCTGTCCGCGCTTTTTCAGAGGGGGGCAAGGGTTCCATCCTCCAGCCGGAAGGCTGGCAGGGGGCACGGAGCATCGTGCAGCCAGTCCAGATGGGTGGTGGTGATGAGGCTCTGCGCGTCCGCTGGAAGCGACTGCAGAAAGGCTATCCGGCGCGTGGGATCCAGCTCCCCGAAGACATCGTCAATCAGGTGGATGGGTGTATGTCCCGTTTCTTCCGTCAGGAGGGAGGACTGTGCCAGCTTCATGGAGATGGCGGTGGTGCGCTGCTGCCCTTCGGAAGCGAATTGAGCGGCGTTTCTGCCGTTCAGCGTGATGTCCAGGTCATCCCGGTGGGGGCCGTTCTGGGTTTGTCCGTACCGGATGTCCCGGTCCATGGAGGCGCACAGCCGTTCATACAGGTCTCCTTCCTCCGAGGCTCGGTAAGCGATGGAGACCTGTTCCTGCCTTCCTCCGATATTGCGGTAGGCCAGGGCGATATGGGGCGCCAGGAGCGCCAGCAGATGGGCGCGCAGGTTTCTCAGTTCCGTGCCGTGCAGGGCCAGCTGGCGCGTGTAGGCGTCCAGCTGGAGTTTGTCCCGGTGCCTGTGCTTGAGCAGGTAATTGCGCGTTTTCAGCGCCCGGCGGTAGCTGAACAGGGCCAGTCTGTAGCCTGGATGCCACTGGCTGCCCAGAAAGTCCATGTATTTCCGGCGGGCGTCCGCGCCGGCCTGCACCAGGGAAAGGTCGTCATTCCCCATCCATACCACGGGATAGCTGTCCGCCAGGTAGCTGCGCTGGTCTTTGCGGCTCTCCGTTGACGCGGAGGTCCGGAGCGTCCGGCGCCCACAGGATGCGCCGGATTTGCCCCGGAAGTTCTCCGCGGATGCCGAAGGATTGTTTTCCGTGGGAGACCAGAGGTCCGGTCCGGGCTGTGCGCGGGGATTGCAGGCGCAGCAGGAAGCAAACGGCCTCCAGCAGGCTGGTTTTTCCCCGGGCGTTGTTTCCCAGGATGATGGCCCCTGCTGCGGAATCTGCCAGGAGAAGCTTCCGTAGCAACGGAAGTCCATTAATTTCAGCCTGGAGATCATGGGGCCGGGAAAGGGGGGTTATTCCGCAGGGAGGGAGCGGATGGCGTCCATGATTTTGTCCGTCAGGTGCTGGTATGCATCTTTTCCTTTGGCGTTGAGTTCCGCCGGCGTGAAGGGGATGGGGTCTCCCACCGTGACCGTGACGGGGCGGAGCCTGGGAAACCGGGCGCCGATGGGAAAGGCTTCATACGCACCGCTGATGCGCAGGGGCTGCACGGGAACTTTCGTTTTGCTCAGGATGAGGCCGATCCCGCCCATGCCGTCATGGATTTTACCATCCGGCGTGCGGGAGCCTTCCGGAAACACGAGTACGCGCTTGCCGGATTTCAGCAGGCGTATCACGTGCTTGAGGCTGGCGGCATCCGGGTTTTCCTGGTCAATGGGGATAGCCTGGCAGAGGGGCAGGGCCCATTTGAAAATGCCCTGGAACAGCGTCTTGCGTGCGAAAAAATAGATGCCGTCCTCATAAGAAATGCCCAGCATGGGCGGATCCAGAAAGCTCTGGTGATTGCTGACGATGAGCACGGGGCCGTCTTCGATGAGTTTTTCCCGGTTGACGACTTTCCAGGAGAAGAAGGCTTTGGAAATGCTTTTGAAGAGCGTGTAGAAAACCCAGTAGAAAGAGTTCATCTGGAGGAGAGTTTTTGTTGGATGTTGTCGGTGATGAAACGGACGACCTGGTCAATCGTCATGTCTGACGTATCCACCAGAAGAGCGTCAGGCGCCTGCGCCAGCGGGGCGGTGGCGCGGGAGGAATCCTTGCGGTCCCGCTCCGCGATGGAGTCCGTCAGTCCCTCCGCAGCGCGGCGCGCGGCCCTCACTTCCTCGGAGGCGGTGACGAAGTACTTGAACGGCGTATCCGGAAAAACCACGGTGCCTATGTCCCTTCCTTCCATCACGACGGGTTCCCGGCGGTTATATTCCCGTTGCCGTTCCACCAGCAGGGCGCGTACTTCCGGGATAGCCGCAATGGTGGAAACATGGTCGTTGACCTGCTGGCTCGTGAGTTCTTCGCCCAGCACATGCTGTCCGCACAGAACTACGGATTGGCTGCCGTCCTTGCCGAAAGAGAGGGGCACGGCCGGCAGGGATTCCAGCACGGCCGCCGTGTCCGCAGGGTTGATGCCCTGTTCCAGCATGTACCAGGTAACGGCCCGGTACATGGCCCCGGTGTTGATGAACGTATAGCCGAGGCGGTCCGCGATGAGCTTGGCGACGGTGGATTTTCCGGAGGCGGCGGGGCCGTCAATGGCGATGGCTGGATGCATGAGTGTCTTCTGAGTTGGAAATGGGGGCTAAAGCCGTTTGAATTGTAGCTTTGAGCCCTGTGGAAATCAAGACTGCGTTCCGAAGGGCGTTGCAAAAAGAGTTTCACTTTTTCCCGTAAATCCGTTATACAGCGGGGCATGGCCCAGCTCAAACACCCGAAGATGGTGGACATCAGAGACATTTTGGACGAGAATACGCGTCTGCCTGCTCTGGTGGCCGCGTCCGCCGAAAAGCTGCTGGGCCTGGAACGCCTGAACAAGGCGTACGACAAGATCGTGCGCGACAAAGAATCCGGTTCTCAGGAAAATTTCTTTCAGCTTGCCTCCAGGCATTTGAACCTGAAGCTTCAGCTGCGCCCGGGGGACCTGGAAAATATTCCTAAGAAAGGGCCTGTCGTCGTCGTCGCCAATCATCCGCACGGCTTGTCGGACGGCATCATGTTCGGGGAGCTGCTTACCCGCGTAAGAGAGGATGTCCGCATCCTGGTCAACGAGCAGCTTTCCCTGTGCGGGGAGCTGGATCCCTGGCTCATCAAGGTGGACGTGTATGAAGATGAGAACGCCCGGCGCAAAAACCTTTCCGGTATGCGCAAGATGATTTCCTGGCTGCGGCAGGGCGGGGTTCTGGGCATTTTCCCCGCCGGCACGGTCTCCAGTTTTTCCCTAGCTCACAAAAGGGTGACGGACGACCCCTGGAACGCGAATATCGCCGCCATTATCCGCATGACGAAAGCGACGGTGGTGCCCGTATATTTCCCGGGGCGCAACAGTCTGCTGTTCCAGGGCATTTCCCTGATCAACCGCAAGGCGCGCGTGGCGTTCCTTCCCCGTGAAGTGGGTCGGGACGGCCGCCGGACACACCGCATTGTGGTAGGCAAGCCCATTCCGTTCAGCCAGCTTGGACAGTATGATTCCGATGAAGCCATCGTCTCCCATCTGCGCCTGCGCACCTATCTGCTGGGCAAAAGTTATGAAAAAAGCCGCCGCCCCCATGTGCACAAAAAGGACCGGAAGGCGAAGATGGCCGCGCTGACCTCCCCCGTTTCCGTGCAGGATATGCAGGCGGAAATCGACGCGCTGCCCCCGGAGTGTCTGCATGCCCGTCAGGAAAATGGAGATTGGGACGTGTACGTGGCGGATGCCCTGCAAATCCCCAATATCCTTATTGAAATAGGGCGTTTGCGGGAATATACTTTCCGCCAGGTAGGGGAAGGTTCCGGCAACGCCTGTGACCTGGATACATACGACAACCATTACAAGCACCTGTTCCTGTGGGACAGAACGCACCAGAAAATTGTGGGCGCCTACCGCATGGGGGAAACGGACAAAATCCTTGCCCGCTACGGTGTCAAAGGGCTGTACAACGGAGAATACTTTTCCTTTTCCCCTGCCGCTTTGCGGGTGCTGGACCGCTCTCTGGAAATGGGGCGCGCCTTCATTGTTCCGGAATACCAGAAGAGGCCGCTGGCTCTCGGTTTCATTTGGGAGGGCATCGGCCAGTTCATGGCCCGCAACCACCATTACCGCTACCTGTTCGGCACGGTCAGCATTTCCCGGGATTACACCAACCTTTCCCGCGCCCTCATCGTCTCCTATCTGAAGGCGCATGAAATGGAGCCCGTGCTGGTGAATGAGGTGAGGGCCTACAATCCGCCCCGTAAAGCGGATCTGAAGAGGTCGGAATCATGCATCCTCCCTCTGGGGCTGGCAGATGCCCAGGGGCTGTCTCAATTGGTCGCTGATATAGAAGAGGATGGCAAGGGCATTCCCGTATTGCTCCGCCAATATCTGAAATTGAACGGCAAAATTCTTTCCTTCAGCGTGGACAAGCATTTTGGCGACGTATTGGACTGCCTGATCCTGGTGGACATTTTCAAAACGCCGGAGCGTTCCATCAAGCGTTATCTGGGCAAAGACGCGTATGAACAGCTCCTGCCTTACATGCAGCGGGAGAAAGAGGAGGAAAAGGCGGCGGAATAATTCCGCAGGCGTTTTGCGTGGCTCTGCCCCCGATTCTTAACGGGCTAGCTGAAGTGCCTGTAACCTGGGGGAAGGGCGGAGGCCGTTTCCGCAGTCATTTCCCCGATGACGGTGAGAGGCGTTTCCGGAAAATGCTCCGCGGCCAGTCGTGCCGCCCGTTCTCGGTCGCCGGGACGGAAGGTCACCAGCAATTCGTAATCCTCCCCATCCCCTACAGCCTGGGCCGCAGTGAACCCCGGGCGCACGGGAAGAAGCTCTTCATGAATACGGAACCCAAGCCCGGAGGCGGCCGCCAGCCGGGGGAGGTCGGTGCCCAGCCCGTCGGAAAGATCCATCATGGAGGTGGCTACGCCGGAGGCGGCCAGGATGCCTCCTTCCCTGACACGCGGCATGAAGGAAAGATGGTGACCGGTGGGGAAGCTGCCGCCGAGCGTTCCCGTTACGGCAATCAGATCCCCCGCCCGCGCCGTGCTGCGCAGTACGGCTTTGCCTTCCTCCACTTCTCCGGTCAGCGCCACGTTGATGATAAGCCCGTCCGCGGGCAGACCGGAGCTTTCCCCCCCGGCGATGCTGATGCCGAACTGCCGCGCCAGCCTCCCCATGCCGCGGTAAATTCCTTCCACCTGGGAGATGGGGCGGTCTGCGTGCACGAACAGGGTCACCAGTGCGTGAAGGGGCGTGCCGCCCATGGCCCCTATGTCTGAAACGGCCCGTGCCAGCGCCTTCCTCCCGATCAGCTCCGGGTCCGTTCCGGGCAGGAAATGCATGCCTTCCACCACGCAGTCCGTTTTCAGGAGCAGCTGGCGGTTTCCTGACCCCCGGATGATGGCGCAGTCGTCTCCCGGCCCCGTTTCCAGGGACGGATTGGAAGGCATCAGGGGCAGGAGGCGGGCTACCAGCGCATCCTCTCCCGTCTGCCGGATGCTGGGCTCAGGTTCCATACGGAAGAAGGATGCCGGGATACAGAATGTTGATGAGAGTGGCGGTGTTGAAAATGCAATGGGCGATGATGGGCGTCCAGATGCTGCCCGTGTATTCGTACAGCAGCACCAGTACGGCTCCGAAGATTGCCAGGGGGATGAACGGAACCAGGCTGACGTGGATGATGCCGAAGAGGAGGGAGGTGGTGATCAGGGCAAACCAGACGCCCGTGTATTTTTTCATGATCGGGTACAGATAACCGCGGAAAATAAGTTCCTCCACCAGAGGGGCGGCGATGGCGGCGCTGAAGCAGATAACCGTGATCAGGGGAATGTCGCTGGAATGCCTCAGCACGGAAACAATGGATTGTTCGGCCGGGGCGTTGGTGGCGTGTTCAATCCACTGGAACAGGCCCGCTTTGTCCAGCAGGAAATGGATGGCCAGCACAAGCAGATAACCTACCGCCGGAGCGTAGAGGAGGACTTTCAGGGAATGTTTTTTCAATCCCAGCGCCTCCATCCGGCCCGTATGGAACATGCGCACCAGCAGGACGAAGGCCAGAATGAGATTCAGGCAGGTTCCGTTGAAAACCTTGTAGCTGTCCAGCTCCATGTTGGTTGTGCTGGGCGGAGCGGAAGCCCCCGGAGGCGTGGCTGCCGCCAACAGGGCCCCCAGGCTAAAGTAAAGCACGATGATGCCGCACATGGCGATGTCCAGCATGTCCAGATGGCCTACGGGAATGCGCCATTTCAGCGGATGCCGGGTATCAGGCGCATGATTCCGGCGGAATATGTTTACCGCCACGGCGAGGAACATGACGGTAATCAGGATGGAAGAGAACAGGGTAATGAGCTGGTCCGTTAATTCATTCATGGAATAGGCATGTGTGGAATGGGCCGCCCTTCCAGAGTACCGCGCCGGAAGAAAAGCTCCTGTCTCTTTAGTGGAAACACGGTGATTTTCCAGCAGAAAATGAGCTATCTCCCCTCATTCCGCAAAAAAAATCATAAGGAAAGGGAATGAATACTTTTCAAGGAAAAGCGGGTATGCTACGTTCCCAACGGATTATCGCCATGAATATTCAACCCAAAATCACGCCTGTGCTGGACCCCGGCTTCGTGCCGGCCGTTCTTTGGAATCAAGCTTTTGAGGCCAAAGCCGCCGCCGATCCTGCTTCTCATCAAGTGGATATCGCTCTGACCCGCAATGACGGGACCTGTTTCCGCTGGTCCGGCAAGCTTCTTCCCCATACCGGAGAAAACATTGCCCTGAATGAAACCTATGTGGAGCGCATTGTGAAATTCCTGCTGTGGCAGAAGGGCGGCAATATCATCCTCGTCGCCGGGGATGACGCTATTGCGGACATGCTGGCCTCCCGCTATTGCAAGGGCGGTATCCGCGAATTCGACTGGGATTTCATCGGCAAGAAGATTTACGGCTCCCCGATTGAAGTGAAAAAGGTTTCCGTGGAAGAACTTCCCGAGGAATACTCCGGCTCCATGACACTGGGCCGCAACCTGGACGGATGCCGCATCGGTTTTGACCTGGGCGGTTCTGACCGCAAATGCGCCGCCGTGGTGAATGGGGAAGTAGTTTATTCCGAGGAAGTGGTCTGGGACCCTTACTTCCAGAAGGATCCCCAGTATCACATTGACGGAATTCAGGATTCTCTGGAACGCGCCGCCGCTCATCTCCCCCCGGGTGGACGCCATCGGCGGATCCTCCGCCGGCGTGATCATCAACAGTGAAGTACGCACCTCCTCCCTGTTCCGCGGCGTCAGCCAGGAAGACATTGAAAAGACTCTCGGCAAGGTGTTCCGCACCCTCCAGAAGGAAAAATGGAACAACATTCCCTTTGAAGTGGTGAATGACGGTGAAGTCACCGCCCTCGCAGGGGCCATGGGCATGAACGATAACGCCGTGCTCGGCGTGGCCATGGGCACCTCCGAGGCCGCCGGCTACGTGGATCCGGAAGGCCACATCAAGCCCTGGCTGAATGAACTGGCTTTTGCCCCTGTGGACTACTCGGAGGAAGGCGGAGTGGACGAATGGTCCAAAGATATGGGCGTAGGCGCCCTTTATTTCTCCCAGCAGGCTGTGGCCCGCCTGGCCCCCCGCGCCGGCTTCCAGTTTGAAGGAATGCCCTTCCCGGAACAGCTTAAAAAGGTTCAGGCCGCCATGGCGGAAGGCGACGAACGCGCCCGCAAGATTTATGAAACCATCGGCGTGCACTTCGGCTATGCCATTGCCCATTACGCCAGGTTCTATGATATCCGCAACCTGCTCTTCCTGGGCCGTGTGGCTTCCGGAGACGGCGGCCAGATCATCATTGACAAGGCGGAAGAAGTGCTGCGCACCGAATTCCCCGAGCTGAAGATCCAGCTCCGCGTGCCGGATGAAAAGACCAAGCGCCACGGACAGGCCGTAGCCGCCGCTTCCCTTCCGGCTCTCTCCTGACGGGATTAATCAAATTTTGCGGGAGGGGCCCTGGCTGGGGGCCCTCCCTGCTCATATTCGGAGGGGGGCGGACAATCCGCGCCATTTTTCCTCCTTCCTTTTTTCTGATTCCCGTTCCGCCGCCCTGCGTTCATGGTTCCCCAGAAAGAAAACATCGTCAATTGCCCGGCGTGCGGACAGCCCATGGATGTTTCCCTGCTGCCTCCGTACGCCAACGCCATTTGCCCGGGCTGCCAGGCGCTGACGCGTGTAAAAACGCGCATGGGGCCTTATCGTATTACCGGAAAACTGGGAAAAGGCGGCATGAGCGTGGTGTTCCGGGCGGAGGATGCCGTTCTGGGGCGGGAAGTGGCCCTGAAAGTGCTGAATGATGCTTATGCCGGGGATGCCCTGCGTTGCGAACGTTTTGAACGGGAGGCCCGGATCATGGCGCGGGTTTCCCATGAAAACCTGGTGCAGCTTTATGCCGTTGGGCGTGACCAGGGCCTTTTTTACATTGCCATGGAGCTGGTGGAGGGCAATGGCCTGGATGCCCTGATTGCTGCGGAGGAACGTGTGCCGGAAGACAGGGTGCTGCGCCTGACGCTGGATATCGTGCGCGGGCTGGACGCCGCATGGAATGCGGGCCTTATGCACAGGGATATCAAGCCCGCCAATGTTCTTTTGTCCCCCGACGGAATCGCCAAAATCGTGGATTTCGGCCTGTCCCTGCTTCATAGCGAATCCGACATGGAGCGGGAAATATGGGTTACTCCTTATTACGCCGCGCCGGAAACGCTGTTGCGAGGAGAGGAGGACTTCCGTACGGACATGTACGCTTTGGGTGCTACCATGTACCATTTGCTGGCAGGTGCGCCTCCCCGTGTGGACGCTTCCCAGTCTTCCGATATTCTTCTGGAGAACAAGAAAGATCTCCCTCTCCTGGAGCAGGTGGTGAACGACATTTCTCCAATGACCTGTTTCATTGTGGACAGACTGATGGCTTTTAATAAAGAAGACAGGTTCTCTTCCTATCCCGAATTGATGGATGCCGTGGAACAGGCGCAGGAGGAATACGCCCGGGCCATGCAGGAATCCGGTCTCACCTGGGCGGAACGGCGCGCGGTGGAGGCCCGGCACGCACGGCGCAGGAAATGCCGCATCATCGTTGCCTCCTCCATTGTTTCCGTAGTGGCGCTGGCGTTGGGCGTTTGGGGATGGGCGGAATGGCGGGAGGATGGAGCTCCTTCTCCCGTAACTCCGCCTTCGCCTATTTCTCCTGCGGCGGAAGCAGCCTTGGAAGACAGGGAGGCGGCGGAATCGCGGCTGGAGCGCAGCATACGCTTCGGCAAACTGTTTAACGAAGCCCAGGAATCCCTGAACCGTGGGGATCTGGTGAAAGCCGCCGCCATGTTCGGCGATTTGGCGGCTCAGCCGGACTGCCCCCTGTCCACATCCCTTTGGGCCGGTTTGAACCAGGTTCTGTGCATGTGGGTGCGCGGCCAGTTCCCGGAAGGGGTGGAGCGTCTGGAAGAACTGGGCAGAAAGATGGAAGCCTGCGGGGACCCTGAGGAACTGGAACGTTCCAGGGATATTGGCAACCTGGTCATGTACCTGAGCTCCGCAGACTGGTCTTCCCGGATGCCGGGGCTGCGCTCCAATTCTGACCTGGCCGTGCATTATTATGTGGGCATGGCGCTGAAATCCTGGTACTTTGCCGGGAGATGGACGGAATACGGCGGCTTTCTGGACCGGGTGGCCGCTGATGCGGCGGATGACCGGGACAGGAACGTCCGTGAGCTGGCTTCCGCGTGGCTCAGCAACCTGGAGAAGTATACGGACCAGTACGCGCGCTTGAAACGTCTTCAGGACATGCCGGAAAAAACGGTGGCTGAAGTAGAGGCCAAACGGTCCGCGGCGGACTTCCTGCGGGAACAGATGGTCATTGGGGAAGTTCCTTCCATGTCTCCGGCTTATGCCGCGCTGGAAGGAATACTGGATCATTTGAGGATGCAGTACCAGGCTGCGCGGGACTGGGAGGCTGCGGAAGCCGTGAAGGCGTCTGAAAGGAAAAAGGCGGAAGAGATGCAAAAAAAAACTGGAGGAGGAAAAGAGGAGGGAAATCCTGCTGGCCGCCCAATCCAGAAGTTATGAAGACGTCTGCCGGGAAGCGGAGGGCATCATGAAGGAAACCGGTGATTATGAGAAAGTTTCCACTGTTTATGGAGAGGCTGAAAAAGTCATTTCCTCTCCTGCGGTGAAAGCCCGTCTGGCCATGCGCCGGGAAATGACGGACCAGATGCTGCCGTTGTTCTCCCGCATGGAGAAACTTTTGCCCGTACTGTTGGAAAAGAAACCGGGGAAAACTCTGGTGCTCAGAGATGGCTCCAGGGTGCGCCTGAAAGGGATGAAGGGACATCTGCTGACCGTGGAGCCTCAGGACAGCCGGGAAGGAAGCGGTGCGTACCAGGTCAGTTGGAACGAGCTTCCGTTCAACTCCCTGCATGCTCTGGCGCGGGAATGCCGCCAGAAGCAGCCTGCGGAATTTTCTTCCCTGGCGGATACGTATTCCAAGCCTTTGCTTATTTTTGGCAGGCTGACGGGAACCATTTCCTCCGCACAGCAGGAAAAAGCATTGCTTCAGATGGACCGCTCTTTCATTGAAAAATGGAATTTATGGATGAACAGTCTGGAGGCGGAGGAAGGGCTGCCGGGAGACGATGGAAAATCAAGTTGATTCCGGAAGGGAATAAAGTCCCTTGAAAGGCGGCGGATTGCTGTCGCCGGCAGGTTTCTGCCCCCGCCGCGTGTTTTGCCGGCTGCCCCCGGGCCGGAAAAAAGGAAAACCGTCCGGGCAAATGCCTTTGTTCCGGATTTGGAGAAAAGTAATGGTGATGAAGTAAAATTTGCTTGCCTAGGGTACTTCGGACAGGTCTCATAGCCGCATGAGACTGATCAGCTTTCTGACGCTGGCATGCGTGGCCGGCTTCCTCTCTTCATGCAGTTGTGATTGTCATAAGCCCGCGGACTTCGCTCTGAAGGATTACCAGCCTACCTCCAGCAAGCAATTCCGTTAACTTCCCTGTATGTTTGAAATCCGCGAAAAACCGGAAATGGTGGAACGGGCCATGCTCGTTTCCATTTACTTCGATCCCTCCGAGGCCGGGGAAAAACAGGCCATGCTGGATGAGCTGGAAGACCTTGTCTCCAATCTCGGCATCGGCATCGTAGGGAAGCACCTCGTCAAGTCCAGGGACATGCACGCCAAATTCCTGTGCGGCACCGGAAAGGCGCAGGAAGTGAAGCAGCTGGCGCTGGATTGCCGGGCGGATTGCGTTGTTTTTGACAATATGCTCTCCCCTTCCCAGCAGAGGGAATGGGAACGGCTTGTTGACGAATGCGTCATTGACCGTGAAGAGGTCATTCTGGACATCTTTGCCAGGCGCGCCCGGACACGGGAAGCTACCCTGCAGGTGGAACTGGCCCGCATGCAGTATTCCCTGCCGCGCATGGCCCGCATGTGGAACCACCTGGACCGCCAGGGCGGGGGCTCCGGCGGCGGCAAGGGAGGCGGCGGAGCCGCCAGGGGGGAAGGTGAAAAGCAGATTGAAGTGGACCGTCGCCTGGCGCGCGCCAGAATTGAGGCTATTCAAAGGGAACTGGTCCTGGTGACCCGTCAGCGCACCACGCAGCGCAAGGAACGGGAGCGCCAGGCCGTCGCCACGGCCGCCATTGTAGGTTATACCAATGCCGGAAAATCCTCCCTCCTGTCCCTGGTGTCCGGGTCTGAAGTCATGGCCAGGGATATGCTTTTTGCCACGCTGGACACCACAACGCGGAAGATAGAGCTTCCCCATGGGCAGCCGCTGCTGCTGACGGATACCGTGGGCTTCATCCGCAACCTTCCGCACCGTCTGGTGGAAGCGTTCAAGTCCACGCTGGAGGAAGCCGTTCTGGCGGATTTCCTGATTCAGGTGGTGGACGCTTCCGATCCGGAAGCCGTGCGCCATTATGAAACGACTCTGGAGGTTCTCAACGAACTGGGTGCGGGTGACAAGCCCATGATCGTGGTTCTAAACAAGGTGGACTTGGTGCCGGAAGAACGGCGCGGGGCCCTGGAAACGCTGCTGGCGCCTCATTTCAGCGGCAGGGTGGTTCCCATGTCCGTGAAAGAAGGGAATGGTGAGGGAGACCTGCTGAATGCCTGCGTGGAAATGCTGGAAAGCCGTGTCCGGCGCGCCCGGTTCCTGATTCCCTATACCCGCAGCGACCTGGTGGCCGCCATGCATAGTGAAGGCAAGGTTTTCTCTACGGAATATGTAGAGGAAGGGACCTTGCTGGAAGCTGTGCTTCCTGTGGCCTTTTACAATAAACTGGAATCGTTCCTGGCAGACAGGTAATCCCCTGTTCCTGAAGCCTGGGGCTTTGCCTTGCGCTCCGAAGGCCGTTTCGGGGCGGGAAACGCCTTTTCTTCCGGAGACAATGTCCGGATTCCTGGACGGGTCAAACCCGGTATCCCAGGCCGTTCAGGCATTTCATCACATCCCTGACAGGCAGTCCGATGACGTTGTCCGTATCCCCGCGCACGGAGGAAATAATCATCTCCCCGTGTTCCTGAAAGGCGTAAGAGCCGGCCTTGTCCATCACGTCCACCAGTTCCATGTAATGGAGGATGTCTTTTTCCGTCAGCTTCCGGAACGTTACTTCCGTCAGCACGGCCAGGTTTTTCATGCCCAGCGGGGAACGGATGGCAACCGCCGTGCAGACATGGTGCGTGCGTCCGGAGAGCTTCCGGAGCATGGACCGGGCTTCTTCTTCATCTTCCGGCTTGCCAAGAGGAAAGCCTTCCAGAAAAACGAGCGTATCCGCGCCGATGACGGTGGAATCCGGATGTTCCTGGAACACGGTTTCCGCCTTGGCGGCGGCATTGTGCAGGCAGAGTTCCTGCGGGGGCATGGAAGCCTCTTTCAGTTCTTCCGTGCCCCGGACAATAATGGAAAAAGGAATGCCGGTTTTCTCCAGCAATTCACGCCGCCGGGGCGATTGGGAGGCCAGGATGACGGGCGGAATCATGGGAGAAAAAAGCGGTCATGAAAAACAGGGAGCCGATTTTTCTCAAGCTCCCTGGATGATGGGCTGTCAATGATTGCCTGTCAACTGTCTGCTTCCCATGATCCTCTGGAAAGCCTCGGGGGAAATTTCCCGAATGGACCTGATAATGTTTTTGGAAAAGGCGCCCATGCGTTTCCGGATGGTTTCCCGGTCTTCCGCTGTATCAAATTCCATGCCCACCAGGGCGCGGCCTACGCGTTCCCCAGTGTAGGTATAGTTGAAATAACAGAGGGAAGCCAGATCCGCGATGCGTTCCATGAAGTCAAGGAAGGCGCCGGCTCGTTCCGGAAATTCAATGTGGACGAACAGGGGGTGTTGACACAGTTCCGGCTGGTAGTGAATCATGCGGAAGCGCACGTCGTCGTCCTCGCTGATGTCTTCGAATTCGATTCCTTTCTTTTTCAGTGTCGTGCGGATGGTATCCAGGTCTTCATCGGAAGCGGCAATGCCGAACACGGGGTGCTGGGTGTTTCCCTCCGTTTTGCCGTATTGCACATCCACCAGCGTCGTATCCTGCGGAATGTGGCGCAGGTATTTAAGCACCTGTCCGCGCTTGGAATCCATGGAAATGCGCAGATAGCGCGTTTCATGGTTGCCGATGCCCGCCTGCCGGGCAATCTGGGTAAGGTGGGTGAAATCCATATTGGCTCCGGAAATGACCACGAAGCTCTTTTCCTCCGGCTTTACTTCGCCCCGGTTCCATTGTTTCAGGAATCCTGCCAGGCTCATGGCTCCGGATGGTTCCGGCACGACGCGGGAGGATTCCCACATGGCCCGGATGGCCTGGCAGACCTCATTATTGGTCACGGTCACGAACTCGTCAACCAGTTCCCGGCAAAGGGGATAGGTTAATTCTCCGGGGATGTGGACGGCTGTGCCGTCGCAGAAGACATCCACGTAATCCAGATTCACCCGGCGTCCCTGCTCAATGGAAGTTTTCATGGACGCCTGGTCGATGCCTTCCACGCCGATGACCTTGATGCGGGGCCAGAATTTTTTCAGCCAGCACGCCACGGAGGCGGCCAGTCCGCCGCCGCCGATGGCGACGTACGCGCGGTCAAAAGGGCCTTCTCCGCTCATCACCACTTCGTCCGCCAGCGTTCCCTGTCCGGCCATGGTCACCAGGTCGTCATAAGGATGGACAAAAGTGCAGCCGTGAGTTTCCGTGTATTCATGGGCGGCGGCGGCCGTCTCGTCATAGTCCCCATGGAGCATGATCTTCACATGCCTACCGCCGTGGCGGCGCACTTCCGTCTGCTTCACTTCCGGCGTGGAGCGCGGCATGAAAATGGTGGCATGGCAGTTCAGCACTCTGGCTGCCAGCGCCACGCCCTGGGCGTGATTGCCGGCGGAAGCCGCCACAATGCCCTTGTCACGGGCTTCCTGGCTCAATGCGGCCATGCAGTTGAACGCGCCGCGCCACTTATAGGCCCGGATGGGCCCCAGATCCTCTCTCTTGGCGTATACCGGGGCCTGGATGCCCGGCAGATTCAATCGCTGGAGAGGAGTCGGCTCGCCAACGGTGTAGACGCGCTGGCGGGCCTGCAGTATTTCCGCGGAAAGACGGTCCGAAAGTATGCTCATGATTGTAATGCTGGCTCCCATTCTACTGAAGTCCAACCCCTTTTTCCAGTAAAACGTTCCCGGGGGGGCGGCCTGTTTTCCGGAATTCAGGTTTTCTGGACGAAAAAAGCCGCCCGGAGGCGGCTGTTTCTTCTGAACAAGGTGGCGAAGCGGACGGGGCTCGAACCCGCGACCTCCAGCGTGACAGGCTGGCGCTCTAACCGAACTGAGCTACCGCTCCATGACCTTGGATGCCGTCCCTGCCTTGCGGCGGGGACGTGGAGGCTTATACAGGCGCTCCCGCAGAAATGCAAGACAAGAAATCATTTTTTCCTGCATGCGGGGTTTTCTTGCTGGGAGAAACAGGTTAAATAACCGGACGGATTTGAAATCCGTAAATGATATGAATTAACCCAGATAATGAATAAAATATTAATAATGCCGATTCTTGAAACTGGTACCCCCGTTTTTTCTCTTTCCCCTTTCAGGCTGTTCCATGCTTCCTAAAGGGCTTGGCCTCAAAAATGGTCATTGACAACGGATTTCAAATACGATATTGCATCCGGTTAATAGCGTATTTTATCTCTGTTGAAAAATTACGTCGTGTTGAGCATATTGACTATTAATTATTTTTTATGAAGCTTCATCTGCCCGTCACTCTGTTGTCCGCAGTACTCGCCTGCTATTCCGTTGCAGTTTTGACAGCCTCTGCCGAGACGCTTACAAGTAATGTAACCATTAGTACTGATACCACTTGGAATGAGACGACGACCATCGGAGCGAACGGTCTGACCCTGACCATTGAAACCGGAAAGACGCTGACCCAGGCGGAGGGAGCGTTCAATATTGGCAATAACAGCCTCACCATCACCGGCGGCGGCGTTTTCAGGATTGAAACGGCGGCTACGCAGAAAATCGGGAGTGATCCAATCTCCAAAACACTGACTATTAATAACGCTACGCTGGATTTGAGCGCTCCGGACGCCAGTCTTAACTCGGGGGGGTATACCCGTTGCCGTGTGACCGTGACCGACGGCGGCGTGCTGCGCGTGGGGGAATATTCCTATAATGGTCTGGGTCAGATGGCCACCAATACGGATTACTGGACCTTGAACAACAAAGGGCGCCTGGAGCTTACCAAGGAGGAAAACGGAGAATTCGGGTGCGGCCTGACGGTAGCGGCGGGGGGCGGCGCCGTGGAGGTGGAGAATGCCTCCAGCACCGTGCGCATGACGGTATCTTCCGCCCAGTGGATTCAGTTGAACGGCGCCCTGACGCTGACCGGGGCCGGGAATATGACCACGGCCGGCGACAATGTGTTCCGGGGGACAGGCAGGTTGATCAAGGACGGTTCCGGGACGCTGACCCTGGCCCATGCCTCTTCCTTCACGGGCGGCGTGGAACTGAAAGGGGGCACCCTCATTGTCAGCCATGCCTCCGGAATGGGAACGAACAAGAACCTTTCCGTAACGGGGAATGCGGCCATCGGCGGCATTTCCGCGGGGTACGGCGGCCTTTCCCTGTCCGCGGGAGCGGGCCTGGACGTCTCCGCCGTGGACAGCAATGCCGGCCTGTCCATGACCGCCGGCGTCCTGTCCCTTGGGGGGCAGAATACGATGACCGGCAACCTGAACCTGGGAGCGGCCGTGCGGATTGACGCCACTCACATGACGGTGAACGGCAATCCCCTGCTGGCCCTGAACGGCGCCCTGACGGTGAACGGCAGCCTGCTGCTGGAGAACAGCGACAGCGTGAGCTGGAGCGCGGGCACGTACAATCTGATTAATGCCACGGGCGGCATCACCGGGGATCTGGCCAATACCATTCTGCTGGGGACCGAATACATCGGCAACTGGAGCACGACGGACAATACCCTGAAATTCGTCGTGGCGCAGGTCACGTCCCTGACCTGGACGGGCGGCGGAGACAATACGTGGACGGTGGGAGGAACGGGGGATTCCCCCTGGAATGCGGGATTGCCTTTTGCCAACGGCAACGGAGTCATCTTCGGTGACGTAGCAGGCAATGCGCCGCAGACCGTGAACATCGCCGGGCAGGTGAATCCGGGCCTGATCGTCGTCAATGCTGACGCAACCGGTTATACGTGGACGGGGTCCGGTTCCCTGGTGGGAAGCTCCAAGCTGCAGAAGACCGGCAGCGGAACCTTGTCCATCGCCACGGACAACGCCGGTTTTTCCGGAGAAGTCCTGCTGGGCGGCGGCACGGTGGAAATGCGGCATGACGCCGCGCTGGGTGCCGGCAGCATCATCTTTAATGGAGGCTCTCTGAAATACGGCGCTGGGATAACGGCGGACATTTCCGGACAAATTCAGACAGGCGCGTTGGCTTCCAACGCTGTTCTGGTGGATACGAACGGGAATGCCGTCACATGGGCATCCCTGGCCGGCTGGATGGGAACCATCACCCGCACGGGAGAAGGCAGCCTGAATCTGGCGGCGGGCGCCTACGGAGGCAAGCTGATTAACAGCGGAGCCGGCTCGCTGGTGATCGGAGCGGGCAACGCCACGCTGGGAGGAGGCATTTCCGGGACGGTCGTCAAGACGGGTGACGGCACGCTGTCCCTGAGCAGGGACGCGTTCAACGCATCGGCGGGAGGGACGCTGGTGGTGGAATCAGGCACTCTCGCTGTTGCGGCAGAGGGGACGTTAAGCTCCGACCTGAACATCACCCTGGGAAAAAACGCGGTGATGCAGACCGGCTGGGCCACCAACATCACCGGCACGGGCATATTGACGATGGGGAACGGTTCCAAGCTGCGCCTGCTGAACGGGAACGGTAACCGTCTCATCGACATGCAAATCCGGCTGGACGCCGGAGAAGGCGGCTACGCCGTCATTGACGGCTCCAGCAATGGAAATAATGCCACGCTGACCTCCGCCATCACGGGAACGGGCGGCCTGAAAATCATTTCCGATGTTGGGGGCAACGGCTGGAATTTTAAAACGGGATGGGTGAAGAATTCCTATGACGGCGATACGGAAATAGCCGGAACCGGTAGTAACATCAGCCTGACTTATAATGTCGGCACAGCCTCCGTCGCTGCCGGACAGGTGCTGACCCCGTGGGGGCAGGGCAGCGTCACGCTGGGCGGCAGTGAAAAAAATGTCACGGTGACGTTCAACGGCTTGAATGCCGCAGCCGCGGCGGGGGGAGTGTCCCTGGACGGGGATGTCACGCTGAAAGGGACGAACGCCGCGACCGTCCTGAACGTCTTTACCGGAATCACAGGAACCGCGACGCTTAACGGCAAGGTGTCCGTGGAAACGTCCGGCAGCGGAACGGCGACCCTCGCCGGAGGAGACAGCCTGCAGATGCTCGGCGGACTGGGCGGTGCGGGAACGCTGGCCGTCACTACCCGCAACAGCGCGGGCTCCCTGACGCTGGGCGGCGATGTTGGCGATTTTACCGGAACACTGAACCTTTCAGGGAACAATCTTTACCTGAATGCGGATACGGCTCTGGCCGGAACATTGAACGCCTCCACCGCCAAGGTGACGGCGCTGCGGAAGCAGAACGTGACCGGAACGCTGAACGCCGCTTCACTGGCGGTTGACGGAAGCGCCCTGAGCTCGGACGGAGCGACGCTGACGGTGAGCAACCTGGCGCTGGGCGCGGATGCAGGCGTCAGCCTGGACATTAACGGGAATATCACCGCGGGGACTTATACGCTGGTTTCCTGGGACAACCTGACGGCAGGCAACTTCGCAGATGCGGGGACGATGACCCTGACCGGTACGCTGGCCAGCCTGTACCAGGGAACCTTCAACGTGAATACCGGTGACAAGACGGTGACCGTTTCCGTCAGCATGGCGGACGGCGTGGTGGTCTGGGACGGCAATCCGATCGGCGCCGTGGACAACACGACGACCTATCTGTTTGACGGAACGCACACGGGAGTGGCGTCCCTGACGGGGGACGTGAATGCCAAGGCCATTTATTTCAACAACGGGATAGGGCAGGACCTGGAGCTGACCAACAACGGAGGCAAGCTTGCCGGGAACGGAACCATGACCAAACTGGGTGAAGGAAAGGTGACCTTCAACAGCTCCAACAATGATTACTCCGGCGCGGTCAACATCAAGGAAGGAACCGTTGCCGTGAAGGCGAACATGGCCCTGGGGACCGGAACGGTGACCGTGGACAGGACGGGACGGCTGGAAATCGGCGTAACGGGCGGAATTGCGGATATTCTGGGAGCCACGATGCCGACGATCAACGGAGGCACGATCGCCTTTGCCTCCGGAGGGGCCAATACGCTCGGCAAACTGCTGACCGGCTCCGGCATCAATCTGGAAGTGTCGGGCGCCGGAACGGCCCTGACGGTTTCCACCGCCCAGACGAAAACCGCGCTGACCACGGTGGGCGAGGGCGCGGTCCTGAACCTCGGCAAGAATGGAGACGGACAGCAATCCATCCTTTACGGCGATTTGATAGTGAACGGCGGCACGCTGAACACTACCGCGGGCGATCCGTTCGGTTACAACAACAATGGGAATTTCGGCACGTTGACCCTGAATAGCGGCACCTGGAATGTCGGCGGCGGCAATACGACCATGGCCAATACCAGAATGGTGTTCAACAACAGCCGGGTCATTCTGAACATGCCCGGCGGGGGATTAAACGGCTTCGACTTGTTCAGCGGCACCAATACCATTGTGACGCAGCAGTCCGCTACCGGAATGAGCGTCTTCTCCGTGGCGGAGGGAGCCCCCTCCACCGGTCAGGCGAATGCCCTGACCCTCCGCGGCGGCACGGCCATCTTTGACATAGCGCGCGGGAATTTTGCGCTGGACGATACTAATACGGCAGATTTGAAGCTGGATGTAATCGTAGCCAAGGAAGGCAACGGCGCCAACCTCGTAAAGCAGGGGAACGGCGTGCTTCAACTGACCAAGGCCAGCGATTATACCAACCAGACCCTGATCAAGGAAGGGACCATCCTGCTGACGGGAGCCGGCTCCCTGGGTTCCGGAGCGGTGACGCTCGGCGGCAATGGAGACGCTTTCCTGACCTATGCGGTGGATGCGGACCAGACGGTGGCCAACGTCATCGGCGGAACGGGTTCCATCACCCAGAAGGGTCCGGGCAAGGTGACGCTCAGCGGCGCCAATACCTATGCCGGCACGACCAATGCGGAAGCCGGAACGTTGGCGGCGGGAAGCGCTACGGCGTTCGGGACCAGCACGGTCTCCATCTCCTCCGGAGCGACGCTGGACATCGGCAATTATGCGGTGAATAACGCGGTCAACGTGAAAGCCGGCACGGCGGATGCGCTCTCCACGGGCGCCATCACCAGCAACGGCGGCTCCATCGGCAGCCTGACGCTGGGCAGCTACTCGCGCCTGAACGTCACCGGAGACATGGCCATGGCCGCGGGCTCCTCCTTCACCTTTGACATGACAGGACTGACGGCGGGAGGAAACGCCCTGGTGACGCTCACCGGCGGACTGACGCTCACCGGAACGCACAACGTCACCCTCAACAACTACGACACGCTCACCGACTCGGGAGACTATTCCCTGCTGACGGTGGGAAGCGGAACGCTCACGCTCGGCTCCTTCAACATCGGGGACCTCATCAATGACGCCCATCCGGAACTGACCTACACGCTGGGACTTTCCGCGGACGGCAAAACGCTTCAGCTCAAGATCGAATCCTCCGCGAACATGCTCACCTGGAACGGAACGGCGGACGCCGGAACATGGAGCGCGGGCGACGTGAGCAACTGGACCTACGGCGGAAGCGGCTCCGCGCCGGCGACCACGGACGGCCAGCCCCTGCTCTTTGACAACACGGCAGCCAACAAAACCGTGACGATCACGGGAGACGTGGCTCCCTCCTCCATCGTCGTCAGCAACAGCGGCGCGGACAACACCTACACCTTCCAGGGAGACGGGCACATCACGGGCGCCACGACCATCCTGACCAAGAGGGGGGACGGCACCCTGCAAATCCGCAATACGAACACCTACGGTGGTTCTACGTCCCTGGAAGGGGGCATTGTGGACATCAACGGAGACGGAGCGCTGGGAACGGGTTCCATCATCTTCGGCGGCGGCATCCTGCAGGCCTCCGGGAACGTGACGCTGACGCAGACCATGGTGCAGAAGAACGCCGGGGACGCGGTCAAGCTGGCCGCCTCCGGAGCCGGCACCACACTGACGGTGAATACGGCCGGGCAGGACAGCTTCCTGTCCCTCAACTGGAACATCTCCGGGAATGGAGCCGTGGCGCTGGGGAACATCGCCAATACCAAGGTCCTCTCCGGAACCGTGACGGTGGCCAGCGGCTCCACCCTCAAGCTCTCCGGCGGCAATGAAATCGCCCTTTCCGGCGTGCTCAAGAACATCAGCGGCACCCTGGCCAAGACGGACGGAGGCTCCCTGCTCGTCAAGGCGGCCAACGGCAATGACGCGCTTAACGGCACGCTCAGCAATGCCGGAGGCAGCATCGTTCTTTCCGGCTACGGAGCGGCTACGGCCAACCGTACCATCACGATGAACGGCACGCTGAATGCCGATCTCATTGACGTCACGTACGGCGTGACGCTGGACTTGAAGAAAGACCTTGATATCGCCACGCTGCAAATAGGCGGCGGCACGATGGGCAGCAACACGCAGGCTTCCGCGGTCAACGTGGGGACGGGCGTCACGCTCACCTCCACCACCGGCGTCAATTTGGGCGGCGCCAACGGGCAGGGAGCCCTGGCAGGCAATCTCAACATCAACGGCGGCACTGCCGTGCTGGCGGCCGCCTCCTTCCTGGATGGCTCCGACTCCGGCATCACCCTCAGCGGCGGCGGTACGCTCACGATGGGCGGCGATATCACCGGCACGTCCGGAACCCTCACGCTGGGAGAAGGCACGCTCAACTCCTCCGCTGCCTGGACAACTTCTGTCGGAGTCGCCCTCAACGCCGCTTCCGGCAAGACCGCCACGGTGGATACCACGGGGGGACATCACCCTCAACGGCGCCTTCACCGGTTCAGGCAACCTTCTGAAAACCGGTACGGGCACTCTGAGCATAGGGGCCGCCAGTGCGGGTTACACGGGTACCGTGACGCTTGCTTCCGGAACGCTTTCCTTCCAGGACACCGCCGATGGCTATAAAGCCGGGCTCAACATCACCGGAGGCAACGTGACGGGCGGCCAGAATTACAAGGGCGTCAAGAACGTCTCCGTCAATGCGGCCTCCGGCGTCAGCGCCATTTCCCTGGGCGGCCTTTCCGGTTCCGCGCTCAAGACCGTCAACATGACGGACGCCGGAACGGTCATCAGCGGCATCAACGGCGCCGCCAATCTGGACAGCGCCAGCCTGGTGGTGGGCACGGGGAACGTCTCCAAGACGCAGGACCTGGCCGGAAGCACTTCCATGATTCAGTTTGACGCGGCCGGAACGCAATTGGAAATTGAAACGCTCACCCTTACCCTCTCCGCTGACGTGATTAACGCCATGCAGGGCTGGGGCGCGGGGGACCGCACGGCGTGGCTCAACCTGACCAACGGAGCGCTGGGCTACGGTACGGCCATCTTCAACCCGCTGCTGGAATCCCTGGGCTTTACGGTGACGGGCATCAACGGAGGCTCCATCGGCATCACGGGGGACGCCACGCAGATTTACGCCGTGGGAAGCGAAGACAAGACGGTCACGAACAATTCCGAGCTGGACCCGTACCGCGCGGTCATCGTGGACGGCAACCTGGCCCTCAACCTCCCCGGCGTGGACGATACGGCTGACGGCCTGACGATCAACAATCTTTCCGGTGCGGCTTCCGGCGTTATCAACATCACCAGCACGAACGACAAGACGGCTTCCGTCATCCTGAACAACGAGCTGCTGGGAACCGATCCGAATACGTCCGGTCCCGATACGAAGTACTCCGGAACCATCAATGGGGGGACGGCCAATATCACCAAGACGGGAGACGGCTCCCTGGAGCTTGCCGGAACCCTGGATACCAGCGGCACGCTGGACATGCAGGACGGCCAACTCATCCTCTCCGGCACGGCGGACCTCGGCTCCATCAAGCTCAACTCCTCCAACTCCGGCGACCTTTCCTCCCTGGACATTACCGGGAAGGCGGAAGCGGGAACGCTGACGGATGAAGGCAACGGCGGCAACCTCTCCATCGGGAAAAACGGTACCCTCTCGCTCACGGGAGCCGGTTCCGAACTTTCCAACAGCACCGTTTCCGGAGCCGGCGTGCTCCAGGTGGCGGACAACGCCTCCCTGGCGCTCAACGGCACCTCCAAGCTTGACGGCGTGCAGGTGGACCTGGACGGCAACGGAATGCTGGAGCTCGGCAACGCGGCCAACAGCATTTCCGGCCTGACGGGAAGCGGCGCGCTGAACAACGGCTCCGCCCTGGAAATCACCACTGCCGGGAATGCCCTGTATGAAGGCTCTCTCAGCGGAGAAGGCAGCATCACCATGAACGGCACCGGCACGCAGGTTCTGAAGGGGAACGGCGCGATCGGGCAGGCCCTCAGCGTCACGAAGGGAACGCTGGAACTGACGGGTGCGGAAGGCGGCAACGGCTCCGTTACCTATAAGAGCCTCACGGCGGGAAGCGGCGCCCATGTGCGCCTGAGCCCGGTAGGGGAAGGAACCGGAGCGGTCAACACGACGCTCACCGTCGCCAACGGACTCAACCTGCAAAACTCCCATCTGGACCTGGTCATCAACACCAACCGTGACGACCTCTTCTCCAGCCCGGTCATCACCGTGCAGGCAGGAGACGTCAATCTGGACGGAACCACCGTTTCCCTGGGAAGCCTGGGGGACTACGACGACCCGGCGGACCCGACGGCCAACCTCAACTTCACGCTGGTGGACGCGACGGGAGCCGGAACGGTTTCGGCCAACGGAGCCACGGTGGACGCCTCCGGCTACTTTGACTTCTACTACCAGGAATTCGGCATCCGGACGGAAGGCGGCAAGATTGTGGTGACGGGCATGGTCAAGACGGAGAACGCCTTTATGGACGCGGCCAACACGGCCAACTCGGAAGCGGGGGCCAACCTGCTCTGGAACAACCGCGGCAACGCGCCGAAAGGCACGCAGCTCGGTGACCTGAGGGAAGCCGTCAGAAACGACATCCAGTCCGGCAACACCTCCCGGGCGGCACGTTCCATGGCAGCCGCGGCAGGCAGCACGGTCAACGCGCTGGGAACGGCCCAGAAGGACGCCCTGCGCGACCAGATGGGCTGGATCAGGAACCGCACTACCCTCATGGGCGTCAACCCCGCCTACGTCAACGAAGACCTCCCCTGCTTCCACATGTGGATGGAAGGCACGGGTTCTTACGCCAAGCTGGACACCAGGGGGGATGAAAGCGGCTACCAGCTCACCACCTGGGGGGGCACCGTGGGCATGGACGTGGACCTCAGCGACCACTTCACGATGGGAGCGGCCTTCACGGCCAACTACGGCGACCTGACGGCCAGCGCGGCGGACAGCGCCGACGGGCACCTGGACAGCTACTACGCCAGCCTCTTCGGCCGCTACCAGGACAGGCGCTGGGCGCACACGCTCATCCTGACGGGAGGGTGGAACGACGCGAAACTCAACCGTACGGTCAACTACGGGGAAGGAAGCTACGGGACGCAGGGAAGCACCAGCGGGTGGGGCTTTGGAGCGATGTATGAACTCACCTACGACGTGTACCTCAACGAAAACCGCAGCAGCGTGCTGCAGCCGCTGTTCAACGCCTCGGTGGTGACGACGCGGATGGACGGCTATGAGGAAACGGGTGCGGGCAACGCGGGCCTGAACGTCGGCAGGCAGGACTGGACGACGGGGACGCTGGCGTTGGGCGGCCGGTGGATGGGTCTGGTGGGCAGCAACATCTTCGGACGAGAAGCGCTGGCGGAAATCCGGGTCAACGCGGCGCAGGACCTGGGAGACCGGAGAGGGGAAACGAACGTCTCTCTGCTGGGCAACCCCGGCTTTGCGCAAAGCGTGAGGGGAGCGAAAGTGGGAACGACGGCGCTGCAGCTGGGAGCCGGACTGAGCGTGCCTGTAGGAACGAAGGGAACCATCTACGTGAACGGGAACGCGGACATCCGTGACGGGTCCAGCGCGCTGAACGGAAGCATCGGCTACCGCTACGACTTCTAACAAGAGAAAACACAAGGAGGGGGGCCCACCCCCGAAAGGCCTTCCTCCTGACCCTCCAGAGCCGTTCCGGATTTATTCCGGAACGGCTTGGTAACGTCAGAGCTCGTCCGGCAGGGAAATGGCGGGATCCTGGCGTCTACTTTTCCAGCAGCCGTCCTCCGTCGTGCCATTCTCCGTACATCCTGTTTTCACGGGTATTCTTCAGAAATTTTTCCAGGCGCTTGCAGAACAGTTCCGGCTGGTTTTTTTTAATTTGAATGGTATCCAGGCGCACATGGCGGTATAGCCGGGGAAACGCCAGGAAATTGGCGTAAATAAGCGGATCCTGTTGAAGGAGCTGTAAAATATACGAGTCAATACGGAACGTTTCCGGGTTCATTTCCGGCAGACATTTTTCGCCGTGGGGCGTCATTAGTCCCAGCCTGGCCAGGCGGCGGACGCGTTCCTTGTTCAGTTCGGACCATTTACTTTTTCTGGATCGGGGAGTGAGACGCTGGGCCAGGAAACCGGAGGCCGTCTTTTTGCGGGTGCTGTCAATCTATCCGAAGCACAGGGCTTCCTCCACGGCATCCAGGTAAAGGAGGGCATGTGGGGAAGGTTTTCTCGTTGTGAGAACCCAGCAGCAGGAGGAAGTGAGGTGGTTGTTTTCCGGCCATATTCTTAATTCCTTCCGTGTAGTGATGGGAAGAAGGTTGTTTATTTCCATGGCGTTTATAGGTCGGTCTTCCGCTGATGTTCTGAGGGCCGATGATACTTCTCCGGAGCCTGCATTTCCAGCACAGACATGGATTCTATCCGGGGACAGCTTCGCGAAGGGCGCCTTTCTCAGGAACCGCTTTTCTTTCCGTCTTCTTTTTCCGCCGTTTTTTCCTTTTCCTTCTTCGGAGAGAACCGGCTGGTTTTCTGCTTGTCAAAACAAAAACCGCCATTATAGATGATTTATGAAGAAGAATGTAGTCCTGTCCTTGCTGGGGCTGGTTCTGCTGGTTTCCGCCGTAGCGGCTTTCAATATGGCATGTGCAGAAAAATCCTCCAACCGTGCGGATATCGCGCGGAAACGGGTAACGCCCGTGCTGAATTCCTTTCTGGAGCCGTGCGGCGCCAGGGTGGGAAGTCCTGTGTTTTTACGGGCCGTAAAGGAAGACTCCGTCCTGGAACTGTGGGTGAAACCGGACAAGGCGGAATGCTACATGCTTGCCAAGCGCTATCCGATTGCCGCATGGTCCGGAAAACTGGGTCCCAAGGAGAAGGAGGGGGACAGGCAAACGACGGAAGGTTTTTATGAAGTGGAACCGTCCGGGCTCAATCCCCGGAGCAATTACCATCTGTCTTTCAACATCGGGTATCCGAATGCCTATGACCGCTCCCTGAACCGGACGGGAAGCTTCATCATGGTGCATGGCCGGGATGTTTCCATCGGCTGTCTGGCGATGACCGATTCCGGAATTGAGGAGATTTATATCATGGTGGAACAGGCTCTGGTTCATGGGCAAAAAAACGTTCCCGTGCAGATTTATCCCTTCGTGCCCACTCCGGCGCGTTTGTCAGAGGAAAAGGATTCTCCCCACGCCGCCTTTTGGGCGGACATGGCCCGAGCGTGGGACTGGACGGAACGGACCCGTACTCCGGCCCGGGTGAAGGTCGTCAATGGCAGGCTGGTCGTTGTGGAGCAATAAAAATCCTCCGGTTGAGGACCGGAGGATAAAGGAAGGCCTGCGGAACAGGGGCGACAGGAGCGCCCCGGGCACCGTGTGTCCGGAATGCTCCGGATTAGACCAGCTGGGCAATCAATTCTTCGCGGTCGCCCGGCAGAAAATCCATCGGGGCAATTTCCGGCAGCGTATAGCAGCCTGCAGCCAGTTTCATGCTGGCGCGGGCGGAAGCCACCATGACCTGGGCGGTCAGAGCCGGATTGTTGATGCGCATTTCAAACGTGAACATCTGGTTCTGCGTGGAGCCGGAAACGCCCTTGCGTTCCATCAGCACACCGTGGCCCATGTCTTTCAGCACGTCGATGTCGGGCACCTGCAGCACGCGGGTGTCGTCATGGCTGAAGTAGGAATCTGATTTAATGGCGAATTCCACGTCGGAGAATTTGGCGCCTTCTTTCAGCACCACATAAACCATGCGGCGGTGTACGCCGGAACCCGTGGGGATGGTGAGGGAGAGAGCGTCCGCCACTCCTTCCTTGGAACGCGCCACGACGCTGTGGCCCATGCTCATGCCGGGGCCGAAGTTGGTGTACGTGATGCCTTTGGGAGCCATAGCCAGCATCAGGGTACGGATGACGGAGTCCGTTCCGGGGTCCCAGCCGGCGGAAATGATGGAGACGGCGTCATGCTTGATTGCCTGGGCTCCCAGGGAACGGCGAAGGGCCACGATGTCCCCGTGAATATCAAAGCTGTCTACTGTGTTGACGCCGCGGGCGAGCAGAGGCAGGGCCGTTTCTTCCACGCTGCGGGTGGGGGTGCAGAGCAGGGCTGCGTCCACATGGCCCAGTTCCTCCACGTCGCTTACGGTCTTGATGCCGTGTACAGCTTCGCTGCCGGGGCGGCGCACGATACCTGCCAGTTCCATATCGGGAGCGGCGCGCAAGGCGTCCACAGCGTATTTCCCGATGTTGCCGTATCCTACAATGGCTACTTTAATCATCTTGGTAGTAAATAGTAATGGTTCCGGGTAATGGGGCGGAATGTCCGCCCGGCATTTTTTCCTTTGGCGCATGTTTTTTAAGTGTTTTGGGAACGCATGGCAAGAACGGAGAATGACAGGGGGCTTTGTGGCATGATTGCCGGTTCTTTGAACGGGGGGCGGAGGAATGGAGTCTGATTACTCGGAACTCTTCCAATAAAACGATGAAAAGCAAATTGATTATTCTGAGTATCGCCACCCTTCTGGGGTGCGTTTCCTGCAATACGATAGGCGGGGTGGGCAAGGATGTGGAAGCGGTCGGCAGCGACATTAATTCCGCCGCCCGTTCCACCAGCCGGGCCATGTAAAAGGTTATGTGGAGACCTTGGACGAAAGCCGCTTCATCCGCCCGGATGAAGCGGCTTTCCGGTAAACAATGTGCTGCCGCCCGCATGCCCTGATTTCCGGATGGCCGCAAAGGTTTGGCGTGTTCCATGCAGGATGGAGCCGGACCATGCCAATTCGTTGGGAACCCCATGGAGATGGCTGCCATTCAGGGCAGAATGGCAGGAAGTAAAGTACTGCCTCTTTTTCATTAAAAGAGGATTCGAAGCAGCGTCCGGCACTTCCCGGGCCTTATTGCATGGACTTGCTGGTGGCCTGGGAGGCGCTGTCAATCTTGCTTCCCATGGCTTCCACGTCTTTTCCTATTCCGCTGATCGTATTGCAGGAGGAGAGAGCAAGGGTTGCGGCGAGCGTCAAAAGGGCGGATTTGATATTCATTATTTGAAGAGAGGTTGAAAGCCGTATCCTAACCTTCTTCCGGTTTCTTGTCAATGAACCTGGCAAGCAGTAGTTTGTTATAGCTTTTTGTTATATTATGCCATAGAATAATTGTATTATCGAATAATAACGCTATTTGCTATAAGAAGCCTGCATTTCATTACAGATTGAAAAATACCATGAAAACATCAGTTGCAGGATATCCCAGAATAGGCTCGTCACGGGAACTCAAAGTTGCCGTGGAACAGTATTTCCGGGGGAAAATGGCACCGGAGGCGTTGTTGGAGACGGGAAGCCGCCTTCGCAGGACGCACTGGCAAAAACAAATGGAGGCGGGCATTGACGGCATCCCTTCCAATGATTTTTCTTTTTACGACCAGATGCTAGATACTGCGGTTTTGTTAAATGCGGTTCCCCAGCGGTACCGGGATTTGGGAATTTCTTCATTGGATACTTATTTCGCGATGGCTCGCGGCTATCAGGGGCCGGCTGGGGATGTCAAGGCTCTAGCCATGAAAAAATGGTTTAATACCAATTACCATTACCTGGTTCCCGAGATAGATTCCGCCCCCCTTCAGATTTCCGGGAGTAAACCCTTTGACGAATTCCTTGAAGCCCGGTCATACGGGATTGAAACGAAGCCCGTCCTGATTGGGCCGTTTACATTCTTAACGCTTTCCTCATTGGCGGGGGGACGCACGCGGGAGAGTGTCGCCGGGGAGTTGGCCCGGGCGTATGCCGCTATTCTGGCCCGTTTCCATGAGCTGGACGCGGCATGGGTGCAGTTGGACGAGCCCGCTCTTGTCCGTGACCTGGACAGGCAGGATATCGACCTGTTTCTCCGCTTGTATGAATCCATGCTGCCTTCAAAGGGGCGGGTGAAGGTCCTTCTTCAAACCTACTTCGGAGATATCCGCGACTGCTATGAACAGGTTGCCGGATTGGATATTGATGCGGTAGGACTGGATTTTGTGGAAGGAAAGCAGTCGCTGTCCCTGGTGAAAGAATATGGTTTCCCGAAAGATAAGCTTCTTCTTGCAGGCGTCGTCAACGGGAAGAATATCTGGCGCAATCATTATTCCCGGACTCTGGCGTTGCTGGCCGATTTGAAAAAAACGGGTGCCCGCATAGGCATAGGGACTTCCTGCTCCCTTCTGCATGTTCCCTATACGGTCGCTCAGGAGACGAAACTGCCGGAATATGCTTTGAAACACTTCTCTTTTGCCGAAGAAAAACTGCAGGAGCTCCGGGACCTTAGCTTTCTTTTTTCGCTGGAGAACGCGGAGCCAGAAAAGATTTATCAAGTCAATGATGCTTTGTTTCAGTCGGACAGGATAGGAAAAAATGCTGCTGTCCAGGCGGAAGTATTCGCCTTGAAGCCTGACGATTTTACGAGATTCCCGTCTTTTGAAGAGCGGGAAAAGCTTCAGAAAACCCGTTTCCGCCTTCCCCTGTTTCCTACGACGACAATAGGTTCCTTCCCCCAGACTGCGGAAGTCCGCTCCAACCGGGCGGCATTCAGGAAGAACCTCATTTGCGGGGAGCAGTACAGGCAATTCAACTTTGACAGGATTAAAGAATGCATTTCCCTGCAGGAAAAGATAGGACTGGATGTTCTCGTTCATGGAGAATTTGAACGCAATGACATGGTGGAATACTTCGGCGAGCACCTGCAGGGCTTCCTTTTTACGGAAAAAGCCTGGGTACAGTCCTACGGAACCAGGTGCGTCAAGCCGCCCATCGTCTGGGAGGACGTTTCCTGGATGCGCCCCATTACCGTGGAGTACGCCGTCTATGCCCAAAGCCTGACAAACAAACCGGTCAAGGGCATGCTGACGGGGCCGGTCACGATCCTGAACTGGTCTTTCCCCAGAGAAGACGTTTCCCTGGAGGAGCAAGCCCTGCAGATTGCTCTGGCTGTCCGCAAGGAGGTGCTGGCATTGGAAGAGCATGGCATAGGCATCATCCAGATAGATGAAGCAGCCCTGAAAGAAAAATTGCCTCTGCGTCGTTCCGACTGGCATGGAGAGTACCTGGACTGGGCCATTCCCTCGTTCCGCCTCGTGCATAGCGGGGTCAGGCCGGAAACGCAAATTCATACGCACATGTGCTATAGCGAATTTGCGGCTATTATCCGGGAAATCGATTCCATGGATGCCGATGTCATCACATTCGAAGCTTCCCGTTCCAATCTGGACATTCTCGATGCCTTGAAAGAATGCGGGTTTAAGACTGAAATCGGCCCCGGAGTTTATGATATCCATTCGCCCCGTATTCCCGGAGAGACGGAAATTATGGAAAATCTCCATCGCATGCTACGGAAGATTTTACCGGAAAAACTGTGGGTCAATCCCGATTGCGGGTTAAAGACGCGCGGCAATGAGGAAACGATAGGCAGCCTCAAAAATATGACGGCGGCGGCCAGAGCCCTGCGTACGGAATTCCAGTCATGAAGCTTTCCGAATTGTTTCCCCAAAAGAGGGTTCTTTCCTTTGAGGTGTTTCCTCCCAAGCGGACTTCCCCGATCGGGACGGTTTACCATGCTCTGAGCGCTTTGCAGGGATTGAACCCGGATTTTATCAGCGTGACCTATGGTGCTTCGGGAGGCGCGGGAACCAGCGATACGCTTAACATCGCCTCCTCCATCAAGAAGGATTATATGGTTGAGAGCGTAGCCCATCTTCCCTGCATCAGCTTGACGAAGGGAAATGTGTTGGAGCTTCTGGAACAGTTCCGCCGGAACGGAATTGAAAATATCCTGGCCCTTCGCGGTGATTTGCCCCCGGACAGAGAACCGTGCCGTGATTTCACCTATGCCAGCGATCTCATTTCCTTTATTAAGGAACAGGGAAATTTTCACATTCTGGCGGCCTGCTATCCGGAAGGCCATCCCGAATCAAAAAGCATAGTCGATGATATTCGCCACCTCAAGACCAAGGTGGAGGCCGGAGCGGACCATCTCATTTCACAGTTGTTCTTTGGCAACGATATTTTTCACGCCTACCGGGAAAAACTGGATCTGGCAGGCATTTCCGTCCCTCTTGAAGCGGGAATCATGCCCGTCGTCAATAAAAAGCAGATAGAGAGGATGGTTTCCCTGTGCCATGTCCATTTGCCGAAGAAATTTATACGTATGATGGAAAGGTTTGAGCATAACCCCATCGCAATGCGGGATGCCGGCATCGCCTACGCCGTCGAGCAGATTATCGATCTCGTAGCGCAAGGAGTAGATGGCATTCACCTGTATACGATGAATAACCCGTATGTCGCCGGCCGTATTTGCGAAGCTACCGCCTCCATCATCCGGAATTAATCGTCAGTCCGGATTACTTCATAGCCGTATTCGGTGATAACCCGTTTCAGCTCTTCTATATATAGAAGGGCTGAACGGCTTGGGCGGGATTGTTCCCTGTCAATCCATCCGACCAGCATGTATTCCTTGGTTTTGAGCGGTATGGAAATAATGTTCGAGCCGTTCAAATCCTCGCTGAGAACTCCGGAACAGATGGTATAGCCGTTCAGCCCTATCAGAAGATTGAACAAGGTCGCCCGGTCGCTGACATGGATTTCCTTCCTGTGAACGATGGTGCTGAGAATTTCTTCTGAAAAATAAAAGGAATTATAGGTTCCCTGCTCAAAACTGAGGCAGGGGTAATCTTCCAGATCTTCCAGTAAAACCTGCCTGCGGCGCGCCAGGGGATGTGCCGAACTGACAAAGACGTGCGGTTCTGCCCGGAAAAGGGGATGGAAACAGAGATCGTTCTTTTTGAGAAGCTTGCTGATAACCTGCCTGTTGAAATCATTCAGATACAGGATACCCAGGTCGCTCCGGGATTGATGGACATCTTCAATGATCTCGAAGGTTCTCGTTTCTCTCAGTGTCCATTCGTACTCCTGGATGTTCAGTTTTTTGATGAGATTGACGAAAGCATTGACGGCGAAAGCGTAGTGCTGAGTCGAGATGGAAAATTGGCGTTTGAGAGGTTTTGTATTCAGGTAACGCTGTTCCAGAAGTTCCGCCTGTTCCACAACTTGGCGCGCGTAGGAAAGGAATTCCGTCCCTTCCAAAGACAGGGAAATGCCCTTGGAAGAACGGCGGAAGATCTCAAAATTCAATTCATTTTCCAGTTCCCGGACCGCTTTGGACAAGCTGGGTTGGGATATGAAAAGCCGTTTGGCAGCCTCATTGATGGAACCGCTGTTGACGATGCCGATGATATATTTTAGCTGCTGCAGGGTCATGGGGAAAAGGCAAAAGCCTGGTAAAATGGAGTTATTTCTTTTTCAGGTAACGTTCCTCTTCGCTGAAGACGCATCCGCAATACTTCTGCATGTACAGCCGGAGTTCCCTGGCCTTTTGCTGACCTTCTCTGAAACCGGGGCGGAAATCACGGTAAATGAAACGGGTTCCAAATTTCTCTGCCGTTTTTTCAGCGGTCTTTCTCAGTAATTCATGATTCTGGTAAGGGCTGACGAACAGGGTTGAAGAAAAGCCGTCGACCCCGTTTTCTGCGGCAAACCGTGCAGTCTCTTCAAAACGTATCCTGTAACACGTTCCGCAACGGTTTTCCAGGGAGGGGTAAATGGCGCGAATGAAGGGCCGCAGTCCATATTCATCCCTCATAATCAATTTCAGACCGATTTTTGCCGCGTATTCGACCAGCGTATCCTTTCTGGCCTGGTATTCCTTATACGGATGAATATTTGGATTAAACCAGAATCCGGTTGGTTCCATTCCTTCTTCCCGCAGCATTTCAATGCAGGAAATGGAACAGGGCGCACAGCAGATATGAAGCAGAACACTCATGCGTGCCCGGATATGTACCATGAGCAGGGAAAATCAACAATACTCAATGACGGATAATGAATCAATATGGCGTTTCGCCATCTGCCCGTTAGGTTTGAAGGCAGGCATTCGGATTCTCTTTTCATGTTTCAAACTCTGTTTACCTTCTGGCGGTAAGTGGGCTTTTCCGCTGCGGCATGCGTCCAGCGTCAATATGAACAAGGCTGTCTAGTGCCTCCCTGTCCTGCGGGTTCACCGGCATGTCCGGCTTATTCTCTATGATCGGAATGCGGTATGCCGCTTGTTTCGACTGTGCGGCTACGGGAGAGGTTGTCAGGCGGCCGCTCCTCCCTGCCATGGGAATTCCCGGAACACCGTTCGGAAGCTTCCCTGGGTGGCGGGGCGGTTGCCGTCAGGAAGGCGGGGATGGAGGGGTTAACTCGGGTTGACGGTGGTTGCGGTATCTGCCGCCGGGGCATCGGCTGCGGGAGCAGGGGAGGAAGCTGCGGTTTTCCCTTCCATGGGTTTGCCCAGAAAAGCGGGCAATTCCAGCCCTACGCTTTTGCCGAGTTCATGAAGGGGCAGCGTATCCGTTACCAGATTCTGGACGAATCCTCCCACAGAGGAGTTCCCTCCATTGCCCATGACGACTACCTTGTCGAATTTCAACCCCTTAATGGCACCGGACTGGAGCTCCACAATCTTGGTAAGCTGTTCCGTCACCAGCAGGTTGGAAGCGGCCTCGGAAGAACCTGCCGCCTGGACGATCTGCTGAAAACCGCGGGCCTTGCCTTCCAGCACGGCTTCAATCGCGGCCGCTTCACCGCGTCCCACCATTTCCATGCCTTCCCCTTCCGCCTTTTTCTTCAGGAGGGTAGCCTGGGCTTCGCCATCCGCCAGTTGGCGGATGGCTTCCGCTTCCGCCCTGCGCTGGATGAGCAGAGCCTGCGCCTTGCCTTCCTGTTCCAGTTTGAGTACTTCCGCCGTGGCCTGGGCCTGCACTTCGCGCTGGCTCTTTTCAATGCGGGCCGTTACCAGGATGTTGGCTTCCTGCGTGGCGCGTTCGCGTTCCGCGCGCTTTAATTCCGCTTCTTTTTCCGCCTGGTAGGCTTCTTCCAGGGTTTTAGCCTCCTGCACCTTCTGGGCCACTTCCGCCAGCTTTTTGGCCTCCGCCTGCTTCACTTGCAGCTTGGCGGCGGATTCCGCAATTTTAATCTGGGCTTCGTTCTGGCCTTCAATGGCGATGGCGCGGGCGTTCGCCACCTGGATGGTCTGGTCCTTTTCCGCTTCCGCTTTGCCGATTTCCCCGCGGCGCGTTTCTTCCGCCACTTTGATGGTGGCGTCATTGATGGCGCGCGCAGCGGCTTCCTTGCCCAGGGCGTTGATGTAGCCGGAAGCGTCCTGGATGTCCGTGATATTGGCGTTGATGAGATGGAGGCCCACTTTGTGCAGTTCCACGTCCACGCCTTCCGTGATGCCCTTGATGAGTTTTTCGCGGTCGGAGTTGATTTCCTCAATGGTCATGGAGGCAATCACCACGCGCATCTGCCCCATGATGATTTCCGCGGCCAGGTTGCGGATTTCTTCCCGGGAACGGCCCAGCAGGCGCGCAGCGGCGTTCTGCATGATTTCAGGAAGGGTGGAGATGCCCACGATGAAGGAGGAGGGTACATCCACGCGTATGTTCTGAGAGGAAAGGGCTCCTTGGAGGGGCACGTCAATATTGATAGGGTTTAGATCCAGGTAGCTATAGGACTGGAGAACCGGAAGCACGAAGGTGGAGCCGCCGTGGTAACATTTGGCCGGCTGGCCTGTGCCTACTTTCCCGAAGACGATGAGGATTTTGTCCGGAGGGCACATGCGGTAGCGGCTGAACAGCCAGGAAGCGGTCAGAATGATGAAGAGAACCAGAATGGCGATGGGGATGATTTTGTCCATAGTCGTCTTGGGGTATGATGATTGGGGTGTTTGTTAATGAAGAGGTTTGACGGTGACGATTCCCGCAGTGACGGCTACCACTTCCACCGGGGTTCCGGAGGGCAGGGGATGTTCCCCTTCCTGAACGGCAGGGAGGTACAGCAGCTGGCTGGGATGGGCGATTGTAACTTGTCCGCCGCGTTGGAGGTTTCCGGGAATGCTGATGTAAACGGAGCCGGTCATTCCCTTGAGGGTTTCATAATTCAGGGTGCCGTCTGATTTAAGGCTCATAATGAAACGCATGGAGATGCCGATGATCAGGAACATCAGCACGCCGGTGAAAAAAGCCGCCGCCAGGGAAGCGGCCATTCCCCAGTCCAGACCCTGGGCGAGCACGCCGCCCCAGCCGAAGCCCAGAAAAAAGCCGATGCCGGATTTGATGGACAGCAACCCTACGTCCGCTCCGCCGGAATCCGCATCAAAGTCCAGATCATGTTCCCCCAGCCCGAACAGGGACAGGAGAAACAGGAGCGCTCCCACGCCCGTCGCTACTACGGCGATGATAAAGAAAATGGAGTAATCAGTCATAGGGTGGATTGATTATCGGGAGTATCCATGTTTGGAGGCTGCTTGTCTATGGAAAAAGAGCGGCGGCCGGATATTTGGCCGCCGACGGAAGGGGAAATTCCTGCAATTTGTTTTTCTGCCACACTTATTTCATTTCCACGACGGCTTTTTCTCCCTTTTTGAGTTCCAGTTCCCGGAGCAGAAGGAAGTCGTTGGTCAGCAGGCCTGCCTTTTCAATGGGAGTGGCGGTTCCACCAATGATGACGGTGGCCTTGCCGGCGTTGATTCGGTTGGGGAACCAGACTCCCAGGCGACCTTTGGCGTCTTTGTTGGCTGTGACGGTGAACCCTTTGGAGGCATCTGCCGGGTCATTCCAGTCGATATGCCACGGGGACGGAGCTCGGGATTCGTCAAGACGCGCCGTCCAGGCAGGGTCTCCGTAAAAGGCCACGGTATCCCGGTCGTGGATAAGCCCCAGCTGATCCTTGCCCATGCCGTATCCGGCGGAGTTCATGCCCCTGGCAAAGTCCGGATCATCCTTGATTCCATTGATATCCGGGGAGTTGAAATGGACGTCCATGAGCTTGGGGAAGCGGGTCATGGTCTCGTCCAGAATGAACTGGTTGTTCAAATACCAGGCTTCCGCCAGGCTGGAGGCGTCATGATTGCTGAACAGAAGGCCCAGCGTCCCCCAGCCGCCCTTGCCATACCAGGAAGGGACGGTGTAGCCTACCAGCTGGTTGAAGCCGTAGCGGCTCAGGGCGGTGACAGCCATGGAATTTTTCGTCTTCTTGGCATCTCCGATCAAGCAGTTCCCCGCTGCGACCCAGACAGCCGGAACCGGCCTGGTTTCAATCACCGGCGCTTTAATTCTCTTAAGGAAGGAGAGAAGGTCGTCTTCCTTTCCATTGAAGAGTACGCCGCGCAAAAAAGTGGTGAATTCCCTGAACTGTTTTTTGTCCAGCGCGTAGAACCGGTTGTTGCCGGAAACGATGAGTCCCTTGCCGAAAGGCATTTCCAGATTAAACTGGGTTGCGTGGGAGGCCGTTACGAAGAGCTGCGGGGAATAACGTTTCCAGTATTCCATAAGCTTGGGCGTTACGCCCAGCGTGGTTTCATCCCCCTTGTCCTGTTCTTTCAGGCCTTTCGTGTAGAAAGCCGGCGTCACCTTGCCCTTGGAACCATGCTGTTCCAGGTATTGGAAGGGCTGCCAGTCCGTGATGCTCATGCTGTCTTTGAATCGGGAGGAATCCACATTGGTTGTTCCCATGGCGCGGCTGATGACGAGAGGCTTCGTTGCAGAGGCTATTCTCATGGCGGCCTGGGGGGTGTATCCTGTGACAATGCCCCAGATACAGTCTCCGTAAGGGTCGTCGTCCAGCCGGCGGCTCAGGCGGTGCAGGTCATTCACCAGCACCCGGTCTATTTCCTCCGGGCGCGCGACGACGGCCATGAAGCGGGGAGCCATTTTTTTAAGCGTGTCCAGCCTGGAGAATACGGAATCCTTCACGGTGACGATGGTGCCTCCGTGTTTTTCAGCCAGTTTGTCCGCTACGGCCTTCCAGTCCGGCATAGCGGCTGTTTTTTCGGAAATAACGATGGCATATCCGTTCTTGCCGGAGTCTTTGTTGACAGTCTTTACGACGGTGGTGCGAACGCAAAAAGCCGCCGGAGAGACGGCGGCTTGGGGAGAGTCGGCTTTGTCCGCCTGCTTTTCAGCAGGCGGAGTTTCCGCAGCCGGGTGATCCGGCAGAATGTTCAGGTTGAGATGCTCTCCCTTGCCGAAGATGTCTTTGGCAAGTTTGTTGACCTCTTCCACGGTGATGGCTTTTACGTCCGGAATGCTTTCCCTCTGCTGGTTCAGCCGTTCCGGCCTGGCCTGGGAATCTTTCAGCAGGGATGTCCAGTAGCCGTTGTCGCGCTGGGCGCGGTCCATGGAGTTAAGAATGGGATTACGGGCACGGTCCAGTTCCTCCTGGGTGATATTTCCCTTGCCGAGGTCGTCCGCAATTCTGGCGATGGCGCTGCGCACAGCCTCCTTATTGCGCATGACGCCGGAACTCATCGTGATAATATAGCCGTCGTCCGGATAGGTTTCACTGATATTGAGGCCGGTGGAAGGGGAGTAGGTTTCCCCCCATGTCTTCGCGCAAGCCCTTGAATACGCGGTCATAGAAAACTGCCTTGAGCATGTTCAGCCTGCGGGCCAGCTTTTTATTTTCTCCGCCGGGCGTTTTCCAGAAAAGGCAGACCATCGTTTTATCAATGGAGGAGTCATAGGTCAGGTCCTTGGAGAAATTGAAGTCCGCCATGGCCGGATGGCGAAGCGTTTCATCCAGCGTTGCCGGAGCTTCCGCACGTTTGGGAACTGCGCCTACGGTGCGTTCCAGCAGGGATGATGTCTTCCGTCCTGAAGTCTCCCGTAACGGTCACTTCCATGTAGTTGTTTTTCAACGGGGCATCCACCCAGTCCCGCACGTCCTTGACCTGGTAGGAGGTAAGCTGTTCCTGAGTGGGGAAGGTGAACCGGGGATTGTTCCTGTAAAGGATGGACGGAACCTGCTTCTTCATGGCTCCCTGCACTTCATGGTCCATCTTGTTATAAATCATGGGAATGGCCCGCCGGAGCAGGGTAACGCCGTCCTGGCGGTAACCTGGGTGCATCAGGTAGGCCGTCTGGAGCTGGAGTTGCGTTTCCAGGTCTTCCCTGTTGGTGTTTCCGGAAAGCAGGAAGAAGCGGTCCGTCATGGAGAAGCCTACCCCTACCTTCTTGCCTGCCATGATGGCGGCCAGTTCGTCATTGGAGTGGTCTTTCAAACCGCCGCCGTTCATGACGGCATTCGCAAAAAGTTCCAGCCCGGAGGCTTTTTCCGGCCTGCTCAGTTCCCCTCCGTCCACGGCAAAGGTGATGTTGATGGAGTCCTTGTCAAATTCCGTGGGCTTCAGGTTGACGCGCACGCCGTTGGACAGGGTGAGCTGGGTGACTCCCAGGTCGGTGGTTTCCGTACGGGCCATCACCTTGCCGGGATCCCCGAACTTATAGGAAAAATCCTTGCGGCCGTCCGCCTGGTAGGGCTGTACTTTAGCGGTCTGGGATTCCCGGTACGCTTTCATGATTTCGGCGCTTCCCTGGGAGTTTTCCTTATTGGAAGTGACGATCACGCGGGGAAAGGCTCCGGTCCAGGCTTCCTTCAGGGCTGCCTGGCATTGTTCGGGTGTCAGGTTTTCCACAACTTCCCTGGAGATGGCCCAGTCTTCCTGCGGCGTGGTGAAGACCTTGTCCCGTGCGGCGCTCTGGGCGATGGCGGAAGCCAGGTCTTCCGACTTGGCGGTAGCCCAGGACTTGATGGCGTTTTCCGCGGCGGCGGTAATGTTACTGCGGGCCTCCGCCAGTTCTTCCTTGTTGAATCCGAATTCAATGGCCCGGCGCAGTTCCTGTTCAATGGCGGCCAGAGCCGCTTTCCAATTCTTGTAGTCCGCCTGGGTCTGAATGGAATCCACTTCCGCCGCTTCCACTATGTCCGCGCGGCCTCCTTCCGCGGAGATAAAGGGGCAATCCGCATTCTTCGCCATCTTTTCCAGACGGCGGTTCAGCATGGCGTAAGCCACATTCAAGGGGATATCTTTGTTGCGGTTGGCGACGGTATCCGGCTTGTTCACGTAGGGGCGGGCGATGTTGATGCTGGCTTCCGTGCTGGTGGCCTCTTTGTTGGTAATCCAGTGGGCGGTGGTTTCCGTAGCCGTTTTAAGCGTGCCCCGGTCCGTCTGGAAGGAGTAGTTGTCCTTCTTCATGGAGCCAAAATACTTTTCCACCCAGGCTTTTCCCTGTTCCGGTGTGATGTCCCCGGCGATGACGAGCTGCATTTGGCTGGGTACGTAGTGAGTCCGATAATAGTTGATAAATTTTTCCCGCGGCGCGGTGCGGATTACTTCCAGCGTGCCGATGGGATAGCGGTCGGGAATGCGGGTTCCGTCCAGCATGATGGAGAAGACTTCCTTCATGACCCGGTAACCGGCGGAGTCACGCACCTTGTATTCGCTGGTGATGATGCCGCGTTCCGCGTCAATGGCGCTTTTTTCCAGCAGGGCTCCGTCCGCAAAATCCCGCATGATGGTGAAAGCCAGGTCCACGGTGGATTCCTTCATGCTGGGCACGTCCATCATGTACACGGTTTCGTCAAAGGCGGTGTACGCATTTGCGTCCCCTCCCAGGCCCAGGCCTTCTTTCTGCATGGCGGGAATCATTTCCCCGCGCTTGAAATGGGTGCTTCCGTTGAAAACCATGTGTTCCAGGAAGTGGGAAACGCCCTGGATGTCATCCGTTTCATTCAGAGAACCCGTGTTGACGCGCAGGCGGATGCTGAACCGGCCCTTGGGTTCCGCATTCGGGCGGATGAAGTAGGTCAGGCCGTTGGCGAGTTTCCCCTTGATAAGCTGGGGGTCCTGCTTGGGAATGCCTGCCGCCGTTTGCATTGAGGCAGCCTGAATCTTGTTTTCTGCTGCGGCTCCGGCCGGCGAATAGGACGGAAACAGGCACGCAGCAGCCAGAATGGAGGTGATGGTAAATGCCTTCATGGGAAAATACTGCCTTTTTGTTTCACACGATTTTCCGGGCAAGTCAAGCGGCCTTCTCTGCATAAAAGCGGCGGATTTCCGCAGACTTTCGGGAAATGTCATTCTTTCCGCATGCAGGCGGTCATGACAGGATGTGAACGGCGACAATGAAAAAGCGGGATTCTTCGCTTATGGAGTGGCATACCCGCCGGCAGATTCCAATAAATGTGCGATTGGTTCCATGCCGTTCGCCGTCAAGGTTCTGCCGCATTCCCGTCAGAAGGGCGTAAAGACCGCATTTTCGAGGAAACTGCCTTTTTCATTTCAGGCCGCGGGGGACTCTTTTCTGGACCTTTTCATAAGAATGACGCCCCATGTTGCCGCATAGAGCAGAATGTAGATTCCTGAGAAGGCCAGGATCATTATATTCTTTTGCCGAAGTTCTGCTGTATAGCTTTCTGCAGTCTCTTCCGATTCTATGGTGATATAGGAATGGTTGTCGGCAGGGATGCTCAGCACGCGCCGCTCTACGGCGATTCTCTGATTCACGATTTTTTGTCCCGTTTCATGGGTAGCCGCCTGGAATTTCCACTGATAGCCTTTTCTGCCGGTATCACGGTAGTGGACCATGTAAACGGTTTTGGTGGGGTTCATGCGGCGGGCTCTTCCGGTTGCGCCGGTATTTTCCACTTGAACAGGAAGCACCCGGACAGGTACGAAGGAATAAACGCCTTTATCTTCGTAACCGGACGCCGGAATGATGGAAGACAGCCTTTGAGCGGAAAAATAACCCATTGTAACTGCCGCGAGCAGAAGCATGACGCCGACCGCTGTGATGAATGGTTTTAATTTTTTGATGCTCATTTCAGGAACATTTTAGATACTTCTTTTCAAGAAAAAGGGCAACGCATGTTCACGATTTTCTTGATGTATTGCCTCAAGCTGCTGCGCTCTTGCTCAGAAAGATGAGGAAGGTTGCCATTCATCCCGTGGGCGCGGTTCTGAAATTCCGCAGATGCGGTCCACACAACGTTCCCATGCCTCCCGGCCCTGGTAGATTTCCACTTCAATACGCAGGAAATAGATAGGGACCTCCGGGTCTTCCTCCGGTTTTTCCAGCCGCACGGCATCCTTCTCCGTAGTTACGATCATGTCCATGGCCCGGTCTGCGCAGCGGTCGTAAAATTCCTGCAATTCCGTTTGTTCAAACCAGTGGTGGTCTGGAAACCTGCGGCAGATTTCCACGTGGGCGCCCAGGGAGCGCAGGGAGTTTTCAAAACTTTCCGGGCGCGCGATGCCGCTGAGGCACGCCACCCATTTCCCCCGGAGGGCCTTCAGAGGAAGGCGTTCCCCCGTGAACACATTTTCCAGATACCGGGGGCCGTGGTCACTCACGATGATGTCCGCCACGGGATTGTACTTCCTGATGGCGGAGATCAGCTCATCCTGTGGTTTCCCGCCGCATTTGGTCAGAATGATGTAGCTGGCGCGCGCCAAACTGCTCCTGGGTTCCCGCAGGGTGCCGCGCGGGAGCATGGCTCCGGTGCCAAAAGGCGCGCCGCAATCCACCAGCACGATATCCAGTTCATGCGCCAGCTTCAAATATTGCATGCCGTCGTCCAGCAACAGGGTGTCGCACCCCAGGTGCTCAATGGCGAAGATGCCGGACTTGATGCGGTTTTTATCCACCAGCACCGCCACGCCGTCCAGATTTTTGGCGAGCATGAAAGGTTCATCACCGGAATACAGGGGGCTCAGGTAGCGCGTTTTTCCGTCGCTGGCGATCTTGGGAAGATTCTCCGGCAGCCTGCCGTCCTTGTCTCTCCATTCCTGAGGCTTATCCAGCTCTGCGCTTTTGTAGCCGCGTGTCAGGATGGCTACTTTACGGCCGCGGAGGGTGAGGGTGCGGGCCAGCAGTTCCACCACCGGGGTTTTTCCGGTTCCTCCCACAGTGATGTTGCCCACGCTGACCACCAGCATTCCCAGCCTGGCCTGCCTGGCGATGGAATGAAACAGATACAGCCGTGCCAGAACCACCAGCCTGAACAGCCAGGAGGCACCGCGCAGGACCACGCGCATCATGGCGGCGCGGAATCCCTTGGCACGGCCGAAGATGACTTCCGTCCCCCACTCTTCAAATTCTTCCGATCTGGATTTCATGGCAAGCCCGGCGGCGTTCCTGGAAACTCCTTCAGTGGAGGATGCGGTGGCAACTGTCGCAGTAAACGGTTTCGTGGCCGCCCAGCACTTTCATTCGGGTGTTGTCCGTGATAACCATGTGGCAGCCGCCGCAATGGCCTTTTTCATCCATGGGCACAATGACCGGAACACCCTTGCTTCTGGTCATCCGTTCATATTCCCCCAGGGAATCTTCCGGAACGGCGGCGGCCAGATCCGCGCGTTCCGCATTCAAACGGTTCAGGAGCTCCTTGTCCGTCTCTGCCGTCCGGTCAAAGCGCGCGAGCGTTTCCTCCAGTTCGTGCTGGGCGTCCCGTGCACGGCGGATTTTCTGCTCCATGTCCGTTTTTGCTGTTTCCAGGCGCTCCATCAATTCCAGCTCTGAGGTTTCCAGAGAGTCAATAGCGGCTTCCGTTTTTTCCACCTCCTGGATGCACCTCTGGTATTCCTCGTTTTTCCGGGTGTTGGACTGGAGGGTTTTCATTTTGCCGATGTAGGCGCGTTTGGTTTCAACGGCGGCCTCCACGTCCCGTATGCTTTTTTCAATGCCTGCCACTTCCTGTTTGGCGGCCAGGGCCTTCTGCTTGATGGCCTCCATCTGTTTCAGCAGGCGCGTTCTCTGTTCCGGCAGGGAAGCCAGCTCCTTCCGGAGTTTGGAAATCCGCACATCCTTTTCCTGAAGGATCAGCAACTGGTCTAAATCGGCATGATTCATCGCCTGCCACCCTAGCATGCCCTGCCGGGGGGGAAAAGATTTTTTCTCGGCTCCGGGGCGGAGGTTCTGCCGCCTGTTGACGGTGCGGGGAAGTCTGAGAAATATTTTTCTGTTCTCCGCTGAGTATTTCAAGCAGGGCTTTCTGTTGTGCCGGCGTGCTTCCCTTCAAGGTCTGCGGCATGGAAAATTCCGCGTACTGCTGCGCCAGCCGGTTTTTTTTCTCCCGGTTCTGCCAGGAAAGGAAGGCGCATATGGCAAGGGCGCAGACGCAGACGATTGCCAGGACCATGTATGAATGGCGGTTGGAGGGCATGGAGGAAGGGAACTGCCCTGCATTATAGAAAAAACTGTCTTCCGCTCAATGTAAATAGGCAGGCAGGGGAAAACGGCGTTTGCGGGGGGAAGAGTGTTCGTCCCTTGCCTGTTCTCCCTGAGCGGAGAAAGCCTTCAGAAAGCCAGGGTGTTCAGGGATGAGGATTGTATTGGCCGTCCGGGATGAAGGGCAAAGACCCTTTTGAGCCATGGCTCTTCCGGTCGGGTGTTTTGCCGTTGCAAAAAAACCGCTTAAAAACCCAGGGCTTCCCTTTGCCAGTTCAACAGGGTGGAAATTCCTTTTTCCTTGTCTTCCGCAATGGCTTCCAGAGAGGCCCGGGTAATCAGGAAGGAGCCTTCCATGCCCAGCTCTTCAGCTTTTTCATCCCTGAGTTTGCACAGGCGGGCCAGATTGTCTTCAAATTGGTCGGAATGCTGTCGGCGCTGGATGCGGGGCCGGCATGGGTAGTCTTCTTCATCCAGCAGGTAGAATTTCTGGAGCGCATTCATGAACCGGCTGCGCCTGTGGGCATGAAAACGGGGCGGGGGAGCCACGGTGCGCTGCTCCTGAAGAGCCACGCTCCACTGGATGAGGTCAGCATTGGAGCAAACCATGAATGCGGGCTTGTCCCACGTTTTGGCTTCCGCATCGCGCCAGGTCCACATTTCCCGGAGGGCGGCCAGCCCCTTCCTGTTCAGTTTTCCGCAGCCCTGGATGCGCCAGGGATCCTGATGTCCGGCCAGATGGCGTTCCCGGGCGCGTTCCATGAAGTGTCTGCAAATTTCTTCAAACCAGCCCATGCGGCCTTTTTCCCGGAGGGCTGCCGTCAGTTTGTCCGCCATGTCCAGCATGTAATTTACGTCGTTCAGGGCGTAGGTGACCATGGTCGGGGAAAGGGGTCGCCGCGCCCAGTCCGCCTTTTGGGAGGATTTGCTCAGGGTGATGCCGTGGAAGTGTTCCACCAGGGCTGCCAGCCCGAACTGGCGGAAGCCCAGCAGGCGCGCCGCCGCCTGCGTATCCCAGATCATGGCGGGCAGCGTTTCCCAGGCGTTTTGAAAGAGGCTCATATCGTAGTCCGCTCCGTGCATCCAGACTTCCGTTTCTTTCAGCCAGTTGTAGAAAGGCCCCATGTCTTCGATGGAGAGAGGGTCGATCAGGCAGGAACCCGTTTCGTCCGCGTATTGGATCAGGCAGATTTTTTCCTGATAGCGGTGCAGGCTGTCTGCCTCCAGATCCAGGACTACCCGCCCCGCGGGCTGTGCGGCGGCGCGTTTGCGCCATTCCAGTAATTCCTCTTTCTCGCTAATCATCTTATTGCAACGGGGCGGGATTGAACCATGTATCCGGACGCCGGGCAACTGGAAATGCAAAAAGTGCTGATGGGGCAATCATGTATTGCCTATTTCCCGGAAATAGGGCACGAAGAAAGGCGTATGGACGAGGAAGCCACAGCAACCGGACGCAACCACGGAGAACAGCCTTTGGATGAACTGATGAAGCGCTGGCATCTGACTAATCACGACCTGGTGGAAATTTCTCCGGAGCAGCTTACCCACAAGCAGGTTCAAAAAGCCCGGCAGGGGCGCCAGCTTACCCTGAAAATGATGCAGAAGGTGTGCCGCGCCTTGAATGTAGCCATCTGGGAACGGCTTACCCCCATGCAGAAAGAGCAGTACTTCGAATACATGCACAAGCATGTGTTCAGCTATGCCAAGGGATATGATCCGGCCTGGAAAGACCCGAACATGGACATGATGGCCTGACCCCGGCTTTCGTTACCGGGCGGATTTTGCCTGCTGCCAGCGTGCCTCCATGGCATCCGCAGAAGCTTCTTCCAGGGAAAGACCGTCTTTGGCAAGCAGCCGTTCCATTTCGTTGAAACGCCGCTCGAATTTTCTGTTTGCTCCGGCCATGGCCGTTTCCGGGTCGATTCCCTTTTTCCTGCACAGGTTGACTACGGAAAACAGCAGATCCCCCAATTCTTCCGCGACGCGGGGGGTCTTCCTCCGGTGCGGAAAGAATTTCCCCGCATTCCGCGGTTTCTTCCTTCACCTTGTCAAGGGCGCCTTGGGCGTCCGCCCAGTCAAATCCTACTTTGGCGGCTTTTTTCTGGAGCTTCCATGCCTGGAGCATGGGCGGCAGCCCCTTGCCTGTTCCATGCAGGTATGGGGTTGTTTCCGCCCCCTTTTCCCGGCGTTTGATCTTGTCCCACTGAGCTAATACGGCATCCGTCGTGTCCGCCTTGGACTGGGCAAATACATGGGGATGGCGGCGGACGAGTTTTTCGCTTACTTCCGCAGCCACGTCATTGAAATCGAAACGCCCTGCTTCCTGGGCAATCTCCGCATGAAAAACCACTTGAAGCAAAACATCGCCCAATTCTTCCCTCAGCTGCGTCCAGTCATTCCGCTGAATGGTGTCCACGACTTCATAGGCTTCCTCAATCATATTGGAAATCAGGGAATGGTGGGTTTGTTCCGCGTCCCAGGGGCAGCCGTGGGGGGCGCGCAGACGTTTCATGATGGCGATGAGGCGCTGCATTTGAAGGGCAGGCTCGCGGCATTCGATCATTTCAGTGTCGTTCATGACGGAGCCATATTAATCGCGCAAGGACGGATGACTAGAAAAATTCCTCTTTACCCGGAACGCTTCTTCCTTACACTCGCCTCCATGGAAGTTCACACGTGGAAAGAACGCACGGAAGAGGGAACCCTGGTGTACAAGGCGTGCCACCATGCCGGCAAATGGAAGCTGGAGTGCGCCCCCAAGGTGGGCCGTGCGGAACGTGACGATGTGGAATGGGAACGTGTGGAATTGACGCGGGCTCACTGGGTGACTCTGCGCGATGTGCTGTGGCGTAAATACCAGCGCAAGCGGTGCCCATGGCGTTTCATTGAAACCATAGACAAGCTTCTGGAAGAGATGCCGGAAGAGGAGGACGCCGACTTCCCCGATGGGAGAGACGGACGATAGGAGCCTCTTTCAACTTTCTGCCGTGCGGGGAATGCTGAGGGCGGTTGCCAGGGAATGGCTTTCCTGGGTGTATCCTTTTGTCTGCGAGTTGTGCGGGCGCGGCGGCCTGGATGGCTGCCATGTCTGCCCGGACTGCCGCGGAAGTTTCGTGCCTATCGAGCCTCCCTTTTGTGCCGTCTGCGGGGAACCGGCGGAGGGTTCCTTCATCCCGTCCGGATTATGCCGCCGCTGCGCGGCGTTTCTCCCCTCTTTTGAGGAAGCCCGTGCCGTGTATGTGAATACGGGATCATTGCGGGCTCTTCTGCTGGCTTTCAAATATGGGGGAGCTGTTCATCTGGCCGGCTCCTTCGCGCAGATGATGGCAGAGGCAGTGCGTGGAAATCCTCACTGGTTCGGCGGAAAAAACGCCTGCTCGTTCCCGTGCCCATGCACCGCGGCAAACAGGCTCGAAGGGGGTACAACCAGGCGCAGGAACTGGCGGTTTTACTGGGAGAGGAACTGGGCTGGCCGTATGCCGGCGTGCTGAAACGCCTGCCGGATACGCTTCCCCAGGCCAGCTTGTCGCGGGAGCAGCGGCTCAGACATGCCCGTAAAATTTATGCAGCGGATGAAAAAAGGATGAAACGCAGCCCCGTCAGGGGCAGGGATGTGCTGCTGGTGGATGATGTTTTTACGACCGGAGCCACGGCAGATTCCTGCGCCCGTCTGCTCCTCCGCGCCGGGGCTGCTTCCGTTTGCGTGCTGACGCTGGCGCGGACGCATCATGCATGGCGCGGCTGAACCGGAATTTTCTTTCAGCCCGCCTGTTTCCTTTTTACAATGGCAGGCATGAATCCGGAGCTGATGTTTCATACGGAAGATGAAGTCATGTTTTATGATACGGACTGTGGCGGAGTAGTCCATAACTTGGCCTATTTGCGCATGATTGAGGCCTGCCGTACCAAACTTGGCGCTAAATTGGGAATGGATTACAAAACCATGAGCGATTTGCAGCAGTTTGCCGTGGTGGTGCGCCATGAGATTGACTATGTGCGTCCGGCCGTTCTGGGAGATACCATTTTGACGACGGGATGGCTTCAATCCGTGGACCGGGCCCGTTTCTGGTGCGATTTTGAAATGCGGCGCGCTTCCAATAATGATCTTCTGGTCAGGGCTCATCAGCAGCTGGCCTTGGTCCAGATGCCGCAGGGCCGCCCTGCGCGTATTCCTGCCGAATGGCGTGCGAGATGGCTGGAATGCATGGAATCCTGATCTTTTTTTGTCCATCTTCCATTTTACGCTTGCCATGAAAGGGGGTGTGGTGTTTACTGCTTGCGCCCTTCCTGCAAGGGTAAGTGCTTGGGTAGCTCAGTTGGTAGAGCAGTAGACTTTTAATCTATTGGTCCCGGGTTCGAGTCCCGGTCCAAGTACCATTCCTTTTTTGAAACCCTGTAGACCCAATAGTTTACAGGGTTTTTTCTTTCTTGTTTCAGATGCAGAAAATGACCCAAGTGCTATCTGTTTCACTTACAGGTTAATAGCATTATATGGCGGTAACCGTTCTGGTTAAAAAGATAGAAGTAGTTGATTGTAAATATGCCAGAATATATATTCCAGGAAATTTTTAAGGAATATGGCCCCGGGCGTAGCAGGCTATTCTGCTCGTACTGCCGTCATGGGAATCCATCCCGGACGGCGCGTTCTATTTCATGAAACAACAGGAAATGGTCCTTTAAATGGTACAGCCATGATTTAACGTCGGCCAATTCATGAGCTTCCAGCATGGTGACGGGCGAAATGAACGGATTCTTTTTAACGGCGATTTCGATAAGCCCGATGATTTCATTTCTCTTGCTCAGGACGGGAATGGCCAGATACTGCATGTATTTTTCCTCTGGAGGCTGGTTGCGCTTCCGGAAAAAGCTGCGCTGCACTTCTTCCGGGCTGGAAAGAACCAGGGGGCTGAGGTGGTGTTCCGCGAATAATTGTTCATCCAGCATGGCGGGTGTTTTCGTTACGGGCCGCGGAGGCTGTGCCAGCAGGGAAGGGGTGTCGTTATTGTGTTCTCCCTGTGCGTAGCCTGTAACGTGCAGCAAGGTTTGGTCTTTCCGCTGCTCTGCCTGAATATAAAGCACTTCAAAGACAAGGGAGTTTTTATATTCAGCCAGCGCAGCGGCAATGGTGGAGCACAGGAACAGGCAGGCCCCGTTGAAGCTTTCCGTCGTCCCCCTTGAACCGTCCGTTTTTGCCTCCCGGCAACTTTCTCCATTCAGTTTATTGGCGAAGTTTTCGTATTCTCCGCTCAGGGCGGCGTAAGTTTTTTTGTAAAGAGCCGCACTGCGGTTTTTCAGGGCGCAGGCATGCTCCCTGGTTTCCCGGTTCCTGTTGAGCAGTCTCTGGCATTCCACATGCCATACAATGAAAGCGGCGCCCAGAATGATCAAAAGGACTATTTTCCCCGTATTGGCTCCTTCCATGGGAGTCCCTCCGATGATGGAGATCACGACAACCAGAATAGGCTGGAACAGATTTGCTTTTTTGAGGAAAGAGGGCTCTTTGAACATAAAAAGACGCTGTGCAAGTTTTGTTAAAGGTATGTTATGAATTGATTATCAAAAATATTCCATATCTGGTGTGACGGCAGTACAGAACGGAGGTAAGGTGCAGAAAGGTTTTTTCTTATGGCATTTTAAATTAAGTTTATTTACAATCAATGAGTTTTTTGCTAATTTAGAAGTATTCTAATACGGTATTTCTTTGAATGATAAGGATTCTTTTATTCCAATAATTGTTAGGAAAAAAGAAGAGTTTTCCTTTTGGGAAATGATTTGATAAACAGCGGTGTTTTGTCTAGTTTTAACCTTATAAAGGAATTATTTTTGATTACAGGGCAAAAAATAGGGCATAGGAAAAATCCGAATGAAGAAGCGGATTTTTATGCAATTCCCCTTCATGGGAAAGGATGGCAAAGAGTGTGAAAATAATGAATGGTTCCCGGAATGCCCGGGAGGCAGGAATGTTGCCGCGGACGGGAATAACTGTTATTCCCTGCTTTTTCTTTCCCGGTGAATCACGTGCCGTTTTCTGTTACTTGAGGAAACGGAAATCAGAATTTTCTTCCGGAAGGGGATTCCCATAGAAACGTTTAGGGCGCGTATGCCCGTTTTCCTGCCGTGCCGTGTCATTCGGCATGGTTTTCCGCCGCCCATTTCCTGTACTGCGCGGACAATTGTTCTACAAGCGTCTGGTGCCTGGATGCCAGATTTTTCTGTTCCGTCCTGTCCCTGATGTCGTACACCTGCCAGGGGCCTCGGTTGGGGGCCACCAGCTTGAATTGACTTGTCAGGGCCGCCTGGTTTCTCTGATGTTCCCAGAAGATAGTGCGGGGAGGGCAGGTATTGGGAATGAAGTCCCACACCTTGGACGGAGGAAGTTTCGGAGGATTATTCCAGTAGGTGTTGAGCGGCTTGCCGTCCATATGGGCCGGAATTGGGAGAGCGGCCCACGCAAGGCAGGTTGGGGCGATGTCCTGGAGCAGGAAAGGCGAGTGGTAGCGCGATCCCGGACGTATTTTGGAAGGGTAGCGAATGATGAAGGGGGCGGACAGCCCTCCGTCAAAGGTTTCTATTTTATACTGGCGGTAAGGGGTATTGGACACAGCCGCCCACATGGGGCCGTATCCGTCCCTGCATCCGACTTCTCCCAGTGGGCCTGTGGGGAGGGTAGTCTTCTTGTTTTTATTGTTCTGGGGCATTTCCGCTGTTGCGCCATTGTCTGATAAAAACATGACGATAGTATTGTCACTGAGGCGGTGACGTTCCAGGGACGCGAGAATGCGGCCTATGCCGCGGTCCATGATAGCGATTTGAGCGGCGTAGGCGGCCATGCATTCGGCAATATAATCCTTCCGCTTTGCGGAAGTTTTTTCATAGCCTTCTGGATTGAATTTGCCGGCCATGCCCAGTTTGGCTGTAGGAGGGACGATTCCCAGCAGCTTTTGTTTTTCCAGTCTTTGGAAGCAATGGCATGGGGGGATTTGCCGTTGTAGAACGGGAGCATTTTTTCTATTTCCCTCCGGGGGGCCTGGAGGGGTGTATGCGGAGCCGTATAAGCCACGTAAAGGAAGAAGGGCTGCCTGCTTTTGGCGGCATCGTCAATATAGGCCAGAGCCGTTTTGGTGATATCGTCCGTCATGTAAAAATCCTCCGGCAGATCCTCCGGACGGAGCAGTTTCCCGTTTTCACCGAAGGGTCTGTCCGGCATGGGCCTGTAGTAATCTGCCGCTCCACCCAGCAAACCGCGGGAACGGTCGAAGCCGCGGTCCCATGGGTAGGATCCCCGAACTTTTCCAAGATGCCATTTCCCGGAAAGATAGGTACGGTATCCCGCTTTTTTCAGAAGTTCCGGCAGGGTGGGGATACCCGGGTTCAGGCGTCCGCGGTAGCCGGGGTGCCCGCTGTCGTCATCCAGGAGCCCTACGTCCACCTTGTGAGGTTCGCAGCCGGTCATGATGGAGGCCCGGGAGGGTGAACAGCGGGAAGTGGTGTAGAGCCGGGTTGCCAGCATCCCCTGTCTGGCCAGAGTATCCAGGGCTGGAGTGGGTATTTCCGAACCGTAGCAGCCCGGGTCGGACCATCCCATGTCATCAGCCAGGATAAGGACGATATTGGGCCTGTCCGCCAGTGAAGGGGCAAGGGTAAGCAACCAGAAGGCTATGCTGGCCAGGATGGAGGAACGCAGGGTAGAGCACATGAAAGGAATATGGAATATCATATATAATAAGCGGAACCGCTATTGATTCTTGCAGCAGGAGGAAAAAACAGGCCGTTCCGGAAAAATCCGTCCTGCGTATGCCTGTTTTTGCCGGAGGCTTTCTCCTGCGGCTGAATGTCTTTTCTGCGTGATGAAGCGTGCCGGAGGGGGCGGTCTCCCTACCACCACAGGATGGCGCAAAGCAGAATGGCTGCTCCATAGGCCATTCCTCCCAGGCAAAGAGGCGTCCACCAAGCAGGCTTGGAGCATATTTTATTGACCATGTCGCGGTACAGGTAGGGCTTGCCTATCCAGAGAATCGAAAGGAAAATGACGATGTAACACCAGATGGGAATAAGGAGCCTGGTCACTGGCTCCTGAAGGAAGGCGGCACTGAGGAGGGGAGCCGCCACCATCAGGCCGAAGATGCCCAGCGCCCGTGGAAAGAGCAGGTTTTTCACCTGCGTGACCATCAGCACCAGAAAGACGGGGCATGCCAGCTGGAGCAGCCAGCGGATACCTTCAAATTCCGCCAGCCCCACCCGAAAGCGGCTCAGCACGCCCAATCCTTCGGGAGCCACCAGCAGAAAGAACCAGAACAGGCCGCCGGCCAGCAGAATCTGAGCCAGCAGGTGGTTGCGCGGAGACGCCAGCAGAAAAGCCTGCACCTGCTGCCTTTTTACCAGCGCATACAGGTGGGCCAGCAGCAGAACGGTTCCCAGGATATACCCCGCCACAGACAGTGGTATCATTCCATCGTACGGATGCAGGAAGGGAGCATGCTGGTTCATCTGGACGCTAACCTTAATGATTATCCCGGTTTCGTAAAGGCGAATCAGTGGGAGTGGGAAGAAAATTCCACTGGATTGCCGGCAATGGTCCGGCAGCTTCCCTCCCGCGCCGGGCGGAGAAACAAGGGGTTCAGGAACCTTGGGTGACTTTGTTAAGCGTAGGGTCCTCAACGGGGGATATTTTCCCGTCCGCATAAAGCACCATGATTCCTCCCTGGTGGCGTTCAAGGGCCGGGACTACGATTTCCTCAAAATCCTGTTCCGTGATGACGCTGCGCCCGTCAATCGGGATGCCGTCGCTGATCCAGGGTTTGCCCCGCAGGGCCTGGCCGCGCGCCACATTCATGGGACGTCCCTTCCGGTTGTCCAGCCAGCTGGTGTAGGAAATGGTGTTCGGCCCGGCGGGAAGGTTGGCATCCTCCGCTCCAAGGATTTCCGGACGCTTGTCGTTTTTGCAGCGGAACGTGTCCGGGAGCATGTTGGGTTCCTTGGCGTTCCGGGCGATCAAGTCGGGTTGTTCCGCATTAACGATGGGCGCCAGTGCGTCCCACCAGTTCCGGCATTCCCTGGCGCTCAGGAGGCTGTCTTTCATGCCGCTGGAGGGTAGTTTTCCGCCGTTCTGGCCTGCGAATTCCTTGCCCCAGTCGCTAATGCGGCGCAGGTTGTCCGTGCAGCGTGTCCTGGCCGCCGTTTCCGTGGCATGGGAATAAATGCTGTAGGAGACGCCTGCCAGCAGGGCAATGATGGCGATGACTACGAGAACTTCAATGAGTGTGAAACCTTTGCTGCGTGGGGTAAGTAAGCGGGTTTTCATGATTTCCCGCCATTATGCACGATTTAGGCTGCTTGAAAAGGCAGAAACTGCGCTCTTGGGTGAAAAGAGCGAGGCCGGTGCTCCGGAGATGAAAAAGGCCGGTCCCGTGAAGGACCGGCCTGTAGAAAGGGTGGAGCCGGATTCCGCTTATTTGGCGGAAGTTACCAGAGCAGCGAAGGATTCTGGCTTCAGGGAAGCGCCGCCCACCAGAGCCCCGTCAATGTCCGGCTGGGCCATGAGTTCCTCCACATTTTCCGGTTTTACGGAGCCGCCGTACTGGATGCGCACCTTGGCGGCGGCGTCTGCTCCGAAGACGTCGGAAATAACCTTGCGGATAAAGGAATGGGCTTCCTGAGCTTCCTTGGAAGTTGCGGTCAGGCCGGTTCCGATGGCCCAGACGGGTTCATAGGCGATGACCAGGTTGGATACCTCCTCCGGGGTGAGATCCTTGAGGCCGCCCTTGAGTTGGATTTCCAGCACAGGTTCCAAAATGCCTCCCAGGCGTTCGTCCTTCGTTTCGCCGATGCAGAAAATGGGGGTAATGCCTGCGGCGATGGCCTTCTTGATTTTGGCGTTGATGATGGCATCCGTTTCTCCGAAATATTGGCGGCGTTCGCTGTGGCCGAGCACCACATACTTGAGCCCCAGTTCATTCAGCATGCTGGTGGAGATTTCCCCAGTGTAGGCTCCGTTGTCGTACTGGGAGACGTTCTGGGCTCCGGCGGCGATGCAGGAGCAACCGCCCAGGGCGTTCTGCACGGAGGGAATGGTGGTGAAAGGAGGGATGATGACTACGTCGCACGCGACGTCTTTCCCGTTAATAAGGTTTTTGAAGCTTTCGATGAACTGGGCGCCTTCAGCGGGGCCGATGTTCATCTTCCAGTTGGCGGCAATGATGGGTTTGCGGGACATAATGGAATGATATTAATCAGGAACACGCATTGTTGACAAATTGAAGCCGAGGTCAAGCATAGATCAAGGGCCGCATACGCGCCGTCCGATTTTTCCTCGTGGGGAAGGATAAGTTTTTCTTCTTTCAGCGTCCATTCCGGATGGTTCTGCAGAAAGTCCCTGACCAGCAGCCCGTCTTCCTCCGCGTCAATGGAACAGGTGGAATAAACCAGTCTGCCGCCCGGCTTGACGGCGTGGGAGGCATTTTCCAGGATGGTCTTCTGGAGCGCGGCCAGGCGGCGGATTTCTTCCGGAGTCAGGCGCCAGCGCACATCCACGCGGCGTTGGATGACTCCGGTGTTGGAACAGGGAACGTCCAGAAGCACGGCGTCAAAGCGGCCCTTCCATTCCGTGCGGCAGGGAAGGGACCAGTCCGCCTGCGCCGTCCTGACGAAGGGGGATCCCTGCCTGTCCAGGTTTTCCTTCAGGGTGGGTAGCCGGTGTTCATGGAGATCCGTGGCGGTCAGGAGGGCTTTGCCTCTGGTAGCGGCGATGATGGCTGCGGATTTGCCGGGGGCGGCGCAGGCGTCCAGAATCTCCTCTCCGGGCTGGGGGGCCAGCAAATCAATGGAATAACGGGTGGAAGGGTCCGCCACGTAAAGGGAGCCTGTTTTAATTTCCTCCAGCGGCAGAAGGCCTTCCACGGAGAACCAGCCGGGCGCGCGGTCCAGCGGTGCGAGGGAGGCCGGAATATTTTTCATGGGTATCAAAGGATTGGCGCGCACATACAGGCGCGGTGTGGTATTGTTCCAGCGGAGCAGGTCGCGGGTCATTTGCGGCCCCATTTGTTCCGTCCATCTCTGTACCAGCCATGCGGGGGTGGAATAATGAATGGAAAGCGGAAGTTTTTCCCGGTCCTCCAGAATGGTTTTCTCCCGCCGCAAAGCGTTGCGCAGGATAGCGTTTACCAGTCCTCTCAGGCGTACGGACGCGAGATTCACGGTTTCATACACAGCGGCGTGGTCCGCCATGCCCAGCAGGAAAAGCTGGCTCAACCCCAGTTGGAGAATAAGACGCGCTTCCACGTCCAGCTTGCCTTTCCGGAGGGTTCCGATGACGTGGTCAAGCCAGGTCTGGTTGCGCAATACGCTGAAGACCAAAGCCTGCACCAGATGCCTGTCTGCCGGTGGAAGCGCAGCTCGTGAACATTCCCGGTCCACGAGGGTTTCCGCAAAGGAGCGGCCTGCATGCCAGCTCCTCAGGCAATTCAGTGCTGTCTGGCGGGGGGAGGGGGGATTGTTCTTCACCGGGGAACTCTACATGCGGAACGTTCAGGTTTCAACCTGCAAAAACGCCCGGCGGAAAAAGGGGGACGCCGGGCCAGCTCCGGTTTTCACCTGTCTTTTCTGGGGCTGCCCACTTCCTTCCTGTAAATGGCCCGGAGTTTTTCCAGCTGGTCTTTCCTTGTTCCCGAAAGATTATTCCTTTCTTCAGGATCCCTGCCTATGTGAAAGAGGAACGGTTTATTTTGTTTTTGCGTAAGCTTCCAGCCGTCTCCCGTGATGACGGTGTGATCCACGACTACATAATCGCGCTGCCTGGAGGAGTTGCCGGACAGTATATCCATATAGGAAACGGCATCTTTGCCTTCCGGCATGCGGATCCCCGCAAGATCGGCGAAAGAGGCCATATGGTCGTAATTGGCCACCAGGCTGTGGCAGACCTTTCCATGGGGCAGCGTGCCGGGCCAGGAAATGATAAGGGGAACGCGGATGCCCCCTTCATGGCTGGTCCATTTCAGGCCGGCCAGATTGGCCATGGCGTTGTTTGGCCCAACGCGGCCGCGGCTGCCGCGGAAAACATCCAGCAGTTCCCCGGTGCCGTCTAGGACGCCTCCGTGGCAGTCGGGCCCGCGGCCGCGGCCTTTATCCGTACGGTAGTAAAGTTCATGCCCGTTGTCGGAACTGAAAATGATAATGGTGCGCTTGTCCAGGCCCAGCTTGCGCACCTGGTCCACGATGGCTCCGACCTGCCTGTCCAGCTTGTCCACCATGGAAGCGTATTCTTCTGCCGCTCCGGAGCATTCCCTGTTGGTTCCGCTGGCATTGCCATAGGCCTGGCGGATGGCAGGGGAGCCCGCGTACGTGTTTCTTCTGGAGGAATATCTACCGGGCCGTGGGGAAGGTTGGTGGAAAAAAAGATAAACATGGGCCTGTTCCGGTTTTCCTCCATGAAACGAAGGGTTTCCTCCAGCATCACGTCCGGAGCGTAGGTGACTTTGCCTTCCCTGTTGCCTCTTCGTTTTTCTGTGGCTTCCGGACTGTAGTCTTCCGGAGTTTTGCCTCCGTCGGCATGGGTGTTGCCTTTCAGGGGGAGGCGTTCACCGTCTTTCCAGAGGAAGGAGGGATAAAAGCCATGGGCCCTCTGATGGTCCATGTACCCTACATAGCGGTCCCAGCCGTGTCTTTTCAATTCTCCGTGCCAGGTGGTGAATCCCCATTCCAGCTTGCCGAACTGTCCCGTGACGTATCCGGCCTTTTTCAGCAATTCCGGGAGGAACACTTCTCCCTCGGCGGCCTTGATGCGTACTGCCCGTGCCGCTTTCTCTTCCAGTTGCTCATTGGACCAGCCTTCCCGTTCCGCCGTGATGACCAGGGCTCCCGCTGTCTGGGTGTAGGAATGGGAGTGGCTGTCGTGCACGCCCATAAGCAGGGAAGCGCGCGCCGGGCAGCAATATTGGCTGCTGTAGCACCGGGTGAACATGATGCCCTGGCTGGCCAGGCGGTCGATATTGGGTGTTTTCACGATTTCCTGGCCATAGCAGCCCAGCATGCCCATGCCCAGGTCATCCGCATAAATAAAAATGATATTGGGTTTGAAGGCCGCGGCGGATGCCAAAAACGGAGAGAGCGAAAATGCAGCCGCCAGAAATGCGTGTGAAAGAAATCCCATAACGGTCACTACGCAGGAAAAGAAAAGGTTATTGCAAAGAAAAAACCGTCCGGAATACCTTTTCCGGACGGTTTGATAAAGAGTGGTACCGTTACGGGCGCTTAATTGCCGTAGGGTTTGTTGACACGGCTGAATTGCTTCAGGCGCAATCCGTTGAGGTGGATGAACCCTTCCGCGTCGTTCTGGTTGTACAGTTCCTCGTGGCCGCCTTCCATCGTGGCGATTTCTTCGGAATACAGGGACTGCGGGGAACGGCGTCCGGCGTACATGACGTTGCCCTTGTAAAGCTTCAGGCGTACTTCCCCGTTGACGGTTTCCTGGGATTTGGTTACCAGGGCCTGGATGGCCTCGCGTTCCGGTGCAAACCAGAAGCCGTTGTAAACCAGCGTAGCGTATTCCGGGATGAGGGAGTCGCGCACCTTTTGCACTTCCCGGTCAATTGTAATTGTTTCAATATCGCGGTGGGCCGCCAGCAGGATGGTGCCGCCGGGAGTTTCATAAATGCCGCGGCTCTTCATGCCCACAAAGCGGTTTTCTACGATATCCACGCGGCCGATGCCATGCTTGCCGCCCAGGGCGTTCAGCACGTACATGACGCCCAGGGGGCTGAGCAGGGTATACCCGTCGCGTTCTCCTTTCGGGGTGACGCCCAGTTCTTTCAGCAGAACGTCGAGACCATCGTACTGGATGCCGATGACATTGCCCTTTTCATACAGGAGCTGGATGTATTCGGCCTGGTCCGGAGCGTCTTCCGGGGAAACGGAAAGCTTGTACATTTCACGGTCGGCGGGGGTGGTGCCGTCGTACCAGGTATCTTCCAGCATCCCGGCTTCAAAGGAAATGTGAAGCAGGTTGCGGTCCATGGAATAAGGCTTTTTCAGAGACTGCCGGATCGGGATGCCGTGGGATTCCGCGTAGGCGATCATTTCCGTGCGGCCCGGGAACTGCTGGCGGAATTCGGGATCGCGCCACGGGGCGATGACCTTGATGTTCGGGGCCAGGGCATTGACGGCCAGTTCAAAGCGTACCTGGTCGTTCCCCTTGCCGGTGGCGCCGTGGGCGATGGCGTCCGCGCCTTCCCGGATGGCCAGATCCACCATGTCTTTGGAAATGCAGGGGCGGGCGATGGAGGTTCCCAGCAGGTAGCGGCCTTCGTAAAGGGCATTGGCCTGCATCATCGGGAAGATGTAGTTGGTGGCGAAGTCTTCCTTGAGGTCGCCGATGAAGCACTTGGAGGCGCCCGTCGCCAGGGCTTTGGCTTCCAGTCCGTCCAGTTCTTCCGCCTGGCCTACGTCTGCGCAGTAGGCGATGATTTCGGCATTATATTTTTCCTTGAGCCACTTCAGAAGAACGGAGGTGTCAAGGCCGCCAGAGTATGCAACTACGATTTTCATGTACGTCAATGATTAGTGTGCGGCGGCATGATGCCCCATTCCCCCCCCGGAGGAAAGGACAAAATCATGTTTCGCCGCGGGCTTTTTCCCGGAACCGCCGGAGACTGCTTTGATGAAACGGTTCCAAGCGGAGATGAACCGGCCTTACCGGGGAAAGCAACGCTCATTTCTTCCACAGCTTTTTCCGGAATCTACTCGGGATTTTTACTGGAACCCATTGGAAAACGGCACTCCGTACAAAATGCTGAAAATGTCGGCCCTTTCCGGTTTCCGTTCATGAATCCGGCAATCTTCGGCCATCATCCGGAACAGGAGTGAAACAGCCGCTTTCCTATATAAAGATAGCCATATCTTGCGTTCTTTTTGCATACTCTCACGGAAATTCCCAGCTGAAGCCTGTCCGGTGAACGGTTCCGCCGCCAGTCTGCGTAAATGGTGCAGTTCCCGGTCCTGTCCTCCCTGATGATGAATTTGATTGCGCAATGGATCTGAAACAGGCGGTGCGTGTAGGCAGAACTCCCCATGTCTTTTTTCTTCAATATTTACTGCAGGGACGGAGATAAGGGCCGTTTTTTACGACGGAGCTTCCCTGCCCGATCGCCGTTTTCATGCCGGAATATTTCTAGAAAAATTTTCAGAAAATGTCCTCCGAGCCCTGGGAGCGGGGTATTTTGCATGAACTTCTTTCAAATATGTTTCCTGGGGTGTTGGAGATAATGGTTAGGAAGAGTTAAATAAATTAGCTTCTTCCATCCTGTTGCGAATGTTCCGGATGCCTCCTCACGCGATATGTTTGTGAAAGAAACAGGTATTCAATTCCATGCGCAAAGACCGCCGGAAAGGTCGGATGACATTGAAAACGGCTTGAATTTGATAAAATCGAAAAAAAGCGCTTGATTTTTCATCCCCGTCCCTCTACTTATTCCGCCGAACTTATGGCTAAGAAGAGCTGGATCGCAAGAGACAAGAAAAAGGCTGAAACCGTCAAGCGCTATGCAGAACTGCGTGCGCAATTGAAGGCTGAGAAGGATTATATCGGTTTAACCATGCTGCCCCGCAATGCAAGCCCGACCCGTACGGTCAACCGCTGCCTTGTTTCCGGCCGCCGCCGTGCATTTATCCGCCGTTTCAAGCTTTCCCGTATTTCCTTCCGTGAACTGGCCAATGCCGGCATGATTCCCGGTGTGACCAAGTCCAGCTGGTAAGGACAGGAAAAGGTTGCAGCCTTATAAAGATTTTGACGCTAGGCTGATTTTTATTTAGCCTAGCGTTTTGCTATGCCCATATACGAGTATATTTCTGAAAACCCTGACGACCCCGGACAGTCCTGTCCGGTGTGCCGCCGCGGTTTTGAGTTGAGGCGTCCCGTGGACCGTGCTCCGCTTGAAAAATGCCTGGTGTGCAAGCATCCCGTGCGTAAGGTCATCAGCCGCATTAATGTGCCGGAGGTGACCAAGCCTCTTTCCGTTTCAGACGCCAAGGCTGCCGGATTCACCGTGCTGGAGCGCCGGGACAAGGGCGTTTATGAAAAACTGTGATGACAAAGTGCCGGGCAATATCTCTGCCTTCTTCTCCGAATATATTATTTGAATCAGAATGAATGATCCGGATCCTCTGAGTATTCTTGCGGCCTTCGGGGCCGCTGAAGCGCCCGGTGCAGGCCCGGCGCTGGGTGGGATGATGCTGGCAGTTGCCGGCTTTATCCTTTTTTTGTTGTTGAATTCGTTTTTTGCGGCAGGCGAGTTCGCCTTGATGAAGGTTCGTGAAAGCCAGCTGCACGCCGGGGAAGGTGTTCCGGCCCGAACCCGGAAAAAACTGGCCCGGGCGCGGAAGGCTGTCAAGCATCCTGATCTTTATTTGGCCGCCTGCCAGGCGGGCATTACGCTTTCTTCCCTGGCGTTGGGATTCCTGGGAACGTTTTTTGTATCGGAACTGACAGCTCCCTTTCTGGTCTCCCTGGGATTGGGAGGCATGGTTTCCGTTTACGGAATCGCTCTGGCCGTTACATTTATTTTCTTTGCCTGCTGCCAGGTGGTATTTGGGGAGTTTATCCCCAAGGCTATGGCGATGCGCCAGCCGGACAAGGCCGCCCTGGCGACGGTTCCCCTGCTGTATTTCTTTTATACGGTGTTCAGATATACGGGTATTCTTGGCCTGACGGGCGGAATGGCGCGGTTTGTGCTGAAATACCTGCTGGGCATAGACCCCCGTTCCACGGCGTGCACAGTGCACAGCACGGATGAATTGATGTATCTGGTGGAAGAAAGCGAACGTTCCCGCGAGCTGACGAAGCAGGAGGCTGAAATTTCCAAAAATGCCCTTGAACTGAACGATATGTGCGTCAAGGACGTAATGACCCCGCGCTCTGAAGTGGATGTGATGGATTTGACGGCTCCCTTTGAGGAAAACTGGGAGCTTGCCCGGAAATCCCGCCACACCCGGTTTCCGCTGGTGGAGGGAGACCACCTGGATGAAGTGAAAGGCTGGGTGCATGTCAAAGATCTGCTCAAACTGGTAGGACGGGAAAATCCGGATCTGAGGAGCGTGCGGCGTGAATTGCGCGTGGTGCCGGATACGATGCCCCTGGACAGCCTTCTCACGTTCTTTCTGAAAGAACATGCCCACTTTGCCCTGGTAGTGGATGAATTCGGTGATTCTATCGGCCTGGTATTCCTGGATGATGTGCTGGAACAGATTGTGGGGGATGACATTCAGGACGAGTTTGACCAGGAGGAAATGCGGGAGTTTGTGAAAACCGGCAAGGATACATATGCCGTCAATGGGGCTATTACCCTGTTTGACCTGGCAGATTACCTGCCTGAAATGGATTTGGATTGTCCGGGCGTTACTACGCTGGGCGGTTACGTAATCAGCCGGATGGGTTATATTCCGGAAGAAGGGGAGGAATTGCGGATTGGCCGCTACCGGGCTGTGGTGACGGGGTCTGACGGCAGGAGAATCACGCAGATTCTGCTGGCCCGCCTTCCGGAGGAACAGGAGGAGGAATAGCGCCATGAAGGAAAAACCGCATCCGGATATGAGTTTTGAGATGGAGGCCCGGGCCTCCGGTTTTCTTTGCGTGGCTGGAGTGGATGAGGCCGGGCGCGGGCCGTTGGCCGGTCCCGTGGTAGCCGGCGCCGTTATTTTGCCTGTTCTGGCGGAGGAGTTAACCGGTTTGAACGATTCCAAGCAGTTGACCGCAGCAAAGGGAACGCCTGTTTCTGGCTCTTTTGGAGTGTGAACAGGCGGTGTGTTCCGTAGGAGTGGCTTCCGTGGAAGAAATAGACCGGTTCAACATTTTGAGGGCCACTCATCTGGCGATGGCGCGTGCGGTGGAAGGTCTGGCCCTGCGTGCAGATTTCTGCCTGGTGGATGGATTGCCTGTCAAGGGGCTTCCTGTGCCGCACCGCGCCATTGTAAAGGGGGACGGCAGGAGCCTTTCCATAGCTGCCGCCAGCGTTCTGGCCAAGGTGACGAGGGACCGCATGATGACGGAAGCGGACGCTTCCTACCCGCAGTACGGTTTTGCAAAACACAAAGGATATGGTACGAAAGCCCATATGGAAGCTCTGCGGAGGCATGGGCCCTGTCCGCTCCATCGCCGCTCGTTTGCGCCGGTTTCACAAATGGAACTGTCCATCCCTGAGCAGGGGTAAGCGGGATACGGCATGGCTGGGAATGTACGGGGAACTGGCTGCGGCCTCCTTCCTGCGTGCGGAAGGGTGCGTTATCCTGAGGAGAAATTGGCGTCCCGTCAGAGGCGGAGAGCTGGACATGGTGTGCCGGGAAGGGGAGTGCCTGGTTTTTGTGGAGGTGAAAACCCGTACGGGGAATGGTTATGGAGGTGCCCGACGCGCTGTGAATGCCCGCAAAAGGGCTCTGATACGCCGGGGAGCGGCGGAATGGCTTCGCCTGCTTCCGGAACCGGTGAATTTCCGCTACGATGTTGTGGAAGTCCTGTACAGGGAAGGGAAGCCCCCGGAATTCCGGCATATCCGCGGGGCATTCGGGGCGAAGGATTTGTACGTTTCATGAAAATACAGGGAAAGGCGGGATGAAAACGCGGAGGATATGGAACCCAGGTCACGGAGTCCTGCCGGCAGTGGCGGAGCAATTTCTCCAATCCTGCATTTCCCCATGCGTGCGGATGCAGATGTCTTTTCTATTATAATATAGTAAGGGGATCAGTCCGCCCGGAGAGCCAGAATGGCCTCCATGAAATCCTGGGGAATATCCATGCGGGCAAGTTCGTCTTGGAGAAGAACGCCATTGGCTCCTGCGTCCAGCATGCGGCGCGCGTCTTCCACGGTGCGGATGCCCCCTGCGGACAGGACAGTGACGGAGGCGGGTATTTCTTCAATGAGTTTCTCCGTGACTGCAGGATTGGCCTGGAGAGTGTGCGGGTCTGCATTGTTGATGCAGATGAATTCCGCTTCCAGGTCCATGACGGTTTCAAGCTCCTTCAGGGTATGGACCTCCATCATTACGTCCAGTCCCAGCCCGGAAGCCATGCGGTACAGCTCCGACAAATCCTTTGCCGGCAGGGCGGCCGCCACCAGGTTGACGGCATCCGCTCCCGAGACGATGGCCTGGCAGATCATGGCGGGATGAATGAACACGTCGCGCGCCATGACGGGAATGGAACTGATTCTGGAAACAGTGGAAACCATGTCCCATGACCCGCCGTATACTTCCGGTTCCACAGCGATGGAAATGCCCTGCGCTCCGCCCTGGAGGAACATGCCGTACATGTGCCGGATATCCTGTACTCCTTCCTGGAGGCGGAGGGCGGGATGCACCCTGGATATTTCCGGAACTACGGAGAGGCGGGTTTCCCCAAGGTCCACCGCGGTGCGGAATCCCGCGTAATCATTCCGCTGGATGGCGGAGGCCCGTAATTTCCCTTCCAGGGGAAGAAGTTTTTTCAAATCGGCGCGTTTGCGCCCCAGAATACTGTTTAAATAATCCATATATTACTTTTTGGGCAGGAAGTAGGAACGTTGTTTTTCAGAGATGGGCAGACCTGCCTGTTCCATGACACACAGCATATCCTCCCAAACCTTTCGCTTTTCTGAAATATCTTCCGTGCGGAGAAGATAACTGGGATTATAAGTAACGCGCACGGGCGTGTTGAAAGCTGTGTGGAAGGTGCCTCTCAGGGCGGAAAGAGGCGTCTCTCCTGACTGGAGGATGCCGCGGGCGGAGATTGCTCCCAGGGCCACCACTACTTTCGGGCGCACCAGCATAATTTCCTCCCGGAGAATGGGCAGGGAAATTTCTATCTCCCGGTCTGTAGGCGGGCGGTTATTGGTAAGCTGCCGGGGGAGGGCCGGGCGGTATTTGACCAGATGGGTCAGATAAATATCGGAACGGGAAAGCCCCATGGCTTTCAGCATGGCGTCCAGCTTTTGTCCGGAAGGCCCGGCCAGGGGAACCCCCTGTTTTTCTTCATACAGGCCGGGGGCGTCCGTTACCATCATGATGTCCGCCTTGGGATTGCCGGAGGAAAACACGGGCGTTTCCCTCAAGGAATCCATGTTCCGGAGCGGCGGCCAGTTAACGACCAGCTCCCGCAGGGAGGACAGTTTTTCTTCCTCCGTTTCACCTTCCAGATCAAAGGAAATATGGCGGGGTACCGGAGCATCCTCCTCCGTTCTGTGCGGCTGTACTCCGTTGAGGATATCCCGGAGTTCATTGCCGAAGGATGCTTCATCCACGGAATCTGGAGGCGTCTGCTCCGGGGTGGGCTGTTTCGGCCGTGTTTCATTTGCGGCAGGCTTGGCGGAAACGGAAGCGCGGGGGGGGGGCCGGATATCCGGCGCGCGTCCATGACCCATTTTCTCAGGACCATTCTGGCTTCCTCCGTGACGGTGGTTTTCTCCACGCCCCGGGATAGCAGGGCGCGCAGATAATCCAGCGTGAGGTGTTGGGGAAGGCCGGCGGACATGTTCGTTCCGGAGTGTAATCTATTTCCGGATGGATGCAACAGCCCATTCGGTATGTGCCTGTCTGCCGGGTGAAACGCCGGGGACTCTTATGGAGGGCCGCCCGGAAGGGAAGGGGAAAGAAGAAAATTCCATAAGAGCTCCCTTCCCGCGTTAGATGCCGTTAAACGGAGAGGGGAAAGTTTTTTTCCCGGCTGGATACGCTTTTCTGGTATGAGCGTTATCCAGAATTTAGAAGACAGCGGCAAGGGAGAGGAGCCCTTTTTTTCAAGCGGGCTTGCGCGTCTTTTTCTATAGCGCGTTTCTGCGGTGGGAACATTACCTGGCAGAATCCGGACTTTTCCGGTTTCCTCCTCACAAGGGAATGCCCTCACCAACCTCTTCCTGAGCCCTTCATTCTGCCGCATGGAAGGGCTGTGAAAATGCGGATATGGCAAGGAGTCGATTAGGATTCGCGTGAAACCTTGAACGGCAGAGGGAAATCCGTTCAACGGGAGACGCGTTTTTCTTGCTCATGACGCCTTTGCGGAGTACAGCCCCTGACACTTTTTTCAGGGAATATTTTTGAGGGATTGTGTATTTTTCATGCGTGTAAATTTTTTATTATAAATGAAATATGATAAAAATAAAAAAGTGTGTCGTGTTGTGATAGAAAAAAGTATTTCGGGAAGTATATTATTTGTCATGATATGACAAAAATGCGGCATGTTTTATATATTGTTTATTTTTAGTAATTTATCTTAATAGGTTTTCCTTGTTTGGGAGGGGGTGGGCGGAAAAAAAGGATTGCCAAGGCAGGGATTATTTCGTACCCAAGAGCCGCCGTCGCCGATTTTCCGGCTTCCGCACATGGCCTGAAGGTTTTGCCGGAGTGACTGCCATGTGTATGGCGCCTAACCTCGTACCGCATGAATTTAAGAATAATTGCCACCCTGTCTTGTGCCGTCGCGGCCATGTTTGTCAGCAGCTGTTCGACAAACGGCGCTGTAACCGGCATGGGGAAATCCAGTAGTGACGCTCTTGTTTTGGCCCGTGTAGGTGAAACTGCCCAGGGATTCGTCCAGCCCCTGGCGCCCAGTCGTTCGGCAGCGCCTTCTTCCAAACTTCCCAAGTTGGGGCGCGACAAGCACAAGATGCCGTTTTATCATCCCGCCCAGCGCACCCGCGTAGTGCGCACCACGGCTTATACCCATTCCGAGCGCGACCATTTGGCCTACGGTCCCCGGAATGCCGTCGGTACGGCGCTGAAATACACGTCTTCCGTCCGCAGCGCCGCTGCAGACTGGTCCGTTTATCCTTTGGGGACTACTTTCCGCATCAAGGGCCAGCCCTACCTTTACGTTGTTGATGATTACGGAAGCGCCCTGGTCGGCACCGGAACCATTGATATTTACCAGCCCAACAAAAAGCTGATGAAGGAATGGGGCCGCCGTTATGTGGAACTGACTATCGTCCGCTGGGGAGATCCCGCCAACAGTCTGGAGGTGCTCGGCAGCCGTCGCGGCTACAGGCACTGCCGCGCCATGTATGCGGCCCTGCAGCACCGCGTTTCCAAGGGGTTTTATGCCAAGGCCGACTGACCCATGTTTTCCATCCCGGCGCCGCCATCGCTGCATGGCGGCGCTTTTTTATTTTCCGCCGTGCGGGCGGAGTGGTAATCTGGCGGCATGAATACGGAAAAACGGGCTTCCATTGTCCAGGAGGAACTCATGTCCCTGTACGGGGCTCCTCCCATTCCCCTGGTGCACCGCGACGCTTACACGCTGCTGGTGGCGGTTCTCTTGTCTGCCCAGTGTACGGACAAGCGGGTGAATCTGGTGACCCCTGCTCTGTTTGCCCTGGCCTCCACCCCGGAGGAAATGGCCCGGCAGGATGTGGAAGCGGTCCGGGAAATTGTGAGGCCCTGCGGCCTCTCGGAAAGGAAGGCATCCGCCATCGTGAACCTCAGCCGCATCCTGGTGGAAAAATATGAGGGAAAGGTTCCTTGCGACTTTGCTGCTCTGGAGTCTCTTCCGGGGGTGGGGCATAAAACGGCTTCCGTCGTCATGGTTCAGGCCTTTGGCGTTCCCGCCTTTCCGGTGGATACCCACATTTTCCGCCTTTCACGGCTGTGGGGGCTGAGCACGGGAAAAACGGTGGAAACCGTGGAACGCGATTTGAAAAGCCTTTTCCCTGAAAATCATGGGGAGATCTTCATCTGCGTATTGTCTTGTACGGCCGTGAATATTGTCCTGCGCGGGGATGCGGGGGGCGCTGCCCCATCTGCAGCCGGCTGGCCCGGGAGAGCGGCTGCGAAGGCGTCTGAATTTTTTACAGGGTCTAAAATGATGCTTGCAAGTCTGAATTTGCATGCTTTAATACACCAGTATCTTTTCGAACAACCATATAACTTAAATTATGAAGAACCTTTTTAGACTGGGTTTCCGTTTCGTTGCATTTGCTTCCGTCCTGATGGCTGCGTTTTCTACATCCGCTTTCGCTCAGGAAGCCGCCGAAGCCGTTGCCCCGCAGGAACAGACCATGCTTGACAAATGGATCATCGCCGGTGGTTGGACCATGATTCCGATTATGCTGGTGGAAGCTTTCATCATTTTCCTGGTGATTTACAACATGGTAGCCCTGAAAAAGGAAAAATTCTGCCCGGAAGATCTCAAGGTCACTCTGTTGCAGCTGATGGCCGAATGCCGCATCCGGTCCGCCATTGAAGTTGCGGCCGGCAGTCCCACCTATTTGGGCCGTCTGGTTGCCTACGCCCTGCCGAATGTGGACGCTACCCGTCCGGAAGACCTCGGCAAAGATGCTATTGAAGACGCCGTGGCCGACTTTACGGCCAATGAAAGCCGTTCCGTGTTCAAATGGATCAACATGCTGGCCCTTTGCGCGCAGATTTCTCCCATGCTCGGCCTGTTCGGGACGGTGCAGGGGATGGTGGGCGCGTTCGGGACGCTGGCTACCGCCGGCCAGGCGGACCCCACCCAGCTGGCCGGTGACATTTCCGTGGCTCTTCTGACAACGTTCTGGGGATTGATCAACGCCATTATCGCCACTCCGTTCTTCTTCTTCCAGAAGGGCATTGCCAACGCCCAGATTGCCGAATGTGTGGGCACTGTGCAGGAAATGGTGAACACCTCCATCAACGTGGTGAATGCCGAAGCCCAGCTTGCCCGCATCCCCGAAGGCCTGGCCTGATTGCCGGAACAGGCGGTCCGGCCCAGAAGCGTCCGCTCAGTCGGAACCGGGCCGGAGAACCTCAACAAAATGTAGCTTATGGGTAAGAAAAAAGCTAATGTAGCGCCTGAAGAAGAAAATGGGGAAATGGATATGTCCCCCATGATCGACATGGTTTTCCTCCTGTTGATTTTCTTTGTGGTGAACGCTACGGCTATTACCGTTAAAAAGGATAAGAACATCCAGATGCCTACGGCCAGCAGTTCCGGTGAAGTGAAATCCGCCAACGGCTGCATTGTGGTGAATGTTTATGGGGAAGGCGCGGGCAAGCGGCCGCCTGGCGTAGATCCCAGCGTTCTCTGGTCCTCCGACGTAGGCACCCCGCTCAATTCCTCCGACGAACTCAAGGAATATATCAAGAACCTTGTGGAACGCTTCAAGGACAGGCAGGATTTTGAAACGCGCCTTTATCTGCGCGGCGACCAGCAGGCCCTCTTCAAAGGGTCCCGGGAGGTAATCCGCGTGGCTGCGGAATGCGGTGTCATCAAAGTGATTTTTGCCGTTCTGCCTGCCAAGAATTCCTCTCCTGCAACCAAGGCTGAATAACATTACGCGCTATGGCAAGACATAAAAAACTAGAGGCAGTCGAGGATGAAGATCCCAAGCTGGATATTTCTTCCCTTATCGACGTATGTTTCCTTCTGTTGATTTACTTCATTGTGGCGACTTCCCTGATTCAGGAACGCAAGCTGGATATGTCCATGCCGGGCCAAGCCATGGGCGAAAACGCCTCCCAGATTGAGCCGGCGCTGATCCGCATCATCAAGGACGGTACCATTTACTGGGGTAAGGACAACAGCCTGATGATCGACAATGACATGAACAACCACAACCTGGCGACGCTCGTGCAGCAGCTGGAAGCCAAAAAAAACAGGAGGCCAGCGCTGCTGTAGGCACCAAGCCGGTAGTGCAGTTGTGGGTGGAAGGGGATGTTCCCCACCAGCGCGTTATTGACGTCATGAACGCGTTGACGGAGGCCGGGATTACAACGGTGGCTCTGACCGACCTTAAGAACGACTAAAAATAAATTACCCCCTTTTTTTTCATTGACTCTCAGCTTCCGCTCCCCAAGAGGAGCGGAAGCTTTTTTTGTTATTGACGGGAGAAACGGACGCCCGCATACGGCAGCATTTTGCGGCAAGGAGGGGGAAGCCCTGTGGAGAAATCCGGAGCCGGACCATGCCCTTTTTATTGTACGGTAAATGTTCTGGTTGGGATATGCGGTTTTGGCTGGAGCAATACTCCTTTCATAGCCCGGTTCTGAATCCGTTTTTCCCTTTTGTGAAACCGCAGGTGGCGGGCGGATAGCCGTGAATTCTGTCCGGGAACGGAGCTTCAGGAGAAATGTTGCCGTTTTTTTTCCAGTATTGCATTCCGTGTCTGGCTGGGAGGAGGAGAGGCAGTCAGGAGATTCGGATTCAGGAGAGTATTGGAAGGGCTGGCTTCAGAAAACCAGTTCATTCACGGGAGAGATGGAAAGAGTATATTGGAAGGAGGGTGCAGCAGAGCAGAGAGAAAGGCGGCTCGAAGCCTTTATCTTATTTGTGCAGTAACAGGAAAATCCTTGTTGATGATTTTCGGGAAGTGATGTTGTTATTAGGAAGTACGGGGAGGAAGTGTATTTTCCCGTACCTCCCGTGGGGAAGAATAGCTGTTTTTTCATGATATTTCCTTTCAACTCGCGAATGGGATTTCATGTTGAAAAAGGAGAACTGAGAGGGGAGGGGTAGCTGTTGCCGGGGAGAAGGCCGGTATGGCTGCGGATGCCGGAAAAATGGAATTCCGGTTGGGCGGACGATATGTTTGCGCCATGTTAAATATGCCTCTGGCATCTTGACAGACGGGATTCGAGGCTCCTTAAGGGCATGATGGAGCAGTAGGCTGTATTCCACCGAAAAACTTTTGAAGGCGGAAAGCGTGCATTCCTTTGGCCGCAGAGTGTGTAGCAGGGTATTGAAAAAGCAGTATTTTCCCGGCCGGGCGGCGCCGACCTGTTCCAACTCCCGATAAACGCCGGATGGAAGAACTTTTTGCAAGGATGACTAAAAAGTATATAAAACTTTCTTCTTTTAGAGTTTGACACATCTTGTTAAAATGACGCAATCCATTACAGATAGGTGTATTCCGTGTATTTGCACGGATATTGCGCCTGTTTTATTATCTCTTCTGTTTCAACGAATTTTAAACACATGATCAAATCAAACTATACTACTGCACTGGCTGCAGGCCTGGTTTCCGTGCTGAGTATCGGGGCGGTTCTTCCATCCGGCGCTCAGCATGGCCCGCGCGATTACCAGCGCACGGCCCTGACGGCCATTAAGGAAGGGAAGTGGCAGGAGGCCCTGGATGCCGTGGATCGCTGCATCCGCGTTTATGAACCCCGTATCAAGATGCTGGGGCTGGATGACGGCTTCGGCTGGTTCTATTACCAGAAGGGCGTCTGTCTGGCCCAGCTGAAGAATTACAAGGAAGCTGTGGAAGCGTTCAAGGCTTGTTACACCAAGTTCCCGAGCGCTAAAAACCAGCTCGTGAAAATGGCCCTGTTCCGGGAAGGGGAAAACTACTGCCGTCTTGGGGATTTTGCCAAGGGCGCGGAGCTGCTGGAAAAATTCTTGAAAGAATACCGCAGCGATCCTGTCGCCAGAAACGTCAATGCCGGTGAAGTGCAGGGGCTTCTGGCCCAATGCTATTTCAAGATGTCCCCGCCTGCTTTTGAAAAAGGAATGGAAAACCTTACCTCTTGCGTTACGTCACGCTACAAGGGCCGCCGCATTACGGATGCCGTTATTACCAATGGCTTCCTGGCGATGGTGGATGCCGCTATTAAGACCGGCAAATGCAGTGAGACGGTGAAGTTTGTGGAAAACTACCCTTCCGTGATGAATATCAGTCCCACGCGTGTGGCTTTGTACACTCCGCGGCTGGTGAGCTACGTTGCGGAAGTGCTGGAGAAATCCCGTTCCCTGCTTCAGGATGGAAAACAGAAAGAGTCTGAAGATTATGCTTCCCTGGCGATGGTGCTGATGGGCCTTCTTCCCGATCAGTCCGGAGTAATGGCGGATGCCAATTATTCCCTGGATCGTCTGGGCCGTGCCAACGGGGCCGTGCCTGGCGTGACGGGATTTTTCCCATACGCTGGACAGAGCGAAGGTGACAGCCCTGATCGACCAGTTCAACAAGATGAAGGAGGAAGGAAAGGTCATGGACGCTTTTACGTTCAGCTTCATGGGCAACCAGGCCTTGGTGCATGGTTCCCAAAGGGTTGCCCGCGCCGCCTACCAGCTTATCAATGAATCCTACCCGGATGCTCCGGGCAGGGAGGATAACCTGTATTATCTGGCAATGACCACCTGGCAGCTGGGAGAAGCGGACAAGGGAGGCGAGCTTGTGGCGCAGCACCTGAAGGAATTCCCCAATTCCAAGTATGCTCCCATGCTTAATACGCTGTCTTTGGAAGGGCTTCTGAAGGAAAAGAAATTCGATCTCTGCGTTCAGCAGGCGGACAAGGTCATGGAGCTGCATAAGGATGACCCCACCCATAAGTTCTATGAACTGGCCCTGTACTGCAAAGGAGCCTCCCTGTTCAACCTGGGGGCTGCCGACGCCTCCCGTTATAAGGAAGCGGTGCCGGTGCTGGAACGCTTCGTGAAGGAATACCGTGACAGCACTTATCTGAAAACGGCCATGTACCTTCTTGGTGAAACCTACACGAACCTGGGCAATACGGATGAAGCCATCCGGTCCTTTACCAATTACATTGCCCGTTTCCCGGACAAAGGTGAGGCCAATATGGCCGCCGTATTGTATGACCGGGCCTTCAACTACCTAAACCGCAAGAACCCCGGAGACGAAGAGCTCGCCGCGAAAGATGCGAAGGAAATTGTGGACAATTTCAAAGACCACCGCCTGTTCCCGTATGCCAACAATCTGCTGGCTAATCTGTATGCCGGCAGCAAGGAACATGAGCAGGAAGCGGAAGGCTATTTCCTGGCCGCTCTGGAGTCCGCCAAGAAGCTGGGCGACAAGCGTCCCGCTGCGGAGGCCGTGTACAACCTGTTTATTAACGCTACCAAGAAGCCTCTTCCGGTAGAACCGAAGGAAGCCGTGGAAACGGCCAGGACGGCGCGCCGGGACGAGGTCAAGAAATGGTATGACGAGTACTGGAAAGACAGCGACCAGCCCGGCAGCCGCTACAGCCTCCAGCTGGCCGCCGCCGCCATGGAATTCTTCAAGGATGACAAGGAGATGTTTGACCCGGCATCCGTCAAGATGCAGGAAATTATTGTGAGGGAAGGCAAGAAGGACGATCCCAAGATGACCGTTCTTCTGGAAGAAGCCGTCAATTCCTATACCAAGACGTACATGGCCGGCAATCAGGCCCTGGGCCGCAATCTGGATGCCAATGCCATGCGCAACCACTTCTACCGGTTCCCCGGCGTGGACAATGATAAAGACAAGACGCTGAGCGCCATGCTTCGCATGGCCGTTATTGCCCAAACTCAGGAACGGTATGAAAAGGCTCCTGTGGAGACGGACGAACAGCGTGCCGAGAAAGCCGCCTTGGAAGGTCTGGTCAAGCAGCTCTTCGTGGAGCTGAAGCGCGACTTCAAACCTTCCGATCTGCCCCCGTACACGCTTGTGAAGCTTGGCATGCACCTGGCCGGCACTTCCCAGCCTGAAGAAAGCATCGCTTACTTTGATGAAATCCTGGACCCGTCGGAACCTGATCCGGTGCGTAAGAAGGCTCGCATCAACGGCATGTCCAAGTACCGCAAGAATGCGGTCTTCGGGAAAGCCGTAGCTCTGGGGCGCAGCAAGGATAACGCCAAGGTGGACACCGCCATCAAGATGATGAGGGATGAACTGAGCAAGGAAGAATCCAGCGCCAACCCGGACCGCAAAGCCATGGAAGACGCCCAGTACAATCTGGTCAAGTTCACTTCCGCCCGCCAGGACTGGCCGGCCGTCATTGCCGCTGCCGACAAGTACCGCGAAAACAAGACCTATAAGAAGAATCTGCCGGAAGTCCTCTATTTGCAGGGTGAAGCCTACCTGAAGCAGAATGAACTGGACAAGGCGTTGATTAACTTCATGAACATCACGGGTACGTACAAGGGGCTCGTGAAGTGGTCCGCCCCCGCCGTGCTGGCGCAGATGGATACGCTGTGGAAGAGGAATACGATGTCCCAGGGTGCGGGCAAGCAGCCTTCCGACAGGTACGTTGCTTGGAAGGCCGGCAGCCAGTACGTGCAGTTGCTGGATACTCCCGCCAACCGCAAGAAGATGACGGCGGAGGACAGCGCCCTGGTCAATGAGGTGAAGGATAAGACGGCTAAGTTCGGTTCCGATCCTGCCGTCAGCCAGGAACGGGCGGACATTGCCGCCTATGAAGCAGCCGTACGCGCCGCCAAGGGCCAGAAATAATAACAAGAGGTTTAGTAATCAATCATATGAAAGCACTTTCAGTAATAATGGTATTGGCCGGACTGTCCTCCCTGGTTCCGTCCATGGCCCAGAATGCCCAGAATCCCCAGCGCCTGCGCGCCAGAGTTGCCGCACCGACCATCAAGAATGGCCGTCCGACGGATATCTACATTCTTTCCGCCAATGGACCCACGGTCCAGTTTGTGGAGAGCAGGGAATCCCAGGAAGTCCTTCAGCAGATGGCCAGCGCCTTCAAGACGCTGTATATTTTTGAAACGGACGACTTTGTGGATGCCAAGGTGGCTATGGAAAACCGGAAGTACCAGGAAGCCCGCAACAAATTCCACGCTCTGGTGAATAAGTATGCCTCAACGCTTTCCATCAAGGACAGCCTGTCCGCCCGGGCGGCTGTCTATGAACTGGAGTGCGCTATGCGCATGATGGATTGGGCTGGAGTCAAAGGGTTGGCGGCCAAGTTTCCCGTCAGAGGGGCCAATTTGTCCCCTTCCGTCCAGAATGACCTGGAGGTGGCAAAAATCATGGCCTTGATTCCGGATAAGGACTGGAACGGCGTGAAAAGCCGTGCCGGTTCTTTCCTGGCAACCAAAAAGAATGCCACCCGCCTCCAGCAGGCGCGGATGAAATATGCCCTGGGTGCGGCCGCCATGGTGGCCCAGGATTGGAACAAGGCGCTGGATTATTTTGCGGAAGCCCTGGTTTTGCTGCATGGTTCCGATGAAGAACTGGCGTCTGCCTGCGTGGCCCGCTCCCTGGATGCCTACCTGCGCATGCCGGATGTTGTCAAATTCTTTGAGAATCCCGTCGTCTCATCTGCCGTGGAATCCAGGAAGAATAATCCCGAAGCTGTGATTCCGGATTCACGGCTGAAGTCCCGTCCCGCTCCTGTCAAGGAAGCGGCTGCCCTGTACCGTTTGCATGAACTGATGTTCCCGGACAGGAAGCTGCCGGCCAAGTATGACGGTTTTGCGGTTTCCTACAAGCATCCGGCCGCTGTTGCTCCCGCCAAGGCTCCTGACCAGGCTCCCGCACAGCCGCAGAAAAAGCAGTAATAAAGCTTCGCGGCAGGTTGTTCGCCGGCCGATATTTCTTTAATAAGGGCCGTCTCCCCGTAAGGGGGGAGACGGCCCTTGTGTTGAGTTTTTCTTGTTTCTGCAGGCAGAAGCCTCTCCCGGTGTATCCCGGAAAGGAAACAGCGCCGGAGCAAAGGAGAACATGAATAGCTCATCAGGTTGAGGCGTGCGTCTTCCTGAAGGCTTGAAACGGATTTCTTCAGTCCCGTTTCCTGAATTGACAGGAAAATATATCAAAGATCCTGGAACGTCCGGGAAAACGGTATTAAGCCGCTGTAGGCCGGGAATAGGGAACTAAGCGGTGCTGCAGGACGGAGGGAGGGGAAACAGCCGGCATCTCAGTTGCAGCATTAAAAATGCTTGTGCCTTCGCGACGGCATTCGCGGGAGTTCGGAGGGAAAAGCTGTTCTACCCCAGGGGAAGACCGCCGGAGGCGGGCGTGGAGAAGGGAGTTACTGCAGAACGGGAGCTTTTTTTACTTCTTCCATCCATTTCCTATACAGTTCCGGAGAAATCTCGGAAGGCTTGATTTCCGAACGTTCACCCCAGAAAACAGCCGTGTGGAGGATGGGAATGCCGGAAGCCTCCAGATGGCGGTCAATCGCCGCCTTGTGCTCCAGAACGGCATCTTTTTCCAATCCGTGTACCACACCCATGATTTGCGCTCCTCCAAAAACATCTCCGCCTGTTCTCCAATAACAATGGGTCATGCAGATGTGGCGCCCGCATTCCGCTCCAGCCCGGATTTCCATGCCGGAGGGAACCGTCCAATGGAACAATCCGTTGTATTTGGTAACGGGGCCGTCGTCCGTTTTGGCTCTCACATGTTCCAGAAAAGTGGCGAAACGGCCGATGACCTGCTTCCGGTCCAGTTCTTCCGCCGTACGGCAGTATTCTTCCGTTTCCAATCCTGCCCGGGCGGCACGGAGGGACCAGGGATCTTCCACCATTTCCTCAGGCCTGAGCTGTTCCTTGACGGAGAGGAGCACCTTCCATTCCAGTTCTGAAAGAGATACGGTTTTCGTTTCCTGCATGGGGGCCGGTTCCGGAGTTTTTTCTCCGGGCCTGAGTCCCCTGCGGCGCATGTGCCCCACCCCCAGCGCAAAGACGCCGCGTGCCGGCAGCAGAACATAACCGTCTGCGCCGATATGGCGTTTCAGGATGCCGCAGTGTTCCTCCGGCGTACCGCACCCCACGGGCACCTTGACCGTGGTCCAGAGCCTGTAGTTGGCGCCGGGGTTGGCCACATCCGTATTGCGGAGCACCACATGGCCCGTAAAAGGGTCCAGCTCCTTCATCCAGTCAAAAGCGGCATCCAGTTTTTCCTCCGGCAGGGACCAGGCCACCAGGGCTCCCTGGGCCAGCTTGGTCGCCAGCAGCGTCTGGCGCACGCGGCGCACTACTCCGGCCTCCATCATGGCTTTCAGCCGCTGGATAACCACCGGAACAGGATGTCCGCATTGTTCGGAAATGGCGTGGAAGGGCAGGCGGCGGAACCCTTTGATGCGGTCTTCCGCCACCAGCAGAATGTCCGTGTTGACGGGGTCGTTGGGGGAAGTGGGGATGTTGTTCATGGCGGCGTAAAAAAGGCCGGACGAGGGTATCGCCCGGCCCGGAAAGCCGGATTTGATTTTCAGGCTATTGCCCGGACTGGTAGAGGGGTTTGTTGTCGTATCGGGCGTCGTAAATGGCGAAGGATTCACGGTGCTGGTTGTGGTCGCCCCGGAAAATCAGCCTTCCGCTGTGCTGGCGTTCCAGTTCCATGAGCAGGCTGGCGTCTTCATTCTTGAAACGGGAGAGCACTTCCGAGTTGACGACGATAACCATGTCTCCGATGGTGTCCCGGTATTTCTGGATGCAGGCGTAAATTTGCCGCTGAATTTCCACGCTCATGGTCATCACGGACTTGACGCGGCCCCTGCCTCCGCAGTACGGGCATGGATCATGAACGGATTCCCGGAGGCTCTCGTTGAGCCGCTGGCGCGTCATTTCCATCAGGCCGATGGGGGTGATCTGCAGTACCTGGGTTTTTGCCTTGTCCCGTTTCAGGCGGTCCTTCATGGCCTTATAAACGGCCTGCTGGTCCTTCCTGTGGCGCATGTCGATAAAGTCCACCACTACCAGACCGCCGATGTTGCGCAGGCGAAGCTGGCGGGCGATTTCATAGGCGGCTTCCAGATTGGTATCCAGAATGGTCTTGTCCAGATCCTTGGTGCCCTTGTTGCGTCCGGTGTTGACGTCAATGGCGATCAGCGCCTCCGTTTCGTCAATCACCAGGTAGCCTCCGCAGGGCAGGAGCACCTGGCGCTGGAAAGCTTCATTGATTTGTTTTTCAATTCCCAGTTCTTCAAAGATAGGCGTGCGCACGGGGAAGTGCTGGATGTGGCGCTTGGCGCGGCGCGAGATTTTTCCGGCAATGGCGCGCATGTGTTCCGTGGTTTCCGCGTTGTCGCAGATGATGTTGTCTACGGTGTCCGTAAGGAAATCCCGTGCCGTGCGTTCAATCAGGTCCGGTTCCTTGTACACGCAGACGGGGGCCGGATTGGCCTCCTTCTTTTCTTCCACGCTGTACCATTGTTCCAGCAGCATGGCGAGGTCGCGGACAAAGTGGCGGTAGCGCTGGCCTTGGGCCACCGTGCGCATGATGATGCCCATTCCGTCCGGAACATTCAGTTTCTGCATGATCTGGCGCAGGCGCAGGCGCTCTTTGGGGTCTTCAATTTTACGGGAGATGCCGAACTGGTCCGTAAAGGGCATCAGGACCAGGTAGCGTCCCGCCAGAGATACGTTCGTTGTGACACGGGGCCCCTTGGTGCCGATCGGTCCTTTGGTGACCTGCACCATGATTTCAGAGCCGATGGGATAGATGTCCGGGATGTCTTTGGACGTGATTTTGCGCTGCTGTTTTTTCGGACGGCCTTCGCGTTCGATTTCTTCCAGGCTGGAGTCCAGTGCAGCGGGAAGCGCGTCCCAGAAGTGCAGAAAGGCGTTTTTTTCCTGCCCGATGTCCACGAACATGGCTTTGAGTCCCGGTTCGATGTTCTTGACGCGGCCTTTGAAAATGCCGCCTACGATGTTGTCTTCGCCTTCGCGCTCAATGGTGTATTCTTCCAATACGCCGTTTTCCAGAAGGGCTACGCGGCGTTCGAGCTTTTCGGCATTGATGATGATAGTGGAGCCTTCCATGGGATCGCAGGATCCGAAGCCGAAGGCCCGTTTGATTTTTAAGCATTTTTGTAAACACGGGGTGTGAATAAGCTAGGGTGTGCTATTGCCCGTAATGTTTCCGGTGGGCCGTCTCCCGTCAGGAGCGGCTGGAGTTGAAGCTGTAGGGATGGCCGGAAAGGAATCATGCAGGCAGTTGCGTTGATGTGATGCGGCAGTACGGCAGACGCAAGGCCGGAGCGCTTGCTCCGGAGATTCCGTCTTTAGTCTTCCGCATCAGTAACATTAGTGAAGAAGTCCAGTTCCTGGAGGGCTTTCCCGGTACCTTCCGCAACAGCGCTCAGAGGGTCTTCCGCAATGTGGATGGGCAGTCCCGTCTGTTCATGCAGGAGCTGGTCCAGACCGCGCAGCAGAGCGCCTCCTCCAGCCAGAACAATCCCCCGGTCCACAAGGTCGGCGGCCAGTTCAGGGGGGCAGCGTTCCAAAGTCGTCCGCACGGCGTCAACAATCGTGTTGAGCTGTTCCGTGAGAGCTTCACGCACTTCTTCCGATCGAATCGTCACTGTCTTGGGCAGGCCCGCGACCAGGTCGCGGCCCTTGACCTCGATAGAGAGTTCCTGAGGCAGGGGATAGGCGGAGCCGATACGGATTTTGATGTCTTCGGCAGTACGTTCCCCGACCATGAGATTGTAGGTTCTCCTCATGTAGGAGATGATGGCATCGTCCAGTTCATCCCCGGCGCAGCGGACGGAACGGCTGTAAACGATGCCGGAAAGGGAAATAAGCGCCACTTCCGTCGTACCGCCGCCGATGTCCACAATCATGTTGCCCGCAGCTTCCTGAACCGGAAGGCCCACACCGATGGCGGCGGCCATGGGTTCTTCAATCAGATGCACGCGGCGGGCTCCGGCCGCTTCCGCGGATTCCTTGACGGCCCTGCGTTCCACTTCCGTAATGCCGGAGGGGATGGCGATGAGCACGCGCGGCTTAATCAGGTAGTACCTGGCCGTGGCTTTTTTGATGAAGTAGCGGAGCATTTCCTCCGTGATGTAGAAGTCGGCGATGACGCCGTCCTTCAACGGCCGGATGGCCGTGACGGAGCCGGGGGTGCGGCCCAGCATGCGCTTGGCTTCGTCTCCCACGGCCAGAACCTTGTCCCCCTTGACAGCGACGACCGAAGGCTCGCGCAGAACGATGCCCTGGTCCTTGACGTTGACCAGGGTGTTGGCGGTGCCCAGGTCAATGCCAATGTCATAGGAGAAAAGTTTGACAATTTTCTGAAAGAAAGATGACATAAAAAACTAGTGGATAAAGGCATAGCCCTGAGACAGCCGGTGGAGGAACGCCTCGCTTTTTCCTTTTCACGGGACTGAAAACCTGGCACTCGGACCGGGGCTGCGGGATAATCCCGTACAGGGCGAGTCGACTATGAAAAAACATGCCTTCCAGGTCAAGCGGAAGATGCCGGATGACATATGTATTTGCATTATACGCAAGGATGTATTATATGAATGAAAGATGGCGCCGGGGGAGCTCCGTATATTAATTTTGCATTCCCCTATTCCATGATGAAAGTCACTACCATTCTCATAACGGCGGCATGTCTGGCCGGCTCTTTTTCCCTTTATGCCGATGCGGTTTCCGATCAGGAGGAGGCCGCTTCATCTACGGGAGCCTATTCCGTGGCAGGGGCTCTTCGCCTGCCGGAAAACGTAACGAAAAGGGACGTTTACGGCATGAATGTGGGCTGGAAACTGTTCAAGGGAGAGAAGACACCGGAGGAAGCGGCCAGCCCGGATGTTGACGATTCCTCCTGGGAGTCCGTCAACCTCCCCAACGGCATTGAGCTTCTTCCGGAAGAGGCCAGCGGCTGTTCCAACTACCAGGGGCCGGTATGGTACCGGAAAACATTTATTCCTCCCTCCCGGTTGGAGGGGAGGAGAAACACCCTGTATTTTGAGGGCATCATGGGAAAGAGCGAGGTCTGGGTGAATGGGGAGAAGGCCGCGGAGCATTTCGGCGGATATCTTCCCGTGATTGTCAATCTGGACAAGTGGCTGAAACCGGGACAAAAGAATGTCATCGCCGTGAAGGCGGACAATTCCAACGACGCTTCCTATCCCCCGGCAAACCCCAGGAAGGCCTGGATTTTTCCTATTTTGGCGGTATTTACCGGGATGTGTACCTCATTTCCACCGGACCCGTGTATATCACGGACCCGAACGAGGCCGGAACTGTGGCCGGAGGGGGAGTTTTTTTCCGGACGGAATTTCTTGATCCCCGTACCCGCAAGGGCAAGGTGGGGGTGAAGGTTCAGGTGGCCAACCAGGCAGACAAGGAACGGAAGGTGCGCGTGCAGGCGGTGATGACGGACCCCAAGGGGGTGGATCCTGCCGGGGAGACGGTTCCGCTGACTATTCCGCCCCATTCCACGGGTGAAGTGGATATTCCTCTTGTGCTTTCCAACGTGAAACCGTGGTCTCCGGACAATCCCGATTTGTACACGTTGAGCGTGGAAGTATGGGACGCTGTTGGAGGGGACCATTCCAAAGATCCGGCCCATTTGCTGGACAACCGTTCCATAAGGGTGGGTGTCCGGACGGTGGAAATTACGGAAAAGGGGCTGGTGCTCAATGGATCCCTGTTTCCTGAAAAGCTGATTGGCGGCAACAGGCACCAGGATTTTGCCCGGCTTGGGAATGCAGTGCCCAACAACCTGCAATGGCAGGATGCCGTGAAATTGAGGAAGGCAGGCATGCGCGTGATCCGGAGCGCCCATTATCCGCAGGATCCGGCTTTCATGGACGCCTGCGACCGTCTGGGCCTTTTCGTCATCGTCGCCACGCCGGGCTGGCAGTTCTGGGGCAGCGGCCCTTTTGCTGACCGGGTGTATGACGATATCCGCCAGATGGTGCGCCGGGATAGGAACCATCCCTCCGTGATGATGTGGGAACCTATTTTGAATGAAACTCATTACCCGGCGGATTTCGCCAAAAAGGCCCGCGACCTGGTGCATGAGGAATATCCGTACAAGGGATGCTACACCGCTTGCGACGCGGTGGCTCAGGGCAGCCAGCATTATGAAGTTCTGTATGCCCACCCGGTTACGGGGGACAAACACTGGTCCATCAAGGAACGGAAGAACAGCAAACCGTATTTTACCCGTGAATTCGGTGATAACGTGGATACCTGGTCCGCCCACAACTCCACCTCCCGTGTAGCCCGTCACTGGGGTGAAGCTCCCATGATGGTGCAGGCCCTTCACTACCTCAAGACCTCGTTCCCATATACGACGTACGATACGCTGAACGCCGCTCCGGCCTATCATTTCGGCGGCTGCCTGTGGCATCCTTTCGACCATCAGCGCGGTTACCATCCGGATCCCTTCTACGGCGGTATTCTGGATGCTTTCAGGCAGCCCAAAACCTCCTATTACGCATTTATGTCCCAGCGTCCCCAGAAGACGCGAAACGGGTTGGGTTCCGGCCCTGTGGTGCACATCGCCAATGAATGCACTCCCTTTTCTCCGGAAGACGTGACGGTGTTTTCCAATTGTGATTCCGTTCGCCTGAGTGTCAACGGAGGACCCCCGGTGGAAAAGAAGGTGGCGTCCTGTCCCGGAGGCCTCAAGCGCGTGCCCGTCGTGTTCCCTAAAGCTTGGGATTTCATGGAAAACAAGAAGCTTGCCCGAGGAGGCAAGGAGGGAGCGGTGAAACTGGTGGCGGAAGGTCTGATAGGCGGCAAGGTGGTGGTCAGGCATGAAGTCCGCCCGGCCCGGAGGGCGGAGAAGATCCGGTTGACTCTGGACCGGGAAGATGGAGTGGATTTGTACGCCAACGGTTCCGACGTGTTTGCCGTGGTGGCGGAGGTTACGGATGGCCGCGGAACAGTGAAGCGCCTGAATGATGAGGAGATTGTCTTTTCCGTGGAAGGTCCTGCCGAGCTGCTGACGGATTCCCCGGACGGCACGCTGACCCAGCCCGTTAAATGGGGTTCCGCTCCGGCTCTGGTGCGTCTGGGCGCCAAGCCCGGCACGGTGACGGTGAGGGCCTCCGTGAAGCATCCCGGCTCCCAAAAGCCTGTTTCCGGCGTTATAAAGTTTGACACGAAGGCTCCCGGGTTGAAAATGCTCTTTACGGAAGACGCCGTAGGCTGCGGGAAGAAAGCTGCCGGGACGCCGTCTTCCGCCGCGGCCTCTGTCTCCGAACGGGAGAAATCCCTTCAGATGGAGCTGGAAAAGGTGCGCCATGAACTGAACAGGTTGCGCAATGAAAAAGTGAGCGCCCAGCAAACCCACTTCGAATAAGCGGAATACGCCAATGCTAAGGGAAAAGATCGTCCGTTTTTGCCTGCTCCTGCTCCGGCTGGGGATGGGAGGCTTTTTCCTGTTCGTCGCGGTGCGCAAGCTGCTTCATCTGGACCAGCTTCAGGAGACGATCGACCGTTTCGCCATTTTCCCGGAGGCCTGGGGGCATCCCCTGGCCTGCCTGGGGGTGTCGTGTGAAATTGTGGTGGGGCTGGGGCTCCTGTTCCGCAGAACCTGCGCCGGGGCCGCGCTGCTGGGCAGCGCGCTGACATTCACATTCGTGGCGTTATTCGTCCAGGGCTGGGCCAGGGGGCTTTCCCTCTCCTGCAACTGCATCGGCGTGGAGAGGGCGGTAACCAGTTATCCCTTTGAAGTGGCCTGGAGGCTGGTCCTCTTTTTCCTCATGCTGATTCTCCTGTGGGATTCCTGCCGGAAGGGAAAAACGTATTTTAATGTGACCCGGCTGGATTTTAGTGAAATGTGACCGGAAGGAAAGACTCCTGCCGTTTTCCGGTTCGGGATAATTTCCGGGAAAATGTTCCGGGAGAGGAGGCCGGGAACCATCGAGCGGGTAGTGACGGCGGGCATGGTAATACCGAATGAAGCCGCAGGACGCCTGCAAGGCCAATGGTTACGCCCTGCTCCATATAAGGGGGCTTCCATGCAGCCGCATGGAAGCAGGCCGGGGAAATGGCCGTTTTTGCGCGCCTTTCCCCGGCAGGACGGTTCATGTCCTTATGTTGTCAACGATGCCGCCGTATACTCCGTATTAAAGCCTGTGGCCGAAAGAGTCTTCCGGCGTCAGGGATTTGACCAGTTCCAGCAGCAGCTTGATTGTATTTTCCACATCTGTCAGAGAGGCCGTTTCCACCGGGGAATGCATATAGCGCAGGGGGACGGACACCAGCGCGGAGGCTACGCCGTCGCGGGAGATGTAGATACTGTCCGTATCCGTTCCGGTGCGGCGTCCGGCGGCTTCATGCTGGAGCGGTATTTTGTTCTTGTCCGCCACGATTTCCAGACGGGCCACCAGGTTGGGATGGTTGGCCGTGCCGTGGATGACCGCAGGGCCGCCGCCAAGCCTGATATCGCCAAATTTGCCCTTGTCCAGTCCGGGCGAGTCCGTGGCATGAGTCACGTCAATGCAGATGGCCGCGTCCGGGCGCAGGCGGTGGGTAATCATTCCCGCGCCAATGCAGCCCACTTCTTCCTGCACGGCGTTGACGAGCACCACGTTCCAGGCGACGGGCTTTTTCAGCTTGCACAGCTTGCGGGCTATTTCCGACAGGATGAAGCCGCTCAGACGGTTGTCCAGAGCCCGGCATACCAGCTTGTTTTCATTCATCAGCATGGGGCCGTCGCAGTAAACGCCCACATGTCCCACGCGCAGGCCGAGTTCCGCTACTTCCTTGTCGGAGGAGGCGCCTACGTCAACGTAAATTTCCCAAATCTTGGGTTCCTTTTCTCCGGGTTCCCGCAAGTGGATGGCCGTGTTTCCGGTTACTCCCATCACTTCTCCCTGGGAACCCAGGAAGCGCACGCGGCGCCCCCGCGCGATGGCCGTATCCGTGCCGCCTACGCGTTCCACATACAGGAAGCCGTCCTTGGTGATATGACGGATCATGAAGCCGATTTCATCCGCGTGGGCTTCAATCATCAATGTGGGGGCTTCTTCCGCGTCCGCGTGGAAGACGGCCCAGGTATTTCCGTAAGTGTCGCACTGGACGTATTCCGTATATTTGCGCAGTTCGTCCGCCCAGATGCGCTGAGCGTCTATTTCAAAGCCGGAAGGGCTGGGGGTTTCCCAGAAGTTCCGTTAAGAATTCAAGGCTGTCGTCGCTGATCTTCATGGCTTTTGTATAGCACCGTTCCGGCATGCGCTCAACAGGAAAGCACGGCTCCTGCAGTGGAGCTCTTTTTGAGGGCGGGGAATAAAAAGCCCCGACTGCGCAGGAAGCAGACGGGGCCTGGAAAAAGTTTTTTTGACCGGGGGCTAGGACTGTTTGTCCGGGGAAAGCCCCGCCAGGACGTCCTGCTTGTCCATGATATAACCGGTGTCCGGATCGTGGTATTGAGTGGAGTAAACGGATGTTCTGGCGCTTCCGTACGGGTCCGTTTCCTTCGCGACGGGGAGGCGGTTGACCAGGGCAGGGAAGCACTGCTCCACCAGTTCAAAGGCAGTGACGGGTTCCGGCACCAGATTCACGGAAAAGATGCCGCATTCCCAGGCTTTTTCCACGTCCCTGACCAGGCGGTGCATGGGATAAAGCTGATGGCGCTCCAGCAGAGCCACGTCCAGCTCTTCCGTTCCCTCCGGAACCTCCGCCAGCAGATCCGCCACACTCATGCCGGCTCCCGTTCCGGTGACTTCCGGAAGGTAAACGTTCAGCACGCGGCCGAACCGGAGGTTGATGAAGTCTTTCAGCTCCACCAGAGCCGCCAGCCATTCGTCTTCCGGTTCACGGAGCAAGGGAGAAAGTTCATTTCCCGTTTCCGGCTGGGTATCAATGCTGGTGATGTAGGTCACCCGTTCCGCCTTCACCTCATGCAGGAGATCAATCAGGGTTTTAACCTGAGCCAGAAAGGGAGCCGTATTCCGCCGAATAGCCGTGCTCCCTTCCCGGAGGGAGGGGCAGATAATGACGGCCTGCCCGAATTCCTTGCCGCGCATCAGGGACAGGTTGGTTTCATCAATCAGGTAGTCAAAGTACCGTTTTGAGGACCAGAAAACGCCGAGGGCGCAAGAAGAACCGATGAGGGCCGTATCTGTCATGGAATGAATGCGGGGGGAAACGGTTGATGGGGAATGAACCTTTATTTCAGGGCGTCAAAGGCGGATTTGAAGAGGAAATACCCCCAGCCCCAGTCTTCGTTGCCGGCCCAGTCCTTGTCATAGTGGTGGCGGGGCAGCAGAAAGCGTTCAGGATGGGGCATCAGACCCATGGCGCGCCCGGTGGAATCCTGGAGGCCGGCGATGCTGCATTCGCAGCCGTCGCGGTTGTCTACGTATTGGAGAGCCACATTTCCGGCGGCCAGATATTTTTCCGCATCTCCGGGGCGGGTGACCAGGCGCCCTTCCGCATGGGCGGAGGGCAGTTCGAATTCGTCCGGCAGGCCCTGGAGGAAGGGAGAGTCTTTGGCTACTTTCACCAGTTTGGCCCAGACGCATTCAAAGCGTTCCTTTTTATTGTCAATCAGGCTGGAATCGGGAAGAATACCCAGCTTGGTGAGAATCTGGAACCCGTTGCAGATGCCCAGGAGCATGCCTCCACCGGCGTGGTGCCGCTGCAGGGCATCCCCCAGGAAACGTTCCGTTTCCAACTGGGCCAGGCGGCCGCTGGTGACGTAGTCCCCGTAGCTGAAGCCGCCTCCCAGGACGACAAGCTGGGATTTGGCGACATGTTCCGGCGTAGCCGTGGCGATGGGCTGGATCTGGGTGGAGAAACCTGCCGCGCGCAGGGCGCGTTCCGTTTCCACGTCGCAGTTGGTGCCGGGGTATTTCAGTAAAAGTGCGTGAGGCATATTGGTAGAAATGAATCGTTTGTTTGGTAAGATGCCGGTTTCGGGAGATCAATAATAGGGGGTAAGTCCGTCCTTCCAGAGCTTTTTGAGGTTGGCGATGTCGCAATCCAGCACCTTTTCTCCGCCGCAGCAGGTGGCCGTGAGGCGCTTTTCTTCCGTAACGCTGCCGATGCAGGCGCAGGGGAATCCGTCCATGGCCGTTTCAAAATCCGCGGCGAATTCGGGTCCACCTCCACAAGGATGCGGCCCGTGCTTTCGCTGAACAGGGGGACTGCCGGGGATTTCCAGCCGTTGACGGTCGGAACCTTCGTGAGATCCAGCCGGACGCCTCCCTTGCCGGAAAAGGCCATTTCCGCCGCCGTGACGGCCAGGCCGCCTTCGGAAATGTCATGGGCGGAGAGCACCAGACCGGAAGTCAGGGCGCTGTAGTAGGCTTTGTACAGCTCCATGTTCGCGGCGCAGTCCGTCTGGGGAACCTTGCCGTCTTCCACCCCGTGGGTGCGGGCGAAGACGGAGCCGCCCATTTCATCTTCCGTATGGCCGATGAGGTACAGCAGGCTGTTGCTCCTCCTCAGGGAAGAACCGATGACGTGGTCCGGGTTTTCCACCACGCCGAAGCCGGAGCAGAGGAAGGTGACGGGCACGTTGATGGGGCCGTCTTCCGTTTCAAAGTAGTTGTAGAAGGAGTCCTTGCCGGAAATAAAGGGGGCATTGTACGCGTCCGCCGCCTTGGCGATGGCTTTCACGCATTCCACCAGGCGGCCGAGTTCCGCCGGATCTTCCGGATTACCCATGCAGAAGTTGTCCAGCAGGCCGATTTTGTCCGGATTGGAGCCAACCAGGATAAGCTGGCGCACACATTCATCCACGGTGCCGGTACCCATGGCGTAGGGATCCGTTTTGCCCCATTCCGGAAGAATGGCGCAAGCCATGGCCATGCATTTGTCCGAGCCGTCGATGTCCACCACGGAACCGTCCTGCGGGGCGTCCGCCTGCGCGCCCGCCAGGGGCTTCAGGATGGTGTTGCCCTGCACCTCGTGGTCGTACTCGCGGATGATGGGTTCCCGGGAGACGATGGCGAAGTCCCCCATCACGGTTTCCAGGGATTTGTTCAGGTCCTTGTCCGGGAGGGGCTGGCCTGTGAGCGCCTTGCCAGGGGTGAATACGGATTCCAGCTTCTTGATGGGGGCGTCATGCAGCTTGGAGTTGTCCAGGCAGCAGACGAGTTCCCCCTTGTGCCAGACCTTCAGGATTCCCGTGTCGTCGGAATGGCCCAGGACGGTCAGTTCCGTCTGGAAGGTGTCTGCCAGCTTCCGGAGTTCCGGAAGGTCTTTTTCCTCCACGGCCATGACCATGCGTTCCTGGGATTCCGACAGGAAGATTTCCCAGGAGATGAGTCCGGGTTCCTTGAGAGGGGCGTTGTCCAGGAAAATTTCACCGCCTGTGACGGAGAGCATTTCTCCGGCGGCGGAAGAGAAGCCGCCGGCGCCGCAGTCCGTAATGAAGACGATGAGGCCGCGTTCACGCGCTTCCAGAATGAAGTCCAGCGTTTTCTTCTCTTCAATCGGGTTGCCGATTTGCACGGCGGTGAAGTCTTCCTCATGGGAGGCTTCATCCAGAGCGGCGGAGGAGAACGTGGCTCCCTTGAGACCGTCCCGACCCGTGCGCCCGCCAATGACGATTACCTTGAGGCCGGGGCGCATTTCCTTCAGGATGTCGCCGCGCGGAATTACGCCGGCGGTGCCGCAGAAGACTAGGGGGTTGTAAATGTACGTGGGGTCAAACTGGATGGCGCCGTTGACGGTGGGAATGCCCATGCGGTTGCCGTAGTCGCGCACGCCGCGCACCACGCCGCGCATGATGCCCAGGGGGTGGATGACGTCCGGGGCGGTGATGTCTGCCGGATTCGTGTCCGGAGCGCCGAAGCAGAAGACGTCCAGGGAGGCGATGGGCTTGGCTCCCTTGCCTGCGCCCAGGATGTCGCGGATAACGCCGCCCAGCCCGGTGTTGGCCCCGGCGTACGGTTCAATGGCGGAGGGGTGGTTGTGCGTTTCCGCCTTCAGGCAGACGGCCAGGTTGTCATCCAGGGCGATGAAGCCGGCATTGTCGTCAAACGCGCTGAGCACGAAGCCCGGCTTGCGTTCCATGATCTTCTCGGAAGGCTTTTTGATGTAGGTTTTGAACAGGCTGTTTACCGTCTCCGGCGCGCCTCCGTTGACGCTGTGGCTGATGGAGGCGGAAAAGATGCGGTGCTTGCAGTGTTCCGACCACGTCTGGGCGATTACTTCCAGTTCCACGTCAGTGGGGTCGCGGTCGATTTCCCGGAAAATCTGCTGGACGACTTCCATGTCTTCACGGGACAGGGAAAGCTTCTGCTTTTTGCTGAGTTCAAGCAGTTCGTCGCTGCTCAGGTTCCTCACGGGAACGGTTCGGTAGGTTTTGGCGGACATGTGGATGGAAAAGAAAAAGGGTTAGGCGATGGTCCAGTTGTGAATGGCGGGGTTGCAGACGTCCTTGGCAAAGCGCGCCGCCAGGGTTTCCTTGTCTCCCTGGCCGAAGACGTACACGCGCTGGGTGATTTTCAGGCCGTCCATAGTAAAGCCCATATTCCGGCGCCCGCGGTAGTTTTGCAGGATGGCTTCTTTTTCCAGATCCAGGGCGCCGGCTTTCATGCCGTAGTCAATCGTGAACAGGGCGCCTTCCAGGATGGGCGCGTTCTGTTCCGTGCATTCCTGGGAAATGGGGTCCACCAGTACACTCAGGAGGTATTCGCGGGCTTTTTGTCCGTCCCCGGTGATTTCTACGGTGTAAACGCGGCTGCGGCGGAAAGTGAGGCCGGCGTTCAGGGGGGTATAGAGCAGGGCGTCCGCACTGGCGGCGGCCTGGAACCGGCTGATAACTTCAAAGTGGAGGGTCATATTGCTCAAGAGTGTGGTAAAATGAAAAATGGGGGCCGGCGGAAAGACCGGCTCCCATGGGAGGGGGGAAAGAGGCTCAAGCCTTGTTCTGGAGCCGGGAAAGGACTTCTTCGTAGGCTTCCATCACGTTGCCGAGGTCCTGGCGGAAGCGGTCCTTGTCCATCTTCTCGCCGGTCTTGATGTCCCACAGGCGGCAGGTATCCGGAGAAATTTCGTCTGCCAGCACGATTTGGGAGGGATCTTCCGCCAAGCGGCCGAACTCAATTTTGAAGTCCACCAGAGTAAGTCCGGCCTGTTTGAAAAAGTCAATCAGCACATCATTCACGATGCGGGCCTGATTTTTCAGGAAGGCGCATTCCTCTTCCGTAGCGGCGTTCATTTCACGGGCGTAGTCGTCATTAATGAAGGGGTCGCCCAGGCTGTCGTCCTTGTAGGAGAATTCCACAATCGGCTTCTTGAAGGGGGTGCCTTCCTTGACGCCCATGCGGCGGCTGAAAGAGCCGGCGGCAATGTTGCGCACGATCACTTCCAGAGGAAGGATGGAAACCTTTTTTACGTCAATGTTGATGTCGTCCACATCCGCCACCAGGTGGGTTTTCACGCCCTTGCTTTCCAGCATGCGGTAGATGACCAGGGTGATGGCCTTGTTCATCCTGCCCTTGTTTTCAAACTGGGCCTTCTTGGCTCCGTTTCCGGCAGTGGCGTCGTCCTTGTATTCCATGCGGAGGACGTTGGGATTGTCAGTCGTATAAAGGCGTTTGGCCTTCCCTTCGTAAATAGGTTCCATGATACGTGTTGCGCAGGGGTTGAATGCGTGCGGAAATGTTACGCCAGACGCTCCGCACGGTCAAGCCGCAACTGGATGAAGGAGGGGAGGGAAAAAGAAGCGAAACCTGAATGCGAAGTCGGAGCGTGACGCGGACGGCCGCTGTCTCCGTGGCGGCTTTGAAGGGCTGTGCGGGACGCCTCCGGACGGAAGAGGGAAATTAGTCTTGATACCGGTAGGGGGGGGCGTATCATGTGCTTTAGTATGCACGCCGACTTGGAGAAATTATTGTCTCTGGGGAAAATTACCCCCTCTCTCGCCGAAAAACTTGATCGCATCGCACCTGGCCGTTACTGCTTCCATGCTTCCTGGGGCGCCGGAAAAGTCATTTCCTGGAATCTCCCCGCCAAAAAGCTGGTCATTGATTTTGAGGAAAATCCGGAACACGAAGTTGCCCTGGAATTCGCTCCCAGAATTTTGGAGTTCATCAGTGACGACCATTTCCTGGCCAAGCGGTATGAAGATACCGAATCCCTGATCAACCTGTCCGTGGATGACCCGGTGGAACTGGTGCGCGTTACCTTGCAGGGCTACGGTAATTCCCTTACTCCGGAGAAGCTGGAAGCTGCGCTGAAAGGCACCGTAATTGCGGCGGACAAGTGGAAAAACTGGTGGGACAAGGTGCGCGCCATGCTCCGTTCCAATGTCCAGTTCATGATGCCCACCCGCAAGGGCGAACGCATCACGCTTCGCGCGAATATCCTTTCCCGCGCGCAGGCGGCTCTGGAAGATTACAATAAGGCCGCCGACCTGAAAGCCAAGGTGCGCGTGCTGGACGGCATCAAAATGGAAGCGGTCATGGCAGAGCCGGATGCCGTCAATGTCCTGATTCGCGCCGTGGACGCCGATGTGCGCAACGGCGGCAGCCTGGCCCTCCAGCAGGTGCTGGAGCTTGCTGTGCTCAGGGATGACCTGATTGCCTCCCTTAAAAATACGGAGGCGGCCAAGGAAGCTTATCCCCTTCGTTCCATCGTGGGAGCCAATATCGGCGATGTGGGACGCTTCGCGGAAGTGCTCAATTCCATGCCTGCCGTGCGGCAGAAGCGCGTGTATGCCACGCTGCCCGCCATCTTTGGGGAGGATTGGCCGCAGAAGGCGCTGGAGCTTTTTGATGCAGGCGGCGCCCGCGCCGTGGGGGAAATCGCCAAATTCCTGATAGAAGAAGGGCAGGACAAGGTGCTGGTCAAGCATTTGAAGCATGAATTGCTGCGCCAGACCCTTCCGGCAGAGTCCCTCATCTGGATATGCCGCCAGCGGCATGACGCTTCCAAGCCTCTTTTTGGCCTTCCTGTGGGCATTGCGATGCTTTCCCTGATTGAACAGGACCACATGGACGGCGGCCCCAACCGCATGCTGCGCCTGAAGAACCTGTTCATGGAGGACAAGAGCATCATTCAGGAAATGATCAAGGGACAGGATGTGGCGGAAGTCCGCCAGTTCGCCAAGATGCTGTACAACACCTCCGCTTTCTCCGAACAGGACCGCGGCGCGCTGATGGCCCGTATCATCAGCGTATTCCCGGACCTGCACGCCATTGTGCTGGACGCTCTGGTGGACAACTCCGACAAACCGGAACCGATTTTCGTTTCCTGGGAAAGCCTGGAGGCCCGCAAGAAGGAGCTGGAAGAACTGGTAAACGTGAATTCCGGAAAACCTGCATAACAAGAAGATTTCCCGTGCGGAGGGGGATCTCCGCGAAAACGGCGGCTACCAGGATGCCAAGGAAGTGGAGAAGGTGCTCAATCGCCGCCGGGCAGAACTGGAACATGCGCTGGCCCTGGCCCGCGGCACGGATTTTGCCGTGACGGATACCTCCCGCGCCGCCATGGGCACGAAGGTGACTCTTCAGCCGTTGAATGGCGGGGAGCCCGTGGTGTACACCATTCTGGGCGCATGGGACACAAATCCGGAAAAGCATATCGTTTCCTATCTTTCCCAGGTCGGCAAGGAGCTGACGGGCAAAAGTGTAGGGGACCAGGTGAAGATTGTCCCGATGGACGGCGACAAGAAGAAGGTGTATACTATTACGAAGATTGAAGCCGCTTTCTAAAGGCGCCGCTTCCCTTTTTGCCAAGGTCTTTAAAGACGCCCCTTTTTTCGGAAAGGGGCGTTTTTCATTGTGTATGGGCCGGCCTCTCGTTATTTTGCAGATTTGGGGTTCATTGTATCGTCAATAGAGGCGGCGCTTGATCATGGCCGCCCCGCATATTTACCGGCGCCATGAAGGAAACCTGAAATTATCCGTTCCGGCAGCCGCGATGAAAACGGGCTGCTTGTAACCGGGGCTTTTGTGGACTGAGTCCTATCCGGGACCGGTTCGGACAATGGCGCTGCTGTGCGGAGGTCTTGTATTTGGAGAAATCCGGACGGGAAACGAACGGAATTTTCTCAGGAAAGAATAGTTCCTGCGTTACGGATACTGGTGGTTCGTGAAAACGGCCTTGCCTTTTTCCTGGCAACCGGGGAGACATGAAAAAGGGGCTGTTCCGGCGGATGCGGAACAGCCCCTGGAAAGAGATGAAGGGGAAAATTCCCTGTTTATCTGGCAAGCACTTTGTGAACGGCGGCAACGACGTTGTCCACATTCATGCCGAGTTCTTCCAGCACCTGCGTTCCGGGAGCGGAGAAGCCGAAGCGGTTGATGCCCACGGCTTCCCCCTGGCAGCCCAGATATTTCCACCAGAGGTCCGTGACCCCGGCTTCTACGGAAACTCTTCTCATGCAGGAAGAGGGAAGCACGCTTTCCCGGTATTCGGCAGGCTGCGCGTCAAAGCGGAAGAAGCTGGGCATGGAGACGACCCGGATTCCTTCCCCGATGTTTTCCACCGCTTTCAGGGCCAGTTCCAGTTCGGAACCACTGGCAAGAATAATGGCTTTCAGGGGGCCCTGTTCCTTCCGGGCGATGTAGGCTCCTTTCAGCACGCCTTCCCGGCGGGTCTCAACGGGGATGCCGTTCAGCGTAGCCACTTTCTGGCGCGTCAGGATGAGGGCGGTAGGGCCGTCGGCACGCTGCATGGCGGCCATCCAGGCTCCTGCGGTTTCTTCCGGGTCCGCCGGGCGGATGACATCCAGGTTCGGAATGACACGGAGGCCGGAAATTGTTTCCACCGGCTGGTGGGTGGGGCCGTCTTCTCCCACGGCTACGGAGTCATGCGTCAGAATATAGGTGACGGGGAGTCCGCTGAGGGCGGCTACACGGATGGAGGCGCGCATGTAGTCTACGAAGACGCAGAAAGTGGCGGCGCTTACGCGGAACAGGCCGTCGTAGGCAATGCCGTTGCAGATGGCGGCCATGGCGTGTTCGCGGATGCCGAACCAGAAGTTGCGCCCTTCCGGGGTTTCCGCAGAGAAGTCTCCTGCGCCGGAAAGGTAGTTTTTATTGGAGCTGTAAAGGTCCGCGCTGGTGGTCAGGAAGCAGGGATTCGCTTTAGCGATGGCGTTGATGGCAACGGCTCCGGCCGAACGGGTAGCATCGCCATAGTCCTGCGGGAAGGGCGGGATTGCCTTGTCCGAGTCTGCCGGATTGACGCCGCAGGAGCAGGCGTTGATGCCTGCGTCCAGTTCCTCTGCCAGTTCCGGATAAGCCCGGCGCCATTGTTCGTACATGGCGTTCCAGGCATTGAAATCTTTTTCCCGTTGGGCTTTCAGGTCTGCGAAAGCGGTACGGACGTCTTCGGAGACGTAATAACGTTCTCCGGCAGGAATTTCCCAGTTGGCGTGCGCTTCTTCCTGAAGCTTGGCCCCGCCTTCCCCATGGCCTTTTGTGGTGCCTTCAATGCCGGGAATGCCCTTGCCGATGACCGTTTTGGCAATGATGAGCTGGGGTTTCCCGTTTTTGGCGTTTTTGGCGGCTTCAACCGCTGACTTAATGGCCTTGATGTCGTGCCCGTCAATCTGGCGCACATCCCAGCCCAGGGCTTCGTATACGGCGCGCGGATCCGTAAGCTGGGTACGTTCCGCGGGAGCGTCCAGCGTGATGTCGTTGGAATCGTAAATGAGAATAAGGTTATCCAGCTTGAGCACGGCGGCCAGGGCGAGGGATTCCCGGGCGACGCCTTCCTGCAGGCAGCCGTCTCCCGTGAGGCAGAAGACGTGCTGGGTGAAGATATCCATGCCGGGCCTGTTGAACCGGGCAGCCGCGCGCCTGGCGGAGAGGGCGAAGCCTACGGCGTTCGCAATACCCTGGCCCAGCGGTCCCGTGGTGCATTCTACGCCTTCCGTATCCCGGAATTCGGGGTGGCCGGGCGTGATGGAACCTTTGTGACGGAAGTTTTTGATATCTTCAATGCCGATGTTGAATCCTGACAGGTGGAGCCAGCCGTAAAGAAACATGGAGCCGTGGCCGGCGGAGAGAATGAAGCGGTCACGGTTGAGCCAGCGGGGCTGTGAAGGGCAGATGTTGAGCAAATCGCCGAACAGGACGGCCCCGATTTCGGCGCACCCCAGCGGCAGGCCCAGGTGGCCGGATGCACAGTCGTGAACGGCATCCATGGCGAGTCCCCGCGCCTGGTTGGCGGCTTTTTGGAGAAGGTCAAGATTCATGCCCGGGCAATATGAGCGGATCAGCTTCATATTGGAAGCCTAAAATGCGTCTCCGGCGCCAGTTCCGGACCGGGGAAAAGCATTGAAGATGGAAGCGCCGCGCATGCCGCTCCCGGTTTTGCGGCACGCTCACCGGAATGTATGGCGCTTTAGGGAATAAAGCCGGGGGAAACATGTCGGACGGCATGCTCCAGTCCTTTTCTCCGGTGTTGTCCGCCCCTGGTTTTCATGGATGTCCAGATATTGGCCGGGATGGCGGATTTCATCCGCGCCGGAGCCGGTCAGTCGGAGGGAATGATCCTTTTTATCTTTATGGAAGAAGAAGGGGGAATTCCTTCCGTTTTTGCGTCCGGCGCTTTCACGGGTTAGCGCGGAAAAGACGCGTTTTCCGCTTTTTGTGGAAAAAGGGATTGTTGTATCATAAGCGGCGGAAATACATGAAAATCGTAATTAAAGTAGGTACGGGCGTGTTGACCCGAGAGAATGGGACGTTGGACGGTTCTTCCATCGTGCATCTGGTGAGCGCCCTGGCGGGGCTGATGCAGCAGGGCCATCAGGTGGTTCTGGTCAGCTCCGGCGCTGTAGGGGCCGGCGTGTCCGTCCTGGGTCTTCCGTCCTATCCTCAGGAACTGTCCTTGAAACAGGCGTGCGCGGCCGTGGGGCAGACGCGGCTGATGCAGGCGTATGAGAATCTTTTCAACCACTTTAACGTGGATGTGGCCCAGCTCCTGCTGACAGCGGAGGATTTGAAACTCCGCCGCCGCAACGTGCAGGCCACGGTGTTGCGCCTGTTTGAGCACGGAGGCATTATCCCGATTGTCAATGAAAATGATACCGTATCCGTGGAGGAGTTGAAGTTTGGGGACAACGATATCCTGTCCGTGCATATGGCCCGCCTGGTGGAGGCTGACGCTCTGTTTATCCTGACGAGCGTGGACGGCCTGTATCCCCCCGGAGGAAGGCGGGAGGCCATCATTTCCCGGGTGGAGGACGTGGATGCCGTGCTGGCGTTCGCGGAGGAGGACCAGGGGCGCTTTTCCATGGGCGGCATGAGCGCCAAGCTTCAGGCTATCCGGGAGGCCGTGAATGCGGGGACGGGCGTTTACATGCTGCATGGCCGCCATCCGGAACGCATCGCGCTGCTGCTGGAGGGGAAAGCGGAAGGAATCGGAACATATTTTGTACCGAAGGGATGAAGTTATGAAAATGAAGAATCCTCTTGAACCGGCGGGACGGACCGCTCTGGCGGCCTCACGGGAGTTGCTTGCCCTGGAGCCGGAAGAGAAGGCTCTGGCCCTGCGCCTGATGGCCGCAGGCGTTCGGAGCGCTGCGGAAAAGATTGTCCGGGAGAACGGCCTTGATATGGAAGAGGCCCGGAAAGGCGGCCACAATGCCGCGTTTCTGGACAGGCTGCTTCTGACGCCGGAGCGTGTGGAGCACATGGCCCGCGGCATGGAACAGGTGGCGGCTCTCCCTGATCCCGTGGGCGAATGCATCCGGGAATGGACGCGCCCCAACGGGTTGCATATCCGCCAGGTGCGCGTTCCCTTGGGGGTCATCGGTTTTATTTACGAGAGCCGCGGCACCGTCACCTGCGATGCCGCCGCCCTGTGCCTGAAGTCCGGGAATGCCGTTATTCTGCGCGGCGGAAGCGAGTCTCTGCGGACCAACCGGGCGCTGGCGGAGGTTCTGCGCGCCGCGCTGAAGGAGTCCGCCGTTTCCGCGGACGCCGTGCAGCTTCTGGATTCCGGCAGCCGTGATGAGGTGCGGCAGTTGTGCGGGCTGGATTCTTTCCTGAACGTGATTATTCCCAGGGGGGGAAAGGGACTGATCCGCGCCGTGACGGAGTACGCCAGGGTTCCCGTGCTGAAGCATCTGGACGGCGTTTGCCATGTGTATGTGGATGCGGCGGCGGATTTAGAGATGGCCGTGAACGTGCTGGATGACGCCAAAACGCAGAGGCCCGGCGTATGCAATGCGGCGGAAACCCTGCTGGTGGACGCTGCCGCGGCAGAACGGTTCCTGCCGATGGCGGCGGAACGCATGCGCCTGCGCGGCGTGGAATGCCGCGTGTGTGAGCGAAGCCGCCCGTTTTTTGGTCCGGAAGCCATTCCGGCGGAAGAAGAGGATTGGTCCACGGAATATGAAGACCTGATTCTTTCCGTGAAAGTGGTGGACGGCGTCCGTGATGCCGTGGAGCACATTAACCATTACGGCTCCCACCACAGTGATTCCATCATTACGGAGGATGAACGGGCGCGCGATTATTTTATGAACCGGGTGGACAGCGCGTGCGTTTACCATAATTGTTCCACGCGGTTCAGCGACGGGGAGGAATTCGGCTTCGGGGCGGAAATAGGCATCGGTACGGACAAATTTCATGCCCGGGGGCCAATGGCTTTGCGGGAACTTACTTCCTACAAGTATGTTATTGAAGGAGACGGGCAGATGAAGGACCCGTCCCGAGTTCCGCGGAAAGGCCGTGCCTGAGCAGGAGGCCCGCCGTAAACAAGAAAGCACCGCGGCATGGCCGCGATGCTTCCGTTGATATATACTCCTGAAGAAGTCGGTCAGAAGGTCAGCCTGTAGCCGATGCTTCCGTTGAAGCTGTTGGCGCGGCTGCGAAAGTCCGCATTGACGTCTGCAAAGACGGAGCCGGTATAACCCACCGGAATGGTGATTCCGGCTCCGACCTGCACGCCGGTGGCTCCTTCCCTGGCTCCGTTTACGCGGAACCCTGCGCCGGGTATGCCGGCGGGTGCCAGGACGGCTGCGGTGTCCCGGTCGCCCAGAAGCTGGACAACCTGCACCCGCAGTTCACCCAGGGAGGCGCGGCCCGTCAGGTTGGCGGACAGTTCTCCGCGGAGCCTTGCGCCCAGTCCCACGGTTCCGAAGGTGGAGTCCATGTCATCCACGTTCATGCCCAGGCCGCCGGATTCCGTAAAGCCGTCCATCCGGCTCCTGTACACGGAGGCATTCACTAGAGGCTGGAGCGCGGAAGTGTTGTTCTCATTCAGGTACAGGTCATACGTGCCTTCATAGAAGGCGCCGTAGCTGCTGCCGCTGGTGCTGCCGTGCATGGTGTACATGCCGGCTCCGGGGATTCCCGCGGTGCGGTCCAGGGAAGCGTCGTTCCATCCGCAGGTGAGGATGATGTTGTGCGCCCAGCGGCCCGACTGGATGCGGAAGAACAGATTGCCGTAATAGGAGTCCAGGTCTCCGTTCGCCATGTAGGCGTCCAGGTCGCCGTAGCTGGCGGAGAAGGCCGCCCCCCATACGAAGCTGTCGCTGCACGTTACGTCAAAGCCGAAGGTGCCGCCCCAGGTGCTGAGCTTATAGCCTGATTCGTCCGTCCGGTCATCCAGCCTGCGGTAGCCGCCTTCCCCTTCAATCCAGGCGTTGAAGCCGGGCAGGTCATCGTGAATGTACTGCGGGGAGACTCCCATCTGGGAGAGGCGGTTGCGCAGGTGAAGCACCTGGTCCCGGAGGGCTCCCTTCTGGGCGGAATGCAGGGCGGTAATGCCGCTGCCCGCATAGGAGGAAAGGGCTGACCGGATAGCTTCCGCATTCCCCATGGCCTGGGCGTTGCCCATGGCGTTAAGGAATTCCATCATGTCCGGAGTGATGTTTTCCGGTGAGGAGGTGACGGCCCACAGACTGTCCGCCGCGCCCTGCTGGTTGCCCGTGGAGGCGAAGTCTTTCAGCGGGCTGTCTCCCTGCTTGGTGAAGTGGACCTGGAACAGCTTGCCGTCGTCGGAGAGTTTCTTGCTGATGTCATAGACAAGGTTGGCGAAGCCGGCATAGGTCAGGTTCACCATGTCCTCCGTCCAGGTTTCCCCGTCCGCCGTGACCAGTCCGTTTTCCGCATAGAAGGCGTTAACGGTGAATTCCGGCAGGATGGCCCAGTCTCCGGCGGCGCCCAGGCCGTAAATGTTGACGTTAATGGATGGAGCCGTTCCGTTGATGCGGATGGAGCCGTGTTCCGCCTTCAAGGCGGCCCAGGCGTTGTCCGCGCTATTGGTCAGCGTTTCCGTATTGACGGTGAGGTTCAGGGAAGCTCCGGAGGCCAGAGTGGCCGCCACGCCGCCGTTGTTGCCGGTCAACACGAGCTGAACGGCCCTCTGGTTGGGATTACCGCCCAGGTACAGTTTGCCGTTGGAGGCGATGGAAAGTGAGTTGGCCGTGGTATTATTCATCAGGGAGAGGTCTGCCGTGGCGTCCAGGTCAGAGGCGTCCCGGGTGTTGCTGCCGATGAAAATATCCCTGTAGGTCATGAGGCCGTTTGCTGCCAGGTCCTTGTCTCCCAGAACGAGATGACCGCCGGTCCGGGTATGGCTGACGTCCACGCCTGCGTTGCCGGAGGAAAGGATGATCTGCGTGCCTTCGCCCCGGTGGGTAATGGCTCCCGTGCCGGTGATATCCCCTTTGAAGGAGTAGGTTTTCCCGTCGTTGGAGGCCAGTTCCAGACGTCCGTCAGCCCCCAGGTGGAGCGCGCCGTTCTCCTGCTCCTGGTGGAGCCCTTCCAGTGCGATTGTGGAGCCGTCCTGCAGGCGCAGGCTGCCGCCCCCCAGATGGAGCAGCACGTCTTCGCCCAGGTTTCTGTCCGTCTCCAGAATCAGGTTGCAATTGTCCAGTTTCAGGGTGCCGGAGCCGGTGACGCTTGCGTGGAGCGTCAGGTCTGAAAGAGTGTCTCTGGCGATGGTGAGCAGGGCGCCCCCGTTCAGGGCGATGGAACCGTAACCCGCCAGATTCCCGGCGGACAGGGCGGCAGCGTTCAGCGTCAGCGCGGCATCCTGTTCCACGTTCAGGGCGCCGGAGATGATGGAACTTTCCTTCGTGTTCTGGAGCACGAGTTCTCCCTGTCGCACGTCCAGAGCGGAGGCGGTCACCCTGCCGTCAACGGTCAGCCTCTGTTCCCCGTCCTTGACGAGCTGCGCTGCTCCTTCAATGGAGCCCGCATAGGCGGTGTTGCCCGTTTTGTCCGGCTCTTCGGAGGTTTCATTCAGAAGCGTGATGATCACGTTGCTGTCCGTTCCCGTGTTCACGACGGCATCGGCCTCCGTACCGGCCAGATAGCGGATGGTGGTTGTTTTGTCTTCCGGCGCAGTTGCCGCGGACAGGTCGATGTTCAGCGTTCCGTTGTTGGTGACGCTGGGGGTTGCCCCCAGCGTGCTGGCGGAGGTGACGTTTTTGGAAGCTCCCTTGTTAATGACCATGGCGTCCAACTGGCCGAAGGAGATGATTACCTGGCCGCCTTCCGTCCGGGTAATGTCCCACGCCATGCCGTTGTATTCGCTCAGGGTGATATAGTTGGTATCCGCATGCAGGGCGGCGTTGGTGACGTGGAAAGAGTAGTCCCCCGGAGCGGCGAGGAGCGCCACGGCATCCGCCGTCAGCGTCAGGGTCAGGTTGCCCAGCGTCAAGCTGGCATTGTCCGCGTCATTGAACTGGATGATTCCCGTGCCGTCCGCGCCCATGTTGGCGGCGGAAAGCCTCAATTGCGTGTCGGAACCGGACAGGTCCGCATGGCCCGTCAGACCGGAAATGATTCCTGTACCGCTGCCCATGTTAATGGAGCTCAGCTTGCTGCCGTCCAGTCCGCCCAGGTTGACGTTCCCGGTGATGCCGGAGACGGAAACGCTCCCGGCTCCCAGTCCCGCCGTATTGGAGAGCGCCCCCGCGGAGAGGGATATTTTCCCGGAGACGGCCTGCCCGGCCAGGTCCAGCGTTCCTCCTTCCACCTGATAGGTCCCGGTTCCGGTGTCTGCGGATTTGAGGGTCAGGTTGTGCGAGGTGCGGATTGTGCCGTTGTTAGTGATGTCCAGCGTGGCGTCCTGGTCCCGGTTGAACCGGAGGGTGGAACCTGCGTTCACGGACAGGGAGGTGACGGTATTTCCCAGGGATTTGTCCAGCGAGAGATCCGAATTCCCGGTAATTTGTACTTTGTCAAAATTCTGGAGCGTTCCCAGGAAGCTGGCGGCGTAGTTGTCAAAGACGAGCTTCTTCTCCCCGTTCACCGTCCCGGCTCCCTTGCCGTCGATGATGCCGGCGTATTTGTCGAACTGATGTTCGGTTCCGGCTCCGGTAGTGGCGGCGATATCTTTCAGGGTGATCGTGGTGCCTCCGTTGATGGTGCCGCTGGTTTTATTGCCTCCGCACAGAAGTGTCCACGTCCAGTTATCCCCGTCAGCCTTGCCCAGAATGGCGTCCGTGCCCGTGACGGTCAGGCTGGTTCCCCGGGAAATGGTGCCGTCCGTCTTGTTCCCGGCGTAAATTTCATTCATGAACGTTCCGCCATTGATGAAAAGGGAGGCGGAGCCGGAGATGGTTTTATTTCCCGTGTAAAAGCCGCCGAAAATGCGGTGGGAGAATACGCCGTCATTGAACACCATGGTGATGTCCCCGTTCACGGCGGAGGCATAGGAGCCCGCCACGGAGGTGCGGTCCGCTTCTCCGGTGGTGAAGGAAGTATCGTAAACCCCGGTGGATGAGGAGAATTCCAGGTAAATGTCCCCGTGAACGGTTCCGGCGTTAACAACGCCGAATACCGTGGATTTGCCGATGGCCCCTTCCGCCAGGCGCAGGTGGATGTCACCGTACAGGTCTCCCGTTGTATGGCCGCCTATCCAGCCGTTGGCGCTGCTGGTTCCCGCTCCCAGCGTCACCCACAGGTCCTGACGGTTACCCGCGCTGCCGTAAGCGCCGTTATTGGCGTAAATGAATTTGGTGCTTCCCGTTCCCGTAATGCTGGCAATGTTGGAATTGGTTGTGTTACGGACATTATACGTGGCATTGGTTCCGGCAGTGGCTACGGCGGTGGCGGCGGTTCCCGCAGTCCATTCAATCATGCCCGGTTTGAGAGTGGAGGGAGACGCGCCATTTGCCAGATAAAGAGATTCTGGGCCAGTGATGCCGGTGGTAGAGGGGGCGTAGGAAAGGGAACCGTCCAAAGCCAGATTGGACAGGATGGCGTCCAGCGTGCCGGAATAGCTGAACGTGAGGCCGGAAGAACTTCCCCCCGCTGCCGTCTGCGCTTCCCCGATGAGAACATCCCCCAGCCAGATGTAATAGCCCGCGTCCAGGCCGTTGGCGCTGTCTCCCGCCACGTAGGCTATGCGGATGGCGTCCGCATTGGCGGACATGTCTTTGGAATAAAGGATGGTGCTGCCCCATTGGATATACGCTTCATTAATGTTCAGCGTTCCGTTGCCCAGATTCAGGGAGAAGTTGTTTGTGGTGTCCCAGCCGTCCGTGGCCCCGTTGCCCAGGCGCAGGGTGAAATCTACCGTGTAGCCCTTGTTCTGTCCCTGGGCGGCTCCCAGTTATAGGTCAGGGTGCTGCTGCCGGATTTGTTGAAGTTGACTGTATTGTTGGAGATGGAAACATTATTGGCGGTGAAGCCGTTGGCCTCCAGCGTCTGCTGGGTGATGGACGGATTTTGTCCGAAGTTGACCTCCAGCTCATGGGTGGCTTTCCTTTCTTGCCCGGCTGACCGCCCGGCATAGCCCATGCCTTTGGCCAGGTTGCCTGCCATCAGGAGATCGCCTTGGGCATTCGGGTGCAGGCCGTCCGCCGTAGGGTTGTTGAACATGGAGCGAACCCCGTAGAACGGCGTGGAGGAGGCGGCATCGATGATGCCCGCGTTGATGTCGATGACCTTGACGCCATTGGCGGCGTTATTCGTCCCCCATTCCTTCAGGGATTCGTTGTAGGAGGCTACGGCCTGGTGCGTTTCAGCCAGGTTCCCGTTGGAATGTTGCGTCCAGCAGGGAATGGTCATCACTAAAATGCTTGCTTGGCTGTTGGCGGTACGGATGGAAGAGACGATGGAATCCATGTCTCCCAGCAAAAGGGAGGTAACTCCATCCAGACGATAGAACAGTGAATTATTATCGCCGTCGGAAAGGAGATCGTTGGTCCCGGAGAGCAGGAAAAACGTGTCCGGTTTATTGGCTCCGGTAAAAGTCTGTCCTGCATAGGACCCTCCCTTGGTCTTTTCCGTGCTCAGGCCCAGCCAGTTTTTGATGTTGGATCCGTCAAATCGTCCGTAGTTGCTGCCGTTCGCTCTCCCGGCGATTTCATAAGTTCTCGCGGAAGCCGCAGAGGAATGGATATTCTGGAAAATCTTACCACCGTAAGAGGTTCCGGCGGCCACGCCTCCGCTGAAATTACCGGTCATAATGCCTTTTTCAGTATAGCTGACGCCGTTATCCGTGAAAATTTTATGCATGGCCCAGCGCCACGAGCCGCTGTTGACGCCATGGGTGATGGAGTCCCCTATGTACATGACGTTGCCGAGGTTTCCGTCTGAAACGGAGGCGGATGCCACGGTTGTAAACAGGACACTGCACGCAAGCAAAGCAGACCTTAGAGAGAGGGGTAATCTTAAACGCATATCCCATATAATATGCGGATTGGGAATTCATTCTCAACTCAAAATGTTCAAAATAAGCGCATTGAGAATTTCAATGCATTGAGGTTGAAACTATTATATTATGTCTGGTCTTCAGAATTTACCTTTCCCGCTGATGTTTGCGGAGTTGCGTATTTAATTCGTTTTCTGCTGTAAGTGACGGATTTCTAATCTGTTATCTATCAGTTGCAAAGGCGCTGGTTCATGTCCAGCGCGGGATTGTCCGGAATGGAATCGTTGACGATAACGGCGGGTACGCCCGCTACCGTGGTATGGGGGGGGACATTTTCCAGAACGACGGAGCTGGCTGCGATTTTGGCGCAGGCGCCGATGGTGACGCGCCCCAGTATTTTAGCTCCCGCGCCGATAAGAACTCCGGATTCCACAATGGGGTGGCGATCCCCTTCTTCCTTGCCCGTGCCGCCCAGCGTGACTTCATGCAGGATGGAGACGTTGTCCCGGATGATGGCGGTTTCCCCTACCACGAAACTGGTGGCGTGGTCCAGCAGGATGCCGCAGCCGATGGTGGCCGCCGGATGGATGTCCACCGCGAATACTTCACTGGCCAGGCTCTGGAACTGAAGGGCCATGATCGTCCGGTCATGCTGCCACAGCCAGTGGGAGATGCGGTACGTGGTGATGGCGTGGAACCCCTTGTAAAAAAGCAGGGGTTCCAGCGGCGTACGGCAGGCGGGATCCCGGTCCACGATGGCGATCAGGTCCTGGGCTATTTGACTGAGGATGTTCTGGTCTTCCGCCAGCGCTTCCCGGATAAGGGGCTCAATCAGCTCCCGCGGCATGTCACGGCGGGAGAGCTTGCGGGCCAGCCGCGCCGAGATGGAAGTAGCCAGGGAATTGCGGGACAGGCAGACGTCGTCCAGAATGCCGCGCATGGCGGGTTCTTCCTCAGCCGCAGCGCGGGCGCATTCCTCCACCCATTCCCATACTCCGTTAATGACGCATTCGCAGTTGGTGCACTGCCGGAGTTTCAAGCGTTTATGGCTGGTCATGGCGGGAAGGGTTAACAAGGCAAAAGAAAGCCTCCCTATAAATACCAGAATACAGAGGATTTGAGAATCGGAAAGTGCGTCCTATGCCCGGCAGGGTATGACCTGCCTTCGTCAGCCGAAGATGGCGTGCATGATATCCATGCACCAGGCATCCACGGACCACGGGCCGGGACCGGTCAAAAGCAGCCAGGGCGGAGCCGGCATAGAGCAGGTGGAATTCCACTCCTTCCCCGTTTTTTTCCCCGGACCAGTTGGAGAAGTAGCCGTTTTTAACATGTTTAGTCATGGCTACGGCCATGAGGATGATAACGCTGAGAGCCGCTATTCTGGTGAATACGCCCAGCGCCAGACAGATAGGGGCGAAAAATTCCGTCAGCATGGCCACCTTGGCCAGGAAGGGGGGGAATGCCCATTTTTTCCGTGAAGGCCCGGTAGGTGCCCTCCCAGCCCGCGCCCCCAAACCAGCCCAGCACTTTCTGGGTCCCGTGCGGCCACAGGATAAAAGCCAGCGTCAGCCGGAGAACCAGCAGGCCCCATGCCGCTGCAATCATGGTAATGGAATCAATGGTGTCCATGAATTTGAAGTATTGAAGAAAAGACCCTTCTATTTCATGGGGCGTTCATTTCCGGGTACGGAAAAGGCCGGAAAAGGAGGTCATTGCCTCCCCTTCCGGCCCGGGAAATCAGCATGGTAGTCCGTTACCGGGGAATGGAGTGGTAGAGCTGTTCCAGCGCCAGCACGCAGTAGGAGGTCACCAGGACGGGATCCGCCTCCCACCAGCGGTTGTTGGTGTTTACCCAGGAGCCGTCGCTTTTCTGGATGGAGATGAGCTTGTTGGCCAGTTCGTCCCGCCAGTCCACCTTGCGGCCGTCTTCCAGCGTCAGGGTGTCTATTCCCATGGCGCTGAGCGCCTTGGACATGGCCTGGTAGTAGTAGTACAGGCCCTGGACGCCCATGCCGGGGTTTTCATCCAGGTTGTAGCTGTTTTCCAGCCATTTGAGGGCCAGCTTGACGCGGGGGTCGTTCTTGTCCACATTGGCGTAAATGAGGGATTGCATGCCCGCGTATGTCATGCTGCCGTAGGCCTTGGGCGGTTCCGCTTTGTCGAATGCGGCGCTTTGCTGTCCCTGGCGCTGGCGACGCCCGGGCGGTACACGAAGCCTCCGAGCTGGGATTTGTCACTGGAGACCCACGGTTCCTTGTTGACGGCCGGGTTCTGCTGGCAGCGGTTGATAAATTCCGTGGCGGCGTTCCAGTCCAGATCCGGCTGTTCCCCGTATTTGCCGTCCTTGGCGAGCTTCTGGGAGTAGTAAATGGCTTCCAGTGCCAGGGAGGTGTTGGAAAGGTCTGCAATGGGAGGGGCTTTTTTATCCCCGTAGCCGATGCCTCCGTTATAAGGGTTGTCCGGGGCAAAGTGGTTCTGCTGCTTGATAAGGTAGGCGCGGCCCTTGAGAATGGCGGGGGCATATTCCTCCTTGTTGGCGGCCAGCAGGGCCATCATGCACACGGCAGTATTGTAGGAGGACATGCCGCGGTTGAAAATGGAGCCGTCTTCCTTCTGGGATTTCAGGATGAAGTCATACCCCTTCCGGATGTATTCCGGGACGGGTTTCCCCTGGTTGGCGGGGTCCCGCATGTAGGCGGTGACCGCCAGGGCTGTCAGGGCAGGGTAGGACGGCTGGGCCCAGTAACCTTCCGGATTTTGTTTGCTTTTCAGGTATTCGTTCCCTTTTTCAATGGCGCGCAGAATTTCCTGGCTAATGGAGGCGTATTTGGCGGCTGCCGCTTCTCCGGGAACGGCCGTCAGTGGTCTGTCCGAAGGAGGCTGTGCCCAGTGCGGCGGCCAGCGTTAGTGAAAGTACGGATTTGAACATAGGATGCTATTGCTTGGGTTGAACCGGTTTCTGGGAAATGGTGACAGTGACGTTTGTGCCAAGAGGCAGGTTTTTTTTGGGGTTGACGATCCAGCCTGTATCGTTGACGCCGTCATGGAAGTCTCCGATGTAATTGATGGGGGAGGTTCGGCTGGCGAAGATGGAGATTACTTCTCCGCTCAGGCTGGCCTGGTAGGCGCCCTCGTAAAAGAAGGAATTGGTGTAAAGCCAGTCGTTGGGATTCAGGCCCTTCCGTGTTTGTGAGTTCACGACGATGTCGGAAAAATCGCTCTTCTGTTCTCTGCCGTTTTCCGTATAGGTCATGACAATCTGCACGTAGGAGTCTGCATAGTCCTCCGGCTTGGGTTCCGTGAAGGGAAGCCATTCAAAATTTTCATCACGCACCGGGAAGAATTTTTCAAAGCGGCGGAATTTGAGCAGCGTCATTCCCAGGCTGATATGCAGGGGATCCGCCTCCGTCACCAGCAGGGATTCATGCAGCTTGCCGTTGGGCATGCAGCAGACGTATTCCAGAATTCCTTCCTTCATGTTGACCTGAGCCTGAAAACTGACGGTGCGCTCCTTATGGTTGACAATCACATTGCCGATTTTGATGCGGTGCTCATCCAGGGGTTCAAATTTGGGAACCGTTTTCCCGTCCGGAAGAGGGACTTCCCGCGGGGCCTCCTCCGCAGCGGGAGCATTGGAATCTTCCTCCGGGCCGGAGATGTCCTGTGCGCAGGAAAAACCCCAGGTGCAGGCAAGCAGGGAGATGGTGAATTTCAGGAACATGTTTATGGAACTAAGATTGTGGAAACGGAAGCTTCCGTTCAATGAAAAAGGCACCCGTGATTGATTTGTTACTTTTGAATCACGGATGCCTGAAAGGAGTGGGAGAAGTAGGGCTTAAACCAGTTTCAGCCTGGCGAGGTCCTGGAGGTCAATGATGCCCACGGGGGTCATTTCCGCATTGAGCACCACCAGGTCGTCGATACGGCGGTTGCTCACGGCCTTCGCCGCTTCAGCAGCCAGGTCGTCTTCCATGACATAAATGGGATTGCGGGTCATGAATCCGCTGACGGGCTGTTCTCCGATGAGAGGGTTCGCCCCGTATGCCCGGACAAAGTCTCCGTGGGTGAAGATGCCGGCCAGCTTGCGGTCCTCCGTCAGCAGGACGCAGGCGCCGGCATGGGCTGTGGTCATCGCCTTCAGGCAGTCGTTCACGGAGGCGGTTTCCGGAAGCATGGCCATTTCTTCTCCACGGCGCATGATATCGCTCACCCGGGTGAGCAGGGCACGCCCCAGCGAACCGCCGGGGTGGCGTTTGGCGAAGTCCCGCGCGGTGAAGTGGCGCGCTTCCACCAGGGCCATGGCGAGGGCGTCTCCCATGACGAGCATGGCCGTGGTGCTGGAAGTAGGGGCCAGGTTCAGCGGGCAGGCTTCCCGGGAAACGCCTGTGTCCAGAACGATATCCGAGTATTTGGCCAGGGATGAGCCCGTGTTGCCCGTCATGGAAATGATGGGCAATTCAAAACGTTTGATGAAGGGGAGCAGGGTCAGCAGCTCCGAGGTTTCTCCGGAGAAAGACATGGCAATGCAGACGTCCCCGTCCTGGACGATGCCCAGATCCCCGTGCAGGGCGTTCAGGGAATCCAGCAAAACGGTGGGCGTTCCCGTAGAGTTCAGGGTAGCGACGATTTTGGCCCCGATGTTGCCGGATTTGCCTACGCCTACAATGACGATCTTGTTGCCGCGGTCCAGAGCCTGGGACATGAGGTCCACAGCCTTGTTGAAATTGTCGTCCAGCCGGGACAGGACGCCGCGCAGTTCTTCAATCTCCATTTCAAAAACGGATTTGGCGCGTGTTAAATGATTCATACCTGCCGGAGATGATGCCAGATGCCGCCGACGCCGTCAATTTTTCATTGCGGCTCCGCACCCCGCGTTAGTCCGGCATCTGCACGCGGGATTAGGCGCCAGAGGGATGGTGGTGAAGCGCATGCGCCGCGTGTCCGCAGAGAGCATGGCGCCCACCAGCGGAGAGGGAATGCCCGCAAGATATTTCAGGGCTTCCATGGCCTGGATGCAACCGATGATGCCCGCATGCGCACCCAGAATGCCTGCGGCGGAGGCGGTGTCTTTTTCCTGCATGGGCGTATCTGCCGGGAAGAGGCAGCGGTAACAGGCGGTTCCCTGATGGGGGGCGAAAACGGCCACCTGCCCGATAAAGCCCTTCACGGCGCCGTACACCAGCGGAATGCGCAGGGTGCAGGCGGCATCCGCCATGGCGAAGCGTGCCGCGTAATTGTCTGAAGCGTCCAGGACCAGGTCGCACCCTTCCAGCAGGGAAACGGCATTTTCCGGCGTAAGGCGCCTGTGGACCGTGTTGATGCGTACGGAGGGGTTTAGGGCGTACAGGCGTCTGGCGGCGCTGGCGGTTTTAGCCGTGCCCGCCGCATCCGTGGCGTGCAGGATTTGCCGCTGGAGGTTGGAAAGACACACCTCGTCCGGGTCAATCAGGGTCAGGCGCCCCACGCCTGCGGCAGCAAGATAAAGGGCCGCCGGGGAGCCAAGCCCCCCGAGGCCCGTCAGGGCGACATGCGCCCGTTTGAGTTTGTATTGGCCCTGTTCTCCCAGTTCCGGAAGGGAAAGATGCCTGGCGTACCGTTCGGTTTCTTCCTGGGTGAGGGTCATTGTCGTCATTGGGATTAACGGCGGGCGGAATTGCCGCTGAATGCATAAAGGAGCAGCGTCCACCCGGAGAAGATCAGTTCCACTGCAATCAGAGTACCTACGAACCAGGCCGTGGATTCAGGCCAGCCGAAGATGACCATGAGGCCCAGGATCAGCGTGATGATCACGTTGAACAGCCGCCACCCGCTGGCGGGCAGGGAACGGGTTTGAAGCCAGATGGCCCCCTGAAATACGGCGGCAATAACCAGGCCCCACCCGATGATGAGCGTGGTGATAGCCAGGGAAATATTGGGGTCCCGGAACAGAAACCAGCCGGCGATGCCGTACAGGATGGCCGTCACCAGGTTCCACCCACGGGAGGAAGGGACGGTGAAGACCTGGATCAGCCGGACGACGGCCAGAACCATCAGCATGATGCCGATTACCCAAATGAAGCTGGCTCCGACGATCCAGGGAGAGGCCAGGGCGATGAAGCCAAGAAATAGCTCGATGACGCCAAGGATACCCATCCACCATGAGTTGCCGGATACCGCGGAGCTGCTGACTTGAGGTTGAGTTGTCATATGGCGGTATGACCGGGCGCAACGGAAACGTTGAAGAATGACGATTTTATTTGCCGGCGGCTGCCTTCGGGGAAGAATTCTTCGGCTCCATGGTCTTCAGCAATTCCGGAGTGACGTTAATCAGCACAGGGCCGCTTTTGGGGTGCGCCTGGGGGGGGACGAAGTAGGAAAAAGCCCTGGCGGGCAGGTGGCCCGGGATTTCCGGCATGATGTACACTTCCACGAGTACGGCGCCTTTTTTGCCGTTTGGGCTGTCGGAAAAGTTCAGTGTGAGTGAATTGGTTCCGTCCCTCAGTCCTCCGGAAATGACTTCCGCCAGGCGGGTGTTGTCAAATTCATGCAGGGAAATATTGTTTACGTTCGCCTGGACGGTGCGTCCGGGGCAGTCCACCAGAATTTTTGCGATGTATTTGGGCGGCGGGCAGACAGGCGGCACGGCGGGAATTTCCCAAGGGGCTGGAACCCGTCCTGCTCCATCAGCACGGAGGCGTCTCCGCGTTTGAGGCGTTCTTTGACGGCGGGCAGGCGGGTGAGGTTGAAAAAGCGCGCCTGGTCATATTTCCATTTGCCGTTTTCATGGGTGAACAGCAGCACCAGGGCGTTCGAATCAGTGGGTTCCTGGCCCAGCCCCAGATCCACCTTGCCGTAGTAGGTGGCTGCGGCCGTGGGGCCGTTTACGACGGAACCTACGTACATCAGCGGAGCGAGCGCGGGGGGAGCCATGGGCTGCCGGAACAGGGAGGCGGGAAAGGGGCGTTTTTCCGAAACGGCCAGATTGCGCACTTTCACCTGGCGGTAGGCGGAGGTTGTGGCTCTCCAGCCGTCATAATTGCCGCGCAGCAGATGCAGACGCCATGTATTGTAAGCCACGTCCAGGTCGTCTCTCAGTTTGGCGTCTCCGGGGCGGGGAGCTGCGGAAGCGGGAGAAAGAAGGGCTGCGGCGCAGCAGGCCAGGGAGAAAATGGAACGGAAAGTCATTACACGATTATTTAGACATCAAACTTGCGCGGAGTGCAACACAATTGCATCATGAAGCCGTTCTTATGGAATTGTTCACAGAAGCCGATCATTTGGCGGAAGCCCGGTACAGGAAACTGTTGCGGGAACAGCCCGGCTTTGTGTGGAGGCGGTTTTCAGACGGGGAGGAGCTGATGGCGTACGTCTTTTTTCCCCCCGGCCACCGGGCGGAAGCCGCCGCTCCTTCCGTGCTCTTTTTCCACGGCGGCATGTGGGTGGGCAAGAGCCTGGGGGATTTTGTGCCGTGGGCGCTTCATCTTGCCCAGCAGGGTATTGCAGGCATTATCCCCATGTTCCGCACGCGCGGCGATTATGAAGTGGAGCCGATGGACATTCTGGAAGAGGGCCGGGAAGCCTGGGCCTGGGTGCATGGGAACGCCGCACTGCTGGGGCTGGACCCGGCTCGCATTACTGTGGCGGGAAGTGATGCCGGAGGGCTGATGGCCCTGCATGTGGCCCTTCCTGACCACCCCGCCCGCTGGTCTCTGTTCCGCAAAAAGGCTCCCCTTCCTCCTGGCCCCGCCGCCGTGGCCCTGTTCCGAGGCGTGTGCGACCTGACGGCGCAGTCCGCTTTTAAGCTGGGCGGCATGATGCCTCCGGACCAGAGGGATGCCGTCAACCCCCTGCGGCGCGTGCAGAGGGGGCTTCCTCCCCTGTTTGCGAGTCATGGAGGAAGGGACAGGCTGCTGCCGTGGCGCAACAGCGAAAGGCTGGCGGAGCTGTGGAGAAAAAAGAAGAACCGTTCCCGATTTGAACTTCTGGACGTGGCGGACCACACATTTTACCATTTCAATGTGAATGCCGCCTATTTTGAACAACTGCTCAATAGCTGGAGCGCGTTTATGGTGGAGCAGGGAATTTGGGAATATAACGAAGGAATGGATGCCGGGCTGCTGGGGTGACCTTGGCCTGATATCCGGGAAGGTTCCCGGAAGGCGCTGCATGCGGAAAGGCTGTTTTCTATCTGCCTCCCAGCATGTTTTCCCGGATTTCCCGCATGTCCCGGCGGAAGGCGTCCTGCGTCTGCGGCGTAGGCGGCTGGATATCCCATTCCTTCATTTTTCGTCGCACCTTGAGAAAGAGTTCCTGCTCGTTGGCTCCGTATTTTTTGCAGACGGTGGAGAGAGTCAGCTCCGGCCCCGTGAAGCGGCCTTTGAGAAAGAAAGGCAGATCGTGCTGCCAGGCGCGCCGGAAGTCTTCCGGGCATCCTTCTGTTCTGATGGGGGCGAACAGTTCCCTGACCTGGCTTTCCCGGATGCCCGCAGTATCCATGCAGATGGCGGTTTCCATGTAGGCCAGCGTGAATTCCAGCATGACTCGTTCAATGGACTGTCTGGCTTGGGACAGCTGGGCCGGGGTGAGGCCCATGACCTGGGCGCGCAGGGCGGCCAGGGCTTCCAGGATAGCCTTGGGGTCTCCGCATGTGCGCGGGTCCATGCGTGGAATTTGTTCCCCTTCGTCGTAAAGGGGGATGGGTGGATGCACCCGAGGGTTGATTTTGAACAGTTTGCCCTGGAGCCTTTCCCTGAGGTCTTTCAGGCTGACGCCGTACTTGCGCAGGACGGGAGCCGCATAATTGCGTCCCGGCCTGGCCGTTTGCCGCAGCCATGCTTCCTGAAAGTCCGCGGGGCATTGCTGAAGGCCCGCCGCCAGCATGGCATTCCGGAAATCCTCCGCCTTGGGCGTTTTATTGGCATAGGCGTGGGTCCATTCCATTTCCAGCATCCAGATGGCGGTAAGACCCAGGAATTGTTCTATCGCCTGCCTGGGAGTCTCAGGTTTCGGCGCAGGAATGGCAGTCGGGACCGCGTCGGAGGCCATGGAATGCCGGCAGATCGGGAGCAACATGGAGAAAGCAAGGAGGGGATACAGCGGGTTCATGGAAAATGAAGCAGGGAAAAATGAGAGGAAATGTGCGGAATTATTCCGTTGTTACAGTAACGTCCAGGGGGCGGTTGGAGACGGGGAATTGCAATTCATAAAACCCGTTCCCCAGATTTCTGACGGGGGTGTTCCCCGCTTTGACCGGGCCTTTTCCCCGCCAGATGACGACCGGCCCGGATTCCTTCACGCGGAAGCGGAGGCTGTCCTCCCTGTACCCGGGAGCGGAATCCAGGGCGCAGGGAGAAAGAAATTTGTCCCTTCTGCCAATGACGGCCCAGCCTTGGACGATAGGGGCCATGATGAACAGGCGGTCCTTGAATCCCGTCAGCTCTACGTCCAGATCCGGCTGTGCCGGAGTCAGCGCGCGGCCTCCCTCTCCGGAATAGGCGGCGATGCCCTCCGGCGGGAGAGAGGCATACGCTTCCGCCGCGTTGCCGTTCAGCAGGGCCGCCGCGCTTTTATAATCCTCCAGGGAAATTTTCCCCCGTACCGGTTTCGCCGGGGAAGGATGTTTGAGGTTGTACACCACCACGGCGGCGCTTTGACCGGGCAGAGGGGCGATTACCCGGTACAGGCGGTTCTCGTTCAGAGCATCCGGAAAGACGGAATCCGGAAGGGGCACGGCGGGAGCCAGCGGGCGCAGCAGAAGACCGTCCGACCAGACGAGAGGCATGATGTTTTCCGGATTAAGTTTGTCTGCCGGGTCTGAAAGATAGACAGGGCCGCCTGAGACGGCTTTGGATACGGCCATGAGGCGGGCGCAGGCGGGGTCTGTGGAATGGAACATGTCATGGTCCGGCCACACGGTCTGTCCCAGCCAGAGGGTATTGGCGTAGGACTGGAGGATATGGGATTTGGCCATGGCTTCATCTCCCAGCTTGTAGTCAATGCTGCACCGGGTGACCGCGCTGTAACGCGTGTTCTGAATGTTGACGGTACCCTGCGCCATGCAGTTGACCAGGCTGAGCCCTGTTTTCAGGCAGGCCTGTTCCAGGGCTTCCGAGCACCTGGTATTGTGGCGGACCGGGTTGTCCAGCCGTCCGCATGCTTCAGGTATTCCGCCTGCACATCAATTTTCACGAAGTCGAATCCGGCGTCTTTGACGGATTGCAGGAAGGGGGTATAAAACGCTCCGGCTCCTCCGGGGCCGTCACCGGGGAGGATTTTCCCTTTGGCGGTACGGACCAGACCGCGGGCAGTCTCGTCATCCAGATGGTGCCTGGGGTGGATGCCGTTCCAGAGGCCGTAATAGCAGTGCCACAGGCCCATCCTTTTCAATTTGGGGCTTTTGTGTTTCATCAGGGGCTGCCAGCCCCGGGGGAATTGGTCCTGCCGGGGTTGGAAACTGACCAGCTGAAGCCTTTCCTGGGTCTGGAATCCGTCGTCCACCAGCATCCACCGGACGGGGACGGGGGATGCCTCCAGTTTTTTGGCCGTTTCTTCAAGCAGCTTGGAGGAAATGTTCTTTTTATACTGTTCCCAGCTGCACCAGCCGAGGTACTTGAACGGTTCCGGATAAATTTTCTTTTCCCGGGGCAAAGTTCTGCCCTTGATGGAAGGGAGGGAAAGGGCCTTGTTCCATACGGCGGAACAGGCGCGGTAAATATCCTTGTCCGTGGCGGTGACGGCCAGGACGGCCTGCGGTTTGGCGGGGGAAGTTCCCAGCGAACCGGCTTCCACAAAGAATGTCCCGTCCCTTTCAAGTTTCAGCCACGCGAGGGAATCAGGGGCGGCGACGGGGAGCACGGCCATGAAATTGCCGTCTTTGAGGTGGAACAGGGCGAACATGGCATGGTCCCCCGGTTTGGCGGTGCTGGGATTCGGTCTGCTGTCCAGCAGGTTGCCGGGGGATGTCCGTCCGAACCAGGGAAGAACCCGGTTCCCGTCTCCGGGCCAGCGGCCGCGATCCGCTGAAAACCAGCAGAAGGCCTGGTAGGGCGGGAGCGGAAGCCGATACGCCTTTTTGCCCGATATGGGAGGAATGGCGGATGTCCGGGGTTGGGCGGCGCTGGTCCAAGCGCTCAGGGCCGCCAAAGCAAGGACCGGGAACATGATTGCTTTCATGGAATGATCACAGGGTTGGAAAATGGGGCAGGACCCCGGGGGAATTGTGGAAGGAACGTGCTTTGCCTCTTTCGGAAAAGATGGCAGAGCTTTTCCCTGAAACGAGCAAAAAATGATGTTTCCGCTTTATTTCTCTTTTCAGGGCGTTGAGGGAAAGAAATAACGTCGGCCGGCCGTCTCACAGGGGAACTTCGTTTTTTCAGAGAACACCGGCCGCCCTGGCCGGGAGTTCCGCCGCCCGGTTACTTGGCCGCTTTTGGGGCGAGGGAAGTGCGGCGCCTGTCAAGGAAGTACAAGACGAGCCATTGCAGCACCAGCAGGGACACAGCCAGGAAGACGGGTTGGAAAGGTGTGAAAAAATCTGCTATACCGCTGAAGACGCGTCGGTTAAGTGCATGAATGTTGAGAAGAGAGTTAATGAGGTAGGCGGCCAGGGCATTGATGCCGATAACGCGGAGGGGAAACGCCCATAGGGCCCATTTCCCTTTGTTCCACACATCGACGGCCAGATGAAACAGGGAAAGGAGCGTCAGGGAGATGCCGGCGGCGGCCAGGACGAAGGTGCCTGTCCACATGCTTTTAATGATGGGGTAGAGGCCGTCCAGCATCCTGGCGGCGCAGAAAAGGAGAAGGCCTGCCCCTGCCATTGCCGCGCAGAGGTGCACGGGAGAGAGCCGGCTTTCCTTCAAAAATTTCCCTGCCAGCCATCCTCCCAGACACAGGACGGAGGCGGAAACGACGCAGAGCGGGCCTTCCGGGTCAAAAACTCCCCCATGCAGACGACCGGGGAGCCAGTGCCTGTCTACCCATGAGTTGACGGAGCCGTCCGGCGTGAAGTTGCCGCAGGTGAACTGGAGCAGGGTAATGAGGGCCAGGGTGAACCCCGCCGCAGAGGCAACCGCTCCCGTTCGGCGGCACAGCAGGATGCAGGTTCCTGCAATGGCGCAGGAAAAACCAATCAGTCCCAGAACGGAGGCATAACGCATGCTTTCCGTCCAGGTAAGCGTTCCATTGACCAGTAGCCCCAGAAAAGCCAGGACGAGAGCCCGTTTCCAGAGATGGAGAAGCCCGGGGACGGAGGAAGCGTTCCCGCTGGTGTATTTCCCCAGGGAGAAAAGGACATGGAAACGCCGGAAATGAAGACGAAAACGGGGAATACCAGGTCGTACAGGTGCAATCCTTCCCAGCGGGCATGCGTCATCTGGCGTGCGGCTTCCTGAAGAAAAGCGCTTTCCGGATTTCTGGAAGCCAGGAGCAGAACCAGGGCGTCCAGGCCCAGGATAATGAGCATGTCCAGCCCGCGCAGGGCGTCCAGGGAGTGCAGGCGGGGAGAACGGGAGGGGGGGGAAGAGGAATAGGCCATTTAAAAGCATCATACGGAAAAAAAAGGAGTTTCTATCAGGATTCCTCCAAACATGAAGGAACGGAGGGGAATCGTGCTTGATTTCCACGGGGGAAGAAGGTAAAGCAGGCCGCATGCCGCACACCCTTCCCGCTTTTCTTTTTTTTCTGTGTGTCTCCCTGTTTTTGTCCGCTTGCTCCTCTACCCCCAGGACGCCTCACGGAAAGCCGTTGATGAAGGATGGCAGGTATGCGTCTTCCTATGAAGCTTTTGTCGCGGACCCCCAGTACCGCTTCACGCGCGATATCTGGTATCATGACGAACGCATCCAGCAGGCGCGGACGCGGAACAGCAGAATCGTCATTCATCTGAATGATCAGCGGGGCGTGTTGTGGGTTGACGGCAAGCCGGCCATGAACTTTCCCGTTTGCACGGGCAAATCCGCCCATGAAACGCCGCGCGGCAAGTTTTCCATCATCCAAAAAGATGCGGATTACCGTTCCCGGTCTTACGGCAGCGTGTTTGACGCAAGCGGCCTGTGCGTGAATTCGGACGCTACCTCTTCTTCCCGCGTGCCGCCCGGCGGTAAATTCATCGGCGCCAAAATGCCGCTGTGGATGCGCATTCATGGCGGGATAGGGCTGCATGTGGGCACCGTGTACCGGGATGCCAACTCCCATGGGTGCATCCGGGTTCCGGTAGAGGCATGCCGCATCCTGTTTGACAAATGCGGCCTGGGAACAGCCGTCATCGTTCAGGAATAAGCGTGAGCGCGAATAATCGTTGATTCCTTGCGGTATATTTGCCACACTCCTGCAAACTGATGAAAATAAAGGTTCTGATACGTTCCCTGGTATTGTTGGCCGGGTTGGCCGCGTGGACGGCGGATACGGCCTGGGGCCAGGCTTCCACGCGCCGTTCGTCTTCTCGGGGGGGAGCGGCTGCTGGCCGGGCTGCGGTGGAGCAGCGCGGAGAGGATGACGCTGTGGAAACGGTTGACCTGGGAGACAGGAAAAAGGATTCCGATACGGCCTCCGGAGAACGGGAAGGCGTGGCCGCCGCTCCGGAGATGCCCGGGGAAACGGAAAAGGAACAGAATGGCTTGGATTCCCTGTCCCTGATTCCTTCCCTCGGCGGGGGACGGCTGGACGCCGCGCGGGAAGCGCACACCAGCACGCGCCCTTCCGCCAGGACCATGGCTTTGCTGATTCCCGCGCCGCGCGGCCCCATCCTGGACCGCAACGGGGAACCGCTGGCCGTGACGTCCGTAGCCTATCAGCTGGCTTTGCGGTTTGAAATTTTTGAAAACCCCGACCGTTCCCGCGTAGTGGAATTCGGGCGCAACTGCTTGGAACAGGCCAAAAAAATTGCCGGAAAGGCGTGGTCTTTTTCCGACGAACAGCTCTGGAAACATTATGAGCACCGCCGCTGGCTGCCTCTTCCGCTCACGAACGTCATTCGTGCGGAGGAAGCGGAAAAGCTGAAGGATAAAGTGAAAAGCGTGCGCGGCCTTCAGCTGTTGCCCATTTACATCCGTTCCTATCCGGAGAAGGAAATCGCCGGCCATATCATCGGCTATGTGGGATCCCAAGGGAAAACTGCCAACCGGCCCCATCAACCACATGGACCCGCTGTGGGAGCAGGTGGAAGGCCGTGCGGGGCTGGAAAAGGAATTCAATAAAAATCTGACCGGAACGCCCGGCGTATGGCGTTTGATGTTTGATGAAGACGGCAATAAAATTCTGGATGAACTGCAAATACGCCCCAAGCCCGGCGGAGCTGTCGTCACCACCCTCAACCTGAAATGGCAGAAGGATGCGGAACGCATCCTTTCCCGCGGCAAGAGGCGCGGCGCCATGGTGGTGCTGGATTGCGTGACGGGTGAAGTTCTGGTGATGGCGTCCACGCCGTCCTATGACCCGAACATGTTCATTCCAAACATATCCCAGAAGGATTACGACGCCCTGCGCAACGATCCTGCCGGTCCTCTGGGCGCCCGTGCTTTCCAGGGCCGTTATCCTCCCGCTTCCACATTTAAAGTCCTGACGGTAGCCAGTGCCTTGAGGAACAACAAAATCACGGAAAATACGCTCGTTTACTGCCCGGCTTCCGTGACGATCGGCAACCACGTTTTCAAAAACTGGAGCAAGACTCCCCTGGGGGATATCAACTGTGTCCGCGCCCTGGCGATGTCCAACAATCCGTTCATGTACCAGATGGGCCTGAAGCTGGGTGCGGAAGCCCTGATGGATACGGCCCGTGCTTTCGGCCTGGGGGAACGGACCGGCCTGCCCATTCCGGACGATCCCGGCCTGGTGCCGACCAGTGATTATATGATTCGCAATTACAAGCGCGATTTCATGTCCGGGGATGCCGCCAATTTGTCCATCGGCCAGGGGACGCTGCTGGTTACGCCCCTCCAGGTGGCGCACATGATGTCCGGCGTGGCAAACGGGTATCTGCCCAGACTCCAGCTCATCAAGCAAATTCAGGACGGCAACGCCAATGTCGTTTACGCGCCCAAGCCCCAGGAAGTTCAGCGCCCGCTGCCTGCCTATGAGCGTGCTCTGTCCAGCGTGCGCAAGGGGATGAGGGAAGTGGTTGAAGCCGGTACGGGGGGGCGTGCGCGCCTGTCCTATTCCAGTATCGCCGGCAAATCAGGAACGGCCCAATGGGGGCCGGAACGGGAAGACAAGCGTCTGGCGTGGTTTGCCGGTTTCATGCCCTGCGACAATCCGCGCTTTGCCTATGTGGTGCTGTATGAAGGCCGCGCCCACGAACGGCTGGGCGGGGGAGCCGCCGCCGCTCCCATCGTCAAGGAGTTTTTCGAAACGGAGAAAAAAGACATCAAGGCTATTATTGACCCGCCCAAGGACGACATTCCGGTGGCGGAACCGGTGGAGGAAACCCCGGAAACGGCCGCGGCCGCTCTTCGGGAACGGAGCGGGGCCCCTGCCGTCGTGCCGGACAACCTGCCCCCCGGGTTGTATGATCCGGAAGGGATGGAGCCGATCAAGGCTGATGAAATCCCTGCCGATCTGGATGACTCTTCCGATGCGGAAATCAAGGCAACCCCGGTGGGCGGCTCCTCAGGGCATGCCGGGCCGTCGGCGCCCCCGTTGTCGGAGGAGCCTTCTGCGGCCCCCTCACGCCGCGCCGGGGAGACTCCGATTACATTCCCGGGTTGCCCCAGCAGATTCCCCGCCATCTCAACCGCTCCACTCCCGTAAACGCTCCCGCGCCGCAGTCTCCCCTGCCGGAGGATGATATTCCCATGGCGGAACCCCTTTAATCCGTTTTTCAGGGAAATCCGGAGCGTTTTTGCGGTTCCCGGAAAATCCCGGGAAGATGCGGAAAGGGGCGGCGCGGAAAGGTTCTCCATGCGTCAACGCCCTGCGCGCCCTGAGTGGCGTTAATGCTTTGCATTGTGCTTGCGTCTCGCGGGAAAACGCCTGTATAATGAAGACGGTGCGCTGATGAGACTGTTGCCGCAAGGAGCGGCGTTCCTGTCAGATGACATCATGACCCCACGTTTAAAGATAATGAAAAAGCATTATTTCTACTCCATACCCTGTTTGGCGCTGACCTGCGCTCTTGCCGCCTGCTCTGACGATGATAAATCATCTTCCGCCAAGGCCGGCCAGGATACGGCCGGCCTGACTTCCGCCGCTTCGCCTGATCCTTTGACTTCCGTTGCTTCCGATCTGGTGGCAAAGCGTGCCGAACGCCTCGGAATAGCCGCCCTCTTTCCCAAGGATATGGGGGTGGTAGCGGGGGTTTACGATATCCCCGGCATCATGAAGAGCGTTCAGAATTTGAACATGGTTAAAACCTGGAGTTCCTGTTCATCCGGGGAGGTGGCCGATGAATCCATAGCCATTCCGGGAGAAGACGCTCCCGAACCCGTGCAGCGGAAATGTTCTTTCAGCAGTCCTGTCATTGACGCGATGATCGGCTTGGGCCCCGAATGGGCTCCGTGGCTGGATAGCGCGCAGTCCTCTTTTACCAGGATGGGCCTGAACCAGATGAAGGAAATTTTATCCGTTTACAGGCTTTTCCAGGGAGTAAAGAATGGAAGCGGATGACGATGGCGCGGAAGCGGAGGCCATGGGCGGCCAGGGGGTCGAGATGATTGCGCAGTGGGCTGAGCTGATGGATTTACGCCCTTCCCAGGCTGCGACGGCGCCCGTGATGATTGCCGCCAAACTGACGCCGGAAGCCCTGGCCCAGGCCAAAGCTTTCCTGAAGGACGCCAATCTTCAGGAGGATATGGAGCTGCATGGAATGGTTTCCCTGTACGAAAAGACCTACAATGGCCTGGCCTGCAAGGTGGCGGAAGTGGACTGCAAAAAAGGTGCGCGCGAAGCTGGAAGAGCTTCTGGAGGAGGCAAAGGGGCAGATGGACATTTCCCAGGAAAATATGGACCGCCTCAAGGCGGCGCTCGTTCGTCTGGATGAATCCAGGCTGTATGTAGCCGTCTCTTTTGTGGAGGATACCCTGGTAGGCTTTATAACCACCAATCCTGAAAAACAGGTCCGCATAGCCTCTTCCCCCCAGGACTCCGTGCTGTCTCGTCCTGATTTTTCCATGGCCGATGCCCGGTCCCAGTATCCGGCCTACGGTCTGCTCTTCGCAGACAAAGCCTCCGTCAAAGGGGTTATTAACATGGATCTGGCCTATTACAAGGGCATGTTCACCGGGTTGAAGGATGTGATGCAGACGATAGGCGCCGATTGGAAAATTGCCGATCTGGCTCCTTCCATGACGGCGCTGGATTCCATCAAGGCCAGCATGCTTGGCATGTATGAAAAGCTGGCCCGGAATGCCACGGCCGTTTCCTACTTCTCGTGGCAGGATCAGGGGGTGCATGTGGAAGCATGCACATATCCGCTTGAATTTTACAAGCTGGACGCTCCTTCCGCCATGAGTGCCGTGCGTCCTGGCGCGTCCACGGTGCTGTATTCCTCCTGCACGGTCAATCCGCAGATGATGGATATGGGCTGTTCCCTGTGCGGTAATATTGCCCAGATTGTATGGGACTACGGCAATGCCTATATTTCCAATCCGAAGCATGATGTGAGCGATCAGGTGCGCATGGCCGCCCCTATGATCCAGATGGCCAGGCCTACCATTGAAGAGCTCTGGAAGGCTTATAAAACTGCTCTTTCCGGCCTTACGGGTTCAGGCGTATTCATGATGGACATGCAGGGCGCTCCCAGTCCCATGCTCAAGAATGTGCCGGCGCCGCGTTTCTCCGCTGCATATGAAGTGAAAAACCGCGCTGCCCTGGGAGAAGCCTGGCAGAAAGTGGCTAATGCCGCCAAAACCGTCGTCACTCTGGTCAGCCAGGGTAAAATGGCGGAGTTGCCCGCTCCCCAGTCTTCTGTGGACGGGGATATCACTACCTACGATTACCAGTGTCCTTTGGGCGCCGATCTGAACCCGGTGGTAAGCATTTCCGATACCCGCTGGGCGATTAGTATGCCGAAGGCCTTCGGCATGGAAGTCCTCAGGGAATCCGTGAAATCTCCGGCACAGGGAGCCCCACTCGAATTTCAGCTTAACCTGGTTCCGGTCCGTGACGCCCTGAAGAGCGCGGCGGAAAGCAGCAGGGAGCTTCGGAATGCTGTGGAAACACTGGATGTAATCACTTCCGATGTTGCGGGAATTCATGCCACGGGGCGCAAGGCCGCGGACGGCAGAGACGTGTACCACATCCATATTATTTCCGCCGCCAAGTAACGCCCCTTCAGTTCTTCCTGCAGGCTTCCGGGATGGATTCCCGGAAGCTTTTTTGTTGATGGAGAAAAGATTTTGTTGATGTTGTAACGGTCTTCAGGTTTCTTTTAAGATTATGTACAAATGTATATAATTTGTGTGCGTGCCGAGTTTTGGGCTTGCCAAAATAAAGAGGAGAGTCCACAATCAAAACCGTCAAATAAAGGGCATGGATTCCCTTTTTCAGTATTTACAGGAGTTGGCACGAGTAATGGTAAAAGACAGACAATGAGCAGATTTCCAGTTCCTGTGGTTGGCGGCATTGACCGTGTCCGGCATTATGGGCGGCAGCGCCTGTGCGGCGGAGGAAGGAGCGGAGCACGGATTGGAACAGGCCGCTCCCCATTTGTTTTCCATACCTCTGCCCGGAGGCATTGAGCTCCCGGTGTCCAACTCGATGCTGATGCTTTTTCTGGCGGTTCTTCTGATAGGGGTGGTCGTTTGGTCCGCCACCCGCTCCATGCGCATCCTGCCTTCCCGTTTACAGAATGCGGTGGAATACTTTTTTGAGACTTTGTACAACTTTGTCCAGTCCCTTCTGGGGCCGCGCCTGACTCGCAAGTACTTCTGGTACTTCGGAACTATTTTCACCATTATTCTGGTCAGCAATTACATGGGGCTTCTTCCCGGGGTAGGAACCATCACCTATCAAGGGGTGCCGCTGTTCCGCGGCGCGAATGCGGACATGAACGTGACGATGTTCCTGGGTATTTTTTATGCGCTGATGTGGCTTTACTGGTCTATCCGGGAGCAGGGGCTGAAAGGCTTCTTTATTCACCTGTTCGGCCCCAAGGGGAAACTGCCGGGGTTCATGGGATTCGTGCTGGTGTTCATCTTCATTTTTGTGGGACTGGTGGATGTCCTGAGCATCACGATTCGCCCCATTGCGCTGGCCGCTCGTCTTTACGGCAATATTTACGCCGGGGAAACGATTATTGACACCATGGCTCACATGTTCGGGCCCGTGCTCAGCTCCCTGTGCGTATTGCCGTTTCTGGCGATTGAACTGCTGGTGGGGTTCATTCAGGCCCTGGTTTTCCTGCTTCTGACGGCGATTTTCCTGAAACTTCAGGTGGGGGACGATGACGCCCACGGCCATGCTTCCAAAAATGAGGAGAAGGAACTTCCCGTGCCGGACCGCCTGCCGCCTGGAAAAACCTCATAAACCGTACCGCCAGCTTTCCGTTCCGGACCATGGGCAACCTGTGGGGGAACGTTCAACAAAAAACATAAACCATACCAATAACATGATTGATCCTATCGCAATGACCTCCCTGGCCGAACTGTCCGGCAACGTAGGTTTCGGCCTCGTCACCATCGGCGCCGGCCTCGGCATTGGCCTCATTGGCGCAAAAGCCGCGGAAGCCACCGGACGCAACCCCGGAGCTTCCTCCCCCATTATGGTGATTGCCATCACGCTGGCGGCCCTGATTGAAGGCGTGGCCCTGATCTCCATCTTTGTGAAATAAAACGGAAGTTCCGACCCCGGAGGGAGCTTTTCCGCTCCGGGGCGGCGCGCCCGTCCCCTGCCGGTCCGGAAAATTTCCGGCATGTTCAAACCGCTCATCTTATGCTGAATCTCATAGCTGACCAAGCCTGGAATCCTTTTGCTCCCTTCGGGGTAACGAGTTGGGAGCCTTTTGTTGCCAACCTGATCGCTTTCATTCTGATGGTGGTGATCCTGCGCTATCTGGCGTTCAAACCCATCCAGAATGTTCTGGAAAAAAGGCGCCGGCGTATTGAAGAAGGAGAGGAAATGCGTGAGGAAAGCGAGCGGCAGTTGGCTTCCGTAAAGGAACAGACGCATGAAATGCTGGTGGAAGCAGGGGAAAAGGGACAGGAAAAAATAGACGCCGCCAAGGCTGCCGCCGCCCGCCTGTTGGAAGAACAGGAAGCGGAAGCCTCCCGGAAGGCTGAGGAAATCATAAAAAAGGCCCGCCAGCTTGCGGAACTGGAACAGCAGAAAGAGCGTGAAGCGTTAAAAAAGAACAATTTGGCCAGCTGGTGGCCCTGGCGGCGGCCCAGGTTACCGGAAAAATGCTGACGGAAGAAGACCAGCGGAGAATCAACCGGGAAGCGATCGACAGCCTGGATTCCTGAAATATTTATGAAGATCGGAAAGGACACGCAAAATGCCGCCCGCAGGCTGTTCCGGCTCTGTATGGACGGGAATGCCGTGGCGGAGGACCGCGTGCGTCTGATCGCCCGGAAAATTGCGGAACGCAAGCCCCGCAATTATGCCGCTCTGCTGAAAGCTTTTTCCGGCATGGTGGAATATGCGGTGAAAAGCCGTACAGCCACTATTCAAAGCGCCGTGCCCCTCACGGAAGAGGAACGTTCCCTGATTCAGGCCAAACTGGAGGCCAGATATGGCGGCGCCCTCTACTACCGCTGGGAGGTGGAACCGTCTCTGTTGGCGGGTGTCCGTATCCAGGTAGGGGACGACGTGAAGGACGGTTCCGTGCGTTCCAGAATCGACCGCCTGGCTGCGATGGCCCGCACCCTTTCCAATTAACCAACGAATCCCATGAGCAACATACTTCAAGAACTCGAAGCAGAAATAAAAAAAAGCCACGGCTTCCGTCAGTCAGGAAAACGTGGGCGTCATTCGTTCCGTGGGGGACGGCGTCGCCAAGATTGAAGGATTGAGCGGCGTCATGCTCAATGAAATGATAGAGTTCCCCGGCGGGGTGATGGGGCTGGCGATGAACCTGGAAGAACATGAGGTTGGCGCCGTGATTCTGGGGGATGATTCCAAGTTGAAGGAAGGGGACACGGTCAAGTGTTCCGGACGCCTTCTTTCCGTGCCCGTGGGCCGCTCCCTGCTGGGCCGGGTGGTGAACACGCTGGGAGAACCTATTGACGGCAAAGGGCCGATTGAGGCGGAAGCGTATTACCCGGTGGAAAAAATCGCCTCCGGCATCATCTCCCGCCAGTCCGTTTCCGTGCCCGTCCAGACGGGCATCCTTCCCATTGACGCCATGATTCCCATCGGCCGCGGCCAGCGCGAACTCATCATCGGGGACCGTGCCACCGGGAAGACCGCCATTGCCATGGATACCATGATTGCCCAGGCGGAACAGAACCGTCTGGCGGAGGAAGGCAAGCTTCCGGATCACCAGCCCCTCTACAATATTTACGTGGCTATCGGCCAGAAGCGCGCCAACATCAGCCGCCTGGTGGCGAAACTGGAGGAAACGGGAGCCATGAAATATTCCATCGTCGTGGCGGCTTCCGCCTCCGATCCCGCCGCCATGCTGTACCTGGCGCCCTACGCCGGCTGCGCGATGGGGGAATACTTTATGGACAAGGGGGGAAGACGCCCTTATCGTTTATGACGACCTTTCCAAGCATGCCGTGGCCTACCGCCAGATTTCCCTGATTCTGCGCCGTCCCTCCGGCCGCGAGGCGTACCCGGGGGGACGTTTTCTACCTGCACAGCCGCCTGCTGGAACGCGCCGCGCGCATCAACAAGGAACACGGCGGCGGTTCCCTGACGGCTCTTCCCATTATTGAAACGCAGGCAGGCGACGTTTCCGCCTACATTCCCACGAACGTCATTTCCATCACGGACGGCCAGATATTCCTGGAAACGGACCTGTTCTACCAGGGGGTGCGCCCAGCCATCAACGTGGGCATTTCCGTCTCCCGCGTGGGTTCTTCCGCCCAGACGAAAATTATCAAGAAGTTGGCCGGCTCCATTAAGCTGGATTTGGCCCAATTTACGGAATTGCAGGCGTTCGCCCAGTTCGGGTCTGATCTGGACCCCAGCACGAAGGCCAAGCTGGCTCGCGGCCAGCGCATCGTGGAGCTCTTTAAGCAGAACCAGTATGAGCCCAAATCCCTGGGGCTGGAGGCCGCTGACTTGTATGCCATGCAAAAGGGGTACTTTGACGATGTTCCGGTGGACAGGATCAAGGAATGCCAGAACGCGTGGGAAGCGGTGATGCAGGATCAGCATCCGGATCTGCTGGAAAGCATCCTGAAGGAAAAAGACCTGACGCCGGAAATAGACGCAGGGCTTAAAGCCGCCATCGAATCCTTCAAGCTCAGCTGGAACTAACGATTACGGGAGTACTGACACATGGGCAATCTGAGAGATATCAGACGCCGGATCAAGTCCGTCAAAAACACGTCCCAAATCACCAGGGCGATGCAGATGGTGGCTTCCGCCAAAATGCGCCGCGCCCAGGACCAGGCCGTCAAGGGCCGCCCCTACATCCGCGCCCTGGCGGAAGTGCTCTACCATCTCCAGGATGAAATTGACACCAGCAACAGCCCCCCTGATGCAAACCCACGGCGGCGCGGATCTGGTGCTGCTGGTGAATACGGACCGCGGCCTCTGCGGAGGCCTGAACGCCAACCTGATCAAAATGGTCCGGGAACAGGCCCCGGAAAACGCCCATTACATCACCATCGGCCGCAAGCTGAATGCTGCGCTCGCCAAATTGAATGAACGGTTGGAGGCCACCTGGAGCCTGACGGATCCCCTTTCTCTGCTGGAACTAAAGCCGGTATTTGATTTCATCGTGCAAAAGTTCAAGGCGGAGGAATATGGGCGCGTCTTCGTGGCTTTCTCCGGTTTTGTGAACACAATGGTTCAGAAGCCTGTCTTTCGCCAGCTTCTTCCCATTGAGCCGGAACCCCTGATGAACATGGCGAAGGCCGGGGGCTCTTCCCTGGACGGAGCGGAAGCCCATAAGCAATTCCTGCTGGAACCCAGCCCCGCCGCCCTGTTGGATACCATCCTGCCTCTTTATGTTTTCCACGGACTGGTTCAGATTGTGCTGGAGGCCCGGGCATCCGAACATTCCGCCCGCATGGTCGCCATGAAGGGGGCTACGGAAAACGCCAAAAACATTATCGGCGGCCTCACCCTGGACTACAACAAGGCGCGTCAGACGCAAATTACCAACGAACTTCTGGGAAATTACCACGGCCATGCGCGCTATGGAATAACATGGCTCCGCTTTCTTTACCCGCCTTTCAAACAGAACATTCTTTCTTCTCCATTTCAACACCAAGTTTTTCCCATGATGAATAACACAGGCATTCTCGTTCAGATCATCGGCGCTGTGGTCGATGCGGACTTCTCCCAGGCAGAAACGCTTCCCGCCTTGCTCAATGCGCTGGAAGTGGACTATGAAGTTGACGGCAGGCGCAAGACCCTAGTTCTGGAAGTCCAGCAGCACATCGGAGACGGCTGGGTCCGCGCCGTGGCCATGAGTTCTACGGACGGTCTGCGGCGGGGGATGCCGGTGCGCGACACGGGGCGCCCTATTGAAGTGCCTGTGGGGCAGTGCGTGCTGGGACGTATTTTCAATGTGCTGGGGGAAGCTGTGGACGAGCGCGGCGAACTCTCCTGCGCCGGCATGAAGAGCATCCACCGCGGCGCTCCGCCGCTGGACGAACAATCCACCAGCACGGAAGTGCTGGAAACGGGCATCAAGGTCATTGACCTTATCTGCCCCTTCCTGAAAGGCGGCAAAATCGGCGCCTTTGGGGGTGCGGGGGTAGGCAAAACCGTGCTCATCATGGAGTTGATTAACAACATTGCCAAGGCGCGCAGCGGCCTCTCCGTCTTTGCCGGGGTAGGGGAACGTACCCGTGAAGGGAACGACCTGTACAATGAAATGATAGAGTCCGGGGTCATCAACCTGGAAAAACCGGAAGAATCCAAGGTGGCGCTGGTGTACGGACAGATGAATGAACCTCCCGGCGCCCGTCTGCGCGTGGCCTTGTCCGCCCTGACGATGGCGGAATACTTCCGTGACGAGGAGCATAAGGACGTGCTGCTGTTCATTGACAATATTTTCCGTTTCTCCCAGGCGGGGTCGGAAGTGTCCGCCCTGCTGGGCCGCACGCCGTCCGCCGTGGGTTACCAGCCGAACCTGGCGGAGGAAATGGCGGATCTTCAGGAACGCATCACTTCCACCAAGCACGGTTCCATCACATCCATGCAGGCCGTGTATGTTCCTGCGGACGACTTGACGGACCCGGCCCCGGCCACAACCTTCGCCCACCTGGACTCCACGGTGGTGCTGGAACGCTCTCTGGCGGCCCAGGGGCTCTTCCCGGCGGTGGAGCCGCTGTCTTCCACATCCAAGGCCCTGGCCCCGGAAATTGTGGGGAATGAGCATTATGAAGTGGCTCGTGGCGTGCAGATGGTGCTGCAGCGCTACAAGGACCTTCAGGATATGATTGCCATTCTGGGCATGGACGAACTTTCGGAAGAAGACAAGCTCATCGTGAGCCGCGCCCGCAAGATTCAGCGCTTCCTGACCCAGCCGTTCCATGTGGCGGAAGTCTTTTCCAGCATTCCCGGCGCCTATGTGCCCGTGGCGGAAACCGTCCGGGGGTTCAAGGAAATCCTGGAAGGCAAGCTGGATATGGTTCCGGAGGACGCCTTCTTCATGCGCGGCGGCATTGATGACGTTCTCAAGGAAGCCAAATAACCCTTTTCCCGCCGTTCCGAACCATGAGCATGGAGTTCAAAGTCATTACCCCGGATGAAGTGGCGGTTACCGCTACTGTAGAGTACGTTTATCTGCCCGGCAGCCTCGGGGAGATGGGCGTGCTGGAACATCATACGGCCCTGATTACCTCCCTGGAACCGGGGGAGCTCCGCTACAAGCCCATGGACGGCCCGGAGGAAAGCATGGTGGTAGGCACCGGCTTTGTGCAGGTCAATGGAAACCAGGTCCTCATGGTAACCGACCTCGCGATCAATTCCTCCCAGATTGATGAAGGCAGCGTGGAGCGGGCCATTCAGGAAGCGCAGGAGGTGCTCAAGACGCGTTCGGAAATGTCCCGCGAGGAACAGGCCCGTTTTGAAGCCAATCTGACCAAGCAGATCATGATGCTTAACTTCAAGCGCAAACACAAATCGTCGGGCCGATGATGGAGGAAGATTGGAACGATACATTTTACGACCTTTTCCGCGAAGCGGTGGGGCGCTACCATGAAGGCCACAGGAATGTGGACGGCTTCTTTACGGATCAGGAAATTATCTTTCTGTCTTCCATCGGTTGCCGCACGCGGGAATTGTTTGATTTTGTAGAAACCTATGCCCGCACGGGAGAACCTTCCCCCACCACGGTTCTGCTGATGGCGGCGGCGCGCCGGGACTTCTTCCTGACTGTCCAGCACGGGCAGTTTTACCAGGGGAAACCTGTGATCGGGTATGATTTGCCGGGGTTCGGCGACGAACTCTGCGGTCTCCCCTACCTTCCGCGCCTGATTGCCAAGGCGCGGGCCAAGCTCGTCGGTTCCATGGGGGATGACATCATTTACTGCTGTGAGAATGACCGCCGTTTCTTCCGGGACCATGGAAACATTCATCCCGCCGACTTTCTGCGGGTAGTCTGGGCAGCCGGAGACAGCGACCCGAAGGTGTACGATTACGTACGCCAGCGCACCTTGAGTGTTTCCTCTGCTGTTCCGGATAATGAGCAGACGTAAAAAATGGAAATGCCCGGAATGGGATGATCGTTGATGCTGGAGAATACCGGAAACGGCTCGTTTCTTTCAGCTTTTGTGGACGTTATTCTTCATAAGGCGCCAGCTCCAGCTGGCCCAGCGTATCGGGGCGGCCTTTCAGGGCCATGCGCTTGAGGTATTTGGCGAAAGAGGGGCGGCGGTGGTATTTGCCGACGATTTCTCCCGTCGTTTTCAGACGCAGGAGATATTTGTACGTGGTGACGCGGATGGCGTCCGGTTTGGCGGAGGCACACGGGACAGCCCCTATTTCCCTGCAAATTTGTTTCCATCGCGGTCCGTGGGTGCGTTCTCCGTGGCGGGTCCATGCCAGGGCGTGGGCGATCTCATGCAGAATCGTGTCACGGATTTCATGAGGGGTCTCCAGGTTGGCGCGGACGAAGTGGATGGAAATCGTAATGCTTCCAGCAGGCGGCATACGCCCAGCCTTCTTTTGGCCCGGTCCCAGCCGAATTGCCAGTCTGCCAGACCAAGTTCATCCATTTTCAGGCGGGCGTAAGTTTCAATATTCCGGAAGCTGTCGCGTTCGCCGGATTGGTCGTTCCCCATGGTCATGTTGCGGGGAAAGCATAGCATGAAATGCGGGGCAGGGAATATGGAGAAAGGCATCATGACGGAGTTGCCGCAGAGGATGGGTTTTTCCGGAAACAGCCGTTTATTTACGGAGCCTGAGAAAAAGAAAGTCTTTGGAAAGATTGGCGTACATAACGCCGTAGTTGGGATATTGCCATGAGTTCACTTTCCGATACGAGGCCGCAGAGGATTGCGGCCATTGACGCCCTGCGGGGATTTGACATGTTTTTCCTGACCGGGGGCCTGGCTCTGGTTGTGGCCGGCATCAATCTTTTTTACGACCGGAGCCCCGAGTGGCTGGTGAAGCACAGCACGCACGTGGCTTGGGAGGGATTCGCCGCTTGGGATCTGGTGATGCCCCTCTTTTTATTTATTGTGGGAACGGCCATGCCGTTTTCCTTTTCCAGGCGCATCGGTTCGGAACCCCTGTGGAAGATTTACCTGAAAGTTGCCAGGCGGGTAGTGGTGCTTTTTTTGCTGGGCATGGTGGTGCAGGGAAATCTGCTGAGTTTTGAACCGTCCAAAATGTCCCTGTACTGCAATACGCTCCAGGCCATCGCTTCCGGCTACCTGATTGCGGCCATTTGCCTTCTTCATCTGTCCGTCCGGTGGCAGGTAGCGGCAACGGGGGGGCTGCTGGCTGTGTACTGGCTGGTCATGAAGTTTGTTTCCTTTTCTGACCCAGCGGTGGGTTCCTGTGCGGCAGGAATGCTTGAACCGGGGAGAAATCTGGCCCTGCTGCTGGATAAATACCTGATGGGAAACTGGCAGGATGGAACGAATTATGCATGGATTCTGGCGCAGTTCGGTTTTGGCGCCATGACCATGCTCGGTCTGCTGGGCGGCCAGATTCTGAAGCGGGTGCAGGGGCATGGGAAAAAGCTGGCGTGGCTGTTATGTTCGGGCGCGGGCTGCCTGGCGCTGGGGTATGTCTGGAGCCTGGATTTCCCGATAATCAAGCGTTTGTTCACCAGTTCCATGGTGTTGTGGGCGGCGGGATGGTGCTATTTGCTGCTGGCCCTGTTCTACCTGCTGACGGATGTGCTGAAATTGAACTGGCTGACATTCTTTTTCTCCGTAATAGGGAGCAATGCCATTTTCGTGTACATATGGGTATCTCTGTGCCCCCCTACGAGCAATTTCTCCCGGGTATTGTTTACCGGGTTTAGCGGGTGTTTCGGGGATGCGGACAGGTTTGTCTTTTATCTCTGCAATTATGCCCTGATTTGGGGCGTGCTGTATTACATGTACAAAAACCGGACCTTCATCAAGGTCTAGGCTTGTTTTCAGACCTCCGTTCATAGTAGGGTCTCCCCGTGCGGGAGGCGGGGAACGCCTCCCGCACGGGATCGGCATGCCTGCGCCGGGCGTCCGTTATGGGCCGGTCTTTTCTGAAGCCATGGAGATTCCTTTCAACCAACCTCACCTGCACGGTCCCGAATTGGATTATATCCGGGACGCCATCCAGCGCGCCCATTTATGCGGAGACGGCTATTACACGAAAAAATGCCATGAACTGCTTGCGGAACGCACCGGCGCCGGAAAGGTTCTGCTGGTTCATTCCGGAACCGCCGCACTGGAGATGGCGGCCCTGTTGATCGACTGCCGCCCGGGCGACGAGATTATCATGCCTTCCTATACGTTCGTCTCCACGGCGAACGCGTTTGTGCTGCGCGGCGGCGTTCCCGTATTCGTGGATATCAGGCCGGATACGCAGAATATTGACGAGACGCTGATAGAAGCGGCCATCACGGACCGCACCCGCGCCATTTGCGTGGTTCATTACGCGGGTGTGGCTTGTGAAATGGATGCAATCATGGAAATTGCCGAGAGGCACCGCCTGTATGTGATTGAAGACGCCGCCCAGGGCGTCGGTTCCTGCTACAGAGGGCGTCGGCTCGGCTCTATCGGCCATTTGGGCTGTTACAGTTTCCACGAGACCAAGAATGTCATTTCCGGAGAGGGAGGAGCCCTGCTGGTGAATGACCCCTCCCTGATGGAACGCGCGGAGATTATCCGGGAAAAAGGGACCAACCGTGCCAGGTTTTTCCGCGGGCAGGTGGATAAATACACCTGGGTGGACGTAGGTTCCTCCTATCTGCCCGGAGAGATGACCGCCGCTTATTTGTATGCCCAGCTGGAACACGGGCAGGAAATCAACGGGGAAAGGTTGAAGTGGTGGAATATGTACCACCGCGCTCTGGCTCCATTGGAAGAACAGGGGGTGCTGCGGCGTCCGTGCGTTCCGGAGCATTGCACGCATAACGCCCACATGTATTACGTGCTGCTCCGTTCCATGGAGGAGCGCACGCGCTTGATCAACAAGCTGGCGGAGCACGGGATTAAAGCGGTGTTCCACTACATTCCCCTCCATTCCTCCCCTGCCGGGATGAGATTCGGGCGTTCTGCCGGGGCCATGCCTCATACGGACCGTACCAGCGATACGTTGCTGAGGCTTCCTTTGTATTACGATTTGGGGGAAGAAGGCTGCCGGGAGGTGTTGCGGGCCGGCTTCGGGCTGGAGGGAGTTGAATCATGATGAAAATTTGCCTGGTTAACGTGTCTGATGTGGATGAGGCCATGCGCAGCCGCCTGCGCGTGTGGCGCAATTCCGAAAAGGTCAGCCCGTTTTTTTTGTTGGACCAGGTAACTGAGGAGCAGCACCGGGCGTGGCTGGAAAGGAACGTCCGCGGGGAGGATGCCCGCGCCTGCGTGATTTATGCGGACCAGGTTCCGCTGGGTCTGGTTTACCTGCCCTGGTTTGACCGGAATACGCGTTGCGGAGAGATAGGCATTTATCTTTACGACAGGGCATTCAGGGAACTGCGCCCGGCTTCCGCCGCATATGCCGGGATGATGGAGCTGGCCTCAGGGGAGCTGGGCCTGGAACGGCTATATGCCCGGATTCTGGAGGACAATGCGGCTTCCGTGCGTTTTCATGAGCGCATGGGTTTTGTCCGTGTTCCGGAAAAGGACGAGGTGTGCGTGAAAAGCGGGGAAAGGAAACGCGTTCTCATGTATGCAAAAGCGTTATGACTGATCCACAGGTTCAATTGTCCATTGTGGCTACCGTGTATTGTACGGGCGGTTATCTGGCGGAGTTCTGTTCCCGCAGTTTCGCCGCCGCGCTTGAGGCGGGTTATGACCCCTCCCGCACGGAGGTGGTGCTGGTGAATGACGGCTGCCCAAGGGACGGTCTGGAACAGGCGTTGAAGGAACGGGAAAAGGACGGCCGGGTGCGCGTGGTGGATTTATCCCGCAACTTCGGTCATCATCTGGCCATGTACGTGGCCTGCGAAGAAGCCCGGGGAGAGCGCGTATTCTTGATTGACAGTGATTTGGAGGAATCTCCCGAGTGGCTGGTTGATTTTTCCCGTGAGATGGATTCTACCGGGGCGGATGTGGTGTACGGGGTGCAGGAGAAGAGGAAGGGCGGCTTGTTTGAAGCCGTTTCCGGAGAATTGTTCTACACATTGTTTAATTTGCTTTCCGACCAGCAGATTACCAGGAATATGGTTACGGCGCGGCTGATGAGCGCGCGTTTCCTGCGGGAGATGCTGAAATTCCAGGACCGGGAGCCTTTTTTCTTTGGGCTGTGCGTTTCCGCCGGTTTCCGGCAGGTGCCGTGCAGGGTGAAGAAAGCATCCTCTTCTCCAACTACCTACACTTTCCGCAAAAAAATGGCGCTGGCGGTGAATTCCGTGGTTTCCTACAGCGCCAGGCCGTTGGTGTATATTTCCTACTTTGGCCTGGCGGTCACCCTGGTAGCCATGCTGTATGTCGCCTGGGTGGTTGTGCGCCAGCTCCTGTATAATGTAGCCCCTCCCGGCTGGGCCTCTTCCGTGGCCTCCATCTGGCTGGTCGGAGGCTTGATTCTGATGAGCCTGGGCGTTATCGGCATTTACATTTCCAAGATTTACAAGGAAACCAAGCATAGGCCCGCCGTGGTGGTGGCGCGCCGGTATGAGTGAATTGTTCCCGGCTCTTTATTTCTTTCATGATCAACTACCTGATTCTGCACCTGCTGTTTATCGTTTACGCGCTGAATACCGTGCTGGGGCGCATGGCTGCCCCCTACGGCTGGACGGACTGGCGCCGGTTCGCCCTGCTGGCCGGCGTGCTGTTCCTGTTGGGAATTTATGCGGCGGGATGGCAGGTCATGCTGAAAAAATTCAATCTGGGTGTGGCTTATGCCAACCGTGCCGCCGTTGTCATCTGGGGTATCCTGCTGGCATGGCTTTGCCTGGGGGAGGCTCTTTCCTGGACGCTGGCGGCGGGAGCGGCTCTGGTCATCGGGGGGATTATTTTGGTTTCCACGGAGGAGGCGCATGAGTGAAGAATTTTATATTGGGCTGAACCTGTTTTCCGTTTTTCTGGCCTCCTGCACACAGGTGGTTTTGAAAAAGTCTGCCATGAATGACCGGCTGACCGGCCTTGCCTATTTCGTGAATCCGGCCACGATGGCGGCATATTCCGTTTTTTTGGGCTGCTGCCTGCTGACGTTTTACTGCCTGTCCCACCTGCCGATGATTACGGTGAACATGCTGGAATGCTCCGCATATGTGTATATCCTTTTGTTTGACCGGATTTTTTTTGGAAAACCGATCACCATGCGCAAAGTGGGCGGCAACGCGATGATTATCGCGGGCATTATCGTCTGCCTGAACCGTTAAGGAAGAGTTTGCAGCCTTTTAGCCCCTCCGGTTTGTTCATCCGGATCGGCTCTTGACTTTCATTTTCCCCGTTCCTAGTATGCGTCCCCGGACAGGGAAAACAGTCTGGAACGTCAGGGAATTTGCTTATGTTGAAACAGATTTGGAGATGGGTATCGCTTTTTCCTCTGCTCCATCCCGTATGGTTCAACCTGTTGCTTCTGGTTCTGGCCTGGAGCCTTGTGGGCGTGGCTTACCAGTCCAATGACGATCTGGTGATTGCGTCCGTGCTTGACGGATGGGGGGATCCCTCTTATGCGGACGCCCATGTCATTTTCGTCAATCCCCTGTTGACCGGTCTTCTGTTGAAAGTTGCGCCTGTCCTTGGCGGGGTGTCCGTTTGGCCTGTGTTTCTGGCGCTTGCCACGTTGTCCAGCGGAGCGGCCATTTTCACGATGCTGACGGCGCATGCCCGCAAGGCGCGCAGATATGATTTCAATACGCTGGTTCTGCTGCTGGTGTGGCTTCTGATCATGCCGGGCTTTTACGCCGCTCTGCAATTCAGCCATGCCGCCTTTCTGACAGGATTTACAGGTGTGCTGGCGTGTTTGAAGTACGGCTCTTCCTGGAGGGGGTGGTGCGCGGGAGTATTCCTGTGCGTGCTGGGCAGCATGGTCCGGCTGGATGCCGCCCTGGTGTGCGACGCTTTCTGGGGGGCCATCCTGTTGGCAGGCAGCCTGGAAGGGCTCAGGCCGTCCAGGGAAAAGCTGTTTGCCCTCAGTCGTCTCTGGCTGGCTCTGGCCTGTGTGCTCATTTCGTCCTTCAGTCTGAATGAATATAATAAATACGCCCACCGGAATGTGCTGGAGGGATGTGACGTGGCGGCATGGAACCAGGCCCGCGCCCTTCTCTCGGACACGTGTCCCATCAGGCAGGAGAGCGCCTACCAGTGTGAAAAGTACGGCGTGTTCGCCAACGATATCAGGATGGTCCGGATGTTTACCAATTGCGATATGGATGTATTCAACACGGATTATCTGGAAAGGCTTCTGTTGGCGCGGGACGGAGGTGAATTCTGGCCCAGGGCGTGGGCCCGTGGAGAGAAAGCCTTGCATCTGTTTTCATGGGATTCCGTTATGGATCTTCTCCCTTGCTGGATTTTGTTCGGTCTGGCATGCCGCGTTTCTTTCCGGCGCGGGGATTCTCCGGCCCTGGTGTACTGCGTAGGCTCCCTGCTGGTGCTGATTCTGCTGTATATGTCCAGCATAGACCGCCTGTATTTCCGCGTAGTTTATCCAACGTTCCTGATTGCAGGGCTGTGTCTGCTGTGGTCGGATAAATATCGTCCCATCCGCATCAACTGGACGGGGAAGGGAGCTCTTGCGGGCGGCGTGCCCATGTTTTGCGCGTTCTCCGTTTCTTTGTCCCAGGCGTGCGCCGCCGTGTGGGAGGCTAATCTGGAGTCTTTTTCCCCGGATGCCGGGCGCCTGTTATGCGAGCGGGTGGACCGGGAGCCCGATTCCCTGTTTTGCGTCCAGATGTCCGGCGGCACTATTGACGATCTGGCCCCGGGGCAGTCTGTTTTCCGCAAGGCCTGGAGCTGTTCCCGGAAGAACGTTGTCACGCTGGGCGGCTGGAATTTTCCGTTGAAACCCGTACAGCGGAAACTGAAGGAGATGGGGTGGGCGGGGCAGTCCTCCCTGAACCTGTGCAGGGATAATGTGTACATTGTCTGTCTCACGCCGCAAGGGGACGTTTCCGATATGGACAGCAAGTTCATGGGGATGCTCAGCCGCCATATCTGGGAGCAGCACGGCGTTCGCACAGCCTGGCATCTGGATGAGAATATCCAGGGTGTGCGCGTTTACCGCCTGCGCAAGACATGGTTCCAGCCCGGCAGGAAGGAAGCTGCCTCCGTCAAGGAAGTGTGACTCTCCGCAATGTAACATCCCCCGATGCGCGTTACGCAACGGGGGATGAAAGGAGGGAGGTTGGGGCTTGGCGACGATTGTTAAAAGCGCGGGCCGCCCGGCATGCGTCTGTTCATGCGCTCTTCGCGGAGTTTCGCCTGTTCCGCCGGGGTAAGAAGCAGAAATTCCAGGTCGCGGATGGCGCGCTGTTTTTCAGAAGGTTCCTTGATGCTGGAAATCAGGCTTTTCATTTTTTCAAGGGCCGCTACCTGGTCACCGAGTTCAAAGCAGGCTTTTTCCCGGTCCCACTGCCTTTTGGTCAGGAAAGCGGCTTTTTCCGCTTCCGCCGTTTTCTTATCGCTGGCGGAGTTGTTTTGAAGCAGAGTCGCTTCCAAGGCGATGCGTTTGTTCCAGAGCTTCCGGAAATTTTCCACATCTTTTTTCTCCTTATAGGGAACCAGCAGCACGCGGTCAAAGATGGTGTTGAGGTCCATCAGGTTGTCCGGCAGGGTTTCCGAACGGTAGTCCCCAATGTTCAGGTAAGTGCGGATGACTTCGCTGGCTCCGCCTACCATGGGAAGCTGTTCGCCTACGTCCTTGGCGTTGGCGGCCACTTCATCCAGCATGGAGAGGACGCTGGAGGAAACGTTGAGTTCACGCTCGTTTTTTTCCGCATCCGCTTTTCTCAGGCAAAGCAGCATCCATTTGCACTGGATTTGAAGGGCCTTTTTAAAACCGGGGGCCACGTTGTTTCCCGTGTTCTGCTTGCGCCAGTTGGAGAAGGCGGTGCTGGGGCTGTCAGGCTTGCTGCTGTTGCCTCCCTTCCCTCCGGAACCCGGCATGCGCATCATCCGGAAGCCTCCACCCCGGTTCAGCATGCGGGACATCATGCTGGTGGGGTTTAAGAAACGGTCCTTCATGGCGTCCACGTAAAGTTTCATGGCGGCGTTTTCCGTGCTGGTGGCTGCGGTAAGGGCGGCCACGGCCTTCTGGATGCGGGAAGAACTGGTGTTCAGGTAGCCGGCTTTGACTTCCTTCAGCCATTCGGAAGCTTCCTTTCTTGCGGAATCGGTAAGCATTTCCTGAGCCTGGCAGAAGCCGGAGCCCATAAGGAGAAGCACCAGCGCGGAAAGCGCCGGACGTTTGCGGAGCGGTGAGGCGTATCATGGCGGTATTAGATTGCAAGGTATCCTTACAAACCCCTGTCCCGAAGAAAAGTTGCATCTTTTGTTTTAAAACGTGGTTGCCGGAGCTAATAATCTGATAATCGCCCATTATCATTCCATTCGCCATACATTATCCCTTTTTTGTATTTTTAATTAACTTTTGCAATCTGCTTTGAAAAAGTTGTGGTTGTTTCTTTTTTATCTGTATAGTATCTATGCGTACCCTCTGATAAAGAGGTGGAAATTTAAGAAAATTTTCCCACACTTCGTTATCAGTTTGTAATGCTTTTAGGATTTCTTTATCTATGATAAAACCTGCAGATGACATATCGGGTAAAGCAGAACGTCCGGCTTCCGTCATTTTTCCTAATTTTTCCATCCTGCGGCAGCGTTCCTTATTTAGTTCAGACCATAAGCTTCCTGTTCTGCGGGGAGCCAGTTTTTGTGCAGTGATACCATTATCGAGTTTTTTTGTTGTACTATCAATCCAGCCGAAACACATAGCTTCTTCTACTGCGTCAATATACCAAAATGTGTTATTCTCTTTTGGTTTACCACGTTTTACAACAACCCAACATTCTTTTTCAGTCTTATGATTTTGTTCAAGCCATTGCCTTAACTCATCACGATTTTTAGCTTTCAACAAATTGACTGGTCCCATAAGCATTTCTCCTTTATTGTCAACTTCATTGCGGAAATATTGTATTTGCAGCTCCTGTTGATACCATACTTCAAAATTCAAGAGTGCTTACAACGGGATCACCCGCAGACATAATGCCGAGCACATGAGGAAAAAGCGGGCGAATGTGACGCGATAGGGGATAAAAAAACCTTGATTTATGCGGCTTTCCGGGCGGGGAAATAAGACAATAAGGTTTATACCTTTACTCCCGAAAATGCCGTTCTATTGCGTAACATTTTGGTATCTGCATTCATAAGAAAACCGGGGCGCGGCGGCTGTATTGTAGCTGCCGCATCCCGGCTTTTGTCAAATTATAATTGCACTATATTGGTGGTTCACAATCTTCTTCAAGAAAGAACAGTTCGTCTTGTTGTGCCGGATGAACATTTATCCCAGCACTTTGCGGATGCAGGAAGCGCAGATGGATACGGCTTCCTCCATTTCCTCCGGAGAAATGACGAGGGGGGGGATTGAAATACAGGACGTCGCCCAGGGGGCGGAGCAGCAGTCCCCGTTTAAGGGCTTCCCTGTAAATCCGGTATCCCATTCGTTGTTCGGACGGAAAGCTTTTTTTGGTTTCCCTGTTTTCCACCAGTTCAATGGCGTTCACCAGTCCCAGGCTGCGTATTTCCCCCACGTGGGGATGATCCCCCAGGGTCTCCATAATCATCCGTCGGAAAAGAGGGGCCTTTTCCTGCGCCCGGGGAATGATTTGTTCCTCGTCCAGGACCTTCAGCACGGCGAGAGCGGCGGAGCACCCCAGCGGATTGCCGGAATAGGTATGGCTGTGCATGAACGCTTTTCCTTCCCTGTAGTCCGCATAAAAGGCGTCGTAAATTTTCTGCGTGGTGATGGTGATGGACATGGGCATATAACCGCCCGTGAGCCCTTTGGAGACGCACATGATGTCCGGGGAAACGCCGGCCTGGTCACAGGCGAACATGCTCCCCGTACGGCCAAAACCGGTGGCGATTTCATCCGCGATGAGGTGCACGTTGTAGGCGTCGCACAGGGAGCGCAGTTTTGCCAGATAGGCGGGAGGATACATCCGCATGCCCGCGGAGCCCTGGAGCAGGGGTTCCACCAGCAGGGCGGCGCATTCGTCTCCATGGCGCGCAAAGGCCGCCTGTGCCGCGTCAATGCATTCCGCCTGGCAGCAGCCGCGTTTGTTCCCCTTGGGGCAGCGGTAGCAATCCGGGGCGGGAATGCGCACGATGTCCAGCAGAAGAGGCCTGTAAAGTTCCGAGTACAGATCCAGGCCTCCTGCGGAGAGGGCTCCCAGGGTTTCTCCGTGATAGGCGTCGCTCAGGGACATGAAACGTACTTTCTGGCGGTTTCCGGTCTGGTAGTGGTATTGGAAACTCATTTTCATCGCGGATTCGATGGATGCCGAACCGTTATCGGAGAAATTGAATTTGCAGAGCCCCCGCGGGATTTTCTTCATCAGTTCTTCACACAGGGTGATAGCCGGCCTGTGCGAGAAGTTGGCGAAGATGACATGCTCCAGGGAATCAAGCTGTTCCTTGATGGCGCGGTTGATTTTGGGGTGGGAGTGGCCCAGCAGGTTGCACCACCAGGAGCTGACCACGTCCAGATAGCGTTTCCCGTCCACATCATACAGGCTGACGCCTTTCCCGTGGTCGATCACGATAGGAGGCAGCGTTTCGTAATCCTTCATCTGGGAACAGGGATGCCAGATGTATTCCAGATCTTTTTTTGACCAGTCGGAGTGGTTCATGGCAAAAGTCGCGGAAGTGGGGCGGATTTTATTTCATGCGGACTTCATATCCCAGTTCCGCCAGCATGGCCAGGTCTTCCCGGATGGTGACGCCGGCGGTGGTGAGCATGTCTCCGGAGATGGCGGCATTCGCTCCGGACATGAAGATTTTCCTGCCGTGGTCCTTCATGGTGTTCCTTCCGGCGGCGATGCGGACGAAGCCGTCCGGCATGATGAACCGCACCAGGGCCACGATGCGCAGCTGCTCTTCCTCTCCCAGAGGAGTCATGTCCGCGTACGGCGTTCCGGGAATGGGGGTCAGAAAGTTGACGGGCATGGATTTGATGCCCAGCGCGGCAATGTCCATGTACATGTCTATCCGGTCCTCCATGGTCTCTCCAAGCCCCATGATGCCGCCGCTGCAAACTTCCAGCCCGGCTTCCAGCGCCCATTTGATGGTTTGCAGTTTGTCGTCGTACGTATGGGTGGTGCAAACGTTTGGGAAATTGCGGCGGGAGGTTTCCAGGTTATTGTGGTAGCGTGAAACGCCCGCGGCTTTCAATTGCTCGCAGTGTTTCTTGGAAATAAGGCCGTGGGAGGCGCAGAGGGAGATGCCGCAATGTTCGGCGATGTGCCGGTAACTGGCGCAGAGCCGGTCCACGTCTTCATCCGTCAGCCTCTTGCCGGAGGTGACGATGGAGTAACGCAGAATGCCGCGTTCGTCATTGTACCTGGCCCCCGCCAGGAGGGCTTCATCACTTAAAAGGGGATATTCCTCCACTGCCGTGGAGTAGTGGGCGGACTGGGCGCAGTATTTGCAGTTTTCCGAACATTTGCCGCTGCGGCCGTTGATGATGGTGCAGAGGTCGAAGATATTCCCGCAGAAATGTTCCCGGATGGCGTTGGCCGCCTGGCACAACTCTTCCAGCGGTTCCCGGCTAAGGGCTATCAATTCTTCTCTGGAGCAGGAACCGCCCCCGAGAACCCTGGAAAGGAGGGAAGATGTCAAACTCATGCGTGAAAGACTAATCCCGGCGTCATTCACGTCAAGGTCAGAATGGCGGCGGAGGCGGATCGTAGGGCCTTCTTTCCCGCTTTCTTGTTCGGCTATTGTTCCGGGGCCCTGTAACGCAGGGCCTGGAATCCGGGGGCGGGTTGGTATTCCCTGTCCAGAATGGCGATGGCTCTGTTGATCAGGTCACGGTTTTCTGCGGCGATATTATTTCTCTGCGGGGTCTTTCACGATATCGTACACTTCCCAGTTGTCCGGTTTTTTACCGGGAAACAGGTTGCGGCGGATGACTTTCTTGGAGTCAAAACGGACGGCTACCTGGCCGCCGTAGCCTCCTCCTGCCCAAACCAGGGGTTTCCTGTCATGCAGGGCGGATTTTTTGCCCAGAAGGACAGGGGAGAGGTCCGTTCCCAGCGGGGAACCTGCATCCGCCCCCGTCAGAGCGCACAGCGTAGGCATCACGTCCGCATGGAAGGCCGGCTGGGCAATGGTTTTTCCCGGAGCTATTTTCCCAGGCCAGCGGATAATGCCGGGGACACGTATGCCGCCTTCATAAAGCTGTCCTTTCAACCCTTTGAGATCGGCTACGGAGTTGAAAAAACGGTGGTCCACCCCTCCTGCATCATGGGTGGTGCCGTTGTCACTGGTAAAAATGACGATGGTGTTTTTGTCCAGGCCGCAGGCTTTCAGCGTGTCCAGCAGGCGTCCCACGTTGTGGTCCATCTGGGAAATCATGCCTGCATAGGCGGCCCGGGGGCGGGGATGGGGCAGATAGCCCCGGTTGCCGCGGTAGGGGGATTTGTCCCATTCGCGGGGATAGCGGTCAATCCATTCCTGAAGAGGCTGCATAGCCACATGGGGTTCCAGCGGGGCGTAATACAGGAAAAACGGTTGTTTGCCATGGGCCTTTTCCCTCACAAATTCCAGCATTTTATCCGCAATAAGATCGGAACTGTGCTGTTCCGCGCGGTAGGTGTCCGCCAGAACTTCCCCTTTGGGCTGGGAACCGTGTCCGATGGTGGCGGCTGTCAGGGAAGTGTTGAGAACTTCCTTCTTTCCGTTATTCCAGAGGTATGGAGGATAGTAGGTGTGGCAGGCTTTCTGGTCTGTGTAGCCATAGAACCTGTCCACGCCGTGTTTGTCCGGCGCTCCGGTGGAATCGAAATCCCCAATGCCCCATTTACCGAATACCGCTGTGGCGTAACCGGCTTTTTTCATGGCTTCCGGCAGAGTGTAGGTTTTTTCTTCGATAGGCCAGTCTCCTTTGAGGTCGCGCCAGTTTTCGCCTGCGTCCACGCGTTTCAAATCCTGTACGTCGCAGCTGCCCGTATGCTTGCCCGTCATCAGCACGTTGCGGGAGGGGGAACAAACCGGAGCCCCGGAATAGAAATAAACCCATCGCTGTCCTTCGGATGCCAGCCTGTCAATGTTCGGGGTTTTAATTTTTTGCTGGCCGTAGCAGCCCACTTCCGCCCAGCCAAGATCATCCGCATTGATGAGGACCACATTGGGCCGTGCCGCTTCCGCCACAGACAGCATCAGCAGGGAAAAGGCGGCGGAGAGAGTGATGTTGTAAAAGGTGACCATACGATAATAATAACGGAGGAACACTCTCCCCTGTTTCAAAAAACAGTTTCGCTTTCCTTGCCGGATAGAGGCTCACATGGCGAACCTGCCGGTTTCCTTTTATTTCGGATTACTTATTTATTCACGCTGTTCCTGTTTGTTTTGGTTCTTTTTTCTTTATGTGGAATGACGAACCACCAGTATTTGTTCCCTCAATTTATTTGTCGGACAGGTCATCAACCGGCGGCAAGGCTATTTCTTATCATCCCCGCCAGATTTTGATGCATTGCTCAAGATGCTGAACCGGAAATTCAGAATGAAAATAGTTCCTGGTGAAGCGTTTTTCAATAAGACAGCTCTTCCTTGAGGGGGAGGGCGGATTTACAATCCGGAGTCAAGCTGTAACTCTAAGGGAAAAGAACTTGCAACGTTGTTCCTTTACGTATCAGGGGATTTTATGCAGAACAAAAATCTGCCTGGGCGCACCCTTGTGACGTGAACACGGAAAATTTCTACGATCTCCGGGCTTGAAGTAGAATTTTGGCAAATCCTCTTTCATGGAGTCCGTTGCATGTTAAAGCGGAGCCTCGTTTCAATAACTGTGAAGATCGGCACTTTCTCTGAGAACAAGATGACTTTCCCGTTTCCTATCCGTAACGGATTGTAAATCCGCTAAAAAAAGGCGTTCCGATACGTTGATTTGATTCCTGAATTGAAGGAGAACGATAGATGCCGGTTTTTAACAATTCTGTGGGAAAATTCATTCGTTCCTTTGCAGGGATTTGATTCGGGTATGCATGGGGCCAATGCCAGATTTTATGATAAATGAATTGTAAAAAAATAGAAAAAGTTTCCTTGTGGTGGGGGATAATCATTTGGGCTGCGCTTGTACTGCTTTTTTTTGCTCCTGCCGTGTTCGGGGGAAAGGTTTTAGCTCCGGTGGATTGTGTGGAGTGCCTGTTCAGACCTTTCGCGGTTCAGCCAATGGAGGAAGTCCATAACCAATATAACGTGGATGGGGCTTCGCAATATTTGCCTTATAGCTGGGCGATGCAGCAGTCCTGGCAAAGTGACGGATATATGGGATGGAACCCTTATACCCACAATGGCACTTCCCTGCCGGAAAACACCATGTTAAGCCCGGGGGATTGGCATCATTGGTTATTTGGTTTTCTTCCTTTCTGGACGGCATGGGATGCGGGAATCTGGATGCAGTTTTTTATAGCGGGGCTGGGGATGATCCTTCTGCTGAAATCTAGGGGAATTCCCGTTCCGTACGTATTGCTGGGAGCCGTGAGTTTCAGTTTTTATTCCCAGTTTATTATGTGGATATATGACCGGTGGCTTGGTGGAATGATTTGGGCTCCGTTGATTGTCTGGTCCCTGTTGGAAGGGAGAAGAAAAAACAAATGGGTGCATATTCCCTCTATTCTTTTTATTGCTCTTGGATTCAGAGGCGGCCATCTGCAAGCGTGTCTCTTTGTTTTTCTTTTGGTGCTGTGCGTGTTTCTTGCGGATTGGTGGAAACGGACAGATCGCTGGTCCTGGAAAGTTTTTCTGAAATCATCTTCTTTTTATTTGATCTCCGGATTTTTGGCGGCGTTGCTTTCCTTGGACGTTTTTGTGGATACCCTGCCGCGTATGGAAGGCTGTAAAAGCCTGCCGTTTGTCTGGGGACTGGAAAATCTTCCTTTTTTGGTCACGTCTGTGGTGCCGACGCTCTTCGGCATTCCTCAGACAATCAGTATTCCCAAAGTGATCGGCGCTGATTTGTTCGATATCAAGTTTGGTGGAGGAGTTGTTTTCGTGCTGGCTGTTCTGGCATTGTTTAACCGACGGGCGCCGTTGACGGCCAAGTTCTGTTTCTTGTCAGTTTCATTATTTCATGCACTCCTCTTTCTACTTTTCTTTATTCACGTTCCACGGTTGTGATGGCCTTTGGAATGAGCTGGCTTGCCGGATGGCAGTTATTTGACCTTGGGCGGCAGCCAGCTCTTCCTGTCTGGCGCAGACTTGCCTGGTGGGGAATTGGAATCTTGTGCGTATGGCTTGGCGTGTCGGTAGCCGTTCAGTGCTTCCATGAACCATTGCTGTTAAAATTGCATGGCTTTATTGACGGAAACATAACGACTTCTCAGCAACAATACCGTCATTCCTGGTATTTGTTCAGAAGCGAGCGTCTCCTGGACCAGTTGATGATTTGGGATTGGCGCAATGTCTCATTAATTTTTTTGGTCGGCATAGGGGGCTGGGCTTGTTCCCGCCTGAATATGTCCAGCCGTTATCCGAAGTGGTGGGCGGGACTTGTGGTGTTATGTACCTTTGGGGAGCAGCTGGTGTTCTTCTTCTTGGCTTGCCTATTCCGATAAACCGGAAAGTGGCTGTCTTTATAAAGAACCGAAATGGATGCCCGAGTTCCGCGGTCATGTGGGGGATGGCGCCGTTGTCATCGTCAATCCTCATAATGATTTGGATTTTCTATGTACCAATCATTTATCCACATATGGAATAAGATTGGCTTCAGGCTATGAAACGGTACAGCCCAAATATTTGAGACCTTTGTCGGATGGACATTATCATCCGAAAGATTATGCCATGGCCGGCATTTCCCATTTGCTGTGCGATGCCAGAGCCGGAAAACCACGCCTTGACGGGTGGATTCTGGTTCAGGAAACGGGAAATTTCTTCTTGCTGGAAAATCCCTTGTACCGTGGACGCTATTTCGTCCGCGCCCAAGGGGAAGAAAATCATTTTTCCCCTGTTGTTCCGGATTGGAGAACGAATAATAAAATCCATGTCACCGTGCCGTCAGGAACAAAGGAACTGTCTGTGCTTGAGAGCTATTCCAGGGGATGGAGCGCCCGCACCGGGAAGGGGGAAGAGCTTTCTTTATCCAGTACTGAGCGTTATTCCATTCTTGTTTCTGTCCCGGATTCGGAGCAGCAGACGGAAATCCTCCTTCAGTACCATACGCCTTACCGTGAATGGTATTACAGCATGATGGGGGGAACGGCCCTGTTTCTGCTTGTGACAGTTTTCTTGCAGCGGCGCATGAATGCCAGGACGGGAAAGAGAGGATAGGGAGGACCTTCTCTCCGCCTTTTTTGTTTTCATGAAATAGCGGTCAGGGCAGGATAAGGCTTTCTACCGCGGCACGTATGGTCTCATCGCCAAATTGGTCCAAGGCATGTTTCAGGAAGCCCTGGGCAATCATGCTGCGCGCCGTCTGCTCCGGAATTCCCCGTGAAAGCAGGTAGAAGATTTCTTCCGGAGAAATGGAGGATGTGGCGGAACCGTGCGAACACTGCACTCTGTCCGCCAGGATTTCCAGGCCGGGAATGGAGTTGGCTTCCGCCCTGGGGCTGAGAATGAGATTGCGGTTGCTTTGATAGGCGCTGGTGTCATGCGCTCCTTCCGCCACCAGGATCATGCCGCTGAAAATGCTGCTGGCTTCGTCGTCAAGCACGTTGGCGTAAAGCAGGTTGCTGGAGGCTCCGCGATAAAGGTGCTTCTGGCAGGTTCTCTGGTCCAGCTTCTTGTTTTCCTTGAGATGGTTGGCGGAAAGCAGACGGACTCCTGCGCCGTCTCCGTTCAGGATGCAGACCGTCTCCTGCCTGGCCCATGCCGCGCCGGGATGGCTGACGAGATGTTCCATTTCCGCGGAATCATCCGCCATCATATGGGAAAGCTCCACGGCACGGGAACGGCTGTTAAGTTCCTGAACCAGCGCGTATTTGACAGATGACGCGGAGGAAAGATGGTACTGCTGGAGCGCTCCGCAGAATTGGCGGCCATGGTCTGCGCTAATGTGGCGTTCCAGAATACGCAGGCGGCTTCCGGTTTCCGCAATGAGCAGCGTGGAGGGAAAAACGGCCACGTTATCTCCGGAAATGAAGTGGAGTATTTCCAGAGGGAGGGAGATTTTCCTGTCCGCCATAATAACCAGCCCGTTGTGCTGGAGGGCCGTAGCCAATGCCGACAGTTTTTCGGAACCGAGCGTTTCCGTTTCTGTTTCCAGGTATTTCCGGGCGGTGTCCGGGCATTGCAGCACAAAGTCTTCCATATCCATTACGGAAAGCCCTTCCGGCAGTTCTTCCGGGATGGAAACGGGGATTCCGTTGGCGTAGACAATGCGGAGGGCCTCCGACATGGAGGCACGTTCCCTGATGATGGGGGCCAAGGTTTCCGGATCTGCAGGAGGAGCCGCTTCAACATGTTCCAGGGATTCGTTGCCGGGGGCGCCGAAACGCCAGGATTCCATATGGCGGGAAGGTTCCGGAAGCTGTTCCGCCTGCTCCAGGGCATGGCGGCGCCGGGCTTCAAACCATGCGGGAAGAAAGCCTGCGGGGAATTGTTCTTCGTTAAGCAAATGATCCATTATTTCCCTCCTTATCCGATGCTGTCTTCCATTTCCAGATCAATGAGCCTGCGCAACTCCACAGAGTATTCCATGGGGAATTCCTGAACGAGGTCGTTAATGAATCCATTGACGGCCAGGGACATCGCCGCAGCTTTCGGAATGCCCCGCTGCTGCATGTAAAAAAGCATTTCTTCGGAGACCTGGGAGACGGACGCCTCATGCTGCACCGTGCCTCCATCCCCTTTTACCGTGATGGCGGGGTAGGTGTCCGTACGGCTGTTGGCCGCCAGAAGAAGGGCGTCGCATTCCGTGTTGTTTTTGCAACCCTTGAGCCCTTTGCCCATGATTACCTGGCCCCGGTAGCTGGCGCGCCCTTCGCCAATGCTGATGGATTTGGAAACGATGTTGGACGTAGTGTCGTCCGCCGCATGGATCATTTTGGCCCCCGTATCTTGATGCTGGCCCGTGTTTGCCAGGGCGATGGAGATGACTTCCCGCGCGCGCGCCTGCCCTTGAGCACCACAGCCGGGTATTTCATGGTGAGGCCGGAGCCAATGTTGCAGTCTATCCAGCGGATTTCCGCATCTTCCATGGCAAGGCCGCGTTTGGTGACCATGTTGAAGACATTGGAGGACCAGTTTTGCACGGTGACGTACTGAATTTTCGCTCCCTTGAGCGCGACCAGCTCCACAACGGCGGAGTGGAGGGTGGAAGTTTCAAACTGGGGCGCCGTGCATCCTTCCATGTACATGAGTTCCGCGCCTTCGTCCGCAATGATGAGAGTTCGTTCGAACTGCCCGAAATTTTCCGAGTTGATGCGGAAGTAGGCCTGGAGAGGATGTTTCAGTTTAACCCCTTTGGGCACGTAAATAAAGGAGCCTCCGGAAAATACCGCGCTGTTCAGGGCGGAAAATTTGTTGTCTCCCGTGGGAATGACTTTTCCAAACCAGGGGCGGAAGACGTCTTCATGGTGTTTCAGGCCTTCCGTGGAGTTGACGAAGATAACGCCCTGGCTGCGAAGTTCCTCCTTCATGTTGGAGTAGGCGGATTCGGAGTCGTACTGGGCTTCCACGCCCGCCAGAAACTGGCGTTCCTGTTCCGGGACGCCCAGGCGTTCGAAGGTGCGCTTGACGTCCTCCGGCACGTCGTCCCAGCTTCGTTTGGGCCGTTCTCCGTCGGAGAGGTAGTAGCGGATTTGGGAGAAATCTATTTTTTTAATATCCGGAGAAGCCCAGTGGATGGGCATGGGCTTGCTTTCAAAAACGGCAAGCGCGTTTTTGCGGAACTGGCGCACCCATTCCGGGTCGTCCTTGACGTCGCAGATGTAGTCAATGGTGGCCTCCGTCAGGCCGTATCCGGCATCAAATTTATGGCGCTCCGGGAAGGAGAAGTTTCCCTTGCTCCGGTCGAAGTCAAACAGGTTCTGTGTGTTCCCGTTCTCTGGCATGTCAGGTGTATCGCTCATGATTGATGGCCGGATGGCGGCATTACGCCTTTTCCGCTGTTTCCGTGTCTTTCAGGAACTCGTATCCCCTGCTTTCCAGTTCGTCCACCAGTTCTCCGCCTCCGGTCCGGACGATCCGCCCGTCAGCCAGCACGTGGACCACATCCGGCCTGATGTAGTCCAGCAGGCGTTTGTAGTGGGTGATGACCAGGAAGCTGCGGAAGGGGGACCGCATGGAGTTGACCCCTTCCGAGACAATGCGGAGGGCATCGATGTCCAGGCCGGAATCCGTTTCATCCAGAATGGCGTACAGGGGGTCCAGAAGAAGCATTTGCAGCACCTCATTGCGCTTTTCTCTCCACCGGAAAAACCTTCGTTAACGGCGCGGGACGTAAATTTGCGGGCCATGCCGAGCTGGTCCATTTTTGCATAGAGCGTTTTGTAGAAGGTGACCGCATCCAGTTCCTCCCCGTGGGGCATGCGGGCCTGCATGGCCGCACGAAGGAAGTTGGCGTTGGAAACGCCGGGAACTTCCATGGGATACTGGAATGCCAGGAAGAGTCCCGCCCTGCTGCGCTCGTCAATGCTCATATCCAGCAGGTTCTGTCCGTCCAGCCAGGCTTCCCCCTCCGTTACCTCATAGTCGGGATGTCCGCAAAGCACTTTGGATAAAGTGCTTTTCCCGGAACCGTTGGGCCCCATGATCGCATGCACCTCTCCTTTGGGAATTTCCAGATTGATGCCTTTAAGTATTTCCGTGCCTTGCACATTGGCGTGCAAATTTTTAATGACCAGACTCATGATGATGAAAGAGAGTTAGCCCTGCGGCGTGGTGATGGACCCCCTCAGGGTGATTTGGGCTTCTTCCACGCACACGTCGTCGGGCAGGTTGATGAATTCCTTCAGGTCCACGCCTTCCTTGATGGTGATGTCATAAATGCGTCCGGTCCGGGTGTCCTGGAAGTGGCCGTGCTCAACGAGATTGGGACAGAAGCGGGAAGAGCTGCGTTCAAAGTTGACCTGATTGACCAGGCCGTGGTTTACCAGAGCCTCCAGGCAGTTGTAAACGGTGGCCAGGGAAATACTGGGGAGTTTTTTGCGTACCCGCTGGTAAACTTCATTGGCCGTAGGATGATCCCTTTGTTCCAGAAGAACCTGATAGACTTCCTGCCTTTGCTTGGTAAGTCTCAACCCGGAAATGACCGGCAGGGTAGAGGCGGTGCGGACGGCCTGCTTGGAATCTGTTTTGGGATTCATATCTTATTTTTCATGCTCTGCGTGGATAGTGGGGGAGGGGTAATTGTTTTGCAAGAACAATTCCTGTTATTTGTTGGAGCGCGGAGAAGGGTAGAAAAAGGGGCGGTCATCCCTGTGGATGGCCGCCCCTGCAGGGAGATAGAGTAATCCGTAATTTAGTTGGCGGCTTCAGATCCTTCCGGAGCCACATTGACGCGGCGGCCTTCGCGGTCAAAGAACACGCGGCCGTCCACCAGGGAGAAGATGGTGTAGTCACGACCCATGCCTACGCCCTTGCCGGGGTGCCACTTGGTGCCGCGCTGGCGGATGATGATGTTGCCCGCGATCACTTCCTGTCCGCCGAATTTTTTAACGCCGAGGCGCTTGCTGCGGGAGTCGCGACCGTTCTTGACAGAACCTTGACCTTTCTTGTGAGCCATAAGATAATAAAAATTAAGGGTTGAGATTAGGCGTTGATAGCGGTGATTTCCAGCTTCGTCATGGCGCGGCGGGAACCTTTTTTCTTGTGGAAGCCCTTGCGGCGCTTGAATTTGAAAGCGATGATCTTTTTGCCGCGGAACTGGCTGACCACCTTGGCGGAGACTGTAGCTCCTTCCACCATGGGGGCGCCGACGGTCACTTTTCCGTCATTTTCCACCATAAGCACCTGATCGAAGCTTGCTTCGGCCCCCTCTTCAAGGGTATTGATGCATTCAACGTCGATCACGTCGCCCGTCTGGACGCGGTACTGCTTGCCACCTGTTTTGAAAATTGCGTATGCCATTGCTATCACTGTTAAGGTTCGCCCGCAGATGCGGGAGCCGCAATAAACCATATGACTTCTTTTAGACAAGCAAAATTTCATGAAAAAATGAGCGAATGGCATAAAATTTTTAAAAACGGTCCCGTTTTGACTCATTCCCCGGAGGAAATGAGGGAACTGGGAAGGCGAATAGGTAAAATTTTAATGCCCGGTGAAATTCTGGGCGTGGTGGGTGAGCTGGGGGCCGGAAAGACGCACCTGACCCAGGGCATTATGGAGGGGCTGGGGAGCTCCGAGGCGGCAGCCAGCCCGACATTTTCCCTGGTGCATGAGCATGCTGACGGCCGTCTGCCGGCGTGCCATTTTGATTTTTACCGCCTGAAGGATGAGTCCGAGCTGACCGGCATAGGGTGGGAAGAGTATCTGGACGGAGAGACCGTGCTCATTGTCGAATGGGCCAACCTGTTTCCGGAAGCGCTTCCGGAAGAAGCCTCATGGCTGTTGCTGGAACATGAAGGAAGCTGCCTGCGCCGCGTGTCTCTGGCCCCTGCGGAATGAAACGGATTAGTACCCGATGCTTTGGGAAAATGCTTTGTCAAAGCCGGGGCTGGACCAGATGGTATTATGCATGGCTCCGGGGAATTCCTGGTAGCTGACCGGTACGGAGAAACAGTCCCGAAGCCGTTTGGCGTGGTTCGGCGGAATGACTTCATCCGCTCCCGCGGCCAGAATGCTGACAGGGCAGGCGACTTTGGGCGCGGCCAGGTCCGACCGGAAGTGGTCCGGAAGGAGAAGCCTGACGGGCAGGTACGGAAAGAGGCCCCGGGCGGTTTCCAAAAGGCTGTCAAAAGGAACCAGCAGCACCAGTTTTTTCACGTGTCTGACAGAGGCTACCTGGGTAGCGACTCCGGAACCGAGGCTTTGCCCGACCAGAATGACGTCATCCGGCGTTCTTCCGGTTTCCTTCAGCACGGAGTCAAGAATAGCCAGGGAGTCTCCCATGATATCCTGTTCCGTGGGGATGCCGGTGCTGAGCCCGTACCCGCGGTAATTGACCAGGAGCTTAGCATGGGGAAACCGGTCCAGGTAGGGAAGCATCATGGAGATGTCCATGGCGTTTCCCCCGTAATATACCAGGAGGGGTTGCCCCTTCTTTTCAATAAGCCAGCCGCTGAGTTTGGCCCCATTATGGTGGAAGGTGCGCCGATGCGGTTCCCAGGCGGCCCGTTTTTCCAGATACGCGGTTTTGTCCCTGGGCTGGGGCGGCAGGTACACCAGGGAGCGGACGGAGCACTGGAGGCACGCCAGGGCCAGCGCTCCGGCAAGCAGAAGTGTGCACGGGATTTTCCATGTTCCCGTTTTCAGTAGCCTCAGAAGGTTCATGGGAAATTTTTCTTCGTGATCATGGTTCCGGCTGTCCCGGTGCGGAGCCGGGCTGTGCCCCGTTCCAGGCAGCTCCAGCCGTTCAGGAGGGCCGTTTTGCCGTCCGCGTCCAGGCGGCTTACATCATTCAGGAGTACTTCCCGGGAGGGCGTTTTGAAATGCAGCACTGTGGAAGAGGCTCCCTGGCTGTATGTTACTGTAGCCGTTTCCGTCCCCCTTCCTGTGCTTTCCAGCGTTCCTCTTCCTTCCCCCAGCGAATGGTAAAAAAGAGTCATGCCGGAAGGGGAATGCCGGATTTCCCGTTCGGAAACGGGTTCGCTTTCCCTTTCCAGGACAATCTCCGTTCTGCTGCCGTTGGGGAACCATTCCGCCTGGACGTTATCCGTTTCAAGCGTGGCGCCTCCTCGCCCGCAGGAGGAAAGTGCCAGCGGGATGCCGGGCAGTAGGAAGAATGCTGATCGCATGGAAACAGTGTTCCTGAATTTGACGGGGAAGGCAATCTCTCTTTTCTCTTAATGATGGCCTTTTTCAGGGATTGAAATTTTTCCGATAGAAGAAAAACGGGAAAAGGGTATAAAGGATATATGTTCATCCGGATGTTTTCATGGAGTTTTGCAGCGGCAGCGTGTCTGGCGGGATTTTTCCCGGCGCAGTCCCTAGGCGGGGAAGAAGCTGCCCAATCTGGAGCCATCGCCGTGAAAGTGCCTGCCTCCAGCCTGCTGATGGCCCGCCAGGAGACGGGAGAAACCCGGCTGGACCGTTCTTTCAGTAATGCGGGGTTGAGCATAGGCAGCAAGAAATATGCCACGGGAATCGGTACGCACGCTACGTCCATGATTCCCCTTCCCGTTCCGGAAACCCCGAAAATTCTGAGGCTGGAAGGAGCATGCGGCGTTGATGACGGTGCGGATGGGGACGGAAGCGTGGAATTCCGCGTGATGAGCGGTTCCGGGGTTTTGTGGAGTTCCGGCGTGATGAAGAGGGGGATGGCCGCGAAGAAGTTTTCCATTCCGGTGGCGGAAAACGGCATACGGCATCTTTACCTGATGGCCGACCGGGTGGACAACAATTCCTACGATCATGCGGACTGGGTGGACCTGGCCTGGAAGACGGGAGGAAGTGGGCAGGGGGCGAAGGGAGCTGTGGTGAATGCCTCTGAATTCGGCATGGTTCCCGGCGTCAGAAAAGACCAGGGGCCGGCGCTGAGGGCAGCCGTTTCCGCTCTCCGAAAGCAGGGCGGAGGCGTTTTGAACATCCCCGGGGGCGTTTACCATTTTTATCCGGAGGGGGCTTTGAACATGAGCTTCCATATTTCCAACCATGACCAGCCGCTGATTCATCCGGTGTGCGTGCCCCTGGCCGATTTGAGAGATGTCCGCGTGGAGGGCAATGATTCCCTGTTTCTTTTTCACGGCAAGGTGGTTCCCCTGCTGGTGATGGACTGCGAAAATGTCAGCGTCAACCGTTTGGCCGTGGATTACGAACGGTCCTGGTGTACGGAGGCGCGCGTCGTGAAGACGGATGACCGGTTCACGGAAGTGGAAATAGACAAAAAGGCCTACCCTTACGAAATCCGGAACAACAGGTTCGTTTTCCAGGGGAAAGGCTGGGAAGAAGGAATGGGAAGCTGCATGGCCTTTGAGAAAGGGACGGGACATATTATCGCCAATACATCGGACATCGGCTGGAACGGGCATGGAGCCGTTGGGCGGGAGCCGTCTCCGTTTGTCCTGGAACCTCAGGCAGAAGGGAATCAAGCCGGGGGATACGCTGGTTCTTCGGAATTATAACCGCCCCCATCCGGGATGCGTGGTGTACCGGGCTCGGAAAACATCACTGAATGACGTATCTCTGCACCAGAGCTCAGGCATGGCCCTGCTGGTCCAGCGATCGGAGGACTTTCATATGAAAGGCGGCGGAGTCATGGTCAGGAAAGGCACAGGGCGCGTACACACCGCCGGAGCGGACGCAACCCATTTTTCCAATACCCGGGGCGGAATCGTGGTGGAGAAAGCCCTGTTCGAAGGGATGATGGATGATGCCATCAATGTTCATTCCACCTGCCTGGGCGTGATGGAAGTAGTGGACAGACATACCCTGAAGTGCAAATACATGCATCGGCAGGCGGTGGGGTTTGAGGTGTTTCTTCCCGGTGAAAAAATCCGTTTCATCAACGGTCCTACGCTGGAACCCGGCGGAACGGCCACTGTGAAGACGGCAGTGAAAAAGAATTCCGCGGAGATGGTGATTACGGTGGAAGAGCCGCTCCCCTCCTCCGTCAGGGCCGGGGATGCCGTGGAGAATGCGGATTTTTACCCTTCCGTGGTTTTCCGCAACAATATCGTCCGCAACAACCGTGCCAGAGGATCTCTTTTTACAACGCCGGAGAGAGTGCTGGTGGAGGGCAATTTGTTTGACCATTCCTCCGGCTCCGCCATTCTATTGGCAGGGGATGCCCAGGGGTGGTATGAAAGCGGCGCCTGCCATGAAGTGGTGATCCGCAAAAATACATTCATTAATAACCTGACCTCGCGTTACCAGTTTACGAATGCCATCATTTCCATTTACCCGGAAGTCAAGCAGCTGGACAGGCAGAGGGATTACTATCATCGCAATGTGCTGATAGAAAATAATGTTTTCAAGACGTTCGATGTGCCGCTGCTGTTCGCCATTTCCACGGACAACCTCAAGTTCATCAATAATAAGGTCATTTACAATGACGAGTTTAAGGGATGGGGGCAGAAACCTTTCCAATTCAGAAGATGCGCCAATATTCTGATTAAAGATAACAAGGTGCTGCCTCCCCGCACATGGACCCTTGAGGACTGCAAGCTGGAAAATACCCCATCAGATCAGGTCCGCTTTGGTGGATAAGTTTTATTTTACGCAATATCCGTATAAACAACATTTTTTTGCGGATTGCATATCCGGTGGCAACATATTTTTCTAAGATAAAAACATCAATAACTTTTCAAAGTTGCAGAGATAAGAAGAAAAAACAAATCTATTTTCATATTTATCTATTGATATTCATATGGATATGTGATTTCTTCCTGCAAAAAAGCAGGCGGCGGATATGCAATCCGCTATGTTGCCTTGCACTATGTGCAGGGGACAAAGAGGGCGCCGGAAGGCAATGACGGGGTCATCAAATATTGGTGGATTTTACCTTTTTTGTCTTTCTTTTTTTCCCTGAATAACCAAAGTTTTTGGATTGATGAATGTTGTACTGCATTGTGCGCCATGCAGCAGGGAATGGAGGGATGTTGGAAGAAGATTTGTGAAATTGGCGGTAGCGATGCTCAAATGGCCTTTTATTACTACCTTTTATTTTTGTGGCATCATCTGACGGGTGCGGAGTCTGAATGGATGCTGAGGTTATTTAATATATTCTGGGTATTTTTATCATCCTGGTTTTTCAGAAAGGAACCAAAGGCGCTGGTGATTCTTTTGATTTCACCGTTTGTTTATTATTCTAACGAGTTGCGGCCCTATATGTTGCAGATAGCGGCCTCTTGCGCTGTCTCCATGTTGTTTTGGCAGGTTAGCCGGGGAGAACCGGTAAAATTCCATGTCTTTTTTGGTTTTCTGTTTTTTTATGTCTTACAAGCCTGACAGGGGTTGTATGGGCGCTCGGTTTTGCCGCGGCATTCATGGTCATGGCATTCCGGCAGTTTGGAGGGCGGAGGTTTCGGCGAGCCCTGCTCTGGTGGATTTTTCCATTTTCCGGGTTGGGAGCATATTATCTTTACACTCTTTTCTTGGGCGCCCGTGCGGTTTCCATATCTTCCTCCTGGATAGTCAATGCATGCGCTTCCATGTACGAGTTATCGGGATTGGCCGGCATGGGGCCTTCCCGTCTAGAATTGAGGATGTGCATGACTCCTGATGCTTTATGGAATATGAACGGATTGGGGGCAGGGATGATCTCCGGCGCCATTCTTCTGGCCGGTTCTGCCTGCGGCATCATTTTGTGGAATAAGCGGGCTGAGAGGCCCTTGGTTCCTGCTTTGCTGGTGTTGATATTGCTTCCAGGGGCCGTATTCCTTTATGGAACGGAAATGATGGATTTCCGTTTTTCCGGACGGCATTGCGCGCCGTTATTGCCTGTATTGTGTCTGGCCTGGTCCCTAGTGGCGTCATGGGATTGGTCGTTCCCCAGGATTGCCCAAACTATCCTGTTCCTATTAATGATGATTGTTTGGGCGGTGAGCGATATTCGTATTCGTTGCAATGATTTGTATGGCCGTGAAGATTTCCGCTCTGCGGTATCTTATTGCAAATTATTGCAGAGCAGTCATGTTGACATTTTACTTTTATGCAATGGAGCCGGAAAGGAGTTTTATGGATGGATTCCCGGCCCGTTAAAGGACAAATGGTCTGATTATAAGGTGATCGTAGTTTCCCGGCCATCCGATTATGCTGCTTTTCTCCAGTACATAGAGTCTTCCGGCAAGTATGAACGTTCCGAATTATGCCGGGGGTTTGTCGTCTATCGGCGGGGTGGAATCTCCCAACGAGAGGGGTATTGATGTTTTTGCTGTTGTTTCAACATTTTGAGAAGAGACAGTGTCATTATAGAAATGATGGATATTTCTTCCCGCCTGGTCAAAAGATGCAGGAAATTTATTGAACCGTACCGGGTGACGGACGGCAGGGGATTCAAGTTGTCCCGCTATGATCCCGGCGATCTCGGGAAGCTGGGCAAAGACAGCAAAAAAGAGGCTGTGGATAAGCTGGAAAAGGGAATCGAATTGCTGGAGCAGCTTCAGGAAGTATTGTATGCCAGCGAGTCTCATGCGCTGCTGGTGGTGCTGCAGGCGATGGACAGCGCGGGAAAGGATGGCATTGTGAAGCATGTGATGGGAGGCGTCAATCCGCAAGGGTGCGTAGTCAGCAGCTTTAAGCAGCCTTCCACGCTGGAACGGAGCCATGATTTTCTGTGGAGGTGCGTAGCGCGCCTCCCCAGGCGGGGGATGATTGGCATTTTCAACCGTTCCTATTATGAAGAAGTCCTTAGCGTGCGCGTGCATCCGGAGTTTCTGGCCGGAGAGGGATTTAATCCCTCCCATGCCAAGAGTGCTTTCTGGGAGGAGAGGTTCAGATCCATCAATAACCTGGAACGCCACCTGCTCGCCAACAGGACGAGCATTGTGAAAATATTCCTCAACCTTTCCCCAGAGGAACAGAGAAAACGCCTTTTGGCACGGCTGGATACTCCGGACAAAAATTGGAAGTTTTCTGAAGGGGATATTCATGAACGCGAATTCTGGGACCAGTACCAGAAAGCGTATGAGGAGATGATACGCCATACTTCTTCCCGGGAGGCTCCATGGTATGTGGTGCCGGCGGACAACAAATGGTATTCCCGGCTTGTCTGCATGTGCGCCATTGTGGAGGCCCTGGCGGAGATGAGGCTGGAATATCCGAAGGTTTCCGGGGAATTGAAGGAGTTCTTTCCCAAATTCCGGGAGAAACTGGAACGCCCCCTGTCCAGGGGCGGGGATTAGAGCGGCATTAGGAAACGCGGAGAGAAAAACGGCGCATCAGCGGGAGATTGCCCTCCTTCTGCTGCGCCGGCGCATTCCGTGCCATAGGGCAGGCTCCGTTTCCGTCAGCGCCTGCGTTCCCAAGATTGCACCTTGCCGTTGATGAAAAGCACGTATCCGGTGTTTACCGGCACATAGGTGACATCATTGTAATAAGGATAATAGGGACGGTAGAAGCCCGGCCCCCAGTAGGGACCGCCCCAGTAGGGGCCGGCCCAGAAAGAGGGGGGAGGGGTGTAAACCGGCTGGAGGGAGGAATAAATCCAGCGGGTGGCGGATTTCCCGTTAAGGTGGCCTTCCGCTACGGCGGAGGGGTCCCCCCAGGCCAGGAAAACGGCCGGCGGAGACATTCCTTCAGCAATTTGTCCGGATTCCACCAGTGTTTTCTGGCTGGGCGGGAGGGAATTGAAAAGGGCCGGGTTTTTCTGGATGCGCGATGCCGGGGTGGACACGCAGGAAGCAAGGCTCAGAGCGGCGGACAGGGTAGTGAAAAGTAACTTCCAACTCATGATGTACATACGGATAACACTCACTTTGACTCTTGCCAAGGGTCTTTTGTTGAGTAATATACGAACACGTTATGAAAGCGCTCCGTAATCTGGCTTTAACACTGATAGTCCCTGTTCTGGTTTCCTCCCTGTCCGCAGCGGAAAAGCCGGAAATAGTTGACGAATATCTCCCGGTCGGCAAAATGGCGGAAGCCGCCGCCGTCAGCGTTGTGCTTGATGAAAGCCTGCAGCCGTTCATGGAAAAGATAGACGGCGTTTTCGCCTCCCTGCCCGACAAGGACAAGAAGGAGCTTGTCAGCCAGATTGTCCCCGGCCAGCCCGTTCCTTATGATGAGCGCCTGGGCTGGACCAAGGACGAATATGCCAAGTACCTGGAGTGCTGGAAGCTGAAGCAGGTGCAGGAAGTGGCCCCTGTGGCCCTGGGTATTTTCGCCTCGGGGGAACGGAATATCTGGGATTTGGCTGCTGTGGCGCAGCAGGGGCCGTTGCCGATGAGCACGCTGAAGTATGATTCCAGCACCAAGTCATGGATTTCTCCCAACGGAACCCTGACCCTGAAAGGGGACGTGTCCTATGACGATCTGAATGTATACGGCGCGTGGAGTGGCAAGGAATGGACAATGGAAAAGAAAACCATTCTTTCCACCCTGACGGAGACTATCATTGCGGGCAAGACCAAGGACGGCAAGTATGCCTATTTCGTTTACAACATGTCTGAAAAGAACCCGGACAACGTTGCCATTGCCAACCAGTCCATCGTTCTGCGTGTTCCCGTTACCCGCATCGCGGGTGACCCTTTGCTGGAAAAGGCCAAGGCCAAGGCTCGCCAGTAGGGATATGATGTTCCTTTCATTTCCGGTAAGACAACAATGCGTATCATCAGCGGAAAGGCCGGCGGCATAACCCTGTCTGTTCCCAAGGGGGAAGTTCGTCCCACGACAGACCGGGTCAGGGAAGCCGTTTTTTCCATCCTGAACCCGCTGATGGACCGGGCCGACGTGCTGGATTTATTTGCCGGGTCCGGCGCCTTCGGCCTGGAGGCCCTCAGCCGTGGGGCGAGAGACGCCCGCATGGTGGATTTTTCCCGTCTCTCCTGCGCGGCGGCCAGGGCCAATCTCGTCAAGACGGGCTTGGAAGGCGGAACTGTCATCCAGGGAGATGCCGTCCAGTTCGTGAGAAGGGAACTGCTGGCCGGCAGGAAGTACGATATTATTTTTGCAGATCCTCCTTATTGCAAGGGGCCGGCGGACCGCGACTTTATTGTTGAACTGGCGGAGGCCGGAGTTGCCGGACTTTTGAAGGGTGGTGGCGTGTTTATTGCGGAAGTGCAGGAGGGCTGGGGTACCGGAAGGGAAGGCGCCGCGGAAATTGACGGCCTGAATCTGGTGGATACCCGCCGGTACGGGAAAAATATGCTGCTGTTCTACCAATTGCCTGAGAAGTAAGATGAAAGCCTTCCTGTTTTCCTTCTGTTACAATATCCTGTATACCGTCGGGTGGCTGGTAACGCTGCCTTCCTATCTGCTTAAGCAGAAGAGGAGAGGCGGATTCGGCACGGGGCTTCTGGAGCGTTTCGGGCTGTACCGGGTCTCCTATAACCGGGAGCCGAAAGGGGTGTTGTATGTGCATGCCGTGAGCGTGGGTGAAGTGGTGCTGGCTCTCAAGTTTCTCCGGGCGTGGCTCCGGGAACGCGGAGGTTCCGCCGTGCTGGCTACCAGTACGGCTACGGGGCATGCTACGGCAGTGAGTGCGCAGATTCCCGGCGTGCGCGTGATTTATGCCCCCTTTGACCTTCTGGGGCTGCCGGGGAGGTGTTTTGACCGTTTTGAACCGGAGGCCATTGTCCTGGTGGAGGCCGAGTTGTGGCCGAATTTTGCCCGTGCAGCCAAGGTGCGCGGCATACCCATGGCGATGATTAATGCCCGTATGTCCGCCAGGTCCGAGAGCCGCTACCGCGCATTTAAATGGATTTCAAAGTATTATTTTTCCTTCCTTGACGCAATGGGCGTACAGGACAAGGGGGATGTCCGGAGGTTTGAATCCGTGGGCGTGCGTTCCTCCATTATCCACGTGACGGGAAGCATCAAATTTGACCAGCAAATGGCGGAGCGCAGGGAGACTAATGCGGAGTTTGCCTCCATTTTGGACAAACTGAAACGCGGCAAGCCTGTAGTGCTGGCCGCCAGCACGCATGACGGGGAGGAAGTTCTGATCGCAGAAGCGGCGCGCAAGGCGGGGGGCTTCCCCCTGATCGTGCCCAGGCATGCGGAACGCCGCCATGCCGTGGTGCGGGAACTGGAGGCCCAGGGCTGGCAGTGCGTGCTGCGGACTGATGGCGAGATTCCAGAAACCCTGAAGGATCATGTTTGTTACATCGCGGATACGACGGGGGAATTGAGGGACTGGACCGCGCTGGCGGATGTAGCCGTGATCGGAAAAAGCTTTTTGGCGGACGGTGGACAGAATCCGGCTGAAGCCGTCGCCTGTGGCGTGCCCGTGCTGACGGGGCCCCATATGGAATTTCGATGCACTGGTCCAGCTGCTTGAAGGAGTGGACGGAATTGCCAGGTGTGATGAAAACCGCCTGGCAGACGTGCTCAAGGAGATGCTGGACAACCCCCTGCTGGCTCATGCCCAGTCTTCCCGCGCCCAGGTGGCGTTGAAGGCCCATTTCGGCGCTACGGCCCGGACCATTCGCATGATCTGCATCATGCTCAAGATTCCTGTTTGATATCGGGGGCTTTTTGCCCCTGGGGCTCCGGCCTGGAATGGGGAGGAAGGGCGAAGACTTCCCCCTGCGGAGCATCAATGATGATGTCAAAATGCTGGAAAGTATCCACGCCGATCTGGTATCGGCCCCCTGTTCCCGTTACGGCGAAGGAAAGGCCGTCCATTTGGAAGTCCGGTCCCATGCGGAGCGTGGAGGGGATACCCAGTTTCATAACAGTGCAGTCCCCATTGTGTCCGTTAATGTCGGTTGCCTTGGTGGTGAGCTGATTGCCGTCCGGATCTGCGGGCCACTGTTCCAGCGGGGCCATGGAAAGAGAAGAGCCGGAGTCAAGAGCCAGCGGGAAAGTATCTCCCCCCCGGGAACAGCGGATGTAAAAAATTCCGGAAGGATCACGTTCCACATCCAGCGGTTTCCTGTGTTGGGGGAAGCGGGAGCGTTCCAGAAACTGCAGGGAAGCATTCCTGACGGACAGCAGGAACGGAGAGAACCCCAGGTAGTTGATGCCCAGGATGCCGTCTATCTTCACCTGCATGTCCTTTTGCAGGGGAGTAAGATCCAGGGCAAGGCCGAAGAAGTTTTTGATATGAAGCCCTCCCATGGAGAAGGACCGCATGGCAAATAGCCGGGGGACGGCATGGACGTTGGAACCAGGGGCTATTTGAACGTCTTCAAGCGGCAGGCCGGGAAAATTCTTTTTGATGAATTTGATATCAAATGTGGTGTGGGAAGCCGCCGTGTCCACAATAAGATTGCATGGGACTCCATTGACAGTGCATTGCGCTACAAGAAGCTTGCTGTGAGCATCCCTCTCCAGCTTTACGGGCTTCAGGTCAGTAATGGACACGACGGGACCGCCTTGAGCAGGAAGCGGCTGTTCTTCTGCAGATAAGGGAATCGCCCCCAATGCCAGAAGAGCCAGGAAAGTTCGGATGAGGCCGCGTGAAAATAGCATTCTTCACCATTAGGTGTGTTTTTGCAGTTTGACAAGCCAATTTTGACGGCGAATCAGTCATGGCTGCGGTGGTTGGGTTTGTGGCGGCGTTCCAGTTCCACGCGGTCTTCATAGTTCCGGGCCTGCACTTTCCGGTCTCTTTTTCCGGCCCGTTCCACGTTCATTTGCCTTTTTTTCTGACGTTTGGCAAGCCGGGCGATTTCATTTTCCAAATTCAGGAAGTTTAAGTACCGCTCCTTGTCCAGCTTCCCCTCGTCCACGGCTTTCCTGATGGCGCAGCCGGAATCTTTACCGTGGCTGCAATCCGCAAATTTGCATTCATGGGCCAGCTCCGTCAAATCCGCAAAGCTTTCACGGAGGGTATGTTCATCAGTCCACATCTGGATTTCCCGTATGCCGGGATTGTCAATCAGCAAACCTCCATGCTTGAGGAGCACCAGTTCCCGCGCCACTGTCGTATGGCGCCCTTTGCCGGTTACTTCATTGACTTCTCCCGTCCAGAGCCATTCATCCCCCAGCAGGGTATTGACCAGGGTGGATTTCCCAACGCCTGAGGAGCCGACGATGCAGATGGTTTTTCCCTTGGAGAGGCATTTGCGGAATTCCGTGATTCCCCTGTTGTGCAGGGCGCTGATGCTGATGATGGCGCATTCCGGGGAGAGCTCCCGCAGAATCTGCATGGCGTTTTCCACTTCCTCCCTGGAAAAAAGATCCGTTTTGTTAAGCAGGATGAGAGGAGATGCTCCGCTGCGGCGGATGAGTGTAAAGTAGCGCTCCATGCGCCTGGGGTTGAAGTCCGTTCCCGGCTCCGTCACTACGGCCACGATATCCACATTGGTTCCCAATACCTGTTCCGCGCTGCTTTTCCCTGGAGCTTTGCGGGAAAAACAGGTCTGGCGCGGGAGAATGGTGCGTATGACGGCTTCGTCTCCCGCTTCTCCCGGATCAATCGCCACCCAGTCTCCAACAGCGGGCAGTTCCGCATCCGTGGCCGCATCATGCCAGAGTTTGCCGCTGACGACGGCGTCCACATCTTCCCCGCCGTCCAGAAGAGCAGTGAAGTTGATTTTCGTTTCCCGGATGAGACGCCCCGGCATCCAGCCTGGTTTGGCAACGGCGTCGAAAGCGCGTTGAAAATGGTTGTTCCAGCCTAAATCCTGAAGAGTGACGGGCATGAAAAGTGAAAATGTGGTTCTGGGAAAGGTGGCCGGCATTTATATGCCGGCATTGGATCGTGGGGCAAACTCCCTGCCGCTTCAAGCGTGGAACGGGTCTGCCGTGCGCCATGACGGAGCTTTTCCCAGTGCGAGACGGCAAGCGCGCTCAATGATTTGAAGGGCAATTTGTGCTTTGGGCGCTTTTTCCAGAAACTCCGTCCGGTCCGGGTAAACGAGCAGCACTTCATTTTCAGAGGAGTTAAAACCAATGTCACTGCGGGAAACGTCGTTGGCCACAATCATATCGCACCGCTTGCGTTCCAGTTTGCCGCGCGCGTAATTTTCCACGTCATGGGTTTCCGCCGCAAAGCCTACCAGAATGCCGCTGAAGCCGAATTCCGCACGCATGGAGCCCAAAATGTCCGCAGTACGTTCCAGCTCCAAAATCATGCGTTCCCCCGTTTTCTTGATTTTGCGGTCCGGAACGGAGACGGGGCGATAATCCGCTACGGCGGCGCTGAGGATGGCGGCGTCGGCGTAGGGAGCCTGGTTTTTGACAGCATCATACATTTCCTGTGCACATTCAACCGGCAGGAAGTCCACGCCGTGCGGAATGTCCAGGGAAGTGGGGCCGGAGATGAGAAGGACGCTGTGGCCTTCGTGAACAGCCGCTTCCGCCAGGCAATACCCCATTTTCCCGGAGGAGTGGTTGGTGAGGTATCTGACGGGGTCAATAGCTTCCCTGGTGGGGCCTGCCGTGATAAGAAAACGCATGAGAGGCATTATGCGGAATCACGGGTAAAAGTGAAGAGTGATCTTGTGCAGCTGCGCATTATGTTCCGGCTTGACTCCTTCCCGCGATTGGGGGAGTTATGAAGGCGTGATTTATTGGGATAATAACGCCACCACACCGCTGGCTCCGGAGGTTTACGAGGCCATGGAGCCGTTTTTAAAGGAACGGTTTTTCAACCCGTCCGCCGGTTATGGCTGTGCCAGGCATGTGCGTGAGGCGGTGGAGGAGGCCCGTGCGGCCGTTGCCGCTCTGTTGGGCGCATTTCCTTCGGAAATTGTGTTTACTTCCGGCGGAACGGAAGCGTCCAATATGGCTTTCCGCCAGATGGCCGGGAGACAGGAGGGGGGGATAGGCGTTTTGTCCACGGACCATGACGCCTCCTTGAAGACGGCCCTGGCCCTGGGCTGCGGCTGTGTCTGCCCCGTGGACAGGGAAGGGAGAGCGATTCCGGAAAAATGGGAGTCGATGTGCGCAGGGGGCGTATCCGGCGTTTCTTTTGCCTGGGCCAATAATGAGACAGGCGCATTGCAGGATGCGCCGGTTTTGTGTTCCTCCGCCAGGAAGCATGGAGTTCCCGTGCATTTGGATATAGTGCAGTGCGCCGGAAAAATTCCCGTGGATTTGCATGGAATGGAAGTAGATTATGCTTCCGTATCCGCACACAAATTCCATGGCCCCAAGGGGATTGGATGTCTGTACAGGAGAGCGGGGGCTCCTTTTTCCCCTTTGCTGTTCGGCGGGGGGCAGGAGTACGGCTTGAGGTCCGGCACGGAGAATGTTCCGGGAATCATTGGTTTTGGTGCGGCGGCGCGGGCGGCATTGAGGCACTTGGAGGAGGACGCCGGACGGCTGTCCCGGATGCGGGATTCTTTTGAGTCTCTCCTGCGGACACAGGTGGGCGGCGTGACGGTGCATTCCGGCGGAACGGAACGTATTCCCAATACTTCCAATCTGGCGTTTGACGGATGTACGGCGGAAGCGCTGATGCTGTTGCTGGAACCTGCCGGCCTGCTGTGTTCGGCTGGGTCTGCCTGCCATACGCTGCAGCCGATGCCTTCCCACGTGCTGACGGCCATGGGATTGTCTGATGAGGCGGTACGTTCCTCCCTGCGTTTTTCCCTGTCTTTCATGACGACGCAGGAGGAGGTGGAACAGGCTGCCGCCCTGGTGGGCTCCGCCGTTCGGAAGGTGCGCGGCGTTCAGTCTTCGCGTACCGGCCCGGTGCTCGTGTACAGGCCAGAATGGAAGGGCTGAGAGGCTGGGGCGCTTTTACAGAAAGTCGTTTGTGTTCCATGACACCGGAGCTCAGTAACAGCGGTTCCCTCCCTATCAATGCTTTTACAGATGTTTATGAGGCGATTCTATTGCGGCAGAAATATATTGCAGATTTTTTGCTCATTCGCGAATCGACTTAAAATTTAAACGTGACGCCCATATTGACGTTGTGGCGCACTTTGTCCGAAACGTCCGCGGCATAGTCGGCATAGACGCTCCACTGTTCCGTGATGCTGTATCCGATGCCTGCGCCGAATACGCCAGCGTCCCTGTCCATTTTCCAGCCCCTTACCCTTATGAAGGAAGAGCCGAGCATGGCGTTTACTCCGTAGCGGTCGTCGCAGAATTCGTGCGTGTAGAACATTCTGCCCGTAAAGTAGAAGCCGTTTGAAAACGCGTAAGTGCCCTCGATTCCCACAAGCGACTTTACGCTTGTATAGTTTTCTGATTCCGCGCTCATGCGTTCTTCCCCGCTTTTTTCCGTGAACGACGGGTTCATCAGGAAGTCCGCGTTTACGCCGATTGTGGGTTTCAGGTAAAATCCGGTGTCGGCAAAAGGCTTCCACGCGTATCGAACGCCCGTGAAGACACCGATGAGGTTTGAATTCCAATCGGCTTTGCTTTTGTTCAGGATGTTCATCCTTTCGGCTTTGTTCATGCCGAAAGCATAGGTCGCGCCGAAGTACCAGTCAAAGTTGCCGAAGAACCGCCAGTCGGTGTAGGCGTTGACCGCAAGGCTTTGGGTTTCCGCCTTGCCGCAGTTGCCCTTGCCTGACGATTTTGCCTGAAAACCGCCGAAGCCGAAGCCCGCAAGAAACGTGTTACCCGCCGTGTATTCAAAATTCACCAAGCCGCCCGAAATATAGTCGCTCGACCCATCCATGTTTTCATCGCCGCCGTAGGTGGCAAACCTGTTTATGTTGCGGACGGTAATGCCTGAAAAACGCCCCCCCGAAACTTCCGTACCGCTGCTTTTTGCGCCGAGGCCGTCGATTGCCGCGCTCGTGCGGTTGAGCGTGTCGAGGTGGATTATGTCGGCAAGATCCATGTTCATGCGCACGCTGTGCACTACCGACTGCGGAAGTATCGCACCCAGTGTGCCGCTTTTTACCATTGCGGCGAAATTACGTTTTTTGGTAACTGCCGCCTCGTTCGCCGCGTCGTCGCCGTCGATGTATTCAAGATCGTCGTAGGTTTTTGCCAACGCCTTTTCGAATTCGTTTGTCGCAACTGCTTCGGCAAGATAGGTGTTCTTCTCGATTTCGTAGCCGACATTGCTGCCGACGTTGACGTACTTCACGGTGATGTAGGTGTTTTCAAAAGGATCCAAGTCGCCGTCGATCATGCCCGAAATGTTGTTCGAGACGACGTCGTGCGTGCCTTTCAAGGCGGTTGCGGCGGTGAGGCTTCCCGAAGAGTCGTCGGTTGCGGAGAAACCGAAGATGTTGTCGTAGTGGTTGTTGATGGTGCCGCGCAAGCCCGCGCCCCCGAGTGTCCCCGCGCTGATTACGGTCGCGGCTGAAGAGTTTATGCCGAAGACGCTGTTTATCGTAAGTCTGTTCCCGCCCGCCGAAACTGAACCCGTGAGTGTTGCCGAACCTTCGTTTGACAGTATGAGGTCTGTCGTCGAAACGATGTCGCCGCTCACAGTTTTGCCGTCAAGCACATTGACATTCGTACCGCTTACGCGGATGTTGCCGACATCGCCGACGTTCAGTCCGTTAGTGACATTTGTTGCTGAAATGTCGCCAACGGCGTTGTTTACCGTCGCCGAATTAACCGAGTTGAACGAGACGTTGCCGTTTGCGTTTTCGATTGTCACCAAAACGGCGTTTGAAATGTTTGCTGATGTCTCGACTGTGTTGACTTTAATATACCCCGAATCCTCGCCCGACATACCGATTTCGAGCGAACCCACTGATGCGGTAATGTTCAGGCCGGCAACCGAGTCGAATTTCATTTTGCCTGAAACCGTGCCGATTGTTGATTCTGCGGCAAGATGTTTACCCTCGATATTGCCGTTGACGACTACATTGCCTCCGTTGTTTAGCTCCATGCCGGCGTCCGCCATGAGGTCGCCGTTTATCGTCGCGCTGCCGTCGAATGTCAGATAGAGGTTTTTCGAGCGGATTGCCTGGGTGCTGGAGTTTTCGTTTGCAGCGATTGCCGAGATTTCCGAACCATCAAGCATTTAAGTGAAGCTCGTTTTCCGCCCAAATTCCGTAGGCGTTGGAGTTTTCGCTTGAGGATAGGATTTTGCCGCCGAGGGTGATGTCAGCGTTGTCGGCAAAAATACCGTTTGCCAATCCGTTTTCAGACGAAACCGTAATGTTGCCTATGATGTTTTCATTTTGACCCGATTTTGTAATGGAGTTTGCAAAGATACCCGTGGCATCTGCGCCGCCTGAAACCTCCAAATTATCTATCCTGATGTTTTCGAGGTTTCCGGCTGTGGAAACAGGGTTATCTCTGCCTGGCGCGGCGATTATGCCTGCTGCGTTGCCGCTGATTCCCGCGCTTACTTGCATATCGGATATGGTGAGGTTGCGGCCGCCTTCCGTCAGATGGATACCGGTTGCATTGGTGTACCCCTTTACTGTGATTGCATTTGCTGTCAAATCGCGCTTGACACTTTTTGCGTATATACCCGTTGCTTCACCCTGCGTGCTGCCCGAAGTGATTGTGCTTTCGATGTCGAGTTCGCCCACGGAAAGCGAGTAGATGTCGCCCGCAGCAGAGGGGTCCATGGCCGCGTTTTTACCAACTTTTACACCGAAGGCGTCTTTTGCTGTCACGTAAATTTGGCCCGAATAGTTATTTTTGAGCGAAACGTCGTCGCTGCCGAGCTGGTTGGCCAGTATACCTATCCCCGTGCCTTGTTTTGCATTGATTGTAAGTGAACCCGAAATCGTCATCGCCTGCCCGTCAGAACTGCTCGACGTGTTCACACCCACGATGTAGGAGTCGTCGCCGATTGTTTTTGCGGAATTCCCGTCCACAGTGTAAATTCCCGAAATTTCGAGGTCTGTAATTTGACCGCTGGTCTTGATGAGTCCGAAATCTTTATTAGTCTCGATAGAGGAAACGTTCCCGAAGCTATAATATCCACTTCCGCCCAGAACGCCTGAAGAACCTGTGGTTGTCTTGTTGTCCCACAAATACGAGCTTGCACTTACAGTGCCGTTTGTGCATTTTATGTTGCCTTGGTTTTCGATTCTGATTGTGTTGGTGAGGCGGTTCCCGTATAGTTCAAGACTGGATTGGGAATCCAAAATAAGGATTAACCCCGTGCCGCCTTTATCAAAGTCCCCCGATGCGCCCAAACGCGAATTTTCTAATTTCAGCGTCGTGTTGTTTCCCTCAGAAGTCGGCTCCACATATTTAATGCGGATCGAATCGGGAGATGTCCAAACGTCTTTTAAGATAATTTCTTTTGTGTCTCCGAATATTTCCGAAGTCCCAGGGACTGTGCTCCCGGGGGTTATTGGTCCTTCCAGAGTAATGCGGTCGGCAACCGTATTGCCCTTGCCTGTTATCACAAGCGTTTCAGAGGAGGAATCGTAGTTGTATGTTTGGGCGCAGGCAATACCAGCTGTCGCCAACAGGGAAGCAGCAATCTTTCCATGTTTATTGCAGAAAATCTATGGTGTTTTTCGTTTATTTATACAATTCTGAAACAAGCCTACCTTTACTCATTTTCAAATACTAAATAAGCGATTTTCCTTTTTAGATAAATTCAGGGGATGGTCAAGTATAAACTGTTATCAGCTCAAAAATGGTGTGACCGGCCATAAATCACGGTAAGGGTGCATTCCTAAGTAATCGTAAGGGTCATGGATGTGCAGGGACGGCGGCCGTGTTGTCGGGTTTGCCTGCCTGGTGGGGGAAGGGGAAGAAGCCGCTCTGTTTGTGGCGCCGGAGCGCCAGTGTGAAGGAATAGGCACAGCGTTGCCGGATTGGGTGAAGGAACAAGCAAGGGAATGCTGACGGTAGGGGCCTATGAAGAGAATGCCCACGCCCGCGCATTCTATCGGCGCGGAGGGTTTGAAGAAATCGGCTCCAGGGAAGATGAGCTGACGGGAAGCCGGGAGTACTGGACGGAATGGAAAGGAGAGAGTATATGATCATCATAAAAAAAGGCGGAAGTTCCGAAGAACTTCCGCCCCCTGTAAAGCAGGCCGGCGTCAGGCGAGCTCCACCTTGACGCCGCTCTTTTCAATCTGGTCGGCCATTTCCGGAGAAAGGGCCTCATCAGTGATGAGCATGGAAACCTGGGAGGGCGCAACGGTATAGAATGCCGGGTTGTTCGCTACGCTGGTGGAAGGCATAGCGATGATTACCTTGGCATCCGCGGGGATGACGCTCTTGATGAATTCGGATTGCAGCATGTTCTTGTATCCGGCGCCATGCTTGGGGGAGTAGCAGTCCGGCGTCAGCACGACCATGTCAATGCTCAGGGACCCGGCGGCCTTGGCGGCGTCCTGCCCTACATAGACCAGGGCTTCACGGTCGAAGTGCCCGCCCGTGCAATAGAAACTCAGGTTCGGAATGCCTTCAAGCCGGGTCAGCAACGTGGGGTTGTTGGAAACCACATGCGTATCCTTGGAATTGATGTGGTTGCATATTTGGTAGCCCATGGTGCTGCTGTCAATGAACATAACCACGGAAGCGGGAATATTCTGAACGGTTTTTTTTGCAATCCTGATAGACACATCGTCTTGAGTGACAATGTCTTCATGGAGGGATTTATGAGTAAGCGCCAGAGCGCCGCCGTGGACGCGCTTGAGGAAGCCGCGTTTTTCAAGGTTAATCAAATCATTGCGGACCGTTTCATCCGTGACCTTCATCTGTTTGGCCAGAGCGATGGTCCTTGCAGCTCCATGTTCAGCCAGCGTTTTCAGAATGAACTCCTTGCGTTGGGATGCTAAATACATTTGATTTTGTTTTTCTATGTAGAATGTTTACACGTTCTAGGCGTTAAGTTGTTTTCTAACAATTTTTCACTAGAACAGTCAAGCGTTAGAAATTCTAAGTTTTGATTGTTATTGTGAATAATGCAGATTTTGTAATAATGGGACAACGGAATACCGAGAAATGTACAAAAATAATTTTACGATGCACAAATTAGTTATCGTTATGACAGATTTTATCAATCTGGAATGATGATGGAGGCAGGATCAAAGTTGGGAGTGGGGAGCGAAAGCTGGAGATGGCGCAGTTTTTCTACCATCAGGCGGGCGACAACCAGGTTTCTGTACCATTTCCGGTCTGCCGGGATGATGTACCAGGGAGCTTCCGGAGTAGACGTTTTTTCAATGAGATCCTGGTAGGCTGTCTGGAATTCATCCCAACGATTCCGGTCATCCAGGTCATCCATGCAGAATTTCCAAAGTTTATCCGGGTCCTGAAGTCTGGATTCCAGCCGTTTTTTCTGTTCTTCTTTGGAGATGTTTAGGAATAGCTTGATGATGACGGTTCCTTCTTCCGCAAGCATGGATTCAAAGTCGAGGACATGCTTGTAGCGGCGTTTCCAGACTGGGTCCGGGAAGATTTTTTTCACGCGGACGGCAATGATATCTTCGTAATGGGAACGGTTGAAGATGGCGATCTGCCCTTTGGCGGGGACTTCTTTGTGAACGCGCCACAGGAAATCGTGGTCCAGTTCCTCAGTAGTGGGTTTTTTGAAGGGTACTACGTGCAGCCCCTGCGGATCCACCCGGGAGAAGACATGCTTGACGCAGCCGTCCTTGCCCCCTGCATCCATAGCCTGAAGAATAACCAGAATTTTGTGCTTGTGCTGGGCAAAAAGTTTTTTTTGCAGTTCCTGCAGTTCTTCCCTCAGTTTGTCGAATTCAATCAGGGATTCTTCCTTGGTTCCGGAGAAAAGAGATTTGTCATCCGGAGAATAATCCTTTAAACGTAGTTTTTTGCCCGGAGGCACCAGGTAACGGTTCATCGTACGCGAAGTTAGTGTTGAAGATGAGGGTGAGGAGGGGGAAGATGTTTTCACAGCGGCATGTTTGGAAGGAAAGCCGGGCCCGAAGAATTGCTGAAGGGCGTTTTTGATGACTTTCCTTTTGAATTTGGGGAACATTTCCAGTTTGAGATTCTGGAGGGGAATCCATTTCGTTTTTGAAAATTCGGGGCTGCGGTGCAAATCCGTTTTAGGGCGTCTGGTTTTGCAGCGCACAAGAAAGTAGGTTTGTTCCTGGCCTATCCAGCGCGTAACTTTACGGTTGTTGGAAGGGTATTTGTAACGCAGGCCGGGCAGGCGGCTGACAATGGTGTATTCCGTGGGGCGCAGGCCCACTTCCTCCCATACCTCCCGCGCAAGAGTCTGTTCAATGCTTTCGTGTTTAATGACGCCTCCCTGCGGAAAGTGCCAGTACGGGTTGCGGCCGCTGTCCTTGCCCAGCAATACACAGCCTTCAGCGTCCATGATGATGGCTGCTGCGTTGAGTCTCCAGTTTGCTGTGGGGGGGGTATCCATGGCAGGAGGAAAGGTTTCTTAATCCGCAGTTTGATCCGGTGTTGCCGGCTTTCCGTTTTCCGGCGCGGAGGCTTCCGGTTCATCCTGCCAAATGAAATGTTCCAGCTGGATGCGGCGCGCGTAAGCCGCTGCTTCCCTGGCTCTGGGGCCGGAAGTCTGCGCCAGTTTTTTTGCCAGTGCCAGGGCTCCGTCCCAGTCCTGAAGCTGGCCCAGCAGGCGGATGGAGGCGAAGCCGGCGTTGTAGAACCAGTGCCAGTCCCTGCGTTTGTTGGCGGAACTTCCGCTGGGCGTATGGGCCAGAATGGAGGCATAGTCATCCAGTGCCTTTTTTTGTTCGTTCATTCGTTCATAGAACTGGGCCCGCTGGGTCAGAGCCTTGAATTTCCAGGCCAGTCCCAGGTTGGGCGTGTCCAGGATTTCCGTACAGAGGTTGATGGCCTTGCAAAGAGTGTCCGAATGGGTATCTTCCTTAGCTACCCAGGCATCCGCCTGGATGGAGAGGGCCAGCAGGCGCATGTAGCGCGGCAATGGGGAGGAAAGCAGGTTTTCCAGGGCGGCGATGCATTGGTCCGCTTTCCCCATGCGCAGCAGAACGGAGGCTTCTTCTATTCTGGCAGGCTGGGCAAAGGGGGTGTCCCCCGTGCCTAGGGTTTTGAAGATGTTCAGGGCGGCGTTCAGCGTGCTGCCGGTATTGCTTTGCTGGGCGGCTTTTCCTGCCAGAAAGAGGGCTGCCGCCTGAAGAGGGCTGTCAGGGTATTTGGAGGGGAAGGGCTGGAGGACAAGCTGCGCTTCATGGAAGTCTCCGTTTTTGTACAGAAGCTCTCCCAGTTTGAGGTAAAGCATATCCGCCTGTTTGCCTTCCGAATCCAGGGCAATGGCTCGTCGGCAGGACTGAATGGCGTTGGGCCATTCCTGCCGGCTTTCCGCCTCCAGAATATTCAGCCGCGCCAGCTGCATGGTCTGTTCCGGAGACAACTGCTCTTTTTCCAACAGGGGAAGGATAGCCTGCACGGTTTCCAGATCCGGAGGGTTGAGATTCAGGGCTACTTCCACCTGGTCCAGCCGCGCCTGGGTTTTCAGGGCCGGAGTTTCCGCCAGAGTTATGAAATTTGCCAGCAATTCAGCAGCCTGAGGGGCCATTCTTTTAGCGGCGTAATGGGCCTGTTCAAAGAGGATGCTCTCCCGGAGCCGGGAAGAGCCTGCGGCTTCCTTGATGAGAGCGGCAGCTCCGGAGGCGTCATTGGCGTTCAGGGCGGCCAGGTTTTCATTGAACAAGGCGTTTTCCGCCGTTGTTTCCGAAGCGCGGCGGGCCGCTTCCCGGAAAAGTTTCTGCGCCAGGGAGTAGTCTTTTTTGAGGAAAGCCAGGGCTCCCTGTTGAAAGACGAGGTCAGGGGATGAACCGGGATATTTGGAAATAAGACGTTCCGCATCCTGCAGACGGTTTTTATCCAGCAAAACAGTAATGGTATTCAGAGAAAGAATTTGAACGGGAAGGCTCTGGGGATATTTGGAGAGCCCCTCTTCCGCCATTTTGACGGCGCCTGACAGATCATCTTTTTCCAGAAGAAGGCTTCCCATGGCATACATGGCTGCCGGCTGGCGGGATGCATCCCTGGCTTTTACCCAGCCGTTGAGTTTTTCCAGAGCCTGGGGATTGGTTCGAAAGATGTCTTCCTCCAGCAGAATGTTGAAGGCGTCCATCAGCAAGGCGGATTCCGCTTTGCCGCCAATGAACGCCAACAGGCGTTCCTCCGCCGTTCCGGCGGTGTGCGGAGCTTCCTCCTCCTGAGGCTGGGACCGCGTTTCCTCTTCCGCCTGTTCCGGATTGCTTTTTCCCGGGCTATTTCCGCCTTGGCGAGAGCCAGGCGGCCCAGATCACGAATTTTTTCCGGATAGGATTTGTTGTCCATAACGGCGGAGAAGGTTTTGATGGCCTGGTCCAGATTTCCCTGTTTGCCGGCCAGCTTGCCTTCTATGAGCTCGGCGTATGAACGTATGAGCCGGTTGCTGTCCGTCCCGTCTTCCGTTTCCGTTTTGAGTTGTTCAAGAATAGCGGCGGCGTTCTGGTAACATTTCTGATTCACCAGTACATCCGTCAGAAGAAGGCGCGCGGGGTGGGAAACGGCGGGGGATTCCGCCTGCCCCAGCCTGCTGAGGGTTTCCAGTAAAAGCTGCCGGTCCTGAAGCTGGCGCGCAAGCTGGGCTTTCAATTGAAACCCGTAGAGGGAAAGCGGATCCGTTTCCGGGATAGCGGTAAGTTTTTCCAGGGCTTTGGTAAAGGAGCCTTTATTGAAGAGGCCTACCGCCGTCCAGTAGGATTTCATGGGAGAGTCCGGCAGCTGCTCCCAGGCATTCAGTCCTTCTTCCGTTTTTTTGGCGCGGATCAGGGCTTCTGCCAGAAAAGGGCGGATTATGGCTTTTTGTGATTCCGCAAGGTTTTGGGAAGACAGGCATTCCTGGAAGTGTTTGCTGGCTTCCAGGGGAAGGCGGTTTTCCCAAGGCTTTCAGTCCCTGCTGGTATTTTTTGTTTTTTAGGAGGTCCTGCCTGTCCTGCGGAAAGGTGTCTCCCGCAGAGGGGGCGGCAGCTGCAGGGGAAGCGCCGCCCAGGGAAAGCAGGACAGCCGCGCAGGATGTGAGAACGGCATGGGGAAAACGGAAGCTGGAAAAGGTTTGCATCATCGTAGGATTATGATTCAGGCCCCATGAAGATGAGCCGGATGTAGCGTTTGCCGGCGGCGGTAAGCTTAGGGTCCTTGCTGGAGCCGGAAACGCGATTGCAGGTCCTGTACAGTTGGGAGAAAGGATGCGGAACGGCCCGGATGACGACGGGTTCCGTGCACGGTTGGCTGGAAGGAGTCACGGAAACGGGAACCCCTTCTCCCGTGAAACTGATTTCCCAGGATTTGGGGTCGGAGGGCCCCGGCTTCAGCAGGAAGGGGTAGCGTTTGACAAGGCTGGGCGGTTCGCCGGAAGAGGGAGACCGCACGACGTATTGGACCGGCAGGGAGGAGATATGGCGAGAGAGGGAAAATTCCGCCCCGTCCTTGCATTGCAGGAGGACGGGTGCCGGGTCAAAACCGGCCAGATTGAGTCCGTTATAGGAACCGTGGGCGGTTGGGAGTGCCCAGTTTCAGACTGGAATACCAGTTTTCAAAGTCATCTTGTAGCTTGAGGCAGAGTTCCAGATGCACATGAGCACGCGTTTTGTTCAAACCCACCCCGGAGTATCCCAGCTTTCCAATAACGTTTCCGGTTCCTACCCGGTCGCCTTTCCTGCAGGAGACGGAGGCCAGATGGGCATACAGGCTGTAAAGCGGGCCGTCCTTCAGCTGGTGCTCAATGACCACATAGCGGCCGTAATTGCTATGGGTGGGGTTGGCGGAGGCATGGACTACCGTGCCTCCGGCTACGGGGTGCACGTCGTCCAGCGGCGTGCCGGAAGCATCCCTCCTGAGAGGTTTAATGTCGATACCCTCATGAAATTTGACGGATACGGGGCCTGCCTGGGTTCTGACGAGGGTCCGGGTAAAGCCGTAGGCTCCAGCTTCCCACGGCTGGGATTTCTTCCCTTCAAAATTGCGGTCTACATACATGTAAAAGTCCTGCGGGCGGTTGTCCAGCAGGGCTGTATTTTCCGTGGGGAAGCGCACTACAATATCCGCCGTCAGGAATGGCATGCCCCAAAGGAACAGGAGAATGCCGGTCAGGAGAGGAAAGGATTTGCCGTGCATGCTGATACGAGGGGTGCTGGCTCAGATCCGCCCCCGGCGGGTGCTGATCACGGTACGGTCTTTGTGTTCTTCAGGGTCTTTGGCCTCCTTCTTTTCCTGAGCAGGGTCCTTGCTGGGAAGAAGAGGCTTGGTAACGGCGGCCAGTTTGTTGATGGGTTCTTCTCTCTTGGGATCCGCCGGGGGAATAAATTCCGCCATGGCGGCAAGATCCGCCGGGGAGAACCCTCCCATGACTGCCAGTTTTCCTGAGGTGACAGGTTTGCTGTAAAGGCGCAGGGGCTGCATGGCATGGCCGTTGACGATGGGCAGTATTTGCCTGCCCAGGTTGGAGGCGGTTATTCCTTCCACCCGGCTGCCCAGGCCTTTCCGGACGTTGACGACGATGCCGTAGGTGTTGTCCGGCGCAGGGAAGGAATAATAGGATTCAATGTCCTTATGGGAAATAAAGGGGGCCTTGCTATAGTAATGGCCGTCCCTTTCAAAGGCGAATTTTTTGCTGTCCGTCGCTCCCGTCTCCATATGAAAGCTGATGGGATATTTATCCGGACCGCAGGAGCAGAGCATGAGGGAACCGAAGAGGAACAGGAGCATTTTCATATGCATCCATGATAGAAGATTTAGTTCTCCGGGGGCAAACCAATAAACAGGCATGGAGCGATTTTTGCCGTCCTTACGGCAGAAGGGAGAGTGTTTTTTGAATAATCCTGTCCACCGGCATGAGTTTTCCCGCGCCTTCCGCTCCGCAGGCCAGAATTCCGGATTCACTGGGGCCGAGGATGTAATGATCCTTCCTTTGCTTCAGAACGGCCGCGTTTTGCTGCGTGGCCGCATGTTCCCACATGTGGACGTTCATAGCCGGGCAAATAAGCACTGGAGATTGGCAAGCCAGGTAGAGGGAACTGAGCATGTCCGGAGCGAAGCCATGGGCGAAATTGGCCATGGTGTTTGCCGTGGCTGGGGCTATAAGCAGAAGATCCGCCCGTTGGGCCAGTTGGATGTGCGGGGGAACCCAGTCCGTCTTTTCATCCTCAAAGGAGGAAAAGACAGGGTTGCGGGAAATCGTGTGCAGGGTGAGGGGGGTGACGAATTCAAGGGCCTTGGCTGTGCAGACGCAGTGCACTTCATGACCGTATTTGACCAGGGCGGAAGCGATATCCGCCGCCTTGTATGCGGCAATGGAGCCGGTGACGCCCAGAATGATGCAGGCCATGAATGGGAAAAGGTCAGGCTTTGGAGGCGTTTTTGCCTTCGTCGATAAGTTTCCAGAAGTGCTTGGACTGGCTCAGGATTTCATCTTCCCCGGCAGTCGGGGAAATATTGGTGCGGAACAGGAAATCGTTCAGGCTGTTGGCGTGCAGAACGCGGTGGACGATCACTTTGCCTTCGATGACTTCAAAGTAAATGCGGTAATCTTTGGCGACGTAGCGATAAAGAATTTTACCATCCTTTTCCATCTTGCCGAAACGGGCGTCATCCAGGGTCTGGAGGGTGGATTCTGAGACTTGGAAGTCTCCGAGCAGATCCAACTGTTCCAAGGTGGGGATGCTGGATACTTCCGCAGCGCTGATTTTATTGAAGACGATTTGAAGCACGCCCTTTTTTAAGTGCGCCGGCGGGCGAGTTCAAGCCTGAAAGAAGGTTCTGGGCGATTTTGAGCGGGAGCCGGCCGAAGCCCTGGCATTTACTTGGAGCCCGGATTTGGATTAACGGGGATCCTGCGTGGGGAGGATTCCCTTGCTTGTTACCACCTGGGTGCCGCGGATGACTTCGATAGACAGAGGTTTGTCTCCTGTTAGGTAATAAGTGGCGTCCAGCATGTCTCCGTAGTTGCGAATGGGCGTGTCGTTGATGTTGATGAGGATGTCCCCGGTCTGAATTCCTCCCCGTGCAAGAGGACCTCCGTTGATAAGGCCCTCAATGACGGGGGTTGAGGAGTTGATGTCCAGCAGGCAACCCAGGCGCACTCTTTTGGCTTCCGGATGAGTTGCCAGGAAGGAGATGGCACGGGCGGGCAGCAGGTGGCAGGTTCCTTTGCGGGAAACGCCCAGAACAATGCCGACCAGACGGTTTTCAGAGTCGTAGCATGGTTGGCCGATGGGGGGGACTGCCAGCTTGGGGAACTGGGCGCGGATGAGCCGCAGGGGGAAACTGGTGTCCCCGATGGAATGTTCCATGCCCACGTAAATTCCCTGCGTGGTCTCATTTTTGCTGCTGGCAAAGGACAGTTTGTCGCCGCGTTTAAGAATACCGGGAGGGGTCAGGTCTGCCTGCCCGTCGTATATACGGGCTGGCTCCACCTTAAAGATTGTCAGGCCTGTGAGCTTTTCCTGGGCCCAAACCTGAAGGGGCGGGGTACTTTGTCCCCGAGATGGTAAGTCACGCCTCCGTTTTTTAAAACCCGGTAGGGAATCAAGGAGGCCAGCATGTCTTTACCGATTTGCGCCGCCATGGTCGCATACGGCGCTCCTTCCGCCTGGGGGAGGATGGCTTCTACCTTAAAAGGGACAGGCACGGCCGTTGCCTGGCAAATCAGGCCTGCAACGGCTATGCCCGTCAATATCGGAGCCAGGTCCATCATGGATTGTTACATCTCAATGAGAACGCGGGATACCGGTTTTTTATCGGCATGGGAATCAGGTTTCAGCTGGTTGTCTTTGGCCGATGTTTCATATGAAGAGTCTCCCGTGGTGAATTCAGGTTTTTCCGTGGGAGCAACTTCGGTTGAGGTTCGTTCAATAGTTTCCTTACTTACGGGAACGGCTTTTTCCGTCAGGAGTATTTCTTCCTTATCCTTGGTGGAGGATACGTAAGATTCAGAAGGTTCATCCATGTTTCCGGATGCGATAATAACGCCTACCGCAGCTAATGTCACGATGGACATGGAAGCATAGACCCACTGCCAACCACGAAAGTTCTGCAGATAATTGTCCAGGCGTTCGAGCAGCAATTTCCAAGCAGAGTGGGCAGCCTGATCGGTTTCCTTTCTGAGATGAAAATTGCGGAGGAAATCTTCCTCGAAGGTGTCATGGTAACAGGCTTCCTTGCGGAAAGATGCCAGCATGGCCACCAGAGTTTCCTCTTTATGATCTGTGGATTGTTTATCCATCGTCGTTGATGTTAAGTATAATAGAAGTTAGAATGTGTCAGTCCCGAATTTGGAACTATGCGTTTGACATGGCGGCGGGAATTGACGTTCAATATTTTTTTCCCTGATTAACTTAGATATTCCGCCAGCAGCCCCTGGAGTTCCTTGTGGGCATAGTGCAGACGTGATCTGAGCGTTCCTTCAGAGATACCGAGAAGGGCGGATATTTCCGTATGGTTGAGCCCTTTTACGTCATGAAGAACAACGACTTCCCTGTGTTTAGTGGAAAGTTTCTTCAATGCTTCGTTGATTTTGAGCTGCAATTCATTTAAATGGGTACGGCGTTCCGGGTCCGCCCCGTCCGTTTCATCCGCCATGTTCATGTCCTTTTCCGTATGGTCGCCGTACTCGTCGTCGTCCAGACTGTAGGTCATTCTGCGGTTGCGTTTTTTCAGGAAGTTTCTGGCGTGGTTGACGGCAATGGAGTGCAGCCATGTGTAAAAGGCGCTTTGTCCATTAAAGTAGCGCAAGGCCCGGTAGGCTTTGGAGAACGCTTCCTGGGCGATGTCATAGGCATCGTCGTAGTTGTCCGTCATCTGGTACAGGGTAGCATGGAGTTTGCGGCTGTGGCGAATGACAAGTTCGTCAAAAGCCCGCGAATCTCCTTCCCGTGCCCTGGCGACCAGTTCGGTGTCTTCCAAGGTCGTGTATGAAATGGGTGCCGACATGTTGTCGGCAGAATACCCAAAAAAGGGAGCCGCTACAAGGGCAAATCGTATGCACGGCCCCCTTTACCCTCAAACCAGCGCATGTATGCCACATTAACTGTGGTGTATCCGCCCGGAGTTGGGTAATCTCCGGTGAAATACCAGTCGCCGCAGGGGCCTTCTATGGATTCATGGAGGTTTTCGATGGTCTGGAAAATGACTTCCACGGGGCACGGAGCGTCATGCGGAGTGACCAGGCGGGTGATTTCCCGGGAGATTTCAGCCTCAGTCAACCCTTCGTAAATAGCCTTCACGCAATTGCGCCGTTCTTCCTTGGGCTTGGCCAGTTCTTCCCTGCATGCCTTGTATACTTCTTCCAGCAGACGGGCCTGTCCGTGCTGCTTGATCAGGGAGACGGCCGCCTGGAAGGCAATGAAGTTGCCCAGCTCGGACATGTCAATGCCGTAGCAGTCCGGGTACCGGATTTGCGGGGCAGTAGATGCAATGACTATTTTCCGGGGATTGGTGCGGCCCAGGATGCGGAGGATGGACCTTCTCAGCGTAGTGCCGCGGACAATGGAGTCGTCAATGGCGACGAGTACATCTTCCGGCCCTACGGCGCCGTAAGTGAGGTCATATACGTGGGAAACCAGCTGCGCACGGCTTTTTTCCTGCGTGATGAACGTGCGCATTTTGATATCCTTGTGGGCGATTTTTTCACCGCGCGGCCAGCGTTTCAGGATAGCGCTGTCCAGCATGTTTTCATCCAGGGTGCCGTTTCTCAGGGCCTCCAGGAGCTGGGCATGCACGCGCTTGCGGCGGTAGACGCGCAAGCCTTCCAGCAGGCCGTAGTAGGCGGTTTCCGCGTGTTGGGAATGTAGGTGATAGCGGATTTGTCAAAACGGTCTTCAAGAGAATCCACGATTTGGGGGGTCAACGCCGCGCCGAGCGCTTTGCGTTCCCGGTAAACGATAGGATCGTTCCCGCGGGAGAAGTAAATTTTTTCAAAGGAGCAGGGAGCCGGTTTCAGAGGGGTGGTAAATTCCGTAATGGCATGTGTCCCGTCTGCTTTGATGGAGAGCATATTGGCCGGCGGAAGTTCTTGAACCTGTTCGCTTTCCACTTCAAAGACGGTCATCAGGGGAACGCGTTCGGAAGCCACGGCAATGAATTCATCCGTAATCAGGTAGTGGCATGGGCGGATGCCGTGCGGATCCCGCAGGCAGAAGTAGTCCCCGTTGCCGATGGCTCCCATGATGGCATATCCGCCGTCCCATTGCTTGGCGGAGTTATGGATGATTTCCTGAATGTTAAGCCGGGAGGAAATGGCATGGGGAATTTCCGGGCCGGGCATGCCGCTGTCCCGCAAGGCGCGGTAGAGGTCCGTATGGGCTTCATCCAGGTGATACCCTATTTCTTCAAGGACAGTCTGCGTGTCCGTTCCGAAGACGGGGTGCTGGCCGCGTTCAATCATTCGCTGGTTCAATTCCGGCGTATTGGTCATGTTGAAGTTGCCCAGAACCATCAGGGTGCGGGTCGGCCAGTTGGTGCGGCGCAGGTAGGGGTGGCAGGAACCTTCGTCAAAGAGGCCGGAGGTGCCGTAGCGGAGATGCCCCATCAGGATTTCCCCGCCGTAGTCGAAGTTGTTTTTGATGTCTGCCGCATCCTTCAGGTTGACCAGGCCGCGGCGAACTTTTTTATTGAGCTTCTTGATTTGCCCGTTGAAGATGCTCGTAAGGGCGTCTTTGCTGGCGTCCCGGGTGCGGAACAGATAAGGCTGCCCCAGGGGCATGTTCAGCTTGACGCAGCCTATGCCCGCGCCGTCCTGTCCGCGGTTGTACTGCTTTTCCATCAGGATGAGCAGTTTGTTGAACGCCCAGAGGGTGGAGCCGTATTTATCCTGAAAATAAGAGAGAGGCTTAAGCAGACGAATGGCGGCTACGCCGCACTCGTGTTTAAGAAAATCGCTCATGGGATGATGATGAAAAGATTGTCCTGTAAGTGTGGCGTATCCGTTGCAAGGAGATGGTGTTTTTATTCGCCCTGTACTTTGACATGAATGCCGCGGCCTTCTCTCAGCGTGCCGATGACCGTGCCGCCCGGACCTGCCTTCAATGCGGCTTCCGCATCTTCAGGTCTCACGATAGCTACCCAGCCAATGCCCATGTTAAAGGTGTTGAAGCGGTCCTGCGGATCCACATGCTTCAGGATTTTCTGGGCGGCGGTGTTGTCCCAATAGGGAATGGAGAGGTCTGCGCCGTAGTCGCCCAGGAAGCGTTCCAGGTTTTCCGGGAGGCCTCCCCCCGTGATATGGGCGTATGCCTTCGGGGTGACATTGAAGCGGCGCATATCTGCCACCACGTCATGGTACAAGCGGGTGGGCTGAAGAAGGGAACGGAGTTCCTCTTCATCAACTACATCCGGATTTTCTTCCAGAATGCGGCGGATGAGGCTCCAGCCGTTGGCATGGAAGCTGTCGGATTTGTAGCCGATGAATACGTCTCCGGGCCGGACGGTTTTCGGATCAATCAGTTTGCTTTTTTCACAACAGCCGATGCAGAAGCCGGAGAGTTCCACGATGGATTCCGGCACCACACCGGGCATTTCCGCCGTTTCCCCTCCGGCCAGGATGCAGTTGCAGGATTCCAGGTAGTCGCACATGCCGGCCACCAGGCGGGTGATGCGGGAGCGTTCCCGTTCCAGATTGGAGATGCCCAGATAATCCAGGAAAAGGAGCGGGTCGCCGCCCGTGGTAAGAATGTCGTTGACGTTCATGGCCACCAGGTCTTTGCCGGCGGTTTCCACCATGTCCAGTTCAAAGAGAATTTCCGTCTTGGTGCCTACGCCGTCGCACCCGGTGACGATGACCGGTTCCTTATAGGAACTCAAATCATAGGCAGCGGCGAAAAGGCCAAAGGCCTGGTGAAGGGATCTCTGTTTTTGCGTTCTTTTAACGTGAGAGCTGATGTCGGATACAAAAGCGGCTGCTTCTTTGGTATCGACCCCCGATTGCTTGTAGGTTAGTTTGCCGGACATTGAACGGATGAACTGGGTGTACCAGCATCCTAGAGGAAGGCTCCCTCCGCGGCGAGTGAAAAAAGAAGTATTTTTGCCATAGACCGCGCGGGAGGAGCTGTTTTCATTCCACTTCTATCTTGCAGTCGCGCCGGAGCCACCAGGCATCCAGGGAGAATTTACCCGGTCCCGTATAGAAGATGGTCAGATAGATCAGCAGGTAGATGGCCGCAAGTTCCTGCGCTCCCCAGCCGGAAAGCCCAAGGACAAGAAAGAGCGCTACACACATGTTAATAATCAGGATAAGGGCGGCCAGACGGGTGAGGAATCCCAGCAAGAGGAGGACGGAACATCCGAATTCCGCGCCTACGCACAGCAGCAGGGACAGAAAATTGCCGATTCCCAGAGGATCCTGGAACGCCGCCCAGTTTCCGCTGATAAGCATGCCCAGTTTGGGAATGCCATGCACAAGCATCATGACTGCTACGCCCAGGCGCAGCAACAGAACGCCGAAGTCCATACTGGTGTTGGTGGCCAGGGGGGCCAAGCAGGCGGCATGCGGATGATTTGCTTTTATTCTGTTCCATGCACTGTAGACCGTTTTGGAGACAGAAATGCTCAATTAAAACAGGATAGAAATGAGTTTCCGGGATAGCGGGGAAACTGCCTGTGACGCAGTCATGCCGCCTGCCGCGGGTGTGTGCGGGCGGAATAGCGTGTGCCGGGCTTATGGGAACATGCAGGAGTTCCGCATGTTCCCATAAGCGGTTCTGGAAGTTTTTAATATTTTTTCGCAGGAATGAGGCGGAAAGCTGCGGGGGATTGGGAGGACTTGATTTGCAGGGGCTTGGTCGGGTCTTTTTGAGTTTCCGGGCCAATGGCGATGATAAGCCTGTCCTTGGGATGAATGACGGTGGAGTTTTCAAAGATGAGCGTATTGGTTCCGTCCGTCAGTTTCCATCCATCCAAAAGGATGCCGGAGTTGCCTGGGTTGTTGATAATCACGTTGCCGGTGCCCGGTTCCAATCTGGGGGCGGGCTGCTTAAGCCTGAGGCTTTTTGCCAGCTTGGCAAAGGTGATTTCCGCAATGCGCCGTGCGCCCTGTTCCGTAGGGTGCAACCCGTCAACGTACCATTCCGGATGGTCGGAGAGCGGGTGCAGCGCGTCAAAGAGACTGACTTTGTACTTGCGCGCTACGGCGGCGATCAGTTTTTCCGCTTCCGGGCGGTTGGCGGATGAGCCGTTGTCCGAGCCTGCATATTTACGTACGTCCGGATAGCAGTTGCCGGGAAATGCCTTTTTGTTGAGCGGGCCGCGGTAGTCCGGCCCCAGCAGCCCCCAGGCAAAGAACCGTGTTTTGGGATTGGCGTTTTTCCACGCATGAAGCAGAGCGTCATAGCCTTTGGAGAACAGTTCGGGGTTCCACCAGCGGCCCGTGTCGTTGATGCCAAGGTTGCAGATATAAATATCCGCCTTGAATTCCAGGGCTTGCTTGTGTTCCCTGGTGCTGCCGTACCAGCGTCCTGCCTGGCCCGGGTAGTCGCCTGCCGTTTTTCCGGGATTGCCGAAGCCTCTGACGTCAAAGTCCGGCCCCATGAGTGTGGCGAGCACTTGCGGATACCGGGTTTCTCCGGGTTTAAGGCCGGTGCCGAAGGTGATACTGTCCCCCACACAGGCTACTTTGGCGGGAGCAGCTTGTGCCGCAATGCCCAGTGAGAGTGTGGCTGTCAGAGAAGCGAGGATAAGATGAAGGTTCATGGAGTGATGGTGTGGTAAAAGTTATTTTTTCAGAACAGGTTCGTCCGTCCGGAAGGGACGGGCGGGGAGCTGGTTGCCGTTGACCAGGTTGGGGGTCACGAAACGGTTCCAGCAATACCGGGCGTGTTTGGGGGATTTTACTTCCGGTGATGAGAGGCGGATAACGGCTGTGTTGCCTTTTCTGTTTATGATTTCCGCTGCGGCGGGATGATAAGTTCCGTCCGTCCCGGCAATTTCAAACTGGGCCGGTTCTTTGCCGTCCGTGGTGGTCAGTCCGGCAGCTTGATCCAGTTGAACCAGGATGTTGGAACCGGAAGGTTTGAAGGCCTTGAGGGCAGGGCCTTCACAGGGGATCTTTTTACCGTAAACCTTGTTCAGGGCAGTATTTCCTGCACGTTCCCCCACAGGGCGCTTGAATGGAGGATGAACGTCGGAATTGGTGGAGCCAAGATCAATGGTGTTGACGCTGTAAACTTTTGGAACGGTTTTGGCCACGGCGTCCTGCATTTCACGGAATTCCGGCCATCCGGCACGGATTTTTGACGGGTCGTTGATGCGGGGGAGCTGGATCATGACGAAAGGCATTTCCGGGTTACGGAAAGCTTTTCTCCAGGAGGAGATCATGGTTTTCAGCAGCATGCTGTTTTGGGCATTGTCAATGATCTCCGCATCGGATTCGCCCTGATACCAGATGACGCCCGTGATGGGGAGGGCCGTTGTCCATGCGATGCCGGATTCGTAAAGGAACGCCGGCTTGTAGGGATGGTCCGGAGAGCCCTGGTTCAGACGCGGAGAGATGTTTTTCCTGGCCCGTCCCCTCACCCAGTCGGAGATAAGGGGGGAGTCCAGCCAGTGATTACCGCGCAGGGTGCGGAAGCTGTTGTTGGCATTAATAACCTGCCGGGGGATCCACGCTGCGATTTCCGAGCCTCCCAGGGAGGAGTGGATGATGCCTACCGGAATGCCCAGCCCTTCGCGGAGTTTTTTCCCGAAGTAGTAGCCCACGGCAGTCATTGGCCCTGAGGTGGCGGGAGAGCTGGCAGCCCATTGCCCTTTATAGAAGTTGTCCGTGGTGACGGCGTCAAAGTCTTTCGCGGAGTAGGGGGCATTGTTGGTGTGGGCTTGCGGAACGTTGTTGAGCAGACGGAGCTGGTCGTCTCCGGAAGCCGCTATGTCTTCTTTGGCCGTCGTGGTCTGGTTCAGGCGGAACAGCATGTTGGATTGGCCGGAAGCCAGCCACACTTCTCCCACGAGCACATCTTCCAATTTGGCGGAGTCCCCGTTTTGCACGGCCGCCAGCGTCTGGCCTGTGGCGCAGGGAGGCATGGGGGGCAGCGTGACGCTCCATTTCCCCTTGGAGTCGGTTTTTGTTTTCAGGGCAGTGTTTCCAAAAGTGACGGTTATTTCCCTGTTGGGGGCGGCCGTACCGGAAACGGGAATGTTTTTCCCGTGGGGAAGTACCATATGGGAACCGAAGACCCGGTCGAACCGGGGCGTGTCCGCCCACGCCGCATGAAGGGCGATGGCGGCAGCCAGGATGCATGAAGTATGGAGGCGCATGGTTTGGGGGTTATTTGAGAAGGAGTTCGTCCCGCGAGAGGCCGGTCAGCCTGCCGAGCCGTTTAATCAGGCGGGTCATGATGAAGACAAGGGCTGCCAGGATGGGGATTCCGATGATCAGGAAGCCCCACCAGGTGATGCTGCCGATGGCGGCGTTGTAGGCCACTTGCTGTTCCGCTTCCGGCTGTTGTATGACGGAAGACATGAAAGAGAGGCTCAGGAAGAAATTGCCGATGGAGGAGGCAACCAGCGTGCCCGCCAGAATCCAGGACGAGTTTGCCAGCAGTTTCTGATAAGCCCGTTCCTCGCCGTTGGCGGCCACCGTTTGTTCTATTCTGCGCACGTCGAATAACTCCGGCGTGTAGATAAACATGTTGAGAAGGGGCGTGCCGGCGGACCGGGAGACGACGACCGCCGCCGCCAGGATAAGGGGGATCAGGGCTTCTTTTCCGGCGAACAGCCAGGGTGTGGCGCTGTGGATGCGCCCTTCCGGGCCGATGACGAAGATGCTGATGACACCCGTCAGCAGCACGCCGGCCATGCCTACGACGGACATCAGGTCAAATTTCCTGGAGACGACCAGGGAACGGATACCATAGACAAGGGGGAGGGAAAGGGCGATGACGAGGGCCCATACCGGGCCGATATGCCAGAAATTTTCTCCTTCCGGGCGTTCCAGGGGATTGGCGGGCCCCGCGCTGCAATAGTCCAGAATCAACACCGGGAGGAGGATGTTGATGAAAATCCCCAGCAGGGAGGACTGTGATTTGTTTGGCGTTTTATCCATGAATTCGGAGGGAAATATTTGTATCATACGCGAATGCGCCCCTGCAAGTTGCAACCCCGTGTGTGACAGTAAAGACCAGAAGCGGGGAGAGCCGTTTTTTTATTCGCAGGCGGCTTTGCGGAAATCGTGGCATCTACGGTATCTTCCGTTCTTTTGGCTGGACACGGGAGGGAAGAATGTTCAGCTTCTTCCGTGACTTTGACAGATCATTTTTCCCCATGACTCAAACATCTTCTTTTTCGGCTCTTGGTATTTCACCGGAGATTCTGGAGGCTATCGAAGTGCTCGGCTTCGATACTCCTTCCTCCATTCAGGAGCAGGCGATTCCCGCCGCGATCAGTGGGGCCGATATTGTGGGGCTGTCCCATACGGGTTCCGGAAAAACGCTTGCCTTCGCCATTCCGGCCCTGGAGTGCATTGAGCCTGAGGAACGCTGCGTTCAGGTGCTGGCTCTTTGTCCTACTCGGGAACTGGCCGTTCAGATTTGCCGGGAGGTGGACAAGCTTGCTTTATTTATGGACGGCGTTTCCGCCGTCCCCATTTACGGGGGGGCTTCTTTCCGTCCGCAACTGGACGCCCTGCGCCGCGGGGTGCAGTTTGTGGTGGGGACGCCCGGACGCGTCATGGATCTGATGGAGTCGGGGGCATTAAGGCTGGACGGACTCCGCATGCTGATTCTGGATGAGGCGGACGAGATGCTGGATATGGGTTTTCTGGAAGACATCGAACGCATTGCGGAGGCCATGCCGGAAACGAAGCAGACCCTGTTTTTTTCCGCTACCATGTCTCCGGAAATCAACCGTCTGGTGAGCAGGTTCATGAAGGAGCCCATCCAGATTTCCATTGAACGGCCTACGCTGACGGTGCCTACCATTGAACAGGTTTATTACGAAGTGGTGTTTTCCTCCCGGATTGAGGTACTCAGCCGGCTGCTTGACACCGGAAAGATTAAAATGGGGCTGGTGTTCGCCAATACCAAAAAGGTGGTGGATGACGTGGTGGACGGTCTGACGGCCCGCGGTTATCCGGTGGATCGCCTTCATGGGGATATGCCCCAGATGATGAGGGAGCGCGTGATGGATTCCTTCCGCAAGGGGAGCCTGCGCCTTCTGGTGGCGACGGATATTGCCGCTCGCGGCCTGGATGTGGACGATGTGGATGCCGTGGTGAATTTTGAATTGCCGCGTGATCCGGAGGATTACGTGCACCGCATCGGCCGCACGGCACGCGCCGGCCGCAAGGGGAAGGCCATCACTTTTGTGGGGCGCCGTGATTTTTCCCTGATGAGCCGCATTGAACGTTTCATCGGCGTTAAGTTGACTCCGGAACCTGTGTTGACTGCCGTTCAGGTGGACCAGCTCCGGACAGAGTCCCTGGTGGATGATATCCTGGAACGTCTCAAGCCGGATGCCGTGCTGCCGGAGGAATTGAAGGAAGTGGAGGCTGCGCCGGAGGCCATGGCTGCGGCCCTGTTTGACTTGCTCCGGGAACGTACGCACCGGGAAGTGCAGCCCATTCCGGAAGACAAGCCCGCCCGCAGGGCGCGGCGTATGCCGCAGACCGGGGAGGAGGCGGAGAGCCCGCAGAAGGGTGATTCCTGGCAGCATAAGGGGGATACGGTTACGCTGTTTATGAATGGAGGCCGGATGATTGGCTTGCGGCCCAAAGACATAGCCGGGTTATTTTACAATACGGTGGAAATGGAAAAGGGAGCCGTGGGCGATATCCGGATTTTCCCCAAGCATTCCCTGATAGAAGTGGACGCTTCCGTGGCGCCCCTGCTTCTGGAGGCCCTGGCGACGGCTACCGTCTGCGGCTATGAAGTTAATGTCCGTGAAGACAAGGGGGCTCCGGAATATTCCGGAACTCCGCGCTCTTCCCGCCGCAATGGAGGATTCCGCAACAGTTACCGCGGAGAGCGGGACCGCAGTGACCGGAGCGGATTCAGGGGAAACCGCGGGGGCTTCCGCAGTGACCGCGGCGAACGCTGGGGCGAACGTTCCCGCAGGGACGACAGGAAGAAGCGTTTCTGATGCCTTCGCTATTCCGGACAGGGTTATTAACGCTGTTCCGGAATTGGCGCGGACATTTTGGAACGTTCCGGTTCATGATTGCTGTTTCCGCCGGTTTCTGTATTTTCTGCCCGGCGGGGGGATTGCCGTTTTATTCAGGATAAAGCATGGCCGGGCGGGGCTGGTGACCGGGGCGCCGGGAATGCAGGAGGAATTTTCTCCCATTCCTGGCTTCAGCCAGAAAAGCCGCTCATTGGTGCAGTATGGCGGGTTGTAGTTGTTCCGGCTGTGAAGGCTGGTTCCCTGATGTTTTTTGCCGATAATACTGGCGATTCAATCCTCTGTGCCCTTTCCTCGTAATTTTCTTGAGGGATGAGAAAATTCATGTAAGATAACGCTTTATTTTAACGTCTTTTTTAGAGTCTATTTTCTTTGAATCATGAAGCTGGTATCTTTACTATCCGTTCTTCTGACTTCCCTGGTTCCGTGCATGGGTGCTTCCGGGCAGGCAACGAAGCCGGCTGCCCGGTCTGTCAAAACTTCAAAACCCAATGTTATTTTCATTCTGGTGGACGACATGGGCTGGGGTGATCTGGATTCCAACTGGAGCCAGCAGAAGCTGAATGGCCGGACGGTGGAGAGAAAGAACGAGTTCAAGACTCCTGCCCTGTCCGCTCTGGCTCGGGAGGGGATTCAGCTGCGCCGTCATTATTCCGCCGCTCCGGTTTGCGCTCCGGCGCGCGCCTCCCTGCTGCTGGGGGTGCACCAGGGGAATTCCCGCGTGGTGAGAAACAACCGTTTCGACCAGCCTATTGAAGATTCCCATACGCTGGGTACCGTGATGCGTGATGCCGGGTATGATACTGCCGCCATTGGCAAATGGGGTGTAGGCGGCGGAGGCCAGAGCCATGTGCCCATGACCGCCGGCCCCCCATCAGCGGGGATTCAATTATTTTTACGGTATCCTGGACCATTTGGCAGGGCATTTTCACTATCCTTCCGAATCCCGTGACGTTTTCGAATACAACGGTTACGCTTCCAATCCCGAGTGGAAAAATATCAAGGACCAGGTGCCCCAGACGGCTTATTCCACGGATTTATTTGCCGCCCGCGCCAAGCAGTGGATTGTGGACCAGCGCAAGTTCGCCCGCAAGACCGGAAAGCCGTTTTTCCTGTACCTGGCTTTTCCGGCGCCCCACGGCAATCTGGTGGTTCCGGGGGTTCCCTATCCTTCCGGCGGCGGATTGAAAGGAGGCCTGCAATGGGTAAAGAAGGAAGGCACGGAATCCGTGAATACGGCTTTTGACGCCAAGGCGGAAAAGAATAAGGATACCTATATTCATCCGGACAATTCCCGTTTCCCGAATGATGTGGCCAAACGTCATTCCACCATGATCCGCCGCGTGGACGATGCCGTGGCTGATTTGATCCGTCTGCTGAAAGATTTGAAGATTGACGATAATACGATGATCGTTTTCTCGTCCGACAATGGCCCCCACAATGAGGGTGGCGCCGACTCCAGGCACTGGCACGGAGCGCAAAATCCGCAGTTTTTCAAGAGTTATGGCATGATGGACGGTATTAAGCGCGATTGCTGGGAAGGAGGCATGCGCGTGCCTACGCTGGTACGCTGGCCCGCCCGCATTCCCAAAGGGCAGATCAGCCTGCATCCTGGACAGTTCCATGACTGGCTGGCTACGCTGGCGGATGTCGCCGGGGTGCCGGTTCCAGCCCGCAGTGACGGCGTTTCCCTGCTGCCGACGCTGACCGGTCATGCGGACCAGCAGAAGCCCGGCATTGTTTATGCCGAATATAATTTCGCCGGCAAAACGCCGGAGTATAAGGATTTCCTGGGCGAACACAAGGGAGCGCAGCGAGGCCAGCAGCAGATTGTTTTTGTGGATGGATTGAAAGGCTTGCGCATGGGGGTGAAGGATGCGGACAAGGATTTCATGATTTTTGATACTTTGAATGATCCGCAGGAAAGCAAAGATCTCGCATCCTCCAAGCCGGAACTTCAGGCCCGCATGAAAGCCGCCGCTTTGTCCAATCGCCGGGCTTCCCTTCCTTCCAAAACAGTGTTTGATTCTGCGCTGGTGCCTGCCGTGGATGTGAAGGGAACCGTTTCTCCCGGGTTGCGATGGGCCTTGTATGAGGGGGATTTTCCCTGGGTACCGGATTTCCGCCAGTGGAAGAAGCCTGCTTCCGCCCATGGCGTGACGCCTTCCCCATCCGTGAAAATGAACGGTTCGGACAAGCGCGGTGTGGAGCTGACGGGATATGTGAAGATTCCAGAGGACGGAGCATATACGTTTTATCTGACCACGGATGAAAATAAGGGCAGCAAGGCTTTTGTCCGTCTGCACGGCATGGAATTGATTGACGCGGACAAAACTTATGAGCCGGGGGCCGAGGTCTCCTCCGATCTGGGTGACCGGAAGAATCCCGTTTATTTGAAAGCTGGACTTCATCCCATCCGCATTGGCTATGTGGGGAACTCCGGTACTGCCTCCAAACTGGTTTTGAAGTGGGAAGGTCCCGGTTTGTCCAAGAAGGAGATTCCCGCCTCCGCCTTCAGCCACGGGAAGGAATCCAGGTAAGCATCCCCATGAGCGATCTGTACGAGTATCAGGCAATTGACGGTTCTTCCAAAGGCCCGGTTGACCTGGTGCTTTTGCTGCGGGCCCGTAACCTCGGCCGCCTGTCCAACCGGACTTTGGTCCGGAAGGTTCCCGGCGGAGACTGGAGGCCTCTGGCCTCTTTTATCCCCTCCATGACTGTTATGGATGATGATGGGGAGCCCTCCGTTCTGCCGGATCCCGGTTCAGAGCCTGGAGGCGCCGACTCCGGCTGGAGCAGGAAGAAGTACTGGATACGCGTCATCAAGGCATGGTGCCGTTTTGAGGGCCGTGCCGGGAAAGGGGAGCTGCACGAGGTTTTTTCCAGAGTGGGGGTTGCGTGGCTGGCCGTGGCGGGAGTCCCCTCTTTTGCGGAATGCGGTTTTTTCCCGTCCCTGGTTCCGTGGGTTGAGCTGGTTTCCCCTCTGCTGTACGTGGTGCTCGCCGTGCTGTCTATTCCGCTGGCGGCTACCATGGTCCGGCGTCTGCATGATGTCGGGAGGAGCGGCTTTTTCCTGGTTTTTCTGGCCGTTCCCTTCATAGGGTGGCTGCTGTTGTGGTATTTATCCCATGGGGAAAGCCGGATTGGAGAAAATAAGTACGGAGATCCCCCTTGGAATTAAGAGGTGTTGGAATCCGGACCTTGTAAAGTTGCTACAAAGTTTTGACTGCGTTTGCGGATTTGAGGGAATCATCCGGTTAAAAAGTTTTTGCATGGCCATGGCCAGCAGAAGGGAGGAGACCAGCGTCACGATGAATACTACGCTGATGCTTTGGGTTCCATAGAGGTCCCAGCTGAAGTGGTAGCCGAAAATGAATCTGTGATTCAGCCACATAAGTGCGGAATAAGTTCCCAGCAGCGTCAAGAGCGGTGTGAGGCGGAGTTTCCGGGTTATCCAAGGCAGACACCAGAGGGTGAAGAGAAAGATAACCGTCAGGGTTTTGGCTTTTGAAAAACTGAAGAGATGGATGGATAGTATTTCAAGAGCCAGCAACAGGATTGCTCCCAAGCTTTGGGAAATTGAAAGAGCAGAGAGGCGTGAAGCCAGAAAGGCGCACATGTAGCCGAGAATGAAGCAGGGCAGGAAAGGAGGGAAGGAATAGGCGATTCCCGGCAGGCTGGGAATGTGGGCCGTACTTTGAAATAAAAGGGACACTCCCAGCAGAGCTGCCATGGACGGGACAGGCGCAATGTGATGCGTGATCCACGCACAGATTGGATAAAGGGCCATGGTGGCTGCCGCGAAAAGAGCCATGTACCACCAGTCGGGATAACAGGGCCTCAATCCTGTTACGACAAGCAGGCCATTTTTCCAACCCATGTCGGCAACGGATGGCAAAATGGGCAAGGGGAATGCCCAGGAAACCAGAATAGCCAGAAGGAGGCATAAGAAATAAATTTTCCAGAATTTAAAGTAATGGGAAAAGCCTGTTTTAATGAGGGAACCGAAGGTTGGGGATGAATTTGTTTTCCATCCCATAGCGTACCCCGTGATGAAAATAAAAATGGGCACGCAAATTTTAAAGATGGGAGCGGCTTTGGTAAGCTGGGGAGCAATCCATGCCGTATCCACACCTGCGGGTAGAGCGTATAAGCCGAAGACATGATGAAAGATCATGAAGAGAATTCCATACCCTTTGAGGATAGCGGAATCTTCCCTGGAAAAAGAAAGATGCTGTTGAAGGCCAGGAACAGTAAGGGCAGAGAAAAAGCTCATCTGAGACGTAGCTCAACGGATTTCCAATCCGAAGTCAACACTCTATTTTGAGAACAAATGGGTCATCAAAATGAAAGGGGAGGAAAAGCGGGGTGGGAGAAATGTTCCTTTTTTCTTTTCAACCCATATTGCTTTTGGGCTTAATTGTTTTCTGGATATGTTTGCTCTTTCGGATTGGAAATCCGATTCTTGAACATAAGAAAAAGGCTGCTCCAAATGAATGGAACAGCCTTTTTGAAAGGAAGGATGAGATTTTTATAACTCTACGGCCTTGGAGAATTCCTCCACCGTGTCGCAGGTGCAGACCAGATTGCGGTCTCCGTACACATTATCCACCCGGCCTACATACGGCCAGAATTTGTGAATAAGGAGACCGGAGACCGGATAAGCCGCTTCACTGCGGGAGTAGGGGTGCCGCCATTCGTCGGCGGAGACCATTTCTGCGGTATGGGGCGAGTTTTTCAGGACGTTGTCTTCCTTGTCTGCCGTACCGTTGATAATGGCCGTGATTTCCGCATGAATGCGTTCCATGGCTTCAATGAAGCGGTCCAGTTCTTTTTTGGGTTCCGATTCCGTCGGCTCCACCATCAGGGTGCCCGGAACGGGGAAGGACATGGTGGGGCCGTGGAAGCCGTAGTCCATGAGCCTTTTGGCAATGTCATCCACCGTGAGGCCGGCGTCATGAGTGAGCTGACGCGGATCCAGAATGCATTCATGCGCCACCAGCCCCTTGTTGCCGGAGTAGAGAACCGGGAAGAGATGTCCGAGTTTCTTGGCAATGTAGTTGGCGTTAAGGATGGCCATTTCCGTGGCTTCCCTGAGGCCGTCCGGCCCCATCATGGAGAGGTACATCCAGCAGATGGCGGCGATGGAGGCGCTTCCCCACGCCGCAGACGCTACGGCCCCTTCTTCATGGCCCAGCGTGAGGTGCCCGGGCAGGAAGGGTACGAGGTGTTCCGCTACGCCGATGGGCCCGATGCCGGGACCGCCGCCGCCGTGCGGCATGGCAGGTTTTATGCAGGTTCAGGTGGCAGACGTCCGCGCCAATGCAGCCGGGGCAAGTCAGACCTACCTGGGCATTCATGTTGGCGCCGTCCATGTACACCTGGCCGCCATTGGCATGGACGATGTCGCAGAGTTCCTTGATTGTCTGTTCATATACCCCGTGCGTGGAGGGGTACGTGACCATGATGCAGGAGAGATTGTCCTTATGGGCTTCCGCCTGGGATTTCAGGTCTGCCATGTCGATGTTGCCTCTTTCGTCGCATTTGACGGGCACCACCTTGAGGCCGGCCATGGCGGAGGATGCGGGATTTGTTCCGTGGGCGGAGGTGGGAATGAGGCAGACATTGCGGTGGCCTTCTCCGGCGTGCTTCTGGTAGCGGCGGATGGCCAACAGTCCGGCATATTCCCCTGCGGCGCCGGCGTTGGGCTGGAGGGATACGGCGGCAAAGCCGGTGATTTTCGCCAGACGGTCGGACAGGACGGAGAGCATTTCCCGGATGCCTTCCGACTGGTCCGCCGGAACAAAGGGATGCAGGGAGTTGGCTTCCGGCCACGTGATGGGAATCATTTCAGAGGCGGCGTTCAGCTTCATCGTGCAGGAGCCCAGAGGGATCATGGCTTCATTTAGAGCCAGGTCCCGGGATTCCAGGCGGCGGATGTAGCGCATCATTTCCGTTTCGGAATGGTAGGAGTTGAAAGCCTTTTCCGTGCAGAAAGGCGTCTGGCGCGTGTGGACGGGATCCCAGGCAAGAGCGTCGCAATCGCAGGCAGCGGATGTTTCCGCACCTGCAAGGGCGGAGGCCAGTGCCGCTATATCCGCACAGGTTGCGGTTTCATCCAGAGAGATGGCTGCGTGGTCGGCATCCACCCTGCGGATGTTGTACCCGGCTTCCAGGGCTTTTTGCACCATGGCGTCCGCTTGTCCGGGAACGGACAGCAGCAGGGTGTCAAAGAAGTTTTTGTTTTCAATGGCGATGCCGGCTTCCGTGAGCGCCTTGTACAGGCTTTTGGTTTTCAAGTGGATCCGTGCCGATGCGTTTGAGGCCTTCCTGTCCGTGGTATACGGCGTAAAAGGCGGCAAGCACGGCCAGGAGCACCTGGGCGGTGCAGATGTTGGAGGTCGCCTTGTCGCGGCGAATATGCTGTTCCCTCGTTTGCAGGGCCAGGCGGTAGGCCGGGCGGCCCAGGGTATCTATGGACATGCCGATAAGGCGGCCGGGCATGCGGCGTTTGAGAGCATCCGTGCAGGACATGTAGGCGGCATGGGGGCCGCCGAAGCCCATTGGGATGCCGAAGCGCTGCGTGTTGCCGATGCAGATATCGGCTCCGAAGGCGCCGGGTTCCCGGATGACGGTAAGGGCCATGAGATCCGCCGCCACGACGCAGAGCGCGCCCGTGGCATGCACGCGGGAAAAGAAGTCCGTGTAGTCGCAGATGCGGCCGAGCGTGTCCGGATATTGGACAAGCACTCCGGCCAGATCCGCACCGATGGATGCGGGGTCAAAGGATGAGCAATCTCCCACGATGATGTTAACGCCCTGGAAGGCGGCGCGGGTACGGATGACGCTGATGGTCTGGGGATGGCAGGTGTCCGCCACAAAGAAGGTGTTTGCTTTGGGGCGCGCGTTCCGGCACATGGTGACGGCTTCTGCTGCTGCGGTGCCTTCATCCAGCAGAGGCGTTCGCTACCGGCAGCCCTGTCAGGGAAGAGACCATGGTCTGGAAATTCATGAGCATTTCCAGCCGTCCCTGGGCGATTTCCGGTTGATAAGGGGTGTAGGCCGTGTACCAGCCGGGGTTCTCCAGTACATTGCGGAGGATGACGGAGGGAGTGATGGTGCCGTAATAGCCCTGGCCAATGAAGGTTTTCAGGAGCTTGTTTTTCCGCAGAATGGAACGGAGTTCCTCCAGGGCTTCCGTTTCCGATTTGGCTGCGGGCAGGTCCAGCGGGGCCTTCATGCGGATATCTGCGGGGACGATGTCCGCAATGAGTTCGTCAAGCGTCCGGTAGCCGAGGCTGTCAAGCATTTCCCGGCGTTCTTCCCCCTGGGGGCCGATGTGCCGGCTGGCAAAATCTGAGTGGGTATTCATGTGGTATCTCTGGCTGGTAATAGCGTCCGGCCGCGGGACGGGCCAAACAAAATGCCCCGGGATGGAATCACCGGGGCGGGGGAGGAAAGAATGGTTCAGGAGCAGTATTCCTCGTAATCCGTGGCGTTCATCATATCTTCCGTTTCCGTGGGAACGTCCAGGCGGATTTGTACAGCCAGCCTGCGCCGTAGGGGTCGGAGTTAATGAGGGAGGGGTCATTGGAAAGCTCTTCATTCACTTCCAGGATTTCTCCTGAAACGGGGGTGTACACGTCGCTGGCGGCTTTGACAGATTCCACGACGGCGACGGGGTCGCCGGCCGCGACGGTGGCGCCTACTTCGGGAAGGTCTACAAAGACGACATCGGAGAGTTCGGCCTGGGCATGGTCTGAAATGCCGATGGTGCCGATGTCCCCGTCAATTTCAATCCATTCGTGATCCTTGGAATACAGCAGATTTTCTGGTACGTCGTGCATAAGATGTAATTGTTTGAAGTGAGAGTGTAGTAAAATGAGGTGTTTGTCAGTTTATTTTTGCGCCGTCGTGTCAGCCTTTTTTATAAAAGGGTTTTTTTACGACCACGGCCGGAAATTTCCTTCCCCTTACGTCAATTTCCAGCTCCGTGCCGACCTTGGCATGGGCGGCAGGCAGGTAGGCCAGGGCAATACCCTTCATCAGCGAAGGAGAGAGCACGCCGCTGGTAAGTTCTCCGATGGCTTCTCCGCCGGGGACGTGAACGGCATAATGGGCGCGGGGAGGGGCTCCCTTGCCGGTGTATTCAATAGCCGCCAGCCGCTGGCTGAGACCGTTGGCTTTTTGTTCCCGGAGGATATCGGAACCGATGAAATCCGTATCCAGCGCGCAGAAGAAGCCGAGCCCGGCTTCCAGAGGCGTCTTGTCCGGAGAGAGGTCGGAGCCGTTCAGAGGATAGCACATTTCCAGACGCAGACTGTCGCGGGCGCCCAGGCCGCAGGGTTTGGCTCCTGCTCCAAGAAAGGCTTCAAACCATTTGACGCCTTCCTTAGCCGGGCAGAAGAATTCAAAACCATCTTCCCCGGTATAGCCGGTGCGGCAGACAATGAGATCCGTCCCTTCCGCCGAGATGCGGGAAATTCCATTGCGGCGGGGGGGAAGTTCCACACCGGGGATGACGCGGGAGAATACTTCTCCGCATTCGGGACCTTGAACAGCCAGCCCCACGTATTCGTCGGAGTTGTTTTCCAGGGTTACGCCTGCAGGTTGATGGGCGGAAAGCCATGCGAAGTCTTCATCAATCTTGGAGGCGTTCACCACTACGAAGAAGGTTTCCGGTTCCATCCGGTACAGGATAAGGTCGTCAATGACTCCGGCTCTGTCATTGAGCATGACGGAGTATTGCCCCTGCCCTACATTCAATTTGTTGATGTCATTGGTCAGCATGGAGTTCAGCCAGGCCGCGGCGGAATCGCCGGCTACCGTGAACTGCCCCATGTGGGAGATGTCAAAGATGCCGCAGGTTTCGCGCACTGCTTTGTGTTCGTCCAGAATGCCGGTGTACTGCACCGGCATATTCCAGCCGGCAAAAGGAACCATTCTGGCTCCCAGTTCAACGTGTTTAGCTGCCAGGGGGGTGGATTTGACGTCTGTATCAGTCATGAGGCGATGTGAAGGTTGTGAGCAATCTGCCCCTTATATCAGTAAAAGTCAATGGAATTCCGGTAACGCTTCCGTCTAGACATTGAAGCGGAATTCGATAACGTCCCCGTCTTTGACGACATATTCTTTTCCTTCGATGCGCAGCTTGCCGTGTTCCCTCGCTCCGGCCTTGCCGCCACAGGAAACCAGGTCGTCGTAGTGCACTACCTCTGCGGCGATAAAACCGCGTTCAAAGTCCGTGTGGATAACGCCGGCCGCCTGAGGTGCTTTTGCCCCGGACGGAATGGTCCAGGCCCGCGTTTCCTTGATTCCCGTGGTGAGGTAGGTGCGCAGGCCCAGAAGGTGGTACACGGCGCGGATAAGGTCGGAAACGCCGGAATCCTTCACACCCAGGGATTCCAGGAATTCGCGGGATTCTTCCTCCGAGACGTCGATGAGTTCCTCTTCAATCCGGGCGGAGATGACAATGGCTTCCGCGTTATGGTGTTCCGCTACGTATTTTTTCACCTGGGAGACGTAGGGATGGGCGTCCGGGTTGGAGATGGCGTCCGCCAGTTCGTCTTCATTGACATTGCAGGCGAAAATGCTTTTTTTATCCGAAAGCAGCTGGAAGGAATGGAGCAGCTTGCGTTCGTCGTCGTCCAGCTGCGGTTCAAGGGTGAGGGCGGGATTGCCTTCGTTCAGGTGGGGCAGGAGTTTGGTGATGAGGGCCACTTCGGCCTTGGCTTCCTTGTCGCCGCTGCGTGCCTTGCGTTCGCGGGAAGAGAGTCTCTTTTCCATGGTGGCGATATCCGCCAGAATGAGTTCCGAGTTGATGATGTCAATGTCGCGCAGAGGATCCACGGAACCGAGTTCATGGATAATATCATCATTGTCAAAGCAGCGGACTACCTGCACGATGGCGTCCACTTCACGGATGTTCGCCAGAAACTGGTTGCCCAGGCCGGCTCCTTCCGAGGCTCCCTTGACCAGACCGGCAATATCCACGAATTCAATAAGCGTGGGGATGATTTTTTCAGAACCGGACATGTCGGAAAGAACCTGCAGGCGGGGATCCGGGACTGTTACCATACCCACGTTCGGATCAATGGTGCAGAAGGGATAGTTGGCCGCCTGGGCCTTGCGCGTCCGGGTGACCGCATTGAATAGAGTGGATTTGCCGACGTTGGGGAGACCTACAATACCTGCCTGTAACATAGGCAGGACTGATAGCGGGTCACGCCGTGAAAGTCAAATACCAATTGCCGACGGGCATTTATACGGCGTATCCCAGAGCCCATCTGATCAGGTTTTCCGATTCCGTCCAGATACGGGACGGATGGCAGCCGAGGACGACGACGATGATATGGCGTCCGTTGACGCCGGCTGAGGAAACCAGGCAGCGTCCGGCGGCGTTCGTGTATCCGGTTTTCATCCCGGTAACCCAGGGGTTCTGGGTGAGCAGCTTGTTGGTGTTTCTCAACAGAAGCGTTCTGCCGTTGGCGCGGGTAAAGGCATATTGGCGTTTGCAGATAATATTGCGCAGTTCCGGGTTGCGGTACACGTAATAGGCGCAGCGGGCCATGTCAATGGCAGTGGAATATTGATCCGCCGGGAGGCCGTTGGGATTGGCGAAGCGTGAGTTGTACATGCCCATCTGCCGGGCTTTGGCATTCATCAACTGGGCGAAACGGGGAACGGAACCCGCCGTATCGCGGGCCAGCGCCAGGGCTACGTCGTTGAAACTGCGGATCATCATGGCATTGAGCAGTTCGCGGCGTGAATAGACTTCCCCCGCCCGGAATCCCAGTTTGGTGGGGTCCGCCTTGGTATCGGAAGGCTGGATGACCACTTTTTTGTCCAGGCTGCCGTGTTCCATCACGACCATGGCTGTCACGAGTTTCTGCGTGCTGGCTACCTGGCGGTGCTGGAGGCCGTTGTGGGAAAAGAGCACTTTGCCGGTAAGGGCGTCCATGACGCAGGCGCTGGCGCAGCGGGGCGTGCGCGGGGCGCTTGAGGGGATGGCTACAGGGCGTGTGGGGAAATTGGCCGGTCGGGGGAGGGCATGGGAAACCGGCTGGGAGAGTTGTGGGGGAACGGGCGTTGCGAGGGGGATGTAGTCACTTGAATCCCCGTACGATTGGCAGCTTGTGGAGCTCAGGCAAAGGGAGAATCCTGCAAGAAGGGCGAATAAACGCATGTCTTGTTGCTACAGTAAGAAGTTTCGTTCATCAAGCCCAAACTCCGCATTTGAAAGAGAGCCGGACGAAAAAGGCCGCGGATCGGATAATCCGCGGCCTTTTTTCTCTATTAACTACCTATGGAACCAAAAACCACCCTGAACGGATTTTGAATTGCTTTTTCCATCCGTCGGACAGATCTTGTGAAGGATGAGACTCTAGGCAGGAGAGATGCGTTCAAAATATGTTCGTCAACAGTTCTTTTTAAGAGGTGTTGCCGTATGCGCCCGAGCCTGTGTCCCGTAAATATAGCAGAGATTTTTTCCGAACATATTTTGTTTTTCGCGGGCATGTAAATTTTGCCGCAGACATTTAAAATGCCGGGGATGTCCTGACGATATATTTAATTTTTGGAATAAAATTATTGAAGGAGAGGATTTGGCGACTGTTTTAAGACGTTTTTTTGCATCCGGATGGAAAGGTTTTTATACGGGAGATGGACGGCGCTCCCTTCCGGTTCCATGGTCAGGGAGAGGAGGCCCGGACCTGGCGTTTTCCCCGGCGGAAAAGCGGAATCTTCCTAAAGTTCCCTGCTGTTAATGGAGAAATACCCTCCAGCGTCCGGAGTAATTTGCCCTGCAATTTGCATTTTGGCCAAAAGCGGTGATGGTATGCGCCGCTTTTCCCAGAGAGGTGCAGAGGGTGTCAATAGTATTGAAACCCATTCTGATGGCGTGGAGAATCTCCTTTTCTTCCAAAGTGGGAAGCGGTGGGGGTGAGGCTCCGGAAGGGGGACATGGCGAGAAGAGAGGCAGTCCCTGTTCCGGAACGGCCCAGTTCATGTCCTGCAGAATATCGGAGGCTCCGGTAGCCAGGATGGCTCCGTCCCGGATGAGGGCATGGCATCCGTCGGAAGAATGCCGGTCAACCGGTCCGGGAATGCAAAAAACGTCTCGGCCCTGTTCGGCCGCCGTTCGGGCCGTGATCAAGGCTCCGCTGCGTCCGGACGCCTCCACCACCAGCGTAGCGCGGCTCCAGCCGCTCACGATGCGGTTGCGCATGGGAAAAGTGGTGCGGGAAGGGGGCAAGTCCATCGGGAACTCGGAGACTACCGCTCCATGCCCGTCCGCAATGCGCTGCGCCAAATTTCTGTTTTCCCGAGGATACAGTTTGTTGAGTCCTGCTCCGATAACGGCGATGGTGCGCCCCTCCGCGTCCATGGCCCCGGTATGGGCTTCCGTGTCCACGCCGCGCGCCAGTCCGGAAATGACGGTGACTCCGGCTTCCGCCAGGTCATGGGAGATGTTTCTGGCGCAAAGCCTGCCGTAATGGGTGGCCATCCGTGAGCCGACGACGGCAATGGAGCGTTCGGCATCCGTTCCGGTCCAGTTTCCCCAGGAGTAGAGGACAATGGGCGGGTCTGGGAGAGCACGCAGGGAGGATGGGTAGGAGTCGTCAAAAACCGTGGTTACCGCGGCCCCCGCGTTATCCGCCAGTTCCAGTTCCCTGTACGGGTTGACGGTGCTCCGCCAAGAGGAAATGCGGCAAGCCAGCTGCGCCCCCACGCCGGGAATTTCCATCAACAGGGAGGAAGGGGATTCCAGAATCAGTTCCGGAGAGGCGAATACCTGCAGGAGACGCATGATTCTGACAGGGCCCAGGCCCGGTATCAGGTTCAGGGCTATGGCTGCTTCCCGGGGTGTCATGAATAAGGGGTCAGTTCCTGGTAAACGTCCAGATGGGCTTGAATCATATCCTGCATATTGTAAGGGGAAGGAATTTGCCGGGGCAGGGGGGGGGGCTGGGCATGCCAGCGGGCCAGCAGGTCCGCCATGGCGGCGGTATCTCCTACGGCGACGTTCCCTTCAGGAAGGAAGGCGTCCAGCTGTTCCTTGACTCCGCCGTGGGCGTATCCGGCCACGGGTTTGCCCAGGGCGAGCGCCTCCAGGGTTGATTTGCCGAAGGCTTCCGGGCTTTTGGTCAGGGAGAGGGTGACGGAACATGTGGAAAGGATTTCCCTCAGATCCTGGCGATGTCCTGTCCAGGTGAAGGACTGGGAGACGCCGGAACGTTCTATTGCCCGCAGGACCTCGTTTTTATATTCTTCTTTTCCCTTCTTTGCTTCTCCTACAATGACGGCGTGGGCCGGAATCCCCTGTTCCAGAAGCTGCCTGACGACCGGAATCAGATCCAGATGCCCTTTCAGGCGCGTGATGCGGCCCGGCAGGCACAGGGTGAATTTCCCCTTCAGTTCAGGATAGGACATGAACCAGCCCGTGAGCCATTCCCGGGAGGGGGAGTAGGCCGGGTGATATTGGTCCGGGGAAATAGCATTGGGTATGATTCTGATATGGTCCGGAGGGGTGGACGGATAATGGTCAAGGATGTAGTCCCTGATGCAGTTGGAGACGGCGATCACCCTCTCTCCCCGGCTCATGATGGCGGAGTACCGGTTGACGGAGTAGAAGCCGTGAACGCTGGTGACGAGGCCGGGACGGTCTTCCGGCGGGAGCTTTTTCCATGCCAGGTAGCCTGCCCACGCAGGAACGCGGGAATGGAGATGCAGGATATCCGGCCTGACGGCCTGAAGCAGGGCGCGGAGGGCCCCGATGCGGAAGAGAGTGGAGATGCTTTTTTTGCCTATCGGCATCAGGATGTGGCGGGAGCCTTCCTTTTCCAGACGGGGCACCAGGCGTCCGCCTCCGGAAACGACGATATTTTCCACGCCCCGGGAAGAAAGGCCGCTGCCCAGTTCCATAACGACTTGTTCCACGCCTCCGGATTCCATGGAGGGGACGAGATGTACTATTTTCATAAGGCGCGGAGCTGAGGGAAAAATCTGGAGAGGATGTAGTCTGCTGCACGGTCCGCTTCCAGAAGCGGGGAACCGGGAGCCGTCAGGCGGAAGTTCTGTTTTTTCCAGTCACTGTATCCAGTAACCATGCCTTCCTTTTCCAGTGTCTCCAGGCCGGACAGGATGCGGGATTTGCGGCTGCCATGTCGGCGCGGTACGGAAAGGATGCCTACAGGAGCGCCGGAGCCAAGAGCCTCATATACCATGGAGACGCTGTCCTGGCTGACCCAGGCGGCGGAGGCGTGCGCCAGATGCCGGGCTACCCACCCCGGCCGGGTTTCCTCCACGGGAACAACGGTTAGTTCCGGAACGGCCGTCCGGATTTTTTCCGCAAAGCCGTCCGGCGTCCGGCGCGAGGTGGTCAGAACGAGGTGTCCGGGGGTGTGGATGCTGATGAACGCGAGCTGGTTGAGCATGCTTTCGTCATCCCAGTCAAAATCTTTGCTGGGTCCTCCTATGAGAATCAGTGTGGTATCCTTTGGTACGGAGGTATCCGGTCTCATGGGGTGGAGAGCTCCCTGGGTGGGGAAGATATTCGTATCCGTGTAATCGCGGCCGGAATCCAGGTCATGGCGGGGAATAAGGCAGAGGTCGAAAAAGGAGCAGGGAAGCGTGGGCTTCATGCAGAGGATGGCCCGGGTTTTGAAATGGTGCCGCGCGCAGATGAGCGGGATATGCGTTGCATGTCCAGCGGAAATGAACAGATCCGGCCGTGGAATGTCGCTGCCTGAGACGACCTTCCGGATTTTCCCCAAAAAGGGAAAGCCCCTGCAGGTTCACCGTTTCCACAGTTCCCCCCGCTTTGGAGATCAGAGCTTGCGCCAGCCCCAGGGACTGGTTGAGGTGGCCCTGTTTCCCATCGCTCAGAATCCGGATGTTCATATATGCGGCATTATGAAGCGGCGGCGGGGTGCAGGCAATCCAATTTCCACCGGACAGAAGAAAATTCTTGGTGGGAGGCACGCTCTTGTTCATGATTCCGGCGTGCTGACTCCGGATTCCTCTGTTATTAAAGATTCCTTGTGCGCCGTGTCCCGGCAGCTTGGTTTTTCCGGCTGCCGGGTGGCCCGTGCGGAAAAAAGCCCGCATGCGGAAAAATTGTTTCAATGGCTGGAGCGCGGATGGCACGCCGGGATGGAGTGGATGGCGCGTTCCCCGGAGCGGCGCACGGATCCTGCGGAAGTGCTTCCCGGATGCCGTTCCGTCATCTGCCTGTCCTATGATTATGACAGCCCCGGTAGGCGTCCGGAGAGGGAGGGAAGCATTTGCCTTTACGCCCATGGAAAGGATTACCACGGAATTCTGGAGGAAAAACTGGCGGATTTGCAGGAGCTGCTTTCCATTTACGGCGGGAAGCAGAAGGGGTATGTGGACTCCGGCCCCGTTATGGAACGGGACCATGCGGAGGCCTGCGGCCTGGGCTGGCGCGGGAAAAGCGGTCTGATCGTGCGCAGGAAAGGGGGCTCCCGCTTTTTTATCGCTACCCTGCTGACTACGCTGGAACTGGAACCGGACGCTCCGGTTTCAAACGGATGCGGCAGTTGCCGCCGTTGTGCGGCCCTGTGTCCGACGGGCGCAATTATGGGAAACGGTCAGGTTGATGCCGGACGCTGCCTTTCCTACTGGACGATTGAACACCGGGGGGCTATTCCGGAAGAAATCCGTCCCCTGATAGGCACGCGCCTGTACGGGTGCGATACCTGCGTGATGGTCTGTCCCTGGAACGGTAAGCCTTTGCCGGATGTTGACGAACGGTTCCGCATGTCCCGTCTGCTGGCTTCCATTCCCCTGCGCGGTCTTCTTTCCCTGGATGCCGGCGGTTTTGCGGCCCTGTTCCGGGAATTCCCCGTTGAAAAGGCTCAAGAGGGAAGGGCTGCTGCGTAACGGCTGCGTTGTGCTGGGGAATGCGGGGACTCCCAGATGACATTGATTTTCTGAAGGCGCTTTACGGGGAGTCTCCTCTGGTGGAGGAACACGCTTCCTGGGCTGTGGAGCGCATCCTCCGCCGCTACGGGCGGCATGCATCTTCAAGCGGTGCAAGAGATTAAAAATAGAAAAAATGATGTTTTGGTCTTGTCAAAACCTCAATTTATGGTATCCATCTTGCCCCAAGCAATAGCTCTGCGCGAGGCAGAGAAAAATAACAGCTAGCAAATCCAATCCATTATGGCACGCCTTTTCGGTACAGAAATACCCAACGAGAAGCGCATCGAGGCTTCCCTTCCGTATATTTACGGAATTGGTCGCTCGACTTCTAAGAGAATCCTGGAACAAGCAGGCATCAATCCCGACATCCGCACGGGACAGCTTACCGACGAACAGCTCACGAAGATTGTTCAAGTAATCACCACTGACGGCATTTTGATTGAAGGTGACCTTCGTCGTGAAAAGCAATCCATTCTCAAGCGTCTGACCTCCATTAACTGCTATCGTGGTCAGCGCCACCGCCGCGGCCTTCCGGTACGCGGCCAGCGTACCCGTACGAATGCCCGCACCCGTAAAGGCAAGAAGAAGACTGTTGGCGCGCAGGCCAAGAAGAAGTAATCCGCCAATCTGAATTTTAATATAGCTTTACTATGGCTAGCGAAGAAATCACCAACGAAACCGCCGAACAGCCTGTGGAAGCGGCAACTCCCGCTCCCGTCGCTGAAACTCCGGCCGCCGCTGTTTCCGCTCCTGAAGAAATCAAGAAGCCCGAACCCCGCAAGGACATCTTTGCGGAACTTGGTCTGGGCGGCGATGACGACAAGCCTAAAATCCTGAAGGCCAAGGGCAGCAAAAACGTTTCCACGGGCGTGGTTCACGTTTCCTCCACGTTCAACAACACCGTCGTGACTGTGACCGACCAGCGCGGCAATGTCATCGGCTGGTCCTCCGCCGGTAAGATGGGCTTTAAGGGTTCCCGCAAGAGCACGGCTTATGCCGGGCAGGTGGTGTGCCAGGACGCCTGCCGCCAGGCCATGGGCCACGGCTTGCGTGAAGTGGAAGTACGTGTGAAGGGCCCCGGTTCCGGTCGTGAATCCGCTGTACGTGCCGTGCAGACGATCGGTATTGAAATCACCTCCATCAAGGACGTGACTCCCATTCCCCACAACGGCTGCCGTCCTCCGAAGGCCCGCCGTGTCTAATTGAGAATCCTTTACCTATAGATCTAATATATCATGGCTCGTTATACCGGTCCCCGCGATAAAGTGTCCCGCCGTTTTGGCGTTGCCCTTTTCGGTTCCACCAAGGCTCTTGAAAAGCGCCCCTTCCCTCCCGGCCAGCATGGCATGCGCGCCGGCCGCAAGAAGAAATCCGACTATGGCGTGATGCTTGCTGAAAAACAGAAGCTGCGTTTCCAGTACGGTGTGCTTGAAGGCCAGTTCCGCAAGTATTATGCAGAAGCCGCCCGCCGCCGCGGCATTACCGGCGATATTCTGCTTCAGCTCCTTGAGCTTCGTCTGGACAATGTTGTGTACCGCCTCGGTTTCAGCAACACCCGCGCCGGAGCCCGTCAGCTCGTTTCCCACGGCCACATCACCGTGAACGGCAAAAAGACGAACATTGCGTCCTACTCCTGCCGTCCGGGCGATGTCATTGCCGTTGGCGGCAAGGCTTCCTCCCAGCAGCTGGTTACCCGTTCCCTTGACCTGACTCAGGCTACTGTGGTTCCGGATTGGCTGGAATGTGACCGTGACAAGCTCACGGGCAAGATTGCCCGCGTGCCTTCCAAGGAAGAGATTGCTCCCATCGTCAACGAGCAGCTCATCGTGGAATTCTACTCCCGTTAATCTTTATTTCCTTCTGGATTTGCTTCAAAACCCCGGTTGCTTTTCGGCGGCCGGGGTTTTGGGCATTCAGGGGGGAGTAATGGAAGAGTTGGGTGTTGAGAGTTAAGGGAAACGGATATAGGATGAAAGCATGACGGACGATTGGAAAAAAAGAGGCGCAGCGCTTTTCGATATGGACGGCACGCTCCTTCCCTGGGATACGCAATATGTTTTTTCCTGTTTTGTGGTGAGGCGCCATCCTTGGAGACGCTTGCTGATTTTTCTTTTCCTGGCCTGTATCCCGCTCTATATTTTGAGAATATGGGATGAGAACCGGATGAAGAGGGCTTATCTCATGTATTTGTGGGGGCTTCCCGCTGAAACGGTGCGGGAATATGGACGGAAGTTTGCCGAGATGGCGCAGGAATGGATTTATCCGGAGCTGAAGGAGCGGCTGGCAGAGTATCGGAAGAAGGGGTATTTGTGTCTCATGGTTTCCGCTTCTCCATCATTTTACGTGAAGCCTCTGGGTGAACTGCTGGGATTTGACGAAGTTCTGGGAACGGATGTGCTTCTGGAGGAACGCATGCCGGCAATGCCGAAACTGCCGAACGGTAATAATAAGGGGGCGGTGAAGGTGGAACGTCTGCGGGAGCGGAATGTACTGCCGGAACATGGTGTTCTGGAAAACGCCGTTGCCTACAGCGACAGTGCCGCGGATTTGCCCATGCTGCTTTCCTGCAGGCGGAAGGTTTTGGTGAATCCTTCTCCTGCCCTGAAAGAAGACAGGCTTCTGGATGGTGCGGAGTGTCTGTATCCAGCAAGGCCTTGGAAGGGAAGGTTTGGCAAGATATGGAGAATTGGATTTTTTGTCATGGGGCTGGTGGATGTAAATAATGTGAAATCAATGACTTGTTGATTTATCAAGAGAAAATTCTTTACTTTTGTGACGAAAATGTTTCACTTTTCTTAACAAGGGGGGAAAAAGCATTTTTCTTTCCATGTTAGCAAATCAACAATTAATACCCTAACCAAGTAATAGTCATGCAAACCAAGAACATCATCAGTGTTGCGGCAGTTGTGGCATCCTTTGCCGGAGCTGCTCTTGCGGGTACTCCCGTCAAGATTGTTGCTCCGACTCCGGTTCCCGCTCCTGTGGCGACTTCCAGCCCGCTGTCCGGCGATATTTACGCCGGCTACGCTTCCAATTACACCTGCCGCGGCATTGTGGCTTCCCACGCGTTGGCGGAAGGGGATAGCGTCATCCCCGCCGGTGTCAATCTGAATTACAAGCTGTGCGATGCCAACTCCATTGTGGCTTCCGCTTCTTATACGACCTTGACTTCAGGCCACCATCTCATGGGGGACAGGGATATTTCCTTCCACAATGAGACCAATTTCAACCTTGGCTGGCAGAATAAGGACGGTTTGCTGAAGAACCTGTCCACGACGCTTGGCTGGAACCTGATTCACGGCGGTTTGCTGGGCAACTTTGCCAAGTATGACCATGCTCATTCCGTCACGCAGGAATTTTACCTGAATCTGAATTACGATCTGACTCAGAACTGGTTTGCCGGCGTAACCACGAGCTATGCCTTCCAGGGCATGACCGGCTGGTGGTTCCAACCTTATGTTGGCTACAAGGCCGCCCTCTGCCCCGTCACGGACATTGTCGTGACGGCCGGGATGTCTGCCACGTCCAGCTATTTTGGCGCTGCGTTCGAGCAGGCCAATGGCGCTCAGGCCTGGTGGGTGAAAGCTGAACTTCCGGTGAAGCTGGGAGTGAAGAACCTGTCCCTTGTTCCCTTCGTCAGCTTCAACTGGGCCGGCTGCGGCGCGTTGAAGGTCAATAAGGGCCTGGATAAGGGAGACAAGCCTTACAAGAACTTCGGCGTAGTGGCTGGAGCCAGCCTTGTCTATTCTTTCTAAGCCATCCGGCCTGCGATTGAATTATATTTTCAGGTGCGGCGGAGAAATCCGCCGCGCTTTTTTTAATTGCTGGCGGTGTATCGTTTTTTATGAACTCCGTTTTTTGCAATGCGCCGATATCCAGATTTTCATTTGAAGCGTGATGATGCAATTCAGAAATATCATTGGTATTGCGGGGAGTGCCGTTTTTTTTGCCGCTTCCGCTTTTGCGGAAATTTCCGTTAAAACTGTTTCTCCGGTTTCTGTTCCCGTGGAACAGGACTGTCCTTTGTCCGGGGAAGTTGATGCCGGGTATGCTTCCAATTACACCTGCCGCGGCATTGTGGCTTCTCATTCACTGACGGAAGGAGATGGAATTATTCCTGCCAGTGTGGATTTGAATTATAAATTGGATGATTGTAATTCCGTTGTTGGGGCGGCATCTTGTACGTTCCTGATTTCAGGACACCACATGGCAGGGGAAAGAGATTTCTCTTTTCATAACGAGACCGATTTTCTTTTTGGATGGAAGAACCGGGATGGTTTACTGAAGAACCTGTCCACGACGCTTGGCTGGAACCTGATTCACGGCGGCCTGCTTGGGAATTTTGCCAGGTATGATTATAACGCCACCTGGATGAGTGATGAAGATGTGTATATAAGGAATACCCATTCCGTCATTCAGGAATTTTATCTGACGCTGGATTACGGTTTGCCCGGAAACTGGTTTGCCGGCGTAACCATGAGCTATGCCTTCCAGGGCATGACCGGCTGGTGGTTCCGGCCGCATGTGGGGTATCAGGCAGCTATCTGCTCCGACATCGATTTTGTATTGAGCGCCGGGATGTCTGCCACTTCCTCTTATTTTGACAATAAATCCCTTTTTATGTCCAACGGTTCCCAGGCCTGGTGGCTGAAGGCTGAACTTCCGGTGAAACTGGGTGCCAAGAACCTGTCTCTCGTTCCCTTCGTCAGCTTCAACTGGGCCGGAGAGGGCGCCTTGAAGGCCAACCGAGGTTCGGACAGGGGCGACAAGCCTTATAAGAATTTCGGAGTAGTGGCCGGGGCTGGTCTCGTTTATTCTTTCTGAAGTTGGCAGCAGGCAGGCCTGAATGATGTTTCCTGAAGCAGAGCAGAAAACAGCGGCGTTTTTGCTTGTTGCCAAGAGGAGTTTTTTTATCCAGAATACTTTCCGCACGGCATTTCGATGTTATGAATTTCTTTTTTTCTTTTCTCTTTGGAGCGGGCATCGTCTCTGTCGCTTCCATGGCCGTTTCTTCGGCGGAATCACGCATTCCGGAGGTTCCTTCCGCTCCTGCTTTAAGACCGGTCAGCGGCAGTATCAAAGCCGGGTATTCCACTAATTACGAGTTCAGGGGGCTGATTCCCGCGGGCTGTAATCCTACGGCTCCTTTGCGGCTGGATTGGAGAAGCGATTTGAATGACCGGTATTCCCTGATTCTGGCTCTGAAGGAGGAGATCTTTCTGGGGCATCCGGCAGTTGATATAGAGAATGAGACGATGGTGGATCTTGGTCTTCAGCGGAAGTTCGGAAAAGCTACGTATGCGGCATTATCCTTTCGTGCGAATGACGGCGGATTGGCGGGGTTTGCTTCCGAACGTTTGTTCGGCAATGGGGGAACAACGTATGAAGCGGCACTGATCATGCGCCATGATGTGGGATTCCTTCCCGGTTTTTATGCGCAGGGAAGTGCCGCATATTCCTTTTACGGAATCACGGGCTGGTGGTTTGACATGTGTACGGGATCGGATTTCCGGATGACGGAAAACCTTTATATGGGGTTTAAATTCGGCGCCGTGTTGAGTTCTTCCTATTGGCCTTCCAGCAGCAATGGCTGGCAGTCTCTCTATTTCAGGGTGACGGCGAATTACCGTCTGTTCGGGAATGTTTTTATAGAGCCTTTCGTTGGCCTGCACTGGCTCGGCAAGGGTTCCCACGGGGTGAACCGCGTGTATGGAAGAACGCTGGTAAAGGGCAATAGCTGGGTGACGGGAGTCAGCGTGGTTTATGCTTTTTGAGCAGCATGATGCGCTCCTTTTTTCCGAAGGGAGAGGTCCGCACGCATGCGGATCATGTCAATGCATTGCACGCCATTGTCCCAGACGGGTTCCGGATAGTTGTCCGTGAAGTGGTTGTTGATAACGCCAGAAATCTGGAATCCGCAGCTTTCATAGAGAGCCATTGGCCCCGGAGATGCATCGGACGTTCCCACTTCCGCATACCGGCCCCCTTTGTTTCTGATGATGTCCAGGGCGTGCCGCACTAGGGCTGTTCCGCAATGCTGCCTTCTATATTCAGGAGCTACGGAGCAATTCATGATTTCCCATGTATGTTCCCTCGTCTGACGGATAACAATGACTCCGGCGGCAGTCCCGCAGTTTTTTGCGACGTAAAGTTCGCCGTGGGCCAGATGATCCGCTATCCGGCGTTCGTCCGGATCCGCATCCAGCAGAAGTTCCCTGAGGGGGGCGGGCGGGGGCCACACGGCCATCTCCCGCTCTATAGGAAAGGTGCAGGCCATTATTCCACGCGCATGAAGATGATGGAGTCCGCCAGCAGTTCCCCTTGCAGGCTGTCCCCCTGGATGACGACAGGCTGGCCGGAGGAGATCAGCCCTTTTTCTTTCAGCAGGTCCAGGGCGGTGGAGATCATGCGGGCCGGATCTTTCAGGAAGGGTGATTCAAAGGCGGTTACGTCACGCGCCAGGGCGAGTTGCCTGACAACGACAGGGTCATTGCTGAAGGCGAAAATGGCAGCCCGTTCCGGCCTGAGGACGGCTGCCTGCGTGGCGGCCAGGCCGCGGCGGGTAAAGACGATCAGACAGGCGTTTTCCACGGAGTCCGCCAGGGAGATGGCTGCCTTGGTGGCTTTCTGGCGGTCTCCGTTCAGGATGGCGGATGCCGCGAAGTTGAGATTGCCGGAGCACTCCATGCGGTGGGCGATGGAATCCAGCACTTCCACACAGCGTACGGGGTAATGGCCCACGGAGGTTTCTCCGGAAAGCATGACGGCATCCACTTGTTCAAAGATGGCGTTGGAAACGTCCGTGACTTCCGCACGGGTAGGGGTGGGCTGGGTTATCATGGATTCCAGCATATGCGTTGCCACGATGCAGCGGCGTCCCAGCCTGTGGCAATGGCGGACGATGCGGCGCTGGATGATGGGCAGTTCTTCAATGCTGACTTCAATGCCCAGGTCTCCGCGCGCGACCATGATAACGTCTGCGGCCAGGATGATATCGTCAATGTGGCGGACAGCCTGCTGGTCTTCAATTTTTGCGACGATCTGGGCCTTGCCTCCCAAGTTGTCGATGTGTTCCCGGAGCTGGGCAATATGGGCGGCATCCCGGACGAAGGACATGGCTACGTAGTCCGTCTCGCATTCTACGGCCACGGCCAGGTCCGCCAAGTCTTTTTCCGTCAGGGCCGGGAGCCGCAGCGCTACGCCGGGAAGGTTGATGTGGCGGCGGGAGCCGAATACGCCTTCCGTGAGCACGTCGCAGATGAGCCTGTCCGGGCGCACTTCCGCAATGCGCATGAGGATGCCTCCGTTATCCACCACCATGGTATGGCCCGCCTGAACATCCTGCAGGAGGCCGTCATAGTTTACCGTGGTGGAAAAAGGAAGTTCCGGCTTGGCTGTGCCCAGGCGGATTTCCACGGTGTCTCCCTTTTTCAAATGGTAGGGTTCCATCAGATCTCCCGTGCGAATGGAAGGCCCCTGGAGGTCAAAGAGGATAGCTACGTTCGCTTTCAGTTCCGCTGCTTTCCGGCGGATGCGGAAGACGACTTCCCGGACCCAGTCGTGTTTGGAATGGCTCATGTTGAGCCGGAAGACGTTGGCTCCGGCTTCAATAAGCTGGCCCAGCATGTCGGAAGTGTCTGTTGCTGGTCCAATAGTACAGATGATTTTGGTGGCCCGGGGCCGGGAAGGTGTGTTCATGGTCTTTGTCAGTGCCCCTAATGTATCTTACGGGGCGTTTAAATGAAGTTTTTTATGATACATGGCAGGATTGTTGCATGTCACGGAGCGCTTGAGGGAGCATACTGGCTGCATGAAACAGATCAGGGTTGAATTGATCAACACCGGGACGGAAATTTTGCTGGGGAGTATTGTGAATACAAATGCCGCATGGCTGGGCAACAGATTATTTGAGGCAGGGTTCCGCGTGGGGAGGGTAACCGTAGTGCCTGACGGGTACGCTATTAACGAGGCCATGAGGGAGAGCGCCCGGCGCGCAGATATCGTGATTGTAAGCGGGGGACTGGGGCCGACGAGCGATGATGTGACCCGGGAAGCCCTGTGCGACGTTTGCGGCGTGGACATGCACCGTGACGAGCATGTGGCGGAGTGGCTGAAGAGTTATTAAACGGAGGGGGATTCCCATTGCGGAGTGTAATTTCAAGCAGGCCATGGTTCCGGATGGCGCCGCGGTGCTGGAGAATTCCAACGGGACGGCGCCCGGACTGGTGATGCCTGCCAGCGGTTCCCTTCCCATGTTCATCCTGTTGCCGGGGCCGCCGGCGGAGTTGAAGCCGATGGTGGAACATTCCGTGATGCCGCTTCTGGAAGATTTGGCGGATGAGGATATTTCTCATTTGCGCGTGTTCCGCCTGGTAGGGATAGGGGAGAGCGATCTCCAAGAGCTGGTGGATGATTCCCTGCACCAGGTGGAGGGTCTGGAGGTGGCGTATTGCGCGCGCGTCGGGGAAGTGGACGTGCGCCTGGTGGGCAGTGAGGTGGCTTTGAAACAGGGAGAGGCCCGTTTGCGCATTCTGGCCGGGGCGTATGTGCTGGCTCCTGTGGGGGCATCCCTGGAGAAAGCGGTTGTGTGCCATCTGGCGCAGCAGGGTCTGAAGGCGGCGACGGCGGAGAGCTGCACCGGCGGCCTGATTGCCAAGAGGATTACGGATGTGCCGGGGGCCTCCGGGGTTTTTGAATGCGGGTGGGTTACTTATGCCGACCGGGCAAAGACGGAGATGCTGGGCGTGCCGGAGGAGGTCCTGAAGCGTTGCGGGGCTGTGAGCGAGCCCGTGGTTAAAGCGATGGCGGAAGGAGCCCTGGAACGCTCCGGAGCCGATGTCGCTGTCGCCGTCAGCGGCATCGCGGGCCCCGGGGGCGGTACGCCGGAAGCCTGTGGGGACCGTATGGCTTGCCTGGGCTTTCCGGGGGGGGAAGACGCGGACGGAGATGATGCTTTATCCGCGGGACCGCGCATCTTTCCGTAAGATGGTTTCCCAACGGGCGCTTGCGGGGCTTCTGGATGCCAGGAGAAAAGAGCCTGTTACGGAATGAGGAACCACACGGGAAGCATTCCGGCTTCATGAAGTCCGCTGATGAATTCAAAGATGCCGATGAACCAGATGAACCACAGCGCATCCACAATGTTGTGCGTGAATGTGGCGGGATTGACGGAGTAGGCGGCAGGCGGCGGTTTAAGCCGTGAGAGGGAGGGAATGAAGGAGGGAACGTTCCTGCAATAGTTCCGGTAGGCGTCTCCGAAAAGGGCGGTGAGTCTTTCCTGTTCCTTTCTGATGACGGACGGGTAGTAGATTCCGAACGCCAGCGCCGTAAGCAGGGGGATGGTGAAGGTCTCCGTAGCGCAGGATACTCCTATGCTGCCAACGAAGCTGAAGAAATAGAGCGGGTTGCGGCACATGGAGTATGGCCCGTCAGTAACCAGGACGTTGTTTTTATAGCCCGCAATGTAGAGGGAACACCAGATGCGCCCGAAGGCGCCTATGCCGGCCATGAAGCAGGCCAGGAGCATGAGGCTTTCTTCAATGAGCGGAGACGTTTCCCAGCGGGACTCCCCGAAGAGCAGGGAACAGCCGATAGCCAGACCGAAAATCAGAGAGATGAGTGTGCGGAAACGTTCGTTGAGTGATTTTGCGTGGGTTTGCATGGCGTCGAACGGGAGATAATGGAAAAATGCTACGGATTCCCGGCAATGGCATGAAGATGTTTTTGGGACCTACATACTTGACTAACCATCCAACAGATCACCTCTTCCTTTTCAGGAAATCCACTAAATAAAAAAGGCGAAGGTAACTGTGAATTACCTTCGCCTTGACAATCCAAGTTATCAAATAGGATATACTTGGATAGGCGTCGTATCAGGAGTTAACCTGATAAAGTATACATTTACTTGTCGTAAATGATATACCGCCCTTGGACCAAAGGGCGTCATTATGTATACTCGCGTATTCATAAAATTATTACAGACATGGTAGGTGGAGATCTACCGTGTCTAATTTTTTAATATATGTTGTCACTGTTAAGGTTTTCTCTCTTACGATTTCCTCTAGTATACCATACTTTTTCGTTATTGGGGTAAAAATTTTAATGTTAAAGACATTTAAGTTAAATGCGATTAACTTAAATGTCTTTTATTTTTATATCATTAAATTCTGAGAACAATTTTCTACTCGCCCAATATGGGTAAGAAAATTGTAATACAAAATAATTCTCAATACGCTGAAAATAAACGCGTACGAACCAATCAAAACACGACAAAATTTCCATATCACAACAACGATATGGGAAACAACAAAACCAAATATACTTCCTTATATGAGTTCTTCTCCAAATTTCCTAATGAGGAATCTGCCCGGAAGTATTTTGAGTTAAAAAGATGGAATGGTCATGTCCGTTGTCCTCATTGTGGTTCCAATTATATCACCGAATGTAAGGATCAAAAACCGATGCCTTATCGCTGTAAAGATTGTAGAAAGTTCTTCAGCGTCAGATTTGGTACAATTTTAGAGGAATCCAAATTACCTCTTCACAAATGGTTGATGTGTATGTATCTGTTGGCGACTTCCAGAAAAGGCATTTCCTCTATTCAGATTTCAAAAGAACTTGGAATCACTCAGAAGAGTGCATGGTTTCTTTGTCACAGAATACGGGAAGTTTGGATGAAAGATAAAAAGGAGAAGTTGGACGGTATTGTGGAAGTAGATGAAACCTTCATCGGAGGAAAGGAATCCAACAAACATTTTTCCAAGAAGCTGAACAAGGGAAGAGGTTCAGTAGGTAAATTGATTGTGATCGGGGCCAAACAGAGGAATGGAAAGGTGATCGTCAAACATATCGACGATACGTCCGCTTACAATTTACAAGGATTCATCGGAAGACATGTAGAGAGAAATTCCAATGTGTTTACGGATGAGTTCAAGTCTTACAAGGGACTTGTCGGATTTGTCCATGAGTTTGTCAACCATAAGGGGAAACAGTATGTCAATGGAGAGGTTCATACTAATTCCATTGAGAGCTTCTGGTCTCTACTAAAAAGAGGTTACTATGGAGTTTACCATTACATGAGTAAAAAACATCTTAAGAGGTACATCCATGAGTTTTCCTATAGACATAATACCTCTAAGGTCGAAGTGATGGAATGTATAGGAGATACGATTACCAAGATGATTGGTAAGAGAATGATGTATTGTGATTTAGTGAGGTGATTTTTAAAAATTGAGGATAAGTAAGTTTATGAAATTTAAAACAATGAAAAATCTAAAGGGGATACTCCATGTTTTCTGCAAACATTATTGTAAACCACATAATCTTTTACATCTAAAAAAATATCCTCAAAATTACTTGGGAGATGTAAAAGATCTTCAAGTATCCACTGATGAGCTGCTTCCAAACATCAGTTAAAACTGATGATAGTAAAGCAACTGCAACAAAAATTGAAAAGTTTGAATCAGGATATCGTTTTTCCTTTTTTAGAAAATAATTCTGAGCAAAGTGTAGACGAATATATAGATTTTCTTCTTCAGCATCTGGAAAAACAAGAGATGAATGATTTAAAAGATACGATTCAAAAAAATCTACAATGTCATCATCTGGCAGATTGTTTATTAGGTTATAGATAGTTTTGCCGTTTAGATTTTTATAATTTCTCTTTTTTTAAAATTTATATCTAGAACATTTAGTATGTTATTTATTATTTCAGATAAATCTTTGAAATGAAACTGATAATTTTTCTCATAGCACTTCATAAGAGCTTTTCATAACTCATTTTGCTATAAAAGGTCAAGACTCAACTTTTCTAAATAAATTCAAAAACTCTAATTTGAGTGATTTACAGACCATTAGAACCCCAATGAAGGTCAAATACCTTTCCCCTGTTTAGAGTCTACACGTCTCAGAGAACTCTATCAGAAGTCAAGACTCCAATTCCCTCACAAGATCATCTAATTTGATATTGAGTAATTTACAAAGAGATAACACCTCCAAAAAGGTCAAATACCGTTCTCCTGTCTCATATTTGGAGACGAATGACTGAGGAAGATTACACAATTCAGAAAGTTCTACTTGAGACAGTCCCATTTTCTTACGCTTCATTCTTAGGAATGAACGCAGTTTTTCCTCTTGGAGACTATCCCTCTTCCTGAGCATTTTCTGAGGATAACCTATCTTCAGAAATAACCCGAATTAGGATATTTTGTTGTTTACAATCAGACTCTATCTCGTATGATGCGGATGAGTTCCCATTCCGGGGATTCATCAAAACGAGATAAGAACTATGAAGACATTATTACTTGGAATACTGGGCGCAACACTTCTGTGCAGTTGCGGAACAATGGGACCTATCGGCGTCGTCTATTCGGACGTTAACAAGCCTGTACATGCGACATCCGCTGGCGGCATCAGAACTGGTCAATCTGAATCTAAATCCTATTGCGGATTGGTTGCCCTGGGAGACTCCTCCATTGAAGCGGCCAAAAAGAACGGAGGCATCAAGACTGTCTCGGCGGTAGATACCAAGGTCTATAGTATCTTGGGTATCTATAACAAGTATACAACTACCGTTTCCGGAAACTAAAACAATATACCTGAATGAGATGATCATCTCATTCAGGTATTTATGATTAATAAGTTATGTCTGCGATTAGTACATGCCTCAGGAAGTACGCCACGTTCTCTGGACGCGCCACCCGCCATGAGTTCTGGATGTTTTACTTGTTTATGAACATCGTCCTTTATGTTCCTTTATTGATAGGACTTTCACTTTTGACAGACGATTCCACTGCCGGGGCCGGCATATTCTTCATCGTTATTTCTATTATTTTGACGATTGGATTAGTGATTCCCCATTTGGCGGTCTGCGTTCGTCGTCTCCATGATATTGGACAGAGTGGAAGTTACCTGTTAATGAGTCTTATTCCTTTTGCGGGTCCCATCATCATGTTGGTGGCATTCGCCAAGGATAGTCAACCAGGGAAAAATCAATATGGAATCTCAGAGAAATACCCGGAATCATGATTAGTTCAGCGGTACAAGACGGTTTGTATGTTCGCGCCATCGGTACGGATGGTTCAACCTTATATACCAGAAAAGGAGAACTCCTTGGTTTTACCTCTGTTTCGGTAACGGTCAGAGATGGAAATACCATTTATATATGCGGACAAGACGGAAGAACCCAATCAACCAGAAGTTATCAAGGAGGGAGAACCGCTATGATGATTTACTGGAAGCGGAAAAGAATAGACCAAGCATTAAATGGTCAAAAGGAGTATTTATTTGTTATCTACTTTTTGGATGGTTAATCAAAATAGGGGCGGTGTATAGACTATATCAATCATTGGGTAAAACATACCTTACAGTTGGAGAAGGAGGAAGCGAACTTGGTATCGTGAGATGGAAAGATGTAGGTATCTGGTTGATGTCCGTTATCTTTTGGATAGGTTGTTTTTGGTGTTACTATGAGTTCAAAGCTTGGATGAATTAAAGCTTCATTCATATTAACGAATTAATAGACAGCATATTATGGAAACCGCTGACTAGATATTCTAGTCAGCGGTTTTTTGATTTGATTTGATTTGACAAATTATATTAAAAACAATATATTTCGATTATGAATGATGAAAAATATTCATATCAAAATATTAACCTTTATTGTAAAGAAATATGCGATAGGCTTAATGTTAAATTAGATGATGGGAGCCCTTATTTTTCTCAGATTTGTGATTTCTTAATTCAGTCAAAAAATTTTCTACTGACTCAACAAGATCTAAATATTCTGGACTCTTTCTTAAAGATTCCACAAACTGTGGATTCTTCAAAAGATATGATTGTTGATAAAATTTATAAATCGAATCATCGTCTTCCTTTATGTGTTTTAATGGTTCGGATTTATATTGTTGGGGAAGTGAGTTTGTTTCTACACTATCTTGGGAACAAATCTTTTTATGAAAAGGAGATTGTGTCATATATTCGATTATATATAAATGAAAAATGGGAAAAGACTATTAGATTTTGGATGAAAAATTGTTGCGGAGGGAAAATTGATAAAAATAAGATTAATATTCCATGTATCAAGTATTCAAAATAATATCAATGATTATTTAGATGATAGAAAGGGAGAGGAAATCTGTTGGATGGTTAGTCAAGTATGTAGGTCCCATGTTTTTTTGTGACGTTTTCGTCACTCGCCTGAAAATAAAACAGCCTGTATGCGTGGGCATACAGGCTGTTGAGGAAAAAAGACAGGGTGTGGAAGGTCAGGCGCGCCTGCGGCGCAGCATCAGGGAAGCCAGCCCCAGCAGGCTGAGGGTGGCCGTAGCAGGTTCCGGAACGGCTCCCGCCACTACGTACTGCACTTTGACGTTCCCGTCTTCCGTGTAGAGATAGTACTGGCCCTGATAGTCTGCGGCGTTCCCTTCCATGATGCCGGATGCCTTGGTCAGCGCTCCGCCGTCTTCAGCGGTGAAGTCTCCCAGGGAAATGGAACCGCCGTCAAAGCCGGCGGAGGTAATCAGCGTGCGGGTAACAAACTGAATTCTCCAGCAGCCAGATCCGTGGATGTGGTGGCCAGCGTACCGGAAACGGAGAAGTCCGAAGCTCCCCATATTTTTTGGTTGACGTTCATGATGCCTCCAATGCCGAAGACAAGGCGGGCGCCGTTGCCGCCGGAATCAATCCCGCAGACACCAAGGTTGAAGGTGCCGTCCAGGATGATGTCACTGCTTTTAAAGTCCACTTGTGAGAGGGAAAGAGCGGAACCTGCTCCAATGGTGACATTTCCCGTCCAGCGGGTTCCCCCAACCGTAACATTGCTGTTGCCCGTGACGGTGATGCTGCCGCCATCGGATGTGTCCACCATGGAGCCGCTGAGGGTGATGGTTCCGGTGTTATTGAAGATGACGTCCGGCCCCTGGTTGTTGCCGCGGGCGGGTACACCGTTGCTCCAGTTGTCCGCATTGCCCAGTTCATAGGTGTTGCCTTCCGTAGGGCCGGCATTGCCGGTCCATTCCGTGACCATGCTGGCGGCATTGGCACAGATGCATGATCCGCAGAGGATTGTAGCAATAAATAAGTTTTTTTTCATATTAAAAACAGAAATAACTTGATCAATAGGGTCAGAAGAAATGCTGACGCTGCCGCGATGCTACCGGTTTAACAATCCGGGGTCAAGATTTGATTCTAAGAGAAAATAACTTGTGTAGACGTTTCCTTTCGTATCAGAGGACGTTTTCATGAAATCAAGCCCGACTGGCATCATCGGTCTCCAATGAAAATTCAACAGGCCTTTGCGGTATTTAAATTTGCAATAAAATTTTGAGAATTCCCTTTTCTGGAAATAGTTACATGTAGAAAGAACGTATCATTTCAATGATCGTAGAAACTTGTAACTTTGCCCGAATTAAACAGAATTATCTTCGGTTTCAGCCTGTAACGGATTGTTAATCCGCAGAGAACAGGCACAGACAGCGAGATGTTTTATTCGCTTTCCTGGTCGTGTTCATCCGCCTCACGTGTGGAGAAGCGCATGAGTTCCGCTTCGAAGTGGAGCGGAACGTCCCCCGTGGGGCCGTTGCGGTTTTTAGCCAGATGCAGATTGGCCCGTCCGGCCATCTGCTGGCGTTTTTCCTCATCTTCCGCATAGTAGGCGGAGCGGTAGAGCAGGCCGATCATGTCCGCGTCCTGTTCGATGGAGCCGGATTCGCGAAGGTCGGAGATGCGGGGGACGCCCAGGCTGGCTCCCGTGCGGCTTTCCGGACCGCGGTTGAGCTGGGCCAGAACGATAACAGGCACTTTAAGTTCCTTGGCCAGGGCTTTGAGGCCGGCGGATATTTCCGCCACTTCTCGTTCACGGCTGTTGGCCGCCTGTTTGGAGTGGGAGCGCATGAGCTGGAGATAGTCCACGCCGATGGCTGCCAAACCGCCCTGGTCCCGCATGACCCGGCGCGCTTTGGCCCGGAGTTCGTTGATGGAGATGGCTGCGGTATCGTCAATGACAAGCTGGGAAGCCCCCACTTCCTTGACGGCCTGTTTGAAGTGCTTCATTTCAAGCTGGGTGAGGTTGCCTCTCTTGATGATTTCCCGGCTGCGGACTCCGGAACGGGCGAAAAGAAGGCGTTCCACAATCTGGACTGCGCATTTCACAGGAAAAGAGCAGAGTAGGCTTTTTTTCGTTAAGCGCGATGTGCTCAATGATGTTGAGCAGGAAGGAGGTTTTACCCATGGAGGGACGGGCGGCGATGATGAACATGTCCCCCGGTTTAAGCCCGTTGCTTTTTTTGTCCAGTTCCTCAAATCCCGTGGTCAGTCCCTGGATTTGGCCTTTGCTTGCGATAAATTTTTCAAAATTGGTGACGGCCTGTTTAAGGATGCTGGCCAGGCTTTGTTCATCCTTGGCGCTGTTATAGCGTTCCCGTATCTGGAAAATATGGGTTTCCACAGAATCCAGCAGTTCCGCTACGTCGTCCGGATTGTCAAAGGCCTGCGTGGTGGACTGGTTGGCGATGTCAATGATGGAGCGGAGGATGAATTTGTCCTTCAGGACATTGAGGTAATGCTCAAAATAGGCTCCGGTGGTGGTAAAGGTGTATATTTCCGCCAGGCCCGCGCTTCCGCCTACGGCTTCCAGCTGGTGCATGTCTTCCAAAGCCTGGGTGATGGAAACGATGTCAATGGGTTCGTTTTTGTTATATCGGGCCTGGAAAAGGCGCCAGAGCAGCTTGTGCGCGGAGGTAGAAGTAGTCCTCCGTCATGCCGATGGTCACGCACTGCCCCACGTAAGTGGCCGGGTCCATGGCCATGAGGGCCAGCACTCCTTTTTCCGGGCCGGGAGCCTGCGGAATGTCCCTGAGGTCCAGGGACGGGGTTTTGCGGGGGGCCCTGGTCAGTTCCAGCGGGGGAACGGCAGTGGTGGTTGTCGTAGTTTCCATGGTGAGGCGGCTGGATGGGTGGCATCCGGCCGGGAAGGATAGCACAACGGAGGGAGCCGGGCAATAGGCAACGTTGCAAATTCGGAAAAGCCCCGTTCCGTCAACGGGGCGTCCATCCGTTCTTTTCCTGTTCTTTCCTCAGCCTCAGCTGCCCGCAGGCGGCGTTGATGTCATGACCTTTTTCATACCGCATGGTAACGGGGATGCGCGCCTTGTGAACTGCATCCCGGAAGGAACGGCAGCGTTCTTCCGAAGGGCGTTTCCACGGAAGCCCCTCCACGGTGTTGTACGGGATGAGATTGACTTTGGCGTGCAGGCGTTTGGCGAGCCGGACGAGATGGGACGCGTCTTTCGGAGAGTCGTTGATGTCCCGGATGAGGATGTATTCCAGCGTGGGCATCTGGTTTCTTCCCCTGCTCCATTCTTCAAGGGCCGGAATGAGCTGGGAGAGCGGCCATTTTTTGTTGACCGGCATGATTTGGTCGCGAACTCCGTCCGTGGCTCCGTGCAGGGAAACGGCCAGACGGATTTGCCTGGGATAGGCCGCCAGTTTTTTCAGGCCGGGCACGAATCCCGACGTGGAGATGGTGATGTGGCGCGCCCCTATTTCCAAACCGCGGTGGGAAGTGATGATTTCCAGGGCATCCACCACGTTGTCAAAATTGGAAAGGGGTTCCCCCATGCCCATGAAGACGATGTTGTTGACCCGTTTTCCCGCGATGGCTTCCGCGGAGAGAATCTGCCCGATGATTTCCCCCGTGGTGAGGTGGCGTTTAAGGCCCAGCAGCCCGGAAGCGCAGAATTTGCAGCCGAAGGCACAGCCTACCTGGGAAGAAACGCAAAGGGTGACGCGCTCCGATTTTTCTCCATTTTCCGCTGCTGCGGCAGGAATGATGACGGATTCTACCAGGCTGCCGTCTTCCATTCTGGTGAGGAATTTCCGTGTGGTGTCCGCAGAGCCGTGGATTTCCACGATTTCCGGCGTGTGGAAACGGAAATTTTCCGCCAGCAGATTTTTGAGCGCGGGGGGGAGGTTGCTCATCGCGTCAAAGGTGGTGACGCGCTTGCGCCACACCCAGTCCAGAACCTGCTGGGTGCGGAATTTGGTGTGCCCATGTTCCGTCAGGAAGGCGAGCAGCTTTTCCTCCGTCTGGGCGGTGATGAGGGGAAGCGGTGGCATGGATTTGAGGCGGTCCCGTTACAGCAGGGAATCCACGTAGCGGTCCCGGTTGAAGGGTTCAAAGTCTTCGGCTTCTTCCCCCGTTCCCAGAAAGGAGGGGGAAATGTGCATTTCATCCATGATGGCTACGGCCACGCCTCCCTTTCCGGAACCGTCCATTTTGGTGATAATGACGGAGTCCAGGGGCGTTGCTTTATGAAATTCCCTGGCTTGTGCCAGGGCGTTAGCGCCTGTAGTGGCATCCACTACCAGCAGGGTGCTGTGGGGGGCGGATGCATCCTGCTTTGCGAGAGTCCGGCGAATTTTGGAGAGTTCCTCCATGAGGTTGTGGCGCGTATGGAGGCGCCCCGCGGTATCGCAAATGAGGTATTGGAAGCCTTCCCTGATGGCCTGCGTATGGGCCTCATAGCAGACGGAGGCCGGATCCTGGCCGGGTGCTCCCTTGCAGATGGGGATATTCAGCTTGTCCGCCCAGCTTTGAAGCTGTTCCACGGCGGCCGCGCGAAAAGTGTCCGCCGCAGCCAGAAGGACGCGGGAGCCCTGTTTTTGCAGCAAATGGGCCAATTTGACCGCAGAAGTAGTTTTCCCGGTGCCGTTGACGCCCACGACCAGAATGACCAGCGGTTTGCCTTCCGGAGGGACGGGCAGGGACGGAGCGGTGGAAGGAAAGGCCCGGCGGAGCACTTCACGGGTGGATTCCACCAGATTTTCCGCATCCAGGCCTTTGCTTTCCTTCAGCTGGTCCGCAATACCCATGGCGCGCCTGATGCCGATGTCCGCGGCTACCAGCTCAGCTTCCAGTTCTTCCCAGTCTATCCGGGAGCTTCGGGAGAATTTGGTGAATAGTTTTTTAAAGAATCCTGCCATGGCGCGAAGCGGAGTTATGCCGGGTGTTCCGTTTTTGAGATTCCGGCCAGGACGCCGTTGACGAAGCGGGGGGATTCCGCTGAGGAGAAGCGTTCCGACAGGCGGATGGCCTCCGAGATGACGATGGGAGCCGGGAGGTCTTTGCGATGAAGGAGTTCATAGGCGCCCAGGCGCAGGATGGCGCGGTCAATGGCGCTGACGCGTTCCGGGGAGTAGTTTTCCAACGTGGAGTCGATGGCGGCGTCCAACCCGTCCCGGCGGCGCAGGATGTCTTCCCCCAGGGTTTTGGCTTCCCGGTAGAGTTCATCCGCATCCCGTCCTGCCTCCACCACTTTTTTTATTTCCGCCAGGGAGGGGCGGTCGTCCGGGTGGATGAGGCAGTTGATGCGGTCATTGATTTCCTGGAGTTTCCTGCAGGAGGAAATGAGGGAGGGCCAGATTGCGTTGTAGGCTGGGAAGTCCTTGAGCGTGTCCAGCAGGCGGCGGCGCATCTGCATCAGCGCGGTATTGAGTTCCTGGGCGGCGTCGCAGGCGGCGGAAAGCGAACCCTTGTCATTGGCGGGGGTCTTCGTGCAGGGCTTTTTTCAGCCGGAGCAGGGCGGCGTTGAATTCTCCTTCCTTGGTCAGCAGGTCCTGAATCTGGTCGCGGACGGGCAGGGTAAGAGGGTCTTGCTGCAGTTTGTCCGCCGTTTCCCGCGCACGGGTGATGAAGAGGCGCAGCTTGTCCGGATAGTCCCTTGTCAGGTGGCCGGAGACGGCCTTGGCCTTGAGTTTGCAGTAGTCTCCCCGGAAAGGTTCCATCAGGATATCCCAGATTCCCTCCTGTTCCGTTTCCGGCGTCTGGGAGGCGGCGTAAAGGTATTGGAGGGCGGCTTGTCTGATTTGGTTGCGTGAGAGCATGGCGATAGAGAAGAGAGAGTAATAGGTATTATTGCCGGAGCAGGGAGTTGAGGAAGAGTTCCGCCATGCGGGCAGCGGTGCGGGCCGCTTCACGGCCGCGGTTGAGCTGAGAGGCGATACAGCGGGCGAAGGCCTGCTTTTCATCATTCAGCAGCAGGACTTCATGAATGACGGGTGGTGAATTCCAGGGCGAGCTGCATCAGGGCCTGGGTAATGGTGGAGCCGATCAGGTCCGCGTGGTCTGTGCTGCCGCGCAGGATGACCCCCAGAGCCACCACGGCATCAGGACGTTTTTCCGGAGAGCGGGAGAGAACGGATTTAATGGACACCGGAATTTCAAAGGCTCCCGGTACGCGGATGATTTCCAGGCGGACCGAGGGAAGCACGGTTTTCAGTTCTTCCGAGCAGTTTTCTACCAGGGCCTGGGTGTATTGTTCGTTGTATTCCGAGGCGACGATGCAGATTTTGGCGCGCGTGCCCGTGGCGCGCTGGCGGCGGGGAAGTTCCGTGGACATGAAGGGATGGAGTGGAAAGTTACAGGATGTGGCCCAGCTTGCATTTTTTGGTAGCCAGGTATTTGCTGTTTTGTTCGTTGGGTGGGATGATGAGAGGAACCTGTTCCGTGATTTTTATGCCAAAGCCCTCCAGCCCCACGATTTTCCGCGGGTTGTTGGTAAGCAGACGCAACTGGTTTGCTCCCAGGTCATGCAGGATTTGCGCGCCGATGCCATAGTCGCGCAGGTCGTCCGGATAGCCGAGCTTGAGGTTGGCTTCCACGGTATCCAGACCCTGTTCCTGAAGTTTGTAAGCCTTGAGTTTCGCCGCCAGGCCGATGCCTCGGCCTTCCTGCCGCAGGTAGAGCAGGACGCCTCCTTCCTGGGCGATGCGGCGCATGGCGGTGTGCAACTGGCTGCCGCAGTCGCAGCGGCGGGAGCCGAAGACATCACCCGTCAGGCATTCACTATGCACGCGCACCAGCGTGGGTTTGTCCGGGGAGATTTCCCCGTGAACCAGGGCCAGGTGGAGAGCACCGTCCAGCTGGGATTCATAGAGGCGGCAGGTAAAGTCACCGTAGTCTGTGGGCATGTTGACGGTTTCCACCAGCCGGATTTGCTTTTCCTTGGCCCGGCGGTATTCAATGAGCTGGGCTACGGTGCAGGCTTTCAGACCATGTTTTTTCTGGAATCCTCCCAAGTCCCCGATGCGGGCCATGGTCCCGTCTTCCTTCATGATTTCACAGCAGACGCCGGCGGGCTGGAGGCCTGCCATGCGCACGAGGTCAATGGTGGCTTCCGTATGGCCGGCGCGGCGCAGCACTCCGCCGGGAACGGCGCGGAGAGGGAATGTGTGACCCGGCTGAACAAAGTCGTTGACGGTGGCTTTGGGGTCCGCCAGCGTGCGAATGGTGAGGGAGCGTTCCGCGGCGCTGATGCCCGTAGTGATGTCATGGGCCGCATCCACGGAGACGGTGAACGCTGTGGACATGTTTTCCCGGTTGACGGAGGTCATGAGCGGGAGTTGGAGGGCGTCCGCCCGTTCCGGTGAAAGAGGTGCGCAGACGAGGCCCCTGGCGTGGGTAACCATGAAGTTGATGGCTTCCGGCGTGGCGAATTCGGCGGCAATGATCAAGTCTGCCTCATTTTCACGCCCAGGGTCGTCCGTAACGATGATCATCCGTCCCTGCCGTATTTCTTCCACTGCTTCTTCAACGGTGCAGAATTGAAGTTGATTGTCCATAAAAGGGGATGAAGAGAGGTTATTTTTGTTTTTTTGCCCAGGAGTCCTTGAGAGCCACCGTGCGGTTGAAAACAGGACGACGGCCCGGTACATGGTCCCTGCGGTCCGCCACAAAGTAGCCGAGACGTTCGAACTGGCAGCGGAATTCTGGTTCGGCTCCGGCCAGGGAGGGTTCCAGCTTGGCGTTTGTGATGACGGTCAGCGATGAGGGATTCATGACGGACAGGAACCCTTCTTCAGCAGCGTCCGGGTTTTCTTCCGTAAAAAGGCGGTCATAGATGCGGATTTCTCCGTCCACCGCGTATTTGGTGCTTACCCAGTGAATGGCGGCGCGACACTGGATTCCTTCCGGAGGGTTGGAGCCGATGGTGCCGGGAATGTGTTCGCAGAAGATTTCCGTGATAGTTCCCTCCGCATCCTGCTTGTAGTCCGTGCAGGTGATGCAGTAGCCCCCCCGGAGGCGTACGGTGCGGCCGGGGGCCAGACGGAAGTATTTTTTAGGAGGGTCCAGCATGAAGTCGTCCCGTTCAATCCAGACTTCCCTTGTGATGGGGAGGCGGCGGACGCCCTCTTCCGGTTTTTCCGGATTGTTCAGCACTTCAGCCATTTCTTCCGCGTTTTCCGGCAGGGTGGTGATAGTGACCTTGAGGGGATTGAGCACGGCCATGCGGCGCGGCGCGTTGGCATTCAGGTCTTCCCTTACGCTGTATTCCAGCAGGGCCACATCTGTGAAGCCGTTGAATTTAGTGATGCCTATGGTGTGGCAGAAGTTGCGGATGGCGGCAGGAGTGTAGCCCCGGCGGCGCATGCCGGAGACGGTGGGCATCCGTGGATCGTCCCAGCCGGAGACGTGTCCTTCCTGCACCAGTTGCAGCAGCTTGCGCTTGCTCATGACGGTGTAGGTAAGGTTCAGGCGGGCGAATTCCGTCTGGCGCGGGCGTGCCGGGACGGGGCAGTTTTCAATGACCCAGTCATAGAGGGGGCGGTGGTTTTCAAATTCCAGCGTGCAGAGGGAATGGGTGATGTGTTCGTAGGCATCTTCCAGCGGGTGGGCGAAGTCATACATGGGGTAAATGCACCAGGAACTGCCCGTGTTGTGGTGTTCCGCGAACATGATGCGGTACAACACGGGGTCCCGCATGTTCATGTTGCTGGAGGCCATGTCTATCCTGGCTCGCAGGATGGCTCTGCCTTCCGGGATTTCTCCGTTTTTCATGGCCTGGAAGCGTGCCAGGTTTTCTTCCACGGAGCGGTTGCGGTAGGGTGATTCCTGTCCGGGCACGTTCACGTTGCCCCGCTGGGCGCGTATTTCCTCCACCGTTTGTTCGTCTACGTAGGCCAATCCCTTGCGGATGAGGGAAACGGCGCATTCGTAAAAGAAGTCGAACATGTTGCTGGCAAAGAAAAGGTTATCGCCCCAGTCAAAGCCCAGCCAGCGGATGTCTTCCTGAATGCTGTCCACATATTCCTGGTCTTCCTTGCTGGGGTTGGTGTCGTCAAAACGCAGATGGCAGCGCGCACCCGGAAATTCCTGGGCGATGCCGAAGTTGAGGCAGATTGATTTGGCATGTCCGATATGAAGATACCCATTGGGTTCCGGGGGAAAGCGTGTTACCGGGGCCTGATGCTTGCCGGAGGCAAGGTCATCAGAAATCATATCGCGGATGAAATCTCGGCGTTCGGCAGGCTGCAATGACATGGCGAAAATTCTACTACCAAATTTCCTCTTCTGCAAGCGTGTTCACTCGGAATGACGTGAGGCGGGAAGAGGAGCATGAAGAGCGTTTTTATCTTTTTCCAATGGCCCGTGTTGTAAAATTCAAATAATTTATATCAAGGTGCGTTTGGAAATTGAGCCCCTGATAAGGGAGACTGAAAAATTTCCAGCTTTTCGCCAGGGGAAGATGGGAATTTTCCCTTTACCTTGTTTTCCGAAGTTTGCGGAATGGTTTTCGATTAAATGTTATTTTCAATGAGAGCGGTTTGAGCGAGTTTTTACATTCAGAAAAAAATCAGAGAGTCGAAATGAAAAGGAGAAATGATGGAAATAGGAGCCGATGGAAGTTTCTTGCATATTTTCGCGGGGTACATGGTAAGAGGAAAGTTGGGAAGACAGGTATTGCAAAAGAATGAAAAACGTGCATATTGGAGCCCGGTGAATCTGAATTGTCCACAGTGCAAACGACATATCAATGTGCCTTCTTCCGCGGAGGGTTCTATGGTGAATTGCAGCAAATGCGGGCATGAATTTCTTTGCGACAGGGAAAAACTGATTCCTAAGAAACCTTTTGCCAAAGCGAAGAAAGCCGTTTCCGTCCATTCCCCCAAAGACAGGAGGGAAGCCATTCAGAGCGCCCTGGTGGAAACGGGGCTGATTCAATTGGTGTGCCTTTGCGCGTCTCTGGCTGTTGCCGCCGGCTGCGTCTGGATTTTTTACAATGCTTCTTCCGAGATGGATGGGACCTTTTTCCTTTCCATGCTGCAGCAGCCCCAGCAGAAGGCGTTTGCCCTGTTTTTTGCCTGTCTTGCCGGAGGCTTGATGGCCTGTGCTGGACGCAGGCACAAGATTGTTTTCATTTTGCTGGGGTTGCTGGTTGCAGGGGGGATTGCTTCCCTGCCTTTCGTGTATCCGGTCAAGGTGAATCCTTCCCTGCTCGGAGGTCATGAAGAGGGGAGCGCCGGGGAAGAAGATGTCTCCGGCTTTACCAGCATGGGGCTGGAGCAGCTGCCCTCCAAGAACGCTTCTGTCCAGAATTATGGGGACGGTGATTTGAAACCTCTGTTTTCCGCTATTGACCGCAAGGAATCCCAGGGGGTTCTGGGCGTATGGGTGGTTGGGGTGAATGCAGCCAACCGGGATATGGTAAAGGCGTATTTGAAGAGGATGACCCAGTCCGAGGACGAACCTATTTTTTATGACCGCAAGGGAACGGGCGGCGGACTGTTCGTTATTACTCCCACTCCCATTACGTTTAAGGAATTTGTAGAGGTTGCGGGCAAGATGGGGAAGGTGTCCCTGCAGGATAAGGAGCGTTTTTTTGTGGAAGTGATTCTGAACCGGGACAGGTTTGAAGCGCGGCCCGCTTCCGCCGCGTTGCAGGATGAGCGCCACCAGTATTTCGTGCTGGCCAATTTGAAGGAGCTGTCCTGTCTGGACATCCGTCGCGTTATTGCCGCTGCAAAACGTTTGTCGGCTGTGAATCCGGATAAGATGCGAGGTGAGGTTTCTTCCAGGCTGGTGGAGCTTCTCCGGGAACCGTGGGGGCGTGATGCGGAATATGTGACCGCGTTGGCTTCGGCCCTTGTGGTATGGGCGGAACCGGATCATGAGGAGGCTCAGCGCGTGGTTGATTACGTGGCTACGGAGCTGAAGAAGGCGGATTGCGAAATTCCGGCGTCTCTGATCAGGTTTTTACTGCATGGTTCGGAAAAGAGAAGTTTGGCGTTGCTTCTGGAGGAATGGAAAAAGGATCCCCAGAAGTGGGAGGACGAATGCAAGGCAGCCGGCCCAACGGGAGAAGCTGATATCATCCGTTCGCTGAATGAGTCGGACGATTTTGTTTTGAAACGTTCCGCCGCCCGCATTCTTGGGGAAATCGGTTCGGAAGCTTCCCTGTCCGCGCTTAAGGCTTTCACTCATGACGCCGATAACGAATTGCGCCTGTGCGCGGAGTTGTCTGTGAACCTGATTGAAAAGCGGCTTGGGATAGATTCTTCCGCCAGATGAGGCCGGTAAGGGCGGCTTCCGTTTCCGTGATGGCGCATCGCGCTGTTTTTCTGGCTCCAATACGGAAGGGGAGTTTTTTCCGGACGGTTTACGGGGATTGAAGTGCGGCTCCGGAATTTTCCCATGGCTGTTTTTCGGAGCCGGGGGATGCATGAGGGCTTTTTTGCAGAGGTGTCCAAATGATTTCCTGTTTTCGGACAGTTTGTTACTTGTTTCTTTTGCGATATTTTCACCATTTGAACGCATTTCCGGGTAGGAAATTTGTTTTTGCCCGGGAAGTGTCTTTTTTGGTTGCGGAGAAGAGCCAATTTACTAGAATGCAACGACCATGACAGACCAAGAAAACATGAAAGCCGCCGTTCCGGATGCGGCCAGGCGATATATGCGCTATCTCCTCATCATGGCCGGTTTGGGCGGCCTGCTCTACGGTGTGGACGTTGGCGTGATTGCTGCCGCGCTTCCCTACATTGAGCAGACGGCCGGTTTTAATCCCTCCCAGCTTTCCCAGGTGGTGGCCGCCGTGCTGTTCGGCAGCGTTCTTTCTTCCCTGTTTGCGGGCTATCTGGCCGACAAGATGGGACGCAAGGCGTTGATTACCGTGGCCGCAGCCTTATTTACGGCGAGCATCCCCGTGATCTGCCTGTCCCAGGAGGTATTCGGCATTATGTTGCTGGGCCGTATTCTTCAGGGCGCCAGCGCCGGTATTGTGGGCGTGGTCGTTCCGCTGTATCTGGCCGAGTGCCTGAGCGCCGAATCCCGCGGCAAGGGAACGGGGATGTTCCAGTTCCTGCTGACGGTGGGCCTGGTGTTTGCCGCCGTCGTCGGTTTGCTTGCCGCCAGTTATGTGGGCGGCGTCGAGAATTCCGGCGCGAGCGAAGAATCGCTGACTTCCGCCAAGGTTCTGGCCTGGCAGGCTATTTTCTGGGTTTGCGCCATTCCCGGCCTGTTCCTGTTTTTCGGTTCCTTCCGTTTGAGCGAATCTCCCCGCTACCTGTTCCGCCGCGGCCGCAAGGATGAAGCCATGGCTGTGCTGGTGCGCAGTTACGGGGATGCCCGCGCCAAGGAAGTGTTTGATGAAATGGTCCACATTGAAGAGGAAGAGAAGCAGAAGGCGGAGGAACTCAAAAAGCAGAGCTCTTCCGGCGAGTCCCTTCTTCAACGCAAGTATATCTATCCCTTTGTTCTGGCGGTGCTCGTTCTGGCGTTTACGCAGGCTACGGGCATTAATTCCGTGCTGAATTATTCCGTGAAGGTATTCCAGCAGGCAGGCCTGGAAGGCACCACCGCCAACTGGGCAGACTTTACCATCAAGGTCGTGAACTGCTTGATGACTATTGTCGCCATGGTGCTGGTGGACCGCAAGGGCCGCAAGTTCCTGCTTAAAATCGGAACGGCCGGCATCGTGGTCGGCCTTCTTGGCACCGGGTTCCTGTTCAATAATGTGGAAAAAGCCCGCAAGGATGTGACTGCGGATGTGGCTGCCCTGCTGGCCGCCCAGAGCCCTTCCGTCCAGAAGGAGTTTGAACAGGGCAAGGATGTGGGTTCCATCCGCACGCTTCAATTGGAACGTACTCCGGATTCCCCCTTCATCAGGAATCTTCTTGCCAAGAACGGCATGGCCGACAAGGACATCAACAGGATGCAGCTCATCATCACCTATGACCAGCCGGAAGCCAATCCCGCCTGGTACCAGTTCCTGATGGGGTCTTCCACCCAGCTTTCCGTCGTAGAGTTTTCCGAACTGACCAAGGATACCAAGGATATCAAGAAGGAAGAGGACAAGGCTTCTCTGGCCGTGATCAAGGCCGTTCCGGATTCCACCAATAAAATGGTGGTGAACGGCAAGGACGGTTATGCCATGAAGCCCGTTTCCATTCTGAAGGCGGAATTGGGCGAAAAGCCGGATACCTCCATGGGCTGGGGCGTGACTGCGTTCTTCATTATCTTTATTGCTTTTTATGCCACCGGCCCCGGCGTATGCGTCTGGCTGGCACTGTCCGAGCTGATGCCCGCCCGCATCCGCTCCAACGGTATGGCGATTGCTCTGTTGATCAACCAGCTGGTTTCCACGGTTATCGCCGGTTCTTTCCTCCCGTGGGTGGGCAGCTGCGGTTATTCCGGCGTGTTCTTTACGCTGGGCGGCATTACGGTGCTGTATTTCATTACGGTGACCTTCTTCCTGCCTGAAACCAAGGGGCGTTCCCTGGAGGAAATTGAAGGTTACTTCACAACAGGCAAAATGCCGGAAGATCCCAAGATGATTGGCGAAGGCATTGAAGCGGAGGAATAATTCTTTCTTCCTGTGGTTTCAAGGCCGCTTCCCCTGAATTGGGGAAGCGGCTTTTTTATAACAGGAAACAGGGTGGGCTGCCTGCATGGCTTCGGAAGCACGGCTGTTCCGGGGAGAGGGTTCCGGCCACCTGTTCCCGGGCCGTGACGGTATCCGCTTTTCTTTCCCGCACCAGTAGGAGAAGGAGGGGGGGCAAAGCCGGCGATGGCGCCCGCTATTTAGCGGGCTTCCTCTTTTTTCTGCTTGGACTGCCAGTGTTTGATGGCTTCCGCAATGGGGGGATACCCGTTTTTCATATGGAAGTCATAGGCTGTCTGGCCGTCATCGTTGCGGAGAGAGGGATTGGCGCCGTGATTCATGAGGCAAACGGCTATTTCCGGAGAGTTGCAAGCCATCAGCGGAGTCAGGCCATCCACGTCCGGCTGGTTGGGATCCGCTCCCGCGTTGATGAGAAGTTCAATGAGAGGAATGAGGCGTTCCGCCGGTTTTTCCTTGGTGCAGACCAGGTGGAGGGGTGATTGCTTGCTTTCAAAAAAGCGTTCGTTAACATCACAGCCGGCTTTGATGAGCCGTTCGTAAATGGCGGGGGACAGGCTGAGGAAGCCGACTCCGCGCGCCTGTGCGTTCATTCTGCGCTTGAGGTCCGGGGAGCCTGCGTCCAGGAGCGCCAGCGCTATTTTTTCCTGGCCCGGATCGGAGTCATTGAGGGCGGCGGAATACATGAACGGGGTGACGCCCCAAGGCCCCGGCTGATCCGGGTCGGCGCCGTGTTTGAGCAGGGCGTGCACCAACGGCAGCCTTTCTTCCGCGGTGGAATTCATATAGAGGCCTGAGAGGCACGCCCAGGTAAGAGGGGTGTCTCCCGGCTCTTTTGTGCCGTCATGCATGAAAATGGATTGAGCATTGACGGGAGCGCCCGCCTCTACCATCCGGACGGCCAGTCGGTTTAATCCCAGGGCAATGCAGAGGTGCAGAGGCGTGGTACGGTCCGGCGTCTGGAGCAGGAGGTTGCCGGTTTGGCGGAATTGTTCCAGCATCTGATGGCATTGAAGAATGGAGTGGAATTCCTCCTGCACTTCTCCGGGAAACATGATTTCCAGCGGCCAGGAGTCATGCAGGAAACGGAGGGTAAGGCCCAGCAGTTTTTCGTTTGCCGTCTTGATTTCCTGTTGTTCCGCTTCCGTGAGCCGGATTGTCTTTTCCTCCGCATGCGCCCAGGGAGCTGCCATAACGACTGCTGAGGACAGAAGCAGCATGGTTCCTGTCATTTGTCTCATGAAGTCCTTATAGGGGAAGGGTCGTGAGCTGTCACTTCAAATCAGGGGCATGTTAACCCAGCCTGGAGAGACTGATGCGGACGGCTTCCACCGTGCGGTCAATGTCTTCTTCCGTATGGGCTGCAGAGATAAAGCCCGTTTCGTACGGGGAGGGCGCGAAGTAGACGCCTTGTTCCAGCATGTTCCAGAAGAAGGATTTGAAGAGTTTTTTGGAAGCTTTTTGCGCGGATTCCAGATTATAGACTTCCTCTTCCGTGAAGAAGAGGCAGAACATGGAGCCCGCACGGTGGAAGGTGTAATTTCTGCCGTGTTTTTTGAGGGCTTCGCGGATGCCTTCTTCCATGCGCGCTCCGAGCTGTTCCAGGCGTTCATAGGCGTTCCCTTTCAGGAGTTCCCGGAGCTGGGCCAATCCCGCCGCCATGGCGACCGGATTGCCGGACAGGGTTCCCGCCTGATACACGGGGCCAAGCGGAGAGAGGCAGTCCATGATTTCCGAGCGGCCGCCAAAAGCTCCCACGGGGAGGCCTCCGCCGATGACTTTGCCCATGCAGGTAAGGTCTGGAGTGATGCCGTAAAGCTGCTGCACGCCTCCGGGAGCGACCCGGAAGCCCGTCATGACTTCGTCAAAGATGAGAAGGGCGTCGTGGCGGAGCGTTATTTCCCGCAGGAAGTGAAGGAAGTCGTTTTGCGGAAAGAGTCCGGCATTGGCAGGAAAGGGTTCCAGGATGACGGCGGCAATGTCGCTTCCATGGAGTTCAAAGGCTTTTTTTTACTGCTTCCCGGTCATTGTAGGGCACGGTGAGGGTGAGCTGCGTCATTTCCCTGGGTACGCCCGCGCTGTCCGGTTCTCCGAAGGTGAGCGCTCCGGAACCCGCCGCTACCAGAAGGGAGTCCACATGGCCGTGGTAGCAGCCGATGAATTTGATGATTTTGCGGCGTCCGGTATAGCCGCGCGCCAGCCTGATGGCAGACATGGTTGCTTCCGTTCCGGAGTTGACCATGCGCACTTTTTCCACGGAGGGAACCATGTCCGTGATCATTTCCGCCATATCCACTTCCGCCGGCGCAGGAATTCCATAGCCCAGCCCCCTGTCCACGGCGGCATGTACTGCGTCCAGAACGGGTTGCGGAGCGTGGCCCAGAATGGCCGGGCCCCATGTGCCTATGTAGTCAATAAGCTGGCGCCCGTCCGCATCCGTGTAGGCTCCTTTGGCGGATTGAACAAAGAAGGGGTCCCCGTCCACATTGCGGAAGGCCCTGACGGGGGAGTTGACTCCGCCGGGGATAACGGAGCGTGCGCGGGAGAAGAGCTGGGCTGACTGATTCATGTGCAGAGGGAAGCAAAAAGGGCAATCCTTGAGAAAGGGTTGCCCTCATGGAAATTGGGTTCTTATTCCCGAACTAATACTGTTTTAAGCTTCAGGAGCGGAAGCGGGTGTTTCAGCAGTTTCGGAAGCGGTTTCTTCGCTCTTGTTGCTGTAACGCCATTTTACCTTGTTGCGCTTGCTGGCGGAACGGGCCTTGCGGCGGCGTTCGTCCATCGGGGTTTCAAAGGCGCGGCGGCGGCGCATTTCATCCAGAATGCCTTCAACATCCAGTTTTGTTTTGAGGCGCTTGAGAGCGCGGTCGATAGGTTCACCTTTTCTTACGGTAACTTCACGCATGATTTGTTTTCCTTTTTCTATTCGTCCGGGAACGGGAGACAATAGGTAGTGCTTTCCTGCTTACAGGTCAAGATTTTTATCATGACTGACCTATTTTTTGCCACTGAATGAGAGTTCTGCCGTCCGGAACGGCGGGAAGCGGCCGCGTTGCCCCGTTTTCCGGTTCCGGAGCGCGGTTCAACTGTCCTTGCCTTATAACAGGGGGCGTGGTAGAAAGAGGCGTCTCCCATGAACCGGCTGCATACATTGATTGACGGATTTTCCCGGGTGCGGATTCTCTGCATCGGGGACGTGATGCTGGATAAGTTCCTGTATGGGAGCGTCAGCCGTATTTCGCCGGAGGCTCCGGTTCCCATCATGAAGATGGACCGGGAGACGCGCATGCTGGGAGGCGCGGGCAATGTCGTGTCCAATCTGTGCGCGCTGGGATGCCGCACCACTTTTATCAGCGTGGTCGGGGATGATGGCCATGGGCGGCAGGTAAGGCGTTTTCTGGAAGAGACGCACTGCGTTCCGGAGCTGGTGGAGTGCGAAGGGTACGAGACGACCGTGAAGATCCGTTTTGTGGCGGGCAAGCACCATTTGCTGAGAGCGGACCAGGAACAGCCGCTGAGGATGGAGCCGGAGCTGGCTTCCCGTTTTTTTGAACGAGTGGATGCCTGTTTGCCGGAGGCGGATCTTGTCCTTTTGTCCGATTACGGGAAAGGCCTGTTTGACGGACGAACCGCCCCGGATGTGATTGCCCGGTGCCGTGCGGCGCGCAAGCCCGTCATTGTGGACCCGAAGGGAGCGGATTATTCCCGCTACAGGCGGGCCACGCTGGTGAAACCCAATATGAAGGAGTTCCAGGAGGCTACCGGCGTGGCGCTCAATCCTGCCATGGACGGGTGGGAACAGGATGCCGTGGCGGGGGCGCAGAGGCTGTTTTCCGAATTCGGCATTGAGAATCTGATTGTCACTTTGAGCGAACACGGTATGATTTTCATTCCTTCCTCCAGCCCTTCCGATTTTGTCTGCATTCCTACGGAGGCCCGGGATGTTTTTGACGTGTCCGGTGCGGGTGATACCTCCCTCGCCAGTCTGGGCGCGGCGCTGGCCGCCGGAGCCGCGGTGCCGGATGCTCTGGTCGTGTCCAATGTGGCCGCCGGCATCGTAGTGGGCAAGTTCGGAACGGCCAGCGTGACCGGAACGGAATTGAAGGAGGCGTTGAAGGAGAAGGATATCCAGACGCCCTCCTGGCGTCACCGCGACAATATCCTGACGCCGGAGGCCGCGGCGGAGCTGGCGGAACGTTTCCGCCGTGAGAAGAAGGTGGTTGGATTTACAAACGGTTGTTTTGATTTGCTCCACCTGGGGCATCTGCATTCCTTTATGAAGGCGCGTGAAGCGTGCGACGTGCTTTTCGTAGGGTTGAATACGGACGCCTCCATCAAGCGGCTGAAGGGCGAGGACAGGCCGATTAATAATGAGGAGATGCGTTCCCTGTTGCTGGCATCCCTGGATTTTGTCGATTATGTAGTGCCGTTTGATGAAGATACGGCTCTGCCTCTGATTGAGAAGCTGCGTCCGGACGTGATTGCCAAAGAAGGGTATCCCTTGGAATGCTGGCCGGAAGGACAGTTCGTGAAATCTTATGGAGGGCAGGCTCTTGAACTGCCCCGCCTGGAGGGTTTTTCCTCCACCAATATCATCAACCGCATGAAAAGCAGCCCGGAATGAGCGAATACATCAGGAACCAGATTTTAGGGATAGCGGACAATTTCAAAGCCCTGGCTTCCATGGCCGGGGATATTGAACAGGTTGCCCGCATTTGTACGGATACCCTTAAGGCCGGGAATAAGATCATGTTCTGCGGCAACGGAGGCTCCGCTGCGGATTCCCAGCACCTGGCCGCCGAATTGGTGGGGCGTTACAAGCTGAACCGCCCCGCCATGAATGCGCTGGCCCTGACGGTGGATACTTCCATCCTGACCGCCGTGGGCAATGATTACGGTTATGAGACGGTGTTTTCCAGGCAGCTGGAGGGAGTGGGCCGTCCCGGAGATCTGCTGGTGGGGCTTTCCACGAGCGGCAACAGCCGGAACATCGTTTTGGCGATGGAGCTGGCGCGCCGGATGGGCGTCCGGACGGTGGCCTTGACAGGCCGCGGAGGCGGAGAGATGAAAGAAGTTGCGGAGTTTTTTTGCATTGCCGTTCCTTCCGATGCCACGAACAACATTCAGGAGATGCACATTGCAGTGGGGCATCTGGTTTGCGAACTGGTTGAACGGGAGATATATGGCGGGTAAGGCTTTGTTTCTGGACAGGGACGGCGTGGTTAATGTGGATGGCGGGTATGTGCACCGCATAGAGGACTTCCGGCTGGTTCCCGGAATTCTGAATCTTTGCTGCCAGGCTAAAGAGAAGGGGTATCTGGTGCTGGTGGCGACCAACCAGTCCGGCATAGGACGCGGCATGTTTTCTGAAGATGACTTTGAGCGGTTGACGGAATATATGAGAGGGGTGTTCCGTTCGTCCGGTGCGGAGATTGCAGGTGTGTTTCACTGTCCCAGCGCGGATGACGGACATCCCGACCGGAAACCGAATCCCGGCCTGTTTTTGAAGGCTGCCGCCGCGCATGGGCTGGATATGAAAGCCTGCGTGTCCGTAGGTGACCGGGAGCGGGACATCCGGGCGGCTCTTGCCGCCGGAGTAGGCCGCAATTTCCTGTTTTCTGCGGAAGATGTTCCCACCCTCGCCACGGCCCGTGTGGAGACGTTGGAGGAAGTGGCGGCAAGGCTGTAGGCCGGGAATAGTTGCTTGGGGAAAATCACTGCGGTTTGTCCCTGGAGTTATCCCCTGCAGCGGGGCGGGCGACATGGTACCGGTGCGGGGCAAAGTATTTTGACATACGGAGAGGAGCCTGTTAGAAGTGGAACAATCCGGCCGTAGTCTCGTGAACCTGGCCTGTACAGGCTTTTTATTTTTGCACGTATGAATCTGATACTTTTCCAATCCATGATGGCTGCCGCCGCGCTGGGGGCCGGCCTTGCCCTTCCTGTTTCTGCCCAGTCTTCTTCTCCGGCTTTTTCCGCCTCTCCTGAAGGCTCCCGTGCCGGAAAAACGGCCAAGATGCCGGTGTATCCCATTCCGCAGAAGATGACCAGGAGCGGTGGTTCCGTGACGGTTCCGGCCCTGAAGCTGTTGGGCGCGCGGGATGAACCTACCGTGAATGCCCTGAAAAGCATGTTTTCCCTCGCTCCAAACGGGCTGCCTGTGCAGATGACTATCATCAAAGGAAGCAAAAAGCCTGCCGGTAATGTTCCCCGGAAGGCCGGGGCCTATTCCCTGAGCGTTACGCCCCAGGGAATACGGATGACGGGGTATGACGACGAAGGCCTGTTTTACGCGGCCCAGACGCTGTTGCAGTTGGCGGAGAAGACTTCTTCCGGCGTGACAGTGCCGGAAGTGGAGGTCTTGGATTGGCCGGATGTTCCTTTCCGCGGTACCATTGAAGGGTTTTACGGTCTGCCCTGGGGGCAGGAAGGTCGCATCAGCCAGTTCAAATTTTACGGGAAGTATAAGATGAATACTTACATCTACGGCCCGAAGGATGACGTGTTCCACGGTTTTTCCAAGCGCTGGCGCGAGCCTTATCCCGCAGATATGGCGAAGGACCTGAAAGAGCTAGTGAAGGTCGCGAAGCAGAATAAGGTGAATTTTGTCTGGGCCGTGCATCCCGGAGCGGATATTCACTGGGGCGAGGCGGACCGGAAGGCGGCCGTGAAGAAGTTTGAGATGATGTATGATCTGGGATTCCGTTCCTTTGCCGTATTTTTTGACGACATCGGCGGAGAGGGGGCCAAACCGGAGGGCCAGGTGGAGTTTTTGAATTACCTGAATAAGGAGTTTATCCACAAAAAACCGGATGTGACGCCGTTGATCGTATGCCCCACGGCGTATTCCGGCGGTGGTAGCCGCTACCATGAGGTAATGGGGGAACATCTGGACAAGGATATAGGCATCATGTGGACCGGTTCCAGCATTGTGAGCGATATCCGGACTCCTGCTTTGAAGGGGATTAATAAGTATTTGAAGCGTCCGGCGTTTATCTGGTGGAATTTCCCGGTGACGGATTACGTGCGCCATGCCCTGTTTTTGGGGCGCACCTATGGCGTGGATGCGGACGCGATGCCGTTTATGCAGGGGTTTGCTTCCAATCCGATGGATAAGCCGGAGGCTTCCAAGATTTCCCTGTTCAGCGTGGCGAACATGACTTGGAACGCCAAGGCCTATGATTCCGACAGGACATGGAAGGACAGTATCCGTATTTTGTTCCCCGGCTGCTCCTCCGCCATGCAGACGTTTTCCGATCATAATAGCGACGGGGGGCCCAGCGGGCACAATTACCGCAAAGAGGAGTCCGTAGAGATTGCCCCCGTGGTGGAGCAGGTGCTGGAGCTGTGCCGCCGCGGGGCCAGTGTCTGGAAGCAAGGCGTTTGATCGCCTGAAGGCCGAGTTCGCGAAGATAGCCCAAGCTCCGGCCGCGATTCGGGCCAAGTCTAATAATCCCGCTTTCGTTGCAGAGGTGGAGCCGTGGCTCATCCAGTTCGAATCCCTGGGGAAAGCCGGGGTGAACAGTATGCGCATGGTTGAGGCCACAGAGGCGGGGAATGCCGCCGGAGCGCTGAATCATGCCATGGAGGCCGCCTGCCTGCTTGCCGAGATGCAGCGTTACAGCAGGGAAATCAGCAAGGCCATCAATAAGCACGTCACGGAAGTGACCAAGAAGAATTCCGTGGCAAACCGCCGTGAAGCCGTCCGAACTGGTGATGGCCCCCGCTGTGCGGGAACTGCTGGACATGGGCTCCACCCCCCGTGCTTTCCCGCGTGAGCGGGCAGGCCGTTGGCCGTGTGAAGCCTTATGTTTCCACCAAGTCCAAGATTGGCATCGAGAAGATGCTGGATGACGACCCCGAGTCGTTCTATTACTGCAAAGAGGTTCAGAAGAAGGGTGACTTTTTCGGCGTGGACCTGGGAGTTCCACGGGAGATACGCACCGTTTCCATTGTGATGGGCCGCAATGATTCCGATACGGACGCTGTGAACAGGGGACAGTTGGAGGTTTCCCTGGACGGGCAGTCCTGGTCTCCCCTGATGCCGGAGTCCAGCGGGCTGCGCGTGGAGTACCGGGGAAATGGCAAAAAAGGCCGGTTTGTGCGTTACCGCGCTACGGCGCAGGGGGTTCCGGGAGGCAAGCCGGACGTGTGGACGGCCATCCGGGATTTCAAGGTGAATGCTCCTGCAGCGCCTTCCGTACTGACGGATGCTCCCGCGTTCAGGAATGCCGTGGTTGAAGCAGGAGACAGGGATATTTCCCTGAAGCGCATCATGGAGGTGCATCCCCTGCCGCCGAAAAAGTCCCTGGGCCTTCAAATTCCGGCGGGAGCGTCCGTGGAGTCCGCCTCCGTCAATTTGAAGACGCCGGATATGAAGTGGGCCAAGTTGTTCATTTCTATGGATGGAAAGTCCTGGGCGGAGGTTCCGTTGAAGGAGGACGGTTCCGCGGATATTGGCGGAGTGATCAAGGGCATCAGGCTGTTGAACGCCTCCTCCTCCCCGCAGGAGGTGACTCTGGAAGAGTTCCGGCTGAATCTTGCCAACAAGGGTGGGAAGTCCGCCGACAGCGGAGCTGCCGGGGATTTCAACCTGGCAACGTTCCTCCAGGTGGAGCTGTCTCCGGAGAGGGCGGAGATTCCCTGTGATTTTCCCCGTGCGGGTTCCGTCATTGTCCTGTCCGACGGGAAGGAGGCTTCCGTGCTGGCCTGTGGGGCTGACGGACGGTGGGTTCCCGTGGGCAATCTGGCCAAGGGCAGGAAAGTTAATACGTTCAGCCTGAAATCCGTCAAAAAGCCGGTGAGGGCCCTCGGCCTGACCGGGAAGAAGGGAAGTTCCGTAAATATTTTTGAAGTAGTCTGGAAATAACGGATGGCGCTGGGAAGTTTTCCGCAGGGTGGTGTCCTCTGGCCCTGGGGCGGCTGTTTCTTCCGTGGAATGGCCGCCCTGGATTGTTAGCCCTTGGTTTGCCGGGAGGCTCTTTTTTCCGCCAGGTGCATGCAGCCGAGGACAAGGGCGATGATGACCAGAGGCCCCAGGATGTCCGCATACCCCACCATGCCCGTGTTCACGGGGGCCACGCAAAGCAGGAACCACCAGGCCAGGGCCAGCAGGCGAAGCAGGGGAGGGGTTCCGCTGCCGGAGAGGAAGACATAGATGACGAGAGCCCAGAATTGAGGAAAACGGGGCAGCGTGACCAGCCATTCCCGGTGGTCCTCTCCGGGCCAGACAAGCGTACCGTAGGGGCCGGCTGCGGGAAGGTCGCCCCACATGGCGCCTGAGGGAAGCGCCATGTTCATCAGCAGGTTCAGGAACAGTCCCGCATATACGGTTATCATCAAGGCTCTCCATTGGGCTCCTGTTCGCACCGCCAGGAACAGGAAGGCCGGCACCAGCAGGAAGGGAGTCAGTTCCAGGGCTCCCATCCAGAGAGGGAGATTTGTTCCTATCTCTGCAAGGCGGTCCGCGCCTTGGGGAATGGCGGAAAGAACGGACCAATACAGGAGCATTAGAAATATGCAACGGTACCTGACGCTCCGGCTTACCGGGCGTTCTTCATCCGGAGGAAGGCCCAGCCATGCTCCGGATGAGGGCTGGTCGGGGGAGGATTGCATGGCGGGTTGGGAATGGTGCTTTTGTAACGGGAACGTGCAGGTTTGTCAATAAAGCCCGGTTCAGATCCGGGATCGGGATTGTTTTTCAACAAAACGGGCATTTTTGCTGTCCACATTGTGACAAAGTTGTTGCCTTCGGCTTCTTGCCTCGGGCGGCTTCTTCTGCTAGTCGGTGCCTGAAAGGCCGCGGAAAAACGGCTGTGCCTCAGTATTCCATTCTTTTTGCTTATGTCCCGTTCCAGATTCCTGACGATTTTACCGGCCCTGTTTTTTTGCCTGCTGGCTGTTTCCTGCGGAAAGAAGGAGAAGGAAGATCCCAATGTCGTAGAGTTGAATTTCGGTCATTTTCCCAACGTGACACATGTGCAGGGCCTGGTGGCGCATCATTTTTCCCGGCAGGGGAAGGGGTGGTTTGAAGAACGGCTGAAGGAGGCTACCGGAAAGGATGTCAGGATCAACTGGTACGTGTACAATGCGGGCCCCAGCGCCATGGAAGCCGTGTTTGCCCGGTCCATTGAACTGGCTTATGTGGGGCCCAGTCCGGCCATCAATGCGTTTGTGCGTTCCCGCGGGGAGGATATCAGGATGATTGCCGGAGCTGTGGAAGGAGGTGCCGCCCTGGTGGTTCCGAAGGATTCCACGCTGAAGGAGCCTGCGGATTTCCGCAGCAAGGTGATTGCTACTCCCCAACTGGGGAATACGCAGGATGTTTCCGCCCGCGCCTGGTTTTCCCGCGGCGGCCTGCATGTGACGCAGCGCGGCGGGGACGTGACTATTCTGCCAACTCCCAACCCCGAACAGCTCAGCCTGTTCCGGCAGGGCAAGCTGGACGGCGTGTGGACGGTGGAACCTTGGGTGAGCCGCCTGGTGCTGACGGCGGGAGGCAGGGTGCTGGTGGACGAGAAAGAGTCCATCGCGACCGTGCTGGTATGTGGAGCGGAGTTTCTCAGGGAAAAGCCGGAGGTGGCGAAAGCCCTGGTGCAGGCGCATGAGGAGCTGAACGAATGGATAAGGCTGCATCCGGATGAGGTCCAGTCAATCGTGGTCAGGGAGCTGGAGGAGCTGACGCATTCCAGAATAGACCCGGCATTGATTGCGGAGGCCTGGAAAAGCATCGTCATCAAGGACAGGATTTCCATTCCCAAGCTCCGGCAGTTTGTGCAGGACGCCCATCAGGCCGGATTTATGAAAGAAGTTCCGGATGTAGGCGGACTGGTGGTGCCGGAGGCGGCGGAGGAGCAGTTGACCATGGCGAAGGAGGCGGGCGGAAGATGATTGCGGGTGCAGAACATTGCGGCCCCGGAGGCTGCAAGCTCCGTATTGCCGGCGTGAGCAAGGTGTTTGACGGGAGGCGCGGAAAGGTGGTGGCTCTGGAGGGCATTAATTTGAATATCAGAGGAGGCGAGTTCGTGTGCCTGGTGGGGGCCAGCGGCTGCGGGAAGACTTCCCTGCTGAATATCATTGCAGGGCTGGAGTTTCCTTCTTCCGGGGTGGTGGAGCTGGACGGGGAGCCTGTGACGGAACCCGGACGGGACCGCACTGTGATGTTCCAGGAGTCCGCCCTGTTTCCGTGGCTGGATGTGCTGGGGAACGTGATGTTCGGCTTGAAGCTGGTGCCCGGACTGACTCGGGGAGACCGGCTTGCCATGGCGGAGAAGAATCTGGAACTGGTGGGGCTGAAAGAGTGTGCCCATGCTCATATTCATGAACTTTCCGGCGGAATGAAGCAGCGCGTGGCGCTTGCCCGCGCCCTGGCTACCAGCCCCCGCATTTTGCTGATGGACGAGCCTTTTGCCGCCCTGGACGCCATGACCCGCGAACAGCTTTATCAGGATATTCAGGAGATTCATTTACGCTGCGGCATGACGATTGTTTTCGTTACGCATAATATGCGCGAGGCCGTGTGCCTGGGGGATCGTGTGGTGTTGCTCACTCCACATCCGGGGCGCGTCTGTGAGGAATATTTCGTGAATTTTCCTCATCCCAGGGATATCAACAGCAGTGATTTGGCGGAATTGTCCGCCCGCATTACCCGTGATTTGAAAGGAGCCACGGCATGAACAGGAACAAATGGTCCAAGTGGGGGGCGCACGCCTGTTCGCTCGTGTTTTTTATTCTCGTGGTCTGGGCATGGCAGCATTTGAGCGACCTGAGGGTCTGGAAGCCTTATTTGTTTCCCTCTCCGCTGGAAGTATGGGAGTATCTGCGCTCTTCATTTCAGGACGGGTCTCTGGAGGAGGCTTCATGGATTACCATGAAAAGGCTGGTGATGGGGTATGGAATCGGCCTGGTGATGGGGATTCCCCTGGGCATGCTGTGCTCCCGTTTCCAGCTTATGCAGAATACTCTGGGGCTGGTTTCCCTGGGGTTCCAGGCTCTGCCCAGCGTGTGCTGGGTTCCGTTGGCAACCCTGTGGTTCGGCCAGACGGAAGGGGCTATGCTGTTCGTGGTGATTATGGGGACGCTGTGGTCCGTAATCCTGGCTACGGCCAACGGCATGCGGAACGTGCCGCCCATTTATGCCCGTGCGGCGCGCACCATGGGAGCAGGACCCATTTATTGCCTGATTCATGTGACGCTTCCCGCTTCCGCCCCGTTTGTGGTGAGCGGAATGAAGCAGGGATGGGCTTTTGCCTGGCGCTCCCTGATGGCTGCGGAAATTTTTGTTCCCATCCTGACCGGGTTCGGATTGGGCCAGCTGCTGCATTTCGGCCGCGAACTGAACGCGATGAACCAGGTCGTAGGCATCATGTTCGTGATTGTGGTGATTGGGCTGCTGTCCGACAAGATTCTGTTTTCTCCTCTGGAACGGTTTCTGCACCGCCGCTGGGGGACAGGACAGGCCTGAAGCGGCGGGAACAGAAACACGGAGAGGGGCTGCAGAGCGTTCCGGCGATATGGTGCCCGTTATTTGCCGGAAGAATCCAGCTCCTTTTTGAGCGCGCGGACTTCCTTAATCAGTGCCGGAAGTTTTTTGAGGGCGGCATATTGGCGGGTAGCGTCCTTGTAGGGGAAAGCCGGCATGCCCCAGTAAGTAGAGTTTTCCGGAATGTCCGAGATGACTCCCGTTTTAGCGCCCAGCGTGGATTTGGAACCGATGTTGAGGTGTCCTGAGATGCCGACCTGGGCGGCGATGGTGGCATAATCCCCCACTTTGGTGCTGCCGGCTATGCCGGATTGGGCGACGATGATGCAATGCCTGCCGACAACGACGTTATGGCCGAGCTGGATCAGGTTGTCTATTTTGGTGCCTTCCCCCACAATGGTGCGCCCGAATCTGGCGCGGTCAATAGTTGTGTTGGCCCCTACGTCCACGTCATCCCCCAGTTCCACAATTCCTACCTGGTCAATGCCCACGTAGCGTCCATTGTCTCCCATCAGGAAGCCGAATCCGTCGGAACCGATGACGGCTCCGGGCTGGATGGTCACCCTGTTGCCGAGTTTGCAGCGTTCCCTGATGGTAACATGGGCATGCAGGCGGCAGTTTTCCCCCATGGTGACGCCGTCTCCGATATCGCAGCCGTTGCCAATGTCCGTCCCGTCTCCGATTATGCAGTGGGCCCCGATGCAGGTATAGGCTCCTACATGGATTTTGTCCGGGTTGAAGCTGGCCGTGGGGTCGATGATGGCTGTGGGATGAATGCCGGGGGTGAACCGGTAGGCGGAAGCCATGAAATATTTCACCAGGGCGTTGAATGCCATGGAGGGGTTGTCCACTTCCACGAAGGCGGCGTGTTCCGGATACGCAGGCAGACCCGGCGGCACCAGCACGATTCCGGCAGAGGTGTGCAGGAAGTCCTGGAAGTATTTTTCATTGCCAAGGAAGGAGGCTTCTTCACGGGATGCGTCAAGAAGGGAAGCGACCCCGAATACGGTCAGTTCGGGGTCGCCGGAAAGGATTTTTCCCCCGGTGAGGGCGGCCACGGCTTCAAGTGTAAGCTTCATGGGTATATGATTCCGCCTTCCCGGGGTTAATGTCAAGGGTTAGTTGGCCGGGGCCGCGGGAGCGGCGGGGACGGCCGGAGCCTTTTTCTTGGAGGGGTCAAACCCTTCGGGGGCGTCTTTGTTGAGTTCTTTCATCACTGTGGGAGTAATGTCCATGCCGGGCTTCGTGTAGACGAATACCTGGTTGGACCGAAGGGCCTGGGCGCTTTTGTCCAGAACGAGGTCATAGTTGCCCTTGGTGGCGATGCCTTCCGTGATTTTTGTGATTTCTCCCATGATTTTGGCGGAACGCACTTTCATTTGTTCCTGAAGGGATTTAAGCTGGCGTTCCACAAATCCGCGGCGTTCCTGTTCCAGCGCAATGACTTCCTGACGTTTGATCTGGGCCTTTTGCTCCAGCTCCTTTTTGTCCTTTTCATTCAGCATGGGATCCTGAAGCCTTTTGACCATGTCGTTGAAGTCCGCTTCCATCTTTTTGATGGTTTCCGCGCGGGTGTTGTTGGTTTCCTGCACCGTCTGGGCAGCCTTGTCTACTTCCGCCTGGGCTTCATGGGTCTTGTAGTAGTCGGCAAAGAGTTTCTGCACATCCACCGTCGCTACCTTAAGTTCAGCGTTGGCCGTGGCGCTTAATGCCATTGCTGCTGATACACCTAATGCTGTTTTGAAGAATCTCATAATTTTTAGCGTCTTCTGACTTTACCAGTTTACATGTGGAATGGCATGCGTCAACCTTCTAGCAATATTTCAGGATTGAACTTGTCATCAAGGGGCCACTTTAGGCGCATGCAAACATTTTCCACCAAGGCCCAGTTGAGGGCTGCCCTCCTCAAGCACCACCGCAAACATGACCATGTGGTTCTCGTCCCCACAATGGGGGCCCTCCACGCCGGACACCGCGCTTTGCTGGAACAGGCGCGCAAGTTGGCCGGGGAGGATGGCGTGGTGGTTGCCAGTATTTTCGTCAATCCTATCCAGTTTAACAATTCCTCCGACCTTCAGACTTATCCCCGGACTCCTGAAAAGGATTTGGAGGTGTGCGAAGGTGCAGGCGTGGATTATGTGTTTTCCCCTGCTCCTGAAGAAATGTATTCCGGAGAACGCAGCATTGCCGTGGAAGAAAGCTTTTTGTCCGCAACATTGTGCGGTGCGTCCCGCCCGGGGCATTTTTCCGGTGTCTGCACGGTGCTTGCCAAACTGTTCAACCTGGTACAGCCCACGGACGCCATTTTCGGAAAGAAGGATTACCAGCAGCTTGCCATTATCCGCCGCATGGTGCGCGACCTGGATTTTCCGGTGCGCATTCACGGGGCGGAGATTGTAAGGCATGGCAACGGTCTGGCCTATTCCTCCCGGAACGCCCGCCTGACGCCGGAGCAGAAGGAACAGGCCGTGGTAATACGGCAGGCTATGCTTCAGGCCCGGGACGAGTTCCAGGCCGGGGCGGACGCCTCCAAGGTGAAGGAGCATGCCGCCGCCATGATTGAGGGTGTGCCCGGCACGCGCATCGATTATCTGGAGATTGTGGATGCGGAGACCATGCAGCCGGTGGCGGAGAACCGGAAGCCGGCCCTGATGGCCGCCGCCGTCTATTTCGGCGACGTGCGTCTTATAGACAACATAGAACTTTAATACGGCAAGGATTTTCTTATACTGCGCCCGTGATTACCGCCTCCAACCTCCACCGCAGCTATTCCATCGGCAAGAAGTCCATTGAGATCCTGCATGGGGTGGATTTGCACATTGCCGCCGGAGAGAAGGTGTTCCTGTGCGGGCCCAGCGGGGCCGGAAAGACCACGCTGATGTACACGCTGGCCGGATTGGAAACGCCGCAAGAGGGAAAGGTCACGATTGACGGCACGGATATTTACGCCTTGTCCGCCACGGCCCGGTCCGTGTTCCGGAACCGGAGCATGGGGTTTATTTTCCAGAATTATCTGTTGATGCCGGAATTGACGGCGCTGGAAAACGCCTGTCTGGCTTCCTCCATCGGCAGGAGGCCGCGCGTGGAATATGTGAGGGAACTGATGGAGCGCGTGGGTTTGTCCCACCGCCTGAACCACCTGCCCAGCGAACTGAGCGGCGGGGAACAGCAGCGCGTGGCAATCGCCCGTGCCCTGGCGAACGACGCCCCCATTATTTTTGCGGATGAACCTACCGGGAACCTGGACCGGAAGAACGGCGCGGAGGTGCTGGACCTTTTGTTCGGCCTGGCGGACGAGTCCCGCAAAACGCTGGTGATTGTGACGCATGACGAACATCTGGCACGGAGAGGGGACCGCATTATTACGATTATGGACGGGCAGGCCGTCTGAGGCTGCCGGGCGTAGGGGCCGCCTGCGTTTTATTTGATGCCCGCCGTCAGATGCAGGACGGCCTGGTGTCGCTCTGGGGCATCTGCCCCATGCGGCGGTAATCCAGCGTTTCCGGAAGGTTTCCTGTTGATGGCAGTTCGGTTTCCGGAAAAGGAAGGTGTCCGTTATCATGACGGCGGCCAGGTTTTTGGCCCGGAAATTGAGGTGATGAGAAAAGTTGATGTACCAACTTTTGATGTCCGCAGGATTGAGACAGATGGAAGGCAGGAAGGGCCGCCTATGTTTCTGAATTGCCCGAGCCCGCCTGCGGCTGTCCCTTTTTGCCGACGATGGGGGTGAAGTTCCCTGTGCCCGGATACAGGGAACCCATGCCGTGCGGGAGGCTCACCGGTGAGTCGGTTGCGGACGGCGCTCATGCATTATTCCTTATAGTCTTCATCGGAATCACCCTTGCATAGAAATGCGAACTCCGGGGAACTTCCCGCTGTGTCCAGCAGTGAGCTCCATGTGAGATTGGGATAATCAATGAGATCATGTGCATAAGCCAGCATATTGTCCGGCGCCTGGCCATATCCACGTCCTACTTCACAGACGCATAAGATGAGAATGAGGTGTATGACTGGCGAGACAGGAGCGTCTTCCGGTATTCCCTCATTGAAATATTGGATCAATGCATTTGCGGATTCCTGACTGTCACTATCCAATTCTTGAAAGAGTTTTTTATAGGATTGGGGCCTTCCTTTTTTTATTACCGGGTCATATTTTTGCCAGCCTCTTCCTAATTTTACATCCAGTTCTCCTTTAAGTTTTTCAAATATTTGTGTGACTTCGGCAGGATCATGATCCTGAAGCCTTACCCAGGCGAGCCAGATTTTTCCTACTTCTTTTAATTGTTCGATTGCTATCATTTGGTGATTATTTTTTTTGTTTGGTTTTTTCAGTGTATCCGCCGCAAGTTCATGCCGTAAATCCAGAGAGAATTTCAGTTTTCTGAAGCCTTGCTTTATGCGGATTAACATTGTTTATTTAATCTAATTTTTATTTATTGTTATTATTTATTTCCCAAAGAACCGCTCTTCTTTTTAAGAACTTCTACCTGTTTCCGGAACGTACAGAGATGTCTTCAAATTCGGGGAACTGAGATGAACGGTAAATTCCCGGAGCCTGCCGGCAACGCGAAAGGATCGGTATTGCATTCGGCCGGGTTGTTGTGTAGCCTGTTGGGCATGTGGGACTGGATAGTGATCAAGGATGCGCTCCGGGCGGTTGTTGAAATTTTCATCCTGTGGGTGTTCCTGTACCAGATTTACCGTGCTTTCCACGCAACGCGCGGCGCGCGCATCATGGTGGGGCTGTTCGCCTGCTTTCTGGCCTTGGTGGTGCTGGCCTTTTTCTTTCAGCTGAATGTTATTTCGTGGATACTGACGCGCATTTTCGCCCCCGGCCTGGCGCTGGCTCTGGTGGTGATTTTCCAGCCGGAGCTGCGCGTGGGGCTGGCAAAGCTGGGAAGCCACCCGTTTTTTTCTTCCTTCGCCAAGCTTCAGCGGGTGGATTTTCTGGATAATTTCTGCAAGGCGGTAAGCAAGCTTTCCAACCAGCGGTTCGGCGCCCTGTTCGCTTTTGAGAGGAGCATCAGCATGAAGCCTATTGAGGATTCCGGCGTGAAGCTGGACGCCATTTTTTCTCCGGAACTGGCCCTGACGATTTTCCATACCAAGACGGCTCTTCACGATGGGGGCGTGGTGATTTCCGGCGACCGCATTTCCGCGGCTGCCTGCGTGTTCCCTGTTTCCCAGAAGGAAATGAGCGACCGTACCCTGGGGCTGCGCCACCGCGCGGGCGTGGGCATGTCCGAGGAGAGCGACTGCGTGGTGGTGGTGGTGTCCGAGGAGACGGGGGCTATCGCGTTGGCCGTAGGCGGGAAGCTGGAACGCAACCTGACTCCGGAACAGTTGAAGGGACGCCTTGAAGAGCTGCTGAATATTTCTTCTTCCAATGAAAAAACTGCTATTGCTTAATTGGCCTGCCAAGTTGTTCTGTCTGGTTCTGGCCGTGATTATCTGGTCTTTCATCAATCACTGGGTGACCACGAATGACGGCGTGCCTTCCCGCGGGCAGCTTGAGGAGATTAGAAGATCCCATCCCTGAATATTTACCGTTATGAGGAATTTCATTGTTACCGGTACCGATACGGAAGTCGGTAAAACTTATGTGAGCTGCCTGATCATCAAGTCTCTAAGAGAAGCGGGCATCAATGCCGCCGGATTCAAGCCCGTGGCCTGCGGAGACAGGCAGGATGCCCGCCTTTTGCGCGAAGCCGGGCCGAAGGAGCTGACGCTGGATGACCTGAATCCCGTTTTTTTGAGGAATGCCACGTGTCCCTATGTGGCCGCACGGCTGGAGAATACGCGGGTGGATGAAGAGGTTGTCCTGCGGGCTTATGACGCTTTGTCCGCCGCACATGAGTGCGTGGTGGTGGAAGGGGTGGGAGGATGGGAAGTCCCGATTGGCCCCGGAAGGAATTTCAGCGATATGGCTGCGGATTTCAAGCTGCCTGTTCTTCTGGTGATCGGCAACAAGCTGGGAGCCATCAACCATGCCCTGTTAACGCTGAATGCAATCAAGGAACGCGGCCTGGAATGCCTGGGCATCGTGTTCAATAATGTGAAAGATGAATGGGATACTGCCTGCGTGACGAACAGGAGCATGGTGGAGGAGTTTTCCGATGCGCCCATTCTCGGTGAATTGATTCACGGGCAGGATTACATGGACATGGATGCCCTGCTGGAACGTTTGCACTGACAGGAGGAGTCTGTCTGGCGAATGAACGGGACAATAGCGAAGACGCCCGTTCGTTGTTGCCGGATTTGCGGAGGGAAACAGTGATATGGAGGAACAAGCATGTCGGTGTTGGAGAGGATGGGAAAAGCATTTGGTTTCCCAGTTGAGAAAGCCCTGTTTTGACAGGAGCGGAGATGGAATGCCGTAGTTAAGGAATGCTTTTGTTCAGAGTGTTCAGCATTCCCGTACGGTTTTTTATTGCCTTGCTGATTTATTTTTCATGGGGGCCGCTGGCCGGAGGGGTGGTTACCGCGCCTGTGCCGGAGTTTTCTTCCCCCGCGCTTATTCCGTATCCTTCCAAAGTCGTCAGGGGCGCGGGCGAGGCAGGTTTCAGGAGTGTTCATGTGAAGGTTGGTCCGGATGTTCCTGGCAGGGATGATTTGATGAAGGAGATCAAGGACATATTCAGGACTTCCGGCATTCAGGGTTCCCTGAATAGTGGAGGGGCTGCTGAAGGTGCCATGACATGGGAATTGTTTCCGGATGCCAGGATGAAAGGAGAGGGGTATGACCTGTCCGTCGGATTGGGAAAAGCAACCGTCAGGGCAGGAAGTTTTGGCGGTTTTTTTAACGCCCTTCAAACGCTGCGGCAACTGGTTTTCAATAGAGAAGGGGAATTTGCCATGCCTGTTGTGCGGATTAGTGACAAACCCGCTTTCGTCCTGCGGGGAATTATGCTGGATGTGGGGCGTTATTACATGTCTCCTGCCTTGATCAAGGAGATGATGCGCCGTCTTTCCCGCTATAAGATTAATACGCTGCATCTTCATTTGACGGATGATCCCGCATGGAGGCTGGAAGTGAAGAAGTATCCGGCCCTGACGGATGGGGCTTTTCATTGGAAGTCCCGGCTCCCGGGGCGGTTTTATACACAGGCTCAATTGAAGGATCTGACGGATTATTGCGCCCGGCTGAATATCCAGGTGATTCCGGAAATTGACATGCCGGGACACAGCCAGCCTTTTTCCAGGGCCATGAAGACCGGCATGCAGACGGAGAAGGGTGTTTCCATATTGAAGGATGTCGTGGACGAGGCCGTTTCCCTGTTTCCCGGGAGGTTTTTCCACATGGGGTCCGACGAGGCGCACATTTCCATGAAGGATTTTATTCCGCGCATGGCGGAGCATATCCGCGGGAAGGGCAAGGAGGTGGTCGTGTGGTCTCCGGGCGGCCCGCACGATAAGGATTCCGTATTGATGTGCTGGGGAGAGAACGAGGCCGGCGCCAGGATGGATAAGAATATGAAGCGCATCGACAGCAATGGTTTTTACATTGACTGGGCGGATTCCCTGTCCGGCGTGTACCAGGTGTTTTTCCAGCAGCCCTGCGAGGTGCCTCAAGGAGATGATAAGGCGTTGGGGGTCATTATGCCCGTGTGGTGCGACGGAAACCTGAGCAGTGAGATGAGGGTGCTGGAACAGTATCCGTTTTATCCTTGTGCATTGACGTTTGCAGAGCGTGTCTGGCGCGGAAGCGCTACCAAGAGGAGGGATTATATGGCACAGCTTCCCCCCAGGGGAACGGACGGCTGGAAGGAATTCCGGGAGTTTGAACAGCGTTTGGCTTTCCATCGTGATCATTTTTTCCAAGGCGTTCCTTTTGCCTATGTGAAACAGGCGGACGTTGCCTGGAGCCTGGTAGGGCCATTCGACCACCGGGGGAAGAATGATACCTCTTTTGAACCGGAAAGAAGAATAGCCCCTTCCTACAGGGACGGGGACAGGATACTGGCCTGGAAGAAGACTCCTGTTTACGGCGCCGCCATACATGTCAGGCATCTTTTTGCGATGTTCAACATGCACCGGAACCAGTACCGGACGGATCACTGGCCTACGCTGATGTCAAGGGAGGTTGGAAAGGACGATGGAACCTGTTATGCCCTGACTTTCATCCGCAGCCCCAGGGAGCAGGAGGTGTGGCTGATGTTTGGCCTGAACGGCATGTGGGGGCATTCAGGCGGGTACCGCAGCGCACGCGCCCCTGAACAGGAAAGCTGGGATTTTTCCAGCGGGGACGTATGGTTGAACGGAAGGCGCGTGAACCCTCCCAGGTGGCCTTTCAAGAGCCTGCCCTGGACGGGGTGGGGAAAGGGGCGCATTGAGGAAGCCCCTCTGACCTGGGAAGGGTATTTTTTCCGCCCTCCTGTAAAGATCAAGCTCCGCAAGGGGTTGAACCGTGTATTGATCCGCAGCGTGTTCGGGCACTGGAAGGGAGACGACGGCCAGAGAAGCTGGTTTTTCTGCTGCATTCCCGTCCTGTGGGACGGCATTCATTACCGGGAGGTTCCCGGCCTGGAATATGACCCCCGTCCGGATGCCCGCTGAAGGGAACCGCTATTATTCTTTTTCAAAGACGGAGAGGATGGCTTGATGGACATCCTCAGCAGCATGAATTTCCGGCAGGAAGGCCGGGCCGATGAATACGGGCTGCTGGTTCGCTGGCACCCGGTCTCTGCCATGGGAGCCCTTTACCTGGTCGCCATTGAGGGGGATAACTTTCATCAGGGCGCGGAACCCCAGCTTTTTTTTCAGCAGAAAGGCGGCGGCATGGAACATGGGGAAGGCAAGGCCCGGATCAAAGAACATTTCCGCGGGGTCATAGCCGGGTTTGCGGTGGATGTCCACGCAGCGGGCGAAGTCCGGCGCCTTGGTGTCATCCAGCCAGTAATAGTAGGTGAACCATGCGTCGGGGGCCGCGACGGCGGTGAATTCCGGCAGGCGTTCCAGAGCCGCGGAAGAAAGGCCGGAGAAGTCCGTTTCCCTGATTTCTTCCACTCCGGGGGTGGCGGAGAGCAACGCTTTTACTTCTTCTTTTACGGAAGGATCATTGATGTAGATATGGGCAGTCTGGTGATCCGCCACGGCAAAGGCGCGGGAGGCGCCGCAGTCCAGCATTTCCGTACCCATTTCCGGTTTGACGGTGATCCAGCCCCGTTCCCGGAAGAGGCGGTTGAGGGCAATGCTGCGGGATACGTCGGAAATGCCGTATTCACTGAGCACGACAGGGGTGACGCCTTCCCGTTCCAGAAAGTCGATCAAGTCGCAGAGAAGACCGTCCATAGCCTTTGCCGCATGGGCGGCCTGGGTCGAGGATGGGCCGAATTTCTGGAGATCATAGTCCAGATAGGGCAGATAGATGAGGCTGAGGTCAGGGCGATGTTTCCGTTCCACCCACCGGGCGGAGTCCGCTATCCATTGGGAGGACTGGATTCCTGCCATGGGGCCCCAGAAGGTGGGGAAGGGGAATTCTCCCAGATCCTTTTTAATGGTTTCACGGAGTTCCATGGGCTGGGTGTAAATGTCGAAGATCTTGCGGCCGTCCGCCGGGTACATGGGGCGCGGCGTGATGGTCCAGTCCGCCGTGGAATACATGTTGTACCACCAGAAAAGTTTGGCGCAGGTGAAGCCGGAGCCGTACCGTTCCCTCAGTTTCTCCCAGAGGCGCGGGCCCTGCACCAGCTTGTTGGACTGCTTCCAGAATTGGATTTCACACATGTTCCGGTTGTACCATCCGTTGCCGGGAATGGCGTGCTCCCGCGGGGGAAAGCCCTGTCACGTAGGTGCTCTGGGCAGAGCAGGTAAGGGCCGGAAAGGCCGGAGGGAAGGAGGAAACGTTCCGCCCCTCCGCCCAGGCGGAGAGCCGCGGCATGTGTTCCATCATCTGGCGGGAAAGGGCCACCACGTCAATGACGGCCACACGGGTACGAGGGTGTTTCATGGGAGGGATATTAGCGGTTTGGAACGGGAATTCCATCTTTCCATTTGAAAAAGATGACGGCATCCGTCATGATTCCCCGCATGGAACGTCAGGATAAACGACTTGTGGACCAGTTGCGTCCGATCAGCTTTGAAACGGGTATCGCCCCGAATGCCACGGCTTCCGTGCTGGTGACTTTCGGACGCACCAAGGTGATTTGCGCCGTTACGATTGAGGAGGATGTACCCCGCTGGATGAAGGTTCAGCGTGTGGAAGGAGGATGGCTGACGGCGGAGTATTCCATGCTTCCCTATTCCACGCTTGACCGTAAACGCCGGGATATTACGGCGGGGAAACTGGACGGACGTTCCAGCGAGATTCAGCGTCTGATCGGCCGTTCCCTGAGGGCGGCCGTGGATCTTGGCAAGATCGGCCAGCGCACGATTTGGGTGGATTGCGACGTTTTACAGGCTGATGGCGGTACCCGCACCGCTTCCATTACCGGGGCTTCCGTAGCTCTGGCTATTGCCGTGAACAAGCTTGTCGCGGAAGGAAAGCTGGCGGAGTCTCCCATGAAGAGGCTGGTTTCCGCCGTATCCGTGGGAATACTGGAGGGAGAGGCTCTGCTGGATCTCTGCTATGTGGAGGATAAGGATGCGGAAGTGGACATGAATCTGGTGATGACCGACCAGGGAGAGTTTGTGGAGGTGCAGGGTTCCGGTGAAGAGGCCGTGTTCACGGCGGATCAGATGAACCGGATGCTGGAATTAGGCCGCAAGGGTCTGGAAGAGATCGCGGAACTCCAGCGGCAGGTGATTGCCGAGGAGGACAGGCCGTCCGCCGGAGCTTTGGAAGGGTTGAGTTCCTTTTTCGGCAGCGGCAGGTAGGATTTTCCCCCATGGCCCGGTATTTTCCGGGCCTTTTGCAGGGGGGCTGCGGGAGAGTTTTCTCTCCTTGCAGGACCAAGATTTTTATGAGAATATGCTTGTCCTGACTGGGAAATCGCGTTAATAGTAGAAACGAACATAGATAACCACGTACGGTTTTCTTAAACTGTAAACATTCCATCATATCCAACAATGAAAGTATCTTTTGCAACACACCAGTTACGCAGGGGGTTTACCCTGATTGAACTCTTGGTTGTCATTGCCATTATCGCCCTGCTGGCTTCCGTGGCCTATGGTCCTATCCTGAACCAGATCAACAAAGGCGACCAGATGCAGGCCCTGACCAACATGAAGAACGTGGGCGTGGCGATGAACGAGTTCAAGGCCAACAGCAAACTGGGCAATTTCCCCGATGACATCACTGCCGACCGCGTTGTTGCCCAGCATAATTATATGAGCGGCCTGGGCGCACTTCAGGGCGATACTTCCAATGACTATTTCCGTCAGCTTCTGGGCAATGAGTCTGTTTCCGAAAGCAACTTCTACGCCAAGGTTCAGACTCCTTCCGGCGGTTCCACCGTTACTCCCAACGGCGAAATTTACGACGGTCAAGCCCTGACCCCCGGTGAAGTGGGCATTTCCTACGTCATGCGCAAGGGTGACAATAACAAAAAAGTGGGTATTGGAAGTTCCGTGGGGGAATATCCCCTGATGGTCACTTCCGTGCTTCCCGGTGAAGACGGCAGCACCGTTGTGGCCGGCAATGCCGTGCGTTTCGACCCGGAAAGCTTCCGCGGCAAGGTTCTGATTTTCACGACTGCCCAGAGCGCCAAGACCCTGGAACTGGACGACAACGACAACCTTCAGGATACCTTCATTCCCAAGAGAAGGGGCAAGGACATCAGTGACCAGTTCCTGATCCTCACGCCTGATTTCAGCGGCCAGGAATAAATTCGCCGCCAGCATGATTTGTACAGGGCGCATCCAAAAGGATGCGCCCTTTTTCATGCCTGATTTTTGGAAAGGAAAGCTTCTGTTTTGCGGAAGTCCCTTGCCGAGTTGACCGGGTTTGCTTAAAATAGAATTTTACGATGTAAGGAAAAGCTCCAGGTTTTCCGACGGCAGGGAGAAGATTGTTCGTACAAACAGGAAATGGAACAGAAGCCTTCCGGAGATGATATCGTGGCTGATTTCAGGAAGCAGGCGTTTTTTCCGGGGTTCTGCCGTTGGCATGGGGTTGCAGGGCTCTTTCCGATTTCAATATGTTCCGCATACCGGCGGGGGTTGAAAACGGCAGCCATGCCGGAGCCGCCTCTTTAGACCTTTGGCCGTTGCGGCGATATATACGGGACATTCCCAGCCTGCTGAAGCGCTGCAGGATGAGTTGGGAGGAATTCCGGCTTATATTCTCCTGCTTGTTTTGATGCCGGTTTGTGTCGGAGCCTGTTTCGCAAAAATGAATTCGTGCCGCAAAAAAGGCATTCCGGCCGTAAAAACCGGAATGCCCTGGTGGGGAAAACCTGGGAGGTTTATTTGTCTGCAGGAGTGCCGAAGACGTTTATTTCCGCAGCGGAGGCGCTGTTGCCGTCCAGAGAGCTGGTGCCGATGAAGCGGAAATAACGCACGGGTTCATTCACGTTCTTGAGATTAATGGATTGCTCAATGGGGTTGGCGCGCAGATTGGAGAATTCCCCTTCCGCCGCTTTCGTCCAGTTCTTCCCATCCGCGCTTACTTCAAATTGGTATTTATCCGTCATGCCGGAGGTTTTCCCATCCTGTCTGGGAAGGTAGGAGAAGCTGGAAACCTGGTACGGTTTTCCCATATCCACCACAAAGGATTGAGGCGCTTCTGCCTTGGCTAGCCAGGAGGTTTCCGGGTTGTCGTCGATGGCCGCCGCCGCATTTCCGGATGTGGCGGTTTTCACTTTCCATCCGGTTTTGCTGATGCCGAATTTGGCCTGGCTGACGGGACCCAGTTTACCGTTGGAGAATTGGCAGCGGGCTTTGACAGTGCCGCACTTCGTAAATTTAGCACCCTGGCTGTAAACGGGAGATCCTGCCTTGGGTTCGCTGCCGTCCGTCGTGTACAGGATTTTATTTTTGCCGTCCGCGATGATGATGAGGTTGTCTCCGCGGCGGAAAATGGAGGGCCGTACGGCGCCCGCGGGCTGGCGGAAGAGGGAGAATTCCGAGATGCAGGGCGTGGCCTGGCTGCCCGTGATGCGCAGACGCAGTTTCTGGGTGGTGATGGGGCGGGGCAGGCGGCGCATGACCTGGTTGCCGATGGTTTTCCCTTCATTGTCGATACAAACCCATTTGCCATTGATGAAAGCGTCAATATTGAAGGAGTCCACGCGTTGTCCCAGTCGTGTTTGTTCGCGCAGCCGGATGACGTCGAAAGTGGCGGGTTTGGGCAGCGTAATAATGGCGGTGGGGGTCAGGTTGTCATCTTCCACGGCCCAGTAGGTTTCAATGTTGCCGTCCGTCATGTTGGAGGGAGAGAATTTTTTGTCGTTGCCGCGCGTCTGGCTGGCTGTGACGGTTGCTCCCAACGCGTAATCCCTAGCATATAGCTTATCGCGCAGTTCCTTGAATTCCAGCAGGGATTTGACATCCGCAGGATCCAGTCTGCCTGTTTTGTCCGCCGCCACGTTCAGAATGAGATTAGCTCCGCGGCCTACGGAATCAAACCATACCTGCATAAGTTCTTCAGGGGATTTGACGCGGGATGCCTGTCCCTGATGCCAGAACCAGCCGGCATGGTTGATGGTGGTGTCTCCTTCCGCCGGCACCCAGCGTTCTCCGCCGCGCATGCCGGTGCCTCCGCCTCCGCCGTTCAGCCCTACGGTGCTCCAATGGGGATAATTGACGTGGCCTTTTCGGAGCCTCCCCAGCGGGCGTCTCCGTGGTGGCCCGCTCCCCAGATGATGCAGCCGGGCTGGATTTTGCGGATCATTTCCACGATTTTTTCAAAGTTATAGTATTTTTCCGCGTCACCGATATTGCGCTTTTCCCTGGCTCCTCCGTAATAGCCGTCTCCTCCATTGGCTCCGTCAAACCAGATTTCAAAGACAGGCCCGTAATTGGTCAGCAATTCCCGGATTTGTTTATAGTAAACGTCCAAGTAGCCATCTTTGCCGTAATCCGCGTTGTTGCGGTCCCAGGGGCTGAGGTAGGTGCCGAATTTGATGCCGTGCTTTTTGCAGGCAAGGGCGAATTCCCTGACTACGTCTCCTTTGCCGTTTTTCCAAGGGCTCTTGGTGATGTTGTGGTCCGTGGATTTGGTGGGCCAGGCGCAGAAGCCGTCATGATGTTTGGCCGTATAAATCATTCCTTTCATTCCGCCTTTTTTAAAGGTGGAGACGATATCGGAGGCATTAAAATCCGTGGGGTTGAAGATTTTCGGGTCTTCATCGCCGTAACCCCATTCCCGTCCCGTGAACGTATTCAGGCCAAAGTGGATGAAGCCGTAGAATTCCATGCGCTGCCATTTGATTTGGGCAGGTGTTGGAATCGCGCCGTATGGTTTGGGCGGTGCTGCGGTCCAGCCGGGCAGCATGGAGGAAGAGAGAACTGTTCCGAGGAAGAGTGTTGTTAGCTTATTCATGCAGAAAAAAGTGTGTTGAAAAATACGGAGTCGCTCCTCCCTTCTTTCATACGGGGGCTTTGCTGTCAAGTTGAAAGGAAGCGGGAAACAGGGGACAGCGTGTTAGTGAATTCTAACTCCGACATGCGGGGAATTCCGCTTGATACGGAGTAGGGAGCCGTTTAGCATACAAAGGACTTTCGTTCCCATGTCCTATTTCCGTTTTTTACTGCTGGCGCTGGTTTTTCTGACCGGTTCCGCGTTGATCAGCGAGAGCGCTCCCGTTTACATGGCCCGGCGGGACAGCAAGTTTGCGCTTGTTCCTCTTTGTGACGGTTTTGATTTTCCGGTAGGGAAGCCTGACGGCAACGGCTATTACCGGTCCCGCGGTTTGCGCCTGAAAAGTCCGTCACATGGGCGAGGATTGGAACGGCAATAAAGGAGGCAATTCCGATTTGGGCGATCCCGTTTATTCCGTAGGCCACGGGGTGGTAACTTATGCGGCGGACGCCCGGGGCGCGTGGGGAAAGGTGGTGATTGTGCGCCATGCTTTCCGTGAACCCAAGTCCGGAAAGGTTCTTTGCTGCCAGACTCTTTATTCCCATTTGAACGATATTAACGTTGTGCTGGGACAGTTGGTGCTGCGCGGCACCCAGGTAGGCACTATCGGCACGAACCGCGGCATGTATCCGGCCCATCTTCATGTTGAGCTGCATTACAACCCGGATGTGAATTGCGGCCATCAGGGGATTCCCAAGACGGAGCGCAATTACGGTCGCCTGACGGATTTTATTACCCGCTTCCGCCGCCTGCCTCTGGAGAAAAGGATGGTGCGCGTTCCCATCGGCGGGTTTCTGCCTTACAAGGGAACGGAAGGTCTCTGACTTCTGGTGGATGACGGTGAAGCTGTGTATTTTCGGCGGTTCGTTTGATCCCGTGCATGAGGGGCACGTTTGCGTGGCCGAGCATGCTCGGAAATATTGCGGAATGGACCGCGTGCTGTTTATGCCGTGTTCCCTGTCTCCGCTGAAGGAGCAGGCCCCCTCCGTGACGGATGACCAGCGCTGCCGGATGATTGAGCTGGCTCTTCAAGGGCTGGATTGGGCCGTGCTTGACCGGACGGATTTGGAGCTTCCGCCTCCTTCGTGGTCGTGGAGGGTGGCTGAGAGGACGGCGGAGCGTTATCCCGGTGCAGAATTGTTCTGGCTGATGGGCAAGGATCAGTGGGATTCTCTGGAACAGTGGGGACGCTGGGAATATTTGTCCAGCCTGGTGACGTTCATTGTTTACCGCCGCGGCGGGGTTCCATCTCCCAGGAAAGGGGTGCGCGCCTTTTTCATAGAAGGGGATGAACCCGCTTCTTCCACCCGCATACGGCATGATTTGCGTTCGGGCGTATGTCCGGTTCCCCATCTGAACCGGAAAGTGGAGGCGCTGATCAGGAGGGAAGGGTTGTACGGTACGGCACGCGTCTAGAAGGACGGCCGTTTTCAGTTTATTTTCTTTTTGTCTCCGAACGTTTTTTCCTGGTAATGGACCCTCATCAGCGTGAGTCCGTCCGGCGGGGCACAAAACGGGCTTTTGTCATCCGGGAGCGGAGCGTTGATGAGGCGCGCCAGTTCTTCCAGCGTTATTTTTCCCCGTGCGGCTTCATGGGCGGCTCCCGTCATGAGGCGCACCATTTTGTAGAGGAAGCCCGTTCCGGTAAAGGTGATGAAGACATGTTCCCCTGCCTGTTCCACTTGTGTCTGCGTGATGGTTCGGCGGAAGTAACCCTCCGGAATGGGGCGCGGTTCATTGCCGCGCAGGGCGGCAAAAGCAGTGAAGTCATGCGTTCCCCGGAACAGGTGTACAGCCTGTTCCAGAATATCCACGCTCCATGCCAGCGGGCGGTGCCAGGCCAGCCCGGCGTCAAAAGGGTTGAGGATGGGAGCGCATGAAATGCAGTAACGGTAGGTTTTTCCCGTGGCACTGAACCGGGCATGGAAACCGGGCGGAACGTATTCCGCATGGGTAATCCGGATGGTTCGGGGCAGGCGCGTGTTGAGCGCGGCAGGCCATTTGTCCGCAGGAATGCGGTGGGTATCCGGAGCGTCTGCATGAAAAACCTGGCCCAGAGCATGAACGCCGGAGTCTGTCCTGCCGGAACCGTGGATACGGCAGGGGGTTCCAAAGAGTCCGGAAAAGGCTCGTTCCAGCACGTCCTGGACGGTACGGCCTCCCGGCTGGCTTTGCCAGCCCAGGTAAGGGCGTCCGTCATATGCGGCGGTGAAACGAATGCGGGGCATAGGGGTGATTGTGTTGGAACGGCCCGGTTTTGGCAAGCGGCAAGTGCCGGACGGTGACGGTTTGGAATGGATGCCGTGCGTTCCATCCGCTCTTTAGCTTGGAAGCCGTTAAAGATGGCTATACGAATACAGGATTTTGGAATGTTGCATGTGGCTCCGGATTTGTCCGGCGTGATTCCATTGAACGCTTTTGAAGCACAGGCCGCCGGTGTGCGGGATCTGGCGGCGGGCGTGATGGATGTGTCCGGAGTGGCGGGACCCGCGCTGAAGGAAATGCAGGAGGTGAGGGATGCCGGCCAATGGGCGCAGGCCCGTGACGGGATGTACCGTTTTGAACAGGACGTGATGCGGGAGCTGGAAGCCGGAGGGGATTCGGAACACCTTCAGGAGAGATGGAAGAAGGCTCTGTCAGAACGGCTTCCTTCCTATCTGCCTGCCCGTATGTCCGGCCCGGTGAGGGAGCGCGTGGCCATGGCGAGAGAGAATCTGGAGACTGCCGGGAGCATTTATTTGCAGAAGATGTCCCGTCTGGGGCAGTTGGAGGAAGCGCGCCGATATTGGGCCGGGGGGGTGGAGTCTGCCGTGGAGCTGGGAGAGGCCGCTTTGGCCGAACGCAGGATTAAGGAGGGCAGCGGAATATTTGTAACGGGAGAGGAGGCTTCCCGCATGGCGGAGGAAGCGTATTCCCGCGCAGCGCTGAACCGGGCGGTGGAGGAGGTCCGCCGTGATCCGGCGGCCGCTGTAAGCCTCGTTTCCCGGCAGGAGAAGATGCCGGGAACTCCGGAGGAAAAGAAGGTGGCGGAAGAGGCTGCGGCAGCGTATGGGGAGTTGAAGCGGCGTTATGCGGATGCTCTGGCGGTCACCGTGTCCGGCGGCGGGTTGCTGCGGGATGACGGATTGGAGAATGCTGAAAAGCATGGCTTGATCAGTTCCGAGCAGCTAAGACGTTATACGGCTTCCCGTGACCGGAGGCAGACGGCGGAATTTTCCGGTATCAGCATTCCGGAGGACGATATGCTGTTGTGCCGCATGACCTCGCTGATTGATGAGGATTGCGGAGGGGAGGAAGATGCTGACGCCCTGATAGAAGTGGCCACTTCAGGTTTGCCTGCCGTTCAGGTGGAAAGGCTTCTCCGGCGGCGCGAGGTGATGTTGGGCATACCCCGCGAATTGCGCCGCGCTGCTTCCCGTCGCCTGTCCGCCATGTTCCGGAATGGCGCATGGGGGCCGCCTGAGGATGCCCGTGCGGCAGAGGAATGGAAGCGTGTCCAGACGGAATTGGCAGAGGCGGTGAAGAGGGCCCCGGAGCAGCCGGCTGCGGAGATGGAAAAGGTTTTTGAGAAAGAGAAACGCTTCCAGGATGCCGGCTGGGTGGGGTTTTCAGATATGAATAACGGAAAAGAAGGAAAGTGATGATGGAAGATAATGGAAACAGGGAACAGACAGGGGCGCTCCCGCTGGAAGGGAGTTTTCCGGAAACGGTTCCCGGAACTGTGGGGGAACGCCATATTCGGAAAGAGAACGCAGTGTTTTCCGTACCTTCCGGCATGGAAAAATTCCCGAAACGGGAGTCGGAAAGGGAAGAATATTGGAATAGCGTATTGACGGGGGATGTGATGACCATTCCGCGGGAAGTGAGGCTGAAAGCGGAGGCGATGTATCCGGAAGGGACGGCGGACCGGGAAAGAATTGCCGCGTGCGTCATGCAGTCCTGGGTGGCGGATTCTGGGACGATTCCCCGTGAACGCATCCGGAGGGACTGGAAGAGTATCCGGGAACAGGTGGCGCGGCAGTATGGAGCGTCCGGCAAGTCTGATGACGAATTGTTCGTGGCAGTTTCCATGCACAATCAGGTGCGCCTTTCCCGGAGGGAGGCTTTATTTGAATTATACCAGGAAGAGTATGAACGTACTCTGTCCGGTGGCGGAACGGTTCCTGACGAACGGAGAAGGGAAGCCATTTCCGCATGGCCGGAAGATTTGCAGGCTGTGGCGCGACAGTTGAAGGGCAGGGCCGTATCCGATGCTCTGGATGACAGGAACCGTCTGGCGGATGCCGCTGGGATCATCCGCAAGGGATTGGAGGGGCTGGTAGCCAGTGAGGAGCCGGTGAAGGAAGGTTTTCCCGCCGTACAACTGAACCGGAAAGCCGTTGCCGGAGTTCCGGACGTCATACGCGCCGTGGGTTGCCTGGCTTCCCTGGAGGATGGAGACCGTCAGAAGGTGTTCCGCATGATGGCTCCCTATTTGCGTTCCCGCCCCGCCTTTCGGGATGCCCTGGGGGGGGCGCTTAAACGCGGTGCGGCAGAGGTTGCGGAGAATGCGGCCCAGCTGGCCGTAAACGGCGCAGCATGGCTCCTGCCGGAGGGACGGGAAAAGGAGGCGCTGGACAATTATTCCCGGAGTTTTGAAGAACTGAGGAATTTTGCCAGGATGGAGTTTGCCCCGCTGCGTGGGGGAAAGGATTCCCCCTGGTTCCGGGAGATGCTGGTGGACATGGCCCAGCAGGGAGCGTCCACGGCTTTGGCGTTTTGCGGCCCTGCCGGGCTTGGCATGTTGATGGCGGGGGAGACGGGGCGCCATATGGCGGAGGCCCGGAGCATGAACCCGGACGGCGTGTTTGATGCCCAGATGGGGGGAGCTGTCGTCTCCGGCGGGGTGAATACCTTGCTTTCCTTCGGAATGACGAAACTGGGCCAGAAGATGTTGGGGCAGGGAATGCGGGCGTTCCGGGCCATGAGGCCCGCATCAGGGAATCCTGGTGCGTTTTTTCCCGGAATGGGAGCCGTTGCGGCGGATGCCGTGAAGATGGAGGCGGAAAATAAATTGATGGAGTTGACGCCCATGGTCGTTCAGGAAGGCGTGGGAGCTCTTACGAATAAGGCGTCCGGTGTGGACTGGGAGGGATGGAAGGCCAGACAGGCTTCCGCGGATGACCAGTTGAGGGAGGCCGTCATGATGATGCCTTTCCTGCTGATAGGCGCGGGAAAGGTCGCTCTGAACCATTTCCGCCATGCCGGAATGCTGCTTGGAGACGGTTCCCCTCTGAAAGTATTCGGAATTCCGGATGAAACGGTTTCCAGGATTTTGCAGGATAAGGATGTAAACCGTGCCGGGGAATTGTTGCAGAAGTCCTGCGTAATTCTCCGCTGTGGGGGTCTTTGTACATTTCTAGGAAGGCTTTGGAGTGGTCTCGCGCCCTGGATGAAGCCGGAGAGCCTTTTTTGAAGACGGAACAGGATGTGAGAGATTTTTTGGATTTGCCTTCTCCTGTACGTACAAAGCCTTGGAAGATGCGGGATTTCCCCGAATCGGAAGCGGTGTTGAAAAAGCTTTTTCCTCATCCGGATTATGTTACGGCCAGAACCAAGTGGCTGTTGCGTGCCGGTCTGCCCCGCGTGGGTGAAGCCGCCGCAGCGGACGGGCAGCTTGTTTATGCGGCGGAACCGGCTCCCGGTGTGGAGATGAAGCGAACGCAGGGCCGGCCTTCCGTAGAGGAGGCTCTTTCTTCCTGGTATGAGACTCTGGGCCGTATGGAAGAGGAAGATTTGGGTCTGGTCCGGAACAGGAACGGACGGGAAATCCCATGGCGTTTAAGGAATGCGGAGGAATATGATATTCATGCGGATGCTTTGCGCCGAGCGTTTGTGGCGGACAGGCTGAAGAAGCGCTCCTATCGGCCGTACAGGATGTTGCTGCTGGCTTATCCGGAAGAGGCGGGACGCCGTGCGGGTTTTTCCGGCAGGGACTGGGACGCCGTTACGGAGGATATGGATCTGCGGACACGAGCCAATGTTTATGAAGGAGTGATGGAACGGGTACACGGCGTGCCGCATGAAGAGGCGTCCGGGCATGTGGCTTTTCGTTTATGGAAGTCGTTTTGCCGGGATGAAGGCGCCTGCGGCAGGGCGCGCCGGTGGCTGGAGGAAGGGAGTGCGTTGCTGAATGCTCCGGATTTGTTGTCTGAATCTTTTAATCCGGACGGCCTTCCCTCCGCCCTGGCCAGGATGAGCGGCATGATGGCTTCTCTTGGCGGAGAGGAACGCCATGGGGTAAGCCCTGAGCTGCGGGAGATGAACCGCATGGTATGGGGAACCCAGGCGGATGTGAACAGCCTGTACCACGTACTTCCCAACATGAAGGAATTTGACGTGCATGTGGGGCGCGGCTATACGCCCGTGGAGAGTTACGGGCGGTTGCTGGCCCGGTTTCTGGAGGTGGCGCCGGAGAACGTGGCCCGTTATGCCTCTGTGCTGGATGCTCCGCGGCTGCATGCCGGTCCGGAACAGGTTTCGCCGCGTATTTATCCGGGGACGCGGAAAGCGGTGGAGAGTCTTCTCCTCCTGACCCCGCGCCTGTTCCAGTCCTCACCCGGAGGGGAAGGGGCGGAAAGGCTGTGGAGAGTAAAGTATCCCAATGGAAGGTGGTCGGACTGGCATCCTTCTCGGGAGGCGGCGGAAGCGGACCTGATGGCCAATGTTTCCATGATGTTTTCTGCCGCCTGCTCGGCTAAGAGGGATTTGATCCGTAGCTGGGAATGGCATGCCCATAACGGGCGGCCGGAATGGGATACCAATTATCTGAGGCTGACCACCGGGTTGGAAAACGTGCAGGGGGGGCGGCTCCCCTGCCTGTATGACAGCCTGACGGCCATGGCGGTGGCGGATATGCTGAAAGCTGGTTACGGCGTGCGCGGAGCGGTGGGGTCCGGGGATCGTCTGGAGGTGACGGGCCGGGGGCGCCTTGCCGCTGAAACGCTGATGAGCCGTGATGCCCTGTTGGAGCGCATGAATATTCACGAAAAGTATGTGGGTTCCGTACAGAGGCTGGGCGTGGATGCGGATAATTTGCCCGTTTCCTCAGCCAAGGGGTTGGTAATGCACCGGCTGAGGCTTCATAATACGGCCAATCCCCTGGCTTTGATCGAAGACAAGGCGGAAGTCGTATGGGACCGGCTGATGCGCACGGATCAGCTTTCCCCGGAAGGCGCTTGGGAGATGTTGAAACATTTGGAACGTGTGCCGCGCCGCAGGAAGCTCCCAGGGGAAACGGAACTGATTGAAGAGTTGTCCCAGCTGTCCAAGGAGTATTTTTTTGCCCATCTGGATCATGACACCGTACCGGAAACGGTGGCTTCCTGGGCGCGTTACGGGGCCGCAATGCCTGACAGGGTTCCGGAACCTCTTGAGGAATTGGTGCGCCGGGCCGGATTGCTGAAGAAAACGCTGAGGGAGGATGCGGACACTGCCGAGTTTATGGGAATGCTCCGAGAGACGGTTGGTATGAATGAACGCATACGGGCGGAGCGTGCCTGGGATCCGGCCGGAGGGGAGGTCCGCCTCCCCATGGTGGAGCGGTACTCTCACAGCCTGATGTCCGGACGGCTGTTGTTTACCGTTCCGGATCACGTGAAAGAGGGACTGGTGCGTTCCCTGTCCGCGCTGGACGGATACGCGGGCGGTTCCGTACGCAGGATGGAGCGGCTGGCGGAAAGCCGCATGAGGGAACTGTCCCGGGCGCTTCAGGAGTTCCCCCAGCTGAATTCCTGGCGTCCGGATCCGGAACATCCCGGCCTGTACCTGCATTTGGTGAAAAAGCCGTTCCGGACCGGATTGGGACCTCTGCGCGCGAAGGATGTTTCCCTGGAGGCTTTGGGAGAACATCTTCCGGAACCCATTCTGGAAGCGCCCCTGTATGTGGAAGAAGATTTTTCCGTCAGGCGTGGCGTTCCCGCCCCTGCCGCCTGGCGTAGCCGTCCGGATGTGGTCCGGGCTGTGGAGACGCTGGATGCGGTGAGGCGGGATTTTGCAGGCCGACCGGAAGCTACGGAATCCGGGGTTAGTTGGAAAGGGAAGATTTACCGGATTGATTCCGGAGCGGCTCCCGGGGGGGTGACGTCTGTCTGGAACCGGGAACTCCCGTTGGATGAGGCCATTTCCCTGATTGGTGTTCTGGACCGCAGGCAGGAGGAACTGAGAGGCGGCATGCTTCCCTTTCTTCCTGAGCCGGAGGAAGCGCGCGCGATGTATGCCAACTGCGTGATTTACCGTGACCCGGACGACCCGGGGCATACCGTGCGCCTGATGCCGGGCATTCCGGAAAGTCCCGTACGGCAGGCACGCGCGCCCTACGTGGTACATGCATGGAACGGCGTTTATCTGGACAGCCGGGGAGCGCCTGCGGTGTCCGAACGGGATTCCTATATTCCGCTGGAGTGTTTTACGGGAGCCGGAGAGGAACCTTCCCCGGAAGATTCACGGGCGAGCCGTACCCGGTTCCTGGGTCGGATTTTGGAAACGCTGGGGGATGCGGATGCTCAGGAACGATGGTGGTGGAACAGAAGACAGGCTGTGGGATGCTTCATGGAGGATGTAATCAGGATGTATGAAGAACTGGGCGTACGTGAGAGTTATTTGAAAGGAAAACTTGATCTGCTTGATCCCGTGATGGTGCAGGCACTCCGGTTCGTTTCCCACGTGCTGAACGATCCACTGGCATACCGCCTTCCCCTGGACAAGGGGACGGAGGCCCAGAAGGGGATGACCAGGGAAGGAGCCCTGTTGAAAGAATTAATAGAGGAGTATGGAAAATTCTAATCATTTGACGGAATCATGGAGCCTGTCGTGGCAGTCCGTCCTGTCCAGCCAGCTTTGGAGGCTGGAACACCTGTACTGGATAGAAAATAAAGCCGGTCAGCTCCAGCGTTTTTCCCTGAACAGGGCGCAGCGGCGGCTGCATGAGCGGCTGTGGTACAGGAATGACATCCTGAAGGCGCGCCAGTTGGGCATTTCTACGTATGTGGCCATGTTGATGCTGGATATGAGCCTGTTCCGGTCCAATTTTCATTGCGGAATCATTGATAAAAGCCTGCCGGACGCCCAGCAGAAACTGGCCAAGCTGCATTTTGCCTGGGACCATCTGGATTACGTGCCGCCCAACCCCTCTGCGATGGATGTGGCCCTGGCCCGGCTGGGAGAGAGAATCAAGAGCCTGTCCGGCGTGGAAAAAAAGGGGGAATGGCAACCCCGTACGTTGGCGCGCAGCCGCCTGGCTTTCTCCAATGGGAGCGATGTGCGGGTGGGGACTAATCTGCGAGGGGGAACCATGCAGTTTCTCCATGTTTCCGAGCTGGCGTATGTTTCCGTGCATGCTCCGTGGAGAGCCAGGGAAATCCGTACGGGGGCAATCAATACAGTTCCCCCCGGAGGTTTTATTCTGAAGGAAAGCACTCATGAGGGCGGACGGTACGGAGTGAATTATGAACTGACGCGCCAGGCCATGGAAAACATGGGCAAAAGCGAGCTTTCCCCCTTGGATTTCAGATTCTTTTTTTTCAGCTGGTTTGACCAGGATGAGTACACTTTGCCGGGGCGCGGCAGATGGAGCAGGGAACTGGATGAGTATTTCCTTTCTCTGGAACGGGAGACCGGAGTGGTTCTGGATGCGGGGCAGAAGAGATGGTATGCCCGGATGGCCCGGGTGATGGGCGCCTCCATGAAGCAGGAGTATCCGGGAACGCCGCAGGAGGCTTTTGCTACAGGGGAAGAAGGCAGTATTTACGGCAGCCGTATCATGGCCCTGCGGGAGCGGGGGCGGGTAGGGGTGGAGTTTGAGGCTGATCCGGACGCTCCCACTTTCACGGCATGGGATCTGGGGCTGAGTGACCATACGGCCATTTGGCTTGTGCAGATCATGGGAGACAGTTTCCACTGGCTGGACCATTATGCCGCCAGCCAGCAGCCCCTGGCCCATTACGTTGAAAAAATGAAGGACTGGGAGAAAAATCATGGTGTGGCGGTAACATTCCATCTTTTGCCTCATGATGCTGCACGGAGGGATGCGCACGGCATTTCTTATGTGGAGAATATGGGGAGGCTGGGATTGGTGAATGTGCGCGTCGTCCCCAGAACCACGGATGTCTGGCGTGGCATTAATACGCTGAGGGAATTGCTGGAGCGCAGTTTTTTCCATGCCCGCACCCAGGAAAAGGCGCGAGGCTTCTGTGGGGAAGAGGAGCCGGGAGGCGTGGAGCATCTGGAGTTGTACAGGTCCAGGCCTCCCGGCGTAGGCGGAGCCATTGCGGAAAGCCCCGTGCATGACGGGCATTCCCATACGGCGGATGCCGCACGAACCTTTGCGGAGGCTTGGTCCCATGGCCTGCTCCACGGAACCGGGAACGGCCGGGAGCGCGGCAGGCGCGCCCGGATGTGGTAACAGAGGGCAGGAGTAGGAAAAGAGATTTTTTTGATTGATAGTTGACAGTTTTGTCAAAAAGCGGTTCCTTTTTTCCGGCCTCCAGCTGTCTAACGCAGTGATGCGACTTATTGAGATGAAATTATCCCTTTTCCATCCGTTGGTTTCCTGCCTGTGTGTTCCGTTTTTGTTTTCGTCCTGCGGTACCACGGGAAGGGAGCTTTCCCCTGTCCCCTCTTCCCATATTCCGGTAGAAGAAATGACGGGGTATTTTGAAGAAACGGGAACTATTCCGGGGCACCTGCTCAAGTGGGAAGATGATCCGTCGCTGCCCGGAAAGCTGCTGGTCGTAGTGGATAAGAAAAAGCAGATGATGTATATCTACCGGGGGACGCACCGCATTGCGTATGCCCCCATCAGTTCCGGAAGAAGTTCCGGCATGACGCCCTCCGGCTACTTCCTCATTGCTTCCAAGGAGGAAGACCATCATTCCTATTACGGTGCGTTTATTAACGCTGACGGAGAATTGCGGGATGGGGATATACGAAGGGATTCCCCCCGTCCCGGCGAGAGGTTTGAACCTGCCAAGATGCCCTATTTCATGAGAGTGAACGGGGCTGTAGGAATTCATGAAGGGTACTTGCCCGGTCATCCATCCTCCCATGGATGTATCCGTGTTCCCCACTTGATTGCGAAAAATCTCTTTGAAATAGCTCCCGTAGGAACCCGTGTGGTTGTCAGGGATGGAAACTGGAATATTCACGAGCTTCAACAAAAGCCGTCCGGAATGTTCCGGACGGTGCACAAGCCTGCTGCCCCGGTGGCTGGCGCAAATTCAGCTTCCTCTGGAAAGAAGGAACTTGTAAAATCGGAAACGTCCGTAAAAAAAGATGCCGCCGCCATGCCGTCTGTTGGAGAACAGAAAAACGGGCAGCTGCCTTTTTCTGAGGCGGACGCTGTGACCCCCTCTTCATCCAATGGCCTCGAAGGACTGGAATAACATGCTGTCCGGGCGTTTATATCATGCCCAGGATTCTGAATTGGCTGCCGCCCGGCTCAGGGCGCGCCGGCTTGTTTTCCGTTATAACCAGTCCGCTCCGGAAAATGAAAGCCTGCGCCGGGAATTGGCCCGGGAGCTTTTCGGCCAAATGGGAGAGGGGTGTTATCTGGAACCTCCGCTGCGTTGTGATTACGGCTCCAATATACGGCTGGGGGACCGCGTGTATGTCAATTTCAACCTCGTGGTGCTGGACTGAGCTGCCGTTACCATCGGCAATGACGTGCTGATAGGTCCCAACGTGGGCATTTATACTGCCGGGCATCCCGTAGACTCGGGGCTGAGACGGCAGGGGCTGGAATTTGCTCTGCCCATTACCATTGAGGATGGAGTATGGATAGGCGGTCATGCGGTGATTGCCCCGGGTGCGTATTGGGAGAAATTCCGTGATAGGCGCGGGCAGCGTGGTGACGAAGGACATCCCCGCCAATGTAGTGGCCGTGGGTAATCCCTGCCGTGTGGTTCGCCCCGTGACGGAAAAGGACCGCGAAGTCTGGGACACCGGGGAAAATGGAGAGGGGCCGCTTTCCCAGGGACCGAAGGCAAATTCCCCGGGATGACGAAATTTGAATTGCTTTTGGGGCTGGATGATGCATAGTTGGCGCCCTCACAGTGTCGATTAGCCGCTGCCACGAGCTAAATACATTCAAGGAAAACACTTATGAGTAACGAAATCAATTTGCAGGAATTCAAGATGCATGAAAAGGATTCCGGTAGTTCCAGCTACCAGATTGCCCGCCTGACCCAGCGCATCGCCCACCTGACCGAACACCTGAGCACGAATAAACATGATGTTTCTTCCCGCCGCGGGTTGTTGAAGATGGTGGCTCTGCGCCGCAAGCTTCTTGATTACGTCAAGCGTGAAGATCTGGCCCAGTACCAGAGTCTGATCCAGCGTCTTGGCCTTCGCCGCTAAAAGGCGGAGCATATTCCCGTTTGATTCGGCCGTTGCGGTTTTCCGCAGCGGCCGTTGTTTTTATGGGAGGGGCTGGCATGGTAGCGTTGTCATGGAAGGGGGGCATGGCGGGTGACTGTGGATTTGTGTTTTGGTCAGGAGAGTTTGAAAGGCCTGTCTTTTTGTGAAAGAAGATATTCTGGAGTGTGGAGATTGTTTTTGTTGGCATGACTGCCCCTTTATTCCTGCGTAAATGTTTGCTGGGGACGGAAAGTCCGGTATTGCGGGTATGATGCAGCCGCGCAAAGAATAGGAAAATATGGATGAAAAAGCAGTGGGCGGCTGTTATGGGAGTCAGGCAGGAATACTCAGTCCGTCCTTAAATTCTGCATTTCCGCTCCTGTGAAGAAGGGAAGGCGGACGTTTCCGGATATTTTGCTTGGAGTAATGCATTTCAATCAGGAATGCGAAGAATATTGAATGGATGAAGGTGAGATGGGAAAAATACCTTTTCTCCCCATGCGGGTGGATATTTAAAGCCCTGGAAGGAAATGGACTGCTATGGTTATCAAACTATTTGCTTGCATTATCCTTGACAGGGATTATGCTCTCATTCGACGTTCGGGGATTCGTTTCCCGAAACGTTTCTGTCGGGCATGCCTTGAGAAATTTTCGGATTTTCACAGGCTGTCAAGCCGGTAAGACTGGGCCGGAGCGTTTGATCCATCTGGGATGCGCGTCCTGCCGCGTGGACAGTATTCCCCCTCTGTTTCTGGGAAAGGACTGTTGCGGATAACATCTTCCTGAGGCACTGCCCGTACCTGACGCCATTCAGGCTTCCCGCCCGGAGCCGGCCTGGATGGGCTGATGAGGCTGCGGGTGATTGAAAGACAAAAAATATAATGAGCATACATTCAGTTGAATGCAACGTTGGTACGAATCCTATCACGATTGAAACCGGCAAGATGGCCCGTTTGGCGGACGGCGCTGTTGTTGTCCGCAGCGGCGATACCGTCGTTCTTGTGACCGTGGTAAGCGCCACCAAAGTCAAGGAAGGACAAACCTTCTTCCCCCTGTCCGTGGAGTACAAGGAAAAGGCCGCTGCGGCGGGTATGTTCCCCGGCGGCTATTTCAAACGCGAAGGGCGTCCCACGGAAAAGGAAATCCTGACGTGCCGCATGACGGACCGCCCCCTGCGCCCGATGTTCCCCAAGGGCTACTTCTACGATACGCAGGTAATTACGCTTCTGCTCTCCGCCGATGGTGAAAACGAACCGGACATCCTGAGCATTAACGGCGCTTCCGCCGCCTGTGTCGTTTCCGATCTTCCCTTTGCCGAACCCGTAGGGGCTGTGCGTGTGGGCCGTATTGACGGACAGTTCGTTATCAATCCGACCAACTCCCAGCGTGAACATAGTCAGCTGGATCTGGTATTTGCCGGCACGAAGGATCAGGTCATCATGATTGAAGGTTCCGCTAATGAACTGCCGGAAGAAGATTTTATCGCCGCTTTGCGTGTTGCCCAGGAGAACGTGAAGGTCATTTGCGAAAAGCAGGAAGAGCTCCGTGCCGTTTGCGGTAAGGAGAAGCGAGCTTATGAACTTTGCCTTGCCAAGCCGGAATTGCTGGAAATCGGTTATGAAATTGCCGGCGATCGTATTGAGGAAGCCATTTACGCCCCTTCCAAGGTGGAGCGTCAGAAAAAAGTGGGAGCCCTGCGTGACGAAGTGGAGGCCGCCATCAAGGAACGCCATCCGGAAGCTACTGACTTTGATGTGGAACAGGTTTTTGAATATATTCAGAAAAAGGCTTTCCGCATCTCCATCATGGAAAAGGACAAGCGGGCCGATGGCCGGGCTCTCAAGCAGCTGCGCCCTCTGACTGCGGAAGTCAATGTGCTGCCTCCTGTGGTGCACGGTTCCGCGATGTTCGCCCGCGGTGAAACGATGTCCCTTTGCCTGGCGACGCTCGCTCCGATGGAAGAACGTCAGTACATGGACAATTACACGGGCAGCGTGAATGAAAAGCGTTTCATCCTGCACTATAATTTCCCGCCTTTCTCTGTGGGAGACACCGGCCGTTTCGGCGGTCAGAACCGCCGGGAAATCGGCCACGGCGCTTTGGCGGAACGTTCCATCGCTCCGGTCGTGCCTGGCGAACAGGAATTCCCGTACGCCATTCGCGTCTCTTCTGAAATCATGGAATCCAACGGTTCCACCTCCATGGCTTCCGTCTGTGCGGGCACGATGTCTCTGCTGGCGGCCGGCGTGCCCCTCAAGCGCCCTGTGGCGGGTATTTCCGTGGGCCTGGTGACGGAACAGAATGACCAGCATGAAATCACCTCTTACAAAACTCTGCTGGATATCATCGGTTCCGAAGACTTTTACGGTGATATGGACTTCAAACTTTGCGGCACGTCGGAAGGCGTGACAGGCTACCAGCTGGACCTCAAGCTGCCCGGCATTCCCCTCTCCATATTGGAGGAAGCCATTCACGTGGCGAAAGCCGGCCGCACGGATGTTCTGAAGGTCATGAATGAAGCCATTGCCGCTCCGGCCCAGATGAGCCCGAATGCTCCCCGTATTGAGACCACCAAAATTCCCGCTGACCGCATTGGCGAACTGATCGGCCCCGGCGGCAAGAACATTAAGGCTATCCAAGCCGAATCCGGCGCCGATATCAATATCGAGGAAGATGGCACCGTGCATATTTACGCCGCCAAGCAGGAAGGCCTGGACCGTGCTCTGGAATTGGTCACGCGCATGTTCAAGACCATTGAAATCGGGGAACTGTACACCGGTAAGATTGTTTCCACGACCACCTTTGGAGCGTTTATGGAAGTGCTGCCCGGCAAGGATGGCCTGATTCATATCTCCGAACTGGCCGAAGGCCGCACCGCCAAGACGGAGGACGTCGTGAGCGTTGGAGACGTGGTGACCGCCAAGTGCATCGGTATTGACGACAAGGGACGCGTGAAAATGTCCATACGTGCCGCTTTGCGCGATGCCAAGGCTGCCGAAGCAGAAGCCGCCGGCATTACGGAATAACGTTTTTCGTTGAGCCTTTAAATTCTCAGCCCCGTTTCCGGTTATTCCGGGAACGGGGCTTTTCGATTGCTGGAAAGATGTTTTGCAGTTGGTTCAACTGCTTGCGAGATCAGACGGAATTCTGCCTGTACCGGAAGGAGAAAGTTTGGAATGCTGGAAAGGGACGGGAGGAATGGAGCTCTTTCCGCATGGCAGATTTTTTTGTTTCCCGTTCTTGACAGGATTTTTTCGGTTCCTATGATGCGGATGCCCGTTGCGTTTTACGGACACCCCTGCATACATGATTCTTTTTGTCACTTTCGTTATTCTTTTTCTGATTCTGGTCAACGCCTTTTATGTTGCAGCAGAATTCGCCGCAGTGAGCGTACGCCGCAACATGATCCGGGAAATGGCGGAGAACGGCAGCAGGGTGGCTGTTCATCTGCTTAAGATTTTGGAAAATACAAAAGAGCTGGACCGCTACATTGCGGCTTGCCAGTTCGGCATTACCATTTCCAGTCTGGTTCTGGGCGCATACGGACAGGTTGAACTGGCCGCCTATCTGTTCCCTCTGTTTGAGCGGTTTGGTGGGATGGACTCCGTAATGGCCAATTCTGCAGCCGCTCTTGTTGTACTGATAGGCTTGACGGTTTTTCAGGTAATTCTTGGAGAATTGATGCCCAAATCCCTGGCTCTTCAGTTTCCCAAGCAGGCGGCCTTGTATACTTATTATCCCATGCGATGGACACTGGCTTTCTTCGCATGGTTCATTGACTTTCTTAATGGAAGCGGTTTGTTGCTTCTTAAACTGTTCCGGCTCCCACCTGGCGGCCATCAGCACATCCACTCCCAGCAGGAGATTAATATGCTGCTGGATGAAAGTCACCAGGGCGGGATGTTGGAGGAAGATGAGCATGAACGGCTGCACAGCGCTTTGTCCCTGGCGGAACGAACGGTGGAACAAATTATGATTCCCCGTTTTCAGCTTGTTTGCCTGGATGTGGATGCCACACAGGAAGATATTTTGAATATGATCGCAGATAGGCCTCATACCCATATTCCCGTGTATGAAGGGAACCGTGAATCTGTCATTGGCATGCTGCATATTAAAGATATGGTATCCGCTTATGCGGAAAAGGGAATTCTGCCTCCTCTCCGTTCCATGCTGAGGCAGGTGCCATGCGTGATGGAAATGCAGACGGTAGAGATGCTGATGGCCCGTTTGCGGGAAGACAGGGCCAAGGAAGCCTTTGTTCTGGATGAATACGGTAAGTTTGTGGGGCTGGTGACGCTGGAACGTCTGCTGGGAGAAATGGTGGGAGATATAGATGAGGAATTCATCCGCTCCGGGGAAAAGGTGGAAACCCTTCCGGATGGTTCCGTGCGCATCCCCGGCATGATGCGTGCCCATAAGGCGGAATGCCTGGTACCCTTTTTGATGAATGGCGCCACTACTGTGGGCGGCTGCGTGATCAAGCACATGTCCTGCATTCCGAAGGATGGGGACCGCCTGATTATCGCCGGACGCGTGCTTGTGGTGGAAAAGATGGACCATAACCGTGTTTCCTCTATCCTGCTGCTGCCTCCGGAGAGAAAGGAAAATGAATTTGCCATGGAAAGCGGGGTGGATGCATGATGACGGTTTTCATTATTCTGTTGCTGATTGTGCTGAACGGCCTGTTTGTGGCTGCAGAATTTGCGTTGCTCGGCGCTCCGCGTGCGGCATTGGAGCAGATGGGTGTGTCCGGCAACATGGTGGCGCGCCGCGTTTCCCAGATATTGAAAACGCCCCGGTTACAGGACCGCTACATTGCTACGGCGCAGCTTGGCGTCACGTTCGCCAGTCTGGGGTTGGGTATGTACGGAGAGCATGCGGTAGCCGGATGGCTCCATGAATGGTTGGCGCAGTACGGCTGGGCTTCCTGGCTGGTGGCTCATGGCGCAGCCAGCATCCTGTCCGTGGCGGTGCTGACGTACCTGCATATTGTTCTTGGGGAAATGGTGCCCAAGGCGCTTTCCCTACAGTACGCCGCAAAGCTTTGCCTCATCATTGCGATGCCCATGTACGTGATCCAGCTATGTCTGTATCCGCTGGTAGTGGGTATGAATGCCCTGGGCAATTTCTTTCTGGGGTTGCTGGGTGTGGACCGTAATGAATCCAAGTCCCACTACCATTCTGCGGAAGAACTCCAGTATATTATTGAAGAGAGCCATGAGAACGGGGCGTTGCCGCAGGAATCCGGCCGCATCATGGACGGCTTGTTTGACCTGGATGATCTGTATGTACACCAGGTCATGACCCCGCGCGTCAGGATAGACGCCATTCCAGAAGGGGCGGAACATGAGCAGATACGGGAAATTGTGCGTCGCACTCGCCGTACGCGTTACCCTGTCTACCGCGGTGATCTGGACCATGTGGTGGGCATGGTGCATGCCCGCGATCTGTTCCGTATCATGTTCCGCAGAAAGGCTCTGACTCCTGAATACATTCATGCCATACCCAAGGTTCCCAAAACGGTGAAGTTTGACAATGTGGTGGAAATCATGAGGAAGGACAATGTGCGCCTTGCCATTATTCTGGATGAGCACGGGGGGACTTCCGGACTTTTGACCCTGACGGATGTTTTTTCCGAAGTAATGGGCTGGGACCGAGGCCGCATTAAAGTGCTGACGGAGTTGCCTAGGGATGCGGTGGGCTTCTCCTGTGACGTATCCGGTCTGGCACGCATTGAGGAATTGGGGGAGGCCATGGACATGGATTTGGAGGACGGGGAAATAGACACCGTAGGGGGCCTGATTCTTAATTTGCTGGAAGCTCCTGCGGAGAAAGGAGATACTGTCGGCTATAGAGGGCTGGAATTCAAGGTGACCCGGACGGAGAATGGCGGTGTGGAGCGCTGTACCGTGACCCGGATTACTACCCTGATGCGGGAAGAGGTCCTGGAAGAGGAGGAATAATCTGCCGTTTACGGACTGGGCATGTCAAGGACTGTGCTGCCTGATGTAAAAGTTCCTTGGTGGAGCGCGTATGATATGGCAGAATATTTCCGCCATGTCCGCCCCTGAATCTGCTGATGCCCCTGTGAACCGCCCTTCCATGAAGAAATGGGTGGTTCTCCTCGTTGTTCTTGGGGCTTTGATCGGACTGGGCACAATGGTGAAGGCCTGGATGGACAAACGTTCTGGAGCGGCAGCGCAGCCGGTTGTTTTTTCAGGAGGCAGTGAGCACTGGGACCAGAATGAGGTGCCTATTTCCATGCAGTGCGGAGCATGTCATGAAAAGGAATTCCGTCAGTGGGCCGGTTCAGACCATGCCTGGGCATTCCGCAAACTGGGAGATCAATGGGAATCTGAAGCGTTCCATAACATGAAGCTGGACGCTCATGGCAGCATTCTCCAATTCTCTACGAATGGTCACGGGCGCATGGTCCATGACGGTCAGTCTTCAACCTCCTGGCGCGCGGAATGGGCCACAGGGAGAATTCCCCTGGTGCAGTATCTGGTTCCTGCCAAGGACGGCGGTTTTCATACCTTGAGCGCTGCATGGGACGTGAACCGCAAAGAATGGTTTGATATTTTCGGCAAGGAGTCCCGCCAGCCGGGAGACTGGGGGCACTGGACAGGACGAGGCATGAATTGGAACACGCAGTGCGCGTGGTGCCACATGTCTTTGTTCCATAAGAATTATGATCCTGTTAAAGATCGGTATGCTTCTACCTGGACGGAACCCGGAGTGACTTGCATTCAATGCCACGGCCCCCTGCTGGACAAGCCGGAGGCGGGGACGGGTTGCATGATTTCCACCAGGAACAAGCTAACGCCACAGCAGATTCATGATAACTGCGCTTCCTGCCATGCCCGGAGGGATGAATTTGATCATGATTTTGCCGTAGGTGACCGCTTTGACAATCATTTCCAACTGGTGCTTCCCGTGCAGCCCGGCGTTTTCTGGCCCAATGGCATGCAAAGGGATGAGGATTATTGCGAGACTGGTCTGAGGTTAAGTCGTATGGGCAAGGCGGGAGTGACCTGTTTGGACTGTCATGATCCGCATACGGGAACACTGAAGCTTCCTCAAGAAGATAATACGCTCTGCTTGAGGTGTCACGGTACTGGAGAAGCGGTAAACGGCGTAAAAGCTCCCGTTATTGACATGGCTACGCATACGCCATGTCCTCAGTCCAGCATGGGTGCCCGGTGTGTGGAATGCCATATGCCGGAAAGCCTGTATATGGCTCGGGACCCCCGCAGGGATCATTCTTTCAATTCTCCTGATCCTTTGCTGAGCGTAGAGTTGGGGATTCCGAATGCCTGTACCATGTGCCACGAGGAAAAAAGCAATGAATGGGCTGCGGAGGCGGTAAAGAAATATTACGGAGCTAAACCCAAAATGGCGCAGTACAGGGAACGGACCAGGGCCGTTCAGCATGCCTACGAAGGAAAGGAAGATGTTTTGCCTCTGCTTATGGAATGTTTTAAGAGGGAGGAAGTGGGTGCATGGCGCGCTACGTTATTGGATTTGATGGATGCATGGGCTCATGAACCCGCCGTCCAGGAAGTGGCCGCGGCGGCGGTTAAGGACCCGGATCCTCTGACGCGAGCCGCCGCCGCCAAAGTGATGGGGCGAGTGGGTAATCCTGCTGCGGGCAAACTTCTTAATGATCCGTTCAGGGTCGTGCGCTTGCAGGCGGAATGGGCTCTCCGGGATTCCCTGCCTCCGGACAGTCCGGGAATGAAGGAACTTACTGCTGCCGCTTTGCACCAGGCGGACCAGCCTTCCGGAGCTATGAAGCTGGCCCAGATAGCCATTAGCCGTAAGGATGTGAAAACTGCGGAATTGTGGTTTTCCAAAGCTTTGAAATGGGATGCCACTTCATCCGTGGTGCACCGTGATTATGCCGTTTTCCTGGCTTCTCAAGGCCGCAGCCGGGAGGCGGTGGATCAGATGCAAGAGGCTGTACGCCTGGCTCCCAGGGATGCCAATCTGTGGTATCTCCTGGGACTGGGCCAGATTGAAAATAATGATGAGTCGGGAGCTTTGGAATCCTTTAACGAAGCTTTAAAAATAGAGCCTTCCTTTATTCGTGCTTTGTTTAACCGTGCTCTGTTGAATGAAAAAGTGGGCCGGCTGGAGCAGGCTTTGCAGGATTTGGAAAACTGTTCTTCCCTGGAAAAGGGAAATGCGGATATTCCTTTCACTCTTGCGGTGATGCTTTACCGCAATGGGCGGTACCGTGAGGCCGCTGCCGCTGCCGCGGAAGCCCTGCGCCGCGACCCGGGACATGCCCGAGCCAGGCAAATTTTGGAATCAGCTTCTCGACATGGAAGATAAGAAATAGTATATTAGCATTATGTGTATGAAATTTTCATCTTGGTGTATCTTATTGGCATCCACATTCATGATGGGGTCCTCTCTCTGTTGGGCGGATTCTTCCGGAGTAGCGGATGATCCTTCCCTCCGCACCTGGACTAATAAAAATACGGGCAGTACGGTGGAAGCCCGTCCAGTAGCCCTGAATATGAAGACCGTCAAATTGGTGACGACGGCTAAAAAGCCCATTACGATGCCGCTGGAAAAGCTTTCCGATGAAGATCGCGCATGGCTGGAGGAACACAAGGAAGTTATCGGCAAGCCTATTGCAGAATGGTCGTCCATGCCGTCCGGCCCTGTGGCGGAGGAGATGAAGGGAAAGACTTACATGCTTGAAAACGGCAAACTTAAAAAGAGGGACGGGAAATTGAATCCCAAGCATTTCATTTTGTATTTCAGTGCAAGCTGGTGCGGTCCTTGCTGCCGGAATGCGCCTCACAGCGTGGAGGCCTATAACAGGGTGGTAAAGGATAATCCGGATGTGGAAGTAATCATGTGCAATCTGGACCAGAACCTGGATGCCGCCCAAAAATGGGCTGCTGCCAATAACATGCCATGGCCTATCCTGTTGAAAGAGGATTTGACGGAGCTTGCCAAGAAGGTGGCTCCACGCGGTATCCCTACCATGATTCTGGTGGACAAGGACGGCAAGCCTATTCAGTCCTCCCAAAACATGGAACAGTTGGTAAAAGCCATCGGCTCAAGCCGTTCTTCCCGCTAGGCGGCGCATTGTCTGATTGTTTAGGAGATGTCTTCTACCCGCAAATCCCAGTCCGACCGTTCTGCGGAAACCAGCGGCAAAATCCTCCGTGCTGCACAGAAGCTTTTTGCCCTCAGGGGATTTAATGGCGTGACCATGAGGGCGGTCGCTTCTGAAGCAGGAGTTAATCTGGCTTCTATCGTTTACTATTTTGAGAATAAGGAGGGACTGTATCTGGCTGTTTACAGACAATATGCGGAACCTCTGATGAAAGCGCGCATGAAGATGCTGAAAGAGGCGGATCTTCATCCGTCCCTGAGGGCGTATGCCCGTGCATTTATAGAACCTGCTTTTCGGCTATTTCTGGATGAGAGCCTGGGAGGGCCGGATCATGTCCGTTTATTGTGGCGTTTGCCGCAGGAGCCGGAATATCTGGGAAGAAAAATCTATGATGAATTTTATGCTTCATCTATCCAGGAGATGATAGCAAGAATCCGGAGATTCTGTCCGTGGGATGATGAGCTTTCCTTATCTTGGCATGCGCATATCATGAGTTCCATCTTCCATGCTACGTTGGGGAAATATGTCGCGTGCATGGATCTTCAAGAAAAGGAACCGTGGATGAAGGATCAGGATCACATTTTGCAGATGATTGTGAATACTGCCGTTCTTCTGATCTCCCGTCCGGCTCTGTCTCCGGAGGAAGAGGAAAGGCAGGGATAACATGAATGGGGGTGCGCGTTTTTCGTTACGCTTCTCCCAGTTCTTTTCTGAGAGTTCTGACTGTTCCCGTGATGTCGGGGTGTGTAAGCAGCCAGGAAACGATGACTACCCTGTTTGCCCGCCTCCAGTACGGAGGGCAGTGTGTTCCCATTGATGCCGCCGATACAGAAGACAGGGAAATTTTCCGGTAGCTGTTGCTGTACGCTTGCGATGTCTTCTAGGCCAATGGCTTGTCTTCCCGGTTTGGTACCCGTGGGGAACAAGGGCCCAAACCCGATATAGTCCGCCTGCTCTCCACATGCACCCAGGGCCTGTTCAGGACTATGCGTGGACCGTCCTATAACGGCATCCTTTCCCAGCAGCCCCCTTACGGATGCCAAGTCTCCGTCATCCTGTCCCAGATGGACGCCGTCTGCACCGATGTTCAGGGCAATTTCAGGATAATCGTTGATGATGAAAGACAACCGTATTTACGGCACAGGGGGGCAAGCTGGCGCCCCATATTTTCGATGTGTTCCGGGTTATGGTTTTTTGCCCTTAGCTGGAGAATGCGCAGGCCGCCTGCCAATAGTTTTTCTGTTACAGGGAGTATTTGATGTTCAGCTGTATATCCCATATCTACAATACCGTACAGACGGCAGGATGAGAGGCATTCCTTCCTGTTCATGGCAAGGAATTGTACCGGATAAAATCATCCCGGCAAGACGCTTCCCATTCTTGACCCTAAAAGAGGGTGTGATACACTCCCCGCATTGTGTCACCCGCCTTATATTCCGCCGCTAAAAGTGTATTATTCCAAATGAATCCGGAAACTGCCCACAAGGTGACCTTGTGGGGATTGCGCCTGGCAGAAAAAATGCGTGTACTGCCTCTAGTAATGGGGGAAGTTCCTTCGGATCCTGTGGAAATCCTGGGGATGAAATTCCTCAACCGGGTGGGACTTGCCGCCGGAATGGACAAGGAAGCGGATACGGTAAGCGCTTTTGGCCAGGCCGGATTCGGTTTTGTGGAAGTGGGTACGCTGACGCCCCGGCCGCAACCGGGCAATGAAAAGCCCCGCCTGTTCCGGCTGATTCCCCAGAAAGCTATTATCAACCGGATGGGGTTTAACAATGAAGGTATTGCCGCCGGAGTGGAAAACATTCGCTCCGCCACTCGTTTTCACGGTGTGCTAGGTGTCAATATTGGGAAAAATAAAATAACTCCCAATGAGGATGCCGCCCAGGATTACCTTACTTGTCTGCGTGCGGCATGGCCTGTGGCGGATTATATAGCCATCAATTTCTCTTCTCCCAATACGCCAGGCCTGCGCGACCTTCAGGCGGCGGAACCTGCTGCCCGTCTGCTGGCTTCCCTGAAATCGGAGCAATCCAACTTGGCTGCGGAAACGGGTCGCCATGTGCCCATTTTTATGAAAGTGGCTCCAGATGTGACAGATGAGCATATCGCGGAGCTCAGCCGCGTTTTTCTGGATGAGGGACTGGATGGTCTTATTGCTACGAATACGACTCTTTCCCGCGTTGGGGTAGAGGCCAATCCTCGGCATGAAGAAGCAGGCGGCCTGTCCGGCGCTCCTCTGACGGAACGGTCCACGGAAGTTATTGGAGCTTTTGCTTCCGAATTGAAAGGACGTATTCCGATCATTGGCGTTGGAGGCATTATGAGCGGGGCGGATGCCGTCGCCAAAATCAAGGCCGGAGCCAGCCTAGTGCAGCTTTATACCGGCTTCGTTTATCGCGGCCCGGACCTTATCCGGGAATGTGTGGAAGCCATGAAGGCCGAATGCCCTGTTCACCGCTGATTTCCTTTATTAACCGCTTACAGGATCCATCCATGCCCGGTTCCTTCGTACACCTTCACAATCACACGGAATATTCGTTGCTGGACGGCGCAGTCCATATCAAGGACCTCATTGCTGAGTGTTCCCGCATGGGGATGCCCGCCGTTGCTGTCACGGATCACGGCAATCTGTTCGGAGCCATTGAACTGGTCATGGAGACAAACAGCCTCAATAAATCCGTGGCCGCCTGGAACAAGGAGCATCCGGAAGGACCGCGGAAGCAGGAGGTAAAGCCTATCTTTGGTTGCGAGGTTTACCTTTCCCCGACGCCCATCAGCGTGAAAAAACAGCTTCCCGGCCGCCGCAAATACACACATCTCCTTTTGCTGGCGGAAAATGAAACCGGGTGGCAGAATCTGGTTAAGCTGGTGTCCCGTTCCCACTTGGAAGGCTTTTATTATAAACCCCGCGTGGATATGGAAACCCTGCGGGAATTCCATGAGGGCCTCATCTGTTGTACAGCATGCATTGCCGGACCGCTTAATGAGTGGCTGCTCAATGACCAGCCTGAAAAAGCAGAGGAAGCCCTTCTGGCGCTAAAGGATATTTTTGGGGACGACAATATTTTTGTAGAGCTTCAGGACCATGGCATGGAGGAACAGAAAAAATGCCTGCCGGAGCTGGTGCGTATCGCCCGCAAGACCAATACCCCCATTGTTGCCACCAATGACGTGCACTTCCTCAGGAAGGAAGATCACGACATGCACGATGTTTTGATTTGCATAGGAACCAACGAAAAACTGGCTTCCCCAAAACGCATGCGCTATTCCACGGAAGTGTATTTGAAATCTCCAGAGGAAATGCGGGAGGTATTCAAGGATTATCCGGATGCCGTGGAAAATACGTTGAAAATTGCGGAACGGTGCAATGTTACCATCAAGCTGGATTCCACCAGTACGGAGAAATACCCCGAATTCGGCACGCCAGACGGGTCGTCGCGCGAAGAATACCTGCGTAAAGTATGCTATAAGGGGCTGGAAGAGCGGTACGGAAAGGAACGTGTAGCTGCAGATAAGGAATTGCGCGATCGTCTGGATTATGAACTTGGAATTATCAACCAGTTGAAATTTCCTTCCTATTTCCTGATTACGGCGGATTTCATCAACTGGGCCAAGGATCATGACATTCCCGTAGGTCCCGGTCGTGGTTCTGCAGCCGGTTCCTTGGTGGCTTATGCCATGAAAATCACGAACATAGATCCTCTGAGATTCGGATTAATCTTTGAACGTTTCCTAAATCCGGAACGCGTCAGCCCTCCGGATATTGATATTGACTTTTGCCAGACACGCCGGCCGGAAGTAATTGATTATGTTCGGCAGAAATACGGGGAGCGCGCTGTTTCCCACATTATTACGTACGGCACCATGGGTGCCAAGTCCGTACTCAGGGACGTAGCACGTGTGATGGATATGTCCTATGCGGACGGGGACCGTATTTCCAAACTTATCGAAACCGGCCCCAAGGTGACTCTTCAGTCCAGCTACAAGAGTAACGAGGAGCTGAGGGAGTTGATTGCCTCTGATGAGGGGTATGCGGAATTGTGGGGGTACGCGACCCGCCTGGAAGGCTTGATCCGTAACGTGGGGGTACATGCGGCAGGTGTTGTGATCGGTGACCGTCCCCTTGACGAGCATGTGGCCCTCACCCGTGACGATCTGTCCGATCCTCATGCCGCTGTTGTCGCCCAGTGCGACATGAGCGCGATTTATGAAGTGGGGCTTTTGAAGATGGACTTCCTGGGTTTGAAAACCCTGACCGTCATGCATGATGCGGAGCAATACGCCCGCTGGCGCGTGCCGGAGTTCAAACTGGATTCCGTCCCTCTGGATGACCGGGAAACCCTGGACTTGCTGAACAGGGGAGATACGATGGGGGTTTTCCAGTTGGAATCCGGCGGTATGGTGGACACTTGCCGCCGTTACGGGATTCAGAAAATTGAAGACATCATTGACTTGCTGGCTCTTTACCGACCGGGAGCCATGCAGTTTATGGATGAAATGATTGAGGTGAAGAAGGGGCTGCGCCAGGTGGAGTATGAGCATCCTTTGCTGGAACAGGTCAGTGGGGAAACCTACGGCGTGATGATTTACCAGGAACAGGTGCAGGCGGCGGCCAAGCTGCTGGCTGGTTATACGCTTGGCGGGGCCGACCTTCTGCGGCGCGCCATGGGCAAGAAGGACCCGGCGAAGATGGCCAAGGAAAAGGCCCACTTTGTGGAAGGATGCTGGAAGACAAACCAGATTGATGAAAAAACGGCTACAGCTATCTTTGACAAGATTGAAAAATTCGCCGGGTACGGTTTTAATAAGTCCCACTCCGCCTGCTACGGGCATATTTCCTACTGGACGGCCTATCTCAAGGCTCACTTCCCTGTGGAATTCCTCTGCGGGCTGATGTCCAATGAGGCGAACAATGACAAAATCGGAGTGTTCATTCAGGAAGCCAACCGCATGGGTATTGAGATCCTGCCTCCTGATGTAAATAAATCCATGCTCAAATTCACTCCTGAGAAAATGCCCTCCGGCAAGCTGGCCGTGCGTTATGGGCTGGCGGCCATTAAGAACGTGGGAGAGGGGGCCATGCAGATTCTTCTGGAAGAAAGAGAGAAGAATGGGGAATTTTCCAGTATGGAGGACATTTGCAACAGGCTGGATTCCAAATCTGTCAACAAAAAGATTCTGGAATCCCTGATTCGTGCGGGAGCGCTGGACTGGACGCTGGAGCCGCGTTGTGTTCTGTTTGAACGTGTGGACCTGGCTCTCAGCGGAGCTTCCCAGGTACATAGGGATAAGGCTTTAGGGCAGGGGTCTCTGTTTGATATGACCTTTGAAGCGCCCAGAGTGAAGGATGAACCTGCCATTCCGGAGTGGTCCAAGGAGCAGCGTATGGGAGATGAAAAGGATCTGTTGGGCGCTTATTTTTGCGGCCATCCCCTGGACTCCATGCGCGGTGTCATTGATGCGGAAAAATATACTCGCATAGGGCTCATTGATACGCTGGAACCACACGAACTCAAGCAGAAGCACCAGATTGCCGGCATGGTTCGTTCCGTCACCCCCAAAATCAGTAAGGCCGGTAGAAAATTCGCCATTCTGACGTTGGAAGATTTTACCGGCAGCATAGAAGTGTTGTTGTGGTCGGATGTTTATGAAAAGACCCAGGAAATGGAGGGTGGCCTGGAGCCGGGCGTTTTCGTCTCCGTGCGAGCCAACATCCGGGAGGATGACCGTACATCCTCCAAAAGCGTGGCTGCCCAGAGCATTGACCCACTTGGAGGCAAAAAGCGCAAATCCAAATCCGGGGATCAGGGGCCTCTGAATATCATTGTCAGTCCCCTCCGCCACACGAGAAAAAATCTGGAACAGATACGGGATATTCTAAAAAGGTATCCCGGTCGTTCCAAAGTCAATCTCACCATCAAGGACAGCCTGGGCCATAGCCAAATTCTGGAACTGGATGAACGGTTTCGCGTGAATCGCTGCCCGGAGCTGGAAACAGAGCTTTCCATGTACAACTAAGGCCATGCCGGGAGGAAAACTGTCATTGCCGGAATCTGAACGCTTGGTGTTACGGGAGTGGCGGGAAAAAGACTGGCCTTTTTTTGCGGCTATGAACGCCAATCCCCAGGTGATGCGTTTTTTCCCCGGTGTCATGCCGGAAAAGGATTCTCTTTCCATGTGGAACCGTATGCGGGAAGAACTGGATGAAAGAGGGTATGGATTGTACGCAGTGGAATTGAAACATTCCGGTTCCTTGATCGGCCTTCTCGGCTTTCATTGGGCTGATTTTGAAGCGGACTTTACACCGTGTGTGGAAATAGGCTGGAGGCTTGTGCCGGAAGCCTGGGGATACGGGTACGCTACGGAAGGCGCCCGTGCATGCCTGCAACATGGTTTTGCACGATTCGGCTTTGACCGGGTATATTCTTTTACTGCTTGCGTGAATTTCCCTTCACAAGCTGTGATGCAACGCGTTGGAATGCGAAAAATAGCGGAATTCAATCATCCCAAAGTAGCTCCGGATTCCATTCTTTATCCGCATGTACTTTATGTGAAGGATACCTTCCGGAAAATTGAACGGGAGTAATCCTGAAGGAATGTCGCCTGTTGACCGGGTAAAAAGTGCAGGGAGGGGGAGAAGATACCTCTGCTGCCAGCCGTGACTTAAAAGGGCGTAACTTGCCACGGCATTAACCCGGTATAAGTTGAGCATTTCTTCCCCTTGTCTGCACCAGAAGTTGCTCATCAGGAAAAGTGGGGAAGATTCCACGATGTTGGTTTTATTATTGTGCGGCAGTTTTTTTGATGGAAATCCGGGTTAAGCCGTATTTTTCCCCTTTCTGAAAGTGCGCATGCATGCGTCGGCATCAGGAACCGTAAAAGTCCGTGATACAGTTTTTTCCAATGGATGTTGTATTGTTAAGATAGGGGGTAACACATTATCCCGTCTGGGAATTGCATCCGAAAACGTCCGTTTCTCTTAACTGTCATAATATGGAGATGTCATACATAAAGTTATCTGGAGATATTGGCGAGTTTTTATAAAGATATTTGCAATTAAATAATTTTTAGTCATCAATGAATGATGAAATAAATCTCGACTCTGTGTTTTTCCGGGAAAATTATACCTAGGATAATGACAATGGAAATATGAACGCTTTTATTCTCGGGTGCTTCTATCCTTCATGCGGGTTGCCTTTCACGGTTGGCCCGGAAACGATGAAACAATAGATACCGTCATGTTTGATCCAAATCAAAAACCCGATACAGCCCGGGCGGAAAATTCCATTTTCGGTTCTCCGGAAGCAGATAACCTTCTCCCCAAGGATGAGTTCCCGGATTATGCGATGCGCGCGGAGGACGCTTTCCAATTGGTGTCCGATGAATTGATGCTGGACGGCAATGCCCGCCAGAATCTTGCAACCTTCTGCCAGACCTGGGATGAAAAGCAGGTCAGGATGCTGATGAATCTCAGCATTAACAAGAACATGATTGACAAGGATGAATATCCCCAGACAGCCGCTATTGAGATGCGTTGCGCTGCCATTATTGCCAATCTTTGGAATGCCAGCCAGAATGAAAAGCCTATTGGTTGTTCCACTATCGGTTCCAGTGAAGCATGCATGCTTGGAGGCATGGCCGCCCTGTGGCGCTGGAGAGCCCGCCGGAAAGCCGCCGGCAAACCCATTGACAAGCCCAACCTGGTATGCGGCCCTGTCCAAATCTGCTGGCACAAGTTCTGCCGCTATTGGGATATTGAAATGCGTGAAATCCCGATGGCGCCCGGAAAATGGAAGATGGATGTTGACCGGATGCTGGAACAGATTGATGAGAACACCATCGTTGTGGTTCCCACGTTCGGAGTGACCTATACGGGTGCTTATGAATTGCCGGCGGAGATTGCCAAGGCCCTGGATGATTATGAAAACAAGACCGGCATCAGCGTTGACATCCATGTAGATGGAGCCAGCGGCGGTTTCCTTGCTCCGTTCTGCGCCCCGGATCTTGTCTTTGACTTCCGCATTCCCCGCGTCAAGTCCATCAGTGCTTCCGGCCATAAATACGGATTGGCTCCGCTCGGAGTGGGCTGGGTCGTTTGGAGAGATATTTCCGAACTGCCTGAAGGGTTGATCTTCAATGTCAACTATCTTGGCGGGGAAATTCCCAATTTTGCCATTAACTTCTCACGACCGGCCGGACAGATTATCTGCCAGTATTATGATTTCATCCGACTGGGCAAGGAAGGCTATACGAACATCCATACACAGGCCTACGAAGTAGCGAAGTACATTTCAGATGAGCTTTCCAAACTGGGGCCGTATGAATTCATTTGTACGGGCGATCCGGAAAAAGGTATTCCCGCCGTCTGCTTCTTCATCAAGGATGGAGCCCGTGCGAACTACACGCTCTTTGACCTTTCGGACAAGCTGAGAACCCGCGGTTGGCAGGTGCCCGCCTTCACGCTCCCTGCCAACTGTCAGGATACGGTGGTGATGCGCGTCATGGTTCGCCAGGGCTTCTCCAAAGATTTGGCAGACCTGTTCCTGGAAGACTACAAGCGCATGCTCTCTTTCTTCGAGAAACACCCGGTCTCTTCTCCGATGACGGCGGAAGAAGGAACGGCTTTCCACCATTCCTGATGGAAGAAGCTCTGCTGAGCGATTTTTGTTGGATGAATAAGTGTGTGTAAGCGCAGCTCCGCAGTTGTCAAGGTTTGTGCGTGGACCTGACGGCTGCGGAGCTTTAATAAGTGTTTATTTGATACGTTTCGATATTTCAGCAGGGTATTCAACAGCCCCAGGGAGGTAATCCGGGGCGGAAAGGCTGTTCTGCTATGGGCCGGATGCAGAATGATATGTTCCTTTTCTTTGTTGTGGAACGGAACACCTTCCTCTCCAGAAATAATCCGGAGGGGTTGGATAGGTCAGGGAGGTTCGTTTTTTCCGTTTATCTAGAAGTAATAATTGGCACCTGGGTATGAGGAAAGAACGTACGGGACGGCATAATTCTATCTGTCGTGAATTTGGCCGTATCTTTTAGGGAGGCGGTGTTTCATACCCCCGGCTTGGGGCTCAACAGAAACCTGCAGACCGCTATTATAATCGCCCGGATAGGCCATCTAGGGAGAAAACCGGGGGCTTTATTCCATCTTTTTTGTCTTCGCTTTCTTCTTTTCCGCCTGTCGGACTGGTTCCTCCCTCCTTTCCTTTGGTGGCTTTAATATACAGTTGACCGTCAGTCCCGCTTTATGAAGCAATACCTCATTCATGGTCGGAAGGGTGCTGCGTGACTATGCCGGAACTGGTTGCTGGAATCAGGTCCGGAAGAATTGTTCGTGTTGGTGAGGACAACACTTTCTTTTTCTTTGGCCATCATCGGGAAGCCCTCCTCCGGGAACGTCCATATTGCCTCCTATTGCCGCTTCGGTAGAGTAGATGGCTTCTCCTTCGGATCTTGAGCTGTGTTTATTCTCCTGCCTCAAAAAAGGCCGGTAAATATAACTTTATATGGGGAAACGCATGGTAGGTTTGAAATTTGAATCAGAGAATAACCGGGGAAAACATGTTGAAAAACGGAATGCCGGACGTTGCTATCAGGCCTGTTCCCTGTATTTTCCCATCCAAGCATAAAAAAGTATTAGTGAGGATTTTCTTGGAATTGATGTTTTTAATATAACTAACATATATTAAATTGTTTATGTGCATAATTCTAAACGAATTATGCCGTATTTTGTTTGGATAAACTTGACAATAAATTGAAAATGGCGTTGACAATGATAAAAACCGATAATATTATCCTGCAATAATCAGGAGATAGTTGGTTATGTTGATTAAATTCAAACACTTCGTAGGGACATTTGTGTTGATTTTCCTTGTTGGGGGCGTGGGCGGCAGGAAAGGTCGTAACCGTCCAGATACCGGAGCAACTTCCGGAATGTCCGGTCCGTTTTATTCGCGGCACGCTGGTAGCTGGCGACGGCTCCATTTGGGCCGTAGGAGAAAAAGAAAGCATTTACCGCCTTCAGATTGGGGACCGGACATATGAAAAATCGTGGCTTAATATGGATTATTATTCCGGTTTCCCCAAAGGAAAGAATTTCACCTGTATCGCGGAGGACAGGCAGGGGCGCATCTGGGCGGGCACGGATGACAGCGGCGTAGCCGTTTTTAACGGAAGGGAATGGAAGATGTATGACCGCAGCAATGCCCTGAATGGAGAGCATGTTTATGCTTTGGCCATTTCTCCCGTTTCCGGGGAGGTGGCCGTCGCCACATCCGGAGGCGTATCCATTTACGATCCTGCAGGCGATTCATGGAAGACGCTGGACAGGTCCACCGGCCTGGTGGAAGACCAGGCGGCTTCCGCAGGTTTTGATACCAGGGGGAATTTGTGGCTGGCCTATGCTTGCGGCGGGGTATCCTGCTCTTCGCGCCAGTCAAAGTATATGCAGTGGAAAAATGTTCAGGCTCCCTGGTACTGGGATAACAGGCAATTCTCCCGTCAGCCGTACCAGCCGTATGGTGATGGTTTGCCTTCCAATATCTGCAATGTTTTGACTTGTACGGATAAGGGCCAGGTGTTGGTAGGTACCTGCTCAGGCTTGGCGTACAGTAACGGCATTAGTTCTTGGCGTTATATGAGAGGGCGTGATTATGCCCAGAAAAACAACCATCTGTATGGTTCTGCCGCACGAAGACTGCGGTGCCGGGGGAGTCGAATTCCAGAATGTTGTCTGAAGATTTTATTTCTTCCATTATCCAGCAGGAAAAGGAAATTTTCATCGGCTACCGGATGCAGGGAGTGGATGTTCTGGATGCTGAAAAAATGACGGTGAATCAGAGAATAAGGAAGGGGCTGGAAAACGTGGATGTTCCTTCCTTGCTGGCGCTTCAGGACGGGAGTGTTTGGGCGGCGACATACGGACGGGGCTTTGTTCGTCTGAAAAAGGGGACTCTGGCTTATAAACTGGACAGGGAACAGATGGACAATGAAGTCCCGTTCCCTCGTCCGGCGCAGATGGAGGAGCCTTCTGTGGTGCTCAGAAGGTTGGAAAGGCTGGGGTCCGATGCGCATGCGGGGAAGAATATTGTGTTCCGGGGGGAGGACTGGACTACAAAAAGGGGACTGGTGCGGGAAGTACGGGCACACGCGTGCCACGCTGTGCGCCACGAATGCCCCCATGAGCAATTCCGAATTCAAAGCCAAGCCTATCAAGTTCCGTACTCTTTCTTCCGTTCCCGGACATCCCGGATACAAGGGGGCCTTGTCTCCCTACTGGATTCAGGGGCTGATGGGGCTCAACCGCAAGAAAGGGGACGCTTTGCGCTGGTGGGTGCACAGCATCAAGGAAAATGATAACCGCAACGTTCTTTTCGACCCTACGGATTCCGTGCGGACAGAGGCGGAGTGGGATGACCACGGAGAAGTGTATCCGGGCTTTGTGGACGGACCCGATATATGGGTAGCCGTAGAGGTGCCGGAAGGTGTCCATGAAATAGCCCTGTATTTTTACAATCCCAACGGTTATCTCACCAATGAATCCAGGCGGGATTACGTGGTGGAAGCCAGAAGGCACCCTTCCACCGCTCCCCTTGTGTTCCAGTTCAATATTGAGGGGGATCTTGCGATAGGAGAACAGAATAATTGGGGGAAGGAACTTGCTGCATCCATGGAGCAGTGGTATTCCTACCCGGTGGAGGCGCGCACACGCGTTTCCAGATTTGCGGGGTCCGGGGTTTATAAAAGGTTCATGAGCAGGAAAGGGGGGATTTACCTGTTCCGTATTTGCCGGAACGGTTCCTTTAATACCATTTTAAACGGCGTGTTTGTGAATGAAAAAATACCGTGGGAAATTCGAATGCCTGAGGAACTGCCTTATTACGTATCCGGTGCTCTGGCCGGTATTGTCCCCACTCCGGAAAGGGTGAGTGGAGCTACTCTGGGACAGAGGGAAAAGGCTGTGTGCAAGCCTCTGTATGAGTTGCAGTATACGCGCAAGTACCTTACTCCGGCTGCGTGTAGTCTTCAGAACAGGTATATTCTTTCCCTGTGGCGGCAGGCCCGGAAGAGTCGGGCCGAGGGTGGTTGCCTGGCGGACTGCCTCCAGTGGGAAGCCAGAGTAAGCGACGACCGTGTGAGAGCTTCCTTCGATGAGACCATGAAGCGTTCTTGGGAGCAGAGCCAGATTTATTATATTGGCAACAGGTCCCGGGATTTCATGCCGAATGCCCCGGGTACTGTTCCTTTTTCTCTCAGCGAATTGCGCCTGATGGCCAAGCTGCGCATCGACTGGAGGCAGTATCGGGACGATGCGAAGACCCCTCCTGAAAAAACTGTTCAGGAAATGAAAGAATTCCTCAATAAGGAATTGCTGAAACAACAACAAAGTAGAAAATAACAATGAATAAAATTGCCTGTGCAATAATGGTTTCTCTCTCAGGAATCTGTCTCTTGAAAGGGGAAACAGTGCCGCAGAAGACGGAATGGAAAGGGGGACGTCTCATTTATGATGGAGTCATCATCAAAAATCAGTTCAATCTGCCTCAAAAAGGAATCAAATACCATGATGAGGATAGGTTGTCCTATGATGTCATGGACACCACCATTGAAATGAGCACCACCCTTTCCAAAAATCCTCAATGCGGCAGGGAATGGTGTTACAAGGGAATCAGCCATATTGTTGTCAAATATTCCGGCCCGATTTCCGATCCGATAGACGGAGGCACCATCTATTTTGAACCATACTATAACCACCATATCTGGTTTGATAAGAAAAAGTATGGGGAATGGGGGATTTTGTACTCCAAAGTCTATATTATTACCCGAATCAAGAATGCGAATATTGAGGATGTCAGAGACTATGGAATCAGCGGGGAGGACGGAAGCATCTTTTTCCAGTATGTGGAAAAAGTGGTAGATGATAACATGTAAGTTCCGTCTGGCTTTCCCGGATGAAAATCATCTTCCGCCGATTCACGGTTGTTCAGGTTCCGGAGGTTCGCAAGCAACGACCTCCGGAGCCTTGTTAAGGCAAGGCTGATTTCAGGGTAAGCCTTTCTGGTTTAAAGTATCAATTTCGTGCCGCTTGATGGAAGGGGGCGTCTTCCTCTATGAAAAAACATGCCGGCGCCCTTGGGAGGCCGATGATACTGAAAGGCTCGTGTCCGTAACCATGAGTCTGCGGATGCTGTGCTCCGTTTGTCGGAGTAAATGTGAAGACCCTGCTGTTTCTGGTATGGGACGGGGGCTGTGTTTTTATGGCGTTTCAAAATACACTGTCCCGTGGGAATCCCGGCCTCCGTCCCCTTTGAATTTTGCTTTGACCGTATAGGTTGCTCCTTGCCTGGGTTCCGGGGCATTCAGAATGTACTGGATATTTTCCTTATGGGCGCCGCTCCTGCCCGCATGGGCGTCCCGGGAGACTTCCCGGGAATTCATACAGGGCTACGGATTCGATTTCGATGGCGTGGGCACCTTTGTCGTACAGCAGGGTGACGGTGTGTTTGCCGGACGCTTTGACCAGTTTGGTAACGTCAAACGAATGTTCCTCCCGGGTCACGGTGGCTGGCGTCCATGTGCCGATCCTGGGCGTATTGAAAAAGTCAGATTTGTCTATTTGGCTGATGACGTTCCGGGCAAACTTGATCCCCATCAGATCCATACGCTCGCTATACGCTTTCAAGCGTTTTTTGAAATCCGGAAAATCCTTTTTACCGGCGGGAGTCCAGCCGACTTCCGCAAAGGCGCAGGCACGGGGGAATGCCTGGTAGTGCAGGCGTTCCGGTGTGGAAATCCATTCCGTCCATACTTGGGCGCCCAGTCCCTTGACTCTGGATTGGTACTGTTCCTCCAACCCGGGGAAAACGGGTTCGAACCCGTATGCCTTTTGCAGGGGAATGCTGCCGTAGCTGTAATCCAAATAGGTGGAGGTGTGGAGGGAATTGATAACGTCATGCCCGTCCCGGATGGCGTTTTTAGCCAGGCTGGTGTTGCCCTTCCAGAACTGGATGACGGCGTTTGTATCCAGTTTGGCGCCGGCTTTTCCTCCTCCGTCCCCATTGACGTCATGTCCGTAAATTTCATTCCATCCCATCATGCGGCGCCCTTTTGGGCAATAATGCCGGACATGCGGTTAGTGAAATGCATCTGGACGTTCGCATAACTTTTCATGCCGTTTTTTTTCATGAATTTCTCAATTTCCGGAACACCCTTCCATTGCTTGTCATAGCGCACTTCATCTCCGCCAATGTGGATGATTCTGCCGGGGAAGAGCGCCGTGATTTCATCCAAAACATCGGACAGGAAGGCATAAGTTTTTTCCGAGGTGGGATCGAAGGCCGTATTGACGATGAATGTGGTGGGCACTTCCCCGGGAGTTTTCAGGCTCAGGAAGGGGTATGCTACGGCGGCGGCGCTGGCATGGCCCGGCATTTCAATTTCCGGAACGATGGTGATGTTTCGGCGGGCTGCGTATTGTACGATATCCCTGATCTGTTCCTGGGTATAAAAGCCTTCATGCGGCGTTCCGTCTGACTTGCCGCTGTTCCATGTGCCGATTTCTGATTCCCTGCGTTTGGAGCCGATGGAGGTCAGGCGCGGATACTTCTTGATTTCAATGCGCCATCCTGTGTCGTCCGTCAGGTGCCAGTGCAGGATGTTCATTTTCAGCAGAGCCATTTGGTCGATGATCTGTTTAATGGTTTTCTCGCCAAAGAAGTGGCGTGCTTCATCAATCATCAGCGCCCGCCAGGAAAACCGCGGGTAGTCCGTTATGCGGAACGGAGTTTCAGAAATATTCCACCGGACGGCGGATTTATCCGCCGTTCGGTCGTGGAAGACGGAGGGCATCATCTGGACCAGGCTTTGCCCCGCGTAAAAGATGCCCCTGGCATCGGCTGCGGAAAGGATGATTTCACTTGGGGATGATTGGATGGAGTAGGCTTCTTCTCCCCTGGCGGCCAGGGCTGGGTCTTTTTTGATGACAATGCAGGCGGCTTTTTTCGACGCTTGCCCGGCCGGTTTAAGGGGAAGGGGGAGTCCCGTCCCTGCGCTGAGCATCTGCTGCAATTGCCCTGCCTGATCCAGGAAAGCTTTGTCCTGTGTTTCCGTGATGATGAGGGAATCCGGTGTGAGACGGGCCGGACTTCCTGTGAACAATGTGATTTCCGCCGGTTTCGGGATGATTTGTTCTTGTGAGAAGACTGCGGGAAGGCAGGCGGACAGGGCGAGTGCGGGGATAATGAATTTCATGGACACGGTTACAGGTACAAAGACTGCTGACACAATCTTTCATGGGGAATTCGTTTTTTTGGCTCTTGGAACTGAATATTGTTTTTTTATGCTGGTCTCATCTTTAGAAGGTATTTGTCCGGGTGCGGGCGTAGTATCCGTTTACGGCCAAAGCGGGATGCGGGTACGCATGGGTGGATGGCGCCGCTTCCGGATATGCCGTTTCATAAAAATTTCCAGCCATGACCAATATGAAGATGAATACCGTAATTCTGTTGTCGCTGGCGGCCTGCACCGGCATGCTGGCGTGTCCCGGAGCCTGGGCGACGGCGGTCTGCCAGGAACAGTCCTACCACCTGAAGACGGCATGCCCCCACCCCCTTTCCCTGGCCGGTCCTGCGGATGAGCGTGTTTATTTGCGATTTCAGGCGGGGTGGGCCAGCAAGTACGAGTGCGAGGGCTTGGACTTGTGGGACGGTTCTCTCTGCATGTTTGTTCCTGAAATACAGTATAAAGAGTGGGTGGGGAAAATATGGTACGGCGTTTCCACGGACCACCGGAATCATGCGGAGCTGAAATACCGGCTGGACTACGTCAGGGAACTGGGCAACTGGACGGTCATGCCCTGGTATGAGCACAGCTTTGTTTTTCCGGGAGATAAGGGAATCCCGCGTCCCGGATTGAAAACGACCTACCATTTTTCCGACCGCTGGTTTGGCGGCGCGGACCTGTACTGGCAGTATAACAACCATACGTTCCGTGGTTATTATGCCGTATTTGCGGGGATGCATGAAGAAATAGCTGATTGCGTGCGGGTGGATGCCGTAGTGCGCTACGGTTACAATGGGGTATGTAGGCCCGGTGGTGCACCATGGTTCCAATGCTCTGGATTATAATCTGAGCGTTACCTTCCGTGCTACCGGGCGCCTGACTGTGGAATTGTTCACCAATTACAGCCAGGCGCTGACCGTGGTAAAGCAAAAGGGGCTGGGGGATGATTTCTATTACGGCGTCAATTTGAAATATACGTTCTGACTACCGGCGCGGGGGCCAGGCCCCGAAGGGGGCCCGTAAGAGCCGTCTGCGTATCCGTTGAAAATCTTCTCTGGCTCCGGAGGGGCATGGGGATGGGCCGTTTTTTCTTCCGTATCGAACAGCCGGAGGTATTTTTTTGTCACAATGGAATAGTATTGCCTTCTTTTCCATGAATTCTCCGTCCCCCCAGTCCCAGCCGCCGGATTCCGTCTGGTACGGATGGATTTTAAAACTGTTCCATCATTGGAAGGTGGGGGAAAGGCAGGTTACTTATGTATGGGCCGTTCTCGTCGGCATGGTGGGCTCCTGCATGTCTCTGTTTTTCGAGTGGATGGTGGAAGTGATCCAGTGGATGCTCACCGGCATCTGGTCGGATTCCCGCGTAGGAACCTTTTCCCTGGTGGAGCCGGAATGGCGCATGTTTATTCCGGTGGCGGGCGGCCTGGTGGCCGGCTGCATTCTGCTATTCCTGAAGAAGAGGATGCCGGGGCAGGCTACGGAATATATGGAGGCCATGTCCATCGGGAACGGGCTGATCAAGTTCCGGGCCTCCGCCCTGAAAGTTTTTTCCGCGGCATGGAGCATCGCTTCCGGCGCGGCCATCGGCAAGGAAGGGCCTATCATCCAGTCTTCCGCCCTGATTGCGTCTACCGTGGGGCAGCGTCTGCATGTATCCATTCCGCGGCTCCGGTTGCTGGTCGGCTGCGGAGCGGCAGCCGGATTCACGACGGCGTTCCATGCCCCTTTTTCCGGCTGCCTGTTCGTGAGTGAAATTATCATCGGCACCGTGAGCATGGATATTCTGGCCCCCCTGCTTATCGCCTCCTGTACCGGGTTCGTGATGCTGCATCTGCTGGGGGATCCCACCCCTTTGTACAGTTCCCCGTTTGAAAGCTTTACTGTCTTTTCCCAGTCTCTCTGGTGCATCGCCCTGGGGGCGGCGGCGGCCGTGGCGGCCAGGGGATGGGTCTGTTTGCTGGATGCGGCCGCCAGATATTTGAATGGCCGCCAGTCCCTTCTGCCGCTGCGATTGGCGGCCGCCGGGCTGGTCGTGGGGATTCTGGCCGTTTTTTTATCCGGAAGTGGTGGGCAACGGTCAGGCTCTCATTACCGGGCTGGTCCATGAGGATTACGGCACGCGGGAGGCGCTCGTCCTGCTTCTGGTGAAGGTGTCTGCCGTGGCGGTGGTGTTCGGCTGCGGCACGGTGGGGGGAGCCATGACGCCCACCCTGTACGTGGGGAGCATGGTGGGTTTTATCTTCAGTACGGTTCTGACGTCCCTGGGAATGGAGGGCAACCATACGGTGGCGTATGCGATGGTGGGTATGGCGTCCTTTTTCGCCGTAGCTGCCCAGGCCCCCCTGACGGCTCTGGTGATGGTGGTGGAGTTTTCCATGAGCGGACAGATGATTTATCCCTTGCTGATCGGTGTCGTAAGCGCTTATGGCACGGGAAAACTGATTCGCGCGCGTTCCATGTATGCCGCCAGCCTGGCCGGCAGTCCGGCGTCCGTCGTCAGTCTGCCCATGGCGCAAGTCCATGTGCATGACCTGGCGCGGCACGTGGTGCCCCAGGTGGCCCCGGATGCTTCCCTGGATGATGTCTCTTCCCTGATGCTGCGGAATCCCGGAGATCTGGTTTTTGTGGTGAATAAGGATGGAACTTATGAAGGGGCCATCTATCCGGAGGACTTTCTGGCGGTTCGCCGGCAGATGGAGGAGCGGAAGGGGGCGGCCCCGGCCGATGCCGGGTCCCTGGTCCGTACGGGCGCTCCCGTGCTGGACGCCGGCACCCATCTGACGGATGCCTTGAAGCTGTTTGAACAAACCCATCTGCCAGCCTTTCCCGTGGTCTGGAAGAATACCGGTCGGCTGGACGGCGTGCTGTACCGCAACGCGTTGTTCCAGGTTATCACGGAGATGATGAAACGGGAGTCCGGCGGAGACGTGGGCATGTAAAACGGAACGAAACAAGGGATGTATATTACATTTTTGTAAAAATCTTTGTTCCCCGTTCGTAATATCATCAACATTAATTGCTGGGATGTTATCCATATTCCCCGTACCGTTTTTTTGCCCGGCTGCATGGCGGTGGAAGAAAAAGTAGTTGGTATGGCGGGGGCGTGCGGTTAATATTCGCCCAGCCCCGGATTGCATGAATGAAATAAACAGGTCACCGGATTTGGAGATGGTCGTGCTGAAAGAAATCAGCTCCGCCATTGTCAATGAACGCAACGGCACGGCTTTGCTCCGGCATATTCTGGACGTGCTTTACCGCCGCATGAAAATGCTGCGCGGCACGTTCACCATCCGCCGCGGGAACGATTTGATGATTGAAGCCTCCCACGGCCTGGACGAGCAGGAAATGAAACGCGGCCATTACCATGTGGGGGAAGGCATTACGGGGCATGTGGCGGAAACGGGCAGGCCCCATGTGATTGAGGATATTTCCCGGGATTCCAGGTTCCTGAACCGTACTCGCACGCGCAAAAGCGGTGAAAAAGTAGCCTTCATCTGCGTTCCCATCATTCATTTGCAGCAGGTCATCGGCACGTTGAGCATTGACCGTGCCGTGGACCGGGACACCGACCTGGAACGGGATCAGAAACTGTTGGAGATTGTAGGCAATATTGTTGGGGATGCTCTGGCTGCCAGCCTCCAGGCGCATGAGGAACATGCCGCCCTGGTTGCGGAAAATGAAAAACTGCGGGAGCTTTTGACGACTAATCCGGGCGAATTGATTGGCAATTGCAGCACTATGCTCCAGGTGTATGAACAGATCCGCCAGGTGGCGCCCAGCGATGCCACGGTGCTGATACGGGGAAGTTCCGGAACGGGGAAGGAACTGGTGGCGCGCGCCGTGGTGAATCTGAGCGGCAGAAAGGATAAGCCGCTGGTCACGCTGAATTGTGCGGCCATGCCGGAGAACCTGCTGGAAAGCGAGCTGTTCGGTCATGAAAAGGGTTCTTTTACCGGGGCCACCAGCCGCCGCATCGGCCGGGCGGAGGCGGCGGACGGCGGCACCCTGTTTCTGGATGAAATCGGGGATTTAAGCCTTCAGATGCAGGTGAAGCTGCTGCGCTTTCTTCAGGAAAAAACCTTTTCCCGCGTGGGAAGCAACAGGGAGCTTCATGCAGACGTGCGCTTCATCGCCGCCACCAGCCGCAATCTGGAGGAATTGATGGCGGCGAACAAGTTCCGGGAAGACTTGTATTACCGGTTGAACATTTTCCCCATCGTTATGCCGGACCTCTCCAAACGCAAGGGGGACGTCATGCTGCTGGCGGAACATTTTCTTTCCAAGTTCAACCTGAAATACGGAAAGGATATCAAACGGCTGTCCACTCCCGCCATCAACATGCTCATGGCTTACCACTGGCCCGGCAACGTCCGGGAGCTGGAAAACTGCATGGAACGTGCCGTCATTACGGCGCAGGACGACTGCATTTACGGTTACAACCTTCCCGCCTCCCTTCAGATGCCCAGCCATGACGTCCCTTATTCCCGTGACGGGGAGGCTCCTGCCGATTTGCCGACCATGGTAGATTCCTTTGAACGGGAATTGATTGTAGCCGCATTGAAACGTTCTCCGGGCAATATGTCCGCCGCGGCCCGGGAACTGGGCATTTCCCCGCGAGTACTCCATTATAAGATGCACAGGCTGGGCCTGCAGAAATCATGAAAGGCCTTGACCATCTTCTATCGGCCGTCTCCCGGTCCTTTTATCTGAGCATGCGCTTCCTGCCCCGGGAAATGCGCTCCGGCGTGGCCGTGGGCTATCTGCTGGCGCGTGCCACGGATACGGTGGCGGATGCCGTGGATATGGATTGCCGGGAGCGCCTGGCGCTTTTGAGGAGATGATGGGGGAGACGGTGGCCGGCGCCGCCTCCCGGGAGGTCGTCGCCACCTGTTTTGGCCGTCTGGGCGTTCTTTCCACAATCCAGACGCACCGGGGGGAGGCGGAATTGCTGGCCCGTTTCCCCGAATGCCTGGCGCTGCTGGAAAACCTTTCCCCGCATGAACGGATGCTGGTGCGGCAGGTGCTGGCCTCCATCGTGGAGGGACAGGCGTGGGATTTGATGTATTTTGAAAGCCATGCTGCCGTCTCATGTCCGGAACAGCTGGAACATTATACTTACATGGTGGCCGGCTGCGTAGGGGGAATTCTGGACCAGGCTGGGTTTGCTGGCTCAGGGGCCGGGCTTCAGCACGCAGCCGGAGGAGCAGCTTTTGCGCTGGGGCAGGCACTACGGCATGGGGCTGCAGTTGGTGAATATTCTGCGTGACCGGGAGGAAGACCTCGCCCGCGGAAGAAGCTACTTGCCCGCCCCAGATGACCGTCCATGGCTGGACCGTGCGGAACGCTGGCTGAAGGAAGGGGTGTTTTACGCGGAATCTCTGCGGAACGGGCGGCTGCGTTTTTCCACTGTCCTGCCCGCCTGGCTGGGGCTGGACACGCTGGAATTGCTCCAGCGGGCGGATCGGCGGCATCCGTCTTCCGGGAAGGTGAAGATTGCGCGCGGAGACGTTTATTTCCGGATGTGGAAAGCCTTTCTTTTTTCCTGGAAGGAGGCTCTGTAGCTTATGCGGCGCTTTTTGCGGCTGATGAAGCCGGTGCAGTTTGCGGGGAAGCCGGGGCCGGCGCGGGCTTGTTCCCGGGGGCTTCCTCCTTTTTCCGCTTATCCGCGGATGTTTCCGCTGTGCCGCCGCTTTCCGGTTTTGGGGCGGGCGGCGGCTTGGGCGCCAGCAGGTCTTCCCATTGGTGGAGTTTGAATCCTTTCCCCATGCCGCCTATTTCGTTGAGAAGTTCCCGGCATCTGTCCGTAAGTTTTTCATAGTCGGGTGGGCCGGCCTCAGGCTCTGCGGAACCGGGAAAAATCAGGTAACTTACCTTCAGGTCGGAGACGGGGCGGCTGTAAGGGCCCGCCTTGGGGTTGATTTCACGGCTCAGGCGCAGGGACCCCTCCCCAGTTTTGTAGCGCGGCCCGGCGTCTCCCACCAGGGCCGGGTACAACTTGTCTCCCACGATGACGACGGCATAGTCCCCGAACTGCGGGGAGAAGGGAGAGGACTGGTTGACGACTCCCAGCGGAACCACGATGAACGGATCGTATTCCGAGATCAGGAAGCTGTACCGCTTCAGTTCCTCAATGACCCGTTCCGCATGGTCTATTTTGCGGCGCAGAGCCGTTTTTTCCGCGGCGGGGGCTTTTTCCAGCGTCTTCTTGTAGGAGGCCAGCCTCTGCTGCCAGGGGTTGAGCAGGGGATTGGGCTTGTCTGTGCGCTTTTTCCAGCGGTAGGAAGTGCTGGGCTGATAGAAGGAGCTTTTCAGGATTTTATCCGGCATGGCGGCCAGCCGGTCCCCGTCCGAGCCGTCGGAAACAACATCCATTTCACTTTGCAGCCAGAGAAGCTTCCTTCCCGTGTCCGGATAGGCGGTTTCCAGAATGGTCTCCGTATCGTAATAATTATGGCGGTCCAGAAGTTTGAGCAGGGAGGCCAGGTTTTTACGGATTTCCGTCTGTTTGCGGACGTAAACCTGCCCGTAATAAGGGGAGACGCGCGCATGCCTGAACAGGGTGGACAGGCCGGGAAGCATGGGTTCCAGTTTCGGATTGAGCTTCAGAATGTCTTCCTTTTTCGTCAATGCTTTGGGCTGTTTGACGTTCAGGGAAAGGGTCATCTGGTAATTGCTTTTGGTTTCCCTGTCCCTGGAGGCCAGGGTGCCGGGTTGGAAATTAACCTGCGTTTTCAGGTTCAGGCCGCGGGCCAGTTCATAAATATGGGTCATGGCCCCTTCCGCGGGCCTTGTGGGAAGCACGGGAGGAAATGGGGGGTACTGCACCGGGGGAAGGGCGATTGTGCGCTCCGGCGTCCATGGAGTGTACAGCCGTTCATCCCCGGGTTCCTTTCCGGAGGCAGATGGCGCAGCGGTTATTGGCTGTTCTTCCTGCCCGGGCTGTTCCGCGGGGGGGGATTCCTGGGGCGGACAGGTTCCGGAATCCGGCGGCGCCTGTTCCGGCTCCCCTTTCAGGGCGCGTATGATCTGGGCGGGGTACGGCGTGAACAGGGAGACAGCCATGGCTGCCAGGCAGAGGCAGACTGCGAGCTTGAACCAGGTGAGGCGGGGTATTCCGCGGCGGTGCGCTTTCATGATGCTGAAGAAGGAGAATCATTGGATGCCGGCAGGACTTTCCGGGGACGTCTGCCCATGAAAAGGCGTATCAGCCCCAGCGGGGCGGCAGCCAGCAGCATGGCGGCCAGCCGTATTTTCATGCCGGGAAAGACCCGGGCTCGTCCGCGGGCCAGGGCGCGGAGGCTGTCTTTCACGACGGTTTCAACGGACGTGTCAAAAGCATTGCGCCCCGGCATCATGTTTCCGGTGAAGCCGGGGCGGCGCGCCGCTTTCCCGAAGCCTGTGGAAACCGGGCCGGGGCAGACGGCCATCACGCGGATGCCGTGTTCGCGCAGTTCCAGCCGCAGCGCTTCCGACAGGCTGGAAACATAAGCCTTGGTGGCCGCATAAACGGCAAAATCCGGAATGGGCAGGAGGGCTCCCAGGGAACTGAGGTTGATGATATCCCCTCCGTTCCTCTTCATGACGGGGATCAGCGCATGGCACAGGCGGGTGAGGCTTTCCACGTTCAGACGCAGCAAGGAACGTATTTTTTCCCAGCGGCCGTCCGCAAAATCTCCGTAATCACCGGCTCCGGCGTTGTTAATCAGAAGGGTTCTTCCCGGAGGAAGGCTGTCCAGGCGTGAAATGAGCGTATTCAGGGAGGTTTCGTCCGCCAGGTCGCAGGGAAGGACGGAGGCGTGAAGGCCGGGATGGCGTTTTTCCAGGGCGGCGGCAAGCTGGCGCAGGGCTGCTTCATTCCGGGCGATGAGCACCAGTTCCGCCGTATGGGGGGCCAGCGTTCCGGCAAACGCTTCCCCGAAGCCGGATGATGCGCCCGTAATGATAATCCTGTCGTATTGGAGGCGTGCGGTGTACATGGCGGGTTGGAGCAGCCCGTATCATGGTCAATCCGGTGCGGAACCGCAATGAAAAAGGGGGAAGGAGGACGCAAAAAGCCGGCCTCCCTTTTTTAGGCCGGGGCCAGGCGCAGAGGTCTTCAGGTGCATGGAACCGGGGCCGACCTGTTCCGCACTTCCGGGAGGACGGCCGCTCCAATAAAAAACCGCCTGCCGGATGAACGGTAGGCGGTTTGATGGAAAGGGGAGGTTGCTTAAGCCTGTGCGGCTTCTTCCTGAACCTGAACCACGCGGAAAGGCACGCGGGAGGCGAGCTCGCCGTCAACCGTCAGGTCGATGGAGTAGTTGCCCGGTTTTTCAAAACGCAGGCCCTGGAAGTTCATGATCAGGTTGCGGGTGAAGAAGGAAGCCCCTTCCGGGAAAGCGGGAACCGGGAAATTGATCTTGATGGGCATACGTTCCTTGTCCAGCGGCGTGCCGTCGGCATCAACGATGCTCAGGCCCAGTTCGTGCGTGCCTTCGTCTTCAGGAGTGAGGCAGATGCGCAGGGCAACGGCGCAGACGGGATGCACGACTGGGAACTGGCGGGCAACCAGGGAGTCAAAACCGCCCTGGATGCAGAGCTTGCCCTGGTAGTCGGCGGCGAAGTCACAAAGAGTAGAAACTAAAATATCCATGTTGTGATAATGTTGATGTATTTGGCTAGCTTTCACGCGGAAAGCATGAACATTGGACAGAACTATACTTCCTCCAGACCTATTGCAAGATAAAGCTGTAGAAAATATTGTCATTTCTCCGTGAAATTCCGGTTGCGCTTGAGATGGGGCGGGAATCCCTGTACTACTGGTTCCGGCAACGCGTTTCCAGGCATGATCCAATGGTTTTTTGACATTCCTTCCAAGCTGATTCACTGGAGGCTGAATCTGGTCAGGACGCTGGGCGCCTACGTGCCGTGGCTGCGCCGTGACGACGGCTCCATGAAGGTTCATGCCGGAACGCTGGTGGACTTGTTCGCCACTATTTTAAGCGGACGCCGCCATTTGAGCGCCCGTGATGCGGACGCCGCTCTGGATATTCTGCGCTATACTTTCCCGGAAGTGGAGCACCGCTGGCTTTCCAACCGTTTTGAGCGGTCCATGAGGGCCAGCCTGACAGTTGCGGATGTCCTGGCCTCCGCAGCTTCCGGCAGGGATGAGACGGAACGCATGGCGATAGCTCTGGAAGTGCTCTCCCTGCTGATTAATACGGGAGATGCCCGCATGACAGGGGATCTGTTTGACCAGGTGACGTACGGTCTGGAACTGCCGGGCACGGCAAACCACCTGAGGCAGCTGCTGATGACACCGGACGTGGAGGCCCAGGAACCGGCGTACAGCGTCGGTTTTTCCTCCGGCATCGGTGCGGAGGTATCCCTCCCGGAGCAGGATAAGGGCATTTCCTTCCGCCTGATCCGGTGTTCCCGTTTGGTGCTGGTGGTGAATGACGGCACCCGCCCCATTGTGGTGCGCGGGCGTCATTTGCAGCCCGGCGGGGTGATGCCATTGACCAACGGGCAGGTGGTGCTTCTGCCGTCCGGTCCGCTGAGTTTTGAAGACTTCGCGTTTTTTCTGGATTGCAAGCGTTCAGGCAAGCAGGATGTATGCTATATTTCCCTGGACGGAGGCTCCCTGCAAATCAGCCGGGTGCGTTCCCGCGCCAGCGAGGTGCGCGTGAACATGGGGCTGGCGTGCGAGGTGGAGGTGCTGAGGCCGGAAGTGGAATTCGCGGTTGACGGGAAACGGCTGTACCCCGGTGAAAGCGTGCGCATGGCCTATTACTCCTCCTTCACGCTGGACGGGGAAGGGCCTTTCTCCATGGGGGAGGTGCAGAATTCCATGTCGGACATCGGGCGCCGTTTCCGCCTGGATCCCGGAAACCGCAAGCTGCGGGTGACCAACCTGCCGGAAAAGGCGCGCAAGGGAGACATGCTGCTGACTCCCGGGCTGGCCCCCGGAGCGGTGCTGGAGGTTTCTTTTTCCAGCGCCACCAATTCCGGCTGGCTGGAAGTGGTGGAGGCCTCCATGCCTCTGCTGCTCAATGGGCGGCCTGTTCGGGGAAGGGTTTCCCTGAGGGATGGGGACGTGGTGCACCTGAATGCCTACCACGCGCTGCGCTGCCGTTTTTCCGCCGGGGTGCTGGATGAAGAATACCATGCGATCAGAACCCTCAGCGTGGAAGGGGTGACCAAGGAATTCCTGCGCTCCGGACGCGTGCTGGACAATATTGACCTGGCCGTGAAACGCGGGGAAATGGTGTGCATCCTGGGGCCCAGCGGGTCCGGGAAAAGCACGCTGCTCTCCATGTTGGCCGGCCAGTTGCCGCCCACCCGGGGCTGCATTCGTTACAACAACCAGCTTCTGTACAGCGCCCCGGATCTTATCCGGCCCTACATCGCCTTCATTCCCCGGGAAGATATTCTGGATGCGGCCATGAGCGTTTCCGAGCACATCTCTCAGGCCACCATGATACGCCGTCCGCGGCTGAACCGGTCGGAACGCGTCAGGCGCGTGAACGCTATTTTGAAATTCCTGGGCCTGACGCACATCGCCTCCCGCCGCGTGGGTGAGATGAACGCCCGCACCATTTCCGACGGGGAGCGCACTCGCCTGAACCTGGGGCTTGACCTGGCAGGCATTGCGGATGTTTTCCTGCTGGACGAACCTATCAGCGGCCTGTCCACGTCAGATGCCAAGCTGGTCATGCAGACCATGCAGAACATGAGCCGCGACAAAATGGTAATCGCCACCATGCACCGGCCCAGCACGGCTATTCTGAACCAGTTCCACAAAGTGCTGGTGCTGGACCACGGCGGCCAGATGGCTTACTGGGGGGACGTGCCGGGCATGATGCGGTATTTCCGGAAGGCGGCTGCGGACATGGCCATTGACGTCTCCGAGGAGGCGCGGACGGCCGGAGGCGCGGACTACGTATTTGAGGTGCTGGAAGCCCCCCTCTCCTGGCACGACCGCCGCAGGCGGCAGCACCCCCGCTTGTGGCAGGAGCGCTTTGAAGGCTACCGGTTCCGCAACGTGATGGGGCATCATCATGAAGGGGGCGCCCCCAGAACGCTGTATGAAGGCACGCTGGAATTTCCCCCCGCCCCCAGGCGCAGCGTCATACAGCTCTGGCGGCTTTTCCGCATCTGGGCCGTGCGCACCTTCCTGGGGCGCGTGCGGAGCCGTATGGGGCTGTACACCATGCTGCTGGAAGGGCCGGTGCTGGCCCTGCTGATTTCCATGACCCTGCGCGCCTCTTCCAGCCCGGAATATACGTTTGCCACGGCCCTCCACATCCCTTCCTACCTGTTCCTGGCGACCATTGTGGCCATGTTCTTCGGCCTGACCGGGGCGGCCAGCGAAGTGCTCAAGGACCGTGCCCTGCTCAAGAGGGAGAGCAATGCCAAGGTATTTGTGACCGGTTATGTGCTGGCAAAGGCGCTGGTGTTGACGGGGCTTTCCGCCGTGCAGTCCGCCCTGTTTCTTTGGGTGGGGAACTCCATTCTGGAAATCCATGAAATGTTCCTGATTTACCTGGGGACGATGACCCTGACGGCCTTTGTCGGCGTGAGCCTGTCCCTGCTGGTTTCCGTCTTCGCCAGGACGGAGAGGGCGGCGCTTAACATGGTGCCTCTGCTTCTGATTCCCCAGATATTGATGGCCGGAGCCATTGTCCGCTTTGATGAAATGAACCAGTTCATCCCATGGTCCGCCCACCGTACGGATGAACACGGGCGTCTTAAGCCGGGGCGTGTGCCGCTGGTGGCGGAATTCTGCCCTTTGCGCTACTCTTTTGAAACGATGGTGGTGGACCAGGCGTCCAAAAATGTATGGGAGAGGGAGCGTGAAACCATCCAGGAGAAAGTGGACGACCTGAAGGAACGCCCTCATCTGGACGACAGGGAATTTGAAGAATTCAAGCTGCTCAAGATGGCGCTGCTCCACATTGCCGCTATTGGAGCGGAGGGGCCGGAACAGGCCAAAGCCGCTGTCCGGCAGGTGAGGAGGGCCGCCCTTGGCGGTTCGGAAAAAAGCTACAGGCGGACTATTGCGGAATTGGAACTCCTGGGCAAGGACCGTCCGTCCGTCAAATCCTTCTATGTCAATGACCGCGTTGTGATGCTGGATGAATCTGCCGAAATCCAGCGTGTCAGCCGGGATGCCCTGGACAGGCCGGAAATTTTTCTGGCCCGCCGCCAGCCTCTGCCCTGGGGAGGCTCCGGCCTGTCCCCGGGGGATTCCGGATACAGCGCTGATGACGGAACGGTTCCCACCCCATGGAAGGATTCCCTGTTCCTGTTCCTGATGGGGGCTGCCCCCCTGCTGGTCACGGGCCGCGTCCTCAAGCGCAGGCTGGAAAAGGCCGGATGACGTTTGCGGCCTGCGGGGATTGGCGTCTGGATTTTCCGCCGCAAAGCGGAAAATCCGGCGTGCGCGTCCGGGGAATGGCAGCGGGCCGTAAGCCCCGGTGCATCCCGCAAAAAAACGGAAGGCCCCTCCAAATATTCTTTTATTTATGTGTTGACGCGCCGGACGGAATCACTATCCTTGAAGAAAATCTTTTTCTTTATGTTTTCCCGATTGACGAACAGGTGCGTATTATCTTCCCTTTCCGCGGCAGCTTTGTCCCTTGGACTCTTTTCCTGCGGAGGCAGCGGCAGCAGCGGTGACGGGGAAAGCCTTCCTTCCGGCACCATGCTGGACTTGAGCGCTTCTCTTTCCACGGAAGATGGGCTAGGGCCGTGGAATATTATCGTCAAATTGACGGGCAATGGTTCGGACCTTCCCCAGGTAAGCATTAACGCGGCAAGCAGCAATGAAAGCGCTCCTATGAACATTGCTTCCGTAGTGTACCGCAGGACGGGATCATCCGCTATTCTGAGGGGGAACTTCACGATTACTTCCGGGCAGTGGACGGCTCCGGGCCCGATTGTCGTGACAAACAGGGACAAGGCCTTTATAGATGCTAATATTTCCTTCAACACCTCCAATGAACGTGAGAGCTGCGGCGGGACGTTCACCGGTTCCATCACTTACCAGGTTCCCGTTCAGAATGATGAAGGCGGATTTGAAGCGCAGGACTGGACCGCTACGGAAGGAACGGTGAGTTACACGGTATCCTGAGTTCTGATCATTTATGACGGGGCTTTGCTGCCGTGAAATGGAGGCAGGCCTGTTTGAAATTATGGTCGGAAGGGCAAAGAAATGTCTTTGGGGCATCTGGCTGTGCTCGGGGCTGGCTCTTTGTGTCTGGAATGCGGAATCGGCCGGCGGGGGGACTGGTATGGCGGCATCGGAAGATGCCTGCTTTATCAAGACTTTCCGCGCCAAGATTGTCCCGGAGAGGCTGCGTTCCTTTGTCATGCCGGCGGATGGAATTGTCAGCAACTGGATTCCCGCGGACGGGCGCGTTCAGAAGGATACTATTATTGCAACAGTCAATGAAGATGAAATTGAACTGGAGCGCAAGGAGCTGGAAGTAAAAATTCTGAAGGACCGCATCGCCAAAGAGGAAGAGTTGTCAAAGCTGGAAAAACAGCTTGAAGAGATAGAGTTTTACTCTTCCCTGACGAGGGAGGAACGGCAATATGCCAGCAAGCAGGCGGAAGGCGGGGAAAGGGCCATCCGGGCATTGAAAGACAAGATTGAGCTTTCTAAAAAGGAGTTGTCCCTGGTGGAAGACAAGCCGCGTCTGGATTTTCGCAAGAAAGAGGAAAAATATATCCTCAGAATGCCTTTTGACGGGAAACTGCAGTACCAGTTTTCCATTCCGCCGGATAACAGCGTAGCCCTGTACATGGATGCCGCGTCCCCGATTGCGACCGTGTGCGATGACTCCTCTTATTATCTGACCATTTCCATTTCGGACCCTGATTTGACGAATCTGCCGCCGGAATCCCTTTCCCTGTCCGTCCCTCTGGGCGACGGTTCCGCCCTGAAGGGGGTTTTTGCCTTCAAGCGGGTGGAGAAGAATGTTTCCGGCGGCGGGGAATTGCTGGCGTATTTTTTCCGTCTGCCCCGTCAGGAGCATGCACGCGCCCATTCGATGCTGGGTTCCAACTGCACGGCCCGTCTTTATTACATGCCGCAGGGAGAAGTGTTTCATCTCAACAAGGTGAGGCTGGCTTCCCTGCCGGAAGGGAAAAAATGTTCGTCCTGGCAGGAACTTCTTGAAAAAGTGCATCCGGACCTGGAGCTGGTGGTGAATGGAGAAACGGAATTGATTGTTCGAAAAAAATGAAATTGCTGTGCGAATCAGTCTGTTTCAGTTATTCAGGCAAGCAGTGGATTTTTGAAGATTATAACAGGGTATTCACTTCCGGAATCACCATTTTGAAAGGGTATTCCGGATGCGGGAAAACGACTCTGTTGAAAATTCTGGCGGGGTATCTGAAGCCGCAGAGCGGGCGCGTGGTTACTCCCCGCCGGAAGGTCCCGGCGGATTCCCTCTACCGGCGCAAGGAGGTGAGCTACATGTTCCAGGGGCTTAATCTCCTTCCCCTGGCTACGGTGGAGAGAAACCTTCAATTGTGCGCGGAAATGGCCATGCTGCCTAAAAAGCAGTGGACGCGGAGGGCGGATGATTTGATTACCCGCCTGGGCCTGGAATCTCTGAGGCATAAAAGGCGGGGAGCTTGTCCGGCGGCCAGGCCCAGCGGGCGGCTCTTGCCCGCACGATGATGAAGGATTCCGATGTGCTGCTGCTGGACGAACCTACTTCCGGCTTGGATGACGGCAATACGGAAATCATTAAAAATTTGATCAGGGAGTACCCTGCTGACAAAATTTGCATTTTGAGCACGCATGATTCCCGGCTGTTTGACCTGACTCATGAAATCATGGATTTTAACCTGTCTGTATCTCTTTAAAGATACTCTCCACCGTTGGAAGGAACGCCCGGCCAGCCCCCTTTCACGGATTCTGGTGGCCTTCTTCCTTTCCCTGTGCGCGCTCTCTTTTCTCGCCAATTATGTCCTCTCCGCCAAAATGCTGCATGATGAAATCAGGAAGAACGGGGCGGACCTGATTATTGTTTTTGATACCGTGCGCGACGGTGAGCCTTCCAAGGAAAAATTTGCTGCAGCATGAACTGCCTTCCCTGTATGGCTGCGACGTCCTGGTGCTGAATGATGCCCGTGCGGGCGTGGCGCGCGTGGGCAAGACAGTATTCCCCATCCTGGAATACAACATGGAGTCCTGTTCCTTTCTTTCCGCGCTTGGGTTGGAGGACGTGGCTACCGTCCTCCTGTACAATCCCTCCCGGAGCCCGTTGCAGGCGGGGCCTTGTACGGTTACCATAGCGGATTTTGATTTTTCCCTGAATGCCTCCCCTCTGCCGGAGGGGCATTTGCTGGGCAGGCTGTATCCTTCCGGAGTCATTTTGGCCCCGGAAGGAACCTTCAGTTCCGGACAGGAGGTTCCCGTGGAAAATTGCCGCTACATCATCCGGGTGCATGAAATGACGGCGGCCCGCATTCGGGACATAGAAGAAGTGCTGAACAACATGGTGCGTTATGACGGCAGCATGACCATGGTTCAGACTCACGTAGGGCTGCTTGACAGGCTGGAAGTGCTGATGGGCAACCAGACGGAGTGCAGGACGGGATTTTCCCTCGGTATCGCGGTGATCGTCGGCATTCTGCTTACAGCCTTGGCATCCATGGAATTCCGTCAGAATGAATATGTCTATACGCTGATGAAGAGCTTCGGGGTGCGTCCTGTACTGCTGATTATGGCGTTTATCGTGGAAAACGCATTTCTGATTGGCGTTTCCTTTGCGGGAGCCGTCTGGGCGTTTATGAAAACCCAGAGAATCGTTTTGGGGGAATTTTTTAAGCTGGGAAACTCCGTCCTGACTTATGCCGATATACGGCAGGATTTGTGGCTGCTGGGAATTTCCCTGGCGGGATGTGTTCTGCTTTCCTCCATTCCGGTTGCCTTTTCCGCCTGCCGCCCCATAGGGAAAGTGCTCAAGTAAGTGATGGAGCTTCGGGGGCTGCTCCCGGTTTTGTCTGCGTTCCGGCATGTCCGCCTTTGCCGGCGGTCTGGGAGGGAAAGTCCGTCTCTGTTCCGGCAGGAGAGATCAGGGTAAAAAAATCCCTTCCCGCCATGGGAGCAGGAAGGGAGGTATGAAGAAAGGGCTTATTGATCAAGAGCTGGAGGATACTCTGAAATCCCTGATGACCGCCTGGCAGTTATCCTGCTGGGTTTCTGTTTCAGTATATTCGGCGTCTCTGACGCTGCAGGTGGCAGAACCGATGCCTTTGGAGATATTCTGGGGATTATACAGGACGACGAGGGCATCCAGATTGTTGGTTGTTTCCCCGTCATTGGACGACCAGTAGAAGCCTATCTGTTCCGCAGAGTCGGAGGAAGGCTTGTAGTTGACGACATGAAGGGATGCCGTTGAGGCGGCCGGGCTGGTTCCGGTGTAAATGGTGGCGGTGCTTTCTGAGGCGATGATGAAGGAGAAGACGTAAGGCTTGCCGTCCTGAAGCGTAATGTCCAACGTGCGCTGAAGGCCGGTGGGAAGATAGGCCTGTTCGCTGGAACTGGATCCGCCGCAGCCGGAGAGGATCCCAAGCCCGAGAGTAATTAAAGCGGGAATGTAAAGGCGGGAATTCATGATTTGATGGATAAAGGAAAGAATTTATTTATGACTGGGATATAATGTTGACGCTGATGGTGATGCCGTCGATGGGGATGGGCGTCCTGTCTTGCGCTTGCATGTAGGAAATGCTGGCGCCGCCTTCCCCGGAAGAAGCATGGGTGGCGTTCTCAAAAGTTAACTGGGGAATCCTGATGGTGCTCATGAGGGTGTTGGGTTCCGAGGATGAACCGCTGTTTCTGTTGTAGGACAGGATCAGCTCCGCGGTGTTTTTCCCGGTTTTGGTGTAGGAATAAATGCCTGCCCCGTTCCACATGTTCATGTCTTCCCCTTGCGTCTGGATGATGAACGCCCCGTTGTCACCGGTGGTCATGTCAAAAATGGCAGGAAGCGTTATGGCGGCATCCGTAATGCCTGTTACCTGCATGTTTAACACTTTGCTGCCGATGGTGGAGGGCGCCAGGCCTTCGGCATCGGAACTGCTTCCGCCGCATTGGGCCAGCGTAAGAATGCCGAGGGAGCAGCAGGCCGCGGACAAAGAGGTAAAAAGGACGCATCATAAAAGGATAATAATTTTCCGATAAACTGTGATATCACACATGATTTGTCAAGATAGGAATCAGGAGGGAGGTATTTTTTACACGGGGAAAGGAAAAACCGAATTCCCTGCGCTCCAGGACTTCTTTTTTCCTTCTTTCTCCGCCTGCCGTGTTGATGCTTGACTTTTCAGGGGCAGAAGCTATGTAACAAGGGGCCTGTATGTTCCCGTTTCCTCCTGTTGTCCGTTCTTTCCTGTTTTCCCTGTTTGAAAGGGCATGGCTGAGGACTGCGTTGTGCTTCTGCCTCTGTGCGACGGTATGCGCCTCCTGCTCCGTGGACAGGCACATGGAAAAAAAGGCGGGGGAATTGATGGCCAGGATGGATGCCGTTCCCGATTGGCGGCAGCTGCCGCGGAAGGAAATTTCATGGCACCAGGCCCTGGCGATGATGATGGAGCGGAACATCGACTTGAAAAAATCGGAGCAGTCCCTCAAGACGACGAAACGTTCCGTCATCAATGTTTTTACCCAGATAATCCCCGGCGTCAATCTGGATTGGATGCTGACCAGGAATTGAGCGACCTGGCCAAGGTGACGGCCAGCGATGTGGAATACAACACGAACATCCTGTTCAACATGCCGTCCCTCACCCAGATCCCGTTCGATTATTATTCCGCCAAGGCGGCTGTTTATACGGCGGAAAAGACGCTGGAGATGAAAAAAAGGGAGCTGGTGGCCAGATTGTACCAGCAGGTGCTTTCCTACCGGAATGCGCAGATCAGCTACAATAACCAGCTGAGCTCCCTGCCTTATGACGATGATGGCGTCCAGAAAAAGAAGCTGGACCTGGAACGGGAACGGAATTTGAATGAGATTTCCCAGGGTTTTGCCGTGCTGCTGGGGAATATGGACGCCCGGTGGCTGGTGAAACCTGAAACGATGCCCAGGCTGGACTGGGGCAGGTACAGGGCGGCGTCCCGCCAGTTGGATCTGCTGGTGGTGACGATGGTGGCCATGGAGCTGGAAGCTTCCCGCCTCCAGGTGTTGAATGCCAAATTGAAGTTCTTCCCGTCCGTGGATATTAATTTTTACAGCCCAACCCTGTTTTCCAGCACGGGCGGGACGTACGGCGGTTTTTTTTTGCGGGAGCGGGCGATATGAAGGTGAACATGAGCCTGCGGGAAGAGCTGGATACGCGCCTGACATCCTGGTTCCAGTATAAGTCGGCCAAAGAAAGCCACGAACTGCTGCAGCGCGAAGTGGTGATGGAACTGCAGCGGCGGCGCATCAAGATAGCCGCGTTGCTGGAGAGCCGCAGGAGGTTTGAGCTCTGGCAGGGGGTGCTGATGAAGGAAATTGCGTTCAAGGAGTCCAGATTATCCGTTTCCGGAGATGAATATCTGGAACAGAGGAAGGATATCAGGAAAATGTATGCTGACCTGGATAATGAGGCTTCCAAGAATGCGGAGGTGGAAGCGGCCCTCATCATGGAATATGGCTGGCTGAAATAAGGCGGGGGAGGATGAACAGGCCCTGTGTGACTGCGGGGGCTTCCTTTCTTGATGCTTTCAAGGGCTTGTGCTATGTTCCGGATATGCAAAAAGTTCGGCAGCCCGCGGGTATGGCATTGATGATTCTGGCTTTTCCGGCCGCCATTTACGGGGCGTTTCCGTGGGGAATTGCCCTGGGGGCCTTTTTGTTCCTGCTGGGTGGTTGTGGCGGCCAGCCGTTTTTCCGCCATAGTCTGGTCATGGTGCCTGTTTTCCCTGGGGATGTATCTGGCGGCTCCTTTTATCTGGATGTGGAATCCGGACTATTTTTTCAGCCGTTCGTTTGACATTCTGTTGATAAGCGGCTGCCTGGTGGGCAGCCTGGTTTTGCTTGCAATCCGGTTTGCGGTTATTCCCGTGCTGTGGCCCAGGATTTTCCGCCACTTCGTGGAAGGAAGCCCCACGCTGGAGGATCTGGCGCCCGAAAAGGGAAAGACGGTGGCTGAACTGCGGGGCGGCATAGAACGCAGGCAGGTGAATTTCCTGTTCGGGCATGCGGACCGGGAACTGGTGGAAAAATGGGGGAAAATAGCCCAGGGAATAGCGGCTCTTTCCAGAAGCCGCAAACGGCTGGCAATATGGGCTGCGGGTATTTCCTGGCTTGGCCCGCAGCCGTGTTTTTCCTTTCCGGGGGGATGGGCGGCGCGCTGGACCGGGATATTGACCGCATGTGGGGAACCCGCCCGTTCCGGGACGGCATGGTGGTTTCCAGCCCTGCGGCGATGAATGCGGCGCGGCGCGTTTTCAGGGATGCCCGGGCGCTGCGTGGCCTGACGATGGAGCAGGCGCGCGCGTGGCTGAGGACGGACCGCAGGAGTGCGGCATTCAAATTGGGCAAGCCCCGTTATGATTTTGAAAAGGATGAAACCGTGCTGGTGCTTTCAGATGGGAGGGATTCCATCCGCCTGGTGGCGGTTTTCAATGATGCGGGTCAGATTACCCATTCCTGGCCTGAGGAGTATATGACTTTGATGGTCAGGGATCTGGAGAAAAATTGAATGCCGGGGCCGGAAGGGGGCATTGCCCGGCAGGGCATCCGGTGATTGCGGAAGGCCCTGCGGTCTTCCGCTACAGCGTGCGCTTTTGCGGAGGCGTCAGGTTCAGCCTGCCTTCACTGATATGGATGCCCATGCCGCTTTCTTCAATCATGTGGATAAGCGGCAGGTAGGCCTGGAGCAGGTTTTCAAACGCGGGCAGGAGAAAAATCATGTAACCCTGGGGAACGGAAAGGCTGCCGATGGTGCCCCCCACGTGGATTCCTCCCGGCAGCGTTTCGTCATTGTAGAATTCGAAGCGGGTCTGCACCGCCATGTAATTGTGCGGGTCCAGGGATTGGAAGGGCGTCAGGAACAGGGAAATCGTCTGGCGGGAGTCGATGCCCGTATAGCGTTCGATGATGATTTCCATGTATCCTTCCCCGATGGTTCCGTCCGGCCGTTCCTTGCCGCCGTGCAGACGGATGCCGGCCGCCGGGTTGGTGGCGAAGATGGCCAGGGCGCCGTGCTGCTGGGGATGGATGGAGGAAGCCAGGTAGCGGTTGATGTCTTCTTCCGAGAACGAGACGGAGGCGTCCCTGTTGATGGCCTGTTTCAGGATTCTGGGGATATCCGGGGCGTTTTCCCTTTGGCGGAAGCCGGGCAGGTCGTCCGTTTTCTGCGGGCACCAGGAGGAGTAAACCAGCCAGGCAATAGCGGCCAGAATGGCTATGGTCAGCAGGAAGATGAGATTGCCTATCAGGGAGAAAGGCGTTTTTTCACGGACGGGTTTTTCCCGGGAGCCCTGATCTTCCGGATCGTAGAAATGCTCCACGATGTTTTCATGTTCCGGCAGGTCGCGCAGGGATTCCCTGCCGGCGGTGCCGTTCCGGGGGGCGCCTTCATTGTCGGAGCTGGGTGCCATGGTGCGGAGGTGGGGGAGGTTACGGAAGTCTGGGGAATTTGGAAAAATCCGGAGCGCGTTTTTCAACGAAGGCGTTTTTGCCTTCCTTCGCTTCCTCGCTCATATAATAGAGCAGGGTGGCGTTGCCGGCCAGGTCCAGCAGGCCCATCTGCCCGTCGCAGTCGGCGTTCAGGATGCCTTCAGGCAGCGCAGGGCCAGAGGGCTGTGGCGGAGCATCTGGCGGCACCAGGAGAGCGTTTCCTCCTCCAGGTCCTCCAGGGGAACCACGGTGTTGACCAGGCCCATGTCCAGCGCCTGCCGGGCATCGTACTGCCTGCACAGGTACCAGATTTCCCGCGCTTTTTTCTGGCCCACGATGCGCGCCAGGTAGGAGGAGCCGAGGCCTCCGTCAAAAGAGCCCACTTTGGGCCCTGTCTGTCCGAATTTGGCGTTGTCCGCGGCAATGGTGAGGTCGCAGACGACGTGGAGGACGTGACCTCCGCCGATGGCGTATCCGGCCACCATGGCGACGACGGGCTTGGGCATGGTGCGGATGGTGCGCTGCACGTCCAGAATGTTCAGGCGCGGCACGCCGTCTTCACCGATGTAGCCGGCATTTCCGCGCACTTTCTGGTCGCCTCCGGAGCAGAAAGCGTCCGGGCCTTCTCCGGTCAGGATGACCACGCCCACCCTGGGGTCTTCATGGGCGGCGTTCAGGGCGTTGAGCATTTCATGCACGGTCAGGGGACGGAACGCATTGCGGACGTGGGGGCGGTTGATCGTGATTTTTGCGATGCTGCCGTTGTCCGTTGTTTCATACTTGATGTCCGTGTATTCCCTGGCGGTGGTCCATTGTGCGCTCATACGGATTACTTTAATAAGGCGCCCGGCAATGGGAAGCCTAAAATGCGCCGCCTTCCGGGTATGTCCGGAACCTGCGGGGGATGGGGCGGTGCTGCGGCCGCAGGCGTTTTCCCCGTTGTTTCCGGTGTTTTTCCGGCAGGCTCCCCGGTGGCCGGCAGCTGGCGGCTTTTGTCATTTACGGCCTGCGCTTCTGTGCTACATTGGGAACGGTATGATACATGACCTACTGGTGAGCGGCGTGACGGTGTTTCCCGGGAGAGAGCATTTTGAGTTTGTTCCGGGAATCAATGTGGTGGTGGGAGGCAATGATTCCGGCAAAAGCCATTTGCTGAAATTATGCTATACCGTGGCCAAGTGGAGCGCTGACGGGGGGAGAAAATCCCTGCCGGAAAAATGGGCGGAGGAGCAGCGGCTCAGAAAAGACCTGATGCGGGTGTTCGCGTCCCGCGGGCTGGCCGGGCTGACGGCCCGGAACCGGGGAAACGCCCATGCGCGCGTGGAGGCCTCCATGGAGGGGGACGGCGTGCCGGAGGGCATGGGGAACCTGGTGTTTGATTTCCAGGCGGGGCATGAAGAGGAGGGGCTGAGCATCCGGGAAATGCCCCGGCGTTTTCTGAACGTGCCGGTGGTGTTCCTGGCGGCGCGGGAGGTGCTGACCATTTATCCGAGTTTTGTGCAGGTGGGAAGCAGATTCCCCGAATTTCTGGACGGCGGCAGTTGGGACCTCTGCCGTTATCTGGATATGGAGGCGGAAGCGGAGCCCATCAGTACGGATGCCGGGCGCGTGGTTGCCAGGCTGGAAAAAATCATCGGGGGGAAGGTGGTGAAGCGTGACGGGCGGTTCTTTTTGCAGCGTCCCGGACAGCAGCCGATAGAAATGAGCCTGGTGGCGGAAGGATTCAAAAGGCTGGGAACGCTGAGCTACCTGATCCGGAACGGTTCCGTGAAAAAAGGTTCCGTCCTGTTTTGGGATGAACCGGAAATGAATCTGAACGCCTCCCACCTGCCCGTGCTGGTGAAAACCCTGACGGGGCTTGCCAAGACGGGGGTGCAGGTTATTTTGTCCTCCCACAGCCTGTTCCTGCTGCGGGAGCTGATGATTCAGCTTTCCGAACCCCGCAATGCCATGGTGCAGAGAAAGTTTTTCGGGATGAGCGTGCCGCGGGGGGAACGTTCCGGGGTAAGGGTGTCCTGGGGGGAATCCCTGGAGGACGTGGGGCCTATCGAGTCTCTTGAAGCGGAAATCGAACAGGCGGACAGGTATTTGAAGCTGAGTTATGAGTCATAAGCCGTCAAAAGCTTATTACGTGGAGGGCGTCCACCGTTTCTGGATCGATGAAGGCTACGTGGTGTGCCGCATTGAATGTTCGGATTATTATGCCCGGCAGGCGCAGAATTTCTGCGGGGGATGCAAGGAAATGGATTTTCTGCTGTATCATCCGGAACGCCGGGATCTGTGGCTGGTGGAAGTGAAGGATTACCGTTTTGATGCCCGGCCCAAGGTGGGGGAACTGGTCTGCGCCCTGAGCCGCAAGGTCCGGGATACGATGTTCCTCCTCCGGGCCGCTTCCGTGGCCGCTCCGGACGAGGAGCCGGCGGAGGGCATTTCCCTGAGGGATTTTTCCATTCAGGCCTCGGGAGCGGAGACGCTGCATCTGGCCTTTCTGCTGGAAATGGGTATGGGCGGCGTCTGGACGGATGGCGGCCTGCTGGCGAATGTCAAGAACCTGCTGGTGGGGTCCATGCGTTTTCTGGATGCGGAACTGGTTTGCGCGCCCATTACCTATCCCCGCCGCATCGGCCCCTGGCGCGTGACCTCCGCCCACGGGGAGGTGAGCAAGCGGGTGGAAATCCGCCGCGCCAGAAAATTGGCGGAAATCCAGGAGCAGAGGCGGCGGGAGCGGCTGAACGCGCAGGAGGAGGGGGCCTGGCAGGAAAAGAGCCGGGAAGATGCCGGTTCCCATGCGGCCCCGGCGGAAGAAAGGATGCCCCAGTGGAAGCGGCGTCTCCGGCAGCGCATGAACGGAGAAAGCGCGAACCATGAGGGGCGGCGCAGAAAAAGAAAGCGGGAATGAGGCCTGCGCCGGTTAAGGCCTTATTGCCGGGAAGAGCCCCGGCCCGGAACGGTGCGGGCCCGTCCTGCGGCGGCTGTATGGCATGTCTCGGAAAAAAGTTTTATTTTACAAGGACTCGCGTATCATGCCGCCCTATTCATTAACTTCTGTGTGCTAACCACATTATGTCTGACAGAATGCCACCCAGTCCTCCCCGTCCTCCCAAATTTCCCGGCTCCGGCAGGCCCGAATCCCCCAACTGGGGCGTGTGGGTCATGGTACTTCTCATTGTAGGCGTCCTTGCGTTTGGCTTTTTCACCCCTGAATCTTTCGGGTTGGGCCCCCGCAAGGAAAATCTGGAATCCTTTGAAGCCCAGTATAAGGCGGGGCGCGTGGTGCTGAACGACCCCAAGGCCCCCGTGGAAGTGGTGCTGAGCGAAAACGGTTCCGAAGGCGTTATTCACGCGCTGGTGTACAGGAAGGAAATTCAGCCGAAGGTGGAAATGACCCCCTTTGCGCTGACTTATTCCATGTCCCTTCCGGACCGCGACAAGCCTTTGCTGAATGAACTTTCCGGCTACAGGGTGGTGGAGAGCCCGTACCGGACGGAAGAGGGAAAGAATGTTTCCCTCATTCCTGAGGGAGCCCAGAAGCTTTCCGTGCCTGAATTCAACCGCCTGGCCCTGGAAGGCCGCATCGCCGGAGGAAAGGACGGCATCATCCTGGCGGAAGACGGCAACCAGAACGTGCTGGTCGGACAGATTGTCACCCGCATCTGGCCCGCGGCTACGGGAGACGCCTCCGTGGACAAGCAGCGTTTTGAACGCGTGGAAGTGCCTTTTACCCTGGAGTTCCAGGGAGACCGCGTCAAGCAGCTTCTGGGGCCGGATACGAAGTTCAAGCGTGAATCCGGTTCCTGGGGCGGCATCCTGCTGAATCTGCTGCCCATCGTGCTCATTCTGGTGATTCTGTTCTTCATGTTCCGCGCGCAGAGCGGCGGGGCCCGGGGGGCCATGAGCTTCGGCAAAAGCCGGGCGCGCCTCATCTCCCCGGACAAGAACAAGGTGACGTTCAAGGATGTGGCCGGCATCAGCGAAGCCAAGGAGGAAGTGTGGGAACTGGTGGAGTTCCTGCGCAATCCGGAAAAATTCCGCGATCTGGGCGCCACTATTCCCCGCGGCGTGCTGATGGTCGGGGCGCCCGGCACGGGCAAAACTCTGCTGGCGCGTGCCATTGCCGGGGAGTCCAACGCTTCCTTCTATTCCATCAGCGGCTCGGACTTTGTGGAAATGTTCGTGGGGGTGGGTGCAAGCCGTGTCCGCGATATGTTTGAACAGGCCAAAAGGACGGCGCCCAGCCTGATTTTCATTGATGAAATTGACGCCGTGGGCCGCCAGCGCGGTTACGGCATGGGCGGCGGCAATGACGAGCGGGAACAAACGCTGAACGCCCTGCTGGTGGAGATGGACGGTTTTGAAAACAACTCCAATGTAATCGTGATTGCCGCCACCAACCGTGCGGACATCCTGGACCCGGCCCTGCTGCGTCCCGGCCGCTTCGACCGGCAGGTGGTGGTGAACCTGCCGGACGTCCGGGGGCGCGAACAGATCCTGCAGGTGCATGCCAGAAAAGTGAAGATGGCGCCCGGAGTCAGCTTTGAGCGGATTGCCCGCGGCACGTCCGGCTTTCCGGTGCCCAGCTGGCCAACCTGGTCAATGAAGCCGCCCTGTTGGCCGCCCGCAAGGGTCTGAAGGAGATTACGGAGGCCGAATTGGAAGAAGCCCGCGACAAGGTCAGCTGGGGGCGTGAACGCCGCAGCCTGGCGATTAACGAACGGGGGCGCCGCATTACCGCCGTGCATGAGGCGGGGCATGCCATCTGCCTGTTGAAAACGCCGCACAGCGAGCCGCTGCACCGGGTGACCATTGTTCCCCGCGGCGGGGCCCTCGGCATGACCATGTGGCTTCCTTCCGACGACAAGATGCACCAGCTCCGGTCCGAAATGCTGGACCAGCTCGTCGTGGCGATGGGCGGGCGCTGCGCCGAACAAATCGTTTTTGGTGATGTGACCAGCGGCGCTACCGGAGACATCAAGAGCGCCACCAACCTGGCGCGGCGCATGGTGTGCGAATTCGGCATGAGCGAAACTGGGGCTGATTGAGTACGGAGAACACCAGGGAGAAGTTTATATTGCCCGCGACCTGGGGACGCGTTCCCGCAATTATTCCGAATCCACGGCGGAGCTGATTGACTCGGAAGTCCGCTTCCTGGTGGACAGCGCTTATGAACGCGCCATGGCCATCCTGACGGAAAACCGGGACAAGCTGGACATTCTGACGGAGGCCCTGATGGAGTTTGAAACGCTGGAAGGTTCCCAGGTCATGGATATTCTGGAATACGGGGAAATGAAAAACCCTCCCTCCAGGGTGACTCCGCCCCCCATGCCTTCCGAAGTGGAGGAACAGCCCGGGAAGGATGATTCCGGCCATACCGAGAAGAAAGAAGCTGAAGAGACCCGCGCGGACGGCGCTGAAGAACGGAAGATGGAAGGGGAACTGGAACAGGCGGAACGGGACCCCTTCTCCTACAATCCCGTTGATGAGTTCGGCAAGGACGGCGGAGAAGAAATAATTCAATAGAAACGAATCGAATATGGTAGCCAACGATGCGATGGAACTGGCCAGGATGTGCGCCCGCGCCGCGGATGACGCCAAGGCCGAAAATGTGCGGGTGTACGACTTGCGGGGCATGTCTTCCCTGACGGATTTCATGGTAGTGTGCACGGGGTTGTCCGTCCCCCATCTGCGAGCCGTCATCCGGGAGCTGGAAGAAGCCGTCCGGGAAAAGGCGGGAGCCCTCCCCACCTATGTGGAAGATACGCCTGTGGCATTGTGGTCCGTAGTGGACTACATTGACGTGATGGTTCACATCATGGGGCAGGAAACGCGCGAATTCTACGGTATGGACACCCTGTGGAAGGATGCCCCCGTGGTGGAATATTAATTCCTCCAATCTGACTTCACACCGTGCCGCATCCGGTTGCGGCACGGTTTTTTCTTTTCTGGAATAAATGGCCTGTTGTTTGCCGCGCTTCGCAAAAGATGGCAGTCTGCATGGCCGGGTTCTTCCGCATGAGGGCCTGTTTCCGGAGAGGAAGAGAAAAGACGCGATAATGGCAGAGGCAACGCATTTTCTTTGCGGGGCTTTGGATGATTCTTCCCTGGCTTTTCCTTGGAAAAGGGGAGTGGAGCCCCGGTTCTAACAAGATTCCAACCTTGCCTTGAAGCCGCAATCGGATTACTCTTTCACCGTTATTTATGAGTAGTTCCGGACCTGCCTCAACCCCGATGATGGATCAGTACCTTCGCATGAAGAAGGGCTTGCCGGAAGACGTGCTGCTGTTTTTCCGGCTGGGGGATTTTTACGAAATGTTTTTTGAGGACGCCAAGGAGGCCTCCGCCATTTTGGGCCTGACGCTGACCAAGCGCCACGGCATTCCGATGTGCGGGGTGCCCCACCACAGCGCGGAAGGGTATATCGGACGGCTGGTGAAGGGAGGAAAGCGGGTGGCTATTGCGGAGCAGACCACCATTCCGCAGCCGGGCAAACTGGTGGAGCGGGAATTGACCCGCGTGATTTCCGCCGGAACCCTGGCGGATATGAATTTGCTGGATTCCTCCCGCCATAATTACATTGTGGCGTTGTACAGGGACAAGAAGCGCTTCGGCCTGGCATGCGTGGACCATACCACGGGGGAATTTTCCGTGGCCCAGTTCGAACACATGGATTTGCTTCTGGACGAGCTGTCCCGCATCAATCCCTCCGAACTCCTGGTCAGCGACGAGCAGACGGACTGCTTCCCCGGAACCCACCCCACGCTTTATTACGACGGATATACTTTTCTGCCTTCCACGGCCATTCCCAATTTGCTGAGCCATTTCCGGGTGCATTCCCTGGACGGCTTCGGCTGCGGGGAGATGACTGCCGCCCTGGGTGCGTCCGGCGCGGTGCTCCATTATCTGAGCTACCAGCTCCGCCGCCCTACGGACCATTTGCGCCGCATTTCCGTGCGCGCCACGGAGAACGCCGTGCTGATTGACCAGGCCAGCCAGAGGAATCTGGATCTGGTGGATTCCCGCGGCGGCGTGAAGCTTTCCCTGCTGGGAACCCTGGACAGGACAAGCACCCCCATGGGCGCGCGCAAACTCCGGGACTGGCTGCTCCACCCCCTGTGCGATCTGGAAAAGCTTCTGGCGAGGCAGGAGGTGATCGCCGTTCTGCTGCAGGAGCCCTACCTGATGAGCAAGCTGAGGGAGAGCCTGAAGAATGTGCGGGACATGGAGCGGCTGACGGGGCGCATTTCCCAGGGCGCCGGGAATGCCCGCGACCTTCAGGCGCTGGCTTCCTCCCTGTCGCGCATCCCCGCGCTCAGGGATGATTTGGAATCCCTGCCCGGCGGCGGGGAGATGCTGGAGAGCATCCGTTCCCGCATGGGCTGTTTTGATGAGCTGGTGGATTTGCTCCAGCGCGCCCTGGTGGAGGAACCGCCCGTGACCATCAAGGAGGGCGGCATCATCAGGGAAGGGTATCACGCCGGTCTGGATGAATTGCGGCTGGCTTCCCGCGACGGGAAGGAGTGGCTGGCACGGCTGCAGGAGAAGGAGCGCAAGCGCACGGGAATTGATTCCCTGAAAATTCGCTTTAATAACGTCTTCGGTTATTACATTGAAGTAACGAAGAGCCATTACGATAAAGTGCCCCCGGATTACCAGCGCAAGCAGACGCTGGTGAACGCGGAGCGCTTTATTACCCCGGAGCTCAAGCAGATGGAGAATACCATCCTGGGGGCGGACGAGCGTTCCCGCCAGGTGGAGTATGAGCAGTTCCTCCTGTTGCGTGAGGAAGTGGGCCGCCACATTGACGATATCCAGATGACGGCGGACGCCATGGCGGATCTGGACGTGCTGCTGGGACTGGCGGAGGGCGCGCAGCAGTACCGGTACTGTCGCCCCGTTCTGGACAATTCCATGACCCTGCGCATTGTCAATGGCCGCCATCCCGTTATTGAGCAGAATGTTTCCGGCGATGTGTTCGTTCCCAACGACGCTTTTCTGGAACCGGAGGAAAACCGCCTTATTCTGCTGACCGGGCCCAATATGGCGGGCAAGAGCACCTATATCCGCCAGGTGGCCCTGATTACGCTGATGGCCCAGATTGGAGCGTATGTGCCGGCGGAAGCCGCCCACATCGGTTTGGTGGACCGCATTTTCTGCCGCGTGGGAGCCAGCGACGACCTGGCGCGCGGCCAGTCCACCTTTATGGTGGAGATGAGCGAAACTTCCCTGATTCTGAATAACGCTACGGAGCGCTCCCTGATTATTCTGGATGAAATCGGGCGGGGCACGGCCACCTTTGACGGTCTTTCCATCGCCTGGGCCGTGGCGGAATACCTGCATGACGAGCTGAAGTCCCGCACCCTGTTCGCTACGCATTATCATGAGCTGACGGATTTGGCCAATTCCAGGCAGGGCGTGCAGAATTACAATGTGGCCGTGCGGGAGTGGAAGGAGGAAATCGTGTTTCTGCGCAAGATTGTGCCGGGAGCGGCGGACAAGTCCTACGGCATTCAGGTGGCCCGACTGGCCGGCATGCCTGCCGTCATTGTGGACCGCGCCAAGGCCATCCTGTCCCATCTGGAGATGAATTCCACGCGCCCCAGGAAAAAGGGGCGCTCCCGGCTGGCGGAACCGAGAGCCAAGAATACGGACATGGACGATGATATGCCTGTCGGGGAATATGCTCAGCTGGAGTTGTTCTGATATGCCTCCGCTTTCGGATACAATCGGCGGCCTGCGTTTCGCCGCCATTGATTTTGAATCCGCCGGCGCGGCCCGGGGGGAGACGGACCAGCCCGTCCAGATAGGCATAGCCGCATGTTCCCGCCTGGAGGACGAACCTGAGTTGTGGACTTCCTATATTGCGGTGGAGAAGCCGGTTTTATGGTCCGCCTCCCAGGTGCACGGCATTACTACGGAGATGCTGGCGGATGCCCCGTCTTTTCCTTCCCTGTGGCCGGAGATACGTTCCCGGTTGGGGCAGGCCGTGGTGGTGGGGCATAATCCGGCTACGGAACGGAAGTTCCTGCGGCGGTTTCCAGGCCACGGCTTCGGTCCGTGGCTGGATACGCTGGCTTTGGGCAGGATGTGCGTCCCCGGTCTGGAGGATTATTCCCTGTCTTCTTTGTGCGGCGCCCTGGGGTTGACCTGTTCCGTGGAGGCGTTGCTTCCTGCGCGCCGCTGGCATGACGCTTTTTGTATGATGCGCTGGCAAGCCTGCTGATTGTCCGTTTTCTGGTAAAGGAATTGAATTTGTCCGGCCAGCCCCTGGAGGTATTGGGCAAGGCGGTGAGAACATGATTTTCCCGGCAGGGGAAAGAATGCTTTTCCGGGCCGCGTATTCGGAAAAAGATGAATGCTTCTGTTTTCTCTGCCGTTTTTTTATTGCTCTCCTTTGCTTCTTCTGCCGTGTATGCGGCTCCTGCTGATGAGGCTCCGGATCCGCCCGATGTTCCCAAACTGAATACCCAGCCGTGGGTTCCGGCCCGTTACAGGGCGGTTCGGGAAAATTTGCTGGGGAAGGAATGCGGCATTCTGTTCGTGGGGGATTCCATTACGGAATGCTGGGAACGGGAAGGTGCCGCGCTGTGGAAGAGGCTGTTTCTGCCGATGAAGGCGGTCAACTTCGGAGTGAGCGGGGACAGGACGGACAGCATGCTGTGGCGTATGGAGGATACGAAACTGGCGGTCAAGACTTCCCCCCGCTATTGCGTTTTACTGGCCGGGACGAATAATATCGGCCGCTGGAAGGGGAGGCAAGCCGCGGCGCAGACGGTGAAGGGCATCCGGGAGATAGCCGTACGCCTGTTGAAGAAGTTTCCGGAGACCCGTTTGATCCTGATGGAGGTGACTCCCTACGGCTCCGATCCCGGCAGCCCGTTGCGCAGGAGGCAGGAGGAGATTAACCGTTTACTGCGCAGGCTTGAGCTTCCGAGGACCACTATTTTGTCCATTAACGGTAGCCTGCTGAAGCCGGACGGGACGTTCAGGGAGGGCATGTTCAGGGATCATGTCCATTTAACGGAGAAGGGTTATCAGGCATGGGCGGACGCGTTGCTGCCGCTGTTGAACGGGGAAGGGTAAGTTTTCTCCGTTTCCTGCTGCCCGGCATGGCCTGGGGGGAGGGCGGCGGATTGCCGTCCGCATGACAAGACGTCCTAGCGTTCCATTTCCTTTTCCAGGAATTCCAGCAGGTAGGCCGGGGACAGGAGTTCCCTGGTGACGACGGGTTTTCTGCCGGGAAGATACAGGGCATTGACGGGAACGGCCGTGCGCCCCAGGTTTTTAAGTTCCTGGTCAATGGCGGGGTTCGTGCGGGTCTTGTCCGCCTTCATCATGACGATGCCATATTTTTTGAAAGCGGCCAGCACTTCATCCGTATAGGAGGCCTTGTTGACCTGGCAGGTGGAGCACCAGCGGGCCGTAAAGTCCACATAAACGGGTTTCCCTCCGTCCAGGGCGGCCTGCATGGCTTCCGGGCTCCAGGGTATCCAGATGTTTCCTTCCTCCTGGAGGGAGGGCGCTGCGGCAGCGGAGGACTCCGCCGCCCCGGGAGCGGAACCGCGGCCGAACCAGGCTGCTCCTTCCGGCGGAAGCATGTAGTACAAGCCGGCCAGCAGGAAGATTACGGAGAAGATGCCTCCCGTGATGCGGGACTTTCTGCTGCGGTACATGGGGCACCATCTGCCGTATACCCAAAAGGCCATGGAAAACAGCACCAGCCCGAAGAAGAGGAACAGGATGTCCTGAGGATGGTTTTCAGCATCAAAGAAGGCTATGTAAATCCAGAGGAAGTAGACGGCGGTGCCGAACATCAGGAAGGACATGGCCTGCTTGAAGGATTCCATCCATGCGCCGGGTTTGGGCAGGTATCTGGTCAGGACGGGAAAGGCGCCCAGAATGATGTAGGGAAGGGACATTCCAAGCCCCATCATGGTCAGGCAGAGTACGATGCCCAGAGGCGGCTGGAGCATGGCCGCGCCGATAGCCTGGCCCAGGAACGGAGCGCTGCACGGGGTGGAGATGACCGTAGCCAGGGCACCGGACCAAAAGGAGCCGGCATAACCTTTCCGGTGCTGGAGGTCGTTGCCCATGGTTGTGGCTTTGACGCCTATTTCAAAGACGCCGAACATGCTCAGCCCCATGGCGAGCATCAGGCCCAGCAGACAGAAATTCACCCAGGGGTTTTCAAACCAGAACGCCCAGTTGACAACGCCCTCCGCGCCGCGGCCCAGCCAGAAGTCTCCGCTGAATACGCCGGGGCCGGCTGGGGCGCTCCAGTCAAACATGTTCGCTTTCAGCGCAATCAGAATGGCAGTAATGATCCAGAAAGAAATCAGGATGCCCAGTACGAAGGTAAGGGAGTGGGCCAGGACTTTTTTCCGTTCCCCCCCTCCTAACTGGACGAATCCCATAATCTTGAGGCCGATTACCGGGAAGACACACGGCATGACATTGAGGATGATGCCGCCGATGAACATGAAGAACATGATTTCCCCCCAGGCCCATCAGCGGAGGAGCGGGGATGGAAGCGGAAGATTCCGGGGCGGATTCCGTTCCGGCGGCTGTTGCCTGGGATTCCCCGGAGAAGGGGCGGTCGTCCGCGGTGATGATGATGCCTTCCCTGCCGGCGCGCAGGATGCCGGAAAGGCTGGTCAGAGGTTTCCCTTTGTCCGCGTCCGGCAGGTTGTTGGGATAAAGGCCGTCCGTGGTGTCATTGAATTGCATGGACAGCTCATAATTGGAGTCATCCAGTTTTTTGAAGGTTTGGGGAGTGGTAGGGTTGATTTCCCCCTGATTGCAGAAAAAATAGACGGAATCCTGCGGAACGGGGCGTCCGTTTGTCCTGAGGTGCAGGGTGACGGTTTTCCCTTCCTGGGAAATCCGGGCTTTCAGCCCTTCCGCCCAGTCGGGGGCGGCAAGCCCTGCCATGTTCCCGGTCAATTCCGCCGCGTCAGGGGCTGTCTGCCCGTCTCCGCGCTTCAGTGTGACGCTGAAGTTTCTGGTTTCCGGGGCGGCGCACTGTTCCGCGCACATCTGCCACGTCATGGTGGTGGTGAACATCGCTTCCGGGGGGGGCATCCTTTTCCGGAGTTACCCGGAACGCCATTTTAGCCTTCCCGCTGTATCCGTAAAAATCCACAAGCCCTTTCCCCAGTTCCGGGATTTGCCAGAAGGGGCCTTCCACCCGGAAGCCGGGCACAGGCTGGAAGGCGGCTTCCATGGGAAGTCCCACGGTTCCCGGATTTTTGTAGTAAACGTGCCAGTGGTCCGGCAGCGCCAGCTCCGTCACGATGACGAAGGAGGCTTCTCCATAGGAGGTGACAGTGGCCTTGGAGGAACCGGATGTCTGGGGCGGACCAAAGTTTCCCGCTTCCCCGAAGCTCATTCCTCCGAAGTCCTGGGCCTCCCCCGTGCTGAAACACCCGGCGATCATGCCCAGGCAGCCGACGGCTGCTTTCAAAAAGTTTCTCATAGCAAAGGCGGTTACCATAAAGAACGGGGGGATTCAATGTTTGTGTGTTGCATGGCGGGGAGCCTTGTATAAAATAAGGCCATGGTAAAAACTAAAACGACGTACGAGGGCGGCCTCCATTGTTCCATGGTTCATGAACCTTCCGGGGCCACGCTTTCCACGGATGCCCCCGTGGACAACAACGGCAAGGGTGAGTCCTTTTCCCCAACGGACCTGGTAGGAGCGGCGCTTGCCGGCTGCATGAGCACGATCATGGGTATTGTTGCCGAACGTAAGGGGATTCATCTGGAAGGCATGACGGTGGAAGTGGCCAAGCATATGAATGCGGATCCCCGCCGTATCGGCAAGCTGGAAGTCGTCATTACCGTTCCTCTTCCGTCCGATTATCCGGACAGGAAGCTGCTGGAACAGGCTGCTCTGAGCTGTCCGGTCAAGCACAGCCTGCACCCTGATATTGAAATACCCATTACCTGGAAATGGGTTGGCTGATCGCTTCCGTGTTTTCTTGAGACCGCCTGTGAAAACAGGCGGTTTTTTTTGTGATGTTAAAAATGTTGGAAAAATGAAATAATAGTTGAGTATACTTGACTTATAGTTTTATGTTGTGCATTTTTCCGGGGATGAAAAAGTTGTTCCCTGTCTTGTTGCTGATTCCTGTGACGGTGTGCGGATTGTTGTCCGGATGCGGAGGAGGGTCGGGAAAGTCTGGAGATGACGGGAACACTTCCCTGAGCGGACAGCAGGTAAGCCTGTTTGAGGGAGGAAGCATCTTATTCCAGCTCCAGTTCAGCGGGCAGGACGTGGATGTTATCAGAATGGATACAAGAGCCGTGTACGACGGGGTTTATACGTACCGGTTTAATAGCGGGGAGAATGCCGGCGTATTGAATATTGCTCCGGCTGCCAACAGCAGCTCCGCCTGTACCATGGCGAATGTGAACATTGCCTTTGACGACGCCGGGCGGAATGCGGGCGTCATTACTTCGGGCACCATTACGGAAACCGGGCTTGATTTGGATCCTGCCATTGACGGCGTTCCCCGCCCCATGGCCGGTTGGACATGCCGTGTGCACCGGGATTGATTTTCCGGGCATCAGCTGTCCAGGACAAGGGGGAAGTGTCGGCTGAGCGGATAGTCCGTAACCTGGATCAGTTCCACGCCGTAAAGGCTGGCGATGGCAGGAGCTTCGGATTTGTCATAAGGCTCACAGTAATAAATGGTCTTTACGCCATGGGCGCACAGCGCCTGCATGCATGAAGTACAGGGCATCGTAGTGCATGCCACCACCTTGGCTTCCCCCCTCCGGAACAGGCTGCACAGGTTGATTTCCGCATGCAGCATGTATTTCTGGCGTTCTTCCCGGCTGGCCCAGAAGGTGTCCTGAGCCTTGAATCCGGGATACAGTCCGTTGTAAGCGGTGCCGATGACGCGGTTGTCCGCATCCAGGGCGGCGGCCCCCACCTTGCGGTACGGGTCCTCCGACCGCAGGGCTGCCGCGTGCGCCAGCGTCATTACATACTGCGGGATGGGAAGGCGGGTTGACGAGGAGTTATTGTTCATGGTTGGAAGACTGGAGTTCCGCCAGGAAGCCCGACTCGTCCAGGTACAGGTTGGGCGGCAGGGAATAAGGGGTGGAGAGGGTGGCCCCGGCGATGACGTTGGAAAGAGGGGGATTCTGGTAAAAGCCGGGGAGGAGGCGTCCTCTTGTCCTGGCCCTCATGCCGAGCTGAACGGTGCCGTCATCCAGCTTGAAGACGCTTCTCTTCATGGACATGGCCAGGATAATGCCGCGGTCCGTGGCGAAGCAGGGCCGCCAGCCGATGTTGGGGAGAACCAGGTCGCCCGAGCCGCTGAAGTCATAAAACGGCGTGCGCGTATTTGGAACCAGGCTGTAGAGCCTGCGGCGCAGGAAATCGGAACCGGCTATCTGCCTGATGCCTTCCGGCATGCTGTGGTCCCCGTCGCTGATGAGGTAAACGGGAGTGCTGGTGAGGATGGGCCACAGGACGGCGGCCACCGTTTCGTGGACCTCTTCGCGTCCTATGCTGGTGAGCAGCAATTCCCGGGGCTGGAGGGAGTTCACCCGTTCCAGCTGCTGGGCGTTCATCCAGAAGTCGCACAGGCGGCTTTGGGAGCGGGTGCTGTCCAGCAGGGTGGACAGCCATTTTCTGAGTTCCGGATGCTCTGCTTCCACGGTATCGTTCATCAGGCATTCCGCTATTTCATACCCGGAGAGCCGCGCGTTTTTAGAGAAGACCAGCGGCTTGTGGGCGATGCGCTCCAGATGGTTCAGGATGGCATCCCTGCCGATGCTGGCTGCAATTTCTAGGCATGTGGAGGATAGCTCCCGAAGCGTGTTGATGACCATGCGGGGATTGACGGCGTCAGGCTCAATGGGCTCTCCGATGGCGGCGGTGAAACGGTAGGGAACGCGGAGAGGCGCCTTGGAGAAGAAGCGGTTGCCTGAGTAGGAGAAGATGCTGCCCCATAGTTCGTCCATGTAAATGGGCACGATGGGGCAGCGCGATTTTTTCGCCAGCATTTCCAGCCCCCGGCGCGCGGCGCACAGGGTTCCCGTGCGGGTGAGCTGGCCTTCCGGGAAGATGCAGATGACTTCTCCGGCCTTCAGGGCCTGGATGGCCTTGGACAGGGATTCCCGCGGATTACGGGAGGAAATGGGCAGGCAGTTGAAGAGTTCCAGAATCCAGCCGAGCCAGCGGATGGCTACGAATTCCTCCGCCACGATAAATCGGATGGGGCGCGGGCAGATGAGAGAAAGGAACAGCGCATCCCCGTAGGTGACATGGTTGGAGACGATAACGGCCCCGCCGTCTTCCGGGATGCGGTCCTGGTGGATGATGCGGGAGCGGTAGACAATCCTCATGATCCAGAGGCCCATCATGCGGATGAATTCACGGGGAATAAGCCGGAAGGCCACAATGGTAATGACCACGCCCAGGGCGGCCAGCACCCAGAATTGGTTCTGGATGGAGAAGATATTCCTGAGCATGAGCTGGAAGCCGACGGCCACCAGCCCCATCAGGCAGTCCATCAGGTTGCCGGCGGCGATGACGGTGCTGCGGTTGGAGGGGTCGCAGTTGTCCTGAAGGTGGGCGTTTAACGGCACCAGATACGCGGCGGCGAAAGCTCCGGTGATGCCGAACCCGATGTTGCTGGGGAGGGAGCCGGGTGCGAAGAAGGACATGAATATGCACCCGATAGTGAAGCCGATCGCGCCCAGGGGAATGAGCCCCAGTTCAATTTTTTTACGGCAGATGATGGAGGCGATGACGCCGCCTACCACCGTGCCGCCGCTGAGCCATGCCATGAGAATGGCCGCGGACATGCTGAATCCGGTACCGTCAATGGGGTGTTCCTGGGCGATTTGGAGGGAGATGAGCATCAGGGCGCCGGCCAGGAACCAGAAGTAGGACACGCCGATTTCGCTGAGCCTCAAGTCCCGCTGGCTCCAGAGATACTTGAGCTGCACGAAATGTTCGTAAAGAGCTTCCATTCGAATTTCCTGGTCTGGTTGGCCGGATACCGCGGGAGGTAAAGGGACGCAATGGCTACGGGAACGGCGATGCAGGTGAGGATGAATGTGGGGAAAGCGGCTGCTTCCCAGCCGTCGTTGGAGGAGACTTGCAGGATGTCGAACCAGGCGAAGATGCCTATCTGGGCCGCCAGCATGGACAGGATGAGGCTCATCTCCATCAGCCCTGAAGCGTAGCCCAGCTGCCGGGAGCCTACCATGTCCTTGACCACTCCCTTTTTGGCCGGGCTCAGGATGGTCGCCTGGACGGAGAAGACGCAGAACCAGAAAACGGCCATTTCAATGTTTTCGTATTTGTAGCACAGAAGCATGGCTCCCAGCACCAGGATCTGGAGGAAAGACATGAATTGAATGATGCGGGCCTTGCAGAAACAGTCCGCCAGCCATCCGACGAAAGGGGAGAACAGAATGTAGGGCAGAACAAAGATGCAGGCCAGAATGTACTGGAGGGAGTTGACCCAGGAATCCGGCCCGTATGCGGCGTTGGTGGAAGCCAGCCAGACGCCCAGCGGAATCAGCAGGAACTGGGCGGCTTTTTCATTGAAAGCGTTCTGGGCTTGAATGAGAATCAGGGAATAAAATCCCCTCCATTCCTTTTTTGAGGGCATTTTTTTCTTAGATGTCTGTACGTCATCCATGTGGGGCGGATTGTAGCAGATCATGGGGTGTAGGGAAGGATAATCTGTTCCCGTACAGGCGTGTTCCCGGGAGGAGGGGGAACCGTTTTTTCCGGTTTTTTGAAGGGGGCGGGCAGAGGATGTCCCGGAGGCCGGCGCGGCATGTCCGGGCAGCTTTGCCCGCGTGCGGGAGCGGATGCCGGAGATTCCTTGTCATGAAGAGGTTCGGCAAACAGGCTTTATGGTTGACATGAGGTTGCGGGGCCGTAGGATGCTGGCAGAAAGCTATCACCCGAAGAGAGATTATATGAATACTTCCCCGACGATAGGCGTGCTGCTGGCCGCAGGTGCGATTCTTCTGCCTTCCTGTGAAACGGAGCGCGTGAATGAACGCCCCATCGGCATTTATCCTACGGAAAATGTCTATCCGTCCGGCGCTGTGGGCGCCCAGGGCGATAGCCTGCTGAATGATATTCAGCGTGAAAATTCTCTGGATCCGATGGCCGGGCAGAATTCCGGTTTTAACCCGGACCCCGCCCGGACCAATTCCGGGACCATCGGCAATATGGTGGGAGGGGCCAATAATATCACGCCTCCGGCTCCCGTTGTGCCCAAGCCCGTCGTTCCTAATCCCGTGAGTGGTTCCGCCGGTTCCGGCATTGCCGCCCCCAGGCCAGTAGAACCTCCCGCTTCTTCTTCCGTACCGGTGGCGTGGCCTACGGCGGATCCCACGGTGGTGGTCAGCCCGTATGACCGCACCAAGAAGATCAAGATTTTGAACAGGAGCACCAATAAGCCGTATCCCTCCGGGACGGTATTGCGGGACACCAACTTCCCCAACGAGATTAAGAAGTTCCGCGTGCCCTGATGCGGCCGCCGCAACGAGATCATGCCGCGCCCCTGAACATGCCGATGTTCCGGCGCTGATGTATTCCCCTGTAAATCCATGAGAGAATATTCCAGAAAGCAGCTTTTTTTCTCCTCCGTCGCCATTCTCGGCCCCGGCCTTCTGGGCGGGTCCCTGGCGCTGGCCGTCAGGAAGCAGTTGCCGCATGTGCACGTGAGCTTGTGGGGCAGGAGGGAAGAACCATTGGAATATGCCCGTTCTTCCGGAGCCGCCCATACCGCTTCCACCCGGATGGAGGAGGTGGTGGAAGGGGCGGATTTGGTTGTGCTGGCTACCCCGGTTGGCGTGATGCCCCGCCTTGTTTCCGACATGCTTCCTTTATTGAAACCGGGAGTACTGGTAACGGATGTGGGTTCCGTGAAGGGGTGTGTTCACCAGGCCGTGGGCTCCGTGCTGAAGAAAGCCGGCGTGGCGTTTATCGGCTCCCATCCCATGGCCGGTTCCGAAAAGCAGGGTATGGAACATGCTTCCGGGGACCTCTTCCGGGATGCGACCTGCATCCTGACGAATGACGAGCATGTGCATGAAGATGTGCTGCTGTTGCTCCAGCGGTTCTGGGAGCGTGTGGGCTGCCACTGCATCCGGATGAAAGCGGCGGATCATGATTCTTCCGTGGCACGCATTTCCCACATACCTCATGCTTTGTCCGCCCTGTGCGTCCACAGCGCTCTGGACGGTGGGGATACAAAGCTGCTGGGGCTGGTATCCGCCGGAGGTTTCCGCGATACCACCCGCGTTTCCATGGGGGAACCGTCCATGTGGGCTGAAATTCTGGCGGAAAATGCCCCTGCTGTTCTGGAGCGTCTGGATGAAGCCCTGTCCCAGCTGGGACAAGTGAGGAATTGGCTGGCCGCAGGGGATAAGGAGGCATTGCGGGAATGGCTGAAGGCTGCGGCGGAGAGCCGGGCGCAGGCGTTGGGTTTGTGAAAGGGCGGGGCCGTTCTGCCATCAGATGCGCTTTTGCCGGAAGGAAAAGGAACGGTCTGTTATCAAATTGTTAACAAACGGGAATGGACGGTTCTTTGTTCCGTCCTATACTTGCCCCTATGCGTTTATCCAACATGAATACCCCCCGCCATCGCCGCCAGGGGCGCGGCCTGCACCGTGCTGCCGCCATTGGGAGCCTGCTTGTTCTCGGACAATCTGCCTATGCCGAGACAAAGGCCGCCGCCGCAGAGGAAGGCGTGCAGGAAATGCCGGAACGCGTGATGACCATCCGTTCCAGGTCCCTGCGGGCGGAAACGGTCAGTTCCGCTACTCTCACGAACATGAAGACGGAGGAAGTTCCGCAAACGGTAAACGTCATTACAAGGGACCTGATGGATTCCAAGGGGTCCGATTCCCTGGTGGAAGCGCTGCGTATGGATTCCTCCGTCAATACGGGTGGGGACATGCTTTTGTCCCGTACGGCGGACCAGTACACCATCCGCGGCTTTGCCGGCAGTGATGTTCAGATCGGCAATATGCCCCTCCCGCGAGGCATGGGGTATGGCATGGATACGTCCCTGATAGAAAATATTGAGATTGTCAAAGGCCCCATCGGTTCCATTTCCGGCGGTCAGACCAGTACGCTCGGGGCATACGGCGCCGGCGGTTCCATCAACCTGATCCTGAAGGAGCCTGATTTCCTGGAACGGACGGAGTTGACGGCTTACGCCCGCCTTTCCCATCACGGGCAGAAATACCGCGCAACGATTGACGATACCCGGTACAGGGGGGATGAAACGAATGGATTTGCCCTGCGCACGGTGGTAGCCGCCGAGTATGAACGCCCGTTCTGGCTGAGCAACGGAGCCAACGGAGGCCAGAAGTACACGGTGTCCCCCATTTTCCGCTGGCAGCATGATTCCCGCACCAAGACGGTGCTGACGACCAGTTTCCAGTATCAGAATTCTCCGACGACCATGGGCATCCCTGTGCTGGGCGGCCATTTTGTGGGGCCGTATGACGCCTGGTACGGTTCTCCGAGCGGAAGGCTTAATTCCAAATCCCTGCTGGCGATGCTGGATTTCGAACGCAAGCTGGAAAAGATATGGACGATCCGCATTGGCGGCGGTATTGGGTACAGCGATGTGGACTATAATGTCTGGGGCATTTCCTCTTCCGCTGGGAGAGGAACCAGCACGGCGGATTATTACAACCAGATGATTGCTTCCGGAAAGGCCAAATATGAAGCCGCCTGGAGCGACGAGTGGAATATCAACTGGAATTTTTATTCCAACGCACTGGCGGAATTTAAGACCGGGCAGGTGAAGCATGAAGCCCTGATGGGCGTTTCTTACACGGGGAGCAGCACTTATGGAGACGGTTCCAGCCTGGTGACAAACGCCACCGCAAACACGAACGGCTATTTTTCCCTGTACAATCCTCCTCCTTTTTTCCCTGCAGGGCGCGATTATTCCGGCGCCAATGCGACGGATACCGTGGTGCAGAGGGCTGGTTTTCTGCTGCAGGATGTCCTCAGTTATGGACAGTGGCGTTTTCTGGCCGGCGTTCGCGGTGACGCGCATTTCAGCCTGGATAATAATTATGCGTTTGCATGGAGCCCCCGCTTCGGAATTACCCGCATGTTCGGCGAGCGCGTAGCGTTGTTCGCCAATGCAGCCCGTACGTCCGCCCCCAACTTCGGGTATCTGGATGAAAACGGGAAGGAATTGACCGATTCCTGGCGTACGGACCAGATGGAATTCGGGTTCCGGGTCAGCCCGGTTGATAAGGTGTGGTTTTCCGCTTCCTGGTTTGACATCATCCAGAATAATACGCCTGTTGCCATAGACGGATATACCAATCGGTACTATTCGGACGGCTCCAAGAGGGCGGAAGGCGTGGAACTTTCCCTGAACGGGGAAATAACCAAGAATTGGAGTTCCTATCTTTCCTACACCTACACCCGCACCAAGAACCGGACCACCGGGGAAGTGTATCCCACGATTGCTCCGAATGCTCTGGCCCTCTGGCAGAAGTACCGCATTGACGGAGGGTTGCTGAACGGTACGGTGCTGGGCCTGGGCTACCGCTGCAAGGATTCCTACTACGCTACGTTCCGGGGCGCAAAAATTGCGGACAACTACACCATCCCCTCCTATAGCGTATTCGACTTTACGGTGGAAATCCCCCTGCCGGAATCCAAATGGCTGAAAGATGCCACGCTGAGGCTGGCTGTGTATAATATCTTCGATAAAAAGTACGTGCAGTCCACCCGCCATGCCGTGCAGTGCACGGTGAGAGCCGCGCACGTTTGAAGTAGGCCTGAAGACCACGTTTTAACCTTGCGTTTCCGCCATGAGTTCCCCCGTCATTTCCGTCAGCCATCTCAAGCGCGGTTTCAAATCCGGTTCCGGGAGTATAACTGTGCTGAAAGATATCAGCCTTACCGTGAACCGGGGAGAGTTCGTCGCCGTGATGGGCGCAAGCGGCTCCGGAAAAAGTACTCTGCTGAACGTGCTGGGAGGGCTGCTGGCTCCGGATTCCGGCACGGTGACGGTGGATGGGATGGATCTCGGTTCCATGTCGGATGCCTCCCTGACGGTGTACCGGCGGGACCGTGTAGGGTTCATTTTCCAGATGTTTAACCTGGTGGGCACCTTGAACGTGGAGGAAAACATTCTGTTGCCGTCCCTGGCGGGAGGCAGGAGGGTGGCCCCCGCCGCCCTGGACGCCATGATTGAAAAGGTTGGACTGTCTCACCGTCGGCATGCCATGCCGGATACGCTCAGCGGCGGGGAGCAGCAGCGCGTAGCGATTGCCCGTGCATTGGTTTCCGGTCCCGCTCTGGTGCTGGCGGATGAGCCTACGGGCAACCTGGATTCTGAAAATACCCGGCTTATGGGAGATTTGTTCCGGGATTTGCATCGTGCGCAAGGTTGTGCTTTTGTCCTGGTGACGCATGCGCCGGACGTAGCCATGTGGGCGGATCGTGTAGTCGTACTCAAGGACGGCAGTATTGTGGACGACAGATCCACAGCGGAATTTGCCGGTCCTGCGGAATTGTCCTCCTTCTATGAACGTACGCTGAATGATGTCTTATGACGTTGATGTTCAAACTGATTTGGAGGGATCTGCGCGCCAACCCCGGCCGGATGGCTGTCAGCGTGTTCGCCATCCTTGTCTCCGTCAGCCTCATTGTATGGATGATGGGGAGCTATGATACGCTGGTCAGGGAGTTTGACAATGATGCGGAGGCCTATATGGGGAATTATGACCTCTGCCTGGTGCCGGAGTCTCCCAAAGGGCCCCTTCCTCCCGGACAGTACCCGCAGTTCCGTGACCCGGAGCTGCCCGCCCGTCTGGCCGCCTCTCCCCTTGTAGAGACGGTGAACGCCGCGTGCCAGGTGCCGCGCCTCCAAATCGGCTGCGGAAATGAGCGGGGCAGCTTTGACGAGCAGACGCGCGACCGCATGGGAATTCCTCCCCAGAGCCCCATCCTGGTGGGAAACCATGCTGTGGAGTGTCCTTATGAGTTGAAAGAGGGAGTTTGGCCGGATATGGCTTCCTCCTCAGCCATGGAGGGGGTGCTAGGCAGCGGAAGCGCCAAATATTTCAGCGCGGGAGTGGGGACTGTCATGAACGTGCGCGTGGGAACGCATGTGTACGACGTAAAGATTGTGGGCATCGTCAAGCAGGCCAAGGCCACCCCCGGCGTCATTATGGGGCCGGGTGGCATGTCCGGCCCGGTTTTTTCCTCCCTTTTTGTGCCCGTGAAGGTATGCGAGAAAATTACGGGGCAGCCTTTTGCCCCCAATTTGATTTACGTTCAGCTCAAGGAAGGGGTGGACAAAAAGGAATTTACTGAGAATTTCCGGCAGGAGCTGGTCCAGGCTTCCGCTGCGGTAGCGGATACGGATTCCATCATCCGGCGGCTTTCCAGCGATCGGTCCGTCCGTTCACAGAAGGATAGCGCGGAAATGTCTGTCTGGCTTGTCCTGTTTTCCTGTATTTTCATTATTTCACAACGCTGAGCATTGGCGTCAGCGAACGTGCCCGCAGACTGGCCCTGATGCGTGCTCTGGGGCTGGGGCGCATGCAAATTGCACTGCTGATTGCAGGAGAGGGGATTTTTCTGTGCATTCCGGCATTGCTGGGAGGGCTGGCCGCAGGCTTTTTCCTGGTGTACCTGCTGGAGGAAGGCTCTGCCTCTGTACCCGTGCTGACCTGGTCCACAGTATTAACCGCCGCCGTATGCGCTGTGGGCGGGGCCTTGCTGGCTTCCATCATTCCTGCGTGGCGCGCTTCCCGCCAGTCTCCGCTGGAAGCGGCCGTTCCTTCCTCCGGATTCATCGGGAAGGTGAGCCGTGTTCCTGTGTGGTCTGTCGTGGCGGGCCTCGCATGCGTGTGTCTTCAGCCTGCGGCCCTGCTGTTGCCGGGCCTGGAGGTAGAAACGCGCAAATGGATATTTTTCTGGCTGGGTTACCCCGGTCTGGTAGCCGGTGCGCTGTTTCTGGCCCCCACCTTCGTGCGCGTGACGGAGTGGACCGGGGCATGGATTACCGGATTTCTGCTGCACGTTCCGCATTCTTTCCTGAAAATGCAGCTCAGCCGCAACCTCAGCCGTTCCGTGGGAACTGCCGTATCCATGTCTGTGGGCCTCTCTCTTTTTGTGGGGGTGCAGACATGGGGCTATTCCATGCTGGTTCCTTTTTCCCCGGATACGTCAACACCCGGAACTCTGGTTTCCTTCCTGCATACGGAGTTCAAATCTGCGGATGTTCCGGAGCTGATGGCGCGCCCCAGCCTGCGGAATTCCCGAATGTATCCCATCTACGTGGATGAACCGGATATTGCTCCGGCACAGATGAAAAGCCCCGGTTTTTCCGGGATGCGCAACCGTTCCATCGTACTGGCCGGCATTCCCGTGGCGGAGATGGCCGGGGGGAGCCATCCGCTGTTCAACCCCGTGTTTGTTTCCGGAAATCCGCAGGAGGCTTATGCCATGCTGGAATCCACCCGTTCTCTCCTGATTCCGGATACGTTTGCACGGACGGTGGGGTTGAAGGTCGGGGATGACTTGATGCTGGTTAATCCGTCTTCCCGGGAACTCCGTTCCGGAAATGAGCCCTCTGCCGGTATTCGCGGCCGGGGCAGGGGGGCCGCCGTACGGGGAGAACCCTGGAAGGTGGCGGGAATAGTTTCCTTCCCCGGCTGGCATTGGTTGACCAAGACCAGCGGAATGCGCGTGCGCCGCGGGGGTTTTGTTGCCGCTTTGGCGATTGCCGATGAACGCTGGCTCAAAGAGGAATACGCTCATCAGGGATTCCAGTTTATCTGGGGGGATACTGCTCCGGGGATCAGCAATGTGGAACTTCAGAACGACCTGGGGGAATACGCCCTGATGAAAGTGCGGGAGCAGGAAAACGGAGGGGAAGGCGCCAAGCCTCTGGTGAAGGCCCTGACCCGGGAAAGCCTGGGAGGAAGCGTTACCAGCCGCGGGGACGATGTGATTTTTACGATGAGCAAGCTTCCCATCATCATGATGGTGATCGCCGTTCTGGCTGTACTTAACACCGTGCTGGCTTCCGTTCAGTCCCGCCGCCGGGAATTCGGATTGATGCGTGCGGTGGGCGTGCCGGGCGGCATGGTGATGCGGATGCTCTGGGCGGAGACGCTGATGGTTTCCCTGTGCGCCGTTGTCATGAGTCTTGCGCTGGGAGTGCTTGGCGCCTGGTGCTCCATTCAGATTCTGGAATACGGTTACCACTTCGGCATCGTTACTCCTCCTGTCACAATGCCCTGGGCGCATCTGGCCTGTGCTGTGCTTCTGGTGTTTGTCCTCTCCTCCCTGGCGTGTCTTCTGCCTGCGTGGCGCATGAAGCATGCGTCCGTGACGGATTTGCTTTCCGTTCGCGAGGGGTAGGAGCATTCAGGATGTTCTTTATTGCAACATAGTTGATGATTGGATAAATAAAGGCATTAATCAATGCGTTGGCGCTGGGAACAGCCGGGCTGGAATTTCCGGGAGAGGCGGGGAATATTGTTGCTTTGACTGCTTCTGTCCTGTTTTTTTGCTGCCGGAGCAACAACGCGAAAACGTGTACGGGGAGCCTTCCCTGAATAGAAAATAAGTGCATGAAAAAGAAAATAGAAATCGCTTCCTGGCCTCGAAGGTCCCATTATGAGTATTTCCGGACGTTTGACTGCCCCATGTTTTCCATTACGTCCCCGGTCCGGGTGGATGCCCTGTACCGTTATGCGAAACGGGAGGGAGTTTCCTTTTTCATTTTGTGCCTGTTTGTGCTGCTGAAGGCGTTGAACAGGGTTCCCCAGCTGCGCCAGCGGGTGGAGGAAGGGGAGGTGTGGGAGTATGAGTCCGTGAATGCCCTGGTTCCGGTGCTGGCTGCAGATGGAGAATTCACTCAGATTTTAGTGGAATACCGGATGGGGCTGCCTGATTTTCTGGAACATGCCGTTCCCCTTGTGCAGGCGGCCAAACTTGCTCCCGCCCAGGCGAATCCGTGCCATAGGGCGGATATCGCCGTATTCAGCTGCCTGCCGTGGATTCCATTCACACAGGTGGCCAGCGCCTACAGGGTGTTCCGGGACCAATACTTTCCCCTTATCCATTGGGGGAAGGTGGAGGAGGATGTTTCCGGCAGGATGGTGATGCCCGTAGCCATTCAGGCGAACCATGTGCTGGTGGACGGAGTGCATGTGGGCCGTTTTTACGGCATTCTGGAAGAATTGTGCGGAAATCAATTCAGTTAAAAGGATTTTCCTGTACGCAGCATTATCTGCGAGCAAACAGGAAAGGAAACTAAGCCAGACAGCCCGGACAGTTCTGGACTGAGTGCCCCGGAGATATTTCCACCAGCTCCGGTTCCCGGTCCGTGAGGCAGAGTGCCGGGTTTCCGAGGGTGTTCCTGGGGCGGAAGCTGCATCCGCATGGCTCCTGAGTCATGTTGGGAGGCAGTCCGGGAATGGTATAGAGGGGGGCGCCTTTCGCATGCAGCCCGGGAATGGATTTCATCAGGGCTCTGGTGTAGGCATGCCGGGGATGTTCCAGAAGTTCCTTCGCCGGGGCGCTTTCCACGATGCGGCCTGCATACATGACGTTGATGCGGTCCGCGTATTGGCGCACCACGCCGAGGTCATGTGTGATAAGGATGACGGAGGTACCCATGTCCTGCTGAAGTTTTCTGATGAGATCCAGCACCTGCTTCTGGACAGTGACGTCAAGGGCGGTGGTGGGTTCATCCGCGATGAGTATTTCCGGCCTGGTGATGAGGGCCATGGCAATCATCACGCGCTGGCGCATGCCGCCGGAGAATTGGTGGGGATATGCGTCCATGCGCTGTTCCGCATCCGGTATGCCTGCCAGAGCAAGCTGTTCCAGCGCGCGTACCCGCGCTTCCTTTTTGCCGGCCCCTTCGTGAATGACAAGGGGTTCCGCCACCTGCTCCCCGATGGTCAGGTACGGGTTGAGGGAGGTCATGGGGTCCTGGAAGATCATGGAGATGCGTTTGCCGCGGATGGCCCGGAGTTCCTTTTCCGGGCAACGGAGCAGATCCGTGCCGTCCAGCATGGCGGAACCGCTTTCAATGCGGCCCGGAGGCATCGGAATGAGCCCCATCATGGAGTAGCAGGTGACGGATTTTCCTGATCCGGATTCACCCACGATGCCAAGCGTTTCCCCCGGGGCTACATCAAAGGACACGTTCCTTACCGCCCGGACAATGCCGGCCCTGGTGTGGAAGGAGGCGCTGAGGTTCCTGACGGAGAGCATGCGGAGAAGGAGGGATGATCAGTCGTTGCGCACGCGTGAACGGGCGGAGAAGATGACCGGAATGCCGGGAGCGGGGTAGGCTTCCCTTATTTTGTTGCGCAGGTACTGGGAATAGCTGTCCGTGAGCAGGCTTTTGTCATTGACGAAAAGAACGTAGCGCGGGACGGGAATAGTATTGTACTTGGGGTCCACCGCTGTGGTGGCGTAATATATTTTCAACCTTCTGGCAGAGCCGCTGGCGGCGCCGGGGGGATTCATCTGCTGGGCAAGCTGGATCAGACGGTTGAGCTGGCCGGTAGTGGGCAGGTTATGGGATTCCCGGCGGATGCGCGTGATGACTTTGAAGATGATTTCCACGCCTTCCGCTTTTTTGGCGGAGGTGGCGATGAAAGGCGCGTAGCTGATGAAGAATAGTTCCCTGCGCACCTGTTCTTCCACTTCCGCCATGCGGTCCTTGCGGGAGGCATTCGGATGGAAGAGGTCGAATTTGTTGACGATGATGATACAGGGTTTTCCTTCCTCCGCAATGATGCCGGCAATGCGGCGGTCCTGCTGCGTGATGCCCGCCGCAATGTCAATGACCAGCAGGCAGATATCCGCCCGGCGGATGGCTTTTTCACTGCGCATGGCGGAGAAAACTTCTACGGAGGTGTCCCGACGGGAGCGGGGACGCATGCCGGCGGTGTCAATCAGCACGTAGGGCTGGCCGTCGTGCAGATAGGGGATGTCAATGGCGTCACGGGTAGTGCCCGCCACATTGGAGACGATGGTGCGCCTGTCCCGGAGGATGGCGTTGACCAGGGAGGATTTGCCTGCGTTGGGGCGTCCCACTACGGCTACCTTGATGGGAAGGGCCGTTTCCTCTCCGTTTTCCGGTTCTTCCTCCAGTTCTTCTTTAAGCGGAGCCCCTTTCTGCTTGAGAAAACCGTCCAGCCGGGAGGCTAATTCGGAAAAGCCTCTGCCGTGGGCGGCGGAAAGAAAGATATGGTCGTCAAAACCCAGTCCGGTAAATTCGCCCAGATTAAGGTCCTGTTTTTCGTGGTCGGCTTTGTTAAGAAGGAGGATAACGGGAATGTCCGATTTACGGAGGTGGTCCGCGATGTTCTGGTCGATAGGGGTAAGGTGATCCCGGCAGTCCAGCACGAAGAGTATGAGATCCGCCGTTTTTATGGCAATGTCCGCCTCTGCCTCTACCTGTTCTGCAAAGCCGTCGCTCAGGCGCGCGCCGATACCGCCCGTATCCATGATTTTACAGGCGCGGTCCGTAATCTTGCAGGGGGCGGAAAGGCGGTCGCGGGTGACGCCGGGTTCATCATGCACGATGGCGATACGCCTGCCTGCCATTCTGTTGAAAATGGCGGATTTCCCGACATTGGGCCTGCCTACGATGGCGATGGTGGGGACGTGCTGCATGCACATCATGTTACCCGAAGCTCCCATGCTGTGAAAGCTAATTCCACGCCAGCGGGAAGGGCTTCCGCAGGGGGCTTATCCCTTGTGCCTGGCCCGTTTGTGAAGGTGCAACGCCACGGCAACCGTGATGATGTTGGGAAGCCACAGCAGAATATAGGGGAGCATCGTGTCGTTTTTCCGGGACAAGTCTGCAAAGATCAGGGCCAGGAAGTAGAGTGAGGCGATCAGGATGCCCAGGGCAAATCCTGTGGAAGTGTCTTTTCTGCGGGTGTTGATGGCCAGTGGCACGCCGATGAGGGCAAAGACGATGCAGGCTAGGGAGAAGGAGGCGCGCCTGGGAAGTTCCGTGGCGAATTCCGTGGTCTGCTTTTTATCCAGATAGCCGGGCGTGTCCAGAGCTTCCCGGATTTCCCGGTTGGTGAAGCGGTTGGCCTTGATGCGCCGGGAGCGGGATTTGTCCAGGTTGATGCTCAGAGGCATCTCGTCCATGGTCACGCTTTGGGAGATGGAGCCTTCTTCCTGCGTGGTGATGAGGGGATTGATGAGATTCAGGGTGAGGATTTTTTTCTCGGGAGAGAAATCCATGGTCACGCGTTCCGAGTGCATGGCCACAGACGGGGATTTTTCGTCCGCTTTCTGGTAGATATGCATGCCGTGGATGACGTCGTCCACGCGTTTGTCGATGTAGATTTCCAGGTTGTCGAATTTGGTAATGGCCTGGCCTTCATTGAGAAGCCCCTTCGGGTTGATGGAAGCGGCTTTGATGAGCAGCTCGGAAATGGACTGCTTGGCACGCGGTGCGATGTCTATGTTAATCCAGTAGCAAAGGCCGGAAAGGGCGATGCCGATGGCGATGGCGGGGGTGCTCAGACGCCACAGGCTCATGCCGGACATGCGCATGGAGGTGAGTTCGTTGTCCGAGGCCAGACGACCGTACACCAGAAGAACGGCCGTCAGGAATCCCCACGGAATGGAGAACATCAGCGAAAAGGGGATGACCTGGAAGATGAATTCCAGAACGATGCTGATGGGAGCCTTGTTTTCCACCAGGAGGGGACGCAGTTCCTTGAACAGGTTGCCCAGAAGGAGCAGGGCGCTCAGGGCCATTACCCCCAGGGCCGTGACACCCAGCAGCTGACGGGCAATGTATCTGTCAAGGATCTTCATGCAGTAAAACCGTGCCGGGTATTGTGCCTGAAGGCTGCGGACAAGTCAATCTCGCGCACGGAACAATGCGCATTCCGTCCCGGAGGAAAGACGTGTTGAGCAGGGGCAGGGAACATCCCCTGCTGAGGATGGAAGCGGGACAGGCATGTTGCTCAACTTTCTTTTTGTTCCAGGCTTCCGAGCAGTTTTTCCCGCTGCGAGGGAAGCTTGCCGAAGTGGGATTTCAGAATGACGTGCGCCGGGATGCCTGGGTGGGCTATTCCATGCAGCCGGGCGAGTTCCTGTTCGAAGTGCAGGACGGCGCGTAGCGTGGGATCATTGTTTTCCAGGTAGGTGTAGGCCCTTTGCAGCAAGTCGTAAAATTCCGGGATGGGCGTGTCCGGTTCCAGCATTTGGAGAAAAAGGCGCGCGAAATAGCCTGCCGCACTGAGCCGGAGGTAGCTTTTCCGGAGGGCCAGGCGCGGCGAAAGCAGGTCTGCGGAGGTCAGGGTGTGCAAATCCCCCTTCTTTGCCTGCGTCCACTGCATGCGACACTGATAGAAAATGTCCAGACGCCCGGCAAAGGGGCTGCCGGTTTTTCTGGCGCTTTTTGCCGCCGTCCTGATAAGGCCTTCTTCCGTGCACCAGACGGCAATCAGGCCGTTTTCTCCCAGGGGATAAAGCTTCAGGACCGTCGCTTCCGCATTCATTAACGGCGTTTTTCCAGTCCGGTTTTTACCGGCTGTTCGGTTGGGACGGTTTGCCCATAGGGGGAGGGAAGGATGCCTGCCTCCGTCATGGCGTCCGTAAAGGCCTGGATGGCGCTGGTGCCTCCGTAGATGCGGATGGCGGAAAGAAGCTGTTCCTGGGCGGCTTCCTTGTCTCCTTCCATCAGTTTGAGGATGGCCTGGGTGCAGTAGTAGTACGGCGTATCATCCATCGGGCCGTACAGCTTTTCCAATTCCGCGGCAAGAGGCTGGTTATCCAGTTTGCGGGCGCAGATATAACGCTTGAATTGCAGCAGGGGCGTCATGCCGGGATTGTCCTTGAAGGGGAGAAGGAGTTCCGTGAAAGCTTTCAGAGCCCTGGAATAGTCGTGATTGACGTAATGCGCTTCCGCCAGGTTGAACTGGATGGTGAGGTTGGAGGGATCCAGTTTCTGGGCTTTTTCAAAATTTTCCAGGGCCTTTTCGATATTGCGGATTTCAATGTAGCATGCGCCGCGGAGGTTGTATAAGCCCGGATTTCCGGCATAAAGTTTTTCCAGCTCCATGAGGGAAAAAAGACATTCCATGATTCTTTTCTGGGCAAAGAGCTGTTCCGCTTTGCGGAATTGGGCTATATAGCTTTTTCTGGTTGTTTCCGGCAGGTTGTTGAATTCCTGAATCCAGGCAGGGGAAGGGGAGGCCGGCAGGGATTGTCGCGCGGAGACGGGAAGAAGGGCAAGCGCAAGGGCTGCCAGCAGGAAGGTGCGTGTTTTCATAAACAGATCAGGAGTTCAGGTGGGGAATGATTTTGTAGCGCGGCTTCCGCCGTGAGTCCATATTTTTTTCTGAGGATGGATTCCGAACCATGCTCAATGAATTGGTCCGGCCATGCGATGGCTTCCACGGGCGTCTTGACATCTCCGGTTTCCAGGGATTCGAGAACGGCTGAGTTGAAGCCGCCGCTGATGGAGTGGTCTTCGAAGGTGCAGACCACCCGGCTGCGTGCTGCGTGACGGCGGATGCATTCATCATCCAGAGGTTTGATGAAACGGGCATTGATCAGGGTGACGGTGTAGCCGCGGGCTTCCAGCAGCGAGGCGGTTTCCCGGGCGATGCCGATCATGGTGCCCAGGGAAACGAGGGTTACATCCTGTCCCGTCTGAAGTACTTCCGCCTTGCCGATGGGGAGGATTTCCGTCTTGGCGGGGGCGGGGGTTCCGGCGCCGCATCCTCTGGGATAGCGGATAACGGTGGGGCCGTTCTGGTAATGGTTCATGGTTCGGAGCATGTGGACGAATTCGGCTTCATCCTTGGGCTGCATGAAGACAATGTTCGGGATACTGCGAATCATGGCAATGTCAAACAGCCCGTGGTGTGTGGGGCCGTCGTCCGGGGAAAGCCCGGCACGGTCCATGCAGAAACGCACGGGCAGTTTGCAGCGCGGCGTCATGTTGAATCATGTCAATACAGCGCTGCATGAAAGTGGAGTAAATGGCGATGTAGGGTTTCATGCCCTCCGCCGCCAGCCCGCAGGCGAAGAGGGCGCCGTGCTCTTCCGCGATCCCTACGTCGAAATAGCGTTTGGGGAAGGCTTCCTTGAATAAGTCCAGCTTGGTGCCGCTGGCCATGGCGGCCGTGATGGCTGTGATGGATTCATCCTCGCGCGCCATTTCCACCAGCGTGGAGCCGAAGATATGGGAGAATGTGGGGGTGGGGACGGCCTGCGTTTCCCCGTCCCTCACGCAATAGGAGCCCAGGCCGTGGAATTTGGTGGGGTTGTCCAGAGCGGGCTGGTAGCCCTTACCCTTCTGAGTGACCACATGCAGAATAACGGGTTCGTTGAGATCCTTGATGTAGGCAAGGGTGCGTATCAGGGTGGGAATGTCGTGTCCGTCCAGGGGGCCGAAATAGCGCAGCCCGAATTTGTTGAACAGCAGGGACGGGAAGATAAGGTTTTTGGTGGTGCCTTCCAGCTTGAAAGCAAAGTCCCTGGCCTGCGTGCCGCCCAGCTTTTCAATGAAGGAAGCCGTTTTATCCCTTAACCAGGAAAACGTTTCCGATGTTTGCAGGGAGTTGAAGTATTTTGCCAGCGCTCCTACGTTTTTGTCGATGGCCCATTCGTTGTCATTCAGAATGGTGATGTACCGTTTGGTGGTCTGGCTGATATTGTTCAGAGCTTCCAGAGTAGTGCCGCAGGTGAATGCCGCATCCCCGGCTACGGCCACCACATGGTAGTCTTCCCCTTTCAGGTCCCTGGCCGCGCACATGCCCAGGGCGGCGGAAAGCGCCGTGCCCGCATGCCCCGCTCCGTAGGAGTCATGAGGGGATTCGGACATTTTGGCAAATCCGGAAAGCCCTCCGTGCTGGCGGATGGTGTGGATCAGGGGAGCGCGCCCCGTCAGCATTTTATGGACATAGGCCTGGTGGGAGACATCAAAGATGATTTTATCCCGCGGCGTTTCAAAGACGCGGTGAAGGGCAATGCTCAGTTCTACCACGCCCAGGTTGGGTCCCAGGTGGCCTCCGGTGAGGGAAAGGGAGTGAATGAGGGTATTCCGGATTTCTTCCGCAAGCCTGGGCAGTTCCGGCTCAGGGATTTTCATCAGGTCTGCGTGGCTGCGGATGCTTGCCAGCAGTTCCGGAAGTTCAGGTGAGGGAGAATTCATTGCTGTCTGGTTCATCAGTATCCGTTTTATCCTGAACGGTTTCCGGGTTGCTGAGAGTTTGAATGCGCAGTTCCGCATCATGCAGGATGCTGCGGCAGTGACGGATGAGCTTATTGCCTTCTTCCACCAGGGCTATCATGTCTTCCAGCTCGGTGACGGGTGCTTCCGTCAGGCGTATGATTTCTTCCAGGCGTGCTACGGATTCTTCAAATCCGGGAGCGTTTTTCCGTTGTTTGGCCATATGGGGGATTAAGGTTGAGGGGCGGTTTCCTGAAGGTCTTTGTAAAGAATCATTTCCGCTCCCTGGATGAATTGGCGGGAATCGGGCGTTCCGAAGCGCTGCGCCAGGGGAGCAAGCGCCTGACTGTGGTCAAAGAGGTACACGGGATTTTTATCCTTGGTCTGGAACAGAACCGTGCCTTCCAGTACGAGGGGAGTGAATTCTCCGTAGGAGGAGGCAATGGTGCGGAGGTTCATTTTTGATGTGGACGAGGGGGTCACCAGGATGCTGCCCACCTTGCCGCCGTGGAATTTCAGAATGCGCTCCAGCACCATGAATTGTTCCACCATTTTGGGGATGCCGATGGCTTTTCTGTCTGCATACCAGCCGACGGCGGCCGGCTGGTCCGTGAGAATGAAATCCTTTTCCGCCGTCTGGGAGCGAAGATCCCGGTTAAGGCCCTGGGGATAGTAGGGAGGCCATGCCGGAATACCGCGGCTGGCCGTCAGGATGCCCACCCGCACAATGTGCGGAAGGTTGAGCAGAAGCGGAAGGGAAGTGATGAGCAGGGAGATCAGCAGGACGCCTCCCCGAAGGATGGAGATTAGCTCTTTGTTGGAATGCCTGGCTATCAGGTTGAGAACAAATGCCGTGCCATAGGCCGTGAAAAAGGGAGCGAAGAGGATTTGAATCTGCCCTAAGGAAATGCCGGTTTTATTGGAGGTATAAATGGCCATGCCGATGACGGCAGGAACCCACATGGCAAAAATGCCCCATTTGGACTGGTTGACTTCCGGACGTTTGAATTTATGCAGAAGGGCCAGCAGAAATACCATGGCCAGGGGAAGATTGCCGAGGTTTTCATAGAGAAGGTCACCCTGCGTCAGAATGTTGTTGATGACGGAAGTGACTACTTTTTGGGCAGCGATGGGAATGCTTCCGGAAACCAGAGAGTTCATCGCTATTTCTTCATTGCCGGTCAGCCCCGTGAAGATGGTGTAATAAGCCGTTCCGAAGAAGCCTCCGCTGAGGGAGCGGTTGATGTAAATGGGGTAGGCCAGGAAAAGAAGGAGAGTGATAAGGCCCGGAATGCAGTACAGGCCGTGCGGTTTGAACCGGATGCCTGCAAAAATCAGAAAACCGGCCATGGGCCACAGCCCGATCCATCCGGTAAGGCAGACGCATGAAAAACAGATGGAGCTGCCAATGAGAGGCCACAGGAATGCGCGGTTTTCCTCCTTGTTTTGCAGAGCCGTGTACAAAAAGTGAATGCCCCAGGCAAAGAAGAAGAGCATCATCATCTGCGGGAGGCCGCTGGTAGCGTATTGCAGGAAAAGATTGCTGAGTATCATCGTCAGGCAGGTGAAGCAGGCGATGGTGACGTCAAACATCCGGAGAAGGATGTAATAGCAGCTCAGGACGGACAGGATGAAAAACATGCAGGAAATGCCCGCCACAATTCGGTCAGGCAGGTAAATCATGGATGGGCCCGTCATGCTCCACAGGTCAAATTTGTGGACGCCGGCCATCCTGAAGACAGCTGCTTCCGTCAGAATGTTCAGCGGAGCGTTGCGTGTGTCCCGGAGGGCATAGGGATTGAATTTTTCCGGTTCGACGAGGGTTTCGCCTTGTCCGGCCCGGATGGCTTCCTGTTCATGTATCTGGGCGTCTGAAAGAAAAGGGTTGAGGCCGGCGCGTGTGCTTCCGGAGACCATCTGGATGGGCCTCAGCCAGTTGGTGGTCATCCCCTGCCCTCTGGCTACGTTGCGGGCGATTTGGGCGTGGTCCATGGCGGCATCAGTGCCCAGCCCGTTAAAGTTAAAAAGGTACTGCACCCCCGTGATTGCCAGCAGCAGGATAAGGATAATGATAAAAGGGGTGCGGGATGCCGAGGAGGGCTCATTCATGAATGGAGGATATCTTGTAGTTTGCGTTGAAGAGTGCGCCGGCTGATGCCCAGCAGGTGGGCTGCTGCCGTTTTATTGCCGTTTGACTGGGCCAGCGCTTGTTGGATGGCATTCCGTTCCAGCAAGGATAAATTCAAACCCCGGCCGGGACAAGCCCATTCTGCGTGTTGGGCGCATTGTCCTCCGGCCGTTCCTGTGGAGCGGCTTCCGGAGAAGTATCCTGCAGTTGCGGGGGAAGATGATGGAGGCCTATGCTGGCGGAATTACTCATGACGACGCCATGTTCCATGGCCGTGCGGAGTTCACGAACGTTTCCCGGCCACTGGTAATTCCGGACGGCTTCAAGGGCGTCCCGGGAGAGGGGCTTGAATTCCTTGTTGTTTTCCCTGGCGAATTCCTTCAGAAAGGCGGTGGCAAGCAGGGGGATGTCTTCACGGCGTTCCCGGAGGGGGGGCATCTGAATATGCACCACATTGAGGCGGAAGTAGAGGTCTTCCCGGAATTTCCCTTCCTGCACAAGCTTTTTCAATGATTTGTTGGTGGCCGCGATAACGCGCACATTGACGGGAATGGATGCATTGGACCCTACGCGTTCAATGGTCCGTTCAGACAGCACCCGCAGCAGCCGGACTTGCGTTCCGGCGTCTATTTCCCCGATTTCATCCAGAAAGATGGTGCCGCCGTCCGCCTGCTCAAAGCGGCCGATGCGGCGTTGTCCGGCTCCGGTGAAGGAGCCCTTTTCATGGCCGAACAGCTCGCTTTCCAATAATTGGGGGGAAAGGGCCGCGCAGTTGACGGCCACGAATTTATTTTCCGGCCTTCCGGAGAGGGAATGGATGGCCTGGGCTACGAGTTCTTTTCCGGTGCCGCTTTCCCCCTCAATCAGCACAGTCGTTTTGCTGGGGGCCACCTGACGAATAATGGAGAATACGTGTTCCATGGCGGCGGACCTGCCCAGCAGTTTTTGCAGTCCGGAGTCCGCCTGGATGCGGGTGGTGAGTTCCTGGTTGGCCGTTTCCAGGTTCCGGGTATGGAGTGCCCGTTTAAGCACCAGCTCCACGGCATCCAGATTCAGGGGTTTGGTGACGAAGTCGTACGCTCCCTCTTTCATAGCTGCTACGGCGGCATCCACGGAGCCGTAGGCAGTCATCATGATGCTTTGCGGAGGGTGGGGCAGGGAGGCAGCGGCTTTCAGCACGTCCATGCCGCTTTCCCCACCCAGTCTCAGATCCGTCAGAACCAGGTCCGGAGATTCTTCCTGCAGAAGTGCGGAAGCCTGGGAGAGATTGGCGGCGGTGTACACTTCATAATCATCCTGAAAACCCATGCGCAGAGCGTCGCGCGTGGGTTTTTCATCATCTACAATCAGCAAAACAGGCATCTTCATGAGGGAATGGAGGATGGCAGGAGCCTGATGGTGCGTTCCACGCGCGGCAGGAAGACCGTGATGGTGGTTCCCTGACCCGGCTGGCTGGCCAGCGTGATGGACCCGCCGTGCTCCTTCACGATGCGGCGAACGATAAGCAGCCCCAGTCCGGAGCCGGTGGACTTGGTGGTCAGGAAAGGTTCATAAATGCTGCCCATGACCTCCGGTGAAATGCCGCAGCCGGTATCCGCCACAGTAATGAATACGCTGTCATCTGTATAACCGCTTTTGAGCAGAATGGTGCCTCCCTCCGGAGGGATGGACTGGTAGGCATTCTTGATCAGGTTGTAAAAGACCTGTTTGATTTGGACGGGGTCCAGGCTGAGGATGGGAAGATTGGGCTGGAGGTCTGTGTTGATTTGGATGCCGCGCTGCTGGATTTCCGGTTCCAGCAGTTTCAGCACTTCCATGAGGATGGTTTCAATGTTGTAGGGTTCCCGGATGGGCCTGGTGGGGCGGATGGCCTGGAGGAATTGCTTCAGGATAACGTCCAGCCGCGTGGTTTCGCTCTCCGCTGTTTTCAGCAATTCCTCCATTTCTGTCCGGTACTTTGGAGGTAGCTGTTTTGCCTTCCTGGCCAGGAGCTGGAGATGAAGGCCTATGGAATTGAGGGGGTTGCCTATTTCATGAGCCACTCCTGCGGCCAGCAGTGTCAAGGCATTCAGACGTTCTGCCTCAATGTTTTCCGCGTTTTTTTTTTATGTCGGGGCGTTTCATCCCGTATCAGGACCAGGTGGCCCTGGTTTTTGCTGCCGATGGGGGAAATGAAGATGTTCAGGAATCTGTGTTCCGGGTAAAAGATTTCCGTGTCCCGGGAGACGGCGGTCTGGCTCTGCTGGATCGTGTCCCATGAGCAGTCCCTGCCCAGGAAAATACAGAAGTCATCCGGGGTTATTTGCCCACGTTCCTTGTCAAAGAGTTTAAGGGCAGCCTTGTTGACGAACAGAATTTCCCTTGTTATCCAGCAGGATCAGACCTTCCTGAATGGCTTCAAATACCTGCTGGAAAAAACCCTGCTGTTCCGCCAGCTTGACAAAAAAAGCGCTGGAGGTCTTCCTCCTTGATGTGGTCAATGCGGCCGATCAGCTTGTCAATGGTGTCTTTTTTCATGGCGGCGGGTCCGTTGCCGTGCGGCTTGCTCTTATATATAAAGAGCGGCATGTCACAAATCAAGCTGATGTGACATATTGTCGCGCATTTGCGGCTGGACATGATTCCGGGGGAGAGGGCAGGATGACGGCATGCCTGAAGATTTTCCCTGCATTCCCTTTGTCAGAACGCGCCAGGTAGCTTTTCATGATACGGATGCTTCCGGGGTGGCCCACTTCTCCCGGCTGCTTTGTTTGGTGGAAGAAGTGGAGCACGAGTACCTGCGTTCCCGGGGGGTGGATGTTCTTTCCCCAGACTGCGGATGGCCCCGCGTGCATGTGGAGGCGGATTACTCCAGCTCTGCGGGGCTGGGAGATTGGCTGAGCATAGAATTAAGCCTGGGAACGGTGGGAACCAGTTCTCTGGAATGGAAATTTGCTGTATTTCATTCCGAGCGTCCGGTGATGAAGGGAAGATATGTAGTCGTCCGTGTGGGGAAGGGCGGCAACCCTCAGGCAATTTCGGAATTGGAGAGGGAATGCCTGATTTCGGGCTTTTCAAAAGGAGGGGATGCCTGTAAATAAAGCCTATGTCTTCTAAAAAGCCTGTCGTTCTTGTTATTCGCGACGGCTGGGGCCGCAATCCGTTGGGGCCTGATGTCGCGAAAGAGTACGGTGACGCCACTGTTCTGGCTGATACCCCTTTTACTGATTACCTCCTTGCCAACTATCCCCACAGCCTGCTGGGCGCTTCCGGGGAGGACGTGGGCCTTCCGGACAGCCAGATGGGCAATTCCGAAGTAGGGCACTTGAACCTGGGCGCGGGCCGCGTTGTCTTTCAGGACCTCTGCCGGGTGGATAATGCCATCAAAGATGGTTCCATGGGGGAAAACGCCGTGCTGAAAACCGCTTTTTCCCAGGCCGCTTCTTCCCGTCTGCACCTGCTTGGCCTGGTGAGTGACGGCGGCGTGCACAGCCATATCAACCATTTGAACGGCATCGTCAAATATGCTTATGAAGCGGGTGTCCGCGATATCTGCATCCATGCCATTACGGATGGCCGTGACTGCTCGCCAACCAGCGGAGCCGGCTTTATTCGCCAGCTGGAGGAAGTCAGGCCGTACGGCGCCAAAATTGCCACGGTTGTCGGCCGTTTCTATGCGATGGACCGAGACAAGCGCTGGGACCGCAACAAGCTGGCATGGGATGCCATCGTTCTGGGGCGCGGCGAACAGTGCTCCTGCTCCCCTGCCGAATATGTGGAGCAGTGTTATGCGAAGGGGGAGACGGATGAGTTCCTGAAGCCCGGCATTTTTGCCTATGGCAACGAGCAGCGCGTGAGGGACAACGATGTGGTGTTCTTCTTCAATTTCCGTGCGGACCGCGCCCGGCAGATGAGCGACGCTTTCCTTTATCCCGAATTTGACGGCTTTGACCGTGAAGTAACGCCCAAAGTGCACTATGTGACGTTGACGGAATACGATGCCAAGTATCCCTCTCCCATTGTTTTTGAACAGGAACAGCTGAACAATATTTTCGGGCAGATTGTGTCGGAAGCCGGGAAAACCCAGCTCCGCATAGCGGAAACGGAAAAGTACGCCCACGTTACTTTCTTCTTTAACGGAGGTGTGGAGACCCAGTTCCCCGGAGAAGACCGCATTCTTGTTCCTTCCCCCCGGGAAGTGGCTACTTATGACCTGAAGCCCCAGATGAGCGCGGCGGAAGTGGCGGATAAGTTTGTGGACGCTGTGGACAAGTATGATGTGGTCATCATGAATTTCGCCAATGGGGACATGGTTGGCCATACCGGATTTGTGGAAGCCGGCATCGCCGCCTGCGAAGCAGTGGACAGCGCCTTGGAAAAATGTGTGAAGAAGGTGTTGGAACTTGGCGGCAAGCTGCTTATTACGGCGGATCACGGCAATGCCGAACACATGCGCAATGAGGATGGTTCTCCGAATACAGCCCACACGACCAACCTTGTGGATCTCATTTACGTGGCGGACGACAAGGACCAGGTAACTCTCTCCGATGGCATTCTGGCAGATGTCGCTCCCACGCTGCTGAGCCTGATGGGGTTGAAACAGCCTGCCGAAATGTCCGGACATCCCTGGTGACCCCCGGGAAATAGCGGCTTGCTGAGTTCATTGATGAAATCCGTTTCCGGATGCGTTCCGGAAACGGATTTTTTTATGTCATGCTTTCCGGACAGGGCAAGATGGGAAAGCAGGCGGGTTAACAATAAATAATAGACCGGCTGCCGTTTTTATGAAAAAAATTTCGTGAATTCTGATGGGAAGCTTGTTTTTTGTGTCTCTCCGGCACTTCATGCATTTTTTTCTGCGGTAACATACCGGACATGAAGAAATGGTTTTTTTTGCCTGTGAAGAAGATTTTTTGTTTCATCCTCCATAGGTGGAGAACTGCTGGACGGGGAGGAAAAGAGATCCCGGGAGCCCGAAATGGAGTTTTGAAAGGAGCGGGGAAAATGGAACGGATAAAATATTTAGGAAAAGATGAATAAAAGACTTGTCATGATATAAAATCACGTTATATTGGCCGTCCCCAAACGTGCCGAAAGGCACAAGAAATACGTTTTCTATCGGGTTTGCCTCCGGAAAAAAGGCGCGCTTCCTGCTTATAAAAAGGAATGTTCGCCTTGAATATCGGATCAGACCGACGAACCACAACCAAAGCAGGAAAACATGCCGACCATTAATCAGCTCGTCCGCAAGGGACGTATTACTCCGGAAGAGAAGTCCAAATCACGCGCTCTTCATAGCTGCCCGCAACGCCGCGGTGTTTGTCTCCAGGTGATGACCCGTACGCCCAAAAAGCCGAACTCGGCTCTTCGTAAAGTGGCTAAAGTCCGTCTTACCAATGGTGAAGAAGTGATCGCCTACATTGGCGGCGAAGGTCATAACCTTCAGGAACACTCCATCGTGCTTGTTCGCGGCGGTCGTGTGAAGGACTTGCCGGGTGTTCGCTACCATATCGTCCGCGGCGCTCTTGACTGCCTCGGTGTCGACAAGCGCCGCCAGGGCCGCTCCAAGTATGGCGCCAAGCGTCCGAAGGCTGCTGCCAAGTAAACCAAACATCTTACCTACTATATATTATGGCTCGCCGTAAACGCGTTTATAGAAAAATCGAACGTCGTGACCCTCGTTACGACAGCGCTCTTGTTGGCAAACTGATCAGCAAGGTTATGCTGGATGGCAAGCGCTCCCTTGCGGAACGCATTGTTTATGCCGCTATTGACATGGCTAACGAAGGCACGGACAGCATTGATCCTCTGGAAGTAATCACCCGCGCTATTGAAAATGCCAAACCCCGTGTGGAAGTAAAGAGCCGCCGCGTCGGTGGCGCTACTTACCAGGTTCCGCTTGAAGTGGATCCGGCCCGTTCCGAATCCCTGGCCATGCGCTGGATTGTGAACTACGCCCGCAACCGCAAGGGTGTGCCGATGCACAAGGCTCTCGCCAACGAAATCAAGGAAGCCGCCAACAATCAGGGTTCTTCCGTTCGCAAGCGCGACGACGTTCATAAAATGGCTCAGGCCAACCGCGCCTTTGCCCATTTCCGCTGGTAATTCCTTCTGCGACTGTCAGCCGAATCATTCACTTTCGATCACTACAGATACTTTCCAGACACTATGTCCGATCACGTAAATAATCCCAATCGCAAGGCTCCCCTTGAGCGTTACCGCAATATCGGTATTTCCGCTCACATTGACGCCGGCAAAACCACGTTGTCCGAGCGTATTCTTTTCTACACCGGCATGATTCACAAGATTGGTGAAACCCACGACGGTTCCACCACGACCGACTGGATGGAGCAGGAACGCGAACGCGGTATCACCATTACCTCCGCTGCTGTCACCACCAACTGGAAGCAGGTGAAGAATGAAGGTATCAGCAAAGTGTTCGAAGGCGAAAATTTCCAGCTGAACATCATCGACACTCCCGGACACGTTGACTTCACCGCTGAAGTGGAACGTTCCCTTCGTGTGCTTGACGGCGCCATCGTGGTGTTCTGCGGCGTGGCAGGCGTGCAGCCCCAGACGGAAACCGTGTGGCGCCAGGCCACCAAGTACAGCGTGCCCCGCATGTGCTTTGTCAACAAGATGGACCGTACCGGCGCCAACTTCAACAACGTGCTGGACGATATCCACAACAAGCTGGGCGCGAATGCCGCTGCCATTCTGATCCCCATCGGCGCTGAAGACCAGCTCCGCGGCCAGATTGACGTGGTGAACCAGAAGGCCGTCATTTACGCCGACAACGACCGCTTGGGCTCCACCTACACGATTGAGGATATTCCCGCCGAACTCAAGGAAGAAGCCGAACTGGCCTACCATGAACTCGTGAGCCGTGTGGCTGACGTGGACGATGAGCTTGCTGAAAAGGTGCTCATGGAAGAACCCTTCACGCCCAAAGAGCTTAAGGAAGCTATCCGCCGCGCCACCATCGCCAACAAATTTGTGCCTGTTGCCGGTGGCTCCGCTTTCAAGAACAAAGGCGTTCAGTTCCTGCTTGACGCCGTGGTGGATTACCTCCCCTCCCCGGTAGAAACCGTTCCCGCCCACGCGGAAAGCACGCTGGATCCGGAAAAGACCTTCGAAATCACCGCTACGGACGATGCCAAGCCCATGGTGCTGGCGTTCAAGCTCTGGGCTGACAAATTCGTCGGCAAGCTGGTGTTCATCCGCGTGTACTCCGGTGTTCTCAAGAAGGGTGACACCGTGTACAATCCCCGCACCCGCAAGACGGAACGCGTGGGCCGCATCATTCAGATTCAGGCTGACCAGCATACGGATATTGATGCCGTGTACTCCGGTGACATTGCCGCCATCGTGGGGCTGCGCAACGTGACCACGGGCGACACCATCACCAGCCCGGACAATGATATCTGCCTGGAACCCCCCACCTTCCCGGAAACCGTTATTTCCATGGCGGTAGAGCCCAAGACCAAGGCTGACCAGGAAAAAATGTCCAATGCTCTGGGCCGTCTGTCTGAAGAAGACCCGACTTTCCGGGTGAAGACTGATGAAGAAACCGGCCAGACCCTGATTTCCGGCATGGGTGAGCTTCACCTGGAAATCATTATTGACCGCCTGATGCGCGAATTCAAGGTGGAAGCCGACATCGGCAAGCCCCAGATTGCCTATCGCGAAACCATTACTGCCCCTGCCCATGGCGACGGCAAACTGGTCAAGCAGTCCGGCGGCCGCGGCCAGTACGGCCACGTGGTCATTGATGTGAAGCCGAACGAACGCGGCAAGGGGCTTACCATTGAAAACAAGATCGTAGGCGGCGCCATTCCCAAGGAATACATGAACGCCGTTTATGCCGGTCTTAATGAAGCCATGACCACGGGCGTCGTCGCCGGTTATCCGGTGGTGGACGTGCACGTTGAAGTGGTGGACGGTTCCTACCACGAAGTGGACTCCAATGAAAACGCTTTCAAGATGGCTGCCATCTTCGCCATGAAGGACGCTTTCAAGAAAGCCAAGCCGATCATGCTGGAACCCATCATGTCCGTTGAAGCTTCCACCCCGACCGATTATCAGGGCGACATCATGGGCGACCTGAACCGCCGCCGCGGCCAGATCAGCAACATGGAAAACAAGGCCAACGCCTGCATTTTGAAGGCTATGGTCCCCTTGTCCGAAATGTTCGGTTATTCCACCGCCATCCGAACCCTTTCCAGTGGCCGCGCTTCCTATTCCATGGAGCCCTCCCACTTTGAACAGGTGCCCCAGAACCTCGTTGACCAGATTGTCAGCGAGAAGGCTAAATAAACAAACCTTTGAAGTATAACCAATAGACCGCACGTCCATGCAAAGTCCAAAAATCCGCATTCGACTCCGCGCATTTGACTACCGCGCTATCGACCGCTCCTCCCAGGAGATCGTTGAAACCGCCAAGCGCACCGGAGCCAAAGTTCACGGCCCGATTCCGTTGCCGACCCGCATTGAAAAGTTTTCTGTGAACCGCTCCGTTCACGTCAACAAAAAATCGGCCGAACAGTTTGAAATCCGCACCCACAAGCGTCTGCTCGACATCGTCGATCCGACCGCGCGCACGATTGATGAGCTCAAGAAGCTTAATCTTCCGGCCGGTGTGGACATCACGATCCGCATCTAGTTTGGCACCCGGATAAGTAATTAAAAAACAGAAAGACACACTACAATGGCTCTAGGACTTATCGGAAAAAAGGTCGGTATGACCCGTCTGTTTGACCAGGAATCCGGCGCTATGGTTCCCGTGACCGTCATTGACGTCAAGGGCAACACCTTCGCTCAGATTAAAACGGAAGACAAGGATGGCTACAATGCTATCCAGGTTGCTTTTGATGCGCAGAAGGAAAGCCGCGTGGCCAAGCCTCAGGCCGGCCACTTCAAGAAACTGGGCATCCAGCCTACCAAACTCCTCAAGGAATTCCGCGTAGAAGCATCCGAATTGCCTGCTGAAGGCGCAGAAGATCCCGGTGTGGATCTCTTTTCCGCCGGACAGTGGGTGGATGTGATCGGCACTTCCAAAGGCAAGGGTTCCAGGGGGCGATGCGCCGCCACAACTTCCACGGCTCTCCCGCCGCCCACGGTTCCATGATGCACCGCCGTACCGGCGGCGTAGGCGGTTGTTCCACCCCCGGCCGCGTCTGGAAGAACCAGAAGATGCCCGGACAGATGGGCAATGCCAAGCGCACGGTGCAGAACCTGAAGGTTGTCGCCGTTCGTCCGGAAGATAATGTCATCCTTATCTCCGGGGCTGTGCCCGGCGCGCGCGGTTCCTACCTCGTGATTCGCCCCGCCAAGAAGAAGTAAGGCTTTAGTTAACCTCACATTGATTATAGGAAAACCTATCTATGTCCGCAAATACCTTTACATTAGAAGCCGCCGCCGCCGCCAACATCCAGGTTGTAGGCAGTGACAAGGGCTCCCAGGCTGTGCATGACCTGATCGTGGCTTACCAGGCGAACCGCCGCACCGGTTCCGCCAATTCCAAGACCCGCGCAGAAGTCAGCGGCAATAACAAGAAGATCTTCCGCCAGAAGGGCACCGGTAATGCCCGTCACGGCGATAAGCGTGCTCCCATCTTTGTGGGCGGCGGCGTGGTCTTCGGCCCCCGCCCCTGTGACTACAGCAAGAAGGTGAACAAGAGCACCCGACGCCTGGCTCTGCGCCGCGTACTGGGTGACCTGATTGCCGCTTCCAAGGTCAGCACCGTTTCCGAATTTTCCGTGGCTGACGGCAAGACCAAATCTTTCATCAAAGCCGTCAAAGACCTGACGGATGCCAAGAAGGTGCTCATTGTGGCAGCTTCCTTTGACGAAACCACCTACCGTGCCGCCCGCAACGTTCAGGAAGTTCTCCTGATGACCGCTGCGGAAGTGAACATTGAACAGCTCATGAATGCTGATGCAGTGATCCTCGTTGACAACGCTTTAGAAACCCTCGCCAGCCGTACTGCTTAAGAAGCCATGAAAGACATTTACCAAGTCATCAAGAAGGTGCGCATCAGCGAAAAGGCCACCATGCTCCAGGAAACTACCGGCGAGCTGGTCTTCGAAGTTGATCGTGACGCCAACAAAATCGAAATCAAAAAGGCTGTCGAAGTTGCTTTCGGCAAGAAGGTCGCATCCGTGCGTACCGCCAACTATGACGGCAAGCTCAAGCGCCAGCGCCGCTCTGATGCAGGTCGCACCGCTCATTGGAAAAAAGCTTACGTCAAGCTTGCCAACGGTGAAACCCTTGACCTCGTTTAAAGCCCCTATTAGGAAGGAAAGCTATCATGTCCCTCAAGTCATTCAAGCCAGTTACTCCCTCTAACCGTTACAAGGTGTGGCCGTCCTTTGACGAAATCACCACCTCTACCCCGGAAAAGAGTCTCTGCAGACCCCTCAAGAAATCCGGCGGCCGCAATAATAATGGCCGCATCACCACCCGCCACATTGGCGGTGGCCATAAGCGCAAATATCGCCTGGTGGACTTCAAACGCAACAAGTTTGACGTGCCCGCTACTGTCCTTACTATCGAATACGATCCCAACCGTACCTGCCGCATTGCTCTGATTGAGTACAAGGATGGTGAAAAATCCTACATTCTGGCCCCCACGGGGCTGCAGGTGGGCATGAAGGTGGAAAGCGGCCAGAAGGTTGCTCCCAAGGTAGGCAATGCCATGCCCTTGAAAAACGTTCCTCTGGGTACTTCCGTTCACAACATTGAAATTCGTCCGGGTTCCGGCGGCAAGGTAGCCCGCGCTGCCGGCCAGCAGGCCATCGTTTCCAACCGTGAAGCGGGTTACGCGCTGATCAAGATGCCTTCCGGTGAAATCCGCCGTTTCAATGAAGATTGCTACTGCACGATCGGCCAGGTAGGCAATACCCAGCACATGAACGAAATGTCCGGCAAGGCCGGCCGTACCCGCTGGATGGGCGTTCGTCCTACCGTGCGCGGTATGACGATGAACCCCGTCGACCACCCGAACGGTGGCGGTGAAGGCAAGTCCAAGTCCGGTGGCGGTCGCCAGCACCTCAAATCTCCGTGGGGCCACGTCAAGGGCCAGAAGACCCGCCGTCTCCGCAAGCCCAGCGACTCCGTCATCGTACAGCGCCGCAATGCCAAGTAATCAATATATTATAACTTTAACTAGGATTATATAACATGGGACGTTCTCTCAAAAAAGGCCCTTTTGTCAGCCAAAAGCTTCTCGCCAAGATCGACGCTCAGCTTGAATCCGGCGACCGCAAGCCGATCAAGACCTGGAGCCGCGCATCCATGATTACGCCTGACTTCGTCGGCCTGACTTTCCTGGTGCACGCTGGCAAGAACTTTGCCACCGTGTACGTCACGGAAAACATGGTAGGCCACAAGCTTGGTGAATTTGCCCCGACTCGTGTCTTCAAACAGCACGGCGGTATCGGTAAGAAGTAATCAGTAAGTTAACAATCAACATGTCGAATTCTTCTTCCATCCTTGCATACTCTCTTACCACCCTGGTAGGGCTGGGCGGGGCGTTGCAGGGAGCGGAAGAGGATACGGCGGCACTGACGCGCAGAATCGAGCGCCTCGAAAAGCAGAATGCGGCCCTCAAGGCATCCTATGTCCAGGCCCGCAGCGACGCCGACAAGGCGGCCGCACAGCTGGTGGACATCCGTTCCAGGCTGGAAGCTTTGGGGGGCGCTGCGCTAGGTAACAGCGAGGAACGCCTGATTCAGGCGATGGCGGACATCGAAGCTTTTAATGACCGCGTCCAGCGGTTGGAGCAGGCATCCGTCAAGCTCTCCGGAGCCATCCTTGCCTACATGAAACAAGCCATATCCGAAGATGCGAACGCCAGGACGGCTGTGGAGAGTTCTCTGCGCCTGCTGGAATCCGTTCTGGGATACAGGCAACAGCCCGTGCGAGATGGCGCGGGAACCCTGGCGGAAGCCAAGGTGCTCAGCATTGATTCCGAATCCGGAGTGGTGGTGCTGAATACCGGCAGAACGGCAGGAATGCAAGTCGGGATGCCGGTTCGGTTAACCCGGGGAGCTCAAACCATCGGAGAAGCCGTAGTCACGGACGTCCGCAAGGAAGTATGTGGCGCGCTTGTTCAGAAACTTGAGACGCCAGCCGATCCGGTGCGCGTCGGAGATTCTGCCTCAGTAACCAACGACTAAATCATCTTCATAATAACCTGCACTACGAGGAAAAACCCATGGAAGTGAAAGCTGTTTACAAATACGCCCGCATCTCCGCCAAGAAGATGCGCGATGTTGCTCAAGAAATCCAAGGCTTGTCCGTCTCCCAGGCGACCGACATCCTGTCCTACACCCCCAAGAAAGGTGCCTACCTGCTGAATAAGACGCTCAAGTCCGCGTTGGCCAACGCCGAGAATAATGCGGAACTGTCCGTTGATACGCTGGTGGTCAAGTCCGTCATGGTCGATGAAGGGCCCACGATGCGCCGCACGATGCCCCGCGCCCGCGGATCCGCCAACATGATCCGCAAGCGTACATCCCATATCACCGTTATCCTGGCCGATCAAGAAGGCTAGGCCATACCAATCTAACACACATATAGCTGAACTAATATCATGGGTCAGAAAGTAAATCCAATCGGGTTCCGCCTCGCCGTCAACAAGGACTGGCGCTCCAAGTGGTACGCCACGGGCCAGGATTACGCCACCAAGCTGCATGAAGACTTGGTGATGCGCAAGTACATCAAGGAACAGTTGATGTCCGCCGCCGTTTCCAGCATCGTGATTGAGCGTGCCTGGAACAGTGTCCGCATCACCGTCCACACTGCCCGCCCGGGGCTTGTCATTGGCCGCAAGGGTGAGGAAATTGAAAAGATCCGCCAGTACCTCCAGAGCCTGTGCGGCGCTTCCACCCAGGTCAACATTGACATTGTGGAAATCCGTTCCCCTGAAACGGACGCCCAGCTTATTGCAGAAAACGTGGCCGTCCAGCTGGAACGCCGCGTTTCCTTCCGCCGCGCCATGAAGCGCGCCGTGCAGGTTGCCATGGAACGCGGGGCCGACGGCATCCGCATCCGCTGCGCCGGCCGTCTTGGCGGGGCTGACATTGCCCGTGCCGAATGGTACCGCGAAGGCAAGGTGCCGTTGCAAACGCTCCGCACTCCGATTGACTACGGCTTTGCCGAAGCCCGTACCCTGTACGGCATCATCGGTGTGAAGTGCTGGGTCAACAAGCGCGATGAAGTCGTCTCCCAGCAGAATTCCCGTCCGTCCGGCCCTCGCGGACCCCGTCGTCCGCGCGCCTAAGAAAGCCGCTACCACATTTGTTCATCACACTTAACACAAGGAGGAATAAGATATGCCTTTAATGCCCAAGAGAGTGAAGCACCGCAAGATGCACCGCGGCAGCCGTTCCGGCAATGCCACCAGCGGTACCTATGTTGCTTTTGGTGACTTCGGCCTTCAGGTGCTCGACCGCGGTTGGATCACCAACAACCAGATTGAAGCCTGCCGTATTGCGATCAACCGTTACCTGAAACGTAAAGGTAAGGTGTTCATCCGCATTTTCCCGCAGAAATCCTTTACGTCCCGTCCCCCCGGATACTCGTATGGGTAAGGGTAAGGGCGCCGTGGAAGGCTGGGTAGCCGTGGTTCGCCCCGGCAACATTCTGTTTGAAGTAGGCGGCGTGACCGAATCCCAGGCGCGTGAAGCCCTTCGACTGGCTTCCAACAAGCTGGGCGTATCAACCCGCTTCGTCTATCGTCAAGGCGTTCAACACTAAAGCTACTCATCACCATGTCCGATAAGAACTCCGCCAAAGAACTTCGTGCTATGTCCGCCAAGGAGCTTTCCGCTCTGGTGCGCAGCCTTCGTGAAGAACTTTTCAATCTCCGCCTCCAGCAGGCCACCGGCCAGTTGGAAAACAACCAGAGAATCCGCACCGTCCGCAAGGACCTTGCCCGCGCCCTTACCATTCAGGGTGAAACCGGGGAGGTTTAATTGAGGATTTCCGGTAATTACAGAATATTCTAACACTTTTAGAATCCAATGTCCGAACAAACCGAAACAACCAAGAAGCCCGGCCTTCGCAAGACGCGCGTCGGCGTGGTGACTTCCACCAAGATGGACAAGACCATCGTTGTGGAATACGTTGCCCGCGTTCCGCACCCCAAGTTCAAGAAGATCGTCAAGAAGAGCAAGAAGTTCTATGCCCATGACGAAAATTCCACGGCCAAGGTAGGCGATAAGGTACGTATCGTTGAAACCCGCCCGCTTTCCAAGCTGAAGTGCTGGGAACTGGTGGAAGTGCTTACCCATTAATCAGGAATCAACCATTAAGTAAAGGAGATTTGATACCATGATCCAGATGGAATCCCTAGTCCAGGTAGCCGACAATACCGGCGCCCGCTCCGCCAAGATGATTGGCGTTATCGGCAAGCGCACCCGTCAGGCTCACATTGGCGACATTATTACCTGCCACATCCGCGAATCCATTCCCACCGCTTCCGTGAAGAAAGGAACCGTGGTGAAGGCCGTGGTAGTGCGCACCGCCGCCCCGATTCGCCGTGATGACGGTTCCGTGCTTCGTTTTGACGGCAATGCCGTCATCATCGACAAGGACAACAACCCGCGCGGCACCCGTATTTTCGGGCCGGTCGCTCGTGAACTCCGTGAAAAGAAGTTCATGAAGATTGTTTCCCTTGCTCCGGAAGTGCTCTAACCGAGACGCCTCAGGATTTTGGACGCCATCCTCCGAAAAGGAGGATGGCGTTTTTTATTGTCCCCGTTTTTCTGATAAGTTTTCATTACGGTGTGCTTCCCATATAGGGAGAAGGTTGCCGGAGCGCAGCCCTTGCCTGGCGCACGAGGCCGGCAAATCCGGAATAGGTTAATGAAGGGGGAATTCCGGTTGTTGAAATGTCCGCTTGTTTTCCTGGACTGCCGTTTTCAGGGATATGCTTTTCCATGACGTTGAACGCATGTTTGAGTTGCTGGGATATCCGGAGGAAGGAGGAAACGTATTTATCCGGAAGAGACGGAGAAACGGCCTTCTTGCCGGATTTTTCCGATCCGGTTTTGAGGCGGTTCCTAATGGTGGCTCTTTATAGAATAAGTTACCGGGAAGGGGGGATTCGTTGCCGGGAGCCGTTCCATGAGATACGGAAGCGGGCAGGGGCTTCCTGTCCCGTCAGAGCGTGGGGTTGAAGTGCGGGGAATAGGGGCAGATAATGGAAGGGACGGACAGATGGAGGAACCGCCTTCCGAATGCCAGGTAAGGGGAAGAAAGGAGGCAGGAGGCCGGGATACCGTGAAGCCTGGCGCAGGAATTAAGCTTCGTTAATGCCTGTGCGGTTCGGTACGGGGTTTTCCCAGTTGCTGGGAGGAACCGCAGGCCGGGCAACGGAACCAGCGGAAGAGGAATATATGCAGTGCCGTGGCGAATACGTAGCCGAACAGGGGAATGTGGTGGGCCGCCTTATTGCGGGTGTATTTTTTAAAGGAAAAGACATGGGCCCTGCACACGCTGCATTTCCGGGGAAGCGCCAGGGAAAGATAGAGAACCAGCGCCAGAATCCAGGGGCCGAAGCAGAGGCTGATTAACGGCCAGCCTCGTTCTCCATTGAGAAGCACAAGGGTGGTGACCGAAATGGAGAAGAGGATGCAGATGAACAGGAGCAGGACGATAACGGCTCCCATCCATGTCCGGAAGGAGGTCATGTGCTTGATGCCTTTTTTGCGAAGGTAGGTTTTCGGCTCCTTGTGGGTGTGAACATGTTTTGCGGGCTGGTAGCTGTGTTCTTCCTGCAGCCTGGCCTTGGCGGAGAGATGTTTTGGAGGTCCGTCCGTATGGGAACGCCCACGTTCCCTTCTGTTTTCTAAAGAATCAGTAATCGGAGGGTCAACGGGAGTGGCAAGGGGGAGGCCGTCGCCCTCATGGATGGGAAGAAGCTCCGGTTCCGGCGCAGTAGGAGAGGAAAGAGCCTGATTCACCCATTCCCTGAAAACGGGAGCGGAAGGAATTTCCGTCTGCAGTTTCAGCATCCGTTTTGCCTGGTGAAGTTCAGGCAAAACGGTGGAGGGGTCCGCGGAAGCGAATTGTTCAAGAGTACGTATGCCCACCGCTTCAAGCAATTCAATGAATTGCTCGCGGCCGGCAAAGTACTTTTGAATATTATTCATTCCCGGAATGATAGATGGTTAGGAAAGGGAATCAAGCATCCCTTTTAACTGGGATTGTTTTGCCTCCCAGTCCGCCAGACGGGCTTTTTCCTGATTCACGACTTCTGCCGGAGCTCTTTCCACAAAGCCCGCATTACCCAGCTTGGCCGCGGATTTGGCGATTTCCCCTGGCTATTTTGTCCAGTTCCCTGCCCAGGCGTTCCTTTTCCGCTTCCACGTCAATAAGGCCTTCCAGGGGCAGGAAGAGTTCCCCAAGCGGCGTGAGGGCCGCAGGCGTTCCCTTGGGGGAGGAGTAAGCTGCGTCCCGGATGACGGATTTGGCGTTCGCCAAAATGGCCAGACGGGAGAGGATATCCTGGGGTACGTCGTGGGGAGTTTTCAGGATGAAGCTGACGTTTTTATTGTTGGAAAGGTCGTATTCCGCTTTCAGGTTGCGGGCCTTGTTGGCCGTTTCATAAAGGGCTGCGGCCTGGGTATTCGCCAGGGTGATGCGGCTTTCATCAAGTCCTGCCAGGAGGTTTTCGGCAGAGGGGAGAGGAGTGCGCATGAGCGGCAGGCCGCCGTTGCTTTCCGCAAAGCCCAGGGAGGCCCAGAGTTCTTCCGTGATATGAGGCATGACCGGATGCAGAAGGGCCAGGTAGTGCCTGAGCACCGTGTCCATCGTGGTGAGCGTGGCTGCCTGTGCCGCTGGGTCCGCCCCGTCCTTCAGGTCACCCTTGACGGCTTCCAGGAAGCGGTCGCAGTATTCGTTCCAGAAGAATTGGTACAGGGTTTGGATGAGGGCGTTGAATTCGTAGTCCGCCAGCGCTTTTTCTACATCTGCATGCAGTTGCTTGAGCTTGGAGATAATGGAGATATGTACGGATGAGTAGTGAGGGGCCGTTTCTCCCCTGGCATCTCCCTGCATCAGCCGGAAGCGCGTGGCATTGTACAGCTTGTTGGCAAAGTTGCGGCCTTCGCTGATCTGGTTTTCATCAAAGCGCACGTCCGTTCCTGTGGGGGCGATGCGCATGAGTCCGAAGCGTAGACCGTCCGCTCCGTAGTTGGCGATCAGGTCCAGAGGATCCGGGGAGTTGCCCAGGGATTTGCTCATTTTACGCCCGATTTTGTCACGGATGATAGACGTGAAAAAGACGTTGCTGAACGGTTTGTCATGCTGGAAACGGTATCCGGCCATAATCATGCGCGCCACCCAGAAGAAGATGATGTCCGGTCCCGTGACAAGATCCGTAGTGGGATAGAATTTGGCGCGGGTTTCCTCATCCATGGTGGAGAAAGGCCACAGCCAGGAGGAGAACCATGTGTCCATTACGTCGTTGTCCTGAATCCAGTTGTCCGGGTCCTGGGGAGGTTCGGTTCCCACGTAGAGGAAGCCCTGTTCCAGTGCGGAGGCATCCAGCGCCGGGGCGTTCCTGAGTTCTTCCGCCTTGTCTTTGCGGTACCAGACCGGGATGCGATGGCCCCACCAGAGCTGTCGGGAGATGCACCAGTCCTGAATGTTTTCCAGCCAGTGGGCGTAGGTTTTCGCCCAGCGCGCGGGGCGAAAAGTGATGTCCCCTCCCGCTACGGCGTCCGCGGCTTCTTTCACGCAGGGGTATTTGAGGAACCACTGCATGGAGAGGCGCGGTTCAATCGGGACATTGGCGCGTTCGGAGAACCCGACTTTGTTATCATAGTCTTCAATGTTGACCATGAGGCCGGAGGCTTCCAGCATTTCCACGGATTTGCGGCGTGCGTCAAAGCGGTCCATGCCGTGGAGTTCGGGCACTTCCGGGCAGTTGATATGACCGTCGGGGGTAAGGATGTCGATAATTTCCAGGTTGAATTTCCGGCCTATTTCAAAGTCGGCCTTGTCATGGGCCGGAGTGATTTTCAGAGCGCCCGTGCCGAATTCTATTTCTACATATTCATCTCCGATGATAGGAATGGGGGGTGGGATTGAGCGGGCGCATGACGTTTTTCCCGATGAGGTGGGCGTACCGAGGATCCTTCGGGTTGACGGCCACAGCCACGTCCGCCATGATGGTTTCCGGGCGGGTGGTGGCTACATGGAGGGCTCCGGACCCGTCTTCCAGTTTGTAAAGAACGGTGTAGAGCTTGCTTTTCTGCTCAGTCATGATGACTTCTTCATCAGAGAGGGCCGTGAGGGATACAGGACACCAGTTGACCATGCGGCGGCCCCGGTAGATGAGTCCTTCCTTAAAGAGTTCAATGAAGACCTGTCCAACGGCTTTGGTGTATTCCTCATCCATCGTGAAGCGTTCGCGGTCCCAGTCGCAGGAACAACCCAGCTTATGGAGCTGGTTGATGATGATGCCTCCGTGTTTTTCTTTCCATTCCCAGACTTTTTCCAGGAAGGCTTCACGGCCCAGATCGTGGCGGCTCCGGCCCGTTGTCTGTTTGAGGTCTTTTTCCACCCTTACCTGCGTGGCGATTCCGGCATGGTCTGTTCCGGGCAGCCAGAGGGCTTCATATCCTTTTTGGCGCGCGCGGCGCACCAGGATGTCCTGGATGGTGTTGTTCAGCACATGGCCCAGATGCAGCACTCCCGTGACGTTGGGGGGAGGGATGACGACAGAGTAGGCAGGCTTTTCAGAAGCCGGGTCAGCCTTGAAACAACCTTCTTCAATCCAGCGGGATTGCCATTTTTCTTCCACCAGGGAAGGATCGTATGCTTTGGGCAGATCAGACATGGGCAAAAGGGTAGCATAAAGTTTTTTTCTTTCAATCCCTACCTGTCCAGGAGAGGGTGGAAAGATGGCTCTTTTTCCCCGGAATAATGTGATGAAAAAGCCGCCGGGTTCCTGATGGAGCCCGGCGGCTGGAACGGAGTTTTTCCTGTTTTTTTATTTGACCGTCACAGTTGTCTGAGCCGGCTTGAGTCCGTTGGAGATGACTTGGAGCGTCACTTTTCCGGATTCTCCCTTGCGGGAGCGCAGAATGACCTGGGCAAGGCCATTGAAGGCCTTGATTTTCATGATTTTCTTGTTTTCCGGATTCGCCATGGTGGTGAAGTCCGTAGGATCACCGTTGCAGATGCCGGCGATGTCCGCGGGGCCGCTTACCTTGAAGGTGAGCTGGTTTTTGCTTCGGGGCACCATACGGCCCTGGGCGTCGCGGACGGCTACGGTGACATAAGACAGGTCATAGCCGTCTCCCTTGATTTCGTTGCGGTCCGGCTTGAGGGTGAGCGCCGCAGGTTTTCCGGTAGTGGTTACCGTGTCCGTAGCCCAGATTTTACCGTCCTTTTTGGCGACTACTTTGAGGGTGCCGGGCGTGTATTTGACGTCTTCCCACACGAGGCGGTAGCGGTCCTTTTCCCCGGTGCCCTTTTTGCGGACGCCCTGGGATTTCCCATTCAGGAAGAGTTCCGCTTCATCCCCGCTGGTGTAGATGCACGGGCGTTACCTGCCCCTTGCGTTCCGGCCAGTTCCAGTGCGGCAGGATGTGCGCCATCTTAAGATCCGGCCTCCAGTGGGCCTGGTAGATGTAGAAGCGGTCCTTTTTGAAGCCGCACAGGTCCACGATGCCGAAGTAGGAGCTGCGGGAGGGGGCGCGGTTTCCCAGTTTTTTGAGTTCCGCCATCAGCTTTTCGCGTTCCGGCCCTTCCGGCACGTTCAGGGCGTTGGTGGCGTCCAGATTGTACGGGGTGGGTTCCCCAATGTAGTCAAAGCCCGTCCATACATATTCTCCCGCGCTGTTGGGATTGTCTTCCTGAGCGGCGAATTCCACATCCGGGCGGTTGGCCCAGCCGGGGGCGTACAGGTCATAGGAACTGACCTGGTAGAGGTAAAATCCCTTGCCCTTGTTCCAGTCCACGGGGAAGAAGTATTCTCCGCGGGAGCTGACACAGGAGGCGGTTTCCGCACCATAAAACGGCTGGTGGGGGCGGTCCTTGGCGAAGTCCTTGTAGGCCCAGGGCTTGTAGTTGTAGCCGTAAACATCCAGGGTGTCCCCAAAGCCGTTGCGTGCGGCATTGGCGTTGTTGCAGCCGGAAGTCACTTTGCGCGTGGGGTCTTCCCGGTGGAAAAGATCCGTCAGGGTTTGGGAGATATGGTGCAGATTTTTCATTCCCTGTTCCGGAACTTCATTTCCCGAACTCCATGCAATGACACAGGGGTGGTTGCGGTCCCGGTGGCAGAGGTTAACCACGTCCCGTTCATGCCATTCGTTAAAGGATTCGTTGTTGACGCCTTCTTTGGAGCATTGCCATACGTCGAAAAGTTCGTCAATGACCAGGATGCCCATTTTATCGCACAGGTCCAGCACTTCCGGCGCAGGCGGGTTGTGGGACGTGCGGATGGAGTTGACGCCGAATTCCTTCAGGATTTCAATCTGGCGTTCATAGCCTCGCGTGTGGGCGGCGGAGCCGAGCGGTCCCAGGTCATGGTGCTGGCAAACGCCCTTGAGCTGCACGCGCTCCCCGTTAAGGTAGAATCCCGTGGGTTTCCATTCAACGGTTCTTACGCCGAAGTTGGTGAATTTTTGGTCGATGACTTTGTCTCCCATCCTGACCGTGGTTTTCATCTTATACAGATGGGGAGCGTTTAGCGTCCACAGAGTGGGGTTTTTGAGCGTCAGCGTGCTGGTGATTTTGCCCTTTTCCCCGGCGGGAATTTCTTCCCCTTTGGTGGTTGTGGAGGCTACGATTTTACCTTCGTCCAGGATTTCTTCAGTAACAGTGGGGATGACGGCTTTGTCCGTGGTGTTTTTCACCGTGGTGTTCACTTCCACCTTGGCGGCGGATTTGGTGATTTCCGGAGTTTTGACGAAAACGCCCCAGTGTTCGATGTGCACAGGGTTGGATTCCGTGAGCCACACGTGGCGGTAGATGCCGCCGCCCGGATACCATCGGGAGGTGCTGGGGGGATTGTCCACTCTGACGGCAATGGTATTTTGCTGCCCGAATTTCAGGAAGGGCGTGATGTCCACGCGGAAGGAGCTGTAACCGTATTTCCATTCGCCGGCCAGGTGTCCGTTCACATAAATTTTGGGGCGGGACATAACGCCGTCAAAGTCCAGATAGAATTGGTTGCCCTTGGCGTCCGCCGGGATTTCCAGCGTTTTGCGGTACCAGCCAATGCCGACCCAGGGGAGTTTTCCGGTTCTGTTTTCAATTTCCATCCGGAAGGGTCCTTCCACGCCCCAGTCGTGCGGCAGGTTCAAGGAACGCCAGTTTTTGTCGTTGAAAGAGGGGCTGGAGGGATTGTCCGCCTTACTGGTTCCGGCGGCGGCCTGAGGGCGGATAATTTCCCTTGTCGTTTTTAAAGGTGATTTCACGGATGCTGGCCCAGTTGCTCTGGTTGTTGCCCGTGACGGTGATGCGGAAGTATCGCGGTTTGCCGGTTTTGTTTTCTACCGTGTCTTCCTTGGAGTCGTTTTGCCCGGAAGTTTTGTCTTCAATAGTTGCCCAGCGTTTTCCGTCACCGGAGCCTTCCAGCTTGAAAAGATGGTTGCTTTGTTTTTCCCACAGGATGTTAACGGTTTTTACATCTACGGGGCGTCCCATGTCCACGGTGATTTTTTCTCCGCTTTTGCCACTGGCGGCACACCAGCGGGTGGACTTGTCCCCGTCCACGGCATTGTCCGCCGGATTGCCGGATTCTTCACTGGTGGCAGTGGCGAATCCCATGGCTTTTCCCGGTTCCGGTTGCGTACTGCCATCCGGCATTTTCCCGAAACGGGCGAATTTCCAGTTCCAATCCAGGCTCTCCGTTTTGGTTGCATTCAGAGGCGCCGCCATGAGGCTGGCGATGCTGAACGCAGTAATGCAGAGGGTCGTGCGTGTAATATTGGTGAACATATCTGTGATATTACGACTGGAAATCTGCCATCTTGCAAGATTTTTATTCAGCAGGATACGGTTTCTGCCCGGATTACGTCAGCAGGGTTCCACGCGTCAGGCGGGATGACTTGCGGCCGCCGTCCAGTTATGTATGAAGGCGTCTTCCGGAGATATGGGCGAGAGGAAGATGCCCCCGGCAGGAGAAGGAGAGCGGACGGAACGGTTGGCGGAAAGAAAAACAGAGGGAATGAAAGAGAGAACGCCGGACCGGCCTTGTTGAATGGGCCGGTCCGGCAATGGGGAAAGGAGAAAAATCAGATGTATATTTTGACGATGGCTTTTTTCCGGAGGCGTTCCACCCATTTTTTATAACGTTCATTGCTGCGCTTGTTGCGCGCCATGATGTCAATCTGCTCCTTGATGGCGGAGAGGGGGGGCGGCGGCGCCAGTTCCTTTTTCTCCACCAATACGATGGTGAAGCCGGTGGAGTCCACCAACGGTCCGATGATTTCGCCGGGCTGTGCGCCAAAGATGATGGCGGCGGATTCCGGGGAGAGCGTGGAGCGTTCCGTAACGGGCCAGTCACCGCCTTTTTCCGCATATAGATCCTTGGAGTAGCGTTTGGCCATTTCCTCAAAGGTGGCGTTTTTGGATTTGATTTCCTTGGCGATGAGTTCCGCCAGGTTCAGCTGTACTTCCGGCGTGGAGGCGGAGTCATCCCCCAGCATGGGAATGAAGATTTTCTTGAATTTGATTTTGTCTTTGGTCAGGTCCCGGTATTGTTCTTTGGTAGATTCGTATTCCTGCTGTATTTCCTCCGGAGTAGGCGGTATTTCCTGGTCGTATTTGGAAGCCCGCATGATTTGAACCTGGAGCTGTTTTTTCGTCATTTCCCGGAAAGCGCGGATGGTCATGCCGGAGAGGCTCAGGTTTTTCAGGAAGGCGGAACGATCTCCGTTAAAGGTGGTCAGGATGGTGCGGTTGACTTCCTGGTCAATGAGAGAGTCCCTAATGACGCCGCCCATGCCTTCAAATTCATTGCGGAGCAGTTCTCGCTCCACCAGGTCTTCAATGATGTTTTTTTTCGCCAGGGCCAGTTGCTTGTAGAATTCGGGCCCCTGTTTGGGATACTGGGCCGCGAGCTGTGCTCCGATGGGCATGAGACGCACGCTGACCTCATTGGCCGTGATGGGACGGCCGTTGACTGTGGCGGCAATCCGGTTGACGATCCGCTGGGGCTGAACACGGGATGCCGGCGCTTCGTTCGGAGAGATGCGCTTGGATTCGTCTGGCCGCACCGTTTCCCTGCCTTCATCCCCGTGAAGCTGGACGGCTCGTGGAAGGGAGGCCCGTGAATCCACGATGCTTTGCCCCTGTGCGGACAGGGGCATGGTACAGATGAGAAGCGCCTGGATGTGGGTCCTGATATTCATGGGGGGAGAGAAGAGTATTTTTAATGCCTCCGGCATGATAGGGGACAGTCCTGCAAAGACAATCTATTTCTGGGTATGTATGGATGCTGCCCGGCATGGGCGGGATGCCGGTTCCTGCACTTTTGCTGACTGTGGATGTGCTTGGTCATCGCCGTTTTTCCCTGTACAGTATGCGGCGATGCATGATTGCCGTTTATTGAGAGGAGTGCTCCGTTCCTCCCGTCCGGCCAATATTCCCACGCTGTTTACCAACGCGGCGGCGGCGTGGGCTTCCGTCCGTGGGGCGGAGCTGCCGCTTCCCGCCCTGTATGGGGGCGTAGTGCTGATGGGGCTGTGCTTTTATTTGTATGGCATGTGGGAGAATGACCGTGTGGACGCCAGGTGGGATGCCGCCCGTTATCCGGACCGCCCCGTGCCGTGCGGCGCGGTGAGCGTTTCCGTACTGAGGCTGTTGTCTTTGGCGACCGGGTTGTCCGGCCTGGTGCTGAACATGGCGCTGGGCGGGGAATTTGCCGTGGGGGCTTTGCTGCTGATTGTGATTTCCCTGTATAATGTGTTCCATAAACTGTGGAGCGGCTCCCTTGTTTTGATGGGGTTGTGCCGCGGGGTGTGGGTGCTGGCCGCCGGCCTGGCATTTGCCCGTTCGGGTGGAGAGTCCGTTCCTCCTCCGGCCTTGCTGTGGTATGCTTTCGGCCTGTTTTTGTTTACCTGCGTGATTTCTGCCGTAGCACGGCGTGAGGCGGGCAGGCCCCGGGTTCAAAGGGCTGTGACGGTGCTGCTTTCCGGCATGTGCCTGTTTGATGCGGTATGGCTCCTGAGTTTCGGTTCCCTGCTGTGGCTTGGTTCCGTCTTATTATGGGCGGGAACGCGGCTGCTGCAGAAGCTCGGCTGCCGGGCCACATAGGTTTGAGTTGAATTTACATGGGAAGTGTGCATGATCTAACGCGAGAAAGAGGGTTATGAATGAATTGATCATCAAGATAGGTCCGTTGTTCTGGGTTTTGAGCGTTCTGGCCGTTTATGCGCTGGCGGTTGTCGCGGAGCGGATTTTGTATTTTCACAGGATTCAAATTAATACTGGAGATTTTTTAAGAGGTATTTCCAAGCTGGTAAATGCCGGAAAGACGGATGAAGCCCGGCATGAGGCTTCCATTTTACCGGGACCTGCGGCCCGCGTGGTTTCTTCCGTGCTGGCGCATGCCGGATTGAGGCGTGAAGAACTACGGACTGTGGCAGAGGATTCCGTTCAGATGGAAGTGTTTCAGATTGAAAAGAATATCCGCGGATTGCTGGTAGTGGCTACGGTGAGCCCGCTAGTCGGCGTGCTGGGGACGATCCAGGGGCTGGTGGGATTTTATTCCCAGCCGGGGGTTCTGGAAGGGAAGGCTCCCTCTCTTGCCATGTCGGATGCCGTTTACCAGGCCCTGCTTAGTTCCGCCCTGGGGCTGAGCATTGCTATTCCCGCTTATTTGTTTTATTCCTACCTGGCCTCCCGCTCCCGCCAGATTGTACATTCCCTGGAACGGGCCGGCACGGAGGCCGTTTGCCTGGTGTGTGATGCCCGGCAGAGGCGCGAGGCCGGAGAGAGCATGAACGGCCGGGGCGTGTGAGTGCAACAGGGAAGGAGGAAAGGCATGCAGATCAAGACCCGTCAACATTGCCCGCCGGGGCGTTTTTCATTCAGGTGGTCGTCCTGCTGGATTTGGTTGTTCTTGTCTTCGTGCTGACGATCATGACTTCCCGTGTGGGAATGGCGTACGGGTATGAGGTAAAGGCTCCTTCTTCCCATTTTCTGATGAATATTGTGGGGGATGTTGAGTTTATTTCAGTTACGGCTGGCGACCAGCCCGCTTTTTATATCGGAAACCGCCTGATTGAAGGCGGGCTGCCCGGCGTTTCCTCAGAATTGGACCGGATTTCCCGGGAGCATGGGGAGAATGGGAGCCGTATGGGGATTGCCCTGCGTTTGGATGATTCCGTTTCACGGGCCCTGGAACAGCAGCTGGTGGATATGGTGCTTGCCAAGGGGATGACGTGTTATATTGCCGCCGAGCCCGCGGATTGATTTTTTCCCTTGTTACCTCATGAAGCTGAATAAAAAGAGCCGGGATAAAATTTTCGACCTTCATTTGGGATTGACGTTTGACTGGAGGGAAACCGGCCTGTTGCGCTGGCGTATTTTTCTGTGGATGCTTTTTTTTGGCGTTTGCGCTTTTGCCGCCGGCCTTTTTGTCCATGTGGAGGTGCCGGAAATCCGCAGCAGGGGAGATCAGCCGGGTGCCGTGGTGCTGCTGCCTGCAGATAATCCGCGCCTGCATCAGTATGTGCTGCGCAATACTCCTCTGCCTGTGAGAGGCCCCGTTTGGGCTGATCCGGTGACGGCCGGCCCGACCGGGGAAATGGGTGTGACTTTGCCTTCTCCGCGTTCCGCAGATACGCCTCTGGCCCCTCTCCCCCCCGTGTCCGTGCCCACTGTGGCGGATCAGGTCTGGCGTATGTGGCAGCATCCGGATTTTCATATACGCGCCATGATGAATCCTTCCTTGGAGATTTCCGGAACATGCATTCCCTATTTGTCTTTTTGTTCCCCGGGGCTGGATGGACGGATTGTTACAGCCGGCTCCCTGTCCGGTTTTTCCAGAAGTGAAGATCACACGGGGCTGAGGAGTGATTTTTTTGTGGTGGTGGATGTATGGGGCGTTCCTTCTCAAGTTTTGTTACTGGAGTCTTCCGGAAGTAATGGAGCGGATGAGTCCGCAATGAGGTTCGCCCGGTCTTTGCGCTGGGTTCCGTCCCGGGAGCCGCGGAGCGGCACCATGTCCATCGAATGGAAGGAGGAAGAGCCGTGAATATGATCCTCCAAGATTTTTTGATGCGCCTGTTTTTACTGGGCGCCGGCGGTTTTTGCGCTGTGGTGTCTGTTTGCCTGGCTGTGGGATGGATACGATCTTTCCTGGATCGGAGGCGCAAGTTCCAGTGCCGGATATGCGGATTCCGGTTTTATATGGAGAAGGGGAATTTCCGTGCGGAGTGCCCACATTGCGGTGCGGCCAATAAAAAGAGCTGAAAAAACTCCGGGCAGGAAATGGCACCTGGGACGTTTCCGGCGGCTCTAATAAATCCGCAGAGATTCTTCATCAATGGGGAGCGAGTCCATGCCCAGGTCTTCCGCACCGTGTGTTCCCATTTCTTCCCGAACATAGATGACGTCCACCCGGCTGCTCTTGCCTTCGCCGGAACGGTAGCGGATGCGCGGTTCCCTGATGACGACGGTATTGCCCCCCATGGCCGCAGCTTCCTTGGTGAAGTAGTCGATTAGTTCCTTGTCTTCCATAGAGACATGGACAATGCGCCCTTCCGGCCCGTTAAAATGCCCCACGTTGGTGTATTCCCCCATGGGGTATTCGTCAATGACCAGAACTTCGTTCTGGGGGATGGGCGCACGCGGAGGACCGGAAGTGACCGGCGTCCACGCATTGGGGCCGGAGGGAGAAGAGCAGGCTGTAATCAGGCTTGTAATGAGGCAGAAGGCCGGACTGAAAAAGGAGCTTTCATGGTTGTCCTGCCGTCAATAATCGGCAGGCGGCACAAAAATGCAACGGTAAACTTCGTTGCCGTCATGAAAGATTTGGACCATGACACGCTCCGGAGTTCTTTTAACGCAATAGGAGTCGTGTTCTTCAGGGATGGGGGGCGCATAACGGCGCGTGCTGCGGCGCGCAAAGACATGCTGGCGGAATACTCCCACGACGGCATGATTGCTCATTTTGACAATGGTATAGTAGTCGCTGGTAGGCAGGGTGATGGAAGGAGGAACGTCTTTGGCACTCACGGGCAGAATTATAGATGGCGGCTGAAAACAATGTCGAATCTGAAATGTGGCATGGGAGCACGTCCGAAACATCGGCGCATCAGTCCGTGCGTCCCATCATTTCCCGCGTTTCCTGAATAGTATGCGCCTGGGCCTGCCGCGCACTCATGATAGTTGGCTGTCCAAAGCTTTGTCTCTTGGCTTCAATGTCCCGGTTGACAGTGCGGCCGAGGCGCTTGTCCGCATCTTTCCAGGAGCGTCCATGAAAGTCGGATTGCTGCGTGGCGTATTGTTTGGAGGCATCCTGCCAGGAGTGGGTATTTACTCCCCTGGCGCGGGCGATGAAGTCCGGCGTTTCCAGTTTATCGTCCGTGAAGGATTTGATGCCGTCCCATTTCTTCGTTTCAAACCGGGTGGATGCGCCGTCAAATTTCTTTTTTTCAAAGGATGCGGTTTCAAAAGCCTTTTTTTCGATTTGAGACGTGTTGCCGCTGTACCGGAGCCCTTCAAAGGAACTCCGTTTTTGGGACACCATCCTGGTGTTTCCTTCCTTGTCCGTCTGCTGGCCGAAGCCGCCAGCGAATTTCGCTTCCAGGGCATCCATCAGCTCTGCGTCCGTTTTTTCCGAATCAGGGCGTTGCCGGGGCTGAAAGTTTGTAGCTACCGTGCGTTCTGTAGCACAGGAGCAAAGTGCTGCTACGGTGATCAGAAGAAGGTGCTGTATCCGGAACATGCTCACGTTCCCTTATATTCCCGAATGCCGCGCAAATTGCAAACAAAAAGGCGCCTCCATTGCTTGATGGAGGCACCCGGAGTAATCTGTCTGATCCCTGTGGGGATTACTTGGAGGCGGTCAGCTTGGCGACCTGATCCTTCAATTCCTTGCCAACCTTGAATTTGACAACGGAGCGGGCCGGAATCGGCACATCCTGGTCGGGATTTTTGGGGTTGCGGCCTACTTTGGGCTTCACTTCCTTCACCTGGAAGGTTCCGAAATTGCGAATCACCACACGGTCGCCTTCAGCAAGGGTGCTGGAGATAATGTCCACGGCACGCTGTACGATGTCGAACACTTCAATCTGAGTGAAGTTGGTTTCGGCGCTGATTTTGTTAACGAGGTCTCGTTTTGTTAATGTTTTAGCCATATGGAGAGCAGAATGATATGAATGTATGAGTTTTATAGTTCAGCGTGCATGATTTGTCTCCTAAAAAATCACATAATCCGTGGCATGCTTGATTTTTACGTCCTCAACCGCGTGATACGGGAATTTTGCTTGACCGGAATGGTTGGGATGCTTCCATTGCTTGCCCCGGAGTGTTCCGGCTCCGGGAAGGATATATGCGAACCACGTTTACAACCATGCTGACTGACGCCCAGGCCGGAAGGCTTGAGTCCATTCTTGAGGAAAAGGGGTTTGAAAGAAGAGAGGTTCCCTATGCGCGTTTTTCATTTGCCGGGCCTGCCCTGCTGGCGACGGTTTACGAGAAGAAGAACAAGCTTCTTCTGCAGGGAAAGGGAACGGATGATTTTATAGAGTTTACGCTGGAACCGCAGGTGACCGGAGTTTTGGCCCAGCCGGAAGAGATGGAAGAAGGAGGTGGTTTTGTTCCCCACTTCGGGATTGACGAGAGCGGAAAGGGAGATTACTTCGGCCCGCTGGTGGTGGCCGGCGTTTATGTGGACGGGGGCATCGGCGCCGCATTGCGCAAGCTGGGCGTTTGTGACAGCAAGCTGGTAGGGTCTTCATCCAGAATCCGTTGCCTGGCAGAGGGGATCCGCAGGGTGCCGGGCATCCGGTTTCATCTGGTAAGCATTGGCCCGGAACGGTATAACCAGCTTTATCCGGAGTTCGGGAATTTGAACCGTTTTCTCGCCTGGGGGCATGCTACGGTGATTGAGGGGCTGGCGGCCAAGGTGCCGGATTGTCCCATGGCATTGAGCGACCAGTTCGCCAATCCGTTTGTTCTGAAGAGGGCGCTTGCCGCCAAAAAGGTGTGTGTCCGGCTGGAACAGCGTGTCCGGGCGGAGAGTGATGTTGCTGTGGCTGCGGCATCTATTCTGGCGCGCGAACGTTTTGTGAACTGGATGGATGCGGCGGGAGAGGGCGCCGGCATGAAGTTGCCGCTGGGAGCTTCCGGCCAAGTGGTGAAAGCTGCGCGCCAGCTGGTGGCCCTGCATGGGGAAGAAATGCTGCCCAAGGTGGCCAAGATGCATTTTAAGACCACACGGAATGTGTTGAAGTAGGGAATCAGGCCGGAGTGGCGCAAGGGGGCGCTTCTTTTTTCCATTTCCCGTCTCCTACGGAAAGGACGGTGATTCTGACTTTGTCCAGCCCATGGTGCTTCATGTCCAGCCGTTCTGCGGCTTCTTCACTAAGATCTATGATTCTGTTTTTGATGAAGGGGCCCCGGTCGTTTACGCGGACTTTTACGGTTTTGCCTGTTCGAAGGGATTGAACGAGCACTTCGCACGGGAGGGGAAGGGTGGGATGCGCTGCGTGCAGATGCCAGGGGCGCACGTTTTCTCCGATTGCCGTTTTTCCGCTGACGAGCCCCCAAAGGGCGCATTCATTGTAATGGGAGGCAATTCCCGTTTGTTCATACACCAGCGCCTGTTCCACGTTCATGGGATGGTAGCGATGCCCCCGGATGGTATAGGGGCGGGTCATGTAGCCCGGATAATCCCGGCTTTTGGGAGAGGACGAGCAGGATGCCAGCCATAGCAGCCCGGCCAGCACGGACATTCCCCTGAGGATACCTGTCTGCATGATTTTATTATATGGACGGGGTGATGATGAAATGCAAGACGCGGGCGCGTTTTTCCGCCCGTGAGAAGCAGTCTTCCGGAAGTGGCGTGATGTTTCCCGGTGCCAAGCGGGCCGGTTTTTCATTGCCGTTTCTATTTTGATTTTGGTTGACTTGGCTGGTTCGCTTGCGTAGCGTTGATGCGATTCTGGGAACTTACTACAATAATAGATAACATAATGAGCAGGCAGGCATTTTATCCGCATCTCTCAGTGGATTGTGTGTTGATCGGGTTCGATGAAGAAGGTTTGAAAGTCCTTCTGGTTGAGAAGACGCAATTTGAACCCGGCCATACCGGCGCCATTTCCAAATTGCCCGGCGATTTGATTTATGAGGAGGAAGAACTGGATGCCGCTGCCCGCCGCGTTTTGTTTGACATGACCGGCATGTCTTCCCCCCATTTGGAACAGTTCCATACCTTCGGTGCGCCATCGCGCATCAAGAATCCGGAGGACAGGGCATGGGTGGAGGCTGTTTCCGGCCAGAAGATAGGACGCCTGGTGACGGTGGCCTACATGGCCATGCTCAGGATTTCCACCAAGCTGCGCAAACTGATGGAAAGCCACAAGACCCGCTGGGTTCCTGTAGATGATTTGCCGGAACTGGCGTTTGATCACCGGGATATTATTGACCTGGCGCTGGAGAGAGTGCGTTCTTCCGTGAAGAAGGAGCCTGCGCTGATTTATGACATGCTGCCTGCCAAGTTTACGGCTCTTCAGCTCCGGCGGCTGAATGAGGAGATTCACGGCAAGTCCATGGATGTGCGTAATTTCCACAAAAAGATCGCTTCCCGCCCCTACATTGTGCCGCTGGATGAGAAGGAGGAGGGGGTTCCTCACCGCGCCGCGCGCTATTACCGTTTTGACCGTAAAATTTATAATCGCCTTTATTGCCGGAGCTGACGGTTCCGGGCCGTTCTGGCTTATTTTTTCCGTTTTTTCGGGCCTCTTCCCGCCATGCTTGCGGGGAGAGGGTCTTCTCGTTTGACAGAGTCCGTTTTGTAACGCATCTTATCCGCACGTTGATTCCCATGATAAATCCGGCCTTTATTCCAGACGATTTTTTCAAGGTGCTGGCGCCTTCTGATATTTTTGGCGCGGATGGTCCGTTTGAGGTTGATTTGGGGTGTGGGGACGGAGGATTCCTGCTTCAGATGGCGGCCCATTATCCGGAGCGCCGTTTTCTGGGAATAGAACGGCTTTTGGGCCGCGTACGGGGGGTTTGTTCCCGGGCGGCCGTCCGCGGGTTGGATAACGTGAAGGTGTTTCGCGTGGAAAGCCGTTACTTTCTGGAATGGATGATGCAGCCCGGCTGCATTTCCCGGCTGCATTATTTATGTCCGGATCCTTGGCCCAAGGAGAGGCATCATAAGAACCGGCTGGTGCAGGAGGATTTTCTTCCCGTGCTTCACCGTTCCCTGTCCGATGGCGGGGAGTTCCTGTTCAAGACGGATCATGAAGGATATTTTCTGTGGGTGCTGGACCATGTGGCGCGCAGCGGTCTGTTTAGCCGTGCCAGTTGGGATGAGGACGAATTTTTTTATCCCCGTACGGATTTCCAGCTTCAATGGGAGGCCATGGGAAAGCCGATTTACCGCGCCCGCTTTATCAAATTGCAGAAAGTCTGATTCCGATGCCTTTTATACTTCATCAGAAAGATTCCTCCACGGCTGCGCGCCTGGGGTCGCTTGAGTTGCCGCATGGACGGGTTTCCACCCCCATTTTCATGCCGGTGGGAACGCAGGGTTCCGTGAAAACCATGCATCCGCAGGATTTGGAGATGCTGGGAGCTGAGATTATTCTGGGAAATACCTATCATTTGTCCCTACGCCCCGGTTCCGCTTTAATTAGGCAAATGGGCGGATTACACAAATTTTCCTCCTGGAACCGCCCTATTTTGACGGATTCCGGCGGGTTCCAGGTCTGGTCCCTTGCCAAGCTCCGTAAAATTACGGAAGAAGGGGTGCGTTTCCAGAACCATTTGGACGGGGCGTACATGATGCTGAGCCCGGAGCGGTCCATGGAGATCCAGGCGGACCTGGGCAGTGATATCGCCATGCTGTTTGACGAGTGCCCCCCTTATCCCTGCGACAGGAAGTACGCGGAAGCCTCCCTGGGGTACACGCTTCGTTGGGCCCGCCGCTGCAAGGCGTGGGTGCAGGAACATCGCCCCCGTTCCGGGGAAGGGCGTCAGCACCATTTCGGTATTGTGCAGGGTTCCGTGTATGCGGATTTAAGAAAGAAGTGCGCGGAAGAACTGGCCGCCATGGATTTTGACGGGTACGCCATCGGCGGCGTTTCCGTGGGAGAGCCGGAGGATGAAATGCTCCGCGCCATTGATCATTCCGCTCCCTGGCTGCCGGAGGAGAAGCCCCGGTACGCCATGGGGCTGGGCACCCCCCCCCAATTGCTGGAAATGATTGCCCGCGGCGTGGATATGTTTGACTGCGTAATGCCTACCCGCCTGGCTCGCCACGGCGTGGCGCTGACTCCGGACGGCCCCATGCATATCAAGAATCAGCGCTGGGCGACGGATTCCCGCCCAATTGACCCGGAGGGACATCCGCATGTCACGCAATTTTCCCGCGCTTACGTGCGGCATTTGTTTAAAGCCGGTGAAATACTCGCTTTAAGATTGCTTTCTTTTCAGAATCTGGAATTCTATCTCCGGCTGATGGCCCAGGCGCGCGAGGCCATAGCCGCCGGCACGTTCGGTTCCTTCAAGGATTCGTTTATCGCGCGGTATAAAGCAAACGACATTTTATGAATATCTTTATGTTAGCACAGGCTCAGGATGCGGCGGGCGCCGCCGGGCAGGAACCCGCAAATATGTTTCAGCAGATTCTCGCCAGCCCCATGTTCATGTTTGTGATTATCATCGTCCTGTTCTGGGTGATGCTGATCCGTCCCCAGAGGAAGGCGCAGAAGAGCAGCAGGCGCGCATCGCAGCCCTGCAGCGCGGGGACAAGGTGATTACAAACGCAGGGCTGCACGGTTTTGTGGAGAAGGTGAATGAGCGCACCGTTTCTCTCAAGATTGCGGAAGGCGTGGTGATTGAATTGGAAAAGAACGCGATCGTTCAAGTGGAGAAGTAAGTTTTTCCGCTTTCCGTACGTTTCCTGCATCCGCCCGTGTCGCCCGCCGGCAGGGGCGGATGTTTATTTTTGAAACCGTCTTTTTCCGGCGGGGTTAGTAAAAGTGGTTATGAGATTGCCCCACATGTTTATCTTGTCATGTTCCGCAGCGCTGGCGTTCGGTCTGTTCCCGTTTGCGGCAGGGCAATCCGTGGCTTCCGGCGACCGCGGGAAAATGGAAACTGCCCCCAGGCCCGGACTGGAATGCCTTCAGGTGACTTTGCTCATCCGCCAAATGGTTTTGGACCGCTATGACAGCACGGGCACGGGAATTTTGTCCGAACAGGACAAGGCCCGGTTGGTGGAGGATGCCCGCTCTGCGCGAAGGGAGGCCAGAAAAGCCTTCCTGAGGAAGTTTGATAAGGATGGGGACGGAAGGCTTTCCCCGGAAGAGTACAGGGCTTTCCGGGAACATGTAGAGAAGCGGCGCGGGGTGCGCAGGCCGGATGCCGGGCCGGACAAGAGAGACGGAATTCCGTTTTACTCTCCCGCCGAGAGGAAGGAAATTCCTCCGCCGCCCCCTCCGGCAGAGGGGGTGGAAATGCCCATGGTGGAAATTCGCACGGTGGGACGGAAGCACTTCATGGTTGCTCCCGGATTGTTTCTGCTGACTCGTAACATGTTGCTGCAGAATTATGATGCCAACGGGAACGGCCGCATTGATCCGGAGGAACATGCCGTTGTCATGAAAGATGCCGCGGCTCTGTACCAGGCCAAAATGAAGGAAATGATGGAGCTTTACGATTTGGACCAGGACGGTGTGCTCAGCCCGGTGGAGAGAGAGCAGGCTCTGGCGGACAGCCATAAAGACAGCCCTTTGTATGCCATGGAAGAACCGGACGATATTGATTTGTTCATCCGGGCCAATATTAGTGAAGTGCTGCTGAAGGAGTCGCCGGTGGATGCCGGGGATGACAAGGATAAAGGTACGGAGTAATTTATTCTTCATGATGGGGATTCCTCTGGAACCGGAACAGGGCTTTCTTCAGTATCTGGAGGTGGAAAAGCAGGCTTCTCCTCATACGGTGGAGGTGTACGCCCGCGCCTTGCGCCAGTTCAGGGCCTGGGCGGCTGATTCATTCCCAGGGTGGGAGAATTGTACGCCGGACCAGATGAGGGACTGGCTTTTCCAGGAGCTGAAGGATGAAGCCGCCACGTCTTCCATCCGGCTGAGGTTTGCCGCCTTGCGCAGTTTTTACCGTTTCATGATGCGGAGGCACGGGCTGGAGACGAATCCGATGACGGGCGTTTCCCTTCCCAGAAGGAAGAAAACGCTTCCCGTTTTCCTGACACTCAACCAGATGTTGGAATTGTTGGAGCTTCCCTATAAGACGGCCGTTCCCGCCAATGCTCCCGCATGGCTTCCCTACCGTGATGCCGCCATATTGGAACTTTTTTATTCCTGCGGGATGCGCCTGAGTGAACTGGTGGGGCTGGATGTCGGCAGTGTGGACCACCGTTTCCGGGGCGTGAAGGTAATGGGGAAAGGGCGCAAGGAGCGCATCCTGCCTGTGGGAACTCCTGCTCTGGCTGCTCTGGAAACTTATGTTTCCATGGCCTGTCTGCCGAAGAATTCCCCCTTGTTTGTCTCCCGTATAGGAACCCGGTTAAGCGCTCGCTCCGTGCAGATGATGCTGAACAAATATGTGAAGCTGTCTTCCATTCCTTTTACCATTTCTCCCCATAAGATCAGGCATACATTCGCCACGCACATTCTGGAGGCAGGGGCGGATCTCCGTTCCGTCCAGGAACTGCTGGGCCATGCTTCCTTATCCACTACCCAGATTTACACGCATGTGACGCGTGCCAGAATGGCGGAAGTTTACAGACAGGCGCATCCCAGGGCATAAGGGTTTTGTTTCATGAAGGAAGAACTTATGTTCGCAGGTATTCTGCTTCTTTCCCAGGCATCTCCGGGGCCCGACCAGGCTTTTGTTACCCGGAGCACGCTGGCTTACGGCTTTGGCGCGGGAGTGATGGCTGCTTTGGGCATTGGTACCGGAATAGTTGCCCATGCTGCACTGGCTTGTACAGTAGGAGCATCCGTTTTTCACAGTTTCCTGGGGGTGGGGCTGTTTTGCGTCGCTTCCTGCTGGATGCTGTATTTGGCATAGAAAATATGGCCGAGGGGGAGGAATGCTTTCCTTGCCGGGTGCGGGGATATTTCCCCGGCTTCCTGTATTTACCGTGATGCTCTGGTGACTAACCTGATGAATCCCAAGGCCACGTTTTTCTTTGTGGCTCTTTCCGCTCCGCTGTTGGAAAAAATCATGATCCTTCCGATGCTCTTTTTATCTGTTTTTTAATCGTGGCGACGGGAACGGCGGGCTGGATTTTGTGGGCTCTTGTTTTTCGGTGGCAGCCCATTCGTTCCTTTTACGGACGGTATGCCGGAATACTGGATGGAATATTGTCCCTTGTGCTGGCGGGGTTCGGATTCAGCATGCTGTATTCTTTGGCCGCATGGCGGTGGAAAATTTTTCCTGATGCAGAAATGGAGGAGAGGCTTTTTTCCTGTAAAAATAACTCTGGTATTGACAATGACTCCATTATATCGCATACATCTGCACCCGCTGTGGAAAGCCGAACGCGCACGCATGTGAGTGGCAAGGCGCGCAAGTTTTCCATTAACACCTTTTATTTATAATTGATATGGCAGTAGCAATCAGACTCAACCGTCAGGGTTCCAAGGACCGTCCTTACTACAAAATCGTCGTTGTCGACAGCCGCGCGCGTCGTGACGGCCGTTACATTGAGCAAGTGGGCTCCTATGACCCCATGAAGGAAGGCGTCAACTATACCATCAATCTGGAAAAGGTTGACAAATGGCTTGCCAACGGAGCACAGCCCTCTGAAACGGTGAATTCAATGATCCGTAAGGCCCGTAAGGCTTAAGCCTTTTCCGGTGCATTATTATTTTCCTGAAGGCGTTCCTTTAATGGGGATCGCCTTTTGTTGTTTCTTGTGCGTGGAGCGGGAAAAAGGGCTTCCCCGGAAGCGCTTGCGTTAGGATGAATCAGAAAGAGAAAATTTCCCGCTCACGGAAAAACGGGTCGGCATTATTGCCGTCGGGACCGGAATACTCTGGCGGATTCCAGAATGCCGAATGCGATTTCATGGATGTGGAGATTGGCCGTATCAATGGTCAAGTGCGCCGTTTCCTGGTAAAAATCATGCCGTTCATTCATGAGATGTTCCAGCACGGCCTTGGGATTGGGTTGTTGGAGCAGGGGGCGGTTGGTGCATCTGGAAATACGCTGGTACAGGATGTTTACGTCTGTATGGAGCCAGACGACGAAGCCCAGTTTTTTCAGTAGCAGCCGGTTTTCCGGTCTGATAATGATGCCTCCTCCTGTGGAAATAATGCGGCTTTGTGCGGCGGCCGTCTGAAGCTGTTGCAGGATTCCGGTTTCCAGGTCTCGAAAATGTGATTCCCCATGAATTTTGAAAATCTGCGGAATGTGCATTCCCGTCTGGCGTTCGATTAACTGGTCCGTATCCGTAAAACCAAGGTTCGTTTCCCGGTGCAGTTCCTTTCCGATGGTAGTTTTGCCGCATCCCATCAGCCCGATCAGGATGATGTTTGGCAAGGATGTTGATGCGGCCCTATTCATGGCTTGATTGTACTCAATCCGGTAGCGTGAGAAAACAACTTTTTAGCGGAATGGCCTTTTCCTGCGCCAGCTTTCACTCGGGGAAGTCCGTAAGGGTGGAGTGAAGTAAAGGCAGTTGGAAAAAGAGAGGGGAAGTATGAGGCCGCAGGACGTGCTCTTATTCATTTGTCTGTTTTCTCCTTTCAGGGGAAGGAGGTCTTGCTTGACGCAGGAGCTTCTTCAGGCAAGGATAAAGCCATGCAAACCGAATTGTTCGAGGTAGATCCCCTGTCAGACAACCGCAAACTGTATGCCCGTGCGGCGGAAGCTCTGGGTGCGGGCGCGCTGGTAGGGATTCCCACGGAGACTGTATACGGCCTGGGGGCAGATGCCTTGAACCCGGAAGCGGTAGCAAGGATTTTTGAAGCCAAGGGAAGGCCTTCTTTTGATCCGCTGATTATTCATGTGCATCATGGGAGTGAGGTGGAAAAATATACCGCCGTTCCGGAGGGGCTGAAAGATCTGGTGCATACGCTTGCCTCCAGATTCTGGCCGGGGCCGCTGACCTTGGTGTTGCCAAAGGCGGATATCATTCCGGATATTGTAACCAGCGGCCTTCCTACGGTGGCCGTTCGCGTAAGCGCTCATCCTGCCATGCGGGGGGTGGCGAAAGCGCTGGGGCGTCCTATAGCTGCGCCCAGCGCCAACCGCTTCGGCCATATCAGCCCTACTTCCGCCTCTGCCGTACAGAAGGAATTGGGGGGCAGTATTGAAATGATTCTGGATGCCGGAGCCTGTTCCGAGGGGCTGGAAAGCACGATTGTGCGCCCTGTGCTTGACGAGAAGGGCAAGCCCTCTCTGGAATTGCTGCGTGAGGGGCCGGTGACCCGGGAACAATTTCGCAACTTGGTTAAGGTGGTGCGCCGCAAGCCTTCCTGCCGTCCTGTTTCGGAAGAATCTCCGGCGGATGCGCCGGGGCAGCTCACCAGCCATTACGCCCCGCGCAAACCTATGCTGCTGCTGGAACCGGGGGAAAATTTTGCCCCGGTGGAGGGGGTGAGGTACGGCTTGCTTTCCTATGAAGGAACGTCCGCTCTTGCCCGGGAAGGGGATTGGGCGGAAGTGGTAGCCATGAGTCCCGGCAGCGGGCGGCTGGCAGAAGCTGCCGTGCGCCTGTTTGCCCTGATGAGACAGATGGATGAAAATGAAGCTATTGACGTCATTGTGGCGGAATCCGTTCCGGAATCCGGCCTGGGCCGCGCTATTATGGATCGACTGCGACGCGCTTCTGCCGTCAGGGAGTAACTTGCCCTCGGTTTGCAAAATATGTTAAAGTCATTGCAGATTCCTTTTTGATTTTATGGCCGCTACGTTATTTGAAAAAATCTGTTCTGGGGAAATCCCCGCGGACATCGTATATCAGGATGAACTGTGTGTTTGCTTCCGGGACATTAGTCCACAAGCACCGGAACATTTGCTGCTTGTTCCGCGCAAGCCCATTCCCCGCCTTTCCGAGGCCGGGGAGGAAGATGCCGTCCTTCTGGGACACATGATGCTGGCAGTCGGGCGGATTGCCCGGACTCTTCATCTGGATGAAGGTGGCTTTCGCCTGGTCATCAACAATGGGCATGACGCCGGGGAAGCTGTTCCCCATTTGCACATGCATCTGTTGGCAGGCCGCAAGCTGGAATGGCCTCCCGGTTAGGCCGGAGCGAATTCGGGCATTGCCTGAAAGAGGAACGGATGTGTCATTTTCCATGAATGGTGCCGCCCTGCCTGCTTGTCAGGCATTAAGTATGCCTGTAAGATATACTCATGAAAAGATTGCTGGTAGAACTGGAGAACTTGCCGGAGGCAGGAAAAAAATACAGCGGCGAACTGGATTCTGAAATTTTCGGCATTGATGATGAAGAGGTTACTTCTATTGGGCCTCTTGCTTTTGATTTGCATGTGCAGAGATTTGAAAATGAATTGTTTGTAAGAGGCAATATTTCCGCCCCCTTCAAATTCCGCTGCGTGCGTTGCTTGGGCTACTTTGACTACGTGGTGGAAGTTTGTGATTTCACAGCTTCTTTCCAGATTGATTCACAGAATGTTGTGGATGTTTCAGATTCCTTGAGGGAAGAAATAGTTCTGGATTTTCCGGCATACCCGAAGTGTGCTGACGGAGGCATGGAAAACGACTGTATGGCGAAAACTCCGTATTTTGGAGTGGACAAAGAGGGGGGAACGGGTGTAAACAGTTCTGCCCCGATCAGGAATAGCGGCGTGTGGGACGCCCTCAATGAACTGGGAGATCATTATTAATCACCTTTTTACCAACTAAAATTATGGCAGCACCTAAGCGCAGAACGTCCAAGATGAAGCAGCGTACCCGCCTTGCCGCTCAGGCATGGCGTGCGCCGAAGCTCCGCAAGTGCCAGAATTGCGGCAGCAGCACCCCCGGCCATACCGCCTGCCCCAATTGCGGTACGTACAAGACCCGTTCCGGCAAGGAAATCGTGGTGAAGGCGGAAGCGTAAGTTCCGCGGGCGCCGCATTTGCCTTGAAAATTATCGCCGTATTGCGGCGCTATCATATAGACTTTCCAGCCGCTTTTGCTTCGCAAAGCGGCTGAACTTGCTTGAAGCGGACTGTTTTTTCTGCTAACACATTTCTTCAACAAATAATATGAAGATTGCACTGGATGTGATGGGCGGCGACAATGCGCCCGATATTAATGTGGACGGGGCGAAGCGGGCCCTCCGGGATTTCCCTCTCATTGAAAAGATCTACCTTGTGGGAAGGGAAGAAACGGTGCGCAGCTCTTGTGACCGCTTGGGGCTTTCCGGTCCGCGCGTGGAGATCGTTCCGGCTGCGGAAGTTGTGGAAATGAACGAATCCGGATTGCTGGCGGTGAGAAAGAAAAAAAATTCGTCCATGTCCATTTCCGTGGATCTGGTCAAGTCCGGAGATGCGGATGCCGTGGTCAGCGCGGGCAACACGGGGGCAGCTGTAGCGGCTGCCACCGTCAAACTGAGGTTGCTTGAGGGTGTGGAGCGTGCGGGCATTGTGACCCAGCTTCCAAATGAATTCGGAGTCTGCAATGTGACTGATACCGGAGCCAACCCGGATGCCAAGCCCCGGCATTTGGTAGGGTATGCCGTTATGGCCAGCATTCTGGCGCGTTCCGTTTACGGCAAACAGATGCCTAAGGTGGGAGTTATGAGCAATGGCTCTGAAGATGAAAAGGGAACAGATTTTACCAAAGGAACTTTTTGTCTGTTGAAGCATTTGGAGGAGCGCGGTGCGCTCCCTTTTAAATTTGTAGGCAATGTGGAAGGCCACGATCTTTTTGAACATGAAATAGATGTGGCTCTGACAGACGGTTTTACCGGAAACGTCCTGCTGAAAACATGCGAGGCCACCGCCAAGGCTTTCAGCAAATGGCTGAAAGAGGAACTTAAGGCAAACCCGTTCCGCATGGTTGGAGCTGCCTGCGCCTCCGGAGCATTCCGCGCCATGAAAGCACGCCTTTCTGCGGACTCCGTAGGGGGAAGCCCTCTTTTGGGCGTTAAGGGCGTGACCATCATAGCGCATGGCAGTTCTACCCCCGTAGCCATCCGCAATGCCTTGAGAGTTTCCATGGAAATGGTCCAGCAGGGCGTCAATCCCCTCATAGAAGAGGAGATGGCCCGGCTGGGCACTATTCCGGAGGTTGCCGAAGTGTACCCCAAATAATCATCATGTTTCAGTTTCTGAAAAAGCATGCCGCCGCCGCGGCAAAAGAAGGAGCTCCCCCGGAAGGGGCTGCCTCCGTGTCCCGTTCAGCCGGTGATCGTTTGGACTCCAGCCTGGCGGTATCCGTCGGGTTGTGCGTGCTGGTTTTCATCGTGCTTCAATGGATGGGCAGTTACAGCCCCCATTGGGGAAAATCCATATGGCATCACGTGTCGGAAGCTTTTCTGCTTTTTTCCGTGACGCTGGCGCTGATGCCTATGTACTGGTTATGCGCCGGTTCCCTGCGCAGAAAAAACAAAACCTTTGTCGTCACATGGGGGGCGGTTCTGGTTCAGCTCCTGTTTTTTGGCTTCATCCGGCATGTAACGGCTGACATTACTTCCGACATAGGCAATGAGCTTTTGTACATTCCCTATATGATGGCTCCGTTGATTGTCACGGTGCTGCTGGGGCCTCTTCTGGGCATGTTTGCCACTATTTCCATCTGCATGCTTGGCGGATTTTTCATTCTGCCGGAGCAATATGCTCCGGAAAAGCAGGTCCAGTTCTGGATTCTGAGCTCTCTCTCCGGCATGCTTACCGTGTTGCTTACCCATAACCTGCGGAATCGCGCCCAGTTGCTGCGGGCGGGATTCTTTGTGGGGCTGCTTGTCATGGTACTGTGTTGCATCATGGGGGTCATCAATCTCCAGGCATGGGATTACAACCTCACTGGAGTTCTGGTTTGCCTGGCCGTGGCTTTTGGCGTAAGCATGCTGACCAGCGTGCTGATCAGCGGCGTCCTGCCTATCATAGAAGGAGCTTTTAAAATCATTACGCCTATTTCCTGGCTGGAAATGGCGGATATGAACCGCCCTCTCATGAAAAGGCTGCAAATGGAAGCTCCGGGAACTTTTCATCATTGTCTGATGGTTGCCCAGCTGGCGGAGGCAGCGGCGGAAGCCATTGGGGCCAATCCCATTGAATGCCGGGTGGAGGCTTATTACCATGACATTGGCAAAATGCAAAATCCCCTTTATTTTATTGAAAATATCATGGATGGTCCCAATCCCCATGATGAGCTGACGCCCAGCATGAGCGCCCGTATCATCATCGACCACGTTCAGGACGGGGTGGCATTGGCCAGGGAGAACAACCTTCCGCGTCCTTTGGTGGACGTCATAGAGCAGCATCACGGCACCTCACTGGCTTACTTCTTTTACCGGAAAGCCCTTCAATACCGGGACGAGATCCTGAGCCGCGTGGAAAGCGGCCTGGCTTCTCCGGATGACGTTCCGGAAGTGGTGGAATCCAACTTCCGTTACAAGGGGCCCAATCCGCAGAGCAAGGAAACAGGAATCGTCAGCCTGGCGGACATCGTGGAAAGCGCCACGCGCTCCATGGGTAAAATTTCCTGTGAGGAAATGCAGAAAAGGGTGGATGAACTTTTGAAGCAACGGGTGGTGGACGGCCATTTGGACGATTGCGGCCTTACCTTCGGAGATCTCAAGAAGATCCGCAACAGTTTCATTAAGACGCTGAAAAGCATCCACCACAACCGCATTGCCTATCCTTCCCACAATCCGGAGGCAAAGATTGAAAAAAATGTTCTTCCTGATGTGTCCGTCAGGGAACAGGAAGAGAAAGCGGTGAAAAAGGAAAGTGAGGGCAAAGACGTTCCTGAAATCATGGAGTTGCCCGATGCCGGAATCCTTCAAGAGGGAAAATCCACGGAAGCGGAGATGGAGAACGGCGCGGTTACGGAGAAAAATGAAACCGAATCTTGAACTCTACAATCATCTGGAGGAGGGGAGGCTCAATTCATCCGTTACGGATGTCCTGATTGGCGCCTTGGAAAGTTGCCTTCCCTCTATGTTGGCGTTGCCTGAAGGCCCTGTTCCCGTACTTTCCGGATTGGATGAAGTAGAAATCAGCGTGGTTTCCGATGACGTCATCCGGGATGTGCATGCCCGTTTTTTGAATGACCCGACGGCGACGGATGTCATTACTTTTCCGCATGGAGACGGAATAGGAGAGATCATCGTCAGCTTTGATACCGCTATCCGGCAGGCTTCGGAATTCGGAGAACCTGTTTTCAGAGAACTTTTCCGGTACATGGTGCATGGTCTTCTGCATCTGCACGGATATATAGATACGGAACCGGAGGAACGGGAGCGCATGTTTTCCTGTCAGGAGCCTCTGGTGCGGAAGTTTGGAGCGACCCTGGCGGACATTCCTTTTACGCATAACCGCTGTTCCGGCACTTAAAGTGCGCTTTTCAAAGATCCGGGCTTGCCAAGTTGAGATGAACTCTGTTACTCTTTTGCCGCATCATGCGTCCATAGCTCAGTTGGATAGAGCAACTGCCTTCTAAGCAGTGGGTCACTGGTTCGAATCCAGTTGGACGTGCCATTTTTTAACCCCGTATTCTTTTTAAGAATACGGGGTTTTTCATGCGATAAAAGCTTTTTCACCAAAAGGCGGCTTTCTTAAAAATGGAGAGGCAAGGTAAGTATGGTTAACTCTGGTGAACAGGCTGCATAGAAGCACTATTAAGCATGGTTCGGCCTGTTTTGCCAATCAATAGTGATTGATTTTCGAAACTGGAGGGATGGAGTAATGTGGCTGAAGATTTTTTTCTCTGTGTTGAGAGATAGGATAAGTCTGTGGCCGTCGTGATAAAAGGAACAAAAAAATGAAAGGATTCCGTGAAAGATTAAGAAGAAAGGCCCGGAAGGCCAGGCTGGAGGAGAACCTGCGATGTTTTAGAAAAATACCGGCATGGGTATGCAAACAGTGCATTTCAGAAATTCTCCCGTGGAAAAGAAAATTTGAACTTTTGAATAATTCTTATTTTATCCGGCGGTGGCAAATCTCTCCGGTTTTGGTAATACGGAAGTATGGAGACGCCTTTGAATATTCATCCTGAGTGAGTACATTAACGCATAACTCCAGGATTTTATGCATGCCGTACATGGGAAGATCTATGTCCGGATGTAGTTCTTGGAACTTATGAACAATTTCCATTTCCGTTTCCGGAAAATTCACGGGAATGGTATTGGGAAGCTGAACTTTCCACGACTCGCCTTCATTCATCAGCTTATCGATAAAGAGATATTGGGTGACGGGAATGTTACCGCGTGCAGTAAACCAGGTATGTACGGTGCGGACGGAAACGCGGCATTGTTCCGCAAGCCATCGGCGTGTTTTGCCGTGAGCCCGGAGCCATTCCTTGATTCTGAGTTTTTTCGGGTCACATTCTTCCGTATTGGAAGGTGGATTCAGATCTGAATCGGGAATCAGGCCTGGAATGATGCGGGAAAGCGCTTTTTTGGTATTGGCCGATATTTTACGAACGCTCATCTGTGCGTAAAAAGTTTGCGGCCGGATGCCTATCTCCTCCGCCAATTGATAGGATTTGCGGTTTTGGCTTTGCAGCCACTCCTTCACCAGAATGCGTATATCGTCGTCAGACATGAATTTGTGCAGATTTGTAATGAAAGAAAAGATAGGGAAGAGGCGATAACAGCACTATTTTCTCTTTCTCTGGAATCGATCCGGAATATCGGATCCTCTTTTCAGCTTCTGCTTTTGATGCTGGAAAGAGCATCCAGTGCTTCACTCGCCCATTCCGGAACGGTCAGGCCATGGCGTTCAGCTTCATTCCTGAACTTTTCATACTTTTGAGGAGTAACGGGAACGTGAATACTATTCGGATTTTTTGTTTGAGCCAGGCGTGCCTGTTTGGCGTACTCTTCCTTCATGATTCTGATGATAAGGCGTTGTCTGGCACGGGGAATTGGAACAGTGGAAAGCCATTTATCGACCTGACTTTTGCTGACGCCGCAAAGGTCGGCAAATTCGTCCCGGGTCATTTTCGTAAGAGCGAGAAACTTTCTGATACTGGACTTCATTTCATCCATGAGCGCATTTTTCGCATTCAGAAAAATCTGGCAAGCCATTTCTGGCATATTTTCTATTTTAGAAAATAATATTGTCTTTGTGTATCCAAAAAGGTAAATCATTTTTCCTAAATCCAATGAAAATCAAAAAATGTAGATGCCGGGCGTGTTTGTTTTCTTATTCCATATGAAAAACTCCATGGTTAATATCTTTTCTTTTTGGGAATGTTTTGTATTCCATTCTGGTGGAAAGAACACGATAACGGCTCTTCTATCTTTCCTTTCCTTTTTCTATTGGCTTGACGCAGAAGGTTACGGTAGTACCGTGTTACCATGTTAAATTCCTCTCTATTGGTTTTAGGATGTTCCATGATTTTTGCGGTGTCTGCCGGAATGCCATTGCACGCAGCTTCTTCTGAGAAAAAGGAAAACAAAACGGTTGCTTCGGAGGATGCCCTTCCATCACTTGGTCTGGATGGTTTGCCGGATGTATGGATACAGGGAACTCCGGTAAAGGAATGGGAAAAGGACAAAGTGTACATCTTTGAATTTTGGGCTACCTGGTGTGGCCCGTGCCTGGCAGCTATGCCCCATATGGAACAATTGCATCAGGCATTTAAGAATAATCCTCATATGCAGGTTATTGGAGTTAACGTCATGGACAGGAAATCTCCGGAATCTCTGAAAGAATTTTTAAAAAACCGTCCATCGCCCCTTACTTATGCCATGGCCGTGGATGTGGATGGGAAAAAGACCAGGGATAAATGGCTGTCTCCAATGGGGGTTAACGGCATCCCCCATGCTTTTGCCGTTAAAAACGGCAAGCTTATTTGGAGAGGGCATCCTGGAAAACTTTCTGAAGAAATGATGCGGGCCATGTTGAAGCCTGATTTTTCTGCAGCCTCTCTTCCGGGGGATAATCCCGGCGCAAACGCCCGTGCATGGAAGCTCTACCGCCAGGTTTCTGAGAGAACGGGAGAACTTGCCCGGAAGGGAGGAAAGGGGGAAGCGCAGGCCTTTTTAAGGCAAATTCAGGATTCGGGACAGTTTCAGCAGGATCAGATCATTCAACTGAAAATGGTTCCATTCAGCGTCTTGGCGGAATTGGAAAAAATTCCAGGAAGCACAGGCCGTACTGGATGATCTGTGCAAAGAGTATCCGGACAATTACCGTGTACAGATTGATGTGGCGGGAACGCTTTTAAATGGAAAATCCGTGCCTGCCGGAAAAATGGATGCCGCCCTGGTGGAAAGAAGCCTGAACCGTTGTATTGAAATCTCCAAAAGGAATAACAAGGAAGCTTCCTTGCCATGGAAACTGATGGCGGAACTTAGGGAACGGCAGGGAAACATGGAAGAAGCGTTGCTGGATATGGAAAAGGCGCTTTCCTTAACGTCCATCAGCAAAGCCTGGACGAAGTTGCAGCAGCTTTCAGGTAATAAGGAATCCTTTCAGAATCTTGTAAATCAGGAAGTTACTGAAATAAAGCCGGAACCTCCGAGGAAGATGCAGGAAATGGGAGTAGTGCAGGAAGACAAACAGTACACTCCCCTGTTCAGCAAATTAAAATGGTTCAATCATCCCGGTCTAACAGGACTTCCTGTCGGCAAAACTGTATTCATCAGCTTCTGGAGAGGCCACAATAATATACTTGGAGAAACAGCCCCTGGAAGAGCTCTTGATGCCGTTCTTAAAAAACACGGGCTTTTAGACCATCCGGGAGTAAAAGCCGTGGTATTGGGGCTCAATCCGTCGGGGGAAAAACAGATGCGGGACTATTTATCCGGGCCGGAAGGATGGACTCCTTATCCTGTCGGTATTCCATCGGATCGTTCGGTCATTGAATTTTGTGATTTGCTCAAACTTGACTCATTTCCCGCCGCGGTCGTCGTTCGTGACGGAACATTGCTGTGGGCTGGAGAAATTAAGAAGATGCCCGAATGGGTGGCGGAAACTGCCAGATTGGACTCTTTTGACAAAAACAGATTTGCGGAAGAAGATGCGAAACGGAAGGCCCGCCAGCAGGCCATGTATGCTGTCATAAAAAAATCCTTTGAATTGAGGCGGGAAAAGAAATTTGATGAATACCAGAAGTTGATTGAGGAAAATGCAGGGCAGTTTTCCGATAACGGATGGTTTGCGTCTACTGTGGCGGAAGTGCGGGCGGAAAAGGCTTGGAAGGAGAAAAATTATCGGAAAATGGTTGATATCTTTGACCTCGTCTTGGAGCGTTTCCCCCGGGAAGATTCACTTGCTTCCTATATCCTGAAAATCCTTAACGGGTCGGAGGAAATGCGTAAATACAGCTATAAGGCGGCTCGGCGCGCTCTCCAGATTATGAGGGATTCTAATACGAGGGATGATGGCGGATACAATGCCGCTTGCTATGAAGTGATGATGAATATGGCAATGGAGAAAAAGATTACGCCCAGGCAAGGAAGGATGCTGTAAACGCCCTCCGGGAACTGCCTCTGGTTCATCAATACGCAGTCATGAAGAAAAAGAGTGGAGGAGGTAAAAAGTAGAGAGAAACTTAGGACTTCTGAAACGTCTAGGCCTCTTTCGTGGTGAAAGAGGCTTTTTTATTAAAAAAAATAAAAATGCAATGCGTTGATAATCAGATATGTTTCGATTTTGGGCTCAACAAGTCGAAAAAACGTCTCGAAAAAAATTGACAAAAAGGTGTGGTATGGTAGATTTCTCGGCACGCCAACACGGCGACGGGATGAAAAGCCCGGCGGCTGAAGGGCTCGGAAGAGTACTGGAAGCGGCTGGAGCCGGCCACCCGGAAAGAGCCCCGGAAAGGGGTGCGATAAGAAGATTTCAAGGGAATGACTACCGAAAACCGCCGAGGGTTTTCCGAGTGAGCCGAGAGGTGAGCGAGGGGACAAGGCCCGAAGGAGCGACCTGGCTCTGAGAGGTGCGGTTTGGTAGAAGCAAGGGGAAAGAAAAAAGGTCGTGACGCGCGCCGTGCGAGGCAGAGCGAAGAGGTCTTCAAGAGACACAACTTGAAGGAAGAGCTGGCTGAAGCATGGCGCAAATGAAATCGCAAGATTCCATTTGGTCCAGCAATTTCAAAAATTAATTTGATGGAGAGTTTGATTCTGGCTCAGAACGAACGCTGGCGGCGTGGATAAGACATGCAAGTCGAACGAGAGAATTGCTAGCTTGCTAATAATTCTCTAGTGGCGCACGGGTGAGTAACACGTGAGTAACCTGCCCCCGAGAGCGGGATAGCCCTGGGAAACTGGGATTAATACCGCATAGTATCGAAAGATTAAAGCAGCAATGCGCTTGGGGATGGGCTCGCGGCCTATTAGTTAGTTGGTGAGGTAACGGCTCACCAAGGCGATGACGGTAGCCGGTCTGAGAGGATGTCCGGCCACACTGGAACTGAGACACGGTCCAGACACCTACGGGTGGCAGCAGTCGAGAATCATTCACAATGGGGGAAACCCTGATGGTGCGACGCCGCGTGGGGGAATGAAGGTCTTCGGATTGTAAACCCCTGTCATGTGGGAGCAAATTAAAAAGATAGTACCACAAGAGGAAGAGACGGCTAACTCTGTGCCAGCAGCCGCGGTAATACAGAGGTCTCAAGCGTTGTTCGGAATCACTGGGCGTAAAGCGTGCGTAGGCTGTTTCGTAAGTCGTGTGTGAAAGGCGCGGGCTCAACCCGCGGACGGCACATGATACTGCGAGACTAGAGTAATGGAGGGGGAACCGGAATTCTCGGTGTAGCAGTGAAATGCGTAGATATCGAGAGGAACACTCGTGGCGAAGGCGGGTTCCTGGACATTAACTGACGCTGAGGCACGAAGGCCAGGGGAGCGAAAGGGATTAGATACCCCTGTAGTCCTGGCAGTAAACGGTGCACGCTTGGTGTGCGGGGAATCGACCCCCTGCGTGCCGGAGCTAACGCGTTAAGCGTGCCGCCTGGGGAGTACGGTCGCAAGATTAAAACTCAAAGAAATTGACGGGGACCCGCACAAGCGGTGGAGTATGTGGCTTAATTCGAGGCAACGCGAAGAACCTTACCTGGTCTTGACATGTAATGAACAACATGTGAAAAGCATGCATGCGACTCTTCGGAGGCGTTACACAGGTGCTGCATGGCCGTCGTCAGCTCGTGTCGTGAGATGTTTGGTTAAGTCCAGCAACGAGCGCAACCCCCCTGTTGCCAGTTACCAGCACGTGAAGGTGGGGACTCTGGCGAGACTGCCCAGATCAACTGGGAGGAAGGTGGGGGACGACGTCAGGTCAGTATGGCCCTTATGCCCAGGGCTGCACACGTACTACAATGCCCAGTACAGAGGGGGCCGAAGCCGCGAGGCGGAGGAAATCCTGAAAACTGGGCCCAGTTCGGACTGTAGGCTGCAACCCGCCTACACGAAGCCGGAATCGCTAGTAATGGCGCATCAGCTACGGCGCCGTGAATACGTTCCCGGGTCTTGTACACACCGCCCGTCACATCATGGAAGCCGGTCGCACCCGAAGTATCTGAAGCCAACCGCAAGGAGGCAGGGTCCTAAGGTGAGACTGGTAACTGGGATGAAGTCGTAACAAGGTAGCCGTAGGGGAACCTGCGGCTGGATCACCTCCTTTCTATGGAGCAAGTGCACGGAAGTGCACAGGTCGGATCTCTTCCCGAGGGGAGAGAAAGCGGAACCCGCGAGGGCCCGCAACGAACCAAAGATGTAAACAGCCGGTCGCCTGGAGCGAAGCCCGGCACGACGTGCGTGACGACCTTTTTTTCACCGAGAACCGCAACTGGGGGGGTATAGCGCAGTTGGTAGAGCGCCAGCTTTGCAAGCTGGATGTCCGGGGTTCGAGTCCCCGTGCCTCCACCAGTTTCGGGAAAGAGACCCAAAGCCGGGCCTGTAGCTCAGTTGGTTAGAGCACGCGCTTGATAAGCGCGGGGTCACAGGTTCAAGTCCTGTCAGGCCCACCAGCAAAATCGATTATTGAGGGAAAGCGAAAATTGACATCTGCGTGGCAAAGAAAACGATTGCTGAGAAGCAATCGCTTTCCAACAAAGTGGGTAGTTGAACAACAACTACAAAACACAAGATAAACATGCATACCAAGCAATGAGACAATACAGTAAGTCACGAAAGGGCTTTGTGGTATTGTGGAAGTGGTAACAGCTTTTGCAATATGATGAAGTAAGTAAGGGCGTACGGTGAATGCCTTGGTGCCAACAGGCGAAGAAGGACGCGGCAAGCTGCGAAAAGCCTCGGGAAGCTGCAAGCAAGCGATGATCCGGGGATATCCGAATGGGGTAACCTGATCGAGGCAATACTCGATCGTTCATACCTGAATACATAGGGTATGAAACGCGAAACCCGCTGAAGTGAAACATCTCAGTAAGCGGAGGAAAAGAAAGAGAAATCGATTCCGTAAGTAGTGGCGAGCGAAAGCGGATGGAGCCCAAACCGAAGGTATTCCTTCGGGGTTGTAGGACCACGTCATATTCGACCATACTGGATAGTAGAACAGCCTGGAAAGGCTGGCCGGAGAAGGTGAAAGCCCTGTAGACGAAATCCAGAGTGGGAATTAGTGGTATCCTGAGTAATACATCACACGTGGAACGATGTATGAACCCGCGCGGACCACCGCGCAAGGCTAAATACTAGTTGGCGACCGATAGTGAACAAGTACCGCGAGGGAAAGGTGAAAAGAACCGCTGTGAGCGGAGTGAAATAGAACCTGAAACCGTATGTCTACAAAGTGTCAGAGCAGAGCAATCTGCGATGGCGTGCCTTTTGTTTAATGAGTCTGCGAGTCAGTGTTTGTGGCAAGACTAAGGGCTTCCGGCCCGGAGTCGCAGCGAAAGCAAGTCCGAACAGGGCGCAATAAGTCGCAGGTACTGGACCCGAAGCGGAGGTGACCTACCCTTGGCCAGGTTGAAGCATGGGTAAAACCATGTGGAGGACCGAACAGGTGAACGTTGAAAAGTTCTCTGATGAGCTGAGGGTAGGAGTGAAAGGCTAATCAAACCCCGTGATAGCTGGTTCTCTTCGAAATGCATTTAGGTGCAGCGTCACGTGCTGATGCGCGGGGGTAGAGCACTGACAAGGCTAGGGGGCACACCCGCTTACCAAACCTTATCAAACTCCGAATACCGTGCAATGGAACGTGGCAGTGAGACAGTGGGGGATAAGCTTCATTGTCGAGAGGGAAACAACCCAGACCAGCAGCTAAGGTGCCTAAATAACGCTCAGTGGAAAGGATGTGGGATTACACAGACAGTGAGGATGTTGGCTTAGAAGCAGCCACCATTTCAAAAAATGCGTAATAGCTTACTCATCGAGTGATCCTGCGCCGAAAATGATTGGCGATCAAGCGTTATACCGAAGCTCTGGACTTTGCCGCAAGGCAGAGTGGTAGAAGAGCGTTGCATGCGCGTCGAAGGGCGATGGCGACTGACCCTGGAGCACATGCAAGTGAGTATGCAGACATGAGTAACGTTAAGCCGGGTGAAATCCCCGGCCGCCGTAAACCCGAGGTTTCAGGGCAACGTGTTTCGTCCCTGGGTTAGCCGGGACCTAAGCCGAGGCCGAGAGGCGTAGGCGATGGACATCAGGTTAATAATCCTGAGCTCGCAACCCTTAAACTGGGGGGGACGCATGAGAAAAGATGACTAGGTTATTGAATTCCGAGTTGAGTCCACGGACTCAGCGCATCATTGGATCGAGTGCCAAGAAAAGCCCCAGCGTATGCTAAGCGACCCGTACCGCAAACCGACACAGGTGGGTGGGTAGAATATACCAAGGCGTAAGAGTGAAACCTGGTTAAGGAACTCGGCAAATTAGCCCCGTAACTTCGGAAGAAGGGGTGCCTGCAGCGATGCAGGCCGCAGAGAAATGGCCCAACCGACTGTTTATCAAAAACACAGCACTCTGCAAAGACGCAAGTCGAAGTATAGGGTGTGACACGTGACCAATGCCGAAAGATTAAGGCAAGGGGTTAGCCGCAAGGCGAAGCTCTAAACCCAAGTCCCGGTGAATGTCGGCCGTAACTATAACGGTCCTAAGGTAGCGAAATTCCTTGTCGGGTAAGTTCCGACCTGCACGAATCGTGAAACGAGTTGGGCACTGTCTCAACCAGGCGCTCAGTGAAATTGTAGTGGCGGTGAAGATGCCGCCTACCCGCAGAAGGACGGAAAGACCCTATAGACCTTAACTGTAAGCTGTCATTGTTTCTTCGGTTTTAATGCTCAGAGTAAGTGGGAGACGCTGAAGACGCCCTTTAGGGGGCGTCCGAGTCATCAATGAGACACCACCCTTTGAAACTGGAGGATCTAACCCTGAGCCGTGAATCCGGCCAGAGGACCGTGTCAGCCGGTCAGTTTTACTGGGGCGGTATCCTCCCAAAGAGTAACGGAGGAGCGCGAAGGTGGGCTCAGCCCGGTTGGCAACCGGGTGTCGAGTGCATGGGCATAAGCCCGCCTAACTGTGAGACCAACAAGTCGAGCAGATGCGAAAGCAGGCCCAAGTGATCCGGCGGTAGAAAGTGGAATTGCCGTCGCTCAACGGATAAAAGGTACCTTAGGGATAACAGGGGGCTGATCACGCCCAAGAGTTCATATCGACGGCGTGGTTTGGCACCTCGATGTCGGCTCGTCGCATCCTGGGGCTGGAGAAGGTCCCAAGGGTCCGGCTGTTCGCCGGTTAAAGCGGCACGCGAGCTGGGTTCAGAACGTCGCGAGACAGTTCGGTCCTCTATCCTCTGTGGGCGTTGGAAAATTGAGGGGTTCAGACCTTAGTACGAGAGGACCGGGTCTGACGCACCACTGGTGCATCGGTTGTACTGTCAAGTGCATGGCCGAGTAGCTAAGTGCGGACGGGATAAGCGCTGAAAGCATCTAAGCGCCAAGCCCTTCCCAAGATGAGTTTTCCCTACAGGTTCGTGGAAGACCACCACGTTGATAGGTCGCAGGTGTAAGTGCAGCAATGTATTGAGCCGAGCGATACTAATTACCAATTGACTTCATCATATTACATCACTCCCCGTCGTGAATGAACACTTGCTCTTGTCTCATTCTGTTAATGCATGATCTCAACCACCAGCCACGCAGATGTCAGTTTACGCTGAATATCCCCCCCCCAGAAATCTTCTTAGCCTCATACAACCCAATTAAAAAATCTCACACTCGAAAGCCCCAATGCTGGGCTCCCGGGCAGGCAGGATGAAGATACAATAAAACCTCTTCCCCCTGAAGCCCGGTGGCCAGAGCGCAGTGGTCCCACCCGGTCCCGTTCCGAACCCGGAAGTGAAACGCTGCCGCGCCAATGGTAGTCGGACGATAGGTCCCGCAAGAGTAGGTCGCCGCCGGGATTTTTTTCCATCAGGCCCCGCCAGTCCCTCGACTCGCGGGGCCTGTTCTTTTCTTGCATTTTCCTATTTTCCCCTTTAAATCTCTTGCTCAGTCTCTACGATGAATAAAATTCCAGCCCTTGTAAAATATCGTGACCATATAATTTTTTCTTAACTATTCCTTTTTCTTTCTTAATGACTTAAGTATGTGTGGGGTATTGACGGATTACACTCTTTCGTCAGAATGGCGGCATATGAAATCCCAAGTCATTCAGAAACCTGTGGTCGTCATTCTGGGCAACGCCGACAATATAGGATATTTGGCAGCCAAGGCATTTGCCTGTCAGGGAACTGTGGTTGCCATGCTTCATGAGGCCGGTGAAGAATCTTGCCATATCGTTGATTGTCTTCCGGGCAGCAGCCACCTGGTCATGTCAGGCCGCCTGAACCATTCTTCCGATTTGGCTTCTTTTGCTGGTCTGGTACATACTCTTTATGGCCGTGTTGATTATTTGATTATTTGTGAAGATGCCTCAGTCGAGGTGCAGGGGCTGAGTTGTTCTTCCCGTGTCCGTCTGTCCGTTTTGCTGGAACATGCCTTTGTTTCTGGGGCCATGATTGTGAATATGGTTTCCCGTTCTGGAAAAAAGGGAGTATGGGAGGAAGATACCGCGGGCTTGGAAAATTGCCTGAACCGGAGAGATGTCAGAATGAGCCAGATCGTAATTCACCGTCCGGTATTTCGGTATGTTTCCCAGTCTCGATTGGCTTCTTCCGCCTGTGCGGCTGCGTTGTTTTTATGTGGGAACGAAGGTCGCCATATTCACCGGGAATATATCGTGGTCAATGGAAGGAAAGCTGCCTGGCGGCCCGGCAGGCGGCCGGAATCATTCCTGTCCCTGTTTAATTCCTGCCTGGAGTTTTGCTCCATTTGTTCACGAATGGTATTTCAGGATGCCTGACAGGCGTGCCATATTTCTGTATTCTGTCGTGACAAAAAGTGTCTGTTAAGATAGTATATTTCCAAGTAAGGTTATGAAGTTTCAAGGTCTTTATACAGCAATTGTGACTCCGTTTGCCGGCAACCGGGTCGATGAAGAGGCTTTTAGAATGCTTGTGGAAGCGCAGATAGCTGCCGGCGTGGCCGGCATTGTGGCTGTCGGTACCACGGGAGAATCCCCCACCTTGACTGTAAAAGAACACTTGAGGGTAATAGAATTGGCCGTGGAGAGCGCGGCTGGCCGTATTCAGGTTATTGCGGGAACGGGTGCTAATTCCACCGCAGAAGCTATCCATATGACCCAGGAAGCGGAAAAGATGGGAGTAGACGGAACGCTCCAGGTGTGCCCCTATTACAATAAACCTTCTCAGGATGGAGTCTATGCCCATTTCAAGGCTATTGCGGACGCTACCCGTCTGCCGATGATGCTGTACAGCATTCCGGGGCGTTGCGGGATTGAAATCAGTGTGGAAACAATCAGCCGTCTGGCGAAGGATTGCCCGCATATTGTTTGTGTGAAAGAGGCCGGCGGCAATGTGGACCGCGTGAACCAGCTGATGCAGGTGGTTCCGGAAAATTTCACTGTTCTGTGTGGCGATGACGGCCTGACGGTGCCTTTTATGGCCTGTGGCGCCAGCGGATTGGTTTCCGTAACATCCAATCTGGTTCCGGGCATCATGAATTCCATTGTCAAAGCTGGCCTGAATCAGGATATGGGGGAAATGCTTTCCCTCCAGAAGACATTTTATCCGTTGATGAAAGGGCTAATGACTCTGGATTCCAATCCTGTTCCGATCAAGGCGGCTTTGGCGATGAGGGGAGATATACAGCCCGGCATACGTCTTCCGCTGGTTCCATTGGCGGAAGAGAAGGAAGCTCAGCTTTCCGCTCTTCTTCAGCGTTTCAATATTCTTTAACATTTTAGTGATATGATTTCCATTCTTGTTACAGGCATTTCGGGCCGCATGGGCCAGGCTATTCAAGAGGCGGTGACGCAGAATCCGGATACTTGCGTGGGTTCTACTCATGATCAGGGACAGGAGCTTTATCCAGCCCTCGCCAAATGCGACGTAGCCATTGATTTTTCCCATCACGCTTTCACCAGCACTCTGCTGGCGGAAGCTGTTGCCAATAACAAACCTCTGGTGATTGGCACTACGGGGCATACGGAGCTGGAACGCCAGGAGATCGTGGACGCTGCGGCATCCATTCCGATTGTGTTCGCTTCCAATTATTCCGTAGGGGTGAACGCCCTGTTCTGGCTGACGCGCAAGGCTGCTCAGATTCTGGGAGGCAGCTGCGATATAGAGGTAATGGAGATGCATCACCGTCACAAAATTGATGCTCCTTCCGGTACTGCCCGGACACTGGCGGAAATCCTGTCCGGCGCCATTGACAGGAATTATGAAGATAGTGTGGTTTTTGGCCGTGAAGGGTTGGTAGGGCCTCGACCCGCCAAGGAAATAGGCATGCATTCCCTGCGGGGAGGGGATGTGGTGGGGGACCATACTGTAATATTTGCTTCCGATGGTGAACGGCTGGAACTTACCCATAAGGCGTCCAGCCGTATGACATTTGCCTCCGGAGCAGTTCGTGCGGCTCTCTGGCTCCAAGGCAGGGAACCGGGTCTGTATACCATGGAAGACGTTCTGGGGTTGTCCCAATTATAACTTTTTCGGCATCGTGGCCGTTCTTCTTTTCCGGAACGGCCACGATGTTTTTTGCTGATGAAGAGAGCAGGCATTGCACTGGGGTCCAATCTTGGGGATAAAAACAGCCTGATGGTTCAGGCCAGGGATCATTTGTTGCAGATGAGCCTGTCTGATGACCCTTTTTTGCAATCCTCCCTGTATGCCACCAGTCCTCAGGGATGTCCGCACGGTGCGGATGATTATTTGAATGCCGTGGTGGAATTTACCTGGCCAGGTACGGTGGAGGAATTGCTTGTGCATTGCCAGGGTATAGAACGGGTTCTGGGGCGTATTCGTTCCGGGATTCGCTGTGAACCCCGCACGGCGGATGTGGATATTATCTATGTGGGGGACATGGTGGTCAATGATCCTCCTCGTCTGATTCTCCCCCATCCCAGAGCCCATTTGAGGAAATTTGTTTTAAAACCTCTTTCCGATATCAGGCCGGAGCTTATCCTGCCGCGCCAGCATAAAACGGTTGCCTGCCTGTTGGCGGAATTGGATACGGATGAGGCTGATCCGCTCCTGGTATCGGAACGCTGGTAAATTTGCATGTTTATTGAACGCCATGAATCAATCTTTTGAGAAAGCGGAACGAATCCGCGCCTGCAAGAACAGGCGGCATGTGACTCTGGTTACTGCTTATGACTATCCTACAGGCCGTCTTTTGGATGAGGCCGGCGTAGATATTGTGCTGGTAGGGGATTCCTTGGGGATGGTGGTTTTGGGCTTTCCGGATACCACTCATGTGACGCTGGATCATATGCTTCATCATGTGGAAGCTACTGCGCGCGGAGTGAAGAACGCCCTGCTGGTGGGAGATATGCCCATACATTCTTATGATACGGTGGAACAGGCCGTGCAATCCGCAAAGAAATTGTTTTTGGCTGGAGCGGATGCTGTCAAGCTGGAAGGGGGGGCAGCCCAGGCAGGAAATATCCGTGCTATTGTGGAGGCCGGTATTCCCGTAGTGGGTCATATCGGCCTCCTGCCGCAGAAAGTGCTGGAGGAGGGAGGATATAAGATCAAAGGGAAATCCTCCGCGGAGGAGGAAGCCTTGGTAAGGGATGTGGAGGCTGTGGCAGAGGCGGGGGCTTGTGCTGTGGTTGTGGAGGGCGTAACGCCTCATGCGGCCCGACAAGTTACCGTACATTCTTCCATTCCCACGTTGGGTATTGGGTCCGGCTCCCATACATGTGATGGCGATGTTGTGGTGATTCATGATCTGGTGGGCGCATTTCCGTGGTTTATTCCGGCTTTCGTCAAACCTCGTGCGGATGTCGCTGGAAGCATGACTGCCGCTGTCAAGGAGTGGATGGAAGATTGCTACACGGAACCCGGCTCCATCAGCTCATAACAATTGATTTTTTTATGCTGGTATTTTCTACGTGCTGGAATTCCCACCGTCATCAGGACGGGGAAGAAATGATTGATGAGATTCTTTCTTTGGGTTTTGACCATGTGGAACTTTCCCACGGCATCAAGTTATCCCTTCTCCCCGGTATCATGAGGGCGGTAAAAGCCGGAAAGGTGCAGGTGGCCGGGGTGCATAATTTTTTTCCCGCTCCGATTGACGAAGTGGGGGATTCTCCAGACAGCAGGCCTTTTACGGCGGATTTGCTGCAGGTGCGTTCCAAGGCTATTGAATTGACGAAAAAGTCTATTGAACAGGGCGCAGCACTGGGGGCCGGATATATCGTGTTGCATATGGGAACGGTGGAACCCTTGGCGAAACGCACGGATACGGCTCGTTTGCAAAACCTGGCGCGTCAGGGAATGGTGGGAACGGAATCGTTTGCCGACGCCAAGGGCGAATTTGTACGCCGCCGCAACCGCCTGGCTCCCGTTTATCTGGAACGGGCGCGTGAAGCTCTCCGGCAGCTCCTTCCGCAAGCCGGACAATTTGGCGTCAAGCTGGGCATTGAAGGGCGCAGCCATTATGAGCAGGTGCCGAGTGAGGATGAAATGAATTTGTTGATGAAGGAGTTTGGAGACAATCCCTTTATTGGTTACTGGCATGATTTCGGGCATATTCAAAGAAAGCATAATTTGCTTATATTAAATCATGAGCAGTTTCTTCGCCGAATGTCCTCCCATTTGATTGGAGGACATGTGAACGACGTCAAATGGCCCGCGCGGGATCATCAGGTTCCCCTGCTGGGAGGAGTAGTTCCCTTTGAACGCCTTCTTCCTTTTTTTCCGCATGGAGTTCCGCTCGTATGGGAGCTCTCCAGCCGTGTTTCCTCAGAAGATATCCGTGCGGCGCGCAAATTGTGGATGGAAAAATTTCCGCAGACGCTGGCCTGACTATCTTGTGATTGTAAATCCGGTTCCGTGGGTATAGAGTCGGCACGATGATAGATAAGACGACATCCCGCGTCATTATGGGGCTTTTGGGAACGGCCTGTGTCTTGATTACGGCATTTGCCTGGTACAAGACGAAATATGCCGCCGTCCCGGAGGCCGGGATGCCCCATAATATTTATGACGAAGATATTCCGCGGTCTGCTCCGGTTCCTGTAGATTACCGGATGGTTTTGTTGACACCCCAGGAACTGGCAAAGGCGCCTCTGGCCGATGTGTTTACATCGCCCCTCGGAGATGAAAATGGAGCGTTTACCTATGTTGCCCAGGGTGTGGGGGATATGAATGCCGCCCGTAAGGGAAGGCATGCAGGACAGGATTTAAATGGAATAGGAGGAGAAAATACGGATGAGGGACTGCCCGTGCGGGCCGCCGGCCGCGGATTGCTGATTTATGCAGGAGAGCCTTCTTCAGATTGGGGAAATGTTGTCGTGCTGCTGCACCGCTTGCCGGACGGGCGTTTTGTACAGAGTCTGTATGCCCATTTGAAAACCGTCAGCGATATTCCGCTGGGGACTCTGGTGGGACGCGGAGAGCAAATCGGCTCAGTCGGAACTGCGCACGGCAACTATTTGGCGCATTTGCATTTTGAGATGATTGAATCCATCGCTCATGAGGCGGGAATGCCGGGCTATGGGAAGACAACGTTTAACAGGATCAATCCGGATGAGGTGCTAAAGCAATATGCTCCCGACCCGGAAATGATGATGCCTGATCCTATTATTGCCTTGAAACAGGTTCAGATGGCGGCGGGGTGGGAAAAACTGCTGGAGAATCTGTATAAGGATAACAGCATGGAAGCTTTGGATAAAATCCTCCCAGGCAGTCAGCCGGCCTCGGAAGAAAAGGAAAAACGTTGATTACGGTTTTTTCGATCAGGAACAGGAGTTTTGATTTTTGGAGACCAGCTCCTCCTGTTTTCTGGTGATTTGCAGGACACAGACCAGCCACAGGATGCTGGCTGCCGTCATCAGTGCGCCGGTGAGCAGAAAGGCCGTCACGTAATGTTCCGCCCCGAAAGGGAAAAGGGTGCACAGAGTTAGAGCCGTAGTCACCAGAAGATATAATCGCAGGGAACGGGAGGGTATTTGCAGCATCCATTCTGCCGGGTTTTTAGATGCCTTATATATTTCCTGAAGAACCAGGGCATTGAGCACCATGCCGACTACCGGCATACAGCTTAGAAGAACGCTAAGGAATGGAGTGAACCGAATTCCCTGAACTTGAAATTCCTGAATATTGGCAGATGCCCGGTACAGCCAGATCAGCTGGATAAGCAGGGATGGAATGAACAGGATACTGAGGAGGAAGACCAATGGCGCCGCAAAAGATGGCAGGTGAACCATATTCTGCTGAATGAGTGTCTGAATTTCTTCATAATTAACGACATTGTTGGAAAAAACAATCCAGCTGCTCCAGAGCATGAAGGGCAGCAATACGAAACATGCCAAAATGGATAATTTGGCTAGCCCGTTTAAAGGATAACGCAAGCGGTACTGCTGCTCCTCTGGTTGATCTTTGCTCTCTTGATCTTGTGTTTCCCTCCATATAGGTGACATTGGCGGAAGAACTTGGGCTACGGGCTGCCATCCTTCCATGCCCTGTTTCCAGGTAAGCGTTTTGGAGTCGATCACGCCCTGTCCCAGAAATTCACGGACTTCGTATTCGGAATAGGCTCTCGGCTGGGAATCGCCGGGAAGTTTCAGGAAGTATTCACTCATTACCTGCATTTTAGAGAAAGAAACATGCGCGGGGCAATGGGAATTTGACGGATGACTGATAGTATCCCAGCAGGGGCTTTTTTCAGATAGAAGAATCAGCTGCTAGTGGGTTTCTGACTGGCTTTTGAAAGGGAAGTGATTTTACCGGAAAATAACCGTCCGGAAGAGGTTGTTAGAAAATAATCGAAAGGATAGGATTCGAACCAGCGGTCTCTTCGTTCCGAATGAAGAAAATTTGAAATATAACTATTGATAATCAATGATTTCGTTTCTTGTGCCCTTTTCAAATCCTTTGTTTTCCGCTTGATTGTCGTGCCGTTTTAACCTTTTCCTTCACGTTCCGAATGAGGGTTGGATTACGCGTTAAACGTGTTGATGGGGAGCGAGAAATCTTTCAAGGTTTCCATGAACTGAATATTCAGTTTATTCAGTAGTAAACGATACGAAACATAACATTATGGCTATATATCTACAAAACCGTTCCACCCGTTGGATGTGGGAAACAACCGCCGCTACAAGGTAACGAAGAAAGAGTCCTCCAAGATTGGATGGCACAAGACGGAAGAAACCGGGGTACATGACTGGGAAGGATATATCCGCGTTCCGGAAGATGGAACCTATAATTTCACGATTCAGATTGACGACAACGGCTATCTGGAAATCAATGGTGAAAAGGTAGCGGAATTGACTGGCTCACATTCGTCCACATCCGTTTCTGGAAGCAAGGAACTTAAAAAGGGCTTCCACTATGCGAAACTGCATCATGAGAACCTTGCCGTACCGGAAGAAATTGCTCCTTACCCCAATGCGGAGGAGTTTGTTCCCAAGATGGGAAATTCCGAACTGGAACTTTGGGAAATTGATGCTCCAAAAAATCTTGGAATATTGCCAATGCACAACGTTTACTGGGATGCTATAATGTAGTGGATTATCCCACCATGACTACAGATGATGTGTGGAACTATATTGGAGGATGGCTGAACGATAGCTACGTTTCGGGAGATGCCAATTACATTAACAATTGCGCCTTGCGTCTGAGCATTGCTCTTAGTAGTTATGGTATTGACCTTAATGGAGCTCCGGGAGCCAATAATATTGGGGCAAAAGGTAATTCCCTGGCGTTGGGGGTAAAAAGCACATTATCATCAGCGCAGCTCAAATGGCGGTTTATCTCCGTACCCTGCTGGGGACTCCTGATTATCCGGATGATGGAGAAAATGGGTACAACACTCCCCAGGCTGGAGATATTATCGTATTTGGCGATAGTCTGCATGTGGGAATGTGTCCGGGAAATAACATTGGCGTGGGCAGTTTTATTTCCGGCCCCGTGTGGCTGCTCCAAAGATCGACACTGGATGATTAATAACTGATATTAAATAATATATTCATAGGGTGGACATTTTTTGTGTTCGCCCTATTTTTATTGAATATAAACCAAAAAATCAGTATCTAATATATACATATGAAGTATGTTTCTTTTCTTTGCGTTCTGTTTTCAGGGTTACTTTCAACCGTAGCCCTTGGAAAGCCAGACCGTTCTTCCCATGTTGCTACGCAGGCCGAAGTAGAACAGGATAGTTTTCTCAGGGGTACAGCCCGAAATTTAGAAAAAAGCGATGTGGTCCTGTCTGTTATCATTTACAAAATAGTCTCCACTGACCAGGGAACGACGCACTATGCCCGCGTCGTTCAGTCGCTGCGGGGAGATATTCCTGTAGAAGCTCTGGTCAAGTGGAATGGGCACGCCAATAAGCTTCCCAAGGGAAGCTTTCCTAAAACGGAATTGTATTCCAGTTGTAATCTGAGTTATGTCCTTGCGTCTTCAAAGGAGGTAAAAAAACTGCTGAACACACCGGAAGATTTTACTCCGGCTGACAGCATTTATGGACTGGATTCCTACAGCCTGGGCGATCACGTCAGATATTTTCCGATGACGGAGAGCGACCCGGGCCGTGCCATGAAAAAGCTCCTGCATATCGAGCCTGCAAAAATCACCGCCGAATCGGAAGCAGCCCGCTTTAAACCGGAATCCGGCAAGTAACCCGGTTTTTTCTCCCTGATTCGACTTCATTTGACTCATCCCCGTTCATGAAATATGAACGGGGCTTTTTTGTGGAGGAGGTTCATTCTCCTGTGTTTAGGGGGGATGTTATAGAGTACTTCCGCAGCGGCTGTGATGCTGCCTGGCATAGGGGTGAGAATTGGGCATAGATAATTTTTCCTCTGCATCGGTAAATACCCCCGACATCCTCCAGGCTTAATTGAGAAGATTTGCCCGTTTGATTTTGTTCCTGTGAGGAGGGTAAATTCAATCAGCATGATGCTGTTTATTTGCCTTGGCGCAAAATAGGGGAAGTGCAGAGTTATTAATGAGTAAAATTGTTTTATATCAGTAAATAAGTAATCAAAAAGCCGCCCGGAGGCGGCTTGGAAATTGGTCGAGCTGACAGGATTCGAACCTGCGACCTCTTCGTCCCGAACGAAGCGCGCTACCAGCCTGCGCTACAGCTCGTTGTTTGTGGTGCGGCGAAGTCTAAGGTTGAAAGATGGGTTTGTCCAGTTTTTTTTATTCGCCACGGCACTTAGTTGTGATACGGTGCCGGGGTTATGATGGATATGCTGGTGCGGCTGTATGATTTGCCCGATATTGAAGAAGACCTGAGGAGGCTGGAGAGGGAAGGTTTTTTGATTCGCCGTCCGGGTGCTTACGAACGTCATTTGGTAGCTGACTGGGTTGGCCGGAATTTTTCTCCCAAGTGGGTAAGTGAGGCGAAAGTCGCGTTTGGCCGCCAGCCCATTTCCTGTTATATTGCCACACGGGAGAAGAAGATTCTTGGTTTTGCCTGTTACGATGTAACGGCTCGCGGTTTTTTGGGCCCCATGGGGGTGGCGGAAGAGGTGCGCAGAAGCGGATTGGGCACCGTGCTATTGATTTCCGCCCTGAAAGGTTTGCGGGAGCTGGGGTATGCATACGGTGTCATCGGCGGGGTTGGTCCGGCTGATTTTTATGCCCGGGCTGTGGGCGCGATGCCTATTGAAGGGAGCTCTCCCGGCATCTACATGGATATTCTGCCGGAACCATAATTCCGCCTGTTGTGGAATTCATTTCCATTTCTGATGGTTTCTTTTCCGGACTGTCCGGAGAATGTAGCCGGAAGTAGTTATTTTTTATATCCTACCGGATGACAGAGCATGGGTGTTTGGAGAGAGGTTAGTTTCAGGGCCTTTGCCAGGGCATCCTTGTTCATGCTGGCACGCGGATAGGTAGCCAGTCCCGTCCCGGAGCAGAACAGGGAGATGTTCTGGGAGACAATGCCGGCGTCCATGGCAGCCCAGGGTTCCGCCGTATCCGTTACAAGAATGAGACATATGGGGGCATCCGCCGGGCGCACGTCCCCATCGTTTACGGGAATCATGGCGTGGGCCTTGTGGTCATAGAGGTAGGAGGCGTTTTTAGTGCATATATAAATTTTAACGTCCTGGCGGTTCATGGCGGACGGGGCTGTACGTTTGCCGGATTCCTGACGGTTGATGCCATTGGCCGCCCAGAGCAGGTCTGATAAATCTTTTTGGGATAGCGCTTTTTCAGAAAAGCTCCGAATGGATTGACGGTCGGACAGGGCTTTCATGATCGGAGCTCCCCGTTCCAGGTCCGGCTGGTCCAGTTTGACGGTATCCGCGGCGTGAAGGAAGGCTGTTCCGGACAGCCCCGCTGCGAGCAGGTAAAGGAGGTTTTTTTTCATGGTTTTGCGGCAGGAGTGGCTGATAGATGCAGGTATTCCTGCATTTTCCCATTAGCCGGAATTTAACATGGGACGGAAGTGCTACAAGGTTTTTGTGCGCTCGTTTTCTGCCGCCGTCCAGAGGGGCTCCGCAGGTTCCGTAAAAAAATCGGGAGGAGTTTTTCAAGAAAAGCCTTGAGTTCTTGTGTGAAACTGATATTGAAAGCAACCGATTTTTCGCCCGGCGGGGGGAAGGCGCCCCGATTGCCCGCCGGTCAATAAGGGGCCATGAGAAAGATCGTTAATACTAACTCATCAACCATTTAAATGAGCACAACTGAACTGGCGGAACTTATTGACAGCAAGTTCCGCGAATTGCGTGAAGGTTCCATTGTTACCGGAACCATTCAGGAAATCCGTCCCCAAGTCGTTTTGGTGGACATCGGCTACAAGTCCGAAGGCGCTATTTCCATTTCCGAGTTTGAAGACGAGGAAATCGAAGTGGGGGACCAAATTGAAGTCCTTTTGGAACGCCTCGAAAACGACGAAGGCATCGTCGTCCTTTCCAAGGAAAAGGCCGCCCATAAGCAGAACTGGGATAAGATCGTGGGCGTGTACCGCGATGGCGGCCTGGTTAAGGGTAAAGTGAAGAGCGTCGTCAAGGGCGGTCTTATGGTCAATGTTGGCGTGGAAGCTTTCCTGCCCGGTTCCCAGGTGGATATTATTCCTCCTCGCGACCTGAACGAGTATGTTGGAAAGGTTTACGAATTCAAGATCGTCAAGGTAAATGACGACCGTAAAAATATCGTCCTTTCCCGCCGTGAGGTGATTGAAGCCGAACGCGCCGACCAGCGCCAGCGCTTCCTTGAAACCGTCAAGGAAGGCGACAAGGTGGAAGGTATCGTGAAGAATATCACGGACTTCGGCGCTTTTGTCGACCTCCGCGGCATGGACGGCCTGCTCCATATCACGGATATGAGCTGGGGCCGCGTGAACCATCCGAGCGAAATGCTCCATATCGGTCAGTCCCTGGAAGTCGTGATTCTGGAAGTGGATCGCGAAAAGGAACGCGTTTCCCTGGGCCTGAAGCAGATGACAGACAACCCCTGGGCGGATATCGAACGCAAATACCCGATCAATTCCCATGTCAAGGGCCGCGTGACCAAGCTCCTGCCTTACGGCGCCTTTGTGGAATTGGAAAAGGGCGTGGAAGGCCTGGTGCACGTTTCCGAGTTGTCTTGGGTCAAGAGAATCACCCGTCCGAGCGATGTATTGAAGCTGGACCAGGAAATCGAAGCCGTGGTTCTTTCCATTTCTGTGAAGGAACAGAAGATTTCCCTCGGTGTCCGCCAGTTGGAAGACAATCCCTGGGCGGATATCGAATCCCGTTTCCCGATTGGTACCGTCATCAAGGGCCAGGTTCGCAACCTTACTCCCTACGGCGCTTTTGTGGGACTGGAAGAAGGCATCGACGGCATGATCCACGTGTCCGATATGAGCTGGACCCGCAAGATCAATCATCCCTCCGAAGTTCTCAAGAAGGGCGACGAAGTGGAAGCCATCGTTTTGGAAATCAAGAAGGAGGATCAGCGCGTCTCCCTTGGTATCAAGCAGCTTGAGTCCGATCCGTGGGAATCCATCAATGACCGCTTCAAGGTGGGCGATATGGTGACTGGCCAGGTGGCCAAGATTGCCAGCTTCGGCGCCTTTGTGAATCTGGACGGCGATATTGACGGCCTGATTCATATCTCCCAGTTGAGCGAAGACCATGTGGAACGCGTGAAGGATGTGATCAAGGTGGGTGATGAAATCACTGCCCGCGTGATCAAAGTGGACAGCATCGAACGCCGTATCGGCCTTTCCATCAAGGCCGTCAATTACGACACCGAACAGCTCCGCCGCGAAACCGCTTCCTTTGAAGCCCTCCGCCCGAGCAGCGATATGGTGGGTCTGGAACACGCCTTCAATCTGGCTACCCGTGAAAACGAAGAGTGGAGCCCTTCTGAAGAGAAGTAAGCCCGTTTTCGTATTACGCTGATTAATTTAACCGCCGCGAATGGTCATATTCGCGGCGGTTTTTTCTCATTCCAAAGAAGTCTGGAAAAAATCTTGAGTTAGTTTCCACTAAAGTATTAACTTTCATTTTATACCATGTTGGAGCTGACCAAGAGCAATGAGGATTATCTGGAAGCTATCGGGTTGCTGTCTGAAAAGAACGGGACGGCCCAGGTGAGGGATATTGCAGAGATGCTTAAGGTAAAGATGCCTTCCGTTACATCTGCCGTCAAGCAGCTGGCGGATATGGGACTGGTGGAGTATACGCAGTATGCTCCCGTCAAGCTGACTCCCCAAGGCCGCAGAATTGCCGGGAAAATTATTGTCAGCCACGGTATTCTGTTTGATTTCCTGCGGGAGGAATTGGCCCTCCCGGAAGAACGCGCCAATGAAGTGGCTTGCCAGATAGAACACATCATGACTTTTGAGGAGATTGAAAAACTCAGGTCCTGCCGGATCCGCCCTTTTGAGGGTGGAGAGGAAAATTCCGCCAAGTAGCATGGCTCCGGGCTCTCTTATGGGAAGCCGAGGATATGGATGGCCGAGCCACATTCCGGAAAGAGGGGGAAGGGCAGAAAACGATGATGTAAGGTAAGGGAATGAAATAAGATTTTTGTCTGCTGTTTTTCCCATGGGGCATTGAAATGGGGAAGTGGGCTTGGTTTCGGAAATATTCATTTCCTGTTAGATGTTCTTCCTGCGGAAGAGGAGCGGTTTTGTTCAGCGTGCGGAGTGTTATTATTCTCGGAAATGTCCCGGTACGAGTCGGAGTAAAAGAGGATGACTTGGAGAAACGGCATTTTGCCCTTTTCCGTCCAGGTAATTCGTGATAGGTTCCCGCGCATGGATCCCCATATCGCTGCAGATCTCTCGGCGCTCGACACGGCTGTCCTGCATAGCCGTCTTTCCGAGCTCGGGAGCTATCTTTGACCTGGACGGCATTCAACAACGAGTAGCCGAATTGGATGAACGCATGAGCGCCCCGGATTTCTGGGATGACCAGAATGCCGCACGGGCGCTGATGGCGGAGGTGAATCCCCTGAAACACAGGATGGAGGCGTTTTCCGCGCTGAAGTCCCGTCTGGAGGATATTGATGCTGCTATTGAGCTGGCTCAGGAGGCGGATGACGATGACCTGGGCCGGGAGGCTGTGGAAGAGTTTGCCAGATGGCAGAAGTCTCTGGCGGATTTTGAATTGCTGACCCTGCTGAACGGACCGCAGGACCAGGCTTCCTGTTATGTAACCATCCACGCCGGGGCCGGCGGCACGGAAGCCTGTGACTGGGCATCCATGTTATTGCGCATGTATATCCGCTGGTGTGAGCGCCGGGGATTTTCCGTGACGTATTTGGAGAGTACGGACGGGGATGACGCCGGCATTCGTTCCGTGACATTGAAGGTGGATGGAGAGTATGCCTACGGATATTTGAAGAATGAACGCGGCATCCACCGGCTGGTGCGCATTTCTCCCTTTGATTCCGCCGGGAAGAGACATACTTCTTTCGCTTCCCTGGACGCGACGCCGGAAGTTTCTGATTCCATCAATATTGAAATCCTGGACAAGGATTTGAAGGTGGATACCTACCGTTCCGGCGGCAAGGGCGGCCAGAACGTGAACAAGGTGGAAACCGCCGTGCGTATCACGCATATTCCTTCCGGTGTGATCGTGGCCTGCCAGAATGAGCGCAGCCAGCTTCGTAACAAGGAAGAGGCTATGAATATGCTGCGTGCCAAGCTATACCAGATTGAGGAAGACAAAAAGCAGGCGGAAGCCGACCGCCAGTACAGTGAGAAGGGAGACATCGGGTGGGGCAACCAGATCCGTTCCTATGTTTTTCAGCCTTATCAAATGGTGAAAGATTTGCGCACAGGAGTAGAGTCCGGCAATATTCAGGACGTGATGGACGGCAACCTGGATCCGTTCATTGAGGCCATGCTGCGCGGCCATAAGCGCGAACGCTGATGTTTTTTTCTTATGGCCGCCAAACTGACGATTGACGTTTTGTCCCTGTTCCCGGATATGGTGGAAGCCCCTCTTGGCGGCAGCATTCTGGGAAAGGCCCGTGACAGGGGATTGTTGGAGATACGCTGCCATAATATCCGTGACTGGACGACGGACAAGCACCGCAAAACGGACGATTACCTTTGCGGAGGGGGGCAGGGCATGCTGCTGAAGCCGGAACCTATCTTTGCCGCCGTAGAGGAACTTCGCCGGCGGGAAACCCGCGTTGTGCTGATGACTCCTCAGGGCCGTACGTTCAACCAGTCATTGGCCGCGGAATTGGCTGCCTCCGGAGGCCATCTCATTATCCTCTGCGGTCATTATGAGGGGGTGGACCATCGTGTAGTAGAAGAGCTGGTGGATATGGAATTGTCCATCGGGGACTATATTCTCACGAACGGGGCCATTGCCTCTGTGGTGGTAATTGACGCCGTAGCGCGCCTGATTCCCGGCGTGCTGGGGGATGAGCGTTCTTCCGTGGAGGAATCTTTTTCCAACGGTTTGCTGGAGGCTCCCGCCTATACCAAGCCGAACGTGTTCCGGGGCCTGGCTGTTCCGGAGATTTTGCTGGGCGGCAACCACCCCGCCATTGAAAAATGGAAGCACGGGAAGTCTCTGGAGCGTACGCGCCTGAACCGTCCGGATTTGTGGAGGAAGTGGCTGGAATCGCATCCGGGGGATGCCACAGAGTGATATATTTGGCTATTGCGCCAAATTTCTCTTGCCAAGTTCGGAACCTTCCGTTATAAAATCCCGCCTGCCACTGCAAGGGTGGTGTAAAGTATTTTTCTGAACCTTTTACAAACACAAGATCATGTCCAAGCATTCCAGCCTCAAAGCAACCGGTACCGTAGGCGGCAAGCGTTCCGTCCTGAAGCGTTTTGAACGTGTCAAGCTTCTGAAGGAACGCGGCGAATGGAAGAAGGGCCAAAGCCCTCTCGGCCTGCCGAAGACCAAGCATGAAGCTTAAGCTTGTCTTTATCCTCTCCGGAGAGTTTCCCGGCGGAGTTTGCACGGCAAGTCATTTTCCTAATACAGGAAGCCTCTCGGATGTCTATGAACCGAGAGGCTTTTTTCTTCCGGCAAAAGAAAGTCTCCTCTTTTTGAGGATGTGAATTGCCGTAATATAAACAATACAAAATCATCCGCTGAGATAGCGGACATTATACCAATATGAGTGAAGAACAACATGGCTCCGAAGAAAACGGAGGTATCCGCATTAATAAATTCCTGGCTTCCTGCGGCATTGACTCCCGCCGGGTGGCCGACAGGCTGATTGGAGAAGGACGTGTGGAAGTGAACGGGAAGGTTATCGATACGCCTGGGATGAGGGTGACGGAGAAGGATTTCGTGAAGGTGGACGGCCGCCATATGACCCCTATGGAAGAGGTTGTGGTGCTGTTGAACAAGCCCCGCGGGTATGTGTGCAGCCGCGAAGCGCAGGGAGCCATAGGTACTGTTTACGACCTGCTGCCACCGCGCCTGCGCCATCTGAATTATGTGGGACGGCTGGATGCCGATTCCGAAGGTCTTCTGATTATGACGAATAAGGGGGAATTGACCCAGGTTCTTTCCCATCCTACCGGCGGCATAGAAAAGGAGTACTGGGTGACGGTAGATCAGAATTTTGATAATTCCGTACTGATGCAGTTTTTGCGCGGAGTACGCATTCCGGAGGGAAATGCCAAGGCCAAATATGTTTGCCGCGCTTCCGCGCGCCGTGCCTGCATTGTTTTGGAACAGGGGTTGAAGCGTCAGGTGCGTCAAATGTTCCAGTGCCTGGGCCTTCGTGTCCGCAAGTTGGTGCGCGTGCGCATCGGCTCCCTGTGGGGAGGGGACTTGGAACCCGGGGGCTGGAAATTCCTGGATGATGCGGACGTGGCTCTGTCACTGAAAAATCCTCCCCGCCAGCGTAAATACCTAGGTGCTTCCCAGCTTGTCGCCGGGGGGGGCGCCAAGGGTGAGCAGGGCGGAAGAGGCGTTGATTCCGATGAGGATTATGTGTTTAATCCGGAAGATTTTGAAGCTGGGGATTCTTATGAACCTACTCCGGAAATGAAGACTCGTTTTGTGGAGACGGAGGATGAACGTGAAGTCAAGGAAGATGGATATTTCCGGGGAGATTCCGGCTTCCGTTCCCGTGACCGCCGCGGAGATTTTCATCGTCGTGGAGATGGCTTCCGCGGCCGCCGCGGGGATGGGGCCCTGCGCCGCGAGGCCGGTTTCAAAGAAGAGCGACGTAAAGGAGGGTTCCAACGCCGTGAAGGCGGTTTTGGAAGAGACCGCCGCGAAGGAGGTTTTCAGCATCAGGAGGGAGGTTTCAGGGAAAACCGTCGTGAAGGAGGATTCCAACGCCGTGAAGGCGGTTTTGGAAGAGACCGCCGCGAAGGAGGTTTTCAGCATCAGGAGAGAGGTTTCAGGGAAAACCGTCGTGAAGGAGGGTTCCAACGCCGTGAAGGCGGCTTTGGGAGAGACCGCCGCGGAGGAGGTTTTCAGCGGCGTGAAGGCGGGGTTCGTAAGCCGGGCTTTGGAGGCAGGTCCTCCAGCAGTTTTTCCCGCGGAAACAGGGGCCATTAATGAATGACTTGTTCCGGTATGAAGAAACATTACAGATGGTGGCTTTTTGCCGGATTGTGGGGACTGTCCCTCGTTCAGTATCCACTTCTTGCTTCTCAGAATATTTCCTCTCCGGAGCCTGCCGGGGAGGGAAATTTTGAGGCTTACTTGTCCGGTCTCCGCGAAAGAGCTCTGAATGGGGATCCAGCTGCCGCCCGGGAGCTGGCTGTGCATTATGACGTGGAGGGTAATGCTGCGGAAACGTCCAAATGGATGTCCGAGTATGTTTCCCTGGCGGAGAAAAGGGCCAATAACGGAGATGTGGATTCCATGCTGGATTTGGGCAAGCTGTTTTATACAGGCAGCCGCCTGTACCCAAAGAACCTGGAAAGGGCCCGGTACTGGTTTACCCGGGCTGCTGACAGCGGTAATGCTGCGGCACAGTACCAGGTGGCTGTAATGGCTTCCCAGGGAGCAGGAGGACCGAAGGATGAAGCAACAGCAGCCCTTTATTATAAAAAATCTCTCCAGACGTGGAAGAAAGAGGCGGATGACGGCGATGCCAAGGCGGCGTTATGGGCTGCCCTTGTTTATGAACGAAAGCTGGTTCCGGACAGTTCTCCGGAAAAGTCAGTCCCATATCTTCTTCAGGCAGCGGAAAGCGGCAACCTGACGGCACAAGGCCTTCTGGCATTTAAGTACCGGGATGGGCTGGGAGTGCCGCAGGATGCGGCCAAGGCCGTGGAATGGTTTGAGAAAGCGGCCTCCCGTAAAGATTTGGGAGCCGTGATGGAACTGGGCATAATGTTCCGGGACGGCAAGTATCTGCCCCCTGACCGGGAAAAGGCCTTCCATTGGTTTGAAAAAGGGGCGGAATGGAAGGACCCGTACAGCATGGCAGCCCTGGCGGATATGCTGCTGGAGGGCACTCCTTCCGCAGAACAGGCGGCCCGGGCCCTGGCTCTGTATCGTGAGGCTGCCGCCGTCGGTTATTTCCCTGCGGCACTAAAGGCCGCGGAGCTGCTCCAGAACGGGAAGGGCGGGGAACTGGATGCGGATGAAGCCTACAGGCTGCTGCGGCGTGTGGCGGATGCTGCAGGGGATCCCAAGGCCATGTACATGCTGGCCCAGGTATATTATACACGTGGTGATGAGGCCCAGGGAGATTCCCTGATGAAAGCATCCGCCCAGGCTGCCTATCTGCCGGCCATGAACCGCATGGCGCGTCTCCATCTTCTGCCGGACAGTTCACTGCCCTGGAATCCGGTTTTATCCTATTATTATTGGAACCAGGCTGGAGAAATGGGAGATGAAAAGGCGGCTTCCGCCGCTTTTTGGCTGTTGTGGGGCGGATCAGGTATCTTTTTGCTGGTAATATTTATTATTGTCTGGCGTTTTCAGCGTTTTGCCGCCAGAAGGCTTGCGGAACAGCAGAAACAGGAACGGCAGTCCTCTGATGACGCATGAAGCGTATTATGAAGTATCCGGCATGAAAAAAATATGTTAAAAATACTGTAGTACTCCATGATGAACATGTTAGCTATTTTTGGACTGGGAACACCGGAGATTATCGCCATTCTGGTGATTGTTTTTCTTTTGTTCGGCGCTAAGAAACTTCCGGAATTTGCCCGCGGACTGGGCAAGAGCCTGGGAGAATTCAAGAAGGCCAAATCTGAATTTGAAGAAGAACTGCTGAAGACCGAGAAGGAGACCATGAGTAATGCTTCCACCTCCAAAACGGAGGTCCGGCCTTCTCCCGAGCTTTCCCAGCCCATTGACGTGGAGGTGGAGAAGACGGCGGACTCCAAAACGGAGGATAAGTAAGTTTTTGCAATTTAACGGCATTATGAACAGGGCGGGAATTTTCTGTCCTGTTCATTTTAGCTGAAAGGCTTTATTAAGATTAGGGGGGACTCTTTTGGCCGGCCGCTTTTTTCAGGAGGCGGGTTGCAATCAGAACGGAATGTTTTCAGAATAACCTGCAGGTTTTATTTTTTGGCAGTGATACCGGAGGGTTCTCCTGGATGCGGGTATTCCGGCGTGCATCCGTGATGGAGCATGTGCCTTGCGAAGGGGAAGTTTTTGACGGATGCATTTTACGGAAACCGCAACCCGGGCGGGAAAGAAGTGAAATTTCATGTTCACAGGAATACTGTACAGAAGGAGGAATGGTGCAGTTTATTGGCTTTTTTCTTTTTATGGCCTGGAAAAAAGAAAAGGCATGGGGTTTGCGGCTGATGTTTCCCGTCTTTCAAAGGGTATCTTGAATGAAAGGCTTCAGGTATTGATTTCTTGCGTTGCCCGCTGGCTTGTTGTACACATGTATTAATGAAAATTCATTTTTGCGGCGCAGCGGGAACGACGACGGGATCCCAGCATTTGCTGGAGGTGAACGGGTGCCGGATTCTTCTGGATTGCGGCATGTATCAGGGGCGGCGTGAGGAGGCATGGCATATCAATAAGGATTTCCCCTATTTTTCCCCGGCGGAGGTGGATGCGGTAGTTCTGTCCCACGCTCATATTGATCATTCCGGCAATCTTCCCAATTTAGTGAAACAGGGGTTTCAGGGAAATATTTACAGTACATTTGCAACCAGAGATCTTTGCCAGCTCATGCTGGCGGATGCCGCCCGCATTCAGGAGCACGACTGCGCATTCATCAATAAGATGAACAAGCGCCGCGGTATTCATCAGCCGGATGTTTATCCTACTTATTCCGAACAGGATGCGGAGCGGTGCATGCGCCAGTTCGTGAATATCGGGTATGACCGGCCCATTCCCGTTGTTCCGGGGGTGACACTCACGTTTTATGATGCGGGCCATATTCTGGGTGCTGCGCAAGTGTGCCTGGATATTGAGGACAGGGAAGACGGGCGGAAGAAGCGTTTCCTGTTTTCCGGGGATGTGGGGCGGGGAGATAACGAATTACTGCGCGATCCCGTCCCTGTTCCCGATGTGGATATTTTGCTGATGGAGAGCACTTACGGCGGCCGTTTCCATGAGGCTCCCTCCCGTGATGATGAGACGTTCTGCCGGGCTATCAAGGAGGCTCTGGAATTAGGCGGCCGCGTTTATATTCCGGCTTTTGCGGTGGAACGCACCCAGCAGCTGCTTTATCTGCTGAACAGGGCCTACCATGAAGGAACTCTGCCCTTGCTGCCCGTATATGTGGACAGCCCCATGGCAGTGGGTGCGACGGAGATTTTCCGCATTCATCCGGAGTGTTTCAATAAGGAGGTTTATGATTTCCTGTTCCGGGAGAAGGATCCGTTTTGTTTTGAACAGCTGCGTTTGATCCGTTCCGTGGGCGAGTCCCAGGCTTTGAATAAAATGAACGGGCAGGCTATTATTATTTCCGCCTCAGGAATGTGTGAAGCAGGGCGCATTCTTCACCACCTGGCGAATAACATCGGCGATCCGAAAAATACGGTTCTTTTTGTAGGCTATTGTGCGGAACATACACTTGGCCGCAAGATTATGGATGGGTGGAAAGAGGTTCCCATCCTGGGTAAACAATATCCTGTCCGGGCCAGAATACGGGAGATGGATTCCTTTTCCGGCCATGCGGACCATGGAGAACTGCTGGAGTATTTTGACAGGACCGGGGGACCCAAGAGGAATATCATTCTGGTGCATGGGGAGGAGAAGGCTACCCAGGCTCTGGCCGGGGCGCTCCGGGAGCGTCAGGCTAATCCCGTTTCCATCGCGCAGTTGGGAAGCGCCATGGTGCTTTAATGTTCCGGAATATAGAATTTCTGCGGTATCCGCATGCATTCGGGGCTTTCGTTCTCAGGTTTTGTGTTCAACGGCGGATACATCGGCAGCCTTCCAATCAAGTCATGACGTCGGGATGGCTGCGCTGCCCGCTTGACCCGGTGTGTTTACGGGGCTAGCGTGCGGATATGTCTTCATTATTTATTGAATATCCCAAATGCACGACCTGCCAGAAAGCAAAGAAGTGGCTTGATGAGCAGGGAATTTCTTATGAGGATCGTCATATTGTGGAACAGAATCCCACGGCAGAGGAACTGCGGAGCTGGATTGAAGGGAGCGGATTGCCCGCCAAGAAATTTTTTAATACCAGTGGATTGCTTTACAAGAGCATGAAGTTGAAAGATAAGCTTGCCGGCATGAGCCTGGATGAGCAGATAGCCTTGCTGGCTTCCAACGGCATGCTGGTTAAACGCCCCATTTTTATTACCAATGGAAAGATATGCGTTGGCTTCAAGGCTGACGAGTGGAAGGCCGCCCATCGTTCCTGATTCCCGCCATGCCCCAGATTACCCGCACCAAGCTGGGCGCTGCCAATTTCGGCCCCTGGGAGAACATTGTCAGGGTACTGATTCTGGTATGGTTCATGCTGTACACGTTGAATGCCATTCCGGATATTCATCCTCTGGTAGGCCGTATCGCGGCCAAGGTGAATTACTGGATCAGCTATTTCTTCATGTTTGAGTATATCCTGCGGGTGCTATGCGCCAAACCGCGGAAGGCTTATATTTTCAGCGGCATGGGTATTCTGGATTTTATTGTCTGCGTTCCGTTCCTGGGCATGTTTTTCGGAGCGGACTGGCAGATTCTTTATTCCCTGCGGATTGTTCGCGTACTGGCTATTTTCAAGTTGGCCCGGTTTAATGAAACCGCCGCCAGTTTTAAAAAGGCTTTTTACCTGATCCGGGATGAGTTTTTTCTGTTCTTCTCCGTGATCCTGTTCATGCTGTACGTCACTTCCCTGGGAATTTATATTGCGGAACACGATGCCCAACCCGAGAAATTCCGTTCCTTTTTTGACGCGCTCTGGTTTGCCGTGGAAACTTTAAGTACGGTTGGGTACGGAGACCTGGTTCCTATTACTCCCATGGGGCGTATTTTTACCGGGGTGATTATGTTTATTGCCGTGTCCATCATTGCTATTTCCACAGGGCTGATTACGTCTGCTTTTTCCCGCGTATGGCAGCAGGAGAATGTTTTTGCGCACCGTCATAAGCGAGATGCAGACAAGGTGGCGGCTGAGGCCGGGGAGGAGGAAGTACCCAAGTAAGCCTGAACCGTTTCCCGTGGATTTTTGACACCGGTTTCAAAAAGAACGGCCGCCTTTCCTGAAGAAAGGCGGCCGTTGCGTAAGAGGGACAAGGTTGTATCTTAGCTGTTGTACATTTCCGTGTAGTACTGATCCGCCATGCGGTCGGAGTCGAATTCGGGATAGATGTCTGTCATCGCATTGAAAACGATGTCCATCCACTTGTCGTTGTGATCGTAGTAGAGGGGAAGAATCTTGTCGTCCAGAATGTTGTAGAAGTTATCGCGGTCGGAGCGGTCGCGGGCTTCCGGGGAGAGATGGGCGGGTGCTTCCGGAATGACGAAGCAGTTTTCTCCGTCCTTGGCGAATTCACAGATCCAGCCGTCATTGGTGGAGACGGAGATGGAGCCGTTCATGGCAGCGGACATGCCGGAAGTGCCGGAGGCTTCCCGGGTTACCACGGGGTTGTTGAGCCATACGTCGGAACCGTTTTTCAGGTAACGGCTCAGGCCCAGTTCATAGCCGGTGAGCACGGCGGAACGGGGATATTTGGCCGTCAAGTCATTCAGGCGGTTGAAGATTTCAATAGCGCCATGATCCATCGGGTAGGGTTTGCCGGCCCAGATGAACTGCACCGGATAGTTGGTGCGCTGGAGCATGCGTTCGAACATCGTGGGATTGCCGGTGACCAGGTCCGGACGCTTGTAGGCCGCGAAACGGCGCGCCCATACGATGGTGAGGCAGTTCGGGTCAAAGACGCGGCCCGTTTGTTCACCCACCATGCGGAAGAGAGCTTTTTTCAAAGCCCGCTTGCGGCGGATGAACGCTTCCTTGTTGCGGGCCTGGAAAGCTTCCGCCAGTTCCGGATCCTGCCAGTATTTCTGATTCTGGGCATTCGTAATATGGATGATGGGGCATATACCCTCATAGTCCTTCCACATCTGGCGGGATACTTCTCCATGGAGTTTGGAAACGCCGTTGGCGATGTGGAGAGGCGCAGGGCGGCCAGCGTGTAGTTGAACGTATTGTCCGTCATGCCTACGGCGGCGCGCACCTGTTCCATGGAGAGCCCGTCGAAGAAGGAGAACGTATTCATGGTGTTTACGTCCATCTTTTCGTTGCCGGCTTCTTCCGGGGTATGGGTAGTGAAAACGAAACGCTTGCGCACTTCTTCCACGCTGCCCGTCTTGGCAAGCACGTGGAAGGCCGCAGCCAGGCCGTGGGCTTCGTTTAGATGGTAGATTTCCGGTTCAACGCCCAGTTCGTCAAAAAGGCGGGCGCCTCCTTTGCCCAGCAGTACGTACTGGGCGATGCGGGTGAAGCCGTTGGCGTCGTACAGGCGGCGGGAGATATTGCGGCTTTCCTCGTCATTTTCCTCCAGGTCCGTGGAAAGGAAGAACATGGGCGCAGTGCCGAATGTTTCCGGATTCAGGAAGTAGGCTTTTACCCAGACGGGAGCTCCGCAGACATGAATGAGGAATTTGATGTTGTGATCTTCCAGGAACGGGTAGTTTTTACGCATGTATTGCGTGGCCATGGATCCGTCCTCCGCACGGATCTGGTTGTAGTAGCCGTAGCTCCACAGAATGCCGACGCCTACGAGGTTCTGGCGCAGATCATGCGCACTGCGCATATGGGAGCCGGACAGGTAGCCCAGACCGCCGGAATAGATTTTAAATGAATTATCAATGGCGTATTCCATGGAGAAGTACGCAACGCTTTTTCCATATTTGGGGTCTATTTCATACGGGTGCTCGAAAATGGTGGGTAAAAATGATTTCGCCATGGTTCTGTAAATAGAGTAAAGTGTTCAAAAGGAGAACTCGCACGCCTTGGTATCATGATTCCTTCCTGTTGGAAAGGGCAAATTGCGTGTGTGTCTGAATTGTCGATTGAACAGGAATGTCTTTCCGGCGTTTGTCGCCCGCCGCTGCTCCGGGCGTTTCCATGGGAAGGGAAGGGGGGGGCGGAAGCCTCCGTTCCCTAGGCTTTTTCGGCGCTCCGAAATGAATTTTGAGCTTGCCGACGCAGGGGAAAAAGAGCATGAATGGGGGGCATGAAAGCTCTTGTAAAAACGCAGGCTGGCCCCGGTTTGGAATTGATGGATGTTCCTATGCCGGAAGTCGGCCCGAATGACGTCCTGATCAAAATTCATAAAACAGCCATTTGCGGCACGGATCTTCATATTTGGAATTGGGATAAATGGGCCCAGCAGACCATTCCGGTAGGGATGCATGTGGGCCATGAGTTCTGCGGCGTGATTGAGTCCGTAGGTTCTTCCGTGACGGAATACAAGCCCGGGGAGATTGTTTCCGGTGAGGGGCATATTGTCTGTGGCCATTGCCGCAGCTGCCGTTCAGGGCAGAAGCACTTGTGTCCCAACACAAAGGGTGTGGGAGTCAACAGGCCCGGCTGCTTTGCGGAGTACCTTTCCATTCCGCAGGATAACGTGGTGCGCATCCACAAGAGCATTCCGATGGAAATCGCCTCCATTTTTGACCCGCTGGGCAACGCCGTCCATACGGCTTTGTCCTGGGATCTGGTAGGCGAGGACGTCCTGATTACGGGAGCCGGGGTTATCGGCTGCATGGCTGCCGCCGTCTGCAAGAAGGCCGGAGCCAAGACGGTGGTTATTACGGACATCAATGATTTCCGCCTGGGTCTTGCCAAAACGCTGGGGGCGGACCGAACCGTGAACGTGACCCGTGAAAAGCTGGAAGACGTGATGAAGGAACTGGAAATGACGGAGGGATTTGACGTGTGCCTGGAAATGAGCGGCGCTCCGTCCTGCCTGAAGGACATCATCGACAATTCCCGCAACGGAGCCAACATTTCCCTGCTGGGGATTCAGCCCGATGGTTCCAGCATCGAGTGGAATAAGTTCATATGGAAAGGGTTGAAGATGAAAGGCATTTATGGACGTGAAATTTGAAACTTGGCATAAAATGGATTCCATGATCCGCAGTGGCTTGAATGTGGCGCCCATCATCACGCACCGTCTGCCCTACACGGAATTCCGGGAAGGGTTTGAAGCCATGAATTCGGGAAAATCCGGCAAGGTTGTTCTGGACTGGATTGTTTGATTCTCTCTTTTTCTTTCCATGTGATTATGGATGCCCCGGTTTCCTGGAGGGAGACCGGGGCGTTTTTTTTAGGGAAGGGCAGTAAAAAGGGGGGATAGGTTTGTTGCCTGAACGTCAGGCTGTTTTTCCGGGAGGCTGCGGCATCCGGGCTTTCCATGCCTGGGCGCGGCGTTTTTCCTTCATGCGGCGAGCGTAGCTGTCGTCATCTTCTTCAAAAGCGTCCGGATGGGTCAATCTGAGCCTCCGTATCACCTTGTCATGGTCACCGGGGGAAACCAGATCCGTAAACAGGCCGCCGTGAAGGTGGTCTACCTCGTGCTGCAGGCAGCGCGCCAGCAGTCCGTTGCATTTCACGGTCACAGTCCGTCCGTCCATCATGGTTAAAACAGCCCTTACGCAGGAGCGGCGCATCACGTTCGCATATACTTTGGTGATGCTCAGGCACCCTTCCCGGTACGGCACTTTTTTGCCGAAGGGATGCAGGATGGGATTGATAAAATTCAAGGGCATGATTCGGGACAACGTAGTTGGGCATCCGTCCACTTCCAGCCAGGTAGTGGTTGCGTCTGTGGAAGGGATGTTGATGGTGACCAGCTGGATGGGCCTGCCCACCTGCGGCGCAGCCAGGCCTATGCCTCCCTGGGCCAGGGTTTCCTGCATATCGTCCAGGAAGGAAAGGATATCCCTGTTGATATGAACCACGGGCCCGCATTCCTCTCTCAAAAGAGGATGTCCGTATTGAAGAATATCAAGAATCACGGCAGACAGGATGATATGGATAAAAGAGTGCGACATCCCGATTCAGAAGAGTGTTCATTATATTAAATGAATATTTTTTCCGTCGAAGGAACGGAAATGTTTTTCCCGGATGAAATGAAAAGGCCTTGAACTTTGATGACGCTTTTTTACGGTAGTTCCGGTGCCGCGATGCGGGCCGGAGTTTCATTCTCCCTCCTCAACGCTACGTTCTCATGAAGCTTGGCTCCTGTTTTTCTCTGTTCCCGAATTTGCCGTTGATGGGAGGCGCGCTTCTGCTGGCGCTGTGTTTGTGTTCCTGCGGAGATAAGGGAAAGGAGGCCGGGGCTGCGGAAGCAGGGAAGTCAGAAAGGCTTTCCCCGGTGGAATCTTATGAAGAGCTGCTTTCCCTGCGCCTGAAGGAAGTGGAACAGATGACGGATCTGGTCGTTTCCATCCAGGACCGTACCGCAGGAGAGGCCCTGATGAATGAACTTGGGCGCCTGACGGAGAAGTTTAAATTTTACGATATGAATTGCGGGCGCCTGATGGCTCTGAATCCGCGCGTGCATGAAGAATCGCGTAAGATGCATCCCGCCTTTCATTCCATTCTCCGGGAGCGCGTGGACAAGGCCCGCGACCGGATGATGTCGGGAATACTGAAGCTCCATGAATTCAGGTATTATGATTCCGATGTCATCAGGAATGATCTGGAAAAGTGCGGTCTCAGCCTGACGGACGAACGGGTGGCCCTGTATTTGAACAACAAGATAAAGCCGTTTCTGAAGGCTTATCTGGAACAGTATTCCACCATGGTGGACATGCTGGAGGGGATTGATAATAAAGTTGCGGCGGAAGCCTATGCCGTATCTGTAGCCCTTCAGGGACGAATGGTCAGGGAGCAGATGAACAACATTGCCAGAATGGAGAAGAAGTATGGAGACTGGATTCCCGGTTTTGAACGGCATTTCCATGATGGGCTGGAAAAGATGAGAAAGAAGGCGGAGGATGAGCGCAAACGCGCTTTCCGGGCGCTCCTGAAACTCACGACGGCCAGGATGTATGATTCCCCTTCCATGCAAAAGGCAGTGGAGGGGCTCAAAATAGAGCAACCCAGGCTAATCGATTTTCAGGAGTTCTGGGCCGATCCTGTCGCGGCCATGGAAGAGTTCTGCGCGTGCCTGGAGAGAATTGACTTTCTCCTGCGCAGCATCAAGGATGCCGGAACGGCTGACCAGTGCGCCATGGAGCTGGTGGAAGTGGTGGCCAAGTTGAAAAGGTTGCGCTATGCTGTTGATGATTTCCAAAAATCCGGACGTATGAATCTGGTGAAAACCGGGGATATGGAGCGTATCAGCCGCCGTGCGGAGGAAGCGGAAATGGCCGTTTCCGGTTCCATGGCCCGTCTTATTGTGGAAACGGACGTGGTAACCCGTTCTCCTCTCCTTTCCAGAGCCATGGGGCTTTACCGCGATGTAATGTATGCACGTTAAGTACCGTATGCCGGAAGGCGATGATTGACTTTCTTGAGTGGAATATGACAATCAGCCTATGAAGGATGTTGATTTTTCCGGCAGTACCGTGGTGGTGACGGGAGGAGCCTGCGGCATTGGCCGCGCCATTGCGGAAGCTTTCGCTGCGGCGGGCGCCCGGGTGGCGGTTTTGGATGTGAAGCATGAGGAAACGGCCTCCCTGCTGGAGGAATTGCCGGGAGAGGGGCATCTTTGCGTGACGGGCAACGCGGGTGTGGAAGAGGACGTGCGGTCTTTTGCGGAAAAGGTGTTGGAATGTTTTGGCCGTGTGGATGTGCTGGTAAATAATGCGTGCATCACGCGTCGCGGCATTCTTTCCGGCTGTTCCTTCGAGGAATTCAATGAAGTTTTGCGCGTGGGAGTTTCCGCGCCCTATCTGCTGAGCCTTTTATTTCGCGACCATTTTTCCCGCGGCGCTTCCATTGTGAATATTGCTTCCACCCGCGCTTCCATGTCCCGGAAGGATACGGAAAGCTATAGTGCGGCCAAGGGCGCCCTCACTTCTTTAACTCACGCTCTCGCCATGAGCCTTTCCCCTTTCGGCGTTCGTGTGAACAGTATCAGTCCAGGCTGGATTGACACGGGGGTGTTCGGCGTCCTGTCTCCGGAAGATGCTTTTCAGCATCCTTCCGGGCGCGTCGGTTCGCCGGAAGATATCGTGAAGGCCGTTTTCTTTCTATGCGGCTCCAGCTTTGTCAATGCGGAGAATCTGGTCATTGACGGCGGCATGTCCCGTATGATGGTGTACCACGGAGATGAGGGGTGGTCATTCCATCCGGAACAGCCGGACAGCGTTCCTTCCTGACGGGCTTGCGCTTCCGGCATGCTTTCCATTGCAGCTGTTTCAAACAGGTCCCGTGCCGTCCGGACGCCTGTTCCGCCTGGAACTGGAATAACAGCGGCAGGAGCGTCCGTTTGCCTCCATAAAAAGGGCCATCCCCGGAACGGAGTGGCCCTTGTTTATGTCCCGAAGGAGAATAACGTCAACGGATGGTAACGCGGGGATCGTTCGCCAGAACCTCGGCCAGTTCTTCCCAGCCGTCTTCCGTCTGGAGCTGGAACATCTGGAGGTAGACGGACGCTACGCCGGCAGGGTATTTTTCGAACAGTTCGTCCACAGCTTTGGCGAGTTTCTCCTTGTCCAGCGTTTCCGGCAGTTCATTGACAATGCCGTTGCCGTCATGGGGGATGCCCAGGGTATTCAGGAACGTAATCAGCATGTCCTGGTGTTTGCGCAACAGCCAGACCTGAAGCAGATGGTCACCGATTTCATTGCTGGGTTTCCATGACAGCATTTTCTTGATGAAGGAAAATTGTTCCTGAAGAGGTTTGCGCTGGATGAATTCGGGGCGCAGTTTTTTCAGGGCTCCAAGTTCACGCACGGCAGCGCGGTAAATGGCGCGTTCCTGGTTGCGCATCCAGTCCAGAATGTTGCTGATTGTTTCTTCGTCCGCCTGCTGGAAAATGTAATATGCCTTCATGATAAGTAGGGAAAGAAAAGCTCTTTGAGGACATGCACTCCACCATGTTTCCCCCGCCTATGCAAGCTCTTCTACTGTCACCTGCCGCTCTTGGCTTTTATTCCGCATTCAAGGCGTAAAAAAACGGTCTTATTGCAAAAAAGACTTGCTAAAAGGGGTTGCTTATGATTACTTGCTTGTGCGCTTCTCGCGATGCCACTGTAGCTCAGGGGTAGAGCAACGCATTCGTAATGCGTGGGTCGTCGGTTCAATTCCGACCAGTGGCTCCATCTTCATGGGTGGTGCTTGTCGCGGGGGAATCGCCGGATACATGCCTCGTTAGCTCAGTTGGTAGAGCAGCTGACTCTTAATCAGTTTGTCCACGGTTCGAGCCCGTGACGGGGTACCATCCGGTTGTTCCTGCAAGGAACGCCATCATTCCTGTGCCTCGTTAGCTCAGTTGGTAGAGCAGCTGACTCTTAATCAGTTTGTCCACGGTTCGAGCCCGTGACGGGGTACCATTTCTTTTCTAGTCCGGCTTGCTGATGGCAAAGCCGGATTTTATTTATTGCAAAATAAGGGAATAGAGAGACGAATTGAGGAAATTCTTCTGAATTTGAAGAAGGTGACAACGTCAGCATGGGGAGGCTGGCGGGGCATTTCCTGCCTTAGCCTCCTGTCTCATCGATGCTTGAAATTCCCTTTCTGCCGGAAGCGCTTTTCGATTGATTCATCATGGCCATGATTGACTTTTCATCCAGCGCTGCGCCGGAAAATAATAATAGGGGATATTTTTCAAATGTTTATCGGGCGGTTAAAGTTTTTCAATATGCGCTCATATAGGTGAATCTGTTCGAATGACCCCTTCCCGGTGGTTGATACGGTTTTGGGGCGCCGGGAATGTTCAGAAAAGGGAGTTCCGGGCATTCATGTTCTGAAGCTGGCTTTCTGGACAATTTCTCCTTTTGGTTGCGCGGCCTGTTCCAGTAGTGTACGAATGCCGCAGTGAAGGAGCGGAACGTTCAGGATTGTTTTATAGCTCAGTATTTCTCCGTGGAGAAGGGCAACGGGGGCCGTCCTGAAACCTGGGAACGATTGAAAGAGGTTTTGATGGACAACTTGCAGAAACGGCAGGCAGGCCATGAGGGCCGGCTGCCGGGGGGATTCGCTTTTTCCTTGAGGGAAGAGGATGCCTGCCGGGCTGTTACTCCTTCCGTGCTGGAAGGATTGCTGGGGCGTTTCCTGACGGACGCCCGCCGTTCCGGGACGGTGTATACCCCCGGTTTTCTTGTTCGCTGGATGGCCCGGGAAGCGGTATCTTCCTGGCTGGAATCCAGATTGCCTTCTCCCAGGAGCGGTGATGAAGAAGCCGGGTTGCTGGGAAGTATCCGTGTGCTGGATTTATCCGTAGGGGCCGGAGCATTCACCATGGGAATGCTCCGGGAGCTTGTCGCCCGCAGAAAGCTTCTGGAACCGGATTGCCCGGAGCCCGATTTAATCCGCGCCGTTTTGGAAGAGAATATTTACGGAGTGGATGTTTGCGCGGAGGCATTGGAGGTGGCCCGTTTCCGTTTTCGTTGCGCATGGTTGGCCGCCGGAGGAAAGGGGGATTTACGGGATCGCCTGTTGTGCGGGGACAGTCTGGATATGTCTGCGTCCGGCGTCTGGCGTCAGGGTCTTTCAACGGTGATGGAGGAAGGAGGCTTTGACCTGGTGATCGGCAATCCCCCTTTTGTCGGAGAAAAAGGGAACAAGGAATTATTTGACCGTTTGAAATGTTCTTCTCTTGCTTCCTACTGCTCTTCCCGCATGGATTACTGGTACGTGTTTGCCTGTGTGGGGCTGGATGCCCTGAAGCGGGGGGGCGTAATGCATCTGGTCGTTCCCAACAAGTGGATGTCTAATGCGGGAGCCGCCTCTCTCCGCCGCAAGCTGCTGGAAGATTGCGGTTTGCTGCGCCTGTCGGATTTCGGAGCCTGCCGCGTGTTTGAATCCGCCCGCGTCCATACCATGACTGTTCTGGCGGAGAAAAAGGGAGAGGGAGGCGGACGCCTGGTTCCGGAATACCGCCGTTTTGGCGGCTCCTTGAATGACGTGGAATCATTTCTGGAACATGAGCCGTACCGTCGGTTTCCCTTGCCGGAAGATGCCGGAGCGTGCGTCAGGGAAGGATTGTCCTTCTGCTCTGCAGCAGAGCGGCATCTTCTGGAAAAGATGGATGCCTGCCGGAATTTCAGGCTGGATGCCGCAAAGGAAATGACGCAGGGGATTGTGCCGAATCCTGACGTCGTTTCTTCCCGAGCTCTGGAGAATCTGGCGCCGGAAACAGTGCGGCGGTACGGAATCCGGAGGGGGGATGGGGTATTTGTCTTGCCTCAGGGGTATTTTGGCCTGTTGCCGGAACGGGAGCGGCGTTTTCTCAAACCTCTGTATGAACCTGTCCAGGCAGGGCGGCATGCACTGAAAGCTCCGGAGAAGGTGCTGTTATATCTGACTCCGTCCAACGGAGCGGAGCAGGCCGTTACGCTTTTGCGCCATTTGGAAAAATTCCGTCCCCTGATGGAGGCCCGGCGGGAAACACGCATGGGCCGCATGAAATATTACCATGTGCACTGGCCCCGGCAGGAACGTTTTTTCCGGCCCGGCCCCAAAATTCTGGCTGTCAGGAAGTGTGCCCGTCCAACCTTCTCCTATACGGAAAAGGAAGCTTATGTGATGATGGCATTCAACGTGATACGCTCGGAACGCGTGAGCATGAAATATCTGGCGGCCCTGTTCAATTCGCGCCTGATGCAGTTTTGGTTTCTCCGCCGGGGAAAAATGCAGGGGGATTTTTTCCAGATGGATACCGCCCCTGTCCTCCGGGCTCCCATCCGGGTCCCCGGTCTGTCCCTGCTGCGGGAAGTGGAAGGGCTGGCGGACGCTCTCGCGGTCCGCTATTGCCCGGAAGGGGATGAGCGGATGAATGGGCTGATGGAAGACATTTACGGCCTTTCCCCGCAGGAGCGGGAAATAATTATTCAGGCATGTTCCCCCATGCGGGCCGGGAGGGAAAGCTTGCCGGAGTGATGATTTGGTGCCGGTAACTGTTCGCGATGATGCCAGGCTGCTGCATCGTTGTTTCTTCATCGTACAGGAAGTGATTGAAATGGCCCGGTTCATCAGGCCGGAGATACAACAGGCCGATGTAGCTGTAACTCCAAGCCGTGCTGAAACCTGCGTCCCTGGCCTTCTGATGGAGACGTTCCGGATGGGCGCACTGGTGCGTCCATCATTGCCGTTCTTCGTAACAACCCTTTCAGAAAACAACAATGTCGAAAGGAGCATCCGGGCTTGATTTTCGGAGAGGGCTCCTTAAGATGTGCGCCCAATTTGTTTGTTTAGCCTATGATGAAGCTTGTTTTTCCAGGAATGTTCCTGTTGGCCGCTTGTTGGTATGCCGCCTTTCCGGCGGCGGAAGCCGGTGTGGGAGCAGTTCAGTCCCAGCCGGTTTCCGGGGGCTCTCTGCCGTCCCTGTGCCGTGTGCTGGATCGCGGTCCGGTGCTGTACCGGAATGATTCCTCATGGATCAGGAAGGTGAAGCTGACGCTGATTGGCCAGTATCAGGCAGCAGCCGTCAGCCCCAATGGGGCCAATAAATTCTGCCCGTCTTCCGGCGGCCATAACAACGGGTGGAGGCGCGCTTACCTGGGCGGCGACATCCTGATGGGGGACGGTTCCTGGCGCCTGTCCAATCTGACGAATGTGGGGGATTTGGAAGGCCGGCACCGTGAAGTGCGGGGAGAATGGATCGGCAGCCATACGGAGTGGTCCCTGTATGAACTTTATCTGGAAAAGACCATGCCCGGCGTCAAGTTCAGGGCCGGTAAGCTGACGCCTCACCTGACGTCGGAGTATTGCCTGGCTTCCTCCCGGATTAAAACAGTGGAAAGATCCGCCCTGTGCAATGAATTGATTCCCATTTCCAACTGGGGTCTGGAGGCCAATTTTCAGAAGGATGCCAAGAGCCTGTACCATTCCTACGGCGTTTACCTGAATGCGAACGGTACGGATTTGAAGGATGAGATCCAGTTTCATTCTGCAGACAACCTGTTTATCCTGAACGCCATGAAGTGGAAGGTGGCTTCTCCCATGTGGGACAGCCAGTTTCTGGGGTACCAGTATGCCCATAATTTTACGGAATGGCGGGGAAGGAAAATCCCTTCCACGTCCGATTACTGCGGAACGGGCGCGCAGGACGTGATTTCCCTGAGCTGGGACGCCAGCCGCGGCGCTTTCTCCATCATGGGGAATTTGCTGGCAGGCGTGGGAATTGTAGGCCAGCCCGGTGCAAAGAATGTGTACGGCCTGGTTCTGCAGCCCGTTTACCGGATTTCCCCGCATTTTGAGGGCGTCTTTCAATACCAGTGTTCCTTTGGAAACCGTTCTGTGAAGCTGAATACCCGTTATGTGCCCAGCGTCACCCATTATCCCGCATGGGTGGACAGCATGCATTCCTTTTACCTGGGGCTGAATTGCTATCTGTGTCCGGAGGCCGTCAATGCGGTCAAGCTGATGCTGGCTGTAGAGTATGTCACCAGCCATGTGGACTCGGCAACGGCCAAAGCCTTTAACGGATGGTCTGTTTTCGGGGCTGTCCGCTTCAAGTTCTGAGGCTTTTGCCCCCTTCTATTGTAATTTCTTCAATAAGGTGGGCTGATAGGCCGGGAGAGCCGGGATAGGAACGTATCCGGGCGGGAGCTGATCCCAGACGGGATGCATGGGCTGGGCATCCGCCTCAAAAACGGTTCCGTTAAAGGATTTGATGATGGTGCGGATGGCTCCGGACGGAGCCGGCTGCACTACTAGGGGGCGCGGCGCCGATTCCGGAAGATTCATGTGCAGGTTGACTTCCTCTTCATTCCAGGCGGGCCAGGAATCGGAAGACGTGGGGATTTCACGAATTTCCGTATTGGCGGCGGAACGGGGCGTATGGAAAAAGGGGCTGTCCGGATCCCCGTCGTTCAGCCAGACTTCCTCATCCGGCGTTTCGGTTGTGATGACTATTTCTTCCTGGTTTTCCGCATGGTGAAACTCATAACCAGACCGTTCATGGACGTCCCTTTCCGTTTTGTCGTCATTCATGTGGATGCTGATGGCCGGTTTGCTTTTGGAAGCTTCGTGGGGACTATGGGATTGGAAAAGGGCGGCCTGCCGCTTCAGGGTTTCCGGAGATGTGCCGCGCGCGTATTTGGGGAAGAAAACGCTTTTGGTATCTATTTTGCCGGGATGTACTTTTACCGGTTCATCCGACAGCTCAAAGATGTATTTTACGGGAAGTTCCGTCGCGGAACCCCGGCAGGAAAAACTTACCAGGAACGCCGGGCCCAGGCATGTCAAGAGATACAGGGGCAGAATGAATTTCATCAGAGGTAGAACTGGTTTCAGTAGAGCAAAAAGAGGGAAATATTCAATGCAAAAAGAGGAAATCCGGCTCTCCGGCTTCGCGCTTCCGTGGCGTGCGGATGCGGCGTTTCCGTCATTTCTCTTCTTGGCAGCCTGGTGAGGCTGTCTTATGGTAAGGGTCATGATGAAACAAGTTGTCTCTTTATGTGCGGCTTCCTTCGCCTTCTTTTTTTTGAGCGGATGTGACCGCGCCCCTTCTTCCGGGGAAAAGCGGGCTGCTCCTTCAGCGGAACGGGAAAAGCCGTCTGCGGTGCGGAAAGAGGCGGAAATATGGAGAGAGCGCCTGGACGCTGCTGTGGCCGGCGCCGGCCGCGAGAAGGAAAATGGCAGCGAGCATGTAAAAGCCCTCAATGATGTGGCTGCCCTGTATGCGGAGGGATTGCAGAATGGCTGGGTTCATCCGCTGGACGTGCGGGCCTGGTGTGATTCCGTGGCGGAGACCGGGTCCGGGTATTCCGGGGAAACGGTCATTGGCGCCATGTTCCTGTATGGGACGGGAATCAAGCGTGATGCCGTAGCGGCCAGGGAGTGGTTTGAGTACGGGCTTGCCCGCCCGGGAACCCAGCGGGGGAACGCCTTGTACATGTTGGGAATGATGTATTTCAAGGGGGATGGCGCGGATCAGGACCTGAACAAGGCTCTGGGGCTGTGGCACAAAGCGGCGGATGAGGAACATCCGGCTGCCATGGGGCTGCTGGGCCGGGCTTACATGGAGGGGAAGATGGGTTTTGAGAAGGATGCCGCTTCCGGCCTGGCGCTGCTGGAAAAGGCCGCCAATGGAGGGAATACGCCTTCGTCCGTTTATCTGGGGAACATTTACGCAAAGGGACAGGGAGTGGCGCGGGATATGGAGCGTGCCATGAAGTGGTATGAACAGGCGGCTTCTGCCGGAGACGCCCATTCCCAGTATATCGTGGGACTGGCTTATCTGGAAGGTTCCGGCGTGTCTGCGGATGAGGGCAAGGCGTTCAACTGGCTCCGGCTGGCCGCCGGGCAGGACCACGTCAACGCCATGCTGATGCTTTCCGTCTGCTACAGCACCGGAAAGGGGACCCCTCAGGATGCGGATATGGCGGAAGTCTGGAAAAAGAAAGCGCTTCAACTGAATGCGGAGCGCGAGGGCGGTTCAGCTCCGCAGACGCAGAAACATTAGCTTTCCCTGATTTCCCTGTTCAGGAAATCCAAAGCTTTCCTCCGTTCCAGAATAACGTTTCCCCTGGAGTCCGGAATGACCAGCAGGCCGTCCCGGTGTTCCAGTATGGCGTGCATCATGGCGAATACATGGCCCAGGGCATATTCGTCTTCCAGAATGAAGCGCAGCATTTTGGTGCGGTTCCCTATCTGCCGGAGGGCCGCGCCGTCCCTTTTGAACGCCTGGCGCGCGTCGTCCGTTTCCATGACCCAGAATACGTCCAGCTGGGATTCCCCCTCTTCATCCAGATATTCTCCTTCCAGCACATGGTCCGGAGCGTTTTCCGGCGCGCCGGAAAGGTTCAGCCGGAAACAGCCATCCAGGCGGAACATGCTCTCCTGCAATTCCTCTGCGGCCGGCAGAGGGGCATCCTGAATGAAAAGCCAGAATTCCTGTTCGTCCGGGGCGGGGGAAGCGTGCATCATGGGATGATTGTGGCATTCCCTCCTTGTTTTCCCACCCGGATTTGTGACATTGAGGCGGCGCGTGCGGATTTTTGGATGTTCAAGAGCTTTCTTCCCGATTAAAAACAGGGCCATGAGTATTCCCGTAATGATGACGATTGCCGGTTCCGACTGCTCCGCGGGGGCCGGGCTCCAGGCTGACCTGAAAGCGGCACATGCCATGGGGGCGTTTGCGCTTACGGCCGTCACCTGCGTCGTGTCCGAGGCGCCCGGGACAGTGCGCGGCATTCAGGAGGTGGACCCTGCGCTGGTGGCTGATCAGGTGCGCATCAATCTGGAACATTTTCCCGTGCGCGCCGTGAAGACGGGCATGCTGTATTCCCCGGCTATCGTCCGTGCGGTGCATGAGGTGCTGGCCGGGGCGGATGTCCCCGTTGTGGTAGACCCGGTTATGATCGCCACGGCGGGAGACCGCCTGATGCGGGAAGAGGCGGTGGCCGTTTACGAAGAGCTCCTGCTGCCGGGAGCGGCGTTGCTTACTCCCAATTTGGATGAGGCTGCCGTCCTGCTCCGTTCTTCTGTTAATCCGGGCAGGGATGAACTGCCGGAGGCCGCCGCGCGCCTCGCCGTCAGGTACGGATGCCCCGTCCTTCTGAAGGGCGGCCATCTGGAGGGGGACTGCCGGGACGTGCTGTCCGGCCCGGACGGCTGCCTGCTGGGGCAATGGGAGCGTCCGCGCGTACAGGAGGTGAGCACTCACGGAACGGGCTGTTCCCTGTCTGCCGCCGTCGCGGCGCGGCTGGCCGCCGGGGATGGACTGGTTGCGGCGGTGGAGCGCGGCCTGGAATTCATCTCTTCCGCCATCCGGCACCATCTGCGCTGGGAACAGCCGGTCCGGGTGGATGCGCTGAAATTGTGGTAAAACCTCCTTTGCCCCGGTTGTCTTCCTCTCCCGCGCGGGGTGGGAAAACCGGGGCCTGCCGCCGCCTTTCTGTGCCTTAATAACGCTTTGTGCTTGCGTATGGGAGGTGGGGTTGGTAGTTGTATCCACGCCCATGTGCCACATGGAGCTCTTAAGAATTAGTAAATATCATAGCAATTATCACTATGGGACAGCAAATCCGCAAAGTCACCAAGCGCCGCAGACGTATTGAATACCTCAAGCGTAAGAAGGAACAGTCCAAGTTGAATTCCAATGCGCCTATCCGTCTGGCCGTTCCCGTTGCCAAGGATGCCAAGCCTGCCGCCAAGGAAGCTCCCGCCAAAAAGACTGCGGCCAAGGCCCCGGCCAAAAAGACTGAAACCAAGGCTGCCGCCGCCAAGAAGGCTCCCGCCAAAAAGCCGGCTGCCAAGAAGGCCGCTGAACCCGCCGCCGAATAATTGCCCGGGCGGAGGTTTCCCCTCCGTGCATCAATCAGACAGTTTTACAAGCCGCCGTGCGATTGCATGGCGGTTTTTTTGCATGTCCGGGCTTCCTGTATTTTCCCGGAGCGGGAAGAGGTGGCGCGGCTTTCCCGGTGATGCGTGCCGTGCGTATTCTCAAGCCGGTGCGCTGGTCCGTGTTTCCCTGTTTCCGGGGAAGGCCTTTTCCGGGGTTTTATGGAAAAGCATTGACACTGTTTTTCTGATGCGTACAAAGAAAATAGCGTCGTTTATCTTTACTTTATGCGCCACCGTACTGCTGACACTCCCAAAGGGCACCGCAATTACGTCATCATTGCGTGTGACGTGCTTCTTTTCCTGGCTATGCTCAAGTGGCTTCCCGTGGAACCGGAGGTAGCCAGGGGGCTGGCTGTTCTCACCTTTATCGGCATCCTGTGGCTGACGGAAGCCCTGCACGTAACCGTAACCTCCCTGCTGGTGCCGGTGCTTGCCATGTTTATGGGGATTCTGCCGGGGGAGAAAGCTCTGTCCGGTTTTGCGGATCCTACCATTTTTCTGTTTTTCGGGGGCTTTGCCCTGGCCGGGGCTCTTCACGAACAGAAAATTGATGCCTGGCTGGCGGGAAAAATCCTCCGGATGGCCCGCGGGAGCCTGGGGATGGCCCTGATTCTGATTTTCCTGGCTACGGCGTTTCTTTCCATGTGGATGTCCAATACGGCCACGGCGGCGATGATGCTTCCTCTGGTGATCGGCCTTCTGGACCGCGTTCCGGCGGAAAAACTTAAGACGACGGCTCCTTTTGCCATCCTGGGGGTGGCGTACAGCGCCTCCATCGGCGGCATGGGGACGCTGGTGGGTTCTCCTCCCAACGCCATTGCGGCGCATGAACTAGGCATGGGGTTTGCGGAATGGTTCCGGATTGCCATGCCCATTGTCCTGGTGTTCGGGGTGATCGTTTTCTTCCTGATGTACCTGTTCCTCCGCCCGAATCTGGGGATGCATGTGGATATGGTGCCGGAGGAAAGGGAGGGAACGGAGGGCAGGTTGAATGCCAGGCAGGTGCGTGTCCTTATTCTCTTCGTGCTGGTGGCCGGGAGCTGGATGTGCAGCAGTTTCCTTTCCTCTGCTTTGGGCGGCATCCCGTCCATGGACACGCTCATCGCGCTGAGCGCTGCGGTGCTGCTGCCGCTGTGCGGGGTTATCAACTGGAGCGGCATCGCCAAAAATACGGACTGGGGCGTCCTGCTTTGTTCGGGGGCGGCATCACGCTCAGCAGCATCCTCGTCCAGACGGGGGCGGCGGGATTCCTGGCGGATCAGGTATCTTCTCTCGCCATGGGGCACAGCCCCATCGTCATCCTGCTCATCATCAGCCTCTTCATCACGTCGCTGACGGAATTCTGTTCCAATACGGCCAGCGCCGCCCTGGTGGCCCCGCTGATGGTCACGGTAGCCTCCGCCATGGGCATGTCTGCTACGCCGCTGGTGCTTCTGGTAGGCATAGGCGCTTCCTGCGCCTTCATGCTCCCCGTTTCCACTCCTCCCAACGCTCTGGCCTTCGCGACGGGAAAATTCCCTCAGATGACCATGGTAAAGGTGGGGCTGCTGATTAACGTGGTGCTCGTGTTCGTGAAGGCTTTCTGGGCCTGGATATTCTGGATGTAGGAGGAATGGGAAACTGTGCGGGAGCCGTTTTCCCCTTTCGGAAGTGTCATTCGGCCTGCTTCGCGGGGGCGGGGGCTCCCTGCTCCTTTTCCTGAAGTTTCCGCGCCGCTTTTTTGTCCAGCCCGGCGAGCTTGGCAATCAGGTAGAAGAAGGAAGGAATGAAAAATACCCCGATGAAGACGGCTGTCATCATGCCGCCGATGACCCCGACGCCTACCACCTGCCGCGCCGCTGCTCCCGCTCCCGTGGCTACGGCCAGAGGAAGGCAGCCCATGATAAAGGCGATGCTGGTCATCAGGATGGGGCGCAGGCGGATTCTGGCCGCATCCAGGGTGGCCGTGAGCAGGTCCGTGCCCTGACGGAGTTCCAGCACGGCGAATTCCACGATGAGGATGGCATTTTTGGCCGCCAGAGCAATCAGGACGATGAGGCCGATTTCCGAATAAATGTTCAGGTCCAGCCCGGTTATCCACAGGGCCAGAAATGCTCCCAGGATGGCAATGGCGGTCATGAAGACGGCTACGGGCAGGGACCAGCTCTCATACAGGGATGCCAGAATCAAAAAGACAAACACGGCTGATGCCGCAAAGATCATGCCGATGGTGATACCTTTCTGCGCCTGTTTTTCCTGGTAGCTCATCCCGGAATAGTCGTATCCCATGCCGGACGGCATGGTCTGGGCAAAAACTTCTTCCAGGGCGTTCATGACCTGGCCGGAGGAATAGCCCGGAGCCGGGGTGACGTTGAGCTGGGAACTGTTGAACATATTCTGGCGGATCAGGAATTCCGGGGCCCAGCCGTGCGTAACGTTGATTACGGAATCCAGGGGAACCGGGTCTCCTTCATTGTTGCGCACATAGAACATGGAAAGCTTGTCGATGCTGTCCCGGTACGGTGCGTCCGCCTGCATGTACACCTGCCATTCCTGTCCGTAAATATTGAAGTTGTTCAGGAAGGTGCTTCCCATGTATGCCTGGATGGTGGCGTAAATCTCATCCACGTCCATATTCTGGAGAGTGGCCTGCTCCGTGTTTACATTCAGGTTGTACTGAAGGTTGGAGGGAGACATGAAATTGCTGATGCCCGCTATTTCCGGCCTCTTTTCCGCCGCCTCGATGAATTTGGACGTGTTGGCGGCCAGAATTTTTCCCCGATGCCCTGGCGGTCCTCCAGCAGGAATGTGACATCCCCGGACGTTCCTACGCCAGGCAGGGGCGGCGGCGGAACCACATACGCCACGCCGGAGGAAATTTCCGCGTTCAGCCTGCTTTTCAGGCGTGCGGCGATGCCGTCCGCCGTCATGCCCGGAGCAGTCCGTTCGGACCAGGGTTTCAGGGAGATGAAGAAGAAGGAGTTGGAGGAGCTTTGGACGGAGCTGATGAGGTTGAAGCCGTTTACGGTAGTCACTACGTCCACGCCCGGATCCTCCCTGATGATTTTTTCAATCCGCGCGGCGGTGTCCGCCGTGACGTTCAGGGATGTATTGTCCGGCAGTTCCACGCCGCCGAACAGGTAGCCCTGGTCTTCATTGGGAAGGAATCCGCTGGGAATAAGTTTAGCCAGGGGAAAGAGAAGGGCGGTCATGGCGGCCAGCAGCAGGATGGACAGCCACATGTGCCGGATAAGTCTGGCGCAGATTTCCACGTACCAGTCGCGCGCCTTGTTGAACCCCTTGTTGAACAATTTGAAAAAGGGCCCCGGCAGGGGAATGGAGTCAGCTTTTCCCCCTTTCAGCAGCCCGGCGGACAGGGTGGGGCTGAGGGACAGGGCGCAGAAGGCGGAAATGATGATGGACATGCCGATGGTCACGGCGAACTGTTCAAACAGTTTGCCTGTGACGCCGGGCAGCAGCAGCGTGGGGATAAAGACGCAGGAAATCACCAGCGCCGTGCTGACGATGGGGCCGGATACTTCCTTCATGGCCGCAATGGTGGCCTGGAGGGGCTTTTCTCCGTTGGAAATATGGTTCTTCACCGCTTCCACCACCACAATGGCATCGTCCACGACCAGGCCGATGGCCAGCACCAGCCCCATCAGGCAGATGGTATTGATGGAAAAGCCGAACAATGGAAAGGCGATGAAAGCGCCCACGATAGACACCGGAACGGCAAAGGCCGGAATCAGCGTGCCGCGCCAGCCCTGGAGGAAAATGAAAACCACCAGCACCACCAGGCCCAGGGCAATCACCAGCGTGCTGACGATGTCTTCAATCCCGGCGCGGACGGCCAGCGTGGAGTCCAGGGAAACGAGGTAATCCATGCCGGGCGGCATATCCGTATTTTTCAGCAGGGCTTTGATATTGTCCACCAGCTGGATGGCATTTCCTCCGGGCGCCTCGTAAATGCCGATGGAAGCGGCGGGCATGCCGTTTACGGAAGAACTGAGGCTGTAAGTTTCCGAGCCCAGTTCCACGCGGGCGATATCTCCCACTCTTACGATGGAACTGTCCTGCCCGCGCACCACGATATTTTCGAATTCCTTCACGCTGGTCAGGCGTCCGGGCGCTTTTACGGTGAAGGAAAGCTGCTGGTCCGGCGGGGCGGGCTGCGCGCCTATCTTGCCCGCGGGATTTACGGCATTCTGGGCCTGGACGGCCAGCATCACGTCACGGGCCGTAATATTCAGGGCGGCCATCTTTTCCGGGTTCAGCCAGATGCGCATGGCGTAGCGGCCTGCCCCGAACACCTGCACGTCTCCTACTCCGGGCACGCGCTTGATGGCGTCCACCATATTGATATAGGCGTAATTGGCCAGCCAGAGGCCGTCATAAGTCCCCTGGGGGGAATAGAGGCTGACGACCAGGGCGGGCAGCCCGCTTGTCTTGCGGAGGGAGACTCCCAGCGCGCTGACTTCCGACGGCAGCTGGGAGGTGGCCTGCCCGTAGCGCAGGTAGGAAAGCACCTGGTCCATGTTGGCTTCCGTGCCGATTTCAAAAAGGATCATCATGCTCATTTGCCCGTTGTTGGTGTTGACGGAAGTCATGTAGGACATGCCGTCCACGCCGGACATTTGCTGTTCGATGGGGGATGCGATAGACTTGACCACCGTTTCACAGTCCGCTCCGGGATAAGTGGCCGTCACCTGGATGGAGGGGGGAATGATGTCCGGGTACTCGGAGATGGGCAGGCGCAGAATGGAAAAGGCCCCCAGCAGGACAATGATGACGGAGAGGCAGATGGAAAGGATGGGGCGCTTAATGAAGAAATCAGCCATGGCGGGAGGAGCTTATTGGTTGCTGGCGGGTACCGCTTTCAGGCGGGCGGTCGGATTTCTGGAGGCTGCTTCCGCCTGGAGAAGACCGTCCACGACCACTTTGCTTTGGGGGGTGAGGGAATCCGGTTTCAGGGGAGTAACCTGCTGCCGGTCTCCAAGTTGCGTTCCGGCTTGTACGGGGATGATGGAAGGGTGGTTGCCCTCATCCAGAACAATCACGAAAAAGCGCCCCTGTGTCGAAAGAAGGGATTTTGCCGGAACGGTCAGCGCGTTTTTGACGGTGGCCAGCCGGGCCGTGGCGATGATGAACATGCCGGGGCGCAGCAGATAGTCCGCATTGGGAAGGTTGGCCTGTACGCGGATGGTGCCTGTCTGGGGATTGAACGCCCGGTCAATGGCAACTACCGTGGCTTGTTCCGGGTATTTGGTGCCGTCTTTCAGCGTAATGTCCAGCTTGCTGCCCGTCTGGACGCCTTCATTCCCGTTTCCCCGCCTGCTGAATCCATTCCTGCTGGGTGACGGCGAAATTGACGCGTATGGGATTGACGGAGGAGACGACGGCAAGGGGGCCGCTTTCCGGGCTGACCAGGTCGCCGATGTTTGTCCTGGAAATGCCGGCTATTCCGTCAAAAGGCGCGTACAGCACCGTATAGGAAAGATTTTTTTCAGCCAGGGCCAGGGCCGCCGCAGCCTGCTGCACCTGCGCTTCCGCGGCCAGGGCGGAGAGGCGCGTATCCTCGTATTTCTGTTTGGAAATGGCGTTCTCCGCGGCCAGGGGCCTGTAAATTTCCGCGTCGTAATTCAACTGCTGTAGCTGGGCCTGCGCCTGGGCCAGGGTGGCTTTGGCCTTGGATACCTGGTCCCTGAACGTGGAATCGTCAATGCGGAAGAGAACTTCCCCTTTCTTCACAATAGCGCCATTGGCGTAATTCTGCGTTTGAAGGTAGCCCGTAATCTGGGGGACGATGGAGGCGTTGTCCACGCCGTCCAGGTGGCCCACCCAGCTGCCCGTCACCGGAATATCCATGGTGACGGGATGTTCGTAAATAATTGTGGGCGTTTCATGCGGCACCTGTTCCGTCTTTTTACACCCGGCAAAAAAGAGGGAAAGCAGGCAGAGGAAAACGGCGGGGCCGGAGATAGAGCCCGTCAGGCGTGTCAAGTCCATGCTGGGAGTGACACGCCCGCGGGCTTCTTTGTTGAAAGAAGGTTTTCCGGGCGGCGTCGCTGTCCGCGTCATGCGCGGGGGGGGATTCTCCCGGACGGTTCAGGAGCGGGCGCCGGATTTATCCGGAGTGAATGCCCGCGCCAGTTCCCCGAACCACAAGACAAGGGAGGTGCCTGCGAAGATGAGGCCCCAGTCCGTCCAGCTCAGGGGCACCACGTTGAACATCTTGCCGCCGAAGGTGACGATGAGGTACTGCCCGGCCAGGATAAGCAGGGCTACCAGGCCGAAGCCGCCAATGCTGGCGCCCATGCGTGCAAAGGCGCTCTGGTGCGTGTTGAATGCCTTGGCGTTGAACATGTTCCAGAATTGGAGCAGGACGAAAATGGTGAAAAACAGGGACAGTTCATAACCTGTCAGTTCATGTTCCGGGGTGGAGAAGTCCAGGTAGCTGCGGAAGTAGCCGCTGAGGCTGAACTGCGTGAGACTGGTAATGTCCGCATGCTTGAAATATTGCAGCAGGCCGAACAGGAAAGCGACGAACAGGATGCCCACGCCCAGGATGTTCCGGCCCATGGGGCGGGTGATGATGTGGTCCGTGGTCTTGCGCGGCGGGTCCTGCATCACGCGTTCGTCCGGCGGCAGGGAGGCCAGCGCCAGCGCGGCGAAGGTGTCCATGATGAGGTTCACCCAGAGCATCTGCGTGACGGTGAGGGGGGATTCCGTGCCCAGGAATGCGCCGATGAGCACAATGAGGCAGGCCGCCACGTTAATGGTCATCTGGAAGACGATGAAGCGCTGGATATTCCTGTACAGGGAACGCCCCCACATGACGGCGCGGGAAATGCTCATGAAGGAATTGTCCAGGATGGTGATGGCGCTGGCTTCCTTGGCTACGGTGGTGCCGTCTCCCATGGAAAGCCCCACCTGCGCGGCGTTCAGGGCGGGGGCGTCGTTGGTGCCGTCCCCGGTGACGGCCACTACCTGGTCCTTCTTCTGGAGCAGTTTGACCAGCCGTTCCTTATCCATGGGCCTGGCGCGGCACATGATTTTCAGGTCCATCACGCGGTCCAGCAGTTCCGCGTCCGGAGTCTGCTCAAACTCCACACCCGTCATCAGACGGTCCGGCGTGTCCTCCGTCCACAGACCGATCTGGCGCCCTATTTCCCGTGCGGTGCCGGGGGTATCCCCTGTGACGATCTTGATGCGGATGCCCGCGTCCATGCAGTCCTTCACGGCTTGGGGCACATCGTCCCGGACGGGGTCGGAAATGGCGGCGATGCCCAGATAAACCAGATCCTTGCGGATGATGCGGCCGTCCTCGAATACCGGGGCGTCATCCTCCAGAACGCGGTACGCGAAGCCCAGCGTGCGCATGGCCTGGTTCTGGTAGGCCAGGAGCTGTTCCTCAATGGCGGGGCGCATGTCTGCGGCGGGAACCTGGCCTTCCGGAGTCAGGACAGTGGAGCAAAGGCCCAGCACGATTTCCGGCGCGCCTTTCACGTAAAGGACTTTTTTGCCCAGCAGGGGGGATTCCGCCACGGTGGCCATGTACTTGCGTTCCGTGGAGAAAGTAAGCTGTTCCAGCACGCGGGCGTTTTCCCGCAGGTCCAGGTAATTCACGCCCAGCCCGTGCAGCCACAGGAGGAGCGCTCCTTCCGTGGGGTTGCCCAGGGCCCTGATATGTTCCGGGTCCGCGTAATCCAGAAAGGCGGTGGAGTTGACGGCGATTCCTTCCCGGATCAGGTTCCCCAGCTCGTTTTCCGCCGGGGCGGCGTCCCCCAACCCGTAAAAATCCGCCTTGTACACGTTCATCTGGTTGCGCGTCAGGGTGCCCGTCTTGTCTGTGCAGATGACGGTGGCGGCCCCCATGGTTTCGCAGGCGTGCATCTTGCGCACCAGGTTGTTGTTGGCGAGCATGCTCTTCATGCTCAGCGCCAGGCTCAGGGTGACGCTCATGGGCAGCCCCTCCGGCACCGTGACGACGATGACGGTTACGGCGATCATGACGGTATTCAGAATGTAGGTTCCCGCGCTCAGCCATTCCACGGGGCCCGGCAGATGGGAAAAATACAGGGTAAGCCGCCCGATGACGATGAGGGCGGCGATGGCGTAGCTGGCCCAGGTGATGAGGTCGCCCAGCCTGGAAAGCTGGCGGTTGAGGGGCGTCTGCACCTTGTTGTCTATCTGGGAACCTTCATAAACCTTGCCGTATTCCGTCCTGTCCCCCACGGAAGTCACTTCCATGACGCCGTGGCCGTCCGCCACGGTGGTTCCTTTCAGAACGTGGTTGGAGGGGTAGGTGGCATCCTTCTTGAATTCCGCTTCATCCGTGGTTTTGCCGATGAGGGGTTCCCCCGTCAGCGTGGATTCGTTGACCTGGAGGGAAACGGCTTCCAGCAGGACGCCGTCCGCCGGTACCTCCTCCCCTGTGTTCAGGATGACGATATCGCCCACCACCACATCCCGGCGGGGCAATTCGCAGATATTGCCGCCGCGGATGACCTGGACCATGGTGTCGTCATTGACCTGGTTCAGGATTTCAAACTTCCTGTTGGCGCTTACCTCGAAGGCGAAGCCCACGCAGGTGGCCAGCAGGATGGCCGCCAGGATGCCCGCGGGCTCCAGAAAGACGCTGGCCGATTCCGCTCCGGTAAGGAACTGATAGCAGGCCACGCCTACGGACAGGAGCAGGGCCACCAGCAGAATTTTGATGATGGGGTCTGAAAATTTCTCCAGAAATTGCTTCCACAGGGGTTCCTTTTCCGGGGGAGTCAGGATATTGACCCCGTATCTGGTCCGGTTTTCCTGAACCTGCTGTTCCGAAAGCCCCTGATGATGTGCTGCATTTTTCATGGTTCAGGTGCTTCTTACCTGATTGGAGCCTGTGAGAAAAGCGCGGAGGAATATTTTCAGGAGTGATGACGGGAGTTTTTTAGCGGGACGCAGCCTGCGGCCCGTGCCTTGAAAGGCGGCATTGTTGTCTTGACTTTGACTATGTTCCGGAGATTCTGGAGCACCTATGTGGAATGATCTTTCTCATGGTTTTTCCGTGCTGGCGGATGCCCTGGCTTTCCTTTCCCGTTCCTGGGGGTTCTGGGTTTGCGCGGGCAGTGTGGCGGGGTTGGCCGCCGTTTATGCGTGGTGGAGAAAGCGGCTGGCCCTGTGGGCGTTTGTCCTGGCGTTTCTTTCCCTGCTGGCCGTGGTGGGGCTGGCGTGCCGCCAGGCGGTGTGTCAAAAAACTTTCCTGTGGATTCATGAGCCGGACCTGCAGGCCCTTTCCGGAAAGTATGAGGTGGAATCCTCCCCCAGGGAGAGGCGTTTTTTCCGCCCTCCGGAGTTGAAGCGTTTTTTCCAGGTCAGTTCTTCCACGCTCCTCCTGAATGAAGACGGGACGTGCGAGATTTCTTCCTTTCCCCGTCCGGAGGCATGGGGCAGGTGGATTTCCCGTCCGGAAGAGAGGGAAGACCTTTCCGTGCTGGAGGAAGATCTCGTTTCTTCCTGCCGCGGAACCTGGTCCCTGGTGAAAAAGGGGGGATATTACGGTGTCTCCATCGCCTATTCCCCCGGCAGAAGCCTGATGTTGTACCTGGGCGGGGAAGGTGCGGAATGCCTGATGATGCCGGTCAACCCTGCCGATCCGCTGGAAGCGGTGACGTTTGAAAAAACATTCTGACCCGGGCTCTGTACGGGCGGGAAAAAAGCAGGGAGGCGGGATACCCGCCTCCCTCAATATATTTTTCCCAACGCCGTTCCGGCTTTGGCCGGCCGTGTGGGCCGGCTGATTTATTTGACCTTTCCTCCTTCGTACACCAGCACCTCAAAGGGCTTCAGCGTGAAGGAGATTTCCTTGTCAATGTCTACGGAACTGCCGGAGAAGCCGTCCAGCGTCCGCTGGTCGTCATAGGAATCCTTGAAGGTGATGGAGCCCTTGACGTTCGCAGGGATATCCAGAATGCTGCGCAGGGTTCCGGTCAGGCTCTTTTCCTGGTCGGAGGAATTGCGGAGAGCCAGGGTGGCCTTGTTTTTATTCCATGCGGCCCACCCGTACACGGCCCCTTCGTTAGTTTCCTTGTTCCACGGATTGCCGCCCACCCAGTGCACATCGTCCAAAACGTCCGCATTGCGGCGTATCCACTTGATCCCCTTGGCCAGTTCGTCCCACAGAACTCCGCCGTTGGCGCTCATCAGGTCCCGATCCACGTAGAGCTCCTGGAGGGAAGTGCCGCAAGCCGTGGCGCAGCGGAGTTCTTTCTTGACGTTTTCCGGATCGCGGGGCATGCAGGCCGGAGGACCGAATTTAGTGACCATCAGGCCGTGAGTCATCATGGAATTGATGGGCATCAGCGGGGAACCCTGCACAAAAACTTCATGCACCAGGCGGTCGCGGTAGGTAATCCATTTGTCGCGGTTGTCGCCCGCTCCGATAGTGCCGAAGTCATTCTCCTGCCTCCATACGGAATCCGCATAACGGAACCAGAAGGGGGATGCCCAGGTTCCTAGTGCAGTTGATGTAAAGATCCCCCTTTTTCTTGCGCAGGGCGTTCAGCACGCGGATGATGCCTTCCGCATCCTCCTCGTTGCCGGGCCCCTTGGCATGGAAGTGGGTGCTGATGCCGTCGAATTTGAAGTACTTCATATTGTAGTCCTTCACCATCTGGGAGCAGCGGCCCACAAAGGCGTCAAAATATTCCTTGTTGGAAAGCTGGAAATTGCCGATCTTGTTGTCCGGATGCTTCACGTTCCAGTAAGCGAGACGCTTGCCCTTGGAGGCTCCGTAGCCCCCCACCGGACCCAGCCACGTGCCGATGCCGGCCTTTTGCCTGCCGGCGGCGGCGTCAATGCGCTTGAACCCCTGCGGGAACATTTTGTGGAAATCCCACAGGCTGTTGAATTCATCCCAGCCGTCGTCCCAGACGAAGGCGTCAATGGACATGCCGCGCTTCTGGAAAAACTGTTCCTGCCAGTCTTTCAGGACGGCCAGGCATTGTTCTTCCGTCATGCGCTTGGCGGGGTCCGAATCATTGTTGCGGTTGATGTTCAGTTCATACCAGGAATTATAATGGATGAAGGGGCGGTAGGGCATCACGCGTTCCCGTTCCATATAGGCCAGGAAGGAGCGGCGTTTCTGGCCGGGGGCAAAAATTCCGAGAACGGAGGATACGTCCCATATTTCCCCGGGCTGCAAGGTGGTTTTACGGCTCCAGAGTCCCTGGGCCAGCCGGGATTCGTCCGCCTGGGGTTCCTGCTTTTCCTCCAGCGTGCGCACGGGCAGGGAAAAGGTGATTTCCCCCTTGCTGGCAATCGGTTCGCTCTTGGTCTGGGCCCAGTAGCGCAGAATGTAATTTCCCCTGGAGGGAACCTGTACCGTGTAAGTGTTGCCGGCATTGGAATCTCCTGTGCTGCCGTTGTGGAAATCGGAGTCAAGAACGGCCCCCTTGGAAGAGAGGAGCTGCACGCCGGCAAGGTTCAGCTTATTGTTGCCCTTGTCCCCTCCCTTATACTGGAAAGTGACGGTGCATGCTCCTTTGCCGTCAATGGAAACCGGGCCTTCCGCACTGGAAACCTGTTCTCCGTACTGCTTTTTCAGTTCCTGGGGAACATTGAAATTTCCGGTCCATGAGGCTGTGGACCACTTGTCCGCTCTCCAGCTGGCGGTTTCTCCCCCTGCCGTATTTCCGGCGCCCCCCACAGTATTGATGCCCATGGGAGTTTCCAGGGCAGTGAACGCCAGGTCATTGACGATGAGCGCGCCTCTGGCGTTGCCGGAGACGGAGGGCGCCCCGGCTTTCCCTTCTGCCAGGTCATATTGCATCGCTATGATGTTTTTCATCTGGATGGGCTTCGTACATGTCAGGCGGAGTTCCTGCCGCAGGTAATGGGAATGATCCCTGAGCACGGCGCGCCAGGAGATGCGAAGGGCGCCGTTCAGAGCCTGAAACGTGGCGCTGACGGCTTTTCCCGGGAAGCGGTCAGCCAGCCTGAACGCTTTGGGATTGGGCTGGAGGGCGGTGAACTTGACGTTTCCCGCTTTCAGATCGGAGGATTTAATGCTCCGTCCATCCTGAAGATTGATGATAAATAAGTCTCCCCCTGCCTTGGCGACGGGCCCCAGTTTGGAAGTCATTCCCCCGAAGGAAAGACTGCCGTTCCGAAGGATAAATTTGGCCGTCAGGATGTTATTGGAAAGAGTATAGCCGGAAGCGTCTTGTTCCGCGCTGGCTGTTCCGGGCGCGGGCCCCGGAAAGGCGACTTCTGCGGGGGATGTGGGCAGGCAGCCCAGCAGGGTTGTCATGGCAATGGTTGTCTTGAAAAATTTCATGGTGAAATGATATTACAGCTAGCGGGAGGATAATTTGGGGAAGGCTCGTTTTCAAGAAGAAGGTTCTGGAAATGGAAGGAAAGAAAATTAATTTTTATTGAATATGAAAACATTATGTTGCTTTTTTGATGGCTGTGGGAAAACAACCGGATTCCAAATCCGGAGTCAACCTAACATTTCAGATATGAAAATATTATTACGATTTTTCTCTTCTGAGAAAAAGAATTTCTGTTCCTAAACAAGCAATTTCAAAACCGCTGCAAAAAAAATTATTCTGCGCCTTATTTGCGTATGTTTACAAGTTGCAGAAAATAAGAATATTACAAATTTGTTTGAAGAGTAAAAAAGTCTTATCCCCCTCTTCCCCAGTTGAGAAGAGAAAGAGCGGATTTGGAATCCGATATACAAAGGGCGGGGAATATCTCCCTAATAACTCAGTCCTGCATACATAAAAAATGAAGAAAACATTAGCATTAATGGCTATTACTGCGTGTTGTGCCGTACCGGCGTTGGCGGCTCCCGGCTCTGTTGCTCCGGAATCCGGAACGCTTTACACTTCCGGTACGCAGACGACAACTGAAGGTGTTGCATTGGGAAAAGATATGACGTTCGGAAGTCTTTCAAGCAGCGTTATTCCTGGTGATTCCATTCCTTATGGCGGTAATTTCTATGCTTCCAGTTACACGATTTCTCTCTGGCTGGATTCTTCTTCTCTTTCTACGGGATCTCAGACTGCGCTGTTCGGATATTTTGGTTCTCGGCCTACCGACAGTTACGGGGCAAACAGCCTGTACCTGGCTGCTGACGGCAAGCTTGGAATGGGGGATGGAGCCTTGACGACATCTACAGGCGCTTTTTCCCAATCCCGAGGAGACCTTTCTGAAAGTGCTATTTCTTTGACGGGCGGCTTACTGAACATCGTTTTATCCGTTACGGGAGGAAATGGAAATCAGGCTGTGGATGTCTATGTGAACGGAGATTTCTTTGACTCGTTATCCTATAACGGCAACATGAACGGCAATCAGTCTTCCGTCACCAGCTGGATTAATCCCAACCTTACATGGGGTGAAATTCAATGGACGAATGAAGCTCTTGCTGAGGATCGGATTGCCGGTTTTGCCGGCCTTCAGGTTCCGGAACCGGCCTCGGCTTCTCTGGGAATCCTGGGCCTGGCCGTCATGATGATGCGCCGCCGCCGTTCCTGACAGTTTTCCACCAGAGAACTGGTCAATTCACAGGCCGCTGCCTGATAAAGGCGGCGGCCTTATTATTTCTTATATTGGGGGATAACCGCAGGTATTGTCCCTGGTGCGGAAAAGGCGGGAAGATGACACATAAGGATGAATCCATTAGAGATTGACGGTGTCTAAGCTGCATGTACAGGGTAGCCGATCAGATTGTTGAAATTTTGGAAAAGGCGGGAATTAAGCGAATTTACGGAATTGTGGGGGATAGCCTGAACCCCGTTACGGACGCTTTGAGGAGGAGGAAGACCATTGAATGGATTCATGTGCGGCATGAGGAAGTGGCGGCTTTTGCCGCGAGCGCGGAAGCCCAGCTGAGCGGGAATCTGGCTGTATGCTGCGGCAGCAGCGGCCCCGGAAACCTCCATTTGATCAACGGCCTGTTTGACGCCCACCGGAACCATGCCCCGGTGCTGGCCATTGCCTCCCATATTCCACAGAGCCAGGTAGGCATGGAATATTTTCAGGCCACGCATCCGGAACAGCTTTTCAAGGAATGCAGCGCATATGCGGAACTGGTTTCGGAAGCTTCCCAGGTCCCGTGCATTTTGATGTCCGCCATTCAGCACGCGTGGGCCAGGCGCGACGTAGGCGTCGTCGTCTTGCCCGGAGACATTGCGGACGCCCCCGCGGAGATGAAGAATCTGGTGCATCCTCCTTCCTACACGCGGGAGAATGTTGTTCCTGAACATGAATCCGTATCCCTTCTGGCACGGATGCTTGACGACCACCGCCGCATTACTTTCTTTTGCGGCGCCGGCTGCGCAGGAGCGGAAGACAAGGTCGTCCGGCTCGCGCACCGCCTGAAAGCTCCGATTGCTTACACATGGAGGGGAAAGGATTATTTTGAACATGACAATCCCCTGGGCATCGGCATGACGGGGCTGCTGGGATGGGGAGATGCCTACAAGGCCATGCATGAAAGCGACATGCTCGTGTTGTGGGGGACGGATTTTCCCTATTTCAATTTCATTCCCACCAAACCTGAAATCGTGCAGATTGACAGGCGCGGTGAAGTGCTGGGCCGCCGCTGCCGCCTGGACCTGGGTATTTGCGGGGATGTTTCCGTCACGGCGGAGGCGTTGCTGAACATGGTGCAGGAAAAGACGGATTCCGGGCATTTGGACGCCGCCCTGAAACGCCACGCCAGGGACGTGAAAGAGATGAACGCCTATATGGAAGGAAATGACAAGGAATCTCCCATCCGGCCGGAACAGCTCACGACCGCCCTGAACAGGCATGCGGCATCCGACGCCGTATTTACGGTAGATACCGGCACCCCCTGTATCTGGAGCGCAAGGTTCCTGTGCGCTACGCTTGGCAGGAGGACGCTGGCTTCCTTCAATCATGGCTCCATGGCCAATGCAATGCCAATGGCTATTGGGGCGCAGATGGAATACCCCGGACGGCAGGTAATTGCCCTGTGCGGAGATGGCGGCCTGTCCATGCTGCTGGGGGATCTCATCACGATTGTCCAGTACAGGCTGCCGGTGAAAATCGTGGTGTATAACAATGACTGTCTGGATTTCATCCAATTGGAGATGCAGGCGGCCGGGCTGATTCCGTGGCAGATCAACCTGAACAATCCCTCTTTTGCCGCCGTGGCGGATGCCGTTGGCATCAAGGGGTTTTTATTGGACAAATCCAGTCAGGTGGACCAGATGGTGAACATGTTCCTGAATTATCCGGGCGCCGCTCTGCTGGACGCGCATGTGGACAGGGACGCCCTTGCCCTGCCTCCCTATATCAGTATGGGCCAGGCGGCGGACTTTTCCCTTGCCATGATGAAGCAGACGCTGGCCGGGGAAGTGAAGCAGGTATGGAACACCCTGGCCGGAAACAGGAAGCTGTTCAAACCGTGATGCCCTGCGGGCAAGGAGAGGACACCGGGAAGGGAAGCGGCTCTTTGTTTATGGTTACTCCATGGAAAGGGCTTTTTTCAGCGCTTCCGTCACGATTTTCGGGTTGGCTTTGCCTTTGGCGGCCTTCATGACCTGGCCGGTAAGCCAGTTCAGGAGTTTTTCATTGCCCCCCTGTATTTCCGCAACCTTGTCCGGATTGGCGGAAATGACTTCCCGCACGATGCCGTCCAGAAAAGAGGAATCCGCCTTTTCAAAGCCCAGCAGCTTGGCGGCCTGCGCTGCGGCGAGGGCCGGCTCATCCCACATTTTGGCGAATACGTCCTTGGCCTGGTTGTTGGAAACGGTGCCGTCGTCAATAATGGCGATCAGCTCCCGGATGGCGCCGGGTTTCACCGGGCATTCAGACGGGCGCATGCCTTTTTCATTCAGCACGGCGGAAATGTTGTTAATCACCCAGTTGGCGATTTTTGCCGCTGGCGGTTCCCCGCGCCGCTTCTTCAAAAAAGTGTGCCAGTTCCAGGTCTCCCACCAGCACGTTGGCGTCGTATTCGCTCAGGCCGTATTCTTCCATGAAGCGTTTCTGCCGTTCCTGAGGCAGTTCGGGAATCTGACCGCGCACTTTCTCCACCAGCGGGGCCGTGCGTACGGGAACCAGATCCGGACAGGGGAAGTAACGGTAATCGTGCGCGTCTTCCTTGGTTCGCATGACGACGCTTTCTCCGCGTTCGTCGTCCCAGCGGCGGGTGGACTGGATTTGAGGAATGTCCATGTCCAGTTCTTCCGCCTGGCGCCGGATTTCATAATGAAGGGCTCTGCGGACGGCGGACATGGAGTTGATGTTCTTCATTTCCACCTTGGCACCCAATTCCTCCTGCCCGTGGGGACGCAGGGAAATATTCACATCGCACCGCATCTGGCCCTTTTCCATGTCCGCGTCGGAGATATCCCCGTAATTCAGAATCTGCTGGAGGGACTTGAGGTAGGCGTAGGCTTCTTCCGGGGTGTCGATGTCCGGCTCGGAAACGATTTCCATCAGGGCGGATCCCGCACGGTTGTAGTCGATCAGGGAATAATTGGCATGATGGGTAATCTTCGCCGCGTCTTCTTCCAGATGGATGCGGGTCAGCTTCACGGTGCGGAAAGGAGGGACGCCGGCTTTGATCACGTCATTCGGATAGGACCAGGGGTACAGGGGCACTTCCCCTCCCAGGCACAGCGGAAGATCCAGCTGGGAGGTCTGGTAATTTTTAGCCATGTCCGGATAGAAATAATTCTTGCGGTCCCATTGGGAAATCTCCGGGCTGGAACATCCCAGCATCAGGCCGGTCAGCAGCGTGCGTTCAATGGCGAACTCATTCAGGACGGGCAGGGCGCCCGGCAGCCCCAGGCAGGTGGGGCACACGCGCGTATTGGGTTCAAAGCCAAAGCCGGTCTCGCAGGAGCAGAACATTTTGCTCTGTCTTGATCTGGCAGTGGACTTCCAGGCCAATGGTCACGATGTAATCTGAAATTGCCATAAATTCGGAACGCTTGAAGATCGCGGAAACTGTACGGAACCCTTTTCTCCCTGTCCAGTAAAAAGGCCTGCGGGGGAGAGCGGAGGGTTTTCCGGCTAAAGATGATGATTGGTCTGGCGGAAGGCTGTTTTTGCAATGGAGGCGGGGAGGCGTTTATGTCCTTCTCCGCCCCGGTGACGCCGGCGCCGCGTCTCAATCATTGTTTGAAAACACGGGCCCGCTCCCGCCGTGGCGCGGGAATTGCCGCAGGTGAACAACATGAACCGCAAATTTCCGGCTTGTTGCTCCGGTGATTCCTTTCATGTCACGGAGTTCTCCACTCTGCCTCCTCCACTCTTTTTATAAGATGCCCAGTTCCTTAAGCTGCTGGATGGGGCGTTCCGGCCAGAGCTTGTTGGCGATGGGGCTGGCGGGGCTTGGGTGGAGCAACGTGCCGATGGTGAAGCTTTTGCCGGGGAGCCGGGAGGCGGCGTCCCGCAGCTTCTGCGTGGCGTAGGCACCCACCCCCACCAGCGTGTGGGGATTCAGGATGGTGATGAGGGAAAGCAGGTGTTCCATACATACTGCGTCCACGGCGGCGCGCTGTTCCGTCGGCAGTTTGTCCGGCGTGATGTTGGCTCCGGTGGCTCCCATCCAGATCAGCGGACAGTAATTGGCCACGTAATTGTGACGGAAGAAATTTTCCGCAGTGCCGAAAGCTTCCGCGAAAAGTCCCCAGAGGCGGCGGCCGCTGACTTCCGACCTGGGGCAGCTGAAACCCTCCACGGGACGTTTGGGGTGGGTATGTTCCGGCCGCCCGACTTCTCCGCGGATGTGCAGCCAGTTGACGACGGCGTCCACTTCCCCGAAGGGGACGCCTGTCTGGGCCATGCCGAAGGGGCCGGGATTCATGCCCAGGAACAGATGGCTCTTTTCCCCGTTTCCGTAGGTGCGCACATACTGTTCATGCGGCCCCCATGCATAGGTGAGAGGGTTGTAGGTAACATGGACCGGGGCTTCGAACCGGAGCTTCTCCGTGCCGTCCCGGAGGGCGGCCGTGGCTTTCAGAATGGCTGCTGCAGTGTCGTTCATGCCTCCGCATCATGAAGCGTTGCCGTTTATTGCGCCAGTAAAAACTCCGCGCTTGCATTATTTGTTCCGCCCGGTAACATTTCCCCCCGGACAAGTTAACCTTATTACTTATGAGTGGAATAGCCATTATGACATCTGGCGGCGATGCCGCCGGAATGAACCCGGCGATCAAGGCGGCAGTGGATCATGCCCGCCAGCTTGGGATGAACCCGTACGTTGTTTATGACGGCTTGGAAGGGCTGATCGATGGAAAAATCAAGGAAGCCACCCGGGAACTGACCAACGATATGATCTACAGGGGCGGAACTCTCCTCCGTTCCTCACGATCCAAGCGCTTTTTCGACTACGAATTCCGCAAGCAGGCCTACGAGCATCTGAAGAAACGCAACATCGACAAGCTCATCATCATGGGCGGGGACGGTTCCTTCCGCGCCCTGAACGACTTTCAATGATTTTGAAGTGCCTTTTGCCGGTATTCCGGCCACGATTGACAACGACATTGCCGGCACGGACTACTGCCTGGGCGTGGATACGGCCCAGAACGTGATTCTGGATTGCATTGATTCCGTTCGTGATACGGCCCGTTCCCATCACCGCGCTTTCGTGATTGAAACGATGGGCCGGGACTGCGGCTATCTGGCGATGACCACCGCTCTTTGCAGCGCGGCGGATATCTGCATTGTCCCTGAAATTCCGTATGACCTGGAATCCATTTACAAGCGCCTCCAGCCTGTCATCAATGAGGAGGGAAGCTGCATCATTGCCGTGGTGGCGGAAGGCACCCGCGTGGCGCAGTACCTGACCCGCTGGCTGACGGAACGCGCCGGCATGGATACCCGCCTGACCGTGCTGGGCCATGTGCAGCGCGGCGGTTCCCCCACTGCCCGTGACCGCCTGATGGGCACCCGTTTTGCCACCCGCGCCGTGGAAGCTCTGAACAACGGGGACATCAACCAGATCATGGTGTATCATGACGGCCAGTACGGCTATGCCTCCCTGGATTCCGTTGCCGGGCAGCAGTACTCCGTGAACCAGGATATCATCAACCTTTGCCGGGAGCTGAGCTGCTAGCCGTCTCAGCGGTTACGGAACCCGCTTTTTCCCGCCCATGCCGCCACGTTCCCGCGGCATGGGCGGATTTGTTTTGAAAAAAAACACCGTTGCTGTATGATGACGCCGCATCTTTCCCTGAAAACAGTGCTATGAAAGTTATCGTTACGGGCGGCGCCGGATTCATCGGCTCCAATCTGGTCAGGCTGCTGCTGGAGCGCGGCCATGAAGTCCTGAATATTGACGCCCTGACCTATGCCGGCAACATCCATTCCCTGGACGGCTCGGCGGATTCTCCGGCATACCGCTTTCTGCACGCCGACGTCCGGGACGCTTCCCTGATGCGGCGCACTTTGCGGGAGTACGCTCCGGACTGGGTGATGCACCTGGCGGCGGAATCCCATGTGGACCGTTCCATTGACGATCCGGGAAATTTTATGACCACCAACGTCATGGGCACTTTTTCCATGCTTCAGGCCGCTCTGGAATATTACCGTTCCCTGGAGGGAGAGAAAAAGGAGCGTTTCCGCTTCCACCACATTTCCACGGATGAAGTGTACGGCTCCCTGGGAAAGGAAGGCCTGTTCACGGAGTCCACGCCGTATCGCCCCCATTCCCCGTATTCCGCCAGCAAGGCCTCCAGCGACCACCTGGTGCGCGCCTGGCACGATACGTACGGGCTGCCCGTGCTGATCACCAACTGTTCCAACAATTACGGCCCCTACCAGTTCCCGGAAAAGCTGATCCCCGTCGTTATCCTGAAAGCGCTGGGCGGGGAACCCATCCCTGTATACGGCAAAGGGGAAAACGTGCGGGACTGGCTGTATGTGGGGGATCACTGCGAGGCGCTGCTGACGGTCGTTTCCTGCGGAAAACCGGGGGAAACGTACAACATCGGCGGCAATAACGAGAAAACCAATCTGGAGCTGGTGGAGCTGCTGTGTTCCCATCTGGATGAACTGCGGCCCCGGCCGGACGGCCGGAGCTACCGGGAGCAAATCTCCTTTGTGCAGGACAGGCCGGGCCATGACCTGCGCTATGCGATTGACGCTTCCAAAATACGGAGGGAATTGGGATGGACTCCGCGCCAGGACCATTCTTCCGGATTCAGAAAGACCATTCAGTGGTATCTGGACCATGAGGAATGGTGGCGGGGCATCCTGTCCGGGGAATACCGCCTGGAACGTCTTGGAACCAATGGCTAGGAATTTGATATGAAGGGTATTGTTCTGGCCGGGGGAAGCGGCACGCGGCTGCATCCCGTTACGCTTTCCGTCAGCAAGCAATTGCTGCCCGTTTATGATAAGCCAATGGTTTACTATCCCATCTCCGTGCTGATGCTGGCCGGAATACGGGAAATCCTTGTTATTTCCACGCCCCGGGATCTGCCCCTGTACCGGGATTTGCTGGGGGACGGCAGCAGGTTCGGCGTTTCCTTTGAATACAGGGAACAACCCAGGCCGGAGGGATTGGCTCAGGCCTTTATTATTGGAGAGGAGTTCATAGGAAAGGATTCCGTAGCCCTGGTGCTGGGGGACAATATTTTTTACGGGCGCGGCCTGACGGAGAAGCTGAGGCGGGCCGCCGAACTGACGAGAGGAGCGACCATTTTCGGTTACCAGGTGCATGACCCGCAGCGTTTCGGGGTAGTGGAATTCAATGAGGAGGGGAAGGCGGTTTCCATTGAGGAAAAACCGCTCCGGCCCAAATCGGATATTGCGGTGACGGGCCTCTATTTTTACGACAACCGGGTGGTGGAGATAGCCAAAAGGATTCCCAAGTCCTCCCGGGGCGAGTTGGAAATTACCTCCGTGAATCAGGAATACCTGAAGCAGGGCCTGTTGCGCGTGGAAAAGCTGGCGCGCGGCTATACGTGGCTGGATACGGGCACGCACGATACCCTTCTGGAGGCTTCCATGTTCGTTCGCACGTTGGAGCACCACCAGGGGTTCAAGGTGGCGTGCCTGGAGGAGATTGCCTTTAATAACGGCTGGATTTCCCCGGAAACGCTGCGTTCCCAGGCCGGAGCCATGAATAATAACGGTTATGGCCGGTATTTGGATGAATTGGTGAAATAGGGTTGTCTGGGGTCTGCAAGGGAAATGGAAGGGGCGACCCTGCAAATCCCGCGGTTTTCCGTGGGGGCGGTTTGCTTCCCGGCGATGCTTTCCATGCGGTGGCCGTACTTGCGGAAATTTCCGGCCGTTGTTTGCTCAAAGCCGTAAAAGCCTTTCATGCCGGGATGCGGCAGCCGGGTTGGAAGAAGGCTGCCGTGAGCGGTTCGCGTATTCATGCCGCGGACTGGGGGTAACCCCTTCCAACTGGCTGCAAACATGAAGGCAGGGGGGAAGTCAGGGAAGGTTGCCCGGCATGGAGGGATCAATCGGTTCCGGCATGGACGCTATGGACATGACCTCTTTAAACAGGCGCCGCGCCAGAATGACGGAAAGGGCCGCCAGCATGATTTCCAGGCCGCAGGACAAAAGAACGGCCAGCCATGCAACTGGCGCTGCCAGGGAGGGAACTGCTGTGGTCAGGAATTGACGCAACAGGACGGCAAGAAAAAACAGGGCGCTCTGCAAACCGCATCCTGCCGCCGAGATGCCCCAGGCCAGGAATAATCTCCTGCCTGCGGCGCCGTATCCCGCCGTATAAGGGAAGGAAAAGAAAGAAATGACGGACGCCAGAAGGAGGAAGGCCTCCCAAACCCTGTCCATTTCCGTATATTGCGATGAGGCGGGCATGCCCGCAAACGGAATGAGGAGGGCGTACAGGGCGGGCAGGAAGGCCAGCATGCTCAGATTTCTTGTTATCTTGCTTCCCCGGGAGGCCAGCAGAACTCTGGCGCCCCAGAACATGAGGAAGGACAGGGAAAGGATGGAGAGCAATTCCGCCCCTGTTCCCAAAAGCAGGAAGGGCGCGGCTGTCCGGGGAGAGCGGAGGAAAAAAGGCATGAACAGATGGATGAGGGCTGCTGCTGTTGCGCCCGCGCCGAAAAGAACGGCGCAGACTTTGATGAAAGCCCTGGCTGCCGGGTAAATCATCCAGTTCATGGTGAAGAAAAGGAGTAGAGGGGATAGAAAAAAGGAAAAGGACCGCTCCCTTTGCGGAAGCGGTCCTGAGGGGTTAACGTGAATTCATGGATGCCAATGCGAGTGACGGCATGCGGAATTACTTATACTGGGCCCAGTCGACATTCTTCATGTCTCCGCTTCTGGCCAGTTCGGCGTGCATGCCCAAAGCGGCCCTGATGGATTGCGGCGTCTGGGCTTTGCCGTCGGACAGCTTCAGGTAATCCCAGAGGATGTTTTTGTAATCCGGGTGGACGCAGTTTTCAATAATGGTCTGGGCCCGTTCTTTCGGGCTCTTGCCGCGCAGGTCCGCGACCCCCTGCTCGGTAATAATGATATTGACGTCATGTTCCGTATGGTCATGGTGGGAAACCATGGGGACGATGGCGCTGATCTTGCCGTCCTTGGCAACGGACGGGCAGGTGAAAATGGAGATGTAGGCGTTGCGCGTGAAGTCGCCGGACCCGCCGATGCCGTTCATCATCTTCGTGCCGCCAATGTGCGTGGAGTTGACGTTCCCGTAAATGTCGGCTTCAATGGCGGTGTTGATGGAGATGACGCCGAGACGGCGGATAACTTCCGGGCTGTTGGATATTTCCGAGGGACGGAGCACCAGTTTGTCGCGGAAAAAGTCCATATCCCTGTAAATGCCTTCCAGGCAGTCGTTCGTCACGGTCAGGGAGCAGGCGCTGCCGAATTTCACGCGGCCTTCCCGAATCAGGCCGATGACGGAGTTCTGGATGACTTCCGTGTACATCTCGAACGCGGGAATCGTCTTGTCGCGGCCCAGGGCGCCCAGCACCGCGTTTGCGATGTTGCCTACGCCGGACTGGAGAGGCAGGAATGTGGAGGGAATGATGCCCCGTTTCATGTCGGCAGCCAGGAAATCGGCCACGTTCTGCCCGATTTTATCAGTCAGGGGATCCGCTGCGGCGAAGGAACGGGCTTCATCCGGCCAGTTGGTTTCCACAACGCCCACAATCTTTTTCGGGTCAACCTGGATGTACGGCTTGCCGATGCGGTCGCTGGGTTTGAAGATGGAGATTTCGCGGCGGTAGGGAGGATCCAGGGGTTCGTAAACGTCGTGCAGGCCCATGGCGCTCTTGCTGTGGGCGGCGTTTAATTCCACGATAATTTTGTCTGCCAGGCGGCAGATGGTGGGAGCGATCCCGCCCGCGGCCGTCAGGTAAATTTTGCCGTCAGCCGTGACTTCACAGGCTTCAATAATGGCGATGTCCACGTTGCCCATGAACCCGTAGCGCACTTCCTGGGCCATCTGGGACAAATGGATGTCATTATAGGCGATTTCCCCGTTGTTCACCGCCTTGCGGAAATCAACGTTGGTGGTGTAGGGAGCGCGGTAGCGGATTGCCTTGGCCCGGGAAAGGATCCCGTCGCAGGAATCGCCGGTGGAAGCACCGGTGAAGACGCTCACCTGGAAAGGGTTCCCCTTCTCATGTTCCGCTTCTGCGATTTTTGCCAGCGCGGCCGTAACGGCCTTGGCCGTTCCGGCGGGCGTGAATCCGCTCAGCCCAATATGGTGGCCATGCTTGATCAGGCTTGCTGCTTCTTCTGGTGTCAGTACCTTGTAACTCATGTCAGTGATTTTTGTTGGATGAAAAAAGAAAGAAACCCCGTGTAAAAACGGAGCGGCAGGCTCATTCTTCGAGGAGCCTGTTAATCAGGTGCGCCGGAATGGTGCGGACGGCGCCGGCCGGAAGGGATAGCACAGGATTGCCCTGATCGTCAATCCCTGTAAAAATACCCCGGACGGTTTCGTCATCCGTAAGAATGGAAACCGGCCTTTCTCCGGCCCATGCCCGGGACAGACCCTCCTGAAGGGCAGAGACGCCGCCGTGGGAAAAGACGGAAAGAACCTGGTTCAAATGACTGCCCAGGGAAGCCATGACGGCGTGCAGGGAAGGGCAGTCCCGAACAAGATCCGCCAGCCTTGCCGGAGGGTCCTTGATTTCCCCGGCGATGGAGGCTACATCATTGAAAACATTGATGCCGATGCCGATGACGGCCATGTTTTCCGCCGGGCGTTCCACCAGTATTCCCGCCAGTTTGGATTTGCCCGCCAGCAGGTCGTTCGGCCAGCGCAGGCGCACGGAATCCAGCCCCATGCCGCGGAGCATGTTGAACAGGGCCAGCCCCGCAACCAGGGGCAAATGGCCCCAGTGCACGCCGGCCGCTGTATCCGCAGGAGCGGACAGGGGAACGGTGAAGGATGCCCACAGGCCGCCTTCCTCCCCTATCCATTTGCGGTTGAACCTGCCGCGGCCTCCTGTCTGAACGCGGCAGACGGCAATATGCCCCGGGGGCAGGGAGCGGGCCAGGTCATTGGTGGAAAAAGCCTCGGCCCATTCATGATAAGTCCAGTCGCCGCATGGTCCTTCCTCCTCGGAGGGGTGGAAAATGAGGCTGCGGAATTCATGGGACGGGCCGAGGCCGGGAGTAATTTTCAATTCTGGTTATTTCGCCAGAGTGGCGATGTAGTAGCCCGCGATGACTGCGGTGCCGATCACGCCTGCAACGTTCGGGCCCATGGCGTGCATGAGCAGATAGTTGGAGGGGTCGTACTTCTGGCCCACATTGTGGGAGACGCGGGCCGCCATCGGGACGGCGGAGACGCCTGCGGACCCGATGAGGGGGTTGACCGGATTCTTGCGCCAGATGAGGTTCATGAGCTTGGCGGCGATGACGCCGCCCGCAGTGGCTACGCCGAAGGCGACAATGCCCAGCAGAATGATTAGCAGCGTTTCCGCCTGCAGGAAGCGGTCTCCCTGCATCGTGAGACCCACGGAGGTTCCCAGGAAGATGGTGACGATGTTGATGATTTCATTCTGGGAGGCCTGAACCAGGCGTTCCGTCACCTTGCATTCGCGCAGGAAGTTGCCGAGCATCAGCATGCCGATGAGCGGGGATGCGTCCGGAATCAGCAGAATGGTGACAATGGTTACCAGCACGGCGAAGAACAGTTTTTCGCTCTTGCTGACCGTCCGCAGGGATTTCATGCGGATGAGGCGCTCCTTCTTGGTCGTCAGCAACGCCATGATGGGCGGCTGTATCAGCGGAACCAGGGACATGTACGTGTATGCGGCCACGGCCACGGCGCCCAGCAGGTGCGGAGCCAGCTTCATCGTCAGGAAGATGGAAGTGGGGCCGTCAGCTCCGCCGATGATGCCGATGGAGGCGGCTTCATTCGGGTTGAAGCCCATGAACAGGGCCATGAAGAACGTGGCGGCTACGCCCACCTGGGCCGCCGCGCCCAGAAGCAGGGTGCGCGGTGCGGCGAGCAGCGGGCCGAAGTCCGTCAGGGCTCCTACGCCCAGGAAGATGATGGGCGGGAAAATTTCAGCCTTGATGCCCAGCCCGATCCAGTCATACAGGCCCCCGTGGATGGAGGTGACCAGCAGTTCCTGGGTATGTTGGCCTACGGCCACGTATTTGCCTGCGGCGGAAACCACCAGGGGTTCCAGCTTCTGCGTTTTCAGGTCCACGGGAACACGGTTGCCGCTGGTGTCAAAGTAATTGACGCCCTGCTGGCGGACGACGGTGGTTCCTTCTCCGTTCGTGAGTAGGAAGACCGGCTCATTGCCGTTGTCCTCCGTCACGTTCTGGAAGTCCTTCAGGTTGGGATCCACTGTCAGACTGTCGTCTCCCAGGCGGGCGGCGTCAGCTTTGGCTTTTTCCTGGGATTCCCGCACGGACTTGATTTTGGAAACGGTCAGCTGGCTGCCGGGATAAACCTGCATGGGCTGCTGCATGGTTTCCAGATACTGGGCGCGGGCTTCCGGCGTGGTCAGATTGGCCGGCACCTTGGCGGGCGTCTGCTGCAGAGGAGCCACATGAACGCGCAGGTAGCCCACGTTGTTCAGGGACGTGGAGGTTACTTCCCCCTGTTCATTGGAGGAGATGACCTGCTGGTTCAGCTGGGTGATGAGCATTCCGTTGTCCGGAATGTTGGCGATGAGGGCGCCGAAAGCAATGGGAACCATCAGGAGAGGTTCGTATTGCTTGGCTACACCCAGATACAGGAGCAGGATGGCAATGCCCCACATCCCTACCATTTGCCATGATAGGGAGAAGATGCCCATCCCCTGTAAAAAAGGTGATTAATGAATCAAAAAGACTCATACGGAATGTTATTGTAGCGGTTTGTTATCTGAGTCGGAGCCAGGAACTGTTGGAGATTCCGGGCGGTTGCCGCCGGGATTAACCAATTTTGGCCAGAGCCTGTCCTTCCTGAACCGTATCACCCGGGTTTACGCAGAAAGCGGTGAGCGTGCCGGAGGCGGGAGCGTAGATGATGGTATTCATCTTCATGGCTTCCAGCGTCAGAATCTGGTCGCCGGCCTTCACGGAGGCGCCAGCGGCCACGTCCAGGGAAACAACCTTGCCGGCAAGCGGGCTGGGCACGTCTCCGGCGCCGGCGGCGGCCGGAGCGGGCGCAGGTGCGGGAGCCGGAGCCGGAGACGGGGCGGCCACGGGTGCGGATGCGGCAGGAGCGGGAGCGGCCACAGGTGCGGGGGCCGGGGCTGCGGTAGTGGAGGATACCTGGTCCAGGAGTTCTACGGATACGTCAAATACCTTGCCGTCTACGGTGATGCGAAGTTTCTTCATGATAATGTATGGTATGGAGTATTAAGTTAAATGGTTCCCGCCGGGGCGGGGGTAAGGGTGAATAATGCTGTAGTTCAACGGGAAGGCCGAATGCGGTGGGAGGCGAAGATTTCCGCCCTGCCTGCGGCCGCATAGCCGGAGCCCGGGGATTGCTTGATTTCCACAATGCGGTGGCTCATGCCGTCCAGGCCCGCGTCCACGGCGGCGGAGATGACGGCCACCATTTCCGGCGTGAGCTCCGTCATGGCGGAGTCCACCGCTGCGGAGAGGATGGCGAGCATTTCCGGAGTCATGCCCGGTTTGCCCGCCGCAGCGGGGGCGGCGGCAGGCGCGGCCACGGGAGCGGCGGTTTTGGATTTGGCCCTGTTCTGAATGGCGGCGGCGATGGAGCCGCTGATGGTCAGAATGACGGCCAGGCCACCCAGGCACATCATGACCACCATAATGCCGACAATCTGATAGTTCAGATTGTTCATGACGTTGGCGATGCCCTGTGCAAAGGCGAGTGTTGTGAGTAACATATGATCCGTTGAGATGGATGTTAGAGCGGAATGTTGCCGTGTTTCTTGGCCGGGCGCACTTCCTTCTTGTTCAGCAGGGTGCGCAGGACGAAGGCGATTTTGGCGCGGGTTTCTTCCGGATTGATGACTTCCGTGATCTGCCCCATGCCGGCCGCCACATACGGGTTGTAGAAGGCTTCCCGGTATTCTTCAAGGAGTTCTCCCTGTCGCTTGGCTTTTTCCGCCGGGTCTTCCACAGCCTTCAATTCACGGCCGTAGAGTACCGGAACGGCGCCTTCCGCGCCCATGACGGCGATTTCCGCGCCGGGCCAGGCGAAGACGGCGTCAGCGCCCAGGTCCTTGCAGCACATGGCGATGTAGGCGCCGCCGTAGGCTTTCCGCATGATCAGGGTGACTTTGGGCACCGTGGCCTGGGAATAGGCGAAGATGAGTTTGGCGCCGTGGCGGATAATGCCGCCCCGTTCCTGGTTCTTGCCGGGCAGGAAGCCGGGCACGTCCACCAGGTTCACCAACGGAATATTGAACGCGTTGCAGAAGCGGATGAAGCGCGCGGCCTTGTCGGAGGAGTCGATATCCAGGCAGCCGGCTTTCACGTTGGGCTGGTTGGCGATGATGCCGACTACTACGCCGCAGATGCGGCCGAAGCCGACGACGACGTTTTTGGCGAAGTCCTTATGCACTTCCAGGAAGTCCCCGTTGTCCACCAGGCGGCTGATGATGGGCTGGACGTCCAGCGGCGTGCGGTTGTCGCCGGGAATCAGGTCGCTCATGCCTTCGTCTGCGCTCAGGTCAAGCGGGGTGTCCAGTTTGTGGGGCGGTTCTTCCGTGTTGTTGGAAGGAAGGAAGGAAAGCAGCCTCTTCAGGATGTCCATGGCGTGCGCGTCGCTGTCCGCTACGAAATGGACGTTGCCGGATACGGTGGCGTGAATGGCGGCGGAGCCGATGTCATCCATCGTGCATTTTTCATACGTGACCTGTTCAATCACCTTGGGGCCGGTGATGTACATGCCGGCGTTGCCGGAATTGCGCATGATGATGAAGTCCGTCAGGGCGGGGGAGTAGGCCGCGCCGCCCGCGCAGGGACCCAGAATCATGGAGATTTGCGGAACCACGCCGGAGGCAAGCACATTGTTGTAGAACACCTGGGCATAGCCGGAAAGGGCCGCCACGCCTTCCTGGAGGCGCGCGCCGCCGGAGTCGTTCACGGTCACCATCGGGATGCCGGCTTTCAGGGCGTACTTCTGGGCATCCGCAATTTTCATGGCGTGCATGTAGCCGAGGGACCCGCCCTGGGCCAGGAAGTCGGAGGCCGCGCAGGCCACCGGACGGCCGTCCACCAGGCCGAAGCCGGAAACGACGCCGTCGCCGGGGATTTCCTTCTTGCCCATGCCGAAGTTGTGGCAGTTGTGGCGCACATGCATGCCGATTTCCGAGAAGGTGCCTTCCTCAAAGAGGTACCCCATGCGGTCGCGGGCTGTCATTTCGCCCTTTTCATGTCTCTTGTCGATCTTTTCCTGACCGCCGCTGAGGATTACCTTCTTGCGGCGGCTGTTCAGATCGTCAATCAATTTGGGATCAATAGCCATTGGTATAGTGGTATGGTGAATAGGGAGAATGTTACTTGCCGCATTCGCAGCCGCCGGGGTGCTGGCAGAATTCGGTCAGGACGCCGAAGGTGCATTTGGGATGCAGGAAGGTGACCTGCGTGTTGTGGGCGCCGGGGACGGGCGGGTCGTTCAGCACGGTAAGGCCCGCTTCCTTGGCCTGGGAGATATTTCCGGCGATGTCATTGGTCTTGAAAGCGATGTGGTGGATGCCTTCCCCTTTTTTCTCAATAGCCTTGGCGATGGCGCTTTCCGGAGAGGTGGGTTCGAGCAGTTCGATGTGGACGCCGGCAACGTCAAACATGGCGACGCGGACCTTTTGAGTGGGGACTTCCTCAATGTGGGGCTCGCCGAGCCCGAGCGCATCGCGGTAATAGGGAACGGTGGCGTCAAGACTCTTGACGGCGATGCCGATATGGTCAATTTGCTGAATCATATGCGTGTGATGGTTATAGGGGAATGCAGGGGGGAGGCCTGCAATACATCAAGAGTTATTAAAGCGGATTTTTTTAAGATGTGAAGCGAAAAGCGGAAAAATGGCGAATTCGCGGCCGGCCTTTTCACCTGCTTGATTGCCCCGGAAGATGAGGTATGGTAGGGGCATGTTCAAGAGTGGATTAGCCGTGTTATTTCTGCTGGCGTCATGGTTTTCCGCCGCGTGTGCCTATGAGCTGCTGCCCGCTCATGTGGCCGTGGTTTATAACGGAAAATCCGAGCTGAGCCGCCGCATGGCCAGGGAATATGCGCGGGTGCGCGGCGTTCCGGAAGGGAATCTCGTTTCCCTGGATTGCCCCATGACCGGCGAGATTTCGCGGAAGGAGTATGAGGAGACGATCCGCGTCCCGCTGCTGGAGACGGCGCGGAAACAACGGTGGTGGGTGCCTTCCGGCATTGCGTCCTCCCCCTTGATGAACCGGAAGATTTTTGTGCTGGCGCTGATGGCGGACCTGCCGATGAAGATACGGCATGAAACGCCCGCTCCCCTTCCCGGGAAAGGCGTCAACCAGATGCAGACGGATCGCGCTGCGGTGGATTCCGAACTGGCTCTGCTGGCGGTGGGCGGTTATGAAAGGAAGTCCTGGCAGGTGAATCCCTATTTTAATAAAAGGGAGGATTTTGTGGGTTCCGGCCTTCCTTCGTTTCTGGTATGCCGCCTGGACGGACTGACGCCCGATACCTGCATGCGGCTGGTGACGGAACCGGCGAACGTGGAGAAAAAAGGTTTATGGGGGTGGGCCGTTGTGGACCGGGGCGGCCCCTATGCCCAGGGGGACCGGTGGATGGACGACGTGTTCGAGCGCGTGAGGGAGGCGGGCATTCCCGCTTATCTGGATGACTGGCCCCAGACCCTGCCGGAAAAATTCCCCTTGAGCCGGGATACGGCTCTTTACTGCGGGTGGTATGCGGGGAATGCGAACGGACCGTTTTCGGATCCTTCGTTCCGCTTCCGGCCCGGGGCGATAGCCATGCATCTGCATTCCTTCAGCGCCGCCGATTTCAAGGTCCCCGGCAGGGGGTGGAGTTCCGCCCTGCTGGAGAAGGGGGCTGCTGTGACGGTGGGAAACGTGTATGAGCCGTTCCTGGGCGCCTGCCACCGCTTTGATATTTTTGTGGACCGCCTCCTGGACGGCTATACCGTGGCGGAGGCTTCCTGGATGAGCATGCCTGTGCTGTCCTGGCAGGGGGTGGTGTTCGGAGACCCCCTGTACCGTCCATACGCCCGCATGAAGGATATGGACGTGGAGCCGACGGAAGAAGACCGTTATTTCCAGGGGTGGTGGGCTTCCTCCGTGCAGTTCGGAGACCGCTGGAAGGAGCGTTCCGCGCGTTTGATGGAGTCCGCCCGGAAGGCCTCTTTTTCCTGCCTTTATGAAGCTCTGGCGCTGGAATGCCTGTACCGGAAGGAACCGGCCCGCGCCGGAGAGCTCCTTTCCTCCGCTCTGGACGGCGCGGCTGACGCCCGCACCCGCGCGCGCCTGTTGCTGGAAATCCTGATGGCGGAACGGGCCCGGGGCGGTAACAAGGCTTTTCTGCAGCGGGCGGACGGCATCCGGGGCCTCATGTCTTCCTCCGCTTTTCTTCCGGCGCTGGAGGAATGGCTTGCCAGGGTGGCTCCGCCGCCGGCCCCGCCGAAAAAATAAATTAAGGACGTACGGCAAATTTGGATTGCCTTTTAGGGGATTATGGCTCATATTCTGCGTCCCGTAAGTTTTCCTTTTACTGATATTCACCAGCAATAGATAACACAAGATGAACATTATCAACAAAATCGAGCAAGAGCAACTCAAGGCGGATGTGACCCCATTTAACGTAGGTGATACCATCAAGGTTCACACTCGTGTTATTGAAGGCGGCAAGGAACGTATCCAGATTTTCCAGGGCATTGTGATCGCCAAGCGCGGTTCCGGCATCAATGAAGCTTTCACCGTCCGCAAAATTTCCTACGGTGAAGGCGTGGAACGCGTATTCCCCCTGCATACTCCCCGCATTGCCAAGATTGAAGTCGTGAACCGCGGCAAAGTCCGCCGCGCCAAACTTCACTATCTGCGCGGCCGCATCGGCAAGGATGCCATGATTGTGAAGTCTGCCAACCGGTAATCGGAAGAATTGCTATTTTGCTGGCCCGGCCCGCCGTGAGGCGGCGCCGGGTTTTTTATTTCCGGAGTATTGTTTTTCCTGAATGGGAAAGAGGTCCACAGGAACAACAGCCACTTCAAGATATTTCTCCGGGAGCCATATGGGGATGAGAGCGTTTTTCCGGGGTGGGGAAGGTGGAGAGGGGCGGCTGTTTCCGGTCCGGAGCAAATACGTTTTTCGGATTTTCCTCCGTCCGGGCCTGGATGGCTTCCGGAGAATGGAGCAGAAACCGGAAAATTTCATACGCGAATCCAAACCCGGAACTTAGCGCGTGACATTCCATCAGGCCCTGCCCCAACCTGATTTCCGGGAGGGGGAAAGGAAACGGGGTTTTCAGCATGGCCCCCGGAGGGGGGGCGAGCGGGTGCAGGGCTGCGCGGATAATTATTACTCCGCAGGTGCGGGAACCGGTGTGTCCTCCGCATCTTCCGGTCCGTACGCTTCCACTTCCGTCAACGCCAGGGGCTGGGAGGGATTTGCGGATTCCACGCGCAAGGCGCGCGCCTTGACTGGAGCGTCCAGTTTCCAGGAAGTGACGTTGGTGGATTTTTCCGAAGGAGTGGTGCTGAAGGTTTTTTCCGCCAGCACGTTTTTGTCATTGCCGTAGAGGATTACCTTGAATTTTTCCATAGTGCCCAGCAGCGTCAGGTTGGCCGGCGTGTAAATGACTACCTTTTCTATGGTGCGGTTGGTCTCCCTGCCGAAGTCAATGCCGAACCAGGCGGTTTTCCCTTCAACCACGCCTGTGGCGCTGATTGAAACGTCGGAAATCCTGGAGCTGGTATTGCCGTCAACGGCCTTTTTCGGACCATAAGCTCCCAGCATGTTGCGGTTGGAACTCTGGCGAACCTTGACGCCGGGCTGAAGGCTCCAATTGATTTTGCCGGGTTCCGCGGAAACTTTGGGAACTGCCGGCGTCTGCGCCGGACGCGCGGCCGGAACAGGTGAAGGAATGGCCGCAGCGGCGTTTTGCGCGGTGGCCGGAGCGTGGCGGCGCGCGTCCCTGTTCGCTTGTCTTGCCGCTTCCGCTTTCGCGTTATTTTCCTTTTGCACCTGTTCATTATAATCATTGCGCATTCTAACGACATCCTTCTTATACAGGATGCAGGTATAGGTCAGCACAATGCCCACGATCAGGGCCGGAATGAGATAGTAATAGATGTTGGACTGCCCTTTTTGCATGTTCAGGGCCGGAATGGCCGGGGAAGATGACGGTGGAGGAATGGAGGCCGCATTTCTTCCCGAAGGATTGGCAATGGCTTTATCCAGATCCGTGATGAAATCCCCCAGGTCCCGGTAGCGTTCCCGGGTATCCGGATTGATGGCGCGGGAGACTGCCGAATCCACGGCATCGCTGCATTTGATTAGTGAGGAGGGCATGGCGAAGCCCGCTTCCATCGGCGTTTTGCGGGTAAGCAGAATGTAGAGCGCCAGCCCCAGTGCGTAAATATCCATGCCCGGCGTGAACGTGGTTTCCGCTCCGGTGACCCACTCCGGAGAGGCGAAGTCCCCCATGTCCACCGGAGGTTGGGCAGGATAAATATTGATGGGCAGCAGCAGGGCGTCTCCGCCGTCTTCGCGCAGGCAAATCAGCTTGGGCGTGATGCCCCCGTGAAAAATGTTTTTCCGGTGCAGCGTCAGCAGTCCTTCCGCCATGTTGCGCACCAGGTTGAGCGCCGCCTGGGGAGATATTTGGGGAAGGTTTTCCATATCCGCCATCCGCGGATAGGGGGGGTGTTCGGAGATGATGAAAGTAAACGGCCCCGCCTGTCCTACTTCATAAACGCGCAGGAGCCCCTGGTGGGATTGTTCCACGATGGTGAGGGAGCGGACGATGAATTCAGGATCCCAGCCGAAGATGCCGGCTTCTTCCGTGGGAACCACCCGCAGCATGACGGGAGCAAAGTTGGATTTCAGGGTAGCTGTGAAAATTTGCTGGGGGCCTTTGGCTCCGACAAGCTGAATATTTTCCAATTGGGGAAAGAGAGAGGAAATCTGGTCCATGGGAAAGGAATCGTCGGCAGACATGGAAAAGGGAGGTGGAATAGTATTGATTCCCACTCTACCTTAAATTCCCCTACGGAAGCAACTCTATAAGCGGGCATATTTTGATGGCGGGACGCCCTGATGCTGAACGGACGCCAATCATGCCCGGATGGAGCGCGCCTTTTTCCGTAACCGGCCAGTCAAATCAGGGCAGCCAGGAACAGGCCGTAATGAGCGGGGAAAATTTCAGTTGTTTCAACCGCCGCGGCGGCATGTTGCCGCAGATGCCCGCGGCAAGGTAAATCCTGTTCGGTTCCTGTTTTTTTCCGGGAGCGGCAGGGAGGGTGGATGAACGAGGGCGTTCCAACCGTTAAAGCCGGGACATACAGGAACCCGGAAACAGGATCGCCGAGGCGTGGCCGTTTGACTGGAAGATGGCTGCTGTTATCAGCAGGAACAGCAGAAGGGGGGAAGGGAAGGAGGCCTTGCATGGACAAGGAGAATCAGTCCCCTGCATCAGGGCCTTTTCAGGATGATAGGCGGCGAGGGATTGGCCTGCCATACGGGAGTGGCGGCTTTCGCGTCCGCTTCTTCGAGCGTTTTACGGCCTTTGACCTTGACCAGGTGTTCCCGGAGGATGCGCCGCAGTTCCACGGCGGAGGCCGGGTCATCCTGCACGCTGTGCCCGGACGGAACGATTTTTTCACTGGCGCTCCAGTCCAGGTGGGATGAGTGGTACTTGACCACTCCGTCGGAGGAATTGGGCGTGTCGTTCCTGCCCCTGTCTCCAATGATGGAATGAACGGGAACATTTGGGGAGCCGCGCAGCTCCGACATGTATTTGACCAGGGATGAATTCGGGGAAAGCTGGCGGATGCTGGTCAGCTCGTCCTTCAGTTGCAGGGGGTTGAGGAGGAACATGCCGCGGCTGAGAGTGGCGATGCGGGTGACTTCTTCCAGCATGTCCGAGGGGAGGTCGATCAGGCGCTGGCCCAGTCTTCCTATCCAGTTGTCCGCGAAAGTGGAACCGCGGTGCGGGGTGGCCATGTACACGATGCGCGTGACTCCCTGGGGCGGGGAAAAGATGAAATTATTCTGGAGCCGTTCAAGCGTTTGTTCATCATAATGGAGGGGGGCCATTCCTTTCTTCCAGTTTTCCAGCGTCATTCCCTCAAACGTTTCCGGAGAAAGCTCAAATACTCCCTTCATCAGCGTCCAGGGTTTGGTGGAGTTATTGAAGCGGGTGATGAGGCCGCCCATGGAGTGTCCCACCATGACGATGTTGTTCATTTCCCTGGATGTTCCGCGGGGATTGTATTCCTGCATGAGCTCCTTCAGGGCCTGCCGCTGCCTGCTGGCCGGAATGGTCCAGGCCAGCCCGGACGGATAGCCGAAGAACCAGAATTGGTAGTTTTCCCGGATGACCGGATCCACCAGGAGACGGTTGGTCAGGTTAGCGAAGGTGGCGGGGCCGGACATCAGGCCGTGGGTGAAAACCACGGGTATTTTCCGGGGGTCATAGGGTTCGGAAAAATAAAGCCCCATCGTATTGATGGCCTTTTTGGGGCGGAATGCCCCCAGCAGTTCCGTTCCGTCTGCGTCGGAAAGCTTCCAGAAGAGAGCGATGGGGACGGAAAAATTGGCTGCCAGAGGCTGCCGCACCTTGTTTTTGCCAATGAAGATGTGCTCATTCATCAGGCGCGGAATGGTGCGGAGGGTTGGTTTCCCGTCCACCATGCGGTCAAAGTCCAGAATGGCCGTCAGCGTGTGCACGTTGCCGTTGTCCTTAAGCACGTTGGCATGGGGGCGGGAACCGCCCCGGGGCGCCAGCCCCGTCAGCGGTATGCCCATTCCCTCTACCGTCACGCTTTCGCGCAGGCGGAAGGTGGGGTCCACTTCATCGGACATGAAAATGGCCTCATAGAACCACGGATTGCTGTCCCTGGCATAGGGAGATTTTTCAATGACGAAGGGAAGGCTCAGGCGCTTCTCCTCATTCATGCCCCCTTTGCGTTTGGCTTCCTTCAGGTGGGAGGCCAGCTCCCGAATGCACGCATTGTATTTTTTCCGGGCTTCCGGCCATTCCCGGCTGCGGTTGGGAGAGGAAAGAATGAGCCATGCGGCATGGGCCTCCCGGATAGCCGCGGCGTCATTCTGGTAATGGGCGTACTCCATTTCCTGCCGCTGGTGCAGGGAACAGCCGGAAAGGCTTATGGCCAGTCCTAAGAGAAGGATGGAAACCGTTTTCATGATGCGCGGTGTAAATAAGCAGGGAAGGGAGGGTTATTCAGGAGAGCATGTCCAGCGCCCGGTTCATGGATTTGAGGAAGGTCTGCACTTCCTCTTCCGTATTGTACAGGGCAAAGGAGGCGCGGGTAGTCCCGGTGGTGCCCAGGGCGCACATGAGCGGCTGGCAGCAATGGTGCCCGGTTCTTACGGCAATCCCCATCTGGTCCAGCAACGTACCCAGGTCATAGTGGTGGATGCCCTCCGCCAGGACGGAGACCACGGCGCTGTGCGGCACGTCCGGGGCCAGTACGGTCAGGCGCGGCATGGCCTTCAGGCCTTCCACCGCCATATCCGTCAGTTTCTGTTCATGGGCGGCAATGTTGTCCAGGCCCAGCCCGGAGACGTAGCGGATGGCGGCCGCCAGACCCACTGCCCCGCCAATGTTGGGCGTTCCCGCTTCATATTTGAAAGGGATGTCGTTGTAAACGGTTTTTTCAAAGGTGACTTCCTTGATCATTTCCCCACCGCCCATCCACGGCGGCAGTTTCTCCAGCAGCTCCCTTTTTCCCCACAGCGCGCCGATGCCGGTGGGCGCGTACAGCTTGTGGCCGGAAAAGGCGTACAGGTCGCAGCCCAGTTCCTGAACGTCCACATTCATGTGGGAAACAGCCTGGGCTCCGTCAATCAGCACGATGGTTTCCTGCCTGTTCTCCTTGGCGAGCGCGGCCATTTCCCTCACGGGATTAACCGTTCCCAGCGTATTGGAAACGTGTCCCACGGCTACGATGCGGGTGCGTGGGGAAAGCATGTTCCGGTAAGCTTCCATGTCCAGAGTCTGGCCCGGCGTCAGGGGAACCGCTTTCAGGACGGCGCCCGTGCGTTCGCACAGCATTTGCCAGGGAACGATATTGGAATGGTGTTCGGAAGCGGTTACGATGACTTCGTCTCCCGGTTTGACCATGCCGGACGCGGCGATGGTATCCGCCGCCAGGTTGATGCCCATCGTGCAGCCGGAAGTGAACAGGACTTCCGCCGTTTCCGGCGCGTTGATGAACCGCGCCACCGTTTCCCGCGATTCTTCATGCGCTTCCGTCGCGAGCTGGCTCAGGTAGTGGGAGCCGCGGTGCACATTGGCGTTTTCCGTATCGTAGTAATGGCGGATGGCGTCCAGCACGGCCAGGGGTTTTTGCGTAGTGGCCGCATTATCCAGGTAAATGAGAGGCTTGCCGTGCACGCTGGTTTCCAGAATGGGGAACTGCGGGCGAATGGTTGCTGTGTCAAGCATGGCTATGGTACTAGTGAGGGTTCTTTGCGCAATTCATCCCAGCCTCCTTCCAGAATGAAAATGGGCGCGCGGATGCCGTATTCCGGCTTTTTCAGTTCATTGGCCACGGCCGCGCTGGAGGTGCAGTCCCTGCTGCAAAAGATGACGATGCAGAATCCCCTGTCCTCTGCCGTCATCAGGGCTTCCATGGCATTCGCCAGGAGTTCCTGGTAATTGGCATCCGCCGGGCGGATGGGGTAAACGGGGGCCCGGGTGACGGTATGGCGTTCAAAGTCGTCCTGCTTTCTGGCATCTATCCAGAGGATTTTTCCCGGCCATTCCTTTAATACCTGGGAGAGGCACACGTGCCCTTCCTCCAGAGTTTCCGGGTTGCAGGGCGGCGTGCGGAACGGCTGGATGACGCGCAGATCCAGCGCGGCGACGCCTACGGCCAGCAGAAATACGGCCAGCAGGAGTTTCAGAGCGGAGGAAAAGGCGTCTCTCATGGAAGGAAGGGCGGATGTCAGTTTTCCTTGATGGCCAGGAACCCCATTTGGCGTTTGTAGCGCGGCACGGCGGAATCCGTGCGCACCCAGATGGTGTTGAAGGCCGGCTTGGCCGTGGATTTGGGAGTGACGATGATTTTATATTCCCTGCCTTTTTTCACGGTCACAGGCTCGTAGTCAAAGGCGTCTCCCGTCAAATCCACCGTGGTCAGGTTGACGGGCAGTTCTTTGGAGATGGTGATTTTTATGGTTTTGGGCGCGGCGGCCTCTCCTCTGGCCCATTCCAGCTTGCGGGGTTCCATCCGGATGATGTCCGGGATCTGCGCGCGTATGACCAGCTTGTAGGCGGAGCCGTTGGCGTACACCGTCATGTCCTTGTCCACGGTGCCGGAAAAGTTGCCGGTTTTCATTACGGCGCTGATGACGCCGGATTCCCCCCGGGGCATACGTCAGCTTGTTATCCTTCGCTCCGGCGGTGGTGCAGTCGCAGGAAACGTGGATTTTACTGATGGTGACCGGGGTGCCGGAAGTGTTGGTGAAGGAGAAGGATGCCGTGATGCTGTCCTGGTCCGGAGCCACCTTTACCGGAACCACCGTTTCCTTGAAGGACAATTCATTTTTGCCGGAGGCGAGGCTCCCGCACAAAAGCAGTCCTGACAGAGTAACGAGCCGGGTGGTCATGGGCGTTTCAGGATGTTTTTTCTTCTTTATTCCTGGCGGAGAAAATGCTGGCGATGAAGAAAATAATTGCCGCTACGAAGATGCAGGAGTCCGCCACATTGAAGGCGGGCCAGCGGTAGTTGAAGAGGGGGATGGTGACGTCAATGAAGTCCACCACGTAACCGTTCATCAGCTTGGTGAAGAAACCGTGCTGCTGCTCATACGGAATCAGGAAGCCCTGAATCAGGCGGTCCGTCAGGTTGCCGGCTACGCCCGCCAGCAGCAGGACATAGGCCAGCTTGAGCCATGCCGTGTGGAAGAAGTTTTTCCGGTAAAAAGCACGACCAGGACCACGATGGCGAGCACGGGAACTGCCAGGAAAAGATAGCTGGACCAGACGGTGCCGTTCCCCAGCCCGAAAGCAACGCCCGTGTTGTGCACGCGGGTAATGTTCATGGTTCCGTCCAGGAAGGAAATGGGTTCCAGTTCCCTCAGTTTGTTCAGGGCGTCCACCGTGTTTGGATTCAGGTCCGGGAGCCGCGCCAGTTCCGCCTCCGGCATGCGTCCGTTCGTGGCGAAGTCCAGCGTGCCGTCCGCATTGATGTGCTGGAAGCCCGGAAAGTCCGGCAGATAGGCGTACTTATGGAGCTTTTCGTTCAGGTAGTTCAGCGGGAAGCGGCGGATAATCCACAGCTTGCTGGCCTGGTCCAGCGCATACAGCCCTGCGCCCAGCAAGCTCCACCAGAGCCAGCCGGGGGGCGTCTTTTTATGGGGGCGGGTTCTTTTTCCGTCTGGGGGTCCATATAAAGGTCGGAAAATGGAGTGGATGCGGTTCAGGAAAGAACTTCCGCGCAGCGTTCGCATACGTCCCCGCCTTCCGCCGCCGGTTCATACCGGCGGCAGCGCGGGCACATGGCATGTTCCGTTTTTGCGGCGGAGGCTGCCAGTTCCGGACCGGTTTTCACGTCAAGGTCCGCGATGATGAAGAATTCCGTGGCAAACGCCCGGTCTTCCAGAAGCGCCACGACGTCTTCGCTCTCATTCACGGGAACGGTCAGGGTAATGGATGCCTCATTATTTTTGGAAAACACCTTGGCTTTCACCTGTTCTTCAATGGCTACCTGAATGACGGACTTGATTTCCTGGAGACGGGAAATGACGGAGGTCGCCTCCTGGGTATCATATTCCGGCATGGGGGCGGGGAAGTCCTGCTCATGCACGCTGCCTTTATATCCCGCGTATTCCCAGGCTTCATCCGCCGTGAAGGCCAGGATGGGAGCCAGCAGACGGCACAGAGCCTTGAAGATGATGGTCATGGCCGTTTGTGTGGCGCGGCGGCGCACGGAGGAAGATGAGTCGCAGTACAGGCGGTCCTTGGTGGTGTCCACGTACAGGGCGGACAGGTCGCTGGTGCAGAACTGGTTGATGGCGCTGAACGCCTTGCGGAAGTCATAGGCTTCATAGGCCTTCAGCGTTTCCCTGATGACGGCGTTCAGGCGTTCCAGAATCCAGCGGTCCAGGAGGGGCATGTGTTCCGGGGCGACTGCCTGCGCGGCGAAATCGAATCCGCTGATGTTGCCCAGCAGGATGCGCAGGGTGTTGCGGAGGCGGCGGTAGGGTTCCGTCACCTGCTTGAAGAGGTCTTCCCCGAAGGGGACTTCATTTTGCCAGTCCACGGAGGCGGCCCACAGGCGCACGATGTCTGCGCCGTATTTGTCGTAGTAATAGGCCGCGTCAATGGGTTTGCCGCTCTTGGCGTCAGATTTGGAGGTTTTCCCGGTGTCTTTGTCCACGACGAAGCCGTGGGTCATCACGGCCTTGTACGGAGCCTTGCCGCGCCAGGCGACGGAAAGCATCAGGGAACTCTGGAACCAGCCTCGGTGTTGGTCCGTAGCTTCCAGGTAAAGGTCCGCCGGCGCGTCCAGCCCGGGGCGGTTGTCCATGACGGCCATATGGGAACTGCCGGAATCAATCCAGACGTCCAGCGTATCCTTGCCCTTTTTCCAGGTCTTCGGCAGGCCGAGGCGTTCGCACAGGTCTTCATCGGAGAGTTCAAACCAGATGTTGGAACCGTGTTTCTCCACCATATCCGCGATTTTGCGAACCAGAGCGGCGTCCAGGACGGCTTTGCCGTTTTCGTCAAAGAAGACGGGCAGAGGCACGCCCCAGGTGCGCTGGCGGGAGATGCACCAGTCCGGCCTGGCTTCCACCGTGCCGTAAATGCGGTTGCGGCCCCAGGAGGGCAGCCACTGCACCTTGTCTATTTCTTCCAGGGCCTGCGGGCGGAGCTTGTCCATGGAGATGAAGAACTGTTCCACGGCCCGGAAAATAATAGGCGTCTTGGAACGCCAGCAGTGCGGGTACTGGTGGCGGTATTCTTCCACGCCGAAGAGGTTGTTGCCCTGTTCCAGCATGGAAATGATGTCCTTGTTGGCGTCAAAGACATGTTTGCCCACCAGGGAGGGTACGCCCACTTCCTCCGTGTATTTGCCGTCGTCGTCCACGGGGGAGAGGACGGGCAGTCCGTATTGGCGTCCTACGTTATAGTCGTCCGCGCCGTGGCCGGGCGCGATGTGGACGATGCCGGTTCCGGTGTCCGTGGTGACGAAATCCGCCAGGATGATTGTTGACGTGCGGGAAAGGAAGGGATGCCGGGCTTCGCAGTTTTCCAGTTCGGCTCCCTTGAATTCACGGATGGTTTCCGCAAGAGCCCAGCCCGTTTTCTGAGCGAAGGCATCCAGCAGCTCTTTGACGATGACGAGGTTTTCCGTCTGGCCGTTCTTCATGAACCTGCCTGCCACGTAGGTGAAACGCGGATGGAGGGCGAGACCTACGTTGGCGGGCAGCGTCCACGGAGTAGTGGTCCAGATGACCATGGAGGCTTTCAGTCCCAGGGGATTGTCCAGAAGCGGGAAGCGCACGAAAACGGAGGTACTGACCTTTTCCTTGTAGTCTATTTCCGCTTCCGCCAGCGCCGTATAGGCCCCATAGGACCACTGGACGGGTTTGCGGCTCTGGTACACCGCTCCGTCTTCCACCAGTTTGGCGAACACGCGCAGGATGTTGGCCTCATACGCCGGCTTCATGGTCAGGTAGGGATTCTCCCAATCGCCGAACACGCCCAGGCGGCGGAAGGAAGTGCGCTGAATGTCAATGAATCCTTTGGCGAATTCCGCACAGCGCCGGCGGATTTCCGCCGCATCCAGGTCACGGGCCTTCTGAACCACCTTGAATTCAATGGGAAGGCCGTGGCAGTCCCAGCCCGGAATATAAGGGGCAGCATAACCGGCCATGGTTTTTGATTTCAGGACCAGGTCCTTGAGAATTTTGTTCAGGGCGGTGCCCATGTGCACATCCCCGTTGGCGAAGGGGGGGCCGTCATGAAGGAGGAACCGGGGTGCGCCCTGGGCCATCCTGCGGGACAAAATGCGTTCGTACAGCCCGGTGTCTTCCCACTTTTTCAGGCGTACGGGTTCGTTTTTCGTCAGATCCCCTCTCATGGGGAAGCCGGTTTCCGGTAACAGGATGGTGTCTTTATAATTCTTTTCGGGCGCACTCATGCCCGGAAAAAGTACCACTGGACCCGGTTCCGGTCAACCCTGCGGTGCGGCACACTTGGGTCCTAGCGCATTCATTCCCGCCGTGTTCCGGAGGAGGGGACGGCGCCGGAAGGAGCACCCCCGCGGGCAGAAGCCGGGGAAGGAAGAACCCCCTGTTCCCTGAGCCATTGTTCGGCGGCATCCGGCCATTGATCCGTGGGATGCCCGCGTTTTTCCATGCCATACCCGTGGCCTCCCGTTGGATAGAGATTAAGGCTGACGGGAACCCCCTTATTCCGGCAGGCCTGTTCCATCAACCTGCTGTTGGCGCAGGAAACGCCGTCATCCAGAGCGTGGACGAGGAAGACCGGGGGCGTCTGTTTCGTCACTTGCCGCTCCGCGGAACACATCTCCTCCAGGGCCGGGGAGGGATGGGGGCCCAATATTTTGTTGCGCGTTCCCCCGTGGGTTGTATGGGGCGCCATGGTAATGACGGGATAGATGAGCATGGAGAAATCCGGACGGGCGGAAATGTTTTTCAGCGGATTTTCCGCTTCTTCCGGCAGGGTGCGGTTCCACAGCGTAGAGGTCATGGCCGCCAGATGGCCGCCTGCGGAAAAGCCCATGACGCCGATGCGGAGAGGGTCAATTCCCAGGGAGGAGGCGTTTTCCCGCACGGTCCTCAGGGCCTGGCGGGCGTCCAGCAGGGGACCGGGAAACTTCCCCAAGGCATTGCTGGTTCCTGAAACGCGGTATTTCACGACAACCCCCACCATGCCGTGTTCCGCCGCCCAGCCGGCAATGCGGCTGCCTTCCTTTTCAATGGCCTGGATGGAATACCCCCCTCCCGGAAAGATACACAGGGCCGTGCGCCTGTCTTGCGGCCTCCATCCGGCGGGGAAGTGAAGCAGAACCTGCGCTTCCCCCACATCCGTAATGTGTCCGGCGGAGACTTGTTTTTCTTTCAGATCCGCCGCTTTCAGTCCCAGGGAAATCCATCCGGAGTGAAAGGCTTTTCCCTCTGAGGGCGGGCAGATGGCCTCCAGCGCGGACGGTTCAGGCGGAGCGGCCCCGGCTGAAGCGCAGGCGAATGTCAGAAAAAGCGCGGAGAATAATATCTGTTTTTTGTTCATGGTTTGTTGGCCAGTGAAATGACGAGTTTGGAAAGGCCCTGCACCACTTCTGCAAACTGGGGATAGTCCAGTTTTCAGCCGTATCGCTGGTTTCATGGTAATCGTCGCAGCGGAGGAAGGCCGTATCCGTGGCGGCAAAGGAGGGGATGCCCTCCTTCATGTATCCCCAGTCGTCAGACCAGGAAACGCCGCGGGTGTAATACGGGAACACGGCGGAACGCACCGGAAAACGGCTCAAGGCGGAAAATTCCTCCGCGCAGGAGCGTGCCAGTTTGTGGCCCGTGTTGGTGGAGAGGAAGGCAACATAGTCGCAGCGGTCCGGCAGGCCGGCCAATCCGGCAACTACGGCGGATTGGCGTTTTTTATTCACCCGGGGGGAATAGCAACCCAGCGTTTCCAGGGCAATCATGCCGATGATTTTTTTCCTGCCCGGATGATGAGAGACGGATTTGGCATGCACTGCGCTGCCCATGGCGGGCGTCTGGTAAAAAGGGGGTTCTTCATTGGCGTAGGCCACCAGGCAAACATCGTGAAGGGTGGAAGTTGCTGCAAGGGCACGTGCCGTTTCCAGCAGGGCGGCTACGCCGGAAGCGTTGTCATTGGCTCCCGGCGTTCCGGTGCGGGAAGGCCGGGCAGGACCGTGGTCGTGCCAGTTGTCCATGCCCACTTTGGTATCGTAATGCGCGCCGACGATGAGCATTTTGGGCCGGGGGGAGGTCCCTTTCTTGATGGCGATGAGATTATATGCCGTCCAGTCCTTGACGGAGCCGAATTTTCCGGAGGGTGGGATACGGACAGCCTGGCGCGTGACGGCATAACCCATTCCCTCCAGTTTTTGTTCAATGTAGCGGGCGGAACGCTCCATGGAGCCGGGGTGGTAGACGTTCCGTTCACCGATGGAATCCGCCAGGTGGAATACATGCGCTTTCAGGAGCGTTTCCGTTTGGTCCGTGTCCGGTATTTTTCCGATTCCGCGGGGAGAAAAAAGCTTGGAACAGGAGCTGAGGGCGATGCAGACCACCGCCATGAGCAGACCGAGCCTGAAGGTCATGGAAAAGAAATGCATGGCGGAAATTGAAGAGGTAACGCAGAGAGGGGAATCCTAATGGGAAAGCGGAGGAAAATCAAGACGCGCCGTTTCTCCCTTATTCATGGACAAATCCTTTTTCCTGCCTTGATGCATGAACCGGAATTTGCCCGGACGCGTAGCGGTAGCTGTGGCCTGCACCCGGCCGTTTTGCCAGGACAAGTCCACCTTAAGCCCGCCCCGCGTACGCAATCCCGTGGCGGAACCCTTCTTCCAGCCGTCTGCCAGAGCCGGAGCCAGCAGGATAACCTGGAACCCGTCCTGCATGATCCGGCTTTGGATCAGGCATTCGGCCACGCCGGAGGAAAAGCCGAAATTTCCGTCTATCTGGAACGGGGGATGGATGTCAAAAAGGTTGGAGTTGATGTAGTGCCTCAGCATGGTGTACATCCTGTCCTCTGCGGCGTTTCCGTCGCCAAGGGCGGCGTAAAGATTGATGAGCCACGCCGTGCTCCATCCGGTCCTGATGCCATTGTTTCCCATATCCGCGTACTTGCGCCGGAAATCGGCTGACTTGCGCACAGCCTCTGCGTATTCCGGCGTATTGAGAATGTCCCATTCCGTGCCGGGAAACAAGCCGTAAAGGTGGCTGATGTGCCGGTGGCCCTTCTGCATTTCTTCAAAAGGCTGCTTCCATTCCTGCACCCTTCCGTCGGGGCCGATGGCTGGCTGGGGAATTTTCCTGAGAAATTGGACGGCTTTAAGCAGAGTAGGCGTTTGTACGCCCAGCTCCCCGCAGGCGTAAATGTAATTGCGGAGGGATTCCCTGCCCAGAAGCTGGTCATGGGAAGCGCCGTTGGAAACATAGGAAAGCACGTTGGGGCCTGTTCCGTCCGGCGCGTAAAATCCGGTCTCCGGAGACACCCCCGGGCCGGAAAGGTAACGGCCCTCGCCGTCATCCTCAAACCAGGACATGATGAATCGCGCGTTGGATTCCAGAATGGGCAGCGATTTTTTAAGGTCTTCCCTGTCTCCGGTGAAGCGGTAGCTGTCCACCAGGTGGGCGCACGCCCACGCCCCGTTCATGAGGCTGGCCCCCCATTCCGGATTGTTGCCTGAAAAATAGGTGCGTTTCCAGCAATCCGTATAGTGGCCGAAGCAGAAGCCGTCCCTCTTGATGAAGCGCGCGAATTTCTCTCCGTGGGGGCGCAGGCTGCGGACAAAATCAAGATAGGAGTTCTGGAATTCTCCCAGCCCGGTGACATGGGAGGGCCACTGGTTCATCTGGCTGTTGATGTTCAGGAAATAACAGCCCATCCACGCCGCCCTCAACTCCGGATTCCATAACCCCTGTAAACCGCAGGGAAGCTGCCCCGGCCTGGTGTGGACAATCGTGCAGAAGCGGCCGAACTGGAAAAGCTGTTCCAGAAGATCCGGATCCTTCTTTCCCTGTTTGACCCGCTCCAGCCTTTGGGCGGTGGTCATGGCGGAGACCCCGGCCGGGGAATCTCCCAGATCCACCTGGCAGCGCGTCATGAGCCGGGAAAAATAATCTTCCGTTTCCGCCGCCAGTTTTTTCCATCCCGCCTTTTGCGCTTTTGCCAGGATTCGCGCGTTTTTAGCCGTCAGGGAATGCGTCAGGGGAGTTTCCGGCTTCCGGATATTGTAATCTGTGGAAATGGATGAAAGCACCAGCACTTCCCGGGCGGAATCAAGAATAATTGTTGAGCCTTTGCGAGTAATGGAGGCTCCGGGAGCCAGAATGGCCACCGTATTTTCAAACCGGGTGCCTCCGTTGCTTCCCTGTCCTTCCAGCGCCCAGCCATTCGGCTGCGCAACAATTCGGGAAGCCGGATCCGGGTGTTCCAGATTCAGGGAAACGCGGCATCCGGACGGCATTGTGCAGGCAATGTGGTAGGCGGCGCAGTCGCTGGACGGGGCCGCCAGGATTTCTGTGGTCAATTCCCCCGTGCCGAATTGGGCGCGGGTGGTTGCCTTGCCCCGCCGCATATCCAGCGTACGCTGATAGGAGGAAGGTGAGGGAAGCCCCTGGAATTCCACCTGAAGACGCCCCCCCTGCTGGTAATCCCCCGCAATGTTGCCGGGGGGAAGGATATTCTTACGGAATAGCTGATCCGCACTGCGGTATTTTCCTTCCTTGCAAAGTTCGCGCGCCTTGTCCAGAGCTTCCGCGGCGCCTTCCCTCATTTGGAAATTTTTCTTTGCGAAAATACTTCCTTCATTGAGGACGACGGTTTCCTTCGGAAAAACGCCGAAAGAGAGGATGCCCAGCCTTCCGTTGCCCGTGCCGTATCCTTCCGTCCATACCCGGGCGGGGGTGGCGGCGGTGACCTGCATGGGGGCCGGAATGGCCCGGAGTGGGACGGCTGCCGCGAAAAGGCAGAGCAGGAAGGAATGTTTCAAGGTTGCAGGGACGTTCATGGGAGAAGATAATGTTGCGTATAATAAAAGTAAAGAAAGCTGGTGTAAAAAACGCTATTTTTTAAATCGTCTTCCGGTGCCGGCGTAAATGACTGCAAATGCAATGCTTCCCACCAGAAAGTACAGGGAGGCGGACAGGAGCACGGAGTTCTGGAGAATGATGCTGGCGAGCCAGAGCAGCATGGCGAAGGCGAGGCAGTACATGATCTTCCCCATGAACCGGCACAGCGCCTGTTCATCATACTGCTTTTTCTGCCCTCTGTTCATCATGTTGCAGCCTGCGATGAGAAAGGAACATTTCCCCATGGAAAGAATGGCTCCAAGAATCATGAAACCTGCCATCATGGCGACGGGTATCGGAACAGGTGCATCCATAAGCTGGTAAAATGAGGGAATGGGAGAACCTGGTCATTCGACCGGGCGGGCATGCGGGGCGGCGTTTTGCGGAATACGTTGGGGAAACTGTGTTTCTTTCAGCAACGGAGAAACTCCGTTGTTCCTGCCGAAGGCTTCCGCAGGGTACGGTTACAGTTTTTTTTGACATTAAAACAGGAAACAGCAGGAACAGAACCAGGCGATGATGAGCAGGCCGCAGGTAAATTCCAGCAGCAGGCCGGCAAGCATCCCAAGCGCCGCTCCGGAACCGGCCCTGAAGGCGTCCATGATATCCTTTCTGGCAAAGATAAGTTCCGCCAGCAGCGCCCCCAGGAACGGCATGAACAAAAGGCCTACGATGGGGGAGAAAAGGAGGCTCCCCGCCACGGCGCCGATGATGGCTCCCCAGATGCCGGCGGCAGTGCTGCCGAATTTTTTGGCGCCCATGCCTCCGGAAAGCTTGTCAATGACCATGCCTCCCGCCACCAGCAGCGCCAGGACGGTCCATTCCCACCACGCCAGGTTTTCTCTGCCCATGGCTCCCTGCCAGACGCACCCGGCCGCAATGATGATAATTCCGGGAAGCATGGGGATGAGCGTGCCGATCAGCCCCATGCCGAATAACAGCAGGGTGACGCACCAGACGAGGGTTTCCGAAAGGAGATGGGGCATGCTTTCCTTCTTATCAGGAAGCCGGACAGGTGGCAAGGTTTCTGCCCGGCTTGCGGATGACGAAGAAAGGAAAAAAGGGGGAGAAATTATTATTGCGGTTGTTGCGGGCGTGGTATGGAATGGCGCCTATGACTTCCACCGGTGTTTATCTATGCGGTTGCATCATGTTCTTTTGCGTTTTTTCTCAGGGGGCCACGTCTTCTCCGCCAGCCGTTTCCGCAGCGGATTCCTCCGCCGTACGCGAACTGGCCCATTCCCTGAAGGCCCGTGTGGGCATGGCTGCGGAAATGCTGGATACGGGGGGAAACCGTCATGGTGGGGGATGAGGCGGCCTATCCCATGCAGAGCGTCGTCAAATTCGTGCTGGCCTTGTCTGTCTTGAAGCGGGTGGACCAGGGCGCCATGAATCTGGAACAGATCATCCGCATACGTCCGGAACAACTGGTGAAAGATACCTGGAGCCCCCTCCGGGAGCGTTTCCCGCAAGGCGGCGATTTCTCTCTGAAGGAACTGCTGAGAGTGACTGTTCAGGAAAGCGACAACAACACCTGCGACCTCCTGTTTGGCCTTATTGGAGGGCCGCAGGCCGTGCAGAAGGATTTGAAGGAATGGGGAATTGACGGCATTAATGTCCGTTTTACGGAAGAAGAAATACACCGGAATCATGATTTGCAATATGTCAACTCAAGCCGTCCGTCGGCCATGAACTCCCTGCTCCGGGCGTTTGACGAAGGTAAAATTCTGGCAAGGGGTACACAGAATTTTCTTTGGGGTATCATGGCGGGGTGCTCTACAGGCCCTGAACGTTTGAAAGGGCAGCTGCCGCGGGATTACGTGGTGGCGCATAAGACGGGATCCGGATTCACGCTGCCGGGGGGTGGCGTTACCGCCCGCAATGACGTCGGCATCATTGTTCTTCCCAACGGCCGGAAAATGGCGGTTTCCGTGTTTATCAGGGATTCAAAGGATTCTGAATCCGCTTGTGACCGGGTGATTGCCTCCATGGCCCGCTGGCTGTGCATGGAGTGGAGACCTGCCGCCGGAAAAGAATAACGGAATGATGCAGAACAGTCTTGGCGTCAGATTTTCAAAGGATTCTGGCTTTTGATATTCAGCACATTGCTTGGATGAGCAATAAAGTAAACAATCCCATTTTTAATATTAATCACATGTTCTACATGTTGAGAAACGAATATTATTGTTTTTATTTATCTTTTTCTATAACAGGAGATGAAATCCTTTCCAAGAACTTTTCCAATTCCAAATACAGCGGTTCTAATTCAAATACTCGAACTTCTAAACCACTCTTGTTGTCCCTTTCTTGTAACCAAAAGAGCTTCTTCGTATATTCTTCACCTCCAATTTTTTTCTTGTCAAAAAGATGAATGTGTTTGGTATTATATGCCATGAACAATAAATAAGGTTTTTTATTTATTATAATATGAAATATACCCAGATTCCCTATAAAAGGAACGTCTGTTTCCGTTTTTCCATCCCGAAATAAATTGTATTTGTTGATAATTTTCGCTAATTCCTTCTTTTGTTCCAAATTTAATTTTTTAACTCGATGTTTTTTATTCTCTTTAAGAAAAGATGTTTCCGCATATAAATCGATTTGTTGATATTCTTGATCTGCTGCCCCTCTTTTTGAGATAAGGCAAAAAAATAAAAATATGATTATAATTGATTTCATGATTAAATAAATTCGAAATTATGTGGGATAGTCCCGCTGTAAAATTCTCAAAATATTTTGGTTTTTGATATTCATAATATTACTCGGATGAAAAAACAAGAGTAAACAATTACGAATTAAAATGACGATGAATAGAGACTCATAACCTGTTTAGTACATAGAAAGACATCATTGTATTCAGATTGAACTAACCAAGCCATCAGTCTGGAATTTACAGTAAGCGAATTTGATTGATTATATTACTCAATTTAACAGTAATATTACCGTATATAGTAGGATCCACATTGAATTTTTGCATATTTTCCGATATATAATCTAGAATTCTAAGAGCAGGAACTAGACATCCTTTGATTGATTGGGGATCTTGCTTCAGACGGATTTGTAGCGTATTCGCCAATGCATTAATTATATCTGAATCATCTTCACTTGCTTCCGACAAAAGATACGGTTCCATAGAAGGAAAGTAAAAAGCGAATGCTTTACTTCCCATCCATTTTAAATCTTCTTCATAATATGTCGGACATTCAAAAAAAAGATTTGCGGCTTCGCTCTGGCTTTTTCCATGGAAATGTTTCAGGGCTGTTAACTCGTCAAGATTTCCTGGTGTAGGATTAATATCTTTTTTAGTTGGAATAGTTGTCATATTTGAGGGAGTGGTGGGAGGTTGTTGCATCCTGCCTTTACCGCATGTTTTGCGCATTTTGAAAAGGCTTTTATCTTATTTGTCAATTCATTTTTGTGACTGGATACGGCTGCTGCGCTCCCTTTAGTAATACTATCAGGAAGAATATAGTCACATTTTTTCTTAAAATATAACGAGCAGCCAGTAATTTCCGCTGCCCTAGCCGCCAATAATTTCAAATAATCAGGGCATTTGAGGCAAGCTTTACATCCCGCTGCATTTTTATCGGCAGCTTTGTATCCATCATAAATCGCAAGACATTCGGCTGTTTTTTTACTTTTTCTTTAGCATCTTTTACTGCAACTTTTTTCGCTGCTTCTTTAGTTGCAATTTTTGCTCCTGTTTTCATGCCTTGCAAAGCTATGGCAGGCCCTATTCCTTCCCCTGTTGGTCCTCCTAAAATAACATCTCCTACAACAAGGGCTGCAGATAAAAGGTCAATCCCGAAATCTCCCCAACTATATAAACCAAGAATATTAATATCAGATTTTGGTTCGTTGTTTATAAATACATAATTGTTTGCTATGAGATTCTCACTGATTTTATCTTTCCCAATCCATCTTTCATCATGGAGGTTATAATGGCGGTAATTGCATCCAAATATTTTTAGCTCGTTATGCACCAATAAAATACAACTAGGAATGGAATTGAGGATACAATATTCCCAAGAATGTCCAATCGAGAAATTTTATTCACATGATTATACGGAAATTCAGCAAGAGGATAATATAAATGATATGATCCATTGGACTGCGAATATAAAAGAAATATAATAAGCATCCGTTGACGGTCTAAAAAATCCAAAACACAAAAAACACGTTAGAATGCAACATGTAAATAAAAAATGTTTTTTTGTTTTGGAATTAACAGAAATGATAATTATGGATAAGATAAATGATAGCGAAATTAAAAATGCTCCTCCACAAAATGGAAACATCGCTAATTCTAACAAACTCCAGAATATTAGAGAAATACATCCAATTATTAAAAATCTATGGTTCATTTCAATATTAAATTTCAAATTAATTTTTCATAAATATTTTGAACAATATGGATTGCAGTCCAAAGCTTTTTGTATTTCTCTTCCTTGATTTTCAATTTGTTTGCTTGTTGGTTCAATAATTTTTGTCTCAATGAGGTCAGGTAAAAGTTCTTCAAATCCCATCTTCCATCCACCTTCCGGAGTGCCTATTGCTTTAGAAGAAATCAGATAAAATCCACAATTAATATAGCAAGAAACATGATTAATTAATCTTTGCGTATTTCTATCTTTGCATCTACCTATCTTTTGCATTCCGGCTTCCGCTTCGGATAGACATTCTGCTACACATTCGACAGGTTTAATCACCTTTCCATTTTCCGAATATTTGTCAACAAATTTGTGGCACATGTCACAAGCTTTGGGTATATAGGGGTCTGATACCATTCTTCCCTCGCCATCACAACATTTAGAATCCTTGTATTTATTGTAATTATCACAATATTGGTGAGCAGCAGAGTTAACAATACGATCTCTGTCCTGTATTTGATTGATAATAGCAACAGTCAAAGCACCTTCGTATCCAGGAGCCTGAAGACCAATGATATCGTAGGAACTTAAAGGCGCCTGATAAACATATGAGTACACATTCCATCTTCTTTCGTCTATAATCGGATCTCTCGAAGTCCACCTTCCATCCACGGGATTATAGAACCGAAAGTTATAATATACCATCCCCAGCTCGGCATCATATGCCTCGCTGCTCCATTGGAGGGGATTGGTGATGTTGCCCCTTTGCGTGACTTCGCCGAAGGGGGCGTAGGAGTAGGAATTCGCGATGGTTCCGTTGCTCTTGTAGAGTTCCATCACGTTTTTGGTCAAGTCCCAGCCGTAGACAAACCAGCTGCCCGCCGTCTGGATAGCCAGCGGGCGTGTGGCGACAGGTTCCGTCGGGTCCCACAGGATGTACCATAAGGCGTTGAGCGTCGTTCGCGTGAGGTCGAGGGCCGCGATTTGCAGATGGCCCCGGTAAAGGTAGCGGTGGTTCAGGATGACGGATGTCGTGCTTTCTCCCGTTTCAGGGTCGGCGACGGTGGTTTCCACTTTTTTGAAGATCCTGCGTCCCATGTAGTCGTAGTCGCCGGTGACGGTGGTCACCGTGCCGTCCTCCGCCGTGCGGGTGAAGCGCACGGGACGGTTGAGCGCGTTGTATTCCGCCGTCCAGACGCCGGTAGCGGTCCTGATTTTCGTCTGGTTGCCGTCAGCGTCATAGGTGGGGACAAAAGGCTGTTCCCGGGGGGAGAGGGAAGAGTTGGGAATGGATTGCTCAATACTTGTGTACTGGTTGAGTCCGTTGGCCGTGTAAGCGAATTCCTCCTCTATTTCCCGCGCTGTCTTGCGGTTGCCTATGTTGTCATAGTCATAGGCGTAAGCGTCCGTGCCGAGGGTGGCCGCTGCAAGCTCGCTTCTCCCGTTGTAGCATAAAAACTGCCAGATGCTGTTTTCCGCTACTACGTGCGGCTTGCCGGGAACCCCAGCAAATCATAGTTCGCATACAGAGAACAAAATAAAGGCATTATTAAATCAATCATAAAAATAAAACCTTAGTATGAAAAAATGTAATATATATTGTATTTTTTTTGAAATAAACTATTTTTTCCATTCCTCAAAAATTGCATTCATATTACAATCATACCTTTCAAACAATTTTTTAAGATCAGAAGATTTATGATAATCGTTATTTTTTATTTTCTCCCACTGTTTTTTTACATTCTCCCAATTATTTAAGATAAATTCATCCTTATATGGAATAGAAGGAGAATTTATATTTTCGGTCATGATACCTTCTGTTATCAAATATTCCATTTGACTGCACACAGTATTAAGAAGTTGAATACTGGAATGTGTGGGTTTTTCTGCATTAATTAGTGGAAGAGTTTGCAACAAAATCTTTAGTGAAAATTTAAATCTAGTCACACAACGATCATCTTCAACAGAGAATTCTTGACGCATGTTCGTTTGTTCCTTTTCAGCAAATGAAAGATCATTTGCAGAAAAGAAAGTAAGAACAGTTAAAATAATTATTTTTGTTTCCATGATTTAATTTAAATTATTTCGGTATTGTTTACTTTAGCCTTGTTTTATTTGTTTTCTCCGTTGTTTGTCGGGCAATTTGCTGAATATCAACAACCAGATTTTTTGAAGTCTTACGGCAATATTATTCTATATAATTCCGAATTAGATTAATTTATTTCCGAAAAAACGGATAGAAAATTTGATGATTTTTTTTAAAATAATTACTAATATTTCAATAAAATTAGTAATGATAGACCATATAAGATCACCAATCATATTAATCAACAGGGAAATGTGCTAATCCATTTCGCAACAGCCTTCCCTCCTGTTTTTAAGGCTAATTGCTTAAGTGCTGCTAAACTGGTTGGAATTAAATTCCCTGGTATGTATCCAGCGGCACATCCAATTATAGCAGATACAACAACAGAACATACATTTATTTCTGGACAATTTTTAGTTTGGCACTTCCATATTCGCCATCCTACTTGTTTATAACAACATTGGCATTTTTGAACTACGGCATCTGATACAGATCCTATAGCTGCACCTTTAAGACATGGAAGAATTATGGCCCAAGCAATATTTCCCAGCAGGTCAATATTTTTTAATGGATTGTTTTTGTATGATTTGTATAAGTTCACATCAACATCTAATTCCCCGATAGGATCCTTGCTCGTCCATCTTCCATCAAGAGGGTTATAATGGCGGTGAGTTATAATTATCTATTTATATTTATCTCCATAAGGTTGTTTTCTAAGAATATAATAAAATCTTTATTGGAAAATTTAATGTATTCTGCAAAATCTGTTCGATCCCATCCATTTTTGAAAAAATCAAATATATCCATATATTGATCACTTGGAAAGTAAACAGTTATCTTGTTTGTATCTATATTGAAAACTATATTGTCAATTTTTTTATCTGAAAATAATTTTTTTGTAAACGGAACATTATCGAACAATGTTTCTCTTGAGATTATTTTTTTGTCATTGAAATAGATTGCAATACAGGCAAATATCAATAGCCCTGAAAAAAAGACAACGGATATAATTTTCCACATAATTTTCCACATAATTTTCTATATTGTTTTCTATATTTTACAATTCATTCACTTTATATTCATTGCAACAGCATTCACATGTTTTTTCTGGTGGGCAATCTATCCCCTTTCTATTTGCCTTCATATCTTCTAAAGAATCCAAAGCGTGTTCGATTTCTTCAAGTTTTTTCCCTGTCTTTGAATCTACTGCTCCTTTAAATCTACCTTTTAATAAATCAACTATCTCACGTAGCACACCTAGAGAAAGAACTAAATTTGGAGATTTGCTCTCTCTCGTCGCTTTGCACATATACAAGCAATGAAACCATTTATCTGCCCCAATAATATTGGCTTCCTTGAGGGCTTTATACCCTTCAAGCAATTTTTGGATTGCTTTTAAGCTTTCTTCTGTTCCTTGCTTAATAAAAACGAGATCACTTGGATAGATTCCTGTGTTTCCCCATCTATCGTATGCAGTAGCCGGATTGTTTCTCACAAATGCATACAAATTCAATTCTTCTTGTTCGGCGATGGGATCACGACTGATCCACCTTCCATCATGGGGGGTATAATGGCGGTAATTGTAGTAAACAAGCCCTAATTCTCCGTCGAACATTTCGCTGCTCCATTGGAGGGGATTGGTGATGTTGCCCCTTTGCGTGACTTCGCCGAAGGGGGCGTAGGAGTAGGAATTCGCGATGGTTCCGTTGCTCTTGTAGAGTTCCATCACGTTTTTGGTCAAGTCCCAGCCGTAGACAAACCAGCTGCCCGCCGTCTGGATAGCCAGCGGGCGTGTGGCGACAGGTTCCGTCGGGTCCCACAGGATGTACCATAAGGCGTTGAGCGTCGTTCGCGTGAGGTCGAGGGCCGCGATTTGCAGATGGCCCCGGTAAAGGTAGCGGTGGTTCAGGATGACGGATGTCGTGCTTTCTCCCGTTTCAGGGTCGGCGACGGTGGTTTCCACTTTTTTGAAGATCCTGCGTCCCATGTAGTCGTAGTCGCCGGTGACGGTGGTCACCGTGCCGTCCTCCGCCGCCGTGCGGGTGAAGCGCACGGGACGGTTGAGCGCGTTGTATTCCGCCGTCCAGACGCCGGTAGCGGTCCTGATTTTCGTCTGGTTGCCGTCAGCGTCATAGGTGGGGACAAAAGGCTGTTCCCGGGGGGAGAGGGAAGAGTTGGGAATGGATTGCTCAATACTTGTGTACTGGTTGAGTCCGTTGGCCGTGTAAGCGAATTCCTCCTCTATTTCCCGCGCTGTCTTGCGGTTGCCTATGTTGTCATAGTCATAGGCGTAAGCGTCCGTGCCGAGGGTGGCCGCTGCAAGCTCGCTTCTCCCGTTGTAGGAGAAGACGTCGCGGCGTGTGGTTCCCTGGCGGAGGAGGGTGCGGACGGTTGGCCGCCCCAGGGCGTCATAGGCATAGGCGCGGCGGGAGACGAGGGTTGTTCCGCGGTTATAGTCCATGTCCGCCAGCAGGTCACGTTTGGCTTCATAGCTTTGTTCCAGCGTCATGCCGTTGGGCATCGTCAAGGTTTCCAGCAGATTGCTTCCTGCCAGATAGTTATATTCAAAGATGCGGTTCTGGCCGCTGTGCATGAAGCCCGCGCTGTTGATGCGCCCGTCCGGCGCGTAGCCCCAGGAGGCGATTTGGGCATTGCCGCTGGCGCCGCGTTTGAGGATGTAGCCGATGCTGCGACCGTAGCCGTCCAGGGTTTCCACGAGAGGGAAAACGGCGCCATTCACCGTGACGCTGTCCTGTACGGGGTCGCTGTATTCATTGTAAGAGAAGGTACGTATGTCTGAGGCGTCCGTCACTTGCGTGAGCTGGCCGAGGATGTTGTAGGAGAAGGCCTGTTCCGGCGTGCCGTCGGAAAAGCCGATTCCTGTGAGAAGGCCTTGCGCCGCGTTCCATGTATAGGTAGTGACGATGCCGCGCGCGTCCGTTTCCGTGGCAAGGCGGTTGTTGGCATCGTAGGTCCGGACGGTTCCCCGGCCGTTGGCGTAAGTTTCCAATTCCAGCCCGGTAGCGTCATGGTAAGTCCAGACGGTAGTGTCTCCGCCGGAAAGATCGGATGGGTCGGAAATGATCGTTTCTTCGTCTATGCGGAAGGTGGTGAGGCTGATAAGGCGGTCTGCGTCATCCCAGGCGAACAGGGCCGGCTGGATGGCCGTGCCGTATTCCGCTGTTTTACGGTTCCTGACATCGTAGGTATAGTTGGCCGTATTGCCCAGGGCATTTGTGACGGCAGAGGGATTGTCGCTGGTCGCGCAATAGGTCGTGGTTGTCGTATTGCCGGCAGCATCAGTTACGGCAATCGGGCGGCCGGCAATGTCCGTATGAGTGGTGGAAGCGTTCCCCCTGCCATCCGTGACCGTCCGGACGAGGCCGGTTTCCGTGTAACGGCGGGTGAAGGCGGTGACGATTCCCCGATTATCCGTTTCTGAGGTTGTGAAGCCGTCCACGACGGTAGCGGAAGCTGTAACGTCGGAGGTGGGCACGCTGCTTTTTTCCACGCGCACCGCGCCCTGCCCATATTCGGTCCACCGGATGCTTTCATGGCCGCGTTCGTCGATGGTGATTTGCCTGTTTTGCAGAACGGCGGATTCCGTAACCAGCCGTTTGACAGCGCTGCTTAACATGTTGCCCGCTGCATTGTTGCGGGCAGCGGCGACGTTTTGATAGACGCCGTCTTCACGTTCTTCCCAGGCTGTCTGGAAAGTCTGGATGCGGTTTTTTGCCGCATCCGCCGGAGACGCCGAGTCGAGCACAACGGTTTGTCTGGCCGGATTTCCCATGCCGTCATACTCATACTCCACCGGAGCCCGGGTCCCTTCCGTGCGGCGGGTGAGCTGGCCCAGCGCATTGTAAACGCTGCGGGTATAGAGATAGGTGTTTTCCAGGGTGGTGGGAGAAGTCAGCGTAATGGTTTGTCCGAAGCCGTCCCGAATGTCCTGTTTCAGGATGGTTGTGTTGTCCGCCAGCCGGGTAGTGTGGCACAGGCCTCTGATAAAATCATAAATGTGGTAGAGCTCCCTTTGCCCTGTGCCGGATTCATGCGCGATGCTCCCGTCTGCGTTGTATGTATTGACGAGCGTCGCCCCTGATGGCGTGGTTGTCGTAACCGTCAGTCCGTCTTCGCTGTAACTGGTTGTTGTGACGCGGCCCAGCACATCGGTTTTGCGGGTCGCGCGGCCCAGCAGGTCATAGGCAGTTTCCTCGGTTGTCCGCATCGGCCCGATGTGGGTCGTCGCGCTTATTATCTGCCCTGCCGCATCGCGTTCATACGCCGTGATCGTTTCCGGAGTGACGACGTCAGTCCCGTCGTTTATTTCGCTGCGCGTGGTTTCAATGAGCTGCCGGGCGGTGTTATAAGCGTAATCCGTGCGTACGCCGTCTTCGTCAACTTCCCAAAGGGGTTCCCCTGTGCAGGTCAGGGCGCGGGAAGAAGTGCGGCCATTGTCGCGCACCGTTTCCACACGGCGGTTGAGAAGGTCGTAAGAGTAGGAAGCGCCGCCTGTTTTCCTCCACTCGCCCGTGGGGAGCAGGACGAGGTTTTCTTCCCTTGCGGCGTTTCCTTCAGCGGTGATGTAGCTGACGCGGCGGGTTGACTGGCCGGGAACGGGTTCTCCGTTGATGCGCGTTTCCGCCGTGACGCTGTAGAGGGCTCCATGATTTGTGGTTGGGGCGTAGGTATAATGAGTTTGTACGCCGTTGACGGCCTGTTCCATCTTGAGGCGTCCCGCCGCGAAGGCATTCGGCGCGCCGGCCAGCCAGGTTTCCGTAACGCTGAGCTGCGTGACGGAAGAGCCTGCCGCCGTTTCACGCTTTTCCACGCGTTTGACATGGTTTTCTTCCGCATAGGTATATACCGCAAGGCTTAACGTGTTGACTGCGGAAACGGTAGAGAGCTGGATTTTTACTTCAGCCGGTTCACTGGTGTAGCCTGCGGCGCTGTCACGGTACTTTGTGCTTACTGTCCGCAATCCGTTGGCTCCCCATGGGCTGTTTTCCAGCACCGGGCGTCCTGCGGCGTCGTAGACGGTTTTGTGTTCCCCCGCGTTGGGAGAAGCAGAGGAGATAAGCCGGCCGGAGTCATCATAGGAGTAAACAGTAGTCAACGCCCCTTCGGCGCCGTACCCTTCCGTGCGGCTCAGCAGGTGTTCTCCGGTGATGGTCGTTTCATATTCCTCAAGCGTGCAGGAGGCCACTACATTGTTTTTCATCAGACGGGTGAGGACGCGGTAGCGGTTTTCCTGCGAACCCTCTTCCGGTTGAAGACGTTCCCTCCGCGTTTCAACGGCATCTTCTCCTGTTCCTTCCGCCATGCTCCAGGCTTCTTGCGACCATGTCCATTTGGTCACGAAGTCGGGTACAGTGGCCGGCAACGTGTTGTCGCGTTCAGAGATGACGAGGGTTTGCAAAGCTTCGTCTCCCGTCACTGTGAAGATTTTCGCCGGAGTCCCTTCAACGGTGAACAGGGCTCCTTCTTCCTCCGGTTCCATGACCTGCGCGGGCGGATAAATGCTGATGGCATACCCTCCTCCTTCCAGGGGGAGCACATCCGCCAGCCCATCCCAGGTGTTCCATATTTGACGGATAACGCCTTGTTCGCCGCGAACAATCGCCAGGTAATTTTCTCCTTCCGATGTGGTCATCAAATACCCGCCCGCGGAGATATAGCCTTCGCATTGCCCTGTGGAAAGAGAGTAAAAGGCGGCGCCTCCGCCCGCATAAGAAGCGCGGATGAAGGCGGCCTGCTCAAGGCTGCATGCCTCCGCTTCCCTGCTCATGGCCGGGACGGGGGCCAGGATGGTCGTTGTGATGCCCGATGCGCCTACCGGGAAAAACGCGCTTCCCGTGCCGTCAAGCATGTAGTTGGTGTAACTGGCCCCATCCAGCAGAGCAACCAGCATGTTGGGCGCCATGCCCCCTTCCGGCAGCGCGAGGAAGGTGGCTAGCGGATGCCGCAGGGCCAAGCCTGCCGGGGAGGATAAATCCGGGGAGAAAGAGCGGTGGGCTGAAATTTCCAGACGTCCCGCCGGCATGTGGGATATGCCGCGGAACACGCCGAACTGCGCCGACCAGGCCATGTCATTAACGGAGGATTGCCGCATCACCCCGCTGCCTCCGGAGGTTGAGGTCAGATCGGAAAAGAAACGGCGCAGGGAGGAGCGGCCGCTGACTGGGGCGCCGCTGCTGAAGGGGGCGCCTCCGGGAGCAGTTTCACCGTCCGAATTGCAGGAGCACGGCGGGCAGTCGCAATCGCATTCCTGCGGCGGGTCGTTCTCTTCAGGCGTGATGGAGATGGCGCTGGCTGGGCCTACGGTGCAACTGAGGAAGGAGACGTTCCCCCTGGGAGGATAGTCAATGTTGATGTGGGAGACGGACACTGTATAAAACCCGGCCTTGATGCCGGGGAAGCTGCCGTTAATTCTTACTCCGGCGCCTGAGGGTGACGTATAGCTTTGCCCCGCTACTGAAATCGTGGCCTGGTCATCCACCGTGCCGGTGGCCGTCAGTACGTATAGACGGGTATCCCCTCCGCCTTCCCCTACTTGAATTTGTTTGGAGGTTTCCGGCATCACGTCTCCGGGATAGGACGGAGCAGCATGATTATAGGAAAAGGAGACGGACGATTCGCCCTCCCTCTTCTGTAAAACCGGCGTAACGGTAAAACCAAGATGATGATTGCCCCGGACGCTGTTGCAGATGGAAAAGTTAGATTTCATTCTAATTGGCTATCTTTAAATAATTTCTGTTTATCAACAATAATTTTGTGATAAGGTGCGCCATTTAGCAATTAAACCTATGGATACACCTATAAAAATAGAAGTCAACAGGATATGATGATTTTCTCCTGTTTTTCCCATCCGTTTGCATGCAGGGAATAATTCTGGCGCGGGATGGTTTCCGGGCGCGGGGCACAGGAAAGTTCCCAACGCAGGAAAAGATGGGATGTCCCTTTTCTGCCTGATTGCGCGGCAGAAGAAAGGCCGCCCGTTTTCCGGAACATGTTTTAGGCTTGGAAAGGGGAGCGCAATCAGGCAAGGTGTGCCGCGTTATTCATGAAGAACCTATTGAGCCGGTACATCAGCCTGAGCCTGGCGCTGCGGTATTTGAACCCGTTGCGGACTTTCTTTTCCATTATTACCCTGATTTGCCTGCTGGGCGTTTCTCTGGGGGTAATGGTGCTCATCGTCGTGTTGTCCGTCATGGGAGGCCTCCAGAAGGAAATTCAGGGGAATCTGTTTGCGCACTCCCCGCACGTCCAGGTATGTTACCGGAACGACTTCGGCGTGAGGGAAGTGATTCCGGACTGGCTGGATTTGGGGGAGAAACTCAGGCACGTTCCCGGCGTCCAGTCCGCCTACGCCCTGATAGAAGACTATGCGCTGGTGGATGTGCAGGGGCGGCAGAGGCCCTGCTTTTTCCGGGCCATTGATACGGAAAACGCCGCCCAGCTGGAGGATTTGAAGCGTTTGGTGGTAGCTGGCGATGCGGAACTGGACATGGGGGAAAAGGCTGTGGTTTCCTCCATCGTGGCGGAGAACATGGGATTGAATGTGGGGGATGTTATCCGGGTTTATACGACCCGCAATTTCCCAGGAAATTTCCCACGCCTACCAGCAGACGGAGCTACCGATGCTGGCGGAGAAAAACGCGCGGGAACTCAAGGATTTGAAAGAGTGGGGAAAGAACCTGAAGACGGAGGGAGAGCGTGAAATGGCCGGCAGAGCCTCCGTGGACAGGGCGTTTTCCCTGCTTAACGGGCTGTTGTCCGTCCCGCGCAGGGATGCGGAACGTTCCAGCCTGATGGATCTGCTTGCCGTGCTGAACGACGGGGAAATTGCGGACAACGGCAGGGTGGCCTTTCCGCAAGGAACGCGGAAGGAATGGGAAACCGTTTTGAGCGGTTTCAAGGCCGGGGCAAGAAATGAGGCGGATATGGAATGCTTCCGGAAAATCAAGGAGCTGGTGATGCCGAAAGACCTGGAGGTGATCGGAATTTACCGGGCCTCCCAGCATACGCCCAGCCCGGATCTTTTCATTCCGCTGGTCATCGGCCAGGAATTGCTGGGTTATGAGGATGACGTGGTGCAGGCCGTGGCCCTGCGCGTGGAAGACCCTTACCATGTGGAAACGATGCTGGCCCCCGTGATGCAGGCGCTGGAAAAGGAGAAGCCTTCTTCCGCATGGACGCTGGAAACCTGGCATGACCGCTTTAACGCGTGGTTTGAACTGATGCAGAAGGAGCGCATGATGATGAGCTTTGTCCTGTCCTTCATCTCCCTGATTTCCGCTTTTTGCATCATGGCGGTGATGTTTACCGTTTCCATCCAGAGGAAAAAGGAAATCGCCGTGATGAAGGCTTTGGGAGCCACTCCGTTCCAGGTGGTGCGCGTTTTCCTGTGGCAGGGCGTCATCATCGGTTTTGTGGGAGCTCTCCTGGGTGTAGGGCTGGGGCTGCTGGTGCTGGAATACCGTATGCAGATTCAGGGTTTTCTGGCGGGAATAGGCTTTGACCCGTTCCCCGTGGCCTTCCACGGCACGGCGAATATCCCGGTGGTGATTGACTGGGCGGAGCTGGCATGGCAGGCGGTGAAAGCTTTTGTCATGGTCGTGGTGGCATCCATCATTCCTGCCCTGATCACGGCGCGCCAGGATCCGGCCCGCTCCCTGCGCAGTATGTAACAGGAATCGCCTATGGATATTTACTGGATTCAGGGTCATGAACGGAAGGGGCCTCTGCCGGAAGTGGAGGTCATTTCCATGCTGGAGGCGGGCCTCATTCCGGAAAACGCCCGGGCGTGGCATGCCGGGTGCCCGGAATGGGTATGTATCCGTGACCTTCCGGCATTGAAGGGGGCAGGTGCCGTCAGCAGGGGAGAAGGAGAACGGCGGAACCGGGAGGAAGAGGGACTGGAAAACGCAGGGGAAGAGCAGTCCCCGGCGCTTGCCGCGGATGCGGATTGCCCGCAGGAAGAAGGGGGGACGGCCTCGGAGGAGGGAGCGCCGCTGGTGGTTCCGTATGCGTACGTCCGTTTTCTCGGCAGAATGGCGGATATCATGATGCACATGACGCTGTATTTGTCCGTGCTCAGAGTTTCCGGCCTGGCTTTCAATCCCGGTTTCCTTCCTGGTTCCTATGAAGCTCTGCTTTACCTCTGCCTCCCGATGGTTCTCGTTGAAACTGCCTTTCTTGGTACATTGGGAACAACCCCGGGAAAAGCCATGCTGGGCGTTTCCGTCAGGGACTACCGGGGAAGGCGCCTTTTTTTCCCCACGGCATTCCGGCGCTCCCTGTTCGTCATGGTGCTTGGCCTGGGGTGTTTTGCTCCTTCCCTGATGCTGCTGGCCCTGTTCTTTTCCTGGTGGTGGGTGCGCCGCTTCGGCTTCACTCCCTGGGACAGGAAGCTGGGGACTACGGATGTGCTGAACAGCCCCCTGACGCCCCGCAAAGTGGTGATGACGCTGGCGCTGGTCATTCTGTGCCTTCAACTCATCTACGTTCTGCTGATTCCCTGGCTGCCTGAGATGGAGGCTTATGCGGCCGCTTCCGGCCAAATGTGATAAAAAGGCGGCCGTGCGGGGTTTAGGCTTTTAATCACCTGAATTTGTTTCATACTTGTTTCAGCCATGCCAGAAATACACCCAACGGCAGTAGTGCATCCTGCTGCAGAGATCGCGGATGATGTTAAAATCGGTCCCTTTTGCGTTGTCGGGGAACATGTCAAACTGGGGCCCGGCTGCGTGCTGCACAGCCATGTGGTTATCGACGGTCCTTCTTCCTTCGGCAGCGGCAACGAATCCCGTTTTCCGTCATCGGCCTGAAAAGCCAGGATTTGAAATACAAGGGAGAGCCGACTTATCTGGAAGTGGGGGATAACAACGTCTTCCGGGAAAACGCCACCATCAACCGGGCTACGGACATTGGCGGCGCGACGCGGATAGGGAATAACAACCTTTTCCTGGTTTCCTGCCATGCCGGGCACGATTGCCAGATCGGCAATCATGTGATTTTCTCCGGGTTCGCTACCGCCGCCGGCCATGTTACGGTGGGGGATTACGCCATTCTGGCGGGATGTTGCGCCGTACACCAGTTTGTGAGCATCGGGGAACATGCCATGGTGGGGGCGATGGCTCGCGTGAGCCAGGATGTCTTGCCGTACACGATCGTGGAGGGCCACCCGGCCGTAACGCGCTCCGTTAACTCCATCGGCATGCAGAGGCGCGGCTTTTCCGAAGAAGACCTGAAAGCCGTGCGCATGTGCTATAAAAAGCTCTTCGTCAATAAAAAGCTGACCGTTCATGAAGCTCTGGAGGAACTGCGGCATTCGGGGTATGCGGAAAATGCCTGCCTGAGGAGAATCATCCAATTCGTGGAAACTTCCGAACGGGGGTTCTGCCATTGAATCCATGAAAACGGGTTTTGTTTTTGACCTGGACGGGACGCTGGTGGACTCCATTCCCGGTATCGCCCGCGGCCTGAACCTGGCCTTGAAAGCGCTGGGGTATCCGGAGCATTCCGTGGACGCCATCCGGGAAATGGTGGGCAAGGGCGCCCGGGAGCTTTGCCTGGCTTCCCTGAAAGGCTATTTCAACGGAAATGTGCCGGAGGAAGCTTTTGAAGCGGTGCACCGGGGATTCATGCGTGAATACCCGCACACCTGGCAGGAGGGCACGGTTCCGTACCCCGGTATCCGGGAAATGTTGCTGTCCCTGGCTGGAGAAGGCTATCCTCTGGGCGTTTTATCCAACAAGCCCCATGCGGTTACAGTTCCGCTGGTGCGCCATATCCTGCCTGAAATTCCCTTCCGGGAGGTGATGGGTTTTTCCGAACGCTTTCCTCGTAAGCCGGAACCTGACTCCCTGCTGTCCATCGTCCGTTCCTGGGGCAGGGAGCCGGCGCAGGTGTGCATGGTGGGGGACTCCGCCCATGACGGCAACACGGCCGTGAACGCCGGAACACGGCTTGTTCTGGTGGGGTGGGGCTACAGTTCCCGTTCCGCTCTGGACGCTTTCCGGGTGCCGGTGTGCGCCGCCGCGGGGGAATTATCTGCCCGGCTGCATGATGAAAGCAGCCTGCCGTTTCCCGTTGCCGCTCATAAAAATTCTTGAAAGTTCCGGCTGGGGCAGAGTTCCGGAAACCGAATTCCTCTGTATCATCAAGATTCTTTCAGGCGCAGGAAAACGTCTGCGGGGGATTCTTTAGGGCTGTATTTTCCCGGCCCGGAAATGGGCAGGGAGGGAAAAGCCGCATGGTTGTTGCTCTTTCAGGACGGAATATCCGGAACATCCGCAGATTTGGCCTGTTCGGTAATGTCTTCCAGGGCGCGGGGAAGCTCCTTCGTGGAGGTGACGCCCAGGTTTTTCAACTTTTGGGCCCGGGGGATGAACCGGTGTTCAAAAGAGGAAACGGTTTTGTTGTACTGGGCTACCGCCTGGTTCAGGCTCTTGCCCAGAGAGGAAAAATGACCGGAAAGGATAGAGCAGGTATTGTACAGGTCCGCTCCCGCTTCCGAAATTTTCTTGGCGTTATCCGCCAGCTGCTCCTGCTTCCATCCGTAAGCGACGGCTTTCAGCAGGGCAATCAGGGTGGATGGAGTGGAAAGAATAACTCTGTTCTCCGCGCCGAATTCAATCAGGGTGGGGTCTGCTTCCAGAGCCGCCTGGAAGAAGGATTCCCCGGGCAGGAACATAATGACGAATTCGGGGCATGGGGAAAACTGGGCAAAGTAATTCTTGGCGCTTAATTGCTGCAAATGCCTCCTGACGTCCGCGGCATGGCGTGCCATCCACTGGCTGCGTTCTTCCGGATTCTCCGTCTGCCCGGCATTCAGGTAGGAAGCCATGGGCGCTTTTGCGTCAATGATGATGGAACGGCCTCCAGGAAGGTGAATGACCATGTCCGGCCGTATCCGTTCCTCCTCCCTGGAGCGGGTTTCCTGAGTCGTGAAATCGCAGTATTCCACCATTCCCGCCAGTTCCACCACGCGGCGCAGCTGGAGCTCTCCCCATTGGCCGCGAACGCTGTTGTGGTGCAGAGCCTGGGAAAGCCTGGCGGTTTCATTTTTCAGGGCTTCATTGCCGGAAAGAATATAGCGGATTTGCGTTTTCAGGTCCGTGTAGGCGCCCACGCGCTCCTTTTCCATCTCTCCCAGCCGGGATTGGACCAGTTTCAGGGATTCGCTCACCGGCTTCAGCATGGACTCGATGGCCTGTTTGCGGGAATCCAGGTCATGATTGGCCTGCTGGCGCTGGCTTTGCAGCCGCGTTTCCGCCAGGTTCAGGAACTGTTTTTCCGAGTTCCGGAGGACTTCCGCGCTGATGCCGGCGAAAGAATCTTTCAGCACCTCTTCCGCCCGGCGGAGCATCTGGGTTCTGTCTTCCGCCCGTTCCTGCCAGGAGCGGGATTCCGCTTCGAGGCGGACGGTGCGGTCCCGGTACCGCAGCAACAGAACCAGCAGCGCCACGCAGGCTATCAGCAGAAGAAAGGCCAGGAACCAGGGAAAAAATGGGGAAATCATAAGGAAAAAATAAGGGATTTATGTACTTAAGTTAGGTAAAATCTTTTTATCAGTCTTTCCAGATTGGATGATTTTTCCATTCTCCGACAAACCCCATTTCTGTAATAACATTTCTTGGTGTATCAGGATGATTCAATAAATCATATAGACGCTGTTTCCACCGACTTTGCGGAGCAATTTGTTTTAATAAATATCTACAAATAGTTAATACAAAGGCCGTAGAATTTTTATTCCAACTTATAAAGGTATTAGTATTATGAGTCAATTTATTAGGAATCTCCCAATTTTCTTTCGTCTTATTCCATATTAGATTCCAATCTCCACCTTCTTTATATATGGCATCATGAATGTCGAATCTTTGATTATCAGATAGCCATTGTTTATTCCATATACGACAATGATGAGCGCTAGAATTACGAATAGCATTGAGAACATAAAGAATGTAGTTAAAATCAGCATTTTTAATCTTAAATTGTTTATGTATTGCCCTTCGAATTTTTGTATTTAATCTATTTGAGAAAATGTGCCGAATATCCCCAAATGACCATAATTCACAAAATACCCATACTGGAAGATTGAGAATATCGGAAGTTTTTTGTTTATAATGAATAGCCCATTCTTCTTTACTATTTTTGTACATATTCTGAAACTTTGAAAAAGAATTAATATTTTTATGCGGCGTATTGCATTTTGAATAATAAGACCAATAATAAGCTATAGATGTTCTTAGTGTTATTTCTATTCGCTCTATAGCATCAACTACAAGGAAACGCAAATTGCGGTCAAAACGATAATAATTCCATACTAAATTAAAAGATGTTCCTTTTCGGAATTTATCTATTTTTATTGGTGGGCTTTTTGTATAATCTGTTTCATAAAAAGTATGAAAGTAACCCGATAACCTATAGTAATTAACAGATTTTAGTTTTTCTGTAAGCTCCTCTTCATCTGCTTCAAGATTTCTATTGATGAGCTTTTTCGCTTGCTCTTGAAATGAGTTCCACGGTTTATTAACAGACATAATCCCCTTATAAAATAAGACAACCACGCCTTTCGAGCGTGGTTGAATAGAATTTATTGTCACCTTCACCACATGTTTCAGTGGCTAGTTACACTAAGCAACCAGTAACAACCTTGTGATTGAATCTTACAATAGTTTTTACACATGTCAACTGATTATTTTCTTATTTCTCGTGAGGGTGTATTCTAATCATCCCCCCTTCTATTCATCATTCTGCGCGTCTCCTCTCTCACTGCCCACACCACAAATTCCTCAACGCTCATATCCTTCTGAACCGCCGCTCGAACGGCCAAATTGAGAATTTTGTTAGGGATAGGAACGCTCAGTTGAGAAACAAAATCGTTGTTGGAAGCAGGTTCCCGGCCTTTCATGTACCGGGAAATCAGAATCTGGACGTGCTTCGGAATACTGCCCTTGGAGAAATAGTTATCAATGGTGCTTCTGGCTAGACCTAGGGAGGAAGCGAGTTCGGTGCGAGACACTTTGTTCTTTTCTAACCACCTTCCCAAAGTCTGAATATCCAGCGGGCGTTTCTCGTCCATGCGGGCAATTTTCTCCTATCAGGAGGATGAATGGAAGAATCCGAACTGTTTAGGGTTGACAAAATCCTATTAGGATAATAATAGCTCTTTTATTGGGCAATATTATATCTCATTAGGATAATTCTTTGTCCTCTCTAAGGAATCCAAAACCTAAAAACATCATGAACTCGAAAACAATCATAGCCAGTTTGGGGCTTCTGGGCCTCTCATGTACCGCCCAAGCCGCCTCTGGTGACCCTTGGAACTATTATAGGGTAGGAGGGAATTATAGCTCCGCATATTCAACACGGTATGATTCCAATTTTGGAATGAGTATCAAAGGTATGTATGGATTCCATTCGGGGAATGATTATGGAATAGACATGCCAGACCTGTACGGTGCCCAATTAGGACTTCACGCAAATATTCCATCGGGTTCTGTTTTCCATGAACTATCTTTCAATCTCGGCGCGCTTACAGGCTCTAAAACCTACGGCGGCGTGCTGAAGTGGAAGCAAGAAGTATTTCCCTTTACTGCTGGATATTCCTTTAATGTCCCCTTATCTGATTCAGCCACTTTCTATTTAGGCGGCAAGATTGGCCTTCACTATTATAAACAGGAAGTTTCCTTAGGCGGGGAAAAAGCGTCTGAATCTGATTCGAGCGGAACTTACTCGGCATTAATCGGTTTCAAATTTGCTGTCGCAGAAAAGACAGATATCGTTATTGGATATGAAATAACGAAATACTGGTCAGATGTTGACCCATATCATTTTATCACAGTTGGTTTTAGCTGGACCTTCTGACCTCCTTCGGCGGTGAATTAACTGGCCTCCTTCCTTTCGGGGAAGGGGGCGATTCTTTGATTTGCATGAGTGGCCGTCACCTTATTCTCAGGGTGGCGGTCAATTCTTCAATTCAGCGTAAGTGATTCTCGTCGAAAATGCTCTAGCCATAAGAGCATCCAATCTCACCCACGTATGGATTTTCACATTCCCTTCATTCAACCGATAAGCAAATTCATCTACATATCTCTGTAAATGTTTTGTGCTGAATGAATGGTAGATTCCATAGAATCCTCTCTTCAAAACCGCCCATACGCTTTCAATGCCGTTAGTATGAGCCATTCCGTCAACATACTGTTTGGCACTATGGTTTACCACCTGATGATTGAACTGTGACTCTTTGTAGGAAGCATGTTCATCAGTAACCAGAACAGAATCCCGGCTCAAATACTTATTGAGAATCTGATGAACTGTATCTCTTGAAGTATCGGGAATAACCCTTGCCAAAACCTTTCCCGCTCTGGCCCTCATTCCTAAAACCGCCGTCTTTCCTACAATTTCGCGCCCCGCTTTCAATTTCTGCGATTCGTGCTTATTGGATTCCTTGCCTCCAATATACACCCCATCAGCTTCAACGATTCCAGACAGAAAGCCGTTATCGTCATCATGGTTGGAATTGCAAGCTTCTCTAATCCTTTGAAGCATAAACCACGCTGTTTTTTGCGTTACCCCAATTTCTTTAGAAAGTTGCATGGAGCTAATACCCTTTCTGGAAGTCACTACTAAATAGAAGGCAAAAATCCATTTATGAAGTGGAACATGGCTTCTCTCAAAAATAGTTCCAGTCCTCACAGTATAAACTTTCCCGCACTCCCCGCATTCAAAATACCCCTCAACCCCATTCCTTTTCACCCTATACTGCTTTTCACTTTTCCCGCAAAACGGGCAAACTACCTTATCACCCCACCGTTTTTCCTCTAAATACCTTTTTGCCGATTCTTCATTGGGGAATATTTCAAAAAGCTCAAAAAGTGAAATAGTTAAGCGGTCGTTCATGGTTGCCTCCTTAGTATGGCTAATTAATAGCATACGGAGGAACCGAAGTCAAGTATATAAGGCCCAAAAATAAGCAGTCAGATGGGGGTGGCGTAGGGAATGCCGTCCGTTTCTTCCACGGGTTCGGCCAGGGGGATGTTATCGTCGCTGCCGTCCAGCGGTTCCGCATAGGGAATGCTCTCTTCCGAATCCGGTTCCGCCATGGGAATGTGCCGTTCACACATGTTGGCGGGGGCCTGGTAGCCTGCGGAGGTTTCAAAATACGCAGTCTTGGCGTACTGGCAGCCGGAATGGGCCAGTTGATTGGATTCCCGGCAGACGAGTACGGCCTGCCCTTCCGAACCGGGACGCGTACGGATGGCGTTGGCGGGATAGCCTTCCTTCTGGGCGGCAAGCATAATGTCCACCCAGACGGGCAGGGCCAGGGTGCCTCCGTAGCCTTTTTCCAGAATTTTGGTGGAGGAATCAAACCCCACCCAGACACTGCAGGTGAGGTTGGACGTATATCCGGCGAACCATGCGTTCGTATAATTATTCGTGGTTCCGGTTTTGCCGCCGCAGGGGGATTTAAAGCCCAGCGTGGTAATTTTGCCTGCCGTGCCTCCGGGCTTGCAGACCTGCTGGAGGATGGAAGAGGTAATGTTCGCCGCCCGCTGGGAATAGACGGTGCGCTTGCTCTTGGTGATGGCGAAGCGCGGCTGGCCCTGGGAATCCGTAATATGGTCAATGATGTACGGTGTGGGGCGTACGCCCCCGTTGGCAAAAACGCTGTAGGCGCTGGCAATGTCCAGAGGGGACGCTTCCCACGTGCCCAGATAAAGGGCCGGGGTGCGGGAAATATTTCCGTGGAAGCCCGCCAGTTGTGCGGATTGAATGACATTGGACAAACCGGCGCGGTTGCCGATGCGCACGGACATGGTGTTGCGGGAAAGGATGAGGCCGAAGGAGGCCGGCTTCATGCCCCGGTACGTTCCGTCCGAATTGCGGGGGGACCAGTTGGCGGCTCCGCGTATTTCCCCATAGGCAATCCTGTCATCCGAAATGCGGGTATCCGCAGAATTGCCCTGCTGGAAAAACGTGGCGTAAATGAAAGGTTTGAACAGGGAGCCGGTCTGACGCCTGGACTGAATGGCGCGGTTCAGCTTGGATTCTTCCGCGTCCCGGCCGCCGACGACGGCCAGAAGAGCCCCCGTGGCATTGTCCATGACTACGGCGGCGGATTGGATGTAGTTGGGCATCGGCGGCTGCGTCTTTTCCTTCTGTTCCGCAGGGAGCGCCTTCCAGGCGGCCAGGGAGGCCTCATATTCCGCCTTGGTGGTCAGCTTGTTTTTCAGAATTCCCCTCTTCTCCCTCTTGGCCTGCAGGGAGGCCAGGTGCTTCTTGAAATCTTTGCGGGCTTCCAGCGCGTCCATGTGCTTATTGATGGCATCCAGCGTGGCGTTCTGCAGATCAAGGTCCAATGTGGTATGCACCACCAGCCCTCCCAGGCGGATGTCTTCTTCCTCCAGAATGGCGTCCAGCTCCCGGCGCACGAGACCCATGGCGTAATTTTCCTCAGACCGGGACTGGGGCGTCCGGGTGACGATAGGCTCCGCCAGGGCCGCCTGATACTGCACTTCCGTAATCTTGCCTTCGTTTTTCAGCAGGCCAAGGACAATATCGCGCACTTTTTTTGCTTCCTCCGGATGTTTGATGGGGGAAAAATCATTTGGGCCGTAAATAATGCCGGCCAGGGTGGCGCATTCCGCCAGGGATAAATCCCGGGGTTCCTTGTCGTAATATCCCCGCGCCGCCGCCGCTATCCCCAAGAAGGTGTGCCCCCAGAAAATACGGTTGATGTAAGTCTCCAGAATTTCGTCCTTCGTATAAGTGGCTTCAATGCGTTTCGCCAGGGCCACTTCCGTCAGTTTGGAATGGAGGTTGCGCTCCCGGTGGTTATATGTAATTTTAGCAAGCTGCATCGTCAGGGTGGAAGCCCCCTGCGTGGCTCTCTTGTGCTTGAGCACCTGCGCAAAGGCGCGGCCCACGCCTATCCAGTCCACGCCGCCATGGTCGTAAAAGCGGTTGTCTTCGCGCAGGAGCAGGGCATCAATAAAAACGGGAGGAACTTCCTGAAGGGATACCCGCTTGCGGTTTTCCCCGTGCAGGGTTCCGATGGTCCGGTTTTTACGGTCCAGAATCACCGTGCGTTCCGGGATGTTGCTCTTTACCTCGGAAATGTCATAGCGGTTGGAAATGGCGCCGTAAAGAAACACCAGGATGGCTCCGATCACGATGCCGACGAAGCAGCATCCCAGAAGGATGCGCAGGGGCCAGCAAATGAACCAGCGGATATTCCGCGTCAGGGAGCCGATGAAGCGGAACGGCATCAGCAGGACAAACAGCAGGGCTCCGAAAATCGTGAAACGCGGCCTGCGCATGGTTCCTGCGCGTGCGGGGCGGTTTTCTTCTTCTCTTTCCGGATTGTCTTCGTACTCTTCCTTCGGAGACGGGCGGGAGGTCCGTCGCTGGGGCGGCGTGTCATACCGGGAAGGACCGTTGCGGGAATTCCCCGTTCTGCGGGTAGGGCCGGGAATGACAGCCGGATCAGGAGCTTCCTGCGGCAACCCGGGATAGGATGGACGGGGAAGGGGCCTTTTTTTGCGTTCCGTCTGGGAACGGGAAGACATTTCTCCATCTTGGATGCGTTCCCTCCAGGAGGCGGCATTTCGTTTCCTTGATTTGTCGTTTAAACCCATCCGTGGGCCGGAGTTTATCATAAATAACCGAAATGGTCTAAGCAAAAGATGGGGCGCCATGTCGCAATCCATAGACAAATTCTGCCGTTTTGAACGTTTATACAGTAGGGTATGTCCTATCATTCGATTATCGGTAATTTCATGATATCACTATTGAGAATGACGAGTTTTTGTTGCTTGGTCGTTGGGGGACTTATGTCCCTGCTGTCAGGGGGGGCGAGCCTTGCGGGGAATGTTTCTTCCATGGCGGATTTGCAGAAACATGTGCATGAGGTGGCCTCCAGGGTTACGGCTGCTACGGTGGCTCTGGTTTCCGACGGGGGAGAGACGGGCAGCGGCGTCATTGTCTCTCCGCAGGGCCTGATTTTGACGGCGGCCCACGTCGTGGGCGGCGATGAAATCATGCGTGTGGTCTTTGCCGACGGGCGCGTAGTCAAGGGACGGGTGCTGGGCGCCAACTTCACGCGGGATGCCGCCATGGTGCAAATCATGGACGGAGGAAACTATCCTCATGTGGAACTGGGGGAATCCGACGGTCTTCATGTGGGGGATTTTGTGGTGGCTCTGGGCCATTCCAAGGGATTTGACCCGGAACGCCGCGCGCCCATCCGCATGGGAAGATTGTGTACGGACGGAAAGCAGCGCTTCCTTATTTCGGAATGTACGCTGATTGGCGGAGATTCCGGCGGTCCCCTCTTTGACCTGTCCGGCAAGTTGGTTGGCATCCATTCCTCCATTGGCCCTATGTTGAAAATCAACAACCATGTCCCTGTTTCCGTTTTCAGGAGAGACTGGGACAAACTGCTCTCCGGCAGGCCAGCTGGGGGCCTTCATCCCATGGCGGACCCCGAATCTCCTGTGCTCGGGTTTGCCATGATGGATGTGCTGGGCGTGGACGGCGTGGTGGTGGAAGACGTTGTGGTGAATTCTCCGGCGGATACCGCCGGCATCCAGCCGGGGGACGTCATTACCCACATGGACAGCCGGAGCCTGCGTTCCGTGCGGGATATGCTCCGTGAACTGGGCAGGCACCGTCCGGGGGAAACCGTTCCATTGGTGGTGGTGAGGAAAGGTACGGCTTACAAGGCGGATCTTACATTCGGCAGGCGTGGCGACCTGATGTCCGGCCTGAAATACCAGGAACAAACTCAAGGATGATGATGAAATATTTATGGGCGGCATTTGCGGCGGCTTCCGCGTATGCCCAGGAAATAGCTTCCCCGCTGCCTCCGGAGCAGATGATTGCCCCGGAGGACAAAAGCGTGCTGGACAGCCAGGCCAAGAAGATTTTCCGGGAATGGGACAAGGTGGCTGTTCCGGTGGGGCAGTCCGTAGTGGCTCTGGTTGCCGGCAATGCCCAGGTGGCTTTGGGAACAGTGGTGGGAAAGGGAAAAGTCCTCACCAAGCTGAGCGATCTCCAGAAGGAACGGCGTCCGGTCATGCTGGTGGATTCTTCCGGGCGGGTTTATGACGCCAAGGTGCTCTTTGCCCTTCCGGAGCATGATCTGCTGATGATGGATGTGCCGGGGCTTCCCGCTCCCCCCATTGACCTGGATTCCTATGTGCAGGCGAAGGAAGGGGACGTGATTGCAGCCGTATCGCCCACGGGGCATGTGAGCGACTTCGGAGTCGTTTCCGTGGCTCAGCGCAGCCTGCGGGCGGATGACCAGCCTTATCTCGGCATTGTTTCCGATCCCCGCTGGGACGGGGAGGGGGTTATGATAGGCGGCGTGGAAGCCGGAAGCGGCGCGCACCGCAGCGGATTGACGGCCGGCGATGTGCTGATGAAGCTGAATGGAAAGCCGGTGGACGGAATGTACTCCATCCGTGCCGCCATGGTCGGGGTGCGTCCCGGTGAGACGGTTCCCGTGGAAGTAAGGCGGCGGAACCAGGTGATAGAAGGAAAACTCCTCACGGGGCCCAGGCCCAGGGTGATGAAATTCCCGCAAAAGCGTCTCGACATGATGAACTCCATGGGCAACCGGATGAGCTTGAAAAGGGATGAATTCCCTTTGGTTATCCAGTCGGACATGACCTTGTTCCCGGAACGGGCCGGATGCCCGGTCATTGACGTCAACGGAAAATTTGTTGGGCTGGCTCTGAGCCGGGCCGGACGCACGGAGACCTATATCCTGCCTTCCTGGATATGCAGGGAACTGGTGGAAGGAGTGCTCCCGCAGGTGCAGCAATACCGGGCGGGACGCGGGGAAAACATTCCGGAGGCCCAGCCTGTGGATGATTCCTATGACGCCCGGCGTCTGGAGGAAAACCGGCGAAAGGTGGAGGATAAGATGAGCCGTCAGGGCCTGGTGCCCAAAGTTTATTAAGCCTGCCCGGATGCCGGAAGGCGGCAGGTGAACTTTTTCGGCAAACCGCATGGCTTCGAGACCTCTTTCTCAGCCTGCCGCATTGGAGCCGCGGGAAACAGGGCGGACATTGTTCCCGTGCTGGAAAAATGTCCGGAGTGGTTTATTCCCTCAATCCATGGCGTCAGGAGAAGAAAAATAAAAAAACGGGCAGCAATGCCCGTTTTTCTGAATCATCCGGATATACTCCAGAGCAACTTCCGGCTTCCCGGATATCGGAAGAAAATTTACTTGTCAGAGGAAGCCGCCCCCGGCCTTTCCTTGAAAATCATCAGTTCCGTCAAAACGACGGTGCGGCCGGTGGAATCCGGGGAAATAATCATGACCACTTTTCGTCCCGGGTAGGTCGTCAGCATCATGCCTCTGTCCTTCACCTTGACGACTTTGCCGTTCTTTAAACGGGTCATGTACGTCAAATTGGCGGGGGTGGTGCGGGAAATGTTGCTGTCTGTGGAGTTCTTGCCGAAAATGTAAGTGGATTTGCTGGGCAGTTCGATAGCGCTCTTTTCTCCCGAGGGAGGTTTGGGAAGTTCCAAAGTGAACGTGCGTCCGGTCAGGTTCTGGATGTAAACGCAGTTCAGCGGCAGTTCCGACTCATTAATAAAATCCAGCGTCAATTCCCCTTTGCTGTTTTTGCCGACCAGAGCCAGGGTTTTGGAGCCAAGATCGGGCGGCAGGGGCTTGCTGACGAGTTTATTGGTCGGCATGCCTTTCTGGTCCAGGCCCCCGAACAGGGTAATGATCTTGCTCTTGGGGTAGACGCTGCGGCGCCCCGGAAGGGCGGCGCGGATTTCCACTTTTTCCAGCCTTTTGGAATCAATAGGCATGTAAATGGGAGAAGGAAGAGACATGGGCTCCTTCAGAACGAACCGGATGCCGTTGACGGCGGCGGGGGGCAGGGATTTGTCCACAGTATCGGACGCCGGGGCATTGGCCGCCGGCTGGGCCGGTTCCGGCCTGGAGGATGCGCGGCTTTGTCCTTGGGCGAAGGAGATGCTTCCGAAAAGGCAGGTAAAGGCCAGGAGGGGTAAAATACGCATATATTTTGGGAAGTGGAATGAGGAAAAGAGTGTTTTGGTTTCCCCGGCAGTGACCCTTGGAGGATAACCGCGCGGGAAAAAGGCGGAGGGAAAATCCATTGAACCGTGCAGCAGCGTGTGCTGATGGTTCCAATAGTTTTGATATCCTTTGTGAAGTACATGAATGAAGATGTCCGTGCAAGCTCAAAGTAGGGATGCCTGGGATAAAATTCCTAAAGACAATGGGATTTCTTTTTTAAGGAAAGGATATAGGCAAGGAGCATCATCAAATGTCAGTCTTATCCATGCGTGGTGGAGCAAATGCCTGGCCGGCGGCCGCGCGGATAAGAAGGTTTGTGGTTAGTCGCGCGGAGAGGCGGCGCAGATCATTCATGCAGGTTAGGGGCTGGATTTCAGGAAAACGGCCGTATGGGAACAAGAGCATATGAAACTGCTTGTTGAAATTGCCCCGGCCGAATTTGATGTGTTGCATTACGGAGCTCTTGTTGAACTTAAAAGGAAATAAACGTCGGCTCCGTATTCAATAAGTCGATCCGGTTTTTTTCCGGGCTTATCGAAACTCCCGGAGATGTCCAAGGCAGGGGGAAAAGGAAGAAAGCCCCACTATCCCCGGAACAGGGGAAAATCGTCTTTCGTCCTTTCTGCCCTGATATCTTCCCCCTCTCTCCGGACGCAAAAGCGCCGCTTTCCCGGGAAAGGAAAAGCGGCGTGAAACGGAATGGAAACGCGCTCCCTTTGCTACACTTCTTCCGGGGACAGCCAGCGGAAGGAGACGATATTGAACTTTCTGCCAAACGCCTTGTTCACGGCGCTCAGCTCCGTATCCTCCAGCGCGCCGCTCTTCATGTTGACCTTCCGGGCAGGAGTTTCCGGGCTGTTCACCGGATCCACGTAGTTGATCCCCCTCTGCACCACCGCTTCGCACCACGCGCGCGACAGCACCACCCCTTCGCGGTTGGTCAGCTCCCCGTAGGCGCGCACCGTAAACGTATCGTCCCGCGTCGTCAGGATGTTGCCCAGCACCGCCAGCACGTCCGACTGGATCAGGTAGCCGGGGGCGGCCGTATACACCGACCCCCTGGCCGCGTCCTGGTTCGGATAGCCTCCCCTGGGCGCGATCACCATGTCGGAGAGTTCGTCAAACGTGCTGTTGATGGAGCTCTCGTCAATAGCCGCCTGAAGCGCTCCCTTCACCCCCATTTCACCGCTCTGCAGGCGGCGGTTGACAAAGTCGGACATGTTCAGGAAGGGCCCCCTTTTCCTGACTTCCTTGACCATGTTCCGGGCCAGGGACCTGATCTGGGAGTCGCTCAGGGTTCTCAGGTCCGACCACGCCATGGCCTCCCCGTCCGGGATGCCCTGGGTCACCCCTATCGAGCCGTAGTCGTCCACGTGGGACTTGTCGCTGCTGGCCACCCCGAAACGGGAAAAGGCCGTCTGGGAGTTGCCGAGCACGGAAGGCCTCCCGTTTCTGGAATAAAGGATTTTGCGCTTCTTGAGCCCCAGCAGGGTGGCTTCCCAGGCGCGCTGGGAGGTGGAGTTGACATTGAATCCGCCGGCGACGGTGAGGTACTTGGAGGCATGCTTGTAGCCCTCGTCCGTCCTGGCGAGTTCTTCGACGACAGCTTCCGAGGGTTTGCCCTGAAGGTCGGGCATGAAGCGGCGGTTGGCGATGCCGGAGGCCCTGTTGGAGGAAGCGTCCGTGGAGAAAGCCTGCTGAAGAACGGTTTTCAGTTCTTCCCTGCCCGTGCCCCCAAGGCTGGAAGGGCGGGCGGCCAGGGAGGAGGCGAACCAGGAGTCCCAGAGGGCGTCGTTGATCATCAGGCCGTGGTCCCAGAAGTCCCCCAGGGCGGCGTCCCCCATGATTTCGTTGTGGGAGAAAACCTTGTCGGCAGGAAGCATGGGATCGGCAAAAGCGTTGCCGATGCCTACGCCCGGCACGCCGGACTGGTAGGCGAAGCGTTTGGCGATGGCCGCCCTGGAGTCGCTCCTGTACCATCCCGGGGTGAGGCGGCATCCGGCAAAGCCGGCCAGGCTGGAGGGCTGCTGGAAGGGAAGCTCCGCGGCGACAATCTTGTTGACCTGCTCGGCTCCCGGCCCTCCGAAGGGGGAGAGCCTGGTGCCGTCATTGGAGAGGATGTTGGAGATGGTAATCGGGAAGAAATCGCTGTTGGCGTTCTTGACTTCAAACTGGTACGGGCTGTAGAGGCGCCCCAGTTCGGAGGCGGTGGGCATCTGGCCTCCCCAGAAAAGGGGGCTGGAGTGCTGCCATGTCTTGGCCCGGTAGTCCTTGCCCTCCGGATAGGCTCCTATCACGGGGGGTTTGCCCCATTTTACCGATACTCCATAGTAGGCGACAAACGTGGAGTCCAAAGAGGGCGTGCCGTATTCGCCCGCTTTTTTAGCTTCTTCATTGGTCCCTTCGTTGCGTTCCCACATTTCTGCGGGAAGTTTAATTTGGTCAACAAGAGGTTTTTCCCAGGCACCCCAGTTCAGGTTGAGGATGGCCGGCATGGTCTTGGAGAAAATTTCTATTTCCGCCGTGCTTTTCCCATTCAGGGAAGAGGAACTGTTCATTTTGTTGGGATCCATCAGGCCGGCCCCCATCACGAAGGTTCCCAGGGCTTTGGAGGCACCCTTGTCTCCGTATTTGACGGCGAGAACATGATTGTCCGGCGTTCCGTTGAGCCGGCTGGTATCTTCCGCGAAGATAACGGAAGCCTTGGCAATGCCTACCTGGTTATATCCGCTGCCGTCCAGAAGTTCATAACGGACGCCGTCCGTCAGGTTGACGGCATAAGAGCTGACTTGTCCCGGTTCCTGGGACCAACCCTCTTTGAGCGGGAATCTGTCCGGTTTGAAATCACCGCTGTTGGGCTTTGTTTTGTAAACTTCGTTACCGTTGGCGATATTGGAAACGACCGGCTGGGCAAAAACGACGATCTCGCCTGCTTTCAAGGTGGAAGGCTCTCCCTTGACGGTGGAACCGTCACTGTTAAGTTTGGCCGTAGTTCGGAAAGAGGCGCCGAAATCCGCCACCTGGCGGTTGTTATAAGAAGTGTTCAAATAGGGGATCAGGCAGGATTCTCCATAATTGGAGAGTGCATTCTCATCCAGTTGGTTCCATGCGAATTTAACATTATGGGAAAGCAGCAGGGGCATGAAGCGGTGCTCGCCGAAGTAGGCGCCCCAGACACCTCCGTTGGCCCCGGTCAGCTTCATATCCACATTATACGGATTCCACCAGACGTACACGGGAATGACCGCAATACGGAAGTCGATCCATCCTCCACGGTTGGGATGCTTGTTGCCGTGTTTGACGTAGTTAAGTCCTACAAAGGAATAAAAGCGCAGCAGGATGGGGTGGCGCATGTACGTGTAGCGGTTGTCCATCATTTCCATGCTGGCTGCGGAGTCCGCCGCAATCAGCGTACTGGGAGCGCTTCCATTCCATTGAAGGGTGGCGGAGGCATCCTGGCCTTCCCTCTTCGTGGAGGAGTCCCACACGTTCGCCCACAGGTAAAGCTGGTTCCAGGAGCCGATCGGCCGGTTCTGGTCCGACGGGTTGCCGTCCTCGGACGTGTACGGACGCAACCCTATGTCCGCCGTATCGCCGCGAAATTCTTCAGGAAGTTTTTCCTGGGAAAACATAATGTTGAGGTCTTTCTTAAGACCGCCGAATTTAGAATCCGTCAGCAAACTGGAAGAAACCAGAGAGATGTCGTGGTAAACGTCACCCAAATCCTTCAAACGTCCGTTTTTATTGTTGGCCAGCAGAGAATCAAGAGAGATAAGCTTTCTGACTGCGGACATGTCGTTCCCGGATCCCGCCGTCATTACGGAAGAAAGATTGAGAGACTCCAGATCGGGGCCGGGCGTATCCCAAGTGGAACGCAGCACCGTCAGGGCATCCGTACTTTCTTCAGAAGCATGCGGCATCAAATTGATACGCGCTTTCTGGTTTTCCCCCGTGACCCACCAGGCTATATATTTACGGGAGTTAGCATTCTTTTTCAGTCCTGTGGTCTTGGAGGAATCATCTACGCGCACCATGCGGGCGTAGATTTCCTTTTTATCCTGATTCCTGGCTCCAACGGGTGTCCCTATCGTGCCTGGTCCCACCAGGGCGACGCTGCGGAAGTTCTGGTTAGAGAGAGAACGTTTGCCCAACAGGTTTTTACCCGCTTCCAGAGAACTGAGCCTGCGCAAATCAGGGTCGGAAATGAGCCAGCGGCGGAACATGGATTTTCTTCCTGTATCATAGGTGGCCGAGATGTTCATGCCCTCGGAGTTATTCGTATTGAGCCAAGAATCCCAGCTGTTCCAGACACCCAGAATATAAGGGGCGTTTCCTTCGCTGGTTCCGGAAGAAAGAATGCCGGAATTGGCGGAAACACGCTGATCAGGGCCCAATTCACACTGAAGCTGGCCCAAAGCTACTTCCAGGGAAAATCTGGCGAGGGATTTGGCCTCCGCCGCAAAAAGCTGTTTCTCGGAAATACGGACCTGTGAAGATGCAATGGTTAAAAGGCCGACGCTGAGGAGGGCTAAAAGCATCATCAGGGTAATGGTGGCAATCAGGGCAAACCCCTTGCTGACATGCCTGACAGGACGTTTAGTGAAAAGTTTGATCTTCATGAAAATGATGGGTTTCGGCAGGCCCCTTTCCGTTCGAGTGTGAGGAGGAAAAACCTCTGCTGTCACAAAGGTGCGAAGAGCCAATTCTTAACTCTAGCCAATACAAAAAAGAGGCAGTTCATGCAAGCTCAAAGTTGGTTCAACAGGGCACACGTTGAGCAGAGCAAACAGGCTCCGGGACAATTGGAAAGAAAAATAAGACAAGAAAAATCGCATTTTTATCCAATTCTGTTCTTAAAGGTTTATATTATGATTTTTATAGAAAAATCGGATTCTAAATTCGGTGGATTAAAAAAAGACTTGAATATCATATTTTCTCAAGAAAAACTGCCTGCGGAATTTCGTGGCGATACGGCGGACATAGGGTTGCGGCCGTACACGTCCGAGGACGGCAACCCGTCGGACCGGAACCGGCCGATTGGCTCCTGGAACCAGCTTTACCTGTGGGCGAACGTGTGGGACTCCTCCACGAAGAGGGAAGGCCAGGATGCCTCTGCCACCCTTCAATGGAACGGAAGCGCTCCCAGCACGCTGATTGCGGCGGATGCCGCGGCGAACCTGGAGATGATGGACAACCGCTACACGTACATGCGCCATCCCATCCTGCTGCGTTATTACAATTTTATCGGTTCTTATTTAACAAAGAATGATCGGCAATCTCAAAACGGAGGCTGGATTAACACAGCTGTATCAGTCGTTCCTGTTTATGTCTGGTGGAATCCGTATAATGTGGACATGAAATTTCAGGGAGCCGGAGGAAATCCATGGGGCTCTTACTTTGGCGAACATCGTTTTAAACCCATGCTTTTTGCGGATAACATCGCTTCCTCTGGACCTCTTTCCAGCTTAAAAATGTATACGGAGCATCCTCTGACGCCATATACGCAAGGGGCTTTCGGAGCTATACATGATCGGCAGGTAGCCGATTTCGGTGCCTCTTACAGGAAAACTTCCCGGCTGAACGACGGTACAGGAGAAGTAGTGAAAGGAGAGGTATCTGTTCTTAAAGCAGGAGAAATCGTTGTTTTTTCCCAACCATCTACAACTCGTACCAACAAAATTCAAAATGGTGCTGTATATAAATCTAAAAGTGGGGGATATGATATTCGAACGGATAATTTTGCTTTTAGAGAAGGGTGGCCGCAAGACATGAGTGAGATGGTTTCTTATGGCGTTAATATATACACAGGTCTTCAATATCAATACTTTGAAAGATCTGGCTATCCAACAGAGAATAAGTACACGTTTTGGGCCCGCTTTGCGGAAACGGATAATGACCTGATAGGGAATGGAGGAAATACCTCCTTGGGAACTCCTCCCAATCATGTTCTGTGCCATAAGTATACGGACGAATACAACTCCAATTCCAAAAAATTGGGAACTTTCATGATGGGTGCTGGCATTATGGACGCCAGCCAAATTGGAAAAGATACACGTTTAAGCGGGGCTTCCACACCGGACCCTGTCGTTTTTTCTAAGATGTCCCCAACGATGCTCAATCTGAACTGGGGATTTGAGGAACAAATCATGCAGGCGACAAAAATACCAGTAGATGGATGGATTAACTTCAAAAGAGATGACGATGAAGATGGCACGAAACGCGGCAAATACGCAGAACCTGAGCCGAACGGTCCATTCCCCTATTTCATCGCCTACTATGGAGTATCGGTAAAATGGGGCAAACCCCCCGTGATAGGAGCCTATCCGGAGGGCAAGGACTACCGGGCCAAGACATGGCAGCACTCCAGCCCCCTTTTCTGGGGAGGCCAGATGCCCACCGCCTCCGAACTGGGGCGCCTCTACAGCCCGTACCAGTTTGAAGTCAAGAACGCCAACAGCGATTTCTTCCCGATTACCATCTCCAACATCCTCTCCAATGACGGCACCAGGCTCTCCCCCTTCGGAGGGCCGGGAGCCGAGCAGGTCAACAAGATTGTCGCCGCGGAGCTTCCCTTCCAGCAGCCCTCCAGCCTGGCCGGCTTTGCCGGATGCCGCCTCACCCCGGGATGGTACAGGAGCGACTCCAGGGCGGCCATCGCCAAACGCTTCGCCTACCAGTCCGGCGTGCCGGGCGTAGGCATCGGCAACGCTTTTGCCGATCCCATGCTTCCTGCCGACAAGGTTTTCTCCCACAACGAAATCATGGGGGACGCCGCCCTGGGGGACTTCTGGGACCACGGCCTGATGATCAACGACGCCCTCTGGGACTCCTGGTTCGCCTCCTCCCTGGCCGCCCGCCCTTCCAGCCTTGGGGGCACGGGCAGGGAAGAACTGAAAACCGTTCTTCAGCAGGCTTTCTCCACGGACGCTTCCTCCAACAGGGCCTCCGGCATCGCCAACCGCCGCTTCATGCCCGACCTTCAGGGCAAACCCTCGGAAGCTGTCGTCGAAGAACTCGCCAGGACGGACGAGGGCTACAAGCATGCCTCCAAGTACCTCACCGTCGCCGGCGGATTCAATGTCAACTCCACCTCCCAGCGCGCCTGGGAAGCCACCCTGCTGGGGCTCAAGAAGCGCAAAATCCTTTATTCCAGAAACGGGAGGCCTTCCGTGCTCGGCAACTCCCAGACGGCCTTTTCCCGTTTCGGGGTGGCCAGCAGCGACAAGTCCCACGTGGACGACTACGGCTCGATAGGGGTGACCCAGGGCATCCCGGACGGGGGAGGCCATGGCGTGGTCGGACCTGAGAACCCTGAGCGACTCCCAGATCAGGTCCCTGGCCCGGAACATGGTCAAGGAAGTCAGGAAAAGGGGGCCCTTCCTGAACATGTCCGACTTTGTCAACCGCCGCCTGCAGAGCGGTGAAATGGGGGTGAAGGGAGCGCTTCAGGCGGCTATTGACGAGAGCTCCATCAACAGCACGTTTGACGAACTCTCCGACATGGTGATCGCGCCCAGGGGAGGCTATCCGAACCAGGACGCGGCCAGGGGGTCGGTGTATACGGCCGCCCCCGGCTACCTGATCCAGTCGGACGTGCTGGCGGTGCTGGGCAACATCCTGACGACGCGGGACGATACGTTTACGGTGCGCGCCTACGGGGAGCTGACCAACCGCGAAGGGGTGGTGCTGTCGCGCGCGTGGTGCGAAGCGGTGGTGCAGAGGGGGATCAACTACGTGGATCCGGTGAACAGCCCGGAAACTCCTGCCCGGAAGGTCAACATGAAGAGCGGCGCGCTGGAGGATACGGAGCTGAGCGCCGTGAACAAGGCGTTTGGCAGAAAGTTCAATATCGTCTCCTTCCGCTGGCTGTCCCCGGAAGAAGTGTAGCAAAGGGAGCGCGTTTCCATTCCGTTTCACGCCGCTTTTCCTTTCCCGGGAAAGCGGCGCTTTTGCGTCCGGGAGAAGGAGTTTCGGCGCATCCGTTGGACAGGGAACGCCCCCCCTCAGGGATTTTTATCCCCTAATCCCCTATTTTTCGCTTGCACATTTACTCCCATTGACGGGAGGTTTGAAGGGGAATGCGGAACCTGAATGTGGCCGGGGGGGGGAACGGCGTTCACCGTTCAGCGCATGGGAAGGCGGCGCTTTCTGAAACAGAAGCCGACGGTAAAAGTAACCAGAGTTCCGATGGTCACGCGCCACGGAAATGCTATTTCCGGAACATATTGTTGCCAGCCGGAGGGCAGAGGGATGAGTTCCGTCAGTAAAGCGATGACAAAGAATCCTGCCGCCATGGCAATGATGTTTCCTGAGTCGCTGCCTCTGGTGCGGGTCAGCATTCCCAACAGGAAAATGCCAAGCAGGGAGCCATAGGTATAGCCGAAAATGCCCAGGGCTATTTGGATGATGCGGACTTCCGGGTGATGCACCACATACCACGCTGTGATGGAACCCACGAGGATGAGCAGCAGGGAGAAAACGGCCGTTCCCCAGCGCACGCACCGGAGCAGCTGCCGTTCCGTGGCTTCCGGTTTGAATATCCCCTGGTACCAGTCCTTGGTGGCGGTAGTCGCCAGGGAGTTTAGAGCCGTGGAGAGGGAGCCCATGGCCGTCGCCAGAAGTCCGGCGATCAGCAGCCCGCGGATGCCGTTGGGAAGTTCATGGATGATGAAGTAGGGAAACACATGCAGCTGCGGCGTGTCGGCGGGGAGGTTTGCCGGGTTGTATTGGTAGAAGACATAGAGAAGAATGCCCGTGAAGAGGAAAATGATGACGATGGGGAAGTCCAGCAAGCCGGATACGATGACTGCACGCGTTCCCGCCTTGCTGTTTTTTGCCGCCAGCATGCGCTGCACCATGTCCTGGTCCGTGCCATGCGTAGCCATGGTGATGAAGGTTGCTCCCAGGAAGGCCGCCCACACCGTGTATTCCTGGCCCAGCACGCGGGCGCCTTGTTGGAGGAAGTCCAGGCCTTCTCCGGTTCCCCAGGAGAAGAATTTCCAATCGTCTCCACCATTCATGGCGGCGGAGATGGAGCTCCACCCTCCGGGGATATGGGAGAACAGTACCCACAGGGCGGAAAGCATGGAGACTCCCAGAACGACGGCCTGGAGGACGTCCGTCCAGACGACGGCTTTCAATCCTCCGATCGCGGTATAAATTGTCGTGGCGACGGAGATGGCAACCAGGGCGGCAATGTAGAGCAGGACAATCTGGCTGGCGTCCGCCGTGGCGCCTGTCAGGAACTGGTAGGCAATGACCAGCAGAATGCCCGCGAAGTAGAGCCTGGTTCCGCTGGCGAGCACCCGGCTGACCAGAAAGACCATGGAGGCCGTCCGCCGCGTCAGGAGCCCGAATCTTTTTTCCAGGTATTCATAGATGGAAACGACCTTGTAGTCATAGTAGGGCTTGAGAAAGAGCCTGCCGACGATGATGCGGCCCAGGATGGTGCCGATGCAGAGCTGGGCGTACGTGAAGTTGCGGGTATGGTATCCTTCCCCGGGAGCTCCCAGGAAGGTGGCCGCGCTGATTTCCGCCGCCAGGATAGAGGCCAGAATAGCCCACCAGGGCAGGGAACGGTTGCCCAGGGCATAGTCTGTCAGGGAGTTTTGCCTTCGTCCCGCATAGATGCCTATGCAGAAGATAGCCAGAAAGTAGATGACGATGACGAAGGTCCGTGAGCATGCCTGGAAAGAGAGAAGGCCTTTTCCGGAATGGAAATTCCGGAAAAGGCCCCGGGCTTGATGAAGGGATCAAGAGTGGCTCTTGTGTTCCAGCGCGGCTGAAACCAGACCGAAAAAGAGCGGGTGGGCCCGGTTGGGAGCGGACTGGAATTCCGGATGGTACTGGCAGGCGATGAAGAAGGGATGTTCGGGAAGTTCCACGACTTCCACCAGTCCGTGTTCGTCATTGACGGCGCTGATGACCAGCCCTGCGTTTTCCAGTTCGTCGCGGTAGGCCGGGTTGAATTCGTACCGGTGGCGGTGGCGTTCCGTGACGCTGTCCTTGCCGTAAAGCTTGTGCGCCAGCGTTCCGGGCCGGATCAGGGCCTTGTAGGCGCCCAGGCGCATGGTGGCTCCCATGGCTTGGATGCCTTTTTGTTCTTCCTGGAGGCTGATGACGGGATGGGTGGTTTTCTGGTCAAATTCCGTGGAGTTGGCGTCATCCATGCCGCAGATGTGGCGTGCGTACTCAATGACGGCCACCTGCATGCCCAGGCAAATGCCCAGGAACGGGATTCCTTTGGTGCGCGCGTATTCCACCGTCTGGATTTTTCCTTCAATGCCGCGGTCTCCAAAGCCGCCCGGCACCAGAATGCCGTCCACGGAGCCAATCATGGCCTCCGCGCCCTTTTCCTCAATTTCTTCCGCGTCTATCCGGAGAATTTCCACGCGGGCGTCATTTTCCGCACCGGCGTGAGTGAAGGATTCATAGATGGATTTGTAGGCGTCCTGGAGAGCGATGTATTTACCTACTACGGCAATCCTGATGGAGTGGCTGGGGCTGATGACCCTGCCGACGTAACGCTGCCAGTCCGCCAGATTGGGCGCCGGAACGTCCAGTCCCAGGCGCCTGGTGACAATGCGGTCTATTTTATCCTGGCTGAGATCCAGGGGGCATTCGTAGATGGTGTTTTTGACGTCGCGGAAGGCAATGACGTTTTTGGCTTCCACGTTGCAGAACATGGCGATTTTGCGGCGTTCGTCTTCACTCATGTCGTATTCCGTCCGGCAGATGATCACGTCCGGCTGGATGCCGATTTCCCGGAGCTTGGCGACGGATTGCTGGGTGGGCTTCGTTTTCATTTCCCCGGCGGCCTTGATATAGGGGAGCAGGGTGACGTGAATGAAGCAGACGTTGTCACGGCCCACTTCCAGGGCGAATTGGCGCAGGGCTTCCAGGAAAATGTGGCCTTCCATGTCCCCGACCGTGCCGCCGATTTCCGTGATGATGATGTCCACGTCTGATTTTTCCGTGACTTCATAGAGGCGGTTTTTGATTTCATCCGTGACATGCGGAATGTATTGAACCGTTTTTCCCAGATAGTCTCCCCGGCGTTCCTTCCGCAGCACGCTTTCAAAGACCTGTCCGGAAGTGAGGTTGTTTAGCCGGGAGAGGCTGCAATGGACGAAGCGTTCGTAATGGCCCAGGTCCAGGTCCGTTTCCGCTCCGTCGTTCAAGACGTACACTTCCCCGTGCTGGAACGGGCTCATCGTTCCGGGGTCCACATTCAGGTAGGGGTCGATTTTTGAAGGGTTACCTTGAGTCCGCAGCGTTCCAGCAGCGTGCCGATGGATGCCGCCGCCAGTCCTTTGCCGAGAGAGGAGACAACACCGCCTGTGACGAAGATATATTTCATGATTTGCTTCCTAGTGTATGTTTAATAAGATTTGTTCCACCTGTTCCGCCTGTTCCGGCGTATCCACGCCCACACTGACGTGGTCCGTCAGGATGACCCGGATTCTGGCCCCGTTTTCCAGTGCGCGCAGTTGTTCCAGGGATTCCGTCTGTTCCAGGGGGGTCGGGGCCCAGCGCACATAGTTTTCAAGGAAGTCGCGGCGGTAGGCGTAAATACCCAGATGGCGCAAAGGCGGCGCTACGCGGGGGTGGCGGGCATAGGGAATGACGGAACGGGAGAAGTACAGGGCGTCTCCGTTACGGGCAAGGGCCACTTTGACAATGTTCGGGTTGTCCAGGTCCTCCCGGGCGCTGATGGGGCAGGCGACGGTGGCCATGGAGAGGGCTTCGTCCGAGACCAGGGCTTCCGCCAGCCTGTCAATCAGGGCCGGGTCAATGAGAGGTTCGTCCCCCTGAATATTGACGACATGGGTGGCGGCAGGGAAGGAACGTACCGCTTCCGCCAGGCGGTCACTGCCGCTGGGATGGTCCGGAGAGGTCATGATGGCCCTGGCTCCAAAGGATACGGCGGCGTCAAAAATGCGCTGGTCGTCCGTGGCGATGGCGATGGCGTCCAGGCGGGAACAGCGGCAGACGCGTTCCCATACGTGCTGGACAAGAGGTTTTCCTGCAATGGGATGAAGGGGCTTGCCCGGAAATCTGGAGGAACCCCAGCGTGACGGAATGAGGCCGATGATATGATGGGAAGTATCTGCTGCCATGGGAAAAGGAACCGCCCCGAAAGGTAGCAACTCCCTTTGAATTAGTCCAGCCTCAAGCATAGGGGCCGCCTGTTTTTCCCGGGAAGGAACAGTCAGCCGGAAATGGATGCCGTTGCGGCGGCTTGCCGTTTTTCCTGCGTTTTCCGGATCATGAGCGGCATGTATTCCTTGCGGACATGAAGGGATACATAGAGGCCCTCCCTCTTGGCGCAGGAGTAGAGTACTTTGATGATGGCCAGGGATATGATGTCCATCGCAATGGTGATGCTTTCCCCAAAGATCAGGAAAAAGAAGATTGGTTTGGTGAAATAGACGGCGGAAACATACAGGATGCCGAGCTTGTATTGATGGTTGCGGTAAATTCTACTGACGATCCATGCGTAGGTCATGCCAACGACGGACAGGATAAGGTACAGGGAAATCCCTATGTAGCCGAGCGTTTGAATCGTGGAAATGGGGCCGCTGTGCCATTGGCCGTTCCACGCAAAGGCGCTTTGGTCTTTGCTCAGGTTGTAGGCTTCTTCATACACATTGGCTTTCACGATGCTGATATCCCGTGAAAAGCCGTCTCCGAATATTTTGTCCTGAATAAAGTGTTCACGGTCATCCAGAGCCCAGCTCCACATTTCAAAGCGCCAGTTGATGGAGTCTTCGGCGTTTGCCTTGGCTTGCGCGCTGACGTCCAGGAAAGGAACGGCTGAGAGGGTGCGCTGGATGCCGAAAGGCAGAGAATGGAGCATGCCCGCAGAGGAGAGCAGCAAGAGCAATAGCACTCCGAGGACGGGAGCCAGAAGGCAGAAGAACCATCTTCTGTAAATTAGGGATATGGTGAAGAACAGGAACAGAACCTGGGCCATGGCGGAGCGAAATCCGCTTAACAGGATGCCAACGGTTCCAAGAAGAAGCAACGCCCCCCACCAGGGACGCTTGATCATCTGCCACACGGAGTAGTTGATGATGAGCAGCTGCATCACCAAGATAGAAATTCTGAGGAAGGAAGAGTTCCGGGAGTTTTCGGAGAGTGTGCCTGCGGAGCCCGCGCTCGCGGCAAGATCCGCCCCAGCGCTATCCGGAGAAAGGAGGCTCCGGGCGGTTAGGATAAGGGTAAAAACGATGGTCAGGAAAACAGCCCATTGAAGCACCTTGCCCAGTTCATGGCTGGTCGTTTTTAACGAGGACAGGCAGAGATAGGCCAAGAGGGCCTGGAGGAAAAGGATGTAGCCCTTGCCTCCGTAGTAGTCTTCCAGCACATCCAGCCCCAGAGCGAAAGGGTGGCTCAGGAAGATGTAGCCCACATACATGAACAGCACGAGGACGACAGCGTCCAGAAGGGGGGCGGAATTCCACGTCAAGCTTGAACGCCTGAGCATGGCGTTCCACAAGTAACAAGGAAGGGTTATTCCGTAAGCAAGGAGGGGAGCGTAATCCCTTAAGGAGGGGATGGGGAGGAAAAGAATGGGTATCAGTATCCACAGATACCACACTTTTCCCTTCATCAGGAATAAGGCGGCCAGGATAAAGGGGGAAACAGCCAGAACTATGGAAAGGGGATCACCGTCCGCCGACATGATGCCGCCTATGATGGCCAGAAGAATGGCAACGACTGAAACCAGTACAATTTTAAATAAGTTACCATTCATAGGGCTACCCGTTGTTCCCGAATAAAAAACAGTGGCGGGAAAGAGAGATGGATGGTGGAGTATAGGGGATTCGAACCCCTGACCTTCTCATTGCGAACGAGACGCTCTACCAACTGAGCTAATACCCCGTGGGAAATACCGGAAAGAATTTAGTTCATCCCGCGTTTGAAAGCAAGCGGAATTCGTCAGGAAAGGCAAATAAGAAGGAAGATGCCGCCTTTCCTCATTTCGTGCGGGTGTTTCCTGCCTGCCGGAAGCCGGCCGCAGGGAAGATGGCTATTTCCGGGAACGCCCGGCTTTTACGGGAAAGGAGGAACGCCCCGGTTCGGAAGCCGGAGGGCCTGCGGGAATGTTCAGGTGTAAAGGCAGCCGGGCCTGATGTTTCCGATTTTTGCGAAGGCCCGTTTGCCGGAATTGGAGCGTCAGCGGCCCTGCTTGTTTTTAATGCGGTTTCTGAGATGGGCATCTTCAAAAAGGCCGTCCATGTACAATCCCACGGCTTGAGCTTTTCTGAGGCTCCGGGCTGCATCCCTCAGGGCCGGAAGAGCTTCTTCATAGGATGGCGTTTTTCCTTTTTTGACAGGGGATGCTTCCACAAGGTGCCACCCCCACCGGCTTTTGAGAAGTACCGGCCTGTTGTCCGGAACGTCTGCCAACGCCAGACCCAGGGTTTCCTTGGCGCGGGCGGGGCTTATCCAGCCGAGTTCCCCGCCTGCGGGAGCGGAACGTTCGTCTTCACTGAATTCCCTGGCGAGCCGGGAGAAGGATTCCCCTGCCTTCAGCCGCTCCAGCAGCGTTTCCGCGGTTTGCCGGACCTGGGCTTCTTCCCTGTTCAAGGTAGCCAGGAAAATATGCCTGGTTTTCCGCAGGTCAGGAGAAGCGAGTTGATCCCGGATTAGATTGTAGTAGGTTTTCAGGTCTTCGCCGGACGGTTCCGCCGCCTGGGCGGTTGCCCGGTAGAGCTGTTCCGTCTGTTTGAGCCTGGCCGCTATTTTTTTTTGAAATTGTTCCTGCGTCAGTTTCTGGTCGTGCAGGGTTTTCAGGTATTGTTCCGTGTTTCCGTCAAAACGGGACCGGATTTGTTCCGCGGCGCGGGCCGCTTCCGCATTGCGGTTGGGCAGCTGGAGATCATTGACGCTGGTTTTCAGGCGCAGAAGGGAGGAGCTGATCAGGTCATACCTGGCCCGAGGAGACAGGTCGCCGGGGATGTCCAGTTCATGAGTAAGTTTGATCCCTCCGTCCATGTCCAGCACGGGAGGCTGGCGCAGTATTTTCAGTTCCGTAATCCTTCGGGAAAGCTGGTTGGCGGTGACGGGTTCTCCATATACTTCCGCTATCCGGGCGGAGCTGTCTCCTGGCGGCCCCGGCATCGGTTTCAGGTATGCGTCCATTCTGCCGGCCAGAAAGCCGTGCCAGACAAACAAGTCCCCCACCAGATAGAGCAGGAATGCTCCATAAATCACAAGCTTGAGCGTGAATTTTCCAGTGGGGGACATGGCGGGAGAAAAAGGGCAAAGAGTTTAGTTTCCGCCGCCGGAGTCTGCCAGGCGGGCGGATTCCGGAGGAAGGAAGTTGCGGAATCTCTTCTTTTCAATACACTTCATGTAGGCTTCTTCCGGGGAGACGATGCCCTGCTGGAGTTTCTGCCAGATGGCGTCATCCATGAATTGCATGCCCATGGCCTTGCCGCCGACAATGACGTCAGGAATTTTCTGCGTGGCGCCTTCACGGATGATGGCAGCCACGGCCGGCGTGGCAAAGAGGATTTCATTGACGGCCACGCGGCCCGGTTTGTCGCTGCGCTTCATCAGGAGCTGCGCTACGACGCCGCGGAGGGAGCCCGCAAGCATGGTGCGTACCTGGGATTGCTGGTCAGATGGGAATACGTCAATGATACGGTCAATGGTTTTGCTGGCGTTGTTCGTGTGCAGGGTGCCGAATACCAGAAGGCCGGTTTCAGCCGCCGTGAGCGCCAGGGAGATGGTTTCCAGGTCGCGCATTTCACCCACCAGCACGATGTCGGAGTCTTCACGAAGGGAGGCCCGGAGGCCGTCTGCGAAGGAAGGCGTCTGGAGAGGCACTTCTCTTTGGGTGACGATGGATTTTTTATTGGGATGGACGAATTCGATAGGTTCCTCCACGGTGATGATGTGCCGCGCCTGGTTGCTGTTGATGTAGTCGATGATGGCGGCCAGCGTGGTGGATTTACCGGAACCGGTGGGGCCCGTGACCAGCACAAGGCCGGATCTCATGTGGGCGAATTCCTTGACGACCGTAGGCACGCCCAGTTCTTCCAGCGTGGCTATTTTGGTGGGAATGAGACGGAAAACTGCCCCCAGGCCGTGCTGCTGCTTGAAATAGTTGCAGCGGAAACGGGATGTTTCATCCATTTCATAGGCAAAGTCCAGGTCCCCTTCTTCCAGATATTTCTGGAAGGCCTGGGGATCACATATTTCCGCAAGGAGGTTTTTGAATGCCTGGCCTTCCAGGTTTTCGTCGGAGATGGCGGAGATGGTCCCGTTGACGCGGATTTTAGGAGGCTGGCCTTCGCTGAGGTGAAGGTCGGAACCGCCCGCTTCTACGAGATATTTGAAGTATTGGTCGATGACAGCCATAACAGGAGTGTTTCAAAATTAAAGGTTACTTGATTCCCAGGAAGGATTTCATGATGGTTTTGTCTTCCGCGCGGAAGATGCAGTCTTCCGTGGTGATGAGGCCTGCCTGGTGCAGGGCCCGGAGCGAGTCGTCCATCAGGATCATGCCCTGGGCTTTCCCTGTCTGGATGCAGCCGGGAATCATGAATGTCTTGCCTTCACGGATGCAGTTGGCGATGGCGGGCGTATTAACCAGCATTTCAATGGCCAGAGCGCGGCCGTTGCCGTCTGCTCTGGGAACCAGCTGCTGGGAGATGATGCCGCGCAGGGATTCGCTGACCATGATGCGGATCTGGTCGCGTTGCTCCACCGGGAAGACGTCCAGCACGCGGTCCACCGTACGGGCTGCAGAGCCCGTATGAAGGGTGCCGAGCACCAGGTGGCCGGTTTCTGCGGCCGTGAGCGCCAGGGAGATGGTTTCCAGGTCGCGCATTTCACCCACCATGATAACGTCTGGGTCTTCACGGAGGGCGCCGCGGAGGGCGCGGGCGAAAGATTCCGTGTGTTTATGCACTTCACGCTGGTTGACGTGGCAGTTTTTGGAGGGAATCAGGTATTCGATGGGGTCTTCAAGCGTGATGATGTGGTCGTGGCGGTCCTGGTTGATGAAGTCCACGATGGAGGCCAGCGTGGTGGATTTACCGGAACCTACGGAACCCGTGACTAGAATGAGACCGTTGGTGTAGCGGGTGAGGGGCACCACGTATTCCGTCGGCAGGCCTATTTCCTCCATGGTGCGCACCCGCGTGTTGATGATGCGGAAGCAGATGTCATAACCCAGGCGCTGTTTAACCACGGATGCGCGGTAACGGCCAAAGTCATTGGCGTAGGCGAAGTCCACGTCCCCCCGTTGCTGAAGGCGGTTCCATTCCGGGTCTTCCAGAAAGCCCCTCGCCAGCACTTCCGTGTCCTGGGGCGTGAGATTGGGCGCTTCCTCCCAGATGGGGAGAAGCTGGCCGAACCGGCGCCAGGTGGGACGGCTGTTGACGGCAAGGTGGATATCGGAACAGTCGTAATCCTGTCCAAGTTTAAGATATCCGTCGACGTGGGGCAAAATGTATTCGCTCATGTTGTGAATGCAGCAAACTGATGAAGCTACATACTAACGAAAACAGAGCTTTTTTGACCAGCAAAAAATGTCTGGGAACCGATTTCCATGAAAGCGACTTTGCCCTGTTCCGCGACGGGTGAGGAATTTCGAGAGGGGAAGTTTTGCGGAAGATCTGCGGACGTTTGTTTCCGGGGAAGGAGAGGATGATGGAACAGGGGATTGGCGCGGTAGGCCGGCTTTTTACGCCAGGCATGATTTATTGTTCCCTGGAAGGCAGGAAGGATATGGGGCGGCTCGTCATTTAACGCCGCAGGAACATCCCCATTTTTTTACGGCTGCTGGGTTCCCGAACCTTTTTCAAGAAGCGGCAGAAAACCGCTGTATTGGCCTGAAAAGCCTGTTATTTGAACAGATTGAGGAATTTTTTGCCGGCCAGGCCGATCCCCATTTTTTTCAGGGAAGGGAAAGCCAGGGTAATCAGAATTTCAACGATGAAACGGAAGATGGAGGAATTAACCCAGCTTCCGGAAGTGCGCGGCTGCGGGGGAGGGGCCGGATTGCTTTTTTTCCCCGCAAACATGCGGATGAGAAGAACTCCTGCCACCGTTCCGACAATAGAGCCGATTACAGGCAGGGACATGGCCTTTTTTTTCAATTTACGGAAGTGGTCGGCCTGCTGATGCGTCTTTTGCACCAGGCTGTCCGCCTCATTGACGATGTCCAGCCGGGAGGAAGCTACCCGCATCAGGAGTGCGAGCTTTTCTTGAGAGCCATTTGCAGACATGATAAATCCGTTTTAAGTTCTTCCGCCGTCGCCGGAGCGATAGGCGTTACATGGGTTCGGCTGAAAAGGATGAACCCGGCTGCGGCGGCCAGGAGATGAAAGCCCGTGGTTACGGCAAGCCCGGCGATAATTCCCCAGAAATACGCCATGACCACAGTCAGAAGGCACCACAGAAATAGATAGCCGAAGAAGGCCATGAAGACGCCCATCAGGAGAAAGGCCGTTTTTTTGCCCAGCCTGTTGGACGCTTCCTTCAGTTCCAGTTTGAGCAGTGCGGCCAGGGCTTCCGCATGGGCCAGGGCTGCCGTCCCGGTTTCCCGGAGGGACCGGACCATGGCCATCCCTTCTTCCTTTTCCTCCACAAGGGGGGTGACGAAGGTTCGCTTGAGTTTGTCGATCAGTCCCATGGTTCGGTTTGAAAGGGGGAGGGAGGACGCCATGCGCATGGCACGCATGGCGCGGAATGAAGGGAGAGGGTTAACGACGGCGGATAAGCAGACCGATGAGAAGGCCCACGCCCATGGCAATCAGCACGGACTGGGTGGGCTTTTCCTTCACGTATTCTTCGCCTGCTTCGTGGAACTTCTTGGCCTTGTCACGGATGACTTCTCCCTTTTCCTGGGCGTAGTCGCAGATGGTGCTGGCCTGTTCCGTAGCCGCCTTGCGGATTTGGTTTACTTTAGCTGCGGCGAAGGCCCTGGCCTGTTGAAATCTGGTGACGGCAAGCTCGCGGGCGGAAGGGCAGGAGCAGGAAGTGTCGTTTGCTGCTGCGGTCGTTTCAAGTTCGGTTTGGTTGTCTTGCATGGTTGATTAGAGTATTAAGGGTTGGTTCCTGTTGAAAAACATGTCGACTTACATGTTTTCGCCTCTCACATTGGAAATTATTTAGCACGCTTCCCACTATTGGCAAGTGTGTAAAGCGGCTTCACCCGGAATTGTGCGGTCTCTCAGCGGCGGCTTCCTGAAAAACCGCCGCGGGGATCCGGTTTGACTTGGGGTTCGTTAGGATTCCGGTACCTCAGAATGCCGTAATCCCTCAGATTACGGATGAATTCCTGAGCGTTGGCCCGGAAGCGAGCATCGTACATAAGCAGCCCAAGAAAGCCCTGGTTTTTACGTGCATCAGCCGTGAAGGAGGAGATTTGTTCAGATGCTTTCCTCAGAGAGGCCAGCGTAGGGGGGATTGCCTTGACGGCGGGGTCCAGAGTGTTGAGTTTTTCTTCAGCTCCGGCAATGAGTTTGCGGGCATCCCGGACGGTGTCTTTCATGGCTGCGACCGAGGAGCGCGTTTCTTCCATGAGGCCGGGGAGCTGTTCTCCCGCCCGGTTTATTTGAGACAGTACGCTGCCGAGGTTCTGGAGGTTCTCCCGGTTCAGGATGCCCTCGTTGATCAGTCTGGTCGTCTGGGCCAGACCTTTGGCCGCCTCTCCGATATTGAGGATGGCGTCGTCAATGTTGTCCGAATTTTTCTCGATTTGCTTGAGGATTTTCAGGATTTCCTCTGTGGCGCCCACGGCATTGTTTTTGATTTTGCTGAAATCGCTTTCCGGCTGACCGATGATGGTGGCATGGGGAAGGATGTATTCATGCGTGGGCTGGGCCGGAGGGACGATATCGATGTATTTGTCGCCCAGAATGTTCTGCATGTCCACCCGGAAGACGGACCCTTGCTGGATTTTCACGCCGCTCAGGATGTTGGCTTCCAGCATGACTTCATTGCCGGAAGGCAGGAGTTCAGGGGCTTTGGTGACTTTCCCCACCGTGACGCCGCCCAGGCGGATCTGGGAATCCTTGATGAGCCCCGCCGCATCTTTGAAAATGATGTTGATGGGGTAGGTTTGTTCCTTGGATGTTTTGATGTTGCCGAATCCCAGGATGACTCCGATAATCATCAGGATCCCGGCGATCAGAAAGATGCCTACCCACGTTTCCGGTTTAAGTTTCTGTTTCATGGCTCTGTGGCAAGATGGTTATTGTTTGCGTTCCCGTTCCGCCCGTTCCAGCAGAACCCGTTGGAAGTTTTCATTTTTGCCGGACAGGGCCGCCCAGTTTTCCCCGGAGTCCCCCCCGTACAGGAATTTTTTGCAGGATTTCGTCTTGGGAGTGCAACAGTTCTTCCGGAGTTCCCGTCCAGTAAACCTCACCGTTTCTGAGATAGACGATTTTGTCCGCGATGCGGATCACGCTGGGCATGTCATGGGAGACAATGACGGTGGTGATGCCTTTGTCCTTGCAGATTTGCCGGATGAGGAAGCTGATGCTGTCCGTAACGATGGGGTCCAGGCCCGCGGTGGGCTCGTCATAGAGCAGGCATTCCGGAGTGGTAATGATTGCCCTGGCCACGGCGACGCGCTTGATCATGCCGCCGGAGAGGCTGGCCGGCATTTTTTCCTGCTGTCCCAGCAGTCCTACGGAATCCAAAGCGGCTGAGATACGGGTGTCCAGTTCGTTTTCATCCCTGATCCCCGCCTCCCGCAGGGGAAGGCTACGTTTTCTCCCACGCTCAGGGAATCGAATAAGGCTCCCTGCTGGAACATGAATCCGATGTTGCTGCGGATTTGCTTTCTGATTTTTTCCGGCGCGCCGCTGATGCGCCTGCCGTCTATTTCCACATAGCCGTCCAAGGGGTCCATCAGGCCGTCCAGATGTTTCAGAATGACGCTTTTCCCGGCTCCGGAACCTCCTATTAAAGCCATCAGTTCTCCCTTGCCCACGTCAAAGCTTACGCCTTTCAGCACTTCCTGGGTGCCGAAGCTTTGTCTGAGCTGATGGACGCGGATGAATGGCTGCATGGCGGCGGGGAAAGGCTATCTCATGAATCCCATGGGGAAGAAAGAGTTGAGGATCATGGTCAGGATAAAGTTGGCGATGAGCAGGGCCACGGAAGCGTACACCATGGCCTGCATGGTGGATTTGCCTACGCCCACGGCGCCGTTCGTGGTGTTCAGCCCCTCCCGGCAGGAGATGGTGGAAATGATGAGGCCGAAAGCAAGAGCCTTGACCAGGGCTACGATGATGTCCCCCATGGTGACGAATTTGCTCATGAAGTGCATCCAGTAGGCCTGGTCTACGTTAAAGGCGGTGACGCTGACGATGTACGCGGAGGCGATGCCCACCAGAACGGCTTCCATCATCAGGATGGGCATGGAAATAAGCATGGCCTGTATCCGCGGCTTCACCAGGTAGTCTACCGGATCCACATTCATGGATTTAAGGGCATCCACCTGTTCCGTGACTTTCATGGTGCCGATTTCCGCGGCCATGGCGGATCCGACGCGCCCCGCAAGCATCAGCCCGGTGATGACGGGGCCCAGCTCCCGGAACATGCCCACGGCGACGACGGCCCCGCCCATGGTTTCCATTCTCACCGTTTGAAGCTGGAAAAGTGTCTGGGCTTCCAGCACCGCGCCGGTGAACGCGCCGGTGATGATGACCACCGGCTGGGATTGCACCCCGATTTTTGCAATTTGCTCCACAAGCACGCGCATCCGGAACTGGCCGGACCACATGCATGAAGCTACTTGGTAAAGCAGCAATCCGATTGACCCCAACCGGTCAACCAGCCTTAAAGCGGCGCGGCCGATCATGGTTGCTACATGGAATTGCATGGCTTCTACTAATCACTTCTTCCACTTCAAGAGCAAGCGCAATGTATGCCACGGGAGGAAAAGGAAGGTTCCGCGTCAGTCTGCCAGCCGATGGATATAAGGCGTTTCCTGCGTTCCGGGGATGGAGCGCAGCATGAGGCGGGGCGGCAGTTTCAGGCGTGTCCATTCGGATGCGCGGGCCTGCCGCTGCAAACGGCGTATTTCCCTTTCCGATTCCGGGAACCGGTTCGCCAGCTCCGTGGCGGATTCATGTTTCCGGTGCAGGCGGATGAGAAACCCGTCACGCATGGCGGCCTCCGGAGCCGGGGAAATAAAACCGGGGAACAGGTTTGCCAGTTCCGTCTCGTATAAATCCCCCAGCGGCATGAAATCCGCGGCTAAAGCGGCAGGAAGGAAGCGGGACTCCGTCATGATATCCGTTCCCGTTAGAGAAGAGAGCGGCAGGGCTCCTTCTTCTTCCGCCCATTGGCGCATGAGCCATGCGGCCGTGGCTCTTTCGTCCAGCCCTTCGGTTTTGTTAGGGAGAGAAACCGTCCGTACGCCAATGCCAGCCGCGCCGGCGAAGGCTTGAACCTTTTCCCTTGTTTCTTCCGGAATGCCGGGCAGGGAGGGGATAAACCCCGTCACTGCCAGAGAGGGCAGCGTTTCCTTCAATAGTTCCGCCAACAGAAGGGAAGCGGAATTTTCCAGCAAATTCAGGCAGACGGCCCCATACCCGCTTTTCAAAATGAAGTCTTCCATCCCTTTGCGGAGGGCATGCCGGAGCTGTTTTTCCGGGGAGGGCAGGGGGAAGTCCGTTCCTGTGGGGTTTTCCGGTGAAATGACGGCGAAATCCCGTTCAAAAAGACGCAGCCGTTTGAGAAGATGTCCGTTGCCGGACCATACGGAAGATGCGCCGGGCAGCAGAAACGGACCTTCTCCCCCGGCCAGGCGGGCCGTGAATACGGGCAGGCCTGTTTCCCGCGCCGTCAGGCGGGCTTCTTCCTCATCCTGTTCCAGCAATCCCTCATGCCATGCATGGGCAGACGTGCGGAGCAGCAGGCATGTGGCGGAAACGTGCGGCGGAGGAATTTCTCCCCACGGGGCGATGGAGAAAACGGCTTCATCCTCCGTTCTCCGGATGCCAAAGACGGGGACGCGTTCGTTTCCATGCGGGGAGGGAGGGATAACGGCCTGCCGGGGAAAGGAAAGTCCGTTCCTCAACAGGTGGAATCTTATGCCTTCCGCGTCCGCCGCTCCCAGCAGCAGGGGGACATCCGCTATTTCCCGTGCCAGGTAGGCCAGGGCCGCCCGGTGCTGGGTCCGGAAGCCGCTGCGCAGAGCCAGTTCACCGGTATGCACGCCGCTGAGGGCCAGCGGCGGACAGAGGACGAGCTCCGCGCCTGCGTCCAGGCAGGAGCGGTACAGTTCCACGATGGTTCTGAGGTTTCGGGGAAAGTGGCCGGGAATGGTTTCCGGTTGGATGAATCCTGTCTTCAGCATGCGACGGAAAGGTAGACCATTACGGGGCGGCGGGCAAGCCGGGATGACCGGGGGTCCGCCCCCATGCCTTTACTCATGCAGTTTTTATTTCAAGGAGCTTGTCATTCACGGTCTTCATGGTATGATCCCTGCCGATTGCGCGCCGTCCGTTCCCGGGCGCGGCTATTCGGAATACTTATGAGGAAACAGTCAACAGAGGGGCAGGAATCCTCCATCCTGCGCGCCAGGGCATTGTGGCGCGAGTATCTTCTTCCTTATAGGGGCACGCTGGCGTGGGCTGTGGTCGGAGGCGTGGTGGCCGCTGTTGCCAGCGGTTTCGGCATTCCGGTGATTTTACAGGAGATGTTTCCCGTGATTTTTGACGGGAAACCGCTGCCCCCCTGGGCGGAACGCGTGCTCTTGTGGTATGTGAGCCCGGAAAACCTGCCCCTGGTGACGGTGTGGGCCACGGCGGCCATGCTCCCGCTGGTGGTGGTGGTGCGCGGCCTGTCTTCTTTTGTCAATGTCTATTTGCTTTCCAAAATAGGGCTGGGAGTGCTGGAGACATTGCGGCTCAAGGTGTACAGAAAGTATCAGGATTTGTCCCTGGCTTTTCACGACCGGCAGCAGAAGGGAGACCTGCTGAGCCGCCTGATGCAGGATACCCAGTTTCTCCAGGGCGGCCTGGTGCAGATTGCCAATGACCTTATTATCCAGCCCCTGACTCTTTTGGCCGCGTTAGGGTTTCTGATTTACAGGGCCTCCGTCAGCGAGCAGTTTCTTATTCTGCTGGCGAATATGCTTCTGGTAGGCGTTTGCGTGATTCCCATCCGGTACATCGGCAAAAAAATGCTTGCCCGCGCCCGGGTGGTGCAGTCCAGCCAGGGGGATCTTTCCTCCACGCTCCAGGAGAATTTCTCTTCCCAGCGGGATATCAGGGCCTTTGAACTGGAACAGCAGCAGATAGGGCTGTTCAGGGACAGGATCCGCCGTTATATCCAGGCGTCTATCGGCGCGGTCAGGTGGCAGAGCCTGCTGACCCCCTTGATTGAGTTCGTCAGCGCCATAGCCATGGCCGCCACCCTGCTGGTTGGCAACATGAACGGCATGAACATGGGGGATTTTGCCGCGCTGGCCACGGCCATGTATCTTTGCTATGAGCCGGTCAAGAAGCTGGGGGCTGTCCATAACAAGGCGGAAACCCTTAATGCCGGTCTGGAACGCATCAACCACGTGCTGAATGCTCCGGATGACGTGCCCGAACCGGAAAATCCAAAAAGCCCGGAGGCATGGAAGGGGGAAGTGGAGTTCCGCAACGTTTGCTTCGGTTATCAGCAGGACTCTCCCGTCATGAGGAACATTGATCTCCGCATTCCGGCCGGACAGGTGGTGGCCCTGGTTGGGCCCAGCGGAGCAGGGAAGACGACGTTCATTAATTTGCTGTGCCGTTTTTATGATGTCCTTTCCGGCAGCGTGGAGGTGGACGGCATCGACGTGCGGGAGATGGGTAAAAAGGATCTTCTTTCCCACATAGCGCTGGTTTCCCAGTATCCCGTTCTGTTCCGCGGCTCCGTGGCGGATAATATACGCATCGGCCGTCCGGACGCTTCCGACGCGGAAGTGGAAGAAGCCGGGAGCATGTCCGCCGTGGACAGTTTTATCCATGAGACGGGGGAAGGGTATTCCCGCATGATCGGAGAAATGGGGGAAGGGCTTTCCGGCGGCCAGCGGCAGCGCGTTTCCCTGGCGAGGGCCTTTCTGAAAAACGCTCCCATCCTGGTGCTGGATGAAGCTACGGCTTCCCTGGATATGAAGAGCGAGGAACAGATTCAGAAGGAGATTGAGAAACTGGCTTCCGGCCGCACGACGTTCATTATTGCCCACCGTTTCAGCACCATCCGGATGGCGGACCGCATTCTGGTGCTGGAGAAGGGAAGCGTGGTTGCAGACGGCACGCATGAGGAGCTGATGGCTTCTTCTCCCCTGTACCGGGAACTTTACAATAAGCAGCAGATGATTGCGGAGGAGGAAGGAGGCGCCTCATGTTAAGACAGTTTTTTGAATATGCGCGGTATTTGAAGCCCGTGATGAAGCTGTTCATTGCCGCTCTGGCTGCCGGGGCTCTGGCCGCCGCCGCCAGCGGTTTCGGCTTTCCGCTGATGATTGCCAAAGTATTTCCGGTGGTATTCGACAATACACAGATTCCCCCGGAGCTTCAGGACATGATCGCCCGGCTGGTGGCCCCGGAACACATGCGCATGGCGGTGCTGCTGGCCGTATGCTCCCTGCTGCCTCTGGTCTTCGCCGTCCGGGGCATAGGCACGTTCTTCAACGTGTACTGGATCAGCATCGTCAGCATGAAAGTGCTGGAAGCAATCAGGCTGGACGCCTTTTCCAAATTGCAGACGCTGCCCCTTTCCTTCATTGACCGCCAGAAACGGGGAGACCTGATCAGCCGGCTTATCAATGACGCCGCCAACGTGCAGGGGGGGCTAGTGGTTGCGGCCAATGACATCATCAAGCAGCCCCTGACTCTGCTGACCGCCCTTGCCTTCCTGGTGTACAAGGTATTCGTTGATCCGAATACGGCTTTGGTCCTGATGAATCTGGGGCTGATTGCGCTGGCCATATGGCCCATCCGCTTTTTCGGCCGCCGCGTGATGAAGAAGTCCAAACAGGCTCAGGACGAACTGGGCAATATTACGGCCGCCGCCCAGGAAAATTTGGCCTCCCAGCGTGAAATCCGTTCCTACGGAATGCAGGAACAGCAGGTAAATCTTTTCCTGGGGCTGATCCGGCGTTTTTTCAAAATCAATCTCAGAACGGTGAAGTACAGGCACTTCCTGGTTCCCGTGCTGGAAATGGTGACGGCGCTGGGCCTGGGCGTTTTGCTGGTAAGGGGGCATGAAATGGGCATCACCAAGGCTGATTTCACTGCTTTGGCCGCCGCCCTGTTCATGTGTTACGACCCTCTCAAACGGCTGGGCGTGACGCTCACCAATTTGAAGAGCGCTTATGCCTCCCTGGAGCGCATCAATTACCTCCTGAAAGAACCGGATACCATGCCGGAGGCCGTTGATCCCGTTCCTATGGGACGCGCCGCCGGCCGCCTGGATTATGACGGCGTTTCCTTTTCCTATGACGGCGCCCGCAAGGTGCTGGACGGCATCAACGTGCATATCCGCCCCGGGGAAGTAGTGGGGCTGGTAGGGCCCAGCGGCGCCGGAAAGACGACATTTGCCAGCCTTCTCCCCAGGTTTTATGACGTTAGTTCCGGAACCCTGCGCGTGGATGGCGTGGATGTGAGGGACGCTTCCCTGCATGATGTGCGCAAGAATATCGCCTTCGTCTCCCAGCACCCCGTCCTGTTCCACGGCACCATTATGGAAAATATCCGTTTGGGACGTCAGGACGCTACGGATGATGAGGTGGTGGCCGCGCGCCGCGGCTGCGGACGGTTTCATCATGGGCATGCCGGACGGCTATCAAACCATGCTTGGCGACGGAGGCAGCGGATTGTCCGGCGGCCAGCGGCAGCGTGTAGCGATTGCCCGCGCTTTCCTGAAGGATGCTCCCATCCTGATTCTGGATGAAGCCACCGCGTCCCTGGATGCGGAAAGCGAGGCCCTGATCCAGCAGGAACTGGACCGGCTGGTGGAGGGAAGGACGGCGCTTATTGTGGCCCACCGTTTCAGTTCCATCCGCGTGGCGACGCGCATTCTGGTGTTTGAGGGCGGGCGCATCGTCGGGGACGGTTCCCATGCAGAGCTTTATGCCTCTTGCCCGTTGTACCGGGAGCTGTATGACCGCCAGTCCCTTTAAATAACAAGGGGACGGGGAGGAAAGCATTTCCCGCACCCGCACCGGGATGAATATGGCGTTTTTTCTCAGGCCATGATGGAAAGAGCTATTGTCAAACAAGGGGCATGATGTACTATTCCGCCAGCATGAATACACTGGACGAATCCCTGATGAATGCCGTTAAAGAAGGGAAGCTTTTGGAGTCTTCCCGGACCAATATCCGCCTTCTGCTGGATGGAACCAAATCCCCCATAGCGCGCGAGGCCGTAGAAGAATTGGCTGCCGCCGGGGAATGGCAGGAGCTGAACGACCGTTTTTACAAAACGTTGGCCTTCGGCACGGGGGGGCTGCGAGGACGTACCATCGGCAGCATCGTCACCCGGGCCGAGCAGGGGAACGGCGGCGTGAACGGCCGCCCGGAATATCCCTGCGTGGGAACCGCCTGCATGAACTACTTCAATGTGGGGCGGGCCATGCGTGGCCTGATTATTTATGTGAACAAGCATGTGGAGGCTACGGACCCGGGCAGGAAGCCCCGCCTGGTCATCGGACACGACACGCGCCACTTTTCCCGTGATTTTGCCGAATTCTGCGCAAAAATCGGCACGGATCTGGGATGTGACATTTACCTGTTTGACAGTCCTCGCGCCACTCCTGAGATCTCCTTTGCTATCCGGGAGCTTCATGCGGATTCCGGCGTGGTGCTGACCGCCAGCCACAACCCCTCCCATGACAACGGTTTCAAGGCTTACTTCAATGATGGAGCCCAGCTGGTGCCTCCGCATGACAAGGCCGTGATCAGGGAGGTCAATTCCCTGACTTCCGAAGAATATGAACCGTTGCCGGAAGACCGGCGCGGAACCCTTCATGTGCTGGATTCCTCCTTTGACCGCATTTACATGGACCGCTTAAAAACGGTGCTGCTCCGTCCGGAACTTTTCAACAAGGGGGGAGCTAAAATCGTTTACTCCAACCTCCACGGGACGGGCGGCCATATCATCGTGCCCCTGTTGAAGGAACTGGGCTGCAACGTGCAGACCGTGGCGGCGCAGGATGTTCAGGACGGCCGTTTCCCAACGGTTGCTTCCCCCAACCCGGAAAATCCGCCGGCTCTGGCCCTGGCTATTGAACAGGCGGATGCTTCCGGAGCGGACATCGTCATCGCCACGGACCCGGATGCGGACCGCATGGGAGTGGCCGTGCGCGGGGAAGACGGAAAGATGCACCTGCTGACCGGCAACCAGATCGGTTCCCTGCTGGCGTGGTACCGCTGCATGAGCATGTCCGATCTTGGCATCATCAATGACTCCAACCGTTCCCGCGCCGTGATGGTGAAAACCTTTGTGACGACGGGGCTTCAGGACGCCATCGGCCACCACTTCGGTTATGAAGTGGTCAACGTCCTCACGGGGTTCAAGTATATTGCCCAGAAACTCGGTAAATATGAACAGGCCATTCCGGCGGAAAAACGGGAGGGCTACCGCAAGATGAGCGAAGAACAGACGCGCGCCCTGCGTCTGGAATACAGCCGTTACTTTGTCTTCGGCGGGGAGGAAAGCTACGGCTACCTGGCCCAGGACTTCGTGCGGGACAAGGACGCCAACTCCGCCGCCATCATCTTTGCGGAACTGGCCGCGTATGCGGAAAGCATCGGCAAGAGCCTTCTGGAACTGCTGCATGAACTCTTTGAGCAGTTTGGTGTGTATTTGGAAATGGGAAAATCGCTGGTTATGGAAGGCGCGGACGGCGCGGCCAGAATCGCCGCCCTTGCCGCTTCCTATTCCTCCAATCCTCCCACGGAAGTGGACGGCGTAGCCGTCAGCGGCATCCGGGACTTTTCCAAGGGCGACATGGTGGATGCGGAAGGCGATCCTATTCCGGCGGAAAAAATGATTTTCGTAGATCTGGCGGACGGCCGCAGTTTTGCGGTGCGCCCCTCCGGAACGGAACCCAAGATTAAATACTACCTCTTCGGGCACGGGAAACCGGGCGATCCTGTGAAGGAAGCATTGGCGAAAGTCCAGGCTTCCCTGGATTCCCCCTGTGGACGGCCGTGGAAAAAGATGCCCACAGCCGTTCCAATGGCTAAATATTGCTGATTTCTTTCCCCCGTCTACCATGTAATGTGGACGGGGGAAATTTATTTTCTTGCCAAGGAGGCGGGAATTCCGCAGTTTATAATTCTCATGACATTTGCGGCCCACAAAACTCTCTCCGTGGCTGGCGCCCTTTTGGCCGGCCTTTTTCTCTCTTCCTGCTCCTCCCAGCAACAAGTTGAAGCTCCTGCGCGTCTTCCCGCCTACCACTTTGTGCCCGGCAAGACGGCCGTGCTTCACAACGGGAAAGCCATTCCCCCCAGAAATGCCCCTTCGCAGGTCAAGCGCGCCATTGCGGCGGCCAATTCCCTGGTCAACAAGCCGTACCGGCTGGGCGGGGGGCACAGGAGGCATCATGATACCCATTATGACTGTTCCGGCAGCACTTCCTTTGTGCTGAAGGAAGCCGGTCTGCTTACGTCCACCCGCCATTCCAGGCTTTTCCTGAATTACGGGCAGAAAGGCGCCGGGGACTGGATTTCCATTTATGCCAAGAATGGACACGTCTTCATGGTCATCTGCGGCCTCCGGTTTGACACTACGGGAAGCGGGCGCCGCGGCGAAGGCCCCCGCTGGAGAGTGGACGGCCGCAATACCAGGCACTTCCTGGTGCGCCATCCCACAGGCCTTTGAACCGGGGCAGCGCGGAGGAAAACCGCGTTTTCTGCGTATGTTCGCGCAGGCTTTCTTGAATAATGGAAAGTAATGTGCTATCAGGTGCGAGGACGTTGATAGTTCCTTGATTTTCATGGCTAAGACAAAAATTCACGTAGGGCTTGAGATAGGGACAAGCAAGACTTGCATGGTCGTGGGCGAAGTGAAGCCCGATGCGACCGTGACAATCATCGGCGTGGGTGAGGTTCCTAGCGAGGGCGTGGTTCGCGGAGAGATTGAAGACACTTCCAAGGTCATCCAGTGCATTTACGATGCCTGGAATATGGCCCAGGACCATGCGGACGTGGATATCATGACCGTCTATCTGTCCGTGACAGGCGCCCATATTGTGGGGCAGAACAACCGGGGAACGTTCCGTCTTCCCCCGGATGAAAGCATTATTTCCCAGGAGCATATGGACGAGGTGACGGAAATCGCCCGGGACGTCGCCCTGGGGCCGGAACAATTCGTCCTGCACCGCGTGCCCGGTCTCTTTTCCGTGGACGGGCAGGAGAACCTGACCAATCCCGCCGGATTGACCGGAAGAACCCTGGACATCGACTGCCATATCATCCACGGAATCAAATCCCGCATCACCAACTCCTTCCGTTGCGTGCGGGAAGTCCCGCTGGATATTGCGGATGTGGTTTTCGCCCCCATTGCCACGGCCCAGTTTGTGCTCAACAGGCAGGTCAAGCAGGCGGGCGCTCTGCTTATTGACATGGGTGCGGGCACGACGGACTATGTGCTACCAGGACGGCCAGCTTGTGGCCTCCGGATGCGTGCCCCTGGGCGGCGACCACATTTCCAATGACATCACGCTGATGACCGGCATTCCTCTGGCCCAGGCGGAACTGCTCAAGAAGACGGAAGGGGACGCCAACAGCTTTTCCGGGAAAACCAACGAGATGGTGCGCGTGCGCGGAGAGGGGCATATGAAGGATGCCGCCATTGAACGCAACGTGCTGAATGAAATCATCCGTTCCCGCCTGCTGGAAATTTTCAACCTGGTCAAATCTTCCCTGCCCAAGGATACTTTCAAGGGCAACCGCTGCCACGGCGTTTACCTGTGCGGGGGCGCCAGCCTGATGCGCGGCGTGGGGGAACTGGCCTCCCACGTGTTCGGCGTGGCCATCAGCCGGCCTACGCTGGTTAAAAACGGTGCGCCTTCCTACCTGGATGATCCGCGCTACTGCACGGCCATAGGCCTGATACGGTATGCCCAGATTCTGGATGCCGAACTGCCGCAGCAGCGCAGCTGGCTGGGACGGATGCTGGGCTTCTTCGGAAAGAAGACCTCCTGATCAACCTTTATCCAAATTAACAACCATGCTGGAAATCTCTCCCCAGGGGCCGTCCGGCCTGTCCGGAAAAATCTGCCTGTGCGGCATTGGGGCCGCAGGAACCAAGGTAATGGAGGAAGTGCTGCTGCTGGCTCCCCAGTCAGCTTCCGTTTGCGCCATGAATCTTGATGCCCGCCTATTGAACGCTTCATCCGTTCCGTGCAAGATTCATCTGGGCGCCAGGCTTACCAGGGGCCTCGGTTCCGGCGGGGACGCCTCCGTAGGAGCCCAGGCGGCCTGTGAAAGCGAGTCTTCCATTCTCCGTGCGCTGGAAGGCAGCGCGTTGGCCGTCCTTGCCGCCGGGCTGGGAGGGGGAACGGGATCCGGCGTAGCTCCGGAAGCGGCCCGTCTGGCCAAGGAACAGGGGGCTTATGTCGTCAGCGTTGTCATCCGCCCCTTTAGGTTTGAGGGGGAACGGCGCTCTGCCCAGGCGGATGAAGCTTTGGCCCGGCTTGCCCTGTATTCCGACATGGTGCTGCGGTTTGATAATGACGCCATGGAAAGCCTCATAGACCCTGACAAGGGGGTGCTGGAAGCCTTTTCCGTGGTTAATGCCCTTATTGCCCGCGCCGTGCTTATTGTGCCGTCTCTGTTGAATTCTTCCGGAAACCTGCTCCGGGTGGGATTGGACGACCTGCTCAGCGTAGCCGGAACGGGAAAAGGGATTTGCTCCTTTGGCGTGGGTGAAGCGTCTGCGGATGCTTCCGTGGCGGATATATTGAACCAGGTCCGGCATTCCCCGCTTTTTCTGGAAAAACGTTTGGGAGAAGTGGACGATGTCCTGGTTCTGGTGCGCGGCGGAGGTTCCCTGACGCTGCAGCGTCTGGAAGACCTGGTGGACGGTGTGGCGGAAATTCTGGGAAGGGGAGTGCGCCTCCACATCGGCGCTTCCGTGGAGCAGCAGCCGGAAGAACGCCTGTCCCTGACCGTGCTGGGCGCCGTGCCTGTGGCAGAGACCTCTGTTTCCCCGTCTGTTGTGCTTCAGCGGGAAGCGGAGCCGCAGACAGTGCTTGTGCCGGAGGAAAAATCTTTCCTCGGAGAGGGGAAAACCATTATTCAGCCTGCTCCTCCTGCCCCGGTTGACGAACCGGAACGGCATCCGGAGCCGGACCTTTCCGTCCCCGTCTCCAGGAGGGATGAACGTGAATTGGAAGAGGAACTGGTGCCCGTAAGGCCTGTCTCCGATATTCCGGATGAAGGGGAAACGCTCCGGGAGTCCGCGTCTGTTGCGCAAATTTCCGAAACGGAGGCGGAGCCGGAATTGGGAGTCAGTCCCGATGCCTGACATCAAGGAGCTGGAGGAAGGATTGCCTCCGGAGGAAGGAGAAGAAGAGCGTGCGGGCCACGGCCTTTTTGCCCGTGTGCGCCCCCTCATTCTTGATGGGGAAGACCTGGATTTGCCTCCCGCACTGCGGAAAAGGAAACCGGATCCGAGCTGATGATGTCCCCCCGCACGTCCAGGGTGTGGTTTTGGGCGCTGACCGCAGTCGCCTTATTATATACGGCGCTGCTCAGCTGGTGGAGTCCTCTCACTTCCGATACGTACCATCATGCCCTGACGGGCATGGAGCACTGCTTCTCTTTCAGCCTGGTCTGGGAGCGCTGCGTAGCCTCCTACATGACCTGGAATCCCAGAATAGGGGAATACCTGGCCTTTGCCGTAGCGACGGCGGGAAAATGGCTCTTCATGCTGCTCAACCCCTTTGTGCAGGTCGGTCTTGCGCTGATGATGTTTTATCTGGCTTCCGGGCGCAGGGTGGATCCCCGTTCCTGGCCGGACGTGCGTCTGTTCGGATTGGGGCTTCTCCTGCTGTTCACGTGCACGGCCCGGCCCGGCGTCACGATTTACTGGCTCTCCGGAGCCACCAACTATTCCTGGGGCGCCGCCGTCTGGCTGGGCTTTCTGTGTCTGTACCGCGGTTTGCTGGAAGACGCGGAATCCGGGAGAAAGGGAGATTCCGGAAGAAACAATAGCTGGGGAAAGTTTGCCGCTGCGGCTGTTCTGGGATTTCCGGCGGGCATGACCAATGAAAACAATATTCCGGGAACCTGGCTGTTGCTGGGAGCCTTGTTCGTCTTTGTCCGCCTGGTGCGGAAGGAAAAACTTCCCCTGTGGTTTTATGCGGGCCTTGCGTTTCAGGTGGCAGGTTCCCTGTGCATGCTGCTTGCGCCCGGCATTTCCGCCCGGATGCATTCCGCCACTCCCGGCTGCGCGGAACCCCTTTCCGGTTTTTGGAGCAGATGGGAAGCTCTCCCTTCGCTCCTGCTCCGGATGCATGAATACCTGGCTCTTCCGGTGTTGCTGGGCGTGGCGGCTGCCTGGGTTCTTTGGAAAAAATTCCACAGAGACCGGAACTCTTTCCGGGCATGGAAAATTCCCTTTGGAATAGCGGCGGCATATATTCTGGCGTCTTATGCCATGGCTCTTTCTTTCGCCGCCGCCGTCATTCCGGCGGATCATGCCATGTTCTCCGCCACCCTGCTGTTCGGTATCGGCGTGCTGGCCCTTCTTCGTATGTGGTACGGCATCCCCGGTGCCGTGCCCCGTCCGCAGATAACTGTGGCTGTTTTTCTGGCGTTGTCCGGAATATGTGTTTTTTCAACCATACATGATCATCTGCTTCTGTTCGGGCAGCATGAAAAGCGCGTCCGCCTGATTCTGGAGCAGAAAAAGGCCGGTATTCAGGAAATCATTGTTCCTCCCCTCTCTCCTCCCTCCCCGTGGTGTTCTTTCATTTTCTGGGTGGACCTGTCGCAAAACCCGGAAGACTACGTCAACAGAGGCGCGGCGATGTATTATGGCGTGAAGAGCATCAGAATCTTTTAGCAGGCAAAGGATGCGGAATGTTAGAGCTTTTTGCTATGAAATAATGGGAAATGGCAATAAGATATCATCTGCGTCTGATGGCAGTTGTTGTTAACAATATAAGAATCCTTTTAATAGGTTGCGCAGTTTTCCTGTGCGGTCTTTCCTATGCGGACGTGGAGGAAGAGGATTCCGGCGCGTTGAGGATTGAAACGGAAACAGAGGAATATTCCGCTGATATATATTTGGGAAATACTGATGACCGGAAGGCTGACAGGGAAAGAAAGACGATAGGTGTGGGGGAACGGATAACATTGACCCTGACGGGAAAACCGTTGGGAAATGTTGATGAACTGGAATGGAATTTGGTGGAAGATGGAGATAAATACGTAGAAATGCCTGAAGAAACGAAGGGTAATATCCATTGTGGTTACTGCGAAAAACGGCTTCAACGTGATGGTTCCGCAACCGTCCTGGCTGTTACCAGTGAGGGGAGAAAAGTAAAGGTGACACTAAATGTGGTTGTTCCGTCGGCAATCAGAGCCGAACACAAAAATGGAGGAATGGCTACGGAAAGGCTTCCTGAGGGGAAAACGTCCGTCATAGGGGCCTCTGCCGTCCTGAAGCTGACGCTGCATCCGACCAGCGTCAGCTTCAAAAATGTCAAGATTATAGAGAGGGACAAGGGCTCGGAGCCTCCCGGTACGGATTTTGATCCCGGTCATTCCAGGAATGGTGCGAATGAAGCGGCGGAGGTTTCAGAAACAAATCAGCTGCAGGATAATGTAATGGCCGGCATTTTTGCCGCAGATGTGGAGCATGCCCGTTTCCCCCCAGTCGTGGGACTGGGTATGTTCGTGGCGCATCCATGATGGAGAAGGGGGAGAGGGAACGGAATATCTTGACGGCCGCGAAATCATGGAAGTTCGGTGCCATTTCAGTTTTTCGGAATTTTACAGGCAGGAAATCTGGGGGCCGCAGCGATACCATCTCGTGACGATTTCTAAATTCGGATGCTGTGTGGATCGGGATACCGTAACCTATCGCAACAAATATTACTATCATCATGAATCCGTTCGTTAAAATAATGTTGTTAACCGTCTGTTCCACCGGCATCCTGTGCGGTGAAGGAAAGCCTGCCCTGTTCCGGCTTCCGTTGCCCGACAGCATCTCCGCGTTCAAAACGTCTCCTCAGGAAAAGAAGGAGTTCCTTTCCCTGTTGCATGAAAAAGAGCTGCCGGATTGTTGCCGGGAGGCGCGGAAGAGGCTTGGCGCCTTTAGTTCCAAGGGAGCTGGAGATGTGAACGCAGAAGACGTCAGGGTGTTGTCATGGATTTTTTACGCTGTCTCTTCAATGGATGTATTTCCTCTGAATTATGATGAGAATACTCCGAAGGACGGCTTGTGCGACAACATGGATTATAATCTGAAGGTTAGGGTTGTGGAATGGATGAGCGTTTTATCCCGGGATATATCCGGAATCGTTTCCCGATGCGGCGTAAAGAGAAAGGAGTTGTGCAGAATATGGTCAGAATATGGAGCGGCCGTATTGAAAACATTCAGGACTCAGTATGATCCGGAATTAAAGCGGAAACAGGCCAGGATGAAGGAGGAATATGATAAAATGAGTGCTGCCAGAACATGGGAGTTGGTGCAGGCCAGGAAGCTGCTTATTCGGAGGAGGTGATTCCCGCAGCCTCTACTACAATAATAAGTTGTTGGCTAATGAAAAAAGAAACAGTTTATGCAGATTTTTTCTGGAAAAGAGATTGGAACCTGCGTTTGTGGAGATGCTGGTTCGTTTTTATCCGGGGCAGGCTGGTGAAGTGGTTAAGTATCTTAAGAAGGCCGGGTACGCTGATCAGGAAATCGGAGACTTGATTGACCGGACTGTAGGCCGCGATGGAAAAACGGAGTTTTTATATAAGGGCGGCCGGGGGCGCCAGCACGATAGAAAAATCAAGTCCCGTGGCTCCGGGCATATGAAATAACATGGGGGATTGGGAACTTCCCGGAAATTTCATTGTTTCGCCAGGGACGCCAGGGTGCATAGCGGATGGGAGCAGGCAAATTCCGGGATGCCGCGTTATGGAAGAAACAGGGGAAGTTGTATGTTCTAATCCATCGGAATTGCGTAGGAGTTCAATTTGTAGAACTCTCCGCTTTGGGGCCTTCGTCGGTAATGCCGTTATTGGGGGCGGCGTAGGTGTCCAGGGTCATGGAATCCGGGTAAATGGTCAGGATATAGTAGGCCGTAATGCCGGAGCGGTATTGCAGGGTTTTTACCCCGGGATTTTGCCGGCGGCAAAAAGGGAATGGGGAGCACCTTGTTTCCCGCGGGGGCGCAGATCAGGGAGGTAAGGGTGTTTTTCCCGTCCGGGGAGGTAATTATATACAGGTCATGGGCGTGCAGGTGCCCGGTGATGACGAAGCGCACTCCGGCATCCCGGAGATTGCGGTAAAAGATATTTTGCTGTTCCGCCGCGCTGTCATTGTAACGGCCCCACAGGCATTCCCGGAATTGCATGGGCGTCTGCAGGGTGCGGTGGGTGAAAACCAGGCAGTGTCGCGGAACGGTGTTGGCCTTGCTTCTGTTGCGTTTAACCCATGCGCTGAAGTCCACGAGCTGGTCAGGAGTAAGGTCAATATCCATGAAATACAGAAGCGTTTTTATGGCGGATACCGTAGTTCAGTTTTCTGGTGGCCAGCCCCTTGGACGCCCTGCCTCCGCGTAGGCAGGAAGAGTTCCCGGAATTGTTCCGCCCGGAAAGGAAGGGAGTCATGATTGCCGCGCACGGCATAAAAGGGGATGCCTTTTTCTCTCAGAATGTTGTTGAGTTCCTTGCGTTTGGCGAGTCCCTTGACGGGGGCGCTTCCTTCGATATCCGCCATGTCCCCTACCTGGACGACCATGTCCACGTTGTGTTTCAGGATTTCCCCATAGAGGGTTTTGATGAAGTTGACTGCTACTCCCTCGCTTCCTTCCATGCGCTTGGGGGAGTCGTGCGTATCGCCGATGATCGCGATTTTCCATGGGGCTGTATCTTCCGCCAGTGCCGGCTGAAGCAGGAACATGAGAAATAACGCAAGATATTTCATGGCACTGGATTTTTACAACCTGCCTGCTCTTCCCGCCAGAAAATTATGACTGAGGCGGAAAGATGCCGTCCGGGGCTTTTTCTTTTTCCCGAGGCAGGCGTTGACGTGCTGTCCTGGGGAATTCTGTTCCCCGCTGAAAACGGAAAAGCCGGACATTGGAAATTCAATGTCCGGCTTTGAGGGGGCCTACAGCGCTGGCTGAAATTTATTGCTGGTTGACCTTCAGTATTTTGGCCTGTTCTTCCGTGAGTTCCACGCAGTGCCAGGGGAGGCCGCGCCTGTTGAGCTCGTCCATGAAGGGGTCCGGGTCATTTTGTTCCATATTGAAGACTCCTGCGCCAGTCCATTTGCCCGTAAGGATCATTTCCGCGCCGATCATGGCCGGAACCCCCGTAGTATAGGAAATGGCCTGGGAACCTACTTCTTTAAAGCATTGTTCATGGTCGCAAATGTTGTAAATGTACACAGCCTTGAATTGGCCGTCCTTGATTCCGGTGATGACGTTGCCGATGCAGGTTTTTCCCCTGGTCGTCTTGCCCAGGTCCCCGGGGTCCGGCAGAACGGCCTTGAGGAATTGCAGCGGGATGATTTCAACTCCGTTGTACATGACCGGGTCAATGCGGGTCATGCCCACGTTCTGAAGCACTTCCAGGTGCTTGAGGTAGTTCGGTGAGAAGGACATCCAGAATTGCGCCCGGCGGATGGTGGGGATGTGCTTGACCAGGCTTTCCATTTCTTCATGGTACATGCGGTAGATTTCATAGGTGCCCACTTCCTGCGGGCAGGTGAAACTCTGGTGCATGCTCATGGGGGCGGTTTCCCGGAAGGCTCCGTCTTCCCAATGGCGGCAGGGCGCCGTTACTTCCCGGATGTTGATTTCCGGGTTGAAGTTGGTGGCGAAAGCCTTGCCATGGTTGCCGCCATTGACGTCAATGATGTCCAGCGTATGGATTTCGTTAAAATGATGCTTGAGAGCCCATGCCGTGAATACATTGGTGACGCCGGGGTCAAAGCCGGAACCCAGCAGGGCGAAAAGCCCGGCGTTGCGGAATTGCTCCTGGTACGCCCATTGCCAGGAGTATTCGAATTTGGCTACGTCACGGGGTTCATAGTTGGCGGTATCCAGGTAGTTGACGCCGGTTTCCAGGCAGGCTTCCATCAGGGTGAGATCCTGGTAGGGAAGGGCCACATTGATCAGCAGCTGCGGCTTGATTTCCCGGATGAGGGCTACGGTGGCGGGCACGTCATCCGCATCTACGGAATGGGTAGTGATGCTGACGCCCGTTCTGGAGCGTACGTCCTCCGCAACGGCATCGCATTTGCTTTTCGTGCGGGAGGCCAGATGAATGTTTTGAAAAATATCCGGCAGCTGGGCGCATTTGTTGGCTACCACATGCCCAACGCCGCCTGCTCCAATGATTAAAACCGTGTTCATGATAGGTTCAGTACATAAGTGAAAACAGGCTGAAAGGCAACTCCCGATTTGCTTCAATAATGACACCGTCTTCCCATGGGGCATCAGTTTTTCCGGCATCAGCCGGATGCGGACTTCCCTGCGGAAGACGCACCCTTTTGGAGATTTTCTAAAAATGATTGAACAGGGGATTGACGCGGGCTGTCCGATTTTACAATATCAAATTGTAGATATGATTAGACAAATTCTGCCAGTAGTTGTTGCCGCCTGCGTCGCTCCCTGTTTTGCCGCGGAAGGGTGGATTACCGATATGGATGCCGCCAAAAAACAGGCCGCCGAACAGAAAAAGGATTTAATGATTGAGTTCACCGGTTCCGACTGGTGCCCTCCCTGCATGCAGCTCCGCGCCAACGTATTCAGCAAGCCTGACTTCCAGAAGGAAGCGCAGAAAAATTTCGTTCTGGTGGAGCTGGATTATCCGCGCGGCAAGGAGCAGTCCAAGGAAATGAAAGCCGCCAATGAAAAGCTTGCCCAGCAGTACGGCGTGCGGGGATTCCCGACCGTTGTGTTTGCGGACGCTTCCGGCAAGCCTTTTGGGGGATTTGTCGGGGGGCGTTCCGGGGATGATGTGATGAAAGCCATGCAGGATGCCCTGAAGAACAAGGAAGCGCTGAGCGCCGCGGAAGCGAATGTCGCCAAGGCTGCTACGGATGAAGCGAAGGTTGCCGCTCTGATGGAAGTGCTCAAGCTGGCTCCTCAGGAATATGTGGACAATTTTTATGGTGACGTAAAAGCGGAAATCAAGAAGCTGGACAAGGAGGATAAGTCCGGCCTGAAAGCCGCAGACGCCCATGCTGACCTGCTTAAAAAGGAACAGAAGGACGTTCAGAATTATCTTGCCGGCAAGCTGACGGACAAGACGACGCCTGCGGAAGCCCTTCAGGTGGTTAAGGCGTATCCCGACCGTGACAAGCTTCTGCCGGAGACGCAGCAGCAGTTGCTGATGATGGAGTTCGGGACCTATCTGAATTCCACCGGTGACGTGGACGGCGCCGTTCTGATTCTGGATAAGGTGGCCGAGTTGAAGCCGGGAACGGAAGCCGGGATGCAGGCCCCCCGCATCAAGGCCGGCATTCTTGCCAACAAGGATAAGATCAAGGCCCAGATTGACGCCGCCAAAAAGGCGCAGAGCAAATAACTAAAGCTGCTTTTTCTTTTCCCCTGATTTGGGAAAATGGCCCCGCGACGGTTTTCTTCCGTTGCGGGGTTTTTGCTTTCTCTCTGTTTCTCCGGTTACTCAAAAGGGATGATGGAAAGGAGGCATTGTGGCTTATGGGAGGGACGCTGTTCTCTTGTGGAGCGTGTTTTCGGCGTGTTTTGCTGCGGAAATGGTGAAAGGCAGGAGTTGTTGCCGTTTCTTGACGTGAAGCCTTGCGCACGGGAAGGAAACCTGACAGAATCCCGCCATGCGCCTGTTCATGATGTTCTGTGTGATGCTTTTGCTCGCCGGATGCGATACGCGTACGAGCGTGGAACGGGCGCAGGAGGCAGGGGTGCTCATCGTGGGCAATAATGCGGAGCCCCAGAGCTTTGACCCCCACATCGCCACTTCCGTTTCCGATTTCAAGATGATCAATGCCGTCATGGAGGGGCTGCTGCGCGGGGATTCCAGGGATGACGCCGTTTTTCATCCCGCTGTGGCGGAGTCGTGGACGCACAGTCCGGAGGCGGATAAGTGGCGTTTTTCCCTGCGGAAGGACGCCGTGTGGAGCGACGGCGTTCCTGTGACGGCCCATGATTTCGTGTATGCCTATCACCGCCTGCTTCATCCGGGGTTTGGAGGGAGGTACGCGGACATGCTTTATCCGCTGAAGAACGCGGAAGCCTATAACCGGAACAGGCGTAGCCTGCTGCTGTGCGGTCCCGGTTCCCGGCTGGCCGGGGAAGAGGGGCTGGAAGAGAGGGTTTTGGCCCGGGTGGATTGGGAGAGGCTGGATGGTATGGGAGCCGGTGAGCTGGAGGCTCTGCGGGATGATCCTTCCCTGATGGAGTGGCCGGACGGGATGCCGGAGGAAGGAGCGCGGAAGATTGCGGCCCGGATGTTGGAGGATGTCCGGGCCGGAAAGCCGGATTTATGGGAGGAAGCCCGCGTGGGCGTGCGCGCCGCGGATGATTATACCCTGGAGATGGAGCTGCGTTCTCCGATGCCCCAGCTTCCCCTGCTGTTGCTTCACTGCACCTGGTTTCCGGTTCCACGCCATGCCGTGGAAGCCCACGGCGGCATGCTGGACAGGACGGGGAAATGGACGCGGCCCGGAGCTGCCGTAGGGAACGGGCCTTTTCTCATGGCGGAGCACCGTTTCAATGATTATGTGGAGGTGCGCCGCAATCCCCGGTACCGGAACGCTTCCGCCGTCCGGCTGAATGGAGTCCGTTTTCTTCCCACCGTGAACGGCTTTACGGAAACCCGCATGTTTTTCAACGGCAAGCTTCATGTCACCAACAACGTGCCTCCGGAGATGACGGCTTACGCCCGGGAGCGCGGCGGCGATGATTTTTGCCAGGATGACTATTACGTGACTATTTTTTACCGTCTGAATACGTCGCGTGCGCCGCTGAATGACGCCCGGGTCAGGCGGGCCCTCTCCCTGGCGGTAGACCGGGAGGCCCTGGTGCGGGATGTGGTGTGCGGCGGCGGCCAGCCGTGCTTCGGCTTTACGCCGGACGGCGCCGGATACAAGACGCCGCATGGGGTGGAGTTCAATCCGGAGAAAGCGCGTTCCCTGCTGGCCCAGGCCGGTTTTCCCGGCGGGAAGGGGTTCCCCCGGCTGGAGCTGATGACTACATCCCGCGAAGTTCAGAAGACGATGGCGGAAGCCATCCAGGGCATGTGGAAAAAGCATCTGGGGATTCATGTGGATATCCGTTCCTGTGAGTGGACGGCCTACAAGTTCGCGCAGAATTCCATGCAGTATGATTTTAGCTCCTCCTCATGGTCCGGGGATTATCTGGACCCTTCCAGTTTTCTGGATTTGTGGGGTTCCGCCTCCGGGAACAATAATACGGGCTGGGTTCATCCGGAGTATGAACGCCTGCTGGCGGAGAGCCGCGCCACGGGAAACCAGGAGAAGCGCATGGCCCTGCTGGCCCGTGCGGAAGCGCTGATGCTTTCCGAATCCCCGGTGATTCCCCTGTATTGGGCCAAACGGTCCTATTTGAAGAGGCCGGAGGTGCGGGGGTGGCACCCCCTGCTGCTGGATAACCATTTGTTTGAGGATATCAGCCTGGACGACGCCCGGGAACATGGGAAGGAGGCCGCGCCTTGACCAGGATGATTCTGAAACGCCTGGGGCAGGGGCTTCTGGTCCTGCTGGTGCTGGAAACTGTGACGTTTTTCCTGATACGCCTGTTGCCGGGGCACCCCTTCATGGGGGAAAAGAAACTTCCGGAGCATGTTCTCCAGCAGCTCCAGGCCAGTTACGGGCTGGACCAGCCCTCCCTGGTCCAATACGGGCGTTACTGGTGGAACATGCTGGTTCATGGCGACCTGGGACCGTCTTTGGTGAAGGAAGGCGTCAGCGTGGCGGATATGATCGCCCAGTCATTCCCTGTTTCCCTCCAGCTTGGCGTCATAGGCATGGCTATTTCCATTCTGGCGGGGGTTCCCGCCGGAATTGTGGCGGCGCTGTACAAGAACCGGTGGATGGACTGGTGGGTGATGCTGGTTTCCATGGCCGGCATTTGCATTCCCGCTTTTGTCGTGGCTCCGGTGCTGGGCGTGGCTCTGGGCATGCATGTCCCCGGCTTGAGCGTGGCCGGATGGGATTCTCCCGGTTGTGTGGTGCTCCCGGCTTTGACGCTGGGGCTGGTGAATGCCGCATATCTGGCGCGCCTGACGCGCGGCGGCATGCTTGAAGTGCTGGGGCAGGATTTCATCCGGACGGCTCGGGCCAAGGGGGCGGGGCCTTTCCGTACGGTTTGGAAGCACGCTTTGCGTGGCGGCCTGATTCCGGCCCTGTCCTATCTGGGGCCTGCTTTTGCCGCCATGATTACCGGTTCTTTTGTGGTGGAGACCTGTTTCCAGGTTCCCGGCATGGGCCAGCATTTCGTGAACGCAACCACGGACCGGGATTATTTTCTCATCCAGGGCCTTGTCCTGTTTTACGGTATTCTGATCGTCGCGGCCAACCTGGGTGTAGACCTGGTGCAAATGGCCGTCAACCCGAGATTGAGAAAGGAATCATGAGAAAAAGAGGATGGAACAGGCCGGAGGAACAGGGCTCCTCCCTGTGGAAGGACGCCTTTCTGCGTCTTTCCCGCAACCGGGCAGCCATGTTTTCCCTGCTGGCGCTGGCGCTGATTGCGGCGGCCTGTTTTCTGGGGCCTCTGCTGCCGTGGCTGCCGCATCCTAATGTTCAGGATTTGTCCCGGATTGCGGAAAGCCCTTCCTGGGGGCATTGGTTCGGCACGGACCAGCTTGGGAGGGATCTGCTGGCGCGTGTCCTGTACGGCGGCCGCATTTCCCTGCTGGTGGGCGTGGTCGCCACGGGCGTTTCCCTGGTGATTGGCGTGGCGTACGGACTGGTTTCCGGTTATGCCGGAGGCAGGCTGGATGCCCTGATGATGCGCCTGGTGGATGTGCTTTTTGCCCTGCCGTTCATTGTGCTGGTGATTATTTTTTTCCCTGTCCGTGGAGGAGCCGGCCCGGAGGCTGACGCAGTGGGTTTCCGGCATGACGGGCTGGTCTGTGGAAATGGTGAGCCCCATGACCGGGCTGATTCCCCTGTTCATCGCCATCGGCGCTTTGGGCTGGCTGACGCTGGCGCGCATTGTCCGGACGCAGACGATGGAGCTGAAAGGGCAGGAGTTTGTGGAAGCCGCCCGCTCCCTGGGCATCGGTCACATGAAGATTCTGTTCCGCCATATTGCTCCGAATTTGTTCGGGGCCGTCATCGTGTACACGACTCTGGCCGTTCCCGGCATCATGTTGCTGGAAGCCGTCCTGTCCTTTCTGGGGCTGGGCGTGAAGGCTCCCAATTCTTCATGGGGAACGCTGATTAAGGAAGGGGCGGACCGCATGGAGGTAAGTCCGGAATTGCTTTTGTTCCCGGCGCTCCTGTTTTCGGCTACCCTGCTGGCGCTGAATTTCCTGGGGGACGGACTGCGGGACGCCCTGGATCCCAAGTCCTCCAGGGACTGATGTTTTTAAGTAAAAATCATGAAGATTGCGTTAACGATTTCCATGCTGGTGGTCTCCAACGTTTTTATGACGTGGGCGTGGTACGGTCATCTGAAGAAGGGTTCCGGGGCGGATGGCAAGCCTCTGCTGATGATTATCCTGATGAGCTGGGGATTGGCGTTTTTTGAATATTGCTTCATGATTCCCGCCAACCGCCTGGGCAGTGCCGGCGGGCTTAACGTAGCCCAGCTCAAAATTATTCAAGAGGTGATTACCCTGTGCGTGTTTATTCCTTTCGCCTTGTTCTACATCGGAGAAAAATGGAAGTGGGATTACCTGTGGGCGTTTTTATGTGTATTGGGAGCCGTTTTCTTCGTCAACAGGGAGCGTTTGCTCGGGTGACAGACTTTTTCCGTTCGCATTCCCGTCGCCGGGCTGTCTTACCATGAAGAAAGATGAAGATGAACATCATTCCTGTTTTTGCCGCGGCGGCCTCAATCGTTCTGGCCGCAGGCTGCCACCACCGCCACCACGATCGTGATGATTACCGTTCCGGGCCGCCGCGCCATGATCATCATGATCGTGACGGCTGGAATCACGGGCGGACAAGGCCGGTTCCCAAGCCGCGCCCGCATTACATAACCGCCAACCACGCTTCCTATCCCCGCCTGTACCAGCTTCTGTAGAGTTTGCGGGGAGCTTCCGCAGCAGGAAGGAGGCCGGGTATCATTCTTGTGATATGGAACAGGCGGGAGGGCCGCGCGGGGAAAAATCCTGCACCGGGGTGTCGTTTATTCCGCTCTCCGGGGTGGAATCCGCTCCTGTTCTTCCGTTCCTTTTTCCTCCTGTCGGGACCGGTGGCGGGAACCCCCTGATCGCGTTCGATGAGCCGTGCACAGGATATAGGCTTGAAAAGGCGCGGCACCCCCGGCACTCTATGCGCCAGATCAATGACTATAGATGAGCAATTAGACATATTGATGGGCGGTACCGCCGTCGTGATCAGCCGCGAAGAGCTGAAGGAGCGTCTCAAGCTGGGCCGCCCCCTGCGCGTGAAGCTGGGCGTGGACCCTACTGCGCCGGACATCCACCTGGGCCATACCGTGGCTATTGAGAAATTGCGCCAGTTCCAGGAACTTGGCCACCAGGCTGTTTTGCTCATCGGAGATTTCACCGCCACGATTGGCGACCCTTCCGGCCGTTCCGTGACCCGCCCCCCCCTTTCCCGTGAACAGGTGCTGGAGAATGCGGAGACATATACCAAGCAGGCATTCAAGATTTTGGACCGAGACAAGACGGAGATCGTGTATAATGGGGACTGGTTCCGCAAGATGACGTATGAGGAGGTGCTGAAGCTTAATTCCCGCGTGACCATGCAGCAGATGCTGGCCCGGGAGGATTTCAAGGCCCGTGTGGAGGGAGGTAAAGAGGTGCGCCTGCATGAGATGCAGTATCCGATTATGCAGGGCTGGGATTCCGTGGAAATCCGTGCGGACGTGGAGCTGGGCGGGACGGACCAGCTTTTCAACATCCTGGTGGGCCGCGACCTTCAGAAGGAGGAAGGCATGCTGCCGCAGATCGCCATGACGATGCCTCTTCTGGAAGGTCTGGACGGCGTGCGGAAGATGTCCAAGTCCTACGGGAATTACGTGGGCGTGGATGAGGCTCCGGAGATGATGTTCGGCAAGATGATGAGCGCCAGCGACGAACTGATGGACCGCTATTACCTGGTGCTGCTGGGTGAGAAGCGGGACATGGGATTGCATCCGATGGAAGCCAAAAAGCTCCTGGCCTGGAAAATCACGGCACGCTATCATGATTCCGCCGCTGCAAATGCAGCGCGTTCTGACTGGGAAACCCGTTTTTCCAAGAGGGATTTGGCCGCCGCGGATTTGCCGGAAGTGGAGATTGCCTCCCTGCCTGCCGGCATGAATGCCCTGGCTCTGGTTTCCTTCCTGTTTGAGAATGTTTTCCAGGTGAAAAAATCCAATGGCGTTCTCCGCAAGGAGCATTTCACGCCCGGCGCCATCCAGTTGAATGATGTGAAAATGACAGACCCCTCCGCCGTTTTGGAACTGGCTCCGGGCAACGTCCTGCGCCTGAGCAAGAAGCATGCTGTGCGTTTCAAATAGAACGCCGGAGGCGGCATTTACCTTTTTTCTTTTCCATGCCGGGATTCCTTGCCAAATTGGATCGCTTCACCATCGGCCTCATCGCCAGTGTGGGCGCGGGAATTCTGGTTCCCTGTTCCGGAGTATGGGATACAGTGTTCAGCCGCCTGAGTGATGCAGCCATCGTTCTGCTTTTTTTCCTGTACGGGGCCAAGCTTTCCCGCCGTTCCGTATGGGAAGGGTTGATGCACTGGCGCCTTCAGGGGCTGGTGGCTGCGAGCACCTTTGTTATTTTCCCCCTGCTGGGTATGTTCAGCATGCCCTTGTGGAATAGTGTGCTGGGGCCGGATTTGTGCATGGGAATGCTGTATGTGTGCATGCTGCCTTCCACCGTGCAGTCCAGCATAGCGTTCACTTCCATGGCGGGCGGCAATGTGGCCGCGGCCATTTGCTCCGCTTCCGTTTCCAGCCTGCTGGGGGTGTTCCTCACCCCCTTGCTGGTGGGGCTGGTGTGGTCCCGCGGAGGGGAAGGGGGCGTGGATTTTTCCACTTTCCTGAACATCTGCTATATTATTCTGGTGCCTTTTGTGGCCGGCCAGTTCGCCCAGCGCTGGATTGGCAAATGGGTAGTCACGCACCGGAATCTCACTTCCTGGACAGACCACAGCACCATCTGGCTGGTTATTTACACGGCATTCAGCCATGCGATGATTAACGGCGTATGGAAAAATCTGCCCTGGCTTTCCCTGGTGGAGGTGCTGGCTTTTTGCGGCCTCCTGCTGGCCGCGGCCCTGTGGCTGACGGCTTTCCTTTCACAGGCTCCGTTTTTCCCGCGAGGACCGCATTGCGATTATTTTCTGCGGCTCCAAAAAAGAGCCTGGCTACCGGCATTCCGATGATGAACGTGATTTTTGCCGGAGCCCCCATTGGGCTGCTGGTGATTCCCATCATGGTGTTCCACCAGCTCCAGTTGATGGTTTGTTCCTTCCTGGCCCGGAAGTGGGCGAAGGACGTGGGAAAGGGAGAACAACTTTAAGATGCCTCTGTTTGCCTGCCCTCTCAATGTCCGGTCAGGCGCAGGACTCCGTCGTATTGCATGTCCCGGCCCGGGACAATGATGTGGCTGCCGCGGGAGGGAACTTTTGCAGTAACGGGTTTGTTGCGGAACTGGGCCAAAAACCGTTGGAAGGATTCCATGTCTTCCGGAATGATTTTTACTTCCGTATAGGCGGGGTTGGAAGGCGCATTCGTGATTTCCACCCGGAAGGAACCCGCGATATTGCCGTCCGGCGCATAGAATTCCAATGATTCTTCCGGAGGGGCGGGATGCATGAAAAACAGGAAGAACATGATGCCCAGAGCCGCCAGGGTGACGACAGTCAGCGGAATATTTTTTCTGAGGGGACTGATATGCATGCCTTCTTTTCCTTTCTTCCATAAGATTATGGGTTTTGCCGGAGCGTGTCAACCCCTCCGGGGGACAGGCGATGATGCATTCTTTCCCCATATTCTTTTCAAGGAACCTGTTCCGGAAGAACGGGAGACGGAAAAAGGGTTGCGTCCGCGGGTCAATGTGGTAGCTTGTGCGGGCAAAGGGAACCCTATGACCTTACCTGTAAAGATTCTGTCCGTATTGGCAGGGCTGAGCCTGGCGGGAAGCGCCCGGGCGCGCATTTGGACGAATGACCGGGGCGCTACCGTCGTAGCCGTGCTGGTGGCCGTCCGTGATGCGGAGGTTGATTTGAAGCTTCAGGATGGTCGCGTGGTGGCTGTTCCCAAGAATATTTTTTCCGGAGCCGACCAGGAATATATTCTGGAATGGGTAAAGTCTGGCGGGACGCTCCCTGATACGGATGTGGGGGCTGAGAATCCTCCTGTGCAGGGGGATTCCGGCAGACGGTACGTTCCCCTGGAGCCGAATTGGGATGCTCCCTGGCCGGAGAGGGTGGTTGTTCCCGGTTTCCTGCTGGTGAAAACCGTGCAGGAGACGGAGGAGCTGAGTGTGTATGAAACGGATCATTTCATCATGGAGTCTCCCGGAAAGCTGCCGGAAGCGGAGCGTATGATCCTTGCCCGGCGTTTTGAAACCATTCTGTCTGCCCTGGCAGCTGTTCCGTTGAATCTGGCGGTGGCCCGCCGGCCCTCCCGCAAGTATCTGGTGAGGGTATGTTTCCAGGAAGAGGATTTCAACAGGGCTCCGGGCCTGCGGAACGGGCATCTCAAGTTTTCCCCTACCAGTTTCACGGCTCTGCTGTTGCGGGATAAGAAGGGAAAGCTGCTGAAGCCGGGAGTGGATCCGCGCTTTGCCGTCACGCATTGGGCGGCGCAGTCCATGGATTGGGATCACTGGCTGGTGGACGGCTTTTCCGCGTACATGGCTTTTCTTCCCATGGAGAAGGAAGCGCCGGTATTCCGGAAGATTCCGGAAAGGCTGGCCGCGATGGTTCCGCGCGCCGTCCGCACGGGCAGAGAAACTCTGCCGGCCCTGGCGGACATGTTGTCCAGGGATTCAGCACATTCCGCCGCGGAGCATGGCGTTTCCTCCAGGGGAGGAACGCTTCAGTATTGGGCCGATTTGTTGTGGATGGTTTACTGGAGCCACCTGGAAGGGAGCGGAAAGGCGGAGCGCCTCAGAAGCTATTTGAGGGTTCGTGATGCGGAGGGCGGCGGGAAGGCGCGTGCTGTTTTGCTGGATGGGAAGACTCCGGAGGATGTACAGGGGGAAATGGCCGCGGCCTGGAAAAAAATGGGATTGAGGCTGAGATTTTCTCAGCCGGCTTCTGCTGCCGCGGACAGGGAGTCTGCGGGAAAATAACGGGAAGGGAGGGAAGGAAAACTCCTGCCGGGGAGGTGTGGGAAATCCGCGTCTCAAATGGTGCCGTTGAGTTTTCTCCCTATCCAGAACAGGGTAAGCAGAAGGATGAGGATGGAGAGCGTATACGGGTTGCTCCAGAGCAGGATGCGCGTTTCCATGGGCGGCGGCACCGGGAGATCCCTGATTTCCTTAATGAGCCGCTGTATTTCCTCAGCTTTTACCATGCGCCCGCGTGTGATGGAGGCCATTTCCTGCATTAGCGCGGTATTGACGGGGCTGCCTATTTTTTCCAGCGTTTCACTCATGGTGATGACGGGAAGCGTAACAGATTTGTCCGGTTCCGCAGAGGATGAAGCTGTGAGCTTCCAGGTGCCGGGGCGGTTGATTTTGACGGAGGCGGTAAAGGAGCCCCATGTATGGTCCATCGTGTCCATTTGAACGCGGCTGGAGCTTCCTTCCGGAGTTGTAATGTCCAGAAAAACCTCTCCATTCTGGAGAGGGGCCCCCAGTTTGTCGGAGACCATGGCGGTGACGGTCAGCGTGTCTCCCGGCCGGGGCCGTTCCGGGGTGGGAATCAGACGGATTCTTTCCCCTGCGGCCATGTTGCGCTGGTAACTCATCCAGCGGGCCACCTGGCTCCAGAAACGGTAATGGTATTTGTCTTCTACTCCTCGTCTCCATCGCCAGGCGGAATCCGTTCCCATGAAGAGGACTTTTCCGTTGCCGCAGGACTGGGTGACAATAAGAGGAATACGGCCATAGGCATTCTTATCCGCCGCATGCACAGCCAGGACAGTGCTTCCCGCTTTGGGCCGTTCCACGGGGGCGTACCAGTTGAAGCCCGGCAGATTGCGCCATACTTCTTCGTTTTCACCCTCCGTATCCGCCAGCATGGTAAGCAGGGAGCCGCGGCCTTCCGGCGTCAGGATAAGGGGGGATGGGGAAGGCTGGGTTGTCCCCTCCGGCTTGGTGTTGAGGAATGTAACGCATCAGGTCCCCCAGTTCCGATTTCAGGAGTTCCATTTGCCTGCCCTGGTAGCCGGGGAGGAAGACGATGCCGCTGGCCTGGTTTTTTACCATGCCTTTGAGCAGGGAGGCCTGTTCTTCCGTCAGCCCTTTGGAGCCCAGCCCCACGTCTCCGATGAAGATGACGTCATACCGGGCCAGGTCTTCCATCCTGTCCGGGAATTTGACCAGGTACCCGGGGCCTTCCCCCATTTCTTCCAGTTCCGGATGAAAGAGCAGGGTATGCACGTCCACGCCGGGATCCCGGTACAGGGCGTTCCGGATGAAGCGGTATTCCCAGCGCGGCAGTGTATCGATGACCAGTGCTTTGATGGATTCCCTCCTGCCGGAGATGCTGAAGGAAGAGGCGTTATTATTGTGCATCCGTTCCTGGGGCTGGACCGGGAGTTTGAGTTCCAGCGTTTCCGCCCCTTCTTTTTCTATTTTCCACAGAACCGCGTCGGATACCTCCCCCTGGGCCGGAATGGTGACCGTGCGGGTGACGGTTTTTCCTGTATCCCTGGAAGTCATGATGAGCGTGGTGCGCGTTTCCTTGCCCAGCGTGCTTTTAATGGTAAAGGGTATTTGCACCGTTTCCCCGATGATGCCGTAAGTGGGGGCTTTCACGTCCTGAAGGGCCAGGTCCGGGAGGGGATACGGGCTGCCTGCGGAAATGATGAACAGGGGGATGCCCCTGGTGCGCATGCGCTGGGCCTGCGTCAGCACGGAGGATGAGGCGTTGTGGCTGCCGTCCGTGAACATGATGACCGCCCGGAGGTTGTCGGAGGATTGCATGGCGTCCTCCAGCGGCTTGGCCAGGTCTGTGCCGGCCATGGCATAATCCGGAGAGTCCGGCGCAGGTGGCGCGCCGAAGGAGGCGTATTCCACTACATGCGTGTCTTTAAGGGATTCCGTACTGTTGCCCTTGAGCAGTTCCTGCACGTAGGCCGTGCGTGTGACGACATGCTGGGGGGAGATTTCAACATCCTGCGTTTCCATGGAGCCGGAGCGGTCCTCCAGAATGGAAACCTTGGGTTTTTCCTGCGGGGCGGAGGTGATGATCCATTCCGGCTGGAAGAGCAGGAAGCAAATGAAGCCAAGGATTGCCAGGCGAAGAATTTCCAGTTTGAATGTCAGCAGCCGGCGGTTGCGCTTGCAGGAGATATAGCTCATCCAGATGCCGGCCGCCATAACCAGGGCGGTCAGGATGACGCTTGACGCAGTAGGTTGAAGGCTCAGGTTCATGGACGGGTGGTGTGGGAGGGGCGTTTGGCCGTCTGGCCGGGCAGGCACAGGAGGGCTTCCATCAGCAGGCAGGCGAGGGCGAAGAACAGGAAGAGCTTCCATGCTTCCTGCACCAGGGAGGGGGCTTCCTCTGCACTCTGCATGGAACTGATGGAAGCTTCCGGCAGAAGGAGGTGTAGTTTTTCATCCGTAATCTGGTCAGGCATGTCTTCCGGCCAGGGGCGGTTCACGGCGTAAGTCTGTGCTCCCAGTCGGTACACGCCCGCCGTATCGGCCGGAGAACCGGAGGGGTGGCTTCCCTGGGCATTATCCAGGCGCACGGGGGTGTCCGTGGCGGATTGCGGCAGGGAGGCGTCATTCACCCGTAGGGAAATGGAGGTGGAAAAGCGTTCCGCCCCCCGGTCCGCCATGCGCTGGAGCAGGGGGAGCAGCAGGTGGCCGTCCGCCAGGTTGGACCAGGAATATCTGGGCAGCGTTCCCAGGAACAGAGCGGACCCCGTTCCGGCCCTGACCTGGGCCAGAGCGCAGGAACCGTCATCCCAGGAGGCCAGAGTGCGGTATTTGCCCAGCAGGGGTTTTCTACGCACGGCGCGGAGACGGTTGGCGGGGATGGGTGTCTGATCGGAACCGTCGCGGAGGAATCCCCTTTGCCGGTCCCACGTTTCCAGACGGTAGTATTGTTCGGACGGAGCCGTCTCCGTCGCGCCCCAGGAAACGCCCAGGAATGAATGCCGTGTTCCGTGTTCCGTGTCGTCAGGCAGGAAAAGGGCTATTCCTCCTTCTTCAATGAATGTCTGGAGTTTTTTTTCCATTTCCGCGCGCGGCGGCGGCCCGTACCAGACGACCATGGACTGGGAGGCCAGATTAGCCTGAGCTTCCCGCGTATTGCCGGGCATCGTGGCTTTCCTGCCGGGCAGGCCGGGAGGGGCGGACATCAGGGAAAGGGTTTTCCCCACTTCTCCCGAAGGACCGAAAATCAGGATGTTGGCGAGAGGCTTGGGGGCGAAGGTGAAGAAGGAAATGTCATCCCTGATGAAGTCGTCATGAGGCAGCGCAACGAAGCCGAAGCCGGATTCCTTGCCCTGCGGCAGGGGTATTTCTTTCCGGATGGAGGTGTTTTCCCCTGCCAGTTGCAGCGTGGCGGAGGAGGAGGCGTTATCCACGGAAAGCTGCACCGGCACGTCCTCCGGCTGGTTGGGGTTGAAACCCTGCCGCAGCACTTCCAGGTCCAGCACCAGTTTCCCGTTATTTACCTGAGCCTGCCGGACTCTGATGCCGCGGTTGCTTTCCGGCCTGTCGCGGAGGGCCATGATGCGGATGGAAGGGGGCAGGGGAAGGGCGGCCAGCCTCTGGCGCACACCGGGCCAGAGAGGGGAGTCTGGCTTCCAGGAAGAGGCCTGCATGTCCGAGGCAATCCAGATTTCCGTCTTTCCTGCGCCGGATTCTTCCAGGTACGGGATGGCTTTTTGCAGAAGTGCCGGAATATCCGCGCCTCCATCCGTTGTCTTGCTTACAGTCAGATCCGCCAGGGCTTCCGGAGCGGGAATCTGGGTCACGGTTCCGGTGGCGGAATCAAGCAGGGACAGGCGGCAGTGGCCGAGCTGCGCGAACGTGGATTCCACCAGCGGGGGGATGGCATCCCGGAGGGAGCTGGTTTTGTCCGGACGGGCATCCATGGAGGCGGAACGATCCAGAACCAGCAGGACTTCATTCAATCCGGAGCTCCCCCAGCCGAAAAAGCTTCCGAGCAGGGGCCGCGCAAAGGCCGTTACCAGTGCCGCCACGGCCATCACGCGCAGTGCCAGAATCAGATAGTGCAGCAGTTTTTTCGTTCCACGTGTTTCCCTGGCCGCACGGAGAAGGAATTCCATGGCCGCCCAGGGGACGGAACGGTGCCGCCACCGGTTGACCAGGTGGATGATGATGGGAACGGAGGCTGCAAAGAGAGCCCACAGCAGCCAGGGAGAGTTGAAGGACATGGCGGGACAGGGATAATTGGAGGGTCAGAGCTGCCTGGTCAGGCGGAGGGCGGGCCGGGCAGCAGTTGCCGGAGGATGTGAAGGGTCATTTCCCCGGTTTGCTGGAAGGATTTTTCGCCCAGAATGCCGATGTTATCCTTGGAGGTGTGCCACCAGTTGCCGTCCTGGAAGTCGTCAATCAGGTTCAGCGTGTCCACGCCGCGCTCCATGAAAGGAACGTGGTCATCCAGGATGGCATAGCCGGATACTCCCATTCCTCCGGGGAATAACCCAGTTCACGGATAGCGCGGGAATAAACCCGGTACATGGATTGGGGCGTCATGGCCGGGATGCGTATCTTTTTACCCTGCCGCCCCACCATGTCCAGATTGATTATCCATTTGGGGAGCGGTTGTTGCATGGAGGATGCGTAATGCCTGGAGCCGTACAGGCCGTCGTCGCTGTCCATATGTTCCGCAAAACTTTCTTCCCCGTCAAAAAACACAAGCTCCAAATTTCTGGCGCGTGCGGGGTCTCCGGACAGAATGCGGGCTGTCTCCAGAATGGCCGCAGCTCCCGATGCTCCGTCATTGGCTCCGGTGAATCCGTCAATGCCCCGCTTGGTGTCAATATGGCAGGTCAGCAGGCCTCGAACCGGATCCAGGAAATTTGGAGCCTTGCCAAAACGAGCCCTCAGGTTGACGAAACGGACGGGGCCCTGGGGCGTTTCCTTTTCAAAATCCTGTTCCCGGCAGGTCCAGCCGTATTTGGTCAGTTCCTCCTTCAGGTAGTCCATCTGCCTGCGGTAACCGGGAGTGCCTGAAGCGCGGTTCCCCATTTCCGTTATCCGCGCGGCGTGGAACAGAGCGTTTCCTCCATTGAAACAGTCCGTCTGCCGGATTTGCGCGGGAACGGTTTCCACACCGGGCAGGGGCGTTTCCACGGGGTTTTCGCACTGCATCAGCAGGGCCGTGAACAGGAGAAGTCCGATGCGGGGCGTCATGGAAAAGGGGGGAGGAAGTTTACTTGGAATCGGGCCATTCATCCTGGCCCAGAAGCTCAAGGATGCGGATGAATTCCGCTTTGCTGGAGAAGGTGATTTCGATGGAGCCCCGGCTTCCCTGGCCGGAGATGTTCACCGGAGTTCCGAATTGTTTGGCGAGGATGCCGGAAATTTTCTTGTACTGAGGGGAGGACGGCTTTTTAGCGGGAGCCGGATCCGGCGGGTTGAGCATCTTCTGAATGGCCTTTTCCGTCTGGCGGACGGTGTAGCCCTTGTTGACGATGTCGCGCCCGAGCTGGATTTGCTGGTCCTTGTTTTTGAGGGAGAGAAGTACCTTGGCATGCCCTACGCTGATAAAGGTATTGCCCAGCATGTCCTGAACCGGCTGCGGCAGGTCGAGCAGCCGCATGCTGTTGGCTACGGCGGCGCGGGATTTGCCTACGCGCTTGGCGATGTCTCCCTGTTTCATGCGGAACTCCGTTTTCAGGCGCATATAGCCGGCGGCTTCTTCCAGCGGGCTGAGGTTTTCCCGCTGGAGGTTTTCAATCAGGGCCAATTCCAGCACGTCCTTGTCGGAAGCTTCCCGGATGATGGCGGGCACGGTGGACAGCCCCAGGATGCCGGAGGCTCTCCAGCGCCTTTCCCCGGCAATCAGTTCATATTTGCCGTTTTGCGTTTCACGGACGATTAAAGGCTGGATGATGCCGTGTTCCTTGATGGAATCTACAAGTTCCGCCAGTTGTTCCGGCGTGAAAATGGCGCGCGGCTGCAGGGAGCTGGGAATAATGGCGGCATGGGATAGCTGATGCACAACGTCTCCCGCCTGGGGAGCCGCCAAGGATTCACGAGACAAATTTTGATTGATAAGGGCGTCAAAGCCTTTCCCCAGAGCCGGTTTTGCCATAGCAGGGAAGAGACTAGCATGAACCGGTTCCGTTTTCAACAGGGTATTTGTTATCCGCGGCGGAAATTCCGGCGTTTGTCTCTGGCGGAATATTCCTTGTTCCCGGACGTATCAGGCGTGTTGCTCCCGCCCCAAGGGCAGGGCAAGGATGTCTGTGTCCGGGAGCGGTCTGATGTCACCGCCGGTTCCATGCCGGCAAAGGCCGTTTCCGGGCAATGAACAAAAAAAGAACAAAATGAATAGCAATAAACAGTCCTGCCGCAGCGCCAGTTTTCCCCGCGGAACCGTTGCGGCACAACATGCGCGAGAATTCCTGAAACCACTCACCCCCTCTCTCAAATGGACTTCAATTTGACAGAAGAACAAAAGAAAGCGGCTCTGGAGGCAGGAAAACAGGGCATGAAAAACGCTTATGAAAAAAGCGGAACACGACCCGGATTGACCTGGTGGGAACGTCTCTTGTGGGTGGTTCTGGCCGGAGCGGCTTATGCGGCGTCCTCCCTCCTCTCCGGCTGCGGGCATACCGTAGACGTGACTGCAGAGCGGGCGGAGATATGCAGGGACGATTCCTGCCTGGTGCTGGAACCGGGGCATTTGTCCTACTCCCAGAAACAGCCGAAAACGGAGATGCCTCCGGTTATCCGGAAAATCCGGCAGGGTAAATGACTGGGCGCCGTCCGATCTTTTGCCCCGGCGGTTTCAGGAAAAACGGCTCTTCAGGAGCCGTTCCGATGGGGATTGTCCGGTGAGCCAGCGGTTGGGGCGGCATAAGAAAAAACTGGGCATGAACGCTTTATCTGCCGCCTTTTCCTATTATCTGGCTGCAGGCCGGAGGGTGGAAGAAATGGAGGAAGACGGCCGCCTCCAGGATGTCTATATCCGTACTCCGGAGCTTGTCCTGATGGCGCGCAGGGTGGATTCCGCCGCACCTTTCGGAAAGGTTGTCGATGTCCGCTTCCGTTTTGAGCCGGGACGGTGTGATGCCTGGCATCTCCATTTTCTGGCGGGAGATGTACGGGAATTGCTGGCTTATAAACGGGAGATTCTTTCCCTGCCCTGGATTCTGACCCAGCATGGCAAGCGGGGGGACGGGAGATTGGTAAAATTACCTGCTTCCCGGTTTTGCCGTCTGCTGGGAGCATTTGTGGGGGACGAAGCGTTTTCCTGATCCTGTTAATGAAAGAGCTTCCGTGCGGATGTTTGCACGGAGGCTCTTTCATGGCATCCGGCGCATGGAAACAGGTTGCTGCAACGATGGTTAAATTTCCTGTACTCCTTTTCCGGGAGTTTTTTGCAGGAACTTCCCTAAATCAGGGATTGTGCGAACCGGTATGCCTCATTGCTGCGGTTCAGCCATCCTTTGCCGAACACGGGGAACTGTTTGCAAGAATGGTAAAATGATTTGCGCCGTTCGTTCAGAGTGGAGAGAAATTCGGACTCTCCCGTTTGGGCGAGAACGGTTTGCAACATCTGCCGGGTTTGTTTTCCCGGGATGCCGTCCACCACAAGCCCGGCGCCGTGAATGTTCAGCGCGCGCTGCAAAATCTTCCCGGTATTCCTGCTCCCGGAATTGAAAAAATGGTCGCGCAGGATGAATTCAACGCCAGGATAAGCGTCGGAACCCAGCCAGGAACGCACGGCGGCGGTATTATCCAGGACATACTGGAGACAACCTTCCCAGGCCTCTTCACGTCTTCCGGCATCCAGCAGGGCCTTCAATCTGTTAAACACGGTCGGTTCAATACCGTCGCAAATGCCGCAAATCTCCCACTTGCCGCCCTTGTCGGCGGCAGGAAGGCGAGAAACGCGCAGGGAATCCGGCCCGGTAACGCGGCTGTCTTCAAACCGGAGGATAGCCGCGGCCATCTTTTTTTCTGTAGTATCCATTGGCTTGAATCATGGTTCCCTTGGTCGAAATGGCAATGGAGGCGTATTCAAGGGGGGAAACGGCTTGCTGAGGCGGCGTTATCGCCAACGGAACCTTCTTCCCGCTCCGGGAATGGCCCTTCGCTGCCGGAAGTTGACGGGGATGCCTGTGGGTGGAATGGCCTCTTGCCAGATGTTGCGTCCCGCTTTGCTTCCTGCGGCTGCCGCATTCCGCCGGAGATATGAATGGATGATGAATGTTCAAAAGCGGCACGCCGGAAATTCATGGGAACGAGTAATGGCGCACGCCTCATAAAAGCAACCCGCTCAAGGATTGACCTTGAGCGGGTTATGATGGAGCCGCTTGTCAGATTTGAACTGACGACCGTCCGCTTACAAGGCGGGTGCTCTACCACTGAGCTAAAGCGGCATGGTAATGAGGTGGTCCATATCTACAGAAGATGGCCCGTTGTGGCAAGCCGAAAATGGATAGTCAGGCATGGATATTTCCATTTTAAGAGATTGAAAACGTTTCAGGAGTCAAACAGGGAGCCCTGTTCCAGCGGCGGATCGGCAGGCGGTTCCTCCAAATGTGGGGCTGTTTCAGGATGCAGCGTTTCCGCGGAGGGGGCGGGTGAGCCTTCCGTCCGTTCCGCTGTTGCGGAAGGAGCGGTTGTTGGCCCTTCCGTTTCCTCATTTCCGGACTTGGCCGGAGGCATGATGCGGGAGACGCGTTCCACAGGATGCCTGGTAATGATATTTCCTTGGGCACCGCGGTTTTTGATTCTCAGGTCCGCGAAGTGGAAGGGCCTGATCAGGTTACGGAGTTTCAGAACGGCTTTCAGATAAACGTTTACGCTTATCTGGGAACTGTTTTCCTCCGTTTCATGCACGGAGAAGTGGAAGATGCGCGTTCCCTTTGCGCCTCGGGTAAGCGGATATTCCTTGTCCCTGGTGAACCCTCCTATGCGGAAACGCTTGGCGTACACGGGGCCGTCTTTTCCGTCCCGGTAAATCAGGTTGAACACGGGGTCGTCCCCTTTTTTGATGACGGAAATATAAAGGGGGTTTTTACCAGCGAAAAATTTGTCCTGAATCCGCACGATTTTGAGCACGCCTGCATTGTCAATGATCAACACGTCATCCAGCGTGGAGCATTTGCAGACAGGGTTTCCCTTCTTGACGCCGTAACCGGCAAAGCCTTCGTCATCAATATACAATGTTTCATTGGCAACAGCCACCTGCGCGCGGTTTACGGAGCCGAAGGAGGAAATTTCCGTTTTCCGCGGATAGGCGGCGCCGTATTTTTTACGCAGGGCTTCAAACCAGCGGATAGTGAATTTGGTAAGCTGGTTGAGGTTCTTCTGCGTTTGTTCGATGTCCTCTTCAAGCTGGCGGATGTGCTGGTCCGCCTTGAAAGCGTCAAATTTGGAAATCCGCTTGATTTTGATTTCCGTCAGCCTTACCAGGTCGTCCCTGGTAATGGGGGCGCGCAGCCGGGATGCAAACGGCTGCAATTCCCGGTCAATGGTGCCGAGCACTTCTTCCCACGTTTCGGAATCTTCTATGGAGAGGTAGATGCGGTTTTCAATGAATATTTTTTCCAGGCTTGCCTGGTGCCACGCCTCGTTCAGTTCCTTGAGTCGGATTTCCTGCTCCTGGCGCAGGATTTCCTTGGTGGAGTCCGTATTGTAGCGCAGGATGTCGCTGACACACATGAACCTGGGTTTTTCCTCCACAATGACGCAGGCATTCGGGGAGATGCTGACTTCACAAGCGGAGAAGGCGAACAGGGCTTTCCTCGTCTGCTCCGGATCCGCTCCGGCCGGGAGATGGACCAGGATGTCCACATGCTGGGCCGTATTGTCCTCAATGCGGGCGATTTTAATTTTTCCCTTTTCCGCAGCGGAGACAATGGAATCAATTAAGATTTCCGTGGTGACGCCGAACGGGATTTCCGTGATGCGGAGAAGTTTCTTCGATTCCGTGAGGATGCGCGCCCTGATGCGGACGCGGCCCGTTCCTCGTTCTCCGTCACGGTAGTTGGTGGCATCCATCACGCCTCCGGTCGGAAAGTCCGGCAGAAGCTGGAAGGGCTGGCCGCGTAAGTAGGCGATGGAGGCTTCAATCAACTCATTGAAGTTGTGGGGAAGAATTTTACTGGAAAGCCCCACGGCGATGCCTTCCGCTCCCTGAGCGAGAAGAAGGGGGAATTTGACGGGAAGGCTGACCGGTTCCTTGTTCCTGCCGTCATAGGAGAGCTGCCATTCCGTGACTTTGGGGCTGAATACTACGTCACGCGCAAAGGAGGTGAAGCGGGCTTCAATATAGCGGGAAGCCGCTGCGGGGTCGCCTGTCAGAATATTGCCCCAGTTCCCCTGCGTGTCGATAAGCAGCCCTTTTTGTCCCAGCCCCACCAGCGCGTCTGCAATGGAACGGTCGCCGTGCGGATGGAATTTCATCGTGTCTCCCACGATATTAGCCACTTTATTATAACGCCCGTCGTCCAGGCGGTCCATGGCGTGCAGAATACGGCGCTGCACAGGTTTAAACCCGTCATTGATCTTGGGTACGGCCCGTTCCAGAATGACATACGAGGCGTAATCCAGAAAGTAGTCGGCATACATGCCTTCCACAGACTGACTCGCGGGAGCAATGTGGGCGGGTTGAGTCACGACGGCGGATATTAAAGGAATTGTTCCGGGGGGGGCAAGCGCGATCTCCGTAAAGAAAATAACCGGCTTCCCTTGTCAGGGGAAGCCGGTTTTCCGGAAAAGGAAGGAATAAAAGCAATCAGGCCTGCTTGGCAGTCAGCCTGTTCTTGAGTTCCTCCGCTTCAGTGCGCAGGGTGTCGAGTTTGGCTGTCTGGGCTTCAAGGTCGGCGATTTCTTCCAGAACGGCCGCCAGGCGGCGCAGGTCGGCGGGTTGGGCGGCTGCGAGAGGCTGTGTTTTGGGAGCAGTTGTATTTTTGGTGCCGGGCTTGCGGCCGCGCTTGGCCTTGGATGCCTTCATCCAGCTTGAGATGGTCACCGTGCTGATGCCGAAGCGTTCGGCGGCTTCTTTCTGGGCACCCCTTTTGTTTTGGGTTTTCCGTTCAGCAATGAAATCAAGAACGGATTGCTTTTTCTTCAGGCGTGTAGCGCCTCTTATTTTTGGTACTGTCGTTGGAGTTCATGATGTTGACGAGTGGTTATTTATTTAACTAATCATCCTTGGTCTGGCAAGAAAAAAAAGTATATGTGTTATAACATTTTTTAAGAGGATTCTTAAATGACTGGTACGTATTCTTGAAGTTCTATTACGGGCGCTTTACTTTATTCATGATTGTTGTTGTTAACATATTGTGTTTTTTATGATTTTGCGGGAGAATACGCGGGATATTTAAACGCTTTTCCATGTTATATCTCGGGTGAAGCCTTTTTTCGCAATCTGCCTGTTGAACCACGCACGGCGGCTGTTCCCCGCCCGTTTTCCAGACGGTATTTTGAGGTTGCAGGGGACCGCGGAATCGTATAAAATCACTCCAATTTCCCAGCCATTTTATCACGATGACCGATCAGACAGGAACCCCTTCTTCGCCGGAACCTCCCAAATTGCGACGCCGTTTGGTAACGGCAGCCCCTGCGGCCGCACCCAAGGTAAAGTTTGTTTCTCCCGCCGCGGAAGGCGTGGAGGTTGTCAAGCCGCGTTTTCTCACTCCTGAGTTGCAGGCCAAGCTGGCTCAGGAGCAGGAGGAAGCCGCCCGCCGCGCAGCGGAACAGGCGGAGGCGGACAGGATTGCTGCGGAAAAGGCGGCTGCCGAGCAGGAAGCTGCCCGTATTGCTGCCGAAAAGGAGGCGGCGAGAATAGCTGCCGAGCAGGAAGCCGCAAGAATCAAGGCGGAGCAGGAGGCTGCCGAAGCCGCGCGCATTGCCGCAGAAAAGGAGGCCGCCCGTGTAGCTGCCGAAGAGGAAAGAGCACGCCTTGCGGCGGAGCTGGAGAAAAAGGAAGCCGCTTCCGCTCCGCAGCCCGAGCCCTCCGTGGATGCCCAGATTCAGGATGCCCTTGCCAAGGTAGCGGAGGCCCAGAAAGCCCTGGCGGAGGCTCAGGCCGCTGCACTGGCCCAGGCCGCAGGGGTAGCGCCTGCGGCTGTGCAGACCCCGGAACCGTCTGTTCCGGAGCCTGCTCCTGCGGTGGGGGCTCCCAAATTGAAAGTTTTCAAGACGGACGCGGCTCCCGCTGCGGCGGAGAAATCCCCGGCCGCCGCTCCGGAAAGCGCCGTTCCCAAGCTGAAAGTATTAAAATCCCCCGTGGGGGCAGCACCAGCTTCTTCCATGGCTCCCGCTGCGGTTCCCCAGCCTGTGGCTGCCGCGGGAGCTTCCCCTGCCTCTGGCGCTCCTCCGGCGGGCGACGGCGGTATTCAGCCTCCCGCCGGAACGGAATCCGCCCGGGATATGGCCGCTTCCGTGGATAAATCCAAATCCCTGCGGGGTGTCCTTTATGGGGTATGCGCCCTGGTTGTCATCGCTGCCGGCGTAGGGATTTATGCATGGAGCACCAGCAGCAAGAAAGAAAAGGTGGAAGGTGAGAACGCCCGCCTGAATGCGCTGGTCGTGGAAGGCGGGAAACTGGGCCGCAGCCGTCTGTTTGACTCCAAGAATCTCAGCCGTGTTCCGGATGTGAAAGTCGTTCCCGATGCGGAGGATGCCGCTCTGCTGCTCGCCAATGTGAGGGGAGTCAAGGGCAACAGGGAAAACTGGCCCGGCGCCGCCCACCTGGTTTCCATCATGGCCCAGATGGATGACAACATTGCCCGCCAGGTGGTGGAAGACATGAAAAAAAATGTCGGCAGGTACAGTAAGGAGAAATATTCCATGATGGTGACCCTTTTGGCCAAGTCTTCCAGCCCCGCCATGCGCGACATGCTGAAAGACCTGTACGCTTCCATCAGCGAAAGCAAGAATAAGAAGATCCAGGACAAGCAGGCCGTGGTGCTCAAGTACATGCGTTTTGCCATGAAGCTGGACGACCTTGACGACGTGATGAAGATCCTCCAGAAGAAGGATGCTTCCCCGGATTTGATTTCCTCCGCTTTCCGTACGGCGCGCTACCTGATTGACGAAGCTCCTCCAGCCAAGCGCAAGGCGCTTTCCTCCAAACTGCTCCAGTATCAGAAAAACATGCCGGAGGAAAACGTCAAAATGCTCTACAAGCTGCTGGCCCGCACCGGTGATCCCAAGGTGCTGGACATGATGGAAGAGCTATAAGGAGGATCCCAAAAAGGCGCTTGCCATCATTACCGCCTGGGGGGGACTGGAATACGGATGACGCCGTTCCGTACCTGTTCAAGGCCTGGAAAGACGAATCCCTGCATGAACGCGTGCGTTCCCAGGCCCATGATTCCATTCTCCGCGTACTCTCCGTGGACCGTGACCGGGATGACAACGCCACGCTCAAGTTGTTTGACCCCCTTATTGCGGATGCCAAAACCAGCGAACGCCGCCAGTTTCTGGTTTCCGCATTCAAGAGGCTCAGCAACCGCCCGTATGTGATTCGCCTGCTGGGCCGCATCAAGCAGACGGCGGAAGACCAGAGAAACGCGGTGGAACCAAAGTTCCAGGCTGCGGAGGAAGCCTTGTTCAAGGCGGAGGACAAGTTCAAGGCCAATCCCGGCGATGCGGCAGCCAAGGCCGATTATGAGGCCAAGGAAAAGATTTATAATGAGTTGTCCAGTCAGAAGACCGGGGAAGACAAGGTGATTGCGGCGGTGGACAAGGCTCTGGAAAAGGTCAGGAAGACGCCTGTTCCCACCAAGAAGGCCGCTTCTGCCGAGGACAGGGATGATGACGACTCTTCCGTGATTAAGACAATTTAAACGGTTTTAACGGCCGTATCCGAAAACCGGAGGGAAAATAATCCCTCCGGTTTTTTATGTGCGGGAGTGACAACCATGATTGGCTGGCCGCTTCTGCGCAGATGAGGCCGAATTGGCCGTTGAGCCGGGCGGAAGGGGGTAGCGGACTTACTTCATGTATTTTTTGATTTCCGGCAGTAGTGCGTCCGCCCAGAGACGGTAGCCTTTTTCTGTAAGGTGGACGAGGTCCCCGGTAATTCCCGGCAGGAAAGTGCCGTCCTTGTCCAGGAATGCGGAATTAATGTTGACGACATGGACTCTCGGCATATTTGTTTTGTCCAGCTCCCTGTTGATCATTTCATTTTGGATGCGCAGGGGGTCTTCCGCCGTTTTCCCCCGGGAAAGATGTGCAGAAGAATAATTTCAGTGGCGGGGTGGAGCCGATGGACCCGGGAAGCTATTTCCCGGGTACCCTCCGCCGTTTCCTGCGGGGTCTGCCTGCCTTTGTATTGCCCCGTGTTATTGGTGCCCACCATGATAACGCATACTTGGGGGGAATGCGGCGTTTTAAGGGCAGAATCGTCAATGCGCCACAATACATGTTCCGTCCTGTCGCCTCCTATCCCGAAATTGACAGGAGCATAGGGGAAAAATATTGGGACCATATTTTTTTGCCGTCGGTTTCCCAGCGATGGGTGATGGAATCGCCGATGAATAGCAATTGGCATGGTGTTTCCGCCAGGGTCTGCTTTAACAGGGCGTGCCTCTGGCTCCACCAGTCAGCTTTTGTTTTGGAAATGTGGGCGGCATCGGGTTTTCCTTTTTCCGGCTGTTGGGAGAAAACAGGCAGGGCGAGTCCGCATCCCAGAAGGCAGATGGAGGCGGATATGGCGTTGATAGACGGGAAATGATTCATGTTGTTTATACAGTACGGGGAATGTTTCTGCCGCCTTTCTTTTGGAGGATGAAAAATCCCGTCGGTATGTTGAATGCGTTTTCCTGCCGGTACAGCATGGTGCCGAAACATGGCGTGGACCCGGCTGGAACGGCAATTCCGTATTTCCTGGCGGAATGGTACTGCAGCAATGGATGGATAGCTTTGTGTTCAGGAATTGATAAAAAGAGGGGACGGCTAACGTATGTTCACGGAGAGAATCCGTTGAATTATCAATGAATATTCCTGTTACCTTAATTTTGCTTGCTTTCCACATGGCTGCGGCGGCTTCGGCATCAATCTGTGCCTCCCGGAAAACAGAGTGGGCGGATTGGAATTATTTAACTTCTTACGGTCAATCCCTTTCTGTGGGCTGGACGGCTAAGCCCGTTGTAACGGAAAAGCAGGAGGAAGGGGGCTTGTATATGTTCAGGGGAGGGGTGAGAGCGTATGAGAACGGCAGTGACCGCAAGATGCTGGTTCCTCTGGAGGAAGGAGTGAACGGGCCGCGCGGTGAAACTCCCGTATCAGGGGCTGCCTGTCGTTTGTTCCGCCTGATGCAGCGTTATTCTCCCGTTACGGCTTCTCGTATCCGGTTGATTTGTTCTGCGACGGGAGTGGGTGGGGCGAGCATTGGTTCCCTGGGCAGGGGAACTGGAGCCTACAACCGCATTTTGGATGATTTGAAGGCCGCCAAAATACTGGCTGACCGGGAAGGGAAGACCCTTTCCATGCCTGCGTTTATCTGGACCCAGGGAGAGACGGATCACCAGGACAGAAAGACGAGGGAATGGTATCGGGAAAAAATGGAAAAGCTGATCAGGGACATAAATCATGACGCCAGGGCCGTGACCGGGCAGAAAAACGATGTGGTCTGTTTCGGCTATCAGGTTGGTTCCCATTTGAAATATTATCAGTTTAATCCTACGGATTATCCGGCTATTGCCCTGGAACAGCTGGATATGGCTTTGGAGAAGGACAGCCGGTATGTGATGACGACCCCGATGTACCATTTCGAGTATAGCGACGGAGTCCATTTGACGGCGCCCATGTCCCGCCTTTATGGGGAGTATGTGGGCTATGTCATGAAGAAAGTCCTGTTGGATGGGGCGGACTGGAAACCCGTGCATCCCCTGAACCATAAAATCAGAAAGTTCGGAAAGGGTTGGACGGTGGAAGTGGCATTTTATGCTCCCTGTCCCCCTTTGGTTCTGGACACGAAGACGGTTGACGATCCTGGCAATTATGGTTTTTCCCTTGTGGGGGCTGAGGGAGAGGATGTTGCCATCAAGTCTGTCCGGCTGGTGGGAAAGAATACGGTACAGCTGTTGACGGAGAAGGACCCGAGGAAAGGGCGTTTACGCTATGGGATGACGATTAATGAACACCGTCCTTCCGGTCCGCGGACGGGGGCGCGGGGCTGTCTGAGGGATTCCCAGGGAGATGAGGTTAAGGCCCATATCCAGGGCAAAGATTACCGAATGGATAATTGGTGCCCCTTTTTTGATTACTCCCTGTCAAAAGGGCATTGATTTTCCGGAAATGGCTGCATGATCTTTTTTGCCGCAGGTTGTCCCCCCTCTGCAAACGGAAAAGGATACCCGGACGGCTTGAAAACAGGAAAGGCTTCAGCGGCGCATACTGATTCCGGATTGTTGCGGAGGGGAGGCTTGCACGGCCATGCATGGTGTTATGCTGCGGCTTTCGTGGCCGGATGATGGCGATGTTGTGATCATTTGACCGTAGAGCAGGAGAACTTGCGGAAGTTCATCGTAAACGCCTCTTTTTTCACGAGGTTCATTTTTTCTTCTTCCGGGGGATATTTCCTGCTTCCGGTTTCTTTATGGCTGGCCTTTACAGAAGGAGCCCTGCCTGGTAGATCAGCGTAGCCGTTGCAAAACCCAGGAGGGTCAATCCGCCGAATTGAGCCAGAGCGAACCACCAGGTGCCCGCTTCCCTCTTGGCGACGGTGACGGTGCCGATGCAGGGCAGGGCGATCAGGCAGAATATCATGATGCTGATGCCCTGGAGTGGGGTGTAGCTGGCTTTAAGACGGGCGTTCAATGTCTGCTGGGCCGCCGGGCCCGAATTTCCGTCTTCCACCGCATAAAGGATACCCATCTGGGTGACGATTTCCTTGGCGGCAAAGGCTCCTACCAGGGCGGAATTGATTTTCCAGTCAAATCCGGCCACTTGCGTGACGGGTTCCATCCAATGGCCTATTTGTCCGGCGTAGGAATGTTCCATGGCCGCTGCGTTTGTCGGCGCCGTGTCTTCTTCCGGCCTGGGGTAGGTGTTCAGAAACCACAGGATGATGGAGGCCCCAAGAATGAAAGTGCCTGCTTTCCGGACGTACATGAAGGCCCGCGACCACATCAGGATGCCCACCTTCCGCAGGGAGGGGAGACGCAGGCGCTTCATGTGGTGGAGGGAATCCCTCTGGGGCGCCTTGAAAAGCGTGTTTTTCAGAAGCCGGGCGCAGCACAGCGCCAGCAGGACGCCGCTGGCATAAATCCCGAACAGCACGGGGGCCTGCAGGCGGGAAGGAAACAGGGCGGAGACGAACATCATGTAGATCGGCAGGCGGCCCGCACAGCTCATCATGGGCAACACGGCGATGGTGACCAGGCGGTCGCTGCGCGTTTCAATTCTCCTGGTGGACAGGATGGCGGGAACCGAACAGCCGAATCCCAGCAGGAGGGGGGCAAAGCTGCTGCCGTTCAACCCCATGATTTTCATGATGCGGCTCATCAGGCGGGAAACCCTCATCATGTATCCGCTGTTTTCCAGGACGGTAATGGCCCCGAAGAGGAGAACCACGTTGGGCAGAAAGGCCAGTACGCCGCCCACGCCTCCTACCACGCCTTCCCCCAGCAGGGATTGCAGGCGGGGCCACGGTTCCAGCATGCGGCTGGCCCAGACGCTGAACAGCTGGGTTCCCGTCTGGATGAGCCTGACCAGAGGATCCCCGATAGCGAAGCTCAGGAAGAAAATAATATAAACGATGCCCAGGAAGATAAGGGAACCCCATATCCTGTGCATCAGGACGGCATCCAGTCTGGCCCTCCACAGGTTATCCTTCGCCTCTGCCTCCCGTTCCATAACGTTTACCGGGACGTAACTTAAAATCTGTTCATTTGACAGGCAAGCCTAAAAGCCCGGTTCCGCGGAAAGGGGCATGGAAACCAGGCATTCTGGCCGTTTTTGGGACGGGGCTGCCGCATGGGCCCCGGATGGGGCCGCAGACTTTGTTTTTTAGCGGCGCAAAGCCGCCAGGCCCTGGATGAAAAGGATGGCCGCAGTGCAGCCGAATACCATGGAGGGCAGGCACTGAAGCATGTACAGCGGATCTGTGGAACCGTTTCCGTAGGAGGGGAAAATAAAGGCCAGAATCAACGCTATCAGGGACAGCCCCCATGCCAGCCATGATGTAGCGGGAATCCGGCGGCCGGATGCTGCGGCTGGCAGCTGCGGCAGGTTTTCCTGCCGGATGCCGCGTTCGTCAGTATCGCGTCCGGAGAAAGCCGGCCGCTTTTTCCTGACGGGAGGCAGGGCGGCCTGCGTTTTCATGGCGTTTTCCGGTTTGCGGCCGGATGGCGAAGAGGAGGCTTCCCCGAAGGGAAGCCGTTGTAACGTGAATCAAAACGCCGCACGCCGGGCAGCGCATGCCGGTTTTGGCGTCCCAGTCCGGCCGGGTAGGTGTACCCGTGGCCGCATTGGGAGCATGTGGCGGATTCTCTCATGATCTGGCCCGAATGGATGTTAGTCGTCCAAGGGAAGCAGGTCCTCCTGGTCAGCCTTGGTTTCGGGCCTCTGGCGGATTTCCTCAAGCTTGGCTTTCATCTGTTCGCAAATGTCCGGATGCTGGGAGGCTACGTTGTCAAGTTCCTTCGGGTCTTTTTCCAGGTCAAAGAGGCTTCCTCCTTCCGGGGATTTGCTCATTTTTGCGGAGGCTCCGTTGATGCCGTCGCGAATGGCCACGCCGGCGGGAATGAATTTCCATTTGCCGTGGCGAATCGCCAACGCCTTGCCGGTGCTGTTGATGACATGGTAGTCACGCCCCTTGGCGGATTTGCCCAGAAGGGCGGGCAGCACGTTTTCAGAGTCACGGAAGGAATTGGCCTTGCCGGGGGCCAGCAGTTGTTCCAGGGAGGCTCCCAGATCCATCTGGTTGAGCAGGGCTTTGCTCGTGGTTCCGGGGTTGATCACGCCGGGCCATTTGACGATGAACGGAATGCGGGAACCTCCTTCCAGAATGCTGTATTTGCCTGCCCGGAAGGGGCCAGCGGGGGAATGGGTGGCGTTGTCCCGGACGGCGAAATCCCTGTAGCCGTCATCCAGCACGGGGCCGTTGTCGCTGGAGAAGATCACCAGGGCGTCTTTTTCCAGACCGGCCTGTTGCAGAGCCTCTGTAATGCGGCGCACACAGTCATCCAGTTCCACGGTCACGTCACCGCGCACGCCGTGCTGGCTCTTGCCCACAAAGCGTTTTTCCGGGCAGCGCGGCACGTGGATGTCATGCGTGGCGAACATCAGGAAAAACGGTCCTTGGCTTTGGCGCTCTTTTGAATGTATTCAATGGCCTTATCCGTAATTACATCGGCGTTTTCCTCATCCTTCCACAAGGCGCTTTTGCCGCCCTTCATGAATCCGATGCGTCCGATTCCGTTGATAATGGCCTGGTTGTGTCCGTGGCTCCACATGAGTTTGAGCTGGTCCTTATTGTCCTTGCCATTGGGAAGCCCGGGGAAGTTGTGCCTGTAGGATACTTCAATGGGGTCGTTCGGGTCCAGGTTGCGGACATTGCCGTTTTCCAGAATCACACAGGGAACGCGGTCGCCCGTAGCGGCGAAGATAAAGCTCTCGTCAAATCCGATTTCGTTCGGGCTGGGGGAGATATGTTTGTTCCAGTCAATTTTCTTCCCCTTTTCCCCCAGGCCCAGGTGCCATTTGCCTATCATGTAGGTTTTGTAGCCGTGGGATTGGAGCATCTTGGGCAGGGTGGGCTTCTTGGTATCGATAATGAGGGCGGCGTCTCCCGGCAGGATGCCCGTGCCTTCCTTGCGCCACGGATATTCTCCTGTGAACAGGGCATAGCGGGAAGGGGTGCAGACGGATGTGGTGGAATAGGCGTCCGTGAAGCGGCAGCCCTGCTCGGCAAGCTTGTCGATGGAGGGGGTGGGAATTCCCTTGGCTCCATAGCAGCCTACGTCTCCATAGCCGAGGTCGTCAGCGTAAATCATGACGATGGCCTTGGGGGGCTTGACCGTTGGCGTGACTGCGGCCGGGCAGGCCGCTGCCGCCGCCAGGGCAAGCATCAGGTGTAATGCGGATTTATTCATGTTGTCAGGTGTGTGTGATTATAATTTTCCGGAAAGGGCGGTCGGAAGGATGCCGCTGTTTAAGCGTGGGCCGAATCTTCGGGGGTGTCCGGAGGCTGTTCGCCGGGATGTTCCGGCGGAAGCACGGGTTCCGTCATGGGGCGCATGCTGGCATTCTGCCAGATGTACCGCTTGTAAAGGACCTTGATGGCGGCTGTCAGGGGGACAGCCAGCAGGGCGCCGATTAAGCCGCCCAGGATGAGTGTCCAGATCAGCACGGAAAACATGACCGTGAGCGGGTGGAGTTCCACGGAATCCCCCACGATTTTCGGCTGGATGATCCATCCGTCAAATTGGTTGACGGCCAGGAAGATGCCCGAAACAATCAGCACGTGCTGGAAATCCCCCCATGTGAACCAGGCCAGCAACACCGCAGGGATAAAGGCGGTGATGATACCCAGGTAGGGAATGATGCCCAGCACGCAGACCGCGGCGCCAATGGTAATGGCGTACGGCAGGCCGATCAGCTTCAGGCAGATGGCAATCAGAATGCCTTCAATGATGCTTACCAGCATTTGGCCGCGGAAGAAGGAAATCAGGTAGCCGTTGATTTCCTCCATGGTGTCCACCACGTCTTTTCTGAATTTGGAGACTTTCAGGGGCAGGATGCTGGGCCATTTCTCTTTGATTTTATCCGCCTCCAGCAGAAAATAAAAAGCGAAAATGGGCGTGATCAGGATGCTGACCATGATTCCTATGGTGCTGTAAAGGGCCCGTCCCCCGGAAGTGAGCCAGCTCATCAGCTTGTCCTGGTAAAAGGAGGAATTGATGGTCATGTAGGCTCCCAGCTTTTCCCGGGCGGTCCGGGCGTTTCTCAGGTCATGGACTTCCGCTTCCGTATAATGGCTGGCATTCAGTTCCCGCAGGCTGGTGCTGTAAACACTGTCAATGGTGCGGGAAATGAAGGGGATTTCAATGGTGGAGTCAATCAGTTCGGAGGTTTTGTCCCATAGCTCCATCCGGTTGTCGATCAGTTCATCCGTCTGCCTGATCAGGGGAGGGAGAATCGTGGCTCCAAAGCCTACCAGAACGGCCAGAGCCGCAAACATGACCGTGACTACTGCCCATGGACGGGAGAATTTGAGACGCACCAGCCAGGAAACGATGGGTTCCAGCAAATACGCCACGACGGCGGCAATCAGGATGGGCAGGAGCACCGGTTCCAGAAACCCCAGAAGTTCCACTACTTCAAAAATGACGAAGGCCGCAATGCCCAGCATCACCAGAATGGATACGCCTGTCAGGGCATGCAGCAGGTTCTCTTCTGGAAGGGGGGAGGGAATGGCGGGGGCGTCGGAAGTGTGGGTATTTTGATGTTGTTCGTTGTTCATGCCGGTGTAGAGAGATGGCTGGTTGCTGGCCCGGCTCAGGCAGCGGAGGCCTTGTCCGTTTTCCCGTCAGCTGCGGGAGAGGCTTCATCCGGAGTTTCTCCGGCCGTAGCCGGAGGCTGCTGGCCGTCTGCGGAGGGCTGAGTCTGTTCTTTTTTTTCCTGCTGCCTGACGTGGTTTTCGAATTCCTGTTCCGTAATGGCCTGGGGCGTGGGGTAATAATCCCCGGCAGGGGGCGCGGCCGGAACTTCCCATTGGATGCGCACCAGCCTGTTCCTGCGCTGGACCACCACGCTGGCCTGAGCCCCCCGCTGGGTGGTAACATATTCTACGAGGTCCGGATAGGGATTCTTTCTTCCATTGATGGAAATAAGAACATCTCCCGTTCTGAGGCCGGCGTCCCATGCGGGCGACCACTCTGCCACGTAAGCTTTCATGGGGCCGTTCCCGTTGCTGTCCTGGATAAAGGTGCCTCCCATCAGGTTGAAGGAGGCGGGGGCGGGCATCCGGTGGCTGGTGGAGCTGAAATAAAGGGCGTTCCCCGGGCCGTCCAGCCAGAACTGGCGTGCGGCCAGAGCGCCGTAGCCCAGGATGATGTCGATGTCATCGGGGATGCCCATCACTTCCGGGTTGGCGAAGCTTTCACAGAGCAGGATATTTTTTAATTCCAGTGGACCGAGCTGGAAGGAGCTTACATGCATGCATTCGTGGGCGTAAAAGCCGCCTGCGGCGGGGCTGTAGCCGGAATAGACGCTGACGAACGCATCCGGGTAGGCCTGCTTAATGGCATTCCAGCGTTTTTTGGAGATGTAAACGGCGTGGGGGGCTCCCGTGTCCAGAATGATGCGCCTTCCGTGCTTGTCCGCGATTTGCGGATAGTCGGACCCGGGAATCAGGGAAAGCTTGTTCCAGCTTTTTATTCTGGAGGAAGTTTATTGAAAAAACGGTGGGAGCGTTTGGGATAGTTGATGTTCCACACATATTTCCGGATGCATTCCCAGCCCAGCAAACCGTCATACGGGGCCTGGTCTGCCATTACTACGTCCTGTTTCCGGGAAATGGGTTCCCCCCGTCATCCTTCAGGGGGGAGACAGGCACGTTGGCCGTGCGCATGGCGCCCCTGCCGCGCAGGCGTGCGCCGATGGATTCCACTGCCGGGGAGAAAAGCAGGGATGTCTGGACTGCTCCCGTGTCTACGCCCATCATTAATTGCGTTCCGGAGCTCCACGCCAGCGCCACGGGGGTGCCGTCCAGGGGATTGGCCGCGTCAATGGGCGGGGAGCTGCTGTCCTGGATAGGCCGGTGCGATACGCAGGAAACGCACAGCATGGTTGCCAGAAGCATGATGGAGGAACGGAACATAAAGTATTCCGTTCATAACAAACAGACCATAGGCTGGCAAGGTTTCCTTCCTGCTTACAGGGCTTTTTGACGGCATCAGAACGTAAAAACCGCTGCCTGCCGGAGGGTCGCTCATGCAGAAGCATGATATTCAAAAATGCGGGCGCGTGCGTTTTTTGAGGCTCTATATCATGGACGGGAATTTTGCCGTCTGCCGCGTCCGGCGTTCCGTTCCAGCGAGGGGGCGGCTGCCTTCATTTTCCCCATGCTGTCCCCAAGGGAGGGCTGAAGCTGGAGCGCTCCCAAAAATCTTGATTTTCACAAGGGGCCGTATAGGGTAGTGGCGAGCCGCTATGACCACCCCTACGTTTGAAGATGCCGTGAGCCGTATCGTACGGAAGGATCCCCGTTTTGCGGAACGGGCGTATTCTTTTCTGAAAGATGCGCTGGATTTTACCATGCAGCGCGTTGAAGAAAGGGAAAACGGCTCTCAGAGGCATGTCAGCGGGCAGGAACTGCTGGAAGGGTTCCGGGATTACGCCCTCGCCCAGTTCGGGCCCATGGCTTCCACCGTGATGAAGGAATGGGGGCTTAGGAACGGGAAGAATGTGGGGGAGATGGTTTTTTTACTGATTGAGGAAGACGTTTTTTCCAAACAGCCGGAGGATTCCCTGGATGATTTCAAGGGCTTCATGAGCTTCCGCAAGGCTTTTGAAGAACCTTATGAATTTCAGGACCAGCCCAGTTGAACCGCCCGATACCGCCATGAACAAGGAACCCGATGTACGCTGGCCCGCTGAATGGGAGCCTCAGGATGCTGTCTGGCTGTCCTGGCCCCACCGCAGGGATTTATGGCAAGGGGGGCTGGACGAGTTGCAGCAGACTTATGGGAGCGTGGCCGCTGCCATTGCTCCGCATGCCCTTGTATGCGTGAATGCCGCAGCTCCCCTTCATCCCGGCGTCAGACAGGCGATGCTGGCCGCCGGAATGAGTGAGGAGCAATTCCGCCTGTTCAACCACCCGACCAACGACGTATGGTGCCGGGACCACGGCCCCGTTTTCGTCCAGGATGTGAAGGACGGTTCTCTGATGCTGGCGGATTGGCAATTTAATGCGTGGGGCGGCAAATTTGCCCCGTGGGACCTGGACAACGGCGTTCCCGCCCTGATTGGGGCGGCGCTGGGGCTTCCCGTGCGCAGTTCTTCCCTGATTCTGGAAGGGGGGGCGATTGAGGGCAATGGGGACGGCTTGCTGGTGACGACGGAGTCCGTGCTGCTGAATCCCAACCGCAATCCGGATTGGAGCCGGGCCATGATTGAGGAGGAATTGAAGCGCATGCTGGGCGTCAGAGCCGTTTTCTGGCTCGGTTCCGGCATTGAAGGGGATGATACGGACGGCCATATTGACGACATGGTGCGTTTTGTGTGCCGGGATGCCGTAGTCTCCATCGTGGAAACGGATTCTTCCTCTCCCCATTACCGCGCTCTGGCGGAGAATAATGAACGCCTTCAGGATTTGAGATGCGTGGACGGTTCCGGGGTGGAGGTGATTCCCCTGCCGATGCCGGATCCCCTCCATGCGGAGGACTGGCGCCTGGATCAGCTCCCTGCCAGTTACGCCAATTTCCTCATTGTTAATGAGGCCGTCATTGTTCCCGTATTCAACCAGCCCCGGAATGACGATCGCGCCCTGGGCATTTTGCGTGAATGTTTCAGCGGAAAACAGGTAATAGGGGTGGATGCCCGCAAGCTGGTGCTGGAAGGCGGCGCCATCCACTGCATCACCCAGCAGCAGCCCCGGCCGGGGAAGGAGGGACTGTGAGCGGAGGGGAAGGAATAACGGTGGATGTGATTCTGCCGATGGAAAAGGCCGGCAGCGAGCGCGTGCGCCGCGCTGCCGTGGCGCGGAAGCTGGGTATTTCCCCCTCCCGTATCAAAGATGTGCGGCTGGTGAAGGAGTCCATTGACTCCCGGCAGAAAAAAATTCTCTTCCAGCTTCGGCTGCTGGTCGGGGTGGATAGCCCGCTGCCGCCGGAACGTCTTCCCTCCCGGGATTATCCGTCCGTCCGTCCCGGCTCCCCCGTGGCGCTGATCGTTGGATTCGGACCGGCCGGGATGTTCGCCGCGCTCCGCTGTTTGGAACTGGGTATGAAGCCTGTGGTTCTGGAACGGGGGAAGGATGTTTCCTCCCGCCGGTTTGACCTGGCTCCCATCCTGCGCCGCGGCACGGTGATGGAGGATTCCAATTACTGTTTTGGAGAGGGAGGGGCAGGCACGTTTTCCGACGGGAAGCTGTTTACGCGCGCGACCAAGAGAGGCCCCGTCCGGGAGGTTTACGAGATTTTTGTAGCCCACGGAGCGCCCAGGGAAATTTTAACGGACGCCCATCCGCATATCGGCTCCAATCTGTTGCCCAATGTCGTCAAAGCCATCAGGGAATCCATCCTTCGCGCGGGCGGGGAAATTCATTTCAATGCCCGTGTGGAGCATCTGCTCCGTTCTGCGGACGGCCGCCGCATACGCGGCGTGGCCTGCGCGGATGGCCGGGAATTTGCGGCGGATTCCGTTTTGCTGGCTACCGGGCACAGTGCCCGGGACGTGTACCGCATGATGCTGGCGGAGGGGCTGGCTCTGGAACAGAAATCCTTTGCCGTGGGTGTGCGCATTGAGCATCCCCAGGCGTTTGTTGATGCGCGCCAGTACCACCTGAATCCGGAGCAGAGGCGCCCGGAGCAGCTTCCGGCAGCCCGTTATTCCGTGACGACCACCATCCAGGACCGCGGCGTCCATTCCTTCTGCATGTGTCCCGGCGGCTTCATCGTGCCCGCCGCCACGGAGAACGATGAGGTAGTGGTCAACGGCATGTCTCTGGCCCGGAGGGATTCTCCATTTGCCAATGCCGGTTTTGTAGTCAGCGTGCATCCGGAAGATACGGAACCGTTTTGCAGGGAACACGGGGTGCTGGCGGGCGTGGCGTACCAGAAAGTGCTGGAGACGGCTTCCTGCCGTGCCGGAGGAGGCATGCAGAAAGCCCCGGCCCAGAAGGTGGAGGATTTTCTGAAAGGGCGCGTTTCTTCTTCCCTGCTGCCTACCAGCTATCATCCCGGCATCGTATCCCATCCCCTTCATGAATTGCTCCCGGAAGGGATCGTCTGGCGCATGCGGGAGGGGCTGCGGCAGTTTGACCGTAAATGGCGGGGATTTGCCGGAACGGACGCCCAGCTCATTGGCTGTGAGACGCGCACCAGCTCCCCCGTGCGCATTCCAAGGGATCCCGCCACGCTGGAGCATCCCGGTCTGGAGGGCCTGTACCCATGCGGCGAAGGGGCGGGTTACGCCGGCGGCATTGTTTCCGCCGCCCTGGACGGACGCCGTTGTGCGGAGGCCATGGCGCAGCAGGCGACCCGCTAGGTTTTTTCAAGCGGTCGGCAGTCATCAGTGCGGTGCAGGTTTTCTGCTTTTCCGGATAGATGTACGCGCCTGCGTCCCCCCCCTCTGTATTATACCGGAACCGGATCATCAGGCCGGGAAATGGAAGCCGGCTCGTTTTTCCCGGGAGGGAAGAATATTGTTGACCATGCGTAAAAGATTTCTGTAACGTGTTTTCATGTTAAATCTGTTCCGGTGGGGAATCCTTCCTGCGTTTTTGATGACGCTTTCCGGCATGTCCCAGGATATTGCGGCGCCCTCCATGGCTAATGTGGATTTGGAAATGGAGGAAGGAAAAAAAAAAAGTGGCGGCATACAGGGAGGCTATAGCCAGACACTTGCAGCTGGGCATTATTTGGACGTGCATTGTGGAGTTGGAGGAAAAGGACAATCGTGCGGTTCTGGTGGCCACGCTCAAGTATATTCAATCTCCCGAATGGATTGGAATGCTGGATAAATGCCCTTCCGATTACCGCGCCATGCATCTGAAGATGATTAGGGAGTTCAGGAAATTGCTGGAACGGGTGGAAAAGGAGAAGATGACTGCGGATGAAATACTGAATGCTTACGGGGAGTGCGGAGGCCAATACATGAAGATGGGGGGAAGTATTCTGGAAAAATACCGGCTGGAGAATTGTTCCGTACAGTTTTCTTCATTCCTGATGCGGGAAACGGAAGGATTGGGTGAAGCGGAAAGGCTGAAGGCTCTTCACCGGATCAGGAAGGATATCCTCTCTGGAAAATTGAAGATTCCCGGAGAGGATGAAGGGACGGTGGAATCCGGAATGGAGGAATGACAAGGATGCCGGGCCGGTTCCCCGGAACGGTTCCGTAACTCCGGCGTTTTCTTCTTCCCGTTTTTCATTTCCAACCGGGGCTCTTCATTTTTTTGCAGGTTAAGTCTTGCCAGGGCAGGGGGCTTGGGGTCATAATCCGCAAGTTTCACAACAGCACATACAGCCATGAAAGTCATCGTCATCTACGGCAGCCCGAATGATAAGCCCTTTATGGAACCGGCCCGCGAGTATTTTGCTCAGGAGAACGTTCCTTATGAAGAAACCGTTCTGTCCGCCCACCGCGACCTTCCGGAGCTGATCAGGTTTCTGGGGAATCTGGAAGCCAGCGGAGAAAAGGCGGTTATTCTGGCTGTGGCCGGCCTGTCCGCCGCCCTTCCCGGCGTGGTGGTGATGAGCTGTTCCCTCCCGGTTATCGGCGTGCCGGTTCCCGGAGGCCCCCTGAACGGTATTGACGCCCTGCTGGCGATTGCCCAGTGCCCCGGCGGCGTGCCCTGCACCACGGTTGGCCTGCATAAGAAAACCCCCGTCAATGCCGCCATGGCCGCCCACCGCATTTTAAAGCTGGCGGGGCTGTAACGTGAACTTTTTTCCCCATCCGGCAGATGACTCCTCCTTCACAGGAAATCGTATTGGACGGTCCGGGAATTTCCCGTGCTCTTGAGCGCATGGCCCACGGCATTGTGGCCCGTTTTCCAGGAGAACCCCTCGCCATCGTCGGCCTGCTCAGCCAGGGGGATGTGATTGCCCGGCGTCTGGTGGACAAGGTAAAGGAGCTGGGAGTGGAAGCCCAGTACGGCTCTATTGATATTTCCCTGTACCGGGATGACATCTTCAAGCTGGAAGCCCGGCCTTCCCTCCGTTCCTCCAATTTGCCGTTTTCCACGGATGACATGAGGGTCGTGCTGGTGGACGACGTCCTTTATACGGGGCGCACCATACGTGCGGCCCTGAACGCCCTTTTCGACTACGGCCGTCCGGCCCGTATTGAACTGGCGTGCCTGATTGACCGCGGCGGGCGGGAAGTTCCCATCCAGCCGGATTATACGGGGCACGTGCTGGACCATGCCGGAGCCAAGGTCATCGTAAGCATGAAGGAGGCTGACGGCGAGGACAGCGTGGTCATTCCTTCCCACTGAAAATTTTCCAATCCATTCTCCGTTTCCCATGAATCATCCCCGCAAGGATCTTCTTAATATCTCCTCATTGACTGACGAGGAAATTCACACGCTGCTGGATTCGGCCGGCCCGATGAAGGAGCTTTTTACCAAAAGCGTCAAAAAGGTGCCCGCCCTGAAAGGCAAGTCCGTTCTGACGCTTTTTTATGAACCCAGCACCCGCACCCGTTCCTCTTTTGAGGTAGCGGCGGAACGTCTGTCTGCGGACGTGACCAATTTCACGGTGTCCACCTCTTCCGTGGTGAAAGGGGAATCCGTACAGGACACGATCGCCACGCTCCAGGCCATGAAAGTGGATTATGTAATCGTGCGCCATTACAACAGCGGCTTGCCGAACGTGATTGCGCGCCATACCTGCGCCAGTGTGGTGAACGCCGGGGACGGAGCCCACGCCCATCCCTCCCAGGCGCTGCTGGATTCCTTTACCATCCGGGAGGTGTTTCCGGATGTGAGGGGAAAGCGTGTTCTGATTGTGGGGGACATCCTGCATTCCCGCGTGGCCCGTTCCACCTCCCTGCTGATGAAGAGGCTGGGGATGGAGGTCGCCTTCCTGGGGCCGGGTTCCCTGGTGCCGCGCACCGAACATTCCGGCATTCCCCGTTTTTCCGATTTCAATGAGGCGTTTGCCTGGAAGCCGGACGTAATTTACCTGCTGCGCGTTCAAAAAGAGCGGCAGGACGCCCCTTTCTTCCCCAGCGCCCGGGAGTACAACAAGATTTACGGCGTCACGGAAGAACGCCTGAAGCGCATTTCCGGTGAAGGCCTGTACATCATGCATCCGGGGCCGGTCAACCGCGGCGTGGAAATCTGTGACCTGGCGATGGACTACGAGCGCTGCCTGATCAACCGCCAGGTGGAAAACGGCATCGCCTGCCGCATGTCCATCCTTTACCATCTCACTCCGCAAACCCAGCACTGATTGTTCATGAAAACTTCCGTACTTATTCGCAACGCCCGGCTGACGGACGGTTCCGCCCCGGCGGACCTTCTGGTTTCCGGGGGAGTGATTACAGCCAAAGCTCCTGCCGGAACGCTTCTGGAAAGCGCCGCGGAAAAGACGCTGGACGCTTCCGGAAAGCTTGTTCTGCCCGGCCTGTTTGACATCCATGCCCATTTGTGCCAGCCCGGCCGGGAGGACAAGGAACGTGTGGCTACGGCTACCGCCGCTGCCCTGCATGGCGGGGTGACCGGACTGATGGCGATGCCGGATACCGAACCAGTGATGGACAATGCCGCCCAGATTACCACGTTCATGGAAATATGCCGGACGGATGCCCTGGTGGAGGTTATCCCCTCCGGGTGCCTGACCAAGGGGGACGGCGGGGAAGAGCAGGCTTCCTACGACTCCCTGCGCGCCAAGGGTGTCCGTTTCATCACGGACGGGGACCGAGCGCCGGACAACATGCTGCTGCTGTACCGCGCCATGCAGTACGCCAGCAATCTGAACCTTACTTTCGCCCTGCGCGGAGACGTGCCGTCCCTGACGGCCAGGGCGGCCATGCACCCGGGCACTACTTCCTACCGTCTGGGGTTGATGGGCTCCCCCTCCTGTGCGGAGGAAATAGGGCTGGAAACCATCATCCGCCTTTCCGTGGATACGGGCAACTCCCTGCATGTGCAGACCGTCTCTACGGCCGGCAGCGTGGATATCCTGCGCCGCTGCAAGCAGAAAACCGCCGGGCTGAGCGCAGAAGCGGCGCTTCACCATCTCCTGTTCACGCATGAGGACGTGGGTCGGTACGATACCTGCTACAAGACGTTGCCGCCCCTGCGCGACCAGTCGGATGTGGATGCCCTGATTGCCGCCGTGAATGACGGCACCATTGACTGCATTGTTTCCGATCACACGCCCTGCACGCCGTTTTCCAAACTTCAGGATTTCGTTGTCGCCCCGCAGGGCATGATTGTGCTGGATACGTTCCTGCCTGCTATTTACCAGTATCTGGTGGAACCTGGAAAGATGTCCTGGCAGACGGTGGTGCGCGCCTGCAGCGACTCTCCCCGCCGGCTGATGGGGCTGGCTCCTGTCTCCCTGGAAGAGGGGGCTCCGGCCAATCTGGTGGTGTTTGACCCGGAAGGAGAAACGCCCGTCACGGATGAAACGCTCCGCAGCCGCGCCCGCAACACCCCATTCCTGGGCAAAACCCTGAAGGGGAAGGTGGATGCCGTAGTGCTCGGAGAACAGCTCCACCGCTTCTGATGAAAGCGTCATGGAGAAAGATCGGCAGCTATTAATTATTAACTATCAGTCTCCGCTTGCAGCCCGTCGCCCGCGTCAGCACGTGTTATCCGGACAAATTCGGTGCGCCGCGCCAGAGTGGCCTGGTTCCGGATGCGCGGGCGCGGCTGGTCTTTGAGCCTCCGTTCCGTCATCCGGACGCCGTTCGCGGTCTGGAAGGGTTTTCCCATCTGTGGCTGGTCTGGGTGTTCAGTGAAAACGTGGATAAGGGGTGGAGCCCTACGGTCCGGCCTCCGCGGCTGGGGGGCAATGTGCGCATGGGGGTGTTCGCCACGCGTGCGCCGTTCCGTCCCAATCCCATCGGGTTGTCTGCCGTCAGGCTGGAAAGGGTGGAATTGCATCCTCTGGACGGCCCGGTATTGCATCTTTCCGGCGTGGATTTGGTGGATGGCACCCCTGTTCTGGATATCAAGCCCTATGTTCCTCTGGCGGACTGCATTCCGGAGGCGTCGGAAGGGTTTACGGCCGTTCCCTATGAACGGCTGGATGTGGAAAATTCCCGAATCTTTTGGCGGTTCCATGTCTCCGGAAGAGAGGAGTGCGCTGGAAGATACGCTGTCCCTGGATCCCCGTCCCCAATATCAGGATGATCCGGAACGGGTTTACGGCCTTTTGTTCTCTGGCTGGGAGGTGAAATTCAAGGTGGAGGAAAAGCGGCTGCGCGTATTGTCCCTGGAAAGAAGGCGAAGCGGGTCCGGCCTTTTTTGATATGCGGGCCGTTCCTTAGGTATTTTTTCTTTATCCCTGCGCGGAGCATTGGTTTCCTGTGGCTGGAAGGGGTATGTTTGCCGGGAAACGCCGGATGATGAGGGAAGGAAATGCGAAGGTATTCGGATTATTGATGATTAGTTTTTTCAATTTATTGATGAAGAACGGATTTGATTTATTTTTGCTGGTGAGGGCAACGTGTTTTTCCCGCGCTCTGTCATTCTGATTCCGCTTGACTTGCATCCGGATAAAGAGTATCTATCGGTACATTTTTGAAGCATGCTTCATTGTTTTATGGCCGACCCTTTTACGATTTCGTTTTTGATGAAAATGATTACGGACCGCGTGGATATGATGCTTACGCGCAGCTTGACTCTGGAACGTGTTACGGCCTCCCAGGGCCGGGTGCTGGCTTACCTGATGTCCCGTGACGGAGAAAACGTCTCCCAGAGGGACATAGAGCGGCATTTGGGGGTCTCCCATACCACGGTCAAGGGAATTGTCCAGAGGCTGGAACAGAAGGGCTGGGTAACCACGGCTTTTGACAGTGAAGACGGACGGCTGAAGAATGTGTATCTGACGGATATGAGCCGGAGCGTTCATGAGGCCATTTGCCAGCAGATAGGAGTGATTGAAAATACGCTGCTGGACGGGTTGCCGGAGGAAAGCCGCAGCATGCTGAGGGATTTGCTCCGGCGCATGTACGACAATCTCAAATAATAAAAGCCCATGCTTTTTTTCGGGAAACGGGTTTGGAAAAATATGAAGCATGCTTCAATAATATTGTTAACCAACAACATGAAAGCACACTATATACTGATAGCGGCCCTGTGCGGGCTGGCAGGGTGCCGGGAAGACAACGGCGCCGCGGATGCTGCAAACCGGAGGGAAATGCCCCCGCTCAAGGTTTCCGTGATGAATATGGAGCAGAGAACGGTGGAGTTGAAATCTTCCTGGTTCGGCCATTTGCGCGGGGTGGAGCAGGCGGACATCAGGCCGCAGGTTTCCGGAACGCTGATACGCCAGGTTTATTGGGACGGCTCCATTTGCGACAAGGGAGAATTGCTCTTTGAAATTGACCCGGCTACTTATCAGGCCGCCGTGGACAGGGAGGCGGCCAACCTGGCTACGGCACGCGCCGTCAAACTTCAGGCGGAAGCTTCTCTGAACAGGGTGCAGAAGGATTTGGACCGCTATGACAAACTGATCAGGACGGGGGCTATTTCCGTCAAGAACCTGACGGACGCGCAACAGAACCTTAAGGAGATGCAGGCCGCTCTGGAACAGGCGGAAGCGGGCATCAAGCAGGCGGAAGCTTCCCTGGAAAACGCCCGGATTAATCTGGACCGCACCAAAGTACGCGCGCCGTTCCGGGGACTGGCTTCCAAGGCGACGGCCAGCGTGGGGGAACTGATTTCCGCCAGCGGCTCGCCGCTCACGACCATGTCTTCCATCGACCCCATCCTGGTGGATTTTTCCGTGATGGGAAAACAGGTTCTCAGCCGCCTGATGGATGGAACCGTGAATGTGAAAACCGGGCGCATGGGAGACATGCCGGATTTTGAACTGATTCTGGAAGACGGCTCCGTTTTTGAAAAGAAGGGGAAGGTGGTTTCCGTGGACAGCGAGGTGAGCCGTTCGACGGGCACCGTCAATTTCGTCGGCCATATTCCCAATCCGGATTTGAAATTGCGTTCCGGAATGGCGGTGCGCGTGCGCGCCGTGACGGGTACGGAGAAGGATGCCTTGCTGGTTCCCGCCCGCGCCCTGCTTTCTTCCATGAACCACCGCAACATCATGGTGGTGGCTCCGGACGGGACGCCGCGCCGCATTGACGTGCAGCCGGGGGAAACCGTAGTCCTTGACATGCCTGACGGCAAGGGCGGCTCGGCCCCCATGCTGATGCAGATGGTGACGGGAACGGTCAAGCCCATTCCGGAATCTCTGAAGGAAATAGGATACGGAAAGCCGACGGATGCTCCCGTCATCGTGGAAGGCGGCATGATGGCCGCCCAGTATTCCAAGGCGAATAGCCTGATGCGGGAACATGGAGCCACGGAAGGGTTCGGGACGGTTGTCCCCGTTCCCTTTATCTATACCGCTCCTGTTTCCACAACTCCTTCCGTAACTGCCAAATAAGCCATGAGTGCGTTTTTCATCAAGCATCCCGCAATCGCCGCCGTGATTGCCATTGTGACCACGCTGCTGGGGCTGGTCTGCATGTTCAACCTGCCTATTTCCCAGTACCCGGAAATCACGCCGCGCACTATCCAGCTTCAGGCCATGTTTCCGGGGGCCAATGCGCAGGCGGTGGCGGATTCCGTGGGCACTCCCCTGGAACGCCAGATTTCCGGCGTGCAGGGCATGGACTACATGACGTCCGTTTCCTCCAACAACGGCGTGTATAACCTTTCCGTCATTTTTGAACCGGGTTCCGATACGGATATTGACCAGGTGCTGACCAATATGCGCTACGGGCAGGCCTCCTCCCAGCTTCCGCAGGAAGTTCAGAGCACGGGCGTGACCATCAAGCAGCAGCCGGGGCTTCCGCTGATGATTTATTCCCTGACGTCCCCGGACGGCAGTTATAATTCCGTGGATTTGGCGAACTATGCCCAGGTGAAGTTGATTGACGAACTCAAGCGCGTGGAGGGCGTGGGGGAAGTTCAGGTGTACGGCGCGGGGCGTTATTCCATCCGCATCTGGCTGGATACGTCCAAAATGACCCATTACGGCGTTTCCGTCAATGAAGTGCGGGGCGCCATCTCCGCCCAGAACACCACCAACCCCGGCGGCAAGATCGGGGCGGACCCCGTGCCGGACGGCCAGGAGCAGACCATTACCGTGCGCACTCAGGGGCGCCTTTCGGAGCCCCATGAATTCGAAGACATCATCATTCGCCAGAATGGGGATGAAATCCTGTACCTGAAAGACATTGCCAAGGTGGAACTGGGAGCTGAAGACTATTCCGTCACCGGCCGCCTGAACGGAGAAGTTTCCGCGGCTATCGTTATCTTCCAGTCTCCGGGATCCAACGCCATCGCCACGGCGGACCGCGTGGAAAAACTGCTGGAAGCCAAGGCTCCGCTGATGCCGGAAGGAATTACCGGGCGCGTTTCCCTGGATACGACTACGGCGGTGCGCTATTCCATTGATGAAATCAAGCACACGTTCATGGAAGCCGTCATCCTGGTGGCTCTGGTCGTGTATGTTTTCCTTCAAAACTGGCGCGCCACCCTCATTCCGCTCATCGCCGTTCCGGTTTCCCTTATTTCCACGTTCTGCCTCTTTCCCGTCCTGGGTTTTTCTCTGAACACCATTTCCCTTCTTGGCATGGTGCTGGCCATCGGCCTGGTAGTGGATGACGCCATTGTGGTGGTGGAAGCCGTGCAGGAGCACATAGACAAGGGGCTCAATCCGCGCATGGCTTCCTTCGCCGCCATGCAGGAGGTATCCGGCCCCGTCATCGCCATTGCCCTGGTGCTTGCGGCGGTGTTCCTGCCTTCCCTGCTGCTGGAGGGCATCACGGGAACGCTGTTCAAGCAGTTCGCCGTGACCATCGCCATTTCCATGCTCATTTCCGCCTTTAATGCGCTGACGCTTTCTCCTGCCTTGTGCGCCCTGTTGCTGAAACCCCGGAATGCGGGCAGGAAGAGCCTCTTTTCCCCATTTCACCGTCTGTTCAACCGGTGTTACGGACGTGTCTCCAACGGCTATACCCGCATGTGCGGAGGCCTGGCCCGCAAGCTGGCGATTTCCATCCCCCTCCTGTTGTTATTCTGGGGGGCGGTGGCTCCTGTGGCGGAGCGCATTCCCGGCGGCTTTCTGCCGGATGAGGACCAGGGCTTTCTGCTGGCCTGCCTGATCCTGAAGCCGAATACCTCCCTGCAGGTTGCCTATGAACAGGATAAAAAATTTGAGGCGGCCCTCCAGGATCCCGCCGTGAAGAACCTTACTACCGTGGTGGGGCTTAACATCCTCAACAGCGTGCAGACTCCCGGCGCCTGCATTGCTTTCATTGAGCTCAAGGACTGGAGCGAACGGCCGGAAACCTCCGCGGAACTGGCCGGAAAGCTTCAGGGAAAGCTGGCCCAGGCCGGCCTGGACGGTATGGCGATGGTGCTGGAACCTCCCGCCATCCCCGGCGTGGGAACCGCCAACGGGGTTACGATGGTTCTGGAGGATCTGGAAGGGCAGGGCGTAGCTTATCTGCATGAGCAGGTGCAACGGTTCCAGGAAGCGGCATCCCGGCGTCCGGAAATAGCCTTGTGCATGGACATGATGATGGCGGACATGCCGCAGAAGTACGTGAACCTGGACAAGGAAAAATGCAAATTCCACAAGGTGGATATTGACGCGGCCAACGGAATTCTGGCCTCCTACAACGGTTCCTCCTTCATCAATTACTTCAATGCCTTCGGTCAGCAGTGGCAGGTGTATATCCAGGCACAGGGCGAAGACCGCGCCAGCCTGGAAAAGATGGACGGCTTCTTTGTCACGAACGCGGACGGAGCCCGCGTGCCTCTCTCCGCCCTGGTGAACATCAGGGAGATAGAGGATACGGAATTCGTAATGCACCATAACATCTACAACGCCGCCAAATTGAACGTGATGCCCCGGCCCGGCCACTCCACCCAGCAGGTGATGGATGCGCTGGAGGAAGTGTTCCATCAGACGATGGATCCCACGAAGGTTGGCTTCGACTACCAGGACATGAGCTTCCAGGAAAATAAAGTGCGCAACAGTATTGGGCTGGGGGCCATCTTCACCATGTCCGCCGTTTTCGCCTTCCTTATCCTGGTGGCGCTTTATGAGAAATGGTCTCTTCCCCTGGCGGTTTTCCTCACGGTTCCCATTGCCGTGCTGGGGGCCTATGCCGGGTTGTTCTAGCAGGGCATGGAGCTGACGCTCTACGCTCAGATCGGTCTGGTGATGCTGGTGGGGCTGGCGGCCAAGAACGCCATCCTCATCGTGGAATTCGCCAATCTGGAGATGCAGCGAGGCAAGGGCTTGATGGAGGCTACGCTGGCTGCCGCGCGTCTGCGCCTGCGTCCCATTCTGATGACCTCGCTGGCATTCGTTCTGGGATGCATTCCCCTGATGCTTTCTTCCGGTTCCGGAGCTCTGGCGCGCAACGCTATCGGTACGGTGGTGGTGATTGGCATGGGGGTGGCTACACTGGTGGGAGCTTTTCTGATTCCATGTTCTTATGTGTTCATCATGAGGTTATTCCGTATTAAATTCTCTCTGAATGATCTGAAGGAGGATCCGGATGAAGTGGGAGCCAGGAAATACCTGGCTGCCCATACGAAGGACTGATATTTTACAGCTTGTCCTGTTCCGGCGCTGACCATCCAGGGCAGCGCCGGAACTTGCTTTCGAAGCCGGAGGGGAGTATTCTCCTGTCCGGACGCCGGGAGTAACGCCGGGTCATTTTAAGGGAATGAATGAGTACCGGCAGATAACTGAAGCTTTTCAGGAAAATTTCCGTAACTACGGAGAATTGGGCGCCTCCGTTTCTGTCTGGAAGGAGGGAAGGGAGATCGTTTCCCTGCATTCCGGGTTTGCCGCAGCGGATGAAACGCATCCATGGACGGAACATTCGCTGGTGCCCGTTTACTCTGCCACCAAGGGAGCCGCATCCGCCACCCTTCTGCTGGCCCTGCACCAGCAGGGAGCCTCTCCGCAGATGAGCATGGGGGAACTGTGGCCTGAATTCCCGCTGCCCTATGCATCCATCGCGCAGATGATGTCCCATCAATGCGGTTTGGCGGCTTTTTCCCGGACGGCAAGCGTATTTGACCATGAGGATTGCGTGCGCGCCCTGGAGGAAACCGTTCCGGCGTGGCAGCCGCCGGAACACGGCTACCATCCGCATACTTACGGGGTGATGCTTGATGAACTCATGCTGCGGCTGACCGGGGAACGCCTGTGGCGTTACTGGGAGGAATACATCCGCAAACCGTTGAATCTGGACTTTTACATCAGGTTGCCGGAATCCGAATGGAACCGCATGGCGACGCTGTATCCCGGCAAGATGGACATGTCCAACATGGGGACGCCGTTTTATCTGGAATACATGAACAAGGGCACGCCCGTACACCGTGCGTTCAATACTCTGATAGGGCTGAACAGTGTGCGGCAGATGAACACGCCGGAAGCGTGGTCATCCGGAGTTCCGGCCTTCGGCGGCGTGGCTTCCGCCCGCGGCATGGCGCAGTTCTACCAGGCCTGCCTGGGACTGGATGAACTCCGGGTGTTCCCGTCCGCCGTGCGCGGCTGGATGCGGAACGTCGTCATTGACGGGCCGGACCTGACGCTGAAAACGCCCACCGCCTTTTCCTGCGGCTTCATGCATGATCCCGCAGACCCCGCCACGGGCCGCAAGCTGCGCCATCTGTTCGGCTCCGGCGGCTTCGGCCATGCAGGGGCGGGCGGTTCCCATGCCTTTGCGGATCCGGCCCACGGCCTTTCCTTCGGCTACGCGATGAACCGCATGGACCTGAACGTGCTGCCCGGCGTGAAAACCCGGAACCTTATCAGCGCAGTCATGAAAGAAGTGGCTGAAGAGTGTTTTTAACCTGGACCTTGACTATCTGTTCAATCCCCTCGGAAGTTTTCGGATGGTTTATTCGTTCCTATTCTTACGGTCTTTTTTAATCTGAATGTGAAGGGCGCGAAAGAATGATTCTTCAGTCATTTCCTTGCTGCCCTGTCCCCTGTTGAAAAATCAGGGTTCCGTTTACCGGGGATGGCGACCCCGGCCTTTTGGAGGGAGCTGCCGGTTACCACCCTCCGCCCAGGGCGCGGGCGAGCTGCACCACGGCCTTGCGGATGTTCTGTTTCATGGTGACCAGAGATTCCTCCGAACTGAGCCAGGAACGCTGGGCGGTGATCACGTTCAGGAAGTCCGTCTCGCCGTTGATGTACAGGGTGCGGGAGAGCTGGAACGCTTCTCTGTTGGCGTTGTTTTTTTCCTTGTGCAGGTATTGCATCTGGGATGTATAGCTGCCATAGGCGATCAGGGCGTCCTCCACCTCGGAGACGGCGGTAATGAGCGTTTTGCGGTAAGTTTCCGCAGCTTGTTCCGCTGCGGCTTTCTGGGCGCGTACCGTGGCTCTCAGGGCTCCGCCCTGGAACAGGGGCTGGAGCAGATTCCCTCCCAGGGACCACGCGTTGTTGTTTTCCCTGAAGAGCTGGCCGAAATCTCCGCCGCGGCTGGAAAGGGAGCCCGTCAGGCTGAAGCGCGGGTACAGATCCGCTACGGCTACGCCCACGTTGGCCACGGCCGCGTGCAGGTCCGCCTCAGCGGCGATAACGTCGGGCCTGCGCCGCAGGAGTTCGGAGGGGAGGCCTACCGGAACGACGGGCGTTTTCTCAAAAACGGAAGCTTTGGGCAGCGTCAGTTCTACACGGGAATTATAGGTGCCCAGCAGCACGGCGAGCTGGTTTTTAGAGGAGGCCACCTGTGCTTCCAGTTGCGGGATGCGGCTTTCCGTGGAGGCGACGGTGGAGGTGGCTTGCTCCACATCCAGACGGGGGGCGAATTCCGTTTTGTAGCGTTTTTCCGCAATGGTGAGGGTGCTGCGTTGGATTTCCAGTTGTTCCCTGGCGATGCGGAGCTGTTCGCAGGCGGTAATCCAGTCAAAGTAGGCCGTAGCGACGTCCGCCAGCAGGGCTGTGCGCACGGCTCCTGCGGAAGCTTCCGTGGACATGAGGGAGGCGCGGGAGGCCTCGATGGAACGCCGGTTGCCGCCAAAGAGGTCCAGCTCCCAGGAGGTGGACGCTCCCAGGGAGAAGTTCTGGGAAGTGGAGCTGCGAAAACCTCTGTCCGGGGACAGGCTCCACCCGGCGCTGGCGTCTGCGGAGGGAAGCAGGGATGCCTGGGAGACGCGGAGTTTTTCCCTGGCCTCCCGGATGCGGAGCAAAGCCACCTTCATGTCCGGATTGTTGTTGAGGGAGGTGGAGACCAGGCGGTTGAGTTGGGGGTCTCCAAAGATATTCCACCAGGAACGCAAATCTTTGTCCGAACTGTGGGGGGGCCTGTTCGCCTCCCACGTGGCGGGGAGGTCATTGGTCGGCGTCCGGAAATCCGGGCCTACCATGCAGGAGCCAAGGAAACAGGCGGCCAGAAGGGGGAGATGTTTGAACGTGGATGACATGGAAAAATAAAAAGTAAGGTGTTATTCGTGGCGAAGGGCATCAATGGGGTCCATCTTGGACGCCTTCCAGGAGGGGTACCATCCGAAGGCCAGGCCGATGAATACGGAGACGCCTACAGCCAGAGCCATGGCTTCCGGGGAGGAGGCTGTGGCCCAGTTCATGGTGCGGCTGACGATGATGGAGATCGCCTTGCCGAGCATGATGCCCAGCGCGCCGCCCACCACGCAGAGCAGCACCGCTTCCAGCAGGAACTGGCGCATGATATCCTGCGGACGGGCGCCCACCGCCATGCGCAGGCCAATTTCCTTGGTTCGTTCCGTGACGGAAACGAGCATGATATTCATGATGCCGACGCCGCCGACGACCAGAGAGATCATGGCCACGATCATCAGCAGATTGGTCATCACTTCCGTGGTGCTGCTCATGGCGCGGGACATTTCCGCCATGTCCCATACCCGGAAATCGTCCAGCTGGCCGTCCTTGAGGTTGTGTTTGGCGCGGATCACTTCCGTAATCTGGTCAATGGCCTCGGAGGAGCGTTCCGGGTCTGAAATCTGAGCCATGATGGAATCAATATTGTTGAAGCGCCGCGGATGGGGAGCGTCCGTATAGGGCTGGTCCGTAGTTTCCGTGTAGTAATCCACGGAACTGGCAGTGTATTTATCTGCCCGGTTGAAGGTGGTGGTGCTGTTGCCGGTGGAAGTGGTGGTGGAACCGCCGCCCAGGCCCTGGAGGCGGTAGCGGATGCTTGTCCATGGGAGGATGATGGAGTCGTCCTGGTCGCGTCCCATCATGTTGGCCCCTTTTTTCTGAAGGATGCCGATGACTTTGAACATGACATTCTTGATGCGGATATCCTTGCCCAGCGGGTCTTCGTCCCCGAAAAGTTCCTTGGCCACCGTCTGGCCGATGACGCACACGCGCCTGGCCTGTTCCACATCTTCCTCGGAGAAGGGCTGGCCTCGCGCCATGTCATACCAGCTTTTGATTTTCAGGTATTCCACGGAACCTCCCTCTACAGTTTCCGGGCTCCAGTTCTTGTTGCCGTAAATGACCTGGCCGCTGGCGCGCACCACGGGGGTAGCCCGCAGGACCATGGGGCAGTCTTTCGCAATGGCTTCGCAGTCCGCGTTGGTCAGGGAGGCCCGTCCGCCCGCGCCGGTATTGACGCCGCTTTTGGAGATGGCTCCAGGGCGGATATTCAGCGTGTCCGCCCCCATGGAAGCGATGGTATTTTTAATCTGGAGCGTAGATCCCTGGCCGATTTCCACCATGGCGATTACTGCGGCAATGCCGATGATGATGCCCAGGATGGTGAGGGCTGCGCGCATGGGATTACGCACCAGGGCCCTGATGCAGGTTTTAAGGAGAGGAAGGAATTTCATACGTCGTCCTTGCTAAGCATATCGGAAATCCCTTCGCAGATAAGACCGTCCGCCATGTTGATGGCCCTGTCCGTGAAGGCGGCTATTTTGGGGTCGTGCGTCACCAGGATGACTGTGATTCCCTGTTGGCGGTTCAGGTCCTTGAACATGTGCAGCACTTCCTTGGAGGTAGTGGAGTCCAGGTTTCCCGTTGGTTCGTCCGCCAGCAGGATGCTGGGGTTGTTGATGAGGGAACGGGCAATGGCTACGCGCTGCTGCTGTCCGCCGGAAAGCTGGGCCGGGGTGTGGTCCATGCGGTCGGAAAGGCCTACCAAATTCAGCAATTCCACGGAACGTTCGCGCATGGCTTTCATGCTGAGGGCAGGGTGGGCATATACGGCAGGCATCATCACGTTTTCCAGGGCTGTGGTACGGGAGAGCAGGTTAAAGTTCTGGAAGACGAATCCGATGCGCTTGTTCCGGAGAGTGGCTCGTTCTGCGGCGTTGAATTTGGCAACATCTTCCCCGGCAATATAGTAATGGCCTGAGGTAGGGCGGTCCAGACAGCCCAGGATATTCATCAGGGTGGATTTTCCTGAACCGGAAGCTCCTGTGAGGGAGACGAATTCCCCCTCGTTGATATCCAGGGTGATGCCCTTGAGCACTTGAAGGTCTATTTCTCCCAAGTGGTATACCTTGGTTATGTCACGTAAGCGAATCACGTTGTTGGAATGCTTGATACGGTGAAAAAGAGTAATTAAGAGGTCGAATGATGGCGGTTCCCCGGGTCAGGGAGGCGGGGGAGGGCCGTCGTTTCCGGCCGAGGCTGGCGTTTTTGTATTGCCTGTGCTAGGCTTGCGGCGCGGGGGCATTTTGGGCGCGAACGGGTTTTCCCCGCCGGCGGAGGCGGAAGAACCGTTCCCCGAACTGTCGGAGCGGTTCAGTATCTGGGCCGTAGATACGATTTCCATTCCTTCCCGGAGCGTTTCTCCCGCAATGGCTGTCAGCATGCCGTTGCTTTCCCCTTTGGTGACCAGGTGGGGATAAAGAAGATTGTCCCGCAATTCCCAGACCACGGCTTTTCTTTTGTCCGTCCCGGACGGGGGGCGGCCAGCTCCGGCTGCATCCGGTCAAAGGCCGCTTTTTGTTCAGCGCTGACCAGTTCTGTTTCCGGGCGGAAGCGGAGGGCCGCATTGGAAACGAGGAAGGCGTTTCGTATGTCCTCTACCACGAATTGGACATTTGCCGTCAGATAGGGGATAAGAAGCTTGTCCGGATTGGGTACATCAATGTCCACGATGTAAGTGACCACATTGGACGTCATGGTTGCGTCCAGCCGTATCTTGTCCACCGTTCCCTTGAATTTGCGGCCGGCGAAAGCGTCCACGGTGAACAGCACCTCCTGCCCCTTGCGGATGCTGCCGATGTCCGCCTCGTTCACAGCGGCCCAAATTTTCAGCTTGGAAAGGTCTGTGGCGATGTAAAACAGGCTGGAGGCGCTCATGCTGGAAACTACTGTTTGGCCTATGTTGACCAGGCGTTTGACCACGACGCCGTCCACGGGGGGACTTGATGGTAGTGTATTCCAGATTGCGCATTTCCTTTTTCAGCGCGGCTTCCGCCTGTTTCAGGGATGCTTCCGCTTCCTGCAGGGAGGCTTCCGCCACGGCTACGTTGGCGCGGGCGGTTTCTTCATCCGCAATATACTGGTCGTAGCTGGATTTGGACAGGGCATCCCCCGGCCCCAGCTTTTCCGCGCGTTCCCGGTCCAGTCTGGCCTGCTGGTGCTTGGCTTTGGCCTGCTGGATGTCCGCTTTGGCGCGGGCGATTCCGGCAATGGCCTGCGCTTTGGAGGCTTCCGCCCTCTGAACGTCCAGTTGCACGGGAAGCTTGTCGATTTCCGCGAGCATCTGACCGGCTTTTACAGGGCTGGAATAATCCACTACCTTGCCGTTCATGTCCTTGCCGAACTCCATGATGATTCCGCTGACCTGGGCGCCTACATCTACCAGTTCATCAGGCTCCGTGACGCCGGTTGCTTCGATGGTGATCATCAGGTCTCCTTTTTCAAGAGGTTCTGTCTGGTAGTCCACCTGGATGGCTTCATTTCCTTTCCACTGTTCCCAGGCAAACCAGATGCCTCCGAGAACGGCAATGACGATGATGAGTTTGATGAATCCCTTCACGACTATATTATACTTCGCAATAATGAAAAAGTTGCACGGATGTTAAAAACTTTTCCGCAACGGAGCGTGATCCTATCATGATTTCCGGAAATGTCTAAGGGATTATTATGTTTATTAACAGTTGCTGTTTATTAACTAATAATATTTCCTTTCTTCCTTTTCGCCCAGTGACGGAAGGAGCGGGAATGGAGGGCCACGAAATATCTGAAAATGCTCCCATTCGATCTTTTGGGGAATTGGCTTCTCCGTGTTTGTAAGTGATGCGGGGGTGGGAAGAACAGGGAAAGGCGGTGAATCCCGACAGGAGTAATGTTGCCCAAGAGGGGAATCCCGGCTTACCTGCGGATTCAAGGAGGAGAAAAACGTTGAAAGAACGAGCTTTCTGGATTCAGGTGATGGAAAAAAGACACCGCTGCACCGTCTCTGGCTGTGAGCCACGTTCCCGTGCCTCAATAGAGCGGGGACTTCCGCCGCTGTTTTGACTTTTCCGGTATAGGACGTAGTCAGCCCTGCGTCGGGGCTGCCCCCATTAGGTTGTAATATCGGTCCGGGCCACTTTGCCAGGTGATGACGAGTGCAGCAGCCACCACCTTGTATACCTCATGGGAGGGAATGTTCCAAGGTGTTTTTGCAATCTTTTCAGACATGGACGGGAACTTTCCCGTGGAGCGATTGAGTTTGAAAGGGATGCTGCTTTCAGCGGTGTTCTTCCAGCCATTCCTTTAACACAAGGCGGTCCGCAGGCGCCCAGGGCAGTTCTTCCAGCGTACGGCGGGAGAAGAACCCCAGGTTTTCATGTTCCAGGGGCCGGGGCAGGGCGCAAAGTTCCAGACGGCACAGAAAAGGGATAAGGCGGATAATGCGTTCAGGCTCCCGGTGCCGTACGGGGGTGAGCATGCGGACGGGGAAGACGGGGCATCCCAGTTCTTCCCGTATTTCCCGTATGACGGCGTGCCGGGCATTCTCCCCTGGTTCCACTTTTCCGCCGGGGAATTCGTAAAGAAGCCCGTTGGACTGCCCCGTTTTCTTTTTGGCGCCCAGAAGAAGAGGGCCTCGTGCGGCGGGCAGTTCAATCAGGGCACAGCAGACGTCCAGCGTGTTCATGATGCGTGAAAATCCAGGGTATGCAGGTTGATGATGCGGGTTTCCGTATCCAGGACGCCGAAGCCGATGCGTCCGGTCCTGCCCTGGAGTTCTCCGGGATTGGCCAGCAGGCAGCCGCCGCATCTTTCGCTCACGGCCTGGTGGGTATGGCCGTACAGGGCGGCGTCTGCGTTTCCGCTGCGCGCTTCCCGCAAGGCGTATTTTGGGTAATGGGAGAGGGAAAGTTTCATGCCGTACCGGGTGATAAGGACATGTTCCGGATGCAGGCGCGCCGCCGGGGAACTGTCGGCCATCCGCCGCATGGTTTCCACATCATAGTCATTGTTGCCCGGAACGGCATCCAGAGGAAAGTCCTCCGTCAGTTCAATCAGGCGCCGGAAACTCTCCGGCGTGGTGCAGTCGCCCAGGAAGATGAAATGTCCGCAACCCAGCAGGCGCATCCGGTGCATGGCTGGCTCCAGATGGTCTGTGCGGTTGTGCAAGTCGGAAAAAATGCCTATCTTCATCTTTTTTCAGCAATTCATGGCATGAATGGGCCATGCCTTTAATTCATCCGGCAGGGAAAGTGGGAGCGGATGGCCTCCCTCCTTGCGCAGCAGACAGGTGAAACCGCCCGCTCCTGCTCCGTGGAAGGGCATGAGCCGGTAGCAGGCTTCCTGCGTCAGGGAGGAACGGAAATGCTCCAGCTCCGGCACGGTTACGGTGTGCAGGTCCGGATGGCGCTTCAGCAGGTACAGGACATTGCGTTCATTTTCCTCCGGAGCGTAGGTGCATGTAGTGTACAGCAGGAAGCCGCCGGGAGCCAGACACCGGAGGGCGGCCAGCAAAATGCCCCGCTGCCGCTTGGCGTTGCCTCCGGTGACGGAGGAATTGAAACAGCCGGGGTTGGGAATGCCTTTAGCCAGCAGGGACTGCCCGCTGCACGGGGCATCCACCAGAATGAGGTCAAAACACCCGGGGGCCAGTTCCGCCCACTGGTCCGGGCGCAGGCGCTGGGTGTACAGATTGGTGAAGCCGCAGCGAAGCAGGTTGTGGCGCAGAATGCCCAGGCGCTTCGGATGCACCTCATTGGAAACATGTTCCTGCGGAGATACCCGCGTTTGCGCCAGAATGCTTTTTCCTCCCGGCGCCGCGCACATGTCCAGGCAGCGTCCCGGACGAAACGGAAGATGCGCCAGAGGGGCCGTTTCCCAGACGGACGAGAGATCCAGCGGATAGTAATAGCCGCATTCGTAATCCGGCAGGGAGCCGGGTTTGGTTTCTGTCTCTCCCGGCGGGAGCTCCAGAATGGAGGAATGTCCCCATTCCTGCGGCGTGTTTTTTGCCGGCAGGGGCGGCTGGTAGCCTTCCGGAGCCTTCGGTGTAATGACCAGCGCGCTTCTGGAACGGTTCCCGGCCTGCATGGCGTCCAGAAAATCCCGTTCCTGTTCCGCCGTCAATTCCAGTTTGCGGGCGAGTCTGAGTATTTGGGATGAAGACACGAGATCAGGCCCGGAATGTTTCTCCGAAGTGGGTGTTGAGGGCCAGATGGGCGGCCCCCAGGATACCCGCCTCCGTACCGAACTGGGCGGGAAGGATTTCAAGGTATTCCACCAGAGGGGCGGCGAGCTGGGCTTTCATGATTTCCTGCAGGGGCTGGAAAAGCAGGGTTTTGGCCTTGGCCACGCCCCCGCCGATGATGATGGCTTCCGGGTTCAGGAGATAGCAGCAATTCATCAGGGCGCAGGAGAGTTTTACGGCCAGGTCCCGCCATACTTGTTCAGCCACTTCATCACCCGCCAATGCGGCCCGTTCCAAAGCGATGGGGTTGCAGTCCACAATGGCCTTGTCAATGCCGTGGCTGGCGTAAAGCGTGCGTGCATCCGCAGCTATTTCCCGGTTGCCTACATAATCCTCCAGGGAGCCGCGGTTGCCGTAATGGCCCAGGCGCCCCCGGTAGTCGATGCTCGTTTGCCCCAGCTCCCCGGCGGAGCAGGTAGACCCGCGCAGAAGTTCTCCGTTCACGATCAGGCCGCTGCCAACGCCGGTGCCGAGGGTCAGGCAGACCAGATGTCTTTTTCCTTTTCCGGCGCCCAGCTTCCATTCCGCATAAGCCATGCAGTTGGCGTCGTTTTCCACGTATACGGGCAGTCCGCAGGCGGCCTGGAGCATGTCCCGTACCGGAACGTTGTTCCAGCCGGGCACGTTGGTAAGCGTATAAACGGTCCCCTGGTAAAAATTGACGAACCCCGGCATTCCCATGCCGATGGCCTGCACTTCCGGGTGATTCAGCCGCAGCATATTCACGAACTGGGCTATGGCTTCAATCAGTTGATCGGGATTGCCGTATTCCTGGGTGGCTATCGAAGGAGCGTGGGCGATTACTTCCGCGCCCTTGACGACCCCCATCTTGATGGAGGTGCCTCCGAAGTCAATGCCGATGGAGGGAATGGTTGAAGCTGTCATATAACGCCAATATAGAATTTTATCGGGCGTTGAAAAGGTTAAAAGAAGTATGTTCCCGGTAAAATCCCGACAGGAAAATAGAGGGTGCAAAAGGGGGAAAAATGACTTGTTTCATAACTGAATTTTCTTGAATGAACATTTGGGCGTTTGTAATGTCTCATAGTCTAGTCAGCGGGGCGGGTTCTGCCCTCTGTTCGTGAAATATTGTCAACCTCAGCCCATAGAGACACCTCCTATGCCTACTCCCAAGAAAACCAATAGCAAGACCGTCGCCAAGGAAGTTCCGGCTTCCAAGAAAAAGACCTGCGGGAAGTCCGATTGCAAGACCGCTGTAGACCTGGAGGCTCCCGCCAAGAAGAAATGCTGCAGGAAAAAGGCGTCTGAACCGGAAAAAGCCGCCAAGCCCGCCAAAGAGGCTGCCGCCGCCGCGGCTGAAATGGAAAAGAAGCCTGCGCCGAAAACGGCCAGAAAGGCTCCGGTTAAGAAAACCGCTCCCGCTCCTGTTGCCCCGGTTCCCGCTCCCGCGAAAAATGAATTGACGGATGAACAGGCGGAAGCCATTGCCGCCGCCAGGGCCGAACTGGCCGCCAACCCCGAATGGGAGCCTTTTGTGCAGATGCAGCGCCAGCATCTGCTGGACTTGCGCGACAGGGCTCTGGACAACATGAGCGGCGTGGCCCGCGATACTCTCCGGAATCATCCGGAAGGCAGTGAGGCTTCCGGCTCCGGGGAGCACCAGGCGGATGCCGGCAGTGACGCCTATGACCGTGATTTTGCGCTCAGCCTGCTTTCCAAAGAGCAGGACGGCCTGTATGAAATCGAACAGGCGCTCGCCCGCATTGACAACGGAACATATGGCATCTGCGAAATGTCATACAAGGTCATTCCCATCCTGCGTCTGGAGGCCATCCCCTTTGCGCGGCTTACCGTGGAATGCCAGGCCCAGTGGGAAAAGGAAAAAGGCCAGAATGCCAGGTTCCGTCCCAGAGTGGCCCTGGGCTTTGCCGGAGGACAAAATGATGTAGATTTATCTGTTTCTCTTGACGATGATGAAGAATAGTGTATAAATCCTCCCCCGTAACACATTTTCATCATGCCAAGAGACATCATCATCCTCGAATGCACCGAGGCCAAAGCCGAAGGAAAGCCTACGTCCCGCTACGTCACCACGCGCAATAAAAAAAGCCTGCGTACTCCCGGCCGCCTGGAAAAGATTAAGTACAATCCTTTCCTGAAGCGCCGCACGCTTCATCGTGAAATGCGTTAACTGGTTCGGCTTATCGATTATCTTTATTATTATGTCCACTGAACCCAAGACTGTAGAACGCCGTATTCGTTTCCGCACGTGCAATCGTCAGATGCCGCGCCGCCGTCTCGACATCCCGATGGATCAGGTCAATCTGCTCAACCCTGATTTTCTGTCCAAGTTCACCTCTGAAACCGGCAAGATTCTTCCCCGCCGTGTGACCGGGCTGTCCGCCAAGATGCACCGCAAGATAACCCGTGAAATCAAGCGGGCCCGTTCCATCAACCTTCTGCCGTAACAAGCCCCAAGGAAAATCTCTTTCGGTAGAATTGTCTTTGCAGGCGGGAGTTTGTCCGGTAACAGGGCAGACTCCCGTTTTATTTCCACCCATCATCCTTTTTTTCCATGCAGGAACTGAAAGATACCCAGTCCGAGGCGGATACGCGCAATATTTCCATTGACCGGGTGGGCGTAAAAGGGTTGCGCTTCCCCATCCAGATACAGGACAAGCTCAACCGCATCCAGTCCACCGTGGCGACGGTTTCTCTGGCGGTGGATCTGCCGGAAGAATTCAAGGGCACCCATATGAGCCGTTTTGTGGAAGCGTTGCACCAGCATGGCCCCTTGCTGGATGTGCATACGGCCCTGGCCATTCCGCGGGAACTGCTCCGCCGTCTGTCCGCCCGCCGTTCCCATGTGGAAATGGAATTCCCGTTTTTCCGCTCCAAAAACGCTCCTGTGACTGGAATTGAAGGGCTCATGGATTACGTTGTCCGGTTTGAGATGGAGGCGGAAGCGAACAACAAACTGGCTGATTTCAAGCTGACAGTTATCGTTCCCGTGACGACACTTTGCCCCTGCTCCAAGGCCATGAGTGCCTACGGAGCCCACAACCAGCGCGGGCTGGTTACTTATTCCGTGCGTTTCGCCTCCAGGCCCGTCTGGATTGAAGACCTGATTGACCTGGTGGAATCCTGCGCGAGCTGCTCCCTGTTCAGCGTCCTGAAAAGGCCGGATGAAAAATGGGTGACGGAAAAAGCTTATGAAAACCCTGTCTTTGTGGAAGATCTGGTGCGCAACGTGGCGTTGAAAACGCAGAGTCATTCCGCCTTCAGCTGGTACCGGGTGGAAGCGGAAAATTTTGAATCCATCCATAACCACCAGGCATATGCCGTCATTGAGCGCGATTTGCGTTCCTGAACCATTTCCGCGCCGGATTTATGAACGATAACTGGTGGGCCGTTGCCTCTCTCATCCTTTCTCTGGCTTTCACAGGGCTGGGATGGCGCCTGCTGGCTTCCGGCCGGCGGTTTTTATATGCCCATCTTTGGATGGCGTGCCTCTTTGTTCTACAGACAGGGGCGCTATGCGTCAAAGCGTACCAGGCGGGAATGTGTCCCATCCGCGGCGCTTCAGAGGTGCTCTTTTTCCTTTCCTGGAGCATCAATCTCTTTTATCTGATGCTGGGACGTGCTTACCGAATGTCCGTGCTTGGCATCTTTACGGCTCCGGCTATTGCCGTGCTGACGGTTTTTTCTCTGCTGATAGGCCGTTCCGGAGCGGACGTGCAGGGCACGCATGACTTCTGGGTGACGGCGCATGTGGGCATAGCCATGATGTCCTACGGAGCCGGCGGCCTGGCCGCTGCCGCGGGGGCGGCGTTCTGCATGCAGAATGAATGTCTTAAAAGACACCGGATTCCCGGCACCTGCCGTGTGCTTCCTCCCATCCGTACACTGGAAGCCAGCATGAAGCGCCTGGTTCTTGTGGCATTCCTCCTTCTTCTGCTCGGGGAATGGTTCGGATGGCGGGGGCATCTCCCCATTAATGCGGCCAAGACATCCATTGTCATTCTTCTCACGGCAGGCTACAGCGTCCTGCTGTGGTTCATTTACCGCCGCGGCATGCCGGGAAGGATGTTGGCCTGCTGCTGCGTGGCCCTCTTTATTGCATCCATGAGCATTTTCCTGGTAAGCTGATGAGAATGGTTTGTTTAGGCTTGAATCACCGGACCGCTCCCGTGGAAATACGGGAGCGGTTTGCCGTGCCGTCCCATAAGCTCCGGGAGGAAGGACAGCGCATCCGTTCCCTTCCTGGTGTGGACCAGTGCGTTGTGCTTTCCACCTGCAACCGCATGGAAATTTATTATTGGTCCAACGAACCGGAAAATGCGCAGGAGCACATTTTATCCCATTTTCTGGGTGATGGGCGCGGGGAACTGGATATGGCTTCTTATTTTTACAGCCATCAGGGAGAAGATGCTCTAGGGCATCTGTGCCGCGTGTTGAGCGGCCTGGATTCCATGGTGCTGGGGGAAACGGAAATCTTTGGCCAAGTAAAAACGGCCTACCATACGGCTCTGGATGCCGGAATAACTGCGGCCTGCGCCAACAAAACCTTTCAGAAAGCCTTTACTATCGGTAAAAAAGTGCGGACGGAAAGCCAGATTCATGCCGGGGCAACCTCCGTGGGATCCGTGGCAGTGGAGCTGGCGGAACAAATTTTCGGGGATCTTTCCGGCACCCGCGTCCTTATTCTGGGGGCGGGCGAGATGAGCCGCGTTACGGGGCGTGCCCTGCATGCCCGGGGTGCTGAGGGCATTTATGTGGCCAACCGCTCCTTTGACCGTGCGGTAGAGCTGGCGGGCATGATCGGCGGCCAGGCCATCCGGTATGACGTGTGGGGGAACTATCTCAGGGATATTGACGTGGTGGTGGCCGCCACCGCTGCTCCCCACTGCATCATCACCCGGGAAACGCTGCTGCCTTTGCGCGCCTCCCGTAAATACCGCTCCCTCTTTTTGATTGATATTTCCGTGCCGCGCAACATCTCTCCGGACGTGGCGGATATTGAGGAAGTGTATCTCTACGACATTGACACCCTCACCCAGCTGGCGGATGAGGCCAAGCGCAGCCGGGAGCAGGAGGTCTCCCGGTGCGAGGCCATCATCCGTGACAGCATTTCCAGATATTTTCCGGATTCCGCTCTTTATGACCAGTAAAAATACCCTCATCATCGGCACCCGCGGGAGCGCCCTGGCCCTGGCCCAGGCGGATATGGTCTGTGCTGCCCTTTCCCTCCGTTACCCGGAACTGGACGTGCGCCGTGAAATCATCCATACCATCGGCGATCGCCGCACGGATGTTCCTTTGGCGGATGTGGCCCGCGTTTCCGGCATGGTGGACAAGGGAATCTTCATTAAGGAACTGGAAACCGCCCTCCGGGATGGCCGCATTGACGTAGCGGTGCACAGCCTCAAAGATGTGCCGAGCGAGCTTGCTTCCGGCTTCACGCTGGCCGCTGTCTTGCCCCGTGCTGCCGTGGAGGATGTGCTTATCACGAAAGAACCGGACTGGAACGGTTCCGGAACGCTGGCTACCGGAAGCGTGCGCCGACGCCTGATGGCGCGCACATACTGGGGCTCCGGCCTGAGATTTGAAAACCTGAGGGGGAATGTGCCCACGCGTTTGGGAAAACTGGTGGAACAGCCCGGCTGGGATGCCGTGATTCTGGCCAGGGCCGGTTTGGAGCGCCTGGGGCTGTACGCTCCGGAAACCCTTGTGGAGGGAAGAAAACTTTACATGCGTTCCCTGCCGGTGGAAGTTTTTATTCCTGCCGTGGGGCAGGGCATTGTTGGAATGGAATGCCGTTCCTCGGACAGGGAGACGGAGGAAATGCTGAAAGGAATCAATGATCCGGAAGCTTTTGCCTGTGCGCTGGCGGAACGGGCTTTCCTGGTGCGTCTGGGTGCGAACTGTTCCACGCCCGTGGGTGTTTACGCCCATCCGGATGGAGAGGAACTGGTTCTGCGGGCTGCGTATTACGTTCCGGGCAGGGAAGAGCCTTTTGCCGTTGTGATTCGCGGAGACCGGAAAGCCCCTGAAGCGCTGGGCCTTCGGGCTTTTGAAGAATTGGGCCTGAGTGGATGGCGGAAGACTTCCTCGTGTTCCGGATGCGGAGAAAAATAAAAAGGCTCCGGACCGGATCCGGAGCCTGAATCAGGCGAAAAACTCGCGGGCATTAATGTTTTTCCTTGGAGCCTGAGCTTTTATCGCTCATAAACTGCCCGGTTGAAGCATCGCGTTTGATGCGCCGCCCGGTTTTGCTTGTGGTAGTCTCGGAGCGTTTTTTGGAACTGCCCTTATGACTTCCACCCATGTGGGAACTGCTGGCCATATTGTATTCACCTCCTTTCCATTTTCTTCGCTTGTTCATGAACGAGAGAAGAAATCCTGCCGTATCATAGGTTCCCGTGACAGCATTTGGGGCTTGCGGATGGAGTTTGTGCAGGAATATGCTTCTATTTATGAAGCAAACCGTTGCAAAAGGTAATCCCTCAGAGCCGCAGCTTCGTTGTGCTCCGTATTTCTGGCGGAGTACAGCAGCGTAACCTTCCCTTTCCGCGCCAGCCGGAGCAGATGGGAAACGGCTTCTCCGTTTCCATCCAGTTCCTCGTCGTACTTTTTGCGGAATGCGTCCCATCTGACTGGATCATGAGCAAACCACTGGCGGAGCGCCGTGGATGGAGCTATGTTCTTCAGCCACTCGTCCCAGGAAGCTTTTTCCTTGGAAATGCCGCGGGGCCAGAGCCGGTCCACCAGGACGCGGTATCCGTCCCCGGGTTCCTTGGGGTCATAAATTCGTTTGATGGTTATGTTCATACAAAGATTCGATAAAGGAATAGAGCCGGGAAAGTTTTTTTCTGTTGAGCTGCGTCGGGACATGCGTTTTACGGGACCGCCAACCGAGGCAGTCCGCGATTGGGGGGAAAAAGAAACAAACGATTCTGTTCCGGAGAGGCTGCCGCTTCCGGCGGAAGATAGCTGAATCCGCTTAAAATTCCGGCGTAACGCCTGTGCGGACTTGCTGCGCCAACTATCGGCTTTTCATCTTTCTGGCTGCAGTACGCTCTGTGTTCCGTGGACAAATAAGCTGACGTGGAATCCGGTAAAAAAGAAACCGGATAAGACGGGGAAACTTCTGTATGGAGCGGCTTCTCTGGAAAAAGGATATAACGGTTGCTGCACAGATTCCTTTTCCCCGATTCTCCGGAATACTATTTCCTCCAGGAGGGGTCGGGCGTCGTTCTGCGGGCCTGGAGCATCATGATGAGCATCTTGAGCTCATTGAGGCGCGAGTAGTGTTTTTTCCTGACTTCAGGATCCAGGGCCCCATAATACAGCCACCGGTCCGTTTGGGCGGACATCAGGCGCTGGGCCGTCATGGCCATGGACAGGGCGCGTCCTGGGGACTGGGCAGCAATGGCCGTACTCCAGGAATACAGCATATTATTGTAAATGGTAGTCCAGGCGAACATGCGGTCGTCAAACCTGCCGGGACTCTCTACGTACGGGCGGAGCAGCTGTTCCGCTTCCGTGAGGCGTCCCTGGAGGATGTAAAGGAGGCTTTTAGCCGCCGTCAGGCCGTGGTTCCCGGGGCTCAGGCGTTCCGCTTTTTCTTCCTGATGCTCCAATACTTTGAGCCGGGCTGGGCTTGGGGGGGGAGAACTGCCTGCGGCATGCAGAATGTTGCGCCGCACCAAATCCGGGTCCAGGCTGCAGGAGGCGGCTGCTTCCAGCATGGGCAGCCGATTGCTGGAGGAAGCCGGGACGGCTTGAAGGGAGTTTTTCCAGACCGGAAAAGCCAGAAACGCATAACACAGAGCCAATATGGCCATCAGCAGTGCGGCGGTCGCTTGAAGCCAGCGGCCGACTCGGCGCGAAGCCTTCACCCTGGAAAGAGGGGCCGTGCAGGTAATGCCGCCGCATAGGGCGCTGGCTCCAAGCAAGGCAGGGTTATGCCAGATGAATTCCCCATAGGCGTGGAAAGCGGCGATGCACAATACGCAGAACGCCGCCGGTCCCAGGGGATTGGGCCGTTGATGTTCTCCCGACAATTTCAGAACGCTCCGGAGTCCGGAAATAAGAAACAGGGCCAGCAGAGCCAGCATCAGCCCCAGCCCGGCATAGCCGTAGTCGCAGGCGGCTTGTGCGTATTCGTGGTGGGCAAAATTGGGGAGGTTGGCTCCGGAGAAAAACTCCGTGGAAAGATTGGTGTACATCCGGCTGCCGTGACCGAACAGCGGAGCCTGGTCCGCCAGCGCCCAGGCCAGTTTGGACAGGTCCAGCCGGTTGCCGAAGGAAAATGTATCCAGAAGGGCGGTAAGCCTGCCCGCCCCCCGGGACAAATCCAGCACGGCATAGGACGTGCCTAGGAAAAGCAGGATAATAAAGAGGATGGACGCCGTGTAAAATTTTCTGTTATTGCGGAAAACGCTGGAGGTATAAATAAAGAAGCACAGGGTTACGCCAGCCAGGGCGTTTGGGAAGGCGGACCGCGAGCCGCACGTGAAGGAAACGAGGATGAGCGCCAATCCTGTGAATAGGCGGATGCCCCATTTTCTGGCGGAAGCCATGCTGTATGCGCAAAGGAAAAAAACCGGTGACGGACAGGAAATGGGCGGAAAAATTTTTGTATCCGAACAATCCGATGTTGCGGATTTCCGTGCCGAACAGGGAATAATCCGGTCTGAACCAGGAGGCTTCCGTTCCCGTTATGTTCTGATACCCCCACAGCAGGGCATTCAGCAGCCCCAATGCCGCAGCCAGTACGGGAAGAATACTCTTTTCCCCGTTTCCGGCTCCGGCATACGTTCCCGCCGCGAACATGACGATGGCCGTGGCGATAAGGCCCAGATCCGCTACGCTCTCATAATAAAACCAGGGGGAAAACCATGCCCGGACAAGGAAATAGCCGCCTCCCAGACCCAGGGCCAGCCAGCCCGGCAGTCCGGGGCTGGGAATCTTGTATCCCCGGAGAATACAGAAGCAGAACAGCAGGAGGGCTGCCGCCAGAAAGCAGGCGGGAAGGAAAAGGGTGTGCCATTCCCCGCCTGCCGCCGTCGTTGCCAGGAAGATGTAAAAAAGGGCCAGCAGGCCCGCCAGAATTTTCCCGGCGGCAGTTTCAGCAATGCGCGGAGCGGGGGAGGTGCTGGGGGGAGAGTCTGGCATGGTTGGGAATTTATCTGGAAGGCTGCAGTATAAACGCGGGAAACTTCCTTGCCAAGAGCAAGCTCCCTGTTGTATGCGGGAGGATGCGTCCAAATGCCAGAGTTCTGGCGGACAAGACGGAAAAGGTGTCCGTAAGCCGGACAGGATAAAATGATCCCTGTTGCCAGGGAGAGTTTCTGCCCCTTACTGCGGCTGAAATAAAACTGAGTATCGGTAAGGGAAAATAATATACCGCAGAAGCGGGCATCAATCCGTCTTTGGCTGCATATTTTCCGTTCGCCGTAAAATCTTGCAGCGTTTCAGCCTGTTTTCTGGAAAACAAGGTTCCCTTATGCCTGTAGGCCGAATTTACGTTTAATTTCCGGAACGGAATAATTCACCAGCGTGGGTTTGCCCCCCGGGGTGCAGTACGGCACTTCACAGGCAAGCAAATCCTTTAGGATGGCAGGGGCCCGGTGAGGGGAAATGCGCTCCCTCCAGGCGGATTTTCTGGCAAATTCCCCAATGAAGGTCTCATAAGCCACGCGTTTGGCATTTCGGCTGAATTCGGAATGGGTGAGACGGTCCACCAGCTCCAGGAGAAAAGCGCGTGCGTTTTCCAGTTCCAGCAGTGCGGGGATGGATTCTATTCTGATGGTATTCTGTCCAAAGGGCGTAACGACCATGCCGGCCTGGTCAAAATGCGGGGCGAACTGCCGGATGACGGCAAAATCCCGCGGGTCCAGATCCAGCACCACCGGATCCAGAAGCTGCTGGGACGGCATGGGGGCTTCCCGGCGTGCGCGCAGCCGTTCAAATATGATGCGTTCCCGGGCCGCCTTGGGATGCATCAGAACCAGGCCTTCCGGCGTTTCAAACAGGGCGAATTGCTGGCGGAGTGTTCCCAGATAGGAAAATCCGGCGGAGGCATCCCTTTCTGAAGCTGCGTTTTCATGGGCGTTTCGTGCCGTTTCTTCATCCTCCTGACGGTGAAAATCCAGTTTCCCCTGGGTGGCGGGAACCTGTTTCAAGGGAATGGCCCGGAGGGTAGGGGGAGGGACAGGCCCATGGGATTGTCTGGCAGAGGAGGAAAGCGGCGGTTGGGCGGCGGAAGAAGCAGGGGCCGGTCTGGCGGCCGCCGGGAAAGCAGAACCGGGGTTGGTGGAACGGGCGGGTATTTCCCCATACGGCGCGGTGGTAGAATGGGCAGGAGGAAGAGTTCTCTCCGGCTCCGGCGCGGCGGCAGCGTGGATTTCCTGCCGGGCGTGCTTTTGAAGAGTGTTGGCTATGGCTTCCACAATGGTATTTACCACGTCTGCGGAACGGCGGAATCTCACTTCCTTCTTGGCGGGGTGCACATTGACGTCCACCAGAGCGGGCTCCACCTCCATATACAAAAAAAGCGCCGGATGCAGTCCGGTGGGGAAGCCTCCATAGCCGTCCCGAATGGCCCTGTTAATGAGCTGGTCCTCCACGGGGCGCGTGTTCATAAAGACGTACTGCCCTTTTCTGGTGCGTCTGGCTTCGGAAAGAGGAAGCAGGAATCCCGTGATGGAAATACCGGGGCCGATGGTCGTTTCTATCGGAATCAGGGCCGCCGCTGTGGCAGCATCCGTCAGTGCGGAAATGCGGACGCGCAGATCCGCTGTGGCGGGAAGGTCAAAAACAAGCTGGTCGTCCCGTTTATAGGCAAACCGTACTTGGGGATAAGCCAGGGCATGCAGGCGTATCTGGTGCTCCACATGGGAAGCTTCCGTTTCTGCGGATTTGAGGAACTTGCGGCGCGCTGGAGTATTGTAAAACAAGTCGGCCACCTCAATGGCGGTGCCGGGAGAGACGCCTGAGCTTCTCGGTTCGTGTTCCAGGCCGCCGTCAATGCGTATTTCCCAGCCTTCCAGATCCTGCTGCTGCCTGGTACAGAGTTTGAAGCGGGAAACGCTGGCAATGCTGGGCAGAGCCTCTCCGCGGAATCCCAGGTGTGTGATTTCAAAAAGCTCCTCCAGGGAAGAAAGTTTGCTGGTGGCGTGCCGTTTGGTGCACAGCTCGGCGTCTGCCCGTGACATGCCGCTGCCGTCGTCCGTCACCTTGATCATGCCCACGCCTCCGCGGCGTATCTCCACCCGTACGAATTTGGCTCCTGCATCCAGGCTGTTTTCCACCAGTTCCTTCACAACGGAGGCGGGGCGCTCCACTACTTCTCCTGCCGCCACTTGGCTGGCAAGGGTGGGAGACATGACGTGGATGGATGGCATGGCGATGACGGATTGGAAAAGACTGTTCCAGAAAGCGGAACCCTAGCCGCCGGCGACGATGGAGACAATTTCCACCCGGTCGCCGGGAGAAACCGTCACCCGGGAAAAATCCTGCGGCAGGAGCGCGGCCCCGTTGTGTTCCACGACGACGGGTTTGCCTTTCATGTTCAAAAGTTCCAGAAGCCGGGAGACGGAACAGGGTTCCGCCAGTTCGTACGGGGATCCGTTCAGCATAATATCGTTCTGGGCTGCCATGACGGAAGCTACTGTACCACAACAGGAGAAAAAATCCAGAATCATCCCGCGGGGATGGCATAAAAAAGATTCCGGTGCAAGTCGGAAAAAAGAAAAGCTGGCATCGCGTACGGGACTCGAACCCGTGTTGCCCGCGTGAAAGGCGGGAGTCCTGGACCGCTAGACGAACGCGACTTGAACCGGCTTTGACAACATCTTGGAGGCGGGAGCGGGAATCGAACCCGCGAATAACGATTTTGCAGACCGTCGCCTTACCACTTGGCTACCCCGCCGCTGATGCTGTGCGCGGATACTAGGGAAAAGAACCGCGGGTGTCAATCTCGTTTTTGGAAAAGATGCTTTGTTTTTAAGTGAAGGACTCTCTGGAAACAGCCTTTTTTTCTTTGGCGGAACGGACAGAGAAGGAGAGAATGCTTGTTTTTTAAGGCATCATGATTGTGCGGCGGAATGCCGCCCGTGCCTGTTGTCAGATCTATATGGAGCAACTTTGTTCCAAAATGGCGTGAATCAGGATATAAAAACGCACCAGGAGTTTTTTTTTGCAAGTTCACGGCAGCACGTAAAATTAGAGGGGAGGTCGTTCCTCTTCGTTCCGAATGAATGGGGGGGACTACGCGTTAAACGTGTTGATGGGTTCAGGGAACGCCGCCAGAATACCGGAAGGCTGATGGTTCAGTCTTTCCAAAAAGTAAACAACAACAATAGCAATGAACAATTATATACCAATCAACAAGGCAGTTAATCCCGTCTGCATTTATCAAGGGGATGAGCCTCTTATCAGCAAGATGCTCGGCGTTGATGAAATGATATATGGCTTTGACGGAACTCCCTCGGATTATGCCACCTGTGTCGGAGCGCCGGAAATGTTCATCAAGGTCGAGGAAGACGGCCTGTATTATTTCGGCGTGGAAGCCGACGACACAGGCAGCCTGACGATTGCCGGTGAGCAAGCTATAAAAAAGGATGGGACACCACCCAACGGCAAACTGAATATTGAAACCGATTCCAGGTACCTGAAAGCGGGCTATTACAAGGTGGCCCTGTCGTGGACCAACAACGCCTACACCCCCGCCAGCAACAACGCTGCCGCGTTCAATGTGACGATGGACAGGGAACCCATTCAGGCAGGGAAGTATGAAGGCAACTCGACGATGAAGCGCGAATTCTCGCCGTCCCCCAAAATCAAATTGTGGACGATTGAGAAGGAATCCGCTATCACCTGTGAGCCATCCAAGGAAGTGGAACTGGAATTTGAGAAACCGGAACCCGTCTATTTGGAAGGGAATGGTGGCTGCAATGTAAGTAGCTTGAGACCTAAGATTTGCGTAACGGTTTGCAAAGATGAATCGGAAAACGTATGGAGGTGTCGTGTTATTTCCGTTTCTGCCGGAGCCAAGCTAACTATGTATGAAGGCATTTACGTGAATCCCTATGTTGATCCCCCTCTCAATGGAGAAGAAGCCACCGAAGCGGTCAACGAAATGAACGGTTACCAGACCCGCGGAAGAGTGGGCACATGGCACACGCCGCAGGCTTCCCTCGCCCACGAAGAACACCACCGCCGTCAATGGGAGGATGCCTACAAGTTCTACTGGAAGGACTCCAAAATACAGGAAATGCTTGAAAATCAGACTATCTCCTGCGACAAAGAACCGAACATGGATAAAGCCGTGAAGTTCATGCAGGCTCTTGCCAATGAAATGGCATTGGATCTTTGGACGGAGACATTAGCCTATGTACTGGCGTTGCCGGATGATGCCAATGACAGACCCTATTGCGCCGGACAGGAAGCCCTGAACGAGGCAACCGCCTATGTCATTCGTCTGGCCGACGCGATGGGGTGGAACAATGTGCCCAGGTTTATCACGAAACCTGGAACGATCGAGCCTCCCTGTTTCATGCCTCCGGTCAGCGAAGGTGAAACCCGCAGCATGGCTGTTGCGGAGGAACCGGCGCCCTTGACCCTCTCCATGGCGGATACTTCCCAATTCACGGAAGGCAAAATCACAGTCCGCTTCCGCAACGAAGGAAACGAGCCTGTCCGGATTCCGGACGAAATCAACGACGAAACGTCCGATTTCTTTTTCGTGACGGTGTTGAGGACGCAACAGGGGAAAATGCGCGTTCTGAACAGGGAAATTGGCACTATGACCTTCCAGCGACCCTTGAACTACCGGGAGCTTGCACCCGGTCAGGAATACAGCGTCACGATTCCGGTGTGTCTGGATGAAGTCGATCTGGAAGGCTGGAAACAATGTTCTTGTGAACTCGAAACGCGCTACTATAATCAGCAGGGTAAGGATTGTTTCCTGGGGGTTCTCCGGGCAACGGCCAGGCTCACGCTGCAATGAAAAAAATCTTCCGGTATTTAATACTTCTGGCAAGCCTGTCCCTCCATGCCGCGGCATGGGGGGACATGGCCGACAACGGAGTGGAATGCTCCGTGGTGATGGAAAAAACCGAATTTGACGCGAGGGCTGCCTTCCCGGACTTCAAGCTGGTGTTCACGAACAAGGGCGAAAAGACCGTGCGTCTTTTCGATGACTTCTATCCTCTCAAGGATAACGGTCCGCATATTTCCATAGAGATTTTTTGGAAATTGACAAAAGAGAAAAAGGAAAAGGTAGCAGCATATTACCCTCATTATTGCATTGAGCGAGGACAGTTCTTGAACTTCATCACGTTGAAGCCGGGAGAAAGACATGAAGTGCTCATCAAAGATGCGTATCTGTTGATGCACTATTTTGGGCCTTCACGCCGTCTTCGCAATGGTGAGAAATATGAGTTGGAAGTAATCTTTCGTGACGGATATGGAGATTCCGGTGTTCGGAGGAAGTATGTAGGAAGAAAAGATTTCTCCGTGGTCGATCAATCGCCCTGGAGATAGTGAGACATTTTATTACAAGGTGGCTTTAAAGTATGAGAATAACGCTTACGATCCCTCTAGTGGCAATGCGGTCGCGTTCAACGTCACGATGGACAGGGAACCTATCCAGGAAGGGAAGTACGAAGGGAACTCGACGATGAAGCGCGAATTCTCGCCTTCTCCCAAAAGCTCGCGCTGCAATGAGAAAATCTTCCAAATTTTAGGGCTTTTGGCCAGCCTGTTCTTCCATGCTCCTGCATGGGGGGATATGGCCGATAACGGGATTGAATGTTCCGTGGTGATGGAAAAGGCTTCGTTCGATCCAAGAGCCGTTTTTCCGGACTTCAAGCTGGTGTTTGCCAATAAGGGAGAAAAGGCTGTGCGTCTTTTCGACGACTTCTATCCTCTCAAGGAACGCGGGCCGAATATGATCATCAAGATATGGAGTCAGGGAAACGGAAAGAAGGGAAAAAGGCCAACGGCATGGTATCTTCCCTCCTATCAAATGGAGCGTGTCGCGAATCTTATGCGCTTTATTACTCTAAACCCCGGAGAGAAACATGAAGTGCCTGTCAAGGATGCATACCTGCTGCTGACCTGTTTACAACCTCTGGCCAGCGGGAAAATATACGAATTGGAAGTACGTTTCCGGGACGGATATGGAGATCCGGATGCCCGGAGGGAGTATGTGGGGAAAAAGGATTTTATCGTCATTGATCAAACTCCCAGGTGAATTTGAAAAATTAATATAGCCCCGTTCATGAAATATGAACGGGGCTTTTTTGTGGAGGGGAGGCAAACCCCTTCTTTGGAATTTTAAACTATGAAGCCTGTGCTAAGGGGTATTCAGGGAATGAAATTTGAATGCTGAAATAAACGACGATGGACAGCAGGGGGACTCGTTTTTCCTGTAAATCCAGGGAAGGGATATTTCCGTAACATGGACGGGGAAAGTTTCAGGAGCCGGTTGTGTCCGCCCGTGCAGTGTAAAGGCCGCTGTCAGACTGGCGGTGACTCCGCATTGATGCAAATGGTTCGTACGCGTTTTCTAACGGCTGGATAGAAGTTGTTTCAACTCCGGAAGGCGAAAGTGCAGCGGAGGAAGTTCTTGCTCAAGCTCAGCTGATTTTTCTTTTCTCAGCATTTCAGCCCGTTCTTCCAGTTTTCGGGCTTCTGCCAGAATTTTGCGTATTTCCTGCCGGCCCCGGCCTATATGGGCGACGGCCCGGGAAGGATCCGGAGTAAAATCCGGTCCTCCCTTAAGATATTTTTCAAAGTATTGCTGGTAGCGTTCCGCCAATTCCATTCCTCTGGCAAAAAGCTTGCGGTCTTCTTCCACATAGGCCGTCACGGCGGGATCCACGTTTTTCGTGCTCAGGTCCGCCAGTTCTTCGTCCCTTTCCCGCAACAGGTCAGCCGCATCCCTGCTGCTTTCTTCCAGGCCCGGAAGGGTAGGGTTCTTTCAGTTTCAGGAGGCGTTGCACCAGTACGTCGCTTTTTTCCGAGTATTCCGTATTGATGTCCGCCGCCTTTTTCCAGTAGGAGACGGTAGGATCACCGCAGGAGACCATCAGGAACGCGGCCAGCATAGGGAGCATGCGCCGCAGGAAAACAGGGGCATTCATTTATCCTTTGTAGCATGCCCCAGGCGGGAATCAAGGGTGTTTTCCGTTTCCCCTGTTGTTGTTTCGCGTTGAAAAGCGGTGAAGCTTAATTGATTTCAATTCCGGAGTTTTTCTTTTCCACCGGAGGGGGCATTTCCACCACGCCGCAGCTGTTTCCGGGGGTCAGCAAAATTTCCACTTCCAGAGGCAGGGTCGTATCCGCCAGCAGCCCTTCCGGGATGGATATGCCTATGGGAGCGGAGCTTTTGCCGGGCAGCACTTCCTGGGGGGAAATGATGTCCAGAATGAGGCGCCCATGTTGGAGAATATTGATTTTACTGATGGAGAAGGCATCCTTCAGGCTTGTATTGTGCAGAGTAACGCCCTTGAGCTGGGACGGGGCGAACGGCCCTGGAATAGTGAAGCGCAGAATGGTGTTTTTTTCTCCGGCAAGGGGAAGCCAGTACGCCGCGATAGGCGCGTTGGGATTCAGGCTGTCCGTGGAGTAGGAGGATCCATTGAGGCGTTCCATCATCAGGCTGGAAAGTTCCGGGGAGGCGGGTACGCCCCAGCCCTGGGAGTACATGAGGGAAAGCAGGTACAGGGCCTCCTGGTCCCGGTATTGGACCGCCATTCTCAGGAAACGCGCTGCCTGGGCGTAATCCCGGGAGGCAAGGGGAGGCTGCTGGGGAAGGCGGGGAAAGTAGGAGGGGATGTCCATGAGCAGAATGCCCAGCTCCTTCATGGCTTCATAGCACCCTCCTGTGGCGGAACGGTAAAGCCATTCCACGCCTTCTTCCGGCCTGGAACCGTCGGGACAGTCCGGAGATATGAGGGTTTTCCCCAGTGCCTGCTGGGCTATCGGGTAGCCGGCTTTGGAAAGTTGCTCCAGGGCCGGCAGCATACCCGGCATGGAATTTGCCTGGTCGAGAATATTTTTGTTCTCCGGGGAGGGCGCGGCGATTGCCGCCACAAGATTTTTGTAGGCCGGGTCATGGAGCAGGGCCGGTTCCGGTACGGGGGGAGCAGCGATGAAACGGATTTTCGGGAAGGCTTCCTCCGTGCGTTTCGTCTCGTTTTTGAAACATGCCATTTGCATGGGAACGGCCTGGTGGGCGGCATTTTCAAAGGAGTACGTGTAGGTGCGGTCCGTGGACAGTTCCGGGAGCGCGGGAAAGAAGAAGGTGGAGGTGGATTGCCCCGGCACCGTGAAGGAGGGGACGGCATTGATGGAGCGGTCCACCAGGACGCCGTTGGAATCCCGGATGGTGAGGTACAGTTTTTCCCCGTTTGCTGCCGGGGGAATGATTTGGAGATAAATGCAGGAGATGCGCAGTTTTTCCGGCAGGATGGGAGGAAGCCCGGAACGGGTCAGGATGGTGTCGTCAAGGCGCAAACGGAACTCCGTCAGCGACCGCGGTTCCAGTGCCGCGTCTTCCGTTATTTTGAGTTCCGGAATGCGGATGGATGCCAGATCTCGTGGCGGCGGTTCCGGTTCTCCCACGCTGGAGCTTGCCGCAGGCTGCTGGATGGCTTCCTTGATGGTATTGATGGTAGTGCCCATAGGGGCTTTTTTCATGTAATCCAGCAGATAAAATGCTCCCGCTCCCAGCAGGATGGTGCATGCGCTTCCTACCAGCAGGGACATCATGTGGCGGTTGCGGCGAAGAGCGCGTGCGGACTGCCTGCGTGAGGCGGAATGAAGACAGTCCGTTCCGGTGGCGGCCTTTCTGCTGCCGATGTTTTTCCCGGCGCCGGGAGTTGGCATTCCTTCCGGATGGGCATGGCGGCGGTCTGCCGGGAGGACTTGAATAGTGGCGGAGGATTCTTCCCCGGAAATGGCGCAAATGTCGTGAATCCATTCGCCGGCAGTCTGGTAGCGGCAATTGATCTGGGGGGCCAGCGCCTTGTCCAGGGAAAGCAGGAACTGCCGTGAGTAATAGCGGGTGAGCACGGGGTCGCTGTGCAGCGGCTGCATTTCATCTTCCGCCAGGCGCGCTTCCGCGCGGTCCGGAGGATTTCCTGTAAGCAGGGCGTAAAAAGTGGCCCCTACGGAATAGAGATCGCTCCACGGGCCGATATTCGTTTTGCCCAGCGCCTGTTCCGGGGAGGAATACCCCTGGGTGGTCAGGACGGTGGCGGCATGAAGTTTCAGGGCATGCCGTGCCGCTCCGAAGTCGATCAGCACGGGCGTGCCTTCCTCCGTCAGCAGGATGTTGCCGGGTTTGATGTCCCGGTGGTAAATGTGCCGGGAATGGAGATAGTCCAGAATCCGGAGCAGGCGCGTCAGCAGCCCCTTGAGTTCGTCTTCCGTATACCGGTGCCCGGTGCTGTGAAGTTTTTCCCCCAGATAATCCAGGGAAAGGCCGGTAATATGCTCCATGGCGAAGTAGGCCGTGCCGTTGGCTTCAAAGACGGAAAGGATTCTGACGATGCCGGGGTTGTTGAGCTCCGCCAGCGTCTGAGCCTCGCTCAGAAAACTTTTCAGAGCCCAGGTGTAATTTTCCAGATCGTGTTCATTATTGGGCCGGATATGCCCGGTCAGAGGGTCCCGGTAGGAGTATCTTGAAGGGAAGTTTTCCTTGATAACCACGTTGCGGTTCAGGAACAGATCCTTCGCCAGGTATGTGATGCCAAAACCTCCGCTGCCCAGGACGCGGATGATTTCATATTGTTCCAGGCGCGTGCCGGGAGCCAGCTCCCGCTGGTAAACGAAAAAGGCCCCTTTTTCTTCCGCATGGGGCAGGGGCGGACGTCCGGGCAGAATCTGTTCCAGGCCTGTCGTCGGAGCGGGAGGCGGGACTTGCCCTGTCACCCGGGGCTGGTCGTCTGGCTGGCCTTCTTCTGCTGGCATGAGGGGAAAAGTTCCTGAAACGGAGCTGGAGCATTCTTATATGCCGCGGAAGTCAAGTCAAGGGGAATGCCTGTTTTCCTTCGTCTCCGGGGGGGCGGTATGGAAGAGGTTTTCCTGACGTTAAATGGACGCAACAAACCCGGAAGGCAAAATGAAGGAGGAAGTTTTCTGCGGTGCCCTTTCTGCCTGTTCCTCCCGCAGAGGTTTGCGGCATTCCGGGAAGCTTGTTTCTCCAAATGTTCAGGGTTTATGGCGTTTGATGAATTCCCGGGCTGCTTTCAGGTAGGCGTCCGCCGCAGCTCCGGAAGGATCGTGTTCAAAAATGGTGTGGCCGAAACTGGGGGCCTCCCCCAGCCGGATGGAGCGGGGGATGACCGTTTTGTACAGCATCTGGGGCAGATGCCGTTCCACCTGGTCGATGACCTGGCGGGAAAGATTGGTGCGGCCGTCATACATGGTCATCAGTACTCCTTCATGCCGAATGCGGGGATTGACGCCGCTGGCGCAGATTTGCGCCGTCACGTGCAGAATCTTGGCCAGTCCTTCCAAACCGAACCATTCGCATTGGAGGGGAGTCAGCACTTCGTCGCAGGCGGCCAGGGCGGAGGTCATTAAAACGCCCAGGGAAGGTGGCGTGTCCATGATGCAGTAATCATAGGTGTCCGACTCCCGCAGGGGGGCGAGCGTTTCCCGGAGGCGGGTCAGATGGTTGCCGGAACGGGCCAATTCTATTTCCACGCCGGCCAGGTCCATGGTGGAGGGGATGATATCCAGCCGTTTCCTGCCGGAAGGCAGGATGCACTCTTCCGCCGGAAGCTGGCCGAGCAGGGCCGGATACAGGCTGGGCGTGTCTTTTCCGTCAATGCCCATGCCGCTGGTGGCATTGGCCTGCGGGTCCAGGTCAATGACAAGGATTTTCTTTTTCAGCTGAGCCAGGGCGGCGGCCATGTTGATGGCCGTAGTGGTTTTTCCCACTCCCCCCTTCTGGTTGGCGATGGCGATGATTTTCATTCAGGAAAAGGATGCGGGAAAATGGTAGCATAACGGGAGGCCCTTTCAATCATTTTCCCGGAGAGCCGGAAGCTCTCTCAAGCCTCAGGGCTTTCTCCCTTGGGGGGCGGTGTGTTTCAGGGAGGGGAAGAGCGGGGGAGAAACGCTGCCGCAGATACGGCGTCAGGGAGCTGTTGGAATGGCGGGGCGTTCGGAAGACAGGATAAGACGGAAGCCCAGCGCGTTATCCCTCGTATTTTCCGGCAGGGGAGTGCGGATGGAAGTGGTGAGCTGTTTGGGGCGGAAGGACAGGTAGCTGCCTCCGCGGGCGACGCCGTAGTTGCGGATGGGGAGAGATTCCGGCCCCCCATAGGAATCGTCTACCCATTCCATGACGTTTCCTTCCAGGTCGTACAGGCCCAGGTGGTTGGGCGGAAAGGTTTTTACGGGAGCCGTGTATGGCTGCCCGTCGTTATATCCTACGATAACGCGGGAGGACGGCAAGTAAATCAGGGCGGACTGATCCGCAAAATTTCCCGTTTTATCAGGCGGCGGCCATGAATACCCCCACGGGAAGGCTTCCCGGGAGTTTTCATGAGGCAGCGTCTTTTCATAGGGGGAGGCTCCCTGTTCATCCGTCAGACGCACCCAGGAACTCCATTCCTCATCCTTGGGAAGACGGTAGGAGTCGTGCTGATCAATCAAGCCCAGTGCCCGCTCCTTGCTGGTAAGCCATCTGGCGAAGGCGCGTGCATCCTGCCTGCTGACGTTCACCACCGGGTGGTCTTCTCCCTGGGGAAAGCCGGGCCGGGCCGGAGCTTTCCTTCCGGTAGCTTTCAGGAATTCCTGAAAGTCCTTTACGCGCACTTCGTGGGTCATGACCAGAGCATTTCCTCCCACAGGAACCAATTTGATGCCCAGGCTGTTAGTCCAGGGCGAGCCAAAGACGACGGACTTGTCCGGCTCTAACTGCAGGGAAAGGTATAAATCCTGCGGATCCAGCCCCCTGCGGCGCATGGTGGCGTGCCCCGGCAGTTTGATTTCAATGACGTAGGGAACCTGGTTGACGTATTCTTCAATGGGGGTACGCCCGATGAGCCTGTTATTGAAAAGACGCTGGCTCCTGGCGGGTTGGTGGTGACGGTAATGGGCACCTGGAACACGCGGGTGACGTTCAGGACGTAGGCATTGTGATTTTCCGTGCTGCCGGAAGCCTGCGGAAGCGGATCCGCATTGATGGAAAATTCCTTGCCCAGCAGCCCCTCCCGTTCGCATTTCTTGTTCAGCCATGCCAGGTAGGCCGTGATGCCGTCCTGCGTGAGCAGGGCCACATCCTTCTCCGGATGCCCCGGTTCCGTCTGTTCCCTTTTCATCTGGAAATTCCCTTTCTGGCGGTCTTCCCTCAGAAATTTGTTGAACAGGGCGGCGGTAAGGGGGCCTTGCGCCACATGGCGTGTTTCTGCGGGCAGGTACGTAACACCCTCCGTATCCTTCCAGGGCTGGCTGTCCGTAGGGGGATGGTACTCCTTCAGCACACCGCCCAGGGCCAGCGTGGACCCTCCTTTGACGGTTCCCGCCTCTTCCTTGTCCGCAAACCCCGATTTCTTGATGGTATAGGCTACCGGGGAGCCGGAAGGCAGTTCAATGGGGCCGTAGGGCGTTTCATCCAGATAGTTGCCGTCCGCATCATACACGGACGCTCCCGCCGGGGAGCTGGTCACCAGCACGTATCCGGTCCGGGATTCTTCTTCCGGAGCGGATGATTGGATATCCGGATGAATATCCGAGGCAGGTTCCTCCGGCGGATGCTGGCTGTTGTTGAGCCATAAAGCCCCCCAGTAGGCAGTCAGGGCTCCGGCGACGGCTGCAGCCAGAAGCTGAAGAGCCCGTCTGAGTTTGCGGCGTTTCTTTTTCTTCTGAAGACGAAAACGGGAAGGAACTTCATATCCCCGGAGGACGTCTATTTTTTCCGCCAGCTCCTCTGCGGAATCAATGGGGCATTCTTCAATGCGGGGTTCCGCCGCCTGGCAAATGATGGTGTTGAAGGCCTGCCATTTCTTGCGCACGGTGCCTTCCGGCAAGTCATCCGGGAGTTCGGGAAAATCCATGCGGTCCTTTCCCGTGCTGATTTCATACAGAACCTTGGCCAGCGCGTAAACGTCCGCCCGCCGGGTGCCGGGGCCGTCGGGGGGGATGAATCCCTCCGTCCCTACAAAGCTGCGCTGGTCCAGATGGGCCACCAGGCCTATGTCCGCCAGTTTGGGGCGTCCGTTGACAAAGATGACGTTCGCCGGCTTGATGTCCCGGTGCGTCAGGTTCTTGCTGTGCAGGTACAGCAGGGCGTGGGCCAGCTGGCTGCCTACCTCCAGGCAGTAATCCAGGGGAAGAGGCTTGTTGCCGGAAAACTTCTTGTCCGTCTGGAGCGTGCGCGGAATATATTCGTCCGGTGTAATATGAACTCCGGTGCGGGCGTCGTCGCCCAGTTCCATGACGTAATAATAAAACGGGGAATCCTGGTCATGCCTCCCTACATGCAGGATATGGACCAGCCCCGGATGGTTGCGGGCGATGGGTTCATACTGGAGAATGCCCTCAAATTCCCGGTTGAAAGAGCGCTCGTCTTCAAAATCCTCCCTCCATACGATTTTGACGGCGCGCCACGCCCCGGTCAGGGATTTTGCCAGCCATACTTCTCCGTACGCGCCGCTCCCTATCTGGCGCACAACTTCATGGTCCGGAATGGAGGGAGTGGGACGCACCACCCGCTTGACGGGCAGCGTCGGCAGGTTGCCGCCGGGCATGGGTGATGCGTCCGAAGCCATGGAAAGCGCGGGAATCAGGAAATAACGCCCAGGTTTTTACCTACCTTGCAGAAGGCCTCAATCGCCTTGTCCAGCTGTTCGCGGGTATGGGCCGCAGAAATCTGCGTGCGGATGCGGGCCTGTCCCTTGGGAACGACGGGATAGAAGAAGCCGACGGCGTACACTCCTTCGTCCAGAAGCTGGGCGGAGAATTTCTGGGACAGGACGGCATCCCCCAGCATGACCGGGGAAATGGGGTGGTCCTTGCCGCCGATGGTGAATCCGGCTCCCGTCATGGCGTCACGGAAATACTTGGTATTGGCTTCTACGCGGTCGCGCGCTTCCGTGGACTGTTCCAACAGGTCCAGCACTTTGATGGAAGCGGCTACGATAGCCGGGGCCACGCTGTTGGAGAACAGGTACGGGCGCGCCTTCTGGCGCAGGATATCCACTACTTCCTTCGGGCCGGAGACGTAGCCGCCGGAAGCGCCTCCCAGTGCTTTGCCCAAGGTGCCGGTGGTGATGTCTATATGGCCGAACAGGCCGCGGTATTCATGCGTGCCGCGGCCCTTTTCGCCCAGGAAGCCCGTGGCGTGGCAGTCGTCAAAGTGGACAATGGCATTGTACTTGGCTGCCAGCTCGTGAATCTTGTCCAGCTGAGCAATGATGCCGTCCATGGAAAAGACGCCGTCCGTGGAAATCAACTTCACGCGCGCTCCGGCGGCGTCCGCTTCCTGGAGCTTGGCTTCCAGGTCTGCCATGTCGTTGTTGGCATAACGGAAGCGCTTGGCTTTGCAGAGGCGCACGCCGTCAATAATGGAAGCGTGGTTCAGGGAATCGGAAATAATAGCGTCGTCTGCAGTCAGGAGGCCTTCAAACAGCCCGCCGTTGGCGTCAAAGCAGGAGGGAAACAGAATCGTGTCTTCCGTGCCGAGAAATTGGGTAAGACGTTCTTCCAATTGACGGTGAAGGGTCTGCGTGCCGCAGATAAAACGCACGGACGCCATGCCGAAACCCCACTGGTCGATGGCTTTCTTGGCGGCTTCCATCACTTCCGGATTATTAGCAAGGCCCAGATAATTATTGGCGCACATGTTGATGACGGAGCGTCCGTCCTTCAGCGTCACTTGGGAGTACTGCTGGGAGGCGATAAAGCGTTCTTCCTTGTAAAGTCCTTCCGCACGCAGTCCGTCCAGGGTGGAAGTGAGGATGTTTTTGAATTCGGGGGTATACATGTTGAATAATGGAATATGAATTGAAATAGTCAGCAAGTGAACGATCAAGGATCACACGGTTGCTCCCGCATCATTATCACAACGGAGGCGGGAGGAAAAGCTTAAAGAATACGGCCTGATGCCCGGAGGCGGGAGCCGTCCTTTCCCCGTGCAAAGTAAAAAAGCGGCAAGGGCGCAGGCATCCGCGCATTACCTGAAAAAGAAGGCAAAACATCGGAAAAATCAGCATTTCCCGGATACCGGGCAAAAAGAAAAGCCCACGCCCGTTTACGGAAAAGGGATTTGATGCACCAGTGGATATTCGGATGCGCTTGGAAAAAATAAAGGCCGGAGCTGATTTGCTCCCTTAAACCTCCATTACCGGTCCGGTTATGCAACCATCCCCCCGTTTTCTTACGGAGCCGCGGATTTGGCTGAATTCCAGCCCTTCGCATGAACCTCAAGCCGGAACTGGTTTCCGGCAGGGAGAACTTTCCTTTTTCTGGACGCCATGGGGAAATCTCTGCGATGCTGGCGTCCGGAGCAATTCCTATGATCCGTTTCAGGATACCTGGAGGGAAGGAGATGAATATGATGTATCCCGGTACAAGGGGGGAAGGTCCATTTTTTTCGGAAGCCGGCCCTTCAACGTTAGCTGCTGTTCAGAATGGTCTTCAAGGGCAAATGCACCCTCTTTGCCCCCCACCTTCAGGTGAATTTCAGGGAATCTTTTCTGGAGCGCCGGGCGGTGCTGTTTCCCCCTCCTTCTGAATCTGCTGCTTCCGGGGGGAAGGGCGGAATAAAAAAGTTCGGCGTTCCCCATCCGGCTTAAAGGGAGGAGGCCGCAACCTCGGGTTTCTTGGCGATTTAATCCTCTGCTTTCAGGGAAAATTCCAGCATTCGGTCCCCCTCAAACGTGAAAAACGCCTCAAACCGTTTCCCGTCCAGCATGGCGGGCAGCCAGAACCGGTCATCCTGCCACATGAGGTCATAGGGAATCCCGTCCACCGGACACCAGAAGGGCTCCGCCTCGGGGGTTTCCGTGGGAGTGCCTGTAAAAGACGTCGCCATAAACACGTGGCAGCGGATTTCCGGAATGGTGCCGCAGGCAAAGGAAAAATTCAGCACGCCCATTTCCCGGGCATCCTCAATATCAATGTGAAGCTCTTCCCGAACTTCCCGCAAAACGCATTGCAGGGCCGTTTCCCCCGGTTCAAACTTTCCGCCGGGGCCGTTCACCTTGCCCGCACCGATTCCCCTCTTTTTGCGTATCAGGAGAATCCTTCCTTTCTGCACCACGAACATTAACGTGGCGAGAATATCGGGGGTCCACTGTGCGGGCCATTGAAAGCCGCTGCTTTTTTCTTGCATGGGCGCATATTACAGGATGGGAAGGGAATCATGAAGAAAAATGCGGAATACTGTGACCATCACACATGCTTGAAAAGGGTTGAATTCTCTTAAAGAAGCTTGAAATGCCTTGAAAATGCGTGTTTGTTGCGGAGGAATGGGAGGGAGCAGAAGAAGTCGCGCCCATAAATGCCCGTAAGGGGGCATTTGCCCCGTTGGGGACACTCTCTCCTGCGTTCCGCGCGTGCCTCGCGCAGCACTGTTTGCCGTCTCATCTTGATGGGCATTTCCTGAGTGGAGGGCGTTAGGGATATATGCCATACTTGTTCACATCCGGATGCTCCATCAACCTTCGAGGTTTCTGCAGGGCGGGATAAAAGGGGAAATTCCTTTTCCGCCATGACTGGAATGAATCTCTTTTTCCTTTTCCCGCAAGGCCGTCGCGTTCTATGCTTCTTTATCTCTCCCGGTTTATATTTCGCCGGAAGGTTCACTTTCAACATTTGCAAAAGCATGTATGACGTCGTAGCTCTCGGAGAATTGCTGATAGACTTCACTCCCTGCGGAATAAATGACCGGGAACTGCCCGTTTATCAGGCCAATCCGGGCGGAGCGCCCTGCAACGTCCTGTCCATGCTGTCCAGGCTCGGGCGCAAAACCTCCTTTATTGGCAAAGTGGGCCACGACATGTTCGGGAAAATGCTTCGCCGCACGCTTCAGGAAGAAGGCATCGGAGATTCAGGGCTCGTCTCATCCCGGGAAGTCAATACGACGTTGGCTTTCGTTCAGATTGACGAACACGGAGACCGTGAATTTTCCTTTTACCGTAATCCCGGCGCCGATATGAAGCTGACTGCGGGAGAAGTGGCCCTTGAATTGGTGGAGCACGCGCGCGTCTTCCATTTCGGGACGATTTCCATGACGCATGATGATGTTCGGAGGGCTACCCGGCATGCCGTCAGCCATGCGCGGAAAAAAGGAGCACTCATCTCTTTTGACCCCAATCTCCGTCCGCCCCTGTGGCCTGATATGGAACTGGCCCGGGAACAAATGCTCTACGGATGCGGCGCATGCAGCGTCATGAAAATAGAAATGGAGGAACTTCTCTTCCTCACCGGCTGCGCCACCATGGAAGAAGGATTGAGGATTTTGCAGAGGGAGTTCGACAATTTGCGCCTTATTCTGGTGACGGGGGGCAGAAAAGGAAGCTGGGCTGCCTATGAAAGCAAACTTATTCACCAGCCTACGTACTTGAACGTCAAGACTATTGACACAACAGGAGCCGGAGACGCCTTTTTGGGATGCTGCCTGGACCGGATTCTGGAAACCGGGCTGGAAAACCTGACGGAAGGCCAGTTGGCGGACATGCTTTTGTTCGCCAATGCCGCCGCTTCCATTGTGACGACACGCAAGGGAGCCATCCGTTCCATGCCGAGCCGTGAAGAAGCCGTGGCCCTGATGGCGGAGGGTTTTTAACGGATGCCGTAAGGGCCAATCCTTTACTGATTACGTCCGGATTGTTTCCGGCAAGTAAGAGTTCGGGGGGGGCCGGAAGTGGGAAAATGCCTTTCTTTTTATAGCGCATGCCCTCCCCTGTTGATAAAAAATGTGTTGCGGCTTATTTTCCCGCCGGCGGCAAACGAAAACCGCAAGAGCTGGAAACCAGCAACTTGCGGTATGAAAGAGGATGGTGCTCGGGAGGGGACTCGAACCCCTACGGTTTATCACCACTAGATCCTTAGTCCTATGCATTACTATTGATTATCAATAATAAACGTTTTTTAACTCCTCTCGGCTACCAATAGGCTACCAAACGTGCAGAAGCAAGCCCTTTTTGAATGCCTTTTCGCAGGTGTAAAATCTGCCCTCTTATGTCTTTTTAAGAGATTGGAAATTTACTCTATATTCAGAATTCACTGCATTAGTAAATTTCCGAATATGGAGTAAATCAAGCGAATGCAAGAAGGGTTTTGTTGGTCGAATGAGGTTGAGTATTTTCCTAGGACAACTTCACCATGTCCGCTAATTGCAGGAAGTACTCTGTCGACCAGATATTAAGCGTATTCTGATCTTTGATGAAAGGCATGACATCGTCCTTTCCAGAAATTCAATTAGTTCTTTTTCTTGTTCGTCTTTTCGGCACATGCCCGGATAATGGAGATATCCATCCCGGTGATCATGTCCCAGTCAGCTCTCAGGTACTCATTCAAATAAGACCGCATGGTCTTCATCGACTGAATGTGAAGATTGGATGAAGAGACAATCAAATCGCACAAAGCTTTTTCGGGAGTCGCTGTCAGGTAGAAATACCCTTCTTCCGTCTTTTGCCGGGTCAGGCCAATCGGAAAATAAGCCTCGGGCGCCTGAATGTGTACTCGTAACGACCTGTCGCATTGTCAAACACCTTGCTCCGCTTCATGCAGGAGGACTTGAGAAGAGCCACCCGTTCCGGTATCACTCCTGCCCTGGATAATACCGTTTCATAAGAAACATAGGAGGAATGAAGAAGATGGTTCGCGACAAGTTCACGAGAATAAGTGCCCTCCCCTTCTTCAGGAAGACACAGGTAAATCTCCCGGCGAAGATTGAGAATGACGCCTTCTCTCTGCAGGAGGGATATTTTGACCATGGGAGCCTTGTACTCCTTAAGCGCAGACTTAAGGGTATGTGTATTGACAGGGACAGTCTCAAACTATTTGGACAGAAAAGAAGCCATGTGATCGAATAGAGAAAAGTTAGCGAGAATTGCAGGAAAAATCAGCTCAAAATGAAACAAGTGTGCAAAAATCGCTAAAATTGATGACGAACGTGAAGAATATTCAACGGTAACTTTGTCAATGAGAGGATAAATGCTCCCCTTGTAATCGCTCCCTCGTCGTACTGAGGTTGACAAACCAGATATTCCCAGACAGTGGATAAGAAGAAATCACTCGCAAGAACTCTTTCCGATACCTCTTTTACTGAAAATTGCTTCATTAACAACGCAACAAAGCCTCTGCCGCAGTCACGAGAGTTTGACGAATTTCCAGAGCCATTTCAGAAGAAACGTGTGTCCCCACAAAATCGGCAGCTTTGGAGGGACCTTCGTCTTCTTCCCTGCTAAAATAGGTTTCCAGACATTGAAGTGCGTCCTGTGTTGCCGTATTGCCCGATTTCTTCTCGAATGCAAACTGTTGGAAAATATTCCAGCCATCCTGATGTTTCCCATCGTAGTAACGCATGACGTAGTACAGGTCGTAGGCATCCTTGGGTTGGCGGCGATGAAGAAACGCCCGCAACTTAAGCATCAGGAAAGCTCCTGCTTCACAAACACGCAGAGGAACCTGTATGGCTTCCCCCTCTTCATCCGGAACTTCAAACATGATTTTGCGGGAGGACTCGATAGCCCGTTTAACGCCCAGCAAATTACTGGCTCTGATTCCGGCTATTTCTATCGAACTGGTGGGGTGGACGTGTTCTGTGAGAAAGTCAATAGGGATACGAATGCCATCTATATCTGCTATAAAACGTCCTCCTTCCTTCTGATCTTCCCGGTACCCCAATGCTCTCAATTTCCAATCGATAGGTGACATGTCCCCGTCTACAGCAACACTGATTCCCAAATCCACATCAAGAGTCACCGGCCTCAAGAGAGTGGTATTCATATTGCCGGAACAGATGAACCTGGGCACCAGGCCCCCTATTAAAACCATGCCATGACGATAGTTTTCCAAGGCTCCCCACAGGGAGGCAAGTACCTTTCCCGCATGATTCGTAATAACTTCGCTGTAGCTGGTATAATGATTAAATTTCATGATTCCTGCAAAAATCCGGACATTGTTCAAGGGCCTCCAGGGCTTCTTCACTCCTCAGCCCCTGTCCCTTCAAATCGATATAAATTTGCGCATCCGAAACCAGCGGGACATGACGGGAACGTTGGAGTTGACGCAGGACATCCTGATCTTCAGAATAGAACAAGAGCAGATTTCCCCCTTGTTCCACTCTTCTTCCCACCAACCCCGGAGACAATTCAGACAAATCCGGAATACGAGACACATAGGCACTACAAATGACTGGTTCCGTAAAAGAGGCGCGTTGCCAGGCTCCAACCCATTGTGTAAATCCTACCCTGGCTCCGTTCTTCTCCGCCCACTGGAGCAACATATCAGCCAGTTCGGCAATACCGATTCCTACAATGGAATACCGGACAACTCTCTGATGAGCGCGCTTTTCATGCCATATGTCCAACAACTCCCGTTCATGAAGAAGAGAAACTTGCCGATAAGGATGACGATCAATAAATTGCCTATCTTCCAGCCCCTTGATGACTTTATTCACCAAGGCTGTACTTGTGTTGATTCGGCCAAATCCTTTTGGCTCCATTTTTTGGAAACATTGAAAAGAAGAGCCCGGACAATGCGTTCGCTTTTACCGGAGAACAGGTCTTTGGCGCCTTTGTTGAATCGAAATCGTTTCAAGGGGCTTCCAGTATTGCCAAAATAAACTTTCCCTTTTTTGTAATAAAACGCTCCATTGGGATCAGCAACGGCAACATGAGCTTCCAAGGCTTTTTTAACGAACGGCCCCGCTGGAATACAGGGAAGAACGAGTAATTGATCCCTAAAGGAATCCAGATTTTGAGGCGGCATCAGCCTGTAAACCGTCGGCAGTTCAATGTATTCCTGCGGCCTCCCGGCATCATCATATTCCTCAAAATCAAGAACCACTCTGGTTGGCTCAATGGACAGTCGCGGAAAGTCCCATGTATCGTGAAGCTTTGCGAATGCCTCACGCAATTCATTTTCTGTAGAAATAAGGGATGCTTCCTGCCTTGACTCCATAGGACTTTTCTACTTGATCTGCTTTGTATGCACAACATAAATTTACTCTATATTCAAAATTCACTGCGTCAGTAAATTCTACCTATAGAGTAAATTCGAGCTCTAAAGTTTTTGAGTGAATGATTAAAAAGGGGGCAACGGCAACTATGTCAATGAGAGGATGAATGTTCCCTTTGCAAGCGCTCCCTCGTTGCCCTGAGGTCGACAAACCGGCTGCTTCCAAGGCACAGGATGCAAAGCATGCCGTTCTTTTCCCAGTTGTAGACGGTTCTGCGACAGGGGCAGGAGGAACTGTCGAACAAATCGGTTCCTTTCGGGAAAAGAGACAATTTGACAAGCTCGGTTTCTTCCATAACGTATCGGAACCCGTTGCCGAGGGCTTGCCGTGCCAATCGTTGAGACAGAGCTTTCATATCTATGTAGTTCGTCTTACCTATCCGTTTTACAGGAAGGCATCTGTCTTCAATCCAGGCATGGATAGTTCCCCAGGAGGGTGATGAGCCCGGAAAGAAAAATTTCCGGAGCTGGTCATGAATTGACCGATACGGCAGTATTGAGGTACTTGTATGGGAGATGCTTGTTTTGAATGCATCCCTCTGGAATTTACCCATATAGCCGAACTTCCTGACAACTATCGAACTACCGAGGAATAGATCGAATTTTATTCGTAATACGTTGATAAATAATAATCAAATATTAAGCTTCCATTTTGCTTCTTGCCTGAGGAAGGCCTCATCTTAATCTAAACCACCTATAATCATGACTACTCAAGGTCGAGCTCATTTACCTTCCCTCCAATCCGAATATTGGGAGTACTCGGAGACTGTCTCTATCGAAACGCCACAGGGAAAACAAAAGCGGGTATCTTCCGCCAGAGATCGTCTTATAAGGAGCTGGAGAGAAATCCTGGCAAACTCAAAAACAAATCCGGGGGTATCTGTGAGAAAAAATCACAGAGAAGAAACGCTTCTTAAAGAAATTAAAAAGGACCTCAGAGAAAAGGAGGATATCTGCGTGCGTGGAGGTATTCCCCAAATGCCCCCATTCGCATGGAGATCCACACATCTTCCTTTCAATACAGGCAGGCTCTTTTCCCCAGGCAGCTCCTGACCTCAAAAATCAAGGATGCTGGTGTAGTAGATGAATACGGACGTTTTTCGGAAGAGTATCTGAACCTTTACTACTCCTTGCCTTGGGAATTGTACTGCGATGAAAGTATTAGACTCGAATCACACCCTCTGTTCGACTCAAACTGTTCTCTTGATGATGAGAAGGTATTGAGAAGCGAAGCTGTATATGCGCAATCCATCGTTAAAACACCCCGGGAATGCGAACAGTTGATACTGAAACTCCGTAGAGCTGCTGGCATGTTAAGGGCATTGCCTTTGAAAAAGGCCGCAAAGTTCCTGGAAACGCCCGTTGAAGATTTTGAAAATGAATCTCCATTGGACGCCAGAGACACATTGGGTTGGACGTTGGATATCACCTCCGCCGAAATAGCCAAAGAAGCAGACAGAATTCTTGCCATGGATACGATCCTGCCGGCAGAAAAACACGATGGAGTCAATAGCTGGCGTGCCCTCAAACTTGTTTTCATCGCACTGTGTGCGGAAAAAGGATTTAAGAATTTCACTCGCTGGGATGTACGTGAAAAATGGCTTCAATTGTTTGCGCCTCCCACCTCCTGCAAGAAAGACTCTTTTTCAATCCTGTCCATTTCTTCCGGGTTGCAGGAAGGAGGAGCCAAATGTTCATCCAATACCAAGTTGGCACAGCTTTTGACTCGTTGGGGATTCGGCTGGTTTCCGACTTCGTAAAAATGGATTTCATTTTTCGGAAAATGAACCATTGAGTTTTTAAAAGTCGGCATGCAGGAACCATGTCCTCTCTGTATCCGTTTCTCATGTACTACGGATATGGGACGTGCTCGATATTTGGCATATTCATTGTAAGTTGCTTGTGACTGAAAGTCAGGAGAGGAAATTCCATGTCCGATAGTTGATTAAATTACCCGCAGTCTGAGTAGATTCCGAAAGGATGCGGTCAGCACAGGCATCCTCCATATCGGAATCTCAATGCTGTCGAATCAAAGAATTCGTAGATAATAACGAGATTTTTTCATTAGGCTCTACACCCTCCCGGGTACTCATTTATTCATGGATCAAAGAAGGAATTCTTCCCTGCAAAAGAATAAATGAAGAAAGGGTTATACATCTGTCGGCATTGAAGACATGCTTGGAAGCGCAGGCCCTGCAGAAGGGCTTCCAATATGAATTAGGGAAAACAACCCTTGTCAAATTGTCCCTTTTTCCTTCCTTGTTCCCTCCTTCTGCCATCCCGTGCCGCAGAACAGTCTACAACTTGGAGAAAAAGGGGCTTCTATGTGTCCTGAGTATCGGGAAAAGTCGCTTTGTAGACGTTCACGCAACGGAACAGCGTTTGAAACAGCGAGGTCATCCATCCCTCTTCGGTATGGTTCGGAGATGCAGATCCATCCGGAAGCCCAAGACAAAGGCTCTCTGTGAACTAGAAAATACATACCAAACTGAGCAACCATTCCAAGCAGTCCCTTCTCACACCCCATGCACTTGGGATACCTTCTTTTGGGGATGTCCACTTCCTTCTCAAGAAAAAGCCCTGCCTGACAAAATCGTTCTAACCGTCAAGACAGCTCTGCATGGCATAACCGATCTACATGGGTTCATCAAACATCTGGAGGGCAATCCTTCAAATCATGCTTTGGGGAAGAGCCTGTTGCACAACGTTCACCAAAAAACATCCCGGGAGAATGAACTGAAATTGTCGACCAGGAAGCTCACCCTCTATTTACCGTCCCCTTATCAAGGAGGGCCTAGGCCTCGGAATACTCCTGTCAACCATTGTTCATTGCCTGGACAATTCGCACCCTTCTGGCCATTTCCTTCGTTAAGGGAGGTCCCCCCACCTCTTTCCCATGTGGAGCTTGTCGTCAGCCAGAAAGAGGAAAGTATCCTCATAACCATGTATATCTCAGTAAACCTTCTGAGAACACTAAGAAATCATCTCTGGATGATAGATGGAACCGCCGATCAACAGACGGCTCAAGAGCAGTTCTCTCGAATTTATTTTAGCAATCCCGCCATTGCCGATCAGAAATCTGCTAACTGGTTAGCAGAACCCATTACTGCTGCACAACGCACTGCTAACCTCAAAAAGATGCTGAATGCTGTGATTGATATGGAATGGGAGGACATCAAGCGAGCTTACTTCCAAACCTAACAAGAAAAATATCCTGTGGGCAGCATTTGGGACAACGGAGTAAGCGTTACTCTTGCAGGCATGGAAGTCTGCTACCATTATCTTTCCGCAGGGAATGCTCCATTCATCGTTAATCAGATGAAGCCATTTTTTGAGAAGCATTTCAAAAAGAATCGATTTAGAACACACGGAGAGCGGGCAGGCGCCATTGATTGCGGAAAGGACGATCAGGAAAGCCTCGTGTCCTGCCATGGATATCCGCGTAATGGCATGGAACTTGTTTGCTACGCCAAGACAGCTGACATCTTCAAATTTGAGCTCAGATGTAATAGAGGCGCGCTTGTTGCGGATTTTCCTGAAGGCGAATGCAAAAGACGAATGTGTAGCAGCCTGGATGACTTGTGCCGCCTCATTGATCATGCCATTAAGCATTCACGGGGACGAATAGAGGACTTGGTGAATAGTTTAAGCAAACCATTGCCTTCTGCCGATTCCATAGCCCTATGGTGGTTTTCCGTCCTTAATATGGATCGTAAGCTGCGATTATGGTCTGAAGCTCTGGATAGTGAACTCCAGCTGAGAGCAAGCCGAATCAAGGAGGAAGCCTTGAAAGCTCTCATTATGCCGGAGGGATGGCCCATCCGAAACCTTGGTGTGGAAACGGTCAATTTCATGCGAAGAATGGAGAGAAAAGGATACGTGAAAAGACATGCCGGAAGATATCATGCCTTGGTAAAAACGAATTCAAATCATGCTCCCTTAAATTGAAGGGAGGGCCACCTTGGGCACGCCTTTAACGGGTGTGCTCAAGGTGAGGCGCGGAAGGGGTGCTTCCGTGTTAAATCTTGCGTCGTCGAGCGGATTCTTTTTTCTTTGAGCGAAAGCGAAAAAGAAAAAAGAGAGCCAGCGAGCGGGGGGCGGAGCCGCCCCCCGCAAGATTACATCGGAAGCCTAGCTTCTGCTATAAATGAGGTATTTGATCGGAATCATCAGCCCCCTTCCTCCCTCAATTAAGGTGACGATGGTGTTATATGAAGATGAGCGGGACAAGTATCCGCCATTTCCCGGCCTCTACATGCATTGCGTGCAGAGGCCTTTATCATTAACCATCAATAATATCAATTCATCATGGCTATCAAACTCATCGCCAACTACAGCAAGCGCCTCGGCCTGCCGGGGTATTCCTCCCATCAGTTTGAAGTCTCCATCGAAACGGAGATCGGAAATACGTCAGAACTCGATTTTGCCGCAGAACGTCTCTACAGCTCGCTCCAGTCCGCTGTAGATACCCAGATCCGGCGGGTCGGATTTGTCCCTGATGCCTCCTATGGATCGGGAAGCATATCCGGTGCTCCGCTTCCTGCCATGCGTCAGGTTTCACGGCTGCCTGAGCCTCCGTCTTCGAATCCTCAGACATCTCACCCCGAAGAACCGGCGTGGAGCTGTTCGGAAAAACAGAGGCAGGTTATCCTATCGCTGGCACGTAAAAACGGGATCAACAATTCCGCACTTCATGATCTGGCCGTACTCTGCTTCGGCAAGGGAGCCTCGCAGTTGAACAAGCTGGAGGCATCTTCCCTGATCAACGAACTGATAGAAAAATCAGGAGGAATATCCCGCAAGGCTCCTTCCTTCGGAAGCTGTGCTCGACTTCAGGAGGTTGCTGCACCTGAAATGCGGTAAACATCTGCATATCCCTGTTGCCGGAGCCTTTCCATGGAGGGCTCCGGCAACGGAGTCTTGTTTTATCTGCCGTATCCAGAAATTCCTGAGCCGGGAAGTTTTCCGGCTCTAATCACCAAAACACTTCTTTTCAAAGCAAGCTCTTGTTCAGTAGTAGATATCTTCGGTTCCCAAAAATCACATCATATTGTGATTTTACCAGAAAACAGAGTAGACAGAACATTCAAAACATGATATTTCACATTGTATTGTGAATTTGAGTGATATCGGAACATACATTCGAGAACGACGCCGGATACTGGGCATTACCCTGAAGGATTTGTCCGAACTTTCCGGCATAGGGATCAATACGCTCAATAAAATCGAACTTGGGCAGGCCAACCCGACATTCAGAATCCTGATGGAACTATTCGATGTACTGGGACTGGAAATGTCGTTGAGCCCCAGAACCGATGTGATGAAAGGGCCTGAATCATGAGAAACGCCCTTGTATTGTTGCGGAATATCCCTGCCGGAACGTTGACAGAAGAATCCCCTTCCAGCTATGTATTCCGGTATCTGGATTCCTACCTGATGAGAGAAGAGCTTCCTCCCATCAGCCTGACAATGCCTAAAACCTCCGAAGAGTACCGTTCCCCCCCATCTATTTCCCGTTTTCTTCAACATGCTCTCGGAAGGCGTCAACAAGGAAATTCAGTGCCGTCATTTCCATCTGGATGAAAAGGATCATTTCGGGCTGCTCCTTGCAACAGGTCATGATGATACGATTGGAGCATTAACAGTACAGCCTTATACCAACGATGAACATTGACCGTTGCCCCTCGACGCTGGTTCCCGGATTCACCTCCTACAGCCCGGCCGGATTGCGGAAACTGTTCGACGGTAAAAAAGTGTCTCCGATTCTTCCTTATGACGCCCCCGATATTCATGGAGAGCCGGAAGAGTTTCTGAAAAACCGCGAGCATATTTCCATCTCAGGGGTTCAGGAAAAACTCTCTGTTCTTGTTGACCAGGGAACAATCCGTCTGACCAAGTCGGGAGAACAGGGAACGCATCTTCTGAAGCCCATCTCATCACGCCTCGCCCGGGCTTCCGACATGCCGGCCAACGAACACGTGACCATGCAAATTGCCGCTCAGCTATTCGGAATTTCAACGGCTCCCAACGGACTATGCTTTTTTCAGACCGGAGAACCAGCCTATATCACCCGGCGATTTGACATTACTCAGAAGGGCGGTAAACTACGCAAGGAAGACTTCGCCTCACTGGCCGGGAAAACATCCGCCCAGGGCGGTTCCAACTTCAAATATGATTACTCCTACCTGGAAATGGGAGAGCTCATCCAGCGTTACGTCCCCGCGTGGAAAATTGAAATGGAACGCTTCTTCCGTCTGGTGTTGTTCAATTATCTGTTTTCGAACGGCGACGCGCATTTGAAGAATTTTTCCGTACTGGAAACTCCTCAGGGAGATATGACCTTGTCCCCCGCGTACGATCTGCTCAACACAAGCCTGCACATTCAGGACAGCGATTTCGCCCTGTCCGGCGGCTTGTTTCGAGGCGCATCGACGCACACGAATCTCAACCTGTTTGAAGAGTTCGGACGGCAACTGGGGATGCAGGACAAACGCATTAGGACAGTCATCGACCATTTGATGAAATCCAGAGAAGAAGTAGAGACCCTAGTGAAGTGCTCATTCCTCTCTCCCCCGGCCAAACGAGCCTACATGCTCTCCTACAGAACGCGCTACAATACCCTTCGATGAAATTTACCTGCCATTTCCTTGCCCCCTATCATGAAATGAAACTTGTAGAGAACAGATTGCAGGGAAAGGTTTGAAAGCAATTCCGTACCGAGTAAGTTCCGAACAAGCTCAATACAAGTATCGGACAAGTTCAGGAGAACAGTCCCGACATCCTTCCATTCACTCAGACGATTGGCGGTAGGCAGCAATTCTTGCCGGCTGCCCGTTATATAGACTTGAAGACAGGCATTTAGCTTCTGTCTTCATCCCTCAACACCCGTTTCCCATTCGCAGGGGAGCGGGTGTTTTCGTTTCAACCCATATTTCATCATCAATATGTATCCTATCATCGCATTGCCTCATTGTCCGGCGACAGCCCGGCACATCCTGCCTTTGGAAGATACCAGACAGGCAGCTCACCTCCAGCGGAGAAACATCATGCCGGAACCGGCAACGGCTCCAGTAGTTCCTCCGACTGTATTCCGTAAGGGGCTTCTCCTCCATTGCGGGGCTGAAGTCATCGACAGGAGAACTCTGTCCCGTGTGGAAACCCCGTCCTGTACGGAATCGTGGTTCCCGATTCCCCACGACTTCCTTCTGAAGGAAGTGGAATCCCAGCTCACCGCCCACGGCTTCGGGATCGGGGAAACCACCCATGCCCTCAGCCATGAAGGAAAGCGGTATTTCGGAGTTCTCCAAATCCTGCGTCCTGACGATGGCCCCGACGACTACTCGTGGATTGTCGGCATACGCAATTCCCATGACAAGACCTTCCCGGCCTCCCTGGTCATGGGAACGCGCGTCTTCGTCTGCGACAACCTTGCCTTCACCGGAGAAGTGAAACTCTCCCGGAAGCATACGAGGTTCGCCGTGCGGGATCTGCGCTTCATGACCTCCCGCGCCGTCGGAAGGCTGGGAGAGCAATTCCACCGCGAAGACGAACGGATCGCCGCCTACAAAAGACAGAGACTGACCGACAAGGCGGCTCATGATCTTCTGATCCGGGCGGTCGACTGCCGGGCCATCATGCCGACCGTTCTGCCGGAAGTCATCAGGTACTGGCGAGAGCCGCTTCATGAGGAATTCCGGCCCCGCACCGTCTGGAGCCTGTTCAACGCCTTCACGGAGCAGTTCAAGGCCGTCAACCCGCATGTGGCTGCCAAACGGAGCCAGGCTCTGCACGGCCTGTGCGATTCCGTCTGCGGCCTGATCGCCTGAGTGTAATAAAAAAAGATAACAGGAAAGGAAACATCTCATGAATCCATCCTGCTCATTGACGGGAGCGCAAGCCGCCGTCCTGATCCTCACACAATCCGTATCCGGACAAACGAGCGATGAGCTGATCGCCTCCTTCCACCCGGAAGAACGGGGACGGGTCAGGCAAATCATTCGCCTGCTGGAACACCGTGGACTGCTCATCCGCCAAACGGAGGAAGACGATCTCTTCGTCTTCCCCCGCACCTGGCATCCCACCTGGGACGGGAGAATAGCCCTGTTGAAGTGGGCCGCCTACCTGGGCAACATCCGGCTGGCCGGCAGGAATACTCGGGCATCAACCGGTTCCCGGACAGTCATCGAACAGGAAGACCATCATCACTCTACATCCGTATGCTGACCTTTCTCCTCGTGACTGTGGCAGGCTGGTTCCTGTTCCCGTGGCTGTTCGCACTCCTCAAATGGGGAATCGTGCTGGCCTTCGGCTTGATAATGGCAGGGCTGCTTCTGTGGTTCTACCTTTGTTGAAGAAACATCCATCCAGATACCGGAACCATGTACCACATCGTCAAATACAAGAGCACGCGCTACTGGGCGGTTCTCCATCACAATGGGAAACTGCTCGCCGTCGTTGTGTACAAAAAAGGCGCTGAGGCCATTGTCCAGGCTTTGGAGCAAATCCTCATCGACGCCGTCACCCACTCACAAACGCCATGCCCATGATTAAAATCATCCTGTTCGAGCTCACCCGCATCCTGCTGGGCTATGCTTCGGACAAGGTTGGCGAGTTCATCCGGAACAAGCAGAGGAATGGTTCTCATCCTCCTTCCTTTTATGAGGAAGAAGAGGAAGATCCCTGGTCTCAACATCCACCCCGCTGATCCCATGATCCTCGCTCAGTTGTTACAAGCCATTTACAATCTCATCGCCCGACGATGAGATATGCCTTCCAAGACGAATTGTCTGAGGAAGGCGCTCAAGAGGCAGTCCAATCGACTCCTCTTTTTTAGCTGTCACATCTACATTTCTTCCTCATCAGAGAAGAAGGAAGGAGTCAGTTCCAGAAGTTGGTAGCGATTCTTTTTGACTCCCAGATTGTATTCCACGAGAAGAGAAACCAGTTGATCTCCATCAATCAAGTCAATAGGAGTATGGGAAGAGGAGCGGGTTGCTTCATCCCTGGCTCCTTTGGAGAAACTGGAAGTCGTCACGATCAAGCCTCGTTCATCCGTTCCCAGACTGCCGCGAAGTTGTTGAACGACAGGAGACTGAACATTGGCTTTCCATCATTTGGCTTGTACCGCCAACTTGATATGAATGACATCATGTACCGTCATAATGCCTCGCACATCAACGCCTCCATCTCCGCCGTAGGGAGTCCTGCTCACTTCGGAAAATCCCATTTTACTCAACAGAGTAGTGATTAATTCCTCAAAGTCCTGCGGATTTAATTGCATCATCCGTTCCATCAGGACTTTTCTTTGTTTGTCGTTGAACGAATCAATGTGACGTTCCAAACCGGTTGATTTCCAGATGGTCAGCCCAACCATTCCATTGCCCAACTTTTCGAAGCGCGGGATTTTCCCTTGCTTTTCCCTCCTCTGGATTTCTGTCAGGATTTGCGCGTACATGCTGGCCTCGGGAGTCAGCCCTTCCGTCTTGAGCCACCCCAACTCCAGGGCTTTGCTGGTAATATCCCTGTAGTGCATGGGGGCATTCCCGGAAGTGAAGGAGGACTTTTTCCGCACAGTCCGAAAAAGAATAAGAACCTGCTGACTTTTCCGGTTGTTTCCTTTTAACCGCCTTTCCTGCCTTTTCCCCTGAGTCCGACAATTCGATTTTCACGTTCGGGTTAAGCGCAAAGAGCCCTTCTGCCGCCTTGATGAACCGGGATTGATTTCCATGCTTTTTGATATCCTCATAGATACGCGCTCCGACTGTAGCGTCGGGAGTCTTTCCTTGAGATTGCCACATTCCCCACTGGATGAGTGCAGCGGCAAGTTCTTTAGGACGCATGGGAGATGCAGATTCTTGCAGAAGTAAATAGACGGAATCAAGAAGGCTCATAGTTGGAATCAAATCGTCTGGTATTTGCTGCTGCTGGAATGATGAATCTTCCTCTATTTATTCTGAAAATCATTGTACAATCTGTTGTTGCAATGCAGCTACCGATGATACGGGGCCTATAAATTCGGCTGGCGGGCAGGGAGTGCCGGGATTGTTCGCGAGGCATTCATTAAAATGCTTGCGCCCGCAAAGGATCTTCCGAGACTGCTTTTCATCAGGCAGTTCAAACAAAGAATCCACCCCTTTGGTTTCCACGACAAAATAGAGGTGTTCTTCACCATCCTTTTCATAGACGAGAGCCCAGTCCGGATTGTATGAACCCAGAGGGGTGGGGATCGTAAACCATCCGGGCAGCTTGACATAGCATTTTACGTTTTCACATGCGTCGGCGTTCTCGACAAAACGGCGTTCCACTTCGGAATCGCACACGACATAATCAGTCAGGCATTTATCTGTTTCTGCCGTTTTGATCACATCCGAGGCGTAACTTTGTATTTCGGTATCCAGTAACTCCTGAGCCCAGTAGGTCGTCCCTATGGTTACAGGTTTATAGGAAACGCCATCGATCAAAAATTTGGAAAGTCCTTTGTCTATGACCTTCTGGAATATATTCAAAAACTGCCGGGCATTGACGCGGACTGCCTTCAAGTTTTCCAGAGAGGTCAGTATCTGTACCAGAGTGCGGCGGGTTAATTGGGTGCGTTCCTGCAGTTCTGTCAGCAAATCAGGGACAGGCGTTCTGGACGTGTCTACCGCACCCATGTCCCTCTGTTTTTCGTTTGCACCCGTTATGCCTCCGGCTCCTACGATAACTTCCGTTTTGGTCAATGTAATCAGAGGTGCCCGTACCTGAGACAATTCTTCATCCAGAATTGGAACGACGTAGGAGACAAGAGCTTGAGAATCAAATTTCACTCTGTAGGTCGTCTTTTGCCGGATGCGGTCCCAGAGTTCCGTAAACTGGGGACTATCCAGTACTTTTTTCCGGGTTTTTACCTTTTGTGGTTCGTTGGCATTTTTGATCTGGAGCGACTTCGCAAGAGAAGTCAGGCGGGATTCGATGGCGTCTTTCGCCGCAGCATAGACCTCCGGAACAGAAAAAGTCCCGTTTTTCAACTGCTGCCTGAGCTCATCTGTTGCCTTGCCGCGGGAGTCAATCAATCCGCATTCGGTCAAATAGATAATCAGAGACTCCGCCTGAGTCTGCCCTAAACGAACAATCTCTCCGGCGCTATCCCGGTACGTAATAGCCCCCAGTTTTTCCTTGGTTACTAGGCCGAATTGCAAGCCTTCCTGTTCGTATTCTTTCTGTAAGGCTGCGGCAAACTTATTAAACTCCTCTTTGCCGATGACGGTCAGCCGGTTAATTCCGGTATCCCGAACGCGTTCCCCCTTCTGATTCACGCAAATGCGCAGTCCTCGCCCGATAGCCTGGCGGCGCGTCAGCAATCTCTGCATGTCACGTAGAACACATATCTGAAAGACATTGGGGTTGTCCCATCCTTCTTTCAGGGCCGAGTGGGAAAAAAAAATAAATTTGAGCGGCTCGTCCAGGCTGAGCAGACGTTCCTTGTCTCGCATGATGAGCTCATAAGCACGAGCGGACGCTTCCCTGCCGGCGGCTGTTTTATCCGCAGTATCTTCCCACCTGTCAGATGTTTCCCCCTTTTTCCGTTTGGTGATGGAGAAGTACCCGTTGTGAACAGCTGATGCTTCCGGAGGGTGTGGATCATAGAGGCTGGCATATTTTGCCAGCCGGGACAGTCTGGCATATTCTTCTTCAAAAATACGGGCGCATAAGCCGTCCCTGTGGATACCGTCGGAACTGTAATCCGCTACATGCTCCAGGAAGAACAGGCTGAGGACCTTGATTCCCAGCGGGCGCAGTCTTACTTCCTTTTCCAGATGTTCCATGATCGTCGCCTTGATCATGGCTCTCAGAAGGTCATCCTGATAGTCGACTCCTGCCGAAGAACCAATATAAAGAGGTTCGTCCAGAGTTGATATTGCTACACAGTCTTCATAGATGTTTTGCACCATGGCGGAGCCATACATATCCAGCCCAGTCTGCAGAGACAGCATGTCCCCTGTTCTCAGTTTGATAGTTGAAGGGGCATAGTCGCCATTCTTCTTTCGCTCCATGACATCCATTTGAGCATAGGGGGAGCCCTTGGACTCGCCTGTTTTCAGCAGCTTCATGTAGGGAGAAGCGCTTTGCGTTTTCAAGGAGGCATCGGCCACCTCAATCGTCTTGACCAGTTTTTGTTCGGAGGCGTCGACGGCATTCAGACTGTAAACAGGATGATGGTATTGCTTGTGCGTCGCCGAATAGCGCAATGTACACAGAGGCGAGAGGTTCTTGATGCCTCTTTCCTCACCCGCGGCTCCTATGTTTTGGGGTTCATCAATAATGACAATGGGGCGGCAGCCACGTATGAATGTAATGGGACTTAGCCCTCCTGTTTTTTCGTTAGGTTCATGGATGACCCTCCGGCTTTCTTGCCTTTTTTTTTCGCTGTGTCGCTAAAGGAAGGCTCCGCAATATCGGTAATGGATTGAATGGTGCAAACCATGATTTCAATCTTGGAGGAGGTCGCATAACTGCGCACATTTTCCAGATTGGAAGAATCATACAGAAAGTAATGCATTGGCGCTCCGCTGTAGAGGCTGCGGAAGTGCTCCTTCATCAGATCAATGGACTTGAATACGCCCTCTTTGATCGCAATGGACGGCACGACGATAACGAACTTGGTAAAGCCATATCGCTTGTTCAGCTCAAAAATGGTGCGCAGATACACGTATGTTTTGCCTGTTCCCGTCTCCATTTCTACGGTGAAATCTAGTTCTCCGAGGCTCTCTGATGAGGGAAGTCCATTTCTTTCCTGAACCTGATGGAGGTTGTCCAGCAGTTCGCTCTCCACCAGGCACAGGCGGTTGCCAATCCCTTCTTCCTGCCCTATGGAACTGAGATACCCTTGCTGGATCATCTGTCCCCGGGAGGAATCCCATATTTGGGGTTCCAGGGAAAGGCCTCCGCACACGGTAAAGGCAGACTGGGACGTGCTCTCTTGTCCCTTGAACAAATCGCAGACGGCATCTATCGCCTCAAGCTGGTAGTCCAGATGGGACTCAAAATGTAATTTGACGTTCATAACGAGGCTCGGGATTCCAATTACAGCGCCTTGACGGAAGGAATGCCGTGCTGTTCCAGTATTTTGGCGAAATTCAATTTGTCGGCATCTGACCGGAACGCCTCGTCTATCACAAAAACGGCACACTGGGTATTGTCCGGAGATTCCTCATTTTTCCACTGGACAATCCCCAGCGCAAGGGATTCTATTTGATCGGAGGGAATTACTGTCTCCATACAGGCGTAATATTGTCCGTGACCAAGACTGTAAACGCGCTTCCCTCCCAACTCCCTGATTCGGGCATCTTCCGTCAACTCAATACCCTGCTTTAGAAGAATCTCATATAACAGGTCTTCCTGAGTCCTTCCGGGCAGAAGATGTTTTTCATGGGAGCCTAGCGCCAGTTCAAGATTATCGGCGTCCGGATTCCAGACTCGAAGGTTGGAACTATCCAACTTGTACACACGAAACCCTATATCCAAGTGCTGCCCTTGTAGGCCAGCTTCTTCTTTGATTTTTTTGCCAGCACGGCGTATACGTTCTTGAGCGATGTCACAGATATTTTTATATCCTTCTTGGGATGCAGTACTATTTTCCAAACATGGCTCAGGTAATTGAACCATAATAAATTTTCTTTTCCCTCCATCAGCCATATTCATATTAATGACCGCATGAGCTGTTGTTGAAGATCCCGAGAAAAAGTCCAATATAATATCATTTTCTCTGCAAGAATGTTCTATCATTCTCCGTATTAGTAAGGAAGGTTTAGGTGTATCAAATATTTTGAGCCAAAAATATTCTTTATTTCTGCATTGGCTTGATCAGTATGTCCAGCAAACTCATAAGACCAAAAATTTATAGGGGTCATTCCTTGTCTTACTTCAGATAAAAATGTCTTTATATCAGGCACTAATTTATCTTTATTTGTTCCCCACCATAATCTTTTTTCGGACAAAAGTTCTTCAAATTTCTTTTTTTCATATCTCCAAGCCTTATTTGTAGGGTTTGCTACACTTTGTGTATAGGGATTAACGATAGGATAACATAAATTAGGACGTTTTTCTGGAGATACTTGATTAAGAAAAGGGGTCGCTTTCCATGGTCCTCTAGGATCGTTATCAGGATTCGAAAACCTTGAATTGGCAACATCGTCTCTTCAAGTAAATTTACCTGAAATTCATCTTTCCCATAAACCACAATATGATCAATGACTGTTGTGAAATTATCTGTGTTATTGCTTCTTGTGTATCTTTTTTGCCATGATATGTTTGAAATGAAATTAACTTCACCAAATATTTCATTACAAATAGAAAGAATATTAGAAAGCTCATGATCATCTATTGAAATAAAAATAACACCATCATCTCTCAATAGATCCTTTGCAAGGATTAATCGAGGATACATCATATTCAACCAATCCGTATGATATCGCCCGCTTGTTTCTGCATTGGCTTTGAACACGCCCAATTGCCCGGTCAGTTTTTTGTATTCTTCAATACCATTCTGATAGTTATCAGGATACACAAATTCCTTCCCCGTATTGTAAGGCGGATCAATATAAATCATTTTGACCTTTCCCGCATATGACTTACGGAGAAGTTTGAGCACTTCCAGATTGTCCCCTTCCAGATACAGGTTTTTGGTTGTATCCCAGTCAACGCTTTCCTCTTTGCAGGGACGGAGCGTCCCCAGAGAAGGAGTTGTCGCCGCCCGGCGCGCCTGAGCCTTGCCTTTCCATTGCAAACCAAAGAGTTCGTCGTCCTTCGCCACATCGTCGCCCAACATCTGACGCAAGGCGTCAAAGTCAACTTTCCCTTCCCGAACGACAGAGGGGAAAAGCGATGCAAGGGCATTCACATGATCCGCAACGGGTGATTCGGATTGGGCTTCAGGAGAGGAAGATGTGAGTTTCTCGTAAGACATGGTATATAATGTGCTCTTGCCTTACGCTAACACAGGATAATCATTCGGGGAAAGCCCGAAATGGCAATGATGCAGCTAATGAGAGTATTTGTTCCCTTACATCAAAGCGTTTGTTGCCCAGCGTGACGCGATGGTTGGGCTGCCGTTCCTTGTTGAGCCGGGAATTCAAAGACTTCCATTCTTCGAAAAGTGTGGAAAGAGAACCCCAGGCCCGGGTCCCCGCTTCAATAGTGTCGGGGAGAAAAAATGGCTGTGGGTTTCCCATGAGCTCTGTCCACGGAAGGGAATGAATCATAAGCCCGTACAAGGATCGTATCCAGCGAATGTACAAATCGCGCAAGTTTGCTGTATGAGAAAACGAAGGATGCAGGGCTGCCTTAAAAGCCGGGACAAGTTCAAAGCTTCGGACTTTTGTGATGGAGTTTTCCCATACTTCCTTGCCTTTTTCCGCGCGGTTGTGCCGCAGGGGCACGGCAGATAAAAAATACGCAGGACCATGTGCCAGCCACAGAAACAGGGGATAGGGAATGGAACGATGAAACATCTCCTGAAGCCGGACGATGCCCGAAGAATTCGCTTTCTCCGACAATTCTGCATGGATGACGAGGAGTTCGTTATAAGAGCACTGTTCATTTTTATAAGCAGGAATCCCCACATTATCCGGCCGAAGAGACAGAACCCATGCCGAACGTATATTTTTATGAATCAGCGTTACATCCCCTTTCCCGGCGGGCATGCTTGCCAGCATGCTTGTTTTGGGCAGAGAAGTGCGTCCGTTCAGCGCGTCCTCAGGCAGCCAGTCGAATTCATGGAACTGTACAGGGGTCATGAGCGTGTGAGAGCCAGCATGGCGAGCACTTCGAAATCATCAATACCCTTGGCGGCCGCGCCTTTGCCCAGAGCAGTGCCTCCAGGGGTGAAAATACTTGCCGCCCTGGATTCGTTTTCCCTTCCCGTTACCGCATTGACGGCTGAAGCCAGCAGGCGGGTATAACGGCTCATGTCGGCACCATTTTTTGTTTTGGCGTGAAATTGTCTTACATGGGGCAGCGCCACTTCTTCATGTCCCCATACCGTTTTTTTCAGTAGATCCAGACAGACTTTCACATGCTTGTAATCTCCATTAACCGTACCGTCTTCTGCTACGTGGACAAGATAATAGGGGGCCAGGGGATAATCGGCGGATGCCGGAGCATTGGAATGGGAGCGCAGGCAGAAAAAGGCTCCGGCCTGAATGTCCGTATTCGATACATCAAGTGTGGCCATGAAATAGGAGGGCAATTGTTCGATAAGACCGGGATGCAGTTTGTCAAAGGCCGTTAAATCAGCCCGATAAGGCTCCATACTCAAATCCGTAATAGAAAGCCCTCCATCAACATCTTCCAGATCCACGACTTCTTTCTGGAGGCGTTCCAGCTGTTTGAGTCTGTAGGCAAGAGCCTGTTTTTCTCCACGGGCGGCAATGATGTTTTCATCTCCGGTTGCGGCAATATCCAGGAGAACCATTCTTCCTCGCACCCGGCTTTCCAAATTAATGTATTCATTCAGATTGTGCGTGGGCCAGAAATTGATCAGCTGAATGCACTTATTGGCACTGCCCAGACGATCGATACGTCCGAACCGTTGAATAATGCGCACGGGGTTCCAATGGATATCGTAGTTGACCAGATAATCGCAATCCTGAAGATTCTGGCCTTCCGAAATGCAATCAGTCGCAATGAGAATATCTATTTCCCGTCCCTGGGATATTTCAAGAGGGCATTCTTTCGAGCGGGGGGAGAAATGGGACAGAATGCCGTCCTGAGAAGAACGGACCCCATCCAGATTGGATGTGTTTTTCCTGGCTCCTGTCACCACGGCGGAATACACGCCGAATGTTTCTTTTGCCCAGGGAGCCAGTTCCTTGTACAGGTACTCGGCCGTATCGGCAAAGGCAGTGAAGACAATCAGCTTATGGTTGCCTTCATTGATAGGGGTTTCCATTTTAGCCTCGATGAGCTTTTTTAGCTCGGCCAGCTTGCAATCCTGCTGGACTCCTACGCGCGCCGCTTTTTCCGCCAATGCAGAAAGGACGGCGATGTCTTGCTCGAGATCGGAAATCCAACGCCGCATATCTACATCTTCCAGGCGTACTTCCACAGTGCCTCTTTGAATGGTATCCTCCAAATCTTCATCTTCCTCGTCTTCATAACATTCTGTCTGAAGTTGTGATTCAGAATGCCGTTCCAGCTTGTCAAGCAGATCGCGGCATGTTTTTAACTGTTTGTTTACAGTAAAGCGGAACGCGGCAATGGAACTTTCCATGCGTTTCAAAAGATTGACTCGTATGAGATTTGAAACGCTCCAGTCGCGGTCTATTTGCCTGAATTCTCCTTTGATAGTCGTCTGAGTATAGCGTTCCATGTACTCGTCCAGTTTTTCGGGCAAAACATAGGAAAGAGGATTATAGGCAGCCATATGCAGACGGACAATGTCGTTATTGACTTTCTTGATGGTGGGGAACAGAGACTCGTCCGCAATATTCGGGTAGAAGTTGACAGGTTCCAGTCGTTGGGGGAAGCCGCCGATGGAGTCGTCGCCATCTTTATAATAGCGTTCTATATGTTTTCGGGAGCGGGCAATCGTCAAGATATCGAGAAGCTGGAAATAATCCTGTCCCAGCAGGGAAAGCAGGCGAGATGTCGTTCTTTCCTCTTCCGGCAGGTCAAGCCATCGGACGAAGCGCTGCTGGGCATTTCTGGTGGTTGTCTCAATACTTGGAATGCCATAATGGGCAAATGCGTCGTCCCGGTCTCCGGAAATAAAAGCAATCTGATTTTTCAAATCCGCCACACGGTTGTTGACGGGAGTTGCCGACAACATAAGAACCTTGGTAGGCACACCGGCTTGGATGATTTGCTTCATCAGCAAACTGTACCTTGAACCACTCTGTGATATGTGGGTGGGGCGGTTGCGGAAATTGTGCGATTCATCAATAACGACGAGGTCATACATACCCCAATTGAAATGAGCCAGGTCTACTGTGCCGCTGCGGCCATTCTTCCGGTTGAGGTCTGTATGGTGCAAAATCGTGTAGTTCAACCTGTCCTTGACGAGCACATTGCGTTTATCACCCAATTCTGTAAATATGCTCCAGTTGTCTCTCAAGCGTTTTGGGCAGAGAACCAGAACATTGGCTCCTCTTAAGAGAAAATATTTGATGACCGCCAGAGCTTCGAATGTTTTTCCCAAGCCTACACTGTCAGCCAGGATGCAGCCGTTGTGCTTCATCAGCTTGGCTATAACGGCGCGAACTCCGTCTCTTTGGAAGGAATAGAGTTTATTCCAAACACAAGAATCGTAAATGCCGGTTTCTGGTTTAATGTAATCGTCCGGATTTTCCGTGGACTGCAGCAACGCATGGCATGCTTTGTAGTAGAACCATGTAGGAGGATGAGGGTCTGCCAGAAAGTGCAGTTGGCGCTGAAAGTTAGATATGGTCGTATCTATGTTGGCGTTCCAGTAATCCTTGAATTGAGCGGAGAACATTTCTACCTGAGGTCCATACATGGGCGCAGTGCTGCCCAGTGTCGTTGCCGGAGTGAGTCCCAATCCGTCTGTCGTTAAAGCACAATTTCCCAGAATGCCATAATTTGCCTCTTCTCCATGATGGTAAATGTACATCGACATGGTCAATGGCTTTTGGCTGAATCGAATTTGATTGCTCGGCCTCTCTATCCATTTAAGGCATTCGGACGCCCAGAGAGGAACTGTCAATTGATTCAAAAAGGGCCGATCCTGTTGGGAATTCAAGATTTCCCAATCATTGAGAACTGTTTCAGGCAGAAGCAGGTTCCATGAAGCTTGCCGTATTTCAAGGGGCAACATCTGAAATGCCGAGAGACTGAAAGAAGTCGACATTGCATCTACCCGCGTTACTCCCTGATTTTGAAGTTGTTTGAAAACATCCCTCGACGTGTCCCCATTTTTAAAGTTTACCTGAAGCATGAAACATCTTAAGTCTAAATTATTTTTCGTTGCATTTCAAGCATTCGTATAGAGGCTTACTCATTGTGTGAGCTTGATTTTCAAAATAGGCTGCATAGTCACTTCGAGATTCCCGTCTTCTCTGAAATTTTCGGATTGCGGGGAGTTCCGTCCGGATAAGAGGTTTTGTAAATACCGAATTCCTGTGCCTTTTTCTCCAGAGCGTGAGTGACGTTGCTGGAAGCGGCGTTGATGCGGAGGCGGCTTTCACTGATGTAGGAAGGATTGTGGAGGGGATGGGGGAATATCCTTGGCAGGAGCTGCGGGGATGACGGCGGGAGAACATCGTCGGAACAGGAACCGGGATGATTCTGCTTCCAGCTCCGGAACCATGCGGGTGAAGTCAGATGTTTATATTGCTGGGCAAGACCTTTTCCCTTGATGGCATACACGCGTTCCGCCGCCAGCAGGGTCATGTTGTCAAACTGTTGCTGCTTGCGCCATGCCTGTCTGATTTGTTCCAGATCTTCAGCGTTTCTGGCGGCGTTGATGGTTTCCAGCATCTTCCGGACGGAAGTTTCCTTCTTGTTGGCCAGATTGAGGAACATGCGGCTATAATAATCATGAAATTCCCGGGATTCCCGGTTGAATGCCGCGATTTCCGGATTTTGAAGCAGTTCTTCGACAAGAAGATCTTCAGGAGTTTTCCTGATCTCTTGCGTCAAAACGCCTGTCTCATAAAGTCCCCAGGTAAGCGTTCCCCCTGTGACGAGCATCACGGCGGCTATTGTCACAATTCTGCTCCGGAGTCTTCGCCTCCGATCGCTGCGAAGGGCATGATTCATCCCGGTCAGCCACGCTTCTGGAGAAAGAGACCGTTCCTCCCTCTTCAGGGAGAGGTTTTGAACAAGAAGACAGCTTACGCATCTCAGGGATTTCTCTTTTTGGGCCAGTGATACCAATAACTCTCCCGCATGTGCTTCACCGACCTTTCCGGACATGGTGTTCCAGGGATAGGAGGTCATCAGTTCATAAAAGCACGCTGCCAGGGAGTATTGATCCGCCCGGATGTCGGGTACGGCGTTTTCCGTGAACAATTCCGGAGCCGAGTATGCGGAATGAGCCAGGATATTGACTGTGCCATGAGGAGGGCGCAGAGAAGCGGTGCCGAAATCGGCCAGAACGGGCTGGCCTTTCCCGGTAAAGAGGATATTGCCCGGCTTGATATCCAGATGGACGATGTGATGTTGATTCAGACAATCGAGGGCCGAAACCAGAGTCTGAAGCCATGAGATGATGGTGCGTGGAGGAATGCGTTTGTCTGAGTGGATGACCTCCCGCAGGGTTCCGCCCTCAAGAAGAGGCATCACATAAAAACAGGTGGTGGGCGAAAGGCTGAATACCCGATGAATCCTGATGATGGAGGGGTGCTCCAGAGAAGCGATCAAGCGGGCTTCTCTGATGAACTGGTCAACAGAATCGGTAAAGGTATGAGCTACTTCTTCGTTCAGCGGAACCAGAAGGTGAGTCTCTGAATCTCTGCGACAAAGCCCCTGGGGATAATGTTCCTTGAGGACGACCTTTCTGTCCAGCGTTCTGTCATGGGCCAGATACGCGATACCGTTCGCCCCGTGGCCGAGGACGCGCTCAATGGCGTAAGGACCAACTTTTTGACCGGGAGGAAGGAAAACGGGGGCTTCATGCATGGCGGATGAATGATTCGATCATGCCCCGGCAGTACGGAAAAAATCAATCCTTGTCTTTCGAAAATTCCTCGCGTTCGATTTCATCGACCAGGGAAGGAGAGGCGGGAGTCCCTTCGCGAACAATCTCATTGATTTTTGTCGCCAGAAAATCGGTCAGCGTCATCTTGCTGTCGAGGGCCTTGCGCTCCAGAGCCGCCTGGACATCCGGCGGCAGTTGAAGGATCACGCGGGACTCCGTTTCCACCTTCACGGACGGAAGAGTCACGGGCATCTCCGTCATCAGGGAACGGATGATGTGTTCCTTGACCTCCGGAATCTTTTTCTTGGCCATCCAGTTGTAGACGGTCACTTCACTGACGAAGCATTGCTCAGCCAACCACTTGTAGTCCAGCCCACGAGCCTTGAGCCAACGCTTGACGTCGGCTTTCAACTCCATCTGCGGTTTGGAATCTGAACTCATATTCGTGATACTAGCTTTTCCGCTATTGCGCGTCAATTCCCAAGAGGCGAATGCCGGAAAAACCATCGTTAGAAGAAGGTGAATGAGTGATAACAAAGCTCTCTGAAAAATATCTATTTTTCCATAATAGCTATAATACTATTTGACAAAATGGGGTGGATAGATATAAAAAATATCCGTATGGCGAATATGCAGTGCGATATCACCGAGCTAATCGAGAAGCTAAGCGATGAAGCCAGATTGTATCTTCTGAAACGAATGGCCTCCCGTAACCTTTCCCTTCGGCAGGTTCTTCTGGAGATTGTCATCGGGATAAGCAGAGAGGCTGCGTCCGGCTCGAAAGAACAAGAAACCGCATGTTCCGCCTGTTTCATTCCTCATTTAACCTCTCACCCAAAAGCCCTCCACCAATGAAAACATTTTGCGTCTCCCTCATGGCTTTGATAGCCGCTTTCCTCTGTGTTCCGGCAGCCCATGCAAGTCTGTCATCCCCGGATGCTTCCCCGTCTGCCAACGACTACACCGCATGCCGACAAAGAGATGGAGTCAAAGTTTGCCCCGCCTGCAACGGCAGCGGCAAGTTCGGCAACACCACCTGCCTCCACTGCGGAGGCAAAGGCATTGTCCGCACAAACGGGCAAAGACTGTAAGCCATCCCCCCCGATTCTAATTTCTCCTCGTAGTCAGAGAAGAACCGCACATTGAAAACGAGGGACAGGAGCAACATGACTACGAAAATAGAATATTCTGAAATATGTTACGACAAGATTATTCTACATAATTCCGAATTCTTTCATCAACATACCAACCATCATTACAGCTATGACATTGGATCAAATTACCGTCAATATGGACATAATCATTCGTGATGAAATATCAGAAATCCTTTCTACCAAACCTGAAGATCAGCGATATTTGAACTATCTTGACATGAGGCAAGTCTGCTCAACAATAAAGAGGTATTGTTGCGATTCAATTGGAGAAATACCTCAAGAAGTGGAAATGGCTTGTTGTTTTGCAGAAGCTGTATTGGCGCCGGATAAAAAAGAAAAAAAGAAATTGATCAAGCAAGCCGCTTCTCTCGCTTCCGGAACTGGAGGGGTGACTTGTATTGTGCTAGGAATAGGGGCCGCTCTGGGGTGGGGCTCAGGCGTTCTTGCGGCTATGACAGTCTTTTTTGCAGGTACATCCGTGACCATCCCTGTAATCGCCATCACTGGCGGATTAGCGCTTTCTGTTATTGCCGGATATTTTATGTTTCATGACGATGCGCCAACTCTGTCGAATAAGGCAATCAAGGCTTTGAGTAAAGGTGTAGAACAAGGATTGTCCGTGTACTGGGAAAGACGCAGCATAAACTTAACTAAATAACTTGCCGGGATATTTTTATGGCAGATGTTGTTACGTCTTCCTTTCTATGCTCATTGCTGTATGAAGAATTATTGCATAAGAACATTATCTGGTTTCGAATTTTACGAATCAATCCCATCGCACCAATGGCGGTGTTTAGTAGATAAGCAGTTTCCCTCTCTGGCGAAAAGCGAAACAGCAGATTTTATCAGCGGCGGGAACCATAGATGGAAAGGAGGACACGATCTTTTCATGGATGTCCTCCCCGAATTTTTTCGTGATCCTCCCAGAGCCATGCATGACCTGGGGCATATTCTCCTGACGGATTTCCTACCAAGGCAGGAATTCCTCTTCCCGGTTGTTCTCAGTCCGGACTGGGAGAATGGTTGATAAGCATAGGATTTCCCCAAAAATATCTATCAATCAATCTCATGGACGTGCTGAACGGGATAGACGGGGGGGAATCCTGTTCAAAGGAATTGGAGGAATAAAAGAAGGACTTGAAGGATATGAGGATCTGATTTCCGCAATCTCTGGCGACCTTCCCATGAATGCGGAAATATTTCAAGATACCTTTGGAGAGGGGAGTATAGAATTGCTAACAGGAATAAGTACGTCCAATCCTTTATTGATTGGAGCCGGAGCCGAAAACATCCTGGCAGGTTTTATTTCGGCATGGAAAACTTATACCTGCTACATTGATCCTGCTTCATTCTTTAGTCATTCAATAACAGCAGCCCTACTGGGAAGTGGAATTTCTTATATTTTGAATAGAAATGTTCATAAGGAATCCTTGGTAAGCTCCGTTATGCGCACTGCTGGCCGATCTTCTTTGTTAGGAGGGTTTGGTGCGGTGTCATGGTATTTTTCGGCCGGGACATCCTTGGATTTCTCGCAATGAAATTAGGGGAAATGATGGCGATTAATGCCCAAAGAGAGCAGATATTATCTTGTGCCTGTTCTCCAAAGACTTTTGAACAAATGAGAAAAAAGTTTTTACAGGATCCCTATATACGGGATTTTCGTGAAAGAGATAAGTTAATAAAAGTACGTTTGAAACGGACATTAGAAAAGCCATCCTTACCTGCTTCTGAACAGGAAAAGAAAAAATTCTTTCAAGATACCCGAATTAAAATATCGGATTCCCAGGCGAAGTATTTTCGAGAAAAAGACAAATTATTCAAAAGAGATTTATGTAAAAAATTGAAGAGTTCTTAACTATAACCTCCATCCACCATCATCATGAAGCGCATTTTCTTTTACATTGTCGGATTATTAGTTTTTTCGACCTTCTTGTGTGAAGGAGCCGGACTTGTAGCCTGGAAACAACATACCTTTTATGAAGATTCTCTCGCTCATGTCAGTACGTACAGTCGAAAACGATTCAACGGGAATAAGGGAATTTTTCATATCAATGGAAAAGATATCTATCTTCCCGGAGGTCGCTACTGGTTTATAGAAATACCCAATACCCTTCCGCTGGAATTGGTCGACTCTTGGCAATATGAAGATCTCCTCAGACAAAGACATGAAATGAGGGTGTTTCGTGACCGTTTTCCCAAGTCTTCAGCTATTCTCGATCCATGGCTGAAGCGATTGCAGGAATACCAAGACAACTATGATTCCGGAAAGCGTTTTGTCAATGGCGTCTGGATGGAAAAATCAACCTATGAGCAACAGCAGACCGCACAGAGGGAGAAGAGGAACCAACGATGCTTGCAAGAAGAACAGAAGAGAAAAGAGGCAGATAAAAATACTGTTGGGACGGATTCCAGGTCTGCCGGAAGAGAAGAAAAAAACCGGATACCGTACGCGGACGGTTCCTTGAAGGAAATAAGCGGAGGGAGTGTCGAGGGGGCCAGGACAGTCGTCAAAAGATTGGAGCAGAGTAAAAAGTCCTTGGATCCCGCAGGGCGGAATCAGGCGGAGCAGGTCATTCAATCCATCAAACGGCTTTTTACCGCGCAGTCTGCTTACAAAAAGGCCTTGCAGCAGCAAGCCGGAGCCAAGGCCAAAGCGGAACAATATGAACGCCAGGCGGAGAATAACATGAGGCCGAATCCATTGACGGGAGAGCCTAACTCCTATATGGCCAATCGTGCCCGTAAGCAGGCAAGAGAGATTATCCTGAACGCGGAACATGCTCTTATTAGTGGAAAGAGGGAACTTCTCCAGGCGTTGAAGCAAAGCGATACTCTGGCCTGCACCTTGTATAAGACCATTCCTCAGGACGCGGAGAGTCTGGCTCTTGCCGTTGCGGCGATAGCCGAGTCCTATCATGGAGAGATAGATTTCAGAAGCCGGTTTGAGGAAGTCAGGGATAAAGAGGACAGACGGCAGGAAGAAATTGCCCGAGAACAGGAAGAAGGGAACAACAGTTAGCTCGTGAGAAGAACAAGGAAGAAAAATTTCAGCAAGCAAGAGCGAGAAAAGAACAGCGTCTGAGAAAAGAGCATATCGCCCGTGAACAGGAGGAAGAACGGGAAAGACAGTTAGTCGCCATGTTGAAAAACAGTTCGGCGGACGCGGAAGTCCTGGCCGCTAGAGTGGAAGATCTGTCCAAAGGAGATTATTATGAACTCATGCTGAATTGCATTTTGAGGGATGATGTTGATTTGTTTGACAAGATTGTTCATTCCGGGAAAGGAGACATCAATTATAAATATCCGGAAAGGGATCACCTTTCATTATTGCAATGTGCCGTCATGTTTGAAAAGCCGGACATAGTTGAAATCCTTTTGGAGAATGGATGCCTGGTGGAAAAGAAAGATTTTTTGCCTATCTTAAAGGCTGTCAAAGATGGAAAGTTTAATGAAAAAATGGAAGAAATCAATAGGTTACGCCAAGCATTTGATCCGGAAATAAACAGATTGGTGAATAAACGCGGTAAAGGTACAATAAATGATGATTCCTGGAAATCCGTCGTGGATCAATTCATGTCGGATAATCGTGAATACAAACCATCCCGCGCCGTGTGTGAGCATCCTTTTTTAAAATCACGAACAGCCTGGTTTTATCATCGACTTGCCGAAAGTAATTCAGTCTTCTATAAAAAAGCCTTCAAGTGGTTTTCAAGATCGGCGGCGGCAGGAGTTCAAGGCGATTCATTTATATTAGCCTCTCTCTATTACAAAGGAGAAGGAACACAAAAGATTTAAAACAGGCATTGTTTTGGATGGAAAAAGCCGCAGCCCAAAGTGATGAGCTTGCTATTAAAGCATTACCCAAAATACGAAAAGAAGCAGAAGAGAACATGGATGCGGTAAAAGCGCCTTCCACACTGTTTCATCTAACAGTTCCGGACAGGCCCAAGGCACCTGCAACACCTCCCGTCAAGTACATGAGCGATACCGACACCAACAGGATGATATATCGCACCTTGGGTTCTCCTGACCCACGAGCCTTGGAGGGAATTGACGAGAAGAACAGGAACGTCATTCAGACGTCCACGGACCCCGTCGAGATCTCAAAGGCCGCCGAGAAAGCTTACGCCGACAAGGGAACCATTGACCCGGCCATGCGTCAGTACCTGACCAACATGGCCCACTACCGTGCTCTTTCGAATAAAACAGGACAGGGAACAGCCTATCACCCCAGTTTGTCCAGAGCCTTTCCTTCGTTACCTACTGTCATGGAAATGGGAGATGAGGTATGGGCGGAAGAGGTTGATAAAATGATAGGCACTTCACAAGAAACCTATGACCCTAATTTGTCTCTGGCATGCAGACAACGAGCCAGGGACATTATCGAAGCGAGAAGCCGCATTATGGGTGGTTCCATGGATCGCCCGGAAGATATTTATCGGAGACTTGGCATTTCAGAAGATACGGATCCTGTTTCAGAGGACACGAATTGTAGCCCGCTTTCCGGGATGGCTCTCCCGTTGATTTTTCTGGGGCTCCTGATTGTCATTCCTTTAGGAGTTTTTTTTTGCAGGTTGTGCAGAAAATTGTAACAGCATCACGGATATCAGAACTCAATTTTCAAATCAAAGATGAAAAAATATTTTATTTGCGACGATTCCGGGAATCTGCAAGGCCCCTATTCCGAGCATGTGCTTCAAGTTCTCCATGAAGAGGGTTCCATACGGTCCGATACCCGTATTCGTGAAACTCAGTCTTCTGAATGGGACTCATATTCAGACATTGCGGCAAAAGTTTTGGAGGGCAATCCCCGGAAGGAGGCTGATGAATCCTCCTATCTGATCGCGCTGCCGGATGGAGAAACTGAAGGCCCTTACACCAAAGAACAAATGAAAGCCCTGTATCGCAACGGACGTTTGGCCGGATCTCTTCTTTGCTGCAAGATGGGCGCATCCTCATGGGAAGCGCTTGAAACGTTAATCGGAAAAATGTTCAACAAACTGCTTCTCCTGAAATCACAGGAGGAAGGAGGGAAGGCTCCCGTTCTTCTTGCTCAAGCGAAGATGACAAGAATTCTCATTTAATGCCGGAAATGCCTCCTGTGCCCAAAACATCGCCTCCATTAGAAGAAACCGCTTCATACGGCAATCTTCCGTTGCAGGATGAAAGAGGTACTCCCTCTGGGCAGAGGTATGACATGAGAGCGTTCTGGACAATGGCCATGCTGTATCTTTTGTCCCCGTTGCTGATTATAGTGGCATCAGCAACCTATGCAGGTAATGCCCGGGTTAGCCTAACGGTTATAGGTATAGGAATATTATTCTTTTTGTATACTCAGATTGCATTGCTGATCAATACATGGAGGGCGTGGAAATGCATACAGCCCATTGCCCGGTATGGTCGTCGCGTCCCCTCAGCGGGGCAGGTTGTGGGGCTGTTGTTCGTTCCCGTATTTAATTTATACTGGATGTATGTCTGCTTTGTCGGATTAGCCGACAACGCCTCCTGGCTTGCCCGGGCCTCCCGGCAAACCAGCCTCCGGCTGAAAGCATGGCCGATGTTTGCCTTCGTGCTGTTTTCACAACTCACCTTTGGAGGCAGTATCATTACTGGAGCCCTCCCTGAATTTAGACCATTTTCTGATCTTCTTTCCTGGCTTTGGATCCCATGGCCGATCGCGGTGTTCTGGTACACGGAAAGAATTATTCAGGCATTTCCACGTCCTCAAGAAAGGAAAAAGAAATATTCACAACAAGAAGAGGCAAGATGAAATCTTATTTGATCAAACTGCCGGACGGAACTCAAATGGGGCCGTTTCCATGGGAGAAGATAGATAAACTATATGCTTCCCGAAGAATCAGCGGAGATGATCTGGTATGGACGGAAGGAATGCCGGCATGGCTTCCTCTTCGCGAAGTTCAAAAGAAGGACGAACCGCATTCGCAACAGGCGGGTACATCAGACGCTTCCAGACCGGGGAAGGAGGAAGCGTCTTATTTTCTTTCAGCGGGCGGAGAAAGCCGCAAGGGACCCTATACATTCAAGGAAATAAGCAACTGGTACGCGACCGGACAGCTTTCTCCTGAGGCGTTCCTGTGGAAAGAGGGAATGGCCGAGTGGGTAAGAGTGGGGGAATTTATCAGCGGCTATCAGGAGGAAAGCTCCTTCTGGGTGGGGGTTTTTGGAATGCTATCATCTCTGACCGGCCTTTCTCCCATAGAAAGATTCAGTTTGAAAAGCATATTCAAAGGGGTATTCCGCCGCAGGACGGCGCAGGAAAGGATAGATTTTTTTACGTCAGGCGGGTCGAAATCTACCCCAGCGCTGGAAGAAATATCTACGGATTGGCCTTCGCCATGGCTCTTCACCCGCATTCTCGCGCTTTCCCTGTTGATATGCATCGGGTGGAGACTCATGTTTGAGGCATTTAATAACGCTCCTGTAGTTTCTGGTGCCGCTTATTTAGGTCTGTTGTTTTCCATAAGTTTTGCTGTGCCCTTTTCCATTCTTGTCCTGTTTGCGGAATTTAATGTCAGAAGGAACATCTCGTGGTATTCGATTATCGTCCTGGTGCTAGGTGGAGGGATTTTGTCTTTGATTGTTACAATGATTTTGAACGAGCTTTCCGGTAATCCCAGGGCTGCTTACTGGGCCGGTCCCATTGAAGAAGCCGCAAAACTTGTTGTTGCCATTTTCTTTGCCCGAAAATTCTTTCTGAATGGGCAAATTTTAAATGGCATGTTGTGTGGTGCCGCTGTAGGCGCCGGTTTCGCTGGTTTTGAAACAGCGGGTTATATCGTGAATTCTGAATATACCGGCCCAGGTCCGGATCCATTGGATATAGCGGTAATGAGAGGAATTTTTGCTCCCTTTGGTCATGTTTCCTGGTCGGCAATCATGGCCGGGGCATTCTGGCTTGCGATGAAGAAACAACGGCAGAACAACATTCCCTCCATTCTTCAACCCTCTTTTTGGCGAATTGCCGTTATCCCGATAGGGCTTCACATGTTTTGGAACAGTCCTTTGTTGTATAAGTCGGCATTATTGTATTATGCAAAATGGGGGATATGTGCCGTCATTTGCTGGAGTATGGTCTTTTTACTCCTCAATGCAGGATTAATCCAGGTCAGGCAAGCTAGGGAACATAAAATAGACCTTTAGTATCATGTGCCGATATACTGTGTCCTCGTTATGCGCCGGCGCTGTTTTTGCCAACAGGCCGGGAATGCTGTATTCCTGTAGCGAGGATATTCTTCAAGTGTGGCAATTGAGCAACAGTCATTATCCATCTTTCAAGTTCCTTCCCCAAAGAGGGCAATGGCTGGTCAAGCTCATCATTCACGGCAGGTGCTGTCTCTGATAACCCTTTTCACGCCATGCCGTATGTTCCTGCCAGGGGAACGCATGTCACCAACAAGGAAAACAACAATGAAAAACAGACCATCCATTACTAAAGAGGAGGATCATAAAAACAAGGAAGTGCCGGACATTTGTCTCAGAGAAACTGCCGCACACTATCATGATGAACTTATCAGGTGCATCGAGCAGGAGTGCGGCCCATCAATTCCCCATGTTCATGATAAGCCCGTCCTTTCGAGAAGGAATAAGGCGCTTGTCTGCTTTCTTTTGTTCATCCTCTTAATGACCGGCGCCATTGTCTGGCATTGCTTTGCAAACCGGGCAGATCGGGATATTTACGAGTATCATGTTACTGAAGAGGTTATTATAGGGTCACAGATAGCAATTTCATAGATCCGTAAGAAAAACAGAAATAATGAATACTAGCCCGGCAATGACTGAAGAGGTGGGTCTCCTATCATGAAAGACAACACCATTTAATAACGCCGGCCTTCCAGTACCAAGATTGCTGTGTTAAAAGAAAACAAAGAGTTGACGGATTTTGTCATCTTTACCCGTGAGTGGGTGGGCGAAAAGAGATGAGGGAGCAGAGGAAGAAAATAATAAAAATACCATACATTCATAATTATATCATATTTTTTGATGAAAATTAAAAATGTATGATATAAAATCAAAAAATATATTTCAAAAATAGCAGATGTAATGGAAAAGGGGGTAAATACGAGCCACCATTCTGTAATTGATATTACTAAGCAAGAGTCTCAAATGTAAGATTTTGAGACAAAAAGCGTTGACGCACCTTTTGTATAATAATGCGTTGATAGTCAACAAAATCTTACCCTAACTCAACATCGATCCAGTACAACATAACCTCATAATATCCTTAAGCTATCTGTTTGTTGGACAAAGTCCAACAAAAATCCAAGTCATAATAGATTTATCCTAAAAGTAACATGAAAATCATAGAAGGTGCATTTGTCTCTGCTGAGACATTATTGAAGAACTAAGGGGCATTTAGGAATGTCTGGAGGTTCTTCTTGCCCGGCAGGCTGCCGAATCCGGTTCGGTCGTCTGGGCAGATCAGGCTACTCTTGCCAAACGTTACGATACGAGTAAATCGACCATTGCAAATTACTGGCAGAAGCCATGAGTTCAAATCATGTCAGGATGATCCGTCCCCATGGGGGAATTCAGAAGCATCATGCCGCTGAATTTGACGCTTTCATGGTGTCTATTTCTCTTTCCTCCTACAAACAAACTAAAAATAAGTGAGAAGAGAAGAAGATATCCCAGGACTTATGAATCAGTAGGCAGTGTTATGCATTCCGGTCAGCGTAGAAATCTTCTTCGGGAACGATGTTCCAAAAACACTCCGCCATCTCTTGATCCACCCCAGACAGATTCATGTAACGGTGCATGATCTGGGTAGAGCTGGAGTGTCCCATTTCCAATTGAAGCCGGGGAATGTCTCGATGAGTAAGGACATGGTAGCTGGCGAAGGTGTGGCGCAAGGCGTCGTTAGGCCATCGTTTCCCATTGGCATCCCATCCCGCTCTATAACGAAACCCTGCCCATCGGACGGGCCACTGGGGCGGACATATGGAGTTATCCTCCTGACGAGGAGCTATGCGCAACCAAGACTCTAATGCCGCACATATACTTACTTGACGTGTCCCTCCCGTTTTTGAGGCCATACTGCGTACTTTGATGACTTTTGACGGAGTGTCCAAAAAGATGTCATTCCAAGTCAGCCTGGTTACTTCCTGCGGGCGAATTCCGGCAAACGTCATGATCGCAAGCGGAGCCAGGCAACAGGTCAAATCCAATCTTGCACCTTCTACGGTTTTCTTTCTCGTTTTGGGCTGAGCCTTCTCTTCCGGCGATGGTGGACGGCACGCCATAAATAAGGCCTGTATTTCTTCCGGAATCAAGGGATGGATTTCATGTTCCTGAATGGAAATAATGTCAAGGGCTTGAGCCGGATTGTCACGGCACCATTTCCTCTTGATACCGAAGTTGAAGATACTGCTGAGGATTTTCCGTGCATCATTCTTCTGCTTATCAGGTTTGAAGGTTTGGGAGATCATCTGCCGGCAATCTTCCGTCGTGAGCTGAGAGAGCAATGTCACAGCGAAATCCGGGCAGCATTTGCCGATGCGTCCGGTTATGTAGCGGATCTGTGCAAGTGTACTTTCCCGACGCTTCTGAACGTCTTGTTTCACTTCCAGCAGCCTTGATACTGCGTCACAAAAAGGGATGGATTTGCTGTCTCTCTTTTCCTGCTCCAGCCCCATCCGGACAAGCCGTCCGATTTCCGAAACTTCCTGCACCAGTTCCAGCACCGAGGCCATTCCTTTCACAAAACCGAAAACATCCACGCCATAAGGCTCCAGAATGTCCTGCGCCTCCCGGAACAACTGAGCCTCTGCCGCAGAAACCTGGAACACGCTGCTTCCTTCCGCATTCCTTCTCGTTCGCAACTGAGCGGCAAAAGCGTTTCCTTCCCGTTGTGTCGTAAAATAACGATTCTGCCTCTTGCCTGTTTCCGACAACTCCGCCGGTATGGAAACACGGTAGACCGCTTTCCTGTTTTGAGCCTTGCGTTGTTCATCAAGAACGCATCGTATGACGGAAGGTTTGGGCATTGCCTCTTTGTAGCACATTTCCACGACAGGGTCATGCCTTGAATTCCGTCACTCCCGGAAGAAGTCTTCAAAAACAGAAAAATGACGGGGGTCATGTAAAATGTCTCCTCAAAAATGCTCCTGTAACATTCAAGGTTGTACATGCGACTGTAAATGTGGCTTTGGAAGAGCGATTTCGGCTACCAATGGCTACCAAACGTGTTCCGAATTTTGCGAATTCGTGCCTGATTTTGATAATGGCTATAAATTGGAGACCTTGCAATCCGGGTAAAGGAAAACCTCTTAATTCTTTCGAATTAAGAGGTTTATCAATTGGTGCTCGGGAGGGGACTCGAACCCCTACGGTTTATCACCACTAGATCCTTAGTCTAGCGCGTCTACCAATTCCGCCACCTGAGCATGGAGGCCTTAAGGCGGGGAGTTTTTAGCGCAGAGAAATGAAAATATCAAGCTTCTTCTTTTTTATCTTTCCGGGCCCGTTTTTGCGGACAGGTTTTTCTTACCGGATCGGGAGGGAGGTTGTCGCGGGCATGATAGCAGGGCGCAGAGTAACGGCTCCGGTATCATATTTTTCCGAGGGTTTGAAGAGCCAGCCGGGGGTGGTGTTGGCCACCTCAAACCTGGTCGGTTTGAAGATGGGCAGCCTCAGATTGGAATTGGGTTCGTAACCGTATTTGCCCGTGTATTTGCCGTATACCCTGTATTCATAGTTGTTGTCGTAGGCGTAGCGCGGATTTCCGGTGTATTCCGGCAGGCGGTCCGGGGTGCGGCAGGCGCTTTCATCCATGATGACGAGTTGGGCCGTTCTCCAAGTCTGGCCCGGCTGGCGCAGGTATCCCCAGAAGCGCGTTGCCGGTACATGGTAGCGGCGGCCGACGAAGTAGTTTCCCCTGGGTTCGCGGGCTATTTCCGCATTGCGGGCGTTGATGCCGGCAATGTCTTTTTCCAGGGTGTTGCACTGGGTCAAGGCGGGAAGGAGGGCGGCCCCCAGCAGGGGAAGCAGGCGTTTGTTCATGATGACGATGGTGTTTTTTTCTTATTTAAGAGCATTTGAATGGCGGCGGAAGCCGCAAAGAAGCCAAAGGTTCCCGTGATATGGGTGACGGAGCCAAATCCGGCGTCACAACCCATTTTCCCCTGGAATTCCGGATCACGTGTGCAGGAGGTTGTTCCGTCGCAGGTAGGATATACGGGCGTTTCCTGGGAGAAAACGCAGGGGATTTTCAGTTTCCGGGCTTTTTCTCCAAGCGGAAGGGCATAATCTTTTTTCAGCCTGTAGCGTAAGCTGGAGAGCAGGGGATCCCCCCTGGTGCGGGAGAGGTCGTCTATTTCTATCCGGGCGGGATTGATGCGCCCTCCCGCGCCACCGCAGGTTACCAGCGGTTGCTTGCCGCGGTAACAGGAGGCGATGAGGTGGGCCTTGGGTATCAGGGAGTCGATGGCGTCAATGATGACGTCCGGTTCCGCCGACAGCAGTTTTTCCGCGTTGGAGGCCGTGTAGAAATTGCTGATGGGAATGACTTCCGCTTCCGGGTTGATTTCCCGGAGGCGTGTGGCCATGGTTTCCGTTTTGGATTGCCCGATTGTGGACGCCAACGCATGTATTTGCCGGTTGGTGTTGGTGATGCAGAGGTCGTCCATATCCATCAGAATGATAGTGCCTACGCCTGACCGAGCCAGGGCTTCCGCCGCCCAGGAACCTACACCCCCAATGCCGACGACGGCTATGCGGGCGCTTCTGAGAAGAGATAGTCCGCTGTTTCCGTACAGGCGGCCTATACCGCCGAATCTGGCTTCATAGTTCATGATCACGTGTCTGTTCCGGAGTATGGGAGATTAAGGGGAATAAGGGCGCCCGGGTTTCTGTCCGTTGCTTCATCCTGAAAATATGGAAACGCGGGAAATCCTTGGATTCCGGACGCCACAGCCAGCTTCCCGTTATTCCGGGAAGGGGAGGCGGGACGCCGGCAGCTTTTTCCTTCCGCGAGTGTGATGGAGGGCGTCCGTTGAAACAGGTTTTTCTTATAATCCGCGTTCTGGTCGCGCTTCACGAGGCTTCCGCCATGTTCGGAACATCCGCAGAGAGCCGCCACCGGGCACGGGAAGAGGAATGCTGCTGAAGCATGCATGTCAGGAGGCCGGTTTTTCCACGATTTTATTGATGCGGGCGATGCTGAGCGCCCTGCCTGTGGCTTCATCTATTTGCACGACGGCTCCGCAGAGGCGCACGGGCCAGTTCGCTACGGGGAATTTGGCCGGCATGGAGGTGCGGAAACGCTGGAGAATAGGTTCCCGTTCCCGTCCCAGCACCCCGACGGCGGGGCCGCACATGCCGGCGTCCGTCAGGTAGGCCGTGCCGCGCTCCAGAATGGTTTCATCCGCCGTCTGCACATGGGTATGTGTCCCGACGACGGCAGAAACCAGGCCGTCCAGATTGTAGCCGGTGGAGATTTTTTCACTGGTCGTTTCCGCGTGCATGTCCACAAAGATAACCCGCACGCCTTTTTCTTCCCTGAGTCTTTTGGCTTCCGCTTCCGAGATGAGGAAGGGGTTTTCCAGCGGCGGCTGAATGAATGAGCGCCCCTGAACCTGCATGACGGCTATTTTCCCCTTGGGAGTTTCCACGACTACGCTCCCGTGCCCCGGTGTTCCCTGCGGATAGTTGACGGGACGCAGCACCCGCGGTTCGGATTCCATCCACGGGGCCAGCTCCGCCTGGTCCCAGACATGGTCTCCCGTTGTGATGACATCCACTCCGGCGTGCAGCAGTTCCTGTGCCAGACGGGGCGTGATGCCTCTCCCGGCAGCCGCGTTTTCCCCGTTGACGATGATGAAGTCCGCCCCGTGTTCCCGTTTGAGTTCCGGCAACATGTGCTTCACGGCGGTGCGTCCGGGTTCGCCGACCACATCGCCTATAAAGAGTATGGTAATCATGATTGGGACGGAGCTGGCGCAGATGGCGGTTTTTACTGTTCTTCCCTGGTGACGGGCACTACCAGAACGGGCACGGGGGATTTCCGCATCACGGAGCTTGCGACGCTGCCCAGAAAGACGGTGGAGAGGAAGCCGTGGTTATGCTTGCCCACCACGATCATGTCGATGTGGTGTTTTTCAGCATAATTAATGACTGCTTCGCTGATTTCAAATTCATCTTCCACCGCCTGGATGATCGTGGCGTCCGTCAGCCGAGAGTTTTTCCGCCGTCTGTTTCAAATGGTTTTTGGCGATGGAAATGACTTCGTTTTCTTCCGTCTGGTCCATCACGGGAACGGGGCACTTCATCCGGCAGAACGCCGGAGACTTCATAGCAAATGCTGGGTTCCACAATGTGGAGCAAATGGATGATGCTGTCGTTGGGGCAGGCCAGTTTGCCGATTTGGTGGATGACGGCGTCCGTGGCGTTGGAGAAATCAATAGCTACCAGAATATTCTTCATATCTTTCTGTATAACATTCCGTACTTTTCCATGCCACAAAAAAACGTGTGCTGCCCCGGCTTTCCCGGGTGTTCCGTTTTATTCCGTTTCAGGCCAGCCCCACGGCGCGGCGCACCCTGTCCAGCACTACAGAGGCCGTCTCGCGCGCCTTGCGGGCGCCTTCTTCCAGCGTCCGGCGCACATAGTCCTGATTGGCTTCCAGTTCCGCCCTGCGTTCGCGCGCGGGCCGGAAGTATTCCCAGTAAGCGTCAAAGAGGCGCTTTTTGAAGTCTCCATAGCCGCATCCCCCGTTCTGGAAACCGCGCACCATATCTTCATAACCCTGCGCGGAGGCAAAGAGTTTGTAAAGCTGCAGGATGACGGAACCTTCCGTCGGTTTGGGATCTTCCACGGGGGTGGAATCCGTGGGGATTCTCATGATGAGTTTACGGACAGCTTTTTCCTCTCCGAAAATAGGGAGCGTGTTATTATAGCTTTTACTCATTTTCTGCCCGTCCAGCCCCGGGACAATGGCTGTGCTTTCCGCAATGAGCGCATCCGGAAGTTTGCAGGTGCCTTCTCCGAATTGTTCGTTCATTTTGCCCGCCAGGTCGCGTGTGACTTCCAGATGCTGTTTCTGGTCCTTGCCTACGGGCACCAGGTCGGAGTCATACATCAGGATGTCGGCAGCCATCAGCACGGGGTAGGTGAACAGGGCGTTGCTGGGGGAGAATCCCTTGGCGATTTTATCTTTGTAGGAATGACAGCGTTCCAGCAGGCCCATCGGACAGACGGTGCTGAGTATCCAGGCCAGTTCATTGACTTCCGGCACAGCGGACTGGCGGAAAAAGACGCATTTTTCGGGATCCAGGCCCACGGCCAGAAAGTCCGTAGCGAGGTTGCTGCAGTTTTCCCTCAGCGCGTTCGCGTCGTGAACGGTGCTCATGGCGTGGTAGTCCGCCAGGAAGTAGAAAGATTCCCCGCTTTCCTGCATGCGGACAGCCGGTTCCATGGCTCCGAAGTAGTTGCCGACATGCAGCTTGCCGCTGGGTTGAAGACCTGTGATGATACGCATTGCGCGCGGGATTTTGCCTGTTCGCGCCCGGCAAGTCAAGAAAGGGGAGAGTCAAAGACAGGAGGGGCCGTCGGCTGGATTTTTTTCCGGCATGTGCCTGCCTCACGAGATGCGTTCAGAAGGGATGCCTCTTCTTATTTATGGAATGTCCGGAAAGGGCCGGTCAGCGTGGAAAAGGATGGGGGTAAAATTACTCTTCCAGTGCCTCCAGCACATTGTGCACACCGTCCGCAAAGCTTGGGTAGAGCGGTTCCCAGCCCAGGGCCATAAGGCGGGAGCAGGAAATCCTCTGGTTGGAGAAGCCCCGGCGCGCTTCCGCCGGGAGCGGTTCAGGCTGCGGAGCGGGTTTCCCCAGCAAATTGGAAAGGTAGGAGTATATTTCTCCCATTTGCATGGGGGTGCGGTCCGTCAGGTTGTAAATGCCGACAGGCGGTTCCCGCAGGGTGCAGAGCAGGTGCAGGGCGGCAGCGGCGTCGTCCCGGTGGATGTAATTGAGCCATCTGTCCATGGCTCCGGGGAGGGCCGTCCCCTTCGTGACGTACTGGGAGACGAGAACGCAGCGGCCCGGCCCGTACAGGGCTCCCAGCCGGACGACCGTGCGTCCCGCTGCCAGGACCGCCTGTTCCGCCTGAATAAGAAGCCCGTTTTTTCCGGAGGAGGGATAGACGTTGTGTTCCTCCGTAATCCAGCGTCCGTCCGTGATTCCATAGACGGCTGTACTGGAACAGAAGATGACCGGCGTTCCGGGAAAGGCTTCCAGCGTGTTCCGCGTCCCATTGGCGTAAAGGTTGCGGTAGGCTTCCTCTCCGCCTCCCTTCGTGCTGGCGCACATGACGATGATCTGGGGGGAGGGGATGCGGGCGGCCAGCCCCTGCATGGAGGCCCGGTCTGCAACGTCGGCTTCGTAAATGGCTTTTTGCGGGTCAATATCCGCCGTCAGGGCCGTATGTCCCGCTTTCCGCAGGCTTTCCGCCAGGGCTTTTCCCAGATACCCTGTTCCCAGAATGAGAACGATGCGGGGATTCTTACACAGAAGGCCGGTCATGAGTCATTGCGGAGGTGCTTGAGTTCCATTAGCATTTCAGCGCGGGAAATGTCTTCCGGCCATGTGATTTTGGGATTGGGCTCATGATTATGCACCAGGCGCGTAGGGTGGCCGATGAGCTGCAGGGCGGTGACTTCATCCGTTACCTGGATATTCCGTTCCGTGACTTCCACATAAGCGTCCAGCAGAAGAGGGTATTGGAAGACCTGCGGGGTTTCCATGCACCACAGGCCGTCCCGTTCCACCTGTTCCGGAATCGTAAAGCGTTCTTTATCCGCACGCTTCAGGGTATCCGTTACGGGATGTGCGGAAGCGGCCGCCCCATATTCCCTGGCGGTTTGAATGCAACGGGAAATTTGCTCCACCGTAATGAGCGGGCGGGCTCCATCGTGCACGGCCACGAATTCCGGGGTATAAAGCAGGGCTGCCAGTCCGTTCTGCACGGATTCATGTCGTTCCGCCCCTCCGTCCACACGGGTAACGGGTATTTCCGTTTCCAGGTCTGCGCCGTTAATGGCATGAAAACGTTCTTCCGGGCAGACGACTACGATTTCCGTGATTTCCCGGCAGCTGGCAAAGGCGCGGATGCTGCGTTCCAGCACCTTGACTCCGTGCAGGGGGGCCAGCAGCTTGTCAAATCCGGCGCGCCGGGAGGACCCGGCCGCAACGATGATGGCGGCGCAGCATTTCATGACAGTCTGGCTGACACCATGCGGGCCAGCTCCTTGCCGTTGACTCTGCCGGCCGTGCGTTCCTGCATGAGTTTCATGACCTGCCCCATGTCTTTTTTGGTAGAGGCTCCCGTTTCCTTCATCACGGTTTCCAGAATGGCTGCCGTTTCTTCTGCTGTGAGTTCCGCGGGCATGAACTGTTTGAGGACGGCGATTTCAGCTTCTTCCTTTTCCGCCAGTTCCGGGCGTCCGGCGGAGCGGAATTGCTCCGCAGAGTCCTCACGCTGCTTGATTTGCTTGCGGACTACGGCCAGTTCTTCCGCTTCTTCCAGCAGGGTTCCCAGACCTCCCTTGGCGATGGCCGTGTTCGTGAGGGCCGTCTTGAGGGCGCGCAGGGTATTGAGGGTAACGGTGTCTTTTGCTTTCATGGCGGTTTTCATCCCCTCCATGATTTGGTCGGAAATCTTGTTCATATTTCCATTAACTAAGCGCATCTCCAGATGTACTTCAAGCCGTAAATTGAAAAAGACCGCCAGCGCAGGAAATACCGCGGCGGCCCGGATAAGGGGAATAAAAGCGGAACAGCCGGGTTTATTTTTTTCCGCCAATGGGCATGATGTGGATTTTCTTTTCCGTCATGCCCGGAACCACCATCATGGAGTCATACAGGATAAAGTCCGCCGCTCTTCAACTGGGCCGGTAGCTACCGGGGCGGAACGCCCCGTCTTCAGATCCAGCCTGCGGACAGCTTCCGGTTTTTTATCTTTGGACCAGTCGCTGTAGTATAGGGCGTTGTCACGGTACACCAGCCCATCGTACTGTCCCCGTTCCTTGGAAAGTTCCGTGACCTCCCGGGAAACGGGGTTGATGGAGAGCAGGCGTCCGCTGGGTTTGCCCTTTTCATCCGTTGCGTATTCGCAGAGGTAAATGACCTTTCTTTCCGGATCCCAGGCCAGGCCGTTCGGCTTGTAGATGGGCTGTTTGGTCACCAGTTCTCCATAAGAGCTGGTATTCGTGTCCACATAGAAAATCTGGTTGGTATCCGTGGAGGAAACCATGAGCCTGCCATTGATGAACGCCAGGTCATTGAGGAATTTCATGCGGGACGGGGACAAGTCCACGTATCCTTCAATAGCGCCGGTCTTGGCGTTTATCTTGAAGACCATGTCCACGTCTGTGCAGTAAAGAAAGCCGTCCTGATACAGTAACCCCTTCGGCGCGTCCAGGGTATCTACGTCCGTGATTTTTTTCGGCTCTGTGGAACCGTGCGGAATGACGCCCAGATAGCCGTCCTTGTCTTTTTCCGTAGGCGTGAGCCTGGAGCCGATGCAGGTGAAATAGATATTGCCCTCGGCATCCGCCGCCACGCTTTCCGGATGTCCGTCAATGGCAATGGTGTTTTTTTCCAGGGCGGGCAGCGGTTCGGCGGGTTCCGGCTGTTTTTTTGCCGGCGGTGCGGCCAGCGCGCTGCACGCCAGGCAGAGAAGGAGTGGTGTCGCTTTCATGGGGTGGTGCGGTATAAGAGTCTTGATCCTTATGACATGGGAGCAATGGAAATGCAAGCCCTGTAGAGGATGATAGGCTGCCGGGCAGAGTCGCGCCCCGTTCGGGCGAACGGGGCGCTTTCCGTGTTAGATGGTTCCAGAATCCAGATTGTTGGGCCGGGGCATGTTTTCCATGCGGATAGAGCGGTTGACCGCGTTCAGGTAGGCGCGGGCGGAGGCCTCAATGACGTCTGTGGAGGCTCCCTTGCCCACAATGGGCTTGGGCTGCCCGAAGTCCACATGAACCGTGACTTCTCCCAGAGCGTCCTTCCCTTCGGAAGCGGCGTTGACGCTGTAGCCTTTCAGCGTGCCTTTGCGCTTAGTGATGCGTTCAATAGCCTTGATGACGGCATCCACGGCGCCGTTGCCTGTAGAGCTGTCTTCAAATTTCTTGCCTTCCTTGAGCAGTCCCACCGTAGCCGTGGGACGCGCGTGGCTGCCCGCCACGAATTGCAGGAAGTCCAGTTCCCATAGGCCGGTGGAGGCATGCAGGGAGTCGTCCACAATGGCGGAAAGATCATCATCATAAACGAATTTTTTGGAGTCGCCCACTTTCTTGAAGCGTTCAAAGACGGTGTTGACTTCCTCTTCCGTGAGGACATGGCCCAGCTGTTCCAGCCTGGATTTGACGGCAGCGCGCCCGGAATGCTTGGTGAGCGGGAGTTCCGTGGCGCCCCAGCCGACCGCCTGCGGGTCCATGACTTCATAGGTTTCCCGGCAGTTGAGGATGCCGTGCTGGTGGATGCCTGAAGAGTGGGCGAAAGCGTTTTCCCCCACGATGGCTTTGGACCGCTGCACCTGCATGCCGCTCATGCGGGCCACGATGCGGGAAGTGCGGACGATTTCCTTCGTGTTGATGTTGTCCGTGACGTCTCCGAATTGCCCGGCGCGGGTGCGCAGGGCCATGATGACTTCTTCCAGAGCCACGTTTCCGGCGCGTTCGCCGATGCCGTTAATGGTTCCTTCCACCTGGCGGGCTCCGGCGCGGACGGCTGCCAGGGAGTTGGCTACGGCCAGCCCAAGGTCATTGTGGCAATGCACGGAGATGACGGCTTTGCCGATGTTCGGCACATTTTCTTTCAGGTGGCGGATGATGCGGTAGAATTCGTCCGGAGTAGTGTAGCCCACAGTATCCGGAATGTTGACGGTCGTGGCGCCGGCGTCGATGACTGTTTCCACGACTTTGGTCAGAAAATCCAGGTCTGTGCGGGAAGCGTCCTCCGGGGAAAATTCCACATCCTGCACGAATTGCTTGGCATAGGATACGCCTTCCGCCGCCATGCGCAGAATTTCGGATTCCGCTTTTTTTCAATTTGAACTGCATGTGCAGCTTGCTGGTTGCCAGGAAGATGTGGATGCGGGCGCGTTCCCCGGCGGGTTCCAGGGCCCTGGCCGCCGCTTCAATATCCGCCTTCACGCAGCGGGCCAGCCCTGCGATGCGGCATTTTTTGATTTCGCGGGCGATGGTGTGCACGGCTTCAAAGTCGCCATCGGAGATGCAGGGAAAGCCGGCTTCAATCACGTCCATGCCCAGCCGTTCCATTTGCCGCGCCACTTCCAGCTTTTCGCGTAGGTTCATGGATGCTCCGGGGCATTGTTCTCCATCGCGCAGGGTAGTGTCAAAAAAATAGATTTGATCGGACATAGGTTAATGATGTTAAGCGGTGGCATGATAATGTTTTGCTCCGGTAACGCAAGCCCTACGCGCTGCATGCTTTCACAGAGCGTCCGGGCGGCGGAAGAGAACCGCCGGAGCAAAGAATGACGGAACCTCCCTTTGCCTAAAAGGAGGAGCTTTGTAGGATGGAAGGGTGAAGATCAGATTTTACCTGAATGACCGGGCGGAGCGCGTCATGGCTCTGTGGAGCGAAAGCCGCGGAGAATACCTGGCGGCGGACTCCGTGCTTGCCGAGGTGGATGCCTGCATTTGCGGGGAAACGGGATCCTGCGGGGAGGAAATAAAGCGCATTGCCGCGTTTCTGGATAATACCGCCGCCAAAGCTGTTGACCCTGAATGGACGATTGATACCGCGCTGCCCTGTTCCCCTTCCAAGCTGGTGTGCCTGGGAAAGAGCTATGCAGACCATGCGAAGGAGTTTGACGGGGATTCCGTACAGGAGCCGGCTGTTTTCCTGAAATCGCCTTCCGCCATTACTTCCTGCAGCGATGTCGTTTTGTATCCGCCCGGCTGCGACAAGCTGGATTATGAGATTGAATTGGCCGTAGTGATTAAGGAGGTGCTGAAAAACGCTTCCCCGGAGGAGGCCGCGCGGGCTATCAGCGGCTATACGCTGATGTGCGACTATTCGGAAAGGGCCAACCAGCTGGAACATGGCGGACAGTGGACCAAGGGAAAGAGTTATGACAGCTTTGCCCCAATGGGCCCCACGTTCATTTCCGCTGATGAACTTGGGGACGGAGCCGGCATTCCCCTGGAATTGAAGGTGAACGGGGAAGTGCGCCAAAGCGGCAATACGGACGGCTTGATCTGGCCTGTTCCGCGCCTGATTGCCTATGTTTCCCGGTTCATGACCTTATGGCCCGGAGATGTGGTTTCCACCGGAACTCCGGGAGGCGTGGGGATGGGGATGAAGCCTCCGGTATATTTGAAACCCGGGGATGTAGTGGAATGGGGAAGCCCCGCTTTTGGATTCGCTTCCCAGGCTGTGGTGATTGATGATGAGGGGTAGGGGGACAATTCTCCGGCTCTTCTGAATATGGAGGGTAAGGGAAAGTTTTTTCTCTTACCGCTTCTGCGTATTGTTTCTGTATCCGGAGCGTTGGTTTCCCGTGGAACGGGGCCGCCGGAGCGGGCCGGAGGGCAGATGACGCCTGCGTGCGGGGGCTGGGCGGTATTTTCTCTTGATTACTTCGCCGCGGTTTAGTGAAGTGGCCGCGTGAAAAACGTGGTTTTGTACGTGGTCATGGTGACCGGGCTGACAGCCCTCTTCGTCTGGCTGAAAGGCAGGAATGCGGAACGCGCCCCTGTTCCCGCCGCCATGGTGGTGTCTCCGGAAAGCGGCATGGCGCGCCCTATTGTGCTGGTGGATGTCCGAACTCCGGATGAGTACCGCACGGGACATAAGGAGGGAGCCTTGAATATTCCGGCAGATGAGGTGGAACAACGGGCTCCGCAGCTTCTTCCGGATAAAAACGCCGTGATTCTGCTGTATTGCCGTACGGGCAAGAGGGCGGACAAGGCGCTGGAAACGCTCAGGAAGATGGGATATTCCCATGTGGAAAACCTGCACCGGTTCGAAATGTAACTTTCCGTCCGATTGTTCTGTGCGGGGCTTCCGAGGGACGCCGGGCGTGCCGTTTCCTGGTTCGGTCAGGAAACGGCACGGGTACGGATTCATGAGGCTCCTTCCGGAAAGCGAATGAAATTCAAGCCGTTCATTCTTTAATCAATTCCAGTTTCCCATTGGAGGATTTTCCGCCTACGGAGCGGACCCTGGCTCTGAGGGAGCATCCGTTGTTGGCATGGATTCCCTTGGGAAGGGAAAGTTTGTAGAAATTCCCGCGGGAAGGCTTGCCTGCCAATCCGGCGTGCTGGTCGCGGGCGATTACTTTGCCGTTTTCCAGGAGTTCGACGCCGTCTATTTCCAGGGCATGGCTGCCGGAAGTGAAGACGAAGCGCACCCCCCGGAGTTTTTCAAGATCAGCGGAAGAAACGGGCCAGTCCAGATAACTCCATTCCGTGGATACCGTCGCGGAGGTCCAGTTTCCTATAATTGATCCGGCTGCTTTTCTTTTCAGGGAAGAAGGCAGGGGGGGCGCCTCCCGGATAGCCTGGCGGCAGGCGTTGACCAGATCTCCGGGCGCGTGCGCCGCGCTTACGCCAGTGGAACGGACCCATTTTTCCTCCCATGCTCCCATATCCGGATTTTTATCGGAAAGACGGCTCTGAATAAAGTGTTCCCAGCGCGGCAGATAGTAGTCCCTGATAAGGCCGCTCCATATTTTGGCGGCGTAGTCGTCTACGGGAGGCCCCCATCTGGTCACCAGCCTTCTGGCGTTTTGTTCATACTTGTTTTTTCCCTCCGGAGAAGTTCCGTGAGACCGGGCAAATGATAACCAGCGCGACAGCCTCCAGGTGGGGTGTCCTTCCAGAAGGGAATCCGCCCGAAGGGCGTATTTGCGGAAATATTCCATGCATTTTTTCGTATTCTCCATGTCTTGTTCATCCAGGGCTTCCAGAGCGGCCAGGATGGCTTCATTCATGCGTATGCCAAGGTAATGGGCGGTCATCTCAACGGCATCCTGTCGGAACAGGGGGGACTGTTCCAGGCCGCGAGTGTTGACGAACAGGGAGAGGCCTTTCAGAAAATCTTCGCTTGTGTTTACGGAACAGCCGCGGGTGCCGGGTTTCATTTGCCAGTTGAAACGGGGATGGTCCTTTAAGTTGGAATAGGCTGTGCGGCGGAACAGATTCCAGGCTTCCTTCATGCTGTCCGGATAATTTCCGTATCGGGCACGGCAATAATTTTCCAGATATTGTTCCACGTCCTCCTGGCGGTCCCTCCATGCGGCGTCCGTAACCAGTTCGTAGATAACGTCATTGTTTTCTATCCCTTCCGGGGCCATGCCCATTCCGGAGAGGCGTCCCCTGGATGAAGAGTTCAAGGCTTCCAGGTGGCCGTTGGCGTAAAAATCCATTACTCCGGTCATGGCGCATTTGCCGCCCATGTTGGGAACCACGCTGTAAACCCACGGTTTATTGAAAAAACCCTTGAAGACGTCCCAGTTCATGCCGTTGCGCCAGAAAGTCTTGTTGTAATCCGCCGCCAGGTCCAGAAGGAGCATCTTATCATCCGGAACCTTGCTGAGCAAAGCCTTCAGAGTATCTGCGTTCCAGATATTGCGCTGGTATCCGAACATCCATCCCTGCATGACCCATACCGCATCCGGGTTGGTGGAGGAAATGGAGCGGTAAATTTGTTCTCCGAGGGAACTGAGCATGTTGTTGCGGGCTTTGGCGCCTCCTTTGTTTTCAGGAAGTTCCATTTCATTGAAGGAGTCCGCAAGAAAATAGGTGTTTCTTCCGAATTCCTTCTGCCATTCCTGAATGTACAGGCGTCCTATTTTAAGGAAAAGGGGGTCTTCCGGAGAAAGAAAATGGGCGTGGTTTTTTTGAGGCCAGCCTCCCCACCCCAGCCGGTGAAGCTTCGCTTCCGGATAAAGGCGGAGGATTCCCCGGGGAACGAAACCGGAAAAAGCGGGACAAATGGCGGACATGCCCAGGGATTTCATCCTGTGCAGGATACGGTGCTGCAGGGCGATTTGTTCCTTGTGCCAGCTGGCGGGCAGGGGGCCGTCATGATTGACGATGTTCCCCATCCGCTGCCAGGGGAGGTGTGCCGGCCCTGTATAGAATTCTTCTATTTCTTTCTCCGTCAGTCCCAGCCGTTTCCATACCCGTATGGCGATTCCCTCCGTGGCAACCAGGGCCAGAGGCATATCTATGCCGTGCAGAGCCATCCAATCTATTTCTTTTTCCCAGCGTTCCCAGGTCCAGTAAGGCATCGTATAGCCATAAGTGACCACATTGAGGTAATAGTGGTTGCGGAAAGGGGAAACGATGCGGCGCGGCGCGGCGTCCGGCAGTTGCGCCGGCCAGCGGATATCTTTATTATCCCAGGAGACCATTCCCAGACGGTTTGTCTTCAGAAAATCATAGAATCCCCGGCAGAGGGCTGTACCGCTGCTTCCCCGGATATTCAGTATTCCGCCGGAGGCCTTCGTTTCAAAAACATCGTGCCCGTCTTCTTTTTCAATAATTTCCAATTGCAGTTTTTCCGGGGCTTTGGCCAGGGACGGAACGGTCCGCATGATTACTGAACGCGCTGCTTCCCGCTCCCTGTTTTTCTGTATATCTTCTGCGAAGACAAACAGATTTGTCAGCATGAAAAGGAATAGAATTTTTGAGAAGTAAAAGGTCATATTTATAATATATCACAGACTGGTAAATGGTTCTTTCAGCGAAAAACGGATATTTGCGTAATCCGTCAAAGAAAAAGCCCCTGCATGCCAGCATGCAGGGGCCTCGGTTGAAAAACCGGAAAGCTTTTATTCCGCCTTGGGCTTCCGTGGAGCCCTTTTGCGCGGCGTTTTGGGCTTTGCCGGGGTTTTATCCTTGATGTGCAGGAAGGTGAGCGTCTCCGTTCCGTCCGTTTCCACGGCTTCAATTTTATCGCCGGGTTTCACGTCTCCCCTCAGCAGGGATTCCGCCAGCGGGTCTTCCAGCAGGCGTTCGATGGTGCGGCGCATCGGGCGTGCGCCGTACTGCGGGTCGTAGCCGTTCTTGATGATCAGGCTCAGGGCTTCCGGGCTCAGGGCCAGCGTGATATTCTTGGTCTTGAGACGGGAGATGAGCTTGTCCGCTTCCAGATGCACGATGCGTTCCAGGTCATCCCGTTCCAGCATGCGGAAGACGGAAATGTCATCAAAGCGGTTCAGGAATTCCGGGCGGAATTGCCTGCGCGCTTCTTCCAGAATCTTTCCCTTCATGGCGGCGTAGTCCGCGTTGTCGGCGGCCATGGCCCCGAAGCCCATGGCGCTCTGCCGCTTGGCGGAGGCGGCCCCCACGTTGGAGGTCAGGATGATGATGGTGTTGCGGAAGTTGATCTTGCGTCCCAGGGAGTCCGTCACGCTTCCTTCTTCCAGAATCTGGAGAAGCAGGTTCATGACGTCCGGATGGGCCTTTTCCACTTCATCAAAGAGGATGACGGAGTAGGGCCTGCGCCGGACGGCTTCCGTGAGCTGGCCGCCTTCGTCATGGCCTACGTAGCCGGGAGGAGAACCGATGAGACGGGACGTGGTGTGTTTTTCCATGTACTCGCTCATGTCCACCTGAATCAGGGCGTCCGCGGTGCCGAACATGATTTCCGCCAGATTGCGGGCCAGATAGGTTTTACCCACGCCGGTGGGGCCCAGGAAGAGGAATGAGCCGATCGGGCGGCGAGGGTCCTTGATGTCCGCGCGGCTGCGCCGCAGGGCGCGGGCGATGGCGGAGGCCGCCTCGTCCTGGCCGATGACTTTGCTTTTTAACTCTTCTTCCATCCGCAGAAGTTTGGCGGTTTCCTTTTCCTCCATCCGGGCCAGCGGGATGCCCGTCCATTTGGCGAGCACGCTCATCACGTCTTCATCCGTCACGGGAACGTAATTGGTCTCATAGGAATTGCGCCAGGTTTCCAGCATGTTCTGAAGTTCCGCCCTGGCTTGTTTTTCCTCGTCGCGCAGGCAGGCTGCTTCCTCAAAAAGCTGGGTTTCCACAGCCTTGTCCTTGCGTTCCTTGATTTCCGCAATGCGGGTTTCCATGTCGCTGATGTGGTCCGGGCGGGTCATCTGGGAGACGCGCTTGCGCGCCCCTGCTTCATCCAGGATGTCGATGGCCTTGTCCGGCAGGAACCGGCCCGTCAGATAGCGGTGGGAGAGCCTGGCTGCGGCTTCAACGGCTTCCTTCGTATAATGCACCTTGTGATGTTCCTCATACTTGGGCTGGATGCCGGCAAGAATCTGAATGGTGTCCTCCACGGAGGGTTCCCCTACCTGCACCTGCTGGAAGCGGCGTTCCAGGGCGGCATCCTTCTCAATGTGTTTCCTGTATTCGTTGAGCGTGGTGGCGCCTATGGCCTGGAGCTCACCCCGGGAGAGGGCGGGCTTGATGATGTTGGAGGCGTCCATGGAGCCTTCCGCGGAGCCGGCGCCCACGATGGTGTGCAGTTCGTCAATGAAAAGGATGACGTTGCCTTCCCGGCGTATTTCATCCATCACGGCCTTGAGCCGTTCTTCAAACTGGCCGCGGTATTTGGTGCCGGCCACCATCAGCGCCAGATCCAGGGAGATGACCCTCTTGCTGCGCAGGAGCTCCGGAACATGGCCCTGGGCTATTTCCTGGGCCAGCCCTTCCACGATGGCGGTTTTGCCCACCCCGGCTTCACCGAGCAGGACGGGGTTGTTTTTGTTCCTCCGGCACAGAATCTGGATGACGCGCTCAATTTCCGAGGCGCGGCCGATGACGGGATCCAGCTTGCCGTCCCGGGCCAGCTGGGTCATGTCCCGGCCAAAGGCCTGGAGCGCGGGTGTCTTGGATTTCTGCTGCCTGGAGTAGGAGGGGGAGGAAGGCTCGTCCGTCGGGATGGCGGGGGATTCATTTTCCTCCTCGTCGTCATCGTCGTCCGGGATGATGTTGTCTTCATCCGCATCCATCTGGTATTTGGGGGTCAGCACGTCCAGCAATTCGCGCCGCGCTTGTTCCAAATCCACGCCGAAGTGGCGCAGAATCTGTCCGGCCACGCCGTCGCCGTCACGGATGAGGCCCAGGAGCAGGTGTTCCGTGCCCACATACGTGTGGTTGAGTTCCTGGGCTTCCCTGTTTGCCATTGCCAGGACTTTGCGCACCCTGGGGGTGTACGGGATGTTGCCCTCCGCCTGGGGTTCCGTGCCCCGGCCTATTTGTTCCTCCACCTGTTTGCGCACGGCGGTAAGCTCCACGCCCAGATTTTCCAGGATGGTGACGGCCACGCCCTTGCCCAGCTTGAGCAGGCCGAGCAGAAGGTGTTCGGTTCCTATGTAATGATGATTGAAGCGGTCCGCTTCCCGGCGCGCATGCGCCAGCACTTGTTGCGCCCTAGGCGTAAAATTATTCATGGATGGTCAAAAAAATTGTTTGGTTGCATTAGTTGCCGGAAAGTTCTTTCCGAATAATATCAGCGCGGATCTGGTCCCTGTGTTCCGGAGTGGTTTGGTCCGTGGTGGACAGGCGGGCCAGATGGGCCGGCTGGATGTTCATGATGGTTTTATTGACGTTTTTTAATGCCTGGTGGGAAAAGATGTCCAGAGACGCTCCCATCCGGAGGAAGGAGAGCAGGGCCAGCGCCTCCTGCGTGGAAAGCAGAGTGGCATTGGTCAGAAGGCCGTAGGCGCGGGAAACGCGGTCCTTCACCTGCAGGGAAGATGACTGGAGCAGCCGCCTGCGTGCGTTCCATTCCTGATGGGCCAGGTCGGAGGTGAAGCGGGTCATGCGTTCCACAATCTGGTCTTCACTGTCCCCCAGCGTGGACTGGTTGGATATCTGGAAAAGGTTACCGGTGGCTTCCGTCCCTTCCCCGTAAAGGCCGCGGACGGTAATGTTGAGCTGCGCGGCCGCCTGAACGACCTGCTGCATCTGTTCGGAGATGACGAGGCCTGGCAGATGCATCATCACGGAGGCCCTCATGCCCGTGCCCAGGTTGGTGGGACAGGCGGTAATGTAGCCCAGCCGCGTATTGTAGGCGTATGGGAGCCTGGCCTCCAGTTCGGAGTCTATTTTGGAGATGGCCCCCCATGCTTTTTTAAGCTGGATGCCGGGCAGGATATACTGCAGGCGCAGATGGTCTTCCTCATTAAAGAGGATGCTGGCATTCTGGCTGCGGGAGATGAGGACGGCGCAGCCTTCCGAACGCGCCGCCAGTTCCCGGGAAATGAGGTGGCGTTCCACCAGCAACTGTTTCTGCTGCTGGGTAAGTCCGGAGAGCTCCGCATAATAGCCTCCCTTCATGACGGGGATTTGGCGCGCTTCTCCGGAAGTGAGCTTCAGCGTTTCCTCCCTCTGCTGGCGTGTGGCCCAGCCGGGAAAGGGGGTGGCGGTCAGGTTGCGCGCCAGGCGGATGCGGGAGGTGAGGACGATGTCGTGCTCATCCCTTGATTCCACCATCCATTTGGCGGGGTTGTTGAGTAAGTCGTCAAAGAGCATGTATGTTAATTGGTCGGCGTGCGCAATTGTTTGATTTGATCGCGGAGTTTGGCGGCGCGTTCATAATCCTCTCTTGCCACTGCCAGGGAAAGCTGTTGTTCCAGATCGCTGATGGTATGGGTTTCCGTTTCGCGTTTTTCGGCCCGTTCCGGCGTTTTCCCGTGATGGTGGGAATCAGGCTGGATCTGGGTAAGAAGAGGGAGGATTTCTTCTTCAAAGACGTTGTAGCATTCACTGCAGCCCAGGCGTCCTACGTTTTTGTAATCCTGAAGGGTGAAGGAGCAGATCGGACAGCTTGTGAGGGGCAGGGATTGCAGGGCCGGAATGGGAGCGGCGGGCCCCGCCGCGCCTTCCTTGCCGAATTGGCCCTGAAGGTTCGGGAACAGTTTCTCTGCCAGATCGAAGGCATCTGGATCCAGCAGACCCCGCTCCTGGGCGCATTTGGCGCAAAGGCAGAATTTGGTGGACTTCCCCGTTGATGATCTGTGTCAGGAACACCGTTGCCGGTGCAGAGCATATCTCACATTTTTTCACAACCCGCATTATAATGGCGCTCCCTGTGGCGGACTAGTAGTCTGCGTGTCATGGATTGTCATGAAAATGGGCTTTGTTATTGTACTTGAGAAGAATTCTTCCCGCGTTGTTTCAAACGTCCGCACCGTGATGAATACAAATAGGCTGTGCAAAAAATGACGCCCAGAACCAGAATGATGGTGGCGCCCAGATGCCAGCCCAGGGGGAAGGACAGGTAAAAAGCCAGCAGGGAGCCCAGCCCTCCGATGATTCCTCCCCCCCAGAAGAGATGGGACGGCTTGTTGGTAAGCAGGTACACCGTGGCGGCGGGGCCGACAAGCAGCCCCAGCGTCAGGAACGCTCCCACGGCCTGCAGGGAGGAAACGAGCACCAGAATGATCAGGGTGAAAATGCCGTAGCTGATGAGGCGGGAGGGGATTCCCAGCGTGGTGGCGATGTCCGGGTCAAAGAGGCAGATCAGGATGGGGCGGCGGAAGAGCAGCAGGATCAGGACGCTGACGGAGCTGATGGCGAAGGCGATCCACAGGTCGGAGTCGGACAGGCTCATGATGGAGCCAAACAGCCAGTCGTCAATTTTCTGCTGCAGGCCCAGCCTGACCAGCACGATGAAGCCCGCAGCGAAAGCCGTGGTATGCAGGATGGAAAGGGCGGTGTCCTGGTTCAGCCGGGATGTACGGGAGACGAAGAGGGAACCCAGACCCACCAGCAGGGCGGCCACCACAGCCCCCGTCAGCAGGCTCCAGCGGGTAAGGCCGAAGAGGAGCACCGCCACCGCAATGCCCGGCAGCAGGGCGCAGGAAAGCGTGCCGATTTGGAGGGCGGATTTTTTCAGGATTACCAGCCCGCTGACGAAGCCGTTGGCGAAGCCGATCATGACGCAGGCCAGCAGGGACCGCTGCGCGATGGGTTCGCGGAGGAATTGGAGAAAATCATCCATCATGAAGCTTGGGTTTCCGGTTGGGGGTCCATTCCGTATATCTCCCGGATGCGTGCGGGGGAAAGCACTTCCTTCGGGGGGCCGAAAGCGGCCAGCTCCCGGTTCATCAGCAGGATGGTGTCGAAGATATCCGCCGCCGTATTCAAGTCGTGATGGGAGGCGATGACCAGACGCCCTTCCGCCGCCAGGGAATCCAGCAGCCTTCCCAGGGACTGGCTGGCGGGAGCGTCCAGTCCTGTGAAGGGTTCGTCCAGCAGGAGGACATGGGCCTCCTGCGCCAGAGCCCGCGCCAGAAAGGCCCGTTGCTGCTGGCCGCCGGAAAGTTCTGAAATCTGGCGGTCCGCCAGGGATTCCATACCGAGAGCGTGAAGGGACTTTTCCACAATATCCCGGTCATGCCTCCCGAATTTTTTCCACAGGCCCAGGGAAGGATAACGCCCCATTTCCACCAGCGCGCGGACGGTGATGGGGAAGGACCAGTCAACGTCGGAACGTTGGGGCAGGTAGGCTATTTCTCCCGGCGTGTCGTGCAGGGGGCGTCCGTTCCACAGGATTTTTCCGGAATCGGGGCGGATCAGCCCGGCCAGAGCCTTGATCAGCGTGGATTTTCCTGCGCCGTTGGGACCCATCAGAGCCAGCGTGTGTCCGCAGGTGATGGAAAAGCTGATGCCGTTGAGCGCAAGAAGACTACCATAATAAACGCTGAGGCTGTCCACTTCCAGGCGGTGGCGGTCCGGGTGGCTGGCGTGCGCGCCCCAGCAGATGTGGTCCTGGGTGCAGGGAGGGGCTGGGCTGTTCATTTCCATGAGAAGGAGTAGCTGTCGTTCAGGGAAGGGCCGAAGGACCAGCGGGTGGCGGAGACGGTAGGTTTCCCCTCCGGTTCCAGTTCCAGCGTGACGGGGGTGTCCGGCGTGTTTTCCGGCCAGCGGGCGGAAACGGTGAGGATCACGGAGCCGTCTTTCAACGGCAGGCCGCATTCCGTTTCTTCATGCAGCCCGGGCGTTTCTGGCTGCCAGAGAAGGCGGCCGCCGCAGGATATGGAAAGGGCTTCCGGACGGTGGGCGCATCTGACCGTGATGACCGTGGGAACATCCGTGGTTGGCGCCGCAGGGGCGGCATGCGCCGTTCCCTGTGTTCCCGGAGAAGGCGCCGTCATGTTGTAAAGGAAGAATCCCAGCAGGATGACGACTCCCAGAGTGGGAAAAAACTGCCGCAGGGGAGTGCTGGTCATGGTCTGGGAGACGGGGAAAGGGCTTCCTTGATGATGCCTGTGTTTTGTCTGAACATGGATTCGAACGTGTGGCCTTCAGAGGCCAGCCCGTCGGTATTGATTGGCCTGGCAACGGGGATGTTCAGGGATTTGGCGATTTCCGTAAGGCTCTTGGGGTTGGAGGAGTATTCCGGGAACAGGGCCTTGACCCCGGCGGACCTCAGCTTGTTCAGCGTGGAGGCCAGCTGGGCGGAGTTGCCTTCGTCTTCACGGCTTATTCCCTGGATGCTGATGCTGCGGAAGCCGAATTCCCGGCAGAAATGGTTCATGGCCGCATGCCCCGTAACCAGGACGCGGTCCTTTTCCGGAATGTCCGCAAGCTCCTTTCTGGCCCAGGAGGAAAGCTGGTCCATCTTTCTGTTCCACCGGGCCAGGCCGGCTTTATAGTCCTGTTCATGGGCCGGGTCCAGCCGCGTGAGCATTGCGGCCAGGGTGCGGGCGGCGCGTTTCATATTGGCCGGGGTGTGCCACCAGTGGGGGTCGTTGGGGCCGTGGGCGCAGCAGTCTCCGTCGTGTTCATGGTCATGGTCTGCGGTGTCTTCCTCCACGGGAACGTCCGGAACGGAGGCTCCAAGATCCAGAATTTGCACATTGCCTCCCAGGGCGTCCTTTAATTTGGGAAGGTACGGCTCCAGGTTTTTGCCGGAGGCCAGCACCAGGCTCGCCTGTCCCGCGGCGGCAATATCCTGCGGCGCGGGTTCAAAACTGTGCAGGTTGCCGTTGGGGCGCAGCAGGTCCGCCACCTGCACGCGGCTGCCGCCAATGGAGCGGGCCATGTCTCCCAGAACGGGGTGCAGAGCCGCGATTTTCAATATTGGGGCATCCTGGGCCTGAAGAGAACAGAACAGGCCCAGAAGACACAGAAAAGGAATCAACATGCACCGGAGCATGTTCCGCATGATGAACCTTCCCTTCAAGTGATGCAATGGTCAAATTTGTCTTCTAAAGCAGGATGACGCTGACTTTTCAGGGAGTCCGCACGGCTCTTTTTTTGTTTTTCAGCGTTGTGGTGAACTCCTGGCAGGGGAAGGGGGATGCGGCGCCCTTGGCGTCCAGCCCGGCCGGGGTTCCCGTGCGGGCTCCGGGGGCTTTCTTCCACCGGTGACGACGGTCTGATGGCGGAGAGAGGTTTTTTTTCTTGAGGTGGAAAGTGTTTTCTGGTTCCATTATCGCGCATCATCATGAATGGTTTTCAACTTCTCCAATGTGGCTTGAGCGTGGCGGCCTTTCTGGCCGGTTCCGCCCTGGCGGCGACTCCTGCCGTATATCCGTCTCCCCAACAGTCCAAATTTACCACCCAGACGGTTGCTTTCTCCGGGAAGCCGTCCGTGACCATACGTTCCGCCAAGGCGGGCGGCAGCAAGCTGCTGGAGGGAGTTCCGGAGAAATCCGGAGCCTACAAACTGGTGATTTCTCCGCAGGGAAAGGTGGGCATAGGAGCCCATGACGAACGGGGGGCGTTTTACGCCATGCAGACGCTGCGGCAGCTGGGAACGAAGGCCGGCGGGGAAGGCGTGATTTTGCCCGTTGGGGAAATCATAGACTGGCCGGACATCGAATTCCGCGGAACGGTGGAAGGTTTTTACGGCACCCCCTGGAGCCATGAAGCCCGTTTGAGCCAGCTGCGCTTTTACGGCCAGAACAAGATGAACACATACATCTACGGGCCGAAGGACGATCCCTACCACTCTTCCCCCCACTGGAGGGACCCCTATCCCGCGGACCAGGCCGCCCAGATCAGGGAACTGGTGAAGGTGGCAAAGGAAAACCACGTGGATTTTGTGTGGGCCATCCATCCTGGCAAAGATATCAAGTGGACGGAAGAAGACATGAACAACGTCATCAAAAAGTTTGAGATGATGTACAAGCTGGGCGTCCGTTCCTTTGCCGTGTTTTTTGACGATATCTTCGGCGAAGGCAAGCGCGGGGACATGCAGGCCCTTCTGCTGAACAAAATCAATGACGAATTTGTCAAGGTGAAGAAGGACGTCACCCCCCTGGTCATGTGCCCCACGGAGTACAACCGCGGCTGGGCCGATCCCAAGCCGGGAACCTATCTGGACATTCTGGGGGACCGTCTGGACCCCTCCATCCACGTCATGTGGACGGGGAACTCCGTTTGCCATGACATTACGCTGGAAGGCCAGCAATGGGTGAACAGGAGAATCAAGCGCCCTTCCTACGTCTGGTGGAACTTCCCCGTCACGGACTACTGCCGTTCCAACCTCTGCATGGGCCGCGTGTATGGCCTTGCCTCGGAACCGGGAGCGAAGGAATCCATGGGCGGTTTCGTCTCCAACCCCATGGATAAGCCGGAGGCCTCCAAGGTCTCCCTCTTCGGCCTTGCGGACTACTCCTGGAACATCAACGGGTTCAAGTCTGATGAGGCCTGGAAGGAAGGAGTCAGGCGCCTGTTCCCGAAAGCGGCGGAAGCCATGCAGGTTTTTGTGAACCACAACTCCGACCAGGGCCCTAACGGTCACGGCTACCGGCGTGAGGAATCCGTGGAAATAGAGCCCGTAGTCAAGCGCGTGCTGGAAGCCGCCCGGGAAGGCAAGATTGAGAAGAAGGATACGGCCCTGCTCAAAAAGGAATTTGCCCGTATGGCCGCCGCTGCGCCCGTCATCCGTGCCAGGGCGAACAATCCGCGGCTGATGAAGGAAATAGGCGCGTGGGTGGATGCCTTTGAGCAACTGGGGCATGCCGGTCAGCACGCTGTAGCGGCGCTGGAGGAAAACAACGCCAGAGAAGCCGCGACCCGGCTGGTGCAGGCTACGCAGGCTCTGGCGGCCATGGATGGAATTTCCCGCCGCCACAACCAGGAAGGACAGTTGTACCGTTCTGCGGTAAAGACCGGTTCCCGTGTGATGGCCCCCGCCGTGAATGAACTGGCGGATATTGTCTCCAAAAAAGTTTTTCCGGCCATTGCCGGCGCGCCGGCCCTTTCTCCCAAGCCCCTGGTCAAGGGGGGCAGCATGGATAAGGCGGAACTCTTCTGTGACGGGGATCGCGGCTCCTTCTGGCACTCCGGCGCCTACGGCCAACCGGGCGACTGGTATGGCGTGGACTACGGAATGCCCATCCCCGTGCGGAGCGTGGAAGTGCTGATGGGCCGCAATGACAAGGACGGCGACTATGTAGAAAAAAGGGCAGCTGGAAGGCTCCCGCGACCTCGAAACCTGAAACCGCTGGGGCCGGAAACTTCCGGCATGCAGGTGGTCTGGAAGGCTCCCAAGCCGGTTTTGCTCCGTGCCGTACGCTACCGCGTCATTGAACCGAAAAAAAAAAACAGGCAACGGCCGGTCTGTCTGGACTGCCGTGCGGGAAATAGCCGTCAACACGCCTCCTTCCGCTATGGCTTCCTCCAATGTGTCGGGGCTGGAGGGCGTTTCCGTGCAGAAATCCGACAAAATCGTGCGGATCAACCGCGTGATGGAAACGCATAAGATGAAACCCGGGGAATTTATTTCCCTGCAGCTGGATGGCCCCACGGACGCTACCTGGCTGGAAGTCAACCTGGAACGGGGATGACGTCAACTCCTGGGCGGAAGTGGTGCTGGACGTGGAAGGTTCTTCCAAGCCCGTAGTCCAGAAGCTGGACAAACAGGGCAAAAACTTCATTGCCAGGGGCAACCAGCTTCCCAAGGGAATCAAGGGGATGAAGCTGGTTAATAAAAGCGGCAGGGAGCAGGATATTGTTCTGAACATGTTCAAATTTGACGTTCCTCCCGCGGACCCCGGCACCAGCCTGGTTTCCCTGAGCGACAGAAACCTGAAAACGGTTTACCGTGCCGACAAGCCGCTGGACATAGTCGTTCCCAATCTGGACAATCCCAAGGCTACCAAAGTAATCGTGGTGGGATCCGCCGCCTTCGCCATCCAGGCCCGCCGCGGAGAAGGCGCCTGGACGCCGGTCGGCAAACGGAACGCCGGCCCCGGTGTCTCTGAATTTGCCATCCCTGCCGGAACTTCTGCCGTGCGCCTGACCTATAAGGCTCCCCAGCCGGAGGCGATCATTAATGAAGTCATTTTTTCCTCCCGGAAATAACCGTCTCAGGCGCTGGCGCCTTACGCCGAACTCCGTCCGGAACGAACCGGGCGGAGTTTTTTTTGAAAGGGCCGGGCGCGCGGCGTGCGGACTGTTTCCGGAAACGGAAGCGGACGCTTCTTTTCTCCGCTTTGGCCGTCTGTTGCGGAAACAACCTTGACCCTGTTGGATGCGGGGCTAAAATACTGCCATGACGCCGGGTTTTCATTGGACTCTACGCCCTTCCGTGAAGGAGGATGATCCGGTCTTGAAAGCGTTTCCTGCGGAACTGCCCCTGCTGGTCAAGCAGCTCCTGCTGCAGCGCGGCTTCACCGGGGGAATGGAAACGGAACTCTTTCTGGACCCCAGGCTTTCCCACCTGAGCGACCCTTTCCTGATGGGGGAAATGAGGGCTGCCGTGGACCGCATTTTCCGGGCCGTGGATGAAGGGGAAACCGTGTGTATTTATGGGGACTATGATGTGGACGGTGTCACCTCCGTGGCGCTTCTCCGGGCCATTTTGATGGCTTATGACCTGGATCCCCAGTATTTTATTCCCGTCCGTTCCCGGGAAGGCTACGGACTCAGCGAGGCCGGCATCAAGCGCTGCCTTTGCGAATGTGCGGACCCTCCCAGTCTGCTTATTACGGTGGACTGCGGCACTTCCTCCGTGAAGGAGGTGGACATGCTTAACAGCCTGGGGATAGACGTCATCATTCTGGACCACCATGAGGCGGGCCCTTTGGGGCGTCCGGATGCAGCGGCGGTGGTCAATGCCAAAATTGAGGAAAACAGCCCATATACTTACCTGTGCAGCGCGGGCGTAGTCTTCAAGCTGGCGCATGCCCTCCTGAAGGAGAGGAAACTGAAAACCTTTGACCTGAAACTTTATCTGGACCTGGTGGCCGTGGCAACCGTGGCGGACATTGTTCCCCTGGTGGCGGAAAACAGGATTCTGGTTCGCCACGGCCTGGGCAGGCTGGCGCACAGCCGCCATACGGGCCTCAAAACCCTGACGGAAATAGCGGGCATCCGCCCTTCCGACTCCGTCAACCACGCGGGCTTCCTGAACGCCGCCCACGTGGGGTTCAGGATAGGCCCGCGCATCAATGCCGCCGGGCGCATGGATTCCCCCATGGATGCGTTGGAACTCCTGCTGACCATGGATGCCAGGAGGGCCGTGCAGCTTGCCCAAATGCTGGATTCCCACAACCGCAAGCGGCAGGAGGAAGAGGAGGCCATCCGGACGGATGCGGTGGAAATGCTTCATAACTCCTTTGATCCGGAGAGGGACAACGTCATTGTGCTGGGTTCCCGCGCGTGGCATCCCGGCGTGGTGGGCATTGTAGCCTCCCAGCTGATGAGGCGGTACCACAAGCCGACCTTCGTCATCGCCTTTGACGAAAGCGGCGTGGGGAAGGGCTCCGGCCGTTCCATTCCCGGCGTGTCCCTGGTGCAGGCCATCCACCATTGCGCGGATACGCTGGTTTCCGGCGGCGGCCATGACATGGCGGCGGGGCTGGTGATTGAAGAATCCCGTATGGACGATTTCCGCCGGGCATTCAACCGTTATGTGTCTGAAACCACGACGGAGGAACAGCGCAGCCCCGTGCTCAACATAGACATGGAAGTGTCCTTCCAGGCGTTGACGCTGGATTTGCTGGACAGCTATGAAAAGCTGGAACCTTTCGGCAACTCCAATCCACAGCCTGTCTTTATGAGTTCCGACGTTTTTCCCACGGAACCGCCCAAGCGCGTGGGAACCAATCATCTGAAGCTTTTCATGCGCCAGGGCATCGTGGAGCGTGACGCTATTCTTCAACGGAGCGGAACGGGAGCTTCCCAATCCTCCCTGGGATATCGCTTTCACGATTGACCGCAACGTGTACCGCGGCCGCGCCTCCCTGTCCATTTCCATTCAGGAAATACGTTCCCACCGGGAAATGTAGAAAACGGCCTATTGCTGTGAATAGCAATAGGCCGTTGAGTTGTGAATAATGTGTCAAACCTTATCCTATGGTAATCTTAATAGATTGTTATTAGGCGTATTATCCAGTTTGGGGTTACATAATTTTCTCATCTGGAACTGATTTCAGGAATGAGTTCCAGTTATTGGAATTCTATGTTTATTCGTACATTATAACCTTGTTTAACAGGCAGTTTTTTTGTGAAGGAAGGCACTCTCTTTCAAAATTTCAATGGATGAGACAACTCTAACAATGTCATATGTATTTGAGGTGTCTTGACAGAGCAGGTTTTAAAGAGCATTGTCTGTCCCGTTCCCCATTCAGGGTGGATTTATAGTAAAAACAAGCAAGATGAATACCCTGTTTCTGCAAGGTCGTCTGTTGCTGCTTCTCGGACGGTAAGTCCGTGAAGATATCTTGATATGCGCCGGTGAGCCGTTCCGGCGCGAGGGAAGTAAACGGCTGTCTTGATTTGCACCAAAGGAATGATTCCGTAACAGGAACGTTTTCCGTGCGCAGTTCCCGAAGGAACGACCTCTTAACATTTTTACTGTAAATGAAAGAACAAATACATATTTTTGATACGACGCTGAGAGACGGGGAACAGTGCCCCGGCGCGGCGATGAACGTGGAGCAGAAAATACAGGTGGCCATGCAGCTGGAAACGCTGGGCGTGGATATTATTGAAGCGGGCTTCCCCGTTATTTCAGACGGCGATTTCCGAGCCGTCCGGGCCGTGGGTAGAGGGAAAGGAAGGGGATTGCTCGACAGCCCTGGCCTTCTTGCGTGGTTTGCTGGATGACCCGGAGGACTTTGACCAATTTCCTTCCTTTATAGCCTGGATGCAGGGGACAAGACAGCGTATTCAGGCGTGCCTGAAAAGGCGCACGGCCCGCACCAGGGTTCATCATCTGGTCATGGCCGGGGAAAAGTATTTCACAAAACCGGGAAGTGAAGGGTTTAACGGCGGCATGGAACATTACCCGGTGATTCTTCTGGATGATATCATGAAGAACGTGAAGGAGGCGGAGCGGTGGAACGTCATGAGCCGGAGCAAGAATATCCTGTATGCCGGAGTGGTCTCCATTTAAGGCAAAGGGAAGGATGCCTTCCCGATGGCGTTGTCCTGGGCGGTGGTGCAGTTGCTCAACACGGATCCGGAGAGAGCCTGACGGCTTTTCCGATGGAGGGAGGCGATACAGATAAAATATGCGGCTTTCTGGCTGAGCGGTTATCATGAGGCGCCTCCGAATGGGACGGAAGATGAAAAGGATGCCGTGGATGAGGCCCTGGCAAGGGAGTTGCCCGCTCTGGCGTGGTTCATTGACCATTACCGGGCGCCGGAGCATTTGCAGGAACCTACGGGACGTCACCGATGCAGAGCATACATGAACAAGACACTAGCCACGGCTGTTCTGGGCATCAGCCCGGAAATGCAGTTGCTGGAACTGATTGACCAGGCCGCACGCTGCGGAACTCCGGAAGATGCCAAACAGATCTACAGGAAGGACGCCACTTCCACGGGTATTTATGACCGTGGAAGAGCTAATCTTCCTGCTGACAAAATGAGAGCATTCAATCTTCTGGCCAGGAACGCGGCTAAACTGGGCGGAAAGTTATCCAAACTGGCAGAGATGTGTCCGGATCGCGTGCAGGTACGAAAGGAAGGAGGCGGACGGAGGAACGTGTACACCATTGCCCGTTCCGTGACAGGGTAGAACAGAGTGCGGAAATATTCTTAATCAGTTTATTTTGTGGTGATAAAATGGACCGCTACGTGGTGGGATACAGGGCAAGACAGGGTGCGCATTTTTTACTTTGTGTCATTCAATACATTGAATTTGTGTGAGTTGAATGATATCGCACAGGGTAAACAGGGTAATTTTGAAGAGCCTCTTACACACTGCAAGCAAGAGACCAAAATATGAAGGAGGTACAGAAGCAGACTACCTTTATTAACCAGTTCCTGGCTCTTGAACAATGCTATTTATTACTTTTTTTCTTCAGAAATTTCCTTTTTAAATTGTATTGGACCTATTTATTATATACAGTAAAAGTTCTTCTAATTGAATTTTTACAACATATTTTTTTCGATCCAAGCAAAGTAACGTCTAACCCTAATAGGAGATGATCTCTATATTTTTCAAGAAGAATTATTTCTATACTTAATGTATCTTTTTCAATAGTTACGAGATCAGTTATTGGGTATTCATGTTTTAATAATTCATTATATGTTTTTCTTTTGTATTCTCTTAATATATATATAAAATGCTTTTTAAATTTATAATTAATATTCATTGATCAAAAAGGGTGCGTTATTATAACTCTAGACCATCTTCCCGGAGGATTGCCATTTCTATTTTTATAACAATCTCCATAAGGTATTCTAATAGTTCCGAAATTTGATCCTGATGCACCTGAAATCCAACAATTTGATTGCAAATGACGCTTCCAACATCTTATTGATGAAGGTATGCCTATCCTATTGGCTCGAAAACTATGATGAGCTCCATGATTTCCAAATCGACATCTTATACTACATATTGTAGAAGAAAAGGCTTTAGCTGTAGCGACAGCAGCAAGAATAGGAGCAACAAAAGCTGCTGTTGCAAGTTTGCTACAGTAACTGTTTGATAAACAAATTCCAGCTGCTGCAATTGCAGCATACGCTGTAGCTTCCGCAGCAGTGATTGTTAAAGGAATAACGAGAACGATTGCAATTTTTCCCAAATAATCTATTGATGGAGGATAATTGATTAAAAAGCAGTATAAATTTAACCCCCCCTGTTCAGCAATGGGTCGCGATTGATCCACCTGCCGTCTTTGGGGTTGTAAAAGCGGTAATTGTAATAGACCAGGGCGGGTTCTTCGTCGTGCATCTCGCCGGACCACTGGACGGGCTGGCCGAGGCTGCCCGTACCGGTCACGGCCCCATAGGGGGAGTAATCGTAAGCCGCCGCGATCGTTCCCTGTGCGTCGAACACCTCCGACACATTCTTGTTGAAGTCCACGCCGTAGCAGTACAGGGAAGCGCCCTGCACGAGGGCCAGGGGGCGGGTGGCCACCGGTTCCAGAGGATCCCACAACAGTATCTTTTATTTATTTAAAATGGGTAGATTAATGAATAAAGGAATATGGAGGCATTTTATTTCAATCCATTTATAAGGCGTAATAATTAATTCTAATTGTTTGCTTTCTTTTGTAGTAAATACATAATATGAAGATACTTGTGTTCCATCTAACCCAAAACTTATCAAACGTTCTTGTTCTGATTTGAGTTGCACGCCATCTAGTGATTTAAATTCAAATTTAGCAATTCCAATTGAATCTTTAAAAGAAAAAGAAATGTTGTAGCCATCTTTTGATTTTTTTACTGATGTTATTTTTACTAAAGTTCCATCTAAATTAAATTCTTCATCTTTTTTAATTTTTATTATTTTTTCTTTTAATGGAACTGTTTTTTGTGATGTTAATACAGTTAAAGTTCCATTTAATACTTTTTCCAATTCTGTTTTAAAAAATAACTTCACTCGACCTATACTGCCATCTTCAGAAAATAGAAAAGAAAATGAACCAATAGCATTACATGGAACTTGCTCTTGGTGGTTGAAAAGTATGATTTCTTTTCCAAGACTAAACATTTTTCGACTCTTTTCTGAATCTGTAATATCTATTGTAATTTCTGATGTATTTTGATAAAATTTTAGATCGCTATATTTTACTTGGACTTCAGGAATATTTTTTATTTCTTGAATATTTCCTAAAGAATAATTTATACATATAATACTAATTAAGAAATATAGCATATAATTCATGATGTCATTTGTTTAATGTTAATTATTTTCGGAATTATGTAGAATAGTCTTGGCGCAAGATTTTCAGAATATCTTAGATATTGATATTTAGCAAATTTCTCCGATAAAAAATCGGAAAGATCAACGAAACAAGACTAAAGTAAATAATGCCGATTTGTTTTCGTATTTTACATCATAATTATTATGGAAACATCATGCTTGTGGCCAAATTGTGGATGGATTTTTGATAAATATACCAATATATAAAAAATATCACATATGTCGGTATAAAATAGATTATGATGAATAATGATATTGATTTTTTGATGCAGTAAAACCAATTGAAAAACGATGTAATATATGAAATATAAATTAGTAGTATAAATAATATTGTCTTTGGATTTGATAATAAATTTGTATTTATAACTAATCTTTCTGGAAAAATGGATATATAAGATCCCACACTCAGGAATATAAAAACAATATAACTGAATATCGATTTGCTTTTTTTGAATTCTTTTTCTTGAAAAAATATATCAAATTTTATTATTTTTTCAAAAATTTCTAACATTTTTCTCATTTGTAAATTAATGTACTGTTTTATCTCTTCCATACCAAATAGCTCTATAAGACCAATCTGCACAATTGTTTTTTAATATATTATATGGAGGCGGTGATTTTATATCTTGCTGAATTCCTCTAAGCATATTTATATCTTCAATAGGGGAAGAGGGTATGGTTTCTGGATTAGTTAAATTGAGGCCATCTGAAGATTCTATATAACCTCTACCAAGAATAATTGTTCCACGTATTGTATTGACTATATATAATCCAACTAATAAAAGAAGAATTAGTTCATTTCCTGTTTTTGACCACTTCACGGCTAATTTCGCTGTTTCCCTGTCTGCTGGATTCAAACCATAATCAAACGTCTTAACTCCTACTTTACACCATTTCCCGTCTTTGTTCTTCTCCCAAAGATCAACAGCTACACCTATATGCAAGGTAAATGTCATGTCGGATAATTGGTCAGGTAAAATCTGCGAAATGTATCTGTCATTTCCATTTAAGTCATTAAAAATATATGGAGAATTTCTAACAAACCCGTACAAATTCCATCCTCCCTGTTCAGCAATGGGGTCGCGATTGATCCACCTGCCGTCTTTGGGGTTGTAAAAGCGGTAATTGTAATAGACCAGGGTGGGTTCTTCGTCGTGCATCTCGCCGGACCACTGGACGGGCTGGCCGAGGCTGCCCGTACCGGTCACGGCCCCATAGGGGGAGTAATCGTAAGCCGCTGCGATCGTTCCCTGTGCGTCGAACACCTCCGACACATTCTTGTTGAAGTCCGTTCCATAGCAGTACAGGGAAGCGCCCCCTGCACGAGGGCCAGGGGCGGGTGGCCATCGGTTCCAGAGGATCCCACAACAGTGTCCGGAGCACGTTCCGGCTGTTGAGCATGTCCAGGGCGGCTATCTGCAAATAGCCTCGGTACAGGTAGCGTTCATGGCTGGTGACCGTTCCATTTTGGGTGACTTTCTTCATGTACCTTCGTCCCTGATAGTCGTAGCCGCATTCCACGACTGTCGCGCCGTCCCGGCTGGTGAAGCTCACCGCGCGGTTGGCCGCGTTGTAGACCACGGTCCACACGCCCGTTGACGTCTTGATGAGGGTCTGGTTGCCCGAGGCGTCGTACGTCGGCACAAAAGGCGCTTCCCCGCTTTCTTCAATGCCGGTGTACTGGTTGAGCCCGTTGGCCGCGTAGGCGAGTTCTCCGGCCGGGTTCCCGTGCCGGCTTGCGGTTGGCGATGTTGTCGTAGCTGTAGCCGTAGGGGTCGGCGCCCAGGGTGGCGGCGGTGAGTTCGTTTCTGCCGTTGTAGCTGAAGCTGTCGCTGCGGGCGGGTTCCGTTCCACGCTGCTGGGTGCGGGTGACCGGGCGTCCCAGGGCATCGCAGCTCTGGGTCCGGGAGACGAACACGGTTTCCCCCAGGCGGCAGTTGATTGCCGTGACCAGGTTGCGGCGCTGTTCATAGGCAAGTTCTCTGATGATGCCGTCGGGCATCGCAAGGCTGGAGAGCAGGCTGCTTCCCGCCAGGTAGCCGTAGGCGAAGCGTTGCTCCGTTCCCCCGTGCCTGATTCCGGCGCTGGCCAGCCTTCCGTCGGCTTCATAGCCCTGGCTGGCTTCCTGGAGGACACCGGTTCCCTGTTTCAGGGTATAGCCGGAGGAGCGTCCGTAAGTGTCGTAGTGTTCCTGGAGCTGGTAAGAGCTCCCTCCGATGGTGATGCTGTCGGTGTCCGGTTCGTTGCAGGGGGTGTACGTGAGGACGCGCGAGCCGGAGGCGTCCGTGACCTGGGTCAGCTGGTTGAGGTAGTTGTAGGCGTACTGGATACCGGGCGTGGAGTCGCTGTAGGAGACGGAGTTGTTGACCCCCTTTTTCAGGTTGTAGCCCCAGGTGGTGACCACCCCCCGCGCGTCCGTGAGCGTGGATTTGAAGTTCAGGGCATTGTAGGCGGTGTCTTCATGGGTGCCGTCCGCCCAGGTTTTGCGGATGAGCAGGCCCGTGGCGTCATCGTAGCTCCACGTAGTGACGTCCCCGTCCGTGCGTCCCGTGGGGGTCGGCGGTGATGTCGCCCGCGTCCTCCCGGAACGTGGTGAGGCTTATCATCCTGTCCGCTTCATCATAGCCGAAGAGCAGGGGCTGGGTCCCCGTTCCCCATTGCGCCGTGTTGCGGCCCCGGAGGTCGTAGCCGTAGCAGGTCGTGTTGCCCAGGGCGTTGGTGACGACGGCAGGCTGGTCAAACCAGGGGCCGTAGGCGGTAGAAGTCGTGTTGCCCGCCGCGTCCGTCACCGAGATCGTGCGCCCGGCAAGGTCGGTGCGCGTCGTGACCGTGTTGCCCCGGCCGTCCGTGCTGGAGTAGATGACGCCGGTTTCCGTGTAGGCGCGGGTATGCGTGGCCGTGACGCCCGCATGGTCCGTCTGCGACGCGGTGAACCCGTCAATGACCGTGGCCGTTGCTATGACATTGGAAGTGGGAATGCTGCTTTTCTGCGTCCGGACGGCGCCCGGGCCGTATTCGCTCCATTGTTCGGAAGCGTTTCCCCTGGGGTCGATGGAAATGACTTTGCTTTCCAGCGTGGACGAGAGGGAAGAAAGAAGCGTTTTCTGCGTTTCGTCGCAGGTCGTTCCCCGGCCGTTGTTCCTGGTCGCCGTGACGACCTGGTACACGCCGTCTTCCGACTGTTCCGTGCCGTAGCTCCACGCGGTGATGCGCGAGTTGGACACGGTGGCCGGATCGGCCAGCTTCCAGGTTTCTTTTGTTCTGTTGCCGAAGGCGTCGTATTCCCACAGGGTCGGGGCCATCGTCGTGGCCGCATTGCCTGCGTCCGTCTGCGTTTTGGTGAGCTGCCCCCTGGCGTTGTAGGTGTTCCTCGTGTAAATGACTCCGCCGACGGTGTTGGGGACGCCCGTGCGCAGGGTTTCCCCGGCTCCGTTGACAATGCTGCGCTGCAGCTCGGTTTGCGTTTCCCCGGAGACGGCTTTCGTGAAGGTCCTCACACCGTCGCTGACCAGGTCGATGGCGTAGATGACGTGCCGCTGCCCCGTGCCGGATTCTTCCATCACCGTTCCGTCCGGCGCGCTGCGCGTGATGAATGTAGCCCCGGAAGGGACGGTTTGCGTGACCGTCAAGCCGTCCTGGCTGTAGGCGTAGGTAGTGACCCGGCCCAGGACGTCCGTAGAGGAAGTCATTCTCCCCAGCAAGTCGTACTCCGTGCTTTCTTGGGTAGTCATCGCCCCCGTGTCTTGACGCGTGGAGAGCACGCGCCCTGCCGCATCCCGGGCGTAGGTGGTGATGGTTTCCGGCGTGATGACGGTTTCCCCCGTCCATCACGGCGGAACGCATGACTTCCACCAGTTGGCGCGCCGTGTCGTAGGAGTAGTCCGTCCTGATGCCGTTTTCATCGATTTCCCACAGCAGGCCTCCGTCGCACATCAGTTCGCGTTCCGTGAGCCGGCCGTTGCCCGCCGTCCGCTTCACCCACCGGTTCTGCGTGTCAAATTCGTAGACGGCGCTGCCCGTGAGCGCCCATTGCCCGGTGGAAAGCAGGAGGTAGTTTTCTTCCCTGACGCGCTGCCCTTCCGCCGTGATCCAGGTGACGGCGCGCGTGCTTTGTCCCGGCACGGCTTCTCCGCTGATGCGCGTTTCCACCGTTTCCGTGTAGAGGGCGCCGTGCTCCGTCGTGGCCGCGTAGTCGTGCCACGTTTGCACGCCGTCGAGGTCCCGGCTGAACCGCGTGCGTCCGCGGGCATGGATGTTGGCGGCTCCGGCCAGCCATTGTTCCTCCGCCGTCAGGCGCGTGCCCGCCACACCCAGGCCCGTGACCCGCCGTTCCGTTCTTTTGATGTGGTTGGCCGTCGTGTATTTCCAGGTGGTGGATGTCAGCGTTTTGACGTGTCCTTCCAGCGGAAGCAGGTCTACCGTTTCCGAGGCCGGTTCGTCGTTGAAGTTGTCCGCCCCCGAATGCGCATACGTGTAGCGCGTGATGCGCCTGCCGCTTTCCGCCCACGGTTCGTCGCGGGAGAGCAGGCGGCCGTAGAGGTCATAGGCGTCATGAGTCTGGCTGCCGTCCGGGGCCGTTTCCGTCCTGAGCCGCCCGCACTGGTCGTAGGCGTATTGCGTGGTTTGCTCCTCCGGGCTTCCGTAGCCTTCCGCCAGCGTGAGCAGCAGGTCGCCCACGTCCGTGGTCTGGTAGATGGCGCGGGTGCGCGCCGCCACGATTCCGTTTTTGGAGATTTCCGTGACCAGCTGCCAGACCGAGTTTTCCGGTTCCAGCTCCGTGCGCGTGCGGAGGGTCGTGAGGGCGTCTTCCCCCGTGCCCTGCCGCATGTTCCACGCCAGGCCGTCGTTCCACCAGGTGACGGCATAGGGCTGCCTGGCAGGCGCCTGTTCCGTGATGGTGAACTTTTTTCCTCAGCATCCAGGGAAAGAATAAATGTTTTCAAGGGAGCGCCCGTAACGGTATAAAATCCCTGTCCGTCCGTTCCGGTGATTTGCCCAGGGGTATAGAGCGCGATGGTGTAACCCGTGGAGGTGACGTTTTCCACGTTGAGCAGGCCGTCCCACAGGTTCCAGATTTGCCTCAGCGAGCCGTCTCCGGCATGCCTGACGTCCAGATAGGATGACGCGTTGGAGATGACCTGCCTGTCCGTGGTGGTGTAGGAGAGGAGCGTTCCCGTTTCCGCCGAGAAGAGGTATTGGCTGCCGTCTTCCACCACCCAGCAGCAGGCAGGATTGTCCTTCCACCGTGGCCAGCGCCGCACGCCCTCCGCCCGACGTGTCCACCCCGATGGGCAGCACGGACCCGTCCGTGTAGCAGCGCATGGCAATTACCCGGTCTCCCTGCACCAGATTAAACCGTGCTCCGGGGACAATGCCCCCTTCCGGCACGTCCAGACGGCTGTCAGGGGGGATGGTTGTAGGCCAGTGAGGAGGGTCTTTCCAGGCCGGAGACGTTTTCTTCACCCCTCAGTTCCACCCTTCCGGCCGGAAGGCCCCCAAGTCCACGGAACGCTCCGAAGTTGCAGGACCAGTACATCAGCGTGGCCGTGCTTTCCGCCGTCACGCTGCACCCCGCCGAGCTGTAGTTTCCCAGGGCGCCGCTTTCCATGCCCGCCTCAGGGCCCGACCGGGCCAGCGACGGGGAAGGCGGCGTTCCGCCGCTGTTGTCGCACGTGTCTCCCTCGCAGGGACACGGTTCGGGTTCTTTCCTGCCCCCGGTTTCCGTCGGCACCACGTCGATGCTGTAGTTGCAGATGGAGGTGTTGCCGCTTGCCGGATTGTAGTCGATGTTGGTCTGGCTGACTTCCCAGCTGTAGGTGCCGGAGGGGGGAGCTGCGCCCCGCCGGTCCCCGTGTGGTATTTGTGCCCGCCCTGCTCGCCCGCCGTCTGCGGGTTTTCCTTCAGATCCACCTGCGCCACCACGTTGCCGCCGGAGTCCTTTACTTCCAGGATTCCCCAGTCGTCCACCCCAAGGAAGAGCGAGCAGGTGCCGTAGAGTTTTTTGCCCTCCGCTCCTTCCGGGATGGTGAATGTCCCGTGCGCACTGTACCCGTCCGCCGACGTGCTCGGCGGTCCCACAGTGATTTCAGCGTGTTCGTGGATTTCTTCAAATGGCAGCGGGTCGGGCTCCGGAGCTGCCTCCATGCCCCGCCTGCCGGGGCTGCCGCCGGCTCCAAAGTACCATTTCCGGTAGCCGGGAACGGCAGAACGATGGACGGAGGAGGAACGATGAGGCGGATTCATCAGGTATTCAAGAGTCGGGGGTAATGAAGGAAGCGAGGGGGGCCGCCCTTTCCTGATCGTTTTATCAATAGTATGATCTGAAGTCGGTGTCGATAGAATTTTATTTGTATGTTTTTGATTTTTTATAAAAGATGGTCATTATTTTACACGAAAAGATAATATTATAATTCTTACGTTCAGTGCATTCCCTTAATAGACATCAATGTTGTCTGTTTGTTAGAAAATGTTTTCCTCTCATGCTGAGCCCTTGACAGGAGGCCATCCCTTCCGGGCATCAGTCTAATTCCTGTAATCAATGTTTTTCTTTCTCGAAGAAAGAATATTTGACGATTCAGTAGTTTGTGTTTCTGAATTTGCTGTAACCCTTAAAGCTGTGCGATTTATAGAATTATTTCCGGTTTTTGGCGTCTTAAATCCATCCTCTCATCTGCAACTCCAAGAACTTTTTCCGATGAATCGTGAGAATAAAGAACTTCGTCGCTATCGGGTGTTTTTTACAGTTTACATACTCTCTGCATAAGTGTGTTGTATGACCTAATGATCTAAGGAATCTACAGGGAATTACGAGAAGTTTTCCTGCTTTTCAGTTCTTCTGCCAGCTATTTGTAATTCCGGCAATGACTCCTCTTCTCATGCGGTTTCTGCTACTGTAGCAAAAATGGTGATGCTAAAGTGGTGCAACTTTTCTTGCGTTTTGGTACGTTTTTACGCGTTTTTAATAATTTTTGAGAGAAGCGGGAAGAGAAAGAAAAGCCTCACAAGTGGTTAACTTGTAAGGCTTTATTTTGGTAGGCCCGGTAGGATTCGAACCTACGACCAAGGGATTATGAGTCCCCTGCTCTAACCGCTGAGCTACGAGCCCGTTGCAGAACAACGTGAAAGGATGCTAGCAGAATTGGAGGAGGAAAGCAAAGTTTTTATCCTGCAGTAAACGTTTTGGATTTGCGAATGGGCCGGGAGGCGGGAGAGGCCGGAGAAAGGTTCAGACTTGCAGCTTCGTCCAGCTCCGCCCCTTGACGATTTTATAGAGGATGGCGGATTGAACGGCCATTTCAAAGGCGAAAACCAGCCAGATGCCCCACAAAGTCATGGTTTCCGGTGCCAGCCTGAACCATACCCAGGTGCAGACGACCCGGAAAAAGCCCATAATGCCGTAGGAAATAAGCATGACTCTCCGGGTGTCTCCCGCGCCGCGCAGGGACATTTTCATCACGATGCAGGCGGCGAAGAAGGGTTCCACCACCAACATGGTGCGCAACACGGGGATTCCGGTATCAATGAGGGTCGTGCTGCCGTTGGAAAATATCTCCATGAACAGGGCGGGAAAGGCACTGAAGAGCACTCCCAGGCCTGTCATGAAGATGACGGCGTACCGCATGCATTTCCAGATGGTGATGCGGGCCATAAGCGCGTTCCGGGCGCCCAGGTATTGCCCCACGAGCGTGGAAGCGGCCATGCCGATGGCGAAGCCGGGCAGGAAGCTGAGCGATTCAATGCGGACGGCAATATTGTGGACGCCCAGCACGCCTTTAACAGGCAGTTCACTGATGATGGAAAGGCAGAACATCTGGATGCCCCACATGCCGAAGACTTCCACGGCCTGCGGCAGCCCGATTTTCAGGATGCGCTTCTGCATGCCCATGTCCGGCCGCAGATGGGAAAAGCTGAGGTACAGGGGCGGGGCATAGTGTTCTCCCCGTTCCCGGACAAGTTCTTCCAGGGATTCATTTTTCCTGCCCGTGAAGATTTTTTTTCTGCGCCGCAGCATGATGAACAGCAGGATGCACATGCTGATGCCGTAGCCGCAGACCGTTCCTGCCGCAATTCCTCCGATGCGCCAGCCGCCCAGAGGAGCGTCCGCAAAGACGAAGATGACGCTGAAGATGACATTGAGGATGCCTACGCTCATCATGATCCAGAAGGGAAGCCGCGTGTCTCCGGAGCCTCGCAGGGCGGCATTGATGGCAAAGACCACGCCGCTGAACGGGGCCGCAAATGCGGCCATATAAACGTATTGCAGGGCGTAGGCCCCCGGGCGGTTTCATTCATGGTCAGTACGTGCGTGACCATGAAATCGCTGCATGTGAAGAGAAGTCCGCAGGAGATGGTTCCTGCCAGGAGCCCCAGCATGGCGGCCTGGTGCAGGCCATGCTGGGCCTGGGGATAGTCCCTGGCGCCCGTCATGCGGGAAACGATGGCTGTGGCTCCCATCATGATAGACCCCTGGATGACGAAGCCGAACCACATGATGAAGACGACGGCGCCCATGCCGTCAGAGATGTTGATGGTGTCCTGGGCGTCCACCCCTATTTTAGTGGCGATGAAAAGGTCGGACGAGGTGACGAAAAAGCTCAGCAGCTGTTCCAGGAATGGCCAGAAAGCAATCACGGCGATTTGCCGGGGCAGGGATAGTCCGGCAAGTTTTCCGCCCAGGCGGGCGCGTGCCGCCTTGCCGCGTATGATGCCTTCTCTTGCGTCCCCCGCACTCATCGCTGGGCTGTATAAATGCTGGCAATTCCCCCGTTCAGAGCTTCCGCCGTGATATTGCTGTAGCCGCATTCCCGCAGCAGAGCCTTCATGGCCTGCCCGCAGGGGAAGGCTTCAATGCTGTCCGCCAGGTAGTCGTATGCTTCCCGGTGGCCGGTCATCCACCCTGCGATGACGGGAAGGATGCGGTGCAGATAAAACCGGTAAGGGCTTTTCAACAGGCTTTCAGGCAGGGAAAAATCCAGAATGAGCAGATGGCCCCCCGGGCGCAGCATACGGCCCATTTCCCGCAGGGCGTCCGGATAGCTGGCCATGTTCCTCAGGCCAAAGGCGACAGTGACCGCATCATAGGAGGCGGAGGGGAAGGGCAGGTTCATGGCGTCTGCGCAAACCAGATGATCCAGTCCCCGCCTGGCCGCTATGTCCAGCATGGGCTGGCAGAAGTCGGACCCGGTGAGGCGGATTTCCGGCATCGCGTTCAGGATGGCCAGGGCCAGGTCTCCCGTTCCAGTCGCCAGATCCAGAAGGTTTTCCGGTTTCCATTCGGAGACAAGCTGAACGACGCGCTGGCGCCATAGCAGGTCCACACCCATGCTCAGCACATGGTTGGTAGCCACATAGCGCGGGGCAATAGCGGAAAAAGCGGCTTTGACGAATTCTGGATTACGCATGCGGAAAGGGTTGGGGATAGTAAAAAAGAGCACTATAAGTGCTCTTTTTATGAAGGAAAGGGGATGGGGTGTCGGACGGGGCTCGAACCCGCAACAACCAGAATCACAATCTGGGGCTCTACCATTGAACTACCGACACCATTTAGTGTTGTGGTGCGGCAGACATTACCCGTCCTCTTCCATTTTGGCAAGAAGAAAATGAGTTTAATGAGTTTTTTGAACGGAATATTTTCTCAATTATACAATAAAAACATGATAGGACGGTTATTTGTTTCCCATTTGGAAAATTACGGAGAAACCGTGTGATCTTCTATTGCACCCTCCTGGATTTGATGTAAACTTTTTTATTATGGGAATTGATGTAATATACGCCGCCTTTCGGACCGACCCGGTAGGTTCTGTTTTCCCGTGCCCGGAGGGCCCGGTGGGCAGTGTGTTCCCCCGGCACCATTCCGGAACACAGAGGCGTATATTCCGGAAGGAGCGGTTTGCGGCTGCATTGGGGAAGGCAGAAGAGAACCGGAAGGAGGACGGCCTGGATGAAAAGGGAGTGTTTCACAAGAGCGTTACTATCCTTTTCAGAGGGTTGTTTTGTCAAGTGGAAGAGCCCGGCTGAACGGCTTTTCGTGAAAAGAATATGATTTTTTATGGGTTATTTGAAAACGAGTGTTTGAATTTATTTTATTTCCAATTAATGTTGCTGAAGCCGCTGCTGCATTTTAGTTGTTAACCGCTCATTTATCCATATCCGCTCCATGAATTTCTTTCCTCATATTCCCATGTTGTCCACTGTATTCAACAGTATAGGTTGCTATTTATTGCCGTTCGGAGTTGTTTTACTGTGGCTTTTGTATGAGTCAAAAAAAGTAAAGACTATCCTCCTTGCCGCGCTGGTGCTTTTGAGCATGGTATGCATGTTTTTCCATGAAGCCTTCGCTCCCAGCAGGGAATATCCGTGGGACTGCATGGTGGAGCATATTTTTACGGGAACGCTTCTGCCTTTCCTTTGCCTGCTGGGATATCTTCTGTACGTGTTTCTTTGCGCCTGCATTCCTGTTTACCGGAAGGTGTGGAAGGGCATCGGTTTTTTCGTTCTTGGAGGAATGAGCCTGGCTTTTGAGTACGTGAATGTGTTCTTCCCGGTGGCGCTGCTGGCGGGTTATTTATTCCGTTTCACCATTTTCCGGAAATTCAGGAATCACCTTCCCCTGGTCAGGAAATGTCACGGGGTTCTTGCCGTAGGGGTCATTCCGGGAATCTGTCTGATCGGTGTTGTCAGCGCCATTCTGTTTCCTCCTCCGGAGCTTTATATGCGACAGGATTCATGAGGAAATGGAGCGTGACATGGCTTTGTGGAATTACCAGAGCAATCTGGTACTGCTGTCCAGCCGTTTTCTTAATATGGAACGCGAAAACGGCTGTATTACCGTAAAGTACTATTGCGAAACGAATATGGGCCCTGCCGTGTACAAGGCGTTCTGCAATAATTACGGCGGTTATGTGCGGGCGGAATGTTCCCTGCTGAACAGATAATTTCCCTGATGGGAAGGAGTCCGCCTTTTCAGGTCGAAGCTGTTTAGATCTGAATGTCTCCGGTGAACACAAGGTCTGCCGGTCCGGTCAGCGTGACGTCAGTGAAACGGTCCCCTGTGCGTTGGAATCCGACTTTAAGCGTGTCTCCGCCCGCCACGTCCACCTGAATGGGGGAGGGGGCGTCCGTCAATACGGCATGCAGCAGCGCACAGGCGGTTATTCCCGTTCCGCAGGCAAGCGTTTCATCCTCTACGCCGCGTTCGTAAGTACGTATGGCAATGTGCCCCGGAGACAGGATTCTGGCGAAGTTGGCATTGGTGCCTTTGGGTGAAAAGGCCTCATGGTAACGCAGATAGGCTCCCAGCCTGGAAATGTCCAGGCCTTCCAGCTTGTCCAGAAACGCAACGGCATGGGGGACGCCCGTGTTCAGGAAATGGACATCCGCCCCCACAGTCGGATCGGCATTCAGTACGAAGAGCTGCATGGAGTGGGGATTGGTCAGGTTTACGGTGACGTTGTCGTCTTTTTCAAAGGTTGCGGTGACGACGCCGGCCATGGTTTCAAAAGGAAGGGGGGCTGTCTTGTCGTGATGAAGCAGGGCGGCGGCAAAGTTGCCGAAGCAGCGGGCTCCATTGCCGCACATTTCCGCCTCTCCGCCGTCCGCATTGTAATAACGCATACGAACAATTCCCCCCTTGCCCTGGGAGGGTTCCACGGCGATCAACCCGTCAGCCCCAATGCCGAAGCGGCGGTCACACAGGGCTTCTATGGTTTCTTTGTCCAGCACGGAGGAAAGGCTCAGGTCACGATTGTCCACCATGACAAAGTCGTTGCCGGCACCCGTCATCTTGTAGAAGTGAAGCAGCATAATAGTAAGTTGTGTTGTGCCGGAAGTCTAATGTTCCCGGCCGGTTTTGGCAAGGCGGCTTACATGAATGACATGGCATCCACATCAATGACAGCCGTCAGGTCTTCCCCCAGGCCGGCTTCCTGCACCAGTTTCCGGAGAGTGCGGGAGAGGATGCGGGCGGATGGCCCCTTGACCGTAATCTGGAATCTGAACTGTCCGTGCGCACGGGGGATGGGGGCAGGCATGGGGTCGGTCATCGTGGCGGGAGGGGGGAGCATGCCGCGCAGGCGGGCCGCGAGGGTTTGCGTGGCGAATTCCGCCATGCTTTCATGCTGGGAACGTATGGTCAAGACGGCGATATGGGTGAAGGGGGGGAGGTCGAAAGTACGCCGCATTTCCAGTTCCTGGGCTGCAAAGCCGTCCGTGTCATGGTGCCGGGCGTATTGCAGGGAGGGGGACTGGGGCGTAAAAGTCTGGATAATGACTTCTCCGGAAAGATCGCCGCGGCCGGCGCGGCCCGCTACCTGCGTCAGGAGCTGGAAAGTGCGTTCCCCTGCACGGGGATCCGGGATGTGGAGCCCCAGGTCCGCGTTCAGTACGCCTACCAGCGTCACGTTGGGAAAGTCCAGCCCTTTGGCGATCATCTGGGTGCCCAGGAGAATATCTATCTTATGGGCGCGGAACTGGTTCAGAATGGTCCGGACGGCGTTTTTCCGCCGGGCTACGTCCGCATCCACGCGCGTGATGCGCGCCGCAGGAAAAGTGCGGCGCAGGATTTCTTCCACCTTCTGGGTTCCGTACCCCTGGAGCAGGATATTGGCGGACCGGCATTCCGGGCAGGAACGGGGCGGAAGGGCTTTGAATCCGCACAGGTGACACATGAGGCGGTCTTCCGTACGGTGGTAGGTCAGGGGCAGGGAGCAGTGCAGGCACGTGACAACGTGGCCGCAGTCCGGGCATTGGATGGAGCGTGCGAATCCGCGCCTGTTGAGCAGCAGGATAACCTGTTCCCCTTTGTCCAGGCGCCGGTCAATGGACATCCTGAGGCGTTCGGAGATAACGTTGGGACCGGATTTATTCTTTCCTTCCGTTTTCATGTCCAGGATGCGAATGAGCGGCAGCTTCTGACCGTCCGCCCTTTCCGTCAGTTTTACCAGGGAATACTTCCCAATCAGGGCATTATGGATGCTTTCCAGAGAGGGAGTGGCGGAGCCAAGAAGCACGGCGCAGTTTTCCAGATGGGCGCGCAGCACGGCCAGATCCCTCCCGTGGTAGCGGGGGGAACTTTCCTGTTTGTAAGAGGCGTCGTGTTCTTCATCCACAATCACCAGACCCAGATTTTGGAGGGGGGCGAAGACGGCGGAACGGGGGCCGATGACGATACGTGCCTTTCCGGAACGGATGGCATGCCATTCGTCAAAGCGCTCTCCGTCCGAAAGGAGGCTGTGCAGCACTGCCACGGAGGAAGGCAGTTCCGCGAAACGGGATTTGAAACGCTGAACCGTCTGGGGCGTCAGGGAAATTTCCGGCACCATGATCAGGGCGGATTTTCCGGATTTTACTATTTGGGAAACGGCCTGTAAGTAAACCTCCGTCTTGCCGGAACCGGTAACCCCTTGCAGCAGGACCGGTTTTTTGCGCTCTGCCGCGCACATGGCCGTGATTTCTTCCAGCGCTTTCTGCTGCTGGCTGTTCAGCTTCATGGGCTGGGTGGGGACGAATTGCTCCCCGGTGCTGGGGTCCCGGTGCACGGCCTCTTCTTTCAGGGAGATGAAGCCTTTGGCTTCCAGGCTGCGGGCAACGTTCAGGGCTCCGGCGCCGAATGCCGCCAGGGGGGCGGACTGTTGTTTCGCGGATGAGAAATAATCCAGCATTTGGGCCTGCCGGGGTGCTTTGCGGTACAGGGCGTCCAGTTCCTCCTGTGCCGGAGTTTTTTCCAGATACACCATTTTGCGCATTTTTTCCGCCGTATTTTCCTGACGAACGGTTTCCGGGAGCAGACACCGGATCATCTGATCCAGAGCCACGGAGTAATAGTCCGCCGCCCATGAGGCCAGATTCATCATCACCGGGGAAATCAGGGGCTCCGGATCGATCAGTTTCAGAATGGGCTTGAGCCTGTCCTTCCAGGCCGGGGCCGGTTCTGACAGCGTAAGCACGGTTCCGGTAGCCGTTCTGTTGCGCAGGGGCACCTGTACGCGGCAGCCCGGCTTGACATCTCCCGCTTCCGGAGGAATACCGTAATCCAGTACCAGATCGCTTTGTCCGTCAACCAGAATGCGCGCCGCCTGCATGGAGTGAAAAGGAGGATAACATTAACGATAGCCGAAAGGGAAACGGGAGACGCCGCTCATGTCCTTCAGAACTTCAATGTAATTGTAGCCGTATCCATCCATGATTTGCGTTACGACGGATGCCTGGTCGTACCCGATTTCCAGGGCTACAAAGCCGTCTTCGTTCAGGTAATCCCGGGCGCGGGCCAGAAAGCGTTCAATGATTTCCCAGCCTTTAGGGCCTCCGAACAGGGCTGTATGGGGGTCTTTCATGACTTCCGGGGCAAGTTTTTCCCCCTCTGCAATGTATGGCAGATTGGCCACGATAACGTCAAAGAGCTTGTTTCGCCCGTTTTCCTCTTTTTCTCCCTCCGGAGCAGAATCGGCATCCTCCGCATACGGATCCGTTTTTTCCTGGGGAATGTTGGCGAACAGATTCGTCTGGATGGTGGAGACTCTGGCTCCCAGCCGCATGGCATTTTCCAGGGCCAGATCCAGAGCCTGCGGGGAAATGTCCGCCAGCACGACTTCTCCGGCGCGCTCCTTGAGTTCCAGCGCCAGCGTGACGCCGATAACGCCGGAGCCCGTGCCCATGTCCAGGATGCGTACCGGATGGTCCGGGATTTTCTTTAACACCATTTCCACCAGTTCCTCGGTTTCCGGGCGGGGAATCAGGGCGCGGGCATCCGTCAGGAAATCCCTCCGGAAAAATTCCGTGACCCCCAGCAGATGTTGCAGCGGTTCTCCCGCTGCCCTGCGTTTCAGCAGTTCGCGCAGGGGTGCCAGCTCCGCTTCTTCCACGGGCCTGTCAAACTGGGAGTAAAGAGCCGTGCGGTTGCAGTGCAGGACATGGGCCAGCAAATGCTGCATGGTGGCGCGTGCTTCGTCGCACCCCCTGGCGGGCCAGATAATCCGTGCCGGCCTGAAGGACTTCCAGTAAAGTTTTCATGAAAGGAAAAAGGAAGTTAGGACATTCCGGCCTCCGCCAGGCGTTCCTGCATTTCCGCATGCTGGAGGGCCATAATCAGGTCTTCCAGCTGCCCCATCAGGATACCGTCCAGATTGTGGGAAGTGTAGCCGATGCGGTGGTCTGTCAGACGGTTCTGCGGGAAGTTGTATGTGCGTATCTTTTCTTCACGGCCGCCGGAGCCGATGAGATTGCGGCGCGCGGCGGAGTATTTTTCCGCCTCTTCCCGTTTTTTGGCTTCAAAGAGCTTGGCGCGCAGGATTTTCATGCCTTTTTCTCGGTTTTTCATCTGGCTGCGTTCTTCCTCGCACCGGACATAAACGCCCGTGGGTATGTGCCATATCTGAACGGCGGATTCCGTTTTGTTCACATGCTGGCCTCCGGCTCCGCCGGAACGGCATACTTCGATGCGGAGATCTTCCGGGCGGATTTCTATGTCCACTTCCTCCGCTTCCGGCATGACGGCCACGGTGGCGGTGGAAGTATGGATGCGCCCCTGCGTTTCCGTAGCGGGAACGCGCTGCACACGGTGCACGCCGCCTTCATATTTCAGGAATCGGAACACTTCTTCCCCGGCAATGCGGCAGACGACTTCCTTGAATCCGCCCACGTCCGACGGGCTGCTTTCCAGATGCTCGAAGCGCCAGCCGCGTTCTTCCGCAAAAACGCTGGTACATCCGCAGCAGGTCTCCGGCAAACAGGGGGAGGCTTCATCCCCGCCCGTTCCGGCGCGGATTTCAATGATGGCGTCCCGGTCTTCCGTCGTGTCGCGGGGCAGCAGGCTGTACTGCACGTCGCTTCGCAGTTTTTCCAGGGCGGCTTCCAGTTCTGGAATCTCCAGGGCGGCCAGTTCCGCCAGTTCCGGATCGTCCGTCTTGGCCAGTTCCTGGTTGTCCGCCAGCTGTTGTTCCGTGGCGTTCAGGGAATCCCATGTTTCCATGAGTTCCTTCAGGCGGCGGTGCTCTCTCATGATTTCCGAGGCCTTTTTCTGGTCATTGAAGAAGTCCGGTTCGGCAATGACTGTTTCCAATTCTTCCAGGCGCTGGCGGCGTTTTTCAATGAGAGGTGTGTAATCCATGGCGTTTGCGTGTAAAGGATTTTAAAAGATGGCGGGGTTTTCTGAAAGCCAAATCCGGGGGATGTAAGACATGTTCCGGCATTTAAAAGCAGGGGGGGGATTCCGCTTCCGGCGCCTCTGCCGCGCTTTCCTGAATCCGGAAAACCGGGCCAAAAGAAAACCGCAGCCATTACGTTTTTCCAATATGCTTCCCTGAAAAGGGGAAAAGCGGAATTATCGTAACTGCCGCGGCGGTAAAGCTGGCATCGCGTACGGGACTCGAACCCGTGTTGCCCGCGTGAAAGGCGGGAGTCCTGGACCGCTAGACGAACGCGACTTTTAGGTTTGCAGGGACTGCGCGGCGAAGTAAATACTACCGGAAGCCGAAAGGCAAGAATTATTTGAATCCGAGTTAAAAAAATCGTTATTTTCCTTCCGGTATGTGGGATTCGTCGTAATCGTCCAGCCTGTGCTGCCAGAGGTAGTACCGCGTTTGCTGGACAAGCACGCCGGAAAGTGCCAGCAGGGAAATGAGGTTGGGCAGGGACATCAGTCCGTTGGCGCAGTCTGCAAAAATCCATACCAGTTCTATTTTAGAGACGCAGCCGATGAAGACCGCCGCCACCCAGATGACGCGGTAAGGCATGATCAGCCGGATGCCTCCCAGGTATTCCAGCGCTTTTTCTCCAAAGTAGGACCAGCCCAGAATGGTGGAAACTACAAACGTAACCAGGCTGAGCGTGAGCAGAGGGGAGCCTATGTAAGGAATTTTGCTGAATGCCAGCGTAGTAAGCCTGGGGCCGTCCGTGCAGGAAATGTCCGGATGCGCGATGATGCTGGTGGTCAGCACAATTCCCGTCAGGGCGCAGATGATGACGGTATCCCAGAAGGGGCCGCTGGAAGAGATGAGTGCCTGCCTGACGGGGTTGCGGTTCTGCGCTGCGGCGGAGGCGATGGCTGCGGATCCCAGGCCGGCCTCATTGGAAAAGAGGCCCCGGGCCACACCGGTTCTCATTGCCGCCATGACGGCCGCTCCTGCTGCGCCCGGCGGCGGCTTCTCCCGTGAAGGCGCAGTCCAGAATATACCGGATGGCGGGAAAAATGTACTCTGCCTGTATGGTCAGGATATACAGGCATCCCATGATATAGATGACGGCCATGAACGGCACGAAGAAAGCGCATACCCTGGCAATGCCCTGGATGCCTCCCAGCATCACCAGAGCCGTCAATGCCGTCAGAACGGCGGCTGTTCCCCAGGAGGGAATGGAAAAGGCGTGGTGGAGCTGTTCCGCCGCTGCGTTCCCTTGCGTCAGATTGCCGATTCCAAAGGCGGCAATGGCCGTGAAGACGGCGAAGGCTGTCCCCAGCCATTTGCTGTTCAGACCGCGTTCCAGCACGAACATGGGGCCTCCGCTCATATTGCCGTCCTTGTTCTCCACCCGGTATTTGATGGCGAGTAATCCTTCCGAATAACGGGTTGCCATTCCCAGAACTCCCGTCAGCCAGCACCAAAAGACGGCGCCGGGGCCTCCGGCTGCAATCGCCACGCCCACGCCGATGATATTCCCGGCGCCGATGTTGGCTGCCAGGGCCACCATCAGGGAACTGAATGGGGAGATATCTCCCTTGTCCGTATGATCTTTCACAAAATACAATTTCAGGGCCTTAAGCAGATAACGCTGCGGAAACCGCAGGATGGCGGTGAGGTACAGGTGCGTGCCCAGCAGCATGATGAGCAGGGGCCACCCACAGAAAGCTGCTGAAAGCGGACAGCCAGGATGTGAGCGTGTCCCCGGTCTGGAAAAAGGCATTTTGGAGGGCGTCAAGCATACCGGGGGGGATTCTAGGGAAAAGAAGCGTGGTGACAAGTCCTTAAACAAATGACGGAGAAAGGTTTTTCACAATGTTATGAACCTGGGCCCGGAGTTTTCCGTTTTTGGGGAATCGGTTCCAGGAAAAATGCCGTCTCCCGTATTCGAGTATCGTTTCCCTGAAAAGAAGATGTGTGTTCCTGGTGCGGCTCTTCCGTCCCCCGGAAGCGGAGGAGGCAGGGGCGGACGAGCTACTGACTGGGGAAAGGGTTGCCTGTTTCCGGCGCGCATTCTTATCACAGGCTCCGCCATGTCCTTGAAATGGGTAAAACCCTCGGACAAGACGGTGTTGACTGCGGCAGTGGGAGCAGATAAAACCTTGAAACAGGGTGTCAATCCGGCCTAGGGAAAGGCGTTTCCCGCTCAGGCGGTTGTGTGGCCGCGACGGTACAGGCGGATAATCAATAATTAATTAAAGAAAAAATGATTGTTTTTACGGAAGAGAAGAAATTTTCCAGGGAAGATGTTCAAGAATTGTTCCTGTCCGTTGGCTGGATTTCCGGACAATATCCGGGGCGTCTGTTCAAGGCTCTCATGAATTCATCCACTGTTGTTACGGCCTGGGACGGTGACCGCCTGGCAGGGCTGGTGCGGGTACTGGACGACAGCGAGATGGTTGCCTACATGCATTATGTTCTGGTGCATCCCGCCTATCAGGGCAGGGGGATTGCTGGAAAAATGGTGGAAATGGTTAAGGAAAAATACAGGGACTACCTGTATCTTGAAATCATGCCGGAGGAGAGCAGAAACGCCGCTTTTTATGAGAAGTACGGCTTCCGGGTTATGGAAGACGGCGTAGCCATGCAGCTGTGCAACTTTTCAAACAGGAGCTGATGTGGGGCGCCGGGGAGAGGTTGTCTGCGGCTGCCGGGGCGCAGGCGATGCGGCCGTTGTCCGCCGGATATATCCGTTTTTCAGCATACTGTTCCGGAAGGCTGTTTTTTATGGCTGAAATCCGCAGTCGAGAAACTGCGGTCTGCCTCGGGGGAGCTGGACAGGATACAGTAAACCCGCGGGAATCCTTTCGGATTTTGGCTCCGCGGGTTTACCTTCTCATCCCGGATCAGCTCCGGAAAAGGTTTAGATTCAGTTCCCTGATGATGGATTGAAGCGCCGCCTGCCCCTTGACGGTATTCCCTGCGGGATCCAGGGGAGGCGAAAAAGCCGCCATGGCCAGCTTGCCGGGAGCTACAGCCACCAGGCCGCCTCCTACCCCGGACTTGGCCGGAAGGCCGGCCTTGTACATCCAGTCCCCTGTGGAATCATAAAGGCCTGACATGCACATTTCCGCCAAAATGGGGGGAACGTTCTCCTCTTTCACCACCCGCTTCTTGCTGACGGGATTGACTCCGCCGTTGGCGTAGCAGGCGCCCATCAGGGCCAGCTGGGAAGCGGTGATATTCAGGGAACACATGCGTGTGTACAAATCCACAATCATGGGCGGCGTATTGTAAAAATAGCCGTAGCTGTCCAGCAGCCAGGCAATGCCGCGGTTGTGCTGGTTGGTAGCGCTTTCCGACTTGTAAATCTCCTGGTTCACAGTCAGGGCCGTGTTGGCGAAGTTATTGAAATTATGGATCATGTTTCCCCATATTTCATCGGAATCCGAACCGTTGACCAGGCTGACCGTCGCCATGGCCCCTGCGTTGACCAGGGGATTGAGGGGCTTGCCGCCGTGCAGCTCAATGGCCATTACGGAATTGAAGGGTTCCCCGGTGGGGTCCGCTCCGATTTTCGCGCGTAGCTGCTTCATGCCGATCAGATCCATGACATAAGCCAGGTTGAATGCCTTGGAAATGGATTCAATGGCAAAGGGTGCGTCCGCGGAACCTGCAGTCAGCAGGTCTCCGTTGACGGTGACCACGGCAATAGCCAGCAGGTCGGAAGGCACCTGGGCCAGGGCGGGAATGTACGAGGCGTTTTTGCCTCCCTGGACGGTTTTGGCGTAGGCGTATGCGTTATCCAGGGCCGTCCGGATCTGTTCATTGGAAGGAATGTTACTCATGGGATATGGAATGGCTAGGGGTTGCTGCGGAATGGGAATCATTGTTTTTCTCCCATCCGAAGGGTTCAAAGGCGTCTTCGGGATCCACCGGCCGTTTCCAGGAGGGTTTGGCCATGGCATGGATGATGAAGGGGATACCCGCGAAAATGAAGGTGCCCACCACCAGAAGGAGAATGTACATGGTACTGCTGCCTACGGTAATTTGGTTAGGCGGGATGAAGCTCACCAGGAAAGCCGCCAGGCTGGCCAGGAAGCCGAGCCCTCCGACAATCCACATGCCGAAGGTTCTGCCGCCGGGAATGCGGAAAGTACGGGGCGTATTCGGTTCCCGGTAGCGCAGGTAAATGCCTGACGCGAACATTAGCATGTACATGATGAGGTACAGAATGATGGTCAGCTGGGAAATAATCTGATAGGCGGATTGCACGGAAGGCATAATCACAAACATGATGGAAAGCAGGGTGACGATTCCCCCCTGGATAAAAAGGATGCCCATCTGGACGTTGTTCTTGTTCCGCTTCTGCATGACGGGCGGAAGGTTGCCGGCCAGTCCCACCTGGTACAGGCCTTTTGAAGGGCCTCCCACCCATGCGGTTACCTGGGCCAGAACGCCGACGGCCAGCGCAAGCGCCAGAATCCAGTTCATCCAGCCGAGGCCGAAGAAGCTGAAATAGCTGTCATAAGTAATCAGCAGGCTCTGCACCAGATTAATCTGGGAATTGGGAATGATGAAGCCGATGGCCAGCGTGCCCAGAACGAAAATAAGCACCGTGATGATGGCGGAAATCAGAATGGCCAGCGGATAATTGCGCCCGGGATTATTCACATCCTTCACATGCACGGCGGACATTTCCATCCCTGCGTAAAACAGGAAGATGCTGGCTGCCAGAACGAGGTTGTTGAAATTGCTCATGTCCGGCACCAGCTTGTCCCAGCTCATATCCAGCAGGATCGGGTTGCCGCCGGCCCAATAGCCCAGGCCCAGCAGGATCAGGATGGCTCCGGGAATAATGGTTCCGATGATGGTTCCCCATTTGGTGACGCCTGCGGAAGTCTTCATGCCGCGCAGATTAAGCAGGGTGGCCGCCCAGTACACGCACAGCACCACGATGAGAACATACCATTTATTGGCGGCAAGCGCTTCATCCCATCTTTGTCCGGGCCCCATGAAAGCCAGGGAAACGGCGGCGAATGTCAGAACGGTAGGGAACCAGATGGTACTCTCAATCCATTGCAGCCAGATGGCCAGGAACCCCCATTTTTTCCCGAATGCCTCGCCTACCCAGCGGTAAACGCCGCCCTTTTGGGGCCATCCGGTAGTAAGCTCCGCGGCGACCAGGGAAACAGGCACCAGAAAGAATATCGCGGCGAAAATGTAATAAAAAACGGAACTTAGTCCGTAAGTGCTTTCCGCAGGCATGCCGCGCAGGCTGACAATGGCGGAAACGTTGATCATGGCGAGAGTGAATACTCCCATGCGGAGGACGGATTTTACCGCCGGAGCGTTATTGGTTGTTGCGGGGCCTGTTGGAGCAGCCCCTGGTTGAGTCGTATTATTCATTGGTTTATTCCGGGTTGAGAATTGGGACGGCGTAAAGAAAGTGCCCACACCGGCCTTATCTGGACGACCAGACGGGAGACCCTTTCGTTGAAGGGATGATGCAGATAGATCTGCCGGAGTTTGTCTTAACGGAGGCCGGGGAAGTTGTTCAGCCCGTCCCCATGGCCATTTGGCCGGCAGTAGATGCGGGGGATGTCAGGCAGCGCGGAAAAACATGGTTATTCCCTCCGGTTGTTGGGAATAAATATATATTTTAAAAGAATATTGATTGGTAATAATTTATTGTAATTAGTAACAATTATTCAAAAATGAATCATTGATCTGTTCCGTTTTCCGAGATACATAAGAATAGTGAATATAGAGAAGCGTTGTCTTCTTTGATGTTCGTCCCTCAATCGTCAATTATCTGGATTTTATGAAAGATCAACAGGTTCAGCGTCATGCGAATTCTCTGCCTGATAATTCCCTCACAGCGTCCGGAGGTGTGCCGGTCCCGTTTAACAAAGAGGCCGGGGCGTTCAGCGGCAGCTGGGACTGGGGGATTGTCGTTGATCCGCTCGGCCCGGGGGAAACGGCGGAGTGCCGTCTGATGCTGGGGGTGGATGATAACGGCTCTCTTACTGTTGACGGAGGGAATTTTCATTCCTGGGGAGGGCAAATACCATGGAGGGTCTTATAGGGAAAAAAGTTTGAGCTTCCCCATTGAACCGGGACCGCACCGCGTGCACATGACTTATGAGAACGTGGCTGTTCCTCCTGAATGGACTAATCTCGCCATCCTTAATTATTCCATTGAAGTCATGGTTTCGGATGGAACCTCTTCATCCTCCTATCAGCCGGATGAAGGTTATCCGGAACCCGTAAGTACGGAAGATGAGGGGGAAGACGTGCCGTGCGAATGCGGGGAGGAGGCTGCTGGCGGCAATGGCTCCCAGAGCAGTTCCAGTTCTCCCTGTCCGGAGGAAGACAACGGAGAAGGGGATAACGGTGAAGATGAGGATCCCTGCACCTGTGAAAACAATGAGGGCGGCAGCAGCAGCTCTTCGGCGCGCGGCGCGCGCTCTTCCTCCACCCTTTACGGTTCGTCGGCCGCCGGCAGGCGCGTGGTCGCCCGGACGCTCAAGACGGAAATGATCTGGTGTACCAATTTCGGCTCTTTCCGGGGCATGACGGGTCTGCCTCAGGGATTGCTGGAAATGGTAGGATACACATTCTCGGCTGAACTCTGGTCCCCACGTGCGCTTCATTACTGGCATCCGATGACTCGTGAAATCATCTCCGCGCCATCATCGGGCATCGGGGCGAATACCGCTTTCCAAATCAGGAGCGGCGGAACTGCCATTAACTACTACTGTTACGCGGATGGAGACGGCAGCAGGGGACAGCGTGGCCCCCATTGCAGGATCCGCCAAGCGCGGGGGCTCGGCGTGGTTCGGGAGGAGATTCGTTTCTCCGGCAAGGGCGGGAGAATTCTGCCTCAGTATCCGTTCAAACACGGGCAATACCGTTAACTATACCGCAGGTTCGGCCTCTTCCTTGAAATACGCCACCGGCTACACCGCTAAAAACGGCGCGGCTTACACAAGAGAAGAATTTGACGGAAAGCTGGATATTGTGCGGGCTTCGGATGGAAGCATCCGGCAAATATGGAACCTGTGGGACGGGCTCGCCAACATCGAAAATGTCACGGAGTCCGGTTACCGCATCGCCCTCTATCTCCCCGAACAGGTGGGCGGGAAAAACAGTTCCACCGGCCTTTATTCCGTTACGGGCGACCCTTTTAAAACCTTCACAATTACCGGGGACGCGGCTGCGGGCAGACTCTCCGTTACCGAACAGACCGCCGGGCGCGCTCCCTACACCACCCGCTACTGGCAGGGAGCCGACGGAGCATGGAACATGGCGCAGGGAAGGAGAAGACGCCATATTCACTCTGAAAGAAAAGCAGATCGTTTCGTCCGGCACGTGGAAACTCATCACCACCATCCAGCGGGGGGAAAACGGCGCTCCCATCTCCCGCGTCTGTGAGACTTATGCCGTCACCCGCAATGGCAATTTGTGCACCAGCCGTATTGAAGGCTACGGAACGGACTACGCCCGGGAAACGACTTACGAGTACACCGGCATGGGAAAAATCGCGAAGGAAACTGCTCCTGACGGAAGTGTCAAAACGTGGGCATACGACCGTTTCGGCCGTGAAATCGTGTCCAGCGTCCCCTGGGCGGAAGCCGGCGATAAGGTCACTTACACCACGTATCGGGACCAGACGCAGGCGGATCCGGATATCCTCACCCAATGGGTGACGTTGACGGCCACTGCGGCGGAACTTTGGCGCGCGGATTACACCTACGTTGAGGAAAATCATGTGCGGCGCGTGGAAAAACGCACCACCGCATTGGGGGAAGAAAACGTGCGTCTGGAAGTGAAGGAATCCTGGCTCGGCACGGCTCCCAATGTTTATGCCCGCGGACGCCTGAAGATGAAACAGGGCATGGACGGCATTCAGACGCATTATTTTTATGAAGAGACGGACCGGTACGGAGCCCTTTACAAAGTGACCGCGGAAACGCGGATAGCGGGAGAGAGCGTCCCCGGCCTGAGCTCGCGGAAGGTTACTTACGTCTCCGGCCAGGGCAATAACATGCGTTATGAGCAATACGCCCGGCTGGCCGATGGCGCCTGGTCCATGACGGACGCGTCTTCTTATGAATATGACGTTGAGAACCGTTGGGTAAAGCGCACCCGCGCCAATGGGCGCGTTTACGAGCGCATGATGACCTGCTGCGGCCCGTTGTGGGAGAGGGATGAGAATGGAGTGACCACTTCCTATTCCTACAATACGGCCCGCCAGCTGGTGGAAACCATCCGTTCAGCCGTTACGGACGGGGAAACCATGATCACTCCGGAAACCATCACGAGCTATACCCGTGATGCTCTCGGTAAAATTACCTCCCTGCGCAGGGATGCAGGCCCAATGACGACGGTGGAAAGCCGGGAATACGATTTGCTGGGGCGCCTGATAAGAGAAACCGATATTCTGGGGCGCACCACCGTCCGCTCTTATAGCGGGGATGGCCTGGTAGAAACTGTTACCACGCCCGCCGGCGCTACGCTCATCACCCGGAAAAGCCCTTCCGGAACAGTAGTGCGGCGTTACGGCACCGGGCAGCAGGATATCCTTTATACCGTTGAGGCCACGGCGGAAGGGATCCGTACGACGGAGGCTGTGCCGGGCGGGGAGGGGGGAGAGCCCCGCGTCGTGACGGGAAGCTCCACCGTCAACGGCTTTGGCGATCTTGTACGGATTGCTGCCGCCAATACCCTGAATGGGGAAAACGTGCGCACTCTTGCATACGATGACAAGGGGCGCCTTATCAGGGAACAGCTGGCGGACATGGCGCCGACACTCTATGCCTATGATGCCTTTGGGAACAGGACAAGGGCAATCGTCGCCCTGGAGGATGAACCGACCATCCTGAACTCCCGCATTACTGATTACGCTTATGTGGCCGAGAGCCGTGAAGACGGCATCTACAGACTTGTTTCCATAACAAGTTATACTTCTTCAGGTACTCCCGTTCTTCAAAAGCAGGCGGTCCTGCTCTCTGCTCTGAGTTCTGTTCTTGCCGGCAAAAACGTCATGACGGATCCCCGCGGCCAGGATACCGTGGAGTGGACGGAGTATGGAGGCGGTTCTGTCCGCCTGCAGAAGAAAACCGTGCCCGGCGTCGGGAGCGTTGCCCTCACGCGCGTCGTGGACGGATTCACGACGGCGGTTACGGGCTTTGACGGCGCAACCGCCCGCCGGCAGCGCACTTATACGGAAACGGGCATCACCTATGCGGACACAGATGTGCGCGGTAACGTCTTTACCGCCGTCTGCGACATTGCCGGCCGCATCATTTCCGGCACGGATGCCGCGGGCAACACGACCACCTACGCTTATGCCCAGCCCTTTGATCTGCCTACCTGCGTTACCAATGCCCTTGGTAAAACAGCCTGTTCCGTTTATGATATCCGGGGCCGCAAGGAAGCCGAATGGGGGACGGCCATACAGCCCGCCGTATACGCTTATGACGCCGCCGGCCATATAGTGAGCCTTTCCACCTTCCGTGATCCCGGGGATGTCATCACTACTGATCCCCGCCTCCGGACGGATGGGGACATCACCACCTGGACGTACGATGTCGCTACGGGGCTGGTTGTCCGCAAGACCTATGCCAATGCCACCCATGTGGATACCGCTTATGATGCGCTCAACCGCGTTTCCGCTACGACGGACGCGCGGGGAACCGTTGCCTCCCGCTCCTACGCCCCCCTTACCGGGGAGCTTACCTCCATTACCTTTAATGACGACGGTTTTACCCCCTCCATCAGCAGCCGCTACAATCATCTGGGGCAGCTGACGCAAATTGAAGACGCTTCCGGAACGCGCACGTTCACGTACAATCAGTATAACGAACAGGAAACGGAAACGACGGCTGGCCTTGCGGCAAGCGTCTTGACCCTCCGCCGTGACGGAGTGGGGAGGCCCGCGGGCTACTGTCTGGACTATGCGGGCGCCGCCGCCTTGCAGACGGCATGGGGGCATGACGCCTCCGGAAGGCTTTCCTCCGTCTCGCTGAACGCCGTCGCGAAGCCCTTCACCTACGGCTACAATGCGGAAAGCGGCCTGCTGGACACTCTTGATTACCCCAACACGTTGAAATGGCGGCGCACTCTGGAAGAAAAGCGCGACCTCCCGGTGAATATTGACTACCTGCGCCCCGGCAGCGCCAACTACCCGGCCAAAACCGGCTACTCTTACGATGTGCTGGGGCGTCCCGTCACGAAGAAAGACTATTTCAACACGTCCGCGCCCGACCTCACCCACGCCTACGCCTACAACGACAGGAATGAACTTGTGAGCGACGCGATGAGCCGGGGCGGCATATACAGTTACGCCTACGATAACATCGGCAACCGCACAACCTCCCGGGAGGGAACGGATTCCCTTCCCACCACATACGTTGCCAACCGGCTTAATCAATACACGGATATCACCGAAGGTACGGAGCCGCCCTTTGTTCCCACCTATGACGCTGACGGCAACCAGACGAAAATTCAGACGTCTACGGGAGAATGGGAAGCCGCCTACAACGCGTTGAATCAGGCGGTCAGCTTCACGCAGGGGGACAGACGTATTGAGTGCGTTTACGATTATCTGAACAGGAGGGTAGAAAAATCCGTCTATGAAGGGGAAGCGCTCATGTCAAGGAAACGGTTTATTTACCAGGGTTACCTGCAAATCGCGGAACTGGATGCGGCGGACGCTTCGGAATCCGCTGACCCCGTCCTGCGTAAGACGTACCTGTGGGATCCCCTGGAACCGGTAGCCACGCGCATCTTGGCGATGAGCGTCTTTGATGAAACGGGAACTTATGTGGAAGATCTTTACTACACGCATGACGCGTTGAAGAACACAACGGCGCTCTTCGGCATCAAGGCGGGCCGGCGAGCCTTGTACGAATACGGCCCGTATGGGAATGTTCTCAAGATGGAAGGCAATGCGGCAGAAATCAATCCCTTCCGCTTCTCCAGCGAGTATTTCGATGAGGAAACCGGGCTTGTGCAGTACAATTTTAGATATTATAATCCGAAGGATGGGAGATGGATCGGACGAGATCTAAAAGGTGAAGATGTATCGTTAAACAGATATAATTTTGCGAATAATGCTCCAACATTGGCGATAGATTTGAAAGGCGAGATAATCTGGATACCTATCATCATAGCTATAGCTGTAGCAGGGGAGAGTCTTTCATCTTGTTCTGTTGATTCCAAAGGTGTCAGGGCTTGTAATGCTGCTTCAGTGGCAACTGCAAATGACAAAAGACAACCTTCTGAAGTAGAATATTGTGGATGTATCTGCCGCCATAAATATCTTTCTACTTTAATATATACTGGACCTGTAAGAGGAAATTCAACAAAAAGCTCAAGTTCGTGTCAACCACTTAAGGCTCCGTGCCCGTCTTGTTATACAATGGTTGGTGTGTACCATTCACATACGAAAAGATCTGATTATGGCCCATTCTCGGAAGCAGATCTCAATTTCGCTCGACGTAAAAGGGTACCAATTTATGTCGGACGCGGATATGGCAATGTGGATAGAGCCGATCCCAATGGAGATATCACAATTATAACACGCGACTAATATGAAATTTATAATGCTACTTGTATTGGGATTTACAATATTTTCTTGCGATTTTAAATCAAATAGCTTGGAAAATAATTATTCCGAAAGAGAATCTATGAAAAATAAATTAACAAAAGAAGAAGCTCTTGAAAAAGCAAAAACGATTTTATTAAAACAAAAAAAGGAGATTGCGGAAAAACTAAAAGTAATTGATCATGATGATTATTATACTGTTACTCCGGATTTGCCGCCATTCACATTAGGAGGCGGTTGGAGCGTTGATCTGAATAGTTATTCAGGAAAAATTCTGAAAATTTATTTTACAGAATAAATCACTTTAAGAGCGTAAATAATATTGCCGATTCAACGTGACTGACCTAGGCGTTAGTGCGGAATATTTAAAATACAAGTATGAGTAAATAAAAAATGTAATTTACAAATGTCATCAAAAAACGATATTTTATAAAATCCTATACACCTTTAATAATCGGTTGGGGACAATGATGCTGTCCATTGGGTTGTGAATCAATAATTAGCAAGAGTATTTTTCTCTCCAAGTATGCCTATATTTTCTTGGGATCAGAGGCGTTAGCAGGTCAACTTACAAGCTTATTTTGGGCATTGTGTAGTTTTATTGTTGATTCTAACAAAAAACGATCTTATTGCCTTTGTCTTGTTGGGTGGATGGTTTGCCATCATGATCATAGGGAGCGTGATAGGTTCTTAACACGGAATAGCTAGCAAAATTTTTATTAATCCGTCTATGAAGGGGAAGCGCTCATGTCAAGGAAACGGTTTATCTACCAGGGTTACCTGCAAATCGCGGAACTGGATGCGGCGGACGCTTCGGAATCCGCTGAACCCGTCCTGCGTAAAACGTACCTGTGGGATCCCCTAGAACCGGTAGCCACGCGCATCCTGGCGATGAGCGTCTTTGATGAAACGGGAACTTATGTGGAAGATCTTTATTATACGCATGACGCGTTGAAGAACACAACGGCGCTCTTCGGCATCAAGGCGGGCCGGCGAGCCTTGTACGAATACGGCCCGTATGGGAATGTTCTCAGGATGGAAGGCAATGCGGCAGAAATCAATCCCTTCCGCTTCTCCAGCGAGTATTTCGATGAGGAAACCGGGCTTGTGCAGTACAATTTCCGATACTATAACCCGAAGGATGGGCGGTGGATAAGAAAAGATCCTATTGGTATAAATGGAGGAATCAATATGTATATTTATATATCAAATATGCCTTCAATATATGTAGACGTTTTAGGGTTGGATAGATTAGTTTTCGATGGGAAACAATTATGTCGGGTAAGCGATGATTTCAAAGAATGTTTTAAATGTTGGGAGGCAGTTTCAGGAAAACCGTCTGGAATAGACAGTTCGGGCAATCCGGTTTTTAATGACTTTTCAAAAGAAAGACAGAGAGAGGCAAATGCCGGGCCATTACCGGAAGGTGATTATACGTTGCCTCCAAATAAAACTGATGATCCTTCTGAATCAGGAAATTGGGATTTATCTGATTGGAATGATTACGCAAGTCATAACATCCTCAATTATGCACCCTGGAGAACTAGGATTGATAAAAGAAGCTCTTATCCTTGGGGAAATCGGTTTGGACGTTTAACCCCTGTTTCTGGCACAGATACTTATGGTCGTTCTAACTTTAATATACATGGAGGGGATGCTCCAGGGTCTGCTGGCTGTATTGATATAGGACATAATGATATAGATTTTTTCAATGATATTCGCAGAGATTTCAATAATCCTGTTCCAGTAAGAGTCGATTATAGTGGTAAAAGCTCAGAATCATGTGATCAAAACTGTCCGAATAGAAAAACAAACCCATGGCCAAAAAAATAATTTCACTTACAATCTTATCTTCTATTTTAATTATTGGGAGTTTGCTGATTATTAAACTATTTTTATTTTCAATTCCGCAAAAAATATGTAAAAATATAAATTCTGTACAAAAAGCTGAATTGGTTGGAATATATCCATCCATAAACCATTATGTTTATGCACGATATAGAGTTTATGGCAATCGTGAGATATCACATGTATATTGGCGAATGAAAACGCAATCATTCGAAGTAGAAATGTAAATAGAAAGTATTGTCATTGAATCATAATCTAAAAACAGTCAAAACGACCGCCTACGACAGAGATGCCAACGGCGGGCAAACTCTGTGAGTTTGTCCAAGCCGCCTTCCAGAAGAGATTCATCTATGGCGAATATCTACAAATCGTGGAGCTGAATGCTGCGGACGCTCCGGAATCCGCTGACCCCGTCCTGCGTAAAACGTACCAGTGGGGTCCCCTGGAACCGGTAGCCACGCGCATCCTGGCGATGAGCGTCTTTGATGAAACGGGAACTTATGTGGAAGATCTTTATTATACGCATGACGCGTTGAAGAACACAACGGCGCTCTTCGGCATCAAGGCGGGCCGGCGAGCCTTGTACGAATACGGCCCGTATGGGAATGTTCTCAAGATGGAAGGCAATGCGGCAGAAATCAATCCCTTCCGCTTCTCCAGCGAGTATGCTGATGACGAGCTGGGGTTGGTTTATTACAATTACCGCTACTATAATCCCCAAGATGGAAGGTGGATCAGCAGAGATCCTGTCGATGAACAGAGCGGATGGAATCTTTATATCTTCGTCAAGAACAATACATGCCTGTACTCTGATACGCTTGGCCTTTCTGAAGATGCTGAAACGGAATGTTGCAAGGATGGTGTAAAATACTCTAAAATTGCGGATGACGCAGGAAGGGAATGCTGCGAATATGAAGTACAGGAAATTTTTATTCTGGTTAAACCATGCAGCTACTGGTCAGGAAATGTAGGACATGCTTGGGTCAAAACGCCCAATATGCAGAGAGGCCTCTACCCCGGAAGTTGGCACAAAGGCGCTTTAGGCGTTGGAGCCGGAAAAATTCAGGATGATGCCTCCAATGAAAAACATGCGTATTCTGGAAATTCCTACACTTATAAAGCCTGTCCTGAGTCAGTAAGTAAAGTTGAAGAACAGATCCGGGAAGATGAAAAGAATGTTCCGCAATATTCACTATACAACTCGGGAGCAAGAAATTGCTGCGGATGGTCGTGTGCAATCGTGGAAGGAGCTGGTTTTGTAGCCCCGTTTGCCCCTGATACTCCTCTTCTGGCTCCAGCTCCTCAAGGGCATAGAGGCTATGGCGAAGGAAGAGTGCCTTGTGAATAAACAAAAAGAGAATTAATAAATTATTTAAGATGAAAAAGAAAATGTGGATCGTCATAGGAATAGCCGCTCTTTACTTCATTTATTTACCGTTCTCCCTCTTCTGGTCGGCCATAGATACGGGAAACGGTATGGAGAGGAGTGTAACTCTGTTGAAAACAGTGAAAAAGGATTTGGAACTCCATAAGATATTTGCCCGGCATGGAATGAAATTAATAGGCGATGGAGCTTCCTGGAGAGGTAAAACTTGTCAGATTTGTTTCGTTGTTGAAGACGGAACGAATGCCCGGATTCCTCCGGAAGTTGAGGAGTATCTGTTAAACAATCCTAACCTCGTGAAAGGCTGCCGTATCGAAGTACAAATCAAAATTCCCCCTGAATCAAAGGAAAAGCCTTACAGGGTTTGTTGCGAAAAAATATATTTTCCTTGGAGACTTTTCTATTAAATAAATGCGGAATTATGTTCCCTATTTCTACGGAAATCGCTCTGCTTGTTTTATCTTTTTCTAATTCTTGATGGAGGGAGCCAGATTCTCATCGTTGCCGACCGACTTTCTGCGGCAGTTGATGAACGAAGCGTTATAAGATTATTTTAAGCATGTGCCATCATTGATCCTGTTTCCTATAGTTTGTGTAACGCTATTCGACAAAAACATTCGCTTTTCTGTCTACGATGAGACGGAAACCCATATGGAAGAGTTGTACTATACACACGGCACGTTCAAGAACACGAACGCTCTATCTGGGGAATCGTTCAGGACAGTGTGCTTTGCACGAATACGCTTCTTATGGTCAGTCTGGCCGTCAAGAGAGAATAGAACGTGGCAGGAATGAAACTGTCGCTGATTCTTCAGCGAATATTCGAATGCTTAGATGAGGAAACCTGATTTGCGTTATATCATTCCGCATATGACAGATGGCGGCAGGTTCTTGATCCGGTGATCATTAAGTCCGCCTGTGTCCCGGAGGATAAATACTGAATCATTAAGCAATAATACAGGATGCGCCTGTGATAACCGGCAACGTCTGCAACGTTGACGGAGGCCGCCTTTCGGCAACATTTCCATGAAATGCATGGAGGAGGAACGTCCGGTGGGCCTCATCAGAGCAGATGAAAATTGTTTCCTGGAACGGTGTTGCAATAGGGGGGCAGGTTTTTCTGTACGAACCATAATATAAAACCCGCACATCATCAACATCTGTGCGGGCCTTTTGTTATAAAAAAGTTGGAGCGGATGATGGGATTCGAACCCACGACATCAACCTTGGCAAGGTTGCGCTCTACCCCTGAGCTACATCCGCTTGGAACGATTGGAGCCTTACGGCGTCCGTGTGCCAAAAGTATATAAGGTTTTTTTGCCTTGGCAAGATTTTTTTAGAGAAAAATCCTGTTTTGCCGACATGTGTGCGTTGTTGCCAGCGTATGGGGCAGGAGAGGGGAGAATTCTGCCCTGTGGGGTATGCCGCTCCGTTTCTTGTTCATGCCGTTTTTGGGGAAAGTGGAGAGGCGTAAAAAACGGGATTGTTCCGAAAAGGCCCGTTTTGCCTGTCTTGGAACAATCCCGTTGAAAGGGGGTGTCAGGGTTCAGTAGCTTCTGGCCCAGAGAACACGGCGTTTCGTCATGCGTCCGGTGAGGATGCAGGGTGCCGGCTCGCCGCGGCCCAGCTCGCCGAGCGGGATGCAGCGGATGGAAATGCGCAGCCGTTTAGCCAGTTCTTCTTCTTCTTCTGGAGACCCGTCCCACGGCACCTGGAGCCAGTCTGCATCTCCCTCTCCGGAGAAGTTTTCTTCCAATTCCCGCAGAGTGGAGGCGGGGCGGATATGGGAGTCCCGGAAGGCAATGGCCCGCTGAAGCAGGGTGTCCTGGATGCTTTGGAGAATATCCGCAGCGGTATCGAGCAGTTCCGTTTCCGGGACGAAGGATTTTTCATTGGAGGACCGGTCGCGCCGCTGAAGGCAGACGGAGCCTTTTTCCAGGTCCCGGGGGCCTATTTCCAGACGCACGGGCACGCCTTTTTTCACCCATTCCCATTTCTTGGCTCCGCCGCCCAGGTCGCGCCTGTCCTCCAGCACGCGCAGCGGCTGGCCGTGGAAGGTTTTGGCGCGGAGGGTGCGCGCCAGTTCTTCGCAGTGGTCCAGAACGGCCTGGCGGCTTTCTTCCTTGGGTGTGACGGGAATGATGACGATTTGCTGGGGAGCGACGCGGGGCGGGCAGACGAGTCCGTCGTCGTCGGAGTGCATCATGATGAGCGCTCCGATCATGCGGGTGGAAACGCCCCAGGAGCTTGTCCATGCGAATTGCTGGGTGTTGTCCCTTCCGGCGAAGCAGATGTTCTGGGATTTGGAGAAATTCTGCCCCAGAAAGTGGGAGGTCCCTGCCTGGATGGCCTTGCGGTCCTGCACCATGGCTTCCACCGTGTAGGTTTGTTCCGCGCCGGGGAAGCGTTCCGCCTCCGTCTTTTCCCCGGGAATGGTGGGGATGGCGAGCACATCCCGCTGGAATTCTTCATAAACCTTGTGCATGGTGAGGGTTTCCTCAATGGCTTCCTCGCGGGTTTCATGGGCCGTATGCCCTTCCTGCCACAGGAATTCCGCCGTGCGCAGGAAGATTCGGGGCCTCATTTCCCAGCGCATCACGTTGCACCACTGGTTGACTTTGAGGGGCAGGTCCCGGTAACTGGAGGTCCAGCGGGCGAAAGCCGCGCCGATGACGGTTTCCGAGGTGGGCCGGATGACGAAGGGTTCCGTAAGCTCCCCGGTGGGAATCATGCGTGTCTTGCCGGTGGCTTCATCCTTTTGCGCTTCCAGCCTGTGGTGGGTGACTACGGCGCATTCCGTGGCGAAGCCTTCGGCATGCTCCGCTTCCTTTTCCAGATAGGAGATAGGAATCAGGAGGGGGAAATAGGCGTTCGTATGGCCGGTGTCCTTGAAGCGCTGGTCCAGGTCCTTTTGAATGAGTTCCCAAATGGCGTAGCCCCATGGCTTGATGACCATGCAGCCGCGCACCTCGGAATTTTCCGCCATGTCGGCGGCCTTGATGACTTGCTGGTACCACTCGGGGAAATCCTGGGCGCGGGTAGGGGTGATTGCGGTTTGCTGAGACATATTGGATGGTTTGTTGAATAGAACGGGCAGGGCCCGCGAAGGAAACTCGGAATAATATTAAAAGGGGGCGTTTTTGTATTCCCGGTAATTGCTGTAGGCGAAGAGGGCCATGAAGATGGGGATAAAGTAGCCGTGGAAGAGCTGGAAACTGAGCAGTCCGATGAGGATGGCCGTGATGAATCCGGTCATGAATACTTTCCTGGGGGAGCGGATGTACTGTGCGATCAGCTGGCCGCCGTCCAGGGGGTAGATGGGCAGCAGATTCAGGATAGTCCACCATTCTCCAATCATGATGAGGCAGGAGAGAATGTACAGCTTGGGGGAGATGAGCGCTGCTGTGAAGGGGCTGATGGCCAGGTCCCAGAAGTTCAGGTTGTAAGAAGTCATGACTGGAGCGACGATGTTCCAGGTGAGCCCCAGGCTGATAATGCCCAGCAGCAGGGTCATCATGGGGCCTGCCAGAATCATGAGGGCCCGCCCTCCGCGCGTCAGTTGCATGCCATGGCTGCTTGTCAGGCCGCCGAAGAGTTCCAGAACAATCGTCTGCTGGCCGCCGCCCAGCTTGCGGCCCACCAGCGCGTGCCCCATTTCATGGGACAGGATGGCGACGAAGCCGGCAATGACGAACAGGGCCGGATAAATGAGATCTTCCACACTGCTGATGCTGAGGGCACCGCCGAAAATGGCCAGCACCACCCAGAAGCTGGGGCGGATGTAAACAGGTATCCCGAACAGGGTGAAATGAACCATGCGCGAGAGGGTAAGGGCAGATTTCCGTTTTGCCAAGCCCGGAGAATGTGCATGCACCGTTTTGGCGTTGGAGCGGCGCAGCGAATTGTGTTAAAAGTCTTTCATGAGGCTGTTTTCCATCATCCTGTGCTGTGCCGTGCAGGCCGTCCTGGGGTATGACGGGCCGCCGCCCCTGACGGAGGTGGACGGCCGTTCCCCCATCCGCATGGGCGGGGAGATGCTTGGCGGCTACCGTTCATACTATGTCCACCGGGGGGAAAAGATGGGGGCTGATTCCACGGAGGGCCAGATTTCCGGCGGAGCCTCCCTGTCTGATTCCTGGGCGGTGAGCGGGGAACTTTTCGCCATCCGCAACTGGCAGGGCCGCCATTTCAGTCAGGCCACTTTACACGGGGAAGTCCAGTATTATCTGGCGGACGAATGTACGGCCGGGCTTTTTGTCAACGGGCAGTGGTACGATTCCTGTCCCCTGAAGAACGGGACGGAGCCGGGCCTGTCCCTTAAATGGAATCCCACCCCTTCCTGGTCTTTCCGCGGTTCCTTCCTGTATGATTCCGGACAGGAGGGTGTATATTCCCAGTGGGGCGTTACCTGGCAGCCCCTGCTGTGCGAATCCGTCGCCATGGTGAATACGGTTTCCCTGGGTTTTGCCCATGATTATCTGGGGAGGAACGGCTTGAAAGAGCTGATGGTGCGCACGGGGGTGCTGTGGGCCGTTTCCAGCGGTCTGCGGGTGGAGCCTTTCCTGGGGTGGTATTGCGGCTACGGGCGGGACGATTTCAAAAAAGTAGTGCTGGGGCTTTGGTGCTCTTACGTTTTTTAACGGGCGGATTTCTCCGGTTTTCCGGCATTTTCCTGTTGCCAAACGGGGAGGCTTGGTCATAATGGCCTGCGTATGATGAAGCCTACACTTCTTGTTTTAGCAGCTGGCATGGGCAGCCGTTACGGCGGTCTCAAGCAACTTGACCCGATGGGCCCCAACGGGGAAGTAGTTCTTGACTACTCTGTTTATGATGCCATCCGGGCCGGTTTCGGAAAAGTGGTATTCATTATCCGCCGTGACTTTGAAGATATTTTCAAGGAAAAGGTCGGCAGCCGTTTTGCCGGCAAGATTGAGGTGGATTACGCTTTCCAGTCCCTGGACGACCTGCCGGAAGGCTTCTCCGTGCCGGAAGGCCGGGAAAAGCCCTGGGGCACCGCCCACGCCCTGCGTGCCGCCCGCCACGTGGTGAAGGAACCCTTTGCCGTAGTGAATGCGGATGACTTTTACGGTGCGGACGCTTTTGTGCAGGCCGCCAAGTTCCTGACCTCCACTACGGATGAACCCGGCAAGGCCCATTACGGCATGATCGGCTATCCGCTGAAGAACACCCTCTCCGACAACGGGGACGTGAACCGCGGCATTTGCTCCATCAAGGGCGGCCTTCTGGATGGCGTGGAGGAATTCGTGAAAATCCAGGCTGACGAAGACGGCGTAGTGCGCGGTAACAACCTGAAGGGCGAACGCCTGCCGGTGGATCCTGCAGAACTGGTTTCCATGAATTTCTGGCTGTTCTCCCCCTCCTTCATTGAACTGACGGAGGATCATTTCATTGACTTCCTGAAAGAACACGGCCAGGAACCCAAGAGCGAATGCTTTATTCCCACCGTGGTGGACGCCCTGATTCATGCGGACCGGGCGGATTGCGCCGTTCTTCCCACTTCTTCCTCCTGGTTCGGCATGACCTATCCGGGACAAGCCCATGGTTGTGGAAGGCATCAACAAACTTATCCAGCAGGGCGTATACCCTGAAAAGCTCAACTAAGCCTTTTTCCCTATGCACGATCTCAAGGCTGTATCAACCCTGTTCGATCTCCGCGGCGATTTTGTCCACGGTTATTCCTACGGCAGCGGCCACATCAATGACACCTACTGTATCTGGGTGGATCAGGCGGGACAGCGTATCCGCTACATCCTCCAGCGCGTGAACCATAACGTGTTCAAGCAGCCTATCCCTCTGATGGAGAACGTAAAGCGCGTGACGGACCACGCCCTGAAGCGCCTGAAGGAGGAACAGTGCCCGGAAGCTTACCGCCGCACTCTCACGCTGGTTCCCTCCGTGGACGGCAAGCCGTACGCCCTGGATTCGGACGGCAACTGCTGGCGCGTGTACCCGTTCATTGAACGCGCACGCACGTATGACCAGATTGAAACTACCAAGCAGTGCCAGGAAGCGGCGCGCGCCTTCGGCGAATTCCAGAAGCTCACGGCAGACCTGCCCGGAGAGCCCCTGTTTGAGACCATTCCCAATTTCCACAATACCACTTCCCGCCTGGCGGCTCTGAAAGAGGCCATCCAGTCCGACCCCCTGGGGCGCGTGAAGGAAGTGCAGAAGGAAATAGACTGGTACCTTTCCCGTGAGTCGGACTGCCATCTGGTGGTGGATTACCTGAAATCCGGGGAATTGCCCCTGCGCTGTACGCACAATGATACCAAGCTGAACAATGTGATGCTGGACGATGTAACCGGAGAAGGCATTTGCGTGATTGACCTGGATACCACGATGCCCGGTTCCGCCATTTACGACTTCGGCGACATGATCCGGACGGCCACGTCTCCCGCCGCGGAAGATGAAAAGGACGTCTCCAAGGTCACGATGCGCATGTTCATGTTTGAAGCTCTGGTGCAGGGTTACCTGAGTTCCGCCAAGAGTTTCCTGACGCCTCTGGAAAAGAGCCTGCTGCCGTTCTCCGGCAAATTGCTCACGATGGAATGCGGCATCCGCTTCCTGACGGACTACCTGTCCGGTGACGTGTATTTTAAAATCCACCGTCCGGAACACAACCTGGACCGCTGCCGCACGCAGATGGCCCTGGTAGAATCCATTGAGGCGCAGATGGATGAAATGAAGGCCATTGTGGACCGCTATTAACCAATATCTACCAACATCGGAAAAACATGAAGATTCTCGTAACCGGCGGCGCCGGATTCATCGGTTCCCACATTGTGGAACACTATCAGGATAAGGCGGAGGAAATCCGTGTGCTGGACAACCTGCGCACGGGCTATCTCAGGAACCTGGAAGGGCTCAGGCACACGTTCATCGAAGGTTCCATCTGCGACCGGGAGCTGGTGCGCCAGGCGGTGCAGGGAGTGGACTATATTTTCCACATGGCCGCGCTCGTCTCCGTGCCGGAATCCATGAGCAAGATCAGCGAATGCATCGACATCAACGTCAACGGTTTGCTGAACGTGCTGGAGGAAGCTTCCGCCGCCGGAGTCAAAAAAATCGTGCTGGCGTCTTCCGCCGCCATTTACGGAGACAATCCCACGGTGCCCAAACTGGAAGCCATGTACCCGGAGCCCAAGAGTCCCTATGCCATTACCAAGCTGGATGGGGAATACTACCTCAACATGTTCCGGGCGGAAGGAAAAATCAATACGGCAGCCGTGCGCTTCTTCAATGTCTTCGGCCCCCGGCAGGACCCCAAGGGCGCCTATGCTGCGGCCGTGCCCATTTTCATTGAAAAAGCTGTCAAAGGAGAAGACATCACCGTGTATGGGGACGGCTCCCAGACGCGCGATTTCATTTATGTGAAAGACATTGTAGGAGCCCTTACCTTTGTGGCGGAACACCCGGAAGTCACCGGAGTGTTCAATGCCGGTTACGGCGGCCAGATCACCATTGAAGAGCTGGCGCAGAACATCATCAAGGCTGCGGGCTCTTCCTCCAAGGTGCTTCATGCTCCGGAACGTCCGGGAGACGTCAAGCATTCCCGCGCCTGTGCGGACAAGCTCCGCAATGCCGGATGGCAGCCCAGGCATACTTTGCCGGAAGGCTTGGCGACGACGCTGGAATACTTCAAGGGAATTCTGGGCAAATAACCTTCCTTAATTTCCGGCTTTATATTGCCCCCGACTGTCTCCGCTCCTGCAGCGGAGGCAGTCTTTTTTATGGGAAACCGGGACTGTGTATGACAAATTGAACGGGTGTTGAAATTCGGATGATGCAAAAAGACTTTTTCATCAAGGGAAAAGACGAAGAGCAAGTATCCGAAAAAGGGGGAAATTATTTATAATCAAGAGCATTTCATGAATTTTCAAAGCCCTTTTGTTTGACAATAAGGTAATGGGCGGAAGCCAATATCCCGTATTTGTTAGAAAGAAAAATTTTCTGCGGAAAAAATCCGGACTGGCATTGAATGTTATTGACGGAAGAAAGGTGTAATAATAGAGACTTCGGGCGATATGTATTTCTTCAGAGATTCTTCTGCCAAGCAATTGCCTGCGTTTAAAGATCCCTGTTTTGAATTGGCCATGGCCCGCCGGAAGGAGGATGCCCGCTGGGGATGGATACCTTTTGCCGTATTCGTCCTCTTTTTGCTTGTGTACCGCTTCTTTGGCCTTGTCATGCCGAGCAATAATGCGGACGGCTCGCAGTCATGGCTCTTTTTGCTGGTGCTGGCGGGCTGGGGGCTCCTGGCTCTCGTCCACATGGTTGTGATTCCCATCTGGATGCTGATCGCCTCCCTTCATTACTGGGAGGTGAACCGCAGGGGATTGACTGTTGCGGGGCTGCTGTTCAGCATTTTGGCTCCTGTCAGCATGGTTTTCATGCTGTCCTGCTGGTCCATGTTTGGATAAAGGTGCATTTTCCGTCCTGAGGGGAGGACGGTGTCGCTTCCGCCAAACTTTCAGGATTCCGGGGATTGGCCTTTTCTCCGGCCTTTCAACCGGGTAAAGTGTTTCCGATGGATTTGTTCAGTTTACAGGAAGCGGAAGCGCGGGAAGGCTTTGAGCCCGGGGCGGACACTTCCGCCATGCCGCTGGCCGCGCGTATGCGCCCGCGCACCCTGGATGAAGTGGCCGGACAGAAGCATCTGCTGGCTCCGGGCAAGCTGCTGAGACGGGCAATTGAGACGGACCGGTTTACGTCCCTGATTTTCTACGGGCCTCCCGGGTGCGGAAAAACTACTCTGGCCGCCGTCATCGCCCGGACGACGAATGCCCATTTCATGATGCTCAACGGCGTGGAATCCAATGTAGCGGACATCCGGGAGAAAATAGCCCAGGCGCAGATGAGGATGAGCATGCACGGGCGGAAAACCGTTCTTTTCGTGGATGAGCTGCACCGGTTCAACAAAGCCCAACAGGATGTTCTGCTTCCCCATCTGGAAAAGGGTACGGTCAGGTTTATTGGGGCGACCACGGAAAACCCCTACTTTGCAATTAACTCCCCCCTGCTGTCCCGCTCCCAGGTTTTTCCGCTGGAGCCGGTGCCGGAGGAGGATCTGGCCGCCCTGCTGAAGCGCGCCCTGACGGATGAGGTGCGCGGGCTGGGCTCATCCCGCGTGGATATGGAGGTGGAAGCCTTGAACCATTTGGCCGCCAAGGCGGACGGAGACGCCAGGAAGGCGCTCACGGCTCTGGAAGTGGCTGTTCTGTCCACTCCTGCGGGGAAAGACGGCATCATTCATGTGGACATCTCCGTAGCGGAGGAATCCATCCAGCGCAAGGCTATCAGGTACGACCGCCTGGGGGATTCCCATTACGATACGATTTCCGCTTTCATCAAATCCATGCGCGGCTCTGACCCGGACGCCGCCCTGTATTGGCTGGGTATGATGCTGGAAGCCGGGGAGGATATCCGCTTTATAGGAAGAAGGCTGGTCATCGCCGCGTCGGAGGATGTAGGGCTGGCGGATTCCAACGCCCTGCGCGTAGCTTTGGACGCGGCGCGCGCGGCGGAAATGGTCGGCATGCCGGAAGCACGCATTCCTCTGGCGCATGCTGCGGTTTACCTGGCGACGGCCCCCAAGAGCAATTCCGCCTACGTGGGCATCAATGCCGCCATGGATGACGTGCGCAATGGGAAAACGCTGGCAGTTCCGGAACACCTGCGGACGCCAACGCGCAAGAAGCTGGCTGCCGCTGGAGGAGCGGATGCCGCCAGGCTGGAATATCTGTATTCCCACGACTATCCGGAACATTACGTACCCCAGGCCTACCTCCCGGAAGGCCGCGTGTATTACACCCCCACCGGAAACGGGATGGAACTGAGGATCAGGGAACGCATGGAATACCGCCGTCAACTGGCGGAGAACGCCGGGGAAGGCGGGAAGAAGGGGTAATTCTTCCTTGAAAACGCGGGAATGAGAAGAAGGTTTCCCTTATTGATCCCTTGAAGCTGCCGGGAATGTTGTTCGGCCTGAACCGGCAAAAGGCAGGGAAAGAGGGGATGATTTCGCTTGAGAGCCGGTTGGAAATTCTTATCCCTCCGTAAAAAAGGCAGGACATCCCTTGGGGATGTCCTGCCTTAGTGAAGGTTGTGGTATGGCGGTTTTGTTGTTTGCCGGCAGGAATCAGGATTCCTTGGTCACGATGATGTCGCAATCCGCATCAAACCAGCCGTGGCCCTGGCAGTCGAAAACCAGGTCCGGCTTTTCGGAACCGGAGAGGCGCAGGGTGAATTCGCGCCCGTTTTTGTCCTGTCGGTCCTTGGGCAGTTCGCTGACTACGCGGTTGCCCTTCATGAAGCGGGGGTTGCGGATATTGCAGCCGCCGCTGTTCATCTTGAAGGTGATCTTGTAGTTTCCGGGGCCGTCAAGCATGCTGCTGACGTTGACGCGGGTAGGCGTCAGTTCCGGACGCAGGTCGTAGCCTGTGAAGTGAGGACTTTTCAGGGTGACGGGTTCCGTCAGGTAGCGGTAGTAGTTCTGGGCGCCTATTCCCATGAGGGTTTTAGGGGATATCCTGGCGATGTCCGTCAGGGTCTTCAGCGCCTGGTCCTTTTTCCCCTCATTGCGGTAGAGCCAGAACCTGGCCGCCATGACCTGTTGTTTTTGAAGGGGAGTCAGGCCGGGGGTTTTGAGCTGTTTGTTTACATAGGCATGGGCGGTTTTGTAATCCTTTGGACCGCCGTCTTTGGCGGAATCATTCACCATTCTCTGCACTTTTTCGATGTAGGGCAGATGCCTGAACGTGTATTTAAAGTGCACTCCCTTGATGTCTTCCGGATCCGCCTTCTTGATTTTTTCCAGAATATCCTTTCTGGAAGAGGCCGCATAAGGAGGAAGCTGCTGAAGCCCTTCTCCGTAAAGAAGGGCCGCGGCCGTTCCGGATGAAGCGGCGGCTTTTTCCCACAGGGCATTGGCCTTGTTTTGCTGTTTTACGGCTTCCATTGCCTGCTTCATGACGGCTGGCAATGTTTCCCTGGAGACGCCTTCCGACAGGAATACCATGTTTCCGGTGGGGGAGACCACCTGGATGGCGGGGATGTTCCAGATTTCCCCCGGGGGCTTGGGCAGTTTCTGCTCTTCTTCCGTCATTTCTTCACGCTCGTCCTGGATACACCAGAGCACGGGTTCCGGGGAGTTCTTGGCCAGATGTTCCACAGCGCGGGTGATTTCACGTGATTTTGGGGACCAGTCCGTGCCGGCCCATACGACGATCATGTATTTATTGACGGTTTTCGCCTCGTCTTTCACGGCGCTGTAAGCGGGAGAGCCGCCTGGACGGGGGCGGACAGGAAGAGGGCTGCGGCCAGCAGGCCGGAAACGGGGATTGAAGTGATGAAGCATGGCGTTAATGGAGAATTTATTTTTCGTAAACGAGGATATGGCGCAGGTGCATGAATTCCGGCTGTGCGTTTTTGGCTTCCACCTTGATCCACTTGGCTTTGGTGCCTTCCGGAGCGGTGATGACCCATTCCTTGGGCATGTTTTCCGTGGCGGCCAGGGGGAACCAGGTGGCTCCGTCCGTGGACGTGGAGACCTCCATTTTCTTCATCCGGTTTTCATTGCCGTCGCGCTTGGTGACTACCAGCCCGGCCAGATTCACGCCGTTTTTCAGTTCTACAATAACGTTCGGATTGGACTCTTTGTCCGTATGCTGGGCGCCGCCGCAGGGACGCAGCAGGTTGATATGGTCCCAGGGGCTGTCCCACTGGCTCGTGGTGGAGCACCGGACCATGCCGTCTGCGGGCACCAGTTTCCAGCCCTGCGGAATGGACGCCTTGACCGTATTGTTCGTCGTATTGGCGCCGGAGAAAGATGCCGCTGCTTGGCTCAAGGCCTGGAAGGCCGGAATGGAGCGGGCCGTTTCCGTGGCATAGATGGCTTTGCCATAGGCTTCCTTCAGCTTTTTGGGGTCGGGGGCTTTTCCGGAGGTCCCGGTTTTTCCCGTTTGCTGGGCTACCTTGGCGAACGCGTTGGAGAAGACGTCCGCCTGTCCGTTTTCCACAAAGTTTTTCACGCCCCATTCCAACGCCTGGCCAAAGTTGGTGCCGTCCCCCGTTTTCAGGTGGGTGGATAGGACGGTTTCCAGATAGGCCGCTTTTCCTGCGGATTTGCCAGGAAGGCGGATTGGGAGTCCAGCACGGGCTGGAATTTCACTGCCCATGATGTGGGAGTGGTGGCGATGGCTTCATGCAGGTCCCGGAACCAGGCAATCCGGTCCGCGGGCGGAATATCCATCAGGAATTTATTCTGCACGTCCTTGAGGATGTCGAATGCGGCAAAGCCGTTGCCCTGATAGTGGGAAAGGGCGTCCTTGGCGTAAACGTACCAGTCGACAGGCTGCATGCCTTCCTTTTCCATCAGCAGGCGTTGAAGTTCCGTGCGGAAGAACGGGTGCAGCGGTGTTTGCCTGAGCGCTTCCTCCCATGCCTGGATGGCCTTGTCCTTGTTGCCGGAAGCTTCGTCCAGTCGGGCCTGGGCGGCCCACAGGTAGGCCTGGTCCGCCTTATCGTTGTCAGCAAAGACATTTTCCATCAGCAGGTAGGAAGTCGGAGCCTGGGAGCCGAAGATATGGTTGTGCATGCCTCCGTCCGGTCCGCCGAAGCCGCCTTTCCATTCCCCCCGCTTCACGCGCACCGCGTACGCGCAGTGGCCGGGCTGCCCTACCGGATAGGCCGGGATGCCGTGGGCCTGGGCCGCTATGGTGCCGAAGTAGGAGAGGCCGCCGCAGACGCCGCCGATGATCTGCGTGTTTTCCGCAGTCGTGTGAAGATCCCTCCACGGCACGTAGAAAAGCGGCCCCTGAATGGTATCGCCAAAGAAATTGTGGCCCGTATAGGGGGCGGCCCAGCAGGCGGCCGTGTACCGCCGCCAGGGGAGGTTGACATGTTCGTTGCTCCATTCGTAGGATTTGTCGTCCCAGGGACTTCCCACGACGAAGCGCATTTCCCATGGGCGCAGTTTGATGAATCCCGGATGCAGCTTGTTTTCCTGATGCAGTTTTTTGAAAATCCGGTAGCGGCGCACCGGATTGCTGTTGGCGGAGTTGGTTTTAAGTCTTCCCGCTACGGGGCCGGTGGAAAAGACAGAGGCCAGTCCGGTGGCCAGGGATTGGTAATTCCGGAAATCCGGGCTCTTGCCGTCCGTTTTCCAGATGTCGGAAAGGATTTGAAGGCCTTCCGGTGAATTTTCCGGAATCAGGCCCGCTCCAAGATAAAGCTCCATCCACGCCGGGTCCTGTAAAAAGGTTTTGATGAAAGCGGCATCCTGTGCGCTTTTGGAGAAAACGGCTTTCACTTTGTCCGGTCCCGTGACGCGCAGAAATTCGTGCATGTCCAGCAAATGGCGGTACTGCCTGTTCTGGAGCAGTTTTTGTTCGGATTTCGTTTGTTCTCCAGCCTTCAGGAGGGTGGAGCGCAGCTCCGTCTGTAGACCGTCAAAGTCTCCGGAGGCAATTTTTTGTGCTAGGGGCGCCGGCAGGCGGCTGGCGGAGGCCGGAGTTTCCGTCTCAGTTTCCGTCAGGCCCTGCGCAGCGCAGACGGGCGCCGCGAGCAGAGAGGTGCAGAGAAGAAGATGTGAAATATTCATGTGGAAGGGATTTCTTGATAATAGCAGAAAGAGGGGGGAGGAAACCAGTGCGTTTTTCGACTTATTACGATGCCGGAAAGACGTTTTTATCATCCTTTGTTGCATATTTCAGCACAAATGGTCGCAGAGCATTTTGACGCCCAGGCCGATGAGGATGAGCCCGGCACCCGCTTCCAGATGAAAGGTCGGAAAGCGGTGCAGCCGTCCGGTCAGAAAAAAGCCGGCCGCCGTGCACAGGAAGGTGGTGAAGCCGATGGAGGCGGCGGGGAGAAGCACCGCATGGAGGGTGGGGCCGGTCCCACACTGGACGGATGAAAGGTAAATGCTGACGCCCGCCACCAGCGCGTCGATGCTGGTGGCGATTCCCACGGCCATAAGGGTAGGAAGCGTCAGGCTGGCGACGTGGGGCATATCCTCTTCTTCGTTGCGGTGATTCCAGCCTTCGCGGAGGACGTTGACTCCGAGGAAGGTGAACACGGAGAAGCCCAGCCAGTGGTCCCAGGCCGCAATATACCGGTGCACGGAGCCTGTAAGCAAAAAACCCAGCACGGGCATCAGGAATTGACCGGCCCCGGTGGACAGGGAGAGCTTGATTCCGTTGCTCAAACGCTTTTTCTTAATGAGCAGACCGTAGGAGAACGCCACGACGAAAGCGTCCACGGAGAGGGCGAACGCCAGGAATATCAAGTCGGCAAGCGGCATGCTCATTGCGGTGAGGCACTCTAGGATATCCCCGGGAAAAAGCAATTTTTTTGTTCCTTGCGCTTTTTCCTGATTCCAAATGCGGCACAGGCGGGTCGGCTGGATTCCTACTTCCGGCCGAGAGGTTTGGTTGTTTCATGATTTTTTGTTGTATTTCCTATAAAACACACCTGTAAAGACACAAGCATACCGGATGGAAGTTTGAAAAAATATTCACTTTTGCTACATGGTATGATTCACGTTTGGAGATATGATATTCTGCGGCGGATGTATTTTTTGATATAGATCTCGTCGGAATTTGTCGGCATGCTTTGTGCTTCATGGCAGTTATTCCCGTTGGCCGCCATGTTTGAAAGCATAGTTGCATTATTTTTTAGGGAATAGAAGAACGGCGGCCTTGATTGTTCAAAACCTCCGTTTGTGTCATTGGGAATGTATAATTTCTGTCGAACGACGTTTTTTCCGTCGCCCGGCATATGTTCTTAACCTATTGACGTTTCATTTTGATTGTGTTTCGGCAATGGAACATAAGGCTGCTTCCTGCTAATTTTACCCGTGCTCCATCCATGCGGCAATAAAGTGTTCCACCGCGTTTGGAAGCCTGATAACCTATGATGTCGTCTTTTCCCAATCTGTTCGCCCAGTAAGGTATAATGTGACAATGACCGGAACCACAAACGGCATCCTCCGGCACTCCGCATTTGGGGGCAAAGGTACGGGAAACGCAGTCAGTTTCCGCACCTTTTGCGGTTACATGGAGCAAAAGACCGTTCAGGGCATGAACTTTTGATAGATCCGGATTGAGATGTTCGATTATTTTTACATCGTCAAACACGCATAAAAGGTCGCGCCCCATATACGCTTCTCTGGGGATAGCACCGATAGCGTCGATCATTTGCTCCGTTACGGGAACTGGTTTTAATTCATAGGCGGGGAAATCCATTTCATAAAGATCACCATGCCGTTCTGCCACCAAATCACCGCTTAAAGTTTGAAAAACAACTTTTGCCGCTTCTTTTTCATAGAAGTTCAAAATAACATAGGCACAGGCTAATGTCGCATGACCGCATAAGTTAATCTCTCCACCGGGGGTGAACCACCGCAGATGATAGCTCCCCCCTTTTTTGACAGCAAAGGCCGTTTCTGAAAGATTGTTTTCAACGGCCATATTTAACATCAATTCCCCGGACGGCCATTGTTCTAAAATGCAAATCGCCGCGGGATTTCCATGAAAAACTTTGTCAGTAAAGGCGTCTATGATATATTGTCTCATTATAATATATTTATTCCAAATCAACTGCAACTTCGGTTCTGCGCAAAATTTTCAGACGCGGGCCCTGGCATCCATGCAGCTTTTTGCGGGCTTGGCGGTAAATACTTTCCATGTACCGTACTGCTTTTATATCTTAACCGTTTATTAAAGCGGGCGACCCAAAGTCCGGATGTTACTCATAAGCATTCAGGGCGGAGCCGCCGGGAAAAATGAATTGATGGACATGAGCGGTGCTTTTCAGGCTCCATGACCGCAGTTTCAAGAATGAAGGCTGGACAGTTGTTGCTGCGTAAGCTTCATCATTGATTGACAAATATGTTCCCGAACCGCACGCATGACTGGCGGAAGGGGGCATTCCGACAGTCATGCGTTGAGGATGGGAAAGAATGCTATTTGCAGTATTTTTGATATAGGGCAGCACGGCGTCCGCCCAGATGGCGTAGCCTTTTTCCGTAAAGTGCAGGTTGTCCCTGCTGATGCCGGGGAGCAGTTTGCCGGAGGAGTCCAGAAAGCGCCTGTTGATGTTGGCGTAAGTGGTGCGGGGCAGCTTGCACTGGGCCAGAATGGCGTTGATGCGGTCGTTGTGCTGGCGCAGCTTGTCCTGGGGGCCTGTGCCGCGCGGGAAAATGCCCAGCAGGAGGACGTGGGTGTCCGGGAACCTGACCAGCAGGTGTTCAACGGTACCCAGAATTCCCATGGCCGTTTTTTCCGGGGCTTCCCCTCCTTTGAAATAACCGGTATTGTTGGTGCCGATCATGACGATGCAGAGTTTGGGGTCCGTCTGGGCCGGGATGCCGGAATCCGTGATGCGGTAAATCAGGTTGGTGGTTTGGTCCCCGGAAATGCCGAAATTGCAGGGATGATAGGGGGAGAACGCCTTTTCCCATATTGGTTTTCCTTCCCTTTTCCAGTAGTCCGTAATGGAATCTCCCAGGAAAAGGACGCCGCAGGGGTTGTTCTTTATTTGTTCCACCTGCTGTTCATATTGCTTCCTCCACCATTGGGGCTGTTCCCGTGGCAGCGGAGTCAGAGGGGACGGCGCAGCCGTTGAGAGAAGGGAGGCCAGCAGGGAGAAAGAAAGTATATGTAAGATCTTCATTGGCATTTATTGTATGAACGTTTTCCAAAAACACCACATGAAAGTGGTGGCCTTTTTTGCTGCTGCGGTGTGCGGGCAGCTTTTGCTGCAGGGTGTTCCCCCTTGCCAGATTCCGGGGGGTGGTGTAGCTTGTGGGCGGTATGAGTGAGGTATCCCTGCAGCATGGAATGACGCGCCAGATGGCCGTCTCCCAGTCCATGCAGACAGGGATGCAGATTCTTCAGGCTTCCGCTTTGGAATTAAGGCAGATTATCCGTCAGGCGCTGGAAACCAATCCCATGCTTGATGAGTTGCCGGACGCTTCCCCGGAAGCGCTGGAAGACGGTCCGGACGGGGATGCTTGGAATGAGCGGGAGGACGGGTGGAACGAGTTTACGGCGGAAGGCCGCCTGTCTGGGGACGCGGCCGCCCGCCGTGATTTCATGTATGAATCCGTCGTGGCTCCGGAATCCCTGAAAACCCATTTGATGGATCAGGCGCAGCATTCCGCATTGACGGGCCGCGCCCGGGACGCCCTGTTCCTGCTGATTGACGCTTTGGACGAACGCGGGTTTCTGACGGAGTCTCCGCAGGAGCTGGAAGAGCAGGGGTGTTTCAGCATGCGGGACATGGAGGAAGCTCTGGCTGCGCTGAGGGAAATGGACCCGCCCGGAGTGGGGGCGGCGAATTTAAGGGATTCCCTGCTGATCCAGCTTGAACAGCGCGGTTTGAAGCGTTCGCTTGCTTTCCGCCTGGTCAAGCGCTGCTGGCGGGAACTGGCGGCGCACAAGTATGAGGAAGCCGCACGCCTGCTGGACGTGGAACCGGGGGCCGTGGCGGCGGCTCTGGAGGTGATTAGGAGCCTGACTCCTGATCCAGGGGGAGCCTACGCCCCCGGCGGAAACCCTCATCTGCTGCCTGACGTCATTGTGGAGGAGGGGCCTTCCGGCGTGCTGGAGGTTATCCTCACTTCCGAGTATCTTCCGCGCCTGTCCATGAATGAACGGTATATGGAGTTAATGGCTGAGGGTTCCGGAAGCCGGGAGCTGAGGCAATATCTCCGCAGGGCGTTCCGTGAGGGACAGGAGTTGTTGCGGGCTTTGGATATGAGGCAGGAGACCGTTTTGCGCCTGGCCCGTGTCATTGTGCAGAGGCAGGAGGATTTTTTCAGGTCCGGCCCGTCCCGCCTGAAGGCCATGGGCATGGAAGAAGTGGCGGAGGAGATGGGGGTTCATGTTTCCACGGTTTCCCGGGCGTGCCGGGACAAGTACCTGTTGTGCAGGTGGGGGATGAAAGAATTGAGATCCTTTTTCAGTGCGGGAGTTCCGTCTGAAGGCGGCGTTTCCCGGGACGGGGCGGCTTCCGGAGCCGTGGCTGCCGGCGCCGTCCAGGAGCTGATGCGGCGGCTGATTGCGGAGGAAGATTCTTCCAAACCCCTCAGTGACGCCGGGCTGGCGGCCGCGCTGCGGGAAAAAGGGGTGAACATCGCCCGCAGGACGGTGGCCAAATATCGGGAGCAGATGAAGATACTGCCCGCTTCCCTGCGCCGGGGAATATGACAGTCCCCTATATTTTGAATTGTTTATTAATAATTTAACAATCAATGTATTGTGTCTTTTGTTAATGGGGCGCTTTTTTTGTTTTTCTTTCCGACGGAAGAGGCGGTTGACTGATGCGGCTTTGGTGCTATAGTCCCCGCTTTATCGTGATGCGTACATTTACCTGGCCTATTGCCCTGCTGCTGGCGGGGCTTCTTTTCCAGACAGTGGCGTTTGCCGTGTTGAATACGGTTGTTCCCCTGTGGATGGAGCAATTTGAGGCCGCCACCTGGGAGGCAGGGCTGGTGGGGGCTTTCTTTTTTCTCGGGAACCTGGCCGGAACGCTGCTGGCTGGCGGCGTGATTCGCCGGGCCGGGTTCAAAGGAAGTTACCAATATGCATGCCTTTTATGCGCAGTCTCCACTGTTCTGCTGCCTGTGTTTCCCGGCGTGCCGGCCTGGAGCGGCCTCCGGCTGCTGGCGGGGATCAGCTGCGCCCTGGTCTGGGTGGTGGTGGAAAGCGCCCTGCTGAGGGCCGGAACGCTGCAAACCCGCGGCATTCTGCTGGCTTCCTACATGGTGGTTTATTATCTGGGTACGGTGCTGGGGCAGTTGCTTCTGGGCTGGTTCCCCAGCGATATGCCCCTGATTGTGACGGAAGTCTGCATTTTATCAGTAGCGGGCATGGTTCCGCTGATGTTCGCGCGTCTGGAGCCGGGCAATGGACAGGTTTCATCCTCCTCCCATATAGAGATTCGGACACTGCTGAGACGCCGCAGCGTCTTTCTGGGTGTTGTGGGATGTGTGATTTCCGGCGTGGTATTGGGTACTATTTATTGCCTGATGCCCCTGTTCCTGAAGCACCAGGGAATGGACCACTCTTCCGTGGGATACTGGATGGCCCTGCTGATTGCCGCTGCCATTCTGGGGCAGTGGCCCATGGGAAGGCTGGCGGACAGGTACGGCCGCGCTTTCGTCATGAAATGCCAGTCCCTGCTGGTGGCGGCGGCCTGTGCCGGGCTGATGCTGAAGGGGGGGCTGATGGCTCCCTCCCTGATTGCTCTGGGGCTGGCCGGATTTTCCCTGTACCCTGTTGCCATGGCCTGGGGATGCGAGGAAGCTTCCCGGGATGAACTGGTGACCATGAATCAGCTTCTGCTGTTGAGTTATTCCCTGGGCACGCTGGCCGGCCCTTCCCTGACTTCGTTCCTGATGCAGAGGTATTCCGACAATTGGATGCCTATGGTTATTGCGCTGGTGGCCCTTTCCTTCATGCCTGTGCTGATGCTGCGGCGGCCACGGAAGGAGAAAGCTGTCCCGGTAACGGGGAAGAGAGGGAAACGTCAGGATGCTTTCTCGCCCTGGCCGGTGTTTTTTGCCGGTTCGGGCGCGTCGTTGTCCGCTACCTGGTGAATCATGTCCGTCAGCGCCTGCACATACTCTTCCGTACGGGCATCCGTGACGGGATACTTGCTCCGGCAGGAGACCGTGGGAATGCCCAGGACCGCGTAATGGCGGTCATTGCCTGTGAGGGCGGAAGGTTCCCGGTGGAAGGTAGCGGGCGCCTGCTCCCAGGATTTGGCGAAGGGGGCGGCGCACTGGCCTGCAAATTTCTTGCCGTGCGGGGTGGTCGTGAACAGAACGGCTTCCCGGGAGGATTCCGGGCCCGGCTGTTTTCGTTCCCCTCCGGCATCCAGCTTCTGGGGTTCCAGATTGATCATGCCCAGGATGTTGGTTGCTCCAATGCTGCCGCTTAGGATGCTGGCATGCACGCAGGCTCCGGAAGAGATGGATTTCCCTGCGGGCTCCGCTCCGTTCGCGTATGCGACAAAATAGATATTGTGATTGGTGGGGATGTCTTTCAGGCCTCTCGCCGTCTCCAGCAGCAGGGCCGTTCCGCTGCCGTTGTTGCGCTGTCCGCTGGAATCATAATTGGCTCCCACGACGATGCTTTGATTGTTGGAATACAGGCCGGGCTTGTAAACCAGGATGTTGTAAATGACCGCTCCTTTTTTCACGTTTCCTCCGGATACGGGCTGCATGGTGACGGCGTACCCCATGTCCGAGAAATTCCCGGCGATGTATTTGGCGGCGGCGTCCATGGATTTGGGCTGGCTGGCGTTTCTTTCCCCGATGTCTTTTTGCAGGACTTCCGTGTGTTTTTCCATGCGTGCGCCCAGGGTCCGCGGCGTTTCCTGCCCTCCGGAGGAAAACATGGGAAGAAATGTGCAGGAGGAAAGACCGGTGGACAGCAGCAGGAATCCGGAAGACAGGACGGCGGAGGGATGCATGCGGGGCATCATGGCTTTACAGGGTTTCAATATAATGCAGTTCACGGGCAATCTGGGCTGCCAGGGGGATCTTCATGTGGTCCGGCAGGACGCTCCAGGTATAGGTTTCCACCTCCAGATGCGGTTGCGGGCCTTTGCGGCTCCGGAGGAAATTATGCGTTTTCTGGATGAATTCTTCCGTGCTTTTCAAGGGTGGTTCCGGTGAAGCGTACAGGGGAATGTGGTAATGAATGCGCCATTGGGAATCACGTATTTCCTCTGCATAATCCCGCCCATAGGCCAGGGCATTGGGCAGGTCCGGGAAAAGCATGGCGCCTTCCCGGTGGAGGATGCTGGTCTGATGGAAATAAACGCCATCGTCAAACTGCCGGAGGCGTTCCAGGTCTTCCTCCCCACATATGCGGCATTCCAGGGCGTTGGAAAATTGCACTTTGCAGAGGGCGATGTTGTTTTCCTCCCAGGCGGAGAGGGTGAATTCCGGTTCTTCCCGGAGAATGGCGAAATGGCAGGTATCGTATGTCAGCCCCAGGTGGCGTTCGATAAGTTCGGGACGGCGGGAACGGTTGCGGAGGCCGTTGAAAAAACGGATGGCTCCATCCGTATCGTGAAAATGGCCGAAGGGTTCCGGTTCCAGCCCCAGCTGCATCAGTCGGCCGGTCTGCCTGCCCAGCACATCCAGGAATCCGCTCATGGCGTCCAGCCGGGAGAAGATGCGTTCTTCATCCGCATGAAACCAGCTGTGCGAGGCAGGGAGCGTGCTGACGGTCAGCCTGTCAGCCTGTTCGTCACCAATGAGTGCCAGAATGCGGAACAGGTTGCAGGTGTATTCAAAACGTTCCGGTGTAGTCCAGTCCGGCTGGAAAACGCGTTCTTTCACGCGCTGCCCGTGGAAATTTCCGTAAGGGAACCCGTTAAGGGTTTCTACGCGCGCGCCCTGGTCTTCCAGCCATGATTTCAGGGTTTCCGCGGCGTGCGGCGTTGCCAGAAGCTCCGCTGCCGCCCTGGCGGACAGGCGCAGGCCGATGCCCAGGGGGAGATCCTTCAGAGGGGAGTCCATCGCCGCGAGTTCCTGCCTGATGCGGGGAACGCAGGTGAAAAGAGCCTCCCTGGTTTCCGCCCAGGATTCTGCGGGATGAATATTGGTACAATAGGAAAGCATGAAGGTGTGTGTGATGTAAGGGGAACGGCGTTTTTCTGCAGGATATTTTTCTTGCCTAAATACGGTTCCGCGCAGAAGGAAAATTTCATGGAGTTCCGCTTTTTGGCGTCATCCGGGAGCTTTCCCCGGCAAGTGGAGTGCCTGCGGAGCCTTTCAACTTCCGGAATAGGGTGTCATTGGAGCAATAAAAAACAGGCCGCCTGCAAGCTGGGCCTGTTTTTGGAAGAGGAGGCATTTTGCCCCGGCCCGGAAACACGCCATGGAGGCGCAAAAGCTTCGGGCCGGGGAAGGTTGCCGGCTGTTACTGGACGATGCCCAGCGGAGCAGTCGTTTTCCAGTCTCCGCGGGTGAAGTCCGGGAATACCTGGGGCATGCCGCCCTGGGCCACGGAGTATTCGGAAAGTTCGGAGACGGAGGACCAGAAGGCACCTTCATAAACGTTCTGGTCCATCGGTTCGCCATTGCGGAGGCATTCGATGATGCGGAAGAGCATCACGAAGTCCATGCCGCCGTGGCCGCCCATCTTCAGGGCCAGCGGCCCGATTCTCTTCCAGAGCGGGTGATCGTACTTTTCAAAAATGGGGGCCAGTTTTTCTTTGCCTTCAATCCATTCATGATAGTTTCCGTTGCCCAGCTTTTCCCCGGCTACGCGGGTCGGGAAGCCGGCCAGGGTGCCCAGGGTGCCCTGGATGAGATTCAGGCGGGAGTAGGGGCGCGGACTGGTTTCATCCCATTCCACCAGGACGGTGCGGCCCATGGTGGTCTTGATGATGGAGGTATTCATATCGCCGCAGGCAAAGTCCAGCTTGTTCCACTTGTGATCCGCCGGGAAATTTTTCTTGGCATACGCGGCGCGGCCCAGGGCCGGGCTGGAGAAGGACACGAGCCTGCCGAAGCAGTCGTCCTTGCGGGCCAGATTCATGTACTGGGCAATGGGGCCGAGGCCGTGCGTGGGATACACGTTGCCGTTGCGCTTGGCGTAGTGATAGGTTCTCCAGGAACCGGTGCCGCGTTCCGCCTGCTTCATCTGTCCGCGCAGTTCATGGATGTAGGCGGCTTCTCCGTACAGCAGGTCGCCAATGACGCCCTGGCGCACCATGTTCAGGTACATGAGTTCCTCACGTCCGTAGTTGACGTTTTCCATCATCATGCAGTGCTTCCTGGTTTCTTCGGAGGTATCCACGATTTCCCAGAGTTCCTTGATGGAGACGGCCATAGGCACTTCCACAAAGGCGTGGGCGCCCATCTTCATCACGTCGCAGGTAACACGGCAGTGCCATTCCCAGCTGGGGCAGACGATGACGGCGTCCGGCTTGACTTCCTTCATCATGCGCTTGTAGTCTTCCGGTCCTTTCGTGAAAATGGGGGGGCGCTTGCCCGTCTTCTTTTCCACGACGTCCGCACTGCGCTTGGCCCAGTCTTCATACAGGTCGCAAATGCCGACAATTTCCGCACCTTCTATAACGGCCATCTGGCCCACGTGCATGGAACCGCGTTCACCCACGCCGACAAAGGCCACACGCACCTTGTCCAGCTTGGGAGCCCTGAAGCCGCCCATGTAGATGGCGCCGGGCTTGCGCGGGGGCCACGTGGTCATGGGGCCGATGTTATTCGGGTCCGGAATGGTGATTTTCCTGGGAGCCAGGGGGGCTACTTCCTGGGCGTTGGCAAAGGAACCGGCAGCAAGGGCGCCAGTGGCCAGGCCCAGGGTCTGAAGGAAACGACGGCGTGATGATGAATTATCCATGGATGGTAATTGTATGAAGGATTTGAATCCCTAGTCTGCCATAAATACTGAGGCTTGAGAAGCTTTCTTTCACAGATGATGAAAAAATGCATTCCTCTGTAAAAACGGAATATCCCTGATTCCTGAAGAGAATCAGGAGGGTATGCCGCCGCCTTTTGAAAATCCCGGATATGAAAAAGCCCCGGTCCTGCCGCAGCGCGGGAAGGACGGGGCCTGTAAGGGCATCATCCGGTTGTGCCGATGTTGCATGCCGTTGCTTGGGAATAAAGCAGGGGAGCGGGCGTATCGCCGCTCCGCGTTCCGAAGGATCGGCCCTGCATCGGAGGACATCCGGAGGGTGTTGTTTGTTGCCGCCGGCGCTGGCTGCCGTTTCCGTTCCCGGAGAAGGGGAAGATCATTCCGTTTCCTGCGGCTTCTATTCAGGGGACCCTGGCAGGGGGCCGCGTGCCGTGGAATCGGGATTATCTTCCCGATCATCCGTAGATGGTCCGGTTATTGCGCCATGCCGGCGGCGGGAAGTTTTGGCGCCGCAAGCCTGGCATAGGCTTCATTCAGAGCCTTGCCCAGCCTGGGGCGGAAAGCGGTGGTGGCAGGCAGCTGGGTGCCTTCCATGCCGCAGGAGCGGAGGATGTCCGGGATGGACGGGGCCAGAGTGCGCTTCATGATGTTCGTGCAGTCTTCCAGGTCCACTCCGTATTTTTCCTCCATCAGGTTCTTGATGCGGTCCGCCATCTTTCTCATCCTCTCAATCTGTTTTCTGGACATGATAGGCTGGATGATTTCATTCGGGTCGGGGACGTAGCCGATCAGCATTCCAATGGCCCGTTTCATATCTTCCGGCAATTCCGTTACATTGCCGCTGTTAAGGACCTGAGCCAGAACCTGATAACTGCTGGTGGCGTTTTCGTCATAATCATGAATGCCCGAGGCCAGCGCCACGCCTGCGATGCTCTGCACGTAGCGGGCTACTTCCGGGGAATAATTTCCTTCCACGAAGGTGGAGGGAACGTCATCCGCGTAAGCCTGCATGGCGGCCTGGCAGGCGAGGGAACCGACGGTGCCCGCGCATAGTGTCCTGATGATGAACGAGGTTATTTTCATGATTGAAACTCCGGTTGAAGCTTCCCGACTGGAACGATTAGGAGAACCGTTTGCAGCAAGTGAGACCGCGTTGACTTCAATTCCGTTCAAAAGTTTTTTGAATGATTAAAATCATGCTTCCGCACGGCTGCCGTTCCTTCCGTACCCTTTCCGCGGCTTCCTGCGGGGAGCGGAACGTTTTTCCTGCATGGAGCTGCTACTTTTCCTGCGCGCTTCTGGGACCGCGCGCAATTCAGCCGGGACGGAGGCGCTGGAAGCGTGCACGGGAAGGAGGCGTCCCAACAGCTTGTGCACGTTCCTGGCTTTCCTGATTTCCTCCGGGGAACAGAGAGCGATGGCTTGCCCGGCGGCTCCGGCACGCGCCGTGCGGCCGATGCGGTGCACATAGACCTCCGGTTCTTCCGGCAAATCATAGTTGATGACAAGCCGTACGTCTTTTACGTCAATGCCGCGGGCGGCGATGTCCGTGGCGACGAGGACAGGCGTTTCCCCGGAACGGAATTCACTGAGCATGCGTTCGCGCCTACCCTGGCTTTTGTCCCCGTGAATGGCGGAAGCCGGATAATCCTTTCCGGACAGGAAGGAAGCCAGGCGGTCTGCTCCATGCCTGGTCCGGGTAAAGATAAGCGTGCGGCCAGGGAACTCCTGCTGTTTCAGCAGTTCCAGGGTAAGGAGCCTTTTCCCGACTGGGAGCCGACCATGCAAAGGAACTGTTCCACCCTGTCCGCCGTGGAGGAGGGAGGGGAGACTCTCACCGTTTCCGGTTTCTGAAGCAGGGTCTGGGCCAGTTGCCGGATATTGTCCGGCATGGTGGCGGAAAACATCTGCGTGTGGCGTTTCCTCGGGATTTTGGAGACGATTTTTTTCAGGGCCGGGGCGAATCCCATGTCCAGCATATGGTCCGCCTCATCCAGAATCAGGGTTTCCACGCCGTCCAGACTGACGGTCCAGCGTTCCAGATGGTCGATCAGTCTGCCGGGCGTGGCTACCAGAATATCCAGGCCTCCGGCCAGTTCCTTGAACTGGGAAGCATACCCCACGCCTCCGAAAATGACGGCGGTGGACAGATGCAGCCCTCTGGCGTAGGCGCGGATATTTTCATGAATTTGCGCAGCCAGTTCCCGGGTGGGACTCAGAATAAGCGCCCTTACCCGGCGGCCCGGCGGCTTTCCGGAACGTTTTGAAAGCTGTTGAATAAGGGGCAGGGCGAACGCGGCCGTTTTTCCGGTTCCGGTTTGCGCCAGCCCCATCAGGTCCTTGTTCTGCAGCAACAGGGGGATGCAGGCTGCCTGGATGGGAGTGGGGGTCTTGTACTCCAGATTCTCCAGTTGGCGGAGAATGGGAGCCGACAAGCCAAGCTCCCTGAATGTAGTTGATACCATGTCTGTGGATGTGTCTGTGAACGCGCCTCGGCTGCAATGAACTGACGGAATCACGGCAATAACGGAACAAAAAAGCCCGCAGGAGCGATACTGAAAAGATCAATACGGAGACGCCCGTATTCCGCCAACCGCAAATGACTATCAACAATCAACAACCAAACACCATTCAGCGGGAACGAACTTATCAAAACACGGCGAAAATCTCCTGTCAAGGAAAATAAAAACGTTTGTCCTGTTAGTGTTCCGTATCTCCGCTTCAAAAACAGTTCTTGTCATGATTTTTTTATAGAAATTGAATATGAATAAATTACCGGATGAAGCGGGTGAGGAATCCGCCGTCAACCCTAAATTCTGAATATGAATGACTGATTGATTTCTGGCGGACAATTTAGGGGGGAATACCCAAGAGGCTCTTTTCCTGTTCCGGTACAGGTTTTATCTGCATCAGGGAGCCGGCTGACATGTTAGAGGCCGCATGTCCCAATCAGCGGATTCCTCATCCGTATACTTTCCTTTGAATAGACGATGTTGAATTAGTTATGTCCCTTAAAACAAAGGTAAAGAATGGAATTGGCATTTTTCTTGTCGTGTTGTCCGTATGTTGCGGCAGCCCTCTTTTTGCGGGGCTTCAGCCGGAAGAGGGGATGGATTTGAGCAAACCCCGGATTTGGACGGCGGTGACAGGCCATCAATTAAAGGCAGCGTATGAGGGAAGAGATGGCAACAAAATCCGGTTACTTGCAAATGGTGGAAAAATAAAAACCATTTTACTGGAAAAACTTTCAGAAGCTGATCAGCGGTTATTGGAGCATCTGACGCGGGAGGAAAAACGGAGCGGGGAAGCTGGCTTTCCGGATTCCGGCAGGAATGGCAAGGAGCATCCATTTGTCGGATTTCTTGCTGAAGCGAAACAAAAACGCCTTGATGGAGAAGAAGGTGTGGAATATTACCAGAATCTGATTGATGCTCTTTATGAAGAAATGAAAAAATATGAATTCGGGTATCCGAAAGATTTTATTAAGGAAGATGGTTTGTTCAATATGAAATATTTAAAAAGCGTTCACGGTAGGAAAAAACGAATTTCTGAGCGCGTAAATCTTTTTACGGGAAAACATTTATTTACTCCTTCCTATGGTAATGAACCTCGTTGGGAATGGGTGGATCAGAAAATAAATTTTGTCATAGAAGGAGATCTTATCCGACTTAAACAGCAAGATACTCTGTATGCAAAAAATAAGGAAAAGATGGTGGAATTCGGTATTCTGATTAATAAGAAAAAGCGCAATGCTGAAAACTATAAAGCTTGGTATACGGAAGACAGCAACGATTATTTGTACCGGTTGGAAGCTTGCGTGAATTCATCTGATGACGGCAGGTTCGTCATAGACAGAATGAATAGAGAGGAATGGCTGCATTTATGTGCTCACGATACGAAGAAAGGAATTTCTATACTTTAAAAATTTTGGTTGATGAAAATGGAAAAATAACAATCAGAAATTCCGAAGAAGGCTCATTCCTGTTTTTTGCCACAGTTCCCAAAAACAGGGGGTCTAAAGATGTTTTTGCTTATCCGAGAAATAATGACAGGCTTGTTTTTAATTCAGTATACAGCATAGCTGTTGCTTTGGGGAGATACGATAGGAACGGCTTTCTTATGGATTTGGAAACGCTGTGGGATGGCGTGGAAAAGAGGGGGCATTATATTAATGCCAAACCTTCGGGCAAACATGATGATCCTTTAAATGTTTTTGCGGAACGCAATGTCAAGGACAGGTAAGGCGGCTTGAGAGCCGTGGAGGCGTTCATCTTCCGGAAGAGAGGATGGACAGCTTGAACGTTCCAAGGCTTCAGCATGTGCAGGAAGGGCGACAGCGGAAGATTCCGCATGCATTCTTTCATACAGGAACCCGGCGGAATGAAATCATGCTCCCGGTATATGAAATGTCCCGGAGAATGAACAATGTTGCCTCTGTCTCCGGACGGATGGGGGAAAAGGCAATTTTCAACGCTGCAGGAATTTGCGGGCGCCCGCGCAGTAAACGGCTCCGGAATAAACGGTCAGGATGACGGAACCCCACAGTGTAACCTGGTACAGCAAGTTGGAAGCGCCGGAACCGTGCCACAGGCAGAGCGCGGCCAGCCGGTCCGTGATGGAAGGCAGGTATTCCGGCGTATGCGTCCATGTCAGGGCCAGCAGGCAGGCGATGCAGAAGGCCAGCTGGAAGGCGGTTTTCCATTTGCCGGACGTTCCCGCAGGGATGATGACGCCATGATCCTGCGCAATCTGGCGCAGTCCGGTGACCAGGAATTCCCTGCTGATGATGAGAATGGTAATCCAGGCGGGGCAGAGCCCTTCGCCCGTCAGGTAAATGAAGGCGGCGGAGACGGCTATTTTATCCGCCAGGGGGTCAATCAGCTTGCCGAAGGTGGTGACCTGATTCAGGCGGCGGGCCAGGTAGCCGTCCAGCCAGTCCGTGCAGGCAGCCAGAATGAACGTGACCAGCGCGGCCAGGTATCCCCAGGAATACCGGTCCGCGACGCTGACTGCTGCCGTAAAGACGACTACCAGGGCAATACGCGTCAGGGTAATGGCATTGGGCAGGTTCAGCATACCGGTTTATTAGGGGACAGATGGCTGCCCGTAGCAAGCTTTTTTGCTGGATTCAGGAATGAAATTTCCGGAAAACGGCGCACGGGAAAAAGCGAAGGGAATACGAAGATACGGGCAGCCGGGCGCATGATGCGTGCGTTTCAGTTCCTGCTTCCCGTTTCTGCTGTTTTGCGGCAATTAATTCCCGATCATTTTGTAGAAGTCTTCCTCGGAAATGACGGGCACGCCCAGTTTGAGGGCCTTGTCCCGCTTGGAGCCTCCTCCGCTGCCTGCCAGGAGGCAGGAGGTGGATTTGGAGATGGCTCCGGTGGCTTTTCCCCCGTGGGAGGCGATAAGCTGTTCAAAGTAATCCCGCGGATGGCTGAGCGTTCCTGTGATGACGAAGGTTTTGCCGGACAGGGAGCCCGCCGGGATTTCGAGAAGGCTGGCCCGGTAAGATTGGGATTGGGGATTGATGCCCAGTCCGTGCAGGACATCCATGGTATGGTTCCCTGCTGCGGAGGCGAAAAAGCTCCGGAGGGATTTGGCCGCCGCCACGCCGATTTCAGAGCCATAGCTGAATTTGGCCGTGTTTTTACGCAGGTAGCCCGTTGCCAGATAGGGAGCGGTCAGGCGGTCGATTTCCTCCATCAGTTCCTGGTGGCGCTCCTGTACCGCCTCTGCGGAAAGCGCGCCTTCCTTCACCGCCTTTTTGTTTTCGCGGGTGTTGGGGTTGGTTTTGGCGGCCTGTTCCACCAGTTCATCCAGGCGGACGATGTCCCGGAGGTAGGGCGAATCCGCCACATGCTTCAGGTCGGGATGCGTGTCCGCCAGCGCCTTGGCGACAACTTCCCCCACCAGGGGAATGCCGAAGGCGATGAGCCAGCGCTCCAGAGGAAGCCCGCGCGCGTTTTGCAGGGCGTCCAGCGCTTTCCGGGCATTCTTCTCCCCGTAACGGCGCGGTTCTTCCGGCGTGCCCAGGTTCAGGTTGGCGAGCTGGTCCGGCATCAGGGAGAAAAGGTCCAGCGCGGAGGACGCCAGTCCGGAGCTTCTCAGCGCTTCCGCCACGGAAGAGCCGATGCTTTCCACATCCAGAGCGGACCGGGAACAGAAATGGGTGATGCCCGTGACGGCCTGCGCGGGGCAGGTGAAGTTGGTGCAGCGCCAGGCTACTTTCCCTTCTTCCTTCATGATGGGGTTGCCGCAGGCGGGGCACAGCCCTTTCGTGGCTTCCAGGATGCTGTAGGGCCTGGCGTCCTGCGGGCGTTTGGAAAGGTTCACTTTCAGAACGGCCGGGATGATTTCCCCCGCCTTTTCCACCAGCACCGTATCGCCTATGCGAACGTCCTTCCGGTCGATTTCATCCTGGTTGTGGAGGGTGGCCCGCGCTACCGTAGAACCGGACAGCAGCACAGGCTGCAATTCCGCCACAGGTGTCAGCACCCCGGTGCGTCCTACCTGCACGACAATATTCAGCAGGGTGGTTTCCTTCTGTTCCGGGGGGAATTTATACGCCGCCGCCCAGCGGGGCGCGCGAGCCGTAGCTCCCAGCGCTTTCCGTGTAGCCGTGGAGCTGATTTTAATAACGGCTCCGTCCGTGCCGTAGGGGAGCGTATGGCGGAGCCTGTCAATATCCCGCACGGCCTGGCGGGTGGATTCCAGGCTGTCCGTGTAATACACCGGCTCATTACAGGGGATGCCGCAATGGCGGAGCATGTCCCAGAAGTCTTTTGCGTCCCTGAGTTCCGGGCCTTCATACGCGCCCAATCCGTGGGCCAGGAAGGCCAGCGGCCGGGCGGCCACCTGCCGGGGGTCCATCTGCTTGAGGGTTCCGGCGGTGGCGTTGCGCGGGTTGGCGAATGCGGGGAGCCCGTCGGCGTCCCGTTCTTCATTCAGTTTGGCAAAGGCTTCATTGGGCATGAAGACTTCCCCGCGCACTTCCAGCACGGGCGGCGCGCCGGGGGGGAGGGTGAGGGGGACGCTGCGGATGGTGCGGACGTTGGCCGTTACGTCGTCCCCCACGTCTCCGTCTCCGCGCGTGGCCGCATAAGCCAGCTTCCCATTGCGGTACATGATGGAAAGGGCCACTCCGTCAATCTTGGGCTCAACGGAGACGGGCACGTTCTCCGTTTGCAGCGCCCTGGACAGCTTATGGTAGAATTCCGCCAGTTCTTCATCCGGTACGGGGGCGTCCCGCTGCTCAAAAATGTCGTCAATAGACAACATGGGCACCGCATGTCTGATCTGGTTGAAGCCCTGGAGAGGGGCGCCGCCTACGCGGCGCGTGGGAGTCCGGATCCGACAGTTCGGGATGGGCTTTTTCCAATTTTTCCAGCTCCAGGAACAGGGCGTCATATTCCGCGTCGGAAATCTCCGGTTCCGCCTGTTCGTAATACAGACGGTTGTGGCGGCGCAGTTCGGAACGCAAATAGTCTATGCGGCGGTGAGCGGGGTCCTCCGCGTTTCCGGGGTGGTCGGTGCCGGCATTTTCCCGCGCCTCCCCGGCCCGGGGTGCCGTTTCATTTGTTGCCTGCTGTGAAGGCTGTTTGCCGGCTGCCAGGGAAAAAAGGTCTTCCTCCATAGGAAAAATGAGTGGGGAAAATGGCTATTTGCTCAGTTTGATGACGGAACAGGGAGTTTTGGAATGTTCATGAGCCTTGAACAGGACCGTTCCGTTGACGACGGGAAGGGCGGTGTTGTCCCCCAGAAGCAATGCTTTGGAATAGCCGGCGGGCAGGGTGACGGCTGTTCCCCCGTCATTTTCGTAGCCGGTGGCATCCAGCGGCTGCATGCGGGCGTGTTCCGCTCCCGCCGTCAATTCTTTCATGGTTCCTTCACTGGGCGGCTGGGTCGGCTCCTTGTCCGGCGGGGGAATCAGGAAGACGAAGATATCCCCCTGCCGATTGATGGTGGCAGGCTGGTCCAGCTGCATGAATGCCCGTGTTCCGTACACGGCTTCACCGTTGATGTTGAGCCATCGGCCTACGCCGCGCATGGTGGCGGCCACTTTTTCCGGAATGGTGCCGTCCGCCATGGGATTGACGTTCAGCAGAAGATTGCCTCCCTTGGTAACGCATTCCACCAGTTTTTCAATGATGGTTTCCGGAGATTTGATGTTGGTGTCGTAGCGGTTGTAGCCCCATTTGTCGCTTACCGTCATGCAGGATTCCCAGTCCACGCCGGGATATCCGCGCCGGGGGATGAAGCGTTCCGGGGTAATATAGTCCCCGCAGCGCAGGTCCAGCGTGCCGGCCTGGTTTTTGTTCAGGCCGGAATAAGCGTACAGGCGGTTGTTCATGATGACGCCGGGATTGATGGAGCGCACCATGTCCATCAGTTCCGGCGCCTTCCAGCCTTTGGCCCCCTCCATGGCTCCCTGGGAGTAATCCCACCACATGATGTCGATGGGCGCGTAACGGGTCATCAGCTCCCGGACCTGGGCGTGCAGGTATTTCTGGTAAGCGGCGTGGTCGCGGGGAATGTTTTTCCTGTTAAGCATTGCCGCCTGTCCCGCAGGGTAGCAGAGGTCCGGGCAGATGGTGTTGTCATAGGACGGGTGATGCCAGTCAATGACGGAGTGGTAGAGGCCCACTTTCAGGCCGCGCTTGCGGCAGGAGTCCACATATTCGCGGATGATATCCCGGTTCACGGCGCTTTTGGCGTCGTAATCCGTCAAGGCGCTGTCGAACAGGCCGAAGCCTTCATGGTGCTTGCTGGTGAGCACTACATATTGGCAGCCCGCATCCCGGGCGAGCTGGGCCCATTCTTCCGTCAGGCCTTCCCTGGGCTTGAACAGGGGCAGAGCTTCCGCGGCGTAGGTATCTGTATCCACTTCCACGTTTTTTTGAATCCATTCGGAACCTCCGGGCCTGCCTTTCCATTCCCCGGCCAATCCGGAATACAGGCCGTAATGGATGAACATGCCGAATTTGGCATCCCTCCACCATTCCATGCGCCGGTTGCGTTCCCCCGCCGTTTCCCTGACAGCGGCATGGTTGGCATCCGCAGGGAGGGGGCGGCCGGGCGCTGCTGCCGAAAATTCCGCGGGAACGGTGGCCGGGGAACCCTGCTTCATTCCGCCGTCGCGCAGCCGGGCTGCGAACTGTTCGTCCAGGGCCAGCGCAGGCTGTCCGTTTTCCGTAATGATTTTAGTGGCGGACTGCTGGGCCGGGGCGGGAAGTCCCAGAGTGACGGCCAGGGCGGCAATCGTGGCTATGTTCATGGTTGTTCAGAATGGTGTGAGGCTGGGGGGGAAGGCTGGGGGGGAAGGCTGAACCTGCTTAAATGACGTCCGTATCCGCGTAGCTGCCCAGAATCTTCAGCATGGAGCAGTGCTGCTCCAGCTCCGGAAGGGTTTCCCGTAAGGGGGATTCCTGAATGTGGCCGGCGGCATCTATGTAAAAGACGTATTCCCAGTTGATGACTTTGGACGGGCGGGATTCAATGCGTATCAGGTTATTGTTGTGCCGCTGGAAGCAGTTGACTACTTCCGCCAGGGTGCCGGGTTTATGCTGGATGCGGATGAGCAGGGAGGTGCGGTCCCTGCCGCTGGGCTGCGTTTCCTGGCGTCCGATGACGGCAAAACGGGTGGTGTTGCAGGACTGGTCCTGCACGTCTTCTTCCAGGATGTTCAGGCCGAACAATTCCGCGGCCAGCGGACAGCCGAGGGATGCCGCGCCCATGGCGGCGTTCTCCTTGGCAAGAATGCTGGCTTTCGTGGTGGAGGACGTTTCCACGAGTTCCGCGTTTGGGAAATGCCGCTGGATCCAGTTCCGCGTCTGGCCGAGAACCTGGGGGTGGGAATACAGGATGCGGATGTGTTCCCGCGGAATATCCGCCATCAGGCTGTTGCGGATGTTCAGATTGATTTGAGCGCAGATTTTGAGGGGAGAGGTGACGAAAAGATCCATCACGGCGGTGACGGAGCCTTCCGAAGAGTTTTCCACGGGAACTACGCCGTACTGGGCCTTCCCCCGGTCCACCATGTCAAACACGTCCTTGAAGCTCTGGCACGGAATGAGTTCGCAGCTTTTTCCGAACTGCTTGAGGGCCGCCTGGTGGCTCCAGGTTCCTTTGGGGCCCAGGTAGGCAATGGTCAGGCCGCCTTCCAGAAAGAAGGAGCAGGAAATGATTTCACGGTAAATAGCCTGGAGGGAGGCTTCCGGCAGCACGCCCGCATTCAGGCGGTTCAATTTGTTGAGCAGGGCCGTTTCCCGTTCGGGAACGAAGATGGGGGAATTTTTTTCCTTTTTAATGCGGCCGACTTCATGCACCCATTCGGCGCGTTTTTTTAACAGCTCTACAATTCGGGCGTCCACCTCGTCAATGGCCAGACGCGCTTTTGTCAGGGCGATGGTCTGTTCATCCGTATTTCCGCTTTTTTGCTGCCTGGGGGGATTGTCCGGAGAGGCGTCCTCCCCGTGGTGCGTGGTCTCCATGTCTCTGTGAAAGCTGTGTGGTTAAAGCCGTGTCAGGGTAGCGGTTCCGGGGGGGCAAATCAAGATTAAAGGGGAGGTCTCCGCCGCGGATTCTTCTTGCATGCCCGGAAGATGCCGGGCAGGTTCATTTCTCCTTGATTGATGAAAAGAATATTGTTCCCGGCTGACTGTGACCGTGGACGCTCCTGCCGGAAAGGGGGCGTAAGAAGGTGAACGGCGGGTCTGTTGCCGCATCTTTGTCCGCAAGGATGGTGTCGCCGGATGATGGCGGATTGCTGACGAAGGCCGGGCCAGCTCTGGGATTTGAATATGGCGCTTTCCCGTATTCTGTCCGTTGAAGCGGCTTCCGCTGCCGGGAAATGGCGGGGAGGTTTAGTTCCGTCCCCCGTCTTCCTGTACCGGGCGCGGCTCCGGGATGGCCCCGTAAAGCCCGTTGGGGAAGAGCTGGAGCCACGGCGTGTATTCCGGCGGGACGGGCGCTTCGAAATCCATGCGCTTTCCCGTGCGCGGGTGGTCGAAGCCCAGCCGCCACGCGTGGAGCATGAGTCTGCCGGGTTTTGCCTTTTGCCGGGCGGGTTTGGCGTAAATGGGATCCCCGATGAGCGGATGGCCCAGATGGAGCATGTGCACGCGTATCTGGTGGGTTCTGCCCGTGTGCAGCGTGCACAGAACCAGGGAGGAGTCCGTGGACGGGTCTGCGCAGAGCAAATCGTAGTCCGTAATGGCGGCTTTCCCGGAACCGGGATTGACTACTGCCATTTTCAGGCGATTGACGGGATGGCGGCCGATATGGGTGAAGACCGTGCCGGAACTTTGGGAAGGAATACCCTGGACGACGGCCAGATAACGCTTTTCCGTGCTTCGGGCCGCGAACTGCGCCGTCAGGGACTGGTGGGCGCCGTCATTTTTTGCGATGACTAGGCAGCCGGAGGTGTCCTTGTCCAGGCGGTGGACGATGCCCGGGCGTTCCACTCCGCCGATGCCGGAGAGGTCCCCGCAGTGGTGGAGCAGGGCGTTTACGATGGTGCCGTCCGGGTTGCCGGCCGCGGGATGCACGACCATGCCGCTTTCCTTGTTGATGACTACCACGTCTTCATCTTCATACTGGATGTCCAGGGGGATATCCTGAGGCTGGGCTTCCGCCGGTTCCGGTTCCGGAATGCGGACGGTGATGGAATCACCGCGGGAGACGGGGTTTTTAGGCTTGGCGGGAGAGCCGTTGACCAACACATCCCCGCTTTTGATCAGGCTCTGGATCCTGGAGCGGGAAAGCTCCGGAAGGTGGGCGGCAAGGTATTGATCCAGGCGGATTTTCCCGTCGGCGTCGTCCGTAGTCAGATTCATGTTCCGTGGCGTTTGGTCAATGGCTGTAGGCGGAGGGAGGCAGGTCAATAAAGGTATAATCCAGCCCGTAAACATCCTTGAGAAGAAGCCCCAGGGCCTTTACGCCGAACGTCTCCGTAAAGTAGTGGCCGCCGAAGACCAGATTGACGCCCAGTTCCTGGGCCAGGGGGATGTTCCAGTGGGAGCCTTCCCCGGTCACGTAGGTGCGGCAGCCGAGGGCCGCTGCCTGGGCAAGATCGTCTCCCGCGCCTCCGGTACAGATGAAGACATCTCCGGCCGGAGCCTCCGGGGAATCTTTCCAGAAGGCCTGCACGGGCGCACCGAGGACGATTTCCAGTTTTTGCTCCAATTCCGCGCATGTACCTGGAAATTCTCCGTGCGTACCGAGGGAAACGCCGTGGTAGTCCAGCCCATCATGGGAACATGGCTGGAGGCCGCAGGCCTTCGCCAGCAGGGCATTGTTGCCGTATGCGGGGTGGACGTCCAGAGGAAGGTGGGCGGCGTAAATCGCCAGGTTCCCGTCCATGGCGGCTTTCAGCTTCCGGTAGGCGATGCCGGTAATGGGCTGCATGGGCTGCCAGAAAATGCCGTGGTGAAGAAGGAGCAGGTCCGCACCTGTTTCCAAGGCCGCATGAATGGCCTTTTCTGAGCCACGGCGGCGGCCACCTTGGAAACGGTGCCCCCGTTTTCCAGTTGAAGGCCGTTCAGGGCGCGGGGGGCGTCCGGAATGGAATTCACGGAGAGGATTCCGTCCAGAAAGGAGATGGCGGTGTGCAGCTCAATCTTGCTCATGCGGGAGGAGTGGTTAGTTGTCTTCCGAAAGGCTGGCGCCGAGCAGACGTACGGCGTCCATGTTCAGAATAAAATAATTCGGGGTTGTATTTACTCTGCCGTAATAAAATCTGCTGTATCCGGCCTCTCCCGCCGGGGCGATTTCCAGCGTGATGACTTTGTCCTCCGTTTCCGGTTCCGGGGCAAAGGTAATGTCGCTGGAACCGGATTGGGCCTGCACGGGGGCCGCCTCCTTGTAAGACTGGAGGATGAGTTTCAGGCGGAAAACGGGATTTTTCAGGGCTTCATGCGCTGTGGCGTCCGTATAGGGGAGCCAGGCGCTCACCTCCATTTTTTCCAGTTCATCCAGATAGCGGTTGGCTCGGTTCGGGTTGATATTCAAGGTTTCATCCTTCCCGTCTTTGGAGGCTGTCCAAGAATCGTCCAGACGGTCGAATTTCAGAACCAGGGGGCCTCCGGAACCGATGCGTTCCAGTTGCATTTCTCTGAGGTCAAACCTGCTGAAGGAAAAAAGCCTCTTTTTTTTCCAGGCCAGTGCATCCGTCAGCAAATCCTTCATGTAGGCGTTGTCCAGTATGGCGACGGTGGGTTTTCCGGCCTGGCGGGCATACCAGGAACCGTCCGCACCCTTGGAGAAAAACACCGTCACGGGGGGGCGTGGCTCTTCACCGGGCTTGGGCAGAAGGGACATGGTGAGCGTCATTCTGGGATTATCCAGCCCGTACACGGAAAGGTCCGTAACTTTGTCCGAAGCGAAGCCGGCCACTTTTCCCTGTTTAACGGTTTTCAGCAGAGAAATGAGATGCTCCGGATTAGCTTCCTGGTAACGGGCGCCCTCTGCCGTGTACAGCCAGGTGGGCTTGATGCCTTTTTTCTCATCCCCCTGAATGAAGCGGGCGATGGTAGGGTAATCCTGAAAACTTTTACGGATGGAAAGGCCGGTAATCTTGTAATCCCCGATGTCCGTCAATTGCTTGGAACGCAGAAGGCCCAGATCCAGCGGAATATTGCGTACGCCGGGAACTTCCTTGTTGGTTTCCGTCGTTTGCGCCAATTCAAAGACGGCCTTACGGTCGGAAACGGTGGCTTTGACCAGTTCGGACAGGCTTCCGTTGTCCGAGGGAGGATAAATCCGGAGCGTGACGGGCTGTTCCTCCATTTGCAGGGATTTGCCGTCTTCTGAAAGACGGCCTGTGAAATTCCTGATGGAAACGGAGGTGATCTGATCATCCGTCATGTCCGGTACGCTTGTTTCCTCCGGGTTGTACACGCGAACGGCGGTCAGCTTTTGGAGCGTGCCCAGCAGCACATCCATCATGGCCGGGTCCGTATCCAGAGAAAGGGGATACGTGATTTTCCAGGGAGAGCCGGGAGTCTCGCGTTTCAGGGCGATGCGCTGGCCCCGGTTGTTGATTTCAATGGAGGCGGGCATGGCCGGATGCAGGAGCAGGGGACGATGGTCCCGAAGCTGGCGGATACCGGATTTGAACAGAGGAAGGATGTTGCCGGTGCCCACCAGAATGCGGGTGTCCCGTCCGTAGAAATCCGTCTGCATATAGGTGGTGTCATCCGTGGTCTTGTTCTCCGGATCGTCCACCAGCCAGGGCGCCGCGGAACCCAGCGTATAGCGCGCTACGGTGGAGGAACGCTTTCCGTCGTCGCTCATTTCCTTGAGAGTGATGGTAACGGGTGGTCTTTACGCCGAATTCCTTCAGGGAAGCGGAATCAATTTTGTGCAGAGGCAGCGCGTCCACAATGCTGGTGGAATACGTGTACTGGAGAATGGCCGCCGCCGCGCGAGGGTCCATACGGTCGTTCCAGGGTTTTTCGCACCACCAGACGCCGTTGGGCTTACGGCGGAATTCCGCGACATCCCCCACGCAATTGATGCGCATCCAGGAAACCTCGTTCATTTCTTCCCGGGTGTATGGGAAAAGCCGTTCTCCGGAACTGAAGGCGGTGCGCCCGATGATGCGGGACAGGTTGCCGTCAATGGTGAGGAGCACCGCCGCGCCGACAGAAGCGAGGGTGATGAGGATGAGAAGGATAAAGCGGAATGTGCGCATGTGCTTCCGGTAATGGGCGTGGATGGGGTTAATGACGGCGAGTGTTCCAGATAATCAGGGCGATCAGCAGCGCCAGCAGGGGAAGGCCGATATTCGTCAGGAGTTCCAAAACGCCCAGGGCGTTGCGGTCCAGATTCAGCTTGACGGTCAGGTCATGGCGAGAACCGAGGCCGCGCAATTCTTCACGGTCCGTCATCCAGCCGATCAGCGTGCGCATGAAATCCCTCTGCTCCGGTTTGATTTGCCGGGGCTGAAGCAGGTCCGTATTGCCAAGCAGAACCAGGCGTCCGGTAGTCTTGTTCTGGTTCACGTCTCCGGCATTCCCCCGGATAAGGGCCGCGCCGATCATCAGAGGCCCCGGATTGTCTTCCCTTGCGTCGAACTTGGCTGGGAACTGGTTGTATTTGGTTTCTCCGTAATAATCCTCCGTAGTCACCAGAAGGGGATACGGCGTAATGCGCTTCTGTTCCATGGCCGCGTTGTCGGAATCCAGAATGAGGGAGATGCTCTCCCCTTCCAGTCCGGTGCTGGAATTCCAGAATTCACGGGTGCAATTCAGGGAGGGGGCGAAAATGGAGTTAATTTCAAAAACGGAACGGTTGCTCCTGTTGCGGAGCATCACGCGGTCATTCTGGGGCCGCAGCCCCTGTTCGCGGAGAAAGCGGTAAAGCTGTTTGGGGGTGTCATTCTGGGGTTCCAGCATGATCAGAATGGCGGCGTTCGGTCGCGCCCAGTACCGCTGGAGCACTTCCGCCTCCTGCGGGGACAGATCATACCTGGAACCGATAATCATGAATCCTGCGGCATCTTCCGGAATCTCTTCCAGACCGCTCATGCGGATGGGCACAAGCTGCAGGTTGACGGAACGGCAGATTTTGCCCAGCGTCGTGAAAATGCTTTCCTCCTGGTTGTTGCTCAGGGTTTCGTTGAAGTTGCTCTTGTCCGCCGCGATATAGATTTTACGAGGTTCGCCGTTGGCCGCTCCGTAAATGCCGGCAGTCATCATGTCTTCAATCTGGAGCGCCACCGCCTTCATGCTTTTGCCGTCCGGCCCGGGGGCGTACACTACGAAGGCGTCTCCGGGCAGGATGCGCACGTGGGCGGCGTCCGCCTGGGTGCCTTCAAACGTCTTGAGTGCTTTTTCCGTATCTTCCCGGGCATCAATGATGACCAGGTTCTTCTTGAATTCAATTCCGTAGATATTGGAGATTTCACGGGCCTTGTTCGGCTGGCGGAGGGGATCCACGTACTCCACTTTCACCTTGCCGTTGGAATAACGTTCGTATTCCTCAAGAAGAGAACGCATACGGGTGTAGTTCTGCGTGGTGCGCAGGAAAGCGAACGTGATTTTGACGGGGGTTTTGCGCTTCTGGATTTCCGGGGACTGGAGCATGTTGATGCTCTGACGGGATATTTCATAGCGCTGGTCTTCCGTCAGGTCCCGGCGGTAATACTCGTGGCAGCCCACGTAATTCAGGCATACGACGATAAGGAACAGCAGGAAAAGCTTGATCCAGGTCATCCAGGGGCGTTTGACCTTGCGGGAGGCGGGCTGGGAGGCTTCCGCGGCCGCGGCGGGGGTGTCTGGTGTTTCGCTCATAGATAGATAAAATAAAAAAGGGTGAAGGCAGAATGAATCAGTGTTTCCAGCGGCGGTGGTCAATGATGCGGATGGTGACGGCCAGCGTCAGAACCGTCATGGTCAGGTAAAATATGACGGGGCGCGTGTCAACCAGCCCGGCGGAAAAGCGGTCCAGATGTTCCGAGCAGGACATGTAGTGGAAAATCCCCGCTGCGGGAAATTCCCCCCACACCACGGGAATCAGCCCCATGAAGAAAATCAGAACCAGCAGGCCGATGGTGATGATGCCGGAAATAATCTGGCTGCCCGTCATGGAAGAGGCGAAAATGCCAATGGCCGTGAACCAGGCGCCGATCAGCAGCAGAATAGCGTATGCCCCGGCCCAGTCCGCAAGGCGGTAGGGAAGAACCATGCCCGCATCATACCCGTAAATCCACTGTACAATCAGGTTGGACCAGTCCGCCAGGAGGGGGTATAGCAGCATGGGCAGCCACAAGATGATGTAAAAAGCGTACGCGGAGAAGTATTTTCCCAGGACCACCTGCCATGTCTTGATGGGCGTGGTAAGCAGGGATTCCAGCGTTCCCGTCTTTTCCTCCTCCGCCAGGGAACGCATGGTGAGCAGAGGGAAGATGAACAGGAAGTAAACCAGAACATGGGAGAATGCAGGATGAAGAACAGGATGCCTTCCTTCTGCGGGGCCAGTTGAAAAGCCTTCAGCGTGCCGGACAGGGAGACGCTCTGAAGGGCCATGACGAAAGCCAGGATAACCCATCCGTACGGAGTCATTACGTAGCTTCTGAGTTCTTTTCTGAAAATGGTAAGTACTGGAGACATGGGGAGAAAAGGGAAATGGGAGGTGGTGGATGGGCGGGGATGGAAAATGGGGGTTAATCTTTACGGGTCATTTCCACGAACACTTCTTCCAGCGTGGGGGTGTGGCGGTAAATATGGCGCAGGGGGCATCCCTGTTCCGCAAGGAGGCGCGCGGCCTTTTCACGGGTATCCGTCCCGGCCTCCGCGCGTACGGTCAGCGTATGCCAGCCGTCGGCGTCCGTTCCTTCATGGATGACCTTCTTCACATGTTCCAGATTTTCCAGTTTCTGCGTAATCAGGGCCAGGTCTCCCCGGAATTCCAGCGTAATCTTGCCGGCGGCCCGGAGATTGGCCGTCAGGTTGGAGGGGGTATCCGCCGCCTTGATAGTTCCCTGGTCAATGATGATGACCTTGTTGCAAATCATTTCCACCTCACTGAGAATGTGGGTGGAAAGAATAATGGTGTGGTTGGCCGCCAGACCTTTGATTAGCTCTCGTATCTGGCGTATCTGGTTGGGGTCGAGACCGTTGGTAGGTTCGTCAAGGATCAGCAGGTCCGGTTCCCCCAGCAGGGCGTCCGCCAGGCCTACGCGCTGGCGGTAGCCTTTGGAAAGGGTGCGGATCATCTTGCGGCGCACGGGATCCAGGCCGCATTGTTCTACAACCTTGGAGACGGCAGGCCAGATCTGCTTGGAAGAGATGCCTTTAAGCCTGGCGCGGAATTTCAGGTATTCCGTGACGCGCTGGTCGTCGTAAAGGGGCACGTGTTCCGGCAGGTAGCCCAGATGTTTGCGAGCCTCCAGGGGATTTTCACAATGTCAAACCCCGCAATCGTGGCTGTGCCGGAAGTGGGGGGCAGATAGCCGGTCAGCATGCGCAAAGTCGTGGTCTTGCCTGCGCCGTTCGGCCCCAGGAACCCTACGATTTCCCCCTTTTCAATCTGGAAGGAGGCATTCTTTACCGCTTGAAAGCGGCCAAACTCTTTGGAAAGCTGGTCGGCGTGGATCATGGAATCAATGGGAACAGGGTGATTCTAATCCAAACCGCTTTCGCCTCAAGCTTATTCTCCCCTGCGCCGCGGAAGCGCTTCTTCCGCCTGAAAAGCCATGGGGGCTAACGGGACCGATGCTTTTCCTGTCTGGCCGGGAGGGAATGAAGATAAGGAAATCAATCCCTCAACTCTTCTTCCAGCCTCTGGACGATGTCCCTCACGCGTACATCTTCTTCCATACGGGAGGCGACCAGCTTATTCGCATGGATGACGGTGCCGTGGTCCCGGCCGCCGAATGCCTGGCCGATATCTTTCAGGGAGCGTTCCGTCAGGCGGCGGCTCAAGTACATGGCGATCTGGCGCGGAAAGGCGATGCTGTTGGGGCGGCGCTTGCCGGTCAGATCGCTGACCTTGAGTTCGTAAAAATCCGCCACGCGCTTCTGGATGGAATCCACAGTCAGGATGCGGCTTGTTTCTTCCCGCAGGATGTCGCGTAGAAGCTGCTCAATTTTGGCGATGTCAGGCATGTCTCCGGACAGGGAAGTAAAGGTGGCTACACGGAGCAGTGCGCCTTCCAGACGGCGCACGCTCTTCTGGATGCGGCTGGCCAGAAACTCCAGAATTTCGTCGGATACGTTCATGCCAGCCCGGTCGCGCTTGCTGCGCAGGATTTCCAGCCGTGCGTTGTCGTCCGGAAGGTTCAATTCTACCGTAAGTCCGGATTCCAGGCGTGCCGCCAGCCGGGGATCCAGATTGGAAATATCGCATGCGGCGGCGTCTGCGCAAATCACGATGGTTTTGTGGGCATGGAACAGTTCGTCAAACGTATGCAGAAATTCCTCCACCGTTTTTTCCTTGCCGGAAATAAACTGCACGTCGTCCACCAGCAGGACGTCAGCCTTGCGGTACTTGCGGCGCAGTTTGGTGAAGCTTTGTCCGTTCTGGGTCCGGGAAGCGTCAATAAATTCATTGGCGAACTGTTCGCCCGTGACGTACACCACATTGGTGGATGAATCCTGATGAAGCACCTCATGGCCGATGGCCTGGAGCAGATGGGTTTTGCCAACGCCGGATTTTCCGTACAGGAAAAGCGGATTGAACAGGGCCCGTTCCGACTGTGCGGCGGACAGCCCTGCCTGATAAGCAAAGCGGCTGTCTTCATAAACCACAAACGAATCGAACGTATATAAGTCATTCAGGCATGCCCTGGCGGCCGGTGTGCGCTGTTTTTTGCCGGTGCGGCCGGGGAATCCGCCGTCTGCGACGTTTTGGCCCGGGAGGAAGCCTTTTGCGGCTGGCCTTCTGCAGCGGGCATGGAAGCCACTTCATCCGTGCAGATGAACTTTATCTGGCGTTCCGTGCCCAGAGCCAGCATGGCGGCCTGCTTCAGCTCCGGCGTATAGCTGTTTTCCACCCAGAGGGCGGCCATAGGATCGTCGCACACCAGCGTCAGCGCCTTCCCTGAATCCTCCAGCAGGGAAAACTTGGGAAACCACAATCCATAAACCTCCGGGGACATGATTGTTTGCAAGGCTCCCGTGATTCTGGACCAGGTGGCTGACAGTTCTGATGGCGGCGTCATTGTTATTGGAAATAAGATGTTGCTGGTTAGAAATAGCCGTAAGGCGTTCCGTCCCGGCTACGAGGCCGCCCGCGGATGGAACCGGATCAGGTTCATCCGCAGCCGTGACAGCTCGTGGCGTCCATCGGGGTGGAGAAGGCGAACTCATCCGCTTTCAGCTCGACACCCCGGTTGACGGGAGCGCCAAATTACTGATTTGCGCCTAAGGAAAAAATATCTTTTTGAAACAGCGCGAGTCATCGTTCCTCGGCCCTACGTTCCACGGGGGTTCCACATGAAAAAATATTTTGTTCTTGCTTCCTCCGATAATTTAGTCCTCCTGAGTATATTTTCTGTGTAATTTTATAAATTATTTATTGTCAATATATTATGGTTTTGTTACAGGCTTGGGTGACGAAAAGGACATGATTACGCCGCCGGAAATCAACCACTTACAGGAACCGGATTGGAACTGCACGGGAAGATGCAGAAGGGAGGCGTTCCGCATGGTTGACAACAGACGGCCGGAAACCTAACGTGGGCTGCATCATGGAACAAATGGAACAGCCAGAGGAAGCATGCCTGTCTCTCTGCCGGGGGAAATTTCTGGAACTCCTGAAAGAGGGAAGGTGGGAATACGTGCGCCGGGTGAATGCCAGCGGAGCTGTTATGATCGTGGCCGTGACGGAAGAAGGAGAACTGCTTCTGGTGGAAGAATACCGTGTTCCCCTGCATGCCCGGACCGTAGGGCTGCCTGCGGGTATTTCCGGGGATGAAGGGGAGGAAAGCTCGCTGCAGTCCGCCCGGCGTGAACTGGAAGAGGAAACCGGGTACCGGGCGGATTCCTGGACGTATCTTCTTGCGGGGCCTTCCTCTCCGGGATTGACTACGGAAATGGTATCTTTCTATCTGGCGGAAGGCCTGCATCGAATATCGGAAGGAGGCGGTGTGGCCCACGAAAATATTACTGTGCACCGCATTCCTCTTACTCTGGTGCATGACTGGCTGATGGAGCAGATGGAGCAGGGAAAAGTGGTGGATCCGAAAATCTTTATGGGTCTCTATTTCCTGTCCCGCTCTGTCAATGGCATGGGGCTGGAGGAATAATCATACCCTGCGTTGTAAATGTCGGTATGCAGGAAATGGTCCGGGACGCGGGCCATATGAGACGGTTGAGTGGAAAAATGATTCATCAGTAATGATTTCCCCGGAGGGAAAGGCGGATTGTCATGATAAAATGCTCCTGAACCATAAAAAAATCTGGACATTCTTTCCAATCGGGCTAAATATCTCCCCGCCTTACGGCATCAACCACTTAACGGCAGGGTAGCTCAGTGGTAGAGCAGAGGACTCATAAGCCTTTGGTCGGGTGTTCAAATCACCTCCCTGCTACCATCTTTAAAGCCCCTTAAATCCAACGGTTTAAGGGGCTTGTTACTTTTAGAGCATAGTTTATATTCCATGCTGGAAAACAGTGAAAAAGGGTATCATATGGTCAAAAAAGCATGCACAATGATGCACAGCTTGGTTGACGATTGGAAGCCGCGCCCCAGCGCTTCCCGCCCTGGAAAACCGTGGCGGGTTGTCATCCCTGAGCGCATATCCCACGCGGGGATATGAATGTTGGATTGGAGTTCCTCTTGTGAGAAGCTGCGCTTTCTTTTCTCAAGATTTTGCCGTTTAGGACACCGCATGAAGTTAAAGCTCCGGCGCCGGGCGGATGCGGGAAAATAAAAAAAATCATTGTTTTTGGCCATGCGGCGGAGGAGACAGGGGGGAATGGGTTTTAGATGCTGCGGCGTATCATCAGAGCAGTTAAACCAAAAAGGTCCGGAGAAGCCGCAGCCGGGAACAGTTGCCCGCCCGTTTGGACCAGTGAATTCCGCCCATAAGCAGGAACGGGGCAAGATTGGTCAATAGAAAACTATTTCAGCCTTAACCCGAAAACCCCGGATTTGCGGCCGCTGAGTTCCAGGGTGCGCAGACGTTCCGGAGGCAGGCTGTCGCGGGAAAATTCCGCGTAATGCATGCGGTCCCGGAAGTAATGGACGGCGCTTTGGGAGAGGGCGAAGATGAATTCCATTCCCATTTCTTCCGCTTTTCTTTTGGCAAATTCACATAGTGCGCGGCCATAGCCGCGTCCTTCATGGCGGTGCTTGATGTACAGGCAGCCCAGTTCCGCGCTGTGGTGCTCCGGGTAGGGATAAACGGCAACGCAGCCCACGATGCTGTCGTCCAGGGTCAGCACGTAGTAACTGTCCATTCTGGCGGCAATGTCTTCGTAATTCCGGTTGACTAATTTGGAGTCCACCACGGAACGGGCGATCATGGAGAGAAGCTCCGGAATATCTTCTTCTTTCAGCGGGCGTATTTCCCGGTAGGAGTCCGTGTGAACCATGGTGCCTACGCCTTCTTCGGAGAAAAGTTCCTCCACCAGCACGCCGCGCATTTTCCCGTCCAGCAGGTGTACGCGGGGGATTCCCGCCCGGCAGGCTTCCGCCGCCTGGTCAAGCAGTTCGCGGTGGGTTACGTTTCCTGCCAGTTCCGCTACTTCCGATTCCAGAATGGCGGCAATGGGGCGTCCGTCCAGGGACGGAACCTTGTGGTCATTGAGCAGGGCGATGTATTTGGAGGCTCCCAGGCTGAAAGCCATATGGACGGATTCCGGGTCAAAGGAGCCGGAACGGCCGGAAGCCACCACGGGAATTTGGTGACGCCCCAGAATTTCCCGGACTCTTTCCCGGACAAGCTGGCCGCCCTTCAATGGCGCTTCCACCAGGGCGGAGCGCATTTCACAGACGCGCGTGTGTTCGTACAGCGCGGAGGCGTCCGCCCCTTCCACAATCAGAACGGGCCTGACGCCTATTTCCTGCAGTACATCCAGGTCCAGCAGGGCGTCCACCAATTCCCCGGAATCCACCAGGGGGCGTTCCACATGCACGGCAAAGATTTTATCCCTGAAGTACGGAACATACTCCAGCACGGAACGGACATTGGCGGATTTGTTGGGAGGGAGCGTAGCCAAGGCGGACCGGAAGTTTGGGGCCGGGGAAAACGGACATTCCCGTTTCCCCCGGCCTGTAAGTGATGCGCGGCTTTTTTAGAATGTACGGGTATCCGCGGAATCCCGGTTGTCCATGGTTTCCGCAAAGTCCTGGGAGTCCAGAGTGACGGCAATTTCTTCCCCTTCTCCGGGGACCGGCGTTTCCGCCGGTGCCTGGGGGGCTTCTTCCTTGCGGAGCACGACGCTGACCTTGCGCTTGGGCATGACCAGTTTGGGTTCCGCCACGGCTGGTTTGTAACCTTCTCCGATGGTGGTGGCGTCGGAAATGACGGCCGGGGCCTGTTCCGGTTCCGCCTGCCGGGCGGATTGTTGTTCACGTGCCCGGGAGACTTGTTCCCTCAGGGCGGAGAGCAGGTCCGAAGGCATGCCGTCAAAGCCGATTTCCGGCAGGCTGGTTCCGCCTTCCTGGTTTTCGTCGGAAGATTCAAACTGGGGCAGGCTGGCCAGGAAGTCCTCAAAGGCGTCCAGGTTGGTGGTGCTCTTGAAGAGGTTGCTGATGGCTTCGCTCTTGATGCTTTCCATCAGGGTGATGAAGAGATCGTAAGCTTCCGATTTGTATTCCACCAAGGGGTCTTTCTGCCCCTGGGCGCGGAGGCGCACGCCTTCCCGCAGGGAGTCCATGTTGTACAGGTGTTCCTGCCACATTTTGTCAATGGCCCCCAGGATGATCTGGCGTTCCATGTGGTCTAGGTATTCCGGGCGTTCGCGGGAAGCCTTGTCTTCATAAGTGGCCTTGACCTTGTCAATGAGGAAGGCAATGGTGTCGTCTATGGGCCGTTCTTCCAGCTTGGCGGCCTCCGCCGTGAGCCCCAGCGGGAAGGAGGCGTTCATCCAGGCGAGCAATTCGTCCGGGTGGGTGACGCCTTCCGCATCCGGGTCCAGGAATTCATGGGCGCGCGTGGCGATTACTTCTTCCAGAATATCGTAAATCATTTCGCGTGGGTTTTCCGTGGAAAGCACTTCATTCCGGTATCCGTAAACGATTTCGCGCTGCTTGTTCATTACGTCGTCATAGTCCAGTACGTGCTTGCGCCACATGTAGTTGCGCTGTTCCACCCGTTTCTGGGCGGATTCCACGGATTTGTTCAGGAAACTGTGTTCCAGCGCTTCACCGTCGGCTACGCCCAGGCGTTCCATCATCTTGGTCATGCGTTCCGCCGCGCCGAAGTTGCGCATCAGGTCGTCTTCAAAGGAGATGAAGACTGTGAGGCGCCGGGGTCCCCCTGGCGGGAGCAGCGGCCGCGCAGCTGGCGGTCAATGCGGCGGGATTCATGGCGTTCCGTACCCAGGACGAAGAGGCCGCCGAGGTCGGCTACGCCTTCGCCCAGCTTGATGTCCGTGCCGCGCCCCGCCATGTTGGTGGAGACGGTGACGGCTCCGCGCTTGCCGGCCTGCGCCACGATTTCCGCTTCTCGCTGGTGGTTTTTGGCGTTCAGCACTTCATGGGGGATTTTGGCCCTCTTGAGCATGCGGGAGAGCGTTTCGGAGGCGTCCACGCTGGCCGTACCAATCAGGATGGGCTGGCCTTTGTCATGAAGTTCCTGGATGTTGACCACCGCATTGAATTTTTCACGGCGGGATTTGAAGATGAGGTCATTCTGATCCTTGCGGATGCAGGGGCGGTTGGTCGGGATGGGAAGAACGTCCAGCTTGTAAATATCATGGAATTCCGCGGCTTCCGTTTCCGCCGTGCCGGTCATGCCCGCCAGTTTTTTGTACAGGCGGAAGTAGTTCTGGATGGTAATGGTCGCGTACGTCTGGTTTTCTCGCTCCACTTCCACGCCTTCCTTGGCTTCCACCGCCTGGTGCAGACCGTCGCTCCAGCGGCGCCCCGGCATTTCGCGGCCCGTATTCTGGTCGATGATGATGACCTTGCCTTCCTTGACGACGTATTCCACGTCTTTTTCGTAAATGCAGTAGGCCTTCAGCAGCTGGGAGGTGGTGTGCAGGCGCGCTCCCGTTTCGTCAAGCTGTTTGGTCAGTTCATTTTTGCGGCGCAGTTTGTCTTTTTCCGTCAGGCGAGGATCTTCGTCCATTTCCGCGAAGGCGGTTCCCAGATCCGGCAGCACGAAATCTTCCGGATGGCCGGGGGAGATGACTTCCCGGCCTTTTTCCATCAGGTCGGCGTCGTGGGTTTTTTCATCCACGGTGAAGAACATTTCCTCCTTCAGCTTGTAGAGTTCCTTCTTGCGGGTATCCTGGTAAAGGGTCAGTTCATATTTTTCCACGATGCGGCGCAGCTCGGGATCCTGCATGGCGCGCAGGAAGGCGCGGTGGCGGGGCTGGCCCATTTTTACTTTGAACAGGCAGCGGCCCACTTCTTCCGTGCGGCCTTCCTCCTGGGCTTTCAGGGCCTGGGCCATCAGTTCGTTGCAAAGGTCCGTCTGGGCCTTCACCACGCGTTCAATGGCGGGGCGCAGGGTATCGTACTGCTGTTCCCGGGTGACGACCGCAGGGCCGGAAATGATGAGGGGGGTGCGGGCTTCGTCAATAAGGATGGAGTCCACTTCGTCCACAATGGAGAAGTAGTGCCCGCGCTGCACCTGTTCGGACTTGGAGGTTGCCATGCCATTGTCGCGCAGGTAGTCGAAGCCGAATTCGGCGTTGGTGCCGTAAGTGATGTCGCAGGCGTATTGCTCCCGGCGGAGCTGGGAGGGCATCATGCTCTGGATGCAGCCGACAGTCAGCCCCAGGAACTGGAAGAGCATGCCCATCCATTCCGAGTCGCGGCGCGCCAGATAATCGTTCACGGTCACCACATGCACACCCATGCCGGTCAGGGCATTCAGGTAAACGGGGAGGGTGGCGACAAGCGTTTTCCCTTCCCCCGTGGCCATTTCTGCAATGTAGCCGCGGTGCAGGGCAATGCCGCCCAGCAGTTGCACGTCAAAGTGGACCATGTCCCAAACCTGTTTTTGACCGCAGATATCGCGTTCTTCCCCGCAGAGCAGGCGGGCGCCGTGTTTGACGGCGGCGAAGGCCTCCGGCAGTATCTGGTTCAGGTAGCGTTCCCGCAGCTTGTCAAACTGGGGCGTAATGTTGTTCCAGGCGGCTTTCCCTTCTTCAATGGAGGCGGGAGTGGCTTCCACCGCGGGGAGGGAAGCGAATTCGCTTTTCAGGGATTCAAAACGGGCGTTCAGTTTGGCGGCTATTTCCTCCAGCTCTTCCCTGGGCGCGGCTTCCACAATGCGCACGGGGGGCAGATCCATGGGGAGGAAGCGATGGAGGTACCCTTGCCATTCCCTCGTTTTCTCAAGCAGGAATTCCTGTCCCTTGCCGTTCCATGATTCTTCAATGGAGACGATTTGTTCCACAATGGGGCGCAGACGGCGCACTTCACGCTGGTTTTTGGTGCCGACAATCTTGGTTAGAATCCACTTAATCATCTTTGTCTTGTTGAAAATTGACGAGGTAGAGTCGCTTTCAGCGGTCTAAGAATCGAAAAATACTAGCGGCTGCCGGAAGAAATGCAAGCACGGCCCTCCATTTGTGCTGATGATGACGTAATAGGCAGGTTGGACCTGGCCGGACTCCTCTGGAAACCCGGATTCATGACAGGCGCTTCTCTTGGAATGATTCCAAATTGATGATATTCTTTCTCCATGAGTCATTGTGAGGATGGGCGCATCCGCATCCGCGGCGCCCGTGAGCATAATTTGCAGAATGTGGATGTGGACATTCCCCTGGGGCGGCTGACGGTGGTGACGGGTCCTTCCGGATCGGGGAAAACAAGTCTGGCCATGCACACGCTGTATGCGGAAGGCCAGCGGCGTTATATGGAAACCTTTTCCCCGTACGTGCGCCAGTTCATGGACCGCATGGACAAGCCGGATGTGGACGCCGTAGAGAATATTCTTCCGGCCATCGCCCTGCATCAGCGCAACTCCGTCAGGACATCCCGCTCCACGGTGGGGACCATGACGGGGCTGAATGATTACTGGAAGTTTGTTTTCGCCCGTCTGGCCGTGGGCATTGACCCGGAAACAGGGCGGGAAATCAAGCCGGAAACGCCAGGTACCATTGATGAAAAGCTGCATGCGGAATTCCCTGCCGGACGGAAGTGATGGTTTGCCTGGAGGTGGCGCGGCCCGAATCCGTGGATCTTCCCTCGTTGAAAAGGAATCTGGTGGCACAGGGGTATTTGCGCGCTTTTGCGCATGGAGAGATCCTCCGGCTGGAGGATGAGGATTGGACGCTGGAGGAAGGAGAACCGCTGCTGGTGGTTCAGGACCGCGTGAGGCTGTCGGAAGACCAGAGGGAACGCAGGCTGGAGGCTCTGGAGACGGCCATGCGCCTGGGCGGCGGCGTGGCCCATGTGATTCCCCGTGTGGACGGCGTCTTGCTGTCCGCTTTGAAATTCCGCGGAGACTGGCATCCGCTGATGGAACCGCGGCCGGGCCTGTTTTCTTTTAATTCCCCGCTGGGGGCGTGCCCGGAATGCCGCGGCTACGGGCGAGTCATCACGATTGACTACAACCGGTGCATCAAGCCGGAACTCAGCGTTCAGGACGGGGCCATCCATATTTTTGAGGGGGACGGAAAAGTATTTTCCGAATGCAAGCGGGACCTGATGCGCGGCTGGCGCAAAAACGCCCGTAAAGTCCGTCTGGATGTGCCGTGGAAGGATTTGAAGCAATGGGAGCGGGACTGGCTGCTGTACGGCGACGGCGATGACCCGGATGAAATGTATGAACAGGGGCTGTGGTACGGCATTGCGGGATTTTTCAAATATCTGGAAAGCCGCACGCATAAGATGCACGTGCGGGTGTACCTGAGCCGTTTCCGCACATATCAGGAATGCCCCTCCTGCCACGGTTTGCGCCTGAGGCCGGAAGCCCTTCAATTCAAGGTGGGCGGCAAAAGCATGCCGGAACTTTCCTGTATGCCCATGGATGAACTGCTGGCCTGGGTGGATAGGTACGTGACGCCGCGGGCGGATGAAGACCCCGGCTTGAAACATGCCGTGGCGGAACTCAGGAGCCGCCTGGAATATCTGAATGAAGTGGGATTGGGCTACCTGACGTCCGACCGCTCCACGCGGTCCCTGTCCGGAGGGGAAATTGAACGCGTGAGCCTGACGACCTGCCTGGGCGCTTCCCTGACGGATACGCTGTTTGTGCTGGATGAACCTACCGTTGGGCTCCATCCCCGCGATACGTCCCGTTTGATTTCCGCCATGAACCGGCTTAAAAAGCGCGGGAACACCCTGGTGGTGGTGGAGCATGAGGAAGCGGTCATGCGTGCCGCGGACTGCCTGGTGGATATGGGACCCGGTTCCGGACGGGAAGGGGGAAGGCTGGTTTATTCCGGGATGCCTGCCCGGATTGGAGAAATTGAAGAATCCCTGACGGGGGCTTTTCTTTCCGGCAGGCGACGCATCGCGGTGCCAAAAAAGAGGCGCAAGCCGCGCCAGTTTCTGACCGTATCCGGAGCCACGCGCCATAACCTGCGCAAACTGGACGTGAAAGTGCCCCTGGGCGTCTTCACTTGTTTGACAGGCGTCAGCGGGTCCGGGAAAAGCACCTTGGCCCACGATGTTCTTTACCTGAACGCTCTGGTGGAGAAAGGAGCCGTATGCGAGGAGGAACCCGCCCGCGTCAAGTCCATCAAGGGCTGGGAACATCTGGATGAGGTGGTGATGGTGGACCAGAGCCCCATCGTCCGCACCCCGCGCTCCACCCCTGCCGTTTATGCCGGAGTTTTTGAAGAAATACGCTCCCTCTTCGCAGAAACGGAGACGGCCCGCGCGCGCGGCTTGAAGCCCGGTTTTTTCTCTTTCAACAGTGGGGACGGCCGGTGTCCGCGCTGCATGGGCATGGGGAGTGAGAAAGTGGAAATGCAGTTTCTTTCCGACATTTTCGTTCAGTGTCCGCTGTGCCACGGTTCCCGGTACGGGAGCGAAGTGCTGAGCGTGTACCGTGACGGCAGGAATATTGCGGACGTGCTCGGCATGACGGTAGCGGCTGCGCTGGAATGCTTCAGCGCGGAAAAAGGGGCCAAAGCTTCCCGCATCGCTTCCAAATTGGGCGTGCTTCAGCGCGTAGGGCTGGGGCACCTGACCCTGGGGCAGCCTCTGAATACCCTTTCCGGCGGGGAAAACCAGCGCCTGAAGCTGGCTAAAATCCTGCTGGACCAGATAGGTTCCGGCGCGAACAGCTCCAAGATGCTGATTCTGGACGAGCCGGGAACGGGTCTTCACTTTGCAGACATTGAAGTTCTGCTGGCCGTGTTCCGGGAACTGGTGGAGCAGGGGCATACCCTGCTGGTCATCGAACACAACCCGGAGTTCATCAAATCCGCGGACTACGTGATTGACCTGGGGCCGGAGGGCGGCGCCGGAGGCGGCCATGTGGTGGCCACGGGCACGCCGGAGGAAATCGTAGCCGCCGGGAAGGGATACACGGGCAAATATCTCAGGGAGGTGCTGGAAGGCAACCCTTCCGTTTACGACCCTGCGGACGCCGCCGTCCCGGAATCCGCAGACATGGATATACCGGAAGGCGTGATGGCCCTGCGGGGAGCGCGCCACCACAACCTGACGTGGACCTGGACGTGCCGCGCGGAGAAATGACCGTGCTGACCGGGCTTTCCGGCTCCGGGAAGAGCTCCCTGGCTTTTGATATCTTTTTCGCGGAAGGGCAGCGGCGTTTCATGGACGTCATGTCCCCGTACGCCCGGCAATTCACGGAACAGCTGGAAAGTCCGGACATTGACCGCCTGACCGGATTGCCCCCCACGGTGGCTATTGAACAGAACATGTCCCGCGGGGGCACCAAATCCACCGTGGGAACCGTCACGGAAATCTGGCAATTCATGCGTCTGCTGTATGCCAAGCTGGGGCAGGCCTACTGCCCGCAGTGCGGTGTTCCGGTGGGCAAAAGGTCGGAATCGGAAGTGGTGGAGCTGGTGGCGAGGGAGCTGAAAAAACATGGCGGACTCGCGTTGCTGGCCCCCCTCGTCAGGGGACGCAAGGGGCATTACGCCGACCTGGCCCGCTGGGCGGAAGGAAAGGGATATGAGGAAATGTGGGTGGACGGCAAACTGGTTTCCCTGAGCGGATTTCAGCCGCTGGACCGCTATTCCAGCCATGACCTGGACCTGGTCGTTGCACGGCCGGAGGCCTCCTGGCCGCCGGAAAAGCTTGCTGGGGCGGTTCATGCCGCGCTGGAGATGGGGGAAGGGTTCCTGCAGGTGCTCCCGCCCGGTTCCGTCCGTCCGGAACTGATGGGCACCAGGCTGGCATGCGCCTCCTGCGGGCAATCTTTCCCGGAACTGGAACCGTACACGTTTTCCTTCAACTCTCCGCGCGGGTGGTGCCCCGTATGCCGCGGGCATGGAATCGTCGGCAGGGGGAAAGTAAAGGAAGACCAGGCGCAATCCCTGCTGGAGGCTGAACTGAAATATGACAGGGAACTGGCGCGGCAGGCGGACGATGACAAGGGAATAACAACCTGCCCTGCCTGCCGGGGCGTGCGGTTGAATGAATTTGCTCGCGCCGTGCGGCTTCAGGGAGTGACTCCCGGTGACATTGCCTCCCTGCCTGCCGTGGCCGCCGCAGAACTGGTCAAAGGGTGGCAATTTGAACGGGAGGAAGCGCTCATTGCCCGTGACGTAGTGGCGGAAATCACGCAGCGCCTCAACTTCCTCCAGCGGGTGGGGCTGGGCTACCTTTCCCTGGACCGGAGTGCCACGACGCTCTCCGGCGGGGAGACCCAGCGCATCCGTCTGGCTTCCCAGCTGGGTTCCCACCTCCGCGGTGTGCTGTACGTGCTGGATGAACCGACCATCGGCCTGCATCCGCGGGACAACGAATTGCTGCTGGGCACGTTGGATGAACTCAAACGCCGGGGCAACACCCTGCTGGTGGTGGAACATGATGAAGATACCATGAGGCGCGCGGACCATATTGTGGACATGGGGCCGGGAGCCGGCATTCATGGCGGCAGAATCATGGCCCAGGGCACCTTTGAGGAACTGGCCGCCATGCCGGACTCCGTCACGGGCGCGGCCCTGCACCATAAGCCCAGGCATCCCTACCGCGGGAAAAGGCGCAGGATTCCGTCCCAAAAGGATGAATCCGCGTGGCTGCGCGTGGAGGGCTGCTGCCTGCACAACCTGAAGGGGGTGAACGTTGCCATTCCCAAGGGGAGGCTGACGGTGCTCACCGGCGTATCCGGAGCGGGGAAAACTTCCCTGATGACGGGAACCATCCGTCTGGCTGCGCGCCAGGCCATCGGCGACAAGCTCACGAGGGAGCAGAGAAAATTATGGAAAACCTCTTCCGGCTTTGACTCCATCCGCATGGTGTACGGCGTGGACCAGAACCCCATCGGCAAAACGCCCCGTTCCACCCCGGCCACCTACGTGGGTTTCCTGGACGACATCCGGACCCTGTTCGCGCAGACGGCGGATGCCCGCAGGCTGGGCTTTGACCGCGGCCGTTTCTCCTTCAATACGGGGCAGGGCAACTGTGAATCCTGCAAGGGCACGGGCATGCAAAAGCTGGAAATGGACTTCCTGCCCCCCTGCTATGTGCCGTGCGAGACCTGCCGGGGCAAGCGCTACAACGCCGCCACCCTGACCGTGAGGTACAAGGGGAAGACCATTGCGGACGTGCTCCAGATGGACTTTGCGGAAGCGGCGGAATTTTTTGAAAGCCAGCCCCGCATTTCGGACCCCCTCAAACTGCTGTCGGAAACCGGCCTGGGTTATCTGACGCTGGGGCAGGCCTCCAACACGCTTTCCGGCGGGGAAGCCCAGCGGCTCAAGCTGGTGACGGAACTCATCAAGGGCCGGCGCGTCAGCCGGAACGCCCTGATGAAAGGCAGGGAACTGCCCGGAGACCTGTACCTGATTGAAGAACCCTCCATCGGCCTGCATCCGCGGGATGTGCGGCTGCTCATTGACGTGCTGCACCGTCTGGCGGACCAGGGGAACACCGTCGTTGTCATTGAACATAACACGGAAATCATGGCGGAGGCGGACTACGTCATCGACATGGGCCCCGGACCCGGCGATGCCGGAGGAACCATCGTGGCGGAAGGCACGCCGGAGCAGATAGCCGGGAAAAAATCCCCCACTGCGGAATACATCCGCCGGGAACTGAATGGGGAGTCTTAGGCAGGAGGAAGGATCAATAAGGCACTCAGGGCCGTTCCGGGAATGCCGGGGCGGCCGTCGTATTCGCCTGCCTTTTTCTGTTCCGTGAAAACAGGCATGGCTTGCGCCCGGCATAAAAGAAGTTTGGCGGAGAGAGTGGGATTCGAACCCACGGTGGGTTGCCCCACGGCGGTTTTCAAGACCGCTGCATTAAACCGCTCTGCCATCTCTCCGTGCAACAAGCGCGGGCACAGGCTACCGTGAAGGAGACGGCTCTGTAAAGTCCTATTCATGTCTTTCCAACATGTTTGCGGGAACAGCCTGTTTTTTCAAACGGGAGGCTTCCGCCTGTTCCCACGGCATCAGGGCAGGAATTCTCCCGGCAGGAGGCTGATGAGCCGCATGGCGCATTTCCGGGGAGTATCTGCGGAAGTGTCTATGGAGAAATCATGCGGGAAATGGCGGTGGATGCCTGCGTGCTGGCGCTGGGCATGGGCCGGAGCAGGAGTCCGGTCAGTGCGGCGCCGCTCGCGCTCCAGCAGAACATCCTGGCGGCATTCCACCCTGACCAGGATGCGGGGGATGCCGTCCAGGCGGTTCAAGAGGTCCTGAATCCAGCGGCGGGATTCTCCGATGACGTGGTCCACGATGACCAGGGCGCCTTTCCGGGCCGCCTCGGCAATGGCGGCGTGGAAAGATTCAATGAAGGGCAGGCCGGATTCCCTGACGGCATCCAGGGCGGTTTCATGTTTTCCCCGGCTCATGGCCAGATAATCGTCCATGGAGAAAATCATAGCTGCCTCTTTCAGCAGAAGCTGCAAGTTCCGGGCCAGTGTGCTTTTTCCCGCGCTGGAGGCTCCGTTGAGCAGGATGACGCGCCCGCTTCGCGGCCGGGGCGCTTTCCGGTTCTCCGCAGGGTCTTTTTCTCCCATGGTTTCATGGTTTTCCGGACGGTTCGCGGAGGTGTTCCGGTCACCGTTTCCCGGCCGGCAGGTTCCGGCCCCTTCCGTAAGGGTGGGGGCTTCCTGGCGGGAGAGGCAGGCTGGTTTCCAGAGGATGTCGGACGCGGCGGTCATGGAAGGTTCATGGGCATCATGAATAAAAAGCTCCGTCAGGGCAATCATAAGAATGGCTCTGTGCGGACGGAATCGCTGCTGCCGTTCATGTCTTGCCGGGCAGACGCCGGGAAGGATTCTTGCGGAGCGGCTGCGGCGGCATGGATGCCGTTCGTCATGACTCCGTGGGGCATGCTGCGCCTTTTCCCGTCAATAACGGGGATGCCTCATTCCTGCCGGAAGCCTTCCCGGCCGTCATTTGCTTCTTGCAGCGGACGGGGGAGGCATGAGAGAGTCCGTCATGGCCTCTTCCCCGGATGTAGTAGAATATATTTGTTTCCAGCTCCGGCATGCCGGGGATATTTCCTTCAGAAAAATGTTTGGGGACTACGGATTGTACTGCGGCCGGACATTCTTCGGTTTGGTGTGTGACAACCAGTTGTATGTCAAGATAACGGAGTCGGGTTTGAAGATGTTTCCGCAACAGGAGCAGGGCTGCCCCTATCCCGGCGCCAGGCCGCATTTCCTGGTGACGGATCTGGACGATGACCGGACCCTTTCCTCCCTTGTCAGGGAGACATGCTCCATTCTGGCTGTTCCGTCTGTTCTGGAGGGGAAAAAGAAAAAGGCGTCCGGTGAAAAAAGAAGCAGGCGCCCTTAGACGCCTGCCGGCAGGAAATGGCTGCTGGAGGGGAAGGTTATTTCCCGGGAGTTTCCGAAGCGGCCAGAGAGGAGAGGTTCTTCTTCAGGCTGGAGGCGGCGGTTTGCGTGGCTTCGTTGTCGGACTCCGTGAATTTGTCCACGGCCTGCGTCAGGGATTTAAGGTCGGATTCCGATATTTTGCGCCCTTTTGCCTTGCGCTGTTCCAGAGCGGAGATTTTTTTATTAAGGTCGGCCAGTTTTGATAAATCCCTGTTCGCTTTCAGGGCCGCCAGAGGTTCGTCAAATTCCTTGACGGAGGGAACCGCCGTTTTGAGGCGCATGATGGCCGTTACCGCTTCCAGAGGGTCGGACTGGATCCGGGCCTGCACGATTTCCTTGGTATTTTCCAACCATGCGTCAAAAGCTTCACATATGGTCTGCGCTTCCTCGTCATTCGTTTTTTTCCTCAGAGGTGTGATTTTGGATTCGATGTTGCTGCCGGTGGAAACGACCGTTTTGGCCAGCGATTTGTATTTGTTCAGTTCCACTCCTTCCAGAATAGGAAGGCCGCGTTCCATCTTCATCACTTCCTTTTTCACCAGGTCATAGAGCTGGGGAGGATAGCCCTTGGCCACGATTTTTCCGTTGGCTCCAATCAGAACGGCATGAGGCAATCCGCCCGGGCAGGGAGCCTCCGGAATGCTCAGACTCTGATAGATGGGGAAAGTGATCTTCTTTTCTTCCAGAAACTGTTTGACCCTGGGGGACGGGAGCTGGCTGTGGCTGCCTATGACAGTAAAGCCCTTGGACTGGAATTTTTCCTGCAATTCCTGCAGATGCGGCATGCTGGCGATGCAGGGCGGGCAGTTGATGCCCCAGTATTCAAAAAATACCACTTTCCCTTTCAGGTCGGAAGTTTTGAGTTTCGGCCCGTGGATATGGCTGGAATCGTTGAAGGCTGGATAGGTGACTTTGGAGCCATTGGCCTGTTCCGCCGCCAGGGATAAGGCGGGAACCGTCATGGCGGCGATGACACCGGAAACAATAAAGGCAGGAAAGACGTTCATGGAATGGATGATGAAGAATACTACATTGAGTGTCAAGAAGGAAGGGAGATTTTCAATAGAGGTTCCCGAGGTTTCAACGGGGGGACTGCCCGCTCTGCGGAGCAGGGCTGCCCGAGGTGTTCCTGGCCGGGAAAGGCTTGACTGTTTTTTCTGAGGGAAAGGCGTTTCAGGCAATATCCAGTCCCATGATGTAGTCTGTCATATAATACCCGTGTCCAATGTGGAAATCCCCGCGTTCCAGTTCCCGCATGCCCATGCGCTGATAGAATTCCACCGCCCGGGTGTTATAACGGTTCACATTCAGGCGCATCAGGCACGGTTCCGGGTGGATGCTTCTGATGTAGCTGATGGCGTGGCGGAACAGAAAGCTTCCTATATGCAGGCCCTGGAAGCCGGGCAGAACGTAGATTTTCTGCAAATGGAAGACGCCGGGGCCTTCCGGCTGGACGGACAGGTAGCCGCAGTCCTTTCCCTCATGGGAGGCGATGAAGTACACGTGCCCCTCCTCCATCTGTTTTTCCAGGTTGGCGGGGGAATACATCCAGTCCATCATGAAATCTATCTGCTCTCTGGAAAGGAGGTCCCGGTATGTGGCCGGAAAAGCCTGGCAGGCCAGTTCATGGATCAGCGTGATGTCGTCCTTGGCGGCTTGGCGGAGAGTCGGCATGGAAGAAATATTACACGGAAAAGCGCCGGATGAAAAGGGCCTCTTCCCCATTTCCGGCGGAATTTTCCGGCATGGCCTATTTTCCCCTACCTATTCCGGCGGAGACATCCTATGCTGAATGCCGCCGTTTTTCTGACAGCCTTCCGGGAAATGCTGTTTTTATGGCGAACCCTGCATGTCCAGTCATGAAAGAACCCATTCCCATACAACAATGGCTTCCCGCGGGGCCTCTGAGGGACATGGGTGAAAAATACGTAAGCCAGCTTCCGGACGTGGCGCAAAATCCCATCGGTCCGGAATCCCTCATGCACCAGTCGGACCATTCCTGGTCGGAATACCTGGTAGCCTATTCCCTCCTGTACCCGGGGGTAGTCGTCATCCTGGCCCTGCTGGGGGGTCTGGGGCTTGGGGCTTTCTTCATTTTTTGCCGCCGCCGGGAATATTCCCACCGTATTTTCTGTTCCAAATGCGGCTCCATGATGTACCCGTGCGGGCTGCACTGCCCGGAGTGCGGCACGCCCAATCCGTCCCCCCGTGCCCTGAACTGGATAGGATATTCCAGGCTGCGCACCGTGGTTCCTCCCTCCGGATGGAAAAGGCATGAGGAAGTTCTCCGCAGTTACCGGCGGTGTTTTTACTGCGGGCAGCCTCTCCGTGAGCCCTCTCTTGACCAGCGTTGCCCCGCCTGCGGCAAGGCGGTGCTCCAGGGTGAGCAGTCCGTGGACCGGTATGATGCGTATATTGGCCGCCGCAGGGGGTGGACCTTCGCTGCCGTGGTCGTGCTGGGGGTGGTTCCCATTTTGGGGCCGCTGCTGGCTTCCTCCCTGTACAGGAGAACGCTCATCAACCCGTATTCCCTGTACATGACCGTGTACCGGGAAAGCTTCCTGATGGTGGTTCTTTTTCTGTGCCGTCATTTGTTTCGCCTGCTGCCGTTCATCGGCATCATCGGCATGCCCGTCCTTTGCGTGACGGAATACCACCTGTACCGGCGCATGTTCCTGTGGAAGGCGGAGAAATATGATTTCAGGGGGGAATGAAGCAGGAGACCCTCTTCCGGTAATGCCTGTCCGGCGCCTGAGCGGAAAATTATGGGGCGCGGATCTGTTTGGAACCCGGGCAGCGTATCGTTTGGTGAGATTCTCCTGATTAACGTCTTATATCTTATTGTATCAAGTATGACAAGGAATGCCTGGTTTTCTTATGGACTAAACTTACCTGGTACAGTATGTAGGAGGTGTTCCCCGGAGGGGGCACGGGAAGATTCCCCAAAGCCCCGCATACGGAGGAACAAAACCTGTAATATCAATAAGATGAAAATGAAAAGAAAACTGGCATCGGTTCTGGCGAAGGCTTTCTCCGGAAAGTCCGTGCCGGAAAAGAAACGGGAAAGGGAGGCCAGGGCCTCCAGGAAACTGGAAGCGTGGCTGAAGACTTCCAGAATGCGCTCCTTTTAGGGAACGCGCCCGCTGAAGCGAAGGGCGGATTCGGGCGCCGGGCGTCCGGTTCGCCGGCTGGGACGGGGATGTCATCTCCGTCCTGTTGTTTTTACCGGAAAAGGTATGTCTTGATGACAGTTGCGCCTTGACTACGGCGGTGGAATGTCCGTTCATCTGGGCAGACATGACCATACCCGGAATTCTTGAAGAAAAGTTGTCCTCCGCGTTAAAAGCGGTGTTGGGGGAGGAGCTTCCCGCTGATTTTCACGCCTCGGTGACGCCCTCCGCCGATTTGCGGTTCGGGGATTACCAGAGCAACGCCGCCATGGTGCTTGCCAAGCGGTGCCGCACGAATCCCCGCGCGCTCGCCCAGCAGGTGGCGGACCGGATAGGGCAGGATGCCGTGTGCTCCCTGGAGATTGCCGGGCCCGGATTCATCAATTTCCGCATCAGGCCGGAATTTTACGCAGCGCGCCTGCTGGCCATGCTGGCGGATGACCGGCTGGGGGTGGAAAAAGTGCAGGACCCCAAAACCATTGTCATTGACTTTTCCGCTCCCAACGTCGCCAAGCCGATGCATGTGGGCCACATCCGCTCCACCATCATTGGTGACGCCCTTTCCCGCGTGGCCCGCTTCGTGGGGCACCGTGTGATTACGGACAACCACATTGGTGACTGGGGAACCCAGTTCGGCATGATTCTGTGGGGCTGGAAGAATATTCTGGATGAACAGGCGCTGGCCGCCAACCCCATTGACGAGCTGCTGCGGGTGTACAAGGATGTGAACCTGATGTGCAAGGAAAAGCCGGAACTGCTGGATACCTGCAAGGCGGAACTGGTGAAGCTCCAGGCCGGGGACGGGGAAAACCTGGCCATCTGGAAACGCTGCGTGGAAGTTTCAAAATCCGGCCTTTCCAAGATTTACGACCAGCTTGACATCCATTTTGATTACTGGCTGGGGGAAAGCTTTTACAATGATGCCCTGGCCCCGCTGGTGGACGGCATGATCGCCGCCGGAATGGCCCGGGAGAGCGACGGCGCCATCTGCGTGTTTTCCGACGGTTCCGTGCCTCCCAATGAAGACCCCTTCCTCGTGCAGGAAAAGGGGGAATGGCGCGCCAACCCCTGCATCATCCGGAAAGCGGACGGAGGCTTCCTGTACGCCACCACGGACCTCGCGACGCTGGACCACCGCATCAGGACGTGGGGCGCGGATTCCATCTGGTACGTAGTGGGCGCCCCGCAGGCCCTGCATTTCAGGCAGATTTTCTCCACGCAGCGCCGCCGCGGCATGGACGGGGACTACCGGCACATCGCGTTCGGCTCCATTCTGGGGGATGACCGCAGGCCGTTTAAGACGCGCTCCGGAGATACGGTTTCCCTGCAGGATGTGCTGGATGAAGCCATTGAACGCGCGGCCCGCGTGGTGGAGGAGAAGAGCCCGGACATGCCGGAGGAGGAAAAGAAGCGCGTGGCGGAAGTGGTGGGCATAGGCGCCGTAAAATTCGCGGAGCTTTCCCAGAACCGCATGACGGATTACGTTTTTAACTGGGACAAGATGCTGGCCCTTCAGGGAGATACGGCCCCGTACCTCCAGAACTCCTACGTGCGCGTCCGCTCCATCTTCCGCAAGCTGGACGGCGGGCCTTTGGACTGGTCCGCCCCCATTCAGCTTTCGGAAGACGCGGAAATCCATCTTGCCCGGCTTCTGGCCCGCTACGGGGAAGTGGTGCCGCAGGTGTTGGACGACTGCCGTCCGAACGTGCTGGCCGCCTACCTGTTTGACCTGGCCAGGGCTTTCCATTCCTTCTATGAGGCGTGCCCGGTCCTGAAGTCGGAAGGGACGGTGCGGCACTCCCGCCTGGCCCTGTGCGAGCTGACCGCCCGCACGCTGAAGCACGGGCTGGGCCTGCTGGGCATCCAGCTCCCGGACAGGATGTAACCGTTTCTTCCGTATGGCCGCCTCTTTCCTCCATGTCCTGCTGACCGCCGCCGTGGCGGGATGTTCTTCCGCCGCTGCGGACGGGGCACACGGGTACTGGATGAACAGCCCGTCCCTGAACGGCTGGCGGGAAGCCGTCTTCCGCGCCGGCGTTCCGGCGCAGCCTGCCGTGCTGCCGCCCGGCGTGGAGCCGATGATGGTGGGTTCCTCATCTCCCGCCGCGCAAATGCTGGTGCTGGAGGGAATGACGCATCTGCTCACGTTCGGGGACATGAGGGCTTTCCTTAAATTTGACGCCGCTCTCCGTCTGGACCCGGACTGCCTCATGGCCCACTGGGGCAGGTGCATGAGCCTGATGGGCGCGGGGCCCGCCTTCCAGAACCAGCGCGTCCATTCCATGAAGCACATGAAAGAGCTGGCGCTGCGCCCGGACTGCCCGGAACGGGAACGCGCTTATGCGGATGCCCTGGCCGTGCTGCTGATGGATGGCCCCGTGAAGGCGCGGGAAGCGTGGAAAACCATCTGTTCCACCTGGAAGCGCGACCCATACGCCCCCCTCTTTTACGCCATGCTCCTCCGGGACGGCTTTGACGGGCAGGGCAACCCCGGAGAAGGGCAGAAGGAGGCCGTCCGCGTGGTGGAAGACGTCCTGAAGGAACGCCCCGGCTCCCAGGCCGCCCTGTTCATGCGCGCCCTGCTGGAAGAGGTGGCGCCATCCATTTATCCGGCAACGGTGGAAACCGCCCGCAGGGCCGTGTCCGCCAACCCCTTTTCCGCATCCGCCCATCATTTACTGGGCCATTGCCTGTTCCGCACGGGAGATTATGAAGGGGCATCCGCCGCGTTCAAGGAGTCTGAAAATCTGTGCCTGGCCTGGGAGAAGGCGGAAAACGTGTCTCCCGCGCTTGATGACGCCTACTTCCGTTCCATCCTTTACCGTGCCGTTTCCGAATTCTGCGCCGGCCGTTACAAAAGGGCGGAAGCCATCGCCTCCAGAGCCGCTTCCGTTCCCCTGGACAAAAAGCATCCGTTGGCTCCCGGAACCCTCCTTCAGCTGTGGGAGGCCAGGACGCTGCCTGCGCGCCTGATGCTGGCCCGGCCCGGCCTTCCCCGGCAGGCCCTTGTGCTCAAGGCTTCCGGGTCCTCTCCCCAAAGGGTTTCCGGATTTGAGCAACGGCATGACCGCAGTGGCCTCCCAATACATGGGCGCATGCTACGCCGCAAGGCAGGGCAGAACGGACGCCGTGGCGTCCGCCTTTGACAAGATGTCCGGCATTCTGCGGCTGCTGATGGACGGCGCGGACGCCGCCCGGAGGCAGATGAGCGTCTCCTACTGGGCGCGCTGTCTCCAGACGGGCAGCCTGTATTCTTCTGAAATCCGCTCCCTCATGTTCCCGGATTCCGCCAATGTCTGGATGTCCGAGGCCATACGGAGCCAGCGTTTTTCCTCCCTGCTCCTGCCTCCCGTAGTGCCATACCCTGCGGAATGGGTGCTGGCCCGCGCCTACCTGAAGGCCGGAAAATTCCGGGAATGCGCGGATATGTGCGAACAGGCGCTGAAACGCTTCCCGAACCATGCCGGAGTGCTGGAGACCCTGGACAAGGCCCGTTCTTCCGGAAAATAATTAGGAATAAACGTGGGGGAGCGGTTTTGATGCCCGGTTTCCTCATGGATGGATTGGAGATGGCATTCCCCCTCATCACGATGGAACATGACGTCCAATCCCGGGACAGGAAGCTTGTTCATCTTGAAAAATAAGCCTGCGGTGATAAAAAAGGGGCGTGAAGCCGTGCCCGGAAGGTTGCGGGTTCCTTCTCCGCCGCTATGAAGATGTTCGGTCCGCATGCCCCGGAGGCCGGATCCGCCGCAGCATTCATCAAGATGCTCAGCAGGTTGCGGCTGTTCCGCCGGATGTTCCTTAAACATGGTAAGTTTTATTTTTTCATGGCTGTTGCGGCAAATACCGGAACGCGTCCGTTTTCATTTTCAATAACATCATACATCAAGCAATATGAACCATCCCTATCTGGACCCCTCCTTTCTGGTTTCCTGGTCCCGGCTTACGCCGGAGGCCATCAGGCCGGACATCACGGAAGCCATCTCCCGCGCCAAAGAGAATATCCGGACCATTTGCGACCAGCCGCTGGAGTCCCTGACTTATGAAAGCACCTTCGGCGCTCTGGAAAAGGCCTCCGAGGATCTGCACCTGGGCTGGGGCCGTATCATGCACCTGGACTCCGTCAATGACGAACCCGCCCAGAGGGAGGCCATAGGGGAAATGTTGCCGGAAGTGGTGGCTTTCTCCTCCTCCGTGCCGTTGAACCCGCGCCTGTGGACGGTGCTGAAAGCCGCGGCCTCCTGTGACTGGGTGAAAAGCCTTTCCCCCGTCAGGCAGCGTTTCATCCAGGAAACGCTGGCGGACTTCCGCGAGAGCGGGGCGGACCTGCCGGACGACGTGAAGCCGGAATATGCGGAGATAGAAGCCCAGCTCTCCCTGAAGACCAAGAAATTCGCGGAAAACGTGCTGGACTCCACCAACGCCTGGGAACTCATTGTGGAAGATGAAGCGGAACTTTCCGGGCTGCCGGATTCCGCGAAGGAAGCCGCCCGCCTGGATGCCCTGGCCAACGGCCACGGCACGGAAGAAGCCCCCCGCTGGCGCTTCACCCAGAAATTCACCTCCCTCCAGCCTGTCATGCAGTTTGCGGACTCGGACAGCCTGCGCCGCCGCATGTGGGAGGGCTCCTGTTCCATCGGGAAGGGCGGAGAATACGATAATGAAGCCCTTATCGCTGAAATCCTGGAACTGAGGGACAGGAAAGCCCATTTGCTGGGGTACGGCTGCTTTGCGGATTACGCCACTTCCCGCCGCATGGCCGGGAGCGGAGCCAACGCCCTGAAATTCATCAACGACCTGCATGACAGGGTGAAGCCCTCTTTCCTGAAGGACATGGAAGCCGTTCGCAGGTACAAGGAGGAAAAAACAGGAAAACCCGTGGAAAAGCTCTCCCCGTGGGAAACCGGATACTGGTCTGAAAAACGCCGCCGCGAATTGTACGCTTTTGACGAGGAAGACCTGCGCCCGTATTACTCCGTGGAAAAAGTCATGGAAGGGCTCTTTTCCATCTACTCCGGCCTGTACGGCATCACGGTCACGCCGCGTCCCACGGTGGCGTTCAAGCCCGGTGAATCCGGGGAAGCGCCGGAAGGCGCGGTGGAGGTGTGGCATCCGGACGTCCTGTTCTATGAATTGCATGATGCGGAAAGCGGGGAACACCTGGGTTCCTTTTATGCGGACTGGCATCCGAGGGACTCCAAGCGCGCCGGAGCGTGGATGAACTACCTGAGCGTAGGGGAACCTCCGCACGGCGGAAAACCCCGCGTTCCCCATCTGGGTCTCATGGTCGGCAACATGACCAAGCCCGTAGGGGACAAGCCCGCGCTGCTGTCCCACCGGGAGGTGGAAACCATCTTCCATGAATTCGGCCACCTGCTGCACCAGCTCCTTTCCGATGTGGAAGTGAAGTCCCTGTCGGGCACCAACGTTGCCTGGGACTTTGTGGAACTGCCCTCCCAGATTAATGAAAACTGGTGTTGGGAGCGTGAATCCGTGGACCTCTTCGCCGCCCACTATGAAACGGGTGAAAAAATACCGGACGAACTGTTCTCCAAAATGCGCGCCGCCCGCAATTATATGAGCGGCACGGATTTCATGCGCCAGCTCTGCTTTGGCAAGCTGGATCTGGAGCTTCACGTAAACTGGCCTCAGTACAAGGGTGTTCCGCTGGAAGAAACGGATGAACGCATTCTGGCGGATTACCGGGTGCCGATGACGGACCGCGGCCCTTCCGTGGCGCGCCGCCTGACCCACATCTTCGCGGATCCCACGGGTTATGCTTCCGGTTATTACTCCTACAAATGGGCGGAGGTGCTGGAAGCGGACGCTTTCAGCCGCTTCCTGAAAGAAGGAGTGCTGAATCCCCGGACCGGGCGCGACTTCCGCCGCTGCATCCTCAGCAAGGGCAACAGCAAGCCTGCTGCTGAACTCTACCGCGACTTCATGGGCCGTGATCCGGACGCGGAAGCGTTGCTTGTCAAATCCGGCGTTCTTTAACCTCTCTACCCATATTATCTGCACAATCCTTATGCCTGAACAAAAGAGACTCTCCCTCGCCGGCATCGGGTGCGGTTCCCGTACGCGCACCTACATGAAGCTGGCCATGGAACAAAAAAACCGCTACCGCATTGCCGCCGCGGCGGATCCCGTCAAACAGCGCACGGAAGCCGTTCGCGACTTTGCCCCGGAGGAGGAACGGGATTCCGTCCGCCTGTTCAAGGATGCCGCTTCCCTGCTGGCGGAACCGCGCCTGGCGGACGTGGCCATCATCGGCACGCAGGACGACTACCATTACGCTCCGTGCAGGAAGGCCATGGAGCTGGGCTATCATGTCCTGCTGGAAAAGCCCATCGCCAAGACGCTGAAAGAAGCGCTGGAGCTGAGGGATACGGCGCGCCTGCTGAAGCGCCGCGTGGCCGTGTGCCACGTGCTGCGCTACACCCAGTTTTACCGGACCCTGAAAAAAATCATCGACAGCGGGGAAATCGGGGAAGTCATCACCTTCAATGCCAATGAAGGCGTGGGGGCGTGGCACTTTGCCCACTCCTTCGTGCGCGGACACTGGGGCAACAGCAAAACCTCCACTCCCATGATCGTTGCCAAATGCTGCCATGACATGGATATCCTCTACTGGCTCATGGGCCGGCGTAAATGCCTTTCCGTCGCCAGCTTCGGGGAGCTTACCTTCTTTACGAAAAAGACGCTCTCCTCACCCCGGCCGGAACGCTGCACGGACTGGACCACCCCGGTGGGGGAAGACCCCTGGGACGCCCGCAAATACGCCACGGACGACGAATGCAAACGCTGGCTGGGCATGGTATATGACCGGGCGCAGGAAGCTACCGCAGAGGAAATCTGCGAATGGCTGAAAACCTCCCCGTGGGGCAGGGACTACCTCCAGTGCGACAACGACCAGCCGGACCATCAGGTTTCTATCATGCGCTTTGAGGGAGGCTTGACGGGCACGTTCACGATGACGGCTTTCGAACAGGGGCGCCACATTGAAGTGTATGGCACCAAAGGCAAAATCCGAGCCGGAGTCTTCTACAAGGAAAACGGCCCCGGTGAAATAACCGTGACGCCCCACTTTGGTGGAAAAACCCGCGTGGTGGAGCTGGAGGAACTGGCCGGAGGCTACCAGGGGCACGGCGGCGGCGACTGGGGATTGATTGAGGCTCTGTATGATGACATGCTGACGGTGCCCTCTCCGGAAGATATGACCACTTCCATTGAGGAATCCGCCCATTCCCATGTGATGGCCTTTGCCACGGAACACGCCCGGCTGAGCGGGCAGGTGGTAGATGTTGCTGACTTCGAACGCAAGGTCGCGGAAGGCATCCTGAATTATTGATGCGGTTTTCCTCCTTGTGGGAGAGGAAAAGGCGCAGGCATCCAAAATGCCTGCGCCTTTTTGTATATAAAATACTCTCCTTTCTTAGGCGAATTTAGAATCCGCATTTCGAATGCAAAGAATGAAACATTTTTGGTACAAAGAATGATTCAGTCATTGGCATTTCATCTCATTATGTATGTAATGCATTAATAATTTAATCTAAAAATTATTTTCATGGGGAGAAGCGCCGTTTTTCTTCCCTTCTGTGTTTCCATAATGGGCGAAGGGGACAATTCGTTTTTTTTTCCGTTCGGGACTGGAGGAAAAAAAACATGGTAACAGATTCAGTTATCTACATTTTTGATTCTTTTATGTTGACACCGGATTCTAAATCCGGTACGGATTTTTTTGTCATGAGAAAAAACACTTTGTCTTTTAGCCGCCTTGGCATTGTCTTCTCTATCAAATGCTGCCTCGTTTTCTCTGGATCTTTCTCCAACCGGGGGCGGGGCTCAGAACACCGTATCCCTTGACGGAATAACACCCCAGGATATCTTTGGTTATGAAACCGATGTCTGGCATGGAACTATAACGAAAAGCGCTTTGTCGGGCCAGGTGTCGTTAAACGATGGTTCCCTTGGTCTTCAACTCGGCGGAGTAGCCGATGTCGGCAAGGGAAATTTTGCCGGTCTCAAATTTGACATGCCTTCAGGAGTGGAGTCAGCCAAGATGTCTTTTACGATTACTTACACCTCTGCTTGGGGAGCCGCAAATTTCAACTGCGATTATACCTGCAATGTGTATGGATTCACGGCCGAGGGAACATCCACGGTCATAGGAACATGGTCTTTGCAAAATGCCAAAGCTTCTCTTACCCAGAATGAGCCTGTTGATGTCTCTTTCGACCTGCAGTTGGACCCCGATGCGAATTATTCTTCTTTTGGCTTAATATTCAATAATACCCGTGTGGCCAATGCCGGCGGCATGGGGTGTGAGATCAGCAATATTCTTATTTCCGGGGGAGCAGTGCCGGAACCGGCTACGGCCTCTCTGGGACTTCTTGGCCTGGGCGCTCTTCTTCTGCGCCGCCGCAGAAACTGATGACGGGCATACAAATGATTATAACCGGGCAGACTGTGTCAAAGCCGGTTTTATGTGAGGAGGGGATGAATTATCCCCTCCTTTTTTACTTTACTTTCATTCCACGCAGTTTTTCCGGTTTGATGGACAGGGACGGATGAAATGGTCAACAGCATTGATAATTAAGGTATTTTTCAAAAGAGCCGCTTATTTGCTGATGACGTTTTTTTGAGAATGCCTCCCGGCCCGGAGCGGCATGGCCCCGGATTAGAAGTTTCGCGTATCCGTGCCGCACCGGCCGGCTGGCTAGTTGTGTAAGAATGCGCGAATTTCAAAATCATTTACTTCCCTTGAAACAGGCAAGGCCGCTTTAAAAAATCGCGTCCGCTTCGCACACATTATTTTCTGCCGTCTGCAGAAACCTGCGCCAAAAATTTGTGTTCTGCCGCCATTCCGTGGCATTTCCGGAACGGGAAAGGAGCCTATTTCTTCTTCGTGTTGAGTTTTTCCCTTACCCGTTCCACATTGGCAAGGGCGTCTTCATTCCCCAGCTCCGCCGCCCGTTCATACCACTTTTGGGCTTCGGCCAGGTCTTTGGCTACGCCGGTGCCGCGTTCATACATGGAACCCAGGTTGTTCATGCACTTGGCGTCGTCCTGTTCCGCCCCCTTGATGTAAAACTGATAGGCCAGGGCCATATCCTGCGGGGTGCCGAGGCCTTCTTCATGCAAGTAGCCGAGCAGGAAATGCATGCCGGGCACCGCATGCGTCTGGTTCTCTTCCAGATCGGTCAGAATATCCAGCGCCAATTTCGGGTCCGGCTCCAGATCCTCGCCCTTGATGAGCAGGCGCGCCTTCTCCACCAGAGCCTCCGGATCCCTGGTTTCCGCGGCTTTCAGTACATAATCCTTGTGCAGTTCCCTGTTCGGCTGCACGCCGATGCCCTGCCCGTAATAGCGGGCCAGCCTCTTGAAACCGCGTACGTCCTCCTTTTTCACCAGGGCGGTGGCTGCCGTCATGGCAGAGGCCAGAAGCTGCTGCCGTTCCGCAGGCTCCTGCACATTCCCTGCCACGGTTTCATAATAATTGGCCAGCTCGTCCAGTGCCGTCAGGCTGCCGAGTTCCACAGCCTGTTCCCAGAACTTCACGGCTTCCGGATTGATGGTTTTCGGGGCCGGGGCCTGGCGTTCCCTGCCGGACGGGGTCATCCAGGGAGGAACGGTTCCGGCATCCGCCGGAGTATCTTCCCCCTTACCCTTCTGTTCCGGTTTCCGGAGCCACGGCGGAGTGTTGGCGTCCCCTCCGTTCAGGGTCAGCTTGACATGCTGGCAGGCGGAAGTTGATCCATTGTCCAGGGCCGCTGTTTCCCCCGTATTCTGGGGATAGGCCGCCTGGTTGGCCAGGAAAAGCAGGGAGGGGATATGCCCCCGTGCCGCCAGACCGTGCATCATGGCGCTGTAAGGCTGCAGGTTCTCATTGTTGGAACTCCACATGTCCGCCGCGTCCACATGTCCTTTCAAGGCTCCCCGGAACATCCAGGAATCCCCCTCGGCCATGCGTTTTTCCAGGCCGAATTCATAAATGAGGGCGCGGCCGAGCACATACATGCCGCAGGAATCTCCCTGTCCGGCGGAAAGCCGGGCCCAGGCCAGGGCTTCCGGGTAGCCGGATTCTTCGCTCCTGTAACTGAATAACATCAGGTATGCCAGATCCGCCTGGCTGCGGGCGTTCCCCCCCTGAGCTTTTTTACGGAGGGTGGCGGTCAGCTGTTCCCATTGTTCCGGCGTGACGTATTCGGAAATTCCTTTCAGCGTGATGAAATCTCCTGCGGCGGCTTTTGCCAGGCAATCGTTCAGCAGCGTTCTGGCAGGTTCTGCGGACGGTTTGTCCATTAAGTCCGGGTTTTCCATTTGGGCCAGGCGCAGCCTGGCCAGGGGGGTGGCCTTCCTCCGCCGCCTGCCTGTACCATACGCGCATATTTTCCCGCGCTTCATGGGCCTTCCCTACGGAATCCAGTGTATTGGCCAGTTCCTCCTTCCACAGCTCGCCCAACTGTACGCTGGAATCTGCGTCCCCAAGCTGAGAGGCCAGCTCAAGCTCCTTATGCGTCTTGGCGTAGGGGGGAAGCTGGTTGAGTTTTTTCTGGGGGAAGGAAAGAGGTTCCTTCAGGTATGGCATGCCCCGTTCGTCATGAAGGGACAGCAGATCAAGGGCCGTCTTGCGCAGCTCCTGTTCCTGCGGGGGCTGCGCTTCGGAAATTAACTGGGCGTACCAGGCACAGGCGTTATTGCTGCCCAGTTTCCTGGCCTGCTCGAACAAAGGCTGGAGGAGGGAGCTTTTCCCTCCCCCTGTTTTTTCCTTCATGCCGGCGGAGAGGTCCGCCAGCAGAGTTTCCAGATCCCCTCTGGAGCGCAGTTCCGCCAAAGCTTTCCGGCCTGTGCCGGTGCGGCCCCCTTCGTCAATTCCGCCAGAAGCCGCATGGCCCCCGCGTGCCCCTTTTCCGCAGCCCGGGAAAGGGATTGAATGGCCGTATCCCTCCATCCCCTGCCGTCCTTGCCGTCCAGGGCAAGGGCCAGTTCCCCTATCCGCGCCAGAAGAACCGGTTTGGCGTTTTTCCGGTATTGCTTCAGGGTCTCGATAACGTTGGCGGGATTTTCCTCCAGCCAATCCACTTTGATGAAAGCGAGCTGGGCCAGCGCATCCTGGTCGCCGGAAGCGGCCTTCTTTTCCAGGGGGGCCAGGTAGCGTCTCAACTCGGCTTCCGGAAGATCCGTGACGGTGTACAGGGCCGTAACGGCATCCATGTCTCCCTTTTCCGCAAGCTTGCGGCAGGCAGCCAGCCATTCCGCATGTTCCGGTTGCATGGGTTGCGCCTTGAAAATCCCGAAAATCCCGTAAGGATCCGTCATCATGAGCTTGGGTGCCGGATGGCCGGATGCCGTGGCCGCATCACGGAAAAAATGCTGCATATGTTCCAGGCAGGCCAGCGGCAGGTCTCCACGGTTCAGGTAATAAAGCCCCATCCAGTATTCCCCGGCCAGCATATTGGCACGGAAGTCTCCAGCCGCGGCTTTGTCCAGCACTTCCCCGTACGTCCAGCCGCCGTCCATAGGCAGTTGGGAGAGGTCCCGGACCGGAGCGTATTTCACCTGCCCGGGAGGATTTGCCGCTGCGGCGGACGGAATGTCCTGGCCATAAGCCGGAACGGAAAAAATAAAGGGAATAAGCAAAAGACGGGCTCGCATGGGTCAACTCTTTTCTAGCAGGAAAAACCTCTGCCCTACAAGCGTTTTTCACGTGTCTGAATGTTTAATTATTGGTCATGTCACGTTCTTTTTTTAAAGAAAAAAATGGAGTGGGACCGGGTGGTTCCGAAGACGCGTGCGGAAGCCCGCAAGGCGGAGGAAAATGGCTTCCTGGGAGACGGGATGAATGAAGTGGGCAAGGGATTGGGGATTCCAACCCCGCCGTATTTCTTCATTCCATCAGGTCCGGATTCTTTTGATGAATATCCCCGGAAGATTACCTTTTAGTAAATTCCCTTCAACTTTTCCGGATGATCGCTCAACTGGGAGCGCAGCCGGTTTCTGTCCAGCTTTCCCATGACCGTGAGGGGGATGGGCGTTTCCATGACGGCGCGGATGCGCTGGGGGCCTGGGGCCGACGCATTCCACTCGCGGCAGGCCTGCTCCAGGGGGGCAGCGGAAGGGCCGCAGGCGACCAGTTCCATTCCGGCACGTGGATGTGGAACCGCCTCCACGACAGCCTCCGGGACGCTGCGGCGCAAAACGTCCTGAACGGCATCCGGATCCACCAGTTCCCCCAGGACTTTGACAAGTCTGTCCGCCCGGCGCAGAAAGGTCAGCAAACGCCCTTCCAGGCGCACCAGGTCGCGGGTGCTCCACCACTCCTGCGGAGCGACTCTTTCCAGAAGGAACCCTCCATGAGCCTGCGTCAGCAGGCGGCCGAACAATTTGCCTTTCCCCTGGAAGCGCAGGAGGCCGCCTTTGTCCGTCTGAGCTTCCCAATGGGGCAGAAGGGAAAGGCGGTCCGTATGGAAGGAATCTCCGGGAAGGGCCGTGGCTAATTGGGAGCCAGCTTCCGTCATGCCGTAGCTCTGCACTACGGGCCAGCCAAGGGTGCGTGCTTTCCGTCCCGTCTCCGTGTCCAGCGCGCCGCCGCCTACGATAATGCATCCGGCGGTGGAAGGCGCGCGGAGGCCGAGGCTGACCAGATCCACTACCTGCGTGGGGACCAGGGAGGACCATCTGGCTCCGGAACTTTTCATCAGGTCGGCATAAGCCTGCGGGCACCACTTTCCGCGGAGCGTATGGACGGCGGTTCCGGCCAGGGCCGCGCGCAGGTAAATCATGGCGCCCCCCACATGCCATACAGGCAGCGGGCAGCACCAGTCCCCGCTTTCCGCATGTAAATGTTCCAATGCCCCGCGCGCGCATATGTCCAGGGCGCGGCGGGTAAACAAAATGGCTTTGGGCGGAGAACCGGAAGAGCCGGAGGTGGCGAAGGCTGTGATTCCGTCCATGCCCCGGAGGGAAAGAAAGGCGGCGGCCTCTTCCGCCCAGCCCCTCAAATGGGGCGGGGCCATCACGCAGGGCCGTTGCCACGGTCCCAAGGCAGGGGTGTTCCGGTGGCGGGCATGGCGGCGGCAGTTTACCGGAGGGCTTTTCTGCGCAGGGTGTGCCAGCGTTCCTCCATGCGGGGCTTCAAATGATGCTCAATCCATGCATAGGCTGCTTCCAGGCCGCCCGCTTTGAAAGTGCGGCCTATCTCCGCTTCCACGCCTGTGGCGTTGCCGGTGCGGCGCAGAAAATCATTGCTGGTGAATTCTACGAAAAGCTTGCCGTTGATCGCTCCTTCCTCCGCCAGAATCCATTCCCTGACGTACAACGCCAAAATGGCGTCCCCTACCCATGCCTCTGCGCGGAGGCGTTCTTCTGTAGCCTTGTCCATATGATGGTTCATGAAAATCTGGCAATGGCGGTTTTCCTTCCCAGAGGATCCCTGATGGGAGGCGGAGGCACGCCGGGGGCCTTGTCTCCAGAGGGGGGAAGCCGGTTGGCGGTTTTCCCGCGGGAGCTCCGGCAGGTTGTCTGCGGGGGAGGCGGGAGCTCCCGGCATTGGCGGATTTTCCTTGTTGCCCTGTGGCGCAGGCGTGGCTCCCGGAACCAGGGGCACGTCCAGCACTCTGTCCTGGGCCGCGCGGCGGTTGGCGGCGTCCTTGGCTTCCAGAGACTTGCGGAGTACCGTTTCCGATTCCGAATTCCAGTACCCGGAATCCAGTTCAATATAAATATTGGAGTAAGGCAGGGATGTCTTGGTTTTAATGACCAGAACGTTGAATTGCCTGGCCGCGTCTTCGATCAGGGAATTGATCGTACGGCTCATCAGTTCAAAATGCTGGCGCCCAGGAAGCATTTTATTGATATTGTTGCGGTAGCGCTTAATGCCGGGAGCATAGTCCTCCGTAACGCTGCGCAGCTCCGAGCTGATCATGATGCGGGGCACCACGTGGGCTTCCTCTTCCAGCATATTCAGCACATCCAGGAGTACTTCGTCCGACGTCTTGTCGGAAACCATGGTTCTGATGCCGGTTCCCGTGTAGGCGGGAAAGGAGGATTCCGCGATGACAATCCAGTTCCTGGCCCCCACGATTGCCAGGTTTTTATATAACTGCTCCTTCCATTCCCGCTCTGCCGGGTTGGCGTCCTGGCAGCCGCTGAGCAGGCTGATGATGCATATGGGCAGGATGAGTCGGGTCATGGGTGGGACCCCGCCTTGCGGGGCTGGAAAATGGGCTAGAATTTATGGGACCGGGGTTCGCGGCAGGCACTGGGGCAGCGGCCTTGTTCCGTAGCGAACGGCGCTCCCTGGGTGGGAGCCGCCTCCGTAAAGGCGACGCCCGGCAGTTCAGTAGGTACGCCTTGAACAGGGAAATCCTTTCGCAGAGGGAAATAAGGATAACCTTCCCACATCAAAATGCGGCGCAAATCAGGATGACCTGAGAACTTGATGCCCATCAGGTCCCATGCTTCACGTTCGTGCCAGTTGGCGGACTGGAAAATTTCTGTGACGCTGGGCACTTCTTCGCCATCGTCCACCTTCGTCTTGAGGCTCAGGTTCGCTCCCGTTTCCGACTGTGTCAGCGTGTAGTTGACTTCAAAGCGGGGGCTTTCCCCCATATTGTCCACGGAAGAAAGGTTAACCAGCATATCAAACCCGGCGGAATCCCGCAGCCAGCGGACAACATCCGCCACGGCTTGGCGCGCGACGGTCAGCGTAATATCTCCGCGGAATTCGTAGCGGTCCGTGATGATGTCTTTCCCAAAGCGGTTTTGGGCGTTGTCTGCGGCGGTTTTAATCTGTGATTCTAGAGAAAGCATGGAGAAAAAATGGTAAAAGTGAACGGAAGAAACGTTTGAAAAAACTTATTCAAGGGGCATTTCCGTGTTGACCGGGACGGGAGCGTTGGCTTCGCGAGGTTCTTCCTTCTTGAAGAAAGTGCGTGCGGGCTGCTGGGTATCCAGCTTCTTGCGCAGGGTGAGCAGGGCTTCCAGAATAGCCTCCGGACGGGGCGGGCAACCGGAAATGTAAACGTCCACGGGAAGAATCTTGTCCACGCCTTGGAGTACGGAATAGGAGCGGAACATGCCGCCGGTGGAAGCGCACGCGCCCATGGCGATGCACCACTTGGGTTCCGGCATCTGGTCCCAGATGCGGCGGACGGCCAGGGCCATTTTATAAGTGACGGTGCCGGCTACAATCATCACGTCCGCCTGGCGGGGGGAAAAACGTGTCACTTCCGAGCCGAAGCGGGAAAGGTCATACCGGGAACAGGCCACGGCCATGAACTCAATGGCGCAGCAGGAAAGACCCATCGGCATGGGCCAAAGGGAATTTTTACGAATCCAGTTGATGGCGGCGTCCAGGGTGGTATAGACAAAATTGCCTTCCGCATTGGAGTCCAGTACTCCCGTTTCGTAAATATTCGGTTCGTTCGTGGTGACCATGATAACAGATGATTCTTGCTGAAGCCAGATTAGCGAGATGCCTTCAACTCTCAAGCCTTAATTTGGTTCAGCCATGATTTTCTGCGGCCTGTTCCGGCCCTGTTTTCCGGCATTCCGGGAGGGGGGATGAATAAACCCGCACAGGGTTTCCCCCGTGCGGGTTTTTTATCCAACTATATTACCTATGAAACTCAGAACTCCCCATAATGGGCGGCGGTCTCTCTACCTCCCGCCGCCCGGTTTGTTGCTGATGCAGGTTAGAGTCCCGGACAGGAGCATCCGTTCAAAAAGAAGAAATTTGTATGACAAAAATCCGGGTATATATTTTAAAATGATTGATAATAAATAAATTATATAGCTATTCCCTTTCAGGGAGATACGGGGTAGGGGCTTCATTTCTTTGTGGCGCCTGTGAGGAAAATGGCGGAGCGGAACGGACGGAGAGGCCGTTTACGTTTTTCCCGTTCCTGAAGGCGCGGATGGAGAGGTGCGCGATCAGCCAGAGGCCCAAAGTAATACAGGCTACAAGAGCTGGCGGGCTTTCCGTAATATCCCATAAAAATAGAATAACCAGTTCTGCAGTCAGTAAAAAAAGCCCCATGAAACGCCAGTACGGTGATTCTCCCTTATGCTTGGCGCGAGGAGAAAAATCAGCAAGAAGGGACGGGATATCCAGCAGGAAAACGAGAAAATCAAGCATGGTATTTGTTATGATAAACCGGGAAAACAAATATAGGGTTCTCTTTATTCATTTTATTTGTTCGGCATCCGGCAGTCAAGAGGCGGCTATCTGTAAATAGTCCTGGTACAGTTTCGTCCATGGCTGGCGACTGTCCCGTTGACGGTGATTTTCTTCATGTACCTTCGTTCCTGGCGGTCGTAGCCGCATTCCAAGATGGTCGCTCCGTCTCGGCTGGTGAAGCTCGCCGTGCGGTTGGCTGCGTAGGAGAGTTCTTAGGCCAATTCCTGTGCCGTCTTGCGGTTACCGATGTTGTCGCAGCTGTAACCGTAGGAGGGGACGGCATCCAGGCCATCATAGCTCAGGCTGCTGGAGACAAGCATGATTTCTCTCGGAGAAGCAATTTTATCATATACAAATTCTTCTTGATACGAATCAATCTATGTTACTGTTTAATTTTTTTCTTAATTCATTATAAATATTTTCATGTATTTTATATTTGTTTTGAATTTCTTTTATCAAATGTTTGATTGTCGTCCGTTCCAGATGATTAATTTGTAAAGAACCAATCTTTTTTTCTATCATATCTATTTTTTTTGAGCAATTCGCAATCTGATATCGACATGATTTTCATAAACAATTCCAAATCATTAATTTTGTATATATCCAATAAATATGAAATTAAATAGAGTATATCTGATTTATTATCATTTAAATTATTTACGTAATTAATAATTTTTTCCTTGGCGGAAACAGCAGAACTTGGATCCTCTATGCCGTTGCATAAGGTATTTTTTGATTTTATTTGATTAACATGATTTTTCATAGAGGAAAGATTGAACCATTTGTGATGGTTCAATCTTTCTATCTCCGCCAATAGCATAATATGATATAAAGCTCCCTTTTGAGATTTAAAAAAATCTTTCAAAGGATTTTCATTTAAAACAGTATATAAAATAATAGGAAATTCGGAAGAGTGTGAAAAAGTGGATTTTTCATCCGTGCAGCTCTGCAATGTGACAATCATTTTTTCGCAAAAAATTGCATATTCATTAAATTTTTGATTATCTCCATAAACTATTGTTGATGTGAAAATAATAGGAATTATTATATATTTTGACATAATATGATTTTTTAGATTTCGAAAGTTTCGTCGTATACCGGATGGCGATATATTGTTGCAATAAATCTTAATTCATAACAATTTCGTGAAGATGTATAAAATTGAATAGGCATTTATAAATTTTTTCTCTGTCTCCTGCGTTTGTCTTGCGGTTGCCGATGTTATCGTAGCTGTACTGTAGGGGTGGTGTTCAGGGTAACTCCGGTGAGTTTGTTTCTGCCTTGTAACTGAAACTGTCGCTGTGGACGGATTCCGTTCCCCGCCACTGCGTGCGTATGGTCGCGTGTCCCAGGGCATCATAGCTCTTAATACAGAATAAGAAAGACTTGCTATTGCATCAATTAGAAAATAAAAATCCGTAGAATATATTATATTTTTTGACTAAAACTATTTTTCCCATATCTTAAAAAATCCATTGCATATTGCAATCATGTCATTCATGACAATTTTTAAAAGCAGAAGATTTATAATAATCATTATTTTTTATTTCCTCACACTATTTTTTACATTTTCCCAATTATTTATGATGAGTTCATACTCATGCGGGAAAGAAGGATAATTTATATTTTCGGTTATTATACTTTCTGCTATCAAATATTCCATTTAACCATATCCAGTCTTGAGAAATTGAATACTGAATGTGTATATTTTTTCGTATTAATCAGTTGAATAGTTTTCAAAAAAATTAAATCTAGTCACACAATGATCATCTCCAAAAGAAAATTCTTGACGTGTGTTCTTTTGCTCCTTTTCTGCAAATGACAAATTGCTTCCTGATAGAAAAGAAAGATCTGTTAAAATGATTATTCATGTTTTCATAATTTTATTTAAATTGTTTTCCTTCTTATAAATTTTGTATCTGGAGATGAAAGTTCTTTAAACGATACAAAGATCATTCCTTTAGCGCTGCTGCTAGATAATAATGCGCCAAAACAATCTAAACCATAAGATTGCATTAAATATGTGTTATCTATTAATTTCATTACTTTATTTTTGTCATGTCCGTTATCTGTAGTAATGAGATCTCCAACTTTGATTTCTTCTCCTGAAAAATAATTTGCCATAATTTTTGTTACTTGATGGTTTCAATTCCTCCTTGGTAGGTCACCTGTATATTCAGGATAATAGGGATTGTTCGAAATTGTAGTTGTAGTACGTTTATCGAAACACCGGCAACCAGCTACTCTAGGAGACTGATTAACTGTAAAAATATGATAATGAGGATTCCAGCCGTTGTGTGCATGAGTTCTGCGACATTGCTGCTTTTGATATCCCACAGGTGGACGGGTTGTACGAGGCTGCCCGTGGAAGCCGCCTGTCCATAGGGGGAGTAATCGTAAGCTGCCGCGATCGTTCCCTGTGCGTCGAAGACCTCCGACACATTCTTGTTGAAGTCCACGCCGTAGCAGTAAAGGGAAGCGTCCTGCACGAGGGCCAGGGGGCGGGTGGCCACCGGTTCCAGAGGATCCCACAACAGTGTCCGGAGCACGTTACGGTTGTCCAGCATGTTCAAGGCGGCTATCTGCAAATAGCCCCGGTACAGGTAGCGTTCGTGGCTGGCGACCGTGCCGTTTTGGGGCACTTTTTTCATGTGCCTTCTGCCCATGTAGTCGTAGCTGCATTCTATTGCTGTGTTTCCATCTTTGCTGGTGAAGTTCACTGGGCGGTTACAGTAATTTCGTTTCTGCCGTAATTAATAACTACATCCTTCAGCAACAAGAACTCTTCTTTTTATTTTTAAATAATGAAGAGAATATTTTGTTTATTCGCACAACAAACTTAATTTAAATAATTATATTAATATATTTTCACTATTCATCCATTATATAATTAAATAAATAAAATTCAATATGTCCTATCATTAACCCTACCATTCCTGACAATATCAAAAAATAATAATGTTCATCGCATAAGATATAGCTTAACATGGCTCCTATTATAAGTCCGATAATCATCCCTGAAAAACAAGATAAGAATTTACTTATTTTATCACAAAAAACACGCCAAATTATCCAGCTGGTTATAGTCAATATAAATGTTACCGGAAATGAAAATATAATCATCGAAAATCCAGACATGAGAGCATGGTGAAAATTAGATACACATATGGAATATCCAATTCCAATAAGCCAAGGAGCCAACCCGCAAATTAACATGATATGGATTATGTTGTATATTAATCGCATTGAGAATCATTAAGTAACATATTCCAACCAATATCAGCGCCTCCTTCCGGAAATCCTAAAAAAGGGATAAAGGCTCGACTAGCATAACAAGTCACATGGGCTTTCAACCTACAGTTGTTTCTTTCTGAACAACACGAGATTTCTTGACACTGTTCTTCAGCATTTACCAGGCAAAGAGCTGTCGAAATGACTGCTATTGAAAACTGGTATTTCTTTAAAAAATCAATACATATGGATCTTGCCTTGTCTGGATAAGGATCAAGGACTTTTGATGAATTTTGACATGTGCATTTTGGTGCAGGTATGGAATATCTGCAAAATTCTGATGCTAAATCATCTGGGGTGAGCGGTGCAGAAGGAGGTATTCCGGGTGGAGTGTATTCACCATTGGGCCATACAATACCGCTATTACTTGTTGAAGTAGGAAATTCTGGATGGGGAATAGGCAAGTCAAATCCCAAGCCATTCCTATCCCTCTTATCTATTGCATTATTTCTAACGAACGCATAAAGATTCCATCCTCCCTGTTCAGCAATGGGATCGCGATTGATCCACCTGCCGTCTTTGGGGTTGTAAAAGCGGTAATTGTAATAGGCCAGGGCGAGTTCTTCGTCGTGCATCTCGCCGGACCACTGGACGGGCTGGACGAGTCTTCCGGTGCGGGTGGCTGTTCCATAGGGGGAGTAATCGTAAGCCGCCGCGATCGTTCCCTGTGCGTCGAAGACTTCCGTCACATTCTTGATGAAGTCATGGCTGTAAAAGTAGATAGCATTATCTTGAACCAAAACCAATGACCTTGTTGCCACTGGTTTCAGAGGATTCCACAAATTTGTTTATTAATTAAAATAATAATGACGATATAATGAATAAAATGATAATTCCTAAAATGAAAAATAGAATAGATGATTTATAATTATTTAAGGATTTATATGCTCAATTACTTTACTCTTTATATTAGTCCATGGAATAGGGCCTACTACCCTGCTGTCCATGGCATTTCTGTCTAAACAGAGGATGTAGAATGTTTTTTTCGGAATAATCATATTCATATATTTCTGCTTCATTTTATATCCTTCCAACACATTTGGTTCTGATTTCGTATAAACATATTGGAAAGGTCTAATATGAGCTATTTGATCATTAATCCATATATCACCATGTTTTAACTCTAGATGTTCATTGGGAAAACCAACTACTATTCCTAATGTACTTGTATTGCTAGGAATGGATGTGTAAGAAGGAAAATTCCAATGAACTATATCTCCCCGTTTTAATTCATCTATATTGTGAATGCGTTTCATGATAACGATTGATCCCGTTGGAACTAATGGTTCCATAACTGGCGACTTCATTACGTATACTCGTAAAAATATGGTCAATAACCAATATATTAAAGCAGCACATAAGACTGCGATTCCTGCGACAATATAGAATTTCTTTCTTTTGATTTTCATTGCTATGCTCTCCAATCTTCTGGGAAATTAGTACCACACAGACTACCTGTTCCTGACAATTTTACACACTCATAGGTTTTACTTTGAACTCTCCCTGTATATCGGGGTGCTTCATCGGAATTCCTTCCTCCGACTTCCTTCCACTTGCAAGATAAATCATAACCATCAAATGTTGCAATTTTTTCCCATCCATTACATAAAGTAGTTGTATTGCCAATACGATTAGGGTTGTTACCTAAATTAATTTTAAAAGGTTTATTCGTTCCTTTACACTTCAAACAAATTGCTATTATTCCAGAATTCTCTGCATCTTCTTCCCAATATCCTGGAATATAGGGTCCATTAAGATCAGTTATAAGAGATTTTTTTATTTTTCCTATCAATCTTTTAGTTATAAATCGCCCCAATGATAATAATCCCAAATAATCTATTGATGGAGGATAATTGATTAAAAAGCAGTATAAATTTAACCCCCCCCTGTTCAGCAATGGGGTCGCGATTGATCCACCTGCCGTCTTTGGGGTTGTAAAAGCGGTAATTGTAATAGACCAGGGTGGGTTCTTCGTCGTGCATCTCGCCGGACCACTGGACGGGCTGGCCGAGGCTGCCCGTACCGGTCACGGCCCCATAGGGGGAGTAATCGTAAGCCGCTGCGATCGTTCCCTGTGCGTCGAACACCTCCGACACATTCTTGTTGAAGTCCGTTCCATAGCAGTACAGGGAAGCGCCCTGCACGAGGGCCAGGGGGCGGGTGGCCATCGGTTCCAGAGGATCCCACAACAGTGTCCGGAGCACGTTCCGGCTGTTGAGCATGTCCAGGGCGGCTATCTGCAAATAGCCTCGGTACAGGTAGCGTTCATGGCTGGTGACCGTTCCATTTTGGGTGACTTTCTTCATGTACCTTCGTCCCTGATAGTCGTAGCCGCATTCCACGACTGTCGCGCCGTCCCGGCTGGTGAAGCTCACCGCGCGGTTGGCCGCGTTGTAGACCACGGTCCACACGCCCGTTGACGTCTTGATGAGGGTCTGGTTGCCCGAGGCGTCGTACGTCGGCACAAAAGGCGCTTCCCCGCTTTCTTCAATGCCGGTGTACTGGTTGAGCCCGTTGGCCGCGTAGGCGAGTTCTCCGGCCGGTTCCCGTGCCGTCTTGCGGTTGCCGATGTTGTCGTAGCTGTAGCCGTAGGGGTCGGCGCCCAGGGTGGCGGCGGTGAGTTCGTTTCTGCCGTTGTAGCTGAAGCTGTCGCTGCGGGCGGGTTCCGTTCCACGCTGCTGGGTGCGGGTGACCGGGCGTCCCAGGGCATCGCAGCTCTGGGTCCGGGAGACGAACACGGTTTCCCCCAGGCGGCAGTTGATTGCCGTGACCAGGTTGCGGCGCTGTTCATAGGCAAGTTCTCTGATGATGCCGTCGGGCATCGCAAGGCTGGAGAGCAGGCTGCTTCCCGCCAGGTAGCCGTAGGCGAAGCGTTGCTCCGTTCCCCCGTGCCTGATTCCGGCGCTGGCCAGCCTTCCGTCGGCTTCATAGCCCTGGCTGGCTTCCTGGAGGACACCGGTTCCCTGTTTCAGGGTATAGCCGGAGGAGCGTCCGTAAGTGTCGTAGTGTTCCTGGAGCTGGTAAGAGCTCCCTCCGATGGTGATGCTGTCGGTGTCCGGTTCGTTGCAGGGGGTGTACGTGAGGACGCGCGAGCCGGAGGCGTCCGTGACCTGGGTCAGCTGGTTGAGGTAGTTGTAGGCGTACTGGATACCGGGCGTGGAGTCGCTGTAGGAGACGGAGTTGTTGACCCCCTTTTTCAGGTTGTAGCCCCAGGTGGTGACCACCCCCCGCGCGTCCGTGAGCGTGGATTTGAAGTTCAGGGCATTGTAGGCGGTGTCTTCATGGGTGCCGTCCGCCCAGGTTTTGCGGATGAGCAGGCCCGTGGCGTCATCGTAGCTCCACGTAGTGACGTCCCCGTCCGTGCGTCCCGTGGGGTCGGCGGTGATGTCGCCCGCGTCCTCCCGGAACGTGGTGAGGCTTATCATCCTGTCCGCTTCATCATAGCCGAAGAGCAGGGGCTGGGTCCCCGTTCCCCATTGCGCCGTGTTGCGGCCCCGGAGGTCGTAGCCGTAGCAGGTCGTGTTGCCCAGGGCGTTGGTGACGACGGCAGGCTGGTCAAACCAGGGGCCGTAGGCGGTAGAAGTCGTGTTGCCCGCCGCGTCCGTCACCGAGATCGTGCGCCCGGCAAGGTCGGTGCGCGTCGTGACCGTGTTGCCCCGGCCGTCCGTGCTGGAGTAGATGACGCCGGTTTCCGTGTAGGCGCGGGTATGCGTGGCCGTGACGCCCGCATGGTCCGTCTGCGACGCGGTGAACCCGTCAATGACCGTGGCCGTTGCTATGACATTGGAAGTGGGAATGCTGCTTTTCTGCGTCCGGACGGCGCCCGGGCCGTATTCGCTCCATTGTTCGGAAGCGTTTCCCCTGGGGTCGATGGAAATGACTTTGCTTTCCAGCGTGGACGAGAGGGAAGAAAAAGCGTTTTCTGCGTTTCGTCGCAGGTCGTTCCCCGGCCGTTGTTCCTGGTCGCCGTGACGACCTGGTACACGCCGTCTTCCGACTGTTCCGTGCCGTAGCTCCACGCGGTGATGCGCGAGTTGGACACGGTGGCCGGATCGGCCAGCTTCCAGGTTTCTTTTGTTCTGTTGCCGAAGGCGTCGTATTCCCACAGGGTCGGGGCCATCGTCGTGGCCGCATTGCCTGCGTCCGTCTGCGTTTTGGTGAGCTGCCCCCTGGCGTTGTAGGTGTTCCTCGTGTAAATGACTCCGCCGACGGTGTTGGGGACGCCCGTGCGCAGGGTTTCCCCGGCTCCGTTGACAATGCTGCGCTGCAGCTCGGTTTGCGTTTCCCCGGAGACGGCTTTCGTGAAGGTCCTCACACCGTCGCTGACCAGGTCGATGGCGTAGATGACGTGCCGCTGCCCCGTGCCGGATTCTTCCATCACCGTTCCGTCCGGCGCGCTGCGCGTGATGAATGTAGCCCCGGAAGGGACGGTTTGCGTGACCGTCAAGCCGTCCTGGCTGTAGGCGTAGGTAGTGACCCGGCCCAGGACGTCCGTAGAGGAAGTCATTCTCCCCAGCAAGTCGTACTCCGTGCTTTCTTGGGTAGTCATCGCCCCCGTGTCTTGACGCGTGGAGAGCACGCGCCCTGCCGCATCCCGGGCGTAGGTGGTGATGGTTTCCGGCGTGATGACGGTTTCCCCGTCCATCACGGCGGAACGCGTGACTTCCACCAGTTGGCGCGCCGTGTCGTAGGAGTAGTCCGTCCTGATGCCGTTTTCATCGATTTCCCACAGCAGGCCTCCGTCGCACATCAGTTCGCGTTCCGTGAGCCGGCCGTTGCCCGCCGTCCGCTTCACCCACCGGTTCTGCGTGTCAAATTCGTAGACGGCGCTGCCCGTGAGCGCCCATTGCCCGGTGGAAAGCAGGAGGTAGTTTTCTTCCCTGACGCGCTGCCCTTCCGCCGTGATCCAGGTGACGGCGCGCGTGCTTTGTCCCGGCACGGCTTCTCCGCTGATGCGCGTTTCCACCGTTTCCGTGTAGAGGGCGCCGTGCTCCGTCGTGGCCGCGTAGTCGTGCCACGTTTGCACGCCGTCGAGGTCCCGGCTGAACCGCGTGCGTCCGCGGGCATGGATGTTGGCGGCTCCGGCCAGCCATTGTTCCTCCGCCGTCAGGCGCGTGCCCGCCACACCCAGGCCCGTGACCCGCCGTTCCGTTCTTTTGATGTGGTTGGCCGTCGTGTATTTCCAGGTGGTGGATGTCAGCGTTTTGACGTGTCCTTCCAGCGGAAGCAGGTCTACCGTTTCCGAGGCCGGTTCGTCGTTGAAGTTGTCCGCCCCCGAATGCGCATACGTGTAGCGCGTGATGCGCCTGCCGCTTTCCGCCCACGGTTCGTCGCGGGAGAGCAGGCGGCCGTAGAGGTCATAGGCGTCATGAGTCTGGCTGCCGTCCGGGGCCGTTTCCGTCCTGAGCCGCCCGCACTGGTCGTAGGCGTATTGCGTGGTTTGCTCCTCCGGGCTTCCGTAGCCTTCCGCCAGCGTGAGCAGCAGGTCGCCCACGTCCGTGGTCTGGTAGATGGCGCAGGTGCGCGCCGCCACGATTCCGTTTTTGGAGATTTCCGTGACCAGCTGCCAGACCGAGTTTTCCGGTTCCAGCTCCGTGCGCGTGCGGAGGGTCGTGAGGGCGTCTTCCCCCGTGCCCTGCCGCATGTTCCACGCCAGGCCGTCGTTCCACCAGGTGACGGCATAGGGCTGCCTGGCAGGCGCCTGTTCCGTGATGGTGAACTTTTCCTCAGCATCCAGGGAAAGAATAAATGTTTTCAAGGGAGCGCCCGTAACGGTATAAAATCCCTGTCCGTCCGTTCCGGTGATTTGCCCAGGGGTATAGAGCGCGATGGTGTAACCCGTGGAGGTGACGTTTTCCACGTTGAGCAGGCCGTCCCACAGGTTCCAGATTTGCCTCAGCGAGCCGTCTCCGGCATGCCTGACGTCCAGATAGGATGACGCGTTGGAGATGACCTGCCTGTCCGTGGTGGTGTAGGAGAGGAGCGTTCCCGTTTCCCGCCGAGAAGAGGTATTGGCTGCCGTCTTCCACCACCCAGCGCAGGCAGGATTGTCCTTCCACCGTGGCCAGCGCCGCACGCCCTCCGCCCGACGTGTCCACCCCGATGGGCAGCACGGACCCGTCCGTGTAGCAGCGCATGGCAATACCCGGTCTCCCTGCACCAGATTAAACCGTGCTCCGGGGACAATGCCCCCTTCCGGCACGTCCAGACGGCTGTTCAGGGGATGGTTGTAGGCCAGTGAGGAGGGTCTTTCCAGGCCGGAGACGTTTTCTTCACCCCTCAGTTCCACCCTTCCGGCCGGAAGGCCCCCAAGTCCACGGAACGCTCCGAAGTTGCAGGACCAGTACATCAGCGTGGCCGTGCTTTCCGCCGTCACGCTGCACCCCGCCGAGCTGTAGTTTCCCAGGGCGCCGCTTTCCATGCCCGCCTCAGGGCCCGACCGGGCCAGCGACGGGGAAGGCGGCGTTCCGCCGCTGTTGTCGCACGTGTCTCCCTCGCAGGGACACGGTTCGGGTTCTTTCCTGCCCCCCGGTTCCGTCGGCACCACGTCGATGCTGTAGTTGCAGATGGAGGTGTTGCCGCTTGCCGGATTGTAGTCGATGTTGGTCTGGCTGACTTCCCAGCTGTAGGTGCCGGAGGGGAGCTGCGCCCCGCCGGTCCCCGTGTGGTATTTGTGCCCGCCCTGCTCGCCCGCCGTCTGCGGGTTTTCCTTCAGATCCACCTGCGCCACCACGTTGCCGCCGGAGTCCTTTACTTCCAGGATTCCCCAGTCGTCCACCCCAAGGAAGAGCGAGCAGGTGCCGTAGAGTTTTTTGCCCTCCGCTCCTTCCGGGATGGTGAATGTCCCGTGCGCACTGTACCCGTCCGCCGACGTGCTCGGCGGTCCCACAGTGATTTCAGCGTGTTCGTGGATTTCTTCAAATGGCAGCGGGTCGGGCTCCGGAGCTGCCTCCATGCCCCGCCTGCCGGGGCTGCCGCCGGCTCCAAAGTACCATTTTCCGGTAGCCGGGAACGGCAGAACGATGGACGGAGGAGGAACGATGAGGCGGATTCATCAGGTATTCAAGAGTCGGGGGTAATGAAGGAAGCGAGGGGGGCCGCCCTTTCCTGATCGTTTTATCAATAGTATGATCTGAAGTCGGTGTCGATAGAATTTTATTTGTATGTTTTTGATTTTTTATAAAAGATGGTCATTATTTTACACGAAAAGATAATATTATAATTCTTACGTTCAGTGCATTCCCTTAATAGACATCAATGTTGTCTGTTTGTTAGAAAATGTTTTCCTCTCATGCTGAGCCCTTGACAGGAGGCCATCCCTTCCGGGCATCAGTCTAATTCCTGTAATCAATGTTTTTCTTTCTCGAAGAAAGATGGGGCCGTCGCTGTCGGACGGGGCCTGCTTAGGTTTCGTCCGGCATTTCCAAGTACGGTTTCCTGGATTACTGGGTGCCTTCCGGTTGCAGCCGCTGGCGTTCCTGAATGAGTACGTGGAAGTGTCCTCCGGCACCGTATTCATCCGTCAGAAAGGCATCCTGCGGCGTGTTTTCCGCATGGGGGAGCAGGTAGTCCCGCTGGGTCATGAAAGTGACCCGGTCCTCCAGACAGTTGCGGGATAGTTCCAGCAGGTCCGTAAAATTGACGTCACAGGTCAAATCCGTGAGGCCGGGGTTACGGTACAGTTCCTCCCCCGTCAGCACCTGGTGGCTTTTGTACCCGCGCAGGGAACCCCGGGGGCGGCGATAGTACAGCCGCTCCATTTCATCCCCGTAGTCGATGACCGTCATGACGCCCATGTTCCAGAGGGGAAGCCAGCTCGTAAACCAGCGCGCGTAGGAGTCGTGAATTTCCACCCGCTGCCCCGGCTGGGAGCCGTATTCCAGCATATGGGAGAAAAGCGGCTGCTGCCGGACGGGGCGCAGTTCTTCCCGGACGGCTCCGTTTTTCACGACAAGCCCTACTTCTTTCCAGTCCTGTTCCGTGTATTCAAATACGCGCGCCGGGAAGGCATCCACCAGCTCGTTGGAGAAAATAAAGGCCTTGCCTCCGCAGTGTTTCAGCGCTTTTTCCATGGTGGAGTAAATTTTAGCGCGGCCTCCCAGCAGAAGGTGCTGGAATTCGCGCAGACGTGGGGAAGATTCCACAATCACGTAGTCCGTATTCAGGCGGTTCCAGAATCCCAGCCGCTCCAGGATTTTGACGGCCAGGGCGCCGGAACCGGCGCCTATTTCCAGCAGGGGGGCAGCCGCCTGCCGCAGCGGGAGCAGGCTTCTTTCCAGTGAGCGACAATAGCTTTTGCGAGGATGGGGGAAAGCGTGGGGGGTGGTGGAAAAGTCCCCGCGTTGACCGATGTTTTCAATGGAAGAGGAGTAGTACCCTTCCTGCGGGTGGTGCAGGGCCAGCTGCATGAAAGCTTCCAGGGAGAGCCAGCCGCCAGCGGCCGCGATGTGGTCTGAAAGGCGTATCATGCAGGAAAGGCAGGGGTCAGGGGATTGGGATTGCTCCAGCATGCGCAGCAACGGGGCTTCCGCCCTTCTGCGCAGGTCTTCCGGCAGTTCCACGGCGGGAGAAAGGTCCCGGAGGGCCAGGTACAGTTTTTCCAGCGTGTTCATTTTCATGTACGGGCAGGTGCTGCAGGAGCATTGCTCCGTGGGCGCGGGAATGAATTCTTTGCCCGGCACCAGCTTGCGGAGACGGTGCAGAATGCCGGATTCCGTCACAATGATGAAAGATTTGGCGGGGTTTTCCGTGCAATAGGGGATCATTTTTTCCGTGGAGCAGATATGGTCCGCCAGCAGGCGCACGGCCTCCGTGCATTCCGGATGGGCCACCACCGGCACGCCGGGGTGCTTTTCCTTCAGGGCAAGAATCTGGTCCCGCGTGAACTCCATGTGCACGTGGCAGGCCCCGTTCCACAGTTCCAGGGGGCGGCCAAGCTGGCGGCTTACCCAAGCGCCCAGATTCTGGTCCGGGACGAACAGGATGGGGCGATCCTCCGGAGCCTGGGAGACGATTTTTACGGCATTTCCGGAAGTAACGATTACATCCGCCAGCGCCTTGACGCCGATGGAGCAGTTCACATACGCCACTACATAGTAATTTTTATGGGCGTTTTCTTTTAAGAAGGCTTCCAGCTCACCGGCGTCGCAGGAGGCTTCCAGAGAACAGCCGGCATCGGCATCCGGAAGAATGACGGTTTTGTCCGGATTAAGAATTTTGGCGGTTTCCGCCATGAAATGGACGCCGCAAAAGGCGATCACGTCGCAATCCGTATTCTGCGCCTTGTAGGCCAGCCCCAGGGAATCGCCCACATAGTCGGCCATGTCCTGGATATCCCCGGTCTGGTAGCTGTGCGCCAGAATGATGGCGTTGCGTTCTTCTTTCAGGCGTAAAATTTCCTCTTTCAGGTCAAAGGGTGCCATGCGGGAAAAGATGGGGCGAAGCCCCCGGCAAGTCAAGCATCATGTCCCATGCAGGGCGCGCTTGTTGACGGGAAGGGGGAAATGTGGCACAGTCTGGCGCATCATACGATTATGTTTTCACTTTTAGCAGATAAACTGGATAACACGTTCCGGAGGCTGCGCGGCCTGGGCAAGATTTCCGAGAAAAATATTGCAGACGCCCTGCGCGACATCCGGCTGGCCTTGCTGGAGGCGGACGTGGAGTTTGGCGTGGCCCGGGAATTCATCGGTCGCGTGAAGGAACGGGCCATGGGGCAGGAAGTGCTCAAATCCATCAAGCCCGGAGAGCAAATCGTCAAAATTTTCCGTGATGAAATCGCCGCCCTGCTGGGCGGGGACGCCGTGGGGCTGGACCTGACGGATCCTGCCAGAATCATGGTAGTGGGGCTGAACGGCGCCGGCAAGACCACGACCAGCGCGAAGCTGGCCCTGCGCCTGAAGAACGAGGGGCGCCGCCCCTGCTGGTGGCCTGCGACCTGGTGCGCCCCGCCGCCGTGGACCAGCTGGCCACGCTGGCGGAACAAATAGGAGTGCCCGTTTATAAGCCCGCTCCCGGCAGCAGGGACGTGGTGGCCGTGGCGCGCGAGGCTCTGGAATGGGCCCGGACCCAGAACGGGACCGTCATGATTTTTGACACGGCGGGCCGCCAGGAAGTGGATGAAGCCCTGATAGACGAGCTACGCCATCTGCACTCCTTTCTTGCGCCGCGGGAAACGCTCCTGGTGGCGGATGCCGCCACGGGCCAGCAGGCCGTGAATGTGGCCCAGACCTTTGACCGTGCCGTGAACGTGACGGGCATCGTCCTGACCAAGCTGGACGGCGATGCCCGCGGGGGCGCGGCCCTTTCCATGCGTTCCGTGACGGGCAAGCCCATCAAATTTTCCGGTGAGGGGGAAAAGCTGGACCAGTTCGGCCCCTTCGTCCCTGGCCGCATGGCGGATCGCATTCTGGGCATGGGCGACATTGTCGGGCTGGTGGAGCATGCCGCCGCACGCATTGACGAAGAGCAGGCGGCCAAATCCATGGACCGCATGATGTCCGGCAAATTTGATTTCAACGACTTTCTGGATCAGATGAAGATGATGCAGAGCCTGGGACCGCTGGAAGGACTGCTGGGCCTGCTCCCCGGCTTCGGCAAAATCAAGAAACAGCTTCCGGAAGGCGCCCTGGACCCCAGGCGGATGAAGCACATGGAGGCCATTGTGCTCTCCATGACGGCCAAGGAAAGGAGCAATCCCAACCTGTTGAATCCGTCCCGCCGCCGCCGCATTGCCGCGGGCTGCGGCCGTCCCCTGATGGAGGTGAACAAGCTAATCAAGAATTTTTCCGAAATGCGCAAGATGATGTCCGGCAAGGGTAAAATGGGCGCCATGATGAAGCAGATGGCTTCCATGAAAGGGAAGGGGGGCAAGGTGCCCGGCTTTCCCGGCATGGGAGGAGGTTTGGGAGGTCTGAAAGGCCTGGGTGGATTAGGTGGCGGTCTCGGCGGCCTTTTTGGCGGACGAAGGTAAATGTAAAAAAGGATGGAAACTGGCAGGTGCGGCTGAATACGGCCGCGCCTTTGCTTTCCGGAACACAGGGGCCTGAGGGAAGGCTCCTTCCGTTGAAAGAAGAGACCAGGGGAGGCCGTACTTCCAGCATGATGAGTAAGGGGCGTTGTTTCCGGCTGGCCGCATGGCTGGCTCTGTCCGGAGTGCCGGGCACGGGTATGGCGGAAACGCTGCCGGCTGAGGAGGTGCTGCTCCCCGCGCCTTCCGCATGCAGGTCTGACCGGTCCTCCGTGGCTCATCTCCCGCAGCGGCTGGCGGTCTATGCGCCGGAAAAGGATGTTCCCGTGGTGGAAGCCCTCCTGAATGTGCTCAACGCCCAGGGCGTTTTGTCCGGCCTCTCCATAACCCGTGACAAAGCCTCTGCGGATGCCGTTTGTTCGGTTGAGGGAAGCCCCTCGGGGACGGGCGAAGGGTATGAGGCCCGCCTGGTGCGCGACAGGGAAGGGAGGGGTATCCTGCATCTGAAAGCGGCGGCGGCCCAGGGCCTTTTCTACGCGTGGCAGAGCATGGTTCAGGTGTTGAACGCCAACCGGACCGGGGAGGGTTTTTCCGTACCCGTTTTTTCCCTCCGGGATATTCCCCGCTTTGAATGGCGGGGCATGATGCTGGATGTTTCCCGCCACTTTTTCACCGTGGCGGAAGTCAAACGCATGGTTGACGCCATGTCCCTGTTCAAGCTTAACCGCCTCCATCTGCACCTGACGGACGGCCCCGGCTGGCGCCTGGAAATTAAAAAATATCCGCTGCTTACCTCCATGAGCGCCTGGCGCGTTCCGCTCGCTGACGGAGAGTGGAACTGGCGGGAAGTGAAACTCGCCATCCGGGAGCATGACCCGGAAGCTACCTACGGCGGTTTTTACACCCAGGAGCAGATGAGGGAGATCATTGCCTATGCGCGCAGCCGCCAGGTCACCGTTGTTCCGGAAATAGACCTTCCCGGCCATTCCTATGCGGCCATGCATGCCTACGGGGATTTGATTTGCGACGGCGTGGACTTTCCCGTGGAGGGGAAACAAGGACGGGACTCCGTCTGCATGGGGCGTCCGGAAACGCTCCGCTTCGTGAAAGACGTGGTGGATGAACTTAAGGCCGTCTTTCCGCCCGGCTCCCCCATTCATTTGGGCCATGACGAGGTGTCTGCCGAGGCATGGAAAAAATGCCGGTATTGCCAGAACCGCTTAAAAAGCCTGAGGGAGAAGGATCTTAAAGCCCTGAGCCGGGATTTCCTGCAGCGGATTGCGGACTACGTGAGGAAGGGCGGCTATGAAGCCATTGTCTGGGATGAAGCCGGGGAACTGGAGGCGGACAAACGCATCCTCGTCATGGCGTGGCGCGGCAACGGCTTTGCCGCGGCGGCGGCCAGGAAAGGGCATCCCGTCATTCTGGCGCCGTGTTCCCACTTCTATTTTGACTATTACCAGTCCGCCGCGTCCACGGAGCCGAAAGCCGTCGGGGGCCTTATTCCGCTCAAGCAGGTGTACGGCTATGAATTGCCGGAACTTTCCCCGGAGGAAGCCGCCAGGGTGCGCGGCCTCCAGGCGAACATCTGGACGGAATACCTGTACAATATGGGTCTGGTGGAATATATGGTGTGGCCGCGCGCCCTGGCCCTGTCCGAACGCGCCTGGAGCGACTGCGACCCCCGGGATTACAAATCCTTCCGCAGCCGCGCCTCCAGGGCTCTGAATATCCTGGAAAAACTGGCCGTGAAATACCGCCCCATGGGGGAAGAAGACTAGGAATTCCCGCTTTGGCCTCTTCCGCACGGCGGGAGGACCGCCGCCCCGGATGTTCACCCGCAGGTTTTATTGACAGAGGATGCCGGGCCATGATAGAAACGGTTCTGCCAATTAATTGATATGGAATTATTTGATATGAAGAAACACCGTTTTTTATTCTCAGCTTCCCTGATGGCTCTCGTGCTGCTCGGCTGCATGGCGGTAGTGTCTTGTTCCAATAATTCAAACATGTTCCCCAAACAGGATTTATCACTCATCAGGTAAAAAATAAGGATTCCCATATTCCCTTTGACGCGTACTGGAATGCCGATGATAAAAAAATCTGGAATGACAGGGTGAACGGCGTGGATGGCAAAAAAGTCATGATGGCCGTTGTTCCGGTGGATACGGAGCACATGGATGTAAGGCCGGATACCGCGGAGGGGTTTGATGCCCTGCGCGGCCTGGCGGAGTACTTCCGGAAGAGCGTTGCAACCAGAATGGAAAAGGAGGTTGCCGAAAATCCGCATTTTGAAATGGTGCCTCCGGGAACCAGGGGGGCCTATACGCTGGAACTCGCCATCATTTCCATCACTCCCACGAATGCCAGGGCCGGCATCTTTGTCACGGCGCTGAGCGGCATCAAGGGGGGAGGGCTGGTCAAACGGTTCATCAAGAAAGGGCACATTGCCATGGCGGGCCGCCTGAGGGATGAGTCCGGCCGCATCGTTTCCGAATTTGCGGATTATGAGGAAGACCACAGCTCCCTGCTGGGCGTGGACACCAAGGATTTTAAAAAATACGCCCACCATCAGCGCACTATTGACGAATGGGCCCGGGAAATTACGGATGTATATTCTTCCGCCTACGGGCACTGGACGCAGAAACGCATGATTTCCCTGAATCCCTTTTAAGGGATGAACCTGCGGGGGGGGGGCGTTGCGGCCGTGCTTTCCACGGGGCCGGGAATCTTTGCGGAGCGTTCCGCCCGGCGGGAAACGCGCTGTTTCAGTTATTCCCCGTATTCCGCCCAGGAACTGCTGGTTTCCCACACGCGCACGCGTTCCAGCTCAACACAGGCCCGCACAGGATATTCGCCGGGGTTCTCCCTGGCTTTTTCCAGCGCGTGCCGGGCAACATTGAAAATGACGCGAGCCATCACCTCGCTGGTGGGGTCTTCCCGGTCGAAGGGAATGATGCGCTCCCCGTATGCGGCCACGAAGGCGGCGAAGTTGGGGTCCTCCGTATTCACGCACAGGGAGTGGTCAAACTGCTGGAGGAAATCCCCCCCCATCATCTGCTTGATAGCCTTGAAATCCAACACCATGTCATTGGCATCCAGCGTTTCCGCTCGGAACACCATTTCCACGGAGCGCGTATGGCCATGCGGGAATTTGCAATTACCGGGATGTTTGGACAGAAGATGCCCGCTTTCCAGTTCGATGGATTTGCAAATTCGGTAGACCATGGAGGCAGGATAACGTGGGCGCGGGTGCGGGGCAATCCCAATCAGAGTCTGTCTGGTTCTCATTTTGTCTCGTACGTAGGGATGGGGCTATGCTGCTCCGGATGTTTTTGGGCGGCTTTCCCTTGCGCATGGCCTCGATTTCTGGCAGACTTTCAAAAAAACCATATTTTTACCCTATGGCTTATCTTTCATGGTCTTTCCTGAAAATGGGGGAGAAGGCGGAGCGTAGCACATCCTTTCTTTTCCTGCTCATGGCGGGCGTGCCTGTCCTCTTTGCCGCTTTCTTTGCTTTCGTAGCGGGAATGACCGCCATTTTGTATGCCGGGCCCGTCCTGGCGCTGATGCTTCTTCCCTTCTATTTGCCCTGCGCTCTGAGGGAGGAAAAGACGCGGAATGCCTGCTCCCGTAATATTCTGTTTGGCAGGAAGCCGCTGGCGGTCTCTTTCAGGGTGATAGCTAGGGATTGGGTATATGTCATTTACGCCGTGCTTCCGGCGTTGCCGTTTCTTTTCCCTGGCGGGAACATGGCCCAGGCCGGCCTGGGGAATGAGCAGAGCCTGACAGCATTTTTCCTGATGTGGATCTCCCTGTACGCCGTCTTTGCGGTGCTGGCGGTTTTTCTTGGAAAGGCGCGGTATTTGAGGCCGGGCGGGGTGTTGCTGGCTGCCGGCGTCAATCTGACGCTGATGCTGGTTTATTACCTGTTTGCGTGAAGATGCGTATGATGAATACCAGAAGTTTTCCTCTCCGGTGTGACCAACCATAAATGCTTGAAAAGGGTTGAATTCGCTTGAAGAAGCTTGAAAACGGTTGAAAATACGTACGTTTCAGGAGAAAATGGAAGGGGCGAGGCAGAAGTTACGCCCATAAATGCCCGTAAGGGTCAATTTTGAAAAATCGTAAGGGTCATTTGTCCCATGTGAGACACTCCCGCCAGCGGTCCGCGCGTGTCTCGCGGAAGCCCGGCGAACTCTCCGCGGGCTGGCCGCGGTCAGGGAACAGGAACGCCCAGGAGGTCCGCGGCAATGCGAACATTATCCGGGGAAAGGTCGATGCCGTGAGCGACGTGTCCCAGGTCGCGGGCGGCAACAAGAGTCGTCCCGCTCCCCATGAAAGGGTCGAGGACGCGGGAACCGGGAGGAAGAACCGTCATCAGGTGGCGCATGAGCGGAACAGGCTTGCCTGTGAGGTGCATCTTGTCGGAAGGCTTGAGATAATGCCGGAAAACGCCAGCCGGAAACACGCGCGGGCGGTCCTGCTCCTTGCCGATGCTGCCGCGCGTGGCAATGAGGATAAACTCCGATTGGTTGCGGAACATGCCCTGGTGTGGGCGGCAAGCCTCCGTCTTGTCCCAGGTGACGACGGCGCGCCATGTCCACCCGGCCACCTGCAAGGCGTCCGAGGTCAAAGGAAGCTGCCTCCAGTCGGAAAAGACCATCAGCCAGCCGCCGTGCCGGGTGATCCTTATTGCCTCCTGCATCCACATGACGGACCACAAAAAATGGGTGCTCTGGTCCCTGGTGTCGTTGTCGAAAGAAAGATACCTTGAGGAAGACAGGTATTTCCGGGCGGGGGAAGCCTTGCGTTCCGCCGTCGTCAGGCCGCCGGAAGCGTACGGCGGGTCCGTAACGACGGCGTGATAACAATCGTTGTCCATGCACTCCATCAGGGAAAGGGAGTCGCCGCACAGGAAAGGGGAACGTGAAAACATGCTCGCATGATGGCACAAAACAGGCCGCGGCTTTCACGCCGCGGCCAGGATAAAAAATGTTAGATTACAACCGGAGGGAGGCATCTTGCGGAGAAGGTCCGTTCAGATAAGCCTCCCGGCGGACGGAGGACCAGAACGCCGGGGCCGTCCGCGTCCGCTCAAGGAATGCGGCAATGTCCGCAAAGTAGTACATAGATTGAAAAGGAGACGGGCGCACCCGCTCAATGACGCCAATGTCCGCCAGGCGGGCCAGCACGCGGCGGCCCACCCGGAATTCTTTTTCAATCTCTTTGACGGTACCCAGCTGGACAGGTTCCCCCATCCTTAGGGCGTACGTCCGTTCGTCGATTTTGATTTTCCGGACGGGAGCATACCAGCGTCCGCTGTCCGGGTAGGAAATGGGAAGGATGAGTTGCTTTGCTTTGGTCATGGTTAATAGATGCGGTCAGGGATGTTAGGGGCTACAGGCTCGAAATAAAATCCGGTAACAAAGAGATCTTCCCCCGTTTCCGGGTCCGGCCCGGTCAGGGGGATTGGCTCCATGATTTGGCTGCTAATCCACCATTTGCGCCGCTCCTGTTCCGGCATGGCGAGATAGTCCTTCAAGGTCATTGTCGGGGCCAGGACTTCCAGGAAGGAAAATTCCAGGTCGTCCGGGAACGTGTCAGGCAATTCCTGCGCGTCAAAAAGTTCAGCCATTTTGGCAAGTTCTGAGCGGGTTAAAATCATGATAACTGAGCTTTGATGAAGTTGTAGAATTCGGGGCCCTGACGCTGGAAGTCAACAGGAGATTCCAGCATGCGCTGAATTCCCATAGAAAGAATTTCAGTTGGCCGTCATCGGCGTGGACTATCTCCAACTGATGCGTTCCCACTCCAAACAGGCGGCCAACAGCCGGGAACGCGAAGTCGCGGAAATATCCTCTGGCCTGAAAGCCCTGGCCAAGGAACTCAAGGTTCCCGTCGTCGTGCTGGCCCAGCTGAACCGCGGACCGGAGACGCGCGCCGGGAAAGAAGCCGGGATTCCCCGCATGTCCGATTTGCGGGAATCCGGCTCTATCGAGCAGGACGCGGACATGATCGGCCTGCTTTACCGCTCCGACTACTACGCCGACGACGAGGACCAGCGGCAGCAGTTGGCCGGACAGGCCAACCTGCACCTCGCTAAGAACCGCAACGGCCCCACCGGGACATTCCGCTCCGCTTTGAGGCGGAACTCATGCGCTTCTCCACCCGCGAACCTGAAAAAAAATAGTGTCCCATGTGGGACACTTGACCCTTTCTCTTTCCCCACCTCCTGACCCTTACGATGATTTAAGGATTCACCCTTACCGTCATTTATGGTTGGTCACACCGGATATTCACGCCGTCCGAACCGGGAGGAAGGAGCGAGACCGGAGCATTAAAAAGCCGGAGCCCCGAAGGACTCCGGCCGCGAATCATTTTGTTTCCGGGTCAGGCTTAATGCCCGCAACCGGCGCAGGCCCATCCTTCGCGGATTTTCGCGAAGAAATCGTTGCCCTTGTCATCTACCAGAATGAAGGCGGGGAAATCTTCCACTTCAATTTTCCAGATGGCTTCCATGCCCAGTTCCGGGTATTCCAGCAGTTCCACTTTTTTGATGTTGTTCTTGGCCAGAATGGCGGCCGGGCCGCCGATGGAGCCCAGGTAAAAGCCGCCGTGCTTCCGGCAGGCATCCGTTACCTGTTGGCTGCGGTTGCCCTTGGCAATCATGATCATGGAGCCTCCGTTTTCCTGGAACAGGTCCACGTAGGAGTCCATGCGGCCTGCGGTCGTGGGGCCGAAGGAACCGGAGGGGTAGCCTTCCGGGGTTTTCGCCGGGCCGGCGTAGTACACGGGGTGATCCTTCATGTACTGAGGCAGCCCTTCGCCCTTTTCCAGGCGTTCCTTCAGCTTGGCGTGGGCGATGTCGCGCGCCACGATGATGGTGCCGTTCAGGCTCAGGCGCGTGGTGACGGGGTACTTGCCCAGTTCCGCCAGAACTTCCTTCATCGGACGGTTCAGGTCAATGGAGACAGCTTTGCTGGAGGTCATGCGCAGGGCTTCCGGAATATACTGGCCGGGGTTGGTTTCCAGCTGTTCAATAAAGATGCCCTCCGGCGTGATCTTGGCTTTCGCGTTGCGGTCCGCGGAGCAGGAGACTCCCAGGCCCACCGGGCAGGAGGCGCCGTGGCGGGGCAGCCGGATGACGCGCACGTCCAGGGCGTACCACTTGCCGCCGAACTGGGCGCCCAGGCCCAGCTTGCACGCTTCTTCATGCAATTCCTTTTCCAGTTCCAGGTCACGGAAGGCGCGGCCGTATTCGTTGCCCGTAGTAGGCAGGTTGTCGTAGTACTTCGTGGAGGCCATCTTCACGGTTTTCAGGCATTTTTCCGCAGAAGTGCCGCCAATGACGAACGCGATGTGGTAGGGGGGGCAGGCCGCCGTGCCCAGGGTGCTCATCTTTTCCACTAGGAACTTTTTCAGCGTGGCCGGGTTGAGCAGGGCCTTCGTTTCCTGGTAAAGATAAGTCTTGTTGGCGGAGCCGCCGCCCTTGGCGACGAACAGGAAGGAGTACTTCATGCCCTCTACCGCTTCCAGGTCAATCTGGGCGGGAAGATTGGTGCCGGTGTTTTTCTCCGTGTACATATCCAGCGCCACCGTCTGGGAATAGCGCAGATTGTTCTGGGTATAGGCGTCGTAAACGCCGTGGGAAAGCTGTTCGCAGTCGTCGCAGCCGGTCCAGACCTGCTGGCCCTTCTTGCCTACGATGGTGGCGGTTCCCGTGTCCTGGCAGAAGGGCAGGATGCCGGCGGACGCCACTTCCGCGTTGCGGAGCATCGTCAGGGCCACGCTTTTATCATTATCGCTGGCTTCCGGATCGTCCAGAATGGCGGCCACCTGCTTCAGGTGGGCGGGGCGCAGGAAAAAAGCCACGTCATGGAAGGCTTCCGCAGCCAGCAGGCGCAGTCCCTCCGGTTCCACTTTCAGCATGGGATGTCCTTCAAAGTCGCCCACGCTCACATAGTCTGACGTGATGAGACGGTATTGGGTGTCGTCCTTTTCCATGGGAAAAGGATCCTGATAATGAAAATCCGGTGTTGCCATAACGGGAGCCAATATAGCGAAGCTCCGAATCCGGTTCGAGCAAAAAAATCAGGGATGCCCCCATGCGGAGCCCATGCCCGAAAAGGTTCCGGATACTTGACTTTGACGCCCGCCTGCATTACTTTTTCCCCGCTTAAGTGTATAACTCCCAAAACCAGCCTCCGATTCTTGACACGCTTACCCCCCCCATCAAAACGTGTCTTATGGATTGACGTATCAAGGGTTATTGCAGCCCTTCTGATCATGTACGTCCACCTGTCCTCCCCCTTTCTCCAGGCGGTGAGCCTCCATCTCTTTTACCTGGGGAGGGTTCCGTTTTTCCTGGTGCTGGCAGGGTACTTCCTGGGCAGGAACATCACCTGGAACAAGGCTTTTAACCGGGCTTTCTGGCTGTTTATTCCGTTCATGTTCTGGAATGTACTGTACGTGTTCCTTGTCCTGCCTCATGACGGCGCTTCCTTCCGCCTTGAGAATTTAATTGGTATCCGGGACGTCTTTCTTCCGGGCATGAACCTTTTCCCCGCGGATGACTCCCATGCCGTTCCCCCCATCGGCCCTTCCTGGTTCCTGAGGGACATTATCATTCTCACGTTGCTGACGCCTCTTCTGGTCCGCGTCAAAATCCTGCTGTTTCCTGCGGTGCTCCTCTTTTTCTGTTTCTTCAACACGGCCCCGGACCACACGGAGACGATTTCCATTGGAACCTGTGCTTTTTACCTGCTGGGCGTTGCGCTCAGTTCCCGGCGGATTGACGACATTCATCTGTTGATGAATAAAAAATTCGGCATTTTTTTCTGGGTAAGCATTTTTATGCCCGTTGTACTGATAGCGCTGTATTCCGCCGGAGTGATCCCCCTGTGGAAAGAGACGGCCATTGGCATGCTTCTGGGTGTCATGATGATCATGTACGCAGGCATCTGGATGGAAAAGCACCTGCCCGGCCTGTCTGCGAAAATAGCTTTGCTGGCTCCCGCCTGCTTTCTGACGTTCATGCTGCACTGGCCCATTTACGGTTTCCTGCCTCCCGCCATGAAATCCAGCCTGTTCGCCTTCTTCACGCCGTTGCTGGTGTTTGCGGCCATCGTCCTGTTTTATTTTGCCCTGAAACGTTTTGCCCCGTTCCTTCTGCCGTATCTGGCCCATGTGAAAAATACCGGCCGGCGGCAAGCGCAGCATGGCGCGTGCGACGAAACGATTCCTTTAATCAGGGGCCTTTCAGGGATGAGTCAATCATCAGAAAGGGACGCCGGGAACCCCATGCCCGGAACACGGGAGAGCTTTTAAAGAACCACGGGCAAACGGGTTCCAGGAAGCCGTAGATTGCCAGGTGAAAGGACTCCCGGTACATCCGTTGCTCTTCTTCCGGCTCAGGAAGGTAAATAAAAGAATTTGGCTGGATGGAATCCAGCACAGGCATCCCCCACAGTTGAAGGGAGAATCTTTTGATTTCAAACCGGAGGCGCATGTTCCCCCGGAAAACAACTGCCGTCTCCACCTGGCCCGCAGGGTTTGCCTTCATGAAAGCAAACGCTTTTTCCCATGCCCCGGGCAGAAGTTGGCAGGAGATTGTTCCACCCTGGTCGCGTTCCACCTCCTGAATGTCCTCCGGCCCAATGAGGGATTCCGGGCGGATGAAGACATAGGTCCGGACGGGGTTCGGGAAATCGGGGCAGGTATAGGGGATGGAACGGAATCCGCTTTTCAGGCGGATGGATTTTCCCTGCAGAAGTTCCGGAAGAAAATGCTGTTCCAATTCCCGGCTGCGCGGATGGATGGGATAAAGAGCCACGTTTTCCCTCACATGCCGTTTTTGCTGTTCCGTCAGCGGCAGAAGGGTGTTGTTGATGGCTCGGCACAGGGCATCCAGCCGGCTGTCATCCCCCAGACCGGGAATAAGAGTGGTGCGGGAAGGCATTCCCTGGAATAAGGGGGTGGACAGAATGGTTCCGCGCAGAACGACAGCAATCCTGTCCTTGCCGGGGCGTAGTCCGGCCGATGCCCGCTCCAGTTTACGGAATGCTTCTTCGTTCCAGGTGATGTCCAGGCTTCCCGGATGTTCCATATCTGGCTCCGCATGTCTGGCGCAGTCTCCGGAAATGATGGGAGAATTCCCCAGGAACAGATATTCTTCCTCTCCCGTTTTTTCCTGCCGGTGCGCCGGGAGCTTCCAGAGCCTGAAGCCCGGTACGCGGAGGACTCCTTCTTCCACCAGACGGCGGCTTTCCGGATGGACGGCGTACAGGGCCAGATCCTGTGGAATGAAGGGTGTGTTTTTTTCTGTGGGTGCCTGCCGGTTGAGCAGTTCCGCCAGTCCGGAGGCTTCATTTTTTCCGTCCAGTCCGGAGATTTCAAAAGTACGGGATATGGCGGCCTGCACCACGGGGGCCGACTTGATTTTTCCCTGAACGACGAGGGCCAGCCTGTCGCGGCCCAGATTCATGGCGGAGGTTGCCGCTTTCATGGTTTTTCCGCCCTGTGTATTCAGGGTGATGTGGAGGCATTCTCTTCTCTCCGGCTCAATTCTTGCCTGTTCCACTTCCGATTCCGTGATGATGGGGGTATTTTTCAGGAACAGCCGTTCCCGCTGCATTTTTCCATGGCGGTCGCGGAATTCGTATGTATAAGGCGTGTATCCTTCCGGAATAGGGCTCCTTTCCCGGTCCAGCTCCTGGCTGTCCGGATGCACCATCCTGACGGAGACGGCGGGAACAGACGGCGGAACCGCTTTCGCGCGGGCCGAAAGCGGGAAACAAAAGGCGGGAAAAAGCAGTAGATAAAATAATTGACTCACAGTCAACGGAAATAGAACTTTTGGAGAACGGCAAGCAAGAGAAAAGTTGATTCGGCGCACAACAAAGGAGATCGGTGTTCCCGGCGCCTGGGGAAGCCCTCCGCGGAACAGCACGCTGGCGGAAGCCGGCAGGCAGGCGGGACATCAGCGGGATGCCATGCCCTCCAGGATTTATTGCCGCGGCTTGCGGCGGGCAGAAGAGGGCGGAGATGATGAAGGGCCGGAACGTCTGGGAGCTCCGTATTCCTCCGGTACTTCCGCCGCCAGGGATACATCTTCCGGAAGGCTGCTGTCGTCGTAATAATTTTTCATCCTCTTCTGGGCATCCTTGATCAGGGTGGCTTCCGCCCATTCCTCCACCGTCATGTTGTCCCTTCTGGCGGCTTCTTCGATGAGTTTGTAATCCTCGGAACTCAGCATGACGACAAAGGGCTTCCAATTGGCTCTTGCCGCCTCTTTCAGTTTTTTCTCCCTTTCCGTTTTTTCCATCATGAGCCGGATGAGAGCTTCCTTGTCTTTGGGGATGGCCACCTTGGCAAGCCAGTTGCGGACCGTGTTGGGAGACACGAAGCATTCCGCCGCAAAATCATTGCGGGAAATGTTCTGCTGTTTCAGCCAAGCCTTGATCTGCACTTTGAGTTCGTCCTGATTCTCACTCATGCACCCTTTGTAACGAAAATGGTGCTATTTTTCAACCTTTTTTGCATAAAGTCATTTTAATGGTATATTTTTGTTGACTGAAATACCGTTTCAGGTGCATTGTAGGGGCGCAAAAGGGCTGTTAAGGCCGTTATTGCACCAAAAAAAGGATTTTTATGAAGACGGAAAATAAAAAAAAGAGTCAGAAAAAAATTCAAATCAAGGGGAAAATGCCGTTATCGGTCCATTTTTTCCGGGATGCGGAAGCGGACGCGCTGAACATGGAACGCTGCCAGCTGGATAAAGCCACCCTGATTGCCTGTGCCGTCAAACGCCTCCGGGAAGATTTGGGGAACGTTCCCGATTCCGGTAAAAAAACCTTCCGCATGACTCAGGAGATTTACTGGGAACTTCTGGCCTGGCTGTTCCGTTCCTTTCTGGCGGTGACTGCGTTCGCCTTTGTCGTGGCCGGGTACCAGACCCTGCGCAGCCGCCCGCGCAGGGGCCGCAGCCGTAAAAAATAGGAGGGCAGGGGGCCGGTTTACCGTCCGTCACGGAATGCCGTCTCGCTTTTTAAGGGAAATGTTTTTGACCTTATGGGGCATTGAAGAATTCCGGGGCTGTGCTCCTTCATATTTGGGCGGTCCGTCATGAAAAGCAGGCGGAAATCTGCCGGAGAAAGTGGACGGCTGCCTTTCTCCGGTAGAAGGGCGTTGCAGGAAGAATGGAAAAATTCCGGAAAAGGTTTCCACTTTTCCGCCAGCGCAGATTCTCTAAACGGCTGTCATCTTCCCAGGGGCCGGCCGGATGGAAATCCGTATTGCCAGAAACGGGGAATGGCGGTAACATTCCGCCGCTATGAGTATTGAGAGTTTCGCAAATCAGCATGTGCTGGAGTTGGTGGCTTATCAGCCGGGCAAGCCGATTGAGGAGACGGCCCGGGAACTGGGCCTGAATCCCCATGATATTGTGAAACTGGCGTCTAATGAAAATCCTCTGGGGCCGTCCCCGAAGGCGGTGGAGGCGATTGCCCGTGCGGCTGCCGGCGTGAACATTTATCCGGACGGAGCGGCTTTCCGCCTGCGTTCCGCTATTGCGGAGTTCTGCGGCGTGGAGTTCGGCCAGACGGTAGTGGGCACGGGCAGCAGCGAAGTGATTGAACTGATCTGCCATGCCCTGCTGAATCCCCGTGCGGAGGTGGTGGCCGCCAAACACGCCTTTTCCATGTACCCTATCATGTCCAAGCTGTTTGGCGCCGCGTACGTGGAAGTGCCCAACAAGGAGGACTGGACGCATGACCTGGACGGCTTCCTGGCCGCTATTACGGAGAATACGCGCGTCGTGTTCATTACGAATCCCACCAATCCCGTAGGCACCGTAGTGGGACAGCAGGAAATAGACGATTTCATGGCGAAGGTCCCGGAACATGTGCTGGTGGTCTTTGACGAGGCGTACCGGGAGTTTTCCGACAATCCTCCGGATACCCTCAAATTTGTGCGAGAAGGCCGCAACGTGGTTGTTCTGCGCACCTTCTCCAAGGCTTACGGCCTGGCGGGGCTGCGCGTGGGCTACGGCATTGCGCCGGAACCGGTTTGCAGCATGCTGCACAAGGCGCGTGCTCCGTTCAACCTGCATGTTCTGGCCCAGGAGGCCGCCCTGGCCGCCCTGGAGGACCGGGAGCATGTGCGCCGCACTGTGGAGAATAATAAGGAAGGCATGCGTTTTTATGAGCAGGCTTTCCGGGAAATGGGCCTGGAATGGATTCCCAGCCAGGGCAACTTTATCCTGGTGAAAGTGGGCCGGGGCAAGCAGGTGTTCCAGGATATGCTTGCCAGGGGAGTCATCGTCCGCGCGCAGGACGGTTACGGCCTGCCGGAATGGATACGCATCAGCGTGGGCACTCCTGCGGAGAACGCCCGCTGCATTGAGGTATTGAAAGAGGTTCTTTAAACAGTTTTTCCGTTTTTCGTGTCTCACCCTGCATGATGATCTCCCCGGAACAGTATATTGACGGTCTGGAATGGCGTTACGCCTGCAAAAAATTTGATCCTGAAGCCCGTCTTGAACAGCCCACCTGGCATGCGCTGGCGGAAAGCCTGCGTCTCAGTCCCTCCTCCCTGGGGCTTCAGCTCTGGAAGTTTGTCGTCGTGACCAACAGGGAACTGAAGGCTCGCCTGCGGGAGGTTTCCTGGAACCAGTCCCAGGTGGAGGACTGTTCCCATTACGTGGTGCTGTGCTCCCGGCGCGACGCCACCAGGCGGGATGTGGACCGTTACCTGGCCCAGATTGAATTCACGCGCCGACCCTCCGCTGAAAAACTGGCTTCCTCCGCCGATTTTTATACCAGCTACGTGGAGGCTCTGGCTCCGGAAAAGATGCATGCCTGGCTGGATTGCCAGGTGTACATTGCCTTGGGGTTCCTGCTCAGCGCCGCCGCCGCCCTGCGGGTGGATTCCTGCACGATCGGCGGCATGGACCGCGCCAAGTATGATGAAATCCTGGGCCTGGACGGTACGCCGTACCGCTCTGTGGTGGGGGTGGCTCTGGGCTACCGCGCCAAGGATGACGCTTATGCCCGCGAGGCCAAGGTGCGCTTTCCCGCCGGAGAGGTGATTGATATCCGCGCCTGATTTTATTTTTTGTCCGGAACGGGCCGCCCTAATAGGGACGGCCCGTTCCCGTTTTTTGCCGTGGGGGGGCGTTTTGCCGTCGTGCGGCATCTTTTTTCCCTGAAGCCCGGGGCTCCACGTTTTTTATCTCGCCAACAACGGGTTCTTTGGGATAATAATTTATTGGAACAGGAGGGAAAGCCTCTCTTGGCCGACGGTTTTCCTTCATGAAGCCCGGCGCGCGGCAATCCGTTTGGGCGGAATGTCCGTCCCGCCCGGTTGAGAGAGGGAGAATTCTTCCGCTTTTCTCCCTTTCTCTGCAAGAAAGGGGCGGCGGGCGCGTAGTTTTTGGAGCAAATCAGACATTTCCTTTTCCTAAACAAGACTAAAACATGAAGAAAAACCTATTCCTGATGATCGCCGTTCTTGCCGCGTCTCCCGTGATGGGGCAGGACGCCAAGCAGATTGCGGATTCCCTTTCCATCCCTCCGGTGAAAGCCGGAGCGAAGCAACTGCCCATGCCGAGCGTTTCCGGAGCCCAGATTAAATTGCTGGGGGCCGACTATGAGCAGCTCGTCAACAGTAAAGGCAAGATAGCCCCTGTTATTTCAGATACCCCCGTCAACGTCAGCTTCAAGGTGACCAAGGACGGCAAGGAAGCCGTCAGCAAGGATTATGAAATCATGCTGCAGGCTCCTCAGGCCGCCCAGGGCAACCCCAAGCCGCGGATTATCCCGGAAATCCTGCAATGGAAGGGGGGAGAGGGAGAATATAAGCTGGGGAATACGGTCACCATAGCATGCCCGGACAAGGAGCTGGGCAAATTGTTTGCGGCGGATATGGAAGACGTGCTGGGGAAGAAGGTCAAGCTTGTCGCCCCCGGGGCGAAGGCGGATATTTCCCTTTCCCTGTTGAAGGGCGGCAATCTGGGCAGGGAAGGATACCGGCTCCAGATTGCCAGGGACGGCGTCCGCCTTGGTGCGGCGGCTCCCACCGGCCTGTTTTGGGGCACGCGCACCCTGCTGCAGATGCTCCGCCAGACGCCCGGCAGCGTGCCCTGCGGCACGGCCGTGGATTTTCCGCGCTACCAGCTCCGCGGGTTCATGCTTGATGTCGCGCGCACGCCTTACCCCCTCAGTTACCTGAAGGACGTGATCCGCACCATGGCCTGGTACAAGATGAATGACCTGCACCTGGTCATCAACAACAACTATATTTTCCACGAACACTATGTGGACAACGGCCATGATCCGTTCAAGGAAAGCTATGCGGCTTTCCGTCTGGAATCCAAAATGAAGGGAAAGGACGGAACGCCCCTGACAGCCAAGGATCTTTTTTATACCAAGAAGGAATTTGCCGACCTGGTCAGCTATGCCAGAAAGTACGGCGTCAATATTGTTCCGGAGTTCGACACGCCGGGTCATGCCCTTTCCTTTACGCGCCTGCGGCCTGATCTCATTTATAAAGGGCCCATGAATCATGAGAAGCGCCGCTGCGAGATGCTGGACGCCGCCAACCCGGAAACGATCGACCTGGTGAGCAAGGTTTTTGATGAATACATGCTGAAGGATCCCAAGTTGGGCCGTCCCGTGTTCGCGGACTGCGGCGTGGTGCATGTGGGGGCGGATGAATTTTATGGGGACAAGGAAGATTACCGCCACTTTGCAAACGCCGTGCTCAGCCATGCCCTCAAGCGCGGTTATACGCCCCGCATCTGGGGAAGCCTCAGCGCCAAGCCGGGCAAGACCCCGGTAGTCAGCAAAGGGGTCCAGATGAACCTTTGGAGCACCGGCTGGATGAAAGCATGGGAAGCCGTCAACCAGGGCTATGATGTGATCAATACGAACGATGGAGCCCTTTATATCGTTCCTTTTGCCGGCTACTACCGGATGGACAGAAACCATAAGGGGCTGTACAATAACTGGATTCCCAACCGCATCGGCAATGAAACGCTGCCTTCCGGGCATCCCCAGCTCCTTGGGGGCACCTTCGCCGTCTGGAATGATGAAACGGACATTATGCATACGGGGTACGCGCCTTATGACATTTGGGGGATCATTTCCGGTTCCATGGACGTGCTCAGCCAGAAACTGTGGGGAACCGCCAAGGCTCCGGATACGTTTGAACAGCATCGCGAGCTGGTTTCCTCCATCGGCAACGCTCCGCGCACCAATCCCCTGCACAAATGGAAAGACAGCCAGCCCTTGACGGTGAAGCCTTCCTCCCTCCCCCAGAAGCTGGACAAACCTGCCCTGGGGCCGAATTACCGCCTGACCATGGAACTGGAATTGACTGCCGCGCCGGAAGGGAAGGAGCAGGTGCTGCTTGCCGCGCCTGAGGGCGAATTGCTTGCGGTCATGAAGGACGGCACCGTCGGATTCCGCCGTGACGATTCTCTGGAATTTTCCTTCGGCGCCAAGCTGCCCGTAGGCAAGAAGGTCAAGGTGGAAATTGTGGGAGAACCGGAGAAAACCAGCCTGTTGCTTGACGGGGAACCTGCCGGAACTGCCGTGCTGAAGAATTTTTCCGACAAGTCCAAGGATTTTTCGGACAAATTCAAGCATCGTCCCAAAGTTCACCGTTCCACGTTCATTCTGCCTCTGAAGGAACTTGGCTCCTCCTTCCAGGGGAAGGTGTTCCATATGAACGTACAGCCGTTGTAATTCCCGGCATTTGGCCAGGCCGCCGCCTTTGACGGGGCGGCCTGCAGCCCGGCATCCCTGCCGCATGGGATGCCGGGTTTCTTTTTATGGAAGGGGGGAGAGGAAAACTTCCGGAATGTTTCCCGATGTCTTCCCCCTTATTCCTGTTCCGGGAAAGAAAGAGGGGCACGGATGTTCCGGAACTTGTTTTCAGTCCCGCATGCCCCTGTATCTCATGGGGCGGTAACCGCTGTTTTCCAGCATGGAGCGGCTGAACACATGCTCCGAACATTTCCAGGCCGGCAGGGGGCCGGCTTCACTGCCCAGGAACCTGCTCTTTTCCGTTCCCTCCCACTGAATGAACAGGAGCACATGGCGCCCCGGCACAATCAGGATGTCTCCCGTCCGGAGGTCTTCCCAGGAGGGAAGCCGCGTGCAGAGGGCGGGGAGTTCCCGTGTGGAAAAGGGCCTGTCCAGCCGCCAGCAGCGGGAGACGAAGCCGGAGCAGTCCACTCCGGCGGCAAAGCGGCTGACGGCGGCGTCTCCCGCGGCCTGCTTTTCCGGGGTGCCCATGTCGCCGGCCGCAGCGGGAAGCCCTCCGTTGGCGGCATCCGCCTTCAGGCGTTCGGAGAACTGTCGCGGGGTGTCGAAGCCGCCCCATTTGTACGGCATGCCGATGGAACGCATGCCCGGTTTCCACCATGCTCCGGCATCATATCCGGCTGCGGAGGCGTCCGGCGTGTCTGTCCGGATGCCGTCCCCGTCCGTTCCGTGGCGGACATTCCGGAGAGAGCCCCTCCAAATCATGGAGGTATAGGCCCGGCTGGCTGCCAGGGTTTCACGGCGGGTGACGGAAGAAGCGGGAGGCGGGATTTCCGGTATTCCCGGGGCGCAGGCTCCCAGACAGGCGGAGAAGACGAGCAGCGTCAGGGCATTGGTCATGCCCGGCAGTATGGCTTCCGGCCTGCTTGGTGGCAAGGATGATTGCTGGAGAACGTTTTTTATTCAGGGGACGGACGGTCTGGAAGCTTGACTACGGGGAGGAATATGTAAAAAAGGTCTCATCAAGGCGGAATGAAACGGAAAAGGTTTCCGTTTTCCTTCATCCGCTTTCCATCTCTTTATTTTTATGGACGAAGAACAACAAATCATCCAGGAACCGGTTCAGGAGCCCGCCCCTGAGAAACAATCGGATAAAACGCAGGCTATCCTGACGGCGGTTTCTCCGCTGGTGGCCGTCTTTTTCGGAGGCTCCGCCGGCGTGAACATTATTCCGCCCCTGATCTGCTGGCTGGTCTGGAAGGATGCCAACCCTCTGGTGGACAAAGTAGGAAAGAATATTCTGAATGCCCAGATTTCCTGGGCGATTTATACGGTTGCGGCCTGTCTTTCATGTTTGATCCTGATCGGGTTCGTGCTCGCCCCCGTGGTGGTTATCGCCTGGATCGTTTTCTCCATTATCGCTGCCGTCAAGGCGGCGAACGGGAATTACGATTATGTGGCTCCCTTCACGATTAAATTCCTGAAATAACGTTTTTCCGTTTTTCAGCAGATCAACAGATGAAAAAACCGCCGGTACGGAATGCCGGCGGTTTTTTGATGAGGGCTTTCCATTTGCCGGAGGGGTTCAGATGGGCATGTCCTTTTCACTGCCGCCGTACATGAACGTATGGAGCAGACGGGTAACCTGATTCTGTTCCGCGTTCAGCTGGGCGGAGGGGCGCAGCGCGGCGTACGCCAGTCCGTCATGCCCCGTGAACTCCCTCATATGGAACCCCTGGAAGCTGGTCATGGGTTCACTGTCATGAAAGAGCTTGCCCCTCCGGAGCAGTTCGTCAAAGACATGTTCCGCTTCCCGCGTGCGCGTCAGAGCGTTTTCCGGGTGGGGGATGCGGATTACCAGCGCTCCGCCGTCCCCGCGGAAGTTGATGCCCGCTCCGGCCATGACGTCCGCGGAAGGCTGGCTGGTGACGCTGCCCAGCAGCAGCACGCCGTCGTCTATCAGATGGATGCGGCTGGCGCGGGCTTCCTCCTTTACGTGCAGAACGCCTCCGTAAATGCGGGTGGATGCATTGCCGGAGAGTTTTCTGATACGCATCAGGCCGTGCCTGATCACGAGTTCCGAGCCCTCCGCCGGCAGATCCACTTCCGAGGCGAAGAGCCAGCCGTCCGTCATGGCGATTCTGCCTTCATGCTCCCTGGTGCCCTGAATGCGCCCCTGGCCCATCAGAAGGCGGCCGCCGTTGATTTCCAGGCTGCCGTTGGCTTTGTCCCCCAGGAAAACGGTCATATGATCCGGCAGATTGCCCAGGAGCGTCATGGCGCCTCCGTTCCGGATGACGAGGTGGGCGGTGCGGTGCCCGTGGTCCGGCTGGTTGGGGCCGCCCACGTAAACAGGAGCGTTGATGATGTAAAGATTTCCGCCGGAATCAACGGTAAGGGAATCCTGAATGTCCGTCTGGCCCTGCACTACATCATTGCTGATGGTGACCGGGCACATGTAGGAGACACGGTTCATGGATGAGGCTGAAAGCGGCATCATCCCTGTTAGAATGAATGGGTTGATATTGCTCATGGCTCTGGTTACATAGTTGGTTTGACGTTTGAGGCGCGATGGATGCGCTCCAATGGTATTAGACCATCCGTCCGGGGAAAGTGTTCGCGTAAATTTCCCTTATTTTTCCCGGAAGGGGCACTGTTCATTCCCACTCCACACGGGTCAGCTCCAGTTCCCGCCCGCGCAGGATGGCCAGGGCCGGTTCTCCGCAGCCGGGGCAGATGTAGCCGTGTTCTGTAAAGGAAAAATCCGCCCGGCATGCGTCACAGCGGCACACGGCCTCCACCCAGGCGACGTCCAGGGCTGCATCCTGCGCCGCATACGAGTCTTTCAGGGCCAGGAAGGCGGATTGAAGGGCTTCCGGCACCACGCCGCTCAGGCTGCCGATGGTCATGTGCACGCGCCTCAGCCTGTTTCCCCCGCGTTTTTCCATAAGCCGCCGGGCCATGTCCAGCGCGCCTTCCATGATGCCTACTTCATGCATGGGCGTTTTTCCGGGCCTGATGTTCCGCCAGGGCGCGGGCGATGAGGGCCTCCGCCGTGTCCAGTGCCTTCGGCAAGGCTTCCTGCACCTCCGCGGACATGGGGCGGCAGAAATCCGTATGCAGGGCCTCCACTCCCACCAGCGTGATAGCACGCGGCAGGGTGCCGCACAGCTGGGCCGCCCCCAGCACTTCCTTCATGCCTATCTGGTGGGGAGACATAACGCGGGAAAAGTGGCGCGGCAGTTCTTCCCGGCTGCGCGTGACGACGGTTCCCGGCAGGGCCCCCGTCCTGACGGCGTCCAGCAGGATGAGCGTGTCCGCATCTTCCAGCAGGGGAAGCAGGGTCATGCCCTGCGTTCCCCCTTCCTCCACGTGGACCAGCGGGCCGTAGTCCCGTTCCTGGAGGCGGTGGGCCAGCTCCACGCCTGCGCCGTCGTCCCCCATGAGCGGGTTTCCGATGCCCAGCACGAGCACGGGATAGGCATTTCCCTTCACGGGGCAGCCCCGCAGTTCTTCCGTGTATGGCTCCAATTTCATGTCAAGGGGAGGGCAGAGAGGTTATTCATCCCGGAATTTGACGCCCTTGCGCAGCCATCGTCCGCCGCTGAACATGGAGGAGATGGTGCCGTCCCGGTCCACGTTCCCGGAAAGGATGGAAAGGTACACGTGGATCATGGCGAAGATGATGAAGCACCACATGCCGATCAAATGCACCAGGCGCACGTACGGAATGCCTATCAAGTCGTTCAGCGGCATGAACCAACGGTAGAACCAGTGGCGCGGCTCATACAGGGCATACAGGGCCAGCCCGGTCACCACCATGGTGGTGAACAGGACGTACACGCCCGTGTATGTCCACTGCTGCAGGGGATTGTGGCCGATGTAGCGGGGGCCGTCATAACTGCGGGCGAACAGGTAGTCCACCGCTGTGGCGTACAAATCCTTCCACTCCTGTCTGGAAACGGGGAACAGGGCCCGGAAACTCTGGTATTTGTTGGAGGCCATGAAAAAGCAGGAAAAACGCAGCATCATCACCACCACCAGAATCCACCCCAGCGCGTAATGCACGAAGCGGAGCGTTCCGAATTGGAAAGCCCCGTGCAGATCCCCCATTTTCAGGAACCACCCTTCCGCGATGCAGATGCCTGTGGCGGACAGGCCGATGATGCAGAGCACCCACGTCCAGTGCAGCACGCGCAGAGGCCAGTCCCAGACGTGGAAATAGCGGAAATTGGCCTTGGCCATGGAGAGGCGGCGCACATCCCTCATGGCGTGCATGGGCACGACGCCCAACAGGCGCCACGGCGCGCCGGACCGGTGGACGGCCACGGCCACGGGTTCAAAGCCGGAGGGGGAATGCTCTTCAAAGGCCTTGTTCATGCGCTCCTTTTCCAGGGAGCTGACTTCGCACAGTTTTTCCAGCGCCTTCAGATTGCCGCGGGCTACCATGAAAGGGGAGGCGTCCGCCTTGTCTGCGGCTTTCAGAACAGCCGTGCTGTACGGCCTTTCCCGGGAGGGAGCCTCCCAGGAGTTTTCCCGCTGGGCGTAAGGGAGGGTTATGCCGCGTTCCCGCGCGGCATGGAGCAGGGCCAGGTCTCCCGCGTCCCTGCTGCCGTTGGGGGAGGCGCACACGGCCAGAGCCAGGATTTCTTCCGGCGTACACCGGACTGGCCGGAATGGCATCCTCCACCGCCAGGGTGAGGTCGTTATCGATAAGAGTCGTTTTCACGGGTCCTGTCTGGTCAGAATGGCCTCCCCTTCTTCGTCAAACAAATGGACGGCGCAGGATTGGCACGGGTCATAGCTGTGAATGGTGCGCAGGGGCTCCACCGGGCGGGAGGGGTCCACCAGCGGGTGTTTCCCGGTATGGGCCAGGGAATATTCATATGGCCCCATCTGCCCCGCCGCGTCCCGTCCGGAACTGTTCCATGTACTGGGGACTACGGCCTGGTAATTCACCGTCTGGCCGTTTTCAATCCGCACCCAGTGGCTCAGGCTGCCGCGGGGCGCTTCCACCCAGCCCACGCCCTTGCAGGAGGAGGGCCAGGTTTCCGGTTCCCATTTTTCCGGGTTGAAGGTGGAGGTTTCCCCGTTCCTGATGCGGTCCGTCATTTCCTGGAGCTGGTCCACCATCATGTCCACGTTGATCAGGGCGTCCAGCGCACGGCCGTATACGCGGCCCAGCGTGGAGTTCATGAAGGCGTTGTCGCGCGGCAGGCCCAGCTTGTCGCAGGCGGCATCCACCCGTTCCACGATGGCGGGAACCCCCTGGGCGTAGCCAATCATCATGCGGGCGTTCGGACCCACGGCCATCGCGTGGCCGTCATAACGCGGGGCTTTCACCCAGGTGTACTGCGGGTGGTCGGAAAGCCACTTGTAGGGCGGCCTGGGGCCGTTGTAGTCCGCATTCGTCTCCCCGTCATACGGAGCCAGGCCCGCGTCCCTGCCTTCCGTATACCTGTACCAGGAGCTGGTGACGAATTCCCTGATCTTGTCCTGGTCAAAGGGAAGCACGTTCCTGTAATCCCCATTCAGAAGCACGCCGGGCTTGATCATGCCTTTGCCGGCGGGGGCGCCCGTGTTGATTTCAGACGGAGCCCCAGTGCAGAAAAAGTTGGGGTTGGACGCGCCAATGTGGGCGTAGTCCTTATAAAATCCGGCGATGGCTACAATGTCCGGATAATATACTTTATGAATGAAATCGTGGCAGGTTTGCACCAGCTGCTTCAGGTAGCTCAGGGAAAACTGGTTGATGGCCTGGTCATTGTTCATGTTGATGGCGCAGGCCATGCCGCCGACCAGGAAGTTCGGGTGCGGGTTCTTGCCGCCCAGGATGGTGTGGATTTTGATCATGTCCCGCTGCCAGACCAGGGCCTGGAGATAATGCGCCACGCCCAGCAGATTCACCTCCGGCGGCAGCTTGTAGGCCGGATGGCCCCAGTAGCCGTTCGTAAAGATGGAATATTGCCCGTAGGCGATGGAGTCCTTCAGCTTCTTCTGCACTCCGGCGAAATACGCGGCGGAGGACAGGGGCCAGTCGGAAAGGGACTTGGCGATGGCGGCGGTTTCCGCGGGGTCCGCCTTCAGGGCGGACATCACGTCCACCCAGTCCATGGCCTGGAGCTGGTAAAAATGGATGACGTGGTCCTGGATGCCCAGGGCTCCGCTGACCAGGTCTCGCATGAGGCGGGCCTGGACGGGCACCGGGTACTGGAGCGCGTCTTCCACCGCAGCCAGGGCCGCGATGGCGTGCGTACCCGTGCAGACGCCGCAGATGCGTTCCACAAAAGCCCAAACGTCCCGGGGGTCCCGCTTGCAGGCGATCACCTCAATGCCGCGGTACTGCGTGGTGGACGTCCAGGCATTTTTGATGACACCGTCCCCGGCCTCCATTTCCACCCGCAGGTGGCCTTCGATGCGCGTTACCGGGTCAATGACCACCCGGCTGGATTCCGGAACGTCCGCTGATGTGTAATTGCTCATGGTAATCTGGTGGTGAGGGCTTCTGGCTATTCTTCAGTGTCCTTGTCGGGCGAGCCGGGAGCGTCCCCGAAGGCGGGCAGAGAGACGTTTGCTTCCTCCTTCATGTGCTGCTTCCTGTAATGAATGGCGGAGCCCACGGCATGGGCGGCGATTGCCGCTCCGGCGCCGGCTACGCCCACAGCCCCGATGATGTTGGCGGAGGCTTCCACGCCGAAGCCGTTCACGTTCGGCAGCGTCTTGTAAAACGGAGTCATGCGGTCAAAGAAGTACAGCTCCGTACAGCCGATGCACGGGTGGCCGGACTGGATGGGGAAGCTGACGCCGCCATTCCATTTGACGATGGGGCAGGGAGAGAACGTATCCGGGCCCTTGCAGCCCACCTTGTACAGGCAGAAGCATTCCCGCGCGTTCTCGTCGTCAAACACGTTGACGAACTGTCCGGCGTCGAAATGGGCGCGGCGCGGGCAATTATTGTGGATGCGGGTGCCGTATGCCATCAGCGGGCGCGACTCCAGGTCGCATTCCGGGGCGCGGTCAAATGTAAGGATGTACATGATGACGGCCGTAATCACGTCCCCGATGGGCGGGCAGCCGGGCACGTTGATGACCGTGCGGTCTGTCAGGATGTCCCGGATGCCCACGGCCCCGGTGGGGTTGGGACGGGCGGCCTGGATGGAGCCGAAGTACGCGCACGAACCCACGGCCAGGATATGGGAGGCGTTTTCCGCGCAATGGCGCAGCATGTTCTCCACGGTATCTCCGGCCACGGTGCAGTACACCCCACCGTCATTAACCGGAACGGACCCGTTGATGACGAGGATGTGGGGCTCCCTGATCGCGTCTTCCAGAGCCTGATTGGCGGCCTCTCCTGAAGGGGCCATCAGCAGTTCCACGTAAGGCATGGAGACGGCGGAAAGCACCATGTCCCCGATTTCCTCGTTATAGCTGCGGATAGTGCTTTCCAGGCATCCGGTGCATTCCTGAAGCTGGAGCCAGATGACTACGGGACGTTTCAATGCGGCCATCTTGTCCGCAATCTCCTGGGCGTTGGAAATGCCGCCCGTTACAGTGGCAACGCCCATCAGGGAGATCATTTTCAGGCACCACTTGTTGAATTCGCGCCGGCTGACGCCGCGGCGCTCCATGTGTTCCCCCAGAGTTTCCCCGGGACGCCATGTATTTAAAATCTCATGATTCAGGGAGGCCTGCTCCGCCTCCTGCATGGAAGGTTGCTGAATGCGCTTCATGTGCGTGGTCCAAATAAGAACATTTCCATTTAGACAGGATTTCCGGGAAATGCGATCAATATTTTCCAGTTTTCCGGAAGGGCTTTTACCAGGACCAGACGTTCTGGATCTGGAAAACCACCGCCGTCTGGCCCCTGCGGCCGTTGACGGGATTCTTGACAAGCTGAATATCAGGCTGGAGCGTCATGGTGGGCGTCACCTGGGCCACATACGTCAATTCAATGCCGTATTCATTCCTGTTCACGTACGGGCCGTTCTTTTTAGCCCCCTGCTGCCAGAGGAAACCGAGGCCCAGGTATCCGTCATTGGATGCGCCCTTTCCCCGGAAGGGGGAAAGAAGCACCAGCCCTGTGGTGGCCGCGCAGCGTACGCCGGTCAGCGTGGCTGCGTCATCGCTTGCCCAGCCGCCGCGGAAGAACCACCCCAGGTGGCTGCTGCGGCCCAGCTGCTGCTGGAAGTTTACGGCCACGCCGCCCCCGTTTTCACCGTTGCTGGTGGTGAAAAAGGGCTGGAGGCGGTACACGCCGGGGCCCATGCTGCAAAAATCTTCCGCCACGTAGCCGAATTCAAGCACGTTCGTCCAATTGTCGGAATTCAGGTTCCGGAAAGGATTGTGGTTTTGAGCCATGTTATTGGCGGCGGTGGCTCCCATCACGTAAAGGAGGTGGTTGGCTGCCACGCGAAATGGAATCCCAGGGAATTATCCGTCAGGGGGAGTACGGGATTATTGCCGAAAACGCTGTTGGTGAGGTTATTGTTATGGGAATTGGCGTAAGCGTTGTGGTCCATGTAGTTGGTGGTGTCCAGCTGGCCCGCCATCAGCAGAAGCTTTCCTCCCGCTCCCACCCATGCCAGGCTCAGGTTGCTCAGGTGGGGGTCCGGGCCCTGGAAGGAGCTGGTGGGGTTCTGGAGGGAGCCCAGCGTGGTTTTGGGGCCTTTACTGCCTTCATTGAAGTCAAAGCCGTTGCCGAAGTCGAACTCGGAGGCCAGGTACAGGCCGCTGCCCGTGGAATGATTGCGGAAGATGGTGATATTGGTCAGCAGGGAACCATTGTAGGAGGGGAAATCCGTTTTTCCGTTCAGGCCGCCGCCCGTCAGCCCCGTGTAGTTGAATCCGAACTGGGCGGAATAAGTAATGCCGTATCTGGAGAGAGCGGTCTTGAGCTTTTGCGCTCCGGTGGAAATCATGTCTTCGCGTATCCAGGCGTTCGGTTCCGCACAGGTATTGCCGAAAACGTAGGAACTGTCCAGGTACGGCATCATTTTAAGGGGCCTGGCCGCAAACCATTCCAGGCCGGGAGCGGAAGTTCCGCCTTCATGCTGAAGCAGTACGCTGGGCCTGGTGGGAACGCCGGGCGTCCTTTTGGTGATTTGTTCTTCCGGGCGCATTCCTTTCATCAGGCTGGGGCTTATTTCCCTGCCTTCCAGAGTTTTCACGCGCAGACCGCGTTCCGTGTTCAGGTAAGCAGGGGAAGCCGCCGCAGCGGGAGCCGCCTGTTGGGCAAGGGTGGGACTGCAGGAGGCTGCGACGGCAACAGCGCACATGGAGGGAAGAATGGCATGTCTCATACAGACAGTCAGACAAGGCTTTTCCCGGAAGTATCATAACTCCGTTTAAATGCTGACACGAATATCCGTTTTTCACCGTCTTTCCGGAAAAAGGAAAGGCGGGCTGTCCTTCAGGGGCCTTTTCCTAAGACAGGCATGATAGGGCAAGCGGAGGGGCAGCTCCCACCGCCGTATTCCTTCCGAAAAAGAAGTGGAACCAGTTGGAACATGGTAGCTTAGGGAGATTATTGTTTTTTTGCAGGGGGCTGTCTGAATGTACGTCGGGTGAGGGAGCCAAAAGGAATGTAAAACGGGAAAAAAGCATCAGATTTTCTCTGTAATTTTTATTGCGAATTTAGAATCCGGGAACAATAACAAATATTGAAAATCAACGTCTAATTCATCTTAATCAGTTGTTTTTTAATATCATATATAATTTCTGGTCTTTTTTTATTTCATCTTATCCGAATACAGGTAAATATGTTATGAGAAGGAGAAAATATTTAAGTGCGCAGCGGATTCTAAATCCCCTATATGTACCGCACTGGGAGAGCGCGTCGCTCTTTTCTTTTCAACCTAGAACAGTCAAATGAAGAAAACATTATTTTTGCTTTCTTGTGTAGTAGCTTCTTCCCTCATGGTTCAGGGGGCAACCGTCCTTACTTTGGATTCCAGTGAATTGCAGGCAGCAGGCGGATCATATACCCTGACGGAGGGTATAAACTCCGGTTACGGCAATTTCTCCGTGACCATGGCCCTGGACGCTCAGGCTTTCCAAAACGCCATTCTGGCAGGTAACGTCAAGGCGAATATTTTTTCCGCCAATAATAATATGATCGGCCTGGGCCTCAACTACGTTTCTTCAGGAACTCCCACGGCGGGCATTTATGGTTCCTGGCAAGGAGAGAACTACAACCGCACGATTACTTCTGTCAACGGTTCTGAACTCAATTTGAATACGGGATTGAAGGAATTGTTCACCGAAAACAGCTATGAATCCGCCGCCATCACTTATCAGATTACCAGCACCGGAACCTGGACTTACCTGACCCTGGTTGATTCCGAAGGAACCGCCACCACTTATGGTGGTCAGGATTCAGGGTTGAAAGCGAGCGGGTTCGGAGCCCTGACTTCATTTACCTATGGCACGGATTACGTCAAATACCTTGTCGTGGATAATACCACGTTGCAGGCTAATGCTTCCCAGGAAGCCAATCTTAATGCCATTGAGGCGGCTGCCGTTCCCGAACCGGCCACGGCATCCCTCAGCCTGATTGGTCTGGCTGCCCTCATGATGCGCCGCAGATGTGCCTGAGCCGGGGAGTCCAATTGCTGTTTTACAGGCGGGAAAGATCCCGCCTCCTCTTTTATTATCATCAGGAGGGAAGTATCCGTATCCGTCAAATCATTCCGGGAACTCCCAGGCATGGGCTTTCCAACGGCAGCTTCACCAGTTCCGCTGGGCTGTTTTGGATGATATTTATTTGTTTTTTCCTGACCTGGAAGCGGCAAAATTGCCGTTTTCATGTGTTTTAGAGGAGGCATTTCCGCGCTTCATGCAAAGATGCAGGGTGGAAAATAAGTTTTTCCCATGCCGCTGCCGTGGAGAAACGGTGGCGGAGAAAGCGTTGAAACGTGTGTTCGGCCTTTATTAGCTGACAATAAAAAAGCAGTTCCGCCATGTATGCGGAACTGCTTTGAAGGAAATAATAACGAGAACTGCCGAGGTTTATTGCACGGCAATCGTCTGTTCGCGGTCGGGGCCTACGCCCACGGTTGTGACGGGGCAGCCGATGAGCTCGCTCATGCGTTTGACGAATTTCTTGGCCTGTTCCGGAATCTCTTCCCAGGAACGGCAGGAGGAAATGTCCTGCATCCAGCCGGGCACCGTTTCATACACGGGCTTGCAGCGTTCCCATTCATCCACTGTGGCGGGCGGATAAGCCAGGATTTCCCCGTCCAGATCGTAACCCGTGCAGATTTTAATTTCCGGGCACTTGTCGTAGCCGTCCAGGTTGGTCATGGCCATTTCATCAAAACCGTTGAACATGGCGGAGAAGCGCAGCAGCACGCCGTCAGACCAACCGCAACGGCGGGGGCGGCCCGTGGTGGCGCCGAATTCGCGGCCCATGCTGTGCAGATGGTTGGAGATGTCTTCATCCTCCGTGACGAAGGGGCCTGCGCCCACGCGGGTGGTGTAGGCCTTGCAGACGCCGATGATGCGGTCAATTTTGTGCGGAGGAACACCCGTGCCGGTGCAGGCGCCGGCGGAAGAGGTGTTGGAGGAGGTGACGAACGGATAGGTTCCGAAGTCCACATCCAGGTAAGCTCCCTGGGCCTTCAAAGAGGATGCTTTTTCCGGAGGCCACGGCTTCGTGCATAACCGGAATGGTGTTGGTGATGTGGGGGCGCAGCACATCCGCGGCGGCGCTTACTTCCGCCACCATTTTTTCTTCATCCATAGCGGGAAGGCCCATGCGTTCCATTTCCGCATTCGCCATCTTGATGCGGCGGCGCAGCACTTCGTCAAAAATCGCGGGATCCCTCATATCCGCCATGCGCACGCCGATGCGGCGTGCCTTGTCCGCGTAAGTGGGGCCGATGCCGCGCTTGGTGGTGCCGATGGCTTTTTTGCCGAGGGCGGATTCCTGGGCGGCGTCCATTTCCTTGTGGAAGGGAAGGACCACGTGGGCGCGGTCGGAGATGAGAAGGTTGTCTTTTGTAATGGTCACGCCCTGGCCGCGGAGTTCATTGATTTCCTCCACCAGGCCGATGGGGTCCAGCACCACACCATTACCGATGACGCAAAGCTTGTCCGGCCACAGGATGCCGGAGGGAACCAGGTGGAGAATATATTTCTTTCCATTGGCAATTACAGTATGGCCGGCGTTGTTGCCGCCCTGGCCGCGTGCCACCACGTCGGCGGATTCCGTCAGGAAATCGATCATTTTGCCCTTGCCTTCGTCGCCCCATTGGGAGCCGATAATAATGGTATTCATGATAAAAATGGAACTCGAAGACCTTAATGAGATTCCTGCCTTATGGCAAGACAATCTTACGGAATTGTTAAGTTTTCCTGACCAGTGGCGGGAAGCCCGGCAGGGCAGGCGGGAGGGGCCGTGCCGGATTATCCGGTTTCAGGAACGGAGAGACCGCGGCATTGGGAGGGCCGTGCCGCGGGGAGGAAGGGGCGGCCTGCTGAAAAGGAACTCAGCGGAAGTGGAGGGCGGAACGGTGCGCTTCCTCCGGAACCAGCGTTTTCCAGATGTCTTCATCCGCAGCGATCATGCGCTGGATGTCCCGCGGCGTGTGGCGCAGCAGGAATTCATTGAAAAAGGGCACGTCCACCACCAGGCCGTTCGCCAGGAAGTGCTGGTACAGGTGCACGTATTGTTCCGGCGCGCGGAAAGTGCGTGCCGTGACGAATTCCCCGGATTTGCGGTTGAGCCACGGGGAGACGTACAGGCGCGTTTTGTTCTGGAAGGTGCGTCCGAAGGATTCCAGAATGCCTCCGGGAATGTCCTCCGTCCATTTTTCCTTGAACAGCTCATTCAGCAGGCCGATGGAGAGGGCGATGGCAATGGGTTCTCTCGTGTAGCGCGCCAGCAGCCCGGACAGGTTGTCGAAACGGGCCATTTTGGTAATCAGAACGTTTTTGCCGAGAGCCTTGAGGCTGTCCGCCCTGTCCAGGAATTCCAGATGGTCCACATCATCGCCGCGGAGCAGGTTATTCATGGATATTTCACAAATTTCCATGCAGCGGTCCGCCTGCGTCTCATTGATGTGGGAGAGGAAGGTTTTTTTCACCTGGGCCATGACTTCCAGATGCAGATTGCAGACGGGGTTGAAACTGCCCCTCATCAACACGATGGGGCGCTTGTACAGCACATCCGCCGCCTGGGCCACCTGGCCGTTCGCCAGGAACAGGGTGGCCGGCGTCAGGCCGGACTGGACGAGCTGGAGCGCGAAAAGACGGTTGTCCACCATGGAAAAACCGTGGCCTTCAAAACGGACGACATCTATTTCCACCAGCCGGGGATCCAGATTGTCCACCAGGGATTCAATGAATTCCTCCAGACGGTCCCTTTTGAAAAAGACGGCGTGCAGGATGTTGACGCCCAGGATGCCCAGGTCCTTCATCTGGCGGTCGTGGTCCGGGTCGTTCAGGCGAACGTGAATAATCAGGTCGGACGGTTTTGCCTCCGGTTTCAGCTGGAAGCGCACCCCTATCCAGCCATGCCAGGGGCCGTTGTCCCGGTAGCCTTTGACTTTTACCGTATTGCAGAAGGCAAAGAAGCGGGTGTCTTTGCCACGCTGGGGGCCCAGGCGGTTGACGAGCTGGGTAAATTCGTAGTCCAGCATGCCTTTCAGTCGTTCTTCAGAAACGTAGCGCTTGACCGGCCCGTACAGGGTGTCGCTGACGGTCATGTCATAAGCGGAAATGGTTTTGGCCACTGTTCCGGCGGCTCCGGATGCCCGGAAAAACCAGTTGGCCGTTTCCTGTCCGGCTCCGATTTCCGCAAAGGTGCCGTAAATGGTGGAAGCCAGGTTGAGTTGGAGGGCTTTGTCCTGTGTTTGCGCTAGTGCTTTGGAACTCATGGAAAGCGGGAACCGATTTTTGATTTTCAATTATTGGTGGGAAGAAGCCTGCGGGTGGCGTCGCTCATCCAGCCGGAGTGCAGAAGCTGGTCAATAATAACGGCCCGGTTTCCGGGCAGGTCTTCCGGATAGCGGATGAGCACGCAGGTGCGCACGGGGCCGTTGTAAAGCAGCCTGGTCAGTTCCAGGGCAAGCGGGGAATACCTGTCCACGTACGCATTCAGGCGTTCCCCGTTGGGGAACTCAAGGGTGAAGTTGAGATATGACGTGTTGCGGTAGCTTTCCGCGGAGGATTCCTCCAGGAAAGGGGGCTGATAAATGCCGGACATGCTTAGGATGATTCTGACGGGAACGGGGGTGGAGGGCTTTTTGGCTTCCAGCTCCGCCGGAAGCATGGGGGAATAGCCCTCCCAGGCTTCCCAGTCCAGCTTCCATTTTCCTGAATTCCGGTCATACAGGAAAACCGCAGGGCGGATAGTGTTGTCGTCCATCAGCACGGAGATCTGAAGCAGGTCCCCGTTTTTGGAGCTTCTGCCCGCTTCCTGGGGCAGGTAGTCCTTGTATTGGCCGTAGGAGGCCCAATAGGCCATTTTGGGGGCTACGGCTGCGGGATTCATTACGTAGTTGAGCCTCTCTTCATCCGATTCCGCCATGCAGTAGAGGGCCAGTTCATTCATGGCCGCCGTAATATGGGGGGAAATGGATTCCGCCTTCCGGTCTTCCTCCCTGCGGCTGTGGGCTATGAGGTATTGCCGCTCCCTCTGCTGCAATTGCTCCAGCAGGTCTTTATTCACTTCCTGTGAAAAGAGCGCTTCATGATCCACGAACCGGTCTGAGATATTCAGAAGTTTGGAGTTTTCCGCTTCCATATCCCTCCCGCGCAGGAACATGAACACGCCCAGAAGGGAAAGAACCAGTCCCGCGACAAAAAGCCATATATGCCAGGTGGGCCGGCGTTCACTGCGCATGGTATCCGCGGCGGCAGCGCGGTATTCCGGCTCTTCCGGGGCCAGGGCGGCGCAGCGTGGCGCGGCAATGGCCGGAGCGGCGTTTCCCTCTTTCCTTTTACGGATTTTTGTCGTGGATTTATTGGGGCCCGGAGTGGTGGGCCCGTGAACGGAAATGGTCCGTTTGTCCGTCTTTTCTTTGGTGCGAGCGGTGTATGCGGAGCGGAGTACGCGGAAGTGTGCGGAACACCGGCGGCAAATGGCGGAATAGCCGTGTGTTTCGGATTTCCGGGCGCTTTCTCTGCAGCTTCAGGCGTCCGGCCCGGGAATGTTGAAAGCGCTTCTTCCCGTTTGACGGCCGTGACAGCGGAGTGGCAGACGGGGCATTCCACACGGCTGCCTACGCAGGCGGCCCTGACGGCAAAGGAATTGCCGCAAATATGGCAGAGGCAGGGGACGGCGTCCTGTTCTTCCGTTTCCGGCCTGGGCTTTTCTTCCTGCCTGGCTGTGACTGAAGCGGTGCAGATGGGGCATTTTACCTGGCGTCCCAGAAAAGACGCCTTCACGGCGAAGAGGTTGCCGCATGACGGGCATGTGCAGGCTACCGTGTCCTGGGATGGGGAAGGCATGAGGGGAAAAAGTTACAGGTGGATGAATTCCGGCACGGGAATGGTGATGGGCCTGGGCGCCGGCAGCGTAATGCTTGTATCCGTATGGTCTGAAGAAACGGGATCTGCGGAAATGGCTTGCGCTTCCGGCACGTTTTCGCCAGCCCCCAGCAGTTCAAAGTTGCGGTTGGCCGGGACCTGGTTCAGCTCCGTATGGTAGGGATCGTCCCCCTGGAGGATGGGCCTGGTGGGCAGGATGGGCGGCAGGGGAAGAATGCGGTTCTGGGCCGTGAAGGTGGAGACGGGTGCGGAGACGTCCTCCCCGTGGAGGTCGCAGAAAGGCAGGCTGGAATCCCCCTTGCGGAGGTATTCGAATATGGTGTGTCGGCGGTATTTTTTATCCGACGGGTCAATGTCATAACAGCTGTGCGTGGCCCTCTTCCCGGTGGTCAGGCAGATTTCCACCCGTTCTACGCTGGGGGGAGGGGCCAGTTCTCCGGCAGGGAACTGCCGTTCCGCTTCCGTGATGGCGGCGCCCAGCACGGAAGCGCAGGTGTCTGACGAGAAGGCTCCGTGATAAATGGGCTTTTTGCCTTCCAGGAACCCTACCCAGATGCCGCAGGTAATGCGGCTGTCATACCCAAACAGCCAGTTGTCCGCGAAGTCGTACGTGGTGCCTGTTTTCACGCCGCCCTTGAAGTTTTTCGGCAGATACGGGGCAACGCGCTGGGCTGAACCGTTTTTCAGGGAGGAATTCAGGATGTTGTGAAGCTGGAAAGCCGTGGCTGTGGATGTGGCCCCCTTCCGTATCTGGGCATTGTTCCGGGTTTCAATCGCCTGGGTGGATTCCCAGATCAGCTGGCCGTCTTCATCTTCTATCCTGTCCAGATAGTAAATATCCTGAGGGCGGAACCCCCGTTCGGGATGGCAGTGTAGGCCAGCGTCATTTCCTTCAGGGAGGCAGGCTCCGTGCCCACGAAAATTTTGGGGCGGTAAACGGGATTTACTTCCGTGCTGCCCGCTTCCCTCACGGGCTTGCGGATGCCGAAATCCGTCAGCTTCTTGACGAACGGGGCCGTGCCCATCTCCATCCCCATGCGCAGGGATGCGGCGATTTTGGAGGCGGACAGGCCGCGGTGGGCGGTAATCATGCCTTCATAACGGTTTTTGGAGTTTTCCGCCCCCCATTCCCCCAGGATTCCTTCCGAACCGCCGATGCCCGTCAGGCGGTTGTCGATGGCATCGTCCAGAATGCGGGTGACAGGGCTTTTTCCCGTGTCAAAGGCTGTAGCGTACAGGAAAGGGAGGATGGAGGTGCCGGTGGGGCGGGCTCCGTCCCTGATGGCGTCATACTGGCGCTTGGTGTAATCCCTGCCTCCGTGGTAGGCCAGGACGGCGCCTGATTTGTTGTCCACCACCAGCAGCGCTCCTTCCAGATAGCGCGGCTTGTTCGCGGAACCGCTGTGGTAGTCTGCGGCCTTCTGATGACGGTAACCGGGTTGTTTTTCAATGTTTTCCAGAGCCTGTTCCAGGGCTTTTCCGGTAACTTCCTGGAGCTGCCTGTCAATGGTGGTGTAAATTTTAAGCCCGGCGGCATTGACGCGCTCCTCCCCCAGGTATGCGGTGATTTCTGAGGAAATGCGGTCGTAAATGTGGGAGACGCCGCGTTTCAGCGGCTTGGGATTCAGCCCCAGCTCCATGGCGGAGAGGCGTTCCGCTTCATCCGGCGTAATGTATTTCTCCTTGGCCATGCGGTTGAGAACGTGGTTGCGCCATTTCAGATTGCTAGCCGGATTATTCAGAGGGGAAAGTCCGTTCGGGTTTTTGATCAGGGCGGCGATGGAGGCGGCCTCCCGGGTGGTCAGATCCGCCGGCTCTTTGCCGAAGTAGCCCAGGGAAGCGGCCCGGATGCCGTAAAACCCACTGCCGAAGTAAACGCGGTTCAGGTAAAATTCCAGAACCTGGTCCTTGCTGTACCGTTCCGTAATGCGGCGCGCCAGCGCTATTTCCACGAATTTGCGGCCAAAGCTGCCCTCATTCCTGGCTTTGGCACGGTTTTTCAGGTCATACGCATTTCTGGCAAGCTGCTGGGTGATGGAGGAGGCGCCCTGGTTGGCGTCCCCGCTGTTGTGGATATACTCCCGGCCTGCCCGCAGAATCCCCAGGAAGTCATAGCCCGGATGTTCCCGGAAGCGGGAATCTTCCTGGGCAATCAGCGCATTAATCATGGCGGGGGAGATTTTGTCCAGCGTGACGTAGCTGCGGTTCTCCACATAAATACGGCCTATTTCCTCCCCGTTCCGGTCATAAATAATGCTGGGTTTTTCCAGGTCATTGATGCGTTCCAGATCAAATTCCGCCGCCCAGTTGTCATAACGTTTCCAGGCCATCATGAATCCGAAGTATCCCACGGCCGCGCCGATAGCCGCCATCACCAGGCACCACAGGACAAGCTTTCGGATAAAGCTCCAGAATCGTTTCCTGGGCTTTGCCTTGGGATGCCGCCTTTTGTTGGCCTGCATGTGCCTGCGGGGAGCTTGTGAACTTAATTCAGCCATGAAGATGAAGCAGGATTGGTCCTGAGGAGAGGGGAAAAGGTGCAAAATCCTAACGGATTCCCGTTTGTTTAGCAATACCGTACATGGCGGGCGGGCGAAAAAAGAAGGCATGCGCGCCCCCTGAGTATTCCTGGACGCCGCCGGGCGCCTGAGGCAGCCGTATCATCCTGCAGCCCGGACTGCTCCGTCTTCAGGAAAAAACGCTCTCCGGCCCGTCCAGGGATGCGTCATGGCGCAAATGGGGCGGCCTTTCATGCGGCTGTCAGCCTGGAACAGCGTTGAAAATATTGCCTGCCCTGGTAATGCCGTGTTCCATGGTGTACAGCACGGCGTCCTCCGCCTTGCCAAGCGTCACGTCCAGAAGCTCGCGTTCCTCCGCGGAATTTGCCCAGCACGTGCCCTATCATTTCCCCTTTGCCACGGGGCTGGCCGATGCCGAAACGGAGGCGCGGGAATTCCTGGGTGCCCATGTGGGCGATGAGGGATTTAATGCCGTTGTGGCCGCCTGCGGAGCCTTTTTCCCGCAGCTTGATCACGCCCAGGGGGAAATCCACTTCATCATGAATGACGAACACGCTGCGGGGATCCAGTTTGAAAAACCGCATCATGGGGCCCACGCACAGACCGGATTCATTCATGAACGTGGAGGGTTTCACCAGCAGGACGCCGGGGCCGGCGGCCACCTCACTTGCGCTGCCTGTCCGCCTTGAATACGGCCCCCCCACCGGGCGGCCAGGCGGTCAAGCACCATGAACCCCGCGTTATGGCGGGTGTCTTCATAGGTTCTGCCCGGGTTGCCCAGGCCCACGATCATTTTAACGGGTGCATCCACAATGGAAAAAGGGAAAGAGATGAAAAACAGACGCTTCCTGCAATCCGGGGAGCGTCTGGGTGCATCCTGCATCCGTTCCGCGGAGCAATCAACCGTTCCGTGAGACAGCCGGGCATTTATCCGGCCGCCTTCTTTTTCTGACGTCCCATCAGGAAGCCGGTCAGCACGTCTTCCAGGGAATCTCCGGTTCCGACCAGGCGGTAGTCCGCATTGATATCCGTGCAGATCCGGCGCGTTTCTTCCAGATAGCTGGCCACGATAGCCCGGTACTCGTCCGCGATAAGGTCCGGCTCCGTAATCAGGGAGCCGCCGCCTTCCATGTCCACGAAGCGGATGGGGCGGTCAAAGTCAAAATCTATTTCCAGCTGGTCCACCAGATGGAATACGGCTACGTCATGCTTGCGGAAATGGAGGTGGCGGAGGGCGTTTTTAAGCTCCGCCGTATCTGTGAACAGGTCTGAGAAAATCAACACCAGGGCGCGGCGGCCGACGCGTTCCGCCAGTTCATGCAGGGTATCGGGAAGGACGGTCTCCCCCTGCGGAGAATGCGTGTCCATCTGGCTGATGAGCACGTTCAGGTGGGCGGGGCGGCGGGAGGCGGGGATGTGCAGCGCGGCGCCGTCCTTCGTCTGCCGGGCAAAACTCAGTCCCACCGCGTCTCCCTGCCGGATGGCAATGTAAGCCAGGTTGGCCGCCAGCCTGCACGCGCGCATATACTTGGTCTCCACCTGCTCCGGATGATAATTCATGGAGCCGGAAAGATCCATGACGATGTAGGCGCGCAGGTTGGTATCCGCTTCAAACTCCTTGATGTAATACCTGTCCGACCGTGCATACGCTTTCCAGTCCAGACGGCGCGTATCGTCTCCGGCCACGTATTTGCGGTATTCCGCAAACTCCACGGAGGAGCCGCGGCTGGCGCTTCTGTGGCGGCCGGATACGTTCCCCGTCATGCTGTGGCGCGCTTCCAGGGGAAGGTTCCCCAGGCGGCTGAGCAGGTTGTGATTCAGGTATTTCATGGGGCAGGGAAAGGGGATTGATGATGCCGGGACGGCGGTCAGATTTCCGCCGCCAGGCGCGCCACGGCCTTACGGGGCGTGATGCCCTGGGATTCCGCGGCGAAGTTGGTGACCACGCGGTGCATCAGCACAGGTTCCACAATGGCGTCTATGTCTTCCCTGCGGACGATGTAGCTGCCCTGGAGAGCGGCGCGGGTCTTGGCCCCAAGAATCAGGAACTGGACGGCGCGGGGGCCTGCGCCCCAGGCTACATACTGCTTTACCCATTCCGGGGAAGTTTCCAGGGTGGGGCGGGTGGCGCGCACCAGTTTCACGGCATACTCGTAAATATGTTCCGGAACGGGAACGCGGCGCACCAGATCCTGGTAAAAGATGATTTCCTCCCCGGAGAGGATGTGCTTGAGTTCCTCGCTCCGGGTTCCGGTGGTTTCCCGGGCGATGCGCATTTCCTCCTCCTCCGTGGGGTAGTCCACTTCAATCAGGAACATGAAGCGGTCCAGCTGGGCTTCCGGCAGGGGGTAGGTGCCTTCCTGTTCAATGGGGTTTTGGGTGGCAAGCACGAAAAAGGGGAGGAGCAGGGTGAAGGTGCGGCCCATGACGGTGACGCGGCGCTCCTGCATGGCCTCCAGCAGGGCGGACTGGGTTTTGGCGGGGGCGCGGTTGATTTCGTCCGCCAGCACGATGTTGGCGAACACGGGCCCCTTGATGAACTCGAACTGGCGCTTGCCGCCGGCGGAATCATCCTGGATGATGTCCGTGCCGGTAATGTCCGCGGGCATCAGGTCCGGCGTGAACTGGATGCGGTTGAAACTAAGGTCCAGCGTTTTTGCCACGGAACTGACCATCAGCGTCTTCGCCAGGCCCGGAACTCCCATCAGGAGGGCATGCCCGCGGGAAAACAGGGCGATGCTCAGCAGCTCCACGACGCGCTGCTGGCCAATGATCATTTTGCTCAATTCCGAGGAAAGCTCCTTGTAAATGGCGCCGAGCCGGTCAATGGCGGCTACGTCGTCGTCGGGCAGAGTGGGGGTGACGGGTTCCATATTGCAATTTCATAGCACTTTCCGGGCCGTTTTCCACCAAATAATCGCGCCACGTTCATTTTCCCTGCTTGGAATGGGAAGGGAAACGGGGTAAGGAAGGGGCATGCCGAAAATTGCACTCATTCAACTGTCCGTAGATGCCCGGCCTTCCGTGAACAAGGAAAAGACGGAATCCGCCATCCGTGAAGCCGCCGCCAACGGCGCGCAGATTGTCTGCACCCAGGAACTTTTTACCACGGAATACTTTTGCAGGACGGAGGAATGCGATTTATTCGACCTGGCGGAACCTGTTCCCGGGGAATTGACGGAAGCCCACAGGAAACTGGCGGCGGAACTGGGCGTGGTGATTGTTGCCTCCGGCTTTGAAAAGCGCGCCACCGGGCTTTACCACAATACCGCCTGGGTGGTGGATGCGGACGGTTCGTTCCTGGGCATGTACCGCAAGATGCATATTCCGCAGGATCCCGGGTTTGAAGAAAAATTCTACTTCACCCCCGGCGACCTGGGCTATAAGGCGTTCGACACCAAATTCGGCCGCATCGGCGTGCTCATCTGCTGGGACCAGTGGTACCCGGAAGCCGCGCGCCTGACGGCCATGCAGGGGGCGGAAATCATTTTTTACCCCACGGCCATCGGCTGGCTGCCGGAGGAAAAGCCCCTGCTGGGGGAACAGCAGCACTGCGCGTGGGAAACCGTACAGCGCGGCCATGCCGTAGCCAACGGCTGCTATGTCTGCGCCGTCAACCGGGTGGGGACGGAAGGGGAAAGCGAATTCTGGGGGCAGTCCTTTGTGGCGGACTACTATGGCCAGATTGTGGCGAAGGCTCCCGTCAGCGATGAAGCCATCCTGTACGCGGACCTTGACCTGGACGCATTGGAAGACCACCGCCGCATCTGGCCCTTTTTCCGTGACCGCCGCATTGACTCCTACGGCGGCATTACGGAACGCTGGGGCAGGTGAACCTTCCCCCTTTGCCCGGTTTATGTATTCCGAGGAACCATTGGAGCGGCAGTGGGCGCAGGTCCGGGAAGTTCTCCTTGACATGGAAGAACAGTGTGATGATTTGGTCATCGACTGCCTTCAGGGCATGGTTGGGGAGCTGGGATGCCAGGTAACCGTGCGGAGGCGTGAGCATATTCTGACCCTGTTGAGGGAACTCAATCATCTGTATGATTGCGGAATTCCTGCCAGGGAAATGATTTGCGAAGAGGACGAAGAATACTGTTTTTCCTGGATTTATGAGTTTGATTTCTACCTTGGAGATGCTGATTATCTGCTGCATTTCGTCGTTGACGCCGCCCTGAATTCCAATGGCATCGTCAATAAATATCTGACGTTGGAAAGGCAGGTGTACCGGAAAGGTTTGTGCCTTAAAGCGAGCGAACCCATGGTTCTTGACCCTGATGCACTGGAGCGGTTGAAGGAAAAAATCGTTTCCGCTATGGCCTGTCCTCCCAATACGGGCCGTTTTCTGGATTGGGATGATGATTAATCTTTGGGAGGCTGAGTGTTTTTTACGGGGAAAGATGGCGTAAAAAAGCCGCCGTTTTTGAAAAACGGCGGCATGGGAAGAAATGAAGAGTTTTCCGGCTAGCCGCAGATGACGGCAATCTTGATGCCTTTCATCTGGACGTTGGTTTCCAGGGCTTCCGCGATTTCATCCAGCTTGAAGCGGTGGGAGATCAGCTTGGTCAGCGGCAGGCCGATGCCGTAGGCTCGCTTCAGAAAGTCGAATGTAGTTGGGTAGTCCTGCGGGGAGTACACCCAGGAGCCTACAGCGGTCACCTCCTTGTTGCAGAGGTCGTAATGGTGGTTGATAACGCTTTCCCCTCCATCCATGAAAAAGCCCACTTCGCACAGGCCGCCGCCGCGCTTCACGAACTTCCAGGCGTTGGCCCCGGCCTTGCCTACGCCCGTGCACTGAAAGACGAAGTCCGCCAGGCGGCCGCCGTTGTCCTTTTTCACGGCATCCAGCAGTTCGTTCAGATCCGCGTACCGGGTGAAATTATACGTGCGGGAGGCTCCCATTTCCCTGGCCAGTTCCAGGCGGGAGTCATTGCCGTCCACAGCGATGATGGTTTCAATGCCCAGCGTGCGCAGCGTGGCGATTTGAAGAAGGCCGATGGGGCCGCAGCCCTGCACGAGCACCACGGAATTGAACTTGAGGAGCCCGGTGGACTTGGCGCGTTCCAGGGAATGGACCACCACTGCGGCGGGTTCCACCAGAATGCGCTGGTCCAGCGTCATGCCGGAAACATTGAAAAATGTGGAGCCCTTGCGGATGACGAGGTACTCCCCGAAGTAGCCGTTCAGATGCACGTCGTCGTCAGGCATCAGGCCATACACGCCCACATTTTCGCACAGGTTGGTGCGGGCCGGAGTATTCAGGCAGGCGTCACAGGTGCCGCAGGGAATGATGCAGGTGACGATCTTGTCCCCCAGCGCTACGGGATTTCCGGCGGTGTCTTTAGTGATATTCCTGCCCATGGCGACGATTTCCCCGGTGCCTTCATGGCCCAGAACCACGGGGCAGAGGCCGAAGGGGTCCCGGTTGTATTCGTGGCCGTCCGTTCCGCAAACGCCGCAGGCTTCCACCTTGATCAGCATTTCATCGTCTCCGATGGCGGGAATGGGATATTCACGGATTTCAAATGTCTTTGGTGCTGTCAGGACAGCGGCGCGTGCGGTTTGTTGCATGATGTCCTTACACTATCCTTAGCCGCCCGGATTCTTCAAGAACAAATAGTGATGAAAGGAACTCCGCCTGTTGAAAACGGGAGGAATTTCCTTCCCGGTCCTTCCTGCAATACACCCTGGCGCCGGATGTCCATGATTCCCGGAAACATGGAGAGTCCGGTCCTCCTGCTGTACGGTTTTCCTGAGAAGGAAAAAAATCATTGTCTGACACGGGAAAAACGGTAGTTTCCGGAAAGGGGCGGCATTCGGGAAAGCATGCCTCTGCGCGCAGCGTTTTTCCGTGAAAGGGTAACGTTTTTCCATGGAAGGCCGTTCATTTGGCTTGCGTGGCGGGGGGATGGAGTGCAAGCTGTGCGCGTTATGCTCGACATCCGTGTAATACGAGAAAATCCGGAAGAAGTGAAAGCGCGGTTAAAGCCCCGCAGCGGCGACGCGTGGAAGCTTGTTGATGACGTTCTGGCCTGCGATGAGGCGCGCCGCAATGCCGAAACGGAAAAGCAGGCCTTGCAGTCCGAGCGCAATGCCACCTCCAAGCAGATCGGCATGCTCAAAAAGAAGGGGGAAGACACGTCCTCTATTGAAGCGCGCGTGCGCGAAATCGGGGACCGCATCCGGGAACTGGACCGTGTCGCGGAGGAAAATGCAGCCCAGCTCACCTCCCTGCTGATGAACATTCCCAATCTGCCGCACCTGGAATGTCCCGTGGGCGCGGATGAAACGGCCAACCCGGAAATCAAGCTGTGGGGAGAAAAGCCCGCCATTGAAAACCCGAAGGACCATGTGGAACTGGCCGCGAATCTGGGCATGATTTCCTTTGAAGACGGAGCGCGGATTACGGGCTCCGGTTTTGTGGTGTACCGTGGGGCGGGCGCCCGTCTGGAACGCGCCCTGATCAACTTCCTGCTGAATACGCAGACCGTGGAAAACGGTTATCAGGAAGTGGGCGTTCCGTTTGTGGTGAAAAGGGAGTGCATGGAAGGCACCGGCCAGCTTCCTAAATTTGAGGAAGACATGTACGGCACGGAAGACCAGCAGATGTTCCTGATTCCCACGGCGGAAGTGCCGGTCACCAACCTGTACCGGGATACCATTTTACAGGAAAGCGACCTGCCTATCAAGATGGCCGCGTATACGCCCTGCTTCCGCCGGGAAGCCGGAAGCGCCGGCCGCATCAACCGCGGCATGATCCGCGTCCACCAGTTTGACAAGGTGGAACTGGTGCAGATTTTAAAGCCGGAAGACTCCTTCCGGGAGCTGGAAGTGCTCCGCAGCCATGCGGAATCCATCCTTCAAAAACTGGGGCTGCACTACCGGGTGATTGAGCTCTGCACGGGAGACCTCGGTTTTTCCTCCGCCAAGACGTATGATATTGAAGTATGGGCTCCGGGACAGGGGCAGTATCTGGAAGTTTCCTCCTGTTCCTGCTTTACGGACTACCAGGCGCGCCGCATGCGCCTGCGTTACAAGGATGCCGACGGCAGGAACCAGTTCTGCCACACCCTGAACGGTTCCGGCACGGCTCTGCCGCGGCTGTATGTGGCCCTTCTGGAAACTTACCAGCAGCCGGACGGCTCCATCCGGATTCCGGAGGCGCTTGTGCCGTATTTCGGCGCGGACTGCATCCGCCCGGAACAGGCCTGAACCGACGTTTCTCCCGTCCCAACCCTGAATCAGCCCATGCCTGACGAGGGCCCTCTGGAACATTACCTGACTGTTTCCCATGAGCCGGAACCGGACATTTCGGAACCGGCTCCGGAACGCAGTCCTGGACCGTGGCGGGAAAGGGGCATCATGCTGGGCCTGGGCTTTCTGCTGGGGTGCATCGGGGCTTATGCGCTGGTTTACTCGGAAATGTCCGGCGGCATGCGGTCGCTGAAGCAGTCGCTTTCAGAAGAACGCGACTTGAACGCGTCCCTGCAGAAAGAACGTGCCCATCTGCGGGAAACGTTGGAACAGGCACGCATGGACGCTCTGCTGGAGGAACGCTCCCCCCTTTCCGTGACGGTCGGCGGTATTCCCAAGACAAGCCGCAGGCCCGTTCCCCAGCCTCCGCCGCTTACGTCATTATCCTCCGGAGGGCTGGCATCCCCGTCTTCCGCGCCGGTTCCCGGTTCTTTGGATGACCGTCTGGTCAATCCGGGGCCGGAGGACTGGAAGGAGCGTTACCAGTACGCCGCTTTGAAATATAACCAGGTGGTGGAGGATTACAACAGGCTGAAGAAACTTTACATGAACCTGGTGGGTCGGAGCGGTGCAGCCGGCGGGCTGGTGACGGGGGCCCAGTTTTACAAAGCTCTGCGGAAAGATACCCGTGCGGAGGCGCGCAAGCTGGATGAACGCTATATGAAGGGAGGGATGCGGGGCAGCGAGCTTCGGGAACTGGAACGCAGCCGGGACGAGATGAGGCACCGGGACTGGTGGTTGAAAAAAATGGCACGCCAGTTCCAGATTGATTAAATACGTGGGTGTTGCCGGCGTGAAGGATTGTTTTTGTGAAACGCCCCTTGCTGAAATTCCCGTTGCATGGAATCTTTTTGCAGAGAGCCGAACGGTCACAAAAAGAAATCCCTTTCCCAAAGAGCCGGGATAAAAAAACAAAATCCGAATACGCAGATACCGGTATCTTTTTTTGCGGGATGCTCCTTGGATATTGAAAATCAGGGAACAAAGTAGACCATGCCCGCTTATTTCAGTGTTCGGTTCGCATCGGATTCCGCAGACTGCTGATCTCTGAGGCGGAAAAACTATCCGTCAGCACAGTTCCGCTGCGATGGCGTCCACGAGCAGGCGTCCGCGGCCTTTCAGGATGAGCCTCTGTTCCGGGGAAATGTCCGCCAGGCCCAGTTCCCGGTATTGTTCCAGCAGAGGACGGGATTCCGGAAAGATGCTTTTCACATCCTGCGCCAAATAAAGGTTAGAATAGTTGCACTATTAATAATTTATTCGGCAGATGTGAACCAGGGCTCTTTAAATGAAGCTTCTATATGCTCTTGGGATTCATTCCGGGAATCAATGAATTTGGCAACGTCCAGGGCTGATTGAGCTGTAGGTTCCAGAATAGTATCGAAAAGAAGATCACTGCCTCGGTAACAGGTGTTGTCGTCCATTTCCCTTTCACTCTGCATAGGTAGGAAAATGACCAGCAGACGGCTTTGAAGCTGAAGAATGCGCAAAAGAATAAATTTTTGCATCTCGGATGAAGCAGGAATAGATAAAACCTGCTTTTTCATATCGGCAGCGGGTCCTGTAAGTTTTTTAAGGATAGGTGAAACTTCCGTAGAAAAAGATTTTGCCGCTGCGTCTGCGGAATTTTTATCCACGATGGAATTATACCAATTCTGTACCTTGCCTACAGGTATTTCATAGGTTTCAACGAATGTCTGCCATGCCTTTTTATCTTGTGCCTCAGAAAGCAATTCATTCCTTGGAGGGTCATAAGAGAGATTTTTCAACTCTTCCTGGCTCAGACCGTTAATTTGGCAGGCGTCTCCATAGCATGTTGAATCATAAATAAGGAGGGAAGATGCAAATGTGAGGATGATGGAATATTTCATGATTATCAGGTATTGAATCATGATGGAACGGAAAGGGGAGGAAATGGTAATCAGCACAATTCTGCTGTAAACTGCTTTTTAAGCAGATGGAGTTTCAGGCCATGATTCCTTGAAAACGGTTTCAAAACTTTCCTGTGATTCGTTCTGAGATTCAATAAATTTTGAAATGTCAATCATTGATGGGGATGTTAATCCCAGAATAATTTCAAAAAGTTTTGTGCTTCCACGGTAGCATGTTTCTGGACTCGCCTTTTCTTCATTTTGCATAGGCAGGAAGATAATTAGCAGTCGTCCCTGCAGCTGAGAAATGCGTAAGAATATGAATTTCTGCATTTCAGAAGAAGCTGGAATAGCAAGAGCCTGTTTTTTCATGTCTGCAGCTCGTCCCGTTAGTTTTTTAAGAATAGGCAGAACATCCTTGTTGAAAGAATCGGCTGCGGCATCGGCAGATTGTTTATCGACAATGGAATTATACCAATCTTGAACCTTACGGATAGGGATTTCATAGTTTTCAATGAAAGTCTGCCATGCTTTTTGATTTTGTCCGGTGGAGAGCAATTCCTTGTTGGGCGGTTCGTAAGAAAGGCTTTTCAGTACTTCCGGCTCCAGTCCATTGATTTGGCAGGTATCCCCATAGGATGCTGAACATAAATAAAAATGGAAGATGCAACCGGTGAGGAAGATTGAGTATTTCAAGATCATCAGATTATGGAAGCATGACAGGGTTCCTGAATGAAGGGGAATAAAAGAAGGATGGAAATTCAATAGAGATCAACGCAATTTCTATGTAACCTGCTTTTTAAGAAGATGATGTCTCTGTCCATGGTTCTTTGAAAGCTGCTTCAATGCTTTCCTGGTCTTCATTTTGAGTTTCAATAAATTTTGAAATATCCATGGCTGTTGTTGACGTTAGACCTAGAAATATGTCAAAGAGTTTTTCACTGCCATGATAATAAGCATCGGAACTTGACTTTTTACTGTCTTGCATAGGAAGAAAAATTATTAGCAAGCGGCTCTGCAATGTGAGGATACGTGAAAGAATCAGTTTTTGCATTTCAGAAGAAGCTGGAATAGCAAGGACTTGTTTCTTTATATCAGCAGAACGTCCCGTCAGCTTTTTAAGAATGGGCAGGACATCTCTCTTGAACGCATCGGCTGCAGCATCAGCGGAATCTTTATCCCTGATGGAATTATACCAATCCTGTACTTTACCTACAGGCACTTCATAGGTTTCAACGAATGTCTGCCATGCCTTTTTATCTTGTGCCTCAGAAAGCAATTCATTCCTTGGAGGGTCATAAGAGAGATTTTTCAAATCTTCTGGACTCAGACCATTGATTTGACAAATATCTCCTTGGCAAACTGAGAAATATATAAAAGCCGACGATAAGAATGCTATGGTGGTTGATTGTATCATGAAAATTAGGGATTAAAACGTTTAATAGGGATAAGATGGCGTTCTCCAACATCAATGCCGTTTGTGTCAGCTGATTCAAGTATCTGTTCCCAAGTGGCTCCGCTATACTGTAAAATAGAAGAAACTAAGGAAGCACAATTTGATCCATTTTCTGTACTTTCTGGATTTCGGTTAGTTGATGGATTGGTTAGATATCGTTCCTGCTCATTATAACTTTGTGAAAAATGAAGAACTTTTTGAAATAGTTCCTTGTTTTGAATGGCTATGATATTTGTAAAATTTGTAAATTTTTTATCATGGTTGTTTTTGAACCAGTTTTCAACAGCTACTATATCAGGATTGTCATTTTTATGGTAAACCATGTTAGTTAAGCAATCAATATATTTGCTGGCTACACCTGCTTGAGCAAATGGAGGAGATAGGGATTCATAAATCCACTTATAATAAACGGTTCCGGCAGCTGGGATGATTTTGAGTTTTTTTCGGTATTTGATTTCTGGCCCTGCATCCCCTCCGATAGTGATGATTTTCATTCCGGGGATAGCGGTGCAGTTAGCAAGCCCAGGGTTCGGAAGATTTAATTTTACCGGGTCGTCAGGGACAAAGAGCAGAAAGTGATGGTTTGCCATGGGCAGTCCCTGGCAGGGGCGGATGGTCCAGTAAATTTCTCCTAAACGATTGGGAATGCCTTCGTAATAAAAGCTTTTATCACCGATGGTCACACGAATTAGTTCTGCTTCCGTTGGAGTATAGGTGATGCATGGGCCTTTGCCGATGGGTTTCCAGGCGCCGTTGTTTGGTTGGAACGTATGGTTGCACGCCAGAATAACTCCATTAAATCGTTGCGGGCATTTGGAGTAAGTTTGAGCTTCCCATGTGATGGATATGTCTTCGGAGTTTTCGGAAGGCCCTTTTGCCAGGTAAATTTTGTTGATAGCGAGTCGGAGTTCTGTTTTTTTCTCCAAGAAAAGGTGGCTTTTACTATATGGGATCGATTTTTCTCCAATGCAAATGTCCACGACAATGGGAGCGACTACAAGGCTGATGCCGTCCAAATCACTTGTGCCCGGCTTGGGATTGTAATAGGTTTGCGAATATTTGATTTGGAAATTGTAAGAACCTGCTTTCAAGACATGCGGGCAATCCCGGCGCCCTTTGGAAATGTCATGTCCTTTTCCGTGTTCTTTTAACCAGTCTGTTTTTTCTCCGTTCCCTGTGGTATAAGAAATGTCGCACCCATCGTCGGAAACCAATGAAAGCCACGCAACAGTAGTAGGTTGGCTAATACGTTCATCCTTAAAATCCTTGAGGGAAATTTTTCCATTATAAGGAATAGTAGAGGGAGATTTTGGGTCAGTGACTTTCGTTGTATTTGGGATTTTCACTTCTCCGGCGCAGCATTGTTTCAATTTATCTGCAAGCTGGGAAAGATTGGCTACCACTTCAACCGGAGACAGGGAATATTCCAATGTTGTCTTCCCTTCATAAATTTGTTGTCCTTTTGCGAGGAGGGCAGATAGTGCAGCAATGCCGGCAATTGCAAGCAAAACAGGCATTTGAAGAAAACATCGGGAGATGAATGCGTTGTCCATATGATGATCAGGCAGGTTGAATGAGATTATTTTTTACGCTTTTTTTTGTTGGAAGCGGGTGTTGTCCATTTCCGGATTAAAGCACGGGCGCCTTCCATGCCCCGAATAGGCGGAATAAAGGATGCTGCCCACTGGGCTTTTTGCGGTTCATTCATGCGTATATAAAGATTGGCTAACCGGTATCCGCAACGGGCCATTAAATAAGGATCTTCTTTTCCATGCCGCAGTGTCCTTATAAATAAAAGAGCTGCCAGTTTTCTTTGCATGCCGGTTCCTTTTTCCATGGATATAGCTGCGCTTTCCCAAATTTTTAAAATGCGAGACCGAAGGATCAATGGGCATCCTTCCTCCATTTCCAGTTCCATCAGGGCGCAAAGCGATAAAGCTTCCATATCCAAGGGGGAGTACCGGGCGGAGTACGTCCGGAGAAAGGCATTTTCCAAAAATCCGGTAAGGCAGGAGCGGCGTTGCCCTGATTGCATATTTTTATGCTGCATCAGGGCTGTCAATTCATTGAGGCGGGCACAAACATCACCAGGTGTTTGTCCCATGGCGGTCCGTTGAACGAAAAGAGATACGCCTTCGTCAAAGGTCAAAGCCGGATATTCCCGGACAAATTGATGGATTCTCGGATTCTTTTTAACAAAAGGAAAGGCGGATAGGGATTTCCGGAAGACCTGCCTTTTTTCAGAAAGAGGCGTGGATTTCAGGTAAAGGGGCAGGATGAACGTTTGGGGCTCCTGTGGTGATGCCGGCGGCTTACTACTTCCCCATGCGTGGTTAAAGGAGGCCTGCAACAGGAAAAGAAGTCCTGCCAGCAAAGAAACAGAGGAAATGTTGAACAGCGGATGCATGGAACATATCTGTCTATTTATGGAATAATGGGAGATAAAAATTGAAAAATGTCAAGAAATTAATTTTAATCGTTTTTCTAATTTATTTCCAACTTATTGATATTAAGTTAGGAAAATAATGCCATTCAGCACAGTTCCGCCGCGATGGCGTCCACGAGCAGGCGGCCGCGCCCTTTCAGGATGAGTCTTTGTTCCGGTGAAATGTCCGCCAGGCCCAGTTCCCGGTATTGTCCCAGCAGGGGGCGGGATTCCGGCAGGATGTATTTCAGCGGCAGCCCTTCATCCGTCCGGAGCATCAGGGCAATGCGTTCCAGACGGTAGTCTTCCTCGGTGACGGGTTCCTGTTCGGAAAGGGGGAGGCCGTTTTCCAGCGTGCTGCGTATGTAGGCGTCCGTATCCCGCGTGTTGGAGTACCGTATGCCGTTGATGGTGCTGACCGCGCCAGGCCCTATGCCTACATAGTCTTCTCCCTTCCAGTAGGCCATATTGTGGGGGGAGAGGCAGCCCTCCCGGGCGTAGTTGGATGTTTCATAGTGGCGCATGCCTGCCGCCTCCAGCATGTGTTCCGTCAGTTCAAAAAAGGATGCGTCTTCGTCCGGATCCTGCCTTTTCTCCCCCCGCAGCAGGCTCCGGAAGAATTCCGTGTCTTCTTCATAGGTGAGGTTGTAGGCGGAGATATGGTCCGTTCCGGCGCGGACAGCTTCCTTCAGGGTGGCTTCCCATATGGAGAGGGTTTGCCCCGGAATGGCGAACATGAGATCCATGTTGATATGGGCCATTCCCGCATTTTTCAGCATTTCCATGGAGTGCAGAGCCTGGGCCGGGGTATGTTCGCGCCCCAGCAGATGCAGGATGCCGGAATCCAGGGATTGCACACCCAGGGAGACGCGTGTCATGCCCAGGCTGCGCCAGAAGCGCACTTTTTTTTCCGTAAAGGTGGCGGGGTTGGCCTCAAAGGAGAATTCGTCCAGTTTGTCCACGGGCACGAGACGGTCCAGGGTTTCCATGAGACGCCCCAGATGCGTGTCCGAGAGCATGGAGGGCGTTCCCCCGCCAAAGTAAAGCGTGGCCGTTTCCCCTCCGCGGTTCGTGGCCAGAGCGGTTGCGCGGGATTCCGCCTCCCTGCCCAGAGCTCGGATGAATGATTTCATGTCCGTGGAGGCCGGCGTGTGCTTGAAGAAAGCGCAGTACGGGCAAATACGGTGGCAAAAGGGAATGTGGACGTAGAGGTGCACGGAAGCGGGGGATCAGCGTCTCCGGCGGCGTCCGGAGGACCCATTCCCATCGCCTTTCTTGTCCTGGGAAAGCTCCAGAATTCTGTCGGAAGCCTCTTTCATTTCCGACTTGACGCGGGATTTCTCCGAATCGTCAGCCAGAGACATGTAGTTTTTCGTCAGGGCGCTGTAGAATGGGTGGATTTTCGTTTCCTTCTTGTTTTTGGGCTTGTATTTGAACCCGTCCGGACAGGTGTCCAGCATGTTTTTCATCCAGGGGACCAGTTCTTCCTTGGGCAGGGCCTGGCACAGGGCGTCCAGAGAAAAGGACATTTCCTCCTGATCCACATCCTTAGGCTCCTTCAGGGCGTTGTTGTCGTCCCGGTAGAAGTTGAGGGCTTTCTTGAATCCCCTGTCTACGGTTCTTTTGAGCCTGTCTGCGCCTTGGGCCTTGGCATACGCTATCTGATACGCGGCCTGAGGCTCCGGGTAGGAGTTGCGCTTGGATTCAGACTTGAGCCAGGACATGAGTTCGGCCCACTGGAAGGTCTTATAGTCATATTCCTGTTTCAAGGCATTTTCCAGAATTACGGAGCAGAGCACATTGACGTATTCCTTGGCGTGGCTGGCAAGCATTTCCTTGCCGTTCTTGTCGCCACGGCCTACAGAGGGAACGTATTTGCGCGTTTTCCAGAGTTTTCTGATGCCCATGCCGTCCGGCAGGGCCTCCCTTACTTCATCCACCATCTTGGTGGCTCCCATGAGGTCCTGAGGTTCCTGCTTGAAGAGCGTGTACCAGGCTTCCGTATAAAACGGGTTGGCTTTGAGCACGGTCCTCATGGCGGTCTGCGTGAATTCCTTGGGGAGCGTGACGGAAGGGGCGGCCGTCTCTTCCGTGGTGGAGCCGATGGCCGCCAGTTTGTAAATGTTCATGGCGAAGCGGCTGTCGATGAACTTTTCATAGTCGATGTTCATGGACAGGGCCAGTCCGGACTGGTATTCCGCATTGCCGGTGCGCGGTGCGTTGGAATCCCGGAAGTACCAGAATCCCGTGGTGGCTTTCAGGGTGTCCACGCTTTGCCCCACGCTCAGCCAGCAGCCGTTACCGTTGAAATGGGTGGTCATCAGATTACCGTGGCCGGGCTGCCCGGCGGGGGCGGCGGGAATGCCGCGCGCAATCTGGGAATTGCGGGAGATAAGGGACATGGTGCCGCACACACCGCCTTCATGAAGCTTGCGTTCGTTGGATTCCCTGGACCATTCCGGATCCGGGTCAAAGCTGAACAGGATGGGCGGTTCCTTGTCGTCATCCGCCCGGTAGGGGCCGTACAGCCACAGGCGGGTCGGGCCCCGCTGGCCCATGTAGCGTTCCCACACGCTGTCGCACTCACGCAGAGGTCGCGTTTCCGAAAGGGCCATCATGGCCGGCCAGGGCGTTCCTTCCAGGGAAACGCCGGTCCATTCCACACGCTTGCGGTCCACGTCGCGCAAATCACCGCAATGTTCATATTTATCCACAAGGTAGGAAAAGAATTCCACCGGAGTGGGGAAGGGGTCCCTTTTGCGCCTCAGCTGGCCGTGGCGGTACATGTATTCGTGCAGAAAGCCGGCCAGGTTGTCTTCCGTAATGGCGGAGTCCCCGATTTCCGAGACGGTGGGGTATTTCCTGAGCCAGGCCTGCTTTGGGGTGATTTTTTTGCGGTCCAGATAGGCTTCCACCTTTTTGTAGCATTCCTCATCCACGGTGCGGGGGGCGTTCCCATACCAGTTGACGGGCGGTTTTCCGGCGCAATACAGGTCCGCTGGCGGAGGCATGACTCCGGAGGATCTCAGGTCATTCAGCTTGCCCTGGGCATCAATGTAGCGGCCCTGCTGGGTAAGGTCGAAGGCCCCCATGCCGAATTCGCGGCGTCCTACTGCGAACGCCAGAACGAGCTGGTCATATTTTTCCGTCGTTTCCAGCCCCAGTTCATCAATCATGAAAGCCACATTGGTGGCGACGCTGGGGTCCGGCGGGAAAAACATGGCGAAGACCTCACGATTGTTTTTCGTGTTTTTCAGCCATTTTTCAAAATCCGGAGAAAAACTGCCTCCGCGTTTTTTTACGTAATCCCGTACGTAGGCTTCCGCGTAATAGGGATATTTGTTCAGCAGTTTTTCAGAAAATTTCCCCTTGGACGCGATAGCTTCCTCCCGTAAAGCCTTTTCCATGGCAATGACTTCCGGGGAGGGGGAAAGGTCGGGAGCAGGCGGTTCCGGTTCAGGCTCCGGTTCCGGTTCGGGAGCGACCACCACGGGTTCCGGTTCGGGAGCGACCACCACGGGTTCCGGTTTTGGCGGAGCGGGCTTGGATTTGGGCTTGGGCGGAGCCGGTACGGGCACGGTAACGGCTTTAGCGACGGGTTCTTCTTTATCCTTGAGTATCTGGTAGCCCAGAAATCCGAAGAGGGCGAGCATCCCGGTCACAATGACCGTGATGACCGGGAACCCTCCGGAGTGCTTTACCCGCGGCAGCGGCGTTCCGGGGATGGTGGCGCCGACTACGGGTTTCCGCAGTTGCGGTTGCTGCGGTTTTTTTGCGGGGCGGAGAGCCTGGGCATGCGCTACAGCCGGCTGGGGCTGCGCCGGAGAAAGCGGGTAAAGGAAGAGCACGGTGCCGAATCCCCTCAGCTTGCTTTCTGCATTTGCTGCGTATTGGGTTTCAAAAGCTTCCCGGGCCTGGGCGAATTGGGATTCATTTTCCGGAAAGACAGCCAGTTCTCCGCTGGCCAGGTCACGCGTAACGAGGCCCCCGGGGCAGAATTCGCGTATCAGGACGGCATGGCCTTCCGGGGAAAGAGCCTGGTACAGATGATAGTCCGGACCGCTTTCTACAAGCGCCGTGATTTTATAGCCGCCTATGTTGAAATGGGGCGGCAGGGCAGGGGGAAGAGGGATTGTCATGACTAATCAAGAGGTCAAAGATCCCGTATATTCAAAAAGGTTCGGAGCCGTTTGTCAATGCCGGAGTGAGGAAGCTGCGCCATGAAACGGGAGCAGTTATCAGCACGGAACGCTTCCGGACGGCGGGAATACGAAACACGCCGGTTTCCGGAAAGTGTGGCATTTCTGCGGCGCGATGCCGCGCAGGAAACGGCTAACGGATGGTGACCTTGGTGCCGATGGGAGTGTGTTCAAAGAATGTCTTGGCCATGTCCTCCGGCAGGCGCACGCAGCCGTGGCTGACCGGATATCCGGTGACAAAACCCACATGCATGCCGTAGCCTCCCGTAATCCGCATCCAGTAGGGCATGGGGGCGGGGTCGAAGTAGGTTCCTGCCGGCGCTCCGCCAGCCCTGGCGTTGTAATCCCCGTTGACGACGGCTCCGGTGGATTTGCTGCGCAGAACGCCGTATGTGCCGGATTTGTAGTTGGCGTCTTTCTGGATGATTTTGTATGTTCCCCTGGGAGTGCCGTAACCTTCCTTGCCGGAAGACATGGGGGAAACGCCCACGAGCGTGGTTCCCACGTAGTAGAAGACTTTCTGCTGCTTGAGGTCAATGATGATGTGCTTTTCCCCCTGGGTGCCCGCCGGCAGGTCCCAATATCCCTGGCCCAGACGGGCTTCCGGAGGCAGGTCCGTGTTGACGCCTGAGGTGGCGCCCACTCCGGACAGATAATCGTCCCGTCCGGACATTCCCTGAATTTTCCGGTGATTTGGTCAAACAGCGGGGGCCTCTCGTACGATGTGCAGGAAACAAGAGCGGAACTGATAGAAACTAACGCCAGTATGCCGGATTTCATGGGAACGGGAAAATGACAGGCAGGTTATGGGGCCTGTCCTCCTTTTTGTCAAGATTTGCATGCTGTTATCCGTTGCTTATTCCGGGGGTATCTGTTATACACGGCGAACCATTTCATTCATCCCTATTTTCATGAGCGAACAATACGATCTTCTTAAAAGCATTCTTTTGGAAAAATCCGTGCGCACGGGAACTTTTACACTGGCTTCCGGCAAGGTGTCCGACTTGTATGTGGATTGCCGCATGACAGCCCTGGACCCCGTAGGAGCCACCCTGGTGGGCGCTCTGGGCTGGAAGCTGGTGAAAGAGGATATTTTGCCCCGTTTCCCGGAGGTGGCGGCCATCGGCGGCATGACCATGGGGGCGGACCCTATTTCCCTGGCCGTCGGCATGACCAGCGCTCTGGAAGGAGCGGAAAAGAAGCTTCAGGTGTTCACCGTGCGCAAGGAGCCGAAGGACCATGGACGCGGCCGCCGCATTGAAGGCAATTTCCAGGCCGGGGATACCGTGGTTGTGGTGGATGACGTCATCACGACAGGAGGCTCCACGCTGAAGGCTATTGACGCCATTGAGGCGGAAGGGGGCAGGGTTGCCGCCGCCCTGGTGCTGCTGGACCGCGAGGAAGGCGGCCGCCAGGCGATTGAGGAACGCGGCATTCCCGTTTACCCGCTGTACACCAGGACTTCCCTGTTGGGCCGTTAATCCTTTTCCGTTCATGCTCCCGGCCCTGATCGGCATAAGCGGCCATGAAGTGGGCGCGGAGGAAGAGGCTGCCATCCGGCGTTGGCAGCCGGCGGGTTTCATTCTGTTTTCCAGGAATATTGATTCCGTGGAGCAGGTGCGCGGGCTGACGGAGTCGCTGCGGAAACTTTGCCTCCACCATCCTGTCATTGCCGTGGACCAGGAGGGGGGCCGTGTGGTGCGCACTGCTTCCCTGGGCCTGAATTTGCCCTCCCCGGCTTCGCTGGCCCGGCTCGGTTCGGTTGGCGGCGTAGTGGAACTGGGCGCGGTGACGGCTCTGGCTCTCCGCTACCTGGGGGTGAACCTGAATTTTGCCCCGGTGCTGGATATCTGCCATGATCCGTCCGCGGCCAACGCGCTTCCCGGCCGCTGCTGGGGAGATAATGCCCAGGACGTCATTTCACGCGGCGGCGTTTATGCCTCCAACCTGCGCCGGGGCGGCGTGCAGAGCTGCGGCAAACATTTTCCCGGCATGGGCCGTGCCCTGGCGGATCCCCATTTCAGCCTTCCCGTGGTTGACCTGGATGAACGGGAGCTGTTCAAGACGGATTTGCTGCCTTTTCTGGCTCTGTGCCCGGCATTGTCCTCCATCATGTCCGCCCATATCATGCTGCCTCAGATTGATCCCGATTATCCCGCCACCTTGTCCGAACGGGTGATCAGGGGGCTTCTGCGCGACCGCCTCGGTTTCCGGGGCGTGGTGTTTACGGATGATTTGTGCATGGGGGCGATTACGGCGCAGTATTCACCGGATGACGCCGCTTTCCTGTCCCTGCGGGCCGGATGCGATCTTCCCCTGATTTGCCATGACCCTCTTCCCTGGCTGGATGGGCTGGCTTCACGTCTGGAAGGTTTGAACGCCTATGACCGGGAGGATTCTTTCAAACGGGTGGAAAAGCTGAGCGACTCCCTGTGTTTCCCGTTTCCGGAAAAGGCTTCCCTGTGGGATTCCTGCCTCCGCCGTGCGGAGGCTCTGTGCCGCCTGGAAGAGGACGGAGGAGAAAAGCTGCCTTCATCCCCAGTCCAGAAATATTGAGGCAGGTGCCAATGACGGTTTTTGCCTGAGAATATGCCGGGAATGTCCCGGAAGATTTATTTCCGCGGCAGGGGGAATAAAAGAGTGCTGGCTGATCAGCTTCTTTTGCGGCGAGCCGCCAGCAAGGCTGCTCCAAACAGGCCCAGGGAAGCCGCGGCGGGTTCCGGAACGAGGTGGTTGTAGATGCTTGAGGAATAGACTTTGACATAATCGATGTCGAATGCGGCTCCGGAATTGGCCAGCGTATTCTGGTCGATTCCCTTATTAACTCCTGCATTTTCCACCCAGTTGCCTCCAATCTGCTGGTCGATGATCAGGTAGAATTCGTTTCCGTCCTTGTCAAAGGGCCAGTTTGCGTTATTGGGCTTTTTGAATGAACCGGTTGCTTTTCCATCCACATAAAAGGTGATGCCTTCTTCCGTCCATTCCATCCCGTAGGTATGCCAGTTTGCTTTTTCAGCACCATCGTTCCAACCGGGGGTGACCCCCTGGGATTTATCCTGATTGGGAACGCCGTTTTGCGACCAGTGGATTGTCTGGTAAACACGGCCTTCGTAATTCAGGTGTTCCATGATGTCAATTTCCCCTCCGACAGGCCAGCCGATGCTGTCGGATTTGGGCATCATCCAGATGGCCGGCCAGACGCCCTGCACGCAATCGAATCTGGCGCGGACTTCTACGTAGCCATATTGGAAGGAGAAGGTTTTCAGGGAATATACCCCTCCGCAGGCGTATGTTTTGGCCGGTGCGGTCTGGTTGGTTTGAGTAGTGTAGTCCCCGTATTTTCCCCACAAGGTCATGGCGGAGTTGCCGTCCTTTTCCCGGAATTCCACAAGGCTTTCGTCCCGGGATTGGTACTTGCGCCAGTCCGGGGCGTTATAGCCTACGTAATCAATGCGGCTCCAGTTATGTTCGTTCAGAGATGAGCCGTCAAAGTCGTCTTCAAAAACGAGTTCCCAGTTCCTGTCGGATGCCCAGGGAGTCGCCGCCATGACGGAAGATGCTGAAAGTGAGAGAAAGAGAAGAGGAAAAAGGAGTGCCGTTCTGATGAACATCATGAGAAAATATAGAGCGGGCGCCGCTGAGTGTCAATAGACAAAAAATTGGCAGGCGGCCTCGGCATGGAGAAGGAAATTCCCTCCGTCCCTAAAAGGGATTGCTCTGTTTTCCCGGCAGGGGCGCGGCGATTGGCGCCCCTGCCGGGATTCTCTTATCACAAAGGCTTTTTGTCATTTCCAGCTGCGGGCGGCCGCAGCTTAAGAGCGGAGAGCCATATTTTTGGCGGCGTTCGCCTTGTACACGTGCAGTTCCGCAAGGCGGACTTTTCCGCCCTTCTGGAAGAGTTTGACGCGCAGCCTGTTGGTGGTGACGGGGTCAAATGTTCGCATGCATTTGATGAATCCGTTGCCCGGAAGCTGGAGCATGCGCAGCACTTCCGGTTCATTGGCGTACATGGCTTTCTGCGCCTCGCTGACGCCGGCGGTGGAGGCTCCCAGGGAACCCCAGTGGATGGGGATCCACTTGCCGCCCTTGTAGGCCTCAATGATGAGGCGGTTGTGGCCCTTTTCAATCTTGATGTCCACGGCGCGCAGGGCGGCAGGGGATTTCAGGGTGAGTTCCAGCACCAGGGGCTCGTCTTCCGTGGGGGAAGCGTCCAGTTCCTCAACGGTAGTGGCGTCCCGGTCCATCAGTTTGGCCGTGTCCACACGGCCTCCGGTGGAGGCTTTCAGCTTGTAGTCCTCCACTTCCTCCGTGGAACTTCCCAGCAGTTTCAGTTCACGCACGCGGCATTCCAGGCCGTGCCAGTCCGTGGAAACGCGGAACAGGCAGCGGGAACCCTGAGTCAGGCAGGAGTCATTCGGGGAAACCCAGGTTTTTTCCTTCTTTTTATCCGTTTTGTCGTACACCTCTATCTGGTTGCCCTGAGAGGCCGCGGAAATGTAGGTTCCGTCCGGCAGATGGAAGGAGCAGCCCCAGTTGCCGTGATCCCGGATCAGGATGCCCGGCACCCACAGATGGTTGCAGTTGGTGACTGAGAGGGCCTTTTCTGCACATCCCACTTCAAAGCCGCCCACGGCAATGGGGCGGTCGTATTCCACCTCCAGGTCATTGACGCGCCATTTGATTTTGGCGTTCATTTTTTGCACGCCCGGCTGGGTTGGGCCGCTGAGTTCCTTCTTGTAGGAGTAGACGTTCCATTGGCCGCCGAATTTGGAATTGGGCGTCCAGGAAATGGTTTCCATGGGGGAGAAGGTGGTCGTGTCGCTGAATTGCACCGTGCCGGCAAAATCATATTTGTAGGCGGAGTTGGCTTTCCCTTCCAGCTCCTTGTCGCGGTGAAGCCCCAGGGCGCGGCCGCCCAGAGGCTGCTGGATGTCCACGTTCAGAGAATATTCCCCGGGCTGGGGGTTACCGTCGTTGAGCTTGGGTTCAAAGAAAATGCGCACATCCATGCCCAGAATCATTTCCGCGCAGGTAGCCCTGGTGAGCTGGTCCACCCCGGGAATTTCCATGATGGCCTTGGCGATGGGGAGGGCTCGGTTGTTGACGACATTGATAAGCTTAAAGCGGCAGCCCTGTTCCACCGGAATATTTTTCAATTCCCGGATGGCGGATTTCAGGGAGGCGGGGGCCTTGGTTCCAAGCGCAGCGTTTACCATGGACCAGTTGCGCACGTAGGTGTTCAGGAAGCGGGATTCCGTGTCAATGATGGGGGGCACCTTCCGGAACGTTTTGGCCTGGAATTCAGGCTTGCCCGTAATTGCCAGATTCTGGCGTTCCGCGCAGAGGGCCGTGATCCAGATGCTGGTGCGGATGTAGGTGCCGATGACGGAGTCCGCCGTCATTAGTTCCAGGCGGTTGGGGTTCTGCATCATGCCGCCGTCAAAGGGGCGCAGCAGCGTCAGTTTCCACCGGAAAGCCTCCATGTTTTTGTAATATGCTTCCGGATTGGTTCGCCAGTAGGCGGGGAGAGCCCACATGATGGAGAGCGTCTCGGAGGAGTGGCCCTGGTCACAGCCGCCGATGGGGCCTTCCCCATACATGATGCGGCTGTTTTTTGTGTACAGCTCCGGTCCGCCGCAGATGAGGGAGGCGATGTAGTACGGGCCGTGACGGCCGGAGTAGGTTCCCCCGCATTCACGGTCGGGTTCAAAGGTGAAGGTTTCCGTCATGCGGCCATAGGGCCCCATGCCGGTGGGGCAGATGGACTGGGCATGGTCCATCATTTTGTCCAGCACGCCGTCTTCCGTGCGCGCCGGAGTTTTGCTGGCCAGCGCCAGGAACAGGCACATGTGGGAACCTCCGATGCTGACACCTGTTCCCCGGTAGCCCGGGTGAATGCCGTGGCCGGTGACGAAGTCCCCATAAAGAACTTCGTTTTTCATGCGCTGCACGCTGTTGCGGATGGCCGGAAGCACGGAGTTGTCCCGGTAGCGCAGCCAGTATTCGCACAGGAAGATGCCCGCGGAAGCCTGGGGGACGGCCCACCAGCATTGGGAGCCGGAGAAGGCGATGTACTGAGCCGCTTTTTTAATGGCGGGGTCATACTTCGGGTTGCCCGTGGCCATCAGGGCCAGGCCGGCCCAGCCTGTATCATAATGGTTGCCGCAGTAGCCGCCCGGGCGTTCCCAGGAGCCGTCCTCGCGCTGCTGGGCCGCCAGCCATTCGCTCATCATGTGGACTACCGCTTTGCTCTTGGCGCAATTTTTGGGGAAGCCGAGGGCATAGGAACCAAGCTGGGGGATTTTGAAGGTGACGTTTTTCACATATTTCTTCACTGCGTCCGGCAGGGCGGAGGAGCCGCCCACCTGTACGGTCACGCCCACGGAGGCGGACCACCTGGGGGTTCCCGTTCCTTTAAGGTTCCAGTCACCCTTGGGGATATCAAAGACCAGGGAAGAGACGGCGTGCGCCTGCCATATTTTGCTTTTGGCGTCGTACCTGGCTTCTCCGTAACCCACGGTGTATTGCTGGGCTTTGGTCAGCGGAACGGTTCCGCCGGGGCCTTCCAGCCTCAGGTCCGACCATTCGAAGCCGTCGCTGCCGATGCCGTTGCCGCCGTCATCCACGCGCAGGCGCACCTGCTGGCCGCCCTTTACCGGAATGGAAAGGGAAACGGGCTTTTTAGCCTGTTCCTCCCGGAAGACTTCCTTCCAGAGAGGCTGGATGCCCTGGATTTTTTCCACGCTTTCCGCGGGAATGAGGTTCAGGGTGATTTTTCCGGCGCCTTCCGCCTTGTCCACCAGAAGGCCCGCGTGCATGTCCAGGCCGCGCCGGTTCTGGTGCTGATAAGGGCCGTAAAGCACGTCCAGGCTTTGCGACGTTTTGAAGAGGTGTCCGTCAATGCCCAGGATCAGGTCACCTTCTTTGACGTATTTTTCGGCAGGGGAACCCTCAATCACCTGGGTGACCGTGTAAAGGTTCGCCACGGGTTCCCCGTTGGGGTCCAGCATGGTTTTGGGGAAGAAGCCGCGGAAGTTCGTGTCCGGCCAGGAGGCGTCCAGGCCGCGGGCGCGGAAGCCCAGAGGGCCGAAGGTGGTGATCCAGCCTTTGGCTACTTCCTCGGAATTGCCGAACCAGCTCGTGTACAGCTCGGCGTATTGTTTTCTCCACTGGTTCAGCGGCATGGGCTTGGCGAATTTTTTCACATAGGCGTTCACATCCCCCATATTGGTCGTTTGCCTGGCGGCTTTCCCGCGCGGACGCACTACGGGCGCAGGTTTGGCGGCAGTCTGTCCCTCCTGTGATTCCTCCCGGTTGGCGGGCTGTTGCGGTTCCGGCTGTTTTCCGTCCGCAGCGTCATCTGCCGGGGCGGAGGAGTTTTCGTCAGGCTGTGCATGGGTGGCTGCGGATTTTTCCTCCAAAGCGCCCGGGGCATCTTCATTCCGTTCCCCGGAGGAAGTGGCCGGCGGCGTTTTTTCCGGCTGCTCCGCCAGTCCGGACGGGGAGAGGCCCGCGGCGTTTTCCTGTTCGGGGGAGGCTTCTCCCCTCACGGCGGGCGGGGCGGCTTTCTTTTCCCTGTTGGAGTGGGGAACGTCCGGCTCCTGAGCAGAGACGGGTTTTTCCGCGGGGTTCCGGGTGAAATAATAGGTTCCGCATGCTCCTCCCAGCAGGAGCAGGGTGAGAATCCATATGCCGGCGGAGTTCTTCTTTTTCCGCAGCTGGGGAAGGGAGCCCGCATGAACGGGCGCCGCCCCGGCGGTTCCGGGAGTGGCCAGGGTCCGCTGATCGCGCTGGAGGAGGGATGCCGCAGGGGCGGCCGTGCCGGGAGCCGGCTGCGCGGCGGCATGGCCGCCGGGAATGGCATAAGCCAGGTACAGGGTGCCCAGAGCGGGGATTTCCCCCAGGGAGCCCGTGCGGAACTGCGCTTCGAAATCATTCTTCAGCGGAAGAACTTCCCGTTCAATATCCGTGTTTTCCGGATAACGCAGTTTCCCGCTTTCCGGGTCGCGCACAGCGAGCCCCTGGGGACAGAATTCGCGGAGCAGGTATTGAACATGGTTGGCGTCCGAAGCGTAATAGACATGGCAGAGGGAATCCGTCTGCTTCAGGGATCGGATAAGATAACCGTTGATATTAAATCCGGAAGGGGAGGGGAGGCGTATGTTCCATGGTCACATGACAGGTGATTATCCGACTGCCTGTTAGCATATCCGGAGGCTTCTATCAATGTAAAAAGAGGTTTTCTGGGGCCGGAGCGTGTGACGCGATTAATTGATTATTTGCTTGAATGCATGGCGATTATGTGGTGCAAGCAAGGCTCGCTTTTTTGTTTTTCCATTACAATCATGAGTTTCGATATTAGATTAGACGCCTTGCAGTATCATTCCCAGCCCCGCCCCGGCAAGGTGGAAACGCTTCCCTGCAAGCCCTGCTTTTCACAACGGGATTTGACGCTTGCCTATTCCCCGGGCGTAGCCGAACCCTGTCTCCGCATTCAGGAAGATCCTTCCCAGAGCGCCCTGTATACCGGGCGTTCCAATCTGGTGGGCGTGATCACCAACGGCACCGCCGTTCTGGGGCTGGGCAATATCGGCCCGGATGCGGCCAAGCCGGTGATGGAAGGCAAGGGCGTTTTGTTCAAGGTATTCGCGGACATTGACGTTTTTGACATTGAGCTGAACGTGAAGGAGCCGGAAAAGCTGATTGAAACGATCAAGACCATGGAGCCCACCTTCGGCGCCATCAATCTGGAGGACATCAAGGCTCCGGAATGCTTCATGGTGGAGGAACGCCTCCGCCAGGAGATGAATATTCCCGTGTTCCATGACGACCAGCATGGAACGGCGGTGATCTCCGGCGCCGCCCTTCTGAACGCCGCCGAGTTGACGGGCCGCAAGCTGGAGGATATGAAGGTCGTCGTCGTCGGGGCCGGAGCCGCCGGCATTTCCTGCGCCAAGTTCTACATGACGCTGGGAGTGCGCCGCGAACATATCTATATGTTTGACTCCAAGGGGCTGATTCATACCGGGCGCATTGACCTGCACGCCACGAAAGCCCAGTTCTCCCAGTCGGAAGACTGTTCCCTGGGGGAGGCCCTCACCGGGGCGGACGTGTTCCTGGGGCTTTCCACCAAGGGGTTGCTCACGCAGGACATGGTCAAGCTTATGGCTCCTTCCCCCATCATTTTCGCCTGTGCGAATCCGGACCCGGAAATCACTTACCAGGATGCCAAAAAAAGCGCGGCCTGACTGCATCATGGGATCCGGACGTTCCGACTGGCCCAACCAGGTGAACAATGTTTCCTGCTTCCCCTTTATTTTCCGTGCCGCCCTGGATGTGCGCGCTTCTGTCATCAATGAACAGATGAAGATCGCCGCCGCCCGCTCCCTGGCTGATCTGGCGAAGGAACCCGTTCCTCAGGAGGTGATTGACCTTTACGGGGGAGCCCCGCTCAGCTTCGGCATCGATTACGTGATTCCCAAGCCCATTGATCCCCGCATCATTGAATGGGAATGCCCGGCGGTAGCCCAGGCGGCCATGATTTCCGGCGTGGCCCAGTCCCCCATCCGGGATATGGAGGCCTATACGCTGGAATTGCGCAAGCGCATTGCCGCGGCACGTGAACGCGTCGCCGGCGTGGTGCGCAGCTACCTTTAACGGGGATCCCGGCGGGAAGCCGGAAAACCCATGCCTCCGGCGTTCGCGCCGGGCGGTTGCAAAAACCGGGTGGACTGATGTTCCGCCCGGTTTTTGCATGCCCGTACAGGGAAGTGTTTGTTTGGCGGGGATACTGCATCAGAGCATTCTGGAGGCGGAAAGAGGGATTGCGGGCGACGCTTCCTTCCGTATGAATTAAGACGGACATGCTGTTGCCCGGCGTTTCCCTGTTGAATGCGGCTTGGTGAATACCACCATAGTGAGGCTGTTTTCTTCTCTTCGTCAGGCAAGAAAGAAATTCCCCTATGGTCAGATGGAGGAAATGTTATTTTTATCTGGTATTTTCAAGCCATGTGGAGAGAACCGCAAGATATGGCCGGGCGGAGGATCGTCTTCACTCCGGTCTTTGGTAAAGGCTTGTCTTCATTTAGGCGTTAGCCAGCCGGAGGCGCATCTGTTCCGTCTGTTCCCTGTCCGGGATAAGTTCTACAAGCGTCTGGCTGTTTTCCTCCAGGGAATCAAGCTGGTCGAAGTCCTCCGCCGTGCGGATGGTCAGGTAGCGCATTCCCCATTGTTCCGCAATGGCCTTGAAGGAATGGGCGTGGGGTTGTACAAGCAGCTTCCTCATGGTTTCCGGCTGGCCGTCTGCTCCCGGGAGGGTGCGGAAGATGCCCCCTCCGCCGTTGTTGATGACGCCGAGGACGCGGGTCCCCCTGTCCAGTTGGGGAAGGAGTGCCAGGGCATTGGAATCATACATGGCGGTCAGGTCGCCCACGAGAGCCCAGGAGCGGGAACACCGGGCGGAGACCCCCAGAAAACCGGAGATTTGCCCGTCAATGCCGTTGGCTCCCCGGTTGGCGCGGACGTTTTCCGTGGGGATGGATGTCTGGGCGAAGCTGTTCCAGTACCGCACGGGCATGGAGTTGCCCAGGTAAATGCAGTCTCCGTCCGCGGCAAAGCAGGAGAAGGAGCGCACCATGGCCTGTTCGCTTTCCGGGCAGGTGATGAGCAGTTCCTCCATCAGGGCTTTCCTGCGTTTGTTCATGGCGCGCAGGCCGTTGACGTCGCCCACGGTATCTATATCCCCCAGCGCATGCAGAATGGCTTCCAGGTCTCCGGTTACGACGGAGGAGGGGCGGGCCAGCCCGGAGAAGCCGGTGCGGGTGACGGAGAAGACTTCCGTGGCTGGAATGTCCTCCAGGTCGCGCCAGAAGCGGCCCACGGGCACGTCCCCTAATCTGAGCAGGACGGCGGGCGGGTGTTCCCTCAGCAGGGCGTCTGCGTCCGTCAGAGCCAGATGGGCCAGCTCTTCCCGGAGTCCGGAGGTGGCGTCCGCCACCACGGGGGCTTTCAGTTCGTTGGCCAGCCACCGGGCCGGGGCTTGTTCCGTGGGGTCCAGGCCGCCGATCATGACTACCAGCCCGTCGCGCGATTTGAAGCGCAGGGCCCGGGCCAGTTCTGCCAGGGAGCCTCGGAATCCGTTTTCCTCCGGAGGTTCCGCCGGGTAAAGGTCGCAGCTGCCGGGGTTCCAGGCAGGGTCCGGATCCGGCAGGCACACGTTGATATGGAGGGGGGAGGCGTAATCCCAGTCTTGCAGAATGTCTTCCGGCAGGCTTTCCGGCGTTTCCAGGTCAATTGTGGGTGCGTAAATGCCGAACAGATCCGCCTGTTCGATGGCTTGGGGTGCGGCGGAACCCCGGCAGGCCGCCGGGCGGTCCGCCGTGAGCAGGAGCAGGGCGGCGCTGGTAGTAGGCCTCCACCACGGCGGGGAGCAGTTCCGCCGCTGCCGTTCCGGAGGTAGTGACCACGGCCACGGGCAGCCCCATATCCTGAATGCGGCCCAGCGCAAAGAAGGCGGCGGACCGTTCGTCAAAGTGAGTCCATTTCACCAGATCCTCCGCGGCAGCCAGCACCTGAAGCAGCGCCATGTTGCGCGCGCCGGGGCAGACCACCCACTCGCAAATGCCGCCCAGGCAGCATTGGGCCAGCAGGGATTTGACGAAGGATGCGGAGGAATTCACGGGAATCAGCCTTGTTTTTTTGCCGCCCTGGCCGCTTTTTCAGCCAGTTTGGCCTTTTCCTCTTCCGAAAGAATGCGGGGAAAAACGGGGGCGGGGTCATTGATGCGGTGCCCTGCGGGGAGGATTCCCCACTCCAGCGCGGCCGGCGTAAGGCCCCGGAACAGGTCCCCGGCGTTGAGCTGGCCCAGAATGCGTGCGGAGGCGTCAGGGAGGACGCAGCCGATGAGATAGCCCGTCTGGGCGCAGCATTCCAGCAAATGGCGCAGCACGCAGCGGAGGCGCGGGGCGGAGGCTTCATCCTTGGCCAGCTGCCAGGGCTGCTGCTGCTCAATGTACGCGTTACAGGCGGAAACCTGGGCGTTCAGGGCCGCCAGGGCATCGGAGGCCATGTTGTCGTCCATGTATTTGGAAAACAGGGTGACGGCCTGGTCCATGGTGGCGCGCAGGGCTTTGGAGGCTTCGTCATCATATGCCTCCGCGCTGGAGATAACGGAGTCGCAATAGCGGCGCGTCATGTTGATGGAGCGGTTGCACAGGTTGCCGAGGTCGTTGGCCAGCTCCGTATTGTACAGCATGACCAGGCGGTCTGCATCAAAGTTGGCGTCCTTCCCGGTGGTGATGTCCCGCACCAGGTAATAGCGCACGGGTTCCGGTCCGAATTGTTCCGCCAGCAGGTTGGGGTCCACCACGTTGCCGATGGACTTGGACATTTTTTCCCCGTTGATGTTCCACCAGCCGTGCACGAGCAGGGTGGGCATTTCCTCGTCGGAAAAGCCCATGGCATGCAGCATGGCGGGCCAGTACACGCCGTGGGCGGGCACCAGGATATCCTTGCCGATGACTTCGCAGTCCGCGGGCCAGAGTTTGGAGAATTCCGGCAGGCCGCTGTCCGGCTCCGCCAGGTAGCCGGCGAAGGAAATGTAGTTGATCAGGGCGTCAAACCAGACGTAGGTGACGAATTCGGGGTCGAACGGGAATTCGATTCCCCAGGAAAGGCGGCTCTTGGGGCGGGAAATGCAGAGGTCCGAGTCAAAGTCAATGGCGTTGAGCACTTCCGCCTTGCGGAAGGACGGAAGGACAAAATCACTGCTCTTTTCCACGAACTGCTTCATCCATTCCACATGGTCGGTCAGGCGGAAATACCAGTTTTCTTCCTCCAGTTCCACCACTTCCCCCCCATTCCGGGCCGAAGTTGCCTTCCGCGTCCCGTTCCTTATCCGTCAGGAACTGTTCCTGGCGCACGGAGTAGAATCCCTTGTAGGATTTTTTGTAAAGCTGCCCCTTGTCCTTCAGGTCCGTCAGGATTTTCTGCACGCAGGCCTTGTGGCGCGGATCCGTCGTGGAGGCCCATCCGTCATTGCTGATGCCCAGGCGGTTCCACAACGCCAGGAATTGCTCCGTGATATTGTTGACATGCTCCTGCGGCGTAATGCCCAGCTTTTCCGCCGTCTGCTGCACTTTCTGTCCATGCTGGTCCACCCCGGTCAGGAAATAGACTTCCTCCCCCTTCATCCGGTGCCAGCGCGCGAGAACGTCCGCCAGGACTTTTTCATAAGCGTGCCCGATGTGGGGCGGTCCGTTGGTGTAGTCAATGGCCGTGGTGATATAGTACATGCGGGGGACGATACTCCTTTCCTGCCGTTTTGCAAGCAAAGTCATGGCGGCATCCCGGGCGTGTTTTTCAGCATGGGATGGGAGAGTAAGGGGGTGTCGCGGGCGAAACGGCGGAAGGGGTTGTGCGGATATTCCCTTTCCACCGCGCCGCAGCCTTCTCCGCAAGGGGCTCAACAGGAGAAAATACGGCGGGGCTGGATGTCCCCGGGAAAATTTCCCCAATACATGGTTCCGGAAATGAATTCCATTGCCGGAGAACGTGAAGCGTGTCTTTAATTTTGTGATTGTTGTTGCCGGAAGCCGCGGTTTTCATAGGCTTCCTCCAGCTGGCTGAGCGCCCGTTCCAGGATGGAGCGGGGACAACCCGCGTTCAGGCGCATGAAGCCTTCCCCCTTCCTTGCCGAAGATGGAACCGTCGTTGAGAGCCAGGCGCGCTCCGTCCACAAAAAATTCCACCAGTTCCTTCTGGGAAAGGTTCATTTCCCGGCAGTCCAGAAATACCAGGTAGGAGGCATCCGGCATGATGGCTTTGATTTTTGGCATGCGGCGGCGCAGTTCCGCGTCAATGAAGCGGATGTTTTCCTGAATGTAGTCCAGCGCCTGGGCCAGCCATTCCTCCCCTTCCGGGCCTGAATAGGCGCTGATAAGCCCGTCGTACGCGAAAACGTGCCCTTCCGCAAGCTCTCTGCCGCTGACAAAGTCCTGGTATTTCGCGAACAGGTCCGGATTCTGGCAAATCACGTAGGAACTGCCCAGGCCGGGCACGTTGAAGGTCTTGCTGGGCGCCATGTAGGTGACGGAGTTCATGCGGGCCTGTTCGGAAACAGTGGCGAATACGGTGTGCCTGTGGCCGGGAAGGGTCAGATCCGCATGGATTTCATCAGAAACGACCAGCGTGCCGTTTGCCGTACAGATTTCAGCCACGCGGCGCAATTCCTCCGGACTCCATACGCGGCCTCCGGGGTTGTGGGGATTGCACAGGATGAACATGCGGCAGCCGCGCACGGCTTCCTTCATGTGGTTGAAGTCCATGCGGTAGCGGCCGTTTTCCAGAATGAGGGGATTGTTGACGATTTCCCGGCCGTTTTCCCGGATGATCATGGCAAAGGGGTGGTACACCGGAGGCTGGATCATGATTTTGTCCCCCGGTTCCGTAAAGCATTGGATGGCGCTGGAAATGCCGGGAACAATGCCCGGAGCGAAGCCTATTTCCGAGGCGTTCACCTTCCACCCGTGGCGTCGGTCCACCCAGTCCCTGATGGCTTCAAAGAAAGGGCGGGGCTTGACGGTATATCCCAGGATTTCGTGCTCGCAGCGGCGGCGGATAGCTTCCATGATGAAGGGGGGCGTCCTGAAGTCCATGTCTGCCACCCACAGGGGAATCAGGTCGTCCCGGCCCCAGCGGGGAAGCAGCGCTTCATATTTCAGGGCTCCGGTGCCGCGGCGCTCAATTACTTCGTCAAAATCGTACTGCATGGAAGGTCTGTCTGGCGGCCAATGGTCAGGAAAGAGGGGTAACGCCTTTTTTTCAGGATGATGTTGCCGTATTTGGCCGTTTCCCCGGTAATGACGACAGCATAGGCCTTTTTGGACCGTTCATAAAAAGCGTAGCGCTCCATTTGCTCAATCTCCCCGTCATAGTTCAGCGCCTTGCGGTATTTGGCTTCCACCGCAGGGTCCAGAGAGTCCCCCGGAACCGGGGCCATCATGATGACGGGCGTTGCGTAGGCATCCAGTTCGAAGAGGGGAATGACGGCTGCCAGCAGGGCATCCGCCCCCAGGCCGTCCGCCCTCAGCACCGTAGGGTTGAAGGTATGGCCGGGGAAGTGGGCGTCTGAAAAGACGATTTCGTCGCCATGCCCCATTTCCGCAAGAATTTTCAGCAGGGAGGGGCTGATGAGGGGAGAAATATTTTTTAACATGCCCCGCAGTATAGCACCAGCCCGCGTTCCGGTACTATCATAAAATTGGGGTAATGCCGGTCATGCCCTCTCAGCCGTTAACAGTCTGGAAGCATTTCCGGACGCATTCTTCCATTTCAGGCATTTGCTCTTCCATGCTTTCCACCAGCCTGAGCTGGGTGCGGGCCCGGTGCAGGTTGTGCCGTTCTTTTTTCGTTTTGAAATAAACGTCCCCTTCCAGGTAGTCCGTCAGGAAGCGGATTCCCGTTTCCAGCGTGATAAGCAGACCGGAAAAAGCAAGTTTGGAGACTTCCTGCGGCGTGATGAAATCCCTGGCAGACTCCAGGTATCCCTTGACGACGGCCTCGAACATGGGCATGCGCAGGAAGGTTTTATCCAGATTTTCTTCATCTTCCGCCGCAGGGGAGGTCATGGTGCGTACCATGTCTCCGAAGTCGTACAGGACGCTCCCGGGCATGACGGTGTCCAGGTCAATGACGCAGACAGCCTTGTCCGTCTCCCTGTCCAGCATCACGTTGTTGATTTTCGTGTCGTTGTGGACGATTCTGACGGGGAGTTCCCCCCGTTCCTGGAGATCCAGCAGCACGTCCACATAACGTTCACGGCGGCGGATGAAGTCCAGCTCCTTGCGGCAGGTATTCAGCCGTCCGTGGGAGTCTGCTGCCGCGGCTTTTTCCAAATGGTCAAAGCGCCTGCGAGTATGGTGGAAGAACGGAATGGTTTCATGGATGTCCTCCGGATTCATGTCACACAGGAGCTGTTGGAAAGCGCCGAAAGCGCGGGCTGCTTCGTAAGCCTGGCGGGGATGGTCCGCCACGTCGAACGTGTGGGTGTTTTCTATGCAGTTGTAGCAGCGCCAGAAGCCGGAACCGGGAATTTCCAGGTATTTGCGGCCGCCCCGCGCGGAGTACAGGTTCAGCGTCTGGCGGAAGGGCGTTTTCAGCACCCGGAGCATTTTCCAGCGGATGTGGTTGGTTACCTTTTCCACGTTGTGCATGACATCCTTGGGGCATGGGAACACGGCATCGTTCACGCGCTGGAAGATGTAGCGGCGGGTGGTGCCGTCCGGCTTCCTGTAGGTGGCCCGGAAGGTCATGTTGATATGGCCGCTGTTAATGACGTCGCAATGGAGGAATTCTCCTGCGATGGCGAATGCGTCGCTCAGGGCGGCCACTTGCTTCTGAATGGAGGAAGTGTGGAAAACGGCGGACAGGGGCATGGGGAGTTAAGAAAAGCTCCGGCATGATTGATGGCACATGCCGGAGCTTGCGTTGGTTGAGTGAATGATAGTCAGATTGTTAGAAGGTGTAGGCAACTCCTACCCCGGCGACGAAGGTGAAATTGCGGTAAACCTTGGAGGGCTCCCTGTAAGGGAAACGGGCGGAAGCGCCGCGGTGGTTGGCCGCCAGGCCGCCGTTGCCGAGCCAGACCGTACCCACGAACGGAGTCACGGTCAGGTCTTTCGTGGCCTTGACAGGGGTGGAAACCGTCAGGGAAATGCCCTGGGTTCCATTGGCGTTCAGGGAATTGCTGTCAAAATAGCCGGCAGTGGCGTTCCAGGTGCCCGCCACGATGACGGAGGTGGATTTGTTGACGTCATACCTGTACCCCCCAGAGTATTGGTGAACCACCAGCCAGTCATCCAGCGGAACGTATATTGTACGCGGCAGTCCCAGAAGAAGTTTTCCAGCCCTTTGCCGAAGTCATGGTGAATGTCCAGAACGAAGCTGTGTTCTTCCGGCCTATTGTGGCTGAAAGCAGGGAAGCCGGAGTTGTTGCCTGTATTGTGGATGTTGAAACTTCCGGGGATACCGCCGTGGACAAACTGGTAACTCAGAGCCGCGATAGTGGATTTTCCGAATTTGCGGCTGACGCCTAAGATGGCCGAGCCTTCGTCGCAAATGCCGGAATCATTGTGTTCCAGACCATTATCCGTCAGCCACTGATATTTTAATCCGCCTCAGGGAATATTGATTGTTCAGTTGATAGGCGCCGACGGCTTCCAGGGGAATGACATGATCACTTGCGGAATTCTGGAAAGCCAGACCGCGGCTGATGTATTTGGTAGCGTAGCCTGCTCCCAGCTGGGCGGAGAATGTCTTGCCGCCGTTATTGGCGTTTAAAACATCCAGTGGAAGCTGGATATCGGCAGTAGCCATGCCGGAAAAAGCGGCCATGGCCGCACATGTAGCAATAATGGTTTTATGTTGCATAATTAGAGGGGAAAAATATAATAACAATATTTTTATTTTTAGCAAGTGTATCTTCAATACCAGAAAAGAAATATGAAAATATGTTCAATGTATGACAAAAAGTGTTAAACATTTGACGCATTATTCATCATGCAAGGGCATTTTTTCCCAAAGAGAACTCTATAGCTTCCACAAAAGCCGGTTTTATTTAAATGTTTCCCCGCCGGAGCTGCGGCAGACGTGTTCACGGCTATGGCTTTTGTAAACCTGATGATGCCGTGGATTCTTTTTGTAGCGCTTCCTTTAACTGGGGTTTCAGGTGCTGGAAGAGTTTGATGGAGCCTTTGCTGGACATGTGGTCGCTATCCTTGTACAGAATTTCCCCGTGTTCATAGGCGTTGAACGGCCTGTCTTCCGGTATATAGGGAAGTATGCGCAGGACGGTGCAGAGCCCTTCCTGTTCAAGACGGTCAAGGATGGGAAGCACGGCGGCATGATCTTCCCTGTATTTTTGCCGCGTGCAGGTAAGGCTTTCCAGGCCTTTTCCCGTTTCCCCCCCTGCGTATGAGGTTCCTGATGTATTTGGCCACGTCATTTTGCTTGATGAGCGGAGTGGGGGCCAGCAGGATGACTTGCTTGCCCATCGCCCGCAGTTCGGAGATAAATGCACGGAGGGAGTTTGAATAGGCAGGTTCGCCGGAGGGAAGCGGCTTCAGCTTCCAGTCCATTACATTTTTACTGTCGTAACGGGCGCTCCAGTGCTGGGCTATCACCACATGGCTGATTTCCGGGTGGACGTTCAGCCATGCCATGAGGGCCTTTAATTTTTTTCTCGTCGCAATAGTAGCTTGCATCAAACGGCAGCGCGGGCAATTCCCTGTTCCAGAATGGGGAAATGACGGAAGAAACGTAAATCCCGGAGATATCCAATTCCCTGCATGCTGCGTCCAATCCGCAAAAGGCCGCAGAGGCGTGGCTGTCCCCCAGCAGGACTATGGATGGAGCTTCGGCAGGGGAACCCAGCTGCAGCAGGCCGGGTTCCGCACTTCCCTTGAAATCGGCTCTGCTGACGAAGGCAAAGATGTTGTTATTGAATTTGATGGCTTCCTTATCAAATCCCCGGGCGGCTTCAGGAGATTTGATTTCCGATGCGCCATGCAGCTGGGGGCTGGAAATGGAGTTGATTTCCTTGTTGATGTAGTTCCGGAATCCTTCCGTCTGCCTTCCTTCAACGCATAGAAGCAACGCGAAAAGGTACAGGGGGATAAACCATTTCATCTTCATGCGCTTTTTCTCTACTGCAAGGTACAGGAGACCTCCCAGGACTGCGGACGCCGCTCCGATGGCAAGCATTCCGGGCCATCCGGGGGCATGGAGAAACCACGAATGATAGAACGCGATGAGGGGCATATGCACCAGGTAAAGGGAGAACGAGATTCCTCCAATCCACAGCAGAAGTTTATTGTTGAAGCAGTGGGCCAGCCTGCCGGATTCCGCATACCGGATCACCAGGCATGTCCCCAAAACTACGGCCGCCGAGCAGAGGGAGACATCCTTTCCGCGGGAAAGGGCAGGTACGAGGATGCATAACATTCCAAGGATGAAGAGGAGAGCGTTTTTCTTGTTGTTTCCGCAACGTGTTGAACTTAAAGGGGGGGGGTATATTGCTAACAAAATCCCCGCGCAAACCTCCCACAAACGGGGCAGCGTCATGTAATGGGAGGTGGGGCGGACCTGCTCCCAGACGGGCAGGCCGATTTCCTGCAACAGGTTGTGAATGGGATAGGAATAGGCCCAGAGAAAGGCCCCGATGCCGGCGACCCAGAAAAGAGAGGCGGCCGCCCGTTTGGGAAGGTAACGGTACAGGACGCATCCCCCCGCGAACAGAAGGTAAATCTGCGCCGTCACCGCCAGGTACCACATGTGAAGGAACGGATTGCCGGAGGAATCCTGCGCGAAATAGTCGGACTGGATGACGGCCAGGAACCTGTTTGCGGCGCCTATCAGCGTATATCCGCCTGTGGAGCTGGCTGTCGCCAGATCCGTATAGTCCAGAAAGAACATGCCAGCCAGAAGAGTGAGCGGGACGATGACGGCAACCGGGGTAAAAAGTCTTAAGACTTTTTTACGGGCAAATTCCCCGAGACGGATTTGCATCTGCTGTTTCTGGAGGGATTTCATGAGCAGGTAGCCGGAAATCACCAGAAACACTTCAACGCCGAAGTAGCCGTAGGGGAAATGTTCCGGATTGAGGTGGAAAAGGATGATCAGAATAATCGCGAGGCCTCTGAGTGAAGTGATTTGCTTCATGTTAATTAAGATGTACTTTAAATTTGAAATATATTTGTGAAGGGATGCTGAATGCTGTCCATTGTTTTTTCCACTGACGGCATAACTATAAAATAACTCTCATGCCGAGCCGGAAGCAGGATGGAACGTTAGTACTTCATCCGGCAGATGGGCGGCCTGATTTCTAATCAAAAGATTGATAAAAAAATGCGGAATTATGCAAGAATAGTCTTGGCGCAAGATTTTCAAAATGTTTTAGATATTGATATTTAGCAAATTGCTCCGATCAAAAATCGGAAAGATCAACGAAACAAGACTAAAGCAAATAATGCCGAAAATTATGATGCGATATTTATTTCTGTTTTTTTAAAAAGGAATAAATTTTTTCGTCAACGATAGTTCTATACCACCATCCTTGGAGGAAATGCCATAAAAAGCCTTCTTTCCCATCCAAAAAGCCCAGTCTTAAAAAATAACGGTAACAAAAGTAGAAAAAAGAGCGCCAGAAAAGAGGAATGCGTGCATAAATATTTTTTTGTCTGCGTTTATTTCTGGAATGCCTGCTTAGTTCCTGATTAGGGCTGCATTCTCTATGTTCCTGATCCAGCAAGATGCGTGCCTCTCTCTTCGCGTAGTTTAAGTGTTTGGTTATCCACCATTCCAGGTTATTGAGATTGTTGTCGGCGAATTCTATGTCCGTATCTTTGATTATTCCTTCCTGAACCAGCATATGTTCATCCATGAGGCGATTCTCATAGCGGGCTTTTCCCGTACGAAACATCCGTACTAAACGGATAGTGCCTGTACCGTGTTTGATGCGTTTTCCCAAAATAACGGACCAGGATGAAAGATAAGGCATTTACCTCTGGAGTAAGATCAGCCGTAATTTTTTTTAATTTCTGCAGGCTTTCCGGCATTAAATATTCGTCTGCATCCAGTCTGAGAATCCATTCTGTTTTAACAGGACAGTTATTTAACGCCCAGTTGAATTGTTCTGCTTGGTTGCCGGGCCATTCGTGCTGAATAACATGAACCTGTTTATATTCTTTGCAAATATTTATCGTTGCGTCTGTGGAAAAACAATCAATGACGAATATTTTTTCTGCAACGGAAAGAAGATTCTCAATGCATCTGCGAATGTGAATTTCTTCATTATAAGTCAGAATAATCGCGGAAATATTCATGAGTTTTAATGTCTCCCTCCTGTTAAAATAGAATATGCGGTTCCTGTATTTTTCTGTAATATGCGGGCGATGACGATACTTGCCAAGAGGATGATGAGAGGCGTTGTGAAGTAGCCAAACAAATAAAGAAGTTTCAGGGGAGGAAGGAAGAGTGTAATTGCCTTTTTATAGATATTTATCCACGGTTCATGGAATACGTATATAAAAAATGTGTAAGGAGCCCAAGAAATTATTTTATCTAACCAGTTTTCTTGGCGGAAAATAAATCATATAACGTCCATACTGAATAAGCGCCAAGAGTCAACCTGAGCATATTCAGAAAAGGCAACTGAAACTCCGGATAAAAACAGTTGACAGCGCACCATATGAGATAAAGCCCCGAAGGGATAAAAATAGCGTTTTTGTTCTGTTGCCGTTCAATATTGATGCCGTTATAGGAAATAAAACCCCCCATTAAAAAAGCAAGCAATCCCTGCATGTTTTCTCCCCCCCATCCGTAAATTCCTATAGTTACGCAGAGGATGAGAAATATGACGACAGTGGCCCATTTGCTATAGAATAAAACATAAAATATGGGACAGAACAGAACAAAAAGAATCAGGTATTGAAGAAACCACAAATGGAAAGCGGCCGGCTCCCAGAAAATGAAAAGAAATAATTCCGGGATACTTTTTGTTTGAAGCAGAGTCAGAAAATCCGAATTGATTTTTGATCCAATGTCGGGGATGAGCTGAAGAAAAATAATGGAAAGGAAAAATAACAGATTCCATAATAAATAGGGAAGTATCAGGGAGTGTGCCCTCGTACGCATTTTCCTCAGTATTTTCTGTATTCCCCCCCCGTCTTTTGTCTCTCGGAAAAACAGGTATCCGGAGATGAAAAAAAACAAAGGAATACAAAATCTTACGATTTGACAGCCAATCCAATCTTGAATAAATGCATTGATTTCCCAGGCATTGTTTTCCACAAAATAACTGTGAGCGACCAGAACCCCAATGATGCTGATAAAAGAGAGAATTTTTAATTTTTTACTGAACTCCGGATTCATGAAAATGAGTAAGAAGGGAAGTTTGTCCAATACATCTTTTTTAAGAAACCCTGCCGGATCTTTTTAGTGGCACCATTTTTTATTTTTGCGGAAGAAATGATCGAGGATTCGGCAGCTGCAACCGTGTTTTTCAATAGCAATATACCTGACAGAACCGTGTCTCCCGGCACAATCCTGAGGCAGCCTTTAATCATGGTAGGTTTTACGATTAGTTAGAAATTCGGAGAATAGATATTGTGAGTGCCCTCGGAGCATGTTTATATTGCAACCGATGCGAACGGATTTGCCACGTTGGATAAATCTCGTACAGTAAATGTGACTTCTCAAGGCCGAAGAAGAAAAAGAACCCACAGTCATCGTTTTAGGACTAATTGATGATGTATTATACATGCTTACGGAGCAAGTTAAGCCCACTATGGTTCCAAAAAGGCAGGTAAGAAAAAACGGAATTTTTTAGAAAATATGGAAATATCGGGATCGAAATTCGGTTGACGGGAGAGTACATGGTGTTTAAGAGTTTTTTCCTAAAAGGAGAAAGCTTTATTGGAAAAGGTGGATAATCAGTCATGATTATTGACTGTTCTTGTTTTAATAAATTTTGCCGGATTTCCTCCAACAACCGTCCATGATTCTACGTTTTTGAATACGGCGGCTCTTGCGCCTACCACGGCGCCCTGACCAATGTTTACTCCCATACCCACAAAGGTATCGGCGGCTAACCATACGTTATTGCCAATCATTATCGGAGCGGTTTGTAGGGGCAGCATTAAACTGGAAATATCGTGCGAAGCTGTGCACAAACAACTTCCCTGTGAAACAACAGAATCATCTCCTACTGTAATCATATCTTTACTATAAAGATTTGTGTCAGGTCCAATGCAAGCCCTTCCTATTTTCACGTTCCAGGGAGCAAAGATGGTACATGATGAATAGATATATGCATCCTTATCTATTGAAGCGCCAAAACAACGGAGCAATGCGATGCGAACAGGGTTAAATGGTCTTCCCTTTAGACATCTGAATAAGGTATGGTTGATAAGGTACCATATGGCTCTTCGAGCTAAATGGGGTTTATATTCTTTATATTGGCTAAGGTTCATCGCTTCATTCTTAGGGTTCGGTAAATAGGATTCAGATACTTCTTCATGAATCGTGCGATACATGAAACCAGTATGATACTCGTCCTAACTAATAGAGACATGCCCAGTACCTCTTTTCTAGCTCTGTCAGCCTCTGTCAAACCTAACGCTTGGTTGTTGTTGGAAATACCGGTAATGTCAAAATCCGATATACACATGGGGACTTGTAAAATATTTCCTTTGGCATATTTCACTACTTCGAGATTTAATTTATAATCAGCCGCAATTTGATAACTCAAGTCATACTTAAGTCCTTTCTCCTTTAAAAACTGGCAATTATAAAAAATAGATTGGTGCGAAGCGAAAGCTCCATACCATATTTTTTTATAACTCCGTGAAGGTATTATGGGTGACTTACCTTCTACGGAAGATTCCCGATAATCGCCATAAACCAGCTCCGGAAAATACCCGGAAGACTTGATGTAATTTACGATTTTGCTTACAACTGACTGATCGCTAAAGCAGTCCCCACTATTCATAAATAGTACATAATTACCTTTCACCGCTTGTAAACCTTTATTCATTGCATCATAAATACCTTTATCCGGTTCTGAGATCAAGGTTCCTAAAAACGCTTCATAGCGATATATGCATTCTTTAGTGCCATCAGTGGAAGCGCCATCTACAATTACATAGTCTATGTAAGGGTAGTCTTGGTCCAAGACACTGTGTATAGTACGTTCAATGTGGTTATGATCATTATATACTATGGTAACTATAGATATAATTATCTTTTCATGGTTACTTCTTTTCCATATTAAGTGGCGGTCTCTTGATTTTTGCTTAATGCATGGAGGTATTGCGATAAATCAATTTTGTTTCATTCATATACAAATTCCGGTTTACTGCATTCTCCCAATAACCATTTATAAAGTGTAGCCATCATTTCAGCCACCTTATCAGCCGCATATTTATCAGAAACAAGCCTCTTGCCACGAATACTCATAGAGGCTATTTCCTTATCAGATAGATGCAAAGCCTTTTCTATAGTGATGGCTATATTATCTACTGTTGCGTTTATCCACCATCCACAGTGATGAGTATTTAAATCTTTCCATGGAGTGGTCGTGTTGGCTATTACAGGAGTGCCTACAGACAAAGCCTCAGTAACAGTCATGCCAAAATTTTCAAAATCACTAACAAGACACAGAACCTTCAAATTGGCCAGTTCCTGGGAATTTGGCCTTACCATTTACAAACCCATGAAAAGTAATGTGACCATATTTACATTCAGCTGCAAGACCCTTTAAATACTTCTCATATTCTGGCGTCCCTTCACCCATCAGTATCAGTTCTGCATCCGCCACTTTGTTACCTAATTGTTTCCAGGCTTTAATGAGTTTATCTGCCTTTTTAACTGGATGCAGTCGTCCTAGAAAACCTATGCGTTTTAGTGAATGGTTTTCAATAATGGTGTCAATCCATTTCACAGGAGGGGTAGGATTAGGAATTACAGCTATAGGTCCTTTATAACCAAAGGTTCGGATAAACTCCATTTCTTTCTGGCATGTGGCATGAAGACATGTAGCGGAAGCGATATCGTTCCTGTGGCCTAAGGAAAGAATGAGCTTTTTTCTCCAGAAGCTTCTTTCCAAAGCCCGGGGATAAAGCATGCCATGAGAGGAAAGAACGCAGGGTTTGCGGAATTTTTTCTGGCCGCGGCGCAGGTGGCGTGGTTAATGTCCAGCCATAGGCCATTGGTATGGTAGAGATCATATTGCTGATTCTGCTGTAAAAAAAAATGTCTACAATGGCGGGATATTTGAAGAGGCGTTTTTGCGTCAAAAGGGACGGTTTTAATAAAAGGGGCCTGAATAGAAGAGGTGGCCCTGTTCCCAGAAGCAATGGTCAGAATGTCGGTTCGGCATCCTAGAGCGTTCAAACCAGTGGCTAAGTCGAAGGTGCAGGTTGTTGGACCTCCCGCTTTAGCGTCCATAGAAGCGATGGTATGTAAAATGTTCATAGAGTCATATTTTATCTTGCCAAGGTGGTAATGGTCGGGACGATGTTTTACCCTGAATGAATGAGAGGATGGAAGTAAGATAGCAGGCCGGAGCCTGCCCTGATATGGTTGTTTTTGCCCAGGATGCAATGCCTGTTCGTTCTTTTTGCGTAATTGGCCCTTTACTTATCCAATGGCGCAGCTCCCGTTCCAGGCTGCCTTTTTCATTCCATGAAAATGTTCCTCCCCTATGTATGCCGTCCAGCAGGCATGACGCGCCGCAACGATCGGAACATAAAACGCGCATGCCTTGCTGGAGCGCTTCATTGATGACGGCGCCCCATCCGTCATACATGCTGGGAAGAATAAGGAGGTCATGGGACTGCATGATGCGCAGGACATTTTCATTTGCCTGTTTTCCAAGGTAACGGAAGTTGCCTTCTTCATGAATGAGGGATTCCGTTTCTTTGACCAGAGGCCCTGTACCAATGACGGTAAAAGTGTCAATTTGAAAGCGGAACGATTTTAATGCATGAATCAAATGGAGGATTCTCTTGTTGTTGTCCAGCCTTCCTACGTACAGGAGTCTGGGGGCTATTCGGCTGTTTTGTTGGTCGGTATTTTGTTCATCTGCGGAATGTTTCGTTTGTTCTGTGAAGTAGCCCCATTCAAATATTCTGGATGCAGGCCATCCGGAGCGCCGATAGGCTTGCACGCCGAATTTTCCCGTTGCCAGCAAGGCTTGAATTTCTTTCCGTATTTTAAATAAAGAAGAGCGTATTTAAGCCGGCGCAGTTGGCCGGAAATACCTCCTGTCTGATAGGGTTCCATGTAGATGAGCGTAGTCCTTTTCAGCTGGATGCATTGTTTGAATGCTCGAAAAACCATGGGATAGGCATCTATTCCTGAAAAGACGTGGATGGCGGTTTCATTGGAAAGAATCAGTTGATGAATACGCTGTTCATCAGGAGATAGTTCAAGATGGACATTTCCCATATCCGGGATTTTCCATCCACTGTCCGTCCTTTCCTCTTCAAAAGCTCTTTGGACGGCCAGCGTTACCTGGTGTTTGCTGGCCAAAGCATTGAGAAGAGCTGTTTGATGGATGCTGATCATATTTTGCCAGAAGAGGAATTTCATAGGCATGCAATGTTAGTGATATTTTTATTCTGCCATGCGGAAGCGGCTCCTATGGAAAGCCATAGAAGGGCGCAGAGAGGGCTTCCCGCCGCAAAGACATAGCCTTCAACCATCATATGCATTCCAAAGAATACAAGACAGACTTGGGCAGGCGAAATGACATGCATTCCGAATGCAGTTGACGGTTTTTTCAGGATCTGACTGGCAAGAATCATTAAAAATGGGATTCCACCCAAGAGGCCGGTCATGGAGAAGACAGCTCCATAGGAGGTCCCCGGTTCCACGGCTCCGGTATTCAGAGTCCGTATATCAATTCGTATTTCTTTTTGGGAAGAGAAGCCAACTCCGTATATGGGAGAAGACTTGAATTCCTTAATTCGTTCGTTCCATAAACTTTGTCGTGAGGATAAAGTTCCGCCTTTCCATATTGGCTTGCTGCTTGTTTTGCAAGCCGTCAGCAAAGTTGCCGATAAGGGGCGATGCTGCTGTGAAGCATAGAAGAAGCACGAAGATGATTTTGGGAGCTTTGCGTATATGGTCTTTAGTAAACATGAACAGGACGTACAATGCCGTCATCACCGTGGCGAGGAAAGCGCCCCGGGAAGATGAGAGAAGCATGGAACACAAACAGGTTCCCAGCATTAGCAGAATGAGCGGAGAGAAAGTGGTTTGAGAGAAATATCGTTTCAAGATTTTGTATAAAAGCCAATTCGCAGCAATGCCGGCAACCGGCCCAAGAAGCATGGATTGCGGCGTAATTCCGCCAAATGAACCTGAAAAGGAATCATTAACGTTGATGATTGTTCTCATGTAATTGATGCCTAGGAAGTAGCAGAAGAAGGAGGCTACTCCGACAAAGACACATAGGTTCATGCACCATTCAAAGGCTTGGATGCGGAATATATCCAATTGCTTTGATGAAACCAGAGGGCTGGCTGTCAAGAGGAGGAGAATGAAATATACAGCCGTTGCCATGGCTTGAAAATAGCGGCGGGATCTGCCAGAATAATGCTCGCGGAACACGCAGCGAGTAAAAAAATTATAAGAAAATTGATGTTGGTTATTTTTCTTAGAGCAGAAATGTTCAAAGGAAGAACCAGCAGAGCTGCGGTATAAAGAAAAGAAAATTGATTCAGCGGTCCCAGAAGGGAAGTGGATATGGCCGCCATGAATAAAAATGCCCATGCGCCGTGCTGTGAAATATATTTAAAAATAGTTTGCATTCAGGATATGTTTTTTATTGGTTTGGCCGGAACTCCTGCTGCGATGCACAGGCTTCCTATGTTTCCTGTTACTACGGCTCCGGCGGCGATGACGCTTTTACGGCCGATTCTGGTTCCCGGCAGGAGTATGCTGCCGGTGCCGATCCAGACTCCATCTTCAATAACCACATCTTTGGAAATACCCTGTCCAGCCGTTCTTTCCCCCACCGGGTCAACTATGTGCGTTCCTGTACCAATATAGACTTTGGGGGCAATATCTACTTTGGCGCCTACGGAAATCAGGGATGTGGAGACCAGCATGCTTTCATGCCCTATCCAGGTTCCTTCTTTAAGAATAATATGGCCCGCACCCAGAAACCTGGCAGAGGAGCAGACACGAACATCATGCCCTATTTCGTAGCCAACCAGACGGAGAAGACTTCTCTTAATGGAGAAGCATCTTGTTTCCGGGAGCAATTTTAATAAAAAGAGAAGGAATGCTTTTTTCATATTTTAATCAAGAATAAAGCGAAAAAAACGTGAATAATCCTTGTATGTGATTATCTTTTCCTGGATGGTAAGCAATTTATTGATTATTCTTTTGCGGGAATAACGAGGATAGCCTGATACATTGTGCAAATGGAAACAGATTACGTCGGCATCGGAAAAGGCCTGGGAAGGAGGCGTCTCCGTCTTATGTGCAAAAAGGTAAGCGTACTGCTCCAGCTGTTTTTTGGGTTCCAGATGATTAAGGAAATATGCATGGCATCGTTTGCCAAAAGCGGCTATTGTTTTGTTTTCAGCAAGGGTTTCAATGACCCTGAAATACAGGTCAATTTTATTGTCGGGGATCAGAAAGCCGTTTTTCCCGTTTTCTATCAAATCCGGAATAGCTGATCTTTTCAAAAGATTGCATATAGGGATGGTTCCGGTGGAAAGAGCTTCCACAACCAGCATGGGGCCGGTATCCAAAAGTGTCGGGATAATGATGGCATCTGCTCTTTCAAGAAGTTGCAGAAATTCATCCCGCGGAATATTGCCACGGAAACTGATGCGTGGATCCTGAAGACGTTCTTGCCACGTTTCAGAAACGCTAAGGCACCAGTTCAAATGAAATTTCAAAGGAGAATGGATAAGTTTTTCCGCCAGGGAGCGCATGATGAAAGCTCCCTTGTTTTTACTTTGCCCACAGGCACATATAAGGTTGATGGAATTCTGAGTTTTCTCTTTGTGTTCGGAAAAGAAAGGAGATTGATTCCAGTTGGTCTGGTGAATGCAAACGAATTTATCCGAAGGAATCCGGTATTTGGCCGCCGCTTCCCTGCACATGGTCTGGTTTTGGCAAACGATATAGTCGACATATGGCCAGTTACAGCACGCGATTTTACCTTGTATGCCAGAGTTGGTTAGAGTTTTTCCATGGTAAAATCCATGCATCACGGATATTTTGACAATTGACTGGTCTAAAACCGGCCATAAGCCGGACAGATAGGAAACATCATTGTTGATGATAATATCAGGGGCAAGAGTCCGGATGGAATCCAGGAGAGCAATGACAGCTGATTTTTCCTGCCGATATTCGGCAGGAATATGGAAAAAGGAATAGTTATAATTTGTTTTGTGTGGGAATACTTCTTTTCCTTCCCTGACCAAATAGACGGTGACGTGATGTCCGGCGGAAACAAGGCCTGTAGCAAGATCTTGGACATAAGAGGAAATTCCTCCCCCCTGGCCTACAGAGGAAAGCCCTGTCGTAGTAATCAGAATATTGTAGCTGGTTTTCATGCTGCTTGTCATTAGTCTATTATTGTGAGGCCGATGCTTCGAGATATTGCTCTTTGGGCTTCATAGGTTTTGTATGAGAACATTCCATTTGACTGATATCTTGCTTGGGGAAAATGCTTTAATATGCTCACGGGCGTTTTCCGCTAGGATGCCCAAGTCGTCCGGGTTGGCAGCAAGAGAAATAAGTTTGTTCGCGTATTCCTGTTCATTGAATGGCTGGATCAGTTCCCCCGTTTTTCCGGGCAGAATAATGTCTCTGGCTGCCGGGTAACTGTCAAAAGCCAGGGGGACGCAACCGTGTTGCATGGCCTCCGCAAGAACAAGCCCAAAGCCTTCAAAGGTGGAAGTCAGGCAAAAAAGCGAGGATCGCGCATAATAGGGTTCAGGCTCCTGAAATCCTTCAAAAGAAATATTTTTGAGGTTCAGCTTATGTGCCATTTCTTTCAACATGCCGGCATCCTGGCCGTTGCCTACAATATCCAGATGCCATCCGGGAAGTTTTTCTTCAAAAATTTCCAAATACGGAGCAGGCGGTCTATTCCTTTCGCTGCGTTATCAAGCCTGCCGACGAATAAGCAGCGGCATTCCTTTTGGCAGGGCGGGGTATTCTGAGCTAAATCGGGAATGACATTGGGAATAGCTGCTAATTTACAGGAAGGAGTCTTTGAATAAATTTTTTGGAATTCTCCAATTCCTCCTGAAGAAAGGGTGATGATCCGGTCGTAGTTGAGAGTAAGATCACGGAATAGTTTTTTCTGCAATATGCAGGCCCGCAACCTTTTTATATTCAAATAAATATTGTTATAGATGAAATTTTTCAGTCTGCCTGAAAAGGAATTTTCAAAATGTTTCTTTTTAATAAAGCGGTAGTATTTCAGATAAGTATACTGGGAACTATGTTGGACTGCTACAAATTTTATTTTATTTGATTGTATCTGTTTTCTGTTTTTGAAAATGCCATATTTTCCTATGATGCCTCCTTCCGTCTGGTCAATGATGAGTTCTGTTTGTTTTTGGCGGATAAGATCGTTGATAAAGTTCCTTTTCTCTTTTTTATTCAGTTTTTGGGGGATGAAAATAAGAGGGACCGGAGGGCGATAGGGGACATTCAGCCTGTTTTTTTGCTGACAGAGCAAACTGACATTGTGTCCGGAATCTCGTAAAAGGCATGCCAACTGATGGGTAGCCTTTTCCATGCCGCCCTGTTTGCCCAGAGGTTCGTTAGGTAGGTAAATAATAATGTTACTCATTGCCGTTTTTCAGGACATGAAGCCATTTTCGGGTTATTATTTCTTCTTTGTAATTGTCCAATACTTTAAAGTTGGGCCTCCTGTAGCGTTCTTTCATCAGGCCGTCCAGGGTTTTTGTGTATTGCTTAAGATTGAAAGCAGGGACAAGTCTTCCTGTTTCCGTATTCGGAATCATTTCCTGCAGCATGGAAACTGTCAAAAACCACAGGAATGCATCCGTAGGCCAACGCTTCATTAACCACCATAGGCATTCCTTCATGTGTGGAGGTGAGACATACGATTTTTGATTTTTTGTAAAAAGGTTCGGGGTTCTGATGTCCCATGAAAAAAATTCGTTTCAAATGATATTCTTCGGATATTTTTTCCAGGTTTTCTCTGTATTCTCCGTCACCGACAATATAGAGACTCCAATCGGTATGGACAGGTTGAAGTTTTTTCCATACACTCAACAGCCTGTCTACTCTTTTGTCAGCATAACTGAGGCGCCCTACGTAAAGAAGAATATTTTGTTTTGTACCGGAAGATAAGCTTTCAGGAATTTGGAATGTCAGAAGGTTGGGGATGGCATATAATTTGTGGGCATTACGGGTGGAGGTAAGTGAAAGGCAGTCCTGAATATATTTTTGAGAAAGCACCACCACTTTATCTGAATATTCAAGCAAATGATTTAGTTTTGTTTTCTTTTTGCGAATGGCCATGTATTTTTTCCATGGAGCCGATACAACGCGTGCAACTGTTTTCAATTTGGCTAGCCATGTGTTCCCGGATGGGGGAATGAGGGACAGGAAATGATCAAGTCCTTCCCAGATGGAGAAGTTAATAATGGAAACGATGGTGGCTTTGTGTTCAAATGGGCGTGGCTGAAGAAGAAGGATGAGTCGGAGGCGGCTCCTTCATTCAAAATAAAATTGATATTTTGTTCATCGCAAAGTTTTTCTGTAAAATCGGCATTGCGTCTGCTGAACAAGTATTCGGAATCCGGCAAGGAGTATTGCAGGAATTCATTATTTTTTTCTTTGAAAGGGTGAAGAGAAAGAAAAATAATACGGAACCCTTGGCGAACAAGCAGCCTGGCCAGGAGAAAGGAGGCCTGTTCCGTGCCTCCCTGAATGGAAGTGATGGGATAATCAAAGTAGATGAGTATATTTTTCATGGCTATCATATGAAAGAGCCTTCCCTTCCGGAATGATCAGACGGTATTCCCCTGTGAACGATTAAGGGACAATCTGTTTGCGAAAATGTTCAGAGGCTGTTATTTCGAGGTCTTTTTCAAAGAGACGTACAAGTCCTTGCGATTTGATTTTGCCAGGCATGCCTGCGATGAATGGAGCTTTTACATTTTCCAGAGAATAGTCCCGGTTGAGCAGGGAATGGGATGCTACTAGCGAATATGGGGGGAGAACCGTTCCCTTGGCAATATAAGACCCTGAACTGATGAAAGAACCCTGACCAATTTTTACGGGAATGGCGTATGGATTAATATTTCCTGTCCGTATATTGCGGAAAGGATGGAAATCCGTGTCGTAAATGCAGCAGTCATGGGTAATGGCGACGTAGTCTTCAATGACGATAGAGCGGTAAGCTCTGATGGAACCTGGGCGCCGAGACTAACATAACGGCCAAATTCCAGAAAGGACTCAGGCTTGCTGGCGCCAATGACCACATTGACGCTGCTGCGGAAAGGGCCTTTCCACCGGATGGTACCGGATAGCTGAAGCAAAGTGCCGGCATAGTTAGTGCTGAACCGGTCATAATCATATCCGAGACGAATGAGTCCCGGTTTCAGTTCTGAATCGGGAATATCAAGGAGCAGAGCTCCCCCTTCCCGTGCTACCGTTAATGATCCGTGTATGAAAAACGGAAAGTGTTTGGCCTGCTTCCATGGTAAAAAACTAATATTGAACCACAGGGTTTTGACGATATTCAACTTCCGTTTTTTTTCTAAATATAATCTAAAGAAAAAACGATGGATTTTTCTAATAAAGGATATTTTAGATAGCAAACAGGCCATAATTGGTATTTTTTATTTGATGCAGTCCAAAATCATTCCAATATGGAGGCGGGGAGAAATGTTCCAGAGCGTTTTGATGAGGTGGCGATCCGTAAGCAAATAAGATAAATAGAGTGTGCGGAAGTGATGGAGAAGTTTGCTGCGGTAACCTGACGACGGAAGATTAAGTACTGCAAACAGGGATAGAAGGCGGCATTCCGTCCGCATTCGTCTTGTGGAAGCCTTTTTCTGTAAATGGAGCATGGTTTCTACAAACAAGATTTCATCCCCTTGTCGAATGTCTGAAGGAAGCTGGCGCGAATTGATGGCGGAAGTTTCTCTTTTAATATAATGGTAAACTGTTTGTGGAGTCATGGCTACGAGATGACTGCGCATGGCAAGTTGAGTTACTTGCAGAAGATCTTCTCCGATTTTAAGAGAGAGAGGACAAAGCAGAGGATGCTCAAACAATGATTTTCTAAACAAAAGCCCCCATAGGTGGCCTTGCCATGTTTTCCTGATGGTTGTCAGCCATTCTTCTCCGGAAAGGGTAGAAAAAGGGATATAGTTCATTCGGGCGATTAGCTCTCTCTTTTCAGTCAAGTGAAGAGTGGTACCGGCTGTGATGTCAGCCTGGGTTTCCACAGCCCGTTCTACCAAAACTTCCAGGGATTGAGCCGGTAAATCATCGTCCGCATCCATGAAGAACAAATATTGTCCGGTAGCTTTTCGCATACCGTAATTGCGTGCTTCCGTGACACCGCCCCTGTTTTGCCTGAAGGTGCGAATCTGGGGATAGGCATGATCAAACCCCTGAACAATTGCCCGGGAATTGTCGGAAGAGCCATCATCAATAACGATGATTTCCAGGTTTTTGTAGGTTTGCCCTAGGCAGCTTTGCAGGCATGAATCAATGGTTTCCTCTGCGTTATACAAAGGAATGATGATGGAAACAAGAGGCGGAGAATCTGGAGTCATGAAAGGCCGATTTGAGCAATAATTTGACTGGTATATTCCGGGTCGGAAGATAGTTCAGAAAGACGATTTCCTGTTTCATTGACATATCTCCACGGCACCGGAACCTTTGACGTTGCTTTCATTTGAAACCACTCGTATTCGATGTCGATATGTCCTACGTCAATAGATTGTACTCCGTGTTCCGCTAAATCATGAGCCAAGACCGTTGCTGTTGGGCCCAGGGCGATTAGAACCAGAAGATCCATTCCTTTTGCTTTGTCCAGCGTCGTTTCCAGAATAGCATGGTAGTAGTTAAAAGCGTTTTCCGCCGGGCAGACGATTCGGCGGATGGATGCGGCTCCTTCAAAAAGGTCATTGTGAAAACCCAGTTTAGAACCTGTACCTTCCACCAGAATGAGGTGACGGTTATGGAAAATCTGGCGCCAGAGGCTGATGTATTGCGGAGTTTCCGTCTTGTCTTTCAGATGTTCGTAAAATCTGCTGATCTGCGTGTTTAGATAGGGGCCGGACTGGAAATATTTGTTGAAAAGGGTCAGTCCGTTTCCCCGGAATAAAAAATCCTTCCAGAATTTTCTGGATTCTTTATTGTAAGATGAGATGCCGGAAAAAACATCAGGGATGCAGACCCGGTGTTGCGGTATTGGGTTCCGGGCTATTTCCCTAAGGCGCGTGGCTAATGCCGCATCCTCTTTTTGAAATCCAATAGGATAGCCTTCCATGAGAAGTATTTCCCCATCCCCATACCTGCTGATGGATATGCGGTGCTTAAGAATATATGACAGGGAATCTTTGATGCTGAGGACTTTCGGATGGCGGCCGCACAGGTATGATATTTTCAAAAATACGCCGCGAAGTTGAATAAAGAAACATAGTAATATTTTTTTCATGGGAGATTATGAAAAATATTTTAAATAAAGGGGAATTCCTGCAATTTTTGATAAAACCAGCCGTATTTTTTCTTTCACCGGAAGATTTTTCGTCCGGAAAATGGAGGAAAGGCTGCATGAAATGGTCCGGAAACGGTTGAGAGAATCTTCATAACGGGAGGAGATTTTTTTTGGGGTTCTGTTAATTCCCACCATCATAAGAAAGCATTGATGGTAATAATTGACAAACAGGGGGGAATTGTGAAGATCAGGATAGCCAGAGGCAGCGTGGACGATCCGTTCATAAGCCTGGAAACGCTCCTGCATTTTTTGTGGGTTAGATCCGGATGCCATTATTGAGCCGGGACGAAGGTTGTATCCATAGCCTCCTAAGCCGGATGAATATAAACAACCGATTCTTTTTGCCAGGTCAGGGATAATATAAGTATCTTCAAAAACGGTGCCTTCTGGAAAGCGGAGTTGGTCAAACACGGCCCGGCGGAATATTTTATTCCATATGGCGTGATTGACTTCTGGAGACATGCAGGCTTCCAGGATGTCACGTTCACATTCCCACATTTGTGCAGAATCTGCCCCTTTGCGGGGATTGGGTTGATTGTACGGATAAATATATGGGAATTGAACGACTGTGATATGTTCGTTTTGTTCTAGAATTTCAAGATTGGGCTTGTAAGTATCTTCCAGAAGTTCATCGTCACTGTCCACGAACGTTATATATTTGCCTTTGCAAATATCCAGAGCTCTGTTTCTTGCGGAAGATATCCCGGAATTGGCCTGATGAATGACCTTGATCCTTGCATCGCAAAGAGCCAGACGGTCGCAAAGGGCCGGGCTGTCATCCGTAGATCCGTCGTCAATCAAAATAATTTCCATTTCCACGTTTTGCTTCAAGACGGATTCTACGCATTTCTCTAAAAATGCCGAAGTGTTGTAAACCGGGATGATTATGGAAAGGGTATGGGCCATATGGGATGATTTTATTTATTAAGAACCATGTTTTTTAAATCATATATCTCCTGAAATCTGAAGAAGAGCGATAATAGAATAAAAATGGCTATGTAAATACAGGAAGACATTGCCAGGATGAAAAAGGGATTTTCCGTTATGTAAAAGGCAGGGAGCGCACAGAAGAAGGAGGCAATGCTGAGGCCGATGATGGGAAGAATGTCTTTAATTTGCTTTTTGATCCCATATTGAATCAGTCTCTTGGTATAGTAGGAATTAATCCCCAGTTCCAGAATGGATAGAAGAAGGAGGCCGCAACACATGAAAAAAATCCCGAAAGGTATGGTGGCGCACAGGATCAGTACGCCCAGGATTTTTTTCCATACTTCAAGACGCAGGAAAAGATCGCTTCTTCCTTTGGCTTGAAGCAGATTGAGGTTGAGGGCGTTCATTGGAGTGAGCGCGAGAGAGAGGGATAAAATTTGAAGAAAAGGCACACAAGGAAGCCATTTTTCTGTTAAGAGCGCAGAAACGAGAGGGGATGCTGTAAGGACGAGCAAAAGCATGCAGGGGAGAATGATATATGCCATCATGCGAAGGATTCTCCGGAATACATGTTGGAGCTGTTCATCATTATCCTGTATTTGACTCATCAAAGGGTAAGTAACTTTGGAGATAATGGAATACAGGGAAGACATGGGGAGGCGGGCCATGGTGTTGGCACGTGTATAATAGCCTAGATCCGCTGCAGAGAATCTTTTGGCAATGACGAATTGATAGGCATTCCGGTAACAGGAATCAAAGAGTGACGAAATCATCAGCTTACATCCGAATCCAAATGTCGAATGAAAGGATTTCCATGAAAACTCCAAACTCGGTTTCCAAGGTACAAAATACCAAAGTGCAACAGTTGTTAATACGGAAGATAAAAAACCCTGTAGCACGAGAGCCCATACTCCGTAACCCATATACGCTAGAAAAATGCCGATAATCCCGGAAATAATAAAGATGGGAATGGAGAAAATAGTTTGTTTTTTGAATTCCATGTTGGCGTGGAGCAATGTGCCGTGTACAGCTCCCAAGGCTCCTGTAATCAGGGTAAGTCCGGAAATCCGGGTAATTTCTGTTAAAAGAGGTTCATTAAAGTAGGATGCTATGAATGGGGCGGAAGTGTATAGAACTAGGTAAATTAAAATAGAGACAGCAGTATTGTAATAAAAAACGGTGGCAAGATCTGTTTGAGTCCGGTCTATTTTTCTGATAAGTGCCATGCTGAGTCCTCCGGTTACAAAAATGCCCGAAATTTCTATAAAGATACTTATAGTTCCTACTAGGCCATAGTCTGACGGAGTCAGCAAACGTGCCAGAATAACACTAATGAGAAAACTTACGCATTGGTTGCCAAATGTGAGAATAGCACTCCATTTGACTGCGGTTTGAGCATTCTGTTTCAGGTTATTCATAGGCCGTTTTTTATGATTGGAGAAGAAGTTTGGTTGATTTCCAGTTATTTCTTTTCCATAAAGTATAGGAACGGGCTCTTTAAGGACAGGATTTTATGGAATATGCGGGATATGTCATAATGCCACGGGTAAGGGAGGTTGTTTTTTCTGAATGCCTGTTTGTTCTGGCGCGTATTCCGCAAGATGGCGCGCAGACCCGATGTGCTGGAGCCGCCAGTGCGCATGAATACCATGTCGCGGTCGATATAAGTGGTGGAGATCCGGTTTTTTTCTATAAAACGCAGCATCAGCTCAAAATCCGCCGCACTGCCGATAGAGGGGTCAAAGCCGCCGTAACGGATAAAGCAGCCCTTTTTACAATAGAATGTGGGGTGTGCCGGGCTCCAGCCGCGCTGGAAGGATCCAGGATTGTATTCCGTTCCGCGCCATGTGCGTACGGTGTCCCTTACTCCGTTGATGTAGTGCAGATTACCGTGTACGGCATCTGTTCCATGCCAGGCAAATGCCCTGGCGATGGCTTTCAGTACATTTTCGTCCTGGTAATAGTCATCCGCATTCAGAAAACCGATGACATCTCCTGTGGCCATGCCTATCCCCTTGTTCATGGCATCATAAATTCCCTTGTCCGGCTCGGATAGCCATTTCATGCGGCCGGAAAATTGATGACTGTATTTTTCAATCAATTCCACGGTTCCGTCCTTGCTGGCCCCGTCCACCACAATGCTTTCCACGTCCGGGTAGGTTTGCCGCAGAATGCTTTCCAGCGTGTCTTGCAGTGTTGCAATGCTGTTATAACAAACCGTAATGACTGAAATTTCATTTTTGGCGGGGGGGAGTGGAGGAAATTTATTGGATGCTTTTCTGATGGCTCCTCATGATAAGCTGGGTATTTGCCCTGAGACCTTTGGTAGGCAAGTCTTTGGGGATCAAGGGATGGGCGGGTACGCTCAAGGAGGGGACAGGTTCTTTTCGGATACTTCTTAAAATGAGTTGCGTATTTTCTTTCAATCCGTAGGTCATCAAATCTCTGGGCTTCAGTACACGGGCCGGTGTACTCAGGGCATCCGGACGCTGCTGAATACCTTCTCTCTCGACAACCTTGAGGAAGGTGTAAAAAAGGATATTCAGGTCGTACCGGAAGGTCAGGTGGCGTTGGTAGCTCAGGTCATAACATACCCGCTGACGGAAGGTGAGGTTGTTGCGCCCGCGAATCTGGGCCAGCCCCGTGATGCCCGGGCGCAGGGACATTCTTTTTTTCCGGGTGGAAGGGGTAAAAATGGCCATTTGATCGGGAATCCAGGGGCGTGGGCCGATAAAGCTCATGTCCCCCAACAGAACGTTGATGAGTTCAGGCAGTTCGTCCAAGGAGGTGCTGCGCAGCAGGGAGCCCAAGACTGTTGTGCGTTCTTCATCCGGGAGCAGGTTCCCTTCTTTGTCCCTGGTGTCTTTCATGGTTTTGAATTTGATGATATGAAAGGGTTTGAGGCCGTGCCCGATGCGCTTTTGCAGGAAGAAGGGAGATGTCCGCTGGACGATGGCCAGCAGAATAGCCAGAATGGCTAATACCGGAAACAGGCATATAAGGCCGAAGAGTGCACCCGTGAAATCCAGGGCGCGTTTTCCGTAGCGTCTGTAAAAATTATGATTACGATACAGCGGGTTGCTGAAGGGGATATTAGTTATAGGGGCTGACATGGGTGTAGTACGAGAGGTTGTTAATAGGGTAGGCGGAGTTAGTTTTTCAGAGGCATGCGTTTGGCCATGGCGATGTTGTGGCTGTCTGTCCCCCACCATTCGTAAAGTTGACGGGTGCGGAACGTTTGTGCCAGGGCTGCGGCGGATTTGCCGTAAAATCCTTTCAGGGAGCCGACATTGCCCTGATATTTGACGCCTTCCTGCCGGGCCAGTTGGAGGAAATCTTCCTGTTGCAGGAGGCGGCCATAGCGTTCAGGGTGCGCCAGGACAGGGGTATAGCCTTTGTCCCGGACGGAGCTGATCATGTCCTTCCAGGCGCCAGGAAGGTAGTACTGGGGCAGTTCCACCAGCAGGTGGATTCCGTCGTAGGTCAGGGGAGTGTATCGGCGCAGCTGCTCATTGAACTGGTTGTCCAGCATGTATTCCGCCGCGAGCCGGAGCTGGAATTGTTCTTCCCTGGTGTCGGCAAGCAACTGGTCAAAACGGCGGCGCAGGAAATCGGGCGTATTGTCCGGGTAGCGCGCCATGATATGGGGGGTGCAGTAAGCTCCTTTGAGTCCCATGGCCTTGAGCCGGCGAATGATTCCCAGGCTTTCTTCAAGGCAGGCGGCTCCGTCGTCAACTCCCCATAGAATATGGGTGTGCATGTCCATGCCGTCCGGAAAGAGGCTGGATGTCGCATACCGGGGAGTGAACAGGTTGCCGAACATGATTGCTGCCGAAAAGAGTAAAGAGCAGGGAAGAAAGCCTTGGGCTTATGCATTGCCTGTGTCTTATTAATCTTGTTTCCTGGTGGTTTGCCGTGGTTCTCCGGAGCCGTATCCGTATTGGTAACCGTATCCGTAGCCATAGTAGCTGTAACTGGAGGACTTGAAGTTGACGCCGTTGATGATGTACGCCATATTGGGAAGTTTTCCCTGATCGGCCAGTTGCTGGATTTGGAGCAGATACCGTTTGTCGATTTTTCCGCTGCGCACGGCGTACAGGGTAATATCGCTCAGGGATGCCAGAATGGCGGTGTCTGCCAGAATGCCGTAGGGCGGAGCGTCGATGATAACGGCGTCATATTGTTTTTTCAGGATGCCCAGGATTTGACCCAGCAGAGGATGACTGAGCAGGGTAACCGGATTGGGCACCATGGGGCCGGTGTAAAGGATATCCATTCCGCGGGAGTTTTCCCTTAGGGGGCGAATGATGCCGGTGGTGTCGGAGCTCTGTTGGAGCAGAATGGAAGTGAGTCCTTTGCGTCCGGAACCGCCGAGACGCCGGGTCAGGGAGGATTTGCGGAAATCTCCGTCAATAAGCAGTACTTTTTTGCCGGCATAGGCGAAAGCTGCGGCCAGATTGGCGGAGGTGAAGGTTTTCCCTTCTCCGGGGAGGGTAGAGGTAACCAGAATGACGTGTCCTCCCTGTTCCGGTCTGGGGAGCATGGAATCTACGTTATTGCGCAGGATGTGGAAGCATTCCGCGATGACGGAATGTTCGTCCTGAATGAAAAGACCGGTATTTCTACTTTCTTTTTTGTTCATCTGGGGCAGTTCGGCAATGACAGGCTGCCTGTTTGTGGACGGGAGATCGTGTTTATTGTTAACCTTGTTGTTCAACATGGCCGCTCCCATGAAGGCAAATATGCTGAACAGGGCACCTCCCGCCGTTCCTCCCGCGATGTATTGAATGGTTTTTGGGGAAATGGGAAAGTTGGGCCCATGGGCGGTTTCCAGAACCCGGGCGCTGGATTCCGTTACCGCCATAGCCAGGGCGTTTTCCTGTTCCTTGCTTAAGAGCATCAGGTAAAGTTCCTCCTTAACCTTGTGTTCGCGGACCAGGGGAATGATTTCCTGTTCCCTGCTTGCTGTCTCCGTGAGTCGTTCAGTAAGGGAATCCCGTTTGCTGATGAGCTGGTTGAGCTTGAGATTCAAATTGCTACGGTAGTTGGAAAGAGCTTTGTTGGCGGCCGCCCTGGTGGAATTCATCCTGTCGCGCAAGCTCACTGTAATTGGGTTCTGGGAACCGGCGCTTCCTGCAATTTTCTGATATTCCAGATAGGCTTCGTTATAGTGTTCTATCTGCCGGGCAATACCGGAATCGGGAAGTCCGGTTTCCACGGAAATCAGGCCCTGTTTGCGTTCGGTTTCCTTAAGATTGTCTGCCAGGATGGCTGCCAGTTTGATTTGTGTTTCGAGATCGAAAATTTCTTTTTCCAGCGCCTGGGACGTGCTGAAGTCCGCGCTCATGGTGGTATCCGTATCCTTGACAATGTCGCTTTTCGTCTTGAATTCGGTGATCTTTTTGTCCACGTCACTCAGGGCGGCTCCGAGTTCTTTCAGGCGGCTCTGGATGAAGTTTTCCGTTTTAAGGGCCGCCTTGTTTCGTTCATCCTTGGAAATTTGGTTGTAAACCTGGATGAGGTGGTTAAGGACGTCTTCCGCTTTCTGGGGATTACTGGCCGTCAGGGACATTTCCAGAAGGCTGGATTCTTTGGCGTCCGGACGGGTGACTGTCAGTCCGTGGAGCAGGTTGTTAGCAGTTTCAAGCACGGGCTTGTGCCGGACAATGACAGTTTTTTCATTCCACGCATCGGTCATCAGGGATGTTGGATGGATGGAAATGACGGCAAAGGGAAGTGTAAGAGGTTTTCCGTAAAACCCTTCCAGCTGGACTGATTCCCCCTGGTTATTGGAATGGCTAAGCATGAACCTCTTTTCATCTAGAGGCGTGATCTGCAGGGTACAGGCTCGTTGCTTATCGATCCGTTCAAAATGGACCAGCAGGGGGCTGGTTTTGTAGAGGTCGATTTCCCTGAAATCTTTTTTTTGCCAATAGGAAGTGTTGAGATTGAGGTCTTCCACCACTTTTTTCATTAATGCGGTGGATTTGAGGATGAAGCTTTCGTTGGCCAGGTTGGCTGCGCCGGAATCGATGCCCAGCTCTGCCATAATGCGTTCCGAAGATGCGTCACTGCTCGTTTTGGCATCGCGCATCAGGACGCTGGCCGTCTTCTGGTAAATGTAATTCTGTCGGCCGGCTAGGTAGTAAGCCGCCGTACCTCCGGCGAGGGCTGCCAGAATGATGATAAACCAGTAGCGGCGCAGGACGAGCAGCACCGTGTCCAAGGAAGTTGTTTCTTCTGTGTTTTCCGTAACAGGCGGAGTGGGAGCGGTATTATTTGCCATGGAGGAAAGAGGGTGGAATGTTGTTTGGAAATACTGGACCCCTGGGGAAGCGGTCCGATGCAATCGGACCGTCCCTATATTTCCGTTCACAGGTATGATTAAGCCGGATGAGAAAGAGGCGGAATGTCCGTTACAGGCACAGGGCGATCACGGCCAGAGTGACACCAAGCCCGGAGAGGCCCCAGCCGTACCATTGAGCAGCGTCGCTGCGCGTGTTGACCTTGCGGTCTGAGGGTGTCACGTAAATGATGTCGTTTTGCTGGATGTAATAATAAGGAGAAGTGAACAAATCCTTGCTGCGCAGGTCGATACTGGCGATTTGGCGGGTTCCGTTGGTTTCCCGGATTAGCGTGACGTCCCGGTTGCCGTCAATATTAAGGTCTCCGGCCCGGCTGATGGCCTCAAGAATGGTTACGCGCTGTCCTTCAATAGTGTAGGTTCCGGGAGCATTGACTTCGCCCAGAACGGAGAATTTGAAGTTCATGATCTGAACATTGACGGAGGCATCCCGGATGTAGTCATTGTTCTTGAGAGTAGCGGCAATGTCGGAGGCCAGCTGGGAGCAGGTTTTGCCCGCAGCCTTCATTTTGCCGATGACGGGCAGGACGATGCAGCCCTGGGCATCCACCAAATATCCTTTGGGTTTGTTACTGGAGGTGCCGCTGGAGGAACCGATTTCAGACATGGCAAAGGGGGCGGTGAGCTCCGGCTGCTTGCTGCTGACTGCGATATAGAGTTGGTCATCCTTCTGGATGGTTGTCTGGTAGTTTGCCTTGATGGTTTCCCTGGAGTTTCCGGAAACATCCTGGATATAGAGGACTTCCTTGGGGCTGACGCAGGAGGGCAGGAGAGCGGCTCCGGCCATGGCCAGGGAGCACAGAATGACTTTATTGATGAGGTTGTTTGTATTCATTTGGTGAGGGAGGAGGAAACGTTGCTTTTGGGAGGAAAGATGGCGATAAAAACAGGGAAAGAGGCCATTCCGGCTCAAAGGATTTTCTTCCTTGGCCCGGAAGCACCACGGGAATGGCGTGATGCCCTCCATGCTTTTAATCTTCCGGAAGTTTGAAAGAAAAAGGCCGCTATATGTTCAGTCATCATTTTAAATTTGATGATTTTGATTTTTTTTTTGTTTGAAACAAGCAAGGGTTTGAAAAAGGGGGATATATTTCCCCTCACATGGAAAAATCGGGAAAATAATCATCAATAATGAAAAGATACTGGCAGAAGCAGTACCGCCGGGTAAAATGCCGGGGAGTGGCCGCTGACTTGCCTGCACATGAAAGTCGTGACTGGTTAACGGATTGTAATTTCAATGCCATGAGGAAGAGCATTCTCAATTAGCGGATTAACTATCCGCTGGAAAAAACCATGTATTGCACAATGTCCTCGCACAATGATGGGTAAATGTCATAATTGATTGAAAATCAAATTATATTTATTATATATCATGAAATTTGAAATAAGCTCGGCCAAAAAACATTCACAGATATTCTCTATGATTTGCCAATCTGTTTTTTCCGCCTGTGAATCTGCGTAAATTCCTTTTTTTTAAAAAAATAGTTTGACAGCGGATAGTTAATCCGCCCGCAAAAAAGAGTCCGAATTTTTCATCCGGTTTCTCACAGGTCATTACATTGACCAACAACGATTTATACTTATTCAGCATACTGTTCGTTAAGAGCTTCCACGATTCCCCTGGAAGCTTCCGGAATGTTGATACCCGGGCCGAAGATAGCCACAACTCCGTTTTCCTTCAGGAAGTCATAGTCCCGGACGGGAATAACACCGCCACAGAAAACCAAGATGTCCAGAACGTCTCTTTTTGGTTTCGTTCCAGTTTTTTATGGGATACGGGCATGCCCGTATCCCGGAGTTCGCTTTCCAGGTCTGCAGGAATGGAACAGCCGCGTGTGGAAACGAGAATACGATCCGCCATCTGATCCACAAAGACACCGGGGATTCCATCCCCTGCCCCGTCCATGACCCGGAACATATCCGTATCCGGCGGAATCAATTCCCTGTTGCGTTCCACGCAATGATGATAATTTCTCTCCACGGCGGAGCAAAGAGTAACGGATGAAGAACGTTCCCGCAATGTCAAAGAAGCAGGAGCCTTATTTCCTCCGGAGCAAGAGTTCCGCCAGGAAAAAACGGTCACCCGGACGGCCCAGTTTTCTCAAATCGGATGATTACAAAAAATTGCCTGCAAGGCAGAACCTTGCAGGCAACAACATTTTTAACTGCCGGAAAAGAGATTCTCAAGCTCTTCGGCGGCGAGCCATCAGGGCCACCAGCCCCAGCAGGCTCAGGGACGCCGTGGCCGGTTCCGGAACGCTGGCTGTTTCTCCGGAAATAGCCAGAGCATTGAACGTAGGCGTGTGGGCGGAACCCGGAGTATTCACCGTCAGAATAATTTCGCCATCTTCATTGGCAATAACGTCACTAATGGTGTACCCCGTGGGAGTCCGGGCCTGAATTGTCTGAGAGTTCGCACCTATGGAAGGATCCGCGCTGCCCGTAGGTATTGGAAGTCACCAGGGAATTCCAGGCACCGGCCCCCTCAAACGGACACCCGGTAACAAGGGCAATCTGGTAGGAAGCACCAGCCACCAGACCGGAAATAGTCAGGGAAAGAGAAGATCCTTTGGGGCCGGAGATAAAGGTCTGCCAAGAGTTTCCGAAAGAAATCTGGTTTTCCATGAAAGAATCCAATCCCTGTGTATCAAAAGAAGTTCCGGAGGAAACCCAGTCCCCAGAAGCGGCGGAAGAAGCAGAACCCAGATTCGCGGAAGAGGATGCCGTAGCCAGGGTTGCAACAAATCCTGAACCGGAATCGGTTACAGAAACAGTCTTGGCAGGAGTTTCCGGAAGCAGAGAACTGTTAAAATCAAATAATACAGTAGCAGCACTCGCGGAAAGCGCGGATACCACAGCCAACATGGAAATAGAGGCGATTCTTCTCATAAATAGCAGGTAAACAGCAACTGATTTCAGTAAGTAACGGATTTGAAATTCGCTGGATGTTTCATAACTCATGAAAAAATGTCGAACGGCACATTTTTTTTAATAGATATTTAGGCTAATAATAAATAATCAAATGGATATGAAAAATAATCATTGAAATTGATTCGGTTTTATTGATTTGCGGTGCAGGGGCGGTCTTTTCTCAGGTAAAAAAGGGAATTCCTGGCGATACTCTTCCAGAGTGGCAAAAGTGTTTAAAAACCGTATTTCCGGTCCGTAAGCCGGCAATTCCTGTTTTGAGGGAAGCGGATTCGGGCAATTCTTTTTCTTCCCTGTTTAGCCTTGAGTTTGGGGCGAAGAATTGCTAGAATAGAAACAGGTATGGCATTGGATATGCAGGAACGTCATGCATTTGAGCATGAAGAGGGGCGTTCCCCTGTTTGGATTGGAATGGCATGGGGTGCCGTGTCTTTGTTGGGGGGGGTGGCTCTTCTGGCTGCTATGCTGACATTTGATGTGCGGGAAATAGGCTGGAGTTATTTAAATGGCTCCGGGCTGGTTATACCGGGTACCTCCAATGTGCTGGGAACGGCGGGATTATATGGTGCAGGAATTTTTTATTGGATGCTGGGAGGCATGGCCTGGATGCTGGTTATCCTGTTGGAGTGGTGGGGGCTTTACCGCCTGCTCCACCATGGAAGGCTGCCCCGAAGCGTGGTTTACGGCGGTTTGTTCCTGTTGTTGTTCGGATGCCTGTTTCTGACGGCCGGGCATGTGCCGGGGAATGAATGGGTGGCGCGCCACCAGATTCAGGGCGCCGGGGGGCTGGCGGGCCATTTGCTGGGAACTGGTCTGTTTCTTCCGTTGGCCGGGAGATCCGCTGTGCTGGCGTTTTCCGGGCTGGGCTATTTGCTGGCCTTGGTTTATGCCGCCGGGATGCGTCCCCGGCCGTTTTGCCGGGCCATGCTGCGGGAATGGCGTGCCTGGCGTATGAACAGGAAGGAAAAAAAACTGGCGCGACAGACCGCTCTGCTTGCCAGGGAAGCTGCCCGCGTGAGGGCCAGCATGGAAGATGCCGCTTTGTCCGCTCCCAGGCCGGTTAGAAAGGGCCGGGCTTCCGTTCCCCGTCTGCAGCGCACCGGGGACGATCTGGAAAGTTTGTATCATGAAGCAGCGGCGGTTGCTCCGTCCAAGCCGGAGGATTCTGTTCCGCCTCCCAGCGCCCCGCGAACCCAGGGCCGCCTTCCCCTGGCTCCGCGCCCCAGGATTACCGTTGCGGAACCGGCGGAAATGAAGCCCGCGCCCAAAGAGCAGCCTTTTTCCAAATTGTCCACTCCTCCCACGGAGGAATTCCGCGAGTATGAGCTGCCTCCCTTTGAACTGCTGCATTATGAAGAAAAGCCGGAAGGCCCTACGGCAGAGGACAAGGAAGAAATGCTGGAAATACAGCAGAAGATTATTGATACTCTGACGACATTCCGCGTGGACGTGACGCCTGGGGATATTACCCGAGGCCCGACCATCACCCGTTATGAAGTGTATCCCGCGCGCGGCGTGCGCGTAAATACTTTTGACCAGTATGCGAAGGATATTGCGCTGGCGACCAAGGCGGAAAGCGTGAACATCGTGGCCCCCATTCCGGGCAAGGATACGGTAGGTATTGAAATCGTCAACCGGAAGAAGGTGGCCGTTCCCCTGCGGGAACTTTTGCAGGATCCCGCTTTTTGTTCCCCCAAGAAAAAGATTCCGCTGGCGCTGGGGAAGGACGTGTATGGACGTACCGTGATCGGGGACTTGGCGTCCATGCCGCACCTGTTGGTGGCCGGCGCCACCGGATCCGGAAAATCCGTGTGCATTAACAGCATTATTTCCTCCATGCTCCTGAAATTCCGTCCGGATGAACTGAGGCTTATTCTGGTGGATCCGAAAGTGGTGGAAATGCAGCCTTATTCCAAGCTGCCGCATCTGATTGTTCCGGTGGTGACGGATCCCAAGAAAGTTCCCAATGCCCTGCGTTGGTGCGTGAATGAAATGGAGCACCGCTATCATTGCTTTGCCAAGGTGGGTGTGCGAAACTTTGAAGCTTTCAACAAGCGCCCGCCGGATGTTCCTGCGCAAGAGACGGAGGAACCGGAAGACGGGCAGGTGGATGAATCTTTGGCGGAATCCATTGCCAGAGACCTGGAATCCCAGGGGGAATGGCCTGTGGAAGAAGATGATGAACTGGATCTGGAGGACGACGGAGTTATTCCTGAACGCTTCCCCTACATCGTCATTATTATTGACGAACTTGCGGACCTGATGCAGACAGTAGGAGCGGACATAGAAACGAATATTGGACGTCTTACCCAAAAGGCCCGTGCCGCAGGCATCCACCTTATTGTGGCGACGCAGACGCCAAGAAGGCAGGTGGTGACGGGGACGATCAAGGCCAATATCCCGACGCGCATCGCTTTCCAGGTGGCGAGCGGTACGGATAGCCGTGTGATTCTGGACAGGCAGGGGGCGGAAAAACTGGTGGGCAAGGGAGACCTTCTGTATTTGCCGCCGGGTTCCGCCCAGGTGGAGCGGGCGCAGGGAGCCTTTATCTCTGACGATGAAGTGGAAGCCCTGGTGGCCCACTGTGCTTCCCAGGCCAAGCAGAAATTCCATGAAGAGGTTCAGAAGTCCCTGGACGAGCCTTCCCGCGGAGGTGCGGACAGTCCGCTGGATGACGCGGAAGAGGAATGCTATGCCAAGTGCCTGGAAGTGGCTGTTGTGGAACGTAAGGTAAGCACCTCCCTGCTGCAGCGGCGTTTGAGCATTGGATACGGCCGTGCAGCGCGCATGATGGATTTGCTGGAATCCCGCGGCATTATTGCCCCGGCGGATAATACCAACCGTCCACGCAAGGTGCTGGTGGAATGAAACGATGAAAAAACTCCCCATGAGACGAATTGTTTCCCTGCCTGTTCTGGCGGCGTTTGTGGTGCTGGGGGCCTCCTGTTCCCAGCAGGTGCAGCAGCCCGTTAAGAAAGCAGTCCCTCCCCCCGTATATGTGGGCAAGGTGGAGCAGGTGTATCCTAATCATCATTATGTGCTGATTGCTCTGGCCGGGAATGTTTATGAACCGGGAACCGTGCTTATCTCCCAATCTCCGGGCCGGGAAGAAAAATGCAGAGTCGCCAACCTGATTGTGACGGAGGAGCGAATGGGGCGTGCGCGCATTCCTGCGGATATCCGCAGCGGCGCTGTGGAGGCGGGGGACCTGGTGTTCCTGTATCGGAACCTGGCTGTTCCGGAAAGTACCGGAAAGATGGATGAGCAGAAGCCGGTCAGCCCTGAACCGGAAACGGATGAAGACAGCAAGGTTGTTGCTCCGCCGATTGCCCCGGACGGCGGCAGGACGGCGGACGGGCTGATGCCTCTGCCCGGGGAGCAGCCTGTTCCGGCCTCTGCGGATCAGGAGCGGATTTCCCGAGAGCGGGAGAAAATACTCCGGGAGTTGGAAAGCGTTCCGGACAGGCTGGAAGAACCGTGGAGCAGGACTTTCTCCGGAAAACCGGTGGAAAGATAACCGGATGCGGAGGTATCCGCAATGTTTCCCAGGGCGGGAAGGAGCTCCTGAAGATGAGGCCGGGTATTGGGAATTCAAATACCAGTTTCTTTGAAACGGACGGATGACCTGTTCCAGTATTCCTGATAAACCCGATCCTCCTGTCCATCCAGATTCAACTGGTACATGCGGAAAGTGACCGGAATATTTTTAGGTTGCCACAGCTCTTCATAAGAATATTGGTAGCGCATGCCCAGCTGTTTCATGACGCCTCCGCTGCGGGGATTCCTGATATCGTGTGTGGCCGTGATGTAGGGCATGCCGTCTTTCTTCAACCGGGCGACAACAGCCCTGGCCGCCTCCGTGGCAAAGCCTCTGTTCCAGAACTCCTGAAGCAATCCGTAGCCGAGGTCATGGCTGTCGTCCGTGCCTGCGTGGATATACCCTGCCGGAAGGTTGCTGTTTTTCGGGCAGATGGCGTAATGATACCCGTAAGGCCGTTTGTACACTTCCTGGTACTTTTCTTTGAACAGGGACGCCGCTTCTTCCAGGGAGGTTAATGGAAACCACGGCAAATACGTGTTTACCTCTTCATTGCTGTAAATGTTGAACAGGGCCTCCAGATCATTTTCCGTGAATTTTCTCAGTATTAATCTCTCGGTTTCCAATAAGGGGGTATTGGCGGAATTCATGGATGGAGCTTAAGGTTTTTTTCCGTTTAATTTTACTATTTACACAAGGGGTGTCAAATGATCCGGTTCATGCTTAGGCCTGATGTTGCGGTACGGGTTCCTGCCTGTTTCCCGGGATGCCGTTTTGCTGCCGGCGCGTATGGGGGGGACAGCAGAAGCGTGCATGGCAACAGTTTTCCCAAATGGGGAAACTGCCGTATGTTTTTCCGGATATGTCTATTTTTTAGATTCATTCAATATTTGCTTGTTTTTTCACGGCGTCTTATTAGGATGCTTTCGCTTACGCAACCAGATGACTAATTTATGAAATCCATCAAAGGAACAGAAACAGAAAAGAATCTTCTCAAGGCTTTTGCCGGGGAGTCAGAAGCGCGCAACCGCTACACCTACTTTGCCGGCGTAGCCAAGAAGGCCGGTTACGAACAGATTGCCGCTATCTTTCTGGAAACGGCCGACAATGAGAAGGAACATGCCAAGGTATTTTTCAAACTGCTGAAAGACGCTTGCGTTGAAGTAACGCACGCCGTCTGCACGGCTCCCCTGGAATCTACGGAGGATTGTCTGCTGGCCGCAGCCGCCGGCGAGCATGACGAATGGTCCGACATGTATCCTGCGTTTGCCGAAGTAGCGGACAGGGAAGGATTCCCCGCCATTGCGGAAACTTTCCGCAAGATTGCCTCCGTGGAGCAGCACCATGAAGCCCGCTACCTCAAGCTGGCTGAAAATGTGCGCGAAGGCAGGGTTTTTGCCAAGGAGAAGGAAATCCAGTGGAAGTGCCGCAACTGCGGTTATGTACATACCGGTTCCACTGCCCCCAAGGTATGTCCGGCCTGTGCACATCCCCAGGCATTCTTTGAAGAACTGGCGGACAACTTTTAATAACCTTTTCCCCAGGAATATGATTGGGGCCGGTTTCACGAGCTGATCGTGCAATCGGCCCTCTTTTTAGACTACGGACGCCTTACGCTGATGGACAGGAACGAACGGATGCGGTATGGAAAAAATATGGACGCAGCCTCTGGAATTTTGCCGGAAGCTACGGCTTGGGCATTGCCCTGATGCTGATCCTTCTGGTGCTGACCTTTGCCGGGACGCTGCACCAGGTGCGGCTGTCTTCTGCCATGGGGGCGGAGGCTGCCATAGAGTCTTTTTTCGGGGCGGCTTATGTGCTGATACCGCTGGGCGGGGAGAACTCCCTGATTTCCCTGCCTTTGCCCGGCATGGGCATTACCTGTGTCCTGCTGTTCGCCAACCTGCTCATAGGCGGGGTATTCCGCATCCGGTGGACCTGGAGGCACGCGGGCGTGCTGGTGGCTCATGGGGGAATTTTGCTGCTGCTGGCCGGTATCATGCTGGGCAACAAAATGACGGTGGCCGTGGAACAGGTGGAACTGCCCCAGGGGGACCGGGTGCATGAATATTCCCTTCCGTTTGATTTGCGCCTGAACCGTTTTGTGCCGGAGTTTTATCCGGGGACTTCCAAGCCTAAATCCTATGAATCCCAGATAACCGTTTTCCCGGAATCCGGCGGTCAATATGACGCCGTTATCCGCATGAACGAGCCTCTGCGCCTTTCCGGCTGGACGCTGTACCAGATGAGCTGGGGCCAGGATTCCCTGCATCCGGGCAGGCTCATCTCCATTCTCCGCGCTTCCCATAATCCCCTGGAGCAAATGCCCAAATGGTCCTCCTACATCATCGCTATAGGATTGCTGTGGCATTTTGCCTGTGTTTTTGGCAGATACCTGCGCCGCAAACCCGGTCTGGCATCTGCCGGAACGGCGGCGACGGCTGAACCGCAGGCCGCTTCCGCCCCCGGCGGGAAAAAACATTTGCGTCTGGCAGGCATTTGTCTGCTGGTAGCGGCAATCTTCGGCGTCGGCATGCTGGCAGCGCGTCCTGCCGCCCATCCTGTTCTGGTGAAAAATTATGTGCCCTGGTCTCCCGCTTTGGTGGAACGGGCCGGGGCCATGGCCGTCCAGGACGGCGGCCGCCTGAAGCCGGTTTCTACTTATGCGGGGTTCCATCTGCTCCGGACGCTGGGCAAAAGAAGCTTTGTTGTTGATACGCCGGAAGGGAAAAGGAAGCTCTCCCCGGTGGAATGGATGCTGGACTGCATGTTTCGTCCGGAACTGGCGGAACAATACCCTGTTTTCCTGGTCAATCGGGAAGAGGTGGTCAGGCGCCTGCATCTGCCGGATCAGAAAGACAAGCGTAAAAAATACTCCTACGCGCAGCTTGCGGAACGCTGGGAGGAAATGACCCGTGCCGTCCGGGAAATCCGTTTGTTGGGAGAAACGAATCTGACGGAAGCCCAGAAGGAAATTTTGTCCCTTTCCCGCAACTTTGACGTAATGCGGGGATGGATGCTTGTCTCCCGGATCATGCTGGAAAACCCTGCCGCCATGGAACGGATGGAATTCCCACGCTGGTTTCCTTCTGCCGGCCGCGATGGAGAACGCCTGTGGACGGCTGCCCCGGATAAAGCTGCCGGAGCCTTTTTGGCAATGGCGTCCCTACTGGAACGCAAAGCTATCGGCATGGAAGGGGCGGAGGCTTCCGCACTGCGGATGAAAGCGGAAGGCCTGCTGCTGGAAAAGCTGGCGCAACCCAATGAAGCTGCCTCCGCCGGAGAGCGGCACAGCCTGGAAAGAGAAATTTTCTACTACCGTCTGGATCCGCTTTATATTTCCCTGGCCGTTTTTGTGGCGGCGTTCGTGTGCCTGCTGCTCTGTGCGCTTTTCCGCCCTGCCGCCAACGCTCCCCTCTGGCGGCGTTTTCTTCGGCCCGGAGGTTTCGGCCTGGCGTGGCTGACAGGCGCGGGCGGAACCGGAGTACTGGCCGCGGCGCTGGTCATCCGCATGCTCATCACCATGAGGTCCCCGGTGGGCAACACGTATGAAACCATTGCCTTCATCGCCTGCATGGGAGTGCTCTGCGCTCTTGTGGTGGAACTTTTCAGTAAAAAGGGAATCGTACTGGCGGCGGGGCTTTTGCTTGGGGCTTTCTCCTGTCAGATGGGTATTCTGTATGAAGCCTCCCAGGCTGTGGACCATATGGATCCCCTGGTGGCCATCCTGCGCTCCAACTTCCTGCTTTCCACCCATGTCATTACCATTGTGCTGGGGTACGCGGCCGGGCTGCTGGCGGCGGTGCTCTCCCATATATACCTGCTGGCTTCCCCCCCTGCGCCTGATCAGTGGAAAAACGGAACAATCCCTGGACCGCATGGCTTACGGCATCTTGTGTTTTTCCCTGGTGTTTACGCTGGTGGGGACGGTTTTTGGGGGGATTTGGGGCAATGAATCCTGGGGGCGGTTCTGGGGCTGGGATCCCAAGGAAAACGGAGCATTGATGATTGTACTGTGGCAATTGACCGTATTGCATGTCCGGAAAGCCGGATGGCTGTCTTCCTGGCTGCTCCACTTCAGCAATGTAGTGGGTGGCGTTATCATTGCCTTTGCCTGGTGGGGCGTCAACATGCTTGGAGTAGGGCTGCATTCCTACGGTTTCACTTCCGGTCGGGATGCGTTAGACATGTTCTATTGGTTCGAAGCCGTATTGTGCGTTCTCTTCATTATCCTGCATTACCGCGTGCTCCGGCGCGTAGATGTCAGGTAGGGGAACAGGTTCCGGAAATAATACGGAAACATATTCCCGGAAAGGGACAGGAAATCCTTGTCTGCCTTCTTTCCATTTTCTGGAATTTGCGGTGTCCGGATTTTACAGTCATGGAGAACAGGGAAATGAGGACGCATTTTTTTCATTTTCTCCTTGCCGGGCCTGCTTTCCCGGTATATATTCCTTCCACCTCACGCACGGATAGCTCAGTGGTAGAGCGGCTGTCTTACACACAGTTGGTCGGGGGTTCGAATCCCTCTCCGTGTACCAAAGACTTTCTTTTTGAACAAAAAGCCCGCACGATAAAAGTGCGGGCTTTTCGTTGTTTTTTAGAGGGTTAATTCATGAATGATTTGTTAGGTGACAGGATATGACAGCATATGAATAGTTGCTTTTTAATGCTAGTTATGATGCTATACAGACATGGCGTTTTTGAGATGCAGAAAGGGATCGCGGTTTTGGCATGCTTGTTTTTATGTGCCTACTGCTTCCGGAAAGTGGAAACTTGTTACTCATAGTACCAAGATTGAAGTTGCTCCGGCAGGAGCTATATCTGAGAAAGATGCTCAGAGGCTTTTAAGTAGTGGGATGGAGCAGGAAAAGGTGGAGGCGTTGAGGGAGGCCGGAATGTCCGCGACGGATGCTCGGAAGCTGGCGCAAAAGGTGGCTGATACGTGGGAGGCTGCCGCAAAGAAGGGTTGGACTGTTTTTCATATACGAAGGGTGATTGGGGAGTTAGCTGTAGAGGTAACAGGTGAAGAAATATCTGCTCCTACAGTGCGTGCGTGGTTTGGTGATTTTATAGCTGGGTTGAATAGAAGGGGGAAGTCTGTTGCAACTGTCCGGAATTATCGGAATGCTGCAAATAGGTTTTACGCTTTTTTGGGAGACAGGATTGATTGGTCAATGGAGCGTATCACTCCTCGCATGATGAATGATTTTATGCTGGAACTGGCCGGGGTGTTTGCCGTCAAGACGGTGAAGAAAGAGTTTGGGATGGTTTGTGCTGTTTTTAATGCTGCTGTTAAGTTGGGGGTGATTGAGAGGAATCCTGGAATGGGTGTGGAGTTGCCAAAGGATAAAAAGACGGATTCTGGAAGCCCTGCTAGGCGCGGGTTTGCACTAGAGGAGTTGCGGAGAGTATTGGAGCGATGTGATGAGGAGTGGAGGAGTATGGTGTTATGTTCTCTTTATCTTGGCGGCCAGAGGTTGGGGGATGTGGCGATGCTGAGGTGGGATGCTGTGGATTGGAAAAAGGGAGTGGTGAGATTTGTGGCCCAGAAAACAGGCCGGGAAATGGTGGTGCCGATGGTTCCGGCTTTGGCTGTAGTGTTGCGGAATAGGAAGGCTGTATGCGGAGAGGAGGCTGTGTTTGTTCATCCGTCGCGGGCTGAGATGTATGAGCGATCAGGGAGTAGCAGGCTATCTGCGGAGTTTTCCGGGATGCTGTTTGATGCCGGGTTGATTGATCGTGATCCACGGCTAGCAGGGAAAAGATACAAGAAATTAACTCCGGCCAGAGACGGAAAAGAAGGATGAAGAATGAGCTGTCTTTCCACTCCTTGCGTTATACAGTGGCGACGATGCTGCATGATGCCGGGGTGGTGCCTGCGATGGTTCAGGAGATTGTGGGGCACTCTTCTGCCGCTGTGCATGCGGGGGTATATTAAGTTCGGTGCCGAGGCGACGGAGCAGGCGTTGGAGAAGTTGCCGGAGTTGTAATTTTCTTTATTCGCACGAAAAGAGAAGATATTGTGCGGATATGTGTGCAATGCGTTATAAAGATGGGAGTTCAAATAGATTGAGTATATCCTTAGCATGTAAGAGTAGAAAAGGAGCAGAAAGATTAGTCGAGGAAGAGATTTTAGAGAATAAGAGAGTAGATGATGCAATAGATTGTGTGATGTTGATGGCGGAAATTTGTGGAGAAATAGACAATGAAAATTACAAACTTAAGGAAAAGATAAAAGAATTATTGAGTATGGTAATTGGAAGCTATAATGAAGGAGAGTTGGTTCTTTCTGTTATGCTTTTGTTGGTAGGGTTGGCAGGTGTTGCGTTTGGTTTTGTTGGGTTGGGAGTTTGTTTGATTATGGTTGCTTGGCTTGCTTGTTTTTTAGAGTGCCGCAGATTGATTAAAAAAATGAATGAGGTTCGGGATAAACTGGATTTGGTGTCCAGAGATAAAATGGGTTCTTAGGTTCCAAAGGTCTCAGTGGGCAAGTGTGGAGAGAATTGCATAAAAGGAAGAAAAGACAACGGATTCTTGTTATTTTTCCTCGTGTATTAAATAGTTTTGATATAGTTAATGAGGTTGGAGCAGAAGAGCACCATGAATTGAGCTGTTTCTTTGGTAGGAGGTGTTTCTGATTGTCCACTGGCATGGCGTACAGTATCGCTGGTAAAGCCGTAGATTTTCAATCCATCTGCAAGGGCTGGGTGTATCTTGTTCTCTCGGCGTAGTTGATCAATAGCATTTGCCAGCGTGCCTGATGTAGAGTTTGTTTTTGTTTTACACATGGCTTCTACAGCTTCTATACTTTCCCGTATTGCAGTTTGAGTATCATTATCCTTATAAAGAGCTTTTAAGGCCTTTTGCATTCTAGAGGAAACGTTGTCTTGGCTTTCTATAGCATTATTAATAGAAGTGATTTCAGTATCATCTAAAACATCTGTAATGAATCCGTTTACCATGCGGTGACAAACATGCTCTTCTTCAAAAAGTGTATTAAGAATATTTTGCCATATAATATTTGCATGATACTCTATTTCATTTGTTTCGAAATAGCTATATATTTCTTCACAAAAAGAAAATACTTCGTCATAGGATAATTTTATGATTAAGTCATATATATATTCAAATCTATAATCTATTACTCTTAGAGGATGGATATTTAATGTAGTAAGAAAGATATGATTTTAAATGATTTATAATTGGGTTTTTCTTCGTAATTGTAAGAATCATTAAAAATTAAGTTTTTAAATCTTACTAAATAATCAGCTATTTTAACTTTTGTGCTCTCATTGAGTGAGTTTTTTTGAAGTAAATCTTCAATTTTAATTATTCCTTTACGAATAGAATATGATTTTTTTGTGAATCTCATATATTATTAATTAGAACAGTTATTTTTTTATATGAATAATGGTTAAATTAATGGGCCAAATTGCTAGTTTTTCCTGTCTGAGCATCCAAAGTAGGTAATTCTTCCACATTCTTTACATTAGCTATGGTTAGTGCAATGTTTTTCATGAGTTGATCTGATCCAAACATATTATCTTCCCATGGTCGTCCATCTATCTTGAATTTTTTCCAATGATATGTTCCTTGCGATACGAAAAAATTACCAAATTGTTGCAAATGATTATTATCTCTAAGATGCGTTTTTGAAAATTGAATAAGCCATTTATTTACATACTCTGCTCCGTAACCACATCTGGCTCCTAATATTACCCCTCGCAGATATTGCATAGGGAATGATGTGAACGCCATACCATTTTTGAAATAATCTGCTTCAGCAATATCAATCATTATTCTGCACTCTTGCTCGTTTTCCCATGACTGATCCTTTGTAACTAGCTGTCGTACCATAGTTCCAAAGGTGTAAGGTGTAATATTTTGCTGAAAATAAGGGGCGCGTTCTGAAGCATACTTTACAGGAACGATTATATGTTTTATTTTAGAATTCTTAACAATATAGCAAGGAAGTTTTTCTTCAGAAGAACAGGGAATATAAGTTTTTTCTGCTGGAAACCCAAAGGCTAAACATACACCTTTATGAGAGTCTGCATAATGACCCCACATAGCTGCTGAAGACATATGACGGGAAAAACAGAGTAACCCTGGGACTCTATCTTGTGCTGTGATGATATACTGTCTAGTGTCTCTATTTTCATCTTCACATTGTGCCATGAATTCAAGGATCATTCGCTTCATGAGCCAATGTTAACTTCATATTCCAATTTTCTATTGTTTTTTCAAAGGCTTCATAGGGCATATATTTATAGAGAATAAGTTCTTCATCCAAGACTATTATCTTTTGCTGGTTGACTTTCGACCTTGAAGAAGAATGAGGATATTTTTGTTTCTTCCGTTTGGGCATAACTAGAATTTCAATGATCTAAAATAATTGGATGGATTTTGCTATACTGAAGAAAAATTGCAATCTAACAAATAATTCTTGAAACAAAGGCATAAGTATGACAATGATTGATTTAGATTAAGGGATAAAGTTTTTCCCAAAAATCCAAATCAAATTCACACTCGAAAAAGTAATAACAGAGAATATTACGCAGAGCCTGATTTTCTCTTTGCGCTCGGATTAGTTCCGATGCGCAATATGCCGAGAGTTTCTCCGGTTGTGCGTTTCTGTGCGGCGGGGGCGGAAGATTCCGTATGGGAGGGGAGGCCTTGTTTGGCTATCTCCTGCTCCTTCGTGCCCTGATTCTGAGCGGATGCTATGTTGTCAGAATAGGGGTTGGGTAGTGTGTTGTCCAGCTCTGCCGCGTCATCGACTACAGAGATGAGCCATTCTTTTAATCCCATGCCCTCAGCTTTAGCTGCCGCCTCATAAGCCCTATAGCGTTGCTCATCTATTGTGATTGAGAAAGTATCTGTGAGAATTTTTTTCTGCTTCAGAGGTTTTCCCTGCATCCATGAGATGATTTTTGCTCGGTGGATTGTAGGTATCGGAGTAGAGCCACTTGTCCACTGATAGGATGTTTTGAGGCTAATCCCCAGTTCTTCACAGAATTGAGTCCGAGTTATTATCCCATTTGTTTTTAGCCATTTGGAAAGTTGTTTGTGATCAATTTCCATGAAGAGAGGGTAGTCGTATTTTTTCTCAGTGTCGAAACTTTGCTCATAAGAGAAAAAACAGAGATATTTTTCTTGCTTGTGAGCAAAAATAGAGCAATTATGGGCTTATGAAGAGCACAACTTTAGAACTTCCGAGGTTGAAGCCTGAAACAGCACAGTATCTCGCGATGAAGAGTATCGAAGAGCAGAAGAGTGTGTTTGATTTGCTGGTAGAGTTGGCTGATGGACGTGCCGAGTATGAGGTGGGTTCACCAGAGCCGCTTAAGAATCAAGATAGTGGACAAGTCAGACAGGGAGAAGTTAACGAGAAAAGACTGTAGCGTGATGGACTTGGTGGACGAAATTGACGGATTGGACGATCTGGAGCAGGCGATGCTGGAGGAGTTGATGTTGCTGGGATGGAATTACGCGCACAGTCCTCTTTATTAAAAAAGATTTTTATCTCCCGGCTCCAAGGTGGAGGCCAAGAACAACAAACAACTGAATAATATGGATGTAGTTGAGCATACTGGCTGGCATGGGGTTACGCCCTATCCGGGAGGCCATTTTCCGGTGCATAAAAAGAGAGTAGCCTGCCTGCGGAGGGATGAGAGGGACTGGTGCCCCCTGATGCCTTCCGCAGGCATGGTGCGTCCGGTGAGGATGGGAGATTTGCCGTGGGGCGGCAGGCCCGGTATGCGGGTGTATGGAGTGCCTGGACGATCCGGACGGGGAAGGGCGTTGTTGTGGAGTATGGGGCTGTTGGTGTTAGCTGTTTTGCTGGGAGGTGCTTATGTCTGCGGATGATGATTTTAACAAGATATTGTTTGCGGATTCCGTCTTGGATTTGCTGGCCGCGAAAGTGGTGGAGCGTTTGGCCGCCACGGGTGGTGGGCAGGACAAGGCCGCCGGAGTGCAGGTGAAGGTGGAAAGCGGTCAGGATTGGGTGAGTGCGAAGGTGGCTCGTGCAGTGCTGGGGCGGAGTGATTCATGGCTGCGCCGGACAGCGCAACAGCATCCGCAGGTGAAAAGGAGCCTGAAGCAAGCGCATCAGAAGGTGGGCCGTCCGCTGTACAGTTTGCGAAGGATTTACCAGATTTTAGAAGAATCTGAAACAACCAATAACCAAGACCATGAATAACAGTATCAAGAGCGTCCTATCCTGTTCAGCGCAGATATGATTTGTGCACTGATTCGGGAATACCAAAATCCCGGCATGTGTAAAAACCAGACCCGCCGCACGCGTGGTTTGGAACGTTTTAATGCTCTTCCTGAGTTCCTAAAGGAAAGAGGCTGGGAGATTCAGGAATTTATAGAAGAAGAGCCCGGCTTATGGCTGGCTATCTCCAATGACGAAAGCGGGGAGTTTCCGGATATTTTTAATCCGTGGGTGAAGTGTCCTTATGGAAAGGTAGGTGACCGCTTATGGGTAAGAGAGGCTTTTTGTTATAAAGCAGACGACTCCGACAAGATAATCTCTGATCAGTATTGGTATCGGGCATCATCCCCTGATGTACGGGTCATTGGTCATGATGGATATGGTCTATACCGGAAAGACGGAAGCGAACGGTCTCCATGGATTCCGAGTATACACATGCCCCGGAAAGCTTCCCGGATTCTGCTGGAAATCACGGAAGTCAAAATTGAACAGCTTCGAGAAATTACATCTTGGAGTGCGCAATTAGAAGGAATCGAATGTATCTGGCATGATGATTATACCAGTAATTTGTGGAAAGATTACACGGGAAAATCCACAGGATTAATTTTTGCGAGGGAATCCTATTTTTCTCTCTGGAAAAAAATAAAAGGTACTGACTCCATTGATCTGAATCAGTGGGTATGGGTCATTAAATTCAAGGTTTTAACTATTAATGGAGTATGCGATGAATAGCGTTGAGTGTGTAAGCAGATTTGCGTGCAATGTGAGGCGGCTGGGGTTGCGTCTGAGCGGGGCGCAGGTGCTGGTAGCATTGGCAAAGGGGATAAGGCGTCACAAGGGTATTGTTACAGATACCGGGTTACACGGGAATACCGTGACTAATGTGCTGGCGGTGTTGATAGATCAGGGGCTTGTGAAATATGCGAGTGCGCTGAAGCCGAGAGTGTACTTGTTGACGGAACGGGGAGTACGGGAGGCGAAGGATTTGATGGATATGAGGAGAGAGGAGGAGAGCAATGGGTAAGGCATCTTCTGTAGAGTTTGACATGGAGGAGGAGATTGCCTGTTTGCGCCGTGATGCTGATTGTTGCAGGGCGCGTGCGTGCTGGATTGAAAGGCAATCCCTGAAGAGAGAAGGAGAGTCGGCACCTCAGATTTTCCGGGATATGGCCGCCCGGTACGAATGGATAGCGGCCCGTCTGGAAGAATTACAAGAACTGAAAGGAGAAAGAAAACCATGAGTCCTGAACGAATAGCCAAAAAGAAAAAAGCCGTCAAAAAGCAGAACCTGACTGTTGTAGAGAAAGTTGCCCTGAGAAATCCTATCCTCCGCAAGCGGAGAATTCTGGCCAGCCTATGGGCACGCTTGGAAAAAATTGAAAAGAGGGTGCCGAAGTCTCTGGAAGAGGCCGTGGAAATATCCCGGCAGTCCCGGAGGTGGAGGAAGCGGTTGTCCCTGTTCACTAAATTGAAGGCAGTGGCAATCCCGAGTCATGCCCTGCTTGTGGATTGCTGGGGAAAAGAACTACTGTTGGGAGCAGGAACCCGGAAAAAAATGGAAGCCCTTATAGATGGCTCCGAAGCAATCCGGAATGCTGGATATAAACTGATCTGCCTGAGTAATCTGGCAGAAGAGAAACAGCAGGTGAACAAGATGAAATTTATTCAGGGGAAGGAGGAACAGAACAATGACTGAGCGGGAAAAAGCTTTCGAGAAAGCAAGAAAGATTTGCGAACTTTTCCGACATGGCGTAGATGGAGAAAAGGAGTCTGCAAGAATAGCCTTTGAACGCATCTGCAAGCAATATGACTTTGCGGAAGATGACTTTGATGATGAAGTTATAGGCGAATTTATAGTGCGCTACAAGAACCAGATGGAAATGGAGCTAATTATTCAAATTGCGTCCATGTGTCAGGGGAAACACGGAAGCTACAGTTACCGTCCGTATTCCAAGGAAGTAATAATGAAGCTGTCCCGGAAAGATTATATCAATGCGATGATTCATGTGGATATGCTACTTCCTCATTTTCGGAGTGAGTTTGAACGCGGCATGAAACGGTTCCGGGAAAGAATCAAATTCTGGAGTAGTAATGATGCAATAGATTTCCACGCAGCGGTGCATTGCAGATTGATGCTCCGAAGTATGAAAGCAGAAATTGCGAAATATCGCAGGAATTTCACCCATGCCTTCATTATCGCCCATAATATTTATCCTCCAGAAAACGCTTCTTATGAGGAGGATGACGAAAATGATTCAGGCCAGAAGTTAATTGGAGAAAGCGACCATAAGAGAAGAGGAGGCCGAACTTCCAATTTTGACGCTTGGAGGCTGGCTGGTTTCATCGAAAAGATGGAAGTGAGGGACAGAGTTACCAATGGAGAGTTACCGGAATGAATACCGAGTATATGATATATCAGCTTAAACAGCATATGGAAGAACAAGGCGGGGAGAAGCATGAACAGGGGATGTATGATCCCTGCCGCCGCTACCGCAAAGGGGACATCGTGCGCGCCCGGTTATACGGGCGCGGGTTCTTATGGGCTAAGGATGGTCAGATTTTCCGCGTGGCGGAAGATGAAAAAGACGGAGATCCTGCTGTGGTCATGGAGACATGCAGTGTTCATACGGGAAAGCCTGTCCACCTTTCCTACGCTGAAATCGAACTGGTCAAGCCCATCGAGGAGAACAGGCCGTTTGAACTGCACGTGGCAGACGCGGTATATAGGATGGTTAACGATCACAAGGTGATGGAGCGGCCTTTTGTAGAGGCTGCCGGACTTCCTAATGGTTGGAATCTGGTTATCCAAATGAAGTTCATCTCTGGAGAAGGCTTCCAGAGCCGACTGGCAAGACCAATGAATAATTGGAATTCATACAGCCTGAACAAGAACGATATGGAAGTAATGTGGCGCGAGGCTGATGGAGAGGAGGCCGCGGAAATTGCAGAACTGGAAAAGAAGCTTGAGGATTGACGATGCCGCGCAGGGAAATCAGAGACTGGTGTCAGGAGGTGGAGATGGATGAATTAAGCTCTACAGGGGAGCGCGTGTACGTTCGGCTGCGGATGGCGGCGGATAGTGCAGGGAGGTTCTACGGAGACGCAGAGTGGGTGCTGAGCAAGTGTTTTTCCTGCCGGGTGCAGTTGAGTGTGGAAGAGGTGGAGAAGGCCCTGTGCGAGCTGGAGGCTGCCGGGATGGTTGTGCGGTATGATGCGGAGGGAGGACGGTATCTGGCGATTACGGAGTGGGGCGTGAGGCAGAGGAGCGAGCCGAGGTTCCCGGCTCCTCCTGTGCGGGTTACGACGGGCGGAGAAGCATTGTCAGACGGTTGTCAGTCAACTGTCAGTCAATTGTCAGACAAGTGTCAGTCAGTTGTCGGACATATGTCAGACAGTTGTCAGACATCCCCCCTCTCCCCCTCTTTCCCCCCCACACCCCCCCTATCTTCCCCCACACCCCCGCACCTATCCGCGCGTGGCCGCGCGCGTGCGGGGGAGGGACGTTTGGGCGGTGATTTGGAGGATTCCGGGGTGAATCATGGGGAGGCTGCGCCTCCGCAAGTGCCTGATTCTGACGAATCAGGAGATGTTTCAGATGGACGCGGCGGTGTGGTAGACGATTTGTTAAATAGTGTTAATGTTTTCAGAGCTAGTGAGTTGCCGTTCAAGGATGATGGAGCCGGGGGAGTGTCAAGAAGGCCGAAGCGGGGTGCAGGGGTGTATGCCTTTGACGTGCCGGAGAGCGTGGAGGAGGTATTGGCCGAGATGCGTAACTGTCTGCATTACACGGAGCGGGAGGATGAACGTGTGAAGGATTTGGCAGAGAAGTTTTTCCGGCATTATGAGGACGGGCGGACGGCTGGAGGTGGTCTGTTGAAGAACTGGCGGTATAAGGCTCAGGTGTGGTTGCAGGAGAACGCGCGGAAGTGGCAGAAGGAGCGGATGCGGGAGGATCAGAAGGGCCGTGGCCGGGCCGCAGGTCAGGGAGTGAGAGAGGATATTGTGATTGATGCAGAAGGGTTTTAGTGATGAATGATGATTTAGATGATTTGATGTCCCGTATTGCTCTGCATGTGAGTGACGAGGCGGCAGAGGATGAGCCTACCATGTTTGATGATGCCGACGTGTTGTTTTCACGTAAGCTGAAACGGCTGAAGATGTGGGGGTGGCCGGAACAGTATTGCAAGCTGATGCTGCCGTTTGCATCCGTGGAGGATGTGGATGCGGAACGCAAGGCCGGGATGCTGAGGGCTTGGCTGCTTGGGATGACCGGGAAGGGGATGCTGGCCGTGGTGCTGGGCCTGAGAGGTACGGGCAAGACTTTATCCGCCTGCAAGCTGGCGAGAGATTGCGGGTATGAGAGGGCCTGGTATTTCAGCGGGGACGGCTTGTACCGGGAACGGCTGGCGAAGATTGGGCTGGGAGGAAATTTTGAGCGTGATTTTGCCGTGCAGATAGGGCATCGGCGCAAGAGTCTGCTGGTGCTGGATGAGTTTCAGCGAGGCATCGGGTACAAGGGGGAGGGACGGGATTTGAGTCTGGATTATTTCGAGGAGGTGGTGAATGCACGATATAACGCGGAAGAAGATACCGTTATCGTTGCAAATTGGACGCAGGAGGATTTCAACATGTTCATGCCGGATAGCGTGAAGGACCGCGTGATGCAGCGTAAGCGCGAGAATCGCGGCGGGGTAAGGTGGTGTGATTGGAGGAGCTTCCGGCGTGCATGACAGATTTCCCGGAACGGGTGTTCCGGAAAAAACAAACACATAAAAACATAATAATATAAGTACATTATGGTTAAGAAGACAGTAAAAAAGAGCAAGGCGGAGAAGATTGAAGCAATGAAGGAAGCACAGGAAGCTGGCGTGTGCATGGATGGCGATGGCAAGTGCTGTGTGCCTGAGTGCGCGGATGCTGTTGGTGCTACTGCTGCCGAGGAGGGTGGTGCGTGTGAAGTTGGCATGGCACAGAGAGCGCATTCCCGGGCGTTTGCGATAACGAAGGGGAAGAAGTTCCACGCTGACCGCCTGAAGCTGTTGGTGGAGGTATGCGAGAAGTGGTGCCTGTTTGGCGATGCGTGGAAGACGAAGTTTGCCCGCGATGCACATGCTCTGATTGATTTGGGCTTGCTGGAGTATGTAAAGTCTGATAACGGGTATATGCAGGTTCGGCCTACGGAGGAAGGGGTGGAAAGGTATAAGACGATTGTGGCGGGCGTGTTTGGCGATGAGGTGATCGTGGCCTGAGCGGAGGCGGTTTGTTGATGCGAGAGGAACGGAGGAGTACGCGGCTATGGAGGAGGGCCGCCCGTTCCGTTGCTTGGGGACGAATTTTCACAGGAGCGGGGATTGAAATTTATGGATAGGAGGTTTTATGAAGAAGTTAAGTGAAAAGGACGATGAGTTTTGCAAGATGATCGTGTGGGAGAATTTTTCTCCGAAGGCGGCTTATGCTGTCGTATGGAATCCCGGTGATGATGCGAGTGCAAGCGTGGGAGCGAGCCGGAAGATGAGAGAGCCGCACATACAGGAGGAGTTAAGGAGGTTGAGAGCGGAATTGGATGAGGCTGATGCGATGAGCGCAAAGGAGAAGAGGCGGTATCTGGCGAAGCTGGTGCGAGGGGAGATTGGAGTGGATTTGGGGCTGTTTGAGTCTGCGCCTACCGTGCAGGAAGTGATGACTGCGATTAAGATTGATAATGAGATGGCCGGGCATAATGCACCGTCTGAGGTGAATGTGGGTGGTCCGTCTTTGGTTGATGCTATTTTCGGGTTATTGGGGGATCAGGGTCTGAAGGTGGGCGGGAGCAGTGAGAAGGTGACCGATGATGAGTAAAGAGCCTCCGTTTTTCCTCAGCGGCATGAATGATGCTGTGCTGAGTAAGTTTGCGGGAGTGCTGGGGGACAGGGAGTGGAGGCTGAATCATTTGTATTGGGTGGAGAGCAAGATGGTGAAGGGAGGGGATAAGGTGGTGCGGTTTCGGCTGAACAGAGTTCAGAACAAGTTGCACCGTGGGTTGCATCATCGCAATGCAATTTTGAAGAGCCGCCAGATGGGGATCAGCACTTATCTTGCCATGCTGGCTCTGGATTGCATGTTGTTCGTTGGCGGGTTTCATGCCGGGATTGTAGATAAATCACTTCCGGATGCGGAACAGAAGCTAGGCAAAATCAGGTTTGCATGGGACAAGCTGGATTATGTACCTCCGCATGCAACCGAGGAGGATTTGTGGCTGGCAAGGCTGGGCCGGATGATTAAGGAGCGGACTGGCAAAAGGTTGCGGAACAAGGGGCTGATACCCGTGTATGCTAATGAGCGGGAGCTGAAGTTTGCCAATGGGAGCGATATTTATTCAGGGGCGAGTTTGCGAGGAGGCACACTGGATATGCTGTGGCTGACGGAGTTTGGGTCTACGGCTTGTCATCATCCTTCCAAGGCGGCAGAGATTTTGTCCGGGGCGTTTAACACGGTGCCGAGCGATGGTTTTTTATTTAATGAATCTACGCATGAAGGGGGCCGGACTGGATTGAATTACGATATTATGAAGGGAGCGTTGGATTTGATGGGTAAGAGGTTGTCAGAGGTGCAGTGGAAGTTTTTCTTTTTTCCGTGGTTTGAAGATTCAGGGTACGTTCTTACTGGCGAGGGGTATGATGTATTGGATGAGGATAGAGCCTATTTTGCCGAGCTGGAAGAGAAAGGTATCAGGCTGACGCAAGGGCAAAAGGTGTGGTACTCCCATATGAAGCAGACTCAGGGCGATCTGATGAAGCAGGAGTATCCGAGTACGCCGGAGGAGGCGTTGTGGCCGCATGTGACGGGTGCCATTTACGGGACGGCGATGCACAAGTTGAGGGCACAGGGGCGTGTGGGAGTGAAGTTTCCGGTGGAGCCGGGTTATCCTCTTGTGTCGGCGTGGGATTTGGGGATTAACGATGCGACGGCTATTTGGGCGGCTCAGGTAGTAGGCTATGAGCTGAGATGGCGGAAGTTTTATCAGAGCAGCGGTAAGGAGTTGGCGGAGTATGCCGAGGTGATCCGCGCCTGGGAGCGGGAATTGGGAGTGAGTTTTTCCTATCATTTGCTGCCGCATGACGGTACGAGGAGGAGCTGGGGAGGTGATCCTTTAACGATTTTGCGGAAGACGGGGATTGGGGGGAAGTTTATCAGAGTGCCAAGGATTCCGAATGTATGGATGGGTATTGACAGCGTGCGCAAGGTGCTGAAGAGTTCCGTGTTCCATGAGGATTGCCTGATTGAATGTGTGGGAGAAGGCGATGTGAAGTTGTTGAGCGGGGTGGATTGTGTATGTACATACCGTAAGAAGACTGTACTGGAAAACGGAGTAAGCCGGGATGTGCCGGAGCATAATGAGGCAAGCCACGGGGCGGATGCTGCAAGGACGCTGGGAGAGGGACTTTCCCGCGGATTGGTGCCGCTGGCGAAGGGGTTTGTGGAACAGGGAGAGTGCGTGGTGGAGGAGTGGATGGAGGATGATGAAGGGAAAAGTGTGCGGCGGAGACGCGGAGGGCTTGCAAGGATGGATTGATATGAACGTATTGGAATGGATGCGCGATGATGTGGCTGTATGGTATTTTTGAGGCATGGGTTTTAAGAAGAAAAGCATTGAACCTCCTCCTGTGCAGGCTCCGAAGGTGGAGACGGTGAGTGCCGGAGAGAGCGAACATTCCGCAAAACGGAGTTTGCTGGAAGAGGAACGCAGACGTCGCGGCAGGGCTTCCACGTTGCTTGCGAGTGAGGCGGAGAGATTGAATGGCGGCAACGGCGGCGGGAAGAGGCCGACGCTGGGGTGACGGGCATGGATGAGGTTGCCGATGATTTACTGAAGCTGTATAACGGGCTGAAGACGGAGAGGGATGGTTTTGGCGGGACGTGGCGGTTTGCGCGGTGGTTTTTGATTCCACACAAAGTGGACGATTTTTCCGCCCGTCCGAGCGATTTTGTGGGGAGGGTGCGGAATGGTACTGCGAAGCTGGCATGCGAACGGCTGGCCGGCTCTAATTTGAGTTATGTGATGCCGAGCCATGAACAGTGGTTCCGGTGGGGGTGCCGTCCCGGGGATGTGGAGGATGAGGACCGTGACGAGGCTGATGCTTGGTATGCGGCGTGTACGGATATTGCTTTGGCAGAGTTGACGCGCAGTAATTTTTATACGGAGGTTTACGAGTGTTGCAGCGATAGGGCCGGATTAGGGACGGGGGCGTTATACGGCGGTCCGGGGAAGGACAGGCGGTTGTTGTTTAAGTCCATTCAGCCTGAGCATTGCTGCGGGGTGCGGGATGAAGATGGCCGGGTGGTGGTGTTTATCAGGGAAATGTTGCTGTCTGCTTACGATGTGGCCGATTTGTTTGGCGCAGGTTCTTTGAAAGGGAAGGTTAAGGGGGCGTATGAGGAGGGAGGAGCGAAGATGTACGAGAAGAAGTGGGTGGTGCTGCATGTGGTGAGACGTGCGAAGAAGCCGGAGATGGGAAGAGGCTGGGAGAGCGTGTATGTGGACGTGACCGAGAAGGGGGTGTTGAAGAGGGTGATGGAGTGGGAGATGCCTTTTATGGCGACTCGGTTTTTGAAGAATGGGGAGAGTTTTTTCGGTTTTCCTGCCTGGTTGAGCGTAGATGGGGAGATTGAGGAGCTGGAGCAGATTGAGAAGGATTTGGCGAAGGCGCGGCGCGTGGCGGTTGATCCGCGTATTTTGGAGATTGCCTCCCAAGTGGGAGAGGTTGATTTGCGGGCCGGAGGGAGGACGGTGATTGATCCGACCGTGCTTGACGCAACGGGAGGAAATATGTTTCCGAGGGAATGGGCGGGAGTGGGAGATGTGGGTTTGTCCTACAAGCAGCTTGGAGATAAGGAGCGGCGTGTGAAGGATGCGTTTTTTTCTTCTCTGCTTGATTTGTTTGATTCCTATGACGGCAAGAACGGATACCCGACTGCGACGGAGGTGATGGCAAGGCAGAATCAGTATTTGATGCAGTTTTTCCCGTCTTTTGTGCTTTTTGCGGATGATATTCAGCCGATGCTGGACAGGATTTTCATGGTGCTTTACCGTGCCGGAGCATTTCCTCCGGTGCCGGATTGCGTCCTGAAGCCCGTGATGAATGGGGATGTTAAGGTGGGGGTTGCCTTGAATAATCCGGGTGTGACGTTTCATAATAGGGTTGCGCTGGTGCTGCAACGGGTGGGGAGTGATGCCATGATGTCTGCACTCCGAGAGTTTGCGGAATTACAGGAGGTGCTGCCGGGAGCAATGGATCATTTCGACAAGGATTTTGTCGTGCGTTCCAGGGCGCGTGCACTGGGAGTGCCGGAGAGGGGGATTGCTGTCTGAGACCGATGTGGAGGATGCGAGGAGAGCGGAGATGGCTGCGCTTGAAGAACAACAGAGCATGATGGAAGAGCAACAGGGAGCTGCAACGGAGAAGGATTTGGCGGCGGCGCGGAAGTTGCAAGCGGAGGCAGAGCGTGCGGGAGGTAAGTAAAAGATAGAGTGTTTTTATGTTATGAAAGATAGTTTAGATGTACAGATGCGGGCAATGGAGGAGGCTGCAAAGCTGGCGAAGCGGCGCAGGCAGGCTTTAAAGAGGTTCCAGAGGAGCGATGAGGGAGGTGTGATTTTGGAGTGGTTGCGGGAGAGGTTTGGGGTGGATTTGTGTTGTTTCCAGTTTCAGAATATGGAGGAGAAGCGCGGGTATGATCCTTTGGATGCGATGAGGAGAGATGCATACCGAGAAGTGTATTTGTTTCTTAGCCGTGCGCAGGAGGATGAGGACAGAGAGGAGGGCGAGGAGCTGTGAAGAAACGGTACAGGAAGGGAATTGGCAAGAGTGCGGGGAAGGGGCTGGGGCGGCCTTCCGTAGCGAAGGTGGTATGCCATGGTATCGGAAACGGTATTTCCGAAGAGGTGGTGAATGGAGGAGAGCAAAACGAAGAAAGAAGAATTGATATGACTACTAATAATCAATGCAATCATGCCGAGGCTATCGGCAAGGATTTTTACGCGGTTGTTTCCGAAGGCAATGGTGAGGGGTGGAAGCTTTGGAATGAATTGACCGATCAGCAACGTGCAGCTTTCGTCCGGTTGGCCGAACAAGCACTACCAATTATTGGAAAGCACGCACTGGAGGATGTACGGGATTACTTGACCGGGCAAGCAACCGCGTCCAAGGGCTGGAAGAAGTGGCTTTATTGGGGTGGCGGCGTTATCATTGCGGGTATTCTTGGCGGAGGTGCGTTTCTGACGCTGGGCGGTTGCGGACATAACGTGGATGTAACTCCGGAACGGACTGAGGTGTGCAAGGATGGGGCTTGTTTGGTGCTGGAGCCGGGGCATGTGAGTTTTTCACAGGTTCAACCCGTGACTGATGTTCCTCCTGTCGTTCAGGGTGCCGGGAAGTAAGGGCAGGAGGGACTTAATTGACAGATTGGACAAGTTATGTGCAAGCCGTTGAAAGAGTATTTGGGCGTGTTACGGGAGTATAAGGATACGGTTGTGATGTTCCTTGGGATTGCCGCATGCGTGTTCGTTTACGCGGATTTCCGTACTGTTGTGAAAGAACAGGCGGAGACTGCGGCAAAGACGGCTGAGATTTTGCGGACGATGGATGCACGTCTTTCCAATTTGGAGCATAAGGCACAATAGAGTTTTCCGGAGCAGGCCGTTATCTAAACGGCTTGCTCCGGAGTAAAGAAGACGAATTATATGAAGATAGCATTGAGTATCGGGCATAGCCCGCAGGATGGAGGAGCAGTGAGTACGGATGGAAAGTGGAGCGAGTATGGATTTTGGAGAGAGCATGTGGTGCGTGTCAAGGAGGAGCTGGAGAGGCTGGGGCATGTGGCCGTAGTCTGCAACCGGACGGACGCGGGGGGAACCACTCCGAGTTTTGCGGCTAAGGCATGCAATGCGACTGGCGCGGATTTGGCTGTGGAGTTCCATTTCAATTCTGCCGGATCAGGTGCGACGGGTACGGAGACGCTGTGTTTTCCGGGGTCCAAGAATGGAGCGCGTGCTGCGGAGCTGATTCAGACCGCCATGTGCGATGTATTGCGCTTGCCTGACCGCGGTGTGAAGGGGGTGACGGATACGGGCCGTGGGTATATGTATTTTAAAAAGACAGTTATGCCTGCGGTAATGGTAGAGCCTGCTTTTGCTGGAAGTAATGTGACGGATTACGATAGGTTGAAGGAACGGGTGGCTGAGTTGTGCGTGGCGGTTGCGAGGGCGATAGACAAGTATTTCAAGGAGGGTTAAGGAAATGAGGATTGATACTGTTAAAGGGTGCTCCTACGTGGTTACTTGCACGGGTGCCTGCACTGTTCAGGTGTTGCGCGCTGACGCATCGCCTATTACCATTCTTGAAGCTGCAAAAGCCGGGCAATATGTTTTTGTGGCTCCCACGGATGCGGTGGAGGTGTCCGATGAACATGCGCTGGTGACTCAGACTTTTAAAGCAGCCTCCCTGGGATCGTCTGCTCAGGGGGGCGGGATAGGTAATAGTGAGAACGCCACGTTGAATAGCCTGAGTGCAGCTACGGTGGATTGCAGCGGTACTGCAACATTTCGAGAGTTGATTGTGTCCGGGGAACTTACAGCGACGGGTAATACGACCACCCTTGGGAATGTCATCACGGCTAATATCTCTGTTCAGCGGGTTGACGTTGCTGGTCCGGCATCATTTGATTATGGGGTCACACTGGCGCAATCCCTGATGGTAGATGGCCATACTACCCTGAAGGGCGGATTGGGGATCGGAGGGACTGTTTTGTTTTACGATTCCTACGGCGTGCAGTCTGCACAGATTACTGGTGTGTATGATAGTCCAGATGAAAGCGGGGTGGTGTTGGGTAATGGAGGCGGAGTTGATTTCTTGAGGATTAAGTATAATTCGGCAAGCAAGTATATAGATATTCACACCCTTATTCCGGGTTCATCTTTTAACCTTCCCGTGTTGGCTTCCATCAGCGTAAACGGATCGTGTTCGGCTAATTCCTTCCAGTTTGGCCCTAATAGTCTTAGTTATGATTCATCGAATCCGACGAGGGTTGTTACAAGTGGATCGTGGCAGTTTGGGGCTGCTGCTTTTGCCGGGGGCGTGACGATGAGCCAATCGTTGAATGTGGCTGGTTTGGCAACCATGTACCGCTGTGCGGTGTATGATGAAGCGTATAGCTTGATGTCCGTCCAAACAGGAGAAGCCGTCTGGCAAAACAAGTCCAGCGGCACATTTAGCTTGCGAGGCGATGATGATGGTTTGATGGGTGTTACTCTTACGATTGGACGGAACGACAGAGAAGCGGCGAGAGTTATCAAGCAAAATCAGAATGGAGTCCTGAGCCAGACTGATGTGCCCAATGTAGCAGAAGGGGATGCCCGGTGGGTTAAGTTCAACAATACGTTGACAGACGCGCAATTTGCCGCTCTGGCGGTGAAGGACCAGACAACCCTGTACATTACAGATACGGGAAAAATCTACCTTGGCAGTTACTCTCTCAATTAACTTAAGACAATATAATACATTATGTTAATACATATTATTTATGACGCTCCGAAAGATTCAGGGGCCAAGTTCGACCCGCTTGCGGGGGTTATCAGGTTTGTAGGGCCTAAACCCGACGGATGGAGCTACGGAGAAGAGATGCCCCTGAAGGACCTGCCGAAGGAGCAGGCTCCGGTTTATCTTGCTCTTGCATCAGCTATTCAAGGGAGGGGAGAGGATTGGAGTGCTGTTCAGGTGTGGGCGCGGATGGCTGGTCAGGGCAAGGTTTCTTTACAGGTGGAGGCCCGGCAGGACGTAACCGGAGCTATCCGCACGTTTACGGCTGCCGATGATCCTTCCCTGATGATTGAAAATTCCTCTGCTGTGGCGTTTTTCAAGCATTTTTCCGGGGAAGATGAAGGGGTATGAGTGGGCGGTGAGTTATGCGGGCGGCTGGGAGAGGTTGTGTCTGGAGTGCGGGAGGGTGCTGGATGCGGGAGGGGTGGCGGCGATGAGCGGGGAGATGGTGCTGCTGGGGTGGCTGGTGGATGAGGGGCGTGTGTTTTACGTGCATTTGGCTCAAGGGAGGATTGAGGAGCTGGTGGAGCTGGCACGTGTGTTTGGGTGAACGGGCCAATGAGGTGAAGCGAGTAAGGTTTGAACGTGGTTGCCGGGAGCGGGACAGGGGGATGCGTGAGGTGGCGTTGGTGGATTTATTAAGTATTAAAGACTAGAGATTAAATATTATGTTTATTGGTAAATTGATTGCGAATGGATTTTTGCGCGAGGAGGCTGGTGACGGGGGCGCAAATGGCGGCGGTGGCCCGGTAAGCCTGATGGCTGGTACCGGAAATAATGCTGGTGGAGATGGTGCCGGAAACGGTGACGGGGATGGAGGAGAAGGAGACGGCGGCGGCAGTGGTGGAGATGGCGGAAGCGGTGCGTCTGGAGCGGGTGCCGGGATGCGGTATGATTTGGGGGATGAGGCGGCGATGACGGCATGGAGGGAGGCCCTTGGCATGAATAAGGAGTTTGCCGGAGAAGAGTTTCTTCCTGCGGCTCCGGAAGGGTTGCCGGAGGGGGTGTGGGATGCGGAGGCGGTGGAGGTGCTGGGCCGCAAGGCATGGGAGCTGGGGGTGCCGAAGGAGGCGTTTGCGGGGATCGTGAGTGAGTTTGCCGCCCGGAGTGCGGAGGCGCAGAAGGCGGCGGAGGCTGCCGAAGTAGAGCGTGTGGAGGGGGTGAAGAGTGAGCTGGAGGCGTTGTGGGGGAGAGGGGTATGACGGTCATATGCAGGGGGCTGTGAAGGCAATTAATGCTTTGTGCAAGATGGCGGGGATGGGGGGAGGAGGATGCCGAGGAGATTAGGAATGATCCTGCGGTGGGGACGAATCTGCGGGTGTTGCGTTTGTTGGCGCAGATGGGGGCGATGCTGGGGGATGAAGGGGCGAAAGGGCTGCGCGCATCAGCGTCCGGCTCAGGTAGCGGAGCGGCAGAGGCGGCAAGGATTATGAATGATCCGTCCCATCCCCTGCATGAAGCGTTCATGAGTTTGGATCATCCGAATCACAGGTTCGCTAATAGCGAGTATGATCGGCTGATGGGGCTGAGGTGAGAGATGGAGGAGTGTTAGTTATTAAATATTAACAGTTAAAAGTTAGTTTATGGATATTACAAGTAATTTTCAAAATAAGTATTCCAATAAGTGGGGAGTGTTGCTGCAACAAAAGGTTAGCCGTATCAAGGAGTTTGTGACGGTGAAGACTGATTGCAGCGGGAAGGTGGTGTTTCATGACCAGTTCGGTACGTTGGAGTTTGAGGAGAAGACGACCCGCAAGGGGACGACGAAGGTGGATGACGCTCCCACGGACCGCCGTGCTTTGCATCCCAAGTTTTTCCACAAGACGATCGGGTATGACGAGTTTGACGGTACGAAGCTGGGTGATCTGGATGTTCCGGTGTCTCAGACGATTGAGGGCCTGCGGTTTGCTGCCGGACGCCAGATGGACAAGGTGATGCTGGATGCGTTCCTGGGAACCTGCTATACAGGAGAGAACGGGACGACGGCTGTGACTTTCCCCACGGCGCAGACGGTAGCGAAGAATTTTGTGGAGTCCGGAACTGCGGAGGATACGGGGCTGACATTGGCGAAGCTGCGCCGAGCATTGCAGATGTTCCAGGAGAATGAGGCCTGGAATGATGATAGTGCGGGGATGGGGGATCAGTTGGTGATGGCTTGTTCTTCCGCACAGATGATGAATTTGCTTCAGACAACGGAAGTAACCAGCCGTGATTTTGCGGATGTGAAGGCTCTGGTGGAGGGGAAGGTGGATTCTTTCATGGGGTTCAAGTTTTTACGGTCTGAGTATTTACCGCTTACCAGCGGCACGCGGACTTGTCTTGCGTGGGTGAAGAGCCGCGCCTTGTTCGGGCTGTGGAATGATTTCAAGGTGAAGGTGTCCATACGCGATGACATGGAGGAAACCTTGCAGATCCGCGCGAAGTTCGGTTGCGGCGCGACGAGACTTGAGGAAAAGGGGTTTGTGAAGGTGCTGTGCAAGCAGTAACGGTGTTACGGCAGGCAAGGTGCTGAGTTGCCTGTTACGGGGCGGGAGGCGGTCTGCGGGCTGTTTCCCGCCCTTTTTCAAGTTTAAGAGAGTTTGTATTATGAAGAAGCTGGATGTAGTTAATTTTGCTTTGGGTATGCTGGGGCATCGTGCTGTGAAGGGGATGGACGACGAGGAGGTGGGGGACGTGGTGAGCGCGATGTGGCCGATTGCCGTGGAGTTTGTGGTGCAGGAGGTGAAGCCCGTATGGAGCAAGCGCGTAGAGCGGCTGCACGGGGAGGAGGATTTAAGGATGCCGGGGTTCCGGATGAGTGCCGTGCTGCCGGATGGCTGTGTGGAGGTGGTGAAGGTGGATGGCGATGGATGGTGCGTGTTTGATGGCCGTTTGTTTTGGCGGGGCGATGTTCAGGAGGTGGATGTGGTGTTTTGCGTGAAGCCGGATGATGAGGTTCATGATTGGCGGTGTGCGGATGGCGAGTTGCTGGCCGCGAAGCTGGCGTGTTTGTGCGCGTTCCAGATTACAGGTGCGGTGAGTTTGATGTCTGCGCTGGAAGGGGTGGTGAAATCGCGGTTGCTGCGGGCACAGCACAGGGCGCGGTTGCAGGATATGGGGAGAGGCGGCAGGGACCGGGTGGAAAGTGAATGGAACAGGGAGGGGATGGCATGAGCGGTGTGCGGTTTGCGTTTACTGGGGGGGAGTGGAACAGGATGGGGGATATACGAGTTGATGTGGAGGGGTATGACCGTAGTGCGCGGGAGCTGGTGAATTTTTTTGTGCATAGTTTCGGCGGTCTCCTGCGGCGGCCTGGAACGGAGAGGATGTGCATGGTGAATGGAGGCGACGCCCGCGGGATGGTGCGGCTGATGGGGATGGATGTGAGCGATGAGAGGAGGTATGTGGTAGCGTTTGGAGCCGGGTTTGTAGAGGTGTTCCGTCTGGACGGCAGCGTAGCCGCCCGGCTGGAGAGTCCGTGGGAGGAGAGGGATTTGCAGGAGTTGCGGTGGGTACAGTGTAATGACGTGGTGTGGGTGGTATGCGGGAGGGTGGCCCCTCAGCGGCTGGAGAGGCATGGCGATACTGATTGGAGGCTGGCAGTGATGGAGTTTGACCGGAGTCCGAGGGAGTTTGCCATTTCCAAGGATGGAGAGGTGTGGGTAGAGCGTGATGCGGATGGGTTTATGCTTGGTTCCAACCGCCATTTGTTCCTCTCAGAGGAGTTTGGGACGAGCTTGCTTTATACTCAGCACATGCCGGAGAAGGTGGTGGTGGCGCAGACGCACGCGGCATTGACCAGTACGGATAATCCGCCTGTGGCCGTGCCGGATTTGGCGGCGGCTGGAACGATTATTCCGGCGGGGCAGGAGTTGTGGACGTTGAGCGGTGATGTGCGTACCACATGGACATGTTTCAAACAGTATTACGGGCGGACGGATTACAAGGGGAGTAAGAGTCTGGCTGATTATCCGGAGTTTTTCTTTCCCGGCTGGGTGGTGAGCCGGTTCGGGAGCGGATTTAATAGCATGGCGGAGTGGTGGGATGGTTCCGGCAAGGGGCCGCAGAGAGCTTTTGTCTGCCATGAGGGGCCGTGGACGTTGAAGACTTATGGCAATGCAGACCAGCGGTGGCAGGGAGAGTTCCAGCTGATGGGGATGGATGCTGAAGCTGAGAGTTTAAATCCGCTGAAGTTTGAGGTGCTGCACAAGTTTTGGTCATGGGACGGGGATTACCGTAATTATGAGTTCAGCGGCACGTGTTCACGGCCTACCCGTTTGCAGTTGCGGGTGATGAAGTACAAGCCGTCTGCGGCTGTGTGGGGCAGTCATGAATTGAGGTTGAATGCGTGGGATTACGAAGCGGAAGGGGTGGTTGCCGGGGTTGGCAATTATGAGGAGGAGGTGTGGGGGAAGGTGCTGGAACTGGATGGGGATAGGTTGCTGCTGGCTGGCAAGGCTCATTCCCGGTGTTATGTGTATGACCGGGTGGATGGAGGAGGCCGGGGAGTAGGGGTGGAGCGGGATGGAGGATGCGGCTGGGTAGGTGGGTGTGTCCTGAATGATGGGCGGGTGTTTTTGACCAGTGGCGGGGCAAGGTGTTGTGTGCTGGATGTGGAGAGCGGGGAGGAGAGTGAGGTGCTGCTGGAGGGAGTGGGGGATGATTATTTTGGCGATGCGGTGTTGATGGATGATGGATGCGTGCTGCTGACTCCGTATTTGACGACGGCTTTTTATGTGTATGATCCTGCGGCAGGGAGTCTGGTTAAGGTGGCGCATTCTGGTCTGGCGATTGTCAACGGGAATTACCGGAGAGCGGCTGTGGTGGATGGTGGGCGGGTGTTGCTGTGTGCCGCCAAGAATGGCGTGGCATGCGCGGTGTACGATCCTGCGGCGAAGAGTTTGGCTGCCTGCACGACGATCGGAGATAAGAAAGCTGTCTGGCATGTTACTCCTTTACGGGATGGCCGGGCCGTGCTGCTGGGCGGCCCTAGTGCGGCGGATGTAGCCGATGGAGCATATGCGACGGGGCAGGTGTATTTGTATGAGTCCGGGAAGGTGGGGCTGAAGATTAATGCGCTTTTGGGACCTTCCGGATGTGTGGAGAGGGATGACGGGTGTGTTGTCGTGTTGTGCTGGGGATTGTCTGGATGGAGCGAGCTTGTATGGGATTTGGAAGAGACGACGACGAGGAGTTACGGGTGCCAGGTACGGGGGTACTGGCCGAAGAAGTGGAAGTGGTGCGGGTGGCGGAATGGGGGGATGGATATGGTGAATTATTTGTCCGGAGCCGTGGGAAGAGGTGTTGAGCAGTCATGGACGGCGGCAAATATGGATGGAATGAAGTGGAGGGTGCTGAGGCTGAGTTATAAGACATATGGAGGGGCCGGACTGCCGTATGAAAGGGCGGTAACGGATGTGTGGAGCAGGGGGATGTTCGGAGGCGGGAACGGCTGGCCGAGTGCAGTAGCGATGCACCAAGGGCGGTTGTGGCTGGCCGGGACGGCGGCGCATCCTCAGACGGTGTGGGGTAGCGTGGTGGATGATTATGCTAATTTCAAGTTGGGAGATAGTGATGATGATGCGATACAGGTGACTCTGGCGGCCAAGGATAGCCACCGGATTGTGTGGATGGAGAGCGTGAATGATTTGCTGATTGGTTCTACGGCTCAAATCTGGCGGTTGAGTGGCGGCGAGGGCGGCGTGGTGACTCCTGATTTTTGCCGTGCGAGTGTGCAGTTGAGGGTGGGGAGTGGGAAGGTGGACGCAGAAGCGACGGATGGAGGATGCGTGTTTGTGCAACGCGGCGGAGTGCGTGTGAAGGAGCTGGGGTATAGTTTTGAGGCTGACGGATACCGGGCGGCTGATACGACGACATTTGCCGAGCATGTGGGAGGGCCGGGAGGGTTTGTGGGGCTGGCGGTGCAGCGCGTGCCGGAGGTGCGGATTTGGGGGGTGAGGGCTGACGGCGGGCTGGCCGTGCTGACGTATAATGCGGAGCAGCGGGTGTGCGCGTGGACGCGGCATGTGCTGGGCGGAGGGGGGAAGGTGCTGAGCGTGACCGTGATGGACGGGGTGGATGCCGATGAGGTGTGGCTGGCTGTGGAGCGTGATGGCGTTGTGGGGCTGGAGAGATTGGTGGAGGGATGCGGCGTGTTCCGGGACGGATGGAGCCGCAACGGCGATACTGGAGTGCCGTATGAGTCCGTGCTGGTGAGCAATGAGCTTGCGTTTGCGGAGCGTCCGGGTGTAACGGTCGGTTGACGGAGTTGAGCAAGAGCCGGGGCGCGGTGTTGGAGGGGTGGCAGTTGTTGACGGTGCCTGGAGTGTGGAGTGAGGGGATGGTGTTTGAGTTGCGGTGTGCCGGAGATGGCGATGTACGTTTTTTGGGAATGGATGTGCAGTTTTCAAAGTAGTTAAGATTTAATATTTATGCAGTGGTTTCAGTTAGGTATGGCAGGGTTACAAGGCCTGTCAGGCATCATGAAAGGTAGTGCCGAGAGGCTGGCCGGGAAACAGGCGCGGCAGACGGCTTATTATAATGCGGAGAAGATAGAGAGGGATGCGGGTGAGTTGGCTGCGGAAAGCGCGGAGAACCAGATGCGTTTGCGGGCGATGCAGGGTGTGGCGGTGGGGCAGGTTGCCGCCCGTACTGCCGCAAGCGGGGTAGAGAGGAGCGGTAGCGCGTTGGGAGCGGAGGCGAAAGTGGCGACGCGGTTTGAACAGGAGGTAAATGATTTGGCCGCGCGGGATATGAAACGGGTATCCGCTATGCAGGAACAGGCTCAGATGGAGAGATGGAAGGGGAGACAGGCGGCCAAGGCGGGTAAGATGTCCGGATTGGGAAGTTTGCTGAGCGGGGTGATGCAGGGGGGTGTGACGGCTTTTAATGCTTTTGAATGAGAGCTATGGATAAGTTTTCATTGTTGAGCGGCTATCATAGTCCGGTGTTGGCTGATACGGGAGCCGCGACGGCTCCGGCGCGGGCGATGGCGGAGGTGGCCGGGGAGATTGGGGCCGGAGCACGGTTGATGGCGCGGGAGGATGAGGAGCGGGCGCGGTTGCGGGCGAAGGCGGACAGGATGGACGATGTGGGGAGTTTTGAGGATGTGAAGAGGTTGATGGAAGAAGCGGTGGGTGCCTGGGATAATAGCGAGCTGGCGGGAGGGAATAAGCCGGGCCGGGAGGCGCGCTGGAGTGCGCTGGTGAGCAAGAGGCTGGGGCCGATGTTCCGGAAAGTGAAATTCAAGACTCCGGAGGTTAAGGAGCGGGCGCGGCTGTGGTATAATGAGTTTACGTCAACTGGCCGCATTGATGCCGGGCGCAAGGAGCTGCTGGCGAGTAAGGAGAGAGCGGGGAAGTCTTTCAAGGCGCGGTATAATTTTTGCCTGAAGGGCGGGGATTACAATGGGGCGCGGGAGGCTGTGGCGACGGCGGGCGGAGAGAGTTTACTGGAGCCGGAGGAACAGGATTTGATGGTTCAGGAGGTGGATTTCAAGGAGACGGATAACCGGGTGCAAGAGGCGATTCAGAGAGATCCTTTTCATGGTCTGGATGCGTTGGATAAGGCAGGGGGGCTGGCTGCCGTGAAGGGGAGGCCGGATATTATGGACGAGTTCCGGCGCAAGGCCGAGACCGCAAGGCGGCAGGCTCAGGCCGGAGTGGCTCAGGGGTATGTGAGGGATGCTTTTGAGGGCCGGGAGTTCCGAGTGGCGGATTTAGAGAAGGATGTGAAGGAGGGGCGCGTGGGCGTGGATGATGCGATGAGTTTGCGCGGGGCTGAAGAACGACGGAGGAAGGCTGTGGAGAAGATGGGGAAGGAGGCTGCGGAGCTGTACACGAGTCCGGAGGATTATATGCGTGTGGACGGCATGTTGCGGGGGTTTGAACCTGAAATGGATGTTGACGGGACGATGTATGCGGAGGTGGAGAGGGAGATTGCCACGTCCATGTTGTCCAAGACGACTAAGGAGAGGATGATGGCTGAGCTGAAGGATTTGGCCGTGGGAAATGTGCCCGCACGGTTCCGGGGGGCGGCCAAGGAGGCGGCGAACGTGGTTGAGGGGATGGTGGATGGGGAGGTGTTCGGAAAGTGGAAGGAGACACAGAAGGAGGGAGATTTTGCCGGGTATGAGAGGTCTATGGCGGCTGCCTATCAAGTAAGGCAGGGACTGGAGAAATGGGTGCAGGATAATCCGGGGGCAAGCCGCGAAGAGATTCGGGCGCAGGCGGAGAGGCTGGCTGCGGATGGTGCAGGGGTGAAGGTGTCAGGCCGTATTCATGTAGCGGCTCCTGAGCCTGATGTGGAGCCGAAGGTGAAGAGTGTTGGCGCGGGTGAGGTGCTGGATGATTTTGGGGTACAGGTGAATGCTCAGGGTAATGCTGCTCTGCTGCCTCCGCTGGATGGGAATTGGGGGGATGAGGGAGCGAACCGGGAGGGATGGAAGAAGGTGCTGGATGGCGTGAAGATGAAGGGTAAGGATTTGAGCCAGTGCCATGCTGCCGTATTCAAGGTTTTAGGCGTTCAGGCCGCTAAGGATGTAGCGGCATTGAAGCGGATGGTGGAGGAGAGATGGGCGTGGGAGAATGGTGAGAAGTGAGGTTAATAGTTAATCATTAATAGTTAAAAGTTTTTTTATGTTTGGAGATGATATTTCACAGGTAGCTGCTCAGGCGAGAGAGTTTGAGCGTAGCGGCCAGAAAGAGAAGTTTTTACAGGATCAGGCAAATGATTCTTATAATGACGGGGAAGACCGTCAGTTGTTCCCGGTAGAGATTGATCCGGCGATGGATCGTTATTTGCGCCAGAAGGGGGAGGTGTGGCAGGCTGACGCTTTCCGGAGCTGGCAACGCGGGAAGATGCTGGCCGCCGATTTGAGGAAGGGCGGGGATGATCCGATGAGGACGGAGAAGGAGAGGGTGCTGGGCGAAGAGAGGGCGAAGGTGCAGGAGTACATTAATGAGAGGACAAGGCGCGGCATGCCTTTGTTTGATGATGCTTTGGCGTTTAAGAGTGCTCAGGAGGATGAGGCGGAGTACGCGCGGCGAAAGGAAAAGGTGGATTGGCACCGGAGCGTGTTCAACGGAGATTTGAAGATGGTGCCGGAGCGGGTAAAGAAGGAGTTTGAGGCACAGTTTTTCCCGGATAATGAGCTGGGAGATGAGTTGCGGGCGCGGTCGCTGGTGCTGGGATGGGCGTTGGATGAGGGGGATATACCGAGCACCAGGTATCGGCACGGAACGGGGGTGCCGTTGTTGGAGCAGATGGCGATAAGGCTGAAGGAGCAGGGGGAGCAGATTGATTTTAACAAGCCGGGGCTGACGGTGTACAGGTTTTTGAGCAAGCGGGCGCAGGAGGATGCTCAGGCTGACGAGTTGCTGAAGGGGGCTGCCGAGAGCGTGAGGCAGGCAGTGCTGACGGGTGGGGACGGACAGAAGGCGTTGTGGGAGCAGCGGGGACAACTGGGAGAGGATATGTATAAGAAGATGGGGAATACGCTGCGATGGGTGAAGGCGGATGCGGAGCGGACGAGGCGGGAGCTGGAGCCGGTATTGCCGAGCGTGATGGAGGGACTGGAGTGGGCCGTGAAGTATGCTGACGGGACGGCGAACCGGATTTTCCAGCAGGAGGGGATGGTTTCGATCCACGCTGCGCTGAAGGCGATGGATGGTCTTACGGATGCTCAGATGGATGCGCTGGCCGAGGTGGTGCAGCGCAAGGGCGGGAATGAGAATGGGTATGTGATGAATGCACTGAAGGCCGGGAACCGGGGCTGGGAAGATTTAGGCAATGGAATCAGGTCGTTGCTGCGCGGCGGGATTGCGGCTCAGTTGGATGTGGCTGGGGAGTGAAGGAGTTGTTTGGCGGGGATGGGGTCTGCCCTGAAGGCTGACGCGAAGGCGGTGGATGAGTATGGCCGGAGGCTGGATGCGTTTTTGGCGATGGCTCAGGGGACGTACAGGCCGATTAATAAGCCGGAGTACGGGTGGTTTGGTAATGGCGTGTTGAGCGCGGTGCGGTCCGTGCCAATTACGGCGTTGAGTTTTTCCGGCGTGGGGGCCGGGGTGGCGGCGATGTCTTATGCCGGGGATAGTTACAGCAAGGCCGTGCAGGAGCGTCCGGATGGCGGCAGGCTGGCGAGGCTGGGCGGCGCGGCGGCGAGCGGTGCGGTGCAGGGCGCGCTGGACCGGGCGGGAGCGATTGTAGCGAAGGGGGTGATGGGGTTGAGGTCCGGTAGCGCGTTTGTGGATAAGTGGATGAGCAAGCTGAATCTGAGCCGTCAGGCGATGAAGCTGAAGAGTTCCGCCCTGCGGGCGGGAGCGCGTTCCGGCGTGGCTGGGGGAATGGTGCTGGCGGAAGAGGGTGTAACGGAAAAGTTACAGGATTTGGCCGATCCGGTGATGCAGAGTTTGGCTTCTGTGATGGCCGGGGAGGCGCCCGGTATTGATTGGGGCAGGTTCTGGAAGGATTTTACGGATAGGGATCAGAATATGGAGTTGTTTGGTTCCGTGCTGGCGTTTGCGCTGGTGGGGGCCGGGGCGCGGTTTACGGCTGAGGCCGGGATGCAGCGGCAGTTGAGCCGGGAGTATGGGAAGCTGAAGCGGACGTTTGGTTTCAGCGATTCCTTGTTGGCCCGGATGCGGGCGGAGGAGAGTGACGTGGCACGGTATGCGATGATGCAGGATGGGATTCAGGATTTCATGCGCCGGAATTACGGGAAGGATGTGGACGGCGTGAAGGTGGGGCTGGGGGGACGCGGACGGGATGCGGAAGCTGGCTGCCCGCGGCGGGGTGAGGACGATGGATGTGGTGGCCGCCGCTGAAGCGCATGCGGCGGAGACGGCGCGAGGGGTGGATGAGGTGCGTGTGGATGGAGCGGAGGTGCAGGAGGGGAAGGGTGCTGTGGTGGGTGTGAAGGGGCCGGAGAGCGGCGGCGTGAGCGAGGTGGGGAGTGGGCCTGTGTTGAGTTTTGAGCACGGCCCGGTGCCGGAACGCAAGGGGAGAAAGCAAGTGAATGAGGCGGAGGCGATGAGGCAGTATGTGGAGGCTGTGAATGAGCAGTTGAAGGAGTTTGGGGCGAGTCCGATCCGCGAGGAAATTAATGAGTTTACGGAGGAGATGCAGTATGTGGTGGAGCTGGGGGACAGGCCGGAGTTTTATGATTCTTATGATGATGCGTATGAGGCCGTACAGCGGCATTTGGAGGCGCGGGAGGATGAGGTGGTGGAGGGGCTGAAGAGCGGCCTGAGACAATACCGGGACAAGGGAGAGGGGTATGTGGGGAGGGTGCAGGATGAGGCGAATGAGGAGATGATGCAGCATTTGAGCGATGTGGGGCAGGATGGGAGGATGAGTTTTGACCGGAGCAAGATGAGTGTGCCGATGACGTTGGCGCAGTTGAAGACGCAGGGTGATTCCGTTCGTAAGTCTGCCGAGGGACGGGAGAGGATTTATGCGGCGCAGATTGGAGCGGAGACCGGGGTGGATGCTGCCCGGTTGCGGGTTTACGGGGCAAATGTAGCGCAGGAGTTTGCGAACGGGCGGTATGAGGTGGTGAGCAGGCTGTACCGGGGAGCTAATCCGTTTGACGTGTATGAGGAGTGGACCGAAGGGATGACGAAGGTTTTGATTAAGGATAATGAGTGGACTGTGGCGGAGTTTGAGGATGAGCTGAAGCGGCTGGAGGAGGCGACGGGCGAGAAGTTTCTGGTAACCGGGGAAGGGGTGGATGGGTTGCAAGCGGTTTGTGAAGGGGTGAGCAGGGCGGCGCGGGCACATTTGATGGGGCATATTTCCGATGAGCGGCTGCCGGATAAGTTGCGGCGGTGGTTCAAGATGTTCACTCTGTTGTTTGCCAAGTATTTTGAGTTTGCACAGGATTTGAGGCTGGCGAAGAAGATGCTGGGCGCGGATGTTCAAGAGAAGATGAGCGAGAAGTTCCGCCGCTTGTTGAATGATTTTGCCGGGTTTGACGAGGAGGCGATTGCGGAGCGCGCGAGGAGGGAAGAGCAGGCGCAGATTGAGGCGGAGGCGATGGGGGATGTGCCGGAGATTGGAGAGTGGGTGGCCGGGAGGCTGCCGCACCCGAAGACGGCGGCTGAGGCCGGGTCTGATTTAACCGGGGAGTTGCAGCGGATTTATGATGCACTGACGACGACAAGAACGGCCAAGGGAAGACGCAAGAAGGATGGGACGCTGGGGAAGGGGTTTGAGCAGCGGGTGGTGGCCCGTGCGGAGCAGTTTTTCAGCAGGGATGGTGGGAGTGTTTCCGATGTGCTGGAGGCGGCGAATGAGGCCGGGTTTGATTTTGCCGATTCAGGCGATTTGTTGAGTGCCGTGTATGATAGCGTGGTGTACGGGTATAAGCGGTATGCGGCGCGTGGAGAGGGGCAGGAGGTGAGTTTTAGCATGGGGGACCGGGTGAGGCGCGTTCCGTTGGAGGAGGCCCGGCGTGTGGCTGATGCGTTCCACCGGGTGGAAGGTATGGGGCCTGTTCAAGTGGATGTGGCGGGAGCGTACGAAATGCATCTGAAGGATGCGTTAAGATCTGTACATCCGTTTGTCAAAGTGATGCAGGAACGTTCTTTCAGTATGGGAGGAGCGTTTGAGATGATGGATGGCAGGAGGGTGAAGGTAAGTGGCCGTGGCTGGCGTGAGGTGAAGAATCATGCTGCCGACCGGAGGAATTTGGCAGCTCTGGCAAGATTGGATGTATTAGCTCCGAAGGCAGAGTTTTTGTTTCATGCCAAGAATTCCGATCCTAAAAAGAAGGATGTGAAGGCGTTTTATTATTATGCCGTGAAGGCTGTTTTTCCCGGATATGAGCGCTTGGCAGAAGTGGGAGAAGGAGGCAGGCAGGAGCTGGCGTATGTAACAATTGCTGTAGCCGAACGGAATAGCGGCGAGTTTTTCTACGATCTGGATTCAAGTAGCGTAGAGGATATAGATAGAGTAAAGGGTACGTCACCAAACCTTCCGTTGAGCCGCGTACCAAACACGGCGCGAAAGGGGGACGCACCCCATGAACATAGACTACAGCGGGTAAAGGAATTTGTCAATTATGCTGACATTTTTTTAGCTGGACAAGGAGAGAAAGATAGAAAAATACGCTCTAAGGAAGAATGAGGAGAATGGGAAAGGTTCCCGAAGTTCCGCAACGACCCCGCGTACCAAACGCGGGCGAGGCGGAAGATGGAACCTTTCTAGAGAGCAAGGTACAAGAGCAACGTGAAGATGTCAATAGGAGTGGGATGTCGTTTGCCATGCGGATGACCAGAGGAGGGCAGAGTGTGTGGGATTATCTGGCTGGGGTACAGGGTCAGGCTTTTGAGCAAGAAGCAAGGTTGTATGAAGCAATGCAGAAACGGCTGGAGAGTGCGCTGCAAGCGAACGGGTTTACGCGGGATGGAGTGTATAAGGATGAGAAAGGGAAAGATGATGAGGTTGTGAGAGAGCGGATGCTGGCCGTGATGGCCGTATGTGATGCCGTGGTGACGGAGTTGCCGAGGGATGTGCGCGGGGGAATTAGGCCGGAAGTGGTAGCCTCCTACCGGGAGGAGGTGATGGAGAGGAAGACGTGGAGAGGGCGCATGAATGCGCTGATGCGTATGGTGAAGTATGTGGATTGGCATATTGTGAATGAAGGGAAGAAGAGTCGGTTCAAGGAGTTTGAACGGTTCCGGCGATGGGCGGCGGCAAGCGTGGGCGAGAACCGGGTAAGGCGCGGGAAGATGAATGCGGAGATTCAGAGGCGGCTGGATATGGTGGAGAAGGCGTTGGAGCTGGACGCGGATGAGCTGGAAACGGCGAAGAATACGGCTGAGAAGGTGGTAGAGGAGAAGGCATTGATTGGCGGGGCTGAGTATGATGATGCGGTGGAGTGGGTACGTGCGCTGGATGCGTTTGGAGGTTTGTATGAGCGCAATATGCACGGGAGGCTGACGGCTGATTTGGAAAGGGTACAAGGTGCCCTGGATGCCCTGAAGGAGATGTATGCTGCCGGGAGGCTGGCAAATGAGGCTTTTTGGGAGGATCGGCGTGAGCGTATTGCGGATTTGCTGGATGAGGCCGGGAAGGGATTGGGCCGTGAACAGCCGGTTATCGTGAACGAGAGGACCGGGGCAGCGAAGCATGATGTGGGGGTGAGGAAGGGTGCGCAGAATTTGATGCGCGGTTTTTTGAGTTTTGAGAATTTGATGGAGGATGTGTTTGGAGAGGGGAAGGTGACGGAGTTTTTTGCTGAGGGTGTGCGGAAGGCGCGGCTGGAGTTTAATGATGTGAGGCAGAAGAGGGTGCTGAGGTATTACGGTGCCTTGTACCGGATTGCGAGGCCGGAGGAGTTTTTGAAGCGGGCTGACCGGAAGATAGATGGGCAGATGAAGCTGGGGGTGAGGCGTGTGGTGGATGCTATGCTGAAGGATTTGAGCGAGAACCGGGCTTGGGGGATTAAGGTGAAGATGCCGGGCGAGTTTAAGAGTGAGCGAGTCCGCATCGAGGAGGCGCGTGCGGTTGCGGAGGGGAAGGTGGGGGATGAGCAGTTGCCGAAGTGGGCGAAGAATCAGAAGGCGATGGATGCCCTGAAGATGGCGTTGAGCGAGATTCCGGCGAAGAGCAGGAAGGAGTTTGTGAAGTTTTCTTGGCTGGAGCAGGGCGCAGAGCTGGTGGAGATGGAGATGAGCGATTTGGAGGCGGCGTATTTGCTCCAGATGTCCGCCATGCCGGAGTATGAGGATAATCTGGAGGCGTTGGGTTTTGATGCGGCGGCGATGGAGCAGGTGAGGGATCATATTGACGTGCGGGCTTTGAGGGTGGCGGAGTATTTAGGGGAGGAGTATGAGCGGGGATATAAGGGGTATAACGAGGTGTACAGGAGGTTGTTTGGATGCGATATGCCGAGAGTGCAGAATTATGCACCGGGTTTTTTTGTGGTGGATAATGCAGCAGAGGCCGTTGATCCGATGGAGTCCAGAGGGAGCGGATGGCTGAGTGTGGGGAGCATTAAGATGCGACGGAAGCATTATGCGCTGCCGCGTGTGGTGAGCTGCGTTAATGCGTATTGGGCGCATAGTATGCAGATGGACCATTGGGCGAGTTTTGCGGAGATTATGAGGGATATGAAGGCGGTGCTGCTGAATGGAGAGCTGGGGAACAAGATTGATGCGGTGCATGGAGCGCAGGCAAGGATACATTTGACCAAGTGGGTGAAGGATTTGGAGTATGATGGTTCGCAAGATTCCGGTGGGGCGGGGCAGGCGCAGCAAGTGGTGAGCCGGGTGCTGGGAGCGATGGCTCAGGGTGCGCTTTCGTATAACCTGAAGACATGCCTGAAGCAGCTCCCGGCTATGTTTTCAAGTATGGCGGATATGCCCCCTTCAGATGCTATGAAAGGGTTTATTGGGGCGTTGGCTAATCCTGGGCAGTTGAAAGAGATTTGGAAGAGTCCGGTGATTCAGCAGAGGTTGATGCAGGGCATGAGTCCGGAAATGAGGCAGGCTTTGACGGCGAATAAGATGAAGGTGAGTATGTTGGGAGATTTGGTGGAAGCCGGGCTGTTGCCGATTGGGTTGACGGATGCGGCGTTTACGACGTTTTCCGGGGGGATTGCGTATATGGCTGCCAAGAAGAAAGCCATGAAGGAGGGGTTGAGTGATGATGTTGTGGAGAAGCGGGCGTTGGCTGCGCTGGATAAGGCGGTGCGGCGGACGGCCCAGCCGATTGAGACGGAACAGAAGAGTGCGTGGGAGATTCATACGAATGCGCTGGGACGCATGTTCATGATGTTCCGATCTGATCCTCGCAAACAGCTTGCGTTGAGTTATATGGCGATTGCAAAATGGCGGAGGGGAGAGATTGGCACGGGAGAGGCTGCATGGAGGTTTGGTCAGGCATGGGTAGTATATGGGATCATGAATCAGGTGATTGTGGAGTTCCTGAAATGGGTGATGGGGCAGGGTGATGAGGATGAAGAGTTAGATTTATGGGATAGGTGGCAGGGTTTTGCGGTGAGTGGAGCGATGGGGGCGTTGTCCGGTATTTATGGGGTTGCTGAAGCAATAGAGTTCATATATTCAAAATTTACTCGAGAAAAGTACATGAAGTTTGGAACCTCAATGGTCGATCATGCTGAGACGTTATGGAGGGGCGTGGAAGGTATGGTAAGGATATATAACGGTGAGGAAGAGGAGTATGGGAAGGTAATGAATCAGTTGGGACGAGGGTTAAATGGCATGGGATTGTTTGCGGCGGCAGGAAGGCCGGAGATTGGGGCTGCCGTGCAGGTGATGGGGCGTATTGTGAAAGAGACGAAGAGTATGGCCGGAGCATGGGGGCATTTGTGGGATGATGAGATGGCTAAAGCTAAAGAGCAACAGAGGCTGATTAAAGCGACAAGAGCGGAGGAAGAAGGAGAGGGAGGAGAAGCAGGAAGAAAGGAGGGAGTTGTTTGAGCGCGTGAGAGGATTGGATTACGCAAGCCGGATGAAAGTGTATCAGGATGTCGGACTGGATAAAGAAGAGAGGAAGTTGATGGAGAACCGGGTGAAGATGGACGGGGCATCCGAGGTAGTGAAGGCGGTGAGCCGGACGAAGAAAGATAAGAGAAAGGAGCTGGTGGATAAGTTGAAGGGGACGATGAGTGAGGTGGAGTATGAGGAGTTTGTGGCTGAGCTGAAGGAGAAGGGAGTGAAGTGGAAGTGATATGGCATGTAATGCTATTTGTAATGCTATTATTTCATAATATGCTTATTATTAAATAGAAATATAGTTCTCCGTGTACCATTAATAAACCCTGCAAGTTTAAAGGCTTGCGGGGTTTTCTTTTAAGAAGGCATTATCATCATGCTGTATTCCGGTTTCCGTTCCCGTTTTGAGTGTATCTCCCTCCCTTTTTCAATTTGCCCGAAGTGTTGTTTAACTCCCCCGGATTTTTTAGTGAAAAACGGCTGCCGCACCTTTCGGCGGGGCAGCCCGTAAATGGAAGCGGTTCCTGTATAAGAAACGAATCTAGGCTCCGAAATCAAGGGTTTTAGGTTCTCGGCTCCAGACGCGGTGCTGTTTCATGGCCGTGATGAAGGGGGGCATCAGGGACTTGGTGTCCTTCGGCATGAGCAGCCCGGCGTCATCCATATCCTGGGGCAGGGAGGCTGCCTCAAGCATGGCTTTGGCGTTGCCGGGCAGTCCGATGGCCTTCAAGTGCCTGTAGGCCTGGCGCAAATGGTACTTGGCATCTCCGTCTTTCAGGAGCGTTGTGAGGCTTTGTTCCCCTTCCGGGACGATGACGGAGTCAAACAGGACGGAAGGAGTGCCGGACAGGGTTCCGTCAACAAACAGCTCTTCCCCTTCTTCCGTTGTTATGCTTCCCATGTGCGGGGCAATGATTTGGGGGTGGATGCCTTCTTCATGCAGGGCATCGCAGATTTCTTTCACGGATTTCAGGCTGACGCCGTCCGCTGCCAGTAAAGAGACGCGAAGGCCTTTGAGGTTGCCGTCCGTATGGGCATACAGGCTCAATGACGGATCTTGTTCCAGGCCGCAGACGGGCCTAGGAAGTTCCCTGCTGAGTTGCTCCCTGGTGAGTTGAATTCCCAGGTTGCGGGCCACTCCGCTTGCCAGGTCCGGATCAATGCGTGTCAGAAGGTCCACCACGCGTTCCCGGATATAGGGGCGCGTCACCTTACCCAGCTCAAAGCTGAAAGCGTTGATAATGTGCTCCTGTTCCACCGGAGTTTGACTCATCCAGAACAGCCGGGGGTGGGAATAGTATTCCGCGAAGGAGGGGCTTCGCAAACGTTCCTTGACACCGCTTACCGTCTGGGGGCTGGTAGTGAAGCCGCCTTTCTCCGGAGGCGTTTCTCTCGGCCAGTTGTTCCCGATGGAATTGGGATCATAGTTGGCCGGTGAGGCGTCTATCTGCATGCGGTGGAAGCCGTCCCTCTGATTGTTGTGGAAGGGGCAAATGGGGCGGTTGATGGGAATTTCCGTGAAGTTGGCTCCTCCCAGCCGGTGCCGCTGGGTATCGCTGTAAGAGAAAATACGGCCCTGGAGCAGCGGATCGTCTGAAAAATCAATGCCCGGCACGATATTGGCGGGGCAGAAGGCTACCTGTTCCGTTTCCGCAAAAAAGTTGTCCGGGTTGCGGTTCAGCACCATTTTCCCGACGATTTCCACGGGAACCAGTGCTTCCGGAATGAGCTTGGTAGCGTCCAGAATATCGAAGTCGAACTGGTCTGCGTCTTCTTCCGGGATGAGTTGCAGCCCCAGCTCGTATTCCGGATAATCTCCGGCTTCAATGGATTGCCAGAGATCCTTGCGGTGGAAGTCAGGATCGCGTCCTGTCAATACCTGGGCTTCATCCCACACCAGGGATTTTTTCCCGTACAGCGGTTTCCAGTGGAAACGGACGAAAGTGCTTTTTCCTTCTTCATTGACCAGTTTGTATGTATGGATGCCGAACCCTTCCATCGTACGGAAGCTTCTGGGGATGCCGCGGTCCGACATGGCCCACATGACGTTATGCAGAGTTTCCGGCTGCAGGGAGACGTAGTCCCAGAAAGAGTCATGGGCCGTCTGCCCCTGGGGCATTTCATTGTGGGGTTCCGGTTTGACGGCATGAACGAAATCCGGAAATTTGATGGCATCCTGAATGAAGAAGACGGGCGTGTTATTGCCTACCAGATCATAGTTGCCTTCCTTGGTATAGAATTTGGTAGCCCAACCGCGGATATCCCTTACTGTATCCGGAGATCCTCTGAAGCCCTGCACGGTGGAAAAACGCACAAAGACCGGGGTTTTTTCTCCCGGATCCTGCAAAAAAGCCGCTTTGGTGTACTTGGAAAGGGATTTGTACACCTGAAAATAACCATGTGCCCCGGAACCTCTTGCGTGAACCACGCGTTCCGGTATCCGCTCCTGGTCAAAATGAGCCATTTTCTCCAGAAAGTGGAAGTCTTCAAGCAGAGAGGGGCCTCTGCTTCCTGCTTTAAGTGTGTTTTGATCATCGGATATTTTAACTCCCAGGTTGCTTGTGAGGGCCTGTCCCATGCCGTTGGAGCGCATGGCATCCAGCTCCCTGATTTTTTCCGTAGCGTTATCCGGCATCTTCATGGAACCGGGCGCGGAAGGTTCCGCATTGGGCGGCGTAGGTTTTGGAGTGGGTTTGATCAATTCCGGATCAATTGTATCCGTATAATGGGGAGCAGCTTCTTTTCCATTGGGAAAAGGGGCGGCGCTGTCTTCCATGGGCGGTTTCTTTTTTCATTGGCTTGTTCATGAGGGACCGGATTTTTCTATGTGGGTAATAGTTCGACTTCCCTTTTTCCGGGGATGTTCCGTCCTGTTTTGTCATCAGTATTTCTCCGGAGCTGATGAAAATTTTTTTATAGAAACTGTTATTTAAGATTTTATGTAATAAAGAACGGGCTGTGCGGAGATGCCTTTTTGATTGGCATGGCTGTGGATGTCTGTATTCCATGTTTCATTGGCGGCAGGGAGAAGCGGAGATAACCGGGGTACGGCCGCGGGCTGGCAGAAAACAGTCGCCTCCTTTCTGAGCGGTGTTTCCTGCATCTGGTTCCGAAGGAGGAACGGAACCGTGTTGCCGGAAGGCAGGGCAGGGACGGTATTGCGTACATGATATGGAACGGAGCTTCCACAAATTTTCATAGACGAGGGGAATAAATAGGTTATGATTTTTATGTCAATCGGGTATTGGAGAAAAGGCTCGCACCGTCCGGCGCGAGGCGGTTTTCCGGTATGGAACCCTTTTCCTATTAATTTAAAGTAATGACGGTGCAAGAAATAGCTGAACAGAGTTTGAAGAGCCTTCTGGCTTCGCTGGGGTTTTCCGCGGATATCGAAGTAACGGAAACGGACGGCATCGTGTGCCTGAATATTTCCTCCCCGGATTCACAGTACATCATTGGAGGGGACGGGGACAGGCTGGATGACCTTCAGTATCTGGTCAACCGCATGATCCAGCGCAAGATGGAAGATGCTCCCCGCGTGAAGGTGGATTGCGACCATTACCGGGAGCGCAACGAAGCCCGTTTGCTGGAAAAGGCCCGTTCCCTGGCCGAACGCGTCCAGGAGAGCGGCAAGCCGATGAAGATGCCTCCGTTGAATGCCTACCACCGTCGCCTGGTGCATAATGCCCTTCAGTCCATGGAAGGAATTGTGACGGAGTCCGAAGAAGGGGACAGCCGTTACAAGCGCATTACCATCAGAAAGGGCTGATGGATGGCAGTTTATTCATGAGGGCTTTAGCGGTCATTGCGTTTTTGGCGCTGGCGTTTCCGGGACGTGCGGAAATGGATGCCCTTTCCGTCTCCTGTTCTGCGGCTCCCTCCCTTCCCTCCCCTGTTCTGGTTGTGTACGGTTCAGAGGAACCTGGTTCAGCGGAAGCCCGTTGGTTGAAAGCTCTCCAGCCGGGCACGGAAGAACGCCGCGCGCTGGATGAATATGTGCGTGACGTGCAGTTTGTCACGGTTCCCAGACATCCTTCCGTGAAGGATTGGGAAGAAGACGGCAGCCTGTCCCGTGCGGCGATGCATGGTGTGCGCATGCTGCCTTCCGTGGTTTTTCTTGACTCCAAGGGACGTGTATTCGACCTGGTGGAAGGAGGGTCCTCTGCAGCTTCCCTACGGGAAAAAGTGTCCCTGCTTGCGGAAAAAGCGCAGCGCGTGCGGCCGGTGACGCGGGTGAATGATATTCCGAAGGGCGGGGACCCTGCGGCAGAAGCCTCCGCCATTTGCCGGGAGCTGGAACAGGTGCCTCCGGAAGCCTGGTTCCGGGATTATCCTGGCACCATGAAGCGTCTGGAAAAATTGAACTGTACGGTTCCGGCTTTTCTGAACGCCCGGGAGGCGGCCCTTCGTCTGGAGAAAAACAGGAAAACGGCCGAATTGCTTGGCGAGTCTTTCCGGGCCAGCAAAGCTTCTTCCATACGAACATGCCTGGAAGCATGGCGTGCCTGCGCGGATGACCCCTCGTTATCCGTGGAGGAGCGCCAGTTAATTCTGCTCTCCATGGTGCATCCCCTCTGGGTGCGGCTGGAAAAGGTTCTGTACCGGGAAGCCCACACTCCGGAAAGCGAGGATGCCTTCAACCAGGCGGTTGCGGTTTTGGAAGAGGTCCGGGACATGAACCGTTCCAGCGTTTGCGGCAGACGGGCGCACCAGCTCAGGGAAGAGCTGAGAAGAGCCCGTCTGGCGGCTGCGCGGTATGATTGATGTGTCTTTCCTGAGTTGCCGGAAATGGACAGGAAGGCCCCCCTGCTTCCGTCACGGAATCAAGGGATGCGTTTTCTTCCGTGATTCCTCTTTCCACAGGAAGGACCGGGCAAATTGGCTTGATTTTGCCCCTGTCCGGGGCTAGTCTTCGAACCGTTATGACAGATTCATCCATCCCGGACATGATGGCGGAGGCTCGCCGAGGCCAATGGACTGACCAGCAACTGGCCGCCAAGGCTGTGGAACTGGCGGAGTCCATTTTAAAGCAGTCGAATGCCGGGATGAGAGGGAAAGAGAAGAGGCAGGCGCAGCAAATGGAGCGCATGATGAATGATCCGGCGGGCAAGGCGTTTACGCTGGCGCTGGCGGATCGGGTGTTCCGTCCTTCTTCTCCGGCGCGGGGCGCGGAGTTGTTCCGCTATCTTCTGGACGGATATGGCGTTCCCCGTTATTTGTCTGCGGCCGACCGTTTCGCCATGAAGATGGGGGGGAGATTTTCCGCTCAATTTCCGGGTGTGGTCATTCCCGTGATTACCAGCCAGTTGAGAAAGGAGAGCTCCAATGTCATTCTTCCTGCCGAGGATGGAAAACTGCGCCCCCACCTGCGCCGCAGGCGCAAGGGCGGCATCCGGATGAACATCAACCAGTTAGGGGAGGCCATTCTGGGTGAAAGCGAGGCGCACCACCGTCTTCAGCAGGTCGTGGACCGGCTGACAGACAAGGACTGTGACTATATTTCCGTCAAGATTTCAGCCATTTTCAGCCAGATTCATCTGGTAGCCTTTGAAGAAACCGTCAAATTGATTCAGGAGCGCCTGCGCATCCTGTATCGGGCGGCCATTACCAATGCGGTGACGTTGCCGGACGGTTCCAGAAAGCCCAAGTTCGTGAATCTGGATATGGAGGAATACCGTGATCTTCATCTGACGGCGGAAGCGTTCAAACGTACGTTGATGGAGGATGAATTCATGCATCTGGAGGCGGGAATTGTGCTCCAGGCCTATTTGCCGGATTCCTGGGAGGAGCAAATGAAGCTGTGCGCCTGGGCGAAGGAACGCGTGGAGCAGAGGGGAGCGCGCATCAAAATACGCCTGGTGAAAGGCGCCAACCTGGCGATGGAGAAGGTGGAGGCCTCCATGCATGGCTGGGCGCAGGCCCCATATGGCACGAAAGCCCAGGTGGATGCCAATTACAAGAGAATGCTCCATTACGGCTGCATGCCGGATAATGCCAGATATGTGCAGTTCGGCGTGGCTTCCCACAACCTGTTTGATTTGTGTTATGCCATGCTGTTGCGTGAGCGGGAAGGCGTGCGTGACCAGGTGGAATTCGAAATGCTGGAAGGGATGGCGAACCATCAGGCGCGGGTCATCCGCCAGGCGGCGGACGGTCTGCTCCTTTATGCCCCCGTGGTTCTGAAGGAAGATTTTCACAGCGCCATTGCCTACCTGGTGCGGAGGCTGGATGAAAATACCAGTGAGGAGAACTTCCTGCATGATCTCTTCGGCATGACGCCGGGGTCCCGGAGCTGGGAGGTCCAGAAAGAGGTTTTTGAAGGCCTGTCAGGAAAAGGATGAGGTGAAGTACGGACCCAACCGCACGCAGAACCGCGCTGCGGACCCCATTCAGCCTTCACATTACCGGGATGCCTTTGCCAACGAGCGGGATACGGACTGGTCTCTGAGGCAGAATGCGGAATGGATCAACGGGATGATTGCCGCGGAGAAGGAAAAATCCGGCGAGGAAATCCCTCTGGTTATAGATGGTGAGGAAATTACGACTAATCTGTGGGGCGTGGGGCGCGATCCGTCCCGCCATAATGAAGTTTCCTATAAATTCGCTTATGCGGACTTTGACCAGGTTGAACATGCCTTGGTCACGGCGGACAGGGCCCGTTCCTCCTGGGCGTCCAAAAGCATTGGCGAACGCGCTGAAATCCTGCACCGGGCGGCGCAGGAGCTGTCCAGAATCAGGGGGGAAGCTATTGCTGCCATGGTGAGGGATGCCGGGAAGGCTCCCACGGAGGCTGATGTGGAGGTGAGCGAGGCCATAGACTTCTGCCGCTATTACGCGGAAGGCCTGGACCGCGACGGAATGAACGACGGCGTGGAAATGTCCCCGCTGGGTACCATTTGCGTAATGTCTCCCTGGAATTTCCCCTTCGCCATTCCGACGGGCGGTGTAGCTGCCGCCCTGATGGCGGGAAATGCCGTGGTGTTCAAACCGTCTGAACTGGCCGTTTATACGGCTTGGCAGATTGTACAGGCGTTCTGGCGCGCCGGTGTGCCTAAACGTCCTTCAATTCGTGCCGATGCCGCGCAATGAAATTTCCCGCAAGTTTTTGATGGACCCCCGCTTGAACGGCGTGATCATGACGGGATCCTTCCGCACCGGGAAAATGTTGCGCGAACTGCGGCCTGACCTGCATGTGCTGGCTGAAACCAGCGGAAAGGATGCCATGATCATCACCGCTACGGCTGATCCGGATCAGGCTGTAAAGGATTTGGTGAAAAGCGCTTTCGGTCATTCCGGACAGAAGTGTTCCGCCGCCAGCGTGGCTATTGTGGAGGCTTCCGTTTATGACAATCCCGCCTTTTTGCGTCAGTTGAAGGATGCCGCCGCCAGCCTGAAGGTAGGCGGGTCCTGGGAAGTCAACTCCGTGGTGACGCCGCTCATCAGGGAGCCGGAAGGGAATCTGCTCCGTGCGCTGACGCAGCTGGAACCCGGGGAGGAATGGCTGCTCAAGCCGGAACCTTCGGAAGACAACCCGTGCCTCTGGTCTCCCGGCATCCGGCTGGGGGTGAAACCGGGAAGCTGGTTCCATCAGACGGAATGCTTCGGTCCGGTATTGGGAATCATCCGTGCGGAAAACCTGGAGGAAGCCATTGACATCCAGAACGACTCCGAATTTGGCCTTACCGGCGGCCTTCAGTCCCTGGATGAACGGGAAATTGCCTTGTGGAAAACTAAAGTGCAGGTAGGCAACGCGTACATCAACCGTGTCATCACCGGCGCCATTGTCCGCCGCCAGCCGTTCGGTGGGTGGAACCATTCCTCCATGGGGCCTGGAGCCAAGGCCGGAGGTCCCAACTACCTTACCATGCTGGGAAGTTGGGAGGAAAAGGCGCTGCCCCAAAAGCTGCGTACGCCGGGTGAACGTATCTCCGGACTGGTGGAAAAACTGTGTTCCGAGCTGCCGGACTGCGCCAAGCGCATCCGTTCTGCGGCCGGGTCCCAGGCCAAGTGGTGGATGGAGGAATTCGGCGTGGAACATGATCCCTCCCGTGTTTACGGAGAAAATAATACCTTCCGCTATATCCCGGTGAAGGGAATTCTGGCCCGTGTGGAAAACATGTCCGACGATAACGTCGCCATTCTGCTGCTGGGGGCGAAACTGTGCGGGGTGCTCCTGCACCTGAGCATAGGGACGAGCCGCCCTTGGATTCAGAAAATGCATGGTTACTATGCTTCCCTGACGGTGGAAACGGAAGCGGAATTGATCGTCCGGATGCCGGAAGCGCTTCAAGGCGTACGGTTCCTGCGTGGAACAGATATTTCCGAGGCTCTGGCCAATGCCGCCCGTGCCCGGGATGTGGAAGTACTGGACCGTCCCGTGCTTGCCAATGGGCGGTTGGAGCTGCTGGGTTATTTCCGGGAACAGGCTGTTTCCGAAACCGTTCACCGCTACGGCAATCTCATCCCGCCGCCGGGCAGTTTTAAAACAGACAGCGTGTGAAGGGTAGGGAAGGCCTGAATCCCGGCTTCCGGGTATCTTAGCCATAAAAATGAAGGGAAATCCTCCTGCCGGTTCAAAAGGAAAACATGGGTGTTGGGGGTGTTTCCCTTTCGTTTCGGAATAGCTCTTCACCGAAAGGAGAGGGGGGGAAAGTTTCACTTGCAAGGAGGGAAGAGGAGTATCCTGTTGAATGAAATATGAACTTCGCCGAATGAGAAAATTTTCACCAGGCCTCACGGTGAACAATTCCGGTGGGGCGGGAAAAGGTTCCATGATCCTTATGGAGGAAGAGGCGTGGAAGTCTGCAGGAAGCGCAGGCTTTCCCGAAGAGCTTTCCCCTGTTGCCGGGGGAGGGATTGGGTGCTTTTTGCTTCTTTTCTCCATTTAATGATAGAACGTTTCCGGGAAACGGGTATATTATCAGGAACGTTTGCGATGACGCGGCGCTGTTTTTTCCACGTAACCATGAACACCAACCAATCATTGAATTCCCGCGGCAGCCACATCGCCTGGGTGGATTTTCTGCGTATCCTGGCCTGCTTCCTCGTTGTCCTGGCCCATTGCTGTGATCCGTTCGTTGGAAGTTTTGACGGTTCCTTCAACTTTAAATCCGCTGTCTTCTGGGGAAGTCTGGTACGGCCGTGCGTGCCTTTGTTTGCCATGATCTCCGGAGTGTTGCTCTTTCCCGTCACCTTGGAAATGGGCGCTTTTTACTCCAGGCGCCTCAAGAGGGTGCTGGTTCCGCTCATTGTCTGGTCACTGGCGCTTCCCTTGCTCTACTTCGGATACTTTGCCGCAGGCGTTCAAACGGCCAGCCCCAATATCGTGATGGACACTTATACATGGAGCGCCACCGTCGGCAAGCTGTATACCTTCTTCTTCAACTTCAATTATGATACCACGCCCCTGTGGTACGTATACATGCTGGTGGGCCTGTACCTCTTCATGCCCATCATGAGCGCGTGGCTGACGCAAGCCAGGAGGAAGGATGTGAAAATCTTCCTGGGCATCTGGATATTCAGCATGACTCTCCCCTACATCCAGATGCTTGCTCCGGCACTGGGGTATGAGGGCAATTACGGCAATATGGGTATTCTGGGTGTTTGCGATTGGAATCCGTATGGTATGTTTTATAACTTTTCCGGATTCCTGGGATACATGGTGCTGGCGCATTACCTGACCAAATACCCGCTGGCCTGGAGTTGGAAAAAAACGCTGTCCATTACTATTCCCCTCTTTTTGATTGGTTTTGCCGTTACGTTCTTCGGCTTTCTGGAAACGCAGAAGCACTTCCCCGGTCAATATTCCAAGCTGGAAGTGCTCTGGTATTTCTCCGGAATCAATGTATTTCTGATGACCTTTGCCATCTTTACCATCGTCAGCCGGCTCAGAATCAAGGCTGGTCCAGTGCTGAGCAAGGTGGCGGCGCTTACTTTCGGCGTGTATCTGTGCCACTTCTTCTTTGTCCAGTGCTCCTATGACTTCGTGAACTTCATCGGGCTGGGAAGGCTGCCCTCCGCCGTAAAAATTCCGTTGATGGCCTGTCTGGCCTCCGCTGTCTCCGCGGCGTTGGTATGGCTGTTGAGCCTGAACAGGTGGACGCGCAAAAGCATCATGTAAACCGCAGATATTTTTTGCCCGGGTGGTCCTTGGAAATCAATACTTTTAGTGTTCCTTGCCGCTGAAAGAAGAATAGGAGGGGTTCCGGGGAAAGATTCCCTATCCAAATTTTCCCGCCGCCGCCAAGCCCTGTGGGAATTTTTCAACGGTTAGGAATCCAACAAAACCAGAGGAAATATTTCTTTTTTAATTTTGGGAGTTATGATTTATTTTTTTATATTTGGAATTCATGCTTTTTCCTTTCTTCTTGGGAAGAAAATTCTGCAAGAGTGGTAGATTAGTTTGGGTCGCTACGGTTTCTGCATACTCATATGCTGATCGGCGGAGAGCAGGAATAAAATTAATATAGAGGTTCCAAAATAATTACTATGCTGTTCTAGGCAGTTTGGACTGTGATCAATCTCTAATGCTTGGAAAATCATGAAATATCTTGAAAAACATTATTTTTACGTCGAAAAAGAAAGGGGAGACGAAAGAAGTGGTACTCATCAATATCCGTAAGAGGTATTTGGAAATTTGTGAGAGTCGTTTTTATCCCATTTGAGATATGTTTCTTCTGCCCCTTATGGTTATGGAGAGCTTTTCCCTTATCTCGTCATTGGTGGTTGTTCAGTATATTGTTTCCTTATAGGTGAAGCTGTAGAAGTTTGCCCTTATAGAATGGATCGTGAAAAAATATGATCTTATGAAATGGGAAATGTTTTTAATTTTAGTTTATTAAGGGTGCATTCTTGTTGAACGTATAGACACGACTTGGATGGACGTTAATAATGCGTAGAGGCACCTCCCACAGCCGCGGAAGGTGCCTCTGTCAGTTTCAGAGATTTAAATTCGTTAACAATCAATTTCTTCAATCGTAATTCCACTCGGAATCAAGGCACGGTTAACGATAATATCGTAGTCCTTGATGGATCTGGGAAATTCTACGTTTTCATGTTTGATAACGGATACGGCATCAAATAATTTATGTGCCGGGGCATTTCCTAGTTCGCTGTCATGTTTGAACAGAACAATTTTGCGAATGGCCATGGAACCGGAAGGCCGGGCGGCAGACGCATCAAAATCAAACAGGTGTACAAGTGCATCTTGGAAGATGTTCCAGTCTTTTTCCGAGAATCCGGTTTGCTTGGCCAGGAAAGGATTCAAACATCCTTGGGTTTTGTACAAAGCATAGGGGAGGGTGAATTTTCTTCCCATGGTGCGATTGTCTCCCTTTTGCTTGATGGCTTCCGCTTCCGTTGTCACAGCACATCGTGTCACTGCAAATTCCGAGGTTGAGACGGGATCAATGGAACGTGCAAAGGATATCTGGATGGGTCCTCTCACTTGTCCGCAATTAACACCTGTGGTCATGACGGCCCCAAAGGTGCGTATGTCGAAAAATGTTTGGCACATCCAGGATTTTGCCTTATCATAATCCGCCTGTTTGGCATCCTTCTGGTTGATATCCAGAGCTTGATAGGCCCGGCTTTGTTGATTGTTCAGGATGGCTTTTTCTTTAACATAAATTTCGTAACTGGGTTCTCCGTCCCTGGTTAATTGGATGAAGTTGCGAACCTTGCGTTTCAAACATACATCTGTGATCAGTCCATGGCCAGATTCTGCATCCATGCGCGGCAGGTTTCCCGCATCTGGATCTCCGTTCGGATTTGCATCAGTCACGTCAAACAGAATGAGAAAGTCAATTTTATTCATTGTTGTTATAGTTTGGTTGATTGTTATTCAGGAAGCTTCTTTATCTTTGGAGGTAAAAATCATTCATCTGGTGATAGAACCCTAAATCAAAATAGGCTTGTTGTTCCAGCCCCAGATGTGCTGGAGGTATATCCGGCATATGAGATTTGATTTCCTGAACCAGTTTTTCCCGGTTGATTTTGGCGCCCTCTCCATGGTTTTGCTTAATCAGCCGCAGATGATGTTGGTATAGTTTGTTGATGGTAGGAAGAACGGAACGGGGGTGTGCTGACATGCTGGAAAAATAGGAATCGCGAATCGTGCGGTTGAGGTTATGCCCCAGGGCGTCTTCCTGGGTTTTTACATAGATGGCAAAGAGCCTACCCAGCAAGTATCCGATGTTGTGGTTGTCTGGATTAATTGTCTGCATGGTGGTAAGGTCATGATTGTTTGTTTTTCTGTAAAGCCACCCCTTGAGGAAGGAGCAACGGATATAATTGATTTTCTTATCAATGCGGCAACGTCTGATAATGGCCTGGGCGATGATGTCCGGATAGGGCAAACGGAAGAGAATGGATTTCATCAATACCCCGCTGTATAGAGAAGGGATTTCTTTCGCATCCCTGACAGTTTCTTTTAAGATATCATAAGGTTTCGGTAATTCCGGATCCGGATGTTTACTGTTTTCTTCCGTCCACTGACGAGCCAAAGAAATATCCCGGTAATGAGCCTGGATATTTTCCATCAATTTTCCGAAAGTCGATTGATTCCAGAAACGGATGAAAAGGCGGGAAGCATTTGGGGAAATACCCAGTATGAAGAAAGGAACGTCCGCATCATCCAGTTTGCTTTTTGAAAGTTCTCCTTTCCGTAATAAATTCGTAATTTTAGATATTTTGTCCAATGTGGTGCGATCAACGGCAGGAGGCAGAGGCTTATCTGCCGTCACAGATCCAAAAAGAAATGCTTCCATATCCATGGTTTCCCTGGGGGCATCTGCCCAGAAAACCACAGTAGTGTCCCCCAGGCGCGTGTTGTATTGGGAATGGGAGAGCAGGTAGTTAAGGGCATTGCAATAGGAAAAAGCCGTGTTTTCTCCTACAGGTGCGTTGAGACTCTGTTCCTTGCCATAAGAGGTAAAGGAGGCGCAATTGAATGATACTATTTTGGCTCCTGAAACCTGGGCGCCTGGTATCCCCTTAATGGCAGGTTCGTGTAGAAGAGCCAAGGGTTCTTCTTTGCCGGAAACGAGGCAAATCCCTTGTGCCTTTTCTTTTTTGCTGCCCTGCCATTCCTCTGCTCCTCTATGGAACCACCATTTCTGGATTTCCGGGATTTCATGAACATCATGCATTTCTCCCGTGATACGGAAGATACCGTTGGATATCCACAGATCGGGAGAGGGCAGCAGGGAAGGCGTCAGGTCGGGATCCCATTGTTCCAGAAAACGGCATACCGCAGAAAAATGAGGATGGTTGACGGAGCTTTCCACGGCAAGATGTTTGTCTCTAAAGCTGGAAAATGCTTCCCGGATGCGCTTCTTTTCTTTTTCTTCTGTTACACCCTTATAACCCAGCAAATATCCGCAGTTATCCCATAAAAAACAGGGGTTTAAGCCTGAACCGGAAGATTTGTTGGCCCCCAGGACAAGAATGGGAATGGAATGGGGTTTTGCCACCTTTTTCCCTAATGGTTTGTCTATGGCCCGGATGTCATCCATGCTTACAAGGGTTCCATCGGGCTTCAGGATGATGCGGAAAGAAATTTTCTGACGGCTTTTTCCCATCGTCGGCAAATCTCCTTTTTCCATCACCTCCGGATCCTGGGACAGTCTGTCATAAAGCTGGGTTAATGCCGGAATGATCATATCAGGAATTGGTTCGGTTTAGGGATGGTACATGCAGGATCCCGGACTTCAGTTCAGCCGGAAAAAAATGGGGCACGGCAGAAAGTTTCTTTCCATCAAGGGAGCTGATGATTTTCCCTTTTTTATCAGGAACGAATTCTACTTCATGGAGCATCATGCCCAGGTTCCGGTTTTGCTGGTCCGGAGGCAGTGAAGAAGGCGGGGGCGTTGACTGATCCCACCATTCAAAGGAAACGGGGAATTCCCTTGTTCCAAAGTAAGGTTGATGAAAAGACTGTCCTTTCATGGCCCTTCGTTTGAACATTTCATAATGCTTGGCTTGGGTGTTAATGTTCTCCTGTTCTTTAAGGACGGAAAAATGGGCCTCAATAAGATAGTCCACATCTTGCAGGATGGTAGAGGAACGCTGCTGCCGGGTTTCCTCTACCAGAAGCCCCAAGCGGGCTTCCCCTCCGTTTTTGATGACGTCGGATTTGGGAGGAGTTGCTTTGGCCGAGACTTCATTTCTCCGAATGGAAACCAGTTTTATTGGTTTTAATACATGTATTTTATCAATATGCCACCGAATTTCCGGTTTCCAATAAATGGCGCTTAAAATGCCTATGGCTGCTGATGGGGTCATGACTTCATAGGAGTACCTTTCTGCCTTTAATTCCGGTCTGGTAAAACAGGCCCATTCTCCCCAAACATGTAATAAAATTCAGTTTCAGTCATGGTTAACAAATGAAACCTATATACGCCGGATCGCTTTGTTGCAAGGATAAAATTCCTTTATGTTCATCGTAAACTGACGGGGAGGGATGCAGAATATTAATGGTGCCGTCAATGTATGACTCCATTCCATGTTTCTGTAAGGCAACCCATTCTCGATCATATATTTGTACACTATAACGCTGAATTTCACGCCGCAGGCTTTTGTTGGGGTAAAGTCCTTGGGAATCCAGAATCTTCAGACGTTCCCTGATGTGGCAAGCCTCCGGATCAATAGTGATCATCACGGAATGCGACGCATCAGGGATCATTTTGAAACTTTTATTAATATCTTTGAATCTGAGGGATTTGAATACTTTTTCAGATACGGGGTTCAGTAGAGCCATTTCCCTAATATTTTTACTATCCCATAAATTAGTTTGATTTTTACGGTTATTGTAATAAATCCTGAAAAAACGATTGGAAATTTCAGGGGAAAGAAGGGCTGCTTCCGGTTCTTGAGCCAAAATCTCCCGAGTTGCGGAGGCGGATGCCCGGAGGTCATCCAAAATATCGGGAAGAGGAAAGTCTGTGGATTCATAGACGAAGACAAGCCCTTTTCCTTCTCTTTCACCATGTCGGTTGCAGCGGCCGGCAGCCTGGGCGATGGAATCAATTCCTGCACAAGCTCTATAAACTGTAGGAAAGGAAATATCTATGCCTGCTTCAATAACTCTCGTGGCGATAAGAATAATGTTTTTTCCCTGCTCCAGTTTCTGTTTGGCAGTTTGAATGACTTTTTCCCGGTGAATCGGGCACAGTCTGGCGGACAGGTGGAGAATATGGGAGGCGGACTGGGAAGAAAAAGCGTCAAACAGGAACTGGGCTTCCCTGGTCGTGTTGACAATGAATAGAGCGGATTGATCCGGGAGTGTATTCCAATGCCTGATAAGGGCATTTTGATCCATTCTGCCCAGATGCTGTATGGTTACACGCTGCATGGCGTTTTCCAGTCGGCGTTCGAAGTCGTTTCCGAGCAGACTGGTAAGTTCTCCGGCTGGCCATCCTATGGGGAATTCCTTCTTGTGTTCCAGAGTCGGCTGGGTGGCTGTGCAAAGCACCAGGGTACATCCGTAATCTTTTTCTAGGGTTTTCATGGCTTCCAGGCATGGGGCCAATAAGTGTGAAGGAAGGTTTTGAGCCTCATCAAAAATAATGACGGAATTGGTAATGTTGTGCAACTTTCTACAAACGGATGGCTTGTTGGAAAACAAAGATTCAAAAAATTGGACGCTGGTAGTAACGATGAGAGGCGCATCCCAGTTTTCCGACATCAATCTTACTCTTTCCGTATCTTTATCTGCCGCTAGGTTGGAGTGATGCTCCAATACGCATTCCATTCCGAATTTTTCATCCAGTGGGGCCATGATTTCCCTGAACGTTTTTGCTGTTTGGTCAATAATGCTGGTAAAGGGTATCACGTAAATTACACGGCTCATGTGGCAGTGCTGCGCATGGGCAAGTGCAAAGCTGAGAGAAGAAAGGGTTTTTCCTCCGCCTGTAGGGACATTGAGCTGGTAAATCCCCTGAGGGACTTGGGCCCGGGAAAGGCATTGATGGTGTATCTCACGCCGTAGACGTTGAATGGGGGTGAGATTCCGAGCACTTTCCATGTTGCCCAAATGCGCTTCAAGCCTCAGGCTCATTTGTGCCAGGATATTTTGAGGCCAGGAAGGCCTCATGTCCCGTTTTTCCTGGCACATGAAGTGTTCCGTTCCTAAAAAATCACTATCTGTCAGGAACGAGAAAAGCATTCGTATCTGCATGGCTACAGCAAAACCCAGATTACGATCCGGAGTGTGCGATTTTTCGTGCCAGAGACGTGGAGGGGACGGTTCTGTAAAAGAATACAAATCAGCGGGGGCATAGGATTCCCAATCAGGAATTTTTTTATGAAATCGTTCGAAAAAAAGATCAGGGCCATTGGGAAGTCCTGCATGATGGCCGGCAATGATATAGGCCAGCATATCACCGTATGATGCTTTGGATGTGCCCCAGTGGGTGCTGGCATGTTTTGCTCCAGCGGTGGAATGATCTACTTTTTTTCCGCCGTTCAGCTCTACTGTTTCTGTTGAGTGTGGAGAAATTTGTTTATCTTTAATATATTTCTGAAATTCTAGGGAAAATTTCCCCAAATCGTGCCAGAGTGCGGCGGCTTCAACCCAATAGAGCCACGCTCCGCGCAGGGATGCAGGCAACTCCTTGATTAATTGGCCCGCATAATACCGAACCATGTTCAGGTGCCCGGGGATTTTCCCCTTATCGTTGGGGCATGTATAGAGAGGTTCATCCACGCAGATTCCATTATCCAGCCATTTACGGTGGGCAATAGGGGGATTCTCATCATTCATAGGTCGCATTATGTTGCACATATGTTGGGAAAATCAATATATATTTATTTTTTTGCATTATTGGTTGAGTCTGTCGCTAAGGTATGGGATGTTTTTTCTCAGATGCCTGTTTCTGTCACTATGAGTGTTTCTTGCCCATACTCTGTTCCTTTGGCGGCATTGCAGCATTACCTGTACTGTCCCAGGCAGTGTGCGTTGATCCATCTGGAATGTTGCTGGGAAGAGAATCAGTTCACAGCAGAGGGAAAGGTGTTTCATGAACGTGTCGATTCTGGAATGACGGAAAACCGGGGGAGAAAACGGGTATTGCGTTCTCTGCACATTTCTTCCGTACAGTGGGGGATTCATGGTATTGCAGATGTGGTGGAAGCCGTCTATGTTCAAAAAGGGAGCGGCGTAGTATCCATGACGCCTGTGGAATACAAAGTAGGTAAACCCAAACCGCACCGTGCGGATGAAGTTCAGGTGTGTGCCCAGGCATTGTGCCTGGAGGAGATGTTTGAGATAAAAGTGCCTTTTGGGTTTCTTTTTTATGGGAAAAACCAGCGTAGGCTTAAGGTGTCATTTGATGAGGAATTGCGTTTTCTGACTGCCCGGGTTATTCGTGATGCCAGAGAGGTATTGACAGGCATGGTTACACCGCTTCCTTTTTATTCCAAAAATTGCAAATCCTGTTCCCTGGTCAATGACTGTCTTCCTGACGTTTGCCGGGAGCACAGGCAGACCATGAAAGCCCGGGTGGATAGTGTGTTTGAAGACAGCCTGGAAACAAGTGAAGCCGATGATTTATGAAGAAGCATTTAAATACATTGTTTGTGACGCTGGAAGGATGCTGGCTGTCCAAGGATGGCGATACCGTAAAAGTCAATGCGGAAGGAACATGTCTGCTGCGGGTTCCCCTCCATAACTTGGAGGGTATTGTGACGCTGGGGTGGGACATAGGAGTTTCCCCTTATTTGATGGGAGCCTGTGCGGAACGCGGCATCACGCTTTCCTTCTGCAATCCTTACGGTAAATTTCTGGCTGGCGTACAGGGCTTCATGAAGGGAAATATCCTGTTGCGCCGGGATCAATACCGCTGGGCTGATGATGAGGCAAGATGGGTTGGCGTTGCCCGGGAAATGATAGGAGCCAAAATTGCGAATTGCCGCAGTTTGCTTTTAAGGGCGCAGAGAACGTACGGGAAAGATTTATCGGAGGAGGTCGATCGTCTGGCAGCTTTTTGCCGCATGGCCCGTGGATGCAATTCCGGAGACATGTTGCGGGGCATTGAAGGTTCCGCAGCGGAAACCTATTTTTCCTGCTTGTCCCATTGCCAGAGGACGGAAGATCCGGAGCTGGTGTTTGAAAGCCGCAATAGACGTCCTCCCAAAGATTGTTTTAATGCTCTTTTATCTTTTCTATACAGTTTGTTGTGCCATGACGCCAGGTCCGCCCTTGAAAGCTCCGGCATTGATGCCGCCGCAGGCTTTTTGCACCGTGACCGCCCAGGGCGTCCCGGAATGGCTTTGGACCTGATGGAGGAATTCCGGGCACCTCTCGCTGATCGCCTAGCCCTTACCCTGATTAACCGCAAGCAGATATCCTCAGATGATTTTGACAAGGAAGAGTCCGGAGCCGTTTTTTTGAAGGAAGATTCCCGTAAAAAAGTATTGAATGCCTGGCAGGAACGGAAAAAGACCGTTCTGGTGCATCCTTTTCTTCAGGAAAAAACCACCTTGGGATTGCTGATTCATATTCAGGCCCTTTTGTTGGCACGCCATTTGCGTGGGGATCTGGATTGCTACCCTCCGTTCATCGGCAAGTAAAACGAGCTGTTGTCATGTATATTCTCATTACGTATGATGTAGCTACGGATGATAAGGCCGGGCAGCGGCGGTTGCGGCAAGTTGCCCGAGCCTGTGAAAATGTCGGACAGAGAGTGCAGAATTCCGTATTTGAATGTGAATTGACTCCTGCCCAATTGGTTGACATTAGGAACAAGCTGCTTAAGATTATTGATAACGAGAGTGACAGTCTCAGAATTTATCATATGGGGTCCAATTGGCATCATAAAATAGAACAATTGGGTAAGGAGAAAAGCTATGACATCTCCGGTCCCTTGATTATTTAAAGACTGTGGAACATGGCCTGTGCGCCAACCTCAAGCTCACACGAATTCCCCGGCAGGTCGGCGATTGGTGTAATGCATTGAGAATAGAAGATTGACAGATAAATACTCAGAAAGTGTAACCGTGCAATGACGGTCTTTTTAGGGAGGTTGGCGCAAAGTATGATTTGCTCTGTTGAGTAGTAATGTATAAAGTCGGTTGCGTCGCACTCCGCAAGGAGTGCGTGGATTGAAACATCGCAAAAGTCACGATAGGAACCGCAATCGGATGTCGCACTCCGCAAGGAGTGCGTGGATTGAAACCTCTCTAAAAACCAACGGGTTACGATTGTGTCATGTCGCACTCCGCAAGGAGTGCGTGGATTGAAACCGCCGTTATCTATCCCACCGGGGAACTAGTGACAAGTCGCACTCCGCAAGGAGTGCGTGGATTGAAACCGGTGTTCCAGGCGTCTTCCAGCGCCTCGATATGGTCGCACTCCGCAAGGAGTGCGTGGATTGAAACATCAAAGGGAGGAAAGCTCCTAAGAGAAAAAACAGTCGCACTCCGCAAGGAGTGCGTGGATTGAAACAGCGGGTGTGAGGTAGTAGCGGTGGACGAAAAACGTCGCACTCCGCAAGGAGTGCGTGGATTGAAACATTAACCGGGTGCGCTGGACAGAAGAATCTGAAGGTCGCACTCCGCAAGGAGTGCGTGGATTGAAACATTAACCGGGTGCGCTGGACAGAAGAATCTGAAGGTCGCACTCCGCAAGGAGTGCGTGGATTGAAACTGTGCCGTTGCCGGACCCTCGGAAATAGTCATCAGTCGCACTCCGCAAGGAGTGCGTGGATTGAAACCCCCGCAACAATAAACTAAAAGAAAGGAAAACTAAGTCGCACTCCGCAAGGAGTGCGTGGATTGAAACCACTTTGACGTTGCCCCCGCCCTTGAGGATTTGGGTCGCACTCCGCAAGGAGTGCGTGGATTGAAACACCCTTTAAGAATTAGGAACTTACGATTGTGTCAGTCGCACTCCGCAAGGAGTGCGTGGATTGAAACTAGACGCTGAATAACTACGCCGCCCTATAAAACCGTCGCACTCCGCAAGGAGTGCGTGGATTGAAACCCCGGACTTTTACGAGGATGCGGGCCTGTATGCTGTCGCACTCCGCAAGGAGTGCGTGGATTGAAACCGTCGCGCGTGCCAGGCCATGACGAGGGCGTCGGGTCGCACTCCGCAAGGAGTGCGTGGATTGAAACTCTTCGATGGCGCGGGCGAGAGCCCGCCATGCCGTCGCACTCCGCAAGGAGTGCGTGGATTGAAACGATATGCGGGCAGTCCTCGTATTTGACGCGGATTGTCGCACTCCGCAAGGAGTGCGTGGATTGAAACAACCCCCGGCACCCCCGGATACCAAGGAATCCAGTCGCACTCCGCAAGGAGTGCGTGGATTGAAACCCCGCCGAGCTATTGATTGCCTTGACGAAGTAACGTCGCACTCCGCAAGGAGTGCGTGGATTGAAACCGGGCAAAAAAAGTGTGGCATCGTCAATACTGCTGTCGCACTCCGCAAGGAGTGCGTGGATTGAAACCGGGCAAAAAAAGTGTGGCATCGTCAATACTGCTGTCGCACTCCGCAAGGAGTGCGTGGATTGAAACCGCGGTACGGGCAACGGCACGAAAGAATACGGTGGTCGCACTCCGCAAGGAGTGCGTGGATTGAAACTACGAGGGGGCGGGCCTTTTCGCTTACATTGAGGGTCGCACTCCGCAAGGAGTGCGTGGATTGAAACGGCTCAATACACGGCAACGGCGGCAAGTGGCTTGTCGCACTCCGCAAGGAGTGCGTGGATTGAAACTCGCATGCGTGTGCAAGTCCGATTGTGGTTCCTAGTCGCACTCCGCAAGGAGTGCGTGGATTGAAACGGCCTGGCCGGTCAACTGGCTGATCTGCCAGCCTGTCGCACTCCGCAAGGAGTGCGTGGATTGAAACCCCGCGCATACTCATGACTTGCGCCCGTGTACGCGCTGTCGCACTCCGCAAGGAGTGCGTGGATTGAAACCCCGGTATCCGGGGGTGCAACGGAGACCGGGGAGTCGCACTCCGCAAGGAGTGCGTGGATTGAAACTTCACAGAAAACCCTGTATGAGCCGCAATCTGATGTCGCACTCCGCAAGGAGTGCGTGGATTGAAACTATTGGTTTATTGTTGTTTGTTGTGTGGGGGCTTGTCGCACTCCGCAAGGAGTGCGTGGATTGAAACGATGAAATAAGCATAACGTCATAAGCTCCAATCCGTCGCACTCCGCAAGGAGTGCGTGGATTGAAACTATGAAACGCCAGAAGAAGAAAAATTAGCCCTAGGTCGCACTCCGCAAGGAGTGCGCGTGGATTGAAACGGAAGCCTCAGCACATCACACATCGCCGCCTGTAGTCGCACTCTGCAAGGAGTGCGTGGATTGAAACCTGAATGGTGATTGTTATTTGCGGGTTTCCGCCCGTCGCACTCCTTGCAGAGTGCATGAAGAGGACGACGAGGCGGTGGGCTGGGGCGGCCTGTTGTCCTCTTGCAAGGGGATGGCAACAATGTTGCAGACATAGCACAGGAGAGGTGGTCAAGGGCGTTTTTCCACAATGCTTGATAATTTTTCTACAAAGTGTTGCTACGTTCCAACTCCTTAAAGAATCCAATTTCCAAAAAAATCCAGGATTTTTGAATCTGGAAGGCTTGTCAGTTAATTCCTCTATTTATTTTTCAGAAAGGGGGTGCTGATGCAGGTTGAGCTCCGCAGGAGGAATGGCCTGGAGCAGAGCCAGGATGGGGTCCTGCGGTGCGGCGCCTATTTCCCGCTGGCGTTTGAATTCCTCCTCTTCCTGCTGAAGGGCCGCCAGTTTGGTGTCTTCCACCAGCGCCTTGAATTTGTCCGCCTGAGAGTATTCTCCGTCCTCGTCCCGGAAAACGCGGGCCAGCCAGCGGCGTTTTTCTTCTGTACTGAGCAGGGGATTGTTCATGTGCCGGGGAATGTATTTTTGTCCAGCAGGTTTCCGGCAAGCTGTTCTCCATCCGCAGTGGGCCGGTAAACATAAGGGCGGCTGTCTCCAATACGGTTGACGTATCCCTGCGCAATGAGATCCTGCAGGATATTGGTGACGGTATTGGGGTGCAGGCGTGTAGCTTCCGTAATGGTGCTGTGGCGCCTGTACCCGGCAATGACGGCCAGGATGACCTGGGCACTGCTGAGGCGGAAGTCCAGCCTGCGGACGTTGGAGGCAAATATCTGTATGAAATCCAGTGCTTTCATGAGCATGTATTCACAACTTATTATTATGTTATTTTCTTATTATTCTCATGTTATTCACATTCTTCCGGGCAAGAGGGCGATTTGATTTTTCTCAGCAAATCCAGCAGCGGGTGGGAATCATTGGAAAAGCACTGCACCGCATTGACGGTAGCCGCCTGCGGAAGAATGATTTTATGGAATTCCTGGTTAAGATTCTGGCGCAGGCTTTGGTTGCCCGTCAGGGGCATGGCCAGTTTTTCTGCCAGCCGGGTGGCCAGTGCGTCCATGAAGAGGGGATCGAATTGGTCGGCGTTTTCAATATCGGCAATGTAGCTTAGGGGCAGCGGGGCGCAGGAAGCATGAATGCGGCGTCCCTGCATTTTCCATTCCGAGCATTCCACATCCAGCACGCGCAGGCAGTCTGCGGGCAGCGTGAATTGATAGGGGGTCAGGGAATTGGGCGCCTGTGCGGAAACGGAGTCCAGAGTGGTTTGCGTGGCGGCGAAGGTCCAGCGCGCCATGCAAAGGGTTTCCCTGCGGGCCGGATGGTAATGAAGAACGCAAAGGCGGGATGCCGTGGATTCATTGGCAATCAGCGCGTCCAGAGGTGCCTCCCCTATTTTGGAGAGGGCCGCGTTGCAGATGTCCAGCGCGGATGGCGTATCCGGCTGAAGTAAGGATTCATTGATCATAGCGCCCTATGTTTTGGAGGAAACGGATGCGGAATGCATCACGTTTGGAGGCGACCTCTTTGATGCCACCAATGGCATGTATGCGTCCGGTTTTTCCTCAGGTGCATTTTTTGCCGATTTGTTTATTTGATAAATGCAAGCACTTGCCCGGATTGTCCGGGCAGGTGGAGAGAGCTCCCTTTCCTTCCATGGGAAAAGAACGCTCCCGCCGCATGGATTGTCTGTGAGGCGGGCGTCCGGCATCCTCTGGAGCCTTATATCCGGCAGAAGGGAAGGAGAATCAGTATCAACCATGAATAGAAAGCAAAAGAAATTATGGGATTTATGAAACCGTCCACACCTTCCGCTTCTGCTCCGGAGCAGACCATCCCGGTCAAGGCGGAGAGCGTGGAACAAGAAGTAGGGGAAGATTATCAGGCCCGGGAACGGCAGAGGCAGGGAATGATTTCCACCATTCTGGCGCGCCGTCATTCTTCCGCCGGGCAGGGAGAGGTCAATCCGCGGACTCTGCTTAGGAAAACTCTGGGATAGGTGCTGCCATGGAAGAAAGAACTGCGGAATTGAATTCCGTGTACAAGTCCCTGGCCGCCCAGCGCGCGCCATGGGAAACGTGGTGGGACCGTCTGAGGGATTACGTGCTGCCTCGCCGCCTGAATCGGGAAGGGGAGGTTTCCCTACCCAACAGGGACGCCATGGACCGCATGACGGATACTACGGCTGTGGAGGCATGCCAGAAGCTGGCCAGCGGCCATATGTCCTATATTACGCCCAGCCATGACGTATGGTTCAAGTGGTCGGCTCCGGATGACCGGGGAGGCGACGAGGCGGAGGCCTGGTATAACCAGTGTTCGGAAATTGCCCTGAAAGAATTGTCCGTTTCCAATTTTTATACGGAGATCCATGAGTGTTTTCTGGACCGGGTGGCTTTGGGGACCGGAAGCCTGTTTACGGGCACATCCTCGGACGGAAGGCTGTTGTTTACCAATATTCCGTGCGGACAGTTCGCCTGTGCGGAGAATGCGGAAGGCCGGGTGGATACCTACGTCAGGGAGTTTACCTACACGGCTCATCAGGCACGCTCCATGTTCGGGGTGAAAGCTCTGGGGCCCAAGGCTCGGGAAGTTCTGGAGCGCGGAGGCAATCCGTATGCCACAACTCTGAGGTTTCTGCATGTTGTGCGCCCGCGCACCCGGCGCAGCCGCCGCAGGGAGCAGGCCTCCCACATGCCGTTTGAAAGCGTTTACCTGTCTCTGGACGACCAGGTGATTGTGGAGGAAGGGGGATACATGGAGTTCCCTTATCTGGTGACCCGCTTTTTGAAGTGGGGCAGCGGCCCGTACGGTCTGGCTCCCGGCAGGCTGGTGTTTCCCGCCATCCAGCAGGTGCAGTTCCTGAACCGTATTCTGGATACTCTTGGCGAGGTGGCCGCCTTTCCCCGTATTCTGGAGCTCGCCAACCAGATTGGGGAAGTGGATTTGCGGGCCGGCGGCAGGACCGTCATTACCCCGGAGGCCGCTTCCCTTCACCTTCCCCGGGAATGGGCTACGCAGGGCAGGTATGATGTTGGGATGGACCGTCTGGCACAGAAGCAGGATGCGATACGCCGTGCCTATTATCTGCCCATGCTGGAGCTTTGGAGCGGGCACCGCGGCAATATGACTGCCACGGAGGTCATGGCGCGGGAGAATGAGCGCGTCTTGATGTTTTCTCCTTCCTTCACGCTGTTTGTGAGTGATCTGTATTCCACAATGACACGCATTTTTTCCCTGCTGTTCCGGATGGGCAAGTTTCCCAGGCCACCCCGTGCGGTATTGAGGGTAGGGAGGGACGGCTCCGTTGCCGTGGGAGAACCCAGGGTTGTCTATCAGTCAAAGATTGCCCTGGTGCTCAGGCGCTTGCAGAGTGAAGGGATGGACCGCAGCCTTCAGCGGCTGAATATGATGATGCAGGCTGCCCCGGATTTGGCGGATCATGTGGACTGGGACCACTGTTTCCGCCTGTCCGCCCGTGTGGACGGCGCCCCGGAGAGCATGCTGAGGCCCTGGGCCGATGTCCGTGCCATGCGGAAGGAACGGGCGGACCTCCAGCAGGGAGCCTCCCTGGCTCCGGCGGAAGAGGATCCTTATGCTTCCCTCAATCCCTTGCTTGACCAGTTAACCGCGATTCAGAAATGAACCAGGATACGACATTGCAGCAGGAGGCCTCCGTCCGGGAGGCCCGTTTCAAAAGGCGCCAGCTTCTCCGGGTGTTTGACACCCCGGACGGGCGTGAGACTCTTTCCTTTCTGGAAGCCCGTTTCCAGACTGATTTGCCCGTTTTTCAAGGAAGTCCGGGGAATTACGATCCTCTGGATGCCATGAGGAGGGATGCCTACAGGGAGATCTTTCTGTACATCCGCCGCCAGCTTCAATTAGCCATTAAAGAAACTACAGAAGAAGAGAAAAATGATTGATTCCATTGATAACAGCATGGCCGCTCCTATCAGGGATGCGGAGGGTTCCGGGGCCGTTTCCCCGGAGACGGACGCGCTGTCCGAAACCGCAGTTCAAACTGAACCTTTTCCTCCCCTTCTGGGTGAGGACGGAGGTTTTGCTCCGGATTGGTACGCCCGGTTTGATGAGTTGAAAGGGATGGAGAAATCTCTTTCCAAGTTTAAGACGCCGGAGGCTCTGGCGAAGAGTTACGCGGAGCTGGAACGCCTGCGACGTTATCCCGGTGTGGAGAATGAAGAACAGATGGCGCGATTCCGCCGGCTGGCCGGATTGCCGGAGTCGGAGGAAGAATACCGTCTGGAACGTCCTGAATCCACGCCGGAAAGCGAATGGAATGCCGGGCTGGCAGAGCGTATGGCCCGCACGGCCTATCGTTACGGAGTACCGCCGGAGGCAATGAATGCTCTTCAGGAGACAATGGCCCAGGCATATAACGAGGCCCGTGAGCACATGGAAGATGCCCGGATGGAGATGGAAATGCAGGCGGAACAATCCCTTCAGCAGGAATGGGGTTCTAATTATGAACGCAACATGGGCAGGGCTGCTGCCGTTCTTCGGCGGCTTGCCTCTGAAACAGGGGTGGATGCGGACGCTTTACTGGATAATCCGGGACTCGGTTCCAATCCGGATGCAATCCGCCTGTTGTACCAGGCATCACGCCTGCTTGATGAAGCTCCTCTCCATCATACAGGAAATGCGGCGCCTTCCCCCGCGGAGGAAGCCATGCGGATGGAATCGGATCCATCCCATCCTCTTTATGAGGCGTATATGAATGTGAACCATCCCAATCATAGATATGCCAATGAGTTATATGATCGTTTGACTACCCGTTAATTTCCCGGACGTTTTAACCGGTGGAGTCTCATAAAAAGCAAGCCCGGCGGAATGCTTTCCGCCGGGCTTTTAATAGTCATTGTTTCATCAGGGAAGGAGGGGGTAAAGGCTGGGGCCTTAAGCTGCCCTCCTACCATTAGCGTCCCGGGAAGGGGCTTGTGTTCAAAAAAAGTTGGAAAAACATTTTTCCCTGTATGGGAGACCAATGAGGTTAAATACTCATTATATCTTTCACTGTAAGTGAGTAAAGATAGGATTATCCCGTATTTTTCTTATCAACGCAAACTTTTGCATTAACCGTCTCTTTATGCCGGCATTTTTCAATTGAGCCTGTTACGGGGAAAAGAAGATGCTATATCTATTAACTGGAGGGAGGCAATGAAAAACCCCGTCCGGAAAGGAACGGGGTTTTAAGAAAAATGGTACGCGGTATAGGATTTGAACCTACGACCTCCACCATGTCAAGGTGTTGCTCTACCACTGAGCTAACCGCGCGTTTGTAAGTGCGGGCGGATTATTACCCGATTAAGGAGGAAAGAGCAATACTTTTTTTGAGAACGCCTCATTTTGGGGACAGGGGACGGAAGCGTTCCTTCTAGGAAAAAGACACCGATTTCTCTTCCTATACAAAGTATTTCTGCTAGTCTGAGAGGAACGTTTCACAGAGTATGATGAACAGACATTTTATTTTTGCATTGTGTACTGTGCTGGGATTCAGCGTTTCCGGCATTTCCATGGCTCAAAGCGTTCCCACGGACAAGGAAGCCGCAGCCAAGGCCGCCAAGGCGGCGAAAGTGAAATTCCGCTGGGGCAAGAGCCTGAAAAGCGCTCAAAAGCAGGCGGCGGAAACCGGCCTTCCCATTGTTCTTCTTTTCACGGGAACGTCCTGGTGCGGCTTTTGTGTTAAGCTGGAGAAAGAAATCCTTTCCAAAAAGGATTTCAAACAAGGCATGGACGGCGTGGCCATTGGCGTCAAATTTGAGTTCGGCAGTTCGGATTTCAGCAAGTCCAAGGAAGCCAAGACGTATAACATTACCGGCGTGCCGGCCATGGTGGTGGTGGATGCGGATGGCAAGGAGCTGGGCCGCACGGGTTATGTTCCCGGCCGTACTCCCGCCCAGTACGTTGAATTTTTCAAGAAATACGCACCCAAGACAGCGGAAGGCAAGTAAGGCAGGTGTTCCGGAGAGGAACTTGATTAACAGGAGCGGCGGGAGAAAATCCGGCGCTCTTTTTTTGTTCCGGCAAGAGAGGCTGGAAATTTGTTCGCTGGACTGCTTTAAGGCCACTGTCGTATAAAAGTTATGACAAAGCATATTGAATGAAGGGGTTACGTATCAGGTCCCATCTGCATGCCTGAATTTACAAATGCATTTAGCGGCCTAAAAGAGGATCGGAAACTCACCCATGACGAATTAGTGAGAGCCATCCGGTTCATGATTGCAGCGGAATATGAAGCTATCCAGCTTTATACCCAGCTTGCAGAATCCATAGACCATAAACTGGCCCAGGAAGTTCTGCTGGATATTTCCAATGAGGAAAAGGAACACGCGGGCGAATTTCTCCGCCTCCTCCAGGTGCTGGCCCCGGACGAGCAGGGCTTTTATGACGAGGGGATGGGGGAAACCAATGAAAAGATTGACAAGCTGAAGGCGTCCTGCCCGGACGGCGCATGCAGCAGTTCCGCCGCCCATTGACGGCACCTTGCTCATGGTTAAAGCGCCCGGTTCCCCTGCAAGGGGGGCCGGGTATTTTCGTGACGCCGGGCTTTTGCTTCCAGATCGGCCGCGCGGCGGGCGCAGAAGGCAATGCAGCGTTCACAGGGGCGGGAGGCGTAATAGGCGGCAGTCCTTTCTCCGGGGCGCGCCGTTTCCGCAGCCAGGCGCTCCGGAGACAGCCCCAGCAGTTCCCGGCAGTAAAGCGTGCCGAATTCCTGTTTGAAGGAGGCGGCCAGGGATTGGACCAGGGAAAAGATTTTTTCCTTTTCTCCGGTTTCCGGGGAACTGTTTCCGTACAGGCTCCCCGCCAGCATGCTCAGTCCGCAAAAAGCACCGCATACCTCCCGCATGCGTCCAATGCCTGCCCCCAGGGGAGAGGACAGCTTCAGGGCCGTTTCTTCCGTCAGGCCGCAGACATCTGCAAAAGCAAAAACGGATTGGGAACAATTATATCCCTGGTGGAAATAATCCAGCGCCCGGGCTGCCCGGTCTTCCTTGGAAGGGATCATGGGAAAAAGGGAGGGTTATTGTTCTTTTTCTGCGGACGTGTCCGCTGCGGCTTTTTCCGGCTTGTTGCGGTCCGTCAGACGAAGCATGAGTATGTAACAGACGGCCAGAACCAACACGGCCAGAATAAGGGGAAGGCTTTCACTCTTGACGGTACGGATCAGCTCCTCCGGAGATTTGAGCAGTTCCGGATGCCGTTCACCGATGCGGTGCCCGTACCAGGCGAGCACCGTGCACCAGGCAAACGAGCCGAGCACGGTGACCAGGGAGAAAATGCCGAAGCCCATGCGGACAATGCCGGCGGGAATGGAAATGAGGTGGCGGATAACGGGCAGAAGGCGGGCGAAGAAGACACCGGAAACTTCGTACCGCTGAAGGAAGATTTCCGCCTTTTCCACCTTGTGGGGCGGCATGAAAAAGAATTTGCCCCAGCGCATGATGACCGGGCGGCCCACGATTCGGGCCACGGCGTAGGTAATGGCAGAACCCAGCCAGGAGCCGAACGTTCCGGCAGCCACCACTCCCCAGAAGCTCATGGATGCTCCTTCCTGGGCGGACAGGATGGCCGCGGGCGGGATGACCACTTCGCTGGGAACGGGAAAGATGGAGCTTTCCATGGCCATCAGGACGATGACACCCGCATATCCCCAGTCCTGCACCCAGGACATCCAAAGTGAGATCAACTCATGCATAACGGCGCGTATCTTGCATTAAAATCCTTGAAAGGAAAGTCTTTTATTGCGTCCCGGGAACGGGGCTGGTAAGGTAGAGAGGCGTCCGGCGTGCGCCGATGCAGATAGTGATGAAGCTTTATATCATAGCAGGCGAAAAGAGCGGGGACATTCATGGCGCCCTGCTGTTGAAGAATCTGCTGCGCCTGATGCCCGGCATGGAGGTCGCAGGGCTGGGCGGCCAAGGCATGCACGCGTTATGTCCCGGCGTGGAAGACTGGGCGGATGAAGCCGCCGTTATCGGCGTGGTGGAGGTGCTCAAAAAATACGGATGGTTCAGAAGGCGTTTTCTCTCCATTCTGGAGAGGATACGGCAGGACCAGCCGGATTGCCTTGTTTTGATTGATTATCCGGGGTTCAATCTGCGGCTGGCGGAGAGGGTCCGCAAGTGTTGTCCCCACACCAAAATCGTTTATTTTATCTCCCCGCAGGTGTGGGCATGGCATCGCGGGCGCATTCCCAAGATGGTGCGCATGCTGGATTTGATGATGTGCATCTTCCCTTTTGAGGCTCCCTTGTTCCAGGAAGCCGGCCTGAGAACGGAGTTTGTGGGGCATCCCCTGGTGGATGAAATTGCATCCATCCGTAAGGAGGGCGTCCGGGAGCCGTCACTGGTCGGTCTGTTTCCCGGCAGCCGGAATCGTGAAATTGACAGGCATTTCCCGGTATTTATAGAGGTAGTGAGCCGTCTTTCCCGGGAACGGCCGGAACTGTCCTTTGAAACCGCCGCTTCCACGGAGGCTCTGGCGGAAAGAATGCGCGGCATGGCGCGGAAGGCCGGCATGCCGCCGGAGCTGTTCCACATTACGGTGGGGGGATATCATGAGCTGATGGACCGCGCCGCCGTGGGGGTAGTGGCTTCCGGCACCGCCACCATGGAGGCCGCCTTGCACCGCCTGCCGTACACGCTGGTGTACAAGGTTCCCCTGCTGACGTACTGGATGGCCCGCATGCTCATCAAGATACGCTTCATCGGCATGGTGAATATCCTGGCGCAGAAACCTGTGGTGAAGGAGCTGATTCAGTTTGATTTTACGCCGGACAAGGTGATTGGTGAAATAGAACGTCTGCTTGTTCCGGAAAACAGGGATGCCCTGCTGAAGGAAATGAAACAGGCCTCCGACAAGTTGGGGCAGGGAGGGGCGGCGGAACATGCGGCCCAGGCCGTCTGCCGCCTGTTAAAGGAATAACAGTATCTTTTAAGAATTGGAGCCGGGGAAGCGTTTTTCCGGTTCTTGATGCAGGAAAATGGGAAAGGGGGAAGAGAATAGCCCTTCAAATTCCGGAAGCAGGTCATCTGGCTCGCTTTTGACCGCCCAGTCTGAATAGTCGGAGACTGCCGTGATGCAGCAGATAAAGTCCCTGCAGCCGGGAAAAAGTCCTGAGGGTGGTTGTCCCCAATGCCGGGAGGCTTTTGAAGTCCTTCCGCCGCCATGTCTGGCCCATACGGGAAAAAGGAACTTCCGGAATGGAGACATTTCCGTAGAAAAGAGAAGCGCCGGGCGAACCCGGCGCTTCTGGTGTGTTTTACATTGGCAGCAAGTATGTCGGGCCGGGGTCAGACTACCCCCTGGTCGATCATGGAATCCGCCACTTTCACGAAGCCGGCGATGTTGGCGCCGGTGACGTAGTTGGTGAAGGATTTGTCGGAGGAGTATTCCTGGGCGTGGGCCACGGCGTTTGCGTGGATGTTGGCCATGATGGTTTTCAGCTTGTGGTCCACTTCTTCACGCGTCCAGGAGAGGCGCTGGCTGTTCTGGGACATTTCCAGGCCGGAGGTGGCCACACCGCCGGCATTGGCGGCCTTGGCCGGGCCGTACAGGATTTTGGCGGCCAGGTAGGTTTCAATGCCTTCCAGGTCCGTAGGCATGTTGGCGCCTTCCGCCACCAGGGTGCATCCGTTCTTGATGAGGGTACGGGCGTCTTCCCCGTTGATTTCATTCTGCGTGGCGGAGGGGAAGGCGCAGTCGCACGGAACGCTCCAGGGGCGCTGGCCTTCAAAGTACTGGGCCTTCGGGAACTGCTTCACGTATTCCGCAATGCGTCCGCGGCGCTTGTTCTTGAGTTCCATGACCCAGGCCAGTTTTTCCGGGGAAATGCCGTCCGGATCGTAAACATAGCCGTTGGAGTCGGACATCGTGACCGCTTTCGCGCCCAGTTCGTTAAGTTTTTCCACCGTGTACTGGGCTACATTGCCGGAACCGGACACCAGGCAGACCTTGCCCTGCAGGCCGTCGTTGCGGGTGGCAAGCATGTTCTGGGCAAAGTATACGCAACCGTAGCCGGTGGCTTCCGGACGGATGAGGGAGCCGCCCCAGTTCAGGCTCTTGCCGGTGAGAACGCCGGTGAATTCGTTGCGAATTCTCTTGTATTGTCCGAACAGGTAGCCGATTTCGCGGCCGCCCACGCCGATGTCCCCCGCGGGAACGTCCGTATCCGCGCCGATGTGGCGCTGAAGCTCCGTCATGAAGCTCTGGCAGAAGCGCATCACTTCATTATCGCTCTTGCCCTTGGGGTCGAAGTCGGAACCGCCCTTGCCGCCGCCCATGGGAAGGGTGGTGAGGGAGTTTTTGAAAACCTGTTCAAAACCCAGGAACTTCAGGATACCGAGGTTGACGCTGGGGTGGAAGCGGAGGCCGCCCTTGTACGGTCCGATGGCGCTGTTGAATTCCACACGGTACCCGCGGTTCACCTGAACCTTGCCCTGGTCATCGATCCACGGCACGCGGAACAGGATGGTTCTTTCCGGTTCCACGATCCGTTCCAGAATCGCGTGGTCTTCATACTTGGAATTCGCGGCCAAAACCGGTTCAATTGTGCTGAGCACTTCCTGAACGGCCTGGATGAATTCTTTTTCGTGGCTATGCTTGGCCTTAACCAAGTCGAGCACGCGCTGGGAATATGTCTGTGCCATCTTTTCTGTTGTTGTATTTGGGTTGACGCTTTACGCGCAGTTTTTCGCACGCGCTTTCCGTTTATCATTCCGCGAAGCGGGCTGGCAATCATTTTTTTCCCTGGCGGCTTTCAGGGGTCAGTAAGAAAATAGAAAATATGTTTATATGTTGTGATTTGTAAACTGACCCCATTCTTGCTGATTGACGCCTGCCAGAACTGCGTGTTTCGGATGCTGGGGACATGGAGTTTGTATGCGGTTATTCGGGTTCCTGTTTCCATAAGGCGGATTTTGAATCCGGTGTCCATGCAGAATGGATGACAAAGGAAAAAATTATCAGGAACAGACAAGGCGGCAGAGATGGAATGTTACAAACAACGCTGGGTGGGAGCCATCTTGGTTTCCGCATTGGTGGCAGAAAGCCGGAATTGCCGCCATGGCTTTTTCAGTAGTTCCGGAACCGGCTGCGGCATCCGTGGGATTGCTTGGGCCGGTCTGCATGATGATGTGCCGGAGAAGGGGCTGACCTTGAGTGCTTCCTGCCGCGGGATGACGGTTTCATGCCCGGCGCATCCTTGTGGCGGGAGGAAAGTTTTTCAAATTATTCCGTGGGAGGAACGGAGGTCAGGAGCTCAGGCGCTCGATCCACGCCCTCGTTTTCAAATCCGTTTCCGCCATTTTTTTTGCCCGGTGGAGCAAGGTTCCCATGGATTTGGGAATGCCCATGTGCAGCCGGTTGCTGATCCAGGCATACGGTACCAGCGTGCTTTGCCGGACGGCCAGGGCGATGATGAGCTTGGACGGGTGACTGTAAGGCGTGACAAGCAGCTCCTCCTCCGATAGGCCGAATGCTTTCAACCCGTTTTTGACGATGATTTCCGCCTGGTATTCCCCGATCTCCGATGCGCGCATCCCCGTCGTGACGGGCTTTCTGCGCGCCAGCCGGGGAAGTTCCCCCACCAGCCTGGCACGGAAGGCGCTGGAGCCGTAGCACCAGCCCCGCTGGACGGTGCCGGGGCCAACGTGGCCGGCGGGCAGCAGGGAGCGTTCATCCATGCGTTCCGCTTCAAAGCGGCCCATCAGATGGTTGAGGTACTTTTGGCGTCCGTCCTCCGTGTCGTCGCAGCCGAAGCAGACGAGGCCGCGTTCCGGATGAATCCATTTGGGTCTTTTTGCGGGAGAGTCCAGCCATGCGGGCAGGCTCGTCCATTTGCAGCCGGAAAGGAACGTATGGCGGCGCGCCAGGCCGGACCGGGCCGGATTCAGGTGGATGTAGTCAATGATAGTTGAAAAATAGTGGGCGTTATCCGCTTCCACACCATGGCGTGGTATCTGCCCGCGAACAGATGCCCACGCATTCGGTGGCGCGCGTTAAAACGCTGGGTATAAGCGGTCTGGAGCCATTTCATGCCATCCACCAGATTGGCGCGCGCGGTTTGGAAAAGAATGTGGTAGTGATTGGCCATCAGGGCGTAGGCGTACACGGTCCATCCGCTTCTGCGGGACGCCTCCTGAAAAGTCCGCAGAAAGATTTCTCTGTCTTCGTCATCCAGATAAATGGCGTCTCCGCGGTTGCCCTCGCTCTGCACGTGATAGACTGCTCCGGGGTATTCTATTCTCAGGGTGCGGCTCATGCCGGAAGCGTACCGGAAAAGGTCTGAAATGCAAGTTTGTTGTTATTTTTAACCTGACCCCTATTGTGAAAAAAGAAGAGGAAAAAAATACGCTTCCCGGCTCTTCCGCGTTTTCCGGAGGAAGTAAATTTTGCCGGAGAGGCTCCGGGCAAAGGTCTTTGGAAGAAGTCGGATTCACTTTCCGCAATGGCGGCAGGGCGCTTGTGCCGGGGAAAGCATGCCTTTGCCCTGTGTTTTTTCATGAACGGGATGGAGAAACATCCCCGAATACGTCGTCTCTCTGATGCCATGCCCGGATAAGGCGTGAAAGGAAGGCGGGGCGCTGCGGACACGGAGAAAGGAAAATGTCCTTTGGACGGGCCGGGTGTTCGGTTTTGAACGGACATTTCCCGTAATCCGAGGATGGAAGCGGCGTTTTTTTCCGCTATTTCAACGGATGTTAATGCGGAAAGGCAGCCCTTATTGCAGCTTTTCCCTGCGCATGATTTCGGAGAGCACCAGGTAGAGGTCCGTCTTGTTGACCACGCCCAGCAGCAGATCGTTGTTCGGGTTCACAAGGGCCAGGGATTCCGCGCAGTGGGGGCGGGAGAAAATGCCCAGGGCTTCCGGGAGGTGCATGTCCGCAGGAAGCGTAGGCATGTCGCTGCGCAGCACATCCATGGCCAGTACGGCCTGGGCCAGCTCTTTGTTGCGGGCAAAGGCCGCCACGTCTTCCGCCACCACGCTTCCCAGGTATTTGCCGGTCGGGGAAGTGACGAAGATGGGCTGGGCCGGGTTTTTAATGAGCATGGCGGCAATGGTGCCGAATTTGTCCAGGGGATGCACCACGGGCGGATCCTTGCGCGCTACATCCTGAAGCTGTACCTGGGCCAGGGGTTTGTCAAAGGTGCTTCTGGGGCCGAAGGCCAGGGAATCATGGTACATGGACTGGGCTTTGGTGAGCTTGGCCATTCCGTAGGAAACCAGCACTCCGATAATCAGGGGGAACATCATCTGCCCGGCCATGGTGAATTCCACCACCAGCACCAGAGAGGTGATTGGGGCGTTCGCGGCTGTAGTGAAAAAGGCGGCCATGCCCACCAGGGAATAGGCGATGGCATGGTCCCCGGGCACCCCCAGCTGGGTAAGAGCCGCGCTGAACAGGAAGCCGCAGACGCTCCCGATAGTCAGGCTGGGGGTCAGGGCGCCCCCCACGGTTCCCACGCCGAAGACGATGGCGACGGTGAATATTTTCAGGAACAGCAGGACGGCGGCTCTCGCGGCGTCAAATTCATAATGAATGAGGGAGGTGATGATATTTTTGCCGTTCCCTACGATTTCCGGGTAAAAGATGGCGATGGCTCCCACCAGCACGCCTGCCGCCGTCAGGCGCACGGGCAGCCATTGGCGCTTGCCGTTCAGGTACCGGCGCGATTTTTTGAGGATGAGGAGCCAGAAACTGGCGACCAGGGAGGCCAGGGCCCCCAGCAGCACGCACCAGAGCACATGCTGGTTGCCTGCCAGAGAGACTTCCTGCTGGAGCTGGTAGATGGGGGCGGGTTCATGGAACAGGCCCATGGTAAAATAGCCCGCGCAGCTGGCCACGAGCAGGGGTGCCAGGAAATCAATCGTCAGCGCGCCCAGAACGATTTCACTTACGAACAGGCCGCCCGCCAGGGGCGTATGGAAGGCGGAGGACATGCCGGAGGCGGCGGCGCAGGCCACTACCAGGCGCAGGCGAGGAGCTGAGAGGTGAAAGAAACGCCCCAGGGCGGAGCCCGCTACGGCGGCGGCCTGCACCAGCGGGCCTTCACGGCCGATGGAGGCGCCGGAACCTACGGAGAAAACGGCGGACAGGGAACGCAGAAGGCTGGGCTTGGGAGGCACGTATCCATTGCCCAGCGCCACGGCTTCCATGTATTCCGTCGCCTTGGCCGGCACAAAGCGGTGGGTGAAAAGAAGCGTAAGCCCCGCCAAAAGGCCGCCCGCCGCCGGAACGAAGATGCACCAGGCCGGGTCCTGGCCGGCCATTTCCTGAAAGACCTGAATTTGCCTGTAGCTGGTCCGCCCCGTCAGGACGTCCTGCACCAGTTCCACGCCCATTTCAAAGACAAGGGCCATCAGGGCACCCAGCGCTCCGACGACGACCGCCCAGATGAAGATGACCTGCTTGTCCCCCAGCTTGATTTTTTCACGCAGGCTCAACGCCATGCGCAGCCATGACCAGGAAAGGCGCGTCTTTTCCGCAGGCTGGTTTTTCTTGTCCGTCATTGCAGGGCTTGTTGAAGGGACGCCAGGAGACTGGCTTCATCTCCCGTCCATTCCCCGTTGGGGCCCAGGGGGGCGTTTTTATGCCACCGCAGCAATTTCTGCATGGTGGTCAGGTAGCCGGTCACCATGGCGGCGGGCACGCCCAGCATCACAATGAGATGAGCGTTGCGGGAATCGTCCGGCCAGAGGACGCCCTCTGGGCTGATGCCTACGGTGACCTGCATGGAATCCAGCGCGCTGGTGCGTCCGTGGGGGACGGCCAGGCCGTGATCCAGATAGGTGGTCTGCGTTTCCTCACGCAGAAGAACCGCATTCTTGATGTGTCTTAGCTGTCGGTCGTCAAGGACTTCCGCCATGGAATCCGTCAGGGTTTCCAGAGCCTGTGCCTGAGTGGTTGAGGGCTGGAACGTGCGTACGTGAATTTGAAGATTGTCTGCCACCGGGTCTTCTGAAGGCTTTTGGTTTTTCATTCTATGAAGGGAGGCATGATTATCAAGGAAATTCTGGCCTGCATACGGGGGAAGGAGGCTTTCCCCCGTGAATGGGAGGCGGGAAAAAGGGGGGAAGAGACCTTTCCGGAGGGGCTTTTTTGACACCATGGCGGCGGAAGAGCCTGCTTTTAGGCTTTTTCTTCAGCGGGAATGAAGATACCCTGCCGCCATGATGCAGGATTCAGAAGTCATCAAACTCGTCAAGCCCGTACCTTCCGACCGCCTGGCAACCCAGGTGCTGGTGGCATGGTACCATGCGGTGCGCCCCAGGTGGAAAAAGCCGCTGGACCTGGCCATTACGGCCTTTTTTGTATTGATGGCGCTGTATTCCTTTTCCCTGCGCCCACTGCCCTTATTCGCCTGGCTGTCCCTGGCCGGGGCGCTGATGGCGATTATCCTGTCCTGGTTTTACGTCCCCTTTCTGGCAAAGGCCGCTCTGGCCGCCAATAAAAAGGTGCCCATGTACCATCAGGAAAAGGATTACGTTTTTCATGAGGATTACCTGACGTTCTCCAGCAAGGGCGTTGACCCCATGAATATTCCCTACGACCGTTTTTCCACGTTGTGCAGGACGCGCCACGCGCTGCTGTTCCTGTTCGGCAAGAAGCTGGTGCTGTGGCTGCCGCTCCATCTCATGGATGCGGAACAGCTGGAAAGCATCATGCGCAGGTTCCGGAATCATGGCGTGGAAGTGAAGGATGTCTCCTGATGCGGAGGGGCAGCCCGCGCCTTCCTGAAGGAAGGGGCAAATTTGCCGTTTCAGCGCCTTTTTTGTTGAGCGCGGGATGAAAACGGGTAGGGTGTCTCCATGTCACGTTACCATGGAGAACAGGTTCTGGTGGTTCCCCGCGCCGCCTTTGAGGAAGCGGGCTATTTCCAGGGACACCGGGAAGGCGGGGATCATTATCTGAATGTGTTCATGAAGCCGGGCGTCGCCTCGTTCATGGACCGGGAGGCTGCGGAAAATGATCCTTCCCACAAACAGATCATCGCCTATGCCATTTTCTGCCACCAGGGCCGCATTCTGCATTACACGCGCGGAGGCTCCGGCGGCGAGGCCCGCCTGCATGACAAGGGTTCCATCGGCATCGGAGGCCATATCAATCCGGTGGACCGCCAATCCGGCCATGACGACGTTTCCACCTATCTGGCCGGAGTGGAGCGCGAAATCCGCGAGGAACTGGTTATTGACGGGAACTGCACCCAGCGGGTTCTCGGCGTGATTAATGACGATACCAATGACGTAGGGGCCGTGCATCTGGGCATTGTCCACCTGTTTGAGCTGGATACGGACCGTGTGCGCGCGAATGAAGCAGCCCTGGCCAATCTCCGTTTTGTTTCTCCGGAGGAACTGTCCGGGGAAATGTTTGAGAAACTGGAGACCTGGTCTCAGCTCGCACTGGAACTGTTTAAAAACAGAGGGGCCTGATCTCCTCCCGTTCCATGAAAAACGCCCGGGGAGGGATGGATGCTTTTCCTTTTCTTCTCCGCCGTTTTTCCGCATGGGAAGCCCCCGCCGGCGTTGCGCCGGCGGGGGCTTCTTTTGTCCATCAGGGCCTGAAGAAAACGAAGGGCCTCAATGGGACATTTTTCTGCGCCTCCTCCACAGGAGGGGGGCCAGTCCGGCCAAGGCCAGGGCGGTGCTTCCGGGTTCCGGCACCTGGGCGAAAAGCATGGCGGAATTGGCCTGAAGATCCATGGACATGGCCGCGTCGTACAGAACGCCGTCGTTCAGGAATTTGATGTTGTCCAAGCTGGCAGGTATCTCTGTCAGGGAGAGTGTGTAATTGGTTGTTCCCGTGATGTCCACGACGACCGCATCTGCGGTGAGCCCCTGAAGCGTCAGGGAGGCGTGTTCCCCCAGAATAAGCGTGGTCAGGTCAGAGGTTCCGTTCAGGATAAGGCTGCTTCCCGCCTCAATGGTTACGGTGAGCGCCCCGCCCAGGGAATCCAGCGAGGTGCGGGTCTGGTTGACGGCGGAAACATGGGTGAAGTCACTCAGGGAAGCCTGGAGGCTGTCCACGGTTACATGGTCCAGCACCAGGCTCCTGTCTCCGCTTACATTGGTTCCGCCGCTGATGTTTCCGGCGTACTTGTCAAAGCCGTAGGCCGTCGTTCCTGAGGAAAGATTCTGGATGCGTACGGTGGAGTTTCCCTTCACCGTTCCGCCGGAACCGCCGCCGGAGATGCTGCCCCAGGAGCTCCCGTTATAAAGCGTGGCCGTGTTTCCGGTGATGGTGACGGACGTGTCCCCCTGAATGGAACCCGCCTTGCCACCGGCGTAAACGTCCCCTTTCACCAGGCCTCCTGTCAAGCAAACCGAGCTTCCTGCAAGGATAGAGCCTCCCTGGCCCGCGCCGTAAACGGAACCGCTGATAACGCCGCCTGTGACGGTGACGTTGGCGCCGCCGGAAATGGAGCCTGTCAGGCCGCCGCCCATAACATTTCCGGTGACGGAGCCGCCATTGATGTAAACATGCGTGTTTCCTCCAATGGTGGTATTGGCATTTGCGAAGATGCCGCCCATGATTTGATGGTTGAAGGTGCCGGAGTTGACCACAATGTCCACATTCCCCTGGATATCCGTGGCATAGGAGCCGACCACAGAGGAGGAATTACTGCTGGTGAAGGTGCCGAAGGAGGCGTTTTCCGCAGAGAATTCCAGATAAACGTTTCCGGTGACGCCGGCGGCGTTCACGGCACCGAAGACCGTGCTTCCGCCTGTGGCGGCATCCGTGAAACGGAGGAAGACGTTCCCGTTGAGCGTGCCGGAAGCTCCGTGAGCTCCGTACCAGGCGGAGGCCTGTCCCTCCTTGGAGATGGTCAGCCAGACGTCTCCCGTGTAGTTGCCGCTGTTCGCATAAATATGAGTGGCGTTTCCGGAGGTAATGGAGACGTTTACGGAATTCCCCGTTCCCCCTGCGGAGGAATCCGCCTGGGCGCGGGCATTAAAGGTACCGGAGCCGGCCAGATTATCAGCGGTTTTGGTGAATCCCTCCGTTTTCCACTCAATATTGCCTTCCGGTGTTCCACTCTGGGTGAAGGAGCCGGAAGAAATAAAAGACTTTTCCGCGTTAAGCGTTCCGGAAGTGGCTGGGGCATAGGAACCCGTGCCGTCCAGGGCCAGGTCGTGCAGAACAGCGGTTCCGCTGCCGTTGTATTGAATGGTGAGGCCGTTGCAGCCGGAGCCGGAGGTAACGGAAAGCGCTTCCCCAATCAGCATGTCCCCCAGCCAGACGTAATAGCCGCCTTTCAGCCCTTCCAGCTCATTGCCGCGGATATATGCCATACGCAGGTTTTCCGCATTGGCGGACATGTCCAGGGAATACAGAATGGCATCGCCCCATTTGATGTAGGCCTCATTAATATTGAGCGTGCCGTAAAAGGAGCTGTTCCCCAGGCTGATGCTGAAATCGGAGGCAGTATCCCATCCGTCTGCTGCGCCGTTTCCCAGAACCAGGTTGCAATCAAAGGTAAAGCCGTTTTGCAGATCCGTCCCTTCCGCCCAGGAATAGGAAATGGAGCTTTCCCCGGATTGCCCCAGGCTGATGCCGTTCTCGTCCACAGTGACATTGGCGAGGGAAAACCCTTTATTTTCCAAGTGGCTGTTCGAGCTCCATGCGGGGGATTGCCCGCCCTGGTGAAAATTGATGGCCAGGCCGCCAGCTGCTTTTCTTTCCTGTCCGGCGGTGCGCCCCGCGTAGCCCATGGCCCTGGCGATATTGCCGGCCATAAGCAGATCTCCCTGGGCATTGGGATGGAGGCCGTCGCTGCCGGGGTTGTTGAACATGGAGCTTACGCCGTAGAACGGCGTGGAGGATGTTACGTCAATGATGCCGGCATTGACGTCAATGACCGTGACGTTCTGCCTGCCATTCCCCCATGTTTTCAGACGATCATTGTAATCAGCCACGGCCTGGTGGGTGGCGTCCGAATTGCCGTTGGAGTGCCGGGTCCAGCAGGGAATGGTAAGGATGATGACATTCGCATGTTCATTGGCCTGGAACATGGCCTCCACGATGGTGTCCATATCGTTCAGGAGGTTTTGGGAAACGGAGTCAAGGCGGTTCGCCAGCGTGGCGTTGTTTCCGTCGGAAAGGAGATCGTTGGTGCCGATCATCATGAAAAAGGTATCCGGCGTATTGTCTCCGGTGAATGTCTGGCCTGAATAGGCGCTTCCGTTTGCCTTGGTGCCGGAAAGCCCCAGCCAGTTGTTAATGTTGGAGCCGTCAAACCTGCTTCCGTTGCTCCTGCCGGATATTTCCCATGCCCTGGCGCTTGCCTGGGAGGAATGTTCATTGTTGAATATCTGGCCCCCGTAGGAAGTGCCCGCAGTAACTCCCCCGGAATAATTGCCGGTTTTGACGCCTTCCGCCCGGTAGGAAATGCCGTTGTCTGTAAATATTTTATGGAGAGCCCAGCGGTAGGAGGCGCTGTTGACCCCGTGGGTGATGGAATCCCCAACGAACATGACGTTTCCCAGTTCCGTGCCCGCCGGGGCGGCGGTTGCTGCGGGGAATGCCGCCGCCAGGGCAGCCAGGAGGGGGAGAGGGAGCCGGACTTTCATCAGAGCGTCAAGGAAAAATGAAAAGGATATTTGAAAAAGAGTGAAGAAAACGTCCATCCCTGAACGGAGCAGGAATGGACGCGGGAAGGAAAAAGTCAGGCCCTGCGGCGGCGCATCAGAAGGATGCCCAGACCCAGCAGGCCGAGAGAGGCCGCAGCCGGTTCCGGAACGGCGCTCAGGGCGTATTCCTTCATCTGGTCTTCCGTCAAAACGGCCGTGTACAGGTCAAAATTATTCAAGGTGTATTTTCCCGTGATTCCGTTCGGAGCGCTCCATGTGTCTTTGGTGGCGTCTTTGGCGGAAAAGTTGATCTGGGTCATGTTCTGGTCTCGGAAGGTGACTCCGCTGCCGCTGAGGTTGCTCAGCGTGGTCAGCGTGGACGTGTCATTCCCCAGCATGGCGGAGATGGAAACAGTTCCCCTGCTGAATGTGTAAAACAGGGTCAGGGGGGGGCTGGCGGAATAACCGGAAAACGTTTGCGTTTTCCAGGGGGAGGAGGCAGCGTTTCCTCCGTTGTAGTTAAAGCCGCCTACGTTCAGGGTGAGTGTTCCGTCCTCCGCCAGCTGATAGCCCATTCCTTCCAGATTGTAATAAGGTTTGGTGGTATTGTAGGTAAACAGCAGCCCTACATTCGAATCTGAGGTTGCAGTCAGATTGGAAACGGTGAATGCCATTGTCCAGGAGCCGTTGGCGTTTACGTTAAGAGTCGTGGGGGTGGAAACGTCCAGCGTATCCCCGTTTGTCCCGTCATAAACGGTGGAATTTTTTGAATAGGCGGACTCCAGATTACTGATGGAGGCCCCTAGGGATAAGCTACTTCCCATGGCGGCGATCAGGAGAGCAAAATATTTAGTCTTCATGTTGATTGTTTGTAACAGTTGGTAAAAGTGCCCCTCTGTAAAGGAACTTTCGTTTTTTATCGAATTGCCAATCCGTTTGCGTCCTTCTGCCTCTGCCGACAGGAGGAAAGGATGGAAAATCATAACAGAAGGAATGAATTAGAAAAAGACCAAAATCACCCAATACAAATAACAATCAACGCATTATATTAAACAATGCATTTACCTTCAACTTTTTTTAATTGTCAGCGGATTGGCAATCCGCGGAACGGATAAAAAATCCTCCGGCAAGCTGTACTTGCCGGAGGATGAAAAAACAGTCAGGAAAATTCCCTGTTTTAAAGGGCGCGTTTTACCGCCTGGCAGGGCCCGTCCATGATAGCCTTGTGGCTCATATTCCAGCCGCCGCCCAGGGCCGTGTACAGGGAAACCAGCGTGCTGGCATGCTGGTAATAATACTGTGAAAGCTGAATCTGAGCGGGGTACAGGTTCTGCTGGGCGTACAATACTTCAATGTAATTGGAAAGGCCCGTGCGGTAGCGCTCAAAGGAGAGTTTCACCGCCGTGTGGTAGGCTTCCACGGCTTCGGACTGGGTGGCGGTGATGCTGCGCAGCTTGTCCCTCTGGATAAGCGTGCTGGAAACTTCCGCCAGGGCATTGAGAACCGTTTGTTCATAATCGTTTCTGGCCGCCAGGAATTCAGCCTTGGCCGCCTTTTCGGAAGCCGTCAGCTTGCCCGCCTGGAAGAGGGGGCCGGTCAGATTGGCTCCCAGCCCCCAGCCGCCGCGGCGCCCCTGCACGTGGCGCAGATCTGCGGAGGCCAGGCCGCCCGCCGCCGTCAGGGAGATGGTCGGGAAGTAGTTGGTAATGGCCACTCCTACCTCCGCATTGGCGGCGCGCAGCTGGTATTCGCTTTGGCGGACGTCAGGCCTTCTGGAAAGGATGTAGGCCGGAATGCCGGCGGGAACCTTGACGTTATAGGCGATGTCCCGGGTGCTGCCGGAACGGCGGATATGGCCGGGAGCGCGTCCGGCTAGGACGGAGACTGCATTTTCCAGATTGGCGATTTGCACCTGAATAGCGGGAATCTGGGCCTGGGAGGAAGCCAGGGCCGCCTTGGCGGAAGCCACCTGGAGCCTGTCGCCTACCTGGCCTTCAAGCTGTTCGTCAAACAGGCGCAGGCTTTCGGAATAGGATTCCACGGATTTCTGCACAATGGCAAGCTGTTCGTCCAGCTGGAGGAGCTGGAGGTAGGAGTCCGCCACCTGGCGGAGCAGGGAAAGCATGAGCGCGCGCTGGCCTTCTTCGGAAGCCAGATAGTCCGCGCGGGCAGCTTCCGTCATCCGGCGCGTTTTGCCCCAGATATCCAGTTCCCAGGAAATGCCGGCGGCAAGCGCTCCAGGCGTCAGTGTGGTTCCGGTAGTCTGGACGATGCTGCCGCCGGTATAGTTGGAGCCTTTGCTGACGGAGCCGGAATAATTCGCCCACGGGAAGAGCGGGGCCTCCGTGATGGTGATGTACTGGCGTGCCTTTTCCACGCGCGCCATGGTAGCTTTCAAATCGCGGTTGTTATTGTAGGTGTCCGTCAGGAGGTCCTGAAGATCCTTGTTTTTGAAAACTTTCCACCAGGGAAGGTCCGCAATGGATTCCGTCGCCGCGGGGGCTCCCCTGAATGCCGCGGGCATGGGCATGTCCACCGGTTTGAAGTCGGGGCCCATCATGCAGGAGGAGGCGGCAAAAGCCGTTCCCAGCAGGATGGCGCGTGTGATGTATGGGTTTGTTCGCATATGCGTTTAGTCTGTTTTTAGATGGTTGCAGGGGCGGTTTTACCCTTTTAACGATTCATGGGCTTCGTGGAACAGGTGTTTGCGGGCGATGATTTCGTCCGGGTCTTCCGTTTCCACCGTCTTCCGGGCGATGCGTACGCGGAAGAGCTTCATGATGAAGTAGAAGGAGCACGGAATCAGGAAAATGCCCACGACCGTCGCCATCGTCATCCCGGCAATGACCACGATACCGATGATATTGCGGGAATAAGCGCCGGAACCGGAGGCCAGCGCCAGCGGAACGCAGCCCAGAATGAAAGCGAAGGATGTCATCAGGATGGGGCGCAGGCGGATTCTGGCGGCGGAAAGCGTCGCTTCCATCAGCGTCTTGCCGCGTTCCATTTCAATGACGGCGAATTCCACAATCAGAATGGCATTCTTGGCCGCCAGTCCGATAAGCATCACCAGGCCGATTTGCGCGTACAGGTTCAATTCATAACCGAACCAGTACAGGCCCAGGAACGCGCCGAGGGCCGCGATGGGCACCGTCATGAAGATGCTGAGGGGCAGGGACCACCGTTCATACAGGGCCGCCAGAATCAGGAAGACAAAGACGGAGGAGAGCAGGAAAATCTGCACGATGCCGATGCCGTTCTGGATTTTTTGTTCCTGGTAGCTCATGTCCGCATAGCTGTAGCCCATGTCGGAAGGCATGCTGGCTTCAAAGGTTTTTTCCAGCGCCTCCATGGCCTGGGAGTTGGAGTAGCCCTGGGCGGGCGTGACCATGAGCTTGGATGAGTTGTACAGGTTCTGGCGCAGCAGGAATTCCGGCCCCTTGATATCCGTGATTTTCACGAGGGTGGAAAGGGGGACGGAGCTGCCTGTGTTGTTCTTCACGTAGAAGTTTTTGAGCATGTCCGTTCCGGTGCGGTCACTGCCCTGCGCCTGGATGTACACTTGCCACTGCTGGCCGTAAAGGGTGATGTAGTTGATGAACAGGGAACCCATGTAGGCCTGGAGCAGGCTGTTGGCTTCACTGATGCTGACGCCCAGCGTGGCGCATTTTTCTTCATCCAGCCGCACATCTTTCTGTTCCACGGCGAAGGACATCACACTGCGCACGCCGCCGTTGTTGTTCGGGTCGAATATCGGAAGCTTGTTCGCTTCCTTCACAAAGATGTCCGTTTGTTCCGCCAGGTATTCCGTACCCTTGCCGTCGCGGTCTTCCAACATGAAGGTGACGCCGTTGGCGGAACCTACCCCCGCAATGGCCGGAGGCTGGAAGCACATGGTGATGCCTTCGGAAACTTTCGTGGTCAGCAGGGCGTTCAGCTGGGCGGTGACCGCCTGGGCGCTCTGGTCCGGATTGGGGCGTTCCTCCCAGGGCTTGAGCATGACGAAGAAGAAGGCATTGTTCGTGCTTTGCACGCCCGTCAGCAGGCTGAAGCCGGAGATGGCAATCACGTCTTTTACGTTCGGGTTCTGACGGATGAGTTCGGAGACCTTGTCCGCGGCGGCCGTAGTCAGCTGGAGGGAGCGGGCTTCCGGCATGATCAGGGCCGCGAACAGGTAGCCCTGGTCTTCGTCCGGCAGGAAGCCGTTGGGGATTTTCTTGGCTACGGGGACAATCGCGTAGGCGATCAGAGCCAGCAGCGGAATGGAGATGATGAGCTTGCGGGTCAGGAAGTGGCACACTTTGGTGTAGCCGCTGGCCGTGGCGTCATAACTGCGGTTGAAAACGCGGTAGAAGAATTTCAGCGGGCCTCCCTTGGACGGGTCCTTGGGTTTGAGCAGAATGGCGGACAGCGCCGGGGAGAGCGTCAGCGCGTTGAACGCGGAAATAAGCATGGAAATGGCGATGGTCACGGCAAACTGCTGGAAGAGCGTGCCTGTAATGCCCGGCAGCAGCAGGGAGGGCAGGAACACCGCCGCAAGCACCAGGGCAATGGCGATGACGGGGCCGGAAACTTCCTCCATGGCGGCGAAGGCCGCCTGGCGGGGCGTAAGGCCGCGCTCCATGTGGGATTCCACGGCTTCCACCACCACAATGGCGTCATCCACCACCAGGCCGATGGCCAGCACCATGCCCATGAGGCAGATGGTATTCAACGTGAAGCCCAGGAGCGGAAACAGCGCGAAGGTGGCGATGATGGATACCGGAACGGCGATGGCCGGAATCAGCGTGGCGCGCCAGCCTTGCAGGAAGACGAACACCACCAGGACCACCAGCAGGAGGGCTTCCACCAGCGTGTGCTCAATTTCCTCAATGGAGGCGCGCACGGCCAGCGTGGTGTCCAGCGTCAGGTTGTATTCCATTCCGGCGGGGAAGCTGCGGGAGCGGTCTTCAAAGAGCTTGACCAGAGCGTCCACCGTGTTGATGGCGTTGGAGCCGGGAGCGGCATACACGGCGATGGCGCCGGAATCCCTGCCGTTGTATTTGCTGGATACGTTGTAAGTCTGGGAGCCCAGCTCCACCTTGGCGATGTCTTTCAGGTAAAGGAGCTTGTTCCCCTCCGCACGGATGATGATGTTGCCGAATTCCTCAGCCGTCTGAAGGCGCCCCTTGGTCTGGATGCTGTAGGTGAATTCCGTTCCGGGAGGGGCCGGCTCCGCGCCGATCTGGCCGCCGGGAATTACGGTGTTCTGCGCCTGGATGGCGGACTGGACTTCTCCCACGGAGATGTTCTGGGCGGCCATTTTGGTGGTGTCCAGCCAGATGCGCATGGCGTAGCGGCCCGCGCCGAACACCTGCACGTCGCCCACGCCGGGAACGCGTTTCACGGGGTCCACCAGGCTCACGTAGGCGTAGTTGCTCAGGAAGATGGCGTTCAGGCTGTCGTCCGGAGAATACAGGTTGACCACGGCCAGCGGGCTGCCCGTGGACTGCGTGATGGTGATGCCCATCTGAGAGACTTCCGCGGGAATCTGGGCGGTGGCCTGCCCGTAGCGCATGTAGGCCAGCGTCTGGTCCATGTTGGGGTCCGTGCCTACTTCAAAGACGATGCTCAGGGAGCAGATGCCGTTGTTGGCGTTGGTGGAAGTCATGTAATCCATCCCCACGACGCCGGAAATGGACTGCTCAATGGGGGAGGCTACGGAATTGGCCACCGTCTCCGCATTCGCGCCCGGGTAGGTCGCCTGCATCTTGATGGTGGGCGGGACGATGTTGGGATACTGCTCAATGGGGAGCCCCATCAGGGACAGGCCGCCGAGCAGGATCATCACGATCGAGATGACGATGGCGATGGTCGGGTGTTTGATGAAGAAGCTGGACATGGCGTTAAATCATGGAAATGCGCGGGGAAAAAGGGAAGATGCCGGGTCTCCGGAGAAGGGAGGTTATTTGGCGGACGGCTGGGCTTCTCCATCCTTCATGCCTTCCGGCGTTTTGGCCTTTTCAAAGGACTGGGCCCCTATGGAGGGCATGACGGGCTGGGAAACTACGGGCTTGTAGGGAAGCGGCTTGACGGGGGCGTGCCCCTGAACCTTGGCCGCCTGCATGATTCCCTCCACCACGATGGGGCTGTCCTTCGTGAAGGTGGAATGCGGCATGGGAATGACGTTGATTACCTGCATGCCGTCAACGACGGGGCCGAGGTTGACGACCTGCATGTGGGGAATGTTCTTGTCATCCAGGTAAATGATGAATTTGGCGCTCTGGGCGGACAGAATGGCGCGCGGAGGCACCAGCGCGGCGTTTTCCAGCGTTTTCACCGTGGCGCGGACGCGGACGAACATGCCGGGCCGCAGCGTCAGGTTCGGATTGGGAATGTGCCCGACGATGTTGATGGTGCCGGTCTGGGCATCCACATTCCTGTCAATGGCTACGGGTTCGCCCTGCATGGGGTATTCCGTGCCGTTGGCCAGAATCACGTCAAACTTGATGTGCTTCTGACTGGTCAGATTATTGTCCATGGAGTTCAGGAAGTCCCGTTCGCTCACGGAGAAATCCACCCGGATGGGGTCAATGGAGGAAATTGTGGTCAGCGGCGTGGGGCTGGAGGGCGTCAGCAGGTTGCCGATGGAAGGGGTGGCCAGGCCGGCCAGGCCGGAAATGGGGGCTGTAATGGTGGTGAATTTAAGATTGATCCTGGCTTCGTCCACCTGGGCCTTTGCCGTGGCGATGGCGGCTTCCGTCTCCTGGACCTGCTGCAGGGCGTCGTCCAGCTGTTTGCGGCTGACGGAGCCGGTCTTCACCAGCGGGGTGTAGCGTTCCACGTCCAGTTTGTATTTTTTCAGCGTGGCTTCATATTGTTCCAATCTTCCCTGGGCCTGGTCCAGCGTTGCCTGGAACGGGCGGGGATCAATCTGGAAAAGCACCTGGCCCTTCTTGACATAAGCTCCGTCCTGGTAATCCTTGGAAAGAAGGTATCCCGTCACCTGGGAGCGGATTTCGGCATCTTCCGTGCCGCGCAGGGTGCCCACCCATTCCTGCCTGATGGGAACATCCTTCGTGACCAGTTTGGTCACCTGCACTTCGGGAACGAGCGCCGGCGCCTGGGCGGCGGAATCCTTTTCCCCGTCACAGGAAGTTAGCATGATCACCGGGGAGCAAAGGAGCAGGGTTGTTGCGGCAAACGTCAAAGGCTTGTTGTACATAAATGAATGCGGTTGGTTGCGGCTGGTGCCGGAAGGTGCGGCAGCGGAAGAATTTTCTCTTCTTTTTCTTACAAAGTCAACGCAAAGATGTGTTCTGAATTCTGCAAAATGTCTGTAACCTTTGCATAATGAAAGGATAATTTAATTAAACAAATGTATAATATGTGGCTTGCGACTGTGCCGTCCGGAAGCGGCGGCTTGAGGCTTTTTGATTTCAGGATGCCAGCCGCCTCTTGCGGAGCATGGCGTCCATGCGCGGTTTTCTGCCCATGAAATCCATGAACTGCCGCATGGGCGGCACCGCGTATCCTTTTTCCAGAATGGTTTCCCGGAATTTTCCTGCCGTTTCCCTGTCCGGTCCTCCGGCCCGTTCAAAGGCTTCGAAAATATCCTTGTCCAGAACTTCAGCCCATTGGTAGGAGAAGTAAAAGGAGGCATAGCCCGAAGGGGGAGGAAAACAAATGGCGCGCCGTGCGCAGCTTGCCGGCTCTTTTGAAATTTTTGAAATAGTCCATGTCTCCCGCTACCGCGGAATCCACATCATCTAGAGAACCGGAGGAGAAACGTTCCGGTGCCGCATGGACGGCCAGGTCCATCTTGGCGTACAGGAGCTGCCCGGCCAGCGCGAGGGCTGGCGTATTGCCTCGGGAGGCGTCCAGAGAGCGCAGCATCTCCTCCGGAATGGGGAGGCCCGTTTGTTCATGCCGGGCGAAGCTTTTCAGCACGTCCGGACGCCAGCACCAGTTTTCCATGAAATGGGAGGGGACTTCCACAAAATCCCGCGGCACGCTGGTTCCCGCCAGGGAGGAGATGGCAACCCTGGTAAACATCAGGTGCAGCAAATGGCCGAATTCATGGAATAAAGTCCTGACTTCCCGGTGGGTCAGCGTCACCGCGTGTCCTGCCGCGGGCGGGTGAATATTGAGGCAGACCATGCCCAGGCGCGGCTTTCCCGGGGTCTCCGGCGTGGACGGGCTGCCCGTGTCCAGGGTGTTCATCCACGCTCCGGCCCGTTTATTGTTACGGGAGTAAAGATCCAGATAAAAGGAGCCCAGGCGGTTGCCGTTGCCGTCGTCAATCGTGAAAAAGCGCACATCCGGATGCCAGACCTCTACGGTTCCGGCGGATTTGTCTGCCGGGATGCCGGATAAGGCCTGCCGTGCCGGAACTTCCGCTACGCGGATGCCGTACAACCGTTCCGCCAGGGAAAACAGGCCGTCCAGAACGCGGGGAAGGGGAAAGTAGCGGCGCAGCTCCTCCTGGTCCAGCCGGAAACGTTCCTCCGCCTGGAGATTGGCGTAATAGGCCACGTCCCAGGGATTCAGGCGGGCTTTTTCCTGCCCCGTGCGACGGGCCTTCAGGCGGCGGAGAGTTTCCATTTCACGGAAAAAGGAGGGCCTTGATCTTGTCCAGCAGCTCATTGACGAACTTTATGGCGTTTTCCCCGTTTTCCGCCATGCTCTCGCGCAGGGCGTAATCCGGGTATTCCTTATATCCGCACAAATGCGCCTTTTCACGGCGCAGGGAAAGGATTTCCCTGATGACGGGTTCCGTGTCGCATGCTCCCGTAGCCAGAGACTGGCGGTGTTCCCATAAATCCTTCCGGCATTCTTCCCGGCGGGCTTTTTCCATGACCCGGGCGGAAGCCGCGGAATCCAGCGTAAACGTCCAGCCCGGATCGGACTGGCCGGGATGGCGCCTCAGGAACTCCTTGCGCGCCTGTTGCAGGGCGCTTCCGTCTATCCCTTCCAGAAGAGCGGCGTCCCGCACCGTCCAGGTCCAGGATTTCCTGGCGTCCATGTACAAATTGTTGAAACGCTGGGAGGCGAGCGTCAGTTCCCTGTCAATGGCCTCAAGCCGTGCGCGCTTGTCCGGCGGCAGATCAGCGCCGTTGTCCCGGAAGCTCTGCATGCTTAGTTCCATGTACCGTTTCTGTTCGGGAGTCAGATGGGTTTGCCGCAGGCGTTCCTCCGCGGTTTTCAGGACTTTCCACAGGGCCTGATCTTTCGTGACGGAGGAAAGGAAGGCGGACACGCGGGGAGCCACGGAATCCATGGCCTTGCGAAGTTCCCCGCTGTCGCACAGGCTTTTCAGGACATAGGCCTTGCACATGCCTTCCGTAAGGAGGCCATTGCTTTTCTCCAGCGCTCCGAATGTATTTTCATACGTCATTTCCTCCGGACGGAGGCGGCTGATTTCCTCTACGGAGGCCCGGGTGCGGCGCATGGCTTCCTGAATATCCGGTTCCAGTTTGTCCGGAGTCAGCCGGCTCCAGCGGATGGGACGCTCCCTGTCCAGAAAAGGGTGGGCGGAAATGGCCGCCGGGGAGGGAAGGGACACGGAAAGGAAGAGGAAAAGGAGATAAAGAGACTGCCTGAGTAAACTCATGGCGGCCATTCTACTGGAAGCCGGTTTCTCCTTCAAGCCTTGCGCTTTTCGTGTCTGCATCAGGGGAAAAGCCGGGGCCCGGTCTTGAACGGCTTCCCGTTTGCATGTATGAATCAAGGGGATGTCCACCAAAATCTTTCTCTATGATACTACGTTGCGGGACGGCGCGCAGAGTGAAGACGTCAACCTGAGCGCGACGGACAAGGTCCGCATCGCCCGCCAGCTGGATTATCTGGGCATGGATTACATTGAGGGCGGCTGGCCCGGCGCCAATCCGGTGGAAACGGAATTTTTCAACGCCATGAGAGGTGTCGGACTAAGGCATGCAAAGCTGGCCGCTTTTGGAAGCACGCACCATCCTTCCCATACTCCGGAGACGGATCCCACGCTGGCCGCCCTGATATCCAGCGGCGCGCGGGTGGCCGCGGTTTTTGGGAAATCCTGCCCCCGCCATGTGGAAGTGGCCTTGGGCATTTCCCGGGAACGCAATCTGGAAATCATCGGCAATTCCATTTCCTTCCTTAAGAAAAATATGGAAGAAGCCTTTTTTGACGCAGAACACTTTTTTGACGGCTTCAAGCGGGAGCCGGAATACGCCCTGGCTGTGCTCCGGACAGCCTGGGAACATGGAGTGGACTGCCTGGTGCTGTGCGATACCAACGGAGGCACCATGCCGGAGGAAATCAGCTCCATTATCAGGACGGTCAGGGAACGCCTGCCGCATGCCCTTCTGGGCATCCACGCCCACAATGACTGTGAACTGGCCGTCGCCAACAGCCTGGCCGCGGTAAACAGCGGAGCCATCCAGGTGCAGGGGACCGTAAACGGCATCGGGGAGCGTTGCGGAAATGCCAATCTTTGTTCCGTCATCCCCAACCTCCAGGTGAAGATGAAAGGCTTTTCCTGCCTCAGCGGCGCTTCCCTGACGCGGCTCAAATCCACTGCCGCCTTTGTCTCGGAAGTATCCAATCTGGCGCCTTTCCGGCGGCAGCCCTTCGTAGGGAACGCCGCTTTCGCCCACAAGGGCGGAGTGCATGTCAGCGCGATTATGAAGGAAGCCGCTTTGTACGAGCACATCGACCCTCCCTTGTGGGGAACGCCCAGCGCGTGCTGATGACGGAGCAGGGCGGCAGGAGCAACATCCTTTCCCTGTCCCGCACCCTGGGTTTTGAACTGGAAAAGGGGGACCCCCTTCTGGACGTGCTTTCCGCCGCCGTGAAGAAAAATGCCGCACTGGGGTATGATTACGTGGCCGCCCCGGCCAGCGCGGAGCTGCTCTTCCTGCGGCACATGCCGGACAATGCCTTGAAACCGTATTTCAACATCCTGCGCACTGTGGTGCTGACCTCACGCCATGAAATGGACCCGGACATGATGGTGGAAGCCTCCCTCAAGCTGGATGTCCACGGCAATGTGGAGCACACCGCCGCCGGGGGCTTTGGCCCCGTGCATGCGCTGGACAGGGCCCTGCGCCGCGCCCTGACGCGCTGGTATCCGGAATTGGAACAGATGCACCTCATCGACTACAAGGTGCGCGTGCTTTCCCCCACCCGGACGAACATTCCGGAGGCGGAGGATGAAAACGGCACCGGCTCCAATGTCCGCGTGCTTATTGAGTCCTCGGACGGCGTCGCCACCTGGACCACCGTGGGCGTTTCCTACAACATTATTGAGGCCAGCCTGGAAGCCCTGGCGGACGCCGTCACGTACAAGCTCTACAAGACGGAGCAGGCCAGATGGCGTGCGGAATGCTGAGGGGCGGCGCTCCTTCCCAGGGGACGTGGGCGCCCCTCATGGCTTTTCCTTTTTCTTCCCGTTCCTTTGCGAGGGGCGGGCCGGAAGCTGAAGGGCGGAAAAGGTTCCTCCTGCCGGTTGAATGGCTCAAAATGAACAGGAAGAGGAGCAATGAGCTTCGTGAACAGGTTCGGGCGACGGTGTCCTTTTTTGAGACGGCTCCTGTGTTCTTTCCTGTTCTCCATTCATGTTGGTCAATCACGTTGCCGCAGTTAACGCCGGATTGCTGCCAGTTTGCCCGGAGAACGGATGCCCTGCCGGGAAAATACCGTTATTTTTCCGGTTTTTGCTTCCCGGTCGCATCTGCCGGGGTAAATAAAACATTGACCCGCCAGCGGGGAAGCTTTATCCTGAAATCCTCATTCAACCAGAGGTAGATTACAGCCGTGGAGGACGATATTATTTGTACAGAAAAAATCATTGCGGAACGCAAGACGTTCTTTCTTGATCTCAAACAGAATGCGCGCGGCAAAGTGGTGCGTATTACGGAAAAGGTGAGCTCCAACCGGGACCGGATTATGGTGCCTGCGGAAATTTTGGATGATTTCATCGCCGCTCTCCAGGATATCCGGGAGACCCTGAAGCAGCAGGGGGAATAAATTTTCCCCCTCCCTCCTGTTCTTTATTTCACCAATAGCGGGGCTGCGGCCGTCCCGCCATTTCTTAGTATCCGGGGCATTGCAAATCCGGCGGGCAAAAAGCCGTTTTGTCTGAATTAGGCGTTGTCAAAAATAAAAAAGGGAGTATTTTTACTTCCCGGTTTTGCCGTCCCCTTTTTTCATATTCCGGAGCATTCTGCATTCCGGAGGCGCGGGGCCGGAATGTTGATGCAACCATGAATATTTCAGAGATATGACGACACAACAGGAATTGACTCCGGAATTGATACGGGCTGCGCTGACCACGGTAAAATTTCCGGGGTTCAGCCGCGACATCGTATCTTTCGGGCTGGTGAAAAAGATTGACATTGACGCTGAAAACAACGTCACGATTGATTTGGTGATTGAGAGCAAAAATGCGGATATTCCCCGTTACATTTTTGAAGGCGTTCACGGCGTGATGAAGCATTTGCCCGGCGTGAAGCACTGCGACGTCAATATCGAGCATAAGGCTCCGGAAGCCAAAAAAGGAATCAATGACGATCCCTCTACCTGGAAATCCTCCGTTCCCGGCGCCAAGCACGTCATTGCCGTGGCTTCCGGCAAGGGCGGGGTGGGCAAATCCACCGTTTCCGCGAACCTGGCGGTGGCCCTGAGCAAGCTGGGGTATTCCGTCGGTCTGGTGGACCTGGATATTTACGGCCCTTCCATGTCCCTGATGTTCGGCACCAAGGAACGCCCCGGAGCCAATGAGAATGACGAATTTATCCCGGTAACGGCCCATGGCGTGAAACTTCTTTCCATGGGGCTGCTGATTAATGAATCCGATCCTGTAGCGGTGCGCGGTCCTCTGGCGACACGCTACGTCCAGCAGTTCCTGCGCAACGTGGCATGGGGGGATGTGGATTTTCTGATTCTGGACCTGCCTCCCGGCACCGGAGACATTCAGCTGACCATTGTCCAGACGGCCGAACTGGACGGCGTGGTGGTAGTGACCACCCCGCAGGAAGTGGCGCTGATTGACGCCCGCAAGGCGATCGGCCTCTTTGAACGGGTGGAAACCCCCATTCTGGGCATAATTGAAAACATGAGTTATTTCCAGTGCCCCTCTGACGGCAAGATTTACCATATCTTTGGCGAAGGAGGCGGCGAACGGGAAGCGGCTAAACTGGGAGTGCCCCTGCTCGGCAAGATTCCGCTGGATATTTCCACCCGCTTCGGCGGGGACGAAGGCCGCCCCGTGGCCCTGGAAGATCCCGGGCAAAATCCGGTTTCCGCCGCGTTCCGCCAGGTGGCTGAACAATGTGCCCGCGTGGTGCTTGACCGCTGAATGTCCCGGACGGGGCGGAAGGCCCGGTACGGTTGGTAACCCTTAAATTTGAAGCCGGATTGGAGCCTGCCGCTCCGGTCCGGCTTGTTTGCCGGCATGTTCCGGCTCCTTTGAATGAGGAATGCATGGAAGGAAATAAAAAATGAATAAGACGTGGAATTTGAAGGAAATGAAAAAGTTGATACCGCTGGCCCTTCCGGTGCTGGTGGTCAACCTCTCCATTGTGGGCATGGGGGCGGTGGACGCTATTGTGGCCGGGCGCGCCGGCGTGACGGACATGGCCGCCGTGGCCCTGGGGTCTTCCGTGTACCTGCCCGTGGCTCTCTTCGCCTGCGGCGTGCTGATGATCATCGGCCCCGTGATTGCCAACATGCGGGGGAAAAGCCATGAAAGCCGCGTGGGCTACATGACCAACCACGGCCTGTGGCTGGCGTTGATGCTCAGCCTGGTTTCCATGCCGGTCATTTATGTGTTGAGAAATGTATTCGGCTGGATTTCCGATGACGCCGCCATGTGCCGGATGGCTTCCGCCTACATGTTCGCCATTATGTGGGGCCTTCCCGCCAACCTGGGATTCGTGGCCCTGAAGAGCCTGAACGAAGGCTCCAACATGACGCGTCCCGCCATGTACGTGGGATTGTGCGGCCTGCTGCTCAACATTCCCCTGAACTACATGTTCGTCTTCGGCATGTACGGTTTTCCCCGCATGGGCGGAGCGGGGTGCGGCGCGGCCACGGCAGTCATTTTCTACATTGAATTCCTGCTGATGTTCCTGCTGGTTTACTTCAATCCCAAGCACAGGCCGTACCGCAGGCACATCATTTCCTGGCGGCGGCCTACGCCTTCCGTCATCACGCACCTGGTGCGTCTGGGCGTGCCGATAGGCGTTTCCCAGCTGTGCGAGGTGATGCTCTTCTGCGCGGCGGCTCTGGTGCTGGCTCCGCTGGGAGAGACTCAGGTGGCGAGCCACCAGATTGCCGGGAACGTGGGAGGCCTGGTGTTCATGCTCCCGCTCTCCGTAGGGCTGGCGGCTTCCATCCGCGTGGCGTACCATCACGGCAGGAATGACCTGGCAGGCACCAGATCCGCCATTCTGTCTTCCTATGTGCTGGTGCTCACCATCTGTCTGTGCACCTTTGGAGGCATCACCCTGTTCCGCGAGCAGATTGTGCACCTGTACAATGACTCGGAGCTGATTGTCAGCACGGCTTCCGTCCTGCTGGTTCTGGCGGCGGCCTACCAGCTTCCGGACTGTTTGCAGGTGCTTTCCGTCGGGGTTCTGAGAGGATTCCGGGACACGGCGTCCATTACCTTCATTACGTTCTTCTCTTATTGGATGGTAGGATTTCCGGCGTGCTACATCCTCGCCCGTACGGACTGGATTGTCCCGGCCATGGGAGCGCGCGGCATCTGGACGGGATTCATCATCGGCTTGTCTGTAGCGGCGGTGCTGCTGCTCTGGCGCGTCGTCCGTACCGTTAAACGGGAGTTTAAGATGATGCGGCTCCATGAACAGTAAGGGACGCCCCCTCCTGTTTTTATGGAGAGGTTAATTCCCCTCTTTTTCCGGGATTGCCTTCTCAGCAGGGATGAGTTTTCCTTGTTCCAGGCTTCGCGGGTAGGGGAAGAGTTTTTTCTCTTCGCCAAATTTTACGGTCATTCGGCCGGAGGATTCGTCCAACTTTACTACAATGCCCGTGCCGTATTCCCGGTGGGTAAGGAGCGTCCCTTTACGAATACGCACGTTCGGAGCGGGCGGAGGTTCCTTTTCTTCCTCTTCCGGACGGCAGGCGATGCGGTCATCCGCCGTTGGGGAGGGAAGGACTTTTTCCTCTACAGCGCCGACCATGGAATCCTGCTGGGCTCCGGCCATCTTTTCATAGTCTTCCCGGCTCAGGACGGTAGCGTACAGCCCCACGTTTTCCTCCGCGTGGCGATTGATGCCCGTATAAACAAGACTGGCGTCTTCATACCGTTTGAACTTGTACACGGCATCATTCATCAGGGCCTCATTAAAGACGTTCAGGCTGACGAGCAGTTCAAAATCTTTTTCCGTCAGCCCGGTTACTTTCCGGAACAGATGCGGCTCCAGTTGGGTGATCACATCTTTCAGGCAGTATTCCCGAAAGTCTGACAGATACATGAAGATGGGGATTCTGGCGGCAAATTTGATCAGTTTCTGCTGTATCTGCCTGCGCAGGGATTTGATTTCCTTTTCTTCCTGTGAGAGGTCTTTTTTTTCCTTAGGGGTCAGATCGTCTTTTCCTTTGCGCATTCCTTTGACGGCATCTGATTTGTTGATAATGGTCTCAAGATCACTGTTCAGATTGCGGAAGCCTTCAATGCTCATCAGGGCATCCATGGCTTCCCGGCTGGCAAGCAGGCGCTGCAGGGTGACGTTATCCACATTGACCAGCAGGGCGCTTTCCCAGCGTCTGGCCAGCAGGGTGGCGCTGGTTCCCGCCATGGCCATATCCAGTATTTCCGCGGCTTCCACCTGTTTCATGGCGCTGCCGTCGTAGGCCAGTACGGGAAGAAAGCTGATGAACTCCTTCACCTTGGCTTCCGGATTGCCCGGGTTGGCGTTCAGGCGGCAGCTGTAGTCAGCTATTTGCTTAAGGGCGCGGTCCAGGGCAAAGTCAAAGACGTAGCAGTTGGGTTTGACGATTTCTTTTTTCCCCGGCTGATCACTGTCCACCGTCCACGGGCTTTGCACCCGGAAGGCTGCCTGGAAGTAAGTTTCCGGGCTGGAGAGATTGCGCAGCATGAAGATGCCGGCCCAGGGCTTGACGGTAACGCCCGTGGTCAATTTGCCGCAAGAAAGCGTAATGGTTTTACTTTCCAGCGGATTGCCGCCCATGGCCTTCAACACGGGCGGCAAGGCGTTCGCCCCCGTGCCGGCTTCCGGTCCGGCGCAGACGATGACCTGATAGTCGTGGTAAAAGGTATTCTGACGTTGTTGCAGCAGGTTGTTCATGGCGTGGCAGGAAGACACATCCGGCAGGAACCACAGGGTATGGTTAAGCAAACTCATCAGCCGGGTATCCGAGTAAGGCATGGGGGGCTTTTTGCCGCCCAGCTTCAGCTCATCCGTCGCCGCGGCATGATGGGAGCCGCGGATCAGATCCAGCCATTTCTGGACGTATTCTTCATGGGTAAAGCGGGCTTTATTCCCTTTCCCTTCCGCCTGGAAGAAGACGTTCAGGTCAAATTCGTTGAACTCTCCCCCCAGAGCGATTTGCCGGATGTCCTCCGGTACGCGGTAGGTAAGCAGCACCATGCGCGGCAGGGCGGCATACGGGTTATTTTCCCCCTGCCAGGCAGCCTTGGCGCGCTGTTCATCGGAATACGTCCAGCTGTAGATTTGTTCTTCAATAAATTCTCCGGAGTTCAAAGCGCGGAACGGCGTTCCGGAGAGGTACAGGTAGTGGTCCGCCGTGATGGGCAGATCCTGTTCATCGCAGACATTGCCGGTGTTGGTTTCCGGGGGCGCGGTGTTGTATTCTTCTTCCTCATCCTCCATCAGGAACAGGGCTTTGGCGTTTTCCTTCCACGCCCCAAAGTGGTATTCGTCAAAGATAACCAGATCCCAGTTGATTTCCCGCACCCATTCATGCTGGGGCTTGATGCCGCCCGTTTCCTTATTCACCCCCAGAAAGTCCTGAAAGGAGCCGAAGCACACAATAGGCCGTCCGGCGTCCGCCTGCCGGTATTGCTCGTCAATGGGCTGGGCGTCCGGCCCTTGTTCCCGGCAGATGAATTGCCAGCCTTCAAAGTCCAGGTGCGTTTCCAGGTCTTCCTTCCACGCCGTCTGCACCGCCGGCTTGAAGGTCAGGATGAGCGCCCGGCGCGCGTTCAACCGCCGTGCCAGCTGGTAAGCGGCAAAGGTTTTGCCAAAGCGCATTTTGGCGTTCCACAGAAAACGCGGCGTGCGTCCATCCGCGCGTTCCGCTTTAAAGTAGTTCAGCGTCCGCTCCACGGCTTCCGCCTGTTCCGGGCGCATGGTAAAATCCCTGGTGCGGTTTTCCATGTTGGCCGTCCGGGTGCGCACCGCCAGCCATGCCGCCCTGATTTCTTTCTCCGTACAGCGGAACCATTCCCCGCCCACTCCCTCCACGCCTTTTTTCTCCAGCATCCGGTGTACGGCATGGTCCGTAAAGCTGCTTCCATCTTCATACAGAGCTGGTTCCGCGAAGATAACCCGGTAGGGTTTCTTCCCTTCCGGCCTCAAGGTAGGGTACTGCTGCGCTACGCGTTTTTCCACATCCACCGCCGTGTACCCCACTTTCAGACAACCGGGATAGCTGGCGTCCTCATAGGCATAAATCATTGGCCGTGCGCTCGTCTTCCCTTCAAAAAACGCCCGTTCTTTTCCATGACTTTTGCTCCTCTTTTTCTTGCTCCCGTTAACCTTCCATCGGACGGATCATACTTTCTATGAATTCTATTTCTTCTTCCGTTAAACCGTATTTTGCGTAAAGTTCTTCATCCGTCCACGCCTTACTGAAATCTTGTAGCGGTACGAATGAAAAACAATTTTTCGTTATGTGTTGTGATACAGCTATTTGTGCTATAAGAAAACGGACAAATTTAGTTTTGAGATATTTTAAAATATTTTCAGCTTCTTCTTGAGAATCTGACCATCCTGCTAAAAGGTAAGTTTCTGTGCAGATATGAGTAGGAGGTAAAATTTCCATTGTTGACAATACTCTAAACATTCCAGATTTATCTGGTTGGCCTGCATGTTCAGAGCTTAAATAAGAAATCATAACCTTCCACTTATTAATTAAATCTCTACCAATGATAACTTTATCAGACGGATATTTCCCTGTTCCTTTATTGTAACGAAGAGTCAATTCTCCAGAACAAGACGGACAACATTTGTCGCTAACCCAAAAGGTTTTCTTGTTGACACTATTGTATTCATACAAGTTTCTTTTAATAAAGTTATTTTTTTAATAATACCATCAGCCGCAGGATATCGAATAAATGTTTTATATTCGTTGAGTGATTTGATTAAATTATCTCTTTTCCCATTGAGATTATTAGTGTAGTTGCATGGCCCAGAGTATTCTCTTTCCCAAAGGAAATAACAAATGCCCCCCGCTATATCTACACCGGGGAAACAGTCTTCTGAACTCGTATAATCAATGAGTTTGCTGATGCGTTCATCATTAAGCATGGAGAACCGGAAAGAATCTAATCCTTTACCTCCTGAATACCATCTTGCTGGTATAATCATGCTTATGTATCGTGGATTTAGCTTTTTGGATTGTTCAACAAATAAATGATATAATGGTTTAGCACTTGCTCCGTTGCCTCCATCATCAAGTTGATAAGGGGGATTGCCGATGATGACATCAAAGTTCATAGGAAACAGGTTATTCGGATTGTTGGCGTGGATGAATTCGTAAGCGTGGCTTTCCAGTCCCTCTTGTCGTGCCTGTTCTCCATAGGCGGCTTGAGAGGCGCCGCAAAAGACGCATTTGCCGCTCTTCCAAGTATGTGTGATGTGTTTGTAGCGGATGTTGCCCTCGGCATTGTCAAAACGAACGACGGAGTAAGGCCCATTGGGGTATTTGGAGCAGTACACTCCGCGGCGGGCGAGGAGGGACGTCAGCTCCGTAATGGCGATGCCGAAGAGCTGATTTCTGAAAATGTGTTCCAAGCGCTCCTCCCGATTTGGGAGGTGAGCTTCCAGCCCCTTGTTGAGCCTTTTGGCAATCTCCCTCAGAAAGACGCCACTCTTGCAGCAGGGGTCCAGAAAGGTAACGGAAGGGTCGGAAAAAAGCTCCTGCGGGAGCAGATCCAGCATGGCGTTGGCAATCTCCGGCGGCGTGAACACCTCGTCACTGGAAAGATTGGCCAGACAGCTCAATACGTCAGGGTTATGGATGTTATTGTTCATGATTCCGCTTCCGGCAGTTTGCGGTAATCCATGGGATGGGGGAATTCCCCGCGTCGGAGATTTGGGAACGTATTGCAGGGAAAGTTCCCCTTCCGCCTGTTCCAGGGAAGTCCGGGCGCTTTGATCACGCAGGAGTTCATCCTGGTGGAAATCCCGGCGTTTGATGAGGGTTCCGCCCACGGCGGACCATTCGGAAAAGAGGATAGGCTCCTGAGTATCCTGGGCGGAAGCATCTACTTTTTTCATACTCAAAGCGTTGCCGTTAAGAATATTGCGTTCCAGGACAAAGTGGACGGTTTTCTGGCATTCCGCGGAGGGCGGACGTTTTAAACGCCGTTCATATTCCGCCAACCACAGGGTCAGCAGGCGTGCCCGGCAGGCGCGGACGTTATCCGCCAGCAGTTCCACCCCATAGATAGACATGAGAGCCAGCACGGCGCGGAATTCATAATCCGCCGGGGAACTGCCGTATTGCCGGCGGACGGTTGCCAGCTTCCTCAACAGGATAGGGGCCAGAAAGGCGCCTTCTCCGCACGCCGGTTCCAGAAAGCGGCTGTCAATGCGTTCCGCTTCATGCGCCACCAGGTTGAGCATGTCATTCACCAGCCAGTCAGGGGTGAATACTTCTCCGTGTTCCGCTACCCGTTTACGGGATTTAATTTGAGATAACTCTGACGATAAGGAACCCACTTGGGGAAAATAGGCTGATTCCTAATCAGCAAGAGTCCTATCCATGTTTTTTAAGTGTTTTTACAGTAATAAAATGAGGGAAAGTAAAATTTCCATATCTGCGGGTGAAAGTATCAAATTCCCATTTATGCACGTATTTCCTTATTATTTTTCAGTTCTTTCCGTTTTAGACTTGATGCTGATTAGGAATCCGTTTGCTTATCTTTGCTTCATGACTCAACAGGAATTGACGGAAGAAGAGGCCTTGCTCATTTGCTGGATGCGTAAAAAACGCGTGCAGGCCGCGGAAATGATGGTCATGGCGCGGTTGCTCCGGGGAGTGTCGGCCGGGATGGCCGGGCGGCTGCAATGCGTGGAGCTGGGGATTAAGGAATGGAAAGCGATGAAAAAGACGGTCAGTTTTTCCGTTTGCGTGGCGGAGTCCCTGAAAGCCCGGGCGCATCGGCGGCGACGCACGCTGGAAGAAATCCGGTGCGTTACGGCGCGGATGGTGAAGTCATGGCCGGAATTGAGGCATAAGATGATGCGGGGCCTGAGGCGGGAGGATTGCCAGCGCATCCTGAATATATTCCCGACGGCCAGCGGACGGCGCAAGGCGCGCGTCATTCTGCACGGAATATGCGCTTTTGCCTGCCGCAGAGGATGGGCGGGGAAGAACCCGGCAGCGGAGACGCCGTGCCCGCTGGTGAAGGAAAGAAGGGTGCCTGTGCTGACGCCGGAGGAGTGCCGGAAGCTGATGACGGCGGCGCGGGAGGTGTACGGCGGCGAGTGTCTGCCGGCAGCCGTGCTGATGCTGTATGCCGGAGTGCGTCCGCAGGAGGTCAGAAGGCTCCAATTCCGGCATATCAGGCTGGAAGAAAAAGCGGCGCTCATTCCGGCGCGGCATTCCAAGACGGGAGGGGCGCGGCGGGTGACCCTTCGGCCGGCGGCGTTGCGGTATTTGCGGGCTTTCCGGCATCATTCCGGGGAAGAACCGTTGTGCCCGGCAGGATGGGAACGCAAGTGGCGGCTGGTGCGCGCCCGTGCCGGCTGGAATAACAGCCGGCCATGGGTGCAGGATGTGTTAAGGCACACTTTTGCCAGTTACCACGCGCTGGAATTCCGGGATTATGCCGAATTGCAATGGGAGATGGGGCACCAAAACGCCCATTTATTGAAAACCAGATATCTGAATATGGATGAAATCAGAAGGCAGGATGCCCGTGCTTTCTGGTTGGCGGCGTAAGTCCCCTATCTGTGGGAAAACAGAGTGGTTGAATAAGAAGCAGGAGCGTTCATGCAAAGCGGGCGGTCCCTTCTCATGGAAGGGACCGCCCGCAAGCGGTTTAAGCCGGCGCACCGGAGATTTTAGCCGATGCGTTCCACTTTCACGGAGTGGGACTGGCCGTTGATGACGATGGTCAGGTCACGGGAACCGGAGGGGCCGCTTACCCGGGCGGTGATGCCGTTGTCAATGACGGTCATGGACGGCGCGGCCGCCGGAGCCGCGGCGGGAGCGGTGTTCACCTGCACGGGGGCTTCTTCCTTAGGTTCCGGTTTTTTGTAGAAGTCTTCCACCTGCTGCGGGAACATGGCGTAGATGACGCAGTGTTCGTCGTCCGTGGGGAGCCCCTTTTCCGCAAGCTTCCTGCGCAGGTCTTCCATGCCGGGCTTGATCAGGTCCGCCGGGCGGCAGGTGATCGGTTCCTTGCCCATCTTTTCCGCGCAGAGTTTCTGCACTTCCGGGTCCACGGGGGCCGAGGTGCGGCCGTAGTAGCCCAGGGCAATATCCGCCGCCTGGGGGGTGATGTTCTTCCAGCGGCCGAACTTGACGTTCAGCATCGCCTGCACGCCTACGATCTGGGAGGTGGGGGTCACCAGCGGAATCCAGCCCAGGGCCTTGCGGACTACCGGAATTTCCGCGAATACTTCCTCAAATTTGTCTTCCATGCCCTGTTCCTTGAGCTGGGTGCGGAAGTTGGAAAGCATGCCGCCGGGCACCTGGTAGCGGAGCGTGTCGGAGTCCACCACTTCGTTGCGGTGGGAGGCGAATTTGCCCAGGCTGTCATAGACGGGTTTGAGCATTTCGGAGACTTCAATGAGCTTGTCCGCGTCGTAATCCGGCTTGCGGGGATTGCCGTTCAGCAGGGCAAGCATGCGCAGGCAGTCCGGCTGGCCCGTGCCGTTGGCGAAGGGGGAGATGGAGACATCGCACGCGTCCACTCCGGCATCAATGGCGCTGAGGTAGGTGGAGGCGCCGAGGCCGGCGGTGTCATGCGTGTGGATCCAGACGGGGATGTTCAGGTCCTTTTTCAGGGCGCTGACGAGTTCCTGGGTGACATACGGAGGAATGAGGCCGGCCATATCCTTGATGACGATGGCGTCCGCCCCCATGTCCGCCAGTTCCCGCCCCATGTCCACAAAAGTCTGCGTGGTGTGCACGGGAGAAGTCGTGTAGCAGATGGTGCCGTGGGCCTGCGCTCCGGCTTTCTTGGCGGCGCGGATGGAGGTTTCCATGTTGCGCGGGTCGTTCACGCAGTCGAAAATGCGGAAGATGTTCATGCCGTGCTTGGCGCTCATGGCGACAAAGGCTTCCACCACGTCGTCCGCATAGTTGGTGTAGCCCACGATATTCTGGCCGCGCAGCAGCATCATGTGCGGCGTTTTTGGGGCTGCTTTTTTCAGGGCGTCCAGCCGGTCGAAAGGCCATTCTTTCAAGAAGCGCAGTCCGGCGTCGATGGTGGCGCCGCCCCAGGTTTCCAGGGCGCTGAAGCCCATGGAGTCCAGAATGGGGGCAATGGGCAGCATGTCTGCCGTCTTCATGCGGGTTGCCGCCAGGGATTGATGCCCGTCGCGCAGAACGGTGCAGTTGAATGTAACAGGATTCATTATTTAGTTAACTGTTGTTAAAAATTGAAGAGGTGGCTTCTGGAGAATGATTTTCTCACAGCCTCCCTTGCAGGTCAAGCATACAAGAGCGGATTCCCCGGAAGAACTACTGGACGGGCCGTCAGGCGCGCCAGGTTGCAGAGCATTTTGAAGCCCAGGGATTTGTTGTTGTAATCCGCCAGGGATTCCCTTTTGGATGAGGAAAAATCCCGCTTCCAGCATGGCTTTCACCTCCGCGCAGGCGGAGGGGGAATGGATAACGGCGGTGATTTCAAAGTTCAGGGCCAGGGAACGGTTGTCCAGATTGGCGGTTCCCACGGTGGCTATGTCATCGTCCATCAGAACCACTTTCTGATGCAGGAACCCCTTTTGATAGGCCCAGAGCTGGATGCCGTATGTGTCCAGGTCCCGAAGGAAAGTAAAGGAGGACAGTTTCACCAGAATATGGTCCGCCCGCTCCGGGCGCAGGATGCGCACGTCCACATTCCGCAGAGCCGCCGCCTGCAGGGCGGCCATGACCCCCTCGTCCGGGACGAAGTAGGGCGTGGCGATCCAGAGCCGGCGGGTGGCGCTGTTCGCCAGGGCGATGAGCGCGGTTTTCCAGGCGGGAATGACGTCTGCGGGACCGGAGGGCAGGATGAGCAGGGTTTCATCCTCCGGCTGGGGCGTGATTTCCCAGCGGAGGCGGGGAAGGGAAGAGGGGCCGCATTTCAGCATGGCCCAGTTCCAGTCCTCCAGAAAGCTGATTTGCGTTTGCTGGACGGAAGGCCCCTCAAGCTGAACAAACGTGTCGCGCCAGTAGCCCAGAGCGCCTTTGCCCAGGTATTCCCTTCCTATATTCATGCCTCCGATAAAGGCGGTGGAGCCGTCCACCACCACCAGTTTCCGGTGGTTGCGGAAGTTCAGCCGCAGGATGTTGCTCAGGAAATGGCGTTTCCCGTTGAAAGGCTCAATGTTCACTCCTGCCTTCCGCAGGGCGGAAATGTAACCGGGCGGGAGCTTGTGGGAGCCGATTTCATCATACAGCATGTAAATGCGGATGCCGGCCCTGGCCCGTTCAATCAGCAGGTCCTTCAGGTTCTGCCCCACGGAATCATTTTTGATGATGAAGAATTCAATCAGGATGTAATGCTCTGCGTTCTTGATGGCGTCGTAGATGCGCGGGAAAGCATTGGCCGCGTCAATAAGCAGGCGGCAGGAATTGCCGCGGCAGACGGGCAGCCGCACGATATTGGAAAGCGTGCGCATGATTTTTCCCGCCGTGTTGGATGACTGTACGGCATACGGAACCATGCAATTTGTAATTTTATCCGTCAGTTCCCCCCATGCGGATTCGGGGTCCGTCTGGCGGCGGCGCGTTTCCACATATCCGCTGAATCTCCGGCGTCCCAGGATCAGGTAAAAGGGGACGGCAATATATGGAAATGCCAGCAGGGAAATGAGCCACGCGATTGTTCCCTGAGGCGTGCGCGTATGGAGCAGGGCCGGAATCAGGCAGAAGGCGCCTGCAATGTGGCAAAAGGCGGCAAATCCCAAATATGGCTCTTCAGGAATGATCATGGAACGGAAAACCGGAAAAGATGCGGGGGATGAAAACGGCGGGGAGAAGTGAAAAGGCTGGCTTTTGGAGCAGGAGATGATACTAAGGTGGCGCATGCTCGTATTATCACGGGTCCAGGGATTAGAAAAGCGTAATTTAAGGGAATGAAGCAGTATTTGGCACTTTTGGAGGATGTCCTGAGCAATGGGGCAGGGCGGGAGGACCGTACCGGAACGGGCACCATCGGCGTGTTCGGGCGGCAGAGCAGGTATGATTTGCGCGACGGTTTTCCATGTCTTACCACCAAGAAGCTTCATTTACGCTCCATCATTTATGAGCTGCTCTGGTTCCTGAAAGGAGAGACCAATATCAAGTTTTTGAAAGACAACGGCGTCAGCATCTGGGATGAATGGGCCGACGAAAACGGAGATCTGGGGCCCGTGTACGGCGCGCAGTGGCGCTGCTGGCCGGGAAACGACGGCAAACCCATTGACCAGATTGCCAGACTGGTTGACGGCCTGAAACACAATCCATGGTCTCGGAGGCACATCGTCAGTGCGTGGAATGTGGCCCTGGTGGATGACATGGCCCTCCCTCCGTGCCATTCCCTGTTCCAGTTTTGCGTGATTCCCGCCCAGCCGGGAGAAAAGCACGGCCTTTCCCTCCAGCTTTACCAGCGCAGCGCGGATCTTTTTCTGGGGGTTCCCTTCAACATTGCTTCCTATGCGCTGCTGCTGCTTATGACCGCCCAGGTATGCGGGTATGAAGCCCGGGAATTCATCCATACGTTCGGGGATCTGCACCTGTACCGGAACCATCTGGACCAAGCGAGGGAACAACTCTCCCGCACGCCCCGTCCTCTCCCGGTCATGAAGCTCAATCCGGAGGTAAAAACCATTGACGGATTCCATTATGAAGATTTTGAGCTCGTGGGGTATGATCCCCTGCCGCACATCAAGGCTCCCATCTCCGTTTAGAACATTCATCCCTTAATCCATCATGTCACAACCCGTTACTTATACAGGAGTGGTCGCCATGGCTCCCGACCGCGGCATTGGTTACCGGGGGGCGCTCCCCTGGCATTTGCCGGACGACCTCAAGACGTTCAAGCGCATTACGACGGGGCACCCCGTGCTGATGGGCCGGAAAACGTATGAGAGCATAGGCAGGCCTCTTCCCGGCAGGCAGAACATCGTGCTGACCCGTGACCCGGCGTGGACGGCGGAAGGCGTTCAGGTGGTTCATTCCGCAGGGGAGTTGGAATGTCTGGAATTGATGGACCCGGAAATCATGGTGATCGGGGGTGCGGAGATTTTTTCCCTGATGATGCCGGCCATGTCCCGCATGTGGGTTTCCAAAGTAAAGGGGGAATATCCGGCGGATACTTTTCTTCCTCCATTTGAGAACCGGCTGGAGCGTGCCGTCCTGAAGGAACATTTTGAAGATTTTGACCTGTATTTGTACGAGCAGGTCAAATAGCCGCTCTTGTCCGTAACTCCGCGGGAGGCGCTGAAGCATAAAAAAGAAAAAGACGGAGCGGCCAGGGCCGCCCCGTCCTTCATGGAGCAGTTTTCCTTTACATTTATTCCGCCTTTCCGGCAAACAGGCCTTTCACCCATTCGCGGTAACGCTGGAACATGGCGTACAGGGCCGGAATGAACAGAATGCCCACCACTGTAGCGAGAATCATGCCGTAGAAGGTGGAGATGCCAATGGCTTTGCGGCTTGCCGCTCCCGCTCCGGAGGCGATAACCATGGGGAATACCCCGATGATGAAGGAAATGGCCGTCATCATCACGGCGCGGAAGCGCTGCCTGGCCCCTTCCAGGGCGGCTTCCTGGATGGGAACGCCGCGCTCCCGCTCCATCTTGGAGAACTCCACCATCAGAATAGCGTTTTTCCCGGCCAGGCCCACCAGCATCACCAGGCCGAGCTGAGCGTAAATGCTTAGAGGCGTGTTGCAGATAATCAGGCCGAGCAAAGCGCCCAACAGGGCGACGGAGACGGAGACAATGACGGAAATGGGAACCGTCCAGCTTTCATATTGCGCCACCAGGAACAGGTAGCCGAAGAGCAGGGCCATACCCATCAGCAGGACGATTTTCCCATCGTTCTGCCGTTCCTGATAGCTCATGTCCGTCCAGGTGATGGAGTAATTTTCCGGCAGCGGAATAGCCTCAATCTGGTTCATCAGCTCGCCGCTGCTGACGCCGGGTTTTGCCTGGGCGGTCACTTCTGCGGACATGAGCTGGTTGAAACGGGATATTTGCCGCGGCCCCACCATGTAAGACAGGGTGGCTACGGAGCTGAGCGGCACCATCTGGCCCTGATCGTTCTGAATGTAGGTGTTCATGATGTCATTGATGGTGGTGCGGTCCTCTGCCGCAGACTGCATCTTCACCTTGAACGTGTAGCCGATCAGGTTGAAATCATTGATGTACATGGAGGCCAGCTTGCTTTGAAGCGTCGTGAAGATGCGGCTGACGGGCACGTGCATGCTCTGAGCCTTTTCACGGTCGATGTTCAGGAAAAGCTGGGGGGTGTTCGCCTCATACGCGCTGCGGGCGTACATGGTTCCCGGCAGTTTGTTGATTTTGTCCAGCAGGTCGTTGGTCACTCGTTCCAGGTCTTTGGGAGTTTCCTCCCCGCTGGCCTGGAGCATGAAGGAGACGCCACCCGTCAGGCCCAGCCCCATGATGGCGGGCGGGCTGAACACGGTGGCCTTGGCCGCCGGAATTTCATCACACAGAACGGAAGCTTTCTGCATGATGGAATCCAGGGAGAGCTCCGGCGTCTTGCGTTTGTCCCAGGGGTCAAGCTGGGCGATGCACATGCCCAGGTTTTCTCCCGTTGTTGCCGCCCATGAAGCTGAATCCGGAAGTGGAGGAAACCTGGCGCACGCCGGGGATGCTCATCAGCTTCTGTTCCGCACTGCGCATGGCCTGTTCCGTACGGCCCAGCGTGGCGCCCGGGGCCAGCTGGATATCACAGAAAACGGTGCCCTTGTCTTCCGGCGGGAGGAAGGATTTGGGTACGGTCTCAAACAGTTTCCAGTTGCCGACCAGGACAGCGGCCAGCAGAATCAGCGTAAGCCACGCGCGGCGCACCATGATGCCGGCGCATTTGATATAGCTTTTGCGCGCCCATTCCAGAGAGGCGTTGAAGGGGCGGAAGAGGCTGAACCTGCTCTGTTTCTTTTGCTTCCTTTTCAGCAGCAGAACGCACAGCGCGGGGCTGAGCGTCAGGGAATTGATTGCGGAAAGGCAGAGGGCCACGCACATGGTTACGGAGAATTGCATGTAAATGTTCCCCACCATGCCGCCGAAGAAGGCGATGGGCACGTAAATGGCTACCGTCACCAGCGTGGTGGCGATGATGGCGCCTGTAATCTGGTGCATGCTCTTCCTGGTGGCTTCTTCCGGCGAGAGATCCTCCGTCTCCAGAATGCGCATCGTATTTTCCACCACGATGATGCCGTCGTCCACCAGGGACCCGATTACCAGAATAAGGCCGAACATGGTCAGCACATTGATGGAAAAGCCCAGGGGCAGCAGGATGGCGAAGGTTCCTATCAGGGAGACGGGAATGGCGAGCGCCGGAATGAGCGTGGCGCGCCAGTCCTGCAGGAACAGGTACGTGATGCCCACCACCAGAATCAGGGCGATGACAAGCGTTTCCACGATTTCCGCCATGGTGGCGGAAATGTATTGCGTGGGGTCGTAGCTCACGACGTAGCTCACACCTTCCGGAAAACGTTTTTCCAGCTTCTCCAGCGTGTCTTTCACGCCGTTCATGGCTTCCAGGGCATTGGCGTCATCCAGGCGGTACACTGCCATGTTCACGGAGTCTTCCCCGTTGTTGCGGCTGCTGCCCGTGTAGGTTTCCGCGCCCAGCTCAATGCGGGCAATGTCATCCAGCCGGGTAACGTGGCCGTCCTGGCCCGTGCGGACGATAATCTTGCTGAATTCCTCCACGGTCTGCAGTCGTCCGGTGACGTTTACCTTATATTGGATGAAGTTGTTTTCCCCTTCCGAGCCGATGGAGCCGGCCGCGGCCTGAACGTTCTGCGCCTTGATGGCGTTGGAAACGTCATCCGGCGTGATATTCAGGGCGGACATGCGCAGGGCGTCCAGCCAGATGCGCATGCTGTAATTCTTTTCCGGCATCAGGTTGACGGCAGAGATTCCCGGTACGCGGGCGACCTCATCCTTCACCCTGGTCTTGACGAAGTTGTTCAGCTCCAGGGAACTCATGCTGGTGGACCGGAAGGCGAAGAATCCCAGGATGTCAGAGGAGCGTTTCCTGATCTTGATGCCCTGGTCCGTCACCTCCTTGGGAAGTTTGTATTCCACCCGTTTCAAGGCGTTCTGAACGTTCACCATGTTGATGTCCGAATTCGTGCCGCTCTTGAACGTCAGGGACAGGGAATACCCGCCGGTGTTATCCGATTTGGAGGAGAAATAGAGCAGGTTTTCCAACCCGTTGAGTTCTTCCTCAATGGGGGAAGCCAGCGTTTCCATCACCACTTGGGCGCTGGCGCCCGTATAGGTAGCCTGCACGTTGATGCTGGTGGGCGCGATTTCCGGATACTCCGCAATGGGGAGCTGGTTCAGGCAGATGCCGCCCGCCAGCATCATCAGGATAGCGATGACGATGGCGAATTTGGGGCGTTTGATAAACAGGTCCGCAATCATGGGTAGCTCAGTTTTGAACGGAATATACCGGATTCACCTTGGCGCCGGGACGCACCTTGTGCATGCCGTCGATGATGACGACTTCCCCTTCCTTGACGCCGGAACTGAAACACTGTTCATTATTGACCGTGTTGCCCAGCGTAACGTCCCGGCGTTCCACGACGCCCTGGTCGTTGACGATGTAAACGTAGCTCTTGTAGGCATCGTGCATCACGGAGGAAATGTTGGCCGCCGGGAAGCGGTCCACATTTTTCTTGGAAAGATTAACCGTGACTACGCCGCCGGGCGTCAGCACGTCTTCCGGATTGGGGAATTTTGCCCAGACGTTCAGGGTGTCCGTGGTCGTCTGGACGGTATTGTCCGTCATGAAAATTCTGCCCGGCTGGTCGTATGCCTTGCCGTTGGCGAGGTTGACGGACACAAGAGCGTCTTTCTTCATATTTTCCTGGGTGCCGAACAGGGAAAGGAAATCGCGTTCACTGATAGGGAACTTCACGTACACTTCATCGATGCCTGTAATGGTCACCAGGGAACCGGAGGTGGGGGTAATGTAATTGCCCGTGGAAAAAGTGACGCGGCCTGTGCGGCCCGTGATGGGTGCCGTGAGCCTGGTATAGTTAAGATCGTCCTTCGCTACCGTAATGGCGGCGTTTGCGGACTGGATTTCCGCTTCCAGGGCATGCATGGTGCTCTTGGCGTTTTCCACCGTGTCCATGGAGACGGATTTGGAGGCCAGCAGCCTGTTATAGCGTTCAAAACTGTTTTTTGCGTAAAGCAGTTTGGCTTCAAGCTGGGCCTTTTTGGCTATCGCTTCCTCCACAGCCGCCCTGTAGCGCGTATCCTCAATTTCGAACAGGAGATCCCCCTTCTTCACGACTTTTCCTTCCCGGAAACGGGTGGCTACGATGTTGCCGGAGACGCGGGGCTGCACAGTCACCCGGTCAATGGCTTCCACCTGGCCGATGTACTTCTTGTTCACCGCACTGTCAATAGCGGCGGCTTTTTGGACGAGTACGGTACTGGGTTTGGCTGCAGCCCCTCCCGGCGTTCCCTGGGAATAACCCGGAACAAACAAAAAAAGCAGGCCGGAGCCGGCCAGCAGACGGACGGGGGCGCCTTCCGATGATGCGTGTGTTTTTTCATATGGTATTATTTACTGTAAACGTGATTGTAAAGGGTATCCACAATACGGCAGAAATTCTCCTTGTCCTCTTGCGACAGAGTGCTGAACAGGGTATCCAGTTTTTCCTTCATGCCGTTGAAAAGCATTTGGAACCTGGATTCGCCTTCCTCGGAAAGGCGGATGCACAGGGAACGCCTGTCGCGGGGATTCTCCTTGCGGTCGAACAGGCCTTTCTTCACCATGCTGTCCACCAGCAGGGAGGTGGAGGGAATGCTCATGCGGAGATAATGGGCAAGCTCTTTCAGGGGAATGCCTTCCTGGCGGTTGGTCATCAGGTGGTTCAGGGCACCCAGGGCGTTCATCTGCCGGACGGAAAGCCCCATGATTTTCTGGTAATGGCTCTGGTCCACCTCATTCAGGTTATCCCTTTTGAACTGGTGAAGGATCGTCTCGAATTTGTGAACGGAGGCTGTGATATCCGCGGCAGTCTGAAGCATGGGGGTGTTATGTCAAAACCGGTTAATTGTTGTCAAACTAAAACAAATAAAGTTGAGAAGTTATTGCTGTATTGAAATAAATCGGGTAACTGAAAAGTTACGGTTTCTTCACCGTACAAACCGCCGACGGTTGCAGAAGTTGCAAAAAAAGTCTTTTTTTCTTGTCACCGGGGTATAAAGGCGTGTATAAGCCTCCACGTCCCCGCCGCAAGGCAGGGACGGCATCCAAGGTTATGGAGCGGTAGCTCAGTTCGGTTAGAGCGCCAGCCTGTCACGCTGGAGGTCGCGGGTTCGAGCCCCGTCCGCTTCGCCACCTTGTTCAGGAAAAACAGCCGCCTCCGGGCGGCTTTTTTGCATTCGGACTTTTACTGTTCCTGCATTCCGTCTGCTGTTTCAAGAAAGCCGTCCGGGAGAACAGCGTTTTTCTGAGGCATTGGGACAGAATTTGCTTTTACGATTCGTTTCCCGGCGATTTTGCTTTGTAGCAACAGCAGCAAAGCGTACCGCATCCCTTCCGGTTTGCGGGAAAATGCCCGTTTTCCCTTACCGTCGGAGAATTGCTTTCCTGCAGGGCAGGGGAGCGTGCTTGATTTGGGCGCAATCTTCCCTCATGATGTCGGCATGATTCTGGAACTGCACTCCCCGTTGGACATGCATCTTCACCTGAGGGACGGCGATATGATGAAGCTGGTCGCTCCGTTAAGTTCCGCCTCTTTTGCCGGGGCGGTCATCATGCCCAACCTGGTGCCTCCGGTGGCTGATGCGGGTGCGGTGCAGGCTTACCGGCAGCAGGTGCTGGACGCTTGCGGAGACGATGTATTCCAGCCGTACATGACGGCATTTTTCCGCTCCTATTCAGAAAAGGAATTGTCCCGGATCAAGGAACTGGTGTTCGGCATCAAGCTGTACCCGGCAGGAGCCACCACGAACAGCGAAGGCGGCGTGAAGGCCATGAAAGATGCGGAAGCTACCCTGTCCATCATGCAGGAAATGGATATTCCTTTGCTGGTGCATGGCGAAAGCCACGGCTTCGTGATGGACCGGGAGGCCGAATTCCTGGATGTTTACCGTGATTTGGCCACGCGCTTCCCCCGGCTGACTATCTGCATGGAACATATTACCACGGCCGCCGCCGTGCAGCTGCTGGACGAATTTGAAAACCTGGCCGCCACGGTAACCCTCCAGCATCTTCTCATTACTTTGGACGATGTGGCCGGTGGCATGCTGAGGCCGCATCTGTTCTGCAAGCCGATCGCCAAAAGGCCGGAAGACCGGGAAGCCCTGTTGCAGGCTGCCCTTTCCGGGCATCCCCGCCTCATGTTCGGCAGTGACTCCGCCCCCCATCCCATCCATGCCAAGGAAGCGTGCGGATGCGCCGCCGGCGTATTTACCGCCCCCATCGCTCTTCCTCGTCTGGCGGCCCTGTTTGACGAACACGGGGCCCTGGACCGGTTGCAGGGCTTTGTTTCCGGTCATGCCTGCGCTTTGTACGGGTTGAATCCGCCTGCCAGGACGGTCCGTCTGCAGCGGCGTGAAATGCTGGTGCCGGACGCTTATGAAGGGCATGGACAGAAAGTGGTGCCGATGGATGCCGGATGCACCATTCCCTGGAGACTGATATAAGGGGCTTTTCCAGGGGAAGATGACAGAAAGCTATTTAAGGGAACCGTCTTTATACTACGGATATTCCGGGCGATCTCACTACAATCCCTGCCCATGGATCGGATTCGCGTTTATACGGGTGGAGTTGCTTCCTGTAATGGTTACCTCTTTAAGACGAGGGATAACGCTTACGTGGCGGTGGACGCTCCGTCCGGCTTCGCGGACTGGATTTATTCAAAAAGCCCGATATCATCATCACGGATCTTCTCATCACCCACCAGCATTTTGACCATGTGGAGGATGCCTGCCGCATGCGACAGATTTTCGACTGCCGCATTCATGCCGGGCAGCCTTACAATGAAAGCCTGACGCTGGAAAAAATGGCCCGCGACGCCTGGGGGCTTCCCCTCAATGTTCAGCCGTTTGTGGTGGATGAAATACTTACTCCGGACATTCACACGGCGAATTGGGGCGGCCTGTTGTGGCATCTCCACCAGGTGCCCGGCCATTCTCCGGACAGCATTGTTTACGATTTGCCGGATGAAGGAATCATGTTCACAGGTGACGTCATTTTTGCCGGCTCCATCGGGCGGACGGATCTCCCGGGAGGAAACCTGCGCCTGCTGAAACAGGGCATTGAAAAGAAAGTGCTCAACCAGCCCGCCACGACCATGATTTTCCCGGGCCACGGTCCATATACCAACGTGAAAAACGAACTGCTGACCAATCCGTTCATCTCCTGACCGCGATTCCCGCGCCGCTGTACGGAATCGTGTTCTACTCTTTAGCAAGCATACAAGATCAATGTTATTTTCAGAATTAGGTTTATCGGAACCCGTCTTGAAGGCGGTGGAGAAATGCGGTTATGAACATCCCACCCCCATTCAGGAGCAGGCCATTCCCATCATTCTGGAAGGCAGGGACCTCATTGGGGCCTCCCAGACGGGGACGGGGAAAACCGCTGCTTTCGCCCTCCCGCTGCTGACAAGGATTCGGCCCATCGGCAAACCTCAGATACTGGTGCTGGAACCCACCAGGGAACTGGCCGACCAGGTGGCGGAATCCTTTGCCGAATACGGTGAATTCACCGGGTTGAAAGTAGCGTTGCTGTATGGCGGCGTGGGGTACGGAAAGCAGACGGAAGACCTGAAAAAAGGGGCGGACATCGTTGTGGCCACTCCCGGCCGGCTGGTGGACCACTTCTACCGCTGCACCATGCGCTTCGGAGAAGTCAAGGCCCTGGTTCTGGATGAAGTGGACCGAATGCTGGACATGGGGTTCCTGCCCATTGTCCGTAAAATCGTCAACCTTTGTCCGTGGGAAGGAAGGCAAACCCTCTTCTTCTCCGCCACCATGCCTCCGGTCATCGCGGGATTTGCCAAATGGTGCCTGACGGACCCTGCGGAAGTTACCATCGCCCGGCGTGAAGTGGCCGCCACCATCAGCCATGCCTTTTATCCGGTAGCTCTGGACCAGCGGGATGAACTGCTGTTGGCCCTGCTCAAGGGGACGGACTTCCGTTCCGTCATGATTTTCACCCGCACCCGCAAGGAGGCGGACGCGGTATGCGGCATGCTCAAGCATCATGGCTACCGCGGGAGGTGGCCGTCATGCACTCCGACATTCCCCAGAAGGAACGCATGGAGGCGCTTAAGGGATTCAAGAGCGGAAAATACGATATTCTGGTGGCTACGGATGTGGCGGCGCGCGGCATTGACATCAGCGGCGTGACCCACGTCATCAACTACCGCGTTCCGGAAAACGCGGAAGACTATGTGCACCGCATCGGCCGTACCGGCCGCGCGGAAGCTTCCGGGGATGCGTTCACGATCATGACGGCGGATGAGCTGGATTTTGCTGCGGCTGTGGAAAATTTCATTGGGAAACCCATTGAACGCAAAAAACTGGACGGGTTCAACTACACGTACACCGCCCTGTTGGAAGACAAGCCCGTCAAATCCGTCCGCAAGCCCAAACCCGCAGGTCCCAAGCGCCGCAGGCGCTAAGGAGGGGGGAAACATGATGTTTCTCTCTGATGGAATGAAAATCATCCCATGCGCATTCTTGCCATAGACCCGGCCATCCGCAACACGGGTTATGCCGTGGTGGAGGGGGATTACCGGCGCGCGCGCGCCCTGGACTATGGAACGCTATCCATTCCCCGGAGCGTGTCCCAGTCCGGCTGCCTGCTTGCCATCAAGCAGCATTTGGGCAATCTCATTGACAAATGGAACCCGGATGAAATGGCGGTGGAGCGCATCATCTATGTCCAGTCTCATCAGACGGCCATCACGATGGGTGCGGCCAAGGCGGCCGTGGTCATTGCCGCGGCGGAAGCCGGGCTGCGTATTATGGAATATTCCCCCAAAAGCGTGAAGCTCTCCGTCGTAGGGCGCGGGGCCGCTCAAAAAACGCAGGTCGCCTTCATGGTGCGGGCTCTTTTGGAACTCCGGGAAACGCCGGAATCCGATGCCGCCGACGCCCTGGCGATCGGCCTCACCCACCTCTTCTCTGCGGACCCTTTGAAGGCCCACATGATGGAGAGGAAATACATTTAGCAGTGATGAGAGATGAGCGTAAAAACCGCACTTGCAGCCCGCGAATTGAAATTTGACTGCCCGGCGCTGTTCTCTAATCACTGATTCAAGCCGTCAGGGCTTGAACGTCCTCCCTTTCCCGTCCTGCCACGCCTTGAGCAGGGAAGCATACATTTTATTGAGCTGTTCCAGGGTAGCTACACGGAATTCCACGGTATTCGTATTCGGGTAAGCTTTCGCAACGGTTGTATCCGGGTCAATGCTGCCTCCCGTTGCCCGGTTGACGGCGCCGGCCCCAAGCTCCTTCGCACGGTCAGTCACATTCCTGATGGCGTTGATACCGGAATTTTGACCCAGCGTTTCCAGATAATAAAACTTGGTGGGCGTATTACCCAGGGTAATCAGCGTTACTTCATACACCATGCAGGTATTGTCCAGAATATACTTGTGCTGCGCCACCGCTACAATCCGGCTGAGATGCACCACATACTGTCCCTCCGGAAAATTGCCTATCCAGAACTGGCTTTGGTTGTAGTCATCCGTGGACGGGACGGCGGCTCCTTTCTTGGACTGGGCGGAAAGAGGTGCGGCTGCACAAACAAATAGAGCTAAAACAGAAAGGAAGAATCGTTTCATGCTTTCTATTTAATATCAGCTCTTACTGTATGGGAAGGAAAAATCGTTGAATGTTTGCGGGGGAGAACATGTCTGTCCATCGATAAATGTCGTCCCTTTTTTTAGTTGCTCCCTTGCGCCGGAATACATGACTTGTTTGAATAATATTTACAGGCACAGTTCATGATATTGATAGAAAATGCCAATACTCCTGTTTCCGGATGAAAAACCTGAAACGTACGTAAAAAGGTAATGGAATCAGGGTGTTATGGCATGGAAATTTCCATGGAACTTATCCATGCATCCGAGCAATTCCCTGAATTTATCCGTATTGCCTTCAATTTTAATCATGCCTTTGTCCAGAGCTGTCTTTAAGGGCATTGCCCGCATGGCGACCAGGGCGAAGTGGAGCCTGTCTCCGGTGATGACTGCGTCGGGATGTTTGACCAGTTTTCCTTCGCGGTACATCAGCACTTCGTTTTCAATCCAGAAGCCGTATGATCTTCCGTTTTGGGCAATCCAGTTGAAAGCCAGTTTTTTCCCTTTGGATTTCTCACTATTCAGGCTGACGCCCAAATAGTCGAACAGCAGTTCCGGAGTCAGGGCATATAAAGTGTCCGTCAACGTGAGTTCGCGGGAGTTTTTAAGCAGCCCGATTCCCGGTTCTCCGGCATTGACGAGAAGTTCATCGTTCCGGAATACGGATTCCGTTTGATAACCGAACTGTTTCAACATATTTTTTACCAGATTCCTTATATGTTTCCTTTTTTAGATGGGCAGACATAACGTTCCTTAATGTCCCAGCAATACGTAACCGAACGAAGGCAATACTGA